>BNJT01000035.1_pt1 | contig 1652675 bp, 2108 predicted proteins | sample 8540491 | NCBI WGS metagenome assembly BNJT01 (sample SAMD00202455, study PRJDB9452) | human saliva metagenome | host: Homo sapiens
TTCAAAATGGAGATATACAGGTTCTTTAAGGAATAAATGCTACATTTGTAAAACCCTCGTGAGTTTCTGTTAAGAGTCTCTCTTACAAACTCTTTTTGTAGGAGTTGGACTCTTGAGTTTCGCTTTTTGACTCTCTGTGATAGTTCTTTATTGAGTTCTTCTGCCTCTTGTACCTCTTGTTTTTCTTGTTCTTCTTTGAGCCTCTTGTGGAGTATCAGAGGAGAGCGAAAGTTGTATTTTTCCTATCAAGGGCTGAGAGCTCAGTTTTAAGCTCGGAGAGCTGTGTTTCTTTACCCCATACTTTTTCGATGATTTCCCTTTAGAAGAGGAATATCCTTTTTGAACAAGGTCAATCTCTTTTCTTCCTTTTCCATCATTGCAGGGATTTTCTCAATGGCATTGACAAAATTCATTACTGCCAAGTTAGGGTCACTTGCCAATCGTCCGTTGTTGTAGGTATACTTGATACCTCCTTCCCTTGTACAAAAACGATTTTTCTTTTAGGTCAAGTTCGTCTTTTTGGAGACTTCGTCTTTACTAATATCTGAAAACCATAGATACTTCCTATTTCTTGATATTCGCCTTTGGTACGAGCGTTTTGGGCATAATCTTGTAACTTCTGCGCTAACTGCTTTACACCGCTCTTTTCCTCTAAGCCATCCAAACGCAAAGCATTGACTACCGAGCCATCTTCTCGGCGTACGGCTTTATCTGAAAAGTTTTGCCAATCCGTCTGAAAAACGATACAGCGATCTTGTAGCGCTTTCAAATCGCTACAGAGGTTATCTAAACGGTTTTTAGAGGTGTATTTAGAGCGTAAGAACGTTTGTTTTTCACTCTAAAGCCCCAATCTTCTTTTCCAACTTCGCTTTTTCGAGCAAATCGGTATTTCCTGAGAGAATAGCCACGTATTCGAATAATTCATTCTCGACTTTTTCGTCCATCGCCCCTCATCAATAGTCCTTTTACCCAACTTGTTGTTTTTAAGTTGGTCGATAAAGAGCCGTTTGTTAAACAGTAGATTAAACTTATATGAGTCTCAAAGACTTTTTCAACGGCATAGATAATCACATCCACCTTATTATCAGCAAAAATATTTGGCCACTTCAGTTTGCCCTTTGCGAATGGCACGTCCGTCCCTTTGTTGCAGGTCACTGGGTCGCCAAGGAGTATCCAAGTGATGTACAGCAACGGCTTTTCTGCGCATTGACCCCCTGTGCCAAGCATATCGGTAGAGCCAAAGAGTACCCGTATCTTGCCCTCGTTGGTGTCGCTGATGAGTTGTTTGCGCATTTTATCGTTTTTAGCCTCTTGATAAAACGGATTTCGTGGGCAGGAATGCCATAGTCTTCTACTAATTTGCGTTTGATTTCAGTAAGGATTCCACTCATTAGGCTTGTAAGTCCCCAAATCAGAAAAAGACAAACTGAGTACCTTTCTGCGCTTTGTACTTTTGATAATATTCATTGATTTTTCATCGCACAATGAGAGGCTTTGTTATCGGATGATCTTCATACTTATCGGAGATCATTCGCATATCTAAGGACATTTTACGGGCATAATCAGTTGCGATAAGCATTTTTGGCTTTTTCCTCGGACTCGGATAGTGGCGCACGCCCTAAGAGGGTTGCATTACCCGTTTTGGCAAACTCCATTAGTTTTTTTGAATGAATACCTCTTTGATCAGGGTGTAGGGGGTATATTGTGTAAAAATTTCGTTCTTTTCGGGTCTGTCTATCCCAACATCCTTTTGCGGTTCTATAATCGGTTATTTCGGCATAAAACTGCGCTAATTCGGGTACTTTAATAAAAGTAGCGGAAGCGTTCTTTCTGCACAATGTTGTTAGCCACTGAAAATTCGTAATCGGTGGTCTTGCGGGCATAGATCGCTGCCCAAGCATCGAAACAGTGAATTTGTTGCTTTTCTAAGGTTTGAGGACGCAGGTACTTAAAGAGCAAATACAGCTCAGTAAGTGAATTGGAAATAGTTGTGCCCGATAGAAAAAGTAGCCCCCCATATCCTTACCAGTACGCTCTTGAATAGTTCGCAAGGCAAAAAGCAAATTCAGTGCTTTTTGACTGCCTGGGAATTGCCCAAGCCTGCCACTCTATCGTGCCTTGTACTGAACATTAAGTTTTTGAACTTATGGCTTTTCATCTACTAGCAGATGGTCAATGCCCATCATCTTAAAAATCCACTGTATCATCGGTGCGCTCATTGATGTCGTGTTCTAAGGTTTTGAGCTTTACTTCTAGGTTTTCTTTACGTTTATACATTCCTTTAATCATCGCACGAGAGACTTCACTGCCTTGTTTTTTTCTAACTGCCAAAGACTCTCTTCAACATCTTGGAGTTCTTCTTGCAAAATGCTCTGTTGCACCTGGGGATTGCGGTATCATCTTAAACTGGTCGTGGGTGAGAATCACGCAATCCCAATCATTGTTTTTGATGTTCCAAAGATACGCAAACGCTTTTTGAGGGGTAAAATCCCTCCTTGCCAGGGTAAAGGATTTTAGCAAAAAGGATAGGCACGGCGATAGGTTTCGGCTATTTCGTGACATTGGCTTTAAGCCCTATAATCATCGGTTTATGCGCTAATCCTAAACGCTTCATCTCTTGAGCGGCACAGCACATAATAAGGGTTTTACCAGCTCCCACCTCGTGGTCGCAAATCGCACCATTGTTGAGCTTTATCATCCAAATAGCATCTTTCTGACTATCATACAAATCCTCTATGCCTAAACTCTCTATCAAGTCCAGGGAAGGACTGAAAAGAACCATCGTACTGCGGACGTGACAAAACAGTTAAAAGACTGATTGTACTGCTCAGCTAAGCGGTCTTTAAACTCCTGACTCTGCTCTAAGAGCCACAGAGGGAAAGCATTGCGTATTTCATCAATCTTGCTGTTTGCCAGTTGGATTGCCTCCATATCGCGCACCTTGACTTCCCTTGTCATCTATCTTGATTTTCTTGGTAATATCAGGGGTGGTATTTACCAAGGCGTTTTTGAAGAGGGCAATACCATCGTAGGGTTCTGCTCTCACTTTTTACAGCATATTTCTCCCAGATATGTAAGTTTTTGTCGGCATTCTACTGAAAAACTCATCGGTTTTGAGCGCTGTATTGCACACCTACCTTGGTATCGAAAAGCGAAGAGGCAAAATCACTATAGATTTGTGGGGAGATCCAACGCTCTCCCAAGTTAAAAATCCAACTCTTCAAAAGGAATAGGGTAGAATTACCTGCCTGAGTCCCTCTAAAGCGTGCTCAATTTCTGATTGCTTAGGATGTTCAGGGTGAGTATTTTGATATGCTTCTACGGCTTTTGATTTTAGTAAAGACATCCCCCGCTTGCCACTTTTTGGGCAATTTGGTATTCGTCCTCTATAGGATTGTAAAAGAGTTTGCCCTGTAACTGCGCTTTGACTTCTTCCTCATTGGTGTTAGAAAGCTCAGCTATGTAGGGGAATATCCACCCGCCCCAATTCACTTAAGGAAGTGAGTAGCGCCTCTTCAGTAGAAATGTTTTCATTCTTCCTCAGAGAGAATACCACAGGCTTTGTGAAAGATATCTGCCTTTTGATAAACACCGTTTTTTGATACGCTCTAAGTAAGGATTTCAGCGCCTGAGGCATCGGTTTTTATTAGCTTGATATTATCAGCACTATTTAGCCGACCATAGTTCTTGACAAAAGTATCGTAAAGGGCATTAAGATTTTTCTCTTCCGTAGGATAAGGGGTATAGGTGGTAGCCTCTTTATGGTACAAGTCAGAATAAGCATCACGCAGAGCGATATAGGCAATGGCTTTTTGTCTTTCCAAAGAAGAAAGCGCAAGAGGCACAAAGGTAGCAGCTGTTTTGTTCTTATTGAGATCTTGCAAAAAGCCCACCGTATCGGCTTGTACTACCAAAGTATCTTCTCTGAAATGAGGTAAATATTCTCCCTCAAAAAGGTACAGGTTCTTTTAGTAATGATACCGCAGGAGGCGTGTAATACAAAAGCAGGAGAAGCTTTTGAAAGCACCTCTATTTCATTCCCTTGATTGACAGGATAAGTAAAAAGAAAACAAGTCCAACTTTTTGAGCATTCCCTAATTGAGAGGTAGTTGTTTTCTTCTTTGTTTTTCTTTTAGCTCCTGTGGGTATAGTAGGGACTGTTTTAGCTGAAATGTTGGGAGGACTTGCTAAAGTAGCGGTAGCTTCCTGCTCTAATAGGAAATCAAAGAGACTTAGCTGAACGACTTTGGGTTCAACTTTTTGATTCTTAATTTCTTTTGACTCTTTAGAGGTGAGATTAGCATTGGAAATAGCAAAGGAAGGCTCGTTGATTTTGCTTTCAATTTCACTAAATTCTTGCCGTTCAACCTTTTTATCTCAATTTCCTTTACCTCAATTTTTGTGAATTAACCTCTTGTAGCTTAATTTGTGTTGTTTGGCTTTTTGTTGTGCTGTTTCAGGCGATAGATAATGTGCTTTTTAAAATCGCTTAGGATTCTTTCTTTTTACCTCCTTGGCAATACCTTCTACTCCTTCACTATGGGTATAGACCATTGCAGGCTGTCCGTATAGGTTGGTGCCTGCAAGAGCATCCGTACAAATAACGTTTTCTTTTTGTGAAAGATACTCATTTTTGCAGTATCCCCTGTGGTAGCCTTGCTGTATTGCAAAACTGCTCTTCTATAGGATTTAAAGCGCCCTCTTTGACTGTCTTTTTGAAGGATAATAAGATCACTTCCGCTTCGGTACCTGCATAATCGGTAAAGAGGTTGTTAGGCAGGCGCACGGCAGAGACAAGACGCGCATTGGAGAGCATCGCTTGTCGGATAATCTCATTTTGAGGACTATCGGCTACCCCTTGAGAGGTGACATAGGCAAGGATTCCACCTTCCTTTACCATATCCAAACCCTTTAAGAAAAAGTAGTTATGCACCCTACGGGAGGCTTGTACCTTAGCAGGGTCACTACTACGAGAGTAACTCAAATCAAAGACAGCGGTATCGGAAAAAGGGATGTTACTGGTTACCAAATCAAACTGGTTTCTTTTCAGTGGGCTGATTTGTTCGAAGCCATCGATATGTACTTGCTCCTGAGGGTAAAGATGAGAGAGCACTTTGCCTGTGAGTAAGTCCTTTTTCAAAAAGCAGTAACCACAAGAGAAGGATGCTCTTCTTTAAAAGCACGGATAAAATTGCCTCCTCCTGCCGAGGGTTCTAACATTGTTTGCAGAGGTACGCCTGTTTCTTTATTGCTGAAGCGATAGCCGAGGTAAGACGCATTGGGTATAAAAAGCCGTTAGCTACAGAATTTCTAAGGCTTTTGTACATAGTTTTGGTATTGCCTTTCATCAGCGGAATGTTCTCTAATAAGGGCATACAGACTCCTTACATCTTGCCAAAAAGACTTGGTCAGCCTTTGCCCAGTACTTTAAATCAGCTTTCAGACTGGTGGGGATTGAGGATAAACTTCAATCCCCTCGAAGCCTGAATAGTGTTGCAAGAGTTCTCGCTCTTCTTGGCTTAGAAGCGTGCGCTTTTGCTTCTCTAAATCGAAAGCCAATGCCAGTGCACGAGCATTGCGATTAAAGCTCAGTCGTTTAAGATATGCCATTTTTCTTCTATCCATAGTTCGATGGCACCCGTAAGTTCTGTATAGAGGGATTGATAGGCAGCGGAGTGCTGAAAAATCCTCATCGATTTCATTCTCGTACTTTTTAAAGTAAGGAACCAGTTCTGGGAAGATTTTTAAGGCAAAGGGGCGCAAATCCTCATCAGCTAATTGAGTATCAAACTCCTGAGAAACGACCTCCAAAAACCATATCAAAGGGAGAGAAGAAGAGCCCATCGAAGAGTACTCCTGAGGCTATTTTTATCACATTCAGGAATACTGATACCCGCCTCAAAAGCCTCTTGGTAAGCCTGCAGCAGCATACTCACTTCTGTCCTTGATAAAGGCTGTATTTGCTAAAAGGTTAGAAAACTCGTTTTGTAACAGCTCTTTGAGTCTTAACTCGTAATAAGACAATGACCCTAAGGTGTTGTCAGTGTTCTGGGGTTTGGTTTGTGTTTCTTTCATTATTAAAATTACTTTTAATGGGTTCAACAAATTTTAATTTTTACAAAGTGTCGTTCTGCAAAGATATATTTACCACGATTTTTCCAAATAGGGCAAAAGGTTCTCTCCCTTTTCTGGGATATCTGTTTTTAAAAGGGTTCTTCTAAATTTTTTCCCAGTGCTAAGAACCTCTCTTTGAGCTCTCGGCCCAGTTCTTCCTCCTTGATAAAAGAAAGAACATAACCCAAGCGCTGGAAAATAGAGACAGGTGTAGAAGATTACCTCTGTAGGAAGCTCTTGCCAACTCAGGTGGTTTTTAATCCTTTGAATTACCTCTCACTGCTTTTTGAATGCCTCCTATCTCTTTTTCATAGAGGGAGCAAATCAACCGCAGTGAGCTCCAAAGAGGCTACCCGTAAAGTTCTTTTCCTCATAGAAAAAAAGGTAAGGTTTTTCTTTTTACTCCTATTTCTCTTAAGTTTTTGATATCCTTTTTTGACAAGATAACGAATCTTACTTTTGTCCCCTAAAGGAATTCTCTCAGCGGAGGTAAGGAGGTTATCACTGTAATTTCATTTTGCCTGTAAAGCCTCTTTGGGAGATAGATGTACTTCTACTGCACTGAGCAGGGCTACATAGTATTCCCTTTTAGGTGTTGCATCAGTGTTTCAATGTAGAAATAGGGTTTTCCCTCTTCTCTGATAGCTTTGTTATCAGTAGCATTACCAATGTCCACAAAACGGACGATGCTATAGATGCCATTCCAAAGAGGCAGGAGCTTTCCTTGCTTTTTAAGTGTCCCCTAAAGTATTGAGAATAGTTTTTTTCTTTTAAGGTGAGCAAATACCTCTTTAGCTCCTGCATAGAAAAGCTGTAAATACCCTCTTTTCCTCCAATGATTGTATCCACTTTCGTATGGTTAGTCCCTTCATATTGAAAATATATATCATTGCAAAACATTTGCAAAAGTACTATATTATTTCTAAAGAGCAAATATATTGAAACAAAAGTTATCAACAGGAGGACTAAACTTCACTTAGGATATGGTACATAATCAGTTGTGTTAGCTCACAGACTTTCTTTACTGAAAGTCTTTACCTAACCTTTGTTAGTATTTTCGCTTTTTTGAAGTTTTCTCTGAAACTCAAAAAGCTAGTTTCACCCATTTTTCTTTCAGACGTATATAGGCATCGAAAGTGCTACCTGATTTGCTTTTTCATTCCTTTTTATCAGAGGTGTTTTTCCTTTTTCAAAAGAGCGTTTTGAGCAACTCATCAGTAAGAGGTTTGCCACACATTCCTAAAAAGCACATAACCACAGTCTTCATCAGGGCATTTGGCTACCTTTTCAAACAATAATAAGGAAGCATTTCTGCATTTAGGACAGGTGATTTTGAGTTTTTCTCTTTGGGGTATATCCATAGCCAAAAACGTATCAGTAAGACTATGGGTATAGGCTTCCATATCCGAAGAAAAACTATCGGGGAAGAGCTCTCCTTGTTCTATCTTTTGCAATTGACTTTCCCATTCGCCTGTAAGGGCAACATCGGCTATAGTGAGTGATTTTACCCACTGATATACCTGCATTCCTTTATCGGTAGGAATAAGAGACTTTTGTTTTGCGCTCAATATAATTACGCTTTAAAAAGCGTCTCGATAATAGCGGCACGTGTGGCTGGAGTACCTATACCTGCTCCTTTGTAATAACTCACGTTGCGCCTTATCTTCTAAGGTCTTTCCTGCTGTTTCCATAGCCCCAACAGTCCTGATTCGGTATATAAAGCAGGAGGTTGGGTGGTTTTAGAAAAGGATTTCAACGGCTTTAATCTTTATACTTTCTCCTTGTACAAGTTCAGGCAGCACTTGATTGCTATCACCTTCATTGTCTTTTTCACTGTCTTTGGCAGTTTCATCAGAGTAAAAACCACCGATAGCGCGCCAACCCGCTTGTAACACTTGAACACCTTTTACTAAGAAGTCAGTGTGCAGAGCCTCCAGTAGAGTCTTTTGCACTTCTTTTACACAGGGTTCAGATACCGCTTCCAAAAAGTCGGGTGGCAATCATTTTGTAAATAGTGTTTTCTTTTGCTGTAAGGTTGGTAGGAAAGCGCTCAGTAATAAGAAGTCCGTGATGGTCTGTTACTTTCAAATCATTAACCATCTTCTTATTCAGCGCCCCAATTTTCACAAGTTTAGCTTCGTTGGCGTATGCCTCACTTTCTTGTAACAAACGTATCAGCTGTGGGATTTCTTCCCATACATCCTCTGAGATGTACTTGCTACCAGTACGTGGGTAAGTAATGTATTTTTGCTCGTAGAGACTTTTGTGCAATTTGCAGGGTCTCATCGGCTGAAAAGTTCCATTTTTATTAGCTTCTTTTTGTAAGCCTGTTAGATCATAGAGCAAAGGAGGTTGTTCTTTTACCACTTCTTTTTCAGTGGAAATCACCTCGGCCATAGGAGACTTTTCTAATTGTTTTTGTAAGGCTTCAGCTTCTTTTTATCCTCAATTTTTAGCTGAGATACTGAAAAATCAGTATAGCTTTTTGGTGCTTTGAGTCGTAATTGATAAAAAGGTTTCTTTTGAAAATGTGTGTGCTCTAAAAATCTTTTACAAACCATTGCTAAGGTAGGTGTTTGCACCCTTCCTAAAGGAATAAATCCCTTCATCTACCGCTATACTCAGGGCTTGGGTAGCATTGATACCCACCAGCCAATCAGCCTCACTACGCTTTTGAGCAGAGGCATACAGCAAATCAAAAAGCACTTCCTTCTTGCAGATTGGCAAGTCCTGTTTTGATACCTTTTTCGGTTAAGGAGCTAATCCAAAGCCTTTGAAAAGGTTTTTTTGACAGTGCAAATATTCATAGATATAGCGGAAGATCAGTTCTCCTTCACGACCTGCATCGGTGGCTACAATAATGGAACTACACTTCTTTAAAGGCTATCAATGATTTTTAAGCTGTTTTAAAGCCATAGGGTCTGACCTGTATCCTTTCTTATCTTCAGGGATTTGCTTGGGTACCAGCACAAAGGGATGAGGTAAGATAGGCAGGTGTTCTCTGTGAAATCCTACACAACCATATCGCCTCTGGAAGGGCTAATTGCACTAAATGTCCCAATGCCCAAGTAACAGCATAATCATTACCTAACAAATATCCATCTTGTTTTTTCACTTGCCCCCACTATAGCGGCAATCTCTCTTGCCACACTGGGCTTTTTCTGCTAATATAACTTTCATTTTTCTACGTGTATTGAGGTTAAAAATTAGAGTTATACTTACGTCCCTTGGACTTCTTAGCAGTTTCTTTTTGAGCTGTTTTTCTGATTGCTTTTTGAGGGCGTTTTTCTTCTTTAGCTTTAGAAGTTTCAGCTTTTTTTGCTTGGTAGAAGAAACTTTATCAGTAATGTCCTTTTGAGGATTGTTAAAGCTCATCTCTACCTTGCCTTTTGTCCTTGTCAAAAGTAAATAACTCGCTATAAGTTTTACCAGCTTTGCTCTGTAAACCTTCTAAATAAACAGGATTACCCTTGCTCAGTTCCTTGTGTTGTTCTTCGGTAAGAGTTACCCCTCGTATGACTGTAGGAGCCTCAGTGAGTTTCTCTTGATTAGCAAGTTTAGGAGCTTTTGTCTTCAAAAGAAATTCCACATAACGCTTGTCGGCATTGAACTGCACAGTTGCGTTAAAAGGCCTCCTTTTTAGAGGTCATTCCTCTCGACAAACAGAGGCTTGCCTTCTTTGAGCGTTTGTTTTTGCTCCTGGGAGAGTTTGACTCCTTTGATTTCATCGGGGACTTTGATATGTTCACTGCGCAAGGCAATGATTTCATTGGTGAGCCTATCAATACTGATAATAGAAGGATTTTCTCTGAGTTTTTACTATTGGTAAGCTCAACTGTACGTCCCATATTTCCTGTGGTAAGCAGGTTCTTTTTATCCTCTTCTGAAAACTCGTGACCAAAGAAAGGATAATCCAATTGTAGGTTCCTTGCGCATCCCGTGAATGGCTACTGCTACTTTTTCCATCAACTTCTCTAGGGACAGACGAGCATCAAAGCGGGTTACTGTAGAGCCCTAAATTGAAACTAATAGATACCAGTTCATTGGTTTTATAACCTTTAAGAGGGGGCTCTAATAGGTTCCTCTCTCTAAAGACTCTCGACTCACCCCTAAGTTTTTGTAGCGTTTCCCAATCAATAGCATCAGGGTTGTACTTGAGTTCCTCTTGGGCAGGAGTATTTTTGAGATTGTGCCTGAGCAGGAGCTTCTTGTGCTTGTGCCTGAGCAGGAGCTTCTTGTGCTTGTGCTTTGAGCAGGAGCCTTGTACTTGTGCTTGAGCAGGAGCTTCAGGAGGGGTCTGAGCCACGGCAGTCTCTCCTTCTTGTTTTAGAGTAGCTGCTTTTTGCTCTTGTTTGATATACTGCTCAGGAGATACTTCAGTACTTTTGAGGTATTCCTTACCCCTTTTCAGTGAGCTTTGCCAGATGGTTTTGAAGTTTTTCTATCGTATTTACCGATTTTTCTATCGGTATTTTAAAGAAAAGAAAAACGAGAAGGGTTTTTGGGCTTATGCATAAAGTTGCTAAAGAAATTAGACAGCATATTACCTTGCTTGTCTACTTTCATAAAGTCATCTAAGGATTTGCTGTCAGCAGGAGCCGTTTTTAACTCTCCTTTCTCATCAATTCCTTTTACAGCCTTAAGCTGTTTTTCTTCTTTGTCAAATACCAGTAGGATATCAGATAGTTGTTCATCCACTGGGATTTGATTGTCGTAATTTGCCGTATCGGCGTGTTGATTTTTCTGCCATTATTTAAACATCTTTTTAATTTGGGGTAAAATTACTCCCTTTGTAAGACGTCTAAGAGAGGCTGTCCTTTTTAGGCATAGTATTTCCGTTTTTGGCTTTTAAAGCTGTTACAGGCACACTGAAATGTTCTCGGATAAATTGATGTACATCCGAGAGCTTGTAGTATATTTTGCCTGATATGGTATAATAAGGCAGTTTACCATTGAGCGATACCTCTGCAGGGAACGTGCAGAGATTTTTAAAGGTGAGCATCAAGTCTTGATTGTCCAAGAGTTCCTCACCATCCAAGCTGTTTTTGCGTTTTTCAGCTTTGTCTATTTGCTCTTTAAGCAAAATCAAAACGATCCATAATGCGTTCCATCCACGCTATAAATTCTATTCTGTCGATTTCCATTTTTTTATATTTGTTTAATACTTCGATTGTTAGATCTTAATCTTAGAATATCTAAAAGTTCTTCTTATCCTTGTGAGTTCTTGTTATCCTCCAAAAGTTCTTTTTAGCACACTGCCCATTCTAAGAGTTGGTCATTTCCCTCTTGAGGAACTAAAATGCCCATTTCTTTTAAGGTGCGGATATAACCTTTTGCGGTGCGTTCCTTTACATCAGTTCGTTTTTGAATTTCTATGTTCAGCTCTTGAACTGTCCACAAAGTTCGCTCTTTAAAAAGAGGAGAAACTAATGAGGCTAAGGTACTGGCTTTATTGGGTTTTTGGTCTTCGTTTTTTTCTGATTGCCTACATAACTATGCATTCCCAGTTCATTGTTCCATCTAAAAAGTATTTGTGGGGTATCGCTAAGACTGCCATTGCGTATTTTCATCGGTTTGACCGCTGAGATAGGACTGTTCTTCTCCCTTTCGATAGAAAGCACTGCCGTTGCTTTGCGTTGTAGTTCAGAGCCTAAATGACCACGGAGTTTAAGCCCACTGGGGTGAGGTGTAACACACATACAATACAGGTTTTGTAGTTACCCTGCCAAAAAGGTAAAAGCTCTTCTATGAGTTCCACGCTTTCTTGCTCGTTATTCACAGCTCCAATAAGGTCGGCTATGCCATCGATAACCACCAAAATGCACGCCTGCACATTGGTAGTAAAAAGCTCTCCAAGCCTTCACGAATGACCTTTAATCGCTCTCTGCGAGGGAGTTGGGTGAGGCAAAAGGCGTGTAGCAAATCAGGAAGAGAGGTTAGTTTAACCCTTTTAAGCAGTTTGCTAATATTTTGATAGAGCTGGTCTTGAGACTGTTCTGTATCGAAAAAAATAGCACTCACTTTATCTTTGGGGCAAGGCAGTAGCGTTGTAGCCCAATGTGTCAATAGGAAGGTTCTTACTGTTAAGACAACCTGCAATGAGGGCACTTACATAATGACTTTTGCCTGTACCTTCGCCTCCTGTAATACCCAATAAACTACTCTGCACCCCCACAGGAGTTTTTTGCCAATGGAGATGATTGTTTCTTGCTTTTGGGGAGGTTTATCCCATTGAATTTCGCAGTTTTTAAGTAGGGATAGGCTTTCTTCATAGTGTTTGCTAAGGGTCTGATAAAAAGAGTTGTAATAGGTCTCTACCCGTTTTACCTTGCGCAAAAATAATCGGATATATCTTTATCCTTTTTAGTACCTGAAAGAGGTAAGACCAAACGAAATACTTCTAAAAGGTGCTAATAGGGCTTGTTGCTCTAAGGAGGCTCTTTTACCTGTTTCGTCGCTGTCGAATAAAAAGGACTAAATGTCGGAATCGCATTTTTAGCTTTTTGGAGTTTTTGTAAAGGAATGTGGGCTGTTTCGCTATTGAAACAGATAGCCGAAAAAGCCTCTACTGGCTAAGCTCATCACGTCCTTTTTCGCCTGCGGTGATAAAAAGAATGTCGCCTTGTAGTGGTAGCTGTGACTCACCAAAGCAGTAATCTTGAGGGCTTCCTCCGTAGAGAAAACGCAATTTAGAAAAAGGGACGATAGACCTTAAGTGTTTTTTTAAAAGGTAGCCGAACATCCACTCGTTATAGGTGGAGGTAATAGTGTAAGGTTTGCCGTCTTTGTTGGTACTTGAATAGCTTTGCAGAGAGATCACGTTGTATTTGTTTTAAGATTTCTTGGGTGATGCCGTATTGCTGCCAATAGGCTAACTCTTCTTGGATAAAAAGGTTTTTGGGTAAATTTATAAGAGATAGATTTTTGGTTTCTACTTGAGTACTTTCTATGGTGATAGTGGGAGGTATTTGAGGGTTTTTGTGTAATTATAGAGGTGGATTGCTCTAACCCCAGATGTAAATCTCGATTGATAATCTTTAGGATTTTCGATAAAATCAGAGGCATTTCGGCAGTCCAATTGATAGAGGTAACCTACTAAGAAAAACAGTCACCCCTGAAAGTATCGTTACCAAAAATCTTTCATCTTATAAATGCCTTGTTTGTCCTTATAGATATTGCAGGAAGCATTTTTTATCGTCATAGAAAGGGTTTTTTAAAGTTTTTACCTACTCGCCAGTTGCCTTGTAGATAGTGCTGGAAGACCTGTAGTCCTCCCTTCGGTTCTACTTAAAATATCTTGCTTTTTTTCAACATAACCTTTGGCTTTTTGAGTGAGGGATTGCAGGTAGCTTTCAGTGTTTTCTACCGATTGACTGATAAGGAGTTTGCGAATGCTTCCCAAGGTATAGAAATACTGTCCATAGATTTTTGGAGTAGGTGATTTCATTGCGTTTGCGCATTCGCCATAGGGTTTTTCTCACTTAGGTGGAGATATTGACAGATTTCTTTTTGGTTGAGCCACAAACTATCCCACTCAATAGGCTCTTTTGCTTGAGTTGGTTTTCAATGCTTTGAGTTGTTTCATAAGGGCATTCCAAGTGGATTCTTCAATGGTGATTAAATTCATTGTGTATAGGGTTAAATTCTCGGCGGCAAAGTTCTAACAAAATACCAAACATAAACTGCCAAGTACTACCCATTGAAATATGCATTTTTAACGCAGTTGAAGTGATTTTTTATTTATTATATTGGTTATGAGTGCATTACAAAATAATTGTAACGTATTTTTGGAGTATAAACTACTTTTTATAGGAAGAAATGTTTAAAAATGCCAATGGGCTATAATGGGCTTTTTTGAGAAATGGAGGTAAAAAGTGTGTTTAGGGAGTTTCTATAGAAGAATTAAGTTGGAAATAATAAATATAATTGAAAATAATGAATATAATATTTGATTATAAATCCTTCTCCCTAAAAAGGGAAACTGTCTATTTCCCTAAAAACTGATTAAACAATGTTTAAACGTTTTTATCTGAAGTTAGCAAAACTACTTTTTGGTCGGAGTTGTTTATATGATCTAGTAAAGCCACTTTTAAAGCATCGAGGAAAGGTGTAAGGTTCTTTGAGCGTCCTTTCATACGATGAAAAGTGTGATACAGATCTCCCAATTCTACCTTGAAGAGCTTTTCAAATACCGCAGTTAGCTTCTTGATAGAAACTTTTCCTGATGAAATACGATTGGTAGCATACAAAACCATAGATTAGCTCTATGAGCTCGGTCTTTTGCCCCTGTCCATTCTAAGAGATTTAGAATTTCTAAAGGCATATCTTCTTCCTCACGAGTGCGAAAAAAAAAGATAATCGGAGAGTTCCTTGGCAGCCCCTATCTTAGCAACTTCAAAGCTACGACAAGTAGAAAAGGCTCCATCAAAAGAAAACAAATACCCCTCATTGCTTTGAGGAAGGTAGTCGTAATTGCGAGTAAAATACTCTACATCACGATTGGTTCTTCCTAAAAGCAATGTAACTGAAGAAATCGGTTGCTTCTAAAGTCTCTGACTCTTTAAACCATTGGGCATCTTTGTCTTTTAGAAACTTTTTAGCAGCCCTCAGTAGAGAGTAAAGTTGCTTTACTTTCTATCTGGTAGATCTCATTGTAGAAAAATGAGTCTGCTAACAATTTGAGGTTGTACCTTGCGGAAGAAATGTATCTCTTCTGCTTGGTCCGTAAAACCTCGTTGCTGTACCTCTTCCTTGACCTTCCTTAAGAGGTCTTTTAGGAATTGTACCATTTTCTAAAGATTCTTTAATCACGGCGGATCTTTCCAGCGTGATTTGGCGTTCTCTTACAGCCAACTGATTCAAAAATTTGTTGAAACATAAATTAAATATTAAATTTATTGCGCTATATTACGAAAAACAATGATATACGCAAACTTAAAAATCTTCATTTTTTTAAACAATTGGTTTTAGGAGATTTACAATTAGCTCCAGCAGAACGTGCGCTGCTGCATAGCTTCTACAGAAGCCTATGCAGCAGCGCTACGTTTGCGAGTCAAAGGTAAAATTTTTGTTTATATTGTCAAGATGTTGTACCTTTGCACCCAGAAGTTACTGAGAAAATAGGTATAATCAAATGAAATAAGAACCATTACTAAATCGTTACCTACTCTTATTGTAATTCCTATATCTTCTTTATTTTGAATATATTATAAAAGTAGTTTCAATTTTCAATAAAAAGAAAGAGATCATTATCATTGTCATTTACATTTACATTTACATTATCATTGTCATTTACATTTACATTATCATTATCATTAAGCGATAAATTTTTTTCGGGGGCGAGGGAAAGAAATCGGGGCGAGGAAAGAAATCGGGGGCGATAAAAATCGCAGTAGCGAGAGGAAAATCACAGGGAGAGAAGCATCTTTTTAAGGAGTTTTTTTGACACTGAAAAAGCAGTAAGTCAAGCGCTTACTGCTTTTTGAATCATAAAAAAATCTCCATCCTTAAGCTTCTGCTGTAGTTTCTGGAGCCCATTCATTGCAGAGCATTCCAGCAGCGGCATGTGTTCTGTTAGCACAAAGAGCGGTATTGTACTTAGCACAGCTAAGGCAATCCACCTCGTCCTTCAAGCTGGGACGCATATTGAAGCTGTCACAGGTGTGTTTTACTTCCACCTTTGTTTGGTGAAGTTTGCATACGTTTTCTGCTGTTAAATTTTCGCAATTTATACAGCCGCTTACAAGTCTGATAGCCATAATAGTTCTTTTTAGTGTTATTATATTGGTTGTTGTTTTCTGGGGGCAAAATTACAGCAAGTTCTCTTTAGAAACAAATTAAATAACTCATTTTTCAGTAATATGTATTTTGAATAAGTAAAAATTAGCAGCAAAAGTAAGAAAAAAAGTGAAAAGTGTATCCAAGTATCATTAATTAAAAACTTTTTGAGGTGTCAAAATAATTTCATATATTTGCACTCTGAAAAATTAATGTATTATGGAATTATTTAAGGGACAAAGCCTCTTAGAGTTTACTGAACGCTTTAAAACAGACTTAGATTGTGAAAGAATACTTAGCTTCTTTAAAATGGGAAGATGGATATTGCTGTCGCAAATGTGGTCATAAAAAAATACCAAGTCAGAAAAAGATTTTTCACGTACTTGTAATATCTGTGGAGATACGGAAAGTCCTACTGCTGGAACACTATTTCATAGACTAAAATTTGGGTTACGTAAAGCATTTTTATATGTTTTGAAATGACAACTACAACTAAAGGGTTATCAGCCTCACAAGTTGCTCGTCGTTACGAAATTAGTCGTCAGACTGCACATTATTTTATGCAAAAAGTCCGTGAAGCTATGAAATCCAGTGAATCGCACAAAATGAATGATAGAGTGCAGGTTGATGAATTTACCATAGGAGGAAAAAGAGGAATACAGTTTTTAGAATCAATCGCTCACAAAAATAAAGATACTATCTTTTAACAAATTAATGAAAAGAATTGTAGAACGTTCTCCCGTTTCCCAAAGTCAATTAGTATGTAGCTAAATAGATACCTCAAAAAAATTTTTCTAATTATTTTTTTGAGATTTCTTTTGCAAAATACAAAAATTATTACTATTTTTGCAGAAAACCATGTTATTATGAACGAAAAAGAAATATCAAGCAAAAAAATTAATTTGTTTATAGGTTCCATAGGAGCCTTTATAGGGAGTGGCGGTATTTGTAGCCTATATTCCTCAAATTATGGCCAACTTAGAGGGGCACAAAGCACAACCTTGGCAACCTTTGTTTGCAGCGGGGTCTTGTCTTATCTGGGTGGTGTATGGCTGGACAAAAGAGCCTAAGCCAGATTATATTCTCATTATCCCCAATTTGGTAGGGGTAGTTTTAGGATTCTTAACTTTTTATTACTTCGCTTTAAAGCTACTTGTATGTTTTTGCTTTGTCCTTAAAAGCAAAAACGATCACTAATCCCTACTTTGGAATAATTTGAGGTGTAAAAATAATTTCATATATTTGCACTCTGAAAATTAATGTATTATGGAATTATTCAAGGGACAAAGCCTCTTAGAGTTTACTGAACGCTTTAAAAAGACTTAGTAATAATGGGAAGAATTTTCCTACATTACATAAGGTAATACATCAAGTAAAGTCTTGGATACGAGGTATATATTCTTGGGTATCAGAATTTAACATAGACCGATATTTAGCAGAATACAGTTTTTAGAATTAATTGTTCACAAAATAAAGATACTATCTTTTAACAAATTAATGAAAAGAATGCTTGAAAGAGAACCTATTTTCCAACCTCTGTTAATATGCCATTAACTTGACACCTCAAAAAAACTTTTTTTGCTTCTATTAGAATTATTATTCGTATATTTGCTGCCGCTACAATTCAAAAATTATCATGATAAAGTTTTTTCTTACTTCATTTCTCACTATAGGCATCAGCCTTAGTAGTTTTTGCTCAATGGCAGCAACATATCGACTACCAGATGGACATCCAGATGGATGTAAAAACATTCCAGTACAAAGGAAGACAAGTAGCCCTCTATGAGAATCATTCGCCAGATACGCTGCGTACAGTCTTCTACCACCTGTATCTCAATGCCTTTCAGCCCGGTAGCCAAAATGGATAAGAACATGCAACAGGTCAGTGACATGCCTGCTCGCTTTATGCACAATGCAGGCACAGAGGCCGAGCCCAAGCATATCAGTAAGCTCTCTATGCTCAAGGAAAACGAACAAGGTTTTTATCCGCCTACAATCCCTCACCCAAAATGGCAAAAGCAGCTTCCTACAAAGTTATAGGCACCATCCTACAGGTAACACTCCCTGAGCCTATTCTCCCTCATGGTAAAAGCAACCCTCTCGATGGACTACACGGCTCAAATTCCAAACATAGGAGTACGTATGGGACGCAATAGCTCCGATGGGGTGGCACTCTCTCTCTCCCAATGGTACCCACGTATCTGTGTATATGATGCTCAAGGATGGCATCCTTATCAATATATCTTTGGAGAGTTCTACGGCGATTGGGCTAACTTTGATGTAAAGATCACTCTTGACAAAAACTATGTGGTTGCAGGTACCGGTACCCTACAAAACCCTGAGCAAATTGGTTTTTGGCTATAACAATCTCAAAGAGTAAAAACCCGCGAAAAGACCCGTACTTGGCACTTCAAGGCAGAAAAGGTCATCGACTTCTCTTGGGCAGCAGACCCTGCTTACCAACACGATATAGTAAAAAAACAAAGCGTGGCGTAGAACTGCACTTTTTTCTATAAGAATTTTTCCAGAAAACTGGAAAAAAAGCTACAACAAATCATGCCTGAGGTTTTTGGACTTCTACGAGGCTAAGGTAGGTAAATATCCTGGAGTCATTACTCTTTTTATCCAAGCAGGACAAGGAGCTATGGAGTATGCTATGTGCACCTTTATCGAAGGTGGCAAAAGACCCAGAAGCGCTTATCAAAACAGCTTGCCATGAGCTGGCACACACTTGGTTTCAGCATATTTTCGCCATCGATGAGCAACAATATCCTTGGTTTGACGAAGGGTTCACTTGCTTTTTTTACAACTATGGGCAGATGCCGAGGTAGTCAAAAAGGAGCCTGTAGCCAATTTCTCAGAATTTCGCCACAAGGCTTTCCTTAAGTATGTGAGTGAGAACCAAGAGGAAGACCCTTCCATTCGTGCAGACTTTTTCGAGCGTAGCCGTTCGTATTTTTAGCACTGCTTATGCCAAAGGCACCATGTTTGCCTCTCATTTGGATTACATCATCGGGCGCAAAGCGATGGAGCGCACCTTCAAGCGCTTTTACAAGGAATATGCCTTTACCCACCCTACCCCTGAAAACTTTGTACGCTGTGCTGAGAAAGAATCTGGCATGCAGCTCTTTTTGGTTCCTCAAAGGAGTTCATGCACACCACCCACCACATAGGCTATTGCATTGAGAAGGTAGAAGCCAAAGGCGAGAAAACCTTGGTTACCCTCACCAAAAAGGGCGTATCCCTATGCCCTTAGACCTGATTGTAATCCCCAACGGGCAAAAACCTTTCTCTGTACATTCCCACCGACCTTACTTTTGGAGAAAAGCCTAATCCGTTTATCAATATGGAACGTATCGTACTGCCTATATGGAACTGGGCGGAGAAGACTTACCAGTTCGAGCTCAACCTCCCTTCACCCAAGTGAGAAACATCAGTATAGACCCTCAGGAGTTCATGGCCGATCCTAACCCTGAATGCCATAACTACTGATTTAGTTATGAATTATGAGTTTTTGAGTTTTTGAGTTCTCCAAATAGACTCAAAACTCAAAACTAAGAACTCAAAATTTTTAAAAACTTTTTCGTATTTTTGCGCTCAAAAATGACCATTACTGAGATACAAAAACGCTATTATTGAGGACTTTTCCTTTTTAGAAAACTGGGAAGATCGCTATGAATATATGATTGATTTGGGAAAAAGCCTCCACTGATTGACCCTCAGTACAAAACGGATGAATACCTGATCAAGGGATGCCAAAAGTCAAGTATGGCTCCATGCGGAGAATCAAGGAGATATCATCACTTTCACTGCCGATAGTGATGCCATCATCACCAAGGGGATTATCGCTATCTTGATCAAAGCCCTCTCAATCAGAAAGCAGCGGATATTCTTGCGTCGGATATGAGTTTTATTGACAAAATTGGCCTCAAGGAACACCTCTCCCCTACCCGTGCCAACGGACTGGTGAGTATGATAGAGCAGATGAAGCTCTACGCCAAAGCTATAACCTTAAAAAAACAAGTAATCTATGTCTGAAGAAAAACACCTATCGACACTGAACTCATCGGCGAGAAAAATCGTCGAAGTACTCCATACCATCTATGACCCTGAAATCCCTGTAGATATATACGAATTGGGGCTGATCTATGATGTTTTTATCAATGAAAATCACGATGTGAAGATCCTGATGACCCTCACCTCGCCCAACTGTCCTGTAGCAGAAGTACTTCCCCAAGAAGTCTATGAGAAAATAGGTAGTATCGACCAGATCAATGAAGTAGAAGTAGAACTCACCTTTGACCCACCTTTGGGGACAAGAGATGATGAGCGAAGAAGCCAAATTGGAACTCGGTTTTCTGTAAAACACTATGTCTATGAAAAATAGCTGTCATTCCAGCGCGCCTTCAGGCTACACGCTTCCCAAAAGAAGCTCCTCGAGGACTTAGGGGGCGCTCTGTCATTGAGCAAACATACCTCGCCACGGTGGGTACTGACCTCTTTGACCAAGTGTGGGTGGCTACCGATAGCCCAGAAATCGCTGAGAAAATCAAGCATATAGGCGGAGAAGTATTCCTTAGCCAAATCCAACACAATTGTGGCAGCAACCGCATCGCTGAAGCGGTGGAAAACCTCCCTGCTGATATTATTGTCAATGTACAAGGGGATGAGCCTTTTATCCAAAAGAAAAGCCTACAACCCCTCTTAGAAGTCTTTGACCATGATCCTAAGCAACAGATCGACTTGGCTTCTCTGATGATGCCCCTTACCGATCCCGAAGAAATCGCCAATCCCAACAATGTCAAGGTAGTGGTGGATAGTCAGTCCTTTTGCCTTGTACTTTTCTCGTAGCCCGATTCCTTTCGCTCGGGATACGAGAAAGAATACACCTACAAAAAAACATATCGGGGTGTATGCCTTCCGCAAGGATGCCCTTATGGAGTTCTATCGCCTAAGCCCCACCCCCTGGAGGAGATGGAGAGCTCGAACAGTTGCGCTACTTAGAAAATGGCCGACGTATCAAGATGGTACTCTCCGAGGTAGAAAATATAGGCATAGATACCCCTGAAGATTTAGAAAAAGCCCGAAAATACTGGAAAAATATCTATTAATAAACACCAAATATTTATTCTCAAAAATATGAAAAATAGTATTTTTAACCGCACTTTCTCTATAGTGAGTATAACCAATGCTCAAGATAGGCAAGAGGCTATACGAACCCAAAATGTACAAAAAGTCATGGGTTAAGAATATCCCTTTCCAAGCGCTTCCTCTTACAAGAGGGGCGGGAGAGATTATCCAGATAGAACGCAATCCTAAGGATCCTTATCAGCTCTATGTAGCCCTATCTCAGTCCGGAGTATGGTATAGTGACAACAATGGAGCAAGCTTCACCTCTACTTTCTCCGAGACAATGTCTCCGCAGACCATGGCCATGGCTGTGGATTGGGACAATCGTACCTTATGGGTAGCCACTTACCAAGGGGTTTTCATTAAGGAATATGCTAAAGATTGGGTGACGGCTGCTCCTATTGGTAATATGAATGTACGCCAGATTGTCCTTACCTCCCCTACCAATGCTTGTCTGAATGCTCTGGGAGAGGATGGTTCCATAGCGAGGGGTACTCTGTACTTCCGACAAAGGAAAAAAAGCTGGAAACAGACCTTTGCTCAAAGTAGGTGTCAGCGAACTAAAAAGTACCTTCCCGCTGACCAGACACTCTACATGACGGCTTGGGATATGGAAAAACACCCTACAATATCAACCCCTCTGGGAAAAAAATCAGGTATCTATAAGAGCACCAATGCTGGGGATTCTTGGGAACTTATCTCCACAGCAGGCTCTGGATTCCCTCAGGGAAACATAGGAAAAAAATATCCTTGGCGGTATTCAGCCCAACCTCACTCTATGCCTTGGTGGACAAACCGCAGAAAGGGTCAAAGAACCACTGAACGAAATCAGCCTTCAGGGGCTTATCAAGCAAGGATTTTTTTAGGATTGGACAACGAAAAAAATCAACCAATACATCTATAACCATTTCTTGCAAAATAAGTACAATGCCAACAGCCTTAAGGAAATGGTTCGCGCAGGAATCGCCCCTAATGAACTGACTAAACTCACCGATGCACTCCCTGCTGTGGTAGGAGCTGAGATTTACTATTCTAATGACGGTGGAAAGTCTTGGGTGAAGAAAAATAATAAACCTCTTACCAATGTTTTTCTATACTAAGGGATATGAAGTAGGGGCTCTGGCTGTAAATCCTCAACAGGAGAACGAACTATACCTCTCAGGAGTGCCACTTCTCAAATCCAACAATGGGGGAATTACTTGGACACTTATCAAGGACAACCCTATGAACCAAAAAGGTATATCAGCTCTCTGCCGATGGCAAACAGATTATCTTGGTTACCAGCCAAGGGGCTTTCCAATCTCTCGACCAAGGACGTACCTGGGCTAAGCAGGAAATGCCTCAGACAGCTTATGTAACCTCTCTTACTATAGGCAAGCCCAGCGAAGGTGCTCTATATGCCAATATCCTGAACGGAGGTGTAGTGAAATATACTAACAATCAATGGCTTATGGTAAGTAGCGAGAACGGAAAGCTCGTCACTACTCCTGAGAACAAGTCTTTTTCTTGCCCAGCCTTTCGGGGAAATATTACCTTTGCGACAAAACAGAATTGTTCTTCCTTATGACAAGAAAACCAAACAGCGTTACCCTATCGAAACGACCCTATCTCTTTCCCCTCAGAATAATACTATCCTATATGCAGGTGCCAATGTACTCTTCCAGTCCCTCAACGAAGGGAAGGCATGGAAGGCCATTTCTCCTGATTTGACCAATGGGGACAAGGGAGGAAATCTCTCCTATGGCACCATTTCAGCCATTAGTGAATCCCCTTTCCAGTTTGGCCTTCTCTATACCGGAAGTGATGACGGAATGATATACACCCTCAGACAATGGCGGGGGTCTCTTGGCAAATGATTTATTCTGTCTTTCCCTGCACAGAATCGTGTCTCTTGTTTGTTGGCCTCCAAGCACAAAACAAGAACGCGTATATGTCATTCTACAAAATAACAACCATCAAGCACTGATTTTCCGTAGTAACAACATGGGAAAAAGCTGGGATAACCTCAAGGCCAATCTCCCTGAGGAAACTGCCAATGTAATTGTAGAAGACCCTTCCAACGAACAGGTGCTGTACTTAGGTACCGAGAATGGGCTCTATGTATCTTTTCGATATGGGAGAAAAATGGCATGTCTTCAAGGAGAATCTCCTCGAACTTCAGTAAGCGCTATTGCGATCAATCCTCAGGACAATCAGTTGTATATAGGTACCAAGGGACATGGATTCTTTACGGCTAATATCGCCAGTCTCCGTGAGATACGTGCTGCGGTACAAGACCAACTCTTCTACCCCTTGAAGGATACCTACTCCATCAAGTACTCTGCACAATGGGGCAATGCTGAAAACCCTTGGGCAGCTCCTAAGGTTCCTGTCCTTTATTTGGAGTCTTTTTGCCTCTATGGATGGTACTGAAGTAAAAATCAGTGTAGTAAAGAATAAAATCACCTTATCCAAATTCTCTTATCAAACCAAAGTTGGGTTCAACTTTATTCCTTTTGACTTGGTTTTCAATGAGGAAGGACGTATCGCCTACGAGAAAAAACTCCTAACTACCTTCAAGAAGGCTGATAATGGTAAGTGCTATCTCCCTAAGGGCACCTATCAACTGATTTTTGAGGTAGAAGGATTCGAACAAGAACGCACTTTAGTGATTGAATAACAAATATTTACCCCCTATGTATAAAGTTTTTTTCGATAATAAAAAAATATGGGTTACCAACAACCTTAGAAAGGCGCGTAAGAAAAAGGGCAAACTCTTTTCTCTTACCACTCTCTCGGTAAAAGATTTTCTAAAAAAAGTAGAAAAGGCTAAGTCGGGAAAATTCGTTTTTATATAGACAAGGGGAAGATTTCTTCAGCTATTTCACCTCCGCTCTCATTTGTATAGAGGCTGGAGGTGGAGTAGTACGGAACCCCAAGGGACGTATTCTTTTTATCAAGAGAAAAGGAAAATGGGACTTACCCAAAGGGAAATTAGAAGCAGCAGAGCAGATAGAAGAATGTGCTCAGAGGGAAGTGCAGGAAGAGACGGCCATTGCCTCCCTACAGCTATTAGGACTGAGGACTATCACCTACCATATATACGTTCAGGATCAAAAATATTGCCTAAAAACCTCTTGGTACAATATGTATAGTGACACCACTGAAAACCTCTCTCCACAACAGGAAGAAGACATTGAAGTATGTGCTTGGAAGAAGCCTAAAAACTAAAAAGCTACTGAAGAACTCTTTCTCCAGTATCCAAGAAGTGTTCAAAGGCGAATACTAAATTAATGATCAATGTTCAATGATTAATGATCAATGATTAATGACCTCTGACCCTCTGTTCACTGCTCACTGTTCACTGTTCACTGCTCACTGACCTCTGTTCACTGCTCACTGTTCACTGCTCACTGACAACTGACAACTGACAACTGACAACTATTATCTAAAAATCATGGAAATATATACCAGTCGTAAAACATTTTCCTGCTTTTTTTCTCTCTTGCTCTTTTTGGCAGCAGGCATTTATTTTGTGCTTCATGGGGAAGAAATTACCGCAGGGAAGAGAAGCCCTCTCTTGGTTCAGGGCATAGGGATAGCTGCTATTGTTTTTCGCTTTATTGGCTTTATTCTTTATCATCAAGAATCTATTTAACAAGCGATGGGTACTTCGAGCCAATCCTGAAGGCTTATACTTGAGAATCCGTAATGAACTATTTATCCCTTGGCAGGAAATTACAGGTTTTCGAGGTGTTCGAAGTCAGAGGAAGCAAATCTGTCCTAATCATGCTCAAGGATCCTCAGCCTATATCGCCAAGGAAAAGAGCCCATTGCTAAGGAAAAATGATGCAGTGGGAACCTCCGCCTATGTGGTACTTCGGTTAGTATCTCAAGTTCCACCATGCAAATCAGTCACAAGGAGCTTTTGGCACTACTTATCGAATATTGGAATAAATATAAAAAAATAAATATACCCGACTGATAATCAATGTGATAATTACTCATTCGAAAAGAAAAAAAGATAGTAGAAAAATGTTTTAAATATCATTTTTATATTTTTGTGCCCTATTTGAAAACAAATATTTACTAATAAATTCAAATTGTATGTATTGGACATTAGAACTGGCTTCCTACTTAAGTGACGCCCCTTGGCCAGCTACCAAGGAAGAGATTATTGACTATGCCCTCCGTACAGGAGCTCCTATGGAAGTAGTGGAGAACCTTGAAGCCCTCGAAGATGAGGGAGAAATATATGAATCTATCGAGGAGATTTGGCCAGACTACCCCACAGAAGAAGATTATCTTTGGAATGAAGATGAATATTAAGAATTTTTAAAGAGATGGCACTCCCATCTCTTTTTAGTATTATGAGTAATATAGATATTGTTTTAGGCCTCTTTTTAGGTTTTGGTATAGTACAGGGCTTTCTCAAAGGATTTATTTGGGGAGTAACCTCTCTATTGCTGTATTTGTAGCTCTATGGGGTGCTATTCACTTTTCGGCTAGTGGTAGCGCCATTTTATCAGTGATATTTTTTTCTTTTTCTGCCAAGACCGAGCAGGTATTGGCTTTTATCATTACCTTTCTCATTGTCCTTGTTGCGGTAGGGCTGGCGGGGAAGCTCCTGACAAAGATTTTAGAGAGTGTCTCCTTAGGGCTTCCTTAACCGTATAGCGGGGGCTGTTTTTCGGTATGCTCAAGTGGTCTCTTATCGTAGGAACGGCGCTAATGTATCTCAACGAAGGTGCTATGGAGCTGATTCCCTAAAAACCACCGAAGAATCTCTCTTCTACAACCCCTATTATGAAAACCAATACTTGGATACGCACCTATATTTTCCAGTACAAGGACTCCTTTTCCACTGAATCCTTCTTGCCTAAATCCCTCTGAAAGTTAAAACAAAATTAATTAATTAGTTTTTCTCAAGAAATAGCTGTAACTTGCGCTGTTTTTACACCTCTTGTTAAGAAACGTTAAAATGAACTGGAAAATAATGTCCTCTTTTCTCCTTGTAGGCCTTCTTGTAAGCATGCCAATGGCTAAGCTCCTCCGAGAAGGATCGTACTATTGTCGCCAAAGTGGGTAATTATTACCTCTATCAGGAGGATATCCAAAAACTTCTCCCCAAGGATTATACACTTGAGGATAGCGTACAAATCGTAACCCCTTATATCAATAATTGGGCACTGAAAAAGCTCCTTTTTCCTCAAGGCGGAAGAGAATATCAACAAAGAAAAACAAGAAGAATTCGAACACTTAGTCAGTCAATACTGCACAGATCTGTACACTCAGTTCTACTTGGACTTACTCTCCCAACAGATTGATACCACTATATCTGGCAAGGAAAGACAGGATTTCTATGAGGCTAACAAAGAGGTTTTCCGCCCAAGTGAAGACTTGGTACAGCTCAGGTATATTCAGCTATCCTCTACCGAGATAAGTCCCTAAGCTTTCAGCGGCTTTTTCGCACCTATTCGTCCAAGGATAGGCATTATATAGATTCTCTTGCCCCTCACTTCACTTCTTCCTTTCTGAATGATTCTGTGTGGGTCAGAGCCAGTGAAGTAGAGGAAAAACTGCCCTTGCTCAAGGACAAACTCAAAAAGCTACCTCCATCAGCTCATAGAAGAAAGAGATTCTTCTTCGGTATATTTGGTCAAAATCAACAATTTCTTGGAGGCCTCGACTATGCACCTATGGAATATGCTTACCCTACTCTGAAACAAATTATTTTAAACAAACGCAAAAGCAAATATATCAACACTTTAGAAAAGAGATTATCAATAGTGCTATTGAAAAACAACTTGAGATCTATGAACAGAATTAGTATCCTTTGCCAATTATTCCTATTTTTCCCTACTCTCCACCTCTGCTCTATGGGCGCAATCTCCTAAAAATAAGATAGATGGGGTGGCGGCCGTCGTGGGGATTACCTAATCTTGGAAACAGATATTGACCGCGCTTTGGTGGAACTCAAATCCCAAAACGTGGATACCAAGAATGTTACCCTGCTGCCAACTCTTAGGCAAGCTCATGGAGGACAAGCTCTATGTGAGCCAAGCCATTCAGGATAGTATCAAAATCTCTGACAATGACATTCGCGACGGGGTAAATCGCCGTATCGACTTCCCTCGTGGAACAATTGGGCGACATCAAGAAAGTAGTGGATTTCTACCACAAGGACGACGAACAATCCCTTCGTGACGAGCTCTTCGAGATTCTCCGCCAAAACGAACTAAGCTCCCGTATGAAAGCTAAAATTGTAGAGAATATCGAGGTAACTCCCGAGGAGGTGAAGCAATTCTTCAACAAGATTCCTAAGGATGAGCTTCCTACAATCGGCACAGAACTGGAAATAGCTCAAATTGTTATAGAACCTAAAGCCCCTCAGAGCGAGGATAGACAAGGTCATAGAACAGCTCAAAGAAATCAAAAAGATGTCTTGGAGAATGGAACAAGCTTCTCCACCAGGCTATCCTCTACTCTGCTGACAGAGCTACAGGAGGCAAAGAGCTGACTTTCAATAGAAAATCAAGTTTTGCCAAGGAGTTCAAGGATGTGGCTTTCTCCCTACAAGAAGGAGAAATATCTGACCCTTTCAAGACAGATTTCGGGTGGCATATCCTACAAGTAGTCAAAAATACGTGGTAAGGAAGTCTCTGTACGCCATATCCTTATGGTGCCTCAAATTCCTCAAAACTCCTTGGAAGAGGCCAAAAAGAAAATCAATGATATCCGTGATAAGATCATCAACAAAAGAATTTACTTTCGCCGAAGCTGCTAAGAATTTTTCAGATGAGAAGGAAACAAGAGAAGATGGTGGACAACTGCTCAATCCCGAGGACTATTCTACTAAGTTCGAGCTCACTCGTATGGAACCTCTACTCTACTCTCAGGTAGCTTCCCTCAAGGACGATGAGGTCTCTACCCCTATCATGGACGAAGATAGAACCGGTAGAAAAATGTATAAAAATATACCGCGTGACCAATCGCACCAATGAGCATACCGCTGATTTTTGTAAATGATTATATACGAATCAAGGACTTAGCGCTGAAGGAAAAACAATTGGAAGCTATACAAAAGTGGATCAAAGGAGCTATCCAAAAGACTTTCGTCTCTGTCAAAGGAGAATACCGAAACTGTAAGTTCTCCAACAATTGGTTGAAAAATAGGCTTTCTTCACTAATTATATAGGACATTCGCTCCTGGATAGGAGCGAATGTCTTTCTAATATCGCTCCAAATAAAGTTTATCAAAAGGTTGTTTATGTCATATTTACCCTTTGACATCGGATACAATAACATTTTTAAAAAAAATTTTTATATGAAAGTAACTGTAGTAGGCGCTGGCGCTGTCGGTGCCAGTTGTGCAGAATACATTGCACTAAAGAATTTCGCTTCCGAAGTTGTCCTTATCGACATCAAGGAAGGTTTTGCCGAAGGAAAAGCTATGGATCTTATGCAGACAGCTTCTCTTAATGGCTTCGATACACGTATCGTAGGGGTCACTAATGACTATTCCAAGACCGCAGGTAGCGATGTTGCGGTAATCACCTCTGGTATTCCTCGCAAACCTGGCATGACTCGTGAAGAACTTATCGGTACCAATGCCAATATTGTAAAGTCGGTAGTCGAACAATTGGTAAAACACTCTCCTAACATTATTGTCATTGTAGTGAGCAAACCCTATGGACACCATGGCTTATTTGGTACACAAAGCCACCAAACTACCTAAAAACCACATCATCGGTATGGGTGGAGCTTTGGATTCTGCCCGTTTCAAATATCGCTTAGCAGAAGCCCTCGGTAGTCCTATCTCCGATGTGGATGGTATGGTAATCGCGGCTCATAGTGATAGTGGTATGCTACCTCTTACCCGCCTTGCCAGCTATCGTGGGGTGCCTGTAAGCGAATTCCTTTCTGCAGAGCGCCTCTCTCAAGTGGCTGAAGATACCAAAGTAGGAGGAGCTACTCTTACCAAGCTCTTGGGTACTTCTGCTTGGTATGCCCCTGGTGCGGCTGTTTCGCCTTGGTACAGGCGATTGCTTGCGATCAGAAGAAACTCTTCCCTTGTTCTGTACTTCTGGAAGGAGAATACGGACAGAAAGATGTATGCGTAGGAGTACCTGTAATCATCGGTCGTGATGGAGTAGAACGCATCGTAGAGGTAAAAACTCAATGAGGCTGAAAAAGCCAAATTCAACGAAAGCACACAAGCTGTCCGTGAGTAAACAAAGCCCTTGAGGGCGTACTATAAAAAACCCTTTTATCACAACTAAAAAAGAGGCTGTCCTAAATTAGGTACAGCCTCTTATCATACTATTTGAAAAGCTAACTAAGAGCCACAATTGATAAATATTACCGGTGTTCCATCCTCTTCATATCCTTCTATATCGAAGCCTTCAAAGAAGATGTGATCTCCCAAGTCTTTGTTGGACAAGGTATTGTGAATCAACCACAAGAGTTCCAAAGCTCCAAAGGCAGCTCCATCTCCTGAGTAGAGCTCGGCGACGATTAGCGCTTGATAAAGACCATTTTCATCAGGTTCTTCGTCAAAGAGGTTTTCATTGGCCAATATCTCAAAGTCATAGAGCTCTTTTCGGCTCTTTATCCAAGCTTCGTACATGATTTTCACCTTAGGGGAACGGAAAAATGGTTCCAAAAGGATTGAAATCCTCCAAATCATTCTCCACATCCGAATTGTAGGTCTTCACCGCTTCCCAGAAGATCATCAGTCCTGGATAGGCTTCTTGGGTGAATGCCCAGTATACTTCATCCAAGAGATTGGAATTCTGAGTAGGAGTATAGTCCTCACATACATTCTGGCGATGTACATCTACCACAGGTGGATAGGGAATTTCCTTCTCTGAGAAGAGTTCTAAGAGTGCTCCGCTATCGTTCTCCAGCTTGTAGAGCATCTCTTGTTCGTATAGAGGTACTATGCTATAGAAGTTCACCTCCTTACCTGAAGGTGCCAAGTGTGCCACGGCATCCTCTCCGTCCTTATTATCGGCTGCAATGAGCAACATACAGGTAAAGTTAGTCCCTTCCAAAGGCTCTCCTGTAGGTACTGTATGCCCCCAAGCCAAAAAAATGTATCTTGCTCTATAGGTAAGCGAGAGAGAATTTTTAGCCAACGGATAGCCAATAATCTTTCTCTTCTTCACTCTTAAGATTCCAAGTAGGTGGCAAGTTAATGCACATCTCAGCATAGGGACTTCCATTGAACCCATCAGGAACGTTCATCGCATAAGCTCCCATACCTCCAGTAACTAAGGTATAATAGTTACGCTCGGGAGTTGGTTTTACGATATAGATATCACAATGAATATCTGGAGATACTAACTCATGGAGTACCTCGTCGAATTCTCCTATATTCTCTTGGATATATTCCTCTAAAGGATTCTCTCTCTTCCTCGCTATAGTAAGAAGGCTCAAAGTTTCCTCGGGAGAGGAACTCTAGGGCGTCTTTTTCCTCTGAGTATACCAATTGACCTTTTCTTCATTCCTTCTATCATAACATTTGCCCATTGGAAAAATATTTGGATAGATAAAGTCCAGTTCACAATCTTCTATCTTCTCAGCAGGAGATACCCCTATGAGCTGCCCGAAGATTCCTTCCTGCTCATCTGGGTCAAAGTCAAAACACAAATAGCTGGGGGCATCCTCTCCTTCTAATTCTTGGACCATAAAGGGCACCCATTTGCGTGAATAGAGACGGTTCTTTATATAGCCTTCTTCTACAAACTCATCTTCTGGAATACGTACTTTTTGCCAATTCTTACCATAATGAGCCTCTAAGTATTGTTCCATTTCATCCTGATAGGCTTCTATCTCATCCAAGGACACGAAGCGCTGTCCTGCACTATAGAAAGGAACGCCTGTCTGTCCATCAAAGGTTCTGTGAAGCTGCTTTGAACTCCTCGGATAGGGCAAAGCCTAAGCGCTTCTCGAGCGCTTCTATCTTCTGTTCGGTAGCAGGGAGCTCCTAAGCGATCTGTCATCTGGGAGCATACTGTGCTATGGCTCTTTTGTAGTTCTCCAAGATATATTCTACCCTCCTCTACCTCCTGCTACAGCATCCAATAGAGTAATTCCTCTCTCTTCGGCTATGGAAAGATAGTCTAATAGTTCCTGTGTACCTGAAAGGGAAGTCGCTTTAAGTAAGTGCTTCTTAGCGTTCTCCATATCATTAAGATAGAAGTAAGAATAGCCTATACGATAGTTCCAGCTCTCAGTATCTCCAATTTCTGGCTCAAGGTACTTAAATACTTCTACCGCACGTTGTAGATATTTCTCATTCTCTTTATTGGAATCCAAACCAATAGAGATTGTTGTAAGGCGGCCTAATTCACTAAGTACTTCGGTGGTTTTTGCTCTCATGCGGAAGATTTTCAATAAAATCAACAATGGCTTGGATATGGTCATCCTCATTCCACTTATCAATTTTTAAGATCTGTTGCTCTGTCATAATTTATTGATTTTTAAGTAGATTATAAATTATTTTCTAACATTACTATACAAAAATGGCAAAGCTACCTACATCGCACCGCTACAACCTTATACCTTTGCTGCGTTCCCACCCTGGAGGATTCTAAGGGAGCTGGTCGTATGGGACTTGCTGAGTGCAAAGGTACAAAAATAATAATCTGCAACCTTATTCCAATATTTTTTGTACTTTTACGCAAATTTTTTTCTCTGAATCTATTTTATCTTTTTTTATACTTATAAAGTATTAAAAATCAATTGTTTAATTAAAAAAATATTTTTTTATGACAACCAATCAAACTTTTACCATGATTAAGCCGAATGCCGTAGAAAAAGGGCATACTGGGGCTATTATTGACCAAATCATCAAGGGGTGGCTACCGAATTATAGCCCTTAAGTATGTATGGCTCAGCCAAAGGGAAGCAGAGAAGTTTTACGAAAATCCACAAGGAACGCCCTTTCTTTGCTGAGTTGGTGGCTTTCATGTCGCGTAGCCCCTATTGTAGCGATTGCTTTGGAAAAAGGAGAATGCTGTAGAAGCTTTCCGCGAATTTATCGGAGCTACAGATCCAGCCAAGGCGGCAGAGGAACTATCCGTGCCAAATATGGGGAGAGTGTAGGAGAAAATGCCATTCATGGCTCTGACTCCAACGAAAACGCCCAAAAAGAAATAGGATTTTTCTTCTCTGGGCGTGAGGTTTATTAAGTTTCAGTGGTCGGTCTATAATAGACTGACCACTGACTACTAAAATTCTTTTATCAGGTACAGATATACAGGAAAGTGGTCTGAGTACCCACCTGTATAACTTCCATTAGCATAGCTACGGAAAGGATAGCCCGCATACTTACCAGAAGGATTGGCCAGCTCTGGACTATTGAATACTCCTGCTTTCCAATATTTATAACCTTCTGCTTCTTTAGCCAAATAGCCATAGGTGAGGACAAACTGGTCAAACAAGCTCCAGCTATCACGATAAGCTAAGGTACCTATTCCCTTTTTGTACATATTTTCCATAGGGTTATACAAGTCTCCTTGTTGTACTTTCTTCTTATCGGCTTTGGTCTTGAGAATCTTTTTGAATCCGGAGTTGGTCGGATCGTCATTGAAGTCGCCCATGCTGATTACCTTTGCCATAGGGTTTATAGCCGTTAGCGAATCGAAAATCCTCTTGTTCAGTGCGGCAGCAGCCTCTCTCAAAGGGGCGCGAAGCGCTTCCCCTCCTGAGCGTGAAGGCCAGTGATTGACGATAAAGTGCACTTCCTCCCCATCCATCTCTCCAGAAATGAGTATCTGATCACGAGTATAGCGACGCTTCCCGGCTGCATCTTTTATATCCAAAAAGTGCTTGGAGGTTTTTGCAGGCTTGAATACACTTTGTTTGTAGATAAAAGCCACATCTATCCCTCGGGCATCAGGCGAATTGTAATGTACAATGCCATAATAGTTGTCCTTGAGTGCTTCGGAATTGACCAAATCCTCGACTACTTCTCGGTTTTCTACCTCAGCAAGCCCTACAAAATCAGGCGCTTGCCCAGTCACATCCTTACCTATCTTAGCGATAGTCTGGCCGAGCTTGTTCACATGATCATAGTAGTGCTTACTAGTCCAATGGTCTTTACCGGTAGGGTTCGATCATCATCAAACTTCTTAGGATCATTGATCGTATCAAAAAGATTTTCTACATTGTAGAAAGCCACCGTACGTATCTTGTACGTTTTGTTTTGCGCTTGCAATAATAAGCTATTCAAAATCAATAAAATAGTAAATGGTAAATAGATTTTTCTCATGTGAATTACTTTTGTGCAAAAGATACGTTTTTCTTGAAATATTAAAAACAATACCACTGTTTTTAATACCTCGTGTTTAAGAGTGCTTTTATAATTTCTTTATCAGGTATATATGCTTCTTCTACTTTTGATAAGGTCTTTTCCTTCAGGAGTTTCTATCCTTCCATCTATTAATTTGTCTATTACATTATTTTTAGCAACCTCTTTGATAACTATAAATCGTCTTTATCCTAAGAATAGGTATTTTTTTGCACAAATATAGAACTAAAAAGCAAAAAAAGCAATACTTTATATAAATTGTTTTACTTCTGAAATTCCCCCGACCATTATGCGTCCACCACTCTCTGGAGAAGCTTGAATCCTATTTTTGCCGACAAATATACAAAATAATTCGTATATTTGCACCTAATTTTTCACTTTATTATGGCAGACGATAAAAAAATCATCTTTTTCCATGAATAAGGTTAGCAAAACCTATTCATCGACAAACAAACAGGTGCTCAAGGATATCTACCTGAGTTTTCTTCTATGGGGCTAAGATTGGTATTCTGGGGAGCTTAATGGGGCGGGTAAGTCGTCCCTATTAAAAATTATCGCCGGAGTTGACAAAAACTATCAGGAGAAGTGGTCTTCGCCCCTGGCTATACGGTGGGTTACTTAGAGCAAGAACCGAAGTTGGACGAAGAGAAAACCGTCATTGAGGTAGTGCGCGAGGGAGTGGCCGAGACGATGAAGCTCTTGGAGGAGTTCAACCATATCAATGATCTCTTTGGTCTGGAGGAGAACTACTCCGATCCGGACAAGATGCAAAAACTCATGGACAAACAGGCAGAACTACAAGACAAGATAGATGCACTGAATGCTTGGGAGATAGACAACCAGCTGGAAGTGGCTATGGATGCACTCCGCACCCCTGATCCTGATACTCTATCAAGGTGCTCTCAGGGGGCGAACGCCGTCGTGTAGCCCTCTGCCGCCTGCTCTTCACAACAACCTGATGTATTGCTCTTGGATGAGCCTACCAACCACCTCGATGCTGAGTCTGTTCTATGGCTCGAACAACACTTACAACAATATGCAGGTACGGTGATCGCCGTAACTCACGACCGTTATTTCTTGGACAATGTTGCTGGCTGGATCTTGGAGCTTGACCGTGGGGAAGGGATTCCTTGGAAAGGTAATTACTCCTCTTGGCTCGACCAAAAGGCAAAACGCCTTGCCCAAGAACAAAAGGCAGAAAGCAAGCGCCAAAAGGTACTCGAAAGGGAGCTTGAATGGGTGCGACAAGGAGCGAAAAGGACGACAAGCCAAACAGAAAGCCCGCTTACAGAACTATGACCGCCTGCTCAGCGAAGACCAAAAACAATTGGAAGAAAAACTCGAAATATATATCCCTAATGGACCTCGCTTGGGTACCAATGTGATAGAAGCTCGCCATGTAAGCAAGGCTTTCGGAGATAAGCTCTTGTACGACGACCTGAACTTTGTACTCCCTCAGGCGGGAATCGTAGGGGTAATAGGCCCTAATGGAGCAGGTAAGTCCACCATCTTCCGTATGATCATGGGCGAAGAAAAACCCGACAATGGAGAATTCCTCGTAGGGGATACCGTAAAAATCGCTTATGTAGACCAGACTCATAAGAATATAGATCCTGAAAAAGCATCTGGGAGAACTTCTCCGAAGGGCAAGACCTCATCCTTATGGGAGGGCGACAGGTGAACTCTCGTGCTTACCTGAGCCGCTTTAACTTCTCAGGTAGTGACCAAAACAAGAAAGTGGCTACACTTTCCGGAGGGGAGCGCAATCGCCTCCATCTGGCTATGACTCTCAAGGAAGAAGGTAACGTACTACTCTTAGATGAGCCTACCAACGATCTGGATGTCAATACCCCTACGCGCATTAGAAGAAGGGTTGGAGAACTTTGCTGGATGTGCTGTGGTGATCTCACGACCGTTGGTTCTTAGACCGTATCTGTACTCATATCTTGGCTTTTTGAGGGAGACTCTCAAGTGTATTTCTTCGAGGAAGTTTCTCCGAATACGAAGAAAAATAAGAAAAAAACGCTTAGGCAAGGAGGTCACTCCTACCCGTATCAAGTACAAAAGTTAGTCCGATAAAAGGACATTGCCTCAGAGGCAATGTCCTTTTTCTAACAAATGAACAAACTAATATTATTTTTGAAAACTCTACCTTGATGATCACCACCCCGTTGAGTCCTTTATCTTTGAAATCTTCTGTACGTTTGGCACCTTTCTTGAATACTGTAGTGGAATTGACTTTCGTAATTTTTCAAAGCTCGCTTTGCGAATATTCCATTACATCTTTGTAATTGACCAATACCAAAGGGTAAGCCTCTGTTCGTTTTTTTGATTCTTGTTTATATATGCTTGATAATCACGGAGTGATTTCTTTAGTTTCGCCTTGAGGGTTTTCATCCAAGTATTTTTTTCTCCACCTTGAGTGCTTCTGTTGAGGAAGTTGTAGCAGTACTTCCTCCTTGAGCCAATTCAGTATTAACTACTCTTTGGCCTGTAAGAAACTCTTCCGATTTACGTTTTTTTCTCTTCTTCCTTCGCCTTTTTTTCTCTGCCTCTTTTTTTGGGCATTGTATGCAGCTATTTCACGTGCGTACTGTTGCTTGGCCTCATCTTCTGCTTTCTTCTTAGCTTCCTCCTCAGCTTTTTCTCTTTTCTACTTCCTTCTGTATGGCTTGCTTACGCTCAAGTTCCGCCTTTTTTCTTTCTCAGCTTTTTTTCTTTGGCTAAGCGAGCTGCTTCCTTCTCGTATTCAGCTTTTTTCTGTGCTTGCTGCTCCCTTTTCCTTAGCTTTTTTTCTCTGCCTTTTCCTTCTCTGCTTTTTTTGCTGTGCTGCTAATACTTCCTCGTAGTTGGTATCAAAAATAGGTTTCCCTTCTGCCCCCCAAAGTTATAGTTGAAAAAAGAAGATAGGACGGGTATCCTTAGTAGGTTTTGCTTTTCCAAAGAAAGCACACCAAGAAGCATTGATTCTCAGGTAGTACCCCCACCCTTCGAAATAGCGGGTATAAGTATAGTTCTTAAAAACCAAATAGCTTGGTATTAAGGTTGTAATTACTTACCTTGAAAGCAGGGCTACTGGTCTCTATATACTTGATCTTATTGCTCTTATCCACCCCAAGAAAATAATCTACTTTCTCTACAGTAGTTTTTCTTTTTCTAAGAAAAACCCAGTGGAGTCTCCAGGGTTTCATTCAGGTGAGAATCCTTCCAAGTCTCTTCCAACTTGGGCTGTGCAAAAAGTAAAGAAAGAAGCACAGCAACATAAAAGCTGTTAAAAAAATACTTTCATCTGTCTAATAATATAAATTTTTTTGATTAAAAAAACTATTTTTATGGCGCAAATATACAAAAAAATAAAAATATAAAAAAATATAAAAAAACTTTTCCACATTATGTAAAGGTTTTTTATTTTTCATTTATTCATAATTTATATTCTCTGCTATAGATCATCTTTTTCGAAAAACTACCCCACCTATCTTATTAAAAATCAACACCATTAATCATTAATATAGTTTTCTATATATTTCTTCAGGGATTGTGGTTGTTGGGAAAGGTGATCTTGGATAAATTTTCTATCTTCCTCTATATTAGCACGATAGGGAACTACTTTAGGCAAATGCTCCTGCACACTTAGGCGTATCATGCGTAGCTCTATATTCTGAGGTTCTTTCCTATAGCTCCCTCTATCAGTGCCTTTCCTTCCTTGAGCATCGTGCGGAGTTTTTCCTGATTGTTTGGAATACATCATCAGAGAAGCTCCCTTGTAGGCTTCCTTGACAGAAGTATCCATAGTAGCCCCTTGCATAAGCTGGTAGAATCGCTCCTTCTGCTCCTTACTCTCTGAAGCGGTTGTATATGCCTTGCGTATCTCCTCTATGGATTGGGCTTGTATACAAAAGGTACTTAGAAAAACAAAAACTCTTAGCATAGTTTATAGGTATTGGTGAGTTTCAGGGCTACAGTATCGCCAAAGGAGGTTGTATTCTTAACGACTATCGTATCGGACAGCTCCGTAAGTTCCAACTGTAGGGTGAGCTCTCCTGCTGTGTTAGGATTGATTAGAGTCATGAACTTCACCTGTGAGGTCTTGCTCAAGAATAGTTTCTTTTTGAGTAATTTCTTCTGTAATATTCTTGATAATCTGCAACATACACACCCCTGGGGTAACAGGATTGTCCGGAAAATGCCCTGCAAAATCGGATGAGCAGCATTGAGGGTAATACGGCAAAGGTATTTTCCCTCTCCTTGTGACTCTATTTGATTAAGTGTATAAAAAGTTTTTCTAACATAATTTATTTATTTTTCATTACAATACGTCCAAGGTAATTTTCACTGGCACAGTGTGATGCTCTATGACTATCTGTGAGAGTTCTCCTCCTACCTTATAGTGAGCCGCAAAAGTGGTATAGTGTTTTGAGCCTTTTATATTCTCCTGTTTGTATATTTTTTTATCTTGATTTTTCGAATAGATACACCTTTCTTTTTCCTTCTGTTGCCACATAGGCGACCTCTTGATTATGGGTATACTTATCCGCGTACCCTATCTGCTTGTAACAAATCCTCAAAATCTCGCTGAAGCAGTCTGATGAGTGGTTTTCCTATCCAAGGCTTCAGTTATATATTCCACCCGCCAACCTTCGCCTTTTCTATAGTAGAACTGGAAAAGTGTATTGCCAAAATCGGTAATCAAGGCGATTCTATAGTTATCGGTAACTGTTTTTATCGCCAACACTCCATTGAAACTATGTCCATAAGCCTCAATCGTGGCTCTTAGCTGGTGCTCTCCTATATCAAAATAAGGATGGGTTATCTTCTCCCCTACTTTTCCCTTTTTGATAGCCCTCTGGCAAAGAAAAAGAGGCTCCACAACTGAGTAATAAGAAGAAGATACTATAGCTTAAAAGTCGCTTCATCAATAGGAGTATTGAATTGTTGGTGGGTAAAGGTAATCTCGGTATAGTCATCAGTGGGTTCTATAAGCTTGACACGCCCTACAGTGGCGTCAGGAGAGAAAAACAAATGTATCTCCTTGATATACTTTGAGCAAGGTCTTGTCCTTGGGCAAAAAGTTTTTGTCAAGGTTTCTTTCCCGAAGTGAAAAAAAGTAACGGCAAACTCTTTTTTTGGTCGAACATATCTCCACTTACCGAACGAGTAATCAACTGATTAATCTTTTTAAAAAAACTTTATTATCGGCCTTCATCTGTGACACCTTCCCCGCATCGTCTACTTTTGATATTATCTCCCTGGAATACAATACGATAGCTATAGGGGGTGGTATAGCTCCAGTTGAGCTTGTCTGGCTTGGAAAAGGCCATTTCACCCTTGGTTTCCATATCCTTGGACATAAACTCCAGATGTTTCTTCTGAACAAAAGAAGCCTGCATCGTTTTGATAGTCTTATTCTTCTCCACTACTTTCTCTTTGAAAGCATTTGCTTGCACTTGTGTTAGGGGTTGTTGTCCCCAGAGCAGAGTGCTGCATAACAGGCTCAGTAGTATGTATATTTCTCTCATAAATCAATTCTTTAGTAAGTCCCTTACAATAACTATGCCATAAGTTTAGCTAAGACAAGGACGAATAAAAGCATCCAATTGGTCAAACTCAATCAGGAAAGCATCATGCCCATGTATGGAGTGAATCTCATGATAGGTGGTCTTCTTGCCCATTTGTTTTAGTGCCTCATAGGTCAATCGGTTTTTCCTCTGGGACAAAAGTACAAATCGGTATCGGTAGCTATAATGTGTATTTGAGTGGTAATAGGCGCCATAACCTGAGCAAATTCCCTCTGTCCTTGCAAATATCAATAGTTTTAACCAACTGATTCATAAGCTTTATAAGCCTCCAATGTAAAGCGGTTTTGGAGTTTTTCCCCATGATGGAGTAGCCATGTCTCAGTATTGAAGAGGTTGCGCTCTATATTGATACTGCGGTCGAACTTTTCCTTGAGCGAAGCTGGAGTACGGTAACAAAGCATAGCGTGCATACGGGCATCATGTAGGGGATTGTTCCCTTCCAAAAAGGCGTTCTTGGATCAGGCAGTTGGCGATAACCCAGTCGGTAGTCTTCCAGTCGGTAGCCACGGCGAAAAAGTGGGTAACATATTGGGGGCAAGTGCCAACATCTCCCAAGCAATACCCCCGCCCTAAAGGAGCTCCCCGAAAGAATATCCACATGCTCCACTCCCAATAATTCCAGGCCTAAAAGGAAGATACGCGCTACATCGCGGGCTGTCCATGCCTTGTAGTCCGTAAGGAGTTCCCCTTGCGATAGCCATTCCCTGGAATATTGAAACAGATCACCGTATGAGTCAGCGTATTAAAGGGTTGCCCCTCCCCTACGGTTTGGTTCCACCACCCTCCTTACCAATCACCTGTGAGTTGCCCGTTAGTGCATGATTGACCACAATCACAGGAGCCTCTCCCAAGGGTTGCCCAAAAAGCTGATAAGTAAGTTTTTATCTTTAGGGTACACTTTTCCCTGAAAGTGTAGTAAAGTTATTGATTTCTATATATTTGAGCTCATCCATAGTTTTTATTTTTCTATATCTCCCTAAAGTATATTATACTCCTTTTTTTATATTTGAGTGCAAAATTAGGTTTTTATAAGGAGATAAACAAATTTTTATAGTTTTATAGCCGAACTAAAAAAATAAAAATACTACCGTTTGTAAGAACCTCAATAGTAAGTAATTTCTCGTTTTTCTCCTCCATTGTTTTCTCCTCTTCTTCTCTGATAAGATATTCTACCTGTGTAAGATTTTACTTTTTCCAACAAGATTTTTTTCTCCTGCCTGTTTAGGATTCTCTATAGCAGACCATCCATAAGCTCCAAATACTGAGGATATAAGAGCAAGGTGAATTTCTAAATTTTTGATAAAATGAGTTTCATATTTATCGGCAAATATACATAATTTTTTTCATTGCTCCCAACACTTTGTTATCTTAAAATAAAATAGTACCTTTTGCCTTGTATTAAAAACATTTTTATTACAAAGGGGATAATATCCTATTTTTTTCAAAAAGTTTTTGCATTGGTAATCAATTATTAAAAATTATGTCACTGACGGTGACACAATTTAAAAAGCTCTATTAGTTTCTACATGAATAACCTCTTTCACGATTATACCTCTGAACAATTTCAGGCACAGGCTTTTAGCTGTATTTGCTTTTTCAATACCAAAAACAATGCAGTATATCAGAGTTTTTGCAATTATTTTTGGAAAAAAACTCCCAGTCGGTGCATACCCTCTGGGAGATTCCTTTCTTGCCTATAGAATTTTTTCAAAAAGCAAGGAAGTCTATGCCGCTACTACTCCTTTTGAGGAGGTCTTCACCAGTAGTGGCACCACTGGTAGCCAAAACGTCTCGGCACTTGGTAAGCTCTCTTGCCCTTTACAGAGAGTTTCCGAAAGGGGTTTGCTCACTTCTATGGAGAGGTTGAAGAGTATATTTTTAGCACTGCTTCCTTCTTACCTTGAGCGCAAGGGTTCTTCTCTCATCTATATGGCAGAGGACCTGATAGGGCATGCTCAGAAGGAAAGTGGTTTCTACCTCTACAATCAGGAGGAACTCGCCCAGAAGCTTAGAGTGTGGGATACACAAGGACGAAAGATTTTCCTTATGGGGGTCTCTTTTTGCGCTGTTGGACTTGGTAGAACAATACCAGTTTTTCCTTTAAAAACACAATTGTCATGGAGACTGGCGGCATGAAAGGTCGACGCAAAGAGCTGATTCGTGAGGAATTACACAGCATACTTTGCAGGGGGTTTGGTACAGAGGTCATTCACTCCGAATATGGGATGACTGAACTACTCTCTCAAGCATATAGCCAAGGGAATGGCCTTTTCTATCCGGTACCTTGGATGAAGATCCTAATCCGAGACAGCGAAGATGCGCTCTCTCCCCTACCCTATGGCAAAATCAGGGGATTAATGTGATAGACCTTGCCAACTACTACTCCTGTAGCTTTATCGCCACTCAGGACTTGGGCAAGGCTTACCCTGATGGCTCTTTTGAAGTATTAGGTCGCTTCGATGCGGCGGATATTCGCGGTTGTAATCTCTTAGTTTTACAAAATTAACCCTATGGAAAAATGGTTTTTCTCCCCGCAGGAAGCGGGAACCGATGAAGCAGGGCGGGGCTGCTTGGCAGGGCCTGTCACCGCCGCCGCAGTGATACTCCCCGAGGACTTCTACCACCCGCTACTGAATGATTCTAAGCAGATGACCGAAAAGCAGCGAAACCTGCTACGCCCTATCATTGAGGAGCAGGCGCTGAGCTATGCTGTAGTGCATCTGTCCCCTGAGCGAATTGACCAGATTAATATCCTCAACGCTTCTATCGAAGCTATGCATCAGGCTTTTGGATAAGCTGACCCTCACCCCCGAGTTTGTCGTAGTGGACGGCAATCGTTTTAAGCCCTACAAGGAGATTCCCTACTCCTGCCAAGTGAAAGGTGACGGACGCTTTATGCGTATTGCTGCCGCTTCTGTGCTGGCCAAAACCTACCGTGATGCGTATATGGAAACCCTTCACGAGCAATATCCTATGTACCATTGGGATAAAAACAAAGGATACCCTACACGCGAACATCGTGAGGCTATCCTTGAGTATGGGGCTTTGCGAATATCATCGAAAACATTTCAACTTATTGATATTCAGCTGAAATTCGAGTTTTAACTATACCGTACGCTGTACTACCTCGAAGAGTTTCCCTGCATCACACTTGATAGTCTTGGAAGGAAACTTCAGTATCAGGGCATAGTCATGTGTGGCCATCAGAATAGAGCGTCCGGAGTCATTGATCTCTCGCATTACCTTCATGATCTCCACACTGGTCTCTGGGTCAAGGTTTCCTGTAGGCTCATCAGCCAATATCAGATCTGGATCATTGAGCAGGGCTCTTGCTATGGCTACACGTTGCTGCTCTCCTCCTGAGAGTTCATGAGGGTGCTTCTGCACTTTGGTCTGCATCTTTACCTTGGTAAGCACACTATTGATACGTGTCTCTATCTTGTGAGCATCTTGCCAGCCTGTAGCTCGTAAGACAAACTCCAAATTGCCAAATACAGTTCTATCCGGAAGCAACTTAAAGTCCTGGAATACAACTCCTATCTTTCTTCTCAGATAGGGAATCTCTGCTTCCTTTAGGGGTAGCTAAGTCGAAATCCACCGCCATACCACTGCCTTTCTTCAGTGGGAGGTCTCCATAGAGTATCTTGAGCAAGGAACTCTTCCCGCTTCCTGTCTTACCTATAAGATAGACAAATTCGCCTCGTTCTATAGTGAGGTTAATATCATGTAAGATAAGGTTTTTCCTCTGAAAGATAGAAACATCCTTAAGTTCTACTACTGGTTTTGCCATGTTTGTTCTAATTATGCATACATTGCCTCTATTTCTCGGAAATAGTTCTTGTAAATATTTTTTTCCTTTTGAGCTTCAGTGTAGGAGTAAGCTCATCATTATTAATAGAAAAAGGGGTGGTAAGCAGGGGTGAATTTCTTTATTTGTTCGTAAGAAGCCAACTCTTGCTGTAGGTTCTGTAACCTCTTCTGAAAGAACTCCACTATCTGACTGTTCTTTATCAGCTCTGCATAGTTTTTTTATACTTCAGGTTCAGCGACTTAGCATATTCAGCCAGCGCATCATAGTTAGGCACTATCAGAGCAGAGACATACTTACGTGCATCGGCTATGATGGCTATTTGTTCTATGAAGCTATCCTTACCTACTTTTCCTTCTATCTGTTGGGGGCTATATATTTGCCATTGAGGTCTTCATCAGTTCCTTGATTCGCTCGGTGATGAAGAGATTCCCTTCTTTATCTATATAACCAGCATCCCCTGTGCGCAAGAAACCATCTTCGGTAAAGGCTTTGGCATTTTCCTCTGGGGTTATTATAGTACCCTTTGGTAATGGAACCTCCCTTGAGGAGTATTTCATTATTTTCTCCTATTTTGACCTGCATATTAGGAACAAGTGTTCCTACTGACTTGAGCTTGAACTTATGATCATCCCAACAAGATACCGTCGCGGTAGTCTCTGTCATCCCATATCCCAAGGTGACATTGACACCTATCGCTCGGAAAAAAGCGCCCTATAGAAGGTTCCAAAAGAGCTCCTCCACAAGGAATCATCTGGATATTCCCCTAAGGCAGCCTTTTAGCTTTTGGAAAACAACTTTATCAGCTATATTATAGGCTTTTCTGCAAGAGGAAAGAAGGTTTTTTTACCTTTTTTTCTTTCTGCCCAAATTGTATCTTAGCTATTCTGGTTGTTGTAGCAAAAACAAGTCTTTTAAGGATAGATTGCTTCTCTACATTTTCATAGATTTTAGTATAGATTTTTCTCCAATAAGCGCGGTACCACACACATATAGTGGGGGCGTACCTCCTTGAGCACTTCAGCTACGCGGTTGGTATCATCTAAGTAGCAGTTGATCACCCCTTTGTGAAGCACATAGGCGACCCACATACGCTCATACACATGGGATAGGGGTAAGAAGGATAGGGAGACATTCCCTTCTACTACTGCCAAGCGATCATCATGGTTGATGAACTGATAGGCTACATTCTCATAATCAATAAGAACTCCCTTAGGATTGCCTGTGGTTCCTGAGGTATAAATAATCGTATAGATATCTTGCATATTGCGCTGGGCAACACGTTCCTTGAGTAACTGGTCGTATTCTTCCCCTTGTCCTGTTCTGAGAAATTGAGATAAAGGCAATACAAAGGTATCTTCCTTATTTAAAAGTGTCTCATTAAAAAGTATAACATACTGCAATCCAGGACATTGTTCTTTTTATTTGCGCTACCTTTTTCATATTGTTCTTTTTCTCCTACAAAAAGGATTCTGATTCCTGCATTGTTGATGATATATGCGGCTTGGTCAGCCGTATTGGTAGCATAGATAGGTACTGCACAGGCTCTCAGATGTGCTGCTGCCATGTCCACCATAGTCCATTGGGGAGAGTTGGGAGCAAAAATCCCCACTTTTTCCTGCACTCCTACTTTATGATGTAGTAGTGCCTTGGCTAGTTCTTGGATTTTATCGTAAAAATACTGTCCAAGACATAGGGCGCCACTGCCCTTCCTCCCAATAGCGAATAGCCTCTCGATCTTTATAATGTGCTGCTTGATAGGCCAATCGGGTAACTAAGTGAAATTTCTCTAAATCCATCACTGTTAGTTTGCGTTTTAAATAGCAAAGTTAGTGTTTTTTTCAGCACATAAATCTAAATGAAAAAGTTAAATGATTTAAAAGATATCTTCTCCTAAATCGTTGGATAAAAACAGGCCATAGAGATCAAACAAAAAAACTTTTGACAAGAGGTTTCTTGTCAAAGTTTTTCAGGAAAAAAATCATTATTATTTCTTATGTATCTCTACAAAATACTCATAGAAATACGGTATGGTCTCTATCCCCTTGAAGAAGTTAAAGAGTCCGTAATGCTCATTGGGCGAATGGATAAGATCGGAATCATACCCAAATCCCATCAATACGGATTTAGTTCCCAATTCTTTTTCAAAAAGAGCTACAATGGGGATACTACCTCCCTCTGGAGTAGGGATAGGGCGCTTGCCGAAGGTCTTTTCCATAGCTTTTTCAGCAGCTCGGTAGCCATCATTGTGTATAGTCATCGCATAGGCAGGTCCTCCGCCCAAGGAGGTTACTTTTACAGTAACCCCCTCTGGAGCTATTTGAGTAAAGTATTCTGTGAAGAGAGCTTCTATTTCTTTTGGTTCTTGATCTGGTACTAAGCGCATAGAAATTTTTAGCTGATGCCTTGCTTGGAATAATTGTCTTAGCTCCCTCTCCTATATAACCTCCCCAGATTCCATTCACATCCAGCGAAGGACGAGTCGCGGCACTTTCTATCACTGAATAACCTTTTTCTACTTGTACATCGGCTACCCCAAGGTCTTTTCTTATATTCCTCTAAGGAAAAAGGTATTTCTGCAAAAAGGGCTCTTTCTTCTGCTGGGATCTCCTTCACCTTGTCATAGAAATGAGGAATAGTAATATGGTTGTTCTCATCATGGAGCTGGGCAATCATCTTAGAAAGCACATTCACTGGATTGGCAACCGCACCTCCATACACGCCTGAATGCAGATCTTTGTTAGGACCTGTTACTTCTACCTCCATATAGCTAAGCCCACGAAGACTTGTCGTAATAGAAGGAGTATCTTTTGCTATGATTCCCGTATCAGAGATAAGAATAATATCATTTTTGAGTTTTTTTCTTTGTTTCTTTCAACAAACCAGCCTAAGTTCTTGGAACCTACTTCTTCTTCTCCCTCAATCATGAACTTGATATTACATGGGAGTTTACCTTCCTTAACCATGTATTCAAGGGCTTTTACATGCATGAACATCTGCCCCTTATCATCACAAAGCTCCACGAGCAAAAAAACAGCACCTTCAGGATGTAGTTCTGTTTTTCTTAATCACAGGTTCAAAAGGATCGGTATCCCATAGTGCTACAGGATCGGCTGGTTGTACATCATAGTGACCATATACCAGTACGGTAGGTAGGTTATCTCCTACATGTTTCTCTCCATACACCACGGGATTTCCTGGGGTCTCACATACTTCTGCTTTATCACAACCAGCCGCAAGAAGAGCTTCTTTAATCCATTGTGCTGTTGCTTCTATAGAAGGCTTATAGGATGAATCCGCACTCACTGAGGGCATTCGCAATAGGGCAAACAACTCGCTTAAAAAGCGTTCTTTGTTTTTTTCAATGTAGTTTTTTTATATCCATATTTTTCTAATTGTTAATTATCAATTGTTAATTGTTATCTTTTATAGTGGTTGGTAGTTTGGAGCCACTAACAATTCCCATTATCTATTATTCCCACTCTATCGTTGCAGGTGGTTTTGAGCTGATATCATAGACTACTCGGTTCACTCCTTTCACTTTATTAATAATCTCATTGGAGACTTTTTGCAAGAACTCATAAGGGAGGTGTACCCAGTCGGCTGTCATACCATCGGTGCTCTCTACCGCTCTTAGGGCAACACACTTTTTCATAAGTGCGTTCGTCCCCCATCACTCCTACACTATTGATAGGCAAAAGGATAGCACCTGCTTGCCATACTTTATCATACAAACCGTTGTCCTTAAGGGAGTTGATAAAGATAGCATCTACCTGCTGAAGAGTGGCGACTTTCTCTGGGGTAATATCGCCTAAGATACGAATAGCCAGCCCAGGTCCAGGGAAAGGATGTCGCCCTAAAAGTTCTGCTGGAATCCCCAGAGAAGCTCCTACTGGCGTACCTCATCCTTGAAAAGGGTTCGCAAGGGCTCTACAATCTTAAGCTTCATATAGTCGGGCAAGCCTCCTACATTGTGGTGACTCTTAATGGTCGCCGAAGGCCCCTTCACCGAAACAGACTCTATCACATCTGGATAGATAGTCCCCTGTGCCAGATAGGTAACATCCGTTATCTGGTGAGCTTCCTTGTCAAATACTTCTATGAATACTCGTCCTATAGTCTTGCGCTTAGCCTCGGGATCGGTAATCCCTGCTAAGGCGGAGAGAAATTCTCCTGAAGCATCTACTCCTTTGATATTAAGCCCCATCCCTTGGTATTGTGCCAAGACACTCTGAAACTCTCCTTTGCGCAACAGTCCATTATTGACAAAGATACAGTGTAGTTGGTCTCCGATAGCTCTATTGAGTAGTACTGCTGCCACAGTGGAGTCCACTCCTCCTGAAAGCCCCTAAAACAACTTTCTCCTTGCCTACTTGTTCTCTAAGTGCCGCTACAGTCGTTTCGATAAAGTTGTCTGGAGTCCACGAAGGGGTCAGCTTGGCTATCTTAAAGAGGAAGTTCGCCAGGAATTGCTTTTCCATCGGTGGAGTGATACACTTCTGGGTGAAACTGAATGGCATAGGTATCCTCCCCTTCTATACGATAGGCTGCATTCTCCACATCAGGGGTACTGGCTAAGCGTACTGCGCCTGTAGGTAATCGCTTGATAGTATCACTATGGCTCATCCACACTTGGCTATTGGCAGGAATTCTTGAGAGAAAGGGCTCATTATCCTTGAGGATAGACTAAGTGAGCACGCCCATATTCGCGTACATCGGAGGGTGCTACCTCTCCTCCAAAAAAATGAGCTAAGTATTGTGCTCCATAGCAAACCGCCAAGAGGGGTTTCTTGCCTCTGAAGAGAGACAAATCAGGATGGGGAGCATCACTGGCTCTGACCGAATACGGAGAACCTGAAAGCACCACCGCCGAAAAATCCTCTACACCCTCTGGCAAATGGTTGTAAGGGTGTATCTCACAATATACATTCAGCTCACGTACTCTACGGGCTATAAGCTGTGTATATTGAGAGCCAAAATCTAAAATAAGTACTTTATCCATGTTTTAGTTGTTAATCCTTGTAAATAGTTATTCTTTTCTTTTCAACCTTCATTTTTCTATCAAAAATAATAGATAACTCCCATTTGTACGACTAAGTTCTTCAGATCTGTATTGAAGGGAGCCTGACCACCGTAATAATTAGTATAATTATTGATATTTCCTTGTCCTGACTTGACCCTTGCCTCAAGGCTTAATGAGGGAAGTATAGGTGCCTCCACCCCCACAAGCCCTGCCACATCGAAGGTTCTTGGAGAAGGTACCTTGCTATCCTTCTTTACCAATAGGTCTGTAGTCAGTCCTGCATCTAAGTATAAAAATTCGAGCAAACGAAAATGGATGATATATCCCATAGAAAGGTAGCCTAAGGAATAGCGCCCTCCATATTGTGCATTGTAAGAATCTTTGTAGTGTGAACCTTGCCCCGAATACATCAGCTCTAACTTCCCACTAATGTTTCTATCGGTACGTACTCCCAGCACTGCTCCTACATAGAAGCTCGATACATAGGAAAAATCATTCTGTTGATAGAAGAAGCCTCTGGAAAAAGTTGAGAGCGAAAGCCCTGCCTTGGCTCCTATACGTACATTGCTTTCTTGTGCTGTGGTAACCCCCAAAAAGGGACTATCCAAAAGAGGAATACTAAAAATCTCATGCTAATTGGCTTTTACAAGTGGCAAAAGATAACGATATAATATCAATAATAAAAAGTAGTTTATAAAAATCTTTCCCGAAAAAGAAAAAGACAGATATTTCGTACTTTTTGCCTCAAAAAAATATGTATGTAGCATGGAGACAAAACAACGTACACAGTATCTTATCATTATCCTCATCTCCTCTCTCATTGTCTAAACGACTTATTGCAGGGGGTGCTTCCTTCTATATATCCTGCTCTTCAGAGTAAGTTTGCCCTCTCTATGGCGCAGATAGGGCTGATCACTTTTGCTATCAGATAGCGGCTTCTATCCTCCAGCCTCTGGTGGGGGCTTATACGGATAAGCATCCTAAGCCTTACGCACAGGTAGTAGGGATGGGTTTCAGCGCCTTGGGGATTGGGTTGCTCTCTTGGGTAGATAGCTATACCCTTGTATTGTGTTCGGTAGTCTTTGTGGGAATAGGTTCTTCTATCTTCCATCCTGAGGCTTCCCTGTATCTCTTTCTTAGCCTCTGGGGCAAGCGCTCTTTTGCACAAGCAGTTTTCCAATTGGGCGGCAATGCAGGTGCAGCATTGGCTCCTCTGCTGGTGATATGGATTATTTTTTTCTAAAAGTAGTCGAAGGAAAGCTTGTAGAGGAGAGCCACTTAGAACGCCTACTATGGTTTGTTCTCTTCCCTATGCTTGCCATTGTAATACTATTCTTTATAGGCTCTTGGCGCAAGAAACTTCTCAAAGCAGTCACAAACTGTCAAAAGAAAGAGATACCCCTACCCGACCTTACTCATGCACAGGTTCGCAATTCGATGATTATCCTCATGTTCTTGGTCTTTTCAAAGAATTTCTATACTTCAAGCATCAATAACTACTTACAGTTCTACACGATCAAGACTTTTTTGGTTTTAGTGATACTCAAGCACAACTCTACCTCTTCTACTACTTAGGTGCCGCTGCAGCAGGTACGCTCATTGGCGGGTTCTTCGGGGATCGGGTAGGGCGTAAGTTCATTATTTGGTTCTCCATTTTGGGAGCTGCTCCTTTTTGCTCTATGGCTCCCCCTATGCTGATGCCCAGACTACAGCTATTCTAATAGTGCTTATTGGCTTTATCATCTCCTCGGCCTTTTGCCTCTATCTTGGTCTATGCCCAAGAGCTTCTCCCCTAAGAAAAATAGGAATGATTTCAGGTGTTTTCTATGGATTTGCCTTCGGTATGGGCGCTTTAGGCTCGGCTATATTAGGCAAACTTATTGATATGACAAGTATCACCTTTGTCTACAAAGTCTGTTCTTTTTCTCCCTCTGATGGGCTTAATTGCCTATTTCCTACCCAATCTCAAAAAAAGTAAAAAAATGAGAGAATAGACTTATTAAAAAGGTAACAAGTAGTTCTACTTGTTACCTTTTTTTCTATTCACTGCTTACTGCACAGAACTAATATCCAAAGAGTTCTTCCAAAGTAAGTTTCTTGAACTCTCCTATCTTCTGGAGTTCTTCTTTGGAAAGTTTCTTTTCAGAAGCCAATATTACATAGGTATAAGGCTTTTTGGAAAGATATTTGTCATGGAATGCTTTCACTTGACTCATAGTAATCTTATCCAAATTCTGATAGATTTCCTTTCTGATATCTTTAGTAAGCCCCAATTCTTTTTGCATTGAGATAATTATAGATGATATCATCTTGGCTGATACGCTCTGTTTGGATATCTTTCTTCAGTTGTGCCTTAGCCAAGTCTAAGTTGGCTGGTAGCTCTGGCATAGTTGTCAGAAGTTCATCCATAGTGGATACGGCTTCTTTGAGTTTATCTGCTTTGAGCTCCTACATAAGCCAACATATAGTATTTTTTTCATCTTTCTTCCTTGGTACTCTATACATACCATAAGTACTATAAGCCAAAGCTTTACTTTCACGAATGGTCTGGAATACCAAAAGACCCCATACTGCCACCAAAATAGTTGTTGAATACTTTGATTACTGTACTTTCTGCTGGATTGTAAGGAACAGTATTGCGAATCCAGCGTGTCTCGGCTTGTACCATCTCATAATCGGTGAAGAGCACCTGATTCTTAGTTTGCTCTACTTGTTTGAATACCTTGGCAGGAGCTACTTTAGCGAAGGTGGCAGGCACCTTGTGTAGGGAAGATAGCTTAGAGGTAAGCTCTCCCATGGTAGCAGGTCCATAGTAGATAACTATTTGTTCTACATCATTGAGTTTCTTGAGCCTATCAACAAGTTCTCCTGCTGTAGTACCTGCTATCTCTGCGTTAGAAAGGGCATGATTATACTTGTTCTTAGGTCCATAGAGCGCATAGCTGGTAAGGGCTTGCATGATTTGGTTCCTATTGGCCTTGACATCTGAACGATATTTCTGGATTTCTGCCTTAAGGGCTTCAAGAGCTTGCTCATCAGCCTTTAGGGTTTTTGTATCAGATTCTCATAGAGGGTCACTGCTGCTTCAAAGTTTTTCTTTGCAATCCTTCTATAGTAACAAAGGTGTATTCATCAGCAGTATGTACTCTGAAGCTGGAAGCGATTTTGTAGAATTCCTTAGATATTTGCTCTGCGGATTTCTTATCTGTTCCTAAGAATTGTATATACTGCGCTGCAAGTCCCATCTTTAGATCATTGAGGGTACCTATTTTGTAGCGGAAGTTCAATCGGTATAGCTGATTTTTCTTTGTTTTGTACATAATATACCTCTGCCTTACCCAATTTGGATCTCTGTAGATCTTTGTTGTAATCCAAGAATACAGGTGCCACAGGAGTACTTGGCATCTGGTTAATCATCTTAACAAAAAGCAGATTGTTTATCCGCATTGGTCTCTACAGGGGTGATGGTAGGCTTTTCTATTTTTCTATATCAGTGCGTTCTCCTTTGTGTTTTTAGCACAGCTACATAGTTGTTACCAAAAATATTTGTTGGCAAAATCCATGATATCTTTCTTAGTCACCTTCGAAAGGTCATTCACATAGGCCACTTGATCGCGCCAATTGAGTTTTTCCTGTAAAAGCATCCATAAGCATATAAGCTCTATCCCCGTAAGATTCTGTCTGTTGTATCTTGTGTTTTTTTGATGTTATTTACTATCGAAGGAATGAGATCATCATCGAAATTTCCTTTCTTGAGGTTTTTCGATTTCGTTAAGTACCAATTTCTTAACATCCTCCAAAGACTGTCCTTGCGAAGGAGAAGCTGAGATATACAATAGTCCATGGTCTACCAGTAGATAAGAGTAAGCACTTGCTTTAAGAAGTTTCTGCTTCTTCACCAAGTTCAAGTCAATAAGTCCAGCCTTCCCATTAGTGAGGATAGAACCTACCAAGTTGGCCAAAGCGGCATCCTTGTCTTGGTTGCTAGGCAAGCGGAAAGCAATGGTTACACTCTCGGCATCAGGTCCTACTACCTCTTTGATCACAGGAGAGGTAATGGCATCCTCTGGAGCGAAGGTGTACTCAGGTACAGGCTTTTCTTTCATATAAGAAAAAAAGCCTTATCGATCTTGAGCGATAGCATGGTCTGGATTGAAATCTCCGGAAAGAATCACCGCCATATTATTAGGCACATAGTAAGTATTGAAATACTTGCGTATCTCTATGAGAGAAGGGTTTTTCAGGTGTTCTACTGTACCTATGGTAGTCTGTTGCCCATAGTTGTGCTTTTTGAAAAGATTGGCAAGGAGTGTTTCCAGTACCAACCTTCCATCATTGTCCAGCGAACGGTTTTTTCCCTCATAAACAGCCTCCAATTCGGTATGGAAGATTCGCAATACAGGGTTGCGGAAACGCTCCGCTTGTACAGCTATGTACTTATCAAGGGCATTGGCTGGTACATCATCGGTATAGACCGTCTGCTCGAAGGAGGTGAAGGCGTTAGTTCCTTGGGCTCCCATGGCGGACATCATCTTGTCATATTCATTGGCAATAGCATACTTGCTGGCGATTCCAGAGACTCTGTCTATTTCCTTATAGATTTCCTTTCGCTGGGCAGGATCTTTGGTCTTATTGTACTTCTCATAGAGCGCATCTATCTTATCAAGCTCTACTTTCTCTTTGCCCAATCTAAAGAACCATATTTGTCGGTACCTTTAAAAAAAGCAAATGTTCTAAGTAGTGAGCCAATCCTGTATTGGTCGCCGGATCGGTCTTGCTCCCTGCTCACAGCTACATAGCACTGTACACGTGGCTCCTTATTAGTAGGACTGAGAATGACCGTAAGGCCGTTCTTGAGGGTGTAAAAACGGGCATTGGTAGGGTCATTCGTTACATAACGATATGTATACCCTCCACTCTGAGCCTCTTTCCACTGATAGTCCCTAGTGCATTCCCTGTCAGTGAAGTGGCTATTGCCGAGATTCCTAAAAATAAATTTCTTTTTTCAACATACGTAAAAATTTGGAGCAACAAAATTAATATTTTTGCTATCTACCAAAAATAAATTCATCTTTTTACTTATTTATGATTTTTCAATATTCCTATATTTCAAAAGCTTTACATTACAATATGTTTCATAAAACATATTATAGTAATATCATTTACAAAAAAATAAAATATCGATTCTTTCGTTTTTAACACAGGAAATTAATTTTTTTAAGAGCACCCCAAAAGTTTTAAAGAGATTTAACTTTTTAAATATCCTTTTTCTATAGGGTTTTTATTCCATAAGAAATCGTACCTTTGCGTCCACAAAAATTTTTAAAAAGAATTACGTATGATGGTACTTTTCTTGTTAGGCGGATTGGTGATGACCTCTTGTGTCTCCAACAAAAAGTTCCGTGCAGTACAAGAACAACTAAAAAAACAACTGAAGACTTGCTTAATACAGCTACTATAAAGCTCAATAGCTGCCTTAAGGACAAGGAACTACTCCAGTCTAAAAAAATGAAATGTTGGCCAAAAAAACAATGAAGGATTGATGACTAACCTTGGTAACATGACCATGCTTACTCAAAAAGGAGCTGACAACTTGGAACGCTCTTTGGAAAGTCTCAAAGAAAAAGACCTTACTATCAAAAAAACTTGCGAGATGCTGTTACCCGTCGTGACTCTATCAACTTAGCTCTTGTTCAGAGCCTTAAAGGAGTTTTTGGGCAACTTGGACGATGAGGACATCACTGTACAAGTGGACAAAGGGTGGTATATGTATCTATCTCCGACAAAATGCTCTTTAGCAGTGGTAGCTACAATGTAACTCCTCGCGCTCGTGAGGTACTTGGCAAGGTCGCTAAGGTAGTGAACAACAAGCCTGATTTCGAGTTCATGGTAGAAGGACATACTGATAATGTACCTATCAAAAATACTTGTATCAAAGACAATTGGGACTTGAGCGTACTTAGAGCTACTGCCGTAGTGCGTATCCTTCAAAAATGATTTCAGGGGTAACTGCCAGCCGTATGACTGCTGCTGGTCGTGGGGAATATGTCCCTGTAACTTCCAATGCTTCTGCTGACGGGCGTGCACTAAACCGCCGTACTCGTATCGTGGTACTTCCTAAGCTCGACCAGTTCTACAACATGATCGAACAGGGTATGAAAGACCCTAAAATCAACTAATTGACAAGATGATTTAAGTTATACTTCAACTATAAAAAGAGGTTACTCTCCCTTGAGTAACCTCTTTTTTAATGATTAATGAGCAATAACAACTGCTCACCGTTCACTCCTCACTGCTTACTGTTCACTCCTCTTAGCGGTGAGTTCTACTATCTTTAAGATCACGTCTATGGCCTTGAATAAGCTCGGAACAGGTAGGTATTCATACTTACCATGGAAGTTCACTCCTCCAGCAAAGATATTAGGACATGGCAAGCCCTTGAAGCTCAACTGCGCTCCATCGGTGCCTCCACGAATGGCTTGGATCACTGGTGTCACCCCCTGCATCCTTCATCGCTTGCTCTGCTATCTCTACTATATGCATTACAGGCTCTATCTTCTCACGCATGTTGTAGTACTGATCTTCTACTTCTAACTCAAAGACAGCATCTTTGTGCTTCTGTTGGAAGTCTTTCACGATTGTGCTTAATAGTTCCTTACGGGCATTGAACTTATTGCGATCATGGTCACGGATAATCAGGTTGATATACACATTCTCTACATCTCCTTTGATATTCATCACGTGGAAGAATCCTTCTCTACCTTCTGTACGTTCTGGGATTTCATTCTCTGGAAGTGCTTCTATAAGCTTACTGGCCAGAAGTACAGCATTGACCATACGCCCTTTGGCAGTTCCTGGGTGCACACTCTTTCCTTTGATATGGATCTTAGCCCCTGCAGCATTGAAGCTCTCATACTCAAGCTCTCCTATATGGCTACCATCCATAGTGTATGCCCACTCTGCACCGAATTTTGGCACATCAAACTTATGTGGTCCCTTCCCTGATCTCCTCATCAGGAGTGAAGGCTATTCGGATTTTTTTCCATGCTTTTATCTCAGGATGTGCCAAAAGATACTCCATAGCCGATACGATCTCTGCCACCCCTGCCTTGTCATCGGCTCCTAGAGAGAAAGCCCATCGGTAGTGATAATTGTCTGGCCTATGTATTTCTTTAAGTCTGGGAGTAAGAGGAGGAAAGTACTATGTTTTTCTTTTGCATTGAGCACTATATCTCCACCATCGTAGTTATGTACAAACTGTGGATTTACATTCGCTCCAGAGAAGTCTGGTGAGGTGTCATAGTGAGCAATAAAGCCTATAGTAGGCACTGTATGCGATACATTAGAAGGCAAGGTAGCCATGATATAGCCATACTGATCAACCTCTACTTCCGAAAGGCCTATCTCTTTGAGCTCTTCTACCAAAAGGTGTACAATGTCCCATTGTTTCTGGGTACTGGGGGTTTCTGTCCCCTCTGGATCCGATTGTGAATCGACCTTCACATAGCGGATAAAACGGTCTATAATTTTTTCTCTTCCATAGGTAAAATTTAATAGAGTTCATTTTTTACTTATTTTTTTCAAAAACCAAATATTTTTGCTTCTTTCATCTCACTGGATGGATTCCTAAGACACCCTTCAGCCTCTTGCAAAGTTATTATTTTTCTCTTTTTGATGATGACAAGCTACAATAAGTAACACAAACCACAATCCTATTGCATAGCTCCCATATTTAGCTTTTTCTAATTATTATATTTTTCGCAAAGATACGTTTTTATTTAAATAAATACAATCTCTAAACACATTTATTTTCAGAAATTAGATACAAGTAGCAGAATGTCTTCTTTTTAAAAATTAATCAAATATTATTAAGAAATGAATCATTATTTTTCGTAACTTTGCCACTTATTAATTCCTTGAAGAAAAATGAGAAACTTTGTAGAAGAATTACGCTGGCGTGGCATGATTCAGGATATCATGCCTGAGACTGAACAACACTTATTAGAAGGGCTTCGCGCCGCTTATGTGGGAATAGACCCTACAGCGGACTCTCTCCATATAGGACACCTGGTGGGGGTGATGATGCTCCGCCACTTCCAAAACTGTGGTCACAAGCCTTATGCCTTAGTAGGCGGGGCTACAGGTATGATTGGAGACCCTTCTGGGAAATCTACAGAACGAAACTTACTCACTGAGGAGGCTTTAGCTCACAATATAGCGGGTATCAAAAACAATTAGCCAAATTCCTTGATTTTGAAAGTACCGCTTCCAACCGTGCTGAATTGGTAAACAACTATGACTGGATGAAGGGATTTTCTTTCCTCTCCTTTATCCGTGATATCGGTAAGCATATTACCGTGAATTATATGATGGCTAAAGATTCCGTAAAAAAACGCTTTGACCCTCAATGAAAATACCGAGGGTATGTCCTTTACTGAATTTTCTTACCAACTCCTACAAGGCTTCGATTTCCTTCATTTTATACCAAGAAAAAGGGTAACTCTCCAGATGGGGGCTCTGACCAATGGGGAAATATTACCACGGGTACGGAGCTAATCCGCCGCAAGGCTTCTGGAAAGGCTTATGCCCTACTTGCCCCTCTGATCACCAAGGCCGATGGTACCAAGTTCGGTAAGTCAGAAGGGGCAATGTATGGCTCGACCCTGAGAAAACGTCTCCTTACAAGTTCTACCAATACTGGATCAATACTTCCGATGCTGATGCCCAGCGCTATATCAAGATTTTCACCATGCTTGCTAAGGAGGAAATAGAGACTCTTACCGCTGAGCACCTCCAAGCACCTCACCTGAGAATCTTGCAAAACAAATTGGCAGAAGAACTTACCCTTTTTGGTACATGGAAAAGAGGAATGGGAAAAGGCCGTACAGGCCTCTGGGATTCTCTTTGGCAACTCTACCTCCGAGGATCTCAAGAAGCTCGATGCTAAGACTTTCCTTGAGGTGTTCGATGGAGTACCCTCAGGCTGAAATAGCTCTCGATGACCTTAAAAATGGCTTGGATATGATCGCCGCTCTCTCTGCAAAAACAGGATTTATCAAAAGTAATTCCGAAGCCCGACGTGCACTGGGGGAAAACTCTATCTCGGTGAACAAAGAAAAAGTGACTGAAGGCTACTGCCTCAGGGGAAAAGGATTTGCTCAACCAGCGCTTTATCCTTCTTCAGCGAGGTAAAAAGAATTATTTCCTTATCATCGTAAAAATAAAACTAAAGTAAAAACACAAAAATCATTCAATAGTAACCATGAAAGAAATAGAACGTGTGGCTCAGCTATTAGCCGATATCAATTTTGTATTGATCACTGGAGGGGCAAATACACGTAGAGTTCTTAGGAATGTGAATCGAATCGCTGGGGCTCTAAACTATCGCTGTGATATCTTCTACTCTTTTTCGGCTATCATTCTTACTCTGTATAACAATACTACAGGAGAAAAGGAAACCGTCGTTAAGAGTATCCCTCACCATGGGGTCAATTTCAATGCGATTTTCGGATATCAGTATTCTCTCTTGGCGTATCCTGGAGAAGAAGCTTCCTATCAATGTCATAGAGCGTGAAGTAGCTTATATCAAGGGAAAATCACACTACAATATGTACCTGATGTGGTTCTTCGTCTCCTTGGCAGGAGGTTCCTTGGCATACATCTTCGGAGGGGATCATCACAATAGCTATTTGAATTTGGTATGTCCTTCTTGGCTACCCTATTGGGATTGGCCGGCAGAAGAATCTTACAGCTGAGAAAGTTCAATATTTTTATCTGTTGGGCTTGGGCGGCTTTTATCTCTGTCTCTGTAATAAATGGATTCCGCCTATTAGGGGTCGAAGAATACAAAAATGCACTGGCTGCCTGTGTGTTATGGCTGATCCCTGGCGTGCCTCTGATCAATGGCTTTATAGATCTACTCACCGGCTATGTAGTGGCGGGTATAGCCAAGCTCGCTTATGCGATGATGCTTATCTTTATGATTTCTATCGGGTTTTATCTCTCTTTATTTATCTTTGGTTATGAACTTCTTTGATGCTTTTCGCCCTACTAGCTGAACGTATTTTTTTGGTCTATGTGGGTCTCTATTGGTTTTGCGCTTTTGTTCAACACACCACGCCGTGCACTGTGGGCAACAGCACTATTGGGGGCTATCGGATGGAGCACTAAGTTTTTGCTTATCAAAACCTTGATTCCTGATCAGGTGGTCATTGCCTCTTTTGTAGGAGCTTGTGTAGTGGGCTTCTTGGGAATGTACTTTGCTCATAGGGTACACACTCCTCCTATGGTCTTTACCATTCCTGCTGTAATCAATATGATTCCTGGGAAAACGGGATATGAATTCATGATGGGACTGATCAAGATTGTAACTATCACACATGAGCATAACCAAACCTTGGAAACCATCTTCGAAACGATCAAGCTTGCCCTCCAGACAGGCTTTATCACCTTAGGCTTAGCCTTCGGGGTGATCGCTCCGGTACTCCTGCTCAACACTTACACAGTCAAGGACAAAGATCTCAATAAGTTTATTGCAAGAAAAAAATCAAGCGTATCTATAAGCGAGAGAAAAACTCATCATTAGAAAATCGCTATTCCTAAAGGGTTTCATTGTTAAAAAGCGCCCTTGTCTGTGTCAAAGAAATTATTGCCTGAGACAAGGGCACCTCTATTAATAATGAAAACTACACATCATACCCATATTTATTCTATAAAACTATCATTATGTAATGAATTAATAGATAAAAATAACCTCTTACCATATAAAAATATTTTTTCCCTCGAAACTACCCTTTATCTCGCTTTTTAGTAACTTTGTCGCAACTTTTATTTTTTTAATTTAATTATATACAAATCATATCCCTATGGAATTACAAGGTCGTATAAAACTCATTACTCCCATTCAGGAATATGGAGCAAATGGGTTCCGTAAAAGAGAACTTATTATCGTAACCGAGGAACAATATCCGCAGACTATTTCCCTTGAGTTTACTCAAGGCAATTGCGAGATTGCTCAATGGCTACCAGCCTGGACAAGTAGTCAAGGTTACTTTCGATGTGCGTGGCCGCGAATGGACAAACCCTCAGGGGAAACAAAATACTTCAACTCCTTAGTAGCTTGGCGTATTGTTAATGTAGAAGCTCAAGCTCAAAGCACCTGTTCAGGCTTCTACTCAGGCGACCCCTCCCCCACCACCTCCTGCCCAAGCACCTCAAGGAGGAACTACTTTTGCCCCTCAACCCCGCAGTAGCACCTTCTGGAAATGACTTGGAGGACGATGGACTGCCTTTTCTAAATCTTTACTAACAATTGATATTAAAAAAATAGAACGAATGAAAGTACTCGTTATCAACGGCGGTAGCTCTTCCTTTAAGTATCAGCTTATTGAGATGGATACCGAAACTGTATTAGCTAAGGGTCTTGCCGAACGTATCGGCTTAGAACAAGGTAAAAATCTCTCATGAATATTGGGAAAATGGTCAAAAAATAAGGTGAGCAAGGAAATGCACTTCGACAATCACGAAGTAGCTTTCAAGGAAATGGCCGCTTATCTTACCGATGAAAAAAATCAGGGGTAATCCAGTCCATCAGTGAGGTAAAGTATATAGGACACAGGGTCGTTCACGGAGGAAAATTCACAGCTCCTGAGCGTGTAACTCCTCAGGTTATGGAGGAACTTCGCAAGGTGATTCCTTTGGCTCCTCTGCATAACCCTGCAAGTATCATAGGAATCGAAGCGGCTCAAAAAGATCTTCCCTAAAGGAAACTGAAAACTTTGTGGTCTTCGATACGGCTTTCCACCAGACTATGCCCGAAAAGGCTTTCCGCTATGCCATCCCTAACCACTTCTATACCGAGGACAAAATCCGTCGCTATGGCTTCCATGGAATCAGCCATAAGTATGTGGACGAGCGTACCCGACGCCACTTCAACAACCCTCATCTGAAGAACATTACACTTCACTTAGGAAATGGGGGCAAGTATGGCAGCTGTCGATGCTCAAGGACATTGTATCGATACTTCTATAGGGATTCGGACCCAACGAAGGACTCCTTATGGGAAGCCGCTGTGGAGATATCGATAGTGCTGTAGTATTCTTCTTAGGCAAAAAGGACTCTCCAATGACGAGATTGCCAAAATCTTCAATCACGAAAGTGGTATGAAGGGAATCACTGGCAGCTCTGATGCCCGCGATGTCGAGGCTTTTAGCTGAAAAAGGAGATCCTAATGGTATCCTCTGCTTGGATATGTATGCCTACCGTGTGAAAAAAATATATTGGTGCTTATGCAGCTGCACTCAATGGGGTAGATACACTTATCTTTACTGCTGGATTAGGAGAAAATGCCTCTATCATTCGCCAGTTGGTTTGCGAAGATTTGGAATACTTAGGTGTGAAAATCGATGCTGAAAAGAACAAATCTCTTAATCACCCAAGTGATATCAGTGGAAATTCAAGCCCCTGATAGCAAAGTGAAAATCGTTATCGTAGCTACCAATGAAGAAATTCAGATAGCTCGTGATGTATTATCGCTTGTATAATTGTATAATCTTGTAATTTTTTTATCTTATGAAAAAATCCTTTTTACTTTTTCCCTACTCGTTAGTGCCTTCTTTTGGCCTCTTGTTCTGGAAATTCTCCTAAAGTAGTTGCTGAAAAATTCTTAAAAAGCAATTAATAAAGCCGATTTCAAAAGAGGCTAAAAAGTATTATGATAAAAGAAACTGCTGAGTTTATCAGGGGTTTTGGAAGGATTCTCCAAAGGAGAAAAAGCAAAACCTGAAGATATCAAATCCTTTACCATTACCAAAGTAGAGGAAGATGGTGACAAGGCTAAGGTATACTACAAGTCCGAAGGTTCTGATAAGGAGGAATCTCTTGACCTAAAAAAAGTAGATGGCAAATGAGCTTGTTTCTATCAATAAGGAACAGGGCAATAAAGAGCATGGGGCTCCTGGAGAAGAAGGCGATGACCACACTCATCCGGATGATGCTGATATGGGTGATGAACCTCACGAACATGAGGGCGAGCCTGCTCAGGATTCCATCCTGCTATGTAAAAAAATTCTATTTTTAATTGATTTAAAATCCCAAAATGAATCGAAGAATACGCCTATTTTTTTCCTTTTGGGATTTTATTTCTTCTCCTTTGGGGAGGATTTCGCCTTTTTTCTTCTGGGTGGATACCCTACAAGAGAAAAAAACAGGTAGCTCACAATAGCTCTATTATACGCCTTACCCCCGAGGCAGCTCGCTCTGCTTGAAGAAGGGGATATTATCTTGCGCCATGGCTATGGATTCTTCAGTGATATTATCTCCCAAAAACTGAATGATTCTCTTTTTTGAGTGTCACTCATTCAGCTATTCTCTATCAGGGAAAACAACAAATGGCGGGTGATTCATTCACTCTCTTCGGACGTAAGCCCTATCGATGGCATGCAATCCCAGTCTCTACACGATTTCCCTAAGACACTCCATGCCTGAAAAGTTATTGGTGGTACGCCCTAAAAAGATTACTCCTGAGCAGGGAAAAAGAGATTGTTAGCCGAGCTAAGTATTATCTTTCTCTAAAGATACCTTTTGATCATATCGGCACTATCGATGAGCCTTCCAAACTCTATTGTAGTGAGCTTATCTACCAAATTCTCGACCATGACCTCCATCTTGTCTCCTTTCCTACGGAGTATAAAAAGAGAAAAGGCCTTCTATACCATGCGAACACTCTATGACCCTGAGTACTTTGAGATTATTATCAATACCTACCCAAAATAAAAAGGCACTTCACAAGGAGCGCCTTTTTCAATTTTAAAAATTAAATTTATGACTAAAAAAACTTACTGCTATTTTAATCTTTGGAGTTCTATTTCCAAACTCTTTACATTGGATTCTGCATCGATGAGCTTAGACTTGCTCTTTAGCAGTTTGGTACGCAACTTCAGTTCTTTCTCTGCAGAGGTTTCCTCTGGAAAGTTCTGTTTTTAGCTTCAGGTCTTGCTTATCATAGTCTGCTTGCGCTTTGTTTTTCTTTATTTGAGCCTTAGCCAATTTGTCTTGTACCTTTAGCTTCTTTGTCTCTCGTTTTTGAGCGGCTTTAGCATCTTTTTTCTGCTTGTTTGAGCTGCTTTTCTTTGAGTTTCTGTTCTTTTTCTAATTGTTTCTGTTGCTTTTTCTGCAACTTTTCAGCCTCTTTCTGCTGTTTTTCAGCTTGTTTCTGTTGTCTCTCGGCTTCTTTTTGTTGTCTTTCCTTGAGTTTTTAGCTCTCTTTCTGCTAATTTTCGATTAGCTTCTTCTTGTTTAATAGCAAACTCTTTTTGCTTCCAAAGCTTTTTGTGCTTCCAAGTTTGTCTTCATCTCATTTTATTGCTTGTTCATTGCTGACATTAGTCTTTTAGGGTGTCTATCACCTGTGCTGAAGCAAAAAGAACTTGCAGTAATCAGTAGAATAAATGCTATTTTTCTTCATAATTAATCTTTCTTATTTTTAATTCGGTGCAAAGATATTTTTTCTTTTCCTCTCATTTCAAAATTTTAGTCCCTTTATTAAGAATAAAATATGTTTTTTTAACAATATTTACACTCTTAATCGAAACAATAACCAACACCTCACCTAATCATTGATCGTCAATCGTTAATCATCAAGTATTGAAATTAACAGGTTTTTGGCCTCTAATATCAAAAAGTCTATTTTTGCACACTAAAATTATTATAATGGAAACTATTTTTAATCAAGGCAGGACAGCTGGTGCTAAAGCTTATCTATCTTAGTGATACTGCATGAGTTAGGGTCACTTTATCCCCTGCCAAGTTATTCAAGACCAAGGTGGAGAAGTTTTTCTTGTTCTTCGATATCAAGTTTGCTCTATTCAAAGAAAAGATAGGCGAAACTGTTTATGGAATAGGTTGGCTTCCCTTAGGGGATATGTCAAAATCCGGGTATGATTGATGAAAGTATGGACAAAGGAACAGATGGCACAGCCAGCCCAACCTTAGAATTCCGTAGCAAAACCTGCTTGGCAGCGCCTGATTATCATGATCGGAGGGGTTGTGGTAAACTTACTTTTAGGATTCTTCATCTATTCTATGATTTTTCAGCGTATGGGGCAAGGATATCTTTACTCCCAAAGATGTCCCTCATGGATATGAGGTAAGCGAAACCCTGAAGTCTTGTAAAGCTTTACCGACGGGGATATCCCTCTGAAAGTCAATGGAAAAGACTTGGAAAATACTTTTGCTATCAATAAAAATGATTCTCACCCGCCATGTGGAGAATATCACCGTGCAAAAACCTGATGGACACGTGGTTACCATTGCCGTACCCGATAGCTTAGGCATGCAGATATTCCGCAATGACCGCTCACCTATTCCTTTCTACAAGCGCCGTACTACTGAGATTGATTCAGTTATGGCTGGGTCTGCCGCTCAAAAGGCGGGTCTTCTCAAGGGAGATCGTTTGGTGAGTATCAACGGACATCCAATAAAATTCTTCGACCAAGTAAAAGGACATCTCACCGAAGGAAAAATGCTATTGAGGTGCTCAGAGCAGGACAGACACAAAAGTCTCTCCATCACTCCTGACAAAGGTATCTTAGGGGTCTTTGCAGCCCATTTCTATGATACAGGAAGCACTCACAGGAGTTATTCTTTCTCTGAAGCTATATCCGAGGGGGTGAGCTTTGGCTACTGGACGCTCAGGGACTACATCACTCAGTTCAAGTATATCTTTACCAAGAAGGGAGCTTCTCAAGTAGGCGGATTGGGATCCATGGCAGGACTTTTTCTCACCTCAGTGGGATTGGTTGCATTTCTGAAATCACAGCCTTGCTCTCCATTATCTTGGCTTTCATGAATATACTCCCTATTCCTGCTCTCGACGGAGGCCATATTGTCTTCCTTCTTTATGAAATGGTCACAGGCCGCAAGCCCAGCGAGAAAGTATTAGAATATGCCCAGATGGTAGGAATTATTATCGTTTTTGCTTTGCTTATCTATGCCAATGGAAATGATATCTATCGTTGGCTCACTGGCGGGAAATAATCCCTCAGCGAGAGGTTGAGAGAATAATTCAAAGGAGGCTATCAGTAACAGCCATAACAATAGTTCTTTGAGCCACACTCGGCGTATACGCTCTATAAGCACCATCAGCGAAAGTGCAGTAGGAAAGGTCAGATATACCATTCCTACTGCATTTTTATAGGAAAAAGGATTATTCCTAAGAGCCCCACCAGTACCACTCCTACAAAAATCTAGAGATATAGCGCTTATAGGAACCCCAAAATATCCATGAAGTAAGGGTAAGATTCAGTATTATAATGGTATACAGAGGAAGATAGGATGGGTGTACAAAGGCTTCATAGGAAAAATCAGGGATAAAGTAATAACGTTCTACAAGTGCCGCTACTTTTTCCGATAGGTAGGGCTATAGCTAAGGACAAAATACCCAATAGTGCAAAAAGTAACTACAGGTATCAGCATGTTTCTCAGCCTTTTTACTGGGATGAGATAAGGATATGCGCCCACAGCAAAAAGTAACCAAAGAAGGCTGGGAAGAAAAAGTAGCTCCCTACAAAAATAAGCACGGATGAGTTGAAGAAGATTTCCCTTCCATCGGTATTGTTCCTCAGGTATATAATAAAAGAAGACAAGAGCAATATACAAGTATTAGCCATCATCACTGTGCTGTCTTGGTATATTTTTGGGAAAAAGAAGATAAGCAATATCCACAAAAAGGCACTAGAAGATTCCCTTCACTGAGCTGGTTCTTCCTTACCAAAAGGTTGATTGTGGAAAGATTCACCAGTAGGAGGGAAGCTCATAAGTAAGGTTTCTAATAGGGTAGTAGGGCTTATCTCAAGGGAAAGTATCCCATAGCGACAGAGCAATAGTTGCAATACTCCCATACCATATATGGCAAAGAAGCGTGCAGTCTTGGTGGTATTGAGTAGGGTTGTATAGCATTTAGTTCGATATCGTTAGCAAATCTCCTTGTACCACTACCTGATAGTTCAGCATAGGGTAGTTAGTATTTTTCTCGTTATCTGAGCTTGTCTTCTTCTGTGGATATCCGTTAAGTAGGTTGTACTTCACTCCTGTACAGGGCATAGCATAAAGAGGTTGTCACTCTCAAGGGTCATCTGACTACATTCGGCCAAGGCTTGGGAGGGACAGGCTCTGTCCCATGCTAGAAGTTGTTGCCTATATTGGCCACTACTATGCCTCTGAGCCCTACATTGTCTACCAATACAGCAGTTCCTGGGATTCTAAGACGGTTGTATTCTGCCAAGCGAAGGTTGATAGTTCAGGAGAACTTAGCCTCTTGCAGGTAGGGATTGCGCTGACGATCTTCTTTCCTACAACTTACCAAAAGAAAGGTGAGCAGCAAAAAGTATTGGGAGTATTTTTTTCTTTGCATAATATTTATTTCCAATGGGTTGTTTCCATGATACGTCGTATATCTCTCTTGAGATAGAGTGCCGCCGGATAGATCGAGTCATAGTTGGGGCGCACCTTGAAGTAGATAGACCCTGTGATAAAGTGATTCACACTATCAGTAATATAGAACTGAGATTGGGAGGCAGCATTGCCATCTACCTCATAGAACATACCGTATACCTTGTCTTTTTCGTTCAAGTAGGGGCTGTTCTATGATATTTGTTACCTTGATCGTATGTTCATAGGTGATGTTCTGGGCATCCTTGAGCAGTTTGGTAAGGTTGTCCTTCACTGGCTTATAGGTGATATATATGGTGGCTTTCATCTGAGGGATAGTCCAGATTCATACTGCACCCTTTCTGAAGATTAAAGGGAGGAAAGATGGTTCTTCTCAAAAGAAAAGGACAAGACTCTTTTTATAGTGTCATAAGTAGGTTCGAGGGTACTCCAAGCGAAGAAAGGCTTTTGGCTTGGGCTGTATATCGCCTGAACAACTTATCAAAAGTAGCAATACACTGCTTATCAGTATCCTATATATCATCTGATGGTAACTTTTTAGTTGTTTGATTCGCTTTTTATCTATATCTTCTATGGTGAAAATATAATGCTTGTATGGGATTTCTTGCTTTTTCTCAGGAAAAAGATTCTATCAGTTCAGTAGGAATCCGGCTATGGTTTCACTCTCTCCCTGACCTTCTCAAAGTCTTCTTGATCGGCCTCTTCTACCGAAAGCACTCTATAGAAATCTTTCAAAGAGGTCTTCCCGTCAAAGAGGAAAGTGCGATCGTCTATCTTGGTATAGAAGGTGTCTTCCATATCGTACTCATCACTGATCTCTCCTACAATTTCTTCTATGATATCCTCAAGTGTCACAACTCCTAAGGTTCCTCCATACTCATCTACCACTATAGCTAAGTGGATTTTTCTCTGCTGAAACTCAGTCAATAGGTCGTCCAATTTCTTATTCTCTGGCACAAAGAAGGCTTTTCGCTTGATTTTTCTCCAATCGAAATCCTCTTCATCCAGATATGGTAGCAAGTCCTTAGCGTAGATAATTCCCGTGATTTTATCTATATTTTTCTTGATATACTGGCACTCGTGAATATCCATTCTCTTGGATAAAGGTCAGTACCTCTCTGTAGGTCATTGATTCTTCTATCGCTGAAATATCTATACGTGGGTGCATCACCGCTCGTATATCGGTATTCCCAAAGGAAACAATCCCTGAGAGTATTTTTATGCTCCTCTTGGGTGGTGTCCTCCTGTGAGGTAAGTTCCAAGGCCTGTGAGAGTTGCCCTACCGAAATGGAGGAGCTCTTATGTAAGCTGATTATTGACAAAGGTAGTGAATAAGGTCATGATACCACTGATGGGGGTAAAGAGGGTATCCAAAACTTTGATGATAGGGGCTACCTTACGGGCAAAAATCCTATTGTTGCGATTGGCATAGATCTTAGGCAAAATCTCACCACATAGCAGTATGACAAAGGTAAGTATCCCTACCTCGAAGATGGCTCTGACCCATTCGTTCATCCCTCCAAAGAGAAATTCTCCCAAGGGAGCAAAGACAAGTACTATGGATATATTTACTAAGTTATTCGCAATCAGTATAGTAGCTAACAGCTTTTTGAGGTTTCCTCAGCAACTGCACCATGGTCTTTTTGCCCCTTTTCCTCTTCTTCTTCCAGTTCTGTATTGGACAAGGAGAAAAGTGCTGTCTCTGATCCTGATATAAGGGCAGAACAGCCTAATAAAAAGATAAATATAAATGCCCTAATGATCAAATCTGTTGTGGGCGAAGCTAATAATTGACTTATCGACAGAGTCTGTATCCAAAATAATAAATTTAGTTATACAATAAGGACTTTCCTTGTCCTCTTATTTTTTTAGAAGGGAACGCCTCCTGTCTCCGTAGGAGCTGCCTCTCTTGCTGTAGCAGGCTCTGCCTGAGCTGCCGTGGCTGTAGTAGAGAGGTTTGTCCTTCTGTACTTCTCTTTGGGAGAGAGAAAGTTAATATCCAAAGCTACTACCTCGGTAACATAACGGGTGATACCATCCTGCCCTTTGGTACTGGCGGGTACGCAAGCGCCCTTCTACATAGAGTAGATCGCCCTTCTTGGCGTACTTCTCACACGTTCGGCCATCTTATTATAGAATACTACATTGTGCCATTGGGTATTCTCTACCTTTGCTTGAGTGGTCTTATCTGTATAGGATTCATCCGTAGCCAAGGATACCTGACCTGTACATGAATCTTTGTCAAAATAGGTGAGTTTTACATCACTGCCCAACCTACCTATTAGCATTACTTTATTAAGTGTTCCGTTCATATCCTAATATTTTTCTTCAAAGGTACGTTTATTTCTCAAATCTTCTCTTTTTTTAAGAATTTTATCAGTAGTGCTGGCATAGGATAGTGTACAAGCTCTCTTATAGAAAGACCGTCCGACAATACTTCTGCTACCTCTACCTCCCAAAAACAGGTGTGTAAGTGCTGATGTGTGAGCTTGTGTAGAAACTCTGTGGCATATTTCTTTATATATGTCGTGTGAGGGTATTGTGCTCTTATGGTTTCTATCACTTGAGCCTCTGTCGTATTCTCTTTTACTTCTATAAGGGGAAACTCATAGAGTCCTTGCCATATATCTTTCGCCTCTCGCTTGTGCAGTTGGGTATTGCCTTGGGAATCTTTTTAGGACACAATAGTGAAAATACCTATGAATAGGTTTTTATCTTAGCTATCTTTACCGGTCGCTGTGTTACTTTCTTTTCTTTGATAGGCCAAGCACTTGGCACTAAGAATACAGCTCTCACAATCAGGAGATTGGGGCTTGCATTGTAGGGCTCCAAAGTCCATAATGGCTTGATTGTACTCTCCTGCTCGCTCTTTGTCCAGAAGCTCTTGCGCCAGTTCTTTAAAATATTTTGCTCCTTCAGTGGTATTAATAGGAGTATCTATATCGAGATATTCGGCTGAGTACTCTATACACATTACCATCTACCACGGCCTTGGGTTCATTATAGCATATAGAGGCTATAGCGCTTGCTGTATATTCTCCTACTCCCTTGAGTTTGAGTAGGGTTTCATAGGTACTGGGAAAGACTCCTTGTAGCTCTTCTGTTATATACTGGGCTGCGCACTGTGGGTTCTTAGCTCTGAATAGTATCCCAAGCCCCTGCCACACCTTCAGCACTTGAGGCTTCAGGGGGCTTGAGCAAGGGCTTCTACGGTGGGGAACTGCTCTACAAACCTTTGGTAGTAGGGCAATCCCTGAGCTACTCGGGTCTGTTGTAGTATGACTTCCGACAGCCATACGTAATAGGGGTTACCTGCCCCTCTCCAGGGCAACTCTCGCTTATGGGCAGCATACCAAGTGAGCAGAAGTGCTGCTATTTCAGTTGTTTGTTCTTTCATCAAGGAGAACTATACCTCTGCTATGATGTCTATCCCTCCTTTGACTTTCTGACCAAGAGTAACCTTGATTTTTCGCCGATAGGGGTAGGTAGATGTCTACTCAGGGAGCCAAACTTGATAAAACCAGCATCTTCTCCTTGTACTGCTTGATCTCCTTCTTTGGCATAGTTGACTATGCGCTTAGCCAAAGCACCTGCTATCTGTCGATAGAGTACCTTACCGAATTGGGTATTTTCTACCACTACTGTAGTGCGCTCGTTCTCTTCAGAGGCTTTAGGGTGCCATGCTACTCAAGTATTTCCCTGGGTGATACCTACTATAGACTACCTCTCCACTCATCGGATAGCGGGTTACATGTACATTCAGGGGCGACATGAATACGGAAACCATCCTACGCTTGTCCTTGAAGTATTCATTTTCTTCTACTTCTTCTATTACTACACCTTCCCATCTACCGAGGAGATGATATGGTTAGGATTGATAGGTGTCTCTCGCTTAGGATTCCTGAAAAAAATTGTAAAATTAGTATATAGAAGGCTAAGACAACCAGCATTAGTGTTACCCTAAGCCACTCTATTGTGACAAATTGATCTATAAGTATAAGGAATAAAGCTACCATAGCTGTACTCCCTAAGATAATTTTACACCTTCTTTGTGTGGTTTATAAAACATTTTATTTTTAAGTTTTTACTTTTTAAGAGTTCCCCCAGCTGTGTGTCCTCGCTGGCTTTATCTATTATTTGTTACTTATTACCTAATTAATTCAACTTTGCTAGTCACTAATTATTTTTAAACAGCTGTAATCCAAAAATATACATTGTTATCTTTATTAAAAAAACCTTTTAAAAGTAACAGAATGTATCGTCCTAGGAAACAACTTTTTAATATCGCTTTATAGCTACTTCTATACGTTTTCTCATCTTTAATTTTAGCTTGCTCTGTTTTTTTCTGTATCAGGGTCTTTTGCTATTGCTTTTTCCGTTGTGTTCTTAACTCAACATTCTTGTTTTCTAACAGATAATCCTCTGCTTGATAATCTGTATAAGCACTATCCCCATAAAAGTTTTTGCCTCTGGTGGAAAAATCTCTGTAATCTTATCTAAAGGCTTTTCACATCTGCCGTTTTTCCTACGGTAAAATGAAAAGCAATTGGGATGCCTTCTCCTGTTGTAACTAACTGAACTTTTAATCCCATAAAAATAAGACCGCATACTTGCTGTATAGCCTCTATATTGTTTGCCTTTTGCAATTTTACATCTATTAATACGAATGTTTTTGACAAATAGGGACAGGAAACGAATCTATGATATAGTTCATTTCACAAGTAATCTCTTTATAAAAAGAGGCTACTAAATGAAATAATTCATAAAAGTAGATTTCCTAGATTATGTAAGCGTCTATTAAACCTACTTTCTTCTAACATATTGGGAACAAATTGTATTGTTTAACAAATTTGATAGCTGAACGATGGTTCCCATAGAAATTTGTAGCAGCTATAAATGCTGTTGTAATAATCTCACTATCAGATACTTTCCTACGAATATCTTCAGAATGATTAATTTCTTTTAAAATATCATCGATAATACAAAAATTGATGTAATTTTGTCTTTTGCAAAAAGCATTGGAGTTGTTTTTATGCAATTACAAATATACAAATCTTTTGCTTTTGCTTTTTATTTTTTTAAACTTTTTCAACTAGAGTTGAATTAATTAATGCAAATCAAGAGTCAAAAATACTTTTTCTCCTTAATTCACACCATTCTCCGTTCACTGCTCCCTAATAAGGTGCCACGACAAATGCAGCTGGATAGGTATTCTTTACTTTGGTTAGTGCTTTTTCTGCTTCCAAGCGGGTGCGAAAATAGCCCCATACGAACTTTGTAGTTCGGAGTTTCAAATACTAAGAAACTTGGATAGGGAAACTTAGAGGTAGCACGTTTGACATGTTCATTGGCCTCTGTCACATTTCCGTTATACACCTGTATCTGATAGGTCTTCTCCTGGCGGCTGAACTCTTTTTTTACCTCCATAAGATCTTTGATTTGCTGACTCTGATTGATCTTTAGCTGTTAGGGCAACTCCTTGGAAACTACCCAAAAATCCTCCCATTAAAAAAATAGTAAATAAAGCTTTTTCATCTTCTCTAAATATTTAGGGGCAAATATACAACTTTTTATGGAATAGTGGTTTTTATCAAATATTTTTGTTTTTAACAGCTTTTCTCCTCTTCTTTTAAAAATATTTGGTAGTTTATTTTTATGTTTATCTTTGCCCCATAAAAATACATCTTAATTAGATAGACTTTATTAGATAGACTTTCCTCTACCCCCAAAGGACATTTGCTCTTTGGGGGTCTTTATTGCTATCCCCCTCTTTCTTCCTACTAAAAATCATTTCAAAAAGAAATTGTTTTTATTCGCAAATTATCCTTACTTTTGCCCTATATTAGTAAAAGCACATGAACAATACCAAATACATCTTTGTAACTGGGGGCGTGACCTCTTCCTTAGGCAAGGGGATCATCGCTGCTTCTCTGGCCAAACTCTTACAAGCTAAAGGCTATAGAGTAACTATTCAAAAGTTGGACCCTTATATCAATATTGACCCTGGCACACTCAATCCTTACGAACATGGGGAGTGTTATGTCACTGAAGATGGTGCCGAAACGGATCTTGACTTGAGGGTCATACGAACGTTTCCTCAATGTCTTCACCTCTCAGGCTAACAATGTGACCACTGGTCGTATCTACCAAAGTGTTATCGAAAAAGAACGCCGTGGGGAGTTCCTTGGCAAAACAGTACAAGTTATCCCTCATATTACCAACGAAATCAAGGACCGTATACAACTTCTTGGCAAGAGTGGCCAATATGATATTGTCATCACTGAAATAGGAGGAACTGTAGGGGATATCGAATCGCTTCCGTATATCGAGGCTGTACGCCAACTCCAGTGGGAACTGGGGGACAACAATGCGATTGTGGTTCACCTAACCCTCGTACCTTATCTGGCTGCCGCTGGAGGCTCAAGACCAAGCCTACTCAGCACAGTGTCAAAAACACTCATGGAGAGTGGTCTGAAAGCCGATGTACTAGTGTGCCGTACCGATAGGGACTTACCGGACGATCTCAGACAAAAGCTTGCCCCTTTTTCTGCAATGTGAAAAAGGAGGCTGTCATCCAGTCCATCGATGTGCCTACAATCTATGATGTCCCCAATCTTATGCTTTTAGAAGGGCTTGATAAGGTGGTTCTCAAAAAGTTAGCCCTCCCTGATAGTCAAGCTCCTGAGCTGACCCAATGGAATACTTTCCTCCAACGACATAAGAATCCAAAACACAGGGTGCGTATAGGGCTCGTGGGCAAGTATGTGGAACTGCCCGATGCCTATAAGTCTATCTTGGAGGCTTTTATCCATGCAGGGGCTGAGAATGAGGTCAAGGTGGAAGTGATCATGATTCACTCTGAATATCTGGACGAAACCAACTTAGTTGATAAGCTCAGCTCTCTTGATGGGGTCTTGGTAGCTCCTGGTTTTGGCGAACGTGGACTCGAAGGAAGATCAAGGCTATCCAGTATGTCCGTGAGCATAATATTCCTTTCTTAGGGATTTGCTTGGGTATGCAGATGGCGGTTATTGAGTTTGCACGCCATGTGGCTGGCTTCGAGAATGCACATACAGCCGAGGTCAATCCCAAGGCTATCTACAAGGTTATCGACCTGATGGAGGCACAAAAACACATCACTCAGAAGGGGGCACCATGCGCCTCGGGGCTTGGGATTGTGAGCTCTTGGAGGGCAGCCGTGTATATGAGGGCTTACAAAAGTAAGCACATCAGCGAGCGCCACCGCCACCGTTATGAGTTCAATAGCGAATACCGCAAGCCCTTGGAAGAAGCTGGACTGCTCTGCTCGGGTACCAATCCTGAGACAGGCTTAGTGGAAGTAGTCGAAGTTCCTACACATCGCTGGTTTGTAGGGGTACAGTACCATCCTGAATACAAGAGCACTGTCGCTCACCCTCATCCGCTCTTTGTAGCCTTTGTACAAGCAGCTTTACAATACAAATTAGAAAAATAGTTTGATACCCAAACAGAAATCTTTAGTCAATCAAAAATAGTTCGCAAAAAATTGACATAGCCTGAGGGCAAAGTCAGCAGGCTGGTACGGCTGAGTATATGAGGGATCCGCCCTCCAAAATCACCCTCCTCTTTCTTAAGATATGGGATTGACTATAAATATTGTACACAAGAAAAAAAATAATCATTTATAGTAAAAGAAGTTTTTCTATAACAATTTTATTTTGTACCTTTTGCCAAATTATAAATATACAAATTTCAGAAAAATTAATTTATGGAAGAAAAAAACGCAATAATACTTTTTCTCTTATCGGATTCGCTGATGTTTGTTGTACTGATATACTACATGTACAACCAGAAACCACCTCAGCAAACTACCGAATCAACAAATAACACTACCCAACAGTCCTCCTCTCTCAGCAGGTGGCTACTCCTGCATCCACTACCCTACCTACCGATTCCTTAGGGCTAAAGTAAGTATAAGGAGACTCTTGGGGCTTTTTGGCTTCTCTGCCGCGCTCCCTTCTGCCAAAGAAGGAGCCTTTACCGAAATCGAAAACAATCTTATCAAGCTTCAGGTAAGCAACAAAGGAGGACAGATTACCAATCTTTTGGTCAAAAAAATCAGAAAACCTACAATGGCAAACCTGTTGAACTGATTAAGGATGGGAATGCTTCTTTCTCTCTAAAGTTTACCACCAATGATAATCGTACACTGGAGACTAAGGATCTCTTCTTCTCTCTACTCTCTCCGGAAACACGCTTTCCATGAAGCTACACGTATCTGATAATCAATATTTGGAATATGTATACACCCTCCGGCCTGATGAGTATATGGTGGATTTCTCTATTCGTAGTGTAGGGGCCTCTCAGGTATTCAATACTGGAGTTACTCCTCAGCTCTTGTGGAAACTCAAGGCTCGCCGTATGGAAAAGAGTGTAACCTATGAGGACAGATATGTACAAGCAGTAGTGCAGTATGAGGACAATCGCGATGATAAGCTTAGTGCAGGGGGCGAAGATTCTGAGGAGTTCAAGAGTATCAAATGGGTCGATTTCAAACAACACCTCTTCAGCTCTTTCCTGATCTCCGATAAGCCTTTTGGCCTCTGGAGAGATTTCTTCCAAAAACTTAGCAACCTCCGAAGGGGACAATGTACAAAGCTACCAAAGCTTTCGCTGCGGAGTTCCCCATTGGTTTTACCTCTGGAGAGCTCAGCGAATCGCTTCACTTCTTCTACGGCCCTTCTGATTATCATATCTTTAAAAAAATATGACAAAGAGTATGGACTTACAAGGCTATTCCTTTAGGGATGGGGTATCTTTGGCTGGATCAACAAATGGTTCGTAATTCCTGTCTTTGACCTGCTCTCCTCCTTTATGGCTGTTGGAGTAGCAATCATCGTGCTAACTATTATCGTACGTATCCTCCTCTCTCCTATTCAGTATAAGTCCCTATCTCTCTCAAGCTAAAATGAAAGTGCTTCGTCCTGAGATTGAGGGAAATTAATAACAAATATAGGGATCTGAGAATGCTATGAAGCGCCAACAGGAGACCATGGCACTCTACAGCAAGGCGGGTGTCAATCCTCTCAGTGGCTGTATTCCTGCCCTACTCCAGATGCCGGTCTTTTTTGCACTCTTTAGCTTTTTCCCTACAGCTTTCATGCTCCGACAAAAATCTTTTATGTGGGCTGAAGACCTCTCCTCTTACGATGCTGTGGCTCAGCTACCTTTCTCTATTCCTTTCTATGGAAATCACGTGAGCTTGTTTCCTATATTAGCTTCTGTGACTATGCTAATCTACATGCTCATGACTACAGGACAAATGCAGCAAACCAAGCAGGAGGGTATACCAGATATGAGGTTCATGATGTACCTCTCTCCTATTATGATGCTGTTCTTCTTCAATAATTATGCCAGCGGCTTGAGCTTGTATTACTTTATATCCAACCTCATTACCATATTTATTATGTTGGCAATCAAGTATTGGATTATCGATGAAAAACGCATCCATGCCAAGATTCAGGAGAACAAACAAAAAACCGCGTAAGGAAAGCAAGTTCCAGCGCAAAATGCGAGAGATGATGGAACAGGCCGAAGCTCAACGCAATGCTCAAAATAAAAAGAAATAACCCTTAAGGTCAGCTGTCAGTTCCCACTGACTACTGACCCTTTTTGCTATATCTTTTAGAACGAATAACAACCATTTTTTTAAATAGCAACGATATGAATATTATCTTAGACGTACATGCAAGACAAATCCTCGACTCAAGAGGTAATCCTACCATCGAGGTAGATGTAATCACCGATAGCGGTGCTCGTGGCCGTGCTGCAGTGCCTTCTGGCGCTTCCACTGGCGAATATGAGGCCGTAGAACTTCGTGATGGAGGCAAAGAGTATTTAGGTAAAGGAGTCCTCAAAGCTGTAGAAAATGTCAATGACATCATCGCTGAGGAAATTATTGGTATGAATGTTTTTCGACCAAAATCTCATCGACAAGGTGCTCATTGATCTCGATGGTACTCCCAACAAATCTCGCTTGGGAGCCAATGCGATCCTTAGGGGTATCTCTTGCCGTAGCCAAAGCGGCCGCTGAGTCTTTAGGGCTTCCTCTCTATCGCTATGTCGGCGGGGTAAGTGCCAATACACTCCCCTGTCCCTATGATGAATATTATCAACGGTGGCTCTCACTCGGATGCGCCTATCGCTTTCCAAGAGTTCATGATTATGCCTATCAAAGCAGAATCTTTCTCTCAAAGCGCTACAGATGGGCTCTGAAAATCTTCCACAACCTCAAAAAGTACTCCACGATCGCGGACTTAGCACTGCCGTTGGGGACGAAGGAGGATTCGCTCCTACCTTCGAAGGTACTGAAGATGCCATCGAAACCATCAAAAAAAGCTGTAGAAAAAGCTGGATACAAGTTCGGTGAAGAGGTGAAAATCGCTCTTGACTGCGCTTCCTCTGAGTTCTACGACAATGGAGTATATGACTATACCAAGTTCGAAGGGCTAAGGGTAAAAAAACGTACCTCTGCTGAGCAGGTGGCTTACCTTACAGAATTGGTCAACAAGTATCCTATTATTTCCATCGAAGATGGTATGGATGAAAAATGACTGGGATGGTTGGAAACTCCTTACCGAAGCCATCGGCGATCGTGTACAGCTCGTAGGGGACGACCTCTTCGTAACCAATGTAGAACGTTTGGAAAGAGGTATCGCTCAGGGAGTAGCCAACTCTATCCTTATCAAGGTCAACCAGATAGGTACCCTTTCACTGAAACCATCGCCGCTGTGGATATGGCACACCGTGCTGGATATACCTCTATTATGTCTCACCGCTCAGGCGAAACTGAGGACAACACCATTGCCGACCTCGCTGTAGCCCCTCAATACACGCCAGATCAAAAACAGGTTCGGCTTCTCGTTCTGACCGTATGGCTGCAAGTACAACCAATTGCTCCGCATCGAGGAAGAATTGGATGAAGTAGCCCTATTACCCTCAGGAAAAAGCCTTCCGTGTAAAAATTAATCTTACTTACATCGCTAAGAAAATAAGTATATTTTTAGTCTGTTCAAAAATTTTTCAGCAAAAACTTTTTCAAAAGTCTTGTTCTTTGGAAAAGTTTTTGTATATTTGCTGCGTCACTGACCTCTGTTCACTGACCTCTATTACCTAAAAAGACATGAAATTAGATATTTTAGCATTTGGAGCACATCCCGACGATGTAGAACTCGGCTGTGCAGGCACTCTCGCCAAAGAAATTAGTTTAGGAAAAAAACTGTTGGTATTATCGACCTTACCCAAGGGGAACTTGGTACTCGTGGTAGTGCCGAACTCCGCCGCCAAGAAGCTCAGGAGGCTGCTCGACTACTTGAGGTCAAAGTGCGTGAAAACCTATGCTTCGCCGATGGTTTCTTTGTCAATGACAAAGAGCACCAGATAGAGGTGATTAAGAAAATCCGAAAGTACCGCCCCGAAATTGTCATCTGTAACCCTTTCGATGATAGACATATAGACCATGGCAAGGGAGGAAAGCTCGTCAGTGATGCTTGTTTCCTCAGTGGCTTGCGCCGTATCGAAACCACTGATGAGGATGGCTCTGCTCAACAGGCTTGGCGCCCTAAGGTGGTCTATCATTATATCCAGTGGAAGGACTTACGCCCCGATTTCGTGGTCGATATCACTGGTTTCTTAGGCAAAAGTTAGAGGCTGTCCTCGCTTATCGTTCTCAGTTCTTGGATGAGGATGCAAGGAACCACAAACTCTTATCAACAGCCAAAACTTCCGTGATAGCATCACCTACCGCGCTCAGGATTTGGGCAGACTTATCAATAAGGAATACGCCGAAGGCTTTCAATGTCGAACGCTATGTCGCTGTCAAAAAACCTCAGTGACCTTATATAAGCTCCTCCTTATTTATTGTTTTTTACTGATGATAAGTCTCAAATATATCATTATTATTCCTAGACAATATGAAGGTGATTTATTTCTATAAAGATGGCAAATTACCTTACCAACAATCTATGTCCGCCAATGGAACCTCCCGCTTATTCTGAACTTTCCTATCAGTATGATAAAAAAAGGAAATTGGATACAAAAAGAAGTACGTTACAATGGCAAATTAGAGTTTTTAGTAGAAGCGCAAATCAACTATTTCAATTAAAAATAAAATCTTATTTTTGTCATTTGAAATCATTAATCATTAAAAATTGATCATTTATCACAACCCTCATTGCAGCAAAAGTCGAGAATGCTTGGCTTTCTTAAAAGAAGAAGATGAGACAACCTATTGAGATCATTGACTATCTCAAAAATCCTCCTTCTGTAGCTCAGATAAAAGAATTATTACACAAATTAGGTATCCCTCCTATCGATTTGGTGCGCAAGAAAGAAGCTATCTGGAAGGAAGTAGGTAGTGATTCCCTCACTGATACACAAATCATTGAGCTACTGCACCAATATCCTAAGCTCATAGAGCGTCCTATCCTCATCCAAGGGGATAAGGCCATCATTGCTCGCCCCCTAAGCGTGGCGCAAGAATGGCTCAAACTACAGAAAAACAATAATAAAAAAATCATTCTTTTAATTAATTTCATATGAAGAGAATTTTTTTCTATTAGCAGGCCTACTACTGGCTAGCTATAGTGCCTCCGCTCAGGTATATGTATCTGCCACTGGAGGATACGCCTGGGAGTACCCTCCACCAAAATTGGCGAAGAAAGTATCAATGGCAAGGAAAGTGTACGCTTTGGTACTTTTGGAGAAGGAATCAATAGCCAGCTCAGAGTCGGCTATTTCTTCAACAAAACTTGGGGAATCGATATCAGCGCTGGGTATCTCTATGGAGAAGACCAACTTGTAAAACGTGAGATAAGCCAAAGAACATTGCCAATACCCCTCTTACGGCCACTATTGATGGAGAGGTAAAGGGGCGTGGACGTGCCTTCGGGGCGGCTCTTTCGGTAATCTACAACTTTACAGACAACTTCTACGGACGTTTTGGTCTCCTTACCAAAATCGGTGGAAAGACTGAGGCCATTGCCCACTCCTACACCACTACCAATCAGGACATCCCTGTTGCTGCTCTGGCTCGCTTGGGTCTTTCTCTCCCTGGACTCTCTGGACTACCTACCTCTGCTGTGATCAAGCAAGGTGCTACCATTGAGACTTCTTACACTGAAGATTACAAAGGAAAAATGCCTTTTGGTACTATCGCCGCTTTCGGGTATAAGTACAATGTGACTGAAAAGCTCGCTATCTTTTGCCGAATTGGAATATATGAATATCGCTGTAAAGCGTGACTATTCTGAGCTGAGAGGTTTAACTAAACCCTCAAAGCTACTATCAGTGTAGCTGGACAAAACAGAAATGTAGAGGTACCGCTCAAGACCTTGGATGGTTTTACTAATGGCTCTTATAATGATGTCCTTCGTGGTCAAGTATACAACCAGCACACCGACTATGTCGAAGAAGCTACCAAGGAAGAGCTTGCCAACAATTCCGCTAAAAACTTACTGAAAAAGCCTCTTATTCTTCTTTTAGGAGTCAATTTCAGTGTAAAAAATTTCTTTCTAATGATAAGGGGCGAATAGTATTCGCCCCTTTTTATCTTCTTGCTCTTATTTCTTACGCCATTTCCGCTCTATCGCTTGGTAGTCTATATGGATTGCAGGGAGGCTGCATCTCCAATTCGTTTGAGGAAAAGGCTCTTAGTAGAATATCTTCTATCCAAAAATCTTCTTCTACTTCCTCCGGATTATAGGTACTCTTGAGGGACAAATCATAAAACCAAGCAGTATTATTATACCAAAAAGCACGCCACCCACTCCTGAGATTCTTCACCAAGTTGTACGCCGACTCTCCTGTCTGCCTATAGATAAAGCTTGATAAGTATCCGTCCCTGCGAACGGGAAAGTTTCTTTAGCTCTTCGGTAAAAGCGCGCCTCAGCATCTTCCTGTACTCGCTTGGTATATTTCTTCCGCTGGCGGTTATTCGGCAGCGAATCAATCTTTCTCTATTCGGTAGAGCTTATCTGCTGCCAACTTAGCATAGGGGTACACTCGCTTGACTCTGTAGCGCAATAGCTCATATTTCTTCCGATCTTCTTCATTCCTGAACACAGGCTGACTCCCCAAAGAAAAGCACTTCCTCCAGATCATACACCGTCTCTGTTGGAACTATACTATCCCTCTTAGCGATTGTGTCCTGTTGTTGCCCCCACACCATAGGCAGTGGCAAGGAAAACAGTAGTACGCTTTCGCATATCTTTTTCTTTAGTTATGCAAAAATACAACTTTTATCACACTTCTTCTTTTATAAAAATGTTAAATTCCAATAGTACATTTCTTGCAGTGTGTTGGTGCGAACTTATAGCTCCGACGCTGGCGAGAATTTGCAGCTCATACCGCTCCGACTCGAGTTTGTACCCCTCCCCTACCAGCGTGTTTCTTGCCGTTCATCCCTCCCGAACATCTTTTTATAATTATTTGATTTTTAACTATTTAAAAATATTCTTTTATTTAAAAATCCCAACTCATTTATATTCAAAAAAATTGTTGATATTTATTTTTGTTTTTTGTATTTTTGCAAAAAATTTCCAAGCCTGTGGATATAGCGCCCAATATAAGTTATGTGACTTATGACCCAGAGGGAACTTATTTGGTAGAATACTTGATTGGTGAAGTTGTCTTTACTTCAAGTATTAGCCGCGCTATGATCTTTTCCGATGTGAATATCGCTCTGAAATTCAAAAACTTTACTATATGACCGCTTCAGAATTAAGGTGAGTGTGAATACTTATATTTACTGACATGCCTTTCCCTAAAGTGGTTCTTTTTCAAGAGAGTACGGCTTGCTTTAAATCGTTTCCAAATGTTCTATCAAAAATACCAACAAAGAGCCTAAAAATACAGATGCGGGGTGCTCCTCCTGAGAATTGTCATAGGGGTATTCTCCTCTTCCATGGATTCTCTAAGCTACATGATATCAGCTTTGTAAAAATACAGCTAACCAACAATGGGTTACCTACCATCTGGGCGTATGGCACCTATCTGGGAGAGCTCTTAGCGCCCATTTTGGTAATTCTGGGCTACAGAACTCGCTTCTTCTCTATGCTTAGTGCTATCAATTGCCTTACGGCTATCTTCTTGGTACACCGTAGCGAGGCCTTCGTGATCGATCCTACTACGGGAGCTTGGGCTATTGAGAACCTTGCCCTCTTCATTGGGGGGCTATTACGCTTTGCCTCACTGGTGGCGGAAAGTACGCCCTCTCTTACAAAAAGTAGCTGGGACTAAGTCTCTAACTACTATTTTTATTATTTTATATTTTTGTCCTCCGAACCTATCATCATGAATTACGCTGTTGCGCTCTCCGATCCTATCTTTCATCTTATCTCCCCAAATCGCCCACGAAAACAACCAAGAGTGTTTTTGTCGTTGGGGGAGCTTCGTCAGGGATCTACTCCTTAGTCGTGGTCAGGCCAAGGATATTGATATTGTTACCTTAGGCAGTGGTATCTCTCTGGCTGAAAAAGTCGCCGCTGAGCTTCCTAACAATCCTAAAAATCTCAGTCTTCAAGAATTTTCGGTACTGCTATGATCAAGACTGAGAATATCGATATCGAATTTGTCGGAGCTCGTAAGGAAAGCTATCGTGAGGACTCGCGTAAACCTATCGTTGAGAATGGTTCTCTCTCGGATGACCAAAACCGTCGTGACTTCACTATCAATGCCTTGGCTCTCTCTCTCTCTAAGGACTCTTTTTGGGGAGCTTATAGACCCTTTCCATGGGGTCGATGACCTGCAAAATGGACTGATTCGCACTACCTTTAGAACCTAATATTACCTACTCCGATGACCCCTTGCGTATGCTTAGGGCTATTCGTTTTGCGGCTCAACTGAATTTTGTCATTGAGGAAAAATCCCTACAAGCTATTGCGGATAACAAGGAGCGCCTTAAGATTATCTCCAACGAGCGTATCGCGGAGGAACTCAACAAAATCCTCGCCTCCCCTACTCCTTCTGTAGGCTTTAAACTTCTTTTTCCAGACGGGCTTACTCTCCCTAATCCTTCCCGAATTGGTTGCCCTACAAGGGGTCGATGAAAAAGAGGGACAGCGACATAAGGACAACTTTTGGCATACGCTGGAGGTGGTGGACAATATCTCCAAACATACCGATGACCTTTGGCTCCGCTGGGCAGCCCTTTTGCATGACATAGGCAAAGCGCCTACCAAGCGATTTGATAAGAAAATAGGGTGGACTTTCCACGGACACGAGTTCCTCGGAGGGAAAATGGTAGTAAAGATATTCCAGCGCTTGCGCCTCCCTCAGAATGAAAAGATGAAGTTCGTCCAAAAAAATGGTTACTATGAGCTCCCGCCCTATCATTTATAGCACAGGATATCGTCACCGATTCGGCGGTAAGGCGCTTGCTCTTCGATGCTGGCGACGACTTCGAGGCACTAATGACCCTTTGTGAGGCGGATATCACAACCAAAAACCCTCAACGATACAAAAAATACCATCAGAACTTCCAAATCGTCCGCCAAAAGGTAATAGAAGTGGAAGAAAAAGACCATATCCGCAACTTCCAACCACCTATCTCTGGAGAGGATATCATGAGGCTCTTTGGGCTAAGTCCCTCCCGCGAGGTAGGGACAGCTCAAGGAAGCAATCAAAGAAGCGATACTTGAGGGAATTATCAGCAATTCCTATGACGATGCCTATCCTTTTATGATTGAAAAAGCTAAAAAGATGGGGCTCTCTTTAGCCACTGATGTGAACTCATAACATACGTACTATACTAGAATAGATAGCTCATCCCTAAATGTATTACTACACTTACAAACTTAATAGAGATGAAAGAAAGTATAAAAATAAGCATCTTATCTGTAATTATAGGAGCTATTCAGATGATATTATTTTTTTGCCTGATGGCTATTCTTGTATCGATGGGAAAAGTGATATCATTACAGCTATTTTTTTATGATATGCCTATCCAATTCTGCATAGTTCTTATCTATAGCCTGATTTTTCAAGCCTCTTGAATCATCTATCGCCAAGTATATATTGCTCTTGATCGTTTTAGTTTTTGGCTATATGTCAATAGGGTTGAGTTTTTTTACACAGGGAGGCTTGTTGGTCTACCTTTTTGAAAGAGGAGATTAACCCTGTGGTAATATATGGCTCTATCATCCCCTGCAGTATCTGCATTTTTCGCTTTTTTATAGGGTTGAATTATTTTCAGAAAAAGAAAAAAACAGAAAACACCACCCTTTGATAAGAAAACAAACAACCCCTTGACTCATCTAAGTATCATTATCAGCTTTTTACTCATAAGCTGTAATGACTCAAAAAGAGATTTTGAAGTGCTTTCACACAGAGAAAGTAGCCGACACTTATCGATATAACCCCGATGGTTTTTATAAAAAAACAATTACGGGAAGTTGCTTATCAAAACCATTTCGCACTATGATAAGGAAGGAAAATTAAAAGAGATTTCTTGGAATAAGGCAAATGGCTTTTTAAGATATACATTATCAGAACTTAAAGAAGATCCAGCCCTATTAAATAGCTTTGATATTGATACTATATATTCTACAGAAAAATACATTGGTTATATAAAAGAAAAAAGAACGATACTATTTTTCTATCTGTCGGGCGAAAAAAAGTTGTGATCTACTATCCAATAAAATGATACTGGTCTCTCCGCTGTACATTCCTTGTAGCTTATGCTTTCTCCTGCTCTGAAAATTAGCAGAATTGTCTGAATCCCAATACTGGCATAAATCGTATAATAACACCATCAAAACTGTGAGAACCTAATAAAAGTATATGCTCAAGAATAATCCCTATAGCAGAGAGGGCGAAATAGTTGCTATTTCACTATTTTTTAGCAGATTCACCAATAGCAAAAGCCCAAAAAGAAGATCACAATAAACAATTTGCTTTTTGCAAGAGCCATTTGTGAAGAAAGTAGGAAGAGAATGTGATAATGGTAGTATAAAATCCAGCAGTGAGTCCTCGCTGGCTTTTATGCGAGATCTAAAAAGTGGCTGTTTATTTGTTTTGATTAATAAATGTTTAACTATATATTTCATTTTTTTACATTGAGCTCACAACTATAATAGAATAATTATGACAGATATAGAAAAGCAATACTTGAAAATTAGTAGCGTTATACAAAACTGATAAAGATTCAGCTATAAACGGAATGATTGATATATTTCAAGAGGTATCTGAAAGTTATGAACATGAGATATATCATTCTATTATGGAGTGGTGTTTTAGTAATGCTCTTCACCCTCTCAACCCTGACAAGTAGTGCAATATAAAAAGACAAAGCCTAATTGATAAGGGCACGAGTGGCTAACTCATATCTGTGAGTTTTTATAAAAATCAAAAATGATAAAAAGAAATATTAATCGTAGGATTAGGGAGTTTTGTAGGGGAGCTTTTGCGCTATGTACTTTCGGTAGCCTTTTAGTAAGGTAGGGCGTGAGTGGGCATTCCCCCATAGGTGTCATGGTAGTAAATGTGTTAGGTTGTTTTTCTGATAGGGCTACTGTATAGCTACTTCAAGCATAAAGCTACTACAGCCTCTGTATTGCCTTTTACTACTGATGACAGGCGTTTTGGGAGGATTTACCACCTTCTCTACTTTCTCTCTTGAAACCATACAGTTATTACAACAAAACGAATATCTAAAAACAATTCTTTTACGTAGTAGGCAGTGTAGGACTGGGACTAACAGCATGCTTTTTGGGGAATGAGACAATTTTAGACTATAGGCAGTAAATAGCCTCTGATAATAAGAAACTATCAAAAATTATAACATTACAATATGTTATCTCATAAAATAACACATCTATTTGAGCAAAGAGGTTATTTGCCTCTAACCGAAGAAGAAAAGGAAAACTATACCAAAGTACTAATAAGTTTAGGTATTCCTTTAAACAGTACTTTTGCAGCATTCAATCTTTCTGCTATAGGTCCCGACTTTCGCTGAGAGAGGGTACGAATTGTATAATGTCTGTTGGTTCAAACTCTATTCCGAAGATTTAGATTATGCTATAGAAAACGCATCAAAGATATTCCTTTTGCCTGAAGAATATCTTCCTTTGGACAGTTTTGAAGCAGAAAGTGGCTTTTTCTATAATCGCAATACAGGAGAAGTGCTACACCTTCAGTTAGGACAAATGCTCTCTGATTTCCAAAACAATAAACTCAATCCTCAATGGAAAGATTTTTAATACTTTCTTAGAATGGTTTTTCAATGTATAAGAAAATAGAATACTTCTTTTTACCATTATGAAGGAATTATTTTTCCATAAAGTCTTTTCCCTGCCAAGGGATTACACAAGCGAGATGTTGAGGATAGTACTGTAAGTGATGAGTGTTAGTTATTTATGATTATTTTTCGTATTTTTGCACTAAATTTCAGCGACTATGCAAGAAGACTTATTAGAACAGGCCAATGCCATTGGAAAAAATACCTTACTAGAGAACTTTGAGATTTCCTTTATTGAGGTAGGCAAGGATTACCTTATTGCGCAGATGCCTGTTACTGAGAAAAATTGCCAGATCAATGGTATCCCTACACGGCGGTGCCTCTGCAGCCTTAGCCGAAACGGTGGGGAGTATGGCCTCGGTACTCTTGGCCAATCCTGACAAACAATTGGTCTTAGGTACCGATATCACAATGAATCACATCCGCCCTGCAGCTCTGGGGAAAACAGTTTTTGCCAAGGCTACCCTAATCCATAAGGGAAGTACCCTACAACATTGGGATATCAAAATCACTGATGAGGATAACAAACTCATTTCCTACAGCAAGCACACAACTATAATTGTAAAGAAAAGATGATGCTTTCTCCTGAAGATTTCTTACAAAAAGCTAAAGAAGTAGCTACTGAAGGTCTACCTTTTGTATTGTTCAAATATCCCAACGATACTCAAATCCATCTTATTTCTCAAGATGATAAGAATCTATACAAGGTAAAAGACTTTTACCGAGAAAGGGTTTATCTTGCACTCTTTTTGAGGGGATACATTCTTTTCTACTAAGACAAGACAATCTTTTTTTCTACGGCTTTTTGTCAGTGAAGAAAAAGGATACCCTCCCCTCTCCTATCCTCTCCCCTCAGCAAGAGCGGAGTATCAAGCATTATTTGGCAAAGCCCTAATGGCTATTGACAAAGGAGAATTGACAAAGGTGGTGCTCTCCCGAAGAATTGCCTACACCAAAGCTCCAAAGCCTCTTCTCACTTATTTTCAAGACCTCATACAGGCTTATCCTACGGCTTTTTTTGCTATGCTTTTTCTCACTCTAAAATAGGCAAATGGGTAGCGGCAACCCCTGAGACATTGGTCAAAAATAGAAGATAACCAACTTCGCACGATGTCGCTAGCAGGTACCAAACCTTTTATCGAAGGAGAAAAAAACCTTTATGGACAGAAAAAGAGTATAGAGAACAACAAGTAGTCACCGATACTATTATCAAGGTACTATCCCCTTATACAACCGATTTATCTACTGGAAAAAAATTCACGAGGTACGCGCCGGCGAGCTCTGGCATCTCTGTACAGAAATCATGGCTAAAATAGCCCCTCATACAAAAAAATACAACAAATTGTAGACAATCTGCACCCCTACCCCTGCCGTATGTGGCTTCCCTACCGAAAAGGCGCGTCAGTTTCTTTTTAGAAAATGAAGGATACCCAAGGGAGTTCTATGCGGGATATTGTGGCCTTGTGGATTTCAAACATAAAAATTCTTTAGACCTATTTGTCAATCTGCGATGTGCCCAGCTTACAGACAAAGAGGTATTTGTATATGTAGGAGGTGGGGTAAATAGTGGCTCCCCAAGAGGAGAGCGAATGGCAGGAAACCGAAAACAAAGCACAAACGATGCTACGTATCTTACAATAAGCTAACGTGAGGATTTGGGCAATCGTACAAACTGAGAGACAAATTCGGGCAAACCTGTATCAGCAAGCCGCTCATTATAATCATAATAGCTAATCACACAAGCAATCGCCTGCCCTCTGACCTCTGTGGCTATATAATAGACAATGAGTTTGTAATCCTTATGATGACTCTTTAGGATAGGATGTTGATAGTGTTCGTTATAGATAATTTCTGTAGCGCGTGTTTCCTTCCCTTCGAAGAGAGTGATATCCCGCTCCATCAGAAGGCTCATTGTATGATTCTCTGGCGCAGGAATCATCATCGCCCATCTCTTTTGTAGAGTAATAGCCTGCTGTGCCTCGGCTAACGAAGAATGTAAGCTCCAATTCATTTCCCCTTTGGTGGGGCAACGTACAATATTGACCCCTGTCCAATAACATTCGTCCATCAGTGGTACTTTTTCTTCCAAGAAAATCAAAGGAACGCCCTCCCATATAGTTTTTCTTTAGGAACTTTCCTATCCAATACCAGCTGGAGCATCTCTGTATCAATCTCCTCAGAGGGCGTCTCGGGAGACTGAACTAATCGTAGCGATCAGTAATACATCTTTCTCATCCATTTTCTTTCCAAGAAAGTAAATCATTGTATTTTTGCCAATGATTTTTCTCCATTCTTTTTATAATAAGTAAGGTAATAATGAGGTATTTTTAGCTTAGGATTCTGCTTGGGAATAGTATCTGAGAAGTGATTTTTCTTGGCAAAATTCACCATATTCTGCTTGGTTACAAGTACATCAAAAGACTCTTCGAAGCTCTGTAACTTCAGCTCATACTTGCCCATAGCATAGGCAGGATCTCCCTCCATAGGATTATAGTACAAGCGCTTTTTGTGCATCCTTGGTTTGTCCTACTAAAGAAAGTGATAGCAAAAAAATAAAAGGTAAAAAAATAGGTTTTCATATAAAAAGCCATGTATAATTATCAAGTATAAATCAAAAATCAGTGTCAAATGTCCCCTCTCCATAAAGGAGAAACCAGTCTAAGTCTTCTACTGTTTTGTATTCCTCAGGGAGTGATGGGAGGCGTGTGCCCTTTTTATATCATCCCTGTAACGAGAAAGGTCAGTTGAGGGTATGCATTTTGATAAAAGTACGTCCCTTAGTGGTGGGGTCTGGATAAATATACTCCAAAGTATCTAAGCGCTCTCCTCTCCAACGATATTTATAGAGTCCTGTCCAACCAGGGTCCTTACCTCCACTAAATCCTATAATCCAAGGTCTGTTATTATCATCTAACATATATTGGTCAGCTATTTCATCTATAATATAATTGATTTTATTCATGTAATTTCTAACAAAAATAGCTTACAAATAAAGTATAATAAATTTAGTGCAAATATACAAATTCTTTTTTTAATTATCAATCGTTAATTGTTAATTGTTATTCGCAGCTAGATAATTTCCTTGTATATACTTCATTTTCCTGCTCCATGAAAGGGAAAAAAACAGACAACCATGTTGTTTATCTAATTAGTAGATAAAAGTTCTTCCCTAAAAGTTCAAGGAATCCCCTTCTATAAAATGGTTAATGATTAATAGAAAAAACCGAACTATTCATATGAATAATTCGGTTCTTGATAAGAAGGCGGCGACATACTCTCCCACAAAATGCAGTACCATCTGCGCTAAAAGGTTTAACTTCTCTGTTCGGAATGGTAAGAGGTGAGACCTTTCGCTATAACCACCTTAAACTTTTTATATAATGATTAATGAGTAATATTTGATCATTAATAATTAATTATGACTACATTGGATAAGACACCAAAAACAATGTTTAATTTTATAATGATTAATGTTTAATGTAATGATTGATCATTAATCATTGAACATTAATCATTAAAAAAATGAATTTCTGTACAATAAGTCTTCGGGTTATTAGTATCACTCGGCTTTGATGTTACCACCTTTACACCTGTAACCTATCAACGTGGTCATCTCCCACGACCCTCAAAAAGAAATCTCATCTTGTGGTGGGTTTCGTACTTATATGCTTTCAGCACTTATCCCTTCCTAACATAGCTACTGAGCTGTACCCTTAGGCAGAATAACTCATACACCAGCGGTTGGTCCAACTCGGTCCTCTCGTACTAGAGTCAGCTCCACGCAAATTTCTAACGCCCACAGTAGATAGAGACCGAACTGTCTCACGACGTTCTGAACCCAGCTCGCGTGCCACTTTAATGGGCGAACAGCCCAACCCTTGGAACCTTCTCCAGCCCCAGGATGTGACGAGCCGACATCGAGGTGCCAAACCCCCCCGTCGATGTGAGCTCTTGGGGAGATCAGCCTGTTATCCCCGGCGTACCTTTTTATCCTTTGAGCGATGGCCCTTCCATACGGAACCACCGGATCACTATGCTCTACTTTCGTACCTGATCGACTTGTAGGTCTCTCAGTCAAGCTCCCTTTTGCCATTGCACTCTACGCACGGTTACCAAGCGTGCTGAGGGAACCTTTAGAAGCCTCCGTTACTCTTTTGGAGCGACCACCCCAGATCAAACTACCCTCCACGAATTGTCCTCTCTATCAAGAGAGTTAGGCCTCAGATAAGCAAAGGGTGGTATTTCAACAACGACTCCTGAAGCACCGGAATGCCCCATTCATAGTCTCCCACCTATCCTACGCATCACTTATCCAAGGTCAATACGAAGATGTAGTAAAGGTGCACAGGGTCTTTTTCGTCCCACTGCGGGTAATCGGCATCTTCACCGATACTACAATTTCACCGAGCTCATGGCCGAGACAGTGTCCAAATCGTTACACCATTCGTGCAGGTCGGAACTTACCCGACAAGGAATTTCGCTACTGTAGGACCGTTATAGTTACGGCCGCCGTTTACTGGGGCTTCAATTCAGACCTTCGCTTACGCTAAGCCCTCCTCTTAACCTTCCAGCACCGGGCGGGTGTCAGACCCCTATACCTCATCTTTCGATTTTGCAGAGTCCTGTGTTTTTTTGATAAACAGTCGCTTGGACCTTTTTCACTGCGGCCTATCTTACGATAGAGCGACCTTTCTCGAAGTTACAGGTCTATTTTGCCCTAGTTCCTTAGCCATGAATCTCTCGAGCGCCTTAGAATTCTCTTCCCAATCACCTGTGTCGGTTTTACGGTACGGGTAGTATCTCTCGCTTTTCTTGGAAACGTTGTCTACGCATTATCACCTCGACCGTAGCCTAGAGTGTACTATCAAAGCCATAACAGCTCCTTCAACGCAACTCCGTCTGTGCGCAGCGTATATCTCATTCCGTCGCTTTTATTGAAATACTAGTACTGGAATATTAACCAGTTGTACATCCACTTCCCCTGAAAGGTACGCGTTAGTCCCCGACTAACCCTCAGCTGATTAGCATAGCTGAGAAACCTTGATCTTTCGGCGGGCAGGGTTTCTCACCTGCCTTATCGTTACTTATGCCTACATTTTCTTTTCTATCAGCTCCACTATGGCTCACGCCTTTAGCTTCAACGCCCTATAGAATGCTCCCCTACCGGTATCTCTACCCCATAGCTTCAGTAATATGCTTATGCCCGTTTATTCTCCATGCCAAACCGCTCGACTAGTGAGCTGTTGCGCACTCTTTAAATGTATGGCTGCTTCCCAGGCCAACATCCTAGCTGTCCATGCAGTTCAACCGCGTTTTTTCAACTAGCATATATTTGGGGACCTTAGCTGATGGTCCGGGTTCTTTTCCCTCTCGGACTTGGACCTTAGCACCCAAGCCCTCACTGCTGTAAAACATTTAATAGCATTCGGGTTTGTCAGGAATTGGTAGGCGGTGAAACCCCGCATCCAATCAGTAGCTCTACCTCTATTAAACTTTATTACAACGCTGCACCTAAATGCATTTCCGGGGAGTACGAGCTATTTCCCAGTTTGATTGGCCTTTTCACCCCTACCCTCAGGTCATCCGAAGTCTTTTTCAACGACAACCAGTTCGGTCCTCCACACTGTGTTACCAGTGCTTCAACCTGCCCAAGGGTAGATCACCAGGTTTCGCGTCTACTCCTACTGACTACAGCGCCCTATTCAGACTCGCTTTCGCTTCGAATGCGCACCTTAGTGCTTATCCTTGCCAGTAACAGTAACTCGTAGGCTCATTATGCAAAAGGCACGCCGTCACGGCTCGCGCTGCTCCGACCGCTTGTAAGCGTATGGTTTCAGGGTCTCTTTCACTCCGTTATTCACGGTGCTTTTCACCCTTTCCCTCACGGTACTAGTCCACTATCGGTCTCTCAGGAGTATTTAGCCTTACCGGATGGTCCCGGCAGTTTCAGACAGGGTTCCACGTGCCCCGCCCTACTCAGGATACTGCTATTACTTGTTATCACCTATACGGGACTATCACCCTCTATGGTCACACTTTTTCCAAGGTGTTCTAATTGATAAACAGCAAATATCGCAGTCCTACAACCCCTGCATTGCCGAAACAATACAGGTTTGGGCTCCTCCCATTTCGCTCGCCACTACTCTGGGAATCACTTTTGTTTTCTTCTCCTCCGCCTACTTAGATGTTTCAGTTCAGCGGGTTTGCTCATCTTACGATGTAGTATACCTTCAGTATACTGGGTTGCCCCATTCGGATATTTGCGGATCTCCTCGCTGTGCCAATTCCCGCAACTTTTTCGCAGCTTATCACGTCCTTCTTCGCCTCTGAGAGCCTAGGCATCCCCCATACGCCCTTACATAACTTATTTGTACTCGTATGTAGTAGTTATTAATGATTATTGTGCAATGATTAATCATTGTTGGCATTAATCATTAAAACTTACTATTAATTCTTGTATCTACTTGTTTTTAATTTTTGATATCTTATCCAATATGTCAATGAACTTGTTCTAAGATGCTTCTTATGGCATCTCTTCTGTGGAGAATAAGGGTTCGAACCCTTGACCCCCTGCGTGCAAGGCAGGTGCTCTAGCCAGCTGAGCTAATTCCCGCATCAGCTTCCAGAATTTCCTCTTTAGCTCTTGTAGTCCCAGGCAGACTCGGACTGCCGACCTCTCATTATCAGTGTAGCGCTCTAACCAGCTGAGCTATGAGACTGCTTCTTTTTGTTTCTTAATAACACAACACAGATCTAAACTAAGCTGACCCTCAACCAGTCTTTTTCTCTAGAAAGGAGGTGTTCCAGCCACACCTTCCGGTACAGCTACCTTGTTACGACTTAGCCCCAGTCACTGTGGTTTTACCCCTAGGCAGCTCCTTGCGGTCACCGACTTCAGGTACTCCCAGCTTCCATGGCTTGACGGGCGGTGTGTACAAGGCCCGGGAACGTATTCACCGGATCATGGCTGATATCCGATTACTAGCGATTCCAGCTTCACGGAGTCGAGTTGCAGACTCCGATCCGAACTGTGATCGTCTTTATAGATTCGCTCCTGCTCACGCAGTGGCTGCTCTCTGTAACGACCATTGTAGCACGTGTGTAGCCCAAGATGTAAGGGCCGTGATGATTTGACGTCATCCCCACCTTCCTCACGGTTTACACCGGCAGTCTTGCTAGAGTCCCCAACTTTACTTGCTGGTAACTAACAATAGGGGTTGCGCTCGTTATGGGACTTAACCCTGACACCTCACGGCACGAGCTGACGACAACCATGCAGCACCTTGAAAAACTGTCCGAAGAAGGGCGTACTCTACACCTGTCAGTCCCCATTTAAACCCTTGGTAAGGTTCCTCGCGTATCATCGAATTAAACCACATGCTCCACCGCTTGTGCGGGCCCCCGTCAATTCCTTTTGAGTTTCACACTTGCGTGCGTACTCCCCAGGTGGGATACTTATCACTTTCGACTTAGCCACTCAACTTATCATCAAACAGCTAGTATCCATCGTTTACAGCGTGGACTACCAGGGTATCTAATCCTGTTCGCTCCCCACGCTTTCGTCTCTCAGCGTCAATTGTCTGTTAGTCCCCTGCCTTCGCAATCGATGTTCTGTGTAATATCTAAGCATTTCACCGCTACACCACACATTCCAAGAACTTCACAGATATTCAAGACTACCAGTATCAAAGGCAATTTCTCAGTTAAGCTGAAACCTTTCACCCCTGACTTAATAGCCCGCCTACGGGACCCTTTAAAACCCAATGATTCCGAATAACGCTCGCATCCTCCGTATTACCGCGGCTGCTGGCACGGAGTTAGCCGATGCTTATTCATATGGTACCGTCATCAACGTACACGTACGCCTTATTCTTCCCATATAAAAAGCAGTTTACAACCCATAAGGCATTCTTCCTGCACGCGGCATGGCTGGTTCAGTCTTCCGACCATTGACCAATATTCCTCTGCTGCCTCCCGTAGGAGTCTGGTCCCTGTCTCAGTACCAGTGTGGGGGATCTCCCTCTCAGGACCCCTACCTATCGTAGCCTTTGGGGGTGCCGTTACCACTCCAACTAGCTAATAGGACGCATGCCCATCTCTCACCACCGCAGTTTTAATTGCTAAATGATGCCATCTCGCAATGTTGTAGGGGTGATTAATCCAAATTTCTTCGGGCTATCCCCTGTGAAAGGTAGGTTGCATACGCGTTACGCACCCGTGCGCCGGTTTCTGCCCCGAAGGCTTCTCCCTCGACTTGCATGTGTTGGGCCTGCCGCTAGCGTTCCATCCTGAGCCAGGATCAAACTCTTCATCGTTAAATCTTTAAATCTCTTTTGACTCGTATAAAGCCCGCTTAGTCTAAATCTTTCTGTGCTGTATTATCAATATTTCTTAATGAACTTGTCGCTCTTTTTGCGGGTGCAAAAGGTATAACCTTTTTCACTCCTCCAAATATTTTTCAGCTTCATTGTCACCCTCATCTTTTTGCGGTGCAAAGGTACAACCTTTTTCATTCCACCAAATATTTTTTAAAAATATTTTTTCTTCTCTTATGAGCGTCGCTCCCTTATCGAAAGCAGGGTGCAAAAGTACAACAACTTTTTAATTGACAAAATAATTTGTCATATTTTTTGAATTTTTATAAGTGGTTGATTATTAGCATTTTAATTACGCTCTAATCTGCAAAAATAACTTCTATCGTTGTTTGTTTTCCGTAATCAGCGGGGATCTCTCCCAGATTTTTTGTCTCCCACTTGAGAATAGGAGCGGTATAGGTATGGGTATGTAGCCATTTTTTTCGGCACGTTCTATCAGCGAAAACCTTTTTATTAGCCTGAGAGGCGGGAGCTTGGTCTTAAATGTTTAACCCAAGAAATCGCTATTCTACTATCAGAATAAATAGTCCGCTGCTCTCCTGTTTGCTCCATGAGTGCCAAGGCATGTACTATAGCCAAGAACTCACCTATATTATTAGTAGCTTGCATAAAAGGACCTTGAGAGAAGATAATTTCCCCAGTCGAGAGGTCTACCCACGGTAATGCATAGTCCCAGGATTACCACTACAAGCAGCATCTACAGCTATACTATTGGTATCATAATCTGCTGAAAGAGGAATAGGTGTAGTTGCTTTCTTTCCCCAATAAAGGCGATAGTCCTCTCTAAAAGCTTTCTCTGCTTGTTCCTTAGTTGGGAACGACTTATACTTAGCCGTAGGATATCCTGAAGTGTACTTTTTGCACTCTTCCCATGAGGGAAAACACTCCTACCTCATACCCTTCCCATATAACATAGTACTTTTTGCCATGCTTATTGTAAAGATTCATAACGAGATAAGACATCTGTGAGACTACGTATAGAGTTTTTTTGTCCATTGTAGGCGCAGTAGCAGTTCCTCCTGTGGGGAGAGCTGCCAAGGAATACTAAGATGCTCGCAGCTTGGCCGTGACATATTGTAGGGATAATGGCTACACTCACAGATATATTGAGACTTTCGGTAAAAGCCGACCATAGGAATTGTCAAGCACTCATCAGCTTGGGAGATAACCTCTTGAGAGGAGTCCATCGCGCTCAGTGCCAAAAGAAAAAGGCACTCTTGGGGGTAATATCAAACTCCTGCAGAGGAGTAGCCCCCGGTGCAGGTACGGTAGCAACAATCCTATATCCCTGACCTCGGAGAGCTTCTATACAAGGCTGGGTATGAGGGTAACGTACAGTAGTCACCCATTTTTCAGCCCCCATGGCTATCTTTGAATCCAAGCGTTTTCCGTATTTTTCTTCTATAATATGTGCAGTCTGCACTCCAAAAACTTCGCAAGTACGCACTACCGCACTGGTATTGTGTACTTGGAAGAGATCTTCTATGGCTACGGTAAAGTGCTCTGTACGCTGGGAAAAGGATTTGTGTAAATCGCTCCTTGCGTTCCTCAGTGATAAACTCTTCTAAATAAGCGAGCAAATGTGCTTCTTTACTAATCATAATCTCTGTTTTTCGATACTCTCTTTAGGAGAAAAAACGCTTTATTGTATTTTTTATACTATCAAAAGCACGACCTATCCCCTGCCCTATCTTCGCCTTGATCCCGTCAATTTTTTGGTCAATAATAGCTTCCTTATTCAGATAAGCAAAGGTAACCAGAAGAGTCCCTACCACAAACAACACTGCTCCAATGACCGCCTCATAAGGGTTGAGCTTATCGTGAAAAAGCGGTATAGCCCCAATCCTGTGAAACTCCCATAAAGTATGATATAGTGTACTACATATATGGTAAGGGTATTCTGCCCTATTTTTTTGTAATAATGTGGAAGTAATTACCTTCCTCAAGAGCATAAATAGTGCAAAGAACAACAATACATTGCCTATACGCTTGATCAGATAATCCCCTCCCGCTATGAGTTCTAAAGTATAGTAATGGGTCTCTTTCCCTATTTTTTCCCTGCCCAATAGGGAAAAGTAAGAAAGAAAAATCCTAAAACGATATACAATAATATTGCATTGCGGTATAGGTGTGGATGTTCTCTGTACTTGTAGAACATATATCCCATAAATCCTCCCAAGGAAGCATAGCCAAACCAAGGAAAAAGAGTAAACACCGAGCCATTGACTTTGGTAAAATAGTTGGCTAAGAAAAATAGGCAAATACTCATAAGTCAGGTGGCTATAGATGGGCTCAAAGAAAAACAATACAAAGGTAATCATCAGAAGGAATACCGGCAAAAGATAGTGACTTTTTCTCTTGTAAGAAGCTAAATAGAAAGCTATCAAAAAGAGTAAAGAAAGTCCTATACAATGGAGCACATCTACCTTTCGGACATTCATATCGATAGTATCAGAAAAAGATTGAAAAATATTTGCTCTAAGCAAGTAAGCGATGATCACCAAAGAAATTCCCCTTCGCACTCCCTTCTGTACGCGTACATGGTTCCACCCCATTTTTTTCAGGGTTCTGTTCCTTAATCAGTAAATAGGTAAAAATAAACCCTGAAACAGTGAAGAACACAGGCGCTGTCATCCCCCTGATATAGAGCCATGTAGAGAAAAATTAGATTATTTTTCATCGCGATATTCGGGTGCCAATAAGCCATCTATAAAATGCCCTTCGAGCATCATACAGATCGCAAAAGCCCGTATAATATCTATAAAAATTAATCTTTGAGGTAGTTGATTTCATTTTACTGTAAAAAAAGGATTGTGCTGTTTTTCTTCTCCTATGGAAGTAGGCAGTCCATGTCCAGAATATACTTTTTGTCTGTTCAGGTAGGGTAAGTAATTGGGAACGAATGCTACTGAGTAGCTGCTCTGTATTTCCCTTATATAGGTCGGTACGCCCTATACTTCTTCTAAAAAGAGCATCCCCTGAGATGATAAACGCCTCTCTCTCCACATAAAAGGCGACACTCCCTGGAGAATGTCCTGGCACAAAGCGTAGGGTAATGGGAGTATCATCTATATATAATATGGTATCGGTATCTATCTCCACTATTTGCCCATCAAACTCAGGAAAGGTAAAGCCAAAAAGACGTGCATCCGAAGGATTTCTCTCCAAGACTTCCTTTTCATAAGGATGCAAATGCACTGGCAGGGCATAGGTATCACAAGCCCATTGCAAGCCAAAAACATGGTCTATATGAGCATGCGTAAGGAGAATCTTCTCTATCGTGAGTCCCTTCTCTGCAATGAATGTTTTGAGCTGTTGCTCCTCGCTATGAGTGCTGCAACCTGGGTCTATCAGAAAGGCATTGCCCTTTATCTGAGTAAAGAATATAAGTATTTTTCCGAAAAAGGATTGAATGTAAATTGTTGTAATGTAAGCATTTTAATATCTCAGATTATATCCGTGAATGGGCGTGCAAAGATACTACATTTTAGAAATACTTGCAAAAATCTTATTCTTTATTTTTGTAATTTTGCCGCTGATTAGTTTTTGAATAAAATGCAATTAGAATTTGAACATACCCAATCGGCACATATGTGAAAATGGGGTAGCTTCTAATTTACTAAAATACAACGGTTTATCCCTTAGTGAGCCTATGGTTTTTGGGATTGGTTCCGGTCTTTTTGTTTTTATTTCCCATGGATAAAGGTCAATCAAGCGCCAGCTATAAGCTATCGTACCATGCCTGGGCATATTTTTCTCAAAAAGTAGCTAAGCGATTGGGATTCAAGGTTTTTCGAAAGAAATTTTTCTTCTGAGAAAGAAGCCCAACAGGTATTAGACCAGACCCTTTCCAAGGGAGTCCCGTAGGGTTACAGGTGGGAGTCTACCATCTTCCCTTATTTCCCTGAACAATATCGTTTTCACTTCAATGCACACAACCTTGTAGTGTATGGCAAGCAGGATTCATACCTTATCAGCGACCCTGTGATGGAGTTCACCACAGAGCTAAGTGCAGCAGAGTTTGAGCGAGTACGCTTTGCTAAGGGCGCCTTGGCTCCTAAGGGGCATATCTATTATCCTACTCATTTGCCTAAGTCATTTTCTTTGGAAAAGGCAATTTGCAAAGGAATCAAAAATACTGTGACTGGATGCTTTCTCCTGTACCTATCATTGGGTATCGAGCGATAATACGTGTAAGTCGCGATATACTGAAGTGGCAGAAGAAATTGGGAAATAAAATCACCAACCACTACTTGGCCAACATGCTTCGTATGCAGGAGGAAATAGGCACTGGAGGAGGGGGCTTCCGCTTTATCTATGGGGGCTTTTCTACAAGAAGCCGCCGAGGTATTACAAGAGGACAGACTCAAGGTGCTTTCTCAGAGATTACGGAGATAGGCGATCGCTGGCGTGACTTTGCCGTAGCGGTAGCTCGTCTGTACAAGGAACGCAATAGCACCCCCAATGCTTATGAGGCACTTTCCAAAAACCTTATATGACATTGCTCAATCTGAGAAAAACTTCTTTAAAAACTGAAAGCAGTAATCAGTGAGCGGTGATCCGTAATTTTCAGTGGGCAAATCACCTCTTACAAGGAACTCTCTTACAATGATTAATGATCAATGACTATAATTCTTTTAACTCCATATTCCTAAATAACTTATAACTCAAAAACTTATAAAGATGCCTAACAAATTAAAAATTCCATAGTGTCCAAGAAGTGTTTGACTTTCATATAAAAGAAGACATACTTTTTAGGACATACCAACCTATACCTACTATATGATATCGTTCGCTACTTTCGTCCGAAAAAGCGAGCTACAAAAATCTCTCTATTGGAGCTTATTGGCTATTTGCAAGAGCATCCTACACATTGTCAGTTGTTTTCTACCTATATCAAGGAGTTACTTTTCAAATCGTCGTTTTGGCTGTATGATCTCGGAGGTGGGTATCCTACAGGATTCCAGCTTTTTCTATGAGGTGAAAAAGCGCCTTTCAGAAAAATACTGCCCTACCAACCGGAGAAGGATACCTTGCAGTACGTACTCAACCAAGTATTCTACCTTTCCTCTGACTATAAGTGGCTTGAGAAGATAGAACATCATGAGTATAGAACACTCTTTGGATTATTAGAGTTTGACAACATTTTTTTACCTGCGAGGGGGCTCCCTCCTATGGGCTTAACCAGCTCTGTGATGCCATTGGGCTAATTACCCAGCGCATGAGTGGACGCACTATGGAGTCGGATATTATCCGTATGGTACCCCAATATGGCTACTTGGAGAGTCCCTTTCTGAGTTTCGAGAGAGAGTTCGAGACTGTGCGCGAGGGTATCCCTACGTGGGGAATCCCTTACCGAAGAGAACCTTTAACTACAAACAGCTGATGGTACTCTTCCAACAGTGTGAGGACTTTGTACAACAAGCCTATAAGAATTCGTCCAAGTATGGTATCACTATGCGTGTAAACCATAGGGCTCTTGCGTATCAACCAGCAGCTGACACGTGTAAAAACCCTTTTGAACTTATTGGTACTCCACCCCGAGAAAGACAAGATAGACAACACTATCTGTATAGCACTCAAAACTCATAGAGTTCAACTGTTATAAGAACAACCTACGTTCTTTTATCCGAGAGAGTACCCAAACAGTCACTTGTGAGATTACCCAGTTCAATGCCTCTACTGGTGAGAAATATATCACCGACACACCCCAAGAATACTTCAAAATGCTCAAGGCCAGCCTTTGGTGCAGGATTTATTGTAGGCTTTCTGTGTATATTCAAGGCTCTCTTTACATGAGGTACATGCGAGTGCTTTTGGGCATGCTTTTTCTCTATAGTATGAACTATGCCTTTGGGTTTATCCTAATCTACCTCACAGGATCTGCCTTGGCCACCAAACAGCCTTCGATGACGGCTACCACCGTTGCCCGTATGGTAGAAGAAGGAATGAAGAAGCAAGGAAAGGAAAGTGAGAAACACAACGAATTTGCTGAGTTCTTTGCTCGCCCTATGGCGCTCAGCAGTTTATTGCCTTTGTAGGGAATGTGATTATGGCTTTTGGGGTAGCTCTGCTGCTTGTATGGGGTATCGAGGCCGCTTGGGGACAGAATATCGTTTCGCATAGCTGGGAAAAGTTCCTCTCAGATGCCTCCCCTATACACTCCAAAACTGATATTCCATGCTGCTATTGCGGGGGTATTCCTTTTCATTTCGGGAATCATTGCTGGAGATGTCTCCAATAAGCAGAAATACAACCAATTCGCCTATCGTATCATGGAACACCCTTTACTCAAGCGTACTTTAGGGGTAAAGCGTACCCGACGATTGGCTCATTGGCTCGATCACAAGCGCCCTGGAATTCTTTCCAATTTTTTTGGTTCGGTGTATTCATGGGAAGTACTGCTTCTATAGGGTCTTTTCTTCGATCTTGATTTAGATATACGCCACATTACTTTTTGTCAGTGGGAACATAGCTATGGGGCTCTATGGAGCTGCCTTCCACTTAGTATGGAGTATGTGGGTGTGGATCTTTGTCGGACTGGTTTTGGTTGGTTTTATCAACTTTATTGTAAGTTTCGGACTTTCCTTGTGGATTGCTTTTTCGCTCCAGAAATATCCCTTCTTCGGAGGTTTTCGCCCTTATCAAGGCTGTATGGAGACATTTTTAAAAAGGCACCTTTTAGCTTTTGTCCTCCCCTCTCATAGAGTGAAGAACGAAAAAAATAAAGTAGGAGGTAAGGTAGGTTACTGGAACCTAAAACTCAAAATTAAAAAACTAACCATGCGTTTTCTATTACTACCCTTTGCAATTCTTTTATGGTTTAGGAGTACGCTTACGGCACTTTCTCTATGATAGAGGTTGGCTTTCGTCCAAGCGCTACCCCTTCCCTATTCTATGTGTAGGCAATTTGGCTGTAGGGGGTACTGGCAAGACCCCTATGGTAGAATATCTTGTACGCCTACTGGGGCAAGAGCAAGTGGCGATTCTCAGCCGAGGGTATCGCCGTAAGACAAAAAGGATTTGTCCTTGCCGATGACTCAGCTACAGCGATGACTCTGGGCGATGAGCCCTATCAGTACCATCGTAAGTTCCCTCGAGCTACCGTCGCTGTATGTGAGAGCCGGCAAGAAGGAATAGAACGGTTGCTTTGAGAATCCTCACTTTAAGTATATTATCTTGGACGATGCCTTCCAGCACCGCAAAGTACAAGCAGGGACAAACCTACTGCTGACCTCCCTGTGACAAGCTTTACACACAGGATTTTCTACTTCCTGTAGGTTCGCTTCGGGATATTCGCAGCCGTGCTCGCAAAAGCACAAATCATTATTGTGACCAAGTGTCCTGAACTTACTCAGGCAGAGCAAGAAAAATTATACAACAACTCAAGTCCCTCCTTCTCAGAAGGTATACTTTTACCTCTATTGCCTATAGCGATAGGGGTGTATAGTCATGAGGATAGCCAAGCATTGAAGGATTTTATTACCACTCCTTTTACTTTGGTAACAGGTATCGCCAACCCTACTCCTCTGGTGGATTTTTAGAAAAACAAGGGCTTCCTTTGAGCACTTAGCCTATAGCGACCACCACCATTTTTCGAACAGAGAATTGGAATTCCTACGCCAGAAGGGGCGTATTCTCACCACTGAAAAAGATTATGTTCGCTTAGAAGGGCTCTCCCCACGCTCTATTACCTCCCTATAGAAACACAGTTTCTTAATGATCAACGATTAATTTTTCAATGATTAATGATTCCCTTGCTGGAGCGAGTTAGATACTCGCTTACATGTATTCAGCGACTTTAGCTCATACTCTACTATGGTAGAGCTGCAGCTCGCGTTAGTGAAAAAGAATTGCATCATGTGTTGAGAAGGGCGAAATACTTCATGTGTTAGTGGATGAATTGTTCTCGCTTTTTTGGTGAGCGATTTGCGTGACATGTTGGAAGGACGATTTGCAAATCGCCCCTACAGGTGTGCCACAACACCGATATTAAGTATTCGCTGGCTACATTCTTCACCCCTCTTATCCTCTATTTTCATAACGCATAGCGGCTACAGGTTCTATTTTGGAGGCTTTTTCGGGCAGGGAAGGTACCAGCAAAGATACCTGAAAGCACCATGATAAATACAGCTAAGGAGGCAATACCCATATCTATTTCTGTAGTTTTGAGCAAGCCCTAAACCACCTGTAGCAGTAAGAAACATATTGACAAGTTTTCAGCACCCCTATCCCTAAGAACATCCCCATCAGTCCTGAAGCTAACGTGATAATTAGGGGCTTCCAAAAAGTACCTGAATAATAATATGGCGAGAGTCGCTCCCTATGGCCATACGCAAGCCAAACTCATTAGTACGTTCCTTGACTACAATAAAAAGAATATTGGTCACACTCACAATACCACTGATAAGGAAACATAGTCCCACTATCCAAATAAAAACACTGATACCGGTAAAAAAATACTATTAACATTAGATATTTTCTTCCTCGAAAGCGCGTACATAGACCGCATTAGGATCATTTTCATCAAAACGCAGGGTACGTGCCAAGTAATTGGTTATTTTTTTCTTAAAATCGGAAATGGAGATTTGTGCATCATCCCTTAAGTAGAGAGCAAAAGTAGAAATATCGGGAGCATCTTGAATATTGCAAGTAAAAACTCGGAAAAAGGCACAAATATGTCTGATTCAACTCTTTGACTCATCATATCATCATTTTTTTCATCACCCCTATCACACGGTAATACACTCCCCCACATTGATAAGTTTGTCCAAAGGATTGTCATTAAGAAAAAAAGCTTAGTGGCCACCTTCTTTCCTATAATTGTTACATTACGTACTTTTTTGTCATCCATAAGGTTGAAAGGACGGCTTCCCTCTATCATTCTGAAGTTAGAGAACATCCAATAATCATGTGTAATTCCTGTTACAGAGGTATAGTAGTTCCTCTTTCCAAAAATAACATTTTTTTAGAAACAGATGTTCTTGGTGAAAGTCCCTCTATTTCGGGAAATCTCCGCTTGATATCTTCCAAGAGGTATTTGTTGAAGAAAATTCGCCTACCTTCTTGCATATTCTTATATTTCATAGAGGTTTCTCCACCCCAAACAAATATTGATTTGGAGGCAAAGCTTTTAAGCTGATTTTTGCACCCCATATTCTACTCCCTTCCCTACTCCTAAGAGCAGTACCAAGATGAAAATACCCCACATAATCCCAAAGCCAGACATAAAAGCTACGGACTTTATTCTGCCGTATAGAGTGAATAATTTCTCGTAATGTTTCCACGATATTGTAGTTATTAGGATATTGTAGTTATTAGTTTGGTTTATCCTTTTCTTGCGCCAAACTCAATATTATTTGATAAGGCAAAGTCACTATTTTTTGAGAAAAATATCCAAATAAAAATAAGATTTCCCCCTTTCACCTATTCTTCATTCCTTCTTATCCTCTATTTTCATAACGCATAGCGGCTACAGGTTCTATTTTGGAGGCTTTGCGAGCGGGGAAGGTACCAGCAAAGATACCTGAAAGCACCATGATAAAGACGGCTAAGTAAGCAATACCCATATCTATTTCAGTGGTTTTGAGCAAGCCCATGCCGCCAGTGGCTTCCAAGAGTATATTCAAAAAGCTTAAGTACTCCTACGCCCTAAGAACATGCCCTAAGAGCCCTGATGCTAAAGTAATAATCAGTGCTTCCAAAAAGTACCTGTGTGATGATATGGCGTGGCGTCGCACCTATGGCCATACGCAAGCCAAACTCATTAGTACGTTCCTTGACTACAATAAAAAGGATATTAGTGACACTTACCATCCCACTGATAAGAAAACAAAGCCCTACAATCCAGATAAAAAAACACTAATCCCCGTAAAGATACTATTGATACTGAGAGTTGTTCCTCCAATGCCTGTACATAGATCGCATTGGGATCGTTTTCATCAAAACGGAGGGTACGTGCCAAATAGTTGATTATTTTTCTTAAAATCTAAAAACAGAGATTTGTGCATCATCACTCAAATAGAAGCCAAAGGAAGAAATATCGGGAGTATCTTGTATATTACAGGGTAAAACTGGGATAGGGTACGAAGATTTCCGACTCTGCTTGCTGACTAATCATATCGTCATTTTTCATCACTCCTATTACGCGGTAATACACTCCCCCACATTGATAAGTTTGTCCAAAGGATTGTCATCAAGGAATAGCTTAGTAGCCACTTTCTTTCCTATAATCGCTACATTACGTGCTTTTTTGTCATCCATAAGGTTAAAAGGGCGGCTTCCCTCTATCATCTTATAACTGGAGAAAGACCAATAATCATGAGTAATTCCTGTTACAGAGGTATAGTAATTTTTTCTTTCCAAAAAAATAGCATTTTTAGAAATAGTTGTTCGTGGAGAAAGTCCTTCTATCTCGGGGAACTTCCGCTTGATATCTTCTAAGAGGTATTTGTTGAAGAAAAATTTGCCGCCCCTCTTGCATATTCTTATATTTCATGGAGGTTTCTCCACTCCAAATAAATATTGATTTGGCAGCAAACCTCTTTAGTAGGTCTTGCACCCCATATTCTACCCCTTTACCTACCCCTAAGAGGAGTACCAAAATAAAAATTCTCACATGATTCCAAAGCCTGACATGAAGCTACGGACTTTATTTTGCTGTATAGAGTGAATGATTTCTCGTAATGTTTCCATGATATTGCAGTTATTAGTTGGTTTATTCTTTTTCTTGTGCTAAACACAATACTATTTGGTAGGGCAAAGTTACCACTTTTTGAGAAAAATATCCGAATAAAAAGTAGGATTTTTCACCTCTTTGTGTCATATAATTTTTAATCTATCTTAAAAAAATCTTTTGTAGAAAAAAAGCATCCCTATGTCCCAAATCTTCACTATTTTTTTGCACTTTTAATTAATATTCAAATATTATTCATCTTATGAAAAAGAAAAATATCATTGGCCTTTTAGTTACTATTGCTGTATTTGCAGTAGTTCTTGTGCTCTCTATCTACTTTTTAGCAATCGTGAACCTGTGTATTTGCAGGGGCAAGTAGAAGCCAAGCAAATCAATGTTGCCCCCAAAGTACCTGGTCGGGTAAAGGCTATCTACAAGCAGGAAGGTGACCAAGTGCACAAAGGCGATCTCCCTTTTGGAACTGGAAAGCACCGAACTCGACGCCAAGCTCTCTCAGCCGAAGCTGCCCGCTTAGCTGCACAAGCCCAATCGGACAAAGCCCAGCGCGGTGCCCGCAGCGAACAAATACAAGGAGCATACAATGTGGCAACAAGCCCAAGCTGCTGCCGAGCTCGCTGAAAAACCTATCAGCGTGTAAGCAACCTATACAACGACAAGGTACTCCCTGCTCAAAAGAAAGACGAGGCTTATACTCAAATGGTTGCTCTACAAAAACAAGCCGAAGCAGCCAAATCACAATACGAAATGGCTAAAAACGGAGCTCGTGTAGAAGATAAAACCGCTGCCCAAGCCCTTGTAGCTCAAGCCCAAGGAGTTATCACTGAAGTGAATGCCTACAAAGACGGCGCTAAAGTCTTCGCTCCTGCCGATGCCGAGATACAGACAATTATCCCCAATGAAGGAGAAATCGTCAATGCAGGCTACCCTGTCATGAACCTCATTGACAGTAGTGACGAATGGGTAGTGTTCAACATACGTGAGGACAAAATGGCTGACTTCAAGATAGGTACTAAGTTCAAAGGTATTGTACCTGCCCTTTGGCAATCAAGAGATAGAAATGGAAGTAAAACACATAGCCGTACAAGCTGATTTTTGCTACTTGGACAGCTACCAAAAAGCAAAGGTGATTTCGATAAAAAAAACTTTTGCTATCAAAAGCCTACCCTACCCAAAAAGTAAAAAGACTTAAGACCAGGAATGTCAGTCTTAGTAAGTGAAAAATGAAAAATAACTGAAGGATTGTTGCCTGAAGATAAGCAGGCTATTATACATTGGACCAATAGTAAAGGGGCTGATTTCTTGCAACAATGGGCAGGGAGATGCTTTTGCCCTATCCTCTTACCATAGAAGCACTCAATGCATTGCCTCATTGTTTTTCGCATAGAGAAAGAAGGAAGTTTTATAGGGATGATTCAGCAAATAAAAGTAGAAGAAAAATAACATACACATTGGTAGATTTCTTATCAATCCTTCGCTTACAGGAAAAGGATTAGGTAGCTTGGCAATGCAGTTATTTGTCGCAATGCTTTTTGAGAATAAAAGTGTTCATTCTATTAGCTTAAATGTATTTGATGACAACCCCATAGCTAAAGATCTTTATACAAAACTCGGTTTCGAAGTAGTGGCAACTATTGAAGGAGAAAGAAAAAAATACAAGATGATGAAAAGTAATTCGGCAATTAACTAATTGGCAAATTTAATACTATGGACATAAAACGAGATGAATCCCATTGTTATGCTGCTGTCATCAAGGAGGTAACCAACAGAGATTTAGAAGCCTATCTCTTGGCTTTATATTAGGATTGTAACTCCACACGAAAAACACTCTTCTCCCCTACTCTTTTGCCTTGAACTGCTTAAGGAGGCATTTAGTGCAAAGACTACTACTTATGAGGAGCAGTGGACAAGCATTCGCACAATGCCCGAAGAGACTGAGCATCTTTCCGCCTTTGCTTATACCCAAGCAGTTATTCTCTTTCAGATAGTTGAACTTCACCGTATGAAAGACAAAGAACTTCATAACGAAATGCGTTCCTTTGGCATCACTTCCGAAACGGGCTATGATTGGTACAATTTCAACCTTTTTAGAATGTGGCGCACGAGGGCTTATGTGATTATATAGGCGAAGATGAAACCATCCCTAACGATTGGCATTTCTTAGGACATCTATTAGATTTAGGAAGGTATTATGAATAATGAGCCAATTAACAAACTAATACTATGAAAAAGAAGTGCCTAACAAAGACAAACAATTTTATACAGAAATCCGTCAGATTATTGAAACGGCGCGTACTAATGCGATACGAAGTGTTGATTTCAGCAGGGTGCAAATGTATTGGCTCTTAGGCAAGCGTATCTTTGAAGAAGAGCAACAAGGCAAAGACCGCGCCGACTATGGAGCTTACCTTATCCGTAACTTAGCCGAAGAGCTAACTCCTTTATATGGCAGTGGTTTTTCGGTAAGACAGTTAGAGCAAAGTCGCCGATTTTTATCGGATGTATCCAATTGCGAACGCACTGCGTTCGCAATTGAACTGGACACAGTATAGATTGCTCATTCAGATAGAAGACCCTTGTAAAAAGAGAGTATTACGAGTTAGAGTCAGTGAATAATGCTTGGACAGCCCGTGAAACAGAACGACAAATCAACACAATGCTTTACGAACGTTTATTACTCAGTAATGACAAAGAGAGCGTACTTGCTGTAGCCCGCAAGGAACGTATTCCTGAATCACCTACTGAAATTATCAAAGATCCTATGGTATTAGAGTTCTTGGGGCTTCACCGCGAAGCAAGTTATTATGAGAAAGATTTAGAAGGAGCTATTCTCTCTCATCTAACAGATTTTTCTACTTGAAATGGGCAAAGGATTTTCATTTGTGGCACGCCAGAAACGATTACTATTAGAAGATGATGAATTTTTGCCGATTTAGTACTTTATAACCGTCTGTTACGCTGTTTTGTAGTAATAGAACTCAAAAACAAGCGCCTTAACACATCAGGATTTAGGTCAGTTACAGATGTATGTAAAATTATTATGATCGTATGGAGAAACTGCCAGAAGAAAAATCCTACTATTGGTATTTTTGCTTTTGCTCTGCAAAGAATAATACTGTAGTGAAAAATGACACTTCCTGAAGATAATCAAACTATTCTTACCAGTGAGTATCAACTATATTTACCTACTAAAGAACAACTTATTGAACAAGTAAATGAAGTAAAAGCAAAACCTACTAATAAAAAAAGTAGATTTTTCAAATTGTCGCACCACTGTCGAGACAATTGAGTTAGTCTCTGAACTCCCTCACGAGCCCCTTTTGCACCAGCAATTACAGAAAATAGTAACAGAACATAAAGTTTATTTGTAGCATTAAAAACATCCAATATGAACCCATTACAAGAAATAGAACAAACTTATGGTTTTCAGTACCCCAAGCTATATCACCAGCTTTATGAGGATGGTATGCTGGATATGGGCGCAAAATATCCATATCATTCTTATTGTCCCTATGGAATACAAATATGGTGATAGATTGCCCTAATAAGGAGTGGTTAGAACAGGAATATCCTAAACTGAAAGAAAACCCGCCTTTGTTTTTTGTATGTGGATTGGTCTCAGGTGCTTAAACCCTCACAACTCGCAAAAAGAGTTTGAGTTTTTAAATAAGCATTTAAGACAATATCCTCAGAACCAAAAATTCTTCTTTGCTCCCTTTGCAAGGGCTGTAGTGGATGATTATATGGTTTATTGTTTTTTTGTTATAACAAAGAAAAAAACCAACACAAGAACCAAGTGTAGTATTTATTAGAGAAGATGGAGAGGTGGATATCCTTTCGGGCAATTTGCAGAACTTTTATTTTTTTACCAATTAATAAAATGGTTGGTAGCACATTTTCACGACATCAGTTTTATCTGTTATGGTGATTTTTATGAAAATCTACGTCAGACACTTCGCACTCATCGTCGCTATTTAACAGAAGAACAAGCAGAGGTGTTAGAGGAAATTTACAAAAGAGAGATTAGAGAATATACTAGAAAACTTACATCTGGAGGCTGTTATACATTTCTTACCTTGCTACACGAAGGAGAGGAAGAAACGTTACTAAATAAGTATAACCCACTGCCTAAAGAAACCATTTTATTGAAAACCCTTTAGATTTTTTTATTTAACAACAAACAAATTATAATATGGAAGAAAAGAAACATTTTTTTGAACAAATCCGTATGCTCTTTGGTTTAGAGGGAGATTGCGGTTTTACCGATGAGGAGATGCAACCTTTCTTCAAGGTGATAGAGAAAATGCCTACACTGCTATACAACTATTACACTACTTTGGGAAAAACATCAAGCTCTGAACCAAACACAAGATAACTTGGTAACCCCAAAAGGATAACCTTACTCTTTTCAGCGACCCAAACTATTTTTGTTTTTATACAGAAAATCAAAATTGCTGTCTGTGGGCTATCGCAAAGGAAGATTTAGATACTGCTAATCCTAAGGTGTATATGAGTACCGACTTTACTCACCAACATTGGCAAGTAGAATGTGATACATTAGATGAATTTTTTTGTTGGCTATAGCTCACTTGCAAGCTGTATTTGCGCTACCCTATGCTTATGAAGGCTTTTAAATATATCACTCCTGAGGAATTGATAGCTATAAAAAGAACGTTTCCCTAAAAACCTTTTGCCCTCCATCATTGGTTAGACGGAGCCGACTTTTATGGGGATGCTACAGATAGTATTGCTATATTAGACAAGGGCAGTCAATTAATATATGCTTCTTCTTCTAAAAAGCTCTTTTTGAGGCGATAGATAGCTTCTTAAAAGATATAGGGGAAGATATGTGAGAAATTAACATCAAACTTCAGCAATATGAACCTATTACAAAAAAATAGAACAAACTTATGGTTTTTCAGTACCCCAAGCTATATCACCAGCTTTATGAGGATGGTATGCTCAATTGGGGACAATTTGGGCCTCGTTGGTATGAACTTGAATACCCTAAACTCAAAGACAATCCTCCATTGCTTTTTAGAAGGTCGTATGGATTTTTGAAATTTTTAGAACTCTCTGAAATATCAGAAGAAATAGAATTCTTACATGGTTCCGAAAGTTTTTATAAAATTAAGCCTGAGTACCTCTTCATACCTTTTTGGGAAAAAAATGGAGCAGGCGATTATTATTGTTTATTTTACAATAAAGAAAAACCCTCTCCCTGAACCTTGGGTGGTACTATTTGCTCACGATTGGATTAATGTAGATGTCTTAGCTAATAACTTTCAGAATTTTTATTTTCTATGGCTTATTAGAGTGTGTATTGTATATGGATGAGCTCCTTCCTGATGATGATGCTTTTTATACCGAAATAGCCAATATGTTCCGCACTCATCGTCCTTATCTAAGTGAGCAGCAAGCAAAAATAGTAGAAGACATTTATAAAAGAAAAACTTTTGAATCTACTTACTCCTATACATTTAAGGATAGAGAACGCACAGAAAAATATATAGGGTTGCTTTCGCGAGAAGAGTTCGACACTTTGTGTAGCAAGTTTATTGCTATTCCAAAAGAAGAAAAACAATTTGAATATAGCGATGTGTAAAAAGAAATATTCTTACCCCAAAAGAACACCTTTCAAACGTCGATTACAAACACAAAACATTTACCGAAATTTGTACCTTTGAAGAGTTTATAGCAAACCCTTCGGCATAAATTAATAAGATTTTTTTGAATAATATGAACTTAGAAGAACTCAGAGAATATTGCCTTTCCTTGCCCCACGTTACTGAGGATATGCCTTTTTGGTGAGGATTTCTTGGTATTCCGCATTTGTAATCGTATATTTGCCCTTACCAATCTGGAGCGCAATCCCGTGAGTGTGAACCTAAAGTGTAACCCTGAACGTGCAGTAGAACTCGTGAGGAGTTTCCTAACAAGATTGTGGCAGGCTATCATATGAACAAAAAAACATTGGAATACTGTACTTTTTAGAAGGCTTACCCTTGCCCTTATCAAGGAAATGATACAACACTCTTACGACCAAGTACTCACCAAAGTACCCAAGAAAGAGAGAGAAGCGTTAATTAGCTAACTCAAGATTATGTTCTCAAAGCTCAAAGATTTCTTTTGCAAAACCTATCCAGTTTTTTTGGGTATGAATTCTTTATCCCTGTAGCTCTCTATAAGCGTATAGAAGCAGCGGAAGGAGAGGTCAGCCCCAAAAGTATTAGATATTTCTTTAGCAAAGCTCCTTATGCCTTTAGTAAAGGACAGCTACAGATAACCCAAGAAGCCGATAAACTCTTTTTGTACAGATAGCATTCTATAAAGAAGACAAAAGAGAGCATTTTAAGAAAAGAAATGGAGCGTTATAAGGAAGTATTTCCGTTTTTGGATAGTCTTTCCTCATAGTTTCTATGGGGCTCCTCGCTGGAATCAGGGCTATGAGCAGCATTATAGAGATACTTTTTTTGGAATATTGGCGCTCCTTACCCGAGGAAGAACAAGAAAAATATATGGATATCTATCATTGTCCAGAAGATTGGCGGCTTTGGCTTGAAGAATACCGCCAAAGGAGCAAAGAAAAAGAAACCTTTTAATAAAATAAATATGTTGAACCAAAAAAATCTTAACCCTGTATACAAGCTCTTGGAGGCAATACCAGTCAGGTAAAAGGCACTTCCCTTGCTGATGACCTATTGGCTATTACTTTTTGATACTGTACTCTATCCAAAGCCTCAGGACACTCCTTGGGCAAAGGCAGAAGATACTGAGCCTATTTACGGCATAGGCGCGTGGGTAGATGATCATAGGGAACTTTACCAAACGGATAAAAAGGATTTTTATGACCAAATGATTGCTCAGTTCTATCGACTTACAGAAGAACCTTATGGGCAACACTTTTTGGACAGTCAGCCTCTTTTACCCCTTTCAAAGAAGGTACCGATGACTATGAAGAATGGTATGACGATTTCTCGGATGAAGAATTTACAGATCTCACAGAAATTACAAAAGTTACAGGCGATAAGACTCCTGATCTTATACAATTGTTCTATACCTCTGGCTATCCTGACCATATATACATAGCCCTAAGCGACCCCAATGGAGAAAAACCCAACACTCTTTGGTACTGATCACGAGGTGTTTTTCAGAGAAATAGATAACATGGGAACCTTTAGAGGACTATCTCAATACCCTAATGACCCCAGAGGAACTTATAGAGATAGTAGAAAAAAAGCATTAACCAAATGAGACAGAAATTTACACTCATCACTTTAGGTGTTCGTGACTTTAAGAAAGCTCTTGCCTTTTATGAGAACTTAGGCTGGCAGAAGTCGGACAAAAGTATGGAGGAATATGCTCTTTTTCCTTTGGGAGGAATTGTATTAGGTCTATATCCTTTACAGGAACTCTCCGAAGATACTACGCTACCTTATCAGTCAAGTGCATTTGCAGGAATAACGATTAGTTATAATGCCAAATCGGAAGCGGAAGTAGATGCTGTTTTATCCAAAGTCAGTGAGTTAGGAGCTACTATTGTCAAACCAGCTCAAAAAGTATTTTTGGGGAGGATATAGTGGCTATTTCAAGGATTTGGATGGCTACCTCTTTGAAATTGCTTATAATCCTTTTTGGGAGTTTGACGAAAATGATAATTTAAAATTATAATTCAAAATGACAGAAACAGAACAAACCCTACGCCAGCGTTTCACTGCCTTCTTACAAGCGATGTACGACTGGGAAACTCAGGCCAACAGACTTGATGAAGAAGAAGTGGAGAAAAAGAAAACCCCTATCTTGGGAAGACTTTTTGCGATAAGCAAACCCAGCTTCGTATCCCTATTTATAAGGAATACATCACCGAACGCGAACGCAAAAACGGCGGTGCTCAGTACACCAGTCACTTCTTTCCTCCTAACTACGACCCTTCTAAAAGAAAGTATTACCGAAGTACAGATTTCTGGTAAAAAGCCTCTATCTTTACCGATAGAGTCTATGCCGGAATGAATTACAAGCGCGAGTACAAATACAAACTTGTAGAGGGTCGCTGGCTATTAGATACTATCAAAGAACAGTATTTGCCTGAAAAACACAGACCCTGAAAAATGGAAGAGTGTGATTATATAAAAATATAATTTTTACTCTTGTGAATTACGATTTACTTGTCCCTCCATTGGTAGCTGTTTTGGCTTGGGCGTTTATACTCACTTGGTTATCAAAGAAAAAGAAACAAGAAAAAAATGAAAAAGACAACTGCTTTTTAGCACAAATAAAAGAACAACTCCCTATCCCATCACTCAAAGAGTTGCTACAAGCCTTAGAAGCCCTAAACTACGATCCTTCTTGGTGCTACTTCATGACAGATACTTTTGAGAGTGGCAGTCTGGCCGTGAGCAACACTTGTTTTTCTACAACGAAAAACCAATGGGTCGTATGCCTTGCCGACACTCGCTGTTTCTGTGATGAACAGTCTTTTGATAATGAACAAGAAGCCTGCGAACACTTTGTATATAAATACTTTCTCCTTAGTAAAGAAGAAATTAATTAGCTAAAACAATGAACGCATCAAGTTATACCACCAAGTTCGGCGCCCTCACTTTCTCTCAAAAAGTGGAAGATGAATACTTTTGGGAGGCTTCATACCAGTGGAAAAAGTGATTTCTATAAAGAAACTTTACAGCTGCCTTTTTTTCTGTATTTAGCAAAAAGTGAAAACCCTCACACCTGATACTATTGCTTTTTATTGAACAGATCCTTACCAGTGCAGATAAGTTCATCGCCAAAAGCTCTTTCTTATTTTTCAAGAACAACTGCTGATAGACTCAGAAGGCTTTCATCTTTCGGAAGAAGAAAAAAACAATTGCTCAGTGTTCCCTTGCAGAAAGTTCCTTTTGAAAGTCCGCAGTTCCTGTTCTATGACGACAAAGAATGGACACTGCATTTTTGCCGAAGGTGGTTTCAGCTTTTGCGAACCTTATGGAGTTTCTTTCCACTTTGAAGATGAAACCCCTATCCTAATAGAAAACTTAGAAGACGCTGAAGAAATATAATCAACTTACAATTAATAACTTACTAAAAGCCACCAAGTTGGTGACTTTTTAAAACACATATAACATCGTATGAAAAAGTAGTATTCATCATTTTTAGACAAGTTTGCCAATTGGGAACTGGCTTATCTTTCTGCTGCCCTTGGTGAAAAAAACAATTAGGGACAGCACAATACTCTGTTTTGTATGCTTCAACCGATAAAGAAGTGAAGACCTCTATTGGTAATCTCAAAGCCTTACCCGACTTGAGTATTGGAGAAATTCCTGAAGATATTTCGGCTCTCATATTCATTGGGGCAGAAGGTTCGTGGCATAATCTTTCTAAGGAGCAAACCGCTCAGCTGGTAACACTTGCCCAAAAGGTAAAAGCTAATAGCAAAGTATTAGGAGCTATTTGTGATAGTGCACGCTTTTTGTGCTGTGAATGGCTTGCTGAACGATGTAAAAGCATACCATTAATACTTTTGATGAGATAAAAGATGCTCCTCTCTATACCAATGGCGAGAATTTCGTACTTACCGCCAATGAAGCTGTGACTGATCACAAAGTAGTAACTGCCAAAGGTGATAGTGCATTGCATTTTGCGGTAAGCGTACTGAGCGCTTTAGGCGATGTACCAGAAGAGAATATACAGTTTTTCTATACCTTACACACCGAAGGCTTTCTTAAAGCAATACAAATGAATTAATTTGCTAATTATACTATGAAATATTTTTAAAAACCGAATGCAAGAACCTTTTTCCTATCACCCAAACGGCTGTTTTACGTTTTGGTGTTTCCCCTGTAATCTTTTGGGTTCTTTTGCAGCTATTTTCTACAAAGGGGTACCTCGCGACCTACCTATGGCGTATATCAATTACGACCAAAGTCAGCTGTCCGAGAACCTTTTGCGTATGCTTGATGCTACACCCAACATTGCTCTTACTACCAAGCTGAGCGATGAGCAGGAAGCCCAGCGCCTTATCCAGCAACAACAGATCATGGGCTTCATCGTTATTCCTCAAGATTTTCAGCAAAAAAACTTTTCAAAGGGGAAAACCAGTCGGTGATTTGCTATACCAATAGTCAATTTATGTTGGGATCGGGGCTTATCCAAAAGGATTTCCAAACTACCATAGGGATGTTCTCAGCTGGCTTGGTGATGAAAAAGAAAATGCAAAAAGGACAACAAACTGAGAGGGTACGTGCCGAGGCACAACCCGTAAAAAGTAGACGATCACGGATTGTTTAACCCTTATGCTAACTATGCCTATTACCTGCTCACAGCACTCTTGCCAATGATGCTCCAAATGATTGTGATGATGGTAACGGTATATGTATTAGGAGTAGAATTCCGTTACTGCCAAGGCAAACACTGGCTCGCCCAAGCAGGAGGCAACCCGCTAAAAGCCTTTGGTGGGCAAACTCTTACCCTACACTTTAGTGCTCTTTTTTGTAGCGTGGTGGATGAACTATCTCCTCTTTGGACTTATAGGCGCACCCCTACATATCCCAATGTTCAATGTAGTACTCATTACTTTTGCTTTGGTAGTCATCTATCAGATTATAGGGATTACACTCGTATCTATCCTGCCTAATTTTAGGTCTGCACTCACCATTGGTAGTGGTTTCACAGCGATAGCCTTCTCATTTGCTGCTTATACTTTTCCGATGGAAGGATTACCAAAGAGCATGCAATATTTAGCCCAAATATTTCCTTATGCCCATTTTATGAAATACTATGTAAATCGTGCTATTAAGGGAATCCCTGTAGAGATGACCTGGCAAACCCCTTTTAGCCCTGTTACTCTTCGGCTTATTGTTGATAGTTGCCTACCCTATGTTTGTAAAGAAAATAAAATCAGGAGGATATGAAAGCATTTAGAAAATATATTTATCAAAGTTCAGCCGACTTCACCCGTGCAATGCTCTGGGAAGCCAAATATATATTCCGCGACAAAGCGGTGTTCTTTTCGTTTGTTATTGTAGCGGTGGTAGTCTCTTTCTTGTACACCTACCTATATTCCGAAGAAACACTACAAAAACTCCCTATTGGAGTGGTTGATGAGGATAATACAGCGCAAAAGTCGTCAGCTATTGCGTATGATAGATGTCAATAGTGGCGTGGCTATATACAGTAGCTACCTGAACCTCTCCGAAGCCCAAAAAGCTTTTTCAGCAGGAACAGATACGCGGTATCGTAACTATTCCTAATGGTTTTTTTCACGCAAGCTACAACGCGGGGAACAACCCTCTATATCTGTCTATGCTGATGCTTCCTATATGCTCTATTACAAGCAAGTCCTCACTGCTGCCAAACTCGCGGCAACCTATCTCAATGCAGGAGTGGAGATGAAACGCTCTTCAGCACAAGGCAAGCTACCTACCCAAGCACGCGAGGAAGCAATGCCTGTGAGTGCTAAAGTAGTGAGTTTGTACAACCCTTCATCGGGTTATGCAACCTTCCTAATTCCCATAGTGTTGGTGATTATTTTTCCAAACCACTATTCTCACAGCGGTAGGCATTTTAGGAGGCACAATGCGTGAGGGCAACAAGCTTCGCAAAATATACCCCCAATTCGCATAGCTTTTTGGGGAGCACTACCCATTGTAATGGGAAAAGCTACTACCTATTTAGGATTTTTCAACTGTAATTTTGCTCATTATCTTAGGCATTATAATGCCATTGTTTGGCATTCCCGTGCGCAGTTCAATGCTCAGCACCTTGGTATTTATGATACCTTTTATCCTTTCGATAGTGTTTATGGGGCTTTGTCTGCTCAACTTTGTACGTCGCCGTGAAGATGCGATTATGCTCATTATGTACACTTCGTTGCCAGCGGTAATGCTCACCGGCTTTTCGTGGCCCTCAGTAGCAATGCCCGATTGGTTACATGTTTTTCGTATATCGTGCCTACCACCTTGGGGGCAAAAAGGGTTTATTTCCATCACCCAAATGGGGGCTCATCTCACTACCATTATGCCTTATTGGCTGGGAATGTGGGGACTCTGTTTAGTGTATTTGGTATTAGCAGGGTTCTCTATCAAAAATCATAAATAAGGATCAATGATTAATAAAAACAACAAACCCCTTGTAATCAAATAGTTGCAAGAAATATTTCATTTTTACAAAAATTTCATTTTTTCTTTGTCAGTTTTAAAAAGTAGTACCTTTGCGCTGTCTTAGAAATAGATGAAAAATGCGAAAATAGCTCAGTTGGTAGAGCGCAACCTTGCCAAGGTTGAGGTCGCGAGTTCGAATCCGTTTTTCGCTCTTTTTTTATGCCCCATCATAAAGGCTCGGATGGTGGAATCGGTAGACACGCTGGACTTAAAATCCAGTGGGCAGCAATGCCTGTGCGGGTTCAAGTCCCGCTCCGAGTACAACCTTAACTTGTAACCTCTTGTTTTTCAAGAGGTTTTTTTCTTCTTAATACCTGATTTAGCCGAAATTTAAAAAAACTATTTTTTTCAAAAAAAGTCATTTCTACGAACAACTAATAATTAAATTACAAAATCACTAATTAAAATGTCCGTAAACACCTATTAAAAAGAACAGCAAATATCCTGAATAAAGAGCCAGAGGCTATCTAAATTTTGTTTAGAAAGCCTCTGGTTTTTAGGAATACTACTTTTTTTCTTATTCAGTAGCTTCAACAAACTTTTTCAGTGAAGGATTCAGGATTATAGGGCAACTTTTTCTAATTTTTTTCCTTTCCTGTATGATACTGATAAACAGCGTTTTTTATCTTTGAAGAAATAGTTATATTCTATCACAATAGGTATTTGCCCTTGTCCTCCATCACAGGGTGAAATGACATCTACGGTAGAGCCGACAAAGCTCATGGTCTCAAAATCACAACTATTGTCTATTATCTTGTCCTCTATCAGCAGTTGGTCCTTGGTCGCAAAAACACAGCTTTAAATCCTTTATCTCAGAGGTAGCAGGAAACTGCCCTATAACAGTATAGTTGCCACTGTTGTCCCTTTGGTAACGAATAATCTTATGATCCCTAACCACAAAAGGCACCAATGAATGCTGATAGGAATAAGGTGCCCTATAATTTTTGTTTTGCATTATTGCCTTAGTTAGTGGATCCATAGCAATAACACTCAATCTCTCAGGATCATAGTACATGCGGTAGTAGTTTATGCCATCATAGTAATACCCTTTTATCTTCTATATATTTCAGGTGAGTTATATCCTTCACTGCCGACATATCTACTGCTTTTTGCTTCCATGCTATTGTCTTATAATCGGTAAAAATACTCATCAGTTCCTCTTCTTACCAAATTCAGCTGTGGCAGATATACAAAAATTCTCATGTGGGTAGAAATAAACTTTTTGACCATTTATTGAAGTTATCCCCTGCCACCAATAAAACCATATTCTTCCATCGTGAAAATCCAAGAGCTCTTCCCATAGTCCATAGCTGCCAAAAAGTAGCCTCTGTAAATTTGTTTCCCCTATATTCAGCATTTCAAAACTCTTAGAATGATCTTTTTAGATTAAAGGCATCGTCTGTTGTATAAAAAGTATCTTCATCGTAGAGAAAATTAACATCTCTCCTCTCCTTGAATTGTACTGTTTGGGGATCCAAGCCCTCTATCTTTTGTAGGTACTTATCTACACTGTTATGTAACTCCTCCCTTATAGAGAAATACCCCTGTATTCCCTTTTTACTAAGAACCACTTGTTCCTAAAACTGGAAATCACAGTTACCTCGTTAGGCAGTCCTTCTACAAGCTCCTTTTTTTGAACTTATTTTGCTTGTCATACGGATCAAAATGTCACTCTATACCACTGTCCCCCTATACGAAAAAGTACGCTGTCCAAAAATGTGCTACACCCTTAGCCGAAAAAAAGCCCTTATAGGCATTTTTCTCTTTTTCATCCAAAGCGTAATTATTGATAAAGTAATACCAATCTTTATCAGCAATTACCATATAACGCATTTGGTCATCCATGGTTACAAAGCGTGCCTTTTTCCCCTACATTGGGGAGCCATTTCTTACTATAGCTCACCAGACTGATGCCATTAGGATCTCGAACGATGGTTACCCAATAAGCCTTTTCCCCCTTCATTTATTATCTCATAGGTTGTAGGTGTATGGTAATGGTAACATTCGCTTGCTTTGTAAAAACTAATATTCATAAAGAATAAGATGAGTAGTATTTTTTTATTCCTCTATTCATAAGATACTATTTTTAAAGAGGTAACAACAAGAAATGTGCCAACATAAAAAATATAGCTATAATAAAAATCACTACCTTTGTCCCAATGGAACGCAAGATTATTCATATCGACATGGATGCTTTCTTTGCCTCGGTGGAGCAGCATGACAACCCTTCACTTAGGGGACTTCCTATTGCTGTGGGAGGAGGGAAGCCCGTGGAGTAGTGGCTGCGGCAAGCTATGAAGCGCGTAGGTACGGGGTGCGCAGTGCTATGGCTGGGGCTATGGCCAAACAACTGTGTCCATCACTCATTTTTGTAAAGCCTCGTTTTGATCGCTATCGGGAGGTTTCTATGCAGATACGAGCTATTTTTTCATGAATATACGGACCTTGTAGAACCGCTCTCCTTGGACGAGGCTTACCTTGATGTGACCACCAACAAGAAAGACCTCCCTCGGCTACACTCATAGCCCAACAAATTCGTGCTAAGATCTTGGAACAAACGGGGCTTACCGCCTCGGCAGGTATTTCGGTGAATAAGTTTATTGCTAAGATTGCTAGCGACTACAACAAGCCTAATGGCCAAAAGACCGTTCCCCCACAGGAGATTTTGGACTTCTTAGCTCCCTTTAGATATTAAGAAATTCTATGGTATAGGAAAAGTAACCGCACAGAAAATGTACCAGAAGGGAATCTTCACAGGGGCTGACCTGCGGGCTAAGAGCCTTGAGGAGCTACAAACCTATTTTGGCAACAATGGAGAATATTTCTACCAGATAGCCCGAGGTATCCACCCTAAGTCCTGTACAGCCTTTCCGTGTGAGAAAATCGATAGGAGTAGAACATACTTTTGAGACCAATATCACTAGTGAGCTTTTCTTAGAAGAACCTATCAAACAACTCTGTGAGGAAGTAGCTCTACGACTAAAAGAAAAAGAAGCTATTAGCTAAAACCGTTACACTCAAGCTCAAGTACAGCGATTTCAAACAGCAAACTCGCAGTCGTTCTATCCCTGAGTTCATAGGAAATAGTACCGATATCTATGCAGTGGTAGAAGAACTGCTTTACCAAGAAAAACTTTATGAATCTGTTCGTCTGGTAGGAGTGTCTCTAAGCCACTTCAACTACCCTACCCCAGAGAGCAAGCAACCCCAGTGGGTGCAGTTGCGTTTTGATTTCCCCGAATGGGAGGAATACCCCAAGCGATAATTTATTTTTCAAAAAAATATAGAACTAAAGATATTTTTTTACTATTTTTGCACTTGCTTAAAAATCAAAAACTATGGCAAATCAAGAAGACATTTTTCAAGAAAGTAATTTCCCATGCCAAGGAATACGGCTATATATTCCCCTCAAGTGAAATCTATGACGGGCTCAGTGCTGTATATGACTACGCACAGAACGGGGTAGAACTCAAGAAAAACCTCCGCGAATATTGGTGGAAAGCGATGGTACAGCTCCATGAGAACATCGTAGGGATAGATGCTGCTATCTTCATGCACCCTACCACCTGGAAAGCTTCCGGACATGTGGATGTCTTCAATGACCCCCTTATAGACAACAAAGACTCCAAAAAGCGCTACCGTGCCGATACCCTGGTAGAGGACTATGTAGCTAAAATAGAGGAAAAAGATAGAGAAGAGGTTGCCAAAGCCCAAAAACGCTTTTGGAGAAGCCTTTTGACAAAGGAACAATTTCTTTCGACTAACCCTAAGGTGATCGAGTACAAGGAAAGAGCAGAAGCCATACTACACCGCCTGGGTAAATCCCTTTGAGCGAGAAGACTTGGCTGATGTGAAAGCCCTTATCGAGGAATTGGAAATCGTCTGTCCTATCTCAGGCACCAAAAACTGGACAGAGGTAAAGCAGTTCAACCTCATGTTCGGCACCAAGCTTGGCGCTACCTCGGAGGGAGCTATGGACTTATACCTACGCCCGGAGACCGCACAGGGAATTTTTGTAAACTTCTCCAATGTACAGAAAAACAGGGCGTATGAAAATTCCTTTCGGTATTGCTCAAACAGGAAAGGCTTTTTCGCAACGAGATTGTCGCTCGACAATTCATCTTCCGTATGCGCGAATTCGAACAGATGGAAATGCAATACTTTATCAAACCAGGTACACAACAGCAATGGTATGAGCACTGGAAAAAGACTCGCTTAGCATGGCACTTATCCTTAGACTTAGGAGAAGAAAACTACCGCTTCCATGACCATGAGAAATTAGCCCACTATGCGGATGCAGCTTGTGATATAGAGTTCCGCTTCCCCTTCGGATTCAAGGAATTAGAAGGTATCCACTCCCGTACCGATTTTTGACCTAAGTAACCATGAGAAATATTCAGGAAAGAAGCTACAATACTTTGATCCAGATGAAAATAGAAGCTATGTTCCCTATGTATTGGAAACATCTGTAGGGCTTGACCGCTTGTTCCTCGCTATCTTCTCTCACAGCCCTACAAGAAGAAGCCCTTGAAGGAGGAGAAACACGTACCGTATTGCGCTTACCTTTCGTACTTGCCCCTACCAAAGTAGCGGTATTACCTTTGGTGAAAAAGGACGGTCTACCTGAAATTGCCCTAGATATTTTTCAATGATTTACGATTTGACTTTAACGTAGCTTATGACGAAAAAGATGCCGTAGGTCGCCGCTATCGCAGACAAGATGCCGTAGGTACTCCCTTTCTGTATTACAGTAGATCATCAGACCAAAGAGGACAATACTGTCACCATTCGTCATCGCGATACTATGGAGCAACAACGTGTGCCTATCTCAGCCCTTAGAGACCTTATAATCAAGGAAGTAGATATGAACCAGTGGCTTAGAAAAGCTACGTTTAGAAGATTAGTAAGAGAGGCAAACCTCGCTGCAGGGCAACTGTTCCCTGTTCTACAAAGACATCGGCTATAGCAACGATTTTTTTATCGGAAGGCTATAGCCTTTTTTCTTTCAGCAAAGACTACAATACTTTCTCCGAAAACCGCCTGCTTTGCAACCCTCCTCTACTGTAATAACCGCCTCATATTGGCTTAGAATATGGTGCAAAAGCGCCTCATCCAAAGGTTTTTATCCAGCGCATATCATAGTGTGCAAAGGCCGCTGCCTCGGGATGGAGGTCTATCTCTTTGAGCAACCTCATCGGCTATAGTACCTACCGAGAGTACAGCATAGCGCGAACCTTCTCGAAGGAGTACCCCCTTCTTCTCTATTTTCTCAAAAGGCAGTTGCCACACGGTCAGTTGTCCATAACCACGAGGATAACGTATGGCCAAAGCCTTTTTCCTGCTCGGGAAGTTGTGCTGTATAGAGCATATTGCGCAGTTCTATCTCATTGCGTGGGGCTACAATTTCTATATTCGGGATACAGCGCAAGTAAGCTATATCGAACACTCCCTGATGAGTCGCTCCATCTTCCCCTACTAGCCCTGCTCTATCAATACAGAAAATTACCTTAAGCTCCTGCAAAGCTACATCATGAATGAGTTGGTCGTACCCTCTTTGCAAGAAAGTAGAATAAATCACCAAGAAAGGCAGCAGGCCTTGAGTAGCCAGACCAGCAGCAAAGGTCACGGCATGTTCTTCGGCTATGCCCACATCAAAAAGTGCGGGAAGGGAATTGTTGCTGCATATAGTGGAGCGAACTACCAGTAACCATAGCAGGGGTGATCCCCACTATCGCCTTGTTCTCAGCAGCTAACTCACAAAGAGTTTGTCCAAAAACATCCTGAAACTTTGTTTGTTGTAGCTCCTTAGGCAGGAGCATCCCTGTGGCAGGATCGAACTTCCCTGGGGCATGAAAGAGTGTTTGTTTCTCTTCTGCCCTTTGGTAGCCTTTTGCCCCTTGGTGGTGCGGATATGTACAAGCTGTACTCGAAGAAATCCCTTGCTTCGCTTAGCATAGGAAGCAATTCCTCAAAAAGAATGTCCATCATAGCTGCCAAGATATTCTATTTGTAGATTGGTGAAGAATGTACCAGTGTCGTCCCCCTTAGCCAAACGTTCCAAGTAATAACGGAAAGCTCCTGTGGAGGGGTCTATGCCAATCTGGTTGTCGTTGAGCACTATGAGCATATTGACCTTGCTATTGCCCATTTGGTTCAGTGCTTCCAAAGCCATGCCATTGACAAAGGAAGCATCTCCGATGACTGCTACGATGCTTGCGTAGGAAATTCTCCTGAAGCACAGCGGCTGTAGCCATACCCAATACGGCAGAGAGTGAAGTCCCTGCATGTCCCGTACCAAAAGGATCGTATTCACTCTCCTTGCGCTTAGGAAAGCCCGAAAGTCCACCCCACTGACGATTAGTAGCAAAGCGTTCGCGCCTACCTGTAAGGAGCTTATGGGGATAGGCCTGATGTCCTACATCAAAGACTAATATATCCTCAGGGGTGTTGAACACATAGTGCAGAGCAATCGTCAGCTCCACCACACCCAAGCCTGCGCCTAGGTGGCCTTCCTTAGCAGCTACTTCATTGATGATAAAATGGCGCAACTCCCCGCCAACTGCTTAAGCTGTGCGAGAGAGAAATTGCGGATATCCGCAGGAGAATATATTTGTTCTAATAAAGTCATTTTTTTCTATTATAGGGAACTCAAATAATCTTGCAGGATAAAGGGTGGCACTGATCCTATCCAAAAAGCGCTTTGTCCTGTCGTTTTTTTCTTTTTTAGTACCACTCTCCACCAGAATATGAGAAGCTATCTTGGAAGTAAAGCGTTCGTCATAGCGGGAAACGGGTATTTGAGGGAGTTTTTCTTGGAGTTTTTGGATAAAAGGCGCAATGGCCTGTTCGCTCTCAGAAAGTTCTCCAGAGACCTGCTTAGGTAGCCCTACAATGATACGCTCCACGGATTCTTCTTGGCAGTACTTTTTGCAGAAAATCCAACAATTGGGAGTGTCTCTACCGTCGCCAGTGCCGAGGCAATCAGTTTGAGTTCATCGGTTACCGCGATACCACAACGCTTGGTACCATAATCTATAGCAAGTATTCGCATTTGAGTTTTTGAATTGTTAATTTTGAGTTTTTGAGTTGTTCTATTCACTTTTCATTCTTCACTTACCACCGACCACACATATCCCTCCCAAAAAGCTTTGTACCTCATACACCTCATCCCCTTTGAGAATGAGAGATCAGGGCTTGTTGTTGAGGAGCAAGAGGCTCAAAAATGGGCACTCTGCAAATCCTCATAGAAACGTACTGAGGGTAGATCAGTGACCTTGTACAATGCCTCCTTGATCGTCCATAACTGCGTATAAGCTCTTATCTGAGTAAGTTCGTCCATATCGGAAGAGGCTTGCCAAGGGGTAAAAGCAGGGGTGCAAGACGAAGGATACGGGGGTACAGCGCTCTATATCTATCCCTATGGGGCGCGGGCTTAGGGCTATCATCACAAAGTCATGGCTATGAGTGATAGAGATATATTGTTTTTTCGAGCTGTGGCTTGCCCTCTTGGGTATAATAAAGAACAGTGGTAGGCAGTTGTGCCTGCTGCAACAGATGGCGAATAGCCAAGAACTCCCGCTGTTTTTCTCGCTGTGTAGCGTCGTCAGTCGCTCTTGCTCCCCTTGGGGAGAGGGTGAGGCCAGAGCTAAGCTGCGCCACCGTCTCGGTGAGTTGCCATGTATAAACATGAGTATCGGCTATATGGAGTTGCTGAAAAAAAGGCATCTATTTCGCAATTAGGGCAGTGATAAACTGGTAATCGTCTTCATTATTTACAAAAATCCATATAGGATACGTCTATAAAAAGAGTATTCAGTGAGGTATTACGCTGCAAAAAGGAAAGATAACTCTGCTCAATTCGTTCCAAATAAGTTTTAGAGATGGGAGTCTCGAAACTTCGTCTCTCTTCTGTATATTCTTCAGGAGAGAATCGGTATTCTGGTGTAGGTAAATATACAAATCGGGCTTTTATCATTCGCTCAAAAAGTAAGTAAAATAGCTCTTCATAGAGATTATATTCCTTTTTGGGGGCAGTGTCTCCATCGCAAAGATAAGTGACTTAGAGAAAGCATAATCGGCTACCCAGAGTGTATGTTTGTTCTGAGAAAGAGTCTGCTGGAGTTGCTTGTAGCGGTCTTTGAGAAAGCTCAGTTCGGTAGCCAAGGCATAGCGCTGTGGCTCCTTGTAAAAGTCCTCCAAAAACGGATTGGAGGCAAACTCCTCTAAAAGAAGTTGTCCCGAGAAATCTTCTGCTAATCGGGTTGCCAAGGAGGTTTTCCCTGCCCCAATATTGCCCTCTACTGTAATATACTGATAGGAAATATTTGTTTTCTTCACAGGCAGGGCAAAATCCTGCGCTACCACTGTAAGAGTAGCGGTATCTGGGCAAGCTTTGTAATAGTTGGGTTATTGTTTGCCGGGTGTTAGGATCTACAAAATCAGGAGCGATATCAGCCAAGGGCTGTAAGACAAAAGCGCCTTAGAGCAAGATGAGGGTGAGGCACACAGAGTGTATTGGTTTGCACTGATCTTATCACCATAGTAGAGTATATCAATATCCAAGGTGCGTGCCCTATACCCTTGCTCAGGTGAGGTGCTGCGAACACGTCCCAAACAGGGCTTCTATGGCGTGGAGCTTAGGTAGGAGAGCTTCAAAGGAAGGTCAGTATGTAGCTCAGCACAGATATTGTAAAAAGGAGTAGAGCTGAACCCCCAAGCAGGAGACTCATACAAAGGAGATACGCTCACCACCTCCCTACCTCTCGATGAAGTAAGAAAAGAGCATGCTTAAGATATTGAGCTCGGTTGCCAAGATTACTACCTAAAGAAAGGAAAAGCACTTTTTTTAATGATTAATGGTTAATGGTCAATGGTTTAATGATTAATGGTCAATGATTAGACTGCTCTCTGCTCTCTGTTCTCTGCTCACTGACTTAAATCATTCCCTTGCTTTGAGTTCCAAATACTTATTGATACTCTGAAGAGTGAGTTCTTGAGGAGGGTGAGTATACATTGGATACCATGGCGGGTGAGTTCTTGTACAATAAGGCGTTTTTCGAAAGAAAATTTCTCAGCGATGACCTTATCATACACCTCTTGAATATGTTCCGAGGGCTTGTGTAGCATCTGTTCCAATTCTGTATTTTGGAAAAATATCACCACCAAAAAGGTGCTTTTTGGCAATGGCCTTTAGGAAAGGTAACTGACGGTAGAGACTATTAGGTGTTTCAAAATTGGTATAGAGCATGAGCAAGCTACGCTGCTTAATGGTATTATTGATATCCGAATAGAGCCTGCTAAAATCTGTTTCTTTGAAATCTGTCTCAATTCGGTAAAGTGTTTCCATAATCCGTTCCATCTGGGAGGCCTTGCGATCGGCTACTACCCTATCCTCTACCTTCTTGGAGAAAGTAAAAATACCTGCCTTATCTTGTTTTTTTAATAATGATATTGGTCAGCGCCAAGGAAGTATTGATCGCATAATCCAAGAGGGAAAGTCCCTCAAAGGGCATATACATACTTCGCCCTTATCAATCAATGTATAGACATGCTGAGACTTCTCATCTTGGTACTGGTTGACCATCAGTTGCCCTCGCTTGGAGGAAGCTTTCCAGTTGATCGTACGTATATCATCTCCTTGTACATAGTCTCGTATATGTTCAAACTCCATAGTATGCCCTATCTTGCGAATCTTTTTGATCCCATAGTCAAAAAGGCGTTGGGAGAAAGCGATAGCTCAAACTTCTTCATCTGAATAAAAAGAAGGATACGTAGCCACCATAGCATTCTCACAAGAAATATAACGCTTCATGAAAAGACGCATAGGCGTATATACAAAAGCATTGAGCTTTCCAAAATTATATTCTCCTCGCTCAGTGGGACGTAGGTAATACTGCATACACTTCTCTTGCCCTGCTTTGAAGAAAAAAAGTATACTCAAAATCACGTTTCTGAAACTGAAAGGGAATCTCATCAATAAGCTGTATATATACTGGAAAAAGAATAGAGGTTCTTAATGTATACCTCTATTAGGTTCTCATCACTATTGGAAAGGCGCTCAGGGAGTTGCCGCTGGGCAGTGACCCCCTTTCGTGTGGTGAATACCAACAGAAAATCAATCAGACACAGCGAGGCAAAGCCAAAGAGCGCCAATTGTGCCAAGGGGAAGATCATCCTAAAGAAAAACGAAAGGACAAAAAAAGCCCGACCAGGCACAACAGCCCTATGAAAAAGCCCGTATGTAAGTATATTCTTCTCATCGAGGTATGGCAACACTTTCTATGATTTGTTGTATAATCTGCTCAGAATGGACTCCTTCCATTTCCTTCTCTGGAGCAAGTATCACCCTATGTCCCAGTACTGGGTAAGCCGCCTGCTTGATATCCTCAGGGGTTACGAAATCACGGCCCTGCAAGAGCTGCAAAACCTTTAGAGGCATTGAGCATTGCCAAGGAAGCACGAGGAGATGCTCCCAAATAAAGGAAACTATTTTCACGGGTATTCTGGGTAATCTTAGCAATATACTCTATCAGCTGAGGTTCTATAAGTATATTTTTTTGACCAAGGCTTGGTAGTGTACCAGACTTTCCGCTGAGAGCACTTTCTCTACTACGGCTGTTTTGTCTTTAGCTTTTAGCCTCGTGTTCACGGGTAATAATCTGTATTTCATCCTCCAGAGTAGGATAATCTATCACTATCTTAAAAAGGAAACGGTCAAGTTGTGCTTCAGGGAGACAGTAGGTACCTTCCTGTTCCACAGGGTTTTGAGTAGCTATGACCAAAAAAAGGTGGTTGCATAGAAAAAGCGCAATCCATCTATGGTGATTTGTCGCTCTTCCATGACCTCAAAAAGAGCTGCTTGGGTCTTGGCTGGAGCACGGTTGATCTCGTCGATAAGGATTAGGTTCGAGAAGATAGGGTCCCTTCTTGAACTCAAATTCTGATTTCTTAAGGTCAAAGACGGAAGTCCCCAGCACATCCGAAGGCATAAGGTCTGGGGTAAACTGTATACAGCTAAAACCAATATCCAACGCCTTGGAAAGAAGCTTTACCGTAATGGTTTTAGCGATCCCAGGTACTCCTCCAAGAGGACATGTCCATTACTTAGTAGGGCTACCAATAGATAGTCTATCATTTTTTTCTTGTCCCACGATCACTTTTTTTAAGCTGGGATCGTACCTGGTCTAATTGACTTTGCAGCTGCCCAAGGTCTAAGCGGGAAGCAAATTCTAATTTATTATTCTCGTCCATAGTATATTTTTTAGGGTTTCCAAAATTCGTCTATCCATTTGTCCATTTGGGTAAGAGTTTCCTCTTGGGCTTGTTGGTTTTGCCCGAAGTGTACAATTGTACGTACAATATTCTCTACCAAAGTTTTATCTTTGCCCGATTTGTTATAGAGCTTTTGGGCAAAAATCTTCGTTGATCTGTTGTGTATCCATGTAATAGCGTTGTCTTACCTGATCCAAAAAGTAAATGATTTTCTTCTGTACCATGTCTGTGGCATTACCCTCTTGATAGTAGAGCGAACTGACACTCTGAGCAAACTCAACGGTGGTGTTCTTAGGTTTTTCTATCACAGGAATAATACGCTGCTGTCGCTTGCCCTTGAAAAGCAAATAGAGTAAAAATCCCTAAGAGTAATAGCCACCAAGCGATCCTTAGTTGAGGTTGGCTCATGATAAAGATCAAAGCATCAGAAGAACTTACTCTTTCTTGTGTAGAAGTGGCAAACCATACCGTAGGCCTGTCCTTAGGTAGGTAAGAGAGTATCGTAGCTGCATAGTCACGCACTTGTGAATCCTTCTTGAGATAATAATTGGTAAAAGCAATCGGGGGTCCAGCATGAATGTAGAGCTTCCCTTTGCCATGTGACACCTCTACAAAGTTGATTTTTCTTCCTTAGCTCCTTTTTTTGGTCTTTCCTTCTTCATAGAAATACATATAGCCCAAGGCCTTATCCCTATTCTTGTGAAGATCCGTAAAATAATTGACTCCAAGGAAAGTTTGTTTGAGTTCAATAGGTACTTTCTTATCAAAAGAAGGACTATTGAGCTGCATCTGTAAGTCCTCTGCTCTATATTTGTCTTCTGTTTTTTTATCTCCAATGAGTCGGTAAGGGAGTAAAAACTATTCAAGAAAAAGTACCTGACTTCCTCTCTCTACCTCAGCAAGCAATTTTTCTTAGAGACACATTATCTATAGATCCTACCGTAAAGATATAATTATAAGGTTCTTCTTTCTCTTCTTTTACGGACAAATACTCATAAGGTGTATAGTATGATTCCTGTATTACCTTTTTTTAGTGAAAAAAATGCTTAAGTTCCTTTCCAAAGATATAGAGCCCATAGGGCTGCTTACTCTCTGGGTCAAAAAGTCCATTGCCAATCCCGCTTTCTATTGGAGGTGGAAAAACAGTTAGGGACATGATAAGCACAGTGACACCCCAAAAGAAGTAAGTAATTACGTATCGACTTTCCCATTTACTTTGCTTTTTTTGAGTGTTTATATAATTCTGATAATCAGCTTTTGCCTCTTGGTACTGTGCATCACTAATAAGAAATTCCCCATACCATATATAATTATAGAGCTTGGATAGATAGACAAAGCGCTCCTTCTGTACAGGATCTTTGATTTCTCTCTCATAGTCCGAATTGGTTTTCGGATCCCATTCTATCTGTTTCTTATCGGAAAGTACCTTAAGCAACCATAAGTAGTATAGGCGAATGCTTTGTCGTGTATCATTCTGTTTTTTCAGCATTCTGTATCAATATAGAGAAATCTGTCTGATGCAAGTGCTTCTACTTCTTCCATAGAAATATTGGAGAGCTTCTCAGAGCTTCTATCGGTCAGCCAGCGACCTTTGTTTTTGAGAATCCAACGACCAAAGAAGAGAGAGAGACTAAAAAGAGAATCGCCCCCAACATACGGAGGATTTCCCTCATACCCATACCATTTGCTCCTTTTCCATAAATAAACTCCAATATCCTGGTTATTAACTTGATAAAAGCTTCCCAGATCCCTGAAAGAAAAGCCTCATTCCTGCCCGAGGTCTCAGAATAATCGAAAGCAGAGGAATCATAGCTATGAGGTACTCCATGAAAAGAGCGCAAGGATTCAGGTCGCTCACGGCTGATCGGAATCTGATAAGTAAGGCTGTCCTTTCCCCTGAGTACGAGCGAATCGGCTTGTGCATAGAGCGGTACTCTATACTAAGAAAGTATAAGAGCCCCCCATAAGCTATTATTTTCCATTTATTCTTCCACATTCTGACCAATAAGATCTATATCATCGGTATGTTGATCTTCTTTTTCTCCTAAGTGAATAAGTATTTGCTGGAACAGAGACAGATTAAGAGATACAAAAAGTAACTGTAACGACAATAAGCAGTAGTACAAAGACCAATATAGCTGTTCCTAACCCTGGGTTAAAAACCTGATACAGCCAGTGTCAGAAAGTAGACAATTATAGGAATAATTGCTCCCGCTGAGATAATAATACCACAAATAAAATTCATCACAAAAGTAGCTCCAAACTTATCCCAAAAACGCTCCTTAAGTTGGTTTACCACCTTGCCCAAGGCTTGGAAATAACCTTCCCTATCCTTGATATAGACCAACATGGTTTGTTGCATAAAGAGGAATAATAGAGTGCTGAGAAAGTAATTTACCAATTGTAATAAGAGTGGAGCATCTTCTAAAAATTGATACCAATCCAAAGAATACCAATAGATAAGGAATCCATATTACAAAAATAGAAATAAACCCAAAAAGAAAAAGCTCTAGGCATCATTTTTTTGATACTCTCCAACAGCTCTTGCGAGGCAATATCTGTCCGATTAGGATTTTTTTCTCCAAGAGCTCTGTATAGGCAATAGGAAAACAAAACACAAAAAAAGAAACAAGAAAAAAATACTATAACCAGCATCAGTAGCACCAACAGTAGGGAAGTGCCAATCCCTCCAGACAAAGATGGCAAAAAGAATACCATTACAGTAAAAAGAATACCTGCGGAAACTATTGCCGCCCCATTGATTACCAGATAATTAGAAAAAAATAATTACCCGCATACTTTCTAGTAAAGGTGTCACTAATGAGGTCACCAAATTTTTTCTTTTTTGTAAAAACAAAATCGTTCATGGTTTTAAATATTTATTTTTTTGTATGTTTTACTATAGGATAGACCAGGAAATAAAAGGAAATCACAGAAAGACTTCCCAATATAATCAACATATTGAGCCACAGGGGCATCTCGTTATAATAACGAGTAATAAAAGCCCTCAATAAAGCCAGCAGCAATAAAGAAAGGCACCGTACCCAAGAGCAAAGATACCCCTCGCGAAAAGCGACCTTGAAGGAGAGCAAGCGAGAATAGGTCTTAGGAAAGAGTATCCCCCTGTAAGGATAAAAACCTGAGGCAATTGCCATCACAATACTGAATATCTCCATAGCCCCATGTAGCCATATGGCTCTGACACTTAGAAATAACAGCCCTTTTTCATAAAAATACTGGAAGGAACTGAGCATTACTCCATTCTTCAAAGCAATGAAAAAAAGTCATTACTCCTGCAGTAATTCCACAGATAAAACAAAGAAAAGCCACCCTTATATTATTAAGAGTAATTCCTATAAAACCTCCCCAATTACTTCCATCACCATACACTCCCATAGGATTCCCTTTTTCGATATTCTCCAAGGTTTGATTCACATAGTAGTCCCCTAAGATTGCCCTAATGTATCGGGGCATATATTGTGCTGAGAGTACGCCTATCAATACAAAGAAAAAGAAAAGGATAAAACTAAAATAAATCAGCTTGCGATACTTGTAGGCAAGCATAGGAACATAGTCGGTGAAAAAAATTTTTAATCTATTTTTTTGTCAATACGCTTGGTTTTTGTAAATTTTTGGTATATTTGCGTGACCAAAAAATTGAGGTAGATGGTAGTGTTACTCCTTGGGTAGTAGGTCTGTGCAAAGGACAAGTCGCCCAATAGCTGGATGTAATTATCCGCCATTTGGTCGGGGAAATAGTCAGCCCTTTGTTAAGGATGGCCTCACTTCCAACCATTTGTCTTTGTTTTTGTTCGATAAAGGCTACTTCTCTCATACAGGGTGCTAAATTAATGAAAATATGTCAAAGATACAAATAAAAACCACAAAATATTTTTGCTGGCTTTCCAGCCAGCTTCTATTGGGGAGCGTATGGCAGCCTTTGCTATTGACTTTGTTCTTATAATGGGATATGGTTTTTTTGGCCAACAAAGCCTTTATGGAAATTTCTCCTCATTGGTCTTTTTTTCTTTGGAGGAAGGGATAGCTATCTATTCCCTACTGATGTTACCAGCTGCCTTCTACCCCTTAGTGGCTGAATCCCTCATGCAAGGACAGACTATAGGCAAGCGGATAATGAAAATCCGAGTGCTGAAGATTGATGGATATCAGGCCTCTTTTGCTGATTATTCGCTGGGCCTTTGGCTTGTCTCGAGTTGGATCTTTTTATAGGCTCTATAGGGATCATTAGCATCATTTCGACCCAACATTCTCAACGCTTAGGGCGATATAGTCGCAGGGACAGCCGTGATCACCGAGCGCAATAAGCTCAATATCTCTCATACTATCTTGGAGGAACTCTCCCTTGCTTATCAACCTCTTTTCAGTCAGACCGAGGTACTACTCTTCTCTGACCGCGATGTGCAGACCATCAAGAACTACTTTTACCCAAGCTCTCAAGAGCAAAAATGGAGAGGCTATCATACAGCGCTTAGCTGATAAGATTACCGAGGTTTCCAAGCGAGAACATACCATCTATCCTCAGAAAACAGCCTTTATCCAGCAATTCCTCAAAGGATTACAACTTCTATACAAGAGGGTAAGGGAGTGAAGAGCGGGAGCTAATTTAAAAAAATATTCTAAATAATTTGCTATATCAAATTTTTTTATTTGTATTTTTGCGGCGTATTCATATATTAAAAATAATTCGATATGAAAAATGTTTTTAATGGCCTCTGTTGCCTTAATGGTGGCCTCTTGTGGAGACAACAAAAAGCCTGAAGAGTCTGCACAGACTACAGAACAAGGAACGACAAGTCAAGATACTCCTGCGGCAAGCCAAGATACAGAAGCCGTGAATGTTGCCTTAGAAGGTACTGACCAGATGACTTTCAATATCAAGGAAATCAAAGCCAAGGCTGGACAAACCATCAATGTCACCCTTAAGCATGTAGGAAATATGCCTAAGGATAAAATGGGACACAACTTTGTTCTCCTCAAAAAGGAGTAGATGTAGCTGCCTTTTGGAATGGAAGCTATGAAAGCAGGATTGGACAAAGATTATATCCCTAATGATGGTGCTGATGTGATTGCTCATACCAAGCTCCTCGGAGGTGGAGAAACAGACACTATTTCTTTTCAAAGCTCCTGAGCCAGGTACTTATGAGTATATTTGTTCTTATCCTGGACACTTTTCTCTTATGAGAGGTGTTCTCATCGTAGAATAAATTTGTTCAAACTATCATTGTAAAGCGTTAGAGGTTACTCCCAAGGGAGTAACCTCTATTATTACCTCTACCCAGAGGATTTTTTCTCTTGCAGGAGGGCTGCCCAAGTAGTCTCTCCTTCGAGAGGGTAGAAAAATACTCTCAAGGGAATAGCAAGCAGATCCCCCGTGCGAAGAGTTACCCTCTGAGAGACCATACTTAGCGCCAAAAGGCACCTTTGATAGTATATCGTGCAAAGCGATTGACTGAAAAGGGATATTATTCTTAGAAAATATAACGGTCATTTCTTTTTCTAAAGAGCTCATTTCCATAAAATTACCCACTATCATTGCCCCATCAAAACTGGTTGCCTCTTCCCAAGGAAGGCCTTCTGCTTGGAGCTGCTGCCACCGATCATAAGCCATAAGAGAAAAGCCCAACAGAAACCTGCTCGTAATACTTAGAGGCAAATCTCTCAGAGATGCACTTGCCCTGCTTACTAATCTTTGCCAAAAAGAACTAACTGCCCCCTAAGATCTGTTGTAAAATCAGGGATATAGAGTGGCAACTCCCGATTATGTACGGCTGTATCTGGCTTTATATAAAAGACAGGTTCCCCTGAAGAGGAAAGTGTATATGTACTATTTTCACTAAAAACTTTTTTTATCGTTATAAAATCCGTATTTTTGCCCTTTTATTTCAAAAGATATGCGCATCATCTCAGGCAGCCATCGCGGCAAACAACTCATTGCTCCTAAGAACCTTCCGGTACGTCCTACAACAGACTTTGCCAAGGAGTCTCTTTTTAACATTCTAAACAATTACTTCTACTTAGATAGTATCAAAGTGCTTGATCTTTTGCTGGGACGGGCAATATCAGCTATGAGTTTGGCAGTCGTGGTTGTCCTGATATCACAGCTGTAGACAGCCATGCTGGCTGCGTACAATATATCCATAAAACAGCCGCAGCACTCTCCTACCCTATCGAGGGTAATCAAGAGTGATGCTTTTACCTTCTTGGAGCGAAACCTAAGTTCTTACGATGTCATCTTTGCTGACCCTCCCTATGACCTCCCGAGCAAGACTTAGAGCGATTGGTATCCCTTGGTATTCGAGCGCAATCTCCTTGCCCCAGACGGGCTACTCATTATAGAACACTCAGCTAAAATCTCTATGGAAGAGAATCCATACTTTGATCATGATAGGCGCTATGGAGGAACTGCCTTTTAGCCTTTTTTTAATAATGTTTAATGCTATTGATCATTATATTAAGTATTTGATTGCAATAACCAATCCTAAGTGCATGCCCTCATGGGTATTGTTGAAGTAGATAGCATCTTCCACACAGCGGAGGGGATAGTTCAGTCCTGTGAGGTAATCTGTATAGGTGGTAAAAATCCCTTTTGGTAGTCCTCTTCCATCTGCTCTTGGGTTGAGATCAAGAGTTCCTTGAGGGTATCCACCTCTTCTTGGGTAGGGATATGACCATCGGGTACTGTTCCCTTGCGATAGGATGCAATGAAATCCTCCGATACATACATAGGTAGCCCACTGTTGTAATAGCAATACAGCTGCTGAGTGACGATGGCATGAGAGATATTCCAAAGCAGGTTATTGCGGAACCCCTCGGGAATCACAGCCAATTGCTCCAAGGAAAACCCTTCTAAATATTGCAGATAGCGCTCCCTGATACACTTATGTAGTGCAAAAACGGTTTTTGTCTAATTTCATATTTTTATCTATTAGTTTTTGCAATAATTGCTTGATAATCATAGGGAAAGTGCGATACTCCACCTCATGAATCTTCTGAGCAAGGGACTCAGGAGTATCCTCAGGGAAATAGAGACACGCTCTTGAAAAATAATAGCTCCCTCATCGTAGTGCTCATTGACGTAATGAATCGTAATTCCACTCTCCTTCTCTTGGGCAGCAATCACAGCCTCGTGTACATACATGCCATACATGCCCTTCCCCCATACTTAGGCAACAGGGAAGGATGTATATTGACTATTTTGTTAGGAAAACGCGCAATGATATTCTCTGGGCACTTCCACAAGAAACCTGCCAAGACGATCAAATCCGGCTGTTCGCGCTCAAGAAGCTCCAATATATAGGTAGATTCATAGAAATCCTTTCTATCAAAAATCACACAAGGGATTCCCAAGCGTTCTGCACGGCCTATCACCCCTGCCTTGGGGTTATTGGTAAGAATAAAAGAGACTTCAGCCAAGGCATTTTCCTTAAAATAAGTTACAATCCTCTCCGCATTAGAGCCATTACCAGAGGCCAGTAAAATGAGTTTTTTTCATCACACAGAAATTTCTGCAAAGTACGCATTTTTCGGAATAACCAAGAAAAATGAGTTCTTTTTCTTACCTTTGCTCCCTGAAAACAACGGATAATAACACACTATGAAGAAGGCTCTTTTTCCAGGCTCTTTTGACCCTATAACCTTGGGGGCACTATGACATTATCTGCCGAGCTACAGCCCTTTTCGATGAGATTGTAGTTGCAGTAGGTGAGAATGCAGACAAGCGCTATATGTTCACCACAGAGGAGCGCATGGCTTTTTATAGAAAAAGGCTTTTGCAGGAAATGAAAAAAAGTAAAAGTAGTGAGCTACCAAGGTCTTACGGTAGATTTCTGTAAGAAGCTGGATATTCCCTTTATTCTCAGAGGATTACGCAACCCGGCTGATTTCGAGTTTGAGCGTGCCATCGCGCATACCAACCGAGATTTGGCTGGAGTAGAGACCCTTTTTTCTGCTTACAGCGGTACAGACCTCGCACATCTCTTCCTCTATTGTGCGGGATGTGATACGCAACCGAGGTGACTATACCCTCCTTGTCCCTGAGAGTGTGCGCATTGAGAACATAGAAAAAAATACTATATACACTGATGACTTACTTAGAAACAATAGACTGGCTCTGGGCACATCTGCCTATGTATCAAGAGAAAAGGACGCGCTGCTTTCCGAGGCAAATTGGACAATATTCTTCTTCTGTGTGACCACTTGGGCAACCCACAAGAGCACTTTCCCTGCCTACATATAGCGGGTACCAACGGCAAAGGTTCATCCTCTCATGCCCTTGCCTCTGTACTACAGGAAGCTGGCTACAAAGTAGGGTTATATACCTCGCCTCACTTGAAGGATTTTTCGCGAACGTATCAAAATCAATGGAGTAGATATCCCAGAGGAAGCTGTGGTTCACTTTGTAGAAGAAAATAAAGAATATATGGAGGGTGAAGACCTTTCCTTCTTTGAGGTTACTGTGGTATGGCCTTTTGATTACTTTTGCCCGTGAGAGAGTGGATATAGCGGTAATAGAAGTAGGATTAGGCGGCAGATTGGATTCGACCAATATCATCACCCCTATAGTCTCCCTCATCACCAATATAGGCAAAAGATCATACTGAGATTTTGGGCAATACTTAGAGGAAATTGCCCGAGAAAAAGGCAGGAATCATCAAGCGACAGATACCGGTGGTTATCAGTGAGTTTCACCCACTTACTGCTCCTGTATTCAAGCAAGTAGCTTTAGAGAAGGAAAGCGAAATCTACTTTGCCAACTCCCTTGAAGTGCCCTATACTATGGATCTGAAAGGGGGATATCAGGCGAAAAATATCAAGGAATTGTACAGACCCTGCGTGTGTTACAGCAAAAAGGTTGGAAGATTACAGAGGAACATATCGAAAAAGGACTCTCCCATATCGTGGCTAATACTCACCTTATGGGGCGCTGGCAACTCTTGGGAGAAGCCCCTAAGACAATATGCGATACAGCTCATAATGCTCATGGATTTACAGAAATCCTCTCCCAACTGCAGCAAGAGAAATACGACACTCTACATATGGTACTGGGATTTGTCAAGGGAAAAAGACCCTAAGCTCTATCCTACCCATGCTACCGAAGAATGCACGTTATTATTTTTTGTAAACCACAGATAGATAGGGGCTTAGATGCTACTGTGCTACAAGAAAAAGCACGAGAATATGGCATTGAGGGAGTTGTATTCTCCTCGGTCAAGGAAGCGCTTACCAAAGCACAGCAAGAGGCCAAAGTTACAGACTTTGTTTATGTAGGAGGAAGTACCTTCGTCGTTGCGGAAGTTGTGTAAATACGCTCAGATTTTCTTGGTAGAGATAATCTTGACAGGGCATGCTTTTTGGGCATTTTCACAAGCCTCAAGGATGCTATCATCATGTGATTTGAGGTGAAAAAAGCCCTTTTTTTCAGTCGAACGCAATAGGACAGTCTTTCCGTCCTTTTTGCTCATCTGGAATTGCTCTGGAGCCATCTCCACGCAATAATTACAACCTATACACTTATCTCTTTGTAATGTTACTATGACCACAAGAATAATGATTAATAGTTAATGTTCAATGATTAATAGTTAATGTTGCTTGTATACATAGGAGAGTAAATTGTGGTTTGTCCTTACGCCTCTTCTCTCTCACATACTCTCTTATGCGATCTTACTATTACCCCTATTGTCTAAATTAGATTATGATAGAAATAAACGATACCCCTAATCTCGGAGGAGATTATAGAAAAAGATTTTGTCTGCAACTTAGATGCATGCAAGGGTGCTTGCTGCGTGGAGGGGATGCCGGAGCTCCTGTAGAGCAGGAGGAAGTAGCTATCCTTGAACGTATCTACCCTAAGGTGGCTCCCTTTTTAAGTGCAGCAGGACGCCAAGCAATTGAGGCACAAGGCACGGCTATCCGTGGGCTCGATGGTGAATGGGAGACCCCACTGATTGAAGGGGGCGAATGTGCCTATGTCGTCAGAGATGAAAAGGGAATTGTCCTCTGTGGGATAGAGCAAGCCTATCGAGAGGGTGTAATAGACTGGAAAAAGCCTATCTCCTGCCATCTCTACCCAATTCGTCTGAAACAATACAGCTCCTTTGTAGCGGTGAACTATGATCGCTGGAGTATCTGTAAAGATGCCTGTGTACTGGGACGCAAACTCCAAGTACCCTATCTACCAGTTTGTCAAAGAAGCACTAATCCGTAAGTTTGGAGAGGAATGGTATGAACAGTTGGAAGCAGCTGCAAAAATAATCAATGATTAATGACTACTATCCTCTGGCTACTGAGCACTAACAACTGAAATCAGGGTTCCACTGCTGAGGATATTTTTGGGTTTTTGTCTCGGTAATACTCTCGTATTTCATCGATAATGCTCTCTTTGAGCGTGTCTGCAAATCAGTAAAGGGAATGGTTTTTCCCTATAAAAATTGTCTTCTTTTTGAAATCTCCAGCACCTAATACGATAGACACTTGGGCGTAAGTGCCATATGGTAGAAGCCCATACGCCATTTGTCCACTCTGGAACGAGTGCCTTCAGGAGTTACGACCAAACTAAAATCTTCCTTTTTGAACTGCTCAGTGACAAACTCAACTAAATGGTTACGCTGGGAGCGGTTAATTCCTATACCTCCTAACTTACGAACAAGCCATCCATACCATGCCTTAGTATGAGCGTCCTAATGATGAGCTTGATGGGCTTATCCAACTCCAATAGGCCAATATTCCCAAGACAAACTCCCACTGAAGTGTGGGAGCCACGACTAACACACAGCGATTGAGCACCCTATCCTCTCCTCTAATACTACTTTCCAGCCTGTAATCCATAGGAAAAAAAGCTCCCTATCCATTTCTTTATTTTCATATGGTGATTTTAGAGGGCAAATATACAATTTTTAATTGTTAATTATCAATTGCTAATTGTTAATTTAGTCAACAGAGGTCAGTGAAAAGTGAAAAACGAAGAGTGAGCAGAGGATATGGGAGTTGTAATAAAAAGAGACCCTCCATTACTGGAAGGTCTCTTTTCAATTATTGTTATTCTTTCTTTAGGTATTAATCAGTGATCAGTGAAGATTGAACATTAATCATTGAACATTGATCATTGATCATTAATCACTACCTATAAAAGGGTGAAGTGGCCTTTGAAGGTACGGCTGTCATCTGGCTCGTTCAGACGAAGTACATACCAGTAATCTCCCGTTGGAAGTGGCTCGCCTCCGTAGGTACCATCCCACTCTTGACGGTTGTTCAAGGTCGCTATCTGGCGGCCGTAGCGGTCATAGATGATCGTTTCGGCATGTGGATAGCTGGCCAAGTTAAGCGGTGCCCATGTGTCATACTCGCCATCTCCATTCGGCGTGAAGTAGTTCGGTATCACCACATCCATATATTCCTTATAGATGAATACTGAATGAGCACATACCTGCTTACCTCCATTCTCTTCCTTGAGCTCGCCCTTGCTGTCCTCTACATATACACGGACTTTCTTCTCTACCTTGCCTGTGGCTGGGTTCACCTCTTCATAATCCGTCTTCTGTACGTAGTAAAACTACCTCATCTCCTGCCTTCACATCGTCCACCTTCTGTACATAGTGCGCCTTAACCTCTTCCCTGTGTGGTATTGAGCTCCACTAAAGTATACCGTATAGCGCTCTTTTACCTCCTCTACTTTCACTTTTTACTAAGTTAAGGTCGTTGGCAATGCTTTGGTTAGTGATCTTGATTGGTGGATAGTACTCAATGTTGAGTTCTCTCACTTCTTGGCACAATGGTGGATCACTCATCGCTGGGTTATCCTTATTGAAATAGTACAAGTGCAATTCGTATTTGTTCAAAGCCTTCTTGCAACGGACGCACCGCATTGAGCTGGTTGATAAGCGTTGCATAGGCAATCTTATACATATTGTGTGTATTATCCGTACCCGGAGTAGTTCCATTGAACTCATAACGCTGGATTGAGGGATCCACCCTGTGTGGTAATCGCATATCGCAAGCGGTTTATCGCTCCTCCTGAACTTGGGTTGATTACCAAGTATGGAGTCGTTACCGATACATATACATCGTAAGTAGCTTCGGCTGCTGTGTCACTATTAGGACCTGAACCATCCACTACCAAGACCTTGTTGTTCTCACTGATATCTGCATTACACTGATAGTGTTGTGTGATCACTCCTTTGAGGTCTACCCCTTCTATGATCTCAAACTCTTTCTTCTGGCTACAACCCTTAGCGTCTTTCACTACCAAGAGGTATTTACCAGCCTTAAGACCTTGTATCTTGAATGGTGTAGCTTCTCTCTCTCCTGTACCTCGCTTAGAAGTGCTTTCTCCATTTTCGAAGAATACCTCCCAGCTATACTGTGGATTTCCTCCCTTGAGTACATACTCTATCTCTCCATTGGCTTCGCCCTTACATCCCTACATGGGTGATGCTATTCTGAGTGATCAGTATCGGTGTAGGTGCGATGATCGCTGTATTGACTACCCTCATAGATACATCCGTATTCTGTATCTTTCACTCCTACCGTGTAAGAGCCTACAGAAAGGTTCTTGAACTGGTTGTTCGTACCCCTGCCATCTGTAAGAGCCATCGGCTTGTTTAAGTCCATATTCGTGCCTACCTGAGCCTCCCTGAGCTACTACCTCAGAAGGAACCATCAGCACCATCATGACAGCTTACGCTGGTGATCTTATCTGCCTGAGCCTTAAGCGGTGTCTTTGGAGCTACCACAATCGGTGCAGAGTCTTTTCTACATTCTCCATGACCTGCTACCTTATGGATTACAGAGATTACATAGCTCTTAGTTGTATTGGTCTGAAGATCCACATCCAACTCAAAGCGGGTATTGTTATGAGCTACCCCATCGAGCAAGTATCTTACATTAAGTGCTGCAGAAGCAGGTTCTACGCTAGCCTCTACTACATACTTAATCACATTGTTCACACACTCATACTTACCTTGACTGAGCTTGAGCGTTACCTCTGAGCCGGCCTCTATGGTAAGGGTTGCTTCGGCTTGACAGCCATTCTTATCTCTTATCAAAATCGTATGGTCGCCAGGGGCTAAGCCATCTATGAGGGTACCATTACCATCACTATGGTATTCAACCCATGTAGCTCCTCCATCCTTAGAATATTGGTACACATTATCAGTACCCACTACTCTGAATGGAGTTCCTCCAATCACACGCAAGTAAGCCTTTTCCGTCATTGCTTCCTGCACAACTTTCGTGTTCTACCGTATCCATACGTACTGTTACGCTTAGCGGATCCGGTTCAGTGATCGTAAACTCTATAATATCAGCTCCTGTCGCTGTTGGTTGGCCTTTTTCCCCTAATCTCATTAGGGACGACAGCCATTCTCATCCTGTACAATCACATAGTACTTACCAGGAGCTAAGCCTTCAAACTTACCTCCGTTGTCCAAGAAGCGGTCTAAGCGAGGACTAATCGCATAGGTAAGCTTTCTTTGGGTACCATCAAGCTTGGTCTGACCTGATGTTGTGGTGATCTCGATAGAACCATCATGATCTCCATTACAAGTCACCTGTTTCACTTCTGTATTCTACCTTGTACTCTGGTCTCTTGTTTTATCTGTACTTGAACTACCTTCGTAGTACATCCTCCCACAGCTTGACTGATTTCTACCGTATAGTCATCTCCTGCAACAAGTCCTTCAAATACTCCTTGTGCATTTGGATTCGGTGTAGACAAGCTTGTAAAGACATGGCCTCCCTTCTTAAGGGTAAAGACATAAGGCTCATCGTTCTTACCTCCTGTGGCTGTTACCACAATCTTACCATAAGAGCTACCATAGCACTTGAGGCTTGTCACACTCTTATCATTATCTACAGCGCCATCTATCGGATTCACTTTGGCTACATGTACCTCGTTGGATTCTCCTTCGCAGGCACCTGTACCACCACCGTTATCCATTACCTTAGCATAGTATACCTTATCCGAAGTAGGACCTGATGCTACTGCTGTGCAAAGACTGCCGTTACTCCTGTCTGGTAAGCTCCCGTAATAGTTGGTGTTCCTGGCACTAAAGTACCTGGACGACCTGCACTAATGTCATAGAGTTCTACCTTATAAGTACCTCTTGTAGGATCCATATTCGGTCTGCCCTCTATCTGTACGGTGATGTCACCTGCTGTATTACAGCCTGGGTACTTAGTCAATTCCGCTCTGGCGATGATTGTACCTGGGTCATTAACTGTTACCACCTGTGTATCGTGCTTATCATCGGCACAAAGCATATCAGAAGTCACTCGGATAAAGTACTTACCAGCTCCCAAACCAGAGAAGGTTACCGTACCACGAGTGGTTGGGTTATCATCTGGCAAGATTCTACCTAAGGATCTTTCTGTGGTCGCGTCGAACAACTCGTAAGACAAGCGTCCTTCTATCAACGTTGGTGTGGATCCTGAAGGTGATGGTGTGGTAGCTGTTACGCTACCTCCCGTTACCCCAGTGAGCTTAATCTCTCCATCTTGTGAACCTACACAACTTGGTTTCTTCGTAGCTACCGGTGCATTTGGCGCTTGTAGCTGCATAGATGGACCGTGGTAAGGCACAAAGGTAAAGCTATCCAATTTCCTTGTACATCCGCGTGAGTCTCTCACTTCTATATAGTGAGTACCCTACCCCTACGGTAAAGGTCATCTGATCGGTGAAGCTACCTGCATTACCATCGGTTACTACTCGGTATTGGTATGGTGCTCCCCAACCTCCTGTCGGAGCTGAGGTAACCCCTATCTGAGCATCGTTCTGAGCTTCTCCATTACAGTAAGTCATAGGACGTAATACCCTGCTCACCGCATTGATATTCTGTGGACGGGTAGCCGTAAGCTGCGCCGTAGTCTTACACTGTGTACTCACTACAGTTACCTCAGTCTCAAAAGTTACTGCAGTACCTTGTGGCACATCTCCTACAGGTATATGTACGGTCATCTGGTCTGAAGCTCCATGGCCTGTCTGGGTACCATAGATAGTTCCTCCTGACTTCTTCACAAACCAAGTATATCCTCCAGAGCCTATTTCTCCTTCTACTTCTACCTTGAAGGTTACATCAACTGTACCTGGAGCAGGTGAAGCAGTATCTCCACAGATTCCTTCCGTTACAAAGAAGTTTACTCGTGGCGCTTTTAGCCTTCTCTACTCTATATCCACTTGGTACCACAAAAGTACATCCTGTATCCTTATCGGTCAAGGTAATCTCATAATCAGCACTTTCTTCGGCGATCTGAGGGAAGGTAATAGTACCTACCCCTGTACCCCCTATCTGAGCAGTACCTGCTGTTCTGGCAGCTGAGTCATAGCCAGCTACCTCAGTAGGAGCTCCTGCTCCGGTCATCTTTCTTATATATACATTGTATCCATTTGTATTTGAACCATTCGTACGTGTCACAGTCATAGTCACCTGTTCCGTACCCGTTGGCTGACAGCTCATTTGCTGGGTACGGTTGAGGGTTACCCCTGTGATCTTTTGTAGTGTCTTAACTGTTCCTACGAATGAACTTGGAATAGCCAATACACATCCGTTCGCATCCGTTACTTTTACTACTATCGTATAATCCACATCCTTAGCAGGAAGGTCTATAGTGGCATTCGCTGTGTACACTGTAGGTCCTGGGTAAGGCACTGGTGGAGTAGAAGAAGTTACTTGACGGGTAATAATCACACTACCTGCCTCATAGATCTCTACCTTGTAAGGAGGAGTTCCTCCCTTAATATTGAGGTAAAGCTGCGCATTGGACTGCTTAGGGGTTACCCCATAGGAAGTGGCAGCACCACAACCTGCTTGAACAATCTCTATACCTGGGTTGGCTGGATTGACATCAAAGGTTGGGATAGGACGTTCTGTTATCTGAACTACCCTCCAGTGAAGTTTGTCACATCCTGACCACAAGTACCATTGGCTGAGCTCTTCACTCTGAGTTGGTAGTAACCCTGCCTTAAGGCCTGTTACCTTATAGCGAACTGTACTTGTAGTACGCTCTATGATGTCTCCATCACCTACCTCAATACCTGATCCTGTAAATGGACCCGCAGCAGCAGTACTATAGAACAATTCATATTCAAAGGAGACATCCTCTCTTCCCGAAGTTATAGTACGGGTAAACTCAAAGCTACCTGTAGTACCCCCTGGAGTACATCCCACTACATTATTTATCTTAGTTGGGTCTATCGTATGACGTGCCTTAAGTGCTGCTGGATCTTCCGCTGGGTTGATCACTATAGGAGCACTCGCCACATAATCATCACAATACTTATTACCCAAATCCTTCACCCATACGTTGTACGTAATTGGTGTTGTTGGTAATGATGGTGTATAAGTTACTGTAATCAGCTGAGTATGTACATTTGTACCCTGCTGGCGTCACCGCTGTAGTAAAGGTTGTACCTGCTGGTGCTGTGGTCAAGGCATTTTCTTGTACCTGCGGCTACTCCTGTACCCTCAGTTACCTTGATCTCATATCGATTGGCTCCTGTAAATGGTGCAGGTACCGTAGGTGAGGTCACAAAGTCTGAACCACTGGTGATCTTCAAGTCAAAGGTCGCTCTATATACCCCTGCATTGTCACAAGCCATATCCGTCTTCTTCTCAGCGGTAAACTTAAGCTTAGGATACGTCAAGCGCTCGTTAGCTCCCGGTGGTGTTCCGCCTGCATAAGCAATAGTCGCATCACAAAGACTCTCTTTGGATCTTACTTTTACCTTACTCTGATCAAAGAGTGCTGGTATATCTACCTCAACAGTTGCTGCTGGGAAAGTAGTATATGTATTACCTCCATCAATAGAGTATTCGTAATCAGCAAAAGTAAGTGCCGTACCCCCTGTCGCATTGATATTTTGACAAGGTTATCTTCAGCTTATAGTTCACATCGTTGGCATCACAAGCATTCGCTCCTGTAGCAGTCTTGTTGATATCCAAGGTCGCTGTAGCCTTGTGTTGACTGCTGAGGAACTTACCTAAAGCATTACCCGTAACGGTTATAGGTGGTGCCTCACAGCCTGTTGCCTGATCGGTGATTCTAAAGGTAAACGTAATTCCTGAATACACTGTTCCTGGAACAAAATCACTCTCTCTAAGATCAAAATCTACATTCGTGTTGAAGTTTGGTATATTACGTTTTACTATATTTCTTCTTAAGAAGGTATTATCTGCCTGTAATAAGCTATAGGTAAATGGCCCTGTACCTCCCGTAGCTCCGCCTTTTACAACCAACTTAGCTCTACCATCGGTACAACTCATTGCCGTTGTAGAGGCGTCTACTGATAAGGTTCCTCCTGTCAGAGCATTCGTTGGTGGTGGCGTTACAAATATATCATGGGTAAACGATTCACATCCAGAAGCATCTATCAAGGACAATACATAACGCTGACCTGGAGCCGTAATAATCTGACCTGGCAAGGATAGTAGGTAAGACTTGCTCCAGAGATTGCTCCATTACCTACCTGAGTAAGAACTCCTGAATCTGCCTTTGTATAAACCTTATAGTTAAGTGGCGCTCCAACGGTAACCGTGATATTAAAGTTCACCGTAGTAGTTGCCCCTGGAGAACAAGCTACTCCTGAGAGCGTATTGTTATCCACCTGTATACTTGGCCTATTATTAGTATCCTCTGGTACATCTATCGCTTGCTTACATACCTGAGTAGATCCATGTTCTTTATAATGGATGTATACCTTATAGGTTCTACCTTTTTGTAAGTTGTTGAATGATACGTACTTCCTCCTGTAAAGGTTCCTATCACAGCTGATTGAGCTTCTGCTGTAGGTCCATCGTGGTTAAGGAAGAACTGTACATCATCGTAAGGTAGTTCCTGAGACGCCAAATTGCACTGTTAGGTTATAATCACAAGTACCTGCAGGAGCTGTTGTTAGGCTTACATTGGATGGTCTACCCGTAAGGGTAAACTCAGGAATATCCTTGGTACATACTACCGAATTATCAGATTTCCTTCTCACTCCTACCTGAGCCGTAAAGCGATCTCCTCAAAGGTGAATCCTGCATACAAAGCTCCTTGTAGACCTTGAGTAATGTATGGCGCTACCACTGGCTTAGCCGCTTCTGTAACCCACTGTGCATCCGCTCCGGTTACCGCATTGCCGTTACGTCTTACCAAGCGGTATACAACCTCATAATCCGCCGCAGGTTGAATGTTATTATTCGCCTTCAAGGCAAAAGCCATGGTCGTAGCACAACCTGACAAAGATTGTGTTACCGCTCCCCCTGCTGGATAGGTAAAACTCATCGATGCAATGCTAAAGGTATATCCTGTAGCTCCTAATGGATCACAGTTTCCATTGCCTATATCCTTGATATGCAACTCATAGTTGTTACCAGCCCTCTAGGTTCTCTAGTGCATAATCTACTACCTCCATCCTTCCTGAAGGAGATATCGTTACCTTACCAGGTACTGCAACCTTAGGTATGGTATAGGTAGCCCTAGTATTATGGGTGTTGTCTTTAAGTATTATCTCAAAAGGACCTTTACCCCAGAACTTCTTAATCACAAGCTTACCTCCCTGACCATCTTCACAGAGAGCACTATAACTATCCACGGCAAAGTTCCTCCTATTTTCTCTACATCCGTAGAAACAGGATCTTCTATCTTGATGGATTGGGTAGTTACCCTCTTACCACAAGTAGGAGGAGTAGCCGCTATATCCTTTATATATATATCCCAAGAACCTGCCGTATTCAGACCGGTCTTCGTATTGCTAGTCGCATAGTCTGTATCCGATGGCGTTTGACCAGCAGGTACAAAAAGCATAACGATAGGAAGGTGTTAGACTGCCGCCTCGTACATGGTTCACTGTGATACTTCCTTGGGTTGCTGGTGTCGCTCCACAAGCTGCTGTAGGCTGTACCACTGTATAGTCTGCCGCCAAGAGATCTTCGATCTCTACAGGATCACCACTTCTATCTCTTTCTCACAACTGTATTCATCTTTTAGCTCGAATGAGATATGTAGCTCCCTTTTGTCCATCCATTAACAGTAGCTGCTGGAATAGAGGTGCCCGCTACCACTGTCCATGTAGCATCACCCTGTTTCTTCCATTCATAGGTCACTGGCTTACCATTATTCACTCCTCCTACAAAGGTGTGGGTAAGCTTCATGTCTCCTATACCCGTAGTAGCATTACAATTCTCATACTTCGCTTCCAATGTAGCTATCTTATGACGACCCTCACTTTATAGGTAAAAAAGTACCTTGACCTCCATTACAGTTGTTATCATCTGTAATTGTCACCTGATATGTGCCTGCTCCCACTACATAACGGTAGTAACCATTAGAATCTGCGGTAAGAATATCGGTAGCCCCTGATGGAATTTTTTTACCACTTTTTATAGTATATCTCAATGGCACTCCTGTGGTTTGCTTACCTCCAGTGATATTAAACACACCCTGATTTTGCCCCCTGTAGCATTCTGTGAAAAGAAAAGAACTTGCTTTTCTTTTCTACATTACAATCAAGGTAATCTATCGGTCTGTTCTGAGTTACTGTTACTCTATCATTTCTCTTGATCTCAAAAATCCTGTGTAACCTCACAAGCTTGGTTGTCTGAGAACTTAACCTGATGTCCAGAGGTCAACTTCAATGTATAAAGACCTGGAGCTAAGTTGTTCACAGTAAGACCTGCTGTGTTATTAGTGCCTCCCTGTACCTGAGTAGTAGTGCCTCGAGTTACTACCTTCCATCCATATGCCACATTGCCATAATTCGCTACTCCAAAGGTAAGCTTACCATCATTCGAACCATTACATGTCTCATCAATAGTAGTATGAGAGGTGATTTTCATTTCTTTGCCAGCTTCAATTGGTAAGGCTACATCCACCTTGAGGGTAGGACAGCTTACAGGTCCTTGGAATACATAGATGTCATCAATAGCAAAGTCATTACCCATACGATGGTTATGGGTGTTTTGTATCTTGATACGAACACGAGTATTATTACCTGGGTTGATATCTCCTAACTGATCAGAAGAGATACGTACCCAATTAGTATTTCCTATATCATTATATGGTATATCTCCAGTAGTTACTTCTCCAATTACGTTGTCAGAGAGGTCTGTTACTTGTACACGAATGTTTGGAAGTTCCCAACGAGAAGCACTTCTATTAAGGTTCATTACATAGACCTCAAATCCAATAGGACCATTAGGCACTATATCTACCTCTTTTTGGTATAGAGTCATTCCTTGAGGAATATTCTCATACATATCTATGAACATATAGCGTCCATTAGGGAAGACCTGTGTGATCTTCAGGAGCATCTTTGTATCCAGTTTGGACTGCCTAAGCGAAGACCCTGGCCATCCAGTATCATAGAAATCCTTATAGTTTGTAATAGAATATTCCTGCCAACTTACATGTCCTGAGGAGTTTTATATCTTAATAATGGAGAGATACTTACTCCTACTCTGTTAAGTCCAGCAATATCAGTAGGTTCTCCTACCCCGAAGTCCTCACGAATAAGTTCACGCTTAGGCGTTACAGTTCTCTTATAGAAGATACGTGCATATTGAGTAGTACCTGCTTTAGATTTATCAATAGTCAATTTGTTAATAGTACCTGTACCTTCATAGTTACCATTCCATTCGGTAGGTAGTGAAGATAGCGGTGATCCTGTCACCACATGGTAGCTATAGTCACTACGTGAAGTTGTAAAGGTTATCTGTGCAGCTCCTTCACAATCATAGGCAATACTATTGGTTACTTCAGGAGCGGCAAGTGGTGATTCCACTTGTACGGTAAACTGTTGTTCACAGGCTACAAGCCCTCCGGCAGGAGCGTGGCTACGTATTTTTACATGGTAAGTATCCGCTGGCACATTATCCCAACGTAAGTCATTTTGATCCCAAGTGATAGTGGATCCTCCTGGAGCCGCATTCCAGGTAATTCCACCATCCAAGGAGACATCATACTTACCACTAGGTCCCTACCCCGCCAGCAGTACCGTTACCACCACCGAGACCAGAAACACGTACAGAAGCGTGAGCATGTCCGGTTGGGTTTTCTCCTACCTTACAAGCCAAGTGAGATACGTTAGCAAAAACCAGTCAGCGGTCCGTTACCTTCATTGATCGTTACGATCTGGTCATCAAAGTCAGGGCCTGTGAGATATTCGAGACGACCATTATTCATCACCTGATAGGTTTCTTCTGGCCAAGAACACTCCTTACTACCGCGCTTGTAGTATACACGGAGACGATACTTACCAGAGGCGAGTCCTGTAAAGGTATTGTTAGGATAGTTTTGATATATCCAGTTGCCTGAGAAAGTACCTCCTGCATTGGCTTTTTCAATAGCATAACGCACAGAGTATTTGGTCACATCGAACGATGGATTGTTGATGGTCATAGTAATGGTACCCGCTGTAGTCGAACAATCCGCGGCTGTACTTGCCTTGGTAAAGGTAGGCTTAGGCTGTAACTGATAGGTTATATTTCTAAATACAGAACAACCATTAGCATCTCTTACTCCTACTATATAGGTTTTAGATCCTGAGGTAAAAAGTGGGATCATTAATTTCAAAGGTATAAGCAGTTAGGTTCCCTACACTAGGACGCTGTAGCACCACCCCTGAAGACTCTACCCATACAGAATATGGAGGAGTTCCCCTGTATAAGTCATAGAAATTCTCTTAGTAGGGCCACAAGTAGGATCTTCTGGTGTTATAGTAAGAAGCTTGAGTTCTGGTAGCTCATTGATTTCTACTATCTGAGCTGGAGTAGTACAGTTGCGCTGGTTAGGTACTACTGTAACTTTCATATTTTCCTTTGCCTAAGGTGCTGATAGCTGCCTTGGAAACATTGTCCCAGTTGTTGGAATCGCGCTTGCTATCATTATCTACCGTTACACGCACTATCTGAGACCCTGCTTGTTTTTTGACGATGACATCCACTGGTAGGGAGACATTGCCATGTAGCATAACATGAATGGCTCCTCCGGAAGGAGTCTGTGCCACACACTGTACATCCTTTTTGGTGAGGGTCAGGGTTGGATCCGTACCTGCCGTGGTGGTCTCCTGCACGGTGATCTTCTGTTCGAAAGTACATACATTATTTTTGGAACTGAGAAGATCCTCCAGCAAGTTTCGGACGTAGGGTCACAGTATATTCCCCACGGGCAGAGACTTGATGTTCGAAGTTGTTATTACCTCCAGGTACATCCGTCCAACCCACAGAGGCAGAAGGTCCATCTATTTTATATTGGTATTGTCCATTAGGAATATTGGTTATCTTGAGCCAGCCCTGAGAGGTAGCTGTAGTAGCCCCATTACACATGAGCGACAAGATATTTTTCCTTAGCCAAAGTATAATTACCTGATGCCTTGTAAGCACGGAAGTAATAATCCGCGTCACAATTACCTGGATTCTTAAGGACAATTAGTGAAGTGTGTACCATTGTTACTACTTGGTTTTCGTTGATAGTGAAAGTCTTCCTGTACCCAAGGGTTCCCAGTTGGCTGGTTCAGCAGCTACAGAAGCTGGAGGACAAGAAGGTACTAGCTGAGAAGTATTTCCTTTGTAACTGTACCAGATCACATCACTATCGGGGAGACTTACTCCAGTGGTAGAGAGGGTCACTGAAGGACCGCAAAAGTGCCACCTGCAGGTACTCAAGACCTGTATTGTTACAAGTCTGACGCTCCACCACACGACTATTGTTGCGCAATGGATGCAGGGCATCGTTGCCAGTACGAGGTGTGATGTTGAAAGTCAAGGTTGTAGGGTTCTGACAAGCGAAGCCCCTCTTTCAAGTACATAAACACCAGCCTCAGTGATGCGGTACTTACGCTCGGTACTAAGTACTTGAGTACTTCCTTGTCGTGTCCACTTATAAGAAGGATAACCAGCCCCTCCATCGAGCTCAAAGGCAGCACAATACGGATAGGTATTGTTGGCGGATTGGCTACAAGGAGTATCATCACAAAAAGGTTGTAGGCTTAGGTTCACAGTCAGTAAAGCTTGTTGTAGGAGAGCTGTTCTAAATTCTCATTAGGCCCTACTACACTATACTTAAGGACAGGCTGGAACTCAAGTTTGTTAGAACAAGCATCACGCAAAGCTCCATTAATCGGATACCGCCTTTACATTAATTGTAATAGGCGCAGACATAGGAGCATTAGCATTGGCAGGAAGACCTGCTGCAGGAATGGTAAACTTGAGCAAGGAACGACCTGTGTTGTTATAATTATCCGTCTTACCTGCGAAGGTAGCTCCCAGCGGCAAGGCTTCATGACTTACATAGTTAAGATTCTTAGGTAGTAACGCCTCCAAGGTAATAGCAGAAGACGCATTACCAGAGCCTACATTGCGTAGGGTAATTTCATATTTGGCAGTAGCTCCTAAGGCAATACGCTGACCTGAGATGTCAGTACCAGCGGAGTTTTTCACGGAGGTAACCATTTGGTAAAGTGGCCTTGCTGTTGCTACAGACATAACATTTACCAAATTGATATAAGCATCGTAACCACCATCATTAGCCAAGTAGCTAGAGGTAGTCGAAGTAGCTCCAGGAGCTACTGCCTTAGTTTCAAAGAAAAACACATCCCAACCACGTGTGGGTTGTTTTGCTTCTTGGTTGATCTGTAACAGACTCATTAAAGAAGTTAGAAGAGGTTCTATGTCCTGAAGGCCAAGCATATTCAGCAGCATTAGGCTTATACTTATCGCCATTTTGAGAGGCTTCCCTCCCTCAAAGTTACTCCAGAGAAGATATCCCAATAATCACTCAAAGGCCCCGGTTTGACAAAGCCTCCAATAGAACGAGTTCGTGTGGTAGGACCACCCGCACCGACCTCGTTCAAAAACCTGTTCTACCTTAATCACCCTTAAATTATTTTGATCCCCTTTAGGATCTTCATAAAACCACAACTAAAGCCCAACCTGAATCAAATTTCCAAGAAGTACCTCCATTATTATATATGTTATCTCACACGATACTGACCATTGAGATTTCCTGCACGAGCTAAGGCTTTGCATATCAGCTGTAACATCTGCCCAACGATAATAGTAAGAGTCATCTGTTACCTTTGTACCATCATTAACAATTGTCTTAGTAGGATCTATATCATCATTTTGTCCTGCTACATACTGAGTACCATCTGGCTTGTACCATATAAGACGCCCATCAGAAGGATCATACTCAAAGTCCCCTACATTCCCTAACTCATGATCAGGCTTACAAGACGAACCTCTCTGTTGGATATTCACTGTAGGGAAGTTATAAGTACCTACCTTAGTTCCTCCAGAGTTGTACCAGTCATAACCATTCTTTATCATAGTACCCCCTTTGTATCCTTTCTACTAGGATGGATACATTCCCACTAACTATCTGTCTATACCACCAAGTACGATAGTTAAAACGGAGTTTTGCATTAGGAAAGTCGTGACGAATATTGGCTACATTAAAGAGTACGGCTTCACGACCTGTTCCTGTGTTATCCCCACTCCATTCTGCATATCTAGCAGGAAAGGTACTTCCCCACACCATCCCCCTTGTCCTGTAAAATGGTTGAGAGGCTGTCACACGGATATCCAAGTCCCTACCATCAGTGAACTGAACCCTATATATAAGGTAATCTGCATCGTTCCATGCTACAGCTTTTAGACTCATCCTTACCTTCTTTGAGAGGAGATAGCTTTGTTGAGAGAAGGGCCTACTAAGCGTACCTGATTCATTCTATTACGATCACCTGCATGACCAGCCCAATAAAGGCGCGCCCACTTGATATTAACAGGACAGTTAGGATCCCTTTGAGGGAATATTCAAGTTATAGGGAGCATCGGATTTGTTCCCTATAGTCATGAAACTACCCTTGATGGGCTTTCCACCATTGTCATAGACAGTAGTGAAGGCTTCTTTAGCGCGAAAACCGCTGACCCTATAAGAAATAGAGCAACGGCACAGAAAAATGAAATAGTTTTTTCACAATGGTTTTTTATGGTATCCATAATTGTTTAGTTTTTATTCCTCTTATCCCTACCCCCTGAAGAGGAATTGGGATTTGAAGAGATGGCTGAGATGGATTTGTTTATTTTTTAGTTTTTGCATAGTTCTACCTACTTTTGCATTTATTCATAGAAGGTGAAATAAACAAAAAGTCAAATACATGAGAGTAGCTGTGTTTTTCTATAAACACATTTAAGGAAATAAATTGTTAATTAATTAAGAATCAATTTATTACAAACACTATTCTCCTTACCCTAAAAGGCTACTTTTTATGGGCAAATATATATATTTTTAGAAATCAAAAGGCTATTTTTGTTAGAATAAAAACTTTATGATTTGTTTAACAGTAGCCAGTGATTAGACCACTGACTACTGAATTTTTAATACCTCTTACAAAGCCTTCACTTCTAACACCCAAATACCTCCCATGAAGTCTATATTGACCATCTGTTTACGCATAAGAGCTTGTGCTTCCTCGAGAGACATATTTCCTTTGCCTAAATATACATAATTCAAGCCGTTTTTTTCTTATTTACAAAAGTACCTACTTCATAACGTTTGGCCATTTGCTGACTGGAAATTGAAGGCATTACGTGCGCTAGCATATACCCCAATGATGACATAGTGTCCAGGAGGTACACCTTCCATAGTTTCTATCTTAACAGAGATTGGTGCTTGATTTGGTTTTTACAGGCACTTTTTGTCAACTCAGGTTGCTTCACCAAAGGTTCTTTTTTTCTTTTTAGGTTCTTCTGGAGTTACCTGTACAATATAAGGTCTCTTGGTATCTGAACTTCTTGAAGTCGGAGCAGGAGCTACTTTCTGTCGTTCGCCACCGAACTGTACATTGAGATACACCCCAAAGGTGCTACCCAGCTGAGGAATTTTTACCCCTATAGGGTTTTCATACTCTACCCCAAGGCTCCACTGCTGGCGTAGATTGACCCCTACTCCGGCTAAGAGCCCGTTGCGCTGAGTGTAGCCCACATTGAGCCATCCTAAGGCGGGGAGATCGAGCATGGCACTACCGCCAAAGTTGTAACCATCATATTCCTTAGTCGCACGAAAAGCCGCTGACCAATAGCCGTTTTCCAAGAGGCTGTTGTTGCTCTCCAAAGCTGTGCGATACATCAGGTGTGCGGTAAAAGTCTTGTCACGGAACTCGGTCATGGCCTTGCCCGCTCCGGAAGAATAGTCAATAAGGTTCTCGGCCATTCCTGCTATATAGAAGTCCCCAAAGGCAATGTATCCCCCTGGTTGGACATTGATATCGAAAGAGTTGCCTACATTGAGCAAAGGATCGGTAGGATCGGCTGCACGGATGCGCCCTTGTCCAAGCCACTAAAGGAAGGCACTACACTGAGTCCCAATCCCTATACGTACCTGATCGGAAAGGGTGATAAGGTGACCATAGTTGAGCACGACGCCGTAATTGGTCATCACTGTAGCATTGCGCTTGAAGACCATTGCATTCATTGAGCTGGTTTCCCTCCAATTGCGGCCATAGGAAAGCCCCATAAGAGAGAAGTTGTCATTCTTATAGCCCGACCACTGGTTGCGATAGTATAGACCCTACATTGTGCTCTTGGTAGTTGACAATAAGCGGGAAAGCTGGATTGGCAACAAAAAGTATTGAAGCGCACAAAGGCATGGGTAGGCATCTGGTAAGGCATATAGAATCCCTTCTGCTCTTGCGCCAAGGCGAAGGCAGAGATGAGAAAGCAAAGCCAAATCTTATATGAGAGTCCTATTTTCATTTTTAATGGAATATGGTTATAGTTCCGCGCTGCGTTTTACCATCTTTTTCTAATTCATAGAAGAAGTAGATAGCAGCACCTTCACGAGAAGGTATTGATTCGAAATTTGGAAAATCGTTGTTGTATTGGTTTGCTTGGTATACAATTTCACCAGTTTGTTTTGTATATAGTTACTTTGGCACCTGCCCACTGGGAGGGGAGTATCCACTTGCGGTTGAGGTCTTCTCACGAAGAAGCAAGATATTAGGGTACCTCTACCCCCATCATAGCTGAGCACATACCTTATATTAATCACCCCTTCGGTACCTCCACAAGCAGCAGCATAGGGTGTAAGGTCAATACTCTGTCCGCCTATGCTTACGTTGCCTTCCTTGAGCTTGGCCATAAACTGATATTCGCCTGCAAGCAATCTGAAGGCAGGATCCTTCTGAGAGGTGGCAGGGATCACATATTTTTTTGTCTGTTTCACCTGTTACATCTTTTTCTCTTCCCAAGGCTGGGTGTTGTCCTTACGGTGATACCACTTATAGGTAAAGAGTTCCTGTTGGAAGTTTCCAGAGAGGGTTGGGATAAGTTCGAGAGCACGATCACTTTCGAGCTCAGTAGCCCCTGTGCTGGTAGTAATGGAGATCGCTGTAGGGACATCAACATTCATGAGCTTGATCTCATTGGAGTTGAAAGCGCCGCTGACCATCAAGTGATAGACACTCACCGTATTGGTACTGGTCACCGAGAGTTCCTTGCCAGAGCCTACTGCTACGCCATCCTTTTTTCCATTGGAAAGTATACTGATCATAATCCGCATTAGGAACAAGAGTTTTTTCTGTTCAGAACCTATTACAATCACCGCCTCGAGCTTGGAGAGCTCCAAGATTGCCTGAGAGGCACCACAAGGAGCATTGCCCTGCTTGAAGCCAATGGTAGGGATATAGCGAGAAGGCTCTTTCACCTGAAGCTTTGAGTACACCCGTACTCACCTTAGTCCCACAGGCATCGTATACCTCCGCCACGAAAGTCCCTTCTGAAGGTACTTGAAAAGAGCGGGTGGTATTCTCCTGAAGGATATTGGAAGGGTCATCCTCCTTAAACCACTTGACTGTAAGGGTCTCTGTAGAAGGAATGTCCAACTCTATAACTGGACGACGATAAGGGAAAGAAAAGACCACATCGTTATTCTCATGGCCGAGCCACTTGATATCGCCAGGGTTCACCCCAGAGCGATCGGTAACGGTCACAGTATTGGACTTGATCACACAACCATCAGTCTCGGTAAGAGTGACATAGTAGCTACCAGTATCACTCACCGTATAAGTATTGGTAGAGGCACCCGATATTTCTGTATTGTTTTTATACCATTTATATATACCCGTAAGAGAAGGGTTGGAAAGTGCAGAAGTCAGTGTGATGGTTTGTGGGACACTTCACCTGAGTTTCTCCACCAGAGATGGTGAGCAAGCCAGCCGTGTTGCGCTCGGTGACTTTGATCATATTGGAAGTGAGCGGACAAGCACCCGCTGCGGTAGCTGTTACCTTATAGTCTCCCGCCTCAGTAACATTGTAAGTAGCAGTAGAAGCCCCTGTGATGGCCACTTCTCCCTTATACCACTGATAGGTAAAGGTATTGGATCCACCATTTTCGACCTCTGTCTCAAGTGTAGTGGGAACACCTGCACAGATTTCACGAGGAGAAGCCCCCTTGATCTTGAGTACCATAGAGCCTGAAGAACCTGCTAAGGTAGCGGTAACCTGATTGGAGCGCAAGGAAGTAGAACAACGGCCAAAAATCAGGGTCCACAGCATATACTCCGGGAGTAGTTACTGTATAGCTACTACCAGTAGCCCCAGGGATAAGTTGGCCATCCTTATACCACTTATATACAGCGGCAGTACTTCCTCCTGTGACAGAGATAGTACGTCCACCAGCCCCAGGACAGAGCTCTACATTGTTAAAATTGTTCAGCTGAGTAGGAGTAGCATCGCCTAAGTGGTGTGCCTCGAAGGGAGCACTCACCCCAATAACCTCAGGCGAGGTACTACGGATACGGATCTTATAAGCCAGACCATCAGTACCTGCCGGCAGGTGGAAGAGAATTTCAAAAACCTGTACCTGGTTTCCACGCTCGGTGATCTCACCAAGCCTTATAGGAGAACCAAAAATTCCCATTGGCATCGGAGAGTTCTGCGATGAACTTATTATCTGGATTGGCACGGGTACCCTTCCACTTGAAGTATACCTTAACCTGACCGGAGGAATTGCGCACACAATAATAATTATTGGATTCGCTACTTCCTGTCTGGATGCTATATATCTCACGTGTTGTCTGTGCATAGAGCGAACCTACCACTAACAGCAAGAATAGACAAATGATGTGTTTCATTTTTTCATAGTACGTTTTATTGATTAAAAAAAGTTTCATAAAATTGGTATGTGTTACCATAATGGAACATTGACTCTTTTTCTTTACTTTTTTACAAGGCGTGGAAAAAGCGATGCAAATATATAAAAAAAGTTTTTTTATACGTTGTTTTTCTTAAAAGTTTCAAGGAGGTTTTAGGTAAAAATTCCATAAGATTTCAAGGCGAGAATACACCCTATACCCCTCGCATAAATACAAGGCTTTAGAAAAAAATAAACTCTCAGAAAATCGCTTTCCTAAAAAGTTATTAACATTTTTTAAAAATTATAAACAGTGATCAATGAGTAAATGGTCAATGGTTAATGAGTAACGAGTAATGATTTGTTTGTTATAGAAAAAAACATTTACTTTTGTAATCGTGAAAGCGCTATATCGAAAATATCTCCCTGCCGCTATAGGCTATGCCCGTCGCCACAAAATCCGTGTAGGGATCGGGATTATACTATTATTATGGTATAGTCTGTGCCTGCCACGAGAACTTTTCCCTCAGGGGTATGCTACTATAGTCGAAAGCAGTGATGGCAAGCTCTTAGGAGGCAAAATCGCCCCTGATGGGCAGTGGCGCTTTCCCGAATTAGACAGTGTCCCCCACAAGCTTAAAGAGGCTATCTTAGCCTACGAGGATGCTCATTTCTACTATCATTTAGGGGTGAACCCCATCTCCACAGGTAAAGCTCTACTTACAAACCTACACTATGGACGTACTCGACGTGGAGGCAGTACCCTTACCCAACAGGTAATTCGCTTGGCTCGTAAGAACAAAAAGCGCACTTATGGCGAAAAACTCATCGAGGCCATTTGGGCGACACGCCTTGAGCTACGCTATAGCAAGGAGCACATTCTCCGTCTCTATGCCTCCCACGCACCTTTTTGGCGGGAATATCATCGGAGCTGAGATGGCCGCTTGGCGCTACTTTGGGGTACCTGATGGCAGCTCTCCTGGGCAGAAGCTTGTACCCTTGCGGTATTGCCCAATGCTCCAGGACTTATCTACCCAGGGAAAAACCAAACCTCCCTGAAGCGTAAGAGAGATTTTCTCTTAGGCAAACTGTACAAAAATCATACCATAGATAAAAACCACCCACGAGCTTGCCCTGAGCGAATCCCTGCCTGAGAAGCCCCATGAGCTACCCAATATGGCACCTCACTTGGTGGAGCGCATTGCCAAAAAGCCATCGTGGAGAGCGCAAGCGAAGTACTATAGACTATCCCCTACAGGAGAAAGTCAATCAGATCGTAGAGAAGTATTATCGCTACTACAAGCGCTTTGAAGTACATAACCTCTGTGCCATGGTTGTAGACATTCAGCGGCAAGAAGTCCTCGCCTATGTAGGGAATAGCCCCACCGATGGTGAGCACCAGAAGGATGTAAATATCATTCACCGACCTCGCAGTACCGGAAGTGTACTCAAGCCCTTCCTCTACGCAGCTATGCTCGACAGTGGGGAGCTGCTACCTGAAGAGTTCGTTGCCGATGTGCCTACCCATATAGCAGGCTATGCCCCTCAGAACTTTGAAAACACCTATGAGGGAGTAGTACCCGCCCATGAGGCGCTGTATCGCTCACTGAATATTCCTTTGTACTACTCTTACGACAGTATGGCATCAGTAGGTTCTACCAACAGCTACGCAAGCATAGGCTGTACTCCATCAACCGACACCCAGACCACTACGGACTTTCCTTGATCTTAGGAGGCGCTGAGAGCAGCCTATGGGAACTCCTCACAAGCCTATGCTCATATGGGGTTTGAACTCAACCATTACAACCAAAAACACAGCTACCTCTCCCAGTCCTTTCAGCCATTGAGCTATCTGCCCCGAGAGCGTAACTATGGCAAGGAGCAGCAAGAGAAAAACCCACCTAAGTGCAGGAGCTATCTATAAAACCCTAGAAGCTCTCACACAGGTGAATCGTCCCTCTTTCGACTCAGCTTGGCGCTATTATGCCTCCTCGAGAAAAAAATCTCTTGGAAGACAGGTACCAGTTTTGGCAACCGCGATGCATGGTCTATAGGAATGAATGCCAATTACTTAGTAGGCGTATGGGTTGGCAATGCCTCCGAGAAGGACGACTCAGAGCTCACAGGAGTAGGTACTGCCTCCCCTGTGATGCTGGAGATATTCCAATGGCTTGCGAAAAACCAATGGTTTGTCTCTCCAAAAGAAGATTTACAACAAATAGAAGTATGTGCCATAAGTGGGATGCTCGCCAGTGACATCTGCCCTAAGAAGCTGATAACTACTGCCAAAGCAAGTCTATTAGGCACTCCATGTAAATATCATAAATGGGTACACCTGAGCCCTGATCACAAGTGGCAAGTGACGGCGGATTGTCAGCCCATCTCAGCGATAGACTCAAGAGCTGGTTTGTCTTGCCCCTTTGATGGAATGGTTCTACCGCAAGGGACACCCCACTTACCTACCTCCCCTACCACCCCTACGGGAAGACTGCCAGGGGGAGAGCGCCAAACAGCCTTGGACTTTATCTACCCCCAAGGATGGTACTGTTCTTCACCAAGCCAAAGGCTTCGGAGGAGAAGTGCAGCCTATTGTAGCCCGTGTGGCCTATAAGCACAGTGGTAAGTTGTTTTGGTACTTGGACGAGACCTATCTGGGAGAGACCCTCCACTTCCACGACATGCAATTGCAACTCAGTCCAGGGGAACACCTTCTGCGATGTATGGATACACAAGGAAATGAGAAAGCCATTTCAATAATGGTTAATGACTAATGTTCCATGATTAATCCACCCTATTGCATTATTATTGGTATTATTCATTAATCATTATTGGCATTAATCATTCTCAAATAATTCCCTCTTGTATGAGATTGTGAAGATGGATGACCCCATATAGCGACCAGAGTGAGTGACCAATAACTGGGTGATCTTGTGATTTTTGCATGAAGTCAAGAGCATCAACTGCCAGCACACTTGCCTCAATTGTTTTAGGATGGGAGGACATGATATCCTTGGCCTTGAGCCCCTTTATATCCTCATAGCGGCTAAGCATACGACGGATGTCCCCATCAGTGATGACCCCGACAATAGTATCACCCTCAAGTACAGCAGTGACCCCTGAGCATCTTTTTGAGAAATCTCGACAATGACCTGTCTTATATCCGTATCAGGGGCTACCGATGGCACTTGGTTGCGTGCAATGGTCTCGCCTACGGTTAGGTAGAGGCGCTTGCCCAAGGCACCCCCTGGATGATACTTAGCAAAGTCCTCACTCCCAAAAAGATTTCATACGCATGAGTGCTACTGAGAGCGCATCGCCCATGACCAGCTGAGCGGTGGTCGAGGTCGTCGGTGCTAAGTTGTTAGGACAAGCCTCCTTCTGGGTATAGGCATAGAGGACATAATTAGCCTGAATGGCCAGGAAAGACTCCCTATTGGCAGTAATGGCAATCAAAGGGATTTCCCTCACGCTTTGAGCAAAGGTACCAACACTTTGATTTCTGGAGTGTTACCACTCTTAGAGATACAGATAATCACATCCTTGGGCTGGATCATTCCCAAGTCCCCATGGATAGCATCCGCTGCGTGCATAAAAAGGGAAGGTGTACCGGTGGAATTCATTGTGGCAACAATTTTTGTGCGATAATTGCACTCTTTCCGATGCCTGTAACCACGACCCTCCCCACTTTCAAGGATTGTTTGGACGGAAAGAGCGAAATCTTTGTCTAAAAATTTGTTAATTTCCCTAAAGAATACAGCTCAGTTTCAATGGTTTCCCGAGCAAAATCGAGTATTTTTATTAAAGTTTTTCCAAAATAGTAATATTTAGATTTTGCTACTTATTGTAATTTTATCCTGCAAAAGTAAGAAAAATACTACATATTATATTATGAGTACAACAAATGTTGAATTACAAAAAGCGTTAAAAAGCATTTTTGGCTTCAGTGCCTTCAAAAGGAAAGCAAGAGGAGATTATTCGCAGTATCATGGACAATCATCACACCTTCGTTTTTGATGCCCACCGGTGGCGGAAAATCCCTTTGTTACCAGCTCCCTGCCTTGCTCAAGGAAGGAACTGCTATTGTGATTTCTCCACTTATTGCCCTGATGAAGAACCAAGTAGATGTCATAAGAGGCATCTCCGGCACTGATAAAATAGCCCACGTATTGAACTCCTCCCTCACCAAAGGAGAGATTCGTAATGTAATGGAGGATATTCGTAATGGAGACACCAAGTTGCTATATGTGGCTCCAGAATCACTCACCAAGGATGAATATGCGGACTTCTTAAAAAAACTATCAATATCTCCTTTGTCGCGGTAGATGAAGCGCATTGTATTTCCGAATGGGGACATGACTTTCGCCCTGAATATCGAAATATAAAAACCATCATAGAACGCTTAGGAGAAGGTATTCCTATTATCGCTCTAACGGCAACGGCCACTACCAAGGTACAGGAGGACATTCTCAAGAACTTAGGAGTGCCTGAGGCTAATGTATTCAAATCCTCCTTCAACCGTCCTAACCTATACTATGAGGTACGCCCCAAGACAAAAAACATCAATAGTGATATCATTCGCTTTGTCAAACAACGTCCTGGACAATCGGGAATTATCTACTGTCTGAGCCGCAAGAGTGTAGAGGAACTTGCCCCAAACCCTACAGGTGAATGGGATCACTGCTATCCCCCTACCATGCAGGCTTGGATGCCAAGACACGTGCCAAGCACCAAGATATGTTCCTGATGGAAGAAGTAGACGTAGTGGTAGCTACCATCGCTTTTGGAATGGGAATTGATAAGCCCGATGTTCGCTTTGTCATCCACTACGACATTCCTAAGAGTATCGAAAGCTATTACCAAGAAACTGGGCGTGCTGGACGTGATGGTGGAGAAGGTATTGCCTTGCTTTCTACTGCTATAAGGATATAGAGAAATTGGAGAAATTCATGGTAGGTAAGCCTATTGCTGAGCAAGAGGTAGGACAAGCCCTCTTGCAGGACATGGTAGCCTATGCAGAGACCTCCAGCTCTCGTAGGAAGTTCATCCTACACTATTTCGGAGAAGAGTTCGACGAGATCAATGGGGAAGGTGCCAATATGGATGACAATATGCGCTATCCTAAGACCAAGAAAGAGGCTAAAAGAACAAGTTACTATGCTTTTTGGACGTTATTGACAAAAACCCGCCAAAGACTCAAAGCCAAAGACTTGGTCAATGTACTTACTGGCAAATATTCAGCTATCATCAAGTCCAACCGTTTTGACGAACAGGATTTCTTCGGCTGTGGTAGTGACTTAGATGGACATTTCTGGATGTCACTCATTCGCCAAGTAATGGTCAATGATTACATACGCAAGGATATAGAGACCTATGGTGTGATGTTCCTTACCGACAAGGGGCGCCTTCCTCAAGGAACCTCATTCGTTCATGATGACGGAGGATCACAACTTCGATGAAGATCCTGACGAACCAGCTAAGAATACCGTTTCAGCCTTGGATGATACACTACTGAAATACCTGAAGGACTTGCGCAAAAAGGTAGCTAAAGGAATTTGGCGTACCTCCTTTTGTAGTGTTCCAAGACACCTCTTTAGAGGATATGTGTATGAAATATCCTATCAATATCACAGAACTCACCAATGTATTTGGTGTAGGGAGAAGGGAAAGGCTAAAAAAATATGGAAAAAGAGTTTGTCTCTCTCATAGCCAAATATGTGAGGAGAATGATATCATCCGCTCAGAAGACCTAATTGTCAAAAACCACAGGAGCTAATTCTGCACTAAAACTCTTTATCATCCAGAATGTAGACAAGAAGCTCCCTCTTCCTGATATTGCTAAAAGCAAAGGGACTGTCCATGGATGAGTTCCTCAAGGAAATGGAACAAATCGTATACAGTGGTACCAAGCTGAATATCAACTACTGGATAGATGAAAATTCTTGATGAAGAGCAACAGGAAGAGCTCCATGATTACTTCTTGGATGCCGAGACAGATAAAATATCTGTAGCTTCCAAAAGAATTTGGTGGGGATTACGAAGATGACGAGCTACGTCTGTATCGTATTAAGTTTATCAGTGAAGTAGGAAACTAAATAATGATTAATGACCAATGGTTAATGAAATATTTGCTTTTACTATTCTTTCCTTTTTCTCATGAAGGGGCAGGTGACGGGGTGCGTACAGCTTATACCTTTACTAATGGAGTGTATCACTATGGATTTGTAGGCGCCTCCCAAAACTCTGAACACCTTTCTATGCAGAGCTTTTTCCTATTACGGAGGCACACACATCGGTAGCCATAAGGGTATGGTACAGTTTGTCCCCGAAATAGGAGCGGAGTTCTATATGATGCTCTTCGGAATGGGACTTTCTGTCAATACCCATGCCATCACTCCCCATGCAGGACTTTCTTTGGTCAACAAATACCAAATACAAGCCGGGTATTCGATACCTATTCGAAAGGAAGCTACCTTCAATGGATTCACTCTTACTATTGTCATCAACCTCTATGGAAAATGCTTCCTTGGTAGAAATGAAAATATTCGATAAATTCACTACTTTAGCAGATGCCTTGAAAAAGGATTGCACCTAGAAGATGAAAAGTCAGTATGTTAGTCAATTAATGAAGTTTCCTATCGAGGAACTCACTAGCTCTCATGACCTTCTCTCTGAGGGTACTTGATTGTATAGATACCTCCCATACAGAAAGTTTCTACGAGATGACTCCTGCTTATGAAGAACTCTATAGTCGCTTTTCCTATTGGGTACTACCACTTAATCTCTGTCTTCCCTGAAAAAGAAAAAAAGTATTAGAGGCTATGCAAGAGAATATGCTTTTTGGAAATCACTCAGCTTACCCCTAAGCAAGCTATTCTCATTGCTCAGACCTACAAGGAGCAATATCCTAACCTGAGGAACACCATTACTAATAGAACAGAACTCCAACTACATTTTTGATGTAACAGGCGAAAAAGCTTGGATTGTTGAGGGAGAAGATGAGCTTTTTGGAGAGATATGGGATTTCTATTACGTAATCTCCGATGCTACAGGACAGGTGGAATATACCTTTAATCACCATGGCTCACGAAACCCCCACTTAACTTAAGATATACTCCTTAGAAGAAAAAACTGATTTCCTTGAAAAATTAGATTTCTTTTTATCACAAAAACCGAATGAATTTCTTAGGACAATTTAAATTGACAGATGAGATCTCATAAAAAGAACTCTTTTTTTATATTAAAAAGTTTGTTTTGAGACTACTCACACTTTTCTCTCTCATTGACAAATTAATAACTATCTTTGCACTCTTGAAAGATGCCCTCTTTACAAGGGAGTGCTTTACTCAAAATCAAACCTTATATCTAAGACCTTAAAACCTTAAAAAGCTAACATGGCAGAAGAAATCAAAGAAAGATCCAACAATTTTATAGAAAATATCATAGAGGAAGACCTTGCAGGAGGTTTTTCTGCAAATAACTTGCGTTTTTCGTTTTTCCTCCAGAACCTAATGGCTACTTACACTTAGGGCATGCCAGTTCTATTTGCCTAAACTTTGGTTTGGGCTTGCGCTACAACGCTCCTGTGAATCTGCGTTTTGACGACACCAATCCCAGCAAAGAAGAACAAGAATACGTGGATGCCATCCGTCGTGATGTAGCATGGCTGGGTTATAAGTGGGACAAGGAGTGCTATGCTTCTGACTATTTCCAAGAGCTGTATGACTGGGCTGTAATGCTTATAAAAAAGGGGAAAGCCTATGTGGACAAAACAGACTTCTGAAGAGATTGCAGCTCAGAAAGGGACTCTACCACTGCTGGTACAGAGAGCCCTTATCGCAACACCTCCCCAGAAGAGAACCTTGCTCTCTTTGAGCGTATGAAGAATGGAGAGTTTGCCAATGGTACCTATGTACTTCGTGCCAAGATAGATATGGCCTCACCTAATATGCTTATGCGTGACCCTATCATCTACCGTATTATGAATGCCTCCCACCATCGTACAGGTGATACGTGGCATATCTACCCTATGTATGACTGGGCACATGGCGAGAGCGACTACTTAGAACAGATATCACACTCTCTATGTACCTTAGAGTTTTTGCCCCATAGAGAATTATATGACTGGTTTTTGGATCAGGTAATCCCCACCTCTACCCTTGCCGATGGAAAGGAAGTAGTACGCCCTAAGCAACGAGAATTTGCCCGACGTAACCTTAGCCATACCATTGTAAGCAAGCGCAAACTGCTGCAACTGGTTACTGAAAAAAATATGTAGCGGGTTGGGACGACCCTCGTATGCCTACCATTTCAGGATTGCGCCGCCGTGGTTATACTCCAGAAGCCATACGTAAGTTTGCCGATACCATCGGTATCGCTAAGCGAGAAAACCTAATCGATGTCTCTTTGTTAGAGTTTTGTGTACGTGAAGACCTTAACAAAAAGGCCAATCGTGTGATGGGAGTATTGGACCCTGTAAAAATCATCATTACCAACTATCCAGAAGGGCAAGAAGAGTGGCTTGAAGCTGAAAATAATCCTGAGGTAAGTCCTATGACCTATCGTAAGGTCCCTTTCTCTCGTGAATTATATATAGAACGTGAGGACTTCCGCGAGGAAGCAGACAAGAAATATTTCCGCCTAAAATTGGGAGGAGAAGTTCGTCTAAAGAACGCCTATATCATCAAGGCTGAAAGCGTAGTAAAAAGACAGTGAAGGCAATATCACCGAGATACACTGTACCTATGATGCTGATAGTCGTAGTGGTAGTGGCAGCGAAGCTAGCACCCGCAAGGTAAAAGGTACCCTCCATTGGGTTTCTATCCCTCATGCAGTAACAGCAGAAGCACGTCTGTACGACCGTCTCTTCACAGTAGCCGAACCTGACCGCCAAGAGGATAGTTTCCTGAATTACATCAACCCTGATTCACTAAAGGTAATTACCGCCTATGTGGAGCCCAGCCTACAAACAGCCAAAAGCAGGTGATATTGTACAGTTCCAGCGCTTAGGCTACTTCTGTGTAGATCCTGATAGTACTGCTCAAAAGCTTGTATTCAATAAGACTGTAGGACTTAAGGATACTTGGGAAAAAAATCAAAAGTGAGGACTAAAAAGCGAAGAATATCACCCTCTAAAGAGATAAAAAAAGGTATAAATCAGAATTTATACCTCTTTCCAAAAACAAGTGATATCAATGATAGTTATTTTAGAAATAGTACCATCACTTAAGAAAAAAATATTCACCTAGTAAATAGTAAATTCAGACCTAATATTAATATTACAACTATTTTCGAAGAATAATGAATAGAACTATACTCAAAACCCTTCTCTTACTTGTCCTTTTCTCCTGCTGTACCGTCCCCGAAAAGCAAAGGGAGTCTAGCAACCAAGGAGACCCTATCGACAAGGAACTACTCCTAAGATTGGTTAATGCTCAAAGAAGTCAAGGTTGCCAATGTGGAGATAAATATTATCCAAGAGTAGCGCCCCTAGTATGGAATGATAAGTTGGCAACGGTCGCTCAAAAACATAGTGATGAAATGGCACAACGTAACCAACTAACCCATAACAGTAAAAATGGTGATGACCTCGGAAAACGTCTGAGCAAAGCTGGATACCGCTGGCGTACCTATGCTGAGAATGTAGCCATGGGCTACCCTGACGAAAGAACTGTTCTTCAAGGCTGGATTAATAGTTCTGGACATTGCGCCAATATAATGAACCCCAATGTAAAAAGAAATGGGAGTAGCACGCAAAAGGAACATATTGGACACAAATTTTTGGAAGTGAAGAATAAAACAGAAAAGTGAAGCCTAAAATTTTTAGGCTTCACTTTTCTCTTTACTAACCTATATCCTACCCCCTTAATTGTTTTTATCTTTTTCTTGACCTATTTTTCTCGGATTTTTCCGGATATGTACATCTATGGTGCGGTTTTTGGCCTGAGCGGCATCTCCCCAAATATGTAAGGCAAGTTCTTCTCTGGTAAAAAGCTTTTCAGGGGCTGAGAGTAAAAGGAAAAGTAACTCAAACTCTTTCTTGGGCAGGACAGACCTCTCCTCTCCCCTAAGAAGTGTATAAGAGTCTGGATCTAGTGAAAAATCATCATGCTGTACAAAAGTGTGTTGTGGTTCTTTCTTAGAGAGCAACATCTGACCAAAGCTTGTAACTTATAGATAAAAAGTTTTTGGTTTTAAGTTTTTATAGATAAAATCATCAGCACCTGCTTCAAAATCCTGCCAGAAGGGCATAGTCTTGATTTTCCTCAGCCAATAGTACCACTATAGGATAGGTAGGAAGTCCCATCTGGGGCAATTGTTCACACTTCCACTCCATCAGTATCTGGAAGAAAAATATTAAGTAGCAAGAGCTCTGGAGCAGCCTTCTTGGCTATGCGTAATGCTTGTGCCGCTGAAGTAGCTGTGAGAACTTCGAAACCTACTTGTTGTAACAAATTTGCCCTATGCTCTATCCATTGGATATCACTATCAACCAATAAAATTCTTATAGATGCAGTTTCCTCCATTGCTCATAAAATTCAGGATTGTAAAGGGAAAGAGTTCCCTCTTTTAGGGTAGTGAATACCTGTATAGTCTCTCCTGTACATACCAATTCCTTAGCTGCATTGTAGATAAGATAATGAAAGACCAACTTGGCCGCTGTGGTATCCATATAATGTGCTTGTACCTCAAGAAGCTCTCCATAACGCACCATTTTCTTATGTTCGCAGACACTCTTGACAATAGGAGTAGCAAACCCATGTCGTTCTACATCCAGATAGGAGATACCATACTTACGACCGAAAAGCCTCTCGAGCATCTTCGAAATACTTGATATAGTTGCCATGCCAAACAATCCCCAAAGGGATCTGTCTCGCTAAAGCGTACTCTTAGCTGTATACTCTCATATAGGAGGTCGGATTATAAATTTCTTTTGCCTTGTCATATACTATAGAAATTACCATACAAAGAATAAAAACAACCATAAAAGTCCCACTTTGGGGAGTACAGAGGTGATACTTCCCGCTCGGAGGAATACCTCATAGAAAGCCTGTAACCCCCAGTTCATGGGGAGAGCCTCGCTATAGCCTGCATAAAAGATGGCATGGCAAAAACAGGAATCCACACCCACCTATAGCGGCAAGGATTACCGTAAGCGTAGCGCCTAAAGGGTGCCGACTGTTCCTGTGTCTGACAGAGTGTCCCCAAAAAGTACCCCCAATCCGATTGCTGCCAAAGTAGCTGAGGGTAGCTACCAAAAAGAGATAACATCCGCCCTGTGATATCCAAGAGTGGCAAGCCCATAAGAGGAAAAAAATATACAAACCCATAAGCACCATTAGGGCAAACTGTCAAAAAGCCCTATCAAAAGGAAAAACTCCTATCTTGGCCATGAGCAATTCCGCATAAGAGAGTGGAGAAGTCAATAGGCGTATATGAGTACCCTGTGTCTTCTCCCCGTACAATATTTGCCGAAAGTGGAATAGTGATAAAAAGATAGCAAAGAGCGCCCATGCAGGCACATTGTGCTGTACTGAATTGGGGAGCTGAGTCATCTCAGTAGGATTGATCTCAGAGAAAGTAATTATCTTCCTTCCAGTGGGAAAAGACAGTTGTTTATCTTCTCCTAATTCCTTCTCAAAAGCACTATAGATAAAAAGGTTTTTCCACTCGGTACATCATCTTATCTATATGGGTTTTGATTACTTCTTTGTAAGAGAGAGATAAGGTAGGATCAAAGTACAATCGCACTTCCTTAGGATCTATTTCTTTTTAATGGCTGCCTGTGTCTCCTCCTCCATAAAAAGCACTAAGAATCCTATCGACACTCTCTTGTACTTCTGCTTGCAGATCCGCTGAAAGATGCTTTGGTAATACTATCGCCATGATATACTCTCCTTGGCGTACCAATTGCTTCGCTTTTTTTGCTCGTCCAATCCTTTGATTTGAGCATCAGTAACTACTGAGAAGAAATGCCCCTTCTATCCCCCATGCGTATGTGCTGTGATACCTCTCCATGGTCATTATCTACCAAGAGGATACGCATTTGCTGCTGGGAGATATTTCGGAAAGCCCCATCTTGCAAAAGAGTAACTGTGATGACCAAAACCAATGGCATCACAAAAAGAATGATAAGTCCTCCCAAGTCTCTACTAATAAGGAGGATTTCCTTGTAAATAGATGCGAAAAAAACTTATTCATAGGCTGGCTCCTGAGAAGTGAAACGAATAAAAACCTCCTCCAAGTGTTGTACTTTCTCCTGAGAGATAAGTTCTTTAGGAGTTCCTTGACAGAGGAGCACTCCCCTATCCAAAATAGCTACCCTATGGCAGAATTCTTGAGCTTCTTGCATGTGGTGAGAAGTATATAGGATGGACATACCCTGCTCATTGAGCTCTTTTAGATAATCTATAATGATATTCTTGGACATGACATCGACTCCAACAGTAGGTTCATCCAAGAAGAGCACTTCGGGGGTGTGCAGAATCCCCGCTAAGAGGTTGATACGGCGCTTCATCCCCCAGAGAAGTGCTTGATCTTTCGATCAGCCACCTGTGAAAGCGCCACCCTTTCAAGTCCTTGAGAAACAAGATTTTGCAAATGTTTTTCCCCGAAGACCATAGAGACTAGCAAAAATAGCAAAAGATTTTTCCCTTGCTGTAAGGGTAGGATAGAGTGCATATTCCTGAGGCACCACCCCCATCCTATAGCGAATCTGGTTGGCTTGTCCCTTAAAAGATAAGCCACAGATAGAGAACTCCCCCGCAGTAGGGGTTATTTCCCCCATAAGGATGGACATGAGCGTGGTCTTCCCTGCCCCATTGGTACCAAGCATGCGAAAAATCTCCCTTTCTCCACCGAAAAAGAAAGATCCTTCAGTGCAAAATGGGGTGATTGCTTATATTTTTTATAGAGATTGACGACCTCTATTACCTTACTCATGTGTTCGAGGGAAAATTGGTTAGTTCTTCTACAGAAATATCAAAAATTTTCGCATATTTTTCAATGTTTTTCAGAGGCTTAGCAAATACTTTAGGGCGTGCATGTCTTTGATAATCCATTGCCACTTGTCCATATAACTGGCCAAGGTAGCCCAGTCCATGCGTGCACGAGCCATGTAATAGACAATAGGGCTCTGCTTACCTGCTTGTATCAGCTCCTTCGCTTTTTGCATTTGCTCCTGCAAAAAGATTCATAGAGGATTCTATCGCAATATTCTTGACCTCCCAGCCTTCGCTGAGAGCCGTTGTATAATTTCCTTGATTATCGGTTACATAACAAAACCTCCTTAAGCCCCTCCAAAGCCCCCTTCTGGTTAGGCATCTCTTGTTCTTTCATATGTCCAATTCTTTGATAAATAAGTTCATCTGCCCTTGTGCCAATAGTTTTTCCTGATGATAGACCCCTACAATCCATTGCGCAAATACTATATCCCTTGTCATCATAACGAGAAAGCAAAGTAGCCTCCGTACGTATGGTATGTAATACCTTCGGCAGAGAGAAAATTTCTGCCTTTTTGATAGCACTGATATAGCCAATAACCCTCTTGGTACCCTCTTCCAAACCAAAGAAAAACTGCCCCTACAATAGCCGAGCAGGTCTGTGCCATATTTTTCAATCAAAGCCAGATTCGGTAAAGTATTCTTCCTCCAAGAAGATACAATCCTCTGGGATAAGAAATTCGGTCACAATACTGGTATCATTGATATGTGTAATGGTATCCACCATTTTGCATAGGCGGGCGATGCGGGAGGTACTTAAGGATAGAGATATTCATCATTAATATTGTTCTAATACTTGTATACGCTTCTCTATAGGTGGATGGGTAGCGAAGAGCGAGAAGAACCCTTGCACTTTGTAGTCGATAAAAAGTTCCTTAACTTCATCATTTTGAACCTCCCGTATGGTAGAATGACCTGATATCTTTTTCAGCGCGCTGGCCAGAGCCAAAAGAATTGCGGGTGAGTTCCACTGCTCCAGCATCGGCCATATACTCCCGTGAGCGAGAAAGCGCCAACTTAAAGAGAATCGAGAGGAAATAGATAGCTCCTGCCACCAAAAGAATTATCAACAATACAAGTGCTCCACCTCCCTTGTTATTTTTTACGATTGCGGGAAGAAGACATACTTCCATTAAGTAGCATTCGTAGGGTCACATTGGCTATAGTTGCAAATATCCCCACAAAAACAATAGTCACTATAAGTAGGCGTACATCACGATTGCGAATATGTGTTAGTTCATGGGCAATGACTCCTTCTAATTCCTCATCATTCAGGGTATTGATAATCCCACGTGTCAGGGTAACAGCAAAAAGTTTTTTTCATTGATCCCCGAAGCAAAGGCATTCAGCGCATCACTTTCTATGATATAGAGCTTAGGCATGGTCATTCCCACACTCATACATAGATTTTCCGTCAGATTATACACTCGCATATTCTCTCTTCTTTCCAAAGGACGAGAGTGAGTCGCACTCTGTATCATCTGAGTATGGAAAAATAAGAAATAAAGAACCATATCGCTACCCCTATAAGAACGGTAGGTATTATCGAAAGAAATTGTGTATTGGTTTTGCTCTATATTTTGCTCAGAAAGCACATACAATACCACATACACCCCTACTAAAATGAGTAAGGGAAAAGCTAGGAGGAACAATATAGACTTGGTATTGTTTCTTGCGATCTGTTGTCGTATTCCGAGGTATTGCATTTCTTAATTAGGTAATGATTAATGATTAACACTTGATTGAATATGTGTAAAAAGAGTTGAATTACCTATTTTCATCAAATATTCTTTCTTCTGTGCCCTGAGCCACATTACAGAGGAGGCCATATCCACAAATTTTAGTTCGTCCTCACGGAGGTCAGCCAAGGCTTTTTGCCCCTCTGGAGTATTGCGCGCTTGGATAAAATCTTCCTTATGCTCATACCACAATTCTCCCATGGCGTCAAACTCAAAAAGGGAGAGTTTCCCTCTGAGTTGCAGATTTCTCATCCGTAGGAAAGAAAGGAAATGTTTTGGTATAATCCCTGATAAGTAAGACCTCCTTGTACTTTTATTACCTTTTTGAGAATGTGCTTCCCATAGTTTTATGAATTCTTCTCTTGTAAGAGAAGCTTTCTTACGGACAAACATTATAATCTTGAACATCCTGCTGTCATTTTGTAGAATATAAACCGAATATCATAAGTAGCATGGGATAAAGAATCTTCATGGAGTTCCTTACGAAAAAGAAATCTCTGGTGCTTTGTCCAACTGTTTGCGCTGTTCTGTACCTAAGTCAAAGAAAGGCTGAGGTGTCATATGCTTGAATCCTGCAACGATATTGGTAGGAATCGATTGTATAGCGGTATTGAGTTCCTTGGTAGTGGAGTTAAAATAACGGCGTACAGAAGCCAATTTATTCTCTATATCAGCTATTTCCTCTTGCAAGTGCATAAAGTTGGTATTTGCTTTAAGCTCAGGATAAGCCTCCACTTGGACATTGAAGGCACCCATAGCAGAAGAAAGTTCCTTTTCTGCTTCTATCTTATCATTGACTCCCGTAGCAGCAAGAGCACGAGAGCGTGCTTGAGTGATACGAGTGAGTACCTCTGATTCGTGGTTCATATATCCCTTAACGGCTGCTACCAGCTGTGGGATGAGGTCATGGCGCTGCTTGAGCTGAACATCTATATCGGCAAAAGCATTTTTCTCGATTATTGGACAAAGCCACTAATTTGTTATTGGCACTGATGTACCAAAAGCACTACAATCGCTACTACAGCGAGGGTAATAATAAGTCCTGTCATGATTAAAACAATTTAATTTGGCGCAAAAATAATTAAAATGAATATTCCTATTTCTTAGCTAAGAATTTGATAGGGCTGCAAAAAGCCGAAAGATAGGCAAACCCTGTCATAAAAAGCCACTGAATAATCGCCCATTTCCAGCTATTGGTCTCCTTACGAACGATAGCAAAGGTACTAATACACTGCATAGCCGAGGCAAAGAAAAAGCAATATAGAGACCCCTGTAGCAAGGTTGAACATAGGAGTACCATCAGGGGCGCATTTCCTCCTGTAGGCGAGTGATTACTGTGCGCTGCTCAGCCTCCTTCCTCTACATCTACCTCTCCTAAGCTATAGATAGTAGCCAAGGTACTTACAAAAAGTCTCACGAGCAGCAAAAGATCCTAATACTGCAATACTTATCTTCCAATCATAGCCTCAAAGGGGCGAAATACAGGTTCTACAAACTTGCCCATGTTCCCCAACAGAGAGTTTTCAGTACGATAGCTCAGTAGATAATGCTCCTTCTGCTCTTCATCCCAACCGTATTGGGCTGCCATCTGCTGGGTATGAGTCTCCGCATTGCGATACTTTTCACTCAGCCCATGGGTCTGTAAGAACCATATAAGCACCGTCATGAAAAAGATAATCTTACCGGCATTGACCACAAAGGCTTTGGACTTCTCATAGACCGTCAGTAGCACATTTCGTACCAAAGGCACCTTATAGGTAGGCATTTCTATAATAAAATGTGTTTTGATTGTATGTTTGAGCACCAAGAACTTACTGAGAAGCCAAGCTGAAAAATAGCCATAAAAACACCCAACATATAGAGCGCAAAAAGTGCCACAGCCTGATTGTCAAAAAGAAATAATTGCCCTGAGGAATAACCAACTTTATGATAATCAAATAAATAGGAAGCCTCGCCGAACAAGTAATAAAAAGGCGTTACCAAAATGGCTATCAGGCGCTCGCGCCAGCTCTCGATCGTACGGGTAGCCATCACCGCTGGGATGGCACAAGCAGCCCCTGAGATAAGCGGAATGGTTCCCTTTCCATTAAGTCCAAAGGGGCGCATGATTCTATCCATAAGAAAGACTACCCTACTCATATACCCACTTTCCTCCAATAAAGAAATAAAGAAGAAAAAGTAAGGCTATCTGAGGGACAAAAAGAGACCACGGCGGTAAGTCCTGGTATCACCCCATCCACTAAGAGAGAAGTCAGTGATCCCTCAGGAAGAATCCCCGAAAGCCACTCTCCTACCCAGCCTAAAGCGCTTTCTATCCAGCCTTTGGGATATTCACTTACATAGAAAAATCACTTGAAAAATCAGTAGCAATATTGCCATGAAGATCACATAGCCCCATACCTTATGCAGGAGTATCTTATCCAAGAAGGCCCGTGTCCCAACAGCCGTAACCTTGTAGGTATCCTTGAGTGCATTGTTAATCACCTGATAGCGAAGAATTGTTTCCCGCTGTTGCATTCGCTTGATTTCAGCTTCAGTCTTGATATTTTCCTTCTGGATCTCTACCTTGCGCAGCGCACCTACTACTTCAAAATTCTGAGAAATCACCATCCAGAGTTTGCCCAATTCCTCGTTGGGGAACTTCTCTTTGAGCGAGGAGAAGAAAGGAGGATCTATACGAGCTATATCCACTAAGGTCTCCAAAGAGAGTTTTTTATAATTGATAATAAGTTCCTTGAGTTCTTCTATTCCGGTTTTCTGCCGCGTACTCACAAGAGCAATACGCGTATGAAGAGCAGCTTCCAAGGCTGGGATATCAATGGTAATTCCTCAGGGCTTCATCCGATCGGCCATATTGATAGCTAAAATAGTAGGAATCCCAAAATCCTTAATTTGAGTAAAGAGATAGAGATTTTGTTTGAGATTCTCCACATCGGCTACCACCACTACCACATCCGGAAAGTCTATATCATCCCTATCCAAGAGACAACTTACAGCTACCTTTTCATCCATAGAATTAGGATTGGTACTATAAGTACCTGGCAGGTCATAGATACGTGCATTGATGATTTGGGAGAGCTTACAGAATCCCACCTTTTTATCCACAGTAACTCCAGGATAATTCCCTACATGCTGATTCATCCCCGTAAGCAGGTTGAAGATGGAAGTTTTCCCTACATTGGGATTGCCGATGAGAGCTACTTTTTATTTCATTTTTTTACTCATCAGAAGCCGTATTAAAGATTTCTACCTCGATATATTGTCCCATTTCCTTACGAATGGCCAAGTGTGTATCATTCACAATCAGATAGTAAGGATCCCCTAAGGGAGCTATCTCCACCAGTTCTACCTTATTTCCAGGAAGACATCCCAATTCTAATAATTTGATAGGAAGCATCTCGGTATGTATCTCCTTGATAAGATACTTTTCTCCACGCTTCATTTGATTGACGGTAAGTGTCATTTTTATTTATACTTATTTTAAAGAGGCAAAGATACTATTTTTTCTTCTTCTCAAAAAAATTATGTAATTTTTGTCATGGATTTTAAAAAGACTTCATAAAATATGAAAAACTATCTCTTACGTTCAGTAGTAGGAGTACAAATCGCTTCTTTTTGTCATCGTTGGATTACTTGTTTTAATAACTCAATTTATCAACGATAAGGGTATATCTATATGAATATGAACCTGCTCAAGACTTCTTAAGTATTGTACTCACTCCCTTCTATATCCTTATCAATAACAGCCAATATGGCAACTCTTTCTTTCTATTGTTACATCTCGCTCTGCTATTTCTTGTTTTTCTCTTAGGTAGATGGCTTTTGGCGACGCGGCACACGACTACTGGGAGGGGTTGCTTTTAGCTGCTTGTGGGATTGCTCTTGTCCTTGTATCAAGTATTAGTATCTATGCCTATGGACAACAAGGTGAAAAGAATCGGGAGGAATACTCCTATGAAAATGAGGATTATCCTAAAAAGACAACAATTCTGATAATGAAGAAGGAGAAGATCCTGAAGATTTTTCTCATCATAGAAGAAACAGGGATGATGACGAGGAAGAAATAACCTATAATCCTGAAAAAGACACCAAAGGCACTTACGATCCTTTTGTTTTTTTAAGACAAGTCAAATGGATTACATGGAATGGGATAAACCACAAGAGTATTATAAGTGGGAGTTTAACAAATTCAATCGTGATTTTTTTCCAGAAATTATTTCATCAAGAAAAAATATATAGTAGATTTTGGAGGATATCTATCGTGAGGTAGATAGGAGCAAAGCCAGCAAAGAAGCACAAGACAAAGGACTCTATGAGTTTACTCAAGAGCTTGGAAAAGACTCCTATATGCTCTCTTGTTTTTGGAGACATTTGGGTACTTTTACCTTGGAACAGATGAATCAGAATCAACTGCTTCGCTATAGTGCCAGAGCACGCTACTTACTCAAAAGTGTATTACTTAGACAAGGGTAATATCAGCCTATATGAGGCTGTCTATAAAATAATGAAAGACACTGATAATGAAGTTACTGAATATGGAAGATACGATAAAGAACAACACCTAAAGAACCAGCTAAAAGCACTACTTAGGGTATACACCGATCAGGATCGCTCAGAGGAACTTAGGCGTGATCTGAACAATAGTGACCTAAAATATACCGATATACGCTGGGCATATTTCTTCTGGGCTCGCCGCTATAAGGAGAAGAATATTCCTATCACTCTACGTATTCTCTTAGATATCAATAAATATGTAAAAAGATAAATATCCTAAGGAATACGAAAAAGCCTGTCATGTAGATAGATCCTACATTTTTTAAAATACAAATAAGATCATTCCTTAAAGATGCAATAAATTGCGTCTCTACCCCTAACACAAGCTCTAAGAGACAAGGTTTTTTGTAGAGACGCAATTCATCACTTCTTAAAAAGTTATAGAAATTTGCTTTTTTCACTGTGTTATAACAATGTTTTTTTACTTTTTCCAAAGCTTCAGCGATACCTTCTGGTTTTTCTACCCCTGCGGTAGCAAAGAAAGGCTGACCACCACCGCCTCCTTGGATATATTTACCCAACTCGCGTACGATTTTTTTCCAGCATCTAAGCCTTTGCTTTGGGTCAATTCCCTTATTGATATAGCACAAGAGTAGCGCTTACCATCTTCTTGTACAGCTCCGAAGAGAATAAAGGCATCTTTGACTTCTTCCCCAAGCATAAAGGCTAAATCCTTGAGAGTAGCGATATCCAAATCCAAACGTTTTGTCAAGCATTGTACACCTGAGATGGTTACAAACTCACCCTTTGAGCTCACCCTTGAGGCTGTTTGGCCTGTTCTCTCTTGAGTTGTTCCAACTCCTTATGTAGGCGAGCATTCTCCTCTTGTAAGTTAGTAATGGACTTGATAGGATCTTGCGGATTCTTGAGCGATCCCTTGATTTCTTCCAAGAGCTTTTCTTGAGATAAGAAGTGCTTAAGAGCTCCCGCATTAGTAATAGCCTCTATACGGCGTACCCCAGCAGCTACCGCTCCTTCGGAAACAATCTTGAAGAACCAAATATCCCCTGTATTCTTTACGTGAGTACCTCCACAGAGTTCTCGGCTTCCACCAAACTGTATCATACGTACTTTCTCCCCATATTTTTCTCCAAAGAGAGCCATTGCTCCTGCTTCCAATGCCTGTTGTATAGGAATATTGCGATGTTCCTCAAGAGGAATCTTTTCATAAATACGCTTGTTCACCAGCGTTCTACCTCGGTGAGTTCCTCAGGTGTGAGCTTGGCGAAGTGAGAGAAGTCAAAGCGCAAGGACTCTGGTGATACATGAGAGCCTTTTTGCTCCACATGTGTTCCCAAGACCTCCCTTAGTGCCTGATGCAGCAAGTGAGTGGCACTGTGATTGGACTGAGCCAAAGCTCGTCCTAAGGGATGTACCTCCGCCTTGAACGGATCATTGAGATTTTTCTGGCAGATGCTCCGCTATGTGTATAATGAGGTTATTTTTCTTTCTTGGTATCTGTAATATAGATTAGCTCACCATTGGCGGCTTGTAGGGTACCACGATCTCCTACCTGTCCTCCTCCTTCGGGGTAGAAAGGGGTAGTGTTGAACACCAATTGGTACAAGGTACCATCCTTTTGGCTCTCTACCTTACGATATTTGACCAAGCGAACCACTGCTTCCAATGTATCATAACCAATAAATTCCTCTTCTTCATCATCACGGAGTACTACCCAATCTCCTGCTTTTACCTGAGCTGCAGCACGGGAGCGCTCCTTCTGTTTCTGAAGATGCTCCTCAAAAGAAGCCTCGTCCAAAGTCATGCCTCGCTCGGAGAGAATCAGTGCAGTAAGGTCTTTGGGAAAGCCATAAGTATCATAGAGTTCAAAAGCTTTACTACCAGAGAGCTGCTTGTCAGTAGCATTCTGTATCATCACATCCAGCATCAGTAAGCCTTGCTCTAAAGTACGCAAGAAAGAGGCTTCTTCTTCCTTAATCACACTGACTATTAAGAGGTATTCCTTTTCCAATTCAGGAAAGTACCACCCATTTGTTTGGTCAAGGTTTCTACCAACTTGTAGATGAATGGCTCTTTCTGTCCTAAGAAAGTAAATCCATAACGAATAGCACGGCGTAAGATACGACGAATGACATAGCCTGCTCCATTGTTGGAAGGCAATTGCCCATCAGCAATCGCAAAGGATACCGCCCTGATATGATCAGAGATCACACGTATGGCTATATTAATCTGTTCTTGTTCTGGAGTGAGTTGTATACCATTAGTGTAACGAGTCTTAGTAATCTCTTCTACTTTGTGAATCAGAGGCGTAAATACATCCGTATCATAGTTGGACTGCTTGCCTTGTAGCACCATACAAAGGCGCTCAAAGCCCATACCTGTATCTACATTCTGAGCAGGGAGCTTTTCCAAAGAGCCATCAGCCTTACGATTGAACTCCATGAAGACATTATTCCAGATTTCAATCACCTGAGGATGGTCATTATTAACTAAGTCTCGACCTGCTACCTTAGCCTTTTTCTTCGTCTGAGCGGATATCCACATGGATTTCAGAACAAGGGCCACAGGGGCCTTGGTCTCCCATTTCCCAGAAATTATCCTTCTTGTTCCCCAAGAGGATATGATCCTCAACAATACGTTCTTTCCAAATGTCATACGCTTCTTGGTCAAAGGGCACTCCTTCTTCAGGACTTCCTTCAAAAAAACAGTTACATATAGATTTTCCTTAGGAATCTTATACACTTCGGTGAGCAATTCCCACGCCCAAGTGATGGCTTCCCTCTTAAAATAATCACCAAAAGACCAGTTGCCCAGCATCTCAAACATGGTATGGTGGTAGGTATCACGCCCTACTTCCTCCAAATCGTTATGTTTTCCAGATACACGAAGACATTTTTGGGTATCCACTACCCGTTTTTGCTTAGGCTTGGCATTGCCTAAGAAAAAAATTCTTTGAACTGGTTCATCCCTGCATTGGTAAACATCAGGGTAGGGTCGTTCTTAATTACCATAGGAGCAGAGGGAACGATCACATGTCCCTTGCTCTCAAAGAATTTTAGAAATAATTCTCTTATCTCTTGTGAGGTCATAATTTATTCCTTTTTAAGCCCGCAAATATACAATAAATAATCATCAAATGCAATATAGCCACTGCTTTTTTTCTACAAAGATTGTTCCTTTAGCTTTCGAGAAAAAAATAATAATGAAGTCTTTCTAACAAAAATCCTTGTCAAAAAAAGTTTTTTTGTGTAGTATGTTATAAATATTTCTATCAGAGCCCCGTCTTGCTCCAAAGAAAAAGGAAAAATACTCATAAAAAGCCATTAAGGCATCCCTTGTATAAGAATTATTCAGTGCTGGCTTGTCTGTTCTGTAGATTTCTGAGAATAAGCACTATAATCATTATCATTCTTTATATTCTCTAACTGTTTTTTTGGATTGCCTGATGAGAAATGGGATACCTACTTAAGTTAAGCAATGGGAGAAAATAAGCAGCAAACAAAGCCTCTTTTTTTGATAAAGGATAATTCTCCGTAAAAGTTCTCATAACAGAAATCGCTACATTTTTCTAAATATAAGTTATATTGGTTTTGCATTCTGATATTATTACCTTTCTTTCAAAAAGAAGTATCTATCAATAAATATTCTCAATGGCAAAAGGATATTTTCAAAAATCCTCATAGAGTACCCTCACTCCCTCGGGAGCAAAGGATTGTAGTATCTCTGCATTTTTATTAGTCAGCCACAGGTGAGAGGGCACATGCTCTTCTTCTTTGGCAAGTAGATTGTTTTGGGAGAGGATACGCTCTGTCTGCTTAGCTACAGCTTGAGCAGAATCCATGATACGAACATTCTCAGGCAAAAATTTCGGAAATAAGAGAGGTAAGATAAGGATAATGGGTACAGCCCAAAACCAAATAATCCATTCCCTTGGCTACCATAGGGCGGAGGTATTGCTCCAAGAGTGCCATCATCTCAGGGGTGTCTATCTTTCCTTCCTCTATGAGTGGTACCAACCCTATTCCTTCTTGCTTAAGTACAATAATCCCTTTATCAAGTAGTTGCTGACAGGTGTTGGCAAAGAAAGCACTCTTTAGAGTACTTTGTGTAGCCAATACCCCTATGGTTTTGGTTTGGCTATAGAGCCCTGCAGGCTTGATCGCAGGCTCTATCCCTATAAAAGGCACCTTATACTTAGCCCTAAGGTGAGTTATAGCATTGGTTGTAGCGGTATTACAAGCTACAATAATGAGTTTGCTATGATGGTCTAATAAATATTCCGTGTTCTTTTCGCAAAGAGCAATAATCTCCTCTGAGGACTTTTTCCCCATAGGGAGCATTGAGACTGTCCGCTAAGTATAAAGTACTCTCACAAGGAAGCTGCCTTGCCACCTCCCTCAGATAGTAGTACCTCCTACTCCTGAATCAAATAAACCAATAGGACTTATCAATGATTAATGATTATTTAATATTCTTTTAATGTATCTCCTCTAAGAATCTTTTATGCAAGCTAAAACTTTTTTTGCTCAGCATATTTTTATGCTTTTGAATAAAGATCATATTTAAAAATATAAATCTCCCTCCCTTACAAACTTTTTAGGTAAGGGAGGTAGAATTATCTTGTTGAATTATTTATTTCTATTCTTTTTTTCTTATTATTTTTCCTTTCGTATGATCTCCCTATTTGGTTGGAAGCTGCAAAAAGAAGCAATCATATTGTTAAGCATTTCGGCACCTGCTTGTGGGGAGTTAGGCAAGAGAATGAGGTTACTCTTGGTATCTTGTCCCACCGCCTGTAATGTATCATAGTGTTGTGTTACCACTATCAGTGCGGAAGCCTCTTGTGAACTGATACCTACTTTGTTGAGGACATCGACACTCTCTACCAAACCACGTGCGATTTCGCGACGTTGATCCGCGATACCTTGCCCTTGTAAGCGCTTACTTTCGGCCTCTGCTTTAGCTTTTTCTACAATAAGAATACGCTGTGCATCCCCTTCATATTGTGCAGCTACTTTCTCACGCTCGGCTGCATTGATACGGTTCATAGCTGCTTTTACTTGAGCATCTGGATCTATATCAGTAACCAAGGTCTTGATAATATCGTAACCATAAGTTTCCATGGATTCTTGCACTTCACGCTTTACAGCGATAGCGATATCATCTTTCTTAACAAAGACATCGTCCAACTTCATCTTAGGCACTTCTGCACGTACCACATCGAATACATAACTGGTTATCTGGTCATGAGGATATTCAAGCTTATAGATGGCATCATATACCTTGTCTTTGATCACGACAAACTGAACAGAGACTTTGATTTTAACAAAAACATCGTCCAATGTTTTGGTTTCCACAATCACGTCCAGCTGTTGAATCTTAAGACTTATACGTGCTGCAATCTTGTCAATCACAGGGATTTTCAGTTGTAATCCTGAATGACGAATACTTTGGAACTTTCCAAAACGCTCTATAGATACGGCTGTTTGTTGCTTTACAGTAAAGAACAAAGAAAACAATATAAACAAGCCAAACAAAAGGAAAATTACGGGTACGTAACTCATAACAAATATATTTTATTTTTCGCGCAAAGATACAACATTTTATTTTAAAAAAACAAGCGAAATTTCACCCTACTAAAGGTTGTAAAAATAAATAATTTTACCTAATTTTGCAGCCTATTACCCGCCACTATTATGGAATGGATTCAAATGTACATAAAATCATTGGGCAATATGTCTACCAGCAGCTATGTCGTTCTACTCAAAGAGAGTCATGGCAAGAGATTAGTGCCCATTATGGTTGGAGAAAATGAAGCTATGGCTATCCAATATAACCACTTCAAAAAGCACGACTATCAGTCATCCTTCTATTTACAATGTGATGCTGGAGATACTGGAAAGAAATGAACTGCATATCACTCAAGTACAGATTTCGGAATTCAAAGAAGGTAATTTCTTCTGTCATCTTCTTTGTGAAGATGAGACAGGTACTACCTCCTATCCTATCCGTGTGGCCGATGGACTGGTAATGGCCATCTGTGCCAATGCCCCCTATCTATATGGTCTCCGAATTGGTAAAAAGATATGGCTCTACCTCCCGAGGGAAAGAGGATTTCACTGAGACGGAACCCGAAGAAGAGAGCACAAGACCTTCCAGCAAAGATGAACTAAAAGCGCTACCTCACAGCGGAGTTAGAGCGGCTTATGGAATCTTCTCTTATGGAAGAAAAATTATGAGATGGCTGCCAAAAATCCAAAAAGAACTAGACCGAAGAAAGAAAATATAACACAAATTGTCTATGAAACTTATATGTGTTTTTACACTTTTGCTTTCCCCAATGCTGGGAATAGCACAATCGCAAGGAAATACAATCATTCCAAGCGAGGGTATGAGCTTGGAGAGTGTCCTTAGGGGTGTCTTAGGAATGTGTGTCCTCCTCATGATTGCCATCCTCTTTAGCCACAATCGCAAAGCCATCGCTTGGAAAACCGTCGGTATCGGGCTGGCTATACAATTGCTCTTAGCCTTTGGTGTACTGCGAGTAGCATGGGTGAGAGAACTCTTTGAACTGGCTGGACGCTTTTTCCTACTGATCTTGGACTTCACCAGAGCTGGTAGTAATTTCCTTTTTGGAAACTTGATGGATATAAATGGGATTGGGTATATCTTTGTTTTTCAGATACTCCCTACCATCATCTTCTTCTCTGCTCTTACCTCTATCCTTTTCTACTATGGCATCATTCAGCTATTCACTCGTGGATTGGCCTGGGTACTAAGTAAATCACTAAAAATCTCTGGAGCAGAGAGCCTTTCGGTTACAGGGAATATTTTCTTAGGACAGACAGAAGCTCCACTGATGATTAAGTCCTTTTTGGAGAAGATGACCAAGAGTGAGATTCTGCTTGTCATGGTAGGTGGTATGGCTACAGTAGCAGGAGGAGTATTGGCCTCCTATATCAACTTCTTAGGAGGAAATGATGATGCATTGAAATTAGAATTTGCCAAGCACCTATTGGCAGCTTCAGTCATGGCAGCCCCTGGTGCAGTGGTTATCTCTAAAAATACTCTATCCACAGGATGAACCAATTCCTACAATGTATGAAAGCTCCCATGAGAAGTATGGAAGCAATATCCTCGATGTCATCAGCACAGGTACTAGTGAAGGACTAAAACTGGCTGCCAATGTAGGAGCCATGCTCTTAGTCTTCGTTGCGCTAATTGCCATGGTCAATTACTTCCTTGGCTGGGTAGGAGAGATTACCCACCTGAATGGGGTAATCAGTAATAGCAGTATACTCCCTTATGATCGGTTCTCCTTGGAGATGATTTTAGGCTCTATCTTCTCCCCTATTATGTGGCTAATAGGTATAGCCAAAGAAGATATGATGTTAGTGGGTCAGCTCTTGGGAATCAAGTTAGCTGCCTCTGAATTTGTCGGCTATACTCAGTTGGCTGTATTGAAAAACCCCGAAGCCCCTATGCACCTAATGTATCAAAAAAATCGGTGATTATGTCCACTTATTTGCTATGTGGTTTTGCCAACTTTGCCTCTATTGGGATACAGATAGGGTGGGATCGGATCTCTTGCTCCTAACCAGCGTAAGACCCTTTCTGAGTTTGGACTCAAGGCAGTATTGGGAGGAACCCTCGCCTCTCTAATGTCTGCCACTATTGCCGGAATGATCTTAGGATAGTAAAATTCAATTGTTAATTATCAATACTAAACTAATCATTAATCATTGATCATTATAAAAAGAATGGAAAGAATAGCAAGTTTTTGTGTAGACCATCTCAAGTTACAGCGGGGGATTTACCTTTCTCGTAGAGATGTTGTAGGTCAGGAAGTGATTACTTCTTTTTGATATTCGTATGAAAGCCCCCTACCGTGAACCCGTATTAGGAGGAGCTGAAATACATACTATGGAACACTTGGCAGCCACTTGGCTACGCAATAGTGATTGGAAGGATAAAAATCATCTATTGGGGACCTATGGGCTGTATGACAGGACATTATCTGATTCTCGCAGGAGACTATACTTCTAAGGATATAGCCCCACTGATCATCCGTCTGTTCGAATATATGGCTAATTTCGAGGGAGACATCCCTGGAGCTTCTGCAGTAGAATGTGGTAATTACTACAACAACAACCTCCCTATGGCCAAGTACGAAGCCAAAAAAATATTTGGATGAGGTACTCTACCAGCTTAAAAGAGGAGAATCTGAATTATCCTGAATAATAAAAAAGAGGCTGTCCGAAAAAAATCTTATTCCTGAAAGGCGATTTGCAAATCGCTCCTACAACAGAACCCAAAACAACTAATTTTCAATAGAATAAAATTTTAAAATATTCGATTTAAACCTTGAAAAAAATACTGTTTTTGGATTTTTCGGACAGTCTCTTTTCCCTTTTAGAGAATGTTGGCCTTGCTATTCACTAAAACCTGATTTTTATCTTTCGTAATTCCTCTTTAGCATCAAACCTATTTTTCTATAAGATTATCCTTGATGATATTGCCGTCCTTAAGTACCACGGTACGCTTGCTGAATTGGGCAATATCGTCCTCATGGGTTACGAAGCCTATAGTACTCCCCTTTATCATTAAGTTCTTGGAAAAAGTTCCATTACTTCATAGGAAGTACGGGTATCTAGATTCCCAGTAGCCTCATCAGCCAGAAGGATTACAGGGTCATTCACTAAGGAACGAGCTATGGCCACACGCTGCTGTTGCCCTCCTGAAAGTTCACTGGGCATATGGTGCAAGCGTGACTCCAATCCTACCTTTTTTTCAAAGCCTCTATAGCACGATCCCGACGTTCTTTGGCCGAGATTTTTAGGGTTATACATCAGGGGAAGTTCCACATTCTCTATAGCGGAAGTACGTGCCAAGAGATTATAAGCCTGAAAGATAAAACCTATCTTGGTATTACGCACATTCGCCAGTGAGTTCTTGGACATATTTCTCACTGAAATACCATCTAGTATATAATCCCCCGAAGTAGGTCTGTCCAAGCATCCTAAAATATTCAACAGAGTAGATTTCCCAGAACCGCTAGGTCCCATAATAGTAACAAACTCTCCCTCATAAATATTCAGGTCAATCCCCTTGAGCACATGTAGGGTCTCTCCCCCATCTTGAACTCCCTTCTGAGGTCTTTTTATCTCAATAATTGTCTTTCCCATAATTCCCTCTATTTAGCTTTTGCTATTGTCACGTCGGCGCATCTTTGGCATAAAAGGACTTGCCCCATTCTGATTTCCCTGAGCTGTTTGGGCTGTAGGATTCATAGCCGAGAGGGAGGTAACCACCTCTTCCCCTTGGGAGAGACCACTGACCACCTCTACATTGATACCATCATTGTTTCCTATCACAATAGCTTTCTGAGAAAGACTTCCATCGGGCTGTTCCACCCATACATGTTTGTTCTTTCCCTTACTGCGTTCTACCTTGGGGATTGGTACATTGATTCCTTTTTGTGCGTAATATTGTGCTAAGAGTGCCAAATCTGGAGAAAAAGTTAATAGCCTTGTTATTGACGATGGTAACTCCTTTGAGTTCGTTGGTATAGATCACTATAGTCGCTGTAAGTCCAGGTTTTAGTTTCTCCTGAGGATTCTGTGCATCCACAATCACAGTATAGGTTACTACATTGGAAGTAGTGGTAGGCGAAAGCCTTACTTGTGATACTTCCCTTGAAATTCCTCTAAAGGATAGGCATCGACAGTAAAGGTAACGCGCTGTCCTACTTTCACCTGACCTATATCTGCCTCATCCACATTAGCCTCCACTTGCATTTTTTTGATATCTTTGGCAATTTTAAAGAGGGTAGGAGCACTCATGGTAGCGGCCACAGTCTGACCAACTTCTACCTCCTTACTAAGAATAATCCCATCGATAGGGGCATAGATACTGGCATAACCGAGGTTTGTACGAGCCTGATTGAGCATAGTGAGTCGTTGTGTAACTGCTGCCTTAGCATTATGGAGCTGATAGTAGGCCTGCTCATAGTCAGCCTTGCTAATGATCTGGTTATCATACATATTTTTTTCTTACGCTCATAATTCTGTTGGTAGTAAGTTACCTCATTGAGCGCAGCGTTGTAGTTGGCTTTGAGCATTGATAACATTCTCTTGTAGGTTGGTCTTATCCAATTCGGCTAAGAGTTCTCCCTTTTTTTCACTTGGCTGTTGTAGTCTACATATATCTTGCTCACCAAGCCAGAAACCTGAGTACCTACCTCTATCTCATCAACAGGCTGTACACTTCCTGTGGCAGTAACCTCCGTAGTTACATCCCCTTTTTCTACTTTTTTTCTTTCTGTATCTCAATGATTGCAGGTTTTTCCTTAAAGAAAAAAACGATATGCTCCATAGCCCACTCCTGCAAGCAATAGGACAATTATAGATGTTTTTATTATCTTCTTCATTCCGATTTAGTCTTTAGTCTTTAAGTTCTTAGTTCTTAATCTTCAGTTATTAGTTATTGATCATTATTTCCTTCCCTTGATAGAAATTCAATAATTGTTGGTAGAGTAAGACCATATATTTATTCTGTAGGTACGTTTGCTCAGCATTAAGGTAGGTATTTCTACTAACAAGGAGTTCGGTATTGGTTAAGTTGCCAAACTCATGTTTTTCTGAGCCAATTCGTAGGCCAATTTTTGCATTATCCCGTGCTGTTTTGGAAGCTACCTCCTGTGCTTGACGGGTAGTAGCGTTGTGCCAAGCGGTCTCTATTTTTAGTATAGAGGTCTTTTTCTGCTTTGTCGGCGATCCAGCTCCGCTTGGGATTCGGCTATTTTGGCTAAAGCGACATTATTTCTGTTCTGATAGCGAGAAAAAAATAGGAATATTAAGTGATAAACCAACCGTTTTCCCCAAAAATTATTTCTCAATTGCTCCATATACTTATCAGCAGCTCGGTCAGAATACCCTGTATTGAGACCTGCACTAAAGGGTAAGAGAAGGCAAATACCCCGCTTTAGCGATTTGAATATCCTTTTGAGCTATTTCTTTTTGTTTTTCATACACCTTAGTATTAGGCAAATGCTGTAATGCTTGCCTAAATATCTCCTCTTTATTCTCAATAGGAGCACTAACTTCCTCCTTCTGAATAATTTCTATTTTTGAAATCCGTTCCTATAGGCAACTCCAAGAGCTGCTTGAGAGCAAGCACCTGAGTCTCATATTGGTTTTTGTGCTAATATAATATTATACTGATTGTTAGCATTTTGAGTTTCTATCTCGATAAGGTCAATCTTGGCGATAGCTCCATTTTTCAAAAACGCTTTCGAGCCTGAGCGAGTTCTTCCTCGGAGGAGCGAGCTGTATTCTTAGCCGTAGTGATATTCTCATATTGATAGAGTGCTTGTAAGTATGCCTCCAACACACTCAGGGTGATGTTGTTCTGAGCTTCCTTCCTATACAACTCACTTTGTTCCAATACCAATTGGGTACGTTCTGCCTGCAATCCGAGCTTTCCTCCTTCGTACAAAGGCAAAGAAGCACTCACCCCAAAGCTGTTGGTGAAGGTTGTTTGATTCACCCTATCATTGGTAATCTGGTTGATTACTGAACCATTGTTTACATTGGCAGAAGCATTAGCCGCTATACTCGGTGAGGCGATTACTCTTAGCCTGATGAAGATTGATAGAGGCCGTTTGTTGACTAAGTTCCGTCTTTTTTTACAGATATATTATTAGTTACAGCATAGTTGATACAATCAGTAAGCGACCATGTCTTCTCTTGAGCCCACATAGGTAGGGACAAAAGAGCTACAAAAGATAATTTTTGTATTTCATTTTTGATGATTGTTTTTGAGCTACAAAAATACTCTTTTCAAACAAAAGAAATATATAAGGGAAAAATATATTTTAACACCCCACCGACACAATAAAAGCTCCCCAGATTATAGGAATCAAGAACTTTTTCTCTTAGGAAATCACAATTGATATTATTATCTTGTAAATCAGAACACTAAAAAAAGTGCCTATAGACAATTCTATAAGCACTTTTATTAATCATTTGCTATTTTTTTCATTTGTCATTGTCCTAAACTGGTCTTTAAAGTTTTTAAAGAGCGTCATAAGATTGATGATAGAGCGAATCAGTACACGAGTTTCGAGGAGCAAACTAAAAATATAGCTTAGTATTCTTAGGACTGGACTCGGAGGTACGGATGTCGCGTATCTGCTTTTTCTATCAGTTCAGAAATCTCGTCCTTGATACTGCTAACATCCTTGATTAGCTGTGTGGTAGAGTTCGAATACATAGAAACATTCAGTATCTCCAATATCTTCTGGAACTGCTGCTGCATTTTTCTCAGAGATTGTTTTTAAGATTTCGTATATGATTGTATTTTAATTTCTTATGATTATTATCCACATGAGTATAGCTGGTATCGGCTATAAAGCTAATAGAGTTAGACATACTGTGTAGATAGTCCAAGATAAGAATATAGAACTTACTGGAAGTCACTGAACTATCATCGATAGAACGGATAAAGTAATAGATATCACTTTTGAGGTCTTCTATATCGGAGGTGAGCGCCTTGGCTCGTTTTTTTACAAGCTTTGAGCCCTTTGTGATTTTCTACGGCCAGATTATCTATCACTTCACGGTAGAGCTCATCAATGGTCTGCACAGCCCCAGCGATATTCTGGGAGCTGAGCTTCATGATTCCACTAATGGTGATAAGGTCTTCCTTATTAAAGCGTTTCTTTTTGAGCTTCTTTTTCCTTGCGTTGTTTTTCTACGATAAGCAATAGCATTGCGCACTACCAAGTAACCAACAAGGAATATCATGGTAATCAGGCCATATATTTCCCCATAGAAAAGAATCACTGCAATTCCCAATCCCATGACAAAGGCTGCTCCAGCGGTGAGGAACCATCCCCCTATGACATTGAACACCCCTGCCACACGGAATACAGCTGATTCTCTCCCCCAAGCTCTATCGGCAAGAGAAGTACCCATAGCCACCATAAAAGTAACATAGGTAGTCGAGAGAGGCAACTTCAAAGAAGTACCCACAGCGATAAGGCTACTGGAGACTACCAAGTTGATCGCAGCTCGGACGACATCATACGCTGGCTTATCTATAGAATCACTTTTTTTCTTCCTCTGGTTTTTTTCAAAGCGGCTATGGATATACTTCAAGGTACGCTTAGGGATAAGAGCCTCAATCATGGAAGTAACCCATACACTAAAGCGAACAATCCCACGGGAGAGCCCTGTAGCCTCAAACCGTTCCTTGCCCCCTCCTTGTTGGGAGAGCTTCATCTCGGTTTGCATCACATTGAGTGCCTTTTTAGAGAACCAAATGGTAAGTATCATCAGAGTCCCTGCTATGATGAGAAAAAAATCTGAGGGGTCTGTACATTCTCCCTGAGGGCTCCCATGGTCATGGACTGTTCTGGAGTTCCCGCGGCTTCCCACAGCTGGAAAGAATCCCAAGCAGCTACAGGTACCCCAATAAAGTTTACCAAGTCATTACCCGCAAAAGCCATTGCCAGCGCAAAGGTACCTGAGAGAATCACCACCCGCCAGATACTTACCTTATACCAATAAAGTATCTGTCCCAAGATAAAAAAAGCCAACAAAGAAACAACCCAACAGTAGGAGAGTGTTCTGATCTATCCAATCCAAAAAGCTCCTTATGCATAAAGGACAAACCACTCAAAGCCCTTGATGACAAGAAAATAGCTTAGCGCAGTGAGTGCAATCCCCCCTACAATACCGCTAAAGTAGCGCATGCGTTTTTCGAAGTCAAAAGTAAAGAGTAGTCGGGTGAGGAATTGCACCAAAGACCCCACAACAAAGGCGATAAAAACCGAGACAAAGATAGCCACAATCACCTGCCCCTACCTTGTCCGTATTGATATAGTTTCTGACTCCATCTATCACGTACAGCAGTCGGTCTTTTTCTTTGAGTTCCTTGACAAAAAGCAACCCCTACAGAAGCTCCTAAGAGCTCGAAAACGATAGAAATTGTTGTGGAAGTAGGAAGTCCTAACGTATTGAAGAAGTCCAACAGGAGAATATCGGCCAACATCACTGTGGCAAAGATCACCATCAGTTCCTCGAAGTAAAACATCTCTGGGTTGAAGATACCCTTCTTGGCTATCTCCATCATCCCATTGGAGAAGATAGCGCCTATTCCCACCCCCTATACTGGCCACAATCATGATAGTGCGAAGCCGTGCCGCTCTGGAACTAAAGGCCGAGTTCAGGAAGTTCACAGCATCATTGCTCACTCCTACCACAAGGTCAAAAAAATAGCAAGGGCAAAAAGGGCTGAGAGGGTAAAAAAATATAAACCTGTTCCATTCTTTTGTATTTTTGGTGCAAATATATTACATTTTTTTATTTTATCCACCATAGTTTCCCATTTTTTTACTTGCAAAGAACTTGGGAAATTATTTGTATACAGACTACCTGTTCCCAAGCCTTGTGGTAAGGGGTTTTCCAGAGTATATGTCCACTGTGCTATAGCCGAAAGTCCTATGTTGCCCTCCAGAGCGGAGGTAACCCACCAGCCGATATTTTCTTTCTCTGCCAAGGCTATCCACTCTTCACTTCCTCTGTACCCCCCTATAAGCGAAGGCTTTAGAATAATATAAGCAGGTTTTATCCATTGGAGTATCTCCTCTTTTCGAGAAGGACAAGCCACTCCTATAAGCTCCTCATCTAAGGCAATTGGCAAAGGAGAGGTCTCACATAGGCGTGCCATCACCTCATATTGTCCTGCTCGGATAGGTTGTTCTATGGAATGAATCTGTAAGTCCGAGAGTCTCTTGAGCTTCTCCAAGGCATCCATAGGAGAAAAAGCCCCATTGGCATCCACCCGAAGCTCTATCTCGGAAGGGGTAAATTGCTGGCGAATACCCTTGAGGAGTGTATACTCTGTCTCGAAGTCTATGGCTCCGATTTTTCATCTTGATACAGCGGAATCCCTGAGCAAGTTTCTCCCGTATCTGCTGCTGCATGAACTCCTTATCGCCCATCCAAATAAGACCATTGATAGGAATAGCCTCCTTGCCTTGGGTAAAAGCAGAAGGAAAAAGTACCCCTCCTCTTGAGTTTCCAAGGAGAGAAAAAGCCTGTTCTACCCCAAACTGTATAGAGGGATAACTCTTGAGCTCATCCCATAGAGCTTCCTTCCCCAACGAGATATGTTGGCAAACCCATAGGAGCTTACTCCGTTCGTAATCAGCAATATTATCTATACTCAACCCTGGGAGTGGGCTGCATTCGCCTATGCCAAATCGTCCGTCGTGCTCTATAGTGAGCAGCCAAGTAGGTTTTTCAGTCAGCACCCCACGTGAGGTACCCGCAGGACGCTTAAATTGTAAGATGTGTTTTTGGAAAATTGCCTTCATCTCTTTGAAATAAACAGATGACAAAAGTAGTGATTTTTCTTTGTAAAAATAAAATATTTTTTTCTTACCTTTGCACGATGAAAAACAAACCATTTTTTTACTTTTTTTATTTTTACTGATAGCCTTGACTGCTTGTGATAGAACCGAACGTGCCATCTCCCAGATCCCAATGGAAGTGAAGGTCTTGCGTATGGATTCTATTTTTCTTCCATACCCCTGTGGAGGAACTACCACTTATCAAAGCAAGTATCCCCTATTCTTCCCTGAAAATACCACAGATGAAGAATGGGCTAAGAAGCAATCCGACTCCCTACAGAAGGAGCTTTTTCTCGGAAATAAACAAGACCTTTGGAGATTTTTTTCCGATCAAAAAGAAAACAATAAAAGAGTATCTGCCAACATATTAAGTATTATTTTCCTCAGTTCACTCCACCTAAGGTAGTTACCCTAACCTCCGATGTAGATTATTCATCACGTGTGATCTATGCTGACAGCCTATTGCTGATAGGGGTAGATAATTACTTAGGGAGCAAAACATCGTTTCTACAGTGATATGGAAGCATATATTGCTCAGGAATTGGACAAAAAAATACCTCCCTGTAGATGTAGCCCTTTCCTTTGCTGAGGCTATTATTCCTTCCTCAAGGAATACTACCTTCTTAGATGCAATGATTCATGAGGGAAAAGTGCTCTACTTAGCTCATAAGTTTCTGCCTACAGTCTCCGAGGAAGACCTACTAAAGTATACCTCTGAGAAATACCAATGGACAGAGGAGAATGAAGCACAGATATGGCGCTACTTCATAGAAAATCAACTTTTATATAGTACCGATAGGAAAAATACTGACCCGCTTTTATCGATATGGCTCCTTTCTCTAAGTTCTACTTGGAACTGGACAATCAATCCCCTGGGGGTGTAGGGCGGTATATTGGACTTCGGATTGTCACCCAATATATGGAAAAACACCCCTGATGCCCTACAGAAATTAGGAATTATCCCTACTGAAGAACTCTTCAAAGAAGCAAATTACAAACCTAAAAAATAGAAAATGAATCATACTTCTGAAATAAAATTACAAGTCGAGCTGGATGAGAATCGTATTCCTGAGCGCCTTTTCTGGGAGGCTCCTGATGGAGGGATCGCTCACCAGGAGGCCAAGGCTCTATTCCTTTCCGTATGGGATCACAAGAGTAAGGAAGCTCTTCGGATAGACCTATGGACAAAGGACATGCCTCTGGAGGAAATGAATATTTTTCTTCTATCAAACATTCCAAACCATGGCTGATACATTCTACAAGGCAACTCAAGATCAGAAAAATGACCGACACAATGCGGGATTTCTGTGATTACTTTGCTGAAAAAATGAATATTACTAAGAAATAAGCTGTCTAAAGATGAAAAAAATAAACTAAAAGTAGGGGTATTGGGTGCAGGACACTTAGGGAAAAATACACCTAAAAACTCCTTAACCAATCCGAGAGATATGAACTTATAGGCTTCTACGATCCTAATAAGGAGCAAGCGCAGAAGGTAGTAGCCGAATTTGGTTATACTTACTTCGATAGTATAGAGAGGCTCATTGAGGCAGTAGAGGTAGTGGATATCGTAACCCCCTACCCTATCCCACTATGAGTGTGCGCTGAAGGCTATTGCCGCCAAGCGACATATTTTTATAGAGAAACCCATTACCAGCACTGTAGCCGAGGCAGAAGAAATATACCGACTACTGGAAGCAAACCAGCTCAAAGGGCAAGTGGGGCATGTGGAGCGCTTCAATCCTGCTTTTTCAAGCGGCTAAGTCGTCCATAGCAAACCCTATGTTCATTGAGGTTCACCGCTTGGCGGAGTTCAAACCCAAGGGGTACCGATGTTTCCGTAGTACTTGACCCTAATGATTCACGATATAGATGTGCTCCTAAGCGTAGTGGATTCGCCTGTAAAAGCATATAGAAGCCAGTGGAGTAGCCGTGATTAGCAAATCACCTGATATTACCAATGCTCGTATAGAATTTGAAAATGGCTGTGTGGCCAACCTTACTGCCAGCCGTATTTCAATGAAGAATATGCGCAAGAGTCGTTTCTTCCAGAAGGATGCCTATATCTCTGTGGATTTCTTAGAAAAAAAGGTAGAAGTCATCCATATGAAAGATGCTCCAGAAGAAGTGAGCGAATATGATATGATCCTTCAGAATGCCGAAGGCGAGCGCAAGCAAATCTACTTCGAATACCCAGAGGTACAACCTACCAATGCTATTCTTGAGGAATTAGAGACCTTTGCCGATGCTATAGAGCACAACACCACTCCTGTAGTGACCTTCCCTACAAGGTACCAAAAGCATTGCGCCTTGCCAAAGATATCGTCACAAAAATAGAGGAAAATTTTAAATAAACTCATGAGTGAATTGGCTTAATTAGCTAATTCACTCATTGCTTCAGAATACACCTCCAAACCCATACACACAAATTTCTGTACACCTTCGCGAAAGGCCTCTTCAAGGTTTTTTGTTGACTCCAGTTTTTTAAAGCTCAGCTAATATATACTGATCCAACTTGAAGATATCTACATCACGTTTGCATCTAGCTTCATTAACAAGGAAGTAAGCAAAATCTTCGAAGATATGATAGCCTTGATTTTTGATTTGCTTTTGCAAGATTAGTTACATGTTTACCAAATCCAAGATGATAACTCTTTTTTTCTAATAAGCATTAATAGCACCATCAGGTCACGAAGACTTTCACTCACGATTACTAAGTTGACCAAACATGAGTGTAAGTAACTGATTCCAACAACTAAAGAACTTTACATACTTATCACCCTCATACTTACAAACTAGATAATTAAAATGATTTCTGTTAAGAAATGAGACTAACTGAGCGAAAAACAGATTTATCTTGATACATGTGCAGAATCTTATGACGCTCTGCAAAGATATGAAATCAAATCTATTGACTCAAAAATACTATATAACTAACTATATTTCAATTGTTTCAAAGAACAATTATTAATTTTAAAGTAGACAGCAGTGATTTTACATATCAAATGTGTTTAAACTCTTGATTTATATTAATCACATTCTCCTTTGTATTTACCCCCCATGAAAGTATTCATAAGCACTGGCTTCCAATTCCCCCACAATCGGAAATAAGATTACCTTCTTCATCGTGTATTTTTGTAAGTATGCTGGATGTCGCCTATGGAATGTTCGCCGTCTAATCCTAATAAAATGCTGTAAAACACATCAGTTAAAAGAGTGTTTACTACATCTTTAAGTTGCTCTTGCTGAGTGTTACTAAGCTCCATTTCTTTTTATTTTTGCATTTACAGCGCTGGGGTATTGAGAGTGTTCAAAAGCACGACTTTAAAAACTTTAGTTTTTTTCAAGATAAAAATTCTTTTGCAAATTCGTCTGAGGTCATAGAGTTGTTATTTTAAAATGATTCCTTTCTTTAAGTCTGCAATGTACTGCTTGTGTATGCTTGTAAATTGCTCTGGGGCTAACTTTTAAGATGGCATAGAGCAGCTTGCGGTGAAAAAGAATAATGATGGTTATACTCCATATAAGGCAAGGAGAGATTGAAAGCCTTCTGTAAAGTAGCAACATTCGAGGCATTACCATAGGATTCAATTACATCCACAAGATCTTCGTGACTGTGATGCCAATCTTCCAAAAAGCAAGTTTTTCGTACTGGGACAACAGTTTTTTATCCTCACCCAATCCTCCTGCAAGAATGATAGCACACTCTATACGGCTGGCATTTTTATGGGTAATGGCATCATTTAGATACTCTTTGAGCAGCTCTATAAGAGCAGAACCTTCAAGTAGTGGTTCTATATAATAAGGCAGGTCATACATTCCTATTTTTCTCGTTTATAAGGCGATCAGTAAGGGTGTCGAGTTCGCTAAAAAGTTATACATAGGCATTAGTTTCTTAAAATTCTCTCGCCTGGTCAAACCACTGCGTTATTTTTCTCTTCCTCAATAGCAAAAAGGCGCTACTTCTGCTAGCTGACATACAGCTTCGTAGGTGTCCTCTCGCTCAGTGGTTTCTATATTGGGCAACCCGTTGATAACAGCGATAAGCCCTCTAATAGGCTCCTAACTTCTTTTTCCTCTTTAGCTTTTTTTACTGCTTTTAGGGTTTCCTTATAGGCTTTCATTGCCTCTCTGCTGTTCTTGCCTTCCCACGAAGCAAAAGGAATGTTGAACTCTGTAGCAAACCAACTCTTAGGGTGCAAGTTAGAGACTGAAGCATATTCACTCAACTCTCGCGTTTTTCTCCAATTCTTTTCAGTTCTTTTCTCAGTACCTTACCTTTTACCTCTTCCACATTCCAGAAAATACAATAGCTGAAGTCTGCCCAAGTACTCAAAGGGGTAATCCAGTCATATCAGGACAATAACGCACCTCAATACCGCTAAGGTTTAATTTACCCAAAGCCTCCATATTACACATATTTCCATCCAATCTCACCGTCTTGAGTTTTTCGAACTGCAAACAAGCTCCCGCAGTCAAAGGGTTGTCCCCCTACCGGTGTGCTTATATTGATAGTAGTAATGTCTTTTAGCGCTTCAAATTCAGGCAAGAATACAGGGGTATTATTCTTCTTTTCAGTACTGATACGAAACGAGATACTCTTCAAAGGAACTGCCACTTCAAGCGTTATCTTATGCGGATTTCCTTCCAAACTAAGCCCCCTCAGCCACTTGTTGCCGAGCTTAATATCAAGAGGATAATCATTATTGTCTACCGATAAATATTCAATCTTTGCTTTTAGAGAAATCTACTGTTGCAGGATCCATTAGCCTCCAGTCAAAGCTCTCCATTTCGCGCTGTTCTGTCCATTTTATAAAGCGGGTATCATTCCCCATATAGTCCATCACACGAGGCCAGTTGCCCTCCCTGCGGGTACTTTTGAAATCGTTGAAAACCTCCCATTGTATAGGGGTGTCAGCATCCACATAAGCATCTGCTTTCTCCCGAGGTCTTAGGGGCTATAGTAAAGCGTCCTTGTCCTGGGGTAATATTCACCTTATGACTGTCCTTTCCTGTGAGAGACAGTGTAAATTTTCCGTAAGTTTTTGGCATTTGTTTACTTATTTAAATTTTTAATTTTCCCTTTGATCTTAACGGGTGCTTGCACTCTATCTATCTGGTAGTCAGCCACACGAGAGGTACGTATATATACCCTTCTCCCTATAAGCTCTGCTTCTATCTTAGCTGTCTTTTTCTGGTTGCTTTAGTAGCAGATAGGGGTATCCAGCATTAAAAATTCCCTTTTTAGAGTAAGCGGTGTTCCTTCTCGCAACACACTTATCTGAGTAGGGTCGCCTGCTTTTTCTTAGCCATATACAGCATTGGCGACATGGGAGAGGTGATACTGTCACGCTCCAAGGAGAGAAGTATATCTCCTTGTTTTTACTCCTAAGCGCTTGGCTGTTACTGTATCATTTTTTGAATCCAGCCACTTTGAGTCCCTTCCCTGATAAGTATAATCATACTTTGACCCCCAAGTCGGCCTTATTGTTCTCTATACGTACCCTGGGATAAGGAACATGCCAAGAAGCCGGCGCTTGATCCAGTGCAAGAGCAGAGAGTCGCAACCAACCTATGCTATTGATTTTGCTAATATTGGCTGTTTCCCATACAATATGTGTCAGTGGCATGCGTGTATTCTCTTTGATAAAAGTCATCAAAGAGGTCTGCTCTTCTGGTAAATAGCTCAAAAAATGATTCCCTTTGGGAGTTCTAAAGACAATATGAGGATTATCCCTCTTAAGAAAATCCACCGCAGGAATTATCTGATCCAAAGGATAGAGTATATCCTCAGTTGTATTGAGTATATACAAGGGCTTCTGATTCATATTACAGGGGAAAAGCACTTCTTCGCCCAACATACTGGCTACCTTTAAACTCCCATTCATTGCGATAAAACCCGCAAAAGGCTCTGGCTGGGTCATGGCAAAATAATATACCCCCGATCCTCCATCGGAAAAACCAGAGAAAAAAACCTTGTTCGGATCAATCACATATTGTTTTTCACCTTAGCAATTTCGTCCATCACCATCTGCTGTCCCTACATGATCAAACCAAGTAGCTCCCTGCTGTCCAAAGGAAAAAGCACATAACAATCTGCAGCATTGGCCAATGACAAGAGTGGTGATTTCTGTACATACTCCTCGGGATGAGCCTTGAGCTCAGGTGAGGAAATGGCTCCATGTAAAAAAACAAGTAATGGCTTAGGCGTCTTGCTCTCCCCTGGGGAGTAGACTACATAGGGACGTACTTTCCCATCAGCACAAGTGTGATCAAAGGTCTTGACAGACTGTGCCTGTAACCCTATACAGAAGAATAGGGAACATATCCATCGGAACATAGTTATTTATAATTAGTTGTTTTTGCGTTTTTTTATAAGTCTATTTGAGGCTTTCAGGCACCTCAAGAATTTCTATACTTTTTACCCTTATGGCATTTTCTACCAAGTGCTTGGTGTATTCTGGATAAGGCTTTCCTGCAGCTGGAGCTCCCATATTACATTCTCCATCAGAGCCTCCTCCTCCGTTAATCCACAGATAGGCATCGGCATGAGCTCCTGTAGTTCTGGTGGTGCTATGAGGCCCCAAAGCGGCATTGAAATTGTTACAAGAGTTATAAGGAGCATTGGCATTCTGATGCTTAGGTCGGTTGATACCACTACGCCCTGTATCTATCACATAGTACTTGTCCTTGAAGCCTTTGGAGGCTAAGTAAGCGACAAACTTCTCCGCTCCTTGCTGCTCCTCAAGAGAGCCCCCTAATCCTGATACATTCAGGGCAAAAGCCTCGCATATATTGCAGTCCCCATCTATAATCGCATTAGCTACCTGCTCAGGATGGTTGGTAGTCAATACTGCATTGCCTACATGGATATAAGTGGCTACATTAGGGTTGTTCTTTTGTAGGATTCGCCCTACATAGGAGAGCAATTCTGCACGTTCGTTATAAGCCGGAGTACCTCTCTTATATCCACAATAGTTGATGGCGTCAGGCTCTACAATCACCACAGCACGACGCTGCCCAATAATAGCACTCACACGGTCTATCCAAGCCTTATAGGAAGCAGCGGAAGGGTGTCTTCCTTTGGAAAAGGAACCACAATCACGGTTCAGAATCCCATAAAGTACCACAATAGGTGTCTTCTGAGCCCTCTCTGCGCCCTCTACAAAATTTTTTTCAGCCAACCCTCATTCTTTGCTGCGTTGGGACTTACCCCATCATACCAGCCTCCACAGGGGGTGCCATATACTTGATAATAAAGTTTTTTAAGCTCCGCATTGGGTCTGTTCTTTACCACACTGAAGCGAGAAGGCTCCAAGTAGAAATCCCTGTCATAAGCGCTAGGCTTTTGAGTAGGAGCAGGGGAGTAACTACCGGCGGAGCAGGGGGTACCACTGGCGGAGTAGGTGTCTGTGTAGTGGGGCCATTGTTGTCTCCTGATTTTTCGCAGGCTACGACAAGCCCTAGAAAAGCTACAAAAAAATAGTGATTTATACATATATTTAGGTTTTTTTGTTGTTTCTTTATATTTTTGTCATAGGTACTTCCCCTATCACAAAAGGTATGTTTGCCTTTATCGGCTATCTTGGTGATCGTCTCTAAATATTGGAAAAACTTAATATTTTCATCCCCTTTCATCAGTTCAGAAGCATTCTTGAGAGCTCAGGGCTGTTGCCACTGCTGTACGGGCATTTTTCGAGTTCGGAGGTAGCACGTATTTTTACTCTCCAAAACACGAGAAAAGAGGTCTTGTACGCTTTTAGGGAAGGTGATATCTATTAGCTGTGCTTTTATAATCTTGAGTCCCAAAGCCGCTACTTCATTACAAAAAGACTCCTCTTTGAAATCGGTGATCTCTTCTCGGCATTCGTTTAGCTTTTTCGCTATTGAAAGCCGCTATCCTCTGGCGTAATAGCACCTGTGCTATGGCTACCATTTGTTGTTCGGCTAAGGCGAAATTATCCGCTCCTCCCCAAAAATTGTCTACAAAAAGCTTGGTATTGTCCAGTTTGTAGGCTATATAAAAAGGAAAAACGCAAAGCAATATTATCAGCAGTCAGTACCTCCCTGATTGACCACCCTTGTGCTTCTGAGCTTCTGTGATAGGGATAGGATATGTACTTTCTCCCACGGACTGAACTTATAGATACCCGAAGTAAGTTCTTGCTGAAAAACATTTTTTTCTTGAATAAGAGCCCCTACACAGTTGGGAGCTACCTCTAATTCTTTATAAAACATATAAATACGATTAACAAGTTAATAAAATAAGAAAGAGAAGACCTCTAAACAGAGGGAAAACCAATTAAGTCTCTCAAAAAGTGAAAGGCGGTATCCTCAGCTTTTGCAAACTTTGTTTAGAGTGAGCCATAGCCCTGTCTTATCTTTCTATCCAATAAATGAATGGAGTCATTCCCCTTTCGTTGTTCCGCAATACCTTATTTTATGAGGGGAAGACGGTTTATATAAAAATAAGTGGCGGTTTGTTGTTTTTCTAAATCTCCTCCCATAGGATAAAAGAAATTCATATACAGTTCTTTAGCAGAAAGTTTAGGATACAGATAACGAATGAGCTTTTTTTAGTAAGTTTCCCTTTGCTCATTCCTGCAAAAAAATAAGCTCGTCACCTCTATACATTGTTAGTTGCTTGGTTGCTGTTGAAAAAAATTCAAAGGTAAGCACTTCTTTTTCCGTCTATATAGAATAGGAAACTACTCACTACATCATTTAGCAAAGGATATTCTTCTTTATAAAACTGTTTTTATCCTGCAATATTTTAAGCAATCGCTTTCCTTTGGATAGAGAGAGGAGTTTTTCGTTCCTCAGTAATATGTTCTTCTTCAGGGGCTTCAGGCCACGAAGTTTCTTTTTGTCCAGCCCGTACGATGTATAACTGCGACACTATCTAATTTCCCTTGATAGAGCTTGCTAAAAATCCATTGCTTTTAGGATATTGTGCCAGTGCAAGGCAAGGGAGGAGGAATAAGAATTTGAAAAATGGTTTTGTTAAAACTACAAGACATAGTTATTTTTTTATTTGATGATAGAGGTAATCCTTTTATTCCAACTATAAAGATAATTTTTAAAAGTTGTATTTTTAGAGAGATATTGTCAAATCTGCAATTACCAAAAATATGCGTCTTTTTCTAAACTATTACTTAGTCTTATACGAGAACTATTATACAGCGTTGTTATATTATGGTAAAAACACATATAAGTTATAACTTTTTCATCCATTAAAAAAACTATTGTAAATAGGAGGTATAATAAAAAGCTTTTATTATTTCATATCCCTGATTTCTTGCTTCATTTATTCTATGATTACCATCAATTACAATATAGGTATTGATTGGTATAAAGTTTGAAAACAATGATAGGTTCAAAATCATCTATAATCTTCCCTTCAGATTATCTTTTTGAATTTTTCAAGATTAGAAATATCTGAATATAAAGTAGAAATAGGTAGAGAACAATTTTTTTGATATCTTCTGATTTTTATTATTTTATTAGCTTTATCAATTAAGTAATACAAATCAAAAATTATCTTGATTCTATATTGGTTTTTAACATTAAAGTGAAAACCTTTGAGAACCTTTTATTATAGTAGCTATATTGTGTTTTTAAGAATTTTTGTTATACTGACTTTCTAAGTCATCTTCTAATCCTGTAAAATTTGAGAAAAGTCCTCTTTCCCTAAAAAGAATTAAAGTAAAATTCTTTTTGTTTTTTTCAATTTGAACTATCATAGCTAATTATTTTGTAGAAAATCATTAGTACTAATTACCGAAGCATAAAAAAATAACTCAAAGCTGAAAGAAAAGAATTCTGAACCTCACTTGCAACAGTCTTTTTTTATTGTTATAAGAAAAGGTCTTTCGTAGCACAAGCATCTCCAATCACTTCTATTGTATACCCTAAATCTTTTGCTGCTCTTACAGTTGCATCTACGCACATATGTGTCATCATTCCTGCTATGATTAGCTTATTTATCTTGTGTTCTTCAAGATAGGTGAGTAATTCAGTTTCTCGAAAACTATTAGGAAAATGCTTAATTATCACTTTCTCATCTTTTAGAGGAGCTACATTTTTTTATGTATTTCAGCTCCATTAGTGTTAGGGATAAAAAGTAGCATCTTTTCTAGTAGATAAATGTTGAATATGTATGACTAAATTCTTATCTTTCCGAAATTTATCAAGTATTTTTTTAGCATTTAAACTCGCTTGTTCACTGCCTACAAGTTCATTTTTTCCTTTAGGAAAGTAATCATTCTGAATATCTATCAGTATTAAAGCTGTTTTTTTGTATTTTTGAGCCTCTATTGACATACTTAAAAAAATGTTAAAATTGTTAATACAAATAATCTCATAAGGTTTCTGTTACAAATATAAAAATTAGAAAATCAACTTTGCCAAAGTCTGAAACTTTTGGCAAAAGTGTAACTGACTGCTAAAAAAATGATTTTTGGTGCTTTTTGGACAACACCTTTTAGTTCTTTATTTTTGAAAGATACATCTTCCTTCTCGTATAAATATCGTAGAAAGCATCGTCTTTAAGGCTATCTATAAACAAGATACTTTCGCCGGTAGATTTCATTTCAGGACCGAGCTTCTTATCTACGTTCGGGAATTTGTTGAACGAGAATACAGGTTGCTTAATGGCAAAAGCCTTCTAAGTGCGGATTGAAATGGAAATCAGTGAGTTTCTTTTCGCCCAGCATTACCTTGGTAGCATAGTTTACATACGGCTCTTGGTAAGCCTTTGGAAATAAAAGGGTACGGTACGCGAAGCACGTGGGTTGGCCTCAATGATATATACGACATCGTCTTTTACGGCAAACTGCACATTGATAAGCCCTACCGTATTGAGTGCCAAGGCTATTTTATGAGTGTGGTCTTTTATTTGTTGTAACACAAACTCACCTAAGTTGAACGGTGGCAAGGTAGCGTTACTGTCACCTGAGTGAATACCGCAAGGCTCTATATGCTCCATAATACCAATGATATACACATTCTCCCCGTCGCATATCGCATCGGCTTCCGCTTCTATGGCGCCGTCCAAATAGTGGTCGAGTAAGAGCTTGTTATTAGGTATCTTACGCAATAGGTCTACCACATGGGCTTCCAACTCCTCTTTGTTGATGACAATCTTCATACCCTGTCCGCCCAATACGTAGGAAGGACGTACCAATAGCGGAAAGTCCAATTCATCGGCAAGTTTTAGCGCCTCATCAGCGGTTTCAGCTACGCCAAAGCGTGGATAAGGTATATTATTCTCTTTCAGCAGGGTTGAAAAACTACCTCTATCTTCTGCCAAGTCAAGCGACTGGAAGCTAGTACCTATGATCTTGATACCATATTTGTCTAATTTCTCGGCCAACTTCAAGGCTGTTTGTCCGCCGAGCTGTACGATGACCCTTCGGGCTTTTTCGTGCTGAATGATATCATAGATATACTCCCAGAACACTGGCTCAAAATAGAGCTTATCAGCTGTATCAAAGTCTGTGGAAACAGTCTCAGGGTTACAGTTGATCATAATGGTCTCATAACCACATTCTTCCGCAGCCAATACCCCATGTACACAGCAGTAGTCGAACTCAATCCCTTGTCCTATACGGTTGGGTCCTGAACCCAGTACCACTACCTTCTTGCGATCGGTTACTACGCTGTCATTGGCTACGTATTCCTTGCCGTCAGCCGTGCGGATAGGTGCCTCAAAGGTAGAATAATAATAAGGAGTTTGCGCCTTAAACTCGGCAGCACAAGTATCTACCAATTTGAACACGCGGCGTATATTCAGCTCCTCACGTTTCTTATGTACCTCACTCTCCCAGCAACCAAGCATATAGGCAATTTGTCGGTCGGCAAACCCTTTTTTTGTTTGGCTTCAAAAAGGAGTTCTTTAGGTAGGGTGTCTATTTTTGTAGCGGGATATTTTCTTTTTTTCGAGTGCACATAGTTCTTCGTATTGTTTGAGAAACCACATATCTATCTTAGTGATTTCGTGTATACGGCTCAGCGGAATACCCATCTGTACCGCATCGTATATTACAAATACCCTATCCCAGCTGGGGTAAAGTAAGTTTCTCTATGATCTGTTCGTAGTTCTTCTCTCCTTTACCATCAGCTCCCAAACCATTACGCTTGATTTCGAGCGATTGGGTAGCTTTCTGCAATGCCTCTTGGAAAGAACGACTATCCCCATGACCTCCCCTACTGACTTCATTTGCAAGCCAATAGTACGGTCTGAGCCTTCGAACTTATCAAAGTTCCAACGTGGTATCTTCACAATCACATAGTCCAAAGTAGGCTCAAAGAAGGCGGAAGTGGATTTGGTAATCTGGTTTTGCAATTCGTCCAAATGATAACCAATAGCGAGCTTAGTGGCAATCTTAGCAATAGGGATAACCTGTAGCCTTAGACGCCAAAGCCGATGAACGCGATACTCGTGGGTTGATTTCAATAGCGATAATATCTTCTTTTTTCATCAGGAGATACCGCAAACTGTACGTTGCAACCACCAGCGAAATCACCTATGCTGCGCATCATCTTGATAGCCATATCGCGCATACGCTGGAAAGTGCGATCGGAAAGGGTCATTGCAGGAGCTACCGTAATAGAGTCACCCGTATGGATACCCATCGGATCCATGTTTTTCTATGGTACAGATAATGGCTACATTGTCATTCTTATCGCGCAAGAGTTCCAGTTCGTATTCTTTCCAACCCAAAAAGTGCCTTATCAATGAGCACCTCGTGGATAGGGGACGCTTCTAAACCGCGATTGAGGAGCATATCGAAATCTTCTTTTTATAGACGATAGAAGCCCCTGTACCGCCCAAAGTAAAGGACGGACGTATTACAAGTGGGAAACCAAAGCGTTGGGCAATTTCTTTTCCCTTTAGGGAAAGAAGTAGCCGTTTCGGACGGCGCCATTGGGATACCAATTTCATCGAGCAACACGCGGAATTTCTCGCGGTCTTCAGTGATTTGGATTGCATCGATATCTACCCCTATAATTTCCACTCCGAAGTCCTTCCAAATACCTTTTTTTCATCAGCCTCAATACAGAGGTTCAGAGCGGTTTGTCCGCCCATAGTAGGAAGTACCGCATCTATTTCGGGGTGTGCCTTAAGGATTTCTACCAATGATTTAGTGGTGAGAGGCTTTTAGATAGACCACATCCGCCATGGAAGGGTCGGTCATAATCGTAGCGGGATTGGAGTTGATAAGGATGGTTTTTGATACCGTCTTCGCGCAAAGAGCGCAATGATTGCGAGCCTGAGTAGTCGAACTCACAGGCTTGCCCGATAATGATAGGTCCTGATCCCATGAGCAGAACGCAATGTAGGTCGTTTCTTTTTTTGGCATTTTGTTAAGCGCTTTTTATTTTTTTAATAACTTATCTAGTAACTTTTCAAAATCATTAGCTTTTTTTATCTATCCTTTTTATAATACTGTTTCTTATAACTAAGCATTCTTACTTATTGAGTTTTAAAAAAATAGCTACATCTTTCAAAAGAAAAATATAGCTATTGTATTAATAATAAAAAAATATCGTTGCCCTGCGTATCTCTTGTGAGTACTGCTTAAGGAGGGAAAAGAGTGTGTTTGTGCAATAATGTTACTAAGTATATTCATTGGGTACTAATGATGGGGCAAAGATAGGAATTATTTTTTTGAGATAAAAGACCTACTTCCTTAAAAATCTTATTCACTATAATAGTAAGGTGTGTTAGCAGAGACTGCTAAAAACAACAAAAATAAGGAAAAAGCATTTCATATACTGTAGTTTTACGGATAATACTCTATTTCTCTCTTTTCTATATCTTTTATACCCTGCGCTTTGATGGTATCAGAGGTATCCTCATATTCTTCTGTTTTTTTGAGGATTACATTTCCTTGCTTGTCAAGCGTGGTGTTGTACGTTGCTAAGCGGATAGGTGTCCCTTCCTGATTATATACCATTTCTTGCTCTTTTCCATTATCATAGATAAAAATAGATTTCTCAAACAATTCATCTCGCTCATACCTCTGTGTCTCTACAAAGGAGCCCTTTTTATAAATATCTATTTTTTTCAATATAACCGTTTCTGTCATATTCAGTATATTTTTGTAAGATTGCCTGCTGTATCATACTCATATAATTTCATAAAAAGATCGCTCTGTCAGACCCATATCAATTTCAGTTTCTTTTTAACGCTTTCATATAAGCAAAATCATACTTTTTTTAACCAACAATCTCCCCTGACTATCATACTCATACAAATATTTATAGTTTCCGTCTCCTTTACTCTCTTCGGATAGTAAGTTCCCTTTGTCATTGTAGATATAATAAAGTGTGGCATTCCCAAAATCACTTTTTCCATTCCTGTTTTACAGTATTATTAGGAAGGTAAGTAAAAATAATTTCATCCTTTTTCACTGTATATTTTAGTTAGTTTACCTTGCCGATTATAGGATAGTTTCTGATTCAAACCATTATTTATATGAGTGAGCAATCCTTGCTTATTGAAATGAAAAGTCTCACTATAATCCCCATTATAGTAAGAGAGTGTCTTTATCTTCCCTTTCAAATTGTATTGGGATAAGTAAGGCTTAATATTGTGCGGATTGTCTTGTCCATATACCTGATTCTCTAGAGAATTAGAAGAACAACTACAAAACAATAAAAAATAGCTATGCTTTTTCAAAAGAAAAACATAGCTATTGGAATATATACTATTTTTAAGGTCACTTTCATCTGAAAAAAATAAGTCTTGTTCTTTTGGACAAAAGTAAACATTATTTTTCAAAAAGCAAAAGATTTTTAAGCCTTTTTATTTTTTGAGTATCTTTGGGCTGTTGTTCCTCTAGGTTTTCCTTTTTCAGGAACTTTCGTTTGCTTTTGTGCCTTGATATCTTCCTGAGAAATAAGCCCAAAAGAAATTGCTTTTTTTCTGAAGGCGATCTATGTACTGCTCATATACTTTATACTGCTGGTCATAGAAAGACTTATCTTCAGCTAAAATCGGCATCATAGCATCATAGCGCCTTAGGTCTCGGCTTACATCCTCATATAGGTTGATAAAGTCACTTGCCGAAAGAGTCAGGTAGTACTCTATATTCTCTTGGTACTTTTTGGCCACCCTCAAGGAATAGCTTACGGGCTTTTTCGTTTTCCTTCACCTGATAATACCCCTGTGATAAAAGGTTCTACTGTGAAATAATACCCGAAATGGCTTACTGGAATACGCTTAGTGGCCAGATCAAGGATATCCTTTGCCTTCTGTGTTTTTCCCTTCATTGATAAGGGTTTCTGTAAGGCGAGCAAGGTTGCCACGGAAGACGATACTATTGCGACGTGTCTCGGGATCATGATAGATATTAGAATCATCCATATTCCCCCAATCCCAACTCTTTACAATCTTATACATCAGGTCGGAGTCTATACGCCCCATATCATAAGGATTGTCCTTATCAATAGGCGTTTTGATAGGTACCAACTTGTAAGCCAATCCGTCGAGCTGTAGGTAATCACGCATCCAGATATACTCATCGTCGCTATAACTACCTCCAGTGAAGTAGATCGGACGTTTCCAATCATTATTGGCGATAATATCAAGCATCATTAGGCGGTTTTTACCCATACCAAAAGGCAACTTGATATCGATATAATCCACAATCTTATCGGCATCTTCGGGCTTTACGATACCACTCTTAAGGACATTTTCCTTATTGACAGGAATACGAATCTTATCGGTAGGATAGCTAGAATAGAATTGAGAAGGTGCTCCCTCACGTTCTATCTCCATTTTGGTATTAGGATCGTCACTACCTACCCACTTCATAAAGTCCTTTATATTCCATATCTTATCTGTTTTCTGATCAAAATAGATCGCATCCCTCACTCCATAAGCATATTGTCTGTGGACAAGCTCTGAGGGTATAGGATCACTGGTATAGGCCTTACACTTCATTTGATCTATATACCAGTCGGTACCCAGAAGAGAAGTGTTGATCACCCCTGACATCGGTGCGATAGTGTTCTACCTCCTGCATATACCACATGCCAAAGGTATCGTTGTCTCCTATGGAGAAGATCATAGCTCCATTGTCCTTGGAGACAGAATCCAAATAACTCTTAGCCAAAGCACGTGCAGTATAGCGGTTGGATCGGTCATGGTCATCCCAGTTCTCGAGCAAGCATTCGAGCAGGTACCGCAAGGGTACATACCCCAATTACTGCAGGAGCCAGCCCCTTAAAAGAGATTTTTCTTCTAAAAATGCATAAATAGCATACACCCATTCCTATCCAAATGGCAAAGGTAAAGAAAGAACCTACCAAGGCATAATCTCTCTCTCGTGGTTCAAAAAGGACGTTCGTTCAGGTACACTTTTAGTGCCAATCCTGTAAAGAGGAAGAGGGTAAAGACCACCCACCATTGGCGTTTGCTAGAAGAGAACTGAAAAACAGCCCTACCAAGCCCAAAAAGGAAAGGCAAGAAGAAATAGGTATTACGCCCTCTGTTATCTTGTGCATCGGAAGGCAGGTGCTCTTGAGGATAGCCTGTATGCCAATCATCTATGAAAGAAATACCTGAAATCCAGTTCCCATGATTGTTATAGATCTTCCCTTGTATATCATCTTGGCGGCCTACAAAGTTCCACAATAGGTAGCGCAAGTACATATAGTTGAACTGGTAGCTAAACATAAAGGAGAGATTGTCCCCAAAAAGGAAGGCTTCTCTACGATAATTCTCCCTTGTGCCCGACGGAGGAGATAAGTATATTGCTCGTAATCTCCTTCAGCTAACGCCCTTTGTAACAATTGATTGATTTGTTGAGCGTGCTCATCATTACGCTCAGGATTGATATGATACTTCAGAGGAGAGGTCAGCATCATATAGTTAGCAGCATGTTCCGAACTCCACATACGAGGCAATAATCCCACATGTTCAGGATTAGGAGCATCTAAAGCATCCTTGTATTCGTTGACGATAATATACTTATTCTTTTGGTAGTCTCTTTCGTACTTAGGCTTTTCATCCATATAATCATCCCCTGTGGGCGCAAAAGCATCTGAGTACATTGGTCCTCTGAAAAGATAGGTCTTCTGGTATTGCTCCAAGTTGTAATAAGCCAAGAGCAAGCGCGCATCGGTAGGACTGTTCTCATTGATGACAGTACCTGCATTGGAGCGGATAGGAATCATCAACCAAGAAGAGAAACCAACAAAAGACAAAAAAAGTAAGCAGAGTGTAGCCGTCTGTAACAATCGCTTTTGGTGCTTCTGCGCTTTCCATAGAGTAAAAACAAACAAAGCTATAATAGAGACTCCTGTAAAAATAGTTCCAGAGTTAAAAAGGCATACCCAGTTCATTGACAAAAAAACACTTCTGTGTAACCGAACAACGCCAAAAGTATAAGGAAGTATCAGCTTGAATATCAGTAGCAATATAGATATAGAAATCACATTGGCCAAGATAAAGTTCTTGATATTTTTTTCTTAAAAATGAGACTGGAAGAAATAAAGCATCCCTATAGCCGGAATAGTTAGTAGTGCCATAAAAGTGTACCCCAAAGGAGAGTCCTACTACAAGAGCTATGAGCAGCAACCACTTATCCCCCTGAGGACTATCTAAGTTGTCTGTCCACTTAAGCCCTAACCAAAACATGGCTGACATGAAAAGCATTGCCATAGCATATACCTCCGTCTCAGTAGCATTAAACCAAAAAGCTATCTGAGAAAGTATAGGCCAAAGCTCCTACTAGTCCACTACCATACAAACCTATCACTTGAGGATTGGAGAGTGCCTCACGCTTTGTAAGAGCAATCTTCTTAGTAAAGTTGACAATAATAAAATAGAGAAATAATATAGTAAAAGCACTAGAGAATACCGAAATATAATTTACAAAAAGAGCTGTCTTCTCAGGCGAAGGAGAAAAAGAAGCAAAAAGAAAGCCCCTACCATCTGGAAAAAAAGGTGCTCCAGGTGGGTGACCCACTTCGAGCTTAGCCGAGGTAGCTATATACTCTCCACAGTCCCAGAAACTTACAGTAGGCTCTACTGAGAGCCCATAGGTGAGTAAAAGCAATGAGAAATACCCCCCATCCTGTAATGAGATTATACTTATGAAAGTCCTTTTTGTAAATCCATTTTTTTATCTTTTTTTAAAAACGGAGCGAAGTTACACATTTTTTTATTGTATCTACCTAATAAAATAAAGAGAAAAATTTTTTTATTTTTTAAGGCAAACACTTGCAGGTTTGAAAAAAAGTTGTACCTTTGCACCGCAATTGAGAGATGGTCTATGGTGTAATGGTAACACAGCAGATTTTTGGTTCTGTTATTCAAGGTTCGAGTCCTTGTAGACCAACTTTTTCAATCCTATTTTTGAATTGGGTTAATCATATTATTATAGTTTAAAGTTATTTGGAAAAAAAGCAACTGTAAAGGTTGCTTTTTTTATTGCGCATTTCAAAAAAGTCGTACCTTTGCCCCCGCAATAAAGCAATGGTCTATGGTGTAATGGTAACACGACAGATTCTGGCTCTGTAATTCAAGGTTCGAGTCCTTGTAGACCAACTTAAAGAGAAGAGTGAAGAATGATATTCCTATCATTTTTCACTCTTTTTATTTTTCACTATATGCCCACCTTCACTCACTCGGTCAGATAGTCGCTCATAGCGACTTTACTCTTGGCCTAAAAGACGGATATTTGTGTCTGCATAGTGAACCCTTCCAAGAATTTTTACCCCTCGGTAGGAATTACCTTTTTCATTCAGGCGTGGACTCCATACCGCGATGGCATAGTGACCAGGCATGATGGCCACAATGCCTCCTCCTACCCCACTCTTGCCAGGAAGACCTACTCGGAAGGCAAATTCCCCTGATTCATCATAGAAACCACAAGTCTGCATAATAGCATTGATACGCTTAGTATATATATGGGGAAGAATGCGATTTCCTTCGTGTAGGGTGATCCCATCATTGGCCAAGAAAGTGAATACATAAGCCAAGGACTCACAAGTAAGCTCTATAGAACAAAGCTTAAAGTAGAAGTCCAAAAACCCTTTCTGGGTCATTCTCTATATTGCCCAAGGACTTTATATAATAACAGAGGGCAAAGTTGCGATACCCTACCTCCTTCTCTGAAGAAGCTATGGTCTGTGAATACTCTATCGTAGGATCATTGGCAAGCTGACGAACAAACTTAAGAAATTCTTCTTCAGCATTCTCAAAGTGAGAAAGCAATATATCACAGATGACAATAGCTCCTGCATTGATCAGCGGGTTACGTGGGATCCCATTGTTGGCTTCAAGCTGTAAGAGCGAGTTAAAAGAGGTTCCCTGAAGGCTCCACCGACACCCTCTCCCAAATACTATCCCCGAAGATATTGTATGCCATAGAGGGAAAGTACCTTGGCAATACTCTGTATAGAGAATTTCTCTTGGTAATCACCTATACCAAATTTTTTTCCTTGTAAAGTATGGATAGCAATTCCAAACTTATCAGGATTTATATTGAGTAGTTCAGGGATGTAAGTGGGTATTTTCCCTACATTTTTTCCCTGATACACCTTGTTATATATACCAGTGATGGTCTTAGCATAGGCCGTTTGCTCGTTCATGGTTGAAAGAATTAGACTTTTTTTAGAATGTGTTAATGGTTTTTCGTATTGCTACAAGGCGGGTAAGAAGTCCCTCCAGCAGGTCGAGATGTAGCATATTCGCCCCATCACTCTTGGCATTGGCTGGATCGAAATGTGTTTCCACAAAGATTCCATCTACATTGTTCACCACTCCTGCTCGCGCGATAGTTTCAATCATATCTGGCCTACCTCCTGTTACCCCTGAGCTTTGGTTAGGCTGCTGGAGTGAATGAGTAATATCTAAGACCACAGGAGCATACTGCTTCATGGTAGGAATTCCTCGGAAGTCCACAATCATATCCTGATAACCGAACATGGTTCCTCTATCGGTAATCCAGACTTGATCATTGCCACTATCCAATACCTTCTGTACAGCATGCTTCATACTCTCAGGACTCATGAACTGCCCTTTTTTGAGATTGACTTTTTTCCTGTTTTTTGCGGCAGCCACGACTAAGTCTGTCTGTCGAACCAAAAAAAGCAGGAATCTGTAGTACATCGACATACTCCGCCGCCATTTCTGCATCTTTTTATCTCATGAATATCCGTTATAGTAGGTATGCCAAAGGTCTGAGATACTTTTTGGAGTATCTTCAATGCCTTCTCATCCCCTATCCCTGTAAAAGAATCTATACGACTGCGATTGGCCTTTTTGAAACTCCCCTTGAAGGTATAAGGAATATCAAGAGCAGTAGTGATTTTTTTACAATTTTTTCGGCTATACGCATAGCCATATCTTCTCCCTCTATAGCACAAGGCCCCCGCCAAAAGAAAGAAATTATCTGAATTTTTTTCAATGTACTAATATTAATGGTTAACAATTCTTCTTAATCTCTATTGCTTCCCATAAGTCTATACACCCAATAAAGAAGTTGTGCAGAGAACCCAAAGCAGCCACTACATAAGTACGAGCTGCCCACTTAAGCGAGTCCTCTGCTCCTGCATATTCCTGCTGGGAGACGATATTCTTATTCTTAAGCCAAGCCAAAGCACGATTGCTGGCATCATACTCCACAGGTAGGGTAATGAAAGCAAAAGCGGTAGTTACGGCAAAAAGAATCACCCCAATCAAGGCTACCCAATATCCAAAACCTACCTTAGCTGCTGCTCCTAAAAGGAAACCACCTATGATAAGCCACTGAGAAAGGTTAGAAGAAACACTTACGGCCGGTACGAGCTTAGAGCGCAGGGTTAGCCAAGAGTAAGCCTGAGCATGCTGCACGGCATGACCGCACTCATGAGCAGCTACGGCAGCGGCGGCAGCATTGCGCTGATTATATACCGCCTCACTTAGGTTCACAGTCTTATCTATAGGGTTATAGTGATCGGTGAGCCTACCAGGAGTAGATATCACTTTTACATCACGGATGCCATGGTCTTCAAGCATCTTTTGGGCAATCTCCGCCCCACTCATCCCATTGCGCAAATGCACTTTGGAATAATATTCAAACTTGCTCTGTAGGCGGTTGCTCACCAGCCAACTTACTAAGGCTATTGCGCCAAGAATTACATAATAAATCCACATAATTGTCAATTGTTAATTTTTTTATATTGTATACTACTATAATTTTTATAGATAGCCAAAACCATGCCAAGTTTTCATAGGCAATGGAAGAGTAATAGTTTGTCGAAAAGAATCCTAAAAAAATAGCCTCCTTTTTTCTATCTTCCATAGCCGCTTCGGTGACACGGTCATCGATACGGGTTTCGCCACGTTCGGAGATACGGGAGGCTGCTATTTCTCTCACCACCTCTTCAAGAGTAGCAGCATCACTCTCCACAGCGGCGGTACAGGTCATATCGCCCACGGTACGATAGCGCACCCGTTTATTGACGATTTTATCATTCTCATCTATTTGGATAAAAAGGAGAGACGGCTATCAGACGACCTTCGTGCTCAATCACCTCGCGATTATGGGCAAAATAGATAGAAGGTAGCGCTATATTTTTCCTGCTGGATATAGCTCCATACGTCCAATTCTGTCCAGTTGGAAATAGGAAACACACGTACATTCTCCCCCTTGTGGATACGCCCGTTGTAGATATCCCATAGCTCTGGACGTTGCAGCTTAGGATCCCACTGACCAAACTCATCACGTACCGAGAAAAAAACGCTCCTTAGCACGTGCTTTCTCCTCATCACGGCGTGCACCTCCTATACAGGCATCAAAGTGAAATTCCTCAATAGTATCCAAAAAGGGTATGCGTTTGTAGCCAGTTGCGAGAGGCAAACTTACCTTTGGGTTCAGTCAGCCCCTTCGCCTTGATGGTATCTTCCACTTGGCGTACGATAAGTTCTGCCCCGATACGCTTGGCCAAGGCATCGCGGTAGGCAATTGCCTCAGGGAAGTTGTGTCCTGTGTCGATATGTACCAAAGGAAAAGGAATCTTCATAGGGCAAATGCCTTGATAGCTAAATGTACCAAAGTAATAGAGTCCTTACCTCCACTAAAAGAGTAGGGCAGGACGCTCAAACTGCGCGGCTACTTCGCGCATAATATAAATACTTTCCGCTTCTAATTGCTTAAGATGGTTCATTCTTAATGATTAATTTTTCTAATGATCAATAGATCAATGATTTTTTTATTTTTTTCGTTTTCTACTTTCTTACTTTTTCACCACAGACCCAGCTGTAGACACTTGCCCTCTACACTACATCCTTCTCTCCTATGCTTTCCTCAAAGTCTAAATGCTATAGGATAGAGATAATTGACCCCTATAGGTTTTTCCTCTCTGTAGGGCTGGGGTAAGTTGAGGAAATCCCTCAAACAATCTACGCACTTCTTCCTGAAAAATAGGATCTCCTTCTTTGAATTCTTTTTATTGAAAGAAAACCTTTCTTATCTATTCTAAGAAGCACTAATACCCTCCCTTCCATCTTTTTCTTCAATGCTTTTTTTCAGGATATTGGAAATTCTCCATCACCCAATGGTCTAAAAAAATTCTTGATAGGTATTTCCTTTGTTTGCCCTGTAGAGAGATCTGCTTGTAGATAACAAGGTTGTTTTTTTCTATCATAGCAAAAGGGATATCCTCTTCTTCTTGTGCTAGCAAGGAAAAAGAACTAAAAATAATAGCTATAAAATATAGAATTCTACTTACTTTCAAAATATTTTTTTAAAAACTAAAATTACAATTTATTTTTCTACATATACAAGTCAATTGGCGAGTCTGAATGCAATAGGATAGGCAATGGTAATGCTTACAGGCTTATCTACTTGTAGGGCAGGAAAGAACTGAGGGAATCCGTCAAATACCCTACAAGCTTCTTCTTGTAGGAGAGGATCACCCTCCCTTATTTCTTCTATAGAAAAAAATCCCTTTTTCATCTATCTTGAATATTACAATTACTTTTCCTTGAATCATTTCTTCTACAGCTCTTTTTGGATATTGTAAATTTTTTTGTCACCCATCGGTCTAAAAAAATTCTTGATAGGTATTTCTTTTCTCCTGTAAGGGTATCGGTTTTTAAGTAATAAGGTAGCTTATCTATCCGTGTAGAAGGAATATCCTTCTCCTCTTGGGCATATAATGAGAATGTCCCCAAGATCATTCCTATAAAAAAACAAGTTTCGGATTGTTCTCATATTTCTCTCATTAGCGAAGGCAAAAGTACAATTTATTTTTCTATATACACAAGTCAGTATTCTGTAATCGGAGGTCAGTATTCAGTGATCATTATAAAAAGATTTCATCAAGGATAAAAGTATGTACTCCCTCAGTGGCTGTAGCTACTTCACGGCGCATTCTCTGAGCCAAAACGTTCGTTGGCATAGGGCGATACCGCTTGAAAAGTCCTATTTTGTTGAGCAGTACAATCATTTTTTTAGTCCGAATTGTTCCCCTTTCCTATCCGACCCTTTGCGCACTAAAACTGAGGGTTGGAAGATAAGTAATCGTGTAAACTCAAGAGCTTTTACAGCGTCCTCCAACTGCCCCTTTCATACGGTTGTAGAACATTTTTAGACCGCACTGTAGCTCCTGCTGCCGAGACAAGTACAAAGGTGGGTACTCCATTGACTTTACACTGCTGGGCAAAGGCGTACTGATAGTCGTAATCTACCCGCCATTGGGCTTCTTTGCTACCTGCAACGGCTAAGGTGGTGCCTAAGCAAGAGAAAGCCACATCGCCGTGTAGCAAATCTGCCCACGCCTCAGGGGTATCAAAATCAACCACGTGAGCGTGTAGCTTGGGGTGACTGATACTCATAGGCTTACGCACAAAGCAATGCACTTCGGTATAAGTGTCGTCAGCTAAAAAGTTGTAACAATAAATCTTTTTCCGGTAGCGCCTGTGGCGCTCGATAATTAGGGCTTTCATAAAGAAAGTATTTAGAGAGGCAAAAGATACAAAAACTTCATTGTCAAGAAAAATTATTGCTCAATATATTGCTCAATAGCTAAAAATATAACTATTTTTGCCGCCTCATAATTAATGACCTATGGTACAATATTTCCCTTACTTATTACTTTTGATGGTGGCTATTATGCTACTGATAATGTTTGCAAACCGGCTCAAGGTAGCGTACCCTATTCTTTTTGGTGTTAGGAGGATTGGCAATTAGCTTTTATTCCCAATGTCCCAACCATTACACTGAATCCTGATTTGGTACTTATCATTTTCTTACCGCCTCTTCTGTATGCCGATGTTTTTTTCGCTATCGCTGAAAGAGATGTGGAAATGGCGGCGCATTATCTTTAGCTTTGCCTTTATTGTAGTATTTATCACAGCTGCTGCTGTGGCGTGGGTAGCCAATATGGTATTCCCTGGGTTTTCGTTGGCTTTTAGGATTTCTTTTTAGGGGGAGTGATAGGCTCTACCGATGCGGTGAGTGCTTCAACGATTATGAAGTTTGTAAAGGTGCCTAAACGCATCAGCACAATAATAGAAAGCGAGAGTTTGCTAAACGATGCCTCTTCACTGATTGTATTTAGGTTTGCCGCTTTGGTAGTTACTACCGGTCAGCTGGTGTGGACGGATATAGCGCTAAATTTCCTTTGGGTAGTTATTGGCGGAACGCTTATAGGCTTGGCAGTAGCGTGGGTGATGCGCAAGCTACACAAATTTTTTTCCCTACCGATGCTAATATGGATATTATCCTTACCTTTATTACTCCTTATATAATGTATATTGTAGCTAACGAAATGGGAGTGTCGGGAGTGTTGGCAGTAGTGGCTGGAGGTATGTATATGTCGTTCCATCTTACTAGTATTCTTGCTGCCTCCACAAGCAACAAAGGGTGGGCGGTATGGGATATTTTTAGGTTTTTGTACTGAACGGACTTGCCTTTATGCTGATAGGACTTGCTTTGCCTGAAGTGCTGATAGGTATAGAAGCCGAAGGTATGAGTCTTGCCACTGCTACCAACTACGGACTGCTCATCACAGGGGTAGTAGTAGGGGTACGACTGCTATCATCTTATGGATCTATACTCATTACTCAAGTAATGAAACACTTCATAACAGTAGCCGACAGGCGGAACCCTGGCTTTTCGGGTGCCTTTGGTACTAGGGTGGGCAGGAATGCGCGGGGTGCTTTCACTCGCGGTAGCCCTTTCTATTCCTCTAACTTTAGAGAACGGCGAGCCTTTTCCGCATCGCAACCTGATTCTCTACATTACTTTTTATAGTGATATTGGTAACCCTACTCGTACAAGGGCTTAGTTTGCCAGCGCTTATCCGATGGGCTAAATTCCCTGATTATGAAGACCATATTCCTGAAGCTGAAGCCGAAAGTCTTATTCGTAAATCATTAGCGCAAGCGGCTTTTAGATTATATGCAAAAAGCATTACAAAGAAGGAATAAACGATAGTCTTCTATTACAGAATCAGAAAGATATATGGCAATACCAACTCGATTTGTCGAAGAGCAATACTACTCCTGAAGAGCGAAAAGAAATACGTTGCTATTTTTGCATCATCAGCGGGAGATATTACAACAACTGAATAAGAACCCACGTATTGATGAAGAACAAATACGCAATTTCCACCGACAATTGAACTTAGAGGAAGAAAAAAATGGGAAGTGTGGGAGGGATAAATCACACAAGAATATAAAAATAACGTGAGTTCAACGTAAGTAATTGTTTAACAATCAGCAAAATATTTTAAATTTCCCCACAAAGCCAGCGAGGACTCACAGCTGGGTATGTGAAACACGAATTTAGGACTCTATAAAACTCTTTTACTTTACATTATCTCACAAATTTTCACCTGATGGTGAATTTTTTTGTAAATATATTGTGATACAAAGCTGCAAATCAATGTTCTGTTATATCGAACTGACGTTATTTTTACCATATAGATATCATCCTTTATTTGTAACAGCTGATAGTAGAGGTGTTTATTGGTATATAAGCTGATATTTCCAAAAGATTCTATAATTTCAGAGTCGTTCTCGTAATAGGTTGTAGGTTTCTTTGAAAGTTCTTTTTGATTCTTGATGTAAGAAAATCTGGTTTTTTTAATCGAAAAAGTATGAGGCTTGGTTTTTTTACCTCAAAAATACAAAAATAGTTTCATATTTATCTCCTTTAGTTTTATAGCTTTCTACATACATAGGTTTGATATTCTTGCGATCAAGAGTTTCTTTTTTTAAGGAAACGTTGTGAATTTCCGTCAAAAAAATATTAGGAATATCTTGTTGTACTTCCAAGGTATCACTCTCCTGCATACACTTTCCTAAGGAATTGTATTTCTCTATATGGTTAATAACAGATGGTTCGTTGCGGTCCATAGGTATTGATTTATCATAGATGACCAGTTCGTTTTGAGGATTGAGGTAGATACCTCTTGCAAAGTGATGAATATCTTCGGGAAGTCTCATAAGGTATTCAGATCCTTCTATGCGCGATATTCTATGGTCTGATGTAGAATGATAGTTTTTTATAGATCTTGGGCAGGGTTAATCTCTCATATACTTTAGAAAAAGTAACTCCCAGAGTCCCCATCATAAATTTAAAAGAAAAACAATGGTACAGATTATAGCAATGGCTCCTACTATTTTTTTGATTATAGGCAAAGGAATGAAATACCCACATCCCTAATAGAAAAGGAACAGGGAAAAAAATAACAAAGATATTTCTCTATCATAGCTGGATGTAAACTTCAAAACAAGGAAGATATAAAGGGCTGCCAGAGCGATTCCGGCTAGTAGAGAGAAAAATAATAAAAAAAGCATTTTTTTGTATTTTTTTCATAATTTATAAACTTCTATATCGGCATTAGGGTTGTATTTTCTGATAAGCCTTTTCCAAATAAGGATAAGCGCTGGTATACACCTCAAATTTGGTAGTTTTCAGGGCGATTGAATCTCTACCAAATTGCTACCCCTCCCGTATAGTGCCAGCGCACTTTTTGCACTTTTTAGGGTCGATTTCTTTGATTTCAAAGAGGGTAAACAAATAGAGCCTATTACGACAAATTACAAAAAGTGGGAGCGTATTTGTAGTAAAAAGATAAGGAAGATTGCGCTTGTAATAAGAACTGAAATTCCTCTTCAGTCATCTGTTCTATGAGTTCTTGTAGCCTTTTGGTTCTTTTTATCCGATAAAAGACAAAAGCAATATAACAATAATGCTATAATTATTACCGAGAAAAAAAGGAGAGCTGGGAATGTCAGATAATGTCTTTTTCTTTTTATAACTGTTTGATTTACAATAAAAATAGTTAGCACTACTATCGCAATAGCAATCGTAGTGACAACTGAAAAACCTCGCATACTTTTGTATACCTTCTATATTTTTAGTCTATCAAGAGAAAGCATCTTAAGATAAAAAGTTGAGTGTGTATAGATTTGCGCTACAAATATACATTATTTTTTTGAATCACACAAAAATACCACGAAGAAATCATCCTCCAAATATAGAAAGCCATTCCTCAATGTTATCAGGATCGTTGAAAGACAAGGCTCTTTCTATATCGGTATCGTCGGGGGCATTAGTTCTACGTTGATATACACTTGTTCTCGTGGTTGGTTGAGGGCAAAAAAATACCTATCTCGTCCAGCTTTTTTTCATCGCATATACCATAGCAGCAAGTCGGAGGTTGTATTCCTCGTTCCATTGCTCCTCATTGTTGTAATCTATAAGAGAGTCGCGCTGCTCAAACAACTGCTTTACCTGCTGAAAATATTCCTCATAACCAAAAAGCGTAATAAGGGCTATCGGCAAATGAGTATTTGTAGTATGGTATTTCCTCTTGGGGGATAGCATTTTCATTTACGAATCGCTCTAAAGCTTCCACCGACCACGCCGCAATACAAGGAGGAAGCGCTTCCCCGTAGTGAGTAACACACAATAGTAATAATGCTCTCCGTTTTCAAAGAGCTTTTAAAAATGCTTTTTGAGTAGCCTCAAAAATAGCATCGCCCTAATGGTTGTAGTTCAGGGGTCATTTTTGTTTATTTAAAAAAATCTTCTACTTCTTCTATTAAATCATCTAATTCACTTTTTGAAAATCTCTTTATAACGCTCCTCACTCTGTATCATTTGGAGCAGGCTTCTCAGTTGTACTCCGTCATCAAGTTCATAAGTGTAAGCAAGAAAATAGATTTCTCTAAGTATTTTTTTCATCTAAATAATAACCTCTAAAAAGGAAAGGTTGATATCTTTGTAACTACAATGTATTTTAATATATTTTTCTTTATCTAATAGAAAGAACAAATTATCAGTTACTTTTTTTAACATCCAGATTAAATATTGTACCTTGTGTGGTATAGCTAAAAATGAGCATATCATCACATAAATACTGACGAATATTGTCAATTTCCTTTCCTTCAAAGCTAAAATCTCCTCTTTTTATCTTAGAAATGGGTAGATTTTTCATCTATTTCAGTATAGAAAGGTGGTATGGGAAGAGATAAAGAACCTACATTATGTAATAACTGTATTTTTTTAGATAACATAATTGTTGTTCGCTGTCAAAAAGCAAAGACATCTTGAAATGCTTCTACATAGTTGGTAGCTTTCCCCCATTCCAAAATAATATCTCTGTATATAATCTCATTGGTTATCATACTTTCTTTAATAGTTTCTTAAAGCCATTCCTCAATATACCTTCCGCATTTTAATAGCTCCTTAAATATTTTTACAATCAGTGATTTACTTGTAAAATAAGCTATTGTTTTTGTCGCAAAAACACATTTTTTTACGACAAAACAAGCGTGTTTTTAATTTTATCCTTTCAATTTGTCCCAATCCTTTTTTTAGGGTTAAGGAGTTCGGTAGAGCGGTACAAGAGTGAGCCTTCGTCATTTTCGTCGTAGTCATCTATATAAAAGGCAAAAAGAAGTAAAACCGTTTTTCCTTGCGATTGCCAAAAAGCCCTTCTTTATCACACTCGGCAAGGGCATTCAGCAGACAATCCTCAAAGTCCTTACGCAAAGCATTGTATTGTTCTTCTTCATCGTCACCTTCTAAAGCTTGTACCAAGAGATAAGTCTCTTTGTACAAATGACTTTGGTCGTCGAGCCAGTCTCCGGTATTTTTGTACAGGCACATAAGAACCATTGTAGTCCTCTTCACATTCGCCACTCCATATAGCGTCTAATATAGTAGCATTGGGGTCATAAGCCTTGATAGCTTCCCGACTGATAGCGGCATCACCAACAGCAAAGAAATCGTCTACTAAGAATAGATAATAAGCCTCTAAATGAGCTCCTTTACTATCGGCTTTGGCTTTGATGTGAGAAAATGAGTAGCGAAAGTGTTCTTTTGCTAACTGCTGAATGTGGTTTTTTGTTCTTGAGTCATTTTTATTTTTTTAGTTATAATTATACTTTCTTGAAAAAAAGAATTCTTCTTCATCACCTACTACTATTACAAAGTCATTGGTGGAGGGAATGCCCAGTGATGCGCATTCTTCTTTGAGGCGTTTGGCACAAGCGACCAATAGCTTCGTGGCGGCACTACTCTTTTTCTTGCATTTCGGTTTTCTTGATTGAAAAAGGTCGAAGAGGGTAGCGTCTTCTTCATTGGGTTCTATATCTATAATATGAGCATATTCGGCAGTGTTCCAAAGATATCTATCAACTCTTTTCCCCGTAAGTCTCGTTCCATTTTTGTCTGTCACTTTCAAGTCCGAAGCCTATTCTTGTAGGTAGTATGTTTTGGTAGTCAAACGATAGGTTGATACAGTACAAAGGCTCTTTTCACAGGATATGCCTTAATGGTAGGCACCAATAGGGCATAGTAGCGTTCCATAGCTTTTTTTCCGAGAGGGCTTTATAACTGATTTTTCTTATCTTTCTTCTGATAATATACATAGCCGGTTTCGTTGGTAATACTATTGAGTTTTTCCCAACATATCATAGGTATAGAGGAGCGTATTATCAATATAGTCTATTCCTTTTTTTCTCTTGGCAGATGAGTTTGTTCCCCTCGTAATACATAGTCCTTTCACTCCAAGTATTATTATCGAAAGCGGAGTAGATTGATTGCAAGAGTTCGTCCTTATAGATGAATATTTTTAGTATTTATACATTTTTTTCTTAGAGGCAAAATCAAAGTGATAACTGATAATTTGGTTTTCTTCACGGAAATAAAACTCTTCGTAATAATCGCCTTCACATCCAATATAAGAGTGTGCTACAATTATTTCATCTTTTCCATTTACTCCATATTGATACTTATTGTCAGTATCTTTTGGAGCTTCTTTTTAGGATTTTTAGACTTTGGAAAGCGGTTTTTGTTCAAAAGTAAAAAAAGGCTCTAAAGAAAAAAAGTCCTACGCCTCCTGCAGCCCAAAACCAACGCACTACCTGTGCCTCTATTTGCGCTTTCAATGCTGGGTAGTTCGCTTTGAGCTTGGTCGTAAAGTTTTTCTTGCTTGTTCGATCATAGGGTTTTATTTGTAAAATGATTAAAGACCACTAAGTTTTTTTCCAGTCTTCAAGGGCTTGTTTGTTTGCCCGATGTTCTGATAGAGGATAGATAAGTTCCTCTTCCTTTACCTTTTTTTAAGTCGGGTAAGGTACATTTTTTTCATATTTCTCCATTAGTTTCTCGTCACCCTTTTGCTTGTATATCTCTTTGAGGTAGAAAAAAGGTTCCCAATCCTTATTGGCTACAGTGGCTTTGCCTGCTTCTACCGCCTTAAGCAACTCTTCTTCGGCTTCGTCTATACGCCCCCAAATGGAATAGAGCGCCCCCTAAAGCAGTGCCATAGTAAGCTCTTTGTTTTTCATTAATCCACCCATCACTATTTCTATTGAGCGCTTTTTCGAGCCAAGGAATAGCTTCTTCCCATTTAGCTTGATGAAGATACATATTCCCATAGTTATAGAAGATATAGTTTAAAAGTAGTATACTCATTTTCAGTTATGTATTTTTAAGGCTTTAGCAGCCATTGCTTCCGCTTTGTCATACTGGGCAACATCTGCCAATACACCAAAGTAATCCCCAAAAAACATAGCCCTATCAAAGGTATCCGAGAGTTCTGTCTCTACCTTTGAGCAGAGCGTTTCATAGATAGCCAAAGCTTCCTTATATTGGCATCTTTTTAGAGATTTAGCGGTGTCCCATTGTTTGATTATTGGGTTCATATTAGTTGTTATTATTTTTATATTTAGCGGTATGATAGCTCCTACTGAAAGGCGGAATTTGCCCGTGTCAAAAGGATAGTTGTCATTCATTTTACCCCAAGGGAATGCGTAGCCTGCTTTTATGTAGAAAAAAAGAATTTGGAAACCTGCTTCGGGGGCAAAGTAATAGGGAGAGAAATTCAGCTGAGGGCGCAACATTAGCACAGGGATGTCTATAAAAACCACTATGAGAGTCATCAGCTCTGATCCACGCCGAGAGTTGCGCTTCGGGGATAGCGACTAATCCGTTTTTCCGAACGAAAGTTACCCGCCAATCCCGCAGATAGTGCCAACTTATTGCTGTCATAATAGTTGAAATGTACTCCTAACTGTCCGTAGCTACTACCTTGTTTGAGGTAACTCGCATCTATAATCAGGGTTTTTGTCTTTCGAGGTTTGCGCTACAGCAGGGAGTATTGCCCATACACATAGCAGTAGAAAAAGTTTTTCCATTATATACAATTTTATTTTTTTCAACATAAGTATATTGACCTCTTGGATAAAAGAAGTTCAGGTTTTGGTTCAGCGAATGTATCACCGATTGCATTTGGTCAAACATCTCAGCACGAGTATGCAAATCTCCCGCATTATAGACGCCTCCATCGCTAAAAACTACCGCTTTCAGTGCCTTTTTCTTTGTCATTGTCAAAAAGATATCTGATCCATCTCTTTTGTGTGTTTCGCAAGACAGAACTCTCCCCTGAGTTAGTAAAAACGAGGTTCGTTAAGCATATACCATACAAAAGGAGGAAACTCTATGTCATTTTTTTCTCGGTGATAAAAACAACGCAACAGATTGCGAGGGTGTTGTAGCACTACTTTTTTTCCCTTCGGATTAAGGGTAAGAAAGCCCAGGCCTGCCCCCAGCACCCCACTGCCTACGGTTACTCCTTTGTTCCAATTGTCATCGGCTATATAAGCTCCCGCCACCGCCGAGGCAGCTCCTACAAGTATGGAGGCAACTGTAAGGCGCGTAACATTCTTGTCATTGATATCACTGAGGGTAGTAGCTATTTGGTCTATGCGCTCTTCTTCGCAATCCAATTCCGCAGTTACCGAATTCATCTGTGAGAAAATAGCGTTAATCTTACTATGGATCTCTATTTTTTTAAGGTATTGCGTTTTTAGTTGTGCCTGCTCAGAAGAATCATCGGCCAAGGCAATTAATGACAATAGAGCCTCATCGGTATCAGAGGCATAAGCAATAAGGATATTTCTGGAGGAAAGTTTTTCCTTCAAAAAGTTTTTTTGCCCAAAAGCAAGCTTTTGCTTCATCAATTTCTATAGGCGCTTCTTTCTCCTTTGTCATTGTATACGGCGGAGGGACACAATAGTCATCAGGAACTTTTTATTTTTCTTGGAAGAAGCACAACCTATACAGAGCAAAAGGATAGGTAAAAAGATATTTGCAACAATCTTTCATAAAGTTTATGTATCATATTTTTTTCAAGTATATTACTCACCATCAAAGCTATCAAATAAGCTATCACCAAACATGTATCCCCTACAATTGCCAGAGGGAACAGGAGAATTGTCCTCAACGTACCCCCAAAAAGGTCTTTTTGGCGTTTCTCTATCAGATGCAGGGTGATGAATATATTCAAGTTCATAGTATCTGAATAATTGGGAGCAAATATACAAAAATAGCTAATTAACACTTATGTTAATCAGCTAATTTTCTAATTATTATAGGGAACTACTTTTTACCTGTCCTCCATAATATTCTGCTAAGAATATCTCTGAGACACTTTCATAGCCTTGGTTTCGGAGCTCTTCCAGTAGCCATTCTTCCGTTTTATCCACATCTTCTAACACCCCTTTATGGATAATACCATCGGTGATAATGGGATATTTAGGATTCTCCTCACCTGCCAATACAACAATCAGTTCACCGTTCTGTTCCAGTACCGCTCTTTTTCACATTCTGGATATAATAGACACCCTCTTTGCGGAGCTTAAAGGCAAGATCGTGTGCCGTGATTTTTAGCCTTCTTACAGGCTGCTATGTCTATCTTACCACGATTGATCACAATCACCACTGTTCCGTCTATAAAATGTCTAAAGGCAAGAATTTTTGGTCTTAAGCTTTCGTAATCCTATAATAAGAAATGCCCAAATAACCAGGACAATGGCAAACTGGAAGAGTGTAATGGCAGGACTATAAATCACCCCCAATAATGCCTCCCAGTACGTAATTCTGTACCTGATCCATGGCGGAAGTAGGTGCTAAGTTGCCCTTACCAGACTTATTGATAACCAGAGCAATAGCCAACAATCCTAAAAGCAATTTTAGAAATACATCCAAGTAGAAGAATTCTTCTCGGGTTTCTATATAAGGAATAGTAAACATAATACTAATGTGTTAATTTGGTTAATTAAAAATGAAACTGTAAGCCCCTACTTCAACCGAATGATAGTCCTTTCTTATAGGGACTATGGGGGCTGTATCGTAGATAAGCCTATAGGCACCACGGATACCTATAGCATTGGTAATACTATAATTCAGGTCAAGAGCTCCTCCAAAGCGTGCTTCTTTGAAATAAGTACTATCGGGCTTTCCCTGATGTATAGCTGTAGTGGTAAGTCCCCATTTCTTAGCCAATTGAAGCTTGTAGCTCAGTGACAAATGAGTCTTGATACTGCGGCTATAGGCGTGCTCTGGAGTATTGGCATCAGGGGTGGGGTGTTGCCATTTTTCATACTCGAAGAACAATCCCACAGCGGCAAACATCAAGGACGAATTGATATTCACCAATCGATAGCGTGATTGCAACCCTGAGGAAATCTTATGAATCATCCCCCTACTCTCCGCCCACTGTGATTCCACATAAGGGTACACCTCAAAAGCATGAACCAAGCGGTAGCGATATTCCATATGTACATATCCTCCACTTAAGATTATCTGCTTGCCATAGGTAGAAAGCTCAAACTTGTTGATGACATTGATCACCCTATTATGATTGATAAGCAAGTTGAGATTGGCCGTATTCTTAAAGGTAAAGACATTTTTCCTTTTCGGTTTTAAAATCTATCTCAGGCATGAGGCTTCCCTGTAGGGTTTTGGTACTGTCTATGGTCATCGTGAGGTTTTCGGAGAACAGCATTTGTGAATAGGCTGTAACCGAAGACAGTAGTACCAATAATAGATAAAGTAATTTTTTTCATAGCATGTAAAAACTTTTTCTTTTTCAGGAGGCAAAGGTAGAAATTATTTTTTTAATTATCAAATAGAACAAATAAGCAATTAAAAATCTGATTTATCCTCAAGCTTTGTATTTACCTTTTTTTCCATATTTCAATAGAGTTAATGATATTCTGCCAAAGAATATAACAACCTGGCCCTACGGTAGAAAGCGGATGCAAGTAAGTAGCCGCTATCCAGATAGCAAAGGCAGTATTCTTTTTGCCCTAATGCCTGCCCTGATTCTATGGAAGTACCAAAAATTTGCCTATATAGCGCCCTACGGCATATTGGAGTAGACATAACACTAATCCCGAAAATCCTATGAGCAACAGGAATAATACACTTGTCCCTGCGTGGAAAATGTTCCTCAGCGTAGTGCCGGTAACTATCATTAGCGAGCAGCCCCAGAGGTAAAAAGAGGTCGGGAATGTGGATAAGCCATTGGTGAAAGCGGTGGAGCAGGGGAGACTTTTGGTGAGCAATGCCAATAACATCGGTACGACCAGTACCAAACATACCTTCTGCATTATCAGCGAGAAAGCACCCCAAAAGGTCATTTGTGAAGCGGGTTCTATCAGTGGGAAACACACGGGAATGAGCAGTGCGCAGAGCAGGTTAGAAAGGAAAGTATAAAGTAGTCATTTGCTCTAAATTGCCACCGAGCTTGAGAGTTACTACGGCAGCTGCCGCTGCGCAAGGACTTATAATACAAGCGAGTACACTCTCCAAGAGGATTAGTTCTTTCCCCGAATGCCAAAGAAGAGAATCGCTCCCGTGATACTCCCTACCAAAAATACACTGCACTACTATCATCCACCAATGCCACGGAACAGGCGCCAACTTTTTTTAAAGTCTACTTTGCAGAAAGTAACATATAGAATAAGGAACATAAAAAAAGTGGTAAAATAGCCTCGAATATAGGAGCAAACCACTGCGAAAGTCCCTCTAAAGCAGGTGTATAATAAAAACAACAAATACACTCCCGCCCCTATGCTCATCGAGATAGGAAGCGTCCAAGTATGAGCCACACGGGCTATCAAAAGAAGAATACGATTCATTTGTACTAATTATTCTAACAACCATTGTTCATCGGTAAAAACCTTTTGCGGTAAGCCTTGCCGTGTACATCAATCACAGCGTGCCATTCTTGACAGGTTTCTAACGGAATTTCAGCTACTAAGGGCATACACTCTTCACGGAGCGCTTTATAAGTCTGTGCGATAGAGAGATTCAGGCGGTTCAAAAGTCGTATAGCGTACTGGTCGGCTATGAACACCTTTCGCTCAAAGATGTACAACAACATTGCATCGGCAGTTTCTTCCCCCACACCTTTGATAGAGAGCAGTTCCTTGCGAAGTTCCTCAGTAGGGATAGCTTGAAACTTCTGTAACGACGCTCCATGTGACACGTACCATTCTATGAGGGCTCTGATGTAAGTGCTTTTTTTGCTTGTAGAAGCCTGCCGGACGTATATATTCCTGTAAAGTAGTGAGTGGCATAGCATGTAAAAGCCTCTACCGATAGTTTACCCTCTAAGTTTGCAAGTGCTTTTTTTCGGTATTCTGTTGGGTGGTTTGTTGAATGAGAATCATCGAAATCCAGTCGGTAATGCGATTGGGGTCATTCCACCAATATTGCTTGCCATAATGGGCTAATAATTTATTGAAAAACTCTGATTTTTTTGAGACATAAAAGCTAATGTCTAATTTTATAAGTTATTGTAATTGCACAAAGATATTTCTTTTTAAACCTCTGTCAAAAAAAGAGGTTAAGCAAAGGTTACCTGTGATATTTTTGGAGTTTGTGTTTTGTCATTCCTTTAGGTAAGGAAATATTGCCATATTCGCGTGTGGTGAGCGAAAAGACTTTTTTGATTGCCCTTCCATTCATCGGTTTTTAAAAACAGGTGTTAGTATCACATATTCTGAGTCTGTGAAACAGCCATTAACACCGCGTTTTTTTATTATCGGTATGCAAATTGTCCGATTCAATAACTTTCTCGATTACCTTCCCTTCGGCAGAGATTTGTGCGAGCGCATAATAATCCATTCCCCATTTATTAACCGATGAAGCGCTTTCACCCGGAATGAAGGCGTAGATTTTTTATCCGATATTTTAAGACTGTCTATTTTTTTGGGGTGTCGGTGGTTCTGTTGTCACGATGTGTAAATGCTTTTTTTATCTATGTGAAAAAAAAGATTTCCATTTGGCAGTTTTGGCTGTATCATCAAATTCTAAAAAGGGCGAAACATCTTGCATTGCCGTAATAAACTTCATTTTTCAAAACAAACGGGAATTATTTGACTATCGGATATATTTTGAAAAATACCGCTGCTGAGCCTTCTCTGGTACAATGTTATACCTGAGCAATGTTTTATTTTTTTATCGGGATGAGTACTGGCGAGGAATATATATCTGAGTAATACCACACTTCTTTTGCCGAGATGATGATGCCAAACCCTTCTTTATATCTGAAAAGCACAGGATAATCTCTGTTGGATGTTGGGTTGTATTCAATAGAAATCTTTTTGACGCCTTCGGTTGAAAGAACAAGGGCGTAATATTTATGCCAATCGGTATGATCCGAAGTTAGGATTACAGCCGTGCCATTGGGTAGTAAAATTGAAGCATAAACAAATGAGAATTCATTGTCAAATTCCCATTTTTCTCAAAAAGTGTTAGTTTAAAAATCGCTCATCCTTTCTTTTTACTGACAATTTACTCGGCAAAAGTACAAAAACAATTGACAATTAGCAATTGATAATTAGCAAATTATTATTATCTTTGTACCTTAAAAAACATATTATGGAATTGCAAGTAGGGAAAAGCTATCGGGTAAAAAATGATATTTTCAGCTTTAAAGCGGGTGAAGTTTGGTCGCTAGTAAGAGAAGGATATCAAGCTTACTACGGTGAACACAATTTTGTATTCGTTAATGCCGAGAAAAAAATTGTCATTTTATGGTATTGCGTAATACTTCCGATGAAGATATGGAAATAGGGATGCCATTTGGATAGGTATTTTTGAGGAAATTGAAGGGGATGATAATAATTTCATATCTTTGTCCTTAGATAAAAAGACACTATGAAAATCTTAGTAATAGGCATAGGCGTTATAGGCTCTATTTACGGCTATGTATTTTCTAAAGCAGGACACACAGTAACACATTATCTTAGAAAAGACAGTAAAAAAAGAATAACATACACACTTTAAACGTTCATATCTTGGACGGACGTGGACACAAGAAAGGACTTTCGTATACCGATAGCTATTCTATTGAGCACGCCACAGAAAAGGAGTATGATTTTATCTTCATTGCCGTACCTTCTGGAAAATTAGCAAGTGTGATAGAAGAACTCAATAGAGAGCATATTACAGGAACACTGCTCATTGCTTGTGGTATTTGGGAAGATAAGAATTATTTAGAAAAAAACTCTTAGGCAATCGTCCTTATGTATTAGGTTATCCTGTAGCAGGAGGCAACTTAGAAGGTGAGACCCTTAATGCTTGTCTGTTTGACCATTTTATGCTGGAGAGCAAAGCAAAAACTACTATCGATAATTATGATGATTTAGTAAAGCTTTTTTTAGCGATTGCAACATAGTCTTAGAACACCCTTACGATATGCTCGAATGGATATGGTTACATCTGGCTATTAATGCGGGAGTTATTTCGGTAGCAAGTACTACAATGGAAAATTATAGCAATAATGCACAAAACTACTGAGGCAGCCGAGAAGCTAATGCAGTCTGCCAAACTACTGAAGCAAGCCGTAAAAATCGATACGTGAAACGGTGAAGATAGTAGCCTCACGAGGGGTGGTACTAAAACACTATAACAACGAGTTACTACCTTACAAATTGCCTACTTTCCTTTCAGCACCTTTTGATGAAAAAGAATGTTTGCCAACAATATCCTTACCCAAAAAAATAATGACTCTCCACAACAACCTCCCCGACTTATTATATGTATGCAAGTGCGTGTATGAAGAAGGTAAGAAAAAAGGTATAGAAGCACCTTTGTTCTATAAAAATTGCAGCAAGTTACCAATGTAATGGAAAAATTAGCAAATAAAATGAAAAAGACTACTCCCTTTATTATTAGTCCTCCTTTGGGGTCAAAAATATACTATGGGCACAAAGGGGTGTGCTTTAGAACGCAAACCGAAAGCTATGCCATAGACAACCAAACCGATTCACTACTCAACGACAGAAAGGAGAGCCGTGAATACTATACCTTTCTGCGCTTCAACCGTAAAAAGGATACTTTATTTGTCCATAAAAAAAGATACCCCAAAGGATATAGCGCAAAAAGATGCCTTTTCCTACTTCCTCACTACGAAAAATAGCTACAGATAAGCTACAACTCCTTATAGGTGATGAAAAATCGTACGGATACGCTCTTATTTCATTTTGAAAATCCCAATATCATACGTGTAAATAAAGATAGTTATATACTCAGTGATGAATACAGCCATTTCCTAAAGAGAAGAATATTCAAAAAGAGGGATATCACTTCTATTTTAGATTTTTTAGACGATCAATTAGGAAATTATTTTATAGATACGGAAGTATTTATGATAAGCACTAAGGACAAATACAAAAAAAGAACCTAAAAATGAATGGAGGCACTATCATCAACGAAGCCGATACTGCTGTTTATAGCACTTTATATGCTACCTACGATGATAAAGGTCTTCAGATGTTAGGAAAAAGTAAATACCAATGAACCCCAACTGCCTTTTTTCGTTTGCAAAAAGAAAGAAAAATATATAGTTTGAGGTGTCTATTTAGCTACATACCAATTGACTTTTGGGAAACGGGAGAACGCTCTACGATTCTTTTTCATTAATTTGTTAAAAGATAGTATCTTTATTTTTGTGAACGATTAATTCTAAAACTGTATTCCGCTAAATATCGGTCTATGTTAAATTCTGATACCCAAGAATATATACCTCGTATCCAAGACTTTACTTGATGTATTACCTTATGTAATGTAGGAAAATTCTTCCCATTATTACTAAGTCTGTTTTTAAAGCGTTCAGTAAACTCTAAGAGGCTTTGTCCCTTAAATAATTCCATAATGCATTAATTTTCAGAGTACAAATATATGAAAAATACTTTTGACACCTCAATATGCAATCACAAATATACAAATCTTTTGCTTTGCTTTTTTTATTTTTCTGAACTTTTCAACTAGCAAGTTGAATTATATAGCAATTTTTTTCGCAAGGGATAGTTCCAATTATCGTCAGGGGTTTTTTTATTTTTCTGATAAGGGGGACATATACCGTGCCCTTGTCCCAAAGGATACGTGCATAGAGTATTCCATTATAACAAATATAACATGCAAAAGGGTTTACTTCTTTTGAAGGGTAAGCACAGGGTAAAAATGGTCTCTGCCATCATAATCACGTAGCGCATCGGCGCCTATAAACTTCTGGGTAAAGCAATCTTCCCCTCTACTAATTTCTTTTTCATATAGTTTACAGAATGCTTGCGGGTCATTTAGGTATAAATGGTACTCTTCAACACTTATACGATAATAGCGGTTATAGTCTACGATCCAAGGAACAAGCACCCCCATTAGGTATGTTTTCGAGAGCTTTTACAATATCCTAAAGTAAAGAAATGTTTTTGGGTCTACGAGCTCTTGGGAGAGCTTTATGTGTTCTATGACTTTTTATTTCCATTTTTCCAAATTCTCTCAGAATTGTATAATTGTCTGTTATATTGACATTATTGCGAGCAAAAAAAGGCTCTTAGTAAAAAGATAGTTATCAACGCTGAGTTTGATGTATAGTATGAATGTTCGGCCATTGAAAACCTTCATACGAGGGTGAATTTTGGTTTCTTTTTGAACTTGTATTCAAAAATAGACGTAACGAATACTTTTTTTAAGTCGATAGTCTGTTGGAGAGTTTCTTTTATAAAAAAATGTAAAGTACCCCATCTTTTATCTCAATAGCATAGAAAGTATTTTTGATACTCTCTTCTCAAATCATAGGAAAAAAAGAACTATAATTCCTATTAAAATGCTAATTTCTATAAACTGATAAAAAGTATTTTGACATTCCTTCGGCCTCTTTGCTTGTAATTTCTCTGTCGAAAAACCAGAATACCCACACAGTACAAAAAGACACGAATATTATTCCTTGAGAAATTTTTATCATTCAAAGCTTTTTACTCTAATAATGGGAGGTAGTTCGCCTCTAATAAATTGCTCATAGCGAACGCGTTTGGTGAGTACCCAATGGTACAAAAAAATAGATATAACACTATTGAAACCGCTAAAGGGAAGAAAAAGAGCATCATCAGGCCTATAGAGCCACTATTAAAAAAATAACGTAAGGTGTTCTTCCTAGGAAGGATAAGAGATAGCAGCTCCCTATCACTATTAGGATTATACGTCCTATTTTCAATAAATTACCTCCAAAAAGAGACTCTTTTTGGGGTTTCTTTCTTTTTTCTTGTTTAGAGTAGCTGTTCTTATTGGAGTTCATAGTTGTTTATCATTTAAAATTTATGAATTAATTTGTACCTTGATATTTTTGGTTTTCTAATAACTGTTGCAAATCTTTTTATTTTTTTCGAGAAGGGCAGCTTCTGTTTCTGTTGTTTTTTTCCGGATTTAACACGATAAGAAGGCGAAGTGTCCTTACTTTTTGGTTACAATATGCATTTCCCCGAGATGTTTTTCTCTTTATAGATTGTAAAGACTACTTTTTGAATATCACTAATAAGATAGCGTTTCCCTACCAAATTGTTGATTCTCAAATATTTTTTTCATCTAATAGAAAAGGGTCTATGGTAATATTGTACCGCCTAAATATAAAGCTGATGATATAGCTTAAGCTTGTTAGTATAATAAGCAACCATAAGACAAAGTAGCGCTCCCAAAAAGGAAACTGTACGAGTTTTTGGCTTTTTGCTAATACCTGATACTCTTCAGAGGAAAGGACTTTTTGTTTGATTTTTGTCTTCAAATTCTAAAGGAGAGGTATTCTTTAGCAAGCAGATTTCAGTAGAGTAGCCTGTCATCCCTTTATATCTTCTCCCTCTAGCTATGTGAGTTCTCGGTCTAAAAACAATATATTTTTTTCATTGTAAAAATAGCCATTATCCTCTTTTTTATATCCTTTAAAAGGATTGCTATCCATTGCTTTTTTGGCTTCTTTTTCCTCTAAATCATAATAATAAACGCCGTTTTCATTGGTAAAAAACAAATGATCGGTATAACTGTTATCACTTATCAGCAAATGATAGGGAGCCTCGCTGGGCATAAAAGGCTTTCCGTCGATAAATACTTTTGCCCCCATTGAGGTGATAGAGATACTCAAAAATAGCCGTGATTAGAGAAGATATCGGTAACAAGGTCATCGGTAAAAGTTTCATCTAATAGATGGTTTTTGTAAAACACGTGTTTTCCGTCAGAAAAATAGCAAGAAACGCTCATTTTTTTGGAATTTTTATCACGTTCTCTCAATTCCAAAAATAGGGAAAAATAGTATCTTTGGCACCTTCTATTTTTTTCGCCTTGGTAATAGAAATAGGTACCATCGGTAGAGAGGTAAGGTGAAGAGTTGAGCGCGGAGAACTTTTGTCCGTTTCTGCCGACTTGCTTTATAGGGGGTAGTCATTAGTGCCAGCTTTAAAGTCAGGGCGAGAGGCACAAAAAGTAAGTGTCTTTTCCATCGGTAAAAAGGTCATTGCCTATAGGGGTAATAGGCGGCTGTAAGGGGACGATTTGGTTGTTATGGAAAAACGTGTGCTTTATCCCATCCTATTTGTTGGATTCGCAGACTTTCGGGGAATACTTGAAAAGTAGCTGCATCTGCTTCAGGAACAGCTATATAACCTTTGCCTATTATTTTTGGTATATTTTTTTCCTTGGTATTTATAAAAAAAGAATCCTCTAAACAATATTGGTAAGAATTCGAGGAGAAATGCTCATCTACTTGATTGTTATCCTTAAATATTATATAAAAAGAAGTAACAACGAAAAAACGAAGAGACAGGCTATCACTATACGCAAAAAAACTTATCATATTTAGCCGTTTTTTTGCCTTGTTGTTCTTTTTAATAATTTATCCATTAGTATTTTTTTGTAGTTTATGCAAAGGTATAAAATAATTGGTAATTGACAATTGATAATTAACAATTTATCATTATATTTGCACTTTAAAAATTACATCGTATGGAATTACAAGTAGGAAAAAGATATCGGGTGTTAAAAGATATTTTTTTAACTTTAAAAGCGGGTGAAGTTTGGCTGTTAGCAGATAAAAGGCTATCAAATTTACTACGGAGAACACAATTTTGTATTCGCTAATACCGAAAAAAATCTTGTAGCCATATAGTATTGCGAGATGCATCAGGGGAAGATATGGAAATATACAGCCATTTAGATAGGTATTTTGAGGAAATTGAAGAGTAGAATGTCGGTATTATGGAATTATCACTATCTTTGCACCCTTTAAAAAGCACACAAACAGATGAAGAAAAGATTTTTTGATAGCAGCGCTATTTGCGCTATTTTTTTAGGAGGTATTGCCACAGCACAATCTCAAGAGCAACCCTCAACCCTTGCCGAGCTACAAGCCGAAAAGAAAGATTGGAAACCAAGCTTGCTAAAGCTGTTAAAAATGCAAGCTGAAGCTAAAGATTTTTTTAGCAGATAAGCATAAAGATGCCTTCTTTGCTTTCAATAAGAACATTAGCAAAAAAACAAAAGAAAGATAGCTAAAATAGTACTACGAGGCACCAAACGCCAAGAAAGAAAAAAATTAAAAAGGATTTGAAAAACTCAATAAACGCATTGAGAAAAATTAGCAGATTAGAGAAGCTACAAATTAGTAAATGAAAAAGACTACTCGCTTTATTATTAGTCCTTTGGGGGCAAAAATATACTATGGGCACAAAGGAGTGTGCTTCTTTAGAACACAATACGAAAGCTATGCCATAGACAACCAAACCGATTCACTACTCCCCGAAAGAAAGGATAGCCTTTGAATACTATACCTTTTTGCGCTTCAACCGTAGAAAGGATACTTTGTTTGTCTATAAAAAGATACCCTAAAGGATATAGCGCAAAAAGATGCCTTTTCTTACTTTTATTACTACAAAGAAAAATAGCTACCGATAAGCTACAACTACTTATAGGCGATAAAAATCGTACGGATATTTTTATTTCACTTTGAAAATCCTAATATCATACGTGTAAATAGAGATAGTTATATACTCAGTGATGAATACAGCCATTTTCTAAAGAAGAAAATATTCAAAAAGAGGGATATCACTTCTATTTTTAGATTTTTTTAGACGATCAATTAGGAAATTATTTTTATAGATACGGAAGTATTTATGATAAGCACTAAGGACAAATACAAAAAGAACCTAAAAATGAATGGAGGCACTATCATCAACGAAGCCGATACTACCGTTTATAACACTTTATATGCTGCCTACGATGATAAAGGTCTTCAGATGTTAGAAAAAGTAAATGCCAATGAACCCCAACTCCCATTTTCACTTGACAAGAAAAGAAAATATATAGACGCCGATAAACTCATTTTTTTGAAATAGAGGAACAAACTCCCAAAAAAATAATGCTACTTACACCCAAGAGATCTATTTCTCAGGAGAAAAGTTATTACAAAAGGAAAAAAATACCCAATATGGACTTAATATAACTACGTTTTATACAGAAACCATAGAGAAAATAAAGAATGAAAGATGTAGAAAATAAACAAGTAAAGGTATACCTAAGCAGAGATAGTATATGTGCTGCTGATGATGTGAACTGTCCCAACCCTGCTACATGTTTTCTCTGCCTCATACTATAGACGAATTTGTACTAATTATGGACAAGATGTTGCCATTTAAAAATGGAGATGTTACTTAGGAGAATATAGGAAAGGTATTGTAGGTGCAGAAGATGGAATACTTGTTTGGAAAGAAATAGATAATCACGTTCTCATATCAAGTTATAAAAAAATAACAATGAATTTATTGTAACGCACGATAGTGATTGGTATGAAATAATTAAGTCGCACCCCTATTTATATTTTTTGAATGGTGTTTGGATTAAGAAAAGGAAGAATAGAACCCTCCCCACTTATAGTATTCTTTACCAGTGGGGAGGGTTTTTGTATTTTATTTTTCAATATCTTATTCAGGTGCTGAATAGGTTACGATATCAATACCGATGCCGTTGGGGTCTATAATGGCAAAATGGCGGTCGCCCCAAGGCTCTTCGCGAAGTTTTTATGGCAATAGCTAAACGGACTCAAAGCCTCACTTAAAAAGTTCTAAAGCGATATGTGCGCAAGCCTCGGCATCGGCTAAGGCGTGGTGATGTTGCTTTGAGATCAAAGCCAAAATAAGCGGATATAGTGTCTAGCTTATGATTCACAAGCTGTGGGAGGCTCTTGCAGTGCTGCTCGCAAAGTGCAAAAGAAAGGATTGGTGTGCTGTGGGAGCTCGTAATAAGCTAATACTTCCCGCAAACAGCCTTCATCAAAGCTACTATTATGAGCTACAAGGGGTAGATCTTTTTATTTTTAGGCAATATTTCTGTCCATACTTCAGGGAAGAGAGGAGCATTTTTCGGTGTCGTACTGCGAAAGTCCGTGTACTTGGGTACAGAAAGGGAATAGTAGTTAGGAGCTGGTTTTATCAGTTGGTAATAAGTATCGACAATCTCATTGTTTTCTACAAAAAAACAAGTCCAATACTGCAAAACACTGCTGCGGTATCGGTTAGCGGTTTCAAAGTCTAAGGCTGCGAAAGTGTTCATTTTTATTTAGGAGATTTATTGAAGAGACAAAGGTACGAAAAATAATTGGCGAATTAGCCAATATGTAAATTATGAACAACTCCCGCTCGTAAATTATACGAGCGGGAGTTGTTTCTGATATTTTTATAAACTATCGTTTTGTTAAGATATCAAGAGAACACTTGCTTCATCTTCTAACATCGAAAAACAATACTCCGTACTGACGCTGTGCAGCTTCTGCATTTTCTTTTGGACAAAGCCCCTATGATATAGCTGTCGCCTCCTATATCTATATAATAAAGAGCAAATTCACTTTTTTTGCTGCTAAGAGCTGAAACACCTCATCGGGAGGCGTGTTGTTGTCTATTTCAAATCTATTTCTTTGCCCTTTAGCTGTTTACTTAGCAGGTTGTAGTTATAGACGACATCTTCTGCGGCTGTTTTCCAATCGATTACCTGCAAGTAGTCTGCGGCTATCATCTCGGAAAGGAAAGCATCGGATAGATCTTCTTCGCCTAATACACTCATACAGATTCTATTGGCAGCGCTAGAGGAATGGAGAGTAAGTCTGCCAATGACAGCCATTCTTTCTGGAACTGTTTGGATATTTGAATGTTTTGAGGAGCTATTTCTCCTTTGCCTTCTTGCTTTTTTTCAATAAGGCGATTTGTAAATCTACATAAACAGCAAGGCGTTTTTTTGAGTCGTTCGATGGTGCTGCTATCGGTCACAGGATCATTTTTTTCCTATATAATCATACGATCTATGACCTTTTTTTGTCAGAGATAAAATAGGCATATCGCACCCACTCGCATTTGTCCTTGATGCGGCAGATTGCATAGCGTACATTTTCGTTAATATCTTCAAATATAATACTTTGAGGAATAAAATAAGAGTAGTCTTCTGAGAGAGAATTGTTCTCTTTCAAACAAATGGAAATCATCCCTGAGGTATCCTTTTCATGGATTGTCCCAAGTAGCAGTTCGGTATTATGGTCGTTTAGCTGGGTATAGTTATTTATTATTTTTTTGGAAGTCTTCCAAAGGATAGGGACTGCCTCAATGCATTCTTCTTTGGCATAAAAAGACCCAGCAGGCGGTAGGTTTCTTTTTTTGGTGTGGTCATACCCAATATATTGGATATTTTTTTCTATGATACTTTTTTAAAAACATAGCTAAAGTTCTTTCTAATGTTTCTTTATAAACTCAGTGATTTCGGTAGCGGCTCTGTTTCGGGCTTCTTCAGAAGTAAAGCTGTGGTCTACTTGGGGAAGGAGTATTAACTGGCTATTCTTATACCCTTGGTGGTAACGCTCGCCATAGGTATAGGGGACTATTACATCCCAAGTGCCGTGAATAACTAATACTGCGCCTTTATATTCTTTAGCAGTTTCATAAATAGGAAGCGTTTGGGCTGTGGCGATATAGTCGTGACCCATACGCAATCCTCTGGGGAGATCTACATATTCAGGGATATGATGAGGGTCGTAAGTAGCGCCTTGTGTGGTGCCACGTAGGGCATCATCGCGCAATACAGCCGCAGGGGCACAAAGAGCCACACTTTTGATACTTTTTCTTCAGCTGACCAGCTACCATTGAGGCTACGACACCCCCTTTGGGAATGCCCCTACGATACTAATGCTGCTTACCCAAGGAAGTTTTTGGGCGTAGGCGATGACTTTTTTAGCATCTTCTATCTCGTTGAGTACGGTCATATCTTGAAAACGTCCTTCGCTTTTGCCGCAGCCGTTAAAAATCAAAAACGGAGGCTCGCGATACCTGCTTCTTGTAGCTGGTCGGCGATAGTGCGCAATAGGGGACGGTCTTTATCAGCACCAAATCCGTGACAGATAATCACCATTCGCACCTTTTTGCCTTTCTCTATCTTAGGCGTTTGTAGGGTAGCTGCTAATTTACCTTTTGAACCCTCTAGGGTAAGATCTTCTGTTTGCTGTGCTTTTGCTGAATGTATCAGTGCCATACATACTAATACTAAAGTTATGATATTATTTTTTTCATAAAGTGTTTTTATTGCGGCAAAAGTACGAAAAATAATTTGCAAATTAGCTAATTTAACACTACTACTTTGCCATAACCAGCACTGCTTTCAACATATTGGTGGGCAGCGACTATATCTTCTAAGGCAAATACTTTTTCGGGGGTTACGGGTACGTGGTACTGCGAGCCAAAAGCGGTGTAGTAGGTTTCGGGTACGGCGGCTAGGTCGCTCCAACTAAGAGAGGAGGTTATAGGATATACCCTGTGCATTGGGCAAAAGGGTATATTCAGCATAGCTGCCGTCAAAAGCCCCTGCCCATCTCTCCCATAAGCGAGACAACGGTTTGCCCTACACTAAGGGTAGGGCTGGTGGTAGCTTCAACCACCCCTACGCACTCAATGCCTAAGATGCGGGGGAATACGACTGAGGGGAGTGCCCTTGCCGTGTGAATATCTCGGAACGGTTGATACCAAATCCTTTTTACTTTTTACTAATGTCCACCCCTCTTTGAGTGCTGGAATAGGACGTTCTTCTAACTGTAATTGTTGGGCATTGTCTGCTTGATGGATAACAATTGCTTTCACTTTTTATAAATTATTAATTGACCAATTGTCTTACAAATTCATTAGCAGGGTGTTGTTTTATCATTTCGGGGGTATCGTATTGCTGAATAACACCCTTTGTCCAACACCAATACTTTGGTGCCCAGTGTTAAGGCTTCGGTGATGTCGTGGGTGACGAACACTATGGTAACGCCTGTTTGCTGATGCAGCGCTTTGAGCTCGCGCTGTAGCTGCTTGCGGGTGATGCTGTCTAACGCTCCAAATGGCTCGTCCATTAGTATGATGTTAGGATTAGCAGCCAAGGCTCTTGCAATCCCTACCCGCTGTTGCTGTCCGCCCGAAAGCTGGTGAGGGAATCGGTTGGCAAGTTCAGGGGAAGGTTTACCTGTTGTAGTTTTTCGGAGACAATGCGCTCTATATCGGTTTTGAAGTACTTTTTAGGTGGAGTACATAGGCGATATTCTCGGCAACGAGTAAGGTGAGGGAAGAGGATATTCCCCTGAATTACATAACCTATATTGCGACGTAGGGCAATCGAGGTCTTCTGCTAAAATATTCTTGCCGTTAATATGTATTTCGCCCTTATCGGGTAATACCAATCCGTTTATCATTTTTAGCACGGTGGTTTTTGCCAGAGCCTGAAGTGCCTATGATAGTGAGGAAAGTACCGCTTTTCAATGGTGAGGTTGAAGTCGGGAATGATTTCCTTGCCGTTATAGCTTTTGTATATGTGGGTGAATGTTATCATTGTTATGGGTGTAAAAGTCCTTTTTGTAGGAGGTAGTTTTTGGCTACTTCTTCAGGGTCGTTTTCTCTCAGTTTCTACCAAAAAGTTGAGGTGTGCCATCGTGACATCATCAATGAGGTTGTTGAGTTTTTTCCAAAGTGGTGCGCAGGGCGGGGTAAGTGGTGAGTAGCTCCGTACGTACGACCGTGCCTGCCTTATAAGAGGGGTATAGATTGCGGTCGTCTTGGAGTACAACAACCTCGCTTACAGAAAGCTGCCCATCGGTAGTGAATACTACCATAGCATCTATTTTCTTATCGCGCATGGCTTGGTATTTGAGCCCGATGTCCATATCGAGTACCTTTTTAAAAGTGCATCCCATATACCTCTTGTAGTGCTTTTGTAACCGTCTTCTCGCTCAAAGAAATCATACTCAGCCCCAAAGATAAGCAGATGGCTCACTTTAGCCAAGTCAGTAAAGGTTTTGAGCTGGTATTGCTGTGCTACTTGTTTGCTGACGGCTAAGCCATAGGTATTGTTAAAAGCCATATAGGTTAGCCCATTCTAATCCGTATTGCTTTTTTTATAGGCAGTTTCTAAGTCGGCAAACTTGTTCTCGTTGTAAGGATCTTTGTGCTTTGAGTACTGCTTCCCACGCGGTGCCGGTATATTCGGGGTACATATCAAAGCCTCCGCGCAGCATTGCAGGGATGAATATTGGAGGTGCCACCCCCAACGCCATTGGTGAGGCGTACTGAAAGCCCCTGTGTCCTGCTCGATAAGCAAGGCAAGCATTTGCCCTAATATATAACTTTCGGTCATTGGCTTGGTAGCGATGTGAATGTCTTTCGTCTTTTTGGGAGAAAGCACAAAGAACAAAGTGATGAGCAGTGGCAATATGGCTATACCTACGAGTTTTTAGAGGGTTGCGCTTAGGCACTACTTCGCGGTTTGCCAATCGCTTTTCTACTTTTGCCAAGAAGAAATCGAGCCCCAAAGCCAAGAGGGCAATAAGCACACTGCCTACCAGAGTCATTGCGCTATTATTGGTAGTGATACCGCGATAGATAGCAACCCCCAAAGCCACCCGCCCCAACAAAAAGAGGCGATCCCTGCCAGCGCAATGGTCATAGTAACCATATTGCGAATGCCCGACATTAGTACGGGGAGAGCTAAGGGGAGTTTGATTTTATAGAGCAGTTGCCTCGGGTGCTACCCATTGCCTCTGCTGCTTCTACAATCAGCGGATTGATTTGGGTAATACCCGTATAAGTGCTGCGGATAATAGGTAGCAAGGCATAGAGTATCAGGGCGATAAGGGCTGTAAGGTTGCCTACCCCCGTAATAGTGATAAAGAAACCCAATAAAGCGATAGAAGGGATCGTATAGAGCACATTGACCGCTCCCAAGAGCCAAAACGGCATACTTGCGGTACTCACTGATAAAGATCCCCAAAAGCACCCCTATAAATGTTGCGATAACAATTGCCAAGAGCGAAATAAGTAAATGCTCAGCAGTCAGGTGCAGGAAGAACGGCGCTTCCTCACGGAGAAGAGAGATAAGATTTGTCAATGTGTTGAATTGTTAATCTGTAAGTGAAATTATTTTTGGCAAAGATACAAAAATAATTCGTCCAATCTCAAAAAGTTCTTATATAATTCAACTTGCTAGTTGAAAAGTTTAAAAAAATAAAAAAAGCAAAAGCAAAAGATTTGTATATTTGTAATTGCAAAAATAAAAAAACAACTCAATGCTTTTGCAAAAGACAAAATTACATCAATTTTTGTATTATCGATGATATTTTTAAAAGAAATTAATCATTCTGAAGATATTCGTAGGAAAGTATCTGATAGTGAGATTATTACAACAGCATTTATAGCTGCTACAAATTTCTATGGGAACCATCGTTCAGCTATCAAATTTGTTAAACAATACAATTTGTTCCCCAATATGTTAGAAGAAAGTAGGTTTAATAGACGCTTACATAATCTAGAAATCTACTTTTATGAATTATTTCATTTAGTAGCCTCTTTTTATAAAAGAGATTACTTGTGAAAATGAACTATATCATAGATTCGTTTCCTGTCCCTATTTGTCAAAACATTCGTATTAATAGATGTAAAATTGCAAAAGGCAAACAATATAGAGGCTATACAGCAAGTATGCGGTCTTATTTTTTTATGGGATTAAAGTTCAGTTAGTTACAACAGGAGAAGGCATCCCAATTGCTTTTTCATTTTACCGTAGGAAAAACGGCAGATGTGAAAGCCTTAGATAAGATTACAGAGATTTTTTTCCACCAGAGGCAAAACTTTATGGGGATAGTGCTTATACAGATTATCAAGCAGAGGATTATCTGTTAGAAAACAAGAATGTTGAGTTAAGAACACAACGGAAAAAGCAATAGCAAAAAGACCCGATACAGAAAAAAACAGAGCAAGCTAAAATTAAAGATGAGAAAACGTATAGAAGTAGCTATAAGCGATATTAAAAAGCTGTTTCCTAGGACGATACATTCTGTTACTTTTAAAAAGGTTTTTTTAATAAAGATAACAATGTATATTTTTGGATTACAGCTGTTTAAAAATAATTAGTGACTAGCAAGTTGAATTATATAATCGAAAGATAGGGATTGTTTATCTTTGTATCTACAAAAATAAACAATCCCTATAACTAATTTCTCTCAAGAAAAAGGCGCCGTTATTGCTTCTTATTCTTCGCTTTCTTTCATGGTGTGGTATACGTTCTGAACATCATCGTCTTCCTCTATTTTTCTCCAAAAGTTTTTCCACATCGGCTTGCTCTTCTGGGGTAAGTTCCTTGGTTATCTGAGGAATACGTTCGAAAACCTGAAGACAGAATTTCTATATTACGGCTCTCTAATTCCTTTTGTATAGCTCCAAAACTCTCAAAAAGGGCATAGATAAGAATCCCATCATCATCAACAAAAGACCTCTTCTGCTCCAAAGTCAATCATCTCCAACTCCAACTCCTCTGGGTCTATCCCTCTGCATTGATACGGAAGTTACAAGTATGGTCGAACATGAACTCCACCGATCCGGAAGTACCCAAGGTACCATTGCACTTTGTTAAAATAGCTACGGATATTGGCTACTGTACGGTTGTTGTTGTCTGTTGCTGTTTCTATAAGAATGGCAATCCCATGGGGAGCATACCCTTCAAAAAGAATTTCTTTATAGTTGGCAGTATCTTTTTCTGTGGCACGCTTGATGGCTCGTTCCACGTTTTCCTTAGGCATATTAGCTGCCTTTGCATTTTGCATAATAGCACGTAAGCGGGCATTCGTCTCAGGATGAGGTCCCTCTTTTACCGCCATTACAATATCTTTTCCTATACGGGTAAATGTTTTTGCCATTGCAGCCCAACGCTTGAATTTACGGGCTTTTTCTAAATTCAAATGCTCTTCCCATTTTCTTCTAATTTATCTTTATTAAAAACGCGTGCAAATATACGGCTTTTTCCTCGAAAAAATTTATCCTTATTCACAAAAATATCCTACAAAAAAAGGATTTTTTGCTTTTTAACTTTTTTTATTTCTGACTTTTTTATGTATTTTTGTCCTTTAAAAAAACACTCTGTTTTCTCCAAAGGAAAAACTCCTATCCCTTTTTAGGGATATTTTTCTCCTTTTTAGAGATTATAAAAATAATGAATATTAATGATTTACAACGATACACCTTCTCACAACACTACCGCTTATAACTACGGAAGTGTCAAACTCTCAGTATATGATTGGCTCTCTGATATCCCGCTACCTGCAGGACAAGAGGTCTTCGACTGTGTAGAGGTTCGCTTCAAGAACAGTCGCAAGGAATTTTTCGCAATGTCCACAGGCTTCCCTTACAAATAGGTGATATGGTAGCCACAGAAGCTATCTCAGGACACGATATAGGAACCGTTTCCCTCAGGGGAACTGGTACGTATCCAGATGCGCAAGAAGAAGGCCGATGCCCTCTCCCCCTACCCTGCCCAAGATATATCGCAAAGCCACTGAACGTGATATAGAAATATGGAGAGATCATCGTGCCAAAGAGGTCGCCCTACAGAAGCGCTCACGTGAGCTAGCTATTGCCTTTGGGCTTGGAAATGAAAATCTCCGATGTAGAGTATCAGGGAGATGGCTCTAAAGCAACTTTCTACTATACTGCCGAAGGACGTGTGGATTTCCGCCAACTCATTAAGGATATGGCCAAGGAGTTCTCCACTCGTATCGAGATGCGCCAGATAGGTTACCGCCAGGAGGCTGCTCGCCTGGGAGGTATCGGCTCCAGCGGACGAGAAATCAGTTGCTCTACTTGGCTTACTGAGTTCCGAAGCGTAACGACTTCTGCCGCTCGCTACCAACAGCTCTCGCTCAACCCTCAGAAACTTGCCGGACAATGTGGAAAACTCAAGTGTGACCTGAATTTTTGAACTGGATTGCTACCTCGATGCCTTACGCGACTTCCCTCGTACTGACACCAAGCTACTCACCGAAAAGGGAATTGCTTCTTGCCAGAAAGTAGATATTTTTAAGCGCCCTAATGTGGTTCACCCATGAGGGAGATTTCATCAACTGGCACAAACTTACTGTGGATCAGGTAAAAAGAAATCTTGGAACTGAACAAACAGAAGCTGACAGTACCAAGCCTTGAGGAATATATCTCAGAAGAGGAAGATACAACCCAGAAGGTTTCCCCTATGGATAATTCCCAAGAGGGAAGCCTTACCCGCTTTGATGAAAAACCTAAAAACGTAAAAACAAAAAAAGAAACAAGGGGGTAAAAATAGTGCTGCCAACGACACTGCTCCTGAGGCAAATCCTGACAAAGAAAGGGATGATAACAACAAAAGAAAAAAAGTAATTCCTGTAGCCAAAGAGAAAAAGAAATAATCCTGAGGGACGAAAAACCCCAACCTGAAAGCAAGAAGCCTTTCCAATAACAACCCTCAAAAAGCTATCAACAACGCTCAAAAACAGGAAAAGATAGCACCACAAGCTACCAATATTAAGAAAAGTAGCCGAAAAACCTTTTTAAGAAACCTAACAAAACCACTCCCTAAGTCCGATGAATAAGTTTTTTTCTTTTTCTTAGTAGGGGCTCTCCTTATGGCCAGCTGTGGAGAGAATATACAATACAGTGAATACCAGACCCTCCCCAAGGGTGGGCTGCTAATAAGCCTATTGCTTTTCGCTATGAGGCTACTGATACGCTACAAAAGCATAACCTTTTTATCATGCTAAGGAATAACAATGACTATCCCTATAGCAATATCTTTCTCATTACTAAGATGGAGTTCCCCAATAACCAAGTCATTGTGGATACTTTGAGTATGAGATGGCTACCGCTGAGGGCAAATGGTTAGAGAGGGAGCTACTATCAAAGATAGCAAGCTATGGTATAAGGAAGGCGTTACCTTCCCTACCAAAGGCACCCTATACTTTCCGTATAGAGCAGGCTGATCGTAGCTTAGGAAAAAGAAAAAGGGGTAGAAAACCCACAAGGCATCACCGAAGTAGGATTCCAAATAGAGGGAGGTGGTCGGTAATAAGTCTTCAGTAGTGAGTAGAGGCTATCATGCTTCCTAAAAAATTAGCCCTTGCAGAAGAACGCCTCAAAGCATGCTATGTTTCCAAAGGAATTGTAGGAAAAAAATGAAAAAGAATCAATTCTGAATTAGCACATTTGACAAGGAAAGAAGAATAAGATAAAGCTGCTAAATATTTGTAAATGCTTAGCAGTTCTTTTTATTTTAGGAATTCTCCTACCATTATTCTTCCTCCTCCTTTGTCTTTTCTCGGAATTTCGATATATGCCTCCTTTTTAATACGATATATCTATCTTTATAATAAGCGATAGGACGGGAAGCAGCAAAAAAAGTTATCCACTTCATAAGAATACCAATGATTCCCTTTTATCAAAAGAGTAATTTAGTACTATATGAGGAGTGGAAGATTTATAATGGCATATAAAATCTTTTATATTTATAATATTCTATATCTTCTTCGGATTCAGTATATATTTCTCTTTCTTCTAAATTATACAAGGTAGCTTTTATCTTTAAAAAATTAAATCTTACCAAGAATATATCGTCATTTTTCACTGACAAAAACATCGTAATTCAGAGACAATACTTTTTACATCTTCCTTTTTGGGTGAGAAGATTGTAAGTGTATAAGTTCTTGTTTTTCCACATAATATAATGTATTATCTGAGTGTAATCGGTATTTTTTTATGTTGCCAATTTTTCAGGGATATTATATATTTTTATGCGTCTCTATATCTGTAAATTTAGAATTATCATAGGATATACATTCTAGGATTTTTCCCATTAAAAAGCTCCATAAGAGAAAATAGATCCATCATATTCTCCTATTTTTTCATAGTTTAAATTTGAATTATTTAACAGATAGGCATTTCTTTTGATTGTCTGTTTTTCAGTTTCAATTAAGCAATAGTCTTTAGATACTGAAATGAAATAAATATTTTCATTAACAAATTCTATTTTGTGATATGTCTTCCCTAAGTCTTTTGATATAAAAATAATACCCTGTCCGAGAAGGAGTACCTATCCCTTTGAAACCTGATAAAATTAATGTGTTTTTCATCTACAAAAATAGAATTCTTCGAATTCTATATCATAAGAATCTATACCAAATTCTTCATAGATATCTGTAATTGCAATCCATTTTATATCTTTCCTTATGGCGCTTGTACATTGACAAAATAGTATAAAAAGTAGTATGTAAATAATATTTCTTTGCATCATTCTTTAAATTTAATAAGCAGTAGCAAATATCGGTGAGTTTCGTCCAATTTTAGTTGCATAGTTTGTTCCACAAACAATAACTCACTGGCTGTGGAAGGTTCTCCCACTGTTATAGGATTCGTTTGGAAAAAAATTCTGCAATTTCTCAATAAGTATTGGATTCATAACCATTAATCGTTATTTAGTATCCTTGTCGGTATAGGGTCTTCCGCATCGCTAGCTCTTGCATTTTGTAAGGCCGTAAGAAGCTGAGGAGTAGGTGTAATAAGCTCTGCAAATACTTCTACAGCTATGGATTGATAAGCATCCTTAGGATTGTGTTGGCTTACTTTGAGTAGTTAGTTCCACATTGGCATCCAACATATTGGCAATCACTATATTCTCATAAGCAGGAAGATACCCTAGCTTGTATTCTTGGTAATAAACCTCTACGGCAAAAGCATCATATATATTCTCTCTTTCATGCTTTAGGAGTAAAGTATCACCTTCTTTTAGCAGCTCTTTTACTCTACTATACTGGTAATATTGTACGCCACGAATGTAGTTGTCATAGATTTTTACCAAACTTTTCCCTAACAAATTTGTAGGCAAGATAAGCCCCGTAGAAGCTAATCCTAAAAGATTTTTATAAAAGTCAATTCGGTTCATAGAGCCTTAGTAACAATTAGTTGATTAACAATTTTCTAATTAGCACATGGGCTAATTATGCTTATACACTTCCTCAAATGGCAATCTAAACCTTTCCCCCATATACCACGTTCTTCACGAATTCCACAGGTAACGACCATACTCACCTCTGCTCCACAAGGTAGGTGCAGTAGTTTCTTAATACGACGGCTGTCATACCCCTCTAGCGGACAAGTATCGTACTCCGCCTCTGCCATGGCTAGCATAAAGGTCTGTGCTACAAGGCCACAGCTTTTGTGTACACTCACACGTATATCTCCCTCGGACAGATCTCTCATCATAGGACGAAACCAACTGGTAACCACACCAAATAGTTTGCGGAGGCCGCCCTAACAATCCAAAGAAGCGACTATACACAAAGGGCATCAGTTTGCTGTAATACGTCTCTTTTATCTTTGATACGTTTGGCTTGCCTTTCGGGCGGACTGTTGCGCTCAACATTGCCACGTTCAAATTCCAAGATAGCACGAGCATGCGCACGGTGCTTGTCTTGACGGCAACGAAGACTACCATTTGTTGCGCCGTAGTGGCTGTACGCTGATCGAGGCAGGCATGAGCAAAGCTTTTTAAGCAGCTCCTTATCGGTAATGTGGTATAGCTCGTATAATTGCATATTGGAGCTGGTAGGCGCCAGTGTAGCGAGCTTAAGGCATTCGCGTACCTTTTTCCTCACTAATGGGCGTAGGCGCATAATAGCGTACCGCCCCTGCGAAAGTGTAAAATATCTTTTAACACAATTCTTAAGTTCTGAGTTATTAGTTTTGAATTTTTGAGTTGTCTTAAAAAGTGAAGAGTGAATAGTTAACGATAGGGACGCATTTTTCACTCTTCACTCTTCGTTTTTCACTTAATTTGCTCTTCTCCCTTCACTGTCTGCTGCCCTATCCTATTGGCAAGCCAACTCACATAAAAGAGTTGGAAGCTGTGGTACAGCATGATAGGGAGCAAATAGAGTACTTTTTGGGTTTCGGGGATCCCTAAGACCATCACAAAAAGGCTTCCATGTACCAGCGACTTTTTAGATCCACAAAAGGTGGTGGTGATGGTGTCTTCCCTGTTGAATCCCAAGGCATGAGAGATTCGCTTGAGTACTTCATATACAATGAAAAACAAGGCTACTGAAGCCCCTGCAATGATTACAAAGACCATAGGAGATACCGAGAGGAATATCTGCTTGACAAAAAGCATCAGAAAAAGCTCTCATATACAATGAGTAAAATGATAAATCGGTCAAACTGCCCTATCCATTTGCTGTATTTATCTACCCATTTTTTTCAAAAGTGGGTTCAAAAGGAGTCCCAGTACGATAGGTAGCAGTACTTTGAGTAATAACTGCTGAATAATTTCTCCTTGATCTACCTCTGCCGAGGTGTTTTTCTAAGAAAAAGCCCATGAGAAGGGGTGTAGCTACAATCCCTATCAGTCCCGATATGGAGGCGTTGAATATAGCCGAAGTAATATTGCCTTTGGCAATAGAAACCATCACTACCGAGGAGGATACCGTAGAGGGCAAGCTCGCTAAAAAGAAAATAGAGAGCCAGATCAATTGGTAGTCTGTACCCTTGGCAAAGGGGTAGAACAAAGCTACCAAAAAGCGGAAAGAGGACAAAGGTACCTAGCTGTACCAATAAGTGGAGTTTCCAGTTCTTTATATCCCGAAATACCTCTTTGATATTGAGTTTTTAGCCCATAAAAGCAAGAAAAATGATACAAATCCCCAATCAATAAAGCGGTTTAGGTTAAATACCGCATTGTATTCATCTCTATAAGGGAGGATTCTTGCCAAGAGGATCATGCCCACTAAAGGCAAAAAGGAATTTGTTTTTGTTTGTTAAAGATTTTTTTCATTCTGAATAGGGTTTATTTTTTTCTAATTCGGTTCAATAAGATAAATAATAGGGCGTATCCTATACTTATACTACCCCATATAAGTAAAGTTCTCAAAGGACGATGAGGAAAAATGATGTAATATCTCTAAGGAAAGGAGTAGATAAGGCACAAAAAGAAGCCATTTCTTCCATTGAAACAATAAAAAGGCAAGTAATAATCCCTATAGGATTGAAATAATAATACACATAATAGACAAATATTCCCCATGAAACCCCATGTATAGACGTATAAGTGAAGTATTTTTTTCATAGAAAGTACTCACTAAGATCTGCACTCCTAAGGGTAGAAGCCAACATCCTACTAAAAGCTAAAGTATAGAATAGATATTTTTTTCATAAGAGGTTATTTCTATGGGACAAAGATAATAAATTTAGGCAAAATTCTGGCAAACAAAAAGACGATGCAAAAGTATCGTCTTTTTTCTATATCCTATTTACTAAACTAATTATTCAACAATTTTTCACTGCAGTTCCATTATCAATATTGATCTGTCCACTGGTGATTACCTGATCGCCTGCTACAAGCCCTTCTAATATTTCTACCTTGTCGCCAAAATTACGACCACTCTTTACTGTAACCAATTCTGCCTTTGGTACAGCCTGTCCTTGGTCATCTTTTTCCGGCAACTATCTTAAAAATTTTGTTCTGGCTTACACTCCCTACAAAAAGCACTATGAGGCACGACAAGGGCGGTAGTAGCTTCTGTCTGTCCGGCAAACTGGGCACTGGCATACATACCCGCTCTGAGCTTCTTGTCCTTATTCGCTACTAAGATTTCCACAGGGAACTTAAGAGCACCATTGGATTTAGGTGCTATAAAAACAATCTTTCCCTCTACAGTTTCTGATGAGGTACTGGGCTTTTACCTCAACAGTCTGTCCTACTTTGAGTTTGCTTACTTGTGCTTCATCTACCGTGATTTTCAGCTTTAGATTATCTATATTCACGACATTAAAAAGAGGTTGACCAGGGTTAACGAGAGTACCTTCTTCTACTTCTTTGCTGCTTACAATTCCACTAATCTTACTTTTGACAGAAGTGTTGCCAGAGACAATAGCGGCCGAATTGTAATTAGCCTGTGCATTCTTAACTTGCAGTTGAGCTTGCTCCAATTGTCGTGCGGTAACGCCCCCTGTCTGGTAAGCACTTTCGAATCGCTTCAGATCGGACTTAGCGGTCTCAAGTACCGCCTTTGCATTGTCCAATTGTACATTCGTGCGATCTGCCTTGGTGGTGGCAAGTACTTGTCCTGCTTTTTTACATAATCTCCTTCTTTTACATAAATCTTCACGATCTGCCCCCTGTCTCAGAAGAGACATTGAGGTCTTGTTCGGCTACAAAAGTCCCATTGGCGGTAAAGAGATCCGATACATTCTCTTGGGTTACCTTTGGCGGCACGCACGGCCACTTGAGCTTCCTTCTGGGCTACAATAGCCACTTCTTGTGCATTCTTTTTCCTTATTTGCATACAAGCGATATGCCATAAAAACCTACTAAGGCAAGGATAATAACTGCGGTAAGTATTTTTCTTCATCGTTCTAAATTTTTATATTTTTAAGTGAACTCTTTAAGGATCTTAATTCCTTGTTTCAGGGCGCAAAAGGTAAAACAAAAAAACTTAATAAACAAAAAAAGTTTCCAACTTTTTTTAAGCAAATAATCAAGTGCAAAAATCAAAAAGCATAATCAGCAAGTCTTCACAGATAGATATTGGGCGAAAAGTAAAAATCTCTTGTCAATTTTTCTTTACTTTTTTTGTACCTTTGCGCTTTAACCACTGACAATTCCCCTACTCCCCAAAGGGAAAGTACAGACAACTAACTCATGAGAATACTTGTACCTCTTACCATTGCCTTTATCTTTGTAGGCTGTCAAAAAGGATAACTCCCCGAAGGTAGCACCTCCGCCTAAGAGTACCAATACTTTGATTGGTTATTGGCAGCAGGGAGCACACTGCCTCCTGTGGAGAGGACGAAATTCTACTCTTTACAGAAGCCAGAATAGGTTGGGTTCCTTTGCAGGAGAACACTTGTACCTTAGCTTATCCAAAAATCATAGAATACACCTACACCCCAACAGAGGTTGGAAAACTCTCAGTGGAGGGAATGTCCTCTCCTTGGGAATATTCCTTTAGGAATGGACAACTTTCCTTGAAGAAAACAGCTACAGATGCCGCTTATTCCTACAGACGAATTACGGCCGAGGATTATGAGATATTTATCAAAGCCCACCAAAGAAAACCTTAATCTTTTTGGTATATGATTTCCGTTTATAAGCTAAAACCTAAATTCCAACAATTGTTACACCCTTTGTTGGTATGGCTACACCAAAAGAAAGTAACCGCTAACCTCATTACAGTGGTGGCTATAGTGTTCTCGTTTTTGTATTGGAGTACTCTTCTGGGAAGCCTCTGCTGTACCATTTTTTTCTTTTTGGCATTGCCAATAGGACTACTTATCAGGATGATACTCAACGCCCTCGATGGTATGATGGCACGCGAATTTGGGCAAACTTCTCGACTGGGAGAAGTTCTCAATGAACTGGGGGATGTCATCTCCGATGTATTTATTTTTCTTCCCTTTGCTAAAATACCACCCCGAAAGTCTCTACTTAATAGTAGTTTTTATTGTACTGAGTGTTCTTAACGAATTTGCGGGTATCATGGGCAAGGTATTAGGTGGCCAAAGGCGTTATGACGGACCTATGGGCAAGAGTGACCGCGCTCTGCTGGTGGGTATCTATGGACTGCTCTCTTACTTTGGAGTAGGGATAACAGCTTATTCTCAAGTGATTTTCTCCATCATCATTGCGCTGTTGCTCCTGAGTACTTTTATCCGCTTAAAAAGGACTCTATGCCGATGCCCAATAGTAAATATGCTGATGTACCACTGCGTATCCGCAGCTGGGGGGTCATGATCTGTATCTTTGCCGTGGCTATCTCCCACCCCTATACCATGTACCTCTTTGCTTATGGATGAGCTTCCAAGGGATGACCGAGCTGGGAAGGCTCTTTAGGTACGAGACTACCTACTGGCGTATAGCTGTCCCCTTATTACAAGGAATACTACTTATAGGCTGTCCCGCTTATCCTGACTATATGATAGGGGCTGGTATCTTTGTCTGTATAGGGCTTATCCTAAGTTGCTTCCTTAGGCAAATTCCCTTAGGACTCCCCCATCTCTCTTCTGATTGTTTTTGGTTGCTTACCCTCACTTGATTTTCTTGCGTATGGAACCCCAAAGGGAGTACTGTGGGTGATCTTCTTGGTGGTAGTCACCGAACTGAATGACATCCTCCAATACCTCACAGGCAAGGCCTTTGGCAAGCGCAAGATCCCTACCCAAAAATAAGCCCCAACAAAAACCATAGCAGGGTTCTTAGGTGGCCTACTGCTCTCCCCTATACTGAGTATGGCTATAGGCAGCTTGCTTGTCCTACCTATATCGCTCCTGAGCTTAGGGCTCATAGGATTCTTCCTTAGCTTCTGGGGCTTCTGGGGCGATGTGACCTTCTCCTACCTCAAGCGAAGAGCAGGGGTCAAAGACACAAGCACGCTTATCCCAGGACATGGCGGGCTCTTAGATCGTATAGATAGCCCTATTGTTCAACTGTATTTGGTTTTTACTTTATGGATCCTTCGATAAGCCCCTTCTCCAGCTGTTTGCTCTTCTCAGGGGGTGGTACCCGCTTTGCCCTCTACAATGGTATGTATGCAGCTCTGTGTGAGATAGGCAAAGCACCTGATCTGTTGATTGCTTCTTGTGGAGGTGCCTTTGCTTCCTTGGTAATCAATGCTTTCCCTACCCACGAGGAGCGAAAAACGTATTTGCAATCTCGGGAATTTTACCACTTTATCCTAAGTCTTTTCCTTACCCCCCCTATAGTAAGTTGCATCGTTTGGGACTTTTTAGCGCTGCAAAAGCGCTATGACAAGCGCCCCGCTCCCTTTGTAGAAGATGTATATCAGCGCTATTTAGTAGAAATGGCACAGGATCTTTCTGCCTTACTTCCTTCTTTTGTCCAAGGTATCTTTTTCGGCTACCTTACCTACTATCATCATAGGAGCAAAGATGCTCTTCACCCCCATGAGTGTGGCTCGTCCCGAGGGGAAGAAAGCTCTACCAAGAGGTACTCTTTACCGACCCTCAGACCGCCCAGAAGATCCCTCCTTCGAGCGCTACAACATACCGAGCCCAACTATATTCATTCGGCAGTAGCTTCTAATATACTACTCAATACCGAAATGCCTATACTTAGAGCAGCTCGTATTTCGATCTCCGATATGTTCTATGTAGCACCTGTGGCTTATCAAGATTTCTATTATGCAGGTGGAGCTATTGACCTTGTCCCTATGGAACTGGCCTATACCCTTTCTGCTGAGGTGATAGCTGAGCGCAAACAGGCCTACTCCCCCTACAGAAGAAGCCTTGGTGCGTGCCGTCTTAGGTTTTAGTGGCAATGAGCGGCTGGCTACAGTGGCCTCCTACCCCTGCCCTATGGGTAGATACACGTAGGGCTACCTCTGTTCTAAAAAGGATTTTATTCAGAGAAATATATAGATTGGAAACACCTAAGTATTGGTATTCGTTTTTCCCAAGGACTACCCTACTTACTTTCAGCAAATAGAAAAACAATGGGACTATGGCTATCAAACTATTCTTAACACCTTTTAGTTCATGAATGTATTTATCATAGGAGGCACCTCTGGCATAGGCCTTGCCTTAGCCTCCTTCTACCAACAAAAAGGTCATCGTGTAGGGGGTCTGTGGCAGAGACCTTAGCAAGCTCTCTACAGAATTACCCTTTGAGAAATATGAGGCTGATGTCATAGACAAAGAACTATTAACCAGCGTAATACATCAATTTATCAACTCCTCTGCCCTATCCCTACTGATCAACTGTGCGGGTAGCTATGCTGAAGATGTGGCGGGAGAGATCTCCTATGACCAGGCGGTGGCGATGCTACAAACCAACATTATAGGGGCCATCAACACCTTGGAAATAGGCAGAGAAGTGATGCAGTATAGCGGGGGACAAATCGTTCTATTGGCTTCTATATCAGGAATTTTGGACTATCCTGAGTCAAGCCTCTACACCAAAAACCAAACGCAGTGTTTTGCAAATAGCCGATGCCTATAGGCGTGCCCTGCGTCCCTTCGGTATCCATATCACAACCATTGCTCCTGGGTATGTAGCTACCCAAAAGCTACACGAGCTGAATCAAAACAACCTATCCAAAAAAACCTTTTTTTGGTCAGTGAAGCTGAAGCTGTAGCGGAAATTAGCCATGCTATTGCCCAGAAGAAGCCGCTACACCTCTTCCCTACGCGTATGAAGTGGCTCATGTGCCTGCTCTCTTTTCTACCCAAGCCTCTGCTATCGCTCATCATGTACAGAAAAGCTAAGTGGATGCAAGCTAACAACTAATTTGCACTAAAAAAATTAGGTGATTAGAAAATAATTCTTTATTTTTTTGTCACATCAAAATCATTATACCATGAATACAGGTTTTTTTCAAAAAGTTATGAAGGGGCTGAAATATTCTTCTATGAATGGAATTATAAGCCTGGGCAAAAAACACTCATCGTAATCCATAGAGGACATGAGTATGGCGAGCGCCTGCAGGAGTTTGCCACACATCCTCTCTTTGCCTCTTACAATATCTTTGCTTTTTGATATGCGCGGACATGGACATACCAAGGCTTCTGTATCACCAGTTTTCATGGACTCTGTAAGGGATCTGGACACCTTTGCCCAAGTTCCTACAACAATCCCTATGCAGTACGTGAGGAAGATATCTTTGTAGTAGCCAATAGCATTGGCGGGGTGATTACATCGGCTTGGGTGCATGATTTCGCCCCACGTATCGCGGGTATGGCGCTATTGGCGCCTGCCTTTGAAATAAACCTTATTGTACCTTTGGCCAAGCAAGCCATTGAACTAATGCTAAAGATCAATCCTAAGCTCATTGTCAAGAGTTATGTAAAGTCTAAGATGCTTACTCGGGACCCTGAGCAACAGCGTGCTTATGATACTGACCGCTTTATCACCCGCTCTATCAATGGGAAACTGCTCATCGACTTAGCCAATGCAGGCAAGCGATTGGTCGAAGATGCTGCTGCGATCACTACCCCTACGTTGCTACTTTTCGGCTGAAAAAAAGACTTTTGTGGTGATTAACCGACAACAGAAGCAGTTCTATGTAAACCTATCCTCTTCTCTAAAAGAGTTTATCACCTTGGAAGGTTTTCATCATGGCATTCTATTTGAGCAAGGCAGAGAGGAAGTGTACAAAATTCTACAACGCTTTATTCAAAAGGCTTTCCAGACACCCCTTGCTCCCCCTACGCTGGCTCCTGATCTCTTTACCCAAAAAGAGTTTGAGACTATGCTATATGAGCTTATTCCCAACGGGGAAAGGTGGAACTACCGATTTCAGAAATGGGCATTGGGCAAGTTAGGACACCTCAGTGATGGTATGACGGTAGGCCTTACCCATGGGTTCGACTCTGGAGCTTCTATGGATTATGTATATAAGAATACGCCACAGGGCAAATGGGGTATAGGGTCGCTGGATGGATAAGAGCTATCTCAATGCCATTGGCTGGCGTGGGTGCGTATCCGCAAGGGACACCCTATTACAACAAGTAGAAAAAGCCATACAAGCCCTACAAGCCCAAGGACGGAAGGTAAAAAAATATTGGATATCGCTGGGGGAGTGGGTAACTACCTCTTTGACATCAAGCAGCGCCACCCTGAGGTGGAGATTGTCATCAACGAATTCCTACCTGCCAACATACAAAAAGGCGAACAAATCATCAAAGAACGTGGTTACCAAGGTATCCGTTTTACCAATTATAACTGTTTTGAGGCTGATACTTACCGCAAACTGGATTATGCGCCCAATATCACCATTATCTCAGGTATTTTTGAGCTTTTTGGCGACAACGCCTTGGCAGCTGAGGCCATCAAAGGAGTAGTTTCTATCTCCGATAATGGTTATATAGTCTACACAGGGCAGCCATGGCACCCACAGCTCAAGACTATCGCCTTTGTTCTCAAGAGCCACCAAGAGAAAGACTGGGTGATGCGCCGCCGTAGTCAGCGAGAATTGGACGGGCTTTTTCGCCCTCCATGGGGTAAAGAAAGAAAGCATGCTGATTGATGACTTTGGGATTTTTTTACTGTTAGCTTAGGGCAAGTGAAGAAATAATTATTTGAGAAAATATGAAGATAATTTATGCCTTTATAATAGCACTTATCCTCTCTGTACTCGCTTTTTTTCTTACTATTAGAATCACTGATAGTACAGGAGCGGCACTCTTTTTATTGGGAATGCTACCTATAACCTTTTTTTATCATCTTTATATATACAAAACTATTAGATATTTTTCATGTAAGAAAGTTTGTATATGTAGCCTTATATACTTTTTATAGCTTGCTATGTAATGGTTTTTATGACCACTTTCAGTTTAGGTTCAGATGGTAAGTGGGGCGTTGAGTATGCCTTTTGGGATTCTCTTCATTTAATGATGGATGTTTATTTGCTTATTTGCAATATAGCTATTACACTTATTTACAGCACTTTGTTTGTACTTTTTTAGCCGACTTTCAAGAAAGAAAGACAAGTAAACTTGTATACATAGGCGTAAGCTGCAAAGAAGAAAGCCATACAAACTAATCAAACCTAATGCTACAGCGATAGAAATAGCGTACAGGCTTTCCCAGCCGTCAAGCTAATACTCAAAAACCTTTTTCTCCATAAGTACCTCTCCCCTATATTTTTTTGGTAACGAATGAGTTTTTCGCCCTGGTAATAACCTATATAGTAGGCGCGTTCTTCTTGGCGCGCTTCGGCTTCCTGCTGGCTTACCTCATCATATAGGTAGGTGGGATGGGTATTTCCCTTCTTGTGTAGGTCGGAGCAACTAAGGAAATAACGCGGTACAATATAGTTCTTATACAAATAGAGTTTCTGTCCATTCATAGGGATTTCGGCAAAGACTCTTTCTTGTTCAACGGGGGTAATAGGTATTTTAGGCTCAAAAGAGGGATCAGCGTAAAAAGCATATTGAGGATCAATGTGTATTTCTGAGCTTTTTATTTTGAACACTTTCCGCTCCCATTGGTTGCCTAATAAGAAATACTGAAAACCATCCTTTTTCCCCACAATATTCATAGGTAAGTAGGGATTGTATCGCAAAGGCTTCTGTGGCTTTTACGCTCTTCTGTCGCTCTTTTACAAGAGAACAACGCTAACAAAGGGGCTAATAAGGTCATTTTTCTTCATTCTTTTCTACTAAATATATAGGTGTCAGCTTCTTCAAAGTTAGGGTACTGCCCTCCAAACACTTCTCTTACTACAATTTTACCGAGGTAACGTTCTAAAGGCAAGTAGACATCCTCAGCATCTGTACAAACAAACTCTAAATAAGGCATTTTTAGCAAAGGAGAGGCGTCTTTTATAGGGTTAAAACATATCTTTAAGTTCCGAAGGGTCTCCATACCTACCAAATCGCTAAGGTTTTCTATTTTGTTTTGCTCTAAGTTCAATTCCTCCAAGGATAGATGCTTCAAAGGGGAAAGGTCTTTTTACTTCATTGTGATACAAATATAAGGTGTTGAGCTTCTTAAGGGCTTTCAATGGAGATAAATCGCTGATTTGGTTCCTATCTAACTGCAAATATTCAAGATTGGGCAACCACGCCAAGGGGATATATCGGTGATTTGATTTCTATCCAACCAAAGTTCAGTAAGGTTTTGTAATTTAGCGATTCCTATTAAAGAAGTGAGCTTATTGCACGATAATCTTAATTCTTTTAGCTTGGAAAAGTTCGCAAAAAGGAGTTATATCACTCACACCACTGTCATAAACTTCTACTTTTTTTCAGTTTTTTTATACTTAGCGAGAGGCGTATAATCCGTTGCCTTGACATTCAAATAGAGTTTTTGTAGCTTCTCCAAGGGTGGTAAGGATTCTAAATCGGTAATATTCTCCGATAGCAACTCTAATTCCTTTATATTCGGGAACATTTGCAAGTCGGCTAAGTCCTCCGAGTGCAAATCATCGTTATGAATAAGCATTTTTGGTAATCAAAGGCGCTCCTTCTTCTTTGACCAACACCATCCGTCCTTCTTTTTACAAGAAGGTCTTCGTGTTTCTTTTTCAGATATTGCTTTTACTTTCTGCTCTATAAGCTTGCTCTTAAAGGTAATGTAACTCATTTTTAATCAGTAACTAATATTTTTTTCTAATTCCTTTTTCTTTAATAGATACGTTTTGAGGTCTATATTACGTTCTGTTTTTTTGGTCAAAAAGATCTTCTAAAGGTGATTGGGTATGCGGTAAGTTCTGTTCAACATCTCTTATTCATAATAGCTAATAATTCTTTTTTTCTATTTTTTTGTTCCTATATATTCATTATTTTTTTATTCCTTTCCACTATTTTTCTAGATATCCAGTTATGTTTTTTTCATCATATACATAATCCGTAATTGAATACTCCCGTATTAATTCATCATCTAAATAATACATTTTTATTGATAATATATTCCCTTTATCATCTATTTCAAATTTTCTTTTTTTAATTTAATCCCATGGCGGTAATTTTTCAATAACTTCAATAACATTTCCCTTTTTCATCATATTTAAATTCTGTAAAACCTCTTACGGAATCCTTAATACAAGGACTTAGTTTCTCCTTCCGGATTATATTTCCTTTTTTTATCATATTTATTTACGAATATACTAGTTTCCTCTTTAATATAGGGACTATCTTGTTCATTGACTAATATATATTCTAGGAACTCTTCATCTATTATCTCTCCTTTATTATTGTATTTTTAAGGTTGTTTTTATTTACCTTCCTACCTTCTCCATACATATCAATTTCTACAACATTATCTTTTTAGATAATTATAAATAAATCTAACTTTTTGGATCATTATATATAGAATCAGTCTCTTCCATTAAGAGTCCTTTATTATTAAAAAAATACTAACAGTTAATCTTTCTTGAATCATAAAAGGAGTTCCATCCTCTCTCTTTATAAAATCAGAGTTAGAGATTCTATATAGTGTTACAATGAGTTTTTTTCACTTTTCCGTGAAGATTTTGATCTTTCCAATCCTTTTTCTCTATGCGATGAAGTTTTTACAAGATACTAATAATAGTGATACAAGTAGAAAAAAATAAATGATCTAAACATAATACATAATTTTAATTTTACAAGGGCAAAGATAAGTTTTTTTCTCCAAAAATAAAGTATTTGAATAGAAATATATCTTGAATTTGATTATTTTTAAGTTTTTTTCTAAGGCATTCATTTATTTGGTTTTTCTAAAAAGTAATTCCATAAAAACTTGTTATTCCAGAACAATTCTGTTTTCTTTTCAACCACTGACGTTGGGATACATTGTTCTATGGCGTTCAAATCAACCGTTTTACCTTCAAAATAGGATTTAGAAAAGACGCTTTTTCTTGTATTGGGTCTCTACAAAGTCGGCTGTCTCATCGGCGATAAGCAACTTGCTTCCTGGTTTGGCAACTCGGAGCATTTCGCTCATAGCAAGAGCTTTATCGTTGAAAAAAATTGATACCTCCGTTGTGAAAAAAACAATATCAAACATATTATCAGCAAAAGGTAACTCTTCAGCGGGACATTGCACAAGGGTAAGGTTTGTTTTCTTTTGCCACTGTTTCTTACATCTTTTGAGCATTCCCATAGAAATATCAGCTCCTACAAGGTCTATTGTTTTCAAATCAATTCCTTGGGGTAGATAACGCAAGTCTGCCCCTGTACCTATGGAAACATAAAGTACCGAAATAGCATTCTTCCATTCCAAGCGGCTCATCAATTCCGTACGCAGGCGGTCAATGCCATTTCCATACTTGAGTTTTTCCTATCCATTTTTCTCCAAAATCATAAAAAGAAAGACATCCAATCATACATTTTCATATATTTTTGATTATCTCCACTGACAAAATGGTCATTCATACAGCACAAAATACCATCTTCTATTTTTTTATATCAGCTTTTTAATATTTGGGATATATCCTTCATTGTATTTATATTTTTTTAAATTATCTTTTCTTAATCAAAAATATCTCCTTCACAAAGCCAAAGAGGTTCATTTTCTATCTTTAACTCCTCCCACCATTGTTTTTTTCTTCCGTTTCGGCATCATCTACTATACGAAAACTAGCAAAATCTGTGCAAGGTGGAGGCAATACAATAATTCTCTCTATAGCTACGGGTTCCAAATGATAAGTATCTGACAGTTTTTTTGAGAAATAATAGTTGTTCTAACTCCTTTTTATAGCTTACAAGTGCTTGTTTCTCCTCTTGCAAAAAGAGAAACTTCTTTAAGCTGATGAATTGTTTTGTGAAGTTCGTCTTCTATAAGTTGTTTTTGCTGTTTTTCATGTGTTATAATCCATATTTAGTCCAGCCCCCATCGTGCCATTGACAATCATCTATCTTCCACTGGCCATCTTTTTTTCTGATGATAAGAAAGCGAAACTGATCATCACGATCATCTTGGGTGTAGAGGTATATTTTTATTCTTAGTTACCAATTCACTATCTATGATTTGATGTGCTCCATAGGTACCACCTTGGTTACTTCCTTGAGCGCAGCTTCTAAGGTAATAGGGTGTTTATAAGCAGCCATAGTTTATCTTATTTCTATACCTAATTTATTAATTTCAAATTGTTTATCACCTATCTGTACCCACGCTTTATCATTATTAAAGAGCTTCCCTTCATCATAAATGAAAAGGAATCACTATTTCATTTTTGTCATTGATATAGCTATATTTAGTGCCTTTCTTTACCAAGGCAAGTCCCTCGGTAAAAATAAGAGGCATCGTCGTAGAGAAAAGGAATGATTTGTTCTCCTTTCCGGTTGATAAAACCCCATTTGCCATCTTTCTTCACGGCCGCTTTACCCTCTTCAAAAAAACTCTACTTCTTCGTAAATAACAGGGGTAAGTTCCTCTCCTGTATCAGTCACAAAACCTCTCTTACTACCCTATCTGCACCGCTACTACCCCTTCCGAAAAATCTCCTATATCACTGTATTGTATAGGGGTAATCTCTTGGCAATCTGTATTCACAATTCCCCACTTGCCATCAATGCGCACATCGGCAAAACCCTCATAGAAGTTAGAAGCATAATCGTATTTAAAAAGGTGTGAGTTCTTCGCCTTTTTGTATTTACATAACCCCAGTAGTTACCTATCCTCACATTGGCTCTTTCACAACAGATAGGAAACATCTCGTCATATTTTTACAGGGAATAATTTCTTCTCCTTGTGCATTGATAGCCCCCCATTTATCGCCTATCCTCACACGAGCATACCCCCCTCTATCAGTCATTATTTGGTCGTATGTATTATCTGCCATTTGTCGTTTTTTTAATTATATTGCAAGTTCTCAAATCTTGTGTATGTTTGTATAAATATCGTAATTTTTCTTGATCAAAACAAACCATCTTCACCTGCTTAATTTTTATCCGTTTTCCCCAAGAAATCAGCTATTGTATGAAGCGCTATTTGTGCTGCTTTCTCCTTCGGAAAATCTATACCTCCCAGTACTGATATTAGGAAATGAAATAGTGGCTACTTGATGCTCTAAAGCCAACTCCAAACAACTGATATAAACTTGTGCCAGTAGGCTTTCCTCATTATGTGTCCCTCCATTCCATACAGGACCTACTGTGTGAATAACATATTTAGCAGGCAAATTGCCGGCAGTAGTAATAACTGCGCTACCTACCTTGCAACCTCCTTGTTTATTTCTTATCTTCTCACATTCTTCAGTGAGTGCTTTGCCTCCTGCTTTTATGAATAGCTCCATCCACACCGCCTCCACCAAGTAGAGAAGTGTTGGCAGCATTCACAATGGCATCTACAGAAATTTTGGTGATATCTCCTAATACAATTTCAATGTTATTATGTATCATCACTCAATTAATCATTAAACATTAATCATTAGATTTTTAAATGTCTATAATAGCTTGTAAGTATCATGGCCGACATATCATCGGGGTGCTTAACACCTTCATCCGAAAAGAACTTCACAAGTTCGGGGTTTCCACTGCGAATCCACTCATTCCGAATGCCCATTCCTATCGTAAAATGACTTTCCTTAAAGAATTCATCTTCGGTAAGCGTCTTTATATACTCCTTATCCTCCTTTTTGAGGTTCTTATCCAGCATTTGGATACATTCTGTCAAGTTTTTAGGTTTTTCATATCGATGTTTTTTTATTTGTCCAAAAAGCTATAAAACTAATGATACACATACAAAAAAAGTAATGAGGTATTTCATATAATTATTAAACATTCAGATTATATTTTTTTAGCATATCCTTCTAAAAGTAGGCTTAGCCAAGGGATTTACTTTTTTTGTAAAAGCTGGTTATATACTGTTTGGGCTTTCTCCTTCTGTCCATGCTCGGCATAGAAAAATAAGGAGGTCAAAGGTAATACCTAAGAGATTAGAATCTTTTTCTAATGCTGAAAGGATTTTTTTCTACAGAATCAAGCTGGTCAAAAGAAAGGGAGAATATATTGTTGTATATCTTCCTGTATTTCTTTGATGAGTTTTTTTGTTCATCAGTATAGTTGTGTATCTCATACCAAAGGTCTTTTTCTTCCTCGTAAATCGTTAATAGTTTTACGGATAAGGCAGACAGGCTCTGTAGGGTAATCAGGCAGTTGACCTATATGACTACCAGCCCAAAATCTGGGCTCAAAAACTCCTAAATTTACGCGAAATTTGATGTTATCTCTATCCCCATAACTGCTTTTTTCTGTATATTGATAATATGCCCCTACCTCAGCAAGCCTGCGATAATAGTTCAAAGGCTTTCTTTTTTAAAAGAAAGTGGCTTTTAACACAGGCGTAAAACCTTCTTTTACAATCGTATCGAATTTAATTTGTGTATCTGTTTTCATCCTTGTAAATGTTTTTTTCTTTTTATTTGGTCTTCATTGATTTGGTCTCCAGTGTTCAAATCAGTATAAAAAAATAAGAATCGTGAGGTGAAAAGTACGCGTCTGCTACCTTTTTCATGGTTTATGTTCTTTTGGGATTTTAACAACCTATCTGATGTATTATCCCTTTTTTTAGATAAACCACTCTATTAGGTATGAAAAACAGTTGCCTCATCTCCGATAGTTTCAAACACCCACAAACTTTTTCCAATATTTATCTTTTCCAGCACTGTTTTTTTGAGTTTTTCTAAATAAAGATTCCACCTCTTTTTTTAAACTCTGGAAACTCATTTGCTCCAAAAATAGGCTAAACGCCCTCCCACATAAATATTTTCATCTCTAATTTTTTTGAAGGAGTGTATTCGATAATAGGACTGGTGTATTTACTTACAAATCTGTCTTCATCTTCTATTATGTGTTCTTTTTCTTTATTTGCTGTTAGCAATGTTTTCTTACCTTCAAATGGTATAAAATCAGCTATATTTTCAATGGAACATTCAAGAAAAATCTTTATTATCCCCCGAATAATCCCTTATGTAAAGAGGAGAGAACTTATTTAGAAGTTCTTTTCTTATAATAAGTTCTCCTTTTTCATCTGCAAAAATAATTGAACTGTATTGAACTCATAATTAGCTTCAATCACTTTTCTATCCATAGCTGGATAAATCGATTCGGTTATTTCCCCAATCAACAGGAGCCCATTGGGTAAGATGCCAAGGGAAATCATTAAGGTCTATTCCGTTGTATTTCTCATAGATATCCCCTCCTTTTTTTCCCAAGGATTAGGTTTGCCTTGTACCATTTTCGTTTATAGGGTGTTCTGCAGTAAAAAGTATGACAAAAAGATTCTTATCGGCAGCATATCCTCCATATTTCTGTACTGCTTTAGCTACCAAAAAGAGTAAAAAGGACGAAGTTTTTAGCTTGTTAAGGTCTATTTTTGGATCTATACGGAACCATTGTCCTTCCAAGGGAGCATTAGGGTTGGTTGAGGTGCCATCCCTTGTTTAGCTGGATAAGAAAAAGCCTTTTTCCTGCATTGGCAATGGTAAATGACAGAGCGTGTTTTATTTCGCCTTTTCGCGCCTCTGCAATGCCTATTTGAGAGAGTGGATTAAGCATACACACTACTGCCGACCCTCCTGTGGTGTGTTGCATCGCAAAGTTATCCTTACCCAAATCTTTGAAATTTGGTTTTGCTTTAAAAATATCCCGAAGCAGAGAAATGCCAAGTTCCTTTTTTTCATCTTTAACAGCGTGAAAAATATTCCCTCATCATCCCTGTTGCTCTGTCATAAACGGCAAAAGATTTATCTCCTCCGCCTGCCGGTTGTGCATATTTAGGCAAAGGAATACGCCCTGTAGTATATTGTACAAGGTCTTTTTTTGTAGATAACTCTATTGTCCTTGGACTCAAAATTAGCATATTCCTGAGAAGGATTATTAGAATCTACCACATAAATAGGGATGTTATAAGATGTGGTGCTCAGTGTAGTCAGTACCGTTTTTTTAAATCTTTCGGGCAGGTATTCCGCAGGCATTTTTAGGCATATACGCCGCTATGGCAGCAGAGTTCGTTGCCAAAGGCATATTTTTTTAACTTCTCTTGTGAAAAATAGACCCCTGAGCGATATAGGGCTCAAAGAGACTTTGTTGGGAATTCTGATATACCATTTGTTGCGGTTCATCCTCTCTTGAATATTTGCCACAAGCAGATAGTGCAAGTAAAGCGAAAAATAAGTGTTTTTGTTAGGTGTCATTTTTAAATATTTTTTTATCGATTTCATTTTTTTATATTATTTAAATAATTTTTCGGTTAATTTAGGAAATATTTCTTTGAGTTCGTCTAATGTCCAGTCTCGGTTTCTTTTTTCAGGATTGATGCTTAGCGACTGGGTTATCTCATCCTGAATATCTTCGCTCCACGCGGCTAAATAAATCTTCTCAAAGGCACGAATTTTCGTTTTGGTGCGTTCCATATAGATTTTCTGCGCCAGTCGCCTCACTTCCTTATAGTTACATTTATCTTTTTTTAGGCTCCAATGTAGTCAAAAAAATCTGGATTTGCAAGCGTTTTTCATAAGCTTCACGCCCGTGGGTAATCAGATAACCCGCAAAACCGTAAGTATCAGTGCAATAGCCTCCGTTAATCAGTACCAATGCCGACCACATCAGGTGAGAGGGCTGTTTGATAATCGTAATTTCGTACCATTCATAAATAAACTGAAACAAGAGCAAATCCTCTTCCGATAAGGTTTCTAGTTCTGCCTGTAAGGCCGAAGCAAAGGCATTATCATTTTGTCCCTGCTGTGTTTCTTGCCTTTTCGATAAGCTGCCAAAAGATTTCTATAGTCATTTTTTTAATATTTAAGACTCAAAATAATGAAAAACAAATTTAGGAAATTGCTCGCCAAGGTTGTAACATCCTTTGATAACGGCAAAATATTCCTGATTGTCCCACAAATGGGCTTCTACTCCCACAGCAGTATCGTCATTATTATAGTTATAAACTTCCAAATTTACTCCTCCGCCTTCTTCTTTGTCCATCTCTTCCACAGGAAAAAGACACAAAGTGCTTTTTTGTCCTCTATAAAATCCAGCATTTCGTAGATTTCCTCCAAAAACTCTCCTGAAACACCAAACTTTTTCAGCTAATACTTGGGTGTTTTTTTGGTTTTGTAAGCTGTTAAAAAGTCCGCAAGAGTGTGGTAAATTTCTGTTTTTAAGTTCTTGAGTAATATTCATATTATTTTTATTTTTAAAATCAATAAAGCCTCGCTAATAAATCGGTAAAATCAGTCGCAATAGGAGAAGGCTCTACCTCTTGTATATTATGATTAAAAAGATAAATCTGCTGGTCTTCTGCTAATAGAAGCGTATCGCCCGCAGGAGTGCGCGCAATCGGTATTCCTTGTTTCTGAAAGTCAGGATACAAGTCTATCAGCGAATGAAACTTATATGCCGACCGAAATGCCAAAAATGGTCTATCACCACCTTACTTCCTTTGACTCTGCTTTTTAGAGGGAGTGCCGCCGTTGTGTTCCAATAGAAAACGAGCGTATGCCCTCATCAATAGGTTGGTTCAGTTGCGCTTGTAAGTCAGTGAGTTCTGTTTCGGTTATCTTGTCCGTTTCGTAGGCTTGGGTAAGCGCTTTTTAGTGTTTGTTTATCGGACGAAATCTTATAAGCTCTGAGCTGTTCCACTTTCTCCGGACTCAAAGCCATATTTCTCAAAACTAAGTTTGTTCATTATTGATAAAAATTTATTTGAGGTGTCTATTTAGCTACATACTAATTGACTTTTGGGAAACGGGAGAACGTTCTACAATTCTTTTTCATTAATTTGTTAAAGATAGTATCTTTTATTTTTGTGAACGATTAATTCTAAAACTGTATTCCTCTTTTTCCTCCTATGGTAAATTCATCAACCTGCACTCTATCATTCATTTTGTGCGATTCACTGATTTCATAGCTTCGCGGACTTTTTGCATAAAATAATGTGCAGTCTGACGACTAATTTCATAACGACGAGCAACTTGTGAGGCTGATCCTTTAGTTGTAGTTGTCATTTCAAAACATATAAAAAAATGCTTTTACGTAACCCAAATTTTAGTCTATGAAATAGTGTTCCAGCAGTAGGACTTTCTGTATCTCCACAGATATTACAAGTACGTGAAAAATCTTTTTCTGACTTGGTATTTTTTTATGACCACATTTGCGACAGCAATATCCATCTTCCCACTTTTTTTAAAGAAGATAGATATTCTTCGCAATCTAAGTCTGTTTTTAAAGCGTTCAGTAAACTCTAAGAGGCTTTTGTCCTTTGAATAATTCCATAATACATTAATTTTTCAGAGTGCAAGTATATGAAATTATTTTGACACCTCAATTTTTTTATTTCTTCACTTCTGCCAGTTTCTTCTCCATATACTTGAAGATAAGTTTCATAAACTTTCTTCTCTATAGTCATTTCTGCATAAGCTTCTTTTCAAAGCCTTTATTTCTTTTTAAGGACTTTAACTTCTTGATTTTTTTGTCTATTGTTTCCACGCGTACTATTTTTGTTTTAATAAGTGATTTTTACCATACATTTTTGAGCTATTTTTAGATTGTCGTAGCTCCTCCTATAGCATATTTTCACCGACATTCTTCAATACTCAATCCATTTTTTTCAATTTCTTCTATAACACTTCTCTTAAAGCAATCACTGTACCGAACTATTACTTTTTCTTTCTTTTTGTCATACTTTTTTTCCTGTTTTTAGTGTAAACCTATTTCAGGATATGACACCTCACAGTAATACAACTTCTTTTTGTGAGTGACAATAAAGCCACGCTACACAACAACAATGATAATACTATTCGTTTCATCGTTCTTCTCCTCAAATACAAATCATACAATACTAAGCTGATATAAATCAGCCACATATCTATTGATTTCTTCTTTTGACCGTAAGCCTAAAAAGTGTATTCTTTTTGCTCCTTAGACATTGGATATATGCCAAAGTTTTTTACGTAGTTCTTGGCATACGCATAGTAATTTGCAGAATAAGGCTTGCTGGAATTTTTTTATGTAATAGTCAAACACATCAGACTCCAAAATTCTCTTCATAACTTTAAGCTCACGAATATCATCACAAAATATAGCATAACCACAATACATCAATAAGTCCTGTTGCTCAGAAATAACGAAATGTGGTTTGTCTGACATATATGGGAAATACATTCTTATACCACGATCGTTGATTGCCTGAGTTCTACCAAAGGCATACCATGCAGGATAATCACCCTGACCTTTGTCACGCATATCAAGAGTTCCTTTGTAACTTGCCAAATATGAATAGGCACAGGGGAAGTGCTCCTGCATATATGTCTCCTATATACAGAAGTATTACTATCGTATGGATATATAATCAATTCTTTCTTTGACTCCAACTCATCCTCTGATTTGAGAATATTTGGTTTGATAATATCTCGGCATATATCCTTTTTCTATACGATAGTTCTTGCCATCACGACTTATATAATAATACTGACTGTCAGATTTTTTTCTGCTTTGAAAATAAATATGTCATTAGCCAATGTTGCCAGACCGTTCTTGATAACAAAAGAGTCACCCAAAGACTTGCCTATGCTCTCAATCTTTGCAATATTCTCCAAGACTGTAGAATCATTTTAGATGCCATCCCTTATGATGGTCTAGTGACGAGTAGAGAATATCATTACTTTTCAGTTTCGCGTTATTGATAATATCCTTAGAAGAAACTTTTTGCATAAGATATGTTTTCAGAACGCTCGTTACTTGCAAACACAATACAGGTGTAAGCCAGTTTCTTCTTGAAAACAAGCTCCTGACCGAAATTGAGAATGCGTATGGTTGTATGGTTGTCTGCGAAGTAGCGTCTCAACGCTCTGGCATTGACTGCCTTGAAGAATGTGTTTACTGTTATATAGCCAAGATGCCCTTCCTCGGAAAGAAGACTGAGACCTATCTCAAAGAATGGAATGTACAAATCGGCATTACCACAATTTGAAGTGTTCCATTTCGCAAGATTGGCTTTCGCAGATTCCTCAATATTCTTAGACCTTACATAGGGAGGATTGCCTACAATAATATCTATTCCCTTATTTTTCTCTGATTCCAGGCATAGCCTTGAAATCGAAAAGAAGAGAGTCTGCACAATAAAGGTTGAAATCTTTATCCGCAACACATTCCCCATGCAGCAAAGCATTGAGAGCCAACAATATTTTGGCACGTCCAATACTTATTGCACTTATGTCAACTCCATACAAGTGATGATAAATATCCACAAACGCCATTCCACTTGCAGCGTGTATGTATTCCGCAAGCGTAAAAAGGAAAGCTCCACAGCCACATGAAATGTCAGCACACAAGCATTCACTCAGAGACTTCTTAGTAGACTTGATTATATTGTCCACAATAAAATCCCTAATATATTGAGGTGTATATACTGCACCATTGGCCGTCTTCTCCTCTTGTGGTATCGTGAGTTCAAATATATTGATTACATCCTCAATACCACAATTATCTGCCAACAACTTCACATCTTCTGACAGTTCGCTGTCTGATGGCAAGCAGTATTGAGCCAATAATCCATCACCCACCGTCAAGTTATGACGGAGAGCAAATGCGTTGACAACGAGCTGATTTAGTCTAAGCTCATTGTCTGTATATCTCTGTATTATCTGATTAGTTATCTTGTCCATAAGGATTTCTGTCGTTACGTACTACTGCATACAGTTCCTGTCGCTCCTTGTCTGTGATATTGTACAATCTATCACAGAGTGAGTCAAGCTGTGCCCATGAACTATTCAGAGAATTAACAAGTCCGCCAATACGCATTCCGTTGCTGTCCTTTATCTGTTGGTTCAACATCTCAATGCGTCTTGCAATTATTGCCAACTGTTTGATGTCCGCAGTTTCATTCAAGAAAGCATCTTTCGGAACAGGAACAGGGTTAAGGAACTGCTTGTTGAACTTGAAATATCCTCCTTGTTGAGGGTTTGCTATCGAACGAGCCAATGTATTGAAAAATCGTAGAGCTGATGATTGCAGACAAGGCGTAGAGCTGGTCTTCTGTTCCGTTTGGAACTTGGATAAAGAACATATTTGCGTTATCGCAATACACATGAGTATCCGTGATTACCGCAGCCTGAGGATATTGCGCAGTCATAGGCACTACAATCTTTTGATAGACAGCACCATGGTTGTTAGCTCTTGTAAACAAATGCCAGTGGTCATTCATATTATAATTGCCATTCTTCTGTGGCAAAGATTTCACAGCATCGAGTATCTGATTCTTGTGGCGGTTCAGATATTCGGTAGCCCTTGGGTATGTTGCTGCCATATCAGACATTGATAATTCCGTAACATCACCATTGTCAGACACCTCATAAGGGAATAGAGCGTATGTTGTATAGTCCCGTTTTTGTCAAAGGTGCAAAATGTTCGTTGCAAATTAAAAGGCTTACAAGCATCCAGTTCTACACATATATTTTTCGTCTATTGCGGAATGACCATAGATAAGTCCATCTGCAACTGAATCGGCAATTATCTGAAAAAGCGTTGTTCCATAACACTTGGAGACCGACCTTTACATTACATACATCTGCCAGTGTGCCAATGCTGTTAGTCAGATGATTACGGATTGCATTTAGTCGTTCGTTCTCAAAGTTCCAAAGGTGTGGCAGTCAACACATCACATGGCATATACTCCACATGGTCTGTTGCAGAACTCTCATACTTCACTTGTGCATTGTTGTCTTTGTTGGAATCGCATACCATTATTGCCACATAAGTGATACGTCCTTTAAAGAGGTCTGTCTCCTCAAAGTCATAGATACTGTGAAGCGTTTTTATTATCAGTCAGAAGTTTTCTGATACCTTTTTCCGTAGTCAGTCTTGAAAAACGTTTCTGTATGATGTACCCCAATCTGCCTGTCTCGTTAAGCAGTCTCATTCCTTGTTCTATGAATGGGATTGCAAGGTCTATTTTGCCATTTCTACTTGAGACAAATGTGTCTTTGATATACATTGCCATGTGTGGCAAAGACACATTGTAGTTCTTCACCTCTACATACGGCGGATTACCAAGAATTATGTCAAAGCCCCCATTGGCAAATACCTCAGGATAAGAGTTGCGCCAATCAAAAGAGTTTGTTGCTTGTAACTCTATAAAATTCTCACTGAGTGCAGGATACTTTTTGCTCAATATCCGAACCTACCAATGAGTTGCCACACTTGATATTGTTTCCGACTCCATGCAGAATTTGTGAGCCCAGCAAACCAACATCCTCGAAGTCAAGAGAATTATAGTCATCTACCATCTTTAGTGATAATGACATTTTTTGCAACATCTACAGCTTCTGGGTTGATGTCTACACCATAGATACAGCTGTTAATAATGGCTCTGCGTCCTTCAATAGTGAGCATTGGATGGTCGCTGATAATAGCTAACCTATTATCAAACACTTGTCCTTCTGTAATCTTTTTTATAACTTGGGATGCAAGGAAATCATATGCTCCAACCAAGAACACACCACTTCCGCAAGCAATGTCTGCAATTTTTCAGATTCAACAATTCTGTTATTGACATAGAGTCAATAACATCTGTAGGCATGGTACATTCAATAACCTTATGTACTAGCATTTCTGGAGTGGTCACTGCGCCATTACTTTTCTTAAACTCCTCTTTTAATTGGTCTGATACTACACCATTATTCAACACCAATCGGTAGCCTAAGAACAAATCATAGATGTCGCTTAATGTCTTGACAGGTATAACATCAAATCGATACGGAGAAGGGTAATAAAGCTTTGATACGAAATCGCCTAATGTGTCGTTGTCAACCACCAGTGATTGTAGAGGGTTGATTCTATTGAACATAGGGCCATCATAGTGTTCATAAAACTCAAAATATGAACTGTTCTTGAAGCGAGTCCAAAAGTCATCGTTCATGTAATCCTGAAGTAATCCCTCTTTCTCCAAGCCTTTTGATTCACAGACTCGGATAAAAAAAGTATTCTATTGATTATAGTCTGAACGAAGGAACTTACTAAATCCAAATCCTCATATCTATTATTACGGATTATAGACTCTGCCAGTTTTATTCTGATTTCTCCAAGAAATCTAGAAAAGTTATAATCAAGAGATTCCTGCTCGCTATGAGAGTATTCTAGTTTTTTCGTAATGATGTTCTCACGGAGTAAGAACATGTGTAGAATTTCGTAATTGTCAACGTATTCGGTACTGTTGTAGAAATGAAGTCTTGCGACATTTGCATCATCATCTACACGAGGCATACACTGACAGTCATATATAGCCAGCGTGTCAAAGTTTGTGACAATAGAATACTGCGCTCCAACAGACCATCCGTATGATCGTATTTGAAATGCTACACTTTTTATCATTCTTTATATCCACATCAAGGCTTTTTCGCATCAACGAATGCCAATGCTACATTGCCATTGACTAAAAGTATAATCAGGACGTGTATTGGTAGAGCCTATATCATGGAGGCGTTGACGCTCATCTTTTCCCTAATGTATGTTCAGTAAGGACCTGATGGGTGTTTTTGTACATCCCATCCAAATATAGCCAACAATTCGTCTATCCAAGCACGCATAGTTGCTTCTGAAGACTTATTCAAGCCCCCCATCAGTTTTTTTAGTTGCTGAAATCTATCAACAAGCTGTATCAAAAGAGTCTTTTGTGTTCATAACCTAAACTGTAATAGAACTACTTTTTAGAATACTCTGGCATTTCTTCTGCCACCATTGCTATAACCTGAACTGCTGTGTCCTCGTCATTGAGTATGGAATAAACCTTGTCTGCTAACCAGTACTTAATAAGGTCATTGGGATTACACCCATTTTTAATTGAACTTCTACTTCTGGTGACCTAATAATACTTTCTTCACATGGCTTATCTTTACATCGTATGCCAAAAATCAACTCCATCGTTGTCATGATTATGATTCACGATAGAATATCCATGAACTGCGCATAAAGCTCTTACAAAAAGCTTCGCTCATATCTTCCATTTTTAAGGTTTTTTTGATTTGGCATTGTATTTATATTGGCGCAAAAGTATCATTATTCGCTACAAAATTACTCTTGTTTACCCAAAGTTCCAAATTTCCATTGTTATTTTTTTGTGAATACATTACTGATTGGCTCTTCATTGTACCCCTAAACAAATAGTATTCTACCTGTCTCCATTTAACTAACCCTCTCAAAACTTTCCCCTTATATCGGCACAATGAAACATACTCTCGATAGAAGCTCCTGTCTCTAGCTTCAATCTTTCGCAGTAGCTTACTCTTTTGGTGCTTACCATAACCAAGCAATCGTCCCTACACCCACATTATAGGCAAGGAGGCTGAGCAGCAGAGCATCCTTACCATACCCTTTAAAGTGTTCAAAGCATTTCCAAAGGTCTGCACGGAGCAGCGAGTCCGCTCTGCCGTTCTGTCATATCCGCCGTAAAAGTGCTCTCCCCGTTGCAGCTGATGCCCATACCCAACATACGGATAATTCTTCCAGCCGTGCAGTCCCTCAAAGTATTTTTACAACCACAACCGCACGCTCAAAGGTGGCAAGTCTACCAGCCGTGCCCTGTGCTGGGCAAGGGTCGGCTGACAGAACAGGCAGAATACACAAAGTAAAATGAAAGAATTTATCGTTCGCATCAATTATGGTCTTAGTGGCGAGAAGATGCAGGCTTGTCCTTGCCCTCTTCCCGCTTGTTGTTAAAACTAAAGTTGAGGTGTCTGTTTAGCTACATACTAATTGACTTAGGGAAACGGGAGAACGCTCTACAATTCTTTTTCATTAATTTGTTAAAGATAGTATCTTTATTTTGTGAACGATTAATTCTAAAACTGTATTCCTCTTTTTCCTCCTATGGTAAATTCATCAACCTGCACTCTATCATTCATTTTGTGCGATTCACTGGATTTCATAGCTTCACGGACTTTTTGCATAAAATAATGTGCAGTCTGACGACTAATTTCATAACGACGAGCAACTTGTGAGGCTGATAACCCTTTAGTTGTAGTTGTCATTTCAAAACATATAAAAAATGCTTTACGTAACCCAAATTTTTAGTCTATGAAATAGTGTTCCAGCAGTAGGACTTTCCGTATCTCCACAGATATTACAAGTACGTGAAAAAAATCTTTTTCTGACTTGGTATTTTTGTATGTCCACATTTGCGACAGCAATATCCATCTTCCCACTTTAAGGAAGCTAGATATTCTTCGCAATCTAAGTCTGTTTTAAAGCGTTCAGTAAACTCTAAGAGGCTTTGTCCCTTGAATAATTCCATAATGCATTAATTTTCAGAGTGCAAAATATATGAAATTATTTTTGACACCTCAAAAAAACTATATTAAACATTTCGGCATACAATTCCAAATTCGTGATTCTCTTGTAAATATAGATATACCCCTATCGGCAGATGATTATTCCCTTTTGAAAAAAATATTTCAAACAATATTCTGTGCCCTTATTTGACAATGTACAAAAACAATAACATTTTTCAAGGAACATTATTACTACTAATTATGTACTCCATCACATAAACGGAATACTAATAGTTGCTTTATTGCCAGAAAGGATACCCCCTGTGACCACGTTTGCGCATATTGCCCTAAGTCGCTCAGCTCCTTCATCCCAAAGTTCATTGTTCAGTAAGCACTCTACTACACAATCCTCCCCAACAAGTGCTACATAGCATTTGAGGGATTGTATACGAACTTCTGTAGTAAAGTTTTGAGGGAGTATATCCACTAATAAGTTATAAAAATCGCTTTCCGTAGGTGGGGTTTGCCATTTCCTAAAAGATACAGATTGCCAAGAGAGGTATGCCAATGGTAATCCGCGACATGAATATCACACCCCTTATCAAAATAACAGCTCAAACTATTAATAATGGTTTGAAAAGTAGTGGAAAGATAGTTTTTCTATAAGTGAAAGTGCCTTTTTCCTCATCAGTATCTCCAAATCCTGCTATATTATCCACAATTCCTTGAGGAAAATAGCCATCCTCTAAGTAAGTACCTATATGTAGTTCTATTAGGGTTGGATCCATTTCTGGAGTAAGGATAACTTCCAGTTCTATACGCATTTTTTTCCCCCATCCAAATGGTACGAGTGGGGGATATCAGGGTCTGCTTTATACCCTTGTTCTATAATCTTTTGAGAGAGTTGCTCAAGGATTTGCTCTTCTATATGAGTGGTAAGACGCATGGTTAATGATTAATGATTTAACAACTAAAGTAGTGAAATACAAACTTAGGAAATTGATCTCTAAGGTTGTAATATCCTTTGATAATAGCAAAATATTCTTGATCATCCCACAAGTGGGCTTCTACTCCCTACAGCAGTATCATCATTGTTGAAGTTATACACCTCTAAATTCACCCCTCCACCTTCTTCTTTGTCCATTTCTTCTATAGGAAAGAGGTGTAATGCGCTTTTTGTCTTCTACAAAATCAAGCATTTCATAGATTTCTTCCAAAAAAATTCTCCTGAAATATCAAAATTTTTCAGCTAATACTTGGGTATCTTCGGCTTTATAGGCTTCTAAAAAGTCCGCAAGAGTGTGATATATTTCTGTTTTAAGGGCTTGCGTGATTTCCATATAGTGTTATTTAATCTTTGCTATGTCGTTTTTATAACTCGCCAAACTGATATTTCCTTCTAAAACCAACTCGCAAAGGGCTGTTGGGTCATAACCTTTAAAAAGAATGAAGGGTATAATGGCAATGCTTGTCCTCTCGCTCTAAGTGAAGTACATAACCATCGGGTTCATCTTGAAAAACGACGGTTGCTTCTTTGTACTTTTCTAAAGTTGCTACCGAGCGTATCAAATCCTGCCTACTATCGTGCAAGTGAGAGCCTACAAAGGCTATTTTCGGCAGTGCCATTGCTGATTATGACTTCTGCCCAGCCATGTTCTTTTGGGGGTATAACTAATCATTGTATTTTTTTATAAACTCTAAGTTGTTCTACTTTCTCAGGACTCAAAGCCATATTTCTCAAAAAGTAAGATTTTTTCATAGGTTTATTATCCGCTAATCGTTTCTAAATGAAGGCGGTAGTTATCATCAAGCCTGATATTCACCAGATGCCCTAAAAAGTAATCAGGGTCGGTATCCACATCAAAAAGTGCAGACGAGGTCGTCACCTACTTCACTAATACAAATCATAGAAATACACTGCTTCGCAAAATTGCTCTTCAGTAATTTCTTCTTCAAGGTCTTCTTGGGCTACTTCAAAGAGTTCTCTTACTTCTTCATTATTGAGGAGAAACTGCAGAACAGCTTCCTTGTTGCCCTCAACCATTGTACTTTGGTTGCTACTTGCCGAAATACTTCTTGCTTTTTCTTCTTCTGTAAAGTAGCGTTTGGTATCAAAACAGACCACAACTTCAGCCTCTTCGTCACCCCAAAAGGTAAAGAGGGCTTGATACTCGGTTTGGTTTTCGGTAATAAAATTCATATTAGTTTAATCATTAGTAAGTGACAAAAATATAGTGCCTAAGTACAAGCCACACAGACAAATATGTGGTAGCAGGCTAATTTCTATTTCCACTTGGTAAATTCTAAATTGTTTTTGTACCTTTGTTGCTCATTAAATTTATTATCTTATGTTCAAACATCTATTAAACACCCTATTAGTAGCCGTAGGTCTCCTCATAGCCTGCTACACCACTGCTTGTTCTTCTAATTTAGAAAAAGGTTGCTCTTACAAACATCAAGAAAGAGGTGGAAACCATCAGTAAAAAAATTGCCTACTATGGTTGCCTCAGGAGTACAGATGGACAAAAATAGAGATGAAAGGCGAAGAAGCCTTGGCCTACTATTTTTACCCTGTTAGACTTCGATAGTGACAATAACTCTTTTGAAACTGAATCTGCCAAAGTCTCTATTATAAAAGAGTTGAAAGCAGATCAAGAAACTGTGAAAGACTTTTTAACAAGCCAGTTACAAATACACTATTACTATTATGACATGAACCACAAGCTCATAAGTGAAATCAAAAATAACCCCTAAAGATATTCAATAATGAAAAAAATTATTATCACTATGGATCCCTCCTATTCTTCCTTGTGGTAATCATCATCTTCAGAAAAGGGTAATCTTTCCGAAATAGAGTAGTTTGTACGTAGCCATAGTGCTTAATTTTTAGGCAACAAAAAAATAACAATTAATCAACAGATATACAAACGTATCAAAAATTTCTTTCTATCATAGATAATAAAAACAAATTCTTTTGGCACAGATAGTTGTACCAAAAAGAATTTATAGTTTTTCTGATTAAAAGACCATTATTCAATAGGCGTTGTAGGAAGTTTCACTTCTCCTGGGTCTTTCCAAAGTCCGTCCTTGATAGCGCGTTTCTTAGCAGCTTCTGCACGCTTCTCACTATCAGGATGTGAGCTCATCATCTTTTGGAAACGACTTTGAGTCTCCCCGCCAGAGAGTAGGGCTAACTTCTTAAAGGCTGTATATACCCCTACTACATTATAGCCATGTTTCTTCATGAAGTTGTAGGAATATTCATCAGCTTGGGATTCTTGTTTTTTTACTGTGCTTGGCATCGAGCATAGCTTCGGCCATTTCGCCTATTTGGCTTTCACTCAAGGCCTTTACGGTACTGGAAGCTGCAGATCCTGCTTCCTGCAAAGCGGCTCGGGTGTAGGCTGCTTTGATCGCATCCTTAGTATCCTCATTCTTCACATGGCCTATTTCGTGGCCAATAATTGCCAAAAGTTCATCATCAGTCATCAGGTCCATAAGGGAAGAGAATACACGTACACTCCCATCAGCACAGGCAAAAAGCATTGATATCAGTTACCAAATATACCTTGTAGTTAAGGGTCATACCGTCTTCGTTTTTTTGTGTTTGCCAAAAAGTCGGTTAAGGCGCTTAGTATAAGGACTATTTGCATCTGCCACTTGATTGTGAGTATCCACCCAGTCCACGGATTCTTTAGATAGCTTTTTGAGCATCGGCATTGCTAAAAGAAAGGGCTTGTACGCCTTTGGAAGCTGCACCTGCCATCTTTCCTAAATTGATCTGTGCTTGTGCTGTAGCCATAGCCACTAAGCTCAAAGCTGTTAACATGATTTTTCATAAAACTCTTTTTAGTAATTATCGCGCAAATATAAGGATTTTTTATTTAATTATCATTGGTTAATGGTCAATTATTAATGAAAAAAATGAACAATGACTCCCCTTTTAGGGCATTAGTCATTGTTCATTATTCATTGATCAGTGATCTCTGATCATTATATCTCGTGTTCGCCTTTGATTTCTTTTATGTTCGTAGTCAGCAATCATCAGGCGATCATAGTCTACCTTGGTACCCTTGCCAAAACGCTTACCAATATTGTCAAAGATAAGGTATACCAATGGTACCACAATTAGGGTCAAGAACAGTGAGGAGAGTAACCCCCGATGATTACAATCGCTAAAGCATTATTGACCTCTGCTCCTGCACCAGAAGCTACTGCCAGTGGCACCATCCCTGCTACCATCGCAATAGTAGTCATCAGAATAGGGCGGAAACGAGCGTGGTTGGCTTGTATCAAAGCGGTTACGGTATCTTCTCCTTCTTCTTTTCTATGGTTGGCGAAATCCACAATCATAATCGCATTCTTAGCCACCAAACCAATAAGCATGATAATACCCAAAAGGGTAAAAATATTCAGTGACATATTGGTCAAAGCCAAAGCTATCAAGGCTCCAATAAAAGATAATGGGATAGAGAACAATACCACAAATGGGCGTGAGAAACTGTCATAGAGCACTACCATCACCATATATACCAAAAGAATAGCAGTAATAAGGGAAACAAACAAAGTACCAAATCCTTCATCTTGGTTCTCTTGTTGTCCTGTAAAGGTAAAAGTGTACATTGGCAGGTTTCTCCATCTCCTCAAGTTTCGCTTTCCACTCAGAAACAATAGTACCTGTCGGGCGCCCTACTGATTGTGCTTGTACCGTTACTGATGGAGACTTATCATAACGTTCCAGCTGGCTTGGACCTGAGCCATAGGTAATATTGGCAAACTGGGAGAGCTTCACTTGCTGTCCTCTTGAATTGATGAACATCATATTCTCTATATCTGCTATAGATTGGCGATGCCCTTCCTCAAAGACGATATTGATATCATACTCAGAGTCTCCCGTACGGAACTTACTATCGTCATTCCCATTGAAAGCCGTACGCATCGTACTTCCTACGGTAGCGATATTAAGCCCAAGCATGGTCATCTTATCACGATCCAGATCCACATTAATCTCTGGGTTACCCGCTTCTGAACTGAGCTTTTATTTCTGTAGCTCCTGGTATCGTTTTTAAGCAGTTCGGCTGTCTTTTGCGCATATTCTTGTGCTTTCTTACATCATCGGAGGTAACTACCAAGGCTATTGGCGCTTGCTCGGCTCCCATCATACCTACAGAAACCGTCTTTACCTTAGCATCTACTAAGTATTGACTAAGTTCTCGCTTTGAGCTTAGCTGCAATGACGGTAGTCGTTTCACTACGTTCTTTTTATCCACAAGGGTAATCTGTATTTCTGACTTATAAGCGGTGGACTGAGAAGCTCCCCATACCACTGGTAGATTGGCCTACTGTAGTAATCATCCTCTCCACCAAAGGCTTATTCGTACCAGGTACTTTTAGATTACGCAGATAATTCTCTGCCTTCTGAGTGATAAAAGTTAGTTTGTTCCAATGAAGCATCTTTTGTTAAGCTCAAACTGTACTAAGAACTTACCTCTGTCCATCCCTAGGCATAAAGTCAGTACCGATAAAGCCTGTAGGAATAAGCGAACATGAACCCGCAAAGAGGAAGAATACGACAATGATAGTTTTCCACTTATTCTTGAATGACCATACCAATAGATCAGAGAAAAAGTGGGTCATACGCTTGATGAATCCCTCAAACCCAATAGAGAGTTTTCCCATAAAAGAGTTAGGATTGGGATGCTCTAACTTTCCAAAACGAGAGTATAACCAAGGAACTACTGTGAAGGACATTAACAAAGAAAGCAGAGTAGCAATAGCCACCGTCAAACAGAATTCTTTCACCACCTTCACCACTATTGAGTTACCGATAGAAATAGGTACAAATACTACCACAATTACCATGGTAATTGCCATAACGGTAAGGACAATTTCCCTAGATCCATCGTAGGCAGCACGTACCTTGTTTTTTCCCCATTTCCATATGGCGGTGTATGTTCTCCAATACCACAATAGCGTCATCCACCAAGATACCTACTACCATTGAGAGGGCTACAAGGCTCATTAGGTTCAGCGTAAAACCAAAGAAATACATACCTATAAAAGCCGCTATAAGCGAAGTAGGAATAGAAACCATCACAATGAGTGCATTACGCAAACTGTGAAGGAAGAAGTACATCACCACAGCCACGAGTACAATCGCCAAGAAAAGGTCAAACATCACTGAGTTGGCTGCATGTAGTGTAAATTCGCTAGTATCCTCTGCCAGTTGTAGTTTTTACATTTTCATTCTTATATGTTTTTTTCTATCTGTGCCATCTTCTTACGTACCTGCTCACTTACCGATACGGCATTAGCATCAGTTTGTTTAAGCACTTGCAGCAGGAGTGTATTCTCTTGGTTGATACGAGCTATTTTTAGTAGCATCTTCCTCTGTATCTTGTACATCGGCTACGTCGGAAAGACGAATTTCTATACCATTTTTGAGAGACAAGCGGCAAGTTACGTAGTTGCTCCACGTCCTGAATCTTACCCAAGACACGGATAGAGGTACTATTCTCGCGTGTTTTGAGTTTTTCCCGCAGGAATTTCTATATTGGAAGCTGCAATCAATTGTTGTACCTGTGCGATGGTAAGCCCATAGCCTTCAAGCTTTTGAGCATCTACATTCACACGAATTTCCCTCTTGCGACCGCCAATGATATTGACCTGTGCCACCCCAGGCACACGAGAGAGTTCTGGCTGTATTTTCTTGTCTACCAAGTCATAAAGCTCCTGTGAGGAAAGTTCAGAAGTAACCCCAAGAGAGATAATAGGCAAGTCTGAGAGAGAGAACTTCGAAAGAGAAGGCTCCTTAGCATCGGTAGGCAAATCCGCTCGTATGGCATTGATCTTACGTTGTGCCTCATTCAGAGTATTATCCACATTGGCATCATTAGTCAGCTGCACTACTACTACGGAAAGACTCTCATAAGAATAGGACTGTATCTTCTTGATATTCTCTAAGGAGGAGACCGCATCCTCTACCTTTTTTGGTCACGGTGCTCTCTATCTCAGAGGGAGAAGCTCCTGCATATATAGTCGAGATAGTTACTACATTGACCTCGAACTTAGGAATAAGCTCATAGTTGAGAAGCTTTATAGGAATAAAGCCCCCTAATAGTAGGATGGAAAGCATCACTATAAGGATGCTAGGACGCTTGATAGAAAGTTTGATAATATCCATTGTTATATTTTTCTAAAACGGGGCAAAGGTAAGGTAAAAAAACTAAATAAACAAAAAAAGTTTCCAACTTTTTTCGATATTATTATTCTACCCTCCCTACAGTATATTACACATTGTTTATCATTATGTTAAGCATTACAAAGACGCGCTGCCATCTATTAAAAAAGCTAAAATATTTTTGTCTTTCAAAAGAAAAACCCTAATTTTACCATGCTAAAACAAAGATATTTTTTTATCTTACCAAAGACTAATGACATGAAAAAAAGTAACAATGTCTCCTCAAGAGCAAGCGCTCTATCCTTCTGAATGTACTACTATCATTGTAGGAAAGAAAATGACTCAGGATGGATCCATGATTGTAGCCCGTTCTGATGACTGGAATGCGGTCAATGCCAAAAAAATTCAAAGTGCACCCTCCTCAAAAAAACAAGGCCCCGAAGAATTCGCCTCCTTCAACAATGGATTCCGCTGTAAGCTCCCCAAAGAAGCTTTTAGGCTATATGGGCATGCCTCCCTACCAATATCCTGACCAGTGGGAGAGTGCTGGCTTCAATACTGCTGGGGTAGGCCTGAGTGCCACTGAGAGTATTTTCAGTAGCAAAAAGCGCTGGAAGCTGACCCTTTAGTTCCCTCTGGATTGGGAGAAATCTCCATTACCAGTATTGTACTCCCTTATATCCATACGGCAAGGGAAGGGGTAATACGCTTGGGAAAAACTCATTGAAGAACACGGAGTCATGGAAGGATTCGGTGTGGGATTTGTAGATCAAAATGAGATATGGTACCTCGAAACTGCTTGTGGTCACCGATGGATGGCAGCACGTATTCCCAGCAATACCTATTTTTGTTACAGCTAACCAAAGTCGCCTTCGCGAATATAATCCCAAGGACGATCATCACTTCCTCGGTAGTGAAGACTTGATAGAATTTGCCATCGCCCACCAGCTATATGATCCTACACAAGGGCCCTTTGATTTCCATAAGGCTTATATCCGTGATGAAAAAAATTGGATACTACTTATAATTACCCTCGTGTATGGGCGCTACAAGCTTTTTCAGCCCTGAAATACAAAAACGATGTAACCAAAAAAATGACTTCCCTGTATTCGTAAAAAGGAGAAAAACTCATCTCCTTAGCCGATGTACGTCGTGCTTACTATCACCACTATCAAGATACCGAACATGATCCTTACTTCCACAAAAACCCCAAAAGAAGTATACCGCCCTGTGGCTATTTTTTTCGTGCTACCAACACCCACATCCTACAGGTAAGACCAGAGCTACCAAAGGCTATAGGTGAAATCAACTATGTGGCTTTGGGTATGGCTGCTTTGGGTATCTTTATCCCTCTCTACCAAGGGGTTACCTCTTATCCTGAAGCGTATAGCAAGGGCGATCATCATTGTAGTGAGGATTCCGCTTACTGGATCCTAAGAAAGGTACAATCCTTGGGAATGGTCAATTATAACAAATATGCTCCTGTAATCCGCGATGTATATGACCGTTTCGAAGAAGAGATGCACCAGCGACAAGAAGAAATGGAAAAGGACTACTTAGCCCTCTACCCTACACACCCTATAGCAGCTCAAGAGCTCTTACAAAACTTCTCCGATAAGCTCCTGGAGGATGTCCCTACAAGTGAGTCGAGACCTGCTCAATGACCTATTCACCCGCCTTACCATCGATGTACAAGCAGAATACCGCTTCGCAGGTGCATAATAAGTAAAGAATACTAAAAAGCTGTCCTTTCGGACAGCTTTTTTTATTATGCAATGCTTTTATTTACTTAGACTTATGAAGAAATTTCTATCCTTAACACTCGTCAGTTGATAATAATAACTATCAAAAAGAGTCTGAAATTTCATAAGGAGCATTATTAACAACTTCTTCCAAAAATAGGCGATAAATATGGGAAATACTGCCACCATCCATTCTGCAAGATTAGGATCTTTTAGAAAGATCTGTAATTGGTTGGGGTGCCCAGGTACAGGCACAAAATCTGCCTCATAGTCTACTACATAATTAATCCTATTTCCTGTTCGAGGGTTTATATTGGCTACTGACAGCGTAATAGCAGTAGCGGTGGGCTGATCGTTTCCTTTTTGTATTACCCTAAATTGCAAATAATTATTAAGAGAATAATTTCTCCACTTCCCATTTTCTATTTGGTGCTTAAGCTGATTATAGATATCTATATATGTCTGTGAAGCATAATAGTCTTGAAGCATTACCCAGCGAGAATTTGTTGTAATCTTAATAGGAGAAGACACCAAAGTGGTAGAAATCGCTCCATCAGGAGTTGCTAAAAGCGGACTTATCTTCATTGAAATAGAGTTCCTCTATTTTTTTACCCCATTAATCTCAGCAGGCTCATAGAACTTAATCCCTTTTTTTCTGTAATAGTGAAGGGACGTTGTACTATATTCCTCCATAGCTGAAGACTAACTGGCGATAGCTTGGGAATAAAGTAAGATCCACTTGAGTACCTTGTACAGTAATAGGATTAAGTCCCTTACTATTAAGTGCTTGGGTATTCTCACGGAGCTTATTCAGAAGTGCTTCTCTGTCTCCTGTGAGCTTAGTAAGGGTCATCAGATTATTGGAAGTACGTCCCCTAAGGGTAATAACCCCATTCTCTTCCTTAAGGAAAATAAACTCAATATCTCCGCCACGAGCATTGGTGAAGACTGCCGAAACAAAACGGAAGTGATCCAATATGCTATTATAGGTATCAAAGCTAATAGTAGGCCCCTCAGTGATAGAGTAGGTGTAGTAGGACTCCTCTTCTGCATTGGTATTGCTTATCTCCGAAGAGGCCGTAACCTTTCCATCCTTGAACTTCACCACAAAGGTATACCCTCCAAGGCTACGAGGTGCCGCAGGAATCCTCCGAAACTGCGGGTTACCCCTGGATAATACGAAAGTACCCAATACCCATCATGCCCCTCTAAGATATTCTTATAGGATTCTATCACGGAGGTGGTACGGTTACTGGCTTTCTGCTCAAAGGTGTTGTCTTCCTTATAGCTACAGGAGGTAAGGAAGGAGAAAGCGATCAATAAAGTAATATATTTTTTTCATCTCTTTTTAGTTATTAGTTAAGTCAGAAAAAAATCTTTTCTGTGGCACGGCCTGCCCACTGAGGGTACGGCCTGCTACATAAGGGTAGCGCACACGGATCTTTTTTTGCGTAGGGCATCCAAGTCAATATTCCAATTCTCTGTAAGGTACTTGCGGATAACAGCCATTTTCTGTTGTAGTTTTTTTCCTTACCTGTATACTGTTCTGTAGGACGAATTTTTGTCATCTGCCAAGGCCAACTGTTCTTCCCATACACGAGCCGATTCATAAGACGTTACTGAGGCTCCGTTATTGTAATTGCTAAAGCTACGCTTCCAAGCGGTATAGAGAGCATCATCAAACCCATCTCCATCAGTATCCAAAGTAGTATCTGTTGTAGCACAATCACAATCCTCTTTCGCATTGAAATAAACGATATAGCGAGAGATCATCTCTACAAAATCCTCATCGGAGTTGCTACTTCCATAGGCACTGATAAAGCCTGCTTTGAGATAGTCCGTACCTGACCAAGCCGCTGACCAGCTATTACTCTTATAGTCGGTTCCTGAGATTCGCTTGTAATCGGTAGGATAGTCGATAGACTGATGCCAAGTATGTGCTGTCTCATGGTAGAGCGTATGTAAGGCATTGTCATTGAGGTAATAGATGTTGTTAGGGTCTTATATTATTGATATTCATCATGTGAATCTTTTACCCCATTGGTAGCCAACCCTCTCATCGGGATACGAGTGGCATGGTAAGCATTTTTCCCTATGAGAATCAGTGTATTGAAGGAATGTTCCTTCATAAATTGCTTAGAGGTTGCCTCCACATAAGGCTCCATAAAGAGGTAGTTAAACATGGTAGCAAACTGTACCGCTTTTTCATACTTAGTAGGGGTAAGCACCCAGCTACGAGTAGTCTCACGCTCCAAGAAGCGATAGAGCATTCGGATATTATAGGGATTGGTAAAATGATTCTCTATATAAGTATCCAAGGCATTGGGCGGATTAAGGGTTTTTCTTCCTGCGAAGGGGTATTACCTCCCTAAGATTACACTATCCGAGGAGAGATCATTATCGGCAGAACAGCTACCAAGAGCGGCTGCCAAGCATATGTATATGAGCTTTTTCATAGGTCTAAGTGTTTTTTTATCGTGGATTAGGGTTGCATTCCCGCGCCTATAGCAGTTCCGGGAAGCTGTATGGCACGTCTTACATCGGTAGGAGCTAATACCCCTGTATGGTGGAGATATTTCTCTCTTCTTTAGTATGCTGATAGCGGGCTACTTCTATACCATAGCGCTTAATATCTTGCCAGCGAAGTCCCTCATGTAGGGTAAGGATACGGCGACACTGGAGTACATAGTGGATCAGGGGTTCTTGCTCAGCTGAGAGTGTGAATGACGGATTCAGTCTTTTCTTCTGAGTGGCACCACTGGGGGTACTTTGGCTATAAGCAAGATTGTTATAGAAAGCTATAATCTGTGCTTTAGTAAAGGTATTCCCATTAGGATTGCTATTGACTGTCCCACGTACATACTTTGAGGTCCATATATTAAGGTCAGTCACCGCGCTATCCAACTGATTGAGCATGATTTTTAGCTTCAGCTCGTACCAAAAGAGTTTCATCGGTAGTGAAAGGCACCAAGATAGTACGAGTATAGGAACCATCCTTGAAGGTAGGGAACTTAGATTGCAATACTATATCTCTAAGGTCAGCACGCGAGGTAAAGGGCATAAACCAGTAGAACTCATAGCCATTATTCTTTGATGCTGCATTGGCATCCCAAAGATTGGTTGTCGAGAGTGTTTCCTGTTCGGATACCCTATAGGCATGGGAAAAGCGCTGGTTGGTCTCTATAAAAATAATTGGTAGAGAGTTGCGAATACACGGGCTGTAGCATGAGGTTTGCCACTTCACTTTCTCGAGCATAGGCCTGTGCATAGGCGGTTATAGAGCGGGTTCCTGTCTTCTGGGCATCCCTGAAGTCCAACCATTCACGGACAAGGTTCTTAGTGGTAGCATCATTGGTGGTAAGCACTACATTGGCTGCATCCAAGGCCTTTTGCCACTGTTGATAATAGAGATAAAAACGAGCCGCAAAAGCATAAGCTGCTTTCTTATTGAAGTGGTACTTAGGCATCTGGTAGTAGCTATCATCTATCAGTGGGAGCCCTTTTTCCAAATCGGCTGCAATTTGTTGGTATACTTGTGCCACAGTCCCTCTTTGGCGCTGTGGATTCATTTCCTCTTCAGGGCGTGTGATATAAGGAATTCCTAAGTCCGAACTACTCGTATTAGGATTGTAGGCCTGAGAGAAAAGATTGACCAAACAGAAGTGAGCATAAGCACGTGCTACCAAAGCCTCGCCCTTGGCGGGATTCAGAGAAGCATCATTGTGTAGGGTCGTTTCGATGGCATCCAAGGCGGCATTGGCCTGACCTATGGCCTTGTAGTGATAGTCCCAGATATTCTGAAGACCATCTACATTGTTATACTCCAAGATAGGTTGCCAATAAGCCGTTTCCCTTGTCAGAAAGTTGGAGTAGATATTATCCGCCCCTATATCATCTATGTTGTCTGAAGAAAACTCATTGATAAGGGTGGTGGCTATCTGAGGATAGGCATTGGTTAAGGCCTGTTGCACCTTCTCTGGAGAATCGATAACCAATCGGTTATCAGGCATCCTATCCAGAAGGTCGTTACATGAGGTAAGCGACAGGGTCAAAGCGGTTAGGGTATAATATTTTTTTCTCATTGTTTTTCTTTGTTAAAGTCCGACACGTAAAGTAAATATCAATCGCTTGGGAGAGATAGGAGTGTATCCATTGGCCAAGTAATCAGGATCATCTCCATTGAGCCTTTTATCGGCATAGAGCAGAGCTACATTCGTTGCTTGTAACTTCAGACTAAGCTGGCGGATACGAGTCTCACGCAAGAAATCTTTGTCAAAAAGTATAACCTAAAGAAATTTCTTTTAGGCGGATATTGTCTCCTTTAGCGATACGAATATCGGAATAATCATAGGTGTTGTAGGCCTGAGTGATTTCAGAATAGCCGTAGCTGTTCTGCATATAGGTAGTATATACCACAGGGATATTGGTCTTGTTCTCATCGCCTATATACTGCCAACGGTTGTTAAGCTCACGAGGGATATTACCATAATCGGTATAGATATTGCTAAGCTTTCTTAGGCGCACCACATTTCCATAAGAATAGGTAAAGACCACTCCAAAGGAAAGCCCTTTGTAATTAATCGTATTGCTAAGACTTCCTCTATCGGTAGGAATGAGGGTACCAGAGTACTTAAGGAAGTCTACATTGCGACTATCGAAACGGATTCCACTGATGGTAGAGGCGTTGTTTTTCATCCAAAAAAAGTAGGAAGTCCTCGGTCATTAAGCCCATCGAATGGTACCGAAAAGAGTGATTTTAGAGGATAGCCTGCACGGGAGAAGCCCCCTTGGGAAGTGGCACTGGTAGAGTAGCCTATCATATCACGAATGGTAGGAGTGGTAAGGAGCTTAGTAATCTCATTCTTTGCTCTTGAATAGATGAAAGAGGTCTTCCAAGAGAAATCTGGAGTTTTGATATTGGTTGTTTCCAGACCTACTTCTATCCCGCGAATGCTCATCTCAGCCATATTCCCTTTTTTTAGTGGTGAAACCTCCTGTCCCTTGGGTTACGATATCCCCGATAAGGTCATAGCTTCTACGGTTGAACCATTCCACAGAGAGGTTGACCTTATCCTTAAGAAGTCCCAATTCTGTACCGAGGTTCAGCTCCTGATTCTTTTCATAAGTAAGATCATGGTTGGCTATATTCTGAATCTCAAGCCCTAATTCACGCTGAGAAGAGTTGCGCCAAGGATTATTAATGTATAGCTGAGCTAAGGAGTTGCTCACCGAAGGAGCCACTGCGGTCACCCCAAAAGAAGCCTTGAAGCTCAAGTGAGAAAGAGGCTTTGAGGTGGCTAAAGAACGCTTCCTGAGTAACATCCCACTTCACCCCTGCATTCCAAGTAGGCATCCAGCGGATATAGCGAGAAGGCCCAAAAGCATTGGAGCATCATAGCGCAAAAGTACCATTGGCAGTATAGCGCCCTTTGTAGGTATAGGAAGCATTCCCGAAGAAAGCTTGGTTGTTGTTCTCTGTATCGGCAATAGTATAGTAGTTTCTGAACTCTTCCTGCAATTTTTTGAACATCAGGTGGGAAAAAGAAGCATAATTCCCTGAGTTATAGAGCACCCCATAGTTTCTATTCAAGTCATTGGTATTCTTAGCGTTGTCCATCTCGAATCCTCCGAACAAGGATATAGCATGTAAGCCATTATCGAAAAGAATCATTATAGCGGAGTGTCGCTCTAAAGTTGTTCGCACTGGAGGTTCTATCCCTCTTCTCGCGGATCCCTCCCTTAGGAAGCACCACCACTGGTAGGGCAAAGGGATCATTAGGATCCTTGTAGAGGTTGGTATTGTTGTCTCTTACGGTAGAATTGGGCATCGCACGGTAGGAAAGTACCCAGTTGGCATTCTCCTTATACTCTGTCTTCTGAGTATTATTTTTGGTAGCGAATAGCGCCCATTACTGCGGCTTCCACCTTAGGGGTAATCTTCCAAGAGAGCTGTGCTTGTAGGCGGAGCGTTGCTATATCTGTATCTATATAAGCATTGTCCTTCTCATTGAAAATATTATAAGGCGCATAGTTCATTGTATAATACTGCTTAGCATCTAGGACACGAGAGCGAGTAAGTGCATAATTATACATATCCTGAATAGGAGTAGTCTGGTCTCGGTAGGAAAGGTCTGTGATGACATTCAGTCGCACCTTGGAAGAAAGATTATAGTTGGCATTGAGGTTTCCTGAATACTGATTAAGAGAGTTTCCCTTCTGCCAACCTGGGTCAGTGAGTACACTTAGGGAAGCATAGTAGGTAGACTTTTGGCTTCCTGAAGAGAAAGAAAGTGTATGATTCTGCATGACACTGGTTTGGAAAAGCTCCTTAAACCAATTAGTATTTCTTCTCTCAGCGGCCTGTAGGTAAGCACGACGACCTGCCTCGGTATTGAGTACCTGAGAGTTACCATTTTGATCAAGCTCATAGAAGAGTTCGTACATCTTCCCTACCACTCCTTTGTTCTTCTGAGTAACTACTGTCTGAAATTCATAGTGACCGCCCTGCATAAGCTCTTGTATGACGGACATTTGGTCTTGAGAGTTCATGATGTTGTACTGTCCATAGGTAGGGATAAAGCGGAAAGTGGACTCATTGGTATAAGTAATAGAGCTGCTTCCTGCAGTACCTTTTTTGGTAGTTACCACCACGACCCCTGCGATGGCACGAGGTCCATAGAGCGCCGTTGCAGAAGCATCCTTCAGTACCCTAAAGCTATCTATACTTTCGGCAGTAAGCCCTGGTATGGCAGCCGCAATAAGCATTTTAGCATCGTCAGAGACGAGATCTTCTGGCTTGAGATCTATCTCATCCTGAAGGATCACCCCATTGAGTACCCAGAGTGGCTTAGTCTCTCCAGAGATAGAGGTCTGCCCACGGGTATTGGTGTTCATGGGAGTAGCCGCCTCTTTTCTTAGCGTTTTTTTGTCTTCCTGAGGAAGGAGCACCACATCCACCGTAGCGGAAGTAGGCATAAGCTCTTGTGTCTGTAATCCCTGTAGGGAGAAGACCAAGATCTGTCCTTTGGTAAGAGTGAGGGTATACATTCCCTCAAAATCAGTGTGTGTACTAGAGGAAGTGCCCTTGACACTTACCAGTACCCCTGCCAGTGGCTTTGACTTTGCGTCCTTGACCACCCCAGAGACTTTCAGCTCCTCTTGAGCGAAGGAGGTGTAACACACCCTAAGAAGAGCAGTAGCATGCATAGCGTTTTTCAATCTCAGTGTATTCATGTTCTTATTATATTTCTGTACTTTTTATAGAAAAAACCCACTCTTTCTCAATGATAGTAAGTTTTCCCAAAAACGGACACAAAAAAATACAAAAATCGGAATTATAATACATTTTAACACTCACAAATCTTTGAAATAAAAAAATACAGATGTTCCCACAACCAACTGATTACAAAGGTTTTTAAAAGAAAAAAATTTCTATAAAAAGAAAAATAACAAAAAGAGAGACCGCTTTTAAGCTACCTCTCTTTGTTTTTTAATTAAGGAAACTTTGATTATTTACTAAGGAGAAACCACAAATTAGGATCCTTGGTACTAGTAAGTAAATAATAAGTATTGTACTGAGTAGCATCCACTGCATAAGGACCTTTTTCAGCTATTCTTCTATAAAGTCTCACTAATGGAGAGAAATATTGTATATTGTTTTGGTAATCTCCTTGACTATAAGCGACATTATTAGAAGGACCTTTTAAGACCATTTGTACTTGGTCTGGATGCTGAGGTACTCCCTGAAAATCCACTTCATAGAATGTCCATACCCCTCCATCATAAGGTGATACATAGGGAGATATATTTAGCGAATCCTGCAGTTGATTCACTATCACTTCCCTTTTATATTCTTCACATAGAGATATGAATCCCTTAGCAAGTCATACCAAGTCTGTTGGCGGGCAATTTCGCTTTTTTGCTTCCCTCATACATAGCAAAAGATACCATCAGAGACATAACCATATTCTTTATTAAAATATATTTTCCTTCGTATTATCATTAATCTCTATAGGAGAAGATACAAAGTTTGCTGCAATAGCTCCATCAGGAGTGGTAAGAGCTGTCTTAGTATCATTGATATAGAATTCATCTATAGAAACCCCTCCTATAACCACAGGTTCATAGAGCTTAATCCCTTTTTCTGTATAGATATAGGCTCGCTGTACTTTCTGATCATCATACGAAAAAGCAATTGTCTATAGCCTGGAGAAAGATTTAGATTCACCGTTTTTCCCTCCTATTGTGATAGGATTAAGTGCCTTTCCTACAAATAGCTGTATATGCTCACGTATCTTGTTCAGATAAGCTTCTCGATTACCTGAAAATCGGCTCAGAGTCATAAGGTTTCTCGAAGTTCTTCCCTGTAGAGTATAGGTATCTCCTTCCTTTTTATGATATCATAGAAAATATCTCCTCCACGTGCATTGGGATGTTGTGCTGAAGTTGTCCTAAAATGATGAAGTACTTCATTGTATGTATCAAAACTGATAGAAAGATTTTTCAGCTAACTGATAAGAATAAAAAGACTGCTGTTCTTCATTGGTTGTCATAAATTCAGAGGAAGCAACGACCTTTCCATCATTGAGTTTTTAGTAGAATATTATATCCACCTATCCCTCTGTGTACATAATCAGTTGTTTCCAAACCTTGTCTATATACCTCTGGATAACAAGACAACAACCAATATCCATCATATTCTAATACTTTTTTTATTCTCATTAAGCTTGTCGGCAGTACGTTCTGCTGGAGTCTTATCGAATACATCTTCTTGTCTATACTCACAAGAAGGCAATAAGAAAACTCCCAAAAAGAAATGTAATATATTTTTCATATCTTAATTAATTATTAGGTAAAACAGAGAAATCTTTTTCTTAGCACTTGATCACCATCGAAATTTTTTCCTACTACAGAAGGATAACGACTACGTATTTCTGCTCTCAATTCATCCAAATTAATATTCCATTCATTGGTGAGGTAGCTTTTTGATAATAGCTATTTTTGTTCTATCTTCTGCTTTCCTGTATAAGCCTCTGTAGAACGGATCTTAGCATCAGCCGCTTTAAGCTCTTCTTCCCATACTTTGGTAGAGAAATAGTTTCGATAGGTATTGGGGTTTTTGTAGTGCCCCATAATTGACAAATTTGGCTTTTCCAAGCCTGATACAATGTATCATTAAAGCCATCAGAATCACTATCCGTTCCGGGATGAGAGGCAATATCGCAACCACAATCCAAAGAAGCATTGTAATACACTATATAGCGTGCAATCATTTCTACAAAATCTTCATCCTTGTCAAAGGAAGAATAAGCTGTGATAAATCCTGCCTTAAGGTAATCATCTCCTGCCCATACAGACCAGTTATCCCTCTTGTAATCTGAAGCTGAAACTCGCTCATAGTCCGATGTAAAAGAGCTTAGACTGATGCCATGTATGTGCATTCTCGTGATAGAGTGTTGCCAGTACATTCTCATTAAGATAATAGATATTATCTGTCTTGATATGATTCATTTCAGAAGATGAATCTTTAACCCCCTGCTACAGCAAATCCAACATATTTATTCCCATTAGGAGCAAAAAGCAGGTTCTCCTATAAGAATCACTGTATTGAAAGAATGCTCCTTCATAAATTGTTTAGAGGTAATCTTAACATAGGGCTCTATAAAAAGATAATTGAAGACATTGGAGAATACAATGGCTTTTTCATACTAGTAGGGGTAAAAGTATACCCTCTATTAATTTCACGCTCTAAGAAACGATAGATAATACGAATCCCATAAGGTTTTGCAAAATCTTTTTCTAAACGATCATCCAAGGGAGTATGTGTATCCATCACTTCTGTTCCTTCTTCTCCTCCAAGCTTGCTGTCAGAAGAGACTTTATCATTACTACAACCAAAAAGTAAAAGGGAGTAAGAAAAGTATATATAATATTTTTCATAAGTACAAGGTATTATTATCTAGGATTAGGTTGCATTCCTGCTTTGATAGAGGATGCGGGTAATTGAATAGCTCTGCGTTCATCTGTCGCCGGAAGTGTCGCTTTGAGTTCATTCAAATGTCTATCCACATTATCCGTCTGAAAACGAGGCACTTCTATATTGTATCGCTTAACATCTTGCCAGCGCAATCCTTCTCCAAGAGTTAGGATACGACGGCACTGTAGAAGGTAGTGTAAAAAGAGGTTCCTGTACACCATCATTAACGATAGTAAAGGAAGGATTCAGATGTTTCTTTTGAGTAAGACCATCCTGCGTGTTTTTGTGAATAAGCCATTGCATTATAGAATCCTGTCACGTCTGCCAAAAGTCACTTCATTGCGGGAAGAATATCCTAAAATGGTCTTCTGTTGAATAAACTTAGAAGTCCAAAGATTCAAATCATTTAAAGCTCCTTGGTAATCTCCCAAATGTATTTTTAGCCTCTGCACGCACCAAAAGAGTCTCATCAGTAGTGAATGGAACAATCACTGTTCTAGAGCTACTTCCTGTAGAGAAGATAGGGAATTTATCAAAAAGACAGTACTATTACGGCCATTATCCACTTTGATTGGAGTAAACCAATAAAAATTCATAACCATAATTATTCTTTCCAGACAATCCATTAGGATCCCATACATTCTTTGCCTCAATTGTTTGTGTCTCGGCAACAAATACGTTATGAGTATAACGTCTTTCTGCCCTTGGGTATAATAAGCTGTAGGAAGTTGTGATTGAATAGGAAGGAGCAATAGATTAGCCACTATATCCTCACGTGTATAGTACAAGGCTCTACTTCCTTGATTGGTACTTCCTGCCTTATTGACATCACGGAAATCCTCCCAATTCCTGAGCAAAGACTTTGTGGTAACATCATTAGTCGTTAGCACTACATTAGCTGCCTCCAAAGCTTTTTGCCATTGTTGGTAATAAAGATAAAAACGAGCAGCAAAAGCATAAGCTGCTTTTTTGTTGAAGTGGTACTTAGGCATTTGATAGTAACTATCATCTATCAAAGGTAGACCTGCTTCTATATCCGCAGCTATATTCTGATATACCTGAGCCACAGTACTTCTTCCGTATTTAGGGATTAAGTTCTGTCTCTGAAGTGAGAGCATAGGGAACTCCTAAGTCTGTACTACTTGTAGTTGGATTATATGCCTTACAGAAAGTATTTACTAACTCAAAATGTCCATAAGCTCTGGCCAATAACGCTTCTCCCTTAGCAGGGTTCAGACTACTCTCATTCCCCAATTTAGCGATAGCTTCTAAGGCTTCATTAGCATGACTAATTGCATCATAATTATGTGCCCATACATACTCCAACCCTTCGTAGTTACCATATTCATTAATAGGCTTCCAATAAGCTACCTCATCCGTAAGGTAGTTGAAGTTAGTTACAATAGTACCATTATCAGCAATATTATCACTAGAATACTCATTGAGCATTATAGCACTTGCCCCTGGATAAGCATTGACCAGTACACGTCTTACTCGCTCTGGCGAATTAACAGGAACTTGGCTATCTGGGAGCTCATCTAACAAATCATTACAAAGAAGTCAGTAAGGAAACTCCTATTATAAAAGTATATTATTTTTTTCATTATTGTCTAATTTTTGATGATGATTAAAGTCCAACACGTAAAGTAAAGATAAGTCGCTTAGGAGGTATAGGAGCGTATCCATTAGCCAAATAATCAGGGTCATCTCCGTTGAGCTTTTTTTATCTGCATAGAGCAAGGCTATATTGGTAGCTTGTAGCTTAAGACTAAGCTGACGAATACGAGATTCTCGTAAGAAATTTTTTTATCAAAAGTATATCCTAAAGAGATTTCTTTAAGACGGATGTTATCTCCTTTGGCTATACGTACATCAGAATAATCATAAGTAAGGTAAGCTTGGTTCATTTCCTTCCATCCATTAAATAATCTTTGATACATGTAAGTTGTATAGAGCACTAGGAATATCTGTTTTATTCTCATCTCCCTGCATATTGCCAACGATTATTAAGTTCTCGTGGTACTGTTGAATAGTCATTATATATATTCCTCATACCTCTGAGTCGTACTACATTTCCGTAAGAATAGGTTAGTACCACTCCTAAAGAAATTCCCTTATAATTGATGGTATTGCTAAGACTACCCTTGTCGGTAGGAATAAGTGTTCCTGAATATTTTAGGAAATCTACATCTTGACTATCAAAACGTATTCCGTTGATAGTGGCATCTCCTTGTTGATTGGTGAAAGTAGGAAGTCCTGAACTATTCAAACCATTGAAAGGCACAGAGAAAAGAGATTTAAGTGGATAGCCCTCTTTGGCAAAACCTCCTTGTGAAGTAGCACTCTGAGAATTATATCCCACCATATCCTGAATCGTAGGATTCGTAAGGAGCTTGGTAACTTCATTGCTCGAACGAGAATATACAAAAGAAGTTCTCCAAGAGAAATCAGCCGTTTTGATATTAGTAGTTTCTACTCCTATTTCGAGCCCTCGAATACGCATCTCTGCCATATTTCCTTTCTTAGTGATGGTACCACTAACCCCTTGTGTGGTGATTCCTCCTATAAGATCATAACTCTTACGATTGAACCAAGCTACTGAAAAGTTGATACGATCATTAAAGAGCCCGAATTCTGTGGCAAGGTTCAACTCTTGATTCTTCTCATAAGTAAGATCATGGTTGGCTGTATTGGAAATGCTTAGCCCCAATTCTCTCTGAGAAGAGTTTCGCCAAGGATCGTTAGTATATATTTGTGACAATGAATTGCTTACAGAAGGAGCCACTGCTGTCACCCCAAAAAGAAGCACTAAAAGCTTAAGTGAGAAAGAGCTTTGAGGTGTTCGAAGAATTTCTCCTGAGTTACATTCCAGCTGAGCCCTGTATTCCAAGTAGGCATCCAACGAATATAGGGTGATGGACCAAACTGATTAGAAGCATCATAACGCAAAAGTACCATTAAAAAGTATAGCGATTTTTTTGAATGTATAAGTAGCGTTCCCAAAGAAAAGCTTGGTAGTTGGTAATAGTATTACCTATACTATAATAAGTATAGCCTTGTTCCTGCCAAAACTGGAACCACTTGTAGGAATAAGTACCATAATTTCCAGAATTATACAATACTCCGAAATGGTCTGTCACATCATTAGTATACTTAGCATTATCCATTTCAAAGCCTCCAAAAAAAGAGCTAATGTATGAAGGCCATTAGCAAAGGAATCATTATAATTAATTGTGGCTCTGAAAGTATTGGCTGTAGTAGTACTTCTGTCTTTCTACGAATACCTCCTTCTGGAAGAACAGATATAGGCAAAGCGAAAGGATCATTAGGGTCTTTGTAAAGATACTTATTATATGTTCTTATCAAAGCATTTGGCATATATCTGAATGAGTTTGCATAGTTCGAATTCTCATTCTGTTCTCTATTGGTTATATTGGATTGGTAACGAATAGCCCCCATTAGAGTTGCCTTTTATTTTAGGTGTAATCTTGTATGTGAGCTGAGCTTTGAGGCGCAATGTTGCTACATTGGTATCAGTATAAGAATTGTTCATTTCCTCCAAGGCATTAAAAGGAGTATATCGGTACTTATAGTGTTCCTTAGGATCCAAAAAGCGGGGACGAGTAAGAGCATAATTATAAAGAGTTGTTCCCGCTATAGTTGGTGTAGATTGTGAACGATAAGAAAGGTTCTGTGATTACGTTCAAAGCAAACTTGGAAGAGAGGTTATAGTTTGCATTGAGATTTCCTGAATATTGAGAATAGGTAGTATTCTTTTGCCATCCTGGGTCAGAGAGTAAGCTCAAAGAAGCGTAATAAGAAGATTTCTGGCTTCCTGAAGAGAAAGAAAGTGTATGGTTCTGCATAATGCTTGTCTGGAAAAGTTCCTTAAACCAGTTGGTATTTCTCTTTTTCTGCAGCTTGCATATAGGCCAGACGTCCTTCAGGAGTATTGGGCACTGTGAAATTCCCATTATTATCCAAAACATTATGTAGTTCATACATTCTTGCTATCAGTCCTTTTCGCTCCCAAATAGAAGTAAAGTCTGGAGTAAGATGCCCTCCTCGTATGAGTTCTTGTATGACAGACATTTGGTCTTGAGAGTTCATAATGTTGTATTCGCCATAAGTAGGGATAAAGCGGAAAGTAGATTCATTAGTATAGGTAATACTACTGGAACCGGCTGTACCTTTCTTGGTTACTACCTCCACAACCCCTGCAATAGCATCGAGGCCCATAGACAGCTGTGGCTGAAGCATCCTTCAGTACTTTGAAGCTCTCAATACTCTCAGCAGTAAGACCTGGAATGGCTGAAGCAATAAACATCTTAGCATCGTCAGAGACGAGTTCTTCTGGTTTTAGATCTATATTATCTTGGAGAATTACCCCATTGAGCACCCAGAGGTTTTTGCCTCCTTAGCAATAGAGGTTTGTCCACGAGTATTGGTATTCATAGGAGTACCTGCTTCTTTTTTTAGCATTTTTGGTCTACCAAAGAGAAGAATAACATCTACTGTGGTAGAAGTAGGTGTAAGCTCCTGGGTCTGCATCCCTTGTAGGGAGAAAACCAAAGTTTGTCCCTTGGTAATAGTCAAGGTATATAACCCTTCAAAATCGGTGTGTGTGCTTTGTGAAGTGCCTTTGACACTTACCTGCACCCCTGCGAGTGGCTTGGACTTGGTATCCTTGACTACTCCAGAGATTTTTCAGCTCCTCTTGCCCAAAGGAAGTATAACATACCCCACAGAAGAGCAGTAGCATAAATAACATTTTCAGTCTCAGTGTATTCATATGTTTTTGTATTTCCAACTGTAAAAAGGATTTTTCCTTAAAAAAATTTAAAAAGTAAATCCTTTCAAAAAAAGCAGACAAAAAGTACGATGGGAATATTATATATTTTAACACACAAAAAAACCTTGTGACAAAAGGACTTTTAGGTGTTTTTTTAAAAAAATCGTTGATTTAGAAAATATTGTAAAAAAAGACCTCTCTATAGAGAGATCTTTTCTCAAGGTTTATTATATTTTTAGTTTATAAATATTTTTCCTAATAATTTGTAAGACCTATTTGACCCAATATAATACCTTTTGACAATCTAAATATCAAAAAACATTATGAGAAGCCAAACATTTTTCCCAAGAAAAGCACTTACTTTGTGCAACCAACCCTTATCCTTGACATTCCCTAAGAACCATTGTTCGAACTTAGGGTACTCATATCCCTGTGCTACACACACCTCTACTATAAGCTCATATTTCCGATCACAGCTCAGGCGATAAAAAGTCTATACCTCATCAAAAAAATTGTACCGCATGTAGGGAGATATGCTTCTCCAAACATTCCTCAGAGACAAGAGGTTTATTCTTGGTCTGATTATAAGCATTGAAGCGCAATAACTCCTCCTTTGCTAAATATTTTTCGTGCCTTCAGATCCAACTGGGAAAGATAAGGCAACAAATGATTGGCAGCCTCAAAAAGCTGCTCCAAACTATAATGAAGCTTATCCAAGAGGATATCCACCCGACGCCCCTTATAGACAAGACCAATCTCATAGGAATCCGGGACTATCTTCCTCTCTTTTTAAGTCATTAATTTCCAATAATTTCATGTGTTTTTTTATTTTTAGATATTCTATATACCTCTTTTTCAGAAGTTTTTCTTATGCAAATATACGAATCTAAAACGAATTTATCTATAGTAATTTTATAATTTTTATCTTATTTAATAAGTTAAATATTTATAAAAAAATACAATTCTCCTATTACACTGTTTATTAAAAGTTAAATAAAAAAATATTACATCCTCTATTTGAGAAATATTTAAATTTGTTTTTATACATTTTGCTGCGAATATCTAACAGAAATAAATATTATAAATTATGGAAAGTAAATTCATCCGTATTCTTAGTATTGTCGCTACAATCACCGCTGTGTGTATGTATGTAGCCTATATAGACCAAATCCAAAAACATGGGGCGATGCTACCGGTCCATGGTTACAACCATTGGTAGCAGGTATCAACTGCACTTTGTGGGTAGCTTATGGTTTATTTAAGCGCGAAAGAGACTATCCTGTCGCATTGGCTAATGCTCCCGGTATCTTCTTAGGGTTTCCTTGCTGCCTACTCTGCAGCGTTCTAAGATAGATAATAACGGGAATCAATAGTTAAAAATATGATTCGCTAACTTCCTAAGATGCAACTTATTGTGTCTTACGGAACAACTTATTGTATCTTAACGAATTGAGCCGCACAATCATTTTCCTACTTAAGCCCTAAAAGTTTCTTTTTTTCCTTTTTGAAGGGCTTGTACAGCCGCTTCTGGAGTGAGATGTCCCGATTTGTCTGTAACAAATGAGTTTCAACTGTAGTAGGAATTGTTGTAACTTCTGTTGCTGCAACAGTGATCTTTTCCTCTTGAGCCGCAACCTCATAAGGGACAGCATCAGGAGTCACATCCTCACCTGTTGTAAATTTCTGTTCTCTCTGAACAGAAGTTTCTCCCACAATAGTAGTATCAGCAGTTGCTTCAAGAGGTATTTCCTCTGGAGCAACTGCTTTTTCTTAGTCTCTTTACGATCCCAACCTTGTAAGGTCATGATAGCCTTAATAGCTGCAAGCTGTTCACGTACAGAAGGATAGACTGTTTTTTTCGCCTTGCGCTATTGCTTCTCCTGAGGGCGATACGTAGCAAAAATCTGTAATATCTGTTCTTTCATCTCGATTATATTTTTTTACTTTTTGAAAACGATGCAAAATTACAACATTTTTAGATATAAAATCAATACAATAAAAAGTTAAATATCGAAATTTATCTTTCGCCCTTACTTTGGCTCATCATTCACTTTCTCACTATTGTTTACTATAGTTTTTTTGTTTATAGTGATTTATTTTTGCTATCAATAAAAAAACTATATTCATATAAATAAAAAGATAGCAAAAGGCTTGCTTTCTATGAATAAGGTTGTACCTTTGTCCTGTGAAATTTAAAAATTTATAATCATGAGTTTTAATAGTTTAGGGCTTAAAAAGCCGAAGTAGAGAAAAGAAATACATGCTTTGAACATTCTTCTTTCTAATTATCAAACCTATTACCAGAACTTGCGCGGTGTACATTGGAATATAAAAGGGAAAACGTTTCTTTGAACTACATATCAAGTTCGAAGAGTTATACAATGCCGCTCAGGAGCAGGTAGATGAAATTGCTGAACGTATTCTTACCCTCGGTGGAGTACCTTTCAACACCTTGGCAAGCTATGTAAAAGCATGCTACAATTCCTGTAGGAGAGAATGTTTTTTTGACGATGACAAAGCGGTTCGCCTTGTGATAGACAGCCTTGTAGCCTTACTTCCTTTGGAGAGAGAACTCCTCGAACTTTCTGACAAGGCAAATGATGCAGGTACCAACTCTCTTATCAATGATTTCGTAGTAGAACAGGAGAAAAAAATCTCTGGATGCTTAAGTCCTACCTGAATGAAGCTATCTAATTAAAACGAATTACGTAAGATAGGGTTACCAAAATTCAGACACGACAAACTCATATATTGGGTTTGTTGTGTCTTTTACCGAGAATAAAAAAATAAAGGGAAGAAATCTACCCTTAATCCGAGATAATCTCCTCATAAGGAAAGTTGATCAGGTATACCTTCTTCTTAGCTCGGGTCAGGGCTGTATAGAGCCAACGAAAAATAGGCTACACTCTGTCCTTCTGGCAGAAAAGGTTTTTCTACAAAAACATTCTCCCATTGCCCTCCTTGACTCTTATGACAAGTAATTGTATAGGCATACTTCACCTGTAGAGCATTGTAATAAGGATGTAGCTTCATATTCAATGGAGCCACTTGTCCAGTCTGTTTGTTGTATTCCTGCATAATAGCACGATATAGGTTGTTCTGTTCTTCAGAGGAAAGAGCTGGCAAAGGACTCTCCAAGGTATCCAAGAAGACAATGGTTTCTATAGGATCCAGCTCGGGATAGTCTAATAGGCGTACCAATATATGTGCAAAGGTGAAGCCATAGCGCTTCTCTACATGGCTAATTTCAAGCACCTCCACCGTATCTCCATTGGCGATAAAGCCTGCCTGAGAGGTACTATCCACCCAGCGGTAATTATTTTTGACGACCATGAGCAAGTCCCCCACACATAGGGGAGCATCATATTCAAAGACTACCTTTCTGATTTGCTCATTATACTCCACAGCTCGCTTATTGGAGCGGACAATAAAAGCAGGTCTCCTCTACCCCACATTGGTTATAGGCTTCCATCAGGGCTTCTTCCAAATCATAGGGACGTCTGTAAAGGAATAACATCGGTGAAGGGAGAGGTACGGATACGAAAATTATCTTTAAAATTCTCAATACGCTTTCTCAGTCGTGTTGCATTATAGAGAATTCCTGATTTTTTTAGCCTGTCTGACCACATCTGTAAGGATTCCCTCACTGACTTCTTTGTGATAATAAAAGGACAGTCTCTCATAATCAAGAGCAGGACTCATCGGAGTATGTACAGGAGGGGAGCTGAGCGGTATCTCCTATAAGCATAAGGTAGCAATGATCCCCTGTATAGACAAACTCAATCAGGTCAGAGAGCAGTGAGCGCCCCTGCAAAAACTGGCTTCCTCTCCTATCATAGAGGCCTCATCTACTACAAACAAGGTATGAGAAGCCTTATTATCCCTAAGAGTAAAAAGAGAAATCTCCCCCTTCTCCCATTGGGCGATAGATACATTTGTGTACAGTAAAAAGCCTTCTGACCCGCATGAGGAGGCTATCACCTTGGCTGCACGCCCAGTAGGAGCCAGTAGCACCACCCGAACAGAAAAGTTCCTTGAGGGGTTTTTGACCAGAGTATTGACCAGAGTTGTCTTTCCTGTACCTGCAAAAACCCCTGAGGAGAAAGAGCTTTTGTTCCTCTTCCTCCTGAGAAAAAAACTCTGCAAGCTCCTCTAATACAACTTCCTGTGATTCGGTGGGCTCCCATGAAAAAAATGACTTAAAAGTAGATCGTAAATATCCGATGCATCCATAGACTAATAAATGATTTCAAAGATAGTAAAAATCTTCTGCAAAAAAACTTTTTATTAAAAAAATTTTTATTGTATCTTTTGCTCTTTGCGAACTTAATACAAAAATACATAATTATATGAGAAGAGGTATTCAATTAGGATTATTGATAATCAGCGCTATAGGGTTCTTTTTTTAATATACAAATCTATACAAGCACCCATTGAGTTTGAGAAAGAAAGCAAAGCGCGTTATGCAGAAGTAATTGCCAAACTTAAGGATATTCGTAAGAGTGAAGAAGCCTATGAATCCATTCATAAGACCTATACCAACAATTTCGGTGAGTTAGAAAAAAATTCATCGAGACCGCTCATTTTTATATCACAACTAAGAAAGATACCAGCTGGGTACAGTATGACCCACACTTCAAGATAGATGTACTCAAACAATCTGTCAAGACAGATACTATAGGAAAGATATCTGTAAAAGATTCTTTGTTCAAGGACAACGAACGCTACAAACAGATGTCTTCAGTAACTATCGGAGACAGACAGATTCCTTTGACTATAGAAACAGGGGTGATCTCTCGTGAGGGAGATGTAAAATTCCCTGTCTTCGAGGTAAAAAGTACCTAAAAAGACGTTCTCAAGGGATTAGACCAAGATGAAATAGAGCGAGAACTGCAAAAAAACAGGGGTTAATGATGTCAAAGGTGCGTATGTATCTGTAGGGTTCCTTGACCGAAGTCTCTACCAGTGGAAACTGGCCTTCTTATTACAACGAAAGAACAGATAAAAAGGTGCCGCAAGAAAATAACTTACATATTGAGTTTAAAAAAATGTCCATTCAATTGAATTTGGATGGGCTTTCTTTTTTATATCTTTAACCCAGCTCTTTCATGTATAGAATCCATCTATCACCTACCCCTTCCCCCTTCCATGCCCGCACTTGTCGTAGAACAAGAGATCCAGAACTACCTCAAGGAAGAGCGCGCACTCTGTCAGGATTTCGACACTATCAAGGTACTGCACAACAATGAACAGTTTGCTTTTGTTCCTGAAAAATATTTTGTCACAGATCACCTCTTTGAGTATCTCAAGTTCAATGTTACCGAATACCACAACCAGATCATTAGCCATGACACTCTCAAGGAGGAACAGATGGTCAATGTATACATCCCCAATGCCTCTATCAACCGTATCCTAAGGGAGACCTATGGAATATTCGAGTACGAACACCTGACCACTACCCTACTGGGCGTACTGTTGATGCACAACCCCCAGAAGAAAAAAATGCTGTCTATGCACATTTCGACAAAGATGCTTTTTCACTTAGTAATCTTCAAAGAAGGGCAACTGGCTTTCTTCAATCGTTTTTGCCTTTGAGGAGCCTATAGATATGCTCTACTACCTACTCTTTTCCTTGGAACAGCTCTCCATAGATACCGAAACGACTCCTTTGTACCTCTTGGGAGACATCATTCGTAACTCTGAGCGATATTACCTTATATATAAGTATGTGCGATTCATCTATTTCCTACCTCCTCAGAAAAAAATAATCCTTTCTGCCAAAATATGGATCCCTACCTTTGCGCGACAGAACTTCATCCTTACCCATACTTTTTGAGTAAAAAGGAGTGAAGTTAGCAACTCAGAGCTGGATATGAATTGAAAAAAAGGAAAAAGCAAGTATGGCTCATACACTATTTACCATTAACAAACTCCCTTATATAATTAACAATTAGCCATTAACAATTAACAATTAGCCATTAACAATTAACAATTATACATTGATTTATTCTGTATCTTTGCACTGTTAAAATAGAGCCTTATAACTTAATACCAACATGAATAATCCAGACTTGTTACAACGAGTAGAAACAGCCTTAGCCGAGATACGTCCTTACCTACAGAATGATGGGGGAGATATTTCCTTTATCGGAATAGAAGATGATAAAATAGTGAAAGTAAAGCTATTAGGAAGCTGCCCTAAGCTGTAGTGTAAACCAGATGACCCTCAAAAGCGGAGTGGAAATGACTATTAAGAAATACGCTCCTGAGATAGAAAAGGTTGTAAATATAAGCTGAAAAAGTTAATAATTGTTTAGTGAATCTATCCCTTAGAGAGCATAAGCTCTTAAGGGGTTTTTCTTGAAAATGAGACTGTTATGGAAAAAGGAAATCATTTTTGCTCATGGAAAATTGCTCCTTACTGGGGAATATGCGGTCTTGGACGGAGCACTTGCAATAGCCCTTCCTACCCAATATGGCCAAGAGATGCACATTACCCCCTCCGAGAGGGAAGGTATTTTCTTCCATAGCCTTACCCAAGAGGGAACTCCCTGGTATGAGGGACAACTTTTTTGTAGGAGATACCAATCCTATCTCCCAGACCTTAGAGCGAATCCTCTCCCAAGCCCAGAGAATGCAACCTAACTTCCTTACAGACCAATCAGTACACGTAGAGACAAGATTGGATTTCCCCAGAGAATGGGGATTGGGCTCCTCCTCCACCCTTATCAGTATGATTGCTCAGTGGGCAGAAGTAGACCCTTATGAACTACTCTGGAATAGCTTTGGAGGAAGTGGGTATGACATCGCTTGTGCAAGAGCCTCTTCCCTATTCTATACCAATTGACCGAAGGCAAAGCCAAAGTATATCCTATATACTACAACCCTCCTTTGCAACTTCCTTATTCTTTGTCTACCTGAACAAAAAACAAAACAGCCGAGAAGGAATTGCCCTATACCAAGGACTAAAGAAAAAAACAAAAAAACCTCTGGTCACTCAGCTTAGCCAGCTTACAGAAGAGATCTATCGCACCCTCTCTTTAGACTCCTTTTTCCAAGCTCCTTAGCGAGCACGAGGCCGTACTATCAAGCTACTTAAGACTCCCTACTGTAAAGGATTCCCTATTCAAGGATTTTTCAGGAACCATCAAGAGCTTAGGAGCTTGGGGAGGCGATTTTGTACTAGCCATAGGGGAGGAAAGCTATATAAAGGAGTACTTCATTAGCAAAGGGATGCAAACAATCCTCCCTTTTGCACAAATGATACTTCCTACGGATGAGGGAGCCAATATTACCTCCAGCCCATCAAGCTCCTCAGTAATAGGAATCTGACAGCCTAATCGGCTATTTTCCTTTGTATAAGAAGTCTCAAAAAGCATCGCTTCTTCCTCCGCTCCTATCTCAGGGAGGGGGTATCACTCATTATATAGCATTGGCAAAGAGCCACACATGGCCATACCTCGCACTACTCTATCTCGCCATCCTCGGCAATAGCATAGAGCACGAATTACTTCCATAAGAGACATATTCATATCGGTAGGCGCCTCTACTTCAAAGAGAGTTCCCTCTCTATCGGTTATTTTTAAGGTAACTTCTGCTGACATTTGTATTTGGTATGAGAGTGCAAAAAGTACAAAATTAATGATTAATGGCTAATGATTAACGAGCAATAACATATGAATATTTTATTATATCATTGACAGACAGCGATTTGTGAAAAAAATAAAAAAATAACACAAAAATATTTGTCAATTCAAAAAGATAGTATCTTTGCACCCGATTACAAAAGGGTTCTTAGCTCAGCTGGTTCAGAGCATCTGCCTTACAAGCAGAGGGTCACTGGTTCGAATCAGTAGGACCCACACTTTTTGTTTAGAAAAATTATTTATTTTAGGGTTCTTAGCTCAGCTGGTTCCAGAGCATCTGCCTTACAAGCAGAGGGTCACTGGTTCGAATCCAGTAGGGACCCACAAAAAAAGTCATACATTCATTGTATGGCTTTTTATTTAAACAATAGATAATGGGAATAGGTAAACCAAAAACTGATTATCAAAAAGGTAAGGTATTCTACCTACTTATTCTCCACTTTCTGTTCACTGTTCTCTGCTCACCGCTCTCTGTTCTCTGCTCACCGCTCTCTGTTCACTGTTCACTGTTCACTACCGACTGCCCACCGCTCACAATCTCTTGTTATCCACAGAAAAAAAGACTGATTATTCACATAATTTTTCATATATTTGCACGTTTTTTTGAAATAGTATAAATCATCGTAAAATGCAAAACAAAGGATTAGTAAAATTATTTGCCTTACTCTTTGGTTTAGTGAGCATTTACCAGCTCTCTTTTACTTTTGTAGCAAATCGTCAAGAGAAAAAAAGCTGAACAATTTGCCGCACAAAAAGTACCTACTTCGGTAGAGGATTACACTCATAAGCGTGAAAAAAATAGTCTCCAAGTACTTGGATTCTATCGCTAATGAACCTGTATACAACCTCTTGCTAACGAACTACACTTTCAAAAAGTAAAAGATCGTGAGCTTAAGGAAGGGCTTGACCTTAAGGGAGGGATCAATGTTACCCTACAGATTTCTGTACACGACATCCTCCGCAGCTTGGCTGAAAATTCTAAAAAAATGCCGATTTTGAAAAGGCTTTAGACCAAGCCGATAAGCGTCTTCGTGAGACAGACCAAAGCTATATCGACCTCTTCTTTGAAGCTTTTTGATGCTACAGGGGCTAAGCTCTCTGCTCCAGATATCTTTGGCAACAAGACTCTTAGTGCTCAGATCACTCCACAGATGAGCAACTCTCAAGTGCAACCTATTCTCCGCAAGAAGATAGATGAATCTATAGACTCCGCTTTTGAGGTATTGCGTAAGCGTATTGATAAGTTCAGGGGTGACTAATCCTGATATCAAAAAGTTAGGAAACTCAGGCCGTATCTCAGTAGAACTCCCTGGTGCAAAAGATATCTCACGTGTGAAGAATCTCTTGCAAAGTACCGCTCAATTGGAATTCTGGGAAACCTTCAAGGCTGGTGACTTCGCTCTATATTTCAGTCAGTTGGATGCTGCTCTTCAAGCTAAAAGAAGGCGATAAGACTGCTGAAAACAACCCTACTACTGAAACTCCAAAAGACTACCACAGCTATTGATACCCTCTCCTCCAAGAGAGATTCCTTGGCTCACAACAGGGTAGATTCTCTTCTGAACAAAACCGCTCCAGAAAAAGGACTCTTTAGCTCCTGCTCAAAAAGAATCCTTTGTTTGATCTTTTCAATTTACCAATGGGGAAAACTCTCCTTCTATCGCTTATTTCTTAGCTGCAGATACCACCAAGCTCCTCTCTTACCTCAAGAGCGATGAAGCAAAAAGACTGCAACCTGCCGAGCTGAAATATGCTAAGTTTGTATTCGGAAAGCCTCATAAGCTCACTGACTTACAACAGCTATACCGCATGTTTTTGGCCTTATGAAGCAGAACAAGCAGATCCTGCCAATGCTAAGAAGTTCAAAGAAAAGACTTCAAAGCCTCTTGCGCCGTTCTGACTTAGTAGAGCTCTATGCACTACGTGGCAACCGTACCAATGAACCACCTCTTACAGGAAGTGTAGTTACCGAAGCGGTACAGACTTATGACAACCATAACCAACCTTGTGTCTCTATGAATATGAACAGAGAAGGGGCTAAGCTATGGGAAAACCTCACCGGAAAAGTATTTACCGAAAGAGGAAATATCGCCATTACTTTGGACAACACTGTATACTCCGCTCCTACAGTTACCTCTGGGCCTATCTCTGGAGGAAGCACCCAGATTACAGGTAACTTCACTGTAGCAGAAGCACAAGACTTAGCCAACGTACTTCGTGCAGGTAAGCTCCCTGCTTCTGCCGATATTCTACAATCAGTAATTGTAGGTCCTTCCTTAGGACAAGAGGCTATCACCAGCGGTTTTATCTCCTTCGCCATTGCAGGACTTATCATCTTCCTCTGGATGTTAGTCTACTACGGACGTGCAGGGATATTTGCTGATATCGCTTTTAGTATTCAACATCCTACTTATGTTCGGTATCTTGGTGAGTATCAACTCCGTACTTACCCTTCCTGGTATCGCTGGTATTGTGCTTACTATAGGTATGTCCATCGATGCGAGATGTGATTATCTTCGAACGTATTCGAGGAGGAACTCAGAAATGGCAAGTCGCTTACTCAGTCCATCCATGATGGTTTTAGCCACGCCATTACCTCTGTATTGGATGCGAATATCACTACCTTCCTCACTGGAGCCGTGCTCTTCGTGTTCGGTAGTGGACCTATCAAAGGATTTGCTACTACCTTGATGATTGGTATTGTAACAACTATCTTTACTGCTGTATTCATCACCCGCTTACTTATCGACTGGTATGTGGCCAAAGGCAAAGAACTTTCCTTTACCACTTCGATTTCTAAGAATATATTGGTGAATCCGAATATAGATTTCCTTTCTAAGAGAAAAGTATGGTACAGTATTTCTGCTATCATGGTTCTTATCAGCTTAGGCTCTATGTTCACCCGTGGTTTCGACCAAGGTATTGACTTTGTAGGAGGTCGTTCTTACCAAATCCGCTTTAAGAATCCTGTAAAAACAGAAGAAATAGCTTCTCTTCTGAAGGCTGGTAAGCTCGGTTCTGTAGAAGTAAAAACCTTTGGTGCAGCTAACCAAGTACGTATCTCTACCAAGTACAAATACAACGATGAGAGTACCCAAACGGACAACGAAATCCAAGAAATCCTCTATAATGACCTACAACCTGTAATGGGCGAAAAATCTCCTATGAAGAGTTCATGAGTGGAGAAGGACTTGGAGTGATGAAGTCCGACAAGACAGAGCCAAAGTATCGCCGAGGATATCAAGAGCAGTGCAGTATGGGCTATTGTTGGTTCGCTAATCATCATCTTTGGATACATTTTGGTACGTTTCCGCAAATGGCAATTCTCTATGGGAGCAGTAGCAGCGCTTACTCACGACGTGATTATCACCTTAGGAGCATTCTCCTTGCTATACTCTGTGATGCCATTTTAGCCTTGAGATAGACCAACAGTTCATCGCGGCTATCCTAACGGTAATTGGTTACTCCTTGAACGATACGGTGATTATCTTTGACCGTATACGTGAGGAAATAGGTCTGAAAGGCTGGAGTGCAAATACTCTTAACCATGCAGTAAGCACTACCCTAAGTCGTACGCTCAACACCTCACTTACTACCTTGCTTACCCTATTGGCCATCTTCATCTTTGGTGGAGAAACCCTCAGAGGATTCATGTTTGCCATGATTATCAGGGGTAGTAGTAGGTACTTACTCTTCTATCTTTGTAGCGACTCCATTGGTGTATGATACTTCTAAAAAAATAGAAAAGAGGAAGCACCTGCTGAGGAAGTTACTCACAAACACAAGAAATAATTTAATTTATCAATAATTTGTTCAAAAATCTGTGGAGAGCTACTTTTTCACAGATTTTTTTGTAACTCATGAATCAACTATACGATGTCATTATCATTGGCGCAGGAGCTTGTGGCCTCTTTACCGCCATCAATATAGCCGAGAAATGTCCTAATAGGCGCATTCTTATCCTCGAAAAAAAGGAAAAAGAAGCGCTCAGTAAAAGTGCGTATCTCTGGCGGAGGACGTTGCAATCTCACCAATGGAGAGACCGATATACGCGAGTTTGTAAAAAAACTACCCCCGAGGCAGCCGAGAACTATTGGGAGCCTTTTTCTCGCTTTTTCTGCTCAAGATACGATCAAATGGTTCACCTCTCATGGGGTTGCTCTCAAAAAGAAGCCGATGGCCGTGTATTCCCCCTTTCAATAGCTCACAGACGATTATAGATTGTTTTTCTTTCCTTGGCTAAAAAAATATAACATTGAGATTCTATACAAGCAGAATGTCCATGCTTTTTTTCTTTTTGAGAAAGAGCAGTGGAAAGTACAGGCTACTGAGGTTTTTCACAGTCACAACTTAGTTGTAACCACTGGCAGTAATCCCAAAGTATGGCAGCTGTTATCCCAGTTAGGACACACCATTGTTCCCCCTGTACCCTCTCTCTTTACTTTCTCTACAGAGGATTCCTTTATCGAAGGACTTGCAGGAGTGAGCAAGGAGGTAAATGCAAAGCTTTTTGGCTACCAACCACTCTCCTTTGAAAATCCCTCTCTTAGAGAAACAAGGACTTGTAGGTGCACTGCTTGTAACTCATTGGGGATTCAGTGGACCTGTGATACTGAGACTTTCTGCCTTTGCCGCCAGAATCCTTGCTCAGCTGGATTATAAGTTTTTCCCTACAAATCAATTGGTTAGCCGAAGAAGAAGAAATCCTTTCTTCAGAGGAAGCACTTTCTATCTTACAAGAAGAAAAGCAAAAACATCCTCGTAAAGAATTGCAGAATCACTGCCCCTTCAATTTACCTAAAAAGCTATGGAACAGGTTATTAGAACGCAGTGGCGCCCTCCCTCATTTACTATGGACAGAACTCAACAAAGCACAACTGCACGCTTTAGCAGATACCCTTACCCATAGCATTTTTCCCTATTGGAGGCAAGGCTACCTTTAAGGAGGAATTCGTTACCGCAGGAGGAGTCAGTCTCAAGAAATAGATTTCAAGAACTTCCGTTCCAAGCTCTTCCCTACCCTCTATAGGCGGGAAGCTTTGGATATAGATGCCATCACAGGAGGCTATAACTTCCAAAATGCTTGGAGTAGTGGCTACATTATTTCAACAATGATTAATACCACTAATCATTAAACATTAAAAAAATGATAGATATTGGCCTAAACCTAACCAACCGACAATTTGCCCATGACCAAGAGGAACTCCTCCTCCGTGCTGAGCAAGCAGGTGTCACTCAAATGATACTCACTGGCACCTCCTTCGTAGTAGCAAAGAATCCTTTGCTCTTGCTAAAGGGTTACCCTACCCTGCTCTATAGTACCGCAGGGTGCACCCCCACGACGCCAAGACAATGAACGAACAGACTATACCTCAACTCAGTACCTTACTGAAGGAAAAAAACAAGTGGTAGCCGTAGGCGAATGTGGAGTTAGATTTTTGATCGCGATTTCTCCCCTCGCCCCGTACAAGAGCAGTGCTTCCGTGCTCAGCTTGCCCTTGCTCAAGAGGTGCAAAAGCCACTATTCCTACACGAGCGCGCTGCCTTTGATAGATTCGTGGGAATCCTAAAGGAATACAATCATCTGCCCAAGGGTGTCGTACATTGTTTTACAGGTAGCCTCAGCGAGGTAAAGACCTACCTTGACGCAGGTTACTATATTGGTTTTACAGGGGCTATTAGTGATACCCGCCGGTTTTGCTTTTCTTGGAAGAGGTAGTCCGTTATGTGCCCTTAGAACGTATGCTTATAGAGACCGATGCGCCCTTTATGCTTCCCAAGAATATGCCTGCACATGTGCTAAACCCACGAGATAAACGGCGCAATGAACCCGCTTTCCTCCCCTATGTAGCACAAAGTATCGCTCACTTTAAGAAAATTAGCGTCAAAGAAGTAGCGGAAGCAACCAGTAAGAATGCGAAAACACTCTTTTCAATGATTAACGCCGATAATGATTAATGACTTTGAACGATAAGAGGGACTTAAAAACTAAAAAAATGGGACTTTGATGGTACTTATAGGAGTATATTTTGCTATCTGGAAATAAATGATTACTTTTTGTGCTATAGAAATCTTTCTGTCATGAAAAACAAAGAGTAGGTATTATCCATTTCCTTACCAAGGAAGAAGGCGGGCGAGCAACCACCAACAACAGTTTTTAGAGTATCGCCCTACCACTCATATCGCTCAGCTGGCACAACCTAATTGGAGTATCGTCATTACCTTTGATGAGCCTATGAAAGAGGGCAATATAGCGTTTTGTGTCGAGTAAGGTTTCTTTTTTTGACCATGCTCCTCAATATATATTAGACGAACTCAAAGGAAATGGAGGTCTATGATGGAGCGAGAATCGTTGGAAAAAAATAGTGTTTGAATAGCAATATATTAAAGGAAATACTTTATGAATTATCTAAAACGATTAAAAACAGAGTGGAGAATTTGAGTATTCTCTAGCGGCTAATGCTGAAGAAATTAAGCATATAGAAGAGGAATTGGGCATATTGCTTCCTGAAGCATACGTAAATTTTCTATCAGAATGTGGGTCGTGTAATTATGGTGATGTGTATATCAATGGTATTTACAAAGAAAAAAAGACAGCATATCTTATCCTGTTGTGGAACTAACTAAACAACTAAGAGAGGACTTACATCTCTCAGAGGATTTTTATCGTACTACATTACGAGGTGGACGAGTTTCTAACTTTATATAAAGTTTCTAATAAGGTACGTCTGAAAGATGCTAAAGTCTTTGGAGCTGAGGTTTATTGCAATGATAAAGGGGGCCTTTGAAATCGACAAACCTACGCCCATGTTTGATTCCTTTGAGGAATATTTCGAAGACTTTTTAGACTTAGCAGAAGATTAACCCAATGAAAAAAAGGAAAAAAATTTCTCTCTATTTGGATAAGGTAGAAGTAAAAAAATAAGGTAATGTATTCTAATTGATAAATTAAATGAGCAGTCTCTTTACAATAGGTATTTTTTTGAGTTTTTCTGTCAATTTTGCTTTTTAGCAAGTCTCATAAAAAGACTGTCCGACAATATACTGGGGGTATGGTTGGTTTGTATTGGTATCTACTTACTGAATTATTACCTACACTACTTGGGGTATTGGGAAAAATATCCACATTTGGTAGGTATTACACACCCTTTTCCGTTACTATTTGCCACCTTTGTATATCTGTATGTGGTTGTTAATCTACGCCAACCACAACGGCTCTATTGGCAAGACGGCTTGCACCTACTACTTTTTATCCTTTCTTACCTGATAATGTTCCCTTTCCTCTTTGGTTACTCAGCAGCTGAGAAGGCGCTGATTGATAGAAGGATTACCACAGTCCCTACCAATGGTTTTTCGTTTTTGTCCTTTGTTACCTTTGTAGTTGTAAGTGTGTTATATTGGATATTAGCCTACAGGAAAATCAACCAATATGAGCGGATGATAAGTGAGCAGTTTGCCTATAATGAGGGTATCAGTCTACAATGGTTGAAATTTATACTCATTGGCTTTGGAGTAATTTTTGGAGTGATGATAGGAGTGTATATAGTACAGTACTTGTTAGAGATAGCTATAGGATTCAATATAGAAATGATTCTCTTTGGACTTTTTGTATTGCTTATTGGACTTATTGGCTTTTTGGAATACAGTACCAGGGAATCTTTACAACCTCCCCACTTCCCTATAATACAACAAATCCTTATGAATCTAAGATTATACAACCACTAACAGAGGTAAAAACAGCTACACCACCTACAAGAGATAAGGTACAAAGCGAAGATGAGTTTTTTAGCCCACACAAGTGAAGCTACTAAACCTATCTCTAAAAGTCCTGAATACCGCAAATCAGGACTCAAGACCGAAAACGCCCATACCCTACATGAGCAACTGCTTTTTGCTTATGCAAATAGAAAAACCTTATATAGAACCCAAACTCTCTTTAGCACAATTGGCAGAAAGGTTAAGAATTCCTCCCAATCATCTTTCGCAAATCATTAATCAGTATGAAGAGAAAAATTTCTATGACTTTGTCAATGGCTATCGTGTAAAGGAATTTATCACTTTGGCAGAGAAAGACACAAATAAAATTTTTAATTTGTTAGGACTTGCCTATGAAGCGGGGTTCAACTCTAAGTCTTCTTTCAATCAAGTATTTAAAAAATTTACAGGTAAAACACCCAGTCAATTTGTCAATGAGCTAATGAGTTAATGTACTCATTAAAAATACGTCCATTCCCTCACGCCTGGGCGATGCGCCTTGTTTTCTGTCGTACTTTTTGCCACGAATTTCAAAAGCAAACGACATGAAAACTTTTTGACCACTAGCTTATTTTTACTACTGCCCTTTATAGTATATGGGCAGGATTTCACCAAACTCTTAAAGGGAAGATCTTTGACCAAAATACCCATGAACCTCTGTTGGGGGCTACTATAATAGTACAACATACAGATCCTATCATAGGGTACAACTACCGACGAGACGGGTAATTTTAAACTCAACAACCTTCCATTAGGTAGAATTACACTGCAAATCTCCTATATAGGCTATGAGAGCCGTGTGATTCCAGAGGTGATGATTACTTCAGCCAAAAAAGTAGTGCTTAGTATTGCTCTTAAAGAAGCCGCCACTGAGCTTGAAGGCGTGGAAGTAGTAGCGGGTATCCGCAGGAGAAAAGCTCTCAATGCAATGGCTACCGTGAGTGCCCGCACCTTTTCGGTAGAGGAAACACAGCGCTATGCCGGCGGACTTAGTGACCCTGCGCGCTTGGCTTCTGCCTTTGCAGGGGTCTCTACGGGTAACTTGCGGGACAACTCTATTGTCGTGCGCGGGAATGCTCCGCAGGGCGTGCAATGGCGATTGGAAGGTGTAGAAATCCCTTCACCTCAGCATTTTTCTGGCGGAAATGTCATCGGGGGCGGATTGGTTACTCTTTTTAGCAATCAGGTGATTGGCAATTCCGATTTTTCTTACAGGGGCTTTTTCCTGCCGAGTATGGCAATGCACTCGCAGCTGTTTTTGATGTGAAAATGCGCACTGGCAATACTTCCCGCTATGAGCATACGGCACAAGTGGGCGTTTTAGGGCTCGACTTTGCGTCCGAAGGTCCGCTTTCACGCGCCAAAGGTTCTTCTTATCTCTTCAACTATCGCTATTCTACTTTGGGATTACTCAGCGATTTGAAAATCAACAAAAACCGGTCAGCGTATTAAGTACCAAGACCTTTCCTTTAAATTGAATTTCCCTACTGAAAAAAAGCAGGTACATTCTCTCTTTTGGGGTATCGGGGATTGACAACACTCATAAAGATGCTTTGAGCGTTCCTGCCGACTGGAAAAACTGATATCGACCGCGTGAATAACAATTGGGATACTTACGTGGGTACTGTGGGTTTGCGCCACCAAATTACCGCTGGCGAGCGCAGTTTTTGTAGAATCACACCTCGCTTTTTCGGGTACTGATGACCGTATTAGCACCGATTATCTTTCCGATGATGCTTCTGTGTTCACCCCCGATAGCCGACTTAAAAAAACAAAATGGAACGCTCACTTTGGCGACCTCGCTCACTCATAAGTTTTTCTCCCTTGGCTACTTTGAAAGTGGGAGTTACCAGCAAACAACTTTTTCTACAAGTATAACCTCAGCGCTGCACAGGATTATGTGCCTTCCACTTATGCGCGCATCGTCAATTCAGCGGGTAGTACCAACCTTACTGAGGGCTATGCCCAACTCAAATACCAGCTATCGCCTGCCCTTTTTGGCGAATGTGGGATTGCGCACTCACTATTTTTGGTTTGAGTAAACAACTCTCTCTTGAAAGTAGGGCAGGATTGGCTTGGAAACTTTCCGACAAACACAGTTTGAGTTTTGGTTATAGCAAACACTCTCAGCCCGAAGATTTGAATATTTATATGATAGAGGTAGGGGGCGTAGCTGTGAATAAGGATTTGAAGCTGAGCGATGCACATCATTTTTGTATTGGGTTACGACTGGATGCTTACCGATAAATTGCGTTTCAAAGCCGAAGCCTATTATCAATATTTGTGGAATATCCCAGGGAAGAGGGTACCAGCTACTCGCTTATCAATTTGCGACGGGCGTTGTATCTCAACAAAGCACTCGTGAATAATACCAAAGGACGCAATTACGGTATCGACCTTACTTTCGAGCGCTTTTTTAGGTGACAATTATTGTTACCTTATCACAGGGTCTATCTTCAAATCCGAATACAAAGCGGGGGATAATGTGTGGCGTAATACCCGCTATAACAAAGGTTTTGTGCTGAATGCCCTCTTTGGTAAAGAGTTCTATTTTGCCAATAACCGTAAGGTGCTCGATGTGAATGCGCGTGTGAGTGTAACCGGAGGCGAGCGTTACAGTCCGATTTTTGGAAAGCCAATCAGTAGCTGCTAAACGTGTGATATTTGATGAAAGTCGGGCTTTTAGCGAGCAATTCCGCACCCTTACCTACGCCGACCTTACCGTGAATTACCGCATCAACCACCGCAAGAGCAGTAGCGTGTTCTCTTTCCAAATGAAGAATATACTCGGGGCGCCTATCTATATCGACCATAATTACAATTACCAAACCGGACAGATAGAGCTTAGCAAAGCTACTTTGGTGATTCTAATATCAGTTATAAAATAGAATTTTTAACTTCTTACCTCTTATCTAAATAAAATGAAAAAAATATAATCACCCTATTTTTGTTTTTTCACCCTTTCCCTTGTGATTCCTTGGGTATTGTGGTTTGTGGTGGCTTATTGGGTCACCAACCAAAAGCGCCTAATGCTTTTTGGACAGGCTTTTTGAATTGGCAGGCTTGTTAGCGCCTATGGGTGTGGCAACCTACCTCTTTGCGCGCAATAAGGGCTCTTAACCGACCTCAAAGGGCGTTTTGTAGGCAGAAAAATTGCTCACCAACCGCTATTTTTTGGATTACCCTCTTATTTCCACCTCTTTCCATTGTGGTGGCACAACTACTTTCGCTCGATTTGGGGCATAGCCTCGACCAGTTTTATATTTCAGGAGAGCCCAGTTTCAGTTCAGCGCCTTTCAATGCGTGGGTTGTGCTTTGCTTGGCGCCAGTGTTCGAAGAATTAGCTTGGCATACTTACGGCACTGATGCCTTGCGCAGTAGGTGGACGCTTTTTCACCTCATCGGTTATCTTTTACCATATATTGGGGGTTATGGCATTTGCCTTTGTTCTTTGTAAAGATTATTACCAGAGCAACATACAAGCGGAAGGGTGGATTTATACGGCCAACTTTTTTTGTGAGTCTGTTTTTCCTTTGTGTTTATCATCAACTGGTTGTATTACAAGTCAGGGCGCAATGTGCTGGTAGCCATATTATTCCATTTGGTAGCCAATGTTTCTAACGAAATCTTTGCCACCCACCCCGATAGCAAACTGATACAAACAGGCTTATTTGCCCTACTGATGGGATATATATTAGTGAAGGAAAGGAAGCTGTTCTTCAAAAGAATAAAAAGTATAAAACTTGCTTATTAACAAATAAACACGTACTTTTGTAGCACAAAAACACCTGAAAGATTAACCCTATGAAAACAGAAAAGATATTATTAGCAGGGAGCAACCGGCTATTTAGGGTCAGTATATACTGGCTGCACTCTTAAGAGAAGAATACCCTACCCGCATTGTGGTACGCAACAAATCGAAACTCTCCCCTGCTCTACTCACACACCCGCTATTGGAGGTAGTGGAAGCAGAAGTAACACAACCTAACACCCTACGAGGGGTATGTAAAGGGGTAGATAAGGTGATTTCTACCGTAGGAATTACCCGCCAAAAGATGGACTTACCTATGAGCAGGTGAGACTTCCAAGCCAACAAGAATCTACTCAATGAAGCCTTGCGCGAAGGTGTACGTAAGTTCATATATGTATCTGTGTTCAAGGGAGAAGCCATGCGACATATCGCCATTGGAGCTGCTAAAGAACATTTTGTTGATACTCTTAAAGCGAGTGGGTTGGACTTCTGTATCATACGTCCCAGTGGTTTTTATAGTGATATGGCTTTATTTTTCAAAATGGCTAAGAAGGACAAAATAAGCTTATTTGGCAAAGGACAATATGCCATGAATCCCATTCATGGGGAAGACTTGGCCGAGGTCTGTGTCGCCCAATTGGAGAGGTATGAACGGGAAGTCAATGTAGGAGGTACAGAGGTTTTTACACATACAGAGATGGCTCGTTTGGCTTTTTGAGGTACTCCATAAGCCTGCCAATATAATTTGTTACCCGACTGGGTAAGGCGTTTGATCCTAAAAATGGGCAAATACCTCCTCCCTAAAAGTTTCTATGGTGCTATGGAATTTGTCCTTACCATTATGGCCATGGATGTTGTAGCTCCTATGCAAGTAGGCAAACATCGGTTAAAGGCGTTTTTTGAATCTATAAATTCATCAGCTAATAGATAAATTCTTTCTTAGCCATACTAAAATCCAAATCATATAACATTAGCTCTACTTGAGGGCTATTCTTTATTTATTGTATTGAACATATACTTATCTTCGCGGGGATCATTGGTACTCTCAAAGCCTTCAACCTTTGTAAAAAGTAAATAAAAAAACCGCTATTAACCTCTGAAGATGCTTGTTCCTCTTTTTAGCCTATACCCTTGTATTTTTTTACAAGATATTTCCCCTTATCCAAAAGGAAACCTTAAGGCACTTGTGAGAAGATCTCCATCTAAGGTCGTATAAGTAATTGCATCCCCTACGAATTTATCGACATCCCAAGTGTACAAAAAGACCGATTGATCCTATCCAAATACTATCATCGCCACCAACTGATAAATTAAAAGATTCATATTCATATACCTGTTCGCATTCATCAGATAATGAATCTCCCAAATTAGTAACTTTTATCTCATAAGATATCGAATTTATCTGTGGAATAGGCAACCAACTTCCCTGTTGAAATAGATCTTTGATATAGGTCTTGTTCTTTTTTTGAAAAAGAGCTAATACTTTCTTTGTTCGTGATTTCTTTTCTTCCTTCAAAAAGAAGACATCTGTGCTACTGATATGACAAAAAGTCCATAACTGGATACCTCTACTTGCTTATTCATTGTTTTTACATTTTTTAATATTGATCCTCTTTATTCCCTTTAGGGCCTCTTCTATCTTTGTTACTTGATTCACAAACATCTTTGGAAGATACCTTTTTTTCAGCTTGTTTACCTTGTATAAGTTTTTCTCTCCTGCTTTTTAGTCGAATAGCTCCTATACACTCCTACTGTATATTTCCTTTGTTTTTCCTCTTGCCTATCTTGAATTTGACTTCACTGACCACCTTTTTCTTCGCATGCTGAAAAGAGAGTTTCATCTATATTCACCGCAAAAAGCATTCAAAACCCTTGTAATTCCTCTATGGTAGGTTTTTCGATGTAAGTTCTTCTGGAAGTATTGGGAATAGTTTGTCAAGAACTCAAAAACTAAATCTAAAAGTCTGGTCATTTATCATTTTTATAAAATAGTCTATATCAGTGTACAAAGATATAAAAAAATAAAGAAATCTAAACAAATAATTTATCGTTTTTCTCAAAAATCCAAAAGAAAAATACCATGATGTAGTTGGTCTTTTTTAAAAAAATATTCGTAAATTTGTACCTTCATTCAAAAACCCTAAAAACCTAAGATGATAAAAAGAATTTTTGTTTATCTCCCTTTTAGTAATTTCTGTAGGGGTGAATGTAGTACTGATCAGGAAAATGTTTGTTGGCAACACAGTATCCCTCCCCAATGATACCCGTGTAAGTATCATTGTAAGCCAGTCAATAGGGACTTTGTCATGCACGAGATGCGTACCTTTGTAGAAGCGCTCCACCAAATCAATCTGGGCATAGAGCAGAACGATCCTGCTCTTATTGCCAAAAGTAGCGCGATGCTTCAGGGGGCAGTAGCAGGACATGCGCCTGCAGGCCTGCTTGCCTCTGTCCTGTGGAGTTCAAGACTTTAGGGCCTTGATACTCATGGCAAGTTTGACCAAATCGCTGAGGTGCCGAAAGAACTTTGACCCTAAGCATACCGCTGCATGAGTTACTGAACTCTTGAGCAGCTGCGTTGCCTGCCATAAAATGTATAGAATGGACGTGAAATAATGAGCAATGATTAATAACTAATTATCAGTGCTTTTTGAGAAAAAGTAGTACCCTTGCAGCGCGAAATAGTAATTACACTATTCTATGGCAGGGGAACAAGACTTCAGGTCTTTATAAACTCACACCTTTGGGAGGCAAATTGAGGTTTATTCAGTTTGCCTCCTTGTTATTGAATCTATGATCCATTGGCTGTTGTTACTTTGCAAAATTGTACAAACTGATTTACCGCCCCTTGCAAGTTCTATTTCCCTATTTTACTTTTTCTCTGCAAAAATCTATAGTAAGGTTCTCTCCTTGTTTATCAATACTTGCCTTCAATTGCCTACAACTCTGCCTTCGTGCAGAATTACAGGTTTGAAAAATACCAAAGTTGTTATGTGCCTTAGCTGTATGTTTCTTTTCAAGGGCTACCCAACTTATTTGTTCATCACCCTTACACTTTACAAGGACAAAAGGTACAAATTTACTGATTAATTATCTGTACAGTTCCTACATTTTTAGCAAGATAGGAAAAAGTATTTTTGCTAAAAATCACTGTATCTTTGCCCCGTGAATCAGTGCTCAGACACTCAAAACTAACTTACATGCGAACTATTACTTACAACGACTACATTCAGCGTATCAATAAAGTGGTTGCTTATATCAACGACCACTTAGATGAATCTTTAGACCTGAAGACCCTCGCCGAGGGTAGCCGCCTTGTCCGAATTTCACTTTCATCGTGTCTTCAAAGCACTCAAGGGAGAATCCATCGGAGCACATATCAGCCGCCTGAGAATAGAGGCTGCAGCACGCCTGTTGCGATATTCAGTTCTCTCCATAGAGGATATAGCCTTCAATATAGGATATGAGGCACCTGCCGCACTCTCCAAAAGCCTTCAAAAAAACCAATATGGTATCACTCCTACCAAGTACAGAACTAATAAAGATATTTACATTATGAAAAAAAGAAATCATCAACCCCAATTTGGCTCTCAAAGCTCCTAAAATAATGGAACTCGAGCCTAAAAATCTTATCTATGTAGCCCTCACTGGCGAATATGGAACTTTAGACTACAGCAAAGCCTACGAACAATTGTGGGCGGTTGTAAAATCACAAAAAAACTCTTTACCAAAGGTATTGAGGCGATATGCGTTTCATACGATGATCCTAAGATCACCGAAGCTTCTTTGCAACGTTCGGAGGTAAGTTTGGCCATTCACAAGCCTGCCCGTCCTGAAGGTGAAGTGAGCTGTAAGACCTTGGCGGGAGGCAAGTATGCAGTCTTTTTCTATCAAGGGAGTTACAGCCATCTGGCAGCTGTAGATGATGTGGCTATGCGCTGGGTGGTAGAAAGCGAATACGAACTAAGAGATGAACCTCTCTTTGAGAAATACCTTAATGACTCTCGCCGTACCCCTGAAGAAAAACTAAAAACAGAAGTTTATATCCCGATTATTTAGCCACAAGACAGATAGGCTAACAACCTTCCATAACACCTAAAACCTTTTTATCATGAGAAAGACAGAAAAAATCACAGGAATTGTTTTAGCAATGCTCCTATTATTGCTCACGCTCTCAGGGAGTGGTTACTTTTTCTTCACTCTGAAAGTCAACTTTATACAATGGCTTGCCTACAATGCTTGTTCTCCCAGTAGCTTGGTATATTTAGTTGGCTTTATAGTCTTCTTATACAACAAAAATACCACTTGGCTGGCTCTTGCCTTCTTACCGATGTATTACTTTGGTACTATGGGGCTCTTCACCTTTACATGGAGTGGTGCTAATATCTTCGCTCAACTGTCACATATCACGATGACACTCAACTTGCTATGGGCAGGCTACATCCTTTACCGCATCGGTGATTACAAGGGGTTTTGCACAAGGTTTGCTATATAGTATTGTGCTGTTTGTGCCTTACATTGCTTTTGTGATGTACTACTGCCGCACCCACGCCGAGGAAATCAGCAACTTATTACAAATGACAGCATAGAGAACAGTCGTTATGATTAGGAACTGACAACTTTATTACCTCAAGTTAATTTTCCTTTTAAAAAACACCTATCTTTGCACCTGAATTTAAATCATTACATTATGAACTGTAAGAAAAGAAAAGTTGCTGGTTATATCCTTTCAGGATTGGTAACACTTATCTTTGTAGCCACAGGAGCTATGAAATTCACAGGGGAGAACAAAATGTACAAATGGCCGAATTGGTAGGTGGACAGATAACCCTCTTTATCTTAGGCGGATTACAATTGCTTTTTGCCTTACTTTTCTGGATACCTCGTACTGCGGTGGTGGGCTTCCTCTTAATGGCTTGCTATATGGCTGGAGCTATGGCCACTCACTTGGTTATCAAGGAATCCTTTGTCCTACAAAATGGCTATCGAAACGCTTATCTGGATTACTGGTTTGGTACGTTTTCCTGAGCTAACGCAAAGACTTTGTCCTTGCAATAACTGTAAATAGTAATCAGAAGTCAGTTTCTGGCCACTAACAACTGACTTCTGACTCCTAACAACTATCCATGGATTTTTGAACGTATCAAAGAAAAAAACTTGCCATTTTAGCCGATGCCGCCAAGTATGATGTCTCCTGCTCCAGTAGTGGGAGCACACGTAGGGGGAAAAAGGGCGAATTGGGCAATGCTGCCCCTTTGGGGATCTGCCATTCCTTTACGGAAGACGGGCGGTGTATCTCCCTACTCAAAATCCTGCTGACCAACCACTGTATCTATGATTGTGTGTATTGTCTCTCGCCGCTCGAACGATATCGCCCGTGCGGCTTTCTCCGTACAGGAGGTAGTGGATCTGACCATTAATTTCTATCGAAGAAATTATATAGAAGGGCTTTTCCTAAGCTCTGGCGTATTCAAAGATCCTGATACCACTATGGAACGCTTGGTAAGGGTAGCCAAAAAGCTACGAGAGGAAGAACACTTCAATGGCTATATCCACCTGAAAACGATTCCTGGGGCAAGTGAACTACTGGTACACCAAGCGGGACTCTATGCAGATCGTCTCTCCATCAACCTTGAGATTCCTACTAAGGAAGGGCTCAAAGCTACTGGCACCGAAAAAGACCACAAGCAAATGGTCGCTCCTATGCAACAGGTAAAGAATGAGTTGGCGATCACTGCCTTGGAGCAAAGAAAATTCAAACACACCCCAAAAATTTGCCCTGCTGGACAAACGACCCAAATGATTATTGGGGCTACAGCAGAGACAGACCAGAAAAATCATCCATGTAGCCAGCTATATGTACGATAAGTTCCAGCTCAAGCGCGTATACTATTCTGGTTATGTTCCTGTCCTTCAGGACAGTCGCCTACCCTCTATCTATAGTCAAGTGCCTATAGTCCGAGAGAATCGTCTCTACCAAGCCGATTGGCTAATGCGCTATTATGGTTTCGCTCCTGGAGAAATTCTCGATCCTGCACAACCTTTTTCTTGACTTGGAGATAGATCCGAAGTTGGCTTGGGCACTACGTAACCAACACCTCTTCCCTATCGATGTGAACACCGCACCTCGCGAGCTCCTCCCTACGTATCCCAGGGGTAGGGAGTGCGATCCGTACAGAAGATACTCTCTGCAAGGACTTTCCAGCGCCTGACCTACTATTCTCTCAAGCAGATGGGAGTCCTGCTAAGTCGTGCTAAGTATTTTATTACTTGCAGTGGTGCAGAGCCCTTGGCAGGGACTATGGATAGCCTGAGGCTGCGTCGCCTTATCATTGCCAACAGCCAAAGCAAACAGAAAAAAACATATATGACCCGTTATACCTTTTTCCCAATTAGCCAATAGGCCAATTGGACACTAACGAATTAACAAATTGATACATTTACTCTACGATAGTTCTTTTGAGGGATTTCTTACAGCTGTTTTTATAACCTTCGAAAGGCGATATTCAGAAGTGATTATCACTCCTGAATATTGCCACACCCCACCCTATGGGACGAAGAGGAGAGGGTATATACTGATACTACCAAAGCCCAGCGTGTGCTAAGCAAGATCAAAACTATATGGGGTACAGAGGGAATGGCTGTTGTACTTAGGGCCTTCCTATCGGAAGAGACTCGTATAGAGAACCATCTCTTGGAAGCGATTCGCCTCATGATCCTATACCCCGAAGGAAATGTCTTAGAGAACTATGCTAATGAGGCTATCGCTCATATCCAAAAAGCAGCTAAGAGTGTAGGCCGCGAGGTACATAGGGTAAAAGAGTTTGTTCGATTTGAACAGGTAGGCTCCCTCTACTTTGCCAAAATAGTGCCGCAGTACGATGTATTACCCTTGGTGATCCCTCACTTCAGAGCACGTTTTTCAGACCAAGAGTGGATACTCTTTGATCCAGAGCGCGGTTATGGATTCTACTATGACCTCAGGAAGTGATTTCCTTTACCCCTACTGACAAGAATTTTTGGAAAAACCTCCCAACTCTCCGATGGCTATGAGCAGCTATGGAAAACCTACTTCCAGCATATCAATATCACAGAACGTAAGAACACCCGTTACCAACTTAGAAGTATGCCCTAAGCGATATTGGCAGTATCTTCCTGAGACAAAATAATTCCAAAATTTGTCCCTGTGACAAATTGACCAATTAAAAAAATTATCCTTACCTTTGCCTCTATTAATTAGGATATTAGATCATCATCTAATCAATTTATTACCAATGAAATACATTTACTTTATAGGCATAGGAGGGATTGGTATGTCAGCATTGGCACTATACTATCGCTTCAAAGGAAAAGAAGTACGTGGCTATGATCGTACTCCTTCCGATATTACTGAGATGCTCTCCCAAAAGGACATCGCTATTACCTTTTTCAGAGGAGTTGGACTTTATCCCCAAAGACTATACCCCTGAAAATACGTTGGTGGTCTATACCCTGCTATCCCCAAAGAACACAAGCAACTTATTTATTTCCAAACACATGGGTACAAAGTATGCAAGCGTTCGGAAGTATTAGGGCTTATCACTGAGGACAGTTTCTGCTTGGCTGTAGCTGGCACCCATGGCAAGACAACCACCAGCAGTATCTTAGCCCATATCTTGGTGGAGTGCAAAGCGCCTGTTAGTGCTTTCTTAGGGGGCATTTGTGAGAACTTCCAAAGTAACTTTTATCTGTAAGGGAACGGAACTTACAGTGGTGGAAGCCGATGAGTTCGATCGCTCTTTCTTGCGCCTAAGCCCATCCATAGCTTGTATCACTGCTGTAGATGCAGACCACTTGGATATCTATGGGACAGCGGAAGAGTTCCAAAAAGGGTTTGAAGACTTTTACCCATCGTCTCAAGCCAGGAGGTAAGCTCATTGTCCGCAGGGGACTGCCTTTCGCTGGTCTTACCTATGGCATAGCCGATGGAAGTGATTATGAGATTTCCCAGGTAAGGATACAAAATGGAGGCTACCTCTTTACCCTAAGCTATACAGATCCTAAGACAGGAAATCGTGAGGAGGTCAAAGACTGCTCTCTCTTCCGCCCCGGTGAACACCACCTACTCAATGCCTTGGCTGCAGTAGCAGTAGCCCATCAGGCAGGCTATCCCTTAGCCGATTTGGCTCGTGCCTTAGCCAGCTTTAAGGGGGTTAAAAGACGCTTTAGCTATATCATCAACACCCCCGAACAAGTCTTTATCGATGACTATGCCCACCACCCTACTGAGCTCAATGCCCTCTACAATGGGTACGTACCATGTACCCCAATGAGGAGATTACCATCCTCTTCCAACCCCATCTTTTTACTCGTACTCGTGACTTTGCTGACGGCTTTGCCCAGAGTCTTGCTCAGTTTGACCGTGTTGTTCTCTTGGATATTTACCCCGCTAGGGAAGCTTCCTATAGAGGAATTACCTCCCAGTGGCTATTGAACAAAATAGATAATCCCAATAAAATATTAGTCCCTAAAGACAATATTATCAACTACTTACAATCCCATCCCTCCCGAGTTTTAGTCTTAGCTGGAGCTGGAGATATAGGAGTAGAAGTGGAAAAGATTAAAAAGTTTTTGGAAAAAGACATATAAAAATTTGCACAGCTAAAAAAAAGTATGTACTTTTTGCGCCCGAAAACAGGGAAGATACTCAAACGGCCAACGAGGGCAGACTGTAAATCTGCTGGTTTTACCTTCGCAGGTTCGAATCCTGCTCTTCCCACCACTATAAAGCGTCATTCCTTAGTGAATGACTTTTTTATTTTATAACAATATCCAATAAACCCTCTTTTTGTGAATAATGAAAAGTTATATCAAGGCTATTTCCACTTATTTCCCTAAGAATACGCTTACCAATGACACTATATCTGAGCAATTTCCTGAATGGAATAGTGAAAAAGATACTACAGAAAAATAGGAATCGAACAGCGCTATATTGCCGATAAGGGATAAATGTGCCTCTGATATGGCTGCACAGGCAGTGCTCACTCTTATAGAAGAACATCACTTGGACAAAAAAACGCCATTGATTTTTCTTTTTACTCTGTACCCAAACCCCTGATCATATCCTCCCTACCACAGCTTGTATTGTACAAGATAAGGTGGGATTACCTACTACCTGTGCGGCCTTGGACATCAACCAAGGGTGTTCTGGCTATATCTATGGATTATCTGTGGCCAGTAGTCTGATTGCCTCTGGCAATTTCAAAAATGTAATTTTTAGTAACGGTGGATACCTATACTAAATATGTACACCCCAAGGACAAAGAAACTTGAGTATCTTCGGGGATGCGGCTACCGCTACACTCATCTCCACTGAAGGGGAGTACCTGATCAGGAAACCTACCTTGGGAACTGATGGTACGGGCGCTGAGAACCTTATTATTCGCAACGGAGGAACACGCTCTGCTCGCAATGAAAACCCTGATGATTGGGACAACTTCATTGATATGAAGGGAGCAAAGATTTTTAACTTTATCGTAAAACGCACCCCCGAGGTTGTGTATAACAATTTAGAAATCAACGGACTGAACAAAGAAAATATAGACTTATTTATCTTCCATCAGGCCAATACCCACATACTGAACAAGGTGCGGGAGGACATGGAGATCCCTGAGGAGAAATTTGTCATAGAGATGCGCTATTATGGCAATACTATTTCTTCCTCTATTCCCATTGCTTTTTTGGAACACCTAAGGAAATACCCTGAAAAAGCAAAGAATAAAAATACAATTGATTGGCTTCGGGGTAGGGATACTCATGGGGCGCCATTTGCGTAGAAAAAAATCATAAAAAGAAAGGAACGATATGAAACGTGTAGTAGTAGGGCTTAGTGGAGGGTGGATAGCAGTGTGGCCGCCTACCTACTCCAAAAACAAGGTTATGAGGGTTATTGGCCTCTTTATGAAGAATTGGCATGACGATTCGGTAACTATCTCCAACGAATGCCCATGGCTTGAGGACAGCAACGATGCCCTAATGGTCGCTGAGAAACTAGGGATTCCTTTTTCAGACAGTGGATATGAGCGAGCCCTACAAACAACGTATTGTGGATTATATGTTCCGAGAATACGAGCGAGGGCGCACACCCAACCCTGATGTACTCTGTAACCGTGAAATCAAATTTGCCACGTTCTTAGACCTTGCCCCTAAGCTTAGGAGCCGACTATGTAGCCACAGGACACTATTGTCGAAAGGAAGAACTGGAAGTAAATGGACAAACCATCTATCGCCTCTTGGCTGGAAAAAGATGCCAACAAAGACCAATCCTATTTCCTCTGTCAGCTCTCTCAGGAGCAACTCAGCCGTGCCCTTTTTTTCCTATTGGAGACCTACAAAAAGCGAAGTACGTGCCATTGCTAAAGAATTGAGGCCTTGTCACAGCTGAAAAGAAAAGATTCTCAAGGGCTCTGCTTTGTTGGCAAAGTACGTCTGCCTGAGTTCTTACAGCAACAACTCTCCCCAAAGGAGGAGATATTATCCAGATCCCTTCTACTTGGGTGGGTTATCACAACAAGCAAATACTTCGATGCTTTTAGAATGTTATGAGGACGAACTGAAATTTCTCGCGGAAAAATACCATTATACCCCCAAGATGGAAAAAAATAGTAAGCAAGCACGAAGGCGCCCATTTTTTTCACCATAGGACAGCGTAAGGGACTACATGTAGGGGGTACGGCAGAACCTTTGTTCGTCATTGACACCGATACAGAGAAAAAAATATCATCTATGTAGGGGGAAGGACACACCCATCCTGGACTTTTTGAGAAGTGCTTTATTTGTTAAAAGAAGATATTCACTGGGTGAGACCTGATCTGGCATTATCCCTTGGTCAGCGCATGGAATTTCAGGTGCGTATCCGCTATCGACAGCCACTACAAAAAAAGCACATTTGTACTTGACAAACAGTGGGTTATATATCCATTTTGACACCCCACAGAGTGCTATTACCTCTGGGCAATTTGCCTCTTGGTACCTCGATGAAGAGCTTATCGGATCGGGGAGATATATTAAAAAAAGTTAAACTATTAAATACTCACTATAGCTAATCAAAAAAATTATTACTTTTGTCCTACTAAAAAGAACTAAAAAAATTACATTTTATGTCAGCAGAATTACAAAATGTAGGACTCCCAGAGAAGAAAAAAGGTGGAGGACTCATCATTGCCCTTCTTTCATTAGGGCTTGTAGGAGCAGGAGGATATGCCTTCTATGAGTCTAACGAAGCCAAGAAAAAAACGAAGAAGCAATCTTGGAAAAACGCGATCAAGTGATTAAAGAATTGGAAGCGTTACAAAAAGACTATGATGAAGCAGTAACCGTATCCAAACAAAATGCAGATGAGCTTGCCGATGCTAAAGCACGTATTGCTCAATACATTGATTCCTTGAAGAATATGAAAGCAGATATCAATGTTCTCTTCAAAATATCGTGATCAGGTAAATGTGCTTAAAAAGAGCGTAACCGCTTATTGGCCATCAATGACTCTTTGCGTAAGTACAATGTAAAAGTAACTCAAAGAGCGTGATAGTACCGCTTCTGCCTTGAATGTACGTACCTCACAGCTTGACTCTGTATCTCAGAAAGCACGCGAACTCAGCCAGGTGATCGACGAAGGATCTATCCTTAGCCTTAAGAGCCTTACTGCCAATGGGGTAAAAGAAAAAAATCTGGTGGTCGCTATGTAGAAAAGAGCGCTCTGGTGCTACTGACAGAGATCAAAAGTGTGCTACACTGTTGGGGTAAACCATGTCGCTCCTATAGGTAATCGTACTTTCTATGTACAGGTAGTAAGCCCTAATGGTATTACTTTAGGGAGATAACGAGACTGTTACTGTAGGAGATAAAACCATTAACTATAGTGCTGTAAAAAGATTCCTTTATGAGAGAAATCCTGTAGATGTATGCGAATATATCTCTTCTGTTACTAAGAAATATGAAGGAGGTACTTATCAAGTATATGTATTCGATGATCAATTGAGAGAACTCGGTAAAAATAGATCTTAGCCTTCGATAAGAAGAGGAAAACAAAAAGTGAAGGGTGAAGAATTACTTTAGGGGTAGTTCTTCACTCTTTTTCGATAGAAAACCGGAGAGTAAGGAGTGAAGAACAAAAGAGCAAATTAGCCGCCTTTATGTAGGCTAATTGCTTCCACATACTCATTCAGCCCGCTAACTTTCTCCTTACAGATGGATATAACATACCCACTCTTTTACTTTTTATTCTTCACAACAAAAAGGCTTCCAAATGGAAGCCTTTTTGTATTAAAACTCTTTTCTTAATTATCAACTAACTAAAAAGTTTTTCGTTATGAAAATTCATTCTTAGAAGATAGATTGTAGGTCTTTCTTGTAGCGGGCAAGCAAAGAACAGAGTAATTCCTAAGTTTGCTTTAGAAGAATCCACTACTAAATAAATGAAATAAGTACCATTAGGCGCTACATCTATTACGTGAATTTGGTTAGTTAGGGTAATGAGGATATCTTCTATTTTTTTCTTTTTCCTTCCAAGCCAAGAACACGAAGAGCATTCATTTTAGCTTTTACAACTTCAAGATTATAAGCAGAAGCCAAGTTAGGGTCGAAATTGGGATCCGCAGAAGAAGCTATATAAGAGACCCTGATTTTTACTTCTGTAACAGAAACAACTATAAAGCCGGGTACATTGGCTTTGATGTCCTATACAAATTTATCTAATACGTTGGTCATTGTAATGCGGTTTTAAAATTAGTAATTCAGTTAAAGTTCAATATTGAGGCATCAAGCGGATTCGAACCGCTGTAGAAGGTTTTGCAGACCTCTGCCTAGCCCCTCAGCCATGATGCCTTTTTTTCAGGGGTGCAAATGTAAGACAAATCTTTTGAACTGTACAAATAATTAGGAAATTATTTTTACACTCACTTGCTCTACATCCCCTCCTGTGGGAGGATTTATCTTTCTACCTCTATCTCAAAGAGAGATAATATTCTGGAATTCAGTCTTTACCACTTGTAACATACGCCCGGCTACATGTTCTAAAAGTGCTGAGCGAATAGCCATCTGCTCTTCTATGATACGATTCAGGCGCACATAGTCAATAGTGTCCTGAAGCCTGTCAGACTCAATAGATTGGGAAAGATCCGCCCATATGGTCATATCTACTTGATACCAACTCCCAATTTGTGCTTCCTCGTGCAAACAGCCATGGTAGGCATATACACGAACATTCTTAAAGGGTAATACTACTTTTCATTTTTACAAAAAAACAGACTATCTCTCTGTACAGTTACATCCACCGATACCTTGGAACATGTCGATTCCCAGAGTAATCATATGAGAACCAGAGTTATAGGAGCGTATGGTGTTCAGGTTGAGGTTGTACCCATAAGCGAAGTAGAACACTCCCTTCTTCAGACCCAACATAGGCCCTACAGAAAGTGGCTTGAAAGCCTGATCATTCACAAAACGAGCAGTGGCTCCCTACCCAGTAATAGTCCTCAAAAATCAAACCAACGGAACTTTACATTCGCATCGGTTAGAGAGCGGCTATCCCCCTCTCTATATTGCACAAATACAGACGGCTCTATCTCCAAAAATACTACTAGGTGTCCTCTTATATCGATACCCTGCGTATAGGTTATAGTTCCTTAGCGTAGTAGGCTCCTTTACATCGAACATCTCTTTGTTCTTATTCAGGATATTCGTCGCTGCCAAGCTGGCAAAAAAATACCCTTATAACGATAGAGTACCCCTACCTCAAAGTTGTGATTAATCATCGCTCGGTTATCCGTTACAGCAGCATCCGCTCTAGGACGCCCTGCCTCGGTGAACTTGTCAATATCTATACGGAAGGCATTGACCAAGTAAGAGATCCCAAACGACACAAAATGGCTATCGTAACTATCCAAGGTCAAGTGGTGTGAGAAGGTCGCCTTCGCTCCCATCTGCTTGGTGTATCCATTTCGGTCATTATACAAGCTCAACCCCAGTCCACTGCGGTTCCCCAAACGCATATCACCCGATAAACTCTGGTAGTCCGGTGCCTCTTTGAAACCTACCCATTGGCTGGTTTGCCGATAGGCGCACCCGTACATTGTTACCTATACCCGCATAAGTGGGCATAATCAAAAATTCACTGTCGGCCAAGTACTGATTCCCTGTGGGTAATTGCAACTCTTGCCCAAACACACTCGGCATGCCCATAAGCACACATATGTATAACGCTAGCTTTTTCATCATCCTTTTTTAAAATTTATTTATAAACTCTCAGTCGTCAGTTGTCAGTTATTGGAAACTGACAACTGATAACTGACAGCTGATAACTGTTATCTGTATAAAGTAAAGTGTCCTTTGAATTCTCTACCATCGGATTCCTCACCCAAGGTGATGATATACCAATAGTCTCCCGTAGGCATTTCCTTGCCATTGTAAGTACCATCCCAGCTTTGTACCTGAGAAAGTTCCTTGAGCAAGCGACCATAACGATCGAATATCAAGGTCTGGATATTCGGATACTGCTGCGTATTGCGCGGTGCCCAAGTATCGTTCTCACCATCTCCTGTAGGAGTGAAGAAACGTGGGATTTCTATATCATAGTATTCTACATAGAATACCTCTTCTGCCGTACATCCCTTGCTATCTTCCACTCGCGCTTCTATACGCTTCTTGAGCTTATTATCGCTTGGGTCTACTCCCTCTGGGTCTTGCTTCCCTTACGATGTAAGTGCCATTGTTGCCCCTATATTCTCCATTGATATAGTAAGTATAATCCGGAACCCCGTTCTTACCTAAGAGCGGTAATTCGTTGATATCTGCATGACGGCTTGGATCCTTGATCAAAGTCAACTTCTCTACCACTGGAATCACCACTGGGTTGGTCTCTCCCTCACAAGTGGTTCCCGCATCGCTATAGTATAGCTTGATAGACTGTGGCAAGGACGAAGGCCTTACACTGCTGTGTGTACGACTGATACGTGCCTGTGCTCCAGAGGTCATACCCGCGGCAAAAAAAGTGCTTAGTGACTCCATTGTCAAAAGAGTATTGTACCTTGGTGAAGTCCACCGTAGCATCCTCAAAGGTCAGTACTACATAGCCCTGATATTCATTGTCTTCACAGTTGTCCTCATAAGTGGCCTTAATGTCTAACTTAGGTGCCGCAGTTAGTGAGAACAAATCGGATTCTCCTGCACAACGCTTGCCGTCCATCGCTCTTACTCGGTAATTCACACCAGCCTTCAATCCTGCAATTTCTTTAGGGAAATCCGCTGTCTTGACCTTATCCAAGCGATTGACTACTACATCGCGGTCTGCCTCTACCAATTCCAAACTGTAAATGTATGCCAAAGCACCTCCTGCATCTGGATCTGAGTCTGTGTTCCTCCTGTGACAGAGACACTTACCTTACCTGTATCCCCATGGCATACCAAGTTGCTATTGCTCACTCAGGGTTACCTGTATCTCCGGTGGAGTACCCAAGGTAAACTGTACACTCTTCTCACAGTTCCAACGGTCTCTTACATACAAGGTATAGTTACCTGCTGGTAGCTCAGTGAACTCATTGCTTAGCTGCAATGGTCTGATGGCTCCTTCTATATCGTGATATAGTTCGTAATAGTAAGTGGTTGTCAGGGTCGTTGCTGTAGGATCATCCACAGCTCCTCCTCGTGCATTCTTCACCACTACCTTACCATCTCGCTCATTCTTACAAGATACCATGGTGATCTCTGGGTCGTCAAAGTCTATTGGATCTGGCTTGACAACTTTATTTACATTCACCGTAGGAGTTACCACACAGCCCCATGCATCTTCTATCTGGAAGGTGAAGGTAGCCCTAGTGCTGCCGATCCTGGCACTCCGGTGAAGAGCCAACGGTTGTATACCTGATTGGCTGTCTGCGTATGACCATTATCTCCCGTCATCGTTACCTTATAAGGCGCTATACCTCCAGTGATATCTATCGAGATTTCCGCGCTACCTGTGGCACTACAATCATCCGGTACTCTAAAGCTTAGCCGCCATGTTGATAGGCTGGTCTGCCTGACGGATGGTAAAGTTTGCCGGAATCTTAGTGATACAGCCTGTAGAAGTGGATTCCGCTTCTGCTGTATAGGAACCATATGCCAAGGTATTGAGCGTATGGGTAGCTGAACCTGCCGGAACAGTCACTGTTATAATCGGATCTGTAGGACGGGTAAGGCTCTTGATTCTTAGGGTATACCCTTGGGTAGCCTGGTTCACCCCACCACTGTTCTCTAAGTCTAAGTCCTCCAAGGTAAAGGTGATAGAACCATCATTACCTCCGTAACACTTCACTGGCTTTTCCTCTGTCGCGGTGAGCGAGAAGGTATTCGGATCCTGTACCTTGTAGGTAGTACCATAGGTCACACAACCTGTCTCATCATTGATTGCCACCACACTATAGTTGCCCATTGGAACACCTGTAAAGGTATGGGTTGCCGTAGTTGCTCCCGCTGGTACTGTTATCTGTACCGTTTGGTGAGAGCTATCCGTTACACTCCTTAGTGATAAACTCACTTTGATAGGATCTGTACCCGCTGGACTGAGGGTGGCTTCCACCTTCACATCCTCACCTGCTCGACAGGTAATATCGGTAACCTCTGTGGCGGTGACTGTACTTATCTTCACGAATGGCTTAATCGCTGTTGGGAATGGCTTGGTCACCTCTGCACATTGGTACTGTGCATCCTCTACTCTTAGGGTAAAGTTACCTCCTGTCTCATCCGAGATGGTAAAGGTAGGCTCGGTAAGGTCTATATTACCCTGTACCGGAACTCCTCCCTTGAGTAGGGTGAAGCGGTACCTTCCACTACCTCCTGTGATCGCTGTCTTAGGTAAGCTTAGCTTAGCCAATACTTCCTGATCCCCACTACACAAGAACTGCGTTACAGCTTCCTTAGTCATATCTATCTCTATAGGTTTTACCCCATAGATAGTGAATTCTGTTGTGGTAGTACAGCCATTGGCTGCCTTTGCCTCTACTGTATAGATGATTCCTCTTACATCTCCTAACAAGCCCTTGAAGGTCACCTGTCTACCATTGTTCTGCCAATCCACATAGGTGTTGGACGCTGTTACATTGGTATGGGTTGCTGGGATGGTCGCCAGTGCAGTCACTGCACTATTATCATCCGCATAGCGGGCTGCCTTCAGACTATAGCTCATCGGAAGCTGACTCTCTGGAGCCGCTACCAAGGTAGCTGATCCTCCTCCATTTACATCCAAGAGGTCTTGGTTGGCATTATAACACTTCGAGTCGGTACTGTTGTCCAATGATAATATCGGTAACACCTTGTCATTGACCGTAAAGGGTACGACTGAATGGACAACCTCCGTGGGTGGTATCCACAATCTCTACTCTATAACGTCCTGGTTGAGTAATTGGCACGGTAAAGGCACCAAATCCACTCATTGGAGTATCATTCACTATCACTATATCTCCCCCTGCATCTTCCTTCAATACCCTATAGATATGTGGGTTCGCAGGATTATGGTTCGCAATATTGTCTACCTTGAGCTCTCCATTGCCTGCCATACCTGGCTGACAAGTGATAGGCTTGGACTGTGTAAGGTCAAAGCTGATCTTGCCTTGGAAGACAAAGTTTACTGCCGCACTCTTACATCCGTTCTGATCATAGATGGTGATATCACGTGCCACAGAAGATGCATATACTCGGTAGATATATCCTTCCCATACACTTGGCCCTGTCTGGATGAACTGTATTGGCTGTTGTGGCCCTTCTGTTCCTCCCGCTGGCTTAAAGGTATAGTAGTGTTGTCCCTTACCTATCTGGCTGAGGGTTACTTTCACTGTATATTCTGTACCTACCACACATGGGTTCTCTACCTCTGCTTTGGTAGCCGCTGGGGCAGGATCTTCCTTCACTGTTACTGCTTTGAGAAATATGACAGTCATTAGCATCTCTTACATGTACATACCATGTAGTTCCCGCTGAGGTACCCTTGATCTTGCCTGCAAAGGTAGTCTCAAAAGTCTTATCCAAAAAGCACATCACGGCTATTGGTAGCTAGCACTGCAGCATCTGCCCACTGAGTATCCGTAGGCTCTGTGCTCGCTTGGCTTATCGTATATTTGTAAGGGCCTACTCCATCCTTGATGGTTACCTTCACCTGAGCTGTCTCATTAGCCGAACCTGCACAAGCGGAGTTTCTCAACAAGTCGGTCTGTACAAAGGCCAATGGCTGTGCAGAACGAAGTACCGTAAAGATTTTGGTATCCATCACACAATTGTTCGCCGTTCCATCTCTTACCACCAAGATATATGTCTTGTTCTCAGTAAGGCCTGTTACCATTTGCTTGATCACACTCTTACCTCCAGCAGGTACTGTAGCCGTGCCTGAAGCTATTGGCGTTTGGCTCAATGGTATACGGGTATCGAACGGATAGGTATACAACTCCCACTTAGGCGCCGTACTACCTGCAAAGGCACTCAACTCATAGTGTAATATTACTGATCCTGTAGCACCTGCTCCACAGAGGTTTTGGCTTACGTTTTTTTCAGTAATTGTTACCCCTTGAGTAGTTATATTCGGTCTGAAAGTACCATCCAACAAGGTCTTACATCCCTTATACTCTACTGCAATTCTATAAGGAGTCTTCGCCAAGAGGGTAAACTCTATTTCTACTTTCTTGTTATTTCCACTACCACTTATCGTTCCAGTAGTGCCTAGTATCCAAGTGAGTAGACCACTGCTGAGCGATCCATCTCGGTAGATAGCCACCTTAAGTTGAGTCTCATCGATCTCCGCTCCATCCTCAAAGAACGCTACCTTTTTGCTTAGCTGTGTTACAATCTACCTGTTGTACAACACCCGCATTGGCTTTGATCTGAGAACCTCCTATCTGTACCATTGGCAAGGTCACCTTACAGCCCGTTGCCATATTGGTAATGGCTGGGTAGTAATCTCCTGGTGGCAAGTGATCAAAAAAATCTTAGTAGCTCCTGTGGAGTTTACATAGTTCTCTCCTGTCACCTGTGGCGTACCTGCTTGATTTTTGTGCAGGGGTAGTATAGTTACTATCCGTATACAAGGCCATATAATAGTTGCCTTGTAGTCCTGTGGTAAACCTTAACTCTATCTCTCCTAAGCTGCTCGTTCCTGAAGTACAAGAGATGTCTTTCTTCCTTACCAAGGTAAGCACTGGTGCTTCTATTTCTTTGATTTCCAAATCTACAGAAGTCTTACATCCCTTAGCATCAGAAAGCTCTACCTTATACCAGCCTTTGCTCAAGTCTCGACCGGTATTGCTTGACTGTAGGGTCTCTGCACTACCTGGAGTGGTAGCATATTTATATATCTTTATCACATAAGGAGCTACTCCCTTAGTTCTATCAATAGCATCTGTTATCGGTAAGTAAGCCGTTCCATCAAAAACTCCTATCACTCCCGTAGACTCTCCTGTACATGCTACTGTACTAGCTGAAAGTCCTGGACTGACAAAGAAGGCTGGAGTTTCAGCTTTTACTCCTTGCTTACTATATGTTCACAGCCGTTGGCATCTACCACCTTGAAGTGGTATTCTCCCGCTGTCTTCACTGTGACTAAGTAGGTAACAGTAGTCCCTGAAGTGGTACTAATCAGTACATTGCCGCCGTCTGTATCTGTCGTTGGGTTATAACCCGATGGATCTGTAGCTACGCCGCCTCGTTTCCATGTGAAGGTATATCCTCCTGATATTTGGGCACCTCCCTTGGCCTCAATGGTGATCTGCTCTTGTGGGGTAGTACATCCAAAGGCATCATCCGAGGTAAGACCTACTTCCATCACCTCAGGGATCACTACCACTTGGGTAAATTCACAGCCTAAGGCGTCTTTTTACTTTTATGGTATAGCTTGCTGGATTGAGACCATCAAAACGGTATTCGGTTGGGTTGCCTGGGTCACTTACCCAAGTGGTTCCACCATCCTTACTAAATTCATAGCCTCCATTACCATTGTTCACCTGTACCATCACTTCCCCTGTCCTACCTGACTGTAAGCACAAGGTTGGGGTCAAGGTTACATCTATATCTATCTTCGCAGGTATAAACTTCTGCTCTATATTCGAGAGACACTGATTCGCATCCTTAATTCTAAACTGATAGTGTACTCCATCGGTAAGGTTCGCCACCGTACCGGTGGTACCTACCCATGTCACATCCGAATTAGGAACATCTACAAAGGCTGCATCCGCAGGATCCTTTCTTCTGTACTACATATGGAGCACGCCCATAAGCTACTCGGATAATCGCTCTTGCTGTAGTATATGGAGCCGTACATCCCTTAGGTGAAATCTTTATTTCCTCTATCGAAAGAGCAGGAACATCATTGATACGTGCCTCTACCCCACCTGCGGTAATCTCACACAAGGTACCATCTGGGTTTACCATACGTACTTTCAAGGTATGAGCTGGATCCGAAGGCGCTGTCACTGGAGCTGGTATCTTTAGCTCGTCTGTACCTACCAAAGTAGTACTTCTATACGCTCCTCCGTTGAGCTGGTACTCGAAGGTAGCTCCAGCCTTGATGTTTCTGAGTTTTACCAATAGGGTACCCTCTCCACCATGACACTTAGGAGGTTCTACCTGAGTAATGGTCGCTCCAAAGCCTTTGCTTGGCTCTACCTGTACCGAGATAGGCTCTCCCGACTGGCAGTTCTTAGTAGGCTGAATCACTTCTATCTCATCCAGACCCACCGCAGCATTGTTCACGCCCACTTCTATAATTAAGCGGAACTGGGTGTGCTGGTTGAAAGCCTTCCAAATCCTCAAAGGTCACTTCACCACTCTGCCATGTACCTCCCTGCGCTGCTGCTGGAAGAGTACGTACAAAGGCTGTCGTACCTGAGCCCCCTGGGTTTGGTCACCTGTAGGGTCACTCTCAGTGGTACACTCGCCGCCGTATTGGCATCATTGCCCAAGTTCACATACTTGAACTTCACTGTTGCCTTAGCACGTGGTACCACATTCTGTATATCCTTCACATACAAGCGGTTATCGCTTGGTGCTGTGTGTATCGCATAATATCTGCCTGTACCTGCCAAAGAGCGGTAGGTAGTTGGAGTGGCTGGTAACTGCTTGGTTACCACATGCACTCCCGCTGAGAGTATGCCTGTTGTCTTAGCTGAACCTACCCCCTGTAGGAGCACCATCGCTCTCGTCAAGGTCTTCCATGTCGGCAAAGGTCTCATTGTAGAGCTGGTTCACCGACTCGGTAGCGGGTTCTGTATAGTATACTTTTTATAAGGTATGGTGTAGCTCTGCCTGCCAAACCTGTATAGCGCATCGCATTGCCTAAGTTTGGCGCTTGACGTACGCCGCCGTCCAAGCTATATTCATAGGTATAAGTAGCTCCACCTGGAGCAGTTGGCGTTACTGTAAAGGTTCCGTTGCCACCACAGTCATAATCCACTGTAGAAGCTGCCAAAGTAGGTTTGGTCAAGTCTTTCTTGGCCATTACCTCGAACTCGGCAATACAGCCATTGCTATCCTTTACAAATACTTTAACCTTAGGATTGGCCTGGCTACCTCCATCCACCAACAAAAGTCCCTATCTGGGCTGTATGAGCCTGTACCTGAGGTAGACATGAACTGATAGCCGCCAGAACCTCCCTTCACCCAGTTCACCTTGAGCAAGAACTTGCCATTGTTGCCATCGCAGTTGTTCGCACTCACTACCCCTATAGAGGCTTCTATAGGTGCTGGAGATTCTATACGTATATCTCGGACAATCTCACAACGACGTCCACCACCTCCACTATTGAAGAGGTAGCTAAGGGTCACTCTATACTTACCTGCTGAAAGGTTGTTGAACTGTCCTGCAAAGGTTGTTCTGTGCTGGGAAGCTCGTGTCCATAGTGCCGTCGGTCTTGTATTTCTCAACTTCACACTTGGACTTGGTACATTGCTCTCCAAGAACTTAGCCGAGATGCTTCCTCCATGTTGGGTCGCACACGTAAGGTCTACCTTGGTAACCTCTACCGCATAGCGAGAGGCTTTGGCTTACCTGTACCTCATTGGTCAAGGCATATCTATCATCATTATCTCGTACCAAGAAGATATACTTACCTTCTCTTGGAACTTCTATCCAAGAGGAGAATACATCTGGTACCGTACCTACTGCATTGGTAGGGGTGATTGCACTTGAGAAGTCTCCATCAGGAAGCTGCTCAAATACCTTGCCCGCATACTCTGTCTTGGCCAACTGACCATCTATCTTATATATAAGGTATCGGTAGTTACGTGCTCCCACCGTATACCGTGAAGTTATATTTAGCTTTGTTACACTCTGTAGTAGACCACTCTCCGGTATATTCTACCTCTGCCTTCATGGTCTCCCAAGCGGTTGATCGTTACTGTCTGTTCGAAGGTACAGCCACCCTAGCGCACCTCCCTTAGCCTTGATCACTATTCTAAAGGTATCTTGACTCCTATTGTTCGGTACTTCCAGACCTGTTACGTCCACCTTGTGCATATTGGCGCCTGAAGCAGGGGCCATCTCCTGTGAAGGTTCTACCATCAGAGCAGGGTAGCTACGTACTCATACTGTACTCCATGGGTACCCATCTCGAAGTTCGCTGCCCCTAAGCTCAAGGCTGTATGTGGGGTAGGGGTTCCTATCAGTGTACCTGACAAGCCCGTATTGAATACCTCAAAGTAGAACTCTCTTGTACATGTACCATTCCCTACCTGTAAGCGGTACTTACCGGGGTAGTACCTCCTATGGTAAAAGCTCCTATCAGTAGATACTGTAGACCAGCATGCTGCACTCGTATTATAACAGTTCGGCTGGTTCACATTGCTACATCCCGATCCTTCCTTCTGCCATTTTACTCCTGACTGATGGTAGGCTACCTGCAATACCTTGCTGCCTGTACCTCCACAGAAGTAGAAGTGGCTTTGCCATTTGGTGTTATCCGTAGCACATACCCCACCTACATTGCCCGCTAAGGCTCTGATAGGATCTACCGTAGTATCTGTCTTGTCCACCAAGTGGATCACTTCCGTAGTCTTCGCCTCAATACCACTACAAGTGGCTATCTTCTCTACTGTATAGTAGCCTGCCCCAGTTACTGATTGACTTGCCGTAGTGCTCGCCAAAGGAGTAAGTCCTGTATCTGGCTTACCACTATACCACTTATATGAGGTATAGCCTGTACCCAAAGCTGTAAGCGTGAAGCTGCCACCGCAGTAGAGTTCCTCGCGTGGACAGGTAGCACGACTGTCAATCTCTGCCGCAATGCCGTCCCCTTGAATGGTGTTCTCTGCCACACATCCTGCACCTCCTACACTATAGATAAGTTTAGGTTGCGCTGTGAGTATTGCCTGACATGCATTCACATACGCATCACAACCCTGATCCTGCTTGATCTTGATTGGAATATATGCTGAGCGTTCCGCATTCTGTGCCAATACACCTCCGGTGATATTCGCTAAAATCAGTACTCTCGGATCGCCTGTGTCATAGCTTACATTCACCGCACCTCCCAACTGAGAGGTAACTATCGCAGGGTCATTCGCTGCAGGTAGCTCATAGTTGGTGTTCGTGTTATCCGGCAGGGTAATCCTCAAGGCACCTGTACTGATAGAAGTAGCTGTAGTGTTCTTGAGCGTTACCTTATAATATACTGTACTTCCTTTGGCCACCGAAGTGAGGGGCTGTAGTGCCGCCCACATTGGCCACAAAAGAACTGGTGATCTGAATATTTATGTTCGGAGCCGTTACCGTTACCTTAAAAGCTCTTGGTAGCTGCTGTGCCCCTGCAATCTTGCCCTCTACCTTATAGGTTACTGTAGATTCGCCCACAGGAAACCATTCCAACTGGTGGCTGGCGTATTGCCATTGGCATCCGGCGTAGGGTATATTTACTTCCGTCAGGCTTGGTCACCTCCCAGTGAGCTTATAACCACACCCCGCCGTGTCATTGATCGTAGGGAGCTGTCCAGCTTACATCCGCAGCACACTGGTTGATAGGCAAAACCCCTGTCTTATCCGATAAACCTGTAATGTCCGATGCCGCAAAAATTGCTGCGAGTCAGGTTCACCTGCTTCTTGGCTGTATCCTTAAGAACAGGGGTACAACCAAAAACCTGATTTCATCTTGTAACTTACCCAGTACTCCGCATCCTCCAACGCATTGAACGTAATCGATGGACGCGTCTTATCCGCTACTCCTGAAAGAGCAGTAGCAGGACTTGACTTCCATTCTAACTCATATAAGCTCGCTGGCAAATCAACACTCAATGTCAATGGAGAACCAGCACATGCCGTAGAAGATGAAGTACGTACCTGTGGATTCTGTAATGAACCAAACTCTGGAACAGGTACCAAACGATCCAAACAACCAGACTCAAATTTTACTTCATAGCTGTCACTACCTGAAAGCTTAGGAATATTATCAAAAGGTCGCATAAGCATCCTCCAAGTTTGCAGGACGAGTAGCTACCATTACAGGAGCTACCTGAGTACCATCCGAGTGAGTAGCTATCGCCTTTGTCCCTCCCGATACCTTATATAAGGTATAGGTAATGAGGATATTGCGGCTCAGATCCCGCAGGCAACTCAACCCTTACCATCCCTGAACTCGCATTCGAAGGATCACACGCTGACCCCCACGGTAGGATTGATATCTGTTCTGTTGACAATCTCAAACTCTTTGTAGATAAATGAATTTGATATCAAACGCTCATCCCAAAAATCTTCTTGCGTTAGGCAAAGGCAAACGCCTATTAGGGTCATAGTGATAAGCATATCCATTAGCATGAGGATCATCCGTTATAGTGTACCAATTCCATGTATCCAGAGGGATGGCTAAGAGGTACTTACCAGGAGGAAGATTTCCTATTTCTCCAGTAACTGTTTTCTTAGCTGGATCTACGTTAGGAACTTCTGTAAGTCCTTTTATTTTATTTATAGATTGTCCTCGTTTGTATATAGGATCACTACCTCCCTATCCTTAAGTACCATCATACTGTTTATTTTGGGAGGTTCCATCTCGGCCAATCGTAGCCTCGAAGACTACTTTGCCCCCTACTACTTTTGCCCCCTGACTACAATCAGTTGTCACAGTATACTTAAGATCATAGTAAGAAGGTATAGGGGCAGGAATTGTTACTTTCTTTTCTATTTCAGAACAATTATCCTTGAGCTTTATTTTATATTCTCCAGGTGGAATATCAGTCAATTGGTAATGCTTGTCATTTCCCCCGTTCATAGAAGGATAAAACTTTTATACTCTTAGGGAAAGTCACCTTATAGTTTCCTGCCAAGTTCCAAGGCCCTGTAGCATGTATGGTCTTTACCATTTGTCCATCCGTTGGAGTGAGAGTTACCTGAAGCGGATTGGCATCGGTAATCTGACCTACCAAACCTCCACGAGTAGCATCAGTATGCCCAAATAACAAGTTGCCCCCTTATCAGGAGCGTCCAAAAATAGAACGATATTCTGTATATCCTATTGGAATTTTTATCTAATGGAGTAGGTATGTCACTTCTATTGAAAGTTCTAGTCTTATAGTAGTCACACTTTTGCGGGTGAAGGGTCATCGAGTTTTTCCTTAGAGTATGTCACCGAAAAACGAAGTGCTTGTAGCACTATTGGTCTTAACTCTATGAGTATTAGCATCGACAGCATCAAAAACGATATAAACCAACATTTTTGAGGAGTGGAGGATCCCATACCTTCTGTAAGACTATAATATGCATTTGAAGAAAATGTATTATAGTAAAATTGGTTTCATTTTGATAATGGACATAGTTGAACTGTGTTTTTTATAATGGCAAGGGTATTACACCCTCCTGCGGTTTCAGCCTCTATTTTTGTTTCTGGGAAATCACTATCCAATTGTTCTACTGCACGTGTTACCGTTTTAGTTGTAGTACAATCTTCATAAGTAATAGTAATCTTATCGCCCACTTTTTACTCTTTCTGTGTCTCGCAGTTTAAAAGATCACAGGTCTGTCCCATTCCCAATAACGGAATTCATTAGCCCCATATATAAGATAAGAATTTGACAAGACAGAAGGAAGTGCTTGTGCACTAGAGAACTGTCTATCTATGATAGTACTCCCCCTCAGGGTTACTTTTTACATTTAATATATAAGGATAAGCCAATGATAGATCAATACTATGTCTATACCTATTTCCTACAGCCAGATTATAGGTGTCACATTGACCTGCTACTGGGACAAAAAGAAGCAAAAAGATATTCTGGAGAGAATGAATAGTCCTTTTTTTAGTATACGCTCTGCCGAACATCCTCCTCCTGCTTCTACAGTAACTTTATAATTCTTATTAGCTTCTATTTTTCCGTTATCAGGTTCTACCTGATTCACACCTGCTGCTGTAATTGTCTTTCCTGCTACAATCACTTGATTGGTATCAGTATCTACTACTTTTTATTGTATAGCTCCCTGCAGTACGAAGATCTATATTAATTACTCCATTTCTACCTATCGTTTCTGTAGATTTCAGTGGACGACAAGTTTCGATAGTTAGGTTACGAATAAAAGAACCTGACGCAGCATCTGTAGTGATACTACGTACGTTTTTCGGCTCAGTAAAGGGAGCAAGCCCCTCCTCCAGCACGGTCTTCTATCTCTATGTCATATTTTTGTACTTGGCTTAAGACCTGTGATATTGACAGTTGTCTCAGTCCCCGTTTTATTAGTAGCAGGGGAAGTAAAGGTAGGAGTTGTTGCCCCAGGAGCATAGAACTTCACTACAAAGGGACCAGAACCATCCTTAATCTTGAGCGCCACTTTTTCCGTCAGTTGCACATTCTCCTGTAGCGGCTGTCTGTGTAGCTTTGGTCATATCGACAGAGAAGCGCCTATAGGTACTCACCACCGTAACACTCAATGCAGTAGGATGCGTATCGCTACCATCCTTCTTTTCAAGTTTTACCTTATAAGTCCCTGAGGAGAGGTTAGCGAAGTCTGCTTTCCCTGCGGCAGAGAGGTTCTGTCGTGCCTGCACCGCACCAGCGCTGTCGTACAAGACCGCCCAGTACTGGCTAATACAATTGGTATCGGCAGAGGCCAAGGCAACCTTGACAGTACCTCCACAGGTGGTATTCTCCATGTGGCCGTATAATTCACGCGGCACTGCTGAGCGCGAGTGAATATAGGTACCAAAAAGCAATAGGTATAAAAATAATCTCATAATATGCTTGGGTTTTTCTGTCAGCAAATTGTTTTCCCCTCCCCCCGAAGGGGGGGGATAGTTTATGTTTCTTAATTTAGTTTATACAAATTGAGATTGAGCGAATTGCAATTCATCATTTCAATGGGCGAATTGCGATTTGCCCCTACGTCCCAACAATTATCTAAAGATAGCTTCTACAGCCATGAGGACACCACTACCAGCGAGGAATCCCAAAAGGGCAAGCCAAGAGATGTGTTTTACATACCAGAAGAAGTCAATCTTCTCCATACCCATGGCAGCCACCCCTGCAGCGGATCCAATGATAAGTAAGCTACCTCCTGTTCCGGCAGAGAAGGCGACGAAGTGCCATATAGAAGCATCCATTCCTTCCTGGAACATACCGATAGCAGCAGCTACCAAGGGAACATTATCAATAACCGCAGAGGCAAAGCCCAGAATCATTACTACTATATTGGTATTAGGAACCACCTCCTTGAGCGTGCCAGCAAAGTGGAACAAGCTACCTGTAGACTCCAATGCGGCTACGGCCAAGAGGATTCCTAAGAAAAATAATATACTGGAGTGCTCTATACGTCCTAAGGCTTTGTGCACTGAGAAAGTTGGCTTGGCTTCCTCACTGAGCTCGCTATTGGGCTTGAGCAGCTCGGAGAAGAACCATACAGTGGCCAAAGAGAACAACATACCCAAGTAAGGGGCAGGTGGAACAAGGACTTAAACACTGGCACAAAGATGATTGCCAAGACTCCTATAGTAAGGATAGGGGTACTGCTCTTGTAAGCCTCGGTCTTATCCATCTGAGGGATTTCTAAGCGTCCCTTGAAGATGAGGCATTAGTGAAGCGATCGCAAAAGGCACTACAAAACAAAGTACGGCAGGGCAACACTACATAGTCAATAAGACGCGCCGCGCTGACCTTACCCGCCATCCAAAGCATGGTAGTAGTCACATCGCCTATAGGAGACCAAGCACCTCCGGCATTGGCAGCAATTATTAGGAGCGAAGCATACCAAATCCGTTCCTCACGGAAAGGTACAAGCTTACGCAAGATGGTAATCATTATTATAATAGTAGTCAGATTGTCAATGAGCGCAGAAAGGAAAAAGGATACAATTCCGAGTACCCAAAGGGTTTTCTCTTCTTACGTGTTTTGACCATTTTTCTTAATGATCTCGAAGCCACGATGCATGTCGATAATCTCAACAATAGTCATCGCACCGATGAGGGAAGAAGAGGATTTCGGCTACCTTTCCGAGGTGATGAAGCAACATGCTATCAATAGCCTCAGGATTTTCCTCCCTGAAATTTGTCAGCTTGGGAGATAAGCCCTCCTGTTTCACTAACTTCAAAAACGCTTAAATCGGCAGTTTTGAGGATTGTCCAGCACATAACTGCCATACCTAAAAGCGGAAATAGTTTTGTCAATTTTTGACCTGGTGTTCAACTGTAATAAACAGATAACCAATGAAAAAGACTGCTACAATAAGATATTCCATCTCGCTAATTATTAATTTGTTTTTCAGGGTGCAAGTTATAAAAAAATTTATCAAAAAAACCAACATTTGTGGAATATTTTTCTACAATTGTTAATAACTTTTTTTAATGATTAACGATTAATGATCAATGGTTAATGGTTAATGATTAATGATGTGCGATGAAAAATTACATTTTTCTTTTTTTATTTTTGTAAAAAATGTACCTTTGCGATATTATAAAGAACCAAAAATCAATTCTATGATACCAAACTTTCAATATCCTACTCCTATAGATCGGGAGGTGAATTGGGATAAATCGAAAAACCATTATGAGTCGTACGGATACAGCAGGCGTTATTGACTATGTCAATCAGGTGTTCTGTGACGTATGCGGCTACTCAGCCGAAGAACTCTTAGGCTCTCCTCACAATATTATCCGCCATCCAGATATGCCAAGGGTGATCTTCAAAGTGCTTTGGGATAATATCCAACAAGGGATCAACTTCCACGCAGTGGCGAAGAACTTAGCCAAATCAGGAGAATACTACTGGGTGGTAACAGACTTTGATATCATCAAGGGATGCCCAAGGGAAGATTATTAGCTACTTGGCACGCGCACCTCTGTACCTACTCAAAGTGTGGAAAAGTATATCGCCCCCTCTATGCCAAAATGCTACAAGTAGAGGCAGTAGGAGGTATGGAAGCCAGCGGAGCTTACCTTGCGAACTTTCTTAAAGAAAATGGTTATATCGACTATATCGACTTTATCGAAAAATGCAATACTTGAGTTTAAGTAAGCGGAGAACAGTGAGCGGGGAACAGTAAATTACCTATTACCTAATGAGGTTTTTTAGATTTATACCATAAATATTATAGAGTGAATATAAAATAGAGAATACCCATTCCCTAACAATCTAAAAAAACAATAAATTATATCTCTATGAATAACTATGCCTACTGGGTAAGACTCTTTCAATGTGAGGATAAAGATGCAATCATTGTTCCTTAACAAATTAACTACTAATATTCTTTAACTCTTGATTCACAATTATATAGTGAAAAGTGAAGAATATCCTTGAGAGGATATTCTTCACTTTTTCATTTTTCTGTTTATTAGGAAAAATTGTCCCTCATACTTGGTTCACTACTTACTGCTAACTTTAAGAAAGAGGTAGGTCATACTACCCTAAGAGGGCGGAGGTAAGGGAGGCTAAGAGAAAACTACCTACAAGGTATTGGGAAAGATTATTCATAAGAAACTCCTGAGTGATCTTACCTTCGGAGGGAGGATGTCTCCACCGACAAATAGCGCCCCCTAACTTAAGCGAAGCTAAACCTAAGAAAGGAATCATAGGGAGGAATGCTGATATTGGAACAGAGGAAAGCCAAGGACTTATTCAATCCTAAGAGAGCAGCTAAGGAGAGGGTGATCAGGGTCTGGAACCCCCCAGAAAGGGCAATGCCAAAGAAAAGTCCTAAGGCTACTGAACAGGCTTTGTTGCTATGGGAAGCGTTGCTCTCCAAAAAGGTCTTCTCTAAGAAACTGAGAGAAGCTGAATTTCCTAAAGAAATTTCGAGGCTTTTATATAAAGAAAGGCAATGAGCACCAAACAGGTATTGAGCAGACTGATACGCATGAAGTCGCGCAAGGGACGAAAGTGAGACACACGCTCGGCAGGGTCGTAGAGGACACGAACAGGGACATTCTCCACCGCTACACCACGCCATGCCGTACGCACTAAGACTTCTATCTCGAATTCAAACTTACCTGAGAAGTATCGCTTAGGGAGCTGTGATAGGGGGTAAAGGCGATAGCCCGATTGGGTATCGGGTAGGCGGATACCCGTCTCGAGGTGAAACCAAAAGTTGGAAAACCTGTTGCCGAAGCTGCTTTTTCTTGAGGCACTGACTCGCCTGTCATATCCCGACTCCCTACCAAGAGTACAGGCTCGGTGCGCCCCTGAAGGGCACTGAGAAAGGTAGGAATATCCTCAGGGAAGTGCTGCCCGTCGGAGTCGATTGTCAGGGCATAGTCATAGCCCTGAGCCAAGAGGGTGCGGAAGCCTATCTTGAGAGCATTGCCCTTACCCTGATTTTTTTAGGTAAGGTAATAACCCTGACCTGAGGAAATTCAGAAAGCACCTGAGCGGTATGATCTGTCGCGCCATCATTGACCACCCATACTTCCTGAGTATAGGAAAGTACCCCTTAAGAACACGGGCAAGCGTAGGGGCATTGTTATAGGTAGGAATCAGTATGGCGTAGTTCAATTTAACTAAATTTTTCAAATCCCTTGCCATAGACAGCCTCTACATTGGCACGAGTGACAAAGGCATCGGGGTCTATGCTATTGACCAATCGGAAGATAGTAGTCCCTTCTCCCCTACGAGCAAAGACAATAATGACCTTCTGAGGATTCTTGGTATACCAACCTGTACCATCCACTACTGTACAGCCACGCTTGAGTTCTGTATTGATATGAGTGGCTATTTCCTCGTACTTCTTCGAGAGAATAATGACTTGTATTGCCTGTTTAGCACCATTCATAATCACATCCACTGCCTGATACATAACAGGTAAGAGAATAAGCCCCTAACACCATTTTTCTCCATAGTATATCCCTTGAGGACAAATATAGAAGATGTCACCACAAGTACATCCACTAAAAGAAGAATACAGGGAGATACGTATTTTTGAAATATTTAGTTACCAAGAAACCAATAATATCCACTCCCCCGGTACTTCCATTAACCGAGTAGACCATTCCTAAGGCTACTCCCATGAAGATACCTCCCTAAAACAATAGCAATAAAAGGGGTCATGTACTACTGGGTTGGCCAAGAAGTAGGGCTTTAGATACATCTCCCCGAGCCTCACCCCGAGAGTAAGCATCCCAGTTCCTATAATCGTATTGATAACAAATTTTTCCCAAAGGACGAAATGCTACTATCAAAAGAGCAAAAATTCACCACCAATATAGTGGTAGAAACTTTGATCCCTGTAGCATAGTTCAAAAAGCAAAGCCGCTCCTGCCAAGCCTCCAGAGACAATTTGATTAGGGCATGATAAAGCCTGTAAGCCCAATCGTGTAGATACCTATGGCCAGAGCCATATAGAGATAATCTTTGATATAGAAAGATTTCAAATACTCAATGGTGTTGCGTTTTTTTATCCATAACACAAGCTATTATTGCTATTTTTCGTGGCACAAAAAAATACGATTTTTAGAGTAAAAAGTTTTTTTGAACAATATTTTTGATTCCAAAAATAAAAATATTTTTTTGTACCTTTGCGAGGTCAGTGAAGAGTGAAGAGTGAGCGGTCTTACTAAGGACTGCTGTCTACCTTTTTAATTATCCTATTCGAAGCTCAGGAAAATATATAAAAAGAAGATTTAACACTCCCTACAGCTAAAAGGCTAAGTTTTTATGTCTTAGAGACTGAAAAATTAATAATTAATAATTAATAATTAACAAAGTGTCTTTTTCTACAGATTTTTACTTTAGGTATCCTCGGAGGAGGACAATTGGGCAAGATGCTCCTTTCTCAGACCCTCAAGTGGGACATTCGTACCCTTGTGCTTGACCCAAGTGCAGAAGCCCCTGCACGCTTGGGCTGCAATGCTTTCTTTCAGGGAGACCTGATGGATTATGATACTGTATATCGCTTTTGGCAAGCAAGTGGACTTGCTTACCTTTGAGATAGAAAAACGTTAATGTAGATGCCTTGGAACGCCTTGAGAGTGAGGGGTGTCAGGGTCTTCCCTACTCCACAAAGCCTGCGCATTATTCAGGATAAAGGTTTACAAAAAGACTTTCTATAAGGAACATGGTATTCCCTACAGCTCCTTTTGAACTTTTTTCCTCTCCTGAACTACTGAAAACAGCAGTCAGAGAGGGGCATTGGTCTTTCCCTTTGTATGGAAAAGTACGCGTTTTGGCTATGATGGAAATGGGGTCAAAAATCATACGTCATGCCGAAGATCTTGACAACCTCCCTAAAACCCCTTGCCTAGCAGAAACATGTGCCCCTATAGATAAAGAATTGGCCGTAATCGTCGCTCGTAGCCCCCAAAGGAGAGGTGGCTTGCTACCCTGTGGTGGAAATGGAATTCCATCCTGAAGCCAACCAAGTAGAATATGTACTTTGCCCCTGCACGCGTTCCTTCTACTATCAGTGAGAAAGCACAACAAATAGCCCTGCAAGTAGCCGAAGCCTTTGGCAGCATTGGTCTTTTGGCTGTGGAGCTATTCCTTACCCGAGAAGGAGAAATATGGGTGAATGAAGTAGCTCCACGCCCGCATAACTCAGGTCATTACTCCATCGAGGCCAGTTACACCTCGCAGTTCGAACAACACCTAAGAGCTATTTTTAGACTTGCCTTTGGGTAGCCCCAAAAGCAAGGTAGCCGGAGTAATGGTAAACCTTGTCGGAGCAGAAGGCTATGCAGGAGATGTTATCTACCAGCATATAGAAGAAGTTTTAGCAATGGAAGGAGTGACCCCTCATATCTATGGCAAACGAGAAACACGCCCTTTTAGAAAAAAATGGGACATATCACCATCACTCACTCCAATATAGAAACTGCGCGCTCTATAGCCCAAAAAGTAAAAAGAAACCATTGCAGTGGTCAGTAAGCAGTAAGAGGTGAACAGTGAGCAGTGGAGCCAACTGGGTATGGGAGGAATATAAATTGTTTATATCGAACTCATATTAATTTAACAGATAAAAAGATGAGTAGTATTATCATTCAAAAATTTTGGGGCTATTAAAACGCTCAATGCTCCTGTAGAAATTAAAAAGTAACCTTTTATAGGTAATCAAGGTAGTGGTAAGAGTACTGTCGCTAAGCTCATTTCTATTTTTTTCTTGGATAGAATTTGCAGACCTTTTAGACTTACAATAATGGAGATAGATTTTTAATAGTCAATGTCAATCTGTTTCAAGCAACAAACGCTTATGAACCTCTAACCTCCTATGTAAATTAGCCCAAACCAAAAGCCTCCAATATTGTGAAAAATAGCCAAATGAATGAACTACTTAAAAAGAAATACAAATCCTCAAAACCGAGCTTACTCTTCCCTTGCAGAAAGCCAAAATCCTATTAGAGCAAACTGCAGGTGATATCCCCGCCGCCATAGCCCCTCTATCACCAAGAAAAATATAGCCACTATAATGACAGAAACCGAGTGCGAAGATTGGGAAGCCAAAAGTGTATACGAGCGTTTCAATTATAATGTCGAAAAAGGCTGTAAAACACATATATAGTACCTCACTAACTATAAGTGTTAATGGTGAAAGAGACAAAAGCGAAAGAGGCATGGGCTATCTCATCAGCGCTTTAGATGCCAATTTGAACAATCTGCCCAAGCGCTCTATCTTTATCCCAATAGAAGATTTTTGATCAATATCTTTTTAGAAAATTTCCAATCCGTATTTCCCCTATACCAACCCTCAATGGGATAAGATAGAACCCCATTTCAATGGTACCACTAGTAACCTTTTTGATCTCACCACATGCCAAAAAAATCATCACACAACTGCGCCAACGTACATTTACTGATGAAAAAGTAAAAGATTTTTTTATAGAGAAAATTATCACCGATGTAGAAGAAAAACTTTCCACCTGCACCTATATAGAGGTCTATGGGAATATATAAGAGAGAAAGAACAATTATCTCTTGACTTTTGAGGATAAAAGTTGTATCTTTTGCTTCTAGTTATAGACTTTTTGGAAAAGAAAAAAATACCCCCTAACAACTAATCCTTATGTATCAAGAACAACTCCACCGCATTCAGCAAAAGCCTCTCAAGCCAAAGAAGCCGATAAAAACTTGGAAGTATTCGGTGCCGATGCTCACCAGTACCACCTCAACCCGCCCGTAAGTGAGGCAGAAGTCCTTGCTTTTTGAAGAGAAATATGGCGTATCCCTACCTGAGGATTACCGTGCCTTTGTACAGACCATAGGTGATGCTAATGCCCAAAAAGTTAGACACTATGGTAGGGCCTTATTACGGCTTGTATGCTTTCGGAACTCAAGTAGATGACCTTCTTTATAAAGGTTCAGAAACCTACCTCAAAGCACCTTGTGCGCTCTCACCTGATATGACCCAAGAGGAATGGGAAGCCCTCTCTAGTCCGCTATTAATGGATGAGGAAGAAGAGGAATATATCCGGCAGTGTGGAAAAGTCTTTGGCGGACTGCTGCCTTTTGGGAAGTCAGGGCTGTGCCTATTATCACGCTTTGGTGCTTACAGGTCCTTATGCAGGGCGCGTAGTCAATGTTAATTGGGATTTGCTACAGCCTACATTTGCTTTTTGAAACCAACTTTCTGGATTGGTACGAACGCTACCTTGATGAGGTGATCTCTGGCCAACTCTTGGACGACCGACCTACTTGGTTTGGTTACCATCGGGGCGAAGCTGCCGAGCTGCTCCTCAATGAATATCAGCACACTACCGACCGCAAAACTCAAACCGACTGTCTTGAAGGGGTGTATCACAAAAGACCGCCTTTGCCTGATGCTGTATTAGACAAAGTAGAAGCACTTATTGCCTTGAATAACGAAGATAGAGATTTTTCTGATTGAAATACTCACCTTGTCCTCCTATGAGCGCGCCCAACCTTATTTGGAAGCCTTAGTAACAGAGAAGCCTAAGGAAGTATTTCAGTATATATGGTGGTATGCCCAAGATCATTGTGCCGACTGGATGCCTGCTGTAAAGGAACTCTTGCCTACCATTACCGATGAGGAAACCTTTAATTTTGCTACTTATCTTCTTACTGAAGCTACGGACAATTTTGAGGAAGATATCCTGCCCTTTACCAATAATATCAATCCTCAAATCCGTAGCACTGCCTATTATACACTGGGGAAAAGCCAGAAAAAAGAACAGTATCTTGATACCTTTATCAAAGGACTACAGGAGACCGATAATAAGGTGTTACACACCGTTATACAGGCTATTTCAAAAGTAAAAGATGAACGCCTATTGCCTTATTACAAACAGATAGCCAAGCGTTTTTCTAAAGATGAGAATTATATCCTTTCTAATCTCAAATGGGCATTAGAGCCTTTTTGGTCTCACTATTGAGGAAGCAAGAAAGTGAAAAACGAAAAGTAAAGTATGAAAAAAATAGAGACAAACCAATCCTCCTCAAGCATATAGAAACGCCCATAGGTACCATGGTAACCTGTGCTACCGATAAGGGTATCTGTATGTTGGAGTTCTCCGATAGCAAAAATGTTAGAAAGAGAGCTACAAAAATATTTCTAAGATAGAAAAAGCCCCTATTATAGAAGGAGAGAGTTCTTTTTGCAATCTTAGAACGGGAACTCAGCGAATATTTTTGAGGGCAAGCGTCACGAATTTTTCGGTATCACTACAACCGTTTTGGATCTGATTTTCAAAAAAAGTGTCTGGCAAGTACTGCAAACCATTCCCTATGGGCAAACGTGGAGCTACAAAGAGCAAGCCATCGCCTTGGGATCGCCCCAAAGTGTACGAGCGGTAGCCAATGCCAATGGCCAAAACCATATCTCTATACTAATCCCTGTCATCGGGTCATTGGCTCCAATGGTACCCTTACAGGTTATGGTGGTGGGTTGTGGCGGAAGAAGTTTTTATTGGAATTAGAGGGAGTGGAAGAAGTGAAGAATGAAACCTTATGAACCTCAAGAAGAAAATAGAAAAACTATGGATAGTTAATAAGACCATAGAACTATTGGATAGAGCCTTTGCTTATGACCAGTATTTAGGCTGTTTGCTAACAGCTTTAGTTTTTCTTTAACAGCACTCCCTATAGTATTGGTGTTACTTCCCATCCTTTGGATTGTAGTATTATTGAAAAAATAAAAAACAAATATATGTTACCAGAAATTCAATTATCAGAAATACAAGAAAAAGCAAAACAAGAAGATCCTATGGAGTTCTTATTTGTTTTTATAAATGCTTATATAGACTTAGAACGACAAGGGCTGACCTCACGGTATCCCAACGATCGCTATTAGCTTTCAATGATATGTTTCGTGAAATATTCAATGGAGGCTCTATACAGCTTATTATGAATGGTTGTGGGAGCGTGTTTTTTTCTTTCTCCCTTGGCTGAATCCTTAGAAAAGTGGGGGGCTTATAATATGGCTGATATTGTCAGAAAAAGGCAAAAGTACTTTACCAAGCACACAAAAGAAGAAATAGAAGGAGCTGATGATATTTCAGATGAAGAATTTGAAGAGTTCTATGAAAAAGTATCCAGAATTTGATGATTTAGACCAAGATTATTGTGATTTTATGGACGACACAGAAGATTCTGAAAATATAAAAACAGTATATATGGGAGCATCTTGATGAGTTTGCCCAAGTAAAGAAACAATGAAAAAAATCATTAGAAAAACCTTTTTAGAAAAACAAGGTATTGCCTTACTCAATACTCTTTTCTAAAGAAGAGCGACGTGCTCGTACGGAAGCTATCAGAGCGCGCTATCACGAGGCTGGTTATGACAATTTGCCTCACGAACTCGTCACTTTCCTTACCCTATTTGATGGCAAGGAAATCAAGCGCCGCGACGGCTATATGGTTTTTATTTCCTCGCAAAACCTCCCTACTCGCCAAGAGATGCTATACTACGAATCCGACGCAGGAGTTACCGAGCTTATTCCCTTTGGCACTATCAATGTTGATAAAATCTTCCTTTGCATCGATAGTGTAGGTAGTGTATGGGGCGTGATCGACCTTACCTCTTGGACGCCCTCGCAAAAACCTATTACCATTTCTATGGAGGCGACCTCTATACCGCCCTTGAAAATATCATTAAAGGCAAAGTAGAAGAAACAATTATACGATCTTAAAAACACAATACTATGGCAATAGACGGCGTAAAAAAATCATAGATAGCGATAGTGGCTACGACATTTATAACAACATCACCGAGCGTTATAAAGACGGTGAGGATATAGAAAAATCAGACAGGATTGGCTCAATGAGGAAGCTAATTTTTTTGTATTGATGAACTTTTTGCAGAAATCTATTGGACGGCTTTTTGCATACGCTTCTGGAAAAATAGGTTATCCCCACGATGAGGTGCGCACCAAAGCTTTGCAACTCATAGAACAAGGAGCAACACCGCTCTGGAATGAGATAGACAGTAAAGCCAAAAAAACAACGACAGAAAGCGCTTGATAAGCTCAAACTGCAACTGCAAGAGGACAACCCCAAGCCTCTTGTGAAACCTGCTCCCAAGAAACCTAAAACACCTTATTTTGAAGTAGGAGATGTGTTGGCCGTAACCATTAGTGAGCGTTATGGTATATGCTTTGTGTCAGCTGTAGAGGTTACTCCCCGAAGAATAGAGTATCATCTTGCTTTGCACGCGCTATATAAGCGAGCAGTTCCCTACAATGACCGACTTTCTGCAAAACGAACTCGCCTGTGGGAAAAACAACCAAGATTTCGCCCTCAAAACCGATTGCTGGTTCAACCATAAAGATTTAGGAGCGATACTGCCTTCCCTTAAAAAAATAGGGACAGTACAGTTGAAACCTTATAGTTTATGGACACTCTCACCCGCTCATAGTATAGAGGATATCTATGAAAAATCATAGAAGACAAAAAAATATTTTTGGAGGGAAACTCAAGAAAGTAGAGGAACTCGTTGAAAAAAAGTAATAGAAGAAAAACTTTTTAAAAACACACCATGAAAAAAACACCCTTTGGCTTTATAAAGATTCTTATCAGATAGAGATTATAGATGAAACTAATCTCGATGATAATCAAAAAAAGCCCTTACTCGTTACCAAGAACACCAGCCTTATGGTCGTGAAGTAGGCGACTATGACCAATTGATAGGTATTCGGCTCTATGAAAATGAAGAACCTATGGGTAAAGTATTGCTTGTGGCTGATACTTATAATGTGCTCACTGAGAAAGGGATTCTTTTAGATAATGATAGATTTCTGATAGCTTGTGGCTACGAGGTATTCTGTATTCTCTACCCTCCTTAGAACTCCTTTGGCATACGCAGGTAGATATGGCTACTTGCTTTGAAATAGTCCCCTATCAAGATGATTATATTACCCACGGCGAGGTGGAGATATCACGTCTGAACAAGCAGGGAGAAATCCTCTGGCAGTTCAGTGGGAAGGATATTTTCGTGTCGCCTATAGAGCGTACTCCTGCTTTTACCCTCTCTCCAATGGGAATTGAACTAGTCGATTTCAATTACGAAAAACTATCTCATCGATTATGATGGAAAGATCATTAGAGGATAGTGGATCTGTAACTAAGAACAATCCTTTTTTTCCCTTGCTGCAAATTAATAATTAATCATTGCTCATTAATCATTAAATTCGTATCTTTGTGGCTCGAAAATAACAACCTATTTAATCAAATAAAATTGCTATGATTTACATGGAATTGCTCGTTGTCCTTGCAGCTATTTTTCGTTGGTGCAAGGGTCGGAGGTATTGGTCTGGGGATCTTCGGGATGCTCGGCTTGGGAATTTTTGGTCTTTGGCTTTGGTTTGCCACCAGGGAAGGCGCCTATCGATGTGATGCTAATCATCGTAGCGGTGATTACCGCTGCCGCTACCCTACAAGCAGCAGGTGGATTGGATTATTTGGTCAAGGTGGCCGAGAAGATTCTGCGCCGCAACCCTGCTATGATTACCTTCCTTGCCCCCTGTAGTTTGCTATTTCTTTACCCTATTCTCTGGTACAGGGCACATCGCTTACTCTCTGCTTCCAATTATCTCTGAGATAGCCACCGATAGCAAGGTACGTCCTGAGCGTCCGCTCTCTATCTCAGTGATCGCATCCCCAACAGGCGATTACTGCGAGTCTCTATCTCAGCGGCTACCGCCGCTCTCCTCTCTGCCGAACTCTTAGGAGGCAAAGGGATCACCTTAGGTAACATCCTTATGGTGTGTATCCCTGCTACCCTTATTGGAGTGATTGTGGGGGCTATTGCAGTCAATTTCATCGGGGTACCTTTAGAGAAAGACCCTGAATACCTCCGCCGTGTACAAGAGGGACTTATCAAAACAGATAAGGATGAAAAAGAAGTTCTTACTCCTGAACAGCAAAAACGTGCTAAGCTCTCTGTAATCATCTTCCTCCTTGGGGTGCTCTCTATCGTTCTTTTTGGTTCTATAGACGCACTACGCCCTACCTTCCAGATAGACAACAAAATGGTAAAAATGGAAATGACCCAAATCATCGAAATTGTGATGATGTCTACTGCTGGACTTATGCTCATTTTTCTCTAAGGCAGATATAGGCAAAGCAGTCAAAGGATCGGTCTTTATCGCAGGTATGCAGGCGGTTATTGCCATCTTTGGGATTGCTTGGATGGGAGACACGTATTTCAATGGCAACATGGAATTTTTCAAAAGTCATATCGCTGAGATTGTAACGGCCTATCCGTTCCTCTTTGCTATTGCCCTTTTTGTGATGTCTATTTTCCTATTTAGTCAGGCAGCTACAGTACGTACTTTTATACCCATTAGGATTGTTATTAGGGATCTCTCCTATGGCTCTTATCGCTATGTTCCCTGCCGTGAATGGGTACTTCTTCATCCCTGAATTACCCAACTGTGGTAGCAGCAATCAATTTTGACCGTACTGGTACTACCCGTATTGGTAAGTATGTACTGAACCACTCTTTTTCAGATACCAGGCTTTGTAGCTACCATTGTTGCCATCATAGTGGGGTATACCATTATTGCTTTTTATGTAATTTTTTTGACAAAAACAAAATATGAATTTTCTAAAAACCGTCTTGGCAGTTATCGTGGGCTTTTTCATCACCTTAAGTATTGCCTTATTGGCACTTATAGGAATTGCTTCCACTTTTTGCTCCCCAAGGAAGAGACTTTTGTCGTGGAGGACAATGCTATTTTTGGAACTCAACTTCACCGAGCCTGTATATGAGTATGGCGCACCCTATGCGAGTGAAGGACTTCAACTATGAGATCGCTCAGGAGAATACCCCTACAGGCAATACTCAGAGCTATCAAGCATGCTCAGGAAGATCCCCATATCAAGGGAATTGTATTGGGCTCTACTGAAGGGGTGGAAGGGAAAACACACTTAACAGATATTCGCCATGCGGTGGAGGATTTCAAAAAGTCTGGAAAAATTCGTATATGCCTTCAGTGAAGGAGCATCCCAGTATGACTACTATTTTACAAAGTGCTGCTGACTCAGTTTTTTTGTGGGTACCTTTAGGCAGTGTAGAGGTACAAGGGCTCAGTGCTGAAGTACTCTATTACAAGGATTTACAAGAAAAAAATCAGGAGTGCACATGGAGGTCTTCCGTCATGGCAAGTACAAGAGTGCAGTAGAACCCTTCTTGGAGAATACCATGAGTGAGGCCAATAGAGAGCAGATTACAAGTTACCCTGCGTTCCCTTTGGAATAGTTATGCTCAAAGCGGTTAGCCTCGAGTCGTGGTCTTTCCCTGAGCGAACTTGATCAAGTGGCCGATAGTCTGTGGGGGCGCACTCCTGAACTGGCGCTCCAGCACCACTTAGTGGACAGAATTGCCTTCCGTGACCAATTCGAAGAGAGTGTTCGAAAAAGCATCCAAATGTAAAGAAGTCAATGACTTACAATGGGTGCCTATTGAGAAATATACGGAAAAAGGTAACCCTTGACCGCAAGAAAAAAATTTATATAAGGAGATCAAGAACGACAAAATCGCTGTGATCTTCTGTGATGGAGAGATCATTGAGGGGCAGTCTACTGCTGGCAAGGTAGGGCACGAGACCATTATCAAAGCCCTGCGTGATGCACGCGAGGACAAGCGGGTCAAGGCTATTGTCCTAAGAGTAAACTCCCCTGGCGGAAGTGGTTTGGCATCCGAACTCATCCATAGGGAAATAGCTCTCACTCAAAAGAAAAAAACCTGTATATGCCTCTATGGGCAATGTAGCCGCTTCTGGAGGGTACTATATTAGCTGCAATGCTACACGTATCTTTGCCGATCGGCAGACACTCACCGGATCCATAGGAGTCTTTGGAGTGGCGCCGAACTTGAGCGAACTTGCCCAGCGTTGGGGAGTACACAGCCAACAGGTAAGCACCCACCCTTATGCACTTTCCTATAGTCTTTTTGAGAAAACGCCAGAAAAAAACACGCCAAGTAATCACTGAAGAAATAGAGTCTTTCTATAAAAATTCGTCCAACGTGTAGCGGATGGTCGTCATATGTCGTGGGAAGAGGTAGATGCTCTTGCTCAAGGACGTGTATGGACAGGACAAGAAGCCTTAGAAAAGGGCTTAGTAGATGAGATAGGTTCGCTAAGAGAGAGCATCGCTTACGCTGCTAAGGAGCAGAAACTCAGCGAAGGAAAGTACCTACCTGTGGCTTACCCTGTTATAGAAGTGAATTTTTATGGATTATATGAAACAGAGATTCCGTGCCTCTTCGCAAGCAGAGCTTAAAATGCTACTACAGGAAGAAATAGGAAAAAGAGCTATACGAACAGCTTCAACACACCAAGCAAGCACTTCCTACCTCAGGAGCATTCCTGCAAGCCAAGATGCCCTATCAGGTAAGAATCTGATAAAAAGCTATGAAGTATAGAGACTACTTGCCCATGACTTCCCTTATAGAACTGAGGATAACTCTTGCAAGTGGTCTCTATATTTTTCCTCACAGAGGAAGGGTTTCCCAAGGGAGGTAATATAGGAGATAGCCTCCTGAGGCAAAGTCCCTCTAAGGGTAGTAATCCCATCGGAATAGCGACTGGCCAGCTTGATAAGATTCATACTATTGGGTTCTTTGAGCTCTGGTGCTTGATCGGGAGTAATCTCGTCAAAGGCAATTTTTCAAGAATTCCTTCATCGAGAGAGCCTGTAAAAGGTTCACGTAAAAACAAGTGATAACTTTGGTATGTTGGAAGATGGGTTCTTCCTTACAGTAGGTCTGTAAGTATAGTGGCAGTAGTGCCCCTAAGCCAACCCTGTATATGGATCAGATCAGGCGACCAGTTGAGCTTCTTGACCGTCTCTACTATGCCCTTGGCAAAAAGATACAGCGCTCATCGTTGTCCGCGTATAACTCACCATCCTTATCGAAGGACTCTTCGAGCTTGAAGTACTCATCGTTATCTATGAAATAGACCTGCATGCGCTCTTTCTGAATAGAAGCAACCTTGACAATCAAGGGCATATCTATATCATTGATAACTAGTTCATCCCCTGAGAGACGAATCACCTCATGTAGTTGATGTCTTCTCTCATTGATATCCCCATAGCGGGGTGTGAATATACGCAATTGCCCTCCTGTAGTATTGAGAGCTCTTGCCAAATCAAAAGCAAGTTTTGGATACTTCCGTTTCTGCCTGATAGGGCAGTACCTCGGAGGAGACATAAAGTATCTTTTTACTTTTCATAGTATCCTTATTTTTAGATAATAAAACTATTCAAGGGCAAAGTTACAAAAAAAGTTGAATTATTTTTTTATTTTTTTATTTTTGTTGTTTTTTTACATCTATAATTATTAAATAAATGAAAATTTTTAACAAAACATTAGAATTAGAGCGCTTTTTAGCTCCTTTTTCACCAAGAAAAAAAGACCATAGGCTTAGTTCCTACCATGGGGGCTCTGCACCAAGGGCATCTCTCCCTGATGAAAAAAAGCTTTAGAAGAGAATGAGGTGGTAGTAGTGAGTGTCTTTGTAAACCCCTACCCAGTTCAACAATGCAGAGGACTTAGAGAAGTATCCACGCAACCTGGAGCGAGATGCTGCCACTATAGCAACACTATCCGATAAGATCATCCTTTTTGCCCCTGAGGTCTCTCAGATGTATGAGGGCACCCTACTCAGAGAGCTATGACTTTCATGGATTGGACAAAGTCATGGAAGGAAGCTCCCGCCCAGGCCACTTCGATGGAGTGGCTACCATCGTAGAAAAAAACTCTTTCGCTTGGTGCACCCTACCCGTGCCTATTTTTGGCGAAAAGGACTATCAACAGATTCTCATCATCAGAAGTATGGTCGCCCAGCGCAAGCTTAATCTTACCCTTGTCCCCTGCCCTATCGTACGTGAGGCCTCTGGGCTGGCGATGAGCTCTCGCAATGAGCGCCTCTCCCCTCAGGGAAAGGCACAGGCGGCTTTTTATCTACCAAGTACTTACTGAGGCTAAGGAGCGTTTTTGCTTCCCACTCCGTCGAGGAGGTTACGGCTTTTGTCAAAGAACAGTTCGCTGAGAAAGCGGAGGTAGAACTGGAGTATTTTATCATTGCCGATGAGCGTACCCTACAGCCCGCCATTACGAAGGAAGCTGGTGTAGCTTATCGTGCTTTTATCGTCGCCTATATCGAGGGCGTACGCCTGATTGACAACTTAGCCTTCTAACTATGCAACAGATTACCAGTACTCAAAACTCCCTGATCAAATACCTATACTCCCTCTCTGAGAAATCCAAGCTCAGAAGGGAGCATCAGGAGTTTCTCTTTGAGGGAAAGCGAGAGCTCTCCTTGGCCATCGCTGCCGGTTACCATATCAAGCAATTATTCTTTTGCCCTGCTATCCTTCCAACAGCGGAGGTAGAACGTCCCTTTGCAGGCTATCCCCTGACCGAGATATCACTCCCCTGTCTATGAAAAAGCTCTCCTATCGCTCTTCTACCGAGGGAATTTTGGCGCTTGCCCAGGGGAAAGATCTTTCCCTATCAGCCTTGTCTTTTGATAAAGAAAATCCACTCTTACTCATCGCTGAGGCGCCTGAAAAACCTGGCAATATAGGGGCGCTACTTCGCACTGCTGATGCTGCTGGGGTCGATGCGGTATGTATCGCCAACCCCAAGACAGATATGTACAACCCCAATGTAATTCGCTCCAGTGTAGGTACCCTCTTTACAGTCCCTATAGCCACAGCAAGTACCGAAGAGTTGCTACACTTTTTAGCACAGAAGCATTTTACCCTCTATTGTGCTGCCCTCTCAGCCTCTGTTCCCTATGACAGTGTTTCCTACAAAGGACGCACTGCTATCGCAGTAGGTACTGAGGATGTAGGTCTCTCTCCCCAGTGGCTTGAGGCTTCTTCTCAAAACATCATTATCCCTATGCGAGGCAAAATAGATTCCATGAATGTATCGGTAAGCGCCGCTGTACTGATCTTCGAGGCTGTACGGCAGAGACATAGTAAAGAATGAAGTTGTACTCTGAGCAGAGAACTCCTGGTAATTTTACCAAAACTTTATCACTCCCAAAGGAAATCGTTATACATTTTTCCGTACCTTTGCCCAAAGGTATAACTATGTTACTGATTTATACAGAAAAAGAGTCCTCGCCTGATGTATATCTGCGAACATATCTTTGTCAATATGCTAGGACTTTCCATAGAGATCACTACCGATCTGGAGACTTTTGTCAAATCTGACGAAAGTAAGCTCTCTTATGCCAAATCACCTATTGGGAATGAGTTCTTTATCAAAAACTTTTGGACTCCTTTTCCAAAAGGGAGTGCAGCCTATAGAACTCTTGGTGGATCACTGGGAAGGCATTCCCTATTTTTTGCTACCAAAAAGGAAATCTTCCTTTTGACATCCTCTCTGCGGCTTTTTCTACTGACTCGCTATGAGGAATATCTACACCATGAAGCACATCCGTCCACTCCTTTTTGCTGCGAGAGATAGTGTAGGATATGAGTATCATTTCTTAGAGCTTCCTATCGTGGATATATGGGTGGAGAAGTTCCGCAAAGCCTTGGTGGAGAAGTATCCTAACCTAACCTTTGCTCCCCGTGAGGCCTCGACAGTTTCCGTTATCGAAGTGGCTAAGGCATTCAAATACAAAACACAAGGGTATCCTACGTACGCTATTGAGGGGCTGACTCACTTTTTACCCTACAATGGACACAACTGGGAGAACTCCTTCGCGTGGTGATGGGCAGAAGTAAAGATCCCTTTGATTTCTATGAAGCACTGATTGACTTCTTCCAAGAGAGAAAACTACACCCAACCTTCTTTTTCTATTAGGAGATTATAATTATTACGATCAGGGCTTTCGTATAACAATTTGAGATACAAGTACTTAATAAAACATATTGCTGATTATGCCATTGTTTCTGTCTTAGGATCCTATGATGCCACTTCTCGAGAGGAGATATTGCTTAAAGAGCGTGAACGTATGAGCAATATCATCAACCGCCCTGTAAGGCGCTTTCGTGCCAATAATAACCTATTACCCCTGCCAGAGCTCTACCAACACTTGGCCGCTACAGAGTTCAAGGAGGATTATACCATGGGGTATCTCTCTCATATAGGCTTTTCGAGCAGGGACTTGCACGCCCTATATCTTCTACGATATCCGCCTGGAAGTACAGATTCCTATTGTGGTACATTCCTTCGCACTGCATTGGCAACATATTGACAAACAATGCACTAAAGAAACGCTCTACTTGATAGAAACGATAAAGCAACAAGTAGCAGACCTCAAGGGAGATTTTTATCTCCATCTTTCCCCAGAATACCTCAGCAAAGCCCCTAACCGTTTCTCTTTTGTATAAAAAAAGTGGTTAATTAGGAATGGGTAAAGTCAGCAAGAACTCACGCCCCTGCTCACTGTCTCTTCATCTTAGGGCGGAAAGAGCGTTTTTTTGTCAAAGCCTTTGCTGTCTATTTTCAAGTCGTTGGACAGTTCAGGGCGATTGCTCGGCTTGGGTTTTCAGGTCGGAAAGGTATTGCTCGATGTGTTGCCATACAAAATCAGGGTCGATATAGACGCCGAGTTCCTGCAAATTCACATAATGGGTTGCCCTATTGTTTCCTCTGGGGTCTTTATTAAAAATCAGCAATAAAGGACTTTTTAAGACAAGCCACGGGCTTTTGGTCTTCCAGCTTAAAAGATATTCTGCTCACGTAGGGCTTCCATTTGTTCCAGCAGGGTATCACAAGTAGCCGATAAGTAGGAGGTTATCCTAATTTCTTTTCCCGTCATTCATCAGTGCATAGCGTTCGCCATACCACAAATCAAATAGATTGTAATGCCAATCGTCAGGGTCGGCAAAATCCCAATGGGTGTATATTTTTAGAGCGTGTGGCAAAGAGGTGTACAAGCGCATTGCCCACATAGAGTGCTGAGTGCAAAAGCCTCATCATCGGTAGGGTCGTCAAAGGTTAGCCAACTTCTGAGGGAGGCTCATCCCTACCTCTGGTGGCAAACGGCGGTCATAGATGAGGTTTTCATCTATGCCGTAGTCAGCGACTTTATAGTCGTAGTAATCTTTGAATTTAGAGATGATTTTTCATTTTTAGGGGTTAGGGTTTCAGGGATAGGGTCGAACGAGGCTGACAAGTCAGAGGACCAAAGGCTAATTCCTATTCTCTATTTCCTATTCTCTAACTTATTAAGTATCTAGTTCAGGGTAATCCCAAGCGTTGTAAATGTCAGTAAAGTTGTCGTTTTCTTGTCCTTTGCAACACAACCATTCCAAACCTGCACGACGTTCCATTACTACCCCCTCATCTATCCCTGCAGGATCGGAGCCATTCACACGGGCATTGACTGCTGCCCAGTGGTAACGATAGTGCAAGTCCAAGGCTTGTAATATTTCTTCTATGGGGCGCAAGGTAGTATTTGCCATAAAGTCATCAAGATTTTTGAAGCGTTCCATAGTACCCATCACCAAATCACAATCACAAATCTGATTTGGGAAAGACAATTCTTCCACCACACCCAAAGCCCATAGCAGCACCCAAATAGACTCGTATTTCCAAGCGGCATTTATCGCTTCTGCCTCGCTTACATTATTACCTGATATTATTTTTTGTTCCTTTGGAGTAAGCAGGTCAAGAGCACCGTATCTAGCCGAAAGAAAATCTTGTGTCATAAACTCTCTATCCTCCTCGGTATATCCATTTTTACCAATGGACAAAGCGCACATTATAGAAGTAAAAAGAACAGGCAAGCCGCTCAATGACTTCCTTTTTATCACGAGGGATTACTTCATCAGTTTCATAGCGCAAAGGCAAATGCTCTATGAAAGGTACATTTTGAGCTTGTAGTATCGCAATACTTTTATTTTTGCGCTCTTGCGCAGTGATTGTTTTATTATTCATAAGATTTAGATATTAAAAATTTTTCATTTTATTCCTCAAAATGCATTTCATCTACAAAAGCAATATTCGTTATCCATAAGCATTTTTCAGGTAATCGTCAAAGCTATCAGCAATGACTACCATTTCATCGGGGTCGTGAAGGAATCGCACTACTTGCCCCTACTTTACCTGTAGCAGAAGGCGAAAAAGTCTATAAAAAAAGCTGTGAGGTGCCGCCATTGTTCATACAATCGGAAAAAAATGCAACCAATTAAGCTGTGAGGCATCACTCGTAATGCGCTCATCAATAGGAACTTCCTCGTACTTACGATTGATATAATCGGCATAAAAATCAAAGGCTTCATTTTGAGTTTCTACTATCTCCTGAGCCGAAAGCAGGTAATAAGGGTAATCTCCCATAGCTTCATCAGCTCCTAAAATAAGGTCGCTCACCGTACCTTTTTCATATTCACGCCAATAAGTCCCATCAATATGGCAAAGTAAGTCTATCAAACTCTCTGGCACTTGTGGGTAACGACTGCGGAGGGCTTGCAAATCAGCATCGGTAGCACCGTGGGCTGTACCCATAAGGTTTTGCCACGCTTCTTCTCCACTGTTATCAATATAGGCTTGTTTCAAGCCTTCAAGGTATTGTTCTACTAAGGTCATTGTGTGTTTTTTTAAATTAAAAAAATCTTGTTCTATAATCCCCTCTTCAAAGGAATAATCTTTTGAGTCTAATATATCCCATATTTTTCTGAGTGAACTCTTCAAAAGAATTGGCTAATACCACCTCATCGCTTTGGTAATCAATCACAGGGTATAGCATAATCACTTGCCCTTTCACTCCATTGGTAGCGGGGTTGAGATCTATGCAAATACGAGTTGTCGCCTCAAAATCTGTAAATGGAACCCAGCCTTTTATCCCATAATACAGATTGAATTTTTATTAGGATTGAGCTCATCAGCAATAGATTCCCCTTCAAAGTCCTCCACCTGCATTTGGTAGGTCTCAATAATTTCATCTGTGGGAAGCAATAAGTTATACCCCATAAAATAGTGGGGGCTATCACTTTGCTCTTGTCCGTTGAAAGTACGCAAAAACTCTTTGAAACTCTCAGGGAGGGGTTGCGCTATAACATCTTCTAACGCCTTAATTTGACCCTCCTCAGCAGGTTTTTGAAAACTTTCACCTATTGAAGGCGCCATAGCAAGTAATGATTGTTGTATCTTCTGCCAAAGAGATGGTGTATTGTTATTCATTTATAGGTTTGTATGATATTGTTAATAATAGACATCAGACGGGGCAGACAAGTCGGATGCCTGACCCCCTAATACTTATAATTCACTTTCCCTAAAGCAATAGGCTCTGGATTCTGTACGACCCAAGCAGTGGCTAATTCGCAAAGGCGGTGACTGCCAGTGCCGTCATCTTCCAAAATGTGCTTTTTGGATATGGGCTACTTCAGCAAGTTCATTCTCCGAGAGGGATTGCCTTGTTGCAGGTAACCGGTAATAGCATTGAGCATTTTTTGATATTCCTTGTTCCAATTACCCATAGCGTTACGCAGGAGTTCATCATTCACCCCTGCCAGCTATGCGCACTACCTCACCTTGTACTGTGGAGGCGCCGCCACTGCTAGGGTACCAAGAGTTCCCACGCCTGCTCATAGCGTTTTTTTCCCATGTTTCGCCAGCGAGTACAATGGGCGATTTGCCATCGTGCTGTATGCGACGTGGCACAGGAGGAACATCAAAGAGTTTGTATAATTGTTGGAGGGCAGAGTCCGTTTGCTCTAAATATTCGGGATTAAATCCTTGGCGATGGAACTCGAAGTCTTCACCAATGCGGGTTACTTGCTCTTTGGCAAACTTAGTGGGTTTGAGTCCTGCTTTGAGATAGACTTCGGCAACTTTAGCAGCCTTCTCTATATAAGCATTTCTTAATCTGGAAAGCATACACTCCATTGGGTTATACCCTCTATCATCTTTTGCTTTGATATCAGCACCTTTTTCAATGAGTAGCTGGGCTGCTTCGGCATTATATTCAGCAAAAGTGTAAAGGAGTATTCTTATATTTATCCTGCGCCTCTATATCGGCACCTTTTCCTAGTAGCAGTGCTACTCTTTCTACATTATTCACCTGAGCATGATAGTGCAGCGGCGTGCGGTCGTATTCATCTTTTTACATTAATGTCTGCTCCTTGTGCAATGAGCCAGTCCATGAGCTCCAAGGGAATATCATAAAAAGAGAGCGCTGGTTTTTTAAACGAATATCGGTCGTAAGCGTTCAGTTCACATTCGTTAAACACCGCTTTTAGCGCATCTAAATCTTTGGCTTCTATCAGTTCGTAGAAGTTGGCGGGGAGGGTTTTTCTTTTTCTTTGCCATTTTTCTTAATTGTTAATGGTTAATTGTCAATAGTTAATGATTGCAGGAACAAAGGTACGTATTATTTTGATAATTATCAAATTGATGACATAAAAAAACAAGGTGTTTGTGACACCTTGTTTTTTTATAAAACCTAAAACAATTCTTATTTTTTTGGTTTCAATCACTTTCCAGATACCTGCAGCACAACAAGCACCAATAAAATGGACCTACAATGAAAAATCCAAAGATGTTCTAAAGCAGAGCCACCAGCATATAGAGCTGGAGCGATACTACGTGCAGGATTCACTGAAGTTCCTGTATAACGAATACAAGCCAAGTGAACAAGCACTAAACCTAAAACCAATAGCTAAGCCTGCAAATTTGTTAGTTTCACCATTTTCTTTTTGATGTTGCTCCTAAAACGATGAGCACAAACACGCAAGTGAAAAATAATCTCTGCCAACAAACCGCCTAAAACAGTTACATTTGCATCCTGCAAATCATTAGCACCTGTGCCTGTTAAACCTGCATTAGAGGTTAAAACAAACAAAAAGCGTTGAACCAATTAACGCTCCAATAACCTGCGAGATCATATAGCCCACAGCATCCTTGCCATTCATTCTTCCTGAAAGGAATACTCCCAACGTAATCGCTGGATTGATATGGCATCCTGAAACACCTCCTATGGTATAAGCCATTGCTACAACTGATAAACCAAAAAGCTAAGGCTGTACCAATTACTGTTGAAGGATCGGCATTTGTGCAACCTAAACTTACAGCTACACCACATCCCATTAAAACAAGCACCATAGTGCCAAACATTTCTGCTAAATACTTTTTCATATTCTTTTTAATTAAACGTATTTATTATTCAGTGGCAAAGGTATAAAAAAATATTGAAAAACAATTTTTTTCTTATCAAAAAGCATTATTATTACAACTTATATTGCTGGAAAAAGTTGTTAAATGAAGTGCTTAGTAGTTTTTTTCTTAGTGTCATTTATTCTCAGATTGATTACTTATCCATTCGCACGATACGGGGCTGGAAAGTACCGATGATATCTACCAGATCGCTTTGGGAAGCCATTACGGTTTCTATGTTTTTTTATACGCCATAGGAGCCTCTTCGGCATTGCCTCCGATGAGGGTAATATCTTTGGCTTTGAGGGCTTTTTGATATCGGAGTTGGTAAAGCGGTTCTTGCTCTCATTGCGCGAGAAAGCGCGCCCTGCTCCGTGTGAAGCAGAATCGAAACTCTCGGCATTGCCCTTGCCGCGCACTATGTAGCCGGCATCCGTCATTGAGGCAGGGATAATACCCAGTACCCCTCCCCTGCTGGAGTTGCCCCTTTGCGATGTACTATCACCTCCTTGCCATCGTGAATTTCCTTCCAAGCAAAATTGTGGTGGTTCTCGATACGCGCCCTCAATCGGCCGCCTACAGCCTTTATCAATCGGCGGTGGATGTCCTCATGACAAGCCGAAGCGTAATCGCCGGCGAGGTTCATAGCCGTCCAATACTCCAAACCTAAGTGGGTATTGAGGTCGAGCCACGCAAACTGCTGGGCTTCTTTTGGGTAGCGGACATTGTTCGGCTGCCACACGCACATAATACTGGGCAATTTCAGCACCAAAAACCACGCGAACCGCTATGCGAAAGTATACCGAGATATTTTTCCTTTCGGTAAACCTATTTGAGGGTCGTCTGCCAAGAGTTCTACCTCGCCAAACTCCACAAAGTGATTGCCACTGCCCGAAGTACCCATCTGCTTGATTACCTTATCCTTCAATCGTTTGAGGATAGGAATCAGCGAAAAAGTATCGCGGTCGAAAAATCTCGTGTTCTACGTGCGACTTGTGGGTTTCGTACATACCGAACTTCGTATGCTCGGCAAGGGCTTTTTCGTACTTATCACGTGCGCCCGCAAGGTAAGATACGGGTATATCCAAGATACTGAGGCACATACGACAACCGATGTCCAAGCCCACGCCATAAGGAATAACTGCATTCTCTACCGCCAATACGCCCCCTATGGGCAAACCATAGCCACTGTGCGCATCGGGCATTAGGGCTCCCCCTACCGAAATAGGAAGTTTGAGAGCCGTGTAGAGTTGCGTTTTAGCCTCTTCGGTGATGTCGTTACCAAAAAAATATGATAAGGGGCACGGGTAGCGTTGAGCTGTCTTTTTTTCAGTTTTGGTAGATGAAAGCAGTGCTTCGGCTATCTGACCAAAAAGTAAGGTGTCCTTCGTATTGTGCGGGATTTTTTTAGAATATCTTCAAGTACCGACTTTACATAAGCGGTATTCTTAGTAGCGAAATTGCGCTTCATCACTTCCAACGCTACATTAATAGATTGATTATTTGGGAAGCCTAACTTGAGGAGGTCTTTTCCCTTTGAGTTTTAAATTTGCCATAATTTACTAATTAGACAGATAAGGAAGCACGATTTGCTGTATATCACTCAAAAAAAGGCTTCTCTATTCTCTTTAAATTTTTTTGTTTTCGTTTAAAAATATCGACGATAGTGCTAGAAAACTCATACCAAATATCGCCACTGCCTTTGATATTACCTATACGCTGGGTATTATCATCAGGATAGAAAGAGATAGGTTCCTTTATAAGGGGCTTTTTGATATTTGCTGTGAAATAGATTTCATCAGCGCTGCCATAAGCGCCTTTTTTGAATAGAAATCATTTGCTGGCTTTGCTCCACTACTCGGTAAAAAAATGTAGTGCTTTTTTTCTTAAAGCCTAAGGGTTTTTAGTATTTGATAGAGTTCTTTTTACCATCTCGTCGAACTCAATTTGTGTAGCTGTTTTTCTCTTTCATAGTAGATTTGCTAATTGTTCTTTTTCTTTCTTTCCATTTTGGATAATCAAAGACAAAGGTGTATTGCTCCCCCACTTCTTTCGCTAAAAGTTCTGCCGAGGTGAGTATGCGGTTTACGAAAATATACTCACTTATGGGATCTTTTGAAATCGGATTCAGGAGGGTAATTGTCATTGAAAATCTCTTGGTAGAGATGGTTGAGTTCCTCTAATTCTTCTTTCAAATAAGGATTGATATCCAAATCCGCAATCTCCACATTGCGAGGAGTAGGATTTTTCACGTTTTCCTCTATCCAAATAGGGGAACAAAAGAACTCAAATTGGTATTTAAATTCAAACTTTTTCATAGGATTAATTTTTTAAGACTTAGAATAACATAGAAAACACCGTGAGTATTGCTATTTATCACAGAATGAGTATGTTAATTGATAATACCCCTACATATTTTTTTCCATTGCTCTGGGTTATGTACCTTTTGTAGCAATTGCTTTACATAAGGGCGAATCTGCAAACGGGCTTTCTCGCCTGCTTCTTCTGAAATCCCTTCCTTAGTAGATTGATAATACAACAGTGGCCAGAGAAGTTGTTCAGCAGTTTCATCATAACCGTGCAAGCGATGCGTAAAATAACCTTCGATTTTTTTCCTGCTTCATACAGTTGTATTAAAGCCTTAAAACCTTCATCTATCCCCCACGCACAAAGCAATTTGGCAGCACAAAGTTCAATAAAGACATCTTCGTGGGTAAGCAGTTTCTTAAGACCATCAATGCGTTCTTGTGAGATATCCTCAGGTTCGAGATCTTCAGGGAAAGTAGTGTAAGTAACTCCTTGGGGAATACTTTTTTTAAAAGTTCTTGTATGTATTTTTTCCATTGTTAATTGTCTATTATCAATTTATTCATTTCCCTCTTTGCTTCTGCACGTTCTTTCTTATAGCTTTTTTCTACATAAGTGCTTTTGAAATCGGTGCCTTTGAAAGTGCGCACAGGGTTGCCACGTTGCACTTGGGTGTGATTGTCCAATGGCTCTGCGCTTGCTCGGCAAGTTGCTGAAGCTCTATTTCGGCGAGTTTTTTTCTTTAAGGCGGGCAAGGGCTAGTTTCTTATTATCCAGCTGTGAACGTGAATCCTGTGCCAATACGCTGATACCCGTAGGTAGGTGGGTGGCGCGTACTGCTGAATTTACCTTGTTCACATTCTGTCCACCATTGCCTTGCGAGCGAGTGGTTTGGAACTGTACATCGCGCCCGAAAAAGACTGGCGTTGCAGTTGGTCAAGCTGAAAAACACCTATATACCAGTTACTGCGCTGGTGAAACTTGCGAAAAGTGCTCTTGCCTACCCAGCAGACTGTACCCAGCCAAGTTTTCAAAAACGATGCTAACTCCTTGCCTTTTGAGTTGCAGGGTAACGGATTTGACAGTGAGATTGGCATCGCCTTCCTCACGACTGAGAATGGTATAGTCGATGCCTGCTTGGGCAGCCTCTTGCAAAAAAATGTTTTCAGCACTTTTGGCCACTACCCATTGGCATTCTAAAGGACCGCGTCCAGCGGTGATTTGTATAATTTTTTCTTCCATTTTTCTTTTTTTGTTTATAGTTGCACATACGGCTTGCACTCTAAAAAGCATCTCCCCTATTTCCATTGCTGAGGTGTGATACTTAAGGGATGCTATTTCTTTCAGCGGGGTGCGTTTGTACTTTTCCTTAGGGTTTATAGCGCTTTTGGTATTGATTCCACGAATAACTGCCTCCATAGATTTTTGCTATGGATAATCCCCCAATTCTTATAGTCACTTATGATTTTTATCAAGCTCGGCGAGTTCTCGCTCTATGGCTATATCTACCGGACGGTAATGCGTAATCATATTAGGCTTTTACGCGCAGTTCAAAACGCCACGCCTCGGTAAACTCGTAATAGGTTTCAAAACGGTCTTTTTGGCGATTGAAACACTCTATTCTCGCAAAATAGGCACGTTCTTTTTCGGTGAATTTTTTTCTTTTCAAGAGCTCTTTCCCATTCCCACTGACTAAAAAGCGTACAATTCCCTGTTTGCGAGCTACATAGATTCGCTTGCCTCGGCGCTTTTTTTCTTCTTTTGGAATTTGCGTGTATCAGCGTATTGGAAAGTATTGATTTTTCTAAAAAGTGTAGCAAAAAGTCGGCTTGCTTGCCTTGTCGCACATCTTCCCTGAGTACAAAGAAACGCACATAGCCCTTTTGGTAAGGTTTTTTTCAAGCGGTACCAAAGGCAGGTTTCGTCTCTGCTTTTTCTAGTTCAGCATGGCGATTACAGCATTCGCGCAGATATTTCTCGTGGTCTTCTCGAGCAATACGCTGGCGAGAACGCAAATTGCGGAGGCGAGAGAGGCCTTCGGGGGTAATATATAGATTTCCCATTGAATTAATGTTTACTGATTAACGATTAATTTGCTTGGGATTTTTTTGTAGTAGCATAAAAGCCCGAAGCTGTCGCCCGGGCTTTTTGTTGTATGATAGAGTATGCTACATCAAGCTAATACGCCACGAAGCGTTACCTTGTGCAAAAGGTAATTCTACGGTAATATGTAACTTGATATATTTCATTTCTTCTGTTATTTTTTTATTAAGGTTAAACAATTCGTTCTCGAAATCGGGGGCAAAGGTAACGATTAATGTTCAACGATTAATGATTAATAACAAATAATTAACAATTTACAGATAAACATTAATCGTTGAATATTAAAAATTAATCCTTATTTTTTTGCACTCTATGAAAAAGTATTTTTTACCCTTTATTCTTAGCAGCTTTTTGCTGCTAACGGCTTGTAATAAGACCACTCCGACAATCAGCTCCCTATGCCTAAAAAGGAAGAGGGACAGCCCTCTCCCTCAAAAAGAACAGCCCTCCTCCAAGGAGACTTTTTCTTGCAGGAACTTTCCTCCAGCTCTTTGGAAAAGATGACTGGTCTCCTTCCCAATGGGAGCAGTACCTCTCGGAACTCAAGGAGCTAAGAATCCATACCCTCATCGTACAATATACTGCTTTCAAGAATGCGTATAACGATATTACTTGGTTCGATTCAGCCAATACTTTCACCACTCAGAAGAGTCGTCTTACCTTGGCACGAGTCCTTGAAGCAGCACAAAGACAAGGAGTAGAAGTTCATATAGGACTCCACTTTGACGATTCTTATTGGCAGCACCAGACCGATAGGGCGTGGCTGGAGCTTAATGCCCAACGCTGTATTGCCTTAGCCAAAGAACTGCATACCCAGTTTGGTAATCATCCTGCTTTCAAGGGATGGTATATCCCTCACGAACCTGAGCCCTATGCCTATGGTTCTGATGAGAAAAATAGCCCTTTTTAGAGAGGTGTTCGTGAACCCTATTGCTGATAGAATTCATAAGTGGGATCAGAAACCTGTTTCTATCGCTGCCTTTTTGGAATAGCGCTCTTACCTCTCCCAATCAGCTCCAACACTTCATGGCAGAATTGGCTAAGAGCCATCTGCAAATCATCATGTTACAGGATGGCGTAGGAGCCAAGCACGTAACACTTGACCAATTAGGTACTTATTACCAAAGTGCCCAAAAAGGGACTTTTTGAGGAAAAACAAGAACTATAAAGGAGCTTTTTGGGCAGATCTCGAAACTTTCTATTCTCCTACGGGGGAATACCCTTTTACTCCAGCGTCCTTTGATAGGGTAAGGCAACAACTCTCTATAGAAACCGCACTCCCCAAGGTAAGTAAGACAGTCTCCTTCCAGTATTATGACGATATGAGTACACTAAGCCCTCACAAGGCGCAAGCACAAGCCCTTAGAGAAGCCTACAAAAAAATGGCTGAATCAAAATACAAACGCCTTCACAAAACAAGCAGATAGATATAGTCCCTAAAAAGGCTCGTAAGTCCTTGCTCAATACAACTACAGTATACTCTTGTTAGAATAGTAAAAAGCTTCTCTTTACCTAGGTAAAGAGAAGCTTTTTTTGTAAAGATTCTTCAATTGATGATTTTTTTAATTTGTCATTTATTCCTCATCATCCCTCTAGTCTCCTGTAGGGTATTGTTGCTTTTTTTACGGCTAATTTATTCTTGCTTACCCAAATACGAATAGTTCCCTCTGGGACTAATTTGTTTCAGGTATCTCCTATTTTTTTCTATTTTTAAGGAAACCATATTGAAGTCCTTGATACCATTGGGAGTAATTTCTCCTGAAAGGACAGAAACATCACGTGTTTTGATCCCTGAATCAATAATATTCATATCCAAATAGGCCGTAAACTTATTACCACTCCCCGATATAATTGTTCCTCTTCCTGTTGCTTGTTCTTCATTTACAAAAGCTTCATTTACGTAATCTGTTTTTTTACTTTGGTTCCCACCTGATCATAGAACTTAAAACGATAGCTTTCAATTTCTTCGCCTATAGAATAGCTGTCTTTTCTCAAGACTAGTATATATCATTTGCAAGATACCTGTAGCAAAAAAATCCCTTGAATATTAGGCGGATTTGTCCCTCGTTAATCGTCATTCCATTGGCTGCCATTTTAGCTATAAAATCTTCTGAAATAATGGCTTTAGCCTCACTTGGAATATCAAATCTTTTTAGGTTCTTTATTGTCCGATTTGGAACAAGAAACCATCATAAATAGCGCACAAGCTGCTGCGCAAAATACATAAATTGCTTTTTTTCATTTTGTCATTTTTTTATTATTAGAGAACAAAGATAGTGATTAATGAACAATAATCAATGACTTATTACAAATAATTAACATACCCTCTTATTATTAATCAAAATTAACTATATTTGTCACTACATTAACAATCTTTCTAAAAATGAAAAAAATTTATTCTCTTTGGCTTCCTATTTTTGGGCTATACTTGTACTCCTTTTTTTATATTTACAATGCCCGATAGTATCAATAGTCTCGGATGGGCTATGTATGGAAGTGGTTTTTCTATCCGTTTTTGCTTTTACTCGTCACTATTACACTCATTTACTATAGTTTTAAGTATAGAATAGTTAAAATAATAAGTATTATACTCGGCATTGGTTTTGTTTCTACTATTTTTTGTTTTTTTCAGAGGAGTAGATATTACTGAAAACTACAAAAATGGTATTTATGCTATCAAAATGCCTCATAAATACAAGTATTGGTATGACTATCTGGCATATCAATGATGATCCTTTCTACTCAGATATGGCACCTCCTAAAGAATTAGAGTTTGACAAAGCAGCGGGAATACATGTTCAATGGCTCCTCTAATATTTTCTTTTTCCTCCGAAAATAAATTAATTACTTATCACTATAATTCTTTAGATAACATTATCTATTTTTTTCAAAAAAATAGATACCAAAGGAACATCAAAAAGAAAGGCTGACATTCCAAAACCAAAAAGACGGAGCAAAGGGGAGTTTTCTTGGGAGATTACTATATTGATTTTTGATGAAAACTATTACCATACATGGCTAGTTGATAAGGTAACTATAAGGTGGTGTTCTTCTTGGACGGGAAGTGGCAATTGGCAGAGGTCTATTTTTGATATTAACCAAAGTGGTCGTATGGCCTACCTAAAGACCACCTACCTAATGCCTAAGGACTATCAAAAAATTTCTTCACCAGCCCAGTACTTTCCTGCGAAAAGGAGACGAAGAAATGGAAATTTTCCATAAGGAAGCCCTCTACAGACAAAAAAACAATGGGAGTATTCTATCTATTTCAATGGTAATGACATTTATTTTTATAATTGAAAGATTTACTAATTATTACTAATTACCCTCATTACTTCCTTAATGTCTTTTCTTTTTAGAGTATGCAACGGGTTTGGCATAGCCAATACGTAAAAGGATTTGGGGATAGAGATTTTCTTTAGGGAAATTTTTGCGTAATGCTATATTTATTTCTGGCACTTCACAGGGCTGATTCAGGTAGGCATGAGCTATACCTGCCTGAGTAAGCAATAGCAGAAAAACGTTCGAGAGTACGGCCAGTCTGTATCCAAGTACGAATATCATTCCCTCGGTGGTGAGTAGTACCATGTGTGAGGAAGATTGTATTTTTCTTCAGGTCAGTTTTGTTTTGAGTTTTTGCTTTCAAACTTCCCCGTACAATAGGCTCAGTCACCCAGCGAGGTAGGTTAGGTGCCCCCAACACCGCATAGCTGAGTCCATCATGGGTACTCTCAGAATGTTTTTTTGTTAAAAGCGAATCCAAGAAAGCAGCTCATTCTTGAAAGCTGGGTCTGACATCTGTACGGTATTACCTTGTAGGACAGCTTGGGTAAAACCTTTCAAAGAGTGGAGTGTCTTTGGCAAAGACATGAAACATCCCTGCTCCCTCAAAGGGAGATAATCCCTCATATACTTTGTCAATGAGACTTTGCAATAGAGCAGGATCGATACGCCTGTCCTCATACTCAGAACGATTGGTTTGTCGCTTCTCAATAAAAGCAGCCAAGGGATCAGGGACAACGGTATTGGACTTGTGAAGCTCCACAGTAATCACTCCTTCCTCACTAAGGCTTACCTGAGTCTGATAATGTAGCTCAGAGGCCTTTGTGCAGAGATTCTCCAGTGCACACCCCAAGCTGATGAAGAGTTCACGATGCTGACCATCGACGGCAGGGAGTGCCTTTTTCAAAGTTGGGTGTAATTACGATGCCATGGTCAAAAGTCTCAAACCACCAAGGCTGAGAGTTGTGCCCTGAAGGTGCTTGTGTAGCAGCCTTGATAAAGGGTCTTGTAATCGGAATCTTGGGCGCGACCTTTTTAGGGCAACAAGCGCCATCATAAAAAGTAATAGATAACATTTTGAAGTTCATTTTTATTTGTCTTTGTTTTTTTCATGGCAAAGTAACGATGAAAAATGTAGAAAAATGAACTTGGGTTCATAAATGAAGTTCCTTAGAAAATACGCTTGCGTATTCTGCTGAGGGCTTTGAGGGGTAATCCCTATATAAGAGGCAATATATTTCAAGGGAATATTCTGGATAAGCTTTAGGATCCTTTTCTAATAGATTGAGATAAATCTCTTCAGGAGATTGCAATAAAAAAACTGAGCTTCACGTTGCATTTTTCTCAATAAGCAAGTGCTCCAATATATCGGCTTTTATCTGGAGGTATTCCTGTTGTTGTATGAGATGATCGAGGTGTTCTCTACCAATCTTGTAGGCTGTAACCTCCTTGAGCGCTTCTATGGAGAGCAGAGAGGGTTCTCGCCTGACGAAAGAAGTGTAGGAAAGACAGAAACTCTCTGGGAACAAGATATCTACCGTAGTTTCCTTTATCGGTGGTAGGATTATAATAGAAGAAACGTACAATCCCTTCGCTTAAATAGTACAAAGAGTTCTCCACCCTCACCTACACGAGTGATGAGCTGTCCTTTGGCGAAGTGTACTTCTGTAAAATATTGACTTAGGAAATCAAGGTTCAAAAATTTAGGGAAATAGGATAATAAGAAATAGGTAAAAAGGCTATCCTTATGAATAGCCTTTTTATGTATAATTTTAGTAAACCCACATATCCTGTTCTCTATCGCGGATACGCTGCTTGATACGCTCTGCTTCCAAGAGTTGGTATAAGGCATTGTCTGGGAGGTATTTTTTGATTTCCCTATCCCCATATACGTTGTCCTCCTTATAGATAACCCCTACGAAGCGACGAGCATTGAGCAAGTGGTCAAAAGAGACGCGGTTAGCAGAGTTCAACTGGTTGAATACCCTTGCTTTTATGCAAGATATTTCTTGCAGCAGGATACCATACCCAGAAAAGTTCTACTAAGTTAGACTGAGCATCATCAGTTCCCAACACACTTACATCGGGAGCTACTGGTGCAATTCCTAACAGACGATACTTAAGCTCTCCTTGGCGCTTGTCGAAGTACCACAACCCCTTGATTCTGTACTGTACAATATCACGAGAAGTAAGGTCTGTACGTACGATATATTCAGGAGGAAGAGGCTGTCCTTGGTTAAGAATTTCATAACCAGCATCCAAAGTATCGGCCTTAGAAAGGCTATACTTAAGATCATCATAAGTTCTCTTCTCTGTAAAATAAGAATCTACATAAGTCTCAGTGAGTCTTTTTTCCTTCATCGCTCTAAGAAGTACATCGTACAAGGAACGACGATCTGCACCAATTTCCATAGTATCAATAGGGAATAGTAGTGGGAAATTAGCTCTTTCTTCCAAGTCAACGAGTTCCCAAGTAGTAGTAGACCACATAATATCGCGATCATCTACATATCCATAAGGAAGAGGTACGTCATTGTCAGATTCCTGTTGAGCGGCAGTCTTCTCACCTATTTCAGAAGGAACTTTTGCATTGAGTATATTTTACCTGAGCAAAAGTAGTCGAAGATACTATCCACATAAAAGATAGCGTCAGGATATTCTTTAGTGCTTGTTTTCATAATCTTATAATTTGTTATAATACTTCAATTGATATTGGAGTAGCTGGCTTTAGGAGTTCCACTATATCCTGATACAGAGTAACGTATTTCAGATATTTGGATGATATCTCCTTTCTTAGCTCTATTTACCGCAGCTGCAGCAGCAGGGCTAGCACTTACTCTGCTTCCTTGAACAACCACACTTGGCTGACCAGGTACTAAGATACGGAATGAGTTTACCCTTTGTAGAAAGGTCAAAGTCAAAATCGTTGAATGCTACGGAAAGTTCTCCAGCCAAGATATTAGCTTTAGCCAATTTCACAGCTCCTGTAGTACGTAAGATAGCACCTTCTGGTTTTAGGAATATCTTTTATACGGAACTTCTTAGAAGAAGAGAATTTCTGACCTTCGATAGTACCTGTAACATTGATAGTTACTTCAGCAGAACCTGCATTAGGTTTCATGATATAGTTAGGTCCACTCTTACGAGAAAGTCCTGGTGCTGAAGCTGTCACCTGATTATCAGGCACCCCTGGCATAGAGATAGTCATAGGGTTCACTACACCACGGTATACTACGTTCATCTTGTCTGCAGAAATTACTGCTTCGTTTGGACGAGGGATAGTAGTGAATGATTGAGCCACCTCTACTGGAGTTTCTTGACCATCTTGTTCGTAGTACAAAGTACCAGCGATCTTGTGCTCACCTACGTTACCAGTATTCACTTTTAAGTTTGATCTTTCCTTCTACAACTTCCACTTCAGATTCAGAAAGTTTTCTTCCATCAAGGGTAAGTTCTACACGTTTTGGTTTGGTAGAGTTGTCCTTACGACCAAGTACGATAGCTCCATCAAACTGTTGATTAGCATAGTAAGCACCACGTGATTGTTCAAGCAAAAGTAGTATAGTGCTTCATAGAAAGCTCTTCTTTCATTTTTCTCCGAGCATAGCCTTATAGAAGTCTTGTTCTGTTTGGCGTACATCGGATTGTAGTTGAGAGAATTTGGTAACAGCTGCTATGTAAGGGAATCCTTCATAGTTATACTGAACCCAACCTACAGTATTTCCTTCGCGGTTCTTTTACTTTATTATTTTTCTCCTGTAGAGAAACGCTCTTCAATAATTTTTTAAGCGCTTCATCTTTAGCTCCTAATAGACTTACCAATTGGGTACGATACTTGTTGATTTCATCCAAGAATTTTTGCCCCTCTGGTTTTAGTCCGTCTGTTTTTGAAGAACTTTTTCATCCAAGAAATCAGATTTATCCATTACTTGGTAATCTGTTTTGTTGCTTGTTTTGAGACATTACTTCTTCCTTAAGAGAGCTTAAGTAAGCGTAATACTCATTAGAAAGTTCTCTTACCTGACGTGCTTTTTTTCCAAAGCTTCTTTATAATCCTCAGGTTTTTTTCCTGTTCTTTTCTCTCTAATTCTGCAAAGGCTGCTTCATTGGTAAGTTGGTAACGTTCGTTAGCTGTTTGTAACTTTTCGTTCATAAGTCCAAACGCACTAAGTACCTCTTTCCCCATGTTGAGAGCCATCATTGCGATGAAAACCAGATACATCAGGTTAATCATCCTTTGTCGTGGTGAATTCGCTGCTGCCATATTCTAAATTTTTTTAATGATTATTAACTAATTTAGAATTATCTGGCACCACCCATTGCAGAAAGCATTCCACCATATACTGTATTGAGAGATCTCAAATGTTCTTTAAAATGAATTAACTTGTGCATTCAATGAGTTGAGGTTATCCACCATACCTTCTTGAGCATTCACTTGAAGTTCAGTTCTTTCAAGTTGGATACGATAAAGAGAGTTCAAAGCCTCTAATTGAACAGCAGCTGTAGTAAGCTCTTCTCCATATTTACGAGTAGAAGCAACGGCATCTGCTGCAGGTCCGATATTCTTAGCTGCTCCTTCGAAGTTACGGATGCTAGCAGCCAATGAATTCATCAAGTTTGCATCTATATGAGCTTCTTTTTAGGATGTTATCCAATTTTTTTCAGATAGAGATTCTCTTAATATTTGAGTCTCTTGATCATTTCTAGCTGGAAGTTGTGCATTTCCACTGAAATTAAGTTGTCTTGGTTCTCCTCCTTCTAATTCAGGGAATACACGAGACCAATCATACCCTGCATCTACAGGTTCGAAAGCAGAGATAGCGAAGATAATCGCTTCTGTGATAAGCCCCTATCGCCAAGAGTGTACCACCTCCAAGCTTAATAGACCCTAAAGCTATTTCCCAGTGAAGGATTTTTGAATAGTGCTCCGATGATTACGACAGAGGCCCCTAAACCATAAACCATATTCATGATTTTTCTTTGACGATTTTTGATGAATTTGCCATCTCTTTTTTTAAATTATACTTTAGTTTATTTATTTTTTTAATTTTTACTATCTCATGTTGGTCAAATTACCTTTTTTTAGTATCCACTCTTTGGACACCCATAAAACTCTGAACGGTACGGAAACCGATGTAGCTACGGGCAGAGTCCTGATACTCATAATCACGGGTAGCCACCTGTGTATAGAAAGCCACATCTTTCCAAGAACCACCACGAATCACCTTACGTTTGTTTTGTTGGTCATTTACGTTAGGGTTCATAGAAGACATATACTCGTAAGAATTAGAATCATAGGAAGTATTTGTCCACTCAGATACGTTACCTGCCATATTATAGAGGTTATATCCATTAGGATGGTATGATTTTGCTTCTACTGTATAGAGCGCATTATCAGCAGCATAGTCTCCACGAGATGGCTTAAAGTTAGCCATAAAACAAGCCTTACTATCCACTGTATAAGGACCTCCCCAAGGGTAAGTAGCACCTCTAAGCCACCACGAGCAGCAAATTCCCATTCTGCTTCTGTAGGAAGACGGAAAGCATTCACATCTTTTTTTCTTCTTAGCTTTTTTTGGAAAGAGTTCTTATATAAGGTACGCCATTCGCAGAAAGCCTTAGCTTGTCTCCAAGTAACTCCTACTACAGGATATTCGCTATAAGCATAGTGCCAAAAATAGTCATTATGCATAGGCTCGTTATAGGAGTAGTTGAAGTCCCTTAATCCATACTGTAGTATCAGGATATATTTTGACGATCTCTTCTTTGATAAAGTCCTTACGACCTTTTTTTGTGAGAACGAGCAGCTGCCTCAATATCCATCCATTGATATTTGAAAACGAGCTTATCTACATCCAAGGGACGACGACCATTATATGTTTCCTCAATAGGTACATACATAGTATCCATCACCTCTACGTAATGTTCGTCAGGATATTTTTTCCTTATCCCAGATAAGCTTTTACTTTACGATTGATCTTACGTTTTTCAGGATTGTCCTTATCTCCGTAATTTTCGTACATATACTTATCATAAGCATTGAGTTTTTTCCTGATCAGTATCAAGGAAAGCATATTGTCCTATACCTTCCCCACCAGCGGACTGACCACTTTCCTCTGCCATGATAGCCAATTTACGACGAACGATAGAGTCACGTACCCAGTTGACAAACTGGCGATACTCTCCATTGGTGATTTCTGTATCATCCATATAGAAAGGACTCACTGTTACGGTCTTCGTAGTAGCATCCTCTGTATGAGCTTTGTCATAATCTGAGCTACCCATTACGAAAGCACCACCTGGCACAAGTGTCATCCCATAAGGTTTAGGCTGTTTCCACTGCCCTCCTTTTACACCTACAAGCTCTCCTCGGTCATTACCTGAACCGCAGGACACCACCAGATAACCTATTACAATAAGTGCTACTTTTTTTAGTTTCAATATCATAATCTACAATATTATTTTTGGGATGGCAAATGTAGGCATTTTTTTATTTGTCCCACACTATTTTTTACAAATTCCTTCTATTTTTTTAAAGAATTTCTATACAATTATCTTTTTAAAGAATTTTTCTGTATATTGATTTTTCAAAAAAAGTTACAAAGATTTCGAATGATAATTATTCTTAAAAAGTTATTAACACTTCTTTTTGTTAATTATCTTTTTGCCTTTGTAATAGAAGATTGTATAGGACACTTACATGTACCTCCCTTTGTTGTTTAATTCTTCACGATTAGTTTTTACAAGTTTTTTTCGGAATTTTATCTAAACTCCAATATTACATCCTCAATAAAAGTAAGATAATCCTTACCTTGATCTTTTTAGGAACTGTTCAAAAGTACTTCTCACCAGCTTCTATCCCTCCTGCTTGCTCTGCCTGTAGTATTTTTGGTAAAGGGTCCTATATACTTTTCTATAGTCTGAGAAGGAACAGAAGTTCTACGCCCCATATAATTGATAATTTGTCCACTTGGATCTCGGATAATATCAAAGTCGGTAATCACCAGTAATATTCCCCTGACTTAGCCATATTCTTAACAATTGCATGGAAGTTAATCCCTTTTTGGATGTTATCCCATAGAATTTTTGAATATTGTCTTAGGCATGTCAGGATGACGGATTATATTGTGAGGCTTGCCTATTAGCTCTCCTTCTGAATAACCGCATACATCGATAAACACTTGATTTACATACTCTATAGTGCCCTTTGCATCGGTTTTTGCTCATAATTGTCTTGGTCTTGTCCCAAGCAACTTCTTTATTCACTGGTGTACTCATAAGTCTAACTATTTATTCGGCGCAAAGATATAAAAATATTTTTTTAGAAACAAATAAAAAAACGTTTTTATCTTTTTCATAAAAACTTATTAACCATTTTTCATTTATACCACAATATATAATTAAGTATAATTAGAAAAACGACAAAATATTAATAATCAATGATTTATAAAAAAATACTTTTCTTAACTTCCCTTCCTTAAATATTTATTAACAACGAGGAAATATTTCTATTCTTCTTGGATAATTTTTAATATTTTTTTATCCCCTATTTTTACAAAATCCAATGCCTAAAATATCCCTATACTATCTCCTTTAAGCACTTTCTTATGGTAATTTTTTTCTTTTAGTACCTCCGTCAACTTTTTTTCTTTTTATCTATATTCCTATCAAAAATATACTCAAGACAGTGTACTAATATTACCGCAAAGATACTAATTTTTCTAAATATATGGTTATTTTGAAAATTATTTTTATTTTTTGTACACTCAAAAATTCATAAAACTTTCTTATGAGACAGATTATTTTCACCTTATTCCTAATATCACTGAGTACTACAAAGAGGATGTCCCTATAGGTAAGTGGGAAACAAAACTTGAGGACGGCACCCTACGTGAGACAGGAATACAAGCCCAATGGTACATCGGTACGTGAGCGCTACCATGAGAATGGCAAGCTCCGTGAGCTAGCTACCTTCAAGGGAGATAAGCGCCACGGACCCTACAAACTATATGATGATCTGGGAGTATTGCTCGAGGACAGCACTTATGAGAATAACTACCCTTCCCACCTGAAGACTTTCTATCCTAACGGACAGGTAAAGGAGGAGAGTTTTTCAAAAATGGAAAACGTGAGGGTAAGTATATCCTATATGACGAGCGCGGGCGCACCTTACTTAAGGGCAACTACCTGAAGGATTACGAAGATGGTCTCTGGCAGTACTATTCCCTAAAAGGAAATTTAGAAAAGGAAATCAACTTCAAGGAAGGTAGCCGCGAGGGTACTTATAAGGAATACCACCTATCAGGCAATCCTTATATAATAGGACAATACCTACACAACCAAAAAGAGGGTACTTGGAAGTACTTCAACCCAGAAGGAGAAACTATGCAGGAGATTACCTACAAAAATGGCAATCAGATGCAGGTAACCCGCTATGAACTAAAGGATACAAGGGAGAAGACAAAGAAGTGAGAGCTTGCTTGTTGCTCTCACTCCTTTTCTCATTCCTCACAGGGATATTGTCTTGATTTTTGTAACACGTTACTTCCATAGACAGGGAGAGTCACTCCCGTCACTACTTGGTTATTGAGTTTTGTATTACTTGAGCACCTTAGTCTTCTACACAAAATAGCGCAAAGCCAAAATTGTCCCTATGTGCATACCCTCGTGAGTGTTGTTAAAGAGAATGGCTTCCTCTACACCATGAAGGGTATAGCCAAAGGAGGTTTCATATACAGGATAGTCTTTCCCAGCAAACACGCCTTTTTGATAGTCTTCAATGATTTGATCGTGGGTGGAGGTCAGTAGCTGGCGAAGGGTAGCGATTTTCTCTTGGCTTGGGATATGCCCATCGGGGAGGTACCCTTTTTGTAAGTGTTGATCAGCTCTTCTGAGACATGGGGTTGCACTCCGGCAAGCTTATAGCACAGCAGCTGTTGGGTAACCACGCAGTGGGCTATGTTCAAAGAATATTGTTATGAAAGCCCCTCAGGGATGAGCGCTAATTGTTCTGGGGTGGCTTCGTCCAAGAAGCACAACAGACAGGCACGTATGGCCTTGTGTAATTCGAATGCTTTTTGTCATAATAATATGTTAATATAATAATTTGCTATTGGTTTTAGACCTAATCGCTAGGTCGCCTAACTCTGAGTTTCCACACGGCTTCTTCATCAAGTGTGTATCCTCAACTGAATCCTTCTGTTGTGTATAAACCACATCAGCTGTTTTTTTACTACCTCCTCTTGGGCAGAAGAGGATGAGAAATATTGGCAGCTGCTAAATAAACAACTGATAAGTAAAATTGGCAATAACCGCGTATGTAAGTAATTGTTATAGGGCATTTATTTTTCAATATTTATTATATTTTATTCCTCCCAAAAATAGTAAAAAGGGCTTCTTCGATGGCGGTGGTATCGTCTGCGGTGGTATAATGACTGGGATCGGTGCATATCCAGCGCAGGTATTGAGCGACCGCTTGTTTTTGCTGAGCGCTTAGCAATGAGAATTGTTGCTCTTTGTACTCGTCTAAATGGATAAATGTATAGACAAGGTCAAAACGGAACTGCCCTTGTAGGTCGGCAATAAGGAAAGCGGACAGGTGAAATCGCATTCCTTCGGGGTCGAAATAGCAAAGAGCTACATAATATTGGTTAAGAAGTTCCACAGGAATCCTGTGCCAATGGGTGTGCTCATCTTGCTTGCGACAGCCGGCGCGTTCTTCGGCTGGGGCATAATCATCCATAGCATTGCCCCTCGCTGAGCCCTATGCCATTGCCCAAGGTAACGCCAGAAAAAGGCTTGCTGTATGGTGTGAATGAGGGCTTTGTCATTTTGCTAATTTGCTAATTATTTTTGGACTATTTTTAGAGGTTGTTTAGAGGTAAGAATATCAGACAAGTCGGACTAGTCTAACACCTGAAACCCTAACCTCTACTTCACTCTACACCCCTGTAGCCTCCACTGCCTTACAGACAAAATCATAGAGTTGCTGACTCAGTTCTGCTTCTTCTGGATGTTTGAATGAAAAATTATTAGGATGTGCTACTTCGTAAGGGGTTGTAGTGTGCGGAGCGTAGAATAATTTTGCGTATTCTATCAATTTCCTTTTATTGGTAGAAGCTTTTTACCTCGTATAATCCTTCTGTATTCCAATCGGGAATTTCTAAATTTATAGCTTGTAAGTGTTCTGTAAAATCGGCTGTTTCCACTCCATTAGGAAAAATAAACAGGTTCGGAATAAGCTACTTTGTCTACCAAAAAAATTTAGATTAAAAGCAGGAATTTCTTTTTTTAATCAAAGAATCCGATGCTTGTATGAAAGCTTTATCTATTTTTTTCGTAAGACGGATTCCGAAACAACCACAAAAAGACTGATTTCTAAGCAAATAATAATTGCTGACAAAAATAAATATATCATCTTTTTGATTTTTCATTCTAACCTTTTTTTATACCAATCTATATATCTACAAAATCCATATATTCATACTTTTTGTCTAAATAAAATAATTTATTCAATAAAAGATAAAGGCTCAAAAGTAGGCGGCAGCGGCTCAGTTCGGAATTTTAATATTGATTTGTAAGTGGTTTCGCTGGTTAGATTAGTGATAAACTCTTGAAATTATTCCCTGCAAAATAGATTCCCACAGGAAAATCCACAAGGTAAATAGGATATTCGCCGTTTTGAGATTTCCTAACATCCCAAAAATACAACCTCGCCGTTTTCACTTGCCATAAAGGGCTGAGCATTGGCGAGCAGCTCCATTTCTTCATCTTCGTCAAATATGGCTAAGTCTACATATTCCTGAAAAATCTTCTTCCAATAAGCATTACGATGCTCCAAAGCATCACAAAAAGGGCTGTTTGCTCCCATAGGAATATAGCTTAGAAAAAGTCCCAAGAGCCGCCCAAAACCCACTTCTCTCGTAAATTCAAGATAGGAAGGTGGCAGTTTCCAGTCGTTACTAATCCAAGTAATATTGCTGGACAGCGTTCGCTCGCCTTCTTTTTATGGTCAAAAGTTCTTGATACATATGATGATTTTTAAGATGAAAAACCCTCTACCAGCACCCTTGGTCAGTGACACTTTTGTGTTCATTTATTAAATCAATAAGCTTTTACAAAATGCTGAAATGTGGTCTCTGATAGATTCTTATTAGAGGGAACAGCATCAAACGAATACACTGGAGAGCCCACCCAGCACCGATGACTTCAGAGGATGTCCTGAGATAACTAAAATTTTACTTGCTGGTGAAAAACCTTATATGTTTTGGACTGTGAAAACAACATAAGAGGAAATCCTACAAGAAACAATAGAAAAGAAATGTTTTTTTAATGATCTCATAGTGGAATAGTATTAAATAAGCTTGGTATTCTATCTATTTACATCTTTCACATACCCAACTGTGAGCATTCGCTAGCTTTACTAAAAATAAGCGTTGAGCAGTTGCCTCCAAATCCGAAGGAATTGGACAATACATGCCTAATGGGTTTGCGTTTGAGTGCTGTCTGTGGACGAAGAGGCACCTCTGGCATAGGGGTTTGCCAGTTCAGGTTAGGCCATACCGCTCCTTCTTGGATCGCCAAAAGACTAAATATCGCCTCCACGGCAGAAGCTACCGCCAAGGTATGCCCTGTGAAAGGTTTTGTAGAACTAAAGTCAGGTACTTTTTCGCCGAAGATACGCATGAGAGCACGACTTTCTGAGAGGTCATTATTCACTGTGGCCGTACCATGCGCATTGATGTAGTCAATATCAGTAGGAGCAAGACCACTTAGATGGAGTGCCTCTCCATAGCCAGGAAAGCCCCTTCCCTTCTTCAGAGGAGGCCGTTTGATGGTAGGCATCATTGGCATTGCCCCAGCCCGAGTACTCCCCATATCTTTCGCCCCTTCTCAAGAGCTTCCTCTTGAGATTCTAAGACGAGAAAAAGCAGCGGCTTCTCCTAAGTTCAAGCCCTTGCGATGTGCATCGAAGGAGTACAATCCATATCGGAAAGAATCATTAGGGTATTAAAGCCGTTAATGGTAAATTTCGAAAGGGCATCAGCGCCCCCTACCACAACTCTCTTGGCTCTTTCGGGAGCGAATGAGCTGAGCTCCTGTGATAATAGCATTGGCAGAGGAGGAACAAGCAGTACTAAGACTTGTCACCATGCCTTTGATCCCGAAGTAATCAGCTATCTGAGCGGTTACCTCGCCTATATTGTGGGTGTGGATATAGCGACGCAGCTCAGGAGCAGTCGTATATTCATAAAAATAGCGCTCAGTAATATCCATTCCTGCGACAGAGGAAGCCATCACTAAGGGTATTTGCGTAATTTCATCCTTGCTCAGCCCAGCACTCTGCAAAGCCTCACCAAGAGCTTCAATACCTAAGAAAGAAGTACGTGAATAGGCATTGATAGAGGGAATCCCCAAGGAAGCAGCAAGCTCCCTCATTGGAGCGCTTGATCTCCCCTACCTTGATATGTTCCCCTATGGAGGGTCTCTATATAGTCTATCCGAGAAATCCCTGTGCTACCCAAGAGCAAGCGCTCTGTATGCGTATGGGTAGCCCCTGACCAAGAGAGGAGCTGATACCCACACCAGTGATGACAATTCTATCACCCATGGCTATTTGGTTCTATGCTTTTGTATATAGTCCGCCATGGTCTGAATAGAGTAGAATATATCTCTTCCCTGCTTAGGATCAGCCAAGCGAATACCATATTCCTTATCCAAGAGGACAATAAGTTCCAGAGCGTCAATAGAATCCAAACCTAAACCTTCTGCTCCAAAAAGAGGAGTATCAGTCTTGATATCTTCTGGGGTCATTTCCTCCAAATTAAGCACTTCTATCACTTTTTCTTTTTAGTTCTTTAATAAGTGTATCCATTTATTTATGTTATTTATAATTTTTTTGCAAAGATACAATTTTAATTACAAATGACAAATGACTAACAACAATTCTTTAGCAGTAAGCAGTGAACGGTGAACAGAAAACAGTGAGCGGTGAGCGGTGAACAGTGAGCAGTGAGCAGTGAGCAGTGAACAGAAAACAGTGAAGGGTGAACAGAGAACAGTGAGCAATAACAAATTGATCATTAACCATTGATCATTAATCTGACACCTAAATAAATCCTAATTTCTATTAAAAAAACTTTCTGCTTTGAAAAAACCGACCTTTGCTCTCCCAATTACGTATTGTCACATATGAAGAGACTTTTTCAAGGAAGCATACTACTGATAGGCCTTGCAGCCCTTATACCCTCTTGTAAAAGAGAACCCAAAACCGAACCACAATCTACTGTGGTTGAGACTCCTCCACCTCCTAAGCCTGTATACGAATATGGCTTTTAACCTCTTAGAATACAATATTGTCAAGGATACCCCTAAAGCAGGGGGATACCTTCAGGGGCGCTATTGGATGCACAAACATATTTCCCCACAAAAAAAGTAGCTGAGATTGCCGAACTCTCCAAAGAACTGATCCGTCCAAAGAATTTCCGTGCTGGACAACCCTATGCCTTGGTCTATGACAAAAACAACCTGATTCCTTAGCTTACTTTGTGTACCAACCTGATTTGTTGCACTTTATAGAAATCAAGCTCCGAGATTCTTTGGCAATTCGCAGGATAGACCGCAAAGGTGACCATCGTAGAGAGAGAAGGAGGGGTATATCAAAAACAACCTTATCGATGATGTAATGAAGTCTGGCATGTCCTTTGCAGCTGCCTATAAGCTCTCTCAGATCTTTGACTATACCATTGACTTCTTCCATCTACAGGAAGATGATAAGTTCAAAATTATTTATGACGAGCGCTATGTGGACGACACCATCAATGCAGGCTTGGTAAGAGTGAAAGCAGCTTTCTTCGAACACAAAGGGAAACCTTACTATGCTTTTTCATTTCCAGAGCGATACCACCAAAGCAGGTGGCTACTATGATGAGAATGGGAACATGATGAAGCGTATGTTCCTGAAGTCTCCTTTGGACATCTTCCGTATCACCTCCCACTATGGTATGCGCTACCATCCTATCCTCCATCGTATGAAAGGGCATTTTTGGGACAGACTATGCTGCACCTACAGGAACCCCTATCCGTGCTACAGCCAGTGGAACAGTAACTCAGGCAGGTTATGGCTCAGGCAACGGAAACTATGTAAAAATACGCCATGACAAGACCTACGAGACTCAATACTTACACATGTCCAAAATCATTGCTCGCAAGGGACAACATGTATCCCAAGGGGATGTAATTGGGCTGGTGGGTAGTACAGGGACTCGCTACAGGACCTCACGTATGTTACCGCTTTTTGGAAAAAAATGGGGTGCAGATAGACCCTCTGAAGGAGAAACTCCCTGAGGCGACTCCCTATCGATGGAGCTCTCAAAGCCTCGGTATATGGAGTTTGTCACTCCGCTGAAAAAGCAATTGGACGCTGTTCCTTATGCTAATATACAGACGACAGAGACCACTCTGGCTCAGCCAATACCCCCCGTGGATACCCTCCCTACCAAGTAACAAAACCTTTAGACAACGATTAGACAATGAATATATTAAGATTTATCACTGCTGGCAGTGTAGATGATGGAAAAAAAGTACCCTTATCGGTCGCTTGTTATACGATAGTAAAAGTATCTTGGCCGATCAGCTCGAAGCCTTAGAACAGCAATCTAAAAATAAAAATGATGATGGAATAGACTTGGCCATTCTCACTGATGGCTTACGTGCTGAGCGAGAACAGGGTATCACTATCGATGTGGCTTACCGCTATTTCGCCACGGATAAGCGCAAGTTCATCATTGCCGATGCCCCTGGACATATACAGTACACCCGTAATATGATCACGGGTGCTTCCAACTCCGACCTTATCATTCTGCTTGTTGATGCTCGCAATGGGGTGACTGAACAGACTCGTAGACACTCTATCATTGCCTCCCTGCTTCACATCCCTGAGGTAGTGGTAGCCGTGAACAAAATGGACTTGGTGGGCTATGACCAAAAGGTATTTGACAATATCAAGAAAGAATACGAAGGTATAGCCAAAACAACTAAACCTCAAAGCAAGTACACTACTTCCCTATCTCCGCTTTTGTAGGAGATAATATAGTGAACACTACCGATGCCATGCCTTGGTATCAAGGAGATTCCTTACTTCATTTCTTAGAGCAAGTGGAGATCAATACCCATAACTATGACAAGCCTCGCTTTCAGGTACAATATGTGATCCGCCCTCAGACAGAGGAGCTCCACGACTACCGTGGTTATGCAGGACAAGTCCTCTCAGGCACCTATACCAAGGGAGATACCCTCACTATCCTTCCCCAAGGGGTTACCACTTCCCTAAGCCGTATAGAAGTTGATGGGCAAGAAGTAGAAGAAGTACAAGCGGGTACCCCTGCGGTATTGCATATCAGCGATGATATAGACATCTCACGAGGGGATTATCTGGTCAAGGCAGATAGTCAGCCACATATAGAACAAACCTTAGAAGCTACCCTCTGCTGGATGGATCGGCGAGAGTTGCAAGAAGGTAGCCGATACCTACTCCAACAGCGCGCCCGCCTTACCAAGGTGATTGTCAAAGAAATTATCTATAAAAATAGATGTCAATACTCTTGCCCAAGATACTGAAAGCAAGAGTGTAAAGCTGAACGAGATAGCTAAGGTTCAACTCAAAGCCGCCTCGCCCCTTGTGTATGACCCTTTCGAAGAGAATCCTCCTATGGGCAGCGCTATTCTGATTGATGAAACCAGCAATGCTACTGTAGCAGGCGTTCTTATCAATGAGTTCTGAGTTTTGAGTTTTAAATTTTGAGTTATCAACAACTAACACCTAAGAACTAACAACTGTTTTTTTATGGACACTACAACTACTACTTCTGTGAGAAAAACTACTAAGCCACAGTGGCTTAGGGTGAAGCTCCCTACAGGAAAGAAATATACCGAGCTACGTAGCTTGGTGGACAAATATCAGCTCAATACTATTTGTACCTCTGGGAGCTGCCCTAATATGGGCGAATGCTGGGGACATGGTACTGCTACTTTTATGATTTTGGGAAATATCTGTACGCGCTCCTGCGGCTTCTGTGGGGTAAAGACAGGGCGTCCTGATACCATAGACTGGGAAGAGCCCTGAAAAGGTAGCCCGCTCTATCAAGCTGATGAATATCACCCATGCGGTGATTACCTCCGTAGACCGCGACGACCTCAAGGATATGGGAAGTATCATCTGGGCAGAGACTGTCAAGGCCATTCGCCGTATGAACCCCCAAGACAACCCTTGAGGACCCTTATCCCTGACTTCCAAGGAGTAGAGCGCAATCTCAACCGTATTTTTGGCTGTAGCACCAGAGGTGATTTCCCACAATATGGAGACCGTACGCCGCCTTACCCGTGAGGTGCGTATCCAAGCCCAATACGACCGAAGCTTGGGAGTATTACGTTATCTAAAAGAAAATGGAGCTCATCGCACCAAATCGGGTATTATGCTTGGCTTGGGAGAGACCGAAGAAGAGGTCATACAAACCCTCTACGATCTGAAAGAGGCTAAGGTGGATATAGTCACCATAGGACAATACCTACAGCCCTCTAAGAAACACCTCCCTGTAAAACAATACATCACTCCTGATCAGTTCCAAAAATACAAAGAAATAGGGGATTCTTTAGGCTTCCGCCACTTCGAAAGTAGTGCTCTGGTACGCTCTTCTTACAAGGCCTATAAGCATGTAGAATAATATTTTTATACCTTTATAAAAAGAGAAGAGGCTGTCTTACGACAGCCTTTCTCTTTTAAAAAAATCACTTATATTATAGATTATTCTACGATAGTAGAGATACTTTACGCGGTTCCAATCTGGTTCGCTGAACATATCTCCGATACCATTTCCTTCTGCTTGGATACGATCAGAAGAAATTTTTGTAACGAGTAACCAAAATTTTCTTTACAGATTCTGCACGATCAGCAGCCAATTTTTGATTTTTCTCTAAGTTTCCTTCTGGAGAAGCATATCCTTTGATCACTACCTTGCTGTTAGGATATTTCTTAAGGTAAGTAGCGATACGCTCTACGTTAGGCAACTGAGAAGGCTCAATATTAGTTCTACCTACACGGTAAGTAACTACTGATTCAAGAGTCTTTTTGCTCTTAGTAATAGTTCTTTCGATTACTTCAGGTTTTTTTGTTGCGAGCTTCTTGCAATTCTTTTTCTAGCTGAGCAATACGCTTTTTGGCTTTCAGAAAGCTGTCCGTCTTTTTCCTCTTAGATCTTCACGAAGACCTGCCAATTGTTTGTTAAGAGCTTCCAATTCTTCTCTGTTAGAAGGTCTGGTGAAGTGGTGAGCTCCATTGCTTCCTTTAAAGCGGTATACCACACCAGCAGTTACTTGAGTCCAAGATTGAGTAAGGTTCAATTCATTGTTAGAGTTAGAGTTAGCTGGATTAGCTACACCATCAACGAAGTAGATAAGGGCTGGGCTAATTTTGATACCCCAAGCTTTACTTGATCCAAGGTTGAACAACAAGTTAGAACCAAACTGAGCTGTCATGCTATTTAATGGAGCAGGAGCTTTTCTGTTATCAGCGCCTTGTGGATAAATGTGATACCAACCTAAACCAGCGAAACCTTCTACTTCAAAAGAAACGAGGAGTTCCTTTGTAACCAGCGATAAGGTTGCTCAAGTTTACAGTACCTACCAAGCTCACATTTGAAGCATCTACAAAGTTGCCATACATAGCAATGTTATCCATATCTGTTGGACGTACATAAGCTCATAGCTTCTACTCCTAAACGGAAAGCAGGAGAGATTTGTTTGCCTATTTCAGCTCCAAAAAGTGGCACGTGTTTTTTTGATGAAAGCTTCACGGGTAGTCCAAGAGAATCCTCCTCCCTTAACACCTACTTGCCAGTTGTCAAAAATTTGCTACCGCTTAGCGTTTCTTGTGCATTAGCACTTACTGCAGCTGTTAGGATAGCTGCGAGGGTTAAAATATTCTTTTTCATAAAAAAATCTTTTTTTGTAAGTTCTTTTTATCATTTTTAAAATTCGGCGCAAATGTATAATCTACCTACGACAAATTTTTATTTCTCAAACCTCGATTTTTAGCAGTTTTTTTCAGGTTTTTTTAGCAGTTTTATACCTTTTTATTTGTTAAAGTTTTTAATGAAAAAGGGAGAGAATAGATAACTCATCACAAGCAATTTGGGAATGGATCACAATAGTTAGGTAGTAAATAGAATTAATCATTAAATCATTGGAAATTAATTATTTTTTTGTATCTTTGCTGCTGCATAAAAAGAGAATCCAGCAATTCTCAGCGTTGGGTATGTAGTGAAGAGCTACAATATATCTTTTGAAAACTAAAAACTAACAACAGGTTATGAATAGAATTACATTTTTTTAGTATGGCCATGGCCTTAGCTCCATTAGTAGGTATGGCACAGGAGCAAGGAGATGCTCCTGTGGTAGAGGAAAAGGAACACTTCTTTACCCTATCAGGACAGCTTCGTCCACGTTTCGAATACCGTAATGGTGCGTATCAAGCCCTACAAGAAGGGAAGAACCTGCTATTTTTGGTCAATAACCGTCTACGATTGAATATGGACTATCGTTTTTCGCCAAGACCTACAACTGTATGTGTCCTTGCAACAGGTGAATATCTGGGGACAAGCACCACAGGTACAAGTGATTGACCGCACAGGAGGACTCTCCGTATTCGAGGCTTATGCAGCACTTCCTCTTGGAGGAGATTTTGACCTTAAGCTCGGTCGTCAACAGATTGTCTTGGACGAAGATCGTATCTTTGGTTCTCTTGACTGGCATCCTGCTGGACGTGCTCATGATGCGGTGAATATCAACTGGAGACCAGTGGAGAACCTCTACCTACGTTCCTTCTTTGCCTTCAACCAAAAACTACTTGGATGGCAAAGCGGCCACTGACAAAATCAATGGTAATGTAAACAATCCTAAGGGACAGTACTTCACCCCTGGACAACCTTATCAGCATATGGAAGCCCTACATGCTCATTATGCTTTCACTCCAGATCAGAAACTTTCTTTCCTTTTTGCCAACTTAGGACTCCGCAATAATGATAGAGCGGATTACAACATGCAAACCTTTGGAGTACATTACCGTGGACGTTCCCCAAGACCTATCCTATGGAGCAGAAGCCTATCTACAAACAGGAAAAATAACATAGGAGCGACTAAAGAAGCCTATCTTTTGGCTGCTATGGTAGGATACAAATTCCTCTCTACACTGTCCGCTACTATGGGTATAGACTACCCTCAGTGGTAACAATAGTCCAGACACCTCTGGCAAGGATAAAGGTATTCACCCCTTTTCAGTGGTACCAACCATAAGTTCTATGGCTTTTATGGACTACTATTATGTAAGCTACACTCCTCAAGTAGGACTTTTCAACCCTTACATCAGTGCTACTCTAAAGACAAGTGAGAAAGGAAACCTCTACGCTGCTGGACACTACTTCCGTTCTGCTGGCAAAATAGATGGCAAAAAGTCGCAACTTAGGGGTAGAAGCTGACCTAGTATATACTCATAAGCTACAACCTTTTGCTTCTCTACAAGTGGGCTATTCCGTACATAAAGTATCTGGTAGCTACAATACCTTACGCGGTTTTTCAGCTACCCGCCCTTGGCAAGATTGGTTCTGGTGTAGTATCAATATCAACCCCTACGATGCTTAAGCTCTAAGAGAGCTGTGGAAATGGCTGCCTTGTCACAGGAAAAAAATTTTTCTCATTTTGATAATTTTTTTCGTACCTTTGTGGCGCAGCCTTTCTTTTGAAACTCTTGGGCTGAATAGTAATATACATGTAATGAAACGATATACCGTCTTAGGGGGAGGTTCATGGGCTACGGCCATCGTAAAGATCCTTACCGAAAACCTTCCTCAGATCACTTGGTACATGCGCAATGAACATGCTATAGAGCATATCCGACAGTACCGCCACAACCCCAACTATCTCTCCTCAGTGGAGCTCCATACCGAGAAGCTTCATCTGACAAGCAACATCAATGAGGCTATAGAAGAAGCTGATTATATAATCTTTGTCATTCCTTCAGCCTTCTTGGTACAGGAACTCTCCAAGCTTACCCTTTCACTTAAGGAAAAGGTAGTATTCTCAGCTATCAAGGGGATTGTTCCTGAATCGGGCTTGTAGTAGGTGAGCACCTGATACAAGTTTCCTATGGGATCAACCCGCTAAATGTAGGGGTGATCACAGGTCCCTGCCACGCAGAAGAGGTAGCACTGGAGCGACTCTCCTACCTAACTATCGCTTGTGAAGACCCTTCTCAAGGCGGAGGAAATGGCCTCTGCCCTACGCTGTACCTTTTATCCGCACCAAGATCAGTGAGGATATCATAGGAGTAGAGTATGGAGCCATGCTTAAGAATATCTATGCCATCGCAGCAGGTATCGCCCATGGGTTTGGGGTATGGAGATAATTTCCAAAGTGTACTAATGAGCAATGCTATTCGCGAAATGGAACGCTATGTGGATACTATCCATCCTATAGCCCGCAACATCAACCAGTCGGCCTACTTGGGAGACCTCTTGGTTACAGGCTACTCTGCCTTCAGCCGCAATCGTCTCTTTGGTAGTATGATAGGCAAGGGCTATTCCGTACGTAGCGCTTTCATGGAAATGAACATGGTCGCTGAAGGGTACTATGCCGTGGAGAATGCCTACAAGATCAACCAGCGACAAGCATTACCTGCTTACACTCCTATTCTCAACGCCGTATACAAAGTACTCTACCTACACCACTCTGCACGTGAAACCTTCCAAAAACTCACTGAAGAAATGGACTAATAGAGTGAAGAATGGAAAAAGAAAAGTAATGTGGGAGTTATACACGTGATAAGTACATCTATTAAAAATAGGAAGTGAACTGAGGTTCACTTCCTATTTTTTGTCTACTCTTGTAGCATATTTGCCTGTGCGGCTCTCACTTCATTCTTCACTTATTAATAGTTGTCTGTCGGTGTGACAAAAGACTTCTTCTTTGTGTTTTACCCCAGAGATACGCTCTTGTAGGTGTTGGAATATTACGAAGAGTACCGGAATGACGATCAACCCAAAGAAAGTACCGATGAGCTGACCTATAGCAGCACCTGTCGCTACCGAGCGGTTACCGGCAGCTCCCACTCCTGAAGCAAATACCAAAGGTAATAGCCCCACGATAAAGGCAAAAAGAGGTCATCAAGATCGGACGCAAACGTGCCATAGCGGCATTAATCGCAGCCTTGAGAGACTCTCGCCATGTCGGCGACGTTGTACGGCAAATTCCACAATCAAGATGGCATTCTTCGCCAAAAAGACCCATAAGCATAATCAATGAGATTTGGAAATAGATATTGTTCTCCAAAACCAAAGAGCCACTGACCCTAAATAGGCCCCTGAAGATACCAAAAGGCAAAGAGAAAAGTACTGATAATGGCAAAATATAACTTTCATACTGTGCCGATAGGATAAAGTAGGTAAATACCAAGCTCAACATAAAGATGAGAATAGTTTGTGAACCTGAGTTTTGTTCTTCACGGGAAAGCCCTGTGTAGTCAATACTATAGTTTGCATTAAGCGTTTGAGCTGCTACCTCTTCCACTGCTTTTTATAGCGTCTCCTGAGCTGTAAGCAGGATTATTCTAGTGCCGAAATAGCTACCGAAGTAAAGAGGTTATAACGGCTGAGTGATTGAGCCCCAAAAAGTACGTTCTAAGGTTACAAATTCCGATATAGGAGCCATCTCCCCATTGCCTGTTTTTACATATAAGCTATTAAGGCTATTGAGATCCTTACGAGCTTCAGGCAAGGCCTGCACCATTACACGATACTGCTTACCGTAAAGGGTAAAGTCGGTAGCATAGAAGCCTCCTATGTAGTTCTGCAAGGTAGAGAGGATCGTACTTACTGCTATACCCGATTGCATAGCACGCTCCACATTGATATCCATTTGGTATTGAGGATAATTCACATTGAAGGAGGTTTGAGCAAACTGTATTTCAGGGCGCTGCATTAAGGCTGCCAAAAACGTTTGTACATCGGTATTCACCTGACTTAGTTCGCTTCCCGACTTATCCAACAACACAAATGATACACCTCCTCCAGCACCAAACCCTGGTACTGATGAGGGCTGGAAGAAGATAACTTTAGCATCTTTTAATAGCAGAAGCCACTCCAAAAGCCTTTTTGGATAATCGTGCTTATATCTTGACCTGGTTGCTTCAAACGTTCTTCAAAAGGTTTCAATTTGAAGAAACCCATACCATTATTACTACCTTCTCCCGAAATCATACCACGACCCGTTACAAAAGTAACATCTTCCACCCCTGGTATATCAGAAAGATCTTTTGTTTAACTCACGCATAATATTTGCAACGCGCTCCATAGATGCACTAGGAATCATAGACACATCCATCAGTACAAAGCCTTGGTCTTCGTTAGGCACAAATCCTGTTTGCAAGTTCTTGTTAGCAAAGTAAATTCCCCTCCTGCTATAGCAAAGAGCACTAAGGTGACCCACTTTATGACGAAGGAAGAAGGTAAAAGTCTGTCCATACTTAAGCGTAGCTGCATCAAAAGCAATATTGAACTTATGGAAGAACTTACCTATCCAAGATTTTTCTTCGTACTCCTTATCTCCATGAGGTTTTAGGAAAAGAGAACACAATACAGGACTGAGGGTAAGCGCATTAATAGCCGAAATAGCAATCGCTACGATAAGGGTTACCCCAAACTGTTTATAAAACACCCCCGTAGTACCTCCCATAAAGGTTACCGGCACAAATACTGCCGCCATCACAAGGGTAATGGAGATAATCGCCCCTGTAATCTCATTCATAGCGGAGATCGTTGCCGGTTTAGCTTTCTCATGAGTCTGTTCCATTTTGGCATGTACCGCCTCGACCACGACAATCGCATCATCCACCACAATACCTATGGCCAATACCAAAAGCAAACAAAAGTAAGCATATTGATAGAGTAACCAAAAAGGTTTAGGGAAGAAGAACGTACCCACAATAGAGACTGGTACGGCAATAGCAGGAATCAGTGTAGAACGGAAATCCTGCAAGAAGATATACACCACAAGGAACACCAATAGGAAAGCCTCCAAAAAGGGTAGAAACCACTTTTAGAAATGGATGCATCCAAGAAGGTATTAGCATTGTAGTTTATAGTATAGGTAATTCCTTCGGGTAGGGTAGGTTCTATCGATTTAAGATATTTTTCAATATTTTGAATAATTTCATGAGCATTAGATCCTGGTGTCTGCGAGATACCCATGGCTACCGCTGGGCGACCTTTTACTTTCAGAAAAACCTGTATAACTTAAGGCATCCAGTTCTATTTTTAGCCACATCTTTTCAAGCGGAGCATACGCCCACCATCAAGGGCTTTGAGTACTATATTTTCATACTCTGAAACTTCCTTGTATTTTCCTTTGTACTTGATAACATACTCATAGCTACTACCACTATTTTTGACCCTAAGGTACCAGCAGCCGCTTCACGGCTTTGAGCCGAAATAGCTGCAGTTACCTCCGTTGGGTTTAGCTTATAGGCTTGGAGCTTTTGAGGATCAAGCCATACACGCATAGAATAGTTCTTTCCTCCAAAAAAACAGAGGCATCGCCTACCCCGCTGATACGTTTGAGAGCTGGTATTATATTAATATTTAGATAGTTCTGTAAGAATACATCGTCTAACTCTTTATTTTCTGAAAAGAAGGAAAGAAACATCAGGTTCCCAGAGTTCTGTTTGCGCACCGTTACCCCTGATTGTACTACCTCTGAAGGGAGGGATGCATTGGCACGCGACACCGCATTCTGTACGTTTACCGCCGCTATATCAGCATTTGTTCCTTGCTTGAAATATACAGTGATATTGGCACCTCCACTGTTAGAAGCCGAAGAGGAGATATAATCCATATTCTCTACCCCATTCACTTGCTCTTCAATAGGAACCACCACTGATTTAAGTACGGTTTCCGCATTGGCACCCCCATAGTTAGCACTAATTGATACTGTTACAGGAGCAATATCTGGATATTGAGAAATAGGTAAGGATATAATCCCCAATATCCCTAAAATGACTATCATGATAGAGATTACCGTTGATAGCACTGGTCTGTTAATAAAACTTTTGATCATATAACACTAATTATTCTTTTGTTCTAAAAATTCTTGTTTGGTGGGTCTAAGTGTAATCTCGTTGATAGCCACCTCTTCGGGTTCATTAATGGCATAGGCTATAGCTCGTGCTACAGAGCTGGCGGGAATCTCATAGGCCTTATAAAAGGCCTGTATGTTGGCACTAGCCTCAGGATCGGAGCTGCCATACTTGAGTTCGCTCTCCACCGCCCCAGGGTAGAGGGTCGTTACGCGGATATTATCCTTAGCTACCTCAGCACGTAAGCCTTCGCCAATGGCTTTGACGGCAAACTTGGTTCCACTATACACGGTACCACGCCCCTGCTGCTACACGCAATCCCGCTACTGAGGATAGGTTGATGATATGCCCGCTGTGTTGCTGTTGCATGGTTGGGAGTACTGCTGCAATGCCATAGAGCACTCCTTTTACATTGATGTCAATCATCTTGTCCCACTCCTCCACCTTTGAGTTTGTCCAAAGTGGCTTGTGGCATAATCCCTGCATTGTTAATCAGTACATCGATACGACCATACCCTCTTGAGTGTCTCCTCTGCAATACGCTCTACATCGCTTTGTACTGCCACATCGGCAACTACCACAAGGGCTTCGCCTCCTTGCGAGGTGATCTCAGAAGCTAATTTTTTTCCAAACGCTCCTTACGCCGAGCGGCTAAAACTACCTTAGCTCCATATTTTGCCAAGAGCAAGGCAGTCGCTTCTCCCAGCCCACTGCTGGCACCAGTGATAATCACTACTTTATTTTTGATATTTTTCGGTCATAATTACTATATATTACTTTGTCTGATTGTGGATAAAGACTTCTGTTGTTTACCCTGCGAGTCGAAATTCTCAGGGAGAGCCATTGCTCAAGAGCGCGTTTGTTAGCTTCCCATTCCTTGTCAATCATAGCAAACCAAGCGGTATCGCGCGAACGCCCTTTGTAAACGACAGCTTGCCTGAATGTGCCCTCATATACAAAGCCCAAGCGTTCTGCAGCACGACGCGAAGGTGCATTAAGGCTGTCACACTTCCATTCGTAACGCCTGTATTGGAGGACTTCAAACACATATTTTGCCAACAAATACTGCGCTTCTGTAGCCATACGCGTACGCTGCAAAAGCCGGAGAATAGTTCACCCATCCTACTTCTATTACTCTGTTTTTAGGGTCTATACGCATTAGGGCGAGCGTACCCAATGCTTTTTGGGTTTGCTTATCTACAATCGTCAGAAAATAAGGGTCGGTAGAGGCTTCCTGCTTGGTGAGTAAAGCGTGCAACTCCTCTTTGTTCTTTGCAGGAGCTATAGATAAGTACGTCCAATCGGGCATCACGGCATTGGCTTCCAAATAGAAATCACTCAAATCGTCTAAATGTTTGGCTACCGAAAGGGGTTCCAACTGGCAATAATTTCTCTAAGAGGGTTATATGAGGGAGTTCTCCCTACTGAAAAATCAGGTAACGCCTCCCCTATAGGTTGATTGTATTGGTTTGTGTTCATTGTATGTTTTAGCTAATCGGTTGATACGCCAAACATTTGTCTACTACTTCCTCTACAGCAGGGTCGTAGGAGGAAATATCCATAGTGCGGGCGTTGTAGTTTTCTCGGATAGAAGAATAACGAACTGCCCTCGGGGTGAGGGACATTGCGATCGAAGCGCTCCATTAGCTCCTCTTGGCGATCGTCATCGGTTTCTTCTATGATTTGATATCCCTAACTGTATAAGTTCTTCTCGGGTCATTCGGTAAAAAGTTTTTTTCTTATCTCTCCTTATGTCTCAGTTTTTTTAGGAAAGGAGATTCTGAAATCAGAAAAGTTTTCAGCAACTTTCTCACAAAACATATCGCTATACCAAATCCAAAGCGAACCATCGTGCAGGTTGATAAATACAATTCCTTCATTCCCAGAACCTATAGCAAAGGCTGATTGGAGTTCTTCGGGAGTTAAAGAATCTTCTTCACGAGTTTCTAGCATCGAAAAAATCAATATCATCACGAGTAAAGAAAAGCGTAATTGCAGAAAGATTCGCTATAAGTGTGCGACAAGAGAAATTCTTTTGCTCCATACTTCAATCTCGGTACTGTGTTCGTATTCTGTATGAGGATACAGCGTGAGCCATTCTGGGGAATGGCTCTCCCTTTCAATGCTGTTTACATACTCTTTTGGGAGCTCTCTCCTAAGTATGTTGTAGGTAATACTTCGTTGTTCATAGGTTTGTTATTAAATGTTATGTGTTTTTATTCCTAATTTACTCCGTTACTTCAAGAAACCACTTCAAGAAAGGGTCTGTAATAGCTTCATCATCCATACTATGAGGGGTTACGACCTCTAAAACCTATTACGGGAATGGTAGTATGGAAGGTATTTTGCACCCATTCTTGGTATTGGATATTAGGGTGAACGAATGTATTGTCTTTGTTACTGTTAGGAGGGGAAGAATATTCCTCGTCCCAGCAAATCTCATCATAGCCAATGGCCAAAAAGACGCAAGAAATCCAAAGCGTTTTTCACCAATATACAAGTCATTATAGAGCCTGAACCTGACCCGATATGCACGATCTGGGTATGTCCTCATTATTCAACCACAGAGCACACTCCGAACCATCGCCACCACTCTGTGCAAATACGAGCAAACGGCGTCTTACTTCGTCCTTATGATTTGGGTAACAAATCTCCAATAAATCTTCACTTTCAGATGTTTTTCAATATCATGCAAAAGCAATATCTGTACCTCCTTTGCGTTCATTCTCAGTCCAGCTTTCTCTTAACTTATCTTGCGGGTAGAGATAGCCATAACGAATACCGCCATTCTCTGAATAATAACCGTTGTTCTCTATCCACTCGTAAAGTTTGCGGAGTTCCTCAGGGATTTGCATTCCCTCTGGGAGGGCATTTTCTAATTGTTGTAATAGAATGTTGGACATATTTTCTAATTTAAAAATTATTCCTTATGAAAAAGAGCAAAGAAATCTTCAATAGTATTGGCAATCACCCTGCCAAGTGAGCTCCGCATCATCCCAGAAGATAATACGAGGTTCCTCTCCTACACTAAAATCCATACAAAACTGACAGTCTGCACCATCTACCCCCCAATATAAATATCTTAGAAAAAAATCGGTAATATAGCCTAAATCGTATTCATTAATACGCTCTGTGTCGGCATATTCTTCAGCCTCTTCAGCGGGAAGTCTTCCACAAGTTCTTTACTATGTTTTATTATTTGTTCTTCAGTTTTTGTAGAATATATGTAGTTCAGTTTCTATTGATTTCCAAACTGATCTTTGTCAGCTACCCAATGATCATCAGAGTTACTATACTTTTTAGCTAATGTAAAATACTTTTCTGGAATTTTCATTTTTCTTATACTATTCTATTGATAAGTAGAATAGCCTTTACCCCTACGAATAATCAAAAGTGAATAGCACGATACGGCTTTACGGGCTCGTACATCATAATGATATAGCCACCAGAACCCTACCCAGTCATAAGCACCTGTTTCGGCTACGAGATAAAAAGGGTTTCCTTGGTAAGAAATGTCAAACAGTACTTCATCGTCGGCCTCCATCTTCTATATGCATCTTAAAAGCCTTCGGATATTCCTCGTCTTCAATAGTGGAGCACCAGTTGCCATACTGAGGCTCTCCCCAATATCTCCAAAATAGTTTTCCTTATTCAGTTTCCCATTATATTCAGGATAACGCAAATTCACCAATGTACCATATTTGGCTACATTTGCTTTACTTTTTCTCATAATTATCAGCCATTTCCTGAAAGAGTTCCTCCTCTTCAGAATTAAAAATCCCAGTGGTGAATAGCAGTTCGCTCAAAAATATCCTTCCTTGCCTAGAAACTCAAACTTATTATCGTCGGTTAGGCGGAAAGCCAGCCAGTTAGGCGCGGTATATTCGTTGTGATATTTGGTGGTATTATCGCCTATATACCCCTCGTAAGGCTCAAAAGGACACAGCATATACACCTTTTGTCCTGCCCAATCGGGGTTGATTTCGGCTAAATCGATACTCATCAGGGGCAGAAAATGATTTTTGAGCCATGGTTGCTCTTTTACAAAAATGTCTTCTGCTTTGGGGAACGCCTGCAAAATGGTCGTTCAATTCTTGAATTTCTTCTCTTGTTGTCATAGTTTTAAATTTCTGTCCTTCCCAAAGGGGAAACAAAGTAGTCTTTAAAATCTTAATTTTTATTAGTAAAGTGGTTTTTGCCTGTGCGGCTCGCACTACCTCCAACCTCCACCTAGGGCTTTTGTATAAGGTAATACCGTATTGCATACGGGTAAATTGGGCATTGGCAACACTGAGTTCGGCATTGAGGCGATTTACTTCGGCGGTGATTACCTCTAAATAATTCACCATACCGCTATCAAATAACTGTTTGGAATAGTCCGTAGCTTCTTGATAGGCTTTCATCTCCTTGTTTTTTTAGCTCGATAAATTCTGTTTGGTTGGAAAAAGTTCTGCATCGCATCGGCTACTTCCTTACCAGCAGAAAGTATCACTTTCTTGAAATTGAGTAGGGCAGTTTCTTGAGCGATTTGTTGTACCTCGTACTGGAGTGCGAATCTGTCGGCGGTTCAATATGGGTTGGGCTAGTCCTGCTACGAAATTGGCAAATATTGACTTAGCCGAAATCCATGTATCCAATTCGGTAGAGGAAATACCTCCACGAGCCGAGAGTGTCAGCGTAGGGTAGAAAGCAGCACGGGCTACATTGGTCATCTCAAAGGCGTTGCGCAGGCTGAGTTCTGCACGTGCTACATCGGGGCGATTCTGAAGGAGCTTTGGCGGCATAGCCCCTGCTTAAATTCGGTAGGGAATTGCTGCTGGGCAAGGGTGGTACGCTCTATCGTATGCGGTTCTTCTCCCAGAAGCACACAAATCGTATTCTCCAAAGCCCATATACTATTGCCTATGGTAACCAATTGTGCCTGTGCATTGTATACCAAAGCCTCTATTTGCTTAGTAGCCACTTCGGTAGTGGAGCCCGCCTCCTTGAGGTGCTTGGTAGTCTCTAGGCTCTTTTGGCGGAAATCAATGGTTTGTTCCAGTACCTTTTTCTGCTTATCAAGCATCAGCAGTTGGTAATAAGCCGTTGCCAAGGTAGCCACTACCTCGGATTGTACGGCTTTTTGTGCCTCTACGGTAGCGAGGTAAGAAGCATAAGAAGCACGGCGTTGGGCAGAGAGTTTGCCCCAAATGTCGGCCTCCCATGAGGCAGCGCCTGTGATATCCCATAGATTATTGTACGTGCGTTCGCCTACGCCCCCATCGCATTGATAGAGGAAGTAGCGCGGGTATAACTCGCCTGAGCAGCAAGGGTAGGGATAAAAGCGGCTTTGCTTTTGTTTGAGGTACGCCTGAGCGGAAGCCACATTCTGCATGGCTACACGTACATCAAGATTGTTAGAAAGCGCCTTATTGATATGCCCTTGGAGAGTAGCATCGGTGAAGATGTTACGCCAAGAGACATTGGCACTGCTAAGACTATCCGTAGGGATATTGTCCGTACGGAAAAGTTTTTCATTTACGACATTGGGACGCTCGTAAGTTTTGCTGACCTGCAGCACGCGGTAAGGGTAAGGGCTACAAAAGCCGCTGCGAAACCTTTATAAATGATTCTGTTCATAAGTAAATAGTTGTTAGTGATTAGTGGTTAGTTTTCAGTTGGATCAGACAATTTAGATTTTGCTAAGTTAAATTGGTACACTTCCCAGATTTCTATATCGTCGTTTTCTTATTTTAAGTCCTCGTTTGTCTTTTTGCCAAATATTTCTATTGCTTTTTTGCAATTCTTTCTTAGAGATAACATAGATGGCTCCATATTTGGCATACCTACCAAAAGCGTTTTTTAGACTCTGGAGGATTAAAAGCAACTATATGTTCTATCTCCTTAATATCTATCTTTATCTTTTTGTGAGATTTTTTTGTTTTATACCTTTTCCCATCAATAATAAGCAATGGATTATGCGCTACATAATGCCACGAATTTCCAAAAAGCAATCTTTTGTCTCTCCTTCTTCAGGTGTTTTTACCTTTCCAAGCGTATCTTGTACTTGTTGCGCCATAGCCGAAAGCGCAAAAAGAATAAAAAATATAGTAAGTCGGGTCATAGTTGTTGGGTTTTTCGCATTTTTTTCTTTTGAATTTTCTTGTATAGATTTTATCTTGTTTTCGCCCTTTCTCATCTCTGACCGCCATGATACCAAAACGACCTTGAGTTCCATAAAGCGCCATAGCCTCTTGTTGTGCTATCTCACGGGCTTCTATCTCCTTACTGTTTTTTTATCCTTCTGAGAAATTGCTTTTTATCCTTCATTGGCTTACCATTAAGGACAAAAAGCTTATCACAAGGCGAACCTCCTACCGTCACCATACCCACAGTTGTATAGTTGATAGAAGATTTTTTAAGAGGAGGACGTACAAAATCCATCGTTTGTTCTGTGCTATCGGTTACAACAACACGGCACTGCCCTACGCATTCACTTAATATGGCATCCCATCGGCGAGCTTTTATCTCATATCTTCCCAAGCTATCAGTATATACCTCAGCGTCTCTTTCTCTGTTTTCTATTTTACAGCCAGCGATAGGATTACCTTCATCATCAGTAACCCTACCTGTTATCATTATAGGAAATTTGAATTTTTCCAATATTTGTGCTATTCGGTAGTATTTGTATCCTTCTCGGGTCAGTTTTCCTAACTTCTTATGCTGTACTTCCTGCACTTTCTTATACGCCTGTTTTGTTACTATATATATAGCCCCTCCTTTTTGCTTGTTTTTCCAAAAATCTACTGCATTTTTTTCGGTCTAAAAACTATCAAAGTAGCCACATCTTCTGGGTCAAATGATTTTTATTGTATGTATATTTCCTATATTACCAACTTTTTCCATCCAAAAAGAACACCGGCTGCGGGCTTTAAACCCATCCCACACCTTAAAGTAGGATTTATATTAGAATCCTTTTGAGGTGTTTTTACCTTTCCGAGCGTATCTTGTACTTGTTGCGCCATAGTGGAAAGCGTAAAAAGAATAGAAATATAGTAAGTCGGGTCATATCAAAAATATTTTATTTCTTTTTACTCTTATTCTTTTTTTATGTTGGTTATAGTAATCCTCGGTATAAGCCACTAATCCATATTGACTGCGGAAGCCATAATGTTTAGATAACTCTTGATCCTCCATTACTGAATACTTGTAAAACTGTCCACTTCGGAGTTCATTTTTGAATGCTTTCTATCTTTTTTCTTCAACTATCTTATCATTACGTATAAAAAGGATGCCACAAGCATAAGCATACTCAATACAAATATTACTCATATAGGTACTATCCATAGTATGGTTATATACTTGGTGAGGTGTGTCTTTAAACACAACATAACAATCCATCACACCACCAAAGTGGATTGTATCCCACTGTTTTTGCTTTGTATCTTATACATACCATTGGCATCTGTTTTTACATAATTAGCAGCATAATGCCCTTCTTTTGTGTAAGTAATTACATCTGTATTTACAGTAATATTAGCAAGAGGCTTCCCTTTATGGTCGGTAACTTTTCCTGTTATAGTGATTTGCGCCATAGTGGAAAGCGTAAAAAGAATAGAAATATAGTAAGTCGGGTCATAGCTTTTTATTTTTTAGTGTTTACAATGATTACGCCATAGGCTGCAAGAGAGCCATATATGGAGGCTTGTTGTGCATCCAACTCTATTATTTTTCTCTATCTTCTTATTTTCCTATTTTAGTAAGAAAACTCTTTTTATTTTTTTCATAGGCACTCCGTCGAGAACAAAACAATTTATCACAAGGCGAACCAAATACAGCAAGTGTAGAAGCTCTTGGGTCGCTGCTGCTTTTCAACAGGAGGGTGTTGTACAAAGTTATAACTTTGCTCTTTTGCTTCTTTTTACAACGAGATAACAATCCTCTATATTTTTCAGGTTGTATCGCATTCCAGCGACGGGCTTCAATCGTGTAATTGCCTAGTGCTATCAGTGAAGGTTCGAGTCCCCCTATCGTTGTTACGCACTTTGATATTAGCCAGAGGATTCCCTTCTTTGTCTGTAACTTTCCCTGAAACCACTATAAGGCGATACGTTTGATAGAATTCTCCAATTCTCTATAATGTCGCCTCTTCTATTGAGCTTTCTCTCAGCAGGAATATCTATAAGAGCTTCAGCCTTGCTAAGGGTTTCTTTAGTGATGATATATAAAGCTCCGTATTTTTGCGCTACTGCCAAAAATATTTTTAGCCTCTTCTCTAAAAAAACAGCAAGATTTCTGCTATCTCATCGGGTTGTAACCTTTTATTCTTCAAGCTCCATCTGCTCAATTTCTTCCCATCGATAATACAAAGAGGGGACTCGTTAGAAATTCTCCCTATATCCTTTATGCCCCCCCTTTTGAGTTTTTATCCTCTTGAGCCATTAGGGGCAGCGAAAACAATGTAAAAAAATAAAAGAAACTTCATAACAACTCAAAATACAAAACTGAAAACTTAAAACTCCTACTTATAATTCCAGTTCTCTCCAGTGAGGTCATATACCCTTTGGATACGCTTCATCAGCTCTACGAAGTCTATTTTTCAAGTCTATCAGGCGTCCTGAACGGATATCAAACACCCAGCCATGGACAATAGGGTACTGGTGATAGAGGTATCCCTCCTGTACGCAGGCCATTTTCGCCACGTTGATACACTGTTCTTCCACATTGAGCTCTACCAAACGATCATAACGCTCCTTAGCAGAGGTGATGCTATCGAGTTCGTCCTGATGTAAGCGATATACATCGCGTATGGTTCTCAGCCAAGGGTTGAGTAGCCCCAAGTCTTTGGCTTGCATGGCGGCTTTTACCCTCCGCAATCATAATGCCCACAGACGATAATATGTTTCACTTGCAGGTGTTCCACGGCATATTGTATGACCGCTGTAGAACTCATATCAAGGGTATTGACCACATTGGCGATATTGCGATGGACAAAGACATCGCCAGGGCCTAATCCCATCAGTTCCTCAGCCGTTACGCGGCTATCCGAGCAACCAATATAGAGGAAGTCAGGGTTTTGTTCCTTGACGAGTTTTCTTGAAAAATCCTTGTCTTCGCCAGTCTTCCTCTCGACCCACTGGCGATTGTTCTCAAAAAAATGGTTTTGTAAGTATCCATAGTAATGATTAATGGTTAATTGTCAATGGTTAATTAACTCAACCGCTCATTGACTCCTTTAGAATATCGGCTGGATGGCTTTGACAATACTATCCATAGAAACGGGGTTGAGGAGTTACTTTTGTCACCAGTACGTACCCCATTAAGCCCTTGTACGATGATCACATCGCCCTGCCTTGAGACCACTCTCTACCACTACCAAGTTATCAGCACGGCTCTTGAGGGTTACCACCACCTGCTTGATAGTATTGTCTTCACCTTGTAGGCAAATATCTTCCCTTGTTGCTCGAATACCGCCACTTCAGGAATTACCAAAGAGTTGTCAAAAGTCTGTGGAATAAGGATGGTACCACTATTACCATTAGTAAGTAAGTGTTCTGGGTTAGGGAAAGTAGCACGTATCTGGATGGATCCTGTAGTAGGATCTATTTGTCCCGTTACTGTTTGAATCTTTCCTTTGTGATTATACTCTTTTCCATTGGCCATAATCAAAGATACTTCAGCGAAGTTAGCCAATTTTTTTCCTTAGTTGTAGCTCCTTTGGTTTGAGCAAGGAAGGAGAGATAATCCTTTTCGTTCATAGAGAAATAGGCATATACATCCTTTACATCGGAAACGGTGGTCAGTACCGTGTTATTGGCTGTTACTAGGGCTCCTTCACGGTACTGGATGGCTCCTACCACTCCATTGACAGGTGCTTTTACGACCGCAAATCCGATATTGCTTGCCACTTCGTTATAGGCAGCTTGGGCACGTTGTAGGTTGGCCTGAGCGGTTTCGAGCTGTACCTTGCTTACGATATTCTTTTTCCACAAGTGGGAGGAGTCTGTTCACCTCCACACGGGCTACCTCTACCTGTGCCTTGGCGGAAGCCGCTGACTGGTTAAGGGTTTGTGTCTCGAGCTGGAACATAGGCTGCCCTTGGCGCACTGCCTGCCCTTCGTCCACAAGTACTTTGGTGATATATCCAGAAATTTTTGGCCTGTACAGGGCTATTGACCACCCCTTCTATATTGACAGGGAAAGAGAGGTTCGAAGTGGTACTCTGCTCTCCTACTGTAATGGTAGGCAATACCTTCTGAGTGGCTGCCATACCAGCACCTTGTTGTTCTTGTCCTTTTTTTACATCCTATGGTAAGGACAAGCATACTTGCAAAAATTAAAACTTTATTCATTATTTAAAAAGAATTTTTAGAATTATAAATTTTTAGAGGAATATAGATTATTGGTTAATTCCTATTTTTCATCTTTCTCTACGCTAAAGTACTCCCTTGAGCTTGGAGAAATGTGTCTTGGCTTCTTCTAAAGATTTTTTTCTTTAGGAATTTTTGATAGCAAAACCATTAAAAATTCTTATATTCATATATAATCTCCGCTCCATATTCGGCAAACGCCTTCTTAAGAGGAGCTGTTGGGGTTGCTACTTCATAAAAACAAAATAAGAGTATCTGTATCTCTTTGTTCTACCTGCTTTTGAGGAGTCTTACAGGATCCTACGGTAAGGACAACCATACTTACAAAAATTAAAAACTTTATTCATTTTTTTATGATTAATGAGCAATTATTAATGATTGATGATTTATAATTCATGAGCTTGTAGCTCGCGCCAGCCTTTGCTTTGTATCACTAATATTCTAAAACGCCATAAATTGCGTTTTTCCACACAGGCGCTGGCCAAGATTTTACTTTATCTTTTGACTAATACCTTATACATTCCTACTGAAATAAGGATACACAAGGTTATTGAAAAGAGCATGGGCTGCTCGGTTTCGACTGAGAATAGTGCCAATATAGCACCGATGATAGCGCCGATAGCAAAGCGAAACATACCTATAAGCGAATTGGCGGTACCTGCCGTGCGAGGGAATAACTCAAGGACAGCTGCATTGGCATTGCTCGATACGATAGAGACCATCCCTACATATAGCGCTATTCCAATGGCAGAAGGCCATAGCCCCCAATGAAAAAAACGCACAGAATGCCAAGTAGACACCCATGATCAGCTGTATCCAAAGCCCGATCCTTAGGATACGTTCGGTGCCTAAGCGACCTACGAAGCGCCCCCAAGAAAAGTAGCGATCATCATCACGCCTATATTCAATATAAAAAAAGTACCCAAAAATTCTTAGGTGCTACTCCATAGACTCCTGTATAAACCAATGATCCTGAAGTCAAAAAGCAAAAACATTCCTGAATAGGAAAAAGCATTGGTAAAAATATATCCCAGTACCTTCCTATTGGTCGCTACTGTACGATAATTACGCAATACACCTATGATATCCAAGGGAATACGTCGTTCTTTGGGCAAAGACTCTGGGATGCGCAGCCATACCAAAAAGAGCAGCGAGCAATCCCAATACTGTCAATAGGTAAAAATGGCCTGCCAATGAAACCAATCGGCTATATACCCTCCCAAAATAGGAGCTACCAGAGGCGCCACCATCGTTACAAGCATGATCATAGACATCATCTTGGAGAAGGCTTCCTTATTGAAAAAGGTCTCTGAGTAAAGCACCTGCAACCACTGCAGGGGCTGAACCAAAAAAATCCTTGCAAAAAGCGCAATATATAAAATGATATAATTCCCCCACCTGTGTAAGCCACAAGGCAATCACTGCCGCTACGATTACCCCCTACAATAATAGTAGGCTTGCGGCCATAGCTATCCGAAAGTGGCCCCCAGAGCAACTGACCTACGGCAAAGCCCATGGTAAAGAGGGCTAAGGTCGTCTGGATGCGCTCCTTGGAGACATGCAAGTCCGAGGCTATTGACCCAAAAGATGGTAAGTACATATCTATCGCCAAAGGAGTAAGCATAGAGAGCAATCCTAAGATTAAGATAAAAAGAACGTCTGTATTATAGTTTTTCACGTATATCTTCCTGTTTTTAGTTTTTTTCCAAAAATCTTCAGTAAGTGATTCCATTTTTCCGAGATAATCGAGCAATATCCCCTGTTTTTTTCATTCTTCTCTCAGGAAGCGATCTGTATGTTGAGGATCTTGGTCATCGATATATTTTCTAAAACGAAGCGTAAAATCCCTTTCTGTTCGAATCAGTTCGAGAAATTCCGAAAATCGCTTGTCAAAAGGAAAGGATTTGAAGTATTTTCTTCGCTTTCCCTCCTTGGTGTCATAGTAGATCAGCCCCTTGTCCAAAAAGAAAAATTGATATTGGTAGAAAGCGTGCTCTTGCTGGCCTGTAACCTCTCTATAAGATACTCAAAGGTAAGCCCCTCTGCACAGCCCTCAATAACCAATACAGACAATATCTTAGCTACCATAGGAGATACATGGTGCATCTTCCTAAAGAGCTCAGACATCATCTCGATAAGAGTGTTTTTTTCAATATTCAATGTTCAATGGATTAATGTTCAATGATTAATGCTCAATGATTAATCACTATTGGTATTAATAATTATTTCTGAGAGCAAAGATAGTTATTTAGTTCTATAGTTTGCGAACCAAAAAGATAATCTTTTGTTAAATAATAAATGTCAGATTATAAATAACTGATAAAGAGATACATAACAAGAAAGAGACGCAATAAATTGCGTCTCTAAAGAAGTTTGTTTTTAATTCACCTTATTTCTTATTCGGTATTTATAGTGAATTTCCGTTCCTTATATACCAAAGTTAGTAACATTTTGTTACCTAACAACTTTGTTTGGTGTATATTAGGACTACCATATTTTGACCCTATCCTGAGGAGCTCTATAGAGCTTATCTTCTTTTAACTCCAAAAAGCCTTGTACCAAGCATCCACATTGGTCAGTGGAGCGAAAGCACGGATATACTGAGGGGTATGAGGGTCTGTTTTTACCTGATTTAGTAGGTGTTTCTGGGTGAGAAGCCTCTCCAGACAGTAGCCCAAGAGATAAAGAAACGTTGTTCTTGGGTATATCCACTTATCTTTTGTACCTTGCCATGTTGTTTGAGGTATAGTTGTAACGCATCATAAGCGATATTAACCCCACCAAGGTCTGCTATATTTTCGCCATTGGTGAAGATGCCATTGACAAAAACTCCCTTAGCTACCTCATACTTATCAAACTGAGCGGCAAGAGCCTTAGTTACTTTTTTTGAAATTCTCCTTATCCTGAGGTGTCCACCAGTTTTTTTGAGGTTTCCATCCCCATCATACTCAGCGCCACTATCATCGAATCCATGAGTGATTTCATGACCAATCACGGCACCTATACCACCAAAAATTGACTGCTGGATCTGCATCGAAGCTAAAGAAAGGAGCCTGAAGGATAGCTGCTGGGAACACAATCTCGTTGTTCATAGGGCTGTAATAAGCATTGATTGTTTGTGGAGTCATACGCCAGCGGGATTTGTCCACCTTTTGTCCTACATCGGCCAAGTTTTCCTTATAGCGCCATGCACGGATTTGACATATATTGTCAAAATAAGAAGCAGAAGAAGCAGGAGAAATATTCAATTGAGAATAGTCTGTCCACTTATCAGGATATCCAACCTTAACCCCAAACTTATTGAGTTTTGCCAATGCTTTTTTTCTTTGGTCTGAGGGGACATCCAATCCACTTGATTGATATGTAAAGCAAAACTTCTCTTAAGATAGTCTATCAGAACAAGCATTTCTTCCTTAGCTTTGACAGGGAAGTGACGTTCTACATAGAGCTTACCAAAAAGCCTCGCCCATGAGACTATTGATGATTCCCAAGGCACGCTTGTTCATAGGACGCTGTTGCTGCTGTCCTCTGAGATAACGGGTATAAAAATCAAAAAGATAGATCATCCAAGTTTTTTTGTCCAAAAATATGAAGATTGATTGCTACCTGTTGATACTTGAGGTAAGTTCTGAGCAAAGGGATATTCTCCTGAGTGAGGAAACTATCATAAGCTTTGTAGAGACGTATCTCTGGAACGATTACCTTGTTTGTATGTACTCCTACTTTAGAGAGGTATTGAGGAAGGTTAATTGCTTTGACCAAAAGCAGATAGCTCAGAAATCGTTTGAGGGTTATAAGTAATATTAGGATCTCTTCTTTCCTCATTGGTATATACGAGCTTAGCTATACGTCTTTCCATATCGACCAATTCCTTGGCCTTCTGCTGAGGATTTTTCTTCCTTGATCATCGAGAGTACAGCAGCTACATATTCTTGATACTTGGCAATGGTCTTAGTATTGGCCTCAGAGTCTTTTTGGTAATAGCTACGAGAGAGACCTATAGAGAAGTCTCCAAGGTAGACTGCATTCATCTGCGAATCCTTTTTTTATCGGCAGAGACACTCCAGTTACAGATTGGATTTTTCCCCTGTGGAGTTACGTCAATAAGATACTGTTGTAAGTCCGCCAAAGATTGTATCGCCTCTATTCTAGCAAAAGCGCTGCTCAAGAGGCTTAAGTCCATCACTATTGCGGCGTTCCCAATCAAGAAAAAGTAGCATATAGGTCTTTGATCTTTTGACCTTCGCTCCCTTTGAGGAAAAATCTTTTTTTAGGAGTTCGTCTAGAATCGCCAAACACTGCTCATCGGTCTTGTCCCTGAGTATCTGGAAAGTACCCCAAGTAGACTTATCGGCAGGTATCTGGGCTGTCTTTACCCATTTCCCACTAACGAAGTTATAGAAATCATCCTGAGGACGCACCGAAGTATCCATAGCAGAGAGGTCTAATCCCTTTCTATAGGATCATTTTTAGATTGTTTTTTTGAGAGCCACAAGCCACTAGAAAAAGCAACAGAGGCAAGCAAATAGATTTTTTTCATGTATTTACAAATTTTCCGCACAAATATACGAATTTTTAATTGTAATTTATCAATGATTTTTATGAATGATTTTTACTCCACAAAACCACTAATAATCCTTAGTGCTTTATCGATAGAAGTAATCTTATCAATGGTAATAATCAGCCTTAGCCCATTGCGGGTTTCCTTCTCATTGAGATGACATTTATCCGAATTGCGCTGGACAAAGGCAAGCACTCTCTGGAAAGTCCCACTCTGGTAGAACTTACTCTGCTGATCCGCAATAAAGTATCCCAGCATCTTGCCCTGCTTCATCACTAAGCGCTCTATCCCCATCTGAGTGGCCAACCACTTGATACGTACCGAATTGAGCAAATCCCTTGCCTGAGGCGGCAAGGCTCCAAAACGGTCAATAAGGCGATATTCATACTGGGAGAGCTCCTCTTTGTTCTTAAGATTGCTCAGCTCATTATATAGGTTCAGTCGCTCGGTGATGCTATTGATATAATTGTCTGGATAGAGCAACTCAAAATCACTATCCAGCTGTGTATCTGTAAGATATACCAACTGCTGAGCTTCATCGGCATAGAGCTCGGCAAACTCGTTTTTCCTTGAGTTCAGTAACGGCTTCTTGGAGAATCTTCTGATAAGCATCGAAACCTATATCGTTGATAAAGCCACTCTGCTCTCCCCAAGTAAGTCTCCAGCTCCACGTATCTCCAAATCCTTCATAGCGATATGGATACCACTCCCCAAATCCGAAAAACTGTGCGATAGCCTGCATACGCTTGCGAGAATCCTCTGGTAGCTCTGAGAGGTTCGGGGTGATAAAGTAGCAAAAAGCCTTTTTGTTACTACGCCCCTACCCTACCCCGCATCTGGTGCAGGTCAGAGAGCCCAAAAGTGCTGTGCATTATGGATAAATATGGTATTGGCATTGGGCACATCCAATCCGCTCTCAATGATAGTTGTTGCCACCAGAATATCATAATCACCATTGATAAAAGCAAGCATCACTTCTTCCAACTGTTTGCCTTCCATTTGACCATGCCCCTATCCCTATTTTTTTGCATCGGGAATCAGTCGCTGGATCATCCCTGCTACTTCCTTGATATTCTCTACCCTATTATGTATGAAGAACACCTGTCCTCCACGCTGTAACTCATAGGCAATCCCATCGCGGATCACCTCCTCATTGAAGGAGATAATCTGGCTTTCGATAGGATAGCGATTGGGTGGTGGGGTAGTAATCACCGAAAGATCTCGTGCTGCCATGAGACTGAACTGCAAAAGTACGCGGAATAGGCGTAGCTGTAAGAGAAAGTACATCGATATTCTCCCGCAAGGTCTTGAGCTTGTCCTTGACCGCTACCCCTGAATTTCTGTTCCTCATCTATAACCAATAATCCTAAGTCCTTGTACTTCACTTTTTCATTGACTATTTGATGGGTTCCTATAAGTATATCTACTTTGCCTGAGGCCAGATCGGCAAGTACTTGGTTTTTCTCCTTGGCGGTACGGAAACGGTTGAGGTACTCCACCCTTACAGGGAGTTCCTTAAGGCGCTCACAGAAGGTTTGGTAATGCTGAAAAAGCCAAAATAGTAGTAGGCACCAGTACAGCTACCTGCTTGCCATTGTCCACCGCTTTGAAGGCGGCACGTATGGCCACCTCCGTTTTCCCAAAGCCTACATCACCACAGACGAGCCTATCCATAGGGCGTGCACGCTCCATATCTTGTTTTACCTCGAGTGTTGCCTTGCTCTGATCGGGAGTATCCTCATAGATAAAAGAAGCCTCCAATTCTTTCTGTAAGTAAGAGTCTGGTGCAAAGGCATACCCCACCGCCTCACGCCGCTTGGCATAGAGCTGAATGAGGTTGAAAGCGATTTGCTTGACCCTTGCCTTGGTCTTCTGTTTGAGTGCTTTCCATGCAGAGCTTCCCAACTTATATAGACGAGGAGGCGCTCCATCCTTTCCATTGTATTTGCTAATCTTGTGCAAAGAATGAATGCTTACATACAGTACATCCCTATCTCCATAGATGAGCTTGATTGCCTCTTGTTTTTTTACCCTCTATGTCTATTTTCTGTAAGCCCGCATATTTCCCTATTCCATGATCAATATGTGTCACGTAATCACCTATAGTAAGCTGATGGAGTTCCTTGAGCGTAATAGCTTGTTTTTTTGGCATAGCCATTGCGAATATTGAACTTGTGATAGCGCTCCAAGATCTGGTGATCTGTATAACAGTTTATCTTATTTGCTGTATCGGTAAATCCTTCTGAGAGAGAAAGTTCCAAGAGCTCGCAAGGCACCTGCTGGTGTAACTCTTCGAAGATATCCAAGAAGCGCTGTGCTTGTTGGGCACTTACACAACAAATATAATTGGTATACCCCTCATTATACTTATCCTTGAAGTGCTCGATCAGTAATTCGAATCTCTTATTGAACGAAGGCTGAGGCCGCATGGCAAAAGAGACCCCTTTGCTAACTATTCCCTGCGGGTTGTGCGGATTGACCCTCACCACATACCGCTGTGCAAAATCCCTAAGTCCTTCTTGTGCGTTGCAGAAAAGCTCCTCAGGAGGTAAGTGTGCAATTTCTCCCTTAAGAGCCGCAAAGGCTTCTTGTGCCTTTCTGGTACATCTTTTTCCCACTTAGGGGCAAAGAGTTCAAAAATCTTGTACAAAAATCAATGTCTCTTCAGGCAAGAGAGAGGAAAGAGGTGCGCTGCTCTCCGGCGACCTTACTCTCTATATTGGGAATAATAACTACCGAGGATACCTGCTGGAGAGAGAGTTGTGTCTCCACATCGAAGGTACGGATACTCTCCACCACATCGGAAAAAGAACTCGATACGATAAGGGTATCATTGGAGAAAGAGAATACATCGACAATACCTCCTCGTACGGAGAACTCCCCAGGCTCACTGACAAAATCCACCCTGCTGGAACTGATACTCAAAGAGTGTCTCATTGAGTGTATCCAAAGAGAGATGTTCCCCCGCTTGAGCGTCAGTGTATTTTTGTCCAACTGCTGGCGGGTGAGTACTTTTTCAAAAAGAGCTTCACTATAGGAAACCACCACCCTTGCCCCTTGTTGGAGCTGGGAGAGCACTTCTGCTCTTAGGAGCACATTGGCATTGTCCGTTTCCTCTGTCTGATAAGGTCGGCGGTAACTACTGGGGAAAAAGAGTACCTGCTCCCTGCCCTAAGAGGAGTTCCAAATCATTGAGTAAGTAGGCGGCTTGCTCCTTGTCATCTTCTACAAAGAGAAGGGTCTGCCCTGTTCTTTTGAAAATATCGAAAAAGAACAAAAACTAAGGGAAGAACCTACAAGATTCTCTGCAAAAACAAGATGTTTTTCCCTTTGATATATTCCGATAACTGATGATAAGGTTTCCCTTCCAAGAAGGAGGAAAGCAGTAGTTCTTTGCTCATTGTCTGTATAGTCCTAATAGTAAGGTTTTAAGGAAAGGCAAAAAGTACAACTTTTCTGAAGAATCCCCAAAGAAGAAGAGAAAAATAGTTTAATAGAAAAAGGCCACCCTTGTGGGCAGCCTCTTTTATAAAGAAAGACACCAGTTGCAACAGCTATTTCTCTTTGCCTAATCTGCCACTCTTTGATTATTGATAATTAAGGCTTTTTCTTTTTGTAAAAGCTTCCTTGGGAAGTATGTAGGTATGCCCACTCTTAGGATTCCACTCCTTACCATTAAGCCATGCCTTATAGACTTTTTGGAATGCTACAGCACCTGGGCACAGTAATGTATTCTCCTGAGAAAGTCATAGAAATAGGCTCAAAATCAGGAATTTCCAAAGAGAAATTAATAGTACGCTTTCCCCAAAAACCCTATCCATATCATGCAAAATAGCAAAAAGTGAAATGAATAGTATCTTTTTATAACCTGAGAGTAATTGAATTGCTTTTTGCTCTATTTTTTTCTTTTAGCCTCATTCTCTTCATACAAAAACAAACTTCTGCAAAGAACCCTCCGGCACTAAAGTCTTATCTATAAGAATAACAGCTTCCTCATTAGGTGAATTGCAACATGCCCAGTCTCGAGGCTGATTCTCTTGTTTGTTTTCTTTGTGACAAGCCCCAAAAAGCCAATATCACCACCAATAAATATATTACTTTATTCATGACTCATTTTTTAATATATATTGTTTATAATGCTTATATCATATGGGTATCTGTTCATCTGTGGATAGTTTCCAAAAGATCTTTTAATATTATATGGTACTTGAGCTACCCCCTCTTTTATGATTGAGATTTTTTTGGCTTTTGATATTAGGAAGTGTAGAGAAATTGATTCTCTCTTCGGTGGGCAATGAAGATGATAGCCCTTGAAAGGAATATCTTTTTCATGATAGTTATAAATTAATTTTTTTCTCTTTAGATTTGGTCTGACAAAGATACGTTTTTAGTCTCTAAAAACAATTATTTTTTTAGTTTTTTTACCTCTGCACTCTTCTATAAATCACCCTTGATTTTTTTATCTAATTTAAACTAACTATAAATTACTTGTGTTTTTGATATTTTTTTGTTGGAGATAAAAAAAGAGAATATCGTACCTTTGTAGCTCTGAAATTATATTCAGATAATTTATTAATTTTTAGAAACTTATATTTACAAAATATGCAAATATTCAAAACTTCCGTAGCAAGAAAAGTGGCGATGGCACTCTCGGCATTTTTTTCTAATCCTTTTTCTTAGTGATACACTTGGCGGTAAACTTCATGTCAGTGTTAAGTGAAGGTACTTTTTAACATGCTCTCTCATTTCATGGGTACTAATCCATTGATTCAGTTTGCGCTGCAACCTGTACTCCTTTTTGGGGGTAGTATTCCACTTTGTAATGGGTTTTGTTTTGGAGCTTCAAAACAAGAGAGCACGAGGCAACCAACCTTATTATAGTTACAATGGAGCGGCCAATGCTTCTTGGATGTCCCTGCAACATGATCATCACAGGAGTAGTTGTGCTTGGGTTCTTAGCCCTTCACCTTTATGACTTCTGGGCTCCTGAGATGGTTTACAAGTACATTGATTTCAACGAGCCTGATGAGACTCGCTACTATAGCGAACTCATAGAGAAGTTCCACGATCCCATACGTGTAGGTATCTATGTGTTTTGCTTTGTATTCTTGTGCTTGCACCTACTTCACGGATTCCAGTCTGCATTCCAATCCATGGGCTGGAAAGATGACAAGCGTAAAAAAATTCATTAGCTGCTTAGGCAAATGGTATTCTTTCCTTATCTGTGGAGGCTTTTATCTTTGTAGCCCTTTTCCATTACATTAACTCCTTAATATAACACATATGAGTACATTAGATTCCAAAATACCTGAAGGTCCACTTGCGGACAAATGGACAAAATATAAAGACCATATCAACCTTGTGAACCCTGCTAACAAGCGTAATATAGATATTATCGTAGTAGGGACAGGGCTTGCAGGAGGCTCTGCTGCAGCTACCCTTGCTGAACTTGGGTACAATGTGAAGGCTTTTGCCTACCAAGATTCTCCTCGCCGTGCACACTCTATTGCTGCTCAAGGAGGTATCAATGCTGCTAAAAACTATATGGGGGATGGCGACTCCAACTATCGCCTTTTCTATGATACTGTAAAGGGAGGTGACTACCGTGCCCGTGAAGCAAATGTATACCGCTTGGCGGAAGTATCTGGAAATATCATTGACCAATGTGTAGCCCAAGGGGTTCCTTTTGCTCGTGATTACGGCGGACTCTTAGACAACCGTTCTTTCGGTGGGGTACTCGTATCTCGTACTTTCTATGCCAAAGGACAAACAGGACAACAGCTCCTCTTGGGGGCTTATGCGCTATGAACCGACAAATAGCTCGTGGTAAGATAGATATGTACAATCGCCATGAAATGATGGATGTGGTTATCGTAGATGGCAAAGCTCGTGGTATCATCGCTCGTAATATGGTTACTGGTGAGATAGAGCGCCACTCGGCTCACGCTGTAGTTATCGCCTCAGGAGGATATGGTAATGTATACTTCCTCTCCACCAATGCAATGGGTTGTAATGCTACTGCCGCTTGGAAAAATCCACAAAAAAAGGTGCTTTCTTCGCTAACCCTTGCTTTTACACAAATCCACCCTACTTGTATCCCTCGTTCTGAGATTATCAGTCTAGCTAACCCTTATGTCCGAATCCTTGCGTAATGACGGACGTATCTGGGTACCCTAAGAAAAATGGAGGATGCTGTAGCTATTCGTGAAAAAAACGTAAGAAACCCTACTGAAATCCCAGAAGAAGATCGCGATTACTACTTGGAACGTCGCTACCCTGCCTTCGGTAACCTTGTCCCTCGTGATGTAGCCTCTCGTGCAGCCAAAGAACGTTGTGATGCTGGCTATGGAGTGAATGAAACAGGAGAAGCTGTATACCTTGATTTTGCTTCTGCTATCGAACGTTATGGTAAAGAACAATGTAAAAATCCATGGGGTAGAACCTACCAAGGAAGAAGTAACTAAGCGCGGCGAGAAAATTATTGAAGCTAAGTATGGTAACCTCTTCCAAATGTATGAGAAAATCGTTGCAGAAAACCCCTATAAGACTCCAATGATGATCTCACCCTGCTACCCACTACACCATGGGAGGTATTTGGGTAGACTACAACCTGATGACTACTGTACCTGGGCTTTACGCTATTGGAGAAGCTAACTTCTCTGATCATGGTGCCAACCGCTTGGGAGCTTCTGCACTTATGCAAGGATTGGCCGATGGATATTTCGTATTGCCTTATACCATAGGTGATTACCTTGCAGCTGATATCCGTACTGGAAAAATCCCTACCAATACACCTGAATTCGATGAGGCTGAGCGAGTAGTGAAAGAACGTTTGGCTCACTTTATCAACAACAAAGGAACCCACTCTGTAGATTACTTCCACAAAAACTTGGTAAAGTAATGTGGGACAAGGTAGGTATGGCGCGTAACGCTGAAGGTCTCAAACAAGCTATCAAAGAGATTCGTGAGATTCGTGAAGAGTTCTGGCGCGATGTGAAAGTACCTGGAGAGCTTACCGGAATGAATGTAGAGTTAGAGAAAGCGAACCGTGTAGCAGACTTCCTCGAACTAGGAGAGCTCTTTGCCAAAGATGCACTTGAGCGTAATGAATCCTGCGGAGGTCACTTCCGTGAAGAATACCAAACACCTGAAGGAGAAGCTCTCCGTGACGACGTAAACTATGTCTATGTAGCCGCTTGGCAGTACACAGGTAATCCTACAGAAGTAGTGAATACCTATAACCCAAGCGAAGAGGTCTTACACAAAGAGCCTTTAGTATTCAAAGATATCGAACTTAAACAACGCAGCTATAAATAACAGGTAAAAGGTAACAGATAACAGGTAATGGTTATTGCCTGTTAGCTCTGCCTATTATCTAATAAAAACTGATTATCATGAACATGAATCTTACCCTCAAAAATATGGCGACAAAAAGACGCCAAATCAAAAGGCCAAATGGTAGAATATAAAGTCACTAACATCTCTGACCATATGTCCTTTTTGGAAATGTTGGATATTCTCAACGAACAACTCATAGAAAAAGGAGAAGAGCCTGTAGCTTTTTGACCACGACTGCCGTGAAGGTATCTGCGGTATGTGCTCTCTCTTTATCAATGGAGAAGCTCACGGACCCTGATCGTGGTGTTACTACTTGTCAATTGCATATGCGTATGTTCAAGGATGGGGATATTATCACTATAGAACCATGGCGAGCTACCGCTTTCCTGTAATCAAAGACCTTATGGTGGATAGAAGCGCTTTCGAGCGTATCCAACAGGCAGGAGGTTATATCTCTGTCAATACTTCCGGGAATACTCAGGATGCCAATGCTATTCCTATTCCTAAGCGTGATGCTGACTGTTCCATGGATGCTGCCGCTTGTATAGGTTGTGGAGCTTGTGTGGCTACTTGTAAGAACTCTTCTGCTATGCTCTTCGTAGCGGCTAAAGTATCTCAGTTCGCCCTACTCCCACAAGGTAGAGTGGAAGCTACCGAACGTGTGCTCAACATGGTCAACCAAATGGAACACGAAGGCTTTGGTAACTGTACCAATACAGGAGCTTGTGAAGTAGAGTGTCCTAAAGGTATTTCTTTGAAAATATCGCTCGCCTAAACCGCGAATACCTCAAGGCAAGTATTCAATAGATACGGCTCTGGCACGTGATTATACATAATAAGAAAGCTGCTTCTTTTCGAAGCAGCTTTCTTATTATATTCTGTGAGTTAATTAACGTATCAGGAATTGTGAGAGTCCGATTCCGACCAAGCAGGATACAGCTACCGCAATAAGTCCTGGCAACATAAAACTATGATTGAAGTAGTATTTCCCTATTTTTGGTAGTCCCTGTAGGGTCAAAGTTCACTGTGGCAATATCCGAAGGATAATTAGGAATAAAGAAGTAAGCATAAGTAGCGGGCATAATTCCTATAAGCAAAGGCACAGGAAGCCCCATAGTAATGGCCACAGGGAGCATCATCTTGGCTGTAGCCGCCTGACTATTGATCACTATAGAGACCGCAAAAAGAGCAAAGATAAATGTCCATGGATAGGCTTGTACCATAGCAGTAATACCATCTTTGAAGTAAGGCATGGCATAGGTAAAGTAAGTATCACTCATCCAAGCAATCCCAAAGATAGCCACACAGGCTACCATTCCTGACTTGAAGACCACTCCTTCGGGAACGAGCTTGACAGAAGTCTTACAGGTGGTAAGAATAATCCCTCCAAAACAGAGCATGACCATTTGGATAATAACTCCCATAGGAACTACCATTTGGGTAGTTACTCCTTCCTTGAGCACCTCAAAAGTACGGATATCCTCATAGAGCGCCAAGACCACAATCAAGACAATAGAAGAAAGGAATATATATACCGCATTCTTAGAGGATTGTGGGATAAAAATCATTTAGAGTAGTCTTGGTACTATTGAGAATCTGATCCCTATAGATAGGATCCTGTAATCGGCGTTGGTATTCTGGATCGGCCTCTAATTCCTTGCCACGACGAAGACTGTAAAAGCACATAGCCATCAATCCTAAAAAGTAGCAGGCAGAGTTACCGAAAGAATATTGATCAAAGTAAGTGACTCCCCCTTGTTGATGAAAGAGATCCAACAACCCTTTACCTAAATATACGGTAACCACTGCTGAGATAGGACTGGCTGTAAGTGCTAACTGAGAAGCTACAGAAGCTGCTGCCATAGGTCGCTCTGGGCGAATCTTATTCTTCAGTGCAATATCGCCTATAATAGGCATAATAGAGTAAACTGCATGTCCTGTACCAAGCATAAGAGTCAGGGTATAGGTAGCTATAGGGTCCTAAAAAGGTAATTTGCTTAGGATTCTTCCTAAGAATCTTCTCAGCTACCTGTAGCATAAACTTTAGCCCCCAGCGGCCTCCAGTATGGAAGCACAAGTAACTACCGCCAAGATAATGAGCATCACCTCGATAGGAGCAGAAGCAGGAGGCATACGGAAAACAAAAACCTCAATGACAAGTCCTATCCCTGAGATAACACCTAATCCTATTCCCCCATATCGGCTCCCCTATATAAAGAATTCCTAAGAGGAAAAGAAACTCAAAGATCAATATATATGTATTCATAGCAATAAAAAAATTAATTTCTATTAGAATTTGTTCTATAGCCACCCCTTTGTATCAACATTTCCTTTTTCTTATGGCCACCAGTAGGTTATCTTTCTTATCTGCCGACAAAGGTAATTATTTTTTTGAGAAAAAGATTTTTGAGAAAAAAATTTTTATCCTTATGTCCCGCTTATTCTAAGGATTCCCATTTTTCCTCTTCCAGATTGAGTTGTCTTTCGAAGGAGCGTATAAGCTGTTCGTTGATACGAGGATTTTTTTATTCAGTTCGTTGAGATATTCCCGTTGGTAGCGGAGAATAGCTATGTACTTAGCACGCACCTCTGCCGTAACATTACAATAAGCCGTCTTGAGCTGGAACTCCCATACATCTTTTTGGTTTTGCAAAAGAAAACTATCAGTAATCCCCTCCTTGTAATGATCATTCATATACTCCAAAACCACCCGAGCCAAGTCCTTACGAATAAGAGTTTCTGCCTCAGTATCTGGGATATGATCATCATAGTCAGGGAAAGCTACCTTTTTGATAAACCAAGGCAGTGTAAGCCCCTGTAGGACAAGAGTTACCAAGATAACAATAAAAAGTCATATAGAGAATTAGATTCCGATGAGGGAAGGGAGTACCATCGGCCAATGTTAGTGGAATAGAAAGTGCCACTGCCAGGAGAGCACTCCACGCATCCCAGCCCAACCCAGCAGTAAGGGTATCCAAACATTGTTATACCTACGTCCATCAGCGACTTTAATAAAGCGCTTCATTATCTGAGTGGTCACCACAGCAGCATAGGCACAACAGATGCGCACCCCTATAATCACTCCTGCCATCAGTAAGCCATAGTAAGTAGCAGTACTAAGAGCCATTCCCTCCTGTTGGAAGCTTTGAGAGCACTTGGGAAGACTCAGTCCTATGAGAGAAAAAGCTAATCCGTTGAGTATAAAAACGATATTATCCCAAACAGCCTGAATCTTATTGCGTGTGGAGGCTGTGAAAATCTCATTGCGATAATAGTGAAGATACACCCCACCTGTCACCACGGAGAGCACCCTGAGGCATCCACAGCATTGGCTAAGATATACATAACATAGGGAGAAATATAGGTCAGGATAATATCCATATTGGCATCGGTAGGCAGTAGTTTATGGAAAGCCCTAAGAAGCCATCCTATGGCTATCCCTGCTAAGACAACCCATACAAAACTCCCCGCCACCTCATACCATACAAACTGACCAGTAGTAACCACAATAGAAGCAAAACGAAAGACTATCAAGCAAGCATAAGGGTTATTTTACGATTAATGTTTGAATGACAACCTTTATAGGTAAGATTATAGTCTCCAATGAATTGACAACCGCATTCTCGATTCTAAAGAAGCTTTGTTAACATTTCTAATTATTTTTTTGTAATACAAGAAATATGTATTATTTTTTGCACAACAAAAGATAACATGATACCATGCGCTACTTAGGGGCTTATTTTTTTCTGCTTTTTTTATTGTTGGTTGGTTGTTCCTCCAAGGAAGAAGCTACCGATCAAGTGGATTATCTATTGAGTAAAAACCCTTCCCTACTCTTTTCAGATACACCATAAGGATCAGTTCGTCAATCAGCTGATTCACAATGATTTTTTGGAAAAACTACTTCAAGTATTACCCCAATCAAAATGTGCAAAATCTCCTGCGTTCTCTTCCTGAGGACGATCATATTTGGGTAGCCTATACCCATGATGGGGTATACCTAAGCGCCACTTTGGGAAAGCAAGACAGCCTGAGTGTCTGGAAAAAAATCACTCCTCTGGAAAGTTAGATTCGCTAACTGTGGAAAATAAAAAAAGTGGTATTATATCACAAAAAGACAAAGAGATTCTTATCAGTTCCCTCAAGGATATATCCTTCCCTGAAACCCCTATAGTACGTCAAGAAGCCTTTCACAAAGTAGCCAAGACCATTAGTGGAGAAGTACCTGCCAATATATTCCTCGCTCAGAAGAAGAACAAGGAATTCATAGGGGGATCTTTCCTGAGCGCATTGTCAAGCACTTGGATGGGTGGACAGCTTGGGATATCTACTTGGAAAAAGAACACTCTACGCATGAGCGGTTCTCTACTACGCCCAGCAGATAGCCTTCCACAATTGCCCATAGTACCCTCCCAGAAGAACACCATAGAAACCTATGCTGTTATCCCACAAACGGCTCAAAGGGATCAGCTGTTTTTTTCCTTTGAGGAGAGACTTGTTCCTGAAGAGTTTTATTTCGATTTCCAACAGGATATTTCCTCAGTTACCTTCTTTGACTTCCAGAGAGATTCTATGGCAGTACTCCGCAGCTCCAATCCGGAAGAAACCTTGCGCTACTTCACTATTCTCAAGAGCGAGACCTTCCAGGAGAAACCCTTCATCATATAGAAGAATTATCGGATATACAATCCTTTTTCTCTATCTTCGAGCGGGAATTACAACCTAAGTACCTGTACTGAAATGAGGAAAACCTTATCTTTGCTCAAAACAAAGAAGCACTTGAAGCACTTATCAACACTATACAAAATGAAGCAGACCCTCTCCCAAGGAAAAGTCCTTTGAGGCGCTGCAACAGAAGAGTAGCAGCCAAAAACTCTTTCATCACCATAGAAAATCTACAGGAACAGAAGGATTTTTTTCAGCTAAGTACGCTTCCTTAGCACAAAAGATATGCCTATGCCTCGCTACAGATAAGCCCACAGGACGAGTTCTACCAGCTGACCCTGACCACCACCGCCGATACTGGAGGCTCTCGACCGCCACGTCCACCACTTCAGAAGAGAGAGGAATAAATGAGCGCTTCCTCATCACCTTGGACAAGGAAGCTCTCACCCAGCCCGTCTTCGTTACCAACCATCGTACAGGACAAAAAGGAAGTGGTTATACAAGATACTGACAATCAGCTATACCTTATAGGAAATGATGGAAAAATTCTTTGAAAAAAAGCGCCTTGATGCCCCTATTGTAGGAGGAATCCATCAGGTAGATCTTTTTCCAAAATGGATTCTTACAAATGGCTTTCAATACGGCTTCTTCCTTCTGGATACTGGATCGTAATGGCAATGTGGTAGCCCCCTTCCCTACCTCGTATAAGGAAAAAAACTACTACCCTTACAAGTATTTGATTATGAAAAAAATAGAGAATATCGCTTTGTAGTATGTTCCGAGAAGACAATTCGCCTGATCGACAAGCGAGGGATATAGTAAAGGGATTTGAGAAAAGTCAAGTGACTAATGGTCTTGCTCAGACACCTCAACACTTTAGGATAGCTGGAAAAGATTTTATTGTCTTTCCTGAAAAGAATGGTACCCTGAGTATCCTTCACCGCAATGGTACAGTGCGTATTCCTATCTCTCAGAAGTTTGATTTCTCAGACAATCCCATAAGTACCTACAAGGATTTCTTTTGCTTCACCACCAAAGCAGGCAAATTATTTTTTTGTAGATACTAACGGGGGGTACGTTCAGAATCTATAGGGGAAGGTAATTTTAGCTTTGATTGCCAAAGAGATATAAAAGTACTCCTACATAACAATATCCTGACCATCAACCAAACAAAAGTAGAACTCCCCTATGCTGACTACGGAGGAGCTAAGCTTCATTGGGAGAGTAGAAATCCTGTTATTTCTGTCTTTGATCGCGAGAATAGTCGTCTTTATCTATTAAATACACAGGGAGAGATCTACTCACAGTTTCCTGTCTTTTCTCTTTCCCAAGCTGATGTAACTCAGGACAAAGGAAAACTTCTATTAGCCTTTCTCAAGGAAAAAGAATGTGCTCTGTGTAAGTGAGCAATAGAAAGGAGATAAGTTTTTATTTCACGCGTGCTATTGAGATACCATCGCGAATAGGAAGCAAGACAGTTTCCAAGCGGGGATCTGTAGCTAACCGCTGGTTGTACTCCATAAGGATTTGGGTATGTTTATCGCTTTCCTTGAGAGGTTCTACGACCTTTCCACTCCAGAGAACATTGTCGGAGAGGATCACTCCTCCATGGCTCATTTTTAGGCAAAAACAGCCTCTAAGTAATTGAGATAATTCTTCTTATCTGCATCTATAAAAGCTATATCAATCCCTGTCTCGAGGGTAGGAATCACCTCAAGGGCAGGTGCAAAAGTGCTGTACAATCTGCTCTCTATAAGGACTTTGTGCAAAATATTTGTTCTGTATCTCTTGCAGTTCTTCATTGACCTCAATGGTATGTAGCACCCCTTCTGGGGCAAGACCTTCGGCTAAGCAAAGGGTAGCATATCCTGTAAAAGTACCTATTTCCAATATATATTTAGGTCTTATGAGTTTGGAGAGAAGACTCAAAAACCTACCTTGTAGGTGTCCACTAAGCATGCGAGGCTGTAGTACCCGAAGGTGGGTTTCTCGATTAAGAGCCCTCAGTAGCGCAGGCTCTTCTTGACTATGAGTATTGGCATAGTTTTTCTAAGTCTTCTGAAAGAAAAATGCATATAACTAAAGTGTTTAAAATAAAAAAGAGGCTATTCAAAAAGTCTTTGTGGGCTAATCGTCATTAATAGGCAATTTACTATTAATGAGCGAATTGCAATTCGCCCCTACAGAGCACAATGTATAACTTTTTGAATAACCTCTTATGATTAATTGAATATCACTACTGGATAATAGTCATTTCATCTACTATATGTTTAGCTCCTCCAAAAGTATCTATGCACCCAGAGTACATAGCGGATATCCACTACAATAGTCCTTTTGCAGTTTTTTTATCGAAGATAACATCTCCAGCCATAGCTTCTATATTCCCATCGAAAGCTAAACCTATGAGTTCTCCCTTACCATTCATTACAGGAGAACCAGAGTTTCCTCCTGTGATGTCATTGTTAGTAAGGAAGCATACATGCATGGTACCATCTTTTGTCAAGATAACGACCGAAGTCTTTCTTTTCATACATTTCAACAAACTTCTTAGGCATATCGAATTCGGCATCCCCTGGTTTTGTATTTTTTTCGAGCATGGTTTTTGAAAAGTAGTATAGTAGTTTCTCTTCACATCATGATTACGCTTATCGTTAGGAAGTGATTTTACACTTCCATAAGTAAGGCGAAGGGTAGAGTTAGCATCTGGGTAGAGTATTGGACTCACTTTAGAATCACGCATTCCCTTTACATATTTGCGGAAAGCCTTTTCATAACTATCTTTCAAGGCTTCTGATTGAGAGTTGTAATACTTGTCAAACATCACACGAGCTATCTGAGCCATAGGATCACTCTGAAGCGCATCGGAAGAAGGATTGTTCATGAAGTTTTTCGAAATTTTCTTTGCTAGTAAAGATACTACGAGCAAATACCTCAGCGGCGAACTTCCTGAAATTTCCATTGTATTGGCTTTTTTTATCTGAGCTATTTTCTTGAGGAATATCAGTAGCCTTATCAGCATATAGCTTAAGGTTATCCGCGAAAAGGTCAATTTCGGCAGGGAGGTAAGACTCATTGTAATAAGTATCCAATTCCTTGGCAATGCGTTCTCTGATCTGTTGTTTTTTCTTGGTCAGAAGAAGAATTAAGATAGGTATTGAGTTGTTTTACATATCCATTGGCTTGGGATACAATACGGCTTTGCTCTGAAGAAAAGCAACAAGTAATTATGATTAGCTGCTTCATGATTGGTTTTTCGAAATAAGTAGCTAAGTCACTCAACACATTACCATATTCTGCCTTATTTTTCAGCCTTATTAGCCCAAACAGCGAACTTTTTTTCTGCAGCACGCTTAAGATCAGCTGTCTTGTGAGCTGTAAGAGCATTGATCATACCTTGTCTATTTTTTTCCAATAGTTAGCTAAACCGGCATAGCGTGAAGCATATTTTTAGGCGTACTGCTTTTATCCTTATCCATATGTGCTTTCATCGCATCCATAGCTGTTTTGGAAGCCTCTACCCAAGCAGGATAGCCATATTTCACTTGCTGATCCACCCAATGAGAAGATACCCAACGGTTGGTACGGCCAGGGTAACCTAATATCATTGCAAAATCATTCTCTTGTACTCCTTTGAGGGTTACATTGAGATATTTTTGCTTTCATAGGAATATTATTAGGAGAATAAGGTGCAGGGTTACCATCCTTATCTGTATATACGCGGAATACAGAGAAGTCACCTGTATGGCGTGGCCATTCCCAGTTGTCTGTATCACCACCGAATTTTCCTACATTTTTCAGGAGGAGTACCTACAAGGCGAACGTCTTTAAAATCTTGGTATACAAAAATAATAAAATTCATTACCTTGAAAGAAAAGAACGTACAGAAACAACATACTTACCTCCCTCACTATTTTCTTTTTGGATTTTCTCCATTTCTCGATTAAGGGCATCCTGACGTTCCTTTTCACTCATAGAAGGTTTTTTACTACTGAGAGCATACGATCAGTAACATTGTCCATACGTACAAAGAAACGCACATAAAGACTCTTTTGGAGGAAGTTCTTGAGATCTATCCTTTGCCCAATAACCATCTTTCAAGTAATTGTGTTCTGGAGTGGAAAGTCCTGCTATAGCACCATAACCACAGTGGTGATTGGTAATTACCAAAACCATCGGGAGATATGATACTAGCGGTACACCCTCCATTAAAATGCACAATAGCATTCTTAAGGCTATTATTGTTAATACTGTAGATCTCTTCAGCGGTAAGCTGGAGACCTTTTTTTCTGCATGTCTCTCTCGTTCAAAACGCTTGATGAACATCAGAAACCACATCCCCTCATCTGCTCTTATTACACTGGGTAACAACAAGAAGAAAGAGGTTACTAAGGAAAAAAATAAGTTTTCTCATCTAAATTTTTATGTGTTTATTTTTAAAGGTCAAAAATTAGTAAAAAACGGAGTATAATCGTTAATTAAATGTTATTTTTTATCTATAAATATTAAAAACACCTTAAACCAAAATTTTTTTCTTGTGAATACTTTATCATTACAAAAAGAAGTTCATATATTTGCCTTTTGGAAAAAGCAGAAAAATGGGATTATTAGATTTATTTAAGAAAAAGTTTGACGAAACAGATTTAAAATCAATAACTTACAAAAAGATATTGGTTAGATCCTATTTCTACTATCCTCATTCCTACCGATTGGGAAGTGAGCAATACTGACCGTTTTTTAGCAAAATCTGCCGATGATAGAGCCAATCTGACCGTGATGAGTTCTGAAGAACCTATCAAGGGAGAGATTACTAAAGCCTTTTTTGAGAAGCTTTAAGGGAGACTTTTTTTAAGGAATATGAAAGAGATGGTTTCACGGCTCTGGATGAAACTACCTCCAATGAGCGCTATATAAGCAAAACCTTTCAAACTTATGACGAGGTAGAATACCACTTTACCTGTGCCAAAAAGATTGATGACAAGGCAATTATCACTGAGCTTATCCTACGCCACAAAGAACCTTATAGCCTCGAAATGAGAGAGTTGGTGGACAAAATAGGAATGAGTATACAGTACGTAGCTGACTTCACCCGCCTTTTTGCCGAACGCTTAATCACCAAAAATCCTAATGTACAAGTAAGGAAAACCAAAGGATTAGAGATAGAGTGGATGCTTAAGAGTGAACCAGGACAACTCATCACCAGCTTCTTGGACAATGCCTATGCTGAGTATATGCATCGTAGTGACTTCTACCTAAGTGAAATCATAGAGAAGTATGCCAGCTCCATCCTTGAGACTATTCCTAAGGAAAAACCTAAGCCACAACCACAACCTACACCCTAAGCCACAGCCTGAAAAACCTAAACAAGAATCACCTAAGGTTATCACCCCTGAACCACCTAAGGAGGAACCTATAATTATAGCCACTCCACCTCCTGTAGAAAAAGTAAAAGAAGAACCTAAGAAAGAAGAGGTTACAGCAAAAACAGAGCCTATCATAGAACTTTCTGGAGGTATAGAGACTGTTGCAAAAAGAACCTGTTACCCCACAAAAACCTACAGACAAGGAGGAGATTGTAAAAGAAGAAAAAAAGAACCACAGAACACTCTAGAAAAAAACACAAGAAATGCCTGCCATGAAAGAGGCCCCTGGATCTATGGCTAAAGAGGCAGAAGGCCCCATTTTTCCCTGATATAAGCAAATTCGTCCCTCAAGCGAAAGTTGAGGAAGAAAAAAACAATTACAAAAGAAGAAACTCCTATTGAGATCAGTGAGTCACCAAGGATATCCTCGATGTAGCTATCAACTTAGATACTACCCAAGAGACTCCTGCTGCTATGACCACACCAGAGCCTATAGCTCCCTGCAGCTCCTATAGTAGAGACTCCTGCAACTCCTGTAGAGCCCCCTGTGGTTACTGTAGAGGAGCCCTCATGAAGAGCCTCTTATGGATGAAAATGCTACAGAGGTAGTCTCTGGCAATATCATCATCAAGAAGGAAGAGATCTTCCCACTGGTGAGAACCACCTCTTTTATCAACGACCCTAAAGAGAGAACTCCTGACCTACTCTATGAAAAATATCAATAGTGAGCTTGGAGTAATCTACTTGGTACGCAACGAGAAAGTAAGTCTGACCACTGGAGACCCTCAAAAACCCTAAGGCTTGACCGATTAGCCCTCAAGTCCTTGGCAGTACAGAATCTCATAGACCAGGTAGAGGTAGGGGTAGAGGAAGAAGGCAGTCGCTACACTATCGTAGCAGATGGTAGGTTCGAAGCCAGCTTCTGGTAGTCTCTGAACTTTGGTCAAAGGACAATATCCCTGTAGAAGGAACCATTACCATAGGAGTCCCCTCGAACAATGTATTGCTCATCACCGGTAGTGGGAACGCTGCTGATATGAACTGGATACGCCATCGTGTGGCTCAGGCTTATGTGGAGAGTAACATCCCTATCTCAGACAAACTTTTGAGATAAAAAGGAAATACACTTATCCCTTTGGAATTCTAAAAAGACTTATGAAAAAAACTATTTTTTTATTTTTCTTATTTCATAGGATCCTCTTGTGCTCTGTGGAGTCAAGAGGATGATGGCAATATCCTATTACCTAAGAACCAGAAAAAAATCAAAAATCCTTTTTGGAGGTTTTTACCTTCGGAGGAAATATAGGTGCTTCTTTTTGGTGATAATGTATGGGGAGTATCCCTCTCCCCTCGTATAGGATACAAGCTTACAGACGACTTAGAATTGGCTTTTTTCCGTAAACTATAACTGGCAGAAGACAAGCTATAGCCAATATAACTTTTTAGGCTTAGGCCCCGCTGTGAACTACTATTTCTTTCGTTCTGCCTATGTACATGCCTCCTACCAACATTATTTCATCAAACAAAAATTTGACAGACAAGAATCCTATCGTACAGAAGAAGATGCCCTATACTTAGGAGGTGGCTATATGCAACCCTTAGGAGGGAATGCTTACCTACAAATGGGCTTCTCTTACAATGTATTATACAAAAAGATAAGAGTATTTTTCTCTTCTGGATTCTCCCCTCTGTAGGGGTTGTTATTGGTCTGTAACCCTTAGCTTAGAAAGACGAATGGATTGGATATATGATATTTTTGAATTCTCCAAAAATACCCCATGGACTTCACTCAGATGAGTTTCTGGATATTTTTTTGTTATCATATATATAGGTTTCGCTCTGGTATACAAGCGTATCTTTTATCCGAAATTTGTTTTTGTTCTTTTGTTAGCTGCTTTTTTTCTATTACAAAACCAGTGGACTATTCGTACTTCTACTGATATTCAGCACTATAACCGATTTCTATTTTTTGGCAAACAAATAGATAAAAGTGAGAATGAATCCAAGCGGAAATTCTTCGTTACCCCTCAGTGTCGTTTTTGAACCTTACTGTGCTGAGTTACTTCAAGTATGCTTATTTCTTTACCGATACCTACAATACCATTTTTCCACACCGATCACAAAGTATTCAACTATTTAGCTTATTGGGGAAATGGATTTTTCCTCCAAGGGTGCTTTCTCTGTAGATGAGATTGTGCTTCCTGTAGGTATTTCCTTCTATACTTTCCAGACCATTAGCTATACAGTGGATATCTATAGGCGAAAACTCAAGTCCTTGGATTCTATTTTTGGATTTTGGTTTCTATGTCACCTTCTTTTCCTCAGTTAGTAGCAGGGCCTATTGTCCGTGCAGAAGAATTTGTCCCTCAGATACTTCGTCCCTACAGAAATCACAGCACAGGACTTCAACCGAGGTACCTACTTTATCTTTAAGGGGCTGATTAAGAAAAATGCTTTTTGCCAACTTTATCGCTGTAGAGTTTTTTGGATAGAGTTTTTTGAGATGCCCACCATGTATTCAGGATTTACGAACCTTATGGCCTTGGTAGGTTACTCTCTACAAGTATATGGAGATTTTGCAGGCTATACAGATATAGCTATAGGGCTTGCCCTGCTGATGGGCTTTGAGCTCCCTCGCAACTTCAATTCCCCTTATAAGGCTATCAATACGGGAGACTTCTGGAAGCGCTGGCATATCTCCCTTTCCACATGGCTTAAGGACTACCTATATATCCCCTTGGGAGGAAACCGTACAGGCTCATGGGCATCGGTGGCCATTGCTTTGGTCTTTGTCGTGGTAGCTCTCATTGGAGTAGGTAATCCCTATTTCTCATTGATTATAGGCTTTTTGCTCTTAGGGGGCACCTTATTAGCAATGAAAAGCACTCGTTTTCAGCACTATATCACTACCAATATCAACCTAATGCTGACCATGCTCTTAGGAGGGCTCTGGCATGGCGCCTCTTGGAAATATATCCTATGGGGAGGGATCAATGGCTTGGGTATTGTCTTCTACAAACTCTGGCGCAAGGTAAGCCCTTATGAGCATTCCTCCCATTGGTTGGCACACTTCTGGAAGGTGTTCTCTACCTTCCTCTTTATCGTCTTTGTTCGTCTCTACTTCCGTGGAGAAGACATGGAGCGTATCAACCAATGGTATGGACAAGTATGGAATAATATGGACTGGGCAAGTAGTGGTCAAGTATTATGGTACTTCAGAGAAGCCTTCTTGGTGATGATCTTAGGCTATACTGTACATTGGCTTCCTCAGTCACTCAAGGACAAGGTAGAGCAGGCCTATTACCGCAGTGATCTTTGGGTAAAAGTCCTTGTGATGGTTGTGGTAGCTGTAATCTGTTATCAGACTTTTCTCCAATGATGCTCCCTGCCTTCATCTATTTCCAATTCTAAGACAAACAAAGACTAAAATTCTTGTAGTGTTACCTCATTTTTGACCTGTTTGGCCAAAGCCTTGTCTATCTCCAAAGAGAAATCACTTAGAACATTCATATAGTTGATATAAGCATCGTAAGGAGATGCATAAGGAGATACTTTCTTAAGACGTTGTTCCAAAGATATTATCTTAGTACTCATATAGTTAAAGTGATTACTACACTGTAATCGACTATAGGTACGATGCAAGGCTTCATCTGGAATATTTTTCTACCTTAGGACTTAGGGCAAAGAGTTCCTCGAAAGCATTCTCTTGTAGTTCATTCCCCAGCCATGAGGTAATATCGCGCTCTTCATCTGTCCAAGAGATAGGATTGGGTACATAGATAGCTTCCTTAGCGGGAAAAGTTTCCGCCACCTGCGAAGGGGTAAGGAAAGTATACTGCTCCTGGTCCAAGATATATTGTGGTAAGTAGCGCAAGAAATCAAAAAAATACCCGAAGAAGCCAAATTATACTTACCGAAAGCCTGATAGCGGAAGAAAAGATTTACCACATCCCCCTCCTGAAGGCTGGCCTTTAGCCAACGAGCATATTTTTCTGCGGTCAAAGGATATTCATCCCAATCCCTTTGAGGAAAAGCGCAAAGAAATATCATCGCTGAGTTTAGCATTTTTGAGCAATATCTTTACCTTGTCATTATTGGGGTGATGGTGCACGAAGTTAGGATTGCGCCAGCCCAAAATATGCTTAGCCCCTTCGGTGAGTATGGTATGGAACCTCAAGCGAGCAATACGTTCCCCTATACTATCGGAATAGATTAGGGACGTATTGCGGAAGGCTAGAGGGGCATGACCGAAAAAGTTTCTCTATTCGCTGAGCGTGCCGGCGAACGTCCTTTTTCGAATTCTGTGGTAGTATTGGAAAGAGAGGAAAGCGAATGTGCATAAGGCTCACAGAGAAACTCCACACAGCCTGTTTTTGGCCAAAGCCCTCAAAACTACGAATCACCTCTGGAGCATGCAATTCTAAGAGTTCAATAGCACTTCCCGAAAGGGAAAAAAAGCTACCCTAAAGCGTCCTTTGTATTGAGCAATGAGCTCCAATAAGAGATTATTGGCAGGAAGATAACACTCACGAGCCAACTGCTCTATCTCTGTACGATTTAAGTAATAATCAAAATAATCATGTTGTTTGCCTATATCAAAAAAATGATACTGTCGAAGCTGTTCAGGGTGATGAACTTCAAAATAGAAACATATCGCTTTCATGGTTGTCTTTCTTTGGTAACAAATATACGTTTTTTTCTCAATTATACTAACCTTGTAGCTCTTTTTAAGCTATCATTGTCTGATAAATGCTTTTTAACTTACCAGCAGCTCCCTCCCACTTGAGAGCATTGACCTCTGTAAGTCCTTCCTTTTGGAGCGATTGGGCGAGTTTTGGATAGGCTAGTACTCCATAGATAGCGTCGGCCAAGGCATCGACATCCCAATAATCGACCTTGATGGCATGTTGCAATACCTCCGATACTCCTGATTGCTTAGAAATAATCGTAGGCACGCCTATTCGCATAGCCTCCAGTGGGGAGATACCAAAGGGTTCGGATACCGAGGGCATCACATATACATCACTATAGCGGAACATACGTTGTACATCTGTTCCTCTTAGAAATCCTGTAAAATGAAAATGCCCACCGAGCTTAAGCTGTGCCACTCGCCTTACCGAAGGAGTCATTTTTGTCCCCATTCCCAGCCATAACAAAATGTACATCGGGTAAGCGCTTGTGTACCCTTTGCAGCAGCCTCTATAAAATATTCTGGCCCTTTCTGCAAGGTGATACGCCCTAAGAAGGTAACAATCTTTTCATTGAGCGCACGAGGAGGAAGGTCTAACTGCTCATCGGAGAAATCCACTGCATTGTGTACAGTACTCACTTTCTCGGGAGCTACTCCATACTTCTCTATCACTATAGCTCGTGTCCAATCACTTACAGTGATCACATGATCCGCTTGGTGCATGCCGCTTTTTTTCTATCTCATATACGATAGAATTGCGGTTATACTCCCCTCCTCTATCGTATTCGGTAGCATGTACATGAACTACTAAGGGCTTACCGCTGATACGCTTGGCCAAGATCCCCTGCCTGATAGGTCAGCCAATCGTGAGCATGAATAATATCAAAATCATATTTGCTCGCTATAGTCCCTGCTACCAAGGCATAGCGATACACTTCCTCCAAGAGGTTTTTCTCCGTATTTCCCAGAGAAATTATAAAGGCGCTTATTGAGATACTCTTGTGTCTGTATTTTAGTACGTTCTTCCTCCCAATAGGAAGCAAAAAAACTTCTGGAGAGAGATAGGGACGCAGTGTGGAACCTATTTCCATGAACTTAATATGCTCTGCATAGTCCTGGGAAAGAGAATAATCCTCAAAGCATCTCTTCCTCGCTGGCATTGATAATGCGAGCCGCTTTGAGCGTCTTCGTCTCCAGAGGCCTTGGGCATCACAAAAGAGAACCTCTACCTCATTCTTGGCCAATCCCTTTGGTAAGACCAAGGCATGCAGTACCTAAACCACCGCTTATATGGGGAGGGAACTCCCATCCGAACATGAGTACTTTTTATCTTCTTCATATAGTGATTGTTTCTGGGTTTACTTTTTATTTTTACATCTTCTTTGTATTTCCTTCTCTATAGCACTGGATAAGGTAGATACTACGGATAATCTCGGCTGTATTTCTCGCCTGAGAGATACATCCATGACCTACATAAGGAGGATTTCCATCATAGAATTCTGATATAAGTCCTATACCATAGTTCTGTATATCCTCATCGACATGACTTAGGAGCTGTTCTGCCTCTGCTACAAAATCTTTTCCATAGAGCTTCAAGGCACTTTCTATATAGAAGCTCAATAACCATGTATGAGTACCCCCTTGGTAGATAGCCTCTTCTTGTTCTCGCATACTCCCCTCGCAGCATCCTCTGTAGCGCTTGTCATCAGGAGCCAATGTACGCAGTCCTCGGTCATTAAGCAGTTTGTCCTCAACTAAGTCAATAATATCTTTCTTTTGGCTTTCTTTCAGTGGGCTATAATCCAGTGCACAAGCAATGATCTGATTAGGTCTGACGGAGAGATCCTGTACACCCTCATCCTGCCAATCGGCCAAGTACCTCTTCTGTTCATTCCAGAAAGTCTGTATGAACTCTTGAGCTATTTGGGCAGGATATGCTTCCCATTGGGCTACAAAGTCCCTATCATCTGCTTCTTGAGCCAAAGTCAGGGCATAGGATACAGCATTGTACCATAGAGCATTCACCTCTACTATATACCCATGTCGCTCTACAAGAGGTTCCCCCTTGTATGGTGCCATTCATCCAGGTAAGGGGGCGGTGATAGCGCTGGGCATAGATGAGCTTATTCTCAGTCATGTGTACTTGTGGGAAAGTACGTCCATCTCTATAAGCCTCAAGTACCGAAGATAGAGTATGTTTGTAGCGCTCCCAGAGCATTTTTAGGAGGTATCTTTGCCCAGTGCTCATACTGCTGGAGTGTCCAGAAGAACCATAAGGAAGTATCCGCATTGTATTCATTCGGTGCATGACTGCTGATCAGGCGTGGGAAAAGTCCTCCCTTCTGGTATTGCTGCATGGAGGAGAGCACCTGCTCAAAGAGCCCTGTATTGCCTGAGGCAATAGCAATCCCCGGAAGAGAGATAAAAAGTATTACGACCATAGAGAGATGCCATGGATAACCTGCCTTGATACGTGTTTCGGTAAGTTTTTTTCTATCACAAACTGGTTGGCAGCATATTTCAAACAGTTCTCGAAACTATCCCGAGGCGCCCTCTGCTGGGCTGCCTTTGAGAAGTTCATAGGCAAAAGAAGCGACCTCTTCCTCCTTAGTCGATGCTGAGAAGACAATGGGCATTTCTCATGTAGGGTGAGTTCCATATACCCTGGCACCAAGAGATCTCCTGATAATCTCCTCCACGCGCCTTGTCCTTGCTATACTGGATATGCTTATACCAATGGGGGGCATGTAGGTAAGTATGCTCGCCACTAAGTTGCATATAGAGGGTAGGAAATCCCTCATAGAGCCCTTGTGGCAATTCCCTCGTGACACATATTCATAATCGGTACAAGCCACCGTATTCTCCACCGATAGCGCATGAATATCACGAAAAAGCCAAGAAAGGTTTCAGTCGCAACTGTACAGCGTCAGCTCCTCCCAAAAGTGTATAGCGGATAAGCACTTGAGGTTGCCCATGAAGCATCATAATATCCTTGCGTAGGCTTATCCCTGCCACTTGATAGGTGATAGGATAATACTTATTGAGCTCGGAGGAGACTATATACTTATGCCCCTTAGGAAAGAAAAGTATCGGGGTATTCATGGATAGCAAAAATTAAACTCCATGTCATTGACCACGACAGTCTCATCCAACGAGGAGAGCAAGAGATGGTTGCGCCCTTTGAAGGCATCAATCGGCACTACCAAGAGCCCATGGTAACGACTGGTATTGCAAAAATTGAGAGTGGTGGACAGATACCCTCCTTCTCGGTTAGTGCCGAGAAACTCTCTGTAAGGCAAATTCTAAATTTACCAAATCACGCTGTTTGAAACTTAAAGCCATTAGATTAATGATTAATGGTTAATTATCAATTGTTAATTGTTAGAATATACCCTATGGAAGGACGAATTGTTCGCCTTATAAGAGTAAATCGTATTCTAATACTTTGGGCTCGTATGAGCTTGTGGCCTCGAGCCTAATTTTTACTCGACTTTGCTCCAATCATAGACACCATCTATAAAGCCTCGCTTTGCAGCATCGTCTTGGTAATAGCCCATCATCAGGTATTTTTCCCTTGGGTAAGCTCCCACCAACTTCCTGCATTTACCCTATAGAAATAGGGTTCGCCCTTATAGATAAGCACTCCCTCTACTACACAAGGATAGACACCAAACATATCATGCAACTCACGAAAGTCTATCATTTTAGAATGCTTCATTAGGTATTTTATAGTCTTTTTCAGAGATAGACCAACCTCTGCACTCCTTGTAATCCCCCGATGACTGCTCATAAGGGGCACTTTTCTTGGTAAGCAACAACACTTGATCATCCTTGAGTTGTTTTTTTCGCTTGGCATTCGTAAGAATATCAAATAATTCACCCTTGTTAGAGAATTTCCCTGCTACTTTCTTAGGGTAAAGCACTACAGAGTCATTCTGATACAACTGAAAATTATTAGTAACAATAATTTCTTTAGTATACTTTGTCTTATATAAGAAATGAATGATGTAATCTTTTCCATAGGAGCCATTATGATAGTATTCTTCTTTCACCAGTTTCCCATCCTTATAATAATACCAAGTCCCTACACTCATTCCTGTATTGATATCCTCATTTGCTGCGGTACCTTGGCATCCTCTGAATATGATATTCCCTTTGGGATCATAAAGAATATGTAGAGCATTACACTTTACCGTATCTATATCATAGATGATACTGTCTTTTTGGGTAAAATAGCAGATTTTTTCACTTATTTGTCCATTATCATGATACCAATACTCCATAAAGGGATCAGTATATTCTGTGTTTTTTTCCTATAGAAAAATAATACCTCTTATATTCCCATGAGTATCAAAATAAGAATGATACTCCCTACAATAGAATGTGTCTTTTTCACGAACGAAAAGGCTATCCTTGTGCAAATAGTATTTTTCCCTTCTTTAACCCTCTCATACATATGATGAGCATCAAAAGAGATAATACTATCATAGCGTGGATCTTTTAAAGAATCTTGTAGGGAAGCGGCCATAGTCCTTCCCTTGCTTGGAAGAAATGTTCTTACAAGAGGTAAAACACACCAATAGGATAAAAAAATACAATACTGAATTTTTCATTTTTTTACTATTCTTTTTCAAAGGTGAATTACCTTTTCGCCCCTACTGACCAATGCCTGTTTTTGCAAAACATTTCTGATCAACTATAAAATGTTCACTTTTCGCTATTCTCTTTTCACTATCCTCTCTTTTAGTACCAACCCCTATACGGGGTGGGATATATAGGGAAATAAGGTTCTGATGGTTTTATATATTGTGTAAAATGTTCCGTTTGCTCATTGATAAGCCCTTGTCCACCAAAGGCAGGATTATCCGTATTAAGCACATAGGTATATTTGCCTGCATAAATAGGGAAAAGTATAGTCCACAAAAGCCTTTGTGGGGTTAAAGCTAAAGACAAACAAATAGCCTCCCCTACTGAAGACCAAAATCTGCTTTTTCTATATCCTGTACCTGTACCTGAGGAGTCTCTCCCAGAAGAGAGCTTTCCTTAACAAAATGAATCATAGCCTTATCAAAAAGCGTTGAGATACTTGAACTTCAGATTAGGATCATCCACAAGACTCCACTGTCTACGTGCATGAGCATAACTATCACAGTTTCCCATACGGGGAAAAATCTATCCACTCAGGATGTCCCCATTCATTACCCATAAAGTTAAGATACCCTCCTCCTGAGGTAGTGATGGTCACCAGGCGTATCACCTTGTGCAAAAGCAATCGCACGGTCTATCACAAGATTATGATCAAAGACACTCATTCCGGTATAGATTTCCTTGTCCGTAAGACGAAAGAAAAATAGTCTTATCCCCTACAAGCGCCTGGTCATGGCTCTCGGCATAGCTGATGGTTTTTTTCTTCCTGCCGCTTATTGGTCAGTTCATAATAAATATCCCCTACATGCCACTTATGGTCTGGTACTTCCTTGATGAGCTTGATCCAATAATCAGGAATCCCCATACTGAGCTTATAGTCAAAGCCCATGCCTCCTTCTTGGATAGGTGCTGCTACCCCTGGCATACCACTCATCTCCTCGGCAATGGTCAAGGCAGAGCCATATACCTGATGAGTAAGCTGATTGGCCAGTGCCAGATAGGAATAAGCATCATTATCCCTCATTACCATCAAAGTATAGACTATAGTCCGTAAAGGCCTTTCCCAAGCCATGATCGTAATAGAGCATACTGGTGATCCCATCAAAACGGAAGCCATCGAAGTGATATTCCTCAAAGCCAGAATTTACAATTGGAGAGTAAGAAATGTACTACTGAGGCTTGCCATAGTCAAAGCAGCGAGAATCCCAAGCAGGATGCCTGCCACGGCTTCCTCTATGAAAATATTGGTAATCGGTACCATCAAAAAGACTCAACCCCTCAGCTTCATTGCTCACCGAGTGAGAATGTACCAGATCCAAGATGACCCCTAATTCCCAAGCCATGTGCGGCATCGATAAGTTCCTTGAGCTCCTCAGGAGTCCCAAAGCGTGAGCTTACTGCGAAAAAGTTGGATACCTGATAGCCAAAAGAACCATAATAAGGATGCTCCTGTATGGCCATAAGCTGAAGTACATTGTAACCAAGGTTGGCTATACGAGGGAGCACAAAGAGGCGAAATTCAGTAAAAAGTACTCACCTTATGTTGTTCGGTGGACATACCTATATGTGCCTCATAAATCAGAGGAGGTTCTCCCCTTGGGGCGTAAATGTTCCCCAAGAATAAGGGTTTTCAGGTTGCCATACTTGAGCTGAAAAACCTTACTATAAGGATCTTGTACAGCACGCTTAGTGTGGGAGGGCAGTCGCTCTCCCCTCCTCCGTACCACTCAACCAAGAGCCTATAGAGCATACCATGAGAGAGTGTTTCCTTAGGTAAATGTAATTCCCAATTTTTCCTCCCCTACTTGGGTGAAGAGGTAGTCCGTATGTTTTCTTCCAGTTATTCCCCTCAAAGAGTAGAAAAATAGCTGTTGCATGAGGTGCCCATTCCCTTAGCACCCACTCCTGACCTGTATAGTGTAAGCCGTAGTACAAATACGAATTGCAACTATCCGCCAAACAAGGGGCTGAACCCTGTAATAGTTGTGCTTTTTGCAGGGTCAGCAACTGCCTTTCAAGAGAATTTTCTTGTAAGGAAGTAATAGGGTATCACCATCATACAACATATTATGTGTTCTTTAGAATTGAGAGTGTAAAAAAATAGTATGAATTCCACTATTAAGGAAAGTATAAATTTAATGATTAACAATTAATATTCAATAATCCATAATCCCCTTACATTCACAAGGAAAGGAATCAGTTCTTCAGAGGGAAGAAGGAAAACAAGGAGGGATATTATATTAAGGTATAGTGTAAGATAAAAAAAGATTGGTCGTTTGATACGTAACTTAGCACCACTTTTTTTAAACAGTATAAAACATTTTGTATATGAAAGAGTTTAGAACAGAATCTGACTTATTGGGAGAGTTACAAGTTCCCAAAGAAGCGTACTATGGCGTACAGACACAGCGCGCCTTAGAGAATTTCCACATTTCAACAAGCAAAAATGAATGATTATCCTGAGTTCATCCGTGCTTTTGCTTTTTGTAAAATTGGCAGCAGCTCAGGCCAATGCCGCCCTTGGTGTAATCCCTAAAGAAATAGGTGCCGCCATAGAAAAAGCAGCTCATGAGATCATTGATGGTAAGTTCCATGACCAATTCCCTGTAGACATGTTCCAAGGAGGAGCTGGTACTTCTGTGAACATGAATACTAACGAGGTAATCGCTAACCGTGCTTTGGAAATTCTTGGCTTCGAAAAAAAGGAGACTATGTACACTGCTACCCCAATGACCATGTAAATGGTTCTCAATCTACCAATGATTCCTACCCTACTGCTATCAAACTTGCAGTATTCAATATGAATAAAATTTTGGTAAAGCATGTACAAGCACTTGCCGATGCTTTCCGCGCTAAAGGAAAAGAGTTCGCTGATGTGATCAAAATGGGACGTACCCAGCTGCAAGATGCTGTGCCTATGACTCTTGGACAAGAGTTCGAGTCCTATGCTGTGAGTATGGAAGCCGAAATCGCTACCTTGAACAAGACAGCAAATTCATTACTCGAAATCAATATGGGAGGTACTGCTATTGGTACCGGTCTGAATGCCCCTCATGGTTATGCTAAGCTATGTACTGAGAACTTAGCCAAAGCCACTGGAGAGGCATTTGTACTTTCTCACGACTTGGTAGAAGCAACTCCTGATACCAGCGCTTATGTATTCTACTCTTCAGCATTGAAGAAATTCGCTGTAAAACTTTCCAAGATATGTAATGACTTACGTCTGTTAGCTTCTGGTCCTCGTGCTGGGCTTAGCGAAATCAACCTCCCTCCTATGCAACCTGGTTCCTCTATCATGCCTGGTAAGGTAAAACCCAGTAATACCTGAAGTAGTGAACCAAGTATGTTTCAAGGTAATTGGTAATGACCTTACTGTAACTTTCGCTGCTGAGGCCGGACAATTGGAACTTAACGTAATGGAACCTGTAATCTGCCAAGCTATTATGGAATCCATCGTTCTCTTCCAAAAATGCTGTAGATACCCTTAAGGACAAATGTGTAGTAGGTATCACTGCCAACCGTGAGGTATGTCTCAATATGGTAAAAAATAGTATCGGTATCGTAACCGCTCTTAACCCTCATATAGGATATAAGAACAGTACTAAGATTGCTAAAGAAGCCCTACAGACAGGCAAAGCTGTATATGACTTGGTACTCGACCACGGATTGCTCTCCAAAGAAAAAAATTGGATGAAATCCTTGATCCTAAGAACATGATTGTGGCTAAATAGTTTGTGAATACATCAATCTGAGAAAAAAGAGGTTGCCTTTCAGGTAGCCTCTTTTTGATATCTTCCCTTTCGATTTAGACTCTATCTCACAGAATTGCCTACCAAATATTAGCCGATTTAAATAAAAATGATTAACTTTGCCTCCGGAAAAGACAGGTATGGAAGAAGCAATCATAGCTGCAGGATGTTTTTGGTGTACAGAAGCTATCTTCAAGCGGCTCATAGGAGTGACACAAGTAGAAGTAGGATTCACTGGAGGCAGTCTCCCCGAGCCTACCTATAAACAGGTATGCCATGGACAGACAGGACATGCCGAAGCTATTCGTATCACCCTACGATCCTAAAAGATCAGCTACTGGGATATCTTGGAGATCTTCTGGAGGGCACATGACCCCACTACCCGCAACCGACAAGGAGAGGACATAGGGAGAACAGTATCGCTCAGCTATTTTTCTACCTCAACCCCAAACAGCAACAGATAGCCCTCAAGAGCAAGGAACTTATAGAACAGTCTGGAATCTTTAGTGATCCTATAGTCACTGAAATCCTACCCGCAACTATCTTCTACCCCGCCAAGGAGGAGTATCATCAGAACTATTACGAAAAACAATACAGACAGAGGTTATTGTATTTTTTTCTGTCGCACCTAAGATCAATAAAATACACAACCTTTTTTGAAAAAGATAAAACCCGAATACCAAAATTTAGAAAAATGAAAACAGAACTCAAGAAACTCTATGAGGGAGATATTCCTACAGTAACTATGCTTGTTGGAGCCTTAGAAGAAGTTGGTATCACCCCTATTGTAAAAAGACCCTATGGCTTCAGCTGCTATTGCTGGCTATGGTGCCTTAGGCGGTGACCAACAGGTATATGTATTCCAAGATCAATGGGAGAAAGCCAGCGAGATTCTCAGCGAACTTAACCTTAACCAAGAATGATCAAACTCATTATTTCCGATATGGATGGGACACTCCTGAATAGTAATCACGAGTTGCCCCAAGACTTCATGTATGTATTCGAAACCCTCCAAGAGAGAGGTATCTACTTCTGTGTAGCCAGTGGAAGACAGTACCTAAGCCTACTTTCGTTCTTTTGCTCCTATCAAAGACAAAATCGCTTTCATCTCAGAAAATGGAGCTTTTGTCAGTATTAATGGGAAAGAGGTATACCTAAATGCCATCAGCCCCTACCATATCCAGCAAGTAGTCGCCCGTTACAAACAATTTTCAGGTATGGCTATAGGCCTATGCGGCAAGAAAGCGACCTATCTACTCCCTACCACTCCCTATGCCGAGGAGCAGGTAAATATATACCACCATACTGTAGAGAAGGTAACAGACCTCTCCCAGATTGATGATACCATCTCTCAAATCACTATCCTTGACCCTATAGGAGCCAGAGAACACTCTTTTCCCTGCCTTTTCTTCCCTTTTCACAAGAAGGGCTCAAGATCACTATTTCAGGAGCTTACTGGATTGATATTACCAATGAAGGAGTAAACAAAGGTGTAGCAGTAACCGCCCCTACAAGAATTTTTTTAGGAATTTCTCCCGAAGAAACGATGGCTTTTCGGAGACTATCTTAATGATTTAGAGCTACTTAAAAGAGCTTCCTACAGCTATGCCATGAAGAATGCTCAAGAAGAAGTAAAACAAGTAGCCTTCTATGAAACTAAGGATGACAACAACCATAACGAGGGTGTTAAAAAAACTATTTGCGAGGTGTTAAAAATACCCTTATCTTCTTAAAAGAATGATTCTAAACTCCACTGTGAGGTAATTGTTTTTTTATTAATATATTGCATTTTCCAAACAAAATTAAAGGAATTAACTAAACTTTAATGAGGGATATTGACTTATCCATAAAGAAGACGTACTTTTGCCCCGTGAAATTTCAAGCACTCTCCTTCACCTTTTTTTAGGAATAATAGAGAGGTCAGTCTTGAAGAAAAAAATAAAAAAATGCATATTACTCAAAAAGACAAATTACCTTACCATGGCTCATGACCTGTTTGTTTCAGCATGGATCACAGCCATTATTACCATTCTTCTAACTCCTTCCTTAGGCAAAAGAAGTGACCTTCATAACACCCTAAGAGTAGATACTCCTAAAGAAGTAGGTGTATATGGTTATACAACCAGCACGGATACTTCTCTCCCTCCCTCGCTTGGTATCACTACAGCATTACAATGATTTCATCAGTTTCAAGGAAAAAAATGGGATACCGCGAATCTCGTAACAACTATTTTTATTACCAACCCTTATGGGCATATAGGAAAAATACCAGTTTGGCAAGTCTGCCTTAAAAATTCTTTGGTGTTTCCAGATCAGATTTTTCTCAATAACCCCTCCCTACAAGAAAAATGTTTTTCTATACAAGTCTTGCTCATAACAAGTGGAAGCTACAGTATGAGATTAATACCTTTGCAGGAAAGCATTTTTGCAGGAGTATATGTAACCGAATCAGGTATCTTGGCTGCTGCCCACCTTTTGGGAGCCAATAGTGTCAAATCCTTTTTTTCAAATCCAAAGGCAAAAATGTATTAGCCGATGCCAATGGCACAACCATTACCAACTATATGAAGAGTTTTTCAGAACTTTGACCTATCCTGTGTGAAAGCTAACAAATACGATGGAAGTAAGATTAATGGTTAGTTGGCAGAACCCCTATTCATAGCAAAGATACTACAATCATAAAAATCAAGAACTTATATAACAAAAAGCCGATAATGTTTTATTATCGGCCTTTTCTCGTTGCGAAAATCTTCTTTACAACATTTTTTTATAAATATGTGAATATCAATTTATTATAACTTTTTAAATACCTATGAAAAAAATATTTTTAAAAAAATATTTGGTTTATAAAAATAAACTTATTTATCTTTGCAGCGTATTTAAAAATCTTTTTAATCTATATCATCATGGAACTACAACCTGTCGATAGCTTGAAGATTATTCAAGATATCATCCGTCAAAAGAAAAACAAAAAGTATGAAGAAAACGGCTTCTTCCTTATCTTTTTGGAGTGTACTGATCGCCCTTTCGGGGATTGTACAATTTGTGATGCTCGCCACAGATTATTATCCGAAATACTCTTGGATAGGCTGGGGTGTACTAATGCCTTTAGGGATTTTTCATCTCATTCTTTAGCAAAATGAGAGAAGGCATAAGAAACCGAAAAAGAACAAAAAGAGTACCGACCCTCTCGACTGGCTTTGGTTGGTGGCTGGACTGGGGGCTATCTCTTGCTTCTGCTTGCCTTATAGCAATTGGAAGAATTATGAGATTGCCCCTATTGGTGATTTACTTACCTTTCTCCTTTGTCTCCTTAGCTATTGCCTTACACCTGAGAATCTCCCTATGGATTGTGACTTCTATCATAGGAATCATACTTACCTATAGTGTGCTATTCTTTCATTATGGTATTGCTCTACCTCTACTTTGTGCTATATTGGCCTGTCTGTTATTCCTCACTCCAGGGATTCAGTTTTTATTCTAATTATAAAAAAACAGAAGAATGTTCAGTGATTTAGATCCCTATCTTACATTCTCAGTTAAGATTAGCCATAGTTTCCCTGCTTATAGCCGAGGAAAAAGCTGATTTTGCTCGGATAAAGGAGATTACCAAGGCTACTTCTGGGAATATATCTGTACAGATACAGAAACTTGAAGCTGTGGGGTATATCTCGGTTACCAAATCGTTCAAGGATAATTACCCCAATACCGAAAATCTCACTGACTCACAAGGGGCTACTCGCCTTTGAGAGTTATGTGGAAGCTTTGAAAAGCTATATTGTGGTCAGTCGTTAGTTCTTAGTGGTTAGTCTCTATATGTAGGAGACTAACCACTAACTTTTTTAAAAAAATAATTAAATCCTTACTTTCTAACAATTATTTTTTTGTACATTTGCTGTTTTTAAAATTACACACTTCATGTCATTACAAGAGATTCTCTTAGAAAATAGTATAAAAAGGAATAACAGCCCTCTATGGAGTTACCCTAGAGATGGTAGAAATTCAGCAGACACGCAAGGAATTTGAAGGGACTACACCCTTGTCCTCTTTCCGCTGCTAAAACATATCAAAAGCCAATCCTCAGGAAATAGGAGAAAAGTTAGGCGATTACCCTAAGTTCTCATGCACTTTGGGAAGGGCAACCGATAGTCAGTGGCTACAATGTGGTCAAGGGTTTTCTGAACCTTTCGATCTGTGAGAATTATTTTTTTACATTTTTCTCCACCAGATAGCCCCAGAGAAGGACTATGGCAAAAAGCCTATAACCAAAGACTCCCCAGCAGTGATTGTGGAATATTCGTCCCCTAATACGAACAAGCCCCTACACTTAGGACATATCCGTAACAATCTCTTAGGCTTCTCCATGGCCAAAATCATAGAAGCTACTGGGAAAAAAAGTCTACAAAACACAGATTATCAATGACCGTGGTATTCATATTTGTAAGTCCATGATTGCTTGGCAACTCTTTGGTAAGGGAGAAACCCCAGAGAATACGGGGTTAAAAGGTGATAAACTTGTTGGGAAGTATTATGTGCTTTTTGAAAAAGAATTAAAAAAACAGACAGAACCTATTTATAAGGAGTTTATTAATTTTTAATTTTTTTCTTCGGATGAGACTAATAATGAGACTAGATTGAGAGGAATGGTAGAAGAATGTCAAAAAAATTGAGAATAAAACTAAAAAGGAGAACAATCTAATTTGAAATCTCAGAATATAGATATAGAAGCAATAGATAAAATAAATAAAGAGTTAGGAGATATCTTTAGGGTAGCAGTAGAGGTAGAGAAGGAACATTATATAAATAAGCCTTTATTAGATTTTTAAAAAGAAACAAACAGAAGAGTTTCTTAAATCAAAAAAATTTAAGGAAGTAGAAAGATATATAAAACCATTAGTTACTGTTCAAGATAAAATAGCTACTATATTGTTAGAAATCAATAAAAATAGCACGAGAAAACACTCCTATTATGCATCAGGCTCAGCAGCTACTCCGCTTATGGGAACAGGGAGACCCTGAAACCTTAGCACTCTGGAGACAAATGAACCAATGGGTGTATGATGGTTTTTGAGGTAACTTACCACAACTTAGGAGTGAGTTTTGACCGCAACTATTACGAGAGTGAAACCTACCTACTAGGCAAGGACATTGTTCAGAGAGGTTTGGACAAAGGAGTATTCTACCGCAAAGAAGATGGTTCAGTATGGATAGACCTCACCTCTGAAGGGTTGGACGAAAAAGCTTGTTCTCCGCTCAGATGGTACTTCTGTGTATATCACCCAAGACCTTGGTACAGCTACCAAGCGCATCGAGGAGGATTTTCCTAAAGTAGAAGGCATGATCTATACGGTAGGCAATGAACAAGATTACCACTTCAAGGTACTCTTCCTTATCCTACAGAAATTGGGCTATACTTGGGCTAAGAATCTCTATCACCTAAGCTATGGTATGGTGGAGCTGCCCAATGGGAAAATGAAAAGCCGTGAGGGTACCGTGGTAGATGCCGATGACCTGATGGAGGAAATGGTACAAGTAGCCCAAGAACTCTCCCAGGAACTGGGTAAGCTCGAGGGGTATAGCGACCAACAAAAGGAACAACTCTATAGGGTGATAGGATTAGGAGCCCTTAAGTACTATATTCTAAAAGTAGACCCTAAGAAAAAAATCGCCTTCAACCCTCAAGAATCTATTGATTTCCAAGGGAACACAGGCCCCTTTATCCAGTATACCTATGCAAGGATACAGTCCATACTACGAAGGGCGGAAAACTGTGAACTTCCTAAGAGTGTATCCCTACACCCTAAAGAAAAAGAGCTTATCAAGCTATTGAGTCTCTTCCCTGAAGTAGTACAGAATGCGGCTGATACTTACAGTCCTGCCCTGATTGCCAATTATGTATATGACTTAGTGAAAGAATTCAACTCTTTCTACCAGAATGTTTCTATACTTGGAGAGGAAGACACTGACAAACGTTCTCTAAGAGTACACTCTCTCGCAAAGTGGGAGAAGTCATTGCCATTGGTTTTTGACCTATTGGGTATAGAAGTACCTGAAAGAATGTAAGTAAGCTATATAAAAGAAAAACTAAAAGGGTATGCTCCTGATTAAGGCAGCATACCCTTTTGCAACTAAAAATTATAAAACAATAAAAAAACTATGAAATTCTACTAAAAAGCGGAATCCTAAGCGCACTCCTGCATTAGGGCTCTATAGCTATGAATCGGCTGTTCACAGGGCCACTGAAGTTACGACCTATATTCACATAAGGCGCTACGACAAACTTGTCATTGAATACCCAAGCATATCCAGCACCTACCCCGATGATAAAGGCATCCATCTTAGTTTTTCTCATCTACTCCATTTTTATTTTTCGGTAAAGGTACCAAAACGAGCCTTAAGGAATGGGTTGATGTAAGCTCCCTCTCCATTGACAGAGTTGAAATAATAGTTGTATCCTACCTTGAAACTGGTGGTAGAGAACTTATATTCCTTGCTTCCTGACCATATATGCCAGTAAGAGAATCTGTCCAAGAACATGAGTTCTGCATCTACAGATTGGTTTTCATCTAAGTAGTACTCATATCCAAGCTCTATAGAAGGACGGACAATTACATTGAGGATATTGATCTTCGCCTCATTCTTATACGTTTGCGCAAAAAGCCCCTACAGAAAGTAGTGCCATGGCCATGGTAAAAAAACATTTTCTTCATAAAGTATCTATTTTTTGAATTAAAGTGCAAAAAGTACTAATTTTTGAATATCCCTAATTTTTTTATATGCGAAAAAAATCCATCCTACAGAAAGCATAGTCTCAAAGAAGAAGAAATCATGATGTGCTCTATCACTTTTTGCTTTTGGGTAGTTCTCACATCATACATATTGAGATATCCCCCACGTAGTTCGCCCACCATCATAAAAATGTTTGAAGAGGAATAAGTGTAAGCCTGCTTTGGCATGCATACCTACCCCTGCTACATGGAACTCATCATAGCGCTCACGATTGAGTAGTTTGGTATTAGTCTTAGGATACACCGCTCCGAAGCCAAGCCCTTCGGTTAGGTTTACCTGAAATATATCTGTGTTACGAATCCCAAAACAAAGAAGAAATATCATCCACACGAGCCCCTTCTACCAATACATAATTGAGCCCATCGGTATGCTCAAAGGTAAGAAAATCCTCGGTGAGCTTCTTTTTCTCATTATTATACACCTTGTCATGAGAAGTACCAGCCCCCACATACCCATTGATATTGACCTCTTGATCTTGTACCATCACATACTTCATGTGATCCACTCCTGCGGAGATTGTCCAGTTGTCCCCCAAGTAATAGCCAATACGGAAGTTGGTCTGAGGAATGGTCATTCTGAGAGGGTTAATGTAGTCAATATGCCATCCCTTGGGCTTGTCCACAGCCTCTACATTGGAGAGGGTAAAGTCATAGTCATTCCCTTTGAAGGTAATATCAGAATTGGTATAATACCCACGGTTTCCACCCCAAAAGACAAAAGATTTTTTTCCTTTGTTATGCTGGGTATAGTCCTGTGCATAGGAGGCTATCGTAAAAAAATAAAGCCATAAAAAGTCCTATTTTTTTCATGTGTAAATGTTTATAAAATCAGGGGTGCAAAATTACTATTTTTTTATAAAATAGAAAAATAGAAAACAATCTATTTTCGTAAGATTAAAAATTGTAGCGAAAAATGTTTACCTTTGCAGCCTGTTAAGCACTTAACTTAAAGAAGAACGTGAGAAAGTTATTAAATAATTTTTGGGTATTTGTCGCGCGTCTTGTTTTGCGCAATCGCTATATTTTTCCTATCTATTTTTCATAGGGATTACTATCTTCTTAGCCCCTACAGTGGAAGTATATCCGCATGACCTATTCGGAGGCGAATATGCTCCCCAAAGGACAGCCCTATCAGCAAGGAGTATGATAAGTTCCTAGTATGTTCGGTGAAGAGGGTAACCTGATTGTCATAGGAGTAGAAGCCGACAAGATCACCCAAGCAGGGGGCTTTAACCGCTGGAATATGTTGGCTCGTGATTTACAAAAATTTCCCACAAGTGGAGGGAGTACTCTCACTCAATACCATTAAAGAGTTGTACAAGGATACGATCCATGAGCGCTTTGCCACACGTAACTTTTTCCCTCAGGAGGTCTCTACCCAAGGGGAAGTGGACAGCCTTTTTCCCAAAACTGTTTGACAAAAACACCTGTATATGAAGGCCTGTTGTATAACAAAGACCATTCCACCCTACGAATGGCCGTTTCCCTTACGTAAGGATATTGTCAATACAGCTATTCGTAAGGATTTTTATACTCAAGGATCTAAAGCCCTTGATAGAAAATTATCAGAAAGACTTGGGGACTCCTATACATGTATCGGGTATGCCCTATATACGTACCCTAAGCACCGAGATTATCACTGGAGAGATAGGCTTTTTCATCATTGGGGCACTCTTGGCCACCTGCTTGGTATTGCTGTTTTTTTCTTCCGTTCGTTTAGAGCGATGTTCATCTCCATGTGTACAGTTCTTATAGGAGTGATGTGGGCTTTTGGTTTCTTAGGTCTTTTCCATTATGAGATCACTATACTCACGGCAGTAATTCCTCCTTTGGTAATCGTTATAGGGGTGCCCAACTGTGTCTTTCTCATCAATCGTTACCAGCAGGAAATACACAAGCATGGGTATAAGGCAATGAGCTCTCCAACGTGTCATTACCAAGGTTGGAAATGTCACGCTACTGACGAACCTAACCACGGCCGCAGGTTTTGCTACCTTTATCATCACTGAGAGTAGTATCCTAAAGGAGTTTGGGATTGTCTCCTCTATCAGTATTATGTGCTTATATGTGATTTCCTTGTGTGTGATCCCTATCATATATAGCTTTATGCCCACTCCTAAACCTCGACATCTCAAGCACCTAACCAAGCAATGGATAGGAGGGCTCTTGGAGGGAATAGAGCGTATTGTCAAGAAGCACCGTTTTGCCACTTTCTCTGTAGCGGTAGCCCTCTTAGTGGCCAGTATTATAGGAATCTATCGTATCCATATCTCAGGAAGTGTCATAGAGGATATGCCCTAAGGGAGAGACTTTCTATGATGATATTCTCTTCTTTGAAAAAGAGTTTGGCGGCATTATGCCATTAGAAATCACAGTAGATACAGGCAAAAAAAATGGGGTCATGCGCCCCTCTACCCTACAGAGCATGGACAAGCTTGAGGAATATTTGGAGGATATCCCCGAAATATCCCAACCCATCTCAGTAGTAAGGTTAGTAAAATATGCCAGACAAGCTTTCTATAATGGCAATCCTGAATATTTTGCCCTGCCTACCGCTCAGGAACGTGCCTTTGTCCTTGCTTATGTAAAAAACTCAGAGGGAAGGACCGATATGCTACGTAGTATTGTAGATAGTACCGGACAGGTAGCCCGTATCACGGTTTTCATGAAGGATATAGGTACCAAGAAAATGCATCAGATAGAAGAGTCTATCGCCAAGCAAACAGAAAAGCTATTCCCTCAAGACCAATACAAGGTGCGCCTGACAGGTAAGGCTTATATGTTCACCAAAGGAACCGACTACTTAGTAGGTAACCTCATTCAGTCGTTGCTACTTACTATAGTGATTATCGCCGTGATGATGTTCTATATGTTCCGTTCGTTCAAAATGGTTATCATCTCTCTTATCCCCAATCTATTACCACTACTGGTTACCGCGGGAGTCATGGGATATGCAGGTATACCACTGAAGCCCTCTACCATATTGGTCTTTGGAATTGCTTTTGGGATTTCCATCGATGATACCATCCATTTTTTTGGCCAAGTATCGTCAGGAACTTGTCCTGCACAAGTGGAAGGTGAAGCGCTCGGTATATGCTGCCTTGCAGGAGACAGGGATTAGTATGTTCTATACCTCTATAATATTGCTTTTTGGATTCTCCATCTTTACCCTATCAAGCTTTGGAGGTACAAAAAGCTTTAGGAGGACTTATCTCGACCACTCTATTCTTTGCCATGGCCAGCAACCTAATCCTTCTACCGTCATTGCTGATTGCTCTGGAGAAGAGTATCGCCAACAAAAAGACACTTATAGAACCGCATATAGATGTATTGGGAGAAGACGAGAAGGAGTAAAAAGTGAAGAGTAAAAAAACAATCTAAGTAAAATAGCTTTTACAGATTATTTATGAACCCATATATACGTAGTTTTTCTTAAATATTTTCTACAAGGAGTTGTCATTATAGGCCCCTTTGAGTACAACCGTTTGGATTATTTGGTCTATTTTTCTACAGCGTAGACAACCTTGTACCTCATGTTTCAGAACGTTTCCCTGGACTTGTCTTTATTCTTGTGCTGGGAGGTACTACCTTAATCGGTTACTTAGGCAATCGTTTTCTTGTAGGAAAACTCTTAGTGGAGGGATTGGACTATCTTTTGGAACACACCCCAGGAGTAAAGTTTATCTACAAGACCATTCGGGATGTGATAGGCTCCTTTGTCGGAGACAAGCAAAAGTTCTCTAACCCAGTATGGGTAAAAAGTACAAGAGCAGCCGGATATATGGCGTATAGGCTTCCTCACCCAAGAGGACATGTCTGCCATCGGTCTTAAAGAAATGGTCAGTGTATACCTGCCCCATTCCTATGCTATCTCTGGTTGGGTGATTGTTGTCCATCAGGACTATGTAAAAACCTGCCGAGGGCTTCACAGCCAAACAAGCTATGGAGTTTGCCGTAAGTGGAGGCACTGTAGGGGCGGTGAGTAATCCGTGAATAGTTCCCTCATCGGGGAGCAGAGGGATAAGCCGTAGTTAGCCCTTTATTATATAAATAACTCAAAAATTAAAAAAACTCAAAACTATGAAGATAGGAATCATCGGAGCTATGGAGAGTGAGATACAGCTTCTTAGAGAATATTTAGGCAACCCTGCCCCCAACCCACCTCAGACGTTATGCTTTCTATGAGGGACAGATAGGCAACCACCAAGTGGTAGTCCTTCTCTCAGGGTATTGGTAAGGTAAGTGCCTCCATAGGGACTGCACTCCTTATAGATCATTTTTGCTCCAGAGCTGGTTATCAACACAGGGACTGCTGGAGGTTTACGACACAGCAAGGTCTTCGATATGGTACTGGCTACAGAGGTCAGCTACTACGATGTAGATGTCACAGCCTTTGGTTATGCCATAGGCTAACAAGCCCAGATGCCTCGAAGCTACCTCCCTGCCGAACAATGGTTCTACAAAGCCCAAGAGTCAGTAGCTCGCTATACCTCTCAGCTGCATTGTGCTCCGATAGTCAGTGGAGACTCTTTTGTGAGCAAGAAAGAGACGCGCCAATGGATAGAGACCCACTTTCCCGAGGCTGTAGCTGTAGAGATGGAAGCGGCAGCTATAGCACAAACCTGCTATCTTATGGACACACCTTTCCTTATCCTACGCGCTGTTTCAGACAATGCAGGCGAAGGAAATACGATCTCCTATGATACTTTCGTAGAAAAAGCCGCAGCACTCTCTGCTAAAATGAATATTGATTTTTATAGAACACTTAATATAACCACTTATGAAAAACTTTTTGGACTTACCCTCTCAGGCGGTGGGGTGCGTGCCTTAGCCCATGCCGGAATGCTCAAGGCCTTGAAGAACACAATCTGCGCCCCTGTGGTGATCTCAGGTACCAGTGGGGGGCTTTGGTAGGAGCTCTCTATGCCTCAGGGAAAACTCCAGAGGAGATAATAGATTTCTTCAAAGAGACTCTCTCTTTAAGCTATCGATGCTCTCCCTCCCAAAAATGGGACTTATCAATAGCAACAAATACCCTACTTTGTTCCAAAAACACCTTTCTTGCAATACCTTTGAGGAACTCTCTATTCCGTTATACATAGCCGCTACCAATCTACTCAATGGAAAAAGCTATTTACTTCTCTAAGGGAGACCTCATTTTCCCCTATGATTGCTTCTTCGGCCTTGCCTCCTTACTTCTCCCCTATAAAGATAGGGAGAGGCCATCTATTGTGATGGAGGACTGCTGAACAATTTTCCCATAGAACCCCTCAAGGGAAAAGTGTGACATCCTTATAGGAAGTTTTGTAAACCCGCTTAAGGAGGTTGATGAAAAGGAATTAGGCAACCCTATCAAGTTTCTCCAACGTATCTACAATGTAGTCATGGATGGATCCTATGAAAAAAAGTTCAAGAAATGTGATTATGTCTTCCTACATGAATTAAGTAATATAGGAGTTTTTGGATACCAAACTTATAGATGAAGCCTTCGATTATGGATATCAGAAGGCACTCTCTAAGATACCCCTTTACTAAAAAAACCTGATAGAGAATTAAAAAGAAAAAAATTGTATATTTGCACACCCTAAACACTATTTACTAAAGTAGCCAAAAGATTCATGAATCCCGTATATATCACCAAAGCTAGCAAATTCTTACCCAATACCCCTATTGACAATGACCAGATGGAAACTTTCTTAGGAAAGATAAATGAAGCAGCCTCCCGAGCCAAGCGTGTTGTACTGAGAAATAATGGCATACAAACCCGCTATTATGCACTTGATACACAAGGCAATCCTACTCACACCAATGCCGAGCTGACTTGCTTGGCGATAGAGGAGTTATTAGACGATCGCTTTAGGGCAGAAGATATAGAAGTACTCTCTTGTGGCACCTCCACACCAGACACTTTGTTGCCCTCACATGCGGCTATGGTACATGGCCTATTGAGAGGAAGTGGAGTTGTAGAGCTCAACTCCTCAGCAGGAGTATGTAACTCTGGCATGAATGCCCTGAAGTTTGGCTATTTATCTGTAAAAGCAGGCAATAGTTCCAATGCTGTCTGTACGGGCTCTGAACGTGTTTCTACTTGGCTAAGGGCGAACAAATATGAAAATGAAATACAGACCCTTGCCCTTTTAGAAGAACACCCTATCTTGGCTTTCAAGAAGGACTTCCTTCGCTTTATGCTTTCCGATGGAGCAGGGGCTTTCCTTTTAGAGAACACTCCTCTTCCCTCACAAGATTCCTTACAAATCATGTGGATGGAGGGATACTCCTATGCCCATCAGTTGGAAGCTTGTATGTATGCTGGAGGCGAAAAAAACAATCCGATGGCTCTCTAAAAAGCTTGGAGTGACTACGCTCCTGAAGAGTGGTTAGAATACTCTATCTTTGCCATCAAACAAGATGTGAAACTACTTAATGAAAACATCTTGGTAAAAGGAGCAGAGAGTATGCTCGTTGCCCTAAAGAAACATGATCTTTCCGCTGAAGAAATCACTTACTTCCTTCCTCACATCTCTTCCAATTATTTCAAGGAACGCTTATATGAGGAACTTAAGAAAGTAGGGATAGATATCCCTCTTGATCGCTGGTTCATGAACCTGACCAAGGTTGGCAATGTAGGAAGCGCTTCTCCTTACCTAATGTTGGAGGAACTTTTCAACTCTGGAAAGCTACAAAAGGGGACAGCCTATTGCTTTCGGTACCCGAGAGTGGACGCTTTTTCATATTCGTATGCCTTGTTAAAAAGTAGTATAACCATGGACTCTATGTATCGTATCTATCCTCAGAAGCGCTATCGCAAAACCCTGACTATCTTAGAGCGATTTGCTCCCAAAGGGAACCACCATATTGGACTTAGGGTACGCAACCCCTTTTTCCGAAGTAATGGAAAAGGAAGGGTACATCGTGAACAATACTCAAGGAGAGGATTTGGATCTTTTCCCTGAGAAATTAGCCGACTATACAGGAGAGTTTGTCACCGCCTTAGAGATATTAGAGCACTTGGTAAACCCCTTCGAAGTGCTCCAGCACTTACCTGCCCAAAGACTTTTGGTAACTGTACCCTTACGCTTGTGGTTCGCCTCGGCTTATCGCAATGACAACGACCCTCGCGACTGTCACTATCACGAGTTCGAGGATTGGCAACTGGATATGCTTTTTGGAGAAAGCTGGTTGGAGAATAAAATATAGAGAAAAAAATGGACGCACCCTGTTGGGAAACTTGGTATACGCCCCCTACTAAGATACTTCACCCCAAGATACTATGCAGTATATGCTGAGAGAATAATCGATAATGAATATAGAGTTAAAAAGATATAACAAAAATAAAATAAACATTAATTAATTCATTTATTTTTTTAGAAAAAAAGTGTACCTTTGCACGCTATCTATAATAATTAAAAAAACAGAAAATTATGTGTGGAATTGTAGGATATATAGGAAATAAAGAAGCATATCCGATTATCATCAACGGACTCAAACGCTTAGAATACCGAGGCTATGATAGTGCCGGTTTTGTTGTAAATGCTGGAAAAATTTATCAGTGAAAAGACCAAAGGAAAAAGTTTCCGACTTGGAGGAAAAAAATCCGCTAAAGACACCCTCTCTGGAGCCACTTTCGGAATTGGCCACACCCTGTTGGGCTACTCATGGGGTGCCCAATGATGTGAACTCCCACCCTCATTTTTTTCCAATTCTGGCAAATTGGTTATCGTACACAACGGGATCATAGAGAACTATCAACCTATCAAGCAGCGCTTACTCAAAAGAAGGCTATGTATTCCATTCTGATACGGATACAGAGGTATTGATTAACTTCATAGAATACATCAAGAATAAGAAACAACTCTCCTTAGAGGGAGGCTGTTCGCTACGCTCTTAATGAAGTAGTAGGCGCTTATGCTATTGCGGTAATGGAGGAAGATCATCCTTCTAAAATGGTCGTAGCTCGCTTAGGAAGTCCCTTGGTAATAGGAATCGGTGAAAAATGAGTTCTATATAGCCTCCGATGCTTCTCCTTTTTATAGAATATACCCAGAATGCACTCTATCTCGAAGATGGAGAGATGGCTACCATAGAGTTCAATCAAGAGGTTCAGGTACGCAAGATACATAACAACGAGGAGGTAGACCCTACCATACAAGAGCTTAAGCTCAGTATCGATGCCATAGAAAAAGGAGGATATGAGCACTTCATGCTCAAAAGAAATCTTTGAGCAACCTCAATCTATCCAAGATACTATGCGTGGCCGCCTCTTGGAAGATCATACCACCAAAAATATCAGGAATCAATAACAACCTCAAAGCAGTTCCTTAGTGCAGACCGTATTGTTATCGTAGCCTGTGGTACCTCTTGGCATGCTGGATTGGTAGGAGAATACCTCTTTGAGGAACTGGCACGTATCCCTGTGGAAGTAGAGTATGCTTCCGAGTTCCGCTACCGCAACCCAGTGATTAATCCTTCGGATGTAGTGATTGCTATATCCCAATCAGGAGAAACTGCCGATACCTTGGCAGCCTTGAAATTGGCCAAAGAGCGTGGTGCCTTCATCTATGGTATCTGTAATGTCGTAGGTTCGTCCATCGCTCGCCTTACCGACTCAGGAACCTATACCCACGCTGGACCAGAGATAGGGGTTGCCTCCACCAAGGCCTTCACCACTCAGCTTACTGTACTAACCCTCTTAGCCCTCCACTTAGGACACAAGAAGGGAACCATAGATCACACGACCTATAAGAAGCTATGCCAGAACCTTGCCTTAGTGCCTGATTTGGTAGCTAAAACTATCGAAATGACCAAGGATAAGGTTATAGAAATAGCCCAAGAGTACAAGGATGTGTCCAACTGTATCTATTTAGGGCGTGGCTACAACTTCCCTGTAGCCTTGGAAGGAGCTTTAAAGCTGAAAGAAATCTCCTATATCCATGCAGAAGGGTATCCAGCCGCAGAGATGAAGCACGGCCCTATTGCCCTAATAGATGAGAATATGCCTGTAATTTTCTTGGCTCCTTCTAAAGGACATTATGAAAAAGTAGTCTCCAATGCACAAGAAATCAAAGCAAGAAAAGGAAAAATCATTGCTGTAGTAACAGAGAATGATATCCAGATGAGTAGTCTTGCTGATCATACCTTGGAGATTCCTGAAGTAGATGAGATATTCTCTCCTATTCTAAGTGTTATCCCACTGCAATTGCTCTCTTACCACATCGCTACTATGCGTGGTTGCAACGTAGATCAGCCGCGTAACTTGGCCAAATCGGTAACGGTAGAGTAACATATCTTTTTATACAGAAACAGGTTTTTTTATAGTGAATTTTTTTGCTATAAAAACCTGTTTTTTTCAATTAGATAAAATTTATCAAAAATATTATTTTTTTATTTGGGTAATTAAAAAAAGGTCGTACCTTTGCACCCGTAAATCGCGGGGTAGAGCAGTAGAGCAGCTCGTCGGGCTCATAACCCGAAGGTCACTGGTTCGAGTCCAGTCCCCGCTACTAAATAAGCGTAATTAATTGAAAAACAATTAATTACGCTTTTTTGTTTTTATATTTTCTTAGGATTCAAGATACGACTATTAGCAATATAGGCATTTTTCTTCTGGGAGGAAAACACCTATTATTCAAATATTGTCTTCCAGTTATCTGCAAACATCTTGATAGAAAGTGCCAAAAGAATGACCCCTGCTATCTTATTGGCGATAACAATTCCTGTTTGCCCCATCCAATCATTGATTCTTCGACAGTGCTTGATAACTATATAAGCAATAGCTACATTGATAAGGATAGAAATAACAATATCCACAGAAGAATAAGAAGAGTGCAAAGATAGAATCATGGTAAGTACCCCAGGTCCTGCCAAAAGTGGGAATGCTATAGGAACTATCGAAATGCTATTGGCTTCTTCCATTTTATGAAAAACTGACCCCAAGGATCATCTCCACCGCAATGATGAAAAGGATAAAAGCCCCTGCTACAGCAAAGACTTTCAGGGAATATCCAAAAAGCGAAGCATAGCTTCTCCTGCAAAAAGAAAAATAATCATCAAACAGGCTGACACCAAGGCAGCTTTCTGTTTGTATCTTCCCAAAACGATTCATCAGACTGATGAAAATAGGAAGGCCTCCTATAATATCAATAATCCAAAAAAAGCTTAAAAGAAATCTGTGCAATATGTTCTAAATTCATCAGAATATGTTTTTTTGTCACAAAGATACGTTTTTTTGGACGAATCTAAGCTTATTTATGACCTGAAAATTACCATCTGGTCATTTCTCCAAACAGAAAATGAGGGACTCCAAAGGAGCTATATCCACACGCATATGCGCTTGCCCTCCCATGGTAAAAGAGTTGGGTCTGTTTCTCTCCATAGAGTCGATCTTTCAGTGGGTAAACACCATCGGAGAGTAGCCAATGCGCCCCTAAGCACAGGAGGGATCTGTAGGTCAAAGCCGAAAGTATCTTCCCTACTGAAATTAACTATAATAATCCATTTGCGCTGTTTTTTCTTCCCGCACAAAGCTATATACCTTATCATTATAATAAGAGGTATGTTCTCGATTATATCTATGTATATTTTGGAAATTCCCTTTTATAGGTAAGCGTAACAGGCGACAATAGAAATCCCTTTAGGGAAGCCTGTTCGGGGGTAAGCCCTCCGCCATCATAGCGCTTGCCATTGACCCATCCCTGATGAGCGGGCACCCCTATATAATCAAAAATAGAAGTACGAGTAGGCGTAGCAAATCCTGCATGCTCTCGAGCTGGTTCGCCTACTTCTTGCCCAAAAATAAAGCATTACTGCTGCCTCACTCAAGTGAGCTGTGAGTGTCATGGCAGGTAGCCCATAACGCGCCTCTCTAGCAAAGCCCTCACTGGCAATGCGTTGCTCATCATGATTCTCCAAGAAGTGAAGCATCTGTGGGGCAATATCGCGAAGAGGTTCTTGGACAAAATCAATCCTGTCGGACGAATGTCCATAACAGATAATATCTCTCAGGGTATCATAGAGCCCCACCTTATGATAGAGAGCATCCATCTTTCCCATGTGTAAGTACTCCTGATAGCGGGCTTCTTCGTAAATCTCAGCCATGAGAAAGCTATCAGGCTTTTTGTGTCTTGATAAAGGAATTGAGATAACTGAAGAACTCCACTGGCACCATCTGTGCCATATCATAGCGAAAGCCATCCACCCCAAGGCTAACCAGAAAGAGACAATATCCTTGAACTTTATCCAAGTATTGGGCACTACACGGCTACGCCAAAAGGCATAATGAGCCCCCCAATCCCACTGAGCAAACTCTGGAGGCAGGGTATCGAAGTCCTTTTTCTCCTTCAGGGCTTACTCCATAGTTGAGCTTTTACAGTCTCATACCAATCGGTAAGAGCAGGGGCACTACTACGACTATTCCCTGTCCACTTAGCGGGATACTCCTGATAGGAAGTGTAGGGAATGGTAGGGGTGTATCCTAAAGAGAATTCTGGCAGTTGAAAGGATTCTCCCACATTATAATAGAAGTTATTATCACGCCTATATCCTACTGTAGTATCATCTTCTTCTCCAAAATCTTTAATCCCTTCCCGCTTGGAGGTAGAGTGATATTGGCGAGCCACATGGTTAGGGATTATGTCTATAATGACCTTCATCCCCTGCCGATGGATACGCTCCACCAGAGCGACAAACTCCTGCAAACGCTTGTCTGGATTCTCCGCCAAGTCTGGATTCACATTGTAATAATCCTTCACTGCATAGGGAGATCCTGCTCGCCCCTTGACCAAATAGGGATTGTCATGAGCAACCCCTATAGCAGTATAGTCGCCCACCAAGGCATGATGTAGCACCCTGTAAGCCAAATATGAGTTGTTCCCAACTCCTTTATCCCTTGTAGGGCAGCATCGGTAAAGTCGGAAAACTTCCCCACGCCGTTCTCTTCCTTAGTTCCATAAGGAATATTATCAGTAGATATATTGCCAAAAAGCCTGACCAAAGCCTGATAGATAATAACTTTCATTTTTTAGATAATAAATAAAGTCGCGTGAGCAAATATGTGAGTAAAAGCCAGCGAGTGTCCACAGCTGAGTATGTGAGTAATAGCGTGTGAAGAATAAAACCCAATCACAAACCTCTTTCCTACTCTACTACCAATCACAGACAAAAAGGACGGCAAAGATAAGTATATTTTTGAAGACTAACCAACAAAAAGCCAAATAAAAAGTTAAAAAAACAAATAGTGTTACTTTATTTTTGTACCTTTGCACTGACCATTCTTCTAACCCTTCTAAACAGTTTTTTCCCCTCTTAACAGATAAAACCTATGAAAAGATTCATTCTACCAGGGATCTTGGCAGCAGTTGCTTCTTGTAATTGCCCTAAGACCGCACAGTCCGCAGCACAAGAGACTGTAAAAGCAAAATGTTGCAAAAAGAAAATTGGGGTAATCCCAACGAAGTAAAAAGCACAAGGTAAGTTCCAGCTTTCGGGTCTTGCTTATGGATATAGTGACTTAGAACCTTATATAGATGGGCGCACTATGTCTATCCACTATTCTAAGCATTACTTGGGATATACTAACAACCTAAACAAGGCTATTGCTGGCACCGCCCTTGAGAACCAGACTATAGAGGAGATTCTTGCAGGATTGGACTTGAACAACAAGGCTGTACGCAACAATGCTGGAGGTTACTATAACCATACTCTTTTCTGGGAAGTGATGACTCTAAAAAGACCACTCCCCAAAGGAGCTCTATTGGCACAAATCAATGCTGATTTCGGTTCTTTGGAGAATTTCAAAAACCAATTTGCAGATGCTGCAGCTAAGCAGTTTGGTTCAGGCTGGGCATGGCTTGTAGTAGGGCAAGATGGCAAGTTGCACATAGGAGACACCCCTAACCAAGACAACCCTCTCATGCCTAATATGCCTATACAAGGAACTCCTATCCTTGCCTTGGATGTATGGGAACATGCTTACTACCTCAAGTATCAGAACCAACGCCCTAAATACATTGATGCCTTCTTCAATGTAATCAACTGGGATGTAGTGGCTCAGAAATTTGAAAAAAAGCAAAGAACTAATTCTCAATGATCAATAAATAATGAGTAATGACTAATATAGTATTAGTCATTACTCATTATTTATTTAGTATGAACATTATCCTCGTTTCCACATAGGCTCCTTGGGGGACTTGGCTAATGATTGCCTCCCGATAGCCCTGCCACAAATATCCCCCTGGTAGCCAAAGATCATTAACCCCCTGCTCATTACCCGAAGGCATTCTCAGGTGAAAAATTCTCTGGGTGAGGAATATCTATCCGAGAGAGTCTCCTTCCCTGCCCAATGTCCATGAGGTACCCCTAAAACTGCTTCTATATAAGAAACATTTCCCTTTGCTTCTTCCAAAAGACAATCCATTTGTTCCTTAGGGATTACAAATTGACAATTGTCAGGCCTGCCCACAAGCGCACGCCCATACTTATCCAAAAACATCTTCAGGTACGATATAGGAAGCCCCTTGTAGAAAAAGTACTCAAATGTACTGCTATATCGTTAGGGGTACAAATAGGATGAGGGAGCTGGTCGCTCCCCCTTAGGTATTTTCATAAGAGAAGCACTGGTCTCCCCATGAAGATAATGCACCCATTGGCAAGTATGCCAAGAGGTAGAAGATAGGAATATCTCCTTGCTCTTCTCTACTTTTCTAAGAATAGAACAGGGAGATTGCTCTTGCCAAATATCCTCCCTCTGTCCATACGTATTCCCTATTAGCAACAAAGAAATAAGAAATATCTTTTGTGAGAAAAGGTAACATATCTCATTAATTAGAAATCTACAGTTACTCCCAATTTTTCAGCAATAATCTGATTGATATAGGCTGAAAGAGCAGGGATTTTACGCTTTCTAACACAGTGTTAGCAAAAAGCATAAGTGAGTAGGGCAGCCGCTTCTTTTTTTGCCTATTCCACGTGTTTGCAAATAGAATAAAGAGTCAGGGCTAAGAGAACCTACGGTACAGCCATGTGAGCACTTCACATCATCAGCGAAGATTTCGAGCTGAGGCTTGGTGTATACTGTTGCCTTATCGGAGAGGAGGATGTTGTCGTTCTGCTGATAAGCATTCGTTTTCTGGGCGATTTGCTCTACCATTATCTTACCATTGAACACATTGGTGGCTTCATCGCTTACGATACTCTTATAATCCTGATGACTCTCGCAATTAGGCTGGGCGTGGTTCACCAGCGTATAATGGTCGGTGTGTTGTGTGCCTTTGAGAATGCTCAACCCTTTGAGGGTAGATTCTAAATGCTCGCCTTGGTGATAGAAATTGAGGTTGTTGCGAGTGAGTGTGCCCCCAAATGAGAAGGTATGTACGCTGGCGTGGCTATTTGCTTCTTGCGAAATATAGGTGTTATCGATAAGGGAAGCGGTAAGACTATCGTTTTTGCAATTTGTAATAATCGAGGAAAGCCTCTTTGGCTACAAAAGCCTCGGTTACTGCATTGGTAAGGATTGCCGTAGCTGTATACGATAAGTTTTGGTGTACTTCAATGACTTTGAGCTGTGCATTCTCTCCCACTGCAATAATATTGCGCGGTTGGTAGCAAGTGGTTTCTCTTCTACCGTTGAAATACAACAACTGTATAGGTTTTTCTACTATTTTTCCTTTAGGCACTTCTATATATACACCTTCTGAGGCAAAAAGCTGTGTTGAGAGCTGTGAACACATCGCCTTTTTTTCAGTATTGGTGTTGAAGTATTTTTTTGATAAAAGGCTTCTCCGCCCTTGTGTAGTGCTTCTAATAGAGGCGTAATGGTAGCGCCTGCAATCTCTTTGCTCGACATTTCAGGGGCAGTAATAGCCGTTTACAAACACAAGCTGATAACAATCCGCGATAGCGTACTTGTATAACACTTCAGGAGAGAGGGTTGTTTTATTGTGAATAGGTTGCCACAAGCTGTAATCAGTAGCTTGGAGGTCAGAGAGTGAAGTGTATTTCCACGCTTCTACTTTCTTATGAGGGAAACCTTTTTTCGGCAAAGAAACTAAGGGCTTCTTTGCGAATGTTTTTTAATATATCGTCTTTATGTGGGAACGCCTCGAAGGCTGTAACCCATTTTTTTCTTTTTAAATTCATCTTCTTAATCTTTTTAGTGCGAGCCGCACGGGCTGTCAATTTGCTAATGAACCATTGGCTAATTTTTCTAATTTGCTAATGAGCCAATGGTATATGGCGTTACGATTGCTATCTACTTCCATATAGGAGGCTATCAGCTGACCGTTGTGGTAGTGGAGTTCGTCGATATCGCTTACTAAAAACTCTTCCACTTCATCTTTATAAGGTTCAAAACCTTTGAAAATGATTTCGTCTTCCACTGTGAGGGTACTGACATCAAAAATGTAATGCCGGTTACAATACATATCGGTAATCAGTATTTTGTCACCTTTGAAAGGTTGTGCTACAGCTCCCCAATCCTCGGAGAAATGGTGTTTTTTTGAGCGTTTTTTTAGCAATGGATAACTCATTATATAAAGCTCAGCCTCGTAGAAATTGGTGAATACCGCTTCTTTTTCACTGAGCATACAGCAGAAATCTACATCGTTAGGCAATTGTTTGGCTACTTTTTAGTTTTTTTCGTTTTTCAAAAGATAGCAGATAGCTCATACAACCGTCCTGTCCGCCATAGAAAGTGATGACCACCTTGTTGTTAGGTAATGCTTTCAGCTCTATATTAGCATCGTAGATTTCGTCATCCATAGGTATAGATGCCAATACCTTCCCTTGCAGGTCATACACCCATACGGTGATGTGCTGGGCATCGTGGCGCTCGGCAAGCCAAATTTGCTGGCGATCTATCGCTAATAAAGCCCCAACAATAGGTTTATTTATTTCCCAAAGTAGTTCTTTTTCAAAAGTGTAGAGCAAAAATCCTTCTGACTCATTGCATACGCCTATTTGCTGATGCTCATAGTTGATAGCAAAGAGGTCTTTTTCTCTTTAAGAACTGAAACGCTTCTGGCAACAATGGGTTTGTTAAGGTTTCTGTGTATTTTTTTCAATGAGCATAACCGTAATTAATAATTAATAATTAATAATTAACCATTATCCTTTCAGCCAATCATAACCTTTAGCTTCCAATTCTAAGGCGAGGTTTTTTTGTCGCCTGTTTTTACGATTTTACCATCGGAAAGCACGTGTACATAATCGGGGACGATGTAGTCTAAGAGGCGTTGGTAGTGGGTGATAACGAGCACGGCATTGTTTTTCGTTTTTGAGTTTGTTCACGCCATTAGCGACAATGCGGAGGGCATCGATATCAAGACCTGAGTCGGTTTCGTCGAGGATAGCGACTTTAGGTTCGAGCATAGCCATTTGGAAAAATCTCGTTGCGTTTCTTCTCACCTCCAGAGAATCCTTGGTTGAGGGAGCGAGAGAGGAAATCGGGGTTTATTTCAAGAAGAGCTGCTTTTTTTCGCGTATTTTTTTGAGGAGTTCGGCAGCAGGCATATCAGGGAAGTCCTTGTGCCTTGCGACTCTCATTGATGGCTGTTTTGATGAAGTTGGTTACCGATATCCCAGGGATTTCGACGGGATACTGGAATGACATAAATATCCCCTTATGAGCACGCTCTTCGGGAGCATCTTCTAAGAGACTCTCCCCGTTAAGGAGAATATCCCCCTCGGTTACCTCGAAGTTTTCGTTGCCTGCAATCACCGAAGATAGGGTCGATTTTTCCGGCTCCGTTAGGCCCCATAATGGCGTGTACTTCACCTGCTTTTTATTTCTAAGTCAATCCCCTTAAGGATTTCTTTACCATCCACACCTGCGTGGAGATTTTTTTATTATTAACATTCTTAATTATTTTTATAGGTTGTTATATTTTTCTGATTTATTTCATCTCTTCAAAAATAGCACTATACCCCATATCAATGTCTTCTGACAAGCCCCATTCCAATTTATCTTTTTGCTATTTGCAGTTCTTCATAGGTAAGCCGCCTTCCTAATTTTTTCTTCTGCCCAATGTTGTACATCAGCTACTGTTATGACAAATAATATTTTTCTCTTCTTCCATAGTTCTATTTCAAGGTGCAAAGATACATCATTTCTTTTTTTGTATTCCAAGAAAAAGACAATTTTATCTTTTTAATAATATGAAAATTACCTTCTCTCCAAAAAAACGTCCTTCCTACAATTTTTTTCTAAGAACTCTAAGAAACTTCCCGAGACTTTGCGCCATTTCCACTCACCTGCACCGTGGGGAGCTTTTGTAGATAGGCGCATCGTTGCCGTCACTTTTTGGAAAGGTCGAGTATATAGGGGTCGGCATCTTTATCGGCGATTACGAGCCAATGGGCATTCCAGTCAGGAAAAAGTGCTTCATCAGGGGCTACTGAAAGCATAACCGCATTGGCGCTTTATTAAAGTATTAGCACCATACAGATTGATGCCCTTGAGGAAAGCATCATCAGCAGGCGAAAAAGCGTTCTAAGAAAGTGAGGTAGACGGCGGGCAGCTGCCAATGCGCTTTAATCTCGTCGATAACTTGCTTTTCAGGTACTTCCAAAATAGCGCGGTTGTATTGATATGATTTTACGTGCCAAAAACTCCCTCTCCTTTGCTAAAACCTGCTCTATTTTTAGCCATTACCTTTTTCTAAGTCGGTTTGTGGGTTTTGAGCTAAAAACGGAAAGTCGTTTTTGTGCTTGTTTTTCTTGGTAGCCTTGTGCCTGCCATTCAAGTACTTTTTTTCCATAGGCAAGGCTTTCCAATAAGCAGGGTCGGAGGGAGGTCGTTATTAAAAAGCTGTCCGCTATGCTCGGCTAAGGCAATGATAGCGCTTCCTTTATTCTCTTTGCTATCCTCCTTTTTGCAAGTAGTCTACCAAAAAGAATAGCACTTGTCGCCTTCTACTTTCAGCAGTCCGCTAAAAGCCCAATAGGGTAAACCTTTGGTTATCATTTCGTAGAAGAAAGGCGCGAGCTCGGTGTCGTTTTTCGGTTACAAGTTCCGAGATACGTGCGATGACAAAGTTGCGAGCGTGGGTGATTTTTGCTTTCTTTTTACTGCTCGTACTAAGGTTTGTAAGGTTTCTTGATGCATTTTTCTCGCTGTACTTCTTCACTATTTTTTTCTTACCAATTCGTGATACTCACTGCCATCGGTAGTGGTGAGGAGTTTTTTTGAGAGGTCGCTGAAATCTTTTTTTCTTGTTTAGTCATTGTTTGCTTCTTCAAAAGTTACGGTTACATTGGGGAATTTCTTCAGCGCCTCAATACGCTCTTTGAAAGCACCTAAAATATACTCTTCCCACGGAACGCCATACTGGTCGTTGTAGTACAATTGCATTTTCTTGCTGTACTCTAAGCGGTCGGTAACGGCTTTGTTTTTGTCGCCAATTCAGTGCTTTGAGGGCATCATACACTTTGTCATTTTTGGCAGGGATAGGACTTACCCTTACATAGAGCGTTCCGTCTATATATCGCGAAGGGTGCTTTCTATCTCATTTTTCAGTTGTATATACAAAGGTCTTTTTCGCCTGTTATGGGAATATATTGCTGCAGAAGTTGCTCCAATTCTTCATCAGATAATAATCCTTGATAGGTTTGGGTAGAACGTGGCAACACACGTGTGAAATTGGTGAGTTTTCGGCTATAAACTTCTTGTAATACTTGTCGTTGCGCCTCGTTGGTTATATAAGGCAAGTGACTTTGTAGTAGGCGAGTGATATTTTCGTAGAAATCACCTTCACTGCGTACGAGCGACCCCTCGTATATATCGTTCACCGAGTTGAGCATCTCATAGAAAAAGAAGTCTTCGAGGGTGTTTGCCAATAGCTCAGCCTCGTCCGAGTCGTGATACAAGAGTACTATTGGGCACGAGCTACAAGCTCGCGCCAGCGATGGGGCGTTTTGGTTGTACAAAAAGCAATAATAATCACCGCCGCCCGTTTGTCCGAATGGAATAAAAAAAGGTAATCGGGGTTGATGCTGAACCAACTGTCCTCGCCATTGAGTTCTTCGATAGTTTCGGCAATATTAGCAAGTGGTATCAACTCAAACTCACCACTGTACAAAAAGAGTGGTGGGTGGTTTTTCAAGCGGGGATATACTTCTTTACTCCAATGCGAAGCATATTCGCCTATATCGAGCATTTGGTCGGCATAGAGCCGATGATATAGTTCAGGATATTGAAATTGGTATTGTTGTTCTAAGGTTTTTTTAACATAGGAGGAGATTAACAAGCTATACTTCTTTATATACATGCAAGGCATCGGCTTGGTGGAGTGGGGTGACGGTAATATCAGTAATTTGAATTTTATCAGGTAGATTGACGATATAGGCGATAGTATCAGCGATATCTTCGGCATATAGGGGCGTGATGCCTTTGTATACATTATCCGCTTTCTGCTGGTCGCCTTTGAAACGCACCTTACTGAAATTGGTCTCTACCAAGCCTGGTTTTACGGTCGTTACTTTTATCTTTTTTTATCCATTAGTTCTATGCGCATTGCATCGCTAAGGGCTTTTACGGCAAACTTGGTCGCACAATAAATACTGCCATTGGGATAGGCTATTTCCCCGCTACCGACCCAATGTTTACAATGGTACCTACCTTGTCGGTGGCGAGCATGAGCGGAATCACACTATTGGCGATATAGGTAAAGCCTTTGATGTTGGTATCAATCATTTGGTCGGCATCCTCCATAGTGTAGGTGTGAAGGGGTTGTAGCCCCTATGGCCAAGCCCGCATTGTTGATGAGCATATCAATTTGTCGCCATTTTTTTCAGGTAAGGACTGAATGCTTTTGGCTACCTCTTGATAGTTTCTCACGTCGAAAGCTAAAGTGATGACCTCCACAGCCTGTTCTTTTTTTCTATTTTTAGCTTTCAGTTCAGCTAAAACATCTGCTCTTCGTGCACAGAGAATAAGGTTTGCGCCCATTTGCGCCAATTTTTTTCAGCTACGGCTTTCCCTATCCCGCTACTGGCACCCGAGATAAAAGCGATTTTTTTCCTTTGATACGATTTAGTTCCATTTGTATAGATTTTTAAGATTAATTATCAATTCTATCCCCTAACACCTGATACCTGACATCTATTTCCATATTTTCTCCATTACCTCCTCCACAGTAGGCTCGTGATACTTGCCTTTTTTTATCTTTGGTGGTATTGAATACAGAAGGGTCGAAGTGCGGACAGTTGAGTGCTAAAAAAACTTATAAAAGTATTGATGTGTGTAGAACATATAAGGCATAAACTCCTCCTGAAAGTCGTTTTTCACACTCAAATTCATTGTCTATGATGATACGTACAAAAAGCAGCGATATCTTCACGAGTGAGGTCGTTGTGTTTTTACAGGGTCGGGCATTGCCAAATCAAAGGCAAAAAAACCTCAATACCATTGCCTTTCCCACCATTCCCATAGCCAAATATCGGAAAGGTCTTTTGCCCGTAAGCTCACCGAGGTATTGCTCCATTGCCTTGTATTCTTTGTCAAATACTTCTTCGGGAGTATCTTCACTTTGGGCATCCCAAAAAGGCTTCGTAGTCTTGTAAGCGTTTTAGTATAAGTGGGTACAGCTTTTTCTGCTGTTGCAAAAATCAGGGGCGTAGTTCTTTTCTTAGTGTATTCATTTAATTCAAAAATATGCTACAAAGGTACTAATAATTTGTGAAATATTACTATTTTTTTGCAATGAAAAATCAGTATAGGAGATTTATAAATGAAGAATTTAGAACTTAAAAATTCCACCTGCTGCAGTATGGTTTATCTGTGCTTTGATAATGTGGGTGCTTGCTCGTTTGTTGCCTTTTGGCATATTGCCTCACTTGCCTGTAGTGGCTATAGCTGTTGCAGGGATAGGTATAGGAGTTGGATTAGCTAGTCTTTGGAGTTTTTACAAAGTCCGCACTACTATCAATCCTCTTGAACCATCGCAGGCTACTCATTTTTGTTTCAAGAGGGGTATACCAGTTGAGCCGTAACCCAATGTACGTAGGCTTGGCTTGCTGTTTGCTCGCTTGGGCGATATGGCTCTCTTATCTTTTAACTTGGATAGGGATACCGCTATTTATAGTCTATATGACACGCTTCCAAATCATTCCAGAAGAGCGCGCTCTCAGACTGAAATTTGGCAAAGAATATGAAAACTATTGCCTGAAAGTACGCCGTTGGCTGTAATTTTAATTACCATACCCCAATACCCTCAAACTCTCTTCTGTTTTTTTAATAACTGAAACTGACCCTATGCTGTGGAGCAAGGTTTCGATAGCGTTGAGGTCTTGTGTCTCGTAAATGGGAGAAACTAACTTGCCAATATATGCCTTTTTGCCAGCGCGCTTTGAACTCTATATATTCAATTTCGCGGTAATAAGTAGGGTGTTCACCAGTGGTAATATTTTTCCGAAATATAATCTTCTTGAATGTACAAGGCACTGTCATTGCCTACTTTGTGCCAAGCGATTTCGTTCACACAATAGCCAAAGAAATCATATATTTCGCACTGCTTGATAAGATTTTTATGAGCGATGATAGCCGTAAATAGCTTGCGCCATTTGGCATTGCTCATATACGAAGTGGCAAAAGTGCTTATTTTTCTTTTCCAATTGCTCTATATAGCGATGGTAGTCTTCTGCGGATGGAAATAGTTCCTTGTATTTTTTTGCATAGGGATATTTTTTTAATTAACAAATTGTCAAATTATTATAGACTTCTCCTTCCTTCTTTGATATAGAATATTTCGTGGTAAGCGGTAGAAAACCAGCCGTCTTCTATCATATAAATAAATTGACTCCAAAGGCTTCCTTCCTCTAATAATTTAGGATGAAGTTCACGAATAGCCTCGGTTACCTGCTCGGCGACTTTATCGAGTACTGCAAAAAGTTTTTTTCTTGGGTAGATGTATCACTACCTTTGAGCTGAAATACCCCTGCTAACAAGCGACTATAACTTTTGATAAACTCGTCCAGCGAATGATTCACCCACACCACAGAGGCATCGGTATAATCGTTATTGGTAGAGAGTAAGTATACATTCCCCTTGTCGTTCAGTGCAAAATAACCATAACAACATTTTTCCAAAACACTGGAAATGTTGCCCTTGCTGTTGCATAGGTATAAGCTCATCGGGAAAGCGGATAAAGTAAAAACCCCATTTGTGGATAGTCATTCAGAAGGGCAAACTTGTTTTGCAGTACCTCGTCAAGGCTCATTAGCTGGGGTTGAGCAGGGTGCAACTCAGCGGTAATGCCGGCTTGGTGTAGGGCTTCTCTATCTTCTTGTGTAAAAACTAAGCATATTTCTTCTCTATTCTTTTGGCAATAGTTTTTTTCCTGTGTTTTTTTGTAATAGGCTTCTGTAAAAGGGAGTGCTTTGAGGTAGGGTATATCGCTCTTATCTCCAAACGCCTGAAAACAAACAGCAGCACTGCACATTATCGTTTCGTTCTTTTTTTGATTGTGCAAAGCTGATGATTTGCTTTTAAAATAGGCACAAAAAGCCTCGTGAAGGTCTTCACTTGCTTTCTCGCCTTTGAGCTGGTGTGATATACAACAAAGCGAATAAGCATATTTTTTATGAAATCCTCCTGCTCATCGGTAATTCCAGTAGAAAAAGTTTTTAGCAATTTCTAAAAAGGCAGTAAAAGCCTCACTGACAGGTATTTCTTCTAACACTCCAAAAGCAATACTGAACAATTCTTTTTTGCTCATTAAGGATTTTTATAAGTCCTTGTGTGCCTTCTTCCAAGTAAATACATATCGCTTCTACCCATTCAGCATAAGGTACGAAAAGAACTCCTTCCTGCGGCGGCGGATCGTTTTTCCACTGTTCTGCCATTTCTCGTAGCGGAGCAATGTATTCTTTGTTTGGAGTTTTTGAGAACTTTCAGGAGATGTTCTACCTCCAGTTCGTCTTTTTTTATCCAGTCGTTGGAGTTTTTTTGATGTGTTTTTGCTACTGCTTCGGTCATATTGTTAATTTAGTTAATTTAGTAGCTATATAATTTTTAACTTTACCAAAAATTTCTAATTGCCTGTCGTGCTACGACTCATCATCATAGGAAGTGTAATCCCATTCTAAGCCAAAGTTTTTCCATAGCGTCTAAAAAGAATATCAAATAACTTTTTGTTGAGTGCTACCTGTAAAAATAGCAGTGGCTCGGTTTGAGTCTCGATGTATGGCAAGGGTAATGACTATTTGAAAATCGGTATCGGTAAAGGTGCGTTGTCCTTCCCAACTGAGAGAGGTGAGTTCGGTATATTGTTTTTTTCTATATGGGCAACTGCTCCTGTGGGTACTTCAAAAGTCTTCCATTTTCCAACCGCCCATTGCATTAGCATTGTAACGCAAGCCTCCCATCACACCGTTGTAAATAGCTATGTACAGCCAAAAGTCGGAGAGTGTTTGAGTTTCTAATACCCAATCTGGGTCGGTTTCTGAGCCGTAATTTCCCCAAACGGGCGGATTGGGCTTGTTTAAATCTTCTTTGCGGATTGCCCACATTACCACTCCTTGGTTTTCTTCGCAAAAGCATAAGTAATCGTCTGCAAAATACAATTGCTGAGGTGTAGCCAACGAGTTATAGGATTGGTTTACACTTTTGGTTGCCCCTAATTGTAGGTAATAGGCTCGGAACTCCTCAGGCAAGGTGATGTGTAAGCGTTTTTCAGCTTTTTAACAACTGTGCTTCTGAGAAGCCTTTGCAGTCCTTGGGCGTGAGATTGTATAGTTTTTGATATTTTTTTCTACTACTTCAGTCATATTCTTAATTGTATTTCATTTTTTTGTTTTATCTTTGCAAAGGTAAATAAAAAAATATCATTATAGCATCTATTACACACCCTTATTTTTGGCACTCTTGATACCAGTGTTATACAAGAAGATTTTTGACCCAGATGTGTTATGGGAACAAAAAAAGTAACTTTCCAAGAATTAAACGACCCTGTTGAGTTTAGTCTTTGGTTGGCTAAAAAAAGAGGAAATTAGCAAGGAAAGATTGGATTTGTTTGAGCAATTTATCAAGCACTTCCCTGAAAGAGACCAACAGGCACGCAAAGCGCTCAAAAAGCTATTTAGAACAAGATAGCGAGTATATAGATTTTTCATATAGACGAATTAGAGTTAGAGGTACCTACCTCTATTGATGATTTTGTGACAGCTATGAAAAATTAATAATGTGGGGCTTTGGTACTGTATTTCAAAGGAAGAAATTATTGTCGATTATATGATAGACCCTGACCAAAGTGACGAGATTCTTGCTGTTCGTTTTAACTTAGACGGCAGCTTTAGTTCTATTGCTTGGGAAAGCTAACTTGAGTCCTTAGTTGTTAGGTAGTCACTAATGGCTAAGGACTAATAGCTATTTTTAATATTTCAATAAATAAAAGCCCCCATATCATATTGCTAAACTCACCTGCTACAAAGCTGTGTATCTCGCCGTTTATCACTACTTTATAAAGGCAAAAAGACCTTTCGGTGTGGTAGAGAGGGTCTGTTACTTTTACATATTCTCCTGTTTCTTGCCACTGGTAGTCAAATATATTTACGCCAAAGAGTTTTTACCTCGCCTTCTACTCCCGAGGTTTCAAACTGCCACGTTTTTTTGCTTGAATAATTTCATACTAAAATAACCATTAGTGTCTGACTTTGGGTAATAAATTGTTACTGTTGAAGGCTACGCCCCACCAATTTTTTTATAATCACTATCAGCTTCTACACATAGTAAAAACTGCTGTTTTTTTCAAAGAAATGAATGAGTTTCTCGCCTCCTGAGATTACAGTTGTATCTGTTATTCTTTCTTCTTGCAAAGAGAACTTCCATAGATTGTGGTCATTGCTTAAAAAGAGTGATTGCTCATCTGCCGAAAGTTGTATAGGTTTTTTAAAAGGTAGCCCCAGAGGATAGTCCTTTTGAGAACCATCTGTTTTTCAGTACTCGTATGATGTACAATGGCTTCATAACCCCTGTAGTATTGCTCCTTGGTGGAATATACTGCCCCAAATGGAAATACCAATTGCCCTTACTATCTTGGCAAACGGAATGAAAGCTGTCTGTTTTAAAAAGGAGTTCTATTTTGTTTGTTGTAGTGTCATAACGCTGTATTACCCCATTTTGGTCAGAAGCTATGAGGTAAGTGTCTGCTTTTTCTCGTGCTATCAAGGCACACCCCTCTCCTTTGATTCTCTTTTTCTTTGCACTTTCTTCTATATAGTTGTAAGCGGTAACAGTTATACTGTTGAAATTCATTAGTATAAGAGTGTCTTGGTCATTGGAGGCTACATAATCAGAAAACTTAGGTATGCCTTTTTTTCGTGTTTTTGACTACTGCCAAAGTCTCTCGACTGAGTTGGAATATTTTATTATCAGTAATAGCAAATATATATTGCCCATCTGTGCTGAAATACATACAGCGCACACTGTTGCGTATCAACACATTGGCTACTTCTTTACCAGTAGAGAAGGAGAACTTGTGTAATCGCATAGAGGCATACATGGAACCCCAACCATCAGCCACATAAAAAAATGATCGGGATTAAAGGGGTCGGCAAGTGGAGGGGTAAGACTCCCAAAAAAATACCGTTTTTTTCAGTGTTGTTTTTCCAAATGATTTCTGTTTGCATAGTAATTTTTATTAATCTCTATAGCCTAAATATTTCCTATTAAGGTTATCAAGGTCTGCTTAATATTTTCCAAATAGAATCCTTAAAAAAAGGAAGGGTAGATATTTAACGATAAAAAAATCAGACTTTAGAACTGGTAAAATCCACCTTATGAAAAGAAAGAGAAGTTGTCCAAAGTCTAAAAACAGTTGTTTTTTTAGATCCTGTTGTAGGGGCGATTTGTAAATCGCCTTTTTTTCAGGGCAGCCTTTTCAATAGGGGGTATTATTTCATTTCTATCCTAAACATCATTCCTTCAGCAGGGGCACTTATAAAAAAATTTTTATCATTAATAAAGGCATAATTAAAAGCACAAATAGGTTTGTAATAACCTGTATTTAGAGGGATAACTGCCTCATAATAGTCTTTTTTTCGCCATCAAAAATAAGCAAATAAGACAACTTAGGAGCATCCGCCTTACAATAAAAATTTACCTTTGTGATAACAAAGTTCTATTGCCTCAAAAGTTATTTCATTGCCTTCTTCTGTTATAATAGGAGGAAATTTATCATCATATTTACCTTGGAAAAAGTTTAATGTCCCCCTATTTCTGCTTTTAAAATCAAGCATAAAGATTTCATTTTTTTAAAAGTATAAAGATAGGATGGTTACATCCCAACTCTTTGGGTAATATATCTAAGTCTACCATACTTTTTATGGCTGACACCTGCACCCTCAAAAGAAGTTATCTTTTCACCTGTTTCATTATTAAGATATAGCAGATAATCATAATATTGCATTATAATGTAATCATCAAAATATTCATAAGTTTTATAAAAACTTTCAACGTCTCTAAAAATAATTACGAATAGGGTGCTCATCTTCAGTAGAAATATCCTCTTCATAGGAGTATTCCCAGACAAAAATCAAATGTTTCTTTATCATATTTCTTCACGCCTCCTTCCGGATAGGATAATATACCTTTATTAAAGACTTTTTAATAATTTTTTTCAGATAGAGAAATAGTAGTTTGTTGTACAATTTGTCCCTTGTTTATATCTATTTTCAATATTTTTCTGATCATGTTTCCCTATTTTTACATAACAAGTTGATATATCCTTATCTTCTTGCCTTATAAGACAAGATTCTCCTCCAAGTTCTATTTCAAATAGTTTTTTTGCATATCAATAAGAGCATAGCAATGTAAGTTTTTTTCTTTTTGATATATAAATAAGCTTATCTCCTCTTATCGAAACATTATGCATCCCTCTTTCTGGAGCACGCCATAGTACTTTAAAAATTTTCATCTATCTTAGTCCAATATTGACCTGTGAAAACAAACAAATGCTTATTGTCCGTTACAAAAAGATCCCAACAAGGTCTTTTTAGCAGTGATTTTATAATTTTTGCATATCCATATAAAATAAAATGTTTCAAGTTTTTACACGCTCTGTAAAAGGTTATTTTTACAGAAAAAAAGCACAAAAAATAGTATGTTTTTTTAATAAAATTTCTAAAAAAATCAATTGTTTTTGTAGTGTAAAACAAAAAAATACACTACATTACAGGACAAAAGTACGAAAAAAATTTATCAGAATTATTTTTCTTTACTACAGGTAAGTTTAACTATTCAAGTCCTGATTTTTATAGTCTATCAAAGAAGGAAGCACCTATGCAACCCAAGGAAACCTAAAGGTACTTTTTTCGGGCTATACAAAGTCTAAAAATCTCCATTGGTTTTTGTCTTTCTGTAAGAGATATACGAGCTTTTTAAGATTGAAGATTATTCTGATTTCACAGAGGAGTTTCAACTCTCTCAATAACAACCCTCTTTCTCTGTCTTAAGTTTTCTAATCTTATTAGTGTGGTTAATCTTCTTCCAAAGACTAATTACTGACGATTAGGTCTAAAAACTTCGGCGGTACTTCATCGGTAAGCCAAACTCCATTGGCAGAGAGGTAAAAAAACATACCCTGCCTGGTGCATTGCCTTTGTATTTACTTTAAAGATGACGGGCTTGCCGTGTCGGGCACCTACTTTGGTTGCGGTTGCTATATCAATGCTGAGGTGTACGTGTTGGCGGGTTTGCTTTTTGGAGTCCGCTTTTTGAGAATGCTCTCTACGAACCTGCTGGCAGTGCCGTGGTACAAACATTTGGGAGGTGTTTGTGGCTGTAATTCTAAGTCCACGGCAAGTGAATGCCCTTGATTAGCGCGTATTTTTTTGTGTTATTCTCGCTAAAAAGCATACCGCTGTTTGTTATCGGTAGCGACAATTTCTTCCAATATTTTTAAGACTGAACACTGGGAATTTACGCTTCATATTCTTAATGAGCATATTTACCTCAGCCCAACCGTGTGTGTCGAGGGTAATACCAATCGCCTCAGGGTGGTGTCGCAGTACCAAACTGAGGAATTTGCTCTTTTTTTATTTTTCTGAACTTTTTCAACTAGCAAGTTGAATTATATAAGAAAATTTCTTCCTAAAGGTGTGATTTTTGCTCTATCTTATATACTTCTATCAATCTATCTTCCCAAGTGCTATTGACCACTACATAGGGGCTGCTGGTCAAAGAACTTACCTACCTTGATTATCGTTTTCAGAAATAGGTAATGTATCACTATAGATATAAGAATAGGTCAAATCCTCCCCTTTGTAAAGAGTATCCACTCGCTGCAAGGCTTCTCTCATCATCTCTACAAGCTGTGGATCTACCCATATATCTTTCTCTTCTACCTCTCCAGCAGAGGTAGTTTTTATATTACTAATTAGTGACCAGTGACCAAAAACTGACCACTGATCACTAATGAGTAAAAAAATTACTTTATCTTACTCTTAAGTTCTTCCAACATTTGAATTTGTTCCTTTACAGAAGCCGTATTAGAGAGTTTTTCTTTTTGGTCAATGCCTAAGTCTATAACTTTCCAAAGGGTTTGTTTGGTTTTGGAATCATTTTTCCTCTTGGGTAAAATCCTTAAAAGGCTTGCTGAACTTGCTCTGTGAGAGGGGTATTATCCAAGCTCATTGCCCAGAGATAGGCTTTTTGAAATCGGAAGATCTTTGGGGTTCATCTTCCTCAAAGAAGGGATAATTCACAAGGTAAGGCATCAGGGATGGGAGGTATTTCTCCATCTTATGATTGGTAATGACACTGACTAAGCCTAAGAGTTGATCACCCTCCAGGTCTGCAGGGTTTGCCTTTTTCTAAGAATTGTTTAGCCCTGCTCAGGGTTGGTTCGTGCAATTCCGTTAAGAGCGGCATTTTTTTAATAGCTGCTGAAGGGACGGTAAGTGCTTTTTTTCATACAGAGGAGTGTAGCGCTTATCTTCTTGGTCGTTCAAGACCCAGATAGCAGCAGCACGGGCGAGGTTCTCAGGGTCTTTGGTTGCAATTTTTCTCTACCAGAGCTAAGTCCTTTTTGGTAAGTTGATAACCTTCCAGAAGTTCCAAAGCAGCTTTGCGTATTTTTGAAATAAGGATCTTGTAGGGCTGCTAAAACCACCTCTTTACCCTTGCCTGTTTCAAGGAGGAAATAGCTTCTAAGCGGCTCTTAAGCTCAGGAGCATGTTGTATCTGGAAGAGGTATTCCTTAATTGTTTTAGGGTATTGTTCCTGCATCACCACCACCCCTTCTGGGTTGATATTCACCAAGGCAGGGGCTTTGCTCACTGCAAAGGTAAAGGCATTTTCCTGACGAGCATTCACCCATACTGTATGGCGAATAGGCTTGTTATCTTGGTAGATATCAATATCCAAAAGGAAACTGAAAAATACAAGTCTTCACTTTGGAGCTGAGTGATTTTTACAGTAAGTTGTTTCTTAGTAGCATCATAGTGTTTTTTTCTACCTTTACAGTAGGGTTTCCATAGCCAAAGTACCATTGGTTAAAGAACCAGCTAAGGTCTTTTTCCACTTATCTTCTCAAAGGATAGGCGTAGCTGATGGGCTTCTCCATTGCCATAGGCATGAGTCTTGAGATAGTCTGTAACCCCCTGAAAGAAAGCCTCATCCCCGAGATAGCGACGAAGCATATGTAGGATAGCTCCCCTTTGTTATAGGAGACCATATCGAACATATCATCGGTGGAAATATAGCTAAAACGCACCAAGTCTTTCTTAAAATCATCAGGACGCTGGTGGTACTGTTGGGTATTGTTGCGTAGGTGGTAGTCGGCAGCATCTTTGCCATATTTGTGAGCAATCCAAAGATATTCGCTATAGTTAGCAAAAGACTCATTGACCGTAAGGTTTGCCCAGCTCTCAGCTGTAGCGAGGTCACCAAACCAGTGGTGTGCCAGCTCATGAGCGATGATATACTCCCAATAGTTCTGGTCATTAAGCGCTTCTTCGCTTTGGTAAGCACTTTCGGAGTGGCTCACCGCAGTGGTATTCTCCATAGCACCTGTAACAAATTCACGCACAATGATTTGCGCATACTTATCCCAAGGATAGTCATAGCCAAAGCGCTCAGAGAAGAAGGATATCATTTCAGAAGTATTGCCAAAGAGTTTCTTGGCAAGGGGTGCATAGTCCTTCTCTACATAATATTCCACAGGTACTTTACCTCGCCAAGGCGTATCCTTCACCACAGCAAATTCACCTGCTCCCATGAAGAAGAGATAAGGAGCATGAGGCTTGTCCATCACCCAATAGTCTGTACGTAGGTTACCTTTTTTTCTCAGAACTTTTCAAAAGCCCGTTGGAAAGGGTAACAAAAACTATCAGGGACAGTCATCTCAATCTCTTGAGTGGTCTTCTGATTGGGCTTATCAATAGTAGGAAACCAGCAAGAGGAGCTCTCTGCCTCTCCTTGTGTCCATATCTGGCGAGGATAACCCTCTGGCTTACCCTCAGGGTTGATAAAGTAGAGCCCTTTGGTATCAGAAATAGAGAGGTTCCCCTTATTGGCCACTTTTTTTCAGGCTGTGCCGTATACTTTATATACACAGTATAGGCTTCTCCCTTCTGGTATTTCTTAGGGAGCTTGATACGCAAGAGATCATCCTTATAGCTATAGACAAGGGGTTGCTGTTTGCCTTTCTCCTCAAAGGGCGACCTTGTGAATAAGCATAGCCTTAGCATCGAGGACAAGGCTATCAGTAGGATAGAAGAAGGGAGCGGCAGTGAGCCATTCTTCCCCACCCATGGTCTGGTTAGAAAAAAATTGAAATCCACCTTGAGCTTGGTATGCTTTTTAGAGCGGTTTTTCTTCTCAGGGGTAGCACGATAGAGCCCTCTACCAGAAGTATCGGTTTGTGCAATACTATAGCCAGAGGAAAGCAGACCCAAGGCTAATAAAACTATTTTTCTTCATGAATAAAAAAAGATTGAAAGCGCAAATATACAATTATTTTTCTGTACCTTTGCGTCTCTTTTACAATCCTTTTTATGAAAAAAATTTTTCTTATCTATTTTTTTGTCTTGTTTCCCCTTGGTGAGTGCAGCACAGACAGACTCTCTTTCGATCACAGGAGACCCCTTACCCGAGGTAAAAAAAGAAGTGAGCCTGCCGACTTGGACAAAAACCATCTCAAAGATATGGGAATTAGACAAGGAGGATCAGCGAGGTACCTTTTCGCTTCTTGGAGTATAAACCCATGTACGCCATGCCTTTTTCGTTTCACAGACCGTCCTATAGAGCAGCCTATAAGCCTCAAACCCTACCCGCCCTATACCTGAGCGTCGCGATTATCAACATATGGAGATGAAGTTCCAAGTGAGCCTCAAAGCCAAGATTATGCAGGATGCTTTTTGGAAAAAGGGGATGTATGGGTTGCCTTTTACCCAACAAGCCTATTGGCAGATGTACAATGGAGAACTCTCTCGCCCTTTTAGGGAAATCAACTATGAGCCAGAGCTTATCTTCACCTACCCTATGAACCTCTCTGCAGGACACTTCAAGTTCAAAAATGCTGGGGCTGTCCATCAACCACCAGTCCAATGGTAAGGAAGCTGCCCACTCTCGCAGCTGGAACCGCATTATCCTTATGGGAGTGGCCTCTTGGAAGAATAGTACCATTACGGCTCGGGTATGGAGACGATTTTCAAAAAAATCTATAGAGGATGATAATCCTGAGATAGAAAACTACATCGGTAGGAGTGAAGTAACTGCTGCTATTCCCTTTCGAAAAAAATGTTTTCACACTCACTGTACGCAACAATCTAAACTTCAACCATAACAGAGGGCATGCCGAACTTTCTTGGATATACCCCCTAAGCCGTGACTTACGTATCATGTTACAGGCTTCCCATGGGTATAGCGATTCGCTCATTGATTATAACTACAAACAGACAGTATTGGGAGTAGGTTTTACTTTTCTTAAATTTATAACGGGAATAAAACGTGTTTTTTTAACTTTTGCGACGTGTTTTTTTAACGAAAAAAATGAGTAAATTTGCACAAGGAATTTTTATATTGCTTAACTTATTCATTTTAAATATAAAAAAACACGATGAAAAACATTCTTTTTATCCTTATTTTTTTCTTTCTGGGAGGCTCTTTGATCTTCGCCCAGAATGTATTGCTAAAAAGGAAGTGTTGGTGATGGTAAGTCTCCATTGCCTGAGGCCACGCTCTCTGTAGAAGGGCAAGAGGTTCATATTACAAGTGATGGGGCAGGGAATTTTCAGTTCTCCTTGCCTAAAGGATTTTTATATCTTGGACATCCATGCTAAGGGATACCGTTCCCAGAGAATGAACATAGAGCTCACTGACAATCTTACCTTGCCTACCATAACCCTTCAAAAAGAACTTATGGCTCAGGGCGAACATACTGTTGGAAATACAATCAATCTCTCTGATGAGGAGCTCGATGACGAAGAAGGTAGCCCTGAGATGATCTCAGGCTTTCTACAGTCCTCACAAGATCTCTATTTCCGTCGTTCTTCCTTTGACTTCAGTCCTGTATTCTATCGCCCCTCGTGGCTATCAGAGCAATGCAGCCACTGTACTTGTCAATGGAGTACTGATGAACAAGGTAGAGACTGGCCGCCCCCAATGGAGCAACTGGGGAGGACTGAACGATGCCACTCGCAGCAATGTGATTACCACTGGAGTAGGTGCCAGTGAGGACGACTTCGGAGGGGTATTCGGTAGCAATGTGATGACTATTGCCCCTTCTGAATTGCGCAACGGCTTGCGTATCTCTGGAACTACGACCAACCGTAACTACTTCGGACGTGCTATGGTAACCTACAACACAGGTACCCTACCCAGCGGATGGGGCTATATGGTATCAGGCTCCTATCGCGGAGGCAATGGCCGTATTTGGCTTGTTCCTTCTGTAGAAGGAATGGTCTATCAGTCCTATGGAATCTCTGCCGCTGTAGAGTACAAGGCGAGCCCTTACTTTACAACCAACCTGATGGGTATTTTCTCCTATAACAACCGTGGAAAATCTGCCCCTCTTACCCAAGAGGCTATTTCCTTAGGCGGACACAACTACAACCCTAACTGGGGCTTTCAGGAGATCATATACGCAACTCCAAGATGAAGCGTATCTCCGAACCTCTCTTTGTACTTTCGAATACTTATCACAAGGGAGATACTAAAATAGCTCTACACTTGGGCTATCAGTTTGGCCAAGTAGGTGATACCCGTATTCAATATGTAAAGTCTCAGAATCCTGATCCTTCGTACTATACCAATATGCCTACCTACTTCTACAATATGTATGACCAGGAGACTGGCGAAGGAGATCCTTTTGCCTGGGATAAGGCTGCCCGACAGATTGATTATTTCAAAGCTAACAAACAGCTCAACTGGGACGCTCTCTACCAGACCAATAGCCATACTGGTGGCGAAAGTATGTTCTCTCTCAATGAGGATATTATCGACAGTAAAACCCTTACAGGGAATCTCTTGGCTACTACCAAAAATTGATCCAAATATCACCCTCAATGCGGGTGCTTCTTTCCAGCGTATAGGCTCCGAAAAATTTCCAACAGATCAACGACCTATTAGGAGGACAATACTTCCTAAACAAGAGTTATTACTCTGGAGAAAATTATGATACCCCTGAGAACCTACGCCTAGGGAGAAGGAGACAAATACCAATACCACTACAAAGCACTTGTACAAAGAGCCAATGTATTTGGCCAATTGCGCTTCAAGTATGGTCGTGCACTCTTCTATGTAGCCGGACGTTTTCAACATACAGACTATGAGAGAGAAGGTCTCTTTGCCAACAATGCTGTATACAACGATGCCAAAGGTAAAAGTGGTATGAAGTACTTCAATACCCTTAGCACCAAAGCAGGACTTACCTATAGCATCAATGGTCGCCATATCCTACAGTTCAACACAGGATATTTCGAGGAAGCTCAACCACTGAACAATATCTTTGTCAATATTCGCAATTCGAACTTCTTGCTTCCCTAGCAAGCTTTCTCCAGAAACTCAAATCACTGCCGATGGAAGCTATATCGTACGTATGCCTTATGTAAAGGCACGCCTTACCGGATATGTCACTAAGTTCGAGAATGCTACTGAGAAAAGTTACTTCTTCACCCAATCTCGTTTGGGCGACGAGTCTGCTGGATTCCTTACCCAAACCATGATGGATGTAGAAAAAAACTCCACTTCGGAGGAGAACTCGTGTAGAAGTACAGCTTCACCCTTCTTGGAAGGCTTCTGCTGTAGTTTCTCTAAACCAATATACTTATACCAACGACCCTATCCTCTTCCAATCCTCCGACAAGCGATTGGTGAGCGAACCTATCGTTTCTCACTTGAAGAACTACCATGCTGGACAAGCACCTGAGCAAGTATATTCCTTAGGATTAGAATACCAGAGCCAACACTACTGGTGGGTAAGCCTTACAGGTAACCTCTTCAACAATAACTACATAGGTATTGCTCCAAGCCTTCGCACCGAGAATATCTACCTTGACCCCAACACCGGTAGCCGCTATACCAATATAGATGAGAATGCCGTACGTGGTCTGCTCAAAGCAGGAAAAAAACTCCCTGTACTATTCCTCATGAATGCCTCTGCTGGAAAAATCTTTCCGTATCAAAGGGCACTTCCTCAATGTATTTGCCAGTGTAAACAACCTGCTCAATACCCAATACAAAACCAACGGATTCGAGCAAGCACGCAAGGGAGATTACCAATCCATGCTCAAGGATCGCAAGAGCGGCTATCCTACCTTTGGAAACAAGTATTTCCTCGGGTATGGCACTACTTATTACCTAAATGTAACCTTAAGTCTCTAATCTGAACGAACATGAAAAAAATAGTATACTTGCACTATCTCTTGCCTTACTCTCTTCTTGCAGTAAGGTAAGTGGATTCGATACTCCTGATGTACAACAGCTCGAAAAACAACAACAGGAAAAGGCCAATGCCTTCAATGGTACACGCATCACCTATGCCCAGCTTAGGGCTAAGGTAACCCCTTCCTTTACTCAATATACAGACAACGATGCCTTCGAGGGCTATGTGATCTCCAGTGATGAGGCGGGAAACTTCTACAAAAAAAGTATATGTGCAAGCCCCTGACAAGTCTGGAACTATCGCTGTGGCTATTGACAAAAAGGACTCTATGGCGAATACCCTGTAGGAACCAAAGTACAAGTAAGGCTTAAAGGGACTACTGTATGGTATAGCGGCCGCTATTCTACTCTTTGAGGTAGGGTATGGACACGGAAAAACCGCAGGGGGTAACATCAAAATAAGCAACCTCCCTTCGGCTATGTACCAAGAGGTATTGGTCTCTACTGAGAGAAAATAGGTCTTGACCAGCTAGCTACTACCTTTGACAACTTGAGTTTTGACAAACAAGCACAAAACAACAAGCTATTGATACTCAATGGAGTATCTTTCGAAAACGCTGCGGTAGGAAAGACTTTCCACATCTCCACCAACCAGTACAATACTACCTACAACCTCACCGATGGAACAGGAGGTACACTTCCTTTCCTCACCAGTAGCTTTGCTGCTTATATCAAGGATATAGTTCCTTCAGGAAGATTGCGTATCACGGGAGTACTAACCCGATATGGAAGTAGCCCTCAGTTCTATATCAATTCTGTCAATGATATTCAAAAAAATAAACTAAAAACCCTCATACCATGAAAAAAAGTTATTCATTTTTAGGAATCGCCCTTTCACTATTTATCTCCTGTGCTAAGGAAGACAATGCGGGGATTCCCTCCTGTAAACCAAGGACAAATACCATCACAGAAACAGCTCACTACTCTTGAAGCTGATAAAGCTACAGTCGCTGATTATGTAGCTGGGAAAAAGGCAAAAAAATCCACGGAAAGATTGTCAAAGATGGAATTTCTCTTATTTCAAATTCTCCGATGGCACTTTTAGTTCAGATATATGCTGCCACCGATATAGTTAATGCACTTCCTCAGGAGAAAAAAACAAAACTCAATACTGCAGGGCAGGAGATTACCGTAACAGGAACTTTTTAAGGATTATACTCTTAAAAAGCTCTGGCAAAGTAATCAAAGAACTTGTATACGAGAACGAAAACGATTTGGTTTTCGGACAAGAAGGTACACCTCAGGAAGTAGTGAACTTAGAAGCTGCTACGGCTACTGCAAGTGACTATGTAGTAGGGAAAAAAAGTAAAACTACATGGTACCGTAGGAGAAGTACAAGGAAACAAATCTTTCTTTAAATTCTCTGATGGTACTTTGGTACAGATCTTTACTCCTAAGTTCAAAGAACTTTCCCAAGAAACAAATAACAAACTCAGAACAGTAGGCCAAGAAATCACTGTAACCGGTACTTTTTACAGATCATACTAAGGACGGTGAAACCATTAAAGAGATCTTGTACAATAGCGAAAGTGATTTGGTATTTGGAGCTGCTTCTAATACTCCTCAACAGCCAGTGGTTACATTGGAAGCCGCTACGGCTACTGCAAGTGACTATGTAGCTGAGAAAGAGGTAAAAATTCACGGAACTATCGTTAGAGATGGAAATCATTCTTATTTCAAATTCTCTGATAATACTATGATTCAAATCTATGTAGTGAAATCTGTATTTGATCTCCTCTCCCAAGAAGATAAAAACCAAATTCGCTACTTCTGGACAAGAAGTGACTGTAACAGGAAAATTCAAAGATTTCAAACCTAAAAACAGTAACAATGTAATTAAGGAAATTGAGTGTACCTCCAAAGATAACTTAGTATTCGGAGCTACTCCTAATAATCCGCAACCACAACCTCAGCCACAACCTTCTCAAGGAGGAGTTTTTTTGACTTCGAAGATCTCACTATCCCTTCAGACCCTAAAAAAAGGCCTCTAATTACTCTACTGAGGGCACATTGACCAAAGATGGGGTAACGCTTCAATACAAAGCTCGTACTAGCCTGAAACAAGATCAGACTGATTTTTTTCTATAGAAGGAAAAAGGGCTTATGCTTACCAATCATAAGAACCAAAACTGCTATATCAAAATTACCTTCCCTAATGGTGTAAAGGAAATTTCCTTTGACTATAAAACTGCTTTTTGCTGCGGGTCAAAGAGAAATTATCCTATCAAAAAGATGAAAAGTGGGCAAGAAAAAAATAGATGAATTTTTCTTTCAATGACAGTACCAAGAAAAACACATACTATTCAAATAAATGCAACTGGAACATACACTTTTTTTATATCTTAGCCAAAAAAATAATACAAGGCAATTTGTCATAGACAATATCAAATGGACAAATTAATTTTTTTACTCATAACATCTTACAAAGAGGCGCCTTTTTAGGTCGCCTCTTTTTTAACTTTTTCAAGAAAAAAATAGCTTTTTTTATTTGGAAATTATTGATAAAAGTGTTAATTTTTGTGGAGTGGATCCTCTCCCCTATTTTGTAGGATTTCGATCCAATTTGTAAACAAAAAAATCATTACTATCATGAAAAGATTATTTCTACTTCTCTTTACAGGACTCTTTGTATGGGGGGCTTGTGTAAGAGAAGATCAGACGGAAATTCCTCCCGTAGATCCCAAAGAAAAACCTACCCCGAACCCCACACCTACGCCTCCCGTTCTCTTTTACTTTTGAAACGGCTAGTGCCACCGTTTCGGACTATGTAGTAGGGAAAAACTCATTGTACATGGATTTATCACTGTACAAAACAAACGCGCTTATTTCAAGTTCTCTGATGGCACTTTAGTACAAATCTTCACCCCTAAGTTCAGAGAACTTTCTGAGGAGACTACTAAAAAAACTCCAAAAAGAAGGACAGGAAGTATCTGTTACTGGTACTTTCACTGATTACACTCTCCCTAAAGGGGATGTGGTGAAAGAAATTCTCTACCAAAGTGAGGCTGATCTTCTCTTTGGAGAAGGTTCTCCTGCTGCTGAAGAAATCCCTTCTTTGGAAGCGGCTCAGATCTCTATAACTGACTTTTACCTCTTACTTTGACAAGAAAGTAAAACTACATGGCTCTATTGCCGAAGTAGAGGAAAACAGATCCTTTGTCAAACTCTCTGATGGCACTTTAGTACAAGTCTTTACACATAAGTTTAAAGAACTTTCCGAGGAAACCTCTAAAAAAACTCAAAGAGATAGGACAAGAAGTGACTGTAATAGGAAAAATTCTCTGACTATACTGACAAGAAGACACAGAAAAAAATACCATCAGATTGTCTATGAAGAAGAAAAAAAGATTTGACCTTTGGAGCAGCTCCTACACCACAGCCACAACCTGATCCTCAGCCTCAGCCAAATCCACAACCAAATCCTGATCCTAAACCTCAGCCCAATCCACAACCTGATCCTAAACCACAACCCAAACCATCTCCTGATCCTAATGAGATTGTGAATCTTGAGGCTAGCAATGCTACTATTGCAGACTACCAAGAAGGGAAAAAGGCTAAGATACATGGTAAGGTTACCATCAAAGGAAATTTCTCTTACTTTATCTTCAAGGATGGTACAGAGATACAAATCTATGGAAAGAATTATGCAAACCTTCCTGAAGAAGTGAAGAAAAACTCAAGATTACAGATCAAGAGCTTACTGTAACGGGTGTTTTTCAAAAACCATACAGCTAAAAAGTGGACAGATCATTAAGAAAATTGTATATGAAACAGAAGCTGACTTAGTCTTTGGTAAAACACCTGAGACCAAGCCAAATCCACAACCAAATCCTGATCCTAAACCTCAGCCCAATCCACAACCTGATCCTAAACCACAACCATCTCCTGATCCTAATGAGATTGTGAATCTTGAGGCAAGCAATGCTACTATTGCTGACTACCAAGAAGGGAAAAAGGCTAAGATACATGGTAAGGTTACCATCAAAGGAAATTTCTCTTACTTTATCTTCAAGGATGGTACAGAGATACAAATCTATGGAAAGAATTATGCAAACCTTCCTGAAGAAGTGAAGAAAAAAACTCAAGATTGCAGATCAAGAGCTTACTGTAACGGGTGTTTTTCAAAAACCATACAGCTAAAAATGGACAGGTCATTAAGGAAATTGTATATGAAACAGAAGCTGACTTAGTCTTTGGTAAAACACCTGAGACCAAGCCAAATCCACAACCAAATCCACAACCTCAACCAGATCCTAAGCCTCAGCCCAAACCACAACCGGATCCTAAACCAAATCCAGATCCCAAACCAAATCCGCAACCACAGCCCTCTTCTGGTGTATTTGATTTTGAATGGATAGAGAACGCTAATAATGGTTATGAAAACCATGTGACAAAGACTCTCAATGGAGTAACATTGGACGCAACAGCACGTACTGATACCAAAGAACAAAAAGCAAGACTATGCTATCCAAGGAAAAGGCTTGGTGCTTGATGGAAGAAGAGGACATATAACCATCACTTTCCCTGAGGGAGTCAAGACTATCTCTTTCGATTATAAGGCATTTCTTGCAGGTAATAAAAAGCGTGAAATTCTTGTGTCTGGAGGAGGAATAAATGATATTGTGTCTGTAGAGGCAAACAAACAAACCTATACCAAGACCCTTAATAAAACAGGCAATGTAAAAATCACTATCAACGGAAATAGTGGCAGCAAGCAGTTTGTCATTGACAATATCAAATGGACTCGCTAAGAATTTTTTTCTTATTCGTGTTGAATTATTGTCAATTAATTCGTATCTTTGTCTCATCGTAAAAAGTTTATTGGAACTTTTCCAATATGTTAGATAAACATTTACTTATTATGAAAGAAAAAAATAGAAAAATGAGAAGCGGCAAGGGATTTATTGCTGCTCTTGACCAAAGTGGGGTAGTACTCCTAAAGCACTAAAAACTCTATGGAATAGAAGAAAGTGCTTACAAGAATGATGCTGAAATGTTCGACCTTATCCATCAGATGCGTACCCGCATTATCAAGAGTCCAGCTTTCAATGAAAAACAAAATCCTTGGAGCTATTCTCTTCGAACAAACCATGGATAATAAGATTGATGGCAAGTATACAGCCGAATATCTATGGGAAGAAAAACATATTCTCCCTTTCCTAAAAGTAGATAAAGGACTACTTGACTTGGATGCTGATGGAGTACAACTGATGAAACCCATTTCCAATCTCACTGACCTTCTCAAAAGAGCTAATGAACACCATGTGTTCGGTACTAAGATGCGTTCGGTAGTGAAGAAAGCCTCTAAAGCGGGTATTGCTAGAATCGTAGACCAACAATTCGAAATAGCTGCACAAATCATCGCCGCTGGACCTCGTTCCTATCATAGAGCCAGAAGTGGATATCAATATTCCTGACAAGGCAGAAGCAGAAGCTATTCTTCGTGAGGAGATTCTCAAACACTTGGATAAGCTCCCCGCCACCTCGGATGTGATGCTTAAGCTTACTCTTCCTACCGTAGCAGACTTCTATAAGCCTTTGGTAGATCACCCAAGAGTAGTACGTGTAGTAGCGCTTTCAGGTGGTTATTCCCGAGAAAAAGCAAACGAAATCCTCGCCAAAAACCATGGCGTAATAGCTAGCTTCTCTCGTGCACTCTCTGAAGGTCTCTCTGCAGGGCAGTCTGATGCTGAGTTCAACAAGACTTTAGCTGAATCCATAGAGGGTATCTATGAAGCTTCTATAAAATAACAATTATAGTCTTAATAAAAAACCGAACTTAAAACAGTTCGGTTTTTTTATTTTTGCTGTAAAAGCTCTCTAAAAAAATCATGATAATAGTACGAACTATAAGCCGGCGGTAGCGTATAGCTGATTATTTATTATTAATAATTGCACCTACTCCAAAGGCAGCAAAAGGCTGGAAGTAACCATTCTATATGGTATTGTGCTAAGGGAAGGAAATTATAAAAAAACAACTTCAAAGAGGGAGTTTGGAAAGAATATACTGACAAGGGAGTACTCCATGAGCAAAGTACCTATGTGGCTGGCAACCTACAAGGTGCCTATAAAGAGTTTTTATGCCAGTGGAAAAAGTACGTCAAGAAGGCAACTACAAGGACGACCAAAAAGATGGCACTTGGAAGTACTACGATGCCTCTGGGAAGCTCACCGCTGAAGTAATCTATGAAAAAAAGGCAATCGTATCAAAACAGTAGACTACGAATAGTGAAATAACCAGTGACAAGTAACTAACGTTACTTGTCACTTCTCTTCAGGCCTACAACTGCTTAAAAAAATACAAGCAGTAATAGTATGAAGGACAATAGTTTTTTTCATTCTCTACTTTTTTACCTTTTACCTTTTAACGGGCTCCCCCGTATAGGTCAAAATCGGTAGCCTCAGTAATCAAGATATCGGCAAAGTCGCCTATCTTCACATAGTGCTTAGCAGCATCTATAAGGACTTCGTTATCCACATCGGGGAGTCGTACTCGGTACGGCCTACAAAAGTATTGACCCTCTTTGCGGTCAATCAGGCAGCGGAAGGTCTTCCCTACCTTGGCTTGGTTCAGTTCCCAAGAGATTTGGGATTGTATCTCCATAATCTCAGCAGCACGGCGTTGCTTCACTTCTTCAGGAATATTGTCCTCCAGCTCATAGGCAGCGGTATTCTCCTCATGGCTATAGGTGAAGCAGCCCAAACGCTCAAAAACGCATTTGTCTCACAAACTCTTTGAGCTCCTCGAAATCTTCCTCTGTCTCGTTGGGATAACCCACAATAAGAGTGGTACGAATGGCTATCTCTGGCATGGCCTTGCGGAAGTCCTCCAAAAGTTGTGTAGTCTTAGCCTTAGTTGTCCCTCGCTTCATACTCTTGAGGATAGGATCGGCAATATGCTGAAGGGGAATATCTAAGTATTTGCATATCTTAGGTTCCTCTTTCATTACCGTAAGCACATCCTTAGGAAAAACCTGTTGGGAAAGCATAGTGAATGCGTATCCACTCTATCCCTCTACCTTGACCAAGGCACGGAGTAGGTCTGCCAACTTGCGTTCGCCGTATAAGTCTAAGCCATAGTAAGTTACATCCTGAGCAATGAGAATCAGTTCCTTTACTCCCTTCTTAGCCAATTTTTCAGCCTCTATCACTAAGTTTTTCGATAGAGGTACTCTTATGGCTACCACGCATGATCGGAATAGCACAGAAGCTACAAGGGCGATCGCAACCTTCGGATACCTTCAAGTAAGCGTAATTCTTGGGGGTGGTCGTGAGGCGTTCACCCTATAAGTTCATGCTTATAGTCAGCTCCCAATACTTTGAGCAAAGCAGGGAGTTCAGTAGTACCGAAATATTGATCCACATCGGGGATTTCTTTCTGCAAATCAGGCTTATAGCGCTCCGATAGACAGCCCATAACGAAGACCTTATCTACCAATCCCTCCTCTTTCTTTTGGATGTATTCCAAAATGGTGTTGATACTTTCTTCCTTGGCATTATTGATAAAGCCACAGGTATTAATAACGACTATGTTTCCTTTGTCCTCATGTACTACCTCCTTACCACTGGCCTTGAGTTGTCCCATAAGCACCTCACTATCATATACATTCTTAGAACAGCCTAAGGTTACTACATTGATTTTTATTCTGTTTGATGGATTTTGTCCGCATGATGTTGTTGCTTGTTTGAGGGTGCAAAATTACGTTTTTTAAAAAGAATAAAAAGAAATTTTTTTGTTTGTCAGAAAAAAATTCCTACTTTTTGCGTGTTTGTACATAAAAAAATAATTTATATGAAAGTAGCCGTAGTAGGAGCCACCGGATTGGTAGGCAATGTGATGCTGGAAGTCTTGGCTGAGCGCAATTTTCCAGTAACGGAGCTCATTCCCGTAGCTTCAGAAAAATCAGTAGGAAAGACCATATCCTTCAAGGGAAAGGAGTATAAAGTAGTGGGTATGAACCAAGCCATCTCGCTTAAGCCTGATGTTGCTTTATTTTTCCGCCGGAGGATACCTCCAAGGAATGGGCACCTAAGTTTGCTCAGGTGGGAACTGTCGTAGTGGACAATTCCTCCGCTTGGCGTATGGATCCTACCAAGAAATTGGTCATCCCTGAGATCAATGCCGAGGTACTCACCGCTGAGGACAAGATTATAGCCAACCCGAACTGCTCTACCATTCAGATGCTGGTAGCCTTGGCGCCTTTGCGCAAGTATGGTATCAAGCGTATTGTGGTTTCCACTTATCAGTCTATCACTGGAACAGGAGTGAAGGCTGTGACTCAGCTGGAAAAACGAGTACAAAGGAATACAAGGGCCTATGGCCTACCACTACCCTATCCACCGCAATGCCATTCCTCACTGTGATGTGTTTGAAGAAAATGGATATACCAAGGAGGAAATGAAATTGGTCAGAGAAACTAAGAAAATTTTCGGGGACGATTCTATCCAAGTAACAGCCACTGCTGTCCGTATCCCTGTGGTAGGGGGGCATAGTGAAGCGGTCAATGTAGAGTTCAAACAAGAATATGACCTTGCAGAAGTACGTAAGCTCCTTAGCCACGCTCCAGGGTAATCCCTACAGGACAATACCGATACCAACACTTACCCTATGCCTATCTATGCTCATGGTAAGGACGATGTGTTTGTGGGTCGTGTACGTCGTGATGAATCCCAACCCTAAGACCCTCAATCCCTATGGGTGGTAGCAGATAACCTCCGCAAGGGAGCTGCTACCAATACTATCCAGATTGCCGAGGCTCTTATTAAAAAAAGGAATCCTTAAATAGTGACTAGTGACAAACGACCAATAGCGTGTAATCATACAATGTAGGGGCGAATGGTAATTCGCCCTTATTTTTTCCTCTTTACTTTTTTTGCCCTCTTATTATTCAATCTATGAAACATATCCTCTTTTTTTATTTTTTTCTTTTTCACTGTATAAATAACACAACGGCACAGGAGGTAGTAGCGGGCACTTTGTCCGATACCATTCCTATTGATGAAAAATTGGATACCTAAGGAGATCGCTGGACAATCTTACCAAATAGAGCCTGACCTCTATTTTACCTATCAGAAGCCAAAATTTTTGGGATTTGATCAATAAGGCGCCTCGCAATGCTCTTAATACCCCTCAGGGACTTCGTTGCCAAACCCTATTATCCATACGGTATCGCTGCCTTGGGCGCCACGGCTGCCTTGATCCCCGCCGATCCTTGGCTGATTCTGAGAGAGTCGCAGCTAGGGAGAGCATGGGACTGAATGAAGCACATACCTATAAGAAATTGGGATTCCTCAAGATTGTCCCTGCCGATGTGAACTCGGCGCTGTACTTTATAGGCAATGGTACTACCTTTATCCTCATCAGTGGGGGATTGGCTACCTATGGCCTGATCACCGATGATTACAGAGCTAAGAGTACTGCCATGCAACTGATTGAGAGTATCCTCATCACAGGAGTATTCGTACAACCTCTCAAGCGCCTTACCGGAAGGGAAAGTCCCTTTATCACTGCAGAAAATGGAAATTGGCACAGTTCTTGGACATTCGCCCCAAGCTTTGCCGCCTACCAGAAGCATACCTCTAACTATGATGCGATGCCTTCTGGACACCTGACTACAGCTATGGCTGCGGTTACGGTACTGGCTGAGAACTATAAGGATTATAAGTGGATCAAGCCTGTGAGCTATACCGCTTTTGGCTCTGATGTCCTTCGAGATGATGCAGAGCAAAGTACACTGGGCATCGGATTACCCTATAGCCCTCTTTATGGGTTACCTCATCGGAAAAAAATATTGCCAAATCGCGTATTGAAAACCTCCGACTATCGGGTCAAGACTGCCCAGAAATACCATTGGAACCTCTCCAGCTCCACCGCTTGGGATGGCACACCTCTATATGGAGTAGCCTTGAGTTTTTTTAGTTGGCTGTAGGGGAGTGAATGACCATTCACCCTCATTGACCATTTCTAAAAACCCTTTCATTCTATAATCCTAAAACCCTTATATTATGAATTTATACCAGATTTTTACAAGAAAAACAGTGGGTAGACCTTACCCATCAGATTGACGAACATTCGCCTAAGTTTCCTGCCCTACCCGCACTGGAACAAAAAGACCTCTTCACTCTCAAGGATGGCTTCCATGTACAACAATTCTCTGTGGTAGGCCAGTATGGCACTCATATCGATGCCCCTATCCACTTTGTAGAACAAGGACGCTGGCTCGATGATATACCCTTTAAAAGACCTACTCTTGCCGCTCTATGTGATAGACAAGTCCCAAGAGGTCTCCCGAAACAACGATTATATACTCACTCGCGAAGATATTTTAGCCTTCGAAGCACAACATGGACAAATAGTTCCAGGGGCTTTTGTAGCTTTTCGTAGCGATTGGCACAAGCGCTGGCCTTCGTATGAGCAGATGCGTAACTTGGACGACAAAGGGGTACAACACACGCCAGGTTGGAGCCGTGAAGCCTTGGAGTTCCTTATTCACGAACGTAAGGTCAAGGCAGTAGGACATGAAACTTTAGATACCGATGCTGAGTGCCTGCCGCTGCAAAAAAGGATTAGTAGAAGAGTATTATCTCCTCTCTCAGGATATCTACCAGATAGAAGTAATGGCCAATCTTGACCAATGCCCTGCAACAGGCGCTATCATCTCCATTGCCTACCCCCCACTGGAGAGGAGCGACAGGATCTCCTGTACGTGCTGTAGCGATCTTTTTAGATAACAGAAAACAAGTAAGTAGGAGAAACCCGCAAGAGTTCACTGACCTCTTACTGTTGTTAATAAGTTAATTTTTTAATAAATTATATAATCGTAATTTTTGCACTCTGTAGATTATATACAAATTTTGTAACCAATGAAGAAGTATTTGTTACCATTGTTAGCGCTGTCTTTCTCCGCTATACATTGTACAAAAGAGAATGAGAAAATCGTTGTGCAAGAGAAAGTAACGCAAGGCAGTATGATCCTCTCAGGCAGAGGCATACCCAGTGCTGAAAAAAAGGACAAACAGGTGATTATTACCTAGACTTGAGCTCCTCAGAACTTTATGGCCCTAAAACCAAGGACGGTTGGGGTAATAGCGTATTGAATCTCAAGGGATTAAAAGGAGACAAGGGAGATAATGGCACCAATGGACAAGACGGACAAAATGGACAACCTGGTCGTGATGGACAAAATGGGGAAATCCCTCGTATTGGTGACAATGGCAATTGGTGGGTAGGCAATACCGACTTGGGTGTAAAAGCACAAGGAAACCCTGGAACTAATGGACAAAACGGACAGCCTGGTCGTGATGGACAGAATGGACTTACGCCTCGTATTGGCGATAATGGCAACTGGTGGGTTGGAGATACCGACTTGAACGTAAAAGCACAAGGAAACCCTGGAACGAATGGACAAAACGGACAGCCTGGTCGCGATGGACAGAATGGGGAAACCCCTCGTATTGGTGACAATGGCAACTGGTGGATTGGAAATCAAGATACAGGAAAACCCGCTCGTGGTGAGCAAGGTACTCCAGGATCCAATGGTCGTGATGGGCAAAATGGATTTACTCCCTATATAGGTCCTAATGGCAACTGGTGGGTAGATAATCATGATACCGGCAAACCCGCTCGTGGAGCTCAGGGACCTCAAGGCCCTCAAGGAAACCCTGGACAACAAGGTGCTCAAGGAAACGCTGGCCGTGATGGGCAACCTGGTGCTGATGGTTCTAAGATTTTAGCAGAAAAACCGCGCTCCACAAGCTTCAGATGGCGCGATAGGAGACTACTTTATAGACAAAGCAGCCAAAATATTCTATGGACCTAAAACAGCCTCAGGATGGCCTACTACAGGTATTTCTCTAACAGGAAACCCTGTGGTTACAGAAGACTATCAGCTAAGCCCTGACGGGAAAACCTTAGTAAAATGGCTCAATGGAAAAACTCGTTATATTGATATGAACACAGATCCTAAACTTAGCGAAGTAGAAAAAATAGCAAATAATGCTTTTTGATGATATTAATGTTGATTATGATCTTTCTACTATTATTGTTGGGGATAAGGTAACTGAATTAGGAAATTTTACTTTCTCTAAGTGTACTAGACTAAGGAGAATAGAACTTCCTGACGGGCTTACTACAATAGGGAAAGGGGCTTTTTGATGCTTGTTCTAACTTGCAGTACATAAATATACCTGAGACAGTAACTAATTTGGGAGAACAGGCCTTTACGAATTGTACCAAACTTAAAACAATTACTATTCCAAAAGGAATCAGTAGTTTTGGAAAACGTACTTTCTTAGGCTGTACTGCTCTACAAACTCTTATCTTAGAGAATCCTACCGCTTTTTGAAATTGACAAGTCAGGAATGCAAGTTTTTCCGTCAAGTAACGCTCAAATCAATTTATGTGCCTTATGGCTCTACTGCATCTTATAAAGCTTTTAAACACAGCTTATCAAAGTAAGATAAAGTCTGTGGTTATTGAGTAACTAGCTAATAATTTACAGATTATAAGAGAGAGGCTGCCCATTTGGACAGCCTCTTCTTTATGTAATATGATAGAAAAACAAATTATTCTTGCATTCCTGCTTGAATAGCAGTGATAAGCACTGTATTGTAAATATCAGGTACCGTAGCTCCACGGCTAAGGTCGTTTACAGGTTTGCGCAAGCCTTGTAGCATAGGTCCTATGGCGATAGAATGCGTTTCTCTCTGTACGGCTTTGTAAGTAATATTTCCTGCATTGAGGTCAGGGAAGATAAGTACATTGGCCTTACCAGCCACAGGAGAATCTGGCATCTTCTGTTTGGCTACTGTGGCATCTACAGCGGCATCGTATTGGATAGGGCCTTCTACAAGTAGATCAGGGCATTGTGCCTTCACCATCTCAGTAGCTTCACGCACTTTGTCTACCTCTTCCCCACTTCCTGAAGTACCAGAAGAGTAAGAAAGAAGGGCTACTTTAGGTTCTATACCAAAGGCTTTAGCTGACTCAGCAGAGGTGATAGCGATTTCAGCCAATTGCTCTGCTGTAGGCTTAGGTACTACTGCACAGTCTCCATATACCAATACACGGTCAGGTAAGATCATAAAGAAGACTGAAGAGACTGTTTTTTACACCTTTCTTTGTTTTTGACAAACTGCAAAGAAGGACGTATGGTATGCGCTGTAGAGTTCACGGCTCCTGATACCATTCCATCAGCTTCTCCCATGAATACCATCATAGTACCATAGTAAGAGACATCGAGCATCAGCTCTTGAGCTTGTGCTTCGGTCATGCCTTTTTCTTTGCGTATTTCGTACAATTTCTTCCAATAAGCTTCATAATTAGGGCTTTTTCTTAGGAGATACTATTTGGATACGCTCAGGATTCCATGTAAGGCCCTAACTCCTCTACACGAGCAAGGACTTCTTTCTCTTCACTCAAAAATAGTAAGATAAGCTAATCCGTCTTCCGCAAGCTTAGCTGCTGCAGAGAGAATTCTCTTATCTTCTCCTTCAGGAAGGACAATGCGTTTTTGAAGTTTTTTTAGCCGTTTCTACCATGTAATTTTTGGAATTTCTTGGAAGTATCAGGCGTTGCGTCAGATGTGTTCATTTTTTTGTTCTAATTTTTAATATTTTTTCTATGCCACAAAGGTACGAAATTTTAAGGAAAAGGGGAAAAGGAAAAAGGAAAAAATTTAGAGATTGGAGAAATAGCATGTCTTATGCTCATCCTACTATTAAGATATTTCTTGAAGCTTGTAATTATGGTTTTATTCTTGACAAAAAAAGCTGCCCAAAAGGCAGCTTTCTTAATCATGGAATTGAAAATTTTATTTATCCTCTGGAAGTTTTTCCTTTTTTAGCTTTAGAACCTACACGGCTCATAGCGCAACGGAATCCTATATAGTCAGTAGCACTATACTGAGGTAGGTGTCTACGTTGCGCAGGATCTATCCAGTAAGCGCGATCTCTCCAAGACCCTCCTTTGATTACACGAGCTTCGTCATCAATCAAAGTAGTACGATCATTGGAACGGTCATATACTTTTATGATACCTCCTTGACCATCACTAAGGATTTTTTTGGTTAGGAGAGTTATACATGGTACGAGACACATTAGCTCTCTGGCTTGCTGTAAGAGAATCTATGTTTTCAGAATGTCTGTCCATAGTAAGTTTTGCATAATCCTTGTTTGAGACTCTATCCCCATCACGGTAGTTACGGTTATCAGCAGTAGTGAAGTTATAACGGAGGTAAGTTTCGTTATCATCTACAGCAACTTTAGCCAATTGCCCAGGAAGATTTTTTTGCATATATACGTCCGTTGCTAAGAGTGTCAAAAGTGATAGATTGTGCATCTACAACTACAAGCTTACCATCTTCTCCGATTTTTATTTTTTTGGTATACACGTTACCACGAAAGTAATTGAAGTCACTAAGTTCATCATCTACACGAGGACGATATACATCGGCTACCCACTCAGCTACATTACCAGCCATATCATAGAGACCAAAATCATTAGGAGCAAAAAGTTTTTCACCTTTAGTTGTGATATCTCCTTTATCTTCAGACCATCCCGCAAGTCCACCATAGTCCCCTTGTCCTTGTTTGAAATTAGCCATTTGATTACCCATTTCAGCACGTTTTCCATTACGAGTATAGCGACCTGCCCAAGGATATTTTTTTACGACCACGTACACTATTGTACTCACGGAGACCATTAAGAGACTTAGCAGCATATTCCCATTCTACTTCAGTAGGGAGGCGGTATTCAGGAAGGAGGATACCTTCTGTTTGCTTTGGCATAGGTAACATTACCATCCTTATTAGTAGCTTTTTTTACCTGCAAATTCGGATACTTTTTCTACCATAAGAATTTTTCAGGAGTGTTTAGGTAAGTATCAGTACTGAAAGTACTTTCAGCATCTACCTGATAGCGAGAACCTTGTTGTATATAGCCATCTTTTTTTCAAGAATAGACTCATTTACACGATTGGTTCGCCAAGAGCTGAATTGTGTTGCTTGTACCCAGTTCACCCCTACTACAGGATATTCTGCATAGGCAGGGTGACGAAGATATTCGTTTACCATTGTTTCATTAGCACTTAGTGGACTTCTCCACACAAGAGTATCTGGAAGTGCTCCTAAGTAAATGTTTTTTATAGTGACCGTCCTTATCTTCTGGAGGGAAAAACTTGCTTAAGCCAATCGAGGTACTCCATATACATTTTGTTAGTTACCTCAGTTTCATCCATATAGAAGGATTGTACGTGTTGTTGGCTTGGAGTATTATTCCAATCATGCATCACGTCGTCTTGTACTTTACCCATAGTAAAAGTACCCCCTTCTACAAATACCAATCCAGGACCAGTTACTTGTTCCTTGAAGTTTGTATTGTATTGGAATCCACCTTCTTTAGCGTTTATTTTTCCACCCTGTGGCACTGGAAGTATTCTTATCAGTTCCCTTCTTTCCACAGCCTACTAGAAATGCTGCCACTAAGAGAGAGGCTAACATAGGTTTTTTTAAACTTTGCATATCCATTTCTAAATAAAAATTTTTCTAATTGTTCAATTTTTGGCGCAAGTTACTACTTTTTTTCGATACAAAAAGCATTTTTTTGTTTTTCATCTGTTGATAACTTCTTTTTTTAACACTGTTTTTTTCCTTTTAAAAACAGGGGGTTACGAAGTTCACAAGACAAAAAAACTTTTTAAACACTCATAAAAAACATTAGCTAAAAATTAACACTTAGTTTGTCATTTTGATAGGTTAAATTATATTTTTTAGATAGAAAAATTACGGATTTTTTTACCTGTTGTGGAGGATACTGTTTGAGGATCTCACTGACAAACTTATCTATCTGTTCGTCCTTGTTGGCTCTTTTCGGAGAGCATTCCAGCTCCTTTCCCTTGCCAGATAAGGTCTTTCCCCTTGCCATCAATAATATCAATGAAGAGGATTCCTTCTGTCTGGGTAGGGGTCACTTGTACTGTGCTCCCCCATACGGGTCCCCAGCCCCAACCGACTCCTACAGTCTGGTACAAATCCTGTCTTTCTCTCTCTGAGTAAAGAAATTAACAAAGATATCGGGAGTCTCCGATAGGGTATACCCTTTCTCTAACATTCGGCTCTCAATGCTTCTGAGGATACGCTTCTTGTCTAAGTCGGAGACTTCTGCCTTATCTATTCCTTCCTTTGAGGAATGCAAAGGTCTTATACTGAGCAAAAGGTGCCTTACTGTCATAATCTGAGCTTACTTGTATGCCTGCACAGGAGGTCAAAACAGTGGCGACTATTGCGAGGGTAATGAATGGTTTCATAAACACAATTTTTTCCAAAAATATACCTATCAAAAATATACCAAAAAAATAATGAACAGGGAGCAGTGAGCAGGGGTGTAAGAATTTCCTTTTAAAAATTCTATATAATATCAAAAGTTAATGGTTAATAAGAAATCTCATTAACCATTAACCATTAACCATTAACCCCTAATCATTGATTATTTATTTGATTTTATTAGCATATTTGTCATAGTAGAAAATAGGTAATGGTTTTTCCATTATGCTTAAGGGATTCCAATTCTTTGATAAAATCACTAGATTTACCTACAATGATAAAGCGTAAATTGTTATACTTTATATATTTGTTAGCTACACGCTTTACATCTGCTACAGTTACTGCTTCTATATTCTTGATATAATTGCTGTAGAAATCCATAGGGAGCTTCTGTGTCTCTCTGGTTACAGCAAGGTTGGTAATGGTAGCTGGGTATTGGGTAGACATGACAAAGCGTCCGACCAGCTGTCCCTTTACCTCTTTGAGCTTCTGTTCGCTAACATTTTCTGTCTGGATACGCTTGATCTCTTTAAGAATTTCTACCACTGACTTAGCTGCTACTTCGTTACGTACTCTCACTGATACAAAAGAAGTTAGCCAAAGTAAAGCGGTTTGTCCCCATGTAGGAGCGGGCTCCATAGGTGTATCCATGCTGTTCACGTAGGTTGATATTGATATAGCTACCATAGTCTCCTCCAAGTATTTGGTTGAGTACTCTTACAGCAAAATAGTCCTTATCACTCATCTTAAGTGGATAGAGGTTGAAGGCACTAATTTCTGTCTGTACTGCGGTAGGCACATCTACTAAGTTCACCTGAGTATACTGTACATTCTGAGGAGTAGGAGTGGTCATCTGTAAAGATTTGGCAGGCAACCAGTCATGAAAAATATTGGCTTACTAATTCCTCTACTTGAGCGGTATTGACATCGCCCACCACTACCATATAAGCATTGTCTGGAGAAAAATAAGTCTTATAGAAGTTGGAGACATCACTAAGAGTAATACTCTTGAGGGATTCTTCGGTATAGAAACTTCCATAAGGATGTTTTTTTACCATAGGTAAGAGCACTATTGAGACGGTAGATAATGCTCTGAGCACTATTCTCTCTGCTTTGAGTGAAGCAATGGCTTTGTCACGTGCCTTGTCCAATTCTGCTTGGGTGAAGTTCGGATGCAGGGCAGCCTCAGCAAATAGCTCCAATACACGTGGAAAATAACGAGTCAAGGAATAGGTATTTCCTCCATCGATAGTAAGGTATACGGTAGCTCCCATACGATCGGTTTCCTCTACGAATGCCTCTTTGGAGATATTTTTTAGATCCGCCTCCCATAAGCTCTGAGGTGAGATAGTACATCCCTGGCTTCTGAGTTTCATCGATAGGAGGTCTGTCCAAGGTAAGGCTAACAGAGACATGAGGTAATTTGTGGTTTTCCACGACCATAAGGGTAAGCCCATTAGGGAGTTTTTTTACATGAGGTTCTCCCAAAGTAAAGGAAGGCATTTGGGTAGGCTCAGGCATCTTGTCTCGATCTATCTGGGCAGACAAGAGAAAAAGGGGTAAGCAATGAAATGCTTGCTAATAATATTTTTTTCATGGAGATGCTTTTTTAGTTGGATTTTTTTTCAGGTAGATAATCTATTTCTAAGCGTTGGTTTGCATTGAGATATTGCTTAGCTACACGGCGAATATCCTCACGGGTTACCTTACGATAGAGATCTAATTCTTTGTTAATGAGGTTGGTATCCTTGTAGAAAGTATAGTCCACAGCCAAGGAGTAGGCTATTCCTCTTACATCCGAATTATTAGCTATAAAACTGGTTTCAAAGGAGTTAAGGAGTTTTTCATATTCCTTTTCAGAGATAAGCTCTGTCTGTAAGCGCTTGATTTCACTGTCCATATCGCGGGTAAGCTGTTCCAAAGGAGCATCCTGAGCCACAGCTGCAATCATGAGGATTCCTATATCCTCATAATTACAAGTGTAAGAGATGAATTGGAGTACTTCTTTCTTTTCTTCTACCATCTTTTTGTAGAGGCGGGCACTCTCCATTGGCCAAGAGAGCTTGGATGAAGTCCATCACACGCGCATCTTGTTCGGTCATCTTAGGAGTACGCCAAGCCAATACTTTGGCTGGAGCTGTGATATTGGCATCATAGTCAGTTACTTTTTTTAGTCTGTGTGATAGGAGCATCCATAGGATAATTACGAACTGGCTTAGCTTCACGATTTTTGATAGGACCAAAAATAGGTCTCTATCCAGCTTTTTTGTCTGATCTTTCTGGAAATCTCCAGCTACGACCAAGACAGCATTGTTAGGGTTGTAGTAGCGGTGGTTGTAACGGATGAAGTCTTCGAGCTTGGCAGAGTTCAGGTCGTCCATACTACCGATGGTAGGGTGTTTGTAAGGGTGCTTATCGAAGAGATGATTTTGCACCACAGGCATATAGATAATTTTTCCCATAAGGTACATTATCCGTTCCTTCGCGTTTTTTCTTCTTTGACTACTTCCTTCTGTGTGTCCACACCTATCTGATTGATTACAGGATGAAGCAATCGTTCGGACTCCATCCACAAGGCCAACTGTAGATTATTGGAGGGAACGGTCTCGTAGTAGTAAGTCTTGTCCACATCGGTGAAAGCGTTGTTATCCCTCCATGAGCAGAGACAATATCGAACCAACGACTTCTGGGATATTCTTGGTTCCTTCGAAGAGTAGATGTTCAAAAAGTGAGCAAAACCGGACTTCCCTGGGAGGTCATCTTTGGCTCCTACATGATACATGACCGTAGTAGTGACTACAGGAGCAGAATTGTCCTGATGTAGAATCACATGCAATCCATTAGGGAGGTCATACTCTTCAAAGTTGATTTTCTGTGCCATAGCTATTCCAGTGGAGAGTAGCAAAGCATTGAGCGTTAAAATATTTTTTTCATAAATGAAAGTGATAAAAACATTACGGCAAAGTTAGGTTTTTTTCCTGAGATAAAGAAATATTTTTAGGAAAAACTTACCTTTATAAGAATAAAAAGGTTACCCACGCGGGGTAACCTTTTTGAAGGTATTAAATCCTAAATTATTTTATTAGGTTAATTTCTACACGACGGTTAAGTTCTCTACCTTTCTTGTTCTTGTTAGAAGCGATTGGTTTTTCAGGACCGAAACCTTTGAGATTCTAAGCGGCTTGCATCGATACCACCTTGGATGAGGTATACTTTCACAGCATCAGCTCTGTTTTGAGAAAGTATCATGTTTTTTTAGCTTTCTTACCTGTGCTATCAGTGTGACCTTCGATACGGAAACGGCTGTTAGGGTATTTTTTTAAGAACATTAAGGATTTGGTTCAATACTTCAGCAGATTGGAACTTAATAGTAGCCTTACCTGTATCGAACAAGATAGTCTTAGCATATTGGTTCAACTGTTTTTGTTCGTTTTCATCAGGTTCTGGACAACCTTTATTGCTTGCAGGACCAGCTACTTCAGGGCAAAGGTCATCTTTGTCAAGAACACCATCACCATCTGTATCAGGCCAAGGACATCCACCGTTTTCAGCAGGACCAGCTACATCTGGACATTTGTCATCTTTGTCAGGAATACCATCACCGTCAGTATCAGGACATCCGTTGAATTTTTTTGGACCAGCTACTTCAGGACAAGCATCGTCTTTATCAGGAATACCGTCACCATCAGTATCAGGACATCCGTTAAATTCTTTTGGACCTTTTACTTGTGGACAAGCATCGTCTTTGTCAGGAATACCATCTCCATCAGTGTCAGGACATCCGTTGAATTCTTTAAGACCAGGTACTTCTGGACAAGCATCCTTATTATCAGGGATACCATCTTTGTCAGTATCTTTAGCACCAAATTTGATTACGATACCAGCAGAGTGTTGGAAGTAGTCAGTTCCATTCTTTTTGGAAACCATGGTGGTAACCTGTCTGAAGGTTTACACCAAGGTGGTCAGTGAACCAGAAGTTGATACCACCACCAGCAAGAGCTTTGAATCCTCCTTCTTTGTCATCGAAGCGGCTTTCGTAAGCAGTATATCCTCCCCTACTTTGATATAAGGATCGAACCAGCCTGATTCTGTAGTAAACAATCTTCTAAGAGCATACTTAGCTTGTAGGTTAGCGTTCCAGAATGATTTATCTTCGCTGTATCCATCGAATCCTTCTTTGATTTTTGTTCAAGGACCCTTCGATTTCAGCAGAGAAACCAGCACCTATGTAGCGAGCTACAGAGAGCTTAGTCACAGCAGGAAGGATGTTCAAGTCTTTAGTTCCTCCCTCAGTCTTTGAGGAAATCTCCAAACTGATGAGGTGTACGGATATCAACAGCGTTGATTCCGAACCCCTATCACCCATTTGCCGTTTTTCATCCTGCGCTTGCACAGAGCCTACTGCAGCTACCAATGCTAAAGACGCTAATGAAATTTTTAATTCTTTTCATACGTTTGAAATTTAATTTAATATTTGTAATTGTTTAAAAACTCGCCGCTAAAGTACAATTTTTTTCCTTCTACACAAAAAGTTTTTTTCAGCATCTAAAAAATTAACATGTTAATAATATTTATTATATGTTTTTAATATTAAAAATTCAACCTGTAAAAAGGCTGTTTTTTTGTTGATAACTTTTTCCACTCCCACTTCAAAATACCTAAAATCCCTTTGATTAGAAAGGGATGAAATAAAAGTGCAAAGATACAGATTTATTTTTTTAATCATGAAAGACAAATCTACTTTTTTAAAGACTTTTTACTTTGTTGTCTCTTTTCTTGCAATACAATGAAAAAAACAAACTGTTGCAAATCAAGAAAAACTTTGTTCTCTCTTTATTTTCTGTATTGATGGATATTTATTTGGTAACTTCTGAAAAATGTACTTTTGCGAGGAATTATTACACTTTTTTTAAGGATATTGTTATGAAAATGTCTCCTTCTGTAGCGCAACAGTATACACAAGAGCACCTTTCAGCCCTTCAGGCACAGCGCTTGGCTCACGAAATAGCCTTTGCCCCTATAGTGTTTCAGGTATCGCGCCTGATGATAAAGTTTGGCATCCTTCAGCTCCTCTCGGATCACAACAAGGGATTGACCCAGAAACAAATTGCCGAGCACACTTCTGTAAGTGAGTATGCTGTGCAAGTGCTTTTTAGAGGCTTCTCTCTATAGGAACGGTTCGAGTAGTGAGGATCGCTTTAGTGCTTACCAAAGCGGGGTGGTTTCTTCTCAATGACGAATCGGTAAGAATCAATATGGATTTTATCCATGAGGTATGCTACCAAGGGCTTTTCTATATGGAAGAAACACTTCGGGAAGGTCGTCCGGCAGGGCTTTGAGGTCTTCGGACAGTGGCCTACTATCTACGAAGGACTCTCCCAGCTACCCAAGGAAGCTCAAAAGAAATGGTTTGCTTTTTGACCACCATTACTCGGATAACTCCTTTCAAGAGGCTTTTGGAGATTGTCTTCTCTCTCCTGTAAAGAAGCTCTTGGATGTAGGGGGCAATACTGGGCGCTGGGCTATGCAGTGCGTAGGCTATAACCCTGAGGTGGAGGTTACCATCATGGATCTTCCCCAACAGTTAGGGCCTCATGCGAGAGGCCACCCGTGGAAAAGCGGGCGCAGATCGTATTAAGGAATATCCTGCCAACTTGCTTGATCCAAAGGGAACATTCCCCAAAGGGTTCGATGTGATTTGGATGAGCCAATTCTTGGATTGTTTCTCCCAAGAGGAGGTCATCAGTATCCCTCAGGCGAGCCGCTCAGGCAATGGATGCACATACCCTACTATATATATTGGAGAGCTATTGGGACAGACAGCAGTATGAGACAGGGGCTTACTGTCTTACTCAGATCAGCCTTTATTTCTCGGTGATGGCCAATGGTAATAGCAAGATGTACTATTCTCAGGACATGATACGCTGTGTGGAAGCTGCTGGATTAGAGGTTACCCAGATTCATGACCACTTAGGAAAGGGACATAGTATCTTCGTATGTAAGAAAAAATAATAGCTAATAGCAAACTAATGAAAATACTACATATTGACAGCAATCATCCCTTGATGATAGCTCAGCTCCAAGAAGCGGGTTTTGAAAATGATACAGACTACCTCAGCAGCAAGGCTGAGATAGAGGACAAGATCGCAGCCTATGATGGCATCGTGATTCGTAGCCGCTTCCGTATAGATAAAGGATTTATTGACAAGGCCTCTCGCCTGAAGTTTATCGCTCGGGTGGGGGCAGGTATGGAAAATATTGATACAGCCTATGCCCATCAGAGGGGTATCGCCTTGATCTCTTCTCCTGAAGGGAATCGCAATGCGGTGGGGAATCATACTTTGGCTCTTCTACTTGCCTTGCTCAATAAGCTCAAGAAGGCGGATCAAGAGATAGCTCAGGGGCTATGGCTCAGGGAAGAAAAACCGTGGCTATGAGCTGGATTCTCTTACGGTAGGAATCATCGGCTATGGCAATATGGGGAAGGCTTTCGCTAAGAAGTTACGAGGGTTCGATTGTCGAGTACTCTGTTATGATATCAAGGAAGGTGTGGGAGATACTTGTGCTACACAAGTGCCCTTTGGAGGTATTCCAAAAGGAAGTAGATGTGGTAAGCCTCACACACCAGAAACTCCCCTGACTCTTGGGATGGTCAATACTACTTTTATAGAAGGATTTGCTAAGAATTTCTGGCTTATCAATACAGCCAGAGGTAAGAGTGTCATTACTGAGGACTTGGTCTCAGCCTTACAAAAAAAAGGTAAGATCTTAGGGTGCTGGGTTGGATGTCTTAGAGTATGAACAATCTTCTTTTGAAAATTTCTTCAAAGGGACACTCCCTGAGGCTTTTTCTTACCTGACTCAGGCTAACAATGTAATTCTCACCCCCATATCGCAGGGTGGACTATAGAAAGTAAAAACGCTTCTATCTCAAGTGATTGTGGACAAGATCAAGGCACTGGGTCATACCCACTCCCTCCCCATGGATGACAACGCATGATACGCCTGAGGGCAAGCCTACCGCCCTTAAGAAGTCCATACTTCTTGAGGGCTTCCAAAGCATAGGTGGAACAAGTAGGACTAAAGCGGCAGGTGGGCGGCTTCAAAGGGGAAATAGCCACTTGGTAGAAGCGCACCAAAAGGATAAAGGGATAGGTCAAGAGTTGGCTTATTTTTCCTTTGCATTATTCCTTCTTCTTATGAGTGCCTCCTTTGCTTGTTTGAGTACCTCTCTTGCCCGCTTTTTTTACCCTGTCTGCTTACGAGGTTTACGTGCAGGTGCTTTCTTTCCTTCTGTATCCATCACTGCTCTTAGGTTCTGAGCTTTAGAAGATTTCTCTTCCACAGGATACGCCTCTCCTTGCTCCTCTTTGTCTGAAACAGGAGTCGAGGATACTGGTTGGAGGACTTCTTCTGATTTCTCTACCACTGCTCTCTCAGGGGCAGCCTCTTGCTCTCCTTCGAAGATAGTATCTACCAAAAATGTTTTTTTCTCTGAAGTATATTTGCTAACAAAGTAGTGACTGTCTTTTCTTGGTATTGGCAATATCCTCTGTTCTTAGCTGAGATAGTTTCGAATTGGCCTCAGAACGTATCTTGCGAAGAGTCTCAGTGAGCTCCTCCCTTGGAGCTATTCTTCTTTCTTTCTTCTGCATAAGTGGATGCACTTCATCTACTCTATTAGTCACCTCCTGAAAGAAAGGTATCTCCTTCACCTCTTCTTCTCTGTAGGAAGATTCTCGGTATTCCTTAAGCATCTTCAGCCATAAGCTGTGAATATAATAGATCCCCTTGTACGCTGGGATTAGCACTGCCGCCGTAAAACAGCACCAGAAATACTGAAAGGTCTCATCATGAGGAACATACATCTGCCCTAAAAACAACATTGAATAGATGACACTTCCTATAATGGCTATCATCATCAACCAAGCAAAAAGTTACTAAAAATAAATTTTTCATTGTTACATATTATTAGGGGTTATCTTTTTTTAATTTTTCTGATTATCAATGTTATAAACCCTGTTTTTTCTCTACAAAAAAATACAAGATGCATTGATTTGGCAAATATAACACTTTTTAAATAAAAAAACAACACTTCTTGCAAAAATTATTTTTAATTCTCATTCTTTAATCATTCTTAGAAAAAAATACTGTTGATAAATTTTTTTCTGATTTTTTTCACTAAAAAAATTGTATTTTCGCACCCATTAAAAACACAAGGAAAGTGAAAATCAATTTTTTTAAAACTCAAAAATCAGGCAATTTTCCTACCAACCTCGTTATTATCAGGAGACTGAGGAGCGGGTGGATTTTTCTATTGTAAAGCACCAGAGTAGGGCGTCTTCGTTTCGCCGCCAATGGAAAGAGATGCGCCAGCCTGCCAGTATTCGAAGCCATTCCAATCGGTTGGTATGGGTTATTGTACTGGTACTGATACTCATCCTCTTCTATTTTTTTCGATTTTAATCTGTCTTTTTTTCCTGAATAAATAATTGTTTTTTGAGTATCTTTCCTTTTTTTCTAACACAAATAGATTTTTTTAGATGTCTGACATTATACGATTACTTCCTGACAATGTAGCCAATCAGATAGCCGCAGGTGAAGTCATCCAGCGACCTGCCTCCGCCGTGAAAGAGCTCTTGGAGAATGCTATTGATGCCAAGGCTACTCAGATAAAGCTCATCCTCAAGGATGCAGGACGTACCCCTGGTGCAGGTGGTGGACAATGGTATAGGTATGTCTCCCTACTGATGCTCGCTTAGCTTTTGAGCGACATGCTACTTCGAAAAATCCGTGTAGCTGATGACCTTTTTCTCCCTACAGACTAAGGGCTTCCGTGGAGAAGCTCTGGCTTCCATTGCTGCTATTGCTCAGGTGGAAATGACCACCTGCCAGGAGGGGGAGGAGATTGGCACTGCTATTACCATAGAAGGAAATAAGATTACGGATCAATATCCTACTGTAACCCAGAAGGGAACCTCTATCGCGATGAAGAATCTTTTCTTCAATGTGCCTGCACGGCGCAATTTCCTCAAGTCCGACAATGTGGAACTTCGTCATATCTTGGACGAATTCCATCGTGTGGTCTTGGCTCACCCTGATATACAGTTCTCTCTGATTCACAATGGGGTCGAACAGTTCAACCTCCCTCCTACTTCTCTGAAAAAGCGTATCGTACAAATATTCGGCAACCGCTTGAACGAGCAGTTGGTTCCTGTAGAAGAAAAAACAGAGGTAGTCAATATACATGGGTTTATCAGTCGCAATAGTTTCAAGCGCAATAAGTCTCTTCAATTCTTCATGGTCAATCATCGTTTTGTCAAAAATCGCTACTTGCACCATGCCGTACTAAGTGCCTTCGAGGGACTGCTCAGGGAGGGGAACAGCCTGAGTATTTCCTTTATTTGGAGATAGATCCCAAAACATATTGACATCAACATACACCCTACCAAGACTGAAATAAAGTTCGACAACGACCAAACTATCTATGCTCTTTTGCGCTCGGCCATCAAGCATAGCTTAGGACAGTTCCATGTGCTCCCTACCATTGATTTTTTTCTTTGGATGAGAGTCAGGAGGTTCCCTATTCCTATAAGGATAAGGAAGCTCAGACCCCGACCTATCAGGTGGATCGCAATTTCAACCCCTTCAAGATGGACAACTCCTCCACCTTAGGAGGGACTTTCTCTCTCATAGAAATACTCCATCCCCTCAGTGGGAGTCGCTCTATGCGGGATTCCTTCTCGAGTAAACGATCCTTTTGAGAAGGAACAAGCCGCCCCCTCTCTGATAGAACACTCTACAGAGGTCAAGGTTCAGACGCTCTTGTACTTCCAGAAGAAATACATCATCACTTATTTGAAGGATAAGGTGCTTTTTTTATCCATGTATCACGTGCCCACCAGCGCATTCTATACGAACGGTTTCACAAGAGTATTACCCAAAGGGGTGAGCGTGAGCCAATCGCTGCTATTTCCTCTGGAGTTCGAATTTTCTCCCTACAGAAATCATCTCCCTACAAGGGTTGATTCCTTTACTTAATAGAGCTGGTTTTTCTCTTGGAGATTCAGGGGAACAAAATCTGCTTTACTGGACTACCCCCCCATGGTCAAGGAGAGCCAAGTGGAGGATATCCTACACCAGCTCTTAGAGAAGGAAATGGAGGATATCCCTCAAGATGAACTCTCTCAGAAGGAGGCCTTGGTCAAGAATCTATCCAAGAGCCTTGCTGTTAAGGCCGGACAAACACTTAGTGCTGAGGAACAAGAACAGCTGGTCTATGACCTCTTCTCCTGTAAGGATAGTCTGATAAGCCCCTTTGGCAAAAATATATACAGAACTATCCTCTAACGAACTGGAAAGTAAACTACAATAATCAACGATTAACTGCAACTGACAACTGACAACTGACAATAAAAAAACACTAACAACTGAACCCTATGAACATACACAAGAACATTTCACTACAAGCTTATAATACCTTTGGCATAGAACAAAAAGCGGCTTTTACTTATAGAAGCCTATGATACAAAAAGATATCCTTGAGGCACTGCGCTCTTATCCGAACCTAATCGTACTGGGAGGAGGTAGCAATATCTTACTTACCCAAGAGATACAGACCCCCATACTGAAAAATCATGCAAAAGGGGATCTCTGTAGAAAAAGAGACAGACTCGCATGTATGGATCAAAGCACAGGCTGGAGAAGTCTGGAGTGACTTTGTAGACTCCTGTGTAGCAAGAGGATATGGCGGCCTGGAGAACCTCTCCCTAATCTATGGCACAGTAGGCGCTGCCCCTGTACAGAATATAGGAGCCTATGGGGTAGAGCTCAAGGATGTACTTTCCTCCTGCGAGGTGCTTGATCGAGAAAGTGGTCAAAACCATGACCCTCTTGAAGGAAAAACTGCCTCTTTGGCTACCGTGATTCGCTCTTCAAACAGCAAAAAGGAAGGTATATCATCCTCTCTGCAACCTTTTGCCTGACAAAACGCGACCATCTTTTCAAAACACACTATGGAGATATTCGCGCTCTTTTACAAGAAAAAGGCTGGGGAGAAACTCCTGAACTCATCTCGAAGGTTATCAAAGAGATTCGCCTGAGCAAGCTCCCCCAACCCCTACAGAACTGGGCAATAGCGGAAGCTTTTTTAAGAATCCTGTCATCCCAAGAGAACAATTCCTCTCCTTACAAGAACGCTACCCTACTATGCCTCATTTTGAGATATCTACTGAGGAGGTCAAAGTTCCCGCGGCCTTCCTTATTGAGACTTGTGAACTCAAAGGCTCTGAATAGATAAAGTAGGGGTTCACCACAGACAACCCTTAGTCTTAGTCAATTTTGGTGGGGCTACTGAGAAGAAGTACTTGCTTTGGCTCGCCATATCCAAAAAGCGTGTTCTGAATCGTTTTGGTATCCAGTTGGAAATGGAGGTAAATGTTTGGTAGGGTGGTAAATATTTCTTACTTTTTGCACAAAAATTTTCACCTGATGCAATCATCACCTAAAAACCCAAGGAAAACACTCCTCTACCAAAGGAAAACGCTTTGACAGCAAAAGAAAATACCACCAATCAAAAAAAGGAAGACTTCTTCTGGTAAGGAGAATTTTTTTCTTCTGATAGGAAAAAAAGTCTACTACTGGTAGGGAAAAAGACTCCTTACAAAAAAAGAAAAAAACCTTCCCTATAACAAGGAGAAATCTGCGGAATATAGCCCCACTACTCGTGCTCCCTATAAGAGAAATACGCCTAAACCCAATGCCTCCGACCAGAGCAAAGGTATTAGGCTGAATAAGTATATTGCTAATGCGGGAATCTGTGCCCGCCGAGAAGCCGATCGCTACATAGCCGCTGGCAATGTAGAGGTCAATGGCAAGCCTATGACTGAGCTGGGGTATAGGGTACAGCCTACCGATGTGGTTAAGTTCGACGGAAAGAATATCTCTGCCGAGAAGAAGGAGTACATCCTACTGAACAAGCCTCAAAGGCTTTATCACCACAACTCAGGACGAAAAAGGTCGCAAGACTGTAATGGACTTAGTTGCAGGTGCTGCCCAGGGAAATATAAAACCAGTAGGTAGGCTCGACAGACTCACCACAGGATTGCTCCTGCTAACCAATGATGGTGACCCTAATGAAAAAGCTCACCCACCCTTCTCATGGAGTACGCAAGATATACCATGTGATCTTGGACAAAAAAACTCGCTCTGGCAGACTTCCACAAGATCCAAGAAGGACTTACTCTTGAGGATGGTTTTATCCAAGTGGATGATATCAACTTCGTAGATGGAGCTCCCCACAATGAGATTGGGGTAAAGATACACAGCGGTCGCAATCGTATCGTGCGCCGTATCTTCGAATCCTTGGGCTATGTGGTAGAGAAACTCGACCGTGTAGTCTTCGCTGGACTTACCAAAAAGATCTCCCTCGTGGACACTGGAGAACCCTTACTGCACAGGAGATTATCAATTTAAAAAAATCTTAGTCTTTAGCATTATGAATAAAATGAAAAAAACTTTACTAATTGGTCTTCCTCTCTTACTACTCGTACTGGGAGGGTGGATCTATATGCGTTATTACTTTGTATTCGCTGAAGGTGTGAAGTCTGGATACCTCAACTATGCTGTATACAAAGGGAATCTGTTCAAGACCTACGAAGGCAAGCTCATCCAGGAAGGTTTTGCCAAGACCAAAACAGGGAGTGGCATGCAGAGCAATGAGTTTGAGTTTTCTATAGAAAGTAAGAAAATTTTTCAGCAGTTAGAAGTAAATAGTGGCAAGCACTTTGAACTTCATTACAGAGAATACCACAATGCATTGCCATGGAGAGGGAATACTGTATATATAGTGGATAGCATTGTCAATATGCGTGACTAATCGACCTATGAAGAACACACAGATTTTCGGACTACGCCCTGTCATAGAGGCCATAGAAGCCGGCAAGACCATTGATAAGATTTTTATCCAAAAAGGTCTCTCCGGTGTCCTTTTCAACGAGCTCAACACTCTGATAAGCCAACAGAAGCTCCCTTGTTCTTATGTACCTGTGGAGAAGCTCCAACGGCTTACACGAGGGAATCACCAAGGAGTGGTAGCGCTACTCTCCCCAGTGGAGTTTGTTCCTTTGGAAGAACTCATTCTCTCTACCATAGAGAGCGGGAAGGTTCCCCTATTGCTTATTCTTGACCATCTGAGCGATGTGCGCAACATAGGAGCTATTATCCGCACAGCCGAGTGTACTGGAGTCAGTGGTATTATCCTTCCCAAACAGGGAAGTGCCTCCATAGGAGAAGATATGGTAAAGACCTCCGCAGGAGCTATCTTCAATATCCCTTTGTGTAAGGTGGATCAACCTGATCGATACCATCTACTACTTACAGGGTAGTGGTATCAAGGTCATAGGGGCTACCGAGAAGGCTTCTTCCCTACTCTACCAGCTGAACCTTACCGAACCTTTGGCTATTGTCATGGGAGCAGAGGATACAGGCATCAGTAAGGGAGTACTTAGGTCTTGGATGAAAGAGCCAAATTGCCTATACAAGGAGAGATTTCTCCCTCAATGTATCGGTGGCTTGTGGCGCTTTCTTGTATGAAGTGGTAAGACAACGACTTAATGGTCAATGATCAATGATTAATATCTCCCCTTCAAGAGGGATCATTCTAACCATTTTTCCCCATGTCTTCTTTTGAATTTAGATTTCTCTAAAAATATTTTTTTGTTTTTGAAATTTTATATGTAATTTTGCAGCCTAAAAAAAGGAGGAAGGAAAGAACCCTAAAAATCCTTTTATCCTAAATAACTGAAAAACTAACAATTCAAAAATTCAAAACTAAAAAAATGGTTTCTTCAATTATAGAATATTTGAGCAGCATCAATCCCGTATTAGCGGCTTTGTATGCGACTCTCTTTACTTAGGGGCGTTACCGCCTTGGGGGCGGCTTTTAGTCTTTTCTTTAAGAGCAGCAATAAGTTGGTCATGGATGGTATGCTGGGCTTCACTGGAGGAGTGATGGTTGCTGCCAGCGTATGGAGCTTACTGATTCCTGCTATTGATATGAGTAAGGAGAACGCTTTGAAAAAGTACTTCCTGCCGTGATAGGCTTCTTTAGGCGGCTCTCTCTTTATCTATACTTTAGACAGAATTCTTCCCCACTTCCATCCTAATTTCAAACAAACAGAAGGTGTAAAATCCTCTTGGCAACGCACTACGCTATTGGTATTGGCTATCACCCCTACACAATATTCCAGAGGGGCTGGCCGTTGGGGTACTCTTTGGAGGGGTAGCCGCAGGATTCCTGAAGCCTCCATCGCTGGAGCGGTGACCTTGGCTATAGGGATAGGCTTGCAGAATTTCCCTGAGGGAGTGGCTGTCTCGATGCCTTTGCGCCGTATGGGGCTCAGCCGCTGGAAAAGCTTTTTTTATGGACAGCTTTCAGCCATAGTAGAACCCATTGCTGGGGTATTGGGTGCCTTTGCTGTGGTCTTCTTTACCCCCATACTCCCCCTATGCGTTGTCCTTTGCAGCTGGTGCTATGATCTATGTAGTGGTGGAAGAGACCATTCCTGAATCCCAACAGAGCCGCAATACAGATATTTCCACTATTGGCTTTCTCATAGGCTTTGTAGTGATGATGGTCATGGATGTAGCCTTGGGATAGAAAAAGTAAAAAAAGACTTTTTCTCTATGGAAAAATGGTATATTTGCGTTTTCTAAAACGCAACCTATGTCTTTGACAGCCATCTCTCCTATTGATGGGCGCTATGCCTCAAAAACTACCGCCCCTACAGGCTTATTTCTCCGAACAAGCCCTAATCCAGTACCGCCTACGAGTGGAAATAGAATACTTTTATTGCCTTGTGTGAACTACCTCTGCCACAGCTTATGGGAGCTGACAAGAGTATCTTCCCTCCCTACGAGCTATCTATAGAGAGTTTTCTCAAGCAGATGCCCTTGCCATCAAGGAGATAGAGCGTATCACCAACCATGATGTAAAGGCCGTAGAGTACTTCCTAAAAGCAACAGTTCGACCGCTTAGGGTCTTCATCCCTATAAGGAGTTTATCCATTTTGGCCTTACCTCACAAGATATCAACAACACCGCTATCCCCCTTTCTCTGAAAGAAGCTATCGAGAATGTATATCTCCCTGAAATAAAAAAATCCTTATCCAGAAGATAGAAACCCTTGCTCGGGAATGGAAGGATATCCCTATGCTGGCACGTACCCATGGGCAGCCTGCCTCCCCTACTCGCTTAGGGAAAGGAAATAAAGGTTTTCGCAGTGCGCCTTGTGGAGCAGCTCCAGTACTTCTCCACGCTCAAGTATGCGGGCCAAGTTTGGCGGAGCTACAGGCAACTACAACGCTCACAAAGTAGCCTATCCTCAGATCCAGTGGAGAAGTTTCGGAAAACACTTTGTGGAGGATATCTTAGGCCTACACCACTCCTTCCCTACTACTCAGATAGAGCACTATGACCACTTAGCGGCTCTCTTCGACCTTGTAAAGCGTATCAATACCATACTGATAGACTTCAACCGAGATATATGGACTTATATCTCCATGGATTACTTCAAACAGCGTATCAAAAAAAGGTGAAGTAGGCTCTTCCGCTATGCCCCCATAAGGTAAATCCGATCGACTTTTGAGAACTCTGAAGGCAACTTGGGAATTGCCAATGCCCTCTTGGAACACCTTTCCGCCAAGCTCCCTATCTCCCGCCTACAGCGCGACCTTACCGATAGCACTGTATTGCGCAATATAGGCGTTCCCTTCGCCCATACCCTCATCGCGACAAGTTCCACGCTCAAAGGGTTGGATAAGCTTATTCTCAATCCGGACAAGCTCCACGCTGACCTTCAGGACAACTGGGCAGTAGTCGCCGAGGCTATACAGACTATACTGCGCCGTGAGGGATACCCCAATCCGTATGAAGCTCTAAAGGGACTCACTCGTACCAACCAAAAAAATCAACGAGCAGACCCTCCACGATTTTTGTAGATACCCTTGCTATAAGTGATTCCCTAAAGGCAACACTCAAAGGCGATTACTCCAGAGAACTATACCGGTGGTGATTATCTTGATTACTAATCTACCATGACCGAAGAAGATATTCTCGCCCCTACTGGCGCTACAGCACACCCCTAATATAGGCGATATTACCGCCAAAAACTCATTGCCCACTGCGGAAGTCCTGCAGCTATATACAAGGAGAAAAACACAAAATCGCCCATATAGAACGTATAGGAAGCACTATCCTACAACACCTTTTTCGACCCTATACACCGCGTAGCTGCCGAAAAGGAATGGCAATATATTCAGGATAATCACTTTAGCTATCACACATTCTTTGATGCCGATTATCCTGCCAATCTCAAACAAATCATTGATGCCCCTATTATTTTTCTTTTCCAGAGGGAATATTGACCTGAAGAACAAGAAAAACGCTCAGTATCGTAGGCACACGACAGATAACCACTTACGGAAAGGCCTTCTGTGAGAAGTTTGTCGAGGAGCTCTCTGCTTTGGAGGACTTGGTTATCATCAGTGGTTTTTGCCTATGGAGTAGATATCGCTGCCCATAAGGCTGCTATGGACAATGGGTTACAGACCATCGCTTGTTTGGCTCATGGATTGGACATCATCTATCCTGCCTCTCATAAGAAGTATACAAAAGAGGTAGAGGCCTATGGAGGATCTCATTACCGAATTTTGGCACCAAAGCTCCTTCGATAGGAAGAATTTTATCGGACGAAACCGCATCATCGCAGGACTTTCCGATGCTACTGTTGTGATAGAATCTGCTCTGAAGGGCGGTAGCTTAGTCACTGCCGATATGGCCTTCTCCTATGACCGAGAGGTCTTTGCCATTCCTGGTCGCGCGGATGACACCTATAGTCAAGGATGCAACAAACTCATCAAGACAGACAAAGCACGACTTATCACCTCGGCTGCCGACTTGGTCTATTACATGGGTTGGGAAGTAGAAAAAGAAAACTCCCTAAGGTGATCACCCCTGAACTCTTCGTAGAGCTCACCCCTGAAGAAGAAAAAAAGTAGCCACTTACCTAAGAGAAAATGGCAAGCAGACCTTGGACGACTTAGCTCGAGAATGCTCCCTCGCTGTATACAAACTCTCCAACCTGCTCTTCCAAATGGAAATGAAAGGGGTAGTAAGACCCCTGCCTGGGAAAAATGTTTGTAATGGCAAATAAGCAATAACGAACATTCTTTTTCAATATAGTTTTTTTATCTATTATCTTATAGAAAAAAACAATACAAAACTATTGTTGTGAGCGAAAAATGTCGTAATTTTTGCACCCTGAAAACAAAGGGGAAATAAATTGTTTTTTCATATATTAGATTTTGTGGTTAGAATTGGTAAAAGAGGGCGCAAGCTCTCTTTTATTTTTATCCCCTAAGCAACCGCTCTATCTCCTTTAGGTCATTTTTTTATAGCGAGTGAGTTCTGTCTGTACTACTAAGTATCCTCGCTTATTTTTCTTTAGAAAGCACAAAAATAATAACAGGGGTATATTCTTTAGATTTTTACAATGATATACTGATATGCTCCTACTTCCAAAAATTTCCTGTTCCAATCCCTTTGGTGATTTGATGCCAGTAAAAAGCTTTTCCACTGAGAGAGGAAATAGCCTTCCTCTGAGAGTTTTTTTCCTTAGGAAAAATCCAACTTTAGCATTGCTATACAAGCATTGAATCCTTTTTCCTAACTGGAGCAAATATTCTGGCTTCCCTGCACTTCTTTTGAGACAATTTCCATGGAGCAGGAACTGAGGAAAACGGAAAATCAAACTCAGGTGGAAGTTCATTGATTTTTCTTTTTCTTCTCTAAAATATTTTTTTCTCTATGGTATTGAGCTCAATAGGCGCTTTGCAATAGGTGTCCTCGAGATAGTCAAACCACTCCTCTACATTGTAAGTACCTCACAATCACAATAGCCACCATGGGAAGCAAGCCAAGTGATCACTTTTTCTGGATCAGATGCCTTTTTTTCTGCAAGAAAAATGTGTGATACCTCTTAGAGTGTGGTCACAGGGTGTCTTCTGTAGAGTCTTTTTCTAAATAGTGAAAAAGCTCCGAAAAATACTTTTTCTTCCATAGGGCAAAGAAGCCCCTAAAGTTGTTTAACTCTTTTTTTGAGCCAACGCCTTTCGGGCTTCTTTACATTTCTTTTTTCTGTTATTTCCATAGGGCACTTGTCGTTAGTCACTATACTGAAACTTTCCCCTTTATGGTTGGATAGGGATCATAACCCTCAAGAATAAAAATCTGAGTAATCAAAAAGCGAAGAGGTCTGTCACCTTTTCGTTGAGCTTCATGGTAGGCAGCGGACGTGGTTCACGGCTGAGCTGGAGTTCGACCTGCTCCAAATGATTTTTTTGTAGATGTGCAGGTCTCCAAAGGAATGCACAAAATCCCCTACTTGCAGCCCCGTCACATGCGCCATCATCTGGGTAAGCAGGGCATAGGAGGCAATATTGAACGGCACTCCTAAGAAAGCATCGGCGCTGCGCTGGTAGAGCTGACAGGAGAGGCGCCCTCCATGACATAGAACTGGAAAAGAGCATGACAAGGAGGCAATGCGGCCTTGTTATTTGCTACATTCTCAGCAAAGGATACCGAGGTATCGGGCATCACTGAGGGATTCCAAGCTGAAACCACCATACGACGGCTATCAGGATTGGTCTTGAGGGTATGGAGTACTTCAGTAATCTGATCAATCCCCTCTCCATTCCAGTTGCGCCATTGTGCCCCATATACAGGACCAAGATCTCCCTGTTCGTCTGCCCATTCGTTCCAGATACGTACCCCATGCTCGGTGAGGTAGTGGATATTGGTATCTCCCCGAAGAAACCACAGGAGCTCATAAATCACCGACTTGAGATGTATCTTCTTGGTGGTGAGCAAGGGGAAACCCTCTTGGAGGTTATGTCGGAGTTGGTAACCAAACACACTAATAGTACCTGTGCCTGTGCGGTCGTCCTTACTATGTCCATAGGTAAGTATATGATTGAGAAGATCTTTGTATGCTTTGCATTTCTTATTGTTTTCAGGGGCAAAGGTAAGAAAAATAATGATTAATATTTAATATCTAATGATTAATGCTTATTAGTAGTATTAATCATTGATCCTTGTTGGCATTAATCATTATCAAGCGCCTGTTTGAAATCGGCTATTAAGTCCTCTATATTCTCTAAACCTACCGCTACACGTACGAGGGTTTGGGTAACCCCACGGGCTACTTTCTCCTCTTCTGGGAATTCAGTATGAGTGTGGGTACTGGGGTGAGTAACGAGGGTCTCTACCCCACCTAAGCTCACCGCAAAAAGGGCTACTCGAAGTGCCTCGAAGAAAGTCTTTACCTTCTTCTCATCCTTCATCACAAAAGAAAATACAGCGCCTGCTCCTGAGGCTTGACTCTCTTGGATAGCCTTACCTTTATTGCTTGGCAAGGTTGGGTAATAGACCTTCTCCACAGCAGGATGTCCTTGTAAGAATTCTATAAGCTTTGAGAGCATTGGACTGTGCATAATCCATACGTACCTTGAGGGTCTTGATACTACGTATAAGTAACCAACTATCAAAGGGAGAAATCAGTGCTCCTATGGCCACCTGAGCAAAACTAATTTTCTCAGCCAAGGTATCATCATTGACTACTACAGCTCCCGCAATAATATCGTTATGCCCACTGGAGGTATTTGGTGGCACTGTGCACTACTATATCAGCACCCAACTCTAAGGGGCGTTGCAAGTAGGGAGAGAGGAAGGTGTTATCCACTATGGTCAGCAGCCCATGCTCTTTGGCAATGGCTACCGTACCCCGTATATCGGTCACATCCAAGAGCGGATTGGAGGAGTTTCTATAAAGATTCCTTTGGTATTGGGGCGTATCGCCTTACGAATATTGTCCAAGTTGGTTGTATCTACATAGGTCGCTTCCAAACCAAATTTGGCAAAAACATCCTTCATGATACGGAAAGTTCCCCGTAGATATCTAATCCAAAAACGAAGTGATCCCCTTCTCAAAAAAATAGTAAAAAAAGCGAGGTAGTAGCTGCCATTCCTGAGGAGAAGCCAAAACCATGTCGGCCACTCTCCAATTTGGCAATCAATGTTTCGAACTCCTTACGAGTAGGATTAGAGACACGGCTGTACTCAAACTCTTGAGTAGCTCCAAATTCATTCAGGGGAAGGTAGAGGCCATATTGATACAGCTACTCCACTTCTCATTAGGGGCTCCTATATTGCGAATCCCATGTATAGCAGTGGTTTCAAATTTCATACAATAGCAATTTAAAAATAAATGTTTTTTATAAAAATACCGGTGCAAAAAGTACAATTTTTAGGAAACCACAAAATAAAAAAATATTTTTTTATTTTTAATCGGTAAAAATAGAAAGTATTTTTGAATGGCAGACGACAGTGAATAGCCTTCCGTGGACAGTTGTGATTAAATTCGTATTTTTGCACCTTAATCAACATATTGATTCATCGTTTCATTGACAAATCATCTCATTAACTCATTTTTCTTAAAATGCAAAAACTCCTTTCTTTTTTCAAGCCATATGCCTTCGAGTGGCTACTACTGATTTTTCTGTGGGGATTCCCTTTGCCTTGGACATGGGGCCTGCCTTTTATGGCATCCTAGCTACTTTTCTTATTTTTCCTTACCCTTAGGCGACTCTCTTATTGGGTATTTTTTTGTTGTATTTCTGTTTGTATTAATCACCTGTGTACTTTTTTTCTCCCTCAGATTATTTGGTTTGGACACCCTCCTGCGACCATGATTGGGGCTTTCTTTGAAACTGACTTACAGGAATCCAAGGAGTTCGTACAATCCCTCCCTATTTATTCCTATCTTATCTCCCTATTCACGCTCCTCTTTGGTGGCTATATCCTCTATCTGGGCAAGAAAAAGACTTACCCTCGTGGCAAGAAACAATCACTTATTACCATAGCCATGGGTGTTATAGCCATAGGACTAACCCTTTATCGTCCTTTGGCCAAGATGAAAGAATACGAAGCCTTCAAGTGGTCAGTCTCTCGTACGGCTATTGTGTCTTTCTATGCTTCTATCTACGACAATATACAAGAATATCAAGCCATGAAACGGGAACTCAACAAGGGTATAGAGGGTACCCCTCACTTGGCAGATTACTTCCACCCAACCCAAATATCAGAATTATGTTTTTGGTCATAGGCGAAAGTGTCCGCAAGGACTATATGCACCTGTATGGCTTTTTCTGAAAGCAATACGCCTTTTTAGACAAAAGCACATGGCACCATAATTGACGGCTATACAGCTACAGCTCCCAATACTACCACCTCCCTTTTGCGCTCTTTCGTGCAAAATGAATGGGGGAAAAAGGACTTTGTCTATATCAACAACATCATCACTTTGGCCAAAACAGCAGGATTCGAGACCTTTTGGTTCTCCAACCAAGGCATCTCAGGAGGCTGGGACACCCCTATTGCGAAGCTGGCTTTCCTATGCGACCATAAGGAATTTACCAAAAAGGGTGACTATGCCTCTATGAACTACCCTGACAGTATTCTTCTACCTCTTTTGAGCAAATCGCTGAGTCAAAAGAGTACCTCTCCTCGCCTCTTTATCATCCATACCATGGGTTCGCATGTGAATTTTTGAAGCACGCTTAGAACATTCCATACACTACAATTATTACAACCGTAAGATTTCCGCCTATATCCAGACCATAGAACAAACCGATACCCTCCTGAAAGGAATCTATGACGCACTACAACGGCAGGGGGACTCCTTCAGTATGCTGTATTTCTCCGACCACGGCCTAATGACCCAGGACAGAGGCTCCATCTTTGCCTCCCTTACCCATGGGGATACCAATCCCAATAAGGCCTGCTACCGTGTGCCTTTCGTACTCCTATCGAGCGATGACACTGAACATAAGGTGCTCAAAGCCGATAAGTCGGCATTTCATTTTCTTGGACGGCTTCGCCCATTGGCTGGGTATTCAGGAAGCTTCCCTGCGCCCCCGACTACAGCTTCCTATCCCCTGAGAACGATACCCTGAAGGTCTTTAACCAATTTGAGAATGTACCCTTCGAGGGATTGGAAGAAGACGAGGTAATGACTAATAACTAACTTCAAATTGTTGATTGACAATAGCTTCAGTTATTTTTCGATAGCTATTTACTATTATTTTTGTTTTTATTTAAAATAAATAAAGATTTTTCTCATCTTATTTTCGTACCTTTGTAGCCACAAAAAAATCATATCTGATGAACACCGAAAATAAACTCAACGAGCACCAGGGGCACTGGATGCTCGCCAAGCTCGGTAAGCGTGTCTTACGTCCTGGAGGGAGAGAACTCACCGAGCAATTGGTAGCAGGACTTGGAATTACCCCCGAAGATGACATAGTAGAATTTGCTCCAGGATTGGGATTTACAGCCAATATTGCCTGTAGCTATCATCCCAAAAAGCTATACAGGGGTAGATCTAAATCAAGAGGCCGCCTCTGTAGCTCGCAAGCGTATCAAGTATGACAAGGCAAAAATTATCAATGCCAATGCTGCTGAGAGCACCCTCCCTGACAGCTATGCCAACAAGGTCTATGGTGAAGCTATGCTCACTATGCAGCCGCTTTGAGCAAAAAGAAGGCCATCATTGCCGAGGCCTTCCGTATCCTTAAAAAGTGGGGGTCACTATGGTATCCATGAACTGGGTATCAAGCCTGATGATGTTTCTGAAGAAGTCAAAGAAGATCTCTTCAAGGAGCTAAGTGAGACCATCCGCGTACATGCTCGCCCGATGACTACTGCCGAGTGGACTGCTCTCTTAGAAGAACAAGGCTTTTAAGATCATTAGGGTAGAACATAACCCTATGTTGCTCTTGGAGCGTAGTCGTATCATTCAGGATGAAGGCTGGCTCAGAATGCTCTTGATCACCTTCAACCTACTACGCTTCCCCGAGATAAGAAAAACGAGTAAAAAGATGAAAAGCCTGCTTCCGAAAGTACCGGGACAACTTAGATGCGGTGGCTATTATCGCACAAAAACCCCTAACTGAATGTGTCAATAGCAATTTGCCAATGAGTCAATAATACATTGACTCATTGGCAAAATTTGCTATTTAACTAACTGACAGATTAGAATTGTATCTCAGTTGCTATGGTGGTATCTACTTTATTATTATTCTTTGGTTGTATTAAATTTCCTTGGGCATCTTTTAGAGTATAGGAAAGCGTATATTCGCCTGCTTTTAGGATAGAAGACTTTACCACGATAGAAATCACGTTCATAACGAAGTGTAGCCGTAGAAAGCACCACTGTACCCTCCTTAGACTTCACACTTACTTCTACTGTCCAATCAGTTACTCTGGGGAAGTTCTGCAAGTTTTCCATTTTCCAGATACCTAAAGCAATCTCGTTCTCACCCACCCTGGGGCTTTCAGGAGCCACTAAAGCATAAAGGTGTGTCTGTCCCTTAGAAGTAGCCTCAGGAAAGAGTTTAAAACGATTTACTGTTCCTAAAGCCTTATTGGTCTGTGGTTTTACCTCAAAGTCCAAGCGCTTGTATTCGTAGTCTTTACCTGCTGCCCCTAAAGGTAATGGTACCAAACCATACCCCTGATGGAGCTGTCATCATTTGGAATAGGACTTGAGATTTCCATACATTGCCTTCCTTAGCCAAAGCGGTATGAGGGCAAGTATGAGTATGCATAATTTCTTTAGAGAAACCTCCTTTACCATCTCCCTTATACATTTCCATCCAAGGAGTGAAGGTAGCTGCTTGCAGGTCTACTTCCTTACCTGTGGCATCGGTTACAGAGAGGGTAACATCATTGTATCCCATCACAAAAAGTACCTGAGGTATTCTGTAGGCGTACAGTATAAGTATCCACCTTTGTCTCTGCTACTGTTTTAAGCTGTGTGGGTGGGGTTGGCTTGTCATCTTCTTTTTAGAACAAGACAATAGGGAGACTATGGCTAAAGGCAGCCATGGTGATATATTTGAATCTTTTTCATTTTCTTTAGTTTTGATCGTTGAATTTATTTTTGATAGTAATTAAAAAGGAACATGCCCTCACAAGGAGAGCGAATTGCGATTTGTCCCTACTACGAGCAATGACACTACTTAGCGTCACTTTCCCCGCTTCATTCTTCTTGTGGTGGTCTGAGCAAGGTATTCCCCTACCCCTTGGGATAAGGAACAAAGATAGAAGTAGCTATGAACTACTTTTTGCAGAAAGGTTTTGCTATAAATAAGTATAGGTATTTCTTGGAAGAAACTCTCAGGCAGAAATATTGCTTTTTCTTCTGTGAGAGGGGTATCAGAAGTCTCTTTGGTTACTTTGAGCGAACTTACAAGCGCCCTCACAATGGCGCTCAGGTTGGGCTTGGTTTTTGACAATAGGCGGTAACAAAATCTCGCTTGCTCACTAAGAAATATGAGAGGTAGATCCCACTAAGCAAGGTGTTGAGTAGAAAAAAATAAAACTCATCAAGATAGCTATGCCACGTATTGCTTTTTTCATTGCCACAAATATACGAAAAAAAGAAATACAAATCTTTTTAGGGCTTTTTATTTTTACTTTGTAAAGATAAAAATATTAGTGTAAGGGATAGCTATAGAAATTATCTATAGCTACCCTTCTTAACTATTTCTATTACATGTGTTTTTACTTTTCTTTCTTGGCCTCTCACTTGAAAAGTCTTGCATATTTCCTGTAAAGGAACAAAGCACAAAGAAAGCCTGCCAAGGCCATTGTGGCTCCTACCAAAGCAGGATAATTGCTTGTATAACCATACTTAAGGGGTTTTTCCTCCCAGATAGGCACCTAAGGTATTGGCCAGATTGAAGGCCGCTTGCATAAAAGCTGCCCCCATCATCTGTGCTTGTGGGGATACACGGAACATCATGATATTCAGCGGTGCCCCCAACGGACATAGCTGCTATAGCACATACAAAGGTCAAAACCCAAGAGAGCCAAAAGCTGATCCGAGAAGAAAAAAGATAATCAAAAAGTACACAGATTGTAGAGGTAAAAACAATGATGCTCGCCTCGAACCAAATGGAGCTTATCGGTAAGCCATCCTCCAAAAAAATTACCTACGACCATACCTATCCCTGACCACAATCATTACTGTAGGCATCTGTTCACGAGGCAGGTGTGCATAATCAAGCATTAAGGGCTCTATATAGCTAAGCCAAGAGAAAAGCCCCCCACAACCCAAAGCTGTAATGACCAAGAGCAACATAGAGGGTATCGAAAAAGAAGTGTTGCAATTCTTTCCATAGGGTCATATCTCGCTGAGAATCGACCTTAGGCAAGAAAAAAAGAACACACATAGAGCTGTGACCAACCCCAAAGCAGCAATCATAGCCACCACTGGACGCCATCCTATCACTCCTCCTAAATGTGTAAAGAGTGGTATCACCAGCAGATTGGCAATGGTAAGTCCGCCAAACATGACCGAGATAGCCATCGCTTCTTTCTCCCTCGGAGCCAATTGCTTTGGCTACAATAGCTCCCTACCCAAAGAAAGCTCCATGAGGTAATCCTGAACAAAAACGACTGACCAACAAGGTCTCGTAGGTAGGCATCAAAGAAAAAGCCCATTGAAAAAGGGTAAAAAGCAACATAAAAGCAATCAACACCTTCTTTGGCTGAAAACGAGTACTGAGCTCCTACCAAGGTAGGCGCCCCTACCACGACCCCTATTGCATAAGCAGCAATGAAATTCCCTACTTGATCATCCGAAAGGTGCAGATCTCCTCCCATGGTTCGCATCAGTCCCATAGGGATAAATTCTGTACTTCCTAAGGCAATCCCCCCTATAGCCAAAGGGAAAAGCTGTCGTATCATTTTCATATTCATAATATCGAATTTTTTAAGAGGGTGCAAAAGTACAAATTTTTGTGAGAAATACAAGAAAATAAGGAGATTACTCAAAAGAATAATCTCCTTGTATATCAATAAACTATGTTAAAAACGTTCTCCTTGAATTGCTCTTGTATAGCCTGTAGCTTATAAGAGATACTCGCATTATACTGCAAGTCATTAATACGAAGAATGAAGCCTCCTATGATAGAAGGATCTATCTTGTTCTCCAATGAAATGTTTCGCTTTCCACTCAGTGCAACTGCCTTGGCTACAAACTCTTCTTTGAGCCTATCAGAAGCCTCCACAGCAGTGGTAAGGTGAATGACTATCTTTTTCTTTTATATTCGTTGTATTGCTCCACAAATTCACGAGCGATAGCATACAAATCCGATATTCTTTTTATTTTGAAAAAGAATAGTAAAGAGTACCTGCAATTCAGAGATATGCTCAGCGAAGATTTCTTGTAATACTCGCTGTTTTAACTTCTGTTTTTGACAATCGAGCGAATGTAATAGTGCTTTCAGGTCAGGATTTTCATGAATCACCTCCACCACAGAAGAGATTTCTCCAAAGAGAAGTTCTTCTTTTTGGTTCTCTATGGCATAGTCCAAGAGTGCTTTTAGCATATCGTTTGGCTACTTTGGTAGAGTGTATCATTTTGATAGTAATTTCGTTCAACAAATCTTCTACAAGTTTTTCTTGTCTTACTTCCGAAGCAAGCTCTTTAGTAAGAACTTTCTTAGCAATATCCAAGGAGAGAGAGGCTATTTGTTCCTTTATCTCAGCGATAGCCATTTTTCTTTTTCTCCTTCTATTGTTGCCTTTGCTTGAGAAATAATCTTAAGCCCTTCTGCATGTGCTTCTTCCCTTAGCTTTGAGAAATCACACGCTCTTTTTATCTCGCGAGCTTCCTTAAGAATAGCCTCACGCTCTTGGCGAGCCTCTGTTAAGAGTTTTTCATTATCAGCCTTCAGGTTTGCCATTTCTTTCTTAGCCTCATCGGCAGCTTCCAAGGCATGATTGATAGAATCCTCACGTTCTTTCAGGGCTTTTGAGAATAGGCTTCCATGCAAAAGCACGAAGCAAAAGTAATAAGCAAACAAAGACAATCAGTGTCCAAAAACTAAGACTTTCGGGATGGATGAAATTCATGTATTTTTTTATTTTTTTCTGTTGTAATGACTTTTTTTGAGTTTTTAAGATAAGAACCGTTCTGCAACCAACCGTTACAGAACGGTATACTTTTTCTTTCGCAACTTATTTTTGCTACCAAGGCAACAACCACAGCAAAGAGGCTACCCTTCGATAAGTGCGGCAGCAATAATCATCGCTCCTTGTATTTTAGAAGCTGCTTCTGGCTGGCGTGCAATTCCTTCCATAGCGGAAGAACCAATTCTACCAATACCAATTCCTGCTGCAAGAGCTGCAATACCAGCTCCAATTCCTGCTAATACCATAATTTTTAAATTATTTAAAAAGTGTTAATAGATACAATTTTGAAAAACGAAACTCTCCTAATGATGTTCCTCCGCATGATGCTCCTCAGCTACCGCTCCTCCTATGAACAAAGCTGAAAGTAAAGTAAATACATAGGCTTGGATAAAGGCTACTAAAAAGCTCTAAGATACTAATAAACAAAGAGAAAGCAACCGATACAGGAGAAATAAGCACTGTCTTGAAAGTAAAGATAAGCCCCAATAAGCTCAGGATAATGATGTGCCCTGCTGTAATATTGGCAAACAAACGTATCATCAAAGAGAATGGCTTGGTAAGCATCCCTGATCACCTCCACAGGGATCATAATAGGAGAAAAGCCATAATGGTACGCCTGGAGTAGCAAATATATGTTTCCAATAATGAGAATTTCCACTAAAAGTAGTAATAAGGAAAGTCACTACAGCCAAAGTTCCTGTGAAGATAATATCATTGGTCAAGGTTCCTGAAATAATAGGCACCAAGCCCAAAAGGTTTCCTATGAGAATAAAAAGAAAACAGTAAGTAAATAAGGCATGTAGCGTTGGTACTTTTTGTCTCCTATATTAGGCTTGGCAACCTCATCACGTATAAAAAAACGATAAGTGTTTCTAAAAGGTTAGCAAATCCCTTAGGCGCTTTGGGATTCTTCTTATAAGAACGTGCTACAGAGACAAAAAGCTAAGATCATAAGTAGTGCAATAAGGAAAAAGCAATACTACATTCTTAGTAATAGAGAAATCCAATGGACGCGCATTGGTCACCTTGTGATCTTTTTCCATAAGAAATGGCACCTGCTGCATCGGTATAGTAGATTTGTCCATGTACACGAGCGAAGTATTGCCCTGCTTTCTCTACGATTACCTCCCCTTTATCATCGTGATGAAACTCACTGGAAAAGGAAAGTCACCAAACCATTGTCTGTCCATAGGATAATAGGTAAGGGAAGTGTAATGGAAGTGCCCCCAGTCCAACAAATGATATTCGTGCGAGTCTGCTATATGGTGCTGAATCACTTGGGTAAAATCTACCTCCTCTTCAGGGGCTTGTTCAGAAGCCCAAAGAGAAGTGTAAGGAAGAATTAGAATGCTTAAAAACAGCCACTTACTAATGATTTTTGTATCATTTTTTTAGTAATTATAATTTGTATTGTGTTTGCCTTATTTTTGCAGGGACAAAGATACATTTTTTTCTTTTTTACTTTCACGTGTTTTTAGTCTTTTTTAAGAAATAAGTTTTTTCACAAGGGGAAGAACAGTGAAAAGTGAAAAACGAAGAATGAGCAGAGGATATAAGGAGTTGTAATAAAAAGAGACCCTCCATTACTGGAAGGTCTCTTTTTCAATTATTGTTATTCCTTTCTTTAGGTATTAATCAGTGATCAGTGAAGATTGAACATTAATCATTGAACATTGATCATTGATCATTAATCACTACCTATAAAGGGTGAAGTGGCCTTTGAAGGTACGGCTGTCATCTGGCTCGTTCAGACGAAGTACATACCAGTAATCTCCCGTTGGAAGTGGCTCGCCTCCGTAGGTACCATCCCCACTCTTGACGGTTGTCTCAAGGTCGCTATCTGGCGGCCGTAGCGGTCATAGATGATCGTTTCGGCATGTGGATAGCTGGCCAAGTTAAGCGAGTGCCCATGTGTCATACTCGCCATCTCCATTCGGCGTGAAGTAGTTCGGTATCACCACATCCATATATTCCTTATAGATGAATACTGAATGAGCACATACCTGCTTACTCCATTCTCTTCCTTGAGCTCGCCCTTGCTGTCCTCTACATATACACGGACTTTCTTCTCTACCTTGCCTGTGGCTGGGTTCACCTCTTCATAATCCGTCTTCTGTACGTAGTAAACTACCTCATCTCCTGCCTTCACATCGTCCACCTTCTGTACATAGTGCGCCTTAACCTCTTCCCCTGTGTGGTATTGAGCTCCACTAAAGTATACCGTATAGCGCTCTTTACCTCCCTCTACTTTCACTTTTACTAAGTTAAGGTCGTTGGCAATGCTTTTGGTTAGTGATCTTGATTGGTGGATAGTACTCAATGTTGAGTTCTCTCACTTCTTGGCACAATGGTGGATCACTCATCGCTGGGTTATCCTTATTGAAATAGTACAAGTGCAATTCGTATTTGTTCAAGCCTTCTTGCAACGGACGCACCGCATTGAGCTGGTTGATAAGCGTTGCATAGGCAATCTTATACATATTGTGTATTATCCGTACCCGGAGTAGTTCCATTGAACTCATAACGCTGGATTGGGGATCCACCCTGTGTGGTAATCGCATATCGCAAGCGGTTTATCGCTCCTCCTGAACTTGGGTTGATTACCAAGTATGGAGTCGTTACCGATACATATACATCGTAAGTAGCTTCGGCTGCTGTGTCACTATTAGGACCTGAACCATCCACTACCAAGACCTTGTTGTTCTCACTGATATCTGCATTACACTGATAGTGTTGTGTGATCACTCCTTTGAGGTCTACCCCTTCTATGATCTCAAACTCTTTCTTCTGGCTACAACCCTTAGCGTCTTTCACTACCAAGAGGTATTTACCAGCCTTAAGACCTTGTATCTTGAATGGTGTAGCTTCTCTCTCTCCTGTACCTCGCTTAGAAGTGCTTTCTCCATTTTCGAAGAATACCTCCCAGCTATACTGTGGATTTCCTCCCTTGAGTACATACTCTATCTCTCCATTGGCTTCGCCCTTACATCCTACATGGGTGATGCTATTCTGAGTGATCAGTATCGGTGTAGGTGCGATGATCGCTGTATTGACTACCTCATAGATACATCCGTATTCTGTATCTTTCACTCCTACTGTGTAAGAGCCTACAGAAAGGTTCTTGAACTGGTTGTTCGTACCCTGCCATCTGTAAGAGCCATCGGCTTGTTTAAGTCCATATTCGTACTTACCTGAGCCTCCCTGAGCTACTACCTCGAAGGAACCATCAGCACCATCATGACAGCTTACGCTGGTGATCTTATCTGCCTGAGCCTTAAGCGGTGTCTTTGGAGCTACCACAATCGGTGCAGAGTCTTTTTCTACATTCTCCATGACCTGCTACCTTATGGATTACAGAGATTACATAGCTCTTAGTTGCATTGGTCTGAAGATCCACATCCAACTCAAAGCGGGTATTGTTATGAGCTACCCCATCGAGCAAGTATCTTACATTAAGTGCTGCAGAAGCAGGTTCTACGCTAGCCTCTACTACATACTTAATCACATTGTTCACACACTCATACTTACCTTGACTGAGCTTTGAGCGTTACCTCTGAGCCGGCCTCTATGGTAGGGGTTGCTTCAGCTGACAGCCATTCTTATCTCTTATCAAAATCAGTATGGTCGCCAGGGCTAAGCCATCTATGAGGGTACCATTACCATCACTATGGTATTCAACCCATGTAGCTCCTCCATCCTTAGAATATTGGTACACATTATCAGTACCCACTACTCTGAATGGAGTTCCTCCAATCACACGCAAGTAAGCCTTTTCCGTCATTGCTTCCTGCACAACTTTCGTGTTCTACCGTATCCATACGTACTGTTACGCTTAGCGGATCCGGTTCAGTGATCGTAAACTCTATAATATCAGCTCCTGTCGCTGTTGGTTGGCCTTTTCCCTAATCTCATTAGGACGACAGCCATTCTCATCCTGTACAATCACATAGTACTTACCAGGAGCTAAGCCTTCAAACTTACCTCCGTTGTCCAAGAAGCGGTCTGAGCGAGGACTAATCGCATAGGTAAGCTTTCTTTGGGTACCATCAAGCTTGGTCTGACCTGATGTTGTGGTGATCTCGATAGAACCATCATGATCTCCATTACAAAGTCACCTGTTTCACTTCGTATTCTACACTTGTACTCGGTCTCTTGTTTTTATCTGTACTTGAACTACCTTCGTAGTACATCCTCCCACGGCTTGACTGATTTCTACCGTATAGTCATCTCTGCAACAAGTCCTTCAAATACTCCTTGTGCATTTTGGATTCGGTGTGAGACAAGCTTGTAAAGACATGGCCTCCCTTCTTAAGGTAAAGACATAAGGCTCATCGTTCTTACCTCCTGTGGCTGTTACCACAATCTTACCATAAGAGCTACCATAGCACTTGAGGCTTGTCACACTCTTATCATTATCTACAGCGCCATCTATCGGATTCACTTTGGCTACATGTACCTCGTTGGATTCTCCTTCGCAGGCACCTGTACCACCACCGTTATCCATTACCTTAGCATAGTATACCCTATCCGAAAGTAGGACCCTGATGCTACTGCTGTGGCAAAGACTGCCGTTACTCCTGTCTGGTAAGCTCCCGTAATAGTTTAGTGTTCCTGGCACTAAAGTACCTGGACGACCTGCACTAATGTCATAGAGTTCTACCTTATAAGTACCTCTTGTAGGATCCATATTCGGTCTGCCCTCTATCTGTACGGTGATGTCACCTGCTGTATTACAGCCTGGGTACTTAGTCAATTCCGCTCTGGCGATGATTGTACCTGGGTCATTAACTGTTACCACCTGTGTATCGTGCTTATCATCGGCACAAAGCATATCAGAAGTCACTCGGATAAAAGTACTTACCAGCTCCCAAACCAGAAGGTTACCGTACCACGAGTGGTTGGGTTATCATCTGGCAAGATTCTACCTATGATCTTTCTGTGGTCGCGTCGAACAACTCGTAAGACAAGCGTCCTTCTATCAACGTTGGTGTGGATCCTGAAGGTGATGGTGTGGTAGCTGTTACGCTACCTCCCGTTACCCCAGTGAGCTAATCTCTCATCTTGTGAACCTACACAACTTGGTTTCTTCGCAGCTACCGGTGCATTTTGGCGCTTGTAGCTGCATAGATGGACCGTGGTAAGGCACAAAGGTAAAAGCTATCCAATTTCCTTGTACATCCGCGTGAGTCTCTCACTTCTATATAGTGAGTACCTACCCCTACGGTAAAGGTCATCTGATCGGTGAAGCTACCTGCATTACCATCGGTTACTACTCAGTATTGGTATGGTGCTCCCCAACCTCCTGTCGGAGCTGAGGTAACCCCTATCTGAGCATCGTTCTGAGCTTCTCCATTACAGTAAGTCATAGGACGTAATACCCTGCTCACCGCATTGATATTCTGTGGACGGGTAGCCGTAAGCTGCGCCGTAGTCTTACACTGTGTACTCACTACAGTTACCTCAGTCTCAAAAAGTTACTGCAGTACCTTGTGGCACATCTCCTACAGGTATATGTACGGTCATCTGGTCTGAAGCTCCATGGCCTGTCTGGGTACCATAGATAGTTCCTCCTGACTTCTTCACAAACCAAGTATATCCTCCAGAGCCTATTTCTCCTTCTACTTCTACCTTGAAGGTTACATCAACTGTACCTGGAGCAGGTGAAGCAGTATCTCCACAGATTCCTTCCGTTACAAAGAAGTTTACTCGTGGCGCTTTAGCCTTCTCACTCTATATCCACTTGGTACCACAAAAGTACATCCTGTATCCTTATCGGTCAAGGTAATCTCATAATCAGCACTTTCTTCGGCGATCTGGGGAAGGTAATAGTACCCTACCCCTGTACCCCCTATCTGAGGCAGTACCTGCTGTTCTGGCAGCTGAGTCATAGCCAGCTACCTCAGTAGGAGCTCCTGCTCCGGTCATCTTTCTTATATATACATTGTATCCATTTGTATTTGAACCATTCGTACGTGTCACAGTCATAGTCACCCTGTTCCGTACCCGTTGGCTGACAGCTCATTTGCTGGGTACGGTTGAGGGATTACCCTGTGATCTTTTGTAGTGTCTTAACTGTTCCTACGAATGAACTTGGAATAGCCAATACACATCCGTTCGCATCCGTTACTTTTTACTACTATCGTATAATCCACATCCTTAGCAGGGAAGGTCTATAGTGGCATCGCTGTGTACACTGTAGGTCCTGGGTAAAGGCACTGGTGGAGTAGAAGAAGTTACTTGACGGTAACAATCACACTACCTGCCTCATAGATCTCTACCTTGTAAGGAGGAGTTCCTCCCTTAATATTGAGGTAAAGCTGGCATTGGACTGCTTAGGGGTTACCCCATAGGAAGTGGCAGCACCACAACCTGCTTGAACAATCTCTATACCTGGGTTGGCTGGATTGACATCAAAGGTTGGGATAGGACGTTCTGTTATCTGAACTACCCCTCCAGTGAAGTTTGTCACATCCTGACCACAAGTACCATTGGCTGAGCTCTTCACTCTGAGTTGGTAGTAACCTGCCTTAAGGCCTGTTACCTTATAGCGAACTGTACTTGTAGTACGCTCTATGATGTCTCCATCACCTACCTCAATACCTGATCCTGTAAATGGACCCGCAGCAGCAGTACTATAGAACAATTCATATTCAAAGGGAGCATCCTCTCTTCCCCGAAGTTATAGTACGGGTAAACTCAAAGCTACCTAGTACCCCTGGAGTACATCCCACTACATTATTTATCTTAGTTGGGTCTATCGTATGACGTGCCTTAAGTGCTGCTGGATCTTCCGCTGGGTTGATCACTATAGGAGCACTCGCCACATAATCATCACAATGCCTATTACCCAAATCCTTCACCCATACGTTGTACGTAATTGGTGTTGTTGGTAATGGTGGTGTATAAGTTACTGTAATCAGCTGAGTATGTACATTTGTACCTGCTGGCGTCACCGCTGTAGTAAAGGTTGTACCTGCTGGTGCTGTGGTCAAGGCATTTCTTGTACCTGCAGCTACTCCTGTACCCTCAGTTACCTTGATCTCATATCGATTGGCTCCTGTAAATGGTGCAGGTACCGTAGGTGAGGTCACAAAGTCTGAACCACTGGTGATCTTCAAGTCAAAGGTCGCTCTATATACCCCCTGCATTGTCACAAGCCATATCCGTCTTCTTCTCAGCGGTAAACTTAAGCTTAGGATACGTCAAGCGCTCGTTAGCTCCCGGTGGTGTTCCGCCTGCATAAGCAATAGTCGCATCACAAAGACTCTCTTTGGATCTTACTTTCTTTACCTTACTCTGATCAAGAGTGCTGGTATATCTACCTCAACAGTTGCTGCTGGGAAAGTAGTATATGTATTACCTCCATCAATAGAGTATTCGTAATCAGCAAAAGTAAGTGCCATGCCCCCTGTCGCATTGATATTTTGACAAGGTTATCTTCAGCTTATAGTTCACATCGTTGGCATCACAAGCATTCGCTCCTGTAGCAGTCTTGTTGATATCCAAGGTCGCTGTAGCCTTGTGTTGACTGCTGAGGAACTTACCTAAAGCATTACCCGTAACGGTTATAGGTGGTGCCTCACAGCCTGTTGCCTGATCGGTGATTCTAAAGGTAAACGTAATTCCTGAATACACTGTTCCTGGAACAAAATCACTCTCTAAGATCAAAAATCTACATTCGTGTTGAAGTTTGGTATATTACGTTTTACTATATTTCTTCTTAAGAAGGTATTATCTGCCTGTAATAAGCTATAGGTAAATGGCTCTGTACCTCCCGTGGCTCCGCCTTTTACAACCAACTTAGCTCTACCATCGGTACAACTCATTGCCGTTGTAGAGGCGTCTACTGATAAGGTTCCCTCCTGTCAGAGCATTCGTTGGTGGTGGCGTTACAAATATATCATGGGTAAACGATTCACATCCAGAAGCATCTATCAAGGACAATACATAACGCTGACCTGGAGCCGTAATAATCTGACCTGGCAAGGATAGTAGGTAGGGACTTGCTCCAGAGATTGCTCCATTACCTACCTGAGTAAGAACTCCTGAATCTGCCTTTTGTATAAACCTTATAGTTAAGTGGCGCTCCAACGCAACCGTGATATTAAAGTTCACCGTAGTAGTTGCCCCTGGAGAACAAGCTACTCCTGAGGCGTATTGTTATCCACCTGTATACTTAGCCCTATTATTAGTATCCTCTGGTACATCTATCGCTTGCTTACATACCTGAGTAGATCCATGTTCTTTTATAATGGATGTATACCTTATAGGTTCTACCTTTTTTGTAAGTTGTTGAATGTATACGTACTTCCTCCTGTAAAGGTTCCTATCACAGCTGATTGAGCTTCTGCTGTAGGTCCATCGTGGTTAAGGAAGAACTGTACATCATCGTAAGGTGTTCCTGAGACGCCAAATTGCACTGTTAGAGTTATAATCACAAGTACCTGCAGGAGCTGTTGTTAGGCTTACATTGGATGGTCTACCCGTAAGGGGTAAACTCAGGAATATCCTTGGTACATACTACCGAATTATCAGATTTCCTTCTCACTCCTACCTGAGCCGTAAAGCGATCTCCTAAAGGTGAATCCTGCATACAAAGCTCCTTGTAGACCTTTGAGTAATGTATGGCGCTACCACTGGCTTAGCCGCTTCTGTAACCCACTGTGCATCCGCTCCGGTTACCGCATTGCCGTTACGTCTTACCAAGCGGTATACAACCTCATAATCCGCCGTAGGTTGAATGTTATTATTCGCCTTCAAGGCAAAAAGCCATGGTCGTAGCACAACCTGACAAAGATTGTGTTACCGCTCCCCCTGCTGGATAGGTAAAAACTCATCGATGCAATGCTAAAGGTATATCCTGTAGCTCCTAATGGATCACAGTTTCCATTGCCTATATCCTTGATATGCAACTCATAGTTGTTACCAGCCTCTAGGTTCTCTAGTGCATAATCTACTACCTCCATCCTTCCTGAAGGAGATATCGTTACCTTACCAGGTACTGCAACCTTAGGTATGGTATAGGTAGCCCTAGTATTATGGGTGTTGTCTTTAAGTATTATCTCAAAAGGACCTTTACCCCAGAACTTCTTAATCACAAGCTTACCTCCCTGACCATCTTCACAGAGAGCACTATAACTATCCACGGCAAAGTTCCTCCTATTTTCTCTACATCCGTAGAAACAGGATCTTCTATCTTGATGGATTGGGTAGTTACCCTCTTACCACAAGTAGGAGGAGTAGCCGCTATATCCTTTATATATATATCCCAAGAACCTGCCGTATTCAGACCGGTCTTCGTATTGCTAGTCGCATAGTCTGTATCCGATGGCGTTTGACCAGCAGGTACAAAAAGCATAACGATAGGAAGGTGTTGAGACTGCCGCCTCGTACATGGTTCACTGTGATACTTCCTTGGGTTGCTGGTGTCGCTCCACAGGCTGCTGTAGGCTGTACCACTGTATAGTCTGCCGCCAAGAGATCTTCGATCTCTACAGGGATCACCACTTCTATCTCTTTCTCACAACTGTATTCATCTTTAGCTCGAATGAGATATGTAGCTCCTTTTGTCCATCCATTAACAGTAGCTGCTGGAATAGAGGGTGCCCGCTACCACTGTCCATGTAGCATCACCCTGTTTCTTCCATTCATAGGTCACTGGCTTACCATTATTCACTCCTCCTACAAAGGTGTGGGTAAGCTTCATGTCTCCTATACCCGTAGTAGCATTACAATTCTCATACTTCGCTTCCAATGTAGCTATCTTATGACGACCCTCTACTTTATAGGTAAAAAGTACCTTGACCTCCATTACAGTTGTTATCATCTGTAATTGTCACCTGATATGTGCCTGCTCCCACTACATAACGGTAGTAACCATTAGAATCTGCGGTAAGAATATCGGTAGCCCCTGATGGAATTTTTACCACTTTTATAGTATATCTCAATGGCACTCCTGTGGTTTGCTTACCTCCAGTGATATTAAACACACCCTGAGTTTGCCCCTGTAGCATTCTGTGAAAAGAAAAAGAACTTGCTTTCTTTCTACATTACAATCAAGGTAATCTATCGGTCTGTTCTGAGTTACTGTTACTCTATCATTTCTCTTGATCTCAAAATCCTGTGTAACCTCACAAGCTTGGTTGTCTGAGAACTTAACCTGATGTCCAGAGGTCAACTTCAATGTATAAAGACCTGGAGCTAAGTTGCTTACAGTAAGACCTGCTGTGTTATTAGTGCCTCCCTGTACCTGAGTAGTAGTGCCTCGAGTTACTACCTTCCATCCATATGCCACATTGCCATAGTTCGCTACTCCAAAGGTAAGCTTACCATCATTCGAACCATTACATGTCTCATCAATAGTAGTATGAGAGGTGATTTTTCATCTTCTTGGCATCTGTTGCTTCTATAGTAGCTGTTAAGTCTACATAACTACTAGGACAAGCCTTAGGCTCTTGGTATACATAGATATCGTCCAAGGCAAGGTCATTACCTCCTAACACATTACTCTTGCTCACAATCTCAACTCGCAAAGTCACTCCTGGAGAGGCTAACTCGAGAAAACTCATGCCATGCGTTAGGATCATGACCGTTGATAGGTGGAGCCAGAGTAGTAGACTCTGAAAGCACTGCATTTGTCAGCTTATCCACCAAAACGAATTTGGAAAGATGGTGGGCCACAATAAGAACAGTGACAGAGATTGTATACATACATTTTGAACTTAATAGGTTGGGTAGGGTACGACATCCTCTACCTCTTTGACATAGATAGGACGATTGAAACCTATACTACCTACGTTCATAGTCAAGTAGCGACCATTGGTAAGCCCTGTGTGATCATTGGGCTTTGTCCAGCAACCATTGCTTAAGACAAACGTTCCATTCTCGGAAGAAGTAATCACATATTGCCCCATCACTGATGAACGAACTTTTGTTAGGCTGACAAGCGTAAGCTGAGTATACATTCGGATTACACCTATTTTCCCTTGCCCAAAAATCTTCTTGTATCAAGACGATAGGGCTAGGATTTGCAGTTTGCTTTATAGAACACCCTTACGGTCTGAGTACCCGCTGTGGTAATGGTTGGGAACACTACATCAGGTACCGTTCCATTTGTAAAAGTACTACCTGTAGGAGGAGTAGTAGGCAGATTCGCCGCTGTAGCCCCATCCGTAGGAGTGTGTGAGGTAAAATAGCTATATCCAGCCTGATCCGTAGTGATCTTCATTCGAGCAATACCCTCACAATCATACGCCACACTACCACTGATGGTCGGCTTGGCTATAGGGAGCATCCACCTGTAAGGTCTTACTCCACTCACAGAAGGGTTGTCCGGCAGCTACTTTATTTCTTACCCGCACTATATAGGTGCCAGGACGAAGGTTAGAAAAGCTCTTAGTTGTCTGCCAAGCACCTCCATTGATACTATATTCATATATATTATTAGTTCCGCCTGTTACGTTGGCCACATAGATCTCTGCAGAGTTAGGTGGTGTATCACAAAGCAAGCTGTACCACCCCAGCAAATGCACGGATAGGTCCATTGCCCTCCCTATGGATGCTTCCTTAGGATCTGTATGTGGAGGATTACAATCCGTACGGGTCCCCCCACCTTCTACCTGATAGGTGATACAATCCTCTGGATAGTGACATGTTACCGTACCTTTTTGTATAGTAGATACGTGCACGATAATCCCCTGAAGTGAGACCTGTAAATGTAGGATCACTTTTGATCCTTGATTGAGACGACCAATCAGGCCAAGTGCCGTTCGGATTCTTCTTGATAAGCCTATACTTTTATGGTATAATTCCCTGGAATGAAGTTTGCATTGGTCAATGTAACCTTTAGACTACCCGCTGATGGTCCACAAACAGCATCTACCTCCTTGGTAAGATCAAAAGTAGGCTTCTCCTGATACAGATAGGTAATATCTCGTGAGGCCATACAATTGTTCTCATCATATACCTTTACCTTTATATATCTTAGATCCCGGACCTACCCAAGGATCCTTGATCTTCAGCGTATAGGTATGTACCTCTGGTGTTCCTGCCTTATTCTCGAAAACTTCTGATATAGCATTAGTATGGAATCCATCTACTGTGAAGTGATAACGACCATTGACAGAATTCAACTTACCGCCCTGTACTGTGATTGTAAGCTCTTTCTCCAATCCGCAAGCAATCGTCTTGGCAGCCCCATTGTTTATCTTCAACTCAGGTATCTTAGTGATCTCAAAAATTATTCTTTGTCACCGCACAACCTGCCTTGTAGGTAGGAGTCAATATTACTGAATAGTCATTCCCCGCAGCAAGCGCCTGTAGTACCGCCTTGGTCGCTGGAATGTTATCCGAATTGAGCTGAGCTGTATTGGTAACCGTATATGTATGCAGAACACTCGTTCCCTTCTTTACCTCTATCTTAACTGGAAGTGTAACATCAGCATTGACCACCACTCGCATCTTACCCGTATTAGGATTCGAGCTAATACATTTAACCTCTTCTACCTCTGTCAAGGTGAAAGCATTGCATTGCTCACCTCTGCTATCGTTACCTCCTTGATGTATTCACAAACATTCTCTTGGAACTGAGTCACCTTAGGACGAAGATATACCTTATATAATCCCGGTTGTGTAACTGGAATATTTATAGAGGTTTGACCCACTGCAAGATCTGTGTAATTCAAAGAAACTGGACCTTGTACCTTATACTGAAAAGGTACCCGTAGGAATACCCGTAACTTTAATATTCCCTGTACCACAAATAATGTTTTCTCCTGCTACATTGTATGTAATCTCGCCCTTATATGCTCGAAAGTGATATGTAAGCGGACATTGTGGAAACCCTAAACGTACAGCAAACTCAGTACCATTGGCATATTGCACCATCGCTGGCGTCATGTTAAAGTTCTTACCCGTATGTACCAATTCCCATGCTCCATCCGTCTCTATTTCCCGTGTTATTCACCGCAGGTGGACAATTGTCAACCCCTCTTTGTGTCTTATATCGATACCATGTAACCTGCCCATCTGTAAGAGATGCATTGTTGATCACCATTGGCACCGTAGTGTTACATACCGCTACCCCTAAGTATTCTATCCCCGTATTGTTCACGTCTTCCTCTCTGTTACATAGTACTCATTGCGCATAGGGTGAAGATTCTCTCCCGTACGTGTCTGTACATTATATTTTACCCTTAGCTGGTTGTTACAACGATTACCTCAACTGGTGGCGTACGCTCTACCCAATAAACCCCAGGTGAAGATATAGGCAAATCTTGAGCTGTAGATAGTACTCCTGACTGACCCTCTTTCGTCCATTTCCATGCCGAAAAACCTGCACCTCCCTTCAGTACCATATTACCACAATAGGGTAAATCCTGCGCTTGACAGGCCTCGTCCTTCACAAAAAAAGTAGTCGCACTCTCACTGTTCTGATCACAAGCACCTCCTGTATTCGCAAAAGAACCTGTACGATACTCCTTGTTATCCAAAACAGCATGATACACCATCTCCGCTTGATTCTTCAGCTCATTCGAACAAAAATCTATCAAATTAGCACAATCCGGCTGCACCTTTACATTAATGGTAATAGGCGCTGAAAAAAGGAGCCGTAGATGAATGTTGTAAAAGCGAAGGATCTACATTGAACTTCACCAATGTACGACCTGTATTATTATAGTTCGGAGTCGCTGATATAAATGTAACCCCTGTAGGTAACGATTCAAAATTATCATAGGTAACTCCCTTAGGTAACAAATCCTCCAAAATTGCATCCCGTACATTGTCATTACCTATATTACGAAACTTCAAACGATACTTTAAAGCATCCCCAAATACCGTTGTATGACCCGTAAAATCTTTCCACTGTCCATTATCCAACCCTAGCACCTCCTTGTGTGTCTCTATGTGAGGAGCTATAGCATCTATTGAAAAGGAACTGTATAAGTAATATATGCATCCTCTGCCGCAAAGTGTATTTCCAATGAAGTATCTCCATTCCTTATCACTGTATTATTAGGGTTAGGAATGTCAAAAACATCAAATCCGCAAACCCCTTGACCCTTAGGCACTACAGGATTTCGAGGCATCGCAGCTTCTGAATGATTAAAAGAAATAGAGGCATCCATAAAATCTTCATAAGCATTGGGGTAAGCCCCTTGTCCTTGTTTATGTCCATTTATTTCTAATATATCATAGGAGTTGATATTTCCTGCCCCTGTACATACCCCAATTCTCGCTTTTTATGGCTGCAGGCGCAGGTGGTGTCTGGAAACCTGTGATAGGAATTGTCTTGTGCTGAACACCATTATAGTTATAGAAGTTCAACAAACATCCATCGTATACATATATACGCTTAGAAGTACTAGCATTGACATCCTCATATACCACTACTAAGTTCCAAATACCCCAACTCCCTGTAGAGTAAGTTACTTGGTACTCTCCATTATTGAAGCTAGTCCCCAATCCTTGTAGTATGGATGTAACATCTTTAAAGGAGTTCCATAAAAATTCATGTCCTCCAAAAGACAGTGGTCATACGTTCGTCTGCTCTCAAAGGCACGGATTGCCCATTAGGCAATTTGAATGTAGCTGTATAGGTGCTATTATCCCCTTCTCTGGTCAAAGACCCAGTAGAAGCCCAATACAGCCCTGCCCACTTTACACGTAAGCATGAACTATGTCCCGAAATCTTCAGTGTTGCAGAACCTGTCCTATGATTTCCTATCTGCACGAAATCCCCCTAAGGGTCTGCCCATTATTATCCCAACGCTTAAGGATATCACGCCCAATCCCCTGTGCTGATACTCCTATAGAGAATAAGGAAGCACTTAAAGGCCACAAAAATACAGAAACCTTCTCATAATGGTATTTTTGGTTATCTTAAAAAGTTTAGTTATTTTTTACAAGATACTCTTTAAAAACGTATCTTGTTATTATACAAATAGTTAAAGTATAGACTATTTCCCATTACAGAGATACAGCCCTATATCTTTTATAGAAAGCAAAGGTATATTTTTAATAAAAAATATTTTTGAAAAAATATTTTTGAAAAAAATATCACGAAAATGTGTTTTTTTAAGTATAAACCGTAATTAATAACAAGTGACAAACGACTAATACCACTATTAGGAATTAATCATTCGTCACTTGTCATTCGTCACTTGTCATTCGTCACTTATCACTATTAATATATTTTTCCCTTCAGATATCAATTTCATCTTAGTGATAATCTCTGCAGATTTAGGGTCATCATCCACAAAAGGTAGAAATACACGACCTCGATGCTGGCTCTGTACCGCAAGGATACTCAACTGTAAGCCTCCCTCGGCTGACCATACCGCTGCCCAAATGAATACTATAGTCGCCATGTTCAGTCTTGACAAGGATATGTCGCTCCTTAACCTCCACATTGGTGAGCTTAAAGAGGCGCGCACTCTCTCTGGCCAAGGCTGCTCTGCATCTGCATCGTACTGTGAGAGGCTTCTGGATCTCACCTCTCCCTACGTGAGCCACACTCACCACCAAATCCACATCACGCATCACCTCGCTGAAGATCACAGGTTAATATCCTTCATCGGCACTTCCCTTGCCATCCTTAAGGCTGTAGAAGACTACATATTCTAAGGTTGGCGCTTCCACATCCGAAGGGTATACCAGTCAGCTGCCGCATAGATAGTGGCTCGGAAGCCTTCCTTATGATATACTCTTTGGAGTCCTTCTTCGTAATTCACCGTCCAACCACGACTACGAAGCAGTGCCACCGTCTTTTGGGGCTGTACTTGGTGACCCTGATAGCGCTCACTGCGGTTGCTGGTCTCCAGCTCGTCCTTGGTGGGAATATACAATTCTCGGAATACTTGCTTGAAAGGTTGTTTGAGTTCCTTGTCAAAGAGATACTTCTGGTACAAATCCCACTGTACCGCATAGAACAAATGGCTTGGGTGGGCGATAAGAAGTTTGTCATCTGCCTTGAGTGTAACCTTCTCTCCTTCTGCACTGATTAGCTTACCTTCCTGCCAAAAACCTGAAGCTTGTGTCTCAGGGTTAAATAGTACGAGCTTGCTCAGCATCGCTCTTACCACAGGGTGTTCCATGATACGATGTAGCTCAGCCACAGTAAAGAGTGTTTGGCTAAGCATCGCTTGTTCCAAAGATAGGCGGGTACGGCTGTACTGCTTCGTTAGGTAGGTTTTTCCTTCCTTAAGCGCTTCTACTTCCTCATTTTTCTTATACTTATCAGGAATTGCCTTAAGGGTCTTGTCGCCTTTGGTAACGATAATATCGGCCTTGCCCTCCTCATCAACCACCAACTGGAGCTGAGTGTCGTCTATAACAAGGGTAGATTTTTTTCCATAATCTGTTGGGTTGCCTTGGCCTCCATCGCCCAGCTAAAGCGGATACTATCCTCATAGCCTGTATTGCGGGAGAGGTTATCCAAGCCTATCTCCACGGCGTTCTTCTCGCTCTCTTGGCGCTGTTGCCCGAACTGTTTGCTTTCCTTGAGGAAGGTTTGCAAGAGGTTATAGCGGCTGACTAAGTCTTCCTCTTCTTTCTTCTTGTTGATAGGCACCAGACCCAATGCCATGACATAGTCTTTGTCTCGCTTTTTCAGTGATTTTTCTGAATGACTTCGCTTAGCTTAATCTCGCCCGTAAGCACCGCTGAATAGAGCTTTACACGGCGATAGCCCATACCTTCAGAGAGGTACTTGGCTGACTCTTGTATGAGTTTCCAGCCTTCCTTGCCCACTGCCTTATGTACACGATAATACCAATCCACATCAATGGCACCACGTCGGAAGTCATCTCTAGGTACATTAGAGTACTGAGACACGACCGTTTCCTTTTCAGCATCCATGTAATCGGTTGTATGGGCGATAAACCACCAAATAGCCTCCCTTGAAGTCCTTGATTTTTAAGATAATCTCCTATCCATTCTGTCCAGTGAGGAGCATAGCAAGCAGCTTCCACTAAGCGTTTTTATCTATCTTTATGGTATCCAAATGTTTCTTGAAGGCAGCAAAGGTATCGGTATCACTAGGTTGGCTCACCGCCAAAATATGACTGAAGGTAAAGCGCTTACTTACTCCACTGCCATAGCCTTTAGCAAAAGGCTCCTTACCTATACGTTCCCAAGGCTTCGAAGAAGTATTGAGCCCCATCTATCTCAGAGAACTGATTGATATATAATGAAGCATCGGTAGGTAGATCTCCTCGCTGCAATTCTACCTGAAGCATATGAGTAGCGAGTTGCTGCATAAGGGTCTCTGGAAAGATCAAAGGTGTCCTTAATGCAATTGGGCAACTTCCTACTGAAGTAACTATTCCTTGCCCCTGTGCCATCCCTGAAAAGTCCCCTGCTGAGCAGACAAAATAAAATCAAATCATCAGTACTAAGGCGACCTTTTTGATAAAGCATCAGAGAAGCCTGAATTAGTCCCATATTGATAGGGGGCAGTTCTTCATTTTTCCGTGACAAGATTCGAACAGCGGGAAGCACCTCTTTAGGAGTACATTTTTCAGGATCCAATCCCTTATCTATAGATATATATAGGTAATAGAGAATCTGCCATAGTCTAAAGAGCTGGTCATCAGTATAGTAAGAAAAGTCCCTTCTTCCCCAAAATGGATTGCTGCTGCATAATCAGTAATTACATCTACCCAATTCATATTAGAGTAACCGCGCTTGTAGATCTCTCCACGCTTTTTCCTTGGGGAAAGTCGCTAAGGCATCTTCAAAGACAGAGAGCTTAAAGCTCGCTAAAAAGAGCTTTGTCTTCACTATAAACCTTCATCAGATACCCTAATAAGTCTTCTGCCCTACGAGCTTCTCCGCGGTAGCTATGAATTTGCCCTTCAAAATGTACCTTGAAATCAGGGTAATACATAGCCAAATAATCATCTAAGCCTTGAGGTATTGCATTTTTCATAGTAGAGATTGCCACAATAACGTTTGGCAAAGTAATACTCAACCTCATTGAACTGGTATTTCTCATGCCAACCTTTCCATAGGTCGGCCAATGGCAAGTCTTCGAGTATCTCCATAGGGGTCTCATTCTCCTTACCTTTGTGCATACGCCTGATGTCATTACCCAAGAGGGTCGTCTCGGTAGCCCCTTGATAACCTTCATATTGGTATTCGTAGTCTTTGTTAGCACGCCATAGGGATAACAGATCACTAATGGCTTCCCCTACTTTTTCTACATTTACGAGCTTGTCAAATAAAGAAACCAACCTTTTTCTCCTTGCGCTCCTTGTCAAAGATAGGTTTAGGCAAGTCAAAGGAGGTCAGGTTGTCCAAATTGAGCACTCAAAGCCATTGGTAAGGTCATAGCGTAGCTCCGTAGTTGTTTCAGGGTTATAGGTAAGCTTGTCCATGAGTACCTGTTCGTTCTTGGAGAGCTTACGCCCTTTATAGGCTTCTACTTGTTCGGTTACATAGTCGGTAAGCCTTCCTTCCTCCTGCAATACGGTGAGGATTTCCAAGGCTGCTAGGCGCTGGTCGGCATTCTTGGAGACAATCATACGAGAGGTACTATCCTTGAGCACTGCTTCGGGTTGCTTGACCAGTAGCGCCACGCTCTCCTTGCGTTGTTCCTTGTTCTTGCGAGAGAGCACCTGTTCTATAGCAAGGATATCGTCCTGCACCAAAGGGATTTTCTTCAAGATCTCCATGGCCTTACTCGCTACGTAGGTACCCTTGTCATTAAGAGCTGTACGTAGCAAGGCACGCTGCCATGAGTCAGCAGCATAGTTCTCTGGTGTCATGTCCTCCTCACTCTCTGTATAATAAGTATAACGGTTGCGGCTAAGTACTGGATATACTCTATTCAGAAGGTAATGGCGTATATCCACTGGTATATCAGAGCTCTGCCGCAAGGATCTGCTGTTGATCCTCGTTAGCTGCAGTGAGCATACAATGATAGAGATCTAAGGGCTTAAGTGTAATGTTAAGCCAACGGAAGCCCACTCCCTCAAAAAGTTTTTCCTTCTTTGGGAAGTTTTTTGTACAGAAACTCGTATCTTCTCAAACAAAATAGGAGATAGTTCCCCTTTGGGCAGGTTCCTTAGAATCCAATAATCCCATACAGGCTCTACCCCAAAGTTGCGCTCGGCAAAAGGGAACAATTTCGACTGTCTTTTTATTAGTTTGTTGCATAAAGTAAAAGCACCGCAACGCTCGCCTCATAGCCTGTATGAGTATTATTGAGAGCCTCCACAGCAAGACTAAGAGCTTCTTGTACATTATATACTGCTACTGCCCATAAGGCCACATAGCGTTCTAAGTTATCCTTACTATTTATACCTTTTCGTGCCTCTGCTGGGTTGGCCAAATACCTCTGAGCTAGCTCCAAAGTCCGTTTGACCACCGCTTGCTGAGGGGCTTCCCAGCCAAAAACCAAACCATACATCTACCGCACGTACTACGCTACTAAAGCGAGTGAGGTTATGCTCCAAGATAAGTGCTATAAATCGCTGAAGTACAGGGATAGTTGTCTCATCTAAGGATTCCAAGATAGTCTGCCTAAGTCCCTCCTGAAGCTGAGCTGCTAAAAAGGAGCTTCTCTACTAAAGTATGATAACGAGTATCCTCTACCATAAGAGCTGCCTTAATAATAGACATACATACAGCCCCTATTTCGTGTTCTCCTAAAATTTCTTCTATTAATGGATAATACTTATCAGGATCTTCTGAAAGAACGATAGCAAAAAGGTTCTCTTCGCCCCCTTTGTATACTGCATACTGGAACTGCTCTGCCACAGGTATGGCTCTATCCCACTTGTATGGAGTTGGTAGAGCCATTTGAGGGCTTTGAGTTGTTTCCCCTATAATCCTCTGGGTCTTTAGAACGAAAAGGGCGTCGTTCCGAATAGATTTGAAAGGAATACTGATAGATAGCATCCCAGATACGCTGTATATAAGGAGCTTGTACTTTACTGAAAAGGAGTTCTACTAAGGATTTTGCCCTCTTGCGTTTCCCATAATTTGTCTGGGAAACCCTAATGTAGAAAAGGAAGCCAAAAGACGCTGTTGGTCTCTATATTCCATTGTATTGGTAATATATCCCGCCAATTTTTGGTAAGGGATGGAAAAGAGGTAAAATCCTCTTTCTTAAGTCCTTTCGGCTTAAAAGGTGTAAAGAGTATTGCTCCGCTTGTTCTTCTTTAATCATAATTATAAAAGTTTACACTTAGTTTTTCAATTATTTCATTATCTGCGCTAGGATTGTTGGATCCTTGATCTTGTCGTCCCTCGGCAAGTAGGCGCATCTTGGAGATAATCTCTGCCGACTTGGGATCGTCGTCCACAAAAGGTAGAAATACCCGTCCGCGATGTTGGCTCTGTACCGCAAGGATGCTCAACTGTAAGCCTCCTTGGCTTACCATACCGCTGCTCAAGTGGATGCTGTACTCGCCCAGCTTGCCCTTAATAAGGATATGTCGCTCCTTAACCTCCACATTGGTGAGCTTAAAGAGGCGCGCACTCTCTCTGGCCAAGGCTGCTCGCATCTGCATCGTACTGTGAGAGGCTTCGGGGTCTACCTCTCCCTACGTGAGCCACACTCACCACCAAATCCACATCACGCATCACCTCGCTAGAAGATCACAGGGTCAATCTCCTTCATCGGTACTTCCTTGCCATCCTTAAGGCTGTAGAAGACTACATATTCTAAGGTTGGCGCTTCCACATCCGAAGGGGTATACCAATCGGCTGCCGCATAGATAGTGGCACGGAAGCCTTCCCTTGTGATATACTCTTTGGAGTCCTTCTTCGTAATTCACCGTCCAGCCACGACCACGGGAGTAGTGCCACGGTCTTTTGGGGCTGTACTTGGTGACCCTGATAGCGCTCACTGCGGTTGCTGGTCTCCAGCTCGTCCTTGGTGGGAATATACAATTCTCGGAATACTTGTTTGAAAGGTTGTTTGAGTTCCTTTGTCAAACAGATACTTTTTGGTACAAATCCCACTGTACCGCATAGAACAGATGGCTTGGGTGGGCGATAAGAAGTTTGTCATCTGCCTTAAGTGGCGTGAGTGTCCCCTCTGCACTGAGGAGCTTGCCGTCCTGCCAAAAGCCTGAAGCTTGTGTCTCAGGGTTAAATAGTACGAGCTTGCTAAGCATTGCCTTAACCACAGGATGTTCCATTATTTTTGTTCAACTCGGCTACAGAGAAAAAGAGTCTGAGAGAGCATTGCTTGTTCCAAAGATAGGCGGGTACGGCTATACTGCTTAGTTAGGTAAGTTTTTCCCTTCCCTTAAGGGGCTTCTACTTCCTTGCTTTTCTTATACTTATCAGGGATAGACTTAAGGGTCTTGTCGCCTTTAGTTACTTCCAATTCTGCCTTGCCTTGTTCATCAATAACCAACTTAATAGTGGTGTCATCCAGCACAAGGGTTGATTTCTCCATAATCTGTTGGGTAGCTTTGGCCTCCATCGCCCAGCTAAAGCGGATACTATCCTCATAGCCTGCATTGCGGGAGAGGTTGTCCAAGCCTATCTCTACGGCATTCTTCTCACTCTCTTGGCGCTGTTGCCCGAACTGTTTGCTTTCCTTGAGGAAGGTTTGCAAGAGGTTATAGCGGCTGACTCAAGTCTTCCTCTTCTTTTTTTCTTATTGATAGGCACCAGACCCAATGCCATCACATAGTCCTTATCACGCTTTTCAGTGATTTTTGGATGACTTCATCCAACTTGATCTCACCAGTGAGCACCGCTGAATACAGCTTTACACGGCGATACCCCATACCTTCGAGAGATACTTGGCTGACTCTTGTATGAGTTTCCAGCCTTCCTTGCCCACTGCCTTATGCACACGGTGGTACCAATCCACATCGATAGCGCCCCGCTGGAAAATCGTCACGTGGCACGGTAGAATATTGGGAAACAATCGTTTCCTTTTCCGCATCCATATAGTCGGTTGTATGAGCGATAAACCACCAAATAGCCTCCTTGAAGTCCTTGATCTGGAGGTAGTCCCCATCCAGTCTGCCCAGTGTAGGGGCGTAGCAAGCCACTTCCACCAAGCGCTTGTCAGTGATTTTTGGTCTTGTCCAAATGTGCCTTTAAAGGCATCAAAAGTATCGGTAGCGCTCGGCTGGCTCACCTCAAGATATGGCTAAAGGTATGGCGCTTGGTTACACTACTGCCGTAGTAATAGCCCTTAGTAAAAGGCTCCTTGCCCATACGCTCCAAGGCCTCAAAGAAGTAGTGCATGCCCTCTACCTCTTGCAGATATTGTATATAGATAGATGCATCGGTAGGTAGGTCTCCGCGCTGGAGCTCCATCTGGAGCATACGCGTTTTGAGCAGTTCCAACTGGGTGTCGGGGAAGGTAAGTGAAGCTCTAAGCGCCTCAGGCAGCCTTCGGTAGGAGTAGTTTTCTCCTCCTTGGACTATGGTAAAGAGTTCGTCCTCAAAAGGCAGAAAAAAATAAGAGGTCATCTGCCGAGAGTTGGCCTTTTTGGTAGAGGTTCAGGGTAAGCCCCATCAGACTTCCCTCTATCCCTGGTAGGGCGTTCGTCCTCACGTACCTTGGCACGTAGCCCTGTCAGTACGCTCTGAGGGGTATAGGAAGAAAGGTCGTTCTTGGTTTGTTTTTGGGCATAAGTGTAGTAAAGCAACTGCCAGAGCTTAAAGCGCTGCTCAGGAGTATAGTAGTCTATATCCCCTTCTTCATCTTGGTCTATAGAGATGACATAGTCTTGGATGACATCTGTCCAGCTCAAATCTTCGTAATCACGCTCTATGGTTATGTGGCGCTTTTCAGGTGGATAGGTAGCCAACACATCTTCAAAAAAACAGAGAGCTTGAAGCTGACCAAAAAAACGCCTTGTCCTGGGCATAAGCCCTCGCTTATAGGGGTCAAAAGGTCTTCCAAGCGGCAGGGCTTCACTGTCGTAATAATTTCCCAAATCACCCTTGAAAGCCACCCTGAAGTCAGGGTAATAGCCTGCCAGATAGTCCTTTAGTTGCTTGGGTACTTTGTTTTCATAATAAAGATTTTGACAATAGCGGATTGCATACTGGTACTCTATCTCATTGAGCTGGTGCTTTTGGTGCCAGTCTTTCCATAGCGCTGCCAAAGGATAATCCTCCAATACCTCCATAGGGGTTTCGCCCTCCTTGGTAGCATGCATTCTGATAGATTTGTTGCCCCAGTAGCTGTGTCCTTGTTTTCCCTTGGTACCACTCACAAGCATATTCGTAGTCTTTTTGTTTTTTGCGCCATAGGGCTAATAGGTCGTTAAGGGCTTCTCGTACTTTCTCCACCCTTATGATTTTTGTCAAAGAGGAAGCCCTTTTTTCCTTGCGCTCCTTATCAAACTGAGGCTGAGGCAAGGCAAAAGGCGTAAGCCTGTCAAAATCAATCACACCAAAGCCATTAGAGAGGTCATAGCGCTGCCCTCCTGTCTCATCAGGATTGTAGGCGAGCTTGTCCATTAGCACCTGCTCGTTCTTGGTGAGCTTACGTCCCTTATAGGCTTCTACTTGCTCAGTTACATAATCGGTGAACCTTTCTTCCTCCTGAAGTACAGTCAAGATTTCCAAAGCCGCCAAGCGCTGGTCAGCACTCTTGGAGACGATCATACGAGAGGTACTATCCTTAAGTACTGCTTCGGGTTGCTTGATAAGTAGTGCCACACTCTCCTTGCGTTGCTGCTTGTTCTTGCGGGAGAGTACCTGCTCTATCGCCAAGATATCGTCCTGTACCAAAGGTACTTTCTTGAGAATCTCAAAAGCAATCTCGGCTACATAGGAAGCCTTGTCATTCAGGGCTGTACGTACTAAGGCACGCTGCCAAGAGTCAGCTGGATATTTTTCAGGTTTCTTTTTCTTCTCTGCTGGACTCTCATAATAGTAGCGCCCGCGACCCAGCACTGGATACACATTCTGCAGAAGGTTCTGGCACCTCTACAGGAATTTCCGAGAGTTTCCCTGCCAAGCGTTCTTGTTGCTCCTCATTGGCCTCACCTATGAGAAATCGGTAAATATCCTGCGGCTTTAGGGTAAAGCTAAGCCAACGGAAGCCCACGCCCTCAAAGTGTTTGCCCTCCTTAGGCAGTGCCTTGGCAACCGCCTGCATACGGTCAAAAAGCACTGGGGAGAGACTGCCCTCAGGAGGTTCTGCAAGAGCCAACAGTCCAAATCAGCCGCTTCTCCGAAATGGTTTTCTGCATAGGTGGCTATCTCCCAGTCGGTTCTTCCAGTTTCTCGTACAAAGTAGAGGGTAACGATACGCCCCTCATGACTTGTCTGAGGGTCTTGGATTGCCTTCACCGCTAAGCCGATTGCCTGTTGTACACTGTGTACCCCCACCGCCCATAGGGCGACATAGCGCTCTATATTGTCCTTACTACTCACTGCTTTCTCAGCAGCAGTGTGATCAGTAAGGAAGGTTTGTGCCAGCTCCAAAGTACGCTTGATCACTGACTGTTGGGGGCTTCCCAGCCAAAACCAAACCAGACATCTACCGCACGTACCACACTACTAAAAGCGGGTGAGGTTGTGCTGGAGAATGACTCCTATAAAGTGCTGTAAGGAAGCCAAAGAGGTGCCGTCCAAGGATTCCAAGATTGTTTGTCTCAAAGCCTTCCTGAAGCTGAGCGGCTAAAAGAATTTCTCTACCAAAGTGCGGTAACGCGTATCCTCCACCATCAGGGCTGCCTTAATCAGTACGGTACATATGCCCCCTATCTCGTGTTCGCTGGAGAAAATGTCCTTAAAAAGCGCATAGTAAGTATCAGGATTCTCTGAAAGCACCAAAGCAAAGAACTCCTCCACTCTATATTCCCTATAGACTATATATTGAAATTGTTCAACTATAGGCAACACACCCACCCCTGAGCCGTAATAGTTATACAATGTAGACATCTTAGAGAGTTGCACCTCGGTATAGTCGGCAGGATTTTTCCGAGCGGAAAAGGGCGACGACCCCACCATCTTTGGTAGGGATAGGCCAGCAGAGAGTCCCAGACACGCTGCGCGTAAGGGCTATTTCATTACCAAAGAGTAGCAAGGCAAAGTGCCTTTCCTTCCTTGCTCTCCCAAAGCTTATCAGGGAAGTTATAGGAGGCAAACTCTTGTTCAAAAAGCTCCTATTTCTTCATATTCCATAAGGCCAGTAATATACGCGCCTAACTTTTGATAGGGGGCGGAGAAAGAAGCTAAATCAGCTTCTTTGAGTTCCTTAGGGCTGAAACTTTTCCAAGTACTTGTCTGCTTGTTCTTGCTTGATCAAAATCTTTAGGGTTTTTAAGGTTTTTAGATAATGGTTAATGATTAACGAATAGTGAACAACTAAGTAACTCACTATTCACTATTCACTTTTCGCTCTCTCAATAAGTTGTGAAGTAGAGCTATCATGCTTGGCTGGCTGAGCGGTGGAAAAGTCCTTGAGAATTGTGCCTGCCAATTGCTTGCCAAGCTCTACACCCCATTGGTCATAGCTATATATATTCCATAGTACCCCTTGTACAAAGATCTTATGTTCGTATAGGGCAATGAGCTTACCAAGGCTCTCAGGGGTGAGTTTGTCAATGAGCAGGGTGGTAGTAGGCTTGTTGCCCTCAAATACTTTGAAAGGTACTAAGTGCTCAGCTACGCCCTCGGCACGTACCTGCTCAGGGGTTTTGCCATTCATGAGCGCTTCGGTCTGAGCGAGGAAGTTGGCCATGAGCTTATCTTGGTGGTCTTGATCTCCATAGAGAGTGCTTGAAGCCTATAAAGTCGGCAGGAATGCGCTTGGTGCCTTGGTGAATGAGTTGGAAAAACGCATGCTGGGCGTTCGTTCCTGGCTCACCCCATACGATGGCGCTCGTCTGGTAACTGACACGCTGTCCACTGCGATCTATATACTTTCCGTTACTCTCCATAATGGCTTGTTGCAAGTAGGCAGGGAAGCGGTGTAGGGTATTGGGTATAAGGGATAATGGCTTCGGTCTCTGCCCCATAGAAGTTGGTATACCATACAGAGAGCAAGGCCAAAAAGCACTGGAAGGTTTTTCTTTAAAGGGTGCAGTGCGGAAGTGGGTATCCATCTTTTGGGCACCCCAAAAGGAGCGCTTCAAAGTTTTTCATAGCCTACTGAAAGGGCAATAGTAAGTCCTACGGCACTCCATAAGGAGAAACGCCCCCTACCCAGTCCCACATGGGGAATACATTCTCAGGGGCAATACCGAACTCGTCTATCTTCTTGAGGTTGGTAGAAACTGCTACGAAGTGCTTGGCTACATCGGCCTCCTTGGCATGCTTGAGGAACCACTTTTTCACTGTAAGGGCGTTGGAGAGGGTCTCCTGAGTGGTAAAGGTCTTGGAGACAATCACAAAAAAAGAGTAGTCTCAGGGTTGAGGTGCTTGATCACTTCATGTACATGGTCTCCATCTACATTGCTGATAAAGTGAATGTTGAGGTGATTTTTGTAGAACTTCAGGGCTTCGGTAACCATCACTGGTCCTAAATCCGACCCTCCGATACCGATATTCACCACATCAGTAAAGGGCTTGCCTGTATAACCTTTGCGCTTACCGGAGATGATTTTCTGCGAGAAAGCCTTGATTTTTGCTTTTACTTCCTCTACCTCTGGAATTACGTTTTGCCCATCGACCAAGATTTCTTTCTCAGCCGAGCGCAAGGCTGTATGGAGTACTGCACGACCTTCGGTAGCGTTGATCTTATCACCTGTGAAATACTTCTCAATAGATGCCTTTAGGTCACACTCTTCAGCCAATTGCAAAAAGGAGATTACGGGTGGTCTCATCCCAATTGTTCTTGAGTAGTCCACCCAAAAGTCTTCCCACTGAAGGGTATACTTTGGGGCACGTGTTGCATCTTGTGCAAAAAGTTGTTGTAAGGTAACCTCTTTTACCTTAGCGAAATGAGCTTCTAAGGCCGCCCAAGCCTTGGTCTGTGTAGGATTCTGTGTTGCTAACATTATATTTTTATTTTTTAGTTCTAAGGGTTTTAGGATTATAGGGATTAACCTCTCTTCTCTCCCCTCTATAGCTCCTTTTTAAGTTCTTCTATCTTAGCTACCTCACCCCTCGAAGGGAACTACTGGTCGCTAACTTTAGATATCTCCGCAAAGATACTCTTTTTATATTCTCCGCAAATATTTTCATGTTTTTTTTGTATTTTTGCCAACTCAAAAAGTAAAAACTCATGAAGAAATTATTACTCTTGCTATTGCTTCCTATCTGCTCCTTTGCACAGGAGTTGTCTGCTCCTGATTATATCCGAACCATAGAGTTTCGCGGCTTAGATGATCCCTTGATGCAACTGCCTATTGTGAGCTTGGGAAGTCCCTTTACCCTTTCCTTTGACGACCTTAGGGGCAGGAAGCGGACTATTACTACACTCTTACCCATTGTGACTACGATTGGCAGCCTTCGGGATTGCTCAAAAGTGAGTACCTCAAGGGAATGGATGATGTACGCATCACCCAGTATAGGAACTCCTATGGTACCCTACAACCCTATACCCACTACGACCTGACCCTGCCAAATAATGAGACCGATTTCCTTATCACAGGGAACTATCTCCTGACAGTAACCGATAGTGAGCAACGCCCTATCTTCACACGCCGTTTTGTCCTCTATACTCGCACAGCATTGGTGCAACTCTCCGTACATCAAAGCCGTGAAGTAAAAATATGCCGAGACACGCCAGAGTGTACAGATGAAAAATCACCTCCAAAGAACTTCAGTTCCAGACCCCCAATACCAGTGTCAAGATAGCGATCCTACAGAACTACCGCTGGGACAATGCTATCAAGAATGTCAAGCCTCAATTTATCCTGGGCAACGACCTTGTGTATAAGTATGATCGAGAAACATCCTTCGAGGGAGGAAACGAATATTTGTATTTTGAGAACCGAGATCTGCGCACTCCTACCTCCGGAGTCTATGCTACCCGCCGTGAGGGGAACAACTATCTCTGTCAACTCTTTACCCAAATGCCGCGAGCAGGCCTTCCCTACACCTACAACCCCTGATATAGATGGTGCTTTTCGTATCACCAGTGATCAAGGGCGCAATGCTACGATAGAGGGAGAATATGCCTTGGTACAGTTCAGCCTCGCTGCCCCTAAGGACTTACAGCCCAATGACCAACTATATGTATATGGCGCATTCTCAGATAATGTACTGACTAAGGAATATGAACTTCACTATGATGAAAAACAAAAAGATATACATAGGGGCGTATATCCTCAAAGCAAGGGTTCTATAATTATAAGTTCGCTATAAAGCGCAATGGTAAAAGCCGATTACAATACTATAGGAGGAAATCACTACCAAACAGAAAAATACCTATACAGTACTTGTATATTACCGCTCTGTGAATGATCTATACGACCGAGTGATCGGTATGGGCAACCTACAAAGCACGCAAGTAACCAGATAGTAGAGAGAAAAGCAAAGTCGCTTGAGGGAGTATGTGACCAACAAATAAGCTTGGGTATGTGATAAAAAGGCTCTTAGCGATTAGGAATAGGACAATATTTGCCTAAAGACTTTCGCCGCTGGGCGATGTAGTCGTATACAAAATTGGCTATGAAAGAAGGGGTTATTTTTATCAAAAACGCAACAAAAGGGAATAGCTTACATTCCTTTAGAAAATAATAGACGGCTTGTGACCGGATATAGAAATTCTCCCCTATCTTTACTACAATTGTTTTTTGTGTAAGCTCTTCTAAATGATACTGCTTGCATATATCCATTCCCTCCTGGGTGGTATTGGCTATATAGAGAAATCTTCCTTCTCTATCTTTTTGGGATAGAAAATAAGCTATACGATTGCAGAACAAGCAATCTCCATCATACAATAGGAATTCTTCTTTCATAATTCTCAGATATTTATAACCCTAATGATTAGGCAAGGACAAAGATAAAGAAATGAAAAGAGTGAAGTATGAAAAGATTCATACTTCACTCTTTTTAAAAGGTGACTGGCCCTGAGAAAGTGGTGGTAGTACTTTCTATACGATTCTCACCACTATAGACTTCTATCTTGAGCTTGAGCTTCTTATCCGTCACAAAAAGCTTGATGAAGCTTGATAAAGAGGGTTCCACTGACTATCCCTTGTTTGTCCAAGGTGATGTCGGGATTACCTACCATCTCTATCTTGGCCTGTTTAGGCTCTACTATTTTGAAGGTAATATGCTTGAAATCCTCAGTTGTCTTATTGATAATCTTGTAAGTATAGACATTGGAGATAATCTTCCTTCTTTTTGGTAGAGCTGGCCCAGGTAGTCGTAAGATATTAGCCTGCACATCACTACGCAAGAAGAGTAACCCTATAAGGATTCCCACCAATATGGCAAGTACCGAAGCATATCCCTTCATACGTGCTGTAAAGCGGAAAGGCTCTTTTTGGCTATTTCCTCCTCACTGGCAAAGCGAATCAGTCCCTTAGGCATACCAGACTTGACCATAACCTCGTCACAAGCATCAATACAAGCGGTACAGTTCACACACTCCAATTGAGTACCATTTCGGATATCTATATTGGTCGGACACACATGCACACACTGAAAACAGTCAATACAATCCCCCATTGCCAAGTGCTTTTTCTGTCCTCATTCTTACGGAACTTCTACGACCATTCTCCCCTTCCCTCGCTTGTAGTCATAGGCCACCACGATGGATTTGTTGTCCAAAAGCACTCCTTGCAAGCGCCCGTAAGGACAAGCGATGATACACACTTGTTCACGGAACCAAGCAAAAACAAAGTAGAAAACACTGGTGAAAAATCAGTAGTGCAACGAAAGTATTGAGATGCTTTAGAGGGCCTTCCTGATCTCTACCAAAAAGTTGGTCACTTCCAATAAGATAAGCTAGGAAAACATTGGACACAATAAAAAGAAATCATAAAGAAGACAAACCACTTAAGCCCCTTTCTTACGTATCTTTTCGGCGTTCCATTCTTGCTTATCAAGCTTCATTTGGGCATTGCGATCGCCCTCTATAGCATACTCCACTCGACGGAAGACCATTTCAAGGAAGATAGTCTGCGGGCAAACCCACCCACAGAAAAATACGCCCAAAGGCCACGGTAAAGAGCAGGATAAAGACCACTCCTATAATCATGGAAAGCACAAAGAGGTAAAAATCCTGAGGCCAGAATGGGAACCCTAAAGATATTGAATCTACGCTCTATGATGTTAAAGAGTAAAAACTGATTGCCATCAATCTTGAGAAAAAGGAGAGATGAAAAATATAGCAAGGAGCAAATAGCTCACATACTTACGATAGCGGTAATAGCGCCCTTTGGGCTTCTTAGGATAAGCCCATACACGCTTGCCTGAAGTATCCACAGTACCTATGGAGTTACGGAAAGATTCTTGTTCCATGAGGGTAAAAGGTTAAAAAAACTAGTGCAAAAAGTACTCAATCTCTTTGGATTTTTGACTTTTACCTCCTCTTTTTCTACAACAAAGAAATTTATAATCATTCCAATTTTTAGATAAAAATCTATTTTATTATAGATTTTTATCTATAGTTTTCTAGTAAGCAGTGAACAGTGAATAGTCATTGATCATTAATCATTGATCATTTTTACGACTAATTGTAAAGAGGTAGTACCTCTCAATGATTTTCAGACAATTCATAAGCTATAGTAAAAGGCTTTTCCACTTTCTACTGCTTCTTTCTTATGACCCTAATCCAAAAGCCAATAGCTACAAATTCCTGTTTGAGAGAAGTATCTGTAAGGATCATACGCAAGTGGCTACGATCACTCCCTACCAAGGAAACACTCTTGGCAATGACCCTCATCTGCCTGAAAGATGGGAGTCATATTCTTAGCCCAAAGGGAGAGAAGCGCTGCAAACAGCGATAGAAAGAAGAAGTAATCGCATGTAAGGGCATTTTAGCGCTTATCATAATTGTTGGAGAGCGAAGCTCCTGTGGTGAGGTACGATCCACGACCGCTTGAATTTCTGCTTAAAGCGCTGGTAATTCTCCGGAAGCAGTGTCATCCCTGCCGCCGCAGTATGCCCGCCGAACTGGATAAGCTCGTCCTTACACTCACAGAGTGCCTCATAGAGGTTGAACCCCTAACCGAACGGGCTGAGGCAGCCAATACTTCCCCACTCTGAGTAAAGACAATCGTAGGGCGATAGTAAATTTCTGTAAGACGAGAGGCAACAATCCCAATCACCCCTTTATGCCAATGAGGAGAAAAAAACCACTGTAGCAGGAGCATCTTCTTCATGAGAGCCCAAAATCTGGCTTAGGGCTTCCTGAGTGATCTGCTCATCGGCTGTTTTTCGCTCGGTATTAAAGTGTTCCAGAAGTGTAGCTTCTTCCATGGATTCCCCTATGAGAAAATCCACTGCACGAGAAGCATGGTTCATACGCCCAGCGGCATTGATCCGAGGAGCTGCCACAAAAACTAAGTCCCTGACCTGAATCGGAGGGTTAGCCATTGAGAGAAGTAATTGCATTACTTCGGAGGGGCGCTCATTTATCTGTTTAAGCCCCTGCCGAGACTAATATTCGGTTTTCTCCTGTGATAGGAACAATATCCGCGCAAGTAGCCAAGGCAACCAAGTCTAAATAAGCATAGGCTGTCTCAAGGGGATAGCCCTAAGGATTTACAAAGCGCCTGAATGAGCTTAAAGCCAATGCCACAGCCACAGAGTTCCTTATAAGGATAAGAACAGTCAGTGCGCTTAGGATTGAGTACAGCTACTGCCGGAGGGATCGTATCATCGGGAGTATGGTGATCGGTGATAATCATATCAATCCCTCGCTCATGGGCATAGAGCACCTTATCATGGGCTTTGATGCCACAGTCCAAAGTGATGATAAGTGACATCTCATTATCCTGAGCAAAGTCAATCCCCTTACAGGAGACCCCATAGCCCTCCTTATACCTATCTGGCACATAATAGGCTACCTCTGGGTAGATCTTCGAAAGGAAGAGGTACAAGAGTGCTACCGAACAAGTACCATCCACATCGTAATCTCCATAGATGAGAATACGCTCCTTATGTGCCATAGCCAAAAGAATGCGCTCCACAGCTCTATCCATGTCCTTCATCAGAAAAGGATTGAAAAAGATCCGATAGGGATGGGTTGAAGAATGTCTTAGCTTGCTCTACAGTTGCAATTCCTCTTTGTAAGAGTAGGCTCGCTATAGTCCTGTGCCAGGGAAGTATTTCTTGTACCTGAAAAAGGGCAGAGGCGAGGGTTTCTACCTCATTCTGCTGAGGGGTAGGTAGGAAATTCCAAACCAGCTTACTGGGCATTGTAAGGGTGTTCTTCCGAATTAAAGAACAGCTTAATATTCACGGTAGCGAACTGGCGGAACATGGCTATGACCCCACAATATTTCTCCACTGAGAGGCTTACTACATGGGTGATTTGTTCTACATCTAGGTCAGCCCCCTCAAAGAAATAGCTCACTGTCACCTCCTCATAGGTGCGAGGTGGTTCTTAGTAAGTTTCCTTTGACATCAAGGGTAAAGTTGTCCAGCTCTATCTGCTTTTTTTCTTAAGCAGCGCCAATACATCCAAGCCAGTACATCCTGCCAAAGCAGAAAGCATAAGAGCTTTTAGGATGCATGCCATTGTTTTCCCCTCCGTTTTTCAGGAGTGGTATCGATAAAAATGAGTTTCCACTAGGATTTGTGGAGGTGAATTGCATGTCGCCTTCCCAATAGGCGGTTATCTCGTGCATTTATAAAAATTTAGATATTACTTTTTCTTAGGACTACAGCCAGCCATGGTGGTAATCTTGATGGCCTCGGTAGGAGCAAGGTACTGATTGCGGGTGACCACCTCTGCTACAGCATTGCGGGCAAAAGTCCTCAAAAGCTTTGGCCAGTGGAGTACCCTCCTGGAGTGCTGCAGGACGCCCCACATCACCTGATTCACGAAGACTTTGTACCAAAGGAATTTCACCAAGCAGCGGGGTATCGGTACGCTCAGCTAAGGATTTCACTCCTTCCTTTCCGAATATATAATATTTGTTCTTAGGAAGTTCCGCAGGAGTGAAGTATGCCATATTCTCCACCAGCCCCAGTACAGGTACATTGATCGTTTCTTGGCGGAACATAGCGATTCCCTTACGAGCATCAGCCAGTGCGACATTCTGTGGAGTACTCACTACAATAGCTCCTGTGATGGGGAGCGCCTGCATGATACTCAAGTGGATATCTCCCGTACCTGGGGGTAGGTCGATAAGCAAGAAGTCCAATTCGCCCTCAATCGGCATCGAAGATCATCTGGTTCAGCGCTTTGCTCGCCATAGGGACCTCTCCATATCACTGCTTGATCAGGGTGTGTAAAAAAGCCTATGGAGAGGATTTTTACTCCATAGTTCTCTACAGGTTTCATCTTGGAACGCCCATCGATTTCCACCGATATAGGGCGCTCTTCTTGTACATCGAACATCATAGGAATAGAAGGACCATAGATATCTGCATCCAAGAGCCCTACCTTAAAGCCCATTTTTGCGCAAGGCAACAGCCAGATTGGCCGTAACGGTGGATTTGCCCACCCCTGCCCTTACCGGAGGCTACCGCTATAATATTCTTAATCCCCTCTATAGGTTTGCCTTTTATCTCATTTGTTTGAGAAGTAGGAGCTACCTCTACAGTGATATTAACCTTTACTTTGCCTTCTCATACACTTCAGCATGGATAGCCTTCATGATTTCGACCTCTACCTTCTTCTTTTGCCTGTAGGGAAGGATTGGAGATAGTAGCATCGACCACTACTTCATCTCCAAAAACGACTATATTCTTAACCACACCCGCATCGATAAGGTTTCCCCCCTCCCTGGAGAGGTAATCTTACAGAGTGCTTCTATTACTTGTGCTTTTTAATATTGTCATGAATTGAATTTTTTTAGTTTTACTACTCACTGCCACCTATCAAACACAAAAAAACTTCCCCTTCAGCCTATCTTAGGACAGGCCGAGTGAAAGTCTTTTTCGCTTGTGTATAAGTTCCAAGAGTTTAGCTATTTTTCTCTTCTAATTTTTTTCAGATCTTCTCGAGTAAGCCCTTCTCTTTTTTTCAGGGGTTTGTTGGGGTTCTTGTCCATCCTTCATGGCATCTTTGAACTCACGTATCCCTCCTCCTAAGCCGCGCATCAACTCTGGAATCTTCTTACCTCCAAAGAACAAAAAGGGCTACTGCTATGATGATGATCACTTGTGGAGCTCCTATCACTCCCAAGAAAATATGATTTGCTAACATAACTTTTTTTGAGTGCAAAGATACAAGATTTTTATATCTGTAATAAAAATAATATTTTTTTAATGTACCTTTGCAAAATATTAGTGAGTAGCAGATAGTGAGCAAGTGCCCAAACTCCCCTATTGCCTATTATCTATATTACAATGAAAAAAAGCAACTCAATATATTCTTATGGCTATTGCCATAGAAGTACTCTTAGCTCTACTAACCCATGAGAGTGTGAATTTTTTTAATAACCAAGAATCACATTGGTTTCTTTAGGGATTTTAAAGGGATTTTTCTTTTCCTATAGGGAGCGGGATACTTATGTGTGTTGTTTTGGGTATCCTCATAGGCGAATTTTTCCCTTTTGAGCGACAACCACGTGCATTACAAATCTATTTAGGGATTATCATTCTTTTTTCTTACTTTTCGAAGGAGTTCTTACTGGATACTTTGTAGAGAATGCGCGCTACTCTCTTTTCCATTTCGATTGGAATAACTTAGGTATCCTCTTTCTTATCTTCCTTATTTTTCGGGGGATACAGACCTTAGGAGTTGGTATCTGGCTGGGAATGAAACTTAAGAAAATAAAGAGTGAAGGGTAAATAATTATATCAAAATGAAACGTTCAACTATCTACCTATTAACCACTATCCTCTTTGAGATTTTTATTGATCGTCATTTTCATCAAAGGGGCTTATTTCGCCCCTATCTGAAAAAGGAGCAAAACACAGGAATCCTATGGATTCCTATACCTGTCGCCGCAATAATCTCCTTAGTATTAGGCTTTTTGGCCGGACAATATATCCACTTTGAAAAAAATAATTCCCTTTTTTTCGTTTTCTCATAGGAGTCTCTATCTTCTATGCTATTTTTTTGTAATAAGTGTCATTTTAGGCTTTGGCTTTTTCCACTTGCTCTACTCCGATCTCCCCAGTGGTATTTGGGTATTCCCTTCCATGTTTGTGTTCTTAGCAAGCGTCCCTATCTTGTGCATAGGTTGTGTATTTGGTCTGGCTCTTTGTCTCTTAAAAAAACGATTATTGATTGGTCATTTGTATTTTTTGATGTATCTTTGCCAAAAATTTCCAAGATGAAGCCTGCAACCAGATGTATCCTTAGAACGATTGGAATAGAAATTGCTTTAATTTTCTTAGCTCTCACTATCTATATAGGAGGTGAGAGTGATATAGGGGCTGAGATATTTTTAGGGTACTTCCTTTTGCCTTAATCTCTTTTATTTTAGGATATTTCGCAGGAGAGCAGGTTGTCCCTTTTTGAGGAACTCTCCCCTTAGTACGGTTTTTTTCTTGGGAGTACAGCTTATTCTTACTGTGTTTTTGGGCAAGCGGCATCTTTGCATTTACCTTTGCTTATATCATCTTTTTCCCAGATGATTCAGGGGATACATGGCAGTATATTTTCATCATATTGCTTTGGGGAAGCATCCCTATCTTAGTTATAGGAATTATTATGGGAATTGTCCTTAGCATTAGGAAATAAGAAAAATTCAAAACTCAAATCTTAAAACTCAAAACGACATCAATGAGTGTAAAAAAAGAAATCAAATAAAGACCTTCGTGGCAAGTGGCTCTTCAAGTATCGTGTAGTCATCATGAATGAAAACACCTTGGAGGATGTCGCTACCTTTCGCCTCAATAGGCTTAATGTATTCATCTATAGTAGCTTATTTGCTATTCTGATGATTGTACTGACCTCCTTAGTGATTATCTACTCTCCCTTGAGGCAGTATATCTTAGGCTTTTCGGAGGCTGACCTGCGCAAGCAAATTGTTGATCTTACCTTCCGTACCGACTCTCTACAACAGCGTATTGGGGGCAATGATGCCTATTTTTTTCCTCCCTACAAAAGGTACTTACTGGAGATATCCATCCAGACAAGGTAAATAAGGATTCTTTGCTCAATGCGGTACAACAAATCCCTGTAGAGGTGGATATACAAGCCAGCGAAGAGGAAATGAAACTGCGCCATGAGGTAGCTGAAGAGGAGCGTTACAATGTCTTCGACCAAGCCTCCAACAAGGCTCAAAAGAGTTTTTTCCCTCCTTGCCAAGGAACACTCTCCAGTGCTTTCAAGTCGGACAAGCGACACTATGGGGTGGATATCACTGCTCCTGAGGGGACTCCTGTAAGGGCAATCACCAATGGTACGATCATCTTTTTCTGAATGGTCTGCACAGACAGGCTTTGTCATTGTCATAGAACATCCGAACAACTTCATCTCGGTATACAAGCACAATGCTTCCTTAGTGAAGAAACAGGGTGATAAGGTAAGTCCTGGTGAGGTCGTCGCCAAAGTAGGCAATACAGGCGAACTCTCCACAGGTACTCACCTACACTTTGAACTCTGGCACGAAGGATATCCTGTAGATCCACTGAACTATATGACTTTCAAATAATTATACTATGAGTATAAAAAGTTTTTCTCGCCCGAAAATGGGCTCAATATATACGCAAGAAGATTGATCTCTGAGCGAAAGATCCCATCCTTACCCAAGAGAAAATCCTAAGCTCCCTTATACAAAAAAAGCTAAAAATACAGTCTTTGGCAAGGAGCATCACTTTGACCAAATCCACTCTTATGAAGATTTCATAAAGCAAGTACCTATCCGAGACTATGAGGCTCTTTCGCCCTATATCGAAAGGGTGAAGGAAGCTCAGTCCGATATCCTCTGGCCTGGTAAGCCGCTCTACTTTGCCAAAACCTCTGGCACAACCAGTGGGAGCTAAGTACATCCCCCTGACCAAAGAGTCGATGCCTTATCATATCCAAGCGGCTCGTGATGCCATTATATGCTATATAGCCCAAACAGGAAGGCGGATTTTTGTAAATGGTAAAATGATTTTCCTACAGGAAGCCCTATCTTGGAAAAAGAAAAAAATGGCATCCTCTTAGGAAGACTCTCTGGAATCTCTGCCCACTATGTCCCCAAATACCTACAAAGAAACCGAATGCCCTCTTGGGAGACTAACTGTATAGAGGATTGGGAAACAAAAATAGATGCTATTGTCAAGGAAACTATCAAGGAGGATATGACCGTAATCAGTGGAATCCCCCCTGGGTACAAATGTACTTCGAACGGCTACAGAGAAATCTCATAAGCCCATAGGGAGAGCTGTTTCCCCACTTCCAACTCTTTATCTACGGAGGGTCAACTACGAACCTTACCGCCAGAAGTTCGAGCATCTGATCGGGCGTAGAGTGGATTCTATAGAGCTTTATCCTGCTAGCGAAGGCTTTTTCGCCTATCAAGATAGCCAAAACGAAAAAGGGTATGCTCTTGTTGCTCAACTCAGGTATTTTTCTATGAGTTTGTCGAAGCTGATACCTTCTTCAGTGAAAACCCAAAGCGCATTTCTCTCAAGGACGTACAGCTGGGCGTGAATTACGTACTTATTGTCTCCACTAATGCAGGCTTATGGGGCTACAACATGGGAGACACTGTCATGTTCACCAGTCTCTCCCTTACCGTATCGTGGTAACAGGGCGTATCAAGCACTTTATTTCCGCCTTTGGCGAACATGTCATTGCCAAGGAAGTAGAGGAAGCTCTTGCCCAAGCAGTAAGCAAAGCAGGGGGTGAGGTCAGTGAGTTCACCGTAGCCCCTCAGGTGAATCCTGCCTCTGGGGAACTCCCTTACCATGAGTGGTTTATTGAATTCGAAAAACTCCCAGAGGACATAGAGACCTTTGCCAATACTCTTGACCAAGGTCTTCAAGCACAGAACAGCTACTACAAAGACCTGATAGAGGGAAAAATCCTACAAAGACTCAAGATCACTTGTGTCCCCAAGGGCACTTTTGTGGAGTATATGAAAAGTCAAGGTAAGTTCGGCGGACAGAACAAGGTACAACACCTCTCCAATGACAGAAAAAAATCGCAGATAATCTCAAATGGTAAAGTAGGTTCGTTCTGAACACTTGTAATTCGCTTGATTTTCCCTTTGAGTACACTGAAGGTAAAAAAACTCAATCACTAACCATTATATTTTTGTATATTTGCACCAATAATTACTCAGTTGACCTTAATCATTATTAACTCTAAAATTGATCATGAATACCACTGCAACTCTCATAAAAGCACATTATCAAGTCCCGCAAGAGTATTTTTCCCTGCGGACTATACCGAAACACCTATCCCTGAGGAGATTATCGAGGATATCTTGGACATCGCCACCTATGCGCCTAACCATAAGAAAACCAAGCCTTGGCGACTGAAAGCCTTCCGTGGAGAAGAGAAAACAGCCTTGGGTGCCGAACTCCAGCGCCTCTACAAAGGGCATGTCCCCGCAGAGAAGTTCTCCGAGGATACCTACAATGCTCTCGCTCAGAAAGTGGCCAAAGCAGATACCATTATCTCCATTGCTGTGGAATTCAGCGGAAAGGTTTCCCAATGGGAGGAAGTCGCTGCTGTAGCCATGGCGGTACAGAATATGTATTTGCTATGTACTGCCTATGAGCTGGGGTGTTATTGAGGGAACCCCTGCCTTTTGCCCCTCAAACTGAAAGATTTCCACATCTTACTGAGAATCAGGAATGTTATGGAATATTTTTTTATAGGAAACCTTCAATAATGATTAATGCCTGCAATGATTAATACTATATGTTATTCAATCATTGAACATTAATCATTGAACATTAATCATTGAATTCGTGTTACAATCATTAGCTATCAAGAACTTTGCCCTTATTGAGGACATCAAGATTCATTTCTCTAAAGGGCTTTACTATTATCACAGGAGAGACAGGCTCTGGGAAGTCTATCCTCCTGGATGCGCTTGCTTTTGGTCTTAGGCCGTCGGGCAGACCTGAGTGCGCTGAGAAATCCTGAAGAAAAATGTGTAGTAGAAGCTGAGTTTGCTATAGCAAGCTATGGCCTGGCTGATTTTTTTCCAGCAGGAAGAATTGGACTATGAACCACTGACCATTATTCGTCGGGAGATTCTCCCTTCAGGGTAAGTCTCGTGCATTTGTCAACGACAGTCCTGTAACCCTTGATGTTCTTTTCTTCCTTAGGAAAAAAACTCTCATTGATATCCACTCCCAGCACGATACCCAGCAACTCAGTGAGGAAGATTTCCAATTCTTTCTCATAGACTCTTTAGCTGAGAATACATCCTTATTGGAGGAATACCAAGCCGCTCTAAAAGGTATACAAAGGAGAAAGCAAAAAGCTCCAAGAACTCAAGACCTTTCAGGAAAATACCCAAAAGGAACACGATTACAATACTTTTGTACTTTCCGAACTACAGGAGATTGAGCTGGAGGAAGGTATGCAAGAGGAACTGGAGGCTTTCTACAACCAAGCCTCCAATAGTGAGACCATCAGGGACAACCTCACTGAAGCAGCGAATCTCTTGGCTGAAGAGGAACAGGGAATCATGACCCAAATGCGCGATCTCTCCTCGCTCTTCTCCACCCTAAGTAGCTATTCGCCCTCAGTACAGCGAACTCTACGAACGTATCGATGCCGCCTATATAGAGTTGGATGACCTCTCCCGCGAGGTATATGACCTGGCCGAGAACGTGGAGTTCGACCCCAAGAAGCTCGCCCGTGCTCAGAAAAAACTCCAAAAAAACTCTATGACTTACAGAAAAACATAAGGTAAGTACCGTCTCTGAACTTATCCTTATCAAAGAGGCTTTGGAAGAGAAAGTCTCCCAAATGGAAAATATAGAAGGAGATATCGAGATTGCCCAAAAAGAAGTAGAGAAGTCCTTCCAAACCCTCAGTACACTTGCTCAAAAAACTCCACAAGGTACGTGAGAAGGTAATCCCTACGCTCACCAAGAGCCTACAGGATTCTCTTAAGGACTTGGGAATGCCCAATGCACAGTTCCAAATCAGCCTAACTCCCTACTGAGCACTACCAAGCCAAGGGGAACGACAGCCTTTCTTTCCTCTTCTCCGCCAACAAAGGGGTAATTTCGGAGTGCTCAAGAAAAACCGCCTCTGGAGGGGAACTCTCTCGTATCATGCTCACTATCAAGCATATCTTAGCTACCAAAATAGCGCTACCTACCATTATTTTTGACGAGATAGACACAGGCGTTTCGGGAGAAATAGCCCACAAAATGGGGGAAATCATGAAGCAGATGAGTCAGAGCCGACAGGTATTTGCCATCTCCCACCTCCCTCAGGTAGCCAGCAAAGGAGATGTACATATCAAGATATACAAAACCGACATCGCAGGCCGCACCACCACCCAGTTCCAAGAGCTTAGCCCAGAGCAGCGCATAGAGGAAATCGCCCAAATGCTCGGAGGAAAGGATATTACCGACTCCGCCCGTGCCCATGCGAGAGAACTTTTTAAAAATCAAATGATTAATGATTAATCATTGATCATTAAAACATTAACCATTAATCATTATCCATTGAACTATCTATCTGTAGAAAACATATCCAAAGCTTATGGGGAGCGAGTGCTCTTCGAAAAATGTGTCTTTCGGTATCAACAAAGACCAAAAAAATAGCCCTCATCGCTAAGAATGGAGCGGGTAAGAGTTCGCTCCTAAAAATTCTTATTGGGCAGGACACGCCCGATACAGGGCAGGTAGTCTCTCGCAAGGGACTGAAAATAGCCTTTCTCTCTCAGGAACCTGCGCTGCCAGAAGAGCTGACTATTGAGGACTATATCTTCCAAGAGGAAAATCCTATTCTCAAGGTCATTCAGCAGTACGAACATGCCTTGGAACACCCTGAAGACGAAGTAGCCTACCAAAAAGCTTTTGAAGCTATGGAGCGGCACGAGGCTTGGGATTTTGAAACCCAATACAAGCAAATCCTCTTTCAGCTGAAACTCACCAACCCTACACTTGCCTATCAAGCACCCTATCAGGAGGGCAACGCAAGAGGCTTGCTCTTGCCAATGTGCTCATTAGCAAGCCTGACCTTATCTTCCTTGATGAACCTACCAACCACCTTGACCTTGAGATGATTGAGTGGCTGGAGAACTTCTTTGCCAAGGAAAAGATGACCCTCTTCATGGTAACCCACGACCGCTACTTTTTAGAGAGGGTGTAATGAAATTTTAGAATTGGACGAAGGTACCCTATATAGTTACAAAGGAACTATACTTATTTTTTGGAGAAAAAACAGCAGCGCCTTGAGCAGGAACAAGCCTCTCAAGAAAAAGCAAAGAACCTATATGTACGTGAGTTAGACTGGATACGTCGCCAGCCCTAAGGCACGTACCACCAAGAGCAAATCGCGTATTGATGACTTTGCCCTGATCAAGGAACAGGCTCAAAAGCGCCGTCGCGAACATGTAGTAGAGCTGGAAATCGCTATGCAACGCCTAGGAAGCAAGATTATTGAACTACACAATGTGGTGAAAAAAATTTCCCTGAAAAACGATTCTTGACCGCTTCTCCTATGTATTCAAGCGTGGGGAAAGGGTGGGAATCATTGGTAAGAATGGTACGGGCAAGAGTACCTTCCTAAACTTACTCACTGGGAAAATCACTCCTGATGCCGGTAAGATTATCATAGGGGAAACTGTACAGTTTGGCTATTACACCCAACAAGGAATTGAGATCAACCCACAGGAAAAGGTGATAGATGTGATTAAGAAGTATGGCGAATATATCCCTTTGCTCAAGGCGTACCCTTTCGGCAGCACAGCTACTGGAACGCTTTCTCTTTGATCGCAAGAAACAATATGACTATGTAGAGAAACTCAGCGGGGGTGAGCGCAAGCGTCTCTACCTCTGTACTGTCCTGATTCAGAATCCGAACTTCCTGATTCTGGATGAACCTACCAATGACCTTTGATATCGTTACGCTCAATGTCTTAGAAGAGTTCCTTTGGATTATGAGGGTTGCTTGGTGATTGTCTCCCATGATCGTTATTTCATGGATAAGATTGTAGATCACCCCTTTGTTTTTCAAAGGGAGGGTGAGGTACAGGACTTTCCTGGCAACTATTCCGATTATTTCACCCTATGAACAGTCTTCTGTCAGGGAAACTCCAAAGAGGAAAAAGCCCCTGCTACGAAGAACTCATGGCGCGGGGCTAATAGTACTCTTTTCTCAAAATGAGCAACGTGAATTGTCTCGCTTGGAGAAGGAAATTGCTCAGTTAGAAGCTCAGAAGGCAACCATTGAAGCACATTTTACTCAAGAGGCACTCTCCAGCGAAGAACTACAGGAACAATCCCAAGCTCTCAGTGAAGTATTAACTCTCTTGGAGGAAAAAGTGATCGCTGGTTGGAACTCTCTATCAAAAAGTGAAGAGGGATAGTATACCTTCTTAGTTGGCAGGTTGTGTAAACTCTACTTGTACTCCTGTTTTGGCAAGTTTCTGTTGAGCTTTGCTAATCGAGCTTTTTGAACTTTCTTGTTACTGTTAGCCAAGTCTTTGTTTACTTTCTGAGCTTTCTTTAGATCACGTTGTGCCTTCTTTGCCTCAGCTGCAGAAGCAGAAGCAGATTCTGCATCGGAGAAAGCAGAGGCACTACTATTAGCACGACTATTAATGCTTTCTGCCTCTTGTTTTAATTTCTCGTTGGTAGCTTGTTCTTTTACAAGTTGCATTTGCAAGTCATTGATCTCGCTCTGAAGTGATAAGGCTTTTGTTCGTTCTCTAAGCGTTTCATTTCTGGAGATTTACCTCCACCGCAAGCTCCTAAAAATAGAGCTGTTACGGCCAATACTACTAATTTCTTCATAAAAAAATAGATATTTATTTTGGTGCAAAAAGTAAGGATTATCCCTGAGAACAAGTCACAAAAAAATATGTTAAATATTGAGAAAATATCAAGGATTAGGGAATCTGAGGAACAAAAAAATCGACATAAACTCTTTAGCACTTCATTTCTTTTATCTTTTTAATACTTAAACAAAAGTTAAAAGAAAGCGATTTATATGTATGAAAAGTTATATATTTGCGGCGTTAAAAAGGGCTTTTCTAAAGTTTTTTTGATATAAAAACCTACTAATACTTTTCTCATGGATCTTTTCTTAAGTATTTTTCCCTATTGTGCTACTGATTTTACCTGATGGTAAAGCGCAATGCTTTTTCCTTCATATGTAGCACTTCCTTTGATTGCAGGAATTGTCTACCTATTGCAATTATTCTATTTCAAAAAAACGAATTTATATTGCTCAATGCCAACATTATCTCGAGCGATTATTTCAGTATTCACCCCTATTTCTGTAATTTTCGGAGCGGTCTTCTTCAATCGTATGATGGAAACCTCTGGAGCTATGAATACCCTAAGAAGCTGGCTGGGCAATATCAGTGAGAACCCAGTAGCACAGCTGATGATCATAGGTTGGGCTTTTTGCTTTTTATGCTGGAGGGAGCCAGTGGGTTTGGTACTCCTGTAGCCATTGCAGCACCTATCTTAGTAGGTATTGGCTTCAAACCAATGCAAGTGGTGATGCTCGCTTTGGTAATGAACTCCGTACCGGTCTCCTTTGGGGCGGTAGGTACTCCTACTTGGTATGGCTTCAAGACACTCTTAGACAGTGGTACTATAGGTGGGGAGGATGTCTCTTCCATTGGGAAATATTCTGCTCTTTATCCATTTTTGTAGCTGCCTTTGTTATTCCTATACTTGCGCTACGATTCATTGTTTCTTGGAAAGAAATCAAGCAAAATATTCTCTTTATTCTTCTTAGTGTGCTCTCTTGCACCGTCCCTTACTTACTTATCGCCCAGTTCAACTATGAGTTCCCTTCCTTGGTAGGAGGAGCTATAGGTCTATTTGTATCCGTACTATTGGCAGGCAAGGGAATCGGACTGGCTAAAAACAGAGCAGAAAAAAAGAAAAAAACAGCCCATTGCAGCTAAGACACTTATCAAAGCTTTTACCCCTACCCTATTACTTATTATTATCTTGGTACTTACCCGTGTACAACAATTGCCATTCAAAGCGATGCTTAACGATTCCTCCGAATGGCTGGAGTTCTCCTTGGGAGAATTGGGAATCTTCAAGGTATCTAAGGGGCTCATATTTTCAGTAGAAAATATTTTTCAAGACAGGTGTAGGTGATAGCTATAAGTTACTCTATACCCCTTCTCTTATTCCTTTTGTAGTTACAGTAGTTATTTCCTTCTTTATCTTTGCCTCTCTTGGAATAAGTGTAAGGATATCTACCTCAAGAGTGCTTTCCAGGTACAAAAAAACCTTTCTTGGCCTTAGTAGGAGCTATGATCATGGTCAAGCTTATGATGGTAGGGGGATGATTATTCCATGACCCAAACCATAGGGAAGGGACTGGCTGATGCTACTCAACAGCATTGGGTATCCTTTGCTTCGTTCTTAGGGGCTTTAGGAGCTTTCTTCTCTGGTTCCAATACTATTTCCAATGTTACCTTTGGGGCAGTTCAATATTCTGTAGCTACTGCCACGGGGCTTTCAGTACCCCTTATCTTAGCCCTGCAATCGGTAGGGGGCTATGGGTAACATGGTGTGTATCAACAATATCATTGCAGGCTGCTCCGTATTAGGCATCGATAATGCCGAGGGTACTATCCTGAAAAAAACAGTAATTCCTATGCTTGTCTATGGTCTTATTGCTGCTATAGTAGCCTTCTTCCTATAATTGGCTAATTAGGATATTGGCTAATGCATTTGCCAATGTATCAGATTTTGTGGATACATTGGCAAATTGTTTTTAGCTTATAAGGTTGCTAAGAGCCTCTATTGACCCCTTCACGTTAAATAACTAAAAACTAATCGCTAAAAACTAAAAACTTTTTTTCGTACTTTTTGCCCCCTAAAAAAATATTTTTATATGACAGCTATCAGAAACATAGCCATTATTGCCCACGTAGACCATGGAAAAACAACCTTAGTAGATAAAAATCTTACACCACTGCGCCCTCTTTCGCGACAACCAAGAGACAGGCGATCTCATCTTGGACAACAACGATTTGGAGCGCGAACGCGGAATTACAATTCTCTCTAAGAATGTTTCGGTGAACTATAAGGGAACCAAAATCAATATTATAGACACTCCTGGCCACGCAGACTTCGGAGGAGAAGTAGAGCGTGTACTGAATATGGCCGATGGAGTACTCCTATTGGTAGATGCCTTTGAGGGGCCTATGCCTCAGACCCGCTTTGTCTTGCAGAAAGCCATTGAGATGAAGCTTAAACCCATTGTGGTTATCAACAAGGTGGATAAGGAAAACTGTACCCCAGAGGAGGTGCATGAAGCGGTATTTGACCTTATGTTCGAACTGGGTGCGGAGGATTGGCAGCTGGACTTCCCTACTGTATATGGTTCAGCCAAGCAGAACTGGATGTCCGAGGACTGGCGCAAACCCACCACATCTATAGAACCTCTTTTGGATATGGTTGTGGAGCATATTCCTGCTCCTGTGATTGAAGAAGGTAGCCTACAGATGCTTATTACTTCTTTGGACTATTCTACCTTTACTGGGCGTATTGCTATTGGGCGTCTACACCGTGGCACCCCTTCAGGCAGGTATGAATATCTCACTTGTAAAACGCGATGGGACAATTGTTAAGTCCAAAATACGTGAACTACATACCTTCGATGGCTTAGGCCGTAAGAAAGTGGAAGAAGTACAAGCGGGTGACATCTGTGCCATTGCTGGCTTGGAAGGTTTTTGACATAGGGTGATACTATTGCCGATTACGAAAAACCCAGAAGCCCCTTCCGACCATCGCTATTGATGAGCCTACTATGAGTATGCTCTTCACCATCAATGACTCTCCTTTCTTTGGAAAAGATGGAAAGTTCGTTACTTCCCGCCATATCAAGGAACGTTTGGAGCGCGAATTGGAGAAGAACCTCGCTCTACGGGTGGAAGCCACTGGCAGTGCGGACAAGTTTATTGTATATGGTCGTGGGGTGCTTCACCTCTCGGTGCTTATCGAAACCATGCGTCGTGAAGGCTATGAACTACAGATAGGACAACCTCAGGTAATTATCAAGGAAATAGATGGCGTAAAAGTGTGAACCTGTAGAGGAACTTACCATAGACCTCCCTGAAAATGTAAGTGGTAAAGCCGTGGATTTTCGTTACTCTTCGCAAGGGGAAATGCTCAGTATGGAACCTAAGGGCGAGCGTATGGTTATCAAGTTCCTAATCCCTTCTCGTGGTATTATCGGATTGAGAAACCAATTGCTTACTGCCACCGCAGGAGAGGCTATCATACACCACCGTTTCTTAGAGTTTCAACCTTTCAAAGGGGAAATAGCAGGTCGTATCAATGGATCACTTATCTCTATGGAACAGGGTACCGCTATTCCTTACTCTTTGGACAAGCTTCAGGACAGAGGCCGTTTCTTCATCTTCCCTGGAGAAGATATCTATACAGGTCAGGTGATTGGTGAAAAATTCTCGCAGTGGGGATATCGTAGTGAATGTGACTAAAACTAAGAAACTCACCAATGTACGTGCTGCTGGGTCTGATGAGAAAGTGAAACTCGCTCCTCCTATCAAGTTCTCTCTCGAAGAGGCACTTGAATATATTCAAAAAGACGAATATGTAGAGGTAACTCCTAAGAATATGCGCTTGAGAAAAATATATTTGGACGAAAACGAACGCAAACGACACGAAAAAGAGTTCAAATAGTGGTTAGTGGTTAGTACCGATAACTCACAATTGACTAGTGAGATAACTTAAAATTCAGAACTTAGAGTTCAAAACTATAATGAGAACGACTGCGCGTTGGTATATAAAAATTCCTACAGTGGAAAAACACAATACCTCACTCATAGGCAGTTTATACTGCTACTTTGTGGGTTAGTTGGAGTCGCTACGGGCTTTGCAGCACTGGCGATGCGCTCCCTTACACACTTTATTGAGGAGGTTTTTGGTAGGCAATATCATCCGCTATATCAACTATGGTTTTTATGTGATTTTTCCCTGCGGTTGGTTTCTTATTGGTCTACTGGGTCAAGAAGTATATCATCCGCAAGGAGGTCAGCCATGGGATTCCCTCTATTCTATATGCAGTGGCCAAGCAAAAGGGTATCATGAAGCGCTTTCAGGCTTATGGTAGCATACTTACAGCTCCTATTACCATTGGCTTTTGGGGGATCTGTAGGATTGGAGGGACCTATGGTAGTTACAGGTGCTGGAATTAGCTCACAGGTAGCTCGCCTGTTCCACATCAACCAATCTGATAGGATGCTGCTCTTGGCCTGTGCCTGTGCTGCAGCTTTGGCTGCCATCTTTAAGGTACCTCTGGCTGGAATTCTTTTTGCTATAGAGGTTTTTGGTTTAGACCTTACCCTTTCCTCTCTGTTACCACTCTTTGTAGCCTCACTCTCAGGGAGTACTCACCTCTTATATTTTTCTTTGGCAATGCTGCCTTATTGCCGATCTATGTAGGGGATAGTTTCCTGATGCACAACATTCCTTTTTACCTTCTCTTGGGGGTCGTAGGAGGCTTTTATGTCAGCCCTACTTTACCTTTGTATATGAGGGGGTCAATCGGTTTTTCTCTAAGTTCTCTTCCGCTTATCTGCGTATTGTTATCGGAGGAGCTATCTTAGGGCTTTTTGGTCTTTGTCATGCCACCACTCTATGGAGAAGGGCATGAGGTGATTAACCATCTGAAGGCAGGGCATCCTGAGCTCTCGATTAGTTCCAATATTTTTGGATGGAACTTGGAAAATCCTGGGTCGTTATCCTTCTCTTAGGAGGCTTAGTGCTATTTAAGGTCGTAGCCACCTCAGTCACTTTTTGGTGCAGGTGGCGTGGGAGGCATCTTCTCCCCTATGCTCTTCATGGGGGAGTGATGGGCAATTGTTTTGCTCGTATCATCAACCAGATAGATATACTCCCTCACAAGCTACCTTTTGGCCAATTTTACCTTGATTGGAATGACAGCCCTCATGACTGGAGTGCTCCATGCTCCTCTTACGGCTATTTTCCTTATTGCAGAGGTCACTGGCGGCTACTCTCTCTTTGTCCCTGCCATGGTAACCGCTGTAGTTTCCTTTTTCTATAGCTAAGTATTTTTAACAAATATTCTATCTATACTATGGAGCTGGGACGCAAAGGAGAATTGGTCAATCAGGACAAAGATCAGGCTATCCTGACTCTCATGGATATGGAGAGTGTCATAGAGACTAATTTTTGTCCCTGTATACACGGACATGACGCCTCAAGGGGGTCGTATATGAAGCCGTTCGAGAGTCTTCTCGTAATATTTTTCCCTGTTCTGGATAGGGAAAAAGGCAGTTTAGAAGGAGTTATCCTTTTAGATGATATTCGCCACCTGATCTTTGAAAAGGAGCTGTATGACAAAGTATCTGTCCTTGAGATGATGCAACCCCTCCGGCTCTGATCCAGATGGGACAAGATACAATGAACCAAGTCATGGACAAATTCCAAAATACCGCCGCTTGGAACCTTCCTGTAGTCAAGAATGGGAAATACATTGGCTTTATCTCCAAGTCCAAGCTCCTAACGGTATACAGAAGAAAAACTGATTTACTTTTAGTAACAACAAATAAAAACTCAAACCTACTATGTTATCTATATTTACAGAAACCTATAAGGTACGTAGCACACAAGTGAATTTGAATAACCAATTAGGTCTCTATGGCGTATTGGGTATGTTGCAGGATATAGCAGCAGAGCATGCCGCCTCTTTAGGATTTGGCTATAAGGACTTGGTTCGAAAGGGTTTCTTCTGGGCGCTGATCCAGCAAAAACTCAAGATGTATGAGTGGCCTCAGTGGAACGAGCGGGTAACCATCCATACTTGGTCGCTACCTGTTCAGGGATACATGCCTTCCGCCAGTTCGAACTCTATGTAGGTGATCGCAAGATAGGAGAAAGCTCTTCTACTTGGATTACCATGGATATCGCCTCTCGCCACCCTATCGATATGACCAATAGTCAGAGATGTTCCACCCCTCGCCTCGATGGTGGGATTGCCATGCAGACCGAACGTGTACTACTCCCTCGAGGAAATGATTCATATATGTGACTTCAAGGTGAGAATCAGCGACTTGGATGTGAACTCCCATGTCAATAATGTGAAATATACTCAATGGGCTCTGGATATGATGCGTGAGAAAGATCATCGTGAGTGGGTGATTCAGGAATATGATATCAATTTTTCTTTCTGAAACCTTCCTCGGAGATACCATGCAGGGCTACAAGAGCCATGGTCACTACCTCAATCCTGAAAAAAACACTTGTAGAGACCTTCCTCTGCGCCCAAAAAGAAGGAGGTACTAAGCCAGCATTTATTGCCAAGTGGAAAGCAAAATCAATTGTTAATGGTTAATTATCAATTGTTAATGGCTAAGAAAAATGAAAGAGAATATATTAAAAGAGAAAAGTATGTCACTTGCTGTGAGAATGGTCAATCTCTATAAGTATTTGACAGAAGAAAAAAAGAGAATATGTACTTTCTAAACAAATCTTGCGCAGTGGTACCTCCGTTGGGGCTATGGTATATGAATCAGAACATTCTGAAAGTACTGCAGATTTTATTCATAAACTCGCTATTGTTCAAAAAGAAATAAATGAAACCTTATATTGGTTAGAACTTCTATCAAAAACTGAATATATTACTCCAAAAAGAGTATGATAGCATAAGAACAGATGCAACGGAAGTAATTAAACTACTTACAAGCATTCTTAAAACAATAAAAACAACAATAATTATTAATTGATAATTGTTAGTTGTCAATTATATAAGAGTTGGAATGGTATAATTTCTCTGTTCAGTTTGATGTAATAGACAACTAACCATTAATAATTGTGGCATTACGAATGTTTTTTAAAAAAATAGGCATGCGTATCGCAGAATTAACAATTAACAATTGATAATTAACAATTAAAAAGATGTACGACGTTATAGTAGTCGGTGCGGGGCATGCAGGCTGTGAAGCTGCTGCCGCTGCCGCCAATACAGGGGCAAAGACCCTTCTTATCACCATGCAACTACAGAACATGGCACAAATGTCCTGCAACCCCGCTGTAGGGGGAATTGCTAAGGGACAGATTGTTCGCGAGATAGATGCATTGAGGGGGCTATATGGGCATTATCACAGACCAAACTGCCATTCAGTTCAAGATGCTCAACAAGTCCAAAGGGCCTGCCATGTGGAGCCCACGTGCCCAAAGCGATCGCATGCGATTCTCGGAGGCTTGGCGCCTACAACTGGAGAGGCTGCCCAACCTTGATTTCTTCCAAGAAATGGTCACTGAGGTACTCATAGAGGGTGGCAAGGCTACAGGTGTGAAGACCTCTCTTGGTAGTGAAATACGCGCCAAGAGTGTAGTGCTTACTAATGGTACTTTTCTCAATGGAATTATTCACATTGGCCTAAAACAACTCGGAGGAGGACGTGTTGGAGAAAAAGCTGCCAAGGGCATTACTGAATGCCTTGTAGCTCATGGTTTTTGAAGCAGGACGCATGAAAACAGGAACTCCCCCGTGTAGATGGGCGCTCCTTGGATTATTCCAAGATGACCCCACAGCCTGGAGATGAAAACCCTGAAAAAAATTCTCCTACCTACCACTGACCCAGCCTCTTACCCATCAGTTGGATTGTTATATGACCCTATACCAGTGAGGAGGTACATGATATCTTACGGACTGGCTTTTGACCGCTCTCCCATGTTCACCGGAATTATCCATGGTGTGGGGCCGCGCTATTGTCCTTCCATAGAGGATAAGATCAACCGCTTTGCCGATAAGGATCGTCACCAGATTTTTGTAGAACCTGAAGGGTGGCACACAGTGGAAAATGTATGTGAATGGTTTTTCAACCTCTCTCCCAGAAGAGGTGCAATATACCGCCCTGCGCAAGGTAGCAGGTTTTCGAGCAGGTGAAGTTCCTTCGCCCAGGCTATGCCATAGAATATGACTACTTCCTCCTACCCAACTCAAGGCTACCTTGGAGACAAAAATCATAGAAAATCTTTTCTTTGCAGGACAGATCAATGGTACCACAGGCTATGAAGAAGCTGGTGCTCAGGGACTCATCGCAGGGATCAATGCTTCTCGCAAAGTACAGGAGCAATCACCCTTTGTCCTTAAGCGCAACGAGGCTTATATAGGGGTACTGATAGATGACCTAATCACCAAGGGCACTGAAGAACCTTATCGCATGTTCACCTCTCGAGCCGAATATCGTACCCTCCTTAGGCAGGACAATGCCGATATGCGCCTTACCCCTATGGGATATGCCTTAGGATTGGCCAGTGAGGAACGTATGCGACTATTAGAGGAAAAACAGACGAAAACAGCTGCTTTTGTACAGTTCTTTAAGGAAACAAGCATCACTCCTGAAGAGGCAAAATCCTCTCCTTTGAGAAGTATGATTCCTCCCCTATGAAACAGGGAGATAAGATGGCCAAAGTACTCGCCCGCCCCAATATTACTGTGGAGGACTTCATGGAATTGCCCCAAGTAAAAGCATTTGCCCATGCTCAGCAGCTGAGCAAGGAAGTCCTTGAGAGTACAGAGATAGAGATCAAGTATGCCGGTTATATAGAGAAGGAGAAGAACAATGCCGATAAGCTCAACCGCTTGAGGATATCCGTATCCCTGAGAGCTTCAACTATGACAAAGCTCACCTCTCTTTCCTTCGAGTCGCGAGAAAAACTCAAGAAAATACGCCCAACTACTCTTTCTCAAGCTTCTCGTATCAGTGGGGTCTCCCCTGCCGATATCAGCATCCTATTGGTATATATGGGAAGATAGCTTTTAGAAGCAAAAGTTCAGCTGTGATAAAGGCCTACTCTAAGTAGAGTATATGAGTCCTTTCGCCTATATAAGAATGTAATTAACAAATATATAATTATTTTTGACATTTTATTAAAAAAATAAAGGGTATTTTTGCCTTTTGAATTTAAACAAAAATTTTTTTCATGAAGAAAATGGTATTATCCGCAGCAGTAGTCCTTGCTCTTACTGTAGCAAGTTGCGGGAACAATGGTACTACTAACAACCAAGGACAAAACCACAGAAACCCCTGTAGAGACAGCTCCTGTAACAGCCAGTGGTACTTATACTGCTCAGCCTACTTCTGTTATCGAATGGAAAGGAAGCAAACCCACAGGTAGCCTATACAGGTACTATCGCACTACAAAGTGGAACCTTTACTGTAGACAATGGTAAAGTAAGCGGAAATTTTGTGATAGATATGAATTCTATTACCGTTACTGACATCAAGGAAGACGAAGGAAAGCTCGACCTCGAAGCTCACCTAAAAGGAACTGGAAAAGAAGAAGGAGCTGACCATTTCTTCAATGTAAAAAACCTACCCTACAGGAAGCTTTAAGCTTACTGGCTTTTGATGGAACTAACGTAACTGGAGATCTTACTCTAAAAGGAAAAAAACAAAAACTATTTCCTTCCCTGCTACCCTTACTATCACCGATAGCGAAGTAACCCTCGAAAGCCAACCTTTCAATATCAACCGTGTAGACTATGGTGTAAACTACGCTTCTAAGTCTGTTTTTGGCGATTTAAAGGACAAATTCATCAATGACGAAATAGAACTCGTTGTGAAAGTAAAAAGCTAAAAATAAGCTTATTTTTGCATGATAAAAAGGGGTAATAAAAACAAAGTGTTTTTATTACCCTTTTTCTTTTCCCTTACTTAAGGAATCGATTGTGCCAGCTATCGATCATGGGAGTTTCCCAAGCTTGTTCGTATTCGTAGAGATTAGTAACCAAGTTATTGAAAACAATGGTGTTACCATCTACCTTTTTTGTGCTGTACGAGCTTCTTGAAATCTGTAAGGGCACATAATAGATTTTGTCCTCATGGCGGTAGCTCACATTCATTTTGTCCAAAAGGAGCAAGTTATACTTCTGCTCTAAAGCCTGCATAAAGTGCGCCAGCTCATCCAAGGAACATCCTCCAATATGCTGATTGTCATCGGCAGCAATGACGATAAACTGGTGGTAGCGCAGCTCAAAAGCACTCCTTACCAAGGTGCCATGAGAAGCCCATTTGGAGAGATATGCAGTGAGATCTGCTGTAATCTGTGCCTCCTCTTCCCCGTCAGAAGTCGATTACTGGGGTATATCCATACCCGTGCCGTTTGTGGCAAGGAATCCATGCTAACTAACATCTTTCTAAGTATTTCTAAGTTTCTTTTGTGCAAAGATACGGCTTTTTGAGATTAAAGAGCTTATATATCAAGTATTTTACTTAGGTACAATCAATAGACTTTTTATAGGCACTTTCAGATATCCCTTGATTACCAAGGAATCGCCCTCCTGAGGGAAAATGTAGGGGATTCTTATCGTCTCCATAAAATAATTCGACAATTCTACATCGTAATTCCTCTTAGCTCTAATCATATAGGTTGCAGCATTCTTTCCCTCTACATGATCGGTATCCTCTTCATTGATACTTACGAAAAAGTCTTCTATCTGTCGGCCAAATTCAAAAACTTGAAAGGTCAGATAGGTTTTCTTATCCTGACTTTTTATAAGTATCCATTGTATACTCCTCTCCTAATACAGCGATTTTTTTCCATATTTAGGTCTGGGAGTTACCTTAGGTGGAGACTTTAGATAGGCCTTAATCACCAAAGAATCTCTTTTACGGGGAATGATATCAAATATTTTCAATGTCTTCTCTGTAAAAGCAAAGACCCCACATTACAGATTTGCTTAGGAAGCACTGGAAAAGAGACGCTTTTCTTTATTCCTTATAAAAATGCTCTCATTGATGTATATATAATAAATATTCTTTTTAAGAATACTATCTACAAACACCTGAAATGTTAGATACGCCTTATTACGACTGTGATTTTTATATTTCTCCATCGTATAATTTTTACCTAACACACCCAATATTTGTTCCTTAGGATCTATTTCTCTACTTGTCTGAGCATTTCCTATAGTAATATACAACAGACTAATAACAATTATTACCACCTCTATTCTTTTCATCACTTGCTGCTTTAAGGATCATATTTTTTTCTCGAAAAAGACTTTTATCTCTATACGTTTTTAGAAGTCTCTAACCCATCCCATAAGAGATATTGGTAATATTCCAAAGGTCTTCTACCTCCATCAAATTTCTTTAAAGAGATAGACATAGCCATGATAAACTGCGATATGAACTCATGCTGTGTTATGTTTATTTTTCTCATTACCTGATAATTTATTATATTCTGTATATAGTTCCGCCATACTTTCTACTAAATCACCATCATAACTTTCTCCAGCTTTTTCTTTATCAAGTTCTGCAAAAATAAGAGCATGGACATTTTTCATGAATAATAGTCTTTGCAATATACAATTCAGATCCTTTTTCTTAATAAATTTTTCATTCAATACTATTCTATAATTACCTTTGTCTAATCTTTGTCGTATAACCATTTTCTATATCTGGTAGTTCTTCTTTTGAAAAAGTAACATGATATTGAGGAGAATTTTTGAAAAATTTAAAATATATGGAGCTATATTACTTCCTGCTTCATCTAAAGAAGATATATAAGCCTTTATTCTTATTCAATTCTTCTAATTGCTCACGATTTCTTTTCACACAAGGAGGAATATCTTCATAATAAATATGCCTATTTTCTTCGTCTTCCAAATCAATATCTCGTGGCAATATCAACCCCTCCTCATTATAATGATCTTTTGTTCCTAATAACGTCTCAAATAATTTCGTTTCCATAAGACGTCTTAATTCGTCTAAGGGAAAGGTATGTCTATGGAAATGGGATATTCAAGCGCTGGAACTTTCTTTTTCTTAGCAGTAAATACGACCTCTGCAAGATAATAAATTTTTCTCATTGCATTGATCACATAATTCCTTATCATATTGTCCTGATCTTTCTTTTTCAAATCGAGTTGCCAAACTATGAGGAGAATCTAATTTATATATGCTTTGCCCACACTTATCACATTTTGGAGATTTATTATCAAGTCTTTTAAGTTCAAGCTGTTCTATCTCATTCTGATACATAGCGAGCTCAGGAGCCTCATCTAAATAAAAACGTCTTAAAAAGAGGCCGAAAAACTTTTGGTTCTGTTTCTATTTTCCTCTGATAGAAAATTCCTTTTGATCAGATTTCTTTTTGGGACAAAAACAATTTTTCCCTTTGACTCCTTCAGTTGTCTTCTCAAAAAGCAGAGAAGCTTCCAGACTTTTGTCCTCTCTAAACTCTATCTTTACAGAAGCTAAAGGATGATGTTCTTCACTCATCCCTTCTTGCAAGAATGTTTCCCATTTTGGTACAAAAGCAAGATGATTATGACTATGCCCACTATGTCTTTCACTCTCTGAAAAATCTTTGGGCTTCACTCAAGGAAACAGTCTCATTTCCTTCATTATCTTCCTTCTGACATCCCGTCAAAAGGAAAATACATACTAAAGAAAAATTATTTTTCTAATTTATTAAAAATTTTATAATTAAAAATATTATTTTCAGAATGCAAAGTAAATAATTGATATTCGCAAATTTTTAGTGATAAATTTTAATTCATCCTCTATTAATCCTATCAAAAACCACCTCCCTTTGGGGAGATGGTTTTGTGAATAATTATAACCAATTAAAACATTAAAACTCTGCACTCTGTGGGGTACGTGGATAAGGGATCACATCGCGGATATTAGTCATACCTGTAGTGAAGAGCACCAAGCGCTCAAAGCCCAGACCAAAACCACTATGTACGGCTGTACCGAACTTACGTAGCTCTAAGTACCACCAGAGGGTCTGCTCATCCATACCTAAGTCAGCTATTTTTCTGCTTTGAGTACCCTCATAGCGCTCTTCACGCTGAGAGCCTCCCTACAATCTCTCCAATACCAGGGAAAAAGAATATCCATAGCGCGAACCGTCTTGCCATCCTCGTTCAGCCGCATATAGAAGGCCTTAATCTTGGCAGGATAGTCATAGAGAATCACAGGACACCCGAAGTGTTTCTCTACTAAGTAGCGCTCGTGTTCGCTCTGGAGATCTACTCCCCCATTCATCTATAAGATATTGGAATTTCTTCTTTTTGTTGTGGTTGCAGTTCTTGAGAATTTCCACCGCTTCGGTATAGCTTACTCGCTTGAAGTCGTTGTGGATGACAAACTCTAACTTTTCGATAAGAGACATCTCACTACGCTCCTGCTGTGGCTTTTGTCTTCTCTTCTTCCAAGAAACGCTGGTTTAAGAAATTCAATATCCTCATGACGCACCTCCAAAGTATATTTGAGTACATTCTTGATGAAATCCTCAGCCAAGTTCATATTGTCTATCAGGTCATAGAAAGCCATTTCAGGCTCTATCATCCAGAACTCAGCTAAGTGTCGGGAGGTATTAGAATTTTTCGGCACGGAAGGTAGGGACCAAAGGTATATATTTTGCCCAATGACATTGCAAAGGTCTCTCCTTCGAGCTGTCCAGATACAGTTAGGTTTGTCTCACGACCGAAGAAATCTTTCTTATAATCTACCTCTCCTGTCTCGGTAAGGGGCGGATTCTTTGCATCGAGGGTAGTGACACGGAACATCTCCCCTGCTCCTTCTGCATCGCTTCCGGTGATAATAGGGGTATTGACATAGAAGAAACCCTTTTTCTTGGAAATACTTATGTATAGCATAGGCTAAGGTAGAGCGTACGCGCATGATAGCTCCAAAGGCATTGGTACGCACTCTTAGGTGTGCCTGTTCGCGAAGGAACTCCAAGGAGTGTTTTTAGGTTGGATAGGGTACTCATCAGGATTACAGTCTCCCAAGATGGTCACCTCAGTGGCTTGTACTTCTATTGATTGACCTTTTCCTTGGCTTTCTACTACTTTTCCCTTTAACCTCAATAGCTGCACCAGTGGTGATACGCTTTGAGAGTCTCCTCGGGAGTATGTTCGAAATCCACCACCACTTGTAGGTTGGACAAAGTAGAACCATCGTTAAGGGCTATAAAGCGATTGCTGCGAAAAGTACGTACCCATCCTCTGAGGGTAACCTCTCCTATGTTTGTCTTTTTCTTGTAATAATTCTTTGATACTCATCTTTTTCAGGTAATAGGTAAAGTTGCGTAAGCGAATATGTGAATAATAGATAATAGGAACTATTACTTATTATAATATCCAAATGCAAAGATAGTGAAAAATAGATTCTTTTGTTTTCTCAGAAAGAAACTTTTGAGAAAACATTATATCTTATTGATAAACAATAAGCTATATCCCTCTTTAGAATCGAGGCGCAAAAGGACGGTCTGTGGAGAAGACTTGTATGCCTTTCTCTGCCCATTGATTATAGAGCTGGTCACCTTTGGCCGCTGCTCGCTTGTCCAAGTTGCCCAAAGTTCCCAAGATAGCGGGAATACGTTGCTCATTGAGGGTCTTATATAGACTATCTTCTGCTAAGTGTACTCCTGTGAAGGCAAGGAGTTTTTTTCCTTAGGGAATCCCAGTCTCAAGGATACGGTCTAATTCCGCTTGGTTACGTACTGTTACCGAGATAAGCATCTCGGGAGCTACCTTGTGGAGTGCTTTGGCTTGTTCTACATTGTAGCTAATAAGCACTACCTGTGCTTCCATCTGTTCGGCTCGAACCAGTTCAGCCACCTTTTTGGTAAGAAATACCCTTTTTGAAGTCCAGCATCAGATAAGCACCATGCTGCTTGCTCCAGCTCAGTACATCCTTGAGCATAGGGATAGGAAAAGTGGTTTCTTGGCCAAAATCGTCCTTGAGTCGTACCTTGAGCAGTTCTTCGGTGCTCATCTGCGATACGATACCACTTCCGGTGGCGGTACGTCCAAGCTTGTCATCATGCATGAGGAAGAGGTCGCCATTGGTACTTTCAAAGATATCTATCTCAAAACTGTGAATCCCTTTTTAGAAAGGTGCTGAATGGTCTGTAAGCAATTCTCTGGATAGCCTTTTGATTCCCTTTCCTGCACGGTGAGCGGAAATAATGGGTTTCTGCGCATAATATATGGCATTGGTGATTTCCTTCTGGGGAACTATCTGTCCTGAAGAGGAAGCATTTTTTTACAAGAGACTCCTGCGATAAGGAGTAGGAATAATACAATAACTTTTTCATCTTTTTATACTATTGATTGGTAGAGAATAGGACTTCGGTAATACTACCAAAGTCCTATATTTTTTTGTTTTACTTGATCTATGCAGTAAGCAGGTGTTGGGTAAATCCGGATTTGGTGAGTTTCTCCTGTGCATAAGCACGAGTAACAACCAATGATTTTTTCCTCTGTTCCTGGTAGTTGGAACATCGCATCGGTAAGGATACTTTCACAGAGAGAACGCAATCCACGGGCACCGAGCTTGTACTCCAAAGCTTTTTCTACGATGAAGTTCAGAGCTTCTTCCTCAAAAGAAAGAGCTATATCATCCATACCGAAAAAGCTTGATATACTGCTTTTATAATCGCATTCTTAGGTTCGGTAAGAATCATTCTAAGAGTGGATTCATCCAATGGATTCATATAGGTGAGCACAGGCAATCGTCCGATGATTTCAGGAATCAATCCAAAATCCTTCAAGTCCTTATGAGTGACATACTGTAAGAGGTTTTTTGTCATCCACACGAGTCTCCTTGGAAGTATTATAGCCCACCGCTTGGCGGTTCATACGCTTAGCGATAATCTGCTCAATACCATCGAAAGCACCTCCTGCGATAAAGAGGATATGTTCGGTATTGACCTCTATATATTTCTGATCAGGGTGCTTACGACCTCCCTTAGGGGGAACATTTACGATAGAACCTTCTAAGAGCTTCAGTAGGGCATGCTGTACCCCTTCTCCTGAGACATCGCGAGTGATGGAAGGATTGTCTCCCTTACGAGCGATTTTGTCGATCTCATCGATAAAGACAATACCTCGTTCGGCTCTATCCACATCATAGTCAGCTGCCTGTAACAAGCGGGTAAGGATACTTTCTACGTCCCTCTCCTACATAGCCCGCCTCAGTGAATACAGTAGCATCCACGATGGCCAAGGGTACATTGAGCATTTGGGCAATAGTACGCGCCATAAGGGTCTTCCCTGTTCCGGTCTGTCCTACCATCACGATATTACTCTTTTGGATCTCTACTTCATGCTCATCTCTTTCCTGTAGCAATCGCTTATAGTGATTGTATACAGCCACAGAAAGCACTTTTTGGTGGCCTCCTGACCGATGACATATTGATCTAAAAAAAGCTTTTTGATTTCAGTAGGTTTCTTTTAGCAGTAGATCCTTGTTCATGGCCATAATGGCTTTCTTCTTGTTGTTCTCAATCTCAGAACGCCAGATACTACCTGCCTGCTCTATACAATAGTTACAGATATATACATTGCTCTCACCCCGCTGGAGACCAAGAACACATCCTTGCCCGAGTGTCTCCCACAGAAAGAACATACTTCAGTTGTTGTACTCATAATATTCGAATTAATAAGGGTTATTAGTTACGAGTAAGTACCTCGTCAATCATACCGAAGTCTTTAGCTTCGCTGGCTATCATCCAGTAGTCACGGTCACCAGTCTGGATCACCTCTGTCAAGGACTTACCTGAATGATGAGCTATGATTTGAGCCAATTCTTCTTTGATCTTGAGGATCTCACGAGCGGTGATTTCTATATCACTGGCTTGTCCCTGAGCGCCTCCCTAAGGGCTGGTGAATCATCACACGGGAGTGAGGAAGCGCCGAACGCTTTCCTTTGGCTCCAGCACAGAGCAGTACTGCTGCCATAGAAGCGGCCATCCCTGTACAAATGGTAGCCACCTCTGGCTTGATGAACTGCATAGTGTCATAGATTCCTAAGCCTGAATATACCTCTCCCCTGGAGAGTTGATGTATATCTGAATGTCTTTGCTCGCATCCAAACTTTCCAAAAAGAGCAACTGCGCTTGTATAATATTGGCCACATGGGAGTTGACATCTGTCCCCAAGAAGATGATTCTATCCATCATCAAGCGGGAGAACACATCCATCTGGGTTACATTCAGTTGCCTTTCCTCCATGATATAGGGAGTCATACTACTGATGATCTTGTCATAGTAAGTACTGGAAACTCCACGATGTTGGGTGGCAAATTTTTTTAAATTCTTCTGAATAGTTCATTTTTTCTCTAATTAATGTTGGTGTTGGTGAGAGTAGAATTTTTTTCTATAAAAGCATCTACATCTATTTCAATCTTATTAAGATTGGCTTTTTCCTTATAGAACTGAATAAGTTTACCTCCAGTAAGTTCTCTGTGGATACGATTAAGTTCCTGTTCGTTCTTAAGGGTATTGTTCACAAAAGTATCTATCTGAGCTTGTTCTACATCAGTAAGCCCATAACGAGCTATCTGAGCACGAATAGCCTTCTCTGCGAATTCACGAATCTCAGGATAGGTCACCTGCAGGTTATTTTCCTGAATTATCTTACCTTCTATAAGCTGATAGCGCAAGCCTTTTTCTGAATTCTTATAATCCTCAGCAGCTTGTTCTTCAGTGATAGGATTTTCGCTAGTTACTTGAATCCATCTTATTAGGAATTCCTTAGGTAGGTCAAAGGAGGTTTTTCTATAAGCATCTCTGTAGCATCGTCCAATAGGCGTGTATCGCTATTGACAGTGAACTCCTCACGGATACCTTCTTCTACTTTCTTACGGAAATCCTCTTCGGTAGTGATATTTTCATTTGGATATAGCTGAGCAAAGAAAGCTTCGTCCATAGTAGCCAAAAACTACCTCTTGAATACTTTCTATAGTGAAAGTAACTTCAATATCCAAAGAGTGAACCACTTCATGAGGTACTCCCAAGGCCTGCATTAGTACATGTGGATCCTTGAAAAGTTCCTTGGTAGAGAAGGAAAGCTGATCTCCTACAGCTTTGTCTTTGATTACTTCAAAAGCTTTGTCTGTAAGTGCTTCTGCAAGGAAGCTATATTCCTTATCTATATTCTGAGCCTCATTGAAGAAGACCCCACTGATCTGGCTATTTTTTTAGCTACCTTCTCGGTAGGAACGAGCGAACCAAAGCGAGTGCGTAGGTGTTCTATCTGAGTATCCACCTCTTTGTCAGTTACTTTGATTTGATAATAATCAATAGGGGTAGAAAGATCGATGGAGAATTGTGGTGCAAGACCTATTTCGAAGACGAAAGTATGGTGATCACTATCCCAATTCACCCTCAGGGGCATTCTCTTTAGGGATAGGCTGTCCTAATAGCTCCAATTTTTTTCATCACTTACGAACTTGTTCAAAGAATCACTAATGAGCTTATTTACCTCATCCACTTGAATAGCTCTCCCATATTGTTTCTTAATCATTCCCATAGGGATATGTCCCTTGCGGAATCCTGGGATAGAAGCATTTTTTTGCGGTAAGAGTTCAGAGCTTCATCTACTTTTTTTCTGGTAATCAGATTTGTCAATCTCTAAGGTAATCACGGCATTGAGCGCGTCTATTTGTTCCTTGCTAATATTCATTAGGGTTGATTTTTAATTCATGAAAAATTCAGTTGGCAAAAAGTACTACAAATTATTGATTGTACAAAAATTTTTTTGACAAAAAAATTTATTCGACGACAATTCCACGATACAATAAATAATTGGATTATTCCCTTTTTAAGTGTAGGAAAAAGAGGATTTAAAAGTAATTTTGATTTGGCTTCAATATTTTTTTATTGATTCTCAAGAGGTTAAGAACAGGGGTACAATGGAGAGAACTTCCAATTGAGGTCTATTTTGAAAAAGGAGAAATCTCTTGGCAAAATGTCTATTACTACTTCAACAAATGGAGTAAAAGATGGTAGCTTTCAGCGAATATGGTTAAATCTATTAAGCAAGAAAAAGAAAGTTAGATATGTCTTGCGTTCAATTGGATGGTAGTCATACACGTACACAAAGGTCTATTTCTCAATGCTGATGCAGGATTTGATAGCAAATCTCTTAGAGAGTTTTTTTAGAAAGCAAAGAAATTACAGCAAATATTAAACCTAATCCCCGAAATGGAAAGCAACCAGATGTTTATTTTTGATGAGAATTTGCAGAAGAATAGATACAAAATGATTGGTCTGATGGATATAAATACTTAATAATACACATGTATCTTGATATAACTTGGATAAGAATACTCATATTTGAGTTTATCTCCAAGTTTCTCAAAAAAACTTAAACTCATTTATCCTAAAAAAATATAACTTATTGATTACAAATATAATACAGAATACTTGGAAACAAATATTTTTTTAATAAGTCTATCATAAAAAAATCAACATCTGTTAAAGAAATACGAATTTATCTCGTATTTCATTCTTACTTTTGTAGAAGTAAAAAAATTTATTATTATGGAGAATGTAGCAAAACTCATTTTCGAAGGGAAAGAATATGACTTTCCCATTGTGGTAGGCACTGAAGGGGAGAAAGCGGTAAACATTGAAAAAGTTACGCGCCCTAACTGGACTAATTACTTTAGACTCTGGCTACAAGAATACAGGTTCTTGTGAGAGTGCCATTACTTTCCTCGACGGGGAAAAAGGGATCCCTACGCTATCGTGGGTACAATATCGAGGATCTCGCAGCCAAGGCGGAGTTCCTAGAGGTAGCCTATCTGCTTATCTTTTGGAGAACTTCCTACTATGGAGCAGTACGATGATTTCAAGCGTACTATCCACAAGTATACTTTTAGTTCATGAAGAAATGCGCCAAATTCTCAATGGTTTCCCTAAGGCAGCACACCCTATGGGGGTACTCTCTGCAGCTACCAGCGCTCTTACAGCCTTCAATCCTATTCCAGTAAATGTGAAGTGTGAAAAAGATGTATACCAAGCGGTATGTAAGGCTATTGCCAAGGTGACTATCATTGCCACTTGGGTATACCGTAGGCGTGAAGGGCTCCCTCTAAACTATTACAACAATGAGTTGGGCTATATAGAGAATCTGTTCCAGTTATTCTTCTCCATTCCTACAGAAAAGTACCAAATCAATCCTATAGTGGTAGCTGCTATGAATAAGCTTCTTATCCTGCATGGGGATCACGAACAGAACTGTTCTACTCTACTGTACGCTTGGTAGGTTCTTCCGAAGCTGGTCTTTTTCGCCAGTATCTCCTCTGGGGTTTCTGCCCTCTGGGGTCGCTTTGCATGGTGGGGCGAATCAGGCAGTTATCGAAATGTTGGAAGAGATTCATGCCGACGGGGGCGATGTGGACAAGTTCATCCGCAAGGCCAAAGACAAAGACGATCCTTTCCGCCTTATGGGCTTCGGACACCGTGTATACAAGAACTTCGACCCTCGTGCCACTATTATCAAAGCCGCTGCCGATGATGTGCTCAATGCCTTAGGTATCAATGAGCCTATCTTTGCCATCGCTAAACACTTAGAGAAAGTAGCTTTGGAAGATGAGTATTTCAAAGCTCGCAAACCTATACCCAAATGTGGATTTCTACTCTGGTATCATCTACAAGGCTTTGGGTATGCAACTGGAAATGTTCACTGTACTTTTGCTATCGGCCGCTTGCCTGGCTGGATCGCACAATGGAAGGAAATGCGCCAAGGTGGAGAACCCTATTGGTCGCCCCTCGCCAGGTCTATGTAGGAGCTACACAAAAGACCTTTTGTACCATTAGAAAAACGATAAGTTCATGGAAAGTATTATCTATACCAAAACAGATGAAGCCCCTCTGTTGGCAACACATTCCTTACTTCCTATTATTGAGCGCTTTTGCGCGTCTTCTGGAGTACACTTCGAGCTGAAAGATATTTCCCTTGGCGGGTCGTATCTTTGGCTACTTTCCCGAATACCTCCGCCCTGAACAGCGTGTGGAAGATGCTCTGGCTCTTCTGGGAGATTTGACCAAGGAACCACATGCCAATATCATCAAGCTCCCCAACATCAGTGCTTCTGTACCCCAGCTCAAGGCTGCCATAGCAGAACTACAAGGACAGGGATACGCCCTGCCCGATTACCCTGAGACGGCTAAGGATGACAAAGAAAAGGAAATCAAAACCCGCTATGATAAGGTGAAGGGAAGTGCGGTAAATCCTGTACTGAGAGAAGGAAATTCCGACCGCCGCGCTCCCAAATCTGTGAAGAATTATGCTAAAAAACACCCTCATAAGATGGGGGCTTGGAGTCGCGATTCACAGACGGCTGTAGCCACTATGCAAGTAGGCGATTTCTTCCATAATGAAAAGTCTGTAACCATTCCTAAAGCAGATAAGGTACGTATAGAGTTAGTAACCTCGCAGGGAAACACACTCACTCTCAAGGACGGACTCCCCTTGGAGGCAGGCGAGATTATCGATGCTACCTTTATGAGCCGCAAGGCTCTACTGGCTTTCTACAAGGAGCAATTTGCCAAGGCTAAAGAGAAAGGAGTATTGCTCTCCCTACACCTGAAAGCCACTATGATGAAGGTTTCTGACCCTATTCTCTTTGGCTATGCGGTAGAGACATTCTTCGAAGAGCTTTTCAATAAGTATGCAGAAGACTTCAAAAATCTTGGGATAAATCCTCGCAATGGCTTCTCGGAGGTGCTAAGTAAGATTACAGAACTCCCTTCAGAAAAAAACAGGAAGCTATTGGTAAGGACATTTCCTTAGCCTTCCAGAAGGCTCCTGCTGTGGCTATGGTAAACTCCGACAAGGGAATTACGAACCTTCACTATCCTAACGATGTGATTGTCGATGCCTCTATGCCTGCGATGATACGCAATTCAGGGAAAATGTGGAATGCCCAAGGAGATACTCAGGATACGCTGGCGGTACTACCCGATAGTAGTTACGCGGGCATCTATCAAGTAGTCATTGACTTCGCCGAGAACATGGCGCCTTTGATCCTTCTACCATGGGTTCTGTCTCCAATGTAGGACTGATGGCACAAAAAGGCAGAAGAATATGGCTCTCATGACAAGACTTTCGAGGTGCCTGAGGATGGACAAATAAGGGTAGTCGGTGCCTCTGGGGAAGTATACCTTTCTCATTCGGTAGAAGCAGGAGATATCTGGCGTATGTGCCAAGTGAAGGATGCGCCTGTACAGGATTGGGTAAAACTTGCTATAAGCCGTACCAAAGCCTCCCAAAGTCCTGCTGTTTTTTGGCTTGATATTCATCGTCCTCATGACCGTGAACTGATTAAAAAGTGGAAAAATATTTGGCTGCTTACGATACTAAGGATTTAGACATACGTATTCTCTCTCCTGAAGAAGCTACTTTGTTTTCTTTGGAACGAGCCAAAAGAGGAGAAGACACATTTCTGTTACAGGGAATGTCCTCCGCGACTACCTCACAGACCTTTTCCCTATCTTAGAGCTCGGTACCAGTGCCAAAGTACTCTATTGTACCCCTGATGAATGGAGGAGGTCTCTTCGAGACAGGAGCTGGTGGTTCCGCACCGAAATTGGCGGAACAATTGTTAGAGGAAAACCACCTCAGGTGGGATTCCTTAGGAGAATTCCTCGCCTTAGGAGCGTCCTTAGAGCACTTTGCAGCTACCTATCACAACAACAAAGCCTTAGTCTTAGCCCAAACGCTGGATGAGGCCATAGGGTAGGGTACTCGAAGAAGACAAGTCGCCTAAGTCAAAAAGCAGGAGAACTCGACAACCGTGGTAGTCACTTCTTCTTGGCACTATACTGGGCTGAAGCGCTGGCTGCACAAGGACAAGACGCCTCTCTCCTCAAGAGTTTACTCCTATTGCTAAAGCGCTTCGTCAAAAATGAAGCTCAAATCGTAGAAGAGCTGATGCAAGTACAAGGAGAAAAAGTAGACATACATGGCTACTATCACCCCTCAAGAAGAGAAGACCCTATCAGGTGATGCGACCCAGTAAAACACTTAATTCAATTATTAATGTTCAATGATTAATTATAATTAAAAAATAATTTACAGAAACTAACTGTAGGGGCAAAGTCCGCAAACAAACGGAATATGTGAGGCAATTCACTCTTAAATGAGCTAAAAATTCGCCCCTTAAGTAAACGGAAAATGCCGTTGAATAAGCAGCATTCGCCCCTACAACAACTCAAAAATTCAAAACTAAAAACTAACAACGTATGGCTTTTTGATATAGAAATGATAAAAAAAGGTATATGATCGTATGCCTCAGAGGGTTGATCAAGCCCGAAAGCTCTTAGGAAGACCTCTTACTCTCACTGAAAAAAATACTCTATGCACACCTCTGGGATGCGCTCCCTGCCACGGCTTTCGTTCGTGGTAAAGACTATGTGGATTTTGCCCCTGACCGTATCGCTTGTCAGGACGCTACTGCTCAAATGGCACTCCTACAGTTCATGCATGCTGGCAAATCCAAAGTGGCTGTACCTACTACCGTACACTGCGACCACCTTATTCAAGCCAAAGAAGGCGCCGAAACCGATCTTAAGGTGGCTAACGAACAATCTAAAGAGGTTTTTTTGACTTCCTTTCCTCTGTATCCAACAAATATGGGATTGGTTTCTGGAAACCTGGAGCAGGAATTATCCACCAGATTGTCTTGGAGAACTATGCTTTCCCAGGGGGTATGATGATAGGAACAGACTCTCATACAGTCAATGCAGGAGGTCTCGGAATGCTCGCCATAGGAGTAGGAGGTGCCGATGCTGTGGATGTGATGGCGGGTATGGCTTGGGAACTAAAAATTCCCTAAGCTCATCGGGGTCAAGCTCACGGGTAAGCTCAACGGATGGACTGCCCCTAAGGACGTAATCCTCAGAGTAGCTGATATCCTTACTGTAAAGGGTGGTACAGGTGCTATTGTAGAATACTTTGGCGAAGGGGCTCAATCCCTCTCTTGTACAGGTAAAGGTACAATCTGTAATATGGGTGCCGAGATTGGAGCAACAACCTCTACCTTTGGCTATGATGAGTCCATGCGCCGCTACCTTAAGGCTACTGGACGTGAGGATGTGGTAGCAGCTGCCGACAAAGTAGCCGCCTACCTCACCGCTGATCCTGAAGTATATGCTGACCCTGAGAAATATTTTTGACCAACTTATCGAAATCAACCTCTCTGAGTTAGAGCCTTTCATCAATGGACCTTTTACCCCTGACCGAGGTACCCCTGTAAGCCAGATGAAGGAAGTAGCCCGCGCCAATGATTGGCCTCTGAAAGTGGAATGGGGACTCATTGGTTCTTGTACGAACTCCTCTTACGAAGACCTAAGCCGTGCTGTTTCCGTAGTGAAACAAGCGGTAGATATGGGAGTAACTCCTAAGGCTGCTTTTTGGGATCAATCCTGGTTCAGAACAGATTCGCTATACTATTGTCCGTGATGGCATCATGAAAGTGTTTGAGCAACTCAATACCAAAGTTTTCACCAATGCTTGCGGCCCTTGTATTGGCCAATGGGATCGAGAAGGGCTGAAAAACAGGAGAAAAAAATACTATTATCCACTCCTTCAACTGCAACTTCTCCAAACGTGCCGATGGAAATCCCAATACCCATGCTTTTGTGACCCTCCTGAGATGGTTGCTGCCTTGGCTATTGCCGGACGATTGGATTTTAACCCTATCACCGATACCCTTACCAATGATAAGGGAGAGGAAGTGAAGTTCAAGCCTCCTTACGGAGAAGAACTCCCCACCAAAGGTTTTGCGGTAGATGACCCTGGCTATCAGGCACCTGCCAAAGATGGTAGCCATATAGAGGTAGTGGTATCGCCTACCTCCAACCGCCTACAACTCTTAGAGCCTTTCGCTCCTTGGGATGGAGAGAATATCACTGGGGCTAAGCTGCTCATCAAAGCACAAGGCAAATGTACCACCGACCATATCTCCATGGCGGGACCTTGGTTGCGCTTCCGTGGACATTTGGACAATATCTCCAATAATATGCTCATCGGGGCTGTCAATGCTTTCAATGGCAAAACCAACAGTGTCAAAAATCAGCTTACCGGCGCGTATGACGAAGTGCCTAAGGTACAACGTGCCTACAAAGCGGCTGGGGTGCCCTCAATTGTGGTGGGTGACCAAAACTATGGGGAAGGTTCCTCTCGTGAACATGCGGCTATGGAGCCACGCCACCTCGGGGTAAAAAGCTGTTTTTGGTAAAATCCTTTGCGCGTATCCATGAGACCAACCTCAAAAAAACAAGGTATGCTTGCCCTGACCTTTGCCAACGAGGCCGATTATGACAAAATACAGGAGGATGATACCATCAACTTCCTTGACCTTACTGACTTTGCGCCTAACAAACCCCTACACTTGGAGTTCGTTCACAAGGACGGCAGTAAGGATATTATCCCCTGCAACCACACTTATAATGCTTCTCAAATAGAATGGTTCAAGGCCGGTAGTGCTCTGAATCTGATCGCTAAAAACAAAAAGTAATATAGAAGCCATATACAAAAGAGGCTGTCCCTCCGTGGAGACAGCCTCTTTCTTTTTCTTGATCTCTTTATCGGGTATAGAACCAATAGTCAGAATTCTTAGCACTGGTGAACTTTGTCCAACCACCACCTACATCCTCTACTTTGAAAGGACCATTCTGCAAGAAGAAATTCACTATAGGGGAAAGATAGTTATAGGTAGTCCAGTTGCTACTTGCCGTATAAGTAGCTCCCTTGTCTACAAAACTCACTTGGTTAGTATCGCAAGGCACCGCAAGGGCATCTATGGCATAAGAAACTGTAGCAGAATTTGTACCCCTACGTACTGTAAAACCACAAGCTGCCGTACCCAATAGACATAGAATCCTGCAAACGATACGTTGCAGAAGCATTCCCTTTGGTTACTGTATGGGTTTTGTAAGTATTATAGAGTGCCTTAAGCGCATCCGAAGCATACTGAAAATCTACTGATTTCCACTCATTCTGTGAAGGATCATAAGGCAAGGTAGCATTATTATGCGAAAGGAAAGTTACCTCACTGTTCTTGGTACTGGTGAACTTATAAAGAGTTCCATCACCATTGACATCGGTCATCTGGTAAGGAGCATTCTGTGTCAAGACCTCTACCAAAGGATAGTTGCCGTAGTAATTCCAATAAAAGCCTTGCTCCACAGGAACTATATTTACCTGATCAGACTTTCCTGCCACTGGTAAGAAAATCCAAGAGATAACGCATCTTATAGTTTCTATTATCGTAATAATATATAGTAAAAATTCATCGCAATATCTTCGCTTGGGGAAAGTTTTTCCTAAATAAAAAAATAAGGTGCTATATTACGTGACTTAACCGTCTTATAGAGATTATATATCTTAACAAAGGCAGCATTACTACTACAAAGATCATCTAACATATTAATCTTTATATTGCCATTATAAAAAAATCAAAAAGGTAGGTTGTTATACACCATTCGGGTCTTTATAGAAGCATCATCCGCTGTAATCTCACTATTGTCAGCCGAAAGGGTAAATTCGGAGAAGGTCTTCCCTGCAATAGTAATAGGCTCATAGAGCTTAAACCCATTTTCAGTATAGATATAGGCCTTCTTGATCACAGTAGTCCCTTCTCGGGCTATGAATTGGCGATTGGAGGGTTGTAGTTCGAAATCTACTTCCTTGCCATTTATAGTTACAGGGTAAGCATCTGAAACTTTGAACAAGCTTTGTCTTTCTCTTATTTTTACTGAGATAGGCAGTTGCCTCTCCTCAAAGCTTCCTTAGGGTCATCAGATTGTTAGAGCGTTGCCCTTTGAGGGTGAACACGCCATTTTCGTAGGACTGTATCACTAACTGATTGTCTCCTATTTTTCCCTCCGGAAAGAGTGCAGAAGGTTCTACGAATTGGTGCAATACCTTGTTATAGGTATCAAAAAGTAAGGATAGATTTCTCACTAAAGTTAAGGGTATAGAGGGAAGTATCTTCCTCGGTGGTAGCCTCCGATAGGGCGGTTACGTTCCCTTCGTGGAACTTAAGGATATAATTGTACCCTCCGTACTGTTGTCCTGTACCTACATACATGGAGAGCAACCATCCATTGGGAGCTCCTTCCAAAAGGTTCACATACTCAGTGGAAGTCTCTCCGGTTCGCTTGGCATAGCTATTGCCCTTGCCATAGACAGCTTCTTCTTCCTGACTACAGGAGACTAGCAGGCAGGCAGCTAAGCACATATATATATATTTCTTCATATCGTTCTAAAAAAATTCTAATGGTTATACATTACCAATTGTAAGTTGAAAAAAATTCAAATTAGGTAGGTTGACATGGTGGGCTTGTACTTCTTTGCGAAGTTTTTCTAAATCCACACCAAACTCTTGGCTGAAGTAATTCTTAACAATTTCTAACTTTTTTTCAAGAGGATTTCCTTTCCTGTATACTGGGCATCGGTTTTTATTTTTACCATCAGCCGTAGCAAGTGCTTCTTCCCATATAAAGCCTCTTTTTGAGTATCTGAGTTTTCCAAGCGGTGTAGGCAGCATCATCCAAGCCATCTCCATCGGTGTCCGCAGTGGCATCTGTCGTTTCACATCCACATTGGTCTTTCTGATAGAATACGATATAGTGAGCGATGAACTCAACAAAGTCCTCATGCACATTGTCACTAGAATAGGGACTGATAAAGCCCTGACTTGAGATAGTTTTTGAGTAGTGAGATTCCAAGATCTTGTCCAAGATCCCCCTTATACTCTGCCGCACAGAGCTTCTCATACTCAGGAGGTATTTGCTTGTTTTGTTCCAATATATGAGAAGTCTCATGGTAGATAAGCCTTTAGCAGGTTGTTATCCATATCCTTACGCTTACTATCATCATGAGTATTGGGTTCTATATAGTTGACCCCCAGCAGTTCTAGGCGTATCCCTGCGGTCGCCAACCCATTATAGGTTCCCCCTTCACGTGCATAGGCATAGGACCCTATCAACGTAATTTGTTTGGTTACATATTCCTCCATGAACTTCTTAGGTACTACCTTGGAGTAAGGTTGGTAGTACATATAGTCTATGAGGTTCACCATCTCCAATGCCTTTTGAGTAGAAGGAGGCGTTACATAGGTAAATTGGTTTCTATTGATATCATTCTCAGGGTATCTATAGTTGATATTCACGTTGTAAGGAATGGTCAGTTTTTGATTGATATACCTATCTAATTCAGATTGGTTTTTGGCTTGCTCCTTTGTGGTAAGTTGCACCACACTATTGTCTTTATCTGGATTGTCTTTCTGACAAGAGAAAAGAAAGAGGGCAAGGAATGGAATTATACATATTTTTCTTCATACTGAAATCATTTTTATCTTGGGTTTTGTGTCATTCCGGCTGCTGCTACATCCACAGGGATAGGCAGGGTACGTCGGTTATCTTCCTTAGTAAGTACCTCCACTATGTGAGCATTCCCGTCTATATCCATCTGGTGGCGGTGGATTTCTATGCCATAGCGGCGAATATCATACCAGCGCAAGCCTTCTCCTAGGGTAAGTAGTCTACGACATTGTAAAAGGAAGTGCAAAAGATTTTTCCTGATCATTATCTATAGTGAATTCTGGAGAAAGTCGCTTCTTCTGGGTAGCATGACTCAGTTTAGAGGTAGGATCATAGCTTGAATAGGGGATATTTTTGGTATCCAGAAACAATCTGACTCATGGTGAACTGAGGTTCATCCATAAAGTAGGCCTTAGCAAAAAGGTTCAAGTCCGCAACTGCTCCTGTATAGTTTTTTTCTGAAGAATGCGAGCTTCCGCACGTATCAGAAGAGTCTCATCCGTGGTAAAAAGGACAATTTGGGTATTATTACCTGTATAGGTAGGATATTTGGTATAAATATACTTGCTGGCATCTACACGGAAGGACTCATATTGTTTATCCTTGTAGTTATTAGTCCAAAGGTTATTCGCATCGCGGAAGGTCTCTCTTACAGCAGTACCTCTGGAGTGTGCAAAGCGACCTACTGTCTGTCCATCGATAAAGCGGCGAGCATAGGAAGATACAGAGGCGAGCATAAGGTTTGCCTCTACCCTTCACGGGTGTATTCCTTGGCATGAGGGTCATTGTTCCCCAAAGCTTGGAAGGCAATCCAGTTACGCAAGTTGGTAGGAGTATCTCCTAATACCTCGGTTGCCATCTGCTCTGCCTTAGCCCATTTAGTATAATACAGATAGAAACGAGCGGCAAAAAGCATAGGCTGCTTTTTTATTAAAATGCATCTTAGGTACTTTATAGTAAGTATCATCAAGCAAAGGAAGTCCTTCTGTTAGGTCTTTTTCTATATACTGATATACCTCTGCTACGGTATTACGAGGACGTTCAGCTCTGAAGTTATTGATTGGAAAAATCTATATAAGGTACTCCAAGGTCTGTTGTACTTGTCTGGGCATTATAGGGCTTACCAAAAAGGTTTACCAAGACAAAATGAGCATAAGCTCGTGCCACTAAGGCTTCTCCCTTAGCTGCTCTCAGCTGAGGAGAATCACCCAGCTTTGTAATAGCCTCCAAGGCGGTATTGGCATGATAGATAGCGCGATAATGGTCTTCCCATAGAGTACGCAAGCCATCTATATAGTTATATTCATGCATATCCTTATGCCAATAGACAAGCTCTTCGATAAAAAGAAAGTGTCTTGGCATTGGTTGCACCTATATCGTCTATATTATCCGAGGAAAATTCGGTAACTACCGCTGGGGTCGAGGTAGGATAGGCACTGACCAAGAGCTTTTGCACTTTATCCGCACTATCGACTGTCACCCTACTATCGGGGTCTTTATCCAAATATTTGTCGCAGGCCACCACACTGAGCAGTAGCATTAGTATAAAAAGGAATCTTATTTCTTTTCATGTGAATATTTTTTTAGGTTATAGTCCCTACACGTATACTGAAGGTAAGCTGCTTAGGCGTAGGGATGAAAGAGCTACTTGCCGAAAAACTCCCGGATCAGCTCCGTTAAGCTTCTTATCAGCATAGAGTAAGAAAAGGTTTGTTCCTTTGTAGCTTGAAACTTAGACGCTTGATTTTCATATCACGAAGCGTTTCTTTATCAAAGTCATAGGAGAGAGAAATCTCTTTCAAGCGAATGAAATCTCCCTTGGCTATACGTGCATCGGAATAGTTATAAGCCGTATACGCGTACTCCAAAGTAGGAATTGCATAGAGCTGATAAGCAGAAGCAATAGCAGGAATATCGGTTCTGTTCTCATCTCCTGGTTGCATCCAGCGATTTTTTTGAACTCTTTTGGCATAGCAACCATGTCACTAGGAGAAGTATTGGAGTCATTGATATACTTTGATGCTTTGAAAGAAGCTGGTAAGCGCAATACATTTCCAAAAAGAGTAAGTAAGGAGTACATTAAGAGATATTCTCTTATACTTGAATAGGTTCCCCAAACTTCCTACATCAGTAGGGCGGGTAGTTCCTGAATACTTCAAGAACTCCAAGTTGTCTCGTTGGTCAAGGCGCAACCCATCTATAGTAGTATTTCCATTGGAGTCAGCAAAGGTAGGAAGTCCATCTTTATTAAGCCCACGGAAAGGAATAGAGAAAAACAGAACCCTACAGGGTAACCTTGCTTAGAGAAACCTGTTCCCTTCACCATATCCTCTATCGTTGCCTCTACATAGAGTTTGGTGATTTTATTGTCATTTCGGGCATAGACGAAGGTAGTTACCCAGGAGAAGTCTCCTATGGTAAGGTTCTTAGTCTGGAGACTCAAATCCACTCCTGAGGAGCGCATCGCAGCTACGTTGCCCTGAACGAATTACCGTTCCATTAAGCCCTTGTGAAGGCACACGCCCGATAAGGTCATAGTTATTACGAGTATACCAGTCAAAAGCAAGGTTGATTCGGTTCTTGAAAAGCCCCATCTGTACCCCTAGATTGAGTTCCTCTTTTTTCTCATAGGTAAGATCATGATTGGCAGCTTCGCTGATACGCAAAGCGGTTTCTTGGAAGCGATCTGCACTACGCCATGGACGCTCCCCTATAATCTTGGCCAAGGAGTTGCTCACTGAAGGACTCTCAGGGGTCATCCCAAAAGATCCTTTGAAAGAAAGAGCTGAAATAGGCTTTGAGCTTAGGGAAGAATTTTTTTCCTGAGAAATATTCCAAGTGAGAGCAAGGTTCCATGTAGGCATCCAGCGGATATAGCGAGAAGCCGCAAACTTGTTGGAGGCATCGGTACGGGAGAGTCCCATTGAAAATATATTTATCCTTGTAGGAGTACATTGCGTTGGAGAAGAAAGCTACATTGCGTGTAGTGGTACGGGTAAGGGTGTAGTAGTTGGTTTTTATTCTCCTGCATCTGCTTGAAGGCCCTCATAGGAGAAGTAGGACATATCACCCAATTCGTAAAGCAACCCTAAGTTTTGATTCCAGTCTTTATTACGATAGATATCACTAGTCTCAGCACCTCCCAAAACTTGTATCTTGTGAATACCTCCTGAGAAAGCATCTCTATAATCTATGGTACCACGGAAATCCTTACCATTGAGGATACTTTTCGCTCTTTTCACGAATTCCCCCTTCAGGAAGTACAGTACGCTTTTACGTCGAAATCATCATAAGGGTCTTCATAGAGGTAGTTATTATTATTAATCATGGTAACATTATCCATCGCTCTATAAGCTCTCACCAAGTTCGATCTTTCGGTTTGGTTCAACTCTTGAGAAATATTTTTGGTAGCGAATCGCAGCCAGTCCTACCGCAGTTACCTTAGGAGAGATTTTTCCAAGAGAGTTGTCCCTGTATCTTGATATCGCCTATATGAGTATTGGTATAGTTATTCTCCATTTCCTCGAAGATATTCAAAGGCGCATAGCGATAACGGTAAGAAGCATCTGGATCCATAGTACGAGAAGCGTTCAGTGCATACGAATAAGGATTCAGCGAGAAAGCTGAGGACACCTTTCCAGATACGCCATCTACAGAACCAGGAGTCTTATTCTCACGATAAGAACCATTGGCAATTAAGTTGAAGGAAACGCTCTTACTAAGCTTATAGTTCGCGTTAATGTTGGCTGTATACCTATTATTATTGGTGAAGCGCATCCATCCTGGGTCATTGATAATTCCCACAGAAGCATAGTAAGAAGCTTTTGTCGGTACCAGTGGAGATACTTACGGAATGGCTTTGTAGAATGTTTGTTTGGAAAAGTCAGGGAAAACCAGTCAGTATTGCGCATCTCAGCAGCTCTTAAGAAAGCTTCTTTAGCTTCATTTGTATTGGCAAGACCATAACCGGAAGGAGTTGCAGTATTGAGCAAACTATACATACGGCCTATCTCCCCATAGTGACGACGGTTCCCCATCTCTACATAGGTAGCATTCCCTCGCTTCATCATCTCCATGAAGACATCCATTTGGTCTTGGGAGTTCATGATATTGAAGTTGTTATAGGAAGGAATGAGCCTAAAGGTAGATTCATTGGTATAGGAAATACTATTGGTGCCCTTAGACCCTTTGCGGGTATTGACTACCACTACCCCTGCTATGGCGCGAGGCCCATAGATGGAAGTAGCAGAAGCATCCTTGAGCACACGGAAAGTATCAATATCATCAGAAGATAGTCCTCCCAAGGCTGAGGCAATAAGCGTTTTGGCATCAGAAGAGGAAAGAGCATCAGGACTAAGCTCTACTCCATCGTCCAGAATGATCCCATCCACTACCCAAAGAGGCTTGTCTCTCCATAGATAGAAGAAGGACCACGCACATTGGTACGGGCTACAGATTCCCCCGTAGTAGAGGAAGTAGGTTGAGCCTTTGTTGTAGTTGATTCCATAACCACATCCACTGTGGTGGATTCCCCCTACAGTGCGCTCTACAGTATGCATCCCCAAAGAGGAAAAATACCAAAATGTCAGTACTTTTGGCTAAAATCGTATACCCTCCCTTAGCATCGGTCTGGGTAGTACGTGAGGAATCCCCTTGAGAGAAACCACGACTCCTTGCTGTGGTAAGCCCTGTGAGTTCTTAACGGTCCCACTGATGGACTTCTCTTGTGCAAAAAGTGTGAATCATCCCCAGAAGGGAAAAACAGTAAGCAAATGCTTATTTTGATTCGCATAAATTTGAGTTTTTATTTTTTTAGGCCAAATTTACGAGTTTTTACGAGACTGACGAGTTTTTTTCTTCCTTTTTAAGAAAAATAAGGCTTTTTTATAATTATTCTAAGCAATAATTGATAGTCAGTACTCAATAATCATGGGTTAGTATCTTAAAAAGAAGACTTTCGAATCTTCAAAAGTCTTCTTTTTAACATATTTACTCTATTTCTCATTCATCGCTATCAATTGATAGCTTTCCTGATGGTAACTAACCTCTACAGCCTCAGATTTCTCCTCTTTCAACCGCTTCTTCTAATGCTTTGATTGTAGTATCCAAGTCGGCATAGGAAAGTGCATCATTGAGGAAATAACTTTCGTAACCACTTGGAGGGAGATAGATACCACGAGAAAGCATGGCATGGAAATATCTTTTAAATCGCTGGTGATCTGCGCGCTGTGCTGAAGCAAAATCGGTTACAGGTTCTTCGGTAAAGAATACCGAACACATGGAGCCAAAACGATTGATCTGATGGGGGATTCCCTGCCTGGGTAAGTACCCTATCCAAGCCTTCATGCAGATAGGCTGTCTTCTTGCCTAAGCTCTCAAATACCCTCAGAGCGCTTCTCTATCTCGGTAAGCATCGCCAAGCCTGCACTCATGGCCAAAGGGTTTCCACTAAGAGTACCTGCCTGATAGACGGCTCCCAAAGGTGCCAAGTGATCCATAATCTCATTGCGTGCTGCAAAAGCAGCCACAGGCAATCCACCACCCTATTACTTTCCCAAAGGTAACAATATCTGCGTTGATATGTAGCGCCTCTTGAGCTCCTCCTTTGGCCAAGCGGAAACCTGTCATCACCTCATCGAAGATAAGGAGAGTACCCTCTTGGTCACATAGTGCTCGTAGCGCTTCCAAGAACCCTTCTTTAGGCAATACACAGCCCATATTTCCCGCTATAGGTTCTATGATAAGAGCAGCTATCTGTTTGGGATGTGCTGCAAAAGAGTTGTTTTTACAGAATCAATATCGTTGTAGGTAGCCAATAGTGTATCCTTGGCCGTTCCTTGGGTGACCCCTGGGCTATTAGGAACTCCAAAAGTGGTAGCCCCACTACCTGCAGCAATAAGGAAAGAATCCGAATGACCATGGTAGCATCCCGCAAACTTGATGATCTTTTTCCCGCTGGGTATAGCCACGAGCCAAACGAATAGCACTCATACAAGCTTCTGTACCACTATTGACAAAGCGTATTTTATCTACATTGGGCACCATAGAAAGGGCTTTTTGAGCAATTTCTGTCTCTACCTCAGTAGGCATCCCAAAGGACGTACCGCGCTTAGCTCGCTCAGTTACCGCTTCAATAACGGGAGCATAGGCATGACCAAAGAGCAGAGGCCCCCAGGAGGCTATATAGTCGATGAGCTTATTCCCATCGGCATCGTATAGGTAAGCCCCTTGGCATATTCTACAAAAAAATAGGGTTGCCTCCTACGGCATTGAAAGCGCGTACGGGAGAGTTCACCCCTCCTGGAAGCACTTGTTGTGCTTCGTGGAATAATTCACTACTTCTCTTGTATTGTAACATCTTTTTGAATCTTTTTCGTTGGTGCAAAAGTACAAAATTAATAGGGAATGGTCAATGATTCCCCTTTAATTTTTTCGTTCCTTGTGGCAAGCTAAGGAGTACACTTACGGCATTTCCTCCAAAACCAGTAGCATTGACAAGTATTTTTCTTCAGAGGTCTTGAGAGGTTTGGGGCAAAGTAGGGCACTGCTAAAAACTGCTGATACTGGAGCATAAGCACCGCCATTTCCAAAGCTAAAAGCACCACTGGAGGCAAAGGTATGTCCCTATCTTCCACTTGTTGGAAGTGAGCAAAGGAAGATTCTCTCCAAATACTTCCCTTAGTGCATGATATTCTGCCTCATCCCCCTTGATCGTTCCCTGTACAATGGGGTATCACCACATCTACCTCAGCAGGATTCAACCCTTGTAAGGCCTGCCGCATGCTCCTTTGTAGGGGCTTCTGCCTCGGGAGAAATGGCTACCGGATGAGTGATGACCTCAGTAGCATAGCCTATTCCTATGATTGTCGCCAAGGCGTTGGGTTTATCTCCTTTCTCTATAGCAAATACAGCACTTCCCTCCCCTAGTACCATAGTGTTCTTGTGCTTTTTCCAAAAGCAAAGGCAAGCAAGGATAAGTATCACCAAAAGAACCATATATCTTAAGAGCCTTCATCTGGGCAAGGGTAAAAGGAGTCAAAGGAGCCTCACTCCCCCTACAAGAAAACCTTCTGCCATATCAGCATGAAGCCATGCTACCGCATTGAGCAAGGCATGTAGTGCTGTAGAACAAGTGATAGAGTGAGAGATGGCCACCCCTTGTCCTTTGGCATCCTGCATCACCCAAGAGGCAATATTACCCAAAGAAGTAGTCAGCGAGGCCAAAGGTGCACATTTGCCCTGTGCAAGATAGTCTTGGTGATATTGTTCAAAGAGAGTCGTAGCTCCTCGGGAAGAACCTATATTGACCCCGAAGTCCTTACCCTGCTCCCAGCCCGCCTCCTGCAAGGCCTGCCGCGAGGCATATAGCGCATAGAGTACCGTAGGATCTACACTTCTATATCGGGCATTTTTCCTGCCGTATCTCTCTGACCAAAGCATAGCTTTCCTCCTGCAATTTCCCTACAGGAAGCTGCTCCTCGCCTACTTGTTGTCCCTACAAGTAATGGTTTATCACTGAGATAATTCCTCCAGATATCTGCTCTGTATGCTCCTAATGGAGAGATACTCCCCATTCCTGTAATAGATATATTGGTTTGCATGTGTTTTTTTATCATTTTCAAAGGGCTACAAAATTACGATTTTTTACCAAACTATCCAATAAAAGAGTAAATTACCTCATATACTTCACTTGTGTAGACTCTACCCTTCCGTTTTGATATCAATGTAATCACTTTTATCATTTATCAGGACATAACTCTGCTCACCGTTCACTGCTCACTATATAAAAAAATAAAACCTTATACTTCTTTGGGTATGTCCTAAAAATGACGTACTTTTGCGGTGCTATTTGTAGTTATTAGCCAAATCCATATTTTTTGAAACGAATATCTATTACAGAAATCAACCGCTTAGCACTGCCCTGCCCTTGTTTCTGGAGTGATAGAGCCACTTATATCACTTACCGACACCGTTATGGCTGGACATATCGCCCTGAATACAAAGGAAGTCCTCGGGGCAGTGGGCATCGTTTCTTCTTTTCTGACCTCCTTGGTATGGATATTCATTCAAAGCAGTCGTGCCATCACCTCACAAGTAGCCTATGCTTATGGGCAGGACAAGCTCAACCAGCTCAAAAGCTTAGTAGCACAGATCCTTACTCTCTCCTTGGGGCTTTCACTGTTGTGCTCTATCTTGGCATTTTTCACCAGAGAGGTAATCCTAACCAATTTCTACGATGCGGATGGCATTCTCTTGGATTATTGCTTGGATTACTTTCGCATCCGTGTGTGGGGATTCCCCTTTACCCTGCTAACCCTGACTATACACAGTATCTTCCGAGGGATGCAGAACACCTCTTGGTCTATGTATATCAGCATCTTGGGTGGGGTTATCAACTTGGTATTCAACTATATTTTTCGTTTTTTGTCCTCCATTGGGATATCAAAGGGATTGGCTTGGGCGAGCCTATTAGCACAAGGGGTCATGTTTGCTGTATCCTTATACTTCCTCTATGAGAGAACCCCTTACCGCTTTATTCTCACCAAGTCGCTACACCCTAAATTCTTCCAGAGCCTGCGCATGAGCTTTGACCTAATCATACGCTCATCCTTACTACAAGGGTACTTTACTTCTCTTTCCTCAGTGCCACAAAGTTAGGCGGGGGTGAGGACAGTACCATTGTTGCCACCCATACCATCTTAAATCAAGTTTGGCTGTTTTCAGTCTTTCTCTTTGACAGTTATTGCAATGCTGGAGGGCTTCTCTCTGGGAGGCTCTATAGTACCCAGCAGTACCAGACCATACGCAACTTGGTAAAGGACTTGTTCTATATAGTGCTAACCATTGGGATGGTTATTCTTTTGGTATACTTCCTATTCTACCATCAAATAGGAGTCTTTATGACCAAGAATAAGGATGTGCAGTTGCTCTTCTTCGAAACCTTCTGGATTGTGGTACTCATGCAGCCTCTCAATGCCATCACCTTCCTTTTCGATGGTATCTATAAAGGGGATGGGCTTTACCGCCATCCTAAGAAATGCCTTTATCATCGCTACCTTTTTTTAGGCTTCTTCCCTACCTTCTATGTCACCCAATCGCTGCTGGAATGGGGGCTGAGTGGAATCTGGCTGACCTTCTTTGTCTGGATGGCTTTCCGCGGAGGAATCCTCATTATTCACTATATCAATTTCTTTTTTTAACCGCCCCTTACAAGCAGGATAAATAGGGACAAATAGGCGTCCTAATTTGTTTTTTTCTTTAAAAGATTTTTTTCGTACATTTGCCCCACTATTTAGATTGATTAAAAGACAAATTTCTAAGCATACCATGAAAAATATCGCCATACTTATGGGAGGTTTCTCCCAAGAAGCTGCCGTTTCTCTCCAAAGTGCTGCCACTGTAGCTGAGTACTTGGACAAGAGCAAATACACAGCTTATCGTATCCTAATTACCAAAAGAAAAATGGGTATATACCGACACCCTTGGTCAAGAAATCCCGGTAGATAAGAATGATTTCTCTCTGACCTTGGAGGGGAAGAAAATCACCTTCGATTGTGCTTTCAATGCCATCCATGGAACCCCTGGGGAGGACGGCTACTACAAGCCTATTTTTGCTCTGGTGGGTGTGCCTATCACTGGCTGTAGCATGTATGCTTCAGCACTGACTTTCAACAAGCGAGATATGCTCTCGGTGCTCAAAGCCTTATGGTATCCCTCGGGCAAAGGCTTATTACCTGAACCAAGGAGAACCTTTCTCCACTCGCGAGATTATCAAAACAGTAGGCTTGCCCTGCTTTGTCAAGGCCAACCGATCTGGCAGCAGCAGCATAGGAGTCTTCAAGGCTTACGACGAGAAGGATATAGATCAAGCCATTGAAAAGGCTTTCGAGGTGGATACCGAGGTGATCATCGAGGAGTTTCTCAAAGGAACGGAAGTTTCTGTAGGAGTAATTACTTACCATGGCAAAAACGTGTACTCCCCATCACTGAGATTGTATCCGAAAATGATTTCTTCGACTATGAAGCGAAATACCAAGGTAAAAAGTAAAGAAATCACTCCTGCTCGCCTAAGTGAAGAGGAAAAAGAAAGTAGAAGAGGTTGCCCTAAGAGTCTATAACCTATTACAAATGAAGGATTCAGCCGTAGCGAATATATCCTTGTCGGTGGTGTCCCTCACCTATTGGAGATGAACACTACCCCTGGGCTGACTAAGAATAGCATACTCCCCCAACAAGCTAAAGCTGCAGGTATCTCACTAACAAACCTCTTTGACAACGCTATTGAAGAAGCAATGAACAATGATTAATGGTTAATGACAACTGACCTGTGTTCACTGTTTTCTGTTCACCGTTCACTGACCTCTGATAATGAGTAAAAAGAAAAAGCCAATAGAGCAAAGAAGATAGGGCTACCGCCAGGGAGCTTGGTATATTTCGGAGAAAAGGAGAAACTCATCGATATAGATGTCGTCTCCTACTCTGATAGCTCTTTCTTTACCCAAAAAGTAGGCTCCGCCCAAGAGGCGCTGTCCTTTATCAAAGAGGGATGTATCACTTGGATCAATATCAACGGGCTGAACAATATAGAGGAAATACGGAAAATAGGAGCCTATACCCATCTGAACAACCTATTACTGGAGGACGTACTGGATACTCAGCACCGCCCCAAGGTAGAGCTTCTCGAAGAACACCTCTTGGTGATTATCAAGATGATCTACTACCAAGACGAGCGACTTACTTCAGAACACTTGGCATTGCTCTTAGGAGCCAACTATCTTATTTCTTTTCAGGAATCAGAAGGAGGAGATGTCTTTGACCCTATACGCAAGCTCCTACAAGAGTCCGATAGTCTACTGAAGAGATCCACGGCAGACTACCTCCTCTTTGGGCTTTTTGGATAGTATTGTGGATAACTATCTGGTCATTGTCGATAAGGTTAGCGATTCCATTGAGACGATAGAGGACGAGATTATTGCGCACCCTCGAGAGGAGATGATCTCCGAGATACAGATTCTCAAGAAGAAGGCCTCCTTCCTGCAGAAGTCCATTATTCCTGCACGCGAGGTTATCAGCCGTATAGAGCGAAACAACCATATGCTTATCCAAGAGGGATGCAAGCCCTATTTCAGAGATCTCAATGACCATATCATCCAGATAGCCGAGACCCTCGCCTCCTATAGGGATATCCTTTGGGGACTTACCGATACCTATATGGGAGCTATGAGCAACAAGATGAACAACATCATGCGCCTTCTGACCCTGATCTCGACCATCTTCATCCCGCTAACCTTTATTGTAGGGGTGTACGGAATGAACTTCGAACATATGCCTGAGCTACACTACCGGTGGGCTTACCCTGCCTGCTGGGGGTGTGATGATAGTAATTACCATCGCTATGCTCCTCTATTTCAAAAAGAAAAAAATGGTTGTAGTTAAATGATTAATAACTAACTCAAAAATTAAAAACTTAAAAACTCAAAAATTCTATGAGTCGTACTTTTTACATTAAAAAAACACTGAAGCTCCCAAAGTAATGAGCACTGAGGAACTCTTAGACCTGGTAGGAGGTAATTTTAGACAATTCGCCCTCAGAGAGAACGATGAGGAACTTGATGAGGTCATGCAAATGCCCTTGAACGAATTTGGCTACATGCTACTGGGGCAGGAAGGCATCAGTGGGCGTGGCTTTGAGTGTAGCTACTCCGACGAGAATCACTCCTATGATGTGCGTGTCTTCACCCCCAGTACTTCGGCTGACTGGCATGGGGCACTCTCTTTCATCGAAAGGTTGGCTAGCCATTTGGGTGTCACTGTTATGGACGAAGAAGGAGTAGAATATGAGGGGAATAATATCACCTATGACTATCGCCGTGATATCGAATTTGGAGTAAAATGCTTTGACAAAAGTCGTGAAGGACACTTTATCTTTTGGGGTAAAACGTCCTATCTGCTTATCTGAACCAACGATCGACAAGTTCCTTTCCGCCGAGGATAAGGTAAAGGCTTTTTGATGATTTTATAGCGGCACAGCTCCAACATGAGGATATATACATTGCACGCCCTACCTTCTACAGAAATGATAAAGGTGAGGTTATGGGGGTGTATACCCTTACCAAAAACTGTACAGAGCATACTTCCCTATGAGTACCCTCCTTTTTATAGATATTACCAAATTCAATATTACCCAAAAAGATATCAAAGAATGGCGTATCTGTTTTTGTTAATTATGACGAAAACCTCTCCGAAAAGGATAATTTTTTTACCTCTTGGAGACCTTGATTACAAAAACCTTCTTAGAGCGTTTCCCTAAGGAAAAAATCCAAAAATTAGACGGACACTATATGAACATCCGTATAGATACCAAAAGCCGAAATAGAAGCCCTCTTAGGAAAGAAAAAAAGGCTTTCTGGATAAAATAAAAAGGACTATTCTCATAGCCTAAAAAATTAATAGGCTGCTCAAAGATGATTTGAGCAGCCTATTCTCTCTCTTCTTCACTTTTCATTCTCTCTTTAGCCTCTTTCTAACTATCTTATTGAGAGTACTAAAAAGAAAAAAACAATCATAAGCGATTGTATATCAGATACTAACAAAAGATTAAAAATACAATATCTCCTATTTGCATCTCCTATTTGCAAAAATTAATCATTAATCATTGACCATTACTCATTTATTTCGTACTTTTTGCACTTTTGAAAAAGCAACTTTGATAAAAAAATATTTCAAATGAAAGATAACAAGAAAGATGCCTTAGACTATCATGAATTCCCGCAACCTGGGAAGATAGCCGTAGTGCCTACCAAGAAACACGCCTCTCAGTATGACCTCTCCTTAGCCTACTCCCCTGGGGTGGCTGAACCTTGCTTAGCTATCGAAGCAAACAAGAATGACGCCTACCGATATACCAACAAAGGAAACCTTGTAGCGGTGATCTCCAATGGTACTGCCGTATTAGGTTTAGGAAACATAGGGGCTGATGCTGCCAAACCTGTAATGGAGGGCAAGGGCTTGCTCTTTAAGATTTTTGCAGATATCGATGTCTTCGATATCGAAGTGGATACTACCGATGTAGATGCTTTTGTCAATACAGTAAAAGCCATTGCCCCTACCTTCGGAGGGATCAACCTTGAGGATATCAAGTCTCCTGAGGCCTTCGAAATCGAGCGCCGCCTCAAGGAAGAATTGGATATTCCGGTGATGCATGACGACCAGCACGGAACGGCTATTATCTCCGCTGCAGCGCTTAAGAATGCTTTTGGAAATTGTTGGTAAGGATATCCACAAAGTAAAAAAATCGTGGTCAATGGTGCTGGAGCAGCGGCCATTTCTTGTACCCGCCTTTATATCGCTTTAGGAGCTGACCCTAAGAATATTGTGATGTGCGACAGCAAGGGGTTATCCGCAAGGACAATCCTTCCTTGGATGCCCTCAAGGCAGAGTTCGCCACCGATCGTGACCTTCACACCTTAGAAGAAGCCATGAAGGATTCGGATGTCTTTATCGGACTTTCTAAAGGAAATGTGGTAAGCCCCGAAATGCTCCTTAGCATGGCAAAGGATCCTATCGTTTTTGCTATGGCCAACCCTACTCCTGAGATTGCCTATGACTTGGCTATCCAGACTCGCAAAGGATATCATCATGGCTACCGGCCGTTCGGATACTCCTAACCAGGTGAACAATGTCCTTGGATTCCCCTTCATCTTCCGCGGTGCCTTGGACGTACGTGCTACCAAGATCAATGAGGAAATGAAGATCGCCGCAGTACATGCCTTGGCGGATCTGGCTAAGAAAAACAGTACCTGATCAGGTCAATTTGGTATATGGGGTAAAATCTCACTTTCGGAAAAGAATATATCATCCCTAAGCCTTTTCGACCCTCGCCTTATCTATGAAGTACCACCTGCTATCGCCAAAGCAGCTATAGAAACGGGAGTGGCTCAAAAGCCTATTACTGACTGGGATGCTTACCGAGAACAGCTTATGGACAGGCTCGGTGGTAGCAATCGCGAAATCCGTGTCCTTCAGGAGCGTGCCCGCCAGAATCCAAAACGTGTGGTATTCCCTGAAGCAGATATACTCGAAGTGCTCAAAGGCTGCCCAACGTGTATACCAAGAGGGTATCGCTATTCCTGTACTCCTCGGTCGTAAGGATGTTATCCTTGGCTATATGGAAGAACTTGGTTTCGAGGCCGACTTGCAAATCATTGACCCTAAGAGTGATGAGGAAACCGAACGTCGTCATTCGTTCGCCGATATCTATTGGAAAAAAACGCCAACGCAAGGGAATTACCCAGATCAATGCCCGCCGCCTTATGCGCGAGCGCAACTACTTTGGCGCCATGCTTGTCAATACAGGTCAGGCCGATGCTATGATCACAGGATACTCTCGTTCTTACCCTCAGGTAATCCGTCCTATTTTTGGACTTGGTAGAAAAAGAAGAAGGATTCAGCCGTATCGCTGCCACCAGTATCCTTATCACTAAGCGAGGTCCTTTGTTCCTCTCCGATACTACGATGAACCCTAATCCATCATCCGAGGACTTGATATCCATCTCCTTGGCAGTGGCCGAAAAAGCAAAAAAATGTTCGGATTGGAGCCTGCCATTGCGCTACTCTCCTATTCTAACTTTTGGCTCTGCCCCTTCCGAAAGTACCCAAAAAAACTCTCCAAGACAGTGGCCTACCTACACAAGAACTACCCAGACCTTATCGTAGATGGAGAAGTACAGGTGGATGTAGCCTTGAATCCAGAAAAAATGGCAGCCGCTTTCCCTTTCTCCAAACTCAATGGAAAGCCAGCCAATGTGCTTATATTCCCTAACTTGGAATCGGCCAATATCACCTATAAGATCATGAAGGAATCTGAAGGGATTAGCTCTATAGGGCCTATCATCTTAGGTCTCTCCAAACCTATACACATCACCCTGATGAATGCCAGTGTAGATGAAATGGTGAATCTCACTACCTTTGCCGTAGTGGATGCTCAAGAGAGAGAAAAGAAGAAAATAATTTTTGCTCATGAATAAAAAGAGGCTGCCCCAAAAAGGGCAGCCTTTTTACTATAGCTGTAGCAATATGGAAAGGCCGAAGTACCTTTCGCCCACCTTTACCAACAATCTCTTCTGTAAAGGAGGCTATCTCAAGAGAGGAAAAGCCTGCCCCCAAGAATCATCTGACCAAGTGCTTCATTGGTATGGAAGGTAAATACTTCCTTGGTAAAGGGCATGCGCTCCCCAAAATCTTTATCAATATACCCCAAAGCAAACCTCCCTCCCTGAGTGAGTAAAGGATAAAGTTGCACTAAATACCCTTTGAGGTCTTGGATAAAATAATAGGTATTGACCGAGAAAAACCTCAAAAAGTCTCAGAGGGGAACTTTGGTATACGCTCCCTTCTGCCTTCAAAAAGCAACCTTTTTCTTGCTCTATAAGTGATGTATGTCGTTCCTCTGCCAAAGAGATAAGCTCATTTGAGAGTTCTACTCCTGTATACTGTAGGTTTTTCTCCTTGGGCAAAAAAAGATATGAAAGATGGTTGCCATTGCCAAAGCCTACTTCCAAGATTCGCTCCCCCGATGTAAGGCGTAGCCTATCGATTGTCTGGCGAATCATATGTTCGTTGGAAACAAAGGCATAGTCTGCCACCTCTCGAGCTAAAGGCCCTTCAGGGACAACGGAGCTGCCGCCCCAAAGCAGCCATATCTGTAATCGGTGGATTCATAGGAGAATAGTTGTTATTTCTTTTTGATAAAAACGCACCCAGTCTACATACATTCTTATGGGTTTGGTAAAAGGTTTAACTTCGCCTACCCATCTACCACCTAATTGCATATCGATGAGCAACATATAGGGGCGATTAAAAGGGAATTGCCCTTGATCTTCTTTTTCCAGGTACGCGGGCATAACTGAAAGTTTGTTTGTCATTTACATAAAAACGCACCTCATCGGTATCGAGTTCTACAGCATAAACATTGTAGTCATCGGGATTGATGGCTGCTTTAGTATGGCTCGGTGGGTTATCTTTTTAGAAGGGTCTGTTTTACCTGCTTGGGTGTAAGGCGAGTGCAAAGTATGGTATACAAAAGGATCGTAGTTGAGTCGCTCTACTATGTCTATTTCACCACCTGTAGGCCAAGGAATAGAATCATCAGGGAATCATCCATAGAGCAGGCCAAGCACCTTGATGACCTTCGAGCTTGCAACGGATTTCTAAACGTCCTTTTTGAAAATACTTTTTGCCATCAGTAAAAACTCCTCCTGTGATATATTGGGGGTTTTCTTTAGTAGAGTCTGGACTAGGTTTACCTAAAAGGATAAGATTACCATTTTTTTAATTTCGTACAAACTAGGGTCTTTACTCATTGTATTGCACCAATCGGAAGTATTGCAAGTCCATATTTTTAGACCATATACCGGTAGAGAAGATATCATCGCGGTCAAACTCATCGTGCCAAACCATATTCCACCCTCCTTTTTTTAAATAGTCGTCATTTGCTTTTTGTTGAAGGGTCTTCTTCTTTTCGAGAGCATCCTATAGTGGCGCTCAAAACGCATAAGATAATAAATAATTTTTCATAATATTCTTTTTAATTATTAAAATGCAAAGATACAATTTTTTTAAGATACTTTACTTATTTTTCTTTTTCTGATAAAACCGCACCCAGTCTACGTACATTCTCACGGGATCGGTAAAGGGTTTTACTTCACCTACCCAACTGCCTCCTAATTGCATATCAATGCGCAACATATAGGGGCGAGCAAAAGGAAACTGTCCTTCACTCTCTTTCTCTGGCACGCGAGCATAGCTGAATGTCTGCTTACCATTTACATAAAAAAACGTACCTCATCGGTATCGAGCTCTACCGCATAGATATTGTAATCATCGGGGTTGATAGGAGCGGTAGCGGTGCTTGGGGGAGTACGCTTAGATTTGTCTTTTTTACCTGCTTGTGTATAAGTGGAGTGCAGCGAATGGTGTACAAAAGGCTCGTAGTTGAGTCGCTCCACGATATCTATCTCACCCCTGTAGGCCAAGGGGCATCGGGTACCATCCAGAGAGCAGGCCAAGCACCTTGATGAGCTTCGAGCTTGCAACGGATTTCTAAACGCCCTTTTTTTCAAAATATTTCTTTCCTTGGGTAGTTACTCCTCCGGTGATGTAGGGTGTTTTGTGCTTGGCTGGGTCTGTTCTGGGTTTGCCCAAGAGGATAAGGTTACCGTCCTTTATCTCAAACAAACTGGGGTCATGATTCATCGTCTTGCACCAATCGGCAGTCGAAGTAGGGCAACCCCATATTTTTCGACCATATACCGGTGGAGAAGATATCATCACGATTGAAATCGTCTTCCCAAACTAAATTCCACCCCTCTTTTTCTTTGACAGAGGGTTCTTCTTTTTGATCTCGAGAACATCCTACAAGGATACTCAAAGGTGCTTAGAATAATGAATACTTTTTCTCATGATTTAGCAAATAAGCAAATTTGTTAAGCAATCTTTTCTTTATTTCTATAGTGTCCGCAAAAACACACTCCGTTTGTATCAAAAGGGTGGGTAATGAGGTGAACCCCGCTTTTAGAAGGCACTATGCTCACAAGCTTTTCCTCACCTATAGGGTTCATACTTGTCAATTGTTCTTGGATAGTAGCTATCACAGGTGCTGGTTCGCTTACCTCATCTACATCTATAATCCAATACTTTTTGAGTTCTTTACTTCCCTACTCCTGCGCTGTTGATACATGAGCTTAATAGTTTGTCTACAGCAGGATAAGCCTCCTGAGAGAGGAGTTCTGAAAGTTTCTTTAGCATCCCAAAGGCTACCTCTTTGTAGCTCTTAGGATTAAGGTTCAGCATAGCACGCGCCTCAAAAAAAGCTCGCATAACCGTGTGATTTCAGCTCTTTTTCTTTAGAAGGTCTTGGCTATCCTTCACCTGATATAGCTTAATGACATGAGCATTCTGGGGCAACCCTGCTATATCCTTCTTGCGTTGTAAGATTTGTATAGGAAAGAAAAGCAAAGCTCTTGCTGCCTCATCCTTTACTTGGGCAAGGCGCCTATCAATCAGTTGGGCAAGAATATCAAAATTATCGGTATGCATGGGATGATATATTTTGTGCAAAGATAATCATAATTTGCCAACTGGCAAATTTGGGTGAAGATAAACCTTTTATTTGCTTATCTTCTCTTCCTTCGGTCTTAACAATGTCTCTACTTCTTGAGCTTTGAGCCTGTTTCCCATTGCGCTGTAACCACTTTATGGTATTCTTCAGATAACCTTCGGAAGGGTAAAAGTATAGTGTAATCTTTCAGAGAGTGCCTTATATCGCTGGGTTATTACTTGTGGGTTTTCCTCTATATCATTGCGGTCTATGAACATCTCGGCAAAGAGGGTACGGAACATATCTATATTACCGATGAGCTGTATAGTACCATGATTCTCCTTGGAGTACTCAGAGATTTTTCCATTGTAGATTTTTTGAAAGCATTGGCTTGTAACATCTCCTTTAGCTTGTCAAAGGTTGCTACATGTCCACTACGACCGTTATGGCGTATCTTATAGCCTGTATGGGTGATATAGAGCAATCGGTTTTTGGAAATCCTTTTCCTTTATTTTTGTTCAAAGAGGTTAATCCCATAGCCCTCCCCCACCATAGGCTGGGATCGTGTGCAATATAGGCATTGAACAAGTCTGTATGCTTGACAAGAGCACTCACCACCGAGAGACCACTGAGGGAATGCCCTACCGCTATTCGAAAGTCCTTACAGCGGTACTTGCGCTCGACCAAGGGTTTTACCTCTTCGCTAACAAACTGCCAAAAACGGTCGTTTTCTCTAGCAAAATCTCTATCACGATCCTTACTTTCTATCCCTACAACAATCATTTCTGGGATATTGGGCACCCCTTGGGTGAGCTTCTCCATAAGAGTAGTGAAATAATTGAAGTTAGCTTGGGCATCAAGCAAATACACCACAGGGTAATCCGTCGGGATAAGGGAGCTATCATTATAGGAAGGAGGCAGGTAGAGGTCAATAGTGCACTCCCCACTCATAATGGTAGAAGGGAGCGTAAAACGCTCCCCTATACAAATAGCTGTCTGTGCCCAAGTGCTGTACACAGATATAAAAAAATAGACAGATGATATGTTTCATATTATTCAAAAACGTCCTATAGCATTGATTACAGTAGCTCCTTTTCACTACTAAGCCCTTAGTAGCGGCATTGGTTGCAGGGTCTATGATATAGATAGCAGGATCGGTACCTTGTTCGTTCACTGGGAGATATACCTTACCGCCATAAATCGCTGGGGTAATAGGGTTGGTTACAATATTGGTACATTTGGTAGGTTCAGGAAGACCAGCTACCCAGTTGAGTGTCTTAGCTTCTACATCTACAATGGCATAGTGATATACGTCCAAAGAGCGGAGATTGGCCTTAGTAGCATCATTGAAGAACTCTACAAGAAATTTGTTATCAGTTATATGCCATACACGGCGGAAAAAGGCCGTTGTTAGATACAGCAGAGATATCAAAGAAATAGCTATCATCAAAGGTTGTAGCTCCTGCCTTGATACGCAAAGCTCCTGCGGGCTTAGTGGTAGCCTTATCTGCTTTAGCTGGTGCTTTGGCAGGTGCTGGATTCTTAGCAATGGCTCCAGAGAACACATACACATCTCCATTGGCTACCTTGCCCATTTCCAAAAGGTATTGGCTCTTGAAACGACCCGCTGAGTAGCTGAGTTTATCACTCTTGTAGTAGCGCTTAAGGTTCAAATCCTTATCAAGTACTCCTACATATACCACATCGGTATTTTTCCATATGGCCTGTACTGGAGCCCTGTCCTGGTTGTACATCCTTGTATTCAGAAACAAGCATACCTGTGAGGAATTCCTCATTACCATTGTCCAAAATACCCGCAAAAGATACGATCTCAGTATCATTCATATTGTCCCCCTAAGAACTTATTGGTATGAATGGTTTTGCGAGAAGCCTCCGCAAAGTCAGAAGTATTACGGAAGATAAAAAGTAGACCCATCGTTTTTCCCTTCGAAAGCCTGCCCACTTACAGCTGTTACATAGTAATTATTAAAGAAGCCGAAGGTAGTAGCACGCTCATTTATCTCAAAATTATTGATAGGGCTTACTTCTCCTTTGCATTACGCGTATAGGAAACACCTATACCTGCTCCTCTGAACTCATAAGAGAGTCCTGCTGCGATATTCTTGTTGAACATCCAAAAAAATATCCATTAGCTGGTTTTTAACTGTAATTTGTTAGACTCCAAAGGTACTTCTCCTTTAGTCACATCATCTGCAAGGAGTACATAACGGGCTTTGTTTTCTGCTCCTCCTGCATCAATAAAGAAGCGATTGGCTTCTGTTTGAGGATTGGTATTATTACCCCCTCCATTATTGTTGTTATCATCACTCTTGGAGCATGATACCAAAGTCGCTGCTCCTACTACTGTGAGGAACAACCCTTTTTTTAATAGTTTGAAAATTAATATACATAATATAAATAGTTTTTGAATTTTTCAGTTTTGAGTGGTTAGTAGGGGCGAATTGCAATTCGTCCTTACTAAAAATCTATATGAGGCTTTGACATAAAAAGGCACGACCTGCTTTCTGCAAACTATAATTATCATATAGCAGCGCATTGGTAAAGTTCTTGACCTCTACCGAGAGGGTGTACTTATTCCTTTGGGGCTGTATAGGTAAGGCTTAGATCATGGGAGAGCTGCGTGGGTACCGTGATTTTTGCCCCCTCACTCTGCCAAGAGAGGAAAAACTCATGAGTATAAGCCAAGTTGTAACCCAAGGTAAGCCCATCGTCCTGAGTGAGTAAGCTATCGAAGGTATAGGTAGCATCGGCACTACCAAAGAGGTAAGGCATGTTGGGCACCCGATCTCCATAGGTTACTGAGTCCGCTCCGTTGGTATTCTTACGCTCGCGGTTGCGCATATCCATATAGGAGAGATTCCTCCCTACAGAAAAAGGTTTTCTGATAGAAATAGCGTAGGGTGAAATCACCGCCCAACGTGAGTACCTTGCCATGGTTCTTGCTGGTGGCTGCCCCTGTGCTGGCTACATTGCGAATGATATAGTCCTGAATATAGCGTAGAGCAAAGCCTCCTTCTGCTAAGAGGGCATGACCATTGGTTTCGGGCTGCCAGAGAGATTCACATTGAGGTTCTCACTATGCTCTGGGCGCAACTGGTTGGCTCCTATCTCCAAGTCTCCATCTCCGAAAAGCTCTCGGTCGTTGGGCAAGCGATAACTCTTTTCGTAGGAGAGCTTGGCCAGTAGTTCCTTAGAGAACTCATAGGAAGAACCTATCCCCACTCCCAAGGCATTGGTACGCTCAGTATGATCTTCATAAACGGACAAATAGCCATGCCCACTCACCACCGCAGGGCCTGTTACCTTAGCTGTATAATATTTGCCAAAGGCTAAGACCGTCCACTGGTCATTTGGCACATATTTGTACGAGAGGCCTGTGATATTCTTTTGGTTGATACGATCCATAAAATCAGCATCGGAAGAGAATGGCGTAAAAAGCTGGCTCTTGGTCAATCTATAATAGTGGCTAAAAGGTATGCGTAAGCTGCAAGAAGTGCTTTTCGCTTAGCCAATAATCCAAGTGTGCTGCCACGTAGGCTGTCTTGCCTTCAAAGAGCGTATTCTGATACATAGCCTCCCCCTTAGTTGGCTTGATTCTGTAAGAGCCGTCCCAGCTATATATACGATTTTCTTCATCTACAACATTGGTAGTGGTTAGGTCATAACGGCCTACAACGGAAAAGCTTAATCCCTTCAATAGGTTTTTCTTTTCGTATTCTATCCCTGTACTATAGGTATAAGAGGTTTGGTACTTACCCCCCAAAGACAATCTGCATAAGGTTAGCATTCTGTATCTGCTTATACTCTTGGTTATAATTCAGGGAGAAAGAGAGCTTATCCGCTCAAGGCTCCTTGAATATATTCACCTTTCCGATGATTACCTCATTGTGATAGCGGTCATGGAAGCGCTTGAACCACTGTCTGTCCTTGGAGTAAATCCCTTTAGTCAGGTCTAAGTAGTGGGTAAGCACCTTATAGCTATTATCGGAATAGTTCTGATAGGCATTGAGTTCTATCTCTATATTATCCGTCAGTGGCACCCTACATTGAGCGTACTCTTATGGGTGTTAAAAAGAACCAAAGGTATAACTGAGGTTGGCATACTGAGCATTGCTGCGCTTGGTAACGATATTCACCGCCCCTCCGAGGGCATCAGAGCCAAAGGTAACAGGCACCACTCCCCTTTATAGATTTCGATACGGTCAATTAGTTCAGTGGGGATATTGCCTATTTGAAAAGAAGAAGCCCTACTGATAGGCACCCCATCCACAAAAAGTACGTACATGCTGCCCTGTAAAACCATTGAGGTTGATTTGGCTCTCAGCTCCCACGCCACCCGTTTCTCGTACCTTTACCCCTGAGGCCTTGGCGAGCATATCGGCGGCATTGCTATTGAGGTGTGTGAGCTTGGAGGCATCTATGGCGGCTACATTATAGGCACTCTTCTCCAGCTGCTTGATCGGGGTGATGGCCTCCACCGTAATACCCGTAAGAGCGGTGATTTCTTCCTCCATAGCCACATTGAGCACCACCACAGGCTGTGCCACAGTAAGGGTTTGCTCTTGTGCCTTATAGCCCATGGACTCTATAGAGAATGTATAAGGTGCTTCTCTATATGGTACTGATAGGGAAAAACTCCCTTGAGCATCGACCACTGTATGCTTCTTAAGTTCCTAAGCTGCACTACTGCCCCCACTACAGGCTCTTTGCCTGCAGTGATACGCCCCTTTACGGTGGCTACTTGCTGAGCATAGAGCACCCCTACACAGAGGTAAAACACACAAAACCAGAAACTTTTTAAAAGAGAAATACATCATATAGTCTATATCCAATTTCTAAACGGGGGCAAAAGATAATAATTTATTTGGAATAATTCTAGAATAATTTGCCAATTAGCAGATTTGTCATAAGTTAATTAAAAATCCCCGTGAGTGCGAGCCGCACAGGCTGTAACCACGGGGATTTTTATTGTTTGTCGTACTACGACTCGTGCTACGACCTAATTACCATATTGTAATATCATCTCTACAAAGGCAGGGGCTTGGTGAGAATCGAAGAGCGTTTGTTTAGTGTCGAGAGCGGCTATTTGGTTCATATCTTCCGCTGAGAGTTGGAAGTCAAATACATTAAAGTTCTGCTGCATACGCTCTTTGTGCACCGACTTAGGAATGCAGATAATATCACGTTGTAAGAGATAACGCAAAGCTACTTGGGCAGCACTTTTTGTGATACTTTTTCTCCAATAGCATTGAGAGTAGGATTGGCAAAGAAATCGTTTTTACCTTCGGCAAAGGTCCCCACGACATTAGCTTGGTGTCGTATTTCTTCATTAGCTCTTGGAGGTCTTGCTGTTGGTAGAATACATGTGTTTCCATCTGGTTTACCGCAGGTTTTTATCTCGCAGTGGTAAGCCAAATCGAGGTATCTATCGGCATAAAGAGTTGCTGACGCCAATAGCACGCACTTTACCCTCTTTGTAGGCTTCTTCCATAGCGCGATAAGTGCCATAATAGTCGCCAAAAGGCTGGTGAATGAGCAGCAAATCGATATAATTGGTTTGGAGTTTATGCAAAGAGGTTTCGATAGAGGCTTTTGCCTTTTCGTAACCTGCATTGCTTACCCACACTTTGGTAACGATAAAGAACTCTTTGCGGTCGATACCACTTTTTCTTAATAGCATTGCCTACGCCCTCTTCATTGCGATAGATTTGGGCAGTATCAATCATTCGGTAGCCTACCGAAATAGCATCGCTTACGCAACGCTCACATTCTTTAGGGTCTACTTGGTATACACCGTAACCCAAGAGGGGCATTTGTACCCCGTTGTTTAATTGGATGTTTTTCATTGCAATTCTTATTTTGTTAATTGAGTATATTCTTTTTTTCAGTTACAGGTTCTTTCCATTCGGTTTTTAGCTTTTTGCACATCCATTATAGCCAAATGGGCAAACCAACTTTGAGCGGTAGCCCCGTGCCAGTGTTTTACCCCTGCAGGAACTACTACTACATCGCCTTTTTGCAGTAGTTGGGCAGGGCTTGCCGTACTCTTTGATACCAACCTGTACCCTCGGTAGCCAAGAGTATTTGTTCGGCACTATGCACGTGCCAATCGTTGCGGCAAGATGGTTCAAAAGTAACATTGGCAACCAATATGTTGTTTTTTTCTTATCGGGGCAACCAATACATTCAAATAGCTTTTTACCAGAAAAGTGCTTGCTGTTTTTCAGGGGAATTAGCCTCTCAAGTTCAAAGATATATCCTGCACTGCCATGGCTTGGGTCGGCAGCGATTTCATTAGCGTAGACTTCTTTGGCAGCAAGGAAAGCACTCCACGCCTTAGGCCAGCCCGCATAAAAGGCAATATGAGTAATCATCTCGGCTATTTCATCTTTGCTGATGCCGTTTTTTTCTTGCCCTCGGTAAGGTGCGACTTGATAGTAAATTCAGGTGCCCCACTCCTATTAGGGTAGCGATGGTTATCACACTGCGATCACGTGGAGAAAGTATCCCTTCACGACTCCACACTTGCCCAAAAAGAACATCATCATTGAGTTCAGCGAATTTAGGTGCAAAATCACCGAGGTGGTCTCGTCCAGCAGTTTGTTTTTTTAGCTTCTTTCTTCATTGTATTTTTGTTGTTTTACTATTGTATCTTGTTGTTTTTACTTGGGCACTCATCGCTACTGTTAAGAGTAGCATTGCAAAGGTAATAATTTTTCATACGATTTTAATTTTGCTAATTTCTTACTTTCTAACCATTTGTAGATATGTTCAAAAACTTCTTGGTTATTGAGGTCTTGAAACATAAAGTGGGTATTGCCAGAGATGCCTGCCTTAGGCAAATCGATAACTTTGCAATCATCTCCGTTGGCATTGATCACTTCAGCAAATTTGTAAGCTAATTCGCGCACACCACTCCAGAAGTTTTTGAGTGGGTAGCTCGGCAGTCTTATCGAAATAGGCTAACGTTAGGGTTCTTTTCAAGGGTTTTTGATTACTTCGGTAGCCAAAGAACCTGTGGCACCTATAACGAGTACTTTTTGTCATAATGTTTGTGTTTTTAAGATTCTGGTGCAAAGGTACAGCTGTTTTGCCAAAGGAATGTTACACAAAAGTCGGTAGTTTTTACATTTTTCTTATCTTTGTCGCATTATGAGTATGGATAATAAAAATATCATTATTGAAGACAATCTTCAGCGCTTAGGTAGTGAGGAGTTGCGGCATCGTATAGCCCACGTGCTGTGCGAGGCAGGTAGTTATGTTTTTCAGTATAACGGAGAAAAATTTTTGTGCTTGAAGCTGGGCAAACGATGATTATCCCTTATCAGCAGTTTATAGAGGCTGTTGTGCCCTCACCCTACTTGCAAGCTACTTGTATCTACCTCACCCCTGAATATGCCGAATATTGTAGTCCGCGTAGCAATTACGGTATACGAGGAGCGTTGGCGCTGTTTGCTAACCCTATTATGCCTCTCACCGAAAAGCAATTTACCCAATTGCAATACGATTTTCTGCAAATAAAAGACCGACTGACAGATACCACTCACGATTTTTCAAGAGGAAGTGCTACACAGTGCGGTGCAAATGCTTATTTTTAGATTATTTTTGATATTCACACCTCGCTGTTTGGGAAGCAGAAGATATCCTTTCAGGATAACGATCTTATAGTGCGTTTTATGGCATTGTTAGAACAAGAAGAATATGTGCAACATCGTGAAGTGGGCTATTATGCCGATAAGCTTTTTGTCTCGCCTAAGCATCTATCGGAAGTATGCAAGCAAGTGAGTGGGCGCAACGCCCTCTTTTGGATTAACCGTTTTACTACCATACATATACGCAAACTATTGCAACAAAAAACACACTCTATCACCTCCCTCACCGACCTTTTTGGCTTTTCGTCTTCTGCCTATTTCTCTCGCTTTGTACAGCAGCATTTAGGGGTAAGTCCGAGTGAATTTTATCAGTAATAATAAAATCCCTGCGTGGCACACATACCATATGGGGATTTTTACTTATTGTGTGTCGTGCTACGACTCCTCAATTTTAAGGTAGTCTTTTTGCTTTTGTAGGCGATATGACACTGCGCCCCAATTGAGTTTCCAATTGCTTGCGCGCTACTTTGGCTACACTACCACCTTCTTTAGCTACCTTTTTCTGTTCTTCTACTCCTTGTAGGTCACGTTGTTTGGAAAGTTCGGTAGCTGAGGCTTCGGCTAATATGTTAAAAAGCCATTTCAAGTTAGTCATATTATCGCGTAAGTTCTCTTTTTTGAGTCCTTTATACTGCTTGTATTCTTTGGTAGTAAAGCCACTCCATTGTTGGGTGATAATATCAGTGAGTGTGGCGTACTCTACACCTTCTTTTACCCCCGTACGTTTCCACTCATCGGTAAGTTCTTTTCGTACTTCAATAGATTTGATACGTTGGTTTATCCACGCTTCTGAATATCCCAAGCGGCGATAATCGGCTACGGCTTGTTCTATAGAGCGTTCGGGGTCTTGCAGTTGGTCAATACGAGTGCTAGCAACTTCTGCCATCCATTGTTTAAAAGGCTCTGCTTTAGGAGAAGGTATAGACTGTATCAAGCGGAAAAGTTGTTCAGTATCAGCGACATCGGTAAGTCGCATTTTACCATCAACAGCTTCTAATTTCAACTGGTGACAATTTGACACCGTTTCATTTCCCTCTTTTTTGAGTCGTTCTTTTAGTTTGTTCCAATACTTTCGAGCAGTAAGAAAATCTTTACTATCTGCAAGTATAGCCACTACATCTACAATAGAGAAATACCATTTCTCATGAGTGTCGTCCCAAATGGTTCGCACCTTGCGTTCTTCAAATAATTTGATAGCTTCTTTTTTCATTTGAGATGATGAAATATTTTTGAGTTACAAAGGTACAAAACAATTAGCAATTAACAATTAATAATTAACAAAAACTCCCCGTGATGCGAGCTACATAAGCAGTTTGCATACGTGGAGTTTAGTTATTGTCTATCTATTACAACCTAATTAACGAATTTCCACTACTTCTTCCAGTGGAAATCTCTTCTTAGGAGTCTTACTTGGGTGGTTGCCATCGGCTTCACTGTGATAGCCTACTGCTACAGCAAGTACCGCTTTACAGCCTTTTACTTGCAATTTTTCAGTGTAGTAAGCCGTATCAATTCCTTCCATAGGGGTGGCATCGATACCCTCTGCTCCACAAGCGGCTACAAAGAAACCTGTTGCCAAATACACTTGTTTCTGGAACCACGCCTTCGCTTTTTTCATCATCACCAGCTTTTTACACTCTGGTAATAATCTACCACAGGTTGTGGCTGATTGGCCTTGAAATAGGTTTTCAAAAGCGGCTGTATCATCGTATGCAAAAACACGACAAGGTGACTGGCATCTTTTTATCTTCTGCTCGTTAAAGAACGAATGCGCAGCCAAGTCTGCCTTAAGGGCCTCATTACCTATAATGGCAAATTTCCAAGGCTGGCTATTTACTGAAGAAGGAGCTAAGCGGAGAATTTCTGCCAATTCTTTGATTTTTAGCCTCACTTATCTTCTCATTGCGATATGCTTTTGGTAGCATATCTCTTTTGTGCGATTTCTAAAAAAATTCATATATCCCTATTTCTCCATTAGTTGTTTGTTACTTCTGTAGTTACTTCTATATTCCCACGAGTAGAGTTAGAGTACGGACATACTTGGTGCGCTTTGTCTGCAAGTTCTTTGGCTTGCTCAAGTGATACCCCTGGTACATTCACTTGTAAGGTTACGGCAAAGATAAAACCACCAGTATCAAGCTTTCCTATAGATACATGAGCTGTTACAGTAGTCACTCCTGTGGTTACTTTAGTTTGTTTGATAACCAAGTTCAGTGCGGTATCAAAACAAGCGGCATACCCTGCTGCAAAGAGTTGTTCAGGATTGGTATAATCGTCATTAGCTCCTCCTAAGGCTTTAGGAGAGCGTAGTTCGAGGCTTAATACGCCATTGTCGGAAGTTACTTTTCTATTAGGGGCTCCGGTAGCGGTAGCCACTGCTGTGTACATTGCTGTCATATTAATTCTGCTTTGTTATTTATTTTTACTTAAGGATTTTATATACTAATGTCCTAAGAGTCTCTAATTCTTCAGCGCTTAGCGCTATTGACTCTTTCAATCGCGAAGGAATGTCTTTGACGGTTTCTTGTAACTGTTGGCCCTTTTCGGTCAGTGCTATCCACATAATGCGTTCGTCCTTCTTGCAGCGGATACGAGTGAGCAACTCTTTGGCTTCCATTCGCTTAAGCAAAGGGGTAAAGGGTACCACTGTCTAAGTAGAGCCTTTCTCCTATAGCATTTACCGTGAGAGAGCCTTCTTCCCAGAGTACTAAAAAGTACCAAATACTGCGGATAGGTAAGGTCTAAGGGGCTAAGATACTTAGCGTATTGCTGTGTAATCTTACGTGAGGCTGCATAGAGTGGAAAGCATACCTGAGCACTTAACTGTAAATTTTCTTCTATCATCACTTCTTGATTTCAGGGGCAAAAAGTACAACAAATATTTTAAACAATAAAATTTTTTTACAAATAAATTTTTGCACTAATGTAATTTTATAATGAATTATTAGGTAGTTCAATAACTAAGAATCCCCCGTGTGCAGGTACTACACGAGGGATTTTATAGGGTTTATTTACTAATTAATTCATTAAAACCGAAAGTATAGGCAATCTCCCTCACGGCTTTATCAGTTTTGCCTCATATATAACTTTTTATTTTTTTATTTCTAAATTTGGTTAATTAACCAATTATCTTTTACTTTTGTACCGTGCAAATAATCAGTAATTTTTGGATGAATATATCGGCTTATATACTATTGGGAGTGGTGGTGTTCCTAATTCTCAAAACTCTTATTACCCAATGCCTCTAAACGTTTTTTTGAAACTACAAGCCTCCTTACCTACTTCCAAAATACGTCCGATTGCCAAAGGGATTGGCGGAAGTACAAAGGGAAACTCTTAATGAAAAACCACTCTTTTCGCCTATCAATATGACCTCCTGTATAGGCTATTACTATGTAATAGAAAAGATTGATGAAAAATAAAAAGGACACAATTCTTACTCTACTATCCACGAAGAAACACAGTGTAACCCTTTCGAAATAGAAGATACAACTGAGAAAATAGAAGTGGCACCAGAGGGAATTCAACTTTTTAAGGGAAAATACACATCAGTATACTAGTGGAGGAAAACGATATACTGAAAGCCTGCTTAGAGAAGGAGATGAAGTCCTTTTGATAGGCTATGCCGATGCCAAAGAAGGAGTACCTTTCCTGAGAAAAGATGACAGATATAATCTCTTAGGAATTACTTTGGTATCCTCTATCAATCTTTGGAACAAATTCCTACCCCTATTGCGGTCTTTTCTTATTTACCTGTGCTATTATTGTTTCACTAATTATATTTATTTTTATTACAATGAATACCTCTATTATTGCTATCGTTTTAGCTGTTTTATTAGGAGCTTCGATTATAGGATTTTTGATAACTCTCTACAACCGATTGGTAATGTTGCGTTTCAATATCGATAAGGCATATAAAAACATAGATGTACTGCTCAAACAACGTGCAGATGAGATCCCCAATCTAGTAACCATAGCCAAAAGAATTTGCCACCCACGAGAAAAATTACTAACAGAACTCACAGAACTTCGCACTGCCTATTACAGCGCACAACACACAGAAGAAAAAACTCAGATATCCAACAAGATTTCCAAAGGGCTAGCTTCGTTTTTTGCTATATCAGAACAGTATCCTACCCTATCGTCCAATAGTCATTTTGCAGCACTACAAACACGGGTATCACAACTCGAAGACAAGCTTGCCGACCGCAGAGAGTTCTTCAATGATAGCGTGAACCTATATAACATAGGGATACACGAATTCCCCAACCTCATTGTGGCCAAAAATCTTAGGATATAAAGACAAAAACTTTATTAGAAATAAGTCTCAGAAAACAATATGATGGAGTTCGATTTTAATACTTTCTTTGGGTATGAAACCCTGCTGAACGAGAAACCAGATAGAATGTTGATAATTAGTTTTCTGCTCCCTATGGGGCTGTTACTACTCTCCTTGTTTATCAATTTTCTCCTAGAAAAATGGCACTGGAAGAGTTATCTGATAAAAGTCGTCCCTATACACATCATTTTTTTACTGATTTTATTTGGAGGTTTCACTATATCATTATTTTTATTTTTATGGGAGTAAGTGGTGTAAAACTTGCCTATTGTTACAGTATTATCACTATAGGGATGTTCTTTTTCTGCCTTTTAAATGGCAAAACCATTACAAAAGATGATTTTTAGATCGAAATCTTCTTCCTAAAACAGACTTCCTTTTTGCTCATTTGTCAATTAAATAGTACCTTAGTCAGTTAGTCATATTACCACGTAAATTCTCTTTTTTGAGTCCCTTATACTGCTTGTATTCTTGTGTTGTGCTACGACCTAATTTGCTTATTTTTTTCAATTGCTAATTTAATCAACTGTTGCATTGCGGCGTCTATCTTTTCTGCCGTAGCGAAGTTTTGCTTTATATGGTATTTTTCGGCGATAGCAGCAATTTTCTCGTAGCGTATGCGTACAATTTTTCCTCCTTGTAGATAAGTATTTTTCAAGGGAAGTTCAATAGCCAAGCGAGGGTTTTTCCTGCATTAGGGCGGTTCCTACTTTGGGGTTGCCCACTATAAGTACAGTCGCGGGCTGCATATTTTCACCCTACTGCCTCTGCCGCCTTCTTATGGTCGATAGTAGCAAAAATGGTAATGCCTTTACTGTTCAGTGTTTTCTGAAGTGCTGCTACAGTCTCTTCAAAAGCCAATGGACTCTCAAAATCAGCATAAGGTTTTATTACATCTTTACAACTGATAATAGGTCTGCTGCAGCTAAGAATGGGAATAATAAGAAAATAATTAAGTGTTTCATATAGTTTATTATAAATGTTTTTTTAGTGAAAGTAAAGGGTAAGTTCGTTTAGTTTATGGTGGGTTTCAGCTTTCCCACTGCTGATACATTATTTTATCTATAATGTATTCTTTTTGCATTCAAAGGTAGACAGTGGCTACCTTTAGATGGTATAATGTACAAAAGTACATATTATTTTTTTACTTAGCCTACTAATACTTATAGCTTTTTGTATCAGCGCCCATTACACCATCAGCGACTTTTAATTTTAACTGGTGACAATTTACACGGCCCTAATCTACTACTCGGCAAATCACTTTCTTATCGCCAAACTTCTCAGCGAGCCATTGTTGCAATCGCGCGGCATCTATTTCTTTAGTCACTTCTTTTGCCCTTTATAGTATCTTTTTCAGGGGTGTAGAGCAGTACAGTAGCCGTTTGTAGAGAATCTTTATTAGACAAGAGGTTCAGCTTACCAAAATAAAAAAATCGTCTATGCTTGGGAATAATACCTGCATTTCTTTTAGCAAAAGTAGCATCAGTAGGCTTGTATTTTTCCAGTTCGTCAGTTAGGTTCTTTATCATCATATCTTTACTAGAAAGCGACGACTTGTTTTTTTGTTGATTTCTGATAGTATTTCTTTATCAATTTCCGATTCTTTTTGTCGTACAATAAGCTCAGTATTGAGTAGATTGAAGCTTTTTAAGGTTGCTTTGCAGCGTTTTTTTAACTCTTCATCGCTAAATTTCTTATCCAAAAACGCTAATTCAATGCTTTTTAGGGTTCGTATTGTAGTGTATTTTTCTTATAAATAATGGTATAACCGTTGTTTTCGAACTCGGCAGTGATATAATGAGCTACATTCTCGTTGAATTCCTTCTCTTTCAAAAGACTATATGCCAAATACAAACTGGGGGTAACAATGAGGATGACTAATGTGGTGATAACAACGCGCAAACGCTTGTTGAGCGCTTCGTTACCCGTGTTTTTAGGAGTGTATTTCAGGTATTTGATGATGAGGAAAGTAGCAATCCCAATGAAGAAACAGTTGATGCTATAGAGATGAAAGCCCCTAAAAAATAACTAAAATTATCCGTTGCCAAACCAAAGCCTGCTGTACAAAGTGGAGGCATCAAAGCAGTAGCAATTGCCACCCCAGGGATAGGATTTCCTTTGTCTTGACGGGTGAGGGAGATAGCACCTACTAATCCACCTACAAAGGCGATAAGCACATCGTAAATGGTAGGCGAAGTACGTGCCAAAAGCTCTGGCTGTACATCTTTAAACGGACTGATATAGAAGTAGATAAACGATACTATAAGGCTCACTACCGTAGCGATGAGCAAACTGCGCCCCGTTTTTCAATAGGTCGAAATCGTAAGTAGCCAATGCAAATCCTGCTCCTACGATAGGTCCCATCAAAGGAGAAATAAGCATCGCCCCGATGATTACAGCGGTAGAATTGACATTCAACCCAATGGAAGCAATGAGGATAGCACACGCTAAAATCCACAATTTAGCGCCACGAAAAAGAGATATTGCTAAGGATATCTTCAATTACTTTTTTTCCTTTTTCTCTTCTCCTTGATGTAAATTAAAAAGTTTTTTCAAAAAAACTCATAATGTTAAGTATTTATGATGTTAGTTTTAATATGGGGGCAAAGATAGGGATAATTTGCTAATTAGCTTTAATGATAGTATGTATATTTTTCTTATGTCTATTTTTTCTTTAGATTTTGCATTTGATTCAAAAATGAAATCTTTCCATCAATAATTTTAGTTTGTTCCCCAAAATGTTGAGGGTGGTTAGATGTTCTAATTTTTGATAACGGAATGATACTATCTAAAATGCCTTGATTCCAAAGAGTTAGTTTTTTTCTAAGTTATTTTTTGGGCAAGTGTAGCAATCAAGTTGTCAATTTTTCTTGCAGGAACATATTTCAATATCTGTGAGTGCAGGCATATCTAAAATGAAGTTAATATCTTCAATTTTAGGTAAATAAGCTATATATAAACCTTTTTAGGTTGGTGAGTTTCTTACAATCGGATAAATCTAGTATGTGACTATTGGCAATGCTAAGACTTTCTAAAAATATTATTTTCGTTATATATGTCTATGTTTTAGGCTCTATGTGTAGCTGTTTCAGTGTAGGGTGGTCAAAAAAACATCCATATTTAGAATATAAAACCTCCATAATTGCTTTTTTTCCTTATCCATTTTTTTGATGTTTTTATGCTCTGTAACTCCGCTATATAGCGATTTAACGTATAGAAGAATTGTTTAAAAATACTGACCAATCATCCTCGGCATTGGCATAGCCTATTATTTTTTTCTTTGTACTTATTACCAAAGATGTATTCCTTTACAAAAGTATCAAAATCAACATCAATCTCCTCAATACCGTCATAGCTATCAGCAGGGAAAATTACGTGTTGGGTGTGTTTGTCCAGAAAAAGAGGTTCATACAATAGTTGCCCTATTTCATACCACAATGGCTGGTCTTGAGGAACGCGATATTGGTTATCCAACAACTCCTCCACGCTCCAGAGAATGATATCGCCAAAAGAGCCACCATTGCAAAGTTTTAAAAAGCACAATGTGCAGGGGCTATGAGTTGTAACACTTCTGGGAAATATTTTTCAGCCCCTTTAGGGGATTTCGCCTATAAGTATGGCATCGGGCAATGCCACTAAGCGATTTCTATAATGGGTAATGATCGTTTCTAAGGTCATTTTCAATTAATTATTCTAACCAAACATTTGGGCATCATTAAAATTCTCACCGTCAAACTCTGAGGCGATAAGCGAGTGCCCCAAGAACATATCGTTGTCATCAAAGAAAAACTTCTACGTCTTCGCTGTAAAACAAGAGACTTTGCAAGCTAAGGGCTTCCATAAATTCCTCTTTAGTAAGCTCTGGTTTATCAGGATCATCCTCGTCATCATCACCAAAACGCCAATTGTCATTGTACAGGTCTAAATATTTCTCGGCAATACATTCTTTGGCTTTAGGCAGAAGGGTATTTATCTCACTGAGAAAGGTGTTCATCTGCTGTTCTATCTTTTCAGTGTCGCCTTCATCTTCAAGGATGATATCCACACTTAATTCTTTTTCCATTGATAACCACTGTCCCATCATAAGAGTAGGGTCATCAGTGTGCTGTGTGAAAATTTTTAATTTTGTACTGTTTCATACATTATTTTTATTATCTTTGCTTTTTATGAAGAAAAATATATACCATAGGACACTCCACCCATACCTTGGAGGAGTTTATAAAAATATTACAATCTTTTGAGATACAGCACTTAGTGGATGTCAGGGGACTGCCAGGGTCTAACAAATATCCACAATTCAACAAAGAGAATTTAGAAGTGGTATTGCCTCAAGTTGGTATCGCTTATACTCACTTGCCAGTATTAGGGGGCAGACGCAGAGTGCACAAAGACTCCAAGAATACCCGCTGGCACAACGCCTCCTTCCGCGCCTATGCCGATTATATGGAGACTCCTGATTTCGAAAAAGGTATTGCTGAGCTTGTAACCATTACCGAAAGCGAAACGACCGCTTATATGTGTGCCGAAGCCCTTTGGTGGCGCTGCCATAGATCTATGATATCGGATTACCTAAAAAGCCAAAGGCTGGCAAGTAGACCACATCATGGGCATAGGTAAGGACGAGCCTCACAAATACACTGCCCCCTGCGCGAATTATGGGAGATAAGGTAGTGTATTATGACGAGGGAGCCATTTTAGGGACTCTAACTATTTATTCAAAAATTGCCCTCCATTCATCCTTCACTGCTCACTATCCCAAAATATAGACAAACCCAGTAAGGATAAAAAGCATTGACAAAATCGACAAAGAAAGCTCCTACCATAGGCACGATAAGAAAGGCCTTATGCGAAGGACCAAATTTCTCAGTGATAGACTGCATATTGGCTACAGCAGTAGGGGTTGCTCCCAAACCAAAGCCACAGTGCCCCCTGCCAATACAGCGGCATCGTAGTCCTTGCCCATAAGGGCGGTAGGTAACAAAGTACGCATAGGTACTCATCACAAAGGTCTGTACGGCAAGGATTACCAACATTGGCAAGGCCAAATCCATGATCTGCCAGAGCTTTGAGGTTCAAAAAGAGCAATACCTAAGAACAAACTCAGAGAAGCATTTCCAAATACGTCAATGGCACGATCGAACATATTAATCTTGAAAAGCTGAAGTCAGCACATTACGAAGAACTACCCCAAAGAGCAAAGCCCATATGAACTGAGGTAAGGTGAATTTTTTTCTGGGAAAAAGATTTGACAAAATCGGTATCCATCAGGGCAGAGAAGGACAAACAGGCAGCAAAGAGCGCCATAGTCTCTATGGCCGATTTGGCAGTGATAAGGCGCTGCTTTTTCCGGATGCTCGAATACGCCTACTTCTGTTTCGGAACTCTCTTCACCAGATTCAGTAAGGGGCTTTCTACCCATCTTATTGACCAAGCGGCGCGATACAGGACCTCCTATGAGCCCTCCTAATACCAAGCCAAAGGTAGCAGCTGCCATTCCCTAAGGCTGTAGCCCCTCTATACTATATTTTTTTGTTCTAATACCTTTCCCCATGCACCAGCAGTACCATGCCCACCGGTAAGGGTGATAGAACCAGTCATCAGCCCCTATAATAGGTTTGAGCCCAAAAGCAGTAGCCAAGCTCACTCCTACAAGGTTCTGTATCACAATGAAAAGAGCTACCACTCCCAAAAAGATAAACAAACCGACACCTCCTGATTTTTAGGCGAGAGAAGTCAGCACTTAGCCCAATGGAAGAGAAAAAGATAAGCATAAAAAGTATCTTGTAGACTTTTTGTCAAAAGTCCAAAGAGAGTCCTTGCCCCATATGGATTCCATTCTCAAAGGAAAGTCCTGTACCCTATATATAACATATAGATTAAAAAAAGCCATGAGCAAGCCCCTGCTACAGGTTCTGGAATGTTGAAGTTCTGAAGTAGTTTGATTTTTCCCTACAAGCAATCGCCCAATGAGCAATACCATAGTCGCTGCAATAAGCGTATAATAGGAATTGACAATGATTGTATTCATAACAAATAAAGTGTTTGATGGAAGTTAATAAAAAAATCCTCTTAGTAGTAAGAGGATTGTTGTACCTGAGGAGGGAATCGAACCCTCACTCCGAAGAACACGAGTTTGAGTCGTGCGCGTCTACCAATTCCGCCACTCAGGCAAGTAGTGTTATGAATTCGAGTGCAAAAATACAACTATTTTTGAATCTGCAAAAAAAGAATAAAAATTTTTCAAGAGTCATTTTTAATTTATATCTTTGCAACCTCTTATAAGGCATTCGTAATACGCAATACTAAGATACTTATAATCACTTGACTTATGGAATATTCTATGCCAGCCGTTAAGATTTTTGCTTGTACTCAATCCACCGAATTGGCAAGCAAAATCGCACAAGAATATGGCATTGAGCTGGGGAAAAATTATTTTTCTCATTTCAGTGATGGAGAATTTCAACCTTCTTTTGAAGAATCTGTACGAGGAACGCGTGTGTTCTTGATTGGATCCACCCAACCCTCCTCGGAGAACCTTATGGAGATGCTGCTGATGATAGATGCTGCTAAGCGCGCTTCTGCCAAGCATATCACTGCGGTCATTCCATACTCGGCTGGGCACGGCAGGACAGAAAGGACAAAACCTCGTGTCCCTATAGCTGCGAAGCTTGTGGCCAATCTGCTTGAAAACAGCAGTGCAACACGTGTCATTACCATGGATTTACATGCAGATCAGATACAAGGCTTCTTTTGAAATACCTGTAGATCACCTCTATGCATCTACTATTTTCTTGCCTTATATCAAGTCGCTCAACCTTGAAAATCTCTGTATGGCTTCTCCTGATATGGGAGGCTCCAAAAGAGCACATTCCTATGCCAAGTTCCTGAACTCCGATGTGGTAATCTGTTACAAACAGCGCAAGAAAGCCAATGTGATTGAGAAAATGGATCTTATAGGAGAGGTCGAAGGCAAGCATGTGATCTTGGTGGATGATATGGTTGATACTGCAGGTACTTTGGTAAAAGCCTCTGAAATTATGATCGAAAAAGGGGCTCTTAGTGTAAGAGCGGTATGTACCCATGCTATCCTTAGTGGCAATGCTATAGAAAGAATAGAAAATTCTCCTATGGAGGAAATTATCGTAACTGATTCCATTCCTCACAACCTGGAGGGAACAAAGAAAATACATGTACTCAGTTGTGCAAAACTCTTTGCTGATGTGATGCACTCGGTACACCAACATGTCTCTATCAGTGACAAATTCATTATGTAAATTTTTTAATTAATATATTTTATGCAATCGATTACAATCGTAGGATCTCAAAGAGAAAGCGTGGGCAAAGCAGCAAGCAAGGCCTTACGTAATGCTGGAAAGGTTCCTTGCGTGTTATACGGAGGGAATAGTACCATTCACTTTTTCAGCGGATGCTTTAGCATTCAAAAAGTTGATATATACTCCTAATGTATATACAGCAACGATTGAACTAGGAGGAAAGACTTACAACGCTATCCTTCAAGACATTCAGTTTTGACCCTGTTACGGACAACATTATCCACGTGGATTTCTATGAACTACACAAGGATAAAGAAATCACCCCTAGCTGTGCCTATCCAGATCAGTAGGTACTGCTCCTGGAGTAATGGCAGGGGGTACACTCCGTATCGTAAACCGTAAGCTTAAGGTAAAGCTCTACCAGAGAACTTGCCTGACTTCGTGCCTGTAGATATCTCTTGGATGGAAATGGGTAACCGTCTCTACATCACTAAGATCGCACAAGAAAAGTACAAAAATTATGCATCCGGACAACACCGTAGTATGCCAAGTACGTGTATCTCGTGCCGCTCTTAAGGCTGCTCAAGAAGCTGCTAAAGCTGATGGTAAGAAGAAAAAAATAAGCTGCTACTAGTGATAAAAACAAAAGGCTGCCCTTCTCAGGCAGCCTTTTTATTTGACAAAAATCCTATGCCTTAGCATTAAAAACTTGATTTCTTATTCCTATTTTCTCTTTTATTTCATTACCTTTGCATTCACTAACAAATATAAAAATTCTCATTATGCAAAAAGTTCCTACCTACCTAAGCGAAAAACGCTTGTAATGTAAAATCAGGCGATTATCTCTCAGTAGATATCCAATCCAAAAATGGAAATACACTCTTTGAAGTGTATTATTATGGCGATTTATTTGAAGTAAAAGGGGAAAAAAATTTCCTTTTATAGTAGATAATGAGGCTGAAATTCCTTGTAAAATAGTAGCCAAAGATACAGAAACAGGCGAAGAAATCTTGCTTTTTGACGGCTACCAATACGGCTATAATGCAATGTTTTGTGATGAGTTTGACTCAGAAGAAGTTGAAAAAAACGAACTTTGGTAAAATACAATATTGCTCCTTGCAAAATCCATATAGATTTTGGATATTCTATTGATTACGAAGAAGAAAAAGAAGACTATGAAGTAGATGAAGAAGATAGAGTAACCCTTATCAATGGAGAAAATATCTCTTGGGAAGAAGTGAAAAGAAACGGCTTTGACTATATCTCTATCGTCTGTGAAACTGAAAATGGAGAAAAAGCAGAGATTGTATCTTTAGAATTAGCTTAAAGAACCAACAAATTATCATATTATCTCATTCATTAATTGATAAATTATTTTTATCTTTGCACTTTTAAACAATTAAAAAGGCCCGTGTGGCTCGCACTTATGACCCTACAATCACAAAGAAATAGAAGCCTTTTTGGCAAGAATATTGGGCGGAAACACCAAACTTTCAAAGCCCAAAATGACAGTGACAAACCCGAAGTACTACGTGCTCGATATGTTCCCTTACCCTTCAGGGGCGGGCTTACACGTGGGGCATCCGCTGGGCTATATCGCCAGCGACATCGTGGCGCGCTACAAGCGTCACAAAGGCTTTAATGTATTGCACCCTCAGGGTATGATAGTTTTGGTCTGCCAGCCGAGCAGTATGCTATCCAAACAGGGCAACATCCAGCCCTCACTACGGCACAGAATATCGCCCGTTACCGCGAACAATTAGATAAAATGGGCTTCTCTTTTGATTGGAGTCGCGAAGTAAAGACCTCCGACCCCGATTACTATCGTCATACCCAGTGGATATTTATACAACTCTTCAACTCGTGGTATAACAACGCAACCGACAAGGCAGAGCTCTATCGAAACGCTCATCGCTCTCTTTGAAACAGAAGGCAATAGCAAGGTCAATGCTGCCTGCGACGATGATACCCCCTCTTTCACTGCTGCCCAATGGCACGCAATGACAGCTGAAAAGCAAAACAACGTCATTTACTAAAATACCGACTTACCTACTTGGCAGAAACCGAAGTAAACTGGTGTCCTGCCTTAGGTACTGTACTCGCCAACGATGAAATCGTCAATGGCGTATCCGAGCGTGGCGGTCACCCTGTGATTCGCAAGAAGATGACCCAATGGAGTATGCGCATCACCGCCTATGCCGAACGTCTTTGCAAGGCTTAGACACCATTGATTGGAGTGAGAGCATCAAAGAAAGCCAACGTAACTGGATAGGGAAAATCAGTAGGAGCCTCTATCGACTTTTGTGCTCGCCGGAGGCGAGCACAAAGTCGAGGTCTTCACCACTCGCCCCGACACCCTCTTCGGTGTTACTTACCTTACCCTTGCTCCCGAGCACCCCTTAGTATTGCAAATTACTACTGAGGAACAACGCGCTGAGGTAGAAGCCTACATCGCTGCTACTGCCAAACGTTCAGAGCGCGACCGTATGGCGAGACACCAAAACCGTATCAGGAGTTTTCACAGGGGCGTATGCTCTGCACCCACTTACCGGCAAGCAGCTTCCTATTTGGATAGGCGATTATGTGCTTGCCAGCTATGGTACGGGTGCTGTAATGGCAGTGCCTGCTGGCGACGACCGCGATTATGCCTTTGCCAAACACTTCAAGGGTGCCAAAGGAATGCCCGATGTGATTAACATTTTTCGATAAAGATATTTCAGAAAACGCCTTTACCGATAAAGAGGGAATGACTTACCAAAATTCGGATTTCCTCAATGGTTGTACTAACTTTGGCGAAGCCGTTGCCAAAGTGTTAGCAGCCTTAGAAGCCAGAGGAGCAGGCAAAGCCAAAGTGAATTACCGTCTCCGTGATGCTGTCTTCTCACGTCAGCGTTATTGGGGCGAACCTTTTCCCAGTATACTATGAAAAACGGCTTGCCACAGATGATAGGCGAGGAGCACCTCCCTATTCTCCTACCCGAAGTAGAGAAATACCTCCCTACCGAAGAGGGCAACCCGCCGTTGGGCAATGCCACTGCTTGGGCGTGGGATACGGCAAACCACAAGGTAGTGAACAATGACCTTATTGATAACCAAACCGTATTCCCGTTAGAATTGAATACAATGCCAGGTTGGGCGGGCTCTTCTTGGTATTGGTTAGAGTATATGATGGAAAAAGACGCACGTGGAACTTTCCCTACCAAAGCCGTAGTAGACTATTGGCAAAATGTAGACCTATACGTAGGAGGTAGCGAACACGCCACAGGGCACCTATTGTACTCTCGCTTTCTGGAACAAATTCCTCAAAGACCGCGGTTTTGCTCCTACTGAAGAGCCTTTCAAAAATTGATTAATCAGGGTATGATACTGGGAATGAGTGCTTTTGCGTATCGCTTAGAAGGCACCAATACTTTTGTATCTAAAAATCAAATAAAAGGGCAATCGGTGCAACCTATTCACGTTGATGTTTCTCCTCAAAGATACTTCCGATGAATTAGACATTGAGAAATTCAAAGCGTGGCGTAAAGAGTTTGCTAATGCAGAATTTATTTTAGAAGAAGACGGCAAGTATATCACAGGTCGCGAAGTCGAAAAAAATGTCCAAATCTAAATACAATGTGGTAAAACCCCTGATGATATTTGTGAGCAATATGGGGCGGATACCTTTGCGCCTCTACGAAATGTTCTTAGGTCCTTGGAACAAGCCAAACCTTGGAACACAGCAGGTATTTCGGGGGTTTATAATTTCTTGCGCAAGTTATGGCGCTTTGTATTTTAATGATAACGGCTGGCAAGTAACTGATGAAGCCCCTACACCCGAAATGCTCAAAGCGCTGCATAAAAACGATTAAAAAGGTAAATGAAGATATTGAGAATTTCTCCTTCAATACCTCCGTGAGTCAGTTTATGATATGTGTGAATGAGCTTTCAACGCTAAAATGCCACCATAGAGACGTTTTTAGCGCCTCTTGCGGTACTGGTAGCTCCTTTCGCTCCACATATCGCTGAAGAGCTCTGGAAAAGGCTCGGAAATGCCGAAAGCGTAACTTATGCACCTTATCCCGTACACGAGGATAAGTATTTGCAAGAAGACAGCAAGGAGTATCCCTGTATCGTTCAACGGCAAAGTACGCTTCAAACGCGCTTATGCTACCAGTATGAGTGTGGAAGAGATAGAGCAAGCTATCCTTGCAGACCCTCAAACGGCAGAACAGCTACAAGGCAACACCCCTAAAAAGGTCATTGTAGTGCCTAATAGGATTATTAATATAGTGAGCTAGCTATGTCACAATCAACCATTTTTTTGGTTTGTATTCTTTTCTATAGGAGGAGTTGCCTTTTATATAGTAAAACGCTATTTAGAAGGTAGTAAAAACACTTTTGAAAAAGCGTTTGATTCCTATATGCAAAATCAGCTCTTCCTTTAGAGAGAGAAACTTACTTAGAAAAGCGCAAGCGTTTTTGTACGTTGCATTCTCGGAGTAATAATAGGAGGCTTTATAGCTATACCTTTCCTATTTGTGGTATTGTGCATAGGCTTTTAATGTATTTCAGCAAGAAAAATACAGAGAGATACCATATGCTCTCTGTTTTGCTCTTGTATACCGCTATTTCATTTTTGCCTTACTTGGGTATACTTTTCTATTGGTTATACTTTATGGCTAATAAAACTACCCTGTGCTCAGCAAATGCTTTTGGGAGAAATGAGTGAAGAAGATTTTCAGCACTTCAATGAGATAAGAAGGATCAATATATTTCAAAGTTATGCTCCTCCTTTTCTAGTGTGCAAAGGGAATCTGTATCTTTTAAGTTTTTCACATATTATTGAAATCCCTATCACTACAATTAGAAATACCAGCATCAGCCCTTTGGTTATTGAAAAATTAATACCAAGAAAATACAATGGTGGGGATAGGGTTGTTATCACTCATACTCGAGAAAAACCCTCTATTTATATGCATAGAAATTTGTATTCATATCTAACAACTCTTATATACAAATACTAGCTTAAAAACATAATACAAGACCTTTCTTTACTGCCAAAAACGCATAGCAGTGACTAATAGAATTAACTAATATAGCAAATTATAAATTGTTATAAGAAAATGAACCCAGAAACTGCACATAAAAATTCTCTGATGAGTTCCTCCCCGAAGAAAAAAAGAACTCATTGTACTTATCCAAAATACTACCAATGGGGCTGCCTCTATGGCGATATGTGGCGACCTTCAAACCACCCTTTGGCGTATATAGCGGTAGCTACTGATGAACTCTACAAAGGTAATATCCGTTTGGAATGGCTGGTAGAAACCGACAGTAATTGGAAATATTACTTTCAGCCATTAAAGGCTTTCCGCATCAAAGCACGTCCTAAAAACCTGAACTATCACACCCTCAACAACACTGCTTTTATGTTGGTCGAAGTACTGAGGAAGATGTGAAAGAACCACGTTTTTCAACCTATTATTGACGAGTACAACACCGAAGTTATTTATCAAAAACGAGGATTTTAGCTTAGAACTCAACAGAGACTTCGATTGGTTCGAAGGCGATATTCTCTATGCTGATGAAGAGGTAGAACTCACCATAGAAACTACTGAATTGAGCGAATTGGACCCCATCTTAAACCATTTCAGAGATATTACAAAAGATAATTTTTGAGGCGTGGATAAAACATCTCAAAACCTTTGCAGCCGAAAAACTTACTGATTTAGCCAACAAATGGCAAAAAGAAGAAGATGACAACGCCCCGATATTACCCCTGAACGCTTTGCTGAGCGTATGAGTATAACAAATATCAATCTCTCTGATGATGAGAGTTTCTGCATCTATTTTTGACGATGACGATATGTTCTGGGGACACACCATTACCGTATATGGAAATCTCAATGGCAAACTCAAAGATGCTACTATTGAAGGATAAATACAAACTCTAATTTTTATATTCAACTATGAATACCTCAATGATTTTTACTTATAATACTTATACTTATAGGTATTTTTGCATTACACACCTTTATAAATCGAAAAGGTGATTTCGAAAAACGCTCTACCTACCATACTCCTCGATACCTTCCTCACCAACGACAAGAATATATTAATGGGGCAGAACGATATTTCAAAAAGCGAGCATAATTATAGGCTCTATTAACAGGGCTCCCATTAATGATTATAGTCGTCTTTCTATTATCTCAAGATGTGAGCGATAGTCTTATTATCTTTCTTTTACAATTTTCACAATACTAATAGAATGCTTTGTGCATTTATCTAATGTATCGTTTTTGCCAAAAATATAAAAAACAGCAACTACTCTTAGAACAGATGAGTGATAGTGACTTTGAGCTATTGCTAGATATACAAAAATCATATCCTTTTAAATACTTTCCTCCTTTTATACTTTGTAAAGATAGATTGTATTTTTTTAGTTTTTCTTATTAAAGAAATTGATCCTGCAAGTATAAAAAGTAAGTTTTTAGTTATGCTAGAGGAGGAAATATACTTGTACATATCAAATCTGCAACATCTATAACAATTTCTTTGTATAGGATATATATCCTATTTTGGTGGAGATTATCAAGAGATACAGCCCTGATGCTCAAATAGAAAGCTAGAACAATATTGTTAATAAACTATGGACTCACTTTCCTTCACATACTTTCTGCCTTTATTGCTTTTCGAACTACTCTTTTCTCACTTGATAGTAGTGCGCAAAAATACTTTTTGAAAAAGCGATTAGCACTCTTTAGCCTCACTCGCCAACTCTCACAGAAGCGCCAAGCTTATATGCAGAAGGTGCACAACTACCGCAAGTATTTCAATGCTATTCTCTTAATAATATTCTACCTCCCTCTGTGTTTTTATAACCTTGATAATCAAAGAAAGATATGAGGAAACAGGCAAACTAGTTATACCAATCTCTAATAATATGATGATGATCTTACTAGTTCTTTTCTTGGCATATTACCTGATCATTTATCTAAAAAAACGCAAAGCAAAAAGCCCTGCGTATGTTTTTAGAACAAATGAGCGATGATGATTTTGAGCTCCTCCTCAGGGTAAAAAGATAGTTTGTCGTTCACAAGTAAATATAGTCCACCCTTTGTGTTGTGCAACCATCAGTTGTATGTTTTTTTCTTTTTACCATCAAGGAAATTGACCCTGCCAAAGTAACCGAAGTAAACTGGAGCTATGGTAAATATAGTATCTTTGTGCTACTGAAAACTCCTAAAAAGAATATCCATTATCCTACCTCAAGGAGGATTTCGTTATTTCTTGCAAATCATTGAACAGTACACAGAACTCAAATTTTATTATAAATAGAAAAATGAAGAAATTATCTTTTCTTAACTATTACAATACCTCAATTTTTAGTAACTATGGACATAATTTACATGATCTGGTTCGTACCCTTATTTCTTTTTCTCTTTGCGCTTTTTCTACTTTGTAGTAATGCGCAAAAATGATTTTGAAAAACGCCTTGCTATTTTTTTATCCTTACCGACAGCTATCACAAAAACGTGAAGCCTATATGCAGAAGGTTAGTAAATATAGTTATATAATATTCGCCTTGTTTTTACTGCCTTTCTTCTTTTTAGTCTATATATTGTTCAAAAGAAAACTATCAAGAAATAAGCGAAGCTAATACCCTATTTTCTGATGAGAACTTGATGTTAATGTTAGCTATTTTTTTCTGCCTCTTTTCGTGTGCTATTATATCATTTTTTTATATGCAGCAGCGCAGTAAAAAAAGCCAAACGCATGCTTTTTAGAACAAATGAGTGATACCGATTTCGAACTGCTCCTCAAATTAAGAGACAATTTATCTTTTCCTTACAAATATGACCCACCATTTGTGTTGTGTAACAATCACTTATATTTTTTTCTTTTTTTCATACAATTAAAGAAATTGACCCTACTCAAATCACCTCAGTAAAATGGTATAGTAATAGACATAGGTTTATAGTACGTATTAAAGACCCTAAAGCTAAAGTTACCGTCCTTAGTATATCTAAAAAGTGCATTGGATATCTTTTTGCAAATTGTAGAACAATATACAAAACTCATTTTATTAACAGACCAAAAAAATAAATAAGTATGGACTCATTTTATATTATCTGTTTTGCTCCTTTATTTCTTTTTCACCCTCGTCTTTTTTGTACTTTACAGTAGTGCGCAAAAATGCTTTTTGAAGAGCGCTTAGCTCTCTTTAGCCCTACTCGTCACCTCTCACAAAAAGCGGGAAGCCTATAGGCAGCAAGTATGCAAATACAGCAAGTACACAAAAATCATACTCTTAGTTATTTTCTACCTCCCTCTATGTGTTTTTTTATAGCAATATTGCTCAAAGAAGAATATGAGGAAACAGGAACACTCAATATATTATCAATCTATGATGATATAAAAATGATCCTACTATCTGTCTATGTGCCTATTTTTGTTACTGAATTACCTTTCCTTCTACGTAATAAAGCGCAATGAAAAAGCCCAGTATATGCTTTTTAGAACAAATGAGCGATGCCGATTTTTGTCTGCTCCTCAAAGTTAAAGATAGTTTATTCTTCATAAGTAAATATAATCCGCCGTTTGTGCTTTGCAACGATAAGTTGTACATTTTTATTTTCTTTGTTATTAAAAGAAATTGACCCTGCGCAAATAACTGATCTAGATTGGAGCTATCGTAGAAATGGTATTTTTTTATAGAATTCAAAAGCTCCTGAAAAATAATATTTACCCTACCTAAAAAAAGTACTCCCTCATTTTTTTGCAAAATCATTGAAAAAAATATACAAATCAAAAAAATTTTTATTATTAACTAAATACAAAAATGAATCACACAATTATCCCATTTAGCAAAAAGAAAATGGTCAAACTCACAGGCATATATATACTTATAATGCTTGGTATTGCTGCTATTATTTTCTTTTATCCTATCAGCTGATAGAATAAGTTTATACTATCTCGCGCTGTTTGTAGTCCTTTTTATAGCAGGAGCTTATCTTTTTTATAAGCACATACAAGAATTATGGAGCTCGAACAAGAAGAACGAAGGGGTAATACTCACTCCTGAGTATCTCAAAAGCAATGTGACTCCTCTGGGTAAAAAGGGTAGGTGAAATCCCTTGGAGTGAAATAGCTTCTATAGAGAAAGTAAATTATTATGGACAGCACATCCATATCAAACTCAAAACAGCCTGAAAAATATGCAAATCGGCTCAAGGGTATGAGCAAAGACTTCACAGGTATTTATCTAAACGATAGCGAACTCGAAATCTCTTTTTGAGGAATTAGAAAAGATTATCAATGAGTACTTCGAGAAATATGGCAATTCTTAACAAAAATATAGCTCCTAATTTATGCTCCTTATACCCATATCAATTAGTTGAATCTAATTTTAATATAGATGAGGCTATAGGATTACGCTATGATAGAGTTATTCAAACGCTTGAATACAAATCAAAACTATTATATCCTGAAAAATTACGTTTAATAGGGTATTATGATACTGAAAAAATGAATTATTTGAATTTTTTGACTAATAATTTTGAAATTACAGCATATGAAATCGCTAATTTATATAAAAATCGTTGGCAAATAGAAGTTTTTTTCAAATGAATAAAGCAAAATTTGACCATAAAACATTTATGGGGGCATTCTGAAAATGCCGTTAAAAACTCATATTTGGATAGCAATTATAAGCTATCTACTTATAGCCTATATAAAGAAAAATGCTTGATAGCCAATACTCTATAATATGAAATTATACAAGTTTTTAGGACTATCTGTATTTGTTAAAACTCCTATTAAAGAATTGATAACCAATGTACAAGACAACCAATATGATTACGAAGAACCCAATTTATTTACTATCTAAAAAAACAACGCAACAGCAGTATTCAAACATTATAAAATAATTAATTACAATGAACACTGATATTTTTTTACTTTGATAAGTATTTTTACCCTATGCTATAATAGGCGTGATTCTATACTTTGTTGCTATTCGAAAAAAATAGCTTTGAAGAGCGTGTAGCTAAGTATGTACCGTATCATAGCTTAGATAAAGAAAGAAAAACAATATTTGGAAACAGTAGAAAAAAATACAAAACATAACATTTGTATAGGGATAAAAAAATATTACTAATTCTTCCCCTTTCAGCCTTCCTTATTCCGCTCTTTATAATGACATCCAAGCAGAAAAATGACTTTTCAAATTGAGGAATTTGCTTTTGTTTTTCTTCTCTTTTCTTTTTATTTTTACTGTATTATCTATTGAGCTATGTGGTCAAAAATGCTAAAAGCTCAGCACCTACTATTGGAAGAAATGAGTGATAATGATTTCCATTATCTGCTAGAGGTACAAAAGAGCCTATCGTGGCTTAGGAAGTACTTTCCCTTTTTCATACTATGTAAGAAAAAAAGATATTTTTTTAACTTTTTTTCACTATTAAGGAACTAGACCCTAAGCAAATAAAAAATCCGTTTTTGGAACTCCAGAAGAGGAAATAGAACTATCTTGATAAAATCTTCCGATGGTTTATCACCAGTATGACAGAAATAGTATATCCTTATCTGAGAGATATTGTTCGAAAATATAACCCCACAGTGGATATAGAATAAAAAGTTCTTTTTGTAATTGCTATTTTTTTAGTACATTTTGCCCTTTATACCAAAAAGATGATAGAGAGTATTTTTTTGTAGCCATATCCTTAGGGGTTATGCTTGCTTTTACCATAGGCCCTGTATTTTTTTATCTTGATAGAGACGAGTATTACCAAAGGGAGATTCGTTCGGCTTTAGCCTTCGATTTTTGGAGCTATTTCTGGGGATATATATTCTCTTGGCCTATTGGGGTACAAGTAAGCTCTCAGATTATATAAAAATAACCCCTAACCTATTCATATATGGAGGATTCTCATCATCATATATGGGTTATTTTTCTTTTTTTCAAAGAGCGCAAGGACTATCGCCTACGCCCTCCACAGACACGTATAGTGGAGATCAAGGAAGGAAATTATTTTACTTTTTCTACAAAGGATTTTTTTCTTGAATATCATCAATGTAGGGGTTTTTCTATTGGGTTGCTACCATTGCTACTTTCTCCTCGGGCGCAGGTAATACCACAACAAAAAGTACTGGTCTTTTTTAGGTACTATATTACTAACCTATTTGCTCACAGATATTGTAAAAAAATACTCATTGCTAAGCGACTTCGACACAAGCTTACTCCTACCAATATACACAAAATAAAGCAGGGTATCCATATCTTTTTGGTTATTTTCGAGTTTTTCTACTACTCAATGGAGTTTTTCCCCAATGCTTTAGCAACAGTGAAAGAGGCTTTTTCTATAGAAAAAAAGTGTCTCTCCTTGTACAGAAGAAACACTTTTTACCAATAATCAATTAAAAATTTAAACAAACAAGTAACAATTTTTACTTTTTTCTCGTTCAGAGCCTTTACTATATCGGCTGTGATATCTTTATCAGATTTTTCCATAGTGTACACTACCTCCGTCATTAGCACCAAGAATAAAAGTCATAGCTATGTTGCTTTCCGTATTCTTTTGATGAAATTCTTTTACTTTCTTCAGTAGTGTATCCATTTTAGTACGGCTTTCCTCTTGGATTGCTTGTTCTTCAGCCATGAGTTGTTGTTGCAATAGCTGACTTTCCTGAGCCAGTTCGCTATACTTTTGCTGTGCTACAGCAGGAGCCAAGGTTTTTTTGCTTGTGCTTCGAAAGCCTGAGCCTTCACTTGGAAAGCCTGAGAAATACTATCACGCTTGTGTTGGTATTTGTCAATTTTTCCCTTTGAGAAGCGCCTCTAAGTCCTTTTTCTTGATAATCATCCAAGAGCTTGCTATTATCTACAAAAGCAATTTTTCTGTCCTTGTTGACAAGAAGCAAGACTTAGCATTAGTGCTACACCTAAGATAATTTTTATTCATAACTATACTTTTTCAAAAATGCAGGCACAAAAAGTACGAAAGAAAAATATCAATTATCTTCATTTTTTTAACAAAATAAATAGGAACAGAATGAATATTTAACGTTTAACCTTACAGAAAGTAGGATAAATATCCTATTATCTTATTTTTATTCATGCAATTTTAATAGATAAATAAAGGGACGAATATTCTCCTGTTTTTCAGTGCAGAGAGGTTCGATAGGAGTCCTTGGTAACCTCCCTTAAGGAAGTTCATACTCCCTGTTTTTGTACTTTTCGGAAAGTAGGCTCACATAGAAAGCATCAAAAGGCATAGGCTTTACTCCTATGAGTTGGAAACCTTTTTCAGTGAAAAAGCGAGCGAATACTCTCTTGGGAGAAGTGCCATAAGTGTCGGGGTACATCATAGGCAGCCCAGTATTTTTCCATAGTGTTGGGCATCCCTACTCCTATAGTTAGGCACAGCAATCACAAGCAATCCTCCCATGGTCAAATGGTCTTTGAGAAAAAGCAATCTGCTCTTGTAGGTTAGGAACATGTTCCAACACATGCCAAAGGGTAATTACTTGATAGGTATCCTTGATATGGGTTTGATCTTCCTTCAGAAGGATTCCCTTCTCCTCTGCCCCTATCGCGGGCTTTTTTTCAGGTTCTACCCCACTTACACTCCATCCTCGCTGTGCTGCCACCCTTAGGAAATCACCTGTACCTGCACCTATATCCAAGAGTTTTTCCTTGGGGTACATAGTGCTCTATGAGTTTTATTTTTCTGCTGTAGCGTATAGGTTTTTACCCATTGATAAAGCTTTTTCGAAAAAGATCTTTTTCCATCAGTATGGGATATATAGGCATCACTTTGGTAATACCTTCCCAGCTCTTGGGGCATAGGGGTTGTACGATAGAGCTTATACACTGGGTCATACTCTAAGAAAAAAATTCTTCCTTACTTACACTATAGTCTATTATATTCATTAAAGTTTTGAGTTTTTGAATTTTTAAGTTTTTGTTCCACGTGAAACCTTGAATAAAGTAAAAAGTGAAAAAAATGAAGAGTGAAAAAAATATTTTTTTATATCTAAATCATTTTTTCACACCAAAATTTCTATATTTGTTAAAAATTTCACTTTCAGAAACGTGTCAAATTTCTACTTTCTTTTTTTCTTTTTAATATAAATATTCATTCACTATACAAATCGTTTAAAAATTCATATATTTAAATGATTTTTTTATGTTTTTAGTACTAATTTTTATCATTAATCCTATGCAAAAATAACAAGATTTATAACCATAACAATTATAGTCAAACAGAAATCGTTTGCGAAAAATTACCATGAGCAGGTATAGAGGCAAAGTCCGCAAACAAGCGGAGTATGTGATGCAATTCGCCCACTAAAAAAATTAACCTTCCGTTCTATCTATTCACAATCTAAATATAATTGACTATAAGAGACGATGAATTGTATTCCTACCATAACACGCTAAAGACTCCCTCATTAGTATAGTATCCACTATTATCTTTACCTGTTATTCTTTTTTTAATTTGTTTCACGTGGAACATTTAATTCTTTTTCTTACCCAACAATTACTAACGTGATCATTGATATACCCTGTAGCTTGTAGAAAAGAATAGATAATAGTAGTTCCGACAAACTTAAACCTACGCTTTTTTTCAAGTCTTTACTCAAAGCTATCTGAAAGAAAAGAGTGAGTAGGAATATCCGAAAGTGACTCAGGATGATTGTCAATAGGAGTAGGAATAAATGTATTAAGATAGCTAACAAAAACTTCCAAACTCCTTTTGTATTCTTATAAATGCCTGTGCGTTAGTTACCGCCGCTTGTATCTTTAAGCGATTGCGTACTATCTTCTTATTCGTAAGAAGTGCATTTTATCTTCTCTTGAGATAATTAGCAACCTGCTCTATTAGAAAATTATCAAAAAGCCTCACGCTTTCTCAAAATAGTAATCCAACTTAGCCCTGCCTGAAAACCCTCTAATATGAGAAACTCAAAAAGAAGGGTATCCTTAGTAATAAGTCTCCCTCACTCCATATCATGATAAGCCATATAGAGTGAATCATCCTTACACCAAGTACAACGTATTTTCTCTGACATATAAGCATTTTAAAAAAACATATTCAAAAATCACTTCTACAAACCTATCAAATTTTGATTATTTTTTTATTTTAAATATAAATATTCATCTTAATCAAAAATAATGAAAAATCATGCTTTAAAATCAATAATCAAATTTTTATAGTTATAAAAATTGACATATTGTATGTTTTTCATAGATTATTAGGTAAATATATTTTACTATTCTATATAGCGATATTTTTACAAACTCAGTAAGTAATTTTTTAATGATGTAATCATAATTACAATCACAAGACATAATCACAAGACGTAATTTATTATGTTTCTACCTTGACACTAACTAAAACCCTAGATTAGCATAATATTTCTATAGGTGTAATTTATTACGTCTCTACCTTAACGCTAGCTAAGACTGTTAATTCATATAGTATATTATTCTCTAATAATCATTTGTAAAATTGTTCCACGTGGAACTTTTATAAAGTAAAATATAAAAATGTTCCACGTGGAACAATCTATTTTTATTAAAAGTAAAACTCTTTGAGATAAAAAGGTTCAAAATAAGCTATATCTTCAAACTGTTGTAACTGATATTTTTAAAGCTAAATCACCCATCTGAAAAGCAGAAGGATATTGATCTTCTAAAAATAAGCGTTTGGATGGTTGCATATCGCTTGAAACTTCTTAGATCCATCTCCTAAAAAGAGAGTTTTTCCCTTTATTTAAATAAGTAATAAAGGAATCTTCTGTAAGAACTTCAGCTCTCTCCTCTACTTCTATTGAAAAAAATCTTTATGATAAACTGAAGTGAAGACTTCCATTCTACGAGCATCAATCATAGGTATAATATATAAAATATCTGCTACTGTCTCTTTTACCTTTTCTGCCAAGATACGTAAAGTAGGTAAAGCTATAAGAGGGATACCCCAACCATAGCAGAGTCCCTTAGCAGTAGCTGTACCTATACGCAATCCTGTATAAGAACCTGGCCCCTATACTGATAGCTATAGCCTTAATATCTTTAGGATGGGTTTGCGTTTCCTTAAGTATGCGCTCTATGAACACGTGTAAGTTTTCTGAATGAGAAAAATTGTTCTGTACGCTCCTCTATTAGTTGTACTAAATGATGATCAGTAAATAAGGCTACAGAACAATTTTTGCGAAGTTTCTATAGATAAAAATAGTCGGCATATAATATATTTCTTTTTCGGATGACAAAAGTACAAAAAATAATAAAAATAAGTCATATATCAATATTTTTTTCGTATATTCGTTGAGATTATTCAAAAAAACATTTTTTTATGTAAAGAAAATTATTTTTCCTCATAGCATTCCTTCTCAGGGATAACTATGTATGGGCAAACTGTGTATGAACCTTCTGAAAAAAAGAAGCGTAAAAACCGTAGAAGTGGGTCGCTATAAGAATATTTTTTATAGATGAAAGTCATTTCGATATCACCCCTAAGAAATAGCTGAGATCGCCAGATCCAGATAGAGGCTGATGATGCTATACACCCTATCATCAAAGCAAGGGTGGAGAAAGATACTCTCAAACTGAATATAGAAACAGAAGGCGGGGTTGTTTTTCCTTACTACAGGAAAAATAAACATAAAGCCTACCAGTATCTGAAGAAGTCCAAAAATACACTTGAAAAATGGCTGGTAATATAAGTTGTGAGAAAAGAACTCAAACTGAAAAAGGCAGCTATCGAGATGGAAAAATACTGCCAATGAAGTCACCACATCGGGAATCTCAAAAGTAGTAAAAGCAGTAACAAAGGGTTTGTCAGCGTCTAATTCAGAAAAAAATAAATACCAAAAACTATTGATAAATCAATTATTTTCGTATATTTGCACCAATTTAAAAGAACTATTATGAAAAAAAGTTATTTTAGCAGTAAGTGTACTTATTCTTTCAGCGTGTAATCTAGGAAGTACTATTGCCAATACTACTGAAGAAGTAGCTAATAAGACAGCTACCAAAAGCAGGAGAAATTCTTGGAGGAAGTACTCGTAGCTTCGCCGATGGAGTAGGAGAAGGATTGGATAAGGCTGGAAATTCCTCCATAAAACTCTCAGAAAACCTTAGCAAAAAGGAATTAAGCTTGGAGGACACAAAATAGAAAACCTTGTCTGGGAATGATAACAAAATCTCAATATATTTCATCTTTGAAGAAGATTTTTACAGGCACCATAACTGTAAAAAGCATTTGACAAACAAATGCAAGAGGTAGGACGCGTTAAGCAAGAACTTAGTGGTAAAAAAAGATGATGCAGGTTATATAGATTTTGTATTTGACGAACGTACCAATATTGATCCCTAAATACACTATTACTATAGAATAAAAAAATAGCCATAAAGTATTCAAAAAGAGGCTGTCCTTTTCGGATAGCCTCTTTTGATTTATTAAAAATGGAAAATTATTTTACTAACTCAAAATCCAAGTGCCGCTTGATAAGGTCTGTATTCTTTACACGTATCCATACCTCATCGCCCAAGGTATAGCGCTTCTTACTCACCTCCCCTATCAGTGCATAGGCTTTCTCGTCGAATACATAGTAATCGTCTTTGATATCACGAGCACGTATCATCCCCTCACACTTATTTTCTATAATTTCTACATAGATACCAAACTCGGTCACTCCTGAAATCACTCCTAAGAATTCCTGATCCTTGTGATCCTCCATATACTTGATCTGCATATACTTGATAGAGTCCCTCTCAGCAGAAGTAGCCAAGTTCTCCATCTGAGACGAATGCTTACATTTTCTCTTCGTACTCAGCCTCATTTGCCGAGGCTTCTTTATCTAAATATCGCTGCAGCAAGCGATGTACCATCACATCCGGATAGCGGCGAATAGGCGAAGTAAAGTGAGTATAATCGTCAAAAGCCAAAACCATAATGCCCAATATTATGAGTAGAATACGCTGCCTTACTCATAGAGCGGATCGCCAAAGTATCTACCAAATTCTGTTCCTTCTTGCCGTGTACTTCTTCTAACAAGTGATTGATAGAGTGGGAAATATTCTTCTTATCCTTGAGGTTCAGGCGGTAACCAAAGCGAGAGATGATTCCCTGCATCTGTAGGAGTTTTTCCTCATCGGGGACATCGTGAATACGGTAGACGAATGTTTTTGGAGCTTAGAGGCATATTCGGCTACCTTGCGATTGGCCAATAGCATAAACTCCTCTATAAGCTTATTAGCTTCCTTACTCTCCTTAGTATATACTCCCAAAGGATTATTATTTTCATCTAAAAGGAATTTCACCTCTACCTTATCAAAGGAAATAGCTCCTGCTCTCATGCGCTTCTCACGGAGAATTTCAGCCAAGGCATTCAGCGAAAGAATAGCCTCTACTATCTCTTTTGAAACAGTATAGCTCCCTTCAGGACGAATGGAAATCTCCTGAGGCATCACAAAAATCCGTCAGCACCTCCATATAAGGGGTATCAAAAGCCTCAATCACTGCCTGTGCCTCCTCATAAGCAAAGCGTGCATCGGAGCGAATCACCGTACGTCCCAGCCATACATTGCGAATTTTTGCCTTCAAAGAGAGTTCAAAAATAGCTGAGAAAGTATATTTTTCTTCTTCAGGACGCAGTGAGCAAGCAAAGTTGGACAACACCTCAGGAAGCATAGGAACTACCCTATCCACTAAATATACCGAAGTGGCACGCTGGTAAGCCTCGTCGTCCAAAAATCGTATTGGGCTGTACATAGTGAGAGACATCAGCTATGTGTACCCTATCTCAAAGTTACCATTCTCAAGCACTTGGAAGGAAAGTGCATCGTCAAAATCCTTAGCATCACGTGGGTCAATGGTAAAAGTAAGCACTTCACGCATATCTCTACGCTTGGCAATCTCTTCCTCCTTGATAGAAGTATCCAACCCCTGTGCATATTCTTCTACTTCCTTAGGAAACTCATGAGGAAGTCCATATTCTGCCAAGATGGCATGTATCTCTGTATCATGTTCCCCAGGCTTGCCAAGAATCTTCTCTATCACTCCATAGGGAGAATTGGCACGCGATGTCCACTGAGTAATACGTACCAAGACCTTATCCCCATCTTCAGCACCATTACAATCAGTCTTAGGTACAAAAAAAATATCTGTATACATTCTCCTATCGGTAGGTACTACAAAAAGCAAAATTCTTCTGCATCTGTACCACCCCTACAAAGGTAGTACGCTTACGCTCTATGATCTGGGTGATTTCTCCTTCGAGCTTCTCTCGACGCCGTGGAATACGTATATTTCCACTACATCACCATGTAGAGCCTTGTTAAGCAAGTTGTTAGGAACAAATACATCTTGTTCCAAATCCTCACAAACCACATAAGCATTGCCATTGGAGGCCATATCCACCACCCCTTTGTGGTAATAAGTAGATTCCTGTGCTTGGTAGTTTCCTTGTGTAGTTTCCTGAATATGAGACTGTTTTACAAGCTTTGTCAAGGAAGCAATGATATCATTACGCATCTCGGTAGAGGTCGCTTTGAGCTTCTCAGCAATCTGTTTCAAGTAAAAACTCTTATTGCTATTTTTTTCTGAAGGATCACCAGAATATCTCTACTAAAAATCCTTGTTCTTTTCTTTTTTTGCTTAATCCTACTCATTTAAGTTATTTTTGAGTGTTATATTTTTGAATATTTATTTAAGTTCTTTTTATGGTTTTATAATTTCTTCTATTTTTATTTCTTTTTCAATAGCACCCCACTGTGTACCTTTGCATTCCTTGATTTACAATATAGTTGATAGATTTTCTTAGGGCTTTTATTCTTCCCACTTAAATAAGGTGGTTTTATGAAACATTGTAGTATCAATACTTTGAAAAATTAAAGCATTTTCGATTTAGAATTTTTTTGATTTTATAGTAGAAATATACTTGTCATACGCTCTGAAAATTTCATCTTTTTTCTCTGCAAAATCATTTTTCTTTGAAATCATTATTCCAACAGCAACTTGTACTTACCACCAATTTGACTTTCTGAAGTAAACTATCCTTAAAATAGAAATCTTTTTTGAGATAATATCTTTATAAAACCGTCTTTTTCTTCAACCTTAGTAGTATAAAGGCTATCATTATTGGGGAAAATTTCTAAATCTTTGTAAGCATCGAATCTTTTTTTGAATATCTTTAATCGTAGATTCTCCTAATACAAACGATTTTTCATTGATAAATCCCTTACATAAATCTCTATGATATTTTTTTGCACACGATAAAAATACAAATGGAATCAATGTACATAGGGCTATAATTATTTTTTTCTATTTGAAATTTTCATTTGATCATATTTTTCAAATTACTCCTCTTCTTTCCATTATGGCGCAAAGGTACAAAGAATTTAAAAATAAAAATTTTTTCGATTTTTCCACAAACACAATATACATAAAAATAAAATCTTTTTAAATATGATGATGATGATACGGGGTGAATTTAGATAAAAAAATAATAGGAAAAATGTCGTAGGTATAGATATAGAAGTTTATCACCAGTTATTAACGTATCAATGGTATTATAATATAATGATTTATAGTCTATTACCGAGGTTATTCACTAAAAAGTGGAAAGTTGTTATCAGTTTTTATTTTCTATAAAAAGTCTCTAAAAATTCACCAAACCACCTTATAAAAGGTTGATAACTCTTAGTAAAATAAATTTGTTTTTCCTTGTGTAGCTTGTATATACGGAAAAAGAAAATGGGCAAAATTTTTCTTATTTTTCTATTGTAAATTTATCAACAAAAACTCACTTTTTTAGAGCACTTGATAATGAGTATTTTTCCTAAAAAGAAATAAACAAACATGTTTATAATACTCAATTTTCTATGATTAAGGTTCAATACCTATCCCCTACCCTACCCTACAGTTGTCAGTACTTGCTTGATTTCCCTACATAGAAGGGTGAATTTGGATTCTTTTCTATACTCCCTATTACCAAGCTAAAACTATTAACAACAAATTAAATGTTAAATCTTATTATTTTTTCATAAGTTACTTTGCCCCGTGAAATAACTAACAAAAAAATTAGAGTCTTATGAAAAGAATATTTGTAATGGCTGTAGCCATGGTATCCTTTGGCAAGTTGTGATAAATCAAAGGTAGAGAATACGGTGATTAATAAGTATTATGACAAGATCAACACTGATACTAATACCCGACAAGCTACCCTTACCCTAAAGGATTATCTTCTCACTGCAGGGTATGATAGAAATAATGATGGTATCATGCAGGATAGTGAATTAGCCCAAATTGAGACACTTATGGCTGCGGATAAGAATATCACCTCCTTGGAAGGATTGGAAAAATGCTCACCCTGAAAAAAAGCAGATCTCTCTAATAACAAGATAGAAACTGCTACTATTAGGAATAGTACCTTGGAAGAGCTGAACCTAAGTGGTAACAAGCTCGTTAAGCTCGATATATCTCGTGCTCCAAGGCTGACAGACAAGCTCGATATTCGAGGCAATACGAACCTCAATTGTGTACAAGTAGAAATAGTACAACTTACTGAACTTAGAAGAGCCAGCAATTTCAAAACTGATAAGGGAATCAGTATATTATCAACTACTTGTAATTAAAAGTTAAACATTGGTTAAAAAAATATAGTGTATTCAGGGAAAAATCGTACCTTTGCACTGTTTCATAATATTGGAATTTATTGGTTAAAAAGGAATTGCCTCGCAAGAGGCAATTTTTTATGTCCTATACTCATCTTTATTAAGATTAATAGTGAAAAATAATTATTATTTATTGATAATTAGCTATTATTTCGTAACTTTGCCTTTCCAAATAAATCCATTATGAACATCCGGTTGTTATTGCTGCTAAGTAATTTTTTTCTCTGTAGCTGCTCTTTTTGGGCAAGCACAGGACAGTTTGTTACAGTTACTCCAGCGCCAAGTAAGGGAGCTAAAAAGTACAGCGCAGTCAAGATTCGCTAAAGGTGAATGTGCTAAGCCAAGAGCTACAAGCCTTATTACTTTTGGATACCAAGCATGTGGATACTTCTAAGGATCTCTCTATAAAAAAACAGCGTCAGGAAGAAATCAAGCGTATCTACTCCAAAGCCAATGGAGCTCCTGTGTGTCTGGAAAAGGATACGCTCTATACTGTATACAAGTTTAGGACTCAATTCACCTTTTGGAGCGATCCGAATATACAGAAAAAACTACAAAAAAATTAGTAAAATTCCCCACTTTTTAAGCAAGATTCTCTCAAAATACAATCTCATGATAACCTACTGATGATCACCTACCAAGGGGAATGGATACAAGCAGTAAGTGAGGAAGATGCTATCATGGCACACCTCTCTCAAGAAGAATTGGCAAAAATCTCTTCAAAGGGATATTCTTAGGGCAGTGACTCATTATAGGGATGAGCATAGTATGCAGAAAAACTCATGCGCATAGGAGAATTGGTATTGCTAGTTATAGCTATTGCGACTTTCTTCTGTCTATTAAATTTCCTTTTTAGAAAAACTAGAAAAACAAATTCTTAAAAAAAGATTATTTGAGAATGGGATAAAAGTAAAAAAATTACCAGATATTGAATAAGGAGAAAATAAACTATATTCTTACTCGTATTCTTTTTCTAGTAAAAGCTTATTATCTTTTTCATTGTTATATTCTTAAGTATATCTGTGGCGCTGAAGTTATTCCCTCTACTCAGCTCTGGGCAGAGAGGTTACTAAATCTTATTTTTGGATCCACTAAGTCAAGTAGGCAATGCCATAGTGAATTATTTGCCCTAACTTAGTTATTATAGGAATTATAGCGCTGATAGCTCGCTTGGTGCTGAACCTTATGCGATACTTTCTCTATGAGATAGAGCGAGGAGCACTCAAGATAAAAAGGATTCTATAAGGAATGGGCAAAGCTCTACTTATAAAATGGTTAGGATACTCTTCTTGTGTTTTTATTTTTTTATAGTAATATTTCCTTACCTTCCAGGATCAGGATCATCCGCTTTTCAGGGAGTATCTATTTTCTTGGGGCTACTTATTTCCCTGGGTTCCTCCTCTACTATATCTAATGGAATGGCGGGGATATTCATTACCTATATGCGTGCCTTTCGGGAGAATGATTGGATTAAGGTAGGCGATTATATAGGAATGGTTATACATAAAGATAGCTTAGTTACTCGCCTAAAAAAACTATTAATAATGAAGAGGTTACCGTACCTAATTCTATGATACTTTCTTCTTCCACGATGAATTTTTTTCTTCTATGGGACGTACCAATGGATTGGTGGTCACTACCCAAGTGAAAGTACGCTATGATGCTCGCTTGAGGAGGTCGATGCGACTCTTATTGCCGCTGCACAGGCTACCAAGGGCGTAACAGATAAGATAACTCCTTATATATACCATATCTCCCTCAATGAACTTAATGCTACCTATGAGATCAATGCGGTAACCTTTGAACCACAGAATATGTATATCATCAAGTCCGATCTTATCAAGAATATTTATAATGCCTTTAGAGAGCGAAATATAGAACTCACTTCTATAGAATATGTAGAGCTAAGAAAATATGAAAAAGTATAGTATTCTTTTTATCCCTTTTATTATTCTCTTGTAGAGAAAAATACTCCTAATACGGATAGTGTAGATCCAAATAGTGTAGTTATGGAAGAACAAATAAATTCTTCTATAGATACAACTGTTTTGGTAAAAAAATTTCAGAAGTCAATTGTTACCTGATAAAGAACTAAGTCTTGATCACTATTACAATGATGTTGTTTTGATTAAAAAATCACTCCTACTACTTTTAACCGTTGAAAAGAATGGAAAAGAAACAAGTTTTCCTGTAAAAAGCTGAAAGTATGACCTATATGGACTTTGACTATTCAGTGGGACAATATGTAGTTATACGATGGAAAAATAATTATAGACAATGGAAAAATAACTGAAGTTCTTGAAAAATATAGGGAAATTCAATAGAAGTAGTAATTTACGAAGAGATCAAGTACTTGAAATAGGAAAAAAATATACAAGGATACAGTTGTTTTTAGAAAATATTACAGATTATGATTATTTCTTTTTCTTAGTTTCTAAAGAAAAGGATACTGCCAGAATTATTTACTATGATGATGAAATTCCTTTCCGAAAAGGAGATACAATAGCACTCCAATGGAAAATGGATAGTATAGATATAGCAGGAGAAGGTATCTTGAGTTTTTGAAGAATGGTATGTATCAGGTAAAAATAGGTCATAAAACTAAAAATAAAAGGTGGCATATATTCATTCCTATAATTGCGTAACTCCCTTAGGGATTACAGTACGTGAAAATGTAGAAGCTCTTTTTGCAGGGGCAGGTAGGCATACAGTTTTACTCTCATTATGAGAGTTTTTCGGATATATATCTTTCAAAAAAATCTCCATGGACACTATAGAGGATTCTTTTCCTATATCAGTGCTACTGAGCAGCTTTCTTTTTGGAGAAGATGCTTCTTTTGGCGGCGGTACCTCTGTTGCCTACGATACGCATTACAGAGAATACGGCTTTTTATCCTCTCCACGACCAAAGGGAAATATATCCCAGCTGAACAGCCAGATGGATAGGGAGCATCTCCCCTACTTGACACGCTTGGCCAAGAGTATCGCAGGTCTTTTGGGGATACGCTCAGAACCCATAGTGGTGTCCAATGCCTGTGTATCGGGGGTCATGGCTCTTTCGGTAGCGGATAGGTTGCTCGGAGTGGACAGTATGACAATGCCCTTGTAGTGGCTGCAGATGAGATTTCCTCCTTTGTCCTCTCGGGTTTTCAGTCCTTCAAGCTGTCAGCCCCAAGCCTTGCCGTCCTTATGACAAGGCACGTGATGGAATTACTCTTGGCGAGGCCGCTGCTGCTGCTTTTCTTTCCATGAATCCTATGGGAGCTTCCGCACAGATCTTGGGTAGTAGTTCTATCAATGATGCTAACCATATCTCAGGCCCCTCAAGAACGGGAGAAGGGCTATACCTGAGTGTATGCAAGGCTTTTGGCACAAGCAGGGATTACCCCTGAGCAGTTACAACTGATCAATGCTCATGGTACAGGCACCCTCTATAATGATGAGATGGAAGCCATTGCCTTCTCCCGAGCAGGTTTATTGGGAGTGCCTATCAATAGCTACAAAAGGCTATTTTGGGCATACCTTAGGGGCTTCAGGACTCTTGGAAACGCTACTGACTATCGCTCTTTCCAAAAAGAGGAAAACTCTTGCAGAGCAAAGGATACACCACCTTGGGTGTGTCCCAACCTATTCATGTCATAGAACAAACACAAGAGGCTGTAGTGACTCATTTTCTCAAAACCGCCTCCGGTTTCGGAGGAAGTAATACCGCTATGGTGAGTGCGTATGAGGGCATGATACTTCTGGGTAGCTGCCAAGATAGTAATAGCCTTGGCCTGCCCTATTCCCTTGAAGGCTTGGAGCTGCTGAAGGGTCTGCTTGCCCAAGGCTGTCAGGCTATTACTTACCGAAGAGAGAATCCGCTGGCTTAGAACTACCCCGCACTTTCATGGGTTGTGCCCGAACCGATAAGAATCGCCAAGAGCTCGGCATTGCTCAGTACCGCTTTGCCCTGCGCCATCATCTTTTCGCGCGGCTTGTCCGTATCCGCCTAATCCTTAATGGCCATATACCCAGTAGGGCTATTATGCTTAGTCATAGTATGTTTTTAGTTATCTATTTTATCAGAACAAAGTCACGAAAAAAATATGAAACTATCATGAGAAATGAGAAAAAGTGTGTTTCATTTTTTTATGTTAATAACTTTTTCCAAAAATAGTTTTTTTCAGAGAAGAAAAATAGAGATTTGTAACAAACTAAAAATCAATTATTTGTAAGTATATATAGGAGAAAAAAAGCAGTCAAAATCACATTGTTAATAAAAAAATCATTGAAAATTAGCGAATTGCGTTTTTGTTAATTAGGAAAAAGTTTGTACCTTTGCCCTCGCTTAAAAAATATTTTTATAAATGCCAACAATTTCACAATTAGTACGAAAAGGAAGAGCTAAAAATAGCCAAGAAGAGTAAATCGGCTGCTTTGGATTCATGTCCTCAACGTCGTGGCGTATGTACACGTGTGTACACCACTACTCCTAAGAAACCAAACTCAGCTATGCGTAAAGTAGCGCGTGTGCGTTTGACCAATGGGAATGAGGTGAACGCTTACATCCCAGGAGAAGGACACAACCTCCAAGAGCACTCGATAGTATTGGTAAGAGGCGGAAGAGTAAAAGATTTACCAGGGGTACGTTACCACATCGTACGTGGTGCACTGGATACTGCTGGGGTAAATGGAAGAACCCAAAGACGCTCTAAGTATGGAGCAAAACGCCCTAAACCAGGACAAGCAGCTGCAGCACCAGCTAAAGGAAAGAAAAAAAGTAAATTTTTTTAAAACCGTCTAAAAAGAATCAAATGAGAAAGAGACAAGCTAAAAAAAGACCTCTTTTACCAGATGCAAAATATAATGACCAGTTGGTTACTCGCTTTGTGAATAACCTAATGTGGGATGGTAAAAAGTCAGTGGCTTTTAAGATTTTTCTATGATGCTATTGATATCGTAGAACAAAAAGAAAAATAATGAGGAAAAAAACGGCTTTGGAAGTGTGGAAAGATGCCCTCTCCAATGTAATGCCTCATGTGGAAGTACGTTCTCGCCGTGTAGGGGAGCTACTTTCCAAATCCCTATGCAAATACGCCCAGACCGCAAAGTGTCTATGGCTATGAAGTGGCTTATTGGCTATGCTCGCAAGCGCAATGAAAAAGTCAATGGCTCAGAAATTGGCAGGTGAAATCCTTTCCGCTGCCAAAGAAGAAGGTGCCGCTGTAAAGAAAAAAATGGATACACATAAGATGGCAGAAGCCAACAAGGCATTCTCTCACTTTAGATTTTAATTTGTGGTAGTATGAGTAGAGATTTAAAATATACAAGAAACATTGGTATTGCCGCTCACATTGATGCGGGTAAAACTACTACCACTGAGCGTATCCTTTTCTATACAGGTAAAACGCACAAAATAGGGGAAGTACACGATGGTGCTTCTACTATGGACTGGATGGAACAAGAAGCAGAACGCGGGATCACTATCCAATCGGCTGCTACCACTTGTAAGTGGAACTTCCCTACAGAAAATGGAAAACCTACAGCCGATGCTAAGGAATATCACTTCAACATTATCGATACCCCAGGCCACGTGGACTTTACCGTGAGGTAAACCGCTCTCTTCGTGTATTGGACGGTTTGGTGTTCCTCTTTTTCTGCTGTAGATGGGGTAGAACCTCAGTCCGAAACCAACTGGCGCCTTGCGGACAACTATAAAGTGCCTCGTATGGGATTTGTCAACAAAATGGACCGTCAAGGTTCTGACTTCTTAAGGTATGCCAACAGGTGAAAGATATGCTTAAATCCAATGCCGTGCCTATCGTACTTCCTATAGGGGAAGAAGCTGATTTCAAAGGTGTGGTGGATTTGATCAAAAAAACCGTGCTATTATATGGCATGATGAAACTCAAGGAGCTACTTTCGACATCGTAGACATCCCTGAAGATATGAAAGCCGATGTTGCCAAATATCGTGCACAACTTATCGAAGAGGTCGCTGGATATGACGAAGGTCTTTTGGAGAAATTCATGGAAGACGAAAACTCTATCACTGAAGAAGAAGTACACAAAGCACTTCGCGCAGCAGTAATGGATATGGCTATCATCCCTATGACTTGTGGTTCTTCTTTTCAAGAACAAGGGAGTACAGTTCATGCTCGATGCTGTATGCCGCTACTTGCCTTCTCCACTTGACAAAGAAGCTATCGAAGGAACTAACCCTGAGACAGGAGAGCCTGCTCTTCGCAAGCCTTCAGTAGATGCGCCTTTCGCTGCCTTGGCATTCAAGATTGCTACTGACCCTTATGTAGGGCGCTTGGCTTTCTTCCGTGCTTATTCAGGACACTTGGATGCAGGTTCTTATGTATTGAACACTCGTTCAGAAAGCAAAGAACGTATCTCTCGTATCTACCAGATGCACGCTAATAAGCAAAATCCTATCGAATATATAGAAGCAGGTGATATCGGAGCTGCAGTAGGGTTCAAGGATATCAAAACAGGGGATACCCTTTGTGATGAGAAATATCCTATCGTACTAGAAAGTATGGTGTTCCCTGACCCTGTAATCGGTATCGCAGTAGAACCTAAGACTAAGGCCGACGTGGACAAATTGGGTATGGCTCTGGCAAAACTCGCTGAAGAAGACCCAACTTTCCAAGTAAAAACAGACCAAGCTTCAGGACAGACTATTATCTCTGGTATGGGGGAACTTCACTTGGATATCATCGTAGACCGCTTAAAACGTGAGTTCAAGGTAGAAGTAAACCAAGGAGAACCTCAGGTAGAGTACAAAGAAGCTATCACTGGTAAGGCTGATCACCGTGAAGTCTACAAAGAAACAAACAGGGGGTCGTGGTAAGTTTGCCGATATCGTCTTTACTATGGAACCTGCTGAAGAAGGTAAGACCGGATTAGAATTTATCAATGAAATCAAGGGAGGTAACATTCCAAAAGAATATATCCCTTCTATCGAAAAAGGTTTCAAAGATGCTATGAAGAATGGACCTTTGGCTGGCTTCGAAATGGATGCTATGAAGATTACCCTTAAGGATGGTTCTTTCCACCCTGTGGATTCCGATTCATTGTCCTTCGAATTGGCTGCTAAGCTTGGTTACAAAGAGGCTGCTCGTGCTGCCAAAGCCGTGCTTATGGAACCTATCATGAAGCTTGAAGTAATCACTCCAGAAGAAAAACATGGGGGACATCGTAGGAGACCTTAACCGTCGCCGTGGTCAGGTAAAATGACATGGGGGATAGAAATGGAGCTAAGGTGATCAAAGCCAACGTACCACTTTCTGAAATGTTCGGTTATGTAACCACTCTTAGAACCCTTTCATCAGGGCGTGCTACTTCTACTATGGAGTTCTCTCACTATGCAGAGACACCTTCCAATATTTCTGAAGAAGTGATCAAAAAAAGCAAGAGGTAATTAATTTTGTAAAGAAATGAGTCAAAAAAATAAGAATAAAATTAAAATCATACGATCATAACTTGGTGGATAAATCTGCTGAGAAAATCGTAAAAACAGTGAAATCAACAGGAGCTGGAGTAGTAGGACCTATTCCACTTCCTACTCACAAAAAGTTATTTACGGTACTTCGTTCTCCACACGTGAATAAGAAAGCGAGAGAACAGTTCCAATTGAGCTCTTACAAGCGCCTATTGGATATCTACAGTTCTTCTCCTAAAACTATTGACGCTCTTATGAAGCTTTGAGCTTCCTAGCGGAGTAGAAGTAGAGATCAAAGTGTGATAAAAAGCAAAACGGAAGATTTGCTTGACTTGTCCCAAAACAATAGCGTGAGGGAAAAAAACGGTATAACAAGTGATATTCAGGGTTGAAATATTTGACCCTGAATTTCAGATTGTAAAATTGGGATTATTTCACAATAGAAGTTTTCCTGATTTTTGCGTAAAGATAAGTTCAAATTAAATTTTATTATATGTCTGGGTTAATTGGAAAAAGTAGGCATGACCAGCATTTTTTTGATGAGAATGGAAAGAATATCCCATGTACCATCATCGAAGCAGGACCATGCGTAGTTACCCAAGTCAGAACCAAAGAGGTTGACGGGTATGAAGCTCTTCAGCTTGGTTTCGATGACAAAAAGGAGAAACATACTTCAAAAGCAGCAGCTGGGCACTTTGCCAAAGCGGGCGTTACTCCTAAAAAGAAACTTGTCGAGTTCCAAGGCTTTTGAGAGCACTTACAAATTAGGCGATACAATTACTGCCGAATTTTTTTGTAGAAGGTGAGTTTGTGGACGTAACAGGTACTTCCAAAGGGAAAAGGATTCCAAGGGGTAGTACGCCGCCACGGTTTCGGTGGGGTAGGTCAGTCTACTCACGGTCAGCATAACCGACTCAGAGCACCTGGTTCTGTAGGAGCCTCTTCTTACCCTTCTCGCGTATTCAAAGGAATGCGTATGGCAGGACGTATGGGAGCTGAAAAAAAGTAACAGTACAAAACCTAAAAAGTGTTGAAAGTGATTCCTGAAAAAGAACCTTATTATCCTCAAAGGATGTGTTCCAGGTCACAAAAAAATGCTTATGTAACGATTCATAAATAATGGAAGTAGCAGTAGTAAATATACAAGGAAAAGAAACAGGAAGAAAGGTAACCCTTTCTGAGGCTGTTTTCGGATTGAGCCTAATAATCACACCATTTATTTGGATATCAAACAATACTTGGCCAATCAGCGACAAGGAACTCACAAGTCCAAAGAGCGTAACGAAGTAGCAGGAAGTACTCGTAAGATCAAAAAAACAAAAAGGTACAGGTACTGCTCGTGCAGGTAGCGTGAAATCTCCTGTTTTCGTAGGTGGTGGACGCATATTCGGACCTCGCCCCTAAGGACTATACTCAAAAACTTAACAAAAAGGTAAAAACGCTTAGCTCGCCGTTCTATCCTAAGCCAAAAAGCACAACAGGGAGCTATTATTGTATTGGAAGATTTCTCTTTGGAAACTCCTAAAACTAAGGACTTCACTAAGATCTTAGCTGCTTTGGGGATCCAAGATAAAAAAATCACTTTTTTGTATTGGCGGATACAAATAAAAATGTATATTTGTCCTCTCGCAATATCCCATCTGTAAATACAGTAACAGCTTCAGAACTAAATACTTACGATATTGCCAATGCAAAAAAACTGTAGTATTGTTGGAGAGCTCAGTAGAGGTGATTCAGTCAAATTTAACAAAAGTAAGATTATGAGTATATTGATAAAACCAATCATTACAGAGAAAAGCCACTAATGATAGCGAAGTGAATAATCGTTATACCTTTTCTGTAGATAAAAAGGCTAACAAGATTCAAATCAAAAAAAGCGGTAGAAGAGGCTTATGGAGTTACTGTTGAGAAAGTACGTACTCTTAATTATGCACCAAAGCGTTCTGTTCGCTATACTAAAAATGGCTTACAACTTTCACAAACTAATGCAGTAAAAGAAAGCTGTAGTGACTGTAAAAAGAAGGAGAAATCATAGATTTTTATAACACTATTTAAAAAGACCTTATGTCAGTAAGAAAATTGAAACCCACGACTCCGGGTCAGCGTTTTTAGAGTGGTAAATAATTACGATGCGATTACCACTGATAAGCCGGAAAAGAGCTTGCTCGTTCCGTTAAAAAAAGACCGGGGGTAGAAACAACCAAGGGAAGATGACCATGCGCTACATAGGTGGTGGTCACAAGAAAAAAAGTATCGTATCATTGACTTCAAAAGAAACAAATTCGGTGTAGAAGCTACCGTTGTTTCTATTGAGTATGACCCAAACAGAACAGCCTTCATCGCGCTAGTTCAGTACACTGACGGAGAAAAACGCTATATCATTGCTCCAGCAGGATTGAAGGTAGGTCAGGTGATTATCTCTGGAGACAATGTAGCTCCTGAAGTAGGTAACGCTATGCCACTGGCTCAGATCCCTCTAGGAACTGTAATCAGCAATATAGAGCTTCGTCCAGGACAAGGAGCTATCATGGCTCGCTCAGCTGGAACTTTCGCGCAGCTTATGGCTAAAGAAGGTAAGTATGCTACTGTCAAATTGCCTTCAGGAGAGACCCGCATGATTTTGCTCACTTGTTTAGCAACTATCGGCGCTGTATCGAACTCCGACCATCAGTTGGTACTTTCTGGTAAAAGCAGGTCGCTCTCGCTGGCTCGGTCGTCGTCCTCGTACACGTGCTGTAGTAATGAACCCAGTAGATCACCCCATGGGTGGTGGTGAAGGACGCGCCTCAGGAGGTCATCCTCGCTCTCGTAAGGGTATCCCTGCCAAAGGTTACAGAACTCGTTCTAAAACCAAGGCTAGTAATAAGTATATTGTAGAACGTAGAAAGAAATAAGTAAGATATGGCTCGTTCATTAAAAAGGTCCTTATGTTCATTATGCCTTGGAGAAAAAAAGTACTCCAAAAATAAGGAAACAGGAAAGAAAAACCATTATCAAAACATGGTCAAGAGCATCTATGATTACTCCTGATTTCGTAGGAGAAACTATCGCAGTGCACAACGGAAAACAATTCGTTCCTGTATATGTTACTGAAAACATGGTAGGACATAAGTTAGGAGAATTTGCCCCTACTCGTTCTTTTTAGAGGACACGCAGGTGCAAAGAATAAAGGTAAAAAAATAAAAAGCTATGGGAGTTCGTAAAGAGAAAAAAAGCAATAGAGATTAAAGAAGCGAAACGAAGTGTGGCTTTTGCTAAATTGAATAATTGCCCTACATCGCCTCGCAAGATGCGCTTGGTAGCTGATTTGGTTCGTGGTATTTCTGTAGAAAAAGCACTAGCTATTCTAAAGTTCAACCAAAAAGAAGCAGCAACCTCCTTGCATAAACTATTACTTTCAGCTATTGAAAACTGGAAAGTTAAAAAAACGAAGGGGCAGATATCGAAGCTGCACAAGTATTCATTAAGGAAATCCGTGTAGATGGGGGTGCGATGCTCAAAAGACTTCGCCCAGCTCCTCAAGGAAGAGCACACAGAATTCGCAAACGTTCCAATCACGTAACTATCGTATTAGGAGCTAAAAAAATAACACTGAAAGCTAAGATAAAAGTATGGGACAAAAAAACAAATCCAATAGGGAATCGCCTTGGAATTATCAGAGGATGGGAATCCAACTGGTACGGAGGAAATGACTACGGAGACAAATTGGCTGAGGATGACAAAATCAGAAAATATGTGCATACTCGTTTGGCTAAAGCTAGTGTTTCTCGCGTAATTATTGAAAGAACTTTGAAGCTTGTAACCGTTACTATCACTACTTCCCGACCAGGAAGCATCATCGGTAAAGGGAGGTCAAGAGGTAGACAAGCTAAGAGAAGAACTTAAGAAAATTACTGGAAAAAGATATTCAAATCAATATCTTTGAAATCAAAAAGACCAGAACTTGACGCTCCGCTTGTGGCAGCAAGTATCGCTCGACAAATCGAGAACCGTATCTCCTACCGTCGTGCTATCAAAATGGCTATCGCTGCTACTATGCGCATGAATGCCGAAGGTATCAAAATCAAATATCTGGCCGTCTCAATGGTGCTGAAATGGCACGTAACGAAAGCTACAAAGAAGGTCGTATCCCTCTTTCTACTTTCCGCGCCGATATCGATTATGCTACCGACGAAGCTCATACTACTTATGGCCGTATGGGTATCAAGGTTTGGATCATGAAAGGTGAAGTATATGGTAAAAGAGAACTTTCTCCACTAGTGGGAATGACTAAGAAAAAAACCTTAACGGTTCTTCTGCTTCCAAAGAGGGAAGTTCTGATGCAAAACGTGCTCGCCGAAAAAAATAATTTAAATTCAGTCAAGCAATGTTACAACCAAAAAGAACAAAAATATCGTAAGGATCAGAAGGGAAGAATGAAAGGTGTTTCTCAGCGAGGACATCAGCTCTCTAACGGAACATTTGGTATCAAATCCTTAGAATCAGCTTTTTATTACTGCCCGTCAAATAGAGTCCGCTCGTGTAGCAGCTACTCGTTATATGAAGCGTGAAGGACAGCTTTGGATCAAAATTTTTCCCAGATAAGCCCTATTACCAAAAAAACCTTTGGAAGTACGTATGGGTAAGGGTAAAAGGAGCTGTTGAGTACTGGGTAGCGGTAGTAAAGCCAGGACGTATCCTATTCGAAGTAGGTGGTGTACCTTTGGAAATTGCCAAAGAAGCCCTTCGCCTTGCCGCTCAGAAGTTACCCGTAACTACTAAGTTCGTTGTAGCGAGAGATTATCAAGATTAATTTTATTAACAATGAAACAGTCAGAAGTTAAAAATTTATCAGTCGCTGAGCTCGAGCAAAAGCTCATCGAACTTAAAAATACATATTCGGGAATGAAAATGGCTCACGCCATTTCTCCAATTGAGAATCCACTAACTATCCGTACTACGCGTAGAGCTATCGCACGTATAGAAAGTGAGCTAACTCGTAGGAAATTACAATAATCATTGTGGCTTAATATGGAAAAAGAAATATCAGAAAAGAAAGAATAGGGATAGTTACCAGCAACAAAATGGACAAATCCATTGTGGTATCTGTAGTAAAACGTGTAAAAACACCCTATGTACGGAAAATTCGTATTACAAACCAAAAAGTTTGTTGCACACGATGAAAAAAATGACTGCAACATCGGGGATACCGTGCGCATTATGGAAACACGTCCACTTAGCAAAACTAAGTGCTGGCGTTTAGTAGAAATCATAGAAAGAGCGAAGTAATTATGGTACAACAAGAATCAAGATTAAAAAGTAGCAGATAATACCGGAGCCAAAGAAGTTTTTGACTATCCGTGTACTTGGAGGAACTAAGCGCCGCTATGCTTCTGTAGGTGACAAAATTGTGGTTACTATCAAAGAAGCCACTCCTAACGGAACTGTAAAAAGGCCAAGTATCCACCGCTGTAGTGGTAAGAACCAAAAAGAAGTAAGACGCCAAGATGGTTCTTACATCCGTTTTGATGAAAAATGCTTGCGTACTACTCAACGCTGCTGGTGAAATGAGAGGTACCCGTGTCTTCGGCCCTGTAGCACGCGAACTCCGTGACAAGCAGTTTATGAAAATTGTGTCATTAGCACCCGAGGTGCTTTAATATCTGTCCGATAATGATAAAGCTAAAAATTAAAGCAGGCGATACCGTGCAAGTAATCGCTGGTGACCACAAAGGGGAAAAAAAGGTAAAGTACTCAAAGTGGATCGCGAAAAAAATAGAGCTATCGTGGAAGGTGTGAACTTAGTATCTAAACATACCAAACCCAGTGCACAAAACCCTCAGGGGGCATCATCAAAAAGAAGCTCCTATTCATATCTCTAACCTCTCTTTTAGACCCTAAAACAGGAGAAATTACTCGCGTAGGATATGAACAACGTGATGGTAAAAAAAGTAAGAATTTCTAAAAAAATCAAAACAAGTAGTGTAATTATGACATATATACCTCGACTTAAAAAGGAATATAAGGAGCGCATAATTGCAGCTCTTAAGGAAGAATTTGGTTACAAAAATGTAATGCAAGTTCCTAAACTTGAAAAAAATCGTAGTAAGCCGCGGGGTAGGCTCTGCTGTTGCTGACAAAAAGCAAATAGAGTATGCCGTAGAGGAAATCACTAAGATTACCGGTCAGAAAAGCCGTCGCTACTACTTCCAAAAAGGACGTGGCTTCTTTTTAAGCTCCGCCGTGGTATGTCCATCGGAGCTAAAGTAACGCTCCGTGGAGAACGTATGTATGAGTTCCTCGATAGGCTCATCACCACTGCACTTCCTCGTGTAAGGGATTTCCAAGGAATCAAGGCTACAGGATTTGACGGACGTGGCAACTATAACTTAGGTATCACCGAACAGATTATCTTCCCTGAGATTGATATTGATAAAATCAACAAAATCGCAGGTTTCGATATTACCTTCGTTACTTCTGCTCCTACCGACAAAGAAGCAAAATCATTATTAACCGAATTAGGATTACCTTTTAAAAAGAATTAATATGGCGAAAGAATCAATGAAAGCTCGTGAAGTCAAAAGAGCTAAATTGGTAGCAAAAATATGCTGAAAAAAACGCAAAGCTCTTAAGGAAGCTGGTGACTATGAAGCATTGCAAAAACTACCTAAAAATGCATCTCCTGTACGCTTGCACAATCGCTGCAAACTCACAGGTCGCCCTAAAGGATATATGCGCACATTTGGGATCTCTCGTGTGCTCTTCCGTGAAATGGCAAACAAAGGACTTATTCCGGGTGTAAAAAGCAAGTTGGTAATTAAATAAGAAAAAGTTATGTACACAGACCCAATCGCGGACTATTTGACTAGAATTCGCAACGCCAGTAGTGCAGGGCACCGAGTAGTAGAAATCCCTTCTTCAAACCTTAAAAAGGAGATTACCAAAGTCCTTTTTGACCAAGGGTATATCCTTAGCTACAAGTTTGAAGAAAATGATGTACAAGGTACTATCAAAATAGCCCTCAAATACGATAAAGAAACCAAAGAACCTGTTATCAGAAAAAAATTATACGTGTAAGTACCCCCAGGACTTCGTAAGTATGTAGGGGCTAGCAAGCTTCCTCGTGTATTGAACGGACTTGGTATCACTATCGTTTCTACCTCTAAGGGTGTTATGACTGGAAAAACAAGCCAGAGCTCTTAACATAGGTGGAGAAGTAATTTGTAATGTTTACTAAAAAAATAGACTTAAAAAAATGTCAAGAATAGGTAAAGCTCCCATCAGTATTCCTCAAGGAGTGACAATTACTATCAAAGAAAATATTGTTACTGTAAAAGGAAAACTCGGCGAATTAACCCAAGTGGTTAAAGACGTTGCTGTAAAAGCAAGAAGATGGACAACTCATAGTGGAAAGACAATTAGATACTAAGCAAGGTAATGCGCTACATGGTCTTTATCGTGCCCTACTTCACAATATGGTCGTAGGAGTATCTGAAGGTTTTACCAAAGAGTTAGAACTTGTAGGGGTAGGTTACCGTGCTACTAACCAAGGTCAAAAACTTGACCTTGCGCTCAGTTTCTCTCACAATATCCTCATGGAACTCCCTCAAGAAGTTAAAGTAGAAACTATCAACGAGAAAGGTAAGAATCCTATCATTAAGCTTACCTCTCATGATAAACAATTATTAGGACAAGTAGCAGCTAAGATTCGTTCTTTCCGCAAGCCAGAACCTTACAAAGGAAAAGGTGTCAAGTTTGTAGGTGAAGAACTCAGAAGAAAAAGCAGGTAAATCAGCTTAAAAAAAGTAACATAATGGCATTATCAAAAAAATAGAAAGAAGACAACGTATTAAGTTCAGAATCAAAAAATAGTTTCTGGAACTGCTCAAAAAAACCTCGTTTGGTTGTTTTTTTAGAAGCAATAGTGAAATCTATGCACAGATCATCGATGATACCAAAGGTGTTACTCTAGTAGCAGCCTCTTCTCGTGATAAAGATCTAAAGGCAACTGGTACCAAAACTGAAAAAAAGCTAAAACAGGTAGGTCAAGCTATCGCTAAAAAAAGCTTTGGCAGCTGGTATCGAATCTATCTCTTTTGACCGAGGTGGCTATTTGTATCACGGACGTGTAAAATCCTTAGCAGAAGGAGCTAGAGAAGGCGGACTTAAATTCTAAGAAACTATGTATCAGAACTATAAAAATGTAGAATATGTAAAACCAAGCGGATTGGAACTTAAGGATCGCTTGGTGGGCGTACAACGCGTAACTAAGGTTACCAAAGGAGGACGTGCTTTCGGATTCTCTGCTATTGTAGTGGTAGGAGATGAAAATGGCGTAGTAGGACAAGGACTCGGAAAGTCTAAAGAGGTTTCTGAGGCTATTGCCAAAGCAGTGGAAGATGCTAAGAAAAAAACTTAGTTCGTATCCCCTAAATGGTACTACACTTCCTCACGAACAAAAAAAGGAAAAATTCGGCGGAGCTCGTGTATATCTCCAACCTGCCGCAGAAGGTACCGGAGTAATTGCCGGTGGAGTAGTACGTGCCGTGTTGGAATCCTTAGGAGTACATAACGTACTCTCTAAATCTCAAGGATCTTCTAACCCTCACAATGTGGTAAAAAGCTACTTTCGATGCTTTGCTTAGGCTCAGAAGTGCTAAAACCATTGCTCAGCAACGTGGTATTTCCTTGGATAAAAATGTTTAAAGGTTAAAAAGCATTCTCATGGCAAAGAAAATTATCGTAACACAGACTCGTAGTAGCATAAAGCGTGCTAAAACCCAAAAACTTACCCTTATCTCTTTAGGCTTGGGAACTATTGGGAAATCCGTAACGCATGAGGCTACCCCAAGTATCTTGGGAATGATTAATAAAGTAGAACACTTAGTTTCTGTACAAGAAGCATAATAAACAAAGTAGCATTTAATTATGAATTTAAGTAATTTGAAACCTGCACAAGGTTCAGTACACAAAGATGGGAAGCGCGTAGGTAGAGGTCAAGGTTCTGGTAAAGGTGGAACCTCCACTCGTGGTCACAAAGGAGCTAAATCTCGCTCTGGATTCTCTACTAAAATTGGCTTTGAAGGGGGACAAATGCCTCTTCAACGTCGCGTACCAAAATTTGGTTTCAAAAAAACTTCAACCGTAAAGGAATATACTGGTATCAACCTCGGAAAAACTACAAGAATTGGTAGACAAGGGTGTGGTTACCGATACGATCAATCTTGATATCCTCGTGGAAAACCGCTTGGCTAATAAGAATGACTTGGTTAAAATCCTTGGCGGAGGAGAGTTGAAAGCAAAACTTAAGATCTCTGTTCATAAGTTCACTGCTAGCGCTAAAGCTGCTGTGGAAAAAAATTAGGCGGAGAAGCTATAACGCTCTAATAAATGATATCTTATGAAGAAGTTTATAGAGACCTTAACAAATGTCTGGAAAATAGAGGAGCTTCGTAATCGTATCATCCTTACTATTGGGATTTTGTTAGTGTACCGCTTTGGGGCACATATCATTCTCCCTGGGATTGATGCCAAGCAACTAAGTAGCCTTACTCAGAAGACTTCAGAGGGAGGATTGTTAGATATTCTTAATGCTTTTCACTGGAGGGGCTTTTGCTAAGGCCTCTGTATTTGCTTTGGGAATTATGCCTTACATCTCTGCCTCTATCGTGGTGCAGCTCATGGGAATTGCTATCCCTTATTTGCAAAAACTACAACAAGAAGGGGAGAGTGGCCGTAGGCGTATCAATCAGATTACTCGCTGGCTTACCATTGCCATTTTGTATAGTACAAGCTCCCTGCTTACCTGTACTCCATCAGTGCTTTAGGGGTGCCTGAACAGGCCTTTATCCAAGGAAAAGGATTAGGCTTTATCATCCCTTCTGTTATTATCTTGGTGACAGGAACTATCTTCGCGATGTGGCTCGGTGAGAAAATCACTGATAAAGGGAGTGGGCAACGGTATTTCCTTACTCATTATGGTGGGGGATTATCGCTCGTATGCCCTCACGCTTTCTTCGGTGAGATGAATAGGGTTCACAGTCCTATGATTGTTATTGTAGAGATTCTTCTATGGCTCTTGGTGATCTTAGGTTGTATTTTTCCTTACTTTGGCCGTGCGTCAGATTCCTGTGCAGTATGCCAGAAGAACTACCGGGGGTCAGGTGGAGAAGAATATCTTCGGTGCCAGACAGTATATTCCCCTTAAGCTCAACTCTGCAGGGGTGATGCCTATCATCTTTGCACAAGCGATCATGTTCGTTCCCTGCTGCTTTGGCAGGACTTTCTAAGTCCGATTGGGCTCTTAGCATCCAGAATGCTTTCCGTTCACCTTTTGAATTTTGGTACAATGTCCTCTTTGGCTTTCTCATTATTATCTTTACTTATTTCTATACGGCCATTACCGTACCTAGCAATAAGATGGCTGATGACCTTAAGCGCAACGGAGGCTTCATACCAGGGGTGAAACCAGGGCAAGAGACCAGTGATTATTTGGACAAAAATCATGTCGCTCATTACCTTCCCAGGATCTTTATTCTTAGTGGCTATAGCCGTACTTCCTGCCGTAGTGAACAAGTTGCCTTTATTGGAGATCGACCAGCAGTGGGCGCTCTTCTACGGGGGTACTTCCTTGCTCATCCTTGTAGGGGTAGCTATTGATACTATGCAACAAGTTAATTCATACCTACTCAATCGCCATTACGATGGCCTTATGAAAACAGGTAAAAAGAGAAGATAATGGCAAAGCAAGCAGCAATAGAACAAGATGGAACTATCATAGAGTCTCTCTCTAATGCAATGTTCCGTGTAGAATTGGACAATGGTCATGTGGTGACCGCTCACATCTCTGGGAAAATGCGTATGCACTACATTAAGCTCCTTCCTGGAGATAGGGTAAAGCTCGAGATGACACCTTATGACCTTACCAAGGCACGCATCACTTACCGATATTAATAATATAATTCGTTTTTAAAACAGACAACAGATGAAAGTAAGAGCATCTATTAAAAAAAGAAGCCCCGAGTGCAAGATTGTGCGAAGAAAAGGGGTATTGTACGTAATTAACAAAAAGAATCCGAGATTCAAACAAAGACAAGGATAAATTATGGCACGAATAGCAGGTATTGACCTACCAAAACACAAGAGAGGAGTCATAGGACTTACTTACATCTTTGGAATTGGTAGAAGTAGAGCTAAAGAAATTTTGAAAATAGCTCAAGTAGATGAAGACATCAAAGTAAGCGATTGGAACGATGAGCAGATTACTCGTATCCGTGAAGCAGTTTCTTCTTACAAGATAGAAGGTGAATTGCGTTCTGAAGTGCAATTGAACATTAAGCGACTTATGGATATTGGTTGCTATCGTGGTATCCGCCACCGTTCTGGATTGCCTTTGCGCGGTCAAAAACGAAGAATAACTCTCGTACAAGAAAAAGGAAAACGAAAAAAACTGTTGCTAACAAAAAGAAAGCAACTAAATAATAAGTAGCGATATGGCAAAAACAAATACAAAAGTTACCAAAAAACGCAAAGTAGTGATTGAATCTTCTGGAGAAGCTCATATCTCAGCTACTTTCAACAATATCATCATCTCTCTTACTAACAAAAAAAGGAGATGTGATTTCTTGGTCTTCTGCAGGAAAAAAATGAAGTTCAGAGGCTCTAAAAAAATACTCCTTATGCAGCTCAGGTAGCTGCCGAAGATGCTGCTAAAAACAGCTTTCGACGCAGGACTTAAAAAAAGTACGTGTATTCGTAAAAGGTCCTGGAGTAGGTAGAGAATCTGCCATCCGTAGTATTCACAATGCAGGAATCGAAGTAACTGAAATTATCGACGTTACTCCTCTTCCTCACAACGGATGCCGCCCTCCTAAAAAGACGTAAAGTATAACAAATGTAACCCTTCAGAGAGAGCCACGATTATCGAAGGACAAGCCTTAATTCATAATCCTCTCTCACTTTAATTTAAAAATTGTAAAATGGCAAGATATACAGGCCCAAAAAACTAAAATCGCTCGTAAGTTTGGTGAAGCGATTTTCGGAGAAGATAAGTCTTTTTGCTAAAAAGAACTATCCTCCTGGACAGCATGGAATAAAACCGCAAAAGAGCAAAACGCTCTGAATATGCAATCCAGCTACAAGAAAAACAAAAAAAGCAAAAATATACCTATGGTATCCTTGAACGTCAGTTCCAGAATATGTACGAAAAGGCACGCCGTAGCAAGGGGGTAACCGGTGAGGTGCTCCTTCAGCTCTGCGAAGCACGCTTGGACAATGTAGTATACCGTATGGGTATCGCTCCTTCTCGCCGTGCTGCTCGCCAGCTCGTCTCTCACCGCCATATCACTGTCAATGGAGAAGTCGTGAATATCCCTTCTTACTCCCTAAAACCTGGTGATATCATAGGAGTACGCCATAAATCACAATCTCTTACTGTGATTGAAAATTCCTTGGCAAGTAATAGCTCTGTGTACGAATGGATTACCTGGAATCCTGAAAAATTGGAAGGTACTTTCGTCGCACTCCCTCAGCGTATCCAGATACCTGAAAACATTAAAGAACAGTTAATCGTAGAGTTGTACTCTAAATAATATTAGTCAGCAGTCACATTATGGCATTATTCAATTTTTCAAAAACCAGATAAGGTTATCATGATTGAATCCTCTGCGTTCGAGGGAAAATTTGAATTTCGACCCCTCGAACCAGGCTATGGACTCACCATCGGTAACGCATTACGAAGAGTAATGCTCTCCTCATAGAGGGCTACGCAATCACTTCGGTTAAAATAGATTCAGTAGAACACGAATTCTCTACCATCACTGGGGTGGTTGAAGATGTTACTGAAATCATTTTTGAACTTGAAGCAAGTGCGTTTCAAACTGCAAACGGAAGGTACTGACCATGAAAAAGGCTTCTATCTCTGTAACCGGTAAGAAACAATTGACTGCGGGTGATTTTCAAAAAAATTTATAACAGGATTTCAAGTACTTAACACCGATTTGGTTATCTGTAATATGGAACCTGACGTGGCTATCAAAATGGATATCACCATTGATAAGGGTATGGGTTATGTTTCCGCTGAGGAAAAATACCAAACCCTAATATGCCTGTGGGTACCATCCCTACCGATGCGATCTTTACTCCTATCAAAAAAATGTAAAATATAGCATCGAAAACTATCGTGTGGAACAAAAAAACCGACTATGAAAAAGTTGATTTTTGAAATCAAAACAGATGGTTCTATCCATCCTAAGGATGCCTTGATGGAAGCTAGCTAAGACTCTTATTCATCACTTCATGCTTTTTCTCTGATGAGCGCATCACCATTGAGCCAGAAGAGGTTGTGCAGCCTGAAAGCTATGACGAAGAGTCTCTACATATGCGACAGCTCCTCAAAACCAAGCTGATCGATATGGATCTTTCTGTTCGAGCCCTTAACTGCCTCAAAGCAGCTGAAGTGGATACTTTAGGGATTTGGTTTTCTTTCACTAAAACGGACTTGATGAAGTTCCGCAACTTCGGTAAAAAGTCTCTCACTGAGCTCGATGAGCTGGTAGAAAGCAAAGGACTGACCTTCGGTATGGATCTCTCAAGATACAAATTGGAGAAAGACTAATTAATTCTGGTATAATACATTAATTCAACGAAAATGAGACACGGAGATAAAATAAATAATTTAGGAAGAACCGCCGCTCATAGAAAATCTATGTTGGCGAATATGGCTTGCTCCTTGATACAGCACAAGCGTATCAACACTACCTTTGGCCAAGGCTAAAGCCTTGAAGGTATTTGTAGAGCCTTTGATTACCAAATCTAAAGAGGATACTATGCACAACCGCCGTATCGTATTCAGCCGTTTGCATAACAAATATGCCGTTACGGAGCTTTTCAAAAAAATATTTCAGTAAAAGTAGCCAACCGTCCAGGGGGATACACTCGTATCATTAAGCTGGGTAACCGTTTTGGGAGACAACGCTGAAATGGCGCTTATCGAATTAGTAGACTACAACGAAGCAGGATACTCTCCTAAGGGCACTGCCAAGAAGAAATCTACTCGTAGAAGCCGCGGTGGCAAGAAAGCCGCTGCTGAACAAGCTGCTCCTGAGGCTAAAGAAGGAAATTCTTCAGAGGCATAATAATTATTTTTAAAACAAAGAAACCGCCCCCAAAATAAGGGCGGTTTTTAGTTAATATACCCCTCTGAGGTGTATCTGTAGAGGTTCAATTTATAGTGCCTAATTCTGCTCTAAGTGGGCTATTTCTTGCAGTTCTTACCTATCTTGAGAGACTTTATAGCCCTCCGAAAAAGGGAAAATAAAAACCGCCTCCAAAGCGGAAATGCATATGTCTTTAGCCAACTTTCAGATAAGCTCATGGAGCAATATGAGAAACGCCTTTTGGAGAAAGATAGCCCTAATTGCTTACTTACAACGAGAATTGGAGGAACTGAAAAAAAGGTAAAAAGTAAAAGGTAAAAAGGTAAAAGGAGAAAGTAACTCAAAACTAATTATATTACAATTTCAAGTTTTGCAAGTTCTGTAACATATTGATTGTTATGCATAATCCCTAAAAAAAAGCAGTACCTTTGTGGGGTGTATTATAGAGAGCATTAAAATCTCATGGGAAATATAGCTACAAATTTAGACCAACAAATAGAGAAACTAGAATCAAGAGGAATGTATTTTTGATATAGAGAAAGCGAAGGTGAAAAGAATTACTCTTGGATATTGGATATTATAGATTAGGGTTTTATTGGTGTCCATTTTTCTGATAAAAAAATCATATTTTTACAAATAAAACGAAGTTTTCTGATATAATAGCTTTTATATTATTTGGATGTTGATTTACGTAATGTTCTGATGAAATATATCAATAGAATAGAAATTAGCTTTAGATCAAAAAAATAATTTATTATGTTTCAAACAAATACAAAGATTCTCCTAATTGGTTTGTAGATTCAAAAAGTGGTTTCTCAAAAATTTATTGAGAATATAGATAAGTTTTTATAACCAAGATTTTTATAAGGAATAATAATCCAATTAAGAAACATCATTCTAAGTATCCTAAGGAAAATTATGCTCCAGCTTGGAAAAACACTTGAATTTTTTTCTCTTTTGGTACAATATTGAAGATATATAAAAGTCTTAATCAAGAAGATATAAAGGAAAGAATATCTAATATTTATGGAATAAAAAGATTAATAAGTTTATCAGTTTTATGGAAACTATTGTGTTGGTAAGAAACACATGTGCTCATTCATCTGTTTTTATTTGACTTTAATACACCAAAAGGAATTTCTTCTATCCCGGAAGTTTGTTTTGAAAGAGATAATCATTCTCTATCAGCTTGTATAAAAGTAATCGCTTATATATTGGGGAAAATATCTGAATCAAGAAAAAGAGGAGATGCTAAAAAGTATTCATGATATTTTTATTTAAGAATATTGATAATCATTCAATTAAGGATATTATACAAAATAAAAATGAAAAATTAAATTATAATTCTCTTGCTTTCTGTTGGAAAAGGTTATACCTTTGCAGCCAAAATAGTGCCTCGCCTTTCTTTAGCATAGGTCATGCACTCTAAAAATAATACTAACAATGCTCAGGATAACCCTGAGCATTTATTTTTGCATAATCCCTAAAAAAAGCAGTACCTTTTGTAGCTCTAAAATAGTAGATTATGTATGAAAAAAATACGAGCAGACAGCTCACTACATCCGCCAGTTCATCACTGAACAAACCCCTGAGTTTGCCATTATCTTAGGGCTCTGGACTCTCTTCCTTACAGGGCGAAGTAACTCCTATTGTGGAAATCCCTTATGCAGGAATTCCTAACTTCCCTCAGTCCACTGTCGAAGGGCATGGCAACAAACTCATATATGGTACCTTAGCCGGCAAATATGTGCTACTGATGAGTGGCCGTTTTCACTACTACGAAGGCTATCCTATGCAGGAGGTTACTTTCCCTATTCGTATTTTCCACCTCTTAGGCATCAAAAAATTGATTGTCTCTAATGCTTCTGGTGGGGTAAATCCTGACTTCTCCATAGGAGATATTATGCTGATTCGTGATCATATCAATATGTTCCCAGAGCACCCTTTACGAGGAAAGAACTTGGAAAATTTTGGCACCCGCTTCCCTGATATGAGCGAGGCTTATGATCGTTCTATGATTGCCCTTGCTGAGGATATCGCTAAGGAGCAAGGAACAAAACTACAAAAAGGAGTCTATGTAGGCTTGCAAGGACCTACTTTTGAGACCCCTTCAGAATATGGTATGGTACGTGCCATTGGTGGGGATGCCGTAGGAATGAGTACCGTACCAGAGGTAATCGTAGCGCGCCATCAGGGGATGAAGGTCTTTGCCCTATCCATTATCTCCGATTTGGGAGGAAAGGATATCGCCCCTAATGTCTCCCATACCGAGGTACTCAATGCTGTCAATGCTACCATGCCAAAAGTATTAGCATTAGTCAGAGAGTTTGTCAAAAGAAGTGAGTAGTGACTAACGATAAGTGACAAGTGAATCTACTAACAAGATTATCAGAAGATAGAGAATTATTATGAGAAAGATACCAAGTCATTGTGAGATTTGGTGTCTTTTCATTGCGTTTTGAGGCTATTCATCCCTTTCAGGATGCTAATGGAAGAGTAGGGCGTTTGTTGCTCTTTAAGGAATGCTTAGCACAGGGATAGTCCCTTTTTATCATCACGGAGAAGCTCCGATGGTACTACTATCGAGGACTACAGAATTGGCCACAAGTAGAAGGCTATCTCTTGGATACTTGCTTGGCAGCACAAGATGAGTACAAAGCACTGTTGAAATATTTTTAGGGTTGAATAACCTTTAGTTTTAATCTTTTTAGAGCTTGATTAGCAATATCTTACAGTTATATAGCTAACAATCAATCGTTAATTATTAAATTTTTATTTTGTTTTTATTCTAAATAAAAAAACGTACCTTTGCGGGCATGAACTATAAAATTTAGAGTAAAATGAAAGTAAAATTTTTTAGCGCCTGTACTCCTTACAGGTCTCTGTAGCCTTTACTTCTTGTAGTAAAGATGACAACAAAACTCCTACCCCAACACCTCCTACCCCACAGAATACAGTGAAAGAAGTGAAAAAAACTTGAATGCTTCTGATGAGCAAAAGTGGGTGTATTTCTCTTTTGAAACAGGGACTATTGTGGAGGTAACCAATCCTAAAACTACTGACAATTGGGATATTGCTTTTTAATCGCTACAATATTCGTACCAATGGAGGAGTATCTGGTATCGGAGAGGCTGAAGTAGTCAATACCAATAGCAAGGATTTTGCTGCTGTTACCAAAGCGCCTGCTGAGGGTTATGAAAAAGATAAAGAAGTTACAGAATACGGACGTCCTCGTCAAGGACAGACACAACCTTCTGTGACTAAATCTGAAAAACCCCGTGATTTCTGGTACTGTAAACAAACAAGATTCTAAAGGTTGGTATAACTATACTCCTCCTAAACAAGGAGAAAACACTCCTCATTTTGAGATTACCAAATATGTATATGTGCTCAAAACAGCCAAAGGTGGCAAGTATGTGAAAATCCAACTTACTGGATACACCAATGATAAAAATGAAACAGGATATATCACTTTTACCTATGGTTTCTTAACAGAAAAAGAAGTGGCTAAACCTGTAGAAAAAAAGTGACTTTGGATTTCTCTGGCAGTCAAGCCAAAGAAGTGCAATTGAATGCTACAGGCGATTGGAAATATTTCTCCCTAAAGAATGGGGAAGTAACTCCTAATAATCCTGCTGAGGATCTCTCTTGGGATATTGCTTTCAAGGGATATTATGTAAGACTCAATGGAGGTACCTCTGGAAAAAGGAAAGGCAGAAGTAGTTAAAGTAGAAGCAACTGATTTTTGCTACAGTTACAGAAGCTCCTAAAGCAGGTTTTGCTAAAGATACACAAGGGAAAATGAGCCAAGGTAATTACCCTAACATTACAAAAAGTAGATGCCTCTTTCTCTCAATATATGTCAGGAGGATTTGGTACAAAAACAGGTATCATAGGATTAGACCCTACAAAAAGCCCCTAAAGTATATGTACCCACTAACTACATATATGTACTTAAAACAGCAGATGGTACTTATGCAAAAAGTACAAGTAACCGACTATTACAAAGATAATGCAGATGTATTAGGGGAACTCCTAAGCTAAAATACCAATTGAGCAAGACTGTAAGTGAATAAATAGAAAATTATGAAAGTAAAAGTTATTTTTAGCTACCTTAGTAACAGGTATCTTTACACTCACCTCTTGCAGTAAAGATAGTAATAAGGAAGAAGAAAAAAAGCCTGCCAATGTGAAACAGGAGAAGAATCTCAATGCAAGCCAAGGCAAATGGGTGTATTATTCCTTTGAAAAATGCTATTGTACAGGTAGCGGATCCTCAAAAATAGTTTGGATTGGGATATAGCTTTCTTCGCTTACTATGCTAAGCTCAATGGTGGGGCTTCTGGTAAAGGACAGGCTGGGGTCGCAAAAACTGAAAAACAAGGATTTTTTTCTGCGGCTATTGCTACTTTGCCTAACGAATACAAGCAGGATGCTGCAGGAACAATGTCCTATGGTAGCTATCCTAACCTGACCGAGAGAGAAGATACTTTCTCACATTTGCTCTCAGGAGGCTTTGATACTCCAACAGGTTATGTGTCGCTTAATCCCAATAATAGACAATCCAGCGGAGGAAAATGGCCAAGTGTATATGCTCCCACCAAGTGGGTATATGTACTTAAAACAGCCAAAGGGGCTTTTGTGAAGTTCCAAGTAACTGATTTTTATAATGATAAAACGGATGCGAACTATCCTTCCTTCCAGTATATCCTCAGTGAGGATGGAAAGTTCTAACAATACCAACTCTAACTCTATTTCAATAGAATTGCTATACCCCCATAGAGTATAGCAATTCTATTTTACTGAAAAAAATATATACAATGTCAAGAATATTTATTTGGCTGCTTTGCTTCTGTGCTGTCAGTACGCTACAGGCTCAATATACTTTCACGGGAACGATTGCCGATTGCCAGACACGCCACCCCTTATCTGGAGCCACAGTAGAGCTGGCTTCTCTGAAAAAGTGTACAAACCGATACCGAGGGACGGTTCTCTTTCCCTGATCTTCCGAAGGGATTCATCATTTCTATGTGACTAAGGATGATTACAAAGGCCATTTCTTTAAAGTCTCTCTCAAAAAGACGAAAAACTATATCTTTGCCCTCTGCAAGGACAAAGAAATAGAAGTAGGGGAAGTAGTGGTTACCGCTACTCGTACAGAACGCAATCTAAAGAATGTGCCTATCACAGTACAGGTGGTTACCGCTCAGGAGATTCAAAAAGGCTCAGGCTCCTGACTTCCAGTCTTTCTTGGAAAATGAATTCTCTGGAATCAACTTTACCTATGATGGGGGAATGCCCAATATCAATATGATGGGCTTCGGGGGAAAGTATGTGCTTTTCCTTATGGATGGCGAACGTATGGCAGGGGAGACCTTTGACAATATCGACTATGATCGTATCGACTTGGACAATATCGAACGTATAGAGATTATCAAGGGGGCTTCTTCTTCTCTCTATGGCTCTAATGCCTTGGGTGGGGTGATCAATATCATTACAAAGAATGCCCAAAAACCCTTGGAGCTTAGTGCAAGCTATCTTTATAATACCAAAAAGGATCATAAGACGAATTTCTCTGTAGCGACTAAGCAAAAAAATGGGGAAGCCTCCGCCTGTCTTCTTTCTATAATTTTCCGAGAACCGTATGTCATAGTGGATAAGGAACCTCTGAAAACCTACAAAAACGGTTCAGAAGTACTCTCCCCAATGGGCGAACTGAACATAGCTGGTTTTACCAACTATGGGGCTACGCCTAAGTTCTCTTTTAACCTCTCGCCTAAGTGGAATATTACCCTGACTCCCAGCTATTATTTCAGTGAGCGCAATGCAGGCACGGAGAGTTCTAAGAAGCTCAGAGATCGTTACTATAACTATACAGCAGCATTCAAGTCGGATTACAAAATTACTGATAGCAACACCCTGAGTCTTTCGGCAGCTTACGATCGCTATGATAAGTACAAGTATTATGTATTGCTCAATGAAAAGGAGAAAAGCTATGAAAACTCTATCCTACGGGTAGGGGCTCAGTATAACCAAACGCTTTTTGAAAAAAACATTCCTTGGTGGCAGGTGCCGAAGGAAATTCCGATGAACTATTGAGTTTTCGCTTTACCAATCAGGGTACAGAGGAAAAGAAAAATGCTCAGAACTATGCGATTTTTACCCAGCAGGAATGGGCGCTTTCGGATGCCTTTACTTTAGTTACGGGAGTGCGTATGGATTACCATTCTCTTTTTAAAGAATACTTGACTTATCGCCTCTCAGGGATGTTCAGGGTGGAGCAGTTCACCTTCCGCGGAGGGTTTTCTACAGGTTTCCGCTCTCCTACACTCAAGGAACTCTATACCAATTGGTTTCACCCTTGGGGCGGTGGCTTTTCAGATCATGGGTAACAAAGACCTCAAAGCCAGAAACAAGTCGTAATATCACACTTTCCGTGGATTTCAATGCGAGAAAATGGAATATTACTGCCATGACACAATATTCCAAGGTCAAGGATAAGATTGCTTATAGGTGGACACAAGCCAGCGATACCATTCGTTATGTCAATTACGGAGGGAATACCGATATCATGAGCTCCGAAATAGCAGCTACCTATCGCCCCAGTAAGTATTTCCGCCTGAAGGGTTCTTATGCTTATTATACCAGCAGCAATAGCCGTTCGGATGTGCGTCCACATACCTTTACTGCCAAGGCGGAATATGTAGAACAGGCCGATATGAAATACCTGCCCAACATCATCCTCAGCGGCAAATATGTCAGCGGGTCGGATATTTATGATGGGGAAAATACTTACACATATTATGCCCCCTATAGTATCTGGCGCTTACAGTTTTTCTAAAAACCTTCCTTATCACTTTACGCTCAATGCGGGGATAGATAACCTATTCGATTACGTAACACCTTCTACCAGTTTCTATTCAAGTATCTCCCCAGGGCGCACCTATTTTGTGGGGCTCAAGTGGAACTTATAGCCAAATTATTGTCGGAAATAGCATATGAAATATATTTACAACCTTACCTATCATATAGAAGAGGATGTATATCCTCTCTGGCAGGAGTGGATAGCTTCACGCTTGGAGTCTTTGCTAAGGCAAAGTAAGTGTTCTGCAGCAAAGCTTTTACAGATACATACCGATGCCCTCGGCAGTAAGGCCTTCGGCGTGCAGTATGAAGCAGAAAAAGAAGAAGATATTGTTCATTTTCAAGAAGTTGTAGAAGCGCCGCACCGCAAAGAACTCTTCCTTCAGTTCGGAGAAAAAAAGTCCTGATTTTTCGGAACTTTGCTCACCGTAGAGAAGGAATGGAAAAGATAAAAATGTTAAAAATAGAGGTTGTGAATAAAAAAACATTTTTGTTTGTCAATTCAAAAAAAGTAGTACCTTTGCACCTCGAAAAAAATGAGAAGAAAAAAATATGAAAAAAAGAGATACACCCCTCAAATTATCGTTTGGTTGTTTTCAAAGATATGTCCAATGATGATATCTTTATCACCAAGTCAACTGTAGAAAGCCAAAGATACTATAGAAGTAGAAGGCGTAGAATACCCTTTAGTTAAGTTGGAAATTTCTCGTACTTCCCACCCATACTATACAGGGAAGGCAAAACTTATAGATACCGCTGGACGTATCGATAAGTTCAAGAGCAAATATGCCAAATTCCAAAAAAATAGAAAGGTTTTTTTCATAATAAATAAGTTTTTAAAATTATTCTGTCAAGCTCCTCCTGAGAAGGGGAGCTTGTTTTTCTTTTAAGAAAAGAGAAGGTTTGTTTTAAAAAAATATCAAAAAAATAATTCATTGTGGGTTTCGAAAAACGTAATTTTGCCCCCAATTAAAAAAATGTGTGATTATGAATTTAGGACTTATCATCACCTATGTAGTTATCACTATATATTGCTTGTCATTGTTGTTGATTTTTCTTTTTATAGTTTGACAATACTCAACCTATCTGTGAACTATCTAAAGAATAAGCATCAGAATAACGAAGCGCCCAAGTTCAACTTATTGGATCCTAATGAGATCCCTTATGTGACGGTACAGCTTCCTATCTACAATGAGAAATATGTAGTACCTCGTCTCTTGGAGAATATAGCCAAGCTGGAGTATCCTAAGAACAAGTTGGAGATACAAGTGTTGGATGACTCTACTGACGACTCAGTAGCTGAGACAGCACGTATCATCGCCGAACTTCAGCAAACAGGCTTGGATATCGTTCATATCCGCCGTGAAAACCGAGAAGGGTTCAAGGCGGGTGCCCTTAAGTATGGAACAGCTATCGCCAAAGGTGATTTTATTGCCATCTTCGATGCGGACTTCCTTCCTAAGCCCGACTGGCTCAAGCAGACAGTAGTCTACTTCAAGGACGAACAAATAGGAGTGGTACAGACCCGTTGGGGACATATCAACCGAAACTATTCCTTACTCACCAAGATACAAGCCTTAGCGCTCGATACGCACTTCACCCTCGAACAAGTAGGACGCAATAGCAAAGGACACTTTATCAACTTCAATGGTACTGCCGGTATCTGGAGAAAGAAAACCATCTTGGATGCAGGCAACTGGGAAGGCGATACCCTTACAGAGGACTTAGACCTAAGTTACCGAGCTCAGCTTAAGAAGTGGAAGTTCAAGTATTTGGAGGATGTAGAAACCCCTGCGGAGCTTCCTGTAGTGGTTTCCGCGGCTCGCTCTCAGCAGTTCCGTTGGAACAAGGGTGGAGCAGAGGTGTTCCGCAAATCGGTTCGCAATATCTTGGCTTCTAAGAACATAGGATGGAAGACCAAATTCCATGGGATGATGCACTTGCTCAATAGTTCCATGTTCCTCTATGTCTTTATTGTAGCGATACTCAGTGTACCAATGATGTATATCAAGGAAGCTTATCCAGATTTGGGTTGGGTGTTCAAGCTCACCAGTTTCTTTATCGTTAGTACTGTGATTCTCTTTGGTTGTTATTGGATTACCTATAAGAATATACAGGGAAAGACTTTTGATGACTTTGTGGACTATGTCAAGCTTTTTCTTTAGCTTCTTCTCTGTAGCATTGGGCTTTTCTTTGCACAATGTATCAGCAGTATTGCAGGGCTATTGGGGCAAGAAAAACCGAATTCGTTCGTACTCCTAAGTTCAATATTAGCTCTCTGAAGGATTCATGGAAAGGGAATAAGTATATTAACAAAAAGCTTTCTCCCAATATGATTTTTGAGTTTTTACTCATGTGCTATTTCCTCTTTGGGTTGTACAGTGGCATCAAGCTCAATGACTTTGGGTTGTTTCCTTTCCACCTGATGCTTACTTTTTGGTTTTTGGCTTTGTATTCTACAAATCCCTTTATACCAAAAAGCGTAACGAAAAGTGAAGAATGACCATATAGCTTATGGTTATTTGATAAAATAAGATTTTTTAAAAAGAGAAAAATGATTAGATTTTTTTCTCTTTTTGTTATTCTGAATATTGCTTCATAGAGGGATATTTAGAATAACAAAAACCTTATATAAAATTTTCACCAGAAAAATTTTTAACTTACTAATGGGACTTACAATAGTTATTAAGTTAAGTTTCTCAAGTCGTTTTTTTAGAATATAATCAATATTATAACTATTTATAAATCAATATATTGCAAAATAAAAACCATCCGAGAGGGGAAAAGCCAGCGAGTGCTCACAGCTCTTCTCAAATATTTTTTTCACTTTTCACTTTTCATTTTTTTCACTTAAAATTGTATCTTTGTCCCTTATAAAAATTAGTTTCATGAAAATATTAGTATGTGTCAATCAGGTGCCTGATACCACTTCTCAGATAAATTTCACCTCAGATCAAAGTGCTTTTTGACCCTTCAGGGGTGCAGTTTGTCCTCAACCCCAGTGATGAAGCAGCGCTTATGCGAGCGCTCCAACTCAAGGAGGAGGTAGGTGCCGAGCTTACTTTAGTCCATGTAGGGACTTTCCGATAGTGAGCCAGTGCTGCGCAAGGCCTTTGCTTTGGGTGCTGACCACATGCTCCCGTATCGATACTTTCCCTACGGATGGCTTTTTTTGTAGCTGAGCAGTTGGCAGCTATTGCCCCTGGGTACGATGCCATTTTTCTGCGGACGCGAATCCTGGATTATAATGGTGGTATGGTGGGCGGTATGCTTGCTGCTCTCTTGGATTACGATTTTTGTCGATGAGGTAACTGCCTTCTCTTTTGAGGGGGATAAGGCTGCCAAGATCACCCGTATGACCGATGGCGGCAAGGAGCACTTGGAAGTTCCCTTACCTGTGGTAGTGGGCATCCAAAAGGAAATCGTCCCAGAAAGCGAAATCCGTATCCCCAGCATGAAGGGGATCATGATGGCGCGCAAGGCTCCCTTGGAGGTGATCCCCCTGTGGAGGCTTCCTCCCTGCCTAAGATAACTGCCTTGGAAAAAAACCTCAGCCCAAAGCACCAGTCAAAAATGATTGACCCGAACAACTTGGACGAACTTATCGACGAACTGCACAACAAAAGAAAACTATTCTAAAAACGACACCAAAAATGACTTTAGTATATACCGAATACAACGACGGCCAATTCACTAAAAACCTTGGAAGCGCTCTCCTATGCCCAAGCGTTCTCTGACAAGGTAATTGCCCTTACCATAAATGTAGCCGATCCTACACCCCTTAGCCCGCTATGGAGTAAGTAAGATTGTCAAGGTAACAGCTCCTGAGCTCTCCTCTTTTCAGGCTAAGCCTTTTTGCCGAGCTCCTAAGTCAGGTAGCCCAGCGAGAGCAGGTCTCTCTTGTGGTGCTCCCCAGTTCGGCCAATACACGCTACTTAGCGCCTATGCTGGCGGTCAGCTGGCAGGCGGCTTATCTCTCCAATGTGAGTTCCTTGCCCAAGGACGGACAGGTGCAGAAGGTAATCTTCTCCTCCAAGGCCATCTCTTGGGTGCCTTTGGCGCCTAAGCAGGTCATTACCTTAGCTGGAAATACGGTGGAGATAAAGGAAGCTCCAGCCCAAGCTGTGGTGGAGCAATACACTCCTTGTCTCCCCAAGGAGCGCATCAAGCACTTGGGAACGGAGAAATTTACCAGTAAAATATCCATCGATGATGCCGCTATCGTGGTCTCTGGCGGACGTGGTATGCAGACTCCAGACAACTGGTACTTGGTGGAGGACCTCGCCGATGCCTTAGGGGCTGCTACCGCTTGTACTAAGCCCGTATCTGATATGGGGTGGCGCCCTCATAGTGAGCATATTGGGCAAACAGGTAAGCCACTCGCTTGCGAACTCTATATCGCTTTGGGGGTATCGGGAGCTATCCAGCACATCGCTGGAGTGAATGCCTCAAGGTCAAGGTGGTGATCAACTCCGATCCCGAAGCACCTTTCTTCAAGGCTGCTGACTATGGCATCGTAGGCGACCTCTTTGAGGTAGTACCACGCCTGACGGAAAAGATTAAGAATTTACAAAAATAAGGCAAAAAAAGCCCAAACTAATCCCTCTGACAAATGATGATGAATATAACTAAGGCGGTCGCTCACCTGATCATTGCCAATGTACTCTTCTTCCTCTTGGCACAGTTTATACCTATGTTGCAGGACAAGGCGGCTCTCTACTATATAGAAAACCCCAATTTCCACTGGTGGCAGGTGTTCTCTCACCTCTTTATGCACGCCTCTGTAGCGCATATTTTCTTTAATATGTTTGCTCTTTATTCCTTTGGCGCTCCTCTGAAAGCTACTTTGGCAGCAATCGCTTTATTATTTTTTTATTTTTGCTTGTGGCTTAGGAGCAGCCTTCTTACATACAGCGGTGAACTATTATGAGTTTCACTCAGCACTGGACATCTTGCAGAGCAAAGGTTTTTTTCGATAAGTCAGGCGCAGGAGCTCTTACAGAAAGGTATGTATAATACGGGCTGGGAAGAAGCACTTTCCAAGAGTGATTTCAAGGATATGATGTCGGCTTATATGATTCCTGCTGTAGGTGCCTCAGGGGCGGTCTATGGGATATTGGTAGCCTTTGGGGTTCTTTTTCCCCAATGCCGAACTCATGCTCATGTTTCTCCCCATCCCGATCAAGGCTAAGTACTTCATTCCTATCCTCATCGGTTTGGATTTGTTCTCAGGGGTGACTGGTTATTCCATCTTTTGGCAGTAATATTGCCCACTTCGCTCATGTGGGCGGGGCGCTGATAGGCTTTATCTTGATGAAGTTTTGGCAAAAAAATTCTTTCAATGACAGAAGGTTGTACTAAGTATAACAGAGAAATGGATCATGAATAGAACTGTAACAAGAATATGGGGCAAGCATTCCCTTTCATTAGTGTATATACTCATCGTAAGTTACCTCTGTGGCTATATCCTTCCGCAGCTATTTGCCTTCCTCTGGCAGCGTTCTGACCCTTTTGTAAGGGATCTCTTTGCGCTCTCACAGGACTTTTTCCCAGCTATTGCAGCAACCCTGGACAGCCATTACCTATAGCTTCTTCCATGCGAGCTTTATCCACTGCTTTTTTCAATGCGATTATGCTTTACTTTGTAGGGATCTTGTTCATGAATCTCTTCACACCAAAAGCGATTCTTAGGGATATATATTGCAGGGGTAGTAGCAGGAGGGCTCTTTTTATGCTTACCTATGCTATTTTTTTCCGGTCTTTTGCTCATCGGGAGGATTACCTCTTGGGTGGATCTGCAGGGATTATGGCGGTACTGATATTTTTAACCACTTACACACCTACTCTTAGGATCTATCTCTTTGGGGTATGGGCTATTCCCTTGTGGGTGTTGGGTGTACTGATGGTGGCCACAGACCTCCTTAGTATCCCCGTAAGCAATGCAGGAGGGCATATTGCCCACTTAGGAGGAGCACTTGTAGGAATACTCTATGGCTTGTTTCTCAAGGGAAGCTCTCTTTCTCTCTTCCCAAAAGACCCCAACAGGCTCCCACTTCTCCCTATACTAATGAGCATGCCCAGGAACGAATCAATACCATTCTGGACAAAATTAGCAAAAGTGGCTATGACAGTCTTACCAATGAAGAAAAAAAGATACCTCTTCTTAGCCAGCCGGGAAAAACGCTAACCAATAATTTACCTTGGATGCAACTTGTAACAGATATAACTCATTTTTCAATCTCCTGAGCATACGGTGCTAACCATCGGCACCTTCGACGGGATTCATATAGGACACCAAAGGATCATCACCCAAGTGGTTGAGAGGGCTAAGGAACAGGGCTTACTCCCTACGGTACTGACTTTCTTCCCTCATCCGCGTATGGTACTCGACCCCTCCGCTCCTATTGCTCTGATTCAGACCATAGAGGAGCGGGCACAACTCTGGCTTCCTATGGGATTGCTCAGCTGGTCATTCAGCCTTTCAGCAAGCAATTTGCCGCACTCTCTGCTCAGGATTATGTACGAGAGCTCTTAGTGGGAAAAACTTCGAGCCAAGGAGATTATCATAGGCTATGATCATCGTTTTGGAAAAACCGTTTGGCAGGGATAGAAGAGCTCAAGGCCTTTGGAGAACAATACCATTTTCAAGTGGAGGAAATCCCTGTGCAGGAAGTGGACTCCCTCTCGGTGAGCTCTACCAAAAATCCGACAAGCTCTCGAGAAGGGCGACGTGCAGACGGCTAATCACTATCTCGGTTATTCGTTTTTCTTTGGCAGGTGTCGTGGTACATGGACAGAAGTTAGGCCGTACCTTGGGCTATCCTACAGCCAACCCTACAGATAGAAAATTCTCATAAGCTCATCCCCTAAGATAGGGGTCTATGCCGTGTATATGCTTTTGGGAAGGAAGAAAGGTCTTTGGGATGCTCTCCATAGGAAAAAAATCCTACCATAGAGGGCAAAGGTGAAAGTATAGAAGTATATTTCTTTGATTTCAACAGTGACTTATATGGCAAGGAAATACGACTTTATCTTATAGATTTTATCCGTGATGAGGTCAAGTTTCCTTCCTTAGAGGCGCTCAAGGCTCAACTGAAGAAGGATGAAGATAATTGTAAATGGTTAATTGCCAATGGTCAATGATCACTGCAAAGATACTCTCCCCCTTCAGGGACTCGGGGTATATAAAAAAACTTATAGCACTATAGAAAAATAATAGAAATCTATTGTTCAGAGACGAAAACCGCCATACCTTTGCACCGCAAAAAAATAAGAAGATAAGATAAATTGTTTTTTTCATATATTAGATTTTGTGGTTAGAATTGGTAAAAAGAGGGCGCAAGCTCTCTTTTATTTTTTTATATAAAGTCAATACTTACAGTATCTCCTCTCTGGATGCCCATAAGGCTGGCACTTCCGCCCTGAAACATCTGGATTGGCCTTGTAGATGGCCATCTCCAAATAGTCTAAATGGTTGAATAGCAGAAAGGCATCTCCCTGCCGAAAGGCTATCCTTCTCTACCTGATTGTACTGCAAACAAATAGAATCCAAGGTGATATTCTCCACGCTTTGGTAGCGAAAAATATACATGGAATCGCCTATCCTTAGCCTCTTGGGTGAGCAGTGAACGGGTGATATTGGACACCACATTGCCAAAGTGATCAATGTAGATAACAGTGCCTTCTATCCTTTGGGCGCGCACCTTCGGTACAAAGTCTGTGATATATAGGTGCTTCTCACAGGGTGTTCCTAATGAGGAGGGTAAGGCTCCTTCACAGAGTTTTTTTGGGCAATATGGGTGGAGAACTCCAGCGTAGGGAAGACGGACACTCTACTGGATAGGTCAAGAAGATAAACTTCTGTCTCTGGGGCATTGTGCGTCAGTAGAGAGACAAATCCATTGTCGGCCGTGATAAAGTAGTGCCCCTCATATACTAAAAGGAGCAACCCACACTCAGGGAAAGTTCGTTATTGACCCCTACGATATGGATGGTTCCTTTAGGGAAATAGCGGTAGGCACCTTCCAAAAAGGTACACGGCTTCCGAGATACTATAGCGATCCACCTGATGGGAAATATCTACAATACGTGCCTGAGGAATAAGGCTATAGAGCTGCCCCTTGAGGGCGCCTACACCGTAGTCTTGATCCCCAAAAATCCGTGGTAAGAGTGATGATGTTCATAACTGCAAAATCAAAAACTTGAAAAACGTACAAATATAAGAAAAAAACTCCCAAACAAGGACTATTTTTTTCTCATTTCTTTTTACCTTTGCATTCTCCAAAAAAACACCTACAAATTCTCAACTGTTATGGCTACTAACAAAAATGCCTTGATCCGTTATAAGACTATTGATAAGTGTCTGAGGGACACCACACGCTTGTGGACTTTTGGACGATCTTATCGCCGCCTGTACCGAGGCACTCTGTGAGTATGAAGGCAAGGAAAATGTCGTGAGCAAGCGTACCATACAGCTCGATATCCAGAATATGCGCAGCGACAAGATAGGCTACAATGCCCCTATCGAGGTCTTTGACAATAAGTACTACCGCTATGCCGACTCGGACTATAGTATTACCAAAACGGAAATCCCTTACGAGGATATCAAGAAGATGCGTCAGGCGGTGGAGTTCCTCAAGGAGTTCAAGGATTTTTTTCTTTCTTCCAACAGATGAATGGGGTGCTGCATCGCTTGGAGGATGCCGTTTTCCTCACCCTATCCCACCATCCAGTGATACACTTGGATAAGAATGAGCACCCTCAGGGGGCTTAGTTATATAGACCCCTATCTACCAAGCCATACAGCAGAAAAAGCCCTTGGCCATAGAATACAAGTCCTTCAAGGCGCGCCATAGTGCTACTATGCACGTGCATCCTCAGTTCCTCAAGGAGTATAACAATCGGTGGTTTTTAGTTGCTTTCTACAAGACAAGTCTGCTTACCTTGGCGCTTGATCGCATGGAAAATGTGAATATTTTTGTCCGCTCCCTATGTTGATAAAAAAATATCGATGCTAATGAGTATTTCAAGGATATTATAGGGGTTACGGTCTCGGAGGGAAACCCTATTGAGGAGGTGGTTTTCTGGGTGGATAGGAACAATGCTAACTATGTGATCACCAAGCCTTTTCATCATTCTCAAGAGATAGTAGAAGAGCGGGAGGATGGGGTTGTCTTTCGTATCAGGGTACGCCATAACTATGAGCTGGAGCGCCTGATCTTGGGCTTTGGCAGTAGCCTTATTGTTCTGGCTCCCTCTCGCCTAAGGCGGAATATATCCTCATTATTAAAAAAAGCAGCTGCTAATTATTCTTAACAAAATGCAAAAAGTATAATAAAAATACAGCAAGAATGGGGGCTATGCTGAAAAAAATTGTATTTTTTTACCCTTTTTAAAACAGAAAGCGTAATGAAATTATTATTCTCGTATATTTTTTCTCTTGGCAGTGCTTTTTACAGGCTGCCGCACGGCTAAGGTTACCAATACCCAAGGGGTCGCCGATACCTCTCTCAGAGGAAAGGAAATTCTCGAAAAGCATCAAGAGACTTTCCCCGCTTTTTGAGACACTGGCAGGAACACTTACGGTTACTTATTCCAGAATAGGTAAGATTGGGGAGGCTATCCCTCTGTCTTTTTAGAATGAAAAAAGGGGGAAGCCATTTGGCTCAGTGCCCCCTTAGGGATGGCCAAGGCGCTCATTACCAAGGATAAGGTACAGTTCTATAACAAGCTTGATAATACCTATTTCGAGGGGGATTATACCATCTCTGAAAAAAATATTTAGGGGTACATCTTGGCTTTGAGGCTTTAGAGAACTTGCTCTTAGGGCAATTGCTTTTTCCGCGATAGGCATACCACCCTCGCCCCTGAGGGGAGCGCTACAAGGGGGAACTTAATAGGGACGGATTGGACTTATCGTTCTTCCTTAACGCAGCTTTCAGAATGGATAATTTGTTCATCGTACAAGAGAAACAAACTGAGAGAGAGCGCTCTCTATGCTGCTTATACCTATCAGACGGTAGAGGGGCAGCTCTTCCCGCTCTCCCTATTGTTACAAGGCAGTCAGGGGCAGAGCAGGTACAGCTGAGATTGCAGTTTAGTGCTCTCCAGCGCAATCTCGCGGTACGTTTCCCCTATAGTGTCCCCTCTGGTTACCAACCCTTAACCCTTCGTCCCTAATGCATCGCTTAGTAGTATTCTTATGTATCCTGTCATTTGCAGGTGCTTTTGCGCAAACTTCTCAAAAAAACAAAAGCAGCTGGAAAAGCAGAAGAAGGCGCTCTTGGAACAGATCCAAGAGATGTCCGCGCTACGCTCTCAGCAGGCGCAGGAGCGCAAGAGCTTGGCCTTTCAGATAGAGGAAATTAGTGAAAAAAATATCGGCTCGTACACAGCTTATACGCCTGACCAATCATCAGGCCAATCTGCTCAGCCAACAGATTAAGGACAACCAAAACCAGATCTCCACGCTCAAGAAGGATCTGGAGAGCCTCAAGAAGAATTATGCGGCGGTGATTCTCCAATCCTATAAGTCTCGTTCTCCCCAAAGCCGCTGGATGTTCCTGCTCGCCTCTGAGAGCTTCACTCAGGGGTACAAGCGCCCTAAAGTACTTACAACAATATACCCAATATAGGAAAAAAACAAGCGCAAGAGATTCAGCAGAAGAATACCCTCCTACAACAACTCGCCGACTCTCTCTTCCCAGTATAACCACCAGCGCAGGATAGTGGAGGAAAACCAAAAAGGAGCAGACGCGCCTCTCTCAGGAACGAAAAGAACAAGAATCCTTGGTGGCCTCTATCAAGAAAAAAAGGAAAGTGAGTATGCCGCTGAGATTAAGAAGAAACAAGCGCAAGCCAATAAGATAGACCGAGAAATAGACCGCTTGATTCGCTTGGCCATAGTCGAGGCCAACAAGAAGGCAAAGCCTAAGACTTCATCTTCTGGGAAGACGGTCTCTGCAGCTAAGGCTAGTGATAAAGTCTTTGATCTTACGCCAGAGGGACAAGCCCTCTCTTCGGATTTCGAGGCTAACAAAGGCAAACTCATTTGGCCTATCGAACGAGGGTACAAGTCACAAGGGTTCGGTACCTATGACGATCCTGTGTATCCTGACCTTAAGCATTATAATAATGGTGTCTCTCTTATGGCGCCCCGAGGGGCTGATGCTCGCTGTGTCTTCAATGGGGAAGTATCCGCGGTCATCTCCATCCCTGGAGGAAACAAGGCGGTACAGGTGCGACATGGGAATTTTATTACCATTTATTATAACCTCACTCAGGTATATGTGAGTAAGGGACAAAAGGTCTCCGCCAAGACTCCCTTTGGGGAAGATTTTTTTACCGATAGCGAGGGACGTACCGAAATGAAATTCTTTGTCTATAAAAAAATACCAACAAACTCAATCCTGAACATTGGCTGAGGGAATAAAAAGAAAAAGAAATGTCAAGATTTAAACTCTGGAAACAAGATCCCTTTGGGCATGCCCTTTGGATAAAAAAATTTATCATACGTACTTTGGGCTCGCTTACCCATAGGCGCTACCGAGGGTTTAACGACCTACATATAGAAGGATCTGAGATTATACGTTCTCTACCTGAGAGAGGGGTGCTCTTCATCTCCAATCACCAGACATATTTTGCCGATGTTATCGCTATGTATCATGTGTTCAATGCCAGCCTTAAGGGGCGGGTGGACTCTCTCAAGAACATAGGCTATGTATGGCAACCTAAGCTCAATCTCTATTATGTAGCAGCCTCCGAGACCATGCGCTCGGGGATACTCCCCAAGATTCTCGCCTATGTGGGCGCTGTAAAAAGTCAGTCGTACTTGGCGCGAAAAAGGCAAGGAAATACACCGTGAGGTCAATCCTGATGATATCAAAAATATAGGAATTGCCCTCCAAGATGGGTGGCTCATTACATTCCCTCAGGGGACTACCTCGCCTTGGAAACCCATTCGCAAGGGAACAGCTCACCTGATAAAGACCTACAAACCCATCGTCGTGCCTATTGTTATAGATGGATTCAGGCGCTCTTTTGACAAAAAAAGGAGTGGTCGTCAAAAAGAAAGGAATCCAACAAACCATGCGGATAAAACCTCCCTTAGAGATTGATTATGAACGAGAAAGCGTAGAAGAAATCATAGAAAAAGTAGCCTTTGCCATAGAGCAACATCCTACTTTTATCAAGAGTAAAGAGCAATAATAAGGTTGTTAATAACTTATTTTTTTCAAAAAAATACATTTTTTTGTTGGTAGAATAAAAAAATGTCGTATATTTGCACCTCGTTAAACAAGGAGTAATTTTTGTTTGGAAAGAACAAAAAAACGCCGGTATAGCTCAGTTGGCCAGAGCACGTGATTTGTAATCTCGGGGTCGTGGGTTCGAATCCCTCTACCGGCTCGATGTTTATCATATTTATTTGTTGATTCTTAGGGGAGATACTCAAAGCGGCCAACGAGGGCAGACTGTAAATCTGCTGGTTTTCACCTTCACAGGTTCGAATCCTGTTCTCCCCACACTTGATTGACATATTTTTAACTAAGATTGCGGGAGTAGCTCAGTTGGTAGAGCGTCAGCCTTCCAAGCTGAATGTCGCGAGTTCGAACCTCGTCTCCCGCTCTTTTACAAGCCGATGTAGCTCAGGGGTAGAGCGCTTCCTTGGTAAGGAAGAGGTCACGAGTTCAAATCTCGTCATTGGCTCTTTCGTAGTATAAAAAAATATACCTTTTTATATTAATTTCTATAACTAAGATTAAAATTATTTAAACATGGCAAAAGAGAATTTTGACCGTTCCAAACCGCACCTTAACATTGGTACTATTGGACACGTTGACCACGGAAAAAAACAACCTTGACTGCTGCTATTACTAAAGTATTGGCTGATGCAGGTCTCTCCGAAGCGAGAAGTTTCGACTCTATCGATAACGCTCCTGAAGAAAAAAAGAGCGTGGTATTACTATCAACACTTCACACGTAGAATATCAAACTAAGAACCGTCACTATGCACACGTAGACTGTCCAGGCCACGCCGACTATGTAAAGAACATGGTTACTGGTGCTGCTCAGATGGACGGTGCTATCCTTGTGGTAGCTGCTACCGATGGGCCTATGCCTCAAACTCGTGAGCACATCCTTTTGGGTCGTCAGGTAGGTATTCCTCGTATCGTTGTGTTCCTTAACAAAGTGGATATGGTGGATGACCCTGAACTATTGGAACTCGTAGAAATGGAAGTACGCGAATTGCTCTCTTTCTATGATTACGATGGTGACAATGGTCCTGTAATCCAAGGTTCTGCTCTTGGTGCTCTTAACGGAGAACAAAAAAATGGGTAGATACTGTAATGCAGCTTATGGACGCTGTTGACAACTGGATCGAACTTCCACAACGTGATATTGACAAACCTTTCTTGATGCCTATCGAGGACGTATTCACTATCACTGGTCGTGGTACTGTGGCTACAGGTCGTATCGAAACTGGTATCGCTAACACTGGTGACGCTGTTGAAATCATCGGTATGGGGGGCTGATAAAGCTTACCTCTACTATCACTGGGGTTGAGATGTTCAAGAAAATCCTTGACCGTGGTGAAGCTGGTGACAACGTAGGTCTTCTCCTCCGTGGTATCGACAAAAAAAGATATCCGTCGTGGTATGGTAATCTGCAAACCAGGTTCTGTAAAAACCTCACGCTAAGTTCAAAGCTGAAGTCTATATCTTGAAAAAAAGAAGAAGGTGGACGTCACACTCCATTCCACAATAACTACCGCCCTCAGTTCTACGTTCGTACAACCGACGTTACTGGTACTATCAACCTTCCTGAAGGTGTAGATATGGTAATGCCTGGAGATAACCTTACTATCACTGTGGAATTGCTACAACCTATCGCTCTTAACGTAGGTCTTCGCTTCGCAATCCGTGAAGGTGGTCGTACCGTAGGTGCTGGTCAGGTAACTGAAATCCTTGACTAATAAAACTTGATTTCATAATATTTTTAAAAGGGTTTTGGCAACAAAAACTCTTTTTATACGGGTGTAGTTCAAGGGTAGAATAGTGGTCTCCAAAACCATTGATGGGGGTTCGAATCCCTCCACCCGTGCCATATATAGTTTTTTTATAAACTGACAAAACGAATCGTAATGATCAACTATATCAAAAGAATCTTATACAGAACTAACACAGAATGTTACCTGGACTCCCTTCAATGAGGCTCAACGCCTACTCTGGGTCGTAACTATATTCTCCGTTATTTTTTTCTTTATTCATTGCTGGCGTGGACTTCCTCTTTGAAAGCTTCATCGCTCAGATTTTTAAAAATTTTCTAAATGGCAGTCCTTGAAAAAAATTGGTATGTAGTACGTGCTGTAAGTGGCCAAGAGAACAAAGTAAAGAACTACATAGAGTCTGAAATTAGCCGATTGGGCTATGGCGACTATGTAGAGCAGGTGCTTGTGCCTACTGAAAAGGTACCACAGCTTCGCAATGGAAAGAAAGTCAATGTAGAAAAAGTGTTCTTCCCTGGATATGTGATGATCAAAGCTGACCTCTCTGGGGAAATCTCTCACTTGATTAAGGGAATCTCAGGAGTGATTGGTTTCTTAGGAGAAACAAAAGGCGGAGCTCCTACGCCTATTCGTAAGTCCGAAGTGAACCGTATGTTGGGTATTGTGGACGAGCTTCAGGAAAAAAAGTAGAAACAGTCCTTATTCCTTATGAAATAGGAGAATCTGTCAAAGTAATAGATGGTCCTTTCAATGGATTTACAGGTAGTGTGGATAAGGTAAATGAAGAAAAAAACGAAAGCTCGAGGTAATTGTCAAGATTTTTTTGGTAGAAAAAAACACCACTTGAGCTTAGCTATACACAAGTAGAAAAAAATATAACAAACCTCGCCCTAGAGCGGAATATACATTTTTAAAGAATTATAAATTAAAAGTTGAACAATGGCAAAAAGAATTACACAAAGTAGTTAAACTACAAGTTAAGGGAGGTGCTGCGAATCCATCGCCACCGGTTGGACCTGCCTTGGGGGCTGCTGGAGTTAACATCATGGAGTTCTGTAAGCAATTTAATGCGCGTACTCAGGACAAGCCAGGTAAAGTATTACCAGTTGTTATCTCTGTATACAAAGACAAATCTTTTTGATTTTGTTATCAAGACCCCACCTGCGGCAGTTCAACTCTTAGAAGCAGCTAAAGTAAAGGGAGGTTCAGGAGAGCCTAACCGTAAAAAGGTAGCCAATATCACTTGGGATCAAGTACGTGCTATCGCTGAAGATAAAATGCCTGACCTCAGTGCTTTCACTATTGAGAAGGCTATGAGTATGGTAGCAGGTACCGCACGTTCTATGGGTATCGCAATCACTGGAGATAAACCTTTTTAATTGATTGATTATGGCAAAACTGACAAAGAAATACAAAGAGGCTTTATCTAAAATAGAAGCTGACAAATTATATAGTCTTGCAGAAGGAAGCAAAAAAGTAAAAGAGGTTTCTTTTACTAAGTTTGATGCTTCTGTGGATATCGCAGTAAGATTAGGAGTAGACCCTCGTAAAGCGAACCAAATGGTACGTGGCGTGGTTACCCTCCCTCACGGAACTGGTAAGGATGTACGCGTATTAGCGCTCGTTACTCCTGACAAGGAAGCTGAAGCTAAAGCAGCAGGTGCTGACTATGTAGGGCTTGACGAATACTTGCAGAAAATCAAAGACGGCTGGACTGATGTAGATGTTATCGTTACTATGCCTGCTGTAATGGGTAAATTGGGACCTTTGGGGCGTGTGCTCGGTCCTCGTGGGCTTATGCCTAACCCTAAAACAGGTACTGTAACTATGGAAATCGGTAAGGCTGTTCAGGAAGTAAAAAGCAGGGAAAAATAGACTTCCGTGTGGATAAAACAGGGATTGTTCATGCTTCCATCGGAAAAAGTATCCTTCACTGCTGAAAAAAACTTACTGAGAATGCCACTGAGCTCCTTCAGACCCTCATTAAGCTAAAACCTACTGCCGCTAAGGGTACTTATATCAAGTCTATCTACTTGTCAAGTACTATGAGCCCCAGTGTAGCTATAGATACAAAAGCAGTCTAACAAGTAGTTAAAAGAGAAAAATTATGACAAAAAGAAGAAAAAAATCAGTAGTAATAGAGGATTTAACCGCTCAGTTAGCAGCCAATCATGTGATCTATCTGGCAGACCTCACCGGACTCAATGCAAAGGAGACTTCCGACCTTCGTCGCGCTTGTTTCAAAGCTAATATCAAACTCGCTGTAGTAAAAAAACACTTTCTTAGCAAAAAGCTATGGAAGCCTCTGACAAAAAAATTTCGGAGATCTTCCTTCTGTACTCAAAGGAAATACTTCCGTGATGTATGCCGAAGTGGGGAATGCTCCAGCTAAGTTGATTAAAAAAACTTTAGAAAAAAATCTGAAAAAAACTCCTTCTCAAAGGAGCTTATATAGAAGAAGCTGTATTCATCGGCGATGACCAATTGGAAGCTCTTTCTTCTATCAAATCCAAAGAGGAACTTATCGGAGATATCATTGCCCTCTTGCAATCGCCTGCTAAAAAAACGTTGTTTCTGCTCTTAAATCAGGAGGAGGAAAAAAATCGCAGGTATTGTTAAAACACTCTCTGAACGTTAATAGTACACACACATTAATTATTTATAAACCATTAAAAAAACGATAGAAATGGCAGATTTAAAAAAATTTCGCAGAACAATTAGTAAACTTAACTGTAAAAAGAAGTAAATGAACTAGCTCAAATCCTTAAGGATGAGTATGGAATCGAGCCTGCTGCCGCAGCTGTTGCTGTAGCTGCTGGTCCTGCTGCTGGTGGTGGAGAAGCTGCTGCTGAAAAAAACTGAATTCGATGTAATTCTTAAGAGTGCAGGTGACAACAAATTGGCAGTAGTGAAATTAGTAAAAAGACCTTACTGGTCTTGGACTAAAAAGAAGCTAAAGAAGTAGTAGATGGAGCTCCATCTAAAGTGAAAGAAGGGGTTTCTAAAGCTGACGCTGAAAACCTTAAAAAAATCATTAGAAGAAGCTGGAGCAGAAGTAGAATTAAAATAATTCTTTTCTTAGTTTTTACAATATGAAAGTCTCTTCCCCGTGGGGAAGAGATTTTTTTATTGAAGCTCTTTTATCGAGTGGATTTACTGCTCCACATCTGGCGAAGACGCTTCTCGTATTGCTTAGGATCGAGTACTACCTCGGGTTTTTCCTTTGCCATTGTACAGAACCAAAGCTGCTATATAGGGCAGCTTCTCTGTGTCAATAATCCACGATTTCTCCCCGTCTATCCGTATGATTCCTCCTCGTAGGGTAATCCCACAGAAACAGCTCTCTGAGGCAGCAGGAAGTAGGGAGGAGATGCGTGCCTTAATTTCTTTATACACAGGGTGTTCCTGTGCATACTTATAGTAGGTGGCATCTTCAGCAAAGATGACCACTCGCTTAGGATCTTTTAGATGGATTCCTGTATGAAGATTCGTATCACGCGGAATCTCAGTCACATAGGAGGGCTTACAGCCTACTATTAGCAGGGCTAAAAAAATAGCAGCTTTCTCATGAGAGAGTATATTGGTTAGGTTCAAAAAGCACAAATATACAAAAAAAGCAAAGAAAAAAACGGAAGAATTACCCAAATATTTTTTTACCTTTGTCACATGAAAATAGAAGTATTAAAATCAAAAAAATCCACCGTGTAAAAAGTAACCGGTGCAGACTTGGATTATATAGGGAGCATCACTATCGATGAAGCTCTTTTGGAAGCGGCCAACCTCATCGTAGGTGAGAAGGTCTCTATCGTGAATGTCAATAATGGCGAGCGTTTCGAGACTTATATCATTCGTGGTGAGCGAAACTCTGGTACCATTACCCTCAATGGCCCTGCCGCTCGCAAAGGTACAGAAGGGGGATATTGTAATCATTATCTCCTATGCCCTTATGGATTTCGAAGAGGCCCAAAACCTTCCAACCTACTGTCATCTTCCCTGATGAGCAAACAAACCGATTAATGATTAATACCAACAGTAATTAATATCAGTATCATTAATTTGTACTGGATAAAATTTTTTTGTTCAGATTTTTTTCTTATCTTTGCCCTATATTTAAAAATTAAAAACTTATGAGTTTATTCGGAAAGATCTTCCAAGGAGTAACCGAGGAAGTGAAACTAAACGAACAAGAATCCTTCGCAGGGATTGCTCTTGCTATGGCAGGAGCCGATGGTAACGTAGGCCATGGAGAGTGGGACGAAATCGTGAATTACATGAACCGTCTTCGTATCTATGACAGCTACACTGGCTCTGCTTTTTGATAAGCTTTTTCGACAAGCTTTTTCCGCATTCTTAAAAAGAAGGACCAGGAAGTTTGGTAGAAAAAAATCAGCAGCAGCTCTTCCTTCTGAACTTCGTCTTACTGCTTTTTGCTTGCGCAGTAGATATCGCTACTTCTGATGGTATCTTAGAAGAAGAAGAAAAGGATATGATCAACCAATTAGCTGAATTGCTAACTGTACCAGAAAAAAACCGCCATTTCTATTATTGAAGTAATGCTCATAAAGAATAAGGTTTAATCTTAATGACAAACGACTAGTGACCAATGACTCATACTCATTGGTCATTTTTTTAGTAGTTAGTCACTTGTCATTATTCAAGTAATTCTAATAGTTCTTCCTTCATTAGGGTATCTTCTTCTATGATGTGCTCGGAGAGTTCCCTCTTGTGCTGCTGTAGCCGAATGATCTTCTCTTCTAAAGTATGTTGGCTTACAAACCGAATTACATTGACCTTCTGTTCCTGTCCCAACCGATGGGCTCGGGCTATGGCCTGCCGCTCGGCAAAAGGGATTCCACCAAGGGTCTAATAAGAGCACATACGAGGCTGCCGTTAGGGTTCAGCCCCTACTTCTCCTGCCTTTGAGCGAGATAAAGAAGAAGGGTACTTCTTTATCTTTCTGAAACCGCTCCACTTGTACTTTTTCTATCGGGTAGCGCTGTGGCTCCTGTGAGCAATGCATACTTGATTTTCTGCTCATCACACCATCTTTGGTATATTTCTAAGTGAGAGGTAAAACTGCTAAAAATAAGCGCTTTCTGTGCAGATAACAATAGCTGTTCCAAGCAGCTGACCACCTCTTCATATTTCCCAGAGGGAATATCGCTCTTGGGATCCACCAGTTGGGGGTGATTGCTGATCTGTCTTAGGCGCATGAGCATGTTCAGCGAATGAATATTCTTGCCCTGAGGGGCTACCTGTAGGAGGGCGTTGCGTACTTTGGATTTCTCCTGTTCGTACCATTTTCCCTTGTAGGTCACTCATAGGACAATAGATGATTTGTTCTTCCATATCGGGTAAGTCCTGTAGTACCTGCTCTTTGGTACGTCTCAGCAGGAAGGGATTGATAATTGTCTTGAGCTCTTCTAAGGCAATAGGGTTGTGCTTCTTCTGTATCTCGGGGAGGAAATACTTGCTGAACTGGGCGAAAGTTCCCAATATATTGGGGTTGATAAACTGCATCTGTGCCCATAGGTCACTTAGAGAATTCTCTATAGGGGTACCACTGAGGGAAAAAAACGGTGGGTTCCCTGTAGCCTATCTATTGCCTTGAATACCTGTGAATTCTTGTTTTTGATACGCTGACTTTCGTCCAAGATGATCAAGGAGAAGAGATGTTTCTCCAAGAGCGCAATATCTCGGGTAAGGATAGGGTAGGAGGTTAGCACGATATCATAGTTGAGCAAGCGGCGTACCTTTGTTTTCCGGTCATTGCCTATGTACTGGGTACACCTCAGATCAGGAGTGAAGCGCTTGATCTCCTCATACCAGTTGAAAATCAAGGACGAAGGTAGCACGATAAGTGCCTTGAGGGGCTCGCGTTGCATCTGTCCTAACTGGAAAAATATCTGTAGGAAAATCCGTTTGCTTCAGGGGTAAAGTATCATGTACTGCAATGAGCATGGCCAGGATCTGGAGCGTTTTTCCCCAGCCCCATATCGTCAGCAAGGCAAGCTCCCATCTGGTTGTGGTAGTGCTCCAAGAGCCATTCTACGCCTTCCCTTTGGTAGGGGGCGTAGAGAGGCTTTCAGGCGTGGCGATGGCTGATAGTGAATGCCGCTGACCCATTCCTTGGGCTTAGCCTCAGCAAGGGTGTCCAAGAGGGCATAGTGGCTTCTGGCAAGGCGTATTTTTCCCCTGATGTTCTTGGCCAAACTTTGCTAGCCGTTCATACCGAGCAAACCATTCCTTAGGAATCACCAGCCAAGAGCCATCGGGTAGGGGATAGAGGGGTTGTTCTCCCTCAGGTTTTTTTATAAGGGAGGCAAAAGGCAAGCGGAAGTCCCCTTGGGTAATCCAGATATCTACATCGAACCAGTCTTGTTCTCCTTTGGTCTCATTGAGCTGAATATCAAAATGTTGCAAACAGGTTTGCTTCCCTCAATTTCTATAGGAGCAAGGGGTAGCCCTTGGGCTTCCAAGACCTCTCCGTAGGGCAATAGGTGCAGGTAAGTAGCAAAGGGATAAGGATCATCCACCCAAAAAGAATCCTTCTACTTCTTGTAGTTCTAAGTCTTTTTAGTATTTGTACTTTACGCGCTTCTTCTAAGGGGTTTCTCCTAAAATGTTGTATATGAATATCTCCCTCAGGAGTAATATCCAAGAGGGACTGCTGCGCCCTGCGTTGGTTACTATAGAAGGTATATCCGCCATAATCAAAGGCTACATAGAGCTTGTATTGCCCAGAAAGGAAGTCGTGAACAAAGTGAAGGGAGGTGCCCTGCAGACTGTCCTTGGTCAGTATATCAAAGCCGACAGAGCATACCTCTACTCTTTGGAGAACTTCCTTGAGAAATTTGTCAAAAATACTCTTGAACCATCCTCTGGGGAATCTCCACAGAAGTCTTTCCCAGAAAAAGGCTTTGAGCAGCTGTGCAGGAATATCTTCAAGGAGGGTGAGCTTCTGGTCGATAACTATCCATGATTTCTTCTGGCTAAGCAGGGTGATTTGGTGCTCAGCAGGGATGAGCTTTTTCTTCTGCAAGGAGGAACAAATGGTAGGCGATCCCTTCTGGGGTTTTCTCAAATTCCAATACAGGATGTAGCTCCTTAGGGGAAACCTCAATAAGTTGCCGTTCTATAGGTTGTTCCTTTTTGGCAATGGGTGGTAAGCCATAGTGCTTCCTTGGCTATCAGGGAGAGAAGGGCATTGGTTTTTTTCCTCTATTTGTTCTTGGATATATTTCTTTTTGGGATTTGTTCTTGAAGAGTTCCTCGATGGGGAGATTCTTAGGGTTGTATTTCTGTGCAAGTAGATGAGGTTGTAGGCTGTAGGGCATGGCTAAAGCCTCCTTTTCGGAGGCTCTTAGAGGGATGGGGATATTCTTCATTACCTCAGGCGAGGCCTTTTTGAGCAGAAACCAGCTACTGCTACGCTGCTGAGCTAAGAGGGCTTTGAGGTAAGTATAATTGAAAATCAGGGTGAAAAGAAAAATCAAAAAGGCGGTACATGCTTATTTTGCTTTTTACTATTTTTCTCTTGTCGGTTAATGGATTCTTGGTGGATAACTTTGAATAATTGTATGATAAACTCCTCATTGAGTCCGAGCTGTTCTCCATCCAAGATGACCTTGCCGAGTATTTCATGCCAGCGCTGGTTCTGTAGGATAGCTACATTGTTGATTTTTCTTGAGCAGCCCGATCTCATCGGATATGTCCATGCGCTTTTTAAGCAGGTCTAAGAGTTGGTCGTCTAAGATATCGATACGAGAGCGCAACCCAGTGAGCTGGCTTACATAGTCCTCTTCGGAAGTAGAGGTTTTTTTCGTATACGTAAGTCATTCATTATCTGCACTAATCGCTGGGGAGTAACCTGTTGTGCTGCATCGCTCCAAGCCCTCATCAGGGGGTGCAGTGGGTTTCTATCATCAGGCCGTTGAAGTTCAGGTCAAGGGCTGTCTGAGAGACATCGAAGATCAACTCTCGCTTGCCCGTGATATGGGAAGGGTCGCAGATCAGCGGGAGGTCAGGGAACTTATTTTGTAGCTCTATGACCAATTGCCATTCGGGGATATTGCGGTATTTGGTTTTCTCATAGGTAGAGAAACCGCGGTGGATAACCCCTAAGTTTTTGGATATCAGCTCTCAGGAGTCGCTCGATAGCTCCTATCCAGAGGGCTAAGTCGGGGTTTACAGGGTTTTTGACAAGGACAACCTTGTCAGTACCCTTGAGTTCGTCAGCGATTTCCTGCACGATGAAGGGGCTCACTGTGGAGCGAGCACCGATCCAGAGCAGGTCTATATCGTGTTCCAAGGCCAATCGTACATGGTCTTTGTTGGCTACTTCGGTAGCGGTCTTCATACCTGTTTCCCTCTTGACACGTTCGAGCCACTTGAGTCCTAAAGCACCTACTCCCTCGAACATACCAGGGCGGGTACGAGGTTTCCAGATACCAGCACGGTAGTAAGTAACATCGGTATCTTTCAGCGCATGGGCGATTTTTAAGGACTTGTTCTTCTGTCTCGGCACTACAAGGGCCTGCAATCACTACAGGGTGAGGGAGGTGTAGGTTATTGAGCCATTTTCGGTTTGCTTTTGGTAATTTCCATTATTTTTTTAGGGTTTAGGTTTTAGGAATATTAAAAAAATTGCTTATTTCCCTTAAAAAAATTGCTTAGCAGTATTTTTTTATCTTGATAATCAATAGGTTATAATTAAAATTTTTGCCTTGCTTACGAAGGGGTAAAAATTGCTTAATCCATTCACAAAGCAGCAATGTGTATTTTTTAAAAGATGCAAAGGTACAAAAAAACAATGATTAATTGTCAATGGGTAATTGTTAATATTCACTACCTTTTTGCTTATTGTTCACTTACCTCCGCTCTCTATTTACAGTTCTCCTCCTACGCCTTTGTATTTCTCTACAAAAGCAGCTATTTTTGCGAAGGACAGTTTGTTTTTGGTTCGGTACTGTGGATTTAGCGGGCTCATTTTTAGGCAAAAATGTTATTGAGGTCAGTGCCGTTTTTCGCTAGCATATTCTCGTTTTTAGAGATAGCTGTATATATCGCTTAGCTGCTTCTTCATTTAGGTTTTCTTCCGCGATTAGCTCAGCCGCTTCAGCTTTTTGTCGTTCTTGGGCATAAGAGAAGAAAGCCGCTATGATAGTCGGTTTGTCGTCAATAGTATCTAAATTAGTTTCGTTGATAAAATCCACTATAAGGCTTTCCTTGGCACGGTTACCTATACTGGCACGGATAATGCGGCGCACTTCCTCTACCAAAGCCTCTTTGTTTTTTGTTCTTTTTGTGGTGTTCTAAGATGAGTTCGAGGATGTAATCGAGGTCTATTTCTTGAGATTTGAGCAAATCTACTTCAAAAACCACCTCTTCCCAATCAATTAACTGTTTTTTTCTTGCGCTGTATTCTCGCGTTCCTTGCTCACCCAATCACGTATATCGTTATAAGTAGATTTATAATCTTGCACTAATCGGTCTTTGAGTACCTATTAATGTGTCCTACTTGACTACCATTTCCAGAAATTAATATTGCTTCCATATCAAAAAGCATAAGCATTTATCTTGTAAGGATTTTTCATTACAAGTAAAAAAATGGATAAATACCATTTTCTTCCATTGTATTAGCGTTTAATTTTTCCAGTAGTGATTAATTCTGCTACCCCTCTCAGCGGTTTCCATACTACTTCAGCGCCTTGCAGGAGGCGTTCTATATAAAGGGAATATTTTTAGGTTCTTGTGTCGTAGGTTGTTATTTGTGTTTCGTTTTCAATAGCTTAGCTGTGTTTTTTTCTCTAATGCTTTTAAACTTTTTGAGTGGTATGTCGGAATTTCCGACATACCACTTTCTTCTAATATTGTGGCCTAACTTCTTGGTTACCTTCTTTTTGAACTGTTAAGATTTTTCTTGACAATTCAAAAAGAGCTACAAGCTCTGATTATAATAGGTACGAGCTGCAAGAAATGCACCAGCGTAGGGAATATTTCTAAAATCACTCTATCCTTCCATTATCTCTTATCTTCCATAGGCTTCATAAATCTTCTAAGGAATAAATAATTAGACAATAATTAGACATTTTTAAATCGTTTATAATCAGTGTTTTTATGTCGAATAAAAAAATGTTATAACATTTGTAAATCATATAATATTAGACAGAAATTAGACATTTTTAAAATTATTCTATCTCTCCCCTCTTTTTCATCTCTTCCATTCCTAAATTAAGTGCTCGTACCATTAAAGCTGAGTTTTCTATATTTTTTTCAGCAATTCTATAGGTAGTTGCAGCCCCTTCTCCTTCCTTAATCAGATGTTGTAAATCAACCAACTTATCAATAATGGTTCTCACCTGTCTATAGGTTAGATGCCCCTCTAATAATTTTGCAAAATCTTTCATCTTTGCTTTTTTTCAAACTTTTGCTAAATGAGGCATTATAACAGAGGTAACTTGATTGATATCCCAATCATTTTTTTGTGAATATTCTCCTTCCTTCCCTGAAATTTCATAATAACTTTTAGCCAATATATAATAGACTCCTCTTGTTTTTTTCCTCGCTTCTCTATCAAACCACGATTTAGTAATTTGTCTATCATTTCCTTAGCTACTTGTTGAGAGTCTCCTTGTCTTATTTTTGTTTAGGCAATTACCTCAAAAACAGAAAGTCGCTCTTCCTCAGGCAAATCCCTCTGTTCAGAGTTTAGAAACATAGCAAAAGCTTTGTCTTTTATAGTAGCCGAGAGATGTAATTCTACTCGGAAAGGATCGCTATGTGTATAGTCAGGCGCATCCTTCCCTTCTGATAAAGTATTTTTAAAAATCTTATCAACCCCTTGTCCTGATCTCTCTACGATACCAGTCTTTGCCAATACATCAGCAAGTAGTCTATTTCTTGGGGTACTCTGTACCCTGAGCAAATTATCAAGATTTACGCCTGAGGGGAACCCTCCTGCATTCATAATAACCATCTTTTTGTGGATATTGCTTGATAACTACTTCACTGGTACGTCTATAATCACGATGGGCAATAGCATTATTGATAGCTTCACGGATTACTTCCTCATTAAAAAGGAATATTGAAAATGTATGAATGTTCAACAATATCAATTTTATCATTTCTCAGGTTGATATCATGCCAAAGGGCATCTATCATCTTGTAAAAAGGTTCACAATACACCTGTCGGTTATCATAAGGGATCAGATTTTCTATACTCCAATATAACAGAAGCCTGAGGTAGTATTTCCTTGATTTTTTTCCTTCTTACCCAAAAAGTATAAGGGCAGCTAAAGTTACTTTTTTCATCTTTTATCAGCTGTAAATCACTTAGTACTTGAACATCGGGTAGTGTAAGAAAATTTGCGTTTTTTTCTGTTTGGTTGCATATTTTTTTGTTTAAGAATTCTAATGGCTTCTTTATCTAAGTCATCTATAGTAAGTCCTTCACCTATTGTAAAAAGAAAAAAATCAAGCTCTTGTTCTTGTAATATACTAAGCATTACCTCGTTAGACATTGGTATTAGCTCTTCTCCTACTCGCATTAGAGCGACATCTTCAAATTTGAAAAAGTTGCCCAATAGGGCGAGCAGGCACCTCTATCACAAGCACACGTCCTGTTTTTTTGAACTTTCATTCTCATAAAGTTCGTAGATATGAGGGCGGATAGAGGTATCTCTGTAAATATTGCTTTCTAATTCACCTATAGCTCCTTCATTCTGCTTAGTTCCCACTACTTTTATGTGGATAACTATCACTCATACCGATTACCAAAGAACCTCCTCCTTCATTACAAAGTGCAGTAACATAACCAAGGATACATCTTCTTCGTTCATTTGACTTAGTTCTATTACCTCCATCATAAGCTAAATTCCCTTGCTCAGCTCTCTTAAACTCTACTTTATCTTCTGACTCTTTTTAAGAATTTTTAGTTGTTCTATCGTAAATCTACTCATTATTTCTTCTTTTTAGTAATACCAAAATTACCCCTCTATTTCTCTAATAATCTCCTCAATATCACCCCTCAGCTCATTAATCCGCACTATGGTTTGTGCTACCTCGGCGTTGAGTTGCTCAATATCTATCACCTCCCGGATGTCCTTTGCTTCTACATAGCAAGTTAGATTAGAAGGGCAAAGGTACAAAAAAATAACGGCCATTTGTCAAGCAATTTTTAAGAACATTAATCATTAATCATTGAACATTAATCATTAAACATTGATCATTAACTTGGCACAATATTTGCAAGTAAAAAGGGGTGCTAAAAAAATTAATATCATGCAAGTATATACTATCAAAGGAATGGGTTGCACAGGCTGTGCAGCCACTGTAGAAGAAAGATTGTCTAAAGTGTCAGGCGTTACTGCCGTTAGGGTGGATTTTCGATCAGCAAAAAGCTTTCGTGGAAGCTCCTAAGGAAGTGCCTTTGGCTGAGCTAAAAAAAGCCTTGGAAGATACTGATTACACCATCGAGAAAGCCTGACACTATGACACACACTTACTATGTGAAGGGCATGAGCTGTAGTGGCTGCGAGGCTACGGTCAAAAAACGCTTGAGGCGGTTGAGGGCGTGAGCCAGGTCGTCGCCAATGCCAAGGAGAAAAACCGCCGTAGTGGACAGCACTGAGCACGTGCCCTTTGAAACTCTCAAAGCAGCCTTGGAGGGTACACACTATACAATGGTTGCTTCTTTGGAAGAGGCAACAGAAGCCCTCAAGCCTCAATCCCCTGTACAAGGGGGCACTGGAGTTTTCTATTGCCCGATGCGCTGTGAGGGTGACAAGACCTATGACCACCCTAGCCATTGCCCTGTCTGTGGGATGGACTTGGTCGAAGAGGTCTCTGCCCAAAAGCCCTCAAGCAGGGCAATCAGGAGGATCACAAGCGCCAAGAGCTAAGCCGCCAATTCTGGGGAGCAGTGGCTTTTACCCTGCCTATCTTCATCATCGCCATGGGGGGATGTGGCATGACAATCCTATGTATAAGCTCATGCCACTGAGCTATTGGAACTGGGTACAGTTTGCCCTGTCCCTGCCGGTGGTCTTCTATTTCGGGTGGACGTACTTTTCTCGGGCATGGGTGAGTATCAAGACCCTAAGGTTCAATATGTTCACCCTTATAGGCATAGGAGCTGCCGCCGCTTGGCTATTCAGTGTGGTTGCACTCTGTGTGCCTGAGAGCCTGCCGGAGCAGTTCAAGGAACATGGTTCAGTACCGCTTTACTTTGAGGCAACTACAGTGATCTTGACCTTGGTCATCTTAGGCCAACTCCTGAGGCCAATGCGCACAACCGTACCCAACAGGCCGTGCGCATGTTGCTCGAGTTGGCGCCTAATACAGCTATAAAGCTCATCGGAGATACGGAGGTGGAGGTACCTGTGGAGGAGGTAGTCAAGGGGATCTACTCAGGGTAAGACCTGGGGCTAAAATTCCGGTGGATGGCCGTATCACCATAGGGGAGGCTACCATCGATGAGAGTATGATTACTGGAGAGCCTTTACCGGTAGAGAAGCAGGTAGGAGCGGCAGTTTCTGCCGGTACGATCAATGGCGCTCAGGCCTTTGTCATGCAAGCCGATAAGGTGGGTAGCGATACACTGCTTTTCCCAAATTGTTACCATGGTACAGCAGGCTTCCACCAGTCGTGCACCTATACAGAAATTGGCCGACCGTATCGCCTCTTATTTTTGTGCCCACTGTCATAGCCATATCGGTGCTGACTTTCATTCTCTGGGCGGTCTTTGCCAAGGAACATGCTTGGGAGTATGCCTTGGTCAATGCCATATCGGTGCTGATTATCGCTTGTCCCTGTGCTTTGGGCTTGGCCACACCAGTATCGGTGATGGTAGGGGTCTCTCAGGGAGCACGTCAGGGAATCCTTATCAAGAATGCGGAGGCCTTGGAGCGTATGAAGCAGGTGGATACCCTCATTGTAGATAAGACAGGTACTCTTACCGAGGGCAAACCCAGTCTCAGGGCACTCATCCCTTGGGCAGGGTATAATGAGCAGACATTATGGCCGATTCTCTATGGGGTCAATAAAGCCAGCGAACACCCTTTGGCTAAGGCTACCAATGCCTATGCGGTGGAACATGGAGTGATTCCCTTGCCTATGACCGATTTCAAGGCCTTAGCAGGGCGTGGCGTAGTGGCTTCCCTATCAGGGTAAGCACTACTACTTTGGTAATGACCGATTGATGCAGGAGATAGGTGCCTCCCTTAGCGAGGAACAGCTTAGCCAAGTGGCTCAGGCACAGCGCCAAGGACAGACCCTTTCATTCCTTGCCATAGAGAAAGAAGTCCTCGCAGCGGTAGCTATAGCGGACAAGATCAAAGATAACGCCGCCCAAGCGGTCAAGGACTTACAAGAGCAGGGAGTTACCGTGGTTATGCTCACAGGTGACAATCCTATTACCGCTCAGGCAGTAGCCCAGCAGATCGGCATTACCCACTACAAGGCGGGTATGCTCCCCGAGGATAAGCAACAGCAAGTCAAGCTCTTCCAACAACAAGGAAAGGTCGTAGCCATGGCCGGTGATGGGATCAACGATGCGCCTGCCTTGGCACAAGCCGATGTGGGAATTGCCATGGGTACCGGTACCGATATCGCTATAGAGAGTGCTCAGCTCACTTTGGTTAAGGGGCAGCTCAGCGGCATTGTCAAGGCCAAGAAGCTCAGTGAGGCCGTGGTGAAGAATATACGAGAAAACCTATTTTTTGCCTTGATATACAATACGGTAGGCATTCCTATTGCCGCAGGGGTATTGTATCCTTTCTTTGGGATACTGCTCTCTCCTATGCTTGGTGCTTTGGCAATGAGCTTTAGCTCCGTGAGTGTCATTACTAATGCATTGCGATTAGGGAAAAAGAAATAGTTACTTCACACAAATGGAAAAATACTCATCTGCTTTGACAAAGGTATGATACACTATAGGAAATATATAGAGCAGTAGTACCATACCGAAGATAATAGCAGGTACCATTTGGAGAAAGAATAAAACACAGATAACCAACGATACACCTCCCATCAGTAAGTAGTAACTATCTGGTAGGGAGGTTTTTTTATCTCTATGACAGAATTTTCGTGTAGATCGCTCACTGTCTTACTATTCTTCTTAAGCAGCAGAGGGGATACTATCTCTATGACATAGTGATCGCTCTTCTCCAAAGGCATTTCTACACTTCCTCCTCCCAATTGTGTCGCCAACCCTTGAGGAAAAAGTATTGAAATAGTTTTCAAAAATGATATTCTTTTAAGAAAGAGAGAATTTCTTCTTTACTGCTATTCTCTCCTAAGAGAATGTTATCTAATACATTCCCATTGAATATAGTTACTTCCTGAGGGATATAAGCAACTAATTTTCGATAGCTTTCTAAAGAAATATCACTTAGAGACTGCTCGTTGATATAGATACTCCCCTCTTCTGGTGTGTAAAATTGTAGGAGAATATTAGCCAAAGTACTCTTCCCACAACCATTTTTCTCCTATGATAGAAACAAGTTCTCCCTTTCTTGCTAGCAGTGAGAGATGGGACAGAACTCCTTCCTACAAAGCGAAAGGTGACTTTTTGTAGGGTGAGTGTATCTATATGATCTAAAGTATATCCTCCTGAAGTCTCTGCATCAATAGCGGTAAAGTGGTACATACGAGAGAAAGCTACTTTTGCTTCATTAATTGGTATACTCACTAAAGCTAAATTCAGTATAGAAGGAAGCAGAGATGAAACCATTGTAAGAATAGCCATAAGTTCACCCAATAGTAATTCTCCTCTAAGTACTCGTAAAGAACCATATAGCAGGACACTTACCAAAAATACACTTACTAAGCTCTGACACCAAAGAAAGATGAATATTCATCTTCCCTAAACCTAATAATTTTTTTCTTGTGAAGTAGCAAAAAAATAAAGTCATTTACTTTAGCAAAAATTCCTTGTCTATTATTGATTTTTATCTCGTTAATTCCTTGAAGAGAGTTGATATAATTGTCTCTACAGTCGCATAGCTCTGCATTACTTTTTGTTGCAAATGTATGATTTTTGTATTGTTCTTGTAGAGAATAATGAAAATATATCGGAATCGAAAGCAATGTAAAAAGGGCTATTTTTCCAAGAGTAAGAAAAATAGAAAAATAGTAGTTACTACCACAACAATACTGTCAATAAATGTACTGCTAACAAGTTGTTTTATCACTCTTTGTATGCGTTGGGTATCATTCAGGCGTGCTACTAATTCTCCTATCTTTCGTGTGTCAAAGAAGAATTTAGGTAGGTGTAAGAGTTTAATAAAGAATTGTTTGTTGATACGATTATTAAAGTCTTTAGTTTGTATCAGAAGGAAATATTCTCGAACAGCAGCAATCGCAATACGGGCTACAAGAAGAAGGGTAAGAAGGAGTATTCCTTGCCACAATCTATCCAAATCCTTAGAAGGGAGAATGCTATCAATAAGTTTCTGAGAAAATATAGCCATAGCCAAACCCAGTATTGCTATGATAATACCCAAAACAGCACTAAGAGTGAGCAAACGAGCATCTTTCTTTAATCAAACCCAATAGCCAAGTCCATTGCGCTTGTTGTTCACTTTTTCTTTCTTTGAAATTTTTTTCTGTAGGACTGAGCGTAAGACAGGCTTTGCTTACCCAAAGTTTATCTAACTCTTCTGTGGAGAGTTTTTCGACCCCTTTAGCAGGATCTCCTATGATGAAGTTTTCCTTCTCATAACCATAGCAAACCACATAATGTTCTAACTGATCTGTTTTTTTATATGTAGTATCAGAGGATCTGGATAGTCTTTGAGAATTTCTATAGAAGCCTCATTCCCTTCTGCGTCAAATCCTAATTGGTTTGCAGCCTGATAGAGGCCTAATAGTGTTGTCCCTCTTGGGTGGTACCGCTTAGAATACGGAGCTCTTCCAAGGTATGAATGCCTCCATAATACTGAATAAGAGATAACAGGCAAGCGACTCCACAATCGCTTTGATCATGTTGGAGAGAGAAGGTTTTTTTAATAAGTTTTAGATTCATAGATATATTACAGAGAGAGGCTGTCCGAAAAGTCTCCAAAAGTATGATTTTGTTATACATTTTGCCAAAGTTCAAGACTTTGATAAATTATATTTCTCTGATAATCAACAGCTTTTAATTACATTATAGGGGCGATTTGCAAATCGCCCCTATAAAATAAAACCTTTTCGGACAGCCCCATTAAAGATTAGACAAATTTATTTTTCAAGAAGACTAACTTTATTTGCTACTTCAAAAAGTTAGTAAATCATGAAAAGTCTCTTTTCAGGAAAGTCTAGGTCGTCTTTGAAAGTTGTGCAATAATTATTAAAAAAACTTTAAGAAATACTTCTCTTATGTCGATATTCAGAATAAAGAAAACATTCTCCCATTATTCCAAGTAACAAAAATAAAAGACAAGTTGTAAAAAGAATACATTACCAGATGCATTATATAACTGAGAGATAAATAATAATGTAATTATATAAATGTAATAATGTCTTTTTAAAAATTCAATAATAGATAGAGACTCAGTTTAATTACTACTAAAGCTAAAAAAACAATAGGCTTATAACTAGAGCAGTATTCTGAAATAGAGAAAAAGAATTATCTGCTCCTAAAAATTATAGCCATTGTAATAGGTGTAACCACAACTATCCAATTAGGAATATACAACACTTCTTGTTTGAAAGATGTATATTTGTTCTCTCGGTAGTTATCCAATCCTATGAAGATGGCTAATGATAATACAGATAACATAGATAACTTAAGGATGAATACACTCCCTATCTCCCCTTTATTGACTAAATAAAATAAGGAAATGAGTACAAGAACAGTAAAAAAATCTAAATAAATTTCCTAGTATTCGCATAATAAAATTTTTAAGAAAGAGAGATGATTTTTTTGTACCTCTCTTTACGATTAATAATTAAGCACAATCTTTTGCGGCAAATCCCCATCCGACTAAATTACCTCCAATAGCGAAGAGAACTCCTCCTATACCACCTGTAGCAGCGGTAATAATACCTCCTGTACCTATAATTAGAGCAGAAGCAATGGATAGACCACATTCTACATGACGAGGAGGACTGCCTGCTTGGACATTTTCCATTTGATTTAAATTCATTTTTTTCATAACGGTAATTTTTTTAAATTGTTAAAAATTAGTAAAATTTAACTAATCAATTAAACGGAATACTCTTGCACAAAACTATAAACGCTAGCTTTTTACAGCTTTATACCAAGGAATCTCTTCATTAAAAAGACAACCAACATCTAAAAAGGAGTGAAACTATAGCAACTCTTACCCCTATAAAAAGAGGGACAAGAGCATACTGCACCCACTGCCATTTCTCTCTTATAGAAAGTATTTTCTGTATTTGCTCAGAAGTAAGTTGCTCTGATAAAGAATGTATAAACATTTTATCTAAGTTCAGCACATAAGAAGAGAGCAAATATAGAAGAATATTTGTAAAGGGAGATAACTACAAATAAATATAAATTATGTTGTCTCATAACTATTTATAGTTTTCTACCAACACAGCGAATTTATATGAACTAACAAAGAAAAATTAAAAATATTTCAAATATAAGTATTTGAAATAAAGTAAGATAAAAATATTTTTTTCGTTATTTTTTTAGAAAAATAAGGTACAAGAGGTTTTTTTCTAAGCGCAAAAATGGCTTTTTTTGAAGAATTTTTTTCTAATTTTTTTAAATTCTATATATTTTTTTAACCATTGATCATTTCTCTTCTCATTTCTCCCTCCTTCTTCCCTTGACTTTTCCCTCCTGTGATATCGTACCTTTGTCGCAAAATTTCCTCCTAAAACCCTAACCCCTTGAAAAAACAAGCTGAATCTATTCTCTGGGAAATCGCCAAGGGCGATGCCATCCCTCAAGGAGAAAAAACCATCTATCCCTCTGTACGCGAACGTATCTCCGCACTCACTACCCTCGGCAAGTGGGAAGGCTGGGACAAACCCGCTCAGAAAGCCGCTGAAATCATCGCCCAAGACCTACAACGCACCCAAGAGGCGCTCGAGGAGGGTGATAATCCCTTTGAGGAAATCTTGGATGAGGAAGAAGAGGCGGACGACGCTGAGGGTATTGTCCTCTCCACTGAGGAATCGCCTCCTACCCGTATCCCTATAGCAAAACCCACCGTGAAGAAGGAGCTTATCAAAAAGGCACTTGCCCAGAAGGATCTCTTGGCTTTTACCCAGTATACCCTTCCTTACTTTGCTCCAGCGGCTTTCCACCACCCTACTACCGCCAACTCACCGAGTTTGCCATGGGGCGCATCCAGAAGCTGATGATCACCATGCCCCCACAACATGGCAAGAGCGAAGGTGCTACCCGCCGCCTTCCGGCTTTCTTGCTCAGGGCGCAACCCTGAGTGCCGTATCGCTATTGTCTCGTACAATACCACCAAGGCACGCAAGTTCAACCGTGAGTTGCAGCGCATCCTACAGGAGGAAACCTACCAACAGTTGTTTCCACAAACCTTCCTCGCAGGGGTGCCCCACACGGGGTTAGCAGTAACCACCGTGCCTATGCCCGCAATGCCGATGAGTGTGAGATAGTAGGTCACCGAGGGAGCTTCAAGACCCTCGGGGTAGGTGGCGCCCTCACTGGAGAACCGGTGGATGTGCTCATCATGGACGACCTCTACAAGGATGCACTCAGTGCCTGGTCGCCAACCATACGACAGCATATAGCCGACTGGTACGATACGGTGGCCACTACGCGCTTGCACAACGATAGCCAGCAACTCTTAGTCTTTACACGCTGGCATGAGGACGACCTTGCCGGGCGCTTGCTCGAGCAGGAAGGACACTATGATGCTCAGAACAATCCCTTTAGGGTGGCAGGTCATTTCCTTCCCTGCTATACAGAACGTCCCGCCTTCGCCCAAGGACCCTCGAGAGATGGGCGCCCCACTATGGCCCCAGCGCCATGACCTCCCTAAGCTCCTGTCGCTCAAGGAGCGCAACCCCTCAGGTCTTCGAGAGCCTATACCAGCAGAACCCTCAGCCTAATGAGGGACTGCTCTATCAGGAGTTTGCCGTATATGAGTCTGCCCCTGTATATGCTCCTGTGGTGGCGTATATCGATGTAGCCGACTCGGGCAACGACTACCTCTGTGCACTGATCTACAAGGAGGCCGATGAGGGGAACTATATCCTTGAGGTGCTCTACACTCAGGAACCCATGGAGCGTACCGAGTGCCTGCTCTCAGACCTACTCATGCGCCATCAGGTGGAGCGTTGTCATATAGAGAGTAACAACGGCGGTCATTATTTCTCTCAGAATATAGAAGAACTCTCCCGCAATATGGGCAACACCCTCACCCGCTTTCTCCCCTTTCACCAGCGGGAGAACAAGGCCGCACGTATCTTTGCCTGTTCCACCTCGGTGCAGCGCATGACCCTTATGCCTATGGACTGGAAGGAGCGCTTTCCTGCCTTTTGCCCACGACCCTAATAGGTTATCTACGCACCGGAGGCAACGTCCATGACGATGCCCCCGATGCCCTCACCGGTGCTATAGAATGCCGACAACCCAAGAGAAAAATTCCCCTCTCGGAACTATTGCAATGGTAAACGAAGGACAAGACACCTATTACCTATTATCTGATTTTAAGTTTTTTTCGTTTTTCAGATTTTTTTACGATAGCAATGAGGATTTTTAATAATTTCGGAACAATCCTTTTGGATGTTCTCATACTCTTTTAAGGAGATATAATTGGCCTCATAAAGTAGTTCAAGCCAATAAGCAGTTTCTGCACATTCTTTTTAAGGAGATACTGGTTTTTATTCAGGTAATCAGCTTCAGAGACAGCGAATTCTTGTTCTGCGAGATTAGCACCAATACTTGTTCCAGAGCGTAGAAGTTGTTTAGCGATAACAAACTCGTTTTTTTCTTTGAGTCAGATATTTGTATAATCGAACAATTCGTATAGCAAATTTCTTAGATTTATCTCTACAATACTTTTTGCTCATGTCTTTTTATTTTTCAAAGACAAATATACGAATTATTTTTTTAAGACTATTTGCTAATAAGATAGATATTTTTTTATCATCAACCATTTTTAGAACATGAATAAGACATCCCTATTACCTCTTACCTATTATCTATTACCTAAAATAAAAAGCCTTCCAAAGGAAAGCCTTTTCATTGGTTTAGATAAACCTGTGTAAAACCAAATATTACACAAAAACAACACAACTAAATTTTTTTAGCGGTCTGGACGGGACTCGAACCCGCGACCCCATGCGTGACAGGCATGTATTCTAACCAGCTGAACTACTAGACCTCGCTTTTTGTTTTGCGGTGCAAAGATACAACATTTTTTTATTCTAACAATAGTTTTTTAAAAAAATATCGATTATTTTTTTAGTTGATTGATTATCAAGTATTTTAAAATGCATTTATCTGAGAAATTGTGATAAAAATCACCTGAAAAGGGTACTTTTTATCTCCGGTGAGGTATCCTTTCAGAGGAAAGAAAAACGAGGAAGGCGGTTTTTTTGTTTTTCGTATCTGCTAAAAATGCTTATTTTTTTGCACCCTCAAAAATACATACAATGAAAAGAGACGAAATTATTAAAACAATCAATGAGGTTTTTAGTAGAAGAATTTGAAGTCGAGGGTAGCAAAAATTCAGCCTGCTAATGACTTCCGAGAGTCCCTCGGTTTGGATAGCTTAGACTATGTAGACTTAGTGGTGGTCATAGAAGAAAAAGTTTGGCGTGAAGCTCGTAGAAGCCGATTTCAAATCTATAGTTACTTTTGAGGACTTCTATGCGACCTTAGAGCAAAAATCAATGGAAAGTAAAGAGACCTCCAAAACCAAATGGCAAAGGCAAGTCCAAGGGCAATGTCTTAGGGATATAGGATATTTGTATTCCTTATCAAGCACTTGGGGGTACGCTCAGCGTATCTCTTGCTTGTCTTTGTGGCTCTTTTATTATTTCCTCTCTCAGTGGACGTCCAATGGCTATCTGTACCGTTATTTCCGCCATCGCTTAGGCTATACCCCCTTAGAGCCGTGGTGTCAGTATACCGAAATTATTATGTCTTTTGGGCAAACAATTATTGACAAAATCGCTATTTTTCTCCAACCTCCGCCATCGCTTTACCTATGAGTTCGATGGTCAGGAGCAGCTACATAAGCTCTTAGCATCGCACAAGGGGGGCGTACTTATCTCTGCTCATATAGGCAATTTTGAGGTCGCTGAACCTTTCTTTAGGGAAATAGATGTAGAATGTCAGATACATACGGTCACCACCGATATGGAGCGCTCAGCCATCAAGGAGTATCTTGAGAGTGTCTCTCTCAAGGAGTATACCCCTAAGTTTATCTTTGTCAAGGAGGATATGTCTCATATTTTTTTGAGATACATCAGGCGCTTCAGGACAATGGGATTATCTGTTTTACGGGCGATCGCTATTTCGAGGGCACTAAGCACCTGACGGCCTCTCTTTGGGAAAGGGAAACACTCTTCCCTGCAGGACCTTTTTTTGATTGCCTCTCGCTTGGGAGTCCCTGTTATTTTTTTGTCTATGTGATGAAGGAAAAGGGCTTACACTATCACTTATATGCCCGTATGGCGCAGGTCAAGAGCCGAGATCCTCAGGCTTTTGTTGGAGGCTTTTACTCTCAATATGGAGCAGATGATTCACAAGTATCCCCTTCAGTGGTTTAACTATTTTGATTTCTGAACGAAAAAGAGGCTCACTGAGCCTCTTTCTTAATCCATAAGTAATATACCTGTACCATACATATCAGGGCATTGGGAATAATCACTGGCCATAGCTGCGGTGTATTCATAAGCCCATAGATGACAAAAGCATAAACAACCTACAAGGTTGATAAGACGAATGTGTTGTACCTTCTTCATCACGAAGCTAAGGACAATACATACAGAGGCAAAAATAGCCAATGTACTGAGGATCTATCATTATTTTTCTTTTTTTGGTGCTCTTGTTCTTGTTCACTGGTTTCAAAGGTGGATTCTTCTTGTCGCCTTTCTTGTCTTTCTTTGGCACGGGCACATAGGCTGCCGCCTCAGGATCGAGTCCGCGGTGTACTCCCTTCGGAGTGATGTTCACAGCCAAGATTTTTCCATTCTCATCTATGAGAAAGTTCGATGGTATCTCGGTGATTCCTAAGGATTTCAGGGTCTCGTCCTTGAATTTCTTAGGAGCAATGGTAGCTGTCCAGTGCACCCCTTCTCGGTGGATGTGATCCAGCCAAGTGTTGCGCTCTCCATCGAGGTATACCGAGTAGATAGTAAAAACCATGGGAGCGGTGATATTCCTTATATAGGTTGGCGAACTGGCGGTCGTTCTCCACACAAGGGATGCAGTCCGAGGCTGTGAAGAGTACCAAGGTGTATTTCTTTCTCACAGAAGAGAGTTTCTCAGGAGTGCCTTTCTCTGTTTCAAACGAAATATCGGGGAGTTGGCTGCCTACTTGGGTTCTGCTCATAGCCCCCAGAAGCACATCCATCTTCTGAAGGTCTTCCTTGTCTTGGGTCTTCTTGTCCAAAAGGTTATACAGCCTTTGGGCTTGCTTATAGGGAATCTCTATCGGTGATAAGTTCCGAGAGGAGCATGCCGGCAAACTGGCTCTTAGGGTTCTGTTTGATGATGGTCTCCAGGCGCGCCACCAGTAGCTCTGGAAGGTTCGAGAGGCTCGCATTCTTGTACTTATATAATAAAAAAATCCTTTACTTGTGTCAGCGAAGGACTCCCATTGAGACTCTTGATATATACTTGGTGGCGGTTCTCTATGGCTATGTCCACCGAAAGATTGCTCGCCTCCAGGACAAAAAAACCTGTATCCTTGAACTTACGACTTACCGAAAGGGAAGCTTTCGTAGGGTAGCTCTACCTCACCGCTGAAGCGAAACTCTTTGTTCACCACCGTGGTACTGTCTACCTTGTCTCCATACCATAGGTATATTTTTTTCCTTCGTATGGACTGCTCACATTCCCATCTATAGTGAAGTTTTGACTGTGTCCTCTCCCAAAACTCAGTAGGGAAAGGGTAAGAAAAAGAAATCTCATAAGCGATAATTAATAATGGGCAAATGTATAAATTTTTTTCATTTTTCATGCCTTTGCAAAGCAAAAAGGAATTATCCGCTTAAATGAAATGATTCTACATAGTTTTTTTCATTAAAGAATTAATAATTTTTACAGCTAAAAACAGCTAAAAAAATTAAATTTAAAAATTCTGATAAACAAGTATTTAACTTATAAAAACGCTTTTTCAACAAAGTAGTGTGTAATAAAAACTTTAGTACTTTTTGCAACGAGTTAAATTAAAAATTTAAAGTTATGTCAGACATCGCATCAAGAGTAAAAGCTATTATCGTGGATAAGCTCGGAGTTGATGAAACCGAAGTAGTATCTGAGGCAAGTTTCACCAATGATTTGGGAGCTGATTCCTTGGATACTGTGGAATTGATCATGGAATTCGAAAAAAAGAATTTGACATCCAGATCCCTGATGACCAAGCTGAAAACATCTCAACCGTGGGACAAGCTATTAAGTATATTGAAGATAATAAACAATAGCATTACTCGCTTGAAAAAATGCTCTACGGGGAGGCAACTCCCCTGTTTGGTATATGTAGGGACTACAAACTTTAATCGAAAAAAACCTCAATTAGTATGCAAACAAGACGTGTAGTTGTAACCGGATTAGGAGCCATTACTCCTATTGGTAATACTTTTGGAAGCTTATTGGGATGGCCTACTCAAAGGGTGTGAGTGGGGGCGAACCTTATCACTCATTTCGATGCTTCTAAGTTCAAAACTCAATTCGCCTGTGAGGTGAAGGGCTTCGAGCCTACCGATTTTATTGATAAAAAAAAGAGGTGCGCAAGATGGACCGTTTTACCCAAATGGCGATCGTCGCTTCTGATGAAGCTATCAAGAACTCATCTCTTGACTTAGAAAAAGAAAACAAAGACCGCATCGGGGGTTATCTGGGGTGCTGGTATTGGGGGACTCATGACCTTCCAAGAGGAAGTGCTCGCCTTTTGGTAAGGGCGATGGTACTCCTCGCTTCAACCCTTTCTTTATCCCTAAGATGATCGCCGATATCGCTCCTGGTATGATCTCTATCCGTCATGGGCTCCGTGGTCCTAACTTCACTACAGTCTCTGCTTGTGCCTCTTCGGCTAATGCGCTGATTGATGCACTAAACTATATCCGTCTGGGCTATGCCGATGTCATCGTCACTGGAGGATCTGAAGCAGCTGTCAATGAGTCAGGTATCGGAGGATTCAATGCCCCTACACGCACTCTCTACTCGTAATGATGAGTATAAAACAGCTTCCCGCCCTTATGATGTCACTCGTGATGGATTTGTCCTCGGCGAAGGAGCTGGAGCTCTTATCTTAGAAGAATACGAACATGCCAGGGCTCGCGGCGCTAAGATATATTGTGAACTCGCCGGAGGAGGTCTCTGCCGACGCTTATCACCTCACTGCCCCACATCCCGACGGAGTGGGCGCCAAGGCCGTAATGCTTAACTGCCTTGCCGATGCTAAGGTCTCTCTCGAAGAGGTAGATGCCATCAACCTCACATGGTACCTCTACACCTCTAGGAGATATAGCTGAAACGAAGGCGGTGAAAGAGGTATTTGGAGAGCATGCTTACCAAATTAACCTTAACTCTACTAAGTCCATGACTGGACACTTGCTCGGAGCCGCTGGGGCTATCGAGGCTATCGCTTCGGTACTCGCTATAGAACACCAAGTAGTGCCTCCTACTATTAACTTTGCTAACCCTGATGAGAACATCGACCAAAAGCTCAACTTCACCTTTTAACAAAGCTCAACAACGCACTGTCAAGGTGGCTATGAGTAATACTTTTGGTTTCGGAGGGCATAATGCATGTGTGCTATTTAAAAAAATAGATTAGATGAATATCTTTCATAAATTCTTATCCCGTTTTTAAAAAAGACGGGATTTTTTGATAAGATGGAGCAACTTCTCGGCTTCCCTCCTAAGGAGATTCATTACTACGAAGAGGCTTTTTACCCTCGGCACAGTACGTACCGATAGTGCCCAACCTCATATCAGCTATGAGCGCTTGAGTTCCTTGGCGATGCCATCCTCGGGGCGGTCATCGCTCACTTTGTCTTCCCTACAGGCTCCTGATAAGAATGAGGGCGACCTGACCAAAATGCGCACCCTGTATGGTAAGGCGCGAGAATCTTAACCAAATAGGAGAAGACCTCCGCCTGAGGGAATATCTCCCTTGCTGATAAGCGTACCCTCCTCAGTGGCAATATTGCGGGGAACTTGTTGGAGGCGCTCGTGGGAGCTATCTACTTGGATAGAGGGTATAGCAAAGCTACCGAATTTATCCATCGTATACTCATAGATACCAACCTGAGCATGCGCGATCTAGAGAACAAGGTCATCAGTTATAAGTCTCTCATGGTCGAATGGGCTCAAAAGTATCACAAAACTATTGCTTTTTGTCTCCGAAGAAGATCCTACCTATAAGGGGCGTACCAAGTACTTCCAAGCCAAGGTAATGATCAATGATAAGGTATTTGCTAAAGCACATGATACCTCAAGAAAAAGGCTGAAGAACGCGCTGCTAAGCGCTTTCTTCCGTGCTGGAGATAAGAAAAAAAGCAGTAAGAAGAATAACAAAAGGGAAAAAAACAATAGCTATGCCACAGACACAACCTACTCCCCAAAAAAAGAGCCAAGAAGAGCTCCTCACCCAGCAAGCCGATAACTACCAAATCATGCTCTACAACGATGACTACAATACCTTCGATTATGTGATAGAGCTTCTATAGAAATATGTGACCATACCTACGAGCAGGCCGAACAATGTGCGGTATTGGTTCACTTCTCTGGCAAATGCCCCTGTAAAAAGAAGGCTCTTACGAAGACCTCCTTCCCCGCTGTAGCAAGCTCACCCAAGCAGGACTTACCGCTGAGATACTACCGAGATAAATCAAGAAAAAGGAATATAAGATAATGGACAATGACAAATATCTATAAGGATTTGTTATTGGCCATTACTCATTAAGAAAAGACTTTTATAAGGTCTTCTATGACTCCATAATTCAGTTCTTTCTGCCAGCGTACGTAAGTGTTCCTTTGAGGATACGCTTTTGGGAGAGCTTAGTCGGAGGACACTGTTTGAGGGCAATGAGATACTGTTGCACCTGCTCATAACGCTTGGTCTTCCAATGTGGTTGCCGCTTAGACTCCAAAGCAGGTATACTTTGGGTCAAACAGACGTAGCATATCTACTGTTTGTGCAGCAAAATTGGTATCGCGCTCATAAAACAAATGATTTCGATTGCTGCTCCACAGGATCCTTGCTCAGAAATAACTCCTGCGAATAGGTAGAATATACCTCTATCGCAAAATCAATCTTTCCCATCCATATTAGTGCATTGCAGAGCTTGGAAACCAAGATATCAGGTGTTTGGAAATACTCGTCGAACACATGGAGCGGCTTAGCCCCTAAGATTTCGTTCTAAGGCTGCTTCTGCCACTGAATAGCCTCTTGTTCATTGTGATTGAGATACGCCTGAGCTACTTTGGCAATGGTATAGCGTGTCTCAGGATAGTGAAAAAGCTATCAGGATACTCTCGCCATACACTTTCTATATATTTATCCGCTTCTTTAGTATATTTTTTTCTATAATATTTCTCCCCCATTTCAAAAACTACAAAAAGCACCATATGATAGAAAAGAATTTTTGACACACGATAAGGTGATCCAAAGGCTTGGTTTTTTTAGGTAGGTTTCTATCAGGTGGACATAATCGCTCTGCGCCATACGGTCGTAGTAGGGAAACCATGGGTATAGGGATTGGGTGATCTTGGGATAGGCGCGATAGCGATCGAGAAAGGTGTAGGCATAGGGGATGTCTTGGAGAATCAGTTCGGCATAAGTCTCGTGAGTATCCCTGAGTCGGGCATCGAAGAAGCTTGCATTGGAGAAAAGCCACTGTATCATAGAAAGCGTTGATAATGCGATGAGAATCTACGCTCTGTGCCACCGCTCCCTTACAGAAACTCTCCCAGTCTGGTAGGCCAATATAGGCGCAGAGCAGGTTTAGGCTGGCGCGGCTTAGCTGCTTATCCTTATCGATCTTCCCATAGAAGCGGCGTAGGCTTTGTGGAGAGAGATGTACTTGTTCAGCCAATTGTTCAAAGTCTGCTACGGAAGTAACCACCTTCCCAAAGACGCGATTAACTTCGTTTTGTAATCTGATAATGTGAGTCTTATAATCGTTTTGCATAGTTTTTCTACTACTTAAATAGCTTTATATTTTTTTATAAGCGGAGGCAAAGATACAAAAATAGAAAATCTGGACAGAATTGGACATTTTTTTATCTTTAATTTGGATAAAATTGGATTTTTTTGTTTTTTTCCTCAGGATAGTAATTTTGCAGTGTAAAAATAATAAATAATTAGGTAAAGATAATTTAAAAATTGTTATATGTCAGTAGAATATTACCGAAAGCAAATTATAGACTTGCGAGCAAAAATTGGATAAAGAAAAAGAAAGTAAGAAGAGGGATAATGCACATTATGCAGCACTTATAAAAAGGAACTTCACAAGCAAGTTCTAAAAGCAGCTTATCGAAAAAGTAAGATAGATAAAGCGGCCTCTCATGATAGGGCAATAGAAAAATTTGAAAAAGACAAATAGAAAGTGCTAAAAGCTAACTTGGCAAAGGCAAAAAGAAGTAACTAATTTTTTTATTTATATTTTTATGATAAAAGCAATACAAAAGAAGTAGTAGCTACTGAAGAATATATAGTAGCGGTTTATGACAACAAGTCAATTGATGTATACAACAGATACGACAATGCCAAAGGAGCATTGCGTGAGATAGCCGATCAATACGGTTTTCGAATATGACCAAGACTGGACAACACGTCAATTTGGTAAAAAAATTAATAGATGCCGTAGGAGATGGTGCCAAAGCTATTGCTGATGATACCTATTGTGTATATATAGATGCCAATGGTTCTGTCATCTGTGGAAGCAAGTATGAAGGCAGTACCAAAGAAGGTCTACGTACAGTAGCTAACAAGTACAAGATTGCTTACGAAGATAGCTGGAATACACAGCAATTTGGGCGTAAAGTAATTGAGGCACTCCGATAGTAAAGTAACTAACTTTGCTGAGAAATAAGTTTTGGCAAAGTTAGTTTTAACAAATTTAGAAAATAACAATTATAAAAATAAGGAAAATGGCAAGAAAAAGCTTTTTGTAACAGGAAGAACCCAAAACAGAACAGCACTTGGAATTATTGCAGCATATTTAGAACTTTACCCTAATACTTCACTTAGTGAATTGAATAATCTTTTCAGTAAGAGTGAAGTATGTCCTGATGCAGGGATAGATAAGTTATTCTATACCACTAAGGAAATCGAAAATGAAAAAAAGAATGGTTGGGAATGGTTTCAAAAAGACCAAGCTTGTTTTACCCAAGAAGGAGAATGGCTCAAGGTAAAAAGGGACAAAAGTAGCTTTCTGTAAGATGTGGACAGCTCCCAGCCTTGCGAAACTGCAGAAAAAGCTGAGAAATATGGTATTACGGCTCAAGTAGGAGATATTCCTAAGAATAGTAAAGATTATAGTGTGGGTTACACCATACAGTATGAAGGAAAAAAAGGGAGGAATCCCTTTGGTGGATATGGTTGCTTTTTAGGATTATTAGTTTTTGGAGCTGTAGCTTATTTTGCAATAGGTAAGAAAGAACAAAAATAATCCAGAACCAATAGTAGAACAACCTAAAGTAGAAGAAGTTCAAAAAGGTAGTAGAGACTAAAGTAAATGAAATAAAAGAAAAACTTCAATGCAGCTCAGTTTGAAAAAAAGAAAATATGATCTTAATGAATCTTCTAAAAACAGTTTTTATTAGATTTGGTAAAGTTACTTAACGAAAATCCGTCTATAAAGCTTCAAATAGAAGGGCATACAAGTGCCGAAGGAGATGAAGAATTCAATCAAAAACTATCTGCTAATAGAGCTAAAGCTGCAGTAGATTTCTTAATCTCAAAAAGGGATAGAAAATAGTCGATTGTCTTATAGAGGATTAGGGAGTACTCAGTTAAAAGATGTAACTAACTCCAGAAGCTCAGGAGAATAGAAGGGTAGAATTTATTGTAATTAAATAATTTAAAAATAAAAAAATATGGGAATTACTTCAAAAACAATTGCTCCGTTTATAGCTGCTGCTATTTCAGTAGAAGGAGTGTATGAAGAGGTTGAGAAAGAAACCGTAGAAGGCTTAGCTGAAGAACTTGAACTTAAAGATCTTGGTAAGGAAGTAGAAGCAGCCTTCAAAAAATTGAAAAAAATTGGAAGAGGATGATTTTTGATACTTATTTAGAAGAGGCTGCTAAGAAAGTAAAAAGCAACAGAAAAAGAAGCTGTATTGCTTGTCACCTTGGATGTGCTTGCTTGTGATGGAGTGATCACTGCTGACGAAATGGAAAACTATTTTGCTTTTGCTGATGTACTTAATGTAGAAGAAGAAAGAGCTAGTGAAATATTCGACGCATATGTGGAAAAATGCAGAAGATTTGGAAATAGAAGCTTAATGATTGTTTAACCTTAGTAAATTAGAAGAAAATGGCGTTAAAGAAAACCGCAAGTGGAAAAAGTAGATAAACGAACTACTGAATACAAAGAAATGGTAGAAAGAGCTAAAAAGGCTCGTCTTGCTGCTAAAAAGCAAAAAGAAAAAGAAAAGGAAAAAAAGCAGGCAAGAAGTCTGCTACCAGTGGATTGAAACGAAAAGCTAATGGTAAAATAGATCTACGTACCAAAGAAGGAAAAGAAGTAGCTAAGAGAATGGAAAAAGCTCGTAAAGCAAGAGATAAGAAGAAAGGAGTTGTAGGTAAATTACTTAGTCTATTAAAATAATTAGATAGGGACGAACCTTAAATTCGTCCCTACTAACATTCAAAAAAACTATGGGAATACTTAGTAAGATTTTTGAAAGGGACAGGATTTTCTTTTTCTTGGAAACGAGCCATAGGGCTTACAGGTCTTCGCTCCAATACCTCCCACAAAATAGGCTTCCCTACTACATTAGGAGGCATACAAAGAAAAAAATAGGAGCCGAGATTTTTGGAACTACTTTTTGGGGGATTAAGTGGTAAAAAAAGAAAAATGAATACTTAATTAATTCAACTTGCTAGTCACTAATTATTTTTAAACAGCTGTAATCCAAAAAAATATACATTGTTATCTTTATTAAAAACCTTTTAAAAGTAACAGAATGTATCGTCCTAGGAAACAGCTTTTTAATATCGCTTATAGCTACTTCTATACGTTTTCTCATCTTTAATTTTAGCTTGCTCTGTTTTTCTGTATCGGGTCTTTTGCTATTGCTTTTCCGTTGTGTTCTTAACTCAACATTCTTGTTTTCTAACAGATAATCCTCTGCTTGATAATCTGTATAAGCACTATCCCCATAAAGTTTTTGCCTCTGGTGGAAAAATCTCTGTAATCTTATCTAAGGCTTTCACATCTGCCGTTTTTTCCTACGGTAAAAATGAAAAAGCAATTGGGATGCCTTCTCCTGTTGTAACTAACTGAACTTTAATCCCATAAAAATAAGACCGCATACTTGCTGTATAGCCTCTATATTGTTTGCCTTTTGCAATTTTACATCTATTAATACGAATGTTTTGACAAATAGGGACAGGAAACGAATCTATGATATAGTTCATTTCACAAGTAATCTCTTTATAAAAAGAGGCTACTAAATGAAATAATTCATAAAGTAGATTTCCTAGATTATGTAAGCGTCTATTAAACCTACTTTCTTCTAACATATTGGGGAACAAATTGTATTGTTTAACAAATTTGATAGCTGAACGATGGTTCCCATAGAAATTTGTAGCAGCTATAAATGCTGTTGTAATAATCTCACTATCAGATACTTTCCTACGAATATCTTCAGAATGATTAATTTCTTTTTAAAAATATCATCGATAATACAAAAAAATTGATGTAATTTTGTCTTTGCAAAGCATTGGAGTTGTTTTTTTATGCAATTACAAATATACAAATCTTTTGCTTTGCTTTTTTTATTTTTTTAAACTTTTCAACTAGCAAGTTGAATTAATTAGATATAATTGAAAAGATGGCAGTAAAAGTTAACAAAAAGATGGTGAAGTAGATAAGAGAACAAAAGAATATAAAGATTCTCAAAAAAAGAAATTTCGTTGGTGGAAAAATTCCTTTCTATCCTTTCTATTGGATATATAGATTGATTAAGTTCGTATTAACTTTTAAATAGATAAAATGGGAATAAGATACAGATCAGATGGTGGGCTGGATATGAGAACAACAGCAGGAAAAACTTTCAGGAGGTGGAAGAGGGAAAAGGGGGTGTATTTGGGGGCTAATTTCTGGCTTTTTTTATGTTCATCTTTTTATTTCTATTATTATATTTTTTGTTTTTAGCTATAAGATACTCTGCTATATATATAAAAAGGTAGAATTTTATATGGAGAAATCCGTACATATTACTTGAATAAGAAGAAAAGAAATGAAAAACCATAATCCTTATATCTTGTGTTTCCAAAAAGGAGCACAAAAACAAAAAGCAGAAAAACTTTATCAGAGTGCTTTGTTTGTAAAGAGTTTGGTCTACGCCAAAAGTCTTAAAACATGATAGTATTTATATTCTTTCCGCTAAGCATCATCTACTTGCCCTTGATGCTGAGATAGAGCCCTATAACCTTACGCTTAATACAATGAACAAACAAGAAAGAACCGCTTGGGGGAATGAAGTTATCACACAGCTAAAAAAAGGTAGCTAATGTAGGAAAGGATAAGTTTATTATATTGGCAGGGAAGAACTATCTTACACCTATTAAGGCAGCACTAAAACATATAGAGACACCTTTTGGAAGGTATGAAGATAGGGGAGCGTCTACAATTCTTAAGTGAACAACTCAAATAGTATATTTATGGAATCATTAGCAGTAAGATTACATCAATTATTTAACCAGCAAAAACGTTTTTCCTTTCCTTTTCAAGAGAAGAAAAAAGAAATTCCATCTAATGGCATTTATATTATTTTCGAAAAGGGAGAAACATTTCATGGGATGGATAGAATTATAAGGGTAGGAACCCATACAGGGACAATCAATTATTTTCTCGCTTAAACCAACATTTTCTGAAAGAGAACAAGAACCGAAGTATCTTTTAGGAAAAATATTGGTCGTAGTCTTTTACATAAAGAGAACAATCCTTATAGTAAGGAGTGGGAGTATGATACAACCTCAAGAGAAGGAAAAGAAAAATATGCAAAGTTGCTTAATCTTGAGTTGGAAAAAGAGTTAGAAAAAGGATAAAGTACTTATATTCATGAAAATCTTTCCTTTGTTGTTTTTTGAAGTAAAGACTAAAGAAGAAAGGCTATTTTGGGAAGAAAGAATAATCGCAACCCTTTCCAAAGCTGCTAATCAAGGGAGATAAAACCCTCTGATAAGTGGTTAGGTAATTTCTCACCTATTGAGAAAATTAGAAATAGTGGTCTTTGGCTAGTACAAGGATTAGACAAAGAGGGACTTACGGAAGATGAATTTGAAAAATTAAAGAAACTAGTATGATTTCTAAGTACGATAATGAATAATCAAAAATTATAGAAAAATGTTTGTAAGAGTCAAAAATGGAAGAATAGAACTTTGCACTTCTGAGGGAGGTATTAGAGCTTCTTTTAGAACAGATGTAGTGGATGCTATTTTAAGTAGTGATGAGAAATATATCCTAGCTACTTTCAAAAATGGTAATGTAAAGCTAATTAATCCAAATGGAGGAGGAATTATAAGAGATATAGTAGCAAATGCAGAAGCTATAAGAGCTATATTTGATGGAGATAATGTGTTAGTTACCCTAAAGGACGGTCGTACTCAACTTAGAACAATGTATGGCGGTATTCTTAGAGAATTCTAATCGCTTATCTCAAACAGAATGATTTATTTCCCTATCACAAGACGTTTTCCATGTGCAACCCCGTCTTTTTCCCTAAGAAGGCGGGGTTTTAATTAGCCAAAGAGCTGCTTTTTACCAATTTTTCTCCCATTTAGTTCCCCCTTCGGGGAGTTAGGGGAAACAGACTCTCCCTAATTTTCTCCTATTCAGATCCTTCTTTAAGGATTAATGCGTATTGATTTTCAACCACTTAAAAATAATTTAAAAATATTTCAAAAACATTTGGTCAATTAAAAAAACTTGTTGTACTTTTGCACCCTGCTTTCGATAAGGGAGCGACGCTCATAAAAAGAAGAAAAAAATATTTTTAAAAACATTTGGTGGAATGAAAAAGGTTGTACCTTTGCACCCGCAAAAAGATGAGGGTGATAAATGAAGTTGAAAAATATTTTTAAAAAAATATTTGGTAGAGTGGAAAAAGGTTATACCTTTGCACCCGCAAAAAGAGCGAGAAGTTCATTAAGAAATATTGATAATACAGCACAGAAAGATTTAGACTAAGCGGGCTTTATACGAGTCAAAAGAGATTTAAAGATTTAACGATGAAGAGTTTGATCCTGGCTCAGGATGAACGCTAGCAGCAGGCCTAACACATGCAAGTCGAGGGAGAAGCCCTTTCGGGGGCAGAAACCGGCGCACGGGTGCGTAACGCGTATGCAACCTACCTTTCACAGGGGGATAGCCCGAAGAAATTTGGATTAATACCCCATAATATTATTGGATGGCATCATTTGATAATTAAAACTGCGGTGGTGAGAGATGGGCATGCGTCCTATTAGCTAGTTGGAGTGGTAACGGCACCCCAAGGCTACGATAGGTAGGGGTCCTGAGAGGGAGATCCCCCACACTGGTACTGAGACAGGGACCAGACTCCTACGGGAGGCAGCAGTGAGGAATATTGGTCAATGGTCGGAAGACTGAACCAGCCATGCCGCGTGCAGGAAGAATGCCTTATGGGTTGTAAACTGCTTTTATATGGGAAGAATAAGGTGTACGTGTACATTGATGACGGTACCATATGAATAAGCATCGGCTAACTCCGTGCCAGCAGCCGCGGTAATACGGAGGATGCGAGCGTTATTCGGAATCATTGGGTTTAAAGGGTCTGTAGGCGGGCTATTAAGTCAGGGGTGAAAGGTTTCAGCTTAACTGAGAAATTGCCTTTGATACTGGTAGTCTTGAATATCTGTGAAGTTCTTGAATGTGTAGTGTAGCGGTGAAATGCTTAGATATTACACAGAACACCGATTGCGAAGGCAGGGGACTAACAGACAATTGACGCTGAGAGACGAAAGCGTGGGGAGCGAACAGGATTAGATACCCTGGTAGTCCACGCTGTAAACGATGGATACTAGCTGTTTGATGATAAGTTGAGTGGCTAAGCGAAAGTGATAAGTATCCCACCTGGGGAGTACGCACGCAAGTGTGAAACTCAAAAGGAATTGACGGGGCCCGCACAAGCGGTGGAGCATGTGGTTTAATTCGATGATACGCGAGGAACCTTACCAAGGTTTAAATGGGGACTGACAGGTGTAGAGATACGCCCTTCTTCGGACAGTTTTCAAGGTGCTGCATGGTTGTCGTCAGCTCGTGCCGTGAGGTGTCAGGTTAAGTCCTATAACGAGCGCAACCCCTATTGTTAGTTACCAGCACGTAAAGGTGGGGACTCTAGCAAGACTGCCGGTGTAAACCGTGAGGAAGGTGGGGATGACGTCAAATCATCACGGCCCCTTACATCTTGGGCTACACACGTGCTACAATGGTCGTTACAGAGAGCAGCCACTGCGTGAGCAGGAGCGAATCTATAAAGACGATCACAGTTCGGATCGGAGTCTGCAACTCGACTCCGTGAAGCTGGAATCGCTAGTAATCGGATATCAGCCATGATCCGGTGAATACGTTCCCGGGCCTTGTACACACCGCCCGTCAAGCCATGGAAGCTGGGAGTACCTGAAGTCGGTCACCGCAAGGAGCTGCCTAGGGTAAAACCAGTGACTGGGGCTAAGTCGTAACAAGGTAGCCGTACCGGAAGGTGTGGCTGGAACACCTCCTTTCTAGAGAAACGACTGGTTGAGGGTCAGCTTAGTTTTAGATCTGTGTTGTGTTATTAAGAAATATAAAAAGATAAGCAGTCTCATAGCTCAGCTGGTTAGAGCGCTACACTGATAATGTAGAGGTCGGCAGTTCGAGTCTGCCTGGGACTACAAAGCTGAAAAGGAAATTCTAGAAGCTGAAGAAGTTTTTTTAGTTTTTGGGGTTTTTAGTTTTTGAGTTAGGATAAACTGACTCAATATAGGGACTCAAAATTCAAGGCTCAAAACTCAAAAATAACTTGGGGAATTAGCTCAGCTGGCTAGAGCACCTGCCTTGCACGCAGGGGGTCAAGGGTTCGAATCCCTTTATTCTCCACAGAAGAGATGCCATAAGAAGCATCTTAGAACAAGTTCATTGACATATTGGATAAGATATCAAAAATTAAAACAAGTAGATACAAGAATTAATAGGTAAGTTTTTAATGATTAATGCCAGCAATGATTAATAATTAATCATTAAACATTAATCACTAATAACTACTACATACGAGTACAAATAAGTTATGTAAGGGCGTATGGGGGATGCCTAGGCTCTCAGAGGCGAAGAAGGACGTGATAAGCTGCGAAAAAGTTGCGGGGAATTGGCACATGCAGAATTGATCCGCAAATATCCGAATGGGGCAACCCAGTATACTGAAGGTATACTACATCGCAAGATGAGCAAACCCGCTGAACTGGAAACATCTAAGTAGGCGGAGGAGAAGAAAACAAAGTGATTCCCAGAGTAGTGGCGAGCGAAATGGGAGGAGCCCAAACCTGTATTGTTTCGGCAATGCAGGGGTTGTAGGACTGCGATATTTGCTGTTTATTGAATTAGAACACCCTTGGAAAAAGTGTGACCATAGAGGGTGATAGTCCCGTATAGGTAAGATAAATAAGTAATAGCAGTATCCTGAGTAGGGCGGGGCACGTGGAACCCTGTCTGAAACTGCCAGGACCATCTGGTAAGGCTAAATACTCCTGAGAGACCGATAGTGGACTAGTACCGTGAGGGAAAGGTGAAAAGCACCGTGAATAACGGAGTGAAAGAGACCCTGAAACCATACGCTTACAAGCGGTCGGAGCGGCGCGAGCCGTGACGGCGTGCCTTTTGCATAATGAGCCTACGAGTTACTGTTACTGGCAAGGATAAGCACTTAAGGTGCGCATTCGAAGCGAAAGCGAGTCTGAATAGGGCGCTGTAGTCAGTAGGAGTAGACGCGAAACCTGGTGATCTACCCTTGGGCAGGTTGAAGCACTGGTAACACAGTGTGGAGGACCGAACTGGTTGTCGTTGAAAAGACTTCGGATGACCTGAGGGTAGGGGGTGAAAGGCCAATCAAACTGGGAAATAGCTCGTACTCTGAAATGCATTTAGGTAGCAGCGTTGTAATAGAGTTTAATAGAGGTAGAGCTACTGATTGGATGCGGGGGTTTCACCGCCTACCAATTCCCTGACAAACTCGAATGCTATTAAATGTTTTACAGCAGTGAGGGCTTGGGTGCTAAGGTCCAAGTCCGAGAGGAAAGAACCCGGACCATCAGCTAAGGTCCCCAAATATATGCTAAGTTGAAAAACGCGGTTGAACTGCATGGACAGCTAGGATGTTGGCTTGGAAGCAGCCATACATTTAAAGAGTGCGTAACAGCTCACTAGTCGAGCGGTTTGGCATGGAGAATAAACGGGCATAAGCATATTACCGAAGCTATGGGGTAGAGATACCGGTAGGGGAGCATTCTATAGGCGTTGAAGCTAAAGGCGTGAGCCATAGTGGAGCTTGATAGAAAAGAAAATGTAGGCATAAGTAACGATAAGGCAGGGTGAGAAACCCTGCCCGCCGAAAGATCAAGGTTTCCCTCAGCTATGCTAATCAGCTGAGGGTTAGTCGAGGGACTAACGCGTACCCTTTCAGGGGAAGTGGATGTACAACTGGTTAATATTCCAGTACTAGTATTTCAATAAAAAAGCGACGGAATGAGATATACGCTGCGCACAGACGGAGTTGCGTTGAAGGAGCTGTTATGGCTTTGATAGTACACTTAGGCTACGGTCGAGGTGATAATGCGTAGACAACGTTTCAAGAAAAGCGAGAGATACTACCCGTACCGTAAACCGACACAGGTGATTGGGGAAGAGAATTCTAAGGCGCTCGAGAGATTCATGGCTAAGGAACTAGGCAAAAATAGACCTGTAACTTCGGGAGAAAGGTCGCCTATCGTAAGATAGGCCGCAGTGAAAAGGTCCAAGCGACTGTTTATCAAAAACACAGGACTCTGCAAAATCGAAAGATGAGGTATAGGGTCTGACACCCTGCCCGGTGCTGGAAGGTTAAGAGGAGGGCTTAGCGTAAGCGAAGGTCTGAATTGAAGCCCCAGTAAACGGCGGCCGTAACTATAACAGTCCTAAGGTAGCGAAAATTCCTTTGTCGGGTAAGTTCCGACCCTGCACAGAATGGTGTAACGATTTGGACACTGTCTCGGCCATGAGCTCGGTGAAATTGTAGTATCGGTGAAGATGCCGATTACCCGCAGTGGGACGAAAAGACCCTGTGCACCTTTACTACATCTTCGTATTGACCTTGGATAAGTGATGCGTAGGATAGGTGGGAGACTATGAGTGGGGGCATTCCGGTGCTTCAGGAGTCGTTGTTGAAATACCACCCTTTGCTTATCTGAGGCCCTAACTCTCTTGATAGAGAGGACAATTCGTGGAGGGTAGTTTGACTGGGGTGGTCGCCTCCAAAAAGAGTAACGGAGGCTTCTAAAGGTTCCCTCAGCACGCTTGGTAACCGTGCGTAGAGTGCAATGGCAAAAGGGAGCTTGACTGAGAGACCTACAAGTCGATCAGGTACGAAAGTAGAGCATAGTGATCCGGTGGTTCCGTATGGAAGGGCCATCGCTCAAAGGATAAAAAGGTACGCCGGGGATAACAGGCTGATCTCCCCAAGAGCTCACATCGACGGGGGGTTTGGCACCCTCGATGTCGGCTCGTCAGCATCCTGGGGCTGGAGAAGGTTCAAGGGTTGGGCTGTTCGCCCATTAAAGTGGCACGCGAGCTGGGTTCAGAACGTCGTGAGACAGTTCGGTCTCTATCTACTGTGGGCGTTAGAAATTTGCGTGGAGCTGACTCTAGTACGAGAGGACCGAGTTGGACTAACCGCTGGTGTATGAGTTATTCTGCCTAAGGGTACAGCTCAGTAGCTATGTTAGGAAGGGATAAGTGCTGAAAGCATATAAGTACGAAACCCACCACAAGATGAGATTTCTTTTTGAGGGTCGTGGGAGATGACCACGTTGATAGGTTACAGGTGTAAAGGTGGTAACATCAAAGCCGAGTGATACTAATAACCCGAAGACTTATTGTACAGAAATTCTTTTTTTGAGTGGTTAATGTTCAATGATTAATGATCAATCATTACATTAAACATTAATCATTATAAAATTAAACATTGTTTTGGTGTCTTATCCAATGTAGTCAATAATTAATTATTAATGAAGAACTATTAAAGATTAATCTAAGAAGGATTATTCATTGAAGATTACTCATTAATCATTATATAAAAGTTTAAAGGTGGTTATAGCGAAAGGTCTCACCTCTTACCATTCCGAACAGAGAAGTTAAACCTTTTAGCGCAGATGGTACTGCATTTTGTGGGAGAGTATGTCGCCGCCTTTCTTATCAAAAACCGAATTATTCATATGAATAGTTCGGTTTTTTCTATTAATCATTAACCATTGAATATTAATCATTAATCATTTTTATAGAAGGGGATTCCCTTGAACTTTTAGGGAAGAACTTTTATCTACTAATTAGATAAAACAACATGGTTGTCTGTTTTTCCCTTTCATGGAGCAGGAAAATGAAGTATATACAAGGAAATTATCTAGCTGCGAATAACAATTAACAATTAACGATTGATAATTAAAAAGAATTTGTATATTTGCACTAAATTTATTATACTTTATTTGTAAGCTATTTTTGTTAGAAATTACATGAATAAAATCAATTATATTATAGATGAAATAGCCGACCAATATATGTTAGATGATAATAACAGACCTTGGATTATAGGATTTAGTGAGGTAAGGACTCTACAGTGTTATTGACATTGACTTGGATGGCTATATTAAAAAAGTAAAAGAACGAGTTTGATATAAAAATTTTTAAAGAGGGAAATCTATGTCGTTTGTAATGATACGTTGGTCGAGAATCCAATTATCACGAATTATGTAAATAAAAGTCTTGGAAAAGATAGCCGAGGCAGCTTCGATACATTCATTACCTATAAAAGTACGGAAGACAACACACGATTAGAGGATTCTTTTTGTAAATCTTATAGGAAAGGGGTATCCTGCACCTAATAATAGTTTTTAGATGGTGTACCGAAAGATTGAAGATAAAAGCCTACATCAAAATTCATTTCAGATATTGTAAAAAAGTGAAGATAATGATTATCATGAAGCTATTATATTAGTGGGTACTAGAAAAAGTAGAAAGTGTAACGAGAGCTAATTCTATAAAAAAAGCACGAGGTAAGAGGTAAGAGACTTACCAAACATCCATTACAAAATAATGTTTTTGTATATTCCCCTATAAAAAGAAATTAGAATTAGAAGAAGTATGGTATATTATAAATACTTTTAAATCTCCTTGGGGTGCTGATAATAAAGAGTTATTTGATATATATGCTGATGCAAGTGCTGATGACTATGAATGCCCAACAATGGTTTCTAATAAAGAACATAAATCTTGTGGACAAAGTAGGTTTGGATGTTGGACTTGTACTGTGGTGAAGGAAGATAAATCTATTTCAGCACAAATAGAAAATGGGCACAAATGGTTGATTCCTTTACGGGATTTAAGAAATTGGATACAAGAAGAAAAGAAATAAACCTGAAAATCGTTCTGATTATAGAAGAGATGGATCTTTAGCGGCAGCACCAAATCTTGGATGTGTGAAAATAAAGCATAGAGTAGAAATGTTGGAAAAAAGTATTTGAGCACAGAAGCAAATAAATGATCTTGGGTATAATATAGAACTGATAAACAAACAGGAATTGATTGCTATTCAAGTGATTTGGTATCGAGATTTGTATTTTGAAAAATACAGTTTCTGGGATATATAATAAAGTATTTAATAAAGATATAGATATGAAAACAACACGATGAACAGATAAAAAGAAGAAGAATTGCTTTTTATTAGCATGTAAAGAGGATCAAAAACAATTTACTTTGATACAAGATTTATTGAAATTAGAGAAATCTAAAACAATAATGTTAAAAAAGAAAAGGGTTGACTGAGAGTATTGATAAACGTTATAAAACAATATATTGCAATATGATAATCCAATCAATAGAATTGAATAATTTTAGAATTTATAATGGCTATCATAAAAATAGATCTTTCTGTTACTGATAAGGAAAATATAGTTATTATAAGTGGTAAGAATGGCTTTGGAAAAACAACCTTTCTAATGTCATTGGTTTGGTGTTTGTATGGACGACAGATGAGTGAGGTAGATGAAATATAAAAAAAGAGATAGAAAATAATGGAGGTTATGCAAAAATATAAAAAAACAGTTTAAATCATACAGCAAAGATAGAAGGTTCTACCACTTTTTCAGTAGCAATAACTTTTTGCTAATGTTACAACTATTCCGGATATAACATGTGATAAACTGAAAATAAAAAGAATATATTATACAGAGGGGGATATTCTGAAAAAGTTGGAAAATCCTGATAGATGAAATGGAAAATGAATTGGTAAAAAGAAAATAGGAGATGAACATTTTTATACGTGATTTTATAATGCCTAAAGAAATAGCTAAGTTTTTTTCTTTTTTTGATGCTGAAAAATAGTATCTTTAGCAGAGATACATACACCTGAGCAAAAAGAAAACTTGAGTAAGGCATATGCAGAAGTTTTGGGAATTAAATTGTATCAAGATTTAAAAGAAGATCTACAAGGTTATTTAAATGGATTAAAAAGAAACAGCCTCAGATGATCAACGTATAAATTTAGATATAATAGAACGTGATATTATTAAAAAGAGATGAAAACAGAAAATTAGAGGAAGAATTAGTATGTTTGCAAAGATATATCTTCATCTTTAGGTAGAGATATATCATTATTGCAAGATAGACTAATAAGAAATGGAAATCTTATTACAGAAGAAGAACTGATCAAATTAAGAGAGAATAGAGAGCAGTTAGATGAAAAAAGGAAAAATCTCAAAATGAATTGAAAACTTATTTTGAAATTATCCCTTTTGCAATTACAGGTAGTATATTAGGGGAAGTCTTGGAACAAGTTTCTATAGGAGAGATTTTTATGAATAGAAAATTTGATAGAGAAAAAAACAGAAGAAATATCTTCAAAAAAATTATAGATGATTTAACAAATCTTGAAAAACCTAAAGACATTCAGATTTCTTACCCTATTCAACAATTTTATGTAGAAAATCTAAAGCGGCTTATTAAAAAGATATTTGGGAGATGGAACATCTCAAGAAATAGAAAAATAGATATCTTTCATAGTTATTCTGAATCTGAAAAAGATAGAATTGGAACAATTTGTAAATAACATAAAATTATCTTTTTAGGAACAAACTTAATAATATTCATACAGAATATATTCGTACTAAAAATGAACTCAATGAAATAAGTAAAAAAGTCCGAATAGCAGAAGAAAAGAGCAGAAGATGCTTTAGCAAAAGGCTGATAGAGAACAAAAGAAAAATTCAAGACGAATATGATGCTAATCAACAATTGATAGGCGCAAAATAAACAAAAAAATAGAAGAAAAATAATAGTTTTATAACACTACAAATAAAAAAATGCTAATAAAATTAGTGAAGATCTAAAGTTAAGCGAAGATAACCTTAATATAGGCGAAGAAGTATTAAATACAATTCAAGTCCTAAACAAATTCATAGAGAATTTTTAAGAGAAAAAGCAGTCTCTTTTAGGAGAAAAGGATAAAGGAAGGTTTGGATATGCTTTTTACATAAAAAAGACCTTATAAAAGATGTGAAGATTGATATTATAGAAAAAAATCAAATTCTATTGATATAAACCTCATAGATTCTAGAGGTAATTATATTAATAAAGACACCTTTTCAAAAGGAGAACAACAGATGTATGCAACAGTATTATTAAAAGGTTTGGTAGATGAATCCAATATTAATTTTCCTGTATTTATAGATTCACCAATGCAGAAATTTGATGTAGATCATTCTAATAGTATCATAAAAATATTTTTATCCTAAGGTATCTGATCAGGTTATTATATTTCCTTTGCTTAAAAAGGAGATGACAGAAGGAGAATACAATATATTACTACCTAATATCAGTAAAAACCTATCTAATAAGAAATGAAAACAATGTATCTTCTTTTCACAATGTAGAAAAATAAGGAAGAGTTATTTAGAATATTTGAAAAAGAATATCAAAATGCAAATGAATTTTAATATAAAAACCTCGTCAGAGCTTGTGAAAAAACTCACCTATGCGATGAATTTAGGGTGAGGAGAATCATATTGCACGTATTGCATTGGCCTATTCATTGGTAAAATCTACTTATGATGAGAATAAAAATTATAATACTACAGATAAGCAAAAAGAATATAAGGATAACACCCTATTTGGAAACTATAGAGAGTATTATATATCATTAATCTGTCAGAAATATAAAATTCATAAAGATCATAATGATATTAGAAAATATCTAAAATGGCATATAGATAATGGATTGGAGCTGATAAATAAGTATTTTTGAGGAAAATAAGAATGTATCAGGGATGGACTTCCTTTTTAGATAATGTAGAAGAAGGAATAGACAACATAGTTGATGATGATAGCTTTGGCTATACAAAAAAATAGGAATACTCTTATAAAAGAAAAAGATTCTTTTATAGCTCCTATTAAAATATTGATAGGAGAAAATGAAGGCAAAAGAAATATATTTTACTCCAAATAATACAAGTTTGTATAGTAATTGTCATATAGCAATAGCAGGGGCAATCTGGTACAGGGAAATCTTATTTTCAGAGAAATATACTCAAAAGAATAGTAAAAAGAATCAGAAGGAAGAATTAATTTTTCTTTATTTAGACTTTAAGGGAATGACAGAAAGTGATAAAAAGTAAAAGAAAATGAGGAGTTTTTTTCACTCAAACAAATGCTAAATTAATAGATACTCCTACTGATTCTTTTTCCCTGTTAATCCTTTGTCATTTATCAATAATATAAATGAAAAAAGATAAATTAGTGGGTATTGGTAGATTTGTCGATATTATTGATAAATATGCCAATTTAGGCAAGGTACAAAAACAACATTTAAAAGATGCTACCAAAAGAGCTTTTTGATGATAAAAAAAGATGGCACCTATCCCACACTAAATGATGTTTTTAGAGAATGTATATGAGATAGCGGGTGATAAACCAACTTCTCTTACTCAAATTCTAATAGGACTTACTGAGGTAGATCTATTTGATAATAGTAAATTAGGAGATTTTATCAATGAAAACTATTACTTGAGTCTATCAGGAGATTTAAGTAAAGAGGTTAGATTTACAGCAACTTTTTTAGTAATCTATTATCTATATAATGTTTTTATGAATATGGATAAAGTGCCTATTGAGGATAACTATAGTGGTCTTAGATATGTTTTGTTAATTGATGAGGCTCATAATGTTTTTCAAAGAACCAAAGTCACAAGAAATATTAGAAATTATTGAGAGAAGTCCGCTCACAAGGTGTATCAGTAATACTTGTTTCCCAAGGTATAGAAGAGTTTAATCAACGAGATTTTTGATTTTTTTCTGAGTTATGTCAATCTGCATTTCTAATGCAGATCAAGGATGGAAAATAATTGGCGTTCTATTCGTAAATTTTTAGGAGCTGGCGAAAAACAACAGGCTGCCATTAATCGTTCCATGGAAAATATGAAACCACGTCAGGCTATAAGCAATATACGAGAGTTTGAATTTGGTAAAATATTTAATACTAAATGATAATCCTATGGATAATATAATACAGGGTAATCCTACAAAAGGTTTTTATTGAAATGATTACAAGAGATATTTCAATAAAAGATGCTATATATAGATCTATTAGATAATTCAATAGATGGAGCGAATGCAATAAATCCAAATTCTTATAGAGGATTATATATTAATATAACTATTAATGAAAAAGAATTTGTGGTGAAGGATAATTGTGGAGGTTTTTTTCATTAGAGATAGCCAAAAGATATGCGTTTAGGTTTGGACGTCCTGAAGAAGAAATTTCGCCTAATGGAACTGTAGGAAGGTTTGGTATAGGAATGAAAAAGAGCCTTGTTTAAAATGGGGAAAAATTTTGAGGTCGAAACAAGAACTGCTGAAGATCATTTTAAGGTAGAGGTAGATGTAGATGAGTGGAGGAAGAAAAACAAAAAAACTATTATTCAGGAGGGGCATCAAATTACTATTGATGATTGGAATTTTACTTATGAGGAACTTATTTCTGATAATAAGTTATCAGAAAGGGAGTACTTATATAAAAAGTAATAAACTTATATGAAGAGGTTTCTAATTTGTTTGAGGATAATTCTTTTTAAGAATTCTTTTGAGAAACGAAATTGAAAAATTGCTTAATCTTAGCCTGATAAAAGGAATAAAAATAACACTTAATGGAGAGGTTCTTAGAGGTAAAAATATTGAAATTCTTAAAGGAGATTCTCAGCCTTATTTCTATGAAGGCGAAAAGAGATGGAGTTAGGTTTAGGATTATAGCAGGACTTGGTAAAATTGGAGACCCAAGTTTATCAGGATGGTATATTTATTGTAATGATCGATTAGTTTTAGAAGCTGATAAAACGGAGATGACTGGATGGGGAGTTCCCAATGTTCCTAAGTTTCATTTGTCACATGTTATGTTTAGAGGAGTTGTTCTCTTAGATGCAGAAGAAACAATAAAATTACCACTAACAACTACTAAAAAGAGGAATAGATACAACATCAGATATTTATAAGGTAATATTTCCTTTTTATGAAAGAAGCTACTTTTAGTATTGTGCAATTTTTTAAAAGAAGTAGCTAAGTTAGGAGAAGATGCTAATAATTATAGAGAATTATTAGTGGAAAAGGAAGAAAAAAATATCAGTTGTTGAGATGAAAACAACACATATAGATATAGAGGAACAAAGAAAGTTTCTTTTACCCAGAGATTGATTTAGAGAAAATTGCTCAAAGGTACAGATAAAGTAAGAATATCTTATGAGGTTAGTAAGGATTTAGCAAATAAAGTAAGAATATATTCAAATACTAAATCTTTAAAGGATTTAGGAATTATGACATTTAATTATTACCTAAAAAAATGGAGGAAATAGATAATGAATAGTTCTAAACGCCTGAATTACGAAACAAGGCCAGCAAAATTTACAGAGAGGAAGATGTTGCTGTCAAGTTTTTCTTCGTATATGTAATCTGTATGGAGGAAATTATCAGTACATAGGATTAGGAGGTGTCTCATTTACAGATTTCAAACTTTTTCATAAAGAATTACATATAAATGAAAATGTATAGTTTTGGAGGGAGGAGATTTTTTTCTAAAGAAAAAAATTACAAATTAATTTGCCTTTTTCCTTTATTAAAATTATTAAAGAAAAGAAGTACAATAGCATTGAATAAACTTGATTTAGATAGAAGGACTCTTGTATGGTTTAGATTATGATGATACACTAAAAACCATATATGTTTGAGGATCTGGAAATTTTTACTTAGGAGAATGCCTGTTGGTAGTGTGTATTTAATGAGCTGTAATAAAGAATTGAAAAGTGATGAAACAGGAGATGAATATACAGTAGAAGAATTTAGAGAGATATATGAGGGATTTAGTTCCTTTTTGGACTAAAAAGCGAAAGATTTTTTCAGCTTCAGAAGACTATAAAACAATAAGAACAATGTTCTCTACTTTTATTAATAAAATAATGAAAGAAAGAGATGAAGAGATAAAATTTCAACAACTATATAATTTTTCTATATCAGGAAAATAGAGGCGCTAAAATGTATACTTTTGGAGGAGTTATAACAGAGAAGGGAAGAACGATAAGCAGTCTAAATCTAAGTGATTTTGATTTCATAAAAGAGCTTGAAGATCCTTATAAAATAAAAAAATTCCTAATTTAACGTCTAAAGAAATTGATCTGATAAATAGGAATATCTCAGATGAAGAAGCTTTTAAAGGAGTTGATAAACAAAAAAATAGTAACAGAATCAGAGATAAATGAACATAAGCAAACATATAAATATTTACCTAATTTTTTATGATGTAAGGTTGTAAATGTTTATTTCTTATTATGAACCATGAAATTCTTCGAGAAATAATCACTACTCCTATGCCTTATGGCAAGTATAAAGGGCACGATGATTGCGGATTTGCCTCTGTACTACTTAGAGTGGTTTTGCCTCTCAGGGCTTCCCTAAGGGAAAGCTTGGAATGCTCTTGGCCACTACCTTCGAGATTAAAACCAATGGTCTCCAAGAAATTATCGATACACTCAAAAAGCTATAAAAAGGCTTTTTATTTTTCTTCTTTTCCCCTATCGATAATCAAATCCCTTTCCCGAGAAGGAAAAACTCTAAAAAAATCATTTCTTTTGCTTTTTAAAAGATAAGAAAAGAACTTTTAATAAGAATCTATGTAACGGATAACTTGTATTGCTTTTGATGGTAAAATAGCAATTTTTGCCTTGTTTTCCAAGGAGGTTTAAAAAGAAAAATTAAAAAAAGACTTGGAAGAAGAGGGGAAAAGTTGTATTTTTGTGAGGTGTAACCCGCATGGGAGATGAATTTTGGATTGAGCAAAACGGAAAAGAAATTAGGCTTTCCTTTACCCAATAGTTATAAAGAGATGTTGGTAAACTATGAATTTATCACTGTCTGCGGAATTGATTTTAAAACTATTGCTCCGCCCTGAATATCAAGAGCTTGCTGATTGTGATATTTATTATACTTATCAGGTAAATCTGCAAAATAATTTATTCCAAAAGGAAGAATTAGCTTTCTTAGAGATGGACGAAGAGACTTATTTCTTTAAAATTGAAGAAGCAGGGCAAGCTAATGAATATCCTGTTTTACATTCGAGATTATATGATGAATGAAGATCGTCTATATGCTAATAACTTTCAAGAGTTTTTAGAACATTTTTTTAGTATACTATTCAAATAATAACTTTACTAATATCACTAGTATCTCATAAATTATGGGGTTTCTAATGATTACTGGAAAGTTAAAATGGAAGAACTAAGGTAAAGGAATACGTATAACTAATGAAGAGGCAGAAAATATCCTAAAAATGATTTATAATTACGATATACAGGATTTTTGTTACATTAGAAATCAATATAAAAAGAACTAAAACTTACTTGATTTTTATAACGACAAATTTGTAGTTGCTTATGATTTTTTTCATTCTATAAAAAAACACTTTTTTTATACTGCTTTCTCTTTTTGGGGCTAGCTTGTATGATGGGAAGTTGTCAAAAAAATCACAAATAGCTCTTACAGAGGAAGGAGGGCTTCCTTGGCTGAAAGGAAAATTGGTATACCATCGCTACTCAAGTTATGGGGCAAATGATTCACAAATGTATTTGTTTGATTTTGCTACCAAACAGTTGAAGATAATTAGTGAAGGGTGGAATATTCGAAAATCCTATGAATGCACATTTTTCCCCTGATGGAAAGAAAATTACTTTTTATGGGAATAGGCAAAGACACCAATACATGGGATATCTTCCCTATATGACCTTACCCAAGCAGCAGCTCCTACTAATCTTACGCCTAATCACAATACGAGGGATGAAGATCCTAAGTTTTTCCCCTGATGGCAAGCGTATTGTTTTTCAAACAAGATTTTAGGGTAGCAGAGATGGATTTGACTACCCGAGCGGTACAGGTGCTTAGTCCTTCGGATTGTTCTATGCCTTACTACAATACTACGGGCACAAAATTGCTCTGTTCTAAAGGGGATGGGGCAACTTCTTCTATAGAGGTTATTGACTTAAAAACAGGTCGCATAACCCCCTTATATGACACACCAGAGGTGCAAGATTACTATCCTATAAATGTGGATGCTTCTTCTTTTTACTATTCCGTGGGGTATAGTAAACACCATGCGATAGACCAAGTGTATCGTGGCTTTTTGGGACGGACGAAAGAGTGAACGGCTTCCTTTTTAATGCTTTAGATGGAATTACTCCGATGCTTATCCTGTAAACAGTCAATGGGTATTGCTATCAAGTACTCGTGTAGGGGGCTTGGGTGGGTATGATTTATACATAGCACATGTCTCGACCGGTGAAATTTTTTTCTATGAATGCATATAATGCACAAATCAATACAAGTAAAGAAGAGTTAGGAGCTGCGGTGTTTGTTGGTTCAGATTAGGAGATAAGATTTCTAATGTATTGACAAACCAAGTTAAGAGAGGTGATGATGAAAATAATCTCTCTCCTTGTAGCACGCATTCGTATTTTTGTACATTTGCCCTTGAGAAACAAAATGAAACTTATATGAAACAAGAACAAACGGATGTCCTTGTCATAGGGGCAGGGCCTTCAGGATGTGTATCCGCTGCGTATTTGCATAAGCAGGGAGTAGAGGTAAGGGTGGTGGAGAAGACACGCTTTCCACGCTTGGTAGTAGGGGAGAGCTTGATTCCTCGTGTGATGGATCATTTCGAAGAGGCGGGGTTCCTCCCAGCCTTGGAGGCACAGAAATATGAGGTAAAAATGGGGAGCGCGCTTCATTCGTGGCGAGCAAGTATGTCAGTTCGATTTTTTTCTAAGAAATATTCCAAAGGTTGGGACTGGACGTGGCAGGTGCCTCGTGCCGATTTTGACAATGTCCTAGCTCAGGAAGTAGTGCGTATGGGAGTGCCTTTGGCCTTCGAGACGGAAGTGACTGATGTAGAGTTCTTTGATGATTATCAGCTCACTACAGTCAAGGATAAGAAGGGAGAGACCTACCAGATCCGCTCTAAGTTTGTCATCGATGCCAGTGGCTATGGGCGTGTATTGCCTCGCTTATTGGATCTGAATGAGCCTTCGAAATTGGACGATCATTCGGCTATTTTTACCCATATCAAAGAGGAGAAAGTCCGTCCAGAAGGAGAAGAAGGAACACTTATTTCTTTTGATATATTGGAGCGTGAGGTATGGCTTTGGGTGATCCCGTTCTCCAATGGCAATACCAGTGTAGGGGTGGTGGGGCCTACCTCTTATATTAATAGTCTTTCTCCTTCTGGAGATACGGCAGAGGCATTGCGCAAAGCTATTAAAACATCCGATTTCTACAGAAATCGTTTCGAAAAATCAGAATTCTTATTCCCTCCACAGAAAATACAAAGTTATTCCTGTGCTGTAAAGCGTCTGTACAGGGGGATGGATATGTGCTTACGGGTAATAGTACAGAGTTTTTTTGGATCCAGTGTTCTCCTCAGGAGTAGCGTTCGCTACCGAATCGGGAATGCTTGCAGCGAAATTGGTAAAGCGCCAGCTCTCTGGAGAAAAGGTAGACTGGGAGAAGGAGTACACCCAATACATGAAGCGCGGTATAGATGTCTTTACCTCGTATGTAAGAGAGTGGTATACAGGCAACTTGCAGACCCTCTTCTTCCACGAACCTGGCAATGAAGAGGTGAAGAAAAAAAGATATGTTCTGTCCTTGCGGGATATGTGTGGGATGAGAGCAATGTCTTTGTCAAGAAACATGCCACTATTATTAAGAATATGGCCTATGCTATAGAGAATGGTTTAGGCATGCAAGAAGAATAGGGAAATGGAAGCCCTTTCGAGCCTAAAAACTTTCTCATATTCTTTTTGGATATAGAGACGGTACCCCTACAGTCCTCCTACGAGGAGCTATCCCCCATAGAGAGGAGCTTGTGGGAGGACAAGACGCGCTACATTCGCCAGGGGAAGTTCCTGCAGAGGATTATTATGAAAGAGCAGGAATCTGGGCGGAGTTCAGCAAGATCGTCTGTATCTCGGTAGGGTATTTTGTGGTTAAGAATGGGCAGCGTCAGTTTCAGGGTGCGCTCGTTTGTAGGAGAAAGAGCGGGATATTTTGGAGGATTTTTCCTACTTAGTGAACCAGTTTTTTTCAGTGGGGGAGCACCTATTGGCGGCGCATAACGGCAAGGAGTTTGACTTTCCCTTTATCGCGCGGCGGATGCTGATTTTGGGGCTTGCCCTTCCTGAGAAGCTACAGCTTTTTGGCAAGAAGCCATGGGAGCTGGGCTTCTTGGATACCTTAGACCTGTGGAAGTTTGGCGACTATAAGCACTATACCTCCCTGAACCTATTAGCCTATGTGCTGGGTATTCCCTCACCCTAAGGACGATATCACAGGGGCGGAGGTTAGGGGCAGTCTACTACCAAGAACAGGACATAGTGCGCATCGCCCAATACTGCCAAAAAGATACCCTCACGGTAGCGCAGATTCTTTTGCGTATGCGAGGAGAGCCCCTACTGGAGCCAGAAGAGATCCACTATGCTACTTAGTTGCGCTTATCCTCTCCCCAGAGGAGCTTATTGCGGAGCGTCTTGAAGAAGTCGTTTCCTTCAAGTTCGATGGTTTTGAGATGGAATGGTGCCAGCGATATTTTCACCGAGGTCTCGCAAGGCAAGATAGCCGAGCGGGCATCATAGGTGGTCAGATAACACCCTTCACGGTTGGATACGTGGAGGGTGATTTCTGTACTATCAGGGGATGATCAGAGGTCGTGCATTGAGATTGTGAGGGGCGATAGGGGTGAGAGCCAAGGTTTTGGAATGCGGCATGATCACAGGCCCCCCACAGCTGAGCGAATAGCCCGTAGAGCCTGTAGGCGTAGCGATGATGAGTCCATCAGCCCAGTAGGAAGTGAGGTATTGGTCATTCAGATGAGGCTTCCACAGTGATCATAGCTGTGGAGTTCTGCCGGATGACAGTAATCTCGTTCAGGGCGAAGTTCAGAGGAGCTATAGGTCGTCCGTCGGTATGAGTGATCTGTAGGACAGAACGCTCATCGGTATGGAACCTACCCGCACGAATTTTGGCAAACATATCCGTAATCTCTTCCTGAGAGATCGTAGCGAGAAAGCCCAATCGGCCGGCATTGATTCCGAGGATAGGAATCTGTAAGTGCTGGATATAGGTCATCGCCCAGAGGATGGTGCCATCGCCCCCGATAGTGAGCATCAGAGAAGTATCGGCAGGGAGATCCTCTACCGAATGGAAAGTCTCGACCCCCTCCAAGGGAGTATGCTCTCTATAATGGCGCAGCAGATCCGCCTCTACACGGATGGTATCCCCATGGGAGCGCAGCTCCTGAAAGATGGAGGAGAGCAGAGGGTGGTATTCTACCTTATATTTTTGAGAATATATAGCAATCTTCACGATATATCAGTTTGATTATCAATATTTTTAATTATTAAAAAGCAATTCGCGATACTTGGTTAGCGTCCAGAGCTCGTCATCAATCATCAGTTCGAGCTTGTCACAATGGTATCGGATTGGGTCAAAGAACGGACGCACCTCGTGGCAGTAGGCGAGTGCTTTTTCCTCCACGGAGGGTAGGTTATTGACCTTTTTACGAGTTTCGACCATAAGAGATACCTTACTGTGAATTTCCTTGATATGCTCAGAGATATGCTGGATTAGGTCAATCTGCTCGAAAGCCAATTCCCTGTATTCCTCGCCGAAGATATCCTTGAGTCCTTGTACATTTTTCGATAAGGATATTCTGGTAGCGTACAGCCGTAGGGATGATATGGTTGCGAGCGATGTCGCCCAGTACCCGAGCTTCGATCTGTACTGTTTTGATATATTCCTCCAGATCAATATCATAGCGAGCGAGGAGTTCGGTACGGCTCAGTACCTTCATTTCCTCAAAGAGAGCTATAGCAGTCTCGGAGACATTCTCCTTGAGTGCTTGAGGCGTGGTCTTGTGATTGCTCAGCCCCCGCTTGGCAGCCTCCTCTTCCCAAGCCTTGCTATAGCCATCCCCTTCGAAGAGGATAGGCTTGGAGGCCTTGGCATAGCTACGCAATACTTTTTAGAATAGCTTCCTCTTTCTTGAGAGATTTTTTTCCCAGAGGAATTCAGCAGAGAATCCACTTCTTTCTTGAAGTCAGTAAGCTGCTTGGCGACGATGGTATTGAGCACCATCATAGGTTTTCCACAGTTGGCACTGGAACCTACGGCACGGAACTCGAACTTATTGCCGGTAAAGGCAAAAGGCGAGGTACGATTTCTATCGGTTGTATCGATGAAAAGATCCGGAATTTTGTTGATCACATTGAGGGTTTCCTTCTGAGAAATTTCCTTATCCCCCCTGAATTAGAGTCTGGAGAATCTTGGTAAGCTGTTCGCCAATAAAGACAGAGATAATAGCTGGAGGTGCCTCATTGGCCCCAAGCGGTAATCATTGGTAGCGGAAGCCACAGACGCCCCTTAGGATAGCCCTCGTAGCGGTGTACAGCACGTATGGTACAGAGGAAGAAAGTAAGGAACTGTAGGGTTGCTCATAGGAGTCTTCCCAGGGAGAGTAGATTGACCCCCCATGTCGGTAGAGAGCGACCAGTTGTTATGCTTTCCAGAGCCATTGACCCCCGATGAAAGGTTTTTTTCGTGGAAGAGCACCATAAAGTCATGCTTTTCGGCGACCTTGCGCATCAGGTGCATGAGCAGGGCATTTTGATCCACCGCACGGTTGGCCTCGGAGAAGATAGGTGCGAGTTCGAACTGGTTGGGAGCGACCTCATTGTGTCGTGTTTTCACAGGAATTCCCAGCAGGAGACATTCCCTTTCGAGCTCCTTCATATAAGCTAATACACGGGAGGGATAGCCCCGAGATAGTGATCCTCGAGCTGTTGTCCCTTGGCAGCCTGATGACCCAAGAGCGTACGCCCAGTGATAAGTAGGTCAGGGCGTGTGGCGACAAGGCTTTTGTCAATTAAGAAATATTCCTGTTCGCAGCCCAAGGTAGTGGTTACATGGCTTACCTGCTTATCGAAGAGCTGAGCTACCTGAGTGGCCGCTTTGTCGATAGCCGTGAGCGCCTTGAGCAAGGGAGTTTTATTATCCAAAGCGGCACCGGTATAAGCAATAAAGATCGTAGGAATACAAAGGACATTCTCATAGACAAAAGGAGGAGAAGAAGGATCCCAAGCAGTATAGCCGCGAGCCTCGAAGGTATTGCGGATACCGCCATTGGGAAAGCTCGAAGCATCGGATTCCTGTTGTACTAAGAGATTTCCAGAGAAATGTTCGATAGCCCTCGCGGGAGGATATAGGGTCAAAGAAAGCATCGTGCTTTTTCGGCAGTGCCGCCGGTGAGCGGTTGGAACCAATGAGTATAATGAGTAGCCCCCTTGGAGATAGCCCATTCGCGCATTGCCATAGCCACTTGGTCGGCGATATGTCGGTCGATTTTTAGTTCCTCGGCGGATGGAGTTCATGACACTCTCGAAGACTTCGCGGGTCATACGTTCACGCATGGCACCCTCATGAAAGACATTCTGAGCGAAGAGATCAGAGAGTCTTTCGCAGGAGGAAACCGGTAGCGGTTTCCTTTGTCGCACTTCACTTAAGGCATCGAATCGTAACATAAGATATCGAGATTAATGATATTGTTTTTCAGCTGACAAAAGTACAAAAAAAACAATGATTAATTATCAAGAGACAACTGTTAATTCTTATTGACTCAAAGCTCTGTAAGTTCTGTAAGTTCTTGATTTTTCAGAAACTAACCCTAACCCCTTCCAAGAGGGGAATTAGTAAGTGTTAGAAATTCAATAAGTTATAGAAGGAATTTTTTTATATTGACTAACAAATTTAGCCTTTTAAACGAATTCAAACTTCCCTGCTTTGGATAGAGACAAATGTAATAATAGGTATCTCACGCGCCTTGCTCTATAAGTGTAAGGCAGAGTTCGGTACTATGTTGGACGACTTTTTAGGATAAATACAGATGAAGTAGTGAAAAAAACAGAACTCTTTGAAAAAGAGGATAAACAGATTTTTTTAGTCTTAATTATTTGTTAAACAAATAATAAGATTCAGGAAAAAAATACTATCTTTGTGTCCAATTTTAAAAATTAAAACTATATGACAGGAGCAGAACTGCAACAATTATTAGATGCTCATTGTGAGGGATATGAAGAGAAACATGCCAGGATTTCTTTTCTATGGGATTCTTAGTGCCACCGATGGGAACACACTTTCGAAGGCTTCATCGAACGAGGAAACTGCAAAGATTATAGAAGAAGGGTCGCCCTATCACCCTAATGATAGTCAATCAGGTGAATCAGGTGCTCAAGACCAATCTTTTGTCCGAGCAACTGGAGCTGGACTATGTGCTGATAGAGACCAATAAAAATCACCTTTATGCTAATGATTTCGCCTTAGGGAAATTCTTCTCGATCACGGCCTTGGATAGAGACAAATGTAATATAGGTATCTCACGCGCCTTGCTCTATAAGTGTAAGGCAGAGTTCGGCACTATGTTGGACGACTTTTTAGAATAAGGCGGGCGAAAGCCCGTTTTTTTATTTTTCCATCACCGAGAGAATACCCTCTTGGGAGGATAGCAAGAGCACCCATTCGGAGAAGTTGGAAATCTCTTCAGAGGATAGGGAAAGGGTAAAAACAGTTATGAGTAGGATTCTTTTTGATTTTTGGTAATGGAAATAGATTTTTTTACGCAAAAGTGTTGCACAAGTCTCCAGTAGTTGGGTAGGGTCTTGCTCTTGTGCATAAGAGATTTCAAGAGAAGTAACGAAAGATTTTTTTGATAATCTTGGACTCTACTGTCTTGAGGACGATCATGATAATGAGCATAAAGACGATGGCCACCAGTGCGATATTGTAGAATCCCCAACCGATACCCAGGCCGACACAGCCTGTAGCCCAGATGCCGGCGGCGGTAGTCATCCCGGCAATGCTCTCCCCACGCTCCTTGATAATGCTCCCCGCACCTAAGAACCCAATACCACTAATCACTTGAGCTCCCAAGCGCCCCAGATCGGTCTTGATGACTGCCGCTAAGCCACTATGTGTACTCTCAAAATCAATGATATGGATGCGCAACTGATCCTGAATCATAGAGACAATAGCCGCCCCAAAGCACACAAGTATATAGGTTCGGAAGCCAGCAGGCTTGCGCTTGCGTTCGCGCTCGAAGCCTACCAACCCGCCAAAGACTACCGCCAAGAACAATCGGAAGAAAACTACCCCTAAGGAGAGCTCCCCTACAAAATGTTGGTTAGAGAGCCCAGAGAAAAACTCATTCATACGTTACCAGATTTTAAAGCACAAAAAGTACGAAATATATTTGTTAGCTAATAAGAGAATTATTATCTTTGAGGGGCTAAATACAATCCTAATTTTTAGTTCTATATTTTTCACTTTTTTATTATGAAAGAAGTGCAAAAAGTAGTATTTTTGCCCTCTGTTATTGGAGTCTTTTATTGACGTTATTATAAAAAGACTTAATTATCTTTTATACAATATTTTATTTTTAAAAAAACGAAAAAAATGGCCAAATATACCGAAGAAGAACTCAAAGAAGAATTAGAGAACAGTGAGTACAAATATGGGTTCTATACCGATATAGAATCCGATACGTTCCCTAAGGGGCTGAATGAAGAAGTAGTCATCGCCCTTTCGAAGAAGAAAAAAACGAGCCCCAATGGATGACCGACTGGCGAGTGGAGGCTTTCCGTATATGGCAGGCGATGCCAGAACCGCCTCATTGGGCAAATATCAAGTTTGAAACACCAGATTTCCAAGATATAGCTTACTACTCAGCCCCCAAGAAGAAGCCAAAACTCAACAGCTTGGATGAGGTAGATCCACAGCTTTTTGGAGACTTTCCAGAAGTTGGGTATCTCCCTTGAGGAACAAAAAGCGCCTTACAGGAGTAGAGGACAAACCTGCTGTGGCTATGGATGTAGTGATGGACTCCGTATCGGTAGCCACTACTTTCCAGAAAACCTTAGCCGAGAAAGGGATTATTTTCTGTGCGATTTCAGAGGCGATCCAGAAACATCCAGACCTGGTACGCAAATACTTAGGAACCGTAGTGCCTAAGACCGACAACTTCTATGCGGCGCTGAACTCAGCCGTTTTTCACCGATGGGTCATTCTGCTATGTGCCTAAGGGCGTGCGCTGTCCGATGGAACTCTCTACCTATTTTTCGTATCAATCAGGCAGGGACAGGACAGTTCGAGCGTACGCTTCTGATTGTAGATGAGGGAGCTTATGTATCCTATTTGGAGGGATGTACAGCACCTAAGCGTGATGAAAACCAGCTCCATGCGGCTGTGGTAGAGCTTATTGCTATGGAAGGAGGAGATAAAATACTCTACAGTACAAAACTGGTTCCCAGGGGATAAGGAAGGAAAAGGAGGGGTGTATAACTTTGTAACCAAGCGAGCCCTGGCGGAGAAAAAAATGCTAAGATCTCTTGGACACAGGTTGAGACAGGTTCTGCTATCACTTGGAAGTATCCTTCTGTAGTGCTCAAGGGAGACAACTCCATAGGAGAATTCTACTCTATAGCGGTGACCAACCACTTCCAACAAGCCGATACAGGGACTAAAATGATTCACTTGGGCAACAATACCAAATCCACGATTATCTCCAAAGGGATTTCGGCAGGTCGCTCGCAGAACAGCTATCGAGGTTTGGTAAAAAGTAGTGCCCAATGCCAAGAATGCACGTAACTTCTCCCAATGTGATTCCCTACTGATGGGAAATAACTGTGGGGCGCATACCTTCCCTTATATAGAAGCAAAGAACCCTACTGCTCAGATAGAACATGAGGCAACTACCTCCAAGATAGGAGAAGACCAAATCTTCTACTGTAATCAACGAGGAATAGATACTGAAAAAAAGCTATTTCACTCATCGTGAATGGTTTTGGGAAGGAAGTACTTAACAAGCTCCCTATGGAGTTCGCCGTAGAAGCCCAAAAAAACTTTTTGGAAATTAGCTTGGAAGGCAGTGTGGGGTAGTTTTTTAGAGTGAAGAATGAAGAGTGAAGAATGAAGAGAGAAGAATGCTCACAGTTGGGTATGTGATGGAAAAATAAAGCTAAAGTTGCGAATATATGGAAGTGAGTATGAGACTCGCACCAGCAAAGAGGCAACTTGCGATTTGCCCAGAATATAGAAAAGAAGACTTTTTGATTAATTTTTTTCAAAAGTCTTCTTTTATTTTCTATGCTGGGGTTATCCTCTGATTCTAGAAGGAGAGCTACTTCTTATTCTTATAGGTATTGATCCCAAGGAGCCTATAGAGAGGGAGAAGTTCAGTAGAATGGTGACGATAAAGGCGATAGAGATGATGCCCAAGATAGAGGCAATGGTATCGTTGGTAATAACCTTAGTCATTCCCAGAATGGCACTGATAAGTACGAAAAATCAAGCGTACTTGTTTGTCTAATTTTCCTATATTTCTTTCCATAAAATCACGAATTATAGATGGGACAAAGATATGAAAAATACTTTATATAAAAAATTATGAATCCCAATCTATAGAAAAGGATTTCTCCTGAGAGGGCGAACTGTACAGCGATGACTTCTTCGGTTTCGACATCCTCGTCATAATAAGGAGCGAAGTACATATCTACATCGGCTTCTCCTTCTTGGGGATACCAAAAAAATCAATCATATCGAGCTCCAATTCGCTTACGAAAGTTTCGATATCATCGGGAGTTCTTTTTGTTTTTTTCCTTAAAGTGATTGAAATAGTCAGGGTGCTCTTTCAGGTATTGTATAAGGACTTTTCGGGCTTGTTCTTCCCTTAGGGATAGTTTTTTTATAAAAGATTCAAAAGCATCTAAGCGTTCTTTCAAGAGGTCATTTCCTTTGGAGAACCAGAAAGAGACCCATACAATACTGTCCTTGTAAGGGATTTCTTGTTCCCAAAGGACATCGTACGTATCATCCTCCAGTGTTTCCACCTTGGAAGTATCTAAAGAGCTGAAATAAGGGTGTGTAATTTTTGTTGCCATATTCAAAGGTTATTAATTCATCTCACTATACCCTACAGCCTCTCCTATGAGGGTGGTAGAGGTACAGTTAGTTATTTTTACATTGACAAAATCCCCCACTTTGTAGTGTTCCTTAGGGAAGACCACGACGGTATTTTTGGGTATTGCGTCCCATCCATTCTTGGTCAGACTTTTTAGAATTTCCCTCGATAAGCACTTCTACCGTTTTTCCTACTTGCGCTTGGGTACGTAGGAGACTATGTTTTTGTTGGAGGTCGATAATTTCGGTTAAGCGGCGCTTTTTGACCTCGTCGGGGACATCATCGGCAATCTTGCGAGCGGCGAGAGTACCAGGGCGCTCGGAGTAGGCAAACATAAAGCCGAAGTCATACTTGACATACTCCATCAGAGAGAGTGTGTCCTGATGATCTTCCTCGGTTTCGGTAGGGAATCCTGTGATCATATCCTGAGAGATGGCACATTCAGGGGATACGCTCACGGATACCATCAATCAGTGCAAAGTACTCCTCGCGGGTGTGTAGGCGGTTCATCGCCTTGAGGATGCGAGTTGCTACCACTCTGTACTGGTAGGTGAATATACTTACAGATATTGTGGTGCTTGGCCATGGTATCAATCACATCCAAGGTCATATCCTGAGGATTCGAGGTGGAGAAGCGAATACGCATCTTAGGGAATTGAGTTGCGACCATATCAAGGAGTTTGGCGAAGTTGACCGCAGTAACTTTCTGTATATCAGAAGCTTTTTCGAAAATCCTTTTTTAGTCCGCCCCCATACCATAGGTAGCTATCGACATTCTGTCCCAGCAGGGTAACCTCCCTGAATCCTCGCGCCCAGAGCTCCTCGATCTCATGGATGATAGAGTGAGGGTCACGGCTGCGCTCCCTTCCCCGAGTGAAAGGTACGATACAGAAAGTACATATTGTCACAACCCCGAGTGATAGAGACAAAAGCTGTCACCCCATTGCTATTGAGGGCGAATAGGAGAGATGTCGGCATAAGTCTCGTCACGAGAGGCAGCACATTGACCGCATCGCGGCCATTGTCCACCTCCTGCAAGAGGTTAGGCAAGTCCTTATACGCATCGGGGCCTACGACTAAGTCCACGATATGCTCTTCCTCCAAGAACTGATGCTTGAGGGCGCTCGGCCATACAGCCCAGCACCCCGACCTTCATGGCAGGCTTGTGACGCTTTACGGCATTGAACTGTTCGAGGCGCTTGCGGATAGTCTGTTCCGCCTTTTCGCGCACTGAACAAGTGTTGATCAGTACCAAATCCGCCTCATGGAGCTCTTCGGTAGTATTGAAGCCCACCTTGTGCAGGATAGAGGCAACAATCTCGCTATCAGAGAAATTCATCTGACAGCCATAACTTTCTATATAGAGCTTACGAGTATTCTTAGCATCCCCCTCCAGAGAGCGGCGCCCCTTGGCGGGTTTCATCAATTACTTTTTCCATCAAATCAGTCATTGTTTTAAGGGTGCAAAAAGTAAGGAAAAAGCTGTATAATTCTCAATCTTCAATAGTTAATTTGTTAATTTAGCTTTTTGTAGTTTTTTTGTAACATATTGGTTTTTAATACATTCTATCTCTTAGAGCTTCCGAGAATACGAATAAGAAAGGAACCTTACTTTTTCCTACAAGAATCCCCCTAACAGATTTGCCTTGGCGGCTTGCTTGAAAGGGGAGGTTGTAAGTGTTATGTTGAACTTGTGTTACTTAGTGGGGGTGATTTCGTAATTTTTTTCTCACGGAAAGCTTGGGTGAGTTTCTCGATATGTGCCAGTCCGTTGGTTTCCACGGTGACTTGTACCTCGATATCGCGGAATCAGGGAAAGGTTTTTGAACTGGTTATGAGCGAGCTTGACCACATTGGCGCCCTCTTGTGCGATAATCTGAGTGATTTTAGCCAATTCTCCAGGTCTGTCCTGAATGCTCACCGAGAAGTTGAAGATTCTATTGCGGCTTACTAATCCCTTATTAATCATGGAAGAGATCATCAGTACATCGATATTGCCACCACTGACCACAGGGCACCACTTTTTTTATTCTTTTTGGTGAAGCCTTTTTGAGTGCTGCCATAGGGAGGATACCAGAGTTTTCAGCGATAATTTTATGTTTTTTCCACCAGTAGGAGGAAAGCCTCCATCAGTTCATAGTCCGAGATGGTGATAATCTCATCAATATATTCCTTGATATACTCGAAGTTAGTTTCCCCAATACGCTTTACGGCAGTACCGTCGGCAATGGTATTGGCTTCGGGGAGTTCTACGACCTTATTCTCCTTGATAGCCTCCAAGGCAGAGGCTGCTCCGGCGGGTTCTACTCCAATGATACGGATAGAAGGCTTGATGAGCTTAGCCGCACAAGCAATACCGGAGATAAGACCTCCCCCACCGATGGGCACCAAGATGATATCCGTATCGGGGGCTTCCTCCAAGATTTCCAAGGCAATAGTACCCTGTCCTTCCAATACATCTTCATCGTTAAAAGGGGTGTACAAATACATATCCTTCTTTGGCTTCTAACTCTTTTGCTTTTTATAAGCATCGTCATATACATCGCCATAGAGGACTACCTCCGCGCCATACTTACGAGTGGATTCCACCTTGATCAGCGGGGTAGACTGCGGCATGACGATTACGGCTTTGATCCCCAGCTTCTTAGCGGCATAGGCAACCCCTTGGGCATGGTTTCCTGCAGAAGAGGCGATGACCCCCTTTTCTTTTTCCTCAGGGGAGAGTTTTTAGGGATTTTGTTATAAGCCCCACGGATCTTGAAAAGAGCCTGTTTTTCTGTAGGTTTTCAGGCTTGATAAAAACTTTATTTCAGATTCCTCTGAGAAAATAGGGCTATAGATGAGCTTGGTACTCAAGAGTACTTGAGCGAGATGCTCGCGAGCGGAGATGAAATCATCTAACGAATGCATATAGAAGTTTTTAAAGTGATTGTCTTGATAAAAAGCAAAAGCCATTCCCCAAGGGAGGGAATGGCTTTAGGATAGTGGAGTCGGAGAGATTCGAACTCTCGTCCAAACAAGTAACCACAAGGCTTTCTACACGCTTAGTTTCCATTTGTTTTTTTCGAGGTAGTGCTGAGTGGAAACGCCCCCACTACCCTTAGCTTCTATTAGGAGCTGAACCCCAGGAAGAAGCCACCGAAGGGTTCCATGTTGATATTCATGGTGTCTCTTTAGCGACGAGCCATCAACAAGGGCTTTCAGAGACATCTCGCTTCCCTACCTTGTAGGGACTTAGCCAGAAATCTTACTATAATTCAGATTAGGCAGCAAGAGCGTAGTTATTCTCGCCATTTAAAGTGTTGAAACAGAGATTAACGAGCATTAGCTTCATAGCTCGGCGTGCTTACTTTATGCTTAGGCTTGCTGTCAAAACCAGTCGACCCCCATAAAAAGTAATTTGGTGCAAAGGTACGATTTTTTGTATTACAAGAGATTTTTTTAACATAAAAAACAGTGAGCAGGGGGCAGTGAACAGAGAACAGTGAGCAGTGAGCAGGGGTCAGTAGGGGACGATTGCTATTCGCCCTTTAGTTTCAGAGGGTATAACAATTCGCCTTTTAGCTTCAGAGGGTATAACAATTTGCCCTTGAAAGGATGAAGAGTTTCCCCTTTTGGGGGGCAAGAGGATTGGCGAGGGATGAGAGTTTTCCCCCTTTGGGAGGTAGAGGGATGGGGGAGTAGTTTTTTTGAGTTAAATATTTTTTATCCAAAGTATTTTTTCCGTACATTTGCCCTTATTTTTTTGTATGTATACCAACACTCCATTATGGCTGTTATTGTAGAGAACTTAACCAAACAATTTGCGGGACAAACCGTGGTAGATCACTTGAGCTTTTCCCTCCACAAAGGAGAGGTTACGGGCTTTTTAGGTCTGAATGGGGCAGGTAAGACCACCACAATGAAGATGATGACTGGTGCTCTTGAGCCTGACCAAGGGAGTGTGAGTGTCTTAGGATACTCTATTCTTACCCAGCGCGAACAAGCCCAAAAACACATTGGCTATCTGCCGGAACACAATCCGCTATATATGGATATGTATGTAAAGGAATATCTTAGCTATGTAGCAGACATCTACAAGGCGCCTAAGCGCCGTATAGAGGAGAGTATCGCCCTGACTCAGCTTGAGAGCCATGCCCATAAGAAGATACACACCCTCTCGAAAGGGTATCGCCAGCGTATGAGGCTTGGCCTCGACCCTGCTACACGATCCAGATGTAGCTGATCTTGGACGAGCCTACCAATGGGCTTGATCCCCAGCAGATTCTCGAAATACGCCAGATAATCCGAGACTTAGGACAGGAAAAGGTGGTGCTGCTCTCCTCCCATATCATGCAGGAGATACAGGCTGTATGCCAGCGTGTGCTAATCCTTCATCAGGGGAAAATCATCCTCAACGAGCCTATGACAGCCCTACAGGACAAGGAACAGACTGTGGAGGTACTTTTTGACTTCCGTGTGGAGGAACAGCTTCTACGCCGTATCCCCCATGTGAAGACTGTTCACAACAATGAAGAATTTTTTTCTTTACCCTTACCTTTGACACCGAGGAAGATATGCGCCCTAAGCTCTTTGATTTTTGCCATGGAGAATGGGCTAAAAGATCCTCCAGATGAATCATCGTCATACCGACTTAGAAGCACTTTTTACCTCTCTTACAAAAACAAAAATAACTATGAGCGACTTTCTTTTTACAGATAGAAAATCTCAGCAAAGCATTATGGCAAGCACACCGCACTTTCAGAGGTTTCCCTACAGATTCCTCGCGGGAGTATCTTTGGCCTATTAGGGCCCTAATGGAGCAGGGAAGACCACCCTTATCCGCATTCTCAATCAGATAATTTTTCCCTGACAAGGGGCAGGTGCTCCTGGAGGGACATCCCTTGCAACCAGAGGACATCTCCCATATAGGCTATATGCCAGAGGAGCGTGGATTGTATAAGAATATGACCGTGGGGGAACAGCTTTTTGTACTTAGGACAACTCAGGGATTGAGTCGCCAACGGGCACAGGAGCGATTGGACTTTTGGCTTAAGCGCTTGGATATCAGCCATTGGAAGGGAAGAAGCTACAGGAGCTCTCCAAGGGGATGGCACAGAAGGTACAGTTCGTCGCGACGGTGCTTCATGAGCCTAAGCTACTGATCTTCGATGAGGGTATTCAGTGGGTTAGACCCTATCAATGCAGAGATTATCAAGGATCAAGTTCTTTATCTGAGGGAGCAGGGTAGCACCATTCTATTTTCTACCCACCGTATGGAATCGGTGGAGAGTCTCTGTGATCACATAGCCCTACTGAACCGCTCTAAGCTGCTACTCAGTGGAGAGCTTACTGCCATCAAGCGACAGTTTCAGGAGAACACCTATGAGGTAGGGATTATCCCCTATGAGGGAACATCGTTCGAGGAGTTTCAGCGCCGCTACACCCCTACTGCCGCGCAGTTTCCCACTATCCACAACGAGGAGAAATGGCTGGTTGCTCTCAGTCCCTACCCAAGAGGTACATGAGCTGCTACAATACCTTATGCAGCTGGGGAAAATCACTCATTTCAACCAACAAATCCCGAGTGTTAGTGACATCTTTATACAGACGATTCAGGCAGAGGCAGGGGAGAGAGAGGAGCTTCCAAGAGTAAGTAACAATAGGTTAAAATTTAGTTAAATAACATATTTTTTTCTTGTGTATCTCATTTTTTTCTTCTTTAAATTTGTAGTGAAAAAAATGAAGTGACCACAAATACATAAATATGAAAATAGTACAAAAAAATCAGAACAATATCCTGATTTTGTAATTGAATATTCTAATTTAGACATTGAAAAAAAGCAATAATTTTTAAATAATATATGAAATATGAAAAAGTTGATATTTATATTAGGTATTTTTTTAGTAGCTTGCAGTAAAGAAAGTACCCCTGCTGATCCTAATACTTACCAAGCTACAGTCAAGGAGAATTTTACCGATCCTTTTAAGAGAATTGAAAACATTCAAGTAAATGATTTTTATTCCATATACTCTTAGAATAGAAGAAAGTGGTGATAATGAAAATGTAGAGTATCGACTTATCTCCATTTGGGAATCACAAGATTATCATCAGACTATTTGGAAAGACTTTGGCCTTTACTTAAAAAAAGATGATAACGCACCTTTTGATGAAGAAAAAAAGTATATTAGTTTTTTTCTAAAAAGGGAAATTATAACTTTTATATTCGTCCGTTTGTACCAGGAACTTTTAAACTTACCTTTGAATTACAAAAAAATATGTAAATAATAAACCTATAGGTACCCCTACAAAGTTAAATGTTATTTTTTTAATGCTGTAAAAATCACAATAGATTATGAAAAATTAAAGTCAAAAGATGTTTGGTGATGAATTTTTACTATTCTTATTATATAATTCTTAATGATGGAGATGAGAAAGGAGATACTTATCTGAATGCTCAAAATATGATACAAAAATGTACAGTCACCTATATGTTAGGAGGGCAGGAGAAAACTACAGCTAAGAATAGGACTATTTTACCGCATCAAAAAAATTTGAATATGTAACGACTTCTGATGTACAAGATATATCCATAAAAATAAGGATTACACAAACAACGCTTAAACTACCTGAATTTGTGATTGAATATTATATACAGTAAAAATAAAAACTTATGAAATAATTGGTACTGTTTTTAAAAAGTATGATAGAGTTTTAGATATATCCATAGTTGTTATAAAAGAAAGCTAAAAGCAAAGGCTTTAAAATGATTTAGAAGTTTCTTAGAAAAAGCAACAAGTTTTGCGAAAATTACGCTTTACTGTATGTCTCAGGCAGCAATTATTACCCTCTATTCCAACGGTATACGCTTTTTCCTAATTACTATTAGATGATTATCTTCTTTAAAAATTAGTTTTAAAGCTTTTTTTCAATCATCAGTAGCTATAGAACCATAGGTTATATAGTTCTTTAAGTTGCTTACTTAGCTTTTTTTAAATCACCTCCCAAGAATTTGCTATAATTTAGCACAATACAATTTTCAGATAAAGGCAGTGGATATCCACTGCCTTTATCTGAAATTGTATTATGAATCAAGATAGCAGAAGCTCCGATGCGGTCTACACCGAGGGAGATATATTGTAGAGCGGTCTGCTTGTCTCGGATTCCTCCAGAAGCCTTTATCTTAGCGCGGTCACCTACTACCTCTCGGATTAGCTGTACATCGGCGAGGGTTGCCCCTCCGGGACCAAAGCCAGTGGAAGTTTTGACGAAATCTGCTCCTGCATCCACACATACTTGGCTTGCCAATCGTTTTTTTGGTCGTCATTCAGATAACAAGTCTCTATAATCACCTTGAGCACTCGATCGCCTATTTCTTGTTTGAGTAAGGCTATTTTCATCCAGTACCTTAGCCACATTTCCAGATAGGGAAAAAGGCCTATATTGAGCATCATATCTATCTCCTGCGCTCCTTGAGAAAGCGCCACGGAAGTCTCATAGAGTTTGGCTTGGGTACTCATAGCTCCCAAGGGAAGCCTACCACTGTACATACTTTGACCTTCGATCCTTTTTAGCTGTTCTGCTGCCAAGGGTACATAGCCACTATTGACACATACAGAGTAAAAACCATATTCGAGCGCCTCCTTACAGAGTTTTTTTCGATATCGGCAGGTGTTGCCGTTGCTTTAAGCAAGGTGTAGTCAATATATTTTGCAATATCCATAGTATTTTTATTTTTAGATGTTAGAAAATGAGCTGTTTTTAAAAAAAGAGACTACCCAAAAACACTTTTGGATAGCCTCTTTTTATAGATAAAATTAAAATTTTACAAAAGAGAATCCAATGCTTCGGTGTACGTATTTTTTTAGAGGCTACGCCTACCTGACGTCCCACTACTTCTCCATTTTTTTGAATACCAATACGGTAGGAATATTTCTCACACCATACTTAGCGGCATAGTCTTGATTGCTATCCACATCTACTTTTCCTACGACTACTTTTTCCTTCGTATTCTTTTTGCAATTTCTTCTATTACAGGGCCGAGCATGCGGCAAGGGCCACACCATGTAGCCCTAGAAATCTACCAATACGGGTTTATCACTTTTTGAGTACTACTTCTTCAAAAGAAGCATCTGTTATCTGTAATGCCATATCTGTTAACTTTAAGATTAATGACCGCAAAGTTACAAAAATATTTGGCAACAAGAGATCTTTTATTATAGATTTTTTTCTATATCCATAGTCAATGATTCGTAGTCAGAAGCAAGCAACTCCTATTTGAAAACTCAAAAACTCAAAAACTTTTTTTGTACCTTTGCCCCCAACAAAACAACAACCCCATTGACAATTAACAATTGATCATTAACAATTAAAAAAATGGTTTCTCTTTTTTTCAAAAAAATATAACGTACCCAGTCCTCGCTATACCAGCTACCCGACAGTGCCTTATTGGGAGGATAGCTCTTATTCTTATGAGAAATGGCTGGATTCGGTACGGACTTCTTTTACGGAAAGCAATAGCACTCAGGGGTATTAGCCTCTATATACACCTGCCTTTTTGTGAGAGCCTTTGTACCTTCTGTGGGTGCCATAAGCATATCACCAAGCGGCATGAGATGGAAGACCCGTATATAAAGAATGTGCTCAAGGAATGGCAACTCTACTTGGCAGTACTCCCCCAAAAACCTCGTATCAAGGAAATCCACTTAGGAGGGGGTACTCCTACCTTTTTTTCGCCAGACAATTTGCAGTATCTTATCGATCAGATATTTGAAGGAGCTGATAGGGCAGAAGGGTTTCAGTTCAGCTTCGAGGGACACCCGAACAACACCACCCGAGAGCACTTGGAAAGGCTATACGCTTTGGGTTTTACACGTGTGAGCTATGGGGTACAAGATTATTCGTCTGTGGTACAGAAGGCGATTCACCGTATCCAACCCTTTGCCAATGTGGAGCGTGTAACGCTCGAGGCACAGGGAAATAGGTTATACCTCTATCAGTCATGACCTTATCTTTGGACTTCCTTTCCAAAAGGAAGAAGACGTACGCTACACTATAGAATGCACCAACCTCCCTACGTCCTGATCGTATTTCCTTCTATAGCTATGCCCATGTACCATGGGTAAAAGGCACCAGTCAGCGAGGGTTTGATGAAAACGACTTACCTACCGCCGATCAAAAAAAGACATCTCTATGAAATAGGTAAGCAGCAACTATTGGACAACGGCTATATAGAGATAGGGATGGATCACTTTGCCCTACCTTCGGATGAGATGTATGAATCCTTCGTCAGGGGTACACTCCATCGCAATTTCATGGGCTATACTGCCTCCAAGACACAGCTGATGATAGGATTGGGTATCTCGGCCATTAGTGATAGTTGGTATGGTTTTTGCTCAGAATGTCAAGACAATCAAGGAGTACGAAGAGGTCCTATCCCAGGACAGAATCCCTGTATATCGAGGGCATATCCTCTCGGAGGAAGACCTTATCCTGCGCCGCCATATACTGAACCTGATGTGCCAGTTCCACACCTCATGGGAGATGCCTCAGCTACAATTTGCTGAAGCAGAGGAAGTTACATTGCGCCTTTCGGAAATGGAAAGGGATGGGCTGATACATATCCTCCCTCAGGGTATTGAAGTTACCGATGTAGGCAAGCCCTTTGTTCGGAATATCTGTATGGCCTTTGATCTGAGATTGCAGCGCAATGTACCCACGACACGTATTTTCAGTATGACGATATAAAAATACCCAAAGAAAGAGACCTCTTAGTCATCAAAGAGGTCTCTTTCTATTTCTTCCATTTCGATAATGTCCAAGGCTTCCTGTAGGGTAGGGCAGGCTACTATTTCCTCAGGGAAGGTATCAGGGTCATAGGAAGGGATTACCACTACGAAGGAGTGTTCTGTCTCGCTGCGGAACATCTCAGAGAGGTAGAAGAGCGCATCGAGCTGCTCCTCGTCCAGCTCGGTCAGTGCCGAGAGATCAATAATGATATGGCAGGGCTTCAGGGTGGGATCCTTTAGCAGTAGATTGGCTGTATCCAAGCTAATTTCGTCAGCCTCAAGACGAATGGTAGCAACAAGGTCTTTTTTGTGAATATGCATGATAAACTATTTATTTCCTATTATACGTAAAATATCTCCAAATACCCCCGAGCAGTGACAGCAGCTCCTGCGCCAGCTCCCTGGATCACAATAGGGGTTTTTCGCCGTAGGACTCGGTATAAATCTCGAAAATGGAGTCAGCACCCTTGACCTGTCCCAAAGCACTGGTTACTGGTACCGATACGAGCTTGACCTCCAAGCGGGCGGTGGCCGTCTGGGAGAGGTCGCCATGGAGGTCGCCTACATAGCGTAGAACCGTGCCCTGAGGTGCTTTGTCCTTGATCTCTTGATAGATAGGGTCAAACTCCCTGAGACGACTGAGAAACTCCTCACGGCTACCCTCACGGAGAGTGGGTGGGATTAGGTTCTCTATGGAGACCTCCTCGAACTCGTTTTCCAAATCCAATTCGCGAGCCAGAATCAATAGCTTGCGTCCTACGTCGTTTCCACAGAGGTCTTCGCGAGGGTCAGGTTCGGTATACCCACTGTCAATAGCCTTTTGGAGAATCTCACTGAAGGGAGCATCGCTGGCCGAATAGGTATTGAAAAAGGAAGCTCAGTGTACCAGAAAAAAATTCCCCTGATACGGGTGATATTCTCTCCTGAGTGGTGTAGTAGCTTGATAGTATCAATCAGCGGTAAGCCAGCCCCTACATTGGTTTCATAGAGATATTGTTTTTTATACTGAGTGAGGGTCTCTCTGAGTTTCTTATAGAAAGGATAGCCGATGGTATTGGCTATTTTTGTTAGCCGAGACAAGGTCAAAACCGTTCTCTACCAAGGTGAGGTAGTTCTCGACAAAGGCCTTGCTGGCAGTGACATCTATAGCGATAAGGTTCTCCAAATGGTGCTGCTGTACCTGAGCGATCAGCTCGCTTATCTGGTAAGGTACCTTGAGTGTATCGAAGGCGGTGTAGTCCGCAGGGGATATTCCTTTGTGATTGAACACCACCTCTTTTGAGTTGGCTATAGCCACGATCTGCAAGTTAATATTTCTACGCTTTGAGGATATCGGCACGAGCCTGAAAAAAATCTGTTCGATAAGCGTTCCCCAACCGTACCACGGCCGAAGATCACCAAGTTGATACGTTTGGAGATTTGGAAGATTTCCCCATGAATCACATTGACTGCTTTGGGAAGGTCTTTCTTATGGATCACCACGCTGACATTGCGTCCTGTGGCGGAGTTGTTGATCAATAGCGGGATTACCTGGTTGCGGATCAGGGCATTGTAAGGCTTGTCAAAATCGGCCAAGTTCTGTCCTACGATGGAGACCACCCCTACCTCTTCTACGAGGCTCACCCCGCTGACATCATGGCTATATACATCCGATTCGAACTCTTTTTTCTAAGGCTTGCTTTGCCTTGTGAGCATCCTTATTGGTTACCAAGAATCCAATTCCACGCTCGGAGGAACCCTGGGAGATGATACTCACACTGATCTGAGCCTGTGCCAAGGCACGGAAGATACGCGCATCTACCCCTACTTTCCCTAAGAGCCCGCGCCCCTCGAGGATAACCAAGGCATAGTTCTCCAATACAGAGATGGCACGGATTCCGCCTATGCTGTCCTGAGCCTCACAGATGAGAGTGCCAGCGTCATTGGGCTTGAAGGTATTGAGGATACGCAAAGGGATTTTCTTTTCCAAGAGAGGGATAATCGTCTTGGCATGAAGGATAGAGGTGCCGAAATTGGCCAACTCATTGGCCTCTTCGAAGGAAAGGCGCTCGATAATCTTGGCATCGGCCACCAGCTCAGGATTGGCGGTGAAGATACCATCTACATGAGTGTAGTTCTGAAGCTCTTCCGCATTGAGAATATTGGCTAAGATAGAGGCAGAGTAGTTGCTTCCGTTGCGCCCCAGAGTGGTAGTTTGCCCCAGTTCGTTGGCAGCGATAAAGCCCGTTACAATAGGAGTTGTTCCCTTGGGGAATTGGGCAAAGTAGTCCAAGGTACGCTTGTGAGAGACTCCATCCTGAAGTTGCGCATTGCCAAAGAGACTATTGGTTACGTAGAACTGACGGCTATCGGCAAAGGCAGCCTGTATTCCCCGCTTCCTAAGTAAGTGAGCGACATACTTGGCCGAGAGGACTTCCCCCTGAGCCAAGGTGTTGTCCTTGATCTTATCATTATAATCCCCAAGTAGTGAAACTCCATCAAAAATACGTTGTAGTACGGAGAATTCTTCGGAGAAGTCGATATCCTCACCGGCAATCTGATATTCCTTAAAAGCGGTAAAAATCTCCTGATATATCCTCTCCTCGGGCAGCACGCTCGAGCATGGATTCTAATTGGTCTGTGGCCTTTATCACGAGCGGAAACCACTACAGCAATTTCCTGTCCTTGAGCTACTTTGTTAGAAATAATAGAAAGTACTGTTTCCAACCCCTTTTTCCGTTGGCGAGGGACTTCCCTCCGAATTTGAGAATCTGCATGATACTTAATGATTAATAATCCACGATTACTGATTCATGACTAAAAACAAACCACTAATCGAGTGCGCAAAGATACAAATTTTTCTTTTATTTACTAATGGAAAAAGAAATATTTTTTAAATAAGAAAAAGAAATTAGTTTTTAGTTAGTTTTAAAATAAAAAAATTATAGGGTTGTATAGAGGTGGAATCGAAGGATTATAGATATTAATTCCAATGCAATAATATTATTAAGAAGAGATAAATAGTTAAAACGCAATAAATTGCAAGAGGCCGCTCGAAAAAGTCTTATTCATGAAGGGCGATTTGCAAATCGCCCGTACAACAGAACCTAAAAACAACTGATTTTTCAATCTACAAATCAGTGCCAACAGGGGGATTATTAACTGTTAATCATTGATCATTAACCATTATATAATCGTATCCTTTGATAGAGAAAGGAATCCCTAAATGCTTGCTCAGAGGGCGTATCTTGCCATCGGCAAAGCGGATATAGCAGGTATTGACCATGGCAGGGAAGATAAGTCTGTCATAAAAAGGATATTCGCCTTTGCTATTACCAGTAAAGAGAGGGGCAAGGCTATAGCGGAAGTAGAGGCTCCATTCCTTGACACCTATATGAGCTGAGAGACCATTTTTAGAAAATTTCACTTTTTTTATTGGTTTGTCCTTGACAGAGTTCTCATAAGGGGATGTAAAAATCTTGACAAAAATAGTTTGACTTCTACTTTTTTAAAAAAATTGTATCTTTGCAAGGTCATTTTATTGATGAATTAAACCTTAATCTTATAACCTATGAAATCCTTTTTTTAAGAAAAAGACGCTAGGAGCTTTTTACTTTGTATTCTGTCTGCTCTTTTTCGTCGCCGTTATTATTTATTATTTAGTAAGAGAAGAGAAAACCTCCTTGCTAAATATGATTCTCTTACTCTCTGTTGCGCTACTGAATGTGTGTTCGGCAGGTTATTCCCTCTATGATGCGAGGAAAAGAGAAAGCAACACTCATTAAATATTGATTATTAAAATATGGTAAAAACGACAATTTGAAGAGATTCAGCTAAAGCAACATGATTCTTGGGGGATCTTCAAAATCATGAGTGAGTTTGTCACAGGCTACGAGCGCCTTTCGGAGATAGGCCCCTGTGTATCGGTGTTCAGGTCAGCACGTATTCAGCCTGATAGTAAGTACTACAACTTGGCCACCGAGATTGCCGGACGTATTGTTGAGATGGGCTTTGGTATCATCACCGGAGGCGGACCAGGGATCATGGAAGCGGCTAACAAGGGAGCCCACGAGCAGGGAGGATCTTCGGTGGGAATCAATATAGAACTTCCCTTTGAACAACATGACAATCCCTATGTGGACAGAGATAAGAACCTAAGATTCAACTATTTTTTGCTCGTAAGGTCATGTTTGTCCGCTACTCTCAAACCTTTGTAGTCTTTCCAGGGGCTTTGGTACCATGGACGAGCTATTTGAAGCGATTACCCTGATACAGACAACCAAGATAGAACCTTTCCCGATCATTTTGGTTGGCACTGAGTTCTGGAGTGGCTTGGTAGCATGGATCAAGGAAGTGCTCTTGGAAAAATTTGGCAATATCTCCGCTAAGGATATGGACATCTTCAAGATTGTAGATACTGCGGATGAAGTAGAAGAAATCATCGAGAAATTCTACCTAAAGTATAGCCTGAAACCTAAGTTTTTAGGTATAGGGGGATTGGTTGCCTAACACCCTAAGAGGCTGTGAATTCCTATAGCCCTCAAAAAGAGGTAACTGATAACTGAACTCAGTTGTAATTTGACTGAGTTCAGTTTTATTTTTGCAGTTGAGAGAAAAAGCGAAAAATATTTAGAAGGGGTCATAGTTTGACAGAGGAAAGATTAGTTTAGTAACTTAATAAATCAGGATAAATAAATGAACTAATGTTCTAAATTAAAAAGATAAGGTTAAGGATGATTAGACTTACAGTTAAATCAAAATAAAATTGATGTATTTGTATTGGAATTATTATTAAAAATCCCTTCTGTAAATTATTTTTTTCGTATCTTTGCAGCCTAATTTATATTGTGTAATGAAAGAAAGTATCCATATAAAGAATTTTGGTGCTATACAAGAGATACATATCAAAGAGATAAAGCCTATAACTGTACTCATTGGCGAGTCAGCCAGTGGGAAGAGTACTTTTATGAAGGTATTGGCTCTTTTTTTAGATGGCTCTACAAGATGCATAATATTAGGGCTTATCTGAGAAGTAGCAAAATATCCAAAAGCCCTTTCCGCTTTAGAATGGAGACCTATCTAAAAAAACTGTGGATTTGAGAAATATTTAAAAAGATACAGAAATTACCTATACCGTTTGCTTTGATGATGAAAGGCATTACACCATTAGCTTTTTCAAAAGGTAAACTCGGGAAAATAAATGATGAAATAGCCACAAAAAGACCTACGCTACAACAAGTTGAGTTTTTATCTCTGAAACGCGTAACCTTATACCATTATGGACAGATAAAAACACCCACAGGAGCTAATTGGGGATATTATTTTTGAAGAGGTTTTTAAATGATTTTTATAGCTGCCTCTGACACGCTCAGAACTCTTAATATTCCCTTTTTTGACCTACAATTCGCTGTGAAAAAAAGAGAAAAAAACAGAACGCGATATGTAGTTCAGAATTCTGATTATGAATTAGATATGAAGGATAGTTCTTCTGGGATACAGAATGTTGTTCCTTCGCTGCTCATTGCGACCTATTTCGCCCATCATTTTTGACTATGAAGATGCTTTTTAACCGAACTATCCTAAACTATTTAAGTCAGATTGATAGAATTGCAGATTTTAAAACCTGTGGCTAATTTGGGAGAGGTGAAAAAAACACCTCTCTTTGCATATTGAAGAGCCTGAGCTTAGTCTTTTCCCTGATGCACAATGCGATTTGATGAGTGCTTTAATTGCTACCTGTTTTTATAGAAAACAAAAAAACGAGCTAAATTTAGTGTTTTCAACCCATAGTCCCTATATTGTCAACTACCTCAATCTGCTGATAAAGGCATACGATAAGAACCAATTCATAGCTGGTGCTCGTATAAATTTTTGATGATCTGGCAGTTTATCAAGTAATAGATGGGGGCGTGGAGAGTTTGCTTTATTGAGGAACAACGCATAGTAAACACCAATAGCTTGTCCGACACTATTAATGACATTTACAACCAATATGAGGAATTAAATAGATTATGATAGAGAATTTACTAATGAAAGATTTGATAGCTCATTATAAGTTGCCTCATACAAACATTACCTCCTTACACCTGCAAGATCGTCATTTTGAGCTTGATGATATAAAAAGGACAGGGACTAACATTGGTAAGCACAGGAACAGCTAAATTCTCAAACCCTGAGCAATTAGAAATCACTATTATTGATTATGAGCGTTTTATAAATGCTATTAACAATCCTATATTTCAAAAAGATAGAGGTAGATGTGATTTATGCTGTACTGCTGATGATTACTTTGTTTTAGGAGAATTAAAAACAGCTAAATCAAGAAACATAAAAAGATAGAAGGAAAGAGGCTAAGCAGCAGTTGTTAGCTTCTTTAAAGACGCTGAATGAAGTGCCTCAAATAGCTACTTTTATCAGTGCCAAGAGAAAAATGTTGTTGCTTTTTCTATAAAAAAACCAAGTGATATAGCGTCTTTGAGTGCTGTTAGTGCATTTAATAGGATTAATACTTATACGAATGGCTTAAAAGGAGAAGCACCCCATATCACAGCACTTGGATTTGAATTTTATGAATATAAAAATGATAATGTATTCACTTTTTAATGCGTTGAATATAATAAATCACTGAAATATTTTTTACAAATATTTCTCTAATAATCTTAAATGTATAATATTTTTAAAAGGGCATGATATGATAAAAGCTGTACATTAGGTAATAATCTATACCTTTGAAAAATGGAATAAAAAAATAAAAGATATATTATCCTCAATATACGGCTGTAAAAGGTACAAGCAATTTTCCTAACTTCTTCATATTAAATTTTTCTAATACCTATACTCATTAAAAAAACTGATTAAGAAACGATTTACTAATCTTTTTCTGAGATTATAATTTCACTTTTGTAGAAACAGTATCTTTAGTAAAAGCTATGGGCGACAGGCATAAACTCTGCAAACCCTAAAAAAAGTAGATTTGTTTGCCGTATACTGAGATTATTTTTATCTTTTGCAACTTCTGATAATGTAGTCTTGTCAGAACTAAATATAATGCATTGATTATGAATAGTAATTATCAAACTCCTGAAGGCAAAGCTCGTGAGCATATCGATAAAATGCTCAATGATGAAGGCTGGAATGTTGTTAGCCGTAGCGCCATTGAAGTTGATAAGCCGATGGCAGTTAAAGAGGCTATCCTTAATGAGAATAAGCGCGCTGATTATTTTCTCCTACTCGGTGGCAAGGTGGTCGGACTCTTGGAGGCAAAGCGTGCAGAACGCAATGTGAGGGACAATGCGGTTGCTGAGCAAGCTGAAGGTTATGCACGGGGTGTCCCCAACTTCTATCAGTCCGATTATAAGACCATCCCTTTAGTATATCTCTCTAATGGAGAGGAACTCTATTTCAAGGATATGCGTAAAGGGAAGTAGTTCTTATCAAAAAATACAACGTATACACAGCCCTTCAGAGATAGTGGAGATGTTAGCCTTTTAAAGATATATTTGCCGCCTTACCTCCTATTGATGAACATACTAAAAAAAAGGCTTGCGCGCTTGCCAAATAGAGGCTATTGAGAACTTAGAGGCGAGTTTTCGCCAAGGCAAACGCCGTGCGCTGATGGTGCTTGCTACAGGAGCAGGTAAAACTTTCACCGCTTGCCTTGCTGCATATCGCTTGCTCAGATATGTACCCAAAATAAAACGCATTCTCTTCTTAGTAGACCGTAACAACCTCGGTAGGCAAGCTAAAAACAGCTTTGGAGACTTCTCCATTACGGAAAACGGTGATCCTTTTTGACAAAAAAATTATAGCGTAGAGCGTATCCTTAGTGCAGAAAAAAACCTTCATCAGCAGTAGTAATAGCTACAATTCAACGCTTATTCTCACTCTTAAAAAGGAGAAACTATTGAAGATGTAGATGATGATGGTGGTTTTGACCCTCTCGAAGAGATGAAAGTACCTGAAAAACGCTACACTACCTCCTGACTTCTTTTGACCTGATTATCATTGACGAATGCCATCGCAGTATTTATGGCAATTGGCGTAAGGTGCTCAGTACTTCTCTTCGGCACGCCTTATAGGACTAACAGCTACTCCTATTCCCGAGACATTGGCCTTCTTTGATAAGAATATAGTGGTTAATTACACCCTCGAACAGTCTATTAAAGACCATATCAATGTAGGCTGCCGTGTTTATCGTATTAAAACAGAGGTTACAGAGAATGGCGGTGCTATTTTGGAAGGAGATAAATACAGACGTGTGGTGCGCTATAATGGCAATGTGCAGCAAGTGAACAATACCGAAAGCCGCCTTTACACACGCGAGGAGCTCAATCGCAGTGTAGTGAATCCTGCACAGATAAAAACTCGTGCTCGAAACCTATCGCGATGCTGTCTATACCGAACTTTTCACCGATCCACAGCGCAAGGCTGATATAAATTATCTGCCCAAAACCCTCATTTTTGCACTTAACGAAGCGCACGCTACCAATATCGTTACCATAGCTAAAAGAAGTTTTTGGGCGCGAAGATGATACATTTGTACAGAAAATCACTCATACAGTAGGCGATACCGATGGGCTTATTAAGTCTTTTCCGAAACGACAAAGAATTTCGTATCGCAGTTACCTGTACTTTGGTAGCAACAGGTACCGATGTGCCTGCTCTTGAGGTAGTCCTCTTTTATGCGCGATGTAGGCTCAGAGACACTCTACACCCAAAATGAAAGGACGGGGCGTACGTACGATAAACAACCAGACACTGCAAGATGTTACCCCTAATGCCATTGAGAAAAAAACTGCTTCTTTTTAGTAGATGCAGTGGGGGTTACTGAGCACGAAAAGGTGATTAATCCCTCTGTAATACAGTTTAACAATTATATTACCCTTGCACGTCTCTTAGAGCTTATCACCCTTGGCAACCTCCAAGATGACTATCTTATGATGCTCTCTAATCGTCTCTTTGGCATTGATAAGCGTTGCACACCCCAGCAACGAGAGGAGTTTACCCATTGTGCCAAGGTGTCAATCAGAGAACTTGCCACACAAATCAAGCAAGCATTAGAGAGTGATGAATTACCCATATATGTAGATATTAATGGAGACAATGATGTGCGTAAGGAGTTAGTTCGTCCACTCACTACCAATGCCAAAGCCCGTGAGCTATTGCTCATCTATAATGCAGGTTATGTAGATACTCTTCAGCCTGGTAGGGATACATTGATCTCTAAAAGGATTTTTCTATTGAGGAGGCTACAGCTACTACGGCTGCTTTTGAAGCCTATTGCGAGCAGCATAAGGATGAAATAGAGGCTCTGCGCATCATCTACAACAATCGTGGGAGGCACTCACCTATGAGATGCTTACTGATTTGATTTTTACGCTCAAATCAGTAGATACTAAATTTACTATTAATACTCTATGGGCTAATTACAGTGTTTTGCATCCTAAAAAGTGGTTAAGTTTGCAGATGACAGCAACGAACGTGAGGCTATTACCAACATCATTCAGTTAGTGCGATTCGCTCTCAAACAAACAGAGACCTTGAAGAGTCTTTACCCTGAGGCAATGCAGCGTTTTTAACCTTTGGTGTGGGCAAAAGCAGCGTGACATCACACCCGAACAACAGAAGTGATCGCTCAAGTAGTGGATTATATCGCTGCTAATGGCTTTTGTGACACTCAGGATATTATTCAGAATAATCGCCCCGCAAGCCGCACGACTTATCAGTGCCTATGGGAATATAGAAAATACAAATATTGCCTTACAATCTTTAGCAGAATTTATTATTTATAGAAAAGCAGCTTAATTATGGCAAAGAAAAAGAAACGACACCCAAAAAGAAATAAATTTAGACCGCAAAAGTGTGGGATGTAGCAACTATCCTCGCAGCACAAGGCATTAGTTTTTACTGACTATATCACTCAGTTCACCTACCTGCTCTTCCTAAAAATGGATCAGGAAAGCATTGACACATTAGGGCTGAAAGATAAAGCGGCTACTCCTGAGGGATACCGCTGGGAAAACCTTCTAAATAAACAAGGACCAGACCTCATCAAACAATATGAAGATACACTTAAAAACCTTGAGAGAGCAAGAGGGACTTATAGGGACGATATTCACTAAGGCACAAAACAAGATAGAGACTCCGACTTATCTTGAAAAAGTAATCAAGATGATTGATGAAACCAATTGGCTCTTAGAAGATGATGATGTGAAGGGGAGTATTTACGAGGAATTCTTGAGCGTAATGGGCAAGACAAGCGTAGTGGTGCAGGGCAGTATTTTTACGCCGCGCCCTCTCATTGATGCAATGGTTAGTGTAGTGCAACCGCAGATTACCGAAACAGTATGCGACCCTGCTTGTGGCACGGCAGGTTTCCTCCTAGCGGCTTACGCTGCAATGAAAAAAAGCAATCGCAAGACCGTGCCAAACAAACCTTCTTGCAAAATGATGCCCCTACACGGATTTGATAATACTCCTTTGGTGGTTACCCTTGCCTCAATGAACCTCTTTTTGCACGGCATAGGCACAGAACGCAGCCCAATAGAGTGTAGAGACTCTTTAGAGAAGTCCTCTGACTTGCCTATTGACGTTATTTTAGCCAATCCGCCTTTTTGGTACACGCCCTCAGGAGCTAAAGAGATTAACCGTCCTGAGTTTGTAGATACCCGCAACAACCAGCTCAATTTCTTGCAACATATAATGAGCGAACTTAAAAGTAACGGACGGGCTGGAGTTGTATTGCCTGATAACGTACTCTTTTGAAGCGGGAGCAGGCGAGGTAATACGCAAAAAAAGCTACTGAAAGATTTTTAATCTACACACCATTTTGCGTCTTCCTACAGGTATTTTCTATGCCAATGGGGTAAAGGCCAATGTGCTTTTCTTCCAAAAAGGTACCCCCACCAAAGAAGTGTGGTATTATGACTACCGCACTGGTGTTAAGCCACATTAGCAACCAATCCTATTAAGCGTAGCGACTTAGATGATTTTTGTCAGCTGTTACAACGCTATTGGAGCAGGACGTATTGGCCAACGTAGCGAAACCCTATCACTCCTGAGACCAACCCCAATGGGCGTTGGCGTAAGTTTACTGTAGAAGAGCTTTTAGCTCGTGATAAAACCAGCCCTCGATATCAGTTGGATACGCGAAGAAGACGAGGACGCCAACCGCCCCCTCACAGAGCTAATGGCAGAACTCAAAGAACGTAGTGAGCGCATTGTAAACTCAGTCAGTCAGCTGCAGGAGTTATTAACGAACATCAATGAAGCAACAGAATGAATACCAAACAATTAAAGCAAAAAGATACTATCGCTTGCCATTAGTGGTAAGTTAGTACCTCAAGATCCCAGCGATGAGCCTGCAAGCGAACTTTTAAAAGCGTATCAAGGCAGAAAGAGAAAGCACTGTTGAAAAAGGGCGTAAGAAAAAAAGGCAACTACTGATACGTCTCATTATCAGCAGCAGCCACCTTTTGAACTGCCTAAGGGGTGGGTGTGGTGTAGTTAGGGGAGATATTTTATTTGAAAGCAGGAGAGGATATAACCTCTAAAGACATATCTGAAATTAAGAAAGAAGATTTTTATATATCCGTGCTATGGTGGGAATGGGATTAGAGGATATACAAAAACAATATAATAAAGAAGAGTATATTTTCTTTAATAGGAAGACAAGGTGCATTATGTGGAAATATAAATATTGGAAAAGGTAAGTTTTTGCAACGGAACATGCTGTGGTTGTAAATACATTCTCAGAAACAAATGTTAATTGGTGTTTTTATTTTTTCTTAAACAGTTGAATCTTAATCAGTATGCAACATCTACAGCTCAACCTGGTTTATCTGTTAATAATATTAACCAAATTTATATCCCCTCCCTCCGCTCAAAGAACAAGATCGGATAGCAAAACGAAATTGACAGACTCTTCACGCTTATAGAGCAACTAGAAGAAGACAAAGCCGCCTTACAGCAGCTGGTATCGCAGCTAAAAAGCAAAATACTAAGCCTTGCCATACGTGGGCAATTAGTGCCCCAAGACGCAAATGATGAGCCTGCTGAGGTGTTGTTAAAACAAATAAACCCTGAGTATAAAAAGTAGGGGTAATTTGCATTATAAGAACTTACCTAAGGGGTGGAGGTCATCCCTATTAAAATGGTATGCAAATTAAAACGATGAGAGAAGAAGAAAAATGTAGAATTACCTTATCTTGATGTTAAATATTTTTAGAGGGAAAGTAGCAAATACCACTAAAAAGGATGGTAAATTTATTCCAAAGAATACAACGCTTATTTTTAGTTGATGGGGAAAAACTCTGGAGAGATATTTTTACGCCTCCAGAGAAGGATATCAAGGCAGTACGATGAAGATACTTAAGATTGAGCCTATTGTTGATAGAATGTATATATTACATTTTATAAAATCATACCAGAAAGAATTAAAAGAAAATAAAGTGGGGTCAGCTATTCCCATCTTAATAAGAAGCTATTTGGTGAATTACAATTACCTTTTACCTCCTCTTGCTGAGCAACAGCGCATTGTAGAACAAGTTGAAAAACTTTTTAAACAATTAGATGAGATTCAAAAACGCCTTAGCTATTTAAGGCGTTTTTGAATGTTATCAATAATATTGAAAAGCTCTGTAATTTTCTCTGATATAAGCTGTTGCTCAGCAAGAGGTGGGAGGGGAATGATTAAGTCTGAAAATTTTCTTTTATTGATAATTGCTACTGTTGTTGCTGAAGCCGTTTTTTTCTTATTAACTTCTGGAAATAAGAGGAGCTTACAACATAGTAGAGGTACTCCATATCTATGTGCTCATTAGATAAAAATTGCGTTAATTTGTTGATTGCAAGATCCCTCTTTTTTATTATACCACATTTACCAAGAGAACCTATGCAAGTTACTAAAAAGTGTATTTTTAGACAATTTACGCGCAAGTTCATATCCTTGTTTAGAAAGTTTATCCTGAGCATCAAAAATATTTATACCTACCTCTAAATCAGAAGGTTTATAAAAGGGTAATCATCACCATAATTACTATCGTTATCTTTTGATGGTGTGTTACCTGTAATGATTTCTCCTATATCTCTTAATTTACACCACACCCAGCTCTTTTGGTATTTCAAACGGCTGATAATGCAAATTACCACTACTTTTTATACGCAGGGTTTATTTGTTTTAACAGCTCTTCTGCGGGTGTGTCGTTAGCATCTTGTGGCACTAATTGCCCACGTATAGCAAGGCTTAATATCTTACTCTTAAGTTGGGTTACTAACTGCTGTAAAAGCGGTTTTGTCTTCTTCAAGTTGGTCAATTAAAAGCAAATAAACGATCTATTTCTTGGACTATCCGCTCTTGTTCTTTGAGGGGAGGGAGTGGAATAAAGGTTTCTACTATTTTTCTCTTTTTGAAATATTAGGGCTGCGCTCCACCTCCTCCTATCATTACAAAAATTTTTTTCTTGTGTGAAAGTAAAAATAAAATAGGTATTTTTGTGCTACTATATTCTCATATTCGGTGCAGGCACAACAAGCCTGATTTTGTTGCAGATTCAAAGGTAAGTATTCCACTTTACCTATGGTTGCTCCATACATAGCAATAAGTATACTCCCTTTGGGGTTTAGCTTTATAGAAGTTTCTTCTAATGCTTTTTCAGTAATGTATTCAGATACTTCATAAATATAATCGTCTGTCAAATCTCCTGTTTTTAACCAAGGTATATTGCCACCATAATAATCTTTTTCTGCCTCTACTTTGGTGTTATTCCTGCTCGCCATTTCCCTATCTCCCCTAACTTACACCACACCCACCCCTTAGGCAGTTCAAAAGGTGGCTGCTGCTGATAATGAGACGTATCAACAGCATTCCTATTTTCCTACTTTTCTTTTTTCTAACTCCCTAATTTCCTATCTTGTATCTTATTTTTAAAAATTATTAAAAATGTTAGATTTATTTAGGAAATTCCTGCAAGGGCAGGAGCTGTCTGAGAGTACATTAAGATCGTATCTTTATGCAGTACAGTATTTTTAACGAACATTACAAGGGGTTAAATCAAAAGAACCTTTTAGCGTACAAGGGTTATTTAGTGGAACATTTTTAAGCTACTAAAACGGTCAACTTACGATTGCAAGCCCTCAACAAGTATTTGGAGTTTCAGGGAAAGGAGACTTTAAAACTCAAATTCGTAAAAGTACAGCAAAAACTTCTTGGAAAATGTCATTTCCAATGCTGATTACAAGTTTCTAAAAAAACACAATTAAAAGCTGATGGACACACCTATTGGCATTTTTGTGGTATGGTTTTTAGCGGCTACAGGGGCGCGGGTGAGTGAGTTGTTGCAGCTCAAAAAGTAGAGCACGTGATTGCGGGGCATCTGGATCTGTATAGCAAGGGGGCAAACTGCGGCGGCTATATATCCCTGTAACTTTGCAAACAGAGGCTAAGGTGTGGCTTAGTGAGTGTGGGCTGCAGTTCTGGTTATCTCTTTCTCAATCGCTTTGGCAAACGCATTAGTCCTCGTGGGATTACCCATCAACTCAAAGCACTTTGCTAAAAAATATGGTATACCCACAGAGGTAGTTTACCCTCATTCTTTCAGACATAGATTTGCCAAAAACTTTTTAGAGCACCTGAGTGATATAGCCCTTCTTGCTGATCTTATGGGGCACGAAAAGTATTGAAACCACGCGAATTTACCTACGACGCACAGCAACTGAGCAACGTCAAATAGTAGATGAAGTGATTATTTGGTAAGTTTGTAGAGGCTATCCAAGAAAGTACTAAGGTGTATGATTATTCTCTTAAAAAGAAAATATGTAATTCTTTTGATGGTTAAATGTTTGCAAAAAGGCAGTAGGCTTGCCACAAGGCTAGCCTACTGTGATCTTCTTAAGCCTTATTACCCATACCTCACTAATCCGTAACAATTACCTTAATCAATTTCTCAATATTTTCTGTCAGTTCTCTTAGGTAGTTGAGTTGTTCGGTGTAGAAGAGCATCTCTTGGGGGCGGATGGTGGCTAAGGGATTGTCTGTGGCAGGGGTTTTTGTCCTGCTGGGCAAATAGTTCTAGGGTGGTCTGGCGTATTTCTTGGAATACCTTTGAGGGTCAAAGGGGCGTATCTCCTCATCGAGCTTGCCGTCCAAGAGGGCTACACAGTGCTGGAGCTTATGCTGTATCTCCTCAATGGCGCGAACAAAGAGGTCACGGATAATAGGGGAGGGGTGCTCACTGAGCTGGGTGCTAAGGGTCGCTACACAGGAGAGGAAGTCCTGCTGGAGTACTTGTATCTCATTGCGCTGGGTATAGTTCTTTTGCTTTGACTTAGGCTCTTGGAGCATACGCTGCAAACCTGCATTTAGGTTGGCCAAGGCCAAGAAAGCCTTCTTGCGAGCTACCTTGTACTCGGTGGTGATTTCGGGTTTGTCTGCCCGCTTGATCAGTTCATTGGTATAGCCCAAATTGGCTCTTAAGCTCTTTACTATCAGTAGGTTGTAGTTCTTGTGCTCCCATGAGGGGAAGAGCAAGTAGTTGGCACTTACCGAAAGTACAAAGGCGATTAGGGTATCCACCACTCGGTATTGTACTACGCTCATCGCATCAGGGACGAAAAGAGCATAAGCCAAGACAATGTATAGGGTAAGGAAAAATAGCACTCATGCTAAAGTTCTCCTGCAATAGTCCGTAGCCAAAAGGCATACTCATAAGAATCGCTGCCCCATAGATATATTTATAGACTTCATAGTCCAAGTGTAGTACAAATTGGCATACATATACCAAGACAAAAGCAAATCCTGCCCCGATAAGCGTTCCCAAAGCCCTATCCTTGGAGCGCTTGAGAGTAAGGCCATACCCAGGGCGCATGATCACATATACAGTAAAAGAGAATCCAATGAGGGTTCTGTACTTCAAAGGCACTCCCTATCAGGTAACCAATGACGGTAACAATGGCAAGGCGAAGGGCATGCCGGAAGAAGGAGGACTGGAAAGAAAAGTGGTCAGCCAAGCGCTTGATAGAGTAGTTGTCCACGCTGACAAAGCGGCGGAAACTCTTCTCGTCGCGGAAACTCACCTCTTGGGTATAGTAATTGTTGAATATCTGTTGTACGTTGTAGATATTCTGTGTTTGCTTGCTTAGATAAAGGTACATTTTCTCCAAAAGCATCTGTTCCTCAGAGAAAGAACCTTCCTGACTGATACTGATATAGGTCTGCTTGAACTCCAATTGCTTTTCTAATAGACTTTTGAGGCTAATGTCATAGGTGCCTTTTTCTTTTCCCCCAATGTACTCAGCCATTTTGAGGAGTATTTGGGATAGTTCCTCTAAGAAATGGGTGTATTGATCCAAGAAACCCTGCATTTTTAGTAGCGTATTTGTCTACTTTTTCATAAGGAATCGGGTTGGCAATGGCCAGTTCGAAGATGTCCACCATCTCGATAAAGATAAGGAACTGTCGTTGTAGATAGTTCGTTTTGCCTGACTTGGAGCGAGAGTCCAAGAGGACAGCGCGTAGTTTCTCGTATTCTTCATTGAGGGAGGACTGCAAAGAGAGGAGCAGCTGCTTGTTGGCGGTGCGGTGTTCGGTGTCTCGGATTAGTAGGGCGCGTATCTGTAAGTACTTGGCGGTAAGGGTCATGCATTTTGCCAAGAGCTGTTCGCTGTATTGGCGTGGGCGTATCCACATCAGTACACGTACTAAGAAGATATACCAAGCCCCTGCCATGAATATATACAAGGCATTGTATAGGATATCGATGCCCTTTTGTGGGCGTACCAAGGCCAAGGTAAGGGTGAAAATTCCGCAATGGAGACCATGGCCGCACGCGCTCCATAGAGCGAGATATAAGCATAACCAAAGGTGAGCAAAGCCATTAGGGCGAGGAGCTGCCAGAGGTGTCCGTAAGCATAAGTAAAATTGACCGTTACGGAACTGATAGCTACGAAAAGAGTCGCAATGACAATCCCTCCCAAGTGGTGCTTGCGGTTGCCAGGGATGTCACTGGGGGCAATCATAATGATTGTAGTGGCTGCTGTAAGTCCCGCCGAGACATTGCCAAAGATCCACCCCGCTATGGCGCAGGAGAGGATCGCAAAAGGACTTAAGATGCCAACAACAAAGGCATAACTCTTGAGAAATTCGGAAAAATCAAGTCGTTTCATCTGTGGTATCAGTTCTAAGTGCAAAAGTACAACATCTTGAGCAAAGATAAAAATATTTTTTATTTACCCGACCTTATGGGCGCATTTCTTGTAGCTCGTATCGGCAATAAGAAGAAAATACAATGTATTCTCTCTGTGGAATGGATAAGTTTTTTCTTGCTATGTATATTTATAATAAATTGTATATCAACAAATTAAAATATTTATTTAAAAATAATTAAAAATAATGTTTGTTTATTTGGAAAAAGTTATATCTTTGCACTGTTGTTGTTTTGGATGTAAAAATCCGTCTGTAAGGAATGTTTTTAGTATTTCATTTCCATTACGTGTTCTAATGAGTAAGTTCTTTTTTAGTGTTTTTATATCAGTTGTTTTAACCTCATTAGAAACCCAGTTAGTTTTAAGTAGAAATCCTCACCATAGCATGGTGAGGATTTTTTGTGATTATAGATCTTTGCTCACTGTTTACTCCTTGCAGATGATAGGCAAAGCATATTGTATCAATTTTTCTACGGCTTTACCTGGATCAGCGCTGAAGGTACCGGCAGGTCGGTTGGCGATGATAGCATTCATCGAAAGCGCTTGATGACCTAAGAGCTTGCTCAGTCCATAGATAGCGGCGGTCTCCATCTCCATATTGGTTACTTTGTAGCCATTGAAAGCATAGGATTCCAATTTTTTCGTTGAGATGTTCGTCCTGAGGATCAAGCGAAGTCTGCGTCCCTGAGGTCCATAGAATCCGGGTGCGGTAGCGGTGATACCCTTGAATACCTCAGGGGAGGAGAGCTTTTCGAGGAGGGCTTCCGACCCTTGTACGATACAGGGGTGTCCCTTGTCCATATACCATTGGGTATGAGCGATAAAAGGCATCCTCCATAGCTTTCTCACGTACCTTAGGGCTATCCTTGTAGGAGTGTAGGAGGTTGTCCATGCCCAAGCCATAGGCAGAGGTACAATGCTATCGACAGGAATATCGGCTTGTAAGCTACCGGAGGTACCTAAGCGAACGAATGTCAAGGGAGTGTGTTCTTCCTTGGGTACTCTTCGCTCTAAGTCAATGTTGAAAAGAGCATCTAATTCATTCAGGACACTGTCAATGTTATCAGGGCCTATTCAGTGGAAATTACCGAAACACGCTTGCCCTGATAGTAGCCTGTGTGAGTGACAAATTCTCGCTTGTGTGCGGTGAATTCTACTTTGTCAAAAATGAGCGCTGACCACGGGTACGCGCTGAGGATCTCCTACAAGAATAATAGTAGGAGCGATGTTCTCTTTCTGTATATTGAGGGTGGTAGATACGCCCCTCCCCAGAGAGAATAAGTTCAGAATTTTTGTATTTTTCATTTTCTAAGAATTATAGGTTTTTTTAGCTCTTTGTTAGTAGAACCTAAAGGCTGATTTTTGCAAAGATACGAATTTAAGAGGAATAACCAAATAAAATCAGTGAACAGTGAACGGTGAACAGTGAACAGAGAGCGGTGAACAGAGAGCGGTGAACAGAGAACAGCTATTGTATATTTCTCTTGCCATTGGCAGAAAAAGAAACGATAAAGGCATCGGTGAATCCCTTTTTCTTAGCGATTTGTAAGAGTTCGTCTATTTTTAAGATCTGTTTCCTTACCATAATAGTAGCGGAAGGCGTTGCCTACTTTTTTCCTTGAGGATTGGGCTGAGTCCCTTGAAGTTGGAAGGCGTAGCAGCCAAGTCCTTGTTGCTGGTGGCTATCTGTACCCTATAGATAAGATCATTGGAGGCATTCTCAGGGCTGAGTTGGTTTCTGTTCTTGAGCCAATAGCGGTAGTTCTTGATAGCCTTGGCAATGGCCTCAGCTACTTGTTTCTGTCCTTGAGCAGAGTATAGGTAATCACGCTCTTCAGCATTGCTTAAAAAGCCTGTTTCTATCAGTACCGAGGGCATATAGGTCTGGTGTAGGGACAATGAATCCTGCTTGCTTGACTCCGCGATCGCGGTGTACAGGATTCTCGGCCAAGGAGGATTGTATGCGCTTGGCCGCTTTGTATGCTTTGTTCGAGGAATTCCTCCTGCATAATGGAAAGGCCTATGAAGGATTCAGGCGAGTTGATATCGTACCCTGCATAGCGCTCCTTATAGTCCTTTTCCAAGTAGATTACCTGGTTCTCCCCCTTGGCTACTTCAAAGTTCAGGTCATTGGCATGTAGTCCCAATATAGGACTCCGACCCATGGGCATCCTTGCTGGGAGAGGAGTTGCAGTGAATGGAGATGAACAAGTCAGCCTTGGCCTTATTGGCAATAGCTCCACGCTCATAGAGCTCAATGAAACGGTCATCCTTACGTGTGTAGGTAACCTTGAATAAAGGATCTTTCTCCAGTTCCTTTCCTACCAATAGGGTGATATTCAGGGCTATCTCTTTTTCAAATATATTCTTATGTACCTTTCCAGGGTCTTTTCCTCCATGCCCCGCATCTAAAACCACCTTGAAACGCTCGGTCTGAGCAGAGACAGAGAGAGAAAAAGTAAAAATATAATAAAAATATTTCATCAATTCTAAAAAATTTCTTTAAAAACATTCACAAACTTCGTTTATCGCTTTTAGGATACAAAAAAATATCCGTAAGTTTGACCTCTGAAAATAAAGAGTTTACCTATTGCTTAAATCTTTGATTTTCAAAATGCAAAGGTAAAAATGTTGAACTATTACATAGGCTTGCTTATATTTTTGCATATTTACAAAAATATACCATTCTCATAGGGGTTATCGTCTGTTTTGTAGGACTTTCGGCTCAGCGACCGCGGGAGCTCAAAGTTCCACAACGTGAGCGTATAGAGGCTTTTTCTGAAGGATACACTTGTCAAGGGCAAAGATTCCCTAAAGAGCGCTTCATCTCGTGCCAAGGGGAAAGACCTTCTTTCCAAGAGTAAAGATACTCTTTGGTAAGGGCAAAGATACCTTAGCACAGGTCAAGGATTCCCTACCTAAGAAACCCGCTATGCTTACCGATGTGGTGCGCTATCATGCCAAGGATTGTGTGGTGATCAGCAAGCCCTTGAGCAAAATTACCCTCTATGACCAGACACAGATTACCCTATGAGGATACTGACCTGAAGGCAGGGATTAGTGTAATTGATTACCAAAAGAGAGAAGCCTATGCAGGGCGTATCAAGGATAGTGTGGGGGAGCTGGTACAAGCGCCTGTCTTCAAGCAAGCACAGCAGCTGATAGAGCCTGATTCGATTCGTTTTAACTATGTGACCAAGAAGGCAATCATCCGCAATGCCTATACTGTACAGGACGAGAATAAGATACGTGCCCAGATTATCAAAAAAGAGAATGACTCCACATACTTCTTCAAGGAGGGGATGATTACCACCGCGGAAGACCTTTCGGATCCAGATTACTATATCCGCCTGCGCAAAGCAAAGTTTGTTCCTAAGAAGAAAATCGTTGCGGGCTTTAGCAATATGTATATCTCGGACGTACCTACGCCCATAGCATTGCCTTTTGCCTACTATCCTATGGTGGATTCTCGTACCTCAGGGCTGTTGTTTCCTACTTTTGGACAGGTCAATGACAGGGGGTACTACTTGCAGAATGGAGGGTATTACTTTGTTATCTCTGATTATTTTTGATCTGGCACTTACTGGGGATTACTATACCAATGGGAGTTACGGATTGCGTGGCGCCTCTACCTATCGCAAGCGCTATAAATATTCGGGCAATTTCGGGGTACGCTACGAGAACCTGATCTATAGCCAAAGGGATTTCCTGATTATAGCCGCAACTCTATCTACAACATACAGTGGTCACACTCTCAGGATAGCAAGGCCAGCCCACTCTCTACTTTCTCCGCTTCGGTGAACTTGGGGAGCTCGACCCTATTACCGTAATTCCCTATAACCAACAGAACTCGGCTAACTTTCTGAACAACACCTTGTCCTCGTCCATCTCATACTCACGTACATTCCCTTCGTATCCTTCTGTGAATCTCTCGCTTACAGCATCTCACTCACAGAACACCAATACCCAGAGTATCCAGATGACCCTACCGGCGATGCGGGTGAGCATGGAGCGTATCTATCCATTTGCTAAGGAAGGAACACCTAAGAAGGGATGATAAAGAATATCAACTTCAACTATAGCTTACAGGGAGATAATAGGTACGACACCTCTGATAGAGACTTTTCTCTAAGAAAAATGTTTGATAAAGGGGCAAACAGGGTTCCGTCATAGCATTCCAATCTCGACTAACTTTAAGATTCTCAAGTTTGTCAGTATGTCCTTGAATACTTCCTTGGATGAAGTGTGGCAGTTCAAGACGGTTAAGTATCACGACTATGATGAGCTTACCGGCAAGGTGCGCAAGGATACCATCAATGGCTTCTCTCGCTATATGACCTATAACTTTGGGACGAGCTTAGGGACAACCATCTATGGGACTTTCAATTTTGGCAAGGATAAGAAAATACAGGCTATACGCCATGTGATGCGCCCTTCGGTGAGTTATGGATATACACCTTCGTTTGACAATTATTACAACTATTATATAGCCGATGCTTTTGGCACCAAGCGTGATTATAGCCGTTTTGAGGGAGGGCTCTATGGGGCTCCAGGGCGCAATGAGTCCAGCTCGATGAGCTTCTCACTGAGCAATACTTTCGAGGCAAAGATACGTAATCGTGAGCAGGATTCTATAGATGGCAAGCCAAAGAAGGTGATGCTGCTCAATAGTCTGAACTTCTCTTCAGGCTATGACTTAGTGACTAAGCGTTTTTCTCCGCTGAATATGACAGGCGGTACCCAGTTCTTCGACAATAAGCTCGGGCTGAACTTTGGTGCAACCATGAACCCCTATGCTATCGATGCCAATGGGGTACAGATGGAGAAGTTCAATATCAATAACGGGGGAAGTCTCTTTAGGCTTACCAATGCGAATATGACGCTGAATTATTCTTTCTCAGTAAAAACTTTTTAAGAAAGGAAAAATACGGACAATACCCAGTCGGGAGGTCGTTCGGATGATCTTTTCGGTTCGGCGATGAATACTGATCTGAGTAAACCTATGAAGGAAGATGACCCCAACGACAAGGAGAAGGAGGAGAAACAACGCCTTTACTATGCTTCTATGCCATGGGATATCACCTTGGCGTACTCGCTTTCGTATTCGAACACCAACCGAAATCCTATGATTTCTGACTAATTCGCTGATGGTATCGGGGAATATAGACCTCACCCCGAAGATGCGGGTAGGGCGTCCTCTGGATATGATTTCAAGGAGAAAGGGTAACTTATACCCAGTTGCGTTTTTGAGCGAGATCTGAACAGCTTTTAGGATGTCCTTTAGCATTTTCGCCCTTTGGAGATCGTAACTCTTGGTACTTCTTCATAGGAATTAAGGCATCTATGCTTTCCGACCCTCAAGTGGGAAAAGAACAAGTCCCCTGATAGAGTACTTAATTAATGAACAATGAACAATGAACAATGATTAATAATTGATAATTGATAATTGATATAACCCTCTACAAAAATCTATAATACTTATAAAATATGAAAAAGAGTCATTCTTTCTTCTAAGGCTCCTGCACCTATAGGGCCTTACAGCCCATGCCATAGAGGCAAAATGGCACTCTGTATGTATCTGGACAGATTCCTATCAACCCCTGCCACAGGCGAGGTGGTGGCTGGAGGCATAGAGCCACAGACACAACAGGTGATGAAAAACATTAAAGCTATTCTGGAAGAAGCGGGGGATAGCTTTTGACCAAGTAGTGAAGACAACCATCCTCTTGGACGATTTGGCCAACTTCAATACGGTCAATACACTCTATGGGGAGTACTTCCCTGGAGAAGGCGCTCCTGCTCGTGAGACTTACCAAGTGGCTAAGCTCCCTAAAGGAGTGGCTGTGGAAATCTCATGCATAGCAGTGAAATAATGATCAATGATTAATGTTTAATGATCAATGTTTAATGATTAATCATTAAACATTGATCATTATTTAAATAGTTCCTTTGCATCAATGGCTTGTCGCTGTTTTTCGGTAGCATACTGCCATTGGTATTTGGTAAATCCAAAAAGTCCAGAAATGATATTGGAGGGAAGGTAACAATAGCATCATTATAGTCGGTGATGGAGGCACTCAGATAGCGCCTACCCGCCGAGATTTTGTTCTTCACAGTCTGAAAAAGCACGTTGCAACTGTATGAACTGGGTATTAGCCTTTGAGTTCGGGATATTCTTCAGCACGTGCCATGAAATTCATCAGTACCTTTTTGCCCTGCTCGGGTTGCAGATACGGATTTTGCTTCTCTGTAACAGTAGGAGAGCGCAATTCTGTAATCTGAGTAAGTGTTTCCTGCTCATACTGCATATACTCCTTGGTAGTAGCAATAAGGTTCGGAATAAGGTCTGCCCGCAGGATAAAGAGAGAATCCAACGAAGAGATAGCATTCTGTATCTGGTTACGACGCGTAGAAAGCCTATTGAAGGCCATCACTACATATAGGACTACAACTACTCCTATACCACATAAAATGTAAGTTACCATAATGAATTTTTAAGTTTTAAGTCTTGAGTTGTCAGTTGTCAGGAACAGACTGCTGTTCACTGCTCGCTGAGTTTCAGTGTATCTATCATTTGTAATTGCTCGACAAGCTCCTCGTATACCCTCGGTAACTAAGTTGAGGTCTATCTTCTGGAAGAGGGCTCCCATGGGGCTATCTACTGAGTTCAGTACATTGCCACGGTTGGTAGCGATCACAATATTGTCCGTATTGATAGCGATATATACTTGTCCTTTGTAGCGCTCATTGAGCTTCTTCAAGCGCTCCATAAAGGCCGAGGGAAAGTACATAGCGGGCAGTGACTTGGTCGTCGCAATATACCTCGAACATCTTTTTGGAATTCAGGGTCTTCCAAGCGAATACGTTCGCCCCCTGTGTTGAGGTACAAGGAGATATCATTATCATTGAGTGTGCCAAAGAAACTCTTGACAGGATGTATCACGATAGGGTGAGGGAAACTCTTAGGGCGAACGTGCCACAAAGTAATTTCCATAAAAAGCGATATCATCGGGCTCTTTTTCTAGGCGGATGGTAGGGCGATAAGTGAGTGTGAGGTTACAGGACTGGAAAGGGATGCCTTTGTAGCGCCCTATGATCTGGTCGCTCCCAGTAAAGGTCATAGCGTTCTTGGCGGAAAAGGAAAGAAGCCAAAAGATCCCCTATGCCTATATGCCCTTTTCTATATACTGGAAATCAGGGCTGATGTAGCGCACTATACGGCTGAAAATCTTTGTCTTGAGCTGGGTGTAATCCTCTGTGCCTGCCAATTTCTTTTTGGCATGTTGCATAGAAAGGAAACTGTATAAAAAGCCAAAAAAACAGCGAAGCCAATGATGAAATACAGTACACTTGTCTGAGAGGAGAAATTGATCACTCCTGTAAAGACTAAGATCATCATCACCACTACAAAAGCTATAGCGATGATCGTCTGCCCTTGAACATACTTTGGTTGGTACTACGAGCCTTTTTCCATAGAGGCGAGGGTGGGGAACTAATTCCTTCTGGGCGAAGGAGCGGAACTCTGAAACAGGTTTTAGGGAGATAGGAGCCTTATCAACCTCACTTTTCTCAGCAGCCTTGTCAAATAGGGAGTTGGCCTGTGGCTTGTTATAGAGCTCGTACATTACTTCCTTGTAAGCTCCCTCATCGGCTCCTGTAAGTACGCGCTTGATCTCAGCCGAACCGGCACGGTAATGAACGGGTAGCAGGTAGTTCTTGTTCTTGATCGTTACCCCAAGGTAGGAGATAGGGATCCATATGGATACGAGAGCGCTTGCCAAAAAGGAATTACGGTGAGGTAGTGGTCTGTCTCACTTGTGATACGGCATTCTTCTCCTTGGCCAATTAAGGAGAAAGCTTCTTCCACTTGTTCCCTGCGCTTGAAGACTTTCCATACCCGCACAAGAGGGTAGCCTATGGTCAGGAGCAAGGCCAAGGGCAGTACGAACTTTACATAGGTAGGTACATTGGTAACCTGTTGGGATAGGGATAGGGAAGAGGTACTTTTACCCTAAGAAAATTCCTATAAGGACGAGTACTACTACAATAATCAGGTTTCTCAGGGTGATACGCTTTTCTCGCCCTGCCTCATAGAGGACAGATGCTTTAGCTTCGGATAGGGTCATAAAATAATGATTAATGAATTAATGACGAATGATTAATTTTTATATGGAAAGGATTTCAACCACTAAGTCAGGAACTCCTACATAGCCTTTTGCTGTCTATTTTTCAAAATCACAGACCACACACAAGTCAGGTTGTACGACTGTATATACTTAGCTTTCCCTCTTCTGTGGAAAGTGTACATCTCAAGAAATCTTTCCCTTGAGCAGCTCCACACTCCTTTATCTTCCAGACTAAGTAATCGGCATAGGAGTAAATCCCATTGACAAAGGTCTAACTGATTTAAAGAGGTGATTTCCATAGAAAGTTAATTGTTTTCCGTCGCAAATGTACAAAAATTAAAACAAATGACAAATAACAAGTAAAAATACTTTTTATAGAATTTGTTACTTGTTATTTGTCACTATTTTAGTATCCATCAATGGCTCTAATAATCGTCATAGTCAGCTCCAGAGACGATTTTTACAGGAGTAACCCCTCTGAAATCCGATGGGGGAAAAATACTTCATCAAAAGGATATAGAAAGTCTTGTTGTCCTTGTCCTCCCAAGAAAACATCTGTAAGGGTTGGTTATTCTTGGAGGGTAGGTTCGCCAACTCTTGGTAGTTGCCTTGTTCTAAAAAGGCGTGCCAACTCCTCCACGGTGGTATGGCCAGAATCAAATTTTTTTATGTCCTTTTTGTTTGATTTTTCGTTTTTGGTTTGGATATTATAGTAATCATAGGCCATATAGAATCCTAAACCAGTGAATACCAGTCCTATGGCAGCAGTGAAACAATCTTATATACTACCACTCACTAACTTCATATTGTCCGTCAGGGGTAGGTGTTACATGGAATTGGTAATGAAGCTGTTTTAAACTTTTTCCTATAATAAAGTAAAAGTTCCCTGAAAATTAGTAATTTTGTGTTTGAGAAAAAAACACTAAAATTCAGGAACTTTTGGGCAAAGATACAATAAATAAATGGATTATTCCCTTTTTAAGTGTAGGAAAAAGAGGATTTAAAAGTAATTTTGATTTAGCTTCAATATTTATTGATTCTCAAGAGATTAAAAACAGGGGTACAATGGAGAGAACTTCCAATTGAGGTCTATTTTGAAAAAGGAGAATCTACAGGCTATCAAGCAAGAAAAAAATCTGTAACCACAAATAGTATTTTTTTGTGTGATAATAAAGGGCAAATGATAGCAATGGGGGAGTCCTAAAGCTGGAAATCACAATGACTTATATGAAATAGAAGAAGTACTAAAAAGAAATCTTAGCTTTTTTTAGAAGAAGTAGGAATAGAATACAAAAGGACTGTTTCTCAATGCTGATGCAGGAATTGATAGCAAATCTCTTTAGAACTTGTTTAGGAAGCAAAAGAAATTATAACGAACATCAAACCTAATCCCCGAAATGGAGAGCAACCAGATGTTTATTTTTGATGAAGAATTGTACAAAAAAATAGGTTTAAGATTGAACAAGCAAATGGTCGGCTTGACGGATATAAAGGTTTGATAATGAGATACTGAGTATCTTGATGTAACTTGGATTGGAATGCTTTTATTAGGGTTTATATCCAAGTTCCTCAAAAGAGTTTAAATACGTTTTCTAGGTAATAAGGCTTTTAAGAAGCTGAACCAAAATCATCTTTTGAAAAATAAACGCTGCAGGGACTTTTTCGTTGAGAAGGAGTTCCTGCATTGCTTTTGGTAAAGCTATTGGTTCCCACGATGTAATACTCACAATCGGTGAGGTGTGGAGATGCTCCTTTAAGAAAGCAGCGTTGAGGCGCTTTTTGGGTGGCGGTGAACACGGGCAGATAACTATAGTTAGCCAAAGTGCTGTGTTGTAAATCGCTGTGAAAAGCGGCTGAGGTTTCGGTTTTATTGGAGTAAAACACTACTACTTCACCTGCAAATTGCTGTTGTGCTAAGGGTTTTGAGCATCGGGAGTACAGGGGGTAATGCCAATGCCTGAGGCGAGGAACACGATGCGCTTATTTTCTCCTTTAAGAGTGAAATTACCCATAGGGGCGAATATCGTAGCTGTATCACCTATTGCCATTTCGGCAACACTTTTTCTTAAAAACTGCTATCGCTGAAGCGCATTGCGAATTGCAAAAGTGTCATCTTTTAGGATGAGAGACCATTGAAAGCGGACGCAAAAGGTATATCCAATGCAGTATAACGAGGGTTATCGAGGCGCAAAACAGCATACTGCCCTGCTTTTATATTCTAAATCTTTAGGGTTTTTTCAAAAGTGAGCAAGATAGTATTATCGGCAATGAGGTCTTTGGCTAAGAGTTTTACACAGCGTTCATCGGTGAGCATTGAGGGTACGTAGTTGCGCCATTTCACTTGGGTTTTCATCTTGTTTTGCCGTCATAAAACCGCTGTAAATCGCCCCTGAATACCCCCCACCTGAAGGCGCCCAAGCTGAGGCAAAGTATAAGTTTTTTCAGTGGTGAAGTGGTGAGCTTATCGCGTTTAGGATAAGTTTGTTTCACCGATTGCACATAACCATAGGGCGTACCCTGTGGGTTTAAAGTGTATTTTTTATGGTTTTGGCAGTCGCTACCCATAATACTCCAAATACTCAAGAATAGTGGGAAATTCGGCTTCTAAACGCGCTAAAAACAACTGCGCGACCTTTTCCTTCTTCTGCTGATATTCCGCTTCACTGAGTCCTTCCCATTCTTTGAGGTAATCAATAGCGCAAATTACTCCTACCGTCTTTCCCTCAGGAGCTAACTGGGCATCTACTACCCCGTAATTCACAAAAAGTAAATGATTTTTTTGAGCCCAATCACCTTGCGAGTCGGCTTTTTACATCTTTCAGTTTATAGTCTTTTTGACCTTGAATGATGGTAGAATAGTGGGTTACGCCGAGTTTTTTCAAATCGGTATTGAAACCCAAATAAATGGTGAGCAAGGAACAGGCGAGTTCTAAAGGCGCTACCTTTTGCGCTAATTTAGAGCGATAAGGCTCGGGGAGCATCTGGGCGACTATAGGTTGGGCAGCATTGGCGACCACACTATCGGCATAGAGCGATTTTTTTAGCTGCCGCACTGTTGAATGTATCGCGATAGCTCACCCCCACCGCTTGGTTGTTTTTCCACCAAAATCTCTTCACAAACTTACCCGTAAGCACTTGTCCGCCACGTTTTTCGATAAATCGTACCAAGTAGTTAGAGAGCGACTGTGACCCCCTTTACGAAGTTGCCTCCTCCTTTTTAAATAGCTACCTTGCGCCATCAGGAAGTACATCAGCGAGAGGTTATAAGGGTCATCAGTATAATAACCCAAATTAGCCGTGAGTACGTTTTTTTGAGTGCTTCATCTTTTGATATTTGCATCCAGCCAATCACCTATGTTCATTGTAGAAGTTTTGATGATCGTGGGAATCAAGAAAGGCATCAGCGGGTAGAGCAATATATTGAGCCATTTGCTACGGGAGAGTCGGCGCATTTCGGCGTAAAAGCTTATCGATAAGTTTAAAAAAAGCGTTCGATTTCGGCTTTTGCTATCGGGAAAAATCGGCAATGAGTTTTTGCTTTGGCTTCTGCCCCGTGATGCAGGGTACACTGGAAGTTTTGCTTCTTCAAATGGTAGAATTCGGGTACTTTTAGAAATTCTACTTCCTCAAACACCCCTAAAAGTTCTAAGATAGGACGTTTAGGGTCAGTTTCGTGGAGTCCGTCGATTTCGTGCAAACCTACTTCCATTAGGTAATCTTTACGTTTGAAAGCGGTAGCACAACCACCTGCGATATAGTGTTGTTCGAGCACAATTACTTTCTTGCCCCAGAGTGCCAAAGTAGCTCCAGCGATGAGTCCGCCCAAGCCACTACCTATAATAATACTGTTGTAATTTTTCATCTTTGAGAAATAATTATTAATTTTGGGGCAAAAATTACAGCGGTTGCACAAGTGTGGCAATACGCAAAAAAATAACCATTTTTAATTGACGATGAGTACCTCAGCTTCTATGAAAATCTTAGCACAGAAGTATATCCCTTATGCCGAAATGCTAGCAAAATAGGGAATAATGCCGTTTTTATAGTAGATAAAGACGAGCACTATTATTTTATTTCTGATAAGTTTAAACTCTTTGGTTATGACGATATTCCTCAAAACGACAGCAGTGAAATACAAGATTATCCGCTAAAACGACGCATTCACCCTGATGATTTAGCGATGAAAGAGCTCATAGATGAGAAGATTTGCGAGTTTCTTTTCCTCCTTACCTATAGAAGAACAAGTGCAGTACAAATACATTTACAACTATCGCGGAATGGCAAGCGATGGCACTTATGGGCGCGTGACTAACGAGGTGCAACGCTTAGAAGTTACTGACGATAATTACCTCGCCTTAGGCATTATAGAAATTGCGCCCGACCAATCTGAGAATTTGCCGGTAAGGGTGCAAATAAAACATTGTATCACAGGAGAGATTATCCCTATAAAAATAGAAGAAGAGGACGCTTTTGCGCTTACCCCACGGGAGAAGGAAATACTCTCACTTGCCTCTCAAGGTTTTTCGAGCAAAGAAATAGCTGAAAAAGCTCTTCATCAGCACTTACACAGTGAATAGACACCGACAAAATATACGGGAAAAGTTCAATGCCCGAAAGCCTTATAGAAGCGATTAACATCGCGAGGAGAAAAAGGGTTTTTGTAGGGGGCAGGTGTCAGGTATCAGGTATGAGGTGTTAGGGAGTAGATATAGAAGCTGTTTTAAACTTTTTAGAGAAGTAAAAGTTCCCAAAAATTAGTAATTTTGTGTTTGAGAAAAACACTAAAATTCAGGAACTTTAGGGCAAAGATACAATAAATAAAATGGATTATTCCCTTTTTAAGTGTAGGAAAAAGAGGATTTAAAAGTAATTTTGATTTAGCTTCAATATTTTTTTATTGATTCTCAAGAGATTAAAAAAAGGAGTGCAATGGAGAGAACTTCCAATTGAGAGCTATTTTGAAAAAGGAGAATCTACAGGTTATCAAGCAAGGGAAAAAAAGCTGTAACCACCAATAATATTTTTTTGTGTGATAATAAAGGGCAAAATGATAGCAATGGGAAGCCCTAAAGCTGGAAATCACAATGACTTATATGAAATAGAAGAAGTACTAAAAGAAATCTTAGCTTTTTAGAAGAAGCAGGAATAGAACACAAAGGACTGTTTCTCAATGCTGATGCAGGATTTGATAGCAAATCTCTTAGAGAGTTTTTAGAAAGCAAAGAAATTATAGCAAATATTAAAACCTAATCCCCTAAATGGAAAGCAACCAGATGTTTATTTTTGATGAAGAATTGTACAAAAATAGGTTTAAAATTGGATGAGCAAATGTTTGGCTTGACGGATATAAAGGTTTGATAATGAGATATGAGTATCTTGATGTAACTTGGATTGGAATGCTCTTATTAGGGTTTATATCCAAGTTCCTCAAATTTCTATTTTTGCTATCTTTGCAATATCAATTTTTCTCTCAAAAAAATGGTAAGAATCATCTTCCTACTTGCACTATTAGGCTCCTCTTGTCGTAGATTCAAAGGAGTAGAACCTTCCCCTGAAGACAAAAGTATTTCAGTCTCTCAGCTGAAAGACACCTCTGCAGCTATCGTCAATTTCCCCTTTCGCGAACGTGGAAGGGCTACTGAAGCGCTCAACGAATGGGTATTGGGGTTATCTGACAAGGTAGATACCTTTGTACTTGACCTACTACTTTTTCGGGGTGCGACTGCACTCGCTGGGTAGAGAACAAGACTTTCCAAAAAAAGCAAAGAAGAATGGTGAAAAACCTCAGCGGGGAAGATTTCCGTGGGGCTATTGAATTCAGCGATACACATTCCTATTATATTGAAGCCGCAAAAAGGTGCTATACGCATTCCTAATGATATAGAGGTAAATGGCAATACAGTCCGCTTTGTTGGTAGACTTTATTCCTATAACTGCCTCCCGAACGATGGAGAATTCACTGATCCCTTCCCTCCCCGAGGAAAGGTATTTCGTTATTATGAATATGAGGTAGTCCGCCCCTTCAAAATACGAGCTATTTATAACCCTCCTACAAAAAAATGACAGTGTGATTTACCTTACTTTTCCCTAAAAATATTCAGTAGCCGTATCAAAACAGCCTTTCTCCCCGATTGGAATGCTCTTATTAGGGTTTATATCCAAGTTCCTCAAAAAGTTTAAACACGTTTAGAGTATAAAAACAGTAAAAATAGTTCTGGGCATACGCCCGTACAAACGCTGTCCACTGCTCCTTACACGCTCCCAGAGAATCTGAGGGCAGTGTGCTCAAGGAATTGGTCTATCTTTTGAGTTATTTCTTCTAAAGAGGACTTAGTCATTAGCAGGTAGTTACTTGTCATTAGCTAAGTCCTGTGATCACACCTTCATCGTCTATATCCATACCTTCGGCAGCAGGGACACTCGGTAAGTCAGGCATACGCACCGTATCGCCTAAGATAGGGATGATAAAGCCTGCACCAGAGGCAAACTCGAACTCACGGACAGTTACTTCGAAGTCGGTCGGGCGCGCCAGTTTCTTCTCGTCATCGCTGAGCGACTTAGGGGTCTTGACCATACAGATAGGGAGCTTATCAAACCCTAATTTGTTGATTTGTTTGAGTTGGCTTAGCGCTGTTGCACTATAGTTCACTCCTTTAGCTCCATAGATGCGAGTGGCTACCGTTTTTTTATTTTTTTCCTCCACAGAAGCGGCATGGTCGTACAGAGGAGTAAAGTGGCTTTCCCCGCTCTCGGCTATAGTTACTACGGCACGGGCAAGCTCTTGGGTACCTGCACCTCCCTCGCTAAAGCCACGGCTGACAATGGCTTCCACCCCTCGCTCCCTTACAGAAGGCTTGGATATAGGCAATCTCTTCCTCACTATCATTGGGGAAGTGGTTGATAGCCACTACCGCTTTCAGTCCGAAGCATTGTATATTTTCTATATGTTTCTCTAGGTTGGCAATACCTTTTCTTCACACGATCCAAGGAAGGGGTATTGTATTCTTCCTTGGGAGCCCCTCCGTGGTGGCGTAGGGCACGTATAGTAGTGACAATAACTACCGCATCAGGGGCAAGTCCTGCCGATACACACTTGATGTTGAGGAACTTCTCGGCACCGAGGTCGGCCCCGAAGCCTGCTTCGGTAACCACATACTCGCCCTAAGGAAAGCCCCATTTTGGTAGCTACTACCGTATTGGTACCTTTAGGGCGATACTGGCAAAAAGGTCCTCCATGGAGGATGGCAGGGTTGTTCTCAAGGGTTTGTACCAGATTGGGCTTGATAGCTTCCTTGAGCAGCAATGCCATAGCACCTACGACCTTAAGATCACGTGCAAAAACAGGAGTGCCATCGTATTTTTTTCCTACGTAGATATTGCCTAAGCGGCGCTTGAGGTCGGAAAAGTTCTCCGCTAAGCAGAGGATAGCCATGATTTCGGAAGCAGGGGTGATATTGAACCCATCTTCTCTAGGAATCCCATGAGTAGTCCCGCCTAAGCCTACAATGATATGGCGTAGGGCGCGGTCGTTCATATCCATCACACGCTTCCAGACTACTGTACGTGGATCTATACCTAAGGAGTGTGTCTTGCTCTGTATATTATTGTCTATGACAGCCGCCAAGAGGTTATTGGCACGCTCGATAGCGGCAAAGTCGCCCGTGAAGTGTAGGTTAATATCCTCCATAGGTACCACTTGAGAATAATCATCCCCAGCGGCCCCTCCCTTAATACCGAAGACAGGGGCCTAAGGAAGGTTCCCGAAGAACAGCGATAGCCTTTTTGCCAATTTTTGTTCAGTCCTTCGGTAAGACCGATACTTACCGTAGTCTTGCCTTCTCCTGCAGGAGTAGGGGTAATGGCTGTAACCAAGATGAGCTTGTTTTTGGGCAATCTTCTTAGGGTCTATGAAGGACAAAGGTAGTTTGGCCTTGTACTTTCCATAAGGGTCTATATCGTCCTCAGTAATGTCTAATTTTTTAGCTATCTCTCTAATGGGTAGCATGTGGGCTTGTTGCGCTATGGCAAGGGTCGTAGGGAAACTCATTTTTGTGTCTATTAAAAGGGCAAATATACGAAATATAATTGTTAATTGTCAATAGTTAATTGTTAATTTCACGAATCAGGTTTTCACTTGTCAGTGGATATGGCATAGCTTATAGTCAGGTAGAAAAGCATTGTGATTTTTTTACCTTGCTATTCTTTACGATACAACAATACATGAAAATAGTTCGCTAATTACTAAAAAAAGATCATTAACCATTTGGTTAATCCAAATATTTAATATACCTTTGCTCCCTGAAATCAAACAACAATGAGTAACACTAAAGACACATCCACTGGAAGAACGTATCAAAGCTGCTGCTCGCAAGATCTTTCATCAGAAAGGCTATGCGGCCACTCGCACCCGCGATATTGCGGAAGAAGCGGGATCAACCATGCTATGGTTAATTATTATTTCCGTAGCAAGGAAAAGCTCTTTGGTATAGTGATGACAGAGACAATGGGGCAATTCTTTAAAGGTGTAGGTGTTATCCTCAATGATGAAAGTACCTCTTTAGAGAAGAAAATAGAGCAAGTAGTGGCTAACTATATCGATTTGCTCTTGGAAGAACCTGACCTACCGACCTTTATATTCAACGAGGTGCGTCCTAATCCGCAATTCTTTTGTAGAACAAAGTCCTATAAGAGAAGTACTTTACTAACTCGGCGCTCACCCGTCAATATGCTGAAGCTGTAGCCCGTGGAGAAATCAGCGAGCCTAACTTAATGCACGCTATTCTCAATGTCATTGGGTTGGTGATATTCCCTTTTGCTGCTAAGCCTATATTAAGTGCAATTACCAACCCTACCTGAGGAACAGTATAAAGCCCTAATGCTCCAGCGAAAAGAACAGATTCCCTCAATGGATCAAGGCGATGTTGTTTCTCCCTCAACCCCTCGCAAGAAAGGAGGGTAGGGAAAAAGTTCGCGTATAAGCGAAGGATGTAAGGCCATTTGTCCTCATAGGATAGTTTATATTTTTTTACCCATATATTAACCATTTGGTTAAACTCTTTGATTGATCATTAACCATTACTCATTAAAAAAATGCGATTATCTGTTTTACTCTTATTTTTCCCCATAGTAGCTTTTGCTCAAGAGGAAATCACCTTGGAAGATTGTTATCGCCTTGCTCGAGAGCACTACCCAATAGTACAGAAACTCGACTTAATAACCAAGAGTGAGGACTATACGTTGGCCAATGCCAACAAGGCTTACTTGCCACAAGTGAGTCTCTCAGCACAGGCTACTTACCAGTCCGAGACGATTGATTTTGCTCAGTCTCTTGGGCGATTGCCGCGGCTTATAACACTACCAGAGGTAAACAAAGACCAATATAAAGTTATAGGCGAGGTGAGCCAACTCCTCTATAACGGAGGGCTACTCGAACTCAAAAAGCAACTTGCCCAAGCGCAAAAGTGCGGTACAAAAACAAACTATAGAGGTACAACTCCACGCCCTTAAGCAACGGATTAGCAACCTTACTTTGGTATTTTACTCATAGAGGCACAACTGGGACAAAAACCATCTCAATACCGAAACCCTACAGTCTCAACTCCAAAAGGCGGAAGTAGCCCTAAGAAATGGCACTATCTCCTACCCAGTAGTGTAGCGGAACTCAAAGCCGAACTTCTACGCCTTGCGATGCAACAGTACCGAATATGAAGCCACAAAGGGAATGTATCTGAAAAATGCTTAGCACTTTTTTATAGGTAAGGACTTGCCTGAGGATACAGCCCCTGCAACGCCCTCGAGCCAAGGGCACTTAGCCGTAGCAATCACCGTCCTGAGCTCAGAGGCTTTGACCTACAGCAGAAAGTGTTAGATGCCCAAGAGCGACTACTTACCTCGAGAGTACCTGCCTAAAATAGGGCTTTTCTTTCAGGGAGCTTATGGTCGCCCTACCCTCAACATCATCAAGAACGAGTTTGACTGGTATTATATAACAGGGGTACGCTTGCAGTGGAATCTCAGTCCGCTCTATAGCCTCTCAATAAGAAACAGCTCCTACACCTACAGGGCGAATCGCTCTTGGCTGACCGTAAAGCATTTATGATGAGCACTGAACTGGATCTTGTCCAACAAGATCAGCAGATAAAAAAACTCCATACACTCATTGCACAAGACAAGGAAAGTGTAGCCTTGCGACACCTGCAGCGCAAGCCGCTCAAGTGCAACTGGACAATGGAGTGATCACCACCCACGAATACCTCCAGAAGGTCAATCGTGAAACATTTAGCCCAGCAGACCTTATTGCTCCATGAGATACAACTGCTGCAAGCCCAGCAGAATTACAGCTTACTTACAAATGACTAATAGTAACAGAAATGAAAAAGATAATATCCCTACAAGCCTTCTAATCCTTAGCGCTTGTTCTCCCAAAAACACCCTATGATGCCCTCGGGCACTTTACCGCTGACGAAGTGATTGTTTCCGCCCAGCAAACAGGACAACTCATCGCCTATGAGGTAGAAGAAGGCAAGACCCTCACCGAAGGACAAAAGGTGGGGCAAATCAATGTAGAAGTCCTCAAGCTCCAAAAAGAGCAGGTCGAGGCGACCATTTCTTCCCTCAAAGAGAAAACCCTAAGTCCCGCCGACCAAGTAGCACTTATCCGTAGCCAATACGAGGTACAGAAAGCACAACTTGAACAACAGGAGCGCGAGCTTGCCCGTGTGCAACAACTTGTAGCAGGAGGCGCTGCTACCCAAAAACAGTTGGACGACCTTACCGCCATAGTAGAGCAACTCCACAAACAGCTTGCTGTTACCCCAAAACCAACTAAGGGTAAGTCTTACGAACATCAATACGCAAAATCGTAATGTCATGAGCCAAGAAGCCCCCTTTGCAGAAGAATGCCGAGGCAGTACAAGTGCAAATCAACCAAGGGAGATTATTAACCCCTATAATGGGAACGGTGCTTGTCAATTACGCCCTCAAAGGGGAAATGCAGACTCGGCAAGCCACTGTATAAAATTGCCAATATGGAGACTCTTACTCTCAAAGCCTATATAACGGGGATCAACTGACCCAAATCAAGTTAGGACAGCAAGTTACCGTCCGCACTGATGCCGGAAAAGGTGAATATCGCACCTATCAAGGCGAAATCACCCACATATCCAATAAGGCTGAGTTCACTCCAAAAACGATTCAAACCAAATCCGAACGCGCCAATCTGGTCTATGCTATCAAGGTCAAAGTAAAAATGATGGTTATTTAAAGATAGGAATGTATGGGGAAGCCCTATTTAGATAAAAAAAGTAAAGCCAGCGAATATTTGGAGCTGAGTATGTGGGTAAAAAGTAAAGCCAGCGAATATTTGGAGTTGGGTATGTGGATGAAAAATAAAGCCAGCGAATACGAGGAAATAACCAAACAAATTCATATATTTGCATTCTATTAGTGTATCATTTTTAATATATTCTTATGGATAACTCAGTGTCATATGATAGTGCGGTCAGAACTATAAAGACCGCTATATTGCAAGGACAATATGAAGCAGCAAAGGGGATGTAAACAGGGTGCAACTTGTTTTGTATTTTGCCATTGGTAAATATTTATCACAGCATACTCGTAATGGGGTTTGGGGTGAAGGAGTATTAGCAACTGATAATGAGATAGATATATTTCATACTATGCAAGTTGCTAATGTAGCAGAATTTCCTATAGCAGACTTTTTTAAGGTGCCTTTTACCCATCATTCTATCATCATAGGTGGAACAAAAGATATACAAGAACGCTACTATTATATACATCGTACAGCAGAGGAACATATTGGTATAAGGAAGCTACGTCAGCTCATAAAAAGAAGAAGCTCACAAAAAGTCAAGGGAATATGCCCAATAATTTTACAAGGACTATTAACGCCCCTATAGAAGCCCGTCAGGGCAGTAGAGATGTTCAAGGATGAGTATTTACTTGATTTTTATTAATAATGATAGAAATTTTTAAAAAGAAAAGAATAATTGTTTTATGCTAAAGAAATACGACAAAGCAATAGCCATAATTTTTGCCCAACTTTCAATGCCCACTTGTCTTTTGAAAAGAGGTTTATCACTACCACACCTGCGATGATAAGAAGGCACCCAGTACAAAAAGGTAAGTCTATTTTGTTTTTGAAAACGAATATACCCACTATGGCGGTCAACACAATCCCTACTCCAGACCAGATAGCGTAGGCTACCCCTAGCGGAATATTTTTAGGGCTAAGGATAAAAATAAAAACAGACACCGTATGACAACAGCGACCCCACGGCAACACAACCACTTGGTAAAACCCTTCCGATTTACCTAAAAAGAGTAGTAGCGAAGACCTCTAAAACAATAGCTAAAAGCCAGATATAAGTTGTGCATCATATTTTTTTCAATCCGCAGCAAAAGTACAACAATTTTACTGAAGATGAAATTAAAACTTATAGCCCCCTGCTGGTGCGAGCCTGTGGCTCGTGCCCTTCAAGAATAGAGCTTGTAGCTCATACTCTTAGCATATTTTTGTAGTTTAATGACTAACAAAAACTCTTGTGCTACCACAATTACAATTAAAACATCAAGTAATATGAAACGTTATTATATCTGTATTGTCATCTTCTTTGTCTCTGTATGTGGGATAGCACAAACTGTAGACAGTATTAGGAATATACAAGAATTTGACAAGTTCGAAAAATATACCCACTTAGCAAAAGACAGTCTTGCCATTCAAAACATTCTAGAGCATCAGAAGTTTCGTTATTCTTCACGACATTTTACCATAGAGAAAGGAGAGAAGGGAGAGAAGGGAGAAGCTGAAGCTACACATAGACTTTTTGATGTGGTCGCTTTCGTCGGTATTATCGCAGAATAAAATATTGGTTCGCAACCCACAAGCGGATTATTGCCTGACCAATCTTTATGTATATACCAATACGGAACTCTTTTTCGATCATATCATTAACCTGTATGTATTATCTTCGTTCTCATCAGCTAATAAGTCATTAATGAAGTTTGTACACTCCCTGAAGGATAAAGATTATATAGCATTCGACCCCATAATGAAAAATGTCGCACGTTTGTTATATGTTTTTGGCACGAAGAAAAACTCATAATGGTACTTGTTCCTGTCGTGTAATCTCCTTTGCCAAAGATGTAAACGATAAGATTGTAGAAGTGGCAAGAGAAGCACTGGAGCGTTATTATAAGTAATTCAATAAGAGTTAAAGTAAGAAAAACTAATTATACCTACAAGATGAAATTAAAACTTATAGAACACATAAAAGCTTACCAAAGAACTCGTAGACCAAAAACATTTCTTTACCTTAGGATATTGTGAAGCCCTCGAAACATACCCTAATGACGGTGCTTGTCCCTTGGATAGCAGACTATAATCGCTACTATCGCATAAGTGCTGAAGAATACAACTTATACCAAAACGACCCTCAAGCATTCTGCAAACTATATGAAAAGAAATTAATATGGGTGAGGATTGCTTTACACAGAAGTTTATAGGTGCTGATGCCTTACGTGATTATGATGGTAGAGCTCATTTTTACCCGTACTTACCCCTCAAAAAGAAGTAAATCCTTTCGGGAGCTATGTCGAGTACAACGGTATACTTTTATGCCCGTATCCTTTGGGACAAAAGCACGATATATGTACCCCTTATCAGAAAGTAAAAACCCTTAATGGCGATTGGGATTATCCCTTGCGAAAAAAATTGTTACATAGAAAAAGACCCTGAAGGCAAAGACCTCTGCTTTTGTCTTGATATAGAAAACGAAAAAGTAACCTCATAATTAGTAAATATGTTTGATATGAAGAATGTAGAATAACCCTCCTTACAGAGTATACATACGAAGTAGCCTACTTAGGAGGGGGTATGTTGCTAAGATATGAAACAGAGCCTCCACACGGAGATGAGATTTGTTCAGTATATTTCCCTGAGTCAAACAATGAATTACCTTATTGGTGCTACCTGAGAAATATCAAGCAAATAAGTATAGATAAATCGACCGAAAGTTTCTTTTTATATCAATAGAAGCCGTGAAACCTCATCAATGGTCAGGTGTTGTAACCCTAATTATTGATCCTAAACATAGTAAATATGCTTCTTTAGATGATTGGTATCCTTCTGTCAAAGTGGAAGAAAATAAGATTTGTTTTTATAATAGTTACACGGAAAAAGAATATATTTTTAGATGATTTTTCAACTGCTTAACTGGCAATCATTTTAAGAAAAATAACATATCAACAAATCGTCAAGTCCCCTGCTGGTGCATTTCTTGTAGCTCATGCCTACCAAGAAAGGAGCTCGTTGCTCATTGGCAAAAATCGACAAATTGACAAATCAGAAAAATGAATAGTATTACCCAGCAATTGGGCTAATTGTACTAAAATACTTCCTGAAAGTATTATAATGTGGGTACTTATACTTCTATTGTGGTTAGGTACAAGAAAAAAAGAGAAAAATAAAACCTTTATACTATGATTTTACATTGAACAATATCAAACCCTTACTTCTATTCCCGAAAAACTCAACAGTGGGGATAAACTTATGACTCTTACCGATGAAGGACTTCGGTAAAGAACACAAAAACAAGTAAAGAGTACTTTATCAAAGGGATGTGCTCCATTACGAAGAATCTCTAAATCACACCTACCTATGAGTGTGCCCTATACAATGAGAATGAGACTTTCACTCTTATGGCTATTGATGAAGATGGCAAAACTATAGCCTCATTGGAGATGGAAGACCCTTTTGGTGCAGCGAGTTTATGGCTTACCCATCTGCCTAAAGAAAATGAAGTAACTATTTCTTATTAGATGGTGCAGGTTGGTCAGAAAGTTACTATATTGCTTTGGAAGGTAATGAACTGAGAATCTATCAAAAACTGCCTGATAGCTACATATATATGTTTACTCTTGGCAATCGTTCCCTCCTTACTAACTTTGATGACAGACTGATGTTAGCTTCCTATCCCGATTTTGAGATACTAAAAAGAAAAACTACTCTCTGATACTGACGGTGAGGGTATACTTAATATATGGCAAGTAGACGAGCATTTTGGTATTTTCTCCAGTACACAAGGAATATGGTATGCCTTTAGTTTAGATACCTTGAGATTATTAGTGAATGCGTGATAAAAGGTTATGAGCCTATTACTGAGGGAGAATACTATTACTCACACATTACAGCTCTTATTCCAACACCTGATAAGTTCCTTTTTGAGCATTGGAGTTACCGAGATAAAAAAGAAGAAAGCCAATGGTTTGCTGTGGATAAAGCCTATTTATCTACCCTTATCCAAAAATACCTAAACTAATTGCTAGCGCGAGCTTGTGGCTCGTGCTTACCCCCTGGCTGGCGCGAGCCTGTGGCTCGTGTCTACCAAGAATAGAGCTTGTAACTCATAACCAAATCGCTAAATCAACAAATGATAAGCATAAGTATACATAACCTCAGCAAGTCCTACGGCGATACCCACGCTGTGCAACACCTTTCATTAGAAGTTAAAAAGGGCGAACTCTTTGGGCTTATCGGTCCCGATGGGGCAGGCAAAACCACCGTCTTTCGTATGCTCACCACCCTCCTATTGCCTGATGAGGGCACGGCTACCATAGAGGGCTGATATTGTAAAAGATTATAAGGAAATCCGAAAGCACATCGGCTATATGCCTGGGCGCTTTCTCTACCAAGATCTCACTGTCGAGGAGAACCTCACCTTCTTCGCCACCGTCTTTGGTACGACCATCGCCGAGAATTACGACCTTATCAAGGATATTTACGAGCAGATAAAGCCGTTCAGCAACCGCCGCGCGGGCAAGCTCTCAGGGGGTATGAAGCAGAAGTTAGCCCTATGTTGCGCCCTCATTCACGAGCTCCAAAGTCCTTTTGTTGGACGAGCCCACCACGGGGGTAGATGTAGTTTCGCGCAAAAGAATTCTGGCAGATGCTCGCTCGGCTGAAAGCGCAAGGCATTAGCATACTGGTTTCCACCCCTTATATGGACGAAGCCAGCCTATGCGACCGCATAGCCTTAATACAATCAGGCAAGGTGCTATCCACCAGCACCCCCAGTCAAATCATCGCCCAATACCCCACCGCACTCTATGCTGTCAAGACCCCTAGACCTATACGCACTGCTGAAGTATTTGCGAGAGCACCCCTGACATTGATAGTTGTTACCCCTTTGGTGAGTACCTGCACCTTACCCTCAAAGAAGACACCAATATAACCTTATTCCAGCAGCAGCTGAAAGGCACCTTCCCCACCTCGAATGGAAAGTCATTACCCCCACCATCGAGGACAGTTTTATCCGCCTAATGGAGGAAAAAGGGAATATATAAATTCTGAACCAAAACTTTGGCAAAGTTGAAATTAAAAAGATAAACAATGAGCAAAAATATGGAAAAATATTGTTGCTGAAACACAAGAAGAGGTAAAAGCAACCTTTAGTGAAGTATATTCTTCCTTAGATTTTGGAGCTTATATAGCCCCACAAGATTATTTTTGTGTCTTATATTTTCGAGACAGAAGAAGCTTTTAAATAAAGCAAAAAGAGATAGGATTATTACAAAAATAAGCAATTATCACAAACAATTACTACGCAAGAAGGAATACCCGGAAGAAGGTATAAAAGACTGTACTTTCGCCCTCAAGAAGATTGTGATAAAGAATATAACGGAAATTGGTATTATTATTACAACAAAAAGCACTCCTTCAATCGCTATCAATCCCCTTTATAAGTTGTCCTCTTCGGGGAACGGGAGCTAATTTGCTAATTTTCACATCTGCTAATTTGCTAATTTAATAAAAATGAACGTAATCCACTGTCATAACCTCACAAAGCACCCGGCGATTTCAAAGCCGTGAACAACATTTTCCCTTACTGTTGAAAAAGGCGAAATCTTCGGCTTCCTCGGTGCCAATGGTGCGGGGAAAACCACCGCTATACGCATCTTCTGCGGACTCTCCTACCCCACCTCGGGCGAGGCTACCGTGGCAGGCTTCGATGTCTACCGCGAGCAAGAGCAGATAAAAAGCACATCGGCTATATGAGTCAGAAGTTTTTCGCTCTATGACAATCTCACCGTACAGGAAAAACATCACTTTCTATGCAGGGGTCTATGGTTTGAGTCGCAAGGAAATCAAAACCCGCAGTACTGACCTTATCACCAAGCTTTAGCTTGGAGGCAGAAGCTAACAAACTCGTAGGTTCGCTACCACTGGTTGGAAGCAGAAGCTCGCCTTTTCGGTGGCGATCTTCCACCGTCCCGAAATCGTATTTCTCGACGAGCCCACCGGTGGCGTAGACCCGATTACCCGTCGTCAGTTCTGGGATATGATATACGAAGCCTCGCACAGGGCATCACCGTATTTGTGACCACCCACTATATGGATGAAGCCGAATACTGCCACCGCATCAGTATCATGGTAGATGGCAGGGTGGAAGCAATGGATACTCCCGCCCGCCTTAAATCACAGTTCAACACTCATTCCATGGACGAGGTGTTCTACCAGCTCGCCCGTAAAGCAAAAACGTTCAGCAGACTAAACAATGAAACAGCTCATCGCCTTTATACGCAAGGAATTCTATCACGTATTCCGTGACCGTCGCACGCTACTGATACTCTTTGGTATTCCCATAGCGCAGATTATCCTTTCGGTCAAGCCCTCAGCAGCGAGGTCAAGAACATCGGTATCGCTGTATTAGATGAGGCAAACAATACCTATAGCCAACAAATCACGCACCGTTTGCAGGCGAGTCCGTATTTTTAAGCTGAAAGACCCTCTGTTCCATTACAATCAAGTAGAAGACCAATTCAAGCGTGGTACTATAAAAGCTGCGCTCATCTTCCCTCCTGATTTCGGAAAAGACCTCTACACCCCCAGTGGAACCCTCGCTACAACTCATCACCGATGGCAGCGACCCCAATACGGCTAAAACAGTACAAAACTACCTTTCAACTATAGTAGCGAGCTATCAGCAAGAGCTGAACCCCGCTGTGCAAATGCCCTACCAGATAACCGTTGAAAAACCGAATGCTCTACAACGAGGAGCAAAATGGCTCTATGAACTTCGTTCCTGGGGTAATCGCACTCGTCTTTATGATAGTGAGCACTGCGCTCACCTCGGTAGCCGTAGTGCGTGAAAAAGAGTTAGGGCACTATGGAAATCCTTTTAGTATCCCCTTTCAGTCCCCTAAAAATACTAATAGCCAAAGCCGTGCCTTATCTTATTCTCTCGCTCATCAACTTTACCGTAATACTCCTGCTGTCGGTCTATATGCTCGATGTCCCGATACGTGGCAATTTGCTACTGCTTTTACGCCGAGAGCACCTTGTTTATCATCATCTGTTTGTCGTTGGGGCTACTCATTTCCACAAGCACTTCATCACAACAAACCGCTATGCTCATCGCTATGATGGGAATGATGTTACCTACGGCTTTCTTTACCGGATTTATGTTTCCCATAGAGAATATGCCCCTTATCTTTCAAGGAATATCCAAAGTCTTCCCTCAAGTTACTACTATGCTATCGTGAAGAAAGTAATGCTCAAAGGGTTGGATTTCACTTATGTATGGAAAGAAACGCTGATATTAATAGCAATGGCAGTGATATTCTTAAGCCTTGCAATGAAGAAGTTTAAAGTTCGTTTGAGTAGAAAAATCGTATGGAAGGAATGGCACTCGCCCACAACAGATAATCGGCAAATTGGCTAATTGACAAATAGACAAATTAATACAATGAAAACCTTATCATTTATACTACAAAAAGAATTTAAGCAGATATTCCGAGATAAGACTATCTTGGCAATGATGCTTGTGGCACCTATGATGCAGCTGATTATACTGCCTTTGGTTGCCAATTTTGATGTGAAGAATATCAACCTTGTGTATATCGACCACGACCAGAGTACTTATTCCCATAACCTCATACAGAAGATTACCTCCTCAGGATACTTTCGCCTTGTGGAGGCTCCTTTCTCTTACAAAGAAGGGCTTGCCCTAATAGAAGACGGTAAAGCTGATGTAGTTTTTGAAGTCCCTGAAGGTTTTGAGCGTAACCTCATACGCGAAGGAAAGCAGACGCTCGGTCTCTATCGATGCCATCAACGGAAGTAAGTCGTCCTTAGGAGGAGCCTATTTGCTTTCAGTGATACGTGATTTCAACAAAGAGCTTGATGTAAATGTGAAAGCCCCTCAACGTATAGGCAATGTAGCCCAATTCCGTGTGGCAAGTACGCACTGGTACAACCCCACAAATGGAGTACAGATTTTTATATAGTTCCAGGCATTTTAGCCATATTACTCACCATTATTGGGGGCTTTCTTTCAGCACTCAATGTAGTCAAAGAAAAGGAGATCGGCACTATCGAGCAGATAAATGTAACGCCTATCAAGAAGTGGCAGTTTATCTTAGGCAAGCTCATACCTTTTTTGGTAGTAGGGGTCATTCTCTTTACCTTGGGACTTATAGTGATGTATGTAGTCTATGGTATCTTCCCCGCAGGAAATCTACTCACCTTATACGCCTTTTGCGATAATGTACTCGTCGCAATTCTCGGCTTCGGATTGCTCGTCTCCACTTATGCTAATTCGCAGTTGCAAGCTATGTTCATCGCCTATTTCTTTATAATGATCTTCCTACTGATGAGCGGTTTCTCACCAGTGTAGATAGTATGCCCTGCATGGAGTCGGCAGGTAAGTAATGCCATTCCCTATAACTCATTTTTGTCAATGCCATTCGCTTAATTGTGCTCAAGGGCAGTAGTTTTTGCACAACTCAGTACTGAGTTCTTATATTTGGTAGGCTTTTGCTGTGCTGCTGAACAGCTGGGCAATTTGGAACTATAAGAAGACAAGCTAATGGGAGCGAAGAGTGAAGAGTGCTGTATATGCTGATTCTTCACTCTTCGTTTTTACTTAGATTCTTGATATTTCTTATTTTTACTATCTTTGTGCCTGTATAAGAGTAAAAATAGTCTGTTATGGTTACCAACTTAAAAAAGAATAATGCCCGCTGGGTCTATACCTTTTGGGCACGACGCTTTGACGAAGGCAATACCGCAGCTGTCCTTACCATACTTAGATCTATGCAGGAGCAGTGAACAGTTGTCAGAGAACAGAGAGTGGTTATCAGAAACTAATCACTTAGAATTAAAAAAACTCAAAATTAAAAACTCAAAACTTATGAAGCGATTCTTACTTGGCTTAGTCCTTATCTTTTTGGTTTCTTGTTCTAAGCAGCCAGCCTCTTTGGCGTTAGTCCCCAGCGATGCCGCTTTGGGTAGTCTCTATTGACTTTAAGTCTCTACCAAAAAGCGGATATTGCTTCCACCGAGGACTCAGCGGAGTTCAAGCAGTGGATTGATAGTCTTTCCCTAACAGACAAGCAGCGGGATTTCCTTCGAGAGCTGCCCGCAACCCAAGAAATTCAGGGATACGCTTTTCGAGATCCCATCTATTTATTCCAGTATGGACAACAAGGGGGCAAATGGTATGGAGAACTATATCGGGATAGCGTGTGTCCTTTCGGATAAGAAAAAGTTTGAAAAACACCCTGAATCAACTTTTTGCCTTGGCTAAAGAGGAAAAGAACCTTACTGAGGAAGGTGGCTATAAGCTACTGAACATGGCCGAAGGCAAATATACGCTGAGCTGGGACGATGATAAAGTGTCTTTTCTGGGGGCAGAGGACGACAAGGGAGAGTCCTCCTCAGGCTTGCAAACCTTTCCTGAAGGCCAAGCAACTCCGTTCCTTGGAGGCTAAAAAGCAAATCACTGCACTTAGTGGTTTTTGGAGACTCTTCACGATCAGAAAGACATCAGTATATGGGTCAATGTAGCATCTGCTTACGCGACCTTAGATGAGAAACTACCCTCTACCACAGCCCTTTCCCCTTCGCTATTCAACCTACAACAGGGTACTTATCTCTATGCTACTTTGGATTTCCAAAAAGAGGCAATAGCCCTTTCAGCTCGTACCCTATACAACGAAAAATACCAAAAAGCTCTTAGACAAACACCATATAGGAGAAGCCTCTTTAACAAAAAGCTCTTCAAGCACTTCCCAGAGAAAAATGCCTATGGCAATCACAGGGGCGCTCAATGTGAAGCATTACTATGAGTTCCTCAAAGAAGCAGAACCCGAACTCGTCAAAGAAGCCGATATCAAGGAGTGGCTTGCTAAGAAAGACCTTCAGTTGGATAACCTCTTGAACCTCTTTGGGGGTAGTTTCGTCATAGCCTTGGAGGACTTTCGAGACAGGTATGAGTATCCCTATTCCAGTAGTAGGCGCTTGTTTTTGAGGTCAATGATAAAAATCTTGGACAAAATGGTCGCTCAAGAGGGATCCTTTACCAAAGATGGTGATCGCTATAGCCTCAGTTTCTCTTTTGTAAATGTATATTTTCGCCTACAACGACAAGGCCTTTTTCATAAGCAACTCCTCCGATGAGGTAGATGCCTTCTCGCAGGGAAACGCAAAAATAACGCCTATAGTAGCTCCTTGGCCTCACAGGCAAGTAAGAATACCTTCTATGGCTTTTTAACTTGAATATGGATGACTATCCCTCCGTGTTCAAGATGGCAATGAAGGCCGACGAACGTTCCCGCAACGAGGCGTCTCTTCAGTGGATGATAGACCATTCTAAGAACTTGGAAATCAAAGCTGATGCTAAGAAGAACACCGCTACCCTTTATCTATCATATGAGGAATGTGAAGCGCAACAGCCTCTATAGCTTTTCTTCAGTTTGCCAAGCAGGTTGATACAACTAAAGCCAACAAAGAGGATAAGGCCACCGAGGACGACAGCACATACGAAGACGATGGAGTATATGAAGAGGATCCCTGCAACGGACGAAGATATCATAATCGAAAAAGATGAAGAATAAGCAATAATGGAACTCTGTTCTACGCCACCCAAGCTTTACTTTATATGGAAGAAGCTGAACTGCATCCCTCGGATATCTATCTGAGGAGGAGGTCGTCTTTGCTCCAGCCAAGCGCTATCTTATCCGTGCTCAGTCGGGTAGGGGAAAGACCTCTTTTGAGTTTTTATCTATGGGGAGCGTGATAGCTATCAGGGTACTATTACCTCACGATGGAGTGGCTTTGCCCCAAAGACCTCTTCTCGTACCGGAGGAACAAGCTAAGTTACCTCTTCCAAGACCTGCGTCTCTTCCCCTGGCTAACAGCCAAGGAGAATATACAGCTCAAGAATCGGTTGACGGGTTACTTTTCCTCTGAGCGAGTCAGCCAACTGCTGGAGCGGGTGGGGCTTGCTCATAAGGTGGATACCCCTTTAGCAGCTCTTTCCTTAGGACAGCGCCAGCGTGTGGCCTTCCTGCGTGCCTTAGCCCAGCCCCTTCGAGGTACTCCTCTTGGACGAACCTTTCAGCCATTTGGACGAGGCAAATACCCATCTGCTCTGTGAGCTCTTACAAGAAGAATGCTCCCAGAGAGGCGCTACCTTACTTATGACCTCCTTGGAGGTCAATGACTTACTTAATTATGACCAAGTGTTACAGCTCTAAATACCTAAAGTATGCTCTATAAGCTCCAACGAAAGACCCTCCCCAAGGGACAGCTCTTGGGCTATGCTTTCGCCCTGATGGTTGCTGTGAGTATTGCTCGGAGGCATCTGGCAGCTCTATAGGGATGTAAAAACCCTTATTGGAGGAGCAGACGGATATTTTTCTCAAGCAACTATGCCGTGGTGACCAAACCCTATCTCCGCCATAGGCTCCCTCCAGAAGGAGATGATTTACTTTTACCCCAGCCGAGCAGGAATCCTTACGACAAGAACCTTTTTGTCAAGAGTATGGCGCTCTTCTCAGTGGCTACCTTCAAGATAATGGCCTACACCCGTGAGAGTGAGGGAGAGTTCCCACTCTTCGCTACAGACCTTTTTGAGAGTATCCCCGATAAGTATATCGATGTCAAGAGTGACCAATGGGAGTGGAATCCATCCCGCTCTTTTGTGCCTATTATCATCCCTGAGAATTACCTATCCCTTTATAACTTTGGCTTTGCTCAGAGTCAAGGTTTACCCTGTACTCTCCAAGGGCTTGATAGACAAGTTCACTTTTCGGATTGCGTCTCTCAGGCAATGGCAAGGAAGCGACCTTCTCCAGCCGTATTGTAGGCTTTTTCCGCCAAGATCAATTCTATTCTTGTCCCAGAGGACTTTCTCTCTGGGCAAATGCTACCTATGGGTCGCCTACCTCACAGGTATCACGCCTCTTGGTAGAGTTCCATGATCCTTCCCAAAAGGAAATCTTAGCTTATTTCAAGGCTCATAACTACACCATAGCCAAGGATGAACTGGAGCTAAGTAAGATGCGTTTCTTTTTCTCCTCTGCTCTCTGGGTAGTGGTAGGGATCGCCCTTTTGATCCTCATCCTCTCGGTAGGAGTGGTGGTACTGAGCCTGCATTTGGTCTTGCAGCGCAACAAGGAACAGATCCACTCGCTGCTTTCCATAGGCTATACGCCCGCCCAGATCGCCCGCTATTACCAATGGGCAGTCAGTCTCTTCACCATCGGGGCGATAATTGCTGCCTTGTCTCTCTGCTATGGGTTGCGCAACCTCTATATGGCCAAGCTCTCCCAGCTCTTTCCCTTCACACCTACAGGCTTCACCTTGCCCTTAGCTGCTTTCGCTTTAGCTCATAGTGCTATGTGTGCTTTATAGTGTGATACTCATCAGGGGAGTGAAAAGTGAAAAATGAAAGATGAAAGATAGAGACGCTATTTATAGCATCTTTTGTGAGCGAGAGTTCTCAACTCCCACTCCGTCCTATTATGGACATTTACTATTCGCTGATATTCTCAAAAATCAGTCCAGAAGTTGGGGTAGGATTTTTTTCCACCACTTCTCCCTGTTCAATGGTAAGGGTACTTTCAGGCAGAGGGGGCAAAGGCCATGGCCATACGATGGTCTCCGTAGGTAGCTATGGAGACATTGCGGGCTATCTTGCGAGGAACCCCTATCCATATTTCCCCTTGGGAGATGTGTACCTCCCCACCAAGTTTCGTAATCTCGTCTCGGAGAGCTTCTAATCGGTTGGTTTCTTGATATTGAGAGTGTGCAAGCCACTAAGAAAAACACTCTACCCCTCAAGCCAAAGCAAGTGACAGCTATGGTCTGAGCTATATCCGGACAATCCATTAGGTTATAGGAGAAAATAGTAGAAAAATCATCTCGTTCCTTGATTAGCTGTATCTTATCCCTCCAGAAGATGGTCTTTACCCCAAAGCTCTGGTAGATGTCTGCCAAGATACGGTCTCCCTGTAGGCTTTCCTTCTTATAATGATTCAGGAATAGGGAAGAGCCTACCTCACTGAGAGCTATCATGCTATAGAAGTATGAGGCAGAGCTCCAGTCGGGCTCCACTACGATAGTTTGTGCCTCTACCTCAGGGGTGTGGTATACGGTGATAAGATTATCCTCCAGTACTGCTTCTATCCCCAATTGGTTTAAGAGGGCGAGGGTCATCCTCAGGTAGGGTAGGGAAGTGATCTCCCTCCAAGTGTAGGGTGAGTCCCTTGGGGAAGGTGCTCCCTACTAAGAGCAGGGCGGAGAGGTATTGGCTGCTGACATTGGCTTTGATGGTCAGCTCTCCACCTTCTATATGTTTTCCTGTTATGGATAGGGGAGGGAAGCCCTCTGTAGAAAGGTAGTCGATAGAAGCCTAACTGACGTAGTGCCTCCACCAGAATACCTATAGGACGCTGTTGCATACGCCCGAGCCTGTCAGTACCACCTTGCGGTCAGTGCAGCAGGCATAGTAAGCCGTAAGGAAGCGCATAACCGTACCGGCGTCTCCTACATTGATTTCTCTCCCAAAAGGTGCAATCCTCGTGACATCATGTCTGTATCCTTCGAGGGAGAGATATTTTCTATTTCTAAGGAAGGAAAGAGTTGCTTGAGTAGTAGTAGTCGGTTGCTCTCACTCTTTGAGCCTCCTATATTCAGGGTAAGTTGGTTGTTGTTTTTTAAGCGTTTTTTCTTTAGACGAATATCCATGTTATATCTTAGAGGGCGCAAAAATTACAAAAACATTCTAAAAAAGGGCGTTAAAAACAGTTTTTGGCTATAAATTAACTTTTTAACGTGCGTGAGCGTTTTTCCTGCATAAGAGGAGTGTTTTGAGTTGCTATTCAGAACATAGTTTGTGTAGATCGTAAAGGCAATATCCCTTGACCTGAGGGCATATAAGGAGAGATTTTTATTCAGAGAGGAAGGAGTCATAAAGGATGAAAAAAATAAAATAAAGCATAAAAACATTTCTTTTCTTTTCTATTATTTTTCCTTACCTTTACCCCCTCATTTGAGTGAGGGATGAAAAGTGAAAAATGTTGTGCTCACACAACTTTACCTAAAATAATAAGCACAAGCTATAAAAAATGCACCAACTATAGGTAAATGACCATTCAACAATAAATCATTAATTATTAATCATTGATCATTAATCATTAAAGTAGATGAAATGGCTTTGAAAAAATTATTCAAAGGAGCTTTTTCTGAAGCCCCTTCTGAAGTATACGAAGGAAAGAATAGCGATCTCCCTATTGACGAAGCGTTTGTAAACAACTTCAAGAATAAAGGAGGTATCTTTATCTACATAGAGAATCCAATAGAGCTCCCTAATATATTACAAACGATACTCTTGGACAAGGGCGCTGACAGCCTTGTCTTCTCGCACAATGAGCAGATAGAAGCCTTGTTTTCGGCTGTGCCTCATACTTTTTTTACTGATGATGACCAAGAAGCTACCCACTTTCTCACCGATTGTGAGTACTTAGTGGCCGAGGAAGGCTCTCTGTTATTTTTCTTCCCGACAGCTGGGGCAGAAGCACTTGGACGAACTTCCTCAGAACCTTGTGGTAGTGGCCAAAAATAAGCCAGATTGTCGCCACGCTCTTCGATGCTATGGGAGGACTCAATAGGCAGACACAGCAGAACCGCCCCAATAATATCCAGTACCCTTTAGGGCTTTTTGCCTCCTAAGGAAAAAGATTCCATTCTCTATGAGAATTGTTATCGAACCACTTACTTACTTCTCTTAGAAGATCTAAATACCAACGAATGAACGAACTATTAAAGCGTAGTATCACCGGAATCCTGTATGTATTCCTTCTTCTTACTGCCATTATGCTCTCCAATGCTGAGGCTTTTTGGCTTTCTCTTCCTTGTCTTTGGACTTATTTGTCTTTACGAATTCAAGAGGTTGGTACGCCTCTCCAGTAGTGCCGTCTACTTGGCTTTTTCTGTGCCTGTGGTGGTGCTTCAATTATCTGATCCCAATGGAGGGTTTCAGTAATAATTTTTGTCGTATACCTGCTACTTTTGGCAGTGATTTCCACCGATGTATACTTAGGCTTCTACCTCTACAGGCATGAGGCGGTGAGCTATACCCAATGGCAGAAATTCCTCTTAGCCTTGCTTTCTATGTAGGGGAGGATGTCTTTTATCTCCCTACTCTATAAGGTGGAGATATACAAGAACGAACAAGAGATTACAGCCACGTCTTTTTGCTTTTTGGGAGTTTTCCCAATGGCAGTTCTCTGAGGCTTTTTCAGAGGCGCAACACACTATGATAGCTCTTTTGGCGATTATCTGGGCGAGTGATAGCTTTGCCTATGTATCAGGGAGGTTTTTGGGAGCGCACCAAGCTCTTTCCCTCTGTCTCGCCTCAAGAAGACTGTTGAGGATTCGTAGGAGGATTCTGTAGGAGCGTTACTAGTGGCGGCATGGCTTTCTCTCATAGCAACAAAGAGCTGTGGAAGTGGTTGGTTATTGCGGCGGTACTGGTCGTGGCGGGCACTTTGGGCGACTTGGTCGAATCCAAGTCTCAAGCGTGTAGCCGGCAAGAAGGACAGTGGCACCATCCTCCCTGGTCATGGAGGGTTGCTCGATAGGCTTGACAGCCTTATCTATGCCTCTCCTTTGCATTTGTTACTATTTTGATACTCTCTTATTTCTAAGAGTCCCCTTTGAGAAGGACAAGGAAAGCAACAAGTCTCTCTTTCTATGTCGCAACCTTGCAGGAATAAAGGGAAAGTGAAAAATTGTTGTCTTTTTGCTTGTTTATTCTCATAAAAATACGTACCTTTGCTTGTCAGTTGGCAGTTGACACTTAACATACTCGCTCATGCGAGTTTACCTAAAAAGTTACCTAAATATAATAATGGACGTACAAAAAGATTATGGCCTCATTGGAGGCAAAGCACCCAGGAGAAAAAGAGTATCTTACAAGCAGTACATGAAGTGTTGGAATCAGTACACGATGTGTACAACTCAGCACCCAGAATTTGCTAAGGCAAAAATCATCGAACGTATTGTAGAGCCTGATCGTATCCATACCTTCCGTGTGGATTGGGTAGATGACAAAGGAGAGGTACAATCCAACCTTGGCTACCGTGTGCAGTTCAATGCTGCCATAGGGTCCTTACAAAAGGAGGTATCCGCTTCCACAAGGCAGTGAATCCTTCTATGCTTAAGTTCTTAGGGTTCGAACAAACTTTCAAGAATGCGCTTACTACCCTACCCTATGGGAGGAGCTAAGGAGGATCAGACTTCGATCCTACTGGCAAGTCTGATGCGGAAATCATGCGCTTCTGCCAGGCCTTCATGCTCGAATTGTGGAAATACATAGGTCCTGATACCGACGTGCCTGCAGGCGACGTAGGAGCAGGGAGGCCGTGAGATAGGCTATATGTACGGTATGTACAAAAATTGGCACACGAATACAATACAGGGGTACTCACTGGTAAGGGTATCAACTGGGGTGGCTCCCTTTATCCGTCCAGAAGCGACAGGGTATGGAGCCCTTTATTTTGTAGATCATATGCTCAAAAAGCTCGGTCGCGATATCAAGGGACAGCGTGTGGTAGTTTCTGGTTTCGGAAATGTGGCTTGGGGAGCTTCAGAAAAAGCAACCCAACTTGAGCTAAAGTAATCGGTCTCTCTGGACCCTGATGGTTGTGTAGAAGTACCTGGAGGTATGACTCAAGAGATGATCGACTACCTACTTGAGCTTCGCGCTTCTAACCGCAATATCGTAGCACCTTTCGCTGAGAAATTTGCTAAAGAAAGTAAGTTCACTGCAGGTAAAAAGCATGGGTAATCCCTTGTGATATTGCCTTGCCTTGTGCTTTCCAAAACGAATTGGATGGAGACGATGCCAAGACACTCATCGCTAATGGAGTGAAAACTCGTAGCAGAGGTGTCCAACATGGGTTGTACTCCAGAGGCTATCAAAAGCCTTCCAAGATGCTAAGTTGCCTTTTGCTCCAGGTAAGGCTGTCAATGCTGGTGGGGTAGCTACTTCTGGTTTGGAAATGACTCAGAACGCCGCTCACCTTTCTTGGACTTCCGAAGAGGTAGATGCTAAGCTTCACCAGATCATGGAGTCTATCCACAACGCTTGCCTCAAATACGGACAAGAAGAAGGATATATCAACTATGTAAAAGGAGCTAATATCGCTGGATTCATGAAAGTAGCCCATGCGATGCTCGACCAAGGGTCATATAATTGTTTTTTGTTAAATAGCAGAGGCTGTCTCATAGTCGAGACAGCCTCTTTTTGTTCCCAAATCCTTTAGATAAGTTTATAATAAGTTTACAATATATTTAACAGATTTAAGCTTTCTTTCTTGGAAAATAATTGTACTTTTGCCCCTAAATTTTTTCATAAAACACTGAGATTTAATCGTTAAAAGTAAAATAAATTGATGGAAAAATTCCTAATGAATGTGGAATATTACTATGAATTGTTTCAAATCAATAGTTTATTCCTAAAAATATTATACACCTTAGTTTTTTATCTTCTCGTGTCTATGTGCGTATAATATTCTTTTTTCTTATCAAAAGCACTTCAAGCGACGCAAGACCCAGCGGAGAGTAGCCTATCTCCGCCCAGAGTATTTTTGAGAGAATCAAAGAAATTCTCCTTACTGAGCAGGTCTTCAGCAGTAGTGAGTTTCATAACTATCTGGGAGTTAGCTCTTATGACAATGGATTCAAGCAGAGCTGACCAACCTTATACTGGAGATTATCGACACATATCCCAAGGTGAACAAAAAGAACTATGAACTACTCATGGAGGAGCTCAAGCTCAAAAAAATTCTGGGAAGAGGAACTCCTCAAAGGCTCTAAAAAAACGTAAGGAAAGGGCTTTGCGCAAGATAAAGGGACTGAACCTGGTCATAGCCGAGTCGGTGATTATTCCTATGACTACCATCAAGAACTCTATCCTGAGAAGGAAAGCCCGCAGCTTGTATATATATATTAGTAAGAATAATCCTTTCAAGTTCTTTCGATAATGATTTCGACGACCAATTCTCTGAATGGGATAATATCGAAATTCATGAGATACTAAAGCAAAAAGCCTGAGGAAACGATTCCTAATTTTTATCCATTGGGTACAGAACCACTCAGCAGGCGAGGCACTCAAGTCGTTCTTGGTCTACGAGATGGGGTGTTATGGTCAGAAGGAGGTTTCTCCTTACTTGCTCAAGATGATCGAAAGCAGTGGTATGAAGCTCCGCCAACAGATTATCAGAACCTTAGGGGTCTTGCAGTACAAGGAAGCGGCTACTTTCCTTATGGGGATATACCCAGTACAACCCTCTTTTATTCAGGAGGAAATCCTCAAGACCTTAGGGAGTTTGCCCAAGAGGATTCCCTACCTTTTGTAGAGAATGCTGTAGTAACCACCCACAATGTAGAGACAAAAATGCAAGGGCTCTATACCCCTATTGTGCTTCGGGGAGTCTGGAAAGGCTATCTTCGAGCGACTAAAAAGCACAGGCCAAGCTGCAGGAACTCTTGGCTTTCGAGCATGTGGAAAACCCTCTAAACCAAAGAACGCTATAGAAAATGGAACTACTCTATGATATTTTTCAGATATCGGTATTGATCTATTCGATCATGATTCTTCTGTGCATCAGTGCACAGGTGCTCATGGCGCGCCAGAACTTGCGAAATAACAAGTGGAAATATACGGATTTAGACCTCATTACGCTAAGGAACTCACCCTTGGCACCAGGGATTTCTATCGTGGCACCAGCCTATAACGAACAGACGACCATTATCTCCAATGTGAACTCGCTTCTCTCGTTGGACTATCCTAAGTATGAGGTGGTTATCGTCAATGATGGGAGCAAGGACAGAACACTGGAGCTACTGATAGAAGAATATGAGCTAGAAGAAACGCCCTTTATGTATATAGAGCGTATCAAAGCCTCGCCCGTAAAGCGCATTTTCAAGTCCAAAAACCCCAAATATGCCAAGCTTACCGTAGTGGACAAGGTCAATGGAGGTACCAAGGCCGATGCTTCCAATGCGGGGGTGAATGCCTGTAGGTACCCTTATATGCTCAATACGGATGTAGATTGTGTCTTGGCCAAGGATGCCCTGTTGCGGATGATTATGCCTTTCCTCAAATCATCGGTACGAGTGATAGGGGTAGGGAGCTACCTTGCGTATGAGCAATGGTTGCGAGATGGAGGACAGGGAAGCTCGTACGTGTAAGCCCTCCTAAGTCTTTCTTTTCCCGCTTTCCAAGAAATCGAGTACTTGCGTTCCTACTTGGTAGGGAAAATGGGCTGGTCGGTGATCAATGGGGTACCCAATATATCTGGGGGCTTAGGTCTCTTTGACAAGGAAATACTTATCAATGCAGGGGGTATGATCCGGCATCCTTTGCCGAGGATATGGATATGGTCACTCGTATGATTGTCTATATGAGGATTTCAATTACGATTATCGCATCGTGGAGATTCCCGATACATGTTGTTGGACCGAGGGGCCACCGAACTATTCGGTTATGTATAAGCAGCGTACCCGCTGGGCGCTGTGGACTGTTCCAATTCTTTATGATCTACCGCAAGTACTTGTGGAACTACAAGTATGGGCGCTTGGGACTGGTGACCATGCCCTATATGTTCCTCTTCGAATTCTTAGCCCCACTTATTGAAATAGTCGGGTGGGGAACGCTCATCTACCTGTTTGTCATAGGGAAAATGAACTATACGAATGCTCTTCTGATCTTCGGTACTATTTACCTCTTTGGGCTGATGGTCTCCTCCTCGGCCATTGTCTTTGACTATGTCACCAAGCAACATTACAAGAGGCTTCGGGGAGTATTTTTCGACTGTTTGCCATCACCCTGATAGAACCCTTTACCTATCACCCTGCTGATTGTCTATTTCAGTATCAGAGGGTATATCAGTTTTTATCCAAAAAAACTTCGAATGGGGAGAAATGACCCGCAAGGGGATTGATAAGAAGAAGCAGCAACCCGTAGCGGTTCAAAACTAAAAAATGCAAAAGATGAAAATGATAAAAATATATAATGTACTGCTGCTCCTGCTTCCATGTATCTCGGTTGTAGCACAGGATAAGAAGGAGCTCAAGCTGATTGATAGTTACTTCAAAGAAGGACAGTATGAAGAGGCTAGAAGCTGTTGGACAAGAATATAACCCAGTATCCTAAGAATGGGGATATTCAGTTCTACATGGGAAGTACTACTACCAAAAGCAAGACAATGACAAGGCTCGCTACCACTTGCTAAGGGCGCTGGATGAGCTTCCTAACCATGTGGCAGCCAAGGAGATCTTGGCCGGTATCGAGACCACACAGAAGCATTATTCCAGTGCGATATGCTATGTGAATGAGCTGCTGGAGACCCGCCCCTATGACGCTGAACTCTGGCGCAAGAAGATTGCTCTTTATCGCTTACAAGGCAATGATATAGAGGCAAATCGCTTGCTCAAGCGCATCCGAGTGATCTATCCTCAGGATGAGCAGTTCAAAAAGGATTATTCTACTCCCTTCAGGTGCAGTCTTCCCAAGAGAAAAAAGAAAGGAAATATAGAGGAAGCTATCAAGATGGAGCAAGAGACCCTCCGCCTGAATCCTAAGGATGAAGAGGCATATCTGACCCTGACCAATACTTACCTCCTCTCGGGAGACAAGGAGAAGGCACTGACATATGTGAATCGAGGCTTGCAGAACTTGCCTAATAACCAAGAGCTTATCAATCGAAAAATAGGCATTCTCTCCGAGATGAATCGCCCTGTGGAGGCGGTAGAGTTTATCCAACAGGAAATGAAAAAGGGAATAAGTCCCTCAGATGCTCAAGAATTACAATGACTTGCTCTCTCAGGCGGCTCTCTACCAAAACCAGTCCGACCCCTATGTGCTCTATGGTAAGCTCTATGAGAACAACCCCTCCAATGCGGAGGCTTTGGATTATCTTATCAATAATTCCCTGACCAAGGGCTACTATACCGATGCTGCTGTATATATAGAAAAGGGTATCAAAAGCCGCGGACGCACCAAGGATTTGTTGTCTAAGAAATACACCTATCTTATGTTCTCTGGGCAGGATAAGGAGGCATATAAGGTCTTGGAGGAGCTTTTTCTCAAAGTATCCCAACGATGCGGATATACGAAATAACTACCTACAATACCGCTATAACCGAGGTCAGCAGTTGGCACAACAAGGAAGGTATACCGAGGCCATCCCCGATTTGCAATGGGTGGCAGCACAGCCGTCCTTCGAGTGGCGAGAGGACGCCATCGCTGCCCCTATATGGGGCCTATCTCAATAATCGACAGTATGACGAAGCTTTTAGAACAGGCGGAGCTCCTTACCCAGCAATATCCTCAGAGCAAGGGAGGTTTCTAAAAAGCTACTGCATTGGCGGCACTTGGGCAATATCCACAGGCATTGGATATTTATGAAAAACTCATAGGGAAAGTGATGCTAAGGATAACGACCTCTATGTCAGCGGATATGAGGAAACGGCTTTGGCTTATATCAAGTATCTCAACGAAAAAGGGGATGCCACCACAGCCTATGAACAACAGAAAAAAACTAATGACGCTCAAGGAAAATAGCAATCAAGGACTTAGGGTATATTGTGGCTACTTCCGCTCTATTGAAAAAGGAAGACGAAGTCCTTAGCTATGCCCAAAAGGGAAAGGCTCTCTATCCAGATGATTTTTACTTTGTAGAACAAGAGGCCTATGCCTATACCCGCACCGATAGACCTCAGGAAGGGATAAATGCTTTAGAGCCTTACCTTGAGAAATACGCTTATAACAAAGACCTATCCAAGGCCTACGCTGAAGCGGCTCAAAAACAGGCGCAAAAGGAATATAAGCAAAGGGATTATGACCAAGCACAGAACACCTTGCTCAAGGCACTACAGTATGACCCCCTGAACAAGGACTTGCAGTATGAGCGAGGACGTATATTCGAGGGGCAAAAGCAGTATGATAGTGCCTACTACTACCAGCGCCAGTTCAATCCGTCCTTGGTGGAACTCGCTGAGTTCAAAAGGCATCTGAACTACCTTAAGTACAAAACGTACAAAAATGAAAATGCAATTCTCTACCAACAGAACCAACTGAAGGATACCAAGCTACCAGGCATATTCACTGGCCTATACCATAGGTATCAGCCTAAGAATACTTATACTTTGGGGCTTTCCTCATCGGGGAGGGCAGACAAGCGAGCCTTCCAAGGACAAGTAGGATGGACACATATACTAAGCTACAAGTGGTATTTTCGATATAGATGCAGCACTCTCCAATCATTATTTTCCGGAGTATATGGGGAATGTTACCCTATACAGAGCCTTGCGCAATGAGTGGGAAGCTCAAGTAGGGGTAGGGTATAAGAAGCTCCGTAGTGCGGATACTCCACAGCTTATTCAAGCACACTTGGGGGCAACCAAGGTATTGGACGATTTCTCTTTCTTGGTCAAGCTCACGGGAGTATCTTTTTAATAACAGTCTGTATTACAACACTTTTGGAAGAATACAGTATGACCTCTTGGACAAGCGTAGCTTCTTGGCAATCTTCGGAGGGTAGGCTCTGCTCCAGTTGATGAGATTCTCAATTACCAACTCTATGGACAGTTCTCCACCACCAATGCCAACTTCGGAGGAATGGCACAGTATATGCTCGTGGACAAGGTGGCACTATCCCTCTCGGGAGTATGGTATAATTACTATAATGGGGTTGACTATAGTGATTTTGTATAACCCTAATCTTTGGAATAGATGTTTCGTTTTAGTATAGTAACCCTTTATTTTTCTCCTGTTGGGCACCTGTCAGAGCAATGCCGAGAGTACGGCTGCAGCTCTTGAGGTACCTATCTCTCAGGGCGAAGGGCTATGCCATCTCCACGCAACCCCATGCCTCCGCCATAGATGAGAAATGGGCACAGTACTTCTATGATCATCTCAAAAACAGAGTAACCGATCGCCAGCGGGTGCTCTTGGCAAGTTCTCAGAAGGATTATCTCACCCTGAAAGTAAAGGTGGACACTGCCCTCTCCACCGACTATTGCCTGAAGAATGATGGGCAACAATGGCTACTTACCGCCAAGACAGAACGTACCCTCAAGTGGCTGATATACCAAATCATAAAGCGCATTAGCGAAGACGATCCTTCGGTCGAGGCACCCGACCTGAACCCTTCTATCATCAACCTCGGTAAGGGCTGTGCTTCTTTTGCCTTTGCGTATCGAGAACCACACTTTCTGCCGAATCTAAACCAAGAATATAACCAAATCTATAACACCCATAATGTAGAGATAGATTGGGGACTATGGGGCACAACCTCTCTAAAGTGATTGATAAGAACAATAAGGCTCTCTATGCTACGGTAGAGGGCAAGCGCAATGAGTCCCAGCTGGATTTCGCTTCCGATGCCCTTTACCAAGAAGTAGAGCACTACATCATAGACAACTTCGGTGCTGAACCCCCTATGAAGTTTGTCATAATGCCCAATGATAACCCTATAGTGAGTGATACTCCCTAAGAATAAGTCACTGGGGAGTACCCCCACCAATGCCACTCCCCTCGGTGAGCTATCTGGTCAATAAAGCTTTGCCAAGCGCTTTCCTAAACATACTTTCTATACTTCCAGCTATATCACCACTCGGACTCCTCCTACGGAGATTAGCCGATAATACGGGAGTGATTATAAGCACCATTAACCTACCCAAAGGGATAGCCCTGCCCAGTGGTAAAGCTACAGAAACCTTCTATCATACCCTTTCACAATGGAAGGCTAAGACGAATGACCTATACCTGTGGGACTATGCTTGTGATTTCGACGATTACTTTACCCCTTACCCTATCCTAAAGGGGTTCCAAAAAGCAGTTGAAGGTATTCAAGGAGAAAGGCGTCAATGGAGTATTTGTCAATGGAAGTGGCTATGATTATAGCACTTTCAGTGATGTACAAACCTTTGTCTTGGCCTCTTTGCTCATAGACGAAAGTCTCTCGGTGGACGAGCTGGTTACTCGATTCTTCCGACAATACTATCCTGTATCAGGGGCAGAACTAACCGCCTATTATCTTTCCTTGGAGAATGCACAACAGCAGCAAAGCAAACCCCTACAGCCCTATGGGAATTTCGCCCATGCTCAGGAGGCTTATCTCGATCCTACACAGTTTGTACGTTTCTACGATAGGGTAGGCTCTTTACTACCTAAAACACAAGGAGAGGAACACAAAGCTTTAGAGAAGCTCTATGCAGCACTTAGCTTTACCCGCCTACAGCTCGCCTATAGGCAGGGATATAGTAGCTATGGCTTTGCCCAGCGTATAGCCAATACCCTACAGCCACGCCCTGAGGTGCAACAGTGGCTCGCTGCCTTAGCCGCTAGCGAAAAAAATACAAGGAAATGGCACGCTATCAGGAAGAAGAGAAAGGCTCCCGTCAAGGGCTATATAGAGCAGTGGAATAGCTTGCTTGCACGGGCTGATTTCCAAAACTTGCTCTTAGGACAGATGCTGGAGGCACAATGTACCTTGGACGAAGACTACCAAGACCTATCCACCCTTACCGATGGGGTAGAGGGCTTTCCTTTGGATTATCATATCGGTTGGGTGATTAATTCCGTAGATGATCTGAAGGTACAGCTTCCCCGAAGCTAAAAAAAGCAAAAAAATAGCCCTTACTTTCCTGCAGGATGAAAAGAGCCGCTTCTATATGCCGATAAAAATAGAGATTTACAAAAATAGTAAGCTCTACAAGACAATGCTCCCACCCCCGCAAGCAGGGGTACTCGCTCGTACTCTTACGACAGATATAGACCTGAGCGATAGTGATGTAACCCAAGTACGGATCTATAGGAATAGGACTAACCAACGTAACTTGTTAGCCACTTCTGAGATTCGCCTAATTCCTTAATTTCTAAAACCCTTTAATCCTAAAACAATGAGATTCTTACTGATATACCTATCTTTTGCAAGTCTTTTTCTTAGCGAGCTGTCGTGATGCTTCAGAGCTATATCCACCTACCTCCATAGAGATTATGGACCCTGTGCGCCATTATTACCCTGTAGTACAAGGCGAGAAGTTTGAGATTAATATCAATATCAAGAATACAGGAAAACATTTTCTCAAAATCACTGATGTACAAACTTCCTGTGGCTGTATGGCAGTAGATAAAAAAATGCTATAGGCCTTATCCGAGCAGGGGAGATAGGGACAATTAGAATTGTTAATGATAGCAAGAAAAAAATATAGGCTATGTCAAGCACTTTATTAAGATCTATGGCAATATCCCCGATGGAGAAGCAGAGGTAATATTTGACTACAATGTAGTCCCTGATGCGCTCTATACCCCTGATTATGAAGAGATTTATAGCAAGGATAACAAATCTAGAGAAACACGCCGACAAAAATACTATACTGATCAGTGATTTCAGTGAACAATGATCAGAGAGCAATGATCAGAGAGCGGTGATCAGTGAACAGAGAGCAGCAGGCTGTAGGAGCGAATTGCAATTCGCCCTTCAGAGTAGTGCAATTCGCCCTTCAAGGAGTAGGGTAATTCGTCCTTCAAGGAGTAGCGCAATTCGTCCTTCAGAGAGTAGCGCAATTCGCCCTTCAAGGAGTAGTGCAATTCGCCCTTCAGAGAATAGTGCAATTCGCCCTTCAGAGTAGTGCACTCGCCCTTCAGAGTAGTGCAATTCGCCCTTCAGAGTAGTGTAATTCGCCCTTCAGAAAGTAGTGTAATTCGTCCTTCAAGGAGTAGTGTAATTCGCCCTTCAGAGTAGTGCAATTCGCCCTTCAAGGAGTAGTGCAATTCGCCCTTCAAGGAGTAGGGTAATTCGCCCTCCAGAGAGTAGCACAATTCAATAGAGAGCAGTGCCTTGTCCTGAAAATTAGCTGATGCTAACGCCTTTTTTTCTAACAAATCTCTTAGAGTCCTTGCTTTTTTTGATAGTTTCTTCTGATAGATCAAGGGTGTCTCCTAATGAAAAATAGCTGTCCTAAGGCTGTTTGTGTCACCTTTATCCCTGGAACAGATATAGACAATTCTGAAAAATGGTCATTCGAGAAGTAAGTGAGGTGTCCAATCCAGAGATTTCTTCCTATTGTAGGCACTTTATCTTCCAATTTTTCAGAAATAACCACAGCATATTGCAAATCTTGAGTTTGTTCTAAGCAGAAAATAAGTTTCTCTAAGGTATTCTCATCCAACTCTTGGGAAAAAGCTATCAGAGAATTGAATCATTATAGAAGCAGGAGAACTGAACTTCTCCACCCCTTGTGAGATACTTATAGAAATATCCGCTACGGAGTGCTTGCTGATATTGCTTTGCCTTGTGCTTTCCAAAAACGAATTGGACGGAGACGATGCTAAGACTCTTATCGCTAATGGAGTGAAACTCGTAGCTGAGGTGTCCAACATGGGTTGTACTCCTGAGGCTATCAAAGCTTTCCAAGATGTGAAGTTGCCTTTTTGCTCTAGGTAAGGCTGTCAATGCCGGTGGGGTAGCTACTTCTGGTTTGGAAATGACTCAGAACGCCGCTCACCTTTCTTGGACTTCCGAAGAGGTAGATGCTAAGCTTCACCAGATCATGGAGTCTATCCACAACGCTTGCCTCAAGTATGGACAAGAAGAAGGATATATCAACTATGTAAAAGGAGCCAACATCGCTGGTTTCATGAAAGTAGCCCATGCGATGCTCGACCAAGGAGTGATTTAATAATTGAATATAGTTGTCTTCAAAAGAGAGGCTGTCCCGCGAAAGCAGGACAGCCTTTTTTCTTATAGCTTTGAGCTTAATACCTCCGTTGAACACAAAAACCGTCCAAGGAGCATAGATATCTTTTGAATACGGGAGCACGTTCACTACCTGTATAGATACTTCCAAAACGGGTCTGACGTACATCCAAGAAGTTTTCAAAAATTGATATAAACAGAACAATGTTTCCATAATTTCTCTACTATAAAACCTGTCATCCAGTAAGGATGCCCACGCTCTCCATCACTCAGCAGCTGTGAACTGAAATAATAGGCTTCTAACCCGATTTTTCCACTTATCTTCCACTTCGTAAAACAAAATAGAGTTGGTACGGTGCTTAGCAGTAAGCAGATTGTCCGTAAAGACATCTCCCTCATGTAATTGAGTGTTGGTTAGGGTGTAACCCAAGAAAAGTTTGAAGTCTTTGTAACCTATTTTTACATTGGTTTCCAATCCTTTGGTGTGGATATGCCCTTCTATATTGGTTAGGTGATACTTCTTAGGTGATAGGTTTTCCAGCAATAGCGGATGGTCTAAGTAGGTATAGAAAAAGAGTTGATTGATACTCAGAGTCCATTCCTCTCCTAAAAGGGTCTGGTAATTAATATCAAAGTTGGCGCCATAACTCTTCTCCAACCGATTCTTTTTGGCTACTCACAGGCAAGATGTTTTTGATAATGAAATCGTTCGCTTTCCTCTGTGAATAAGGTAGGTGTTTTATACCCCAATCCGCCTGATATGCGGGAAGTGAGTTTCTCTGATAGGGTGAAAGAGGCTGGCTAGCCTAGGAAGTACTACCCATCCATAGTCTTTGACAAAATCGGTGCGCAAACCACTTTCTATCTCCAACCATGGGGCGGTTTTCCAAGTATTTTTGGGCAAATCCTCCTACAATCATCTCCTGCTCATCTCTCAAAGGGAAGGTAGTAAGAGGCTGTTCCTTAAAACGATGATCTAAAAGGGTTACTCCTATAATCCAGTCTGTTTTTCTCTTTCCAAACCATAGAACCCTTCTGTAAAGCTGCTTAGCTGTGTTCCTGAAAAAAACGATAATCAGGCAGGACAATTTCTCTTTGGAAGTAGTTAATACTACTCTTTAGCTGGAATCAGGGAATCCTCACTTATATGGTGGTCAAATGTTAGCTGGCCACCATAGCGATGAGTATTGTTTTCCTCAAAATAGTGATAGGCAGGGTCGGTATTGCCCCTTAAGTACTCTATATGTCCTCCCTAACCGCTGCTCCACCATGGCATTTTATCCCTATGTTCAGCGAGGTGTCTTCGTCAAAATAGAGGAATAGCTTGGGATTCACTACCCAGCGTTCAAAGCGAGGAATGGCAGAAAAGGGAGTGTCACTTGGTGCATAGGCTTGGTTTCTGCTATGAGAAGCAAAAAGAGTGGTACCTACATGATTGAATTTTTTTGTCCATAGAATGCATTCAAGTTTAATCCCTTAGCCGATGTGCCGTCTATATGAAAAAGTAGCTCTCTCGCTGGGGTAGGGGTCTTGAGATCAGATTGACCAATCCTGCTATGGCACCTCCTCCATAGAGGGTGGAGCTGGTACCCTTGATGACTTCCACCTGCTTGAGGTCCAAGGGGGGCGTTTGCAGCAAACCCAAGCCACTGGCAGCTCCAGAGTAAGCAGGAATCCGTCCTTGAGTATCTGGGTATAGCGCCCATCCAATCCTTGGATACGAATACCTGCATTGGCACTGATTGGAAGGTTGTCTGTACTTGTATACCAGTGCTTTCACTCAGTAGCATCCGCAAATCACTGGGGCGCATGTTGCCTTTTTTTCATCTAGCTCTTCAGCTGTAATAAGCTCAATACGAGTAGGCACTTTCTCTATGGTACGGCTACTACGTGTGGAGGTGATAGTCAGCCCCTCCAGCTCGGTCTCTTCTTCCTCTAATTCAAGGATAAGGGGAATATTAGTCTGGGTAATAGTGTATTCAAGGCTTCTAAATCCAATAAAGGAGAATACTAGTACCTCTCCAGAGGCTGCTTTGATGAGAAATCTCCTTGTTCATTGGTAGTAGTGCCTCTTGGAGTGTCTTTGATGCGTATGGAAACTCCCAAAAGAGGTGTTTTATCCGTTGCGGAGGTAATATGTCCGCTTATTTTTTTGCTCCTGCCCATAGAAGATACTACCGCCAAAGAGAACAAAAGAGCAGTATAATGATATTTTTTTCATGGAATTTTGTATGTAATAAATAGATAATGTTGGCACAGAATTACAAAAACGCACCAGTCAAAAGTAAAGTAGGGGCGAATGGCAATTCACCCTTATGTTGAAGAATTAAGCTATTTTAGGAGGAACCCAGATATTTCCCAAGTAGGAATCTATAATAATATAATAGGGTAGGAAATCAAGTGTTTGGTTTCTATAATAGGAGAAAGTGTTTCCAAGGGCGTCTCTTCAGAGACAGGAAGAGAAAAGTACCATTTGGCAGCAATTGCAGATACATAGCGGGTTGCATAGGTCTATATCACCAGAAGAATGAGAGTGAGATGCACTCATCTCAGCCATATCATTGCCCTCATATATAGGCATATCACTACATGGCAATACCAACAATGCCACAAGATAAAGACCTAATATGAATGCAATACTTTTTCAAGTTCTGAGTTTTTTTATTTTTGAGTTACTAATGCCAATCAAGAGTTGAATTTGTAGTTCTACTCTTGAAACCACTAACCACTATTTCTTCAGATAGTGGCTTACTATTCCCCAAGTGATAGCCGCCAATATGGCTGTTACTCCAGAGATAAAGAGAGCGCCCATAGCTGAGTAGCCATTGACAAACTTAAGGACTAAAAAAAGAGCAAAAGCAAATAGTCCCTAAACCAAAGATAACCGCTTGTGTTACAGTTTGTTTCTTTGCGGTTGCATTGGATAATGAATGTCCCTTGGTACAAAGGATTTTATAGATAATTCTCTAGCTGCAAATTTACGTATTTATCTTTGAGGGAACAAGATATTTTTTTGTATTTTTGCACTTTATCAGAAATCAGTGGTCAGTCACTAATCCCCTAACCCCTAAAAGAAATGGATTCTATTTTACAACAAATCGAAGCGCTCCGCAAAGGAGTCTCAATGAGCATAACTACAACTATTATGTGCTCGACACCCCTTCTATTTCCGACTATGAGTTCGACCAAAAGCTCAAGGCTTTACAGGATTTGGAAGCACAATACCCCCAGTACAAAGACCCCAATTCGCCTACTGTGAGAGTAGGGGATTACCAAGAATTTCCCTACCGTAACCCACGAGTTCCGCATGTACTCCTGGACAACTCCTATTCCAAGGAAGAGGTGGAAGAGTGGGAGAAACGTGTTCTTAAGGGCTTAGGCACGGACAAGGTCTCATTCGTCTGTGAGCTCAAGTACGACGGGGCTTCGATAGATCTCACCTATGACCATGGGCAGCTGGTACAGGCTACCACTCGTGGAGATGGGGTGCAGGGTGATGAGATTACCGCTATGTACGTACCATCCGCAGTGTGCCCTTGACACTCAAGGGGACTACCCTGACCATTTCCATATCCGCGGGGAGATTATCATCCTCAAGGAAGGGTTCAAGAAGATGAATGAGCAACGTATCGCTGAGGGCGAAGACCCCTATATGAACCCGCGTAATACCGCCAGTGGGAGCTTGAAACTACAAGATACCGCCGAGGTCGCCAAGCGCCCTCTCGACTGCTTGCTTTTACTATGTAGTGGGCGACAATCTCCCTGTGGACAACCAGTTCGACAGTCTCCAGAAAGCACGTGACTGGGGGTTCAAGGTGCCTTCTCAGTCAAGCTATGCCACTCCACCGACGAGGTGATGGAGTTTATCAACTATTGGGATACCCTGCCGCCATGACCTCCCCTATGAAACCGATGGGGTGGTGATCAAGGTCAATGACTATCAAGCACAACAGGAACTCGGCTACACTTCCAAGTCTCCTCGCTGGGCGATAGCTTATAAGTTCAAGGCCGAGGAGGTAACTACCTCTCTGGAGAGTATCTCCTATCAGGTAGGGCGTACGGGAGCGATTACCCCTGTGGCCAATCTCTCTCCAGTGCTCTTGGCAGGGACTATCGTAAAGCGCGCTTCTCTGCACAATGCCGACCAGATAGCCAAGCTCGGACTCCATATCGGCGATCAAGTATTTGTCGAAAAGGGAGAGAGATCATCCCTAAGATTACGGGAGTAAAGCTCGAAGCACGCCACGAGCAAGCTACTCCTGTGACCTTTATCACCCATTGTCCTGAGGTGGCAGTGAGCTCGTACGCAATGAGGGCGAGGCACAACACTATTGCCCCAATGCCTATGGCTGCCCCCACAGATCACTGGACGTATCCAGCACTTCATCTCTCGTAAGGCGATGAATATAGAGGGCTTAGGCTCCGAGACGGTAGAGCTGATGTTCCGCGCAGGACTCATACACAACTATGCCGACCTCTATGAGCTCAAAAGCCGAGCAGATACAAAACCTCGAGCGTATGGGTACTCGTGAGTGCACAGAATATAATTACAGGAATAGAAAAATCCAAGGAAGTACCCTTCGAGAGAGTGCTCTTTGCCTTGGGTATTCGTATGGTAGGGAGAGCGTCGCCAAGAAGTTTGCCCGTATCTATAAGACACTGGAGGCTTTCCGTGCCGCTCCTTATGAGCAGCTCATCCAGATAGATGAAATCGGAGACCGTATCGCCCAGAGTGTCATCAGAGTTCTTTGCCGATGACAGGAATAAGGAAATCCTCGAACGCTTACAGGGCTATGACTTACAGTTTGCTCTTAAGGAAACAGCACAAACGTCTCTTTCCGAGACGCTGAAGGGGAAAAACACTCGTAGTCTCAGGAGTCTTTGCACGCCATTCGCGGGACGAAATCAAGGCGCTGATCGAAAGCCACGGAGGCAAGGTAGGCTCTTCCATCTCTTCCAAGACAAACTATGTAGTAGCTGGAGACAATATGGGGCCGAGTAAGCTTGAAAAAGCGACCCAATTGGGCATCCCTATCCTATCGGAAGAAGAGTTTGAAAAATGATTCAGTGAGTAATGTTGAGACGCAACTCATTGTTTCTAAATAAAAAGCTGCCCTTAAAACGGACAGCTTTTTAATAATTTTATACTTCTTTTTAAAAAGATAGCTGAGTATGCTGCTAAAAAAAGCCAAGTACAATACCCGGAAGGTTGGCAAATACAATAGGGTAATCTCTGTCTTTCTTTAGGAAACCATAAGCTACCCACAAGCTACAGTTGATTCCTGCTACAAAAGGTTGTAACCAAGGGCCTGTGGCATCACCCCATGTTTTTTTGAATTTGGTCAATGTAAGCTACATACATGGCTACAGCCATAACAGCAGCTAAAATACTGAGAACACGGATGAATTTGCTTTCTCCGTTAGGTTTTTTCTTCAAAAGTTGTCCATAAAACATTTAATTTTTAAAGGTTCTAAATATGGCGCAAATGTATTTAATAATTGTCAAGAAAAGTAATAGAAATTTCATTTAACAATTAATTAACTTTATAAGAGATATGAGTAATTTTTAATTTCGATTTAGGTATTGATTCTTTTTTTCATATCAATAATACCTTTTCAGCGAGTTAATGGAGGGCTTTTTCAAAGGGAATAGGTTTTTTTACCGCTTGACTTTGTAACCTATAATATAAGAGTTAGCAGCTTGCTGATATGGAGTCACAATCCTATGATGAGTGTTCTTATCCAATTAGGAATGAGGTATACTCCCTATAAGACAGGTGACTATTACAAGGAAATAAAAAAAGTAAAAGGTAAAACACTATTACCTTTTACTTTTTATCTTTTTACCTTAAAAAGGATTACCATATTTTCACGCGGTCTTCTGGTTTGCGATAGAGCTTATCTCCTTCTTTTTACATCGAAAGCTTTGTACCAGCTATCTACATTGGTCAGAGGAGCAAAGGCGCGGAAGTATCCTGGGGTATGGGGGTCAGTCTTCACCTGGTTGGTCATATATTGGTCGGTGGAGAGGGTACGCCATACAGTTGCCCTAAGAGAGGAAGAAGCGTTGGTCTTGGTTGAAACCGCTGATATCGGCAACTGCTCCATGGTCTTTGAGGTACATTTTGGAGCGCATCGAAGGCGATATTTACCCCACCCAAGGTCAGCGATATTTTCTCCATTGGTAAAAGGTACCATTTACGAAGACACCTTTTACAGGTTCATATTTGTCAAACTGAGCTGCGAGAGCCTTGGTTACCTTCTCGAAGTTTTCCTTATCGGCAGGAGTCCACCAGTTTTGTAGATTACCATCGGCATCGAATTGGGCTCCACTATCATCAAATCCATGAGTAATCTCGTGACCAATGACAGCACCTATACCTCCGAAGTTCACGGCAGGGTCAGCCTCGAAGTTGAAGAAAAGGAGCTTGCAAAATAGCCGCAGGAATACGATTTCGTTATACAATGGGTTGTAATAAGCGTTCACAGTCTGTGGAGTCATGCCCCATTCGGTTTTATCTACAGGCTTACCTACCTTATCCAATTCTTTTTGGTAAGCCCACTGGGCAACTTTGAGCAAGTTATCAAAGAGAGAGGCATCCGCCGAGAGAGACATCTTAGAATAGTCCTCCCATTTGTCAGGGTAACCTACTTTTTACTTTGAAAGTGCTGAGCTTATGAAGAGCTTTTTCCTTGGTAGCATCGCTCATCCAAGTCACATTCTTGATATGTTCGCCGAAACTTTTCTTTAGGTAATCTACCAAAGTCACCATTTCTTCTTTGGCTTTTGGCAGGGAAATATTTTTCTACATAGAGCTTACCGAAGGCTTCTCCTACTACTCCATTGATGAGTGAAAGAGCACGCTTGTTCATAGGGCGTTGCTCCTGTTGTCCCATGAGGTATTTGTTATAGAAGTTGAAGGAAAGTTCGTCCAAGGCAGCATTGAGGTAGCCTGCGTTGGAAGTTACTAATTGATAGCGTAGGTAATCCTTTAGTAGGGGTAAGTTCTTTTCGTTGATGAACTTGTCATACTCTTTGTACAAGCGTATTTCTCCTACGATTACCTTATCGGTATTTACCCCTACTTTCTTGAGTAAGGCAGGGATATTGAGGTTCTTTACCAGCTTAGAGAGTTCCTCCATGGTTTGAGGATTGTAGCTAAGGTTCGGGGTCGTGGTCTTCCTCATTGGTAAGCATAAGTTTGGCCAAGTCTTTCTCGAAAGCTACTTGTTTTTGAGCCTTTTTCATCAGCGGCAGCATCGCCAAGGAGCTTGAAGATATCGGCAACAAAGATCTGATATTTGCCTATGGCTTCCGTATTGCTTTGGCTTTGTTTTTTGGTAGTAGTCACGACCAAGACCCTAAACCAAAGTTGCTTAGATATACCGCATTCTGGTTGGAATCCTTCATGTCGGCATAGACCCCCAGCCACATACAGGGTTCTCTCCCAGCAGGGGTAGCCTCTTCCAGGTAAGCCTGCAAGTCAGCAAGGGGTTTTTGATGGACTCTATCTTCTTTTAGATAAGGCTCAAGAGGCTCCAAACCTGCCTTGTTACAGGGCATCCATGTCCATATAGGTTTTGTAAATAGCTTGGATTTTTTTGCCCTTCAGAGCCATCAGCATAGGATTCCTTCAGTAGGTTGTCCAAGAGGGAAAGGCACTGCTGGTCAGTTTCCTCGTGAGCATATAGAAGGTACCCCAAGAAGGTTTGTCCGCAGGGATTTTTGGCAGTTTTTCATCCACCCTCCATTGACATAGTTGTAGAAATCATCTTGCGGACGTACGGAAGTATCCATAGCCGAGAGGTCAAGACCTTTGTCAGTTGTTTCTTCTTTCATGTTGTCTTTTTTTAGCAGGATTGCCACAAGCCACCATTAGGGCGAGGCAAGAATACAAGTGAATTTTGTTCATATGTTATTAAGTTTTTGAGTTGTTAGTTTTGAATTTTGAGTTTTCTATTAACTGAAAAGTTCTGAATGTGAACCTAATCGTTCCAATACAATTACCATTTCTTGATCATCTTGTTGCCATATAAGGAGTAAATCTCCTCTATATGACACTCCAAGCATCCCTGATATTGTCCTATTAACATGTGTGGTTTCATCTTTTTAGGAATCTGAGAGACCCCTCCCTTTTCTAATAGTTTTTACAACGGCTAATATCTTCTGAATTTTATTAGGTTGTTTTTTAAACTTCTTGAGTTCTTTTTAAATATTGTGGCATAATATAATTCATATAAAAGCTCTTCTTGTTCTTCTATATCATTCATCTTCTGATAAGATTTCATTGAACAATTCTTCAGCACTTTTATGCCCCTTTATAAGCCCCTTTTTGTGCTTTTTCAATCAATCCCTCTTCTATAGCCTCTATAGTATCTTTGTTGGGTATAGCTTTTTCTATGGGATAAGTTTTTTGGGGATCCACTACAATCATTTTTAACCCTAAACTTCTCAAAAGGGCTTGAAATAGTGGAATATCCACATTGTTAATCGTTGCTTGTATTGTTGTTGTTGCCATAATTTTTGTTTTTAAAGAGCAAAGGTACGAAGAAATAATTAAATAAAGAAGTTAAAATACAATTATTTTTTTAATCTTTTTATCCAATCGTTGAAATGTTTCTTATTCCTCTTCTCCTGACCATCGACGATCAATTATTTCATCAAATGCTTCTTCACCAAAATACTCAAAGAAAACCTCTCCAAAGTCCTTGGTGGTAAGCTGTACTTCCCTATAGGGATTTTTCCTTATCCATACCGAGGTTAATGCAACCAAGCCGGTGGAGTAGAAATTATTGGCATATTTGTTGTACTTGAAAGTAATATATTCCTCAACAACAAATTTGTCTTTTTGAACTCAAAGGTAAAGTACCCTCCTTTGCAGACTATCTGGTGAAGTGGATAAACCATACGAGAGAAATTAGGCGCTATCAAGAGTCTATATTTGTGCATTTCCTCTCCACTGAGTAGGATTACCACTCTTCGGTGGGCTTTCAGCGACTCCTTCCCGTTCGGCAAAGGAAAAGAGGTGATCTTCCTGTCCATCCTCATTGAGGTCGCAACTGTGGAGCTGCTCTAAGTCATATACTCCCAAGCTAACGATTCTCTCAGAAAGTTCATTGGGGTTATCCACTTGACAAACATTTTCATAAGGGAGCGATGATTCCCTTCCGATAGCTTATTTGGTTATCCATAAGAGTGGCAGCTTCTTCTTCCTTAGAGGCGGAGAAAGTCGCGCCTTTGCTCCATACCCCGTCCTTGAGCAAATAGGTTACCTGCTTGAAGGGAACACAGACAGCCCCTTCTTCATCGCTCATCTTTTTCTTTTTTCTCCTGTAAAGTATTGGTTGTCTATAGCTGAGATATATACATCAAAATAGCGAGCGATTTCCTTGGGAGAGAGCCTGTGTATGGCTTGTGTAAGGTTCTCACTCAGTAGCAGGTCATCGGAAAAATATTGTAGTATATAGGAGTTGAATGCTGCTGTTTTTGGGAGTAGAGAAATATCTACCTTTCCCGAAGACAGGGTCCAAATGTGTGGGTATATCTACTACATTACTATAGAAAAACTCTAAACCAGGGTATTCATTAGATGTATAGGGTACTCTCTTGAGTAGCTCATAGAGCTTGGTCTCTACCTCTGGACTCATGGGCAGCTCCGTGATAGGAGGGGCTTGCTTGCAGGCAAAGAGCCCCAAGGCTAGGAAAGCAAGAAGTATTTTTTTCATAGAGGTTAGTGGGGAACTATTCACTTTTTACTTTCTTATACGGATTCAGGGCGGTAGCCTTCCATTAACTGATCGTTCTCCATGATAAAGGGAATTGCATTGGGCTGCTCCCATTCCACATCATAACGGTTCATCAGGTAATCGCTTAGCTCGGTGCGGTTGGCAAAGAGGATTGCTTGGTAAGGCTCTTGGAAAGCGAGTTTTTCCACAAAAAGAAGTTTGCCCTCGTAGGGAAGGAGTACTCCCACATGGCCTACAAAAATCATATTCTCCTCAGGGGTGAGCTGAGAGTGGAAAACAGCTGAGATAAGAGAGGCTTTCGTAGGATCATTAGCATAGCGGAAGGCAATACCACGCGCTTTCCAAGCCTTTTTGCATTGCTTGCAAATGGAGGTTTATATCCTTGGTATTGGTAGTAGGCACTTCGGTGAAGAGCGCGAAGAAGTCGTTTTTCCTCGGCTGGGGTAAAGAGTTTTTTAGGGGCGTTGCGCAAGGACTCACGATCTATAAAAGAGTACCTCGTCTTCTGCTTTGTTGTCGAATTTTTCCAGTAGGGAAGGAGATCAAGTCACGCAAAAGGGTAAAGGAGGTCAAGCGACAGTTATACCCCTGAAAGGCTGGGTATTTGCTCATCCAGTCCGTTTGTATAGCCACCTCGTCATACTTAGGCAGTAGGCTATCGATAGTAGCAAAACCCTTTGGAACAAGGTTTGCCTTCGCTCCTGCTGTCTGGTTGAAGAGGGCAACACTCTCTAAGAAAGCAGCTGCGTGAGCCTCAGATATCCCTGCAGCGATAAGGGCTTGCTGCACTTTTTCTTGAGTAGGTGTATCTACTAAGTTAGAGTAGGTCAGCGTTGGTGCGGCTTTTTTTCTTGAGTCTCTTGTGGCGTTTCTGCCGCTGCTGTAGTGGGGTCTTTCTTCTCTTGGCAGGCTATAGCAGCCAAAGAAAGGAATGACATGAGTAAAAAGTCTTTTTCATGAGAACATTCTTGATTCGTTGTAAAAAAATATAAAGTATGGATAATGTAATGATTAATAACTGCCAGTCATATCCTCATCTACCACTAAAAATAAAGTCGGCTTGTCCGTAAGCCTCTGTGGGTAGTTTTTAGGTTGGATTGGGATAGAGTACTGATAGTGAGTATCTTGAGATTAGGGTTTCGCTTACGCAGATACCAATAGATACCTTGAAAGAAGTCCGAATGATAGCTCCCATTCAGGTGTAGGAACAGACTCTCTTTCTTGTAGTGTGTCTCTATGGATTCGGCCATAGTAGCGTCCTTAATAGCCTGTGACATAGGAAGATTCTCGGGGTTGTGGCGTGCCATCTTCTTCATCTTCTCGTACTGGGAGAGGTTGCCATCATAGGGAAAGGGGAGTGATACTATCCATTTTCGCTCCGCCGAAGGAAGCGTGTCAAGAGCTTGTAATCCTTTCTTATACACGAGATTGGCATATTTCCGAGGGATATTTGTCGCTACAATAGGGAGTTTTTCTCTTTTTGCCAAATCCACCCAAGGCTTGTAATCGGTCTTATAGTTCTTCCATAGGCGAGCCAGGGTGTCCAATCCTTTTTGGTCAATAGTTCCCTCAAGGTAGCCGTCGAGGGCATCTTGGTTGTCTCTCTCGAATATTTCCGCTCCTAATATCAGCGAACGCTTGCCTAAGAGGTCTTTGGTGAGTTTTACCTCTAACCAATGGGCAATAGGATTGTTGTGATATTCCCCAAAAGAGCACAATGTCCGCTTTTCTTACTTTTTTTCTCAGTAGCTTCCTATAGGAGGTTCGCTTGCCATTTTGAGTAAAAAAAGCAAAGGCTTCTTTGAGAGAACCCCTCCGCACAGAGGAATATAGATAGGATAAATAAAATGTTTTTTTCATGCTTGACCATTTACTGTTCACGGCTCACCGTTTACTTTATCTGGTTCCATTCTTGGGCACGTGTAGGGGCGAGCTTGAGCAATACCGCACGTACATCTTCTTTCTTGTCCAAAGGTTTTTCCGCCTGAGAGTAGTTGTGAGATTTCGTCAGCCTTGGCATCGAAGAAGAGTTGAGAGACAAAGCGGTTGATACGGCTATTGTTGATTTGGTTCAGCTCCAAGAGGGCAGCACCGATTTGGTTTTTCCCTTTTGTATATCCTGAGCCATGAGGTCTAATCCCTCGACGATGATAGGTGTACAAAGCCTTGTGGAAACCGGCAAAGTCCTCAGCCAAGAGGTCGGTGACCATTTGCCAGCGATTGTTGGAACCATTTTGTTGCCAAGCACTATCGGAACTGCTTTGGGCATTGAGCACCACTGCAAGCGCTTGTTCAAAGTAGGGTTTCCTCCGTTGGGGGCAAAGGTATCAGCATCCAAGCCTATGATAATCAGGGCATAATAGGCGATGATAGAGGAGAGATTGGAAGTGAAAGTATTAGGGTTGAAGTAGATCGGTTCGTTTTCCAAATAGGAAAAAAAGTGATATCTTTCTCTTGGTAGTTGATCAGCGGGGTGGGGTAGGTGCTGCCGTATACAGGGCGGGAAGCCTGTACCTGTAGGTCGGCCTTGAAGTTATTATTCTCATAGGGAGGAAAGAGTCAGCACAAAAGAGCAGTTGATACGCTCATTCTCTCTGGCTTTGATATCCGTCCATTGGGTTTTATTGACAAATTCCTGTAGGGCACGCTGTAGTGTTACAAAAAGCCCTCTGGTTGGTTTGGTTGATACGCTGGGTATTGACAGTCACGCGGCAGGAAAGCTCTTGCGCATTTGCCGTCATTGAGAATATAAGTAAGCAGAGTAAGATAAGTTTTCTCATAAGGATAAAATTTAGAAATTATTTCTTGATCTCTCTCAAGAGTTGCTCATGGATAGCCTTGAGGATCTCCTCAGCGATAGAGGTCTTGGACTGTAGGGGAAGGGATTTCTTTACCTTGTGCGGTGATAAAGGTCACCTGGTTAGTATCGCCAGAGAATCCAGCCCCCTTGTCTCTAAGCGAATTAAAGCACTGATAGCATCTAAGTTCTTACGAGCGAGCTTACCTCAGGGCATTCTCCAGCTCATTCTCTGTCTCCAGGGCGAATCCCACCAAGAGCTGTTGCTGCTTACTCTTGCCTAAGGACGCCAAGATATCTTGTGTCTTGACCAGAGTTAGGGTCAGTGTATCAGTTTTTTTCTTGATCTTCTCGGGGCCTGCTCTTGAGGCTTATAGTCAGCCACAGCCGCCGCCAATATGGCAATATCGGTAAGGGAAAAAGGCAGTAGTGGTAGCCTCATACATCTGAGCAGCACTCACTACAGAGACCACCCTTACACGAGGATCTATCTCATGGGGAGGGTAGAGCCTAAGACCAAAGTCACTTCGGCTCCCATACTGGTGGCGACATTCGCCAAAGCTACTCCCATCTTGCCTGAAGAAAAATTACCTATAAAGCGCACAGGGGTCTATCATTTCATAGGTAGGTCCAGCGGTAATAAGGATCCTTGGAAAAGGTGCTTTTCTTTCAGAAAAAAACTCAGAAAGGGCTCTTGCTATCGTCTCAGGTTCCGCCATGCGCCCCTTGCCCACCAGACCGCTGGCTAACTCTCCATGCTCACTGGGTATCAGATGATTGCCATAAGAGGTCAAGAGGTCGATATTGTGCTGGGTGGTGGGGTGCTCATACATATCCAAGTCCATCGCAGGAGCGAAGAAGACAGGACACTTGGCCGAGAGGTAGGTGGCCAAAAAGCAAGTTGTCACAGCCTCCTGTAGCCATCTTGGCTAAGGTATTGGCAGTGGCTGGGGCGATGAGCATTACATCTGCCCACTGGGCAAGCTCCACATGGCTGTTCCACTGCACGTCAGTTGTCTTGAAATCGTGTATACCTTCTCTTTCGAGACTACCGAAAGTGTCAGCGGTGTCACAAAATCATGGGCAGCTTTGAGTCATAATAACCTTAACGCTTGCCTGTTCTTTGACAAGCAAGCGTATGAGGTGCGGGAGCTTGTAGGCAGCAATACCGCCACAGACTCCTATAAGTATTTTTTCCCCTTAAGCGAGGGAAGAATATTCATGATTGTTTTTTCTCATCTGTATAACGATAATATATCTCCCCATCGAGCCATTCCTTTACAGCAATAGCCTGCGGCTTTAGGAAGTTTTTTCGTAGAACTTGGAGACTTCTATCTGTTCCTTGTTCTCAAAAACTTCTTCTAAACTATCATTATTAATGGCGAATTCCTCCAATTTTTCTTCCAATTCGTGCTTAATCTCTGCATTGATCTGTGAAGCACGCTTGGCTATGATGGAAATAGCTTCATAGATGTTCCCAGTCTCGGCATCTATCTTGTTTTTGTCATAGGTAATAGTGCTTTTGTGGTGCATCTATGCGTTTCAAATTTATCATAATTCACTTATTTTTCTTTAAAAATATCTTGATACATTTTGTTTGCCTTTGTCATAAAGTTGGACTCAGGGTAGGTACGTGAGAATAGTTCGTAGTAGTTTTTGGCTTCCTCAAAGCGTTGTTTTTCCTTACTCTTGATACTGTTTTTTGGCCAGTTCATAGGCAGAGTGTAGGCGGTAGTACATCGCTTCTTCGCGGAAAGTAGAACCAGGGTTCTCTACCAAGAAGTTGTCAAAGGACTTGATTGCGGCCTGATAGTCGCGAATCTTGTCATATCCTTTGGCAATCTCAAAACTCTTGTGCTGAAGCTTGTTCAGTAGTTCCAAAAACCATGTTGTTTGCTTCTCTGAGATAGGCACCATTGGGATATCTATCTATATACTCTTGTAGCTGGTCAAGAGCTTTGTAGGTAGCATCCTGATCCAGACTGTACTTAGGAGACTCCAAAAAGTTACACTTCCCCTGCAGGAACAAGACTTCTTCAGCCTTTTTCACTACGGGGATAATTCTTTAGAAATCGCTCATACTGATACCCTGCCAATAGATATTTCTTTTCGCTTATAGAAACTATCGGCATACATGTACAAAGCGTCTTCTCCTTGGGGACGACCGATATAATAGCCCACCACCTTCTCCCAAAGTCGCATACTACGATTGTAGTCTCCCTTATCATAGAGCGCTTTGGCAACTTTGTATTTTTAGTTCATAATCATCTGATTTTTAAAGCCTTTTTGGTATTCACCACAGCTCGAAAAAAAGCAAACGAAAGAACCACTATAAAAAGCAAGTACTTTTTCCTTTCATATTCATTGGGCAAAGATACGCATTTTTTTGTAATTGTCAATGATTAATTGTTAATTGTTAATTGGCAATTGTTAATCACTCCTATTTGGTAAGTTCCACAATAGGCTAAGACGCAATAAACTCACATCTCTACCCTCGGTAGAGACGTGAGTTTATTGCGTCTTAATCCATTGATCATTAAACATTAATCATTGATAATTAATCATTGATCATTGATTATTTGCTAGGTGTATTCTTTAGAATTTCCAAAAGATATTTCCAGAATTTCTGTACAGAGGAGATACATACTCTTTCGATAGGAGAGTGGGCTCCGAGGATGGTAGGTCCGAAGCTGATCATATCGATATGAGAGAAGTGCTCTCCTAGAAGACCACATTCCAATCCAGCGTGGATCGCAGCTACTTTTTGGTTTTTCTTGGAATAAGCGTTCATATATATCTGTGAGCACGTGCAAGATAGGAGAATCGGCATTAGGCTCCCATGCAGGGTATGAGCCAGAGAATTCTACTCGGTATCCAGCCAATTCGAAAGCGGCTTGTAAGCTAGTAGCCAAATCATGTTTGCTGCTGTCCACAGAAGAACGAGTCATACACAAGATAGCGATTTTACCATTTTCTACTTTTACATTCGCAATGTTGTTGCTCGCTTCTACCAAGCCCTCTACGCTACGGCTCATAGCATATACACCAGAGTGAGCGGTAGCCACAGTACGAACAAAGGCGAGTTGTGACTTCACATCCATTACTTTGTTAGGAACAGCTACTTCCTTGAAGGTGATAGAAAGATCTGCTTCTACTGGGTGTAGTTCTTTCTTGATAAGAGCTGCATTTTCTGCAAATTCTTTCTCAAAAGCAGCTTTGTGCTCAGCAGGAACCACTACAAGAGCTTCACTCTCACGAGGAATAGCATTGCGCAAACCTCCACCATGCAATTGGCTGATACGTAGGCCATATTTTTCATATTGACCGAGCAATAGGCGATTCATCACTTTGTTAGCATTACCGCGTCCCATATGGATATTCTGTCCACTGTGACCTCCCATCAGACCGGTTACGCTAAGCTGATAAGCAACCACTCCACTAGGAGTAGCTTCTTCTGTATAGTCGTGGTAGCGGAAAACATCCACAGCACCAGCACAGCCTATTATGATTTCGTCATCTTCTTCTGTATCTAGGTTTAGGAGGATCTCTCCTGTAAGGGCTTTAGGGCTGAGCTCTTTAGCCCCTGTCATACCTGTCTCTTCGTCGGTGGTGAAGAGGGCTTCTATGGCAGGGTGTGCGATAGTCTTGCTCTCAAGGATAGCCATGATGGCAGCTACACCCAGACCATTGTCTGCCCCTAGAGTAGTACCTTTGGCACGTACCCAGTCGCCATCTATATAGGTTTCTATTCCTTGGGTATCGAGTCGAATACAGTGTCATTGTTCTTCTGACATACCATATCCAAGTGTGACTGTAGAATGATTGTTTTTTGTTTTTCCAAACCAGCGGTAGCAGGTTTTTCGGATAATCACATTTCCTATAGCATCGGAAGTAGTCTCTAGGCCTAATTTCTTACAGAAATCCACCATGAAGGCAGTGATTTTTGTTCTTTTTTGGAGGGACGTGGCACCCCGTTAATGTCCGCAAAGCGATTCCATACCTCTTTGGGTTCTAATTCTCTAATGCTTGTACTCATTATAAAATAGATTGATAGTTAATACTTAATCAATTTTTTACCCCCTCTTAAAAAGAAGAGGCACGCAAAGTTACGAATTTTTATTCAAATAGCGTACAATAAAAAGAGTCTTTTTTTACTGAGAATAAAAACAACACAAAAGGGGGCATTTTGAAAAGAAATTCGTATATTTGTCTTTTATCCTCTTGATGATTTTTTCATATAAGAACCCAAATAGGGGATGCTGAAAACTTTTGTAGTTTAGATAATATTCTTTTTAAACACAATTATATATGAGTATCAAATTAAATGACATCTTGAATTTTTAGTCAAGAAGAATTGAAAAATACTAAAAATCAAATTCAATCTGATGTTTGCAGGAAACTGGAATCCTATTGAGATTTTTAAAAATAGCGACATGAAAACCCTCTTGGAGGGACAATACTGGAACTATTCAAAACAAAAAAATCTTCAAAAGAAGGACAAACAACCATTGGTTTTTATTCGTATCAAAGATGATTTGTGGTTACTCTTCCATATAGGAAAAAGTTACCAAGGATCTAAATGTTTTTCAATGGAATTGGTTACGAACATGAGGAACTTTTTAGAGTATAAAAAAATACTTTTGGAAGATTGATAGTTAAGTATAAAAATACTTTCTCAAAATCTGGCACGTCATGCCGTACCTTTAATTGACGAATGTGAAGTATATGAAATATTGCCCGATATTTTTGATAATGATATCTTCCCTGGTTATGACAATGTAAATCTGTCTTGGAATGACTTATCACGTGTATTACAAAAGATTCATGGAAGACGGCCCTACAAAAACCAAAAAGGAGTTTATTTGATTACTGATACTTCTAATGGGAAGATGTATGTAGGTTCCGCCTATGGAGAGAGAATGCTTTTAGGAAGATGGGAAGATTATGTAAAAACAGGAAATGGAGGAAATAAAGAACTGAAAGAACTATCTTTTGACCATATAAAACAGTATTTTTAGATACTCTATCTTGGATATTTTTCAAAAGTACTATAGAAGATGAGTTTATTATTAGCAGAGAGACTTGGTGGAAGGAGGTTTTACTTACACGAGACTTTGGATATAATAAGAACTAATCATACTCCGACTTATTATGGTTATAGTCAGGGTCTAAAAATTCCCCCTAACTCCTCTATGAAGTTAGGGGAATTTTCATTATCTTTGTACTCACTTATTTGAAGACATAGCAAGGAATAGTAATCACTAATTAGTAATCAGTATGAGAACATGTATCCTTAGTTCTTTTTTTCTTCCTCTCTTGTGCTGCTTTTGGCACAAGGGATTGTAGTTACAGGCGAGTTCAAGCAGGAATATCGCTCGCTTCACCTCTATAACAATATCCGAAAAGCACTCTTTATCTTAGAAAAAGGGCAATGTATATCTCCCCTGAGAATAGAGCCTATTTCCTCAAGCTCAGCCCCTCGGATGCCGAGAGAATGGAGACGTCTTATATCTTGTTGCTTCCGTTGATGGATGATAAAATTGTTTATGAGTACGATACGCCTATCTCTTTTGAGATACTCCCGATTCCTAATGCTCCCAATCTTTACTATACCAAAAAGCCTTCTATACTGATAAGCGGGGGAAGAAAAATAACCCTCTCTTATCCTGAAGAACTGCCCTATCCCCTATGGAGAAAAATCAAAAAGGAAAGCCTGTCTATCATCGAGAGATTAAGAATAGTGATGACTTTCGGGATATTCCCCAGTGGATAGAAGCGTTATCCTCCACGCAAAAGGTTACTATCATAGCTGAGATGTGTTGGGACGGAGTGGACAACCAAGGAAATCCGACAGGAGGAATCAAGAAGTTTAAGGAACAAGAGCTAATGAGTACCTTAGCCAAAGAAAAATTGAGCTCACTAAGCTATTTTTGGAAGGTATAATCCCTTTGCCTTACGAGCCTACCCAAGAAGATTGGAGACAATGGTGGCAACAGTTCCAAAAACTCCCTTTATCCTATACTACCCGCCTCCCTCATGTCTGTAAAAACGTTTAAAAAAATATGGACGGAGGTAGACTTTATGCTTTTAGACAAGGAGACGCATAAAAGTATATAGCATTCATAAAAAAATCCTCAGTATGGACAAGAGCCTCTATTGATCTTTGATCCCCCAAAATGACAAAGTAACCGATGGACAAATCTATTCGAAAGAACAGCCCGATGCTACTGATTTTGAGGCTATTTATGCTCAGGGGGATATGCTATATACGCTTAATTCCTGTTTTGTCTGGGCAAAAATACGCTCCTAAAAAGAGAACGGATCTCTCTTTTTACCAACAGATGGCCTCCTGCGATGTAGTGCCTGAGCCTAACAAATCCCTATCGTAAAGCCTCTTATGAAGAGATCAAATATGAGATGGTACAGACCTATACCACTCCTGAGTGTATGTATATGCTTATTCAAAAAAAGAGACAAATGAGTACTGGGTGATGACCCTCAATACCCAAACAGGTAAGGTAGAGGGGAAGCTAGCACTAAATCCTTTACTCCGGGAATCCCAAGCAGCTAGAGTATCATAGGGGATATATTGCCACAGGGGCGACAGATAAGTTTGTATTTCTGATGAAAACAGAAAAAGGGGTCTATTCCCTAAAAATGCAATGCTACCAAGCTCCTTGAAAAGACCCTTTTAGGAAAGGACTTTGAGTGGGCAACTACTTATCTAAGCTGGGGGAGTAAGCAGTATTATGGAGATATGGATGCCAATGATACTTTTGACTTCTACTCTATAGCCTCTCCTTCCCAAAAGCATAGTGTATCTTCGCCGGATGATATCTATGACACCCGAATCATGGAGCAGGACGAAGAGTCTGTTGTGGCTTTTTTATGAGTATTATGATGGTTTTTTCAGCGGGCTAAAGATGCAACGCCTTGACAAAGATACACACGCCCTGAAGGGGAAAAAGCTCTTTGTTATATCAGTATTTTTCCTGTGGAAGAGCTGTCGGGAGAAAAATACACCAAGGTGCTTAAAAGCCTTTAAGATCAACGGACAATGGCATGTCTTTTTACTAAAGAAAAAGGGATATTACTGGGTGAAGGTCAAATAATGTAAGTCGTTTCTAAATTTCATGAGTATAAAGAATTTTTTAGGGTCAATAATAAAAACAACTCGATATAGACGTCAGCCCAGAGGAGTATTACTTTGAAGTCATTCCTGAGGTAAAAGAAATGGTTTGTGGACTTGCTCTATTCCCATATCTTTATTCACTAATCGCTATTCACTATTCACTAATCACTATTCTTATGAGAACACTTGTTATTGGCGATATACATGGGGCTTACTACCCTCTGCTTCAGGTGATGGAGCGGGCGGGGGTTACTCCCGACGATCAACTCATTTTCTTGGGAGACTATGCCGATAGGGGCACCCATACCCCTGAGGTACTCGACTACCTCATCGCCCTACAAGACACCCATCGGGTGATCTATCTCAGGGGAACCACGATGTCTTGTGTTGTGATTTCCTCTTGGGCAAACCCATGTCTGATCTTTGGCGCTCTCATGGGGGCAAGGCTACCGAAGAGGCGTATAAGGACTATACTAAGGAGGATAAGCAGCCACATATTGACTTCCTTCAGTCACTTAAGAATTACCTCTTAGATGGGCAAAACAGACTCTTTCTACATGCAGGTTTTACCGACCGAGGAGGTGTGAAGTATGAGTTTTTTACAGAAAACTTCTATTGGGACAGAACGCTTTGGGAGTTAGCCCTTGCTACCCCTGAAGATATGCCTCTCTCGGATCCATATTATCCTAAGCGCCTCACCCTATATAAGGAAATCTATATAGGGCATACTCCTACCCTTAACTATGGCTCAGTTCAACCTATGTGTCGCCACCATATATGGAATCTCGATACAGGGGCGGGCTTCATTGGGCGTGTGACCCTTATGGATATAGAGACCAAAGCGTATTGGCAGAGCGACCCCGTAGTAGAGACGCAATTTATTGCGTCTTAATTCATTGTTTCTTAATTCATTACGTCTTAATTCGTAGATTTTTTAATTTATATTGTCTTAGAAAACAGCAAACAGGCAAGAGATATGACTTCTCTGCCTGTTTTGTTATTATTGTTATCTCAGACTTAGTTTTTTCTTGAAAGAAGAATCCTCAATACATACCAGAATAGAAGCATGACAGAGGCAAATAGTTGTAGGGCGGCACCTACATATTGGTCGGTAGTGTATTCATTTTTGATACCATAAGTCTCATACAGAATACCTCCGGCGGCCAATACCACCATTCCTATAGAAAACCAAAGACCAAGCTCAAACCCAAAGAGAGCACCGGCTACGATAAGCCCTAAGGAGAGAAAACCGCCTATGATAAGCACACTTCTAAGGAAAGAAAAGTCCAAACGTGTCATGAAAACCACCGCAGTAAGCCCCGCAAAAAGCGATAGGGTGATAATCGCCGCTTGCCACAGCACTTCTGTACCTACATAAGCTAACGCTATATAGATCAATGGAAGGAAGATGATTGACTCCAAAAGCACATAGAATCCCAAGCCTAAGTATTGGGTATTCTTATTCAGCGAATGAGACCATTTGGCAGCCATAACAGACCCTAGCCAGAATCCGCCTATGATCAAAAAGCCAGATAAATCTTCCACCGAACATCGCCCTCGATAAGCTCCACAGGGACCAAGTGTAACAAAAGCCGTTTCCACAAGGATAAACGCCAAAATAGCCAAGGCTACATGGGTGTAGGTCTTGCGGTAGAATGCCGCTCTCTCACTACTTGTAGAATAAGCAACTAATTCATTATCCCTTTGATAATGACTCTCATAGTTGCCTCTGTTGTAACCAGAATTATAATTTGTATCCATAAATGATAAGGTTATTTTTAAAGTGCAAATATACGAAAAATATTTTTTTAATGTTCAATGATTAATGCTTCCTAATAATTAACAATTGGCCATTGACAATTAACAATTAAAAAAATTGTATATTTGCCCTCGCTTTTTGGGTTTTAGGATAGGAGAATCTCAGGAGTCTGTGGCTACATATCAGCTATTAGGGCTTACGGATAAGGCTTCTTAAATCCGAAACCCCTCTAACTCTTACAAAATGAACACTATCCTACAAAACCTTCAGGACGTACAAGCACGTATCGATAAGGCCTGTCAGGCTGCTGGCCGCGACCCTAAAGAGGTCAAGCTCCTACTAGCGACCAAGACGGTAAACCCCTGAGCGGATACAGCAGGCATTTGCTGCCGGCTACACCCTTATTGCGGAAAATAAGGTGCAGGAACTCAAAGAAAAATACGAGGCGCTCAAGGCGACCCCGCATACCAACCACTTCATAGGACACCTACAGACCAATAAGATCAAGGATATCCTCAAGTATGACGTTAGCTGTGTCGAGTCTTTGGATCGCTACGATTTAGCCGAGAAGCTCCACCAAAAGCTCTCTCAGGTAGGAAGAGAGATGGACGTATTTATACAAGTGAATACCTCTGGCGAAGAGAGTAGTTCGGTGTGGCTCCTGAGGAGACCTTAGCGCTTACTCGGCAAGTGGCACAGCTGCCTACCCTCCATATCCGTGGGCTGATGACCATTGGCCTTTTCAGTGCGGAAGAGGACAAGGTGCGCAAGTGCTTCCAGCTACTCAAGAGTATCCAACAACAGATCTTTGCCCTGAACCTCCCCGATGTACAGCCCCACGAACTCTCCATGGGGATGAGCGGCGACTTGGAAGTTGCCATCGCCGAAGGAGCTACCATCGTAAGGGTGGGAACTGCAATTTTCGGCGAGCGTATCTATCCAGATAGTTATTACTGGAACGAGCAAAAAGCCCTAACCCCTGCCGCCTATGTACTATACCGATGTAGCCCTTCCGCTACCCCTACGCCAAGCCTTTACCTATGAGGTCAATTCCGAACAAGCGGATTTTCTCAGGGCAGGAATGCGCGTGGTGGTACCTTTTGGCAAAGCCAAAATATATACAGGGTGGTCATCCGTGTACATCAGCACAAACCGTCCTATCCTACCAAGCCCATTGAGTTTATTCTCGATGAGCAGCCCATGCTCTCTTACAGACAGCTACAACTCTTCTCATGGATAAGTACCTACTACCTCTCCACCTTTGGCGAAGTGCTCAAGATGGGCATGCCTTCTTCCTTGCTCTTAGAGAGCGAAACCATAGTGGAGAAAACACCCGAACCTATTGCCGTAGCCACTCTCTCCGATGAGGAATTCTTGGTCTACGAGGCGCTGGGACAGGCTTCGGCTCTGACCACCAAGGAAGTAGGGAAGGTGCTCCAGAAGAAAAACCCCATTGGGGTGCTTAAGTCATTACTCGAGAAGGATGCCATTCGCCTAAGTGAAAAGATTTTTTTGAGAAATACCAACCCAAGGTAGAGAAATACCTCCGCTTGTCCCCCACCTATGAGGATAGGAATGCCCTCAATACCCTTTTGGAGGGCGATACCCTCACCTCCAAGGCACAGGAAAAGCTTCTCTGGGCTTTTGTGGCCTTGCGCTCTCAGAAACAGACAAGCATCACCCCGCAGCAGCTCTTGAAAAGGCTGAGGTAAGTACTTCTGTACTGAAAAAAATAGTGGAAAAAGGAATCTTGGAGGTGTATACCGAGGCCGTGGATAGGGTTTCTTTTGCCTCCGATAGCGATACATGGGAGCTCACTCCTGCCCAGCAAAAAGGCCTTAGAAGAGGTACAGGAGCAATTCACTCAGAAAAATACAGTACTACTACAGGGGTGGCAGCTTCGGGAAAAACGCTCCTTTATAGCCAGCTCATAGAGCAAACACTCGCTCAGGGGAAAAATGTCCTCTACTTGGTTCCCGAAGTAGGCCTCAGTGTACAGCTGACAAACCGCTTGGAACATTTCTTCGGGGACAAAATGAGTGTCTATCATGGCAAAATACTCTTCCCATGAGCGGGTCGAGGTGTGGAACAATGTCTTGGCCAATAAGCCCAAGGCACAGTTTGTACTCGGGGTAAGGGCGGCTGTCTGCTTGCCTTTCCACGATTTGGGACTGATCATCGTCGATGAGGAACACGATCTTTCCTATAAGCAGGAACAGACACCTCCACGATTTCAGGTAAGGGATACCGCACTGATGTTGGCACACTTACACGGGGCAAAGACACTCTTGGGCTCGGCCACACCTTCGACGGAGAGCTATGCCAATGCCCAAGCGGGAAAGTACGGTTTTGTACAACTCCTTGAGCGCTATGAGGGATACACCCCCCTTCTATCGAGTTGGTAGACCTCAAGGAGAAAACCAAGAAAAAGGAAACCCAAGGACACTTCTCTGATACACTTCTGGAGGCTATCGAGCAGACACTCGCCCAGCACAGACAAGTGATTCTCCTACAAAATCGCCGTGGCTATGCGCCCTATCTACAATGTGACAAATGTGATACGATTCCCCAGTGTCCCAACTGTGATGTCTCCCTCACCTATCACCAATTGCAGAACCAATTGCGCTGCCACTACTGTGGGTATACCATTCCTACTCCACTGAGCTGCCCTGCTTGTGGTGAGCATAGTTCCCTCAAGACAAAAGGACTGGGTACCGAAAAGGTTGAGGAAGAGCTGCTACAGTTTTTTCCCTAAAGGCACGTATAGAGCGTATGGATATGGATACTACCAAGGGGAAATATGGGTTCGAGAAGATTATCCACCGTTTCGAGCGGGGAGAAACGGATATCCTTGTCGGCACACAGATGGTGAGTAAGGGACTGGATTTTTCCCAAGGTAGGATTGGTAGGGGTGATGAATGCCGATTTGTTCCTCCATCAGCCGGACTTTCGTGCCAGCGAACGCGCTTTCCAGCTGCTAAGCTCATATAGCAGGCCGTGCCGGACGCAAGCAGCAAGGGCGCGTACTCATACAGACCTATAACCCTTTCCAAGAAACGCTAGCAAAGGGTTCAGCAGGACGATTATACCGCCATGATAACCACACAACTGGCCGAACGGCATGATTTCCATTACCCTCCCTACTATCGCCTGATACGTATCTCCTTCCGTCATAGGGAGCTCGAGCGTATCAATCAGGCAGGACAGTGGTTTGCCGACGGCTTGCGTACAGGGCTTGCTGCCTATCACGTGGAAGTACTCGGGGCAGAGTTTCCCCCTATCTCGCGTATTCGCAATGAGTATATCAAGCATATCTTGCTCAAGATAGCCCCTAAAGTACCTTTTGCCCGTGGTCAAGGACTATATCCTCCGCTTAGAACAGAGTTTCTACTCCACCGCACTTTTTCCGCCCTGTAATACTCTCTTACAATGTAGATCCTTAAAAATAGGGAAGAGGTGACAGCTAATAATGTGAATCAAGGGTTTAATTTTTTTGTAGAATCTAATTCGTTAAGACGCAATAAATTGCATCTCTACGGATGACTACTTCTTACATGATTTTTCCCAATAGTATTCTCTCGGGCTAAGACGATCAGTAGGTCGTCCTGACTTAGGCGTACATTAGGGTCAGGGGTCACGTTCATCTTGCCATCGGAGTGCTTTACCGCAAGGATATTGATCTCATACTTATGGCGCAAGTTCAGCTCCATTAGCGATTTGTTTACATAGCTTTTAGGGATTTTTACCTCATATATAAAGTAGTCTTCGGAGAACTTGAAGTACTCAATGATGGTGGGGTGTAGCATGGAATAGGCGATTTTTCTCCCATACACTCCTCTGGGAAGACCACTTGAGTAGCCCCTGATCTTCTCCAAGACCTTCCCTTGGGTATGGTTTACCGCCTTACAGATAATATGATCAATCCCTAACTCCTTCAGGTGTAGGGTGATAAGAATACTTGCTTGTATATTGTCCCCGACACTGACAAAAGCCATGTCGAAATCGTCCTTGACTACATTCTTCAGAGCAATCTCGTCTGTAGCGTCCAGAATCACCGCTTCGTCCAGGATACCTTCGTTAAGCGCCTGCTTGATAAGTTCCTCGTTCGAGTCTATCGCCATCACGGTAGCTTTGTTCTTATATAGGGTCTTGGCAACGGACTTGCCAAACTCTCCCAATCCAATCACTAAAAATTCTTCTTCATACGTTTATCCGATTAATATGTTTTCCTTAGGATATTTGTATTTTGCCTACATTGCGTTCTCGGGAGAAAGCCAAGACAATGGTCAGAGGTCCCACCCTACCTAAGAACATGGTAATGAGCAGGATCACCTGCGAGGGAGTACTCAGCGACGAGGTAAGCCCCATCGAAAGGCCACAGGTCGAGAAAGCCGACATCAGTTCGAAGAGTACCTTGATAGGTTCCTTATCCCTATCAAAAATACATCATCAGGATTGCCATTATCACAATATAGGAGAAGGCGATAAATACCAAGGTTGATGCCTTATTGAACAACTGCCAGGAGATACGCCTTTTAGAGTATTCTATATACCGCTTGTTCAGTAGGGAGGTGCGTACCCCAAGATAGAGAATCCCAAAGGTTGTTGTCTTGATACCACTCCCAGTGGAGTTGGGCGAAGCACCCTATGAACATCAGTAGCATACACAACAATGCTGTAGTCCCCTGAGATACCTGCTATAGATACCGTGCTGAACCCCGCCGTGCGTAGGGACGCTGAATGGAAAAACTTACCAAAAGACGCTGCTGAACACTCCCATCGGTTAGCTCCCCCTATATAGCGGTATTCTAAAATAAAAAAATAAGAAAGTACCCACTCCCAAGAGAAGTAAGGTGATTAGGGTGGAAAAACTTGGAATTAACACTGATCTTCCGCCTCTTGCCTATGAGGTATTCGTAGAGCTCAATAATGGCTGTAAAACCCTAAGCCTCCGAAGATAATCAATAGGGAGATGATGATATTCATGCCCCAATGCATAGTATACCCCTCCAAGCTATCACGAAACAGAGAGATGCCGGCATTGCAAAATGCAGATACTGAGTGAAATATGCCATAATAAAGAGCTTTGTACCACGGATATTTTCCCACAAAGACAAAAAAGAGTAGTGCCGCTCCTATGGCCTCGATAAGTAGCACAACGAAGACAACCTTCTTGATATGCGAATATAGGTCTATCTTGGCCTCGTGGTTGAGCCCCTCCGAGACCAAGCGCTTGGTATAAAAGCTGATTTTCTTGGTGATGAGCAGTATAATCACCGAGGATAGGGGTGAGGATTCCTAATCCGCCTAACTGTATGAGCAAGAGTACTATTACTTCCCCGTATATAGAAAAAGTGCTGTGTACATCACAGACAGTAAGCCCTGTGACGGTCACCGCTGAAGTCGCTGTAAAGAGAGCCTCGAAGTAGGTAAAACCACCTCCACTCACATGAGCAAATGGTAAGGACAACAGCAGGGTGCCCACCATGATTAGGGCGAGGAAGGAGAGTATGATAAAGGTATAAGGCGAACAGTTACGTAACATGTCTTTGGGCTTGTGAAGATATCGTTCTATCTTAGGCTATTAGAAATTGTAATCTATTGATAATTAGAAAATTAAAAAAACTCCAACACAAAGTGCAAAAAGTACTAATTAATTATCATATTCCCAAAATATTTTTTTAGACAAACTTAGTGTAAGGGGATTTTTTTATTTATATACTTATCAGTCAGTGATTTATATAATAAAAAAGAGGGAAATGATTGAGAAAAATATAAGGTAACGCAGAGATTAAAATCGCGTTACCTTATAGTGACCGCAAGAGGATTCGAACCCCCTAACCCTCAGAGCCGAAATCTGATATTCTATCCAGTTGAACTATGCGGCCTTTTTAGTGAAATATTTATATTTTTATGATAGTACACGCTTCACTACAGTAGCGATGAGCTTGCCATCGGCCTTGCCGGCGAGTTCCTTGTTGGCCTCACCCATGACCTTGCCCATGTCTTTCATGGACGAAGCTCCTAGGTGGGCTACAATGGCACGTATGGTGGTCTCCACAGCTTCTTCGGAGAGCTGCTCAGGAAGGAACTTAGCGATGATTTCCGCTTGTGCTAGCTCCGGAGTAGCCAAGTCCTCTCTGCCTTGTTTCTGGTAGAGCTCAGCACTCTCCTTGCGCTGCTTTACCAAGCGTTGTAAGAGTTTTATTTCCTCTTCTGTTGAGAGAGTATCTCCTGCAGAAGCCTCTGTTTTGGCTAAAAGGATAGCTGATTTTACAGCACGTAAGGATTCCAAAGCAATAGTATCCTTTGCCTTCATCGCCTCCTTAAGCGCTTCCATTATCTTTGATTCTAAACTCATAACTTTCAATTTAGGTAATAATGCAAGAATAATTAAACAAAACAAATAAGTAGCTATTCTTTAGATATAGCCTTTAATTTAGTGGTTGCTGTTTTGAGCTTCTGAAATACTGAATTTCTATAAAATCTTCCCCATTTTTGTTTCTAACTTCAAAAATATCAGAAATCTTCCTTTGAGAATGGGTCTTACATATAGATAGATTAAGTTTTTCATTGTATCTACCTAAGTACAAAGGATTGTTGGAAAGCTCATAGATTAATTTTTCAATTTCAAATAATATTTTGTCAGAATAGGAGGGAGTTTCATTATGGTGTCCCAAAAAATTCAAGATTTTCTTTCAAATTTTCCAGAGCTTTTGTCTGTCCAAACTATTTCCATTTTTCTTTCCCTTAGTTCTCTAATTTGATTGAAAAACATCTTCATTCTTTGTTACCATACCCAACTTTCCTTGCTCCTTTGATATAGCTATATTTTTCAATATCTTCGGGGGTAAGGATGCTGAAATAATCTTCCTCTTCCTCAAAAATTAATATCAGTTGCTATTCCTTTTAAGAATCTCTCATGTAAGGAATATCAGCCTCTTGAACTATTGCTTGTAATCTGATGGCACTCATAATTTTTTTATTTTTTGGCAAAAGGTAATAATTATTAATGATTAATGATGCAAATCAATAGTTAAAAAAAGCAAATGAGTAGCTATTCTTCACGCTTCAAAGTGCAAAGGTACATCTTTTTTAAGACTATGGAAATTTTTAGCTGTAAAAATTTTTACTTTTTCCTCTCCTTTCCAAAAGGACTCTGCCAGTGCCAGAATAGAGGCTGGTCACTTGTCATATTCGACTACTTCCATATGGGAGATATTCCCCTCGGTAATCTCAAAGCGCAGCATAGTACGGCTCTTTTGGGCGCCATATTTGCCAACAGCCCCAGGGTTCAGGTGTAGCAGCTCGTATTTCTTGTCATAGATGACCTTTTAGGATATGCGAATGACCAGCGATAAATATCTTTGGTTTCTCCTGCACGAGCCATTGGGGAATGCCCTTGGCATAGTGGGAGGGGTAGCCGCCTATATGAATCATGGCCACCCGTACCCCCTCACATTCGAAAAGCTGTCGCTCAGGAAAAAGAGCGCGTATCTCGGTTCCATCTATATTGCCATAGACACCCCTGAGGGGTTTTACAGCCTGTAGCTGTTCGGCTACCGCAAGGAGCCAAAAATCCCTCGGCATGCCATACCTCATCTGCCCAAAGAGCATGCTGGAGGATAGCCTCGTCTATATAGCTATGAGTATCGGACAAGAGTAGTATCTTCATGGGTTATATTTCTATCTTCTCCAGTGTCATAGAGCGAGAGCCTTTTGACAAGGAAAAAGGGTATCAGAAAAGGATGTGCCGCTAAGTAGCTATTGGCTTCTGCTGGGGAGGCAAACTTAAGGAAGTCAGTCTGTGTCCGCCCGAAATTCTCTCCTATGAGTAGTACGGCCGTCCATGGGTAGGTGGCTATATCGGTAACTAACTGTTGGTGTCTCTCTCACTGTAAGCCCCCAATCCCTTCATATCCCCCAGAATGAGCACTTTATGTGCAGAGGGAGGGCTTGGAAAGCCTCTATAGCAGCGTGCATGCTGCTGGGGTTGGCGTTGTAGGCATCCATCAGTACCCTGTTGCCACGAGTCTTTTCGACAAACTGGGAGCGGTTGTTGGTGGGTATATACCCCTCCACACCTCGGCGAATGGCCTCGGCGCTCAGCTTGAAGTAGCGCCCCTATACACATAGCTGCGGCTATATTGGTGGCATTGTAGTTGCCTATCAGAGCGCTGGAGAACTCCTGCCCCTGCCCACTCAAAGGGTGACGGTGGGGATACTCTTTAGTAGGCTTAGCTGGAGGTTGGCGCCCTCTCTGCCCTCGAGTGAAAACGAATAGGTGGGCTCGTACTCCTCCAGTAGTTCTCGCTGCAAAGAGTTGTCCTGGGAAAAGAAAATACACTTATTGTCTTTCTTCAGGTATTGGTATAGCTCACTTTTTGGCACGAATCACGCCCTCGAAGGAACCGAATCCCTCCAAGTGAGCACGACCGAAGTTGGTGATATAACCGAAATCTGGATCGGCTATCTGGCAGAGTCGGGCTATTTCCCAGGGTGATTGGCGCCCATCTCCACGATGGCAATGTCTGTTTCAGGTGTTAGGCGCAGCAGGGTAAGGGGTACACCTAAGTGGTTGTTCAGGTTCCCTTCTGTCTTGAGCGCGTGAAAAGATTGGTTGAGCACACTGTAGATGAGCTCTTTGGTAGTGGTTTTCCCATTGCTTCCCTGTCAGAGCAATGATCGGAGTGCCCAATTTTTGCGGTGATAAGTCGCCAACTCTTGGAGCGTGCGGAGGGTATCTTCCACGACGATAGCCTTAGGCTCCGACGCCCATTGGGGATCGCTGGTAACTACCCACTTAGCCCCTTTCTCTAAGGCTAAGGGCACAAAAGTATTGCCGTCAAAGTTTTCCCCCTGAAGGCAGAAAAAGAGTGTCCTTCAGTTCCTTGCGGGTATCGGTAGTGACGCCCTTACTTTCTTGAAATTTTTTTCGTATAACAACATTTTTTTCTATAAAATCAAGGTGAGATCTATGTAAATATTTTATTTGCCCTCTATCCTGCGACGAACACCAATTCGTTCTCATGAGAAAGTTCCTCTGAGAAGTGATAGCCTCCTTTTGGAAGCCCTTGAGCTGCTCGAGAGTAGTCACTCGCTCTTGGGCTATATAGCGTACCATCAGCCCACGGGCGCGCTTGGTGTATAGGACAATAGTTTTGAGCGTATCGCCCTTCCAGTTCTTAAAGGTAATATCCACTATAGGTACTTTCAGCGCATTACGGTCTCATTACCTTGGCATATTGATCACTAGCGAGGTTGATCACCAGTTCGTCCTTTTTCAGTTCTTTATCAAGGGCTTGGGTGAGCTTCTCTCCAGAACTTGTATAGGTTGGCTTTTTTTCTCCTACGGCGAGTTTGGTGCCCATCTCGAGGCGGTATGGCGCAATCAGGTCTAAGGGTCTTACGATTCCATAGAGTCCAGAGAGAATGCGCAATCGATCTTGTAGCCACAGTACCTCTTCGCTTTGAGAGAGTATCAGCATCCAATCCGTCATATACATCGCCCCTATAGGCAAAGAGAGCCTCTTTGGCGTTCTTTTCATTCAGGGTAGTGAGATCTCTTGGTGGTATTGCCAGCTCTGCTCGGCTATACGAGGGGAAATGTCCATCAGGGGAGCCAGCTCTCGTGGCGAGAGGGTTCTTAGGGGTGCCAGAACCTGTGCTATCTCCTTCTGGAAAAGCGCTTGTGAGGAACGCCTACCATGGAGTAAGAGGCGGAAGAGGCAGCCATTCGTTTGGCAGGGGAGAGTAGAATCTTCATTAGGAAAAAGAGAGATAAGGTCTTGGATAATACTTTGTCCCTTGTCTTGGTTGTACCACTCTGGAGGTCTTCCTTGAACTCAGGGGAGAGCTTGCCATGCTCTTTTTTGTAGGCTTCTACCATGGCGGTAGCGGTTTTGGGGCGAGGTCCCCATACATGTAAGACTTTTTGTGTCGCCTTGTCCGAGATGATAAGGATAGGAATGGCCTTGCCTCCATTGGTGAGGTATTGGTTCATCAGCTCAGGATTCTCATCGCGGAGCACTATCGAAAGGTGAATATGCGGATTAGCCTCGGCTACCTTGGCAATTACGGGTAGGATCTGTGCTGCATCCGCACACCAACATTCGGAGATAACCACCCAAGACTGCTCTCCCTATAAGGTTGGCAAAAAAAGCTGTCTGCTCAGCCGTGAGCTCCAAGGTGTTGTCCAAGCGCTTGATACGCTGACGGTTGCTTTAGTGAGGGATACCATGAACTCGGATTGATCTTCTCCTGAGGTTTTTCCTTCTTTTTAATAGATTGTCCATCAGTTCTTTATAGGTTTCATAGGTGTAGGTTTCTGCCATAATATATATCGTTATCAGCGCACAAAAGGTACAAAAAGTGGACAGTGAACAGTGAGCAGTGAACAGAGAGCAGAGAACAGAGAGCAGAGAAAAGTTGAGTCTTTAGCCCGTTTCTTCTATTGATAGAAGGCTATTTCAGGGGCTAAAATTTTAATTTTGAAAAAGAATTTTTTATATGTTTTTGAAATCATTCAACAATATTCTTTGTAATAATAGGGTATATAAGTGCTTTTTTGCAGGTAATTTGTAAGAAGAAATTATAAATCATAGTGTAAAAATGTTATTTCTCTATCTTTTTGTTAAATAAATTATAAAAAAATTGTTTTTTTATTATTTTTTTAATTCGTACCTTCGCAAAAATTTAAATGCTCGTTTAGAGCAAATATAAAATTAATTTTTTTAAATTTTTTAAGTTATGTCAAAGATAGCAAACACATTATTAGGCTTAGCAGCTGGAACCGCTGTAGGAGTAGGTTTGGGGATTCTTTTTGCCCCAGACAAAGGAAAAACACACGTAAAAATTAAAGATTCTATAACTGATAAAGTCGATGAATTGAAAGAACAAGTAGAAAGTCTTACTAAAAATTTGCGAGGAAAAAGCATCAGAACTCAAAGGATCTTTAGAAGAAAAGGTAGACAATCTTTTAGCCGAATCGAAGGATAGATCGGAAGATATCATTAGTCTATTAGAGAAAAATAGCGTCTATGAAAAAAAGAGGCTAAAAAAATAATTGAGTAAACATTAATAGAAACATTTTTAATTTTATCAGACATGAAAAAGTTATTCACTTTAGTTACTTTGATTTGTATATCAATAGTAGCATTTTCGTCTATTTCTTGTAGCAAGAAAGATGACCCAGCAGACAATGATCTTTTTTGTAGGAACCCTACAAAGGTAAAATTTCTTACACAAATGGTCAAGACCAAAAAGCTGCAGACAATGGTTCAGTAACAGTTGTAAAAACAGGGAATGATTATTATTTCCGTTTTTCAGATGGTATTGAAGACCTAAAAAGGTGTTAGTTTCAAAAAGAAGGAGATAACAGGTTGGTGAACATCGATTTCGAAGATGGTGTAAAATACATTAAAATTGATGCCTCTTCATTGACCATGCTCTATACTACAGATGGAAAGACCTGGACAGCTAATGCAAAAAGATAGTTCTAAAGAACGAAATCTTATTAAAAATCCCCGAAATATTATATATTTCGGGGATTTTTTCATTTTTACTATCTGTTCTTCCTTATTACTTCTTTTTTTAGATACCAGATTTATCAAGAATAATATAACAATAGCGCCAATAGCTCCTGTCAAGATAGCACCAATCCATCCTTCTCCAAGAGAGATATGAAGCACGCTTAAAAGCCAATACCCAACGCCACTTCCAAGAATACCCTACAATGATATTCCCAATAAGGCCTAATCCACTACCTTTGTAGATAGTTCCACCTAACCATCCTGCGATGGCTCCAATAATAAGTGTTGCAATAATACCCATAAGTTTTATTATTAAATGAGAGTACAAAAGGTAAGAATTATTTTTTAGATAATCAATTAATCATTGTTCATTAATCATTAATTAACGTGAGTTCGACGTAAGAAAGTTACTTTTTTTCTTGCAAGAAAGGGATATTTTTAGTAACTTTATGGTCTGAAAATCAAATAATTACCTAAAAATATCCCTTATGTTATCAAGTGATAAAATTACTGAAATTTTCTTTGTAATAGACGAATTTTTGCAAGAATTTTTAATAAAGTAGTATCCGCCCACACTATCAAGCAAGATAATGGAAAAAAAGACGAGAAATCGTAAATCAATTCTTTTCTGACAGTGAAGTAATGACGATGTTAATACTCTTTCATTCAGGTGGTTATAAAAACCTGAAGCATTTTTTATATATACTATGTACAAAAACATATGAAAAAAAGAGTTTCCTGAAACAGTCGCCTATAATCGCTTTGTAGAACTACAAAAAGGTAGTTATGCACTTAGCTATATTCTTGAAAACCTGTTGTTTAGGAAAATGCACAGGTATATCATATATTGACTCAACGCCTTTAAGATTCTTGTCATATTAAGAGAAAAACAACACAAAAGTCTTTAAAGGAATTGCTCAAAAAGGTCAATGTTCTTTAGGCTGGTTCTATGGTTTTAAGCTACATATAATCATTAATGATAGAGGTGAGATACTTGATTTTATAATAACACCTGGCAATGTTAATGATCGTAAACCATTGAATGATATGGATTTACATAAGAGAATCTTTTGGTAAGCTCTATGGAGACAAAGGATATATCAGTAAAGATCTATTCGAAAAATTATTTGTTGATGGAGTGCATTTAATCACTAAAAATCAAGAAAAATATGAAGAATAGTTTAATACTTTTACAAGATAAAAATTGCCCTCAGAAAAACGAGCTCTGATAGAAACAGTAAATGATGAACTTAAAAACATTTGCCAAATAGAACATACAAGACATCGTTCCTTTGAAAATTTTACAACTAATTTATTATCAGGACTTATAGCTTATTCTTTCTTTGACAAAAAGCCTTCTATTAACTTACAGGAGGATATTATTGACATGAAAAAGAATTGCTGCTTAAGTCGAACTCACGTTAATTATGTTGTACCTTTTGCCTCCCTAAAAACAAATTTACGACAACTAATTTCTAACTATTATTAACATACTTTTGATTTATAATTAACCTTTATTAGGATAAAATATAAATTTTTATAGATTTACTTGGATTTCAAAAATTATCTTTGCGCCAGAGTAGCCCTTGTTTACAGTTTATAGCCCCTAACTCCTAAAAAGATGAAGAGATTAGCTCATACCTTCCTCCAAGCCCTTAAAAATGGTTTGCTAAGCCTTTGTGTCCCAAAGGTCGCCCTACTATGCCCTAATCATACTTCACTCAAAGCATTTTTTACTTTCCCCCTGAGAAGGAATGGTTCACTGCTTACTACTCTCTGCTTATTACTCCCTGTTCATGTGTCCCTCTCCCAGTCACTTCCGCAGTGGGAACATAGGGCGCTGCAGTACACACGCTATAATATCAATAAGGACTTCTTCAGTATGAACCAGCCCTTACAAGTAAGTGCGGATGGGGAGTTGCTCTTTTCTCCGGAGGAGGATGAGCTATATGCCCTGTGCAATACAGAGGTGGAGCTGCTCTTTAAGAGCAAGGGAGTGGGTATCTTCCAGAAGAGATATAGGCTTTTAGACAACTATTTTTATGGTTTTTCCAAGGCTATCTATACAGGAAATTCGCAAAAAAAGTTCAAACTGGAGGAAATGGCTTCCCCCATGGTGAGTATAGCCACTTTATTCTTATTGATAAGACAATCTATTTTACCCTATTCTCTTCTTCAGAAAAGGTATATAAGCTCATGAGCTATGATGGTAAGTTCTTCCAAGAGGTGGAGCGAAACCAAGATCCCATCTATGCTCTTCCTGTCAATAGTGTTCCTTACCGTTGTATTCTCTCAGAGGAGGCGACCTCTTTTAGATCCCCTTGTGAGCAATGATCCTGAAAAACTTTTCCTGAGGCTTTTCTTTCCCATATACATGCGTTCTCTAAGTGATTTTTATTTTACTAGGCCTGAAGATGGGGGCTTTTTCCGCTACAATTATACGAAGGTAACGCGCATATTACCCGCCAATAAAGGAGAGAGCAGAAACGAAGGACGCTACTACCTCTACAACGATAGTAAGGTGCTTACGCTCTACGATTTGGAAAAACAGCATACTCCAGTGATGGTGACCACAGCGATGAAATCCGCTGCATACAAGGCTTATTCGAGGATTCTCATAGCTTATATATAGCGGGAGGAATCAGTTCCAACGCCTTTTACCTACCTTAAGTGCTATCCCAGACTTTACAACAAAACCAATAGTGATGGGCTACTCTCCATCGCGCAGACTCCTTCAGGGGAGCTATGGGCCGGAAGCTATAATGGAGGATTCTCCGTAGTGGACTCCCCTTAAGATAGAGGAGAGCTCCTTGAGAAACTTACAGTTTGGCAATGGTGCCTTAGCCATAGGCGAAAAGGTACTCCTCAATACCCAACAGAGGGGTATCTATCTTTTCCAATCGCCTACTACTTACCAAATGGTGAGTGATACGATTGTTTCCAACTTCAATTTTCTTTCCTCTGACAAGGTACTCTATACCACAGCACAGGGTAATGGCTTGGCTTACAAGGCACTGGAACATCTGGAGATACGCACTCCTTGGCGACGTGTCACCGACAAGGAGGGGCTTGCTCTGAATCACTGTCAGGGCATTGCGGAGGATTCCCAGGGGAATATTTGGGTGATCTCCATGCAGGGTATCGCTCGCTATATCCCCGAAAAAGATAAGGCACAAACACTCTTTTTGATAAAAACAAACGCCTATTCGAGGCTATGCGATTCTGAAAGATTCTTTTTGGTACGCTTTGGTTCGGTACCGAAAAGGGGGAGCTCTATCGGTGGGTGCCCAAGGGGACTAAACAGCTGGATCCGACTAATTTCCAAATAGTCAATCATCCACTGCTGACAGGGAATGCCCGCCCCATTGTCTTTCTCTTCATCAGTGGCGGGATTACCTCATCGTGGGGCTCCAACTGTATCCTTGTGCTCTCGCTCTCGGATTTCTACAAGGGAAGATTAGGTGCCTACCTGAATCCCTATGCCATGGACTTGCAATCACCTATAGAACATACCTGTGTGGCCAGCCGAGATTCTGATGATTATATCTGGTTTGCTTCCTCCAGTATGCTCTTTCAGTGGAATATCGCCCAGTGGCTCTCCCTACCTGATTATCCCGTGGAGCCTACCCTGACGATCAATACAGGGAAAAAGACTTATGACTCCCGTGCCGATGCCCCTATTATTTTAGGGGCTAACGAGAGTTCTTTTGATATACGATTGCATTACCAAAGCAAGGATAACCTCCCCCGCTATGTGAATGCTTCTCTGCGCAAGGAGAATAGTGATGATGTCATCGACCAAGGGGCTATCTCTATCAATACCGAATACCGATACCAGAATCTCTCCACTGGCAACTATGTCTTTTCCCTGATAGTATGCCAGACAGATGGGACCTATACCCAATATGAGTATCCGATCACCATTCGCAAATACTTCTGGCAGGATACTTTCTTCTGGCTACTGATTATACTCATACCTATTCTTACGGGTACGTATTTGCTTCATAATATGCGGCGTATGGATAGGCAGGACAAGGAGATAGCCTTGCTCACTATAGGGAATTTGGGTAAGCAGTTCCGTCCTCATTTTATGCTCAATGCGCTTAACAGTTTAGGGGCAGAACTCTATGATAATCCTCATGCTGAGCGAATCCTCTCGCATATAGGGAGAATATTTCGATTATGCACCGCTATTCGCAGGATAAAACACCTTTTATTCCTTTCGAGCAGGAATGGAAACTCACTGAGAATACCATCGCTATTCAGAAGGAGATCTTCCTTCCAGACCTGGAGGTACAGGTAGAGAATTTTTGGGGCGATCCTCCCCGATTATCGCCTTCCGATGGGGATTGTTCAGGTGATTGTGGAGAACTCACTTCTCCATGGCTTGCGACATCGTACCGAACCGCCTTACCAGCTGCGTATTGCCTTCTGGGAACGCCCCAATATGTACGGAATTAGCATCTCAGACAATGGGATTGGCGTGGCGGCTTCCAAGAAAATGGCGGGTGTGCAGCGCCATGGAACAGGGCTGAAGAATATAGAGCGTATCCTCAAGATTCTCGACAAGCATTTTGAGGATGCGATTACCATCAGTATGACTGAAAAAGATAAAGACGACCCTAAATATCCTGGGACTATGACGATCATACAGTTGAAAAATCTATCAATTATGAAAAATCAGTCTTTAAGTACATTATCATAGAGGATGATAAAAACATCTGGAAGAATATCACCGCTCGTATGGAGCGCTATCTCCAGTGGAGTCCAGTATCTCCTACAGATAATTTAGAAGAAGCTATAGAACTGATCCAAACACACCGACCAGAACTTATCTTCACGGACTGGAGTATCCGTGGAGGCAACTCCTACCCCATTCTCTCTCATATCCACCGCAATATGGTAGGATATACCCCTTTATATTATCTTCTTTACAGGCTACCAAGGGGAGAATCCGGAAATCCCTCAAGTGGTGTTCAATGAGTTCCCCTTGGTATATTTAGTTGCCTATTTTTTCAGCAACTTACCGAAAACCTATCCCAGTATGTCTCCGAAGCAGAAGCCCTTGCCGAAGGCGAAAAGGAAACACCTGTCTTCATGAGAATTATCTCAAACAGAGTATTAGGGTATTCCCCAAGCAAATCCTTTGTTTTTTTGCAGGACGAACAGAATCCTCGCCTGAAGGTGCTCCATACGCTCTCCGGACAAGCAATTCAGCTCAAACTTACTTGGGAAGAGATCCATCGCTTCTGTGCTGAATATCACCTGCCTATCTTCTTGGCCAATGCGCGTAAGGCGATTGTCAATCGAGACTATATTATCCGTACCAATAAACCTTTTTATGGCTTGAAGGAGGCTTGCGTGTACAAGTGTCTCGAGAGCAATGGGCAGCCTTGGAGGCTGAAAATAAGGACGGGAAATCTTAAAATAAACATACCATTCGTGCGCGAATACATACAGTTCATGTTCGATTTTACACTTTCCTATTGACAGATACAAAAAAACTCTACCTTTGCACCAGAAAAACAGAGAGATAGTAAAATGAATACCTCTATAGAGAAAATCTATAGAAAAATTTTTATTGTCTTTCTTGGTAAAAATGGATTAGATTTTTGCGTTTTTATTTTTAGACAGTAAGGGATAAAGCACCTGAAAATTATAAAAGACTAAATCACCAAAATATTACGGGTGCTTGGTTCTTTGCTGTATTAAAAAGATAGACTAAGAAAAGAAGTTTTCATCTCTTTATATAGTAATTAGATTTTTTGTGTTTTTATTTTTAGATTAGAGAAAAAGGAGATAAGTCTCCTTCACCCAAAAGGAGGCTTGTCTTTCTCAACTCTAATGTCACAATTTTTTTAGAATGAATGTATCGGATATTGCTTGGCAATTCCTTTTTATATAACCAATTATAAGTAGTAGAATGAAAAAGGTAGGTATATGGTATTGCCTTTTTGTCACCTTACAAAGAAAAATAGTGTGTTCTTCTGCCTAGCAAGGGCTTTCGTGAAACAAGCAACTAACAAGAAAGAGTTAAAGATTCAAAGCTAAACTAAACAATTATTATTTATATCACTCTAACTCTTTGATAAGGAAGGATAAAAGGCAATTTTTCCTACTATTTTTCGAAAAAAATGATTCCAGAAATAAGTGCATTTTTCATACAGAAAGAAGGAAAAAGACCTGCCCACCAGCAAGTCTTTTTCTTTTTACCCCTTAGGGAGGAAATTTTTACTGCTTACTGCTTTCCTGTGCTTCCATACCCTCCTGTGCCTCTTTTCTGTTTGGGAGAGTTCCTCCAGTAGGGACAAAGGTTGCGGCAGTATAGGGGGCAAAGACCATCTGGGCAATGCGTTCTCCATTGGCAATTTCTGAAATTCTCTTGGGAGAGGTTGATCAGCAGTACAGAGATTTCTCCACGGTAGTCGGCATCGATAGTGCCAGGGCTGTTGAGTACCGTAATTCCATGCTTGCAGAGCTAAGCCACCACGAGGTCTTACCTGTGCCTCGTACCCGTCGGGCAGTTCTATAAAGAGTCCTGTAGGAATGAGTTTGCGCTCCATAGGGTGGAGTACCACGGACTCCTTTAGGCAAGCACGCAAGTCCACACCTGCAGATTGGGCGGTTTGGTAGGCAGGGAGGTCATGCCCAGAATGATTGATGATTTTTACTTCCATGATTTTTAGGGTTATAGAGTTATAGGAATTAAGGGTTATAGGGTTTTAGAATTATATAGGGTTCTATAGATGGTTGCACCCTAAGTTCATGAGCCTGGCTACATTCTTCATTTTTCACTTTTCACTCTCTTTAGGCTTTTTGTAGGCTAAGAAAGCATACCCTACTACAGCGGCACTTCCTACAAAAAGATTGCGCTCTCCCATGTAGAAATAGGCTAAGGAGAGGCCTGCTGAGAGTAGGAGAAAGCCTCCTATACGCTGCCAAGGGTAGGGGATAGGGTATTTTCTTGCCCTATCCATAGGGATAAGAGCATCATCCCGCCATAAGCTAAGAAAGTAGCTACTGCAGCTCCCATATAGCCCCATAGCGGGATTAGGCTAAGGTTGGCCACGATGGTAATCCCCCCTCCGATAAGGGAGATAATCGCTCCCCAATGGGTACGGTCGGTGACTTTGTACCATACCGATAGGCTATGATAGAGTCCTAAGCACAGATTGGCCATAAGGACAAAGGGAACAATCTTCAGTCCTTCCCAATAGGCACGGTTAGGGATGAGCAACCACTTGAAGAGGTCTATATATACGCAGACAAAGAGGAGTATTCCACCGGCAAAGATACTAAAGTATTCGGTTACCTTGGCATAGGTCTGCGGGGCATTCTTATCAGCAGCATTGGAGAAGAAGAAGGGTTCCACTCTAGCTTATATGCAGTGATGAAAAAGGGTCATAAATACGCCCATCTTGTAACAACCTGCATAGAGCCCCACCACGGCATCGGCTTGGGAGGCAGGGTAGAGCATACGTATAAAGACACGGTCAAAAAGCCTCATTGATAGAAAAGGCTATTCCTGCTATCAGTACAGGGAAAGCATACTGGAAGAGTCGCTTACATGAGCTACATCCCACAAGAATCCGATACGCTTATATAGGGGTAACATGTAGATAAAGGTCAGTAGGGCTAGCAATGAGATTTGCCAAGAAAATGTATTGAGTTTTGTCACTGACAAGCTCCATTAAGGGGAGTCGGTAGCCTTTGCTCTCCAGAAAAGGAAAAATAGAGGAGGAAAAAGAAGGTTCAGCCCTAAGTTCACTGTTACATTGCCGATTTTTGATAAAAAGCATAATGTAGTGATTGTCCTGAATACCGGTACCAAGCAAAGGGAATCGCTACCAAGGTATCCAAAGCGAGTATCCATATAGCATAACGGATATAGATAGCAGGGTAGCTCAACCATACAGCTATAGACTGAGATAGGAGTAGGCCTACCCCTAAAAAGACAAGGGTGGTAACGACTAAGGACGTTAGGCAGGTAGCTGCGACACGCTTGAGGTCTTCCTCACGGTTCATAAAGCGGAAGAAGGCAGTTTCCATTCCATAGGTTAGCAGTACATTGCCCAATATCATATAGGCAAAAAGTCCCTGATAGAGCCCATATTGCGCCTGCGAAAGCGTACGAGCACTGGTGTGCAAGGGGGTCAGTACCAAGTTCAGCAAACGAGGCATTACTGTAGCCAAGCCTATAAATGGCGGTATGTTTGAATAATTGTCGGATACTCATTCTTTTAGTCGTTAGTGGTCAGTGATCAGTAGTCAGTCGTTAGTGGTCAGTTACTCACTCTTCACCACATACCCAAGCTCATTCTGCTTGGCTACACTTTTCACTCAAAACACTCTTCGTTCTTCATTTTTCACTCTTCACTACCAAAGCTGAGTTGGTGCCTCCAAATCCAAAATGAATTGGAAAGAAAGGCTCTGATAGGGCGCTCTTGGGTATGGGGTGATGATATTGAGTTTTGGGAATCCTCGTCCAGCGTTCTATATTGATATTAGGGGCGATAAAGTCGTGTTGCATCATCAGTATGGAGTAGATAATCTCACCAGCGCCCGCCATCCAGCACTCATGTCCGGTCATGGACTTGGTGGAGCTTACAGAGTTTGGCTACCAAATATCTGATGAATGGCTTTAGCCTCATTGGCATCGCCTATAGGGGTGGAGGTGGCATGTGCATTGATATAGTCTATCTGGGAGGCTTGCATGGAGGCATTCTCCAGTGCACGCCATCGCTGTGCAGGGCCTTCCACATTGGGGGTGGATATGTGTCCGCCATTGGAGGAGAAGCCATAGCCTACTACTTCAGCAAGGATGGGTGCTCCACGGCGCTGCGCGCTCTCGTAGGTTTCAGTACCAGTGTTGCTGCTCCTCCACTGGGCACCAAGCCATCACGAGAAGCATCGAAGGGGCGAGAGGCCTGCCTCAGGGTATCCTCGCGCATGGAGAATACACCTAAGCCATCGAAGCTGCCCATGCTGTATTTGTTGGTCTCCTGAGCGCCTCCGCAGAGTATCATCTCCGCATGCCACTTTTGTAAGAGTAGGTAACCCAAGCCCACGGCATGGGAGCCACTCGCGCAGGCGGCACTGATGGTCATATTGACCCCTCGGAGGGCAAAAGAGTGTGGAGAGGTTCATCGTTACATGGTCGAATTCATCGTACGGAATACGGCTCCTGAACCTACTAAGGTAGTATCCTGTTTTTCGCGGATGCGGTCGTTGGTCAGAATCACCGATTCGGCGACACTATCGTTGCCATAGAGGATTCCCACTTCGTGTGTTTTGAGGTAGTCGGCATCTATCTGAGCGGCAGCCATAGCCTCAAGGGTTGCCATATAGGCGTATTTCGCTTTCTTCGCCCATGGAGATACGTTCCCTACGCCCCAAGAGCTCCTTGAGCTGTGGAGTAGGTACTGCCCCCGTAAGGGCGGAGCGATAGCCGTATTTCTTACGTTCGGCATCATAGATGATGCCTGAACGCCCCTCGTACAAGGACGCTCTGACCTCCTGCAAGGAGGTACCTATACAGGAATAGATACCCATTCCGGTAATCACTACTCGATTCTTCATTCTCAGGTGTTAGGTTTTAGGTGTTAGGGGATTAGGGGCAAAGGTACGAAAAAAAGATGGACATTATCATTATATCAGTGTCTGTTATCACATCTTGGGTAGATATTCTCATAGGCATCATCCAAGAAGATAATCGGATTACAGCCAAAAACTCTCATACACCAATCCGTAGATGGCTAAGGGTTTTCCTTGAGAAATCGTCCGATAAGGGGGTACATCTGATCGTTGTCTAAGGAGCAAAAAGAGGTGGATTCGCCTTCTTCAAAGAAAGCACGCTTTGAGTATCTTCTTACTTTTTGGGTATCTACCGCCACAAAATAGCGCTTGCTACCATAGTAGGTGTCCTCACTCTTACTAAGATCAAAATCAAAATCCTGTACATAGCAAATCACCTCAGCCGACACATACTTGTAGGTATTACCTACTAAGTAATTGTCATCTAAGAGCTTATAAGAAGCTGGAAACTCCTTAGGACTGACCTTTTCCCACTGCATCTGTGCTATCTCTGATTCCAAGAGGAAAGGGCTTTCTTTTCCTATATAGGCAAAAGGAATTGAAAAAGACATCGGACAAAGGAGGAAGGATAGAATCCTTGGCGCGCTCTAGTTCAAAGCCTACCTCATAATCCCAAGCGCTGATATCCTCATATCGGCATATACATTGAGTGCCGCTACGGTACGGAGTCTTGATAAGGGTATTTCCTAAGTTGATTTTCTTGGTAGCTATATACGAAAAATAGTATCCTGAGAACTGAATCTCATTCTGTTTGAAGATATTCTCGCGGTACTTGCCTCCAAGGGAAAGTAGCTCAATGCCTCTCGGCTCATCTTTTTGCTCTTTGATATACCTAGGAGGAATATCCAAGGAATCGTTGTTATATATAGTGAGAGGGAGAAGTATATACTCTTGAAGTCAAAGCTTCGGTTAGGTTCGTATAGGTCTATATCATCCGTATAGATAGGCGTAGGAATCGAATCGTAGGCCACCACCGGAGAGTTGTCTTCCTTCAGATAGGAGATTTGCACCTGTTCAGTAGGAGCTGCGGCAGGCGTACTATCTTCTGGGGTATTTTCTTTAGACTGCTTTGCAGGCACAAAAGAGCAAAACACAGAAAAAGAGCGAAGAGCGGAAAGTTAAATTTCGTTCTTTTGTTTTTTCATTGGATAAACTGTTCTATCTGTTCTTTTACTTTTTTCCAGAGTTTGTCAAGAGCATACTGGCTAGCCCATGCCACATGCGGGGTCAGCAGTACTCTGGGGTGCTGAGCCAGTTGCATGAGCGGGTCGTCCTTTCGTGGGGGTTCTTGTTCGAATACATCGGTGGCAAAGCCTAGGAGCTTGTCTTGTTGTAGGGCATCGTATACCGCTTGTGGATCTACTACGGCACCACGAGCCACATTGATAAGTAAGGGTTTTCGCTGCATTTTCGCTAAGGTGCGCTCACAGATCGGGTGGTGAGTCTCAGAGGTGAGGGGGCAGTTCAGAGAGAGGATATCGCTCTGTGCGAGTACCTCGTCGAAGGGGGTGTAGTCGCTATTGCGTGGGCTTTCCCTTCGCGCTCTGCCCAAAGTACGCGCATTCCAAAGGCTTTGGCGTGCTCGGTGATAGCCTTGCCTCATATTTCCCACTCCTCATGATGCCCAAGGTGCGGGTATGCAAGTCCAAGAGGGTAGGCTCGGTAAGGCAGAAACGCCCATCGGCTTGCCATATTCCCTGTCTCCACAGCGGTATGGTAGGGCTTTGAGCCCTCGGAGCGAAGCGAGCATGAGCATAAAGAAGTGTTCAGCCACGCTCTCGGTGGAGTAGCCTACGACATTCCTGACTGTTACGCCCAATTCCTTAGCGGCCTCAGTATCTATATTGTCCATTCCCGTGGCAGTGAGCTGTATGAACTTGAGCTGGGGAGCTGCTCGAGGTGCTCTCTCGGATCTTCACCTTGTTAGTAATGGCGATATCGGCTCCCTGCTAAGTGGGTGAGCAGCTGTTCTGGGGAGGTACTCTCATACACTACCCACTGGGTAACTCTTGAGGTACGGAGAGTTCCATATGGGAGGATAGGGTGTTTCTGTCTAAAAATACGGCTTTCATACAATCTTTTTGGGGCAAAGTCCAAAAGAGCGAACTCTCTGAGAATTTTTCGCCCCTATGTTATTAAAATTAAAGGCAAAGATACAAAAATTCCTCACCAAAAAGAAAAAAATCCTTTTTCTCTCAGGAAGATAATATTTTTAACATAAATTATTTTGAATATTTCTAAAAACAACTGCCTTTGTAGTCAAATAGTGAAGATTGATTTTTCTTTTAAGAAAAATTAGTTATCATGAGAAAAATAATGCTGTTAAAAATGAAGACCTCTTCTTCAGGTAAAGTTACTTTCCGCTGAATACCTTTATACTCTTAGAATAATCTATAATATCTATTAGTTATGAAAAGGTTTTTATATTATTTCTTTTTAGTGATTTCCTTTTGTCATTGTAGTTACAAAAAGGATTCGAGATCCATGTGACATGGGGCCTTATAAACTATATATTAGGGTCAAGGAGAATTCTCCAGAATATTCCTCTTTTTCAAACAAGGGACATAGATGGCAATGCTATTTTCCTAAAGATAAGGGACAAAAAGAGAGCAGCATATATCTTCCATAAAAAGGGTTATCTTGGATAGAAGGATATAATGCAAAACGACATTATGTTAGATGGTGGTACTCTTCCAAGGGATTTTTCAAAGATAATAGTAGTGAAATGCTTCTGTTGAAAAATAGGACAAAAACCTATACCATACTAATAAAAAGGCACTTCTCGAGGAAACGAATGTGGAGAGGTGTATCAAGTACAAGAACTTATGGTGAATGATGGCAAAGCTACTTTTTGTACTTGGCAGTAGGTATTTTATAATTGATTTGTAAAAAGTCTTTCTTAAAAATGCATTCTTGAATTTAAGAAATAGGCTATCCATTTTGATAGCCTATTTTTCTATTTTTAGTTGTATTAGTTCAAGACAATATGATATTGAACAATAAAGGCTCCCTTGCGCATGGCTACTTCTTTCTGTTGGTTATAGATAGGGCGGTTTTGGTAGCAGAAGCTGAGCTTGTTGCTATGTCCTTTGAAGAAGATATTGGCACCGAGGTCATAGGCTACCATAGCGTCGTTAAGTCCATGGAATTTGGAGTATTGCACACTGACATTGGGCTGTATACGGGCATCGAATTTTTCACATTTTCCGAAAAGGTACCCTGCTAAAAGGGTATAGGTGCTACCTGATCCCATCATAGGATAGGCGGCTCCTGCACCATTGGAGGTATTCGTTGGAAGAGACTTTCATGACTGAGGGGCTTCCGTTGTTATTGCCTATGTATCGGATATAGTCACGACCGAAATCAGTATAATAGTAGCCTGCATTGATGGTAATAGCATCGTTGCGTTCGGAAAGCGGAGTATCGAGGAATAGCTCAGCGGAGAAGTTGCGATAATCGTAGTACTTAGGGATACCTCCTTGTAGTTCACTCATCATATCCTTTTTGGTATACGCCTCCTAGGGCGAGGTTCAGTACCTTTTCTACCCACATAGGTACCTGCAGTATAAGGAGTTTTGTTGCTTTCCAATTCCCCAAAAATCATATTTTAGGTGGGCGGAATATTGCTTATGAGGAGCATTTTTGGCATAATCCACAACCCCTTCCTTAGGTTCAGTAGTTACGGTGTATGGACTCTTGATGGTAAAGACATAGCTTAGGTGATCTATCTGTCCCTTAGCGAAGGCACCGAGGCTACGCACATTATCATCGTTTTTATTCACGGTGAAGAGCGGGAAGCTAGGTGCGTCCAACCCCATCATGCTACCGCTGGCTTTCATAGTGTTGCGACTGCCATTCCAGCCAAATTTTCCCAATCCAAGAGTTAGTTCAGGCAGTAGCTCATAGTCGGCATAGAGGTCAAGGATACCTATACGATCCTCATTCTTACTGGTGAAGTTGTAGTTGTTCCCCAAAGAGTCCATATACATAGAGCTTAGGGGTGAGTTGTCCTTGTACATTGATACGTAAACGGCGTACGGAGAAGTCCGTAACACGGCTCACTTCAGTACCATTGATCTGTGTGTGAGGGTTTGCCTCGTAGTATCTTGCCCAGAAGGTGGCAGAGAGACTGGCCTTGATATAGGTGGTACCTTCCTCGTTGAGATTCTTACGCAGATATTCCTGTCCCCACATCAGGGTGGGGCAAAAGAGACTAAGGAGTAGTAGCTTTTTTTATCATAGCATTTTTATTTTTAAGAGTTGTTTTTCCCCACAAAGGTATAACTTTTTCTAAGAGGAGAAAGTTTTTAGTTTTTTATCTGTAGGGGATATGAATCATTGACACTATTCATTGACAAAGAACTCTTTGAGTTTTCCTTCTTTTTCATAGTTATACAATGCTTTGATCACCCAAGAGGGGGATACTTGCCATGAGTGAGCACTAAAGATGTTCTTGATGGCCTTGCTCACAGGGTATAGCAAGGTCATCATCTGTAGGGTGCTTTCGAAGACTTCACCGGTGGAGGTTTCTCTCAAGGGAACTTTCAAGAGGTCTAAGAGGAGATATACAGCGGCGACAACCCCAAGCATCTGAGCGTTTTTGATCAAGAGTGCTCCCCAAGAGAAAGAGTGGTTACGTATATGGTAGAGAGCTCCAATGACGAGATTGACCGAGAGGGCTACCACTAAGGCGATGATAAAAAGCCTGATGAGTCTGTTGCCATGCATAAAAATAGTTAGCGAGCACCACTATGGGGCGCAGTTGAAAAGGGTATGCCATAGATAGTACAGCCTCATCCCGTAGGGCTATCTGCTTATCATAGGCATACAAAAGTACTAAAGGAGTAAGAAAAAAATAGCGAGACGTTTCATTTTTTTAATGATTAATGTTCAATGATCGATGTTCAATGATTAATGTTCAATGATCGATGATCATTAGTGTCCTGTTAAATATTATAATCGTTGAGTGCTGGCGTGAGTCACATACTTGCTTTGATGTACCCAGCGACTTTAGCTCGTACTTTCCATAGATAGGGTTTGTAGCTCTTTTGTCAAAGAATAAAGGTTCTCTACAATAAAAAGAAAAAATCAAATCCGTTCTATTTAAAAACCTTTATAAATAACTATAAATCAAATATTTGAAAGAACATTTTATTTTTTTAATGGGACACTAGTGATTGATCATTATTCATTAATCATTAATTAAGGGTTGTATCATTGCTTTTACTTGTAAGGAGGCGGCGGCCTCTCTCAGGGGGGTGTGGAGCAGGGCGAGGTATTCCTTGAGGATACTCAGGCGGCGTGCCAGATAGGCATCAAAGATTTCGCGCTTGTCCTGAACCTTGAGCGAGGCATCCAAGAAAAGGAGCTTAAGGGCAGCGCCTGAGGGGTACCCATGGAGTGGAGGTTTTTGGAAAGAGATGTCTGGGGTCTGGGTGAGGGTGTAGATCATTCTCAGCAGGGTATCCATTTCGAGCTTGACCGACTCGGGAGCGTTGTGCCACGAGATGTACTGCATAGAAGCATCCTTGTCTCCTTCTATGATCGAACCTGCTTCGCCCTTTTTGCTCCATCCCCTGAATGTGTCCGGTGACGAAAATCTTAGGCGAGGCATGGTAGTCGTTGGTTTCGGCGAAGTTGGACAAGAGGTGTTCCAAACGTTCGATAAGAGGATCCACCATCTGTGTCTCGCGCTGAGGCTGGTGGGCATATACCACGGGGATTTTTCCGATAGGATTGGCCACGGGTATCCCTCTTCGAGAGTCCAGTCGCCTAAGGTATTCTTCCACAGATAGTGAAAAATCGGCAGTGTAGGTCTCGAAGTAAGCGGCCTTGCCATGTAGGGAAGAAGAGGGATCGTCGGCCGTATAGGCGCGGGAGAAGGCGACCATATCACCCACGGCATCGAAGAAGGGGTATAGGCTATCGCCAAAGGCAGGGGAGAAGAGCGAACAGCGGAGCTTGAAAGCACAGGGGATACCATAGGGCAAGAGAGGGGTAGCCAGTGGTAGGGGCATGCCATAGCTCTGCACATTCTCCATAGGAAAACACGGCACGTGCCAAGCGGCAGGGTTCAGACTGTTCTCCTTGGCCTGGGCGAGGATACTCTCCAGCATAGCAAAAAGCCTGCTGGTGCTCTTGGGTATCCTGGGTGTACTCATAACGTACTGGCTTGCCAAAGAGAGAAGCCACTGAGCGCTTGATGATGAGTTGTTGCAAGGGCAGGGCAATACGGGCAACAGGCTCCGTATAGAGCCCCTCGGAGGTGGAGACACGCTTGTCACGACGCAAGAGGGATTATTCACAGGGTGTTGTCGTGGATCAAGAGCCCGACGTGCCGCGATGGGATCTGGTGCTGTGGTGTCTCTCCCTGATTGAAGAAACTGTATCGCCTGCAAAGGTGAAAAGAGAAGAAAATTGAGAATCAAACATGATAAATAATAATTTGGCTAACACTGCTTATGTTGCAAAAGTACGATATCACACAGGGTGAAGTCAAGGAAAGAAGTGCAGAGAAGTGAGAGGAGAACTGAGAATCATCATTAGTGAACAATCAATGATGAATAATGGCTATATTAAAATAATTTCGTAACTTTGCAAAGTGAAAGTAAGAAATCATTGAATATTTTAAAAAGTGTATTTAATAATCAAGTCATTACATATTATCTTTGTCGTTAGTTATTTTGCAGGGATATTCTATATAGTGCGCTTGTTGATTTATCATACAGAAGCGCTACAGGGCAAGAGTGAGCCAGAACGAGGAATCCTCCATAGGCAGTATAGCTTTATGGAAGAGCGCTTGTGGAATATCATCACGGTGCCAGCATTGGTGATTGTGGTGCTCACTGGAGCTTATATGCTGTGGGCGACACAGTGGGCATATCTCCTTCAGGGGTGGATGCATATCAAGCTCTTAGGAGTGGTGCTCTTGTTAGTATACCACTATTGGAGTTGGCGAACCCTCAGGGAACTACAACAGGGGCGCACCCTGCTATAGCTCAGTGAAGCTACGTATGGCTAATGAGGTGGCTACCTTGCTGCTCTTTGCTATTGTTTTTGCTGTGGTACTCAGGGGCTTATTCCTTAGTTACTGGTGGGCTACTCTCCTGAGCTTTGTCGCAATGGGTGCCCTCATCATGGCTGTTGTTAAGATTGTCAATAGAAAACGATGATTAATGATCAATGATATTATTACCTATTCTAACCCTCCTAACTCCTAAAAGAAAATGGAACATAAAGCAGGATTTGTTAATATTATAGGGAACCCCAATGTGGGGAAATCTACCTTGCTCAATGCTCTTGTGGGCGAGCGACTTTCGATCATTACCTCCAAGGCGCAGACCACGCGGCACCGTATCTTTGGGATTGTCAGCGGGGACGACTTCCAAGTGGTCTTCTCCGATACTCCTGGAATCATCAAGCCTGCATACGAGGTTGCAAAAACTCTATGATGGACTTTGTCAAGGATGCCTTCGAGGATGCTGATATCCTGATCTACATGGTCGAGATAGGGGAGAAGGAACTCAAGGATGCTGACTTCTTCCGCAAGATCAACCAAGCAAAAAGTACCTGTCTTGGTGCTCATCAATAAGATAGACCGCTCCGATGAGGAGACTGTCAAACAAGCCGTTGCCTATTGGCAACAGCAAGTTCCTAAGGGGAGATCTATGCCATCTCAGCCTTGGAGAACTTCAACGTAGCGCCACTCTTTTCATCGTATCTTGAGCTACTGCCTGTATCCCCGCCTTCTATCCCAAAGACCAGCTTACCGATAAGCCCGAACGCTTTTTGTCAATGAGACTATACGGGAGAAAATCCTTCTGAACTACAAGAAGGAAGTCCCCTATGCAGTGGAGGTGGAGACAGAGACTTTTAGCGAGACGGACGAGATTATTCGTATCCGTAGTATCATCATGGTAGAGCGCGACAGTCAGAAGGAGTATTATCATAGGTCATCGCGGTGAAGCCCTCAAGAGAGTAGGCACGCAAGCCCGCTATGACTTGGAGAAATTTCTTTTGGTAAGCAGATCCACCTGGAACTCTATGTGAAGGTCAATAAAAACTGGCGATCCGACTTAGGACAGCTCCGCCGATTTGGATACTCCAATTAGAGTGAACGGAGAACAGAGAACGGAGAACAGAGAACAGAGAACGGAGAACAGTGAACAGTGAACGGAGAATAGTGAACAGTGAACAGAGAATAGTGAACAGTGAACAGTGAAGAGAGAGTGGTGAGCGGTGAATGCCAGCACCCAGAGTGTAACTCTTTTAAACAGCTTACCTAATTATCTAACAAAGTCTATAATCTAAATTAGAAATACAATGAATAAAATTTCTTTTATTTCTCTCACTTTCCTTAGTGGCTGCCTGTGGCAACCCAGCTAAGGAAGCACAGAACAAGGTCGAAGAAAAAGGACTTGACCTCTCGACGATGGATACCCTTGTCCGCCCACAAGACGACTTCTACAACTATGTAAATGGAGGGTGGATGAAAACAGCAAAAATTCCAGCCGATAAGACCCTCATGGGGTACCTACTACATGCTGGATGAAATCACCGAAAAACAACTGTCTTTCGATTCTTGATGACCTGAACAAAAAAAGAATATCCCGAAGGCTCTGAAGGTCAAAAGATACAAACCCTCTTCCCGCCAATACACCGATTGGCCTACGCGCAATGCACAAGGTCTTGCCCCTATCGAGGGACAGCTCAAGAAGATTGACGCTATCGCCTCTCTCGCCGATCTACAGAAATACTTAGAGGCGGCAACGCTCACGAGGCACAACCCCTATCTGTAGCTGGGGTGCTTATGCCGATATGAAGGACTCAATACCAATGTTGCCTATCTGAGTGAGTTCTCCATAGGGATGGGCAGCGACTACTACCAAAAGGAAAGCCCCAGTAATACCGAGGCTTTGCAAAAGTATGAAGACTTTGTAGCTCAGGTATTCAGAAGCCATTGGAGAAAAGAATCCTAAGGAAAAAGCAAGCAAACAGGTGGCTTTTTGAGAAAAGTATCGCCAAGCTCATGCTCACCAATGAGGAAAGCCGTGATCCCTAACCTAAGCTATAACCCTCAGACCATGACCGAGCTCAAAGCCTTGGTCAAGAACCTCGACCTGCCTGCTTTGCTCAAGAATGTAGGGATGACACAGGATAAGGTGATCCTCACCCCAAATGCGCTTTGTACAAAGACTATGACAAGCTCATCAATGCTGCCAACTTGCCCTTGCTTAAGGACTATCTCAAGTATATGTTGGTACTGAGCAATATCACCAACCTCAATGAGCAGCTCGACAACCTCTCCTTTGAGTTTTATAACAAGTACCTCCGTGGCCAACAAGAGCAACGCTCCATCACCAAGCCGCCTTTTGGAGTCATCGATGGATCTTTTGGGAGAAGCTTTTTGGTAAACTCTATGTAGAGAAATATTTTTCCCTAAAGAAGCCAAAGAACAGATGCTTACCCTGATTAGCTACCTAAGAAAGAGCTTTGTGGAGCACATCAAAAACCTCTCTTGGATGAGTGAGGAAACCAAGAAAAAGCCCTTGTCAAGCTCGACAAACTCGGAGTGAAGGTGGGATATCCTGACAAGTGGGAGGATTATTCCAAGCTCATCATAGATCCTAAGGCTTCCCTTGCCGAAAACCTACAACACATCTCCCAATGGTATTACCAAAAGAGCCTTGACGAAGTGGGCAAGCCCGTGGATAAGTCCAAATGGAGCATGACCCCACAAACAGTCAATGCCTACTACAATCCGCTCTACAACGAGATTGTCTTCCCTGCGGCCATCCCACAAGCACCTATGTTCAACTTCGAGGCGGATCCTGCCGTGAACTTTTGGGAGCTATCGGGGATCATCGGGCATGAGATAACCCATGGATTTGACGATAGTGGTGCCGAGTTCGATGCTGATGGAAATCTACAAAACTGGTGGAGCCCCGCCGATAAGGCAAATTTCGAAAAAGCAACACAAGCCCTCGCCAAGCAATATGACCAATATGAACCTGTCAAGGGAATCTTTGTCAATGGAATCTTCACCAATGGAGAGAATATTGCAGACCTTGGCGGTGCCAATATCGCCTTCGATGCTTTGCAAATGTACCTAAAAGACCATGGTGATGTAGGAAAAATAAGCGGATTCACTCCCAAAACGAACGTTTTCTTCATCGCGTGGGCTACCGTATGGCGCTCCCTGACTACTGATCAGAACCTTGCCAACCAGATCAAGACAGACCCACACGCTCCTGACTACCTCCGTGCCTTCGCCCCACTGACCAACGTGGAGGCTTGGTACCAGACTTTCCAAGTAAAAAGAAGGTGACAAACTCTATAGAAAAACCCTCAGGAAAGAATCAAAATATGGTAAAACAGTGAGCAGTGAACAGTGAGCAGTGAACAGTGAGTGAGGCTGTCCAAAAAAAGTCCAAAAAAACATTATTTTTAAAGTTTAAATCCGAATATTTTTAAATTTTTATTCTATTGAAAATCAGTTGTTTTAAATCCTGTTGTAGGGTGATTTGCAAATCGCCCTTCATGAATAAGACTTTTCGGACAGCCTCTTTCACACTTTGTTTTTCATTTTATCTTGACATGGTTCTTTTTGTATCTTTGCACACGCAAATAATCATATAATTATTGATCATTCAATCATTGAACATTAAATAAATGCTTGTAGAAAAATTTATCCCTAAGGCCTATAGTGAGAGGGTAGAGGCCGCTAAGGTGCGTCATCGTGCCTATAGCAATATTGCTTTTAGTGAAATATTGGGGAAAAAGAGATGAACAAATCCCTATGAACCCCTCTATTAGCTTCACGCTGTCTCATTCTTATACAGAGACTGTCATAGAGATGGCGCCCAGAACGGACTTTACCAGTAGCTTCCAGATTGATTTCTACTTCGATGAGAAACCTAAGAATAATTTCTTACCCAAAATAGAGACTTTTTTTACCCGTATCCGCAACTATGTACCTTTTCTCAGGGATTATTACTTTGTGATCCGTTCGAGCAATTCTTTCCCTCACAGTGCCGGTATAGCCTCTTCTGCCAGTGCTATGGCTGCTATGGCGGTATGCTTGATGAAAATAGAAAAGCTCCTTGACCCTGAGATGACAGAGCAATTTTTCATGAAAAAGCCTCTTTCTTAGCCCGTTTGGGCTCGGGTAGTGCCTGCCGTAGTACCCACTCAGGGGTAGTGCTCTGGGGGAACATTCTGGCCGTGATGGGTAGCTCCGACCTCTACGGAATCCCTATGGAGGATGTACATGAGGTTTTTCAATACCTATCAGGATACCATTCTACTTATTGATAAGGGGCAAAAGCCCGTAAGTAGCTCCAAGGGGCATCAGCTCATGATAGGCCATCCCTATGCTGAGGCTCGTTTCCTACAGGCTCGTGAGCATATCGCAGCCCTTAAGAGCATTCTCAAAAAGGGAGACCTCGAGGGCTTTATGGCCTTAGTAGAGAGCGAAGCCCTCGCCCTACATGCCATGATGATGACCTCAGACCCTTACTACTTGCTCATGCGTCCTAATACCATTGCTGCCATCGAGAAGATTTGGTATTTCCGTGCTAGCACTCAAAAACCTCTCTGCTTTTACCCTCGATGCTGGGGCTAATATACACCTGCTCTACCCCAAAGCCTACAAAGGAGATATCGTCCCCTTTATCGAAAAAGAACTCAAACCTCTTTGCCAAGACCAAGAGGTGATCTATGATGAAGTCAGTGCTCTCTGAATAGTCAATAATAATTAGTGGTTAGTGTCTAAAAAAACAGAGATAGCCTTACTTTCTGATCAAACAATATAGACTATACTTGTCTGATGCCCTTTCTTATGCATAAGAGAAAGTACTTGTATGTAGCGCTGTTCGCAAAATAGAAAAAGATGAGTGACTTCAAAACTTTTTATCCAATGGAAAAAGAACCATTGGATGTTTTAGAGAATATATACATCAAACGTGTTTAAACTTTTTTGAGGAACTTGGAGATAAACCCTAATAAGAGCATTTCAATCCAAGTTACATCAAGATACTCATATCTCATTATCAAACCTTTATATCCGTCAAGCCAACCATTTGCTTGTTCAATCTTAAACCTATTTTTTTGTACAATTCTTCATCAAAATAAACATCTGGTTGCTTTCCATTTTCGGGGATTAGGCTCTTTTTCCTACACTTAAAAAGGAATAATCCAATTACGATCCCTATAAAGGATAAAAACATAAGAATAAAGGAAAAAGTAACTATAAGTAAGGATCCTCGATCCCTCTATTAATATCTAAAATTAGAAGAAATAGATTATGAATACCATTGAATGGGAGATACAAAGTAAAACAAGATAAGAATAATTATTATATTGCTTATTTTTAAGAAAGGAAGGCATAACACCAAAGGGGAAAAGAGTATTGTCAAATATTATAAAGAAGGAAAAATAGATAAAATATACATTTATACGGACAATAATTTTATATTATTATCACAAAACTCATTTAAAGAAGATAAAATTATACTCTTTATGTTTAATATAAATGATATTAATGAAGAAGAACCTTTTTGAACTGACTATTGAAGGAGATAAATTAGAAACTATTTTTTTAAAGATAACAAGACAAATAGGGATATTTTTAAAATACATTAAAAATAATAAACTCAAAATAACTCTCTGAAAGGATGAAACTGACAATATTATGGATGAAGGAAGAGAGTATAAGAATAATAATTCCTTTTGGAAGAGGCAATGGGAAGAGATGCAAAAGATTCTGATCTAAAAACCAATTGATAATGAATAAAGTAATGAAAAATCTATATATTAATACTATCTATAGTTTTTTTACACATAATACCCTATATAGCCAGTTTTTGAAGAAAATAGATAGCAAGGATATAGAGGTTATCAAAGAAAAGTATTCCTTCAAAGGAAACAGGCTCAAGGGGGTATAGTACCATCGAATATAATTACATAAGAGTCCATAAAGTAACTAAAAAAACCTCTAAGAGGTAGATACAAGGTAATTATAGATAAAGATGAATTCTATATAGCATATTTTAAGAAGGAAATCTTGTCATTAAAGATAAGGTCAATATAGTTAAATACTATTGTAAAGATATATTATGGAAGTTCTATTTTTTATTTCAAGGACAACTACATATTGTTATCAAAAAAAGCAATATAGATAAAGATGATATAATACGAATCCAGACTTTTTAAGAATGAGGATTTTTGATGAGAAGAATGCTGTTAATATGTATGTTTCAAAAAAATGGAGTTACAGAGTTTCTTAAAACTATAATGCCAGCAATAAAAAGAGAAAGATATAAAAGCGTTTCTAAAAAGATTTTTAGTTTCGCTTGTTGGCAATGGGAAACAATGATAAAAGACTCTGATTAAAAACAAATTGATAATGAATAAGACAACAAAAACACTCGGTTTAATAGTATTTGCTTTTTTTATATCTCAAAAATCTATATAGTCAGTTATTTATAAATAAAATAGACAATAAAGATATAGAGATTGTTAAAGAGACTTATTCCTACTAAAGGCTGTGGGAGTATTATGTACGATTATATAAGAATAGATAAACGTACAAAAAGAACCTTTAAGAGGAAAGTATAAAGTTATTGTAAATAAAGACGAGTATTACAAAAGCTTTCTTTGAAGAGGGTAACCTTGTAGTGAAAAAAATAAAATTAACTTAGTGAAATACTACTATAAAGGTAAATATCAAAAAAACTCTACATATATGTTGGAAAAGAATATATGTTGCTATCAAAAATGACTCTGATAAAAAGGAAGGTCTAATAGATGTCAAAATATTTTAATTATAGTGATATAGATGAAAAAGAACCTATTTTTACGACTAAGGACAACAAGAAAAGAATTAGAAGGACGTCTTAAAAGTATTTATACCATTAATAAAAAGAAAAAAAGATATAAAAGAGTTTCTAAAAAGATTATTAACCTGCTGGCGCATTTCTTGCAGCTCGTGCCTATTATAGAAAAAAAGCTTTTTAGCTCTCTATCATATCCAACTCCAAGTATTTACTGGCTTTTACTTTTTCACTCTTCACTTTTCATTTTTCACTATTCCCCGCTGGCTTCACTTTTCGCTATTCACTCTCTTAGAAGGCGTTGCCTAAAACCGTGGAAAATAAAATGGAGTTTGATATTAGAGAGTTCGTGTGAGAGAAATTGATTTTTCTAAGGGCAATTGCAAATATTCTTTTTGGAAAAAGAAAAATTTTCCTTTACTTTTTTTATAGAAAACGTGTTTAAACTTTTTGAGGAGCTTGGAGATAAAACCCTAATAGGAGCATTCCAATCCAAGTTACATCAAGATACTCATATCTCATTATCAAACCTTTATATCCGTCAAGCCAACCATTTGCTTGTTCAATCTTAAACCTATTAAGGTATACAGGAGATGTAGGCTTAGTTAAGGACTTGGATACAGGTACTTATTTCTATGTAGTCAAGGATAATGCTGCTCAGCAGGAAACTGCTCAAAAGGAAAACAAATACTTCCATTTTTACCTCAGAAGAACTGAATAGTGAAAAATGAATAGCCACTTTTTACTCCTTTACTTTCATCTTATTTAGACTTTTTACAAATTACAAGAAAAAAAGGCATTACCCTCTTTTAAATTTCATTAAGAATTTATATTTTTTTGCACCGTGATATATATAGGGGAGTTCCCTTAGTTATCATACATAAAAAAATCGATAGTTTTTGTTTTTTTAATAGCTTTTTTTATATGAAAAAGAGTAAGAACCATAAGGGAAGTAAGTTGCAGAAGCTCTGGCTTTTAGCAGCATTTCTCCCTATTTACTTATTTGGACAAGACACCTCAGGGGATGCAGCTAAGGGGAAGGACTTGTTCAAAGCCAACTGTGCGGCTTGTCATAAGTTAGATGGCAAGCTCGTAGGGGCCTCCACTGGGAGGTATTACCGAAAAAGAAGTCCGCTGAGTGGCTACACAAGTGGATCAAAAAAATAGCAAAGCCCTTATCGATGCAGGTGATAAGGATGCTATAGCTATCTTCGAAGAGTACAACAAAGTACCTATGCTTGCCTATGACGGTATCCTCTCCGATGGGGATATTGACAATGTATTAGCCTATATCGCTGATCCTTCTAAAGCAGAAGCTGCAGCCCCTGCTACCCCTGCTGCTACAGATACTCCAGCTACTGCTACTCCAGATACAGCTACTGCATCTGCTGACACTCCTGCTGCAGCTCCTACAGCGCCCAAAGGCAAAGGATCTCTTGCTTTGGTATTGGGAATCGCCTCTGCAGCACTTCTACTTATCTTCTTGGCTATTGTCTTCAAGACCAATCGCGAAAATCAAGAGGTTAGCCAAAGAAAACAACCAAGAAGAATACCTCAAACAAAGTAAATACTATCCTTTGTGGAATGTCTTTGTAAAGAATAAAATTATTACCGTTGTGGTAGGACTTCTCTTGTTCTTTACCTCTACTTACTTTGCCTATGGCTATCTTATGCAAGTGGGTGTAGACCAAGGATATCAGCCAATACAGGAGATTCACTACTCTCACAAAATCCATGCTGGGGACAACCAGATAGACTGTAAGTTCTGTCACTCAGCAGCACGTACTTCCAAGACTGCAGGTATCCCTTCCCTGAACGTATGTATGAACTGTCATAAGACTATCGATGAGTATACCGGACCTGTAACCGCTCAGTATACCAAAGAGTTCTACGATGGGGAAATCCAAAAAGCTATACCAAGCAGTGGGTTGGGATCCTGAAAATATGGCCTATACAGGAGTACAAAAACCTGTAAAATGGACACGTATCCACAACCTTCCTGACCATGTGTACTTCAATCACTCTCAGCACGTTACTGTAGCAGGAGTGGCTTGCCAACAGTGCCATGGCGACGTACAAACTATGGAAGTGGTTGAGCAACATGCGCCACTTACCATGGGATGGTGTATCAACTGCCACCGTACTACCGAAGTGAATGATGCCAATCCGTATTATGAAAAAAATACATGAACAATTGGCTGCGAAAAAGAGGTAAAGGAAAACTTACTATCGCCGAGCTCGGTGGTTTAGAGTAGTGGTAAGTGTCACTACTAATAATGATTAATGTTCAATGATTAATGATTAATGAAAAAGTAACCAGTGATAAAGAAAAGAGTCATAAAGTCATTGACAATTAACAATTAACAATTAACAATTAAGAACATGTCATCAGAAAAATATTGGAGAAGTGTAGAGGAGTTGGATACAAAACAACCCCGTGATAGAGCAGATTCATCAAAAATGAGTTTGTTGATAAGCTCCCTACCTTATATTCAGGCGAACATGAATTCTTGGGCAACCAAGAAGCGATGGAGGAGAGCTCCACCACACGCCGTGACTTCCCTTAAGTATGTAGGTTTCACTACTGCTGCGGCTGCCTTAGCTGCGTGCGAAGGACCTGTACATAAGGCGATCCCTTACGTCGTACTCCCCGAGCAGATACGCCCAGGTATCCCTGACTACTATGCCACTACTATGGCCGATGGGTTTGACTTTGCTTCTGTCCTTGTCAAAACTCGTGAAGGACGCCCTATCCGTGTGGAGAACAACCGCGAAGCCGCTTACCGTGGCTGTGGTAATGCCCGTGTACAGGCTTCTGTACTCTCTATGTACGATAGCCTACGTGCCAAAAATCCTCAAAAGGGTCTGAAAAATATCACTTGGGATACACTCGATACAGCCGTGGTCAAGGCGCTCAATGACGCGCAAGCACAAGGAAAACAGATTGTTATCCTTACAGGTACTCTCGCCAGCCCTTCTACAGAAAAACCTTATCAAAGAATTTACTGAAAAATATCCTAATACTAAGCATGTAATCTACGATGCTGTTTCAGAAGAAGCTGCTGTACTGGCTTTCGAAAAGAAATATAGCGAGCGTGCCTTACCAGACTATGATTTCTCCAAAGCGAAAGTAATTGTTTCCTTCGGAGCAGACTTCATCGCTGACTGGCAAGGAGGCTACGAAGAGGAATATGCCAAAGGACGTATCCCTACCAAAACCGGTAAGATGTCCAAGCATTACCAATTCGAAAGCAACATGTCTCTCTCTGGTGCCAATGCCGATGTACGTGTAGCGCTAAAACCTTCTGAGCTTAAGATTGCCTTGGCCAAATTCTACGGATACCTCTGTGGTAAGAGCGTAGGAGGAAGCCTTCCTGAGCGTGCAGAAGCAGCCCTCAAGAAAGCCGCTGAGCAAGCTATGAAAGCAGGCGGACAAGCGGTAGTGGTTACAGGTATTCAGGATGTCAATGCACAAAGCCTTGCACTGGAAATCAACGAGGAAGTACTTCACAGCCAAGTGCTAACTATGATAACCCAGTGTATATCCGCTAAGGAAATAGCGCAGCCCTAAAGCAGCTCTTGACAGATATGAATGCCGGTAAGGTAGGGGTACTGATCACTTCGAATGTGAATCCTCTCTACACCCTTCCTGCTGCCGATGCTATGGCTTTTTGAGTCTGGCCTATCGAAGGTAGGTACTTCTGTGGCTTTCACACTCCGTGCAGATGAGACAGCGCTGAAAACTACTTACCTCGCTGCGGCTCCTCACTATTTGGAGTCTTGGGGAGATGTACGCATGCGTGCAGACTATTACTCCCTCATGCAACCTACCATCCGCCCACTCTTCGATACCCGCCAATTGCAAGAGGCGCTTCTCAAATGGGCTGGTAAGGATGCCAATTACTACGAATATATCAAAGCTTTCTGGAAAGCCAATATCCTCGCCGAGGGATATGCTTGGGAAAAAAAGCACAACATGATGGATTCTATCACTCTCCAAAAGAGCGTGTATTAGCAGAAAAATCCTTTGTGCAAGATGTAGCCCCTATGCTCACTGCACTTACAGCTGCTCCAGCCCAAGGATTCGAGCTTACCCTATATACCAAAACCGGTCTCGGGGATGGACAACAAGCCAACAACCCTTGGCTACAAGAACTCCCTGACCCAATCACCCGTGTGAGCTGGGATAATTACCTAACCATGTCCGCAGCCGATGCTAAAGAGCTCGGTATCAAGAACTGGCACGTGGCCAATGGCGGTCTCGATGGAGACTATGCCGAAATTCAAGTAGGCGATGTGAAGCTCAAAGTACCAGTACTTATCCAACCAGGACAGGCAAAAAGGTTCGGTGGGACTTGCTTTCGGTTATGGAAGAAAGGCCGGCATGAAGAAAGAAATGCAAGTAGGGGTCAATGCATATGCACTCTACAACAACCTTAACCCAGTACAACCCGTAGCCTCTATTAAAAACAGAGGGTACTCACGAATATGCTTGCGTACAGCTCCACAATACTCTTATGGGACGTGGAGACATCGTCAAGGAAACCACTTTAGAAGAATTCCTTACCAAGGATGCCAACCAGTGGAACAAAAACCAGAAGTATCCCTTGATCACAAGGAGGTAAAAGCTACTTCTGTGACTCTATGGAAAGAGTTTGACAACTCTACAGGGCATTTCTTCAACCTTTCTATCGACCCTAAATGCTTGTACCGGTTGTGGGGCTGTGTGATCGCATGTCATGCCGAAAACAACGTGCCTGTAGTAGGTAAGAGTGAGGTAAGGCGTTCACGCGATATGCACTGGTTGCGTATCGACCGCTACTACTCCTCAGAAGAGTCCTTCGAGGGTGATATGCAGAAAGTAGAAGGTATAGAAGGGCTAAGTGCTTCACTCTCTACCTTCGGAGAAATGAAACCCCTTCTGATAATCCACAAGTGGTCTTCCAGCCAGTAATGTGCCAGCAGTGTAACAATGCTCCTTGTGAGACTGTTTGTCCAGTAGGAGCTACCTCTCACGGATTGCAAGGACAAAACCACATGGCTTACAACCGTTGCGTAGGTACTCGCTATTGTGCTAATAACTGTCCTTACAAGGTGCGTCGATTCAACTGGTTCTTATACAGCAATAACAATGAGTTCGACTACCATATGAACGATGATTATGGTAAGATGGTACTCAACCCAGATGTAGTGGTACGCTCTCGTGGGGTGATGGAAAAATGTTCTTTCTGTATCCAAGAGACCCAAGCGGTAATCCCTACGTGCTAAGCGTGAAAACCGCCAGGTGAAGGTAGGAGAGTTCAACGACGCTTGTGCTTGTGCCTCAGCTTGTGGTACTGGAGCGATGACCTTCGGAGATATGAACAACCCAGAGGATCCTATCGTAACCCTAAGCAAGGACGAGCGTATGTATCACCTACTCGAACATATCGGTACACGTCCTAACGTATTCTACCAAGTAAAAGTAAGAAACAACGATTAATGATTAATTTTTTTATTAGTGATTAATAATTATATAATACAATTGATAATTAATAATTAGAAAATATGGCATCGCATTACGAAGCACCTATACGCAATCCACTAATAGTAGGCGACAAGACCTACCACGATGTTACTGTGGATGTAGCGCGCCCTGTCGAAGGAAAGCCAATCGCCTTTGGTGGATAGTATTCTCAATAGCCCTCACTGCTTTCTTGTGGGGATTGGGCTGTATCGTCTATACCGTATCTACGGGGATAGGCGTATGGGGATTGAATAAGACCGTAGGTTGGGCTTGGGACATCACCAACTTTGTATGGTGGGTAGGTATCGGTCACGCTGGTACCCTAATCTCCGCTGTATTGTTACTCTTCCGCCAGAAATGGAGAATGGCCATCAACCGCTCTGCCGAAGCGATGACTATCTTCTCGGTAGTACAGGCGGGTCTCTTTCCTATTATTCACATGGGGCGTCCTTGGTTAGCCTACTGGACAGTTCCTATACCTAACCAATTTGGTTCCTTGTGGGTGAACTTTAACTCCCCTCTACTATGGGACGTGTTCGCGATTTCCACTTACCTCTCTGTATCCTTAGTGTTCTGGTGGACAGGGCTTTTGCCTGACTTCGCCATGCTACGCGATAGAGCCGTAAAACCATTCCAAAAGAAAATATACAGCTTGGTGAGCTTCGGATGGAGTGGTCGCGCTAAGGACTGGCAACGCTTTGAGGAAGTATCCTTGGTACTAGCAGGATTAGCTACCCCTTTGGTACTTTCTGTACACACCATCGTATCCTTTGACTTTGCTACCTCTGTAATCCCTGGTTGGCATACCACCATCTTCCCACCTTACTTCGTGGCAGGGGCGATCTTCTCAGGGATTCTCCATGGTAAATACCTTGCTTATCATCATGCGTAAGGTCTGCAATCTTGAGAGCTATATCACCCTACAACACATCGAGTTGATGAACCTTGTGGTAATGATCACCGGATCCATCGTAGGTTGTGCCTATATCACTGAGCTCTTCGTGGCTTGGTACTCTGGAGTAGAGTATGAACAATATGCCTTCCTTAACCGTGCTACAGGACCTTACTGGTGGGCTTATTGGATGATGATGACCTGCAACGTATTCTCACCTCAGTTCATGTGGATTAAGAAGCTACGCCGTAGTATCCTCTTCTCCTTCTGTATCTCTATTGTAGTAAATATAGGGATGTGGTTCGAGCGCTTTGTGATCATCGTAACCTCTTTGCACCGCGATTACCTACCTTCCTCTTGGACGATGTTTTTCTCCTACCCTTATCGATATAGGGATCTATACAGGAACTATCGGATTCTTCTTTGTGCTCTTCCTCTTGTACGCACGTACTTTTCCCTGTGATAGCACAAGCCGAAGTAAAATCCATCCTCAAATCTTCTGGAGAGAAGTATAAAAAAATTAAGAGATGCTAACCCTAATAATTCCCATTAGTTATGAGTAAGAAAGTAGTACATGCAATCTATAACGACGACGACGTGCTGATGGACGCCGTCAAGAAAGTGCGCGCAGCCAACCTCAAGATCGAGGAGGTATATACACCTTTCCCTGTACATGGGCTTGACAAGGTCTTGGGACTCAAGCACACACGCCTTGCCATCGCTTCTTTCATCTATGGGTGTATAGGGCTTACTGTGGCTACCCTGATGATGAAATATATCATGATCGATGACTGGCCACGTAACATTGGGGAAAACCCTAACTTTACGTATATCACGAACTTACCTGCTTTCGTGCCTATCATGTTCGAAATGACAGTATTCTTCGCTGCGCACCTTATGGTAATCTCTTTCTACATGCGTAGTAAGCTATATCCCTATAAGAAGGCTGAGAATCCAGATCCTCGTACCACCGATGACCATTTCCTTATGGAAGTAGCCAGTGATGGCAACGAGCAAGAAGTGGTGAGATTCTTAGAATCCACCGGAGCAGTAGAGGTAAAATTAGCAGACAAAAAGCAATTCAGATATGAAAAAAAGATATATACTCTCTTTATTGATAGCAAGTTGTGCCCTTACCTCTTGCTTCCATAAGGACAAGCCTAACTATCAGTACATGGCCGATACGGACATGTATTTCCCCTAGGGCTACGAGACCTATCAGGAAGCCCCCCAAGGGAACCAAGCCCTCAAGAATGGCATGGAGGCACAGCTTCCACCAGAGCACACTATTAAGCGTGGGTGGATGCCTTTTCTCTACCCTAATACAAACGAAGGGTATGAGCAGGCTAAGGCCAACCTAAAGAACCCACTACTGGCCGATAGCTTAGCCCTGAAGGATCACCTAAAGGAAGGGGCTGCCCTATACAACATCTATTGTATGGTGTGTCATGGTGCTGAAGGGGACGGACAGGGAATCTTGGTACAGCGTGACAAATACTTAGGGGTGCCTAACTATAAGGATAGGGAGATTACCCAAGGAAGTATCTATTACGTTATCTATCACGGACGCAATGCCATGGGCTCATACGCTTCTCAGATCACTGAGAAAGAGCGCTGGCAGGTAGCCCTCTATGTGGAGCAACTCCGTAACAAACTCTTAAACAAATAACCCACTTAAGATAAGAAGAATTATGTATTCGTTTTCAGGAAAAAAATCAAATTAGTAGCCATCATCAGTATGGTAGTGGGGCTTTTTAGGCATAGGGTATAGCTTTATCGCTACCCCCCAGTACAGTGGAGGCTTTGGGCGCTCATGCCAGCCATGATCCCGCTCACGCTGAGCATGTGCTACACTTATTACAGAATAAGCCTTGGGCAGCCCTCTACGTAGCGGCCTTGTTCTTTATGCTTATCTCCTTAGGGGTGTTGGCATTTTTACGCCATTAACCGAGCTGCTCAGGCAGGTTGGGCTCCAATTCTCTTTAGAGTGATGGAGGGTATCACAGGCTATTTGCCTATAGGAGCACTTATTTTCTTCCTCCTATTGGTATTCTCAGGCCTACATTTCAATCACCTTTTTATCTGGATGGATCCTGCGGTAGTGGCGCATGATAAGGTAATTCAGGGCAAGACAGGCTACCTGAATGTGCCTTTCTTCTTGGTGCGTGCTGCTGTATATATGCTTGGCTGGATTGCTTTATCGCCAGATTACTCGCAAGCTCTCCAAAGCACAGGATCAGGCACTATGACAATCGTCCATTTGTCAAGGCTTTCAAATGGTCAGCAGGCTTCTTGGTATTCTTCCTCGTGAGTGAGTCCCATGATGTCTTGGGACTGGGTGATGAGTGTGGATCCTCACTGGTTCAGTACCCTATTCGGTTGGTATGTATTTGGTAGCTTGATTGCTTCAGCTATTGCAGCTATTATCTTAGTTACTGTAACCCTCAAAAAGCCAAGGCTACTTAGAGCATGTCAATGACAGTCACTTGCACGATTTGGCCAAATACCTCTTCGGGTTCTCTATCTTCTGGACTTATCTTTGGTTCTCCCAATACCTCTTGTATTGGTACTCTAATATCCCAGAGGAAGTAACCTACTTTGTAACCCGCTTAGAGCACTATGAACCTATCGTACTGAGTATGCTTGCTATCAACTTCCTTTTGCCACTGCTTATCTTGGTGGATTCCGATATCAAGCGCAAACCTTGGGTAGTAGGTACCATGGCAGTGGTTATCCTTGTAGGACACTATTTGGATTTCTTCAATATGATCATGCCTGCTACAGTAGGGGGATCAGTGGTGCATAGGTGCAGGTGAAATAGGTAGTGTATTGTTCTTTTTGGACTCTTTACCTTTGTTACCTTTCGCACCCTTACCAAGGCTCCTTTAGTGGAGAAAAATCACCCTCTTATGCATGAGAGTGAACATTTTCACTATTAGTATATAGAAATTTATTTGGTTTTATTACTGATATGGAGGCTATCCTTTAGGATGGCCTCTTTTTGTTAAAAAAAGGAGTGTTTTTACCGTTCGTGCACTATTTACTACCGTTCATGTCTTATTTCTTGCTTTTTAGGTTCTATGTGTCAAAAACTACCTTTGCTCCATTAAAAACTATTAAAAGTAAAATACCATGAAAAAAATGTTTATTTTAGCAAGTTTGGCTCTTGTGGGAGTGGCTTGCAGTAAAGATGACAATGATGGAGGTAACTGAATAAATCCTTCAGAAGAACCTGCAGTATATCCTACTGAAAAGACAGGAAATGACCAGAACTATACTCAAACTACCTACACCGTAAAAAAATAACAACCAAGTAGAAAAAGATTGTTACAGAGGTTTATCAAGCAGGAGTAAAGAATACCGCAGCTACCCAAACAACTACAATTACCTATGCCAGTGCTGACAAGAAGTATCCTTCAGTAGTAGAAAAAAACCTATAATGGAGGATCTAATAAAAATAAAATAGAATATTCCTACAATGAGAAAAACCAAATCACTGAGATGAAGAATACAGTTAATGGTAGTACTTCTGAGGGTAGTAAAATTGAATACAATGCCGATGGTAAGATCTCTAAAAGCTATTCATTCAGGCTATGAAATCACTTATGAGTATCCTAATGCCTCTACTGTGATAGAGAAAAATAGTAATCAGCCCTAACACTACCAAAACTTACACGCTTACAAATGGTAATGTTACCAAAATTATTGACGAATACAAAGATGACCAAGGAGTAGTACGAAACTCTAATATAACCGAATATGAGTATGATACTACTGTGAAGAATCCTGAAGTTTCTCTAGAGCGCCGATTACTCAATGTAGATTATTTCTACAATTACAATCCTTACAAAAGCTAACTATAGTCCTAATGTATATACTAAGGAAGTACATTCTTATAACGACAATGGACATAAAGGAGAGAAAGAGGCCTTGACCTATACTTATAAAAAAAGAATGACAAAGGCTATCCTACAGAGAAGACCGAAAAGGGAAGAAATATGGACATTGTCACCACTTACGCCTACTAAAAAAAGAATGTTTTTATTCTAGTACGTTAATTAATAACTTATAGTCCTCTGCCATGAGTTCCACCCATGCGCAGAGGACTTTTTACGATGCCCTCTTGGAGGAGGTACTGACTATAGGAATCAAAAAAATCTTCGGGATATTGGTCAAATACGAAGAAAGAGTTTTTCCGTCTTTAGGTTGTGGCGAATAGCGACTTCTCCCAAGCAGATATTGGGTAGGGTATATACAAATATTGCAGGAGAGGGATAGTAGTTCTTAGGGTCTTCTATAGAGGCTTGGTGTCTTAGATCGGTGTCCAAGCTGGCGGAGTGGTTGGCAAAGAGCAGCGCCATATCCTCTTTTATCCTGAGAGGGTAGGGTAGGGAGGAGGTACTCCATTCCCAAGAAAGCGAGCTTGCTTAGGGCGTCCATCTTGAAGAACTTGGGATAGTCAATCCCTAAGTGCTTATAGGCACCCTTGGCAAAGGTGGCAAAATCACCTCCCAACATCTCAAAAAGCAAAGGAACCATTTACAATAATGGCTCCTTGGTATATTTTACAAGTGTACAATTTTTTTAATAATGATTAATGTTCAATGATTAATGAATAATGATCAATGATTAATGATCAACGTTCAATGGTTAATGATCAATGATTAAAGATTATTCTTCTGGTTACTGACTTCTGCTCACTGCTCACTGACCCCTGTTCACTGACTTCTGTTCACTGTTCACTGACCTCTGCTTACCCGTTAAGTGCGTTGGCACCAGAAACGATTTCGAGGATTTCGTTGGTGATGGCTGTTTGTCGGGCTTTGTTGTAAGTGAGGGTGAGTTCATCGCGTAGTGCGGTAGCGTTGTCCGTAGCCTTGTGCATAGCCGTCATACGAGCACCATGCTCAGCGGCTAAGGAATCACGCAATACTTTGTAAATCTGCAACTTGAGACTCTTAGGAATCAGCCCTTGGACAATCTCTTGGGCAGAAGGCTCATAGAGGTATTCACTTTGAGCTGCCTCTTCTTGTTCTGAGATTTGCAAAGGAAGGAACACTTCCTCGGTAAGGATCTGGGTAGCTACATTCTTGAAGCTATTGTATACCAATAGGATACGATCATACTTACCTGATAGGTAGGCATCGATAAGTTCCTGAGCTAAAGAGGCTGTTTTTGGAAATCCATGTGGTCATAGAATCCTTCGCAATAGCGGCTCACCTTATCTGTCTTCTTTAGAATATCATTTCCTTTTTTCCCTATGGTAAGCACCTCTACTTCTTTTCCTGGGTATTTTTTTGTAGGAGAGAAAGAGTATGCTTAACCACAGCAGAGTTGAACGCTCCACAGAGACCTCTGTCAGAGGTAATAGCCACTATAAGAATACGCTTTTCTTCGGCTCTTTCGAGGAATGGATTCTCATTGCCCAAAAGCATCTTTGAGTGATTGAAGCAAGGTGCCCAAAGTATTGGCATAGGGCTTCATCGCGGTGATGACCTCTTGTGCTTTCTTGCTCTTTAGCAGCAGATACCATCTTCATGGCGCTGGTAATCTGCATAGTGGAGTTGATCGAAGATATTCTGTTTCGGATCTCTTTAAGGTTAGCCATAGCTTTCTTTTAATTCATTTTTTTGCGTGCGCAAAGATACAAAAATAATTGTCAATTTTCAATGATTAGTGATTAATTTTTTTATTAGAATATAAAGGAGTGTATAGCCCTTTAAGGATTTCAGGGTTTTTACCTACACATATTCCCCTTCTGACCTCCGCTTACTTATTCCAAAAATAATATCCTACTACAGAGATAAAGAGGATGCTAATAATATTAAGCCAGAAACCAGCCTTGAGCATGACGCGCTGTGGGAGCAATCCCGTACCAAAAGGCAATGGCATTAGGGTGGAGTAGCCACAGGGAGCATAAAGGCACAAGAAGCTCCCTATCCCGATGATCATGGCCAAGCCCGTAGGATTTACCCCTAACTGCTCGGCGATGGAAATAAAGATAGGGTACCAGAAGCGCTGCAGAGGCAGTGTTGGAGGTGAACTCGGTGAGAAATACGATGAAAGTTGATACTAACAATCCTATTATGAAATAGTTTTGCGAACGTATCAGCTCCACGATGGAATCCACCATCGCCTTGCTGGCTCCGGAGGAGGTGAGCACCGCGCTTAGGGTAAGTCCGCCCCCGAAGAGCATCAGTACTCCCCCAGTCGGTATTCTCTTGGATTTGTTTCCAGCTTACCACGTTGAACACGCAGACCAAGATAGCCGCAGTCATGGCAATTACACTATCGAAGTCGGCTATTTTTCTCCAAGCCAAACAAGCCTGAGAGAACTGGGTTGATCTGAGTGGAGAACACCCAGAAGAGTGCCGTAAGGACGAATATAACAATCGCTGCCCACTGTTTTTTTCCTAAGGTTGTTGCTACCTGATGTGTCTGTTCTCCTTTGGGAGAGATAATAGCATCCTTGAGGTTGGGGCGGAAGAAGAAGTAAAGAAAGATAATAGTCAGCGGCAGAAGTCCCGCTACAACAGGCATTCCATACCATAGCCACTCTTGGAAAGTGATATGAAGGTTTGAGGAGACGATGGCATTCGGTGGACTACCTACCAAGGTACCCATCCCCTATACTGGAAGAATAGGTAATCCCCAGAATAACAAACCAATACGCTTTTTTTGTTTTTCCTCATAAGGCAATCCCTTAAGCAAGCCCACACCCAAGGGAATCATCATCGCGGCAGTGGCTGTATTGCTAATCCCCATAGAGAGCAAGGCTGTAACAAGGAAAAGTAGCAATATGGCTACTAAAAGGTTGCCCCGTGCTAAGGATAACACTTTGTGAGCTATATACCTGTCCAATCCATTGACACTCAGTGAGGTCGCTAAGGCAAATCCTCCAAAGAAGAGAAAGATGGTCGGGTTGGCAAAGTGTTGCAAAGCAGGCTTGGTTTCTACCAGTCCTAAGAAAAATAGAAAGGATAGGCACTGCCAGCGCCGTGATGGTGATAGGAATCACCTCGGTAAGCCAAAGAATAGCCACTAATATCAAGAGAGCTATCCCTCTATTTGTCTGAGCTTCATAGGGAAGCCACAGGAGCATAGAGCCAGAGAAAAGTGTAGCTAAGAGTAGGATAATAACTCTCTTAGCGGAAATAAATTCAGTCTTCATAATTTAAAAAGTATTGTAAAAATAACAGTTCTTTTTTTGCGTAGTATGTCTGACAAAAATTACTTCTTTTTTTAAATAATCAAAAATATTTTTCAATCGAAAGAAAATATTTTTTTAATATATTGATAATCAGTAATCAGTGATCAGTAATCAGTAATCAGTAATCAGTAATCAGTGAACAGTGAACAGTGAGCAGGGGTCAGTGAACAGTGAGCAGGGGTCAGTGAACAGTGAACAGAGGTCAGGGAGTAATCATTAATCATTGAACATTAATCATTAATCATTAAAAAAAGTTGTATCTTTGCAGCCTGAACTCTTTTTATATAGCTTATGATATTTGATTTTTGTATTGAGAGATACCCGCAGATCATTGCTACGGTAGTTACTTTGATCCTATTTTTTTATCCTTAAGCGCTTTGCTGATTCCTTGGTAAAATCGTTTTGGGCAAAGGGCGCATTTTCCCCAAGGCACGTGTGCAGTTAGTGAAGAAGTACATTGATTTCCTTTTAGCGACCTTAGTCTCAGTGGTGATTATCTCCATCTGGGGGTGAAGCCTGACCAGATATTCCTCTTTATCTCCTCCATTCTTACGGTGATAGGGGTAGCTTTCTTCGCCCAATGGTCTATACTGAGCAATGTCACTGCGGGGATTATCATTTTTTTCTCCTTCCCCTTCAAGATAGGGTGACAAAATACGTATCTTGGACAAGGAATGCCCTATCGAAGCCGAGATCAAGGATATCAACTCCTTCTATACACTGCTGATAACCGCCTCTGGCGAGCGCATTTCCTACCTAACAACGTCCTTTTGCAAAAAAAGCCGTAGTCATAGTAGAACCTAACGAAGTATAATATACAACCAACAGACACTTATGAAATTACAAATAAAATACACAGCAGACCCTACCATTGTTCAGTTAGAAGCACCCGTGGTGTTGGTCAAAGGAACTACCAATATAGCAAGGGGGATAATACGCAGGATTCTCCCTTGGCAGGCGAGCTATTGCGCTTGCCCTTTATCAAGACAGTATACTTTTTCGGCCAACTTTATTGCGCTGCAATCCACCGGTAATATCCGCTGGGAGGAAGTCGCTCCAGAGCTTGTAGGACAGATAGAGACAGCCCTTAGCCAAGGGGAAGCCTTGGTGTATCTCCCTGGAGAGGAAGCCCAGGAAACGACGCCTAAGCGTATTCCGGTGACTATCTATGTGGAGAGTACGCCGAACCCTATGGCGATGAAGTTTTGTCGCCAATAAGAAGCTGGTAAGTCGTCCGTATGAGTTCAAAAACGATAGAAGAGGCGGAGAATTCTCCCTTGGCACAGGCTTTGTTTGGCTTTGACTTTGTCAAATCTGTATTCTTTGATGCCAACTATGTATCCATCACGCGCCTACCCCTGCAGCACCCCTTGGGAGGAGGTGATGATGGAGACACGAGAGTTCCTTCGTCAGTACCTTATGGAAGGTAAAACAGTGGTGAAAGTGGCTGTCAGTGAGGAAGATCGCCCTGAAGGGATTGCCTCGCTTAGGAGATATTTATAGTAAGAAAATAGTAGCCCTCTTAGACCAATATATCCGCCCTGCTGTTTCAAGCGATGGAGGAAATATAGAGTTTGTTAGCTATGACAAAGAGACCCACAAAGTGAAGGTCGTTCTCCAAGGGCATGCAATGGTTGTCCTTCCTCGCGCATTACCCTCAAAGCAGGGAATAGAAGGCCTACTGAGGGAGCAGCTCAAGGATGACAAGCTCACCGTAGAAGCGGTGGACAATGTATAGTGTTATTTTCCTATGAAAGTGTTTATCTCGTTGACTAAGTGAGAGATAGCATTGGTTGAAGGAGCAGGTTTGTTAGTGAACTCCGTGATGATCGCCTCGCGGAGTTTTTTTGTGCATCTGGGATATTGGTATCGGTGGCGATGCGGTGGATGATCTGCAAGGTGGCATTTTTGCTAATGAGGATGACATTCCAGAGGTTCTCACTGACGAAAATCTGCTGGGTAATGTTGTGTTCGAACTCAGCATTGATATGCTCTATAAGGAGCAACTCATACGCCTGCTTGTCCGCAGTAGCAGGGGCTACTCTTAGGGCGAGCTTCTGAGGGCTGGTGCGGTCTAAAAGGAGCACTAAGCGCTCATACGCCTGCAAGCGCAATGGAAGTGCTTCTCGCTGTAAGTCCTTGAGGAGTTGGTAATTGCGCTTTTTTTGTCTTCGTTCTTGAAGTACAATTGAAAGAAAAAAATAAGCCAACACGGCAACAATTACCGCAGGAAGGCAAAAAAAGAAAGGATTTGTTGAAACATTTTATTTAAATTAGGTGACAGTTCAGTCACAACTGACTGAAATAGGGGGCAAAGATACGATATTAATTATCAATTGTCAATTGTTAATTGTTAATTGTTAATAGAAAAAAACGTACTTTTGCCACAGAAGAGAAAGAAACATGCGACTACACCGAAACTTAGTAGATGCCGTAGTGGACGGCTTTATGCAAATTAATAATGACGGCTTGTATGCCGACAAGGTCATTGAGCGGTTGCTCAAGCGTGATAAGCGCTGGGGAGCAAGGATAGGGCTTTTATCGCCGAGACGCTCTATGAGCTGGTGCGCTATAAGCGACTTTATACAGAGATAGCACAGGAGAAAGCACCTTTTACAGTGCAGAGCAGCCGTCGGGTTTTTTTGCCGTATGGGCAGTGCTTCGTGGCATTACCTTGCCTGAGTGGTATTTTTGAAGGTACGCCAGAGCGCCGTATCAAGGGGCGCTTTGATGAGCTCTCCCGCGTGCGTGCCTTTCGGGAGTCTGTTCCTGATTGGTTAGATGCTCTTGGGGTGGCAGAGCTTGGAGAGGAGACATGGGGCGAGGAGCTTCACGCTCTGAACCAACAGGCGGCCGTGGTACTTAGAGTCAATACCCTTAAGATAGATAGGGAAGCCCTACGTGCACAGCTGGCTAAGGGAAGGCTATGAGACAGAGCTCTTGGAGGGCTACCCCGATGCACTTCAGCTGAAAAAAAGCGTGCCAATGTATTCCTCTCGGAGGCTTTCAAGCAGGGGCTTTTTGAGCTACAAGATGCCTCGTCACAGCGAGTGGCTCCTTTGCTCTTAGGTGCGTGGAATCCCTCACAAGGAAGCTTGAAAGTAGCCGATTGCTGTGCAGGGGCAGGGGGAAAAACCCTTCACTTGGCGGCGCTGATGGGGGCAAGGGTAAGATCGTGGCTATGGACATATACCCACAGAAGCTCGACGAACTCTCTCGCAGGGCAAAGCGCAATGGTGCCTACAATATAGAAGCACGCCTGATAGAGGCTAAGTACCCTAAGCGCCAGCGAGGTACCTTCGATAGGGTGCTTATCGATGCTCCTTGTTCGGGCTTGGGCGTACTGCGTCGCAACCCAGATACCAAGTGGAAGCTCACCCCTGAGTTCTTGCAGGAGATACGACAGACGCAGGCACAGCTGCTTGCTCAGTACAGTCTGCTTGTCAAGGAAGGTGGTAACTTGGTCTATGCCACCTGCTCCATACTCCCCTCTGAGAACGAGCAGCAAGTGCAGCACTTCCCTCGCCAGTGAGGCAGGTAAGCGCTTTACACTGGTGGAACAACACAAGATATCCGCTACCCAAGGGTATGATGGATTCTATATGGCAGCTTTGAGAGTGAACAGTGAGCAGTGAACAGTAAGCAGTGAGCAGTGAACAATGAGCAGTGAGCAGTGAGCAGTGAGCAGTGAGCAGTGAACAGTGAACAGTAAACAGTGAGCAGTGAGCAGTGAGCAGTGAACAGTGAACAGTGAGCAGTGAGCAGTGAACAGTGAACAGTGAGCAGTGAGCAGTGAACAGTGAACAGTGAGCAGTGAACAGTGAGCAGTGAACAGTGTAGTTGCGTAGAGACGCTTTGAGGGTCTTATAATTTTTTTACTATCTATAACCTTGATAATTCTCTATTTCTAAGTTGAAAATAGCTTTTTGATCCTATATACACGCATCCGGTGCCTGAAAACCATCGTTTCCCTATGGAGAAGTACGCACTTTTGCATGAGCAGTTGCTGTGGGAAGGGGTTGCTGAGGAGGAGGATTTTTTTGCCCCAGCTAAGGTCAGTATAGCAGATGCTTCCTTGGCACACGATCGGGGGTATGTGGAGGCATTTGTAGGGCTACACTTGCCCGAACGCACTCGTATCCGCATCGGTTTTGTGCAGAGTCCACAGCTGGTAGATAGGGAGCTAACCCTGGTGCAAGGTACTATAGATGGGGCACACTACGCCTTGGAGGAAGGTATAGCCTTCAATATAGCCGGAGGCACCCACCACGCCTACTCGGATAGGGGAGAGGGCTTTTGTATGCTCAACGACCAAGCCGTGGCAGCTGCTTATCTGCTTAAGACAGGCCGTGCTAAGCGTATCCTGATTGTCGACTTGGATGTACACCAGGGCAATGGTACTGCGGAGATCTTTGCCCATCGGGAGGAAAGTCTTTACCTTCTCCATGCATGCTCGGGATAACTATCCCTTTGTCAAAGAACAGTCAGACAAGGATATAGAACTCCCCCAACAAACCACGGATAAGGAGTATTTGTCTCTTTTGGAAGCAACCCTACCTGTACTCTTTGAGCAACATAGACCGGATTTTGTCTTTTACCAATCGGGAGTAGATGTCTTGGGGAGTGATCGCTTTGGACTATTGAATCTCAGTATAGAGGGCTGTGCTCAGCGGGATAGAATCGTATTCGAGGAATGCCAAAAAGAGGGATTCCTGTGCAATGCAGTATGGGAGGAGGCTATTCACCTAAGCTCTCGACTATACTTGAGGCACATACCAATACTTTCAGAGAGGCACAATGTATATTTTATTAACATAAATAGTTATTTTTGATTAAAAAAATTGTAACTTTGCCGCTTCAGGGGACAGTGGTCAGAAGACAAGAAGACAAGAAGTCAGAGGCTGAGACCCTATAATTTTTATGACCTTTAAAAACTAAATTATGATAGCAACGGACAAACTTACCATGGGGGTGTTGTTCCCTATAGAGGCTTTTTGAGGGGCCAATACCTCAGATGAATAAAGAAGAACAGATTAGGCTGGCTCAGCAGGCGGAGTCCTTAGGGTTTGATACTCTATGGGTGAGGGATGTACCTCTTTTTGATCCTAATTTCCGTGATGTAGGGCAGATCTACGATCCGTGGATCTATATGGCACATATTGCGACCTTGACCCAGAGTATCAAGCTTGGTACCGCCAGTATGGTACTGCCCCTACGCCACCCGATCCACTTTGCCAAGGCTGCCGCTAGTATAGACCAGCTTTTCCCTGGGCGCTTGCACCTTTGGGGTTGCTTCGGGAGACCGCGCCATAGAGTATCCTGCTTTCAATAAGCCGTATGAGAACCGTAGTATAGACTTCATGCGACAGATGGAGACCATACGCACTTTTTGGAAGGATGACTTTCCTCACTATGATACCTCTTTCGGGAAGATGCAGGGCGAGGCGGATGTGATTCCTAAGCCTGTGAACAAGCGTATCCCGATGTATATCACCGGACATGCTGGAGGGATCAACCTCGACTGGATTGCCCAAAATGGCGATGGCTGGATATACTACCCTCGTGAGTTCGCCTATACCAAGAATATCATACAGAACTGGAAGGAAGCCCTCAAGAAGCACCACCAAGAGGATAAGCCCTATATACAACCCCCTATATATAGACCTTCTGGAGGATCCATCAGCGGAGCCTATCAATATAGAATTGGGCTTCAAATTGGGTCGTAACTATCTGATTGACTTGTTACAAAACCCTTAAATTTATGGGAGTAAAGCCATACAATCTTCATTGCCAAGTTTTGTTCGCGTCCTATGGCAGAAGTCTTGGACGAAATCGGCAAAGAAGTGCTCCCACATATGAACGAATAGCCTATGCAGTGATTATTATCAACGGGCCTAACCTGAACCTCTTGGGGCAGCGTGAGCCCAGTGTATATGGAGCAGATAGCTTTGAGGCATACTTTGCCACCCTTCAGCGGGCTTACCCCCAGTTGGAGCTAAGCTATTTCCAGTCCAACCACGAGGGGGCTCTTTTTGGACAAGCTCCATGAGGTGGGCTTTAGCTATGACGGCATTATCCTGAATGCAGGAGCCTATACCCACACCTCCGTGGCGCTACACGATGCCATACGTGCCATCACCACCCCTGTGGTGGAGGTACATATCTCCAATACCTTTGTCCGTGAAGCCTTCCGCCACCACTCTTATATAGCTGCGGTAGCCAAGGGGGTAATCGTAGGGTTTTGGTATGGAGAGTTACAGATTAGCTTTTAGAAAGTTTTTTTATTTAATTATTAATTATTAATTATTAATGCCAATAATGATTAAGACCTTAATTACTCATTAATCATTGTTCATTACTCATTGTCCATTGACCATTAATCATTGACCATTAATCATTGACCATTAACCATTGACCATTAACCATTGACCATTAATCATTGATCATTAACCATTGACCATTAATCATTGACCATTAATCATTGATCATTAACCATTGTTCATTAACCATTAACCATTATTATTGATGAAGATAACCTTAGCGATACTTGCGGCCGGTTTGGGGTCGCGTTTTGGGGCAGATAAGCAAATCGTGCCCATACATGGAGACTCCATTCTCTTGGATTACTCTATACAAGATGCCTTTGCGGCAGGTTTTTGACCAAGTAGTACTGATTGTACGTAGTGAGATAGAGGAGGCACTAAGAACACACCTTGAGAAGAAGTTCCCTTCAAAGAAGCTTGCCTTTGTATGTCAGGACAAGCATAACCCCGTAGCGCGTAAGAAGCCATGGGGGACAGGACATGCCTTGCTATGCCTTAAGGAGCTTGTAGATACTCCTTTTCTTATCATCAATGCGGACGACTTCTACGGGCGTCATTCTTTCCAGATGATGGCAGAAGCCTTGCGTACAGGCAAGGAAAAGACGTTCTACTCGGCAGGCTATCGCTTGGGCAATACCCTAAGTGAGAATGGTACGGTATCCCGTGGTATCTGTACGGTAAGTGCTGATAACCACCTTCTTAGCATAGAAGAGCGCACCAAGCTCCTTAAGACAAGTGATGATGAGGCTACCGACGAACGTACAGGAGAGCGCTTTGCCCTCTCGAGCTTCGTATCGATGAACTTCTGGGGCTTTACCCCCGATATATTTGAAATGGGAGTACCTCTCTTTCAGGACTTTATTGCTCAGTATAAGGATGATCCCAGGCGGAGTTCTACATACCTACCTTGGTGAGCCATGCCATGGCACAGGGCTATGTAGTGGAGGTAGTGCCTACCGATGCTGTATGGTTCGGTATGACCTATCAGGAGGACTTGGCAGTAGTCAAAAGGGAAATAGAGAGACTCTACAGGGAATAGTGAACAGGGAGCAGTAAAAAGTAAAGAGCTTGCCATTCTTTTATAGGGAGTGGCAAGCTCTTTTATGATAGGTAGTTTTACTCTACACTATTGATTCTTAGTTCTTCACATATTCTGTCAACTATTTCTTGGGTGGCATGTGCCCGAGCGAGCTTTCTGAAGTTATCGGAGAGCTCTTTTCTTTTGGCAGGGTCGCTCCAGAGTGTAGAGAACATAGGGGCGAAGTGCGAGTCAATATCTGCTTCTCGAAGCAGCAGGGCTGCGTTTTGGTCGGCTATTGCTTGGGCGTTCTTGGTTTGGTGATCTTCGGCGACATTGGGAGAGGGTACGAAGATGACGGGCTTGCCTACGACGGCCAGTTCGCTCACGGTGCTGGCTCCTGCGCGGGAGAGAATCACGTCGGCCACGGCAAAGGCGGCTTTCATGTCTTCCACGAAGGGAGGACACGCACTTGGGGGCTGTCGTATTTTCGGTATTCCTCGAAGTAGTAAGAGCCACATTGCCAGAGGATTTGCACCTTTTTCTCTTGGAAAAAGTCTAAGTGTTTTTTTACCAATTCATTGATTTTTTTCGAGCCCCTAAGCTCCCACCAATCACCACAAGGGTGAAGGCATCAGGGTCAAGAGAAAAGGAAGTAAAAGCCTCAGGATTTTTTTGTCCTTGATATCGATTAAGTCTTCACGGATAGGGTTGCCAGTGAGGAAGATAGGGGAATGAGGGAAATAGCGCTGCATGTGGTCATAGGCGACAAAAACTCCCTTGGCGCCACGGGCTACCCACTTATTGGTAACTCCTGCGTAGGAGTTTTGTTCTTGTATAAAGGAGGGGATACCGAGCCATTGGGCTATTTTTCAGGGTAGGGGCGGAGGCATAGCCACCGGTACCGATGACCATATCGGGACGGAACTTCTTGAGTATGCGGTAGGCCTTCCACAGGCTTTGAGAGGAGCTTGAAGGGGAAGGCTAAGGTCGAGAGGCTCGCCTTGCGCTGTAGCCCACGTATGGGTAGCCCCACGATAGGATAGCCCGCTTGGGGTACCCGCTGCATTTCCATTTTTCCCTCAGCACCCACAAAGAGGAACTCGGCCGTAGGGAATCTTTTTAGCTCATTGGCTATAGCGATGGCAGGGAAGATGTGACCGCCTGTACCCCCGCCGGAGAGAATGATACGCATTTTGATGTTCAAAGATTAATGATTAATGATTAATGATCAATGATGGGGATAAACAAAAACTACTTTTCTTGAGGAAAAGTAGTCTCTTAGTTTTTAAATGGTGGTGCCTCCAGGAATCGAACCAGGGACACAAGGATTTTTCAGTCCTTTGCTCTACCAACTGAGCTAAGGCACCATGGTTGGTTAATTCGGGTGCAAAAGGTACGACTTTTTTTCTTTCCTGCAAGTGTTTTTCAAGAAAAAAATTCGAAAAAAATTTTTTTCATTAATTTCTATTTTTATTGTTTTTTTCAGTGGTTTAAAATTCATGTTTTTTTAATAAACAAAAAGTTTAACAAGGAAACCTTTCTTTTTTTCTTGTGTAAATGCTAAAAAAAGTTGGATATTTGCAATTCGTAACAATAATGACGGCTTGTCTGCTCAAAACAGGGGTGTAGGCGGTCATCATTAACGATCAATCTTTATGAAGATAAGACTTATTTTTAGCTTTTGCTCATGGTTTCTTTTTGCCTATGGGCAGAAGGGCACGAACTCTCCTTTTTCCTATTATGGATTGGGAGATAGGCGTTATGAGGGAAATATAGAGAATGCACTGATGGGCGGGATGAATGCCTATGTGGATTCTACCAGTGTGGATGTGCGCAATCCGGCGTCTTTGGCCAAGCTCAAGCGTACGGTATTTTCTTTGGCTTCGTCCTACGATATTCGCCGTATGCATTCCCAGAGTGATAGCTATTCGGAGCGTACTTTCCTATTGGACTATGTGAACCTTTCGTTTCCTATCTATAAGAACTTAGGGTTTTTCAGTAGGCTTTGCGTCCGTATACCTCTGTGGGGTATAGACTGTTGTCGAAAAGAGACAGTACAGGGGCACGAACAGTACTATTCCTATGAGGGAAGTGGCGGGGTGAACCAAGCCTATATGGCTTTGGGCTACCAGGTTATAAATGGGCTTCGCATAGGAGTGGCCGGCGGGTTCAACTTCGGTCGTAGCAACCTAAGCAATCTCTATAGCTCACCTGTATTGGCGTACATCACCCGTGAGGACAGTCAGTCCATATACCGTGGCGGCAGTTTTACCATGGGAGTGCAGTATGAGCGTGCTCTCACCGAAAAGCTCAGCCTCAACACAGGACTTTCCTATAAGCCAGAGACCACCCTTAGATCGGATAACAACCTGACCCTCTATTCGCTTTTTGCCTAATGATGGCAATTTTATCATCAAAGATAGTCGAGAGGTGACCGATGCTTCTCTGAGGCGTACTCACCTGACTTTGCCCTCGAATGGGCAATCTCCGCAGGAGTGGGCAACCCTGATGAGTGGTTTGTCGGAGCTACTGCCAATTTTTGTACAAATGCAAGATTTTTCCAATCCTTTTGTAACTTCCTCCTTTGTAAGTTATGAAAATGCGTACAGATTCTCAGTAGGAGGATTTTATTTGCCACACAATACAGCGTATACAAAAATACTGGAAACGAGTTACTTATCGTGCTGGGCTCTACTACGAGCGCACAGGAATCGTGCTTCGAGACAAGTCCATCAACGATTATGGCATGACTTTTTGAGCTACCCTACCTATGAAAGGACTTTCCAATGTTTCCTTTGGGGCTACTTAGGGGCGCAAGGGAGATACTTCCCTACTTAAGGAAAAACTATTTTTACCCTACACTTAGCCCTTACCCTTAGCGATAAGTGGTTCCAGAGAACAAAAATACCACTAATCAATGATTAATGTTCAATGATTAATGTTCAATGATTAATGATTAATAATTGATAATTGATAATTAATAATTGATATAACCCCTTAAAAAAATAAGAAGATGAAAAAGAAATTATTGTATGGGTTCCTCTTGATGGGGACAGTGACGGTTTTCGCGCAGAAGCAAGATTGCCCTATGAAGGCCTCTGTATATGTGGAGGCAGCCAAGCTAAAAAAACTATGATGAGGCGTATCCATCTTGGAAATTTGTCTATGACAATTGCCCTGAACTCTACCAGTCTACTTTCCAATATGGGGAGCGTATCCTCAGGGATAAGATTAGTAAGGGAGTGGATAAGGATAAATATATCAAAGACTTACAAGAGCTTTTATAATAAATATAATCAATATTTTCCACAAAAGTTCTCTGCCGCTAACAACCAAATCCATCAGGCATATATACTCATAGAGCACAATAAGGGTACTAAAGAGGAACTTTTGCTCTTTTGGACGGGGGTATATAAGCAGGATAAGGATGCTTTTACCGATGATACAGCTATCTATCAGTACTTTTGCTACAGCCTTAGACCCTATACAAGGCTAATAAGAAACCCCTACAAGAGGTGTTCGATGTGTATGACAATGTATCTGAAATCATAGAAAATGAGAATAACAAGCTCTCAGTGCGTATGAATGAGCTTTTTACCTAAGGAAGAAGCTAATACACTGACTGAGAAAGAAAAGGGTCAGCTACAAGTAGCCCGTACTCGTGTGGAGAACCTCAAGAACATCAGCGAGAGTGTGGATAATTCCTTGGGACAATTGGCGGATTGTAAGAACCTTGTACCTCTTTTACCAAAAAGGTATATGATGCTAACAAGGACAACACCGAGTGGTTGCGCCGTGCAGCAGCCAAGCTCTCCGACAAGGAGTGTACCACCGATCCGCTATTTGTCAAAATCGTAGAGCGCTTGAACCAGTTAGCCCCATCGGCCTCTTCTGCGCTATACTTGGGTATCCTAAAGGAAAAAAACAAAAAGAATACGACTGAGGCAGTGAAGTACTTCAACCAAGCAGTGGATTTGGAGAAAGACCCCTTGAAGAAGTCAAGCTATTTAGTAAAAAAATAGCTACCAAATACTCTGGCAGCACTGCAGTGAGCTATGCACAGAAAGCCTTGTCCTTCAATCCATCCAATGCCTCTGCTTATCAGGTAATGGCACAGGCGTATGCCTCTGCGGCGAATGATTGTGGTACTACTGCTTTCGAAAAGCGCGCTGTATACTGGCTGGCAGCCTCTACCGCAAGAAAAGGAGGCTTGGAGAAATTGGCAGCACACTATGATAAGCTCGCTCCCTCACGTGCCGATATATTCAGTTCAGGCTTGGCAGGGAAGACCATCACCTTCAAGTGTTGGATAGGCCAATCGGTTAAGGTACCACAGTTATGATACACACATATATAAAGGTATATTTGCTTAAGAACATTGTAGGGCTTCTTGTCCTTACAATGTTTTTCTCGTGTGAAGAGGCGGCTAAGAAAAGCACAGATTCACAGGAAAAAATACCCAATGGGGAGACGTATAATTTCCGCCTTATCTACACCGATTCGACCAAGGTAAGGACGGTACTGGAGAGTGCACTGAACAAGGATTTTTCCACTCAGAAGTTTCCCTATACGGAGTTTCCTAAGGGCTTGGTGCTCAAGCTCTATGATGAGCAGGCACATGAGAATATCATCAAGGCACGGTATGGCATCTATTACCTGCCTACTCAGATGGTGCAACTGCGTGATAGTGTGGAGATTATCACCTATGATGGCAAGGTACTCAAGACCTCAGAGCTCTTCTGGCAAGCCAATACCGACTGGGTATTCACCGAGCAACCTTTTGAGTATATAGACAGCCTACAGGGCTCCATTACCAAGGGGATAGGCATGGATTTCGATAAGCGATTCACCCACCTAAAAGCCCATAAAATCACAGGAATTATACCCGTGAAGGAGTAGCTATCAATGATTAATGATCAATGACTCAAGGTCAGAGGTCAGTGAACAGTGAGCAGTGAACAGTGAGCAGTGAACAGAGAGCAGTGAACAGAGGTCACCCCATATTAGCATGAGGGTTTTGCGTCTGCTGTAGGGGGGATTTGCAAATCGCCCCTATGCTGGTGTGTGTGACAGAAGTCAGTGAGCGGTGAACAGTGAGCAGTGAGCAGTGAACAGAGGTCAGTGAATAGAAGATTAAAAATTGAACATTAAAAAAATTAATCATTAAATAAGTTGTTAACATCGATTATTATCATACTTGTATTGCTTTTCTTCTCTGCGTATTTCTCAGGGATGGAGATAGCGTATGTTTCCTCGAACAAGGTACAACTGGAGATAGAGAAGAAACAAGGAGGGGTTATCGGAAGTATTTTAGAGAAACTCACCCGCAAGCCGTCCAAGTTTATCGCAACCATGTTGGTAGGAAACAATGTCACCTTGGTGATCTATGGAATAGAGATGGGCAAGTTGATCCTAAGCTACCTACCAGAATATTTTTCATGGGATACTCTGGCAGACGATTATTTCGACCTTAGTGATTGTCATCACAGGAGAGTTCCTGCCGAAGGTTTTCTTTCAGATATATTCCAATACACTACTTAGAGCCCTCTCGCCGGTGACCTATGTGCTTTATTTGATATTTTCCCCGATCACAGCTTTTGTTATTTGGTTGTCGGACAATATCCTGCACGTATTTTTCAATACCCAAGGCGATGTGACTCGTTTGACCTTTTCCAAGGAAGAATTGGAGAATTACATTTCTGAGCAGATAGAGAACATGTCCGAGGATAAGACGATGGATAGTGAGGTGCAGATATTCCAAAATGCCTTAGGCTTTTTCCCAAGTAAAGGCACGGGATATCATGAAGCCCCGCACGGAGATCATCGCCATCAGTATACAGGAGAGTGTGGCCTGTCTTAGAGACCTTTTTGTACGTTCGAATTATTCAAAAATCCTTGTGTATCAGGAGAATATAGATGATGTCATCGGTTATGTACATGCCTTTGACCTCTTCAAGAAGCCTAAGACCATACGAGAGTTTTTGCGTCCGATTACCTTTTGTTCCCGAGACGATATACATCTCCAAGCTCTTGGATACGCTGACCAAGAAGCACCAGAGTATGGCGATTGTCTTTGACGAATACGGGGGTACTTCGGGCTTGGTGACCCTTGAGGACATCGTGGAGGAACTCTTTGGGAGATAGAGGACGAGCACGACCAGATACATACCAAGGAGCTCCCCATCTCGGATAAGGAGTATGTGTTCTCAGCACGCTTGGAAGTGGAGTACCTCAATGAGAAATACAAGTTAGCCCCTACCCGAAAGCGAGAACTACGACACCTTAGGAGGCTTGGTGACGGACGTACATGAGTCCATCCCTGAACGTAACGAAGAGATAGAAATAGATCGTTTCCGCTTCTTGGTAGAAGAAGTCTCTGATAATAGGATTATTACCGTGAGAGTCTTTATTAATGATTAATGATCAATGACTTAAGGGAGTTGAAAGAGGGAGCAGTAAGCGGAGGCTTTTATGTAGGATTTGTGCAAAAATCTTTGCACACCAAATCTTATTTTTAAGGGGAAAGGATACTACTTCAAGAATTTTTTTATACCTTTGTTCCAAGTTGGTAGTTGTGTTTGAAGGTTTCAAAGGCAATCACATGTCTCCCTTTTTTTATTTTTTTGAAATCAAAATGCACAAGGGGTTAGATAAGTTTTTTTAGAAAGCAAAGAAATTATAGCAAATATCAAACCTAATCCCCCGAAATGGAGAGCAACCAGATGTTTATTTTTGATGAAGAATTGTACAAAAATAGGTCTAAAATTGGATGAGCAAATGGTTGGCTTGACGGATATAAAGGTTTGATAATGAGATACGAGTATCTTGATGTAACTTGGATTGGAATGCTCTTATTAGAGTTTATCTCCAAGTTCCTCAAAAAGTTTAAACATCGTTTGCTATTAGAATATCGCTCTATAATACTCCTGTGGGAGTTGTAGGGCGATATTCTTTTTATATTTTTGTAACCAATGGCGGTATTGTTAAGTAAGATATAAATAAGAAATTACAACAGTTAAATATTTGTTTGGAATAAATAAAAATAATATCTTTGCACAAATTTAATAACAGATGTTGTATTTAAGCAAATATTTCTCTTTTAGAAAGGTTATTTTTAGTTATATTTTTTTGTTAATGCCTGTTTTTCTTGTTCTCACAAGTGCAGGAAAGAGGAATTATTTCGGGGAAAGTACTGTATAAGGATGGAAGCCCTGCACAATCGGTAACCGTTTATATTCCTAAGACAAATTTATTTGCTTTATACTGATGAAAAAGGAACATTTACTATTAAGAATGTTCCATTAGGCAATGAATATTTGGTGGAAATTCGCGTTTTTGACCAAGCTCCTCTTACAACTAAGGTATTTGCCAAAGAAAAAAATAAACAAAAATAATCGTCAAATTGGATAAAAATGAGGGAATAAGCCTCTCTGAAGTGGTGGTTGTGCGTAAGGGAAAAGGGAGGAGCTTAAGGAGAAAGGCTATGCAATGAATGTAATAAAAAAACACAAGAAGCCAGCCTTAAGAATATCCAGACGACAGAACTTCTCGGTCGTTCCTCAGGAGTGAAAATCCGGCAGTCTGCAGGGATAGGTTCTGAGATGACTTTTAACCTTAATGGACTTACAGGAAATTCTGTTAGAATCTTTATCGATGGAATTCCAATTCGTAATTATGGGCGTTCTTTTTCACTCAGTAGTATTCCTCCATCTATGATTGATAGGATAGAAGTATATAAGGGAGTATTACCTACAGAAATCTCTGAGGATGCTTTAGGGGGTGGGATTAATATAGTTCTTAAGAAGAATGTTTCAAACTCCTTAATAACCTCCTACTCTTATGGCTCCTATAATACCCATCAATGGGACCTGAATACGACCTTTAGGCAACCTAAGTTAGGGCTAGTTGCTAATCTTTCTTCTTATCATAATTATACGGATAATAATTATAAGGTCTGGGGAGATAATGTTTATGTAACTGACCCAGAAACAGGACGGATAAATTATATTACAGCTAAGCGTTTTTCACGACCGTTATGGAGCTAGTGGAATTAAGGGAAATATAGGATTTGTACAAAAGGAATGGGCAGATGATTTTTCTCTGGGCTTTTATGTTCTCCCAAATGGAAAAAGGATATCCAGACGGGAGCTACAATGAATGTCGTTTATGGAAATCGAAGAACTAATAGTCATAGTGGATTAGCTAGCCTACAGTATAAAAAAAGCATCATCTTTTTCTGGAAAGGACTGAATCTGAATACTTTTACTACCTATTCATTGACTTATAGGAATTTGATAGATGATGATTCTCATATCTATAACTGGCTGGGACAGAGAGTGAAAAATTATCAGGAGAAGAACAGCTGAATCCTCAAGGAGGGGAGGCTGGCATAGCCACGAGAGCTGAGAATACAGAAGAGAATATAGCAAATCGTACCCATCTGTCTTATCACTTTACAAAAAAATCACAATATCAGTGCTAGTTATTTTTTATAACGGATTCTCCCGAAAAATAGATGACCCTTTACTCCCTCAGGAATCCCGTGATGCTTTTAGACAAGCGCAGATATAATAAACATATTTTAGGACTAAATTATGAAGCAAATTTCTTTCATAAGAAACTAAAAACCAATCTTTTCTATAAGTCCTATCATCAAAATGTATCTCTTACAGAGGTGACAACACGTATTCATCCTCGGTTAGGGTTATACAATTAATACTCAAAAACACGAAAAAAAGATTGATCATCAAGGCTATGGAGCTGTAGTTGCTTATAGAATAGCTCCTAAACTAATGTTCACAACCTCTGCCGAAAAAAAGCCATCCGATTACCCTCTGCAACTGAGCTCCTTGGGAATACAAGCGATATGGTTAATGCAAATTATGCTCTGAAGCCTGAAAAGAAGTACAAACTTTAATATAGGAGCAAAATATAGGCGATTTCTATTATAAAAAGCATAAATTTTTCCTCTGAAGTCAATTTCTTTGTAAGAGATATCAATGACCTGATTACTCGTGGCGTTCCTCGCGAGACGGATGACTCTTTTTAGTTTTGAGAATTTGGGAAAGATAAGTAGTAAGGGAGTGGATATGGATGTACATTATAGCTTTTGGTAACTCTTTTTCATTCATAGTAATTTGTCTTATAATAGAGCAATATTTAATCTAGAGTATGATAAGGCGGGAGTTCGTTACTTTCAATATAAGAACAGATTAAGAAATCAGCCTTTTTTTACCTCTAATACACATATAGAATATATAAAACAAGGGCTATTTGCTAAGGAAGATAAATGTACTTTCGATTATAATTTTGGTTATACACATTGGTTCTATCTCAATTGGGAAAAATTTGGGGTCTGCTAATAAAACAATAATTCCAGCACAACCTTTGCACGATTTTGGGAGTAGCTTATACTTTCTCTAATAAGAGAATTACTTTTAGCTTTTAATGTTAAGAATATGTTTGACATTCAAGTATTTGATAATTTTTGCTCTACAGAAACCAGGAAGGGCATTCTATGGCAAAATTACCTATTCGATTCAGTAACTAATTTTTTTATTTTATGTATAGAAATATTTTTTTCAAACAACTAAAAATCGCGTCTCTTGCGATGGCAATGACAGCACTAATAAGCTGTAACAAAGAAGATAACAATTCAAATACTCCAGCACCAACTCCTCCTTCAGGGCAGGTAGAGGAAAAACTTTAATGTTATTTATCGTGTGGGGCACGAAAAAAACTCTGACTCAGGCGATTCTTCCTCTTTCTCAGGAGAAAATGACCTCAGGAAAGATTAATTTCCAGTCTAATGGTTTTGTACTTCCTCAGACACGTACACAGCAAATGTATGCTACTGATAATGGAAGGAAAGTTTTTTTGTATATGATGCAACAACTAAGAAAAATAACTAAGTATGAAGTAACAGGAGGAACTGATTTCTATAAGAACGTAGCCGAAATCAGTGTAGAACCCTATTCTAGGGAATGCAGGAGGAACTTGGAAGGTGATGGATAACCGTACAGCTCTTTATCTTTGGAGTATTTACCAATCATATAAAAAAATGAGCAAGGAGCTTATCAAAGAACAGAAGCCACTCTTATAGTGGGTAGTATTGATTTGGAATCTTTCACAGCTAATGTTCGAGCAACTAAGAAATACACTTTGGAAACTCAAGCTGAGGAAACTGGAAAAAAATCTCTTATATAAATGGTCTTGGTCACCCCATAGTGGCTAATGGAAAGGTTTATTTCGGAACAACAAGGGCGAAATATAATACAACTACAGGCAAGAATGAGAAAAAAATTATACTTATAATGCAACTACTTTTAGTACTTGATTATCCTTCCTTGGATAACCTTACTCTTATCAAAAAAATACAACAATAAATGGAGCTACAGCAAGCCCTTCTGCATATTATGGACTTTCTTATGTGAGTGAAGGGAATAGTATCTATCACGTAATTCCAGTAAATACAGGAAAAAAATAGTGAAGATAACAGAGGGAGCCTATGATGCCTCTTATGATTTTTGATATCAAAAACAGCACTCGGGCTTACCGAAGATATTAATATCTCTGGATTCTTCTATGTAGGAAATGGAATAGGCTATATCAACTATGCACCTTCTGCAACAGCACGAGGATATGAAAACGGAGCTTGGAGCGTAGCTAGGGTAGATCTCTAATACTAAAACAGCTATAAAGATGAATGTTCCAGAAAAACTATGGCTAAACTTCTACCAGACAGCGAAAGTGTATAACGGAAAACTTTATATGCCTCTTTGCCCTATCAATGCTAATGGGAATGTATATATCTTTGACCCTACTAAAGCAGAACCTAACGGATTTGTTAAGGGAGCTGAGTTAGAAGTAGCTGGAGGAGCTCTTTACTTAGGAGCATTTTAGTCAATAATCTCATTACAATAAACCGAAGGCTATTCCTAGAGAGTAGCCTTCACTTTATAAATGCATTTGTCATGAGGATTTAAAAAGTAATTTTGATTTGGCTACAATATTTTTTTATTGATTCTCAAAAGGTTAAAAAAACAGGGGGCAATGGAGAAAAACTTCCAATTGAGAGCTATTTTGAAAAAAAGGTGAAATCTCTTGGCAAAATGTCTATTACTACTTCAATAAATGGAGTAAAGACGGTAGCTTTCAGCATCCCCGAAATGGAAAGCAACCAGATGTTTATTTTGATGAAGAATTGTACAAAAAAATAGGTTTAAAATTGAACAAGCAAATGGTTGGCTTGACGGATATAAAGGTTTGATAATGAGATACGAGTATCTTGATGTAACTTGGATTGAATGCTCCTATTAGGTTTTTATCTCCAAGTTCCTCAAAAAGTTTAAACACGTTTATTAAATTCTTTTCCAAAATATGATATATTTCATTTTGAGGGAAGAAATATTATATCCGAGAAACTATTAAATGCCTTTGAAAAAAACAATATAACAGGCTATGAAGTATCAGCATATGATGTTCTGAAATTGGAGTAAGAGATATTTCCCTCAAAGAAGGACTTTAGAGGGTGGAGGTTAAGGGAAGGTTGTATATTTCATAAAAATCAAATACTTATATATATCTCTCTGTTAGAATAAGGTGTGAATAAATAAAGGAAATAAAACTTTCAAAATTGGTAAAAAAATTTTGTAATTTCGCACCCGATTTTTTTGGGTTGTCAGTTTGTCAGTGAACAGTTGTCGGTGAACAGTTGTCGGTGAGCAGGATGAGAACTCAAAAATTCAAAAACTCAAAAATTCAAAAACTAAAAAAATGGCCGTTTTAGAAAAAAATCAGAAAACGTACTGTATTCCTAATCCTGGTAATTGGATTAGCGCTTTTTGCCTTTGTTATCTCCGGTATTTTTCAGCCGTAACACCACCCCTGACCAATTGGTGATAGGGAGTGTAAATGGGGATGATATCTCCTATCGAGAGTTCTCTACTCAAGTGGAGAACACCACCCGCAACATGGGGAAGCATAGGACAAGGCTATATCGTCAATGCTCTATGGCAACAGGCGGTACAAGGGAAAATCATAGACCAACAGTTCGAAAAAGCTGGGAATCTCAGTGGGCAAAGAACAGATCTTTGCCATGATCAAGCGTGTGCCTCAGTATGCACAAGACCCTCAGTTTCAGGATGAAAAAGGGCACTTCTCCATAGCTAAGTTTGCCCAAGTGATCGCTCAGATCAAGAAGGTCAACCCCGCCCAGTACCAACAATGGCAAGCAGAAGAGAAATCCTACGTGGATGGTGCCAAGCGTGAGCTATACTTTTAGCCTAATTCGTGCTGGATTGGGTGTGACTCTCAAGGACGGAGAGGATGCCTACCACCGTCAAGCGGACAAAGTAACCTTCAACTATGTAAGCTTGCCTTACACAATTATTCATGATAGTGAGGTCAAGGTAAGCGATGCTGAGATAGATGCGTATGTAAAAGCTCACAAAAAAACAGTTCGAGCAGAAAGAAATGCGCAATATTCAGTTCGTATGGGTTACTGAGACTGCCTCAGAAGCGGATATCAAGCAGGTAGAGCAGAGCCTACAAGCCCTTAACGCTCCCAGAGTGGTATATAATAGCCAAAGACAAGCCAACGATACCCTTCCTGGCTTCGGCGCCTTGGCTGCTAAGGATGTGCCACAGTTCGTAAATGAAAATTCTGATGTGCCTTTCGATAGCCTCTATGTAAGTAAGGACAGGCTTCCTGCCGATCATGCTGAGGCACTCTACAACCTCCCTGTAGGAGACCTCTATGGACCTTACAAAGAAGCCAATACTTATCGCTATACCCTGTATGCTCTCCAAAAAGCCTAATGCCCAGATGAGAGCAAGCCATATTCTTATCGCTTATAAGGGTTCTCTCCCAGGTAATGAGACCATCACTGTACCAAAGAAGAAGCCAAAGCAAAAAGCGGAAGAGATCTTGGCAAAAGTAAAAAGCAGGAGAGGACTATGCAGCCTTGGCAATGGTTAATTCCGATGACTCGTCCAACGCTCCTAATGGAGGAGACCTTGACTTCTTCTCACCAGGGATGATGGTACCTGCCTTCAACGACTATGTATTCCATGGAAAAGTAGGAGATATAGGGCTTGTAGAAACGAATTTCGGATTCCATATCATCAAGATTACTGACCAGAGAGAAGGGGTACAATTGGCTACCATTGTACGCAATATCGAGCCTTCTAAAGCGACACAGAACGAAATCTATACCAAGCTTACCGCCTTCAACGAACAAGCGCTACAGCATCCTAAGGACTTTGCTTCCTTGGCAGCTAAAAGCGGGATACAATGTATTGCCTGCTAATAACTTGGATGCTATGGCTGAAGATATCCCAGGTCTGGGTAACAACCGCGCCTTGGTCAGATGGGCTTTTTGCAGATGATACCAAAGTAGGTGATATACACCGTGAAGATGTTAAGGATGGTTATATAATCGCGCAGCTTACCAAGAAGATCAGCGAGGGAGTAGCCTCAGCCTCCGAGGCGCGTCCTATAGTAGCGCCTATCCTTATCAAAGAGAAGAAAGCCAAACAGCTTTCAGAGAAGCTCAAGGAAGTACCTTGGAGCAAGTAGCGCAAGCCTCTGGACAGGCTGGATATATACAAGCAGCAGAGAATGTAACCCAAGAATATCCTGCCCTTCCCAGACAAGGAAGTGAACCAAGTGTGTTGGGCGCTGCCTTTGCCTTGCCCTCAAGGAAAAGTAAGCCAACCAATCGCAGGGGATTATGGAGTATACGTTATTCAAGTGACACAGAAGGACATCGCTCCTGCATTGCCTAACTATAGTAGTTACATGGCGCTTTTTGAGAAACCAGAAGTTCAACCGTGCTTCTCAAGATCTTTTTCTCAGCCTTGAAGCTACTGCCGATATTAAGGATAATAGAGCTAAATTCTACTAAGATACTCAATTCTTAATTTTTCGCACTGCGAATATTCATCATTAACTATTTTTTTAATTCATCGACTTTGCCAATGCCTATAGGGATTGGCAAAAGTTTTTATGGACAAAAAGTCAAAAATCTTTGTTGATAAAAAGTGGGAGAAAGTGGGAGAAAGTGGGAAAAAGTTTGTACCTTTGACCCGATAAAATGACTCAAAGTGATACAGACTTTTGTAACATACGAATGCAAGGCGGACTCAAAGGGCGTGTAACGATCCCTGTGGGGCTTAAAGCCGTGTTAGAGAGTGAGTTACATAAGGGATTTATTCTAAAAGCCTTCGATTTTTAAGGGGTGTATAGAGCTGTATCCGCAGGGCGAATGGCAGGAAATCATGGAGAAGATGCGCTCGAAATTGAATCTTTTTCCAAGCAACACTTGGATTATTTACGCAAGTACACGGCGGGGGTCAAGGAAGTAGAGGTGGACGGCTCCGGGCGTTTTTCTCATTCCCAAGCCTTTTGTTGGAATTTGCCAAGATCGATAAGGAAGTCGTTTTGGCTCCTGCCCTGAACTTCATAGAAGTATGGGACAGAGAGTGTTATGAGGCGGAAATAGCCAGTATCGATGAGGAGGCGTTCATGGCGCTGACAGAAAAAATTATGGGAGCAGATGCAGGAGAATAGTTATCACATACCGGTACTCCTTACCGAGTGTATCGAGGGGCTATCGATAGATCCTGCAGGTACTTACGTGGATGTAACCTTCGGTGGAGGAGGGCATTCGCGTGCCATTTTGGAGCAGCTTTCCCCCAGGGGAGGTTGTTTGCCCTTTGACCAAGATCCGCAAGCACAAGCCAATGCGATCGCCGATGACCGCTTTACCCTCATAGGGGCAGAACTTCAGGCATATCAAGCGTTTTTACGCTTCTATGGGGTGAAGGAAGTATCGGGGGTATTGAGATTTTTGGGGTTTCCTCTCATCAGTTTGACACCGCCGAACGCGGTTTTTTTCCATTCGTATGGAGGGGAACTGGATATGCGTATGAATCCTGAGCAACCGCTCTCAGCAAAGGAAGTGGTCAATGGCTATTCGCAAGAGGAGCTTAGTGAGATTTTCTTTCGCTATGGGGAGCTTTCCCAGAGTAGGAAATTGGCACAGGCCATTGTGCAACATAGAGAGGTCGCACCGATCACCACCACCGCCGCTCTGAAGGAGGTGGTGCAGCGATATTTTCCTAAGAATCAGGAAAACAAACATTTAGCGCAGCTCTACCAAGCCATTCGCATAGAGGTGAATCAGGAGCTGAGCGCCTTGGAGGAGTTGCTTTTGCAACTTCCTGATATAGTGAAGCCTATGGGGCGTATAGCCCTGATCAGCTACCACTCTTTGGAAGACAGGCTCATCAAGCGCTTTATTCGCGATGGGCAGTTTTCAGGAGAGCCAGAGAAGGATTTTTTATGGAATATACAAGTGCCTTTCCGCAAGGTAGGTAAGCCTATCCTGCCCACTGCCGAGGAGTTAGCCCGCAACAACCGCGCTCGTAGCGCCAAGCTCAGAGTAGCAGAACGAGTTTTGAGTGAAAAGTGAAAAGTGAAGAGTGAAGAGTGAAAAAGTGAAGAATGAGTAACTAACGACTGACAACCGAATACAATGCAAAGAATAAAAGAAGAATTTGTAAAACTGTTCAAGGCAGATTTTTCTCATAGGGGCACATGCTATGAGGAACTGGGCAGTGATTCTTTTTGTTTTGCTCATAGGTATCATCATGATATATAGTGGTCACTTGATAGACCAAAAGATATATGCCATAGCCAAGCTGGAAGGGGAGGTAAAGGAGCTCCGCAGCGAGTTTGTGGACGTACGTTCACGCTTGCAGAAAGTAAAGCTGGAGTCCACGATACTCTCCTCACTGAAGGACACCGGGCTGAAGCAGTCACCGACACCACCGAATAAAATAAAGGTATTAGTCAAAGATGAGTAAGGAAATACAAAGAGATAGGATAGTGAATTTGCGCACCATCTTGGTGGGCATAGGGCTGTTTATCTTTGCTATAGCGATTGTCTCCAAGCTTATCGGGCTGTATTTCAATGGGCAGAAGTATCGCGACCTGATTGCTGAGAATACCATCAAGGAATTTGTCATAGAGCCCAATCGGGGAATCTGTATTCGGATGATGGGAGTCTTTTTGGCGACTTCGATCACGCGTTATGATATTCATTTTGATGCGATGACCCCTTCGAAGAAGAATTTTTGACACGCATCTGAAGGCGCTGAGCGACTCTTTGAGGGCGTTTTTTTCTCGACCTTCGTCCTATTACCAAGAGGCGCTTAGGGGAGCACGTAAGAATAAGAATAAGTATTTCCTTATTGCGCGGGGGCTAGGCTATGAAGAGTGTGCGCGCATTCGCCAGTTTCCTCTTTTCTCCAAGGGAGCCTACAAAGGGGGGCTGATTGTGGAGGGGCGCAGTTCGCGGAATATCCCTTGGGGGCGATAGCCCAGCGTATCGTAGGATATGAGCGCACCGATGGACAAGGGAATACCTTCAAGGTAGGTTTGGAGGGTGCTTTCAGCAAATACCTCTCCGGAGTAGAAGGCAGGCATCTGAAACAGAAGATCGCCCAAGGGCAATGGAAGCCCATAGAGGACAGCAACGAGATAGAGCCCAAGGACGGCTATGATGTGGTTTCGACCATTAATATAAACATACAAGATATTGCACACCACGCCCCTACTCAAAGCAGCTGGAGACCCTATCAAGCGGATCATGGCTGTGCGGTGGTCATGGAAGTGGCCACAGGGAGAAATCAAGGCTATTTCGAACTTGGGTCGCAATAAGGATGGTAGCTATGGGGAGCGCTTTAACTATGCCTTGGGAGAGACCTACGAACCTGGTTCGGTGTTCAAGACCGTTTCCCTAGTGGTCGCCTTAGAAGAAGCCAAGATCGATACCACCTATACGGTGGATACCAAGAAAGGGGTGATCTCCTTCTATGGGAGAGAGGTATGGGACTCCAACCGTCGTGGCTATGGTACGATCAACCTCTCAAAAGCCATGCAAGTATCGTCCAATACGGCCATCGTGCAGATGGTGCATGACCTCTTCGGGAAAGACCCAAAGAAGTTTGTCGGAAGGATAAATAAAATGCACCTAAACAGGAAGTTAGGCATGCCTATTCTGGGAGAAGGGACACCCTTCGTACCGCAGCCCAATCAGCGTGGCTGGAGTGGGATAGCCTTGGAGTGGATGGCCTCGGCTACGGGCTGGAGATGACCCCCTACAGGTGCTCACCTTCTACAATGCTATAGCCAACAATGGGATGATGCTCAAAGCCACGCATGATACGCGAGGTAAAGCAATGGAATAAGTCGATACAAAAATTTGACGTAGAGGTGCTCAATAGCTCCATCTGTACGCCAGAGACCGCCGAGGTGGTCAAGAAGGTACTGGAGAATACCGTCAAGTACGGGACTGGAAAGAGCCTCTATTCGCCCAACTTCTCCATGGCAGGGAAGACAGGGACGGCACAGAAAGACTATAAGGATAAGTCCAAGCTAGGGTATATATCCTCTTTTGCAGGTTTTTTCCCTGCTCAAAACCCGAAATACTCTTGTATAGTGGTCATACACAACCCTGACAAGCAGATAGGGTATTATGGAGCTGATGTATCGGGACCTGTATTCAAGAGTATAGCCCAGAAGATATACACCAACTCCTTGCTCATTGACACCATTGACGATATAGAGACGACCTCCCCACAAGTGGCCAAGAGTTACGGGCACTACAATGAGATACTCAATAAATATAAGACCATAGTGCCGAATGTATTGGGTATGGAAGCGATGGATGCCATAGCTATCATGGAGAACTTGGGACTGAGTGTCACCATAGAGGGGACAGGCAGGCGTGTTACCGCGCAGTCCATCGCAGGAGGGGAGTATATAGGCGGACGCAAAACCATACGATTGAAATTTTTATAGGGAATTATGTTACTCAAAGAGCTATTACAAGGCGTAGAAGTACTCCAAACCATAGGAGATGCCTCACAGGAGGTGGGAAATATCACCCAGAGTTCTCGAGATATTACCCCTAATACGCTATTTTTTTGCTATAAAAGGCGCACATACCGATGGGCATCGTTTCATACCAGAGGTAATTGCCCAACAAGGAAAGGTGTTGGTCGTGGAAGACCTCCCCGAAGCACTTGCCGAGGGGGTAACCTATGTACAAGTGACCGATACGAGCCGCGCCATGGGACAGATAGCCGCCCACTTCTATGGGCACCCCAGTGAGCAGTTGCGCCTAGTAGGGGTTACAGGTACCAATGGCAAGACGACCATTGCCAGCCTATCCTATCAGCTATTTCGACAGTTGGGCTACAAGGTGGGACTGATCTCCACCATAGCCATATATATAGACCAAGAGCGCGAGGAGACACACAACACCACTCCGGATGTGCTTACCCTGAACAAGGTATTGCGCCGCATGGTGGATCAAGGGGTAACGCACTGCTTCATGGAAGTGAGTTCGCACGGCATCGCGCTACATCGTATAGAAGGGCTGGTTTTTGCCGGCGGAGTGTTCACCAACCTCACGCAAGACCACTTAGATTTTCATGAGACCTTTGCGCAGTATCGCGATACGAAGAAGACGTTCTTTGACCAATTGCCAAAAACAGCCTTTGCGCTGACCAATGTAGAGGATAAGAATGGGGCGTATATGCTTCAGAACACCTCGGCACGCAAGAGCACCCTATGCTCTTGGGCGTGCGGCGGACTTCAAGGGACAACTCTTGAGAGCACCTTTGCAGGGATGACCCTACGAGTGGGCAATCACGAGGTATGGACTTCGCTCATAGGCAGGTTCAATGCCTATAACCTCTTGGCCATCTATGCTACAGCGGTACTCTTGGGCGAGGAACCTCTGGAGGTACTCACCCAGATCAGCACCCTTAGGAGTGTAGCTGGGCGCTTTCAGTACTTTGTCTCCCCGAGTGGGGTGACAGTAATCGTGGACTATGCCCACACCCCTGATGCCTTGCAGAATGTGATAGAAACGATCCTTGACATAAAAAGACTCCTCACAGCGGCTTATCACCGTGGTAGGCTGTGGTGGGAATCGTGACAAAGGCAAGCGACCTATCATGGCACATATAGCTACCTCGCTGAGTGAAAAGGTGATACTCACCTCCGACAACCCTCGTGAGGAAGATCCCGAGGAAATCCTCCGAGAGATGGAAGCGGGAATCACCCCAGAGAACCAGCACAAGAGTATGACAGTGACCGATAGGCGACAGGCGATAAAAGTAGCCTGCCACCTTGCCCAAAAAGGCGATATCCTCCTTATAGCGGGCAAAGGGCATGAGACCTATCAGGAAGTCAAGGGCGTAAGGACACACTTTGACGATCTGGAAGAAGCGAAGAAAATGATCAATTTTTTTAATGATCAATGATTAATCGGATAATCATATAGAAAAAAAGGGGGCTTTGTCAGTATCGGGAGAAAAAAAGGGGATTCTATCTATTAAAATTCTGTAAAGAAAGGTTTTTGTAGAAGATGCTTGGGAATGGAAATATAGTAATAGCTATAAACTAAAATAGACACCAGCAGCAAGCTCTTTTGAGCATAGGGGCATATGTGACTTGCGCCAGCGTAGTAAGATATTAATCATTGAACATTAATCATTGAACATTAATCATTGAACATTAATTATTAATCATTAATCATTAAAAAAAGTGTTATATTACTTATTTGATTATTTACATAGAGCGTATAACCTGCCTGGGGCGGGGATGTTCCAGTACATTTCCTTCAGGGCGGGGATAGCTGCTATTTTAAGTCTGCTCATCGCTACCCTTAGTGGGAAGCGTATCATAGGTCTTTTGTACCGCTTGCAAGTGGGCGAGACCGTGCGAGACTTAGGGCTGGAGGGGCAGAAGGAGAAAGCAGGTACACCTACCATGGGGGATTATTATTATTTTTGGCTTTGCTCATTCCGGTGCTTTTACTGACGCGCTTGGATAATATATATATCATCCTGCTGATAATCACCACCTTGTGGATGGGGCTGATTGGTTTTATCGATGACTATATCAAGGTATTTCGCAAGAACAAGGACGGGCTCAAGGGGCGTTTCAAGGTCTTAGGGCAGGTATCTTTGGGGATTATCGTAGGGGCAACTCTCTACTTTCATCCGGATGTTACCGTAAAGAACGAGAATGCACAGGCTTCCCGCATGGTACAGACGCAAGCGCAGCGTCGTCCGCTCTCGGAGATGGCCGAGGTAAAATCGACTAAGACGACCATTCCCTTTATGAAAAACAACGAATTGGACTATGCCTCGCTGATCAAGTGGACAGGAGAGAACTATAAGCACTGGGTATGGTTGATATTTATCCCCATAGTGATATTTATCATCACCGCAGTATCCAATGGAGCCAACCTAACCGATGGTATCGATGGACTGGCAGCGGGGAGTTCGGCGATTATCGTATTTACCTTGGGGATATTTGCATGGATATCAGGGAATACGATTTTCTCAGAGTACCTCAATATCATGTATATACCGCATGTGGGAGAGGTGACCATCTTCATAGCGGCGATGGTGGGAGCGCTCATCGGTTTCTTGTGGTACAACACCTATCCCGCACAGGTATTCATGGGGGATACCGGTAGCCTAACCATAGGAGGGATTATCGCGGTGCTGGCCATCATGGTGCGCAAGGAGCTGCTTATCCCCGTACTCTGTGGTATCTTCCTTATGGAGAACCTCTCGGTGATGTTGCAAGTGGCGTATTTCAAATATACGAAAAAGAAATATGGCGAAGGACGTAGGATTTTCCTCATGTCGCCCCTACACCACCACTATCAGAAGAAGGGCTATCATGAGAGTAAAATAGTAATGCGCTTTCTGATCGTGGGCATCATATTGGCACTGATATCCTTTATTACCCTGAAAATTCGATAGACAATGATCAATGATTAATTATCAATTATCAATGATTAAAACCTTTAAAATCTATAATTCTATAATCCCTAAATATCTATAACCCTTAGCATGAAATTAGTTATACTTGGAGGCGGAGAGAGTGGCACAGGGGCTGCCGTTCTCGGAAAACAAAAAGGCTGGGAGGTGTTTCTCTCAGACAAATCACCCCTGAAAGCGGCTTATAAGCAAGAGCTGGAAGCCTTGGGCATTCGCTGGGAGGAAGGCCAACATACCGAAAGCGAGATCCTCTCTGCCGATTGCATTATCAAAAAGCCCTGGGATTCCTCATAAAGTGCCTATAGTGCAGCAAGCCAAGGCCAAAGGAATAGAGATTATCTCCGAGATAGAATTTGCCTCTCGCTATACGGATGCAAAGATTATCGCCATCACAGGGAGCAATGGCAAGACGACCACCACGACCTTGGTATACCACCTGCTTAAAGAGGCCGGTCTTTCGGTAGGAGTAGGGGGCAATATAGGACACAGCTTTGCCCGCTTGGTAGCTCAAGAGCCCTAAGGAATATTATGTATTGGAAATCAGTAGTTTTTCAGCTGGACGATATTACCTCTTTCCACCCACATATAGCCCTATTGCTCAATATCACCCCTGACCATTTGGACAGGTATAACTATGAATTTCAGAACTATATAGATGCCAAGATGCGCATCACCGAGTTCCAGCAAGCGGTCGATTATCTGATCTATGATGCAGATGATCCCGTCACCGTCCAAGAGATTAACAAAGGTCAAGTAAAAAGCACAACTTTTGCCCTTCTCCTTGGAAAAACTTTCGAGAGAGGCGCTTGGAGCCTTGATGAGAAAAAAATATGTATGTAAATGTTAACCAAAATATATTCGAGATGTCCACTAAAGATTTGACAATTAAAGGAAAACACAATCTAAAAGAATGCCATGGGAGCCACTATGGTTGCCAAATTATTGAATGTACGCAACGAGAACATTCGCAACAGTCTGATGACCTTTCAGGGAGTACCCCACCGCTTGGAATTTGTCCGTGAGGTAGAGGGTGTCAGATATATCAATGACTCCAAGGCTACCAATGTCAATTCCGTATACTATGCCTTGGACTCCATGGAGGAAGGACTTGTGTGGATTGTTGGGGGCAGGACAAAGGAAATGACTATACTCCACTGATTCCGTATGTAAGCAAGAAAGTAAAAGCGATTGTGTGCTTAGGGTCTTGATAACCAGAAGATTATACAGACTTTCCAAAGTATCGTTCCTACCATCATAGAGACTCACTCCATGGAGGATGCCGTACAGGTAGGTCGTGGACTCTCTCAAGAAGGAGACACCGTATTGCTTTCTCCCGCCTGTGCCAGCTTTGACCTTTTCCAAAGCTATGAGGACAGAGGCAACCAGTTCAAGCATTATGTAAATATGCTATAAAAACAATCCTATGGAACGCTTCAGACGCTATCTCAAGGGGGATATTTCCCTTTTGGGGAGTCATCCTCTTCTTTGCCCTGCTTTCCTTTCTGCCAGTGTATAGCTCGAGCAGCAACTTGGTGTATTTGAAAGGACAGGTATCTCCACACGTGGATACCTGATAAGGCATGTGGGGTTGATCGCGGCGGGGCTTCTGATCATCTCACCTAATCCATAGGTTTCCATATCGTTATTTTTCGCCCATTGGCGCGACTGGGGTTGCTGCTTTCGTGGATATTACTTTTTCTTTGCCTTGCTCAAGGGAAGCACCATAGAGGGGCTAATGCTAGCCGCTGGATCTACATCATGGGGATTTCCTTTCAGCCATCGGCTTTTGCTATGATTATCCTACTGATGTATGTAGCCCTCGTACTTGGCCGAGGTGTATGAGACCAAGTATAGCTTCGCCGAGAGTATATTGCCCCTTGTGGCTGCCTGTGGGGATTACCCCTAGCGATGGTTACCCCTGCCAAACCTCTCCACAGGGGCGATGATGTACGCCATGGTGCTGATGGTGCTCTATATAGGGCGCTACCCGATTAAGTACATACTGGGCAGTAGTATACTGGCAGTGTTGCTCTTTGCCTTGTTCATGTTGGTTGTAAAAGCCTTTCCGGATGCTTTTTCCGCATCGTGTGGACACGTGGAAGAACCGAATAGAGACCTTTATGAGCAAGGACAAGGAAGAGAACTACCAGTCAGAGCGTGCCAAGATGGCCATTGTCTCAGGGTGGATTCTGGGGGCAAGGTGCAGGAAAGAGCGTGATGAAGAACCTCTTGCCTCAGGGTTCGTCGGATTTTATCTTTGCTATAGTGGTCGAGGAATATGGACTCTTGGGGGGCTCTGCCCCTGATACTGCTATTTATCATTATGCTGGTGCGCTTTGTGGTCATCTCGATGAAAGCCACCACTATTTTCGGTAAATTGTTGGTCTTAGGGTGGGAATCCCTGATTGTCTTCCAAGGGTTTGTCAATATGGGCGTTTCCGTAGGTCTTTTGCCAGTAACAGGGCAGAACTTGCCGTTTTTTTACTACAGGGGTACCTCCATCTGGATGACCTGTATGGCACTGGGAATCGTACTCTCGGTAAGCGCAAAGTCAGTGAACAGTGAGCAGAGGTCAGTGAACAGTGAACAGGGGGCAGAGGTCAGTGAACAGGGGTCAGTGAACAGTGAGCAGTGAACAGAGGTCAGAGGTCAGTGAACAGTGAACAGAGGTCAGTGAGCAGGGGCAGATATAGATGAACGAATATAATAAATAAAAAAATCAAAAATAACTATCAAATAACTATCAAATAACTATCAAATAACTATCAAATAACTATCAAATAACTATCAAATAACTATCAAATAACTATCGAATAACTATCGAATAACTATCGAATAACTATCAAATAACTATCAAATAACTATCGAATAACTATCGAATAACTATCGAATAACTATCGAATAACTATCAAATAACTATGAATGAGATTAAGGATTTTTAAAAGATTTGGTAGTCTGGCAGCGAGCAATGGATCTTGTTGCAGAGGTATATCAAGTAGTTAAAAAAATTGCCTAAAGAAGAACTCTATGCCCCTAAGTGATCAGATAAGGAGAGCTGTAATTTCTATTCCAAGTAATATAGTAGAAGGGTATGGAAGGAACTCTTCAAAAAGAATTTTCACACTTTTATATCTATTGCAAAAGGATCAAAAATCAGAATTGGAAACTCAATTATTACTTTGTGTAAAAAAATAGATTACTTGAAAGAATCAGACATACAAAATATGATGTACTTGATAGATCAAGTGGGGAAAATGCTTTATTCACTTCAGAAAAAAACTAACTGTAAATCAATGACTACTGTTTACTTGTTTACTGTTCACTGTTTACTGTTCACCGCTCACTGAAAACATGGAAATAAATTTAACAGAAGGCAAGAAGCTGTATTTTGCTTCGGATAATCACTTAGGCGCACCGACCTATAAGGAGAGTCGGGAGCGCGAGACGCGCTTTGTGCATTGGCTGGATACTATCAAGACTGATGCGGGGGCGCTGTTTTCTTTTAGGAGACCTCTTTGACTTTTTGGTTCGAGTACAAGACGGTGGTACCCCGCGGTTTTGTACGTGTATTGGGCAAGCTCGCTGAGCTTCGCGATAGTGGACTGCCTATCTTCTTCTTTGTAGGCAATCACGACCTGTGGATGGATGACTACTTCCCCCAGGAATTGGATATCCCTGTATACCGCAGTCCACAAGAATTTATCTGCCGTGGCAAGCACTTTCTCATAGGCCATGGCGACGGCTTGAGCCCCTGGTGACAAGGGGTACAAGCGCATGAAAAAGTCTTTACCAACCCCTTTTGTAAGTGGCTCTTCCGCTGGCTACACCCCGATATTGGGGTACGCTTGGCACAATATCTCTCGGTGAAGAACAAGCTTATCTCCGGTGACGAGGATGTGCATTTCCTTGGCGAAGATAAGGAATGGCTTGTGCAATACTGCCGCCGCAAGCTTCAGAGTAAGCACTATGACTACTTTTCTCTTTGGTCACCGCCACCTACCTATGACTATAGACCTCGGCGGGGAGGCTACCTATATCAATACAGGAGATTGGATACACTACTATACTTATGCCGTATTCGATGGGGAGAGCTGCCAGCTGGTCGGGAAAGTGAAGAATGAAGAGTGACACCCTGATTGGGGTAGTTATTTTTTTCATTCTTATTGGCAATTGTCCGCAGGCGGCATCGATGTCCTTGCCACGAGAGTAGCGGATGGTCGTGGTGATACCTGCTTCTTCGAGTTTTCTTTTATACAATTGTAGTGCTTTTTCGTCGGCTTGTTCGAAGAGCCCCTCGTCGATAGGGTTGTATTCGATAAGGTTTACCTTGCAGGGAGCAAAGCGGCAGAAAGCCACCAGCGCCTCTACATCCTTGGGGGCATCATTGATCCCTTTCCAGACTACATATTCGTAGGTAATGCGGCTTTTTGGTCTGCTGATACCAGTATTGGAGGGCGGTTCTCAGCTCGGTAAGGGAAAGTCCACCGTCCAAGGCATGATCTTGTTGCGTGTCTCCTCGATAGCCGAGTGTAGGGATACGGCAAGGCGAAACTTGACCTTGTCATCGGCCATCTTGCGGATGAGCTTGGAGACCCCCGAAGTGGATACGGTGATGCGCTTGGGAGAGAAGCCCAGCCCCTCTTTCTCGGAGGTGATGCGCTCGATAGCCTTCATCACATTGGGGTAGTTCATCAGAGGCTCGCCCATGCCCATAAAGACGATATTGCGCAGCGGACGCCCGTAGTAGAGGCGGCTCTGCTGGTCTATGGTGAGCACTTGGTCGAAAATCTCATCGGGAGAGAGGTTGCGCATACGCTTAAGGCGTGCTGTAGCACAAAAAGAGCAGTTCAGTGAGCACCCTACCTGACTGGAGACACAGGCGGTGATACGCGTATCGGTGGGGATGAGCACGGACTCCACATACAGCCCGTCGTGTAGGCGTACGGCATTCTTGATAGTGCCATCCTCACTGCGCTGCATAGTATCCACCTTGATATGGTTGATGACAAAATGCTCCGAAAGCAACTGGCGGGTCTCCCTTGGAGAGGTTGGTCATCTGCTCGAAGGAGTGAACCCCCTTGCTCCAAAGCCACTCATATACTTGGTTAGCACGAAAAGCCTTTTTCCCCATGGGAGAGGAAAAAGGCTTGTAGTTCTTCTTTTTAAAGCACGAATATCTTTCATAATTTTTAATGATCAATGTTTAATTTTTTTAATGATTAATTTTTTTAATCGCTAATCATTATTCGTTATTCATTGTTCATTAATCATTGTTCATTGTTCATTGTTTATTGTTTTTGCTGTTTTAATACTTGCGATAAGGATTTTTATTATCTCGATAGCGTCTTGGTGAATGCTTTCGTATTCTGTTTGGTTTATATATCCTGTCTGTTGTAAAAGCTCTAACCAATAAAGAGTTTCATTAGCTTCTTTTTGGGCAATGGCTAATTTGTGAACAAAATCAGCTTTGCTTTCAGAATATTCTGCCTCATGTACCATTGCTCCTATAGAAGTGCCACTTCGTAATACTTGTTTTGAAAGGACAAACTCCTTTTTGTTCTCAGACAAGTATCTATACAAATGGACAATTCTTACAGCTAAAGGCAAAACTCTTGTCTTTCAATATATTTTTCCTTCATTGATGTATCAGGCATGGCATTAATCATTAATCGTTATTCATTGTTCATTAATCGTTATTCATTAATCATTAAGAAAGGGCAAAGGTACAAAATAAAGCTGAAACATTTACTTTTGTTTTTCTCGGGTGTAATAGAAAAAGAAGCAGCATCGCCACGCCCCAAAGGAAAAAGGGAGAAGTAGGGTGTCTCCTCAGATCAAAGGTTTGTTTGTGGGTGTCCCGAATATGTCTCTGGTGGGTCTGCTTCTCTGTGGTTCGCTGCTCATGCTCCCTTGAGCTGCTCCTCTAGCGCTTTCTTGCAGAATGCCACTCCCGCAAAAGACGCTCATCCCTATGTGCATGATAGGCTTGCTCCGCATTAGTTGCAATTCCCTTATCTATTCTGAAGATAGAAGAAAGAGACAAGTAAAAAGTCTTTCGGATAGAAAATAAATAAAAGCTGTTGCAAATCTTACCTTGCAACAGCTTTTATATCAGTAGTTTTTTTCACTTCGCAAGTAAAAATCATAGTATCCCAATGGGGGTTAAGTAATTTCACTATTTAAAATAGTAGCGGTATAACAGACCATCTTCTGCAAAAAGCATAAAGTACATTTTTCAGTGTAATAGAGTTTTTTTGATTCTGCTTTTCGCCTTCAAACTCTTTTTGCCAAGTATAGCCTCCATCAGTAGTTTTGTAGATAACTTTTGCTTGATGATTCCCAGCCTATATTTTTCATCTTTAAAGGCCAAGGAGTGATAAGCTATTAAAGGAAATTCAAAAAGGTAATTTCTGCCAAGAGTATCCCCCATCAGTAGATTTGTATATTCTCTGATTCGTTTGAGATGATATTAAACAATAACCTATTTGATTAGTAGGGAAATCCACATCGACAGCCATTCCTTCGGGATCATTTTTCAAATACATATTCTGTCCATTGTTCATTATTACCATTACAGAATAGTATTATAGCTTTGTGATTTTTTGTCATCCAATCCACCAATCCATATATGGTTTACATCTCTTTTAAAAAGCACGAAATTGATAATCAACAAGTCTACGGGTATTAACTTCTCTTACAGGATAAAAAAATCTTTCCCATTAGTTGATTTATAGACGTCGCCAGCTATTGAGACCACAATGATATTTTTTTCATTTCATCATCACAAATTACTCTATTGAAAGTAATATTTTTTTATTGTAAAAAAATTTCTTTTTCCACTATTAATAAAAGGGTTAGGAGTTTTTGTTCCTCCAATAGGTACTTTGTATACACCACTAGAATTTACATTCAGACCTTCGTGAGTGGAGGTAATATAAAAAAATCAGAAATATAACTCCATACACCTGTATTTGCCCATTTTTCCCAAGTGATGCCATTATCTTTGCTAAAAACCACAATATTTCCAGAGGATTTCTCCCGTACTTGTGTACTATATATGTAATCTCCTATGATTTGGGTTTTTACATTATACCAATAAGAAGCATTGGCTACATCCCATTGAGTTTTTTTACCCATTGTCCCTATGACTTTATCAATGATACCTATTTTTTTGTTCATAGTCATTGGTTACGTTGTTTTTCTATTATAGCTTTTTTTCGCTGAAATGGAATTTTAGTTCTGGCAAATAAGTGCTACTGCGAGGTAATATAAGGGTGAGCTTTTTGCCATCAGATGAAACTGAGGTGATAGTAGCTTCGGTGTCTCCAAAAGTTACTTTACATTGTTCTTTTTTTAGGGAAATTCTCCCTAAAATATCAATGCTATCACCTGCATAACCATAGTTTTTTTGCTATATGAAGTGATAACAATTGCTTTTTGTTCAGCAGATGGGGTAACATTGTTGTTGTTATTGCCGTTACCACTATTAGGGTTAGAATCGTCTTTGCCACAAGAGGTCAGTAGTAAGAGTACTAAGCCTATTGTTTTTTTAACATTTTTCTCCATGTATATTTATTTTTTTAGTTTTTTTATATTGAAGCTGTTTAAACTTTTTAGAGAAGAAGCTGTTTAAACTTTTTTTCTTATAATAAAATAAAAGTTCCCGAAAAATTAGTAATTTTGTGTTTGAAAAAGAACACCAAAAATTCAGGAATTTTTGGGCAAAGATACAATAAATAATTGGATTATTCCCTTTTTTAAGTGTAAAAAGAAGGTTTAGCTTTTAATAATGGAGAGCAACCAGATGTTTATTTTTGATGAAGAATTGTACAAAAATAGGTTTAAGATTGAACAAGCAAATGGTTGGCTTAACGGATATAAAGGTTTGATAATGAGATACGAGTATCTTGATGTAACTTAGATTGGAATGCTCTTATTAGGGGTTTATATCCAAGTTCCTCAAAAAAAGTTTAAACACGTTTTATAATAGATTTTTTCTCACTCTACTTAGGTCTATATATCTGTTCCTCATATTCATAAAAAAATCTCCTGAAAGACGCTTATCAAATAACGTTTCTCCTGTATTTACATCAATTGTAATCCACCTATTCGTATAAGGACCATACGAATACGTTACTATATAAATAGGGCGTGTCTTCTCTGTGTATCGTATGCTCACTGGCTCTTCTGTCAAATCAATATCATAGCGCTCTTTCATAATTTGCATAAGGCATTCAATACTCATTTTATATTGCTTATCCCAATCATTTTCTTTTTGTAATTTCCCTTTATCATTGTACTCTTTCCAAACTCCTATGGAAGTGTTTGAAAATAAGATGTTACTTCCACTAACAACTTTTTCTTTATTATATACAAATGCATATAACATGCCTGTAGAGGAATCTATTTCTGATAGACAAATAGTATCATTAGAATATTGAATTTTAACATACTTATTACCTTTCCTTAGATATCTATCTATTTTTCTCACTACTGTAATTCTTATCAGGCACATAATCCTTATAAGGTTCTTCATTAAAATAAAAACATCTCTCTTCCTGTTTCAGGATGAGGTACTATAATCTTAGTTTGGGCATAGCTAAAAAGCTCCTAATAGTAAGAATGCTCTAAATAATAAGTGTTTCATCTTCTTTTTTTCGTTTTCAATTTCAATTTTAATAGCAGGATTTACAATAGCCCATTGCCAACACCAAGTACTATAACAAGGATAAGGAGCTAATAAATCAGTATAAGACATTAAATTTGTTGTATAGTATTCTGTAAACACATATTTTTTTATTGGGAAAGATAATGTTTGAATTTTTTCTCCCTTATCTTTGTGTGTATGAAAAATCTATAAACTTTTTCTACTGATTAAAGAACTTAGTTTTAAGAACCCCCATAAGAGTATTAATAACATTCCCTCTGAGTCTTTTTCGCTGCAAAGGTACAAAAATAAAGCTGAAACATTTACTTTTGTTTTTCTCGGGTGTAATAGAAAAAGAAGCAGCATCGCCACGCCCCAAAGGAAAAAGGGAGAAGTAGGGGTGTCTCCTCAGATCAAAGGTTTGTTTGTGGGTGTCCCTGAATATGGGTCTGGTGGGTCTGCTTCTCTGTGGTTCGCTGCTCATGCTCCTTGAGCTGCTCCTGCAGTGTTTTCTCCCTAAAGTGCAGTTTTAGCACCTTCGCCCCTTGTATGGAAAAGGGTCTGCCCTTGTGCTGTCTTCTGCTGGGAGATAACCACTCCTTGCAAGGAGGGCACTGGCAGGGGCGAAAGGGACAAGGAGGGCACTCGCTCGGGCGAGAGGGGCAGGGGCGAAGACGAGGCAGCAGGGACGAGACTATCGGCGGGGACAACCTCCATGGCGATTTCTTGCCAATGCCACTCCCGCAAGAGACTCTCGCCTCTATACTCGTGATAGGCTTCCACAGAATCACGTTGCTGGAAAAGTTGTGTATGCTCTTGGCTTTTTCTTGACACTCCTACAGCTGACAAGGAGTAAAAGAGAGAAAAGAAAAATTTCATAATAATTTTTAATTTTTTTAATGTTCAATGATTAATTTTTTAATCATCGTTCATTAATCATTGTTCATTGTTCATTAATCATTGATCATTGTTCATTAATCATTGTTCATTAATCATTGATCATTGATCTTTCGTATAATTCTCCTGAGTTTGCCTTCGTAGTCGGGGGTCGGTGGCATAGCCTGCTTGTGCGATGAAGTGAGCAAAGTCGAGAGGGTCTTCACGGTGGAGGAGTGCTTGGCGGTAGCGAGGGTTGCGGGTGAGCAGTCGGGCGTGGTGCAGGAAGCTCTCAGCGGGGGAGTCGTAGCGGCGAAACCAGTCCTTGACCACGTGTAGGTATTTGCCATTGGGTAGCGGGGTGATGCTGAGAATCTCGGGGAAGTCGCCCTTACGAGCGGGCTTAGGGAGTATCTCTTGGGTGCGTAAGAGCTGCTTTAGGTGGTCAGGGGTGAGTGCGGTGGCCTTGATACCGAAAAACATATTGCCGGGGGTATGGGCGCCCCAGCCTGTCTCCAGCGCCGCTTGGGCAAGACTAAATAGGGCGGAAATACCCGTAAGTCGTTCGCTATCAAGGGCGTAGGGGAGATATTGTTTCTTAAAAACGTAGGGTGATAGTGGCTGCATGTTGGTGTATTTTTGCAAAAGAAGTAAGAGTTTGTTTGTCAATAATATAGTGTATGTTTCCCTGTACCCATGAGGCACGTAGGGCGCTGATAACCTCTTGGCAGAGTTCTTTCAGGCGGTAGCGTGGGGATACGTATTGGGCGCCTATCCTCCCCATATATACGTAATGGTCAGGGACGTAGAGGAGAATCTGTGCCTGCCCACTGGGAGGGGTAGCTTCTCACTCGGGGGTTGTCCCTTGGGGCGAAGATAGCGGCAGGCAAGACACTGGATGACTATATCCTCCTTCTGTGAGTCATTAGGACGGTCATTGCCTAAGTAAAATGCCCCTGCTGAGTCCAAGACGCTTCCTTACCTCAGGTGTGGAAAGAAGCTGGTAAAGATGGGTTTCTATTTCGAAAGTCACGAAAATAATGAATAATGATTAATGGTCAATGATTAATGAACAATGATTAAAAATTAATCATTGAACATTAAAAATTAAAAATTGATCATTGAAAAATTAAAAAAATTGAACATTGAAAATTGATCATTATAAAAAGATTCTATTATGCAGCTGTCCTTGGTCGTATTTCTGTACGATGGAGCAGCTACGGGGGTCGTTGCCTTCGGGGTCGTTGGTAATAAGGATAAGGGAGCCCTCGGCAATGTGTGGGGCATCACGGGGAGGTACACCACATAGGCGAAGCGGCGAAAGGAGGCATTGGCGGTCTGTACATGATGGTAGAGGCTATTGGCCAGAGGTACTTCTTGCCCCTTGCTATTGGCCTCCTGCAAGCAGCGGCAGGCAAAGGAGCGCGAGAGGGTACTGGCCATCCATGTGCCATCCGCCCGCTGCTGGGAGAGCGAAGGAGTAAGAAGAAAAAGATAATGAGGGTAAAGCATAGTGAACAGAGAACAGAGAACAGAGAACGGTGAGCAGAGAGCAGAGAGCAGTGAACAGAGAACAGAGAACAGAGAACAGAGAACAGTGAGCAGTGAGCAGTAAACAGTGAACAGAGAACGGTGAACAACTGATCACTGACAACTGATCACTGACAACTGATCACTGTTCACTGACCTCACCATATCTGTGATTGATCGTTGAGTTTAGGGGCGGGGAGGGAAGAGGATGTTGCGCTCGCCCAGCCTCATAGCATAGGGCGGTGTAGTACTCTTGAGGGCTTCTAAGTTCCAGCTTTTGGGAATAGGCACCCTCGCTTTTCTTCAGGGAGGCGGGTGCCAGTATCAAGGAGAAGAATTGGTAGATGGTTCTGTCGCAGCGGGCTATCTCCACGGGGGCTTGTGGAGATAGCTGCGCTTTGAGCAGAAGCAGCTCGAGGGTTTCCTTCTCTATCCCTAAGGGCGAGAGGGTACGGCTCAGGTATAGAGCATTGGTCATTAGTTCTTGTTCCATGAGGTGCTGTTGGTTTGCATAAGGATGGAGCGAGCGGCGAGGTTCCAGGCTGGGAAGAGGTTGGCGATGCCCTCGGTGACCTCGCGCACAGGGGATTCTTCGGAATACTTTTGATGAGGGTATGCCCATGGAGTACTTTTTAGGGCGTGGGAGGAAGTCATCTTCATGTCGATAGGGGCTTTCCAGTAGGTGTTGCCCAAGACCTTGCTTTCGGAGAAGAGAATCACGTCGTCCTCGAAGGTTGGCCGTCCTTGTCTCTCCACTGATGGATTGCAAGGAGATCTCTTGGTCGATGACGATGATCTGCAAACCGCGATAAGTCTCGGCATGCTTGGCAAGGTAGGTGTTGACGGTGCTCAGGTCAGGAGCATCGGCAAGGGGAGCATTCGCATAGGGAGCACAGCGCTTGCCTACTTCCTCTTGTGAGGCAAACTTGAGGAAGGTATCCACGTTCATAAAGGCATATTTGTAAGAGACCCCATGGAGCTGTTGTCCCTAAGCGCAAGGCCTTGATGAAGTCCTTGGAGAGGGGTTTTCCGGTGGTATTATTGTTGTAAGAGGCCTCTACTCCTATTTTTCTGAGCGGCAGGGATTTGGTAATCCAAGTCGTACTGACTTACCACAGAAGCGTTGTTCTCGGTCGTCAGCGAGAAGCGTCCTAAGGAAATCTGTTGGAGCGCCATCCATTCGGCACGAGCAGCGATACCATGCCAGCAGGCCTTGGTGTCATCAGCCCAGAACTCGATAAGGGAGAGCATATCGGGATTGGCGCCACAGGCAGCCACCATTAGGTCGTACTCAGTGAGTTCGTCCTCATTCTTCTCGCGAGCGATGGAGAGCTTAGGGATATCCCCAGAGAGCTTAGAGAGTCCTTTGCGGTTTTTTAGGAATAGAAGCGCCACGAGCGATGATATCTCCGGCTACTTTCAGCCCTGCTTGCCCCTGAAGCATACGCCAGGAGAGGGTAGCCTCGCAAAGGAAAAAAAGAGTAGGATAATAATATTGTTCGAGATTGTAGGAGCCTACAACCGCTTGCAAATCGGTCTGGTTAAGACCTGTCATAAGTGATGCGTTCATTTTTTTAATAATTAGAGAATAATGATTAATGATTAATGAACAATGAATAATGATTAATAATTAACAATTAACAATTGAACATTGATCATTATAAAAAGATAACTCCTTTGAGGGCGTCTTTGATGGTTTTTAGGCATAGGGGGCATGAGGGCTTCACTCACTACGCAACTCACCCAAGCGGCACAGAAAAAGGTCGTCGCGCATAGGCACCAAGGAGGTGTAAGAGGCCAAGGCCACGGGGGTCACCTTGGGAGGAGGTCATTGCCCTTGGACTGGAATAGCGGTGTTTCCTTAGGGAGTTCCACAGCTAAAGCTGTCTCAAGAGTCAGGAGGTCATACTCAGGGTTTTGCTTATTGACTGTTTTGATTTTTCTGTCCCTTAGCGGTATCCGCAGCGATATAGTCCCCAGGGAGGAAGTGATGTCCCTTGGCAATCTTTTATCTCAGTGGCAGAGGCGCTTGTCAGGGTAGTAGAGGTTCGGGCTAGTTTTCACCACGGCATAGCGCCCGAGGGAGTCCTTGCCGATAGGCGTTCCTGCGATCAGTTTAGCGCCCCCTAAGACCTCTGTTGTAATGGTTACCCCACCGGAGAGGTCGGCCAGGGTGTGCATAAAAAGACCTGGGGAGGGTAGGATTCGGTAATGTGTAATTTCATAGGTCGTTGTTGGTAAAAGAGTTATACTTGTTTTCCTTTTGAATTGTTGCTGCGCGTTGGCTTGAGTTGATAAAAGAGACCACCGCAGGAGAGACATTCTGCAGCGGTGTCTCCTTGGTGTAAAAAGGCGGGTGTTGTAATGCCAAGCTTCTGTTGGCGAGGGTTTGATTTGCCTGTTGTACGTCATTTTTTCTTTTGTTGTAGATATTGTTCGAAATCGGCAGGGGTAGCAAAGTGCATTAGGGGGAAGTCGCGCAGACTCTGCATGCGGAAATTGCTATCTTGGCACTGAGCGAGTACCTCCTGAAGGCGGTTGTGTTGTAGCTGTTGTTTTTGTTGTGTCTCGAATAGGCTTAGGCGCTGTTCGAAAGCCAGTACAGCCTTGCGTACACTCTCCTCGATGCGCTTGTCCAAGGAGTCCGCTGCACTTGGGGTATCCCCTGCTACAGAAGGGGTGTGCCTGTAGGGGTGGGGGTTGTTGCCGCAAGATAGTCCGCCACTTGCTCTGCGGTGAGCTTATTGACCAAGGCTTGTCCTTGGTGAGCATCAGGCTGTTGGGCAGCCAAGGAAGCAGCCAAGGTCTCCAAGTGAGCGGCATCCATTGCTGAAAAATTTCTCTCTCAAGAGCGATAAAAATTCTTCTTTGTTCATGGTTTTTAGGATTATGGGGTATTAGGGTTTGGTAGACTAACGCCTAAGACCTGTTTTAAATTCGATGCAAAAGTACAACATTTTTTTGATGTACAAGTCAAGAAGAATCGTTGTGAGAAATGAGAATAGAAGTGGGAGGGGAGAGGGCAGTGAAAAGTGAAAAGTGAAAAGTGAGCAGAGGTCAGTGATCAGTGAGCGGTGAACATTAATCATTGAACATTGATATTGGCATGAAGTTTTTTTGCGTGTAGTTGTAGGGAGCGATTCGCAAATCGCCCCTATGCTGTTGTGTGCGTTTTTCTCAAATCGCCCATGTTTTCAAATCGCCCATGTTTTCAATTGCCCCCATGTGGGAGGGCGAATTGTTTCACATACTCCGCTGCGCCAGCTCGCGGACTTTGCCCCTACATGTGTGTTTTCTGGGCGTTCGCAAATATACATGTAAATACACAAAAAAAGCATCATGGGCATGGTGTGAGTATGTTTGCAGACGTTGTAGGGAAGGAATTGCAATTCGCCCTTGTTGTAAATTGCCCATACAGAGAGCTTTGTTTTTAGGTTTTAAAAATTGTTAAAATAAATACAATTAACAAAAATAAAGCCAATAAACAATGAAAAATTTTATATTTGCCTTGTAGTTCAGAGAAAATAAATGTAATAAATATGAAAAAGTTATTTTTTTGCAGGGTTGCTTTACTGCAATAGTAGGGGGAGTGTAGTGGCGGCCCTCACTTCCCTTTTCTGTTTTAGAAAGATCCACTGAGGGAATACAGCAGCGTCCTACTACTTACAAAGTGTCTGGTACACTGATGAATAGGCGTAATCATGTGGCTATAGCAGGCGGGATGATTACCCTGAAAGACCTTACCACAGGCGATCAACAGTCCCTTCCAAGCGATACTCAAGGGGGTATACAGTAGTGCTACAAGTGGATCATAACTATACCCTACAGGCGAGTGCTCAGGCTACAAGAGCTCCGAGCCCTGTCACCTTCCGCGCCAATACCAACGACCCCCGAACGTGTTCCTATGAAAGTGCAAGACTTTAGGCTGAGTGAGCGGTAAAAATAAAAGAGAGCGCAAGCTCTCTTTTACCAATTCTAACCACAAAAATCTAATATATGAAAAACAATTTATCTTTTTTTGTTTCTTTTGACGGTGCAAAGGTAGGGCGGTTTTCTTCTTTGACCAATAGATTTTTTTATTATTTTTCTATACCACTATCGATTTTTCTATTTAACTTCCTCTGCTCACCGCTCACTGACCCCCGTTCACTGCTCACTGCTCACTGCTCACTGTTCACTGCCCTCTGCTCACCGCTCACTGCTCACTGCTCACCGTTCGCTGCCCTCTGCTCACTGTTCACTGCTCACTGTTCACTGCTCACTGCTCACTGCTCACTGACCCTCTGTTCACTGTCTTCTTATATGTTAAATCTCTTGTTTTCGGCTTTGAAATGTTGTAATTTTGCAACGTTTTTTTAATGTCTATTAGTAGTCTATTACTCATTACTCATTGAACATTACTCATTGAACATTACTCATTGAACATTACTCATTGAACATTAATCGTTAATCATTGAACATTGAACATTAATCGTTACTCATTGAACATTGATCATTATGAAGGATTCATTTGTATTTTTATCGTGATTGGCTCAACGTAATGGAGCAATTACCCGCTGAGATTCAGCTCGAACTGTACCAAGCAGTAGCCCAGTATGCCCCTCAATGGCAAAACGCCTACGCTCTCACCCATGGCAAAAATCGCCTTCGGGTTTATACAACAAACCCTTGATAGAGATGAAGATAAGTATCATAAAACAGTCGTATCAAGTAAAGTGAGTGGGCGCATGGGAAATCTTAAGAGATGGCATAAAGATCTTTATCAGAAAGTGCTCAAAGGAGCTCTTTCTTTAGAAGATGCTGAGGATATCGCCCAAGCGATGAAAAATCGCCCCCCGATAAGAAAAAAATCGCCCCCGAAAAAAATTTATCGCTTAATGATAATGTCAATGACAATGATAATGATAATGTCAATGATAATGATCTTTCTTTTTTTAGAAAAAAAGAAACAAAAAAAGCGCGAGTGTAAAAAAAGTGGCATCGAAGAAATTGATTTTCAAGAGCTTTTCGGTAGAGACGCTTAAGGAAGAAAAAGAAAAATTCCGCGCAAAAAGAAAAAAAGAAAAATCCTCAGTCAAGGCATTTACCCTCCCTCTCCTGCAGAAGTGGCGGCCTATTGTAGGGAGCGCGGCAATGATATCTCCCTGAGAGCTTCTGTAGCTTCTATGCCTCCAAGGGCTGGCGCGTAGGAATCAGCCGATGAAGGACTGGCGCGCTGCTATACGACACTGGGAAACACGGCGCTCCCATGAGAACAAACAGCCATCTTTCCCTCAAAAACAAACAATCTCAACCCTTAGTTATCGATGAAAATGGAAACATCTTGTCCGCAGAGACTAACAACAATACCACACAAGCCAACACTTATGTGGCAGGAAGACAAACCGCAGCTTCTCTTAGCGCAAATCTCCAAGGTTGGTAATGGGCTTTCTCCCGTGGGCTTTTGTCGAGAAGCTCAGAGACTTTTGCTCCTTTGCGAGAACAGCCCGAGCCGATAGCCCGTATGGCTATTGGACTGATTGTCACTCAGCATGCGGCTTTGATAGGTATCAAGGGCACGATTGATGCCATGAATAAGGAGGATATCTCCAACCTTATCTGTAGCCGCTTTGCTCACTTGGCTTTTGGAGGAGCTCCACAAGGCTTTTCAGCCTCGAGCGCTATGGGGAGCTGGGGGAAGCTACGGCGCACTACAACCTGATCAATGCTCCCTATATAGCTCAGGTACTCACCAAGTATGTCTCTTGGCTTAGGAAAACACGCCAAAACCATCCTCACCTCTCCCTCGAGAGGACTTCACCAGAGGAGACACCCCCTGCACCTCCCTCCCGAGAACGCATAGAAGCACTCGCCCAGCAGATGCAGCAGCAGTACTTGCAAACCGGACAAATGCCCCTGTTTTGCTCTTGGCTCTTCGATGCCATGCGGCAGGTGGGCATGCTCCCTGATTTCTCCCCAGAGGAAAAAAAACTCCTACAGGCTCGCTACCAGAAGGAACGACTCGAACTCTGCAAGGAGAACAGACCCAGATACAACCCCTCCGCCTCCCTCTATGAGGAAATCGCCCTGAAAAAGAAATCGCCTTGAAATACTTTTTTTGAACAAAGGTCAGTGAACAGTGAACAGAGGTCAGTGAATAGTGAACAGAGGTCAGTGAGCAGTGAGCAGAAGTCAGTGATCAGAGGTCAGTGATCAGAAGTCAGTGAACAGAAGTCAGTGAATAGTGAACAGAGGTCAGTGAGCAGTGAACAGAGGTCAGTGAACAGTGAGCAGAGGTCAGTGAGCAGTGAGCAGAGGTCAGTGAGCGGTAAACAGTGAACAGTAAGCGGTAAACAGAGATCATTGACCATTGCTCATTAATCATTAATCATTGCTCATTAACAATTAACAATTAACCATTAACAATTAAAAATGCTTTTATATTACCATTCCAGAAGAGTCGATAGAGGAATCCTATCGAGAAGTTTTTGTACATTTGTATACCACCGTTCAGGCCTTTGGGAGGTAGCATCCGCTATACCTTTGAGAAGGCCAAGAGTCCTTCGCAAGAGAGGGAAAGTAACGGGTCATCTTCGTGTGAGTCAGCGAGTTGTCCCACGGGGCTGAGCCATGAGCGTCTTGGGCAAATCCTCACGAGGGTCTGCCGGCTGACGGGTTGTTTGGTGCAAGAGATATGTTCGACCAGTCGAGTGCCTAAGCACCTATATGCGCGCTTGTTCTTGGTGCACTTAGCCTGCCAAGAGGGCGCCACCATCTCCAGCTCTGCCTGCTGCTGGGGCGCGCTCCATCGACCATCTACCGCCTGCGTAAGCAATACGACCAAGAAGTCCTCTATAATCCAGCTTTTAGAAAGATAGTGAGCAGTGAGCAGAGGTCAGTGAACAGTGAGCGGTAAGCAGTGAGCAGAGGTCAGTAAGCAGTGAGCAGAGGTCAGTGAGCAGTGAGCAGAGATCAGTGAGCAGAGGTCAGTGAGCAGTGAGCAGAGGTCAGTGAACAGAGGTCAGTGAACAGTGAACAGTGAACAGTGAGCAGTGAGCAGTGAGCGGTGAACAGTGAGCGGTGAGCAGTGAACAGAGGTCAGTGAGCAGTGAACAGAGATCAGTGAGCAGAGGTCAGTGAACAGAGGTCAGTGAACAGTGAGCAGAGGTCAGTGAGCAGTGAGCGGTAAGCAGAGGTCAGTGAACAGTAAGCAGAGATCATTGATCATTAACAATTAACAATTAACAATTAACAATTAAAAATTAATCATTAATTGCCCTTGGAAAAACTCAAAAAGTTTTTTTATTATAAAAAAATAAATTTGTATCTTTGCCCCCTTGAAAGAAGTATATGTCTTGTAATACACACAGCTGATAGCACTCAGTCCTTGGGATAGTTCTGTCCTGAAGGCTGTGTCTTTTCGTGTATAATTTTATAGCTAATGATTCAAGGCAATACCTACAATGATGAATTGTATAAAATCTAATCATTGAATTAGGAGTCTAAAAGCCATTGATCATTAATCATTAATCATTAATCATTAACAAAAAGATGCTTACGAACCAATCTTCCAGAATTAATTTTGCTTCAACCAAGCATGTGCCTGACTATCCGGATTTTTTTGGATATTCAGGTGAAATCATTCAAGATTTCTTCCAGATGGAGACCAAGTCGGATGCCAGAAGTGGCGAGGGGCTATATAGCACCTTCAAGGAGAATTTTCCTATCACCGACACCCGCAACCAGTTTGTACTGGAGTTCTTGGACTATTTCATAGACCCTCCTCGCTACTCTGTGGAGGAGTGTATAGAGCGTGGACTTACTTATAGTGTTCCCCTCAAGGCTCGTCTTAAGCTCTTTTGTACTGATCCAGAACATGAGGATTTTCGAGACCATTGTACAGGATGTATATTTGGGTACGATCCCATATATGACCAGTAGTGGTACCTTTATCATCAATGGGGCTGAGCGTGTGGTTGTCTCTCAGCTACACCGTTCGCCAGGGGTGTTCTTCGGACAGTCTTACCATGCCAATGGTACCAAGCTCTATTCGGCTCGTATCATTCCTTTCAAAGGATCTTGGATAGAATTTACTACAGATATCAACAATGTCATGTATGCCCTACATCGACCGTAAGAAAAAAAGTTGCCTGTAACGACTCTCTTCCGTGCCATAGGCTTCGAGCATGACAAGGATATCCTCGAGATATTCGACCTTGCAGAAGAGGTAAAAGTCTCTAAGACAGGGTCTTAAGAAATACCTCGGTCGTCGCCTTGCTGCCCGTGTGCTCAACACTTGGCATGAGGACTTCGTGGACGAAGATACAGGCGAAGTGGTATCTATCGAGCGTAATGAGATCGTCATTGACCGTGATACCATCCTCGAAAAAGAACATATCGATCAGATTATAGAATCCAATACTAAGACCATCCTCCTTCATAAGGAAGATGAGCGCAGTGTGGACTACAGCATCATTCATAACACCCTCCAGAAAGACCCTACCAACTCCGAGAAGGAGGCTGTAGAGCACATCTACCGTCAGTTGCGCAACGCAGAACCACCCGATGAGGAGACTGCTCGCGATATCATCGATAAGCTCTTCTTCTCTGACCAACGCTACAACTTGGGCGATGTAGGGCGCTATCGGATGAATAAAAAAATTAGAGCTCGATATCCCTATGGAAAAACAGGTACTTACCAAGGAAGATATCATCACCATTGTGAAGTATCTCATCGAGCTTATCAACTCCAAAGCGGAGGTAGATGATATCGACCACCTTTCCAACCGTCGTGTGCGCACCGTAGGCGAACAGCTCGCCGCTCAGTTCGGCGTAGGGGCTTGCCCGTATGGCACGTACCATCCGCGAGCGTATGAACGTACGTGACAATGAGGTCTTTACACCACTGGACTTGATCAACGCCAAGACCCTTTCTTCGGTGATCAACTCTTTCTTCGGTACCAGCCAGCTCTCCCAGTTCATGGATCAGACCAACCCGCTGGCCGAAATCACCCACAAGCGCCGTCTCTCTGCCCTCGGACCTGGAGGTCTCTCCCGCGAACGTGCAGGCTTTGAGGTACGTGACGTACACTATACTCACTACGGACGCCTTTGTCCTATCGAAACCCCTGAAGGTCCTAACATTGGTCTTATCTCCTCTTTGGCCGTATATGCCAAGGTGAACAACATGGGATTCATAGAGACTCCTTACCGCAAGGTAGAAAATGGAAAAAAATAAAAACTCGACGAACTCATATACATGAGTGCCGAAGAGGAAGAAGGTCTTAAGATTCCTCAAGCCAATATTCAGGTGGACGACCAAGGAAATATCCTCGACGAACGCTTGGTAGTGAAAGAAGATGGGGACTTCCCTGTCATCTCTCGCGAAGAAGTGGACTACATAGATGTGGCGCCTAACCAGATCGCCTCCATCTCTGCTTCCCTTATTCCTTTCTTGGAGCACGACGACGCGAACCGTGCGCTCATGGGATCCAACATGATGCGCCAGGCGGTACCGCTCTTGCGCCCTGAAGCCCCTATCGTGGGTACAGGCCTCGAAAAACGTGTAGTTACCGACTCCCGCGTACTTATCAATGCCGAAAGAGAAGGTACCGTAACCTATGTGGATGCCGACAAAATTGTCATCAAATACGACCGCACCGAAGACGAAATCCTTGTTTCCTTCGATGACGAGCTCACTACCTATAACCTTATTAAGTTCCGCCGTACCAACCAAGGTACTTGTATCAACCTAAAACCTATCGTGCGCAAGGGTGATCGCGTGCACAAGGGACAGGTGCTCTGCCAAGGATATGCTACCGAACAAGGTGAACTCGCCTTGGGTCGTAATATGAAGGTAGCCTTCATGCCTTGGAAAGGGTACAACTTCGAGGATGCGATTGTGATCTCCGAACGTGTAATCCGTGAGGATATCTTCACCTCCATCCATATCGACGAGTATACCCTCGATGTACGTGATACCAAGCTCGGGGTAGAGGAACTCACCAACGATATCCCTAACGTATCCGAGGATGCTACCAAAGACCTCGATGAAAACGGTATCGTACGCATCGGAGCCAATATCAAACCTGGGATATCCTTATCGGTAAGGTAACTCCTAAGGGAGAAAGTGATCCTACCCCTGAGGAAAAAAACTTCTTAGAGCGATCTTCGGTGACAAAGCCGGTGACGTGAAGGATGCCTCTCTGAAGGCTTCTCCATCCCTCGAAGGAGTGGTTATCGGTAAAAACTCTTCTCCCGTGCGGTGAAAACCAAACAAAAACGTGCCAAAAGAAAAAGACGAAATGGCCGCCCTCGATGCAGCGTTCAACGCTAAAAGCAGAGGCGCTTAAGGATGTCCTCCTCGAAAAACTCTTCTCTTTGGTCAATGGAAAAACTTCTCAAAGGGGTATTCAACGATTTAGGAGAAGAAATGATTCCTAAGGGAAGAAAACATACCCAAAGAGGTCTTAAAGAAATCGAAGACTATCACACTTGCTCTCTGGTGGTTGGACTACCGATGAGCATACCAACGAGCTAATCAACGACTTGATTCACAATTACAAAAATCAAGCTAAACGACCTTCAGGGTATGCTCCGCCGCGACAAGTTCACCCTTACCGTGGGGGATGAGCTACCTGCAGGTATCATGAAGCTCGCCAAGATATACATCGCTAAGAAGCGTAAGCTCAAAGTAGGGGACAAGATGGCAGGTCGCCACGGTAACAAGGGTATTGTAGCCCGTATCGTACGCGATGAGGATATGCCTTTCCTTGAGGACGGAACTCCTGTGGATATCGTACTCAACCCACTTGGGGTACCTTCTCGTATGAATATCGGTCAGATATACGAAACCGTACTCGGATGGGCAGGACAAAAACTCGGCAAGAAGTTTGCTACCCCTATCTTCGACGGAGCTTCCCTCGAGCAGATTACCGAATATACCAATGAGGCAGGAGTACCTGCTTTCGGACATACTTACCTCTATGACGGAGGTACCGGAGAGCGCTTCGACCAGAAGGCTACCGTAGGGGTGATCTACATGATTAAGCTCGGTCACATGATCGACGATAAGATGCACGCCCGTTCTATCGGTCCCCTACTCTTATCACCCAGCAACCTCTTGGTGGTAAGGCACAGTTCGGAGGTCAGCGTTTCGGGGAAATGGAGGTATGGGCTCTCGAGGCTTATGGCGCTTCTAGCACCCTTCGCGAGATCCTTACCGTTAAGTCCGACGACGTTATCGGCCGTGCTCGTACCTACGAGGCTATCGTACATGGCGATAGCATGCCAGAACCAGGATTGCCTGAGTCCTTCAACGTACTCATGCACGAACTCAAAGGATTGGGCTTGGATATCCGCTTAGAAGACTAAAGGATGACCAACGATCAATGATCAATAAAAATGAAGAGTGAAGAGTTATCATCAGAGTAATTTCTTCACTCTTTTCGCTTAATAAAAAGCGTAGTAGAGACGCAATTTATTGCGTCTTGATTTATTACGTCTTAATTTATTACATCTTGATTCATTGATTCTTAATTCATAGGTTCTTAATAAATTAGATTATAAAAAGTTTTTTTACCCTTGATTTACCTCTTTGATTGAAGACTAATATCATTAACTCATTATGAAAAAGGTTTTTTTATTTTTCAGCAGTTTGTATATTTTCCTTGCTCCCTCCTTTGTTAGGGGCAAGAAAACAGCACACATACTGTTTTGGACACGTTGCATTTAGAAGAAAAAGCCCCAGGGCGACTTGCTGAGCAGGACACCTTAGCCGCACCTATACTTTCTGAGGCGCCTGTGGCAAAGCCGTATGTAAATCCGTGGTCATTGGCTATTCCTGCGGTGCTCATCGCTCGTGGTGCCTTTTTCTATGGATTCTCATTTTGATCACAAATTGCAGCGTTATGTAGCAGAGAATGTCAAGGGCAAGGTACGTGCCGATGATTATGTACAATACCTACCCATCGCCAGTGTTTTTGCATTCCCTAATTTGGGCTTGCCTCCTGCCCACTCTCTCAAGGAGCGCTTGGTCATAGGAGCTACTGCCTATGCCCTTACCGCCATATTTGTCAATACTACCAAGTATACCGTGCGTCATCATCGTCCGGACACCAGCACACATAACTCCTTTCCTTCAGGGCATACTGCCACTGTCTTCACCGGAGTGGAGATACTCTATCAGGAGTACAAGCACTACGACCCATGGATAGGCATAGGCGGCTATGCGGTGGCAGCAGGAGTGGGGCTATTGCGTATCCATAACAACCGCCATTGGGCTTCCGATGTCGTAGCAGGAGCGGGGATAGGCATTCTCTCGGCTAAGCTCTCTTACCTGCTTTTCCCGTATACCTCACGTATTTTTAGGAAAAAGAAAACAATCCCAACCCATAGAAAAGGCTATACGAGAGACCTCGTCCTCCCTTTCGGTGCTCCCCATTTGGGAACCTACACATAATACCTTTGGCGCCGCCCTGACCCTGCAATTTTAAAGGGAGCGATGTAGGCAAATTGTGGTGTGGGTGATGCAACATGGGCGAATTGTAATGTGGATGAATTTTTGCAATATGGGCAAATTGTGGTGTGGGCGAATTCGTAATATGGGCGAATTGCATCACATACTCCGCTGCGCCAGCTCGCGGACTTGCCCCTACGACGCACGCAAAAGAACCTATGCCATGCCCGTGATGTTTTTTTGTGTGTTTACACATATTTACACATGTTACATGATATTTGCCAACGTTCGGATAACACACGCGTAGGGCGAATTGAAATTCGCCCATCCACATGGGTGAATTGTAATGTGAACGAATTTGCAACATGGATGAATTTTGCAATATGGGCAATTCACCCTCTCTTGTATGTGGACGATCCCTCCCCAATGAACGGAATATGTGTAAACTTTGTCCATACGACAGAAACCATAAAAAGAAAATAACCATTCACCAATAACCGTAGAGAGATGAATAACTATGAAATAAACAAATATCACCGCAAATCGATTCGACTACAGGGGTATGATTATTCACAAAAAGGCATGTATTTCATAACTATATGTGTCAAAGATAAGGAATGTATATTCGGGTCTATTTCCAATGGAGAGATGATACTAAATAACATAGGTCATATAGTAGCCCATGAATGGAGGAATACCTCTGAAATTCGTGATAATGTTGCTATTCATGATTTTTATCATAATGCCTAATCACTTACATGGTATTATAGAAATTACCTACAATAAAAACAATCAGGAAAGAGTAGGAGATTTTATCTCCGAAAGAGACGATAGGCTCTATTGTCAGAGGGTTTAAGATTACCACCATAAAAAAGATAAAGGATCTCATAGACCCTGTAGGGGAGAATAGCCATTTGTCCTCAAGTGGCAATTCAATGATAGACGAATGGATTATCAACCATTTACCACAGATATGGCAGCGGAATTATTACGAACATATTATAAGGGATTATGATGATCATCAACGTATAGCTAATTATATAAATACCAATCCCTTACGTTGGGATGTAGATGCGTTCAATCATTAGTTTGCACGTATTCAGATATTTACATGTATGTTATACTTAATTACATGTATATTCGCCAATATCCAGAAAAACACATGTGTAGGGGCGAATTGTAATTCGCCTTTCCACATGGGTGAATTCGTAATATGGGCGAGAAATACAATGTGGGCGAATTGGGGTGTGGGCGGTGCAATTCCTCCCTACAACTACACACAAACAAATCCATACCATGCCCATGACGTCTTTTTTTGTGTATTTACATGATATTCGCCAACATCCAGAAAAACACACGCGTAGGGGCTAATTGCAATTAGCCCTTCCACATGGGTGAATTCGTAATATGGGCGAAATACAATGTAGGCGAATTGGGGTGTGGGCAATTGCAATTCGCCCCTACGACTATATGCAAACTCCCTCATACCATGCCCATGACGTCTTTTTGTGTATTTACATGATTTATATGTATATTTGCCAATGTCCTGATAACACACGTGTAGGGGCGGTGCAATTCGCCTCTCCTGTATGTGAGCAATTCACTCTCCAAACCACCAAAAAGATATTAAAAACAAAAAGTGAAGAACTACTTAGTAATTCTTCACTTTTCATTAATCATTGAACATTGAACATTATTCATTAATCATTGTTCCGAGTTTTTCCTTGTGCTTTCAGCAGCTCTATTTCGGCGAGCTTATAGGAAAGTAGGGCGTTGGTATAGCTATTTTTTTAGCATCGGATAGGGCTCTTTCACTTTCCAAAAAGGTCGTTAAGGGAGGCGAGGCCTTCGTGGTAGTTATTTTGGGTATTTTGGAGTACCTCGTTGGCCAATTTCACATTTTCTTCCTGTGTCTGTATGGTCAGTAGGTTGTTAGCCAGCTTTGTCTGAGCGCTCTCTTGAGCTAAGTCTAAGGCAAGGCGCGTATCCTTGAGGGTGGCTTCGAGGGCTTCCTCTTCCATCTTAGCTTGTTCTATCTTGGCACGAGTACCGAAGCCAGAGAAGATAGGTATTTTTTTAGTCCTAAGGAAATGGCCGAGTAGTCAGACCAATACACTTTATCAGCCTTCCCGTAGAAGATAGGGGTCTTAGGTCCCATCCCTAAGTAGCCATAGGTAGCTTGTAGGGGCGAGAGACGGGTAGAGTCCTCCACGTTGTGCCTTAGTACTGAGGCTAAGCAGCTCTTTTTGCTTCTCGAGGACTTTTTATCTCGGTACGCTCTGAGGCATTTCCTTTTTCGAAAACCAAGGAATAATCAGCTTTGAAGGCTTCCTTAGGCAAGGAGATAGGCTCATTCATGAGGCATACCTATCATGTATTTCAGGGCGAGGGTAGCCACCTGTAAGCCGCTCTTGGCTTGTTGCTCAGCGGGCGTAGGTTGTTCAGCGCTACAGTTACGCGGTCAAGGTCTATTTTTGGCCAACCCCGCTTTGTAGGAACCTTCGACTATCTTAGCTGTTTTTCTCAGTAAGTTCGAGGGTTTACGCACATTTTCAAGGGCTTGTTCTCCTTGGTATACTTGCCAATGAGGCGAGGCTACTTTTTCGATAATATCGTTTTTGGGTGAGTTGCTCATTGAGCTGATAGAATTCACAGGGTGGTACGAGCCGCTTTCAGGCCGATAAATACCGCTTGGTTAAAGATCACTGTGTGAGCTTCAGCTCCAGAAGAAGCCCATTTTTGCCCCATTTCGAGCTTCATAGGCTCATTGGATACAGGCATCCCAGGGATAGCAAAGGCGCTCCCATCTATATAAGTAGCCTGTAGCTTAGGGTTATAGACGAGCCCCGCAGAGCCCGCGATAGTAGGCAAGGCATTGGCACGTGCCTCTTTGATCTTGTACTCGCTCTTGCGGACCTCTATTTGTGCCTTTTGAGCAGCCGCCTTGTGCTGGAGAGCATAGCCAATAGCTTGGGAGAGGTGAGCTCTCTGCCTCCCTCCTGCGCCCATAGGGAACTTGTCCCCACGCAGATACTTAGTATGGTAATAAAAAAATATGTTTCACGGATTATAAATTATTCAGTGTTCACTTTTCATTCTTGACTAATAAAAGGACTCTTTCGAGTTCTTTCATTCCTTTTCATTGACGATGATTCTAAAAGAAATACTCCATCATGGTATAGACAGTCTCCCAGAAGAGAAATCCCTTTCGTCAAAAAGCATCTTCAAAGGAGCGCAATCGCTGTACTTGGGTGTAGAACTGCTTATAGAACTTGATATTGATATTCTCTCGAAAGAAACCTTCCTTCAAGCCTCTTTCGAAGAGCATGTCTATAAAGAGCGCGTCAGACTTGGCAAATTCCACATCCATTCGTTCGTGAGGTCTTTGGGAAATAGCGCTTGAGTTCCCATCAGGGGGCGCCCACTCTTTATATTGAAGGAGTTCTCTATTTTCCTTTTGCCTCATAAAGATGTTTTCTATGACAGAGCCTTCTCCTGCGAAACATAATTCTGTTCTTTTGCAGGTCATCTCCAAGGCATAATCCAAACAAGCATCTACTAAAAATCTGTTTCGAGGCAAATTGCTCATAAAGAGTTTTCTTCGAAATTCCTAAGTTATGCGCCAGATCATCCATCGTAAAGGTCTTAAACCCATATTGCAAAAATAGCCTAAAGCGCGTGGTATTATCTCCATTATCTCAGTCGTTAGTTGTCAGTTCTTAGGGATCAGAGGTCAGTTGTCTGTCGTCATTGGCTTGGTTACATACCCCCTCACGCGACTTTACTCTTCACTCCTTTTTTTCATTTCGCGTGCAAAAGGTACTACAAAAAAACTAAATAAACAAAAAGTTTCCAAAATTTTTACAGGAGAGAAGTATTGGAGAATTGGTGTTTAAATCGTTGATATATAGTATTTTTGTCTATATCTGTTAAGGAAAAAGGTTTGTAGGGGCAGGGGACTTTCCATAGGGAAGAAAAAGAAAAAAGCTCTTGTAAAGCTTCTTTTTTGTTATAGGTGTGTCGTATGATTACTCATTACTCATTGAACATTGCTCATTACTCATTGCTCATTACTCATTACTCATTGAACATTGCTCATTGAACATTGCTCATTGAACATTGCTCATTACTCATTAAGAACTGTTTCTCTTTCAGCAGGATTGTAGCCCCCATGGGGAAGAGGTATTTTTCCATTTGGGTCATCATTTTTGTTGAGCGAGGCGGGGGCGGCGGATTGTTCCATGACGATATAGCGGCGCATCTCCATGATGATCGAAGGGGGCTGATCTCCATAGGACAAGCCTCCACACAAGCGGCGCAGGTGGTGCATGCCCAGAGCTCTTCAGGGGTGATGTAGTCGCCCAAGAGCGCTTTCTGGTCGAGGGACAAAAAGTACCCTTGTTCTGTAGTATATTAGCGCTTACCTCTTGTGCTCTGCGGCGGGTGTCCATCATGATCTTACGAGGGGAAAGGGAGCTTGCCGGTTTGGTTGGCAGGACACTCATCGGTGCAGCGTCCACATTCGGTACAAGCATGGGCGGCAAGCAGCTGCACACGACTTAGGTGCATGATATCTGAAGCACCAAAGGTAGGAGTCGCCTCCTCGGTATCGCCTGTATCTTCTATAGTGCCGAGCATCAGTTGTACTTCCCGTGTTACCGTAGGGGAGGTTGTCCATAGCACCTTTGGGTTTTATAGGCGCAAAATAGGTATAGGGGAAAGCCAAGAGGATATGTAGGTGCTTCGAGTAGTATAGGTAGTTAAGAAGGCAAAGATACCTATGATATGTCCCCACCATGCCCCACGCTCGATAAGGGATAAGGGTAGGGAGGAGAGGGAAGCAAAAAGTGGAGAAAGCCACTGGCTTACGGGGAAGGCTCCTGCCAGCACGTAAGGGGGAACACCTCGCTCCTGCAAGAAGTAGGTCACAGGCGTTCATCACTAGGAAAAGGGTCATCATCACCGCCTCGGCATAGAGGATGGTATTGGCATCACGACGAGGTCGCCCTTGAAGTTCTTTTTTTCTGAAAACGTGTGATTTTCAGTACGTTACGACGTACAAAGAACAGCGTTACCCCCTATGAGAACCAGCAGTGCTAAGACCTCGAAACTGCCGATAAGCAGGTTGTAAAAACCCTCCCTAAGACGTGCAGTACCCTATGGGTGCCAAAGAGTCCATCGATGACGATTTCCAACAGCTCTATATTGATGACGATAAAGCCTATATATACGAAGAGGTGGAGGATTCCTGCCACAGGGCGTACGCCCATTTTTCCCTTGTCCTAAAGCCAAGCGGAGCATACGATGAGCCGCTCTCGCCTTTGGTCTGTGGTATCTTGTGCTACACCCAAGCTAATAGTACGACGAAGCCTAAGCATATTCCTTACAAAAAGGCCTATGCCTGCTGCTAGTATGAGTATAAACAATAGAATAGCCACTATGAGTTCTTTAGGAATTTAGGATTTAAAAAGGTTTTAGTTACTGATTACTGTTCACTGCTCACTGATTACTGTTCACTGATTCTCTCGGAGATAGGTGTTTCTACCTTGGTAGGGGTCTCATACTCTTTGTTTTTCTTTCCAAAGATAGAGATATGTACATAGCGCTTGGGGTTCAGGCGGATATCCTCCATTAGGAGTCCTAGTTCGGAGGTAGCTGTCTGTAGGGTTGTTAGTATAGCTTAGGGTCACTCAGGAGTTTGCTTACGGTACCACCGCCTTTTTGTACTTCTTGTAGGAGTCCATCTACCTGAGAGAGGGTACTTTCCAGATGTGCCACGAGCTTGCCTACTTGTAGCTTGGAGAGCGAGTCGCTCAGTTGTACAAAGTTACCAGAGAGGGTCTCTACATTGTTCAAGGACTTGTGCAGAGGAGCTTGAGCGGACGCCAATAGGTTATTGAGGCTCACTGAAGCTCGGCTCATCTGTTGTAGGGTTACGTTCAGGTTGGCCAAGCTCTCCTTGATATCCTGTTGTGCTTTGGCATCGAGGGTACAGGGGAGAAGGTGGTCATGAGCGAGTCGGTGGAGGAGAGTACCTTGTTGAGGTTCTTGGCGGTAGGCTCTAGGTTGGTCCCGATGGCATCCATCAAGCTCGCTTGGATATGCGAGGGAGGGTGTCACCAGTTGCGCCTGTGCAGCTCCATCTAGGGCAGGGAGGATCTGCAGCCCCTGTGTTGCCCAATAGGCTACTATAGATCTCTGCTTTACTATTTTTTTGAGAAAGTAAAAATCCTTTTTACAAGAAAAGCTCACGATAATCTTGGCCGTAGCAGGGTCTATTTGGATTTTCTTCACAGCCCCTACGGTAACTCCATTTACAGTAACATTGGTCCCTGTCTGCAAGCCCCCAGAATGGGTGAATACAGCATGGTAGTTCTTATCAGAACTAAACAAAGGGGTGGATTTCAGGAAGTTATATCCAAAAAAATAAAACTCCCCACTCCTAAGAGTATAATAATAGCGGTTTTAGCTTCTTTCGACATTTTTCACGGTGATATATATAAATAATTTGGGGGCAAAGATACAATTTTTTTAATGATTAATTGTTAATTTTTCAATTGTTAATTTTTCAATTGTTAATCATTAATCATTGATCATTAATCATTAATCATTAATCATTGATCATTAATCATTGAAATCTACACATTGAATCTAAAGTGCATGATATCTCCATCCTTCACTACATATTCTTTTTCCTTCTACACGCATTTTTCCGGCTTCTTTTACTTTGCTTTCGCTACCATAGGAGATAAAGTCTTCATAAGCAATTACTTCTGCACGGATGAATCCGCGTTCGAAGTCGGAGTGTATCACCCCTGCGGCCTGGGGAGCGGTGGCTCCCTACCGGAATAGTCCAAGCGCGTACTTCCCTTCACCCCTGCGGTAAAGTAGGTTTGTAGGTTGAGTAGTCTATAAGCGGCACGAATGAGCACAGAAGCCCCTGGCTCTCCCAGTCCCATATCCTGAAGGAATAGTTGGCGCTCCTCATGGGTCTCTAGCTCGGCAATGTCGGCTTCGGTAGCTACTGCCAGTACAATTACTTGTGCATTTTCATTCTTAACCGCCTCACGTACTGCCTCTACATATTTGTTGCCAGAGGCAGCGGAAGCCCTCGTCTACATTACATACATATAGGATAGGGTTTGGCTGTCAGTAGCTGATAGCTTTGGCTGAGCTCTTGCTCTTCCTCGCTTAGCTCCACGGCACGTGCCGAAATCCCCTTGAGCAAGGCCTCGCGATAGCGACCTAGCAGAGCAAGCTCCTTTTGTGCTACCTTGTCTCCGGCCTTGGCGGCGCGGGTTACCTTCTCCAAGCGTTTCTCTACGGTCTCTAAGTCCTTGAGCTGGAGTTCTATATCTATAGTTTCTTTGTCGCGAATAGGATCTACCGAGCCTTCTACGTGTACGATATTATCATTATCGAAAACAGCGTAATACGTGTATGATAGCGTGGCATTCGCGTATATTTCCTAAGAATTGATTCCCTAAGCCTTCCCCTTGCTTGCACCTTTGACAAGCCCTGCGATATCCACGATTTCGACCGTAGCGGGTTGCACACGTTCGGGATGCACTAGCTCCTCGAGCTTCTCTAAGCGCGTATCAGGGACATTCACTACCCCTAAGTTTGGCTCGATAGTACAAAAAGGAAAGTTTGCACTCTGTGCCTTAGCGTTTGACAAACAATTGAATAAAGTGGATTTCCCTACATTGGGGAGCCCTACAATACCTGCTTTCATTCTGTTGATGTTTTTAGAGGGCAAAAGATACAAAATAATTATCAATGATTAATGATTAATGTTCAATGATTAATGTTCAATGATCAATGATTAATGATTAATGATTAATGATTAATCGTTGCTTACTGCTTTCCATAGTAGACGCAATTCATTGCGTCTTACTCTTGATTGGCATTTCAATAATTTTTTTAAGATAGAAGCTGTTTAAACTTTTTAGAGAAGTAAAAAGTTCCCAAAAATTAGTAATTTTGTGTTTGAGAAAAACACCAAAATTCAGGAACTTTGGGCAAAGATACAATAAATAAATGGATTATTCCCTTTTTAAGTGTAGGAAAAAGAGGATTTAGCTTTAATAATGGAGAGCAACCAGATGTTTATTTTTCTTGATATAACTTGGATTGGAATGCTTCTATTAGGGTTTATCTCCAAGTTCCTCAAAAAGTTTAAACACGTTTATTATCTGTTTTATTTTTTAGCAAAATTAAAAATAAATATCAACCAACAAATTATTAGTGGCTATTTTTTTAGCTACAATCCCAGTTGTATAGCACATCATCAAATTTACAATTAGCCATATCTTCAGGATTATTGTCTGAACTTCTTTATTTCAGCTTCAGTGCAGTCAAAAAAAGCGAGCAATTTCTTTATCTTTTTCATCATAATAATTTTTCTTGTATTACATAGGTTATAGCTCCTGTGGTGAGATCTTTTTACAGCGAACACCCAAGCTGCTCTCCCTTCTAATTGGTTATAAACAAGTATCTTGAATTTTTTCAAGCGAAGTATATTGGTAGCATATTTCTCTACTTGCGCAGGTAATAGTGCTATACCTTAGCTTCCACCTCCATTTTTTGTTTTATGTTTATACAATACATTCTCCTTTATACTGAGTTTACTAACAAATAGTTTTTTAGCCTTTTTCTTTGTCCTCTTTTTCATTTTTGAAGTGCTTCTCACTAAGAAGATTTTTCTTATCAGAGACTTTTGTATATGTAATAATCGGCGGTATCGTTATGCAACGTTTTTGTTTTTTTCTTTTCGCAATCGCCATGTTGCTCAAAAAGTTAGGGCATTGAGGCGCACATACGAGGGAGTTATAAGCTCAAATGTTCCTGATACAGATCGGAAACAATCGTTGCCACAAGGGGCGAAGTAAAATGATTTATATTGATTTTTGTCGTTCTTTTCAAATACCGTTGCAAAACCAGAACTTTCTCTTTCTCTTTGTGTAAGTACAAGTAGGTTTTTGGGATTCTGCTTTCAGATTACCAAGCAGAGAGGAAGTTATCCATTTGCCTTCTAAAAGGATTTTGTGCGTATATTGACGGCGCACATAGTAACAAGGTTATTAAAATATGTTTCATAGCTATTTTTAGGTGTTAAGTGCAAGTCTTTTTAATAATTGAAGCTGTTTAAACTTTTTCCTATAATAAAGTAAAAGTTCCCAAAAAAATTAGTAATTTTGTGTTTGAGAAAAAGAACACCAAAATTCAGGAACTTTGGGCAAAAGATACAATAAATAATTGGATTATTTCCTTTTTAAGTGTAAAAAGAAGATTTAGCTTTAATAATGGAGAGCAACCAGATGTTTATTTTTCTTGATGTAACTTGGATTGGAATGCTCTTATTAGGGTTTATCTCCAAGTTCCTCAAAAAAAGTTTAAACACGTTTTTCTAGGTAATAAGGCTTTAAGAAGCTGAACCAAAATCATCTTTAAAAATAAACGCTGCAGGGACTTTTTCGTTGAGTAGGAGTTCCTGCATTGCTTTAGTAAAGCTATTGGTTCCCACGATGTAATACTCACAATCGGTGAGGTGTGGAGATGCTCCTTTAAGAAAGCAGCGTTGAGGCGCTTTTGGGTGGCAGTGAACACGGGCAGATAACTATAGTTAGCCAAAGTGCTGTGTTGTAAATCGCTGTGAAAAGCGGCTGAGGTTTCGGTTTTATTGGAGTAAAAACACTACTACTTCACCTGCAAATTGCTGTTGTGCTAAGGTTTTGAGCATCAGGGAGTACGGGGGTAATGCCAATGCCTGAGGGCGAGGAACACGATGCGCTTATTTTTCTCCTTTAAGAGTGAAATTACCCATAGGGGCGAATATCGTAGCTGTATCACCTATTGCCATTTCGGCAACACTTTTCTTAAAACTGCTATCGCTGAAGCGCATTGCGAATTGCAAAGTGTCATCTTTAGGATGAGAGACCATTGAAAGCGGACGCAAAAGGTATATCCAATGCGGTATAACGAGGGTTATCGAGGCGCAAAACAGCATACTGCCCTGCTTTATATTCTAAATCTTTAGGTTTTTCAAAAAGTGAGCAAGATAGTATTATCGGCAATGAGGTCTTTGGCTAAGAGTTTTTACACAGCGTTCATCGGTGAGCATTGAGGGTACGTAGTTGCGCCATTTCACTTGGGTTTTTCATCTTGTTTGCCGTCATAAAACCGCTGTAAATCGCCCCCTGAATACCCCCACCTGAAGGCGCTCAAGCTGAGGCAAAGTATAAGTTTTTCAGCGGTGAAGTGGTGAGCTTATCGCGTTTAGGGTAGGTTTGTTTCACCGATTGCACATAACCATAGGGGCGTACCCTGTGGGTTTTAAAGTGTATCTTTTTATGGTTTTTGGCAGTCGCTACCTCATAATACTCCAAATACTCAAGAATAGTGGGAAATTCGGCTTCTAAACGCGCTAAAAACAATTGTGCGACTCTTTCCTTCTTCTGCTGATATTCTGCTTCGCTGAGTCCTTCCCATTCTTTGAGGGTAATCAATAGCGCAAATTACTCCTACCGTCTTTCCCTCAGGAGCTAACTGGGCATCTACTACCCCGTAATTCACAAAAAGTAAATGATTTTTTTGAGCCCAATCACCTTGCGAGTCGGCTTTTACATCTTTCAGTTTATAGTCTTTTTGACCCTGAATGATGGTAGAATAGTGGTTTACGCCGAGTTTTTTTCAAATCGGTATTGAAACCCAAATAAATGGTGAGCAAGGAACAGGCGAGTTCTAAAGGTGCTACCTTTTGCGCTAATTTAGAGCGATAAGGCTCGGGGAGCATCTGGGCGACTATAGGTTGGGCAGCATTGGCGACCACACTATCGGCATAGAGCGATTGTTTAGCTGCCGCACTGTTGAATGTATCGCGATAGCTCACTCCCACCGCTTGGTTGTTTTTCCACCAAAATCTCTTCTACGAATTTACCCGTAAGCACTTGTCCGCCACGTTTTTTTCGATAAAAGCGCACCAAGTAGTTAGAGAGCGATTGCGAACCCCCTTTCACGAAGTTACCTCCTCCTTTTTAAATAGCTACCTTGCGCCATCAGGAAGTACATCAGCGAGAGGTTATAAGGGTCATCGGTATAATAACCCAAATTAGCCGTGAGTACGTTTTTTTGAGCGCTTCATCTTTTGATATTTGCATCCAGCCAATCACCTGTGTTCATTGTAGAAGTTTTTGATGATCGTGAGGAATCAAGAAAGGCATCAGCGGGTAGAGCAATATATTGAGCCATTTGTTGCGGGGGAGCCGACGCATTTCGGCGTAAAAGCCTATTGATGAGTCCAAAAAGCGTTCGATTTCGGCTTTGCTATCGGGAAAATCGGCGATGAGTTTTTCTTTGGCTTCTGCCCCGTGATGCAGGGTACACTGGAAGTTTTGCTTCTTCAAATGGTAGAATTCAGGTACTTTTAGAAATTCTACTTCCCTCAAACACCCTAAAAGTTCTAAGATAGGACGTTTAGGGTCAGTTTCGTGGAGTCCGTCGATTTCGTGCAAACCTACTTCCATCAAGTAATCTTTGCGTTTGAAAGCGGTAGCACAACCACCCTGCGATATAGTGTTGTTCGAGCACAATTACTTTCTTGCCCCAGAGTGCCAAAGTAGCTCCAGCGATGAGTCCGCTCAAAGCCACTACCTATAATAATACTGTTGTAATTTTTTTCATCTTTGAGAAATAATTATTAATTTTGGGGCAAAATTACAGCGGTTGCACAAGTGTGGCAATACGCAAAAATAACCATTTTTAATTGACGATGAGTACCTCAGCTTCTATGAAAATCTTAGCACAGAAGTATATCCCTTATGCCGAAATGCTAGCAAAAATAGGGAATAATGCCGTTTTTATAGTAGATAAAGACGAGCACTATTATTTTATTTCTGATAAGTTTAAACTCTTTGGTTATGACGATATTCCTCAAAACAACAGTAACGAAATACAAGATTATCCGCTAAAACGGCGCATCCACCCCGATGATTTGGCGATGAAAGAACTCATAGATGAGAAGATTCGCGAGTTTCTATCGGCTTTGCCTAAAGAAGAGCAAGTGCAATACAAATATATTTACGACTATCGCGGAATGGCAACCGATGGTGTTTATAGGCGCGTAACTAACGAGATGCAACGTTTAGAAGTTACGGACGATAATTACCTCGCCTTAGGTATCATTGAAATTGCGCCCTGACCAATCAGAGAATTTGCCGGTAAGGGTGCAAATGAAACACTGTATAACGGGGGAGATTATCCCTATAAAAAATAGAAGAAGAGGACGCTTTTGCGCTTACCCCACGGGAGAAGGAAATACTCTCACTTGCCTCTCAAGGCTTTTCGAGCAAAAGAAATAGCTGAAAAAGCTCTTCATCAGCACTTACACAGTGAATAGACACCGACAAAATATACAGGGAAAAAGTTCAATGCCGAAAGCCTTATAGAAGCGATTGACATCGCGAGGAGAAAAAGGGGTTTTGTAGGGGGCAGGTGTCAGGTATCAGGTATGAGGTGTTAGGGAGTAGATATAGAAGCTGTTTAAACTTTTTTTCCTATAATAAAATAAAAGTTCCCAAAAAAATTAGTAATTTTTGTGTTTGAGAAAAAAAGAACACTAAAATTCAGCAACTTTGGGCAAAGATACAAAAATAATTATCAATGGTTAATGATTAATTTTTTAATGTTCAATGATCAATGGTTAATGTTCAATGATCAATGGTTAATGATTAATGATCAATGGTTAATGATTAATCGTTGCTTACTGCTTCCATAGTAGACGCAATGAATTGCGTCTTACTCTTGATTAGCATTTCCAATAATTTTTTAAGATAAACAAAAAAACACTGCAATTTTCGTTGCAGTGTTTTTTTATTTGTAAAAATTTTTCAGCTATTTAGTTCCCTCCATTATTAACAGTAGCTAAAATAGCATCTAATTCGGCTTGGGTGATTTTTTTCTATATTTGAGAATAGTTTTTTTCCTGACCGTTTACTGATTCAAAAAGTCAATGTATTTCCTGAAAGAGAAAAAGGTAAAAAGGTTCATCATCTTCTCCTAATCCTTTAATTGTATTTCCTATTATTTCATAAGTATCTATATGCTTATAATATTTACAAACACCAGTGTGTTTTGAAAAACTATGTGTAGTTGCTTGATTTTTGGTTAAAGATAACAGTCATTTTTTTCCACATTCATCAATTGTCTGAGATTGTCCATTGATTGTTTCAGACTCTTTTTGCCAAATACCTTTCCAAATTTTTGAGCATTGTTGTTTCCTCCTCCATTGTTATTATTAACAGTAGCTAAAATAGCATCTAATTCGGCTTGGGTGATTTTTCTATATTTGAGAATAGTTTTTTTCCTGACCGTGTACTGATTCAATAGTTAATGTATTTCCTGAAACAGAGAAAGGAAAAACTTATACTGGGATCTTCATCACTTTTTAATAGCATTCCCTTCTATTTTGTAGGTATGAAGTTGTTTAGTATATCTACAAAAACCCTGGTCTGTCGCTGAAATTATGAAAAAGTTAACTGATTTTGGGTAAAAACAACCGCAGATTTCTTTTTCACAATCATCAATTGTCTGAGATTGTCCATTGACTGTTTCGGACTCTAATTGCCAAATACCGGTGATATCTCCAGAGGAATCATCACTTTTTCCCACAAGAGGAAATTAACAAGGCTATAGAAGCCATTGCTGCTAATAAAATTCTTTTCATAAAACTTAAATTGTTATTTTACGCCGCAAAGATAATGAATTTTTGATAAAACAAGAGGGATGGTATAAAAAAATTTTTATTTCACCAATTCTCCCTGCTCCTCTCTTGTTGGCGCGAGCGTTTCGCTTGTGCTTATCATAAGGGATCTTTTAACTGTTCACTGACCTTTGTTCACTGACCACTGTTCACCATTCACTGACCTCTGTTCACTGTTCACTGCTCCCTGACCTCTGTTCACCGTTCACTGACCTCTGTTCACTGTTCCCTGACCTCTGTTCCCTGTTCCCTGTTCCCTGTTCACCGTTCACTGACCTCTGTTCACTGTTCCCTGACCCCTGTTCACTGTTCACTGACCTCTGTTCACCGTTCACTGACCTCTGTTCACTGTTCACTGACCTCTGTTCACTGTTCACTGACCTCTGTTCACTGAAAATTTAACAATTAACCTTTGATCATTGCTCATTATTTTTGTATCTTTGCCGCAGAAAAACAACAACATGCAAGTAGATTTTTTTCTTTTTCAAGAATATTTGGGCTTTTTGGCCTTCTTAGGAATTGCTACTATGGGCTTTTTGGCTCATGATCTTTTTGCTTACTTATGTAGTACCTTACTGGGTATTTGGTGCGGCTATAGAGCGCTTTAAAGAAAAACGTGCCGCTAAAAAAACTACAAAAAGAACAAGCAGCCTAAGACAAGTAACAAGTAGAAAAATATCCCTTACAGAAGCTCTAAAAAAACTTCTGTGGGGCTTTCTCATACCTATACAAAACAATGCACTATGTACAAAGAAATCGAAGAAAAAAATAGATAAAATTCCTATTCTCAACAAATTAGCTTGTTTTTCTCAAGAAAATTTCCTTGGGGAAAGGACAGCAGTTTTCCCTATATGACCTGCTCTTGCTCTATACCATAGGTATTGTAAGAGGAGCCCTTACCTATAGGGCGAGTGCTATTTCTTATAGCTTTTTTTGTCGCTATTTTTTTCCCTTTTTGCTCGTCGTGCTGAACCTGATTCCCTATATCCCAATTGATGATTTCCAACAGGATTTTTGGGTCTTCTTGGACAGTCTATTGCCCCCTGGTACCCATGGTTTCTTTGAGGAAATATTTTTTTGACATTGCAGGGAAGAAGCGTGCGGGCTTGCTCTCTACCGTGTTCGTCCTCTCTATCTTCCTTACGACCAACGGGATCAATGCGGTCTTTGGAGGGTTTGACAACTCCTATCATGTCAGGGCTACCCTGTGGGGCACTCAAAGCAGTACTTTATCTCCATGGGAGTGGCGATGCTACTAGTTTTCTTGATTCTCTTTTCCGTGATTCTATGGCTGGCCTTTGAGTATATACAAGGGATGAAGATTTTTTTCTTTTTTTCAATAGCAATCCTTATTTTTCCCTGTGGTGAAGAAGATATTTTTTTATTTTTTTGTAGCCTATCTGGTTGTCTCTATCTTGTTCCATTTTGGTACCATCGATCGGGGCAGACGCTTTTTTTCTCGGCAGGTTCATTGCTGACCTTGATTCTTTTTTTATACTCACCACTTATGGTTTTGGGGTGTATATAGAGAATTTTGCGCAATATAACCAACTCTATGGCTCCATAGGGGCGCTGCTCATCTTCCTATTGTACATCTGGCTCAATGCTACTATCCTCCCTATTAGGCTTCGAACTGAATGCCTCTCTCTCCAACCTCAGGAGAGGGAAAATAAAGAGTGAAGAATGTACCTAAGTTCACTCTTCACTCTTAGTTCTTGACCACATACCCAAGCTCATTCGCTTGGCTACACTCTTAGAGTACTTCTACTGTATTGACTATCTTGTGAATGATTTCCATAGAGGAAATATTTTTCGGCTTCGGCCTCATAGGTAATGCCGATACGGTGACGAAGCACATCGAAGACTACCGAACGTACATCCTCAGGAATCACATAGCCACGATGGTGGATAAAGGCATGACACTTGGCTGCTACCGCAAGGTTGATACTACCACGTGGAGAAGCTCCAAACTGGATGAGTGGGCTCAGCTCCGCAAGCTGGTATTTCTCAGGGTAACGAGTAGCAAAAAAATAATATCAAGGATATACTTCTCTATCTTCTCATCCATATACACCTCGGAAGCTGCCTTCTGTGCATGAAGAATCTGATCTGTAGTCACCACAGGCTTCACCTGTGGACGCTCTCCAGCGAGGTTGCCACGCATGATATATTGTTCCTCATCGATTTTTAGGATAGTCTATCACTACCTTGAGCATGAACCTATCCACTTGTGCCTCTGGAAGGGGTAAGTACCCTCTTGTTCTACAGGGTTTTGCGTCGCCATGACAAGGAAAGGCTTATCCAAAGGAAAAAGTAGTATCGCCTATGGTCACTTGGCGCTCTTTGCATAGCCTCCAATAGGGCAGACTGTACCTTGGCGGGAGCTCGGTTGATCTCATCGGCCAAGACAAAGTTAGCAAAGATAGGCCCTTTCTTAATGGAAAACTCATTCTGCTTTTACATTGTAGGTCATCGTACCTATCACATCGGCAGGGAGTAAGTCAGGAGTAAACTGGATTCGGCTGAAGGTAGCTTGTATGGCTTTTTGATAATGTATTGATAGATAAAGTCTTAGCAAGACCTGGAACCCCTTCCAAGAGGATATGTCCACGCCCTAAGAGACCTATAAGCAGCGCATCGACCATGTGGTGTTGCCCTACGATTACCTTGGACATCTCAGCTCTGAGGGTATCTATGAATACACTTTCTCGCTCTATTTTTCTCATTGATTTGGCTGATATCTACATTCATGATATGTCTTTTTTTGTATGTGTTTGAATGATGGCGCTAAATTATTACTTTTTTTCTCAATTATCCCGTTAAAGTAAAGTGAAATCTATTTTAATGATTAATGTTCAATGATCAATGTTCAATGTTCAACGATCAATGTTCAATGATCAATGTTCAATGATCAATGTTCAATGATCAGTGTTCAATGATCAATGTTCAACGATCAATGTTCAACGATCAATGTTCAATGATCAATGTTCAATGATCAGTGTTCAATGTTCAATGTTCAATATTCAATATTTAATCATTGCTAATTAACAATTAACAATTAACAATTAATAATTAATTATTGATCATTATTTTCGATTGGCTTTCGAAGGGATTACCTTACCTTTTTGGTGGGATAGGTCGCCCTCTACTTCTGTTTCTCCCTTGAGGGGCTTGTAGGGCGGTAGCCTTGACGATCCATTTGGTCTTTGCATCGAGCCATAGGTCAATATCCAATTGTCCTTTCATCGTGAAGAATACATACTGTCCTTGCTGGAGGATGACCTTCTGTTTGTTCGTTAGGATGAGGGATTTTCCTTGGATATGTAGCTGTTCTCCACGCGCTTCCACTAAGGTATATTGTGTTTTGATAAGGACATTCATTTCCTTGGAGAGGAAGGAGGATATCTCCCACGAGTCGCCTACCATAACCCCTTTGTCGAGGCAATATGGAAAGTACATTAGCGAGGTTTGACTGGAGCGTAACCTCGGAGAATGCGGCTTCTAGTTGCATCTGTACTTGTTGCTTCTCGAAGGGGGGCAGTGGGGTGCTCTTGGCTTGTTTTTTTCTCTAAAGACTTCATAGCACGCTCTATAAGAGGTTGCAACGACTCTATTTTTGACAATTTTTCCCTTGGTGCTTAGCTCTCCTTTGAGGGGTTGCTCCAGTAGCTCCTTAGCTGCTTGGTTGGTGTACTGAGGAATCTTCTCAGCGGCATTTCCTTGCCATTGACCTTGGTAGCTACTTCCAAGGATGCCTCTTCATAGCGCAGAGTCATCGGGTAGATCAGCTTGTCCTCCTTGCCAAAGGTATAGGCTACCCGCATCTGGCTATGTGCCTTGGTCTCCACCTTTGTCCCTTCTATCTGCTGGACGGAGGTTACCTCCGAGGAGATTTTTATGTACGTATTTTTTTCCTTGTTCTTAAGCGAAAGGCTTAGGTCTATCGCTTGCGAATATCCCAATATAGGAAGTAAAAAAATAATAGATATTTTTCATATTTATTTAGTTGAGAATCAGTTGTTTTTAGGTTCTGTCGTAGGGGCGAATTGCAATTCGCCCACTTGATTTTTGCAAATAGCCCTTAAAAATAAGCCCTTTCGAACAACCTCTATCATAAGGGAGCTTTTTAGCTGTTTATTAATGATTAATGATCAATGATCTCTGCTTACCGCTCACTGATCTCTGTTCACTTTTCACCACATACCCAAGCTCATTCGCTTGGCTACACTTTTCACTATAAAAAAAGAAAAGCAACAGGGTCCCTATGATAATACGATAATAGCCCCATAGGGAAAAGCCATATTTCTTGATAAGGTTCACAAACCCTTTGATGGCGATGATGGCAACAATATACGCCACTACATTGCCTATTAGAAACATAGAGAGCTTGTCGCTGTTTTCAGTCAAGAGCGTATAGCCCTTGATAGCGGTGCCTGTGCCATCGTATTCCTTGAGAAAGAGAGAGTATACAGTCACCGCAAGCATGGTAGGTACGGCTAAGAAAAAGGAAAACTCTGCGGCGAGTTCTCTCGAGAGCTTCTGCTGCATTCCCCCTATGATGGAGGCTGCCGAACGGCTCGTGCCGGGCATCATCGCAAGACACTGCCAAAAACCCTATAATTACCGCTTTCTTGATGGTGATATCCTTCTCCTGAAGAATGGTCGGATGCTTGAAAAAAATCGGTCAATGAATAGGAGAACAACTCCTCCGACAATCAGCATGATAGCTATATAGATAGGGGCTCCCATGACCGAATCTATATAGTCATCCAAGAGCTTACCCAAGAGTAGCGCAGGAAGTACGGCAAATCCTAACTTGACAAAAAAACTGCCAGCGGCTGAAGTCGAAAAACTTGCGCCAATATAGGGGTGACTACTGCTAAAATAGCACCAAACTGGATACATAGGGCGAAAATCTTGAAAAAAATCGTCCTCCGCAATTCCCATGAGTTCTCGGGTGAAGATCATATGCGCTGTGGAGGATACCGGTAGGTACTCCGTAAGCCCTTCCACGATGGCAATAATAATTGCTTGTAGTAAGTCCATTAGCTTTCTTTTTTCCTTTTTATCGGTGTACAAAATAGCCCATACTTCCACAGCAAAGCCCAATAGTACCAAGGCTGGGGCTAAGCTGATACGTCGGAAACTGAAAAATATCGGGGTTGAAGACTTTCGGATCGTCACTCCCCCACCACTCATGGTGATAAAGCCAATGGCGATAAGGGCTAAGCCCAAGGCCATCCATAGGTAATTTTTTTCTTTTGAAAACCATCATATTCTTTCTTTTTCAAATTATTGTCGGTACGAAGCTACAAAAATCCATCAGTTGTCGCTTGTAACTATCGTAGGTAAATATATCATATACAATAAAAAAAGTTTCCGCGATCAGCACACAGTGGGAAGAGGGTCTTACCCATATCTACTTTATTGTTATCGAAGTCGAATCGGGCTAAGAGCTGCTTGATCTGTGCCGCTGTATAGGCGGTATTTTGCTGCTGACGGATGAAGCCGATACGCTCGTTGTCGAAGGTCAGTCTCTTATAAGCAGCGAAGAAGTTGGCGAAAACCTCCTCGGGCATCACTGCGATATGAGGAGCGGAGCTTAGCTGGCGTCCGGCACGGTAAGGGTTGTTCCATATATCGTTCCACTCGCCTCCGTACCAGCCTTTCTCTATAGGGTAGCGCTCGAGCTCATAGAGGCCATATTGTACAAAGTAGTCCAATACGCTACGTTGGTTTTCAGCAGTTCTCAGGGTAGTCTGGTACACCAAGAATCCATTGAGATAGATCGAAAGCGGCAGGGCTCCAGAGCGCACATCGAAGAAGCGAAACTTCCCCGAGGGGCTGCTGATCTGCTGGTCGCCCAGAACTACTGTGAAGTAGCCACGATCGGCAATACGCAAGAACACCTCACTATACCCATAGGGTGCAGGATTCCATGTATACTGGGAGGGAGGGGTGCGGTAGTCTCCCAAGTTAGGCTTGCGCTGTGACCCCCTTGTACATCCACTTGGATACGCACCGAGTTGATATCCGATGCCTTTGCCTCATTGCGCAGAAGGGTACCTATGCTTCCCGCCTCTTGGCTATATCCCATAGCAGCCGCCAAAAAGAGGATGCTACAGAATGCCTTTTTTTCAAAAAAATGTCTTTCTCATGATCTTTCTTTTTCAGATTTCCTACTATGGATAGCAAGATGTATGCCAAAAATGATCAGAGGAAAAGCACTTTCTCGCATAAGAAGTAGTAAAACCACGCTTATAAGAAGCAAAAAGATACTTGAGAAGGTTGTTTTTTTATAGAAAAATCCTTGAACTTCAGTGCCAAAAAGTCTTAGGTTACTGTTCAGTAGCACACAGCTGATTCCTGTAATGAGCAAGGTTCCCCATAGGGGAATGGCTTTGAGGTATACGGCTTGTTGCACAATAACCCCTAAGGAGATGATAAAGAGAGCATTAGCTGGAGTGGGCAATCCTATAAAGGAATCACTCTGGCGCGTGTCAAGGTTGAAACAGGCCAAGCGATAGGCGGAAGCTAAGGTAATGAGGTAGCCTGCAAAAGGTAAGAAGAAATGCAAGGCGTCTCCATAGTGGGCTGCAGAATAGCTGATCAGCCAATACATTACCTGTCCAGGAACAAGTCCTGAGGTTACCAAATCCGCCAAAGAATCCAGTTCCTTGCCCAGAGGGAGGAGACTTTCAGAATACGGGCTACAAAACCCATCGAAGAAGTCAAGGGTGATGCCTAAGAAAAACCAAAACAACGCCCAGTCAAAGGCTTGTGATAACGCATATCTCAGGGCGATGATCCCACAGAAAAAGGTTCAGCAGGGTCAGTAGGTTAGGAATTTGTTTTTTTCATGATAGTGTCATTCTTTGTTAGTTGCAGTTGTAGGCATCTAAGTAGTCCACGGTACCATTACCATTACAATCAGGAAAGACTATGGTGCCATCTTCCTGATGGTTAATCTCTTGGATAGAAGGCTTGCCGTCTCCGTCATGGTCATAGTTGGCTGTGGAGATAAGTTTGATCTCGAATATGAGTGGGGTGTAGGCCGGCAGTCCTGTAGTACCTGAAAAAGTAAGCCAGTCCCGAAGGCAAGAAGAAGATACCTATTCCTCCGTCGGTAGGTGCTTTGAGAGTACCATCTCCCACCTCTGTAGGCTTAGCAGTGGAGGCCTTCAGGGTGGCTACCGCTTCGCGAAAGCCTATGATGGCTCCTCCTTGGTACGCGCTGGCATGGGTGCCAAGCAAGTCCATCCAGTTGCTCTGAGTAAAGCGCATGCTATCTTCAAAGACATTATCCTTGAGAGTCAGTCCCTTGTAGAGCACATAAGAGCGGTCAGCGATGGTTGCCTGTGCCCCTGCTCCCTCTTGTAGGATAAGGTAGTACATCGTATGGTTGATGTAATTGCCGTGTATATCTGGCACTTTCAGGGTCTTACGCTTTAGGTTGGGGCTGTCCCATAGGGAGGTCTTCCCTGTATTGCCCGCCAGAGTGCCTAAGACTATATTCTTATCAGCATCCAATTCGCAATATGACTCTTGAGGTAGGCTTGTATGTCATTGTCATTCTCCACCACTACCTCGGACATTTCTCGTAATTTCTGGCTGTCATCACCACTTTTCTTGCAGGAAAACAAGGAGATAGCTCCACAGCTAAGTAATAGCAAACTTCTTCTAATCATCTTATGAAAAAAATAAATATTCGAATTTGGGCGCAAGTTACGAAAAAAATTCTTGTATTTTTTTGCATGATTTTTTTAATCAATTTAGGTTTCATAACCTCCTAACCCCCAACCCCTAACTAAAAGTGAGAATAGACAAATACCTATGGTGTGTGCGGTATTATAAGACACGCAACATCGCTACGGAGGCCTGTAAGAAAGGGCATGTACGTATCTCAGGGGAAATCGCCAAAGCCTCCAAGGAGGTCTTCCCACAGGATAAGATACAAGTACGCAAGGGTGCGATTACCCTACGAGATAGAAGTCTTGGATATCCCCACCAGTAGGGTAGGGGCTAAGCTCGTAGGGCTCTATTGTATAGACCACACCCCCGAAGAAGCCTTTGAACAAGAGGAACTTAGACAGCTCTCCCAAGAGTATTATCGCAAGAAAGGCGAAGGTCGCCCTACCAAAAAAAGACCGCCGCGACCTCGACGACTTCTTTTTCAAGCGAAGAAGAGGAAGAGTGGGAGAATGAGCAGTGAAAAACCCTAAAACCCTTAATTTCTATAATTCTAAAACCCTAAAATTCTAAAATTCTATGACTATTATTTTAGATGCAACCCAGATAGAACATAAGATTCGCCGTATCGCCTATCAGATATACGAGGCGAATATCCACCAAGAGCGCTTTATCCTTGCGGGGATAGCCGAAAATGGCTATATCTTAGCCGAAAAGCTCTATGAGCAACTGCAACAGTTTTTGCCCAATTCCCTATCATCCCTATGCAAGGTCTTTGTCAAGAAAACAGACCCCTTAGCTCCTGTGACCACCTCTTTGTCGGAAGAAGCCTACCGAGGGGAGTCTGTGGTCTTGGTCGATGATGTGCTCAGCAGTGGTGCTACCCTGATCTATGGGGTACGACACTTTCTCTCTGTCCCCTCAAACAGCTCAAAACAGCCGTTTTGGTGAATCGTAACCATAAGAAATATCCTATCAAGGCCGATTTCAAGGGTATCTCCCTTTCTACCTCCTTACAAGAACATATAGAGGTGAGCTTCGAGGGTGACCCCGTGGCCTTTTTACAATGATTAAAACAATGCTTTATCTTTTACTTTTTGTATTCTTATCAATTCCGTGCTCAAGTTGAGTTTTTGGAAGTTCTGGCAGGTAGGAATCTTCTCCTTGGGAGTAGGTGCCTTTTCTATGGAGTGTCTGACTTCGCTACGGAACAATCGCAACTAACTATCTCTCAATGGCTTAGTGATACCAAGGTACTGAGCAATATGGCCGTACTGGTTACCATAGAGTCGGTCATAGGACTCTTCTTCTGCTTTATCTCGCTCAAGGCCTTCTATGAGGAGAAGCGCAACCGCTGGGCAAGAATTTTGCTTTGGTTCCCAGGAGTGCTACTCTTCCCATGTCTTTTCTTGGGGCTTACAGAGAGTTTCTTTTTCCTTTCAGGAGTTGATTTTTGGGGAAGTTACATTTGCATTCATCGCTCTTACCATAGCGGGTTTTTCTTCTGGGAGCTTGGGGATTCCGCACCTTGGTACCCGAGCGTGAACTTCGTTTGAGCTACATTTGCTCATGAGTATATGGGTAACCCTGATGGGATTAGCGATGACTGCCAGTGGACAGATTGTCTATGTGCCTAAGAGTGAGCCTATCAACCTATGGCTCATAGGGAAAGTATTTCTTTTCTTCACCTCTCTTTTCTTCTTGGGCTGGCTTCTAAGCAAAATAAGAAGACGCTGAACAATGATTAATGTTCAATGATCAATGATTCGTGTATGATAGGGTCTTGGTAGAGATGCCAATTAGGGAGATGCAATTTCACTTTTCACTCTTTACTCGAAAAACACTCTTCACTCTTCACTTTTCACTCAAAACGTTTTTCATCGCCTGATCAGCGCAATACAGAATACCCCTACCACGATGATAACTTTCAGTAGGGTTTCTCAAAAAAAGCATAATGTATCTGGGTGCGTCCTTTCCAGAGTATTGGCAAAAGCCTCCCAGAAGGATGATGGCTGTCAGAATAAAGTAGTACTTCATACTACCCGTGTCGGGGAAGGCTGTCAGAAAGTAGATACACACAAGGGTAAGACCAATGAGCACAGTGATGAGCTGCTTGGAACTACGCTCCCCATAGTCGGTGGCGATGGTATGGTAGCCTAAAGCAAAAATCCCCTTTGATATTCTGCAAGTCCTTCACAAAAATCCTTCGCCAAGAGTAGGTAATAGAGAAAAAGCAGCATGGACAAAGATAATCTTTTGGAAATTGTGATAATATACAAAAAAATAGCAAAGAAAGGAATAATAGAGAGTATCCCTGATACGATATTTCCTACCAATACTATCTTCTTGATTCTGTGGGAGTAAAACCACATCATAAAGATATAGATAGAGAAGAACAACACCGCTCGGAAGGATACATAACTGGCCACTATTACGGAAAGAAAATTCAGTATAAAGTATAGTGAGAGCTTAGTATGCTGCCCTACCATGCGCTCCATCAGGGTACGTGTAGGCTTATTGATTAGGTCTTTTTTTCTTGGTCATAAAAAGCATTGATGATATATCCACCAGCCACTGCCAAAGCCCCTGCCAAGACAATGGCAAAAAGGCGCGGATCCAATAACACCTGCCTTAGTGGCTGGCGCGAAAGGATAAAGATGGCCGTCAGATACTGGGCGATACAGATCATCATGATATTATACCCCTGACCACCGAAAAAAAGGCCTATGAATTTTTTTCAAATGGTAGCATAGTGTCGCTTTAGTAATAAAGCTCGTCGGTATGTAGGTTCAAGAACCGCTGAGCTGCAAAAATAGGTACTGATCCAGCTGAGGAATACCCCAATAAGGAACAGGGCAGCCCCCACCCAGATAAAAATCTCGATAGTGCATAATAAGCCCCCATTCTGGCCACGATTGGTCTATGGCATAGAAGGTAAAAGCCAAGGCAGCACACGCCAATATAGCACTGAGAATCCCCAACCAGATGTTGGTGATGATAAAGGGACGCCTGATAAAGGCTTTGGTAGCCCCTACCAGCTGCATAGTCTTGATAATAAATCGCTTAGAGTATACAGAGAGTCGTATAGAAGCATTGATAAGCAGCATGGCCACCACGGTGAAAAATCGCTGAAACTGCCAGAATGACCAAGCTGATACTCTGTATATTGGAGTGTATCTTCTTGACCGAATCCTTGTCATAGTTCACTTCCTTAACCGAGGCATTCTGCAGGATACTCTCCTTGACTTCTTCCATCTTCTGAGGGGTTACATAGTCGGCTTTCAGTGCCAGATCAAAAGAGTTCTCCAGAGGATTGTCCCCTATGAAGGAGATAAAGTCCTCCCCAATCTCCTCACTGAAGGACTGGGCAGCTTGCTCCTTGGAGATAAACTCTACCTGCTTGGTGTACGAGGCTAAGGAAAGACTCTTTTGCAATTGCTCTATGTCGGCTTCCTTGGCCGTATCCTTGAGAAAAAAACATGGATAATTAGGTGTTCCTTATAACTATCGGTGAAGTTTTTTTCACATTGATAAGTAAAAACCCAATAACCCTAAGAGGAATAAAACTAAGGTAATACTTAGGGTGACAGAAAAAAATAAGAAGAAATGAGCTTCCTACGATTGTAACGTTCGGTTCGGGTATGCACTTTTTTAATCTACTTAGAAAATGAGCGTAAAAGTAATAAAAATCCTTTATTTTGGCGATTTTATTAGTACAGATACACACAAGTTTAACTTTTTGTTAATAAGAGTAAACAAAGGGAATTATAGCGATTAGGTATTTATTTTTGTACATTTGCCCAAAAATTTAATCACTATTCTTTTTTTATGACAATAGTACAGTTTCAATATATATTAGCTGTAGCTCAGTATAAGAATTTCAGTGTGGCCGCCCAGAAGTGTTTCGTCACTCAGCCTACACTCAGCATGCAAGTACAGCGCTTGGAGGAAGAGTTGGATGTGCTTATTTTTGACCGTGCCAAAAAGCCTCTTCGCGTCACAGAAGTAGGGGAGAAGATCCTTCAGCAGGCCGAGAGCATTGTCAGTGAGTCCGAACGTATCAAGGACATTATTGCCCAGCATAAGGGGTTCATAGGCGGGCGTTTCCGATTGGGGATTATCCCTACAGTAGCACCAACCTTGTTGCCTATGTTTCTGAACAATTTTACTAAGAAATATCCTAAGGTGGAGCTCAAGGTGGAGGAGATGACCACCCGAGAGTGTATCCGAGAGCTCGCAGAAGGTACCCTGGATGTGGCTATTGTGGCTACTCCCTTGCACGAAAAGCATCTTATAGAGCGCCCTCTCTACTATGAGCCTTTTTGTCGCTTATATCCCCAATGCAAAGTACCACCTGACTGAAAAATCAGAAAAATCCAAGTCTCTGACCTTCATCTCAACGATATCCTTATGCTACAGGATGGACACTGTTTTTCGCGAAAGTGTATTGAATATCTGTCAGGAGAATGGCTCCTCGGATAAGGGCAAGGACAACAGCCTTGAGATCAAGAGTGGTAGCTTTGAGACCTTGATCAAGCTTGCCAATGAGGGCATGGGCATGACACTCTTGCCTTACCTACATACCTTAGACCTCTCTGAGGAAGAAAAGAAGAACCTTCACTACTTCGAGGAACCCTCTCCCGCTCGTGAGATAAGTCTGCTGTATCATAGCAACGAACTCAAAATAAGCATTATAGATGCACTATACAATGTCATCTCAGGGGTCATAAGGGGGCTATCACCTTCGATAATCTCAATATCATAGACCCTATCCTTAAGAAGAAAAAAAGAAACAGTGAACAGTGAACAGTAAGCGGTGAACAGTAAGCGGTGAGCGGTGAGCAGTGAACAGTAAGCAGTGAGCGGTGAACAGTAAGCCTGACAACTGACCTCTGATCACTGACCTCTGATCACTGACCCCTGACAACTGACCTCTGATCACTGACCTCTGACCTCTGACCTCTGATCACTGACAACTGACAACTGACCTCTGCTCACTGTTCACTGTTCACTGGACAAATAGAGTTGTCGTACAATCCCATCGGCCAGACCGACTTTCGGAACGAGGATATGCTTTATCTTTGCCCATTTCATGGCTTTGATGTAGATAGGCAATGCCAAAGGAAGGATATCCGCGCGGTCAGGGTTCAGTTCTAAGTCACGGATACGCTCCTCGTAGCTCAGCGAGTTGATTTCCTTGAGGTAATCCTCCAAGAAATGTAGTGATAGGGGGCTGTCCTTGCGCTTGCCGGAGGCCTTGAATATCTTGTTGATATTGCCTCCAGAGCCTATAGCTTCGATGGTTTTGAGGTCTTTGGTATGAATGTGTATCCACCCTTGAGCTCCTCCCATACTTGATCATCGGCTTTCCCTTTCAGTAGGCGCACCCCTCCCTATGGGGAAAGACCTGGCAGCGCGTACCTCTCCTTGACTATAGATGGTGAACTCAGTACTACCCCTCCCACATCTATATACAAATAGTTTTTTTATCACTTTCCACAAGGGTATGTAGGTCAGTATTGGCGATGATCGCTGCTTCCTCTGACCCTCCTATAATCTCTATTTGTACCCCCTGTATGCTGGGCTATCTCTCGGACAATCTCAGCACCATTGGTAGCCTCGCGCATGGCTGAGGTAGCACAAGCACGATAAGCCTCCACGCCTTGTACCTTCATGAGCAAGTGATAGGCCTGCATAGTATCACTCAGGCGTGAGGCATTCTCAGTACTTATACGCCCCTGTTCGAAGACATCGGCACCTAAGCGGATAGGCACCCTCACAAGGCTCCCCTTTGGAGAAAAATAGGAGCTTTCCTTCTTCTTCTAATACATTGGCAATCAGTAATCGAACCCCATTGGAGCCGATATCGATACCTGCAAATTTCCGGATATTCATAACTATGCAAAGCTACAATAATAAATGGAAAAATAAAAAAATCCCCCATAATTTTTTTACAGAGGGATTTTTAAAAATTAAGTAGAATGAAAAAGAAATCTATAACAATTTGACAACATCCTTGGCAAAGTAGGAGGCGATAAGGTCGGCTCCTGCACGCTTGATAGCGTATATCTGTTCGAGCATGATAGCATCATGGTCTCAACCATCCGTTTTGGGCAGCGGCTTTGATCATGGCATATTCTCCAGATACTTGGTATACGGATACCGGTACATTCACGGCATTCTTCACCTCGCGTACTACGTCCAAATATACGATACCAGGTTTTACCATCACCATATCAGCACCTTCTTCTACATCCATAATCACTTCCTTGATCGCTTCTAAGCGGTTGGCATAGTCCATCTGGTAGGTTTTTCTTATCCTTAGGGATATCCTGCTCATCTACAGGAGCGCTATCCAAGGCGTCACGGAAAGGGCCATAGAGGGCAGAAGCATATTTGGCTGAATAAGCCATGATACCTGCGTTGGTATAATTGTATTTGTCTAAGAAAAGGCGGATTTGCTCTATACGCCCATCCATCATATCACTGGGAGCTACCCAGTCAGCCCCTGCTCTTACATGCGAAAGACTCATTTGAGCTAATATCGATACGGTAGTATCGTTCTCTACTACCCCATTTTTGATAATACCATCATGTCCATAGATAGAATAAGGGTCAAGAGCGACATCAGTCATCACCAGCATATCAGGAGTTGCCTCTTTGACAGTCTTGATGGCTCGTTGCATAAGCCCGTCAGGGTTGATTGCTTCTGTTCCTTCGTTGTCCTTAAGGTGATCTGGTACTTTGACAAAGAGCAATACGCTCTTGATCCCCAAGCTCCAGAGTTCTTTCACCTCTTGGGCTAAGTAGTCCAAACTATAGCGATAATAATTAGGCATGGAAGGAATCTCTGCTCTGATACCAAGCCCCTCTACTACAAAAAGGGGCACAATAAAATCATTGGGTGTTATGGTTGTTTCCCTTACTAAGGCTCGTATAGTTTCATTTACACGAAGTCTACGATTTCTTCTGAGTATATTCACTTTTATAAAGGATTAATTTTTTTCACTGTTTACTCCTTACTGTTCACTGTCCCTCACAACAACATAGGGTGATTTGCAAATTGCCCCTATAACAGGACGCAAAAAGCCCGAACCTCTGTTCACTCTTCACTCGCGCAAAGGTACGTGTTAAAAAAAGAAATTATATTTGTTAGATTTTGTACTTTTGCTTCAAATTTTTTTATGAGGAATTATATACTATGGGTAAGCCTGTTCTTGGGAATGGTTAGCTACGGACAATCGGATTCTTTAGCCTTGGACAACAAGTACTTAGAAGACCAATTCCACATAGGGATCAGTTATGATTGGGTGGTTTCCAGACCATCAGGGGTGAGGCAACACAGCTTCTCGCGAAGTCTCTTTGGGGGCTATCAGCGAGACATTCCTCTGAATAAGCAGCGCAATATAGGTTTTGCCGCAGGAGTCAGTTACAGCTATGACCTTCTGTACCTGAACATACAAGCCAAGGAGATAGGGGGCAGATGTCCTATGAAATCATCTCTATCAGCGATAAAAAAAGTAGAAGATTCCTACTACGAACAGCATTCGATAGGCTTTCCTATTGAGTTCCGCTGGCGTACCTCCACCCCCTATTCCCATAAGTTCTGGAGAATATATACAGGGGTGAAGCCTACCTACACCTTTGCCTCACGCTACAAATTCTCAGGTAGCGAAGAGAGCTATAGCCTTTCCGCCCCCAACCTCAAAGGGATATATGGATGCAAAAACTCTATATAGCTGTCGGGCATAATACTTGGAATGTGTATCTACAATATGCACTTCGTCCCCTATTCAAGGGTGAAAAATTCACAAAATGGGCAAAATTTGCAAAAGTAATATCCTAAAAATAGGGCTTATTTTTTTATATTTTTATAATTTTTTTCTTTGTCAATTCAAATAAAAACATTTATTTTTTGCGCCCATAAATATATAATAGTTTTTTTGTTATGGGATTTTTTAAAAGAATTCAAAGAATTTGCTGTAAAAGGCAATGTAGTTGATTTAGCCATTGGGGTTATCATCGGGGAGCTTTTCGGAGCTATCGTTTCTTCCCTAGTTGGTGATGTGATTACTCCTCTACTACTTGCTCCTGCTTTCAAGGCTACAGGTGCTGAAAACCCTACAAGACCTTGTATGGAATGGAGTAGCGTATGGAAAATTTTTTTATCTGCCGTGATTAATTTCTTGTGCATAGCTTTTGGTGTTGTTTATGATTGTTAAAGGAATCAATAAGTTCAAAAAAAGGAAGAAACACCAGCTCCAGAGGCTCCAGCAGGACCTACTCAGGAAGAGCTTTTTAGCTGAAATCCGTGACTTACTCAAGAAATAATTCACATATTTAATCAGAAAAACACAAATTACCCTCTTTGCACAAAAGGAGGGTAATTTTTGTTTAAATAGAAGAAGCAATTCATTTTTTCACTACCTTTGTCCCACATGAAAAAAACTTTTTACTATTTTTAGTTTTTTTGTATCTTTGGCCTGCCAAAGAGCCACCCCCTGTGGCAAGCCTTGCGGTATATTATTGGAAAACCTACTTATCCCTGACTCCTGCGCAAGAGGATTTTTCTCGCAGCACAAAGGATTACAAAGCTCTATGTGCGCTACTGCGATGTAGGTCTCAGGAGTGGGGAGGCTGTCCCTATTGCCCCTATCGAGATGGATAGTGTGGCACTGGTGGGCAAGCAGGTTGTACCGGTGATATACCTTAAGAATGAGGTGTTCCTCGACAAACAAACAGATCCTAAAAGCACTCGCCGCTAAGGTGGGTAAGTATATAGAACAGATTAATAATAGTTATCATCTCACCATAGGGGAGGTACAGTTCGATTGTGATTGGTCGCTCTCAAGCAAGGAGCGTTATTTCGCTTTCTTGGAACACTTCAGGGGCTATACCCCTATCGTCTTTCGGCGACTATTCGTTTGCATCAGGTCAAGTATCAGGATACTACAGGCGTCCCTCCTATAGACAGAGGGGTACTCATGTACTATAATATGGGCAAGATTACCGCCACGGGGAGCAATTCTATCTATGACCGAGAGGTGGCCAAGCGTTATTTGCCTTCGCTCAGGGGCTACCCTTTGCCTTTGGATATTGCCTTGCCACTCTTTAGCTGGGGCGTACACTCCATAGCGGGCGATGTCAATGCGCTCATCGGAGGGCTTACCACAGCCCAGATGGATACAATCAAGGGGTGGAGCGCATGGGGAGACTTCCTCCCTATCTGGTAACCCACCAAACCAACTACCTCGGTAGGCTCTGGCAAAAGGGGGATGTGATCAAGGTAGAAGAAATCACCCCTGAAAACCTCAGAGAGATGAAGGCTGACTTGATCAAATATATGAAACAACCCCCCAAAGAGATTATTTTTGTACGATTTGAATAAAAAAACATTACTACTTATGAAAAAACTTTTTGACGACTTGCGTTAAACTATCCGTGCTCGCGGGTATAGGCTACAGGGGCTATCTCTATGCCTGTGCAGGAGAAGGCATGGAAGACTATTACTACAGTTCGGCTTTTCTCCCGAGATAGCTGTGGGCAATACCTCTTATAAAGCCTTATTCCTCGACGAAGGCTCTTTTTTTCTATGGAGGTTATATAGATATAGATGAAAAGAAAAGTGAACAACTCACCGCTGATGCCAAAGAGTGGCGTGCTTATTTGGGGCAAGCCAAAACAGCCCAATGCCGAGAGCTGGCTCTCTCTATTCTTCAATCCTAAGACCAAGCTTCAGGACGCACAAAAAGCACTTCACCGTATCGAGCAAAAGACATATCCTAAAAAAACACAAAACTTCGTAGACTTCCTACGTATAGCTGTGGGCAACGAGGGGGCTACCAATATGCCTTATGACCCTTGGAATTATGAAAATCGTAAGGTGGAAAAAGGTACAACAGCTACAGATACAAAAGGCCGACAACCTTTATGCTTCGGCTCAGAAAGATAAAAGATGCTTTTTTTGCCAATCGTATGTGGTTCCAAGCCCTGCGCCTACGCTTCTACTCCCTATGACCGCAGTGCGGTGATTGCCTATTTTGAGCAGACACACCGCGACCAACCTAAGAATGCGCTCTACTACCGTGCCCTGCACTATGTAGCAGGGGCTTATATCGCTCAGAAGAATTATCGCAAAGCCAATGCTCTTTTAGCTACTCTCTTCCATGAGGTGCCAGCACTAAGGAAAACGGTTACTTATGAATATCATCCTCTCACGGATAATGAGGTTAGTGCCATTGCACAAGGTCTGCAACCCTCTCAGGCAGCGGCACTTTGGGCTATGCAAGGCTATTACCGCAATGAGAAAGAGGCTATAGAGCATATTCTTGCCTTTAGAGCCTCGCTCGCCATATGTGGATTTCCTTCTTACTCGCTATATCAATAGAATAGAGAATAAAACCAACACCTATGATGACAAGGGGGTGATTATGGCTTCCTATAAGGGATACCACTCTTATACACATAGGGTGGTGACCAAGGATTTTCGATACCCAATGGGTGTTGCAAACAGCACAAAAAGAAACACTTGCCAACCCTTACCTCTGGCATATTGCTGCCGGCTATCTCTCATGTTCCGCAACGATTTCCAAGGTGCTGCTTCCTTTCTGAAAAAAAGCAAAAAAAACGGAGGCCAAAAACCACTGCTATGCAAGACCAAGTACGCCTCTTGGAGACCCTCAATGAGGTGGGTAGCCTTGAACAAATCTCCAAAGAAGGGAGGATAAGCTCCTGAAGGACATCCAATGGCTCTGGACTCATAAAAAGAATGAGGATATGCGCTATAACTATGCTTTCTCTTTTGTAAGAGCCTATCTCTCACGCTTGTACAAGGATGCTAATAATGCACTTATGTGGGAGCTTACCTCGCCTGAGCGCGGCTTTTATAAGAATATACAACACTCACTGGACATGGAACAATTCTTGCTCAAAAAAATAACAAAAACACCTTTGGGAAAAGTTCTGGGCAGAATATTATACCTATACCTTAGGCGATATCTATGAGAGTAGGGGCTATCTATGCTTTCTATGAGGATAATATCTCTAAAAGCAATAGCCGAGCTCAAGAAGGTACCTTTCCAAGAGGAAGATGTATATAATGAAGTGACACAAAGGATGGAAAAAGAAAAAAATAAAGCTCAGTGACTATATATTGCCCGCCAATCCTTTCAATGGATTTATCAAGGACTGTAATGATTGCCAACATGCCATGCCACAAAAGGTGAAATACTCTAAGCTCTCTTTCTTAGAAAAAGTAAAAGAAATGCAGGAGAAAATCACCAAAGGAGAGGATGTATATAACAATGCCCTTTTGCTAGGGGAATGCTTTCTATAATGCTTCCTATTTTCGGAAGTATTCGTGCCTTTTTATTACAATAGAATCATAGACGAATATGGTTTAGGCATTAGCCAAGAGAATCAAGAAGTACTCCTTGGTATGGGAAATGCTAAAAAGTATTACCTCTTGGCACAGAAACATGCATCTACTGATGAGCAAAAAGCAAAAATGGCCTATCTACTTGCTAAAATAGAGCGCAACGAGTTCTATATACAGACGTATTTTAGCAAGCCTGATAATTATTGGAATGGGGCATGGGGTGATGATGTCGTTTTCAAGGATTGGAAAGGCTTTCAGGAACTTAGAAATAAGTACAAGCACACCCAGTATTACAAAGAAGTGATTCGCGAGTGTGGTTATTTTAGAAAAACAATCAAATAAACAAATGCAAAAATTAGTTGTACTTACCGGAGCGGGTATTTCTGCCGAAAGTGGTATTAGTACTTTTTCGTGATTCGGGAGGTCTTTGGGAGGGGCACGATGTCAATCAGGTAGCTACTCCCGAAGGCTTTGCCGCAGATCCCTGCCTTGGTGCTGGACTTCTACAACCAGCGCCGCCGCCAGCTCTCCCAAGTGGAGCCCAATGAGGCACATCGCCTTTTGGCACATCTGGAAAAAAACGCTATGAAGTAGTGATTATCACTCAGAATGTGGACGACCCTACATGAGCGTGCAGGAAGTCATAATATCATTCACCTCCATGGCGAATTGCTCAAGAGTCGTGGGGTGGATAACCCCAATGTTACCTATCCATGTACAGGGGATATTCATGTAGGAGACAAAAGTCCCTACTGGAGCACAATTGCGCCCCCATATCGTATGGTTTGGCGAGGAAGTGCCTATGTTGGAGAAAGCTATAGCCCAAGTGTATTCAGCAGATATACTGATGATTATAGGGACTTCTCTACAGGTGTATCCTGCGGCAAGCCTTATAGACTATGTCAAGGAGGGTACCCCTATCTTCTACATAGACCCAAACCCCTCACTACACAGCAAGGGGATCTTACGGTCATTGCACAGAAAGCCTCCACCGGAGTGGCCAAGGCTATCGAGCTTATGACTCCTTAAAAACTCTTAACAGCCTCTACAAAAGCACGGGCATGCTCCACGGGTACTTCTGGGAGGATACCATGTCCCTAAGTTGGCTATATAGTGTTCTTTGCCAAAGGCGCGAATCATCTGTTGGGTTTTCTCCTTAATTTGGGCGATAGGTGCCAAGAGCCATGCAGGGTCTAAGTTGCCTTGTAGGACTTTCTTGCCACCGGTGAGCTTGCGTGCCATCTCAGGGCGAGCAGGTCCAGTCCACCCCAAGAGCCGCTGCCTTGCTCTGGCTCATCTCCTCTAGGGCATACCAACAGCCTTTGGCAAAGACTATTACAGGTACCTCTTGGCTGAGTGCCTCCACGATCTGGCGGGTATAGGGCCAGGAGTACTTCTGATAGTCTTCGCCAGAGAGCACCCCTCCCCAGCTATCGAAGAGTTGTAGGGCATCCACTCCAGCTTTTTACCTTTTCTCTTAGGGTAAGCGATGGTCGTATCAGTGATTTTCTGTAGGAGCGCAGCAGTCCACTCTGGGTAGGAGAATGCAAATGACTTAGCTGTATCGAAGTTCTTAGACCCTTTCCCTCTACGGCATAGCAGAAGATAGTCCATGGTGCGCCAGCAAAGCCTATCAAGGGTACTTCCCCTGCCAAGCGCTCCTTGGTAAGGCGAATACCCTCCATCACATAGCCTAATGTCTCGGATACATCGGGTATCTGTACGCGGTCTATATCCGCTTTGGTACGGATGGGGTGCGGTAGGTAGGGACCTACTTGTTCCTTCATTTCGATATCTATGCCCATAGCTTGGGGAACCACAAGGATATCACTGAAGAGGATAGCCGCATCCACCCCTACGATGTTCACGGGCTGCGTAGTGATATCGGCCACTAGCTCAGGGGTACGGCAGCGGGTGAAGAAGTCATATTTGTCTCGCAAGGCTCTGAATTCGGGTAGGTAACGCCCCGCTTGGCGCATCATCCACACGGCAGGACGCTCGGTTTTTCTCCTTGGAGAATCCTTAGGAAAAAGGTCATTTTTTTATCATAAATCACGTTTGTCTATTGTTGAATATTTTAAGGCAGCACTCCCGCATACTCTCTAGAGTAGGGTAGGGGCAGCATAGCTGGTAATCCCTTGAGGGATAGCCCCTTGCGTAGTGCTTCCTATACAGATGATTTTTCTCCCCGCAAAGCGGTTCTCTTTGAGGAAACTTTTCACTGCCGAAGGGCTGAAGAAAAAGCAGTCCATCATAGGGCTTATGTAGCTTTTTGGGGAGTGAGTTCAGTGGTGTAGGTTAGGCATTCGTGGCAGGGTATTCCATGAGCTTTGAGCTGCTCAGGAAGGGTCTCCATACGGCTCTCCCCACAGAAGAAGACAAAAGAATAGCAGGCGTACTGTTCCACTAAGTAGTTGGCCAACTGCTGAGCATAGCCAAACGAAGCCACCACCTCCCAGCCTGCTTTCTCCGAGACACTTTCGGGTCTTCTCCCACGCAAAAAAAGCCTTATGCGGAGCCTGTGCCTTAGCCGTAGGAACTTTCAGTACTGCCTCTACCGCATTCCTACTGGTGAAAATGGAAAAATCAGCCTTGGGAAAAGGAGCTAATGTATCCAATGTCCTCACTCTAATAAATGGAAGGGTCTCTACCTGAAAGCCTGAAGTAGCAAAAGTTTCCACTTCTTCGGGCAAAAAGCGGCTTGGTACTTAAGAGGCGAATCATCGGTTTTTTTAGGTGCAAAAAAATAATGAAAAAAATTGTGAATAATATACGTAACTGGATTGTTTTTTTAACAATTTGAAAAATTGAAAACTTATCTTTTTTTCAACAATAAGAAAAATAAGAAAAAGAAAGGTACAAGTAATCAATTAATTCCGTAACTTTGCAGGTGCTTTTTCAAAAATATGGATCTATGAAAAAAATACTACCTATTCTACTTTTTTTGCAGGCACAGCATATCACCAAGAGTGAAGGCGCAGAATCGTCCTTCGAAACCTTTGGTGGACAATCCTGCCTACCTAGAGGGGAAGAATGATATGCTCATAGCGGCAACAGATTTTGGAAATATCTCCCGCTATGAGAATGCGGTGATAGACGAGTCCATGCCGATCAGCCGCCGAGGAGAACTCTTGGTAAAGCCCGACTTAGAGGCTATGGGTGCTGAAGAGAGAGTAGTAACCCCTAATTGATGCCGCTTATTCGTATATAGGAACCCCCTATAAGTGGTCGGGAACTACCCGTGAGGGAATGGATTGTTCAGGCTTTGTAAGCACCGCTTTTAGCTCCATCAATGTTCCCCTAAGCCGTTCTTCTACCGAGATGTCTACCCAAGGTGTGGATATTCCCCAAGTCAAGCTCAGGTAGGCGATTTGCTTTTTCTTCAAGACTACCCGTAAGCGCAATCGCATCAGCCATGTAGGTATCGTGGTAGGTACCGGCGACGAGGTCAAGTTCATACACGCTTCTACTTCTCAAAGGTATTACTGTCTCCAGCCTCTCTGAGGACTATTGGCAGAAAGCTTATGCCAAGACCAGTAGAGTACTTAAGTAGTGCACCAACAATATAGACTATTACGGAAAAGTCTCTCGCTCTGATTAGCAAGGTCTCATGTAGAGGCGTAATTTATTGTGTCTTCCCCGTTGGTGCTAGCTTGCAGTTCTTGCCCTCTTTTATAGGCTTTTTCCTAATTACTCTTTATCTGCAATCATATAAATAAAGATACTTTTCTTCTTTTTTTACTGATAGATAAATCATAAGAGTCTTTATTACAACTAACAATTAGAAATCAAAGATAAAAAGTAAAGTTAGTCTCATATTATTTTTGATATTTTTTTGTAACAAAAAGGGAATAAATCCGAAATAGCCCATAAGAATATTTATAGAAGATATTTTTAATATTTATTATTTTTAAAAAAGAAAAAGATTTAATATATTGAATAATAATAGGGTAAGGAAAGGAAATATAACAAAAATTTCCCTTTGATGAAAGAGATGCCTTCCAAGGGTATAACCCTCCCCCACAAATAAATAATAGAATAGAAACAATGTAAATATTCAGAAAATTCTCATCAAATACAAATAGAAATTTGATCAGAAAAAAATCGTTCCTATAAAAGAAAAAGAAAAAGTAAGAAATTTTTTTATACATATTATAGATAATATAAAGAGGCTGTCCAAAAAAATCTTACATTTTTTTGAACCCCAATCTGTTACTCAGTTAGGAGAATTCTATCTATTATTTAGGATAAGAACTCTATTTTTTTCTTAATAATCCTATCTCATAGGTTATTTTTGAAACAAAGGTAAGAAAAAAACACAAACAAACAACAATATAGAAAAAAATAATATAATGTATAAAAAAAGTATAGAAATATTTTTATATTTTTATATTTCCTTCGTTGGTGAGAGTTTGTAGTTCGTGCCTATTATAAGATAGCTCATACCTACTTCCTTTCTTCTTGTTCCCTAATATTTTTTTAAAATAATATTCGGAAAAAAATAAAAAAATAGTAGTATCTTTGTACTTCATATACTGACACCTTGTGAGGGGGTGACCTCCTGAAAGGAAAAATAGAAAAAAATCCCCAAAGGATCTAAAAGTGTTTTTGTAGGATATAACTAACTTAAAAATCAACGATATACTATGTTGCAAATCAGTTACATAAGAGAGAATAAAGAGAAGGTTCTCACAGGACTTAAGAAAAGAAATTTTGGTGAATTAGAGCTTGTAGAGCAGGCTATTGCTTTGGATGAAAAAAACGCCGTGCACTCCAGACAGAGCTTGACGAGGCGCTCTCCAAGAGCAATAAGCTCTCCAAGGAAATAGGCGCGCTGATGAAGGAAGGGAAAAAGGAAGAAGCCGAAGCTGCCAAAAGAACAAACTGCTCAGTATAAGGAGCTTACCAAGCGTCTCAATGCTGAACTTGATGAGACGACTACCTCCCTTACTCAGGTGCTTTTACCGTATCCCCAATATCCCCAACGAGATTGTTCCTGAAGGAAAGTCTGCCGATGACAACCTCAATGTATTCCAAGCAGGAGAAATTCCTGCCCTCTACGAAGGGGCGCTTCCTCACTGGGAATTGGCCAAGAAATATGATATTATCGACTTCGAACTCGGGGTGAAGCTCACCGGAGCGGGATTCCCTGTATACAAAGGCAAAGGGGCAAAACTGCAAAGAGCCTTGATCTCCTACTTCTTGGACAAGAATACCGCCGCGGGCTACCAAGAGTTTCAAGTACCTCATATGGTCAATGAGGATTCTGGCTATGGTACCGGACAGCTCCCTGACAAGGAAGGGCAGATGTATCATGTACAGCTCGATAACCTCTACCTGATTCCTACTGCCGAGGTGCCTGTAACGAATATCTTCCGTGATGTGATTCTCTCCGAAGCGGATTTCCCTATCTGTTGTACCGCTTATACGCCTTGTTTCCGCCGAGAAGCAGGTAGCTATGGGGCACATGTAAGAGGGCTAAACCGCTTGCACCAGTTTGACAAAGTAGAGATTGTTCGTATAGAACACCCTGACCGTTCCTACCAAGCACTCACCCAGATGGTAGAGCATGTCAAGGGTATTCTCAACGAACTGAAACTCCCTTATCGTATTCTACGCCTCTGTGGGGGTGATTTGGGCTTTACCTCAGCTATTACTTACGACTTCGAGGTATACTCTACCGCTCAGGAGAAATGGCTCGAAATAAGCTCTGTTTCCAATTTTGAGACCTTCCAAGCCAACCGACTCAAGCTCCGCTTCCGCAATAGCGAAGGCAAAAACACAGCTTGTCCATACCCTCAATGGTAGCTCCTTGGCATTGCCTCGTGTCTTGGCAGGTATCTTGGAAAACTACCAAACCCCAGAGGGTATCCTGATCCCTGAGGTATTGCGCAAGTATACAGGATTCGATATTATTAATTAATGATTAATGATCAATTGTCAATGATCAATGAATAATGAATAATGAATAATGAATAATGAATATATTAAAAGTCGCATAAGGAAATCTCCTTATGCGACTTTTTCATTTAGGTAAAGCCAGTTAAGGTTCATAGTGGGTATATGAGGAACAGTCTGCTCACTGTTCACTGTTCACCGCTCACTATTCACTGCTTACTGCTTCTTCCCTTGATTAGCTACGCTATTGATAGCGGCAGCGATGGCCTCTTGGTCGCCTAAGTAGTAGTGCTTGATAGGCTTTAGGTCGGCATCGAGTTCGTATACCAATGGCACCCCAGTAGGGATATTGAGTTTTAGGATTTCTTCCTCAGAGAGGCTGTCCAAGTATTGCACTAAGGAGCGCAAGCTATTACCATGAGCGGCAATGATTACACTTTTTTTCCTTGCTTGATTGCAGGAGCGATATCGCTGAACCAAAGGGGGAGCATGCGATCATAACAGTCCTTGAGGCTCTCTCCACCTGTCTTCTCAGCATCGGTGAGTGTGTCATAGCGGCGGTCATGAGAGGGGTGACGCTCGTCGCTTTTCTCCAATAGTGGTGGTTGTACATCGTAGGAGCGTCTCCAGAGGAGCACCTGATCTTCGCCGTATTTGGCAGCTGTCTCAGCTTTGTTAAGTCCTTGTAGGGCACCGTAGCTTTTTCTCGTTCAGGCGCCAGCTCTTATAGGTAGGTACCCATAGCTCGCCCATCACTTCCAGGGCATTGTTCAGTGTCTTGATAGCTCGCTTGAGGACAGAGGTATAAGCCACATCAAAGCGGAATCCCTCTTCCTTGAGTACACGACCAGCCTCACGGGCTTCTTGTACTCCTTGCTCAGTGAGGTCTACATCTTGCCATCCAGTGAATAGATTGAGCTTGTTCCATTCACTCTGTCCATGACGTAAAAGAACTACTTTATACATAATTTAGAATATTAGGGTTGTAGAAATTACACGGTTAATCATTAATCATTAAACATTGATCATTGATCATTATTAAAAGTCTTTTCTCTTAATCTTTCTTAGGATCAAGAAGATAATGGCTATCACCCATAAGCTCAGGGAGCCCAAGGAAGCAGCAATACCCATGGTCGAACCAAAGAATGACTTAAAGAAAGCACTGGTATAACCCATCAGTGCCGAAATATCCAATTTCAGTAGGATAAGGATACGTGATAGGTCTATCGGATTGGCTAAAAATCATCGCAAGGGAGAATGAGTCCAAAGGATATTGGCGGAATACCATAAAAGCATATTAGGAAGATACCATCGAAGATTACCGCCATGAAAAGCCATATAAAAAAATAGCCAAACTAAAGCCCTTGATCTTGTTCTCATAATAGAGCCCAATAAGGTAGGAAATTCCTACAAAAAAATAAAAGCTAAGAAACACCCCTGTAACAATCAGCATCAGAAAGTTGAATATTTCCGAAGATAGGAACAATCCGTATAGCAGAAAAAGGTACCCCCAGCCCGATAACAAGGCTTAAGGAAAGTGATAGTGAAATCCCCAAGTACTGCCCTAAGAAAATATGCTTCCTCGGTATCGGTTGGGCTAAGAGTAGCTCAATGAACTCACGAGCATTGTAATAATACATTACCCCGAAGATGGTGGAAATCAATGGAATAAGAACAATAATTACGTTCATCAGGGTAATGACCGATTTGGATATATCATGGTTCAGGAATAGGAGTATACTACTTAGGATCAGGTAGAACCCAAAGTAGAAATATGTCCAACTGCTGCGGATAAGGTCAAAAAAAAGTATATCGGATAATCTTAAGCATATTTTTTTCGTTTTTTTAGGAGTTCGGCAATGGCTTCTTGGAAATTGTCCTTTTGGGTGGTGGCTAAGAGTTCCTCAGGGGTTCCTCTGAAGTAGATATTCCCTTCTAAGATAAAGAGAATCTCATCGGAGAGTTCCTCTAAGAAGCTAAGGATGTGAGAGGTGATTAGGATAGTTTTTTTCCCTTCTCTTTCTCACGAAGGATGAGCTTTTTTCAGTGCTAAAACGGCGATAGGGTCAAGTCCTGAGGTAGGCTCGTCCAAGACCAGTACAGGCACATCGACCATGAAGGTCAAGACTAAGTTCACCTTCTGCTTCGTTCCTCCAGAGAGATTCCCCAAGGACTTATTCAGATGCTTCTGTAGGCCAAAGAGCTCGATGAGTTCTTGGTCATTACAAGGTACCTTCTTGATGTTCTTGATCATGGAAATAAGCTCTTTCACCTTGAGGTTGCTGGGGAAGTTGGCTATCTGAGGGAGGTAAGAGATCTGCTCCCTATAAGCCCATTGTCCTTTGATGGACTTCCCATTGAATAGGATATCTCCTTTGGTAGGCACCACCATGCCTAAGAAACTCTTCATGGAGGTTGTCTTCCCAGAGCCATTAGGGCCTAAGATGGCGATAATCCCCCATCCTTGATGGTAAAGTTCACGCCCTTAAGCACTTCCAACTTGCCGTATTTCTTATGTATATCTTTGAATTCTATCATAGATGTATTAGGGTAATTAGTTGATTATTAGTTTTTTTCTTTTTAGAAAAAGGATTCATACGAGGGTTTTATCGACCAGGTTCTCAGGAGTAAAGGCAGGTGCTACTTTCTCCGAAAAGTTCATGATGTCGATAAAAAGACTCCTCAAGAGTACAATACTCTCTGGGGTACGGTTACTGATATAGGAGAAGAGCTTCACTGGGCGGTAGGGGACATCGCCTATACCGTCTTTGTTCAGGTCATAACCGGTGTAGTCACTCCAGTAATTATCATAGAACTTATTGTCATTCACATTGTTATCATAAGCCACATCGAAGGTGTTGTTCAGGAAATTATTATCCCAGAAATTGTTCTGATAGCACCCTCCTCGGATACGGATTCCCCAACCGTTCTCACTGAAGATATTTTTCGTTGTACTTCATACGGGTACAGTTCTCCCCATTGATACCAATGGTGTTGCGGTAGAAGGTATTGCCTGTGAGTTCGGAATCGTATAGTTCCTTGAGCAACAGTCCATAGGAGGCCGGTCCCCAGTTGTCTTGGAAAGTATTTCCAGTCATCTTTACTCGCTTGGAGAACATCACCGCGGCACCTGCACCATTTCGGGCAAACTTGTTTTTTGTGGTACTCGTTGTCATCCGAGAACATAAAGTGTAGCCCATAGCGTAGGTTTCCCTCAGCATAGTTTCCCTCATATAGCACTTGGAGGAGAATTGTATATAGATTCCGTCACGGCAGTTTTTTTGGCTTTGTTCTTGAGGATTTTTACATCCTTGCAGCTCCATAGGTGGATGGCATTGCCGGAGTTATACTGTTCTTTGGCATTGGATGAAATGTCATTGCCTCGTACAATCCCATCGCGTCCCTTTCTCAGGAGCACCCCTGAAACATACCTGCTCCATGACATTGTCTTCTATGAGAAATTCTTTTGGACTTGTCCAAAAGGATTGCGGCTTGCTCTTCAGTGGCTTTGAAGGCAACATTGGCAAAGCGAAATCCCTTGACCGTCACCCTATCGGCACGGATCTTGAGGATACTGCCCTTGAACTGCCCATTGATTACAGGTCTGTCTTTGCCAATGAGGGTTAGGGGGTTTGTCTATCAATAGGTTATTTTTCTCCATAGACACCCTTTTTCCACAATGACTGTGTCATTTTTCCTTGGCTTGGGCAAGCCCTTGAGCAATGGTGCGTATGGGGCACTGTGGGCATACAGTTATAGTCTGTGTCTGGGCAAAAGTACCCAAACATCCTAAAAATAGAAAGGGTATAAGTAGTTTTTTAAGCATAAAAAAGGGGGGCTAATTAGTGATCATGCATATTGTCATGGTCAGAAGAGGCAGGGTGCTGATGTCCTTGGAACTTAGCTTGGATACCTTGCCAGTCGTAGAGTTCTCCTCCTTTTTCCCCTTGTATCTTTTTGGGCATCCTCACGGGAGGCAAAAGCAGCCAAGTGAGCTCCCATAGGGCTTTGTATCTCTGGAGAAATAAGGTAAGTAGCCTTGGTAGCATCGATTAGGTTGCCTTCCTTGAGGTAGTCACACACCAAGTGCAGCGCTACTTGGTCTTCTTGAGGGGCTTGGAGCATGCACTCCACGGCATCATACTTGAAGGCTTTGGACTTCTGAGTAACCACTTCTGAGGCGAACTGAGGACTTACAATAGTCATCTTGCAGAAGGCACATTCTTCCTTCCCATAGTCAATAGGCTCTGCCTTAGGGGCACACGAAGCCATAAGGAGCCCAAGGCTCAAGAGAGATAATACTTTTTTTCATGTTGCGATATTTAGACTGCAAATATAAGAAAAAAATCATCTTAGCAATGAATTAAGTCACTACTAAGATGATTTTTTTCTCTTAAGATTATATTAAGCTACTTTTTTTCTTACTGATGAAGAAGGCTACTAAGGCGAGTACTGCCGCCAAGACCATGGCATAAGTACCCCCAGCTTGGGTAGGATTCCGCATAGAAGTTCAGCAGTTCCTTACCTCCAAAGAAAGGAGGTTGGTAGGCCATACCAGGGATTTTTGATCTGAGCGGTGTCGCTTAGGGTTGTGCCCATAGTCATACTCCCACTTATAGAAGTCATACATTCCCAATACACCTGCTACTCCCCATAAGAGCAGCCCATGCAAAGTAAAGGATTCTCTTGCCTGCAAAGGCGATGAGCAAGCCCAAAAACAAGGAAGCCGCCGATGACCCATGGGAAGGCTTTGAATTCTCAGAAATTCTCAGCATGAATATGCTTCATTCCTATATAGTGGTTTAGCAGATTGATATTCTCAATGGTATGGATGGAAAGCTCATCCTCTTGGGCAGAGAAGCTGCTCTTTCCATTAATGTCGTTAATCCAGATATACATTTTGATACCTTCTGGATATTGAGGAGCATCCAACTTGATACTCCAGATAGGGAAAAATAAAGAGTAAGAGTAGCAAAAGGGAGGCTACTACCATTAAAATTCGTGCTTTCATTTTTCAATTAGAAATTTGTAAAAAGGCTGATACAAGACCAGCCTTTTTTTGGTTATAAAGATTATTCTGCGTCGCTACCGAGGCTCCACTTAAGCGGAGTATTGGCATTAGCAGCAGATACGCGGATGTATCCTTGCATTTCTTGGTGAAGAGCAGAACAGAAGTCTGTACAGTAGAATGGCCATACACCCACTTTAGTAGGTTTCCATACGAGGGTTTCTGTTTGTCCAGGCATTACAAGTAGTTCTGAATTTTGAGCACCTAATACAGCGAATCCATGAGGGATATCCCAGTCTTGTTCTACGTTGGTTACGTGGAAGTATACAGTGTCACCCACTTTGATACCTTCGATGTTGTCAGGAGAGAAGTGGCTACGGATACAAGTCATGTACACATGTACGTTGTTACCTTCTCTTACTACCTTAGCATCGGCATCGGTACGAGTTACGTAAGGGTGGTGGTTATCCTTAAGTGGATAGATTTTTGGTTTGTTGTGATTTTTATCTTGTCAGCAGCAATACCTTGCGCATAGTGAGGTTCTCCGATAGTTGGGAAGTCCAAGAGGAGTTCCATTTTGTCTCCAGAGATGTCAAATAACTGTGCAGATTGGCAAAGTTCAGGACCAGTAGGGAGGTAACGGTCTTTGGTAATCTTGTTCATAGCTACCAAATATTTACCATAAGGTTTACGAGAGTCTCCACCAGGGATCATAAGGGTGACCAGGAGCGTAGTAAGTAGGCTTTCTGTCCAATACTTCCCAAGTACCTACTTTCCATTTTACTACTTCAGAAGAGATGAAGAAAGTAGTATAGGCATTACCTTTGTCGTCGAACTCAGTGTGCAATGGGCCAAGGCCGGAGCTCTTCACTGTACCTGCTACTACAGCATCCATTTTGATAGTTGGGATACCATATTTTTCTCCATCAAAAGCTTTTGTCTTCGATGGCTTTTTAGCATCTTAGTGAAAGAGTGTACAGTAAGTTCAGAAGCAAGCTTACCATTACCAATGATGTATTCCCCTGTTGGGTCTACGTCCACTCCGTGAGGAGATTTAGGAGTAGGAAGTAGGTATACCAATCCTGGAAGCTGAGAAGCGTCGAGGATTTTTTTACAGTTTCTACTACTTCACTCTTACCTGTGTGTGTCTCATCACTGTAAGTGTTGTGGTAGTGAGGAGCTTTCATTTCGGTAAATTTACCTTGTTTGATATAGTCCTCAGCTACTTTCCAGTTGATAGCTGCTACATAGTCGTAGTCGTTTTCAGAAGCTTCTACTTCAAGTAGTGTATTAGCTTCCTCAGTGTTGTAAGTGGTGAAGAATACCCATCCGTGAGATTTTCCTTTACCAGAGTGAGCTAAGTCGTAGTTGAATCCTGGCATAAGCACTTGGAACTCAAGGTTCATCTTACCTGAATCAGGATTAATTTTTTACGAAAGAGATTACCCCTTTGAATTTTTCCTTTGTAATCTTTTGATAGCTACGTCTTCCTGAGGAATAGGTACGGAGAAGCGAGTTCCCCTACGATATACTCAGTGTTTTCAGTAACGAAAGTAGAAGAGTGGTTACCAGCAGCGTTAGGAAGCTCCAAGGTTTCTTCTGTTTCGAAAGTTTTGAGGCTGATACGCGCTACACGAGGTGTGTTGTTCGCGTTGATGAAGATCCAGCGCCCGTCCACTTCTCCATTGGTTTGAGAAAGGTCAGGGTGGTGGGTGTCATCCCAAGGAATGAACCCGTGGGTAGTTTGCAAAAGAGGCTTGGTTTCTTCATTGTAACCATACGCCTTTTTCAGGGTCTTGTGAGAACACAGGAATCACTTTGAGTAGTCGTCCTGAAGGAAGTCCGTAAGTGGCAAGTTGTCCACTGAACCCTCCTGATAGGAATGCATAGTACTCGTCATATTGTCCTGGTGCTACATACACTCTGGAGGCAGCATCTGAAGCTCCCATAGCCCCAGACTTATTGTTGTCACTTTTTGCTGCCATTTCCACAACTGGCAAGAAAAGCTCCAGCAATTGCCAAAGATAACAATTTGCTTGTTTTCATAAAACAATTTATTTAAAAAAATATTTATATCCTAAAAAGTTTGATTTAGGGAGTAAAAAGCCTGCTTAGAGTTTTTTTGAGTGCTCTAAACAGACTTTCTCTCTTTGAGAGCTTACTCAATAGTACGGAAGTACTCTAAGACAGCCCTGGCTTGTTCTTCTGTAAGGTGTTGGTTAGCCATAGGTGATCCGTTAGCCTCTGCTAAGAGTTGCTTCATGATAGGGTCATTGGCGATCATTTCCTCAGGATTGAGGATCATGTTCATTACCCATTCAGGCGAACGTCTTTCCAAGATGCCCTTAGGAGCAGGTCCTATGAACTTCTTAGTTGGCTTGTGGCAAGCAGTACAGTTGAGCTTGAATAGCTCTTGTCCTTTGGCTGCCAAGGCTTGATCTACAGTATTTCCTAATGGTGGATTCACTGCTTTTTACAGGGCCTATTCCTTTGTTGCTTAGGGTCTACTCCAGCTCCACCGGTAGGGGGCTGCAGGAGTCTCTGTAGCAGGAGTATTAGTCACTGCAGGAGTCTCGGTTGTTGTGCTGGGTGTGCTGTTGTCAGTATTGGCATTATCTCCATTGGAGCTACCACCGCCACAGCTTACCATGGCCATAGTAGCCAATACAGCAAGCGTTAGTTTCACTGATTTCATTAAAAAAATAGATTTAGTATTTTTATGGGACAAAGGTACATATTTTTTTAAAAAAACTACATTTCCTCTCTCTTTTTACTTAAAGATATAGAGACTTTTCTCTTAAAGAGGAGATAACCTCTGCAAAGTGCCTATATTATTGAAAATGTCGTGTTTGTATCTTCTAAAAAGATTTTTAACAAAGTTTGGTAAAGGTACTAAAAAAAGCACAGGTGGGGTATTCCCTACCTGTGCTTCTGAAAAATGCTTCTGCACAGGGCTAAAGTTGTTCGTCCAAGGCCATAGCAATGTCTACTTTTTCTCAATGAGTGCTCTTGCGATGCCGATATTGGTTTTGTCTCTTTCTAAGACTAAGAGGTTAAAAAAACTTTCCCTTATTCGAAACCCCGATGACATAGGTGACCTTGTCGGTCTCTATAAGAATACTATTTTTCAAAACCTCTACTCCCATACTCCGTTCCAAGTATTCACGGACTATCGGAGGTTGTTTTGCATGTTATTGATTATTATTTTTTTCTAAATAAAATTATAGTCTAAAAAAATAGTTTTTCGAAACTTAAATCATTAATCATTGCTCATGGTATACCGCTTCATACATAGGGATGATCCTCTTTTCGTCGAAAAGGCTGGCTCTCTCTAAGGCTTGTGCCTTGAACCGGGCGAGGGTCTCCCGATCATGAAGGATAGTAAGGGCGTTGCGTGCCATGTCGTCTACATCGCCAACAGGGCTGAGAAAGCCTGATACACCCCTGCTTATTCACCTCAGGGATTCCTCCAGCATTGCTCGAGATGACAGGCACTCCTTCTGCCATCGCTTCCAAGGCAGCTAAGCCAAAACTCTCTGATTCTGAAGGGAGTAGGAATAAGTCGCTCGAACAGAGTATGTCGTTCACATCCAAGTAGTTACCCAAAAAAATTAACGTAGTTCTGTATCTCCAAGTCATGGGCAAGGGCTTGGGCATTTTCTCTGTCGGGGCCATCACCGACCATAATCAGGCGTGCTTTCTTTTGTTGGAGGACTTTGTGGAAGATACGCACCACATCGCAGGCTCTTTTTACCTTGCGGAAGTTGCTCACATGGGTGAGTATCAGCTCGTCAGGTTCTGCCAACATAGCACGCTGGCAGCGCTTGGGCTCACTTTTTTTCTTTTCTACATTGATGAAGTTTGGAATTACGTTGATGTGTTTCTGTACATCGAAGAGCTCATAGGTCATATCTCTGAGGCTCTCTGAGACAGCAGTCACTGCATCGGAGGCATTGATACTGAAGTTTACCGCAGTCTTGTAGTAAGGATGGTTCCCTACCAAGGTAATATCTGTGCCGTGTAGGGGTGGTGATAATCTTCACCTCAAACCTTCCTTGCGGAGAATCTCCCTTGGCCATGAAGGCTGTATAGGCATGGGGAATAGCATAGTGAGCATGGATAATGTCGATATTATATTCGCGCACTACCTCCACCATCTTGCTTTGAGAGTGCAAGTTCGTAGGGCTGATAGCGGAATAGGGGGTATTCCTCCACATATACTTGGTGCAAGTGGATGTTTTTTTATGAAAGGCTGAGAGCCTCACTGGCTGGCCGTAGGTGATAAAGTGTATCTGATAGCCTTTCTGAGCAAGGGCAACCCCCAGCTCGGTAGCTACCACTCCACTTCCTCCAAAAGTAGAATAACAAACAATAGCGATCGTCATTTTTTTAGTTGTTAGTGATTAGTCATTTGTCACTTGTCATTAGTCACTAAAACGGTATCTTGCCTGTGCTGTGACATGCATGTCGGCAAAAGTCTTTTTGTAAATATTTGTAATAAGCGGCGATGCCTATCATAGCAGCATTGTCGGTGCAATACTCAAAAGGGGGACAAAGACCCTCCAGTGGTATTTTTCGCCATAGGGTTTTTCAGAGCACTTCTCAGCCCAGAGTTCGCACAGACGCCCCCTCCTATGGCAATCTGGCGTATACCTGTCTGTTCGACCGCCTTCTTGAGCTTGCGCATAAGGATTTCTATGATGGTATATTGTACCGAAGCGCAGATATCGGCCAAGTGTTCTTGGACAAAGTTTGGATTTTCCTTTACCTCCTTCTGTATGAAATAGAGCACTGCGGTCTTCAGTCCTGAAAAGCTAAAGTTTAGCCCCTCTACCTTAGGGAAAGGGAAAGCAAACGCCTTTGGGTTGCCTTTTTGGGCATACTTGTCGATCAAGGGGCCGCCAGGGTAGGGGAGACCAAGTATCTTGGCTGTCTTGTCGAAAGCCTCGCCTGTGGCATCGTCCTGTGTCTCTCCCAGAACTTCCATAGTGAAGTAGTCACTGACCTTGAGAATCTGGGTATGCCCCCCGCTGATGGTCATTCCCAAAAAAGGAAAGGAAGGTTTCTCCTGCCCCTCTTGGTCTATGAAGTGGGAGAGAATGTGTCCTTGGAGGTGATTGACTTCTACCAAAGGAATTCCTAAGGAGAGTGCTAAGGATTTGGCAAAGAAACGCCTACTAATAGCGACCCCAGCAAGCCAGGCCCTCGAGTGAAGGCAATGGCTGAGAGTTGCTCCTGCCCACTCCTGCTCGCTGCAAGGCCTGATGTACCACGGGAATGATATGCTGCTGGTGAGCACGCGAGGCCAGCTCTGGTACTACACCTCCGTATTCTTGGTGAATCTTCTGAGAGGCAATCACATTCGAGAGAACTTTGTCGCCCTGCATGACCGCCGCTGAGGTATCATCACAAGAGGATTCTATAGCTAATATATATGGTATGTCGTTCATTTCTGTAGAAAAGGGAAATAGCCCATAGTCATTTTATGCGGCAAAGGTACAACATTATCAGTATTTGTCAATGATTAATTTAAGGAAATCTCGTGTCAAAAAGTTGTTAATTGTTTATTGTCAAAGAATAATTATTTACACCTTTGCCAAAAAGATATTTTTTTGTTGTACATTTGTGCCGAATTTTTATACATTAGCTAACCTCTCTAAAATAAGCACACAAGGTGATAGGCAAGATATTCCGTATACTTAAAACGATTATAAAAATAGGAATCTATACGCTTATTTTTATATTCCTCGCCCTGATGATTCCAGCGGTACAAACCAAGTTGGCCTCATGGGTAATGGAGCGTATCAACACGGACTACAATGTCAATATACATATAGATAAGGTATCCATTAGCCTTACGGGTATGGTAGGGCTCGATGGGGTACTTATCCGCGACCATCATCAGGATACCCTGATCGCAGCTCAGAGTATCCGCACCCCACTGCTCGACCTCAAAGCGGCGATGGATGGTAATCTGATCTTCTCTCATATCGAGGCCAATGAGCTCTTCTTGAATATGAAGACTCACAAAGGGGATACCCTGACCAATCTGGATGTGTTCGTCTCTCGCTTTGATAGTGGTACACCTCGTAGCAAGGATCCCTTTGTCATGCGAGCCAATACCATCAAGCTTCGCGATACGCATTTTCGTGTAAGTGATTACAATATCGCACAGGGGGAAAAACCCTATACAGACGGATATAAAAACATATCGCTGGAACAATTGTGGATTTCGATATTGTGGATTCCGAAGTGAAGTTCCAGATGAAGAAGGGTTCACTGCTCTTTTGACAATCACCTGAAGGTGAAAGAGCTTGAAACCTATTTCCAATATACGGATTCTTTAATTTTTCCTCGATCGGGTGAATATCCGTACTCCCTCCACTCATATAGATGCTGATTTGGCTTTTTGAGCCTTATAATAATAAGCTTTGCCGACTTCCTCAACAAGATTACTGTCCGCGCAGAGCTTAGAAGTTCCTTCATAGGAACCGATGATATCAACGGATTCTATGATGGCTTTGGTAAGGGGAAAACTCTTGAGGTAGAGGGAAAGTTCTCCGGAACACTGAACAACCTCTCTATCAAGGAAGTACATCTATATCATGCCAATACAAACATAGAGGGACAGGATATCCTTCTCAGGAATGCTTTTTCCTCGGACAAGGATTTTTGTCTTCTGGGGGATTTCTCCCATTTCTCCACCTCTTACTCGGATTTGGTAGGGCTTATGCCCGAGCTCATCGGCGAGTCTTCCCAAAGAACTCCGCGATTTTTGGCCTTCTCGAGGGACAAGCGGAGCTGACCCTATACTACCCGAGACCTTCTATTGGATGCCGATGTCTTTACCCAAAAAGGAGACTTTATTCTCAGTGGCTCTTTCTACGGACTGAAGGACTTGAATAAGACTACTTACAAAGGTACTATCGATACTTATCAGTTACAGCTGGGTAACCTGCTTGAAGTCAAAGACTTAGGAAAGCTCTCGGCGGGCTTACAGTTTGTAGGTACAGGATTGAGCCTTAGAAGTTACAAAAAAATTATCTCTACATGGGAATGTCAGGGAGGTTTCCTATAAGGATTACCTATATAAGGATATCAAGCTTGATGCAGAGTATTTCAACAAAAAGATCAAGGCAACGGCATCTATAGGGGATGACAACCTACAGATGGACTTCAAGGGAATGGCGGATATCACCTCCTCCCAGCGCTCGAACTATATGCTCACCGGAGAGATGAAGTATATAGACCTCAAGGCTTTTAGGCTTAGTACAAAAAGGATTCTATTGCCAAAGTGAAAGGGAAGTATTGATCTAGATATTACCGGAAATACCCTAGATAACATGGTGGGGAAGGTGGTGCTCAAGAATGCTTCTTACCAGAAAAAAATTCACAGACGTATGACTTTTGCCGACTTTGCTATCAATATAGAGAAGGATACCACCAGCCTTAGAACCATTACCTTGGAGTCCCTCGGATATTATTTCGGGTAAGGTGCAAGGCGAATTTAAATTTGCCGAAATAGGGAAGGTCTTGGTCAATACCTTGGCTTATGGGTTTGAGAACTATAAGCCTTTCAAGGTCATGCAGGGACAGTACCTCACCTTTGATTTCAAGATATATAACAAAATCATTGAGATATTCTTCCCTGAGCTTTCTTTTTGCTCCGAATACCTTTATCCGAGGGAAATTGGTGGGCGATGACTATGATTTCAAGCTCAATTTCCGTTCGCCCTTATATCAATATCTCGGATTATTCTCTTCGTGGGGTCAATCTTGAGTATGACAAGAAGAACCCTGTCTATAGGTCTCTCATCCAGATGTCTTCCATCCAGAATCCTTACTATAAGATATCTGATCTGAATGTACTGAATACCTCCGTGAACGATACCCCTTTTCTTCCAAACGGAATTCAAGGGGGCAAGAACTCCGAGGATGACTATACCATCAAGCTCTACCACACCATCAATGAGCGTAGGGAGTCGGTGATCGGGATGAAAGCACTCCACTATCTATTTCAAAGGGGAACGAATGGGTTTTTGACCAGCGTAGCGAAAAACCAATTGCGCATCAATCGCAAGCTCGATTCTATCACCATACGCCCCTTTACTCTTCATCACAAGGATGAGTCTATTACCTTCAACGGAATAGCCTCCAAACATAACAATTACAAAGACCTCCACTTGGTTTTTTTGATAAGGTGGATATCAATAAGATAATTCCTGCTATAGACAACTTGGACTTGGCAGGGAGTGCTCAATGGTCACCTCTCCCTCATGCAGGATAGAAACAAATACACTCCCGAGGCGGATCTGACCCTCAAGAGCTTTATGCTCAACAAGTACGAGATGGGAGACCTACAAGCCAATATCTCCGGCAACGAAGATCTTACCTCCTTCAAGACGAAACTGGAGTTCCTCAATGGCTTGGGTGAGGGACTATTGGCACAAGGGAATATATTTATCAAGGATGCCAATACTTACTTGGACTTGCGTGCCACCTTTACCAAGCTTAACCTCAAACCTTTCGGACCTTTTATGCAGGATACACTCTCCAACCTTCAGGGGGCACTCTCCGGAGAGGCACAGATCACAGGCGAGGTTTCCAAGCCTAAGGTGGAAGGGTGCTACAGCTCTCCCAGGCTGGACTTGGAGTCCCTTATCTGAATATAGATATGGAGCTCTCGGACAATGCACAAATCTTTCTGGAGGATAACAAATTTATTTTCAAAGATATCACCCTTACCGATACTGCTTATAAAACTAAGGCTCTTTTCAATGGGCTCATCGCACACCGTCGCTTTACCGACTGGTACTTGGATCTGAAGTTTGACACCCAGAATAAACGCTTTCTGGCTTTGAACACCTCTGCCAAGGACAATGATCTTTTCTATGGAACAGGCTTTATCGTAGGTAAGGCGAATATCATCGGGGATGTCAATGCGCTGACAATCAATGTCAATGCTGTAACTGGAGAAGGTACTAAGTTCAAGATTCCACTGAGTGATACTCAGACAGTGGGCGATGACTCCTTTATCACCTTTGTCTCCAAGGAAAAAGACCCATAAGACCCTCACGACCAAGACCTACCAAGGGCTGGAGATGCACTTCGAGGTCGATATTCTTCCTTCGGCAGAAGTAGAGATTATCGTGGATCCCAAGAACAACTCCAACCTCATAGGACGTGGAGCAGGGAACTCTATTGCTAGAAATCAATACCAATGGCAAGTTCAATATGTGGGGGACTTTATCACGACCTCTGGGGAGTATAACTTCAAGTACGAAGGACTCATCGATAAGAAGTTCAAGGTGTTGCCCAATGGGTCTATCTCTTGGAATGGAGACCCCTATGGGAGCGACCCTACAAAACCTCAGGGCTGCCTATACCCTCTATGCGAACCCTTCCGTCTTGCTCAACTCTTCTCAGTACAACCGAAAGATACAGACTCAGGTGATTATCAACCTACAAGGGGATTTGGCACATCCTGAAACGGTCTTCGACCTGAAATTCCCTGATAGTAGCCCAAGCTTGGTTTCCGAGCTGAACTATCGCTTGAGAGCTCTGACAGAAAACAATTGCAGGCTTTCTCCCTCTTGGCACAAGGTAACTTCCTGAGTGATGCCGCAGCAGGGGAGAAACTATTGGCCTATAACATGCTTGAGACGGCTGCTGGAATTTTCAATCAGCTGCTCTCCAGTGATGATGATAAGCTCAACCTTGGGGTGAGCTATGAGGCAGGTACTGTAGATCCCTAACCGAGCTTACAATAGTTCCGACCGCTTAGGAATCACTGTATCCACTCAGATTACCGATCGTGTCCTCTTCAATGGTAAGTTGGGAATCCCTGTAGGGAGGGGTGACCCAGACAGCTGTAGCAGGAGACTTTGAGGTACAGTTCCTGCTAACGAAGGACGGCCGACTCAGTGCTAAGATATTCAACCGAGAAAACGAACTCCAGCAGTATCTCATCGATAAGATAGACTACTCCCAAGGGGTCGGACTCACTTACAAGGTCGATTTCGATACCTTCAAGGAACTCATGCGTGATATATTCTCTAAAGGAAAGAAAAAAATAATGACGGTAGACGACTTTAAGCAATATTTTATACAGCACTTTCCTAGTTATGATATGGCTGAGCGCACGAGTATCCTCCACATAATCTTCGAAGAGACACTAGGAATGAGTAGAATGGAGGTACAGCTCTATCATGACCAAGAGATCACTCAGGAAAAAGAGGCGGAGCTTCAGCGGGTATGCCAAGAGCTAAGGGAGAATACCCCTATACAATATATCTACCAGAAGGCACATTTCTTTGGGCTTTCTCTCTATGTAGACTCGAGGGTACTCATCCCTCGACAAGAGACAGAAGAACTGGTGGACTGGATTGTCACCACCCACATGGCAGCACCGCAGCTGCGTATCTTGGATATAGGCACCGGAAGTGGTGCTATTGCCATTGCTCTAAAAAAACATCTGCCACAGGCCTCCCTGACAGCTATCGACATCAGTGAAGGAGCGCTGGTAGTAGCTCAGCAGAATGCCAAGCGCCATGGAGTGGCCATCACCTTCCTTCAGCAGGATATACTTGGGGTGGAGGATTTGGGAACTTCCTATGATATTATTGTCTCCAACCCTCCCTATGTACGAGAATTAGAGAAAAAGAGATGCATGCCAATGTCTTAGACTACGAACCCTCCTTGGCACTCTTTGTTCCTGATGACAACCCTTTGCTTTTCTATGAGAAAATAGCAGAGATAGCCGCCCAAAACCTTACCCAAGGGGGCACTTTTACTTTGAGATAAATCAATACTTAGGTCAGCAAACCCTTGAGATGCTTCACAAAAAGGTTTTAAAGCCCTTCTTAGAAAAAGACCTCAATGACAACGACCGAATGATTCGAGCAGGGAAAGTGGGAAAGTGAAGAAAGAAAAATGAAGTGTGTAACCAAGACTGATAACTTATATATTCGCTCACGCGACTTTATCTGAATAAAAAAATGACATCGAATACCATTGCACAAGGAATCCTCAAAGCGGTGGGGGATTATAGTAGGCATTGTCCTACTTGCTTTAGCTTTGTATAAGCTACAGAACATTATTATATATATCGTCTTGGCGGCGGTAGTGGCGCTCATAGGTAGAGCCTATTGTAGGCTTTCTAAAGCGTAGGCTCAAGTTCAAAAAAACACTTGGGCGACAGTCACTACCATTGCTATAATCATGAGTTTCTTTGCGGGAATTATCAGCCTCTTTGTACCGCTACTTATCTCACAAGGGAAGAACTTAGCTTCTATTGATTTTTAAGGCATTGAACAATAATATTCATCGTTTCTTAGATAACCTACTTCATTCCTTAGGCATGGGTAGGATGGAGTCTCAAAGCGGGCAATATCCCTGAGTTGCTCAATATGGAGGATGTCTCCTCTGTCCTCAATGGCTTTATTAGGGGTCATCAGTAATATAGGGATAGGACTCTTTTTCGGTGCTCTTCATCGCCTTCTTCTTTATCAAGGATGGTACAGCCATCAATAACAGCTTTTTGAGTTTGGTGAGTCCCCGTCGTCTGCCCAAGGTGCGTAAGACTTTGGAGGATATCAAGACACTGCTCTCCCGCTATTTTTGTGGGCTTATTCTTGCAATTGAGTGTTATCTTTATCCTCCTTACTATCGTGCTACTTATCTTTGGGGTCAAGGATGCCCTAATCATAGCCTTCCTCTGTGCCCTGCTCAACCTGATTCCCTATGTAGGGCCTATCATAGGAGCTGTGGTCATCTCTGTACTTACGATCTCCAATTTTATGGATGCCGACCTCCAAAGTGTGATCCTACCCAAAACCCTCTATGTATTCTTGGGCTTCCTCTTTACCCAGTTTATCGACAATGTTTTCAGTCAGCCTATCATCTTCTCCAATTCTATGAAGTCAAGTCCGTTAGAGATATTTATTGTAACTATGGTCATCGGCACCCTCTTTGGAATTGCAGGGTATGGTTGTGGCTATCCCTGCTTATACGGTACTCAAGGTCATTCTCAAGGCGGTTTTTCCTAACAATAAACTCGTACAGCTACTTACAGCCAAGATATAACATGCTCAATTACCAATTAGTAACCCCCGAGATACAGGACTACCTGCAAGAACACCTCTGGGAGGAAGCCTCAAAGTTTGCCCTCAAGAAATCTCCTTTCTCGGGGGTGAGTGCGAGTGAACTCGCCCAGCAGCTCTTAGGTCGCCAGAAAGCCAAGGACAAACTCCCTCTCTGGTACATGACCCAGGGAATCTACTATCCTGCCAAGCTCTCCTTGGAGCAAGCCTCGTCCGAGGCTACTGCACGCTACTAAAGCTTCTTTGGTCACAGGTCACCTATTAGATGCTACAGGGGGCTTTGGAGTGGATGATTACTTCTTCGCTCAGCACTGCAAAAGTGTCACTCACTGTGAACTACAGGAGGAACTCTCGGAAATAGTGGCTCACAACTTTGCTGTATTAGGGGCTGATATCCACTGTGTAGCACAGGATTCTTATGCTTACTTGGCAAGTGTGGGTAAGCACTATGATGTGATATACTTAGACCCTGCCCGCCGTGATAGTCACAAGCGCAAGGTCTTTTTTCTTAGAGGACTGTATCCCCGATGTTCCTCATAGCCTCGACTTTCTTTGGCAATATACGGATACGATTTTTGCTCAAAGCTTCTCCCATGCTGGATATCAGTCGCGCACTTACCCAGCTACCCCAAACGCATGAGATACATATCGTAGCAATAGAGGGCGAGGTCAAGGAACTCCTTTTTCCTGCTGAAAAAAAGACACCACTTGCAAGACAGGTGCTGATCAAGACAGTCAATATGCTGTCTACCCGTACCGATATCTTTAGCTTCTTCCCTTCAGAAATAGACCAAAAGGATATCCCTATGACCCGCGGCTATCTCTGTCGCTACCTCTATGAACCTAATGCCGCCTTGATCAAGGGAAGGGCTCTTTCCTGTGGGACATGCTTATGGGCTGGCTTATCTGAACAAGGATTCTCAACTGCTCTTAGCAGAGGAGTATATTCCTGATTTTCCAGGGCGAGTCTTCCTCATAGATGAGATTCTCCCCTATGACCGAAAACTCCTCAAGAGTGGCAAGATAGATCAGGCCAATATCACGGTGCGCAATTTTCCGATGAAAGTGGCTGAGATACGCGAGCGCTTTTCCATAGCCGAAGGAGGTAATTGCTATCTGTTTTTTTACCTTGGGAGGAATAGGAAATAAGCTCATGATTATTTGTCGCAAAACCATTTGTATAATTGCTGATAAAGTTGTAACTTTGCACGAGTTATGAAACAGTTACGTCTTATCATTTTCCGCGAATACCTCACCAAGGTACGCAATAAATCTTTCTTGCTGATGACCCTGCTTAGTCCATTGGCAGTGGTAGTCTTGTCCTTAGTGATAGGCTACCTCACTCAGGTCAATAGCAACACCAAGCGTCATATACAGGTCTTAGACCTCAGCGGTTCCTTTGCCAAAAGCCTTTGAGGCAGATGCAGGGATAACCTACTCCTACACCAGCGAAGGTGATTTGTCCACTCTACAGAAGCAATCACAAAAAGCAAGGCGACTATGGGCTCTTGTATATAGATGCACAAGCTACTCATTTTGAGTTCTTTAGTGAAGATACTCCCAGTCCTACTTTCTTGGAAAAAAATACAAGGAAAGGTAGAAAAAGGCCTTGTTCTTTCGCAATCTACAGCGGGAAAAATATAAATCCTTCTCAGATAGATAAAGCACAAGAGCGAGTGAAGATCTCCTAACCAATTTCTCTGGAGATAAAAAGCTCTGAGACAGCCGGTTGGCTCAAAGCTCATCTTTGGTAGTATGGCAGGCTATCTGCTGATGATTTTCATCGTAGTGTATGGTAATATGATCATGCGTAGTATCATTGAGGAGAAGGTCAATCGTATTGTGGAGGTAATTATCTCCTCTGTACCGGCTCGCACCTTGCTATTGGGCAAGATTATCGGCACCTCGCTGGTGGGCATCACCCAGTTTGCCATCTGGCTGCTCTTGGGTGGGGCACTACTATCCTTTTGCCATCACTACAGGGCAGTGTACCCGCTACGGCGGATTCCCATATGCTCTCCGATTTTTATAACTGAGGGTGAACACCCTGCCTTTGGGTAAGCTCTCAGTATGCTTTTTGCTCTACTTCATAGGGGGTATTTGGTATATAGTGCCTTCTATGCCATGATAGGTGCTGCTGTGGATAGCGAAACGGACACTCAGCAGTTCCTCCTTCCAGTGCTGACTCCCTTGATCTTAGCAATCTATGTAGGAATCTTTACCGTGATAGAAGCCCCTCATGGCACTGTATCGGTTATCTTCTCTTATATTCCCTTGACCTCCTCGGTGGTGATGCTCATGCGTATTCCCTTTGGAGTCTCTTGGGGAGAGTTGTTGCTCTCCTTGGGATTGCTCTATGCTTTTTTTCTTCCTAAGTATCTGGGTAGCAGCACGTATCTACCGTGTGGGGATTCTCTCCTATGGAAAAAAACCTTCGTATAAGGAATTGTTCAAGTGGTTGCGAATGTCTAACTAATATACTGATTTGTAGATGTTTGTACGTATATCTTTGCTTGTTCTCTGCTCCTTCTTAAGTACTTTCTCTCTTACTGCTCAGAAGATACAATCCACTAAGCGCCCTTCGATAGAGGATAAGTTTGTCAATATAAAGACCCCTATCTCCAGAAATACTCTTGGATATGAAGTATGCTACGGCAGATAATTTCCTCGGGCAGGTAGTGTATGATTGTGCGGAGTGTTACCTGAGAAAAGCTACAGCACAGGCCTTGGTAGCAGCACAGAAGGACTTTGTCGCGCGGGGCTATTCGCTTAAGCTCTTTGACTGCTATCGACCGCTTTCGGTACAGAAGAAGATGTGGAAGATACTCCCTGGTACCCACTATGTGGCGAATCCTGCCAAGGGTTCCAAGCACAACCGAGGCGCCGCAGTAGACCTTACCTTGGTTGAGATAGCCACCGGTAAGGAAGTGGATATGGGCACTCCCTTTGATACCTTCTCTCCCAAGGCACACCATAGTTATACCGACCTGCCCAAGGAAGTCTTAGCCCATCGTCAATTGCTCAGAGAGGTCTTGGGAAAGCATAATTTTAAGCCTATCTTTTCCGAGTGGTGGCACTATGAATACCGTCCTGAGATGACCTCCCCGTGGAAGACCTCGCTTGGCCATGCCCTGAGGATAAGCAGTACAATCGATAAAAACAGCTAAAAACAACTTAATAAGCATAAATAATTCTTAAATCATTATTATTCGGAAAAATGATTAATTTTTGGCACGATATTTTATATACCATAATCATGAATATAAAAAGCTTTTTCTTTCTTTGTCTTTGGTAGCTACCTCGTCCCTATGGGCGCAGAAGGCCACAAGGATTGCCTATGTGGATATGAACTATATCCTCAACAATATGGAGGAATACAAAGTAGCCAGTGAACAGCTAAGCCAAAAAGTGGCACAATGGGAGAAGGAGATAGAGGAAAAACAGACAGAAATAGATACACGTAAGCAAAAGTTGGAGGCTGAAAAAAACCCCTACTTACCCCCCAGACATTCAAGGATAGGGAAGAGGAGATTCAGGTACTCGAACAGAGCTTGGAGGATTATAAGCAAAAACGCTTTGGAGCTGAAAACAGGGGACTATATTACCCAACGATGGAAACTCATACAGCCAATACAAGACCAAGTGTTCAACATCACTCAGCAAATAGGAAAAAAACAAAGAAGTTCGACTATATATTCACCTCCGATGATGCTGCTTCGATCTATGCTGATGAGAAAAAAATGACATCACTAAGATTGTCCTACGCTTACTCAAGAGAAAAGGACAATGCCGAGGATAGAAATAAGGAAATAAGTACTTTGCTCAAGGAAAACCTCAATTTTTGAGCTTAAGGGACGAGAAACAACGCAAACTTGAGGAACGCCAGCGTGCTCGTGAACAAGAACTCTCCAAGCGACAAGCCGAGAGAGAGCGTATCAAGCAAAAAACAACTCGAAGATAGGCAAAAACGTGAGCAAGAACGCCAACAAGCCTTAGAGAAGAAAAGACAACAGAAAGCAGCGGGAGCTAAAAAGTGAAAAGTGAAGAATGTAGAGGGAGAATTGTAATTCACCTATGAGTTTTACTGACTCGCTCACGCGACTTTACCTATTTTAAAAAAAGTAAATAATTTAACACATAGAAAAATGATAAGAAAAAAATTAGAAATTGGGTATTGACAGCAGCCTTTGTCCTTGGTGGGACTACAATTGCTATGGCACAAGCCAAAATAGCACACATTGACTCTCAGAAGCTTCTCAAGGAGATGCCTGAGATGAAAACCGCTCAAAGCACAATTGCAAAAATTGGAACAATCTTATACCAATGATATCCAAGCCTCTGTGAAGGAATACCAAAAGAAATTGGAGGATTTCCAACGCAAAGTAAGTGCCCTTACAGAAGCCCAACTCAAAGAAAAAAACAAGCTGAGTTAGAAAAAGAACAACGTGCCTTGGAGACTATGCAGAACAACATCCGTCAAGCACAACAAACCGCTTCTGAGGAATACCAAAAGAAAAAGTCAAGCCCTCATAGAGCCTATTATGGAAAAAGCGAAAAAGCAGTACAAAAAGTAGCTAAAACACAAGGCTATCAGTATGTATTGGATTCCGCTGCTGGAGCAGGTGTCATCGTTTCTGATGGAAAAGATCTCTTCAACGATGTGAAAAAAAGAATTGGGATTCTAAATAATGATCAATTCCATTATTACTCAAAATTATAATCATTAAAAAATCCGTATAAGCACTGCTTATACGGATTTTTTCAACATATCAACCGTAAAATATTATCGAATAACCTTTTTAAGACGCAATGAATTGCGTCTCTACCCTAATGTTGGCTAAGACAATTTCAGTTGTTTTCAGGGTTCTATCGTAGGGGTGGATTGCAATTTGCCTACTAAAGACAAGGCTTTTTCGGACAGCCTCATTATCACCCCAACTGCTTGTTATTAATCATTGATTATTGCTCTCATTGTTTTTCTTTACTTGGCATAAAGAGCTTGATAAGGATAGGAGCGGTGGTTATTAGTACGATAAAGAGCACGATGAGCTCCAAGTGTTTCTTTGAGGTCTATGCCAAATTGCTCTATAAAGAGCTTGTCCAAGTAGTGCCCCATGAAGACAAGAGAGAAAGACCATGCTACAGCACCTATGATATTGTATACCATGAACTTGCCCCGGCGCATTCCGACAATCCCCGCTACGATAGGGGCAAAGGTGCGCACGATAGGAAGAAAACGCGCCGCAATCACCGCTACAGCTCCGTGTTTTTCATAGAATACATGCGCTTTGAGTAAGTATTTGCGCTTGAAGAAGAACGAATCCTTACGCTCATACAATCCATGCCCACTACGCCTGCCGAGACCAGTAGCTGACCATATTTCCTATGATGGCTGCCAGGGGAGATAGAAGAGGCTATGATGGTTGTATCCAAAAGATCACTGCCAGTGATTCCAAAAGGTATCCCTCACCATAGGTACTGCATAGATACCCGAAATGAAGAGCAGACTATCCCCAGGAAGGAAAAAGCCTACAAAAAGCCCTGTCTCGGCAAAAATGATAAAAAGAACGAGCCAATAACCTCCTAACTTGATGTAAAAATTCCGGATTGACAAGGTCGCTCCAACTCTGAAAGTGTTCCATAGTGTTTTATATTTTTTTAGTGTTTGTCAGTGTTCTTTACCATTTCTTCCATAAGAGGACAGAAGGAGAACACCTCTGGATATTTTTCTCAAAATAAGCAAGCCATTCGCCTCCTTGCTTAAGAGCGGTACCGAGGTAGGTCTCTTCTTTTTCTTTCTCTCCCAACATATGGTAGGCGATGCCTATACGATAGTAAGCACTCACCTCTTTTGGATATAGATGAAGTGTACTCAGCGATAGCATTAGTGCACGTTCGTAGGCTTTTTCCTGAAGCAGTAGGTCAGATAGCTCATTGCGTATCTCCACGGAGTAATCGCCTAAGTCTATCGCTTGGGTATATATCTGTATGGCTTCCTCTCGCCTACCTACATGAGCGTATACCTCGGCACAACGGCGTAGGAACGAGGGGTTGTCGCCCTCATTGAGCAGTACCTTGGAGACGTATTTTTCGGCTTTGGTATAGTCATTCTCCCTCACATAATATTCAACCAAGGCCAGCCATGCCTTGCTTGACTGGGGATCCTCATGCACTGCCTTGAAGTAATATTGTTCGGCCATCTCGCTTTCTCCTAACTTCTCATAACAGATACCTATACGCAGGTAGGCAAAGGAAGAAGGATCGTCAAGGGAAAGGGTTATCTTGTAGTTTTCTATGGCTTGCTTGTAGTCCTTGAGCAGTTCCAGTACCTTTCCTTTCTCGAAATAGGCTCCAGTGAAAGTATCGTCACTGATGATAGCAAAAATCGAACGCTCGGAGGGCTTCTTGTAGGTTGTTCTGTACCATATACTGCTTGCCTAAGCTATGCCATGCGACCTCACAATAAGGATTTTCGTCCAAGAATTCTGTGAGAAAAGCAATGGCTTGCTCATCCTCCTTGAGAAAGTCAAAACAGTGAAAGCAGCTGTTGTAGGGAGAAGTAGTCCTCTGGGTCTTGAGCCAAGCATTTTTTTGAAGTATTTCTTAGCTAAGGCGTATTCCTCCATGTACATATACTCCATTGCGATAAGGGAGTGTATGTCAGATAGCTCCTCTGATAGAGAGGCAGCATACTTGAGGAGCTCTATAGCCTTGATATGGTCGTTTTTAGAGTATAGGTTAGCCCGCTGTACATGTATCTCGGCATTGTAGGGCTCTTCGCGAAGGATATCGTCGAGAATCTCCCCTGCCTGTTGTAGATTATCCTCATAGATGAGTATTTCCACTTGCAGCAAGCGCAAAGCAGAAGCTGTAGGGTATTGGCTCAGTGCTACCTCTAAGGCCTGTTTTGCCTTGGCATACTTAGCATATTCTAAATAATATAAGATAATATCTTCATACTGGTAACTGTCAAAAAATTGTCTCGTGCTCCAGAAGCATCTTTTCATAGCGCGTGACAGCCTCCCGAAGGTCATCATTCTTGGAAAAACATCGTCTTTTTATAAGTAATTAAAAACAATAATCAATTGTACTTCAATGTATTACAAATGATTGAATTTGTGTTTTTTCAGGGAGCTAAAGTACAACTTTTTGGCTTATATACCACAGGATTGGTTATAACTTTTCATTTTTGTTGATAACTTGTTAGAGGTCAGTGAGCAGAGGTCGCCCTATATAGACATGAGAATTTTTGCGTCCTGTGGTAGGGGCGATTTGCAAATCGCCTTATGCTGGTGCATGAGACAGAGAGCAGAGAGCAAAAATGACTAATGACTAACCATAACTGGATTAGTCACTAGTCATTAATCATTATTTAGAGCCACTTCACCAGAGCAAAGTCTTGTCGGTGAGGGAGGAGTTCATGCTTGGGGGTATAGGCGTAGAGCAATCATGAATAAGCCCGCATCCTCGGTAGCGGTAGAGAGCTTATAGGAAGCTATGCGACCTGAGAAAGAAACAAGTTCGGCCTGAATCAGTTGGGTTACCTTCAGTTGTCCCTCTTCTTTGCAAGTGACCACCAGTTCTAAGCCCACATCCTCAGGGGTAAGTTCTCCAAGGTAGAGGTCGATTGTAGCCTCATAGATATTGCCCAAGGAGATAAGCTCACGATCACGCTTGAGAGCTACTACCTTTTCTACGCGCAATTCAGGCCACTCATGTGCCACCCGCTTCTTCCACTGGGAGAGTTCGATTGCCTTCTCAAAACCATTGGCTCTGAGTAGTGCCGAACGTTTTTGCTGAGGGTAGTAGTACTGTCTTTCGTAGTCGGAGAGCATACGATAGGTGGTGAACTGAGGTGCTACCTTGCCAATGGTATTCTTGATAAAGTTGCACCATTGTATGGAGATACCATTACTGTCCTTGTTATAGTAAGCAGGAGCTATTTGATCTTCTATGATATTGTATATCAGCTCGGCATCCAATTCGTCTTGGTACTGCTGGTTTTCGTAAGTACGTTTTTGAGGAAGCATCCAGCCCGCATCTTCACGGTAGCCTTCCACCCACCAGCCATCGAGTACGCTGAAGTGCATAACCCCATTCATAGCAGCTTTTTCTCCACTGGTACCAGAGGCTTCCAGAGGGCGTGTAGGAGTATTCATCCATACATCCACCCCTTGGATAAGAGTACGAGCCAAGTCCATGTCATAGTTGAGAGGAAGATAATCTTTCCTAAGAAACGTGGTTGCTTGGATATCTCTACAATGTGCTTAATCAGGTCTTGTCCAGCCTTGTCCGCAGGGTGTGCCTTTCCAGCAAAGATAAACTGTACCGGATGATCAGGGGTTGTTCACGATGGCATCCAATCGGTCAAGATTGGTAAAGAGCAGGTGGGCACGCTTATAAGTGGCGAAACGACAGGCAAAACCTATGGTAAGTACATCATCGCGAAGGGTATCGAATACTTCTACGATTTCACGAGGAGTGAAATAAGTGATGTTCTGGCTGTCAGTTAGGTTATGCTTGATACGGCGAACGAGCTTGGAGCGGAGTTCTTGCTTGATTTGTACTACTTTCTCATCAGGTACATTGTAGATACCCTCAAATGAGGCAGCAGTATAGGCGCCTGCTTCTTTCTTGAAAGTACTTTTCTTCTACTTCTTTCCATAGTGGAGAAGTCCAAGTAGGGCGGTGTACCCCATTGGTTACATAGCTAATGTGCAGTTCCTCAGGGAAATAACCTTTCCACATATCCTTGAAGATTTCACGGCTCACCTCGCCATGGAGCATACTTACCCCATTGACCTCCTGAGAGAGGTTCGCTGCCAAGAAGCTCATAGAGAATTTCTCATGAGGATCAGAGACATTTATTTTACCTAAGGCGAGAATCTGTTGCCAATCCACATGCAACTTCTCTGCATAGTCGCCTATGAAAGCACGGAGCATACCTTCCTCGAAGGCATCGTGCCCTGCAGGGTACTGGTGTATGAGTGGTAAAGAGTGATGAAGCACGTACTACCTCTATCGCTTCGGAGAAGGAGAGGTGGAACTCGTTGATAAACTTGTTCAGGCGTTCCAAGCCAATCAAGGCAGCATGCCCCTCATTGCAATGATAGATGTCGTAGCTACCCCTAAGCTACGGAGTACCTTGATACCCCCTAAGCCCAAGAGCATTTTCCTGCTTTGAGGCGGTTTTTCCCAGTTTCCACCATATAAATGGTGAGTGATGGTGCGGTCTTCTTCGCTATTGTCTTCGAAATCCGTATCCAACAGATATAGTTCAATACGTCCTACATCGACCCGCCACACCCGTGCATAGAGGGTGCGCCCTGGTAGGTCTAAGGAGATTTTCAGCCATTTGCCCTCGCTATCAGTAACTGGAGAAACAGGGATTTTTGGTAAAGTCCTGTGCTTCGTACTCAGATTCTTGGTGCCCAAAAGGCAGATATTTTTGGGTAAAATACCCATAACGGTACAGCAAGCCCACTCCAGTAATCTTGGTAGCCTTGTCACTGGCTTCCTTGAGGTAGTCTCCGGCCAAGATACCCCAAGCCCCTGAATAGATTTTTCAGTGAGGAGTGTAAGCCAAATTCCATACTAAAGTAAGCGATGGAGGGCTAATCATTTCCTTCTTCTTTTTCCATATAAGTAAGGAAGTCCGCATATACCTTGTGTAGGCGTGCCATGAATTGAGTATCATTCTCAAGCGCCTTGAACTGACTCACCGAAATAGAGTCCAGAAGCAGGATAGGATTCTTGTGCACTCGGTGCCACTCTTCGGGGTCTATACTCTTGAAGAGCTGTTCAGCCTCTTCATTCCATGACCACCATAGGTTTTTGGCCATTTCTTCAAGGGCTTTGAACTTCTCTGGAGTAGAACGGTGTACGATGACACTTCGCCAGAAAGGTGTATTGATATGTTGGGACTGTTCCCAGTAGTGTGAAGCCTCAGTATCGGCAATAGGGTCTATCCTGTAGGCGAGGTTGCATACGCTCAAGGGTAAGGGTGTAAGCCTCTTGATAGTAAGCGAAGAACTTATCCCAGAGAGCTGCCTTGCCTATCTGTTGGGCATCCTCCCAAAGTGCCTCGTAAGCGGTAGGGGAGAGCCCTGCTATTTTTTTCTATCTGGTGGGTAACCCCTTCGACTACCTCCACATAGTTATTGTCGTCCCTATTGAGCACCCTTAGGGCAAGGTTTTCATTAGGAAAATGTCCCAAAGCCCAAGAACCGAAGCCTGCCAAAGAAGTAGTGACAGTAGGCACTCCTAAGCACAGACTCTCCAAGGGAGTGTAGCCCCAAGGCTCATAGTACGAAGGAAATACACTAAGATCAATCCCTGTCAGTAGGTCATAGTAAGGAAGGTTGAACACCCCATCACTGCCCAAGAGATAGCTCGGACAGAACACTACCTTGACCTTGTCCTCTGCATGGTTGAAGAGCTGTGCCTCCTTGAGCTTGGAAAAATAGTATTGTGAAATTCGTTCTTAACCAAAATGGGTGGTATAAGGCTGAGAAATGGTATTAACTCCTTCATAATCAGAAGGAATGAGGATAAAAGCTACTATTTCACGGGGAAGTGTAGCCTTCTTGTTGATTTGCTCTAAAGCATCGATGAATACATCTATTCCTTTGTTTCTGAATTCATTACGTCCGCTGATGGCTACAAAGAAAGGTTTTTCCTCGAAAGTACTTCCGGTAACTTTTTCAGCCACCTCCCAGAGCTTTTCAGAAGCACGTTTGTGTCGTTCTAAATAGCTGGTTCTGTCCATGATATGGGATTCATCGAAGCCATTGGGGTGATCACTTCAGGGCTGCGAGATAGGAAGTGGGTACATTCGCGGGCGGTGATATCACCTACAGTGGTGAATATATCAGCTCCAGCAGCGGCTTTTTGTTCTAAGAAGTGCTTATGCTGTACAGAGAAGCGGTAAGCGAGCTCCTCAGGCTTGTATTCCTCCAAGTAGTTGTATAGCGCCCAGCCATTGCCGGCTATGCTGCGCCCCAATACAGTGGCATGGGTGGTGAAGATAGTTCCCACCTCGGGGAGTGCTTCCTTAAGATATAGTAAGCCTGTACCTGTCATCCACTCATGAAAATGTGCAATGACACGCTCACGAGCCCCTACTTGAAAGTGGACAAAACTCTCGATGACCTTACCTACGGCATAGCCAAAGAGTACCGACTCGGTATAGTCCCAAGAAGCATCCAAGGAATCCAGCTGTTGGGTATTCCAAAAAGTAGGTGAGGATCTCATTTTTTCACTGATATAATGGGAGAAATCCACTAAGATAGCAATAGGTCTTCCCTTAATATTCCAATATCCCGTACGTACTCGTAGGCCTTCTTGTTTGGTTCTATTAAGCCAAGAAGGAAAGAGAGAGGCATCTTCCACAAATTCAGGATTTTTCCTTATGCAACCATAAGTCAGGTCCCTATGGTGATATACTTGTCGGCAAACTTGTCTCGGAGCAGGTTAGCTCGTGTCGCCAATACGGTATGTATGCCCCCAATCTTGTTGCATACTTCCCAGCTAACCTCAAAGAGGTAGTTAGGACTTGTTGTTTCTCCTTTCATTATTGCAGTTTTTTTAATATCCCGCAAATATAATGAATAATCCCCAAAAAAAGAAATATAAAAACACTACTTTTTATTAACAACAAACCTGTTTTTCCTATAAATAATTGATTATCAATATATAGTTTTAGAGGTAGTAAGCGATGAACATTAATCATTAAACATTGAAAATTATTCATTAAGGTGGTCGTAGTTTGTCCACTATTTTTCGTATCTTTGCCATAAAATGATAAACATAATCTAATTCCTTAACCCCCTAACACCTTCATGAAAATACAATACTTTTCCGACATACATCTTGAATTTCAAGATAATATGAACTGGATTGACAACAACGCCATAGAACGGGTGGGCGATATCCTAATCATCGCAGGGGACTTGTGCCCCTTCGTGAAGCTATCTAACATCATGTATAAGAGCGAGATTGCCGACCCTATGCAAGGGCTACAAAAAAAGTATTTTTGGATTCCTGGTAACCACGAGTATTATATCTTTACCCACTCCTACGCTGCTACTCGCTACGAACAACCCTATAAAGGAGATACGAAATCTTTTTTTGGTGGACAACTATACCGAGCGTATCGGTCGTACCCAACTGATTCTCTGTACCATGTGGAGCCATATCGGGAGGAAGAATGCCGACAAAATCAAATATGGCATGAGTGACTTCCACTATATCACCGTACAAAAATCCCGAAAAAGGAGAGGAGATAGAGTCTCTACAAGTGACAGACTTCAACGCTTTCAATAAAACAGCGGTTAAGTTTCTCAAAACAGCCGTCAAAAAAAGGCTACTCAAAGCCAAAAAAAGCTGGAGAGATAGACCATATTATAGTAGCCACCCACTACGTCCCTACCCTCAAGTACTACCCTGAGATCTATTTGGGCAGTGTACTGAATGATGCCTTTGTCCTTGACCTCACCGATTTTATTGAAAAGAGTGCGATTGACTATTGATTTATGGTCATCACCACTTCAACCAGCCTGATTTCAGGCTTGGCAAGACCATACTGACCACTAACCAACTTGGCTATGTGATGCGAGAGGAACATGAAGGGTTCGAGTGGGGAAAAGTGATTGAAGTGAAGAAGGAAAAAAATAAAGCGTTTTTTTACTTATATGATTCTGAGGCTTATTTTTGAAAATGCAATATGATTAGACCAAGATAAAATGAACTTTACCACTAAAATAACCATTCCTCCTGTGGCGGAGGGGATCGACTCTCCTATACGACTTCTGTGGTGAGCATGGGCTCGTGTTTTTGCAGCGCACATGCAGGAGAAGTTTACCTACTATAAGTTGCCCTTTTTTTCTCTCATCCCTTTGGTACGCTCTTCCATCCTTTGGCTATAGAGCGAAGCCTAGAGCGAGTATGTATGAGACAGCTCTTCACCGAGGAGGATTTCTTCCTTGAGGAGGATCTGTGGCTATCTTTTTGATCTGCATTCTCAATGGGCCAATACCTCCCTTACGGCACTTTTGGATACACTAAACCAAGATATGGAGAGGTTAAGGGAGTCGCTTACTAAAAACGTCTTTTTCTTATTATCACTTTAGGCACTGCTTGGGTAGTATGAGCACTTGGCCACCGGAAATATAGTGGCCAATTGTCATAAGCAACCCCAGAAGCTCTTCAGAAAGCGCTTGCTTTTTGTTGTCAGAAATAGAAGCTCTCTCCGACATATAATACAGCTGGTTCAGCAGCGACAGCCTGCGATTAAGGTTATTTTTACGGTTTCCCCAGTAAGACATCTTAAGGATGGTGCACAGGAGAATCTGCTAAGTAAGTCCTTGCTTATCTGTGCGATACATCAGCTGTTGGGGACAGGAGGGAGAGAGTCGTCAGAGAACCTTTTTTACTTTCCTTCGTATGAGATTCTTATGGACGAACTTCGAGACTATCGCTTCTATAAGGAGGATATGCTCCACCCCACCGAGCAGGCGGTACAGTATGTGTGGGAGCGATTTGCGGAGGCTTTTTCACCTCCGATGCTCAAGTACTCATGCAAGAAGTAGCCAGTATACAAAGGGCTTTGGCGCATCGTCCTTTCAATCCTGAGGGAGAAAAAAACACCAAAAATTCCTGCACTCTCTTCAAGAAAAAAATCAAAAATCCAAGAGAAGTTAGGTTTTTGGTGAGCAGTGGTTTGTTTCTGAAAAACTGATTACTCAAAAAAAGTTTGTTATATCAAATTAATTTTTATACTTTTTGTGGCTAGCAAAAAGATAATCATACCCCATGAGAAAAAGTATTCGTTGGCCTTGTATTGGGCCTTGTTGTGGCATTTTTATTTCAATATTTCTTTAAAAAGGAAGAAGATCATAGTAGCCTTACAGAGGATAGCGCACTGATTGTCCAGCAGATTAATAATGTAGGGAAGTTGGTAGTTACCGAGGGGTATTTTCTCGGAAATCATGACCTACCAAGATGCTAAGAAATACTTCAATAATTGGGTGTCTTTTTGACAAGAAGGCACTAGTAGTGGTCAATGCTGAGGCAACGATTTCTTATGATCTGCATCAGCTTCGCTATGAGATAGATGAGGCTCATAAGGTGGTGCGCCTTACCCAAATCCCTCCAGAGGAGCTCAAGATATACCCCAAGGTCCAGTACTACAATATAGAGGAAAGCTCCTTCAATCCCTTTACAGCCGAGGATCACAACAAAATTAACAAGCGGGTTACCGATCTTATCTCTCGTAAAATAGAACAATCTTCTCTACGAAGCAATGCCCAAAACCGCTTACTTACAGAACTTTCTAAGATATTTATTCTTACCCATACCATGGGCTGGAAATTAGAATATACTGATATTCCTATCGAGAAAGAAAGCGACTTAGCATTGCCGCTAAAAAAATAGGAAGTAAAGAGCATTTATTAGAAAAATTTTTTTCTACCTTTGCGCTTTATTTCGTAAAATATTTTTAGAATGTCTTCAGAAACAAAAAAAGCAAGTGCCATAGCGCTTTTGCCTTTGATTATTTTTGTAGCCGTTTTCTTATGGAGCGGTATTCAGTATGGGAGTTTTTATGAGTTTCCAGCTCCTATTGCAGTATTGATAGGGATTATAGCTGCCTTTTTTATCTTCCGTCGCAATGGGATAGGGGGAATGTAGCCGGATTCATCAAGGGATGTGGGAATCCCAGTATCTTGATGATGTGCTTGATAGCCTTGTTTTTCAGGGGCTTTCAGTGTGGTGACCAAGCACATAGGGGCTACAGATACTTTTGTACAAATCACCAAGAATTATCTCTCCTTACAGTACTTATATGCAGGGGTTTTTGTCATTGCCTCTTTCCTTTCTTTTGCTTCAGGTACTTCGGTGGGAGCTATTGTAAGTTTGGCGCCTATAGCGGCGGGCTTTGTCTCCCTACCCAATGTCAATGTAGAGCTTATCGCCGGAGCGCTATTGGGAGGGGCTATGTTCGGGGATAATCTCTTTTATCTCCGATACGACTATTGCAGCTACTCAGTCGCAGGGGATGTGAGATGAAGGATAAGTTCCGTATGAATGGGAAGATTGCCTTACCTGCTTCTGTGCTTACAGTATTGATACTTATTGTTGTAGGGGTATTACTTCATCCCAGTGGACATTCTCTCAGCCAAGAGGAGGTATCTATACAATGGATGAACTTGCTACCATATATCGCTGTTATTGTCTTGGCTGTGGCTGGGCTCAATGTATATGTTACTTTCCTTATAGGTACCATACTTTCTGGAATATTAGGTTTTTTTACTATGGTGTTTTTGATATTTTTGAGTTATAGTAAGACTATTTTCGAGGGATTTGCTTCTATGAATGATATTTTTCTTGGTATTTCTATTCACCGGAGGGTTGGCATATCTTATAGAAAGGGAAGGAGGGATTTCATTCCTTACCCAAAAATAGGAAAGTTCATTACGAACAAAGGACGTGCAGTTACAGGGATAGGCTTCTTAGTAGCCCTGATAGATGCGGCTGTGGCCAATAATACAGTAGCTATTGTCATCAGTGCGCCTGTGGCAAAGAAAATCAGTGAAGAATATAAAATCTCTCCTATACAGACGGCTTCGATTCTTGATATTTCCTCTTGTGTTGTACAGGGAATAATTCCTTATGGAGCACAAGTACTACTGCTTATCAAGCTCTTAGGGGTCGATGTCAATTATAGCAGTATGATAGCCCAGAGCTATTATATCTGGCTGTTGCTCTTGTGTACTATAGTCTTCTTCCTTAAGGGAGTGAAGAGAATGAAGAGTGAAGAATGAAGCCAAGCGAATGAGCTTGGGTATGTGGTCAAGAGTGAAGAACAAAGAGTGAAGAACAAAAAAATAAAGAATGAAATTTTTTTGTAACTTTGTAGAGCGTAACCTTACAATAGTTTTTACAATGAAATCTTTTATCTTTTTTTATTTTTTTATTTGTTTTTGGGGGCTTTTTGCTCAAGAAGGAATTACGATAGTCAACAGGTCGTTATAGACCCAGAAGTACAAGGGACCTTACTCTCTCCTAAAGGAAGTGCACTGCCTCCCTTGGCCATACTGATAGCTGGTTCGGGGCCTACCGATCGCGATGGGAATCAAGCACAATTCAAGAATAATTCTCTGAAATATCTTGCAGAAGGATTGGCTCAGAGGGGTATAGCTGTTTTTCGTTATGATAAGCGTGTTATTGCACAGATAAAAAAATGGAACTGCACAGGAGGAGAAAATGACTTTTGAAGACGAGGTGAAGGATGCTCTTTTAGTCGTGGATTATTTTAAGAAGAAATATAAAAATATTACCCTTGTTGGTCATTCTGAAGGCGCTCTCATAGGTCTTCTGGTAGCTCAAAAAGGGAGGCATCTCTAAGTTTGTTTCTCTTGCAGGTGCAGGCAGTAGCAGTGCTACACTTATAGAAGAACAAATAGCAAAGAATGCCCCACAACTCAAGGAAGAAAGTCAAAAATCATCAACCAGTTAAGAAAAAGGGGAGCTCGTGGAGAATATTTCCTCTTATTTGGCTCCTGTATTTAGAAAAAAAGTGTCCAACCTTACCTTATCTCTTGGTTCAAATATGAACCTGCCCAAGAGATAGCAAAACTATCAATACCTATTCTTATTGTTCAAGGAACCAATGACTTACAGGTAGATAGTAAGCAAGCACAACTTCTCAAGGAAGCCCAACCCAAGGCGCAACTTCTTTTTATAGAGGGCATGAATCATGTGCTCAAAAAGGTAAAAACAATGGAAGAAAAACCAGCAATCTTATCTTAATCCTGACTTTCCTGTCCCTGCCGAACTGGTAGAAGGCATTGCAAGTTTTATAAAGTGAAAAACAAAAAGATATTGTCCTCTGCTCACTGTTCACTGCCCACTGCTCACTGCCCCCTGCCCCCTATACTGTTTTTTTCTATTTTTCTTTTCAGGGTGCAGGCAGAAGGTATATAAGCAAAGCAAAAAGAACCACTCCAAGGGCTTCATTAGCAGATAAGTAATATTGGATGCGATAGGGGTATTTATCTTCTGGGAAAGGTCATATCCGTATTTATCATAATTGGTACGCAAGAAGTGGTGTAGCGCAGGGGAGAAGTCGGCGACAAGCTCCCTCAAAGGCGTTGGCTATCTGTAACTGACGATTGACGATAATAGGTCTGCCTCCTCGCTTGCCCCAGCGTAAAGGCTTCACTAAGCGTGGAGAGCCACAAGCAGCCACTGTACATAGGTAGTGCCCTGTGTGATCTAAATAAGGAGGGTGCTCTTTCTGCGAAAATGCCCAAGTAGTCGTCTCCGTAAAAACCTTTGGCTACTGAATCATAGTCCTGCCCAAAGAGCATCAGTAAGAGCGTAATAAATGCAAAGATAGGGAAGACCAAGATAACAGACCAAGTAAGGACTGTAAAGCGTGAAGAAAGCAATGTATTGAGCCTATTGAGCCACCGAATCCTAAAGGCCTTTGTAGAAAGTTCTTCTCGAACGGCCATAAGTGTACGGCCTATAACCAATATGGCTATAAAAAGAACTAAATATAGGAAAGGAAGCAAGGATAAAATCACCATTTTCTCCTGAGGATACTTGGCTGGCGATACCGATATTCACGGCAATCCCTATATAAGAAGCACAAACAAAGCACCAAAGGAAGCGGAGGTAGCTTCGCTCGGCGTACCCAAAGTGTCCCAAGGGCTATGTGATATAAAAGGAAGTAGGTGAGAAAGGTAGGCCAATACTTCACTGAAATAAAGGTATAGCCTTCACCATCTACAGGGTCTATAGCAGCAGTATATTCGGCTCCAAAGAAAGAACTTAAAAATAAGAACAATAAAATCCATATTACATATATAAAAGCTATGGGATACTGCCAAAGAGGGACATTTTGCTTATGTAAGTAAACTCTATAGTATAGCTAAAGAGGCTATAAGAAGAACAAAGATGACTATAAAACTAAACATAGCTAATTATTTGTATAGAAAACTTCACCCTGAAAAAAACATTTTCTAGTAATTGAGAAAAGTGTTTTTTTCAGGGCGAAGTAAATTTAAAAACCAAAAATAATAATGAAAATCCTTATTTAACGAGTTTCATTTCGTTAACCAAGTGACCTGCACCGGCATATTTGTCGATAACAAAGAGCACATAGCGAATGTCCACCATGATATTGCGGCATAGCTTAGGGATCATAGTGAATGTCACTCATAGTACCTTCCCACACACGGTCAAAAGTTAAGTCCGATAAGGTTTCCGTTGGCATCGATAGCAGGGCTTCCAGAGTTACCTCCTGTAGTGTGGCAGGTAGAAAGGAAGCAGAGAGGCATCTTGCCATTCTTATCTCCATAGCGACCGAAATCCTTCTTCGCTTGTAGGTCACGCAAGTGCTGTGGTACGTCAAATTCGTAATCCCCAGGGACATATTTTTCCATCACTCCGTCCAAGGTAGTGTGTGCACTATAGGTAACCGCGTCGGCAGGAGAGAAGCCTGCTACCTTTCCATAGGTTACACGTAGGGTACCATTGGCATCAGGGAAGATTCTATCTGATGGTTTTGAAAATTCCAAGATGGCTTTCATATAGGTACGTTGTAAGGCATGTATCTGTGTATTGAGACGATCATATACAGGGAATACCTGAGTATCATTCATTTCCTTAAGTTCGCGAACAAACTGTATTCCTACGTCACTTTTCATTTTTTTCATTGAATTGAGCCGCAGAAAGATTCAGAACGCTCTCTACACCAGAGAGGGAGGTTAGGAAGGAATTACCATAAAGATTGTCAGCCAATGCTTTAGCATCGAAGTTCTTCAAAGAGTTGGCAAGCAAGTTCTTAGGCATATTAGCGGCATAGAAGATGACTGCTTTTTCGAAGACATCCTTATCTACCTGTTTGTCATTGTCTTTGAACACATCCTTGAAGGTATTCAGAAGGTTTTTTTCTTTCTATCATTGAAAGCTTGTTCTCCCTTGTCTTCTAGTACTTTTTTTGTAATTGGAGCAAGCGATAACCATTGAGAGCAAGTCCACATTGCGGTAGATAAACTCAGAGTTGAGGTTGGCCGCAAGGGTATAAGGTTCTATTTCCTTGTACAAACGGTTGAAGTCAGAAAGGAGGTTGCCATACTGAGCCTGTTTGTTTGCTTTTTTGGATTGCTTGTTGGAATTTGGCTTCTTGTTGTTGTTTGAGAGCTACAGCATCGGATTTTATAAGTCCTTTGGTTTCTCCAGTCCATTTTTTTCCAGTAATTAGCGATACGTGCATACTTGGCAGCATATTTTTATTTTTGATTGCTTGGTTTTTGCGCATATAGCTATCCTGTACCTTTGAGTACTACATCGCGTATACCTACTCTGGCAGGGTTCACTACATTCTGTATCTGAGCCACAGCAGCTGAAGGCAAATATTCTTGGGTAGTTCCTGGGTAACCGAAGACCAAAACAAAGTCTCCTTCTTTTACTCCTTTTGAGAGAGATAGGGAAGAAGTGTTTAGGCTTGTAGGGGACATTATCCTTGAGTATTCCGCAGGGCGATTGTTTTTGTCAGCATAGATACGGAAGAGGAGAAATCCCCAGTGTGGCGTGGCCATACCCAGTTGTCTGTATCGGAACCGAACTTACCGATAGAGGAGGGGAGCTCCTACCAAGCGTACATCCTTGAAGGTCTCTGTGACAAAGAGAATGTATTGGTTTCCATCATAGAAAGTCTTTACACTATTTTTCTTGCCAAGCCTCTTTCGGAGCTGTTTTTGATGACCTCAGCAATATTTTTTTCTCGATGAGTTTGGCTTTTTTTCAGTCTCGTCAGTGATGCTTTCTGTACCTTTGAGTACCTGCTTGGTGACATCGTCGATACGCACCATAAAGGTAACTTTTTAGGTTCTTGTTAGGAAGTTCCTCAGCCAGACTTTTTGCCCAGAATCCATTGGCAAGGTAGTCATTCTGCAGCGTAGAGTGTGCTTGGATCTGTCCATAACCACAGTGGTGATTGGTAAGTAATAATCCCTTGTCAGAGATCACCTCTGAGGAGCATCCTCCATTGAAGTGAGGTGCCGCATCCTTGAGACTTGATTTGTTTACACTGTAGATGTCGGCCACAGTCATTTTCATGCCCAAGGTCTTCATCTCCTTAGCGTTCATTCCTTCCAATAGTGAAGGAATCCACATCCCGCCTTGCTGTCCATAGAGAGCAGATACTCCCAGCAGCAAAGCCATTTTAAAAAAATCTCTTCATATAATGTAGTATTTATTTTTAATTAATAGGTGACAGTTCTCAGTAAAAATCAGTATATTAATTATGGTAACTATTCCTTATAAATGTCTCTTTTCCATCTTCCTCCTACAAACTCTCTATTGGCACACTCCCCATAATCAAGATCAAAAACATCATTGAGAGTAGGATCAACTTTTATTAGTTCTTCTAAGGACACTAATTTCCAATCAGGTTCTCCCGAGGGAAGAAAAAACCAATGACCCTCTTTATCATGTATCACCTCTACAATAGGTTGCTGATTTTTCTAACCAAGCTGATGTTGTGAATACAGGACAGAGTTTGTCTTCTCTGAATTTGAAATCAGCATTCCTATCTAAGAGCGGTTGTAAGTAGATAAGATCTTCTCTGAAATCTGATTCATATGGGAATATTCCTTTGTCATCAGGCCATATCAGTTGCAAAGCAGGAAAATCGACTGTTTGGTAATAACTAATTGCCTGGCCAAAATAATCAGGGATATTACGCTTATCCACTGTTAAGAATTGTACAGGATATTTTTTTCTAATATATCATGATAATTCCTACCTATTTCTATCAGTTTTTTTCTTTTATTACTTCAAACACTACAGTATTGAGCATAGTATGGAGTGTATCTATAGGCAATCCTAAGGAAATAAGTTCAGGATGCTTGTAGCTTTTCCATAGACCTACAGTATAGGCAAAAGATGGCAAGTAATTGGTTTGTGGAACCATTATTACCTCAAAACCATACTTTTACAATATCATCTGTTAGTTTGTTAGAGTATTGATCTGACATTCACTAATTTATTGATTTGTTACTATCTCTAAGCTCACTGTTCACCGCTCACTGCTCACTGTTCACCGCTCACTGTTTACTGTTCACCGCTCACTGTTCACTGATTACTAACTATCTTATATAGCTTGTCAGAGGGGCGGGTGCGGAATTCCGTACGGAAGGTACAAGAATCTCCTTTCTTGGCACTCTCAGAGAGTTGGTCATTGACATACATATCCTCCAAGATGAGTTCCTGTACCCCTGTGGTGGGGGCCTGTGATAAGGAGCTTATCCCCTCGCTTGATGTCAAAAGCCTCGATTTTTGAACTCAGAAATATTCGTTTTTCGGGAAAAAGTGCATGGCCTTGCCTATATACACCTTCTTCTGAGTAGCCTGAGAACCAGGAACACCGCTCCATTCTCCTAATTTCTGTCCTAAATAATACCCTCCCCAGAAACCACGATTGTATACAGTGGCAAGCGCTTCCATCCATTTATCTACTTTTTTTCCTTGGTGTAAGTACCCTCATAATAAGCGTCTATAGCCTCTCTATAGGTGCGAATTACGGTCGCTACATACTCAGGGGCGCGACCTCTCCCTTCTATCTTGAGTACTTTAGCTCCTGTATCAATCACTTGGTCTAAGAAATCCAAGGTACATAAGTCCTTGGGGGACATCATATACTCGTTGTCCAACTCTATCTCGAATCCACTTTCTTGGTCTATTACTGTATATTTCTTGCGGCAATTCTGCTTACAAGCCCCCTGTTGGCGGAGGAGTTGTGAGAATGTAAGCTCAAATAACACTTTCCAGAGACAGCCATACACAAGGCACCATGTCCAAAAATCTCTACCTCTACCAAGTTCCCTGAAGGGCCTTTGACCTGTTCTCTCTATCTGTTCACATATTTTTCTTGATCTGTCGCAAGGAAAGCTCACGGCTCATCACCATAGTATCAGCAAAAAGTGCATAGAACTTCACTGTTTCTATATTGGTAATATTGATCTGGGTCGAGATATGTACCTCCATCCCTATTTGCCTTGCGTAAGCGATTACAGCCTGATCCATCGCAATGACTGCTGTGATATGAGCCTGCTTGGCTCTGTCCAATAAAAGTCTTTATGATGGAGAGATCATGGTCATATATGATGGTATTGAGTGTCAGATAAGTGCGAACATTCTTTTTCCTTACAGCGGCGCGCAATCTCGTCCAAGTCGTCCAAAGTAAAGTTGATACTCGAGCGAGCTCTCATATTGAGCTGTTCTACTCCAAAATATACAGAATCTGCCCCATTGTCCAAGGCAGCTTGCAGGGATTCAAAGCTACCTGCAGGAGCCATTAGTTCTATCTTTCCGGTTGTTGTCATTTCTTTCGTTAGGCGTTACAAATTTACAGCAAAATTATTTGAATACCAAAAATAATAATATGATTTTTTTCTCTGTTTTAGGAATAGATTTTTAGAGAATTATCCTGATAGAAAAAAATATTATAGGATTGGCTAAAGTTCTTATTATTTTTTTAGTATAAACAAATTGTTTTTTTCAGTCTGTAGAGAAGAGTGGCTAAGGTTTCTTCTTAGGATCCAAAAAAGTCCAGTATGGAATCCTTGTGAAGGAGAGAATCCTTGGAGGTCTGCATGAGGCTCATCTATCTTCTCGGTTGAGGATTTAGGATGCTTGAAGGATAAGTATTTTCGCATCAGTTCTTTGTACAATAGCTGAGCTACCTTCTTGGAACCACGAGCATTGAAGTGAGTATAGTCCTTTCCTGCCAAGGGAGGAGTAGCCCCTACCCACTTGAGCATGGAGCCTTCGCCACCCATGAGCTTGTATAGGTTGATAAATCCAGCATGTGTCTGCTTTGCATAGGACTCTTGTGCTAAGGAAAGAGGTACTACAGCATTGTCTGTTTTCATTTCCATGCCATACTTGGATGATTTGTCGGCAGTGGAGATGATTAGGAAGGATGCCTTGGGGAAGCAAGTACGCAACTGGTTGATCACTTTGGTCATACCTTTTTCATACCATCGGTAGTCTAAAGTGCCGTAGTTCAATACGTTAGCTCCAAAATGCAATACGATAAGGTCATAATTGCCCAAGGCGGTATCAAAGTCCTGCATCAGAGCGGTATTGAATAGGGAAAGAGGCAAAGCCTGAATTCCCTCTACTGGAAAAAAATTGTCTACATGTACCCCTCCATCGCTGGCAGAGTTGATACCATAGATAGGGATAGAATCCGCTTTGAAGAAGTTCACACGTACTCCTTTTTACATTTCCTTTGGCTAAGGTGAGGCTGTTGAGTCGCTTGGAGGCGTTCAGTGGTTTTACGATGCGGGTGGTATCTCCTTCGTGGCGAATCTCCACATACGCTTCCGTATTCCCTGATTGTCCAAAGAAAAGGGTAGGAGAGTACATTTGGTTGATATGAGGCTGAGCAGAGGCCTTGTAGGGAGACCCAAGTAAGGGCAGGGCTTTTTACAAAGAAGACCTGTCCGGCAACTCAAAGGGACGGGTCGGACGCTTTACATTGACATAAGATTCTCGCTTCCAATTGTTCGAATAGGTGTGATGTACACTTCCTCGTGAGGCGGCAGACTCTGAGGTGATGGGTAAGAAACCCTACTCCATTACCTCAAAAAGCTCCTTGGAAGAGTGCACGTAAGTCCTGTACGATAAAGTCTCCATCGGTCATAGAGTCACCGAAATACCCAATGCGCACATGCCCTTGCCCTGTAGTTTCTAAGTGTTGCAGTTTCTCAAAGAAAGGCTGTAGATACTGTTGGGGAGTTTGCCCCTTGAGGGAGTCAGAGGCCCTGTGCTTTGAGGGGCTTTTCCATGAGCGAGTGTATCTTTGTTCTCATTCAGTACCTCCTCAATATCCTTGCCCGAGAGTGCCTCCAGCATCAGACTATCCACAACCACATTGGTAGAAGAGGCATTCCCTTCAGGGAAGATACGAGTAGGTAAATAAGGTTTTAGCCCTACAAAAGAAGGGCTGCTAAAAGCAATATAAAGAAAGATTGCTTGAAATAAGATATGTTCACAGGAATAAAAAAATCTAAATGCTACTAAGGGGGCAAAGATACGAAATTAATGAGTAATGCGTAATGATTAATCTGTTAATTATTTTTTTCTTTTTGATAATTTCGCATAATATCAAAGGCAAAAAGGCGTCCATACACAAGCTCGTATACCGCTGTTTTTGAGCATTTTATTTGTCCAACTATTGCAGGTGAAAAAAACAGCTGATAGTGTCCCTTAGCTTCATGAAAGCATCGGTATCCCCATACACGGCATCGGTGGGAACAAGTAGCGCCTTACCTTCTTTCAGGACAAAGGTTTGTGAGATGTGCTCCGCCAACTTCTTATATTGGGCTTGGCTGACAGAGAGTGCAGCAATCATATCAGAGGAGGGAATCTCCTCATAGAACGTAGCATGCATGAGAGTGCCTCCTTGTCCTGTAACCGCTTGAAAGGCTGTAGTAAATTTCAGGTCAGCCCAAGTGGGTGTTTCTAAAGTAAAAACTTCCTACACCCCCACCCTAAAAGCAATATAGGGACTTTGTCCTTTCCCTCGTGTATCTTGCTGGCTGACAATATTCTGCCAATCGAAAAGATCATTCTTCACAGGGCATGATAATATCCGTATGGGCTCCATTGGAGAGTACCCAAATGGTCTCTTCTTCTGTGCTAACTTCTTTGGCATTGACCTCAATACGGGAGAGTATCACTGCCGAGAGCAGGTAGAGTAAAAGGAAAGCTACCAAGCCTAATATGCTGTAGGCGAGGTATTTTAAAGTTTTAAGAATGATTTTCATTATCCTTTGCACATTTCTATTTCTTCTTCAAGCCACTGGGAGAAAGGGACTAATTCGGTATCTTCTTCCCAATACTCAGGAGGGATATCGGGTAGAAAAATTCCAAACTGATCTTTTTCGCCCAATACAAACCCTGCCTGATGGCCTACAGTGGGATAGCAGACTAAAAAGGATATGAGGGAATAAATAGACCCCTGTCCCCTCAAAGACCTCTTTGGCATAGCTCTCCCATTGTTCAGGAGGGTAGAACTGATACGAAAAACCTCTTTCGTCCTCGAAAAGGGTACAAGCACCCAAGGTAAGAAGAAAGTTTTTTTGAAGTCTTCGGGCAGTTGCACATTATATTGTTGTTCAAAAAGCATAAGTTGTTCAGGAGTAACCTCACTTTGTCGAGAAAAAAACAATAGGTTTCATTGCCAAAATGAATCGGTTTGCCCCCACTTTGTTTTTTATAAGGTCTTGTAATAAGGAAAAGAGTTTTTATTAAAAGTACTCATAATCTTCTATGCAAAGATACTATTTTTTTATTGAATCGGAAAAAGAGGTAGTTCTGTTATACTTTTTTTGTATTCGTTGAGCAATTGTACCAATTGGTATACTAGGGTCACGGGTTTCTGTTGGTGATAGGGAGGTCTTTCTGTCTAAGATGTAACTTCTCAGAACGAGCAATAGCTTGTAATTCAGAGGAATTTCCATCTTCTTGCAGTAGTGTATAGAGCCTCTTACAGAAATCAAGTCTCTTGCCTTCTTTTACATAATTCATCTTAAAGTATTTTTCCCAACTGTTCATAGTAATATTCTCTATTTTTGAGTGCTTTGTATATCCTTGTAATGTAATAAAAAGCCATAGTTCAAAACAATCATTAGAATAAGCTACATTGTAACCCAAGGATTTGGCTCTATCTATAGAATTATCAAAGTTAGCAAAAGTCTTTATCACTATTTTGTACATCCATATCAAATACACACCACACTTCGTCAAAGGTGAAATCCTCATTTTTACAATCTCCTGAGTGGCTTGTACTAAATTCATCTTGGATTGCCCTTGTAGGTTGACACATCTTACAGATAGAGAAATAACAGGAAATTTGCTAAAGTACCATTCCTCAGTCTGCCCTTCACAGACGATCAATATGGTTTTATTAGCTTTTCTAATAGCTTCATATTGGTAGCTATTTTTTTACGCTTTTCCCAAGGTTTTCCTTGATCAGTAACCTTTATAGCTTTGGTTTTCTTCCCCATATCACTTATGAATTGGTTACTAATTCTGAAAAATCCTCTACCCAAGGAATTGCGCCATATTTACCATGAATATAATCCTTTTCAAAAGAGGCTTCTGCACGTACCCCATTGATCTCGGCTAAGCTGTAGAGATGACTGGCGCCTTCTTCATCCTTTTTCGACAAACTCAATCTGATCGCGTCTTAGAAGGTTATTAGATAGCAAAAGAAGTATCATGAGTAACGAAAATGAACTGTGTTTGTTTGTTCTCTTCCGAATTGAATAATTGTACAATACGCTTAGTTAACAGAGGGTGGAAGCGAGCATCGAACTCATCAATCACCAGAGGACGCCCTTCTTTGAGAGCTTCATAAATGTAAGGACTTAATTCAAAAAGCTTACGTGTACCCTCCGATTCGTATTTTTTTCAAAAGAAAAACCCCATGGGCTAAACCTCCCATATATTTTTCTTTTTAGAAACAAGTAGTTGTGTTTTTCTGTTTTTCTAAATCAACAGATTTTTCAGGTTCTCTCAACTCTAAGTCATCGATGGAGGTATCTCCTTTTTTAGCATACTAATAATAAACTCTTTTTTTAGTGTTATCTTCTAAAGCTTCTTTTTGCATAACTCATCATTGCAGGGTTGCTCAGTCCACTGATGATATTAATACTACTTAGATTATTAGTGATATGCTTGGATATCTTTCCAAAAGCCAAAGGAAGCCAAGACTGTAAGAAATAAATTGGTAGATAAAAAGCATTTCCCTGTATCGCCCCCTTGTTGGGTGAGGTTCATATAGATAACCCCTTCGGCAAAGTTTGTTTTGTCTATCTCTGTAATTGTATTACCCTCACGGATAAAATAACACAATTCTCGTTTTCCCTTTTTCCATAGAGCCATTCGGAGGTAATTCTTCCTGTTTGGACTTCAAACCCATAGCGATATTTTTACTTCATCTATATAGAAAAATCATCTGAAAGAAAAGCAGCCTGATATATGGTTTCAATACTTATAAAAGAATTCATTAGTAAAAGTACCTTTGTTGTCTTTTTACAGAATCAGATACTATTTTTATAAAAGCATGCAAAGCCTTTATAACATTACTTTTTCCCACTAGCATTTGCTCCATAGATAGCTTTTTGTCTTTAGGAAAGCATTGTCTTTGTACTTGAAAGTATGTGTAGATTCCAAGGCAATATCCTTGGTGGAAGTCAGTGGTGCTTTGGAAAGACTTAGTGTCTGTATTTCTTTGAAAGATCGGAAGTTTCCGAAACTAAAATCTTGCAATACTATCATAATTCTGTTTTTGCATATTTTTCATAAAAATACAAATAAGAAATGATATAACAAAAATATTTCTTAGGAATAAGGATTAGGCATAGCGTCCTTGGTACATTTTTGGCTATTTGCGTATATTTTTTATGAAATCGGTCTTATGCGCTGTATAAGCATCTCTATCATGCTCATAAGGTTTCCATAGGGAGATTTTAAGAGCTTCATATTGCCTTGCCACCAGCAGATGTTCCTGTATATAATCTCTAAAAATACAACTCATCATTATCCCTCCATAGCGCAAATGTAGGTGAAATACCTTCTCGGCAAAACCTTGTAAAGTATATCCTTTGTTGAGAGAGATTCTTGTAGGAGTCTCATTCATACAGAGGTAGCCTGCCTCAAGAAGCTTCTCTTTGATCTGTGAAAGTGAAGCTTCTCGGGGTATCTCTACGAGGATATCTATAATGGGTTTTGCCCATATTCCACCAATAGCAGTACTACCTATATGGCTAATTCTCAACACCTTTTTCACCAGCCAATTGTTTTTAGGAGAAAAGACTTTTCTTCCTCAAACCATTCCCTCCACAGAGGGTTAAAAGGGGAAAGAATGATGGGGAATAACTCCCATAGCTCTACAAGCGACATTCTCAGCAACGGGTGGGGCTGTTCATCAGGGCTCATGTATCAGTATTTAGTGGGCTTCCAGCCAGTTATTTCCCTGTTCCTATCTCCACAATAAGGGAGAACAGAAAGGGCGTATGCATGTTCCATTTCCTCACGGATAAGAGGAGTTACTACTTCGAGTTCTTTCTTAGGAACGTCAAAAGAGCAATTCGTCATGTACTTGTAGGAGCATGCGGGTAGCCAATTTCTCTTTTCAAGACGCTCAGCGATACGTACCATGGCTATTTTTGATAATATCGGCTGCACTTCCTTGTATAGGAGCATTTACGGCATTGCGTTCGGCAGCCCCTCTCACTACCTGATTACGGGAATGGATATCTGGTAGATAGCGACGACGCCCCTAAGAGAGTCTGTACATACCCATGTTCGCGAGCAAAGAAAATCTGCTGTTCTATATAGGTCTTGAGCTTAGGATAGGTCTGGTAATAGGTGTCGATTAGCTCCTTGCTTTGGCTGCGGCTTAGCGAGGTTTGTTGGCTGAGTCCTATGGCCGATACTCCATAGATAATTCCAAAGTTCACAGTCTTGGCATGGCTACGCTGCTCCTTGGTCACGGCTTCAAGGGTACGCCAAATACCTTGGCTGCGGTAGAGCGGTGGATGTCCTGACCATCAAGGAAGGCCTCTATCATATGCGTTTCTTCACTCAGTGCGGCTATGATGCGCAGTTCTATCTGCGAATAGTCGGCCGAAAGCAGGGTGTAGTTCTCATTGCGTGGGACAAAGGCCTTGCGAATCTGGCTACCACGAGGGGTGCGGATAGGGATGTTTTGCAGGTTGGGTTGGTTGCTGCTAAGCCTACCTGTAGCGGTTACTGCCTGCATGAAGGTAGTATGGATACGCCCTGTACGCGGGTTCACCTCGCGGGGAAGGGCATCGGTATAGGTGCTCTGTAATTTCTGTAAGGCGCGGAACTCCAATACATTGGCTACAATAGGGTGCTGAGAAGCCAGCTCAGATAGTACTTCCTCGGAAGTGGCATATTGCCCCGTTTTGGTTTTCTTAGGTTTGGCAAGTAGCTTTTAGCTTCTCGAAAAAGGATATCCCCCAATTGCTTGGGAGAGGAGAGGTTAAAGGATTCTCCAGCTTGTTCAAAGATGGCCGTTTGTAGGGCGATAAGATCGGTGTTGATCTCCTTGGAAAGTTGGGAGAGGAAAGCCGTATCTACCCCAATACCCTCATATTCCATCTGAGCCAATACGCGAACCAAAGGCGCTTCTACTTCGGTGAAGAGTGGGGTCATTTTGTCCTTTTTCCAGCAGAGGGAGAAAGGTATGTTTGAGTTGTAGGGTGACATCGGTATCTTCTACGGCATATTCCTTTTGCAATTCAGGAGGTACTGAGCGCATGGAGAGTTGTCCCTTGCCTTTCTTGCCGATAAGGCTTTCTATAGCAACAGGGGCATAGCTTAGGTATGCTTCCGAAAAGCAAATCCATATTGTGTCGCATATCTGGATTGAGCAGGTAATGAGCGATCATGGTGTCAAAGAGTTGTCCCCTTTACCTCGATGTCATAATTGGCCCAAAAATCTTAAGGTCATACTTGAGGTTCTGACCTATCTTGAGTATGTTTTCTGCTTCAAAAAGGGTTTTTAAAAAGGCTAAGCCACTCTTTGGCAAGGGAGAAATCTTCCGGAAAGAGGATATAATAGCCTTTTGTGTACTTCCCAAGAGAATGCCAAGCCAACGATCTGGGCTTCCATTTCGTCCAGGGAGGTTGTTTCGGTATCAAAACATACTTCTTTTTGTTTCAGTAGCTCAGGCAATAGGGCTTTTACTTCGTCTTGGGTAGTTAGTAGTTGATACTCATGAGGGACATCCTTGATTGTTTGGAGCTTTTTGGAAGGTGTTAAGTCAAAGAGCGAAGGGGTTGCTGTTCCTGCAATAGGGAGGGTTGTCCTGCCAAGGAGAACAAGTCGGGCTGGGTGGAGACAGGTGCTACACCAAAGGCCTTTTTGTAGGGTGGTGAGCATGGTGCGGAACTCCAGTTCCTCGAATAGGGGTTCTATCTCGGCCATCTTTGGCGAGGAGAGTTCAAAGTCTTTTTTTCGTCAAAGGTTACAGGCACATCCAAGATGATACGAGCCAAGGTCTTGGAGAGGATTCCTTTGTCCTTGTTTGCTTCAATATTCTCACGGAGTTTTCCCTTGAGCTTATCTGTATTGTTCAAGAGGTTCTCTAAGGAGCCAAATTCCTTGAGGAGCTTTTTGTGCTGTTTTTCTCACCCACCCCTGGTAGGCCGGGGATATTATCAACCGCATCGCCCATCATCCCTAGGAGGTCTATGACCTGCTCTGGGTTTTCCACTTGGAAATTCTCTTTAACCTCTTCCACTCCCCATATTTCGGTATCTTTGCCTCCACAGGGCTGGCTTGTACATGAAGATATTAGGGCTTACCAGCTGTCCATAGTCCTTGTCAGGGGTGACCATATACACGGTATATCCTTGTTTTTTTCAGCCTGCTTTGCTAAGGTTCCTATGATGTCATCCGCTTCATATCCTTCTTTTTTTCTATCACAGGGATTTGCATCGCGTGGAGTATCTGGTGGATATAGGGAATGGCAAAAGCGAATGGCCTCGGGAGTCTCTTCACGGTTGGCCTTGTATTCAGGGAAAAAGAGCTGAACGCTCTTGGCTTCCTCCTTTGTCAAAACAAACAGCCAAGAGGTGTGGTTGTTCCTTGCGGATGACCTCCAAAAGAGAGTTCATAAAGCCCACAATGGCTGAGGTGTTCATCCCCTTGGAGTTGATACGAGGATTCTTAATAAAGGCATAATAGCCTCTGAATATCAATGCATAGGCATCTAAAAAGGAATAATTTCTTCATCGTAAAGTCTGGGTTGTTAGTAAATAAGAGTAACATTCAGGGAGAAGAACTTATCGATAGCCTTGTCCCCTAAGTAGTCCGAGAAGCTCTCCGCAGCGAAGTTCACCCCATAGGCGGTTCTATCGATAGTAAGAGCTGTCTGGAAGCTGCGCTGTGCGATGGCAGGAATCAGTACAAAGACTATAGGCTTGGTAGTGCCTTTGATGGTCATATCTGCCTGTATCTCATAACTTTTGTTGTTTATCTCGGTCACCTGTTTCATCAGCAAGGTAGCTAAGGGGTATTCCTTGACAGAGAAGAAATCCCTGACTTGAGGTGTTCCTCGAGCTTGCCACGGCGATTGTCTGTGAGGTCTAATACCCGCAGAGAGCCCATATCCACCACGAGGCGACCCCCTTTTAGCTTGCCCTCCCTGGAGAAAAACCAATTCGCCTGACTTGAACGAAAGCACTCCCTGGTGGGAAGCTCCAATCATCTTCTTGCCCGTCCACTGTATACTGCTCGATTCGATATCAATAGGGTGGGCAATCATTCTTTTTAGAAGTTTTTTTCCCTTTACTTTCTTTTTAGAGAAGAAGTATTTTTTTAGCCACCAGTGTTTTTTTATCCGTCTGTACCGTCTGTACCTTATTTTTTTCTCTTTTTCACTTGGCCTTCTACGGCAAAAAGAAAGCAAAAAGGCTGCTATAGATAGTATTGTAATGATTTTTCGCATGACATATATTAGGGGGTAGAATGATGAAATACCTTTGGCAAAAATCACTTCGCCAAAGGTATTCTCGTATATAAAATCACCAAATCAACTTACAGCTTAGTTCTCAGGAATTACAGAGGCATAGAGAGTGAAATTATCCTCGATAGCCTTGTCTCCTAAGTTGGAGAAGAAGCTTCCAGAGCCATACTTGATGTTGAACTCGGTGCGGTTCACCACCAAAGTAGAAGCATATCCTTCCGTAGTAGTTCTAAAAGTTCCACCTCTACAGGCTTAGTGATTCCCTTGATAGTAAGGTCTCCCTTAGCCTTGTAGCCCTGTTGAGTACAGGGTTACCTGCTTTAGCGTAAGGGTAGCGGTTGGGAATTTTTACAGAGAAGAAATCATCGGACTTGAGGTGCCCTATGAGTTTTTCTTTTCCTTTGGCATCCATTCCCTCATCGGTAACCGCCAAAGAGGTCATGTCCACTACAAAAGAGCCTCCAACAAGCTCCTTATTTTTATAAATAAATTCTCCAGATTTGAAAAGCAAGGGTACCTTTATGACCTCCGGCTACCACCTTTTGGCTTCCCATTGGAGGTTGCTTGCTTGGAGATTAAGTTTTTTTGGTCTGCCCTATAGCTACTACACTAACTAAGAGCGCTACAATACTTAGTAATTTTTTCATAAAAACGAATTTTTAATAGGGCAAAGGTAGTAATAAAAATGGAACTAACAAGCGAATATTCACAAATTAATTTTTCGGATAAGGTTTGGCTCTCGAACTCTACGGTAAGATTCTCAGTCACATACTTCTGTATCTGTCCCTTATGGGCTTCATCGGAATAGAGGAGCACTGCCTTGAGCTCTTTGTGCTGTGCAAGGAAGTCCTTAGCCTTCTCTATACCTCCCAAGGCCATCAGGGTAGTGGCATAGCCATCGGCAAGCATAGCTGAAGGAGCTATCACAGTAGCACTGAGCAGATTACTTGGTTGTGGGAGACCTGTCTTAGGGTTAATGGTATGTACATATTTCTGTCCCTGTGAGGGAATCTCTCCAGAGCTTGCGGTAGTTACCAGAAGTAGCCAGACCACAATCGGTTAGCTCCACTGTAGCGACAATTTCTCTGTCTTCATCAGGCTTCTGCAAGGGTTATCGATACCGATTCTCCAAGGCTTGTTCTTGAGCGTATTTCGCCCATGAATGACCAGCTCTCCCCTACTTCTACAATAAAATTGGAAATCTGCTTAGAGAGGAAATAGTCTGCAATCACATCGGAGGTGTAACCCTGTGCTATCGCGTTGAAATTCAACTGTATATTAGGGTTATCCTTTCTTATAAAAGCACCTCTGGGGGTGTCAATGTAATGCACCTTATCCATACCAGTTAGGGCAAGTAAGCTATCTATCTGCTTTTGAGTAGGCGGGGTATGGTTTTTCCTTTTGCCAAAGCCCCAAGCATTGATCAGCTGTCCCTATGGAGGGGTCAAAGACACCCTTACTCTCCTTATATATATCCATGGAAGCTAAAAGAACCTTCTCAAAATGTGGATCTATAGGTAGATTTTTCTCCCCTGTTTATTTTTGGAGATCAAAGAGTTATCTATATAGGTAGACATAGATAGGTCTATGACCTGTAGTATAGAATCAATAGCTGTCTTTTTCCACAGGAGTTTTGGCAATATAAGTAATCCCATAGGGTAGTGCCTTGTGCCTCCCCTTTTTATAATAAATATTCTCCTTTGGGGTCATCCCACAAGCGGTCACTAAGACGGCTATACATAAGGTATATAGATATTTCATTTATTCAATTTTTTAAAAAGACCTCTGAAATCCACTTGGTAAGACTTGCCATGCTCCAAAAGGGGCTAATGGGTTGGCTACATCATAGAGTCCCACTCCTGCCCAATAGGCATCGCCCCTTATGCTCTTGTGCCTTGCGGCGTACGGTTTCCATTAGGACGGGGTCGTATACATCGGGGTCATTCCCCTGCAGGATGGGGCGTACGATAATAAAAACTCTTTTGTCCCTGGGGATCTATACAGACAAATTGTGGATTCTTCTTGCGGTCACTATTGACCAATAAGAACTCCCAGCCTAGCTCCTGCAAAGCCTCCCCTACGATATTCATGGCCAAATTATGTAATTCTTGTTCGGTAAGCACTTTTTTTAATGTTTAATTATCAATGTTCAATGTTCCTCTAATCAAAGAGGCAAAAGTACGAAATAAATAGGAGAATATCACGAAAAAAATAATGATTTTTTTGTACTTTTTGTCTTCTCTAAAGAACCTTCTAATCATGCCTCAAGAAAAGTGCTTTTTGTCCGATTACTACTTGCCCTGCAAGATATACCCTATGGGGATTTTACGTATAAAGCTTATCCCTACCCTCTCTCGTGAGCATATCATCGGGGTACGCCTGCCTGCCCTACGCAAAGTAGCCAAAGAGCTCACTAAGCAACAACCGGAAGAAGTTGCACGATTTCTCCATACACTTCCTCATTGTTACCATGAGGAAAACCTCTTACATGGCTTTCTCATAGAACAAGTGAAAACCTTTGACAAAGCCATTGCCTATACCGAAGCCTTTCTCCCCCATATTGACAATTGGGCGGTGTGCGATACCTTCTCGCCTAAGCTCTTCCAAAAAGCATCCCAAGGAGACCTATACCCATATCCTCCAGTGGCTCAAAAGCCCACAGCCCTACACCATTCGCTATGGCATAGGGCTGCTGTTGTCCAATTATTTAGATGACTACTTTGAAAGCGAAATGCTTTCCCTAGTAGCGGGTATCCAATCAGAAGAATATTATGTCAATATGATGATTGCTTGGTATCTGGCCACTGCCTTGGCCAAGCAGTACGAAGCAACTCTGCCCCTTATCCAAAGCCAAACCCTCTCCCCTTTTGTCCAAAACAAAACCATCCAAAAAGCCCGCGAAAGCAGGAGGATTTTCGGAGGAAGTGAAGAATTTTTACTTCAATATAAATTACCTACAATATGAATCTCTGGCATATACAACTACACCCCACTGGGGCTGCTGATTGGACAGCTGAAGACACCCGTCGTATTGTCGCTACGGGCTATATAGGGTTGTTCAGGGAAGGCTGTACAGACTTTTTGAAAAGCTCCTTGTAGGCGATTTGGTATTGGTACGTTATGGAGCACAAGTAGTAGCTTTGGTAGCAGTGGAGGATATGCCTCGCTTGTTGCGGGATTATGAAAAACACTCCTTGCACTGGTTTACCCATGGTTTGTCGGATTAAGCTCCTTGCCTACTATGACCACCTAAAAATAGGGGGTCGTGGCTGGTACCCTGCCCACTACACTCCAACAAATAAAAACCCGAGAATGAAGTAGCTTATACCTTTGTAAACAGCTTATGGGAAAAGACAGACACTCGCCTGCTTTTTTTCTGTAGATTTCAACGAACTCTTGGAGTATGATCTGGTACTATTTTTCTCAAAAAGACGCTCGAGAGAATGTATGTGGAGAGCTGATACCCTTATACGAAGGATTGAAAGTAGATATCTATACAGACGACGGAGACGACAAGGGCAATCGTGATGACCTTGTTGCCTCGAGCTATGTAACAGCAAACAAGACAGGGTACTATCCTTATGTGAAATGGTGTTGCCAGATAGATGAAAAAGGCATTCGCAGTGAGTCTGAGGAAAGTAATTTTTTTCCTTCTATTGCCACCAAAACTTCTTAACATGGGAAAAATATAAATCCCAAAACCTCTCTTAATTCAGATAAAAATAGTATTTTTGCCCCTTGTAAATGATATTTATATATGTCTGAAAAACATCACTACAAAGGGGCTTACCGATGCCCAAGTTGTTGAAAAGTCGCCAAAAATATGGCGAAAACACCTTCACTGCGGTGGAGGGGAACCGCTCTGGAAACAGTTCTTAGAGAAATTTACTGACCCTATTATCATCATCCTATTGGTGGCTTTTGGTCTTTTCTTTTTGGAGTTTCTTTCTACGAATATACGGTACATGATACGGGTATCCACGCTTTCTTGGAGCCTGTGGGGATTCTCTTTGCCATTCTTTTTAGCTACGGGAGTCGCTTTCTACTTTGAGCAAAAAGCGAATAAGCAATTTGAAATCCTCAATCAGGTCAATGACGATATTTACTACAAGGTGATTCGCAACGAGCGTATTACTCAAGTGCTAAAGAAGGATATTGTGGTAGGGGATATTGTTATCATTGAGACGGGAGAGGAAGTACCTGCCGATGGGGAGTTGTTGGAGGCGGTATCTCTTCACCTGAATGAATCCACCCTCACAGGAGAGCCCCTCATACACAAGAGCATTCTCCCTGAGGACTTCGAGGCGGAAGCTACCTATCCTACTAATTATGTATGCCGTGGTACTTCGGTAGCCGATGGACATGGTATCTTTGAGGTAAAAAGGTGGGCGATGCTACCGAATACGGAAAAGTGTTCGAGGGGGTACAGATAGATGATTCTGTAAAAACACCACTCAATGAGCAGTTAGACCGTTTAGCAGACCTCATTACCAAGGTGAGCTATGGCATTGCTGCCCTTGTCATCGTAGGACGACTTATTGTTTATTTTGCAGATCCTACCCAGAACTTAGATAATCTTGATTGGGTGTCTTTCGGAGGGTATCTACTTAATACTGTGATGATTGCTATTACAGTAGTAGTGGTTGCTGTGCCGGAGGGATTACCCTATGAGTGTTACCCTGAGCTTGGCTTACAGTATGCGTAGTATGATGGCGACCAATAACCTTGTGCGCAAGATGCATGCCTGCGAGACTATGGGAGCTACTACAGTAATCTGTACGGACAAAACGGGTACCCTCACTCAGAACCAAATGACTATCTACGAAACATACTTTAATCAGTTCCCAGATAGTTCTTTTCGCTGAACGACTTATCGCCGAGTCTATGGCGGTCAATTCCACTGCTTATCTCGATTTTTTTCGGATAAGGAAAAAGCCCTAGTGTACTAGGGAATCCTACCGAAGGGGCGCTTCTGCTGTGGCTCTATGGCAAGGGGACTAACTACCTGCCTATACGTGAGGAAAGTGAAGTGCTACAACAGCTTACCTTCTCCACCGAGCGTAAGTATATGGCGACACTCATCTATTCGCCTACGCTAAAGAAAAATATACTCTATGTAAAAGGGGCTCCTGAGATTGTGATGACCTTCTGTCAGGAAGGAGGAAGGCTAAATTCGACCCTCTCCCAAGCTGATCTCGAAGCTAAGTTGCTCCAATACCAAAAACCAAGCCATGCGTACCATTGGCTTTGCCTACAAGGAAATAGACGATCCTAAAGCTATTATCTCCGAAAATGGCAAGTTAGTAGTCAAAGGATTGCATTTTATCGGTATCACAGCTATTTCTGATCCTGTTCGTGCCGATGTACCTGCAGCTATTGAGGAATGTATGCAGGCAGGTATTCAGGTGAAGATTGTAACAGGGGATACCCCAGGCACTGCCAAAGAGATTGCTCGACAGATACGCCTATGGGATGAGGGATGTACCGAACGCAACCATATCACAGGAGCTGAGTTTGCCGCTATGAGCGATGCTGACCTTTTTGGAGCGTGTGAGTGACCTTAGAGTTATTTCTCGTGCACGTCCGCTCGACAAAGCACGTTTGGTGAACCTGTTGCAACAAAAAGGAGAAGTAGTCGCTGTAACTGGTGACGGGACTAACGATGCTCCTGCTCTTAAGGCTGCTCAAGTAGGACTTTCCATGGGCGATGGTACCTCTGTAGCCAAAAGAAGCCAGTGATATTACTATCTTGGACAACTCTTTTAGTAGTATTGGTAAAAGCAGTGATGGGGGGCGTTCGCTCTACTTGAACATTCAGCGCTTTATCCTTTTTCCAGATGACGATCAATGTGGCTGCGTGTATCATTGTCCTTATTGGGGCTTTCTTAGGGGTAGAATCACCTTTGACTGTAAACCCAGATGCTATGGGTGAATCTTATCATGGATACTTTTTGCTGCTTTGGCTTTTGGCATCCTTGCCACCGAGCCACCGTGTGATGCATGACAAGCCACGTCCACGCAAGGCAAATATCATCACTGACCCTATGTCCAAGGGAATCTTTGGGGTAGGCGGCTTCTTTGTAGTATTGCTCTTTTGGATTTATACAATATTTCAAAAACGAAGATATTACCAGCTTGACACAATTCTCTTTAGGGGACTATATGAGTCACTTCTTTTCACTTTGGAGCACCCAAGGGAAGTTTATCGCCTTATGAGCTTTCGTTGTTCTTTTCCATTTTTGTATTCTTACAGTTCTGGAATATGTTCAATGCCAAAGCCTATCGTACAGGCAAAAGTGCTTTCCATAATATAGGTAAGAGCCAAGGTTTCTTGATGATTGCTGCAGCGATTGTCTTAGGACAAGTATTTATCACTACCTTTGGAGGGAAATGTTCAATGTAACCTCCATTGCAATTAGTCGATTGGGCTATTATCATTGGAGCCACCAGTATAGTACTTTGGATAGGAGAAATCCGTCGTTCAGTTGCCAAAGGTTAGTAAACAGAGGCCAGTTTAATAATTAACAATTAATAATTAATAATTAATCATTATTTTTGTATCTTTGCGCCTCAATAATAGAAGGGGTCTCATAGTTCAACGGATAGAATAGAAGTTTCCTAAACTTTTGATCCAAGTTCGATTCTTGGTGAGACCACTTTTTTTCAAAAACTATCTTGATGTTTTTCAGGATAGTTTTATTTTTTCTCCAAATCTATTTTTGTTAAGAAGCCCATTGATGATAAGGGCGAACAAAAGTCCCCAGAGGGAAAGATAATAGGGCTACAGAAAGAAAGGCGCAAGGAAAGAACAAAGGGATATATCGCTGCACAAAGTAAAAACTTCTTGATATGCATAGCAAATCCCCCAGATCATAGGATAACGGATACCAGTAGGGGAGAGCTCTTCTTCTCCATAGAGGAAGAATCCTATAAAAAAAGATTATAAGTATCAATGACAGGAAGGCCATAAGGTAGAATAGCGAAAAGTCTTTTAGTAGCTTACACTTCATTTGTTTGGGAATGGGGAATAAAATCTAATATTCTTCGGGCAAAATTACGAGAATATTTTTAAGAAAAAGGTTTCTATAACAAACATCTGTATATTGGGTATTCATTTGTTATATCTTAGAGCGTTCTGGGAGAAAAATAAAAAGATTAGGAAGATTCAGAAAAAAAGGTGTACCTTTGCCGCTGAAAAATAATGGGGGATTGGCGCAGCTGGCTAGCGCGTTTGCATGGCATGCAAAAGGTCACGGGTTCGAATCCCGTATTCTCCACTTCTACAAAATATAAATGACCAATGACTAATACCTAATAGGATTTGTCATTGGTCATTTATCATTGACCATTAATCATTAATCATTGATCATTAATCATTGACCATTATGTTAGGTGCTATTATAGGCTCACGATATGAGTTTGCCAATATCCATACTACAGATTTTTGAATTGTTTACTTCTCATAATAGCTTTACCGATGATACCATATGTACCATCGCCATCGCTGATGCACTGCTCCATGGAAAATCTTTCAAGGATAGCCTACTCTATTGGTGCAGGAGGTATCCTTCGCCTATGGGATCTTATGGAGGACGCTTTGCTCAGTGGATACGTAGTGCTGATCCACAGCCGTATAACAGTTTTGGCAATGGCTCAGCTATGCGTGTCTCTCCTTGTGGTTGGTTAGGGAGCATGGAGCAGGTGCTTAGCTTTGCTCGGGAGAGTGCCGAATGTACTCACAACCATCCTGAAGGGGTCAAGGGTGCTGAGTGTGTCGCTTATGCTATTGCTTTGGCTCTTGAAGGAAAAATCCAAGGAGCAGATAAAAGAAAAAGGTCTGCTGGCTCTATGGGTATGACCTCTCTATGACTTGTCAGGAGCTTCGCCAAACATATCGTTTTAATGAAACTTGTCAAGGGACAGTACCACAGGCCATCATCTGCTTTTTAGAAAGCCATGACTTCGAGAGTGCCCTCCGCCTAGCTGTCTCCATAGGGGGCGATAGTGATACCCCTTGCCGCCATTACAGGCGGTATTGCCGAGGCCTATTATGGCATCCCTAAAGAAATTGAACAGAAAGCCCTAGCTTACTTGCCTGAGGAGTTTAAGGATTTGATTAGCGAGTTTGGGAGAAGATAATAAGACGAATCAAAGGGTAAAAAAATTTCTACTTGCTATTTTTTTAAGGCGCAATTTATTGCGTCTGCGTCTATTAATGCCTTCTCAAGATTATATTTCTTCATTAGATGATTTCTGTAACAAGAAAAACATGCCATTTTTACATTTTTAATCAATTGAAAATCAAAATAAATTTCATTTTTCCGTAAGTATAAAATCTTAAAAACATGACAATTTGTCAGTTTTTTTGAGATTTGGAATACTTCTTGAAAGAATAAGGAACGAAGAGGGGAGAAGAAAGAGAAGAACTAAGAGAGAAAACTAAATTCTATAATTCTTAATTTCTAAAAACCCTTACTTCTTAATAATTCTATAACCCTTAAATTGTAAAGAAAATGAATTTTGACAACTATACTATCAAGTCCCAAGAGGCTATCCAAAGAGCTCAGCAACTGGCTCAGGGTCTTGGGCAACAAGATATCCAAGTGGAGCATATCTTCAAGGGTATCCAAGAGGTGGACAATAATGTACTGCCTTTTTGTACTTAAAAAAAGTTGCAAGTGAATACCGCTACCCTCTCTCAAAGCGGTGGATAAGGCTTTGGCTTCTTATCCTAAAGGTACAGGGGGCAGATGTCACTCTCGTACCGCAGGAGAAGTCCTTCTGGAAGCAAGTAATATTGCCAAGAAGAGAAATGACGAGTATGTTTCCCATAGAGCACCTGCTCTTGGCTATTTTCAAGGTAAAAACCAAGTAGGGCAAGCGCTTAAGGAACAGGGGTGACTGAAAAAGAATTTGAAAAAGGTCATTTCCGAACTTCGCAAGGAGAGCGTGTCACTTCTGCTTCAGCAGAAGATACCTACAATTCGCTCAATAAGTATGCGAAGAACCTAACCCAGTTGGCACACAGTGGCAAGCTAGACCCTGTCATCGGGCGTGATGAGGAGATTCGTCGTGTACTTCAGATTCTTTTCCCGTCGTACCAAGAACAATCCTATGCTCGTAGGAGAACCAGGGTAGGAAAGACCGCTATTGCCGAAGGGTTAGCACACCGTATTGTCAATGGAGACGTGCCTGAAAATCTAAAAAGATAAGACAATCTATTCCTTGGATATGGGGGCTCTTATTGCAGGAGCAAAGTACAAGGGAGAGTTCGAGGAACGACTCAAATCCGTAGTAAAAGAAGTGACTTCTTCCGATGGTAATATTATCCTTTTTATCGATGAAATCCATACTCTTGTAGGAGCAGGTGGAGGCGAAGGGGCTATGGATGCCGCTAATATTCTAAAACCAGCTTTGGCACGTGGAGAACTTCGCGCCATTGGGGCAACAACTTTGGATGAATACCAGAAGTATTTCGAAAAGGATAAGGCACTCAGAGCGTCGTTTCCAAAAAGTGATGGTCGAAGAGCCTGATACTGAGAGTGCTATTTCCATTCTCCGTGGTATCAAGGAAAAATATGAAGCACACCATAAGGTACGTATCAAGGATGAGGCTATCATTGCAGCGGTAGAGCTCTCCGAACGCTATATTCCTAACCGTTACTTACCGGACAAGGCTATTGACCTGATGGACGAGGCGGCTGCTAAGCTTCGTATGGAGATCAACTCCAAGCCTGAGGAGCTCGATGTACTCGACCGTAAGATCATGCAGTTGGAGATTGAAATAGAGGCCATCAAGCGTGAAAAATGATGAGGACAAACTCCGCATGCTCAATGCTGAGGTAGGTAACCTAAAGGGAAGAACGTAATGCTCTCTTTACCAAATGGCAGGGAGAAAAGACCCTTGTGGACGAGATACAAGCCGCCAAGAACAATATAGAAAACTATAAGATAGAGGCCGAGCGTGCCGAACGTGAGGGTAATTATGGTAAGGTGGCCGAACTCCGTTATGGGAAGATAACCCAAGAGGAAGAAAAAGCTCGAAGCGCTTCAAAAGGAAATCGACAAGCATGAGATGACCATGATCAAGGAAGAGGTTACCCGTGAGGATATCGCTGAGGTGATTGCCAAATGGACGGGAGTGCCAGTGACCAAGATGATGCAGGGCGAGCGTGAAAAACTCCTTCACTTAGAGGAAGAGCTTCACAAGCGCGTAGTAGGACAGGAAGAAGCCATCGCGGCTGTTTCTGATGCTATCCGCCGTAGCCGTGCAGGCTTGCAGGATCCTAAAAAAACCTATAGGTTCTTTCCTTTTCTTAGGTACCACAGGGGTTGGGAAAACCGAGCTTGCCAAGGGCCTTGGCCGAATATCTCTTTGACGATGAGAATGCCATGACACGTATCGATATGAGTGAATATCAGGAAAAACATGCGGTGAGCCGATTGGTGGGAGCGCCTCCCGGATATGTAGGGTATGACGAAGGCGGACAACTTACCGAGGCTGTGCGTCGTCGCCCTTATTCTGTAGTCTTATTGGATGAGATAGAGAAGGCACACCCCGATACATTCAATATTCTTTTGCAGGTCTTGGACGAAGGACGACTTACAGACAACAAGGGGCGTACGGCCGACTTCAAGAATACGATTATTATCATGACTTCCAATATGGGTAGCCACCTTATTCAGGAAAGTTTTGAAAAATATAAGGATACAGAGGAAGCCACCGAGAAGGCAAAAGAAGAAGTACTACAATTGCTCAAACAAACAGTGCGTCCTGAATTTATCAATCGTATAGATGATATAGTAATGTTTACACCTCTTACTCAGGACAATATCAAGCAGATTGTACGCTTGCAGTTGGGTGGTATCATCAAGTTAGTAGCCCGTGAGAACATCACCTTGAGGCTACCAATGAAGCGATAGATTACTTGGCTAAGCGTGGATATGATCCTCAGTTTGGAGCACGACCTGTAAAGCGTGTTATCCAGAAAGAAGTAATGAATGCTCTTTCTAAGGAAATACTCCAAGGAAAGATCAAGGCAGGTAGTCTGGTATTGATAGACTCCTTTGACAATGGTCTTGTCTTTAGAAATAAAACAGAATAGTTTTTAAATTTATTAGTGTCCGGTAAAAATCAAAAAGACATAAAAAGTACTGCTCAAAGCCTTGAAAAATACAAGGATGAGTAGTACTTTTTATTTTCCAAACCCCCTTCTAAAAATAAGGATAGCTGATAGGAGCCTGCAGGAGGTGATTTTTTTGAGCCTCTTCTAGCATACGTTTTAAGTCTTTTTCAGGTGATTCAAAGAAACTTTCAAACTTAATGTATTGCATCAGTAATATCCTTATAACAGTAGCCATTCCTGAAAAAAACTCCAATGACGTTTTATCTTCTTTTCATAATTGTAAGTAGCAAATTTGCTATCAAGACTACCCAAACCTGTATTTTTGATAGCGTTTTCAGACTCTCCATAAAAAGTATTTTAATGGAAAAATTCTGCTTAAGTTGCTTGAAAAGAGATTCTATTTGCCATCTTTTCTTGTAAATAGCTATAATATCATCGTAATTCATATTGAAGTCATTAGTTAATAAGGATATAAGTTTTGGTTTTTATGGTTTTTACCTTCAATATCTGTGTAAGAGATTATTCTTGCTTTATGATTTATTGTTTTCTCTGCTAATTCTTTTCTAAAAACAACTATTTGCTCCCTACAAACAGTTTTTCCTTCTTGATTTTTGATAAAAATGTATCCGATTCTAACTCATATTTTTAAGTTACGTTTCATTTTTAGTAACATAAATAACTTTATTCTCGGTGAGTTTTTCAAATTTTTCATAGTTGATATATGCTCTATCAAAAGGCAACAATATCTTCGAAGTAAGTTTTTCAGGAGAAAGTATAAAATGGTCGTGAGTAGCTGATGAGCTAAATTGAATATCACAGGGAACACCTTCTGTGGCTCTTAATATTGAGTGTACTTTAAGACCTCCCTTCTTTTTCCCTGTTTTTGGATTGCGTCCAACTCCCTTAAAAATTAGGGTTTGAAAACAAGCTAATAGTCGTAGAATCAATAATTAGCAGCTTTTTTTCATCCATTGAGGTATATCTTTAGTTCAGCTGTCCGATAAAAGGGAGTCTTTAGTGGTATTGTATAAATCAGCGTATATAGCTCCAAAGATACCCTCTGGACGTTTCTCATTAGCATCGGCTAATGTGCTGCGTTTAGGTACTGTAGTGAGTCCTAAGTGCCTTAATTTTTCTTGATTCTGCAGTCATTGCCATCTCTATTTCACGCAATGAATCAAGACGACTAATAGTAGCGTATAGCATTGAATTGAGATGATGCCAGATATCAAACTTCTTAATGTATCTTTCTCCTTTTAATTCTTGACTGATTTTCAATATCTTATCTTTGTCAAGTAAAAAAGTTATCTGACTATATAGCGGCTGTCCGAAAAAATATGTACTTTTTGCTCACTGGAATTTCCTTTTTAATGTCCAAATACAAAGGAAATAAAAAGGGCTGAATCCTCCAAAAGATTCAGCCCTAATTTTTATAACCCTATTTCAAAGTTTACCGGACAGTAATATTTTTAAATTGTAATAATTTAGAGACACTTTTTTATGAGTAAAAAGTGTCTCTAATTTTTCCCTAGAAGAGCTTAAAGAAAAAAATATGCAAGAGGCTTTTTGCTTTTTCATTTGGAGGAATGTGAAAAAGATAATGATTGGGATTTTTGTCAATCGTTACAAAAATGGAGTAGAGTTTGTCTATGAAATAGAGTTGGACGGTATAAGCAAACAGCTTCCTGAACTCAATATGGCTGAGTTGGCACGCAGAATAGCCGTTAGCCCAGTGATGATGAGAAAATATGCAACGGGGAAAAGTAAGGCATCCGAAAAAGACTTTTAGAAATTCAAAATGGAATAAGAGAGATAGGGAAGGAGTTGTCTCAGATAACATTGTTATAGTGATTCCTAGCTTAAGGCAGTTCTACTTACAAATAACAAAAAGCACTTACATGATTGTAAGTGCTTTTTCTTTGAGGTGGTCCAGCTTGGGCTCGAACCAAGGACCCCCTGATTATGAGTCAGGTGCTCTAACCAGCTGAGCTACAAGACCTCGCTTTTTTTCAGGGTGCAAAAGTACAACCTTTTTGCAGATATCAAAAATTTTACACCTTATTTTTTTAAAAAAATAGTGTAAAACATTAGTTCTTACTTATCTAAAAATCTTCTAAAGCAGAAATCCGCAGCTAAGGAAAGAAGACTCTTCTGCTTGTCCACAAAGGCTTGTCTGAGTTCTGTGACAGAGTCTGAGAACAACTGAGAGATAGAGATTGCGCAAAAGAGTTTGATAGTCAGTCTTTAGGCACATCAAGTCAACGTCCTTTTTAAGTTTTAGGGAGTGTAGATCTTTTCTATTTCATCCAGTGAGGTGTATTTTTCTTTCCATAGTGCTATTCTTTGAAATATATTTCAGATAATTTTTTTCTAATATAGGCTTGTGTATAAAACTCTTTCTCCATTTGTAGATAACAAATAGAATGATAAGGAATACACTTCCCATGATGAGGAATCCTAAGGCCATACTACCGAGCCATTCTCCTAAAGCAAAAAGCAGAGGCACAAGCTAAGAAAAACGCAATGATTAGCACAAAGAGGGCTACCACAAATAGGCTTACAAAGCCCATAGTGGACTTAGCTATGATACGGAATATATATAGCTTGTAGTACTCTGAATAGGAATTCAGGGTGGACTGTACCTCATCGGGGAGGGTCTGTGCGGTTTCCTTTAGTTGCTGTAGTGCCATAATTGAGTCGCTTAGAGATTATTTTTGATATTTAGCATTGGCCTTTTTAGGTCTTCGAGTTTGCGCTCTAAAGCATTGATTAGTTCTTCTGCTTTATAGCTGGACTTGGAAAGAAGCTTTTCTACATTTTTCCTCCAAGGTGCCTTTGAATTTGAGCTTTTCTCCTTCAAATCCTCATTCAGGTGAGTGAGACGATCTCTGAGATTGTCAGAAACTCCTTCTAAGGACTTGCGGATACGCTTGCGTGTTTTTCTTTCCTTCGTCAGGAGCAAAAAGAATTCCTACTCCTGCTCCGATAGCAGCTCCTACAAGCAGAGCAGCTAATGCATTTCCTACTTTAGACATAACGGTAATATTTAATATTTACTGCAAAGTTACATTTTTATTTCTAAATAAAAACATTTTTAAGGTGTTATTTTTCAAAAGAAATATTTTTTTCACAAAGAATTCGTATATATTTGATTTTTTTAATATGTTATAAATTGTGAATAAAAACTTGTCAATATTAACATAAAAGAAATCGCCATCTGAGAAAAAATAGTAACTTTGCCCTGCAAAAATTCTTAGAATGTATCTTGTGAAAGAGAACCATGTCAGAGATGGATATGGGCTAAGAGAATGAAAAATATATGTCTTGGTTTAAGAGAAAAAAACAAAGGGGATACAGACCGCCACAGAGGAGAAAAAGATATTCCACAGGGATTGTGGTACAAGTCTCCTACTGGGAAAATTGTAGAAACAGAAGAGCTTGCTCAGAACTGTTATATAAGCCCTGAGGATGGCTATCATGTTCGTATAGGTAGCAAGGAATATTTTTGAAATTCTTTTTCGATGGGAAGTTCAGCGAGTTGGACAAGACCATGAAGTCCAAGGATCCTTTGATTTTGAGGATACAAAGCGATACAAAAGACAGGCTCAAGAAGCTCAGAAGAAAAACGGATCTCTATGATGCTGTGCGCTGTGCAGTAGGAGAGTCCAAAGGGCGTGAGATTGTTATTGCTTGTATGGATTTCGACTTCATCGGAGGCTCTATGGGAAGTGTTGTAGGGGAGAAGATTGCCCGTGGGATCGACTATGCTATCAAGAACCAATTGCCTTTTATGATGATTTCCAAGTCCGGAGGAGCTCGTATGATGGAGGCTGCTTTCTCTCTGATGCAGATGGCCAAAACTTCGCCAAGCTCGCTCAGCTTGATGATGCTGGCTTGCCTTATATCTCACTTTGTACAGATCCTACTACAGGAGGGGTGACTGCCTCCTTTTGCTATGCTGGGGGATATCAATATAGCCGAACCTGGCGCACTGATAGGCTTTGCAGGGCCTCGTGTGGTAAAGGATACCACAGGAAAAGACTTGCCTGAAGGCTTCCAAACAGCAGAGTTTGTACAAGAACATGGCTTCTTGGATTTTTATTGTCAATCGTAAGGAGCTCAAGGACAAGGTGAACTTGTATATAGACCTTGTGATGAACCTTCCAGTAAGAGCGTAAATATTGTCCAAACCTTATTTATAAAAATGCGTGATTTCTTCTTTAGAAGTCACGCATTTTACTATCGATAAAGATAGTAACAGGGCCATCGTTGCACAGGCTTACCTGCATATCGGCTCCGAATACTCCTGTGGCAATTTCCTTTCCTGATAGTTGTTGTAGGGTATGGACAAACTGCTCATATAGAGAATTGCCCTTTCAGGGTCTTGCCCGCTCGAATGTAGGAGGGGCGGTTCCCCTTCTTTGTCTGGGCATATAGGGTGAATTGACTCACTACCATTAGGGCACCACCTGCTTCCTGTACCGAGAGGTTCATCACCCCATTATCATCGTTGAACAGACGGATTTGAGTTGTACAAGAAAATCAATATCCTCTTGGCTATCACTCTCTTCTATACCTAAAAACAGAAGTAGCCCTTGGGAGATCTGGGAATGAATCCTTCCTCCAATGGCTACTTGTGCTTCTTGACTCGCTGGATAAGTAAACGCATAAATAATTGTTAGTCTTCAATGGTTAATTTCCAATACTAAAGGGAGTCATTAATCATTAATTAGGGTTTTCCTCGAAGAGGTCAGCTACAGACCAGTAGCGGTCTCCAGAGTCATAGTTGACAGTAAGCACCACTTCATTAGCTTTGATTTCAGGGAGTTTCTTAGCGATAGCGGCCAAAAGAAGTTCCAGTGGAGATACCTGCTAAGATACCTTCTGTTCGGGCTAAGCGGCGGGTATAGTCATAAGCTTCATCCTTATCAATGGTGATGATGCCATCATAGATAGAAGTATTGAGTGTCTTAGGGATAAAAGCCTGTTCCGATACCTTGTAGTGGGTGAGGGCCTGGTTTGTTTCCGCTAAGCACAGCAGAGGTGGCAGGTTCTATACCGAATACTTTGGTCTGAGGGAATTTCGCTTTGAGTATTTCTCCAATTCCAGAGAGTGTCCTCCAGTACCAATTCCAGAGATAAAGTAGTCTCACTCCTTCGGGGAAGTCGGTCACGATTTCTTGTGCTGTCGTTAGGCGGTGTATCTCAGGGTTGGCAGGGTTTTCGAACTGTTGAGGTACCCAAGAATTAGGGATAGAAGCGGCCAATTCTTTGGCTTTCTCTACAGCACCTCCAGTACCTTTTTCTTTAGGAGTAAAGCACAAAAGAAGCTCCGTAGGCAGAGACCAATTTGCGGCGCTCCACACTCATGGATTCAGGCATTACCAGAATGAGCTTGTAACCCTTTACAGCTGCTACAAGAGCAAGACCTACTCCAGTATTCCCTGAGGTGGGTTCTATAATAGTGGTATCTTTGTTGATAAGCCCTTGTTTTTCAGCTTGCTCAATCATAGCCAAGGCGATACGATCCTTGATACTTCCTCCAGGGTTGCTCTTCTCAAGCTTAATCCAAACTTGGTGTGAAGGGAAAAGTTTGGCCAAACGAATCACGGGAGTGTTTCCGATAGCTCCCAAAATGTTGTTGTACTTCATAAAAATATAATTATAGGTTATGTATTAAGGTTTATATATGAAAAAAATATAGGTTCAGGTGATAGGTTTTTCCTTTGGTAATCATCTCACTCTTGTAATAGATTACGGTATAGGGGTCTATTCCCTTCGGTAAAGCCATACATTGCCCCTATAGTGCTGTCGTGTCCTATATGTCCACTACCCAAGATGGTTGCTCCGGAGTAGATGACCACATTGTCACCAATATTCGGATGGCGTACGGTATCTTTCTTATCCTTGGCTACCGATAGCGCCCCAAGGGTAACTCCTTGGTATATTTTTACATTATTACCAATCACACAGGTCTCCCCTATGACAATACCTGTTCCGTGGTCTATACAGAAATAGTCTCCCTATCTGCGCACCAGGGTGAATATCTATTCCGGTCTTGCTATGGGCAAATTCGCTCCACACGCGGGCTAAAAGCTTCAAGTCCTGTAACCATAGCTGATGGGCAAAGCGATGTACCACAATCGCATAGAAGCCAGGGTAAGCTATGTATACTTCTTCCAAATTCTGTGCCGCAGGGTCATTGTCCAAGATGGCTTGTGCATCGCGGAGCAATCGGCAGTAGACCTCCTCTATAGAAGAGAAAAAGGTAGTGGTTGCCTGCTGAGCACGTTGGTTATCCCTGAAATAGTCATAGATAATCTCGGAAAATTCCAACTGTTTGGCTTTCAGTTTTTGTTCTACCTCATAACTACATTGGCAAGGTTCTGTATCCAAGGAGAAGAGCAAGCGGTATAGACCATCTATGAAATCCTCTGCTTTTTCTTTGGAAGCGTATTGGTAATATTGTTTCGCTGTGCTAATATGAGTTCTGTGAGTCGGTATTCCATTTTTCTAATTTAAAAATAATCTTTTAATAAAAAGATAGTAAAAATCTTTGCAAAGGTACATATTTTTCCGATTTAAAAGCATTTTTCAAGAATTTTTATTTATTTTGTTTTTAGTGAAATAAAATTGTAAATATATGATTTACAGTGTTTTTGTAATTTATTATTTATCATTAATCATTGAGCATTAATTATTTGTCATTATTTTTGTACCTTTGTCACGAAAAATAGTATACAGATGATACAAGATATTATTACCTATGTTTTAGTGGCATTAGCCATTGTTTTTTTAGTAAAAAATTCTTTTTCACTAAGAAAAATGTGGGGGAGGCCCTGATTGTAAATGTGGAGGATAATTTGTACCTTTGCCCCTTGTTAAAAGTATATTCAAATGACAAAGCTCAGTGTAAATATCAATAAGATAGCTACTCTTCGTAATTCACGAGGCAGGGAATGTTCCTAATCTGTTGCAGGTAGCTACTGATTTACAAGACTTTGGAGCGGAGGGATTACCATACACCCACGACCCGATGAGCGCCATATCCGCTACCAAGATGCCTTAGATCTCAAGAAAATAGTACATACAGAATACAATATAGAAGGGAATCCCATTCCTAAGTTTGTAGACCTTGTCCTCAAGGTGAAGCCTACCCAAGTAACTCTTGTCCCTGATGCTGAGGATGCTATTACCTCCAATGCTGGTTGGGATACCCTTACTCATGGGGCATATCTGACGGAAATTGTTGCCGAGTTCAAGCGTCATGGGATTCGCACCTCTCTCTTTGTAGATCCTGTAGAACGTATGGTGGAGGCTGCTGCTAAAACAGGAACCGACCGTGTGGAACTCTATACAGAAGCCTATGCTCGAGAGTACGCTCGTGGCAACAAGGAGGGGATTCGCCCTTATGTACAGGCTGCTGAGATAGCTCAGAAGGTCGGGCTGGGGCTCAATGCAGGGCATGATCTTAGTTTGGACAATTTACAATATTTCAAAGAGCAGATACCTGGCCTTTTGGAAGTCTCCATAGGGCACGCCCTCATTAGTGAGGCTCTCTACTTAGGCCTTCAGAATGTGGTGAGTATGTATCTGTATCGTCTCAAATAGTATAATAATATGGAGCTTATTAATTCTCAAATAGTAGGAGAGGGAAAGCCGCTAATTATCCTTCATGGTTTCTTAGGTATGGGGGACAACTGGCGTACCCACTCCCTTCACTTTGCTGAAAAAGGGTATCAGGTACATGTGATTGATGCTCGTAATCATGGGCATAGCTTTCATTCTCCTGAATTTTCGTATGCTCTTATGATGGAGGATCTGATTCGCTATATGGATTATCACCAGATCGCCTCAGCACCTCTTATTGGGCATTCTATGGGAGGGAAGACCACTATGCTCTTGGCAGTCACTTATCCTGAGCGGGCTGAACGTATCGTGGTGGTCGATATGTCGCCTAAGTACTATCCAGTGCACCACAAGGTCATCTTGGATGCCCTCTCTACCTTGGACTTTTTCTCAGATCAAGACCCGTGAGCAGGCTGATCAGCAGTTAGGCAAGTTCATCATAGATGTCCCTATACGCCAGTTCTTGCTTAAGAATGTCTATAGAAAGACAGCAGATCAGTTGGCCCTGCGTATCAACCTACCTGTACTGCGTGAGCGTGTAGCCGAGATAGGTACAGCGCTTCCGGTAGGAACTATCTATCAAGGAAAAACACTCTTTTTGATAGGAGGAAAGTCTCACTATGTATTGCCAGAGGATATGCCCCTGATCATGCAACATTTTTCCCAAGGCTGAGGCTGTAACCATACCCGATGCTGGACACTGGGTACAGGTGGAAAAGCCTAAAGAATTTTTCGAGATTACTTATCAATTCCTACAAAAATAATCACAAAATGAAGTATATAGTCAATCTGATTATTACCAGTATTCTCATATTGGGGCTGAGCAAAGGTATTGCCTCATATCCAAGTAAAGGGATTTTTCGGATGCCTTGTTATTTGCCTTGGTAGTGGGAGTACTCAATATATTTCTAAAGCCGATCTTGATAGTACTTTCTTTACCTATTACCATGATCACTTTTTGGATTGTTCCTCATCATTATCAATACCATTATTATAATATTGGCAGATAGGCTTATTGAGGGAATTCATATTGAGGGATTTTTGGTATGCTGTACTTTTTAGTCTCTGTCTCTCAGCGGTACAATCTCTTTTTGCAGGGCAATAATCAGTGATTGGTCCTTACTAAATCGAAAAACTTAACCTTCCCTGAGATTAATAATTAACGATTAACAATTATAGAGTAATGCATAAATATTTTTCTTTGGTTGATACTTACCTGCTGTGCCATCACGAAGGGGTGGGGGCAGTATAATGAAATAGGGGTTTTTCTTCGGAGGAGTGAACCCCATTGCGGACATTGGTTCTACTTATTATGTCTTTCCCACCAAGCCCGCTATAGGCTTACTCTACAAGCGCAATATCCGCAAACAGCTCTCTCTACGTGCCGATATCAAGTGGTTTGACCTCTGGGATAGCGACCGTAGAGCCACCACCGATGCCCGTCGTAACAGGGACTTTGCTTTCCAGAATCGCATGGTCGAGATGGGAGCAGGTGTGAGTATGATTTTCTACATTTCGATACCCATGAGCCTTTTTAAGCTTCTTTTTTTACCCCTTATGTACATACAGGCTTCTATTATTTCAAGATGGATCGATTGTATTTTGACGATATTACCACCCCAGTCAGCATGCCAAGTATCAGACCTACCCAGAGCGTGATGAATCATGGGCAATACCTTTTTACCTTGGGTGTCAAGACTCGCCTATGGGGATCCCGCTTCTTAGTAGGGGCAGAAGTGAGTATGCGCTATACCTTTACCAACAATCTTGATGGAAGTAAATCGGGCAAGGGGGTACACTTCGGCAACCTCAATACCAACGATTGGTACATGGTATCAGGACTATACCTTACCTATACCTTCGGAGCTAAAAAAATGTAATTGTTTCGAATTTGCCAAATAAGATATAAATTTTTCAGGTTTGCCAAAAAAATCATATCTTTGCACACTTGATAGTAACTTGCAGATAAGCCAATGGATATAGAAAGTAAAATGCTCCCCCGACATTTGGCAATTATCATGGACAGGGAATGGGCGTTGGGCAAAAACAACGAGGCAAACAACGCATTTTTGGGGCATGAAAAAAGGCGCTAAGACCGTGCGCGAAATTATACAGGAGGTAACCCAGTTAGGGATTCCTTACCTAACCCTCTATACTTTTTCTACAGAGAACTGGAAGCGCCCCAAACTGGAAGTGGAGGCACTTATGCACTTACTATCTCGTTATCTTAAGAAAGAGGTGGAGATCATGCAGCAGAACAATGTACGCCTCAATGCTATAGGGGATTTGAAAGCCTGCCTTCCAAAATCCAAAAGGAACTCCACAAAGCCATGGAAGCTACTAAGGGTAATACCAAAACCGTGGTAAGCTTGGCTTTGGGATATGGAGGACAACAAGAGATCCTCCAGATGGTACAACACATAGCTCAAAAAGGTACAGCAGGGCGAACTCTCCTTGGACAGAAATCACTGCTGAGAGAGTGCAAGCGGCTCTTTATACCAAGGAGATTCCTCCCGTGGACTTGCTTATACGTACCAGTGGAGAATGTCGCATTAGTAACTTCTTGCTCTGGCAAATAGCTTATGCTGAGCTCTACTTTACCGATGTCCTATGGCCTGACTTTTTCTTCAGAGGAACTACATAAAGCACTTTTTAATTATCAAAATAGAGAACGCAGATTTGGAAAAACCAGTGAACAACTTAGTTAGTATGAGAAGAACTTTCATATACATTTTTGGGATACTTTTTCTCCATACCGCCTATGGGCAACAAGAGGAAACCCGTAAGGCTACTACTGTGAGAGATACTCTCCAGTCGGTGGCTCTCATCGATACCCTCTCGCAGGAACAGAATCTTACCGCTTTGGAAAAAGGTAGAGATTTTTGTCATTGAGGGGCATAGAGGTCAAAGGAGCTAAGCACTACAATGCACAGACTATCATTGTTGCCTCTGGACTGAAGGTTGGAGATAGGATTACCATCCCCAGCGAACGATTTACCTGAATCATTCATAAGCTTTGGAACTATCAGGTATTCAATGATATAGATATATATATAGCCAAAACAGAGGGGGATAAGGTCTTCTTGGAGTTTGTCATTCAGGAGATTCCTGAACTCACTGAGGTCAAGGTAGAGGGATTCGCAAGAGAAAAGCAGAGGAACTCCTCAAAAAGCTTGAATTGGACAAGACTCATTTGGAATCCAGAAAGAAGGTCAATGAGAGCCTCATCGCCAAGACTAAGTCCTATATCACTGATAAGTATCGCAAGGAAGGTTACCTAAATACCAAGGTACATATTACTACTTCTCCAGCGGATTCCTTGGGTACCAAGGAACGTATGCTTATCCGTATAGATAGGGGTAACAAGGTGAAAATCAATAGTATATCATTTGAAGGAAATGAAAAGTTTGCCGATAGCAAAGCTCCGCCGCAAGATGAAAAAAAGACCAAACAACGCTTCTTCGGACGCTTCTGGAAACGCTCTAAGTATGTGCAAGATAAGTACAACGAAGACTTGGCTTCCTTGATTGATTTCTATAAGGAAAACGGATATCGTGATGCGCGTATCACTCATGATACTCTCTATGATGGCAAGGAAAATATAGACCTAAAAAAATATCTTTTGCAAGAAGGGAAAAAAATACTATTTTGGAGATATCAAGTTCCTTGGAAATTCAGTATATAGTAACCAGATGCTAGATCATATATTGGGACTTAAGAAAGGAGAAGTGTACAATGGGGTACAGCTACGCAACCGTATCAATGATCCTAAAGATCCAGATGCCAATAGTATTTCGAATCTTTATCAGAATACAGGGTATCTTTTTCTCCCAAATCAATCCCGTGGAGACTTCGGTAGTGAATGATACAATCAATTTCGAGATACGTATCCATGAGGGAAACCAGCTCACTTTAATAATATTGCAGTAACAGGTAATACCACTACCAATGATAAGGTCATTTATCGAGAATTACGTACACGCCCAGGGTACCTCTATTCCAAAGAAGATGTAATCCGTACCGTACGAGAGCTTTCCCAGTTGGGGATATTCGATGCACAAAGCATCAATCCTCAGATCAAGAATCCAGATCCGAACTCTGGTACAGTGGATTTAGAGTATGTGCTCAATGATACCAGTTCTTCCAGCCAGATACAGCTACAAGGAGGTTATGGTGGAGGAGGCTTCATGGGAACCCTTGGGTTGAACTTCAATAACTTCTCTATACAAAAATATTTTTGATAAGAAGTCCTATAAGCCACTCCCTATGGGAGATGCCCGAAGTTAGCTCTCAATGTCAGTGTAGGGCGTGCTTATAGGGTGGCCAGCTTCTCCTTCATGGAGCCATGGATGGGAGGAGAGAGCCCCGTTCAGTTCTCTATAGGGTTCAACTATTCTGTGAGCTATGACTATAACTATTATACCTATGATGTAGATAAGAGCAAGCGCTTCTATATCACAGGGGTTACTTTAGGATTGGCCAAGCGCCTCCAAGTGCCCGACGACTATTTCCAGCTGGCACAGTACCTAAGCTACAACTATTATGACCCTAAGGAACTATAACACTACCCTCTTTACCTTCGAAACGGACATGCCAATGCCTTGGCCTACACCGTTTCCCTAAGTCGATCGCTCCAGCGGGCCTAACCCCTATATTTCCTTTGGGAGTAGTGACTTTACCATTACAGCTAGCTCACTCCCCCTTACTCTCTTTTCAATGGGGTGAGACTACAAGTCCCTCATGGAACAGCGTGCTGTGGCGGAGGCTAACAAGAATACCAACCGTATTGGGGAGATAGACCAAGAGCGCTTTAAGTGGTTGGAGTACTATAAGCTGCGATTACAAGGTAACTGGTATCTCAATCTCGTAGATAAGCTCGTACTGCGCCCTGCTGTGGATTTTTGGTTACTTAGGATACTATAACAGAGACAGAGGTACTGTACCTTTTCGAACGTTTCTTAGTAGGGGAGATGGAATGTCCTACAACTCTTTAGAGGGTAGGGAGTACATACAGATGCGTGGATACCCGAACCAGTCCCTTTCCTCACGCGATGGAGATGTGATCTATAATAAGTTCTCTTTGAATTGCGCTACCCAATCACCCTCAAGCCAATGGCTTCCATCTATGGATTGGTATTTGCAGAGGGGGCGAACTCCTTCGGAAGTTTCTCTCAGTACAATCCGTTCGATATCAAGCGCTCTGCCGGTTTTTGGAGTGCGTATCTTTATGCCGATGCTAGGGCTCTTAGGGTTTGACTTCGGATACGGATATGACGGCATTAACGGAAAGACCACTCCTCATGGTTGGGAGACACATTTTATCTTTGGACAACAATTTTAATATAAGGTAATAGGTAATAGGAAACAGGTAACAGATGTCCTATTACCTATTATCTATTACCTTTACCTTATTTTATGGAAGAACACCCTATACCACCACAAGCCTCACAGGGGAACCTCAAAGAGACCATTACCCGTATCAGTGGGATGTACCAGAATTGGTTTCTCGACTATGCCTCCTATGTAATCCTCGAACGTGCTGTCCCCGCCTTGGAGGATGGCTTTAAGCCTGTACAGCGCCGTATCATGCACTCCATGGATGAGCTGGAGGACGGTCGCTATAACAAAGTAGCCAATATCGTAGGAAATACCATGAAGTACCACCCTCATGGCGATGCTTCCATAGGGGATGCTATTATCCAGCTTGGGCAAAAAGAATTGCTGATTGATACTCAGGAAGCTGGGGAATATCCTTACTGGCGACGATGCTGCTGCTCCCCGATATATTGAGGCTCGCCTTTCCAAATTTGCTTTGGACGTCCTCTTCAGTCCTAAGGTGACCGAGTGGCAGAAGAGTTACGATGGTCGTAATGACGAGCCTGTACATCTACCTGTGAAGTTTCCCCTGCTCTTAGCCCAAGGAGCAGAAGGAATTGCCGTAGGACTCTCACCAAAATCCTACCCTCATAACTTCAACGAACTTATTGAAGCTTCTGTACTTTTACCTCGAAGGCAAGCCCTTTGAGCTGTATCCCGATTTCCCTACCGCAGGGATTATGGATGCTGCTGGATACAATGATGGTATGCGTGGAGGGCGTATCAGGGTACGTGCTCGTATCGCTCAGAGGGACAAATCTACCTTTGGTCATCACCGAGATACCTTTTGGTACCACGACTTCTTCCCTGATAGATTCTATTCTCAAAGCCAATGAAAAAGGAAAAATAAAAGTCCTTAAGGTAGATGACAATACCGCTGCCAATGTAGAAATATTAGTACACCTGCCTAAAGGAATTTCTCCAGATAAGACTATCGATGCCCTCTATGCTTTCACCGATTGTGAGACCTCCATATCTCCGCTCTGTTGCGTGATTGAGGGAGTAGACCTCTCTTTATAGGGGTAAGTGATATCCTAAAGAAAAAGTACAGATAGGACGGTAGAGATTCTCAAAAAGGAATTAGAGGTGAGGCTCGATGACCTTGAGCAAAAGTGGCACAATGCTTCCTTGGAGAAAATATTTATCCGTGAGGAGATGTATATTGACTTCAAGAACTATAGTGACAAGGAATCGCTCTATGCCTACTTATATAAGCGCTTTGAACCATTTAAGGAACAACTCCTGCGCCCCTATCACCGATGAGGACTTGGAGCGCCTCACCCAGATCCCTATGATTCGTATCACTAAATATGATACTTACAAGGCGGAGGAAAATCTCCTCAAGATAGAAGAGAATATAGCAGAGGTGAAAGATCACTTGGCCAACCTCATTGCTTTTTGCCATAGATTATTTCAGAAATCTCCAAAAAGAAATATGGAAAGGGCAAAGACCGCAAGACTGAAATACGTCCATTCGATACCATTGAGGCAACCAAGGTTGTCGTGCGCAATCTTAAGCTCTATGTCAATCGAGAAGAAGGTTTCGTAGGTACATCCCTCAAGAAGGACGAATATGTAGCGGATTGTAGTGATATAGATGATATAATTGTCTTCACTGCCGATGGAAAGATGATTATCACTAAGGTTACCGAAAAGAGCTATATAGGCAAGAATATTGTTCATGTAGGGGGTATTTAAGAAGAATGACACCCGTACAGTATACAATTTGGTATACCGCAACGGGAATGATAAAAATCTCCTATATCAAGCGCTTTACCGTTACAGGAATTATCCGAGACAAGGAATACGATGTGGTAGAGCCCTCATAAGGATTCCCCAAGTACTGTATTCTCGGCTAACCCCAATGGAGAAGCAGAGGTGATCTCTGTCATACTTCGCCAAGCAGGGAGCGTAAAGAAGCTCAAATGGGATATCAATTTCGCCGATATCCTTATCAAAGGAAGAGGCTCTCGCGGAAATATCGTAACCAAATACGCCATCAAGCGTATAGAGCTCAAGGAAAAAAAGGTGTATCCACTCTCAAGCCTCGTAAGATATGGTACGATCCTATCGTACATCGCCTCAATACTGAGGGGCGTGGGAGCTACTCGGTTCTTTTCAAGGGTGAGGATAGGTTGCTACTTATCAGCAAGGATGCCATCGTCAAGACGGTAATCCCAGACCTCTCCCTACACTTTGACCCTGAACTTGCTCATCATAGAGAAGTGGAACCCTGAAAAAGCCTATTTCAGTAATCCATTACGAAGGGGAAAAGGAACGTTATTTTATCAAACGCTTCTTGGTGGAAAATCCCTAACCGAGAGGAACTGGTTATCTCCGACCATCCTAAGTCTCAGCTGCTCTTTGTCTCCACCCAGTGGCGTCCTATGGCTGAGGTAGTATTTACCAAGACAGACAGAGAACGTGCTGAAAACCAAACGGTCAATATAGAAGAGTTTATTGCTATCAAAGGTATCAAAGCCATTGGTAACCAACTCTCTACCGAGCGTATCAAGGAGATTGTCCCCTTGGAGCCTCTTCCATATGAAGAGCCCCAAGAGGAGGAAACCCCTACTGAAGAGGAGGAAACCGCAATGCCAGAGGTGATACAGCCCTGATTTGTTTAGCGGATTAGATCAGTAGTCAGTGGTCAGAAGTCAGAGGCTGAATGCTACCAAAAAGGCAGTTTAGCAGAGGTTATTATATAATTCAACTCATTCAGAGACAAACAAATGAAATGACTGATGGCAAAGAAAAAAACGAACCTGGACAAGTCTTAGAACAGAAATAGCACAATTAGTGGTTCAATTGCAGATTTCTTCAGAGGATTTTTCGCCCATTAGGGATAGATGAATGGAAAGCTGTAGAGACTCAGATTTATAGGATATTCTGTAAGCATCAAAGAGGTAGGTACTATTGGCTTTGGGAAGATTTCTCTCAAGAAGCGGTTGCTTTTGTTCCGCCTCATAATCCTGAAAAATTATCTTAGTAAACTTATTGATGCACAGGAAGAGATATTCTTTATCTTTGCGGAATCTCAGAATGATAAGTTTTGGTTTTATCAAGGGAGGATAACCCCAGTACTTCCACTTATAGGAGAACTTCGTCATTATGATGAGTTTTTATTTTTGTTTCTAAGAAATACGAATGGCTTATAGCTATTAATCATCATGATGCTCTTATTGCTACAGGCAGTAAAACAGAGGCCTTGAAAAGTATTATCTCATAGAGGAATAAACCAGTCCCAATTAGGAACCTCAATTCATCACCACGCTGGTGATGAATTGTAAAAACTACTAATAAATAACGAACCCATGAAACACTTTATAATATTCTTTGTAACATTATTATTGGCTGGCTGTAACCTTTTTCAAAGGCAACAGCCGGCAGGGGAAAGTGCTATAGTAGAGGAAAAACAGCAGGAGGTCTTTTGTACCTGTGGAGAAGGAGTTGTATGTAATCAGCCATACAGCACTACGATATACAGAACCTGATATTCATAGCAATCCTGAAGAAGCAGTGAATTCTTTTGGGCATCTCCTTAAGATAGAAGCGGAATCAGAGCATTTCTATAAGATAAAAAGCAATTGGGATTGGTATCTCCGCAAGGAAGATATGGGAAGCTATGAGGATATTCGATTTACTAAGGAAGTCTTGGAAGCAGTCAATTTTATAGGCAAATGGGAGGGAGATACTTTTTGTAGATGAAGAAAAGGGGACTACTCTTTTCCAAATACTTTACCATTGATCAGATCTCTTACGAAGAATATCAAAAAGCATTCAACAATGGATACTTTCCTTTAGTAAAGGATACCCTTTCTATTAAGAAGCAAAGGGGATACTCACGCTTCCTTGTAACGATACTATGGTTAAAGCTTAAGGATGTGGAAATGACACCCCAAGATGATTTGGAATATTATGAATATCTGGGAGAGATGCAGCCTATACACCAGTACCTTATAGCAGGTTACTACTATGAGGCTGGAGATAAGTTCCTTATAGATAAAAGAACAGGCCATAAGACAGAAATAGAAAGCCACCCTTACCTTTCGCCCGATGGGAAGTATATTGTCACTCTTGGGGTGACCGAGATGGGAGGGGCTACTGCTATTGCGCTATATAAGGTACTAAGCAAAGAGCCTTTTTGCTATCGAACTGGTAGTATCCGCTTGGATTTTTCTATTGGGTAGCCTACGAAGAATCTAAAAATAGACCCTACGTTCTTCGGTGAGGATGGGTGCCTGTATGTTGCCATAGATGCTTTAGATAGCTATGAATATAATTATAAAAGAGGAGGATAAGCCTTGTAAGTATGTAAGAATCAAGATTAAAGATAGTTATCAGTAAATAACAAATAACCAACTAATGAAACACAAACCAACCACTATTCGCCTTTCCTTTTGTATATATGGAGACTATTTTGATGTGGATAAGGTAACCAATATCATAGGTTTTTCCACCCTACTCAGACCGCTTATAAGGGAGACCAGCTAAAATATCGTGTTAGTGAAGAGACTTTCTGGGAATATAACTTTGCTCCTATTGAAACTCTTCTTATCGAAGATAATTTGCAAGTATTTGCTGATAAAGTAACGCCTTGTTTGGAAGAATTAGCTTCTTTTATCAAAAGCGTTTGCTCTTACTTCAAAATTACTTTTTTTGTGTAGAAATGAGTCCTGAGGAGAGCTGTCCCGCCATCGTTTTTTTGATAATAAAATATTAGAACTGCTTCACAGGCTTAATGCTTGGATAGATATTGATATGTATAAATAATGACAAATGACCAGTGACTAACAACTAGTCACTGGTCACTTGTTGTTAGTCACTATTTTTCGTTTTTTCTTCCACTGGGAAATGGAATCCTGATTCATTTTTACATAGTCCTCATTACCTGCTTTTTGGCTTTTTGTAGGAGGTTTCTGCGGCTTTGATAGCTTCTTTGGTCTTTCCTAACTTAGAGAGGATGATGGCTTGTGCGCGATACATATAGTAAGGAGCATCTTCCTGCATGCTAAGGGATTTGGTAATGAACTCATTGGCTTTGCTGAGATCTCCGTTGGCATTGAGTAGGTAGTTCGCCGCTTCGTAGTAATCACGAGCGGAGGACTCTGGAGTGATCTTATCAGCTATATTCTCCATGGATTGCTCTTGGGTATGGGTGTGGAAAGGCAGTTCTACCAAGGTCTTATCCCAACGGACTGCTATTTTTTTCCATCGTTATAGTTGATAGGGTTTAGCTCTATGGTGAGGTATTCTGTTTCCATAGGGTGAGGGGATAGGCTTGCCTTCAGCTTGTAGTGCTATTTGGTTTTCCTCCCATGGTTGGGGTAGCCCCCAGTTATCATTTTTTTCTTGTAGAAATAAAAAGTCCATTTGTCCGCTTCAGGCTTGGTATAGAGGGCATATTTCCCTTTGGGGAGTACTTTCCTGTGATCACTACATCTTCACTAAAGGAAATGGTGGTATTCTCATTGGCTCCCGTACGCCATACACGTCCGTAAGGGACTAACTCTCCGAAGATTTTTTTCTTCCTCGCTTAGCAGGGCGGGTATAGTCTACCTCTACCTCAGTGAGTCCTACTACTTGTTCTATACTTCCCTTCACGCTGGGCTGAGGGAGTTTTATCTGCGCCATTGCTTTCACTAAGAAAGCATAGCATGCTAGCAATAATAACTATTTTTCATTCTAGGGGGTATTTTTAAGCACATTTCCGAGCAAAAAAAGTATGCCAAATCAGAGGTCTGTTGTCAGAAGTGACTCATTAGTTATTAACCATTAATCACTCGCTACAAGCTTTGAGTCCCACTACAGAGCCTATAAGGGTGGAGAGGAAGAAGAGTCGCCAGAACGAAGTAGGTTCCTTGAAGACGAGAATCCCTACAAGGGCGGTACCTACAGCCCCTATACCCGTCCATACCGCATAGGCGGTACCTAAGGGGAGGTGTTGGGAAACTTTCATCAGTAGTCCCATGCTTACAAAAAGTACAGAGCAAGAAACCTCCGTACCATAGGTACATGGTAGTACCCTGTGTTTCTTTTTCCTTTGCCAAGGCAGAAAGTAAAAAGCAACCTCAAAAAGGCCTGCTATAATAAGTAAAATCCAATTCATTACTTTTAGAGATATTTTTGTAAGTTCTATTTTTAGGCTATTGATTAGCTCTTTTTCCTTTGGGGTGAGGTATTCTACTTCAGGGATATAGCTGGGGTTAGGCTGGTACCAATCCTGTTTGTTATAGAAGGCTTGTAGCGCTTTGTCCTTGAAGATATAACCACGGCGAGCGAAGGGAAGGTTGCGTAGCAGGCGCTTTTTCTTCTTCTGTTTTTTTCCTTCGGAGATATCTTTGAAGTTGGGTAGGTCAATGGTAAAGGGATAGTCGATAGGGAAGCCCGCACTCTGGTGTACCCATAGTGCCCAATCACAGATATGGAGTTCTCCCTTGGGGGTAAAGTTCTTCTTCTGGAAGAATAGTAGTCCCTGTTGTACATAGAAGTTGGTAGTATTTAGGTCAGTACCATCTCCTGGGGTTTTTGTGAGCTGTTTCGGTGATTTTTCCTACACCGCTGAGAAGCCATTCTTTGCCGCTTTTGAAGAAAGTACGCTCGATGGAGGCGGTTTGGAAATCCCCATGTCTATGATGAGGGTAAAGTCGTCTATGCGCTTGTTCGCCCAGCGGTTAGCCGCGGTGAGGATATAGCCAAAGTCGTAGTTGTACGCAACGCCGCCAGAGATGTTGTATTTGTAGGTATGTTTGAGGATATTGACCCCCTTTTTGAACTTGGCTTTGAAGTGATAGACATACCTAAAATCAATATAGTTACCGCCCTTATCCCCATCGAAGGTGTTGAGGTCTATGCTCTTTATTTTCCCTTCTTTGGCATAGAGGGAATCGGTTACATACGCGATTTGGAAGGGAGGAAGGCGTTGTTGAGGTTTACCGTAAAATCAAACATATAAGGGTGGTGTCCGTTCTTAGGGGCTCCATCTACATCGCCGCTGGGGCTTTCCGCCTCAAAACCTACGATGATTTCCTTGTCCTCCTTGGGGTTGAAGAACTCGTAATACACAGAGACTTCTATATATTTGTTCTGTATCTTCTTTAGGTATAGGATTTCTTTTTGTACGGAAATATCCGTTTCTCTGATAGGGACCAAGTGATTGCCTGATCCGAAGAAAGCTCCGTCATTGGCGTAAAGGGCAGTGCTTAATAAGAGTAAAAACCATTTCATAAGTTTAGGGTTTTAGTTAGTATTCTTTTTGGGGCAAAAGATACAGATTAATTTTTTAGTAGCCTACTATAGATTCTTTCATAAAGGGAGTGTTTTTTTAGCATGAGTATATATAAATAGCTATGGGTCAGTATGATATGTATTTTTAAAAATGAAGTCAATAATTTTTTTCAATAAAAAAATTTTTCTATTTGGAAAAAAAGTATTACTTTTTGCACCCTGAAATAAATGGTGGTTTTTAGCTCAGTTGGTTAGAGCGTCGGATTGTGGTTCCGAAGGTCGTGGGTTCGAGCCCCATACTCCACCCTTTACAAAAACAACCCCTGATAAGCAACGCTTATCAGGGGTTTCTCTTTATCAAAAAAAGCTATCCTATTAGGATAGCTTTTTTTATTTCACGATCTTACTTTTTCACTATTCACTTTTATTGGGTCTTGACCACTTAGGTTTTTCTCCGAGGGCGGGTATCTGTGAGTCAGCAGCCTCTACGGTTACTGGCTGAGGGTGTTTCTCGAAAGGTTTTTTTGTGCACGCATACCCAAGACCTCCAGCATGTGCATATCTTCCTTGATATCGGGGTTGGGAGTTGTCAGAAGCTTGTCTCCTGCAAAGATAGAGTTTGCCCCTGCAAAGAAGCACAAGGCTTGTCCTTCGCGGGACATATTCATACGCCCTGCCGAGAGGCGTACTTGCGATTGTGGCATCACGATACGTGCGGTAGCGATCATGCGCACCATTTCCCAGATATCCACAGGGGGTAAGTCCTCAAGAGGGGTCCCCTCTATAGGTACAAGGGCGTTGATAGGCACGGATTCTGGTTGTGGATCTAGGGTGGAGAGGGCTACGAGCATCTTTGCCCCTATCTTCGAGGGATTCTCCCATGCCTATGATCCCCCACTACATATAGTGATGCTTGTCTTGCGTACATTCTCTATTGTCTTGAGGCGGTCTTCGTAACTACGAGTGGTTACGATCTCGCTATAATAATCCTCGGAAGTGTCTAAGTTGTGGTTGTAGGCATAGAGTCCAGCTTCGCTTAGGCGCTTGGCTTGGTTCTCTGTAAGCATCCCCAGTGTGCAGCACACTTCCATATCGAGCTTATTGATAGTACGTACCATCTCCAGTACTTGTTCGAACTCTGGACCATCTTTCACATTACGCCAGGCAGCCCCCATACATACACGGGAGCTCCCAGAGGCTTTTGGCTCGCAAGGCTTGTGCCTTTACTTGCGAGAGGCTCATCATGGGCTCTATCTCCACCTCCGTGTGGTAGCGTGCCGACTGAGAGCAGTAGCAACAGTCCTCCGAGCAACCTCCAGTCTTAACCGAAAGCAAGGTAGATACCTGTACGGTATTTGGGTCATGGTATTGGCGATGCACTGTCGCAGCCTCATAGAGTAAGTCCATCAAAGGTCTGTTATAGATATCTATAATCTCCTGAGCTGTCCAGTTATGTCGTATTTCGTTCATGTCGTTTTTTTCTTTGTGATTTATTACAAGGGGCAAAAAGTACGAATTTTTAATTGTTAATTGTCAATGGTTAATTGTTAATTTAGTGAACGGGGAAGACGGAGCCGTGAGCCGTCTCTTTTCACTCTTCATTTCTCCTTAGCAACTTATTTAGCATCGGTCACTTGTCATTTGTTATTAATTTTTGTATCTTTGCCGAAAAAAATAGTTCTCACTCATTGATAGAATGAAATTAACTACTTTAGGCTGCCATAGTGCTTCTCCTCGGGATAAGGCACGTACTACCGCTCAGCTTCTTGAGATGCGAGGACACCTTTTCTTGATTGATTGTGGAGAAGGTACCCAGATGGCTCTTAGGGCAATCCAGTGCTAAGTTTGCTCGCATTAAGCATATTTTTTTATCTCCCACCTCCATGGGGATCATTTCTATGGGTTGGCAGGGCTGATCTCCACTTTCCAGCTACAGGGTAGGGAAGCGGAGCTACATATCTATGCCCCTAAGGGGCTAAAGAAGCCATGTTGCTATTGCTCAAAGTCAGTGGAGCTCATATGGTCTTCCCACTTTATTTTCACGAATTGGAGGAAGGAGAGCCAACTGATTTTTCGAAGACGACAAGGTGGCAGTAACCACCATCCCTCTTGACCATCGTATCTATGCTAATGGATTTCTATTCAAGGAGAAGAACAAAGAGCGTAAGCTCAATGTGGATGCAGTGCAGCAATATGGTATCGATGTGTGCTACTATCAGAATATCAAAAATGGCAAGGATATCCTTTTGGATTCTGGTGAGTGCATTCCCAATGAGCTTTTGAGCTTTCCTCCAGCACCTGCCGAGAGTTATGCCTTTTGTAGTGATACGATATACCGCCCCGAGATCGTCCCACTGATCAAGGGAGTTCAGGTACTCTACCATGAGAGTACTTTCCTAGAGGATAATCGAGCTTTGGCTGAAAAAACCAAACACTCCACAGCACTACAAGCAGCACAAATAGCACAAGCAGCAGGGGCACAAACCCTTATCTTAGGACATTATTCCTCCCGATACAAGGATAAAAGAGTCTTCCAAGAAGAAGCTCAAACCCTCTTTCCCAATACCCTCCTAAGCGAAGATGGAAAAGAATTTAATTTTAACGATCAATAATCAATGATTAATGTTCTAAAACTCTAAGAACTCAAAAACTAAGAACTCAAAACTAACTTGATGTATACATTACTAAGAACTACCCATTCGCTTACTGCCTATATAGTGTTGGCAGTACTTTGTTTTGCTGTTGTCAATGCCCTATTAGGGGTTTTTACAAAAAGCGCAAATATACCAAGGCAGACTTACGTATCAATCTCTTTGCGCTGATATTCGCGCACTTACAGGTTACCTTAGGGTTGATCCTTTACTTTGTAACCCCTTTGTTTCAGAGCTGGTCTGCTATGGGGCTGGAGTAATGAAGGATGCTTACCTTAGGGAAAAATGTTGGTAGAGCATCCTTTTTGGACTCGTAGCTGTAGCGCTGATTACTATCGGCTGGTCTCTACATAAGAAACAGAAAACGGATACAGGAGCTTTCAAGCGTATCTTGGTATTCTATGCCTTGGGATTGCTCCTTATCTTGGGAGTACTTCCTTGGAAGACGTGGATGAGTGCTTTCTAATATGAGTGATACGGTCAAGACTTATACAGTGCAGGAAGCCACTGCACGTATGGAACGCTTCTGCGCTTATCAGGAGCGCTGCCATAAGGAAGTCGTTGCCAAGCTCCGCCAGATGCGTATGATCCCTCAGGCAATTGACCTTATCCTCACGCACCTTATCGAGGATAACTACCTCAATGAGGAGCGTTTTGCTCGTAGCTTTGCCCGTGGTAAGTTCCGCTTCAAAAAATGGGGAAGGGTACGGATCACCCGAGAGCTGAAGCTCCGCGCTATCTCTCGCTACAATATAGCTTGTGCTATGGAGGAGATTGAGGAGGACTATGACGAGGTTTTCGATACTTTGGCCCAGAAGAAAGCGGATACAATCTCTGAAAAAGAATATTCAAAAAGCACGCCGCAAGCTCGCTGATTACCTGCTCTATAAGGGGTGGGAGTCTGATCGGGTATATGCTAAGGCGGTAGAACTCTTCCCTTATGAATAGTAACCCTCTTTTTCCTTACCCCAATATCCATACACACAAGGCGCGCCATAGCCAAGAGGTGCAGAACTGCTTCCCTGAGGATACCTACGACCAAGGAGTCTTCTCGGTGGGTATACACCCTTGTTATATCAAGGGGGAAGGTCGAGAGCAGTGGGAACAAGTCGTGGCACGTGCTACCCATCCACTCTGTGTGGCCATAGGCGAATGCGGCTTGGACAAACGGGCTTCTTCGCCCCTTGTACTACAAGAAGAAATTTTTTCGCTGGCATATCTCCCTTGCCCAAGAGCTCCAAAAGCCACTTATTATCCATTGTGTAAAAAGCTATGGAGAGATCATCCAGCTAAGAAAAAGAAACAGGGGCTACAGGTCTGTGGATACTTCACGGCTTTCGAAAGAGCGAAGCTCTGGCACACCAGCTTTTGGCCTCCGGCATAAAAACTCTCTTTTGGTACCGCCCTTGAGCGGGATCCACGCTTGCAGCATTTGGTACAAAACCCTCCCCGTGAAGATTATTTCTTCGAGACAGACGAGGATAATGAGTAATGATCAATGGTTAATGAACGATATAAAAAAAGCTGTCCTTTTGGACAGCCTTTCTTGTTATAGGTTTCAGAGTAAGGGATTACTCCCTGAAAACGAACTATTTGGATTAGTAAGCATACTCTGTAGTCTCACCTAATTCCTTCTTTTTCTACTCCATTTTCAGTTGTTTTCTGGAATATTTTTGAGTAAGAGGGTAATTGTCATCTGCATAAGTATACTCATATACCTGTTCATTTACTATAGTAGAGCTGTTGTAATTATATTTATCAGTTGTCTTTCTAGTAAGTATGTTGTTCTTGGAGTTCTTTGCATCATTAAAATACTCAGGGTCCATTAGTTTTGTGAAATTTTTGAAAGAGAGGGTTGTTTTTTTCATCATAAGTATACTCTGTAGTAGAATAATATTCAGTAGTGCTTTCAGTTACCTTAATCAGATTCTCATTTTCAAAAGTATAGGTGTAGGTTGTTAGGCTTGTATTTCCATCTAGTTTGTTCCCTTGAGTATCTTTTAAAATATCTTTTTCTCAGTAGCTGTGATTACATTACCTGTATGCGTATAATCAGTTTCTGTAACATAAATCTTCTCTATTATTTGTCCATTTAGAGTTGATTTACCTGGTTTTTTCAACAAGAACCTTAGCCAATTTTTCCATCATTATGGTAGCTATAAGTCGTAGTAGTCGCTCTATCAGAATTATCATATTTAGTTTTTAGTTTTCCATCTACAAAAGAATAAGTTTCGGTATAGTTCTTTTTTTCTCCATTTGTTATTGATTCTGTATAGGTAATTTCCTTAGGATAGTCTCCCTCATAAGAAACAGAAATTAAGATTTTTGCTTTCTATACTGCCATCACGTTTATAGGAAATAGAAGTAGTAGAAAGTACTTTTTTTCTCCTTGAACATTATTAGTTATTTCATAGCTAATGTTGCCGTTTTTCTGCTTTTGTGGACAATTTTCTTAGGAAAGACTCCTTTAGGGAGAGCCTTTCCTCCATGGTCGTCATTTTTTTCTTAGGAAGGGTGTTTTTCAGGTGTGAAAAGCCCTCCTCCTTGATCATCACTTTTGCTACAACCTGTCAGTGCTGCCATAATCACAAGGCATGCCATAATTTTTCATTATTTTTTTCAGTTTATTGTTAGTGCGGCAAAGGTACAAAATATCCTCTTCTTTACTTAGTTAATAAAAACACAAATTTAAAGATTTAACTTGTTAAAATCAGTAGTTAGATTTCAGTAGGCAGTAGTCAAAATATAAAAAAAGCGAGATTTTTAAAATCTCGCTTTTCTTTGTTGTTAGGTATATTAAGTTTTACTTATATACTCGCTTACGCGACTTTATCTAAAACTTCACTCCTACCCCCAAGGAAAGTACCGCATTCTTGAAATTGTTGGTATCGCTGATACGTAAATTTCTTAGTGAAGTGTTACTGTTGTCAAAAAGAGTTGGTCAAGGAGTGTGTGTAGCGTGCTTCTGCGAAGAAGTGAGAACCTAGGTTTACCCCTAGTCCTGCTCCTACCCCGAAGTCAAAAAGCGGCATAGGCGTCTTTGTCTAACTTCTGAGAGTTACTTAGGTTGCCTACCGTATAGCTTACCTCTGGTTTGCCCACCAAGAAGCCAAACTGTACTCCTCCTTGTAGGAAAAGAGGTCCAAGGTTCACCTTAGCCATCACAGGAATATTTAAGTAATCCATCTTGAGATCTTTGGTTGTAGTGATGCCAAGAGTTTTGTACTCCCAAGAAGCTCCTTGTCGTGAGTAGACAAGCTCTGGTTGTAGGGAGATCACATCTCCTAAGGGTAGTTCCAGAAGGGCTCCTACATAGAATCCACTACGCCCTTTTAGGCTCGAATCATTGGCTACTTCTCCATTGAGAGAAGAGTAGTTGTACCCTCCTTTGAACCCGAAATTCTGTGCTACAGCTTGGGTCATTCCTATGAGGATAAATGTTAATAAAAGTGCGATTTTTTTCATCTTTTATGGATTTTACAGCTAATTATTCGTTAGCTAGGTCAATTAATTATTTAAACTGCAAAAAGCATGCCAAAAGTTTTTTTAAAGTAGAAAATGACGCACTGCAAACTTCTGCTCACTGCTCACCGTTCACTGATTACTGATTACAGAACTGAGTTGTATATCTCTAGCGAGGATTTTTTTCCATCTTTGTCTAAGAGCATATAGGTAGGAATCCATCTAAGGGCATAGGTGAGTGCGGCATCGGATTGCCATACTCCTTTTGGCTAAGGCTTGTGGCCAAGTATATTGATCCTTGACGATGGCAGCCTGCCATGCGGCGGTATCTTCATCAAGAGAGATACTGAGTATTTCTAACCCTTTGTCCTTTTTGCTCTTTGTATAGAGCTACTAGTTCAGGACTTGCCTTGCGGCAGTCAGGACACCAAGATGCCCAGAAATCTACTAAGAGTTTTTTTGCCACGAAAAATCCTTAAGAGATACTTTTTTTCCCTTGTGCATCTACCAAATCGATTTCTGGAGCTTCTGCTCCGGGTTGTATCTTGGAGAGTTGTTCAAGAGCTAAGTCTAATTCTTTGATATAGGGATTGTTGTCCAAGGATTTGTCCAAGCTCTTACGTAGGGCGGATAGGGTGGGGAAGTCATAGCGGTAGGCATTACGTGCCAAGAAGTAAGCCAGTTGCGGAGAGGCAGGAGCCTCTTTGATCTCTTTTAGGGAGATCTAAGGCATTGTTCAGTGCCATACGGTTGTAGAGCTCGAAAACTTGAGTACCATCGCTGGAGCGGAGAAACTCAAAAAATTCCAATCAGGGGTTGAGAATCAGGCTAATAGGACTATTTTCTATATATAAGTGAGCACGCTTGCCGCTGCCGTTCAGGCGTAGGGCGTAGACTAATGGTTCGGTAGTCTTTCCTTCAAAGTGGAAACGCCCTTGGCTGTCAAGAGCAACCGAATCCACAGGGGTATATACCCTGTCTTTGTATTGGTAGAGGAAGATACGAGCGCCCTCTTTTACGGGTGCTGTACCGTCTATTATATAATGGTCTCCTATGGTAATTTTTATCAGAGGTGTCCCCAGAGGTGGACGCATTCCCTCGCAGGAGCGAGTGTTCTGGCACCCCTACCCAAAGAGCGGATAGGGCTACAATGTAAAAAGAATTTTATTCATATAATATATATCTTTTAAATTCTGCAAAGGTAGTAAAAAAATAATAATACAATAACATATTTTAGTTGTTTTTATCACCACCTTATTAGCCTATTTGTTTGTTATTTAATATTAAAAGAAGTGTTCTCAAGAAAATTAATTTTTGTGATCTAAAAATAACTACCTTTGTAGCGCATTGTAGTAGTGTGCTATTTCTTTTTTAAAAAGAAATCCCTACTATAGGCTACTTGGAGATAAATATTTTAAATGTGTCATAATGAAAAAAATTACGATGTTATTGTTATAGGAGCAGGCCCAGGGGGCTATGTAGCGGCTATTCGCGCCTCTCAGTTGGGGAAGAAAAACCGCAATTGTAGAGAAGTATAACACCCTCGGAGGAACTTGCCTCAATGTGGGCTGTATCCCTTCTAAAAGCGCTCTTGGACTCTACGCACCTCTTGGAGGATACCCACAAACATGCCATTTCTCATGGGATAGAAATTGATGGGAATATCATGGTGGATTTTGCTAAAATGGTCGAGCGCAAACAGGCGGTGGTAGATCAAAACACACAGGGAATCAACTTCCTGATGAAGAAAAACAATGTAGATGTATTCCACGGAAAGGCTTCTTTTACCTCTCCTACTGAGATACGGGTAGAGGGGGCTCAGCCTGAAACACTCTCTGCGACTCACTTTATCATCGCAACAGGCTCTAAGCCTTCAGCACTGCCTTTTATAACTTTGGATAAGCAGCGTGTGATTACCTCCACTGAGGCATTAAGTCTTCGTGAGGTGCCTAGGGCATTTGATTGTTATAGGAGGAGGCGTTATCGGTCTAGAGCTTGGACAGGTATACTTACGCTTAGGAGCTAAGGTATCAGTAGTGGAATATGCCCCTAATATTCTTCCTACTATGGATACTGCTATTAGCAAAGAACTCGCTAAAGTGCTTAAGAAACAAGGCTTTGAATTCTATACAGATAGCAAAGTGAAGGAAGTAACTCGAGTAGGGGATACCGTAGTAGTCAAGGCCGATGCTCCTAATGGAGAGCTTGTACTTGAAGGAGATTACTGCCTGGTGGCCACCGGTCGCCGCCCTTATACCGAGGGATTGGGCTTGGAGAAAGCAGGTGTACAGCTCAACTCACGTGGACAGATAGAAGTAAACGAACACTTGCAGACTTCTGCTGCTCATATCTATGCTATAGGCGATGTGATTCGTGGGGCTATGTTGGCTCACAAGGCAGAAGAAGAAGGCGTATATGTAGCCGAACTCTTAGCAGGAGAAAAACCTCACATAAACTACAACCTGATTCCTGGGGCTGTATATACTACCCCTGAGGTAGCGGCTGTAGGAAAGACAGAACAACAGTTGCAGGAGGAAGGTCGTGCTTACAAAGTAGGACAGTTCCCAATGCGTGCCTTGGGACGTGCTCGTGCCAGTCAAGAAACGGATGGTTTTTGTAAAAGTCTTAGCGGATGCTTCTACTGATGAGATTCTCGGAGTGCATATTCTTGGAGCGCGTGCTTCTGACCTTATCGCCCAGTCGGTAGTAGCTATGGAATACCGTGCCAGTGCAGAGGATATTGCCCGTATCTGTCATGCACACCCTACCTATAGTGAAGCGGTCAAAGAGGCTTGCCTCGATGCTACCGCTAAGAGAGCTATACATATGTAAGTAGTGATTAAATTTTTTTAATGATCAATGATTAATGGTTCTTACATTAATCATTAATCATTGATCATTAATCATTAATCATTAATCATTGATCATTATTATATTTTTCCTTAGGCTATGTTTCTTAGCCCAGCCTATACGACCATCGGCGACTTTGAGCTTATACCATTCCTTGAATTGGTCAAGGATTTCTACTTTAGCTCCCTCATGTAGGGAAAATACTTCCTTGCTATAGGTGTTGGGTTGTTCATAGAGCCGCACTTCCTTATCAAAGAGGATGCCGTAGTGATTACTATGGACATAGTGGCTTACGGTGCGACCTAAAAAAAAGCTGGATACAGAACCTAAAAAAGCTACAACCATCAGCGTGAAGAAGATACGCTTGTAGAGGATCTTTTCCAAGAAATAATAACAGAAGAAAAAAATCCTGCAAAGAGGCACATGCTCACCACAGCCCATACTCCCCAACCGTTAGGAGAATTCCAGCGGCTCAGGGCTTCCATGGCGCGCTGTGACCATAGCTTAGGCAAGGGGACTATCTCATCCAAGGCCATCTGCTGGGCATATTTGAGATTGTTCTGTATGGCCTTATCCTCAGGAGAGAGCTCTAGCGCCTTCTCATAATAATAGATACTATGAGCTACATCCTCTGTCTTATAGTACGCATTGGCCAAGTTGTAGTACAGACTTGCTGAGGCTTCCCCTTTGGAGAGAATCCGCCGATAATTGTCTATAGCCTCCTGCCAGTCTCCCCGATTATAGGCACTTCCTGCCTGTGCAAAAAGCTCCGCATTGCTCTGCGCTGAAGCCGACCCAATGCAGATAATGGATAATAGATAATAGGTGATAGATAATAGCTTGCTCATTTTTCTTTAGGTAACAGGTAAACTTCTTTTCACTCTTCACTACAAAGAGATGATTCCTTCTATTTCGCCTGCTTTTTGGTAATAGGCAATTACCTGATCAGGGTCTTGTACCTCAAGGTGTATAGAATAGCTGATATACTTTCCTGTAGATGAAGGCTTTTCTTCTATAGTAGCCTGTGTATCCTTGAAAACAGCTCTTATAGCCTCTCTCTTCTCTTGAGTAGCAGGTAGGATAAACTTATATAGGTATTCGCTGGGGAAGACCGTTGTTTTCTCCAATTCTGATTTGAGTTTCGTATAGAACTCAGCGACTTCTTGTGGATCTTTTTCCATAATTTTTTTCTTTTACTATTGTTCGCAAAAATTACAAAAAAATCATTTGCTATCATTTTTAATATATTTTATGCAATAACGTAGGGGTGAATGATCATTCACCCTCTATAAAAATGGTCATTCGCTCTATAAGTGAATGGTTATTTGCCTAAAGTTATCAACTGTTAATGGTGGGAAAAATAATAAAAAGAGGAAAAATAACATAAAAAAATTTGTTTGTTTTTTTGATTTTTTTATTATACCTTTGCCCAAAAATATGATGATTATGAGTAATACAATTCCATTAAAAGAAAAAAATTGGATTTCCAACAATACCAATTGGTTATCAATGCCCTTTCTAATATAGGTATAGAAATAGCTATTCCTGAAGATGTAGCTCATGGGCATGAAAATGAGCTTGCTGGAGCTACCTTAGGTGAAAATGAGCAACTCTTTAAGATAGAGTTACCTGTTGTAGCCCCCTTTTCCTTACAGATAAGAGAGGAGGAGAGCTCGTACTTTTGACCAAAGAAGCCTATGAGAGGTTTTTCCCTCAAGGAAAAAGAACTACAGATCCTCTCTACGGAAACCTATGACAAACTCTTACGTAAGGAAAAAGAATTGGAAGAGTTTACCAAAAGAAGCCTATAATAAGCTCTCTCTCAAGGAAAAAGAATTAGAAGCAGTGAGCCAAAAGCTCTCTTTCAAGGAAAAAGAATTGGATGTACTCAAGAGAGACCTACAAGAGAATTATGTAGAAAAGAACAGTGTAGCACCCCAAAATACATCTATTACAATAGTTCCCCAAAGCGCACCAGCACTTATGGCTGCTCAGAACACTCCAGAGCCAGTGGTAGCTCAGAGTACTGCCACCCCTTTGACTACTACCGATCCGCTAAGTGCTACCAATCCTTTGGTGCCTCAGACAGTTACGAAGAATATCACCTTTGAAGAAGTACCTGAGCACTCAGAATCAACTTCTTCTTACGAGGAATCAACCTCTTCTTATCAGGAACCAGCTGCTCGCACTACACCACTTTTACCAAACCTCCAATGCTCCTGTTTCCCACCAAGAGGCAGTGGAAAGAGCCAAAAGTATCTTAGAAAAAAATACAAGAAATAATATAATTAATGATTAGTGGTTAATAGCAAAAATAAGAGGCTGTCCGAAAAGGGCAGCCTCTTATTTTAGGCAAACCAAAGTAGCTTTGCCTCGTTCTTTATGCCTTCTGGGTATACTTTTTCATTCTTGATTCTTCACTTAAAAGAAAAAGCCTCCAACAAGTGGAGAGCCTTTTTCACATATGTAATGTCCAAAACCCTAATTACATGGGGTTGATTGTACTTTTGCTTCTGTAAGCAGTTGTTTTAGCTGGACCATTATTTCCAGTCATATTAATACCATTTTTAATAGCATCTACTTTAGATGCAGGTACTGCGATACACTCTATATGGTCTGGTTGGTTACTATCCTCAACGATAAGTACCTGTTCTATATTTTTGGAAATTATGCAGATTTAATTTCTTCATAGAAAGTGCATTTCTTAGGGTAACTCGCTTAAGATTTACACCACTTCCAGAGAGTATCTGTAGAGAGGTTCCACTAATCTCTATTCTCCTCAAGTTTTTTTCCAATCCAGTTAGATCAAGAGAAGTAGCTGTAGTAGCTTCTATAATTACCTTTTTTTAATTTTTCTAAAAATATTGTAACCCTCCCAAATTGGTAATGCCAGTACCATTCTCAAGCTTAATATCGTCAGTAAAAAGATCTAAATCTGATTGATAAATAGGACTAGTAGTATCATTAATATCACCAGGAAAACGTCCTCTGAAAGTATTCAGATCCATCAAGGCTGATTTCCCGATAATTCCCCTTTAAGCCTTTGAAGAATATATCTTCTGAAAGCAGAGTCTGGTATATTAATAACAGGATTACTTCCTCCACTACCGTCTACTTGGTATTTACCTGCTCCTGCATCATTTGTATTTAGAGCATTGGCTGTATCTTGATCTTTTACCTTGATACGAACCACTCCTGAATTATTATTTCTACGCAAGATTTGTATAGTATTTGCATTATCCCTTAAGTTTGCTGTAATCTTTGAAAGATCAAGCTCTCCTTGTAGGTTGTTTCCTATAAGGTTGAGAGTTGTTAACTTAGGGAAGGTATTCTCGGGGGTAGTGATTCCATTGAGGTTGGTTAAGTTATTTCTTTCAAGATTCAAGATAACCAACTCTGGCATACCGCTAAGGACAACCTCAGTAAGTTCATTTCCTGTCAAGATAAGATGTTTGAGCTTAGGAAAATTACTTAGAGTGAGCTTAGTCATCTTTGTATTGGCAATGGTAAGGCTCTCTATTTCTGTAAAGTCAGCCAAAGAAACTACTCCATTTCCATTTGTAAGATTATTAGTCTGTCCAGCAGGCGCCTGAATAACCAAAGAGGTAGCTTTTTTGAAATATTCTATTCCTTTAAGCGATTGGATTCCAGTAGCAATAATACTTATAGGTTTGTTGAATCTTTCGGCTTCTTTATTAGTGATTTCACCATCTCCATTACGATCAGGACGGTTATTATCTGCTAATAGTGCCGCTTTTGATAACAGGGTCTAAGTCCAAAAATTCGTTCTAATTCTCCTGAGAAAGTATATTTGGTCGTATGCTCAAAGTTGTTCAGAGCTGTTGCTTTTGCTTCATCAGCGACAAATATCTTTTCTATAGAAGTATTCCCTGCTACGATTTTTACTTTATCATTGGCAAGATATTTAAGTTCCTTTAGGTTAATCTCTCCTGTAAGCTGGTTGTTCGTAAGGTTGAGTTTTTTAGGTGGGTAAGCTTACTTAGGTCAACGGTAGTAAGCCTATTGTCATTAGCATCCAAGCTCTCAAGGTTGGTAAAGGCCTCAATTCCTTCTAAGGAAGCGATTTCTTTCCCAGCTACTGAAAATCCTGTTATAGCCTGAGCTTCGCAGGGCTTATCTTGCCATTTTTATTGGCATCAATACCTACAATAGCAAGCAGTGCTGCTTTGAAATTGGCATCTTTTATAACAATCTCACCTTCTGAAGAAGCAGACCATACCCCATTCTTTTTTTCATAAATGGTATTGGTCTTAGTATCAATATAGGAATCGCCATTGTTTCCTTGACTCGGTTTAGCTGCTCCTTGACCCGAAAGCAAGTCTCCATTAAGATTCATAGTGGCGATTCCTGTCCAAGAAGAACCTTTTTCTTATAAAGAGTCTTGGAAGTAGAATCAAAGTAATAATCTCCTTTTTGTCCCGCAGTAGGAGCACCATTACCAGTGGTTACTTGAGAGATAGAGTTGGGATTACTCCCTCCTCCAAAAATCAATTTTTGTCCTTATTACAACTCACCGATAGGATAGCAGTGGAGAGTAACGACAAAGCTAATAGGGTGTAAAATCTTTTTCTCATAATCAATTAGTTTTGCTTAACATTACAATATTCATTTTTTTACTTTTTAATTAGGTTTTTTTCATGGCACAAAAGTAAGCATTTATTTCTAATTGTCAAAACCTTTGCTCTGTAAACGTCCTCAAAAGTAGGTTATAAACGAAGTTATCAACAATCAAAAGGTTAGTTTGTAAAGATTTTTATTAACACAGAACCTTTGTTATATATTACATATTAACTATTTTATTAAGAAAAAGAGGGAGGAAATACCATTCGTGACTAATTATGCACAACTTGTGTATCTCTGTTAATAACCTACTTATTTTGCCATTTTTCAATCCAAGAAAGGAGGGTTTTTGCCCAGTCTTCTCGGTCATTTAGACAAGGAATATAGTTGTAGTGTGTTCCACCATGTTCTAAGTAGGTTTCTCGGCCTTCCATAGCGATCTCCTCCAAAGTCTCCAAGCAGTCAGCGACAAAGGCCGGGGGTCACCACGGCCAATCGCTTGATACCTTTCTCAGGAAGAGTGGCCAGGGTGGCATCGGTATAGGGTTGAAGCCAAGGGTCACGCCCCTAAGCGCGATTGAAAAGAAGTACCATATTGCGCTGGGAGTGAGTTGTAGCTCTCGGGCAATAGACTCGGTTAGGGCAAAGCACTGGTGGCGGTAGCAATATTGGTGAGCAGGGAGAGGGTGTTGCAGCAAACGTCATTGAGCTGGCAGTGCTCTTTGGTAATATCGCTCTTATAGATATGCCGCTCAGGGACTCCATGATAGGAGAAGAGTAGGTACTCATCCTCCTTGTGGTGTTCCTTAATAGAGGTCGCCAATACCTTTATATATTCAGGATTATTGTAGAAGGGCGGTAGCTCGCTTAGGGACATATCCTTATAGTGCTTACGAATGATTTTCTCAGTCAATACGGAGATGGTCTCGGTAGTAGACATGGCATACTGTGGGTATAGGGGGATGAGCAAAAGTTCCCGAACGCCCTGCTTGTAGAGCGATTCTATGGCTAAAGCTATAGAAGGCTTCCCATAGCGCATAGCCATAGCCACGGGGATATCTGTCCCTTGTTGTACCTTCTCTCTTAGGTGTCTTGTATGGACAATCAGCGGAGAACCTTCAGCTGTCCATACCTTCCGATAAGCCTCTGCAGATCGCTTGGGGCGGTTACGTAGGATAATCCCTTTTACCAAAAAAGCACGGCTGAGGTAAGGCAAATCAATCACTCTGGGATCCATAAGAAATTCATCTAAATACGCTCTTACATCCTTCACAGAGGTTGAGTTAGGAGAGCCTAAGTTCACTAAAAGAACACCTTTTGACATTCGTTTGAAATTTGTGACAAAAATACACTAATTTTTTTCGGATTATACACAAGCCTATCAAAAATAAATTATATTCTTACTCAGGCCTAACCAAAACAATTTCTAAAAAGACCTAGTTTTTCGTAAAAAGAAGAATGTGTAAACCCCTATTTTTATTAGGAGAAAAACCTTTTTCAGTAGTTTAGCATAATTTTTATCTTAAAAATAAATCTAAATAAAAATATAGATTCAAAAGAAATAATTATTTTTGCGCCGTTTTTAGTTATATTAAAAGTGTTCTTTATGAAAAAGAAAAACACAAATGATAGCAAAGCTACTCCTTACTACAATGGTAGCTTTGTCTCATTCCTCAGGCTAATGCCGCAGATAAGGTTTCCTCTTATAGTATTATGGAACAACAGAAGGAAATCCAAGTAGAAGGGCGTGTAGTCGATGCCCAAGGGAATCCACTTCTTGGGGTGAATGTGCTTGTAAAAGGCTCTCAACGAGGTGTCGCTACCGATAAGGATGGGTATTACACCCTACGAGTGGATGAGAATGCCGTGCTCGTATTCAAGTCTTTAGGCTTTCATACACAAGAGATTCCGGTGCAAGGGCGCATGTTACTCAATGTGCAGATGAAAGTCTCTCAAGAGGAACTACCTGAGGTAACAGTTACTTCCACTGGGATTAAGCGACAAATCAAGGACTTTGCAGGTACTGTAAATGTCGTTTCTGCTACACAGATTAAAAGAATTGGCTATTCCTGCTGTAGGAGATGCAGTACGCTTTATGCCTGGGGTCAATTATATAGATGAGGATGGACGAGGTCTCAGACCAGGGATAGGGCTTAGAGGAATAGACCCTGCTCGTAATAGCAATACGTTGGTAGTTATCGATGGGAAGATTCCTATTGGACAGAGTTACTCTGACATGGGTGGATACTATATGATGCCTGTGGGGGCTATTGAGAGTATAGAGGTAATCAAAGGGGCTTCTCCAGCTCTCTATGGAAGTGGTAGTATAGGTGGGGTAGTCAATATTATTACCAAAAAAAGGTGCCGCTCAGCCTATACAGGTCTTAATCTCCAGTATGGAAATCATAATGCGCTCAATATAGGAGTGGAAACAGTAGGAAATACCAATGAAGGAGCCATGAACTACTATGCAGGCTTCCATCGTCGCCAAGGAGATGGTTTTAGGAAAATCACGTAGTCGCTATGCCGTAAACGATTTTACAGGCAATGCTACTGTGAAAGTAGGGGAGAGAAACGAATGGCGCTTTTTTTGTCAATGGGTTTACTGAGTATTCTGACACTCCAGGGGGGCTCAGTCAGGCACAATGGGATGCTGATCCCTGAGCAATCGGTGAATCCTCATGATTTCTTTTGAGGCCAGACGCTTTAGTACAGCTATTTCTACAAACGTACTTTTGATGAAGATAATTCGCTTACTACCTCCTCTATGGAAGTTACCTCAAGCGTGATTGGTGGCTTGATAACCGCAATACAGACCCCTGCTAAGCGCAAATTTACGTCAGCTTTTACGAGATATTCCTTCGCTAGGGACTCTTCTCTGATTATGAACGTACCAATACACTCTTTTGGTAAGGAGAACAAACTCTTAGCTGGTATCCGCTTACATACCGATATTACCCATGATGTATCTGTAGCAGGTGATAAAATAGGTGTGAAGGAGGGAAAAACAACAGCTAACTCAGCCAATACGGTTGCTGTAGTGGAAGGCTATGTGTTTGACGAATTTCATATCACGGATAAGTTTAACATCAACCCTGGATTGCGCTACACCTTTGTCAATTACGACAAAGAGGATTACTTCCGCAATCAGTGGGATAATACCAATGAGGATGCTTTCATCTACTCTTTTGGGTCTCTTCTATAAGTTTTCTGAAAATTACCGTGCTTATCTTACTTATTCTAAGGGATATAAAATGCCTCAGATCCGTATAGCCTTTGAAACCAATGGTGACTTGGACGCAGAAACATCCAATAACTATGAGTTGGGGTTGCGTACCACTCCTACCGATTGGTTAGAAGTAGAATTAGCTGCTTATATTCTGGATTTTTGATCACAAAATATTCCGTGAAGGAGGAGTGCTTAACAATGGAGGTAAGGCACTACACCAAGGAATAGAGGTCAGTGGAGCTATCTATCCTATAGAAGGATTGAAACTCTATGGAAGTGGAGCTATCCAAAAAGCAACCATAGAATATGGTATGTACAAGGAAATCGTGTGCCTTATGCACTCGCTATACAGCTACCGCTGGTGCTAAGTATCAACTCGAATGTGCAGGAGGTGTACTTACACTCAATGGCTATGGCAACTTCGTAAGTACTCAGTTCTCTGATACCAAAAAAATACAGAAGCAGGTTCAGCTAATGGCAATGTGGGAGCTATTCCTAGGTTCTTCTTGCTCAATGCAACAGCGAACTATAGTATAAAGAAATGGAATGTGAACCTCAATGCGTTGAATCTTCTAAATCGTAAGTACTTTACCACTCGCCATAGTGCTTGGGAGGTATTATGCCTGCTGCTACCATCAGTGTATTAGCTGGGGTAGGATATCAGTTTTAGGCTAAGTTCCTTTTTATAAATTATCAAAGGCTATTCTTCAAAAAGAATAGCCTTTTTCGATTTCTATAAATAAAAATTTCTATTTGATATTGTATATATTGAAAATATTTTTCTACCTTTGCGACCTATTTAAAAATAAAAAAATATAACTATATTTTTAAAACAGAAAAACATGAGTACATTTAAGCAATCTACTAACGCCCTCCATGCAGGGTATGATCCACAGGCTCATCAAGGAGCTCAGGCGGTGCCTATCTATCAAACTTCCTCTTATGTATTTGAAAATGCAGATGATGCTGCAGGAAGATTCAATCTTTCCGTTCCTGGATATATCTATACAAGACTTAATAATCCTACCAACGATGTTTTAGAACAGCGTTTGGCAGCTGTCGAAGGTGGGGTAGGAGCAGTAGTTACCTCCTCTGGAGCAGCAGCTCTAACGACCACTTTCTTAACCCTCTTGCGTATGGGAGAGCATATTGTATCGTCCAATAGTCTCTATGGAGGTACTTATAACTTACTTAATGTAACACTCCCTCGTCTTGGGATTACCACTACTTTTTGTAGATCCTAAGGAAGTGTCCAACTTTGACAAGGCAGTAAAAAGACAATACCCTGTGCTATTTTTATAGAGACTCTGGGGAATCCTAAGCTGGATGTATTGGATATAGAAGAGATAGCCAAGGTGGCTCAAAAACACCGAATTCCCTTGATAGTAGACAATACGGTTTGCTACTCCAGTATTGCTCAATCCGATCAAGTATGGAGCTAATATAGTGGTACATTCTCTTACCAAATATATAGGAGGAAATGGTACTTCTCTCGCAGGAGCAATTATTGATGGAGGTAACTTCGATTGGAGTAGTGGTAAGTTTCCTGAATTTACCGAGCCTTCTGCAGGGTATCACGGATTGGTACTACATGAGGCCTTAGGTAATTTGGCTTTCATCGCTAAGGTGCGTATAGAAGGCTTTGCGTGACTTAGGTACTTCACTGAGCCCCTTCAATGCTTTCCAGATCTTGCAGAGCTTTAGAAACACTTTCTATTCGTGTAAAGAAGCATATCGAAAATGCTTTGGCACTGGCTCAGTGGCTCAAAGTACAACCTGAAGTGGCTTGGGTAAATTACCCCGGATTGGCTGATAGTCCTTACAAAGCGTTGGCTGATAAATACTTACAAGGAGGTCAGAGTGGTTTGGTGACTTTCGGTCTTAAGGGAGGGTTCAAGCGGCTAAGAAAAACGGTCAATAATGTAAAAATATTTTCTCTTTTGGCCAATTTGGGCGATACCAAGTCGCTAATCATACACCCTGCCAGCACTACCCATCAGCAGCTTAGTCAGGAGGCACAGGCGCTCACTGGAGTGACTCCTGATCTGATTCGCTCTCTGTAGGATTGGAGGATATAGAAGACCTACAAAAGGATCTCAAGCAAGCATTCTGATAACTCTTCTATCCCTGAATAGAAATGATAAATGACAAATAACCGATATTTATCGGTTATTTGTCATTTGTCATTTAAATAAAGTAAAGGTTTGAATTATGAAGAAAATTAGTTTGCGGCATTTACTGGATTTTCTACATTGTTTTTAAGAATGAAACCAAGATAGTTTTTGTCAAGTGGATAGATTCTCTTCCTTGCACGTTGTGCTCTTGGTTAGGGTATAGCATGGCATGGATTACCTTGCCTTCCTTGATTGCTGCTTTGAGAGATGGTAAGCATGTGCTGAGGTACCACAACAGGGTCATATACCCATGGATATAGAGGATATTGCCCTGTAGGTTCTTGATATAGTTGGTCACAAGGTTGTCTTGGTAACCTTCTGGATTTTTCCTCAGGAGTGTCCATGTAGCGTTCGCCATACATAACTTCATAGAATTTCCAGTCGATTACAGCTCCCCCAGCTACAGCAGTGGTGAAGGTGCCAGGGTGACGATACATAAGCGAAGAAGTAAGGAATCCTCCAAAGCTCCAACCATATACAGCCATACGCTTGCTATTGATATAAGGAAGTGATTTTAAGTATTCTACTCCTACCATTTGGTCTTTCATAGCGTAGGTAGCTAGGTTGCGGTGGATGACACTTTCAAAAAGCGAATCCGCGATTTTCAGAGCCACGATTGTCCAAAGTGAAGATGATATATTGCTGATTTTTGAGCCATAGCAAGCATCCAAGGGTAAGTAGCTGCATTCCACTGATTGATCACTAACTGTGCATGAGGACCTCCATACACATACACTAATACAGGATATTTCTTATTAGGGTCGAAGTCACGTGGTTTTACCATCTTGGCATAGAGAGGTGCCATCATCGGCTTTTAGAGTGAGAAACTCTATAGTTCCCAGATCATACTTATCATTAGGATTAGGAGCTTCATGAAGGTCTTCGAAGTATTTTTGTTGATATCTATCAGGGAGACATTGTATGGGGTAGTTACCGCACTGTGGATATCCAATAAGTAACGTCCTCCATCACTGAGCAATCCTGAGTGAGCTCCTGCTTTGGTGGTGAGTTTCTTGACAGTTCCTTTTCGAATATTTACACTATAGAGGTGTCTCTCACGAGGGTCTTCGCCAGTTCCTTTTTATAAATACATTTTTCTCCTTAGCATCGAAACCTAAGACTTCTTCTACCACCCATTTGAAAGAGGTAAGTTGGCGTGATTTGGTAGAGTTGGTCGCACATACATATAAGTTCATGAATCCATCTTTTTCACTAAGCCAGATAAATTCGTTAGGATGGTTAGGGATAAAAAAATAGCGGCAGTTTCTGGCTCTACCCATTTGGAATTGCTTTCTTTCCAAAGAGTTTGATTTTTCTCTCCTGTCTCACGGTTGTAAATATTTAGGGTCGCAGTGATTCTGTCCACGATTTACTTCCGCTAAAAGGATTTGTTTCTCATCAGGAGTCCAAGCCAAGTTGGTTAGGTAATGGGCATCGTGATTGTCTCATCTTTTAGATAGGAAGTAGTCTTTTTAGCTACATCGAATACCCCCACTTTAGCGATTTCATTCTTTCCTCCTGCCATAGGATACTTTTATACTTTGACAGAGGCAGGGGTGGTGTTGATATCTACCAAAGGATAATCAGTTACTTAGCTTACATCTTTCTGATAGAAAGCTATATAGTTTCCGTTGGGAGACCAGAAGATACCTTTCTGAATACCGAACTCATTGCGGTGGATAAACTGTCCAGAGATAATGTTCTCGTCCTTGAAGACAGCAATAGGGGAAGCTGAGTTCTTCGGCAGTAGCCAAGAACAAATTGTTGTCCAGAGTATAGGCAACAGCTCTCTGGGTGTGATTGTACTCTGCATTCTGTGCATTCTCAGGCAGGGTAATGGTGAAGAGTGGTTTTTCTATCACATAGTCATAAATGTGAAAACTTATTCCCTTCCTCAATGACTAATTGGTTGGCATCTATATAGGAGATGGTAGGGTTACCCTTTAGGGAGTAGGTCTGGGAGAGCTTCTGAAGGTCGATCCCTCCTACTTGGGTACCTTTTTGAGTCAAAGATAGCAAGGTTGTTATCCTTGTAATACATATAGTTATCAGTGCCTTGTACCCATTGGAGGTAGTACAAGCGCTAGCCCACAAGCTCCCATCATAGGTGGCTTTGTCGGTGGCAATGGTTTGTTTTTGGCAAAAAGCCAATCAGTGGCAAAACACAATGCTAAGAGGAAACTTATTCTTTTCATCTTTTATAGGATTTTAGTGCTACAAAAGTACGTGTCGATAGCAGTAAGAGATAAATCTTACTGCTTAGAAGTTAAAAAGAGTTATATCCTTCTTATGCCTCTGCTAATGGTTGGATAGAAACATAAGATTTGTTATCTTTTTCTTTTGGAACTTTACAATTCCGCTAATAGCCGCATGTAGTGTATGGTCTTTACCCTATATACATTTTCTCCAGCTACATGTACTGTTCCTCTTTGGCGAACGATGATGTTACCAGCTATAGCAAGCTGACCACCATATATCTTTACGCCGAGTCGTTTAGAGTGAGATTCTCTACCATTCTTAGAACTACTGACACCTTTCTTGTGAGCCATATTATTTTAATTTATTTACTTGATATTCAAGCGGTTATACATTATTTTACAATACCTCCGTTGAGTTCGTCTTGCACATTTTTAAGCTCATCCCATTTGCCATCAGCAGCGAGGCGTGCTTGTTGAGCCCAAGTCTGAGGATCAAGATGTGCTAAGGTTTTTGCTTGCCTCTACCAAAATGGTACGAATCTCTTCTACAGATTTTTTTAGACAATTTCTCAAAAGTATCTATCCAACTTTTGCCAAAGCTTCAGCAGCTTTAGGGCCAATACCTTCTACCTTAGTAAGGTCATCTTTTTGAGATTTTTAGGTTTGCTTTCTTTTTGCAGGAGCCTTTTTCCTCCAGTAGCAAGGATTTCTTCTACAGAGATTTCAGTGAAAAACTGGCGGTGACCATTTTTTTACTTTGTATCCTTTACGTCTTTTTCTTTTTGAAAACGAGCACTTTGTCTCCTTTTACGTGGCGTAATACTTTGGCTTGCACAGAAGCACCATCTATAGCAGGGGGCGCCAAGGGTAATTGCTCCATTTTTGGTCTATGAGAAGTACTTTGTCGAAGATTACTTCACTTCCTTCACTCTCATCCAAGCGGTGAACAAATATCTTTTTGGTCTTTTTGCTAACTTTGAATTGTTGCCCCTGCTATCTCTACAATTGCATACATAATTCGGTTGCTTTTTAATTAATTCAATTTGGGCGCAAAAGTAAGACTTTTTATAAATAGCCAAACTTTTTGCAAGAAAAAAATTTATCTTCTTAGGATTTCCACTCGAATCGCTTTTTGGGCTTCAGTTTCACCTACCTTTACTTTGTTGATGTGAGTGAAGGTTATCGCGGGGTCTACTTCGGCAAACTGGAGTGCTTTCTTGATACAATAATCTATCTTGTAGGCTACGGCTATACATACACGATGCTTCTTGACCAGTCCCATAGCCATATAGATGTATTCTCCTAAGGTGAAATAATCCGTGTTGATAAGGTGGATTTCCTGATTGATTTCTTTTGGTTAGATTCATGGTTTGGTAAAAGATTAGATTTTGTTTGGGGCAGTGTTAGAATAAATCGTTGGCGGTGATACTCTTGTCATGCTTGGTATAGGCAGTAGGTCGTTTGGCAAAAAGTCGTCCAATTCATTGACAAAAACCTCTTCCTCGAACCAAAGCATAGGTTTTTGCTTCTTCGGCTGTAATACCGAAAGGCTTTCCTAAGTCTAACTGGGTGAGGGCATCGTCCAAGCGATAACGCATATAGTTGGCCAAATCCTTCTTGGAGAAGAACTCTAATTCTCCTTCTTCGAATATCCAGTCTAACATTTTGTCTTCCAAAAAGAATGTACTCGCGGATAAACTCAGTAGCCTCTTTCTTTGCCTTAGTACGGAATTCTGGATTTTTCCTCAAAAAAATAGTCTTAAGGATATAGATACCAGCATTGGCATGTACTTGCTCATCTACGGAAGTCCAAGCGATGATATTGGCTACATTCTTCATATACCCCTTGAAGCGGGTAAAGGAAAGAATAGTGGCAAACTGACTGAATAGGGAAGCGTTCTCTATAATTAAGGTAAAGAAGAGGATACGCTCCATCGCATTTTCACGATTCTTGGCTAAGTATTCTTTCAGTATGGTATTTCTTTCTTTGAAAAATAGGTACTTCCAAGAGTGCTTCGAACTCATTGTTGTAGCCCAATACCTCCAATAAGCGTGAATAAGCCTCAGAGTGGCGGAACTCACATTCGGCAAAGGTGGCTCCCAGTCCATTGAACTCAGGCTTAGGGAAACACATCATAGAGGTCGCCCCAGAATGTTTTTTACAGCTACTTCTACCTGTGCAATACCTAAGAGTGCACGCTTTACAGCTTCTTTTTTTCTACTAAGCTGAGATTGGACTTAAAATCCTGTATATCAGCGGTAAATTCTACTTCGAATGCACCCAGAAAGTTTGGTGCATCATATCCACGAATTTCATTACTTCGGGATACTCAAAAAGGCTTGTAATTCTCTCTTTTGTCAAAAATTCCCATCTTTTTTTAATTGTTAATTATCAATTGTCTATAGTTCATGGTCAGGCTTTTATTAAAAGATTGACCATATCATATATATAATACATGCTGCTAAAGCAAGGATAAAGTGCCACTTGATGCCCTCAAAAAAATATTGAAAGATTTTTTTCTTAATAAAGAGGGTGTCTTCTTTTTTTCCACCAGAGACTCCTGTCTGTGCTTCCATCCTCAAGGACGGCCTTTCTCAAAGGTTCTCTGGCTTTGACGATGTCCCTCAGGCGCTCCTTTTCCACTCATGGCTGTACTGGGCTTTTTACACGTTCCCACATGGGGTGACCTGAGTTACCTCTTCCTTGACATTGCCCCTCTGATAATAGAAATGTACATTAGAACCATTGGCATCTGAGGTAGCGCTAATCCTCTCATAGTTCTCTGAGTAATGACTCTTGGCTGACGCAATACGAGCGTTGAGATCTATAGTGTTGTCTAAATCAAGGTCGTCAATAATATCTTTGGCCTGTTTTAGGTCTACTCCAGAAGCGTCCTTCAGAGCCTTGACCGCTGCAAGCTTATACCCTTGGTGGACAAACTCTTGTATTTCTTTTTATTTTGCTCTGTGAAATGTATGCCCCCTCAGCTGTATGAGAGGAAGGCTGCTCTAGAGAACCTCCTCCTTTGATCCGTTGTAGGCAGACATTCAGATCGCTTTCCTTACCCTCAGTTAGTGAGTTGATAATCTCTGCTGAATCTTTCAGGCTTATCTGAGCTTTTGTCCATCAGCTCTTTTACTGCCAAGAGCTTATTCCCTTCACTAATATGTTGTAGGATATGGTCTATTTCGTTTTTGTGTCACGGTCAGAAAATATTGGCAAAATTAGGTTATTCAATAGGGTTATGCAAGAGAAAAAAAGTAAGAAAAAGCTAAAGACTTATAAACAAAGACTTATTTTTATCAACATTGAATTGTTGATAACTTTTTCAATTGGTGGATATGATGATTTTTTTGTTTTGTAAAACACTGTAAATAAGATATATATAAATTGTTTGAAAATAAAAAAATAGGAAAAACAAAGGGTATATAAAATAAAATATGTACTTTTTGCCGCTAAAAATCGCAATTAATTAAAGTTCTTTATGCTCACACGTAGGCACATCCGTGTAAAGGTGATGCAGGCTATCTATGCACTGCACAAGGAGGAAAAATCACAACTTGCAAAGAGGGGAATCCTTCCTACTCCTCAAGTATGGATAATATGTATAGTTTGTACATCTCCCTTATGGGCTTATGGGGTGCACTACAGGAGCGCTCTTCACAGATGCATGCTCTCCCAAAAGCAAATTCATCCGTGATGAGAATCTTTCACACACTCTCTTCTGTGAGAACAAAGCGCTACAACTTATTACAACCAATGAGCCCCTGAAGGAGGCTATCGAAGCAGAAAAAAAACTCTCTTGGCACACCTATAATGAATATGTAAATATCCTCTATAACAAGATTGTGGAGAGCCAGGTGTATCGTCGCCATAGCACTCTTGAGAGAAGTTTCCAAGCAGATAAGCAACTACTTATTGACCTATATATGGAGGTGATTGCCCTAATGAGGAACTTTTTGACTTCTTATCGGATAGGGAGATTACTTGGGATGATGATTTCCAATTATCAATACCCTTATTGTAAAGATTCTTAAAGGGATTATCGGAGGGAGGAGTGGCTGATTTTCTACCTCCTTTGTTCAAGGATAAGTCCGACAAGGATTTTGCCATTGAGCTTCTAAGAAAGGCTGTGCTTAACGATGAGGCTTTCCATAAGTATTTGGTAGAGAAGACTCCTAAGTGGGATGCCGACCGTATCGCCGAATTGGATGCAATTATGATAAAGATGGGAATTGCAGAGTTCCTTAAGTTCCCCAGCATTCCTGTCAAGGTTACACTCAATGAATATGTGGAGATAGCCAAGGAATATTCTACCCCTAAGAGCAGTGTCTTTGTCAATGGAATCCTTGATACCCTCTCTAAGGATTTCCAACAAGAAGGGAAACTCAAGAAAATAGGAAGAGGACTCTTATAGTGATCAATATTTTTTTACTACCTTTGCACTTTCAACAAAAATATAGTACTCCTATGGTTAGTGCTTAGAAAAAAATATGTAAGTTATTAAAAATCAGTTGTTAACCAATAATTATTATAAAAACTGTTTTATGAAAAATATTTGTTTTAGCAGGAATGGCTTTGTTGGCTTCTTGTGCAGATAATAAGGGCACAGATGCTGCTGGAAAGATCAATCAAAACAACCTCAAAGAGGCGCAGGAATTGGCTGAAAAAGCTAATCAATTTCCCTCAGATAAAGTTTGAGGAAACCACTCATGACTTTGGGGAAATCAAGCAAGGGGTGGAAGTACAAACCCTTTTTTTAATTTTTAAGAACACAGGAAGGTACCCTTTGGTAATCACCAATGCCTCCAGCAGCTGTGGATGTACCGTACCGAGTATCCTAAGGAAGCCATCGCACCAGGAGCGACAGGAGCTATTAAGGTAGTCTACAATGGCTCTGGTAATGGAAATATTACCAAGACGGTAACCCTTACGACCAATACCGAACAGGGAACAGAAACCCTCACTATCAATGCGAATGTAAAACCGTAAAAAAACGCAATTTATATGAATATAGTACTACAAGCAGCTCCTCAAGCAGGAGGAGGCAACTTCACCTTTCTCATTATCATGGTGGTGATCATGTGTGTCTTTATGATTTTTTTCCTTCTATGAGAAGACAGCGACAAGAAAAATTCTATGGAGCGCTCAAGAAGGGAGACAAGGTTATCATGAAGAGTGGTCTACATGGAAGAATCGTAGAGCTTACCGATACTACAGTGGTTGTAGAGACCCTTTCTGGGAAACTCAAGTTCGAACGCTCTGCTGTATCTATGGATAACTCCCGCCGAGTACAACAAGAACAATAGGGAACGAATCGCAATTCGCTCAATAACAGAGAAGAATCACAATCCGACCAATATATTGGGCGAATTGTGATTCTATTATTTGCCTTTGTGCGACTTTTACCTAAAAACTATGGATGGAATAATATTACCCCTTATGGAGGATTTTTACACCATACAGGGGGAAGGATTTTACAGAGGTACTGCAGCTTATTTTATTCGCTTAGCAGGCTGTGATGTAGGCTGTCATTGGTGTGATGTCAAGGAGAGCTGGGATGCCTCTGTACACTCACGAGTACCTATTGAAGAGATTGCTCAGAGGGCATTGGCACATTCCAAAACGATCATTATTACAGGAGGAGAACCTCTTATGTACAACCTACAACCCCTTACAGAATTACTCAAGAGTAAGGGGCACGTACCCATATAGAAACCTCTGAGCTCACCCTCTTACAGGAGTATGGGACTGGATATGTCTGTCTCCTAAGAAAAACAAACGCCCCTTGCCTGAAGTCCATCAGCGGGCAAGTGAGCTGAAAATGATTATCTACAACCATCATGATTTTTCTCTTCGCAGAAGAAATGTCTGCCCTACACAGCCTGACTGTATCCGCTATTTGCAGCCCGAGTGGAGCCGAAGGGAGCGAATGGTACCTCTCATAGTGGATTATGTCATGGAAAATCCTCAGTGGAAAATCTCCTTACAAATGCATAAATATTTAGACATCCCATAGAAGAAAACCAATGTTCAGGCGTATCCTCAGTTATATTTTTCCTTTATCTCTCCACCAAAGAACCTCCACGGTCAGTGGAACTCTTTCGGTAACCCTTCTTAATGGCAAAAAGCTACTCAATTCGCCTAATACCGATTATTCTTATGGAAGGCTCCAACAGGTGTTGCGTTTTGGCTTAGAGCAGATAGGCTTCAGCGCTATAAAAAGCAAAAAGATACTGATCTCTAGGCATTGCCGCAGGGAGTGTAGTGGAAACCTTGGTAAAGGAAATAGCATTTGATGGAGAGATACATGGGGTAGAGATCGACCCAGAAGTAATTGCTATAGGCAAACAATTCTTTGACTTGGACAAGGTGAAAAATCTACAATTATTTATTCAAGATGCACAGGAGTATGTGAAAAATACCTCAGAGAGATATGATTCAATCATCGTGGATATATTCCAAGACGACCAAATGCCCTCTTTCCTCTTTGCTCCTTCCTTTTTCCTACAGTTGAATACACTTCTAAACTCTAATGGGGTAATCTCTTCAATACAATTGTAAAAAAACAAATCCCAAGCACAGCGGAATAGGGACTTTGTTCAATATTTTCAGAACACCCTATCAGATAACTGTATTTCCAAAGGTAAAGCAGGAAAATCAATTGCTTTTTATTAGTGAAGAAGGAGACAAGTCATATAGGTGAGAAATGAAAAAGAAGTTTTTACAAACCCCCTTTTTATTTCAAAAATAACTATATTTGCCATTGAATTGAAATAAAGCAAAAATATTATGATTGTAAAAAGAATCTTTTCATTTTTGGAGCACTTCTTTTCTTATTAGTGAGTGCATGCACTACTGGGAAAGTAGCTATAGGACAGAAAAAGGGGGTATTGGCAAAGCATGCTATGGTCGTGAGTGCCAAGAGGGAAGCCTCCGAGATAGGTCTTGCGATCCTTAAAAAGGAGGTAATGCCTTTGATGCAATGGTGGCTACAGAATTAGCCTTGGCTGTAGCTTATCCTAATGCAGGGAATATCGGAGGAGGTGGTTTTTATGGTGTACCGCTTGGCTAATGGAGAAAAAAAGGTGCTTTGGATTATCGAGAAAAAGCCTCTAGTAAGGCACATCGTGATATGTATTTGGATGCCGAAGGTAAGGTAATTCCAGATAAGAGTACCCTCAGGGGCACTTGCTATAGGAGTACCTGGTACGATAGATGCGCTCTTCGAAGTACACAAGAAGTTCGGAAAACTTCCTATGGCTCAGCTTATACAGCCTGCTATTGATTTGGCACGTAATGGGTGGTCATCACTCCCTTACAGGCGGATTTCTACATGGGGAAAAATGTAGAACAGATAAAAAAAGCCAATAATTATGTCACTCCTTTTGAGAATGGATGGAAGGCAGGTGAGCGTTTTTAAGTATGAGGAACTAGCACAGACCTTAGAGCGTATCCGTGACAATGGTCGCGCTGAATTTTTACGAGGGAGAAACTGCCAAGCGTATCGTAAGCTATGTCCAAGAATTAGGGGGATTCTCTCTCTGAGGACTTGAAGAACTATCACTCTCAGTGGCGTACTCCTATTACATTCAATTATAAGAATTATACTATTTCTCTATGCCACTCCCTTCCAGTGGGGGGCTCTGTATCGCTCAGATACTCAAATCGATAGAACCTTACAAGATTGGGCAATACCCTCATAATGAGGAAAAATATGTACAGCTCTTAGTAGAGGCTGAGCGACGTGCTTATGCCGATAGGGCTTACTTTCTGGGGATCCTGATTTTTGTAAAGGTACCTACCCAGACACTACTTTCTCCTGACTATCTAAAAAACAACGTATGAGTACTTTTTCTTGGGATAAGGCTAGCAAGTCCAGTGAGATAGCTCATGGTAAGGTGGTAGGTTATGAGAGTGATGAGACCACTCACTACTCTATCGTGGACAGCGAGGGCAATGCGGTAGCTGTAACCACTACCCTTAATACCAATTATGGTTCCAAGGTATATGTAAAAGGAGCAGGTTTTTCCTCAATAATCAAATGGATGATTTCAGTATTAAGCCAGGGGAGCCAAATACCTATGGATTAGTGGGGTCTGAAAAAGAATGCTATTGCACCAAAACAAACGAATGCTTAGCTCTATGTCGCCTACTATAGTAGAGGAAAATGGCAAGCTCCGTATGGTTATAGGTACTCCCAGGGGCTCTACCATTATTACTTCTGTACTCCAGTGTATGCTCAATGTCTTTGAGTACGGTATGACTATGCAGGAGTCGGTAAGTAAGCCTCGCTTTCACCACCAATGGTTGCCAGACGATGTCATGTTCGAGCCCAAAGGTTTTGACCCTATGGTCATCAGTAAGTTGAAGGCTAAAGGCTATGTGCCTAAGGAAGAAAAACTTTGTAATTATTGGTCGTGTAGATGCTATTTTTGGTTGAGAAAGATGGTAGCTTAGAAGGAGGTGCTGATCCTCGTGGAGATGATGTGGCAGTAGGCTTTTTAAACTGTATAAAATAAAAAAATAATAAAAATATTTATTTTTTTGTTTTTTTAATTAAAAATTTTACTACATTTGCGTCTGAAATCGAGAACAATGAACGGTGGAAAAGGATTAACAATTGAAAATTAATAATTAAGAATGAGTATTATTCGAAGAAATAACATGATGTGTTGCTCAATGGCTTACCCTTAGTAAGACATCATAATTTCTTTTGTCCATAGTATAGATATTCTAAAGAGAAAGCAATGATGTAGTATCGTTGCTTTCTTTTTATTTTTAACCTTATAACCCTAAATTATTAGACCAAATGAGAACAAAAAAATTCGACAACAGCTTTTAAGCCTTGCTTTTTTCTCCTTGCTACAGTGGCAGGAGCGCAGACCCTCAAAGGGAAAGTTACTGATGATCAAAAAGGAGCCTCTCTTGGGAGTTACCATCTTGGTAAAGGATAGTCCCAGTAGGGGGCTACAACCAATGAGAAAGGAGAGTTTACCCTCAGAGTCTCCCTGAAGAAACTCTTGTCTTTTCCTATATAGGATTTAAGACGAAGGAAGTCAAGGTAGGCAAGCACAAACAACTCTTAGTCTCCTTGGAGAGTGAAGCCGAGGAACTTCCTGAACTCTTGGTAGTGGGCTCTCGTGCAGGAGGACGCACCAAGATTGATAGCCCTGTACCGGTGGATGTCTTCGATGTGACCAAAACAAGCAAGACACAGCCACAGGCAAATATTAACCAGATACTCAATAGTATAGCACCCTCTTTTACCTCCACTACTCAAGTGGTTTCCGATGGTTCGGATCACCTTGACCCTGCTCAGTTGCGTGGGTTGGGGCCTGACCAAACTTTGGTACTTCTCAACGGAAAGCGCCGACATACTTCTGCCTTTATCAATGTCAATGGGACTCCAGGGCGAGGTACTGTAGGAACCGATCTGAACACAATTCCTTCCTTTGCGCTCTCTCGTATAGAGGTATTGCGTGATGGAGCTTCTGCTCAGTATGGATCGGATGACATCGCAGGGGTGATGAACTTAGAGCTTAAAAAAGAAAAAGGGCTTTCCGCTCAGGTAAGTTATGGAGGTCATCTTACACCTAAGGCTAATGACCATAGGGGTGACTTTGATGGCGGACAAGGTCAGCTGGATATTAATTACGGTACCGAATTGGGCAAGAAGGGAGGATTCCTTAACCTGACTTTTCTCTGCTCAGTTCCGTAACACAACTCATCGTGCAGGTACTTTTTGACGGAGATATATTCAACGCTTACAATGCCATAGAACTGCGTGCTCTTGAGCACAATGACAACTTATCGGGGTACTTTAGCAATATCAATGTAGATGCAGACCCCCGCCTATTAGGGCTTATCAAAGGTTATGCTCAGGAGGTAGATTATTTCGATAGTAGCTATCTCTCTCAGATACAGGGTGCTACCTCTATAGCAGCCTTGCAGCCGCTTCTCAAGAAGGACTTTACCGAGCAGGAACTCGCTTACCGAGGCTTGGGACGCAAAGATTTCAATATGCATGTAGGTCAATCCAGTCTCTTGGGGACTCAGTTCTTTATCAATGCAGTGATTCCTTTCTCTCAGCATTGGGAACTTTATGCTTTTGGAGGGCAGAGTTATCGCTATGGAGAGGCAGGAGGCTTCTTCCGTCGTCCTAACTAAGCTCGTACTTTCACAGGCTTACATCCCAATGGATATTTGTCTAAGATAACTACCGACATACAGGATTCCTCTATCTCGGCAGGAATACGTGGAGAAGTAGGGAAGTGGCATATCGACTTGAGTAATACCTTTGGTCGCAATGAGTTCGCCTACACCATTAAGAATACAGGCAATACCAGCTTGCTCTTTGCCTCTCCGGACTCCTTCGATGCTGGTAAGTTACGCTTTCTGCAGAATACGATCAACTTAGACTTCTCTCGCCCTCTTGAGCTCTTTGAAAAGGCTAATATTTCTTTTTGGATTGGAGCAGCGTCATGAGGCTTTATAGTACAGTGGCAGGCGAGGAACTCTCCCTATGCTACCTATGATATACATGGGGAGTACTCCCATTGGGAGCACCAAGCAGCCAAAAGACAACTGACTTTTTGGGAATGCACTCCCAGGAGGGGCACAAGTGCTCCCTGGATTTAGGAAAGAAAGTGCTCTTACCAAAACACGTAATGTAGAGGCAGGGTATGGCGAATTGAAACAGATATTACCAAATGGTTGTTGGCTAATGCTGCAGTGCGTTATGAACATTATTCAGACTTTGGAAATACCTTTAATTATAAGCTCGCTACACGTGTAAAACTCTTTCCGAATGTGAATCTCCGCGGAGCTGCCTCTACCGGCTTCCGTGCTCCTTCTATTCATCAGTTGTATTATACCAATATCAATACCTTACAGATCAATGGAGTATTACAGGAAACAGGTACTTTTAACAATATCTCTCGTGCAGCAGAACTCTTTGGAATAGATAAGCTTCGCGAAGAAAAATCCAAGTCGGTTAGTGCAGGTTTCGCCTTGAAAGTGCCTAAGGCAGGTCTCTCTCTCAGTGCCGATGCTTACTTTATCCGTGTGGATGACCGTATTATCCTTACTGAAGCTTTTTTTCTCGTCCTGCAGGGAATACTACTGCTGAGAATGAACTCAAACAGATATTTGATTTGGCCAATGTCAATACCGTACAGTTCTTTGCCAATGCGGTAGATGTAGAAACCAAAGGGATAGATGTAGTACTGAGCCATTCGCTACAAAACGATAAGTTCTCCCTGACCAATGATTTTGCTTTTAACCTTACCCAAACTAAAAAAAGTAGGAGAAATACATACCCCAAGAGCTATTAAGGCTGCAGGACTTGAAGAAAAATTCTTCTCCGAGCGCTCCGAGTACTTCTGGAAGAGGTAATCCCTCGCTTCAAAGCTACTCTTTCTCACAATCTTACCATAGGAAAATGGAATGGCTACTTGCGCAATACTTATTATGGCAGGCTACAGGTCCGGATATCATCCGAACTGCTGACCAAGTAGGAGATTTTGTATTCGATGAGAGGGGACACCAAGTAATCCGTGGAAAAATAATCACTGACCTTTCCATAGCGTATAACTTTACTCCAAAGACCTCTTTTACCCTTGGGGTGAACAATCTCTTTGACCTTTATCCTGAGAAAAATGTCAAGGTTAATAACAATAATGACCAGTTTGTCTCATTCACGAGCCACTTCTCAGTTTGGGCTCAATGGACGCTATGTCTTTGCTCGCGCTACCTTCCATCTCTTCTGATGCCATATTATATAATAGAAAAACCGCTCTTTTTGGGAGCGGTTTTTTGTTATTAATCGTCGTCTTCTTCATCTGGATAGTTGTCATCATCCTCAGGTTCGTCGTAATTATCATCGTCATCCTCATTGGATTTTTCCTTTGGATTTGCTACTGCTGCTTTTTGGTTTTTCTTTACCACTACTTTTCCTTCCTTGACAGCCTCTTTGATTTTGTTTTCAACTCTCTTCGGCCATTTCAGGATTGTCAAGAAGTAAAGCCTTCATCGCATCGCGACCATTGGCAAGGCGTGTTCCTTGGTAACTATACCAAGCACCACTCTTGGAGAGGATGTCGAATTCGGTACCCCAATCTACGATTTCAGAAACCTTGGAGATACCCTCTCCGTAGATAATTTCAAATTCTGTTTTCTGGAAAAGGAGGGGCTACTTTATTTTTCACCACTTTGATTCGGGTAAGATTACCATAAGCCTCCCGTCTTTGTTCTTCAGTGGAGCAGCTTGTCGGCGTACATCTACACGTACGGACGAGTAGAATTTCAGTGCGTTTCCTCCAGTGGTTGTTTCAGGATTTCCGAAAGTAACACCTATTTTGTCTCGGAGCTGGTTGATGAACATTACCACGCAATTGGCTTTGCTGATACTACCAGTGATCTTGCGCAGTGCCTGAGACATCAGTCGGGCATGTACTCCCATTTTGGAATCTCCCATTTCCCCATCTATTTTCAGACTTAGGAGTAAGGGCAGCCACAGAGTCCACTACGATAATATCCACTGCACCGGATCGTACCAAGCCATCGACAATCCTCAAGCGCTTGTTCTCCATTGTCTGGCTGGGAGACGATTAGGTTATCTATATCGATTCCTATTTTTAGCATAATAAGGGTCAAAGGCATGCTCTGCATCTATGAAAAGCAGCAGAACCTCCTTGTTTTTTTGAGCCTCAGCAATCGCATGTAGGGTTAGGGGTGGTCTTACCAGAGGATTCCTGACCGAAGATCTCAATCACCCTACCACGAGGATAACCTCCTACTCCCAAGGCAATATCCAACCCTAAGGAGCCAGAAGGGATAACCTCTACCTTTTCAGCTACTTTGTCCCCAAGGCGCATTACAGTCCCCTTACCGAAGGATTTCTCTAAGCGCTCCAAGGCAAGCTTCAGGGCTTGGGCTTTGGCATCTTTATCCTTGATTTCCTCTACTTTATCTTTTTTTCTTTTTGCCATCTTTTTAATGATTAATGGTTGATGATCAATGATTAATGATTAATAGGCGTTGGCATTAATCATTAATCATTAGAGAACAAATTTCTTTTGCACTTTGTCCTTTGTAGCGAGCGATACACTCTTCGTATACCTCAAGCGCTTTCTGGGCATCTCCCCAGCCACGTACTTCTACCTTCTTGTTTTTCCAAGTCTTTGTATACTTTGAAGAAGTGTTCTATTTCCTTAGTAAGGTGAGGGTTTACTTGGTTAAGCTCATTGAGTGATTTTTACCATAGGATCGGCTTTAGGCACACAAAGTACTTTTTTCGTCCCCTCCTTTTTCATCGGACATATAGAGGATACCCACAGGCTTTTACCTCTACTACACATCCAGGGAAAAAAAGGAATGGTGGAGATCACCAATACATCCAAAGGATCCCCATCATCGGCCAAAGTTTCTGGAATAAAACCATAGTCAGTAGGGTATACCATGGAGGTATGGAGCATTCTATCAAAGCGCATTTTTCCTAAATCAAAATCATATTCGTACTTGTTTCTACTTCCCTTTGGAATCTCAATAAGTACATCAAAAGTTGTTTCTTTTGCCATTGTATTTATATCAAAAAAATTAGAGAGCAAAGATAGCATATTTTTTTATTCTCAAAGCAAATATTTATGTTTCTTCCCTCAAAAAAATTTCGTACATTTGCCACCTATTTAATACCCTTTATTATGTATTCAGAATTAGCAGAAGGACACCCTATACGCACTTATTTGCATGAAACAGAACTTATTCAAAAACCTTTTAGAAGAAATCATGCAAACGGATCCTGAGAAGGATTATCAGAAGTTCTATAATCTCTTCAATCACCTTTCCACCGTGGAGAAGCGATTCCAAAGAAAAGAGAATCAGCTATTCCCTTTCTTGGAGCAAAAAGGGTGGACGAACCCTTCGCAGAATATGTGGTCATTCCACGATACCATTCGCGATATGTTCCGCTTGGTCAGAAAGAACTTAGAAGAAAAGGATTTAGCTAAAGCTAAAGAGAATATGGTATATGTGGAGGACAACCTCCAGCGCTTACTCTCTGTAGAGTACAACATTCTTTTTGCCCGCTCATTGGAGATTCTCCGAAGAGGATTGGATCAAGATGCGCCAAGGAGAGGACGAGATTGGTTGGATGCTTCCTACTCCACCACCTACTTATCCTAATGAATCCGGATATATACACCCTTCTGAGGATACCACCCTGCGTACGGATGTAGTTTTCGATGAAAATGCACAACACTATGATGAAGGGTATTTGACTATAGAACAAGTAAATCTATTGCTCAAAACCTTACCTATTGATATTACTTTTTGTCGATGAGAATGATAAGGTTATTTTCTATAATCGTGGAGAGGAACGTGTATTCCCTCGTAGTGCTGGAATCATAGGGCGTGAGGTGAAGTTCTGTCATCCTCCCTAAGAGTGTAGGGACAGTACTGAAGATCGTAGAAGCCTTCCGCAATGGTACCCAAAAATGAAGCCAACTTCTGGTTCAACTATCGTGGTAGACTCATCTATGTACGCTACTTCGCTGTACGCGATGCTCAGAAGAACTATCGTGGAGTGATAGAAATGTCTCAGGATATTACCGATATAAAAACTATAGAAGGGGAAAGACGCCTTCTGGAATGGGAGTAAGATATAAATAATCTTTTACTTTGGCGAAAATCATAGAACAAATAAAAAGAGCCTATTGCTCAAGAGATGGCCGCCTTTGAGGACAAGTTTAGAGACTCTATGTCCTCAAGGGTGGCCTTGCTCAATCGTATCACCCACTATATAGTAAAACCGCAAGGGGAAACAGATGCGCCCCATGTTCGTATTCTTGGTGGCAAAGCTTGTCTCTGAAGGAATCGTACAGGAGCGTACCTACCGAGGAGCGGCGGTCATTGAGCTGATCCATACGGCTACTCTGGTTCATGACGATGTCGTAGATGATAGTAACAAAAGGCGAGGTTTCTTTTCTATCAATGCCTTGTGGAAGAATAAGATAGCAGTTCTGGTAGGGGATTATCTCCTCTCAAGGGACTACTTCTTTCTATAGACAATGGGGATTTTGACTTGTTGAGAATCATTTCCGTAGCAGTACGAGAGATGAGTGAGGAGAGCTCTTACAAATGGAAAAAGCGCGCAGATTGGATATCACCGAGGAAGTATATTATGAGATTATCCGACAGAAAACGGCTACTCTTATTGCGGCTTGTTGTGCTATGGGGGCCTGCTCGGTAGCTCCTGAAAATAGTGAGGTGATAGAGCAAATGCGTCTTTTTGGAGAATATGTCGGTATGGCCTTCCAGATAAAGGATGACCTCTTTGACTACACAGAAGAAGCTATTGGAAAGCCTACAGGAATCGATATTAAGGAACAAAAATGACCCTTCCACTGATCTATACCCTCAATACAGTTGCCGAAAAAGACCGCCATTGGCTGATCAATAGTATCAAAAACACAATACAGACAAAAAAACGGGTGAAAGAAGTGATAGCCTTTGTCAAAGCACATGGAGGAATCTGACTATACCCAGGAGAAAATGAAAGAATACCAAGCAAAAGCGTTGGCTATATTGGATCGCTTTCCAGATTCTCCTTATAAAAAGCACTGCTACAGATAGTCACTTACGTCATAGAGCGAACTATATAGTTTGGGAGGCTATCATCTCTGTAAGTTCTTCCCAAAATAATTGTGTAGGGAAGCCTACAACATTGTTATAAGACCCCTTGATTTGGGTAATTCCTACAGCACCTATCCACTCTTGGATTCCATAACTGCCTGCTTTGTCAAAAGGTTGGTAATGAGTAAGGTAGTAATCAATCATTTCAGGCGTAAGTGCTGAGAAAGTAACTTCAGTAGACTCATAAAAAGCATCTTTGCTTTTCTTTTCCTTTTAGACATACTGCTGTAATCACCTCATGTGTTTTCCCTGAGAAATCACTAAGTGTAGCTCTTGCATCGGCATAGTCCTTGGGCTTTCTGATAGCTTTTTCCTTCGAACCATATAAGGGTATCAGCCGTAATAAGAATTTCTTTTTCAGCAATCTCTCCTGAGAAAGCATGGGCTTTTTCTTGGGCAATATATAAGGGAATTTCAGCTCCTTTTAGCTCCTGAGGGTAGTGTTCGTCAGTCTCTTTGACACGAACTTCAAAGGGGAGACCTAGGTCCTTGAGGAATTGGGCTCTGCGTGGAGAAGCAGAGGCTAAGATAAGGGAATATCCCCTGAGTGATTGTGATAACATAAGCTTTCGAAAGATTAGTCTGGGACAAAAATATTCTCTCCATCCTCATTCTCATAGAGGGTTCCCAATCGCTTACCTTTGTCCTTGGAGGAACTCGAAGAGGAAGCCCTTTAGCAGTTTTTGTATTTGGTAATTTTTCTCCTTTTTTTCTGGATAATCTCCATATCATCTCCATTTTTATTGACAATAGTGAAGTCTCCTCCAGTGAAAAAGGCAGATAAGTTTAGATTCATCACCATGGATACCATTAGAGCAACGGAGAAAACCATAGCGACATCGAAGAGATTGACCACGACACTTAGTGGATCAGCATCGTCGTCCTTGAATGGGTTTGTTCTTCGGGAATTTCTCATTTCTCAGGAGTTTGTTGGGTAGCAATACGGGAAATATAATCTAACTGGTTTACCTCTTTGGCATACCAGCGTTGTTTGAACTGTAGAGTGATAAGCCCTACAAGGCTTACAACTAATCCCACAACGGTAGTGGCGAAGACCACCTGCATATTGGAAGCCATCTTGGAGATGTCCCCCTGAGAGAGTCCTGTCAGAGCAGGGCTCATGGCGATAAGTGTTCCGATAAGTCCCAATACAGGGCCTACCTTGGAAAGTAGTTTGGAGGTGACGATATCCTTCTCAGCCTCATTCTCAAAAATTGGAGATCATATAATCGGCATAAGCCCCATCGGTAGGACGAAGTAGGATCTTACGCAGGTATTTTTACAAAGAGAGAATTGTCCTTCTCGGGGAGCGCTTCCTGTAAGCGAGGTAGTGACTCAGGGCTGAGCGTCTCCAAGATGGGGAGAGTTGTCGCTGGTTTTTGTATTTGGTAATGAATTGGTTATAAAAGCTACCAGAGAGCAGTAGTGCACGTACAAAGAGTATCAACAGTACTATAATGTCTGGAATGAGCAAGCTGTCCGATACTAAGAAAAGAATTTGTGAGATTTGATCCATAGGTGTTTTAATTTCTAAGGAGCAAAGTTACAAAAATTAAATAGAAACAGACTAATTAATTTGTTGGATTTTTAAGAGAGAGATTTTATTTTTTTCTTTTCTCCTTTCTCTTTTACTTTTTTTGTATCTTTGCCCTCTCAAATCATCACAATGAAACATTTAGAAGCTATCGGGAGGTATTTCCTGATGTTATACGAGATATTCCGCAAACGCACCAAGTGGGCTATGATGAAAAGGCTTATAATGAAGGAGATAGATGACCTTATGTATGGATCGTTGGGGATTATTGCTTTTATCTCGCTCTTTGTTGGGGCGGTAATTGCCATACAGATGGCACTGAATATAGATAACCCTCTTATACCTAAGAGTCTTATTGGCTTTGCCACCCGTCAGACCATTGTACTGGAGTTTGCTCCTACCTTTACCTCTATCATAGTAGCGGGGAAGGTGGGTTCCTTTATCACTTCAAGTATTGGGACTATGCGTGTTACCGAACAGATAGATGCCTTGGATATCATGGGGGTCAATTCTCTTAATTACCTTATCTTTCCTAAGATTATTGCCTTGCTTTTGTATCCTTTTGCCATTACTATGGCGATGGCTTTGGGTATCTATGGGGGTATATTGCGGCTACTGTAGGGCACTATGCTACCTCGGCAGAGTTCCTGGAAGGTTTGAAGTTACAGTTCCGCGCTTTCGATATCACCTATGCACTTATTAAGAGTGTTATTTTTTGCCTTTGTGCTGGCGACTATTCCGGCATATCACGGCTATTATATGAAGGGGGCGCCTTGGACGTAGGAAAGGCTAGTACCATCTCCTTCGTATGGACAAGTGTGGCAATTATTATTATTGATTTTATTATTACTCAAATTCTCCTTACGTAAATGATTGAAGTACAAGATATAAAAATCCTTTGACGGGGGTAGAGATTCTTAAAGGAATCTCGGCAACTTTTCACAAAGGGAAAGACAAACCTTATCATAGGGCAGAGTGGTTCTGGAAAGACCGTTTTCCCTAAAAGACACTCTTGGGATTGCATATTCCTGATAGTGGCAACATTATCTATGATGGGGTCAAGTATGCTGATATGAATAAGGAACAACGTCGTAAGTTGCGCCAAGAGATGGGAATGGTCTTCCAAGGGAGTGCGCTTTTTGATTCCATGACGGTGGAGGAGAATGTGATGTTCCCGCTGCAGATGTTTTTCTTCTCTGACCCCTGCCGAGATGAAGGATAGGGTGGATTTTGTCTTGAAAAAGGTGAATCTGGTCAATGCCCATCATAAGAAACCTGCCGAGATATCGGGGGATGCAAAAAGCGTGTGGCTATTGCTCGTGCAGTGGTGAACTCGCCCAAGTACCTCTTCTGTGATGAGCCTAACTCAGGGCTGGATCCTAAAAACGTCTATTGTTATAGATAATCTAATTCATACCGTAACAGAAGAGTTTAACATCACCACCATTATCAATACCCACGATATGAACTCTGTCATGGAGATAGGGGAACAGATTATCTTCCTCAAGAATGGGTACAAAGAATGGGAAGGTAGCAAGGATACTATCTTCAAAAACGGATAACGAGGCGGTTACTGACTTTGTTTACTCCTCCGAACTCTTTAAGAGAGTACGACAGATGTACTTGAATAATGATTAGTAATCAATGATTAATGTCAATGCTATTGAACTCATTAATCATTAATCATTGATACATATTTTTTCAGCAGATAGTAATTCTTCTAACTCAGTGAGAGCAGTAGGTTTTATTTGGATAATCCAAGACTCATAGGGAGTTTTTGTTAATCTGTTCAGGCTTACGTACAAGCTCTTTGTTGAAGGCGATAATCTCTCCTGAGAGAGGCATGAAGAGGTCTGAGAGTGTCTTTACGGCTTCTATAGTACCAAATACTTGGTCTTTGCCAAGGGTTTCACCTTCGGTTTCTACTTCTACGTATACAATATCACTGAGTTGCTGCTGTGCAAAATCGGTAATTCCTGCATAGAATAAGTCCCCTTCGGCTCTTACCCAAAGGTGCTCTGCAGTATAACGGAGTTCTTCTGGTAGGTTCATTTCTTTAATTTTTCTATTTCTTCTCAACTATATATCCTATATTATTCTCAAGGAAAAGCTTGCGAGAGTCTTCTATAAAGAGTTTTATCTGCTTAATACTCTCTTTGTCCAGTCCTTCGAAATTCTCCTTTTCTACTTGTGCGCAAGGGAGTATCTCATAGTGGTTTTTCCCCTCTTGTTGATATATATGTACCCAAGTGAGGTAGTACTGAGGAATCAGAAATTTCGTCTTTCCTTCTTTATTTTTTGACAAAAGAGAGCTTAACCATCAGGCCGCCATCGGTATGGCGCTTGCGCTGGTTGGAGATAAAGTTGCCCAAGGAATAGGCAACAAATTGGTCATTAGTATTTTTTTCTCCATAGGTTGGATTACATGTGGGTGCCCTCCCTATGATAGCATCCACTCCATTTCTCAGGAGGAAATTGGCCATGTCTTTTTGAGCTTGGTTGGGTTTTGTAGCATATTCTACTCCCCAATGTACTACTACAATGAGTTTGTCAAGCCTGTGGGCGTGGGCGCTCTGTAGGTCTTTTTTTATCTGGAGGGTATCAAGTAGATTCACTTGGGTAGGTTCAGGGATAGGTAGGCCATTGGTACCATAAGTATAGTTAAGGATCCCTACACGGATATTGTTTTTTTCTCAGCACAAGCAGGTTCCTACGTGCCCTATCTATTAGATCATAGAAGGTGCCTGTATGCTTTATTCCCAAAGAATCCAACTGATATAGTGTGTTGGTAATTCCCTTTTTTTCCACGGTCACAGGAATGGTTGTTCGCCGTTACCATCACATTGATACCACTCTTATAGCAAGCTGCTGCTAGGGCATTAGGCGAGGAGAAGGTTGGATATCCCGTATAAGGCTTCCCACCGAGGGTTACCTCTAGGTTGGCTATTACATAGTCATTTTCCCTGAAGATAGGGGCTACTTTAGCAAAGACAGGCTCATATTCATATCGTTGTGTTGTCTTATTATAGGCAGATGTGATCTGTGGGAGTGTCCCATGATATCTCCAGCAAAAAGTAGGGAAAGGGTGTCCTTTTTCCTTGTTTATGGAGACTTGTCCCAAGCTATAGAAGCTGATAAGTAAAAAAAGCAGAATAGGAGTCTTTTTCATAGTGAAAAAAACAAGGTTAACAAACAAAGGGCAAAGATACAAAATAATGAGTAATGTTCAATGATTTATTCTATAAATACTTCTTTGGGCTTATATTATATTCTCTGTTATAGCTCTTCAAGGAGATGTGTAGAAAAAAATGATATGAAAAAAATAAAAATTAGGTAATTTCAGAAAAAAACCTATTTTTTTATAGCCGTTTTTCAAAGAAGCTTTTTTTATAACCAATGTATTAATTAACAGCTCTTTATAGAAATAATATCGGTATAGGAAACACAAAAAAATCATTATAAATACTATGGAACAGCAAAAGAAACATTATTTCGACACAAAAGTACTGGGGCAGCCCTCGGACTTTTTCTTTTTGTTCTTCACTGAGATGTGGGAACGCTTTTTCCTTCTATGGAATGCGTGTCCTTTTGGTACAATTTCTAACCGCGGAGATCCTCTTGGGGGATCCTAAGGGAGGTTGGGGCTGGACGGCTGAACAAGCGGCTTCGCTCTATGGAACGTATGCCATGCTCCTATACCTAACTCCTGTCTTGGGGGGTATCATTGCCGATAAGTACCTCGGGGCGCGCAATGCTGTGATTACCGGAGCGGTGATCATGACTATAGGACAGCTCTGTCTCTTCCTCTCTATCCCTGTGATGTTCTACATAGGGCTTACTTGCTTAGTGATAGGGGTAGGATTCTTCAAGCCTAATGTCCCTTCTATCCTCTCGGAAATGTTCAAGGAGCATGCTGATAAGAAGGATAGTGCTTATACCATTTTTCTATATGGGGGTCAATTCAGGCTCTTTCTTCGGTACCATGCTCTGTGGGTACTTAGCGATGACTCATGGCTGGAGTTGGGGCTTCGGACTGGCAGGTATCTTTATGGCATTGGGAACTATTCAGTTTATTTTTCGCTAAGAACCTTATGGGAGATTTAGGGGTACTTAAGCAAGCGCTTCCTCAACAAAAAAAGAGGAAAAACAAGTCACAGAAGTCAAAAAGAAGATACGGATAAGCGTAATCCTTTTACCTTTACCGATACAATCCTCATTACGATAGTAACCCTTCTGGGACTCACTTATGCTTTCAATGATCCATTGTCCAAGAATGGCATGTATGATGTCTTTGCTTGGGCGAATAGCTCCCTTATGAGAGGACAAACGCTCTTTATCATCATTACCTTAGTGCTCTTTTATCTATGTACTCTTCTCCCGTATCATGCGATATGAAGGGGGTAGTGCGTAGCCGTATGTTGGCAGTGGTGAGCTTGGCAATCTTTATCATGTTCTTTTTATATAACCTTCGATCAAGCACCTTCTTCATTGATTATTATTGCTCGTGATCATGTGGATAGAAGTCTTACAGGCAATGGATTGTTTATCTTCAATATCATTAACAGCCTTATAGTTGTGGTGCCTTTGGTTATCATCTCCTATGTATTGATAAAACTGGCTACAGCTACATGGAAGCGAATCCCTATAACCAATCTGATTATACTGATATGTTTTTTTCACTTATTTGGGTAGTGGTAGTGTATATGCTCAAGAGTGAATTTGCTAAGACAGAATCCGAAATCTCTGTATCGTGGTTCTCTGTGCTTAACCCCTTCTTTGTCATTACCTTAGCTTCCTCTGTATCGAAGATATGGGAATCTAAGTTCAATCCTCCAGCAGCCTATAAGTATGGTTTTGGCTTATTCTTCGTGGCCATTGGGTATATAGCTATATGGTTAGGATCTACAGGATTGGGCGAAGGAGCGAAGATCTCTGTAATATTCCTTATCCTTACCTATCTATTCCATACTTTAGGGGAATTATTCATCTCTCCTGTGGGACTTTCCTATGTTTCTAAGTTAGTACCAGCCAGAATGCTTGCCTTCATGTTCGGTATGTGGTACTTAGGAATTGCTATTGCTCAAAAGATAGCTGCGACCTTAGGTGGACAGATAGAGTATGTCAAGCAAAACTATGGATTAAGTACTTTCTTCCTTATTTTTTTGCAGTCATAGCTGCAGGAGCAGGAATATTAGTAATTCTTCTGCACCCTATGATCAAAAACTTATGCATGGAGTGAAATAAAACTTGCATTTCTCAAAGGGGAAGTAGTATCTTTACACCTGAATTAGAAAAAGATCTATTACTTAATCAAAAATAACAGACTTATGAGAAAAAATAATTGCAGGAAACTGGAAAATGAACAATGATGTGGGGCAATCCTCAGAGCTCATTGCCGCTTTGCTACAGAAGCTCCCACAGACTAAGGCAGAGGTGATTATAGCTCCGTCTTTTGTGAATCTGGCTTTTAGCAGTGGAAAAAAACAAAAGGAAGTCCTATTGTCGTAGCTGCACAGAATATGCACTTTGCTGAAAAAAAGGTGCTTTCACTGGAGAAGTATCTGCTTCTATGTTTGAGGCTATAGGAGTTAGAACCACTATCTTAGGACACTCCGAACGTCGTGAATACTTTTAATGAAACGGACGAAAGTCTCGCTAAAAAGGTTGATACTGCCCTTGCTCATCAGTTTCGTATCATCTTCTGTATAGGGGAGAAACTTGCCGAGCGTAAGGCCGAGAAACACTTTGAAGTGGTGCAGCGCCAAATAGAAAAAGCTCTTTTTCCACTTACCTAAGGATGCTTGGAAGCATATTGTACTTGCTTACGAACCAGTATGGGCTATTGGTACGGGTGAGACAGCTACTCCTGAGCAAGCGCAAGAGATACACGCTTTTATCCGCAAGACCGTAGCAGATAAGTATGGTAAGGAAGTCGCCGATAATCTCACTATTCTATATGGTGGTAGCTGTAATGCCAAGAATGCGGCTTCTCTTTTGCTAATCCTGATGTAGATGGAGGCCTCATAGGAGGAGCTGCCCTTGTGGCAGATGATTTTATCACCATTATTCAGTCGATGAAATAAGTTAAAAAAATATTTACTAAGAGGGATAGGGGTAACTCTATCCCTTTTTTTAACTTATAGATATGAAAAAAAGTGACTTTTATTCTGCTATTCGGTTTGTTCTCTTCAGCTATGGCACGATTTCTTCTGCTAAGCGCAATCCTCAGAATCCTTTGATGTATGAAATAGCGGGAAGGACACGAGTAGGGAAGAATGTCAGACAATTCAAGGGGAGTATAACCCTTACCCAACTTATCTCAGGCAAAACCAGAAGATACCACAAATGATCTCTACACAGAAAAATAGTGGTGTACAGGAGGAAGGAGTGGCTGTGGGCGATTTCATTTTTGGACGAATATGAAGACCTCCCAGCCACTGGGGTATTCAAGGGCAAAAGTGCTCTTATGGTGGTTTCTCCAAAAAAAGGGAAAGATAGAATATAATGATGGCTATCTTATGGCAGACCCTTACTTGAATAATGCCTATATGGGGACTCTGGACCAGCAAGCAAACACATAAGTCTCAGCAAGTGAGTTGGGGGCATTATCGTGTTCCCTGTGCAGGAGATTTAGATATGGGTGCAGGAGAATTTTTCCCCTGCCCCTGAGTATTATAAATATGGTTGGGACGAATATATCCAAGAGATTAAAAAGAAGTATCCCAATTCTTATAAAGATTAAAAAAATTATGAAAGAACTATTACTACTCATTACATTCCTGAGTTCTTTTTGTAAGAGGACAAATGACAAAGGATGACCTCATAGGGAAGATAGAGTGACCAAACAGGTGTTTCTGCAAGGATACCCGCTCTTGGACACTCAAGGGGGATCACCTCAGGATTCCACAAACAAAGAAGAATCGCTACTATGTGGTCGATCAGTTTGAGTTTTATTTTTCAAAAGGGCAAGCTTATAGGAGCTCGTGTGACTTGGGATAAGAATCTGAGGAAATTGCTTTTGAACTATCAAAGCCATAAAAAAATCTTTTTTTATTAGGATAGTTCCTGTAAAATTCGTAATTTTTGGGGGAGTATTCTAAATTTTAAAAAAACATGAAAAAAATATTAATTACTCTTTGGGCATTGCTCATAACAGGCCTTGTATATGGACAAGGACAGAGCGCCCCAAAACCTTCTCAAGAACAAGCAAAGATGAAAAATTCTACTTGCCAGTACTTCAACTATTTATGGAGGTACGTATCTGTCTTATCTCAAGGAAGAACTCAAGGTATTTTTTTCGCTGGAGTGGATGAAATTCTCTTCATTCCTTATGCGCGTCCCAGTGGTATCTCTCACGATGAATATACCCAAAAAGCAAAAGGATTTCTTCGCTACCATAGGGAAAAAAAGTAGTGGGGATTCACACTTTTGCCAACCCCTGCAGAGGCAGTGAAGCAGGCCAAAGCAATCTTCACTGGGGAGGGAATACTTTCCTCTTGGTTACTCAGCTATATGAGAATGGGGTAATGGAGCCCCTACGTGAAGCGGTGAATGCAGGAACCCCCTATATGGGAGCCAGTGCAGGTACCAATATAGCAGGGCAAAGTATGCAAACAACCAATGATATGCCTATCATCTACCCGCCCAGCTTCAAGACCTTAGGAGTGGTGCCTTTCAATATCAATCCACATTACTTGGATCCAGATCCTAAGAGTAAGCACAAAGGAGAAACACGACAGACACGTATCAATGAGTTCCATGTTCTCAATGATACCCCTGTCATAGGACTAAGAGAAGGTAGTTGGTTAGTGATAGAAAAACGGTAAACTTACTCTCAAGGGAAAGCTTACGGCGCGTATCTTCCAACAAGGGCAAGAGCCTTACGAATGGGATGGTAAGACTCCCTTCCTTTCTTCAAATAAGAACTTAAAATTGTAAGCCTAATTCGCGAACAAAAGTTTCCAAAAAGTGGATTTTTGCTCCTTCAGTGCTAAATACTTCTCTTCAGGAGTATAAGCAGTGACAGGGGCAATTTCTTTGTTCACAGTAATCTGTAGCGTAATGTTGTAGTTGTTCAGCGACTTGCGGATATAGGTGAGCAATCGCTCCTGTTGGGAACGGGTTTCTATCAGAGCAAGCTCTGAGCCTACTTCCAGAAGAATTACATCCTCTGCTATAGTAGGGGCAGAATCTTTTCCTAAATGACTGATTAGTAAGTGTTCACCTCTTTTTTTCTAAGATGGCCAACATCTGTTTCCAGACCCCCTCGAAATCTTCCTGTGTATAGCTGTCTCGAGCTGTATGCTGGGCTTGTGCTTGGTGCTGATCACGTATCTTAGCAGCTTCATGTTTGAGCTGAATGCTCTTAAGAGAAGTAGCTGAAAACACTGTCCTTGGGAGGAGTCTGGGAGACAGGAGCATTTTTCTTGTGAGGAAGACTCTTTTGTAACTGATTTATTTTTCAGTAGTTTGAACAGGTCTTTGATAAAAAAACAGCTGCAGGGATTATATATCCATCATTTTTTATCCCCTGATAGGTAAGTGAAGCCAATTGCATCAGAGCCAGCTCCACCAAAAAGGCGAGGGTACGGCTTGTCTTATATTCCAAATCGCATTGGGTAGTTATGCGTAGTGCCTCCACCAAGAACGGAAAGTCACACTTGGTAGTCTGCTCAATATATTTTTTTGGGTCTCCTCACCGACTTCCATAAGGGATACAGTTTGGCTATTTTTTGCAGACCATAAGGTCTCTGAAATGTCCAGCTAAGCCTGCTATAAAGTGTTGTCCGTCGAAGCCATGGGCGAGAATACTATTGAACTCAATGAGTAGTTGAGGGATGTTATTGCTCACAATAAGGTCGGTAACCTTAAAATAAGTATCGTAGTCCAATACATTGAGTATCTCCGATACCGCTTGTCGGGTAATTGTCTTCCCACAGAAACTTACCACTCTGTCAAAGATAGAAAGGGCATCGCGCATAGCTCCATCAGCCTTTTGGGCAATGATTTGTAGTGCTTCGTCTTCGGCTTCAAGCCCTTGTTCCTTAGCAATATACTTGAGATATTCACGAGCATCATTGATAGTAATACGCTTAAAGTCAAATATCTGACAGCGAGAGAGGATGGTCGGGATCACCTTATGTTTCTCGGTAGTGGCCAGAATAAAGATTGCATGTGCGGGTGGTTCCTCCAAGGTCTTGAGAAAGGCATTGAAGGCAGCATTGGAGAGCATATGCACCTCGTCAATGATATAGACCTTATATTTACCTACTTTGAGGGGGATGCGTACTTGCTCGATGAGTGATCGGATTCCTTCCACACTGTTGTTGGAGGCCGCATCCAGTTCAAAGATGTTGAAAGCAAAATCATTATCCCCTTCAGTAGGGGTGGTCTTCTCATTGATTTTTCTTAGCCAAGATACGGGCACAAGTAGTCTTACCCACCCTCGAGGCCCTCAGAAGAGCAGTGCCTGTGCCAAGTGATCGTTGGCAATGGCATTTTTCCAAGGTGTCAGTAATGGCCTTTTTGTCCCACTACATCGACAAAAAGATTGTGGACGATATTTGCGGGCGGATACTATAAATGGGTTCATCTTCTTTAATTGTTAATTGTCAGTTATCAGTGAATAGTTATCAGTTTTTTTACAAGAAATAATCATTAATTATTGATCATTAATGAAATTTTTTTCCCATTCCTCCATAAGGTTATCGAGTTGTTTTTTTCTTGTTTCCATATTGTTCCATAAGCTCAGGGGTAGGGGTATTTTTGTATTTGAGTATTCATCTGGGCGATTTCTTTTTCGAGATCACTGATCTGGCGTTCTACCTTGCTGAGCTGGTTGGAGAGTTTTTTTGCGTTCTTTCTGTTCTTCATAGGAAAGAGCTTTTTCCTTTTCTACCACAATTTCTTTTTTTAACCTCTTCGCCTTTTTCTATTTCGCGGAAGGAAGATACTGCTCTTTGTTCCAGATAGAAGTCGATATCGCCGAGATATTCTTTTGATAGTATGGTTCTTGAACTCATATACCTTATCTGTGAGTCCTGTGAGGAAGTCACGGTCGTGGGATACGATAATGAGTGTTCCTCAAAGCGTTGTAGTGCCTGCTTTGAGCACATTCTTGGAGGCAATGTCGAGGTGGTTGGTAGGCTCGTCCATAACTAAGACATTGAAGGAGGAGAGGAGCATTTTGGCCAATGCCAAGCGATTGCGTTCGCCTCCAGAGAGTACTTTTTACCTTTTTCTCTACCTCATCGCCACGAAAGAGAAAAAGCACCGAGGATATCACGTACTTTGGTACGGTTGGAGTCGTTGGCAGCATTGAGCATTGTGTCCAGTAGGGTGAGCTCACCATCTAAGTAATGCGCTTGATTCTGAGCAAAATAGCCTATCTCTACATTGTGTCCTAAGCGAATGTTTCCTTCGTAGGGTATTTCTCCTATAATCATCTTGGCAAGGGTAGTTTTTTTCCCTGTCCATTCTGCCCAACAAAGGCTATTTTTGGAACCGCGTTCCACAAGCAGACTTACATCCTTGAGAATCAGTTTGTCATCATAACTCTTGCTGACATGGTCTATTTCCAATACTACTTTCCCCGGTTGCTGAGAGAGGGGAAAGCGTACCGACATTACGGCGGTTTCTTGCTCATCCACCTCGATACGCTCTATACGGTCAAGTTTTTTTGATAAGCGATTGTGCCATAGAGGCTTTGGAGGCCTTGGCGCGGAACTTGTCAATGAGCTTTTCCGTTTGCTGAATCATTTTTTCTTGGTTTTTCTGAGCGGCAAGCTGTTGGGTAATCATCTCTTTTCTCAGTTCTAAGAAAGCGGAATAAGGTTTCGGATAGTCATAGATACGCCCCTGCTACAATCTCAATGGTACGATTAGTGACATTGTCGAGGAACATCTTGTCGTGGGAGATAATCACCACTGCTCCAGGGAAGGACTTGAGGAAGCCCTCAAACCATATAATGGACTCTATGTCAAGGTGGTTGGTAGGCTCATCCAGTAGGAGTATGTCATTTTTTCCAAGAGGAGCTTGGCCAGCTCTATACGCATGCGCCACCCTCCCGAGAAGCTATCGGTAAGGCAGGAGAAATCCTCCCGAGAGAAGCCCAAACCTGAGAGGATACGTTCGGTATCTCCCTTATAGGTATATCCTCCATGGATCTCGTACTCATGAGTGACATCGTGCAGGCGGATCAGCAGGTCATTATAGCTATCACTCTCATAGTCCGTGCGCTCAGCCATCTCATGGTGGATATGGTCTAATTCTTCTTCCAAGCGCATCAGGGTAGTGAAAGCCTGATAGGCCTCCTCAAGAACAGTACGACCTGCGACAAAGTCAATATCTTGTTTTTAAGTAACCTATTTTTTTGCATTTTTTTCTCCAAGGCAATGGTACCTGTATCAGGAGGGAGCTCCCCAGAGAGCATCTTGAGCAAGGTGGATTTTTCCTGCACCATTTTTTTACCAATAATCCCTACACGATCCCCCGATGAGCATAAAAGCCACATCCGAGAAAAAGTGTTTTCCCTTGGAATGAAATAGATAAGCCACTGACATTGAGCATAATTGTTTTTTTGTAAAAGAGTGGGGCAAAGATACAATTTTTTTAATTGTTAATTGTCAAAGGCCAATTGTTAATTAATTAAGGGGGTAAAGAGGAGAAGGGAAAAAGAGGGATAGATAAGAGAATTTTTATAGGAGACTAAGGATTAATTTTTGTATAATGGATACTATCAGAGAAATAACCTTAGCCTACTTATAGCTACAGGGCTTTGATGAGGATTATAACATAATTTCTATAAATCTTTGACTACTGATTCTTTTTCTCTTTTTTAGGAGTGATAGAAGGTTGGTTTTTGTCTTCTGGATCACGGTAGCCAATGGCTACAGCAAAGAGAGTTTGATACCCATCTTTCGGCAGATGTTGGTCATATGTTTGAGGAAGAATACCTTCCATCGCAGTCGAGTCAATGCCCATAATGGCACAGGCAGAAAGAAAATACCCTAAAGCTACATATACTTGGTGTTCCATCCAAGCCTTGACATGAGCTTCGCCCTGAGGTTTGATATATTGTTGATAGAAAGTCCGCCCTCCTTCCGAGATATAAGAAGGGGCTTCCTCTTCAAAATGTTCTACACTCTCCAATACTCTGAAGATAACAATATGACTCGCTTGTTTTACTCGCTCTTCATTCATCAGAGAGAGGGGTGCAAAAAAATCTCATTTTTTATGTTCGTCCCTCACAAAAATAAACTGCCAAGGCTGGCTGTTGATAGAAGAAGGCGCCAAGCGCAGAATTTCTTTTTAGAACATGGAGTGTTTCCTCTGGGATGATTTCTCCATTATAAGTTTTGGTCGTATAACGATTTTGGGCAACTTCTAAAAAAAGGCATAATCATACTTTTTGCAAAAGTACAAAAATAAAAACGAAATGTCAAGCGTTCTTTTGACAGCTATTAGGTCAAGTGTACGAAATTTTTGTCAGATAAGTTCGTGCTAAGTATTCTTTCAGACAGTTTTTTTACTTCTAAAAAAACTTCTTATTCGATATAATCTATTAGGTAGGTTGTAAAATGAAAAATGGTTAGGGTTTATTTCCAAGTTCCTCAAAAAAAGTTTAAACACGTTTGTCAATAACTTTTTGATTTTTATAGAACGGATATGTTAAAAAAAGTAGTAACTTTGTGCCCAAATTACTAAACAAATACTATCTAAATGAAGAAAAGAATTAAAAAGAAATTCCATGCATTTGGGCAAAGTACTTTTTGTATTATTATTACTTACTATAGGTAAGCTTTAATGCCCAGATCGTTGTGAGTGCTTCCGCAGAAAAATCCTGTACATTTCGCTAATACAGATGATTTTTTTCTGCAGGGATATTAACAATTCAGTTCAATATGCCAGCGGGGCAAACTTCTGCCGAGGTAGAAGTAACTCTTGCCGATGGAATCCAGTATGTAGCAGCTTCAGAGACTATTACAGGGGGATCGGTTGTGCTAAAAAGCAGGGTCCACCGATACAAAAACCCTATATTTACAGTTACCTCCACAGCGGGTACATCAGTGACCTTGAAAAATCAAACGAAAGGTTACCAAAGCAGCAATGGCTAAATTGCGAAATGGTGATAATTTCTCAGATGGAGTAAAAACTTACTATAGGAGGTAGTACCGCTACAGACAATGATAACTCCTACAAGTTGCCTATCCCTGTATTTACTGTGCAGGTAGCTCCAAATCATAATAATGCATTGGGTACTAGCACTCAGACTTTTTAGTGTTCTCAATGGGGGAGAAGGAAAGGTTAAAGAGATTTATTTTTCTATTGATTACCCTGTGAATGTTACAGGTAATTGGATAGAGTACAATGGAACACGACTTACCCAAGTGGGTACTGTCCCCTGCTGGCTTGCCTAATGCAGGAAAACCCCTATACAAAGCTACCGTACCTGCTGGACTAGCAAAAAAATGGTACTATTACCATTACCGAAAACTACACTGTAGCTAAGTGCGACCCTAACCGACAAATAAAAATACATAGCTCTATTGGGGCGCCGACAAAGACAATCTATTTGCCAACGCCAATAACGCAAAGGCTATTAATATCAATGAGGGTACACCTAATATAGTATTAGACACTAACAACCAGAACACTTATTTTGAGTGGCGCGATGGTTTGTGCGGTAATACCGTAGGTACTTTCTACGTTACCTACGAAAATAAAGGTACCACAAACGGAACTGCCTACAACCTCAATACTTTTGCTCTACGAACTGCTAAGCTGGAGTAGTGGCTGCGAGTTTAAGCCCGCTAATGTCAATATTATTGATAGCAACGGCAATAAAATCCCTCTGCCATTAACAGGACCTAATGGCTCTGTTTATTCTATAGATTATAGCAATACTGCTGCCTTGCAAGTTACCGCTTTAGCAGGCAAAAATATAGGTCTTACCGATGAAGACGGCGATGGGTATGCTGATGATCTAAAAAGTAGGTGCCAAAATAAAAAAATCTGCTTCGATTGGGTCAAAAAAACCAAGGTATAAAATGTTTACAAAAAGGCAAGGGTGCTGAAGCTTTTAGTATTCAGCCACAAAACCCAATTCCAATACGACGATGTCTGCAAAGGTACGCGCGTTACCTCTGCTGCTCAAAAATGTACGTGATAATACCTTCAGACGTTCTTTTGACAATGTTTCTGATGGATCCAAAATACCTGTGCAATTAGTGCAAAATGTACCTGTAGCAGGCTATTTCTACTCTGCTATCAACTTCTATGATTGGAAATGTAAGAGAACGTGTGAAAGGAGGCTCAATGACTGTAAACGAACACCGCTTCAGATATCACGTACAGTTACCTCCTGGCGTAGCTCTCAAAAAAATGTGAAATATCACAAAACCAGAACTTATGGTACAGAGATCTCACACACCTCCCTCAGCGATGTGCCTGCTGGTGGGGTGTTAGATTATACTACTGACTCTCGAGAAAGAGGCTACATTAGCTATGAAATGGTATTAGAAAACTGCCATGGCACTGGCGGTAATATCACATATAGCCTTTATTATTTAGACAGAATAGGTACTACCAATAATTTCTGTGAAATTCCAGTGGTGTGCGAAACTAAAAAAATATTCCTACAGTTTGCCCCTAGCCCTTGTGCCGCCAATGGTCCTGTAATGAACCGCACTTATGTAGAGCGCGCTGATAATTCCTATGGATGGACTGACCATAATATGACCACCCGCGTAACACGTGCCGCCGTCTCTGCTATAGACCGCCAACGCGCTTTGTACTTAGACGATATCGAAGTGTTTGCCGAAGGAACGCAAGCTAACATCTCTTCTGACAACCTCTACTACTACGCTGCCGTAACTTCTGAAACTGTATTAGAACCTAAATCTATCAAAGTAACTATAGGAGGTGCTACTACGGTGTTATCAGCTAACGATTTAGGTGTAGTCACCAGAGCAAACGATGCTTCTGGAAACTATTTCCGTTGGAACCTAACAAACGCTTTGCCTGGTGGCAACCTTGCTGCTAACCAAAACTTCTCGATAGTAGCTACCTATCAAGTGAAAAAGCGGTAATGTAAGCAACGAAGATGGTACTACCCGACAAGCAGGTGACGAATCCTTCTTCTACACCTTAGCTAATAAAAAAATGATACAGCTATCAATACTGCAAAAGCACTGCATACCAATGCAAGAGTTTGCGGTACTAAGTTAGTACCTACTTTCTATATCGCTGATACCAGAACTTTATTAGCTACTAATAATTATGATATTAGTGGCTGTGAAGAGCCGCCATTAGGCGATAGACTTATATACTCTTCTCGTCGTCTCAATACCGATGGTACTTTTCTTTGCTAACGAGTTCCGTCCTGGGCGACTTATCAAGAAGATTACTATCAAAAATGCCTTTGGCTTATAGTATTACACAGCCTGTTGTTTACGAATATCTGATTAAGGCTCAGAGTAGTAGTGTTGTTAAAAAAACAGCATCAACATTCCTGTATCCGATTTCCAAGTTACTGAAGAAGGTAACTTCAGAGTCTATACCTATATGAATAAACCTGAAGGACAAGCAGGTCACTTACCTCCTGGAATGATTTCCGTAAAGAACGAGTATAGTGAGTGGATACAAGCAAATATTCAAGCCTCTTGCAAAGCAAGAGAGAGAAGAACTTTCAACAATAATGATCAGGCTGCAGCCGCTGCAGGCGAAAGAATAGATTCTTATATAGAATTTGAAGATTTCTATTACCATTACCGCGGTACAACAGAAAAACAAGAAATGACCGATTATCTGTATAACCGCCCTATTCGCTATATCAATAAACCTTCAATAACCATTCAGTCAGGAGCCTATTCTGTTAAAGCTATACAACGCGAACAACAATTAGAATTCCAACCAAAAATCAGGGCTTATTCCCTGCTCCTAATGCGTGGGTATCAATACCCGATGCTACTGGTATTAGCATTGTCAAATTAGAAGAACTCAGTGGCGCAGGTGGCTCTGTGGTGAATACTTACACTCCTGAAGCATCACTTGCTAATGAAAAAAATGTTCTTCCTTAATCAAACTATTAATAATGCAGGTAAATACTTCCGCCTTACCTACGATGTGACAAACTGCAGCTTTAACAAGTTGCCTTTCGAGTTACACGCCGGTTGGAACTGTTCTGGCAACCCCTACTAGGGGCTACCAAGAGGCTTGTAGCGACGACAAGAAAAAAACTTTGAGGTAATCGTTGCTAAAACCTACAAGCAGATAACGCCTGCGCCTACCAATCCAGGACAAGGGGGCATAGCAACGCTATACCAATGTGTACAGCTACTCCTTATAGTTATATCATCAATAGTGCTGATGAAGGCAATATTTATGATGTGAAATTGGTGGTTACTCAAGGGATAGGGATTACTTTCTCCGATGTACAAATAGAATACCCTCTGAATAGTGGAACTATTTATACGGTAGGTACAGGGGCTGGTAAAAATTATTTATACCCAAAATGGCAACAAACATATTTATGACCTAAGTGCAGTGCTGCCCAATGGTGCTTTGAAAGGGACTCTTTCGGCGGCCAATGGAAACGAACGTCAGCTAAAACTTACTTTCAAGGTAACTCCTGATTGTGGATTCTCTGCAGGTTCATCCTTTGAGATAGAAGTAGATGGTAATAACCTTTGCGATAGGACTGCCCCTGGTGACAGAAGTAGCGCCATTATTGCAGGTATTACAGGCGTGAATATCAATGACTATAAAATAGGACTGACTCCATTACAAGAAATAAGAGGTAATGGATCCACTTAGTGCAGAAGGAGTTACCTATCGTACAAGGTTAACTGTTAATGCGATCACAAATCCAGCTACTTTCGAAACAGGTACCAATGGGCGTTTGCGCTTCCGTATCCCTCAAGGATATGAGTTACTATGGCTTAACATAACACAACGCAGTGCACCATATAGCCCTCCTGCTGTAGTTTGGGCAAAACCCTGGTCGCATATATACAGAAGAAAAAGTAGTAGGAAATGATTATGAAGTGGTGGTCAATATACCACAAAAAAATGAAGAATGGTGATTGGTTTGATTATGATGTGAAAAATTCGCCAGAAAAGAGATGTCTTACTAGATTGTGATACCCCTAAGCAATTGAAAGCTTATGCAACAGATACGAAAACAGGGGTGATGTGTGGAGGCGCTGTTTGCCCACCAGTAATGGTAACTACTACTCTCAAGGAAGAGACGGTCAATATAAAGAATGAACGACCTAAACTCTCTTTCTCACAGGCTCAAGTAGAGGCTACAGCAATAGCGAAGAATGGCAAGGAAGAGCTTACTATAAAGTATAAAATTAAAAAAATGACGTAGGAGCTAGTGCGCTTTCTGGTTCCCAAATACTTAAAATAGACTTATATAAGGATGTCAATAACAATGGAGTGATAGATCCAGGAGATGTGAAACTCACAGCGACTCCTTATGCCTTTAGTATGAATCTTGCTGCTAATACAGAATCCGCTGAGCGGACTATCAAAGTGGAGATACCACAGAATGCCGTATGTCACTTGCTCTTGGCGATGAATAACCAAGAAAACGTTTGTCTCTGTGATGATGTAGTGACAACACTTACTCCTCCGACAGCTATTACAGGTTTGGTAGCCGATTTTTACGACATGTGAAAGCGATACCCAGCAAATTGTTTATGCAGCAGCAGGGGGTAGTTATGATGCTTATACTTGGAGTGGAAAAAAACAGCAAATGATGATGTAGCTTACCTATCGGCAGTGAATGTAAAGGAACCCAATTTCCACTATACAGGAACAAAGCTTACTACAACCAAAAACCTTTACCTATGTACTTAAGGTAAGACGTACTAATGGTTGTGAAGCTACACAGGAGGTGAAAAATAACGGTGAATCCATCACCGAGCATTACCACTCAGCCAGTGGCGCCTACCACTCCATATTGTATGGGAGTGGCTGCTACTCCCCTTACGGTTACAGCTATAGACAATGGTGTAGCAGGTACCCTTTCTTATGAGTGGTATGAAAATACGACCAATAGCTATATAGGAGCAACTCTAAAAGGGAATAGTCAGAATTATATACCTGCTACCAATGCAGCGGGTATCAAATATTATTATGTAAAGGTGAAGAATAGTGGTTGTGGTGAGGTAAATAGTAATATTATAGAGGTAATAACCAATGCAACCCCTGCAACCCCAGTGGTAGCCCAAGTGGCAGCAGCAGGTTGTGGTACACTTAGCACGGCTAAGGTAAGCAACTACGCTACCTACCCTACAGGAACTACCTTTACCATTACTACAGCTACGGATGCTGCGGTAGCAGGTGCTAGTGTATTAGGAGATGGTACTATCAGTGGTATTACTTCGGCAGGTACATATAAAGTAAAAAAGCAAAACAAGGTACTTGTACTTCCGAGACGAACTTTACGATAGACGCTGCTTTTGGCAGTACCGGCAGCTCCAACAGTTACCTTGACCCCAGCAAGCTGTACAAGCTTGACCGTGGCTAAGATCAGTAACTATGTAGCAGGACAGACATATTGGAATGGTACGACTCAGCTTAGTGTAAATGCAACGACCCATGAGATTACAGGTCTTGGAGTAGGTACGTATACGATTACCACAAAGGGAGCAGGCTGTGAATCGGTGGCTCTAGTAGCTTTGAGATCAAAGCGAAACAAGCAGCTACTACGACTACAGAACCCAGTGGGAGCTACTTATGTAAAAGATGCGATAGCTGCTCCACTTACGGTAACAGCTACAGGGGAAGGAGTGCTTAGTTACCAATGGTTTGAGGCTACTTCACCAACGGCTACGGGTACTGCGGTAGGTAGCAATAGTCCAAGCTATACGCCATCTACCTCTACAGTAGGAAGTAAGTTCTATTATGTGGAAGTAACAGGTAGTTGTGGTACAATCAAGAGTGCTGTTGCAGAGATCAAGGTTCCATCCGTAATAGATGCGGTAGATGATCCAGAGGTAAGTGTACCACGTACAGGAGGAACAGTATCAATCTTGACCAATGATACGTTGAACGGTAACCCAGCTACCCCAAGTAATGTAACGGTAACCATCGATAACGATGGTGGTCTTACTGGACTTACCGTAGATAGTACAGGTAAGTTGGTAGTACCGAACAATACTACCCCAGGTACATATACAATTACGTATAAGATCTGTGATAAGCTAGATGCGAATGTATGTGATACAGCGACCGCTAAGATCAAGGTTCCATCCGTAATAGATGCAGTAGATGATCCAGAGGTAAGTGTACCAGGTACAGGAGGAACAGTATCAATCTTGACCAATGATACGTTGAACGGTAACCCAGCTACCCCAAGTAATGTAACGGTAACCATCGATAACGATGGTGGTCTTACTGGACTTACCGTAGATAGTACAGGTAAGTTGGTAGTACTGAACAATACTACCCCAGGTACATATACAATTACGTATAAGATCTGTGATAGGCTAGATGCAAATGTATGTGACACAGCGACCGCTAAGATCAAGGTTCCATCAGTAATAGATGCGGTAGATGATCCAGAGGTAAGTGTACCACGTACAGGAGGAACAGTATCAATCTTGACCAATGATACGTTGAATGGTAACCCAGCTACCCCAAGTAATGTAACGGTAACCATCAATAACGATGGTGGTCTTACTGGACTTACCGTAGATGGTACAGGTAAGTTGGTAGTACCGAACAATACTACCCCAGGTACATATACTATTACGTATAAGATCTGTGATAAGCTAGATGCAAATGTATGTGACACAGCGACCGCTAAGATCAAAGTTCCATCAGTAATAGATGCGGTAGATGATCCAGAGGTAAGTGTACCAGGTACAGGAGGAACAGTATCTATCTTGACCAATGATACGTTGAACGGTAACCCAGCTACCCCAAGTAATGTAACGGTAACGATCGATAACGATGGTGGTCTTACTGGACTTACTGTGGATAGTACAGGTAAGTTGGTAGTACCGAACAATACTACCCCAGGTACATATACTATTACGTATAAGATCTGTGATAAGCTAGATGCGAATGTATGTGACACAGCGACCGCTAAGATCAAAGTAACAGGAACTCCTACAACGATACAGGCGAATGATGATGGCGTATGGGAGGTAGGAACACAAGGCGAATTCCTAACACCGAGCATATTGGATAATGACCAAATAGGCACAAGGATAGGACTTACATCTTCGGATGTATCCATAGAGAAGACACAAGGACAACCTGCTCCAGATAGCCATTTGGTAATGAATGATGATGGTCGTATTACAGTAAGATCAGGAATAGCAATAGGTACATATATCTATTACTATACGATTATCGACAAGGCGAACAACAATCAGACCTCAAGTGCCAAGGTTACTATTAGGGTAGTTTCTTTTTGTGGCACAGCAGGATGAATATAGAATCCTTAATAGGAAGGATAGACCACAGAGCACACCAAGTGTGATCACCAATGATGAGATGGATGGCAAGAAGCCACCAGTGATAGGTACGGATGTTACCTTGACTCCAGGGACTCCAAGTCACCCTAACTTGCATATGAATCCTGATGGAACGATAACCATTGCGCCTAATACACCAGATGGTACATATACGTATGAATATACTATATGTAGGGATAAGCAATCCAACAGATTGTAAGACGGCAAAGGCGATTATCTATCTACATCCATCATTGGAAGCGAATGATGATGATTATAGCTCACAACCGGTGAATGTAATCCATCAGTCAGCAGTGGTGGGTAATGTATTGGATAATGATACGCTTGGAGGAGTAGCCATCACGGATCCTACTAAGGTGACCATAACCTTGCTAGATAATGGCGGTCTTATTGGAGTAACGATTGCTTCCAATGGAGATGTTACGATACCTCAAGGCGCCCCAGCGGGTAGTTATAGAGTAAGATATAACTTATGTATAGCAGACCAATTAGCGGTATGTGATGATGCGATAATTACTGTAGTAGTTTCTAAGGAAGATCCTATAGAGGTGTACAATGGAATTTCTACGAATGGAGATGGAAACAACGATGGCTTGAGGATCAAGGGTATCGAGGACTATCCAAAGAATAGATTGAAGATATTCAATCGTTGGGGAGTTTTGGTATATGAGAAAGAAGGATATACTAATGCGGATCCATTCACAGGATATTCTAATGGACGCACTGTTATAGAAAGTAGTAAAAAGTTACCGCAAGGCACTTACTATTATATCCTAGAGTACGAAGATAGCCACAACCAGAAACGAACTAAGAGTGGATGGTTATATCTTAAGACAGAATAGGAGTATAGAATAACAGGTAAATAAATAATTAATTAAATAAGTAGAGGTGTCCCTAAGAGGATACCTCTCTGTTTTGCATCAGATGTTCCTTTAGAAGAAGCTCCTTTATCTATAATGTATAAATTAATACACGAAGGGACTAGAATTTAGTATGTTTTTCTAGGCTTCTGCAAATAACATTTTTTTATAAAAATATTTTATTTTCATTAATTTAAGTTTTTAATTAACGTTATAGACTTAGTTATTGTATATTATTTTTGTACATTTGCCCCCATATGATAAGTAAATTGTTATGAAAAAAATTTTTCTTTCATTATTGACTTTTTGCAGTCTATCAAGGTATTGCTCAACAATCGTTTACAGGGCTAAGATCAAGCACCTACGGTGGGGCGATGACTACTCTTTCGAATCCCGCATATGCACTAGGGGCACGTCCTTGGGATGTGAATCTGGTTTCGGTAGATGCCAATCTTGGAAACAATGATATGACTTTCTCTTTTGACTTGGAGAACTCTTTCCAGAAATTTACAGATGGCTTAAGTAACTCTAAGGTGATTGATGCAGGACTTACTGCCGATGTACTAGGGCCATCAGCTATTTTTCCGTATCAATAAAAAAAGCATGCTTTAGGTTTGATAACACGTATGCGTGTGATGGCCAATACCACAGGGATTGATGCCAAGGTGCTTCAAGGACTTATTGGGGTAGGGAATATGCAGCTTCCTACGAATCCTGCTCAGTACTACAAAGTACAAGGAATTAATGAAATGAACCTTTTGGTGAACGCTTTTAGGGATATAGGAGCGGTATGGAGCTATACTGTAATGAATGATGGGTATAACCTTATAAGATTGGGAGCTGGAGTGAAGCTCGTACAGGGAACAGGAAGTTACCGTATGGGATTCTCTGGTGTCAATCAGGACAATGTAACCCTTCGTCGTGAAAAATGGAGATGTGATCATGCATATAGCCGATGGTCAGGCAGAGGTGAGAAGTGGGGCTTGGATGTGTTTGCTTCCTCTGTCAATGTGTTGGAAACTCATGCGACTACAGTAGGATTTGATCTAGGAGTTGTCTATGAGTTCAATGAAAATGGTTGCCCCTAACTGTGATGGGCATGTTCCTTATCGTTTCAGGGTAGGAGTTTCTTTGTTGGATTTGGGTAAGCTTAGTTATACAACCAATTCAAATTCTTATAATTATACTATCCATAATCAGGACTTTGCTCTTAATGATATGCAAGGAAGTTTGGATAGAATCCCTACACAAGCTCCATTACGAGGAACTTCTTTCACTTCCTCATTACCAACAACCCTTGAATATTGATTTGGATTATCGCTTTATTGATGGTCTCTATCTAAACCTCTCTAACCAGATCAATGTAGTATCCAAGAACGAATACAATGCACATTATGTAAATGATTTTGTACTTACACCCCGTTATGAGACACGTTTGGGTCCTGGAATCTTTGGTGCTTTTTCTTCCTATAAGCTATAACCAAATTTCCAAACTCAACATAGGGACAGGTATTCATATAGGTCCTTTTATTGTGGGCTCTCGTAGTGTTCTAGGAAATCTGGTAGGAGGAGCAGAAGGAACTCAACTTCTTCTTTGGAATCCGTTTTTGGAGGTATGTACGAATAGTCAGTAAGTAGTAACAATTCTCAGTGGTCAGTGGTTAGTGGATGGTCCCTAACCACTGACCACTATTCTCTTTTTCCCCTCAGTGGTTAGGGGAATGGGCACGGAAGTATTTTATAGAATTAATCGTTGAACATTAATCATTATTTTGTACCTTTGCGCCTAAAAATAGAATTCATGCAACAAGAGAGATCGTAACCCCTGATAAGAATTCAAACAAAGGAAAGAAAGAGCAAGTGCAAGAAATGTTTGACACCATTTCTCCTTCTTACGATGGACTAAATAGAGTAATGACCTTGCGTATGGACATCTCTTGGCGCAAGCATGTAAGAGAAAAAAATAGCCCAGATAAAAACCTGGCACTATTCTTGATGTGGCCACCGGTACAGGTGACTTGGCTATAGAACTCTCTAAGATTCCTTCTGCTCACATTACTGCTGTGGATATCTCCCCAAGGGATGCTTTCAGTAGGGGAGAAAAAGGTCAAAAGAATTAGGACTATCTGAGCGAATTGTCATGCAAGTAGCCGATAGTGAGAATTTGCCTTTTGCTGATGGTAGTTTTTGATGCAGTAACTGTCTCTTTTGGGATACGCAATTTTGAAAATCTTCACAAGGGACTTTCTGAGCTCAGGCGAGTATTGCGTTCTGGGGGCGCTTGGTGATCTTGGAAACCTCTGTACCTACTCGCTTCCCTTACAAACAGGGGTACAAACTCTATACCAAGTTTATCGTGCCCATGATGGGGAAACTCTTAGCCAAGAACAAGAATGCTTATGCCTATCTGTCCGAATCGGCAGCAAAGTTTCCTTTTGGTAAGAAACTATCAGGAATCCTCAAAGAGGAAATAGGCTTCTCAAAGGTGCATTTTATTCCTCAATCCTTAGGAGTAGCTACTATATATATAGCTGATAAATAAAAATATTATGAAGAAAAATTACTTTGCTTATACTTCTGTTGCCTTTGTTGGCAAAAGCACAACCAATTATCAATTTGGAAGATTTTTGACTATCAAAAAAATTCCAATGGGAGGGTACTATTTTTGGGATAAATACGCTTGATTTCCGTGTAGACTATCAAGCACTTGACTATACCAATCCACCGCTGACAGATATACAGACCAAGCGGTCTTATGGTTTCAATGTAGGTCTTACGGGGGATCTACGTCTGATAGATCATCTGAGTCTGCGCTTTGAGCCAGGACTTATCTATAACAAAAGAGAGTTGGAATTTCCTTTCTTGACCCAACAGACCGACCGCAAGCGCGAGGTACTCTCTACCTATATATATATCCCTGTACTTCTAAAATATGGCTCTAAGCGTTGGGACAACTTCAAACCTTATATTACCGCTGGGACTTCTGTGGGCATTAACCTCAGTGCCAATAATAAGTCTCGTTCGGATAACAGCGAAGGTAAGTTCCGTACCCAACCTATAGTCTATTTCTACGAATTGGGCTTTGGGATAGACTTCTATACTCCTCACTTCCGCTTTACTCCTTCTATAAGAGGATTATTCTCCATAGACAATGAGCTGATCCATGACAGTGACCCTGCCAGCCCTTGGACAGGAAACCTTAAAGGGATTTTTACCCGTGGGGTGATGATTAATCTTACTTTTGAATAACTAAAAATACTTAATAGAAGATGAAAAAGATACCTACTTACTTTTCTGATGGTGCTACTGGCAATTCCTTTTGCAAAAGCACAAATCTCTTTTTAACAGTCCCTTGGCAGGACAACAGAACGACAACCCTGTAGAATGGACTTTCTCCCAAGAAAAACTCTCCGATACAGAGTATTTGCTTATTTTCAAGGGAAGATAGCGCCTAAGTGGCATGTCTATTCTCAGAACAACCCCAAAGGGGGTGCCCTCCTATGGTCATTACCTATACCACTACAGAAGGGATAGAGATGGTGGGAGAATCCCCAAGAGGAAGGCCTTCAGAAGACTTTCAACGATGTTTTTTTGGGGTGGATGAACTTTTCTTTGAGAAGGAAATAAAAATCACCCAAAAGGTAAAAATCACCGACCCTAATGTAAAAACATATCAAGGGAATATCTTTTGTCAGGCATGTATAGATGTGTGTATCAATCTCAAAGAAGATTTTGTTTTTCTCATTGGATGGTTCAGCAGCTCAGGTGGAACAAAAACAGATAGATAGCCGTAGTGAGGATATGGCCAAGCAGTTGGAGATACCTCTCAAAAAAACAAAGAGCTTATCGGAAAGACAGAACAGGAGTCCAACTGGACAGTCTTCTTTTTAGGCTTTCTCGGTGGCTTCATAGCCTTGCTTACCCCTTGTGTATTCCCTATGATTCCTCTTACGGTATCCTTTTTACCAAACAGAGCAAGACACGTAAGAAAGGTATTTTCAATGCCTTCCTCTATGGTTTTCTTTATTCTACTGATCTATGTCCTTTTTGAGTATTCCTTTTCCATTTCTTGGACAATATAGACCCAGAGATTCTCAATAATATTTCTACCAATGTATGGCTCAATGTGATCTTTTTGTGATTTTTTTGTAATCTTTGCCTTTTTCTTTCTTTGGATTTTTATGAGATTACTCTACCGGCTTCTTGGGGAATAAGATGGACAATGCCTCCAATGTAGGGGGTATGATTGGGATCTTCTTTATGGCACTGACCTTGGCCATCGTATCCTTCTCTTGTACAGGGCCCTATCTTGGGGTCTCTTGGCAGGTTCGCTCTCTTCAGGGGGAGCCATACAGCTTACCTTAGGAATGGCGGGTTTCGGACTTTCCTTGGCTTTGCCTTTTGTGCTCTTTTGCCTTGTTCCCTTCTTGGCTCAACTCTTTACCTAAATCAGGAGGGTGGATGACCACAGCGAAAGTGTTTTTAGGTTTCTTGGAATTGGCTTTTTGCTCTTAAGTTCCTTTCCAATGCTGACCTTGTACAGCACTGGGGATTGCTCAAAGCGAGAAGTATTTGTAGGACTTTGGTTTGTCCTCTTTGCTTTGCTTACCCTATATTTGTTTGGATTGATTCGTTTTTCCGCATGATGAGCCACGCAAGCCTCTCTTACAATATTCCAAAGGGCGTTTTGCTCATAGGAGTACTTTCGGCTGCCTTCTCTATATACCTACTTTTAGGTCTTTTTGGTAAGAACAGTCTGAGGGTACTCAGTGGTTTCCCACCTCCAGAATCCTATGCTTTCTTCCCTAAGGAACACAAAAATGATCAAATCGTCTTCAAGGATTACTATGAGGGAATGGCCTATGCCAAGGAACATAATATGCCAGTGATGCTCGACTTTACAGGGTGGGCTTGCGTCAATTGTCGCAAGATGGAAGAACATGTATGGACAGATCCTCAGGTGAAAGAACTTATGAAGAAGTACGTTCTGATCTCTCTCATGTAGATGACAAAGAAGAGCTACCTAAGGACAAACAATTTGATTTCAAGCACCGTAATGGGCGTGTAGAATATATTAAAACCATAGGTGACAAGTGGGCTACTTTCCAAGAGGTGAATTTCTCCTCAGCCTCCCAACCTTATTATGTGCTACTCTCTCCCAATACTGAACTGCTCTCTACTCCAGTACAGTATGTGGATGTGGAGACCTATAGAGAATGGCTTAGAAAGGGAGTGAAAAATGATTAATGATTAATTTTCAGTAACTCAAAACTTAAAAACTCAAAACTAAACCTATGAATACACAAAATTTGTTAGAAAAAAACTGCGCCAGATAGTGGGTGTAAAGTATGTAATGACCGACCCAGGGCAAACCGAGCGTTATCGTACTGGTTACCGCTTTGGGACAGGGAATGCCTTGGCAGTAGTACGTCCTGCTACCCTTTGGGAACAATGGCAGGTGTTGGAGGCTTGTACCGAGGCTGATGTAATTGTTATTTCCCAAGCAGCCAATACAGGTATCACAGGAGGCTCTAATCCTTTTGGAAATGATTATGACCGCGATGTGGTGATTATCAATACCATGCGCAATGATAATATTCAAATTATCCTCGAAGGAGAGCAAGCAGTTTGTCTACCAGGTTCTACCCTGAACCACTTGGAACAGGAGTTAAAACCCTATAACAGAGAACCTCATTCCGTAATTGGTTCCTCTTGTATAGGGGCTTCTGTGATTGGTGGTGTGTAACAACTCTGGAGGCTCTCTTGTACAGCGAGGCCCCGCCTATACCGAGATGGCGCTCTATGCACAGCGCAATGCAGAAGGTAAGCTGGAACTGATTAATCACTTAGGGATAGACCTTGGCGAAACTCCCAAGGAGATACTCACCAACCTCCAAGAGGGAAAATACCAAAGAAAGGATATTCACCAAACAGATAAGAAAGGGCACGACCACGATTACTGCAATCATGTACGCCAGATAGATGCTGATACCCCTGCTCGCTTCAATGCAGACCCTGCTCGCCTTTACGAGGCTTCAGGAAGTGCAGGTCGCTTGGCTGTTTTTTTGCCGTACGTGTGGATACTTTCCCTGCTGAGAAACACACAGCCGTATTCTATATAGGCACCAATGATACCAAGGTACTGACCGAGCTACGCCAACACATGTTGGGCTCTTTTCGAGCAGATTCCTATCTCTGGCGAATATATCCATCGCACCGCCTTTGATATTGCAGCTAAGTATGGTAAGGATACCTTTTGGTATATCAAGCATGTAGGTACAGAATATCTTCCTAAACTCTTCTCCCTCAAGGCATGGGCAGACCGTGTGGCTAAGAAAAATACCTTTCATGCCACATCACTTTAGCGAAAAAGTTCCTACAAGGTACTTCCAAACTTATGCCCAAGCATCTGCCTCAGATCATGTGGGATTATCGCAACCAATACGAACATCATCTGATCCTCAAAATGGGAGGTAAGGGAGTAGAAGAAGCCCGCGAATATCTCAAAGAATATTTTGCTGATAAGAGCAAAGGAGCCTACTTTGAGTGTGATGCAGACCTCGCTCAGGCAGCTATGCTCTTGCGCTTTGCCGTGGCTTCTGCCGCTATTCGTTACCGCTCTGTACATGAGAAGGAGGTAGAAGATATTGTTGCCTTGGATATTGCCCTTAAGCGCAATGAAGAAGATTGGTTCGAACAACTTCCACCAGAATTAGATAACAAAAATTCTCCATAAACTCTATTACGGACACTTCATGTGTCATGTATTCCATCAGGACTATGTGATTAAGAAAGGCTATAACTGTGAAGAGATAGAGGAGGAAATGCTCAAGATACTCGATCAGCGTGGAGCAGAATATCCTGCCGAACACAATGTAGGCCACCTATACCACGCCAAGGAACCCCTTAAAAAAACTTCTATAAGGAGCTGGATCCTACCAATAGCTTTTAATTCAGGAATAGGGAAGACCTCTAAGAAAAAAAGATTGAAATAAAAGGCAGTGGTTAGGAGTCTACCTCCCAACCACTAACCTATAATAACTGATAGGTAATGATACATTTGAAATTCAAAAATTCAAAACTCAAAATTGATAATTTTCTTAAGCATACTGTTCTTCTCTCAAAGCTGGGGAAGTGTTTTTCTCAACAAGGAAAAACCATTTTTCTCAAAAGGAATGTGATTGTGATAACGTAGATACTACCGATAGAACCTCTCGAAAAGTAGTTTTAACCAATATCCAATTACTCAAAGAAGGAGCAGATTATTTTATACAAGGAAATTGCTGTGATATAGTTAGGGCTTTTTGGAATGGCTCTGAAAGAGAGTCTGTTAGATGTATTTCAAAAAAAGACACAAAAATTTCGCCTTCTTGATGCTATTCCGTATAGTCTTTTTCTATGAGGATAAGGGGGAAAAGCAGCATATTTTTCACGGAGAAATGGGCAGAAGCCAAGCTGTTTTTTTCTTAAGGAGAAAGCCTTTTTGGCTACTGTCTTTATAGAAGTAGGTGTCTCGAACCAAGATAATTCTCTTCTGTGGGTCTATACAAGAAATTATGAATAACTTTAGTGCATAGAAAGGAGTTTCTAAAGCAAATGTTCGTATTTTAGACAATACTTTTTTCTCTCTCAGATGTATAAAAGTAAGAGCATAAACAAATTAAAAATTATATGAAATACTTTTTATTTATATCGTTATCAAGTTTTTTTGTTTTGTTGTAATAGTAAGCAAAAGTAATGAAGGAAAGTCCCAAAAGGAAACTTCCTCCACTGCCTCTTCTACTCAAACAAAGGAAATAAAACAAGAGAAAGAGATTGACAATGAAGTATTGACAATGAAGAAAGATAAAACATTAGAAGATGATTTGTTGATACTTAAAAATGTAGCTTTTTGCAAGTGTTTAGGACAAGAAGGGGTCCGTATAGAAAAGAAGGAACCCAATACTTATAAATGGATACCTGATGCTACTGTAGGTGGATATGTTCAGTGTAGTGAGCATCTGGATATAGAGTGGATAGTAGCAAATCCGACACTTGATAAGCTTGTTGAAAATTGGTTAAATAAGTCCTATTATAAAACCTTTCAAGAAAAAAAGAGCCCTCAAAAACGCTATCCTACCTATATGAAGTGCTTAGATTTTTATAACAGTAAGGCACTTAAAAAAATACTTAGATTCTGTTCGTGTAGTATTACAGAAGAGATATAAAGCAAGTGATGAAAAATATTGTACGACAACAACAAAAACGGATGATATTTGTTATGACACCCCGCTTTTACAAAAAAAGATAAAAAAACAAGGAAGACAAGTTATTAATTCTCAAAAACATTGCTTTTTTGTAATTGTATGGAATACGAATATGAACAAATTGTAAAAAGAAAAACCCTGATTTATACTCTTTGTTCATAGATAGAAGTAGGGAGGATTATATTACTTACGGAGGTTTGGATGCAAACCTAATAAAAATAACCTATCTTTTGATCGTCTTGTCAAGGAATGGCATAAAAAGAATATAATGCCTACCCCGCAGATGATAATAGAGAGAAAAGATATCTAACAATTATGAAATGTATAGATTTTTACAACAGTAAGAAACTTGGACTATACATAGATTCTCTTAGAGTAAAAGAAAAGGAATTATAGTAAGTTAAGTATACTCTCTATAAACTAAAACACCAAAACTCAAAGCTAATGAAGTCAATAAACTGTCGAGGAGAACTTCTCTCCTTTGATACCCCAAAAGTAATGGGAATACTCAATGTAACCCCCTGATTCTTTTTTTGCCCAGAGTCGTGTACAGGGCACTGAAATCCTTTACTAAGGCTGAGCAAATGCTCGCTTTGGGGGGCTACTTTTGTGGATATAGGTGGGTATAGCTCCCGCCCCTAATGCTGCTGAAGTCTCGGCTGAAGAAGAACTACAACGAGTGGTGCCTGTAGTGGAAGCCCTAGTCAAACACTTTCCTGAGATTCGCATCTCAGTGGATACTTTCCGTGCTGAAGTGGCTCGCCAGAGTTTGGAAGCGGGGCGTGTATGATCAATGATATTTCTGCCGGACAGATAGATCCTGCTATCTGGGAAGTCGTGGCTCACTACCAAGTCCCCTATATCGCTATGCATATGCGAGGCACCCCACAGACGAAGCAGTCATATACGGAGTATCAAAAATCTTACTACCGATATATTGTACTATTTCTCTGAGATAAAAAAAATAAAAGCCAGACAACTGAAAATCAACGACCTGATTGTAGATCCTGGTTTCGGTTTTTTTCTAAAACCCTCCCTCAGAACTACCAACTGATGCAGCACTTGGCCATATTCGACATTTTAGATTGTCCTATATTGGTGGGAATCTCCCTGTAAGTCTATGATATATAAGCTTCTGGAAACATCTGCCGAGGAAGCTCTCAATGGTACTACTGTGCTTAATACCTTTGCCTTGCTCCATGGAGCAGATATTCTTCGAGTACATGATGTAAAAAGAAGCTATGGAGTGTGTAAGGATGGTAGAAGCCTTGAAAGGAAAATAAAATAGGTGGTATCTCAGATACCACCTGTTTTGTAAAAAGAACTAACTTTCTAAATTTATTTTTATTTGTCAATTGCACCAAGTACTCTTTGCATAAAGGTATTAAGCGCTTCTTTCTGAGGGGTTCCTGCCTTGATGAGTTTTTTTCCACTTCTAAGGCTCCATACATATTGGAGAGTAGTTCCCCTATCACGTCCAATTCCTCTTCCTTAAGGGACGGAAGTTCGGTAAGATATTCCAAAACTTCTATCGCCTCTATAAGGTAATCTTCATCATTGGCTTCTACAAACTGGGTGAGATGCTTAATTACGGGTAATTTCATCGATTAATTCATTTAGTACCTCTTGCTTATTGGTCTGTACATCTCTTATGAGCTGTCCATTCTCAAAGATAGCGAAGGTAGGTAGGTTAGTTACATTGGCAAGCTTGCGTGATTCAGGAAATTGCTCAGCATCTACGATGACAAAGGCAATATCCTCCTTCTCTGAAGCGAGCTTTTTTTGAATTTGGGCTTCATGATACGACAGTTACCACACCAAGAGGCGGAGAACTGTACTGCCACTTTCTTGTTGGCTTGTATCACTTCTGCTAAGGTATCGCTGGTAAGTTCTACTAACATAAGATAAAAAAATAATAAAAGTAAGGGTTGCGTTTTTTATAAGACAATAAGATTATTAATGTTTAGATAAGTACTCAGCAGTACTTTTTCTATCGGCATGCATAGCCTCTTTGCCTTCTTCCCAGTTGGCAGGACATACTTCTCCAAATTTCTGAACGTGTGTATAAGCATCAATAAGGCGTAAGTATTCTTTTTACATTGCGTCCTAGAGGCATATCATTTACACTTTCATGGAATATTTTTTTCCACTTTCGTCGATAAGGAAAAGTAGCACGATAGGTTACATTGGATCCTTCTACTAGATAAGAGTCTTGCTCTTCGTTATATACATGTTCTGCATCCAAGATTCCTAAGGCATTGGAGAGGTTACGAGTCGTATCGGCAAGGATAGGATAGGTAACACCTTCTATACCTCCTTGATCTTTAGGAGTATTTAGCCAAGCGAAGTGTACCTCGCAAGTATCTACAGAAGCACCTATGATGATTGTGTTGCGCTTCTCGAACTCTCCACGAAGTTCCTCAAAAAGCGTGTAGCTCTGTAGGACAAACAAAGGTAAAAATCCTTAGGATACCAGAAAAGAACTACTTTTTTATTCTTTTTAGTAGCTTCCTCTAGGATGTTGATACGAAGGTTATCACCCATCTCTGACATAGCGTCAACGGTAATATTTGGGAAATTTTTTTCCAACTAAAGACATATGTTTTTTTAAAGATGAAACTTCTATTTTTTTATTTTTCTGGGTGCAAAAGTATAAAAGAAAAATCTATATAATCAACCCTATTCATATAGATTTTTTTCTATTATAGAATAAGTTTTAATAATAGAGATTTTACTATCTTTGCACCCTATAATTTAAAAACATTTTAGTTTATGATAAAGAAATTTTTATTTTCTGTGTGTAGTACTGTTGGCTTTGTCTGCTCAGGCTCAAAAATAAATATAAGTGTATGGTGCAGATGACCAATTATTCTGGAGAAGCAGCTTATATGGTGATCTCTCTTATAGATCCCCAGGGAGTTACCTCAAGACACTACATGTCTTTGGGGACAATAGCAAGTACTACGACGCTCTCAAGAAGTGGTATGACTTCTATAATACTAAAAAGAAAAAAAGTAGATGCACTTACAGGAGCTTCTATTACACAAGGAGATCGCAAGACTATTGTATTAGATTTGGACAATAAGCTCTTGGATCAGGGATACAAGATTCGTTTTGAATCAGCTGTAGAGGATCAGTACTATTATACTACCGATGCAGAAGTGCCTTTTTACAACTGAATCGCTTAAAGGAAAGGTGGCTGGCACAGGGTATGTACGCTATATACGCCTAAGCGAGGTAAAATAACTTTTTATTCATGCAAATACTTGAAAATCAATATTTGTTATATTTTTATATAACAATTGCAAGTATTTTTTTAACAAAAAGTCACATAAAAAAACTTATGCAAATAATAAAAATTCTTAACTTTGCAACGTCAAAATATCCAACATGGATTTAGCTTTTAATAAGAACGAGGACTATAACAAGTTGGCGCGAGATCAGGTGCGTCAGCGATGGGAACAGATAAAACTTGAGGGGGAGAGAAAGCCCTCGAGAAGCTTCATAGTCAGGGAAAGCTCTCAGCTCGTGAGCGCATTGACTATCTGTTGGACAAGGACAAGCCTCGCGTGGAGATAGGGGCTTTTGCTGCCGAAGGTATGTATAAAGAATATGGGGGCTGCCCTTCTGCAGGAGTGGTGGTGGAGATAGGTTATGTGCGTGGTCATCAGGTGATTGTCGTGGCTAATGATGCTACAGTCAAGGCTGGCGCTTGGTTTCCGATGACTTGTAAAAAGAACCTTCGTGCTCAGGAGATTGCTATGGAAAACCGCTTGCCTATTATCTACTTGGTAGATAGTGCTGGGGTGTTCCTACCACTTCAGGATGAGGTGTTTCCCGATAAGGAGCATTTTGGGCGTATCTTCCGTAACAATGCTCAGATGAGTAGCGAGGGATCGTGCAAATAGCTGCTGTCATGGGGAGTTGTGTGGCAGGAGGAGCTTACTTTGCCTATTATGAGCGACGAGGCCTTGATTGTCAACAAAACAGGGAGTATCTTCCTTGCGGGGGAGCTACTTGGTGAAAGCTGCAATAGGTGAGGATATTGATAATGAGACCTTAGGAGGAGCTACTACCCATTGCCAGATCAGTGGTGTGACGGATTATCAATGTGAGAATGACCAAGATGCTCTTGAGGTAATTAAGAACTTAGTAGATAAGATAGGGGAGAGCTCCAAGGCAGGCTTTAGCAGAATAAAAGAGTGCTAAGCCTAAGCTCAATCCTGCTGATATATATGGTATACTCCCCCAGAGTAGGACACAACCCTATGATATGAAGGAGATTATCCTCCGCTTAGTTGATGATTCCGAGTGGGAGGAATACAAGGAGGATATGGACAAACCATTCTCACAGGCTATGCTCGTATCGATGGTTGGGCGGTGGGAATTGTCGCTAACCAACGCAAGGTAGTTAAAACCAAAAAAAGGAGAAATGCAGGTAGGAGGTGTCATCTATTCCGATAGTGCGGACAAGGCAACACGCTTTATAGCCAACTGTAACCAAAAAGAAAATACCCTGGTGTTCCTTCAGGATGTTACAGGATTCATGGTAGGGAGCAAGTCCGAGCACGGAGGAATTATCAAGGATGGAGCAAAAACTGGTCAATGCTGTGGCCAATTCGGTTGTCCCTAAGTTTACTATTATTGTAGGCAATTCTTACGGAGCAGGCAACTATGCCATGTGTGGTAAGGCCTATGACCCTCGTCTTATTGTCGCTTATCCTTCGGCCAATTTGGCTGTGATGGGCGGTGTGCAGGCAGCTAAAGTGCTCTTGCAGATAGAGACGGCTACCCTTAAGCGCAAAGGAGAGACACTCTCTCCAGAAAGGGAGCAAGAACTATTAGAGAATATTCAAAAAAATATGATGAGCAGACCTCTCCTTACTATGCTGCAGCCCATCTCTGGGTGGATGCAATCATAGATCCCTTGGATACTCGACAATGGATATCTATGGGAATTGAGGCTGCCAATGGAGCCCCTCTTAAAAAGCATTTAATATGGGAGTGCTCCAAGTATAGTTTCATAAGTAAAAACACTATTTTTAAATATTTATTAATAGCATGAGTACATATGCATATCTTAGAAAAAAATGCCATGGAAATTCATGTTGATTTGAGAAATGTTCGCAACGAGCGTGCTTTCTTGAACAAGATGAAGGAAACCTTTTCCTTGCCCGACTATTTTGGTTATACTTTGATGGTTTGGATGACTGCATGCAGTCTTTGGAATGGATAGAACAAAAAGCAGGTATTGGCTAAGTTCTACCATTTTGGACGATGTCCGCCAGAACAACGAGGCCTTGTATGGGCAAATCGTCGATAGTCTGAATCTTTACAAAGCGTATTGGACAGGCAATCCTGATAAAAAAAGTGTCATTCGAATATTAAGGTACTTCTTAAGAGAAAACCATAAGAGGAGAACTCCAGAGATTTCGGGAGGAGCTCCTCTTGTGTTTTTTTGGAAGAGGGAGGAATTGACGGTGTTAAATTATATATTCTTGCTTTTGTTGTAGATGATTATTTATTACCTTTGCCTTCAGATAAAAACACTTTAAAAGCTTTTTGTAATGAAAAAATTATGCCTCTTGCTTCTGGCTATAGGATGCAAGAAGGACGATTCAGAATCACTTCCACTGAATACAGAAAAGGATATTAATTTTTTATTGCATGAACTAATGTGTAATGTAGCGAGTTCCATTGTTTTTTTAAAAATGTTATTAACTTACAAGAGGAATTGACAATGGCTAAAAAAATAATTAAAGAAAAATATTGGATTGTAAAATTTTTGTATCTTTGCTCCCAATTTGGGAAAGTATTCAAGAGAAGTTATTTTTGACTTTTTTTGATACATATAAGTACTTGTTTTTTCATTTATTTATATAGAAAAACAAAGGTAGAGAAGGCAACATAATCAAGAGGTTGTGTAGCCTCCTCTTTTCATGTATTTTTTTCCAAATGGGATAAATTTTGTTATTAAAAAGTGCTATGGCAAGAGTAAAAGAGAAAAATGCAACTTTGAGATTTGACAAAATCTCTATCGGATTAGCTTCACCTGAGAGTATCTTAGCCGTTTCTCGTGGAGAGGTGGCTAAGCCTGAAACCATCAACTACTGCACCCACAAGCCTGAGCGAGATGGTCTCTTCTGTGAGCGCATCTTCGGCCCAGTGAAGGACTATGAGTGTGCTTGTGTAAGTATAAGCGTATCCGCTATAAAGGCATCGTGTGTGATCGTTGTGGAGTGGAAGTAACTGAGAAAAAGTACGTAGAGAGCGTGTGGGGCATATCAATCTGGTAGTGCCTATAGCGCATATTTGGTATTTCCGTTCACTTCCTAATAAAATTGGTTATCTCCTTGGGCTGCCTTCCAAGAAGTTGGATATGATTATCTATTACGAACGCTATATCGTAATCCAGCCAGGGATAGCTAAAAACGATTGATGGAGATCCTATTGAAAAAGATGGATTTCTTACCGAGGAAGAATATTTGATATTATGGAGTCTCTTCCAATAGAAAATCAATATTTGGAAGATACAGATCCTAATAAGTTCATAGCAAAGATGGGGGCTGAAGCTCTCTTCGATTTGCTTCATGACTTAGATCTCGATGCACTCTTATGACCTTCGTCACAAGGCCAATACAGAGACTTCTAAACAGCGTAAGACAGAAGCGCTCAAGAGATTGCAAGTGGTAGAAGCCTTCCGTGATTCTCAAAAAGAACAGAGAGAATAAGCCTGAATGGATGATTATGAAGGTGATTCCTGTAATTCCACCTGAATTGCGTCCTTTGGTACCTTTTGGATGGAGGTCGTTTTTGCAACCTCTGACCTTAATGACTTATACCGACGTGTGATTATACGTAACAATCGTCTCAAGCGATTGATAGAAATAAAAGCACCTGATGTGATTTTTTACGTAACGAAAAAGCGTATGCTTCAGGAGTCTGTAGATTCGCTTTTTGATAATACACGTAAATCTTCTGCTGTGAAGACTGATGCTAATCGTCCACTGAAATCTCTCTCAGACTCTCTCAAAAGGGAAACAAGGACGCTTCCGTCAGAACTTGCTCGGTAAGCGTGTGGACTATTCTGCTCGTTCGGTAATTGTTGTAGGACCTGAAATGAAACTTTACGAATGTGGTTTGCCTAAGAATATGGCTGCTGAGCTCTACAAGCCTTTTTGTGATACGTAAGCTCATAGAGCGTGGTATTGTCAAGACTGTGAAATCAGCTAAGCGTATTATTGATAAAAAAAGAGCCTGTAGTATGGGATATCTTGGAGAATGTGATCAAGGGACACCCTGTACTACTGAACCGTGCTCCTACCTTGCACTCGCTTGGGGATTCAAGCTTTCCAGCCAAAGCTTATTGAAGGAAAAAGCAATTCGTCTTCACCCATTGGTATGTACCGCTTTCAACGCGGACTTTCGATGGTGACCAGATGGCCGTACACTTGCCACTGGGGCCTGAGGCTATTCTTGAAGCTCAAATGCTGATGTTGGCTTCCAACAATATATTGAATCCTGCCAATGGAGCACCTATTACTGTACCTTCTCAGGACATGGTCTTGGGTCTGTACTATATTACTAAGATGCGCAAGAGTACCCCAGAAGAACCTATCGCTGGTGAAGGCTCTGTGTTCTACTCTCCTGAGGAGGTGAATATCGCTTATAACGAGCGTAAGGTACATCTCAATGCCTCTATCAAGGTGCGTACTAAGGACTTAGATGAAAATGGAAATATTGTAACTAAGCTTATAGAAACCACTGTAGGGCGTGTCCTCTTCAATGAGGTAGTTCCTATAGAGGCTGGATATATCAATACGGTATTGACTAAAAAAATCTCTACGAGACATTATCGGTCACGTACTTTAAGAAAACAAGCATTCCTCGCACTGCAGAATTCTTGGATGATATCAAGTCTATGGGGTATAAGTTTGCTTTCCAAGGAGGACTTTCTTTCTCCTTAGGTGATATCATTATCCCTCAGGAAAAACAAGCGATGATTGCCGATGCCAATGAACAAGTACAGGGAATCATTGGTAACTATAATATGGGGCTTATCACCAATAACGAACGTTATAACCAGGTGATCGATGTATGGACTTCTACCAATGCCCGCCTTACTGACTTAGCGATGAAGCGTATCAGTGAGGACAGACAAGGGTTCAACTCTGTATATATGATGCTTGACTCTGGGGCACGTGGTTCTAAGGAACAGATTCGTCAGCTTACTGGTATGCGTGGTCTGATGGCTAAGCCTCAAGAAATCTACCGCTGGTGGGGGGGCGAGATCATTGAGAACCCGATTCTTTCGAACTTTAAGGAAGGTCTTTCTATCTTGGAGTACTTTATCTCTACCCACGGAGCGCGTAAGGGACTTGCCGATACAGCGCTTAAAAACAGCCGATGCGGGATACCTCACTCGTAGGTTGGTGGATGTATCTCAGGATGTGATTATCAATACTGATGACTGTGGAACTCTCGTGGTATTGAGGTACATGCCCTCAAGAAAAATGAAGAGGTTATCGAGACTTTGGGCGAACGTGTATTAGGCCGTGTAGCTCTCAATGATATTGTCAATCCACTTAATGAAGAAATTATTGTTCTTGCAGGAGAAGAAATTCGTGAAGATGCTGTGGATAAGATCAATCAGGCTCCCTATCGAATCTATAGAAGTACGTTCTGCACTTACCTGTGAAGCTAAGCATGGTATTTGTGCTAAGTGTTACGGACGAAACCTCTCCACCGGTAAGATGGTACAGATAGGGAGAGGCTGTAGGAGTAGTAGCTGCTCAGTCTATCGGAGAGCCAGGTACTCAGCTTACCTTGCGTACCTTCCACATGGGGGAACTGCAGGGTAACATCTCTGAGGAAAAACAAAAATCATTGCGCACTTCGATGGTATCCTTGAAATAGATGACCTTAAGACAGTTAAGGGAGAAGATTATGACGGAAATCCGGTAGAGGTGGTGATCTCCGTACTTCGAGGTGAAGATCTTAGAACCTCATACCCGTATGGTACTAAGTACTCCAACATTCCTTATGGTTCCTTTATCTTTAAGAAAAATGGAGATACTATACAAAAAGGAGAGGTGATCAACCAATGGGATCCTTATAATGCGGTGATTATCTCTGAGTTCTCCGGACAGATTGTCTATGAAAAATATAGAACAAGGGGTTACCTTCCAAGTTGAGATAGACGAACAAACAGGATTCCAAGAGAAAGTGATCTCTGAATCTCGTAACAAACGACTTATTCCTACCCTACATATACAGGATAAGAACGGAAATATCTTACGTTCGTACACCTTACCATTAGGAGCTCACATCATGGTGGATGACAAGGAAAAGATTAAAGAAGGTAAGATCTTAGTAAAGATCCCTCGTAAGTCCGCCAAGTCTGGGGATATCACAGGAGGTCTTCCACGTGTAACAGAGCTCTTCGAAGCACGTAATCCTTCAAATCCAGCTATTGTAGCCGAGATCGATGGAGTTGTTTCTTTGGTAAAGTAAAAACGTGGTAACCGTGAGATCTTCATAGAATCCAAAACAGGAGAAAAAGCGTACTTACTTTAGTAAAAACTCTCTCTCAGGTATTGGTACAGGAGAATGACTATGTACGTGCAGGGATGCCTCTTTCCGATGGTTCGGTAACTCCAGAGGATATCCTACGTATTAAAGGACCTTCAGCAGTACAGCAGTATTTGGTTAACGAGGTACAAGAGGTATACCGCTTACAAGGGGTGAAAATCAATGATAAACACTTTGAAGTGGTTGTACGTCAGATGATGCGTAAGGTAGAGATACAAGACCCAGGAGATACCCTCTTCCTCGAAGAACAAATGGTTCATAAGGATGACTTTATTGAAGAAAATGATAAGCTTTTTGGTAAGAAGGTTGTCATAGATGCAGGAGATTCTGAAAAATCTCAAAGCAGGACAGATCGTGACCATGCGTCAGCTTCGTGATGAGAACTCTCTCCTAAGCGTCAGGATAAGAATCTTGTTGCCGCTCGTGATGTTATCCCCTGCTACGGCAACTCCTGTATTGCAAGGGATTACACGTGCCTCCCCTACAGACTAAGTCCTTTATCTCGGCGGCTTCCTTCCAGGAAACGACTAAAAGTGCTCAATGAGGCTGCCGTACAAGGTAAGGTAGATACCCTCGACGGACTTAAAGAAAAATGTGATTGTAGGACATCGTATCCCCTGCAGGTACTGGTATGAAACGTTATGAGAATATCATAGTAGGCGCTCGCAAGGATTTAGCTAGCAAAATATCAACCTATAATCTCATGGAAAAGCTCATAAAAAAAGAAATCAATATAGAGATTGATGATAAGGTGGCTACGGGTATTTATTCGAACTTGGTGGTAGTCAATCATTCAGAAACAGAATTTGTCTTGGATTTTGTCTCTATTATGCCAGGGATGCCCAAGGCACGAGTACAGAGTAGAGTGATTATGACTCCTTCACAAGCCAAACAACTCATGCAGAACCTCAGCACCAACCTCTATCAGTATGAGCAAGACAAAGAGGCACTTTCCGATGGGGAAGTCTTTGCTTCACAGACACACTTCTCTGGTTCAGGAGAAGCTTAAGGTCAGTATAACAATAAGTATAATATAAGTAAGGAGATGAATTATATTCATCTCCTTTTTATTTTTCACAGGTAGAATGTTAAATTTTGTTTTGTATACACTTGCCGTATTAATAATATTTCATAAATTTGCCACAAAATACTTTTCAAACGGGATAGAGAAAAAGAAAAACTTCCTAGAACAGTTTGAGAGGTGAATACCCTTTTTAGATTAGCAATTGATGACTAATAATTATAAGATTATGAGAGTAGATAAATCCAAACAAATTATGAAAATATTCTTATACCCTATTATTTTTTTGGTGCCAATTTTCTCTCGTGCCCAACAGTGTCGTGTGGCTTATACAGCTACCGTGGAGAATACCGCTTGTGGGGGTACGGTGAAGGTAGCTTTGGCTTCTGCTGATGCTACTTGTATCAACCAGTATTGGGCGGTACTATATGACAATGCAGGAGTAGAACAAGCACGCCAGAACTTTTCTGCAGCAGGGAAAGCTGAATTTACCAATCGCTCCTCTGGCACCTATAAGGTAAAGGTAGAGAAAAAGGATAGAACGGATACCCATCCTACTGTTTTGTCAGTTACTATTGTAAGTACTTATAGGCGCTTCTCAGTGGATATGACTAAAGCTACTCAGGTAGCTGCCACAGGAGAATGTGCGACAGATGGGAAGGTGGCTCTCAAGATTAAAGATGGTTTCGGACCTTTTGTGGTTTCTTTCACAAACCAGGATCCACTACCCCTACTTCCGTTTCTGCACCTACGAACAAGACAGGAAATGAAACGACTGTAACTATTTCTGGTCTTAGCCCTAATACCAAATATAATATAGAAGTAACGGACCAAATAGGAGGGGGATCTGTGCCGTTACCGAACCTAAAAATGTAAGGGATATTACTACCACACCTACAACTCAATCTTTCCTTAGAGGACTGATCTTCGAGAGTTGTAAGCAAAAAAAGGTGTTGTAAGAGGTTCCGAGGAATGATCACTGTTGAGATTAACAATGCTTATGGCACAGGACCTTTTGAAGTAGAAGTTCGTAAGAAGGAGGACAACCAACTCATTGTATCGGCATCCAATCCAGATCATTCTTTTACTAAAGGAGGTGCTACAGGAACTACCCAAAAAGAAATAGAACCTGATGCAGGGAAAAAGTTTGGAAGTAGGTAAGGAGTATATTATTAAGGTAAAAGATGTAGGAACCAACTGTGTAGCTGAAAGAATTCAGACGAATCCTTTGCGTTTTTTCGGCAGAATATGTGAGGTTACACTTTGCTCATACTTGTGCTGATTGTGATGAATATGAGATGGCAGTAGCTCCTAAATTTCCTAATCGAAATTCCATTCCTCCCAATCAAGTGACTCGCGATAAATTTTTATACTTATACCGTTAAAGTAGAGGTAAAAAAAGAGGTGGCGTGATGTTGCCAGGTTTTCCTGAGCAATTTACCAATACAGATGCCTTGCCTAAAACAGGGGAAGATCATGGATACGTCTATGGGAATGGAGAGTTTAGGCTCAGCCCTCTACGATGCGATGGTCCATAAGGTGTCGCACAAGGTGAAAAAAAGGCGATGTCGTTACGGTTACTTATGAGGATTGCGCTCTCAATGCACCTTGGTAGTTACGCATACTGTTAACTCGTCTCAATACAAAACCGATTTCTGAGGTGACAATACGTAGGAAACCAGGAGGGACAGATTGTGAAAAAGAAACCGTTATTACCACTAGATTTCTATGGTGGGGGCGTCACCACAGGTGTCTTATACTGATATGTGTAACTTCACAGGACTCAAAGTTCGTGTGAAAAACTTCCAATGTATGGCAGGCTCCTATGGCGGTAAACCGATAGGTTATTTAAGTTCTATGACGAATACGATGTCAATCGTCATAGGATATATTTGCCTTTTTCTACGGTTTCCAATAAGTATCAAGTAGAATATGCACAGACTACAGCCGGCCTCAATGGTGTTGCCGTCAATGATTGTAAGCATTTTCTTTCTCCTGAGCTTACACTGAAAAATACGGATCTTATTGACAATATAGGGCTTCATGCGGCCTATAATGGAGAGACTATTCTGCAATGGCAACATAGAGGAAAAAAAGGGTGCAGTTTACAGGTGCGACAGATATTGTCACCGAAACAAACCTTTAAAGATAAAAGCTAAGTCCCTAAGGATGGCTTCCAAGGGACAAGAACCTATACCGTTACAGGTCCTTGAATTTGGCAGGAACTTACAAAGTGAAGTTCCCTATTGAAAGGACTTTAACCCCCTGCTAATGACGGAAATATATTGATTGTGGATGTTCCACCAGGGGAATACAATGTTACCATGACTAATAATTGTGCGACTCGTGTACGTACTCTTAAAGTAGATCCTGCAGATTCGCCTTATTTTTGATATGGATAGTGCCTTGAGTGTAGAGGTGGAATGTAGTAAAATGGACAGGCAGGACGAGGAAAACTTACGTTCAAAGGGGTAATAGGTAAGTACAATCAGGCTTATCCAGGACAAGCGTATCTATTCAAAGATCCAGGAGGAAGTCAGCCTATTCACAAGCGCGCCAATGCCACTACCTTTTTTTAGATCGGTAGGAGCTTTGAGTCGAACAGATAGTAAAACGGACCCCAACAAGTTAGATGTACAAGGAGAAATAACCAATATTCCTCCAGGAAATTATATTATAGGGATCAATATAGGGAGTGTTTGGTATTATACAGGAATAGATAAACCAGAAGAAAATGGTTATACTTATGGTTTTTAGGCCAAATATACAGCATAGAGGAAGGTTAGGTGATACCTTCCTGTATAAAAACTTTTTCAGTAAAAGAAATAACGGATGTAGTACACTTTTCTGCCGTAGGCATGTGTGATCCTTCGAATCCTAATACGGGTATGGTACGCGTGAGATGCCTACGGGATCAGAGCCACAGTATCCTATCACCTATACCTTATATAAGATATCAGGAGGAGCCAAATCGATAGCTACCCATTCGGATGGCACACAAGTAGCTCCTATTACCGTGGCTACTCGTCCTGCAAACTTGGAGGATGCTTATGCGACCTTTAATAATATTCCTAAGCTTTCAGGTAGTGACAGCTATGAAGTAAAATTTGAGTCTGGTTGTTTGGATCGTTTGGTACCTGTTCCAGAGTTTGGTTCATTACAGAATCCACAGGTACGTACTTCATCTTCTACGGCATGTGCTGGTTCTCCATTGACATTGAGTGTTGATTTGCCAGCGAGCTTATATGAGTTAGAATGGAAGTCAAGTCCCTGCTACTGCTCTTTCAGGAGTAGCGGATAAGACGCGTCCATCGATTACGTTCAATGCGTTGGAGGATGCGGAGTACTGGGTAAGTTACAAGATGAAATCAGGTTTTGGTTGTACCCCTGTTCTTAAGGATACAGCCAAGAAGCAGGTGAACCTGACTCGCAGCAATTTTGCGGCATCGGACATTACAGGTTTATCGGATAAGACAGGGGTTTTGCCTATCAACCAGTGTGCTGCGGATGTAAGCTGGACAGCTCCCTACGATCAATGACACGGCGGGTGTGGTTATAAGCTCACTTGGGAGGTGACCAAGCCTGACGGAAGTAAATATACCCCTACGCCGGATGCCAATGGCAATACGCCAGCCACCAGTTGGAATGGTTTCCCTGTGGGCGAATCTACAGTAACCTATAAGGTAGAGGGCAAGATTGCAGGGGGCACAGCAGCTACCAAGAGCTTTAAGGTAACGGTAACGGCTCCGAACATAAATATTCAGATCACCAGTTCTTTTGTGGCCAATGTGGGCGGCACTACAGCCCTCACTTCGGTGGCCAAAGGAAGTACAGTATATTATAAGGTAACGCTCAAGAACACTACAGCTACTTCTATCAGTACAGGTGCCTTGAGGATTACCCTGCCGGATAACACGAACACCAACTATGAGCTACCTGCAGCGAATGACCCTGCGATAGTTACCTCTCAGTTGGGAGGTGCGGTGAATGTAAGCTATGACACAGGCGATCCGAGAGTACTGATTTTAGCGAATATCACCGGAGGTGTATTGGCACAGAATGCGGAACGCTCAGCATATATTCCAATCAAGATCAAGCAGGATCAGGGTTGTGATGCGTATGTGAATGCATGTCAGGCAATACTCACAGCGCAACCTCAAACTTATCTATAGTGTAGGAGGTGCAGGATGTGGGGCAGAGAACACCATTCAAGGGGACGGCATTGCGGCAGAGATTGACAGTCGTGCTACCTGTCCACGCGAGGAACTCTACTGCGGTGGCAGCTTCACGCTTACAGCTTTGGGTACAGGCTATACCTCATATAAGTGGTATAGTGGTAAGCCAGATACAGGACTTACTCCTTTGGCGAGCACTACGGCAAGTCAATCAGTAACTGGGGCAGGCTACTATACAGTAGAGAAGATAGCCACTTGTAGTGGTATTGAGGCGAAGACTACGGAAGTGATCCACTTGGTGGACAAGACAGATACTACGGTAGATCCTATCAGAGCCTTAGCGGGCAATGTAGGTGGGGTATGTGCTACGGATAACACCAAATGGCAAAGCCACTTCTACTTCTGTGGAGGTACAGGCAGCAAGGTATTGCAGGTAGCCTACCATCAGTCAGGAGTAAAATGGCAGAAGGAAGGATCGGGATGTAGCAATGTGAACCAGCCGAACTGTTATAATACGAGTGCAGCATGCTGGTCTACAGTATCTACCGATAGGAGCTTTACCATAGGAGGTACTACCCCCGGTAAGTACCGCTTACAGGTAGGGAATGGTACATGTACAAGAGAGTTCTACTTTGAGGTATTCAATACGGGCTTGTCAGGTACACTGATAGGAACCCCTACCCCACATACAGCCTTGAGCTTAGGGGCAGCGAACTTCGAGATGGGTACCCATGGAGTACAGTATGAGTACGTAGCTACCCTGCTCTGATGGTAGAACCTTCACAGGAGATGGCCCTGCTTCAGGCGCCAATATGCACAAGGTGGACGTAACAGGTCTGGAAGTACCGAACAATAGGAGTCAAGATACCTTTAGAATAGTGATCAAGGCTAAGGGAGGTGCGCTAGGTGGCTGTACCTTCGAACAGACAGTAACGATCAACCGCTTGGAGACCATGAAGGCAGAGGTAGAATATACCGGAGAGTGGTCTACTACAGAGTGTAACAAAGCTAAATATAACTTCACGGTATACGGTGGGGCACGTAACTACCGATACCTTATATATAAGATAGATGGTCAGTTGGCCAAGACAGAGTATGCGGGCAAGGTATTTGAGCAGCTTCCTGATGGAGACTTCTCAAGTGCAATCACCCCTACCAATGCAGTAGGTACGGTACCAGATGTATTCTCCTCTGGATAGAAGTTCCAAGAGAAGGTAAGTATATCTTCTTGGTACGAGATAATGATGATAGATATGCCTTGACCAATGAGGTACAGGTAAGCCAAGCCTCTCGCTATGCGGTAGAGGTTACCAAGGTAGACCTTACGTGTGCGACCCAACATGGAGGAAGCATCTCGGCTAAGTTCTTGGAGAGCAATGTACCAAGTCCAAGTGTGAAGTTGGAGAAATACAAGACCGACGGCACTATGGACACGAGCTTCCCAGCACAGAACAACCTTGCAGGACAGTTCAACAACCTTTCAGCAGGTAAGTATAGAGTGACCCTTAGCTACCTCTTCAATAGTGGAGGTGGTGGACGTCGTTGTGAGATTGTCCGAGATATACGTATAGAATCTCCAGCACCCTATAGAAGCCTCTATAGGGGTAGTGAGTGCGAACAACTGCGATGGCAACAATGGCAAGTTCTTGCTCAAGGTGAACTGGGTGAAGGGAGGTTCTGGCGGCTATCAGTTCATGTCTACCTCAGGTACAGGCTCATACAGCCCAGATAGGACTTTGTTGGTGGATGGAGGTAGCCAGGCCAATCCTAAGGTTAAAGTATTTGTAAAGGATAGCAATGGCTGTATTGCCGAGTTCGAGGTAATGGCCAAGAAAGACTTGACCAAACCTACTTTGGCAGCTTCTACAGTGGATTATGACTGTGGTGGCAACGGAACCTTTACAGTAACGCCAACTGCTCCAGGTGGAGCTACTTATACCTATGAATATAGCTTGGACGGCGGCGTACGTCAAGCGCCAAACTTAGGCAATGCGATGCGCTATACAGGTTTGGCAGGCAGAGCTACACCATACCTTATAAAAGTATACTATACAGAACCCGCTACCGAGTCGGTGAACCAGCTCTACAATGAGACCTTTGCCGACATGGAAGACCTTGACGAGAGCGATGGTGCTCCTACAGGGGTAGGTTCAGCTAAGACAACAGGCATACTCTCAGCGGGAGTGCATGTGGTAACCAAGCAGTTACCAGCCACTCCAACTACCTACCGCTCTTTGGCAGGTACAGGCAGATATTATGCGATACACACAGCACCAAGCGATAACCGCTTGTATGTGAAGGATATACAGAATGTGGTACCACGTGCTAAGGCAACAGTGAAGTTCAAGTATGTGAACTTGGGCAATGATGCCAATACGGCGGCGAGTGTACCACTGAGAGTGACCCTACAGGTGACCAACCCAGGGGGCTCAGGTACGACAGCCTTTGTACGTACTCTTCCAGCAGCAGCGCAGGGAGGTACATGGCAGAGTGGTGAAGTGACCTTTGAGGATTTGGAAGGCTTCAACCAGCACACCCAGTTCCGCTTAATTATAGAAGTGGGCGTGAACAATGCTGCGGTGGGTCTGGATGAGATAGAAGTGATTCAGCCTACTAAGAACTGCCAGTCGGGGAGAGCCTATCTCGGTACAGGTAGAGCCAAGCAAAGGCTTTGGAGCGACCATTACTCAGGTAGAACCTCCCTAAGTGTCATGGTGGAGAGGGTACCCTATTGGTAAAACTCAGAAACATCAAGGCTGGAGCTACCTCGAGTACCAGCTCAACGGAGGAGCGTATAGAAGTACTACTTTGGTAGGTACAGACGAGCTAAAGATACCAGCTCCAGTGACAGCGCCTTCGGATCCAGCCTCATACCTTGAAAGTACGTATGGTAAACCCAGATGGTACCTTGTGTGAGATTACCGCAGGTGGGGTAGAGGCACGTATCAATGATGTTCCTGCTCTTTCGATAGAGGAAATAAAGATTTCACCTAAGGGATGTACGGCTCCATATACTACAGCAAGAGCGATTATCCGAGTAGCTTATGGGCGTGCTCCATATGTAGTACAGAAGAAAGGTCCTGCGGATGCAGCCTTTGTAGATGTTCCTAATTCGGATGTGACATGGTAGGTACCACCGGTACGGTGGCGAACCTTACCGATGGAGTACACTATCAGTTTAGAATTAAGGATGCGAATCAGTGTCTCTCGAATATAGAGCAGAAGTTTATACCTGCGAAGATAGATATAGATGTAACCTTGACCCCAACCTTGTGCTTACAGTCAGGTAGGACAGGGAAGTGATGGTACAGGTGAACAATGGTAATGGAGGCTATGAATTTAGTAAGGATGGTGGAACCACTTGGGTAAGTGACCCAGGCAACCCAACCGAATACCGTTTTGATGGTCTCAATCCAGCAAGCTATACCATAAAAGTAAAAGACGCCTTAGGCTGTGAATTTACCCAAGTGGTAGTGATCCCTGAGGTGATGGAAGTAGGTCTTACCTCGGATGATGCCTTTGGATGTACTACCCCACAAGAGCAGATCACCATTGAGGCCAAGGGAGGTGCCCAAATATCAGGAGGATATACCTTCACATGGAAACGAGGCGGCGTAGCTACAGATCCATCGGGTTATAACCCAACGACAGATACAGACGGCGGCAATGTACTGATTAGTACCACTTCAGGGACTACTGTTACCTACTTAGTCACAGTGAAGACAGCGGGAGAATACCACTTCAAGGTGGTAGATGCCAACGGCTGTGAACATATAGTAAGCAAGGAAGTAAAAGCTGAAACTCCAGCCTTCTTTGTCAGTCCAGGACTTTCAGCTAGTACAGTAGCATGTACAGGAGAGTCTACGGGAGTGATAGGAGTTTTTGATGGAACGGCTTACTTTACCGATAACAGATGCTATTGATAGAACTAAGGGAGTAGCTCCTTATGTGATAAAGATATATAAATATGCTACCACTCCAGGTAGTGCAGAGACCCCTACAGTCAAGCAATACCGGTCGAGACTTGAGCAAAGGCTGGTATAAGGTAGAGCTTTCTGATGCTAAGGGATGTAAGACTTCTGTAGATTTGGAAATCAAAGAAATAGAAGCACCAGTGCTTACCTTGGTAAGGAAGAAAGACATCTCTTGTACTTCAGGAACGAGCAGCTTAGGAGAGATAGAGTTAAGGTTTACTCACAGGACTACAAGGCAACTATTATATGGCCTTGTATACGGATAGTAACTATACTACCCCTGCACAAAAATCAAGCAGGTACGCCACAGGTGACAGGAGAGAACTATGTAAACTCCACAGGAGCTACTAAGATTTTTGATCACTTGCCACCAGGAGATTACTACCCAGCCATTACCAATATGGCAACGGGCTGTAAGGTGACCCTTGCCAATGGTACAGATAGGAGGTTCTCAGATCAAAGCCAATGCGGGTGTTGTACAACAGGTAGATTGTAACACAGCTAAGCAAAAAGGTAGCGTTCTTTGAGGATGGAGCGAGATCGATGAGACTCAACTTAAGGTGGCTATCTACCGAGATGGATCGCTCAGCAGTGGTCTACTCACTTGGATACTAGGCACTACTGGAACGATAAGTGGTAGTGAAATAACAAGAAAGTAGAAATAGAGTTTACCCTCTTGGCGAAGACTCTTATAGAATTGCAGTAGAGTATAAGGGATGTAAGACCTTGTTGGATGGTACTTTCAGACCGAATATAACTACTCAAGGGGTAACAATTACTGAAAAACGTAAGCCAAACCTCTGTGGGAGCAGGTGCTACAGGATCAGTAATATTACACTATGAGTTGAGTGCCTTGCAGGTAGTACGGCGCCCTAAGTGGGAGTTGTATACCTATCCGTTCGATACCCGTATACCATTGAGCCAAACGCCAATAGCTTCAGGCACGGCTACAGTACCTGCTGGAGGTAAGAGTGTGATCAGCAAATGGTAACAGGCCTTACTGAGAACAAGACATATATCTTGGTGGTAAGAGATGGAACGGCGAACAATTGTGTGATGGATACCAAAATCTTTACGGTACTTCGTTCTGCACAGCCATTGGCCTTTGTACAGACCGACTTGTTGAGAAACCCGCTTGTGCAGGTTCGGCTAATGAGACAGCTCAGGTGAAGGTAACCATCAAGGATGGAGTAGGCCCTTACAAATATACGATAAGCCAAGCGAGCACAGAGCCTACGGATACTCAGTGGGCAGATGCTGCAGTGCTAGCTACCAATAGCCGTGATGTGCTTTTGGATAAGACTTTTGAGACTACCTTTGCAGGCAAGATCAAGGGTACCTCAGCGGGAACTACATGGTATGTACATGTAAGAGATGCTAATGACTGTCATATTTCTCAAGCAGTAACAGTGAAGGAAGATCCTGCCCCAGCGGCTACCAAAGCAGAGGTAGAGAACCCATGTGTGGTAGGTACAGAATATACAGTGAAAGTAACCCTCAGCCAGATAGGTAAGGGACAACACTACTATACCTTTAAGCCAGCGGGAGGAACAGAAGGGCCACAACAGCCAATACAGTTCATCCAGACAGGGCCAAGTGTATGGGAAGGATATATCTACCGAGTATATGCATCTTCTGTGGCACGTGATATCACCATCTATGATCAGAACGGATGTAAGAGTGCAGCAGTAAACTTTGTCTTCCAAGGCAAGATCAGCTTTGACCTTACACAGTCCAAGCCTATCACTTGTCAGCCAGGTATGGCAGGCAATGGAGAGCTCAAGGTAGACAATATTGCGAACCATAATCCTGCGAACCCACATATCTATAGGGTATTGAAGGAAGATGCAGGGGAGATATAGTGATAGTGAATGATACTCCAATGAGTGGATTTGGTGCCTTTACCGTGCCAATTACTCAACCAGGACGTTATAGAGTAGAGATTGTGGATACCACCCACGGAGGTTGTCCATTCAGTCGTACCCTTACGGTCAATGACAAGGTGTTACCGATATTATCATTGGACAACAGTACCGACTCGAAGTGTTATAATGCCAACCAAGACCTCTTGGATGTAAATGGAGGAGGATCAGCTACCTTGGTAGCGGCTCCAGAGAGTCAGCTTCCGATGAGCTATAGTCTGAAGGCAGCCCGCTATGCGGATGATAATAGTGCAGTGACTGCACTGGCGACCATCCCAGCAACCCATACCAATGTAACAGCGTCCAACACCTATGTGGATTGGCAGAACAATGGTAGACAGGTGACCTTCAAGGGCTTGTTAGGAGATGTAAGAGGAATCATCTATACAGTAGAGGCAAGGCAGCCAATGGCTGTACTACCACAACAGAATTCACTATCTATGGGGTAAAACCTATAGAGATAGATATGACTAAGGAAGCTGTAACGCAGTTCTTGTGTAGTGGGGATCAGGAAGTATTGGCTAAGCTAAGCTACCTAAGACAGCGATCACAGGAGGTAGTGGAAGGCACTGCTTCACCCTCACTCAAGGGAGGAGTTCCGGCACAGGGTAATATAGACCTTACCGAGCCTACCTTTACCATCTCGGATGAGACAGGAGGTAACTTTACCCTAAGAGTAGAGGATGCACAGTACCAATGTGCAGAGGTGACCAAGCCATTCCCCAACAGCGATTAAGCTCATTCGTGAAGATAAGTACAGTCACCGCCACAGAGGTTACCGATATTACCTGTCGAGCAGGTGAGGATGTGAAGGTGGAAGCCACCCTCAGTCCAGCGGGTACAGATCCTATCAAAGTGAGTTTATCACTAAGGAGTGTAACGGATAGCTCTCACCAAACGGTACAGATAACAGTACCAGCGGGAGCAACTACGGCAACCCATACCTTTACAGGTGTTCCAATGGGCAACTATAGTGTGGTGGCAATCAATGATGAGACAGGTTGTGTGACCTATGGTACTACCTACAAGGTACAGGATCCGAATACCTTCTCGCTCACCGCGACAGAGGAAAAGCCAGTGAAGTGTTACGGAGGTAATGATGGTTCTATCACCTTTACCTTGGAGGACTTAGACTTAGAGAACAGTGGTGGGGTGAACCAGGCTACCCAAGGGTATACCCTAAGAATCAAGAGCCTTACCCGTCCCTACAGATCCGATTATAACAGTGACTGTTCCGGCAGGTTCAGCTACCCATACGCTCAATACCTTGGCATATGGTTCCTATACAGCAGAAGCGGAATCCACTTCTACAGGCTGTATCACTAAGATTCCGGCAAACTTTACCATCCGTCAGGCAGACCAGCCTATCAACATGGCGGCTAAGCTTAGAGTACCGGATGATTGTAGTGCCACAGGTAGCGCGGAAATCTCGATAGATATCACTGGAGGTATAGCGCCTTATAAGGTAACGATGACGGGAGATAATGGTCATACGCAGACAGCCAATCAGGTATACAACCGTTGGCTCTTCACCGGAGTGCCAGGATCGGCAGCACCAGGGGCTACCTTCACCTTCCAGATAGAAGATGCATGGGGCTGTGTGGTAACTCCTACGGTGAATGTAAATAAAGTTGTCAAGCCAGATCCAATAGACTTTGACGACCCAGAGATCACCATGGTATCTTGTAAGAATGAGCGAGATGGTAAGGTAGTGGTGAAGAATGCACGAGGAGGAGCTGTGGATGATCCTACAGCAACGACCCTGACAACCACTTACTATTACGAACTATATCACGATATAGAAGGAGCCATCAGACCATTGCAGCTAAGCAATGAGTTCACTGAGCTACCAGCAGGTAACTATACCTTGTATGTAAGAGACCGTTGGAACTGTGAGAAGAGTGTACAGTTTACCTTGGGTACTCCACCGGAGATACAGGTAACCCGAGTGAGCAATAGCAACTTGGTATGCCATGGGGATACAGGTAAGGTAAGTGTCTCTGTCACAGGAGGAACACAGACTCAGATCCAGATGCAGGAGGTGCTTTGGCATACATTTACAGTTTGGAATTGGTAGAGGCAGACCGCGATGTAGTAGTCAATCGCTTGGATAAGGTCAAGACAGCGGATTTCCTAAAGAAATTGCAGGATTGAAGGCTGGTGTGAATTACCGAGTAAGAGCGATGGACGGCAAGCGTTGTGCAGGAGAATCCGATTTGTTCTCACTAACTGCGGCACCTAAGTTAGACATTAAGGCCACTTATGAGGACAACTGTGAAGACAATGAATATCAGGGCTATGTAGTACTGACCTTTGAGGATGCTACGGTGGACTTCACCAAGGTACAATACTCTTTTGACAATGGAGTCACTAAGCACTTTTTTTGCCGCGGGTATGACCTCTGGAGCACAGGCACGTATCAGTCGTACACACAGCAGTGTAAGGCCTTCGTCCTTGCCACAGTCTATCAAGCTATACTATAGCGATGCGGGAACCACTTGTGAGGGAGAGACCAACCCAGTGGTGATTCCAGTGGTAGAGAAGTTGACTTTGATCAAGGATCCAAGCCGTCATGCAGATATCAACGAATTACCGCTCTTAGGTAAGAACGGGGTTCCGGATTATACTTACTATATCAATGGAGAATATAGGGGCAACAATGGCACTTACATCGTAAGGAAGCAAGACCCAGAGGGAGTAGACCCAAGCGATAATAAGCTCAAGAAGCGTATAGAAGCGCGAGTGGAAGATAGCAAGGGATGTACGGCAGAAGAGGTATTCTATGTAGAATACTATGATATAGAAATCCCACGTTTCTTCACTCCTACAGGAGATGGTGAGAACGATACTTGGGCACCGCGCAATACGCAGCAGTATCCGAATATCCAGACCTTGATATTCGATCGTTATGGTCGCTTGCTCAAGGAACTTTCTCAGGTACAAAGCTGGGATGGTACTTACAATGGCAAGGAAATGCCTACGGGAGACTATTGGTATATCATCACCTTGGGTGAGGAATCCGATGGTAGAGAATTCAAAAGGACACTTTTACTTTATACAGATAACAGTTATCAGTTGTCAGTTATCAGTTGTCAGTTTCCAATAACTGACAACTGACGACTGAGAGTTTATAAATAAATTTTTAAAAAAAGGATGATGAAAAAAAGCTAGCGTTATACATATGTGTGCTTATGGGCATGCCGAGTGTGTTTGGGCAAGAGTTGCAATTACCCACAGGGAATCAGTACTTGGCCGACAGTGAATTTTTGATTATGCCCACTTATGCGGGTATAGGTAACAATGTACGGGTGCGCCTATCGGCAACCAGCCAATGGGTAGGTTTCAAAGAGGCACCGGACTACCAGAGTTTATCGGGTGATATGCGTTTGGGGAACCGCAGTGGACTGGGGTTGAGCTTGTATAATGACCGAAATGGATACACCAAGCAGATGGGAGCGAAGGCGACCTTCTCACACCACTTGACCTTGGATAGTTACGATAGCCATTTTGTGTCGTTTGGGATCTCTTACTTGGTCAATGCCTTCCGTATAGATATTGACAAGTTCACCGAGGCAGGGCGTCCCTAGAGCGGATGCTGCTGTAACGGATAACCGAGCGATGATTAATCACAACTTTGAGGTAGGGGTACTCTATCGTTATAAGGGTATTTTTGCCAGCTTGGCAGCGACGAATATCCTGAATAAGAACAAAGAGATGTTCGATGTAAAAGGAGCCTACTACGCTAAGGAACTATAACCCTATACGCAGGGTATCGATATAAGAGGACACCTAGTAGTATTTTTGGAGATAGAGCCGTCTGTATTTGTGCAATATAGAGAGGGGATAGCCGCTCTCTAACCGATGCGAATGTAAAGTTCCGTTGGTTTGATTTTTGAGGACTATTACTGGGTAGGAGCCACTGCTCGTTTTGTGAATGATCAGGCTTTCAAGCCACTTTCTGTAGGGCCTATGTTGGGTCTGAAGAAGGGAGTGTTCTACTTCGCTTATGGGTACAACCTCAACCTGAACACCATACGCTCCTATAACTCTGGTTCTCATATGATTACTCTGGGAATCGACATGTTCCAAGGTATCGGTGGATGTAACTGTACAGAGAGATAGTCTGTTTAATTTATAGATATTGATACCCTGAGCCAGTGCTTGGGGTATTGTGTGTATTACTAAAATAATAGTTATTGTGATTACATTTCATAGCTTGTATCAGTCTGCTCGCTTGCGCTCGCTTCCTCTTTCTCTCTGGAATCCTATTAGGAAGTGCTATTGCCTATGGACAAGGAGCTTTTTCAGTGGTCTATTTTCCTTTTAGCGCTACTCACAACAGTATTGTTCCAAGTGCTTTCCGACTATGCCAACGATTATGGAGATGCACAAAAAGGAACGGATAATGACCAGCGCTTAGGCCCTAAGCGGGCTATACAGACAGGAGCGATGACCTTACTTGAAATGAAGCGTGTAGTTGTCATCACAGCTATTCTTTCCGCTATTGCGGCTTTAGTGCTCATAGGAGTTTCTTTTAGCGAACATTGGGTTTTGGCACTCCTTTTTACATTTTTGGGAGGGGGAGCTATTTTTTTCAGCAATTCGCTATACTGTAGGAAAATCTGCCTATGGCTACAAGGGCTTAGGAGATATATTTGTATTTATCTTTTTTTGGTTGGGTAAGTGTGATGGGCTCTTATATGCTCTATACCAAACAGTTTGATCCTTGGGTGCTGTTACCCGCCTCTGCTTGTGGAATGCTGAGTATGGGGGTGCTGAACCTCAATAATATGCGAGATATAGATAATGATAGACAAATGGGCAAACAGACCATAGTGGTCAAAATAGGTCTACCCTTAGCTAAGTATTACCATTATCTACTTATTATTATTCCTATGTTTCTGATGATGCTCTATAGTGTAATGAACTTTGAGTTTCGCTATAAGGTATTGTACATCATTGCTTTTTATTCCTTTGGTATTTCATTTGTTTTTATGTCAAAAAGGTAGAGAATCCTAAGGATTTTTGACTCTCAGCTGAAAGTAGTAGCACTTTCTACTTTTCTTATGTGTGTGCTTTTTCTTTGTGGGAAAAAAATTATATAATAACGCCATCAATATTTAATGATTAATGATCAATAACAAAAAGGAGAGGAATTGGCAAGGAGGAATTAATCATTAAAAATTAATCATTAATCATTATTTTTTTGTACTTTTGCCCTTTAAAAAAACTAATTGTATAATTCATGGATTTTTTTCAGAAAACATTTCACCAATATTCTTATGGGAGGCCTTCTATTGGTAGGGTTGGCGACAATATTGCCTTATTTCTTCGGACGAGGAGCCGAAGATTCACTTCCCCAGCAAATAATTCCTAATGATGAGCCTATAAGGGAGTATGAACCTCCTTTCACCCACGAAGGTGATCTCTCTTTCTACAAAAAAAGATAGTACCCTGATCAAGACTTTCCAGATAGAATTTGCCCGTACCCAACAGGAAACAGAATTAGGGCTTATGTACCGAAAAATCAATGAAGGATAACGAAGGAATGCTTTTTTTGTCTTCCATGAGGAACAACCTCGTTCATTCTGGATGCGTAATACTTATATTCCTTTGGACATCATATATTTGGATAAAAAAATAAGCAGATCGTAAGTATTGCCAAAAATGCTACCCCTCTTTCCGAGGAATCTCGTCCTTCAGAAGGGAATGCTATGTATGTATTGGAGATTAATGGAGGGCTTTTCGGATAAGTTAGGACTTACCAAAGGCGATCGCATGAGCTATGAATCATTGATTGACTGAGGCTTATGGAAGAACAGGTAATCTTAGTCAATGAAAAGGATGAACCCATAGGGCTTATGGGGAAAATGGAGGCACACCAGAAGGGACTCCTACATAGGGCTTTTTCTGTTTTTGTCTTCAATTCTAAAAAAAGAAGTGCTTCTACAGCAGCGTGCAGCCTGTAAATACCATTCTCCCAACCTTTGGACTAATACCTGTTGCAGTCATCCCAGAGCAGGGGAGACCAATATAGCCGCTGGAGAGAGACGCCTGCAGGAGGAAATGGGTATGAAAGTTCCTCTTCAGGAAGTCTTCTCCTTTGTCTATAAGGCTCCTTTTGATAATGGTCTTACCGAGCATGAGTATGATCATGTTCTTATAGGCTGTAGTGATACTCCTCCTGAGATTAACCCTGAGGAAGTAGCCTCTTGGAAATGGCTTTCCTTGGAGGCTATAAGGGAAGATATTGAGCAAAAATCCTCAGGTATATACCGTATGGTTCAGGATTATCTTTGAAAAATTTTTATCACTATCTCCTACAGAACACATCACTTAAATAGCTCTAAATGTGCATCGGCAAGGCGTGGCATAGCACCATGTTGTTGGCATACATAGGCTGATACCTCTACTGCCAATTGGTGGGAAGCACTAAGGCAACGCCCATGTAGGTGGGAGGCAATAAAGGCAGCGGTAAAGGAATCCCCCGCTCCTACTGTATCGGCAATACTAATCTTAGGGGTTGCCAAAAAGACTCTTCTTTAGGGTAAGTACCCAACTACCTTCAGTTCCTTTTAGTAAGTATCAGTATATCAAGGTTGTACATACTTAGTAAGCGCTTACACACTTCTTTTTTTCAGATAGGTTCCAGCCGAAGAGTTGGGCTATCTTTACCACCTCTTCATCATTAATTTTTCAGTATATCAGCTCTCTCTAATGATTTTTTTCGATAACCTCTTTGGTATAGTAATGTAATCTTAGGTTGATGTCAAAGATTTTCAAACTATCCTTAGGCATGGCGTCCAAGAAAGCGTGAATGGTAGCTCGGGAAACCTCATGTCGTTGGGCTAAGGAACCGAAACAGACCACTTGAGTTTCTTTTGGCTATCTCTGCTATGGCAGGGGTAAAGGGAATATTATCCCAAGCTGCATCTTCACAGATCTCATAACAAGGAACCCCCAGTTGTCGATACTGACCTTAACCATTCCTGTGGGAAAATCAGTTTTTTTCTATGAGATGGTTGAGTTGCCTCTGGGTTAAGCTATCTAAAATCTCTGTACCTAAAGGATCGTTGCCAATAGCACTTACAGCACAACCATCGAACCCAAATTGGGAGATATGATAGGCAAAATTGGCAGGAGCTCCTCCTAATACCTTTCTTTCAGGGAATACATCCCAGAGAATCTCTCCCAGTCCTACGATTTTATGTCTCATATTCAGATATTTTTTTAAAGTGATGATACAACAAAAAAAGCAGAGGAATATCGATTTTCTCTGCTTTTTTTAGAAAATTATTGATTTTTTTATCTTGTAAAGGGTGATATTCTCTACACTAACAACAGCATTTCCTCTTAAGTCAAACCATAGTTGGTTGTAAGGCTCTGTAGGGAAAAACAGTATTGGTCTGCACTACTTCTCCTCCATTTACAAAGGCTTCAACAGAGGCTTTATCTACCCATAAGTGTATAGTGTAGCTTTTCCTTAGGGATTAGGGGAGCTACGATCAGGGGATCAGCAAAGTTGTTACTGAAGTCTGTAAGACCGCTTTTTTTCTTCTGTCTACAACAAGGTTTTTCCTCTGTATCAAAAATAATACACTATCTTTTTCTCCCTTGCTATTTTTGAAGTGCAAATCTAAAAAGCCTTAAGAGCATTGAGCTTTACAGTGAAGCTTACCACATATCCATTATTATAGAAATCGGCACCAATAGGTAGGGGATTTTTCTGCAAGCTTATTCATAATAATAGGTTGGTTATCCTGTTCATCACCTACTTCCTTTACAGGGAAAACTGGCCACTACAAGGTGTGATCCGTTGTGTTGTAGTCTTAGCTCTCTGGGAGAGTCATCGCACTGCGAAAAATTCTTGGTAGGTACGCTATTACCATAGTCCCAATTATTCATCCATCCTAAGAAAAGCCTACGCCCATCACTCTCAGGAATATTGCTCCAAGTCACTCCTGCATAGTTGTCCCGACCATAGTCTATCCACAAAGGGGTAGGGAAGAGCCTCAGGGTGAAGGTAGTACCATCAAAGTCTCCAATGAAGTATTGGGTAGCATTGCCACCATTAGGACCGCCGGGATTGATACTGACAAAAAGCACCCACTTAGTCTTTTCCTTCATAGGAGAGGGGAAGAGATCAGGACATTCCCATACGCTTGTATGAGCTCCTATATTTTGACCAAATTCGCTAAGCCGCTCCCATTCTTTAAGGTTTTTAGAAGCATAAAAAGTAATGGTTTGTGAGGTGGCCAGTGACATGATCCATTTCCTTTGGGGTGCATACCAGAATACCTTAGGGTCTCTGAAGTCTGCTATATTTGGATTGGCAATCACTGGATTGTGTTCATACTTGGTAAAGGTGCGACCATTATCCAAACTATAAGCGATAGACTGGGTCTGTTGTTCTCCAGCCGAGGTATAGAAGGCTATGATAGCCCCTTTGCCAAAAGCCAGCAGTGTTGTCCTTGTCCACCACAGCACTCCCCTGAGAAGATAGCTCCTAATGGATCAGGTGCCAGGGCTATAGGCAAGTGTTTCCAATGCATCATATCTTCACTTACTGCATGTCCCCAATGCATATTTCCCCAGCGAGCTCCATAAGGATTGTACTGATAGAAGAGGTGGTATTCGCCGTTGTGATATACCATTCCATTAGGGTCATTCATCCAACCATATTCGGGAGTGAAGTGATAGTAAGGACGATAAGGCTCATCATAGTTCAGATCAAAAGTATCTGAAGGTTTTATTTGGCTGATGCCCATATCTCCCTTCATGGCTTGTCCGAAAACCAAAGAAATTTTCTTTCCTCGGTAGGCATCCACAGGGAGGGGAAGCCAATATTCAATGTGTGTTTTGGCCAAGCGAATGTCCATGGCCACTCCCACTTCCTTGCCTTCTACCATGAGTTGTACCTTTTGTTTCTGGGGCACTGTCCTCTATGGGGAGCAAGAGATATTTCTGGGAGATATCATAGGTAAGGGTATAGTTTTCCATAATGCTACTCTTATATTGATTACTTTGCTCTATCGCATCAATAAGGATATGTCCCCAGCTACCTCGCTGGTTATCCACGATGCGTAAGGAGGCCTCTTGCCCCCTATAGGCTTTTTACATCCCAGCTCATCAGTTGTAGAGTTTCGCTCTCTACAGGACTATGGGACCTGGCTACACGCTGCTCACCGACAAGGAGTTCTATATAGGTGTCCTCGGACATCCCTCCTCCTATAAGAAAGTTGATAAAGTCACGCTCTATGCGGAAGGGCTTACTGGTGAGTATTCCTCGGGAATCATCTCCATTGTGAAAGCTATTGGCTAAGTAGCTCCCTTGAAAAACCTGTCACAGGTTGCTCTCCCGAGAGGCTTCCTTGGGCAGGTGTCTCTCCAAAAAGCATCACCTTGGACAGTCCAATTGGCAAAAAGAAGCTGATTCAAAATCCTCAATTATGAGGTCTGGTTCTTGGTTCTGGCAAGACGTTAGCACTAATAAGGAAAGGAAATTATGGAGTGAAAATTTTTCTCATAAGCAATGTAATTTAGAAGGTTTGCCTCTGTCAAGATACTTGTAAGTTGGATTATTTCTTACAGAGAGCGCTTTTACTTTTTGCACAAAAAGTACATCTATTTTTCTAAATAAGCAATACTTATTTGATTAAATTAAAGTTAAAAAAATAAACTTTTTCATGTTTTTAATTAAGGTGATTTTAACGCTATAATTTCTTAAATAAATGTAAATGTAGAAAAGAGTATATCTTTGTTTAATTTTTAAAATCCTGATATACAGTGAGTTTGTTTTTGAGTGTTAATAAGTGTTATTGAACTTTGTTTAATTGTAAAATATTGTTTATCAGTATAAAATATGTCTTTCTCTTTTTATTTTTTTCACTTAAATATTGTATCTTTGTCGCGTTAAAAAAAGAATGTAGCAAATACAAAAAAATAACTATTTATGAACGAAGAAATAGATTTTATTTTTAGAAAGCACTAAGGAAGCGATGCAAGGTTCGCTAAACCACTTGGAGAAAATCATTGCTCAACATACGTGCAGGAAAGGCTTCTCCTCAGATGCTTGGCAGTGTGTATGTGGATTACTATGGTTCACAGACTCCCTTGAGCCAAGTGGCCAATGTAATACTCCAGATTCTCGTACTATCAGTATACAACCTTGGGAAAAAAATATGCTTTCTACTATAGAGAAGGCTATTATGGTTGCCAATTTGGGCTTTAACCCTATGAACAACGGAGAGACAATCATTATTACTGTACCTCCTTTGACTGAAGAACGCCGTAAGGAATTGGTTAAAAGCAAGCTAAAGGAGAAAGCGAAGAAGCTAAGATAGGGTGCGTAATGCCCGCCAGGAGGCTAATAAGGATATAAAGAAAACGGAAGCTTCTGACGATGTAAAAAGATGCTGAAGAGCGTGTACAGAAACTTACCGATAAGTATATCAAACAAATAGATGAAGTACTGGCTAAAAAGAAGCTGAGATTCTAAAAGTTTAAATTTTTTTCATTTTAGATTATGGCAAAAGGCTGCTCTCTTTGGAGGTAGCCTTTTTATTTGTTAAAAGTAGATATTTAGGTAGTTTTTTTCTTGGCAAATAATTATTTTTTTATGTACTTTTGGGCTCTATTTCAGAAAACGAATTTTTTTATGGATGCAACGACCTCTTTTTTTACAGAGTATGCCTTTTGATGAGTTGAAAAGACAATCCTTGGAGGATTATACTATAGCGGTGCTCAGCCGCGAATGTAGTCTACTGGGGCGTAAGGAAGTCCTTACAGGCAAGGCTAAGTTTGGTATCTTTGGTGATGGAAAGGAAGTGCCTCAATTGGCTATGGCAAGGGCTTTCCAAAAAGGAGATTTCCGTAGTGGCTACTATCGTGACCAGACTTTCATGCTGGCCATAGGTGAGTATACCCCCAAGCAATTCTTCGCGGGGATATATGCCGATAATGATATAACCCACGAACCCCATAGTGGTGGCCGCCAGATGGGCGGACACTTCTCCACACATAGTCTTGATGAGCAAGGAAACTGGAAAAAGATTGGTGGATCAATATAATACAGCCAGCGATGTGTCTTGTACTGCTGGACAGATTCCTCACTTGGTGGGGCTCGCTCAGGCTTCCAAGGTGTATCGTACCCTTTCTATAGAAGGAAGTGAGCAGTTCTCCAACAATGGGAACGAGGTGGCTTGGGGTACCATAGGAAATGCTTCGACCAGTGAAGGCCTTTTCTTAGAGGCTTTCAATGCTATAGGAGTACTACAGGTACCTGTGGTGATGAGTGTATGGGACGATTATTATGGGATTTCGGTACCTGCGGCCTATCATACAGTTAAGGAAAGTATCTCTGAGGCGCTCAAGGGCTTCCAAAGGGATTTTAATCACAAGGGGTTTGAGATATATACCATCAAGGGCTGGGACTACCCTGCACTGATGGATACGTATGCTCAAGGCTGGTCACTTGGCACGCACCGAGCATGTGCCTTCTTTGATACATGTTACAGAGCTTACCCAGCCACAAGGACACTCTACTTCGGGTTCTCACGAACGCTATAAAAGTAGTGAACGTCTGGAATGGGAAAAGGAGTTTGATTGTAATGTACAATTCCGTAAGTGGTTGATTGAAAATGGGATAGCGACTTCGAGGAGCTCTCTGCTATAGAGGAAGAAGCAAAAACAAGTTAGAGAAGCACGTGATAAAGCATGGCAAGAGTATCAAACTCCTATTAAAACAGCAAAAAGAGAGCTGATTAACTTGCTTTTATGAGATGGAAAAAGAGTGTTTCAATAGCTTGGAGATTTCTCGTCTGAAGGATGCCTTGGCCGAAATAGAGATCCCTCTCTATCGTGATGTGGTAAGTACTGCTCGTAAGGTCTTGCGCTGGGTTGTAGGTGAAGAGAATGAAGCGGTAGAAAATCTTAAGAAATGGCTTGGTCAACTTCAGGAAAAAAATTGCAAGAGAAATATAGTGCTCATCTCTATAGCGAGACGGATAAAAAAATCCTATTCTTGTAAAGAAAGTAGATCCTGAATATGCTCCCAGATGCTCCAGAGGTGGACGGGCGTATTGTACTAAGGGATAACTTTGATGCGCTATTGGCTAAGTATCCAACACTACTTACTTTTTGGTGAGGATACGGGCAAGATAGGCGATGTAAATCAGGGATGGAAGGTCTACAAGAGAAATATGGAGTCACTCGTGTAAATGATACCAGTATACGAGAATCCACTATCATAGGACAGGGGTAGGTATGGCTATGCGAGGACTGCGCCCTATTGCTGAAATCCAGTATATTGACTATACTCCCTATGCCATACAGACTCTTACCGATGACTTAGCTACATTAGGTTATCGTAGTTGTAGCTACCAGAGAGCCCCTTTGATCGTTCGCACTCGCGGCCATCGCTTGGAGGGCATCTGGCACTCTGGATCACCCTATGGCAGGGCTGCTGAACTTCCTTAGAGGAGTATATTTATTAGTGCCTCGCAATATGACTCAAAGCGGCTGGATTCTACAATACACTTTTGCAAGGAGATCAGCCTGCTTTTTGTAGTGGAATGCCTCAATGGATACCGTATTAAGGAGAAAAATGCCTACCAACTTAGGGGAGTTCACCACTCCTATCGGAGTAGTGGAAAAATCCGTGAAGGTAGGGATATCACTGTGGTATCCTATGGCTCTACCTTGCGTATTGTAGAACAGGTCGCTAAGGAATTGGATAAGGTGGATATTAGTATAGAAATTATTGATGCTCAGTCGCTCATTCCTTTTGATATCAATCATGATACGGTTAAGAGTGTCCAAAAAAACTAATAACTTACTGATCGTAGATGAGGATGTAGAAGGGGGAGCATCGGCTTATCTATTACAGGAGATTGTAGAGAATCAGAATGCTTACCGCTATCTCGATAGCAAAACCTCAGACACTTACCGCTAAGTCACACTGACCTGCTTATGCTTCTGATGGGGACTATTTCTCCAAGCCCAATGCAGAGGATATCTTTGAAAAGGTATATGCTATGATGAATGAGATAAATCCTATCAAATATCCTCAATTGTATTAATCAATGACGCTGATCACTCAGGGGCTGTCCGAAAAGTCTTATTCCTGAAGGGCGATTTGCAAATCACCCCTACAACAGAACCCAAAACAACTAATTTTTCAATAGAATAAAATTTTTAAAAATATTTATTCAATTTAAACTTTGAAAAAAATACTGTTTTTGGACTTTTTCGGACAGTCTCTTACACTATTCACGGATCATTGTTTGTTAATAAAAAAAGTAGAAATGAAGAAATGTGCTATTATAACAGGAGGTTCTCGAGGGATAGGTAGGGCTATCTGCGAACAACTGGCCTTGGATACTTCCTACCATTTACTGATTAATTATCAGAGTAATGCCTCTGCTGCAACTGAAACCCTTGAACAGGTACAGCGCTTAGGAGCTACTGCGGAGCTACTTTGTTTTGATGTTACTGACAAAGGAGCAAACCGAGCAGGTGCTCTCTCTCTGGCAAGAGCAGAACAAAAGAAGCACTGGTAGAGGTGATTGTCAATAATGCGGGTATCACTCGCGATGGCTTATTTATGTGGATGCCCTATGATGATTGGGAAAAAGTACTGAAAAACAACCTTGGATGGTTTCTATAATGTGACGCATTTTTTTATACAGAAAAATGCTGAGAAATCGTTACGGGCGTATTGTGAATGTTGCTTCTGTTTCAGGAGTAAAAGGGTACCGAAGGGCAGGTAAATTATTCTGCGGCTAAGGGAGCTTTGGTAGCGGCTACCAAGGCTTTTGGCACAAGAAGTAGCCAAGCGCAATATCACGGTTAATGCGGTAGCTCCAGGTTTTATACAGACGGATATGACAGCAGCCTTGGATGAGAAGGAACCTCTCGAATGATTCCTATGGGGCGCTTTGGCAAGGCTCAGGAAGTGGCCGATTTAGTGAGTTTTCTTGTCTCCCAGAAGGCAAGCTATATCACAGGAGAGGTGGTCAATATCAATGGAGGAATCTATTCCTAAGACTTTAGGGCTAACCATTGCGCAAGAGTGATGAACTCCTCCACGGAGAGCATCTCGGGGCGCTTATCGAATAAGGGGTCGCTTTTGAGCGACTCTTTTTCTATTAGAAAGGACTTGAGACTGTTGCGTAGGGTCTTTCTGCGTTGGCCAAAAAGCGGTCTTGACTATCTGGAAGAAGAGTTTTTCCTCACATGGAAGACCATAGTTCTCTTTGCGCTTGAGGCGTATCACACCGCTTTTTTTACTTTTGGGGGTGGATTGAATACATGTTCGCTTACAGTGAAGAGGTATTCAGTATCATAAAAGGCTTGGGTAAGTACTGAGAGAATTCCATAGGTCTTGCTTCCTGCCTTCTCACAGATGCGCTCAGCTACTTCCTTCTGGAACATACCTGAAAATTCAGGTACAAAAGTCTCTTATCTCTAATAGTTTGAATACAATCTGGGAAGAGATGTTATAAGGGAAGTTACCAATAATGGCAAAAAGGCTTCTTAGAGAAATGGCTTACAATGTCGAACTTTAGAAAAATCCTCTCCCAATATGTGACCTTTGAGCTTAGAGAAGTGTTGTTCAAGATAGGTTACCGATTCTGTATCAATTTCGATGACAAAGACTTCTATATTTTTTTCCCAAAAAGGAACTGGGTGAGCACCCCAGTACCGGGACCTATTTCAATACTCTATCATACCCTACTCTGATAAGGTATTGGCTATCTGTTGGGCAATACTTAGGTCGGTAAGAAAGTGTTGGCCTAAGTGTTTCTTGGGTTGAATAGGGATTTTTTTCAAAATAAAAAGATAAAAGGGTTATTGTTTTAACTTTTTGATGTCTTCTATAAGCATGGCTATACCTTCTGGGGTCATCCCATTGTAAAAGAGAATGGGTTTCCCTTTTCTCTTTTCTGCATATAATGTTGCCCTCGAGTATCTACCAAAGCAAACAGTCCTGAATGCTCAAAAATTCTCAGGAGTGTCTCCTGCTTTCGCATAGATGTTGAATCCTTCGTTGGCAATACGGTAGATCTCCCTTTTCGTCCCCCTGTAAGTAAGTGCCAGTGGGGAGAACGTACACCTTTTTCCTGAGCATAAGTCTGTAATACTTCAGGAGTATCTACCTCGGGATCTATAGAGAAAGAGGCTATCCCTGATACTATGGTCAGCAAAGGCATCTTGTACGGCAACCATATGACTTGTCATCACAGGACAGATGGTCGGACAGGAGGTAAAGAAGAAATCCACCACCCAGATCTTTCCCTCAAAATCTTTGTTGCAAATATGCTGTCCATGCTGATCAGTAAGACAGAAAGCAGGGGCTTTGCCTCACTATATAGAACCCATGGGACTGTCCTTTGCGTAGGGCATGGATCCCCCATGCAGCCAAAGCTATTAAGGCTACACAGCTACCTATCCACAACACGGATTTTAGTTTCTGATGCATGAGAGTACTCTTTAAAAAGAAACTATCTGAAAAAATTAGAATACTGTTTTTAGGGATAATTTCGCCCTTGAATAGCAAATTGCTTACTAAAAACAGAATTTTTCTTTCAGATAGCCTCTTTTCAAATATAATTGCTAAAAAAATCATTAGTTTAGCTTGAATACAATAGGATAAGAGAAGATTACTGCCACTGGCCTATCACGTTGTTTTCCAGGGATAAGCTTTAGGTAGTTTTTTTCGATTACACGACGAGCCTCTTTCTCTAAAAATTTTGTCTTTCCCTTGAGTATTGATCACCTCTACACTTCCGTCTTTTTGATACGGAACTGAACCACCACACGTCCTTGAGAACCCATTTTGGATAGCTGCATCTGGATAGACAAGATTTTTGTTTACAAAGGCATCCAAGGATTTCTTAAAACATTTCTCTTGTTCTTCCTTAGGCAACCCCTTACACTGTTCGAACATAGGTTTTTTGTTCGATAGCAAAGAATTGGACATCGTTTTTCTATCTCTTCATCACCAGTACCAGTACCTCCAGGAACCCCGCCAGTTGGGTTGATCTTAGGAGGAGCTGTGTTAGCATTGTCTTCTTTGTTGGTATCGTTGGCTTTTGGAAATCGGTCTCTACTTTTTTTGTTTATCATCTACCTGCTTGATCACTTCTGGCTCCACCTCTACTTTAGGAGGTTCAGGAGGAGCTGGGGGAGGAGGAGTGTTCTCTTCCATAGTGAAGTCCTTCACATCTTCGGTAAGATCTACAACTTTGTCAAACTCAATCTTTCCTTTTTTTCTTTATCTACAGAACGATAATTTAGAGCGTATAGGCTAGCGAAAGTAGCCAAAGCGAGCCCTATGGAAAAGAATAAACCTGTACGTTTTTTTCAGGTCAGCATTGGGGTTCTTTTTTAGGTTTCATGGGTGATTTCTTTTAGAAGTTTCTATTTGTTATAGATACAATCAATAATTGTGCCAATTTTTTCTATGTTAAGAGAAAATAATAAAAACTATGCATGTTGGTGGTATAGTTGGCTAACTTTTTCCCAGTTGATAATAGCAAAAAGGCTTCTATATAGTCAGCACGGCGGTTTTTGGTAGTTTAGGTAATAAGCATGTTCCCATACATCCAATCCTAAGATGGGAGTACCACCACCTACATGAGGCATCAGCGGATTGTCTTGGTTTGCAGTGGACAATACTGCTACCTTTCCTCCCTTTTTGTACAGTAAGCTAAGCCCATCCAGAACCAAATTGGGTGGCAGCAGCTTTGGAAAAAGGCTGTTTTGAAAGCCCTCGAAAGAACCAAAAAGCCTCATCTATGGCCTTAGCCAGCTCTTCACTTGGGGCAGTTCCTTTCTTAGGAGTAAGAATTTCCCAGAACAGATTGTGGTTGTAGTATCCTCCACCATTGTTGCGAACAGCTTTGTTTTCTGTGTCCAAATGTAGGAGAATATCCTCAATGCTTTTTTTCCTTCTAAAGGGGTTCCTGTAATGGCATTATTCAGATTATCAGTATAGGCTTTGTGGTGCTTGGTGTAGTGAATTTCCATAGTACGCGCATCTATTGAAGGCTCAAGTGCTTCATAAGCGTAAGGAAGTTGGGGTAATGTAAATGACATAAAATTTATTTTTAGTAATAAAGGACAAAAAGTATGATAATACCAATAGCAAGTTTAATAGTAAGAAAGATGTTATTTTTCTTAACAACACTAAACTGTGTTCTCTTCCTAAGTATTGGTTGTATAGTAATACATATTGCAAAAGGCTTGTCTGGGTTCTTTCTAAGGAAAAAGGCTTTGGGGATTTCTTTTCCTTGAAGTGCCTGACATCCCAGCCAGGTTCCTATAGCGGAGGCGGTGAAGAATTCTCCTATTAGGTGTTTGTATATCAGTGTGGTAGCATTTGGGAACAAGCGCTCGAAGTTTTCAAAAATAGGAGGTGTCATCTTGGTTTTTCATTCCTACCAGAAACAATCAGATCTATATCCGAGAGCTCAAGCCCTTCTCGGGAGAGGAATGTGTGTGTGAAGTGCTCTATACTATTGTTCTCTAATTGGTTACAGAAAGTAACATCGACCAATTCGGCGAGGGTTTCTTCGCCAAAGGTATCACTCAGGACAAAGAAGGTAGCTCCTTCTCCCATACGAATCCCTGAAGTAGGGGAGGGCTGTTGTAGGGCTTCTTTGCTCTTGATGGCTCCTGAGAGTTCATATAGGTAGATGGTGTGGGGTGCGTGTTCGTCCACAGCGCCGACCAATATATGGTGTAGACCTTCTGCCTGTATCAGGAGTATGCTTTTCCAATAGGGCACTCTCAAAGGAAACAGCACCATTTACATAGGAGAAGTTCAGTCCTTTGCACTGTAGGTTTAGGGCGATTTGCCCAGCTACAGTATTATGAGTGGACTGGATAAAGGAGGTAGGGGTGAGGTGCTGCTCTTGGTTGTCCAAGATTCCCTTGAGGAATTTCTCCGAATCCTGTATACATCCCAGACCAGTACCTACCACGATGGCATCAGGTAGCGAAATACCTGCCTGCTTTAGGGATGTCATGGCTGTAGCGGTACCCATTTTTACTCCCCTTGGCCATCCTTCTGCTGGCTGCCGGAGAGATGTATTCTTTGTATGAGGGCTCTATAGCACAGAGAACATTCTCTAAGCTATGGTCTAAGAGAGTCATAGGAAATTCCTCTGTAAATGTAGGCTGTGGGGAGATACATGAGAGCCCGTTGATAAAAAAATCTTACTCATGAGTCAGGAATAATAAGGAAAGTCTTTAGTATTACAAAAAAAGGCTGTCAAGAGACAACCTTTTTCTGTTTTTTTGAATACAATAAAAATATTATTTTTCGTATTTCTTTGATACGTGCTTTCTTACCACGCAATTCACGGTAATAGAAGATACGAGCGCGACGTACTTTCCCGCGTTTGTTTACTTCAATTTTTGGATAGCAGGCATATTGATAGGGAAGATACGTTCTACCCCTACTTCTCCAGACATTTTACGAATAGTAAATGTCTCAGTAGCTCCTGTACCACGGCGTTGGATTACCACACCTCTGAAGAACTGAACACGTGATTTTTTTCACCTTCCTTGATCTCATAGTACACTGTGATTGTGTCCCCTGTGGAAAAAAATCAGGAAAATCTTTTTAGCAATGAGATTGTCTTGTACGTACTTTAATAAAGACTCCATAAAAAATATAAAATTAATTAAGTGAATCCTAAGCAACATACACGTCCTTCGCCAGAGGTTACTTAGCGGGTGCAAAGATACGCCTTTTTTTCTATCTGACAAATTTTTCTCATAAAAATTCACCGCCACCGTTCACTGTTCACTGCTCACTGTTCACTGTACATGGTAGTGTCTAAGGGCATGTTCCTTCTGGCGAGCAGTGCTAAAGCAAGATACACGCTTTAGGTAGCCAATTACACGGGTAGCGTGATCTACATTCTCACTATGACAATGAGGACACTCAAAAAGGGTGCGCTTGTCTCATATGGTTGCACTCATTACAAATAGTAATACGGATGTTGAAACAAAAGTAGTTGCATCCTGCCAGAGCGGTAGCATTGAGTAGCTTTGAGAAAGCCTTCCTTGTTGGGCGTTTCCTCCAAGTTCAAGTGTAGGGCAGACCCTCCATCCAAGTATTGGATAATCTCCCTTGCCATGGAGGATAATTTTGTCTAAGGCATTCACCTGTGTATCTTCCACAGCATAGAAGTAGGAGTTGTAGCATTCACGAGGCGAGAAAAAGTCCGTCTTTCTTGTCCCATAGGGCATTCTTCACTCCCAAGTTCTCTGCAGGGACAAACTCAGTATTGAACATATATCTATACACTTCACGTGCCTTGCGGTTCTCTTCATAGATGATTTTCAGGTGATGGCGGACGAAATCCTTGTATTGCTCATTGTTGGTTGGGGCAATTCCCCAGATACTCAGCAGCTTCCACCATACCATTGATTCCAATGGTAAGAAATTGTTTGTCAAGGGAGATAAAGCCAGTATCATATACCGGAAGCAATCCTCCTGCCTTGTATTCCTCTATAAGTTTGCGGAAAGCCACTTGGTAGCGGTGTATCTTGCGTACTTCTTCTGATAGGTTGCGGTTTTTGTTGTACAAGGCGGTTCATATTTAGTGTGATCACATTGATAGATCCTGTTGCGACTCCACCCTGCCCCGAGGGAGTAGCTGAAGGTGTGATCTGAAATCTCATTGCGTAAGCGACAGCAGGAGGCCAAGCTATCAGCACTCTCAGATTGGTATACGAAGAAGGAATTGCCTTCGCTGAGCTCTTCAGCACACATATCGGCAAAGGCACCATCTACAGGCTTACCCTCTGAGGTAAGCATAGCAGCTGTTACCACAGGGAAGGTTAGTATAGCCTTTAGGCGCTCGGCATTGAACCATTTAAGGAAAAAATGTTGTAACTTGAATAAGCGGGCAAACGAAGGTTTGCTCATATCTGGGAATACAAAATCACCAAACATGCTATCAAAATAAGGTTCGTCATATAGGGAGATATTCCAAAAGACAGACTGATATCCCTCTGGCTGCCGCAGGCTGGTTGATCGCGTAGATTACATGCTGCAAGTGGTTCTCTATCATTTTGGGATGGGTCTCCAAGTAATTCTCTCCATAGTCCTTGGCTGCAAAATGATCAAAGTATAGGAGAAATTCTACTGTAGCCAAGGCTCCAGCAAATTGTGAGCTGATGGCAAAAACCAAATTGACGAATTCTCCACAGAAGCTTTCCAAGTGCTTTTGGTGCACGACTCTCCCCACCGAGCTTCATGAGTCCATCTAAAAGAAAGGGATACATACTGATAGAAACACAATAGGGTTTGAGCGAAGTCTCATCATGTACATAGATCTCATGAGCTTCTATCTGGCGAATATACTCTCGGGAAAGCTCCTCTCCGAAAAGTTCCTCAATCTTACGGCGGACAAGTTCTCGATTGATTTGGATATTGATATCCTTGTTGATTTCCGCCTCCATGGTAGCAATATTCTTACTGGTGACATTGGCATTGGCATCTACCTGTGAGGCAGTAGCGGCATTACTCGCTTGCAGATACTGGCTAATAAAGTCAATCTTCTGTTGAATTTGATTTTTGTGTAAGTCGAATCATAGACATATATTTATGGTATAAAATTAAGTTTTGGCTTTTTAATTATGAGAGTTGATTTTTAATTTTTTTCGCTCTTGCGCCTTCACTTATAAAAGAGTTTGTTAAGCACTTCTCCAGTACTTACCTTTATAAAGCGTTGGTTAGTAGTAGGGCAGGAGAGTCCTCCCTAAGGATGCTATCCAGGGGCCTGTTTTGAGCCAAGTAAGCTCTTGTTTGATAGCGGGGGCACTTCCTCCTCTATCAGTCCGGTGTATAAGCAAGTATGTAAGGAGTAAGAGCGTGCGATTTGTAGTTTGTGGATCAGTGCCTCTGCTTCCCATTCTCCTCCCATGAAGAGTACACAGGAGAGCATGTTCTTGTAGCGCTCAAGAGCTGCAACAAATACCTCATCTGTCAGAGCAGAGCCAGTACCTTTTTTCCAAAGAAAAGGTGAATGACATCCCTTACAGCGCAGTGGACAGCCTGTCACACTCACACATAGGCTGATTTCTCCAGGCACCTCTTGCAGAACTACCTGCAAGTCAGAATAATAAATCATATACAAGTCTTTTTTTGTGGTAGGGCAAAGTTAAGTAGAAAAAGATGGGTTTTTTCCACAAGAGTAGATAAGTTATTAACCAACTTATCAACACATATCTTCTCGCTGGTGTGAGCGAAGGTTTCCTCTTTCCCTTCCTTCTTTACTTTTTGTTAAAAAAATCCTATTGTGTAAAAACAGATCGCTTCTTTCTTTTTTTATAAATGGTTGATTTTTTTATAACAAAGAGAGTAGTTTATCCTTCTTTAGAGCTAATAACGGATATTTTTCTCCTAAGAATATAGAACTTCTTTGTTTTGAATGATTTAGAATGGAAACATAAATTTAACACATTTTCTGCGGAAAAAAATACTATCTTCTCGTTGGTCAATTAAAAACGTACTTTTGATTCGCTAACAAATATCATAAAGAGATATGAACCTAAAAATTGTTTCTATTGTGTTCTCTTGTCTTTTACGACAATGGCTTTTGCACAACAGACCATTAATGGGAGTGTAAAAAGACAGTAAGGGGAAACCAGTGACAGGTGCTACTGTACTTGTGGTCGGCACCAGTCGCTCTGCTACCACTAACTCCGACGGAGGGTATTCTATAAAAGCGCAAGCTGAGGAAACCCTACAATTTGCCGCTCAGGGGTATCAAAATGTACAAAAGAAAGTAGGATTAGAAACTACTATTGATGTAGTTCTTCCTTTAGCCTCTGAAGAAAATAAGAAAGTGGGGGCTCTAGGAGTGGAACGCGATGCAAATGCTGCTGGATATACGGATACTACTTTGGAAGGAGGGGAAGACCTCAAAGGAAAAAAACAGCCGGACTTACAGCTACCTCCTCAGGGGAATGCAAGGTTCTAAAAATGGAACTTCGTGGTAAAGGAAGTGTTACCGGTAGTAACCAGCCTCTTATTGTGATTGATGGAGTTCCTATGGTGGATATGGGATCTAAATATGGAGACTCTGCTAGTGAAATCAACAAAGATGATATCGAATCTGTAACCGTACTTACCGGTGGAGCTGCTACAGCCCTCTATGGTAGCCGTGGTGGTAATGGGGTAATTCTCTATACTACCAAATCAGGTAAGGGAGGGAAAACATCTATTGATATCAATTCTTCTGTGTCTTTCGATAGAGCGTATATAGCTCCTAAGTTGCAGAACGAATATGGAGGTGGATCTAGCTTAGATTTTACACAACAGGTGATCAATGGAACTACTTACAATCTTCCTCAGTATGAAGTAGACGAAAGCTGGGGTCCTAAGTATGATGGAACTCCTTACTTACCTTGGTATGCTTTTGATGAAAAGTATCTTCCAGAGCATTATCTAAAACCTGTGCCATGGCAAGCCCCTAGAAAAGATATTGATAAGTTCTTCCGTACAGGTATGAATATCAATAACTCTGCTTCTATTACACGCTCTATTTCAGGAACTAACTTGCGTTTCTCTTTGGGGAATACCGAAACTACAGGGATAGTGCCTACTACAGAGTTACGTCGTACCAGTCTTGCTTTTTAGCTTTACTTCAGAACTTTCTAAAAAACTAAAAGCAGAAGGAGGGTTGAACTATTCTATCACTGTACGTGAAAATCCTAACTATTCTTATGCTGATGCCAATGATAATGGAGGATTCTCCACAGTATTGTATGGATATACACACCGCCAATTGGATATGGATAATTTGAGAAACTTCTACAAAAACACCTAGTGGCGAGCAACGTACTTGGAACAGAACAAGTTGGGAAAATCCAAAACCTAACTTTGCTGATAACCTTTATTGGATGCTCTATGAAAATACAGAAAATGACAAGCGTCACCGCTTCTTTGGGAACATAGGACTTACTTATAACTTTACAGATAAGCTCTTCTTGGTAGGTAAAATGTATGGAGATATCTATGCTCTTACTACGGAATCCAGAACAGCGGTAGGTTCTCATGATACTTCTCAATATTCGAGATATATCTATGACAACTCTTCTTTTAACTATGAAACTCGTTTGCACTACAATCCTGATTTGGGAGAAAACTTTACCCTTACAGGATTCATAGGGGCTGCACGTGCTCAAAACAAATATGAATATGTAGGGGCCGCTACCAAAGGAGGTCTCGTTGTGCCTAACTATTATTCAGCTAGTAATAGTAAGGAAAGAGCTCAAAGGGTGACTTATTCTAGTTGGACACGTACCAATAGTGTATATGGGATGGCATCTTTCGGATACAAAGGAACTGCTTTCGTAGAAGTTACAGGACGTAACGACTGGTTCTCTACCGTGTCTACCTCTATTTTCTACCCTTCAGTGACAGCTTCTTATGTGTTCTCTAACTCCTTTAAGAACTTGCCTTCTTGGTTTACCTATGGTAAATTGCGTGCAGGTTAGGGCACAAGTAGGTAATGACGCTTCTGCTTATGTACTCAAAAAACATATCCAAACGTAAACCAACCTTTCCAAGGATCTCAATCCTATACAGTTCCTAACGAACAAAACAACCCTGAGCTTAGACCAGAAATTAAAGAAACCAAAGAAGCTGGTATCGACTTACAATTCTTCCAAGGTCGCCTTGCTTTTAGGATTTTTCTTACTATGATATTCTCTCCAAAGACCTTATTCTTTCTATGCCTGTAGACCTTGCCAATGGATATAAGTATAAAAAGGTAAATAGTGGGGAAATGGTCAATCGTGGTTTTGAGGTAACGCTTTCTGCTACTCCTGTTCAAACAGATAAATTTAGTTGGACTTTGGATTGAACTTTTTCCAGAAATAGAAACAAACTTATCAAGTTGGCACCAGGTCTTTCTCGCTATAAAGTTACTTGGGACTACTATGGTAGTGTAGAATTATATGCTGTAGAAGGGCGTCCTTTTGGAGAAATCTATGGAGGTAATTATGTATATGATGAGCAAGGAAATCGTTTGATAGATGATGAAGGGAACTATTTCATCTCTTCTCAAAAAAAGAAGTGTTAGGTAATATTAACCCTGACTTTACTACAGGGCTCACCAATACTCTTACTTATGGTAAGTTCACACTTTCCTTTACTTTTGACTACTCTCATGGAGGTAGCTACTATGCAGGGCCTTATGCCCCTAGGTATGTATGCAGGTACTATTCGCGAAACGGTAGAGAATGGTATTCGTGAGAGAGATGCTCATGGACCTAATGGACAAAAAGGGATTGTGCTTGATGGGGTAGTAGGACACAGACAACCTGATGGCTCAATCGTTTCTACGGGAGTGAAGAATACTAAAGCCATCAGCCCTAAACAGCATGGAACTACTTTCTATAAAGGAAATGAAGCACAATCTGTATTTGATGCTACTTTCTTGAAACTTCGTAGTGTGTCACTCTCCTACGATGTGCCATTAACAGAATCCAAATATGTTAAAGGCTTGAACTTTACCCTTTCTGGCTATAACCTTTGGACAGGAGCTTTAGCTTGGGATGGTATGGATCCTGAAACGGCTATGTATAACCAAGGAATGGGTAACTCTTCCTTGCCTACCATCAGAAGCTATGCGCTTAGTATAGGTTTGAAATTATAAAATAATAAACTAAAATTGGATGAACATGAAAAATTCTAATAGCCACCTTTAGGGGCAGGACTCCTCTTAGGAAGTTGTACAAAGGATTTTTGAAGAAATCAATAAAAACCCAAACGTACCAGACAATTACCTTACTTTATGCCTTGTTCAATGGGAATAATCAAACCCTTATGAGCAACACAAGAGAGTATACCAATATGAAGCAAATGCGTGTATGGATGCAATACACAGCACAACCTATTTACACCAAGGAAAGCCGCTATATGCGAGACCCAAATGGAGGTGAAGCCCTTTACCTTCAGTTATATAAGCGAGCTATGGGGTATAAAATTATTGTAGACCTCAATACAGATCCACAAACCAAGGAGAAGGTAGCTGTCTATGGAAAAAAATGAAAACCAGATAGCTGCAGCTCGTATTATGATGTCATATTGCTTTACACTCCTAGTACAGTCTTTTTGGGGATGTTCCTTATTATTCTCTTTTGGATAAGGATAATCCTAAATTCCAAGCTTTTACAGACGGATACTTATGTAACTCCTGTATTTGCTTCTCAAAAGGATATTTACTTAGATATCCTTAAGGAATTAGACCAAGCTGTAAGTGAAATAGATACTTCTACTTCTACTGTATTTACCGAAGGAGATCTCCCTTTTTGGTACTCCAGCCAAGATGAAGAAGTTTGCTAACTCTTTACGTTTACGTATTGCCAACCATTTGAAAGGGGCAAGTGCTACCGTATTGGGTACTGACTTAAAACAAAGAGTTACAGATATTATAAATCATTATACTGCGGGTAATGATAGCGAACTTTTGGAAGAAGGAGAAAGAGTAGAAATACCTTTCGAGGACAACTATACCTATCCAACCCCTATCTACTACGATTACTATGTAGGTAATCGTGTGGATTATGTGCCTTCTAGTAATTTTGTAAAGCTCCTTACAGGGAACAATAAAAAAAGCAAATGATAGAGGTTTGGGCTTCCCAGTAGACCCTCGCATGGAAAAAAATATTTTGCTCCTGTAGGTCTAGGCAAATGGGATGTGTATAATGGATATACCTTGAATCAGACAGCTCCTATCGATACTACTAAATATGTAGGTATGCCTTATGGTATGCAAGAGGGATTAACTTCAGATCAATATAAAGGAGGAGAAGGGGTATCTCTGTTCTCTAAAGAAATATTGACAGCTACAGCATCAGAAGTATTTATGGACTACTCTGAAATATGCTTTATCCTTTTCTGAAATAAGAGGATGGGATAATACCTTATATAGAAAAAGGAGTAGAAGCTTCTTTGGACAGATGGGGTGTTACAGGTACTAGAAAATCTGATTTTTATGACTGCACTCCCTGCAGCGAATGAAGAAAGAGTTCTTACTCAAAAATACATCTCTTTGTTTATGGATCCAGATGAGGCTTGGGCAGAATATCGTAGAACAGGCTATCCTAAAAACACTTATCCAAGTAGGCGAACGCGTAAGAGCCAACTACCCTACTGCAAGTCCTTTTGTATATGAGTTCAAAAAGAACCTTCTGCTAAGGATGTGGATGGTATTCCCTGACCGATTGAGCTATCCTGACACCTATACAGGGCTTAACTTAAATTATATAGATGCCCTTAAGAATATGGGAAATAATGGAAATGTTAGATCTCAGAAATTGATCTTCGCTACACGCCCTTAAAGACTAGGGTAGTTTTGATATCTAAAAAGCCATCTTTTTAAAAAGATGGCTGTCTAAAAAAAGACAAACAACCCCCTTTTTATTCTTAAAAAAAGGCTATAAAGAATAAATTATAAAAAAAGCAGTATATTTTTTTCTTTTTAAATCTCTTTCCCTATTTTTTTCTTAGAAAAAAATTATAAATAATAAGTAGGACATATTTTTTGGTTTTTATCTTCGACTGTAGGATAATAGCGAAAAAACGTAATTTTTGGGTATCTAATCAAATATCAATAAAGAGATATGAACTTAAGGAAATTATTCTTATTGTGTTTCCTTGTCTTTACGACGATGGCCTTTGCACAACAGTCTGTAAAGGGTAGCGTAAAAAGATAACGAAGGGAAACCCGTGGCAGGAGCTACTGTGCAAGTGGTAGGTGCCAGCCGTAGTGCAACGACTAACTCCGAGGGGATGTATGCTATTGAAGCACAAGCCGAAGAAACACTTCGCTTCGCCGCTCAGGGGTATCAAAACGTAGAAATTAAGGTAGGGCTTTCCGCTACAGTGGATGCTATATTGTTCCCTCGCCGAGAAAAAAACAAGAAGCAGGAGCTTTGGGTATCGAGCGTAATAAGGATGCTGTAGGGTATAATACCCAAAATACAGAGGGAGGACAGAACCTCTCTGGTGCTGTAGCAGGAGCACAAACCAGTTCTTCTTCTTCTATGGGGGAAATACCAATATCATCCTTCGTGGGGTAGGTACTGTAACAGGTAGTAACCAACCACTTATCGTAATCGATGGGGTGCCTATGGCTACTGTAGGAGATGGTAAGAATACAGGGATGCTCTTAGTGATATCAACCCTGAGGATATCGAATCCCAAAGCGTACTCTCTGGAGGAGCTGCTACAGCTCTTTATGGAAGCCGTGGAGGTAACGGGGTAATTCTTATTACTACTAAATCAGGTAAGGGAGGAAAAACTTCTATCGAAGTCAAATCCGAGTAACTTTTTGAAACCGCTTATATAGCTCCTGTCCTTCAGAATGAATATGGAGGAGGAGACTCTCAGCAGTTTGAAAGAGCTACAATTGATGGTCAACAATACAATTTAGCTCGTTATGCGGTAGACCAAAGCTGGGGACCAAAGTATGATTCTAGTAAAATGTATCTTCCTTGGTATGCTTTTTGATAAAAAAATATCTTCCAGAACATTATCTAAAAACCTGTACCTTGGGTAGCTCCACAAAAATGGTATTGAAAAATTCTATCGTACAGGGGTAGGGGTGTCTAACTCTTTCTCTGTAGCGCGTTCCCTTTCTGGTACGAATCTTCGTTTCTCCTTGGGTAACAATCAGATAAATGGTATTGTTCCTAATACCGATTTACACAAGACTAACCTTTCTTTCAGTTTCAGTTCAGAACTTTCCAAGAAACTTAAGAGTGAAGGAGGATTCAATTATGTAATAACTTCTCGTACCAATCCAGATTATGCCAATAGTGTGAATAATGATTTAGCTAATGTATTCTATGCATGGAGCCATCGCCAGTTGGATGTAAGAAATATGGAAAGATATTACATAGATCCAGCAGGAGGACAACGTACATGGAACCGTACTGCATGGAATAATGAAGAACCCTAAGTTCGCTAATAACCCTTATTGGGAAGTATATAAGAACTATAATAATGATAAGCGTCACCGCTTCTTTGGAAACTTAGGACTTACCTATCACTTTAAAGAAAAATCTTTACTTAGTTGGAAAAGTATATGGAGATATCTATTACTATACCAAAGAAAATAGAAATGCAATAGGTGCTTATGGGGTGCTAGTTATCAGAAAACCGTGTATAATAATACCGATTTTAACTATGAAACACGCTTACACTATACTCCTAAGTTAGGAGATAATTTCTCTCTTACAGGATTTGTGGGTATGTCTCGTCGTGAAAGCCGTTACGCTTGGTCAAGTGGAAAAACAGTAGGAGGTTTGGTAGTGCCTAATTTGTATAATATGTCTAACAGTAAGCAAGTACCACAAGCTTCTGATTATTCTTCTTGGCAACGTACTAATAGTGTATATGGAATGGCTTCTTTCGGATTCAAGAATATGGCTTTTTCGTGGAAGTAACTGGTCGTCAGGACTGGTTCTCTACTGTGTCCAAACCTGTATTCTATCCTTCTGTAACAGGTTCCTTTGTCTTTACTTCTGCATGGAAGAGCAAACCTTCTTGGCTTTCTTATGGTAAAAGCACGTGTAGCTTGGGCACAAGCGGGTAATGATACAGGTCCTTACCGATTGATGAACTATCCTCTCGTAAATACTCCTTTTTAGAGGTAGTCCGACTATATTCGTTCCAATACATCTAACAATCCAGACCCTAGTACCTGAGATTAAGGAAACTAAGGAGGCAGGTCTCGAACTTCGCTTCTTCAAGGATCGTGTATCTATCAATGCTTCTATATATGATATTCTCTCTAAAGACCTTATCATCCCACTACCTATCGATGCAGCCAATGGATATAACTGGAAATATGTAAATAGTGGGAAATGTCCAATAAAGGACTAGAAGTAACTCTTTCTGTAACTCCTATACAGACCCAAAAAAATTCAACTGGAACCTAAGCTGGAACTTCTAAGAACAACAACAAATTGGAAAAAAACTGGCTCCTGGTATCAGAACTTATAGGGTGAATTGGGATAAATATGGACAGGTATCTCTCTATGCGATAGAAGGCCGTCCTTTTGGAGAACTCTATGGTAGAGACTTTGTATATGATGACAAAGGAAATAGAATAGTACAATCCAATGGGAAATATGCAACTTCTGAACTTAAAGCCTTAGGAAACATCATCCCTGACTATACTATGGGACTTACCAATAGCTTTGGTTTGGGTCGCTTGAACTTCTCTTTCGTATTTGACTTCCAAAAAGGAGGTAACTACTTCTCTGCCGCTCACATGACAGGGATGAGCACAGGGATGCTTCGTGAGACCGTTGCAGGAGGTATACGTGAATACGATCCCTACAGGGCCTAAGAATCAGAAAAGGGATTGTTCTACCTGGTGTTACAAGAAATGGAGCTGTCAATACTAAGAGAATTGATCCCTCAAACCTATGGAGAAGGATTCTTCCAAGGAGCTGTGGATAGACAAAATATCTTCGATGCAACTTACATAAAGTTAAGAAGTGTGTCACTATCCTATGATGTACCGCTACCAAGTACTAAGTATATCAAGAATTTGAATGTTTCTCTCTTTGGTAATAACCTTTGGACAACTGGATTGGATTGGGATGGTATGGATCCTGAAACAGCTGCCTCTAATCAAGGGATAGGAGAAATCTCTTCCTACGACACGTTCTTTCGGTATGAGTGTAGGATTAAAAATTATAACTTTAAATAGAAATATGATATGAAACGATTAGTATATATAATTTTTAGGTGGGATTGCTCTCTTGGGTACCACCAGTTGCCAAAAAGGATTTTGAAGAAATCAATACCAATCCTAATAGGCCGCAACAGGCACTTCCTACGGCATTGTTCAATGGATCTACCAAACTCTTCCTCAAGAATACTCGTAACTATACTACTTCAGGAATGATGTTCCGTTCTTGGATGCAATATTCCGCTCAGGACACCTATACTAAGGAAAGCCGTTTCTATACCGTGACTATGCTGGGGATTACCTATGGCGCTACCCTTATCAAGTAGCGGGTGGATACAAGGATATCATCGATTTGAATACCGATCCAAAAGACTAAGGAACTAATGACTACTTATGGAAAGAATGAAAACCAAATTGCGGCAGCACGTATCATGATGGCTTATACATTCGCCTCTTGGTAGAAACTTTCGGAGATGTACCTTTACTATTCTTATGGATCCCCTAATCCAGAACGTTTCCAAGCCTTACAGTTGAATGAATATATTTCGCCTGTATATGCTACTCAAAAAGGAAATTTATACAGATTTGTTAAAAGAACTTAAGGAAGCTGCTGCACAAATAGTGAGTGATTCCTATGTGTTCAAGGAAGGAGATTATATCTTTGAAACTCCTGATAAGATGAGACGTTTTGCTAACTCTTTGCGCTTGCGCCTTGCGATTCGTTTGAAAGATGTACAAGATGCAGAGCTTAGAGCTCTTGCACAACAAAAATATCAATGAACTAAAAGATGGTACTGCAGTAATGCAAAGTGAGAGTGATACAGTAGAGCTTCAATTCGATAGTGATGATACGAATCCAGCGCCTATCTACAATGAATACTTTGTGCGTAATCGTGTAGATTATTCTCCTTCTAATAGTTTTTGTACAGTTGCTCAAAGGGCAAAGAGGAAATTTTGGAGTAGATCCTCGCTTGCAAAAATACTTTTGCTCCTAAGGGGCTTACTAAGTATCAAGCTCGTGATGGACGCTATACAGAAAGTAACAATATCAATGACTATGTAGGAATGCCTTATGGTTTGGACGAAAGTATGGCTGATTTTCAGTTTAAATCAGGAGTAGCGGTTTCATTTTTCAGTAGTAGAATACTCCAACCTAACTATGCTGAAGTATTCATGGAATATTCTGAAGTATGTTTCCTTCTCTCTGAAGCAAACGGATGGGATAATACTTGGTATAAGAAAGGGTCGAAGCTTCTATGAAAAAAATGGGGAGTAGATGATGCTAAGATAACCAGCTTCTTGGCTACAATTCCTGCAGCGAATGAGGAAAAATGTATTGACTCAAAAGTATATCGCACTCTACATGAATCCAAATGAGGCTTGGGCTGAATATCGCCGTACGGGATACCCTCATACCCTTATTAAAGTAAATGAGGAAACGGATTTAAATATCCCTACCGAGGCAGGACAGACTAGATACAAATTTGAGTCCTTAGTAGCAGATCTTACAGATATTCCTGAACGTTTGCGTTATCCTGTAGCCTACAAAAGTAATTAACGAGGCGAATTATCAGAAAGCATTGGAATCAATGCAGATGACTACAGATATTCTTACCAAGAGACTTATCTTTGATAGAGGGCAACGTCGTCCTTAGTTTGTTTCTCTAGTAATAAAATAATTTCTTAATAAAAAGAGACTGTCTGAAAAAGACAGTCTCTTTTTATTTTACTAAACCTGCTTACTTTTTGTCTTTAAGTTTCTTTTATAATCAATGAATTAAGTATTTGTAACATTTGTTATGTGTGATTTATATTTAGAAAAATATAAAGTGCTATATACGGAAAGTGATGGATATTCAGAAAAAAACGTAAATTTGTCCTGCTAATAAAAACACAAAGAATATGAATTTTAAAAAAATTGTGGCTATATCTTTTTATAGCTTTTTTTCAGTTACGACCTTTGCTCAACAGAAAATTTCTGGAAGTGTGAAGGATAGTACAGGAAAACCCTTACCTGAGGCTTCTGTTATTGTGGTAGGAACTCAGCGCAATGCTAAAACCAATGCAGAGGGAGCCTATACAATCTCTGCTAAGGAAAAATGAAGTACTTCATTTTTTTCAGCCTCTGGCTACAAGAGTACGGAGGTAAAAAGTAGGGTATCTACCACTATCGATGTAGTTCTTCCTCTATTGGAAGGGGGAGCAGAGGAAGGAGCCCTCGGAATCAAACGAGATAAGAATGCTGTAGGGTATACAGCGCAAAAAGCAGATGCCGGTGATAATCTTTCAGGAAGTGTAGCAGGGAGTACAGACCAATACAACTTCTTCTATGGGAGGAAATACCAACGTGACCATACGTGGGGTCGGTACCATTACAGGAAGTAACCAGCCGCTGATCGTTATCGATGGAGTGCCTATGGCTACTGTCGGAGATGCTAATAGTAAGTTCGGAGATGCCGCTGGGGATATCAATCCTGAAGATATAGAATCTGTAACTGTCCTATCCGGAGGAGCTGCTACAGCTCTTTATGGTAGTCGTGGAGGTAATGGAGTAATTCTTTATACTACCAAATCTGGAAAAAGCAGGAAAGACAACTATTGATGTGAAATCAGGGGTAACTTTTGAAAATATATATATCGCTCCTAAATTGCAAAGAGAATATGGAGGGGGAGATTCTCAAAGGTTTGAAAGAGTTACTATTAATGGACAACAATATAACATACCACGTTATGCTGTAGACCAGAGCTGGGGTCCCTAAATTGAAAAACCAAGAATATCTTCCTTGGTATGCTTTTCGACCAAGAATATCTTCCAGAGAAATATCTCAAAAACAGTACCTTTGGAAAGCTCCAGATAATGACGTAGAAAAAGTTCTATAGAACAGGTGTTGGGGTGTCTAACTCCATTTCTGTATCTCGTTCTTTGTCAAACACCAATCTTCGTTTTTCTTTAGGAAATAATGAAGTAACAGGGATCGTTCCTACAACGAAATTACAGAAAACAAACTTCTCTTTCAATTTTAGCTCTAAGTTGTCTTCAAAACTTAAAAGTGAGGGAGGAGTTAACTATGTCTTGACAGAACGTGATAATCCTGATTATTCCAATACAGTAAATAATCCATTCGCGATAGTGCATTATACTTGGAGTCAAAGACAGTTGGATATGAGAAATTTGGAAAGATACTATGAAAATGAGGCTGGGGATCAACGACCTTGGAACAGAACCGCATGGAATAATGCTGAACCCAAATTTGTAGATAATCCTTATTGGGAACTTAATAAAAAAACACGAATAATGATAAGCGTCATCGTTTCTTCGGAAATATAGGCTTTTACTTATGAATTCTCAAGTCAATTATATTGGGTAGGAAAAAAATCTATGGAGATATTTATAGTCTCACTAAGGAAGATAGAAAAGCAGTAGGATCTTTTGGTATTCCTTACTATACTAAAACAGTCTATAATAACTCAGATTTCAACTATGAAACTCGCTTGCACTATACTCCTAAGCTTTCAAAGAATTTTTACACTAACAGGGTTTATTGGGCTTTCTCGTCGTAATGGGAAATATGGATGGTCTTCAGGAAAAACAGTCGGAGGTCTCGTTTCTCCCAATTTCTATAACTTAGCAAATAGTAAAGAAACCCCTCAAAGCCTCTGATTATGCTTCATGGAGACGTACCAATAGTGTATTTGGAATGTTCTCTTCGGATACAAAGGAATGGCTTTTTGTTGAGTTAACAGGACGCCAAGATTGGTTTTTCGACAGTTTCCAAACCCGTATTTTACCCTTCAGTAACAGGTTCCTTTGTATTCACTTCAGCTTTGAAAAAGAAACCTTCTTGGCTTTCTTATGGTAAGGTACGTGTAGCATGGGCTCAGGCAGGAAACGATACCAATCCTTATGAGTTGGTAACCTATCCTACTGTACACAATCCTTTCGGAGGAGCCCCTGATTATTCTCGTCCTGATGTATCCAATAATCCAGAATTAGTGCCAGAGATAAAGGAAACTAAAGAAGCAGGATTAGAACTACGTCTTTTCAAAGATCGCCTTTCTGCCAATGTCTCTGTATACGATATTCTCTCAAAGGATCTTATTATTCCTCTTCCTGTTGATGCGGCTAATGGTTTCATTAGCAAAAGGGTTAATAGTGGAAAAATGTCCAATAAAGGGATTGAGGTCTCTCTATCTGCAACTCCAGTGAAAGTAGGTAAGTTTTCATGGAATGTAAGTTGGAATTTTGCTAAGAATAAAAACGAATTGATCAAATTGGCCCCTGGTATCAAACGATACAAAGTAACAGCCGATAGATATGGTTTGGTATCTCTCTATGCTATAGAAGGAGAGGCTTTTCGGACAACTTTATGGTAGAGATTTTAAATATGATGAGAACGGAAATAAGATCATACAAAGTAATGGTAAATATGCACCTTCAGAGTTGAAATCTTTAGGAACTATTATTCCAGATTATACTATGGGACTTTCCAATACTTTCAAATATAGTCGATTGAGTGTGTCCATTAAGTTTGATTATCAAAAAAAGGAGGTAAGTATTTCTCAGCGGCTCACATGGTCGGAATGTCTACAGGGATGTTGAGAGAAACTACTGAAAACGGAATCCGTGATTTGATTACAAGAAATGGAAGAGTAGAGGAAAGAGGTATTGTTCTCGATGGGGTTTTGGCCAATGGACAGCGCAATACTAAAGTACTCTCTCCTAAAAAGATATGGGGAAGGATTCTATCGAGGAGGTATTGATACTCAGAATATTTTTTGATGCTACATACTTAAAAATTAAGAAATGTTTCTATCTCTTATGATGTTCCTCTACCTGAAAAGAAAAAAATATCAAAGGTTTGAATATTTCTCTATTTGGTAACAATCTTTTGGACTACAGGTCTTGATTGGGATGGTATGGATCCAGAGACAGCAGCTTCTAACAAAGGAATAGGAGAAGTGTCCTTGCCAACAACTCGTTCTTTTTGGTATGAGCATAGGATTAAAATTATAAAACAATTAATATAATAAAGAAAATGAAAAATATATTAACAACTATATTTTTGTGGAGTGGGGTTATTGCTGACTACTAGTTGCGAGAAAGATTTTTGAGAAAATCAATACCAATCCCAACAGACCTCAGAAGCCTTTTGAGTTATGCATTGTTCAATAGCTCTGATAAGCTCATTCTAAGTAATACAAGGGTGTACACTACTTCAGGACAGATGATGCGTTCCTGGATGCAATACACCGCACAGACAACTTATACTACCGAAAGTAGATTCTTATATCGAGATAATTCAGGAGATTACCTATGGAGATACCCTTATAAGGCTGCTGGTAATTATAAGGATATAATAGAACTTAATACAGATCCAAAAACAAAGAATGAAACTGCTAAATATGGAAGTAATGCCAATCAAATAGCGGCAGCTCGTATCATGATGGCTTTTTGATTTCAATTTGTTGGTAGAAACTTTTGGAGATATCCCCTATTATTCTTGGGGAGGTAGGGATAACCCTAGATTTCAAGCTTTGCAAATGGATAAATATATTTCTCCTAAAATATGCTACACAGAAAGAGATTTATATGGATCTACTCAAAGGAACTAAAAAGATGCTGCTGATCAAATTGATGAATCACAACCTTATGTATTCATCCAAGGAGATCGTATCTTTGGTACGCCTCAAAAATGAAACGTTTTGCTAATTCGCTCCGTTTGCGTATTGCCGTTCGTGTGCATGAGGTGGCTGATGCTGAACTTAGAAGCTTGGCAAATGGCAACGATCAATGAGCTTAAGGATGGAACTAAGGTAATGCAATCCAATGCAGATACAGTAGAGCGTCCTTTTGATAATGACGAAACCAATCCGTCTCCTATATAGAAAACTATTATGTAAATAATCGTACAGACTACGCACCCTGCTAATAGCTTTTGTACAATTGTTAAAAAGGAGAAAGAGGTAGTTATGGAGTGGATCCTCGTTTGCAAAAATACTTTTGCTATCAAAGGACTTACTAAAAACAAAGCGAGAGATGGATATCAAGAATCTACAGATCTCTCTAAATACGTAGGAATGCCTTATGGAATGGAAGAAAAGTATGGCTGACTTTCAGTTTAATTCAGGAAAGGATGTCTCTTTCTTTGGAAAAAAAGGATTCTTAAGGCAGATTATGCAGAAGTCTATATGGAGTATGCAGAGGTATGTTTCTTGCTCTCTGAAGTAAAATGGCTGGGATTCTCAATGGTATAAAAAGGAGTAATCGCTTCTATGGAAAAAAATGGGAGGTAGATACTACTGTGGCAACAAATTTTGCTAATACACTTCCTGCTGCTAATAAAGAAAATGTGATTACCCAAAAATATATAGCATTATATATGAATCCTAATGAAGCATGGGCAGAGTATCGTCGCACAGGGTATCCTCAGACACTTATTAAGGTAGGAGAAACAGTTCCTTTGAACAAAACCAACTACTTCAGGTGAGACTACTTATACCTTCACCTCTACCGTAGCGGAACTTACAGACCTGCCTGAGCGCCTATACTATCCGACTACATATAAGCTTATTAATTTTGAAAATTATAAAGAAGCCCTTAAAAATATGAATATGTCAGAGGATTCTATGGCTAAGAAGCTAATCTTTGCAAGAAACTAATATACCAATTCATTTACAAGTAGAAAATATCCAAAAGGATTTCAAAAACTTTTGGATATTTTTATTTTTTTCAAATGCAAAGCATTCCTATCTTAATTTTTATTTAGAATAATTTGAAATAAAAAAATAAAGATAATTGAATTAAGAAAATAAAGGGAAATAAAACAATAAAAGGGAAGCTAGAGAGTATAAAAAGAATTTTTTGGGATTTTATTATAAAAATATTAAAGAATATGTTTTTAAAATTTGAATAAAAAAACGTAAATTTGCGCTACTAATGAATATACAAGAGATATGAACTTAAAAATTATTCTTATGGATTTGCTTTGTCTTTACGACAATGACATTCTGCTCAGCAGAATCTCTCTGGGAGCGTAAAAAGATGCCACAGGAAAGCCTGTAGCAGGGGCTAGTGTAACAGTTTTTCGGCACTACCTGTACCACTAAAACGAGTCCTGAGGGGACTTATACAATCATGGCCAAAGAAGGGAAGTGATCCAGTTCTCAGCCGCAGGATACAAGAATGTAGAAATGAAGGTAGGTCTCTCTACCACCATGGATGCAGTTCTTCAACTTGCCTCCTCTCAAGAAGGAGAAGCAGGAGCTTTTGGGTATCAAGCGTGATAAAAAACGCTGTAGGATATGCTACCCAAAAAAACAGATGCGGATCAAGGGCTTTCTGGTAACGTAGCGGGGGTACAGACTAGTACTACTTCTTCTATGGGTGGTAATACCAATGTAACCATTCGTGGGGTAGGGAGTATCACTGGTAGTAACCAGCCCCTTATCGTAATTGATGGGGTGCCTATGGCAACAGTAGGAGGAGCTGATAGTAAGTTCGGAGATGCTGCTGGGGATATCAACCCAGAAGATATAGAATCTGTAACCGTGCTCTCAGGAGGTGCTGCAACTGCTCTTTATGGTAGCCGTGGAGGTAATGGGGTAATTATCTACACCACTAAATCAGGAAAGCTGGTAAAACTACCATCGATGTAAAGTCTTCTGTGGCTTTTTGAAACTCATTATATTGCTCCTAAGTTGCAAAACCGTTTTTGGGGGTGGTAGAGCTAATGCTTTTTAAAAAAAGTATACTAAGAATGGTCAAACCTATAATATAGCTGCTTACGAGAGTGATGAGAGCTGGGGGCCTGAATATGATGGAACACCTTATCTACCTTGGTATGCATTTGATGAAAAAAATATCTTCCTCAACATTACCTTAAGCCAGTTCCTTGGCAGGCTCCTAAGAATGACGTAGATAAATTGTATAGAACAGGTGTTAACCTTTCTAATTCAGTTTCTGTATCTCGTGCAGTAGGAGGAACTAATTTGCGTTTCTCTTTAGGGAATAATGAAGTAACAGGGATTATTCCTAATACCAAATTGGAAAAACCAATCTCTATTAGCTTTTAACTCTACTCTTTCTAAAAAAAGCTAAAGAGTGAAGGAGGGTTTAACTACATTATCACTTCGTGAGAACCCAGAAAACTCTTATACAATGAAGAATCCTATTTCCAAAGTATTATATGCATGGACACAGCGTCAGTTGGATCTTCAAAAATTACAGGATTATTATAAGGCACCTGATGGAACACATCGTACTTGGAATAGAAAAGTCAGCAGAAGATGGAACTCCTCGTTATGCAGATAACCCTTTACTGGACGCTCTATGAGAATACCAGCAATGACAAGCGTCATCGTTTCTTTGGTAATATTGGTTTCACTTACAATTTTACAGATAATTTGTATTGGGTAGCTAAGGCCTATGGAGATATTTATGCTCTTAATACAGAAGCTCGTGTAGCAGTAGGTTCAAAAAGAGACAGCTTCTTATGTAGTAACTAATTATACTAATTCTGATTTTAACTATGAAACACGTTTGCACTATACTCCCTAAATTAGGGAAAGACTTTACTCTTACAGGATTTATAGGCTTGGCTCGCCGTGAAGGAAGGTATCAATGGGTACAAGGAAAAACCAATGGAGGGCTTGTGCTTCCTGACTTCTATAACTTAGAAAATAGTGTAGAAACGCCTTCTTCTACCAATTATCGTAGTTGGAGACGAACCAATAGTATTTTTGGAATGGCTTCTTTTGGATACAAAGGAATGGCTTTCGTAGAGGTAACAGGCCGTCAGGATTATTTCTCTACTGTATCAGCTCCAGTTTTCTATCCTTCAGTAACAGGTTCATTTGTATTTACCAATGCTTGGAAGAGCAAACCATCTTGGCTTTCTTATGGTAAAATACGTGGAGCATGGGCACAAGCAGGTAATGATACAGGACCTTATCAGTTGCTTACTTATCCTACTATTAACTTACCTTTTAATGGAAGTCCTGTATATTTACATCCATATACTCAAAATAACCCAGACCTAGTCCCAGAGATTAAGGAAACTAAAGAAGCAGGTTTGGAATTGCGCTTCTTCAACGATCGACTTTCAGCGAATATTTCTGTATATGATATCTTGTCAAAGAACTTAATCATTCCGCTTCCTGTGGATGGAGCTAATGGGTATGTAAACAAAATGGTGAATAGTGGAGAAATGTCTAATAAAGGTATAGAAGTATCTCTTCAGCTACTCCTGTGAAAGTAGGAAATTTCTCTTGGAATGTAAGTTGGAATTTTGCTAAGAACAACAATAAGCTCTTAAAACTTTATCCAGGTACTACTCGTTACAAAAATCACTAATGATAGTTCAGGATTGGTATCTTCTATGCAATAGAAGGAGAAGCTTATGGACAGCTTTTCGGTAGAGACTTCGTATATGATGATAAAAGGAAATAAATTAGTAGATAAGTCAGGTAAATATCTTACCTCAGAGCCTAAGGCCTTAGGAACTATTATTCCTGATTATACAATGGGACTTAGAAATACTCTTAAGTATGGTCCTGTAAGTTTGTCTTTCTTGTTTGACTTCCAAAAAGGAGGGAAATATTTTTGCTAATGCCTATATGCTAGGTATGTATACAGGTACTCTACGTGAAACCGTTGATAATGGAATAGTGAAAAGAGCACCCAATATGTAGATGGACAGAAAGGTATTGTAGTACCCGGAGTATTTGCACCAGGAACTCCTAAAGCAGGACAACCTAATGATGCACGACTCAGCCCCTAAAGCATATGGAGGACTTTTTCTATCGTGGGGTAGATGCTCAAAATATTTTTGATGCAACTTACTTTAAGCTCAGAAGTGTAACCCTTTCTTATGATGTACCTCTAACAGAGAAAAACATATCAAAGGAATTAATATCTCTATCTTTGGAAACAATCTTTGACTACTGGTCTTGATTGGGATGGTATGGATCCTGAAATCGCTGCTTCTAACAAAGGTATCGGTGAAACTTCCTTGCCTTCTACTCGTTCCTTCGGTATGAGCTTAGGGTTTAAAATTATAAAACAAATTTAAGATGACGAACATGAAAAATAGTATCTATTTTTATGTGGGGTAGGGCTACTTTTTGCTACCTCTAGTTGTGAAAAAGATTTCGAAGAGATCAATACGAATCCTAACAAACCTAAAACATCTCTTCCTTATGCTTTGTCTCAATGGTGCTAACAAGAGACTAATGGACTATACGAGGTATTCTACTACTTCAGGAAAGCTTATTCGTACTTGGATGCAATATACCGCTCAAACCGCTTATACTAAGGAAAGTAGATTCCTTTACGCGGATACAGCGGAGACTATATTCTGGCGTTTCTGCTACCAAGTAGCAGGTATCTATAAGGAAATAATAGAACTCAATACAGATCCTAAGACTAAAGAGAAAAACAGCTCTTTATGGAGATAATGACAATCAGATAGCTGCTGCACGTATTATGATGAATTATGCGATGAGCATAGTTGTTGAAACTTTTGGAGATGTTCCTTATTACTCTTGGCATGGAAAAGGATAATCCCTAAGTTCCAAGCGCTACAGTTGAAAAATACATTTCTCCTAAATATGCTTCTCAGAAGGATATTTATATGGATATGTTGGATGATCTTAAGGAAGCTGTAGCACAAATAAACAAGTCAAAAATCAAATGTCTTTACAGCAGGAGATATGGTCTTCAAGACCCCTGAACGCTTAGAGAAATTTGGTAACTCATTGCGTTTGCGTATCGCTATACACCTTTCAAGGGTGCAAGATGCAGAACTAAAACAGAAAGCTATTGATGCTATCAGAGAGATTGTGCAAAAATCCTGCTCAATATCCAGTAATGGCTTCTAATGCAGATACTGTAGAGCTTCCTTTATGAAAAAAATGATATAAATGCTTCTCCTATTTATAAGAACTATTTTGTAGATAAGAGAACTGACTATTCCCCAGCCAATACACTTGTGGATATGCTTAAGGGAACTAGAGGAGCGAGTTTAGGCTTTGGAGTGGACCCTCGTTTGCAAAAATATGTGACTCCTAAGGGTCTTAAAATAGAGCAAGTGAGAGATGGTCAATATCAAGAAACTACGGATCTTACTAAATATGTAGGAATGCCTTACGGAATTAGTGAATCTTATAGTGACTCTCAATTTGGTTCAGGACGTATAGTTTCTCTATTCTCACAGAAGATTCTATCTGCGGACTATGCAGAAGTGTTTATGGAATATTCAGAAGTATGTTTCTTGCTTTCTGAAGCTAACTATGTAGTGAATGGAACTTGGGATGATGCTAAGTACAAAGAAGGAGTAAAAGCTTCTATGGAAAAAAATGGGGTGTAGAAAGTAGTAAGATAACTGCTTTTGTTACGGCTCTTCCTGCTGCTACAGAGGAAACTGTAATGACCCAAAAGTATATAGCCCTCTATATGAATCCTAATGAGGCTTGGACAGAGTACCGCCGTACAGGATATCCTTCAGTACTTATAAAAAGATGGAGAAAGAGGTATACCCTATGGTAGAACCAGTACAAGATAAGAATGGTTCTTCTATAACTACTTACCTTTTACTTCATTGGTAGATGGAGTGCCTTTCCCAGAACGTCTCCGCTATCCTTTGACATATAAGAATATCAACTGGCTAACTATCAAGAAGCTTTGAAGAACATGGGTATGGGATCTACCGATGTGATGAATAAAAAAACTTATTTTTGCCAAACGATAGAAAACAATTAATAACTATTCTTTCAAAAACAGCCGCAGGAATGCGGCTGTTTTTCATGATAGCTCTACCAGCCATTAATCATTCATCATTAAAAAGTTTCTTTGTAAAAAGTATGGTAGATATAATTTTTCGTATCTTTGCGCGGTAACTTTTTAGAAGTGTTTCTAAAAGTAAAATTAGAACGAATAAAAAAAGAATATTCATACATAAAAAAATAATGGCACAAATAAAGGCGGCTGAGGTTTCAGCGATTCTTAAAAACAACTAGCAAACTTCGATGCGTCCGTATCCTTGGAAGAGGTAGGGACGGTGTTAGAAGTAGGAGATGGGATTGCTCGCATTTTTGGTCTCTCCAAAGTTGAAAATGGGGAGCTTGTCCACTTTGAGTCTGGACAAGAAGGAATGGTGCTCAACCTAGAAGAAGATCATGTAGGGGTAGTACTCCTCGGTTCTTCTACTCAAATAAAAAGAAGGAGATACTGTAAAAGCGTACCAAAACCATTGCCTCTATCAAAGTAGGGGAGGGGATTGTAGGTCGTGTAATCAATACCTTAGGGGAGCCTATCGATGGTAAAGGTCCCTATCTTAGGTGAACTTTACGAAATGCCTTTTGAGCGTAAGGCTCCAGGGGTAATCTATCGCCAACCAGTGAATGAGCCTTTTGCAAACAGGAATTAAGGCTATTGATGCCATGATTCCTATTGGTCGTGGTCAGCGTGAGCTTGTGATTGGTGACCGTCAGACAGGGAAAAACAACAGTATGTATCGATACTATCCTTAACCAAAAAGAATTTTTATGATGCAGGTAACCCTGTATATTGTATCTATGTAGCCATTGGTCAGAAAGCCTCTACAGTGGCAGGTATTGCCAAGACTTTGGAAGATGCAGGAGCGCTTGCTTTATACTACTATCGTAGCAGCTAATGCTTCCGATCCAGCTCCTATGCAGGTATATGCTCCTTTTGCAGGGGTTGCTATAGGGGAGTACTTCCGTGATACAGGTCGCCCTGCCCTTATTATCTATGATGACCTTTCCAAGCAGGCGATGGCTTACCGTGAGGTATCTCTTGCTTCGTCGCCCACCAGGACGTGAAGCTTACCCCTGGGGACGTGTTCTACTTACATCTCGTCTCTTAGAGCGTGCGGCTAAGGTAATCAAAGATGATAATGTAGCTCGCAATATGAATGACCTTCCAGACTCTATCAAGCACCTTGTAAAGGGTGGTGGATCTCTTACTGCATTACCAGTGATAGAGACTCAAGCAGGAGACGTTTCTGCTTATATCCCAACCAACGTGATTTCTATCACTGACGGACAGATATTCCTTGAGTCAGACCTCTTCAACTCTGGAGTGCGCCCCGCAATCAACGTAGGTATCTCTGTATCTCGTGTAGGGGGATCGGCTCAGATCAAGTCTATGAAGAAGGTAGCTGGTACTCTTAAGCTTGACCAAGCACAATTCCACGAATTAGCCGCTTTTTGCTAAGTTTGGTTCTGACCTTGATGCAGCTACAAGCAATGTGATTGAGAAAGGAAAACGCAATGTGGAAATCCTCAAACAATCTTCTAATACTCCATACAAGGTAGAAGATCAGGTAGCAATTATCTATGTAGGGTCTAAGAACCTATTGCGTCAAATTCCTGTAGAGAGAGTACGTGAGTTCGAAAAAGAATACTTGGAAAAACCTTCGTACAGCACACGAGAATGTTCTCTTGGAGCTTAAAGCTGGAAAAAAATCAATGATGAGATTACTGCTGTATTGGAAAAAGTTGCCAAAGAAGTAGCTCAAAAATTATGTAAAATAAAATTATTGACTTAATATTTGAGATATTGCCTTACATTTTGTAAGGCAATATTTTTATAAAAAGCAGGATATGAGAACATTAGAAGAATTGATTAATAAGGAAGAACCAGGATGGGACTTGGTACAAGAATGGATGCAAGAGGCTACCAATCCATACGAGGTATTACCTCGAGATGCTAAGCGAGCCGAGGCAGAGCTTCTCAATGCACAAGTAACTACTCGTTCGCCTATGGGAGCTATTCTCTATGAGACGGGAGGCATTCTTATAAATAAGGGTTGGATACGTATCTTAGGGTTCAGGCTGTGAAAGATTGGACAGAGGGATGTTTCAGTGGAATAAAGGAAAGACTTTTTGAGAACTATGGAGAGCCACCTGCATACCTCTTGGTAGCCGATGATATCTTAGGAGGACTTTTTGCTATCAATGGAGGGGCGTTTGGACAAGAGGGGTTAGGGCAGATGTACTATTTAGCTCCTGATACACTCTCTTGGGAGCCTATGAACTGTGGTTATTCCGAATTTGTCAGCTGGACACTGGGCGGAGATATACATATGTTTTATGAGCCTTTCTATTGGGATGGATGGCAGGAAGAAGTTTCCAAGCTTAATGGGAATCAGGTATTTTCTTTCTTTCCTTTCCTTTGGACAAAAGAAGGACAACAGATAGAGGCTGTCAGTCGAAAGGTAGTTCCTATAGAGGAAAGTTATCGCCTTACGATGGATATGCAGAAACAACTCTCAACAAAAGAATAATAGACAGTCTTTATTCATAATACAACACGCCTTACAATTGTAAGGCGTGTTTGTTGTATAAGATAGTTTATTTATTATTACTCATTAGTTCAATGAACTGATCAAAGAGATAGCTCGCATCATGAGGACCTGGGGCGGCTTCAGGGTGGTATTGTACACTGAATACAGGGCGGTTCTTAAGACGGATACCCGCTACTGTACCATCATTGAGGTGCAGGTGAGTGATCTCAATATTTGGGTTTTTCTCGGCTAATTCTTTATTAACAGCGAATCCATGGTTTTTGAGAAGTAATCTCACTTTTTTTCCTGTAAGGAGGTTTTTCACAGGGTGATTGATACCTCTATGTCCATTACGCATCTTATAGGTAGGGATACCTTGGGAGGGCAATAAGCTGGTGGCCTAAGCAGATACCAAAAAAATAGGTTTGCCACTTTCAATAAGTTTTAGGGTAAGAGCTATTACCCTCAGTCAAGGGCTCAGGGTCACCGGGACCATTGGAGAGGAAGAAACCATCTGGAGCAAAAAGCATTGAGCTGCTCAAAAAGTAGCTGTATGAGGAAACACCTTGATATAGGCACCACGAGCAGCTAAGTTACGCAATATATTACGCTTGATACCCTAAGTCCAAAGCAGCAACACGGAAAGGTGCATTTTCATCACCTACAAAATAAGCTTCTTTGGTAGATACTTTAGGAGCTAAGGCTAGTCCTTTCATGGAAGGTTGTGCCTTAAGTTGGGCTTTTGAGCCCCTCTATATTCTCCACTTCGGTGGAGAGTACAGCGTTCATACTTCCATGGTCACGGATGTAGGAGACTAAGGCACGAGTATCTACCTCACTTACCACAAATAGACCTTGTTTTTTTCGAGGAAGTTTCTAAAGTCTCTTCACTGATAGGGCGAGAACCAAATTCGCTAAAATTGCGACATACAAGCCCTGCAATCTTTACTCCTTCGGACTCATTCTCTTGGGAGAAAGTTCCATAATTACCTATATGAACGGTAGCAGCTACCATAATTTGTCCATAATAGGAAGGGTCAGTGAAAATTTCCTGATACCCTGTCATTCCTGTATTAAAACAGATTTCCCCAAAGGCACTTCCTTCTTTTCCTACGGCCTTCCCATAGAAAAATAGTGCCATCCTCCAAGAGGATTATAGCCGGTTTTTGTGTATATTTCATCGAATAATCACAATTGTGTTATGGTGCAAAAATACAATTTTTTTATCGGAGAAATAACGATTTTTGATTAAATTTTGATAGCGATTCCTGCTTTTAGAGAGAAGAGATTTCTATATCTGCTTGTGCTTGGAGAGCTATGTGTATTTCTCTGCGATGTTCGTTACTAAATTCTAGTAAGGTACATCCTGAATTGTGGTTAGTAGGGGGCATCCCCTTTTCAAAAGAGATTGTAATAAAATAATCTCATTTTTTATTCAGTAAATTTTGCTAAAGAGCGTATATTTCCTAAGTTATTTTTCCCTATTTCAGAGAGAGTAACCTCTTGTATCTTGTTGTATCCTTTCTGTGGATTCCATACATCTCTATTGGCTAGTTGGATACTATATTCCTTTTTGAGGTAAAGGGTCTCTCGAGGATCGGGTAGGTTTAGGTAGATAGTATATTTGCCTTTTTGCCATACTGTTAGGTAACAAAAAGTAGCCCTTATGGTGCTTGTCTTTCCAGCAAACCAGTAGCGAGGATCATCTGTCAAGGTGATTTTTGTATTTCACGAGGATTTTTCCTCAGAGATGAACAACAGCTCTACGCTGCGAGGGTTGAAAGGGAAGCCCATCCAGTATTTTTTTAGTTGCAATTCTATCTGATAAGGACTCCTATCTTAGGAGTCTTGGTGAAATACCCTTTGACTAAAGAGAGCGATAGCCCAATCGTTTTTGGATTTCATCAAGGCATTTCCTCCTTTCCATTGTTGGAAAACATCTTGATGATAGTCTCGATTGAGGTAAGACCAGTGATACTGAGAGAGTTGTTCTAAGGCATTGCTACATATAGCTAACGAAGAAAGAGCACAAGTCTCCCCCATGGCGACATATTTGCTTTCTGCCTTCCAGAAATTGTGGTACATGAGGTTGTTGGCAAAGGTGCCTCTATCATCGTTGTCTGCTAAAAAGCAATCATTATGTGCAGCAATACGAGATAGAGGAGTTCCTTTGAAAGGCTGTCGAAGCGCTAAGAGTATCTTTTGGGGCTGATGCCCTGAGTGAGGAGTTTGGCCTGAGGCGTGCGTACAGCAATCATTCTATCAGAAGGGAGGGCATCCAAAAAGAGCAGTAAGAACACGAGCTCTAGGGGTATACTCTCCCTCTTTGGGCTTGTACACATAGTTATCTGTATAGTACCATTCTCCCACACCCCTACAAAGCCAGCTTCCATTAGGCAAATGACATCTGAATATTCTTGTAGGATAGGCTTGAGCTGAGCGATGTGTCTTTGGGTAATATCCCAAGGAGCATCCCAAGGTTTCTCGTCTCTGGAAGAAGTATAAGCAAAGCGTAGAATAGCCTTATTACCTCCTTCGCGGAGTACTCATATTGTGACGAATTTGCTCAAGAAAAAGCTTCAGATATAGGCCTATCTCGGAATTCTTTCAAATAGTAGATCGTGAAAACAAGAGAAATGCCTTCCTTGCGATATTTTTTTGGATATCACTGACAGAGAGTGTTTCTTTTTTATTGGCATAGAAACCACGATGTGTATAGAATCCTCGTTCAGGATTAAGAATGTCTGCTTGACTTTCTGTATACTGTTTCATCTCCATCTGACTGTAATCTGTAGGGACAGAGAGAACTGTTTCTTCAGAATTGTTTTTTTCTGACAATTGGCAAAAGAGCAGTATGTTTGAGAGAAATAAATAAATAGGTTTCATGGGTAATTAATCTTTAAGTTTTTTTCCTTCTGATAAAAGAGGCAATTCCTAAAAATTACAAACCAATACTGCCGCATAATAGACAAAGTTTGGAGTAATGACCTTTTTCTCCGCTAGCGTAGCTATGTAGTCCTGAAAGGTAGAAATTAACCCCGAAATAGGTCATCAGGATACTGGCAAAGGCTACCACACTGGCAAAGTTAAAGCTCCACAAGCCACGTAAGGAGGGTACAATACGCATATGAATCACAAAGGCATAAACCATGATGCTCACCAGTGCCCAAGTCTCCTTTGGATCCCAGCCCCAGTAGCGTCCCCAGCTCTCATTGGCCCACTGAGCTCCCAAGAAGTTCCCAATGGTGAGCATAATAAGCCCCTACAGTGAGTGCTAACTCATTGACAATAGTCAGTTCATCTATTACACCCTTGATTTTTTCTCGGTTCTTCGACGTGGTAAGGATCATGAGTAAGAGGTTAATAGCTCCTAAGATCATTCCCAAGGTAAAAGGTCCATAGCTACCTACAATCACTGCCACATGGAGCATCAACCAGTAGCTATTGAGTACAGGCTGTAGGTTGCCTATAGAAGGGTCAAGCCAGTTCCAGTGTGCTATCATCAGGATCATGGAGGTTACAAAGGCGGTGGAGGCGAGGCTCAGCGGTGAGCGACGGGCAAAACACAGACCAATACCCATGGTAGCCCATGCTACATAGATCATACTCATCAGGCATCGCTCCAAGGGGCGTGACCTGAGATATACCAGCGGAAGGCAAGTCCCTACGGTATGTAGGGCAAAGAGGAAAAAGAGTAACCCCTGTACACACTTGGGTGATGATGCGTAGCACTTTTCGCTCTCTGAAAATACGAGCTATTAGCACAACGAACATGAGGGTTCCTACATATAAGTACCAGCTAAAGAGACTTTTGAAAACATCATATTTGTTGTACAGAATCTCGGCATCGATTTGTCTCTCAGAAGGGATCACAGCCTCACCTACGGCACGTTGGTTTTCCTTGAGCAAACTCAAAAATCTTGTCGGCCTCCGTGTAATCCCCCTGTTTCAGTGGCTTCTTTACCGAAGAGAGGTACCAGCGGAAGGCATGTTTGATAAATCCAGCTTCCAATGTGTCTTGGGTATAGCGAGGATTCTCGTAGATGTCCAATGGGGAAATCCACTTGTTGTTAGGACTATCCTTCAGAGGGAAGATACGCAACATACTTCCCGAAAGGGCACGTTCTAAAAGGTGCATCTTCATGTCCACTTCTTTTGAATTCTTTTTGGAATTGGTTAGGGTTGGAAGTGGAATAAGCCTCTACTAAGTAGGGGTTAAGTTTGTTGTTATATTCTTGGTCTAAGAAGTCCAAAGCACGTACACGCTTTGAGACCTTTTTCTACACCTAAGATCTTATGTAGACTGTCGTTATCTTTTTTGATATAGAAAAAAATCTACATTGTACCATAGCTGACGATTCAGAAGCATAGAGAGGAATACCTGATTGGCATCCAGTCCACGGAAAGTATCGGCCTTGCTGACTTTTCTGAGCAATTCAGAAGCAAAGGTATTGATAGGTTTCATACGACCGTCTTCGTCTTGTATTACTAAGTGAGCGAAGCGGTCAGCATGTTCCTTTTTTCACAGTAGTAGCCTTGATAAGGGAGTCTATCTGTTTGGGAGTTAGTTCAAAAGAGTTATGTTGTGCATAGCCTCCGACCCAGAAGAACACAGCCAAGAGGATGAGGGTTCCTTTGCGCTTGAGGGAGAGTTTTTTGAGTTTTTGGCTCAGTTGTACAAAGCGTGTCTTTCCGAAGAACATGCTGGCAATAAGGCCAATATAGAGCAGGGTATAACCGATATAAGTAAGTAAAGTGCCCCAAAAATCATGATTAACAGAGAGGATAGTTCCCTGTTCGTCAGGAAAGAAATTGGCTTGGAAGAAGCGATAGCCCTTATAATTAAGGATATTATTCATGTAGATATCGTATTTGAAAGACTCCTCGGGAGAGGTTACGGTCACTTTGCTCTTGAAAGAAGAGTAGCTACGATCAGTACCAGGGTATTTGTCTGCAATAAAGTCATCCAATTTCACCTTGAAGGGTAGGGGGGTACGTACCGAGCCATAGTTCAGGTGGAAGGTAAGTCCACCTACCTCTACTGAAGCAGGAGGGTTGATCACATCACGCCTACCGAGTACCTCTACCTCCTTGGTTTCTCCACCACAGCTGATCTTCATCAGAAGGGCACTTTGGTCAGCCGCAGTTCGTTTGTTTGCCGCAATAGAAGCCATAACCATTTTTCCTTTCTTAAGAGGTTCTGGTAATACAAAGCGCATGCCCCCTATGTTGTATAGGCAGCGATATTGGAGGGGTTGCATACTATCCTTAGCCACAGTGAAAACCTTTTGGTCTGTCATAGTCATATAGCTGCCCAAATAAGGGCTACTGATATAGCTTCCCTCAGGGGTGATCTGTAGATTGATAGCACCTTCAGTAGGCTTATTTAAAGAGATGAGTAGGCCATGGAGCTCTTGTGTAGTTCCTGCTTTGAGGTAGTGCTCATGTCCTTCACCGCCTGAACTTTCTACTATCTTGAGGTAATCTTCGCCCCCAGCCTCTTCTACAAAAGATTCTTCGGCGTTGGCAATGAATCGGGTGAGTTCTATATGAAAATCCTTTCCCTTGAAGTCCGAAGCCCAACTGTAGTTGTTCGAGGTGAACTCTGAGAAGAGTACCTCTGTCTGTTTGGCTTTACGCAAGGGTTGTCCCTCGTAGGTGCCATCGACCTGAGCAGTAATATAGGTTAGCTCCGAGGTGTAGAAATCAGCCTCCTCGCCTTCGCGTAGGGCGAGCTTGCCCTCATCGCTGATATAGCGGGTAACCCAGCACCTACGATAATGAATATCCAAGAAGCATGTAGGACAAAGACTGCCCAGTTTTCTTTCTTGAGTAGGCGGTACCTGCCTATGTTGCCTATGAAATTCACTACAAAAAGCGCCATGATGAGTTCAAACCACCAAGCATTGTAGATCCAGATTTTAGCGGTATCAGTATTGTACCATGTTTCTACAAAAGTACCCATAGCAAGAGCCGCTCCATAGACTAAGAAAAGCACCGCCATCAGGCGTGTAGAAATAAGGATTTGAGTAAGTTTTTTAAGCATTTTTCAAATGTTTTCAGGGTACAAAAATACAAAAATAATAACAAATGGCAAACAAGTTTTTGAGTTTTTGAGTTTTAGTACTGATTACTAAATCCTATGGGGTATTGTCAAGGGGTCAGCCTCAAGTACAAGAGGAGAAGACAGTTTACTCTTCTATACGAGAGCTACTTAATGCTGTCAAGATGCTTATCTCCTTGGACGATTGGGGATAAAAACCCCAGAAAATCACTTATGAAATGTGGTAGGATCAGAAAGAATTGTTTGAGAGGCTGCTGTTTGAGGAGAAAACTGCAAAAAGGTGTTCTTGTGATAACTTGTTGAATAAGGCTGAAAGTATATTGCCTTCTTCTAAAGAGCGGCAGCATGACAAATAACGAATAAAAATTCTCTTTAGTCGTTTGTCATTTATCATTATTTTTTTGTATTTTTGCCCAAATTAAAAAAACAATATGGAATTATACTACGCATTTTCTGTAATTATTGTATTGGCAGCTTTGTTTTCTTATGTCAATGTAAGGTACATAAAGCTTCCCAATGACTATAGGGATTATGGTTGTCGCCATGATGGTATCGGTGGGGATACGTCTCTTTGGGGAGGTCATTTTTGCAGGTCTCTCTCATAAGTTGGAGTCTCTCTTGCAGGGGTTCGACTTACAGAAATCTTGATGAGTGCGATGCTTAATTTCCTGCTTTTGCAGCTGCATTACATATCAATGTCTCCGATTTGAAGGAGTATAAATTGCCTATTTTTACCTATGCTACTGTGAGTGTGGTGCTCTCAGCATTTATTATTTCTGGTCTGTTGTACTATATTGCTCATTGGGTAGGAATGGATATCCCTTATGTATATTGCTTTGCTCTTTGGTACTCTTATTTCGCCTACGGATCCTATTGTGGTTTTGGGCGTACTCAAAGCAGGCCAACGTGCCCAAGCGTATTGAGACGAAGATCACAGGCGAATCTCTTTTCAATGATGGGGTAGCTGTGGTGATGTTCGCCGTGGTACTCAAGCTGGCTACTGATGCGACTTTTTGAGCCTTCTGTTCAATGCCATTACTAAGCTTTTTCTTTTGGAGGCAGGAGGAGGAATTTTTTTCTAGGAGTGATTTTAGGCTTTCTTGCTTCTGAGATGATGAAAAAGCAGATGATTACCATGTGAGTGTGCTAGTAACCCTTGCGGTGGTTATGGGAGGATTTCTATTGCCAAGGCCTCTCATGTGTCCTCTCCTTTGGCAATGGTTATTGCAGGACTTTTTGTGGGTAATGTAGGAAAGAAAGCCAGCAGTGAGGAAAAATAGGGATTATCTTAGTAAGTTCTGGGCGATTGTGGATGAGATTATGAATGCTATCCTCTTTCTTTTTTTATAGGTTTTGAGATGCTATTGATTGACAATTTGGATAAGCAGTTTCTTCTAGGTGCTATCACTATTATTGTATGTCTCTTTGGGGCGCGCACTGGCTATTTATATACCTGCACAAACGATTTTGCGCAAGGTCAGTTCCTATTCACGAGGTTCCCTCATTACTATGGTATGGGGGAGTACGTGGGGGCGTCTCTATCGCCTTGGTGCTTTCTATTCCACAGGATCATGCAGGGATGAAGGAAACACTTTTGCAGATTACTTATATAGTAGTATTGTTCTCTATCTTAGTACAGGGACTTACAGTAGGGAAAGTGGCTAAGAAAGCCCTTCATCAAGACGAGGTGATGCTTAGACTTAAGCGTATCAGAGCTGCTCAACAGCGTAAAATAAGGGAGTAATTTATTCTTGAATGATGAAAATATGTAGGTTGTTATATATCTGTTGTCTCTGGGGGTCTTTTTCTCTCCTATGGACAACATAAGACAGATTGGAGTAGGGAAAGGCTCCAAAAAGCTATAAAAAAACACTTCGTATTAAGGGGTATCATGTCATAGAAAATGGCGCAATGGCGCAGAAGGGGGCACTTATAGCTGAGATGAATCTGGAAAAACTTTTTGATTCACAAGGAAATATTATCTTGGAAATCTATTTTGATGATAAGAATGCTGAGACACTTCGCTATGAGTATGTGTACAATGCCCAGGGAGTCAAGAAGTACAAGCTACACCTCAACCCGAAAAAGGAAAAAGGTGGGAGCTTACACTCTTCAATTGTGATGCACAAGGTAATGTGACCAAGGAAGAGACCTATGATCTGAATGGAGATTTGGAGTATTCTGCTTTGTTTGTCTATAATGACAAAGGGATTGGCCATGAAAGTAATTTCCTAAGAGAGGATTTTTTTCATTAAAAATTCACTCTTCTTATGATAGTAAAGGGCGACTCTTGGAGCAGGAACAACATATAATGGACAAAGGAGAGAATATATTTAACAAAGGAAGATATCGCTACAATGGTCATGGAGATTACGATCGTATTCTTTCGTTGCTCAATAAGAATTTTGCCAAGAAGAATACCTTTCATTACAAATATGATAAAAAAATGGCAATTGGATAGAGCGTTTTGAGTATCAAGATGGCAAACCCTAAGACCATTATCGAGCGACATATAGAATACTTTTTGAGTGAAGTAGAGAGCACAGTTTATTGCGCCTTATTAAAAAGCAATCCATTCTATAGAATCTTCCTAGTTTTTCTATACCCTTCCTTTTGATATGTCATCGGAGGAAAAATGAGCCCCAGGGTTCAATTTTTAAGTCTCTTTTCTATACGTTGCTTTTCTACGGTATAAGAAATCTCCTTCGTTAGCGCTATTTTATATTGTTCTTTAGCTTCTTCATATTGCCCGTTTGCCCAATAAGCTTCTCCCAGGAGGTAATAGCCTTTTCCAATAATCGGGATTAAGAGAGGTTAGAGGAAGGTAATCGCTTATCTGTATAGTAGTTTTTCTCTCAATTGCTGGCTGAGTCGCTGTTCGAGTTGTCTGTAGGCTTCATAGTCCTTATAGGCTTGTGTATAAAGAAAGGGATCCGCAGGAATATTCTCATTAGTCTGTGGATATACTGTATGAGGAGCATATGTTTCTCCTTTAAAAATTTCTTTCAGATCATAGGCGACAAACTCCCCTAACTGATAGGGAGCTGTAGAGACCCAAGCGATACGTTCCTCTGGGGAGAAGATAACACTATGATGTGCCAGAAGTTGGTTAAGGGCTTTTTCGTTACCATAGCCTAAAGATTTTTCCCTGTAATCCTTCGGTATTACGAAGAATATTGGCTATTTTTTTCAGGAGTAAGTTGCTCATTTTCGGCTACTAATTCCTGCATTTTTGCATAACGATAGGCAGTATGTGTTTGAGCTATTTGTTTGAGGTTTTTGTCTTTGGCATAAGTAGGGCTTTGAAAGTGATTGGCACATAGTAGTATACCATTATTCTACTCTCGTATACCCCAAACTTCTTTGGGAGACTTCTATCAGGATAGCCTTGCGTTCTTTGGCACTTGCTACCATAATCGCCTCGGAGACAAATATTTTTTTCTTTTTGCAATCGCAATAGCTTCTCCAGTGGTGCTGGCAAATTGTAATATTTCTCACACAGGAGAGAGATGGGGTGCGTGCTTTCAGAGGAATATTGGACTTACCTGCATTAATCGTTACAGTAAGCCCTTCGGTGTTCATGCCCGACATGACCCCAATCATCCCCCAAGCATAAGACATAAAGGGATACCCCTGAGTGGGACGAACGAAGCGAACGATTTTTCTCGGTGGCGAAATCGTCCGAGAGGTAGAAGTCAAAGTTGCGCCCTATAAGGAGCTTCCCCCATCGGTATGCCTGCCCCATGCGGCTAAGGAGGAGCACCCTACCAGCATCAGATCCTGTAAGGCATGCCCTATGTCATGGGCTGAGTGTAGGTATAGGCTGCGCTCATACTTAGGAGCTATATAGTCAAAAGAGGCTATCGGCATAGAGTGATTGTCCGTAGAGTTCTGCTCTATAGATGGGGAGGATATTCTTATCGATATCCCGATTGAACCATTTGAGAAATTTGTACAGAAAGCGCTGTTTCCGCTCGGAGGGGACAAAAGTCTTTGAGCTTGGTAAAAGAAGACTGTCCTGACGGTGGTAGAGCCCTTTTGGGTCAGGGCGCCAGAGTTGAGTCCCAATTGTAGAGGGTTGCCAGAGAGATACAGCTCCCATATCCCTTGCTTGTTGCGGATAAGATAGTTGTCCCCAAAGGAATACAAGGAATCGTGAAGATTCTCCACTACAGGTGTCTGTGAAGAGTATAGAGAGGTCTCTGGTGGACTTATCTTCTTATGAAAGATACCACAGGAGGTAAACAAGAGCAGAAGTAATAAGCAAAAGTTTTTCATAAATAATAAGCATTAGCAATCTGCCTTTTGGGTGGAGTATCAGATGAGTATCTGCTGGGAGAGGTATGGAATTCCCTAGCCCTAAGCCCCGTAAAATGAACAATATCCCTACCAAAATGACCACTAAGGGTAGCCATTGGTTGAGCCTTCTTCTAAGAGCAAGGGCAAGAAATCACCTAAGAGGATGAGTAAGAGCATCAGGGAATGGTACCCACTCCAAATACGGTCATATAGGTCATACTTCCCCACCAATTGCCCATAGCCAGCGCTCCAAATAGGGCAGTATAGACAAGTCCACATGGTAGAAACCCATTGAGAAAACCAATAGAGAGTGAACTTGTGAGGGTCTTTTTCGAAAGTTGCTTTCCAAGGCATTTTTCAGTAGAGAAAACCTTGAGCAGTGGGTTGCCAAGACCTTTTACTCTGAGGTGCAATAGGGAGAAAAAGCCCCATAAGAATCACTCAGAAGGCCTGCAAAAATAGAAAATTCCTGCTGGTACTCAGCGATAAAAACCTTCTCCTACAAGGCCAAAGAGCAAGCCCATAAGGACATAGGCAAGGGTTTTACCTATGAAATAAGCACCTAATTGGAGGGAGCGAAAGTCCCTTGCGCTGTCTTTGCAGAGGAATCAGCAAAGCAATAGGGCCACACATACCTACACAATGAAGACTCCCAAATAGTCCTAAAGTGAAAGCGAGGACGAGCATCTAATAATTAACTTTGTCGAATAGGGTTAGGTAATTCTTTCCTTCAAAAACTATATTCCACACGGATATTCCAACGCCCTTCAGTGAGCAAGTCGGCAGGGACTTTTAGAGAGCAGTTATCCAAGGAGGTGATAGGCAAGGTAAAGTCTTTTTGCTATCCGAAGGGCGATAGAAAGAGATAACTCCTACCACCGACTTGCCTGTAACCTCCGAAGGAAAGTCAAAGCGAATTCCCTCTTTGGCACCCTTGGTATAGGAGAGTTCCACTTGCATGTGCGCACCAAGTGTCTGTTTCTGAGCATCAATGTCCTTCTGAAAGTCTAATTCCTGAGCATAATAGTTCTCAGTAACCAATTCATGATCATACTGCTTGTCCACTAAAGTAATGACAAAAGAAATACATGATAAAGCCTACAAAGGCTAAGATGGCCAGGAGAATCCCCTGTGCCCCAACTAAGTTTCATATAGGTTTATTTTTTATTGGAGCAAAAGTACTACAAAAAAATGAAATAAAAAGGCTTATTACTATAGATTTTTTTGATAGTGATTTTTTTGTTCTGAGAAATATTTAGTACCTTTGCAGAAAATTTGAGTGATGAGTTATCAGGTCTTAACAGACAATATTTCTCTCTATATGAAGGCTTTATTGCTTTCAATTCCTTTTCTTATAGGGATATATTTCTTTGCCAAAAAGCAATGTCTTATTTTATCCCTATGTCTTTGGCTATGGGTTTTTGCACTCCATATCCTTTATCAGTATCTGTTCTATATACTTTTCAAAGGCGATTTCTACGGGGGATGCTATGGATTTATACTCTTTTTATCAGTGATTTTATCAATATAGGTGCTTTTTGTTATCTATTCTTGTCAAGGTAAAACGAAGAAGATAAAAGAATCATGAAAACTTCTTGATTTGTAAGAGAAAAACCTGTAATTTTTGCCGCTTGTTTATTTTATATAAGATGATAAAAAAATCTCTTTCCTTTTTATTATATTTCTCAGCAACTCTTCTTTGGGGTCAGACTACCCATAGAGAACACCCTGACAGATTATTTTTGCTTTCCCCTTTGGATATTCCCTCTTATGCGGGGAATTTCTGTGAGCTACGTCCCAATCACTTTCATGGGGGATGGATATCAAAACAGATGGGAAGCAGGGGCTGAATGTATATGCCACTGCCGATGGGTATATCTCTTGCATTAAGGTTAGTACCTATAGCTATGGCAAGGTGATGTATATAGATCATCCTAATGGCTATACTACAGTGTATGCCCACCTACAAAAAAATTTGCTCCTGAGATAGAGAAGTTTGTCAAGGAACAACAGTACAAAGCCGAAAAAAATATGAAATGGAATGGGACTTTACACCGACTGATTTCCCTGTGAAAAAGGAGATTGGATCGCTGTAAGTGGCAATACAGGCGGAAGTGCTGCTCCTCACTTACACTATGAGGTTCGCGATACACAGACCAAAAATGCCTATAATCCCTTGCTCTTTTGGCTATCCTTGTCCAGATGATCTCTCTCCCTATCATAAATCAAGTAGTGGCGTATCCTTTTGGACGATGCAGCTGCTATAGAGGGCAGACAAGAAAAGAAGGCGCTATACTTGGCTAAAGAGAAGAATGACTACCACACAGCTAAGATTACCGCTCAAGGGAAAAATTGGGATAGGTATCAAGGCAATAGATAAGATGACCGGTACTTATAATACCTTTTGGGGTGTATAAGGTAACTCTCTCGGTCAATGGGGCACCTAAGATCTCATATACTTTCGATGAACTTATCTCTGGGGAGGATCCCTATATCAATACCCTGATAGATTTTTCCTCTTTTTGTCAAGACAGGGGCTCGAGTACAGCTTCTCTACAAGGAACCTTATAATAAGCTATCCAACTATACCTTAGCTGAAAATAACGGTGTTATAGAGATTCAGGATGGCCTTTTCTATATCATTACTGTCGAGGTAGAAGATTTTGCACACAACAAATCCACTATTACCATTCCCATAGAAGGGAAAAAAAGAAGTACTATCCCCTAAGGCTGAAGAAACCCTTAGCAAAGGAACCCTCTTAGTAGCCAATCGTGATAATATGTACAAAAACCGATCAAGCTTCGGTATTCTTTGCTGAAAAATACTTTCTTCCATGATACTTATATAGAGGTACAGCAAAAAGGAGATACCCTATCGGTAAAAAGCGCCTATCCAACCTCTAAAGAAACAATATACTCTGGTTTTCAATGGGGATAAGTATTCCGAGGCAGAACTTCCTTATGTATGTATCGCCTTAGTAAGGGGCAAGGGTAAGTATTACCAGGGCTCTTATCGCAGGGGATAAGATACTCACAGCCAGAGTGAAGACCTTGGGCAATTTTTGTTCTTACCACCGATAAGATACCCCCAGTTGTAAAAGCCGCTGAACTTCTCCAAGATAAAGAACAATATAAGCAAGCTCGACAAGCTCAAGGTCAGTGTCAAAGATAATTTCAGTGGGATAGGCAAGTATCGTGCCACCATCAATGGACAATGGGTACTTATGGAGTACGAACATAAGGAAGGGCTGCTCTTCTTTACCCTTTCTGATAAATATTTTTACCGAAGGTGAAGACTATCTTTTTGAACTCACTGTAGCTGATAAAGTAGGAAACGAAAGCACTCTTTCGATACCTTTGGTATATAAACAATGATCAACGCTTAATGATCAATATTTCTTATACTTTGTTATTGCCTCTTCTTCGTTGAGAGAGTCTAATACTCACTTGTAGTTTTTATAAGAAACTAAAAGTTTGTCTTTTTCCTCAACTCTTGTTTGGGTGTTATTACTCCATAATTATTCATGTGATTTTGCTTATTGCATGGTTTAGTATTAATTACTCATTCTTTTATTGTCTAAAAATTAACATTTATATTAATAAGAAAAAAATCTTAAAAAAAGTAAGAAAGAAATCGTATTTTTGTCTTACTGTAATCTTGTTATCTGATGAAAACTTTTTTCGTTGTCTCTTTTTGTGGCTGAGTGTACAAGTGGTTCAAGCACAAGAAGATGTGCAGACGATATATGCTCTATTTGAACAACCAGCTCCTCAGTGGTCTCCCTCAGCTCCCGGCTGTGAAAGAGCCCTTACTGATTCGCTGGCAGGAGCGAAAAAGGAACCTTCAATGCCAAAGGATATCGTACTTTTGTAGGCTATCACCAAGAAACTTTTGTAGGGACACTCTCTTTGGCTGAGGGATTGCTTTATGGAGAAATTCTCTACAAAGGAAATCTTATCAGCTTATGAATTCTCCTAAAGGAAAAATTGGAAGTCATTCTACAGAAAAACGCGCTGTGGAACAACCCCCTCACAGGAAAAAGAAACCCAAAAACGGACTATACCCCAAGGAATTGGCTTTCGTAATATGTTTTTCCTCAAAGCAGATAAGGACGAAAAACGATCCTCCTATCACACAACCTACCATCTACAACTCTCTTTATCCTAAGAGCCTTATTCATACCGATGGAGTATGGCGACTCTATCGCCTTGCCTTGCCGGTGGACTATAGTTACTATATCATGAAAACTCCTTTCAATAAGGATAAGAACAAAATTAGGGCTTTCTGGTATGCTACAGAGACTTTTTCTTAACGAACTCTATGGCAATGATATAGGAGTGCATTTCGAGGTGATAGATGATGATAGGCTTATTTTTACGACTCCCCAAAGTGCTCTTTTCCCTTCCCTTATTAGTGGAAATGAGGTGGTAGATATGGGGAGCATCACCCTCAATAAGCATTATGATAGCAAAGACTATGATTTGGCAGTAATTATTACCGATTTCAGACAGAATTACAATGGCTTAGCTGCAGTATATGCTGCCTATCAGACACATCAGAAAGCCAATGGAGCAGCACGCCCTAAGGGGCCTTCGACTATAGCGCATGAGATTGGTCATATGTTCGGTGCGGATCATACTTTTCTCTAATGGAGGAGAATATTCTGAAAAACAGAAACAGATAGTGGACAGTCTATTATGAGCTATGGACATGAGTATGCTCGTGATTTCTTCTCCTTAGTCAGTGTACAGATTATCCGCGCTTTTTGGGCAATTCCATGGCTTATTATGCCGATCAGGCACGTACTCAAGAAGCGGGAAAACGTGTAAAGGATACCGGAAGCAATTTGGTCTATGGTGTCAAAAGCGAGAATAAACCACCTATACTGGAGCAGGCGCGCCTTAGAGAGAATATGTAATCCCTGAGAATACTTATTTTCAGTTTTATCTACAGGTAGAGATCCAGAGGGGACGCACTAACCTATGGCGCATCCTGCTGACAGACGTTTTTCATTCATCACGCTCCAATGCACAGTTCCTTACTTATAAGGGAACTGCTACGCCTCATATCCGTTTCCAAGAGGAATGGGTAGAAGCTGAACATAATACTTTTGCTCCTGCCAAGGGAACTATTTCCTATCGTCCAGGAACTTTTACTTTTTGGATAGGAGTTGCCGATCACAATCCTGCGAATCCTTATCATGTCCCTAAGTATGATGTAGTAGAAAACAAAAGTAAAAATCAAGAAGGGAAACCATTTGAGATACAAAACTTTGATAATGGTTCTTATACACACAATAGAACCTATCGTGCAGGTGAACGTCTTACACTTCATTGGCAGGTAGATGAACAGATTTTTTCTCCAGAGAGCAAGGTGCGTATTCTTCTTTCTGACGATTCAGGAAAGAGCTATAAGTATGTACTGGTAGAAGAAGCTCCTAATAATGGACATTGTGAGGTAACCCTTCCCAATGTAGCCATAGGTACTACTCGTGGTCATTTTGGCAAGCTCAAAGGGAAGGGGATTATCAAAGGTTGAGGTTATTGATGGCTTGGCCTATGCACTTACTACACGTTCTCCCTATAAACAGGGTGGCTTTATGATAGAGAAAGATCAGCAGGCTCCAGAGCCATTACAGTTTGTTCCTACTTCTCTTCCACAAGATATTTCAGTAAAGGAAGAGGCTGCTATACCTCCTGCGGAATTGCCCACTGCGGTGGGAGGGTGTTCTACCCCTCAAGTAAGCTATCAAGATCGCCGCAATGAGGTATCCTATGCCCCAGATGTGGCTATAGAACGTATTTTTACCGCTAAGGATAGTTGCGGGCATACAATAGAGCATATTCAGCTCATACGAATAGGGGAGAACAAGATAGGGTACCCTACCTCTACTCCTCAAGAGCCTACTCCTAATAAGGAACCCTTGACTTTTGTTGCAACAACGCTTCCTCCACAATATGTGACTATAAGCTGCAAAGAAGCTCTTCCGCCACCAGCTTCTATAGAGACTCAAGGAGGTTGTGATAAGATAACTTTTTCTCTTTCTGAGCAGATGATACAAAAGCATTGCCCAGAGTTATATACCCTAAAGCGTACTTATACCTTTGTAGATCAGTGTCAGAATAGGCTCACCTTTGAACAATATATCACTAAGAAAGATGCTCTTCCTCCTGTTTTTGTCGGAGGACTGCCACAGGACAAAACAATAGAACAAGGTGCTGCTATTCCTCAGGGGAAGTCCTTACAGCTCAGGATGATTGCAAAGGAACCTTTCAGGTGATGCCTACACAACAGAAGAGTGAGCAAAAAAATAGTCTATCAGTGGGTTGCTCAGGACGATTGTGGGAATCAGGTGACACATACTCAGACAATTACTCTTCTTCCCAAAAAGAAGAACCTGTACCTGCTCCCAAGCCTAAGCCAGCACCTGAACCCAAGCCAGTTCCCAAACCAGATCCAACGCCTATTCCTAAGCCAGACCCAAAACCAGCACCTGACCCCAAGCCAGTTCCCAAGCCTGATCCAACACCTGTACCTAAGCCAAAACCAACACCTGATTCTATAGAAGAAACGAGGGAGATTGCCATATATAACGCTGTTTCTACTCAGGATAATTCACAGAACTATTTCAAGGTAGAGGGTATGATATACCTACGCCTATGGAGGTAATGATTTTTAATGAAATGGGGTTAAAAGTATATGAAAGTAATCATTATCAAGAAAATGGAGAGGTGTTCCGAGGCTATGCAGAATGTAAGTGGGGTAGTAGGGAAGGGACAAAAGATTGCCTCAAGGGACTTATTTCTATATACTTACTTGTTCACATAGGGGACAAAAGGAAGTGAAAAAAGGATTTCTCTATGTGAAATAAGTGTCCTAACATGGATATTTTAAAATACGAAGAATGATAAAATAAATAAGGGAGTTGTACAACTCCCTTTATTTCTACTATTTTATTTCAACAAACTAAAACTGCGCTTGACAAACTCAGTTAGGGGCTTCTCCTTTGAGTAATCCTTGGGAGAGACGAGCTAGGTCGAAGGATTGACTAATCAGTGCCTTGCGAGCAGCCCTCATCCGATGTGGAAAGGATTTGACTGGCTAAAGGGACTGTTGGTATTTACGACCAAGTTGTACATCTCAGGAAGCCACCAAAGCCCATGCCTCCCCTACAGCTTGCATTTCTTTCATACAGCGGATGAATTCCGGCTGAGTGATGAGGAAAGGGGTTGCTTCGCTATCCAAGGCCTCAGGTTGTACTGTATAGGCAGTATTCTCTATGGCAGTGGTTACAAAGTCCTTGAGCTTTTCGGTTTCCTCCTCAGAAAGTTTGGAGATTTGAGTATCTTCTTTCTTGATAAGGTTCTCTATGGAGTCTGCATCTACACGGGCGAAAGATATTTTTCTCTTGAGTAGTCTCCAATTTCTGAATCAGGTGAGATACCAGTGGAGAGTCCAAGAGGAGTACCTCATAACCTTTAGCCTCTGCTTCAGCGATGTAGCTGTGTTGGGCTTCTTTGTTGTTGGCATAGAGGATGATAGTTTGCTCGTCCTTATTGGTTTGTAAGGGTTTTTATCTTTTTCTAAAAAGCTCTTCAAAGGTATAGTATTTGTCATTTACAGTAGGGTATAGAGCAAATTTCTGAGCTTTCTCGAAGAACTTTTTCTTCGGAGAGCATCCCATATTCTATTACTATTTTGATATCGTTCCATTTTTTTCTCGAAATCTTCGCGGTTTTTTCTTTGAAAAGAGATTGTAGCTTGTCAGCAACCTTACGAGTTACATAGCTAGAAATCTTTTTACATTACCATCGGCTTGTAGGTACGAACGAGAGACATTCAAGGGAATATCTGGAGAGTCGATTACCCCACGCAAAAGAGTAAGGAACTCAGGGACAATACCCTCTACATTGTCAGTTACAAAAACTTGATTTTTGGTAGAGTTGGATTCTATCTTTCTGCAATTGCATGTCGTTGCTTAGCTTTGGGAAATAGAGTATCCCTGTCAGATGGAAAGGATAATCCACATTCAGGTGAATGCTGAACATAGGATCTTCATACTGCGAGGGGTATAGCTCATGATAGAAAGCCTTGTAGTCTTCGTCGGTAAGGCCAGAAGGTTGTTTTGTCCAAGCAGGGGTAGGGTTATTAATGATATTATCTACCTCTTTTATACTCTGTTTTGTAATCTTCAGGGAGCGTTTTCAGGACGAGGGAGTGCCTCCTTGCGCATGCCTAATTTGATAGGGATAGGCATGAACTTGTTATATTTCACTAAGAGTTCTGGATCTTACTTTCTTCTAAGAACTCAGTGGAGTCTTCGGCAATGTGAAGGATAATTTCAGTACCATGCCCTTCTTTTTTCGATAGGGTTCTATACTATAGGCAGGGGAGCCATCACACTCCCAGCGTACTGCTTGTGCTCCTTCTTGGTAAGAACAGGGTTAAGATTTCCACCCTATCGGCTACCATGAAAGCCGAGTAGAAGCCCAGACCAAAGTGTCCGATGATACCGGTGTCTTTGGCGGGATCCTTATATTTGTTTAGGAACTCTTCAGCCCCAGAGAAGGCGATTTGGTTGATGTATTTCTCCACTTCTTCCTCAGTCATTCCGATACCTTGGTCTAAGATATGGATTTTCTTACCTTCCTTATCGACCTTGACCTCGATAATTGGATTGCCATAAGGTACTTTTAGCTTCACCAATTTGGCAAAAGGTGCTTGAGCTTAAGAGTGGCATCAGTCGCATTGGAGATTAGTTCACGAAGAAAAAAATCTCATGATCGCTATATAAGAATTTTTTTAATGAGTGGAAAGATATTTTTCCACAGAAACGTTTATTTGTCCTTTTCATTTGTATTCGAATTTTTGCCTATTCTTTAGCAAAAGATAATACCATACTTGTAAGGCTGACAAAATGACAGATGTAGCTTGTGGGCAATGTATTGATTCTTTTTGTCTCCATTTTTCTATTTTTAAAACGAATGTTGAGAGGGCGAAATTTTTTTGAGAAATCAATACTATTTTTTTAGAATATTTTTTTATTACCTTTGTCTTTTGTTAGAAATAATTCTCATGAGAAATTCTCTTTTGTGTATCTTTTTGTTATTCTTAGGGTTAGCAAAGGTAATTGCTCAACCGACCATCTCCAATACGCAAACTCTTAGGGTGTATCGCTTGGCTATTTACGTCACCCACAATGCTTATAAGAGCGCTACTTTTGCTCAGGATACCGAGAAGGTAAAGGTTTTTGGCAAAAAAACAGAGGATTTTTCTTAATGAATTATATATGCGAGATATAGGGGTGCGTTTTTCAGGTACTCAGGGATGAGCGATTAATTATTACGAATCCCAAGGAGGAAGTCTTTACCCAAAGACACAATGCAAGTTATGTCATAGGTCTTTCGACCGAAGCTATCAACAAGAGGATAGGGAGTGATAGCTATGATGTAGGAATTTGTATCTCTTATACAAGTTCCAAAGGAATACGAGGACTTGCTCATATCCGAGGCGTGTATCAAGACCAATATAAAGGGGCAGCAGTTGCTTTTTCCTACCAAAGAAGTTATTGCTCATGAGATAGGGTCACCTTTTTGGGGAAGGCATACCTTTTAGTGGGAAAAATTTGACTATGCTAGTGAGAAAACCGAATATGACAATGGGCAATCGGTCATGAGTACAGGTAGTCCTAGAGACTTCTTTTCCCTCTCAGTATCCAACTGATTCGTGAGCATCTGGTAGCAGCGGCTCCTGTAGGAGAATTCCTTTGGGTACTCAGCCTCCTCATATAGATAAGACAAAAAAATAAAAAGCAATACCTTTTGCCCAAAGATACCTATTTTTCAGTTTGCTATTTCTGCCACAGACCCTGATAGTTCAACCTTTACTTATATGGCACAGCAGCGTGATGTGCGCTTGGGCGAAGATCCTTCTATCGCACAGTACGTCATTCCTCAGCGTAGCCATAGCCCTTTGGTAGTGTTCAAGAGAGTATAGCAAACAATCGGGATCAGAGGTGTCTAATAGCTGGATTAATGAGCAGAAAATAGGAACCTTTACTTTCTGGCTTGGAGTGAGTGATGCCTTGGAAACTCCCTACCGTGGATCATATTGTACAATATGATTTGGCAGAAAACAAGTGGAAGTGCGTGATGGGATTCCCTTCAAAATCACTACTTCTACAGCTGGAAAGACCTATAGAGGGAGGGCAGAGGCTCGCGCTCACATGGGCGGTGGATCCTGAGCTATTTAGGGATACCAAAGTGCGCATTCGCCTCTCTGAGGATCATGGGCAAACCTTTCCCTATACCTTAGCTGAAGGTGTGGACAATACGGGGAGTTATGAGCTTGTCTTGCCCAACTTGTCTATAGGGAAAGAAAACTATGGAAAATACAGCTCTCAAGGTGGGGGCAGGGGTGATTAAGATAGAAGTGATGGAAGGAATTGCTTTTGCCGTAACTGATGAAGATCCTAAGAGGATGGAGGTTTTATTATAGAAAAAGGCACAACACTTCCCTTAGCTTTTTATAGGATTCTCCCACAAGATATGACAATAGAAGAGGGGCAAGCTATTGTAGAGCAGGCGCATCTTAGTGCGGTAAGTTCTTGTAGTAATCCTATAGTAACCCCTTCTGTAACAGAAGAAAAGAAAGAGGAAAAACTAGTAAAAGCGCATCTATCAGTGGATAGCTACTGATGATTGCGGGGGTAGAATGCTCATGCCCAAGTAATTACTATTAATCCTAAAAAGAAATACCTACTCCGGAACCTAAGCCAACTCCTACTCCGGAACCTAAGCCAGCCCTACTCCAGAGCCTAAGCCAACTCCTACTCCAGAGCCCTAAGCCGGCCCCTACTCCAGAGCCTAAGCCAGCCCCTACTCCAGAGCCTAAGCCAGCTCCTACTCCCAGGAACCTAAGCCAGCCCCTACTCCAGAGCCTAAGCCAGCTCCTACTCCGGAACCCTAAAGCCGGCCCCTACTCCAGAGCCTAAGCCAACTCCTACTCCGGAACCTAAGCCGGCCCCTACTCCAGAGCCTAAGCCAGCTCCTACTCCCGGAGCCTAAGCCAGCTCCTACTCCCGGAACCCTAAGCCGGCCCCCTACTCCCGGAACCTAAGCCGGCCCCCTACTCCAGAGCCCGCTCCAAAACCAGTGCCTACTCCCATACCAGAGCTAAAAGCAAAAAGAAGTAGTTGTGTATAATGGAGTTTCCTCTGTAGAAGATTCTCAAAACTATTTTTAAAGTAGAAAAATACCGATCCTGATGCTCCCCATAGAAGTGCTTATCTTCAATGAAATGGGAATAAAAGTATATGAGAGTTCTCATTATCAAGAAAAAGGAGCTCTTTTTCCACGGTTATGCCAATGTGAGTGGCGTAGTAGGCAAGGGCAACGCCTGCCTTCGGGAACTTATTTTTATATCTTACACTATTATTATCAGGGAGTACCTTATACAAAAGAAAGGATACTTGTATCTTAGATAATTTTTACTAGTTGGTAGAAAGGAAGTAATCGATGATTATTATTTTACTAAAAATGAAAAATATATTATTTGTTTTTCTGTGGTATTTTGCATGGTTTTAGTACTTCCATGCTCTATGCTCAAGAAAACAGCAGATGTCTTAGGGCGCTTTTTCATCAGAAGCGCCTGTTCATTGGGCAGTCTCTACTAAAGAGGGACGTCTTGATCTGGAGTGGCGTCCTCGACAAAAATTCGCTTTCTCAAAGAAGGTTTTTCGCAGCTTTGTAGCCCTACTATGAGGGAGTGTTTTCAGGAAGTATCTCTTTGTCTTCCAATAGCTTTTTCGGGAGAAATATGGCATGAAGGGCATACCTATTTTTCTCACAGATGAGAAGGGACTGCTTAGAGTTAGCCCCTCCCAAGGAGCTGCTTCTTGTGCTACTTGCCAAGAGGGGATTGTGATATACGCCCCTCTTCACAAGTTCTTAGTCGAGGAACAATTCTTGCAGAGGAATCTCACCCTCCGATGACAAACGAGTGCTGTATAATGTACATGTACTGAGGACTTTCCGCTTGGCTATGCTGATAGATTATAGCTTTTACAAAGGGCACTGTCAAGGGCGTATGGAACTGGCCAAGGCCTTTATGGTGGATGTACAAACCAAACTCAATGAGGTATGCGGACGGGAGTTGGGTTACCAATTTGAATTAGTAGATGATCCACGCCTCATCCGAGATACTAAGGGAAAAGAGGTCTATCCCGATAAGCCATTGGTACGTACCGTTGTAAATACGGCTACAGATACGTTTAATAAGCTCATAGGGGAGGAGAATTACGATGCAGGTATTGTCTTTTTCTGTATATAAGGACAATCGTGGATTGGCACATCTGGGAGAGATTACAGGTAAGCTCAAAGGGAGGCTGTGTGGCCAATGAGGAGTTCTATATTATTCTGCATGAGCTTGGGCACCTATTGGGTTCTGCCCATACCTTTACCATAGGAGGTGCGACAGCTTCTTCTTTTACCGAACCCGATAGGGGCAACTCTATCATGAGTTATATCAATGACCCTTATGGTACTTATTTTTCCTTGCCTTCTATCTATACTATCCATAATCGTACCAATCTGCATGATGCCTATTATGCCGATAAGGAACGTACGCCCAGCTCGTGGGGCTTGCTCAGCCCAATATACCTTATGGGGAACCCTCTGATAACAAGGCACCGATGATTGACCGTAGCAAACTCAAAAAGCTATACCTTACCTCCTAATACCTATTTCCAATTTACCATAGAAGCAAGAGATCCCGATGGAGACCCCCTTACTCTATATGGCTCATCAGGCTGATTTTAAAGTGTTTGGTCAAAGGCGCGTTTTTCCTTCCGACCGTCCTACTACGAATAATAAAATTGCTTTCTATCGTCCGTATACTAAGGATAATAACACGAATGAATGGAAAGAAGTTCCTTACAAATTCACAGGGGAATACGAAACAGGGATTTTACTTTTTGGTTAGGTGTCTGTGATGGCTCTGTAGGGGCTTATAAGGAGGGGCAAGCCTCATACGCCTCTCTATGATGTGTATCAGACCAAAGTACAAATAAAAGATGGAACGCCTTTTAGGATAACAAGTATTATAGGAGAAAGTAGATCAGGTAGATATAAGCGAGGAGAGAATGTTACCCTACACTGGAATGTGGATAAGAAGCTATTTGCTCCCGATAGCAAGGTACGTATTCTTTTTCGGATAACTATGGAAAGACCTATGACTATGTCTTGGCAGAAGGAGTACCCTAATAGTGGAAAAGGCAACAGTTACTTTTCCTCAAAACAAAAATGGAAAGGCTATGCTGGTTATGTGGAGGCACCTTCAAGATAGAAGTACTGGATCATATAGCTTATGCAGTCTATCCGGATAAGCCTTATATGCTGGATATGTTGAGTTCGAGTATTATCTTCCATAATTTGCCAAAGCCTGTCATTACCGTAAAAAGAACAGAAATACCTCAAAAGAGCAGAGGTTACTGCCCAATCTGATCATGGTGAATGTAGAAACAAAAAAAGCAGAGGTTTCTTTTTCAGAGGAATCACATCCTGACTATATACTGCGCCGTTGGGTAGCTACCGATAAATGTAAAAACAAAGCTACTTTTTGTTCAATATATCTATTTTGAGAAAAGAAGCTCCTACCAAGACCCTACATTTTTGTAGGAGATCTTCCCCAAGATATACATGTACAATGTCGAGGAGAGATTCCTCCTAAAGCCACGTTGCAGGCAGAAGGAAGCGATTCGGTTGAGATAGAATATGAGGAAGAAATGACCGAAGGGTGATAAAGAAGCCTACAAGCTCACCCGAGTATGGACTGCCTATGCGGCTGATGCCCCCGCTATCCGCCATGTTCAACAAATTTTCTTAAAAGACACTCAGCGTCCCGAATTTTCATCCTATCCGCCCAATATGACCGTAAAGAGTGAAAGTGAAATCCCTTTTAGGCCTACCCTTACCGCTACAGATAATTGTGATGGGAAAGTAGAGGTCGCTACTAGCACAACATCTATTTATGATGAACATGGTAAAAAAATAGGTGAACGCAATACTTGGTTTGCAGAGGATAATGCTCATAATGAAAAATCGTTACGAACAGCTTATCACCATAGACCCACAAAAGGGCAATACACCACAACCACTATCTTTTGTAGCACATACACTACCTCAGGCTGTTATTGTAGATTGTAGAGGAAAAAGTACCCTCAGCGCAACTCCCTTTGACTTCAGGAGGCTGTAGTACTCCCCAAGTGACGTATCAGGATAGGATAAAAAGTACAACATGCTCCTAATGACTACGAGATAGAGCGAACCTATAAAGCTCAAGATAATTGTGGAGAGGTGACTCACTTACAACTTATTACGGTAAAAAGATGACAAAGCTCCTGTATGGGTAGGACAATTGCCACAATCCAAGGAGATCTTACAAGGAGATCCTATACCACAAGGAGCTCCCCTTACAGCACAAGACAATTGTGAGGGTGTTCTTACAGTTACTCCTACTAAGGAAGAAACTTCTGATCGTATTACCTATCAATGGGTTGTGAGTGATAGCAATGGTAATAAAGCCACTCATACACAGGTTATTACTATAAAGCTTAAAAGGATACACCAGCTCCTACTCCAGAACCTAAGCCTGCCCCTTCTCCAGAGCCCAAGCCAGCTCCTACCCCAGAGCCCAAGCCAGCTCCTACCCCAGAGCCTAAGCCGGTTCCTACCCCCAGAGCCCAAGCCAGTTCCTACCCCAGAGCCTAAGCCAGCACCTGCTCCCATGCCGGAGTTAAATAATAAAGGAATAGTCGTATATAATGGGATTTCTACAGAGAGTGGAAGTCAAAAACTATTTTTAAGATAGAGAATACAGATGATAACACTCCTATAGAAGTCGTTATCTTTAATGAAATGGGATTGAAAGTATACGAAAAGTTCTCACTACCAACAAGGAAGTGATGTTTTTAGGGGCTATGCCAATGTTCGTGGAGTGGTAGGTAGAGGGCAGCGCCTTCCTTCAGGAACGTATTTTTTATGTGGTACACTACACTCTCAGTGGGCAAAGCGAAGTTAAAAAGGATTTCTTTTATGTTAGGTAACAGGGGGTGGTAGACGTGCTGTTTATCATCTCTTAATGGAGGACAGAATACTATAAACTGAAAGCAAAACCTAAAAAAGGTTTCAGGGGGTAAAGCCTGAAACCTTTTTGAGTTAAAAGAATTATTTTTTTGTTATTTTTCTAGAAATATTGTCCAATAATAGGAAGAGGTATTTTTCTCCTTTATTAGCGTTCATAGCTCCCAAGATCATAAGTACAAGGAATACAAGACTAATAAGTCCTAAGAAACTTAAGGCAGGTACAATGGAAACAATGATTCCCAGTACAATACCGAACACAAAAAGAGGTAATGTGTAACCCTAAAGACTGGCGAAAATGAAATTTCACAAAGTCATCAGCGTCATCTTTTTCCTGTAAAAACGCAATCAACCACCCAATAAGAGTGATATATGACACGAGAGCTGTAGTTTTTATCTATTTTTATCATTTAAGAATTTTGCGCACAAAAAAATACAATATTTTTCTTGAATGTTACAAGAAATTTTTAGATTTATTTTTGGACAAAATTATTTTTATTATTTAGCAAAGAGTTATCCCCTTTTTTATTGTTATTTTTCTGCAAGAAGAAATGAATAATACTCAGACTAAAAAGAGTAGAAAAAGATAATTTTTCATTTTTAATGTTGTATTTGGGAGTCAATAAGTATGAAGTTTGAGAGCTTCTGAATCAATAATTAGCAATAGTGTAGAATAAAGGGTTATAGGATTTTAGCTAAAACCCCATAACCCTAAAACCCAAAAATCTATGGTAATTCAGGCATTTTTTCTCGCTTGGCAGGGAGTTGAGTGTTAGAAGAAAAGCTTTGAGAGCGGCTCTTTCCTCTTTGGTTAGGGAGAGCTTCTGTAATAGAGGGTCTGTAGTAGGGAATAAGGGGTCATTCTCCTGATCTTTCCGTGGTTTAGGACGTGCCATGCCTGCATCATACATCTGGATAACCTCGTCCAAGGAAGGAATCAACCCATTGTGCATATAAGGGGCTGTACGTGCTACCTCTCGTAGAGATGCCGTCTTGAAGCGTCCTACATCAGCAGCATCCTTAGTGATTTTGTATCGACCTAAATCTTCGTGTTTGCGACCATAGTAAGAGAGACCTAAGTTATGAAACTGTTGGTCGGAGAATAGGGGGAGAAGTGACAATTGATACAACGAGCCTTAGTACGGAATAGGTGTAAGCCCAAGACTTCCTCATCAGTGAAGAGATTTTTTATCTCCAGATATAAATCGGTCAAACTTGCTCTTACCGCTGACAATGGTACGCTCGTAGGTGGCAATAGCCTCAAAGATACGTGTAAGAGTAATCTTTTCATCACCAAAAAGCTTCTTTGAAGTAAGGACGATAGCCCTTAATACGCTTGATATGTTTTACGGCTACCGCTTCATGGGAGGCCATCTCCACCGGATCGGTAAGTGGGAACATAGCCTGAGATTCTAATGTGCTTGCTCTTCCATCCCAGAAGAAGGTAGTATGATACGCCATATTGAACACCGAAGGAGAGTTCCTTACCCCCATTCTTGCGGTTATGTCCAAAAGAGACACTACGCCCATCCGCCCATGCCAATTCGGGGGTCATGGCAGTTGGCACAAGATATTTGTTTGGATTTCGATAGGCGAGGGTCGAAGAAAAGGAGTTTGCCCAACTCCTTTTTAGCATCGGAATAAGGGTTGTTTTCTGGGAAAGAGAGTTTAGGTAAGGATCCTATCTCCACATAGTGAGCCTTGACACTTTCGTCCAAGAAAGGAGCTTCCCAGTTTTTCGTATCTCCACTGCTATAGGCTTCTCGGAGTTGGGTGATATATTCTGGTTCATATAAAGGAGTCTTTCAGCCGAGTGAAAGAGAAGAAAACCCCTATACAAAGGGGTAAGATAAGTATTTTTCATTTTTAGGGTTTTAGGGTTATAGAAATTTAGGGGTATAATTATAGGGACAAAGTTACTACAAAAAGTGAAATGCGGAAAGATATAGTGATAGAATTGAGTTACAAGGGTTTTCAGTTGATGCTTCGATTATTCGTGAAGCCATCGCAATCACCCTAAAAGCCAAATCAGGACGCCGCTACGTTACTTGTCCGTAACCATGCCCGAAAAAGGCGACAAACGGACACGGATAACGAAACAAGGCGTTAAGGATTAGTGAGTTATTGACAACCCACGCAACAAATCCGGTTACGGAAAAAGATTGCGCCGTTCCTCCCCGTTTTGCGTACCGGCGACGGACTCTTCACCGACTAATTTTGAACCTAAAAAAATTAAGGACGATGAAGAGTACATTTTCAGTAATCTACTACCTCAAACGTCAGGTAGTGAAAAAGGACGGGACAGTACCCGTCATGGGACGCATCACGGTGGACGGCAGCCAGACGCAGTTCAGTTGCAAACTGACCGTCGATCCCAAGCTGTGGGACACCAAAGGGGGACGTGTCACGGGCAGAAGCACGGCGGCACTCGAAACGAACCGCATGCTCGACAAGATGCGTGTGCGCATCAACAGACATTATCAGGAAATCATGGAGCGTGACAATTTCGTCACGGCGGAGAAGGTCAAGAACGCCTTTCTCGGACTGGAACACCGCTACCACACGCTGATGCAGGTGTTCCGCCAGCACAACGAGGACTACGAGAAACAGGTGGAGGCTGGCATGAAAGCCAAAGGCACGCTCCTGAGTACAAGACCGTTTACAAGCACCTGCAAGAATTCCTCACCATCCGCTACCGCGTGAAGGACATCGCGCTGAAAGAGCTTACGCCCGCTTTCATCTCCGACTTCGAGATGTTCCTACGCACGGACAAGCACTGCTGCACCAATACCGTGTGGCTGTATGTCTGCCCCTTGCGGACGATGGTGTTCATCGCCATCAACAACGAGTGGCTCACACGCGACCCGTTCCGGGAGTATGAAATCAAGAAGGAGGAAACGACACGCAGTTTCCTGACGAAAGAGGAAATCCGGCTGCTGATGGAGGGCAGGCTGAAAAACGCCAAGCAGGAGCTTTACCGCGACCTCTACCTGTTCTGCGCCTTCACGGGCTTGTCGTTCGCCGACATGCGCAACCTGACGGAAGAGAACATCCATACCTACTTCGACGAACACGAGTGGATAAACATCAACCGCCAGAAGACGGGCGTGGTGTCCAATATCCGCCTGCTCGACATCGCAAAGCGCATCATCGACAAATACCGGGGTCTGTGCGGGAACGGCAGGATTTTCCCCGTTCCCCACTACAACACGATGCCTTGCCGGAATCCGTTCCGTCGCCAAGCGTTGCGGTATCACCAAGCATATCACGTGGCATCAGAGCCGCCACACGGCAGCCACGACGGTGTTCCTCTCCAACGGCGTACCCATCGAAACGGTGAGTTCCATGCTGGGACACAAGAGCATAAAGACGACGCAGATATACGCGAAAATCACCAAAGAGAAGCTCAACCAAGACATGGAGAACCTTGCCGCAAGGTTGAACGGCATCGAGGAATTTTCATGTTGCACCATCTAAAAACAGAGAAGCCATGACACGAGGAACCATCATCATAGAGGACAACACGGTCAGCGTAACCGGTAACGAGATATGGATGACCGCCACAGAAATCGCCGGACTGTTCCACACGGGCGTCCCGGCTGTGAACGCCGCCATCAGAGCCGTCCGCAAGCCGGACGTGCTGAACGACTACGAGGTGTGCCGCTACATGCGGCTTGAAAACGGGCTGCACGCGGATGTTTACTCGCTTGAAATCATCATCCCCTGTTGCCTTCCGGCTGAACACCTACCATGCACACGTGTTCCGCACGTGGCTGGTAGAGAAAGCACTCTCGAAGGAAAAGCGGCAGGCATACGTGATGTTCATACAGAACGGAAAAAGCCGGGTATTGCTGAAAACGCAGAAGACATAATAATAAGAATAAAAAGGAAACGGACAGCCCCGTGAAGGAGTTGCCCGTTTCCTTTTTTCATGCAGCCGCCTTATTCCATCGGCTTGCGGTAGTTCGCCTCCAGCAGCTCACGCAACCCCGATTCGGGGTAAAGCACCTTCCCTCCCAAAAGGATAAAGGGCAGCACCCTGTTGTTGCGGTACTCCTGCAAGGTGCGGCGGCTGACACGGAGCAGTTCCGCCACCTCCCTGTCCGTCAGGTAACGTTCCCCGTCCAACGGCGGGCGGTAACTTTCCAGAAAGGCGGAGAGCCATTTCGAGCCTTTGCGCATGTTCTGCACGACGGAGGCAAGCGGCTCGTCCTCCATTGTAAACACTTCATTGTTCTCGTTCATCATCATTTCGGATTCAGTGGGTTGTGAATAATAAAAATCAAAATCATTTCCCGCAGGGATAGAGCGTGCCGACAAGCGGAATGAGCTTTTTGACCTCCTCCGGCTTGTAATAGAACCTGCGGTTAATCTGCGAGTAGCCGATAAGCCGCCTGTCACGCAAGGTCTGCAACGTGCGCGGGCTGATCCTCAACTGCCCGCAGACCTCCTCGCCCGTGAGCCACCTTTCCATCCGCCCGCCGTCGCTCCTGCGCCTCAGGGCGGCTACCTTCTCCGCGAGGGCGTTGAAGGACGCCACCATCATCTCGAAGGTCTTTTTCTCGATAGATACTATTTCCATAAAGCAAAACATTTCAGAGTTTGCCGCAAAGGTAACGAAGCCGCCTTGAACACGTGCCGTTTCCCACTAAAAGGCAGCTTGTTGCGTCGTCTCGTCCGGGTTACGGAGCCATTATCCGTAAAAATCTTACGTGAGCCACGTAGTGAGCTGTTAAAGCCCCTTTGGTTTATTGCCGAATTTTGTCGCAGAAACATAGCGCAAGCCGAGCGCAGCACGTCAAGCTCGCTTGAACGGTATGCCGAGGCGCAGCCTATGTTCATGCAAATAAACCAAAAGAAAGGACTGAATATGAAAGTGATAACGATGGAAAGTTCCGCCTTCACCGCATTGACGGAACAGATAGCCGAGATAGCGGCACACGTGCGTGCCGTTTCCGGCGGTAGGAAGGAAGAATCCCCCGACAGGCTGCTCACCACCCGCGAGGCGGCGCACCTGCTGAACGTGAGTTGCCGCACCCTCCAGCGCATGCGCAGCGAACAGCGCATCGCCTATGTCGTGCTGCGCGGCAAGTGCCGCTACCGGCAGTCTGAAATAGACCGCCTGCTCGAAGACAGCACCGTCACGGGCGAAGCCGCGACACCGGAACAGCTGAAACGCAACCACACGCTGCGCACGGGCGGCAGACCCAAAGGAAGGAGGACGTAGGACATGGAACTGCTTACCCGCAACAATTTCGAGAACTGGATGCAGAAGGTGATGGAACGGCTCGACCGTCAGGACGAGATGCTGCTCTCCATGCAGCCGTCCGGCAAAGCCCCGAACCCGATGAACGGGATCAGGCTTTTCGACAACCAAGACCTGTGCATGCTGCTCCAAATCAGCAAGCGCACCCTGCAACGCTACCGCAGCATCGGCGCGCTGCCTTACAAGACGCTCGGCAAAAAGACCTATTACAGCGAGGCGGACGTGCTGACGTTCCTCTCCGAACATGTAAAGGACTTCCGCAAGGAAGATATAGCCTTCTACAAGGCCCGTATCCATAATTTCTTTCAAAAATAACCATTAAAACATTTTTCAGATGGCAAAGAAAAAAGACGAAAAGGACGTGCTGGTTGTCCGTGACGAGAAGACGGGCGAAATCAGCGTGGTAGCCGGGCTGAACGCCGACGGCTCCCCCAAGCGCATCCCCGCGAAAGCGGAGAACGCGCAGAGTTTCCTGCAATTCGACCGGCACGGCGACGTGCTGGACAACTTCTTCAAGAACTTCTTCCGGCAGTGCAAGGAACCCAGCCGCTTCGGTTTCTACCGTGTCGCGGCGGACCAAGCCGACAAGCTGCTGGAGGTTATCAAGGACTTGCTGAAAGACCCCGACGGCAACAAGGAACTGCTTGCGCCCCACAAGGTGGACACCTCCGGCTACGAAAAGAAAGTACAGGAGGAGCAGTCCGCCGAAAAGCAGGAACAACCGGAACAGAAACAAGATGACGAACCTAAAAAAACAGGGAAGAGATGGAACAGAAAAACGAACAGAATCAGGAAAGCCCGCAGCAGACGCAGGGCAACCGGGGCTACCAGCCCATCGACGAGAGCAAGATCAACTGGCAGGAGTTGGAGGAGAAATGGGGCGTGAAGCGCGACGACCTTGAAAAGTCGGGCGACCTTAACAGAATGCTCAACTACGGCAAGTCCGACTTGGTGAGGGTGTCGCCCAATTTCGGCGGAGAGGCTTTCGAGCTGGACGCCCGCCTCTCCTTCAAGAAGGACGGCGAGGGCAATGTCAGCCTTGTGCCGCACTTCATCCGCAAGGAGCAGAAGCTCGACGAGTACAAGGAACACAAGTTCTCCGACGACGACCGGAAGAACCTGCGCGAAACAGGCAACCTCGGCAGGGTCGTGGACCTCGTGGACAGGGAAACGGGCGAGATCATCCCCTCGTTCGTCAGTATTGACCGCAAGACGAACGAAATCACGGATGTCCCGACGAACAAGGTGCGCATACCGGAACGCATCGGCAAGACGGAAATCACCAAGCAGGAGCAGGACATGCTGCGTGCCGGGCTGCCCGTGCGCGACAAGCTCATCGAGCGCAAGGACGGCAGGAAGTTCGTCACCACCCCTGCAAGTGAACGTGGAGCAGCGCGGCGTGGAGTTCGTGCCGGGAACCGGCAGGTCGCCCCGTACCGCCCGGACGCAGGAAACGAAGAACACCCCCGCACAGGGACAGGCGCAGGGTACGGAGAATGCCGGAGGCACGAACAAGGAGCAACGCCGCAACACGTGGACGAACGCCGACGGCGGCATCCGCCCCATCAGCAAATGGAGCGGCGTGGACTTCACCGAACAGCAGAAAGCCGACTACGTGGCTGGCAAAGCCGTGAAATTAGAGAACGTGACCGACAAGCAGGGCTTCCACGCCACGATGTACATCAAGTTCAACCCGGAGAAGGGACGCCCGTACCGCTACGACACCAACCCCGACAACGCGCAGAAGGTCGCCCCTTCCAACGAGAGCCGCACGCAGGTGGCGGTGAACAGCGAGGGCAAGACCAACGAGGCTACCAAGAACCTGAAAGAGCCGTTGCGGAAGGGACAGACCGCCCCGAAGGACACCGCACAGCAACAGCAGCAGAAAAAGAAACAACAAGGGCATGAAGATGTAATCCCGTGTCCGCCACTAAATCGAAGTAACATTTGTAAAATTCAAAACGACAGAAGAATATGAAGACAATCATTGCAGAAAAAGCCGTCTGTGGCACGTGAGATCGCCCGTATCGTGGGCGCGACAAAGAGAGGAAGGATATTTCGAGGGAGGCGGCTACGCCGTGACTTGGGCGTTCGGACACCTTGTGCAGCTTGCCATGCCCGACGGCTACGGCATACGCGGTTTCGTCCGTGACAATCTGCCCGTCATTCCCGACACCTTCACGCTCGTCCCCCGTCAGGTAAAGACGGAGAAGGGCTACAAGCCCGACAGCGGCGTGGTGGCGCAGATCAAGACCGTTGCCCGGCTATTCAAGGAAAGCGAACAGATCATCGTGGCGACCGATGCAGGGCGCGAGGGTGAGCTTATCTTCCGCTACCTCTACCATTATACCGGATGCACCACCCCGTTCGTCCGCCTCTGGATAAGCTCGCTTACCGACAAGGCTATCCGCGAGGGACTGCGCAACCTCGAAGCGGGCGGCAAATACGACAACCTCTATCTTGCCGCCAAAGCGCGGAGCGAATCAGACTGGCTCGTGGGCATCAACGGCACGCAGGCACTCTCCATCGCCGCCGGACACGGCACGTACTCCATCGGGCGGGTGCAGACACCCACGTTGGCGATGGTGTGCGCACGCTATTGGGAGAACCGCCGCTTCACGCCCGAAGCCTTCTGGCAGCTCCATATCGCAACGGACGGCTGCGATGAAGGAACGGTGAAGTTTTCCTCTTCCGAAAAAGTGGAAAGAGAAAGAGCCTGCGACGGAACTATATAATAAGGTGAAGTCGGCAGGCACAGCCACCGTCACGAAAGCCGAACGCAAGGAGAAGACGGAGGAAACACCGCTGCTGTACGACCTGACGACGCTCCAGAAGGAAGCCAACGCCAAGCACGGCTTCACGGCGGAACAGACGCTTGAAATCGCGCAGAAGCTTTACGAGAAGAAGCTCATCACCTATCCGCGAACCGGAAGCCGCTACATACCCGAAGACGTGTTCGCCGAAATCCCCAAGCTGCTCGCCTTCATCGGGGCTTTGCCCGAATGGAAAGGCAAGGTGCAGCCGAAATGCGTCCCGACACGCAGAAGCGTGGACGGCGGCAAGGTGACGGACCACCACGCCCTGCTCGTCACGGGCGAGAAGCCACTATTCCTCTCCAAAGAGGACAGCACCGTCTATCAGATGGTTGCCGGACGCATGATCGAGGCTTTCTCCGAAAAAAATGCGTCAAGGACACCGCCACCGTCACGGCGGAGTGTGCCGGAGTGGAGTTCACGGTGAAAGGCAGCGTCATCAGGCAAGCCGGATGGCGTGCCGTCTATAGCGTGGAGGACAAGGAAGAAACCTCCATCCCCGATTGGCGGGAAGGCGACACGCTGACGCTGAAAGGCTGCTCCATCACGGAGGGAAAGACCAAACCCAAGCCGCTGCATACAGAAGCGACACTGTTGTCGGCAATGGAAACGGCGGGCAAGGACATAGAGGACGATGCACTCCGTCAGGCGTTGAAGGACTGCGGCATCGGCACGCCCGCCACCCGTGCGGCGATTATCGAAACGCTCTTCAAGCGCGGCTACATGGAACGCTGCAAGAAATCGCTTGTGCCGACTGAAAAAGGGCTTGCCCTCTATTCGGTCGTGAAGACGATGCGCATCGCCGACGTAACCATGACGGGCGAATGGGAGAAGAATCTGGCACGCATCGAGCGCGGGGAAATGCCCGCCGAAACCTTCCGCAGGGAGATAGAGGCGTACACACGCGAAATCACCTCCGAACTGCTCTCGTGCGACAAACTGTTCGCCCGCAGGGATTCCGGCTGCAAGTGTCCCAAGTGCGGGACGGGCAGCATGCAGTTCTACGGCAAGGTGGTACGCTGCGACAACGCGGAGTGCGGGCTGCCCGTGTTCCGCCTGAAAGCGAACCGCACCCTTTCCGATGACGAGATCAAAGACCTGCTCACCGACGGGCATACGAAGCTGCTCAAAGGCTTCAAGAGCAAGCAGGGCAAGAGCTTCGACGCCATAGTCGCCTTTGACGGGGACTATAACACGACTTTCGTGTTCCCCGAAAGGAACACGAGCAGGAAATTTTCAGGACGGAAGAAATAGTATTAACTTTTTGAGAAAGTAGGCTGCACCTCAACAATAGAAATAAACGGGTTTATTTCGTATTGTCTTCGATTTGCACTACCTTTGCCACTTGTTCAGAGTAATGAATTGTTCTTCGATACCGGATTACACTCATACTTTGGATTTAGTGGTGGCACTCGGAGGGATACCGAGTGCCTTTTCTTTCTCCTTTTCAGACGACTATCCCCGTCATTATCAATCCACTAAATTCCAAAGTAATGAACAACAAGAAGAAAAACGAGGGTCAGACCGACTTTTCCTATTACGGTCTGTACCTGCTGGACTACCTCCGCACGAACAGGTTTGAACAGGCTTCCGACGATGCCTTCATCCGGGAGCGTGCCGACCGTGCCGCCGAAACGTATGAGCGTGCGCGGCTCGAAGGCTATCCGCCCGAAGGGGCGCAGGAGTTGGCGATGGACACGCTCCTGCGGGGCTTCGCTATTCCAAGTACGCCATCCTCCGCGAAGTCGTGGAAAAACGAGTTTGCCGACGAAGTGCCGGGAAAGAAACGCGAAGCCTTCATCCGAAAGTTGCTGCCGCCGGTCGGCAACGTATTCTCCGCCTATGACCTTTCGGACGACAATTTCGCCCTGTCGCCCGAATACGACCTGCTCTACACGGAGCTGACGGGAGCCGCCGTCCTTTATATCGGGGAATATGGCGTTTAACCGCAAACAACGGCTGCGGGACAACATCGAGGCGATACGGACGGCATTCATCCTTGACAGGGAACGGAGGACGGCAACCGCCGAGGAACAAGCCATACTTCGGAAGTATTGCGGTTTCGGCGGGTTGAAGTGCATACTGAATCCTGCAAAGGAACTGACGGATGCCGTGCATTGGGCGAAATCGGACCTCGAACTGTTTACCCCTACGGTAGAACTGCACAGGCTGGTGCGTGAAAACAGCAAGGACGATACGGAGTACAAGCGGTACGTGGATGCCATGAAGCAGTCCGTGCTGACCGCTTTCTACACCCCGCCGGAGATAACCGGCACGATTGCGGAGGCTCTGCATGAACACGGCATACGTCCCGACCGTGTGCTGGAGCCGTCGGCGGGCGTGGGCGCATTCGTGGATGCCGTGCTGGAAAACAAGCCGGACGCGGACATCATGGCTTTCGAGAAAGACCTGATGACGGGCAAGATATTGGGACACCTGCATCCCGACCAAAAGGTAAGGGTGCAGGGATTCGAGAAGATGAGAAGCCCTTCACGGACTATTTCGACCTTGCCATCTCGAACATCCCGTTCGGCGACGTGGCTGTGTTCGACCCGGAATTTACAGGAAGCCAAGACCCGGCAAGGCGTTCCGCACCGAAGGCAATACACAACTACTTCTTCCTGAAAAGCCTTGACGCGGTGCGTGAGGGCGGCATCGTGGCGTTCATCACCTCTCAAGGGGTACTGGACGCACCGTCCAACGCGCCCATACGCGAGTATATGATGCGTAATGCCAATCTGGTGGGGAGTCGCACGCCTGCCGAACAACCTCTTCACGGACAACGCGGGTACGGAAGTGGGCAGCGACCTGATTATCCTGCAAAAAGAACAGCGGCAAGAAACGGGAGCTGTACGATTATGAAGAGTTGTTCGTGCAGACGGAAAAAGACACCGATAGGCAGTTTCCAGAACGGGTATGTCGGCAGCATCGGCATGATTCCCCACTCGGATCTGATAAGCGGCACAGACCCTTACGGAAACCAGCCTATAAAGTCATGCACCGGGACGGCATCGGGCAAATGGCGGAGGATTTGCGGGAACATATGGATATTGAGCTGTATAAGTTGGACAAAAAAAGCTGTATGAAATGCACAGCCTGCATCCGGCACAGGGGAAAAGCACGGTAACAGAAACCATTTCCACACCGGTTGTCACTCCTGAGATACAGCCACGTCATGAAATGGCAGCGAAGCCCGAAGCGGCAACACCGCAGCCGGAGGAAGAAAAAGTCGGAGATAGAGCCGCGCCGCCCCGATTATTCGGAGGGCGTGCAGCTCTCCCTGCTCGACCTCTGGGGGCATGACCGAGGAAGTACGCAAGCAGGAAGCCCCCGCCAAGAAGAAAAAAAGACGGCGAAAAAGGAAAGCCCGGCAAGGCGTATGCCTCCCAAAACCGCAGGCGCAGGTTACGCCGAAGGTTACGACTGCACCGCCACAGCCGTCTGTTGCACCACTGACGGAGAAGAGGGACAGCCATGAAACAAAGCCGGTGAGTTTCGCAGCCAAAGGCGATCTGGATGATATTTACGCCTCTTTGGATTGGGACACCAATCCGCCCATCAACGGTTTTCTATGAAATGATGATGGACCTCACGCCGGAGCGACGCAAGGAACTTCGCAGGCTGGCGGCACAGCATCAGGAGAAGCAACGGGTGGACGGGACGGCGGTGAAAGCCGCTCCCGCCATTGACATGCCGGAAAAGGAAGCGACAAAACGCCCCGAAGCACAGACGGAAGTCGCAACCGTTCCCGTTACGGACAATAACGCAAGTGAGACAACAACTTCCCTTTTCCCTGAATTTGAAACGGAAAAGCCGAAGGAGGAACCTCTCGACCTTTCTCCCCGTCCGTTCAACGGTATGCTGGAGCCGCACTACCGTGACGGCTCTATGGTACTGGATGCTTCACGCAATCTCGGTTATTTGAAGGGCCTCACGCCTTACGGCGCGACATTCCAACCGCTTGACCTGACCGGCTACCAGAAGGAGAAAGCGATGTTGTATGTGTCACTCCGTGACGCATACGAGCGGCTTTACCGCTACGAGGCGGAGTATCACGATGAAGGGTCTGCGCAACGCGGAGCGTTGAACACCTGCTACGATGAGTTTGTCATGCGCTACGGCAACCTCAATGCCAAGCATAACGTGAAACTGTTGATGATGGATGTCGCCGGACGCGACATCCTTTCGCTGGAACGGGCGGAGGACGGCAGGTTCGTCAAGGCGGACATTTTCGAGCGTCCCGTTTCCTTCTCTGTGGAGAGCCATGCCAACGTAAGCTCTCCCGAAGAGGCACTCTCCGCGTCGCTCAACAAGTTCGGCACGGTCAATCTCGACTATATGCGGGAGATAACCGACAGCACGGAGGAGGGATTGCTGACGCCCTCAAAGGACGCATCTTCTACAACCCGCTCGTAACCGGTTACGAGATAAAGGACAGGTTCATCGCCGGGAATGTGATAGAAAAGGCGGAGCGCATCGAGGCATGGATGGGCGACAACCCCGAAAACGGACGTATGCCGGAAGTGAAGCAGGCGTTGGAGGCTCTGAAAGAAGCCGAGCCGCCGCGCATCGCCTTTGAGGACCTCGACTTCAATTTCGGGGAACGCTGGATTCCGACGGGCGTGTATGCCGCCCTATATGAGCCATCTTTTTCGACACGGACGTGAAAATCGCCTACTCCGCAAGCATGGATGAGTTTTTCGGTGGCGTGCGGCTGCCGCACCATGAAAATCACGGACGAGTTTTTAGTGAAGGGCTATTACCGGAACTATGACGGCATGCACCTGTTGAAACACGCCCCTGCACAACACCTGCCCGGACATGATGAAATCCATCGGTAAGGACGAGCATGGCAATGACATCAAGGTGCGTGACAGCGAGGGCATACAGCTCGCCAACGCCAAGATTGATGAAATCCGCAACGGGTTCTCGGAATGGCTGGAAGAGCAGTCGCCGCAGTTCAAGGAACGGCTGACGACGATGTATAACCGCAAGTTCAACTGTTTCGTGCGCCCGAAGTATGACGGCTCGCATCAGACTTTTCCCGACCTCAATCTGAAAGGGCTGGCAAGCCGGGGCATCAGGAGCGTCTATCCCTCGCAGATGGATTGCGTCTGGATGCTCAAACAGAATGGCGGTGGCATTTGTGACCACGAGGTGGGAACCGGTAAAACGCTGATAATGTGTATTGCAGCGCATGAGATGAAGCGCCTGAACTTGGCGCACAAACCGATGATTATCGGGCTGAAAGCCAATGTCGCGGAGATTGCCGCCACCTATCAGGCGGCATATCCCAACGCGCGGATTCTCTATGCCTCGGAGAAGGACTTCTCGACCGCCAACCGCGTGCGTTTCTTCAACAACATCAAGAACAACGACTACGATTGCGTCATCATGTCGCACGACCAGTTCGGCAAGATTCCGCAGTCGCCGGAGTTGCAGCAGCGCATCCTGCAAGCGGAGCTTGACACGGTGGAGGAAAATCTCGAAGTCCTGCGGCAACAGGGCAAGAACGTGTCGAGGGCGATGCTGAAAGGGCTGGAAAAGCGCAAGCACAACCTTGAAGCGAAGTTGGAGAAGGTGGAACATGCCATCCAATCGCGCACGGATGATGTGGTGGACTTCAAGCAGATGGGCATCGACCATATCTTCATTGACGAGAGCCATCAATTCAAGAACCTGACTTTCAACACGCGGCACGACCGTGTGGCGGGATTAGGAAACTCGGAAGGAAGCCAGAAAGCCCTGAACATGCTCTTTGCCATACGTACCATACAGGAACGCACGGGCAAGGACTTGGGGGCTACGTTCCTGTCCGGTACGACCATCAGCAACTCGCTGACGGAGCTGTACCTGCTCTTCAAGTACCTTCGCCCCTAAGGAACTGGAACGGCAGGATATTCGTTGCTTTGACGCTTGGGCGGCTATCTTTGCCAAGAAGACGACCGACTTCGAGTTCAACGTGACGAACAACGTGGTGCAGAAGGAGCGTTTCCGCTACTTCATCAAAGTGCCGGAGCTTGCCGCCTTCTACAACGAGATAACCGACTACCGCACGGCGGAGGACGTGGGCGTGGACCGTCCGCACAAGAACGAGATACTGCACCACATACCGCCGACGCCGGAGCAGGAGGACTTCATCCAAAAGCTGATGCAGTTCGCCAAGACGGGTGACGCCACGCTGCTGGGCAGACCACCCCTGTCGGAAACGGAGGAGAAGGCGAAGATGCTTATCGCCACCGACTACGCCCGCAAGATGGCTCTCGATATGCGCATGATAGACCCGCATTACGAAGACCACCCCTGACAACAAGGCTTCGCACTGCGCCAAGACGATTGCGGAGTATTACCACAGGTATGACGCGCAGAAAGGCAGCAGTTCGTGTTCTCGGATCTGGGAACGTACCAGCCGGGCGACAGGTGGAACGTGTACAGCGAGATAAAGCGAAACTGACGGAGGACTACGGCATCCCGGCAGGCGAGGTGCGCTTCATTCAGGAGTGCAAGACCGACAAGGCACGCAAGGGGTGATAGACGCCATGAACGCCGGAACGGTGCGCGTGCTGTTCGGCTCCACCTCCATGCTCGGAACGGGTGTGAACGCGCAGAAACGGTGTGTCGCAATCCATCATTTGATACGCCGTGGCGTCCGTCCGACCTACAACAGCGTGACGGACGGGGAGTCAGGGCAGGCAACGAGATTGCCAAGCATTTTGCCGGGAACAACGTGGATGTCATCATCTACGCTGTGGAAAAAGTCGCTGGACAGCTACAAGTTCAACCTGCTGCACTGCAAGCAGACATTCATCTCGCAGCTCAAAAAGCGGGGCGATGGGCGCGCGTACCATCGACGAGGGGCTATGGACGAGAAATCGGGCATGAACTCTCGAGTACATGGCGTTGCTCTCCGGCAATACCGACCTTTTGGACAAAGGCGAAACTGGAAAAGCGTATCGCCTCGCTCGAAGGGGAACGCAAGTCGTTCAACAAGGGCAAGCGCGATTCGGAGTTCAAGCTGGAAGCCAAGACGGGGGAACTGCGCAACAATACGGCGGTAATCGAAGCCATGACGGAAGATTGGAACCGCTTTCTTTCCGTTGTCAAGACCGATAAGGAGGGCAATCGCCAGAATGCTGTCAAGGTGGACGGTGTGGATTCTACCGATGAAAAGGTTATCGGAAAGCGTTTGCAGGAAATCGCCAAAGAACGCCACGACGGGCGGTTTGTACAAGCCTGTCGGGGAACTTTACGGTTTTTCCGATAAAAGGTGGTCAGCGAGAGAATACTCAAAGAGGGGCTGGAGTTTACCGACAACCGTTTCGTGGTGGAGGGAAACTACGTACACTTACAATAACGGGCATCTGGCGATGGCTGATCCGGTAGCCGCCGCACGTAATTTCCTGAACGCATTGGAGAGGATTCCGTCCATCATCGACCAGTATAAAGGGAAAGAACGAGGTGCTGGAAAAGGAAGTCCCACAGTTGCAGGAGATAGCAAGTAAGGTATGGAAAAAGGAGGACGAACTGAAACAGTTGAAGTCCGAACTTGCCGCGCTTGACCGCAAAAATACAGTTAGAGCTTGCGCCGCCTACACCCGATGTCGCCGAAAAGGAGAACGACGGACGGGAGGTCAAGCCTGTTTCGGAAGGTGTACGGAGCATATCGCCACAACAAACCGATGATGCACCACCGATACGCAGCCCGATGGATAAACGAAGTCCGTCTGGCAATTTCATTGCCAATCATATCATTATCGGGCGTCCGGGTTTTTCAGTTTAAGGATGAAAACCGATCGAAAGGGATAAAAATTTAAAAATTATGAATTTTATATAAAATATTAATAGGGGCTATCCAAAAGGTCTAAAAAGTAAATCTTATCCCTCTGCAAGTATCTGTAGAAGAGTGATTGTAAGGATTTCTTTCTTTTTGGGCAGCCTCTATTAAATTTATTTATTCTTTTCTTGATTTATGTTTATAAACATTATACCAAAAAAATATTCCAACTAACCTTGTTTATGTTTTGTCAGCCACCATTTGCACAACCATATTTGACTCCCAAAGAGAGTGAATTCGATAAGATAACTTGCTGCATACCCACAATAAGGGGCTAAATAGAATACGAATGGGAAATAGATAACAGTACCGACAACAGATTGCGTTATGTAGTTGGTTAAACTCATTTTACCATAAAGCTGTAATGTGGAAACCGCTTTTTTTGACACGTTCCTTATGACACAATAATATGAACGAGAATATTTCTACAGAATCATCAGTAAAACAGAAAAAAATACTAATTTTGTTTTTGATGATCATTTCAAAAGGAATTAGAAAAAAATATCTAATTCTAACTTATAGAGGAAAAAAAGCAACAATTAAATATTAAAGAATAAAAGATACGAAAAAAATATGACGCCAAAAAGAGATACTACAAGAATGGATTGACTGCTTCAACGCCGCCGATGCAGTCGCTTTTGGCAAACTTATACGCTCAGGATGCCATAAACCATCAAGTCGCAAACACCCCGGTTATAGGAAAAACAGCTATCCATAAAATGTTTGTAAATGAATTTGCAACCTCAAAAAAATGGTTTGTATTGTTGAGCATATATTCGAGGATGGAGAATGGGCTATCATGGAATGGAAAGATCCGCTCGGGTTGCGAGGATGCGGATTCTTCCATGTGCAAAACGATAAAAATCGTTTTTCCAAAGAGGTTATTGGGATAAGCTCAGCTTTTCTCAAACAGCACGGTTTAACCGTAGAGAATAGTGATAAAAAAATCCAAACACATAACACCGTCCGATATGGGAATCATCATTCATTCTTTAGAGTCCGTTTCTTTCAAAGATTTGTATGTAGCAGTTTCTCATCCGCATTCAAAGATTATGATTTCTCTTTGAATGCGGATGAATTGCGACGCATGCTCGACCGACGAGGATACAATCCACAACTATCTTTCGGAGCATTTTTTTCGAAGGACGGCTGATTTCTTTTTGTGTTTAACGGAACAGGCATGTACAACAACATCTTGACGGCTTATGACACAGGGACGGGAACCGTACCTTCATTCCGGGGATTACACCTAACCCAAAAAAATATTCACTTTCAGCCTCGAATTGATATATCAACAAGGAGTTCGGCAATATGTACTGGAAGTTTTTGCAACACAATCACAAAGCAATAAAAAAATATATCGCAAATTAGGCTTTGAAACACAGAGAAATTTCAACTACTACTCTGCCAAACTGAGCGATATTGTTCCTGTATTGCAAGTAAAACCATACTGCATGTCGCATACTCCCCATCGGATTTAAAAAAACTGCCTTAACCAAACGGCCTGGTTCGATTTTTCATCCTTCATGGCAAAATGACAGGGCTTCACTGGAACGCGGAATCGACAATTTGGACATATTGGGAGCTTATGAAAGAGAAGAACTTGTCGGATTTGTTATCTTTGAACCGGCATCAGGCGATATTTCATCCCTCGCAGTTGCAAAAAGATTACCGGCGTAAAGGAATAGGCAAGTCCTTGCTTAAAAAGTGCTGTCAGTCATTTTTCAAAGCGATGTACTCAAATTTACTAATGTTGATTGCGATTGTGAATCAGTCACTGGTTTCTTGTCATCATTAGGACTTACCCCAAAAAGGACAACAGTTTGAAATGGTCAGAAAAAAATTTAACCTACATTTATATGAATAGCCCTCATCATCAAATAACAAATTAATAATACCAAATAAAAATACGTATAGATTAAAAAGTTCTTTGTGCTTTTGTCAGGGAACTTTTTTCGTAAATTTGCGTTCAATTATGCGGCAGTAATAATATACATATTAATACGAGTTAAGAATCCTGTAGTTTTTCCACATGCTACGAGGAGGTATTAAAAGGTGCGTTTCGGCAATGCATCTATTGTAGTATATTATTGCTTAATCAAATGAACATTATAAATTTAGGAATTCTTGCTCACATTGATGCAGGAAAAAAACTTCCGTAACCGAAAAATCTGCTATTTGCCTGCGGAGCAACGGAAAAAGCGCGGCAGTGTTGATAAAGGTGACACCATAACAGACTCTATGGATATAGAAAAACGTAGAGGAATTACTATTCGGGCTTCTACGACATCTATTGTTTGGAATGGTGTGAAATGCAATATCATTGACACTCCGGGACACATGGATTTTATTGCAGAGGTGGAGCGGACATTCAAAATGCTTGATGGAGCAGTCCTCATATTATCGGCAAAGGAAGGCATACAAGCACAAACAAAGTTGCTGTTCAAGACTTTGCAAAAACTGCAAATCCCGACAATTATATTTATCAATAAGATTGATCGTGCCGGCGTAAATCTTGAGCGTTTATATCTGGACATAAAAACAAATCTGTCGCAAGACGTCTTGTTTATGCAAACGGTTGTCGATGGAGTAGTTTACCCGATTTGCACCTCAACAGATATAAGGGCAGAACACAAAAGAATTTGTATGCAACCATGACGACGATATATTAGAACTATATTTGGCGGATAAAGAAATCTTACCGGCAGATTATTGGAATGCGATAATCGCTCTTGTGGCAAAAAGCCAAAGCCTATCCGGTCTTGCATGGATCAGCAATGTGCAATATTGGCATCAATGAGTTGTTAGACGCCATCATTTCTTTTATATTTCCTCCGGCATCAGTCCCAAATAGACTTTCAGCTTATCTTTATAAAATAGAACATGACCCCAAAGGGCATAAAAGAAGTTTTCTAAAAATTATTGACGGAAGTCTGAGACTTCGAACCGTTATAAAAGTCAATGATTCGGAAAAATTCATCAAGATTAAAAATCTAAAAACCATTTATCAGGGCAAAGAGATAAATGTTGATGAAGTGGTTGCTAATGATATCGCAATTATAGAAGATATAGAAGAATTAAGAATCGGAGATTATTTAGGTGTTAAACCTTGTCTGATTCAAGGATTATCTCATCAGCATCCCGCCCTCAAATCTTCTGTCCGACCAGACAAGCCCGAAGAGAGAAGCAAGTTGATATCCGCTCTAAATGTATTGTTTATTGAAGACCCGTCTCTGTCCTTTTCCATAAATTCATATAGTGATGAATTGGAAATCTCGTTATATGGTTTAACCCAAAAAGAAATCATACAAACATTGCTGGAAGAACGATTCTCCGTAAAGACCCATTTTGATGAAATCAAGACTATCTACAAAGAACGACCTAAAAAGAAGGTGAATAAGATTATCCATATCGAAGTCCCTCCCAACCCTTACTGGGCCTCAATAGGACTGACTCTGGAACCTTTACCGATAGGGTCAGGGGTGCAAATCGAAAGTGAAATCTCCTTTGGTTATCTGAACCATTCTTTTCAAAATGCCGTTTTTGAAGGAATCCGTATGTCTTGCCAATCGGGATTGCATGGATGGGAAGTGACGGATTTGAAAGTAACCTTTACTTATGCCCTTTATTATAGTCCGATAAGTACCCCTGCCGATTTTAGACAATTGTCTCCTTATGTCTTCAGGTTGGCTTTTGCAACAATCAGGAGTGGATATTCTCGAACCGATGCTCTATTTTTGAGTTACAGATACCACAAGTAGCAAGTTCCAAAGCTATTACAGATCTGCAAAAAAATGATGTCTGAGATTAAAGGTATCAGTTGTAATAAAGAGTGGTGTCTTATTGAAGGGAAAGTTCCATTAAATACAAGTAAAGACTATGCTTCAGAAGTAAGTTCATACACTAAAGGCTTAGGCACTTTTATGGTTAAGCCGTGTGGGTATCAAATAACAAAAGGCGGTTATTCTGATAATACCCGTATGGAAGAAAAAGGATAAACTTTTATTCATGTTTGAAAAATCAGTATCATCAAAAATAATGGAACGATCCAGGAATTTCTATAAGACAATACGGTTGGGGTATATACTTATCTCCGTTCTTATCGGATGTATAGCATATAATAGCTTCTATGAATGGCAGGAGATAGAAGCATTAGAACTTGACAATAAAAAAATAGACGAGTTCCGAAAAGAGATAAACAATATCAATATTCAAATGATAAAATTTTTCTCTATTTGGTGAAACAATACTGGAATGGAACGATAAAGATATCGAACATTACCATGCACAGCGTATGGCAATGGATAGTATGCTCTGCCGTTTCAAAGCTACCTATCCGGCAGAGCGTATAGACAGCGTACGCCATCTTCTCGAAGATAAGGAACGGCAGATGTGCCAAATCGTTCAAATACTTGAACAACAACAAGCCATCAACGATAAGATAACCAGTCAAGTACCTGTAATCGTGCAGAAGAGTGTGCAGGAACAGCCCAAGAAGTCCAAGCGCAAAGGTTTCTTGGGCATCTTCGGCAAAAAGGAAGAAGCGAAACCAACTGTGACTACCACGATGCACCGTTCCTTTAACCGGAATATGAGAACCGAACAACAGGCGCAAAGCCGCCGCTTATCGGTTCATGCCGATAGCCTTGCCGCACGAAATGCGGAACTTAACAGGCAACTGCAAGGACTGGTTGTTCAAATAGACGGGAAAGTACAAACTGACCTACAAAAGCGGGAAGCCGAGATAACAGCCATGCGGGAACGGTCGTTCATTCAGATTGGGGGCTTGACAGGGTTCGTTATACTGCTACTGGTCATATCATATATCATCATACACCGAAATGCCAACCGCATCAAGCGATATAAACAGGAAACCGCAGATTTAATCGAGCGACTGCAACAAATGGCAAAGCGAAACGAGGCACTGATAACCTCCCGCAAGAAAGCCGTACATACCATTACCCATGAATTACGCACACCGCTGACTGCAATAACGGGCTATGCCGGACTGATACAAAAAAACTTCAATGCGGATAAAACCGGGATGTATATCCGAAATATTCAGCAATCCTCCGACCGTATGCGTGAAATGCTTAATACTCTTCTGAGTTTCTTCCGGCTGGACGACGGCAAGGAACAACCCTAATTTCTCCACGTGTAGGATTTCATCAATAGCGCATACGCTCGAATCAGAGTTTATGCCAATTGCCATAAACAAGGGACTTGCTCTTACTGTGACGAATCACACGGATGCTGTTGTACTGACCGATAAGGAACGCATTCTACAAATTGGAAATAACCTGCTGTCAAACGCCATCAAGTTCACTGAGAACGGTGCCGTTTCTCTGACAATGGGGGTATGATAACGGTATGCTGAAACTTATCGTCAAAGATACGGGTTCGGGTATGACCGAAGAGGAACAGCAACGTGTGTTCGGTGCGTTTGAACGTTTGTCAAACGCTGCCGCAAAGGACGGCTTCGGATTAGGTCTTTCCATTGTTCAGCGCATTGTGACAATGCTCGGCGGCACAATCCAGCTGAAGAGCGAGAAAGGCAAGGGCAGCCGTTTCACGGTGGAGATACCCATGCAGTCAGCCGAGGAATTGCCGGAACGGATAAATAAAAACACAGATTCATCATAACCGAACACTCCATGATATTGTTGCCATCGACAATGACAAGGTACTTCTCCTAATGCTGAAAGAAATGTATGCACAAGAAGGGATACATTGCGATACCTGTACCAATGCGGCGGAACTGATGGAAATGATACGCCGGAAAGAATACAGTCTGCTTCTGACCGATTTGAATATGCCGGATATAAACGGCTTTCGAGCTGTTGGAACTGCTACGCACCTCCAATGTGGGCAATTCAAGGATCATTCCGATTATTGTAACAACCGCTTCGGGCAGTTGCAACAGAGAGGAACTTTTAGAACGTGGATTTTCTGATTGCCTTCTCAAGCCGTTTTCCATATCGGAGCTGATGGAAGTTTCCGACAAGTGCGCCATGAAAGGTAAACAAAATGAAAAGCCTGATTTCTCCTCCCTACTGTCTTACGGCAATGAATCCGTCATGTTGGATAAACTGATAGCGGAAACCGAAAAGGAAATGCAGTCGGTCAGGGATGGGGAACAACGGAAAGACTTTTCAAGAACTGGACGCCCTGACACACCACCTACGTAGTTCGTGGGAGATACTGCGTGCCGACCAACCATTAAGGGAACTTTATAAACAGCTTCATGGGAGTGCCGTTCCCGATTATGAAGCATTGAACAACGCCGTGACTGCCGTATTGGATAAGGGTTCGGAGATAATCCGGCTGGCAAAAGAAGAAAGGAGAAAATACGAAAATGGATAAAACAAAAATCATCGTGGTGGAGGACAACATCGTATATTGCGAGTTTGTCTGCAACCTGCTGGCACGGGAGAAATTCCGTACCGTGCAGGCTTTCCACCTCTCGACAGCGAAGAAACTTCTGCAACAAGCCGCTGACAATGATATAGTAGTTTCTGATTTGCGTTTGCCTGACGGTGACGGCATCGACCTATTGCGCTGGATGCGCAAAGAAGGCATGACGCAGCCGTTCATCATCATGACCGACTATGCCGAAGTACATACGGCGGTTGAAAGCATGAAACTCGGTTCGCTGGACTACATACCCAAGCAACTCGTGGAGGACAAACTCGTGCCTTTGCTCCGCACCATACTGAAAGAGCGGAATATCGGGCGAAGCCGCATGCCCGTATTTGCCCGTGACGGTTCAGCCTTTCAGAAAATCATGCACCGGATAAGGCTGGTAGCTCCTACCGACATGAGCGTACTGATATTCGGGGAGAACGGTACTGGCAAAGAGCATATTGCCCATCTACTGCACGATAAAAGCAAGCGTTCAGGCAAGCCTTTCGTGGCGGTGGACTGCGGCTCACTCACCAAAGAACTTGCGCCATCGGCGTTCTTCGGACACGTTAAAGGAGCGTTCACTGGTGCTGAAAAACACAAAGAAAGGCTATTTCCACGAGGCGGAAGGCGGCACATTGTTTTTTTGGATGAAGTGGGTAATCTCGCACCGGAAACCCAACAGATGTTACTCCGTGCCATACAGGAACGGCGGTTCCGTCCCGTTGGCGACAAGTCCGACCGCAGTTTCAACGTCCGCATCATCGCCGCCACCAACGAGGATCTGGAAAAAGGCGGTCAATGAAAAGCGTTTCCGACAGGATTTGTTATACCGCCTACATGACTTCGAGATAACCGTTCTGCCCTTACGTGACTGTCAGGAGGACATCATGCCGCTGGCGGAGTTCTTCCGTGAGATTGCCAATAAGGAATTGGAATGCAATGTTAGTGGCTTTCAGTTCCGAAGCGCGGAAAGTGTTACTGATCCATTCATGGCCGGGTAACGTGCGCGAACTTCGGCAGAAAATCATGGGTGCGGTGTTGCAGGCTCAGACGGGACTTGTCACGAAAGAGCATCTGGAACTTGGAATAACCGAAACAACCTCTGTTGTCGGCTTCTCCCTACGCAACGAAGAGGAAGATAAAGAGCGGATTATACGTGCTTTGAAGCAGGCTGGCGGGAACCGGAAGGTTGCTGCCGAATTGCTTGGAATAGGCAGGACAACACTCTATAATAAACTGGAAGAATATGGATTGAAGTATAAATTTGAGCAACCATAGCCCGCAATTCGCTGAAAATGGCTATCTTTGCATGACATATTAGAAGGTAACGGCGACTGGCAGAGCCTTTTTGCCGCCTATATATAACATAAGACCGCAAGGCGTTTCGAGCGAAAATCTGGTAAATTGACACTACGGAGACGATTGCGTGATGCTTATGCTATGCCTACGCATAGCGTGCATTCACGTACTCTCCGTAAAAGGCTTTACCAGAGCCGTCGCTTGAAAGTAGTGTGATTTGCACGCTACTTTTTTTGCCCTTGCCCAACGAAAGGAAACGATAAATGGGTAAAGTACAGATTCTTGCCGTCCTCACGATAGACGGTTGTCAAAGCTCCGAGTTATATTGCAAAGCGTATAAGGAACTGCGCCTTGAAGATTGCGGCATCAATGAGATAAGGGAAAACGCCCTTTATCATATCACACCGGATTATTCCATCTCCATGCTTGACGAATGGCGGAAATCCACAACAGACATCTGCTATCTGGCGGAAGTCACTCCTGAAAAAAAGCGGACTACATCAACGGGCTGCTGCGTATGCGTGTGGTGGATGAAATCATACTTTACACGATTCCTTTCATTGCCGGAACGGGAAAGCGTTTCTTCCAATCCGCCTTGCCGCAGGAACAATGGACGCTGACCTCACAGAAGGTGTACCGCAACGGAGTGGTCCGCCATATCTATAAAGCGTGCGTTTGATGTCCATAAAATGGACGAATGTTCAGTAAATGAACACTTTAAGCTGAATACAATTCCTTTCAGATAAATAAATCGCGAAATTATCACTCTGAAATCCAGCACCTTGCAGAGAGCGTGCCGGATTTTTTTATTTTTATGGACACGCTTTTTTTGCCAATCATATTCATGTGCGCATACCGAAAAAAAACAGAGTGTAAAAATTTCAAAATTGACAGGACATGAATTATTTCTTATTGACGGAAACAGAGTTCTTCCGCCGTATAAACGAAGCCGGGGACTGCAATATGGAAACGGCATACACGGCTTTCGCCACGCAAGTGATCGAACTATGCAACGGCAATGTGGACACCACCCGCACCATCATCGCGCTGGCTTACATTGAAATCGAGTTGCAGCACCATCCCGTGCGCAATCTTCCCGAAGAAAAGAGGGAGGTTGCAGCCTACATCAGCAAGGCACTCTCTTTCGTTAGGAAGATGCAGAAGTTCCTTGCCGCTCCCCAAGTGTCACCACTAATCCCCATCCGTACATCCTCCGACAACACAACCGAAAATCCCGCCTCACCCCTGCAATGGACGGGCAACGCCATCGACCTCGTGGAACTTATCTACGGCATCAACGAGATGGGCTGCATCAATAACGGCAACATGCCGCTCAAACAGCTCGCCCCTGCTCCTCTACAAGATTTTTCGGTGTCGAATCAAAGGACTGCTACCGCTTCTATATCGACATCAAACGACGGAAGAACGAAAGCCGCACCTACTTCCTTGACAGGATGCAGGAGAAACTGAACGAGAAGATGCTCCGCGACGAGGAAATGGAACGTTTGAGAAAATAATCCTGTACCAATGATGAATCAGGGGGTGACGTTATGCCACTCTCTGATTTTTTGTAGGTTTTGTACCTGCCGTGCAGATACATTTCGTTATCTATTCGCCCGAAAACCAGCGAAAAGCACTATCTTTGTACCCACCTTACAGAATTGTATATGAGCATAGACAACCTCGACATAGTAAAACGGCTGATAGCCGAAAAAGAATGCGGACGGGTGGAGTTCAAGGAAACCACCGGACAGTTGGAGCGTGGCATGGAAACGCTTTGCGCTTTCCTTAACGGAGAAGGCGGCACGGTATTGTTCGGTGTTACCGACAAGGAAAAAATCATCGGACAAGACGTGAGCGACAAGACCAAGAGGGATATAGCGGACGCGATCAACCGGTTGGAGCCTGTGGCAATGGTACAAATATCTTATGCACCGCTGCCGGACAGTGAGAAGAAAGTAATTGTTTTTCGTGTTGAAGATTCAAGGCTCAACCGTCCGTTCTGCTATAAAGGAAGACCATATATGCGGGTGGAAAGTGCGACCACAACGATGCCACAATCAAAGTATAATGAACTTCTTTTGCAGCATGAAAAAGTCTGGCATAGCTGGGAAACCTACCCGAATACCGATTTGAAGATTACGGATTTGGATGAAGAGGAAATCCACAAGACGGTACGTTTAGGAATAGAGTACGGACGTTTACCCGAATCGACAGGTGACGAAGTTCCTATCATACTTGAAAAAAACTGAATCTTCTTGAAGGCGGTGTACTTAAAAAAATGCAGCCGCCGTATTGTTCGCCAAAAAAAGAAACTGGTACATTATCCGCAGAACTTGCTGCGACTTGCCCGATTCAGAGGTACAGACAAAACCGTATTTATAGACAACAAACGGGTACACGGGAACTTGTTCCATCTGCTTGACGAGGCAATGGCTTTTTGTGTTCAGACATCTTTCATTATCCGGAACAACGGACGCATTGGAGCGTGAGGAACATTTGGAAATACCGCATAAGGCTATACGAGAAGCTGTAATCAACTCCCTATGTCACAGGAGTTACCGTGATATTGGAGGTTCGGTAGCCATAGCCATCTATGATGACCGTGTTGAAATAGAGAATCCCGGTTCGTTTCCGTCCGAATGGGATATGAATAAAATCAAATCCGAACATGGTTCAAAGCCCCATAATCCTTTAATTGCAGACACGCTTTATGTGCGAAAAAGTATTGGAGAGCTGGGGACGCGGCATAAATCTCATAATAGAAGAATGTCAAAAGGTTAATTTGCCGGAGCCTGAATATCAAATAACAACCAATGAAGTGAAACTTGTCTTCAGATATAAGGTGGCAGGACAAGAAACAGGACAAGAAACAGGACAAGTAGCAGGACAAGTAGCAGGACAAGTAATGTCGCTTGTATCAGCTTTGGGAAATGATATTTTGCCGTTGAAAGAAATCATGGAGCGTTTATCTTTGAGGGGACGTGATAATTTCCTTACCAGTTACCTAAATCCTGCATTGAGAGAGGGACTTGTCGAACAAACCCATCCGGAAAAATCCCAAGCACCGCAACCAAAAAAATACAGGCTTACTGAAGCTGGAAAAAAATCATTTTGTCAAAAGGCAACAGGAAGGATGGCTAAGAAGAAACATAAGAAAGATTCAGATGCAGACTTGCCTGTAATCATGGATTACGGCATCGGTTGCATATCCATTTATGACCCGGTTGATATGATGCCATACAATGACCCGCCTGTCACCGAGCAAACCCGTTTCATGAAACTCCGCAAAGGAAATGAAAGCGGAGTTCAAATGGTTGGCGTCTTCTATAACAATAGAGTATTGGAAAGAAAACCGGCAGATACCTTTCGGTGAGGAAATGTCGAAACTCAGAATCCGACTGTTGAGAATCTTCGCCGAAGAATACAGCATACTACTAAAAAGATGATACAGAACTGAAAAACTATCTGCTCATGCTTGTCATTACCACCATCAACAAGCATCTCCAATCTGAAAATAAAAATCCGTAACCGGTCGTCGGCTACGGATTTTCCATATATAAACGGATATACTATTTCTGCTGCAACAGATGTTTCAGATTTTCGTCACCCGCGATGCGTTCCAGCTCGTCGGCGACAATCTGTTTCACCTCCTCCTTGATACGCCTGTAATTCGCCTGCACTGTTTCCTTCATGCAGTCTTTGCCATCCTCGTCCGTGAAGTCAGTAATTACGGGTATCGGCTTGTAGGCTTTCTCCTCGCGCTTGACCTTCTCGGCATCCACGACAATCTCACAGTGGAAAATCTTCTGTTCTATACGTTCGTTGAAGTTGTCGGACACCGAACCGACAAACATTCCCTGCGTCAAGCCGGAAATCTTGCTCGGCGGGATAAGCGCGTCCATCTGCGTGTTGATGGAGGTGGAAACATCCTGCCTGTTGATGGAAATGGACTGCCGTTTCTGCAACACCTTTCCGAACCGTTCCGAGAGCGTCTTGGCGGTTTCGCCCACCACCTGACCGGAGAAAATATTGCCGACGGTGTTCATCACCACTTTCGCCTCCTTGTCCCCGTAGTCACGCACCAACTGGCTGAAATCCTGAAATCCCAGACATACGGCAACCTTGTTGCTTCGTGCGGTGGCGATAAGGTTGTCCAGCCCCTTGAAATATATCGTCGGAAGCTCGTCGATGATAACTGACGACTTCAACATCCCTTTCTTGTTGATGAGCTTCACGATACGGGAATTATACAGACCGAGAGCCGCCCCGTAAATGTTCTGACGGTCCGGATTGTTGCCCACGCAGAGTATTTTCGGCTCTTTGGGATTGTTGATGTCCAGCGTGAACTCACTGTCCGACATCACCCAATAGAGCTGCGGGGAAATCATGCGTGACAGCGGGATTTTCGCCGATGCAATCTGCCCCATCAACTGCTCGGCAGCCCCTCCGAGCCACGCGTCCATGAACGGTGAGAGATAGTTCTCCAATTCCGGGTAAGATGTCAGTATCGGGAAGATATCCTCGTAACGGCGGTTCAGGAACTCGATGGCATGGGGAACGTGCAATACTTGCCATTTTGGAAAATTTTAAGATACCAGATGATAGCCGCGAAGAGGATGATGGGCGATTCCACAAAGAAGTCGCCCTGCTTCTGCACCCAACTCTTGTTTAAGTTGAGCATGATGGTGTACGCGCTTTCGTAAGCGTCCGTAATATCCTCCATGAAGTCCGGGTGAATGGGATTGCAACGGTGCGAGCGTCGCGGGTCATCGAAGTTTATCACGTAGAACTTCGGCTTCACCTTGTATCCCTCCGGGTGGTTGAGCAGATGATTATAGGCTATCGTGGACAAGTCGCTGAATTTGAAGTCGTAAACATACATCGAGAAGCCCTTCTCAATCTGCTGCTTGATAAAATTGTTTACCACCGCGTATGACTTTCCGCTGCCCGGCGTACCCAATACGATGGAAGCCCTGAAGGGATTCACTACGTTAATCCAGCCGTTGTTCCAACGTTTCCTGTAATAAAAGCGGGTGGGCAGATTGACCGAATACTCGCTTTCGATGAGCCGTGTTTCCTGCATGAAGCTCTCGTTCTCGTTGTTGAACACGTCATCCATGAGGTTGTGTTTCAACAGGCGGCTCATCCACAGACCGCCCATCAGCAGGCATACATAGCCCGTGCCTACGGTCAGCACGTAAAGCCCCGTCACCGCTTCAACCGGTAGCGGCAACGCCAGTATCCACCAGTTGAGGAAGAACAGTACGAACCCTGCGGCAAGAGCCGTCCAGATCCGTCCCCAAGTAATTTTCTCTCCCTTGACGCCCTTCGTTCCCCAGACAGGACAGGGCAAGGAGGAGGACGGCAAACAGTTTCGTGTAGAGGATGGAACGGAACAGCCCCGCCGTGCGGTTGAAATTCATCAGGATTCTGTCCACCACGCCGATGTCCACGCTCCAGAGCCGTATGGCTTCATAGCAGAACCAGTACACGTTCATGACCACTAAAATAATACTCACGGCACGCAGAAAATCCATGATTTTCGCCAATGCCCTCAAATCGTCTTCTTGTTGTGACATAGATTGAAAAATTTTGATGTTGATACCTCGATTACATTCCCAAACCCTTGCGCCTTTTCTTTTTCTTCTTGCGCTGCATCGCCCGGATAAAGGCTTCCTCCTCGGCATCCACAGCCGGACCTTCGGGAGTGAGCAGACCGATACCTCCCGCCGTGTTCTCGTGGTCGGATGCTGTCTGTTCGCGCATATCCTCTACTGTTTCCACCGGAACGGAAAGCGGAATCGGTGGCTGTCCGGCATAAGGCAGCGTGAAGTGTTCCTGCAAAGCGTTGGCGGAAAGTTCCTTGCCCATGCGCGAGCCGTTCAGCACGCAGCCCGTGCGATGGTCGATAAACGTGGCTCCGTAGATGCGCCCTTCCTCCGTGTAGCGCAGCACGGTGTCGATACCCTTCTCCCTGAGCCGCGAAACGAACTTCTCCTTGTCATACGTGCCTTCAAGCACGGAAAGGACGGTGCGTTTTGTCATGTCGGCGAGTTTCCGGTCCTTAATCTCCTGCTTGGAACGGGCAAACTTCTTCTGCACGGCTTCATAGCCTGCGGACTTCCCGAAAAGCGAGGACTTGAACGGGTTGCCCGTCTTGTTCCCGGCATCATCGGTGACGGAATAGACCAGCCCGTGATACTCACGCCCGCACACGTTTCCCCGCGCTTCCTCCACCGTCATATTATATAAGGAAAGGAGGGCGCGATATTCGCCCATCGTCTGGAAACGGTACTGTCCACTCAGAGCCTTGACGGTATTCCCGACCTGCCTTTTTCACGTCGCCCGCCGAAGCGTCCACCTTTCGCAGAGGGTTCTCTATCCGTTGATTCTTACGTTCCGCCGGGTGCAGCCCGTACTTTTGTTCCAGTTCCCGCCGGATGCGGTCGCTGCGGCGGAAAAAGGAAAATCCTGATTGAGCCGCCTGCCTTTCTCGTCCACATTGATTGTCACGATGTGCAGGTGGTGGCGGTCTATGTCCTCGTGCTTTACAATAAGATACGGCTGGTCCCCGTAGCCGAGTTTTTTTCCAGATACTCGCGTGCGATGTCCTGCAATTCCGTATCGGTCAGCACATCGTCGGGATGCGGGTTGAGCGAGATATGGAGTACCGGTTTCTCCACCCTCGTATGCTCCGGCATACAGGCGAGAAAAACCCTCCATCGCCTTGCGTATGTCCACCGTCCCCGTGCCGTCATTGTAGATGCGGTTGGTGGTGAGCAGACGCCCTTTCGCCTCGTTGATCTTTTTTCCCCGTTGTAGGCAAGTGCGCCGTACAGCGACTTTCCTACACTGATTTTTTTGCGACCATTTCGCCTCCATTTCCCTTGAAAGTTCCACAATCTGACGGCTCAGTTTCACGAGTTCGACGGTCTGTTGCTCCAGCTTGTAGAGCAACGCCATTGCCTTTTTCTCGGAAAAATGCAGCCTGAGTTCCTTCACGACTTGGTTGTAGTTCGTGCCTACCGCGCGGAACTGCGCATGGAAATCGGACAGTCTGGTGTAGTAATCCACCAGCGTCCTGTCCACTTTCAGCACCCTGAACGGCTGCCCGAAGAAGTGCGCCTTGATGAAAAACCGACTTGGCGTAAACGCCCGACTTCTCGAACATGGCGAGGAAACGGTTGTGTTCCTCCTCGTTGAAACGGACGGTGTAGCGGAATACCGCCGGATCAAGTTTGGGATTTCTCCCGGTCTTGTTTCTTTTTCTCTTTCATATAAACTTTGGATTTAGCGGATGGACGGCATAAGCCGCCGCTTGGGGTCATGAGACACCGCAGGTTTGAAAAGCTTCCCGACTTCGGAGAGGAAGCCCGCCCCTCGTAAGGGCAAGTGCTTTTCGTGGCTGCTCAAAAACGTTTTTGAGCGGCTGAAAAGACATCTTGCTATGTTCAGGCGAACATAAAAAAATCCGTCGGGGCCGGATTGGGGAATGCCTTTCAAACTCCGGGCTGCGCCACCTGCGGCGAACCCCTGCCGTTCGGGTGCAAAAGTTACGCCCTTAAAGCGGTATCGGACAGAGGCTTGACCCGGACAATCAGTGCCAACCGGCGCAACATGCCGCCACTTGTCGGGGAAGTGATACAGGTTCAAAAAAATATCCTTGTTTATTTGCAGCATGATTCAAGAAACGAACGATTTGAAGATATGAAAAAAATGAGGGCTTTCAAATACCCGGCAAACCGCTTCGGCGGCTATTTGCCTGACCGGATACCCGAACCTTCGGATACCCGGTTTTTACAATGACGCGGTGATTCACGGATTCAATGACTTCATGACGCAATGTCGTCATTCATCAGTTATCCGAATCCCTGCCCCACCGTTGAAGCGGATACGTGACGAACCGGACAGTCAGAGATTCGCGGACGCGGATATACATGTCACCGATTCCGTATCGGAGCAGGAAAACAATTCATCAACCATTAAAACCAACAGAACCATGAGTAATGAAACATTCGTTGCATTCGCAACACAGAAAGGGGGTATCGGCAAATCCACCGTCACGGCACTTGCCGCCAACTACCTCCACAACGTGAAAGGACACAATGTCGCAGTCATAGACTGCGACACCCCGCAGCACAGCATACACGGGTTGCGTGAACGTGAAACGGGACTTATCGGCGGGAGCCTCTATTTCAAAGGCACTCGCGTGTGACCACTTCCGCAAGATAAGGAAGAACGCCTACCCGGTCATCGCAAGCGACGCCCTTAACGCCCTCGATGATGCCGAAAGGATGCTTGCCGAAGAAGAGGTGAAACCCGACATCGTGTTTTTCGACATGCCGGGAACCCTGAAAAGCAACGGCGTGGTCAAGACCCTCTCGCAGATGGACTACATCTTCGCGCCCATGAGTGCCGACCGTTTTTGTCGTGGAAAGCACCCTGCAATTCGCTGTGATGTTCCGTGACAACCCTCATGACGACGGGACAGGCGAAAACAAAAAGGGCTGTACCTGTTCTGGACGATGGTGGACGGCAGGGAGAAGAACGGGCTTTACGACCTGTATGAGGATGTGATCGCCGAGATGGGGCTGCCGGTGCTGTCCACCCGCCTGCCCGACAGCAAGAAGTTCCGGCGCGACCTCTCGGAAGAGCGCAAGAGCGTGTTCCGCTCGACCATCTTCCCGATGGATGCGTCCCTGCTGAAAGGGAGCGGCATCCGTGAGTTCTCGGAAGAGATAAGCCGTATCATCAGACCTCAATAATCATGGGCAGCAGGAAAGTGAACACCGAAGGCATTGACGAGGAACTGTTGATAGCCTCCATCGGCAGACGCAGGCAGGACGGGACCCTGTACCACGCGCAGGAGCCGCCCGCGCCTGCTCCCGAAGAAAAAAAGCGTCCCTGAAACGGAACCGCCGCCCGCGCAATACACGGCAAAGGAAAAAAACCGCAGAGGGACACTGTCCGCCGCAAACGGCAGGAGGACGACTATTCCGGGCTGTTCCTCCGCCGCAACGAGATAAAGACGCGCCAGTGCGTCTATATCAGCCGCGATGTCCACAGCAAGATTCTCAAAATCGTGAACGACATCGCCGGGCGTGAAAATCTCGGTAGGCGGCTACGTGGACACCGTGCTGCGCCAACATCTGGAACAGCACAAGGAGAAAATAAACGAACTGTACAAGAAACAACGTGAAGACTTGATTTGAATATGGAAAAAGAACCAGAAAAACAGAAGTCCGCAGCATGACGGCGGCGGTATGCTTGCCCAAGTGCAGGCGAGTGTGGAAATCCTATCCCCCGTGCCGTTAGGGCGGCAAATGCGGTGAAAAGGACTATGAACGGCTGTTCATCCGTGAAGCCGAAGTGAAGGCACGCGAGGGAAAGATGGCGTATGTGCGTCCGGAGTACCACGACCGCATCATGCGCATCACCCGTGTGATCGGGCATGACAAATTGTCGCTGTCCGCCTACATCGACCATGTGCTTACGCACCACTTCAACCAGTGCGAGGAGGCGATAAAGAGCCTTTACGCCCAGAATTACGACGCAGTATTTTAACCCTCAAAAAGAGAACGTGCATGAGTGAAACAATAAGCATGACTGATATTCTGCTGACCGTATCGGTCGGCTGCAACCTGTGGTTCCTGTTCCTGCTCCTTTATGACAGGATCATGGAAACCAGACTTGTCCGCTTCCTAAGAAGCATAGCCGGAGTGTGGCGGTCGTTGGGCGGCACGGCGGCAAAGCCCGAAACGGTAAGGGACACACCGCCCGCAGACACCCCGGACATCATCGGCAAGAGCCGTTTCAGGATGGCATCGCCCCGGACAACCGCTGCCATACCGACGCAAGAAGCCGCCACTTCGGAAAAAAAGGCATTGAGCTGACGGAGGAAGAGACTACTTTTGACGACGGAAACACGGAAACCGTGTCCCGTCCCGCACAAGTCCCGGAGGATAAACTCGACGAAACCTTCACGAGCCTCACGCCTTCGGAACTGGAGTTCGGGGAGGACGAGCCGGAGGAAGAAACGCCCGACGCGCCGAGGGCATCGGGAAGCAGTTTCGACGAGATAGACGATGCGGTCAGAACCGCCAAGAACCCGGAAGCGACAACGACGGAACGGGAGCGGGCGGCAAAGGTCTTCACCGACATGGAAGGGACGGAGCTGTACGAGAAGCTGATGACCGGCTCGTCTGAAATGAGCATCCGCATCAAGGGACTTATCGAAATCCGGCTGAAGAAGAATAAACCGAAAAAGGATTTTGTCGTCCCGGACAGTATTGAGAACTTCGACATCCGCAACTATGTATAACGACTAAAAAAGAATGAGAATGAAAACGTAAGACGGCATCACCCACGCGCACGGCGGTACAAGGTACAGCCAATTCGCAACGGACACACCCAAGTCCGTAGAAACAAACGGGCAAACCCACTAAACCAAAGTAAAGTAATCGAGTATCAACCGCCCGACAAAGGACCATCCACCCTTTGGACGGCACAAAACAAGAACAGTTTATGAACAAGAACAACAGACAGAAACTTATCCTCTCTGCGGCACTTCTGGTTGCCGCAACCGCCTCCGCCTTCGCGCAGGGAAACGGCATCGCGGGCATCAACGAAGCCACCTCTATGGTGAGTTCGTACTTCGACCCCGGCACGAAACTCATCTACGCCATCGGCGCGGTAGTCGGGCTTATCGGGGGCGTGAAAGTGTATGGGAAATTCTCGTCCGGCGATCCCGACACATCCAAGACTGCCGCCTCGTGGTTCGGGGCGTGCATCTTCCTGATTGTCGCCGCCACCATCCTGCGCTCATTCTTCCTTTAATAAACAATGTATGGCTGAATACCCGATAAACAAGGGTATCGGCCGTCCGGTAGAGTTCAAGGGTTTGAAGGCTCAGTACCTCTTCATCTTCTGCGGAGGTCTGCTGGCTCTCTTCGTCCTGTTCGTCATCCTCTACATGGTCGGCATCGACCAGTGGGTATGTATCGGCTTCGGCGTGGCATCGTCTTCCATCCTCGTATGGCAGACCTTCGCGCTGAACGCCCGGTACGGCGAACACGGACTGATGAAATTAGGGGCAACAAGGAGCCATCCCCGATACCTTATCAACCGGCGGCGGATCACCCGATTATTCAAACGGAAACGAAAGGAAGAAACGACATGAGGAATACATCCAAAATGACAACACTGGAAAACAAGTTCCCGCTATTGGCGGTGGAGCAAGGTTGCATCATCTCCAAAGACGCCGACATCACGGTGGCTTTCGAGGTGGAACTGCCGGAGCTTTATACCGTGACGGGTGCGGAGTACGAGGCTATACACGGCTGCTGGTGCAAGGCGATCAAGGTGCTGCCGGACTTCTCCGTCGTCCACAAGCAGGACTGGTTCATCAAGGAGAAGTACACGCCGGAACTTCACAAGGACGACATGAGTTTTTGAGCCGCTCTTTCGAGCGGCACTTCAACGAGCGACCGTACCTGAAGCACACGTGCTACCTCTACCTGACCAAGACGACGAAGGAGCGTAACCGGATGCAGAGCAATTTCAGCACGCTGTGCCGGGGGCATATCATCCCGAAGGAACTGGACAAGGAAACAGCCGCGAAGTTCATGGAGGCTGCGGAACAGTTCGAGCGCATCATCAACGACAGCGGCTTTTGTCAGGCTGCGCCGCCTCTCCACCGACGAGATCGTGGGGACAGACGGCAAAGCCGGACTGATAGAGCGTTACTTCTCGCTCATGCCCGAAGGCGACGCCACGTTACAGGACATAGACCTCTCGGCACGGGAGATGCGCATCGGCGACAATCGCCTGTGCCTGCACACCCTGTCCGACGCGGAAGACCTTCCCGGCACGGTGGCTACCGACACACGGTATGAGAAACTCTCCACCGACCGCTCGGACTGCCGCCTCTCCTTCGCCTCCCCGGTGGGGCTGCTGCTCTCCTGCAACCACATTTACAACCAGTACGTGATTATCGACAACAGCGAGGAGAACCTTCAAAAATTCGAGAAGTCCGCAAGGAATATGCAGTCGTTATCCCGATACAGCCGGAGCAACAGCATCAACCGCGAGTGGATAGACCGCTACCTGAACGAGGCGCACTCCTACGGGCTGACCTCGGTGCGGGCGCACTTCAACGTCATGGCGTGGAGCGACGACGCGGAAGAGCTGAAGCACATAAAGAACGACGTGGGCAGCCAGCTGGCAAGCATGGAGTGCGTGCCGCGCCACAACACCATCGACTGCCCGACACTTTATTGGGCGGCTATGCCCGGCAACGCGGCGGACTTTCCGGCGGAAGAGAGTTTCCACACCTTCATCGAACAGGCGGTGTGCCTCTTCACGGAGGAAACCAACTACCGCAGCTCGCTCTCGCCCTTCGGCATCAAGATGGTGGACAGGCTCACGGGAAAACCGCTGCACCTCGACATCAGTGACCTGCCGATGAAGCGGGGCATCACCACGAACCGTAACAAGTTCGTATTAGGTCCTTCGGGCAGTGGCAAGTCGTTCTTCATGAACCACCTCGTGCGGCAATACTACGAGCAGGGCGCGCATGTGGTATTGGTGGACACGGGAAACTCCTATCAAGGGCTATGCGAGATGATACGGCGCAAGACGGGCGGCACGGACGGCGTGTATTTTACCTACACGGAGGAGAAGCCCATCAGCTTCAACCCGTTCTATACCGACGACTACGTGTTCGACGTGGAGAAAAAGGACAGCATAAAGACGCTGCTGCTGACGCTCTGGAAGTCGGAGGACGACAAGGTGACGAAAACCGAAAGCGGGGAATTGGGCAGTGCCGTGAGTGCCTACATCGAGCGCATCAGGGCTGACCGGAGCATCGTCCCCTCGTTCAACACCTTCTACGAGTACATGCGCGACGACTACCGCAGGGAACTGGCGGAACGCGACATCAAGGTGGAGAAGGAGGACTTCAACATCGACAACATGCTCACCACCATGCGGCAGTATTACCGGGGCGGACGCTACGACTTCCCTGCTCAACTCGGCGGAGAACATCGACCTGCTGGGCAAACGGTTCATCGTCTTCGAGATCGATTCCATCAAGGACAACCGCGAACTGTTCCCGGTAGTGACCATCATCATCATGGAAGCCTTCATCAACAAGATGCGGCGTCTGAAAGGTGTGAGAAAGCAGCTTATCGTGGAAGAGGCTTGGAAGGCTCTCTCGTCGGCGAACATGGCTGATTACCTGCGCTATATGTACAAGACGGTGCGCAAATACTTCGGTGAGGCAATCGTGGTGACGCAGGAGGTGGACGACATCATTTCCTCGCCCGTCGTCAAGGAGAGCATCATCAACAACTCGGACTGTAAAATCCTGCTTGACCAGCGCAAGTACATGAACAAGTTCGACCAGATTCAGGCGTTGCTCGGACTGACGGAGAAGGAGAAGTCGCAGATACTCTCCATCAACATGGCGAACAACCCCTCACGGCTCTACAAGGAGGTGTGGATAGGCTTGGGCGGCACGCAGTCGGCGGTCTATGCCACCGAGGTGAGCGCGGAAGAGTATCTGGCGTACACCACCGAGGAAACGGAAAAAGGTGGAGGTGTACCGTCTGGCGGAGCAATTGGGCGGCGACATCGAAGCCGCCATCCGACAGCTTGCCGAAAGACGGAGAAACAAGCAGTAAGTAATCAATAATCGGTAAAACAGATTTATCAACGAAAAAAGAAAAGCGTATGAGCATATCAAGAATGAAGATGCTGCAAGTCAGCAAGTGTCTGATCGGATTGGCGGTCATGGTGCTGCAATCCTGCGACGTGGCGGAGAACCGCCGCGACCTGCTGTGCGGGAATTGGGAAAGCGTGGAGGGCAAGCCCGACGTGCTTATCTACAAGGAGGGCGAAGCCTACAAGGTGACGGTATTCAAACGGAGCGGCATCCGCCGCAGGCTGAAACCGGAAACCTACCTCTTGCAGGAGGAGAACGGCAACCTGTTCATGAACACCGGCTTCCGCATCGACGTGGCGTATAACGAAGCCACCGACGTGCTGACCTTCTCACCGAACGGGGACTACGTGCGTGTGAAGCCGCAGCCGGAAACTCCGGCAGGAAAATAAGAACCGCTAAAATCCAAAGAAACATGAGAACAAGAATAACATTCGTCATCTGCCTGTGCCTGCTTCTCGCGGGCAGGGCTTCCGCCCAATGGGTCGTGAGCGATCCGGGCAATCTGGCGCAGGGCATCATCAATGCCTCGAAGAACATCATCCACACCTCGAAGACCGCCACGAACATGGTGAATAACTTTCAGGAAACGGTGAAAATCTACGAGCAGGGCAAGAAGTATTACGACGCCCTCAAATCCGTGAACAATCTGGTCAAGGACGCCCGCAAGGTGCAGCAGACCATACTGATGGTAGGCGACATCACGGACATCTACGTGACCAGCTTCCAGAAGATGCTGCGCGACGACAACTTCACGGTGGAGGAACTCGGAGCCATCGCCTTCGGGTACACGAAGCTGCTGGAGGAATCCAATGACGTGCTTACGGAGTTGAAGAACGTGGTGAACATCACCACGCTCTCCATGACGGACAAGGAGCGCATGGACGTGGTGGAACGCTGCCACTCCAAGATGAAGCGTTACCGCAACCTCGTGAGCTACTACACCAACAAGAATATCAGCGTGAGCTACCTGCGTGCGAAGAAGAAAAACGACCTTGACCGCATCATGGGGCTGTACGGGAGCATGAACGAAAGATACTGGTAGCCTATGGAGTTCGACAACCTTCACCAGATTCTCCGCTCGCTCTACGAGCAGATGATGCCGCTGTGCGCCGACATGGCGGGCGTGGCGAAAGGCATCGCCGGGCTGGGCGCGCTCTTCTATGTCGCCTACCGGGTATGGCAGTCGTTGGCGAGAGCCGAACCGATAGACGTCTTCCCGATGCTCCGTCCCTTTGCCGTCGGTCTGTGCATCATGTTCTTCCCTACGGTGGTGCTTGGCACGATAAACAGCGTCCTCTCGCCCGTCGTGCAGGGTACGGCGAAACTGCTCGAAACGCAGACTTTGGACATGAACAAGTACCGGGAGCAGAAGGACAGGCTGGAATACGAGGCGATGGTGCGCAACCCCGAAACCGCCTACCTCGTGTCCAACGAGGAGTTTGACAAGCAACTGGAGGAATTGGGCTGGTCGCCCTCCGACATGGTGACGATGGCGGGGATGTATATCGACCGGGGGATGTACAAGATGAAGAAGGGCATCCGCGACTTCTTCCGCGAGATACTGGAACTGATGTTCCAAGCCGCCGCCCTCGTGATAGACACCATCCGCACCTTCTTCCTCGTGGTGCTGGCGATACTCGGTCCGATAGCCTTCGCCATATCGGTGTGGGACGGCTTCCAAAGCACGCTCACGCAGTGGATATGCCGCTACATTCAGGTCTATCTGTGGCTGCCCGTGTCGGACATATTCAGCACCATACTCGCCAAGATTCAGGTGTTGATGCTCCAGAGCGACATCGAGCGCATGCAGACCGACCCCAACTTCTCGCTGGATTCCAGCGACGGGGTGTATATCGTGTTCATGATAATCGGCATCATCGGCTACTTCACCATTCCGACGGTGGCGGGCTGGATCATCCAAGCCGGGGGCATGGGCGGCTACGGGCGCAACGTGAACCAGATGGCGGGACGCGCCGGAGGCATGGCGGGAAGCGTGGCGGGTGCTACCGCAGGCAACATGGTCGGACGTGCCGGGAAACTGCTGAAATAATCAATGTGGAATTATAAACGGAAAAAGTAAAATGGAATTCAAGTCACTCAAAAACATCGAATCATCGTTCAGGCAGATACGCCTGTTCGGTATCGTCTTCCTCTCGCTGTGCGCAGTGATAACGGTATGGAGCGTGTGGAGTTCCTACCGCTTCGCGGAGCGGCAGCGGGAAAAGATCTATGTGCTGGACAACGGCAAGTCGCTGATGCTGGCACTCTCGCAGGACCTCTCGCAGAACCGTCCGGCGGAAGCGAGGGAGCATGTGCGCCGCTTCCACGAGCTGTTCTTCACGCTCTCGCCCGAAAAAGAGCGCGATAGAACACAACGTGAAGCGTGCGTTGCTGCTGGCAGACAAGAGCGTGTACAACTACTATTCGGACTTCGCCGAGAAGGGGTACTACAACCGCATCATCGCCGGTAACATCAACCAAGTGCTGAAGGTGGACAGCGTGGTGTGCGACTTCAACGGCTATCCCTACCGCACCGTGACCTACGCCACGCAGAAAATCATCCGGCAGAGCAACGTCACAGAGCGCAGCCTCGTGACCACGTGCCGCCTCTTGAACTCGTCCCGTTCGGACGACAACCCCAACGGGTTCACCATCGAGGGATTCACCATCATCGAGAACAAAGATTTACAAACCATCAAAAGGTAAACGGACATGAAGAAAATCAAGAAATCACTGTGGAGTGCGTACTGGAAACTCCACGACAAAAAGAAAATGCTGGTGGAACGGCTCAAAGGGTATCTGGACGGCTTGCCGCCGAAGACACGCAGGCGCATCGTGCTGGCGATGCTCATCGCATTCGCCGCACTTGCCCTCTACACCTTCGGTAAAGCCGTCTATGACATCGGCAGGAATGACGGCAGCCGGATGGAGATAGACCATGCCGGACAGGTGGAACTGTCCGTGAAGCCGGATAACAATCACAATGTAATACCTTATTTATATGGAACAGACGAAGAATGAACCCAAGAACGAAAACAAGGCGGCTCCCGGCAACGACAAGCCGAAAAAGGAGCGCAAGCCGCTGACCGAAGCCCAACGGCTGAAACGCCAGAAAATGATAGTGCTTCCCGCTATGGTGCTGGTATTCATCGGGGCTATGTGGCTGATATTCGCCCCGTCCTCCGGCAAGGAGCAGGAGCCGGGAACAAGCGGCTACAACATCGAGATGCCCGATGCGGACAAGGAGAACCGCCGGATTATCGGTGACAAGGCGAAAGCCTACGAGCAGGGGGCAATGGAGGAACGGCAGGAGAACCGCAGCCGCGCCATGCAGCAGTTGGGCGACCTGTTCGACCGCGAAACGGTGGAAGCGGATGGGGACAGCGACTTCGACCTTGCCAATCCCGGCGGAACGGAAGAGGCGGTGAAGCCAGCACCGAAGACCATCCAGTCCTCGGCAGCCGCCTACCGTGACCTCAATGCCACGCTCGGCAACTTCTACGAGCAGCCGAAGAACGACAATGCGGAGATGGACGAGCTGCTGGAACGCATCGCCACCCTCGAATCCGAACTGGAAAGCGGAAAAGAGAAGCTCCACGATGGACGAGCAGGTGGCACTCATGGAAAAATCCTACGAACTGGCGGCGAAGTACATGGGCGGTCAGAACGGCACGCAGGCGGCAGCGGGACAGACCGCAGAGCCGTCCCCCGTGCAGAAAAACCGGAAAGAACACGGCAAAACCCGTCAGGCAAGTGACGCATCAGGTGGTGTCCTCGCTCGGACAGCCCATGAGCAATGCCGAATTTGTCGCTTCCTTCTCGCAGGAACGCAACCGCAGTTTCAACACGGCGGTGGGCGTTACAACCGTACCGGACAGGAACACCATACCGGCATGCGTCTATGGGGCGCAGAGCGTGACGGACGGGCAGGCGGTCAGGTTGCGGCTGTTGGAGCCGATGGCGGTAGCAGACCGGATCATCCCCCGTAATGCGGTGGTGGTCGGCGCAGCCAAGATTCAGGGTGAACGGCTCGGCATCGAAATCACCTCGCTGGAACACGACGGTACGGTTATCCCGGTGGAGTTGGAGGTCTATGACACGGACGGGCAGCCCGGCATATTCATCCCCAACTCGATGGAGATGAACGCCGTCAGGGAGGTTGCCGCCAACATGGGCGGTTCGCTCGGCAGTAGCATCAACATCTCCACCAATGCCGGGGCGCAGCTCGCCTCCGACTTGGGCAAGGGGCTGATACAAGGCACGAGCCAGTACATTGCCAAGAAGATGCGCACCGTCAAAGTGCATCTGAAAGCCGGGTACAGGGTCATGCTCTATCAGGAGAAGAACTGATGTATAATCATAAGAAATCCAATCAATAACAACAACCCACTAAATTCAAAGTAAAAATGAGAAAAGTAATCATGATGTTTGCCCTCGCTATGGGCATCGCAACTGCCAACGCGCAGGAAAACGTAACCGTTGAAACGACCAACGGAAGTGAAGAACTGACCTTGACAAAAGAGGTCTATCCGCAGAAGGAGGCGGACGGCGACCTGTATCACGGTCTGACGAGAAAGCTGGGCTTTGACCGCATGGTTCCCCCGCACGGCTTGGAAGTGACCTACGACAAGACCGTGCATGTCATCTTCCCGGCGGAGGTGCGCTATGTCGATTTAGGCTCGCCCGACCTGATTGCGGGCAAAGCCGACGGAGCGGAGAACGTCATCCGTGTGAAGGCTACCGTGAGGAATTTCCCGAACGAAACCAACATGTCCGTCATCACGGAGGACGGGAGTTTCTACACCTTCAACGTGAAATACGCCGCCGAACCGCTGCTGCTCAACGTGGAGATGTGCGACTTCATCCATGACGGCGAGGCGGTGAACCGTCCGAACAACGCGCAGGAAATCTACCTGAAAGAATTAGGCAGCGAAAGTCCGATGCTGGTGCGCCTTATCATGAAGTCCATCCACAAGCAGAACAAACGTGAGGTGAAGCATATCGGCTGCAAGCGTTTCGGCATCCAGTACCTTCTGAAAGGCATCTACACGCACAACGGGCTTCTGTATTTCCACACGGAAATCAAGAACCAGAGCAACGTGCCTTTCGATGTGGACTACATCACATGGAAAATCGTGGACAAGAAGGTGGCGAAGCGTACCGCCGTGCAGGAGCGTATCATCCTGCCGCTCCGCGCGCAGAACTACGCCACGCTCGTGCCGGGCAAAAAAAGCGAACGCACGGTCTTCACGATGGCGAAGTTCACCATACCCGACGGCAAGTGCCTCGTGGTGGAGCTGAACGAGAAGAACGGCGGCCGTCACCAGTCCTTCGTGATCGAGAACGAGGACTTGGTGCGCGCCAATACCATCAACGAACTTCAAGTGCGCTGACCATGAGAAAGTACATCGCAATAATCATCGCGTCGCTTGCCCTGTTCACGGGGCAGGCGCACGCCCAGCGATGCCTGCCGAAGATGCAGGGCATCGAGGTCAGGGCGAATCTGGCGGACGGCTTCAAACCCGGCGGCAACGACGGCGGGTACAGTTTCGGGGCGGCTCTCTCCACCTACACGAAGAAGGGGAACAAATGGGTGTTCGGAGGTGAGTATCTCCTGAAAAACAACCCGTACAAGGACACCGCCATACCTGTGGCGCAGTTCACGGCGGAAGGCGGCTACTATTTCAAGATACTTTCCGATGCCCGTAAAATCGTGTTCGTCTATGCGGGGGCTTCGGCTCTCGCCGGGTATGAATCGGTGAATTGGGGCGAAAAAGTGCTGCATGACGGTTCGACACTGCACGACCGGGACGCCTTCATCTACGGCGGTGCGCTGACGCTCGATGTAGAGTTTTACGTGGCTGACCGTATCGCCCTGCTCGCCAACCTCCGGGAGCGTTGCCTGTGGGGTGGCGACACGAAGAAGTTCCATACCCAATTCGGGGTGGGCATCAAGTTCGTCATCAACTGACACGCGGCATGGAACGGACGGATATAGACACCATGAGGCAAATATCCCTCGCGGACTTTCTCGCGCGGTTGGGGCATGAGCCTGTCCGAAGGAGCGGAAACGAACTTTGGTATCGTGCGCCGTACCGCAGTGAGCGCACGCCCTCTTTCCGTGTGAACGTGGCGAAACGGCTCTGGTACGACTTCGGTTTGGGCAAGGGCGGTGACATCTTCACGCTTGCCGGGGAGTTTGCCCGAAGCGGTGACTTCATGGCGCAGGCAAGATTCATAGCGGAAACCGCCCGTATGCCGTTTGTCGCATCGGAAAAGCCGTTGTACCTGCCGGAACCGTCCGAACCTGCCTTTTGAGGGGGTGGAAGCCGTCCCACTGCTCCGCTCACCATTAACAGAGTATCTGGCGGAACGGGGCATCCCTTATGCCGTTGCATCCCGTCACTGCTGCCGCTTGAACTACGGCGTGCGTGGAAAACGGTATTTCGCAATCGGTTTCCAGAACGTGGTTGGCGGCTATGAAATCCGGAGCCGTTATTTCAAGGGTTGCGTGCCGCCGAAGGATGTGTCGCTGGTCAAAATGGAAAGTTCTCCGACTGGCGTGTGCAGTTTATTTGAAGGATTTATGGACTTCCTTTCCGCTGCCACGCTTGGATTGGAAACAGGCGACAGCCTTGTGCTGAACTCCGTCGCCAACGTGGGTAAGGCGGTAAAAACACTTAGACGGGTACGGGCGCATCGACTGCTTCCTCGACCGTGACGAAGCCGGGCGGAGGACGCTGGAAGCCCTCAAAGGACACTACGGCGGACGTGTCTGTAACTGTTCCGCACTCTATGACGGTTGCAAGGACTTGAACGAGTATCTGCAACTGACAGCAAAAAAAGAAATGAACAATAACTTAAAAAAATCAAAGGACAATGAACATACTGAACAACAAGAACAAGAGAATATCCATCTTCAAGGCGTTGGCACTCTGCCTGTTCGCCGCCGTGTCGCTCACGCTCGCATCGTGTGACGATGACATGGACATCCAGCAATCCTATCCGTTCACGGTGGAAACGATGCCCGTACCGAACAAGGTCACAAAGGGCAGACGGTGGAAATCCGCTGTGAACTGAAAAGGACGGGCGATTACGCCAACACGCTCTACACCATCCGGTATTTCCAGTTCGAAGGGGAAGGCACGCTGAAAATGGCGGGCGGCATTACTTTTCTGCCCAATGACCGCTACCTGCTCGAAAACGAGAAGTTCCGGCTGTACTATACGGCTGAGGGCGACGAGGCGCACAACTTCATCGTGGTGGTGGAGGACAATTTCAAAAAAATTCCTACGAATTGGAATTTGACTTCAACAACCGGAACGTGAAGGACGACATTCAGACCGTCATCCCCATAGGCAATTACAAACCTCTGCCAAGATGATGCGTGTATTCATGGCTATCCTCTGTTCGCTGCTGGCGGTCTGCTCCGTGTCCGCACGGGACAGCCGTCGGAAGGGGACGGACAGGCAGGCGGCAATCTACCGCCTGCCGCCTTTTGAGCGGGCGGTTCGCTGTACGAAGTATTTTTGAAGGCTGGCACTCGGAGAAACACCACCCATACGTGGGCTGGGGTCATCAGGTGCAGCCGGGGGAAAAGGTATTCGGCACGCACCATGACGAAGCGGCAGGCGGACGCACTCCTGCGGAAAGACTTGCGTAAGTTCTGCGCCATGTTCCGTAAGTTCGGGCGTGACAGTCTGCTCCTTGCCACGCTCGCCTACAATGTCGGTCCATACCGGCTTTTTGGGGAGCGGGAAGATACCCAAAAAGCACGCTGATCCGAAAAATTGGAGGCGGGCGACAGGAACATTTACCGGGAATATATCGCTTTCTGCAACTACAAGGGGAAACGGCACGCCATGCTGCTCAAACGGAGAAAGGCGGAGTTTGCGCTGCTGTACATTCCGTAACATGGCAAATGCCTGACAAATGAAACTCCGATGAAGCCGCAACTTCATCGGAGTTTCCGCTTTTCATACATTCGGGATTTTTTTCCTTTGCCGATTACTTCACCGTCCCTGCAATGCTCTATGATGCCGGGCGAAAATCCCATCTCCCCGATTGCGATATGCCGGATATACTCCACATATTCCTGACCTTGAAAAAAATCCTGCCCGTGAGGGTTTTTGAAAATCATCCTTATGCTTGTTCCGTCATCGCTGTGCAGGATGATTTTTTTCCGTTCTGTCTGATTTCTTCCATGATTGAAACTTGTTTTTTTGTGAATACTATCGTAGATTGGGACAGCGGTTTCTTTGCTACTTTCTTTGTCCGCCGTCATGCTCACCGAAAGAAAGTAGGGCGGCTTTGTCCGCCGCCACTCAAAAAAATGGGTGTAGAGTCCTGTTACCATCGTGAACATTTCTTCCAGCATATCGCAATATATGCCATCGTGTGTTTCGATGTCCTTCGTCTTGCACTCGAATGTCTTTTTTTGCTGAACGTCCTGCGGTAGAAACGCATATTGTAGAGGTCTAAGCCGGCATCGTAGATGATGTCAAGGCGGTTGGCACTCGTCTTGTTCCTCGCAAGGCTCATGCGCAGTCCGTTACCCATATCTATAAAGTCCTTGCTTCCCGTCATGGCGGCAAAGCGTCTGCCGCCTATCTGCTGTAAAATAGTCTTCGCTATCATGCTTTTTCTTGGTTGTAGGTTGGCGGTGCGGACACCGCCAACTTGTTTAACATTCTGTTATCTCGGCAATGGGTGTGTTTCGTTTCAACCATTCCATCAGGCACTCCATATTGTACTCGCTTGTGATGACTGCCGTATGGCTGTTGATGGCGGTAAACCTGCTGCTCTCGTAGTCGTCTATCCACCCTTTTAGGGTATCAACTCCCCACGCTTCGGCATCGTCAAAGATGCCGTCCAATACTTTGATAGGCTCACTGAACTTCACTATCAGCGTTTGATAGGCTGCGTTCATCGTCTGTCCTCCTTTCCTTCCTTTGCCGTGAGCCACTCATCCCGTGCTTCTCGGCACTCGTCCAATGTGGGTTTGACACAAGAGAACAACTCTCCGTCTGTGGGGTGGCGGTAGTCGTACTGCACAAGTGTCCGCTTGCGTCTGCCGATACCCTAATTGGAAACGCTCGTATTTCTCCGTACCTGCTTCCGTGCAGGTGCTTACTCCGTTGATGGTCATCCGTGTTGCCATAATCGTTGATTTTAGGGTGGTTAAAAATGTACTGACAAAACTCTGTTCTTCATCACCATTTCGGGGTCGCTCGTGTAGCGTTGGTGCAGGTAGAAATGGTGGGAACCGAAGCCGTAAAGGAAAAAAACCTGTCAAGTCCGTGCTTCTCGGCAAAGTTCTTTACACTCCGTCTTAACTGCTCCTCACTCGTTGCAAGAGTGAGGAGGTTCACTAAATTCAAGGAACATCGTGGGGATTTTTATCGTCCCACAGACAAACCATGCTTTCAATTTTTACTTCCATACTATTGGGTATTATAGGTTGATACTATGCCGCTTCCATCCGCTGGCGGATAAGGTTCACGTTGCTGTTCACAAGGTTTACAATGCGGTCGTGGTACTCGGTATTGGAATTGTGCAAGCCACGACTTTGCACCACTTCCAATGTCTTCAAGGAAACCTCCACCGTTTCTATGCGCTTGCCGTCAATGGTAGCGGATAGGATAAGAGAGTTCTTTTCAAGGAAATAGGAGTTGGAAAAACACGCAATGGTGCAGTTCCGTCCCTTCCGCTGCAAACTCCGCAACGCTCTCCAACACACGCACCTGCAAAGTGCCGTCCGTGAAGGCGATGCCGAAGAATATGCCTTTGAGTTTGCGGTATGCCTTCTCGTGTTTCTTCGCTTGGCGGATGCGTTCCTCCAACTTCTTGCGTTCTATCTCCTTGTTGCGCTTGTGCATAAGTCTGTCGTGTTCGGCTTTGAGGTCGGAGGGACAGACGTACTTCAGGGCTGTTCGTGTCCTTGCCGAAATGCCGCAGGAGGTCTATGGTGTCACGCCACATGGAGCCGTCAGCAATGGTGTAGCCGTTGCGGATACATATCTTTACGGATGCCCAATACCTCTCTATGTCAAAGGAACTGCGGATATAGTGGCGCAACATGGGGTATTGCCCTGCCTTCAACAGCGTTTCGGCTCGGCTGTCGGAAAGGATAGCCGTGAAAAGGTCGTAAGGCAGTATGTTGTGGTATTCGCCATTGAAGCCGTTGCGTTTCAGTTCGGGTATGAAACGCTGTCGGGGATAGGTGCAGACGGGGTTTATATCGTATGCACGGAGTTTGTTGTTCTTGCGTACCTCCATGTCGCTGTATTCCGCCCATAGGTCGTAGTAAAGTATGGACATTCCACGCAGTCGGGCAATGGTGACGGTTGTGCCTTTGGGCGAAATCCACCTTTGCACCACTTCATAAATGGAATACCCGGCTGCCTGCCCTGCCTTGTATTGGGACTTGACGAAGAAGAAGCGTATCACTTGGTACTGCTTGCAGGTGGTGATGATGCAGAAATACTCGTTCTCGCTGAACACGCTCTTTCGGGTGCGCAACGCTTCCAACTCCATGCCGCAATGCGGGCAGGTGCATCCGCAAACGGTGTCCGCAAGGTTGTGTTCACTCCTCCACGAATGTCCGCACTCGGTGCAGATGTTCGTGCCGTCCGCCCTCTTGATGGCGTAATGTTTGAAGCAATGGCGGAAAGCGTAAGCCCTCTGTGTGGCGGTCAATTTCGGCAGTCGCTCGCTCAATCGTGCGACTTCCTGCTGTATGGGTGTTCTCGGTTTCATAATCAGAAATTGAATAGGTTGGGTTGTTGTACTTCTTGTGCGGTCGCTTTGGTGGCGGTTCTCGGCTTGCTGCGGTTCTGCAACTTGCGGAGTTCCTCCTCTTGGTATCTGCGGACTGCGTTCTGCCGTGCTTCCGCCTTTTTCCTCTGCCGTGAGTTCCACAACGTGGTTCACCGCCACTTGGCACTGAATGGGCTTGCCTACCTCTATCTCGTTCTCGTCATAGTAGTGGACGGCTTGCCCGAATATCTCCCCGTCCGTGAAGCCGTTGCAACCGCTCCGCTGCACGTAGTTGAGAATGTAGGGTGACACAATCGTCTATGTTCTTGGCAGGGGTTGCGGTAGTTCCTCGCAAAGAGCGTATCTTCCGCTGCACGCTGCTCCAGATACATCTGTATCGTTCTCTTGAAATGTTCTGTTCCTTTCATATCGCTGTCTTTTTTAGATTGTCTGTTTCAGTATTTCTCTCCAATAGGTCGGCTCTACCTCGCTCAGAAGGAAGTCTGTAAAGTCCCTCCGTGCGTCCTTGTTCAGTTCTCGGTAGAGTTCACGGAACACGGATATGTTGCCGTTGATGTACGTTTCCACCATGTACACGAAGATGTTGTCCACCTCGTAGTATCTGCACTGCTGCGCTGCCGTTTTGCTGCTTCTCTTTGCCATGTCAGTAGGGGTTAAAGGGTGAATAACCAAAGGATGAAGCCGAAGAAGGCAATAGTGGAAAGGATAGCCACGATTACACCTATCGCCACTCGGAACACTCCGTTTACAATCTCTCTAATAATGCCCCAAAAGATGCCGAACATCCCGAAGGCGGTGCGTACCATCAAGCCGCATATCGCAAAGCCCTATGTACTGCGCCATTTGTCTGAAATTTGCCGTTGCCGTCATATCTTCGCTGTTTTTGATTTTTTTGTTTTTTTAATGCGGATTCAAGAGCTGAGGGAGTTGAGTTTCAAACTATCTTATCTGCCTCTCGTTTATCCGACATTTTTTTTATGCGTCTTTCTGTCGCATCGGTCGTTTTCGTTTCGGGTGCTTGAAAAGGTAGGGATTAGGGAATGCAAGGTTTTTCGGGAAAAAAATACTACCCGCAGGGGCTGGAGATTTTTTCCGAAAACAGGAGGCTTGACCTTGCATTCCCGTCCAATCCCGGAATTACCTTTGCGCCCAGAACGGAAATGACTATCTGATGCGGCTCACTGAAAGACGCGAAAATGGAGGTAAACGGAAGTGGAGGCAGATTGGACAGGAAAAACTTCAAAAAGAGAAATCCGTAAAAAAAGGGAAAACGCCAAAAGGAAAAGGGACATAGCCGGAGGCGTGAAACCGGGCAAACCACCGGCAAGGAAGTATGATTTTATATGTCTGGCCGAGCGTGTACGGTCGGACGGATAAAATCATTCTTCCCGGTTTGCCTGCCGTGTGTGACGGCTTGTTCCATTTATGGATCGGGCGGTCAGACACGGCTTTCCGCTTACGGCTCAAAGGAACAGTGGAAAAAGAAAAAAATCGTCAGAAACCCGTAAAAGCACCTCTTTGGCATAAGCACAAAAGAAATGGGCCTTGCATCATTAGTCTAAACTGTTGTTTAGGGCGTGAGGCAAAGCCCTTTTCTCCGCTTATGCGTAGTCGGCATACGTTCGACCAAAAATCCTTTTTGGGCGATGGTGTGCCGACGGACAAAACTCGCTTTTTACGGAAAAAAACTTGTATGAGAAGAAAAATTAGGAGATTCATTTCAAAATCTCCCGTTTTATTGTTACTTTTTGCATACGAAGAGTTCTTTGAAGGTTACGCAACGCGCAGAAGGATGATGCAGTAGATAACTAACTAAATCGTAACCTATTACTATCATGAGCAATTAACCTACGCTCAGTTCCAATAAATTACACTCTTTTCGTAACTTCTGATGACAAAGATACGATTTTTTATTTAAGTAGTGAAATAGAAATAGCCGCTCCATAGCGATCTCTTCCTTTGAAAAGAGGTTGTATAGGTCGAATGGACACCTGTGATCAGTAAGGTTTGCTTGGAAAGACGCTTCTTCAGATCAGCTCCTAAAGAAAAACTGATAGCGGGTAGTATGGAAAAATTCATGGTCAGGGTAGACTACTTCCTCATAGAAAAAGGCGTAGGGTACGAGCTGCATAGTCCGATTCGGAATAGGGCTTGTGATAATCTGCATTTTGATTGATGAGTTTGTTATACAAAGGGAAAATTACAGTACCTTTTACAGTCGGACGAACCAAGAAAGTGTCCACTTCATATTCCTTAGCCCATAGGAGAGAAAGAGCCAAAGTACTGTGATCGGTAAGGGTTTTGGCAATGATATCTTTTTGAAAAGCTCCTTGATAAACAGCTTCAAAGGCAAGTTCGCGAGTGGTAGTATCGATATTTTTTTAGCAGATTGGCAGAGAAGGCGATATCCTCTTGGTAGGAGCGGTAAGAACGTCCTTGCCGCATCATAAGGCGGTTCGAGGGCTTGTCTTTGGGAGGCAATTATGGAAAGACTCAGTACTTGGTCTTCTTTTTAGCTGATTAAGATAATGAGCCTTAGCCATAAAAAGTATCTTCGTATAGGCGGGCAATGATATCCAAATCAGACTCACTGTCATTGGCATTGAGGTAGGTATGAGTTAGGGTATTTCGGTAACTTCCTTCCACCAAGAACTTGTGCTGTAGCCCTGTATAATGATAGCCAAGAGCAAAGCCATAATAGTCATTCTTACGTTTGTTATTGGAGGAGGAAGAGAGTTGAAAATTACCATAGCCAAGTTGCCAACGATTGTACTTAGTTAAGTTCAGTGGTTTCTGTCCATTTTCATCGGCAAACTTCATTTTATCGACCATTTTGTTGAATCCATATTCTCCAGAGAGGGCTATTTTTGTGTTTGGAAAAAAATACGCAAGGCCGTTTGTGCAGCAAAATGGAGCTCGTTATGGCTTGTTTTAGGACGAGGATCGTAGGGTTTCTCGGAATTTCTCCTCATAGTTGATATGGGTAGAGAGTGAGAGAGACCATACCTGTTGGTATAGAGGAGGGATACTCCTCCAAAAAAATATTGTATTGTTGGTTTACCCAAGGAGCTGGACGGCTTACCCCAAAGTAGTGAGGATCAGGCATGAGACCATTAGTTTGTACCTCTGTTTCGGAGAGATTCCAAGCCTTGTTTCTTTGGTAGATACGCTGCATATTGAGCCGACCTAAAAAAACGTATTTCCTTATGTTTGTAAAAACCCATAGGGACTGTAAGCCAAAAGTCAGTTTGTTCCTTGGGTTGTTGTCCTAAAGCGGAGATTTCCCTCTTGATGATTGAGGTATACACTACTGAGGGTAAAATTTTTTTACAGGTATTTCTGTCAAAAAAATAGGAGTCTGCTCGTATATAGTGTACATCTTGGCAAACATATCCGTATCGGGGTTATTTGTCCATAAAGAATAGGTGTAAAAGAGTATACACAAGGGTAAAAGGAATCTTTTCATGGTAAAAATAAGTAAAAGGGCGAATTGCAATATGAAAATATGAAAAGGGCGAATTGCAATTCGCCCCTACAGGTTATTCATTTAAGGCACTAAGGTCGAATACATTGTCTTTTAACTGAAAAATCATTGGTAGAATTGTTGGTATCCTGATAGCGAGTGAAACCATTCTTAACCTCTTTGACTTTGCGAATAAATACTTCAGAAGAGAAGGCACTTTTAGCCTTGAGCTCTCCTGCATCTATGCTGTCAGGGAGGCGGTGAGGGAGGGAGTTGTTGGCATTATTATGTTGGGCATTGATCCCATCGATGATTTTATCCAAAGGAATCTGTACACATTTGGCAGTATTAGAATCAGCATTGGTAACAGTTGGAAGAGGAACACGCTTATAAGCCTCAAAGTTTTCCTTAGTATCCCTAAAGAGTATATAAGCCTCTCTGCCTTGGGTGTCTAAGAGAAAGTCCTTACCTCCATTTTTTTGTGGAGTATGACCATATTCGTAACTGCAGGGTTATCAGTGTCTAACGATTTTCCATCTTTTACAAAAGAAGGATCTAAGTACACCTCGAAATGGGCATGACTTAGGTCAATGGTGAGTTCAGGTTTCTGTACTGCAGGCTTGCCAGGGAGTGGTTCTTTGTGATTACGAGCGGAACTGGCTACAATTTTAGACTTGCCAGGAGCTAAAGGATAGTCCTTGCCAGTGCCAGGGAAAGCGATGACTGTTTTGGCATATACATAATCGGTATTGGCCTTTTCGCCCAATCCTTCCAAGCCTTGTGCCTCTGCCCAGTTATATTGTCCGTTGGCAGCATATCCTTTTTTTCCGATATTGGAGGCTATATACTTTTGAGCTCCCTGTAATTTGGCAAAATAGATACCATCCAAGTAGATCGTATCGGAGGAGTTGTTGTACACCCTCAAAGAAATTATCATGATAGTTGGCTGCTTTTTATATCAGAACCAGTATAATATATCTGCTTGATCACCAGGTCGCCCATACGAGCTGCACTCATCTTGAAAGAGAGGGAATTAGCTGTTGTGGAGATAATGACCCCTTGCTTGGAAGCAGCGAAATTAGCCTCGTTGTCAAAACCAAAAAGATTGTTATTCTGCTCTTTTGTAAGGGATTTGGATACCTCTATGTTATAAGTACCAGGCAGGAGCTGTAGGATAGCCTTTCCTTCATCGGAGGTAGTGGCTTCGTATTGTTGTCCGGTAGAGGTGTCAGTGAGTTTCACCACAGATCCAGCGGCCTTGAGGTTGTTGAACTTATCCCCCATAAGTAGTCTCTATGGTGTAGGCGATGCGGGACACTTGTCCATTGTCATTTCCACTGCCAAAGCTATCGTCATCCTTGCGACAAGCACTCAGAAGGGCAGTTAGTGATAAAGCAAAAAAATAATTTTTTTCTCATAAAAGGTTTTAAGTGTTATGGGTTAGTGGTCAGCTGATTCTTCATCACATGCCACTGCTTATTGCTTCCTGAATTATAATTTTTCCAAATTTGAAAGTAGCTGTAGCTCCAAAAGAGATATCCTCATTCATACGTCTTTCACTGCCATTAATGATAATGGTAGGGCGGTAATTGGCCACATTGTTGATATAAAAAAGAGTGAAAGTCCATTCTGGAGCTCCTTGGTCAGACGCAGGTGGAAATTGTGATATATAGGTGTACGACTATCCCTATTTTTCTTTAGTAACTCTATGTAGTGCCTGATATTGATTATTAGTACGCTCCGATGGAGGAATTTCTGTATATTCCAAGCGATCATTGAGATATCCCAAGGGATAAATATCCTTAATGGAGGCAAAAAGCATTGCTAAAGGTAAATTGTTCAATAGTTAGGGAGGCGAGCAGTCCCAAGAAAGATAGGTGGTAAGAGGTGGTAAGTCGTAGGCTGAGCTTATCAGCACGATTGATGTCTCTGGGATAAAAGATATATTTATGCTCGGTATCTGCTACATTGGCATTGGCTTCACGATTGGGCAAAAGTACTATCGGACTCAGAGTATACATAGCTGCCAGAGAGTGTAAATTGGGTATTGAGCGCTTCAATTTTGTTGAAGTGCATCATCAGTTCCACCCCTATATCCTTGCTTCGTTTGGTGTTCCCTGTCGTCTGGTATTCTAAGACAATATCCTTATATCCTGTAATGGTATAGGAAGGAGGGAGCGAGGGGTTTGGATTGTTAGTAAAAGCTCAGCTCAGGAATAGGATAAAGTCCTAAGTGAGGGGTGTTCTCAAAGTTGTCAAAATTATGATTGAGGAAGCCTGTAAGGTTCATACGAACAAAAGGAAGATTGAAGTCCGCTCCCTACTTCATATTTCCAAGCTTTGGCAGGCAAGAGAGACACCTCAGGGCGCTCAACTACATGTGTCTGTATATAGTTCACTGCATAGTCGCGTGTACGCAAGTCCTTGACCAAGATGTCAAAAAGACATTGCCAGGAAAGCGATTCACCAGAGAAGGAGCTTTGGTAGAGAGCCCCACGCCTGCACGAAACTTCACAGAAGGGAGAGGACAAAAGCGGTATTGATACGCGGGCTAAGAGAGGAAAACCCATTTTGGTTTTCATAACGAAGCCCTATATTGGTTAGTAGAGACTGACGGTCATTGAAGGTATAAGAGATATTGTCCTGTAAGTAAAAAGTGAAAGAGCTTATTGGCAATTACATATCTATTGAAATTCAGTGGGCGTACTCCTGCTGACTGTCCCCACTTCTGTTGGGCATAAGAGAGGTCATAATAGAGGCCGAGTTCGAATCAAAGACCTTTCCCTCACCAATGTTGTCACTATAAGTGAATCCCTGTTCCCCCAGAGAGCGAGTGGCGGAAATAACCATGTGAGAGTGTTTTGGAAGCACTCACAGAAGCAGAGATGTTGAGGGGTTCTCCTATAGTACGTTCTGATAGACATATAGGAGACGGGGGTATAGACTCCTTGGTGAAAGGAAGTGCGATCTGCTAAGGGAACAACATTGCCAATACCATTAACATAGAATTCTTTTGGAAGAATCTGTTTTTGTATAAGATATACTTACCAAACCACTCAGCAGGTCTATCCAAGAGTTATCTATCTGCCAAGAGACACGATTACTTAGTGAGTAGCTATATTCCTTCTTGGTAGAACCATTGCGAAAAGCTTCGTCCAATTCTTGATACTGCTTACTGCCATCTAAGTTTCTGCTTGTTGAGAGTGTTAGGGTATTTTTAGCTTTTTGAGAAGCATTGAAAAGTACTCCATATACCTGTGACAGAGAGGCGGTTGAAGGACATTAGATCGTTGCGAGGGTCGCTATTGGAGTTGAGGTAATCCAAGGAAAGGCTTAGGCTTCCCCATTTTTGAGGTAGCTTAAAACCCTTTTGTACATTAATCGTATTTCCACCTCCTACCATAGAAGCCGAGAGCTGCAGGAGAGACTCCCGCTTTGCGCTCTATAATGATAAGCCCTCGAGGTAGCATTGCCATACTTAGCATCGGCAATGCCACTGATCACTTCTACCTTCTCTATATTAGCCGCGGGAATGGTACGTAGGTCAATAGAACTATTCATATGAGAGAAAGCTGCAGTATTACTTCCACCTATACGAGTATAGCCATAGGATTGCATATTTTTCATCATTGGATATATACATATCGTCTATGATGAAGCCCACCCCAAAAGCGTTGTTAAGCGAAGAAAGTGCAGAACGCAGTTGAATACTTTTAGGAGCTGTCAGGTCGATATTCTTGATCGCCTGTCCTGGAAGCTGTTGGAGTACATCGGAGAGGGAAAGCGATTGGAACTGAGAAATCGCATATTTGTCCAAGGTAATGGCTGAGCTGGTTTTGTCCTTAACCTTATCAGCAGTAACCACAACTTCCTTAAGGGAGAGCGTCTCTTCCTTGAGAGTGATGGCTATAGAAATATCTTTTTCCTTTGAGTGCTTTCTTTTTCCATGCCCAAAAGCTGAATATCAAGATCATATTCTTCTAAAAAGGGAGGGAAAACTGTCCCTTTTCGTCGGTGATAGCCCATTTTTTTGGTATTTTTTTATCTATGATACTCACGCCTAATAATGGTGTCTTATTTTCATCTTGTACCACTCCAGAGAGCAGTTGTTGCTGACTGTAACTCCAAGAGAAGAAGAAAAAAAGAACTATTGCAAAACACTTCATATAGGAAAATTTCAGGCTGCAAAAGATATTATTTGTATTTGGTCTAATTTATATATTTAACATTTCTTTTAAATGATAGGGAAAAAGCTCGCTTTGTCCTATGAAAGATAGAGGGCGGAAGGTTATGCGACCCTATAGTATAATCATTAATCATTAAAAATTAATCATTATTATTTCGTAATTTTGCAGGCGATAAAAAAACAAAGACCATGAAGAAAAATTCAGATGGTAGACTTGCAAGGGCAATATGAACCCCTTTGAAAGCACAAATACAAGCATCCTTTGCAGAAGTATTGGATTCCGCTGCCTTTATCAACGGTCCTCAAGTACAAGCATTCCAGAAGGAATTGGAAACTTATTTGCAGGTGAAGCATGTGATTCCTTGTGCCAATGGTACGGATGCTCTCCAGATAGCCATGATGGGCTTAGGCCTAAAAAGAGGCGATGAAGTAATCACTGCTGATTTTTACTTTTTGCGGCTACAGTGGAGGTGATAGCCCTATTGGGACTTCACTCCCTGTTCTGGTAGATGTGGATAAAGATACCTTTTAATATAAATATAGAAGCAATTCGCAAAAGCCATTACTCCTAAGACCAAGGCGATCGTACCAGTACACCTATATGGTCGTCCGGCCAATATGGAAGCTATCATGCAGATAGCCAAGGAGTACAACCTCTATGTCATAGAAGACAATGCACAAGCCATAGGGGCTGATTTCACTTGGAGTGATGGACGCAAACAGAAAGTAGGGACTATAGGACATGTAGGAGCTACTAGCTTTTTCCTTCCAAGAACTTAGGTTGTTATGGAGATGGGGGAGCTATCTTTACCAATGATGATGAGTTGGCACATATCCCACGAGGCATAGTCAATCATGGGATGTACATACGCTATCATCACGATGTAGTAGGGTGAATTCTCGCTTGGACTCTCTACAAGCCTGTGTGCTTCGTGCCAAATTACCACACTTGGATAGCTATAACCAAAAGAGAAGAGAAGCCGCTCGTCTCTATACCGAGGGGTTGCAAGGCAATCCAAATATCATCACCCCAGAGATTCCTCAGGGAGATACCTCGCATGTATTTCACCAATATACCATACGCATATTAGGGCGGTAAGCGAGATGCTTTGGCCGAACACCTCACAAAGCATGGAGTACCCTTTGGTATCTACTACCCGATACCTTTGCACAAGCAGAAAGCCTATGAGGATAGTCGCTATCGTGAAGCGGATTTTTCCCGCTACCAATGAGTTGGTGCAGGAAGTTATCTCCTTGCCTATGCACACAGAATTGGACAAAGAACAAATAAATTTTATCACAAAATTGATAACAGATTTTTGTGTAAAATAAAAAAATACGTAACTTTGCACGATTCTAAGGTTTTAGGTCTTTAGAAGGTTTTAGTAGCTAACTGTTGATCATAAACCATTAGTCATTAAAAGATTGATATAAAATAAATACAATGAGAACAATACAATTTAGAGAAGCTGTTTTTGCGAAGCAATGAGTGAAGAAATGCGTCGTGATCCTTCTATTTATCTCATGGGAGAGAGTAGCAGAATATAATGGAGCATACAAGGCTTCCAAGGGGATGTTGGACGAATTTGGTCCCTAAGCGAATCATAGATACCCCTATTGCAGAGAGTGGGTTTTCAGGAATCGGAGTAGGGTCAGCCATGAATGGATGCCGTCCTATCATAGAGTTTATGACCTTTAACTTCTCTTTGGTCGCAATGGATCAGATTATTTCCAATGCAGCCAAGTTGCGCCAAATGTCTGGAGGACAGATTAATATTCCTATCGTATTCCGTGGCCCTACCGCTTCTGCAGGACAGTTGGGAGCTACCCACTCACAAGCTTTCGAAAACTGGTTTGCGAACTGTCCAGGGCTCAAAGTAGTGGTGCCTTCTACTCCTTATGATGCTAAGGGATTGCTCAAATCAGCTATCCGTGATAACGATCCTGTGATCTTCATGGAGTCAGAACAAATGTATGGCGACAAGGGAGAAGTGCCAGAAGAAGAATACACTATTCCTCTTGGTGTAGCCGATATCAAGCGAGAAGGAAAAGATGTGACTATTGTTTCTTTTGGAAAGATTATCAAAGAAGCCTTCATAGCAGCAGAGGAATTGGCTAAAGAAGGAATAGAATGTGAAATCGTAGATATTCGTACAGTTCGCCCTATGGACTGGGAAACTATCTTCGCTTCTGTGAAAAAGACTAACCGCTTGGTGATTCTCGAAGAAGCATGGCCATTTGGTTCTGTATCTTCAGAAATTACTTACCAAGTACAAGAACATATCTTCGATTATTTTGGATGCTCCTATCCAACGTATCACTACCGCTGATACTCCAGCACCTTATTCACCAGCCTTGTTACAAGAATGGTTGCCTAATGCACAGGATGTAATCAAAGCTGTGAAGAAAGTGATGTACAAATAAGCAGAAATGTCTATTTTATAATTCATAAAGAAAGACTATCCTCTTTAGAGGATAGTCTTTTGATCTATAGATTTGTAGCGATTCTCTTGGTAAGGGAGCATTGCTTTTAGATACTTTGCTTTATGCAAAAAGGTATCTTTATAAAAAATACCACAAATAGCCCTTGTATATCTACATAAAAAACCCTTCCCTAAAAGGGAAGAGTTCCTATAACATTCTTATAAAAAAACCTTTTTATTTTGTTTCGGTTTGAGCTTCTTTAGGAGTTTCGTCGATAAGGACTTGACCACGGTAGTACAACTTACCTTCGAACCAGTGAGCGCGGTGGTATAGGGTGGAACTCACCTGTAGTTACATCTTTAGCTATTTGAGGAACTACAGCTTTATCATGAGTTCTTCTTTTTGTCTCTGCGTGTAGAGGATTGTCTTCGTTTGGGATGTGCCATTTTCTTATTTTTATTTGTTCAACAATTTTCTTAATTCGTTCCATCGAGGATCTATTTGGGAATCATCTTCAGCCTCGTCAAGCTCTTTTTGGACTGAGTGCCTCAAGAGTTTCCATGGCTTGTGCAAAACTCTGTGTATTAGGATTCACACGCTTTGCAGGCACTGATAATACCAGTATTTCATAGATATATTGAGCCACATTGAGAGTGTGTTCTCCCTGAGGGAGAATAAGCAGCTCTTCATTATCATCATTATATTCTTCCCCAAACTTGACAACCAAGTGAGACTGAGCCTGAGTGGGGAGATCAAAGGTTCATCAGTGATATCACAATTGACATTGATAGTGCCTTGAGCGGAAAAATCCAACTCTAAGAGTGTACTTTTCTTCTGTAAGTGCACCTGTACTAAGTGATTAACACTATTGAACTCCTGATAATCAAAGAGCTCAAAAAAATGATTATCTACTTGATACTCAAAGAGATGTTCGCCATCTTTTAATCCTGCAAAGTGAATATCATACGCTTTTTAGATCGCGTTTTTTTATCTTTCATTCTAATATGCAGTTTGAGGGTGCAAATATAGGAATTTTTTTAATTACACAAAAAAATATTTGTAGATAAATTTCTACAAATAAAAAGATGGTAATTAGAGGTTGTTTCTTTTACTATGTTTTTCCGTACGTTCTTTTGTCGGTATCACTGAGGAAAACCTGTCCAAAGGGTGGACGAGTAACCAAGGAAATCAGCTGTGCGACACGCTTGGAATCCAGTTTGTCGAAAATATCGTCCAATAGAAGAATAGGAATGGTATTTGTCTGCTTATACAAACAATGGAACTGAGCTAATTTCAGTGCGATAAGGAATGATTTCTGTTGGCCTTGGCTGGCGAACTTCTTGACCAATTGTCCATTGATATCCAAGAGCAGGTCATCCTTATGGATTCCTATAGTGGTGTATTGAGCGGCACTATCCTGAGGGAAACTCTCCTTAAGAAGGCTCTTGAAATCCTGTCCAAGCAAGCGGCTCTCATAGCGGATGCTTACCTCTTCTTTTCCTTGGGAGAGGTGTGTATACTGTTCCTGGAAGGTAGGTAGGGAAAAGACTCAAAGAAAAGCCAAGCGCACCTGAAAGATCTTGTTCCCATATAGTGAAAGCTGGTCATCATAGATATCAAGTGTATCAGGATCAAAGTATTGCCCCTCATGAAAGGATTTGAGTAGGGTATTGCGCTGGGCTAAGACCTTGTTGTACCTAAGTAATGTGTCGAGGTAGCTCGGATATAGCTGGCTTAGGAGTCCATCCAAGAATTTGCGACGTGCCTCGCTTCCTTCATGAATAAGGTCACGATCCGAGGGCGAGATAATCACTATAGGAAGGCGCCTATATGATCGGCGAGTTTCTCATAAAGCTTGCCATTGCGCTTGAGGATGACCTTTTTACACTACAAACGACCGTCTCCTCCCGTCCCTCTTTTTCGAAATTTCCCTCGATAAGATAGAAGTCTTCCCCTAAGCGAATATTCATCAAAGTAGACGAAGAGAAGTAGCTTTTGGTCATTCCTAAGTGGTAAATAGCGTCCAAAGAATTCGTTTTTCCCACTCCATTGTCACCAATTAGGCAATTGAGAGAGGGAGAAAAAGAAAAGTCTCGGCTTTCTATATTCTTGAAATTCAATATGTAAAAGTCGTTTTAGGAACATCTAAAAAGGGGCTTGAAAAACTCGCGCAAATTATAAAAAAATATTGAGAAAAAAACACCCTTTATTACAAATAAAAATTTTATTTTTGCAAAAATCTTTTTAAAAGCAAAAAAATTTATGTCAGTTTACAAGAAGAATAACTATCGTCCTGGGCGACAAACAAAGAAAGAAAGAGAACAAGAAGAGCCAACCAAAGAGCTTACCAGCGAGCAATTATCACATGAGAGTACCACTGCAGAAGTGTTTCAGGCATTGGATGAGAAAGCAGGAAAGACTGAGGCATGGGTGCAGAGAAATCAACGTTCTATTCTCTTGACGGTGGTAGCTGTCGTAGTGGTAGGTTTGGGATATATGTTATATAAACAATTTGTATCCACTCCACGTGAGACTGAGGCCTCAGAAAAACTATCCTTTGCCCTTACTGTATTTGATGAAGCTCTCAATGCTCCTACAACAGCACAGCGCGATTCTCTATTTACTCTTTCTCTCAATGGGGATAAGAGTCATGGAGGATTTCTGCAAGTGATTAAGGATTATTCTTCCAGCAAAGCAGCCAATGTAGCCTATTACTCAGCAGGAATGGCCTATCTACAATTGAACAAATACAAGGAAGCGGTAACCCACTTGGACAAATTCTCTTCAGAGGATCCTATCCTAAGTGCTTTGGCTTTAGGGAATATAGGAGATGCTTTTGTAGCCCTTAAGCAACCTAAAGAAGCAATGGATTATTACAAAAAAGCTATTGATAAGAGTGATAACACTCTTACAGCTCCTATATATATGAACAAAGCAGCTCTTGTAGCAGAAGAGCAAAAGAACTATAAAGAGGCTTTGGAGTACTTGGAGAAAATCAAAAACGACTATCCTAAATCCCAAGAAGCTACTTCAGCAGATATGCAAATCAGCCGTGTAAAAACCCTTATGAACCAATAATATGGCAACAGAGAACAAGAATCTATCTACTTACGATAAGGATTCTCTGCCATCGGTTGTGGGTAGAGAGTAGGGATTATCACCTCTCAATGGAATGGGCAGATTACCAATAATATGCGTAAAGGGAGCCGTGGATACGCTCTTGGATTGTGGTTTCTCGCCAGAGAATATCATAGAGTGGAGTGTGCCAGGGGCTTTTGAGCTGGTCAATGGTGCTAAGCGTATGATAGAGGAGGCTGTGGATGCCGTAATTGTCATAGGTTGTGTGATACAGGGAGAGACTAAGCACTTTGACTTTGTCTGCCAAGGAGTTACCTATGGGATAGCCCACCTGAATGCCACCCAAGATATTCCAGTAATCTTCTGTGTGCTTACCGATAACACTCTCCAACAATCCATAGATAGGAGTGGAGGCAAGCACGGAAACAAAGGAATAGAAGCAGCAATCACAGCAATACAAATGATTGATTTGTAGGGGATAACCTATATATACAGTATAAAACTGCTCTACGTGAAAAACACGTGAGCAGTTTTTTTATTAAAAATAGATAGTTTTTCCTTTTTGCCAAAGAAAATGTTGTATCTTTGCCCTCAATAAAACATCCCCCAATTCTGACATTACTTTATTACTAAAAATAAAAATGGCAATTATAATAACAGACGACTGTATCAATTGTGGGGCTTGCAGAACCTGAATGTCCTAACAATGCTATTTATGAGAGGCGCCGATGATTGGCGCTATAGTGATGGCACCAAGCTCCGTGGGAATATCATTTTTGCCCAGTGGAAAGCATGCTAATGCCGATGAGTACAAAAAGCCTATCAGTGATGACTATTACTATATAGTCCCCGACAAATGTACTGAGTGTGTAGGTTTTCCATGAGGAACCACAATGTGCTGCTGTGTGCCCTGTGGATTGTTGTATTCCAGATGAGAATTGTAAGGAGACCCAGGAGCAGCTTATGCAAAAGCATGATTTCATGCACAATGGGGAATAAAAAGCACAAGCCTATGATAACACATCTACAAGGACACTTAGTAGAAGACACCCACCTACCTTGTTATAGACTGTAATGGGGTAGGCTATTGGGTGAATATCTCATTGCATACATTTTCGCAATTGTCTGATACACAGCAGTTGAAGATATATACCTACTTGCAAATAAAGGAAGATGCACATACACTTTTTGGATTTTTTTGATAAGTTCGAGCGGGAGATTTTTCGCTACTTATCTCTGTATCAGGTGTAGGGGCCAATACTGCCCTGAGTGATGCTTTCCTCGCTATCTCCGGCACAGCTTCAGAGTGCGATCGTCAATTCAGACGTACGTACCATACAGTCAGTCAAGGGGATAGGTGCTAAGACAGCGCAACGAATCATATTGGATCTCAAAGGAAAAGATGGTTAAGCTCACAGGCGATAATGCCTCTTTGGTAGCGGCATCACAAAGCCCATCAAACAAAGAAGAAGCGCTGGCTGCTTTTAGAAGTTTTGGGCTATCCAGGAAAGCGGCCGAAGCCGTAGTCAATAAAATCCTTACCCAATCAGGACAAGAATTCTCTGTAGAACAGCTTATCAAACAAGCATTAAAACAATTATAAACAAAGATGAACGGGAAATTAGTCATACAGTTGTTTTTCTTTTTTTCTTGCTCACACCTACTCTTACCCTTAGGGCACAGCAGGATACCCCCAGGAAAAAGTCAAGGATACCGTTAGGACAGAGTACCTCGCTGAGGCGTTTGTTGCTAAAAGATTCAGACAGAATCTCTCGAAAGTATAAGTACAATGCCGCTTTGGACAAGTATGTATATACCGAAAAAGGTAGGGACATATGATATCTCTACCCCTATGTTCCTCACTCCCCAAGGAGTATGAGAACTTGGTGCTTCGTGAGCGTATGGGCTTGTATTTCAGAGAAGAATGCAGCTATGCAGCCTGCTACTAATCCCCAATCGGCCAATACACAGCGAGATTTGCTTCCAGAGTTCTATGTAAAAATCAGAGCTCTTTGAGTCCATCTTTGGTGGGAACAATATAGATATCATCCCACAGGAAATGTTGCTTTTGACCTTGGGATACGCTATAATAAGAATGACAACCCGTCCATCAGTCCTGAATACAGAAGCTCTTATGGGCTTGACTTTGATCAGAGGATTAGCTTAGGGATACAAGGGAAGATAGGGACACGCCTATCACTGAACGCTATGTATGATACCCAAGCGACTTTTGATTTTCAAAATGTTTTTAAGCTGGAATACACCCCCAACGAAGACGATATTGTGCGTAAGGTAGAGCTGGGGAATGTGAGCCTACCACTGAATAGCTCCTTGATTACAGGTGCCCAAAGCCTTTTTGGGGTGAAGACAGAACTCCAGTTCGGTCGTACCCGAGTAACGGGTGTCTTCTCCGAACAACGCTCTCAGTCCCAAACTGTCACCGCACAAGGGGAGGTACTCTACAAGACTTTGAGATACGTGCCTTGGATTATGACGAAAACCGCAACTACTTCCTCTCTCAATTCTTCAGAGACCAATACGATCGCGCCCTTGAGAACTATCCCTATATACGTAGTAAAGTACAAATCGTGCGTGTGGAAGTATGGGCAACCAATCGCTCCAACCGTACTGCCAACATTCGTAACATAGTAGCTCTACAGGACTTAGGAGAAGCCAAAGCGGAGAATACCCGTATAGCAGGCAATGCCCCAGTGGGCTTCTTCCGTGGATCCATAGGAGATCGACCTACCAATGAGGCCAATATGTACGATCCTACTCGTATGGATTCTCCCCAGTCTGTATTGACAAAAATATCCGAGATGTCGCCACTATTCGTTCTGGGTTTGGCCCCATGTCTTCCTTGGTCAATGAAGGATTTGACTATGCCGTATTGGAAAATGCCCAAAAACTCGAAGAAGGACGAGACTTCAAGGTGAACAAGCAATTAGGATATATCTCCCTGAGCCAGCGACTTAATAACGATGAAGTCTTGGCAGTGGCTTACCAATATACCTACGAAGGGAATGTATATCAAGTAGGAGAGTTTGCCAATGATGGGATATCCGCAACCACCAATGCTTATATAGCAGGGCAAAAACAAAATCACTAATAACTGTTTGGTACTCAAGATGCTCAAGAGTAACCGCTTGGTAGTGGGAGACCCTATCTGGAACCTGATGATGAAGAACGTATATTCTCTCAATACCGCACAGATCAACCCTGAGAACTTCCGCCTAAATATCTTCTACAATGACCCTTCGCCAGTGAACTATATTTCTCCTGTAGATGAAACCACTTGGAATAGGGAACTGACCCGCAAGATCCTTCTTCAACTCTTCAATTTTTGACCGACTTAATGCCTATAACGACCCCTCAGGATGGGGGAGATGGTTTCTTTGACTTTGTCGAAGGAATCACCATAGACCCTGAATATGGGAAGATTATTTTTTTACTAAGGTAGAGCCTTTTTGGGAAGTATCTCTATGATAAGCTCGGAGGCGGGAATCGATATCAGGATCCTACCGCCTACCAATCTACCCTCAACGGCATGGAATGCTAACCAGAAGAAATACGTATTCCGTTCGCTCTATACTGACATCAAGGCAAAAAGCCTTGGAGGATGCTGAGAAGAACAAATTCACCCCTCAAGGGGCGCTACAAGTCCAAAGGAAGCCGGGGTATTTCCTTGGGAGCCTACAATGTACCACGTGGTTCGGTGCGTGTAACTGTAGGGAGGGCGTATCCTACAGGAAGGGATAGACTATGTAGTGAATTACCAACAAGGAACCGTACAGATCATAGACCCAACGATAGAGAACTCCAATATGCCAATACAGGTATCTGTGGAGAATAACTTAATATTTGGTGGGCAAAGCCGCCGCTTTTATGGGGTGAATATAGAGCATAAGTTCAATGATAAGTTCATCATAGGTGGATCGCTTATCAATATGCGAGAGCGCCCTTATACTCAGAAAGCTAATTATGGGCAGGAACCGGTGAACAATACCATTTTTGGATTTGGAGGAACCTATTCCACAGAGTTGCCTTTCCTTACCCGTTTGCTCAACAAGGTACCTTCCTTGCAGAGCGATGTGCCTTCGAATATCTCTGTAAGGGGAGAGGTAGCTTTCTTGCGCCCCAGTGCTCCTAAGAGTACCGATTTCGATGGAGAATCTACCGCTTATCTTGACGACTTCGAGGGAGCTCAGACTACTGTAGATATACGCGGCTTCAGAGCTTGGTCAATGGCCAGTACTCCGTTGCGTTTTGGTCAGGGAGCCTACCCCTAACCAAACCCTCTATGGTACTGCCCCTGATGATCCAGAGAACTTAAAGAATGGCTATGGTCGTGCCAAATTGGCTTGGTATACTATAGATCCTGTATTCTATACCAATAATAAGCCCTAGTGATGTCAGTGCTACTGAAATATCCAAAAACAGTACCCGCCGTATCTATGTCAAAGAAATATTCCCAGAACGAGAATTAGCACAGGGAGATCTTTTGGTACAGAATACCTTAGACCTAGCTTATTACCCATCGGCTAAAGGTCCTTACAATAACAACCCTACAGCCATGGCCTCTGTAGCTGCTACCGACAAATGGGGAGGTATTATGCGAGGGGTTTTCAGCAACGAATTTTTGAGGAAAAACAATATAGAATATATACAATTCTGGGTATTAGATCCTTATACCTCGGGCGAATTTACCCCTTCAATATCAGGCGAATTGGTCTTTGACTTAGGAAATATTTCTGAGGATATCCTCAAGGATGGTAGGAAGCAATATGAAAAACGGATTACCAGGACTTTCTATACAGTCACCCACTTATGCAACCACTTGGGGGAAAACTCCAGTGGCACAGTCGCTCCTCTATGCTTTTTGATAGCAATACAGAAAAATAGAGCTTTGCAAGATATTGGTTTAGATGGTCTTACTGATGCACAGGAGAGAGCTATCTATGCCAATAATATAGCAGAGTTCCCTAATGACCCAGCTATGGACAACTATGAGTATTACCTCTCCTCGTAGTGGAGGAATCCTCAGTCGATACTATAATTATAATGGTACCCAAGGGAATTCCCCTGTAGCTGGGAATAGTCAGGCAGCCTCACTCACCCCTGATGTAGAGGATATTAATAAGGACAATACCATGAGTACTGTGGATAGCTATTACGAATACCGTGTTCCTATCCGAGGCAATGTACAACGTACCGATCGCTATGTGAGCGATATCCGAGAGGTATATGCTGAGACCCCAAGTGGACAACCTATTTTTAGCCCGTTGGATTCAGTATAAGATACCTGTAAAGATGCCAACCGAAGAGAATATGGTGGTGGGGAGACCTCCGCTCGGTAACTCACATCCGTATGTACCTTACTGGCTTCTCTTCCGATGTAGTTTTGCGCTTTGGTACTTTGGATCTGGTACGAGGTGACTGGCGACACTATACCAAGTCTCTCAAGGATGATCTTTCAGCTCCTGGCACAGGTACCCAAACCGAGATTGGTTCGGTGAGCCTTATCGAGAACGAAACTCGCCAGCCTATCCCATATCGTATGCCACCAGGAGTATACCGAGAGCAGATCAATCAGAATAATACAATAGTTAGCCAAAATGAGCAATCCCTCTCCTATACCGTATGTGACCTTAATACAGGAGATGCACGCGGGGTGTATAAAAACCTCAATGCCGACCTAAGGCAGTACAAGCGTATCAAGATGTTTGTTCATGCTGAGCGCTATAAGAACCAACCTCTTGCCGATGGAGAGATGGTCGCCTTTGTGCGCTTAGGGTCAGATCTTTCAGAGAACTTCTATCAGGTAGAGCTACCCCTACAGGTAACCCCTGCAGGAGCTTACTTAGCCGATGCTATATGGCCTACTCAGAACCGATTCGATATTCCTATGGATGCTCTCACCCAGATCAAAGCAAAGGGAATCAATAGCGGCAACTTAGCCAACCTTACCTATTATGATACAGCACTGAACCTGATTTCTTCGCCAAGTACTACCCCACATGTAGCTGGGCAGAACCGCTATGCTATCAAGGGAAATCCGTCTTTGGCTGATATACAGGTGATTATGGTAGGGGTTAAGAATGCTACTTCTAATCAAGTATGTGGAGAAGTGTGGTTCAACGAATTGCGCATGGCAGAGCTTGAGAACAAAGGAGGCTGGGCAGGGATAGCTGCCGTAGACCTCAATGCCGCTGACTTCATGGAGATGTCCGTAACGGGTAAGATAAGCACTGTAGGCTTTGGTACGGTAGAACAGAAACCCTAATGAGCGTAGTCGCAAGGAACTCAGACAGCTTGATGCTATGATGAATATCAATGCAGGAAAGCTCTTCCCTAAAAAGTGGAATATGCAAGTGCCTATCGGGCTAAACCGTTCCTCCTCAGTAGCTACGCCTGAATATGACCCTCAGTATGAGGATATTAAGCTCAAAGATCGCATCAATGCTGCACAGACTCAAGAGCAGAAAGACCTTATCAAGCGCCAAGCAGAGGACTATACTCTCAGACGAGGAATCTCCTGATAGGAGTCAAGAAGAATTTGGGGAAGAGCAGAAAGCCAAATTCTATAGTATAGAGAACTTTACGGTTAACTATGCTTATAATGAGATGGATCACCATGATTTTGAGATAGAAAACCAAAGGGAACAGAATGTGCGCACAGGGGTACTCTATGCCCATGCCTTCGAACAGGTGAAATGGACTCCCTTCAAAACTAATCAGAAGGTTAATACCAATAAATATCTCAAATGGTTATCGGAAGTGAATTTCAACCTATTGCCTAACAATATCTATATAGGGCCTACCATCACACGAACTTTTGCCCGTCAGCAGTTTAGAGAGGTGTATCCTTTGGGAGTGAATCCCAACAATCAGGTGCCCCTACCAGAGTTGCAACAACGCAACTACCTCTTTGATTGGCAATATGGTCTGAACTACTCACTGACCAAGTCGCTCAAGCTAAGCTACGATGTGACCAATAGCAATATTGTTCGCAACTATTATACTTGGGAGAATGGACAGCGCCAGACGAACAAAAGAGCTCACCTTGTGGAATGACTTCTGGAATCCAGGAACTCCAAACCACTTCATGTCGGCCTTCAAGCTCAACTACGAATTGCCTTTGGATAAGTTGCCTTACCTCTCCTTTGTCAAGGCATCGTATTCCTATACAGGAGATTTCGATTGGCAACGAGGTTCTGATGCTCTTATGGAAGTAGCAGGACATCAGATCAATAAAGTACAGAATGCCAATACCCATAATTTCACAGCCAATATGACCTTCGATCGCTTCTATACCACTTTAGGAGTGAAGAACAAGGGATTAGGACAGAAAACAACGTTGAAGGATCATCTCTTGCGCTTTGCAACCATGATCAAGCGTGTAGGGGTAAGCTATACCGAAACCAATGGTACCATGCTACCAGGGTATCTACCACAAGTAGGCTTCTTTGGTACCTCAAACCTTCCTTGCCTTTTTGCCTTTGGCTGGCAAGATGATATTCGCTATGAGGCAGGGCGTCATGGTTGGCTGACCAATTTTGCTGATTTCAATGATCAGTTTGTTCGCTCTACCAATAAGACCCTTAATATTACCGCTGGATTGCAACCTGCCTATGACCTACAGATAGACCTGAAAGCCGATCGAGTATATAGATAACTTCACAGAGACCTTCAATGCTATCAATGGTTATTACAATCCGCTGATAGGCAATACCACAGGTAACTTTTGTGATTTCGGACAATATGATTCTTACGGCCTTTACGCCATCGGATGAATATAGTTCCAAGACCTTCCAGACTTTCAAGGAGAATAGGCTTACCATAGCCAATCGATTGGCCAGACAGCGAGGTATTGACCTTTCGAATCCGAACAATATAGATGCTGATGGTTTTCCCTAAGGGCTATGGTAAGAATAGTCAAGCGGTACTGATGCCTGCCTTCTATGCCGCTTATACAGGGCGTAGTGCCGAAGGGGTTTCTTTGGGAGCTTTCCGCAGTATTCCTATTCCTGCATGGACAGTACGCTATTCAGGACTGATGCGATTGGAGTTTATTAAGCACAATTTCCGCCGCTTCTCCCTCACCCATGGCTATCGTTCAAGCTATGCACTAAGTGATTTCCGTACCAACTTGGAGTATTACCAGAACCCAGATCAGTTAGACCAAGGGGTAATTTCCGCAGCGAGAAACTCTTCACCAATGTGAACTTGGTAGAGCAGTTCTCTCCACTGATACGTATAGATACCGAGCTACAGAACTCGCTAAGTATTATGGGAGAAATACGCCGTGATAGGACTATCTCTATTAGCTTAGACAACAACTACCTCACTGAACTTATGCGCCGTGAATATCGTATAGGATTGGGTTACCGCTTTAAGGATATTAGCTTCGCTTCCCGCTTCAATGGGCGTAATGTGATTATCAAAAAGTGACCTGAACCTCAAGGCAGATATAGCCCTACGTAGTGACTATACGGTGATTCGTAATATGGAATTGGACGATAATCAGGTAACCAATGGGCAGACTTCCTGGCTGGCACGCTTTACAGCGGATTATGCTTTCTCCAAGAACCTATCGGGAATCTTCTATTTCGATTATTCTTTCTCGAAATATGCTATTTCGACCTCTTATCCGATGACGACCATTCGTTCAGGAATTACCATACGATATACATTTAATTAATAATCAATAATTAACAAAAAGGCCAATAGCTGAGCTATTGGCCTTTTTGATTATGACGATACTTATTTTTAGGCGTTTTTTCTTGTATTTATTTTTTTAAAAATCGTAATTTTTGTATATCAATTTTTAAAACACCTAAGAGATGAAAAAAATATTTTTTTATTCCTTATTTTTGAGTCTTTTTACCTCATTGGCAAAGGCTCAAATACAATCCGTTGTTTTGCAGAACTATTTCAATGATTTCCAAAAGGTTCAGCTTTCCCTACAAGCACTCCATGAAGGTAAAAAAATATGCAGAGGAGGAACAGCTACTCCTTACATATATAAAGAAATTAGAAGAAGTGTCTCTTAGTGAAAAAGGAGCAAAAGGACTACAAAAAAACCTCATCAGAGGAGTAAAGGCAAGTATGAATTATAATTTGGCTTGTATACGTGCGTTGCAAAAGTAAGAGAAAAGAAGCTATTGCGGCTCTTGAAAAAGCAGTAACTTTGGGATATGATGATTATAGAAATGTAAAGACAGATAAAGATTTAGTCAATATCCGTAAGGAAAAAGAAATTTGTTGTGTTGTTACAAAAAGCTCAAAAGCCTTTGATAAATTGGCACTATTGCAGCAATCGGGAGCTTATCAGAAAGAGCAGAGAGATACACTTCCTCCTTTTACGTATCAGTCAGCTACCGATCCTTCTCTTGTGCAAGTAAGAAATTATTTTAAGTTGGATTCTGTAGTAGGTACAGGAGATGAGTTCTCCAAGATTTTTAAGTTACTTCACTTTGTACATGATAATATTGCTCATGATGGTGGTAATTATGCTCTTTGTGAGTTTGATGCTATAGATATCTATAACTATCATAAAGCGACAAAAAAAAGGAGTAAATTGCAGGCATTTGGCTATTACACTCAATGAAATGTATCTGGCAATGGGTATTCCTTCTCGCTATATAACTTGATGCCTAAGAATCCAGAGGATTCAGATTGTCATGTAATTAATAGTGTCTATTCTTCACAATTACAGAAATGGATTTGGATAGACCCCACTAATAATGCTTATGTAAAGGACGAAAAAGGGAATCTCTTAAGTATTGCAGAGGTAAGAGATCGACTGATACATAACAAACCCTTGGTACTCAATGAAGATGCCAATTGGAATAACAAGGAGAAGCAAACCAAAGAAGAGTATCTAGAGAACTATATGGCAAAAAAAACTTGTATTGGTTTTCTTGTCCACTACAAAAGTCAATTTAACCTTGAAAGTCGTTTTAGGAAAAACAGCCACTACTTTTGTTGCTCTCTTACCTATAGGATTTGTAAAGCCCAAGGGAAAAGAAGAATATATCACTCATGATCCTGATTATTTTTTGGCAAAAACCATAGGCAGTAGCTAAAACGTATTTTGGTATAGTTTTTTTGATGTACTTCTTTTAGTTAATCAAGGATTACAAGGAGTATAGGGTAAAGTAATTTTAGTAAAAAAACATTATTTTTAGCTCTTAAAAACTTTTTCATAACCTTATATTTTGAATCCTATAAACTTTAAAAATAATGAAGAAAAATTTTTAATGACCATAGCGTTTGCTGCTCTTGCCATAGCAGGAGCCAACGCACAAGTAAAATTTGGAGTTCGCGCCGGACTTAACCTTGCTGATGTAGCTTCTAAAAACAAATGGGGTAAAAGATGAGACAAAAATTCGTACTTCTTTCTATGTAGGAGGTTTGGCAGAATTTACCTTTTAACGATGTTGTTCTTATGGAGACAGGTCTTACTTATTCCAACCAAGGATCTAAGGCCAAAAGAAGGTGGTGACAAAGATATGCAATATACCCTTAACGTTCCTATATGGTTTAAGTATGATTTTGCAGGCTTCCGTCCCTAAAGCAGGGATTCTATGCAGGTTATATGGTTGAGCGTAAAGCAGAATGGAGTAGCAGGACAGTAATAAAGAGATAGAGGTGCTTACAACTACTTTGATTATGGTATCGGCTTGGGCGCTGAATACAACTTACCTAATAATGGTTTGTTCTTTGAGGCCTCTTATAACTGGGGATTAGCCAATTTAGTTAAGAATGGAGATTCCAAGAATTACCAGAATAATCGCGTGATTCAAATAGGAGTAGGGTATAAGTTCTAATTTCCCTAATTCCCAAAATAAGGATAAAATAAAAACCGTTCCAATTATGGAACGGTTTTTTTCTTTATAATATAAAAAAACCTCTTTATAAAGATCTTATAAAAATCTCATATTCAGGATTCTTTCTTTACTAAAAAAGTGGGTAAATCATAAGCCCGGATTCTGTGCTTTCCTTGAGGGAAAGTGCTTATCATTTATCTGGATGGGCTGTTGCCAGACCATTCTAACCGCCTACCCTCCGGCATTGAGCGAGCCACTCTTAGTTGTCGGTATACTTGGCGTTGCACCCTATAGAGTTTACCTGATTTCACTACAGCCGTACTGTACTTGCTTTCTGTTGCACTGGTCCTCGCCTTACGACGGACGGGCGTTACCCGCTATAGTGTTCTGTGGTGTCCGGACTTTCCTCTACCTAAATAGTTAGGTAGCGATAAGCTGATTTACCCAACTTCTATAATGATCAATGATTAATGTTAGTAATGATTAATCATTGGTCATTAATCATAGTATTATTAAAGGTATTTCCTTGATTGATATCTCCTGTATTGTATCCTTTCATAAACCATTCTACACGCTGTTTGGAAGTACCATGGGTGAAGGAATCGGGGACTACTTGCCCTTGCATACGTTTTTTTGGATGGCATCATCACCTACAGCATTGGCGGCACTTACGGCCTCTTCTATATCGTCGGCATCGAGATATTGTTTGTCATAGTGAGCCCACACTCCCGCATAGAAATCCGCTTGTAGTTCCAGCGCTACCGAGAGTTTGTTAGCTTCTTTTTGGCTGAGACCTTGCTGAGCTTGGCGTACCTTCTGGGAAGTGCCCAAGAGAGTCTGGATATGGTGACCTACCTCATGAGCCATCACATAAGCGATGGCAAAGTCACCACCCTTGGCACCAAATCGAGTACGAAGTTCCTCGAAGAAGCTCATATCCATATACAGCTTGTGATCTCCAGGGCAGTAGAAAGGACCTACAGCACTGCTGGCATTCCCACAGGCAGTCTGTACAGCATCGGTGAAAAGTACTAAGGTAGGCTTTTGGTAGGTGCCTAAATTGTTTTTCCCTGAATATTTTTCTCCCAAATATCCTCTGTATCAGCCAGTACTGTAGCGGTAAAAGCCTTGATCTGTTTTTGTTCTTCTGTAAGATCAGCCTCATTGGCCACTTGTGAGGTCTGTTGTGTTTGGTTAAATTGTTCTAAGAGAGGCGCTACCGCCTGTCCTGTTTCTCCTCCGAACATCTGTAAGAGGAGAATAACAATTCCTATTAGCCCCCTCCGGCGGCTACTTTTTCCTGTGGTACTCACCCCTCGGCGGTCTTCCACATTGTCACTTTGTCGTCGTCCTTGCCACTTCATAAGCGTTATTTTTTTGGGTGCAAAGATACAACTTTTAATAATTAATGACAAATGATTAATCGTTAATGATTCATTCTCTTATCTCCCAAGGGCGGACTGTTCACAGACCTCTATTCCTCTATAGATTCAGCAGTGAAGTCTTGCCTGCTTTTCCTGTCCTTTGCCGTTAATTTTTTTCCTTGAAATATTTGTGTGAGAAAAACATTGTATCTTTGTCCGAATTTTTAGTAACAAACATAATGAGTGAACAATTAGACCCAAACAAATATTCGGCAGATAATATTCAGTCCTTGGAAGGGATGGAGCATGTACGTGTGCGCCCATCTATGTATATAGGCGATGTAGGGGTAAAGGGGGTTACACCACTTAGTATATGAGGGTGCTTGACAACTCTATTGATGAGGCACTTGCTGGCTATTGCGACACTATTTCTGTAGTAATCAATCCAGATAACTCAGTGACAGTGGAGGATAATGGGCGTGGTATCCCTGTGGATATACACAAGAAAGAAGGAGTATCCGCCCTTGAGGTGGTTATGACCAAGATAGGAGCTGGAGGAAAGTTTGACAAAGGTTCCTATAAAAGTATCTGGGGGTCTGCATGGTGTAGGGGTGTCCGTAGTGAATGCCCTTTCTACTCACCTTACGGCTACCGTGTTCCGTGATGGGAAAAATCTGGGAACAAGAATATGAGCGAGGATAGCTCTCTATCAAGTAAAGGAAAAAGGAAAAACAGAGAAGCGTGGTACTAAGGTTACTTTTTCTGCCTGATACGGAAATATTCCAACAGACAGTGGAGTTCAACTATGATATCTTGGCCAATCGTATCCGAGAGTTGGCCTTCTTGAACAAAAGGTATCCACATCACCCTAACCGATTTGCGCCATCAGGATGAAAAAAGAGCTCCCATCTCCCAAACATTCTACTCAGAAAAAAAGGGTTGGAAGAGTTTATCCAATATTTGGATGGTAACCGTACACCCATTATCAAAAAATCATCGCTATGGAAGGGGAAAAAGAACGAAATTCCTGTGGAAGTAGCTATGATTTATAATGATTCCTTCAATGAGAATCTCCATTCGTATGTCAATAATATCAACACCCATGAGGGAGGTACCCACCTTCAGGGCTTCCGTATGGGGCTTACCCGTACACTGAAGAACTATGCAGATAAGTCAGGCTTGCTTGAGAAAGCCAGTAAGGACAAGAAAAACCCCTTGGAGATCTCTGGAGATGACTTCCGTGAAGGGCTTACTGCTATTATCTCGGTCAAGGTAGCCGAACCCCAGTTCGAGGGACAGACTAAGACAAAACTTGGTAACCGAGAGGTGACTGCGGCTGTTTCCCAAGCTGTTTCCGATATGCTCGAGAGCTATTTGGAAGAAAACCCTGAAGATGCCAAGACGATTGTAAATAAGGTTATCCTTGCCGCTCAAGCCCGCTTGGCAGCGAAGAAAGCCCGCGAAGCCGTACAGCGAAAATCTCCTATGGGAGGGCAGGTCTGCCAAACAAATTGGCTGATTGCCAAGATAAAAAAATCCTGAGAACTGTGAGCTCTTCTTAGTCGAAGGGGATTCAGCGGGAGGTACTGCCAAGCAAGGTCGTGATCAAAAGTTTCAAGCTATTCTCCCCTTCGAGGTAAGATCCTCAATGTGGAAAAAGCCATGCAACATAGGGTCTTCGAGAATGAGGAAATTAAGAATATCTATACTGCCCTTGGGGTAACTATAGGAACAGAAGAGGATGCTAAGGCGCTTAATATTAGTAAGCTAAGATATCACAAGATTATCATCATGAGCGATGCCGATGTGGATGGTTCTCATATCGCTACCTTGATCCTTACTTTCTTCTTCCGCTATATGCGAGAGCTGATAGAGGAGGGGCATGTATATCGCCATCCCCACCCCTTTACCTGCTTAAGCAAGGCAAAAAGGAACAATACGCTTGGTCAGATGAAGAACGCGATGCTATTACCAAAAGAGTTTTATGAGCAAGCACAGACAAAAGGTAGCTGTACAGCGATACAAAGGTTTAGGAGAGATGAATGCCGAGCAATTGGCAGATACAACTATGGATCCTCGCCACAGAACTCTCAGAAAGGTTACTATAGAAAATGCAGTAGAAGCCGATAGAATCTTCTCTATGCTTATGGGAGACGATGTACCACCTCGTCGTGAGTTTATTGAGAAAAAAATGCCAAATACGCCAATATAGACGCCTAATATACCTAAATGTAAAAGAGCGGCTACACAGCCGCTCTTTTTATACCTATGACTTCACATGAAAAGAATTACCCATTTCTGCACCAGAGCAGATCTTACAACTCATCCCTCAGCGCTCCCCCAATGGTCATGGTTGATACCCTGTGGGAGTATACCCCTGAGACAGCTGTAGTGGGACTTACGATCACTCAGGAGAATATCTTTGTACAGGAGGGGAGCCTCTCGCTTCTGGACTTATAGAACATATGGCACAGAGTATTGCCCTACACAAGGGCTATGGATATTACCTCAAAGCCCTACCTACCCCTATGGGATATATAGGTGCCATCAAGCATATAGAAATACAAGCATTGCCCAAGAAAGGAGAGGCCATACGCACTCATATTACTATTCTCCAAGAGTTCATGGAGGTTACCTTAGTGAGAATGGAAACCTACATACAAGATACCTGTATAGCTCAAGGGAAATGAAAACCGTTCTGGCGAAGTAGTTACTTTCTCCCTGCAAATGCCTTATCACTTAGGGTGAGCATAAAAGGCAATAAGAGCTTCTTTTTCCTCTTCTGTAAGAGGAATTTTTGTTGTTATTTTTCAGGATAGGATCTAAGTTAGGGTAATCTGTGACACCATTGGCAAAGAAGTCCAAAAACCTCCTTCAAAGAGGCAAACTGTCCAAAACTTCCATAGGGGAGCTGTGTATTCTATATTGCGCAGAGAGGAACTCTAAAGCGATGAAGGTCATCGTTATTTCCTGTGACACGCCCTCGACCTGCTTCTTCCACTACATCTGGATGTTTTGGGAACCCCACATTCCTAAAAAGATTCATCTGTGAAAAGAGCCCCCTTGTGACAAGAAGCACATTTCTGCTTAAAAAGAGTATATCCCTTTTCCTCCACAGGAGTAAAAGTCTCTGTATGATCACGAGGTTACCCGATCATACTTACTATTGGCAGAGATCAAAGTGTACATGAATTGAGCCATGCTTCCCAAGATACGTTCTGAGGAGAATTTTTGTATCACCATAGGCTTTGAGTAGTGCTTGCTTGTAGGCTGGATCATCCTTGAGTTTTTCTATTACCTCCAAGAGAAGAGTCCATTTCCTCATGAGTGACGATAGGAGTTACAGGCTGTTCCTTGAGGATCAGTAACCGCTCCATCCCACATGTATTCTGTGAGAAAAAGCCATATTCTGAATGGGAGGGGTATTTCGGAGTCCTATTCTACCTGCCACTCCTACAGCACGAGTATTTTTATCTGCATAAGCTTGTTCACGGATATGACAAGTAGCACAAGAGATGGAGTTATCATGGCTTAGTCGTGGGTCATGAAAGAGTTTCTCCCCTAAAGCTACTCCATACTTAGTAGGATAAGCGGATTCAATAAAAGGGTTTAGAGGAGGAAAATTGGAAGGATGTTCAAAGAAAGCCTTGGATTGGAAATCTGTTGAGCCTCTTCGGAACTATTTTTTGCTGCAGGAATATAAAAAGAAAAAAATAAAAAGATAAAAAAAGTTAGTATGTTTTTTTCATAGAAAAATATAAATAATTAAGGAAAAAAATAGCCTGCACTTAAATATTTTTAAGTACAGGCAGTGTATAATAGGAAAAGTAATTATTCTACATTAATAACAGAGAACATGCCGACTTTGTCCAATTTGCTATTATCTAAATTGTCCTGAGGTTGTGTAGGATTAGGGTTACCTTTTGCAGGGGAAGTTATAGTAATAATTTTTCCTACCATCAAGACCTTGGTTCCCTCCTATATTATTAAGGAAAAGGGAACATATTGTTAAGGCTATGAACTATAGGAACTTTTTCCTTCTAGAGTTATTTTATTAGTACCATTAACCAATTTATCAAGATCAGCCTTGATAGTTACCTTAGCAGTAGCTCCTTTCTTAACAGAAAGTGTTTAGGAAGTCTAAAGAAATAAAACGGAAAAGCATCTCTATCAACATTGAGGTATTCGTCTTTGATTTCTTTTTACTTTTTGTCCTCACCTACTACTTTAGTCCTTTGAAAGCACTACCCATATGTATAGAAAGGGTATCATTGGTTGCTGTAGCATTGGAGTACCAGCCTTCAAGCTTTACAAAACGATAGCCATTAGCCCATTCCCAGTGCATGATTTGTGCTTGTTTGAAAGATCCTGTAAGGCGGTAGAAATTAGGAAATTTGTCTTGTAAGGAAAGGTTGTTAAGCTCTCTTTTTACCCCCAGTCCAAATTCTATTCCTTTGTAGTCTCCTTCAGGAATTTCACTAAGAATAGGGGATAGAGAAGCGGTGTTTTTCTTGATTGATAAGAAAACCTCCCTTATCTAAGTCTTCAGTATGATAAGCAACCTTGGTACCATCTGCTTTTACAAGGACTATATTGGTAATCACATATTTTTACCTCTGAGAACTTGAGAGTCTGTCCATTGGAAGTATAGGCTTTAGCAGCATTAGCATCTGCTCCTAAGGTAAGTTTTTTCTTCTCCTACATAGTTTTTCGAACTGTAAGGTGATTTTTCCATTTTCCTTGTAGTTCAGGAGTAGGCTTTTTCCTCTTGTCCTGAATTAGGCTTGGCAGGCTGAGGAGTATTATTGTCTTTACTGCAGGATGAAAGTGCTGCTATTGCAGTGGTAGCAATAAGTAGTGTTCTGAAATTTCTCATTTATGTATAATTAAATTTTTTTAATATGATAAGGGCATAACTCCCTGCCCTACTTAGGATTAGGGGAAATACTAAAAGTGGTTAAAATGAGAATAGAAAAAAAGAAATACTCATTCTTATCTCTATAGAATGAGTATTTCTTTCTTTAGAGATATCTTCTTAAATAAATTGTGGATTTTTAGCTAATGTATAGGGAGTACTCCTTGTCCTTATAGGATAGGAATAGAGCATGTGGAAAGGGCTCATTCTGTGGAAATATCCTGCAGACAAGGCACAACCTTCCCTTGAAAGGTTACATTAACAAAGGTAAGTAGTAGAAGAAATGGGGGACGCATTTTGCTTTTTGACTATTTTATGAATAAGCAATTGTTCCTTGAAGAAGAAAGAGGCATTTCCTCCAGAGTATGTACTATAGCTGTTTCAAAAAGAAAAAGGGTTGCTGAAGTACAATGTCTATATCTTTAAGATTTAAGAGCTTGTCAGAGGTGTGGGAGGTGTCCTCTATATTTTTCTTAAGATGACACTTTCCATGACAATCCATCTCTTTTTATCTTTTATTGATACAGTAAGCCTTCTCAATAAAAGTCTCGATTCAGATGGTAGTGCACGATAAGAAGCGTCTGCTGAAAGGCTATCAGCAGTATGAGTAAGGATAATATGAAACTCACAGTACGCTTCACAAGAATAAGTTTTTATAACTCAGATTAAGATAGGGCAAAGATACAACTTTTTTTGAGATAAACAAGTCCTATTTATAACATTTTTTTATAATAAATCTAATGTATTGATTGTCAATATATTTTTATATTACAAACTGGGTATTTTTATATTCTATACCAGAGAAATAGAAGAAAAATTTTTTTATTAGGAAAAAAATATTGTACTTTTGCCGCGATTTATAATCTTGTCATGAAGACTGTTTTTGCCAAAATATGCACTTTTTGTGATGACGCTTTGCTTGTTAGCTTTACCGCTTACCAGTGAAGCGACCCCACATGCCTGTCAAAAACAGCATACCCAACAACATAAGCAGGCAATGTCCTGTCACAAGGAGGATATACCTGAGTGCTGCAAAGAAAAACAAGGAGCCGCTCCTAAGCATACTTGCTGCCAAGTGGCACCCATGCCTTCCTATGCAAGGTTAGAAAAACAGAATTAGAACATACCTTAAAACTTGTTCAAAAAAACAAGTAATTCTACTATTATATCACCTAAGGTTGTCTTCTGGATAGAAACTATTTCTATGAAGGAAAACAGCCTTTTTATTCTTCTTCTCCACAGCTGACAAAGGAACATACCGATTCTTTTTCAGCAATTTCTTTGTTAGCTTTTTCCGACAGATTTTTATTTTTTTCAGGAGTCATATTCTTTGCCTATAATGGTAGAAGGGAGGCTCTTGCATCTTGTTAAGGCACTATCAGTGCTGTCTCTATGTGCGTGTTTTCAAAAAGCACCTTCAAAATCTTATAAAATCAAAAAGAAAACTAACAATGAAAAATATATCATATTAGCATTACTGATGCTACCTTTATCTTTTTGCCCAGACTATGGTGCAAGGAAAAATTACCCTCAAGGATGCCACAGAAACTTTTGCTGAAGCAGGAGTGAGTATCTATTGGGAGGGAACCACCATCGGGACTACAACCGATGATACAGGTCACTTCAAGCTATTGTACAAGCCAGAACTCAAGAAGCTGGTAGTGAGCCATGTGGGATTCAAAACAAAAAGTGCTTACCATCACTGATCCTGTGAAAATTTGTTACCTCAACTTTGTTGGAGGATACCAATCAATTGGATGCGGTGGAAATCTCCATAGCCAAACGCAAACCTACCGAGCGCCTACAAATGAACAATGCAGGTATGGTCAATATCAATTCAGGAGAATTGCTTAAGGCAGCTTGCTGCAACCTCTCAGATAGCTTTGAGACCAGCTCCAATACAGAGGTAGCTGTGGCCGATGCAGTAACCGGTACCAAGCAGATAAAGATGTTGGGGCTTGCCAGTCCATACTTATCTCTTACCCAAGAGAATGTTCCCCAGTATACGTGGTGCTTCACAGGTGATGGAATGACCTTTATCCCAGGCTCTTGGGTTGATAATATCCAGATTATCAAGGGAGCAGGGAGTGTGATCAATGGTTATGAGAGTATCGCTGGACAGATCAATACCGAATTGGTAAAACCTATACTGGATACCCCTATCTACTTGAATATATATGGGAGTGAGGATGGTCGTTTTTGAACTCAATAACCACCTCAATACTAAAGTTTCAGATCATTGGCATACAGGACTTTACCTACATGGGAATGTGCGCAACATGCAAATGGACAACAATGGGGATGGCTTTTAGTGGATGTACCTACAGGAAACCAAATCAACCTGATGAATCGCTGGCAATATGCCAATCCTAATACAGGCTGGATGTCCAACCTTACCCTGCATTATCTCTATGACGCAAGAAAAGCAGGGCAACTCTCGTCTGTTTCTGCCCCAACTCTCTGGCAGAGTGAGAATAAGACCCACCAACTGAATGCTTCTGCTAAGCTCGGTTATATATGGGAGGATATGCCATATCAGAGTTTGGGCTTTCAGGCAGACTATAAGCAGTATGAACAGGATTCTTATTTTGGACTCAATCAGTATGATATTTCTCAGAAGACGATCTATCTTAATGCTCTATTCAAGTCCATTATTGGCAATACCAATCACACCTTTACCACAGGGGTTAATAGCATCACTGATATTATTACCGAGCGTGTAGGAGCCACCTCTCTTTCCGATAACTATGACCGTACGGACTTTTCCGCAGGAGCATTTTTCGAGTACAGTCTCTCTGCAGGCGATACCTTTGGGCTTACAGCTGGCGCAAGGGCTGACTATCACAACAAGATGGGGACTTTCATCACCCCACGCTTCCACTTGCGCTATATGCCTTGGAAGAAGGGTACGCTACGCCTTGCAGTAGGTAGGGGAGAGCGCTTGGCAAGCATCTTCTCTGAGAATCAAAAACTCTTCTCCACAGCAAGAACAATACGCCTTGGAGGTACACAGACTGGAAAAAAACCTATGGACTATCCCCAGAAATAGCTTGGAACTATGGGCTTTCCTTTACCCAATATTTAACCTTAGGGAAAAAGAGACTTAGAAATAGTGGCTGACCTATATTATACCAACTTTACCAATCAGGGTGGTGGTGGACTGGGACAATCCCAGAGAAGTGAGTTTCTATAACCTCATAGGAAAGAGTTTTTTTCTACAAATTTCCAGATAGAGGCTAACTATGAGATTCTTAAGCGTACCCACTTGAAGGTAGCTTATAAGTGGTTCGACGTACAGACAGATTATGCTTCAGGGCGACGCACTCAGCCCTTCCAACCCAAAGAGCGTTGGATGGTGAATCTCTCCTATGAGACTGTACCCCAAGAAGGGCGCCAGTGGCGTATGGATGCTACCTTCAATGCTATAGGTAGCCAGCGCCTACCAGATACCTCTGCCAACCCTGTAGCTTATCAAATGGGGGATACAGCAGCGGCCTACACCACTACCCAAGCACAGATCACTCGTGTCTTTTCTCCTATGATAGAGGTATATCTCGGTGCAGAAAAACTTGTTTAACTATTACCAAAAAGAGCTATTATAGCTCCCGATCAGCCTTTTGGCACTTATTTTTGATGCTTCTATGGCCTATGCTCCTCTGCAAGGTCGTATGATATATGCAGGATTGCGCTTTTAAACTCAAATAAAAACAACTTTTAAATATATTTATCATGAAAAGATTCATACTTTTGGCTTTTCTTAGCCTTTACTTTTGCCTGTGGTAGCGCAGAGTAAAAATGCAAAAACACAACTCAATGTAGAGGGTATTTGTAATTCTTGTAAGGCACGTATAGAAAAAGGCTGCCTTGGGAGTAAAAGGGGTTAAGTACGCCCAGTGGAATGTAAATTCACACAAGCTATCTCTTATCTTAGATGAGAAAAAAACCTCTACAGCACAAGTACAAGAGGCAATCGCCAAGGTTGGTCACTCCAATAGTCTTGCCGATGGTACTCATAAGGTAGAAGCCTCAGAAGAAGATTATAATAAGGTAAGTGACTGCTGCAAGTACCGTGATGAAGAAGTGGTAAAGAATCATCACTAAACAAGGGCTATTCTGAGAATACGAAAAGCCGTTCCCAATTGGGAACGGCTTCTCTTTGTAATATAAAAAAACTAATACCCTTCTATTTTTGGAAAGTGTTGTTCTCTATGTTAATATCAGTGGTGACATGGTTAGGGATCGATCACTACTTTCTGGATATTCTCAAAAGGTATATCTACTTCAAAGGTATAGGTAGGATGCGCCCAACCCCAAGTAGGTAATACCTTGCGTTCATAACTATAAGGATTTTTCCTTTTTCACCAAATTGCATACGCAAAGGAATGTAATAGTAGTGAGTTTTGTTGTTTTTATCTACTACAAATACATCGGTAGGCAAAGGCATTCTCTCTACACGGCGGAGGGTGACTTCAGTTTTGTTGCCTTTGGCAGCTACTTTATCTACTGCATAGTCCACATGGTGAGGTGTTTGCATGAACTCATTGAGGTACCATTGTAGTTGCATGCCAGATACTTTCTCAGCACAACGGATAAAGTCATGAGGTTGAGGGTGCTTGAAAGCAAATTTTTTGAAATAAAGTTGGAGGGTTTTCTCTACATTTTTCTCTCCGATGATGTACTCTAACTGTCTGAGGAAGAGAGCTCCCTTTCTATAAGAGGTCACAGAGTAGGCGTAGTTGGTATTGAAGCGGTCGGACTGGTGAGTAGGTGTTTCCTCATACTTAGAGGCTACATATTTGCCGTAAGACTTATAGAATCCAGAGAAAGGTTCTTTAGTAGCCCCAAGCATAGCAAGTGCGCGGTCTTGTATATAAGAGGTAAAACCTTCGTCTAACCAAGGATAAGCTGTCTCATCAGAAGCTAAAAGGTGTTGGAACCAAGAGTGTCCTAACTCATGTACAGCAGTTCCGAGCAAGGAGCTATACTCTTTTCCCCCTTCGATAAGAGTACACATAGCATACTCCATACCTCCATCTCCCCTTGTATGAAAGAGTATTGTTTCCAAGGATATTTACCTACGTATTTGTTGTAGAAATCGAAGGTTTTGACCATCTCAGGCTGGATTTTCTTCCAGTTTTTCAGGGTAGTTTTTATAGAGGAAGTGTACGGTAAGCCCATCGCCTGCATCGATCTTGTCATGAACAAACTTAGGATCTGCAGCCCAAGCGAAGTCGTGAACTTGAGGAGCATAGAAGTGCCAAGTACGTTTGTTACCTTTTACCTTAGGTACCTTCACTCCAATATCTTCGTACCCAAAAACCAATCTCGTTGTTGTTCTGTAGATATCCAGAACCTCCTATGATATAGTCTTTGTCGATGGTAATCTTTACATCATAGTTACCCCATACACCATAGAATTCACGGGTGATATATTCAGTGGTATTCCATCCGCGATAGTCATATTCGGCCAATTTAGGATACCATTGTGTCATGGAGAGAGCTACTCCATCAGGGTTGTTACGTCCTGTACGGCGGATCATCACTGGAGCTTGTCCGGCGAAATCCATTTTCAATACAGTAGAGCTATGAGGAGGTAGCGGCTTGTTGAGGTCTCACCTTTACGATGGTACCTTCTGTTATATATTTTACAGGAGTGCCATCTTGGGAAAGGGAATTGACACGTACATACCCTATTTCCTCAGGCTTAAGGGAAGCGATACGGCTTTCGTTGATAGTCTTGCCATCTACCTCTTTTTTTATTGACCATACGGCGGTCAGGGTCGAGGATTGTCTGGAGACGAGCATCCATCTCACTACCAGGCTGGAAGGCGTTGAGGAATACATGGTAAAAAAACTACCTTAAGTGTGTCAGGAGAGTTGTTGGTGTAAGTAAGCTCCTGTTTCCCAGTATATTGGTAGTTCTTTACATTCATGTCGATATCCATTTTATAATCGACATGTTGTTGCCAATACGGGGCATTCTGTGCCTGAGCTACTCCTAAGGTGCTCAGTGCGGCTAAGGATAAAATCTTTGTATATTTCATCACATTTATAATTTGTAATTATGGACACAAAGTTACGAATTTTAATGGAGAAAAATAAAGGGAAAAATAAAATTTCTTCTCTAAGGAGACTATATGGTTTTTCGTTACTTTTTGTGCTGTTTTTAACCCTATAGAAGATGGAATTGAACCTTACCCGTCCTATCTGTTTTTGATTTGGAGACCACAGGTACGGATGTTTCTCGTGATCGCATTGTAGAGATTTTCGATACTCAAGGTATGGCCCAATGGCAACCGAGAGAGCAAGACCTATCTGGTTAACCCCACCATACCTATTCCGCCAACCTCCACGGCCATACATGGGATCAGTGATGAACGTGTAGCTCAGGCACCTACTTTTAAGGAATTGGCCAAGCAAATACACGCCATGATTAAGGATTCCGACTTGGCTGGTTATAACTCCGACCGCTTTGATATTCCCCTCTTGGCCGAAGAGCTCTTGCGTGCAGGGGTCGATTTTGACCTGAAGAACCGTGTAACAGTGGATGTACAAACTATCTTCCACAAGATGGAACAGCGTACCCTTTCGGCTGCTTATAAGTTCTATTGTAAGAAAGAGTTAGACAATGCTCATACAGCTGCCGCCGATACCGAAGCTACTTATGAGATTCTTAAGGCACAGCTTGATACCTATTCCGATACCCTACCCAATGATATCAAGCAGTTGAGTGAATTTACTACACGTAGCCAAATAGCTGATTTTGCGGGATTTATCGCCTATAATGACAAGGGAGAAGAGATCTTTACCTTTGGTAAGCACAAAGGACGCAAAGTAGAAGAGATTTTAGAAGAAGAACCAGGATATTTTGGCTGGATACTCAATGCTGATTTTCCTCTCTATACTAAGAAAGTCCTTACGGCTATACGTCTGAGAAAGGGATTGGGACAGTAAGAAGTGAAGAGTGAAAAGTGAAGAATGAAGACTCTGTACGGCAAGTCCCCACAGCTGAGTATGTGGTGAATTTTGCCCCCACTGTGAGAGGGTATATTTCCGCAGAGAAGATCATGCTCGTCAGTAGTTGTTTTTGGAGAGCGTCATGGTAGAGACGCACTCATTGCGTGCATCTTTGAAAAAGAGAAAATAAAAAAACCGCTCTATAGAGCGGCTTTTTATTCTAAACTGTCAGATAATTAGAATCTGTAAGTAAGGCCAAAAGTAGGAGTAGTAAAGAAGTTGCTGAACTCATTTACTTTGAAGTTGATAGCTGTAGTACCATCTCCATCTTTTGGTTTGCTATTTACAACAGAGAATATATCTGTCAAGCCGAAGTTGATAGCAAAGCTGTTAGTAAGGAAATAGTTGATTCCTAATCAGTATTGAAACCAATGTCTGTAGATTTGGCGTCAAGAGTTTTGTTGTTGTTAGAATCAAATCCAAGAGATGCTTGTCCGTATACTTTGAAACGTTGTCCTAATTCAAGGAAATAGTAACGAGCAAAAACACCTAATCCAAAAGTATTTACTTCTTGGTTGTTAGCTTTGTCTGAAGCAATATTCAATCCTAATCCAAGAGCAAAATCATCAGAAAGAAAATACCCTCCTACTGGTCTGAAAGCATAGAAGTAGTGGTAGTAGTATTGTTACCATTAGGAACACTAACAGAAGTGATTCCAATGTTTCCTTCTAGAATGAAATCTCTTTAGAGAATCCAAAACTACTAGTTTCTTCTTGTGCATTAGCGAAGCTGAATGCGAATACAGCCAAAGCTGATAAAAAGAATTTTTCATCTTTACTTAAAATTTTAATGATTGATGGGACAAAGGTAAGGTATGGATAAAACCTAATAAAAAAAGATTATTTTTGTTATAAAAATTTTAAGTAATTGATATTTAGTCAAATAAAACAATAATAAATCTCTTGTTTTTTTAACATATTTGTAACAAAAATAGAACAATAAATAAGACTTTTTCCCTCTTGAAAAATATGTTTGTTTTTACCCTTAAGACTATAGGGAAAGTATAGGGTTATTTATAAAGAGTATAAATAACAAAAAAATAGGCTGTTAAAAAAAGAAATTTTAGCTAATCAATTCATAATACTTTTGCACGACTTTTTAAGAAACTAACTAATTTTTATCCTATGTCAAGCGACATCCGCATTCGTAAGGGTTTGGATATTCAGCTGGAAGGAAAAGCTGAAGCCATCACCAAGGTAGCGCCGCTTTCCCAAGTGTATGGCCTTAGACCTGCTGAATTCCACAGAGTAATCCCTAAGCTCATCGCTCGAGAAGGAGCAACTGTCAAAAGCCGGAGACCCCGTTTTCTACGACAAAAGAGATGAAAGGGTGTTATTCCCTTCTCCCGTTAGTGGTACTATTACGGAAATTATCCGTGGAGAACGTCGTAAAAATTCTGGAAATCAGAATTACTCCCGATGCTCAGCAGTCTTTTTCATGAATATGAAAAGAAGCAAGTGAGACTCCCTTTCTCCTGAGCAGATCAAAGAACATTTGTTACAGACAGGCTGCTGGCCACTCATTAAGCAACGTCCGTACGACGTGATTGCTTCAGTAGATAGTCAGCCCTAAGGCGATCTTCATCTCAGCCTGCAAGACCAATCCTTTAGCTCCTGATTACGACTATGTACTCAAGGGTAAGGAAAAGGAATTACAGGTAGCACTCACCGCACTTTCGAAGCTCACCACAGGCAAGGTGCATGTCTCTGTATTCAAAGATAGTTCTCTATCTCCTTTTCGCAATCTCAAGGATATTGTATTGCACAATATATCAGGGCCACACCCAGCAGGGAACGTGAGTACCCAAATAGCTAAAAATCAGCCCTATCAACAAAGGGAGGTAGTATGGGTGGTTTCTCCTCAGGACTTGGTGGTTATAGGGAGAACTCTTCCTTACAGGTCATCTTAACCTTACCCGTACTGTGGCACTTACAGGAGCTTCTATGGAAACCCCTCACTACGTAACAGCTATTGCAGGAGCACAGATCAAAGGTCTGGTAGGAACAGGGGTAAAAGATCCCACCAATACTCGTATCATCAGTGGAGATGTACTAACCGGTCAAAAAGTATGTGAAAACACTTTCTTAGGCTTCTATGATGACCAGATTACAGCCATCCCAGAAGGTAATGACTACGACCTATTAGGTTGGGCAAAACCCATAAGCAATAAGATTTCCCTTACTCGAGCCTTGACTTTCTCTTGGCTATATCCGAATAAGAAATACAACCTCAATACCAATACTAACGGAGAGCAACGTGCTTTCGTGGTAACAGGTATGTATGAGGAAGTATTCCCTTTGGATATTTACCCTCATGCAGCTGCTCAAAGCTTGCTTGTATAAGGACTTGGACGAATTGGAAAACTTAGGAGCTTATGAAGTAGCCCCTGAGGATTTTGCCTTGACCGAGTTTGTATGTGTGTCCAAACAGCCACATCAGCAAATCATCAGAGAAGGTTTGGATTTGATGATGGACGAATTGGGATAATAACTTATAAACAGTAATACATCAGAAAATGTCAAACTATTACAAGCCTTCAGGAAAAATTTTTCACCTATAGCTTTTTGTATATCTTTTATTAGTGTGTGCTATAGTAATGCCTATTTTTAGGTACTATTTATGCATATGCTACGTGGTATATACCTATTATATATGTAAACTTTCTCATTACCTTTGGTTTTGGGGTTAGTATCTCTTTTGTAGTGAGCCTTTTTAGTCATCAGATTAGGAAAAGTGCGCAACTATGGGCTTTCGGTACTTTTTGCTATTATTGCTTCATTGGTTGCTTATTACAGCCAATGGGTAGTATGGGTAGACTTAGTGCTAAACGCAGGAGAGGTTTACGGCAATAAGCAAATAGGCATATCGGTAAGTAATGTTCAATTTGAGCAACTGCTTTACTTTAGCCACCCACCCAAGTGATCTTATTGATTTGATAATGCTTTATCAATGAAGAAGGTACCTGGGGTATAAAGAGTATGACTGTAAGTGGTATTTTTCCTTAGCATTATTTGGTTAGTTGAGTTTGGAGCTATTATGTTCTTTGGTTTTATGGCTGCAGGTCGTTCAAAAGCACCTTTTAGCGAGGTTACCGAAGAATGGTTTAAAGAAGAAGAGTTACCTGCTTTTTACTTATATAGACAACCCTAATAGCTTTTAAGCAAGCTGCTGAACAAGGTAATTGGGAAGCATTAGCTGAAACTTTACAGTTAGCAGATAGACAAGCAAGTCATAGCCTTTTTACGGCATACGTATCGGGCAATGATTATTATCTTTCTGTATATAATGTAAAGGCTAAAAACAAATAGTAAAAGGCAAAGTAGAGTTTGATACTGATGAGTTTATGAAGTACTTACATATCAATAAAACTATTTATGATATGCTAAAAGCAAAAGCTTGATTTTTAAGTTTTTTGCTCTAATTCGCAAATCAATAAAAAAAGAAATAATTAACTTATTCATAATAAAATGAGTTTAAAAAAAGTAAATTACATACACTAAAAAGAAAAGTATAAGGGAACCAAGTGGGAAAACGACGTTCAATGCGCTCCACACTTTCTTTATACGCCTAATGAGGTAACCCATGGGGGTACCCACATTAAGGCAGCAGATGACCCTAAAAGCGGACTATGAACACCGTGATTATGGCGCTGATTCCCTGCTTGATTTTTGGTATTTTCAATGCAGGATACCAACACCAAGTGGCTTTTTGGTACTTTAGAACCTCAAGCAGGTATGTCCTTTTTCAGTGGAGACTTCGGAGTGGGACAAACTTCTGTATAGGGGCTATGAAAGTACTTCCCTTGGTGATTGTCTCCTACCTAGTAGGTTTGGGGATTGAGTTCATTTTTGCAACTATCCGCAAGCACGAAGTAGAAGAAGGATACTTAGTTACTGGGATGTTAGTACCCCTTATTGTACCTATTGATATACCTCTTTGGATGCTTGCTGTAGCAGTAGCTTTTCGGGGTGATTATCGGTAAGGAAGTATTTGGTGGTACAGGTATGAATATCCTCAACCCAGCCCTTACTATTCGAGCTTTCTTATTCTTTGCTTATCCTACCTCTATGACAGGGGACAAGGTATGGGTAGAAGGAGCGGTAGCCAGAGCTAAAGAAATCGCAGGTGGAGCACAGCTTGATGCCGTATCTGGAGAGACCATCTTAGGAAACTTAGCTCAGGGACAGACAGGTACCTACCAGCTATCTGACCTTTTCTATGGGTTTATCCCAGGTTCAGTAGGGGAGACCTCTACCTTGCTTATCCTCTTAGGGGCTTTTGTTCCTTATCTACACCAAGATTGCTTCTTGGCGTATTATCCTCAGCACCTTTGTAGGAGCTTTTGTAATGGGAAGTATCTTTAACTGCTTGGCACCAAGTATGGAAGGTACCCAGTTCTACGCCTTGTGGAGCTTACCAGCCTATGAGCATCTGCTTATCGGAGGTTTGGCTTTTGGAGCTGTTTTCATGGCTACCGATCCAGTAACTGCAGCACAAACCAATACAGGGAAATATATTTACGGTTTCTTGGCAGGATTTATCGCAATTATGATACGTTGCTTTCAACCCAGCTTATCCAGAAGGGGTGATGCTTGCTATCTTGCTTATGAATGTGTTGGCACCAACCATAGACCACTTTGTGGTACAAGCCAATGTGTCTCGCCGTAAAAACGCTTAAAAACTAACTACTAAAAACCGCATAATTATGGCAATCAAGACAGAAAAGTAATTCGTATACCGTGATTTTCGCCATTGTGATGGTGGTAATCGTAGGGGCTTTTGCTTGTGGGAGTTTCTTCCGCACTAGCGGCCAAATCAGTGAAAAATAAGAAATTGGAAAAAGAAGCAAAATATCCTTTACGCCATGGGAGTGAGCCATAACGAAGGTGCTCTTGGTGAAGGGAAAGTAGCTTTCCTCACTACCAATGAGGCCAATGCTGAATTTGACAAATATGTAAAGGCACAATACCTAATAAACCCAGCAGATAACTCAGCTAAGGAAGTAAAGGGAGCAGAAGACCTTATCAACTTCAATGGACATCGCGACGGACTTCCCCTCTATGTAGGAGAGAAAGATGGTAAGACTCTATATTATTCCTGTAAACGGACGTGGATTGTGGGATGCCATTTGGGGGTATATTGCTGTAGACAAAGACCTTATCGTACAAGGAGTATTCTTTGACCACAAAGGAGAAACTGCCGGTTTAGGGGCTAATATTAAGGAACGCTTCTTTATGGACGACTTCATAGGAGAGCACTTATTAGATGCAGCTGGAAACTTCCAAAGTATCCAAATCTCTAAAAAGTAATGGAGACCCTGAAAACACACGTAAAGAAGACGGAAAAGTAGATGCTATCGCAGGAGCTACTCTTACCGGAAATGGAGTAGCAGAAATGATCCAACATGGACTCTCTCCTTATGTATCCTATATTAAAAAGTTTAAACCAATAAGACTATGGGACTAACAAAAAGATATCAAATTAGTAACTGATCCCCTATGGGATAATAACCCCGTAACGGTACAGGTATTGGGGATATGCTCTGCTTTGGCTATCACAGCACAGCTCAAAGCGGCTATCGTAATGAGTCTTTCCTTTACCTTCGTATTGGCCATGGGGAACGTAGCCATTTCTCTACTTAGAAATGTGATACCCCCAAGATTCGTATCATCGCCCAGCTGATTGTAGCAGCAGCTTTGGTAATTGTAGTGGATTTCGTGCTTAAAGCCTTTGTATATGATCTGAGCAAACAGCTATCAGTATATGTGGGGCTTATCATCACCAACTGTATTCTGATGGGGCGCTTTGAAGCATTTGCCTTTGGGGAATCCTCCAGGAAAATCCTTCCTTGATGCTCTTGGAAATGCTGGAGGGTACTCTATTGCCTTGTTGATTGTTGCATTCTTCCGTGAACTTTTGGGTTCAGGAACCTTACTTGGCTTCCAAGTATTGGGAGATCCTATCAAGAAAAACAGGTGTGTATGCTTTAGGTTATGAAAACAACGGCTTTATGCTTTTTGGCTCCTATGGCATTGGTAACCTATGGTATTGTAGTATGGGTACAGCGCTCACGCAACAAATCCCTTATAGAAGAAGGTCATTAATCACTTAAAACGAAAAAGAACATGTTAGAATATTTAACACTGATATTTAAATCTGTATTCTCAGAGAATATGATTTTTCGCTACCTTCTTGGGTATGTGTTCGTACTTGGCGGTATCCAAAAAGGTATCTACCGCTATAGGTTTGGGAGCAGCCGTTATATTCGTGCAAACCCTTACAGTACCTATGAACTGGTTGCTTAACCAATATATCCTTAAAGAAGGTGCTTTGGCTTGGTTGGGAGAGGAATACGCTTCTTATGACTTGAGCTTCCTTACCTATATCCTCTTTATCGCCACAGTAGCTACCATGGTACAGTTGGTTGAGATTATTGTAGAGAAGTTTTCTCCCTCCTTGTACAACTCCTTGGGGATTTTCTTGCCTTTGATAGCGGTGAACTGTGCGATCTTAGGAGGTTCCCTATTTATGCAATCTCGAGAAGAGACCATCCACACCTTCGGGCTTTCCGTAGCCTACGGAGTAAGTTCAGGTTTGGGCTGGGCTATTGCTATCTTGGCTTTAGCTGCTATTCGTGAGAAAATACGTTATTCACATGTACCAGCGCCTTTGCGAGGCTTAGGAATTACCTTCATCACCACAGGGCTTATGGCTATTGGCTTTATGAGCTTTGGAGGTATGCTCACTGGTGGTAGCAGCAAAAAGGAAGAACCTAAGAAGGAGACAACCGTTCAACAAGAAGTTAAAACAGATAAATTAGCTAATAATACAAAAAGACTTAAGTAATGATTTTAGCAAGTGAAATATTAACAACTATTACGGTAACGGTGGTAGGATTATTAGTAGTAATCCTCTTGTTAGTAGCGATTTTTGCTTTTATGTAAAACAAAAAAACTAACTCCATCGGGGCCAGTGAAGATTACCATCAATAATGATAAGGTAATAGAAGTACCTCTTGGAGGGAGCTTGCTTTCTACCTTGGGTAACGAGAAGATATTCTTGCCATCGGCTTGTGGTGGTAAAGGATCTTGCTTGCAGTGCGAATGCCACGTGTATGAGGGTGGGGAGAAGCACTTCCTACCGAAACTCCTCACTTTACCAAAAAGAACTCAAAGAGGGGGTACGCCTTGCCTGCCAAGTGAAAGTAAAACAAGATATGAAAAATCGGGGTACCTGAACAAGTGTTTGGTATCAAGAAATGGCAAGCTACCGTAGTGAGAAATTACAATGTGGCTTCCTTCATCAAAGAGTTTGTAGTGGAAATTCCAGAAGATATGGATTACAAACCAGGAGGATATATCCAGATAGAAATCCCTCCTTGTGAGGTTAAATACTCCGATATCGATATTACTGCTCACCCAGTAGAACACCCAGGTGAGCCAGAGAAATTCAAGATGGAATGGGATAAGTTCAAGCTATGGCCGCTAGTGATGAAGAATCCAGAGCCAGCAGAGCGTGCTTACTCTATGGCCTCTTACCCAGCTGAAGGACGTGAGATTATGCTTAACGTACGTATCGCCACCCCTCCTTTTGACCGAGCTAAAGGCGGCTGGATGGATGTAAATCCAGGGGTAGCCTCCTCTTACATCTTCTCTCGCAAACCAGGAGACAAGGTAACTATCTCAGGACCTTATGGAGAGTTCTTCATCAACGAATCCAACGCCGAGATGTTGTATGTAGGTGGGGGAGCAGGTATGGCGCCTATGCGTTCGCACCTATACCACCTCTTCAAAACATTGAAGACAGGACGTACTGTAACTTACTGGTACGGAGGTCGTTCTAAGCGTGAGTTATTCTACGTAGAGCACTTCCGTGAACTAGAACGAGAGTTCCCTAACTTCAAGTTCTTTATCGTGCTTTCTGAACCACTACCAGAAGACAATTGGAAAGTGAAGAAAGACATACATGACACTGAAGGTGATGGTTTCTTAGGCTTCGTACACAATGCGGTAATCGAACAATACCTAAGCAAGCACGAAGCACCAGAAGATATTGAATTGTACTTCTGTGGTCCTCCGATGATGAACAAGGCTGTTCAGAAAATGGGACAAGACTTCGAGTATGCCAGACGAAAACATTCGTTTCGACGACTTTGAGGTTAAAAACAACTTTTTCCATAATATTAAAAATCCGACTCAGCAATGGGTCGGATTTTTGCTAATAGTGAAAAAGATTTGTTATTTATCATTGGTCATTTGTTATTAAAGTTGTAATTTTTGCGCCCGTTTTAATCACTATCCTATGTTAATCAGATATTGTGCTATTATTTTTGGCTGTTTGGCCTTAGGAGAGTTGATCGTTTATCTTACAGGGATTCACTTTCCTTCCAGTATTATAGGAATGATACTACTGACCCTTTTTCTACACTTAGGCTGGATCAAGTTGCATTGGGTCAAGGCTTTTTCAGATATGTTGATCTCTCACTTAGGGCTGTTCTTCGTGCCGCCCAGCGTGGCTATATTGGCTTATTTTGACCTTATAGCTAAGAATTTTTGGTCTATCAGTGTGGCTATTGTTGTCAGTACCATTATTGTGATGGTGGTAACAGGCCATGTATATCAGTTTATCCGCAAAAAGAACCAAACATCACCATGACCATGAAAATATTTGAAAATCCTTTAGTCCTTTTAGCCATCACCTTTGGTGTATATTACGGAGTTCTTATGCTCCAACAGAAATACAAATCCGTATTCCTAAATCCTGTCATGCTTGCCGTTTCTGTCCTCATTGGGTATCTGGTAATCTTCAATATTTCCTATGAGACCTATGAGAGCAATGCAGGTATGTATATTGATTTTTTTGGCTTAAGCCCTCTATTGTGGCTATGGGTGTACCCTTATACCAACAACTTTCCAAGATCAAGAAACAACTCCTGCCTCTTTTGGTATCTCAGTTTGTGGGTAGTTTGATAGGTATTCTCTCCGTATGTTATATAGCTAAGGGATTAGGTGCCGATGAGCATATCATTCGTTCCTTAGCTCCTAAGTCCGTAACTACCCCTATTGCGCTTGAGGTATCCAAGACTTTACATGGGATTACCTCCCTTACGGTAGCCGCTGTGATTGTGACAGGGATATTGGGATCTATTTTTAGGCTTCAAGGTACTCCAATGGACAGGTATCAAAAAGCCCGATGGGACGAGGAATTTCTTTGGGAACGGCTTCCCATGCCTTAGGGATTATGGCCGCCTTTTAACCTTAGCGAAAAACACGCTATCTATGCCAGCTTAGGAATGATTTTTCAATGGTATCTTTACGGCTGTTTTAGCTCCTATTGTAATGCCTTTTTATCTTGTAAAGAAGAGAAAATGGTACGAGCCGTTCGGTCACTGGCGCCTTCATTGCCTAATTTTTTTCTCGCAAAGCTTCGTAATTTATAAGGAGTTTTTCTCTATAATCAGGATTTAGGAGTTTGTTGAGTTCTGTTTTGAGGTTTTGGGTATTGAGATCTCCCTGAATGAGTTCAGTGACTACAGGAGCATCCATGATCAGATTCACCAAAGAAATATACTTGAGGCTGATTACTCGCTTGGCTATCTGGTAAGAAATCCAATTGCCACGATAACAAACCACTTCAGGAACACGGAATAAAGCTGTTTCAAGGTAGCTGTACCACTGGTAACCAAGGCTGCATGTGCATGAGAGAGCAGGTCGTAGGTTTTCCCACTGACAAAATGTATATTTTCTTCCTTGATAAACTGTTTGTAGAAATCATATCCTAAAGAAGGCGCCCCTGCAATGACAAACTGATACTGATGGTAGCTTCCTACCACTGAGAGCATCACAGAGAGCATCTTGGCAATTTCTTGCTTACGACTACCAGGTAGCAAGGCAATAATAGGACGCTCATCTAAGCCGTTTTTTCTCTTTTGAATACTTCCTCACTAACCTCCTTACGAGCTGCAATAGCATCTAACAGAGGATGTCCTACAAAGTGTACAGGATATTGGTGCTTCTCTTCATAGAAATCTTTTTCAAAAAGGCAGAATGACATACATGGAATCTACATCCCTTTTGATTGCTTTGATGCGGTTTTCTTTCCAAGCCCATATCTGTGGAGAAATGTAATAATGGGTAGGAATCCCCCGCTGCTTAGCCCACTTAGCGATACGCATATTGAACCCAGGATAATCGATGAAGATAATCGCATCGGGCTGAAATTGTATGATATCTCGTTTGCAAAAATCAATATTTCGAAGAATTGTTCGAAGATTGGTAACCACTTCCCAAAACCCCATAAAAAGCCAAATCGCGGTAATGCTTAATGAGTTTTCCCCAACAGCCTCCATGCGATCCCCTCCCCAGAAGCAAAACTCTGCCTTGGGGTCTATCTGCTGTAGGGCGCATAAGGTTAGCCCCATGTAAGTCGCAGAGGCTTCCCCAGCGATAAGGTAGTATTTCATAGTGATGAATATTTCTGCAAAGATACTATATTTTCCGAAAATAATTGTATATTTGCCTTGCAGTAGTTTATTCTATATGCTAAGCAAAAACCAACTCAAGTTAGTACAAAAACTCTCTCAGAAGAAACATCGTAGCGAAACAGGCCTCTTTGTGGTAGAGGGGAAGAAGAGTATAGTAGAGTTTGTCGAAGCAGGTTACCAAGCGGAGGCGATTTATGCTACAGACAGCTTTTTCTCCAAGTCTTGCACAACAACCCTTAACCCTTGTTAGCAAGGAGGAACTCTCTAAGCTAAGTACTCTAAAGCATCCTGATGAGGGGGTGGCTATCTTTCGCCAGCCCAAGAAAAAGGGGATACTTCAAGAAGGGCTTATTTTGGCCTTAGACAATATTCAAGACCCAGGTAATTTAGGGAACGCTTATTCGCCTGTGTGATTGGTTTGGGATAGAAACGCTTCTATGTAGTGAGCAGACAGTGGATTGCTATAATCCTAAAGTAGTGCAAGCCTCTATGGGGTCACTTTCACGGGTGGAGGTGCATTATCTCCCTTTGGAAGGATTTTTAGCTACTTGTGCACTCCCCATATATGTCGCTACTCTACAGGGAACAAACCTCTATACAACTACTTTTCCAGAGGATTGTGTAATTGTTTTTGGGCAACGAAGCCAATGGAGTAAGCCCAGAGGTGGCCGCTCTAGCTAATAATGCTATTACTATCCCACGTTTTGGTAGGCGCCAACAAGCAGAAAGTCTTAATGTAGCTATGGCGGGAGCGATTATAGTGAGTCAAGTAAAAGGTAAAAAAAGTAAGATGGCAGTAGAGAGTTTTTTGTGATAGAGACTTCTTTTAATAGGTTAAAGGAATTGCTTGGAGATGAAATAGTGAGAGTAGATAAGGAATATGATGAAATAACCATTTGTTATGATTATGGATTGGTATTGATGTTGTTCAAAGAATTTTTTTATGCAAAAACAAATTCCTTTGTATATCTTATCCTAATTATAATAGAAGAAAGGAGATTCATATAGCTATTGTAGCCTTTTTAAAATATTGAAAATTAGTAAGAATGATGTACTTAAATGATTTTTAGTCAAGAATACCTTGTAGATTCTTTTGGATGAATTAGAAATATTACTAAAAAAAGTTTTTAGAAGATGTCAATTTTTCATCTTAACTTTTTAAGGAGAATGGATTCCCCCAATTATCTGCATTTGTCAGGGAAAATAAATGTGTTATCTACTATTTAGAAGAAGAGGTACAATACATTAGTAAAGGAAAAAGCAAGTGAAGGAATATAAATATTTGTTGAGGATATATATGGGACAGAGGTATTCTTAAGCAAAAACAAAGTGCTGACTATTGATGAGTTTTATAGAATTGCACAATCTTTTTGAGACACAGGTAAGGCCTGATTTTTATTGAATGGGAAAAGATATAAAAAACAATTGGATGTAAAATGCGAGATTGTCCTAAAATCTCGCATTTTTATTTCAGAAAAGTAAACCAATTGGAATAATAGCCAATTATTTCACTCTCTTGACAATTATTTTTCTTGTAAAAAGTACATACCATAGCCTATAGCAAGTCCTATACTCAGACCTGTAAGCACATCGAGAGGGTAGTGTACCCCTAAGTAAATACGACTATAGGGAGACCACTGCAGCCCATAGCAAAAGTATTATAAGAAGCCTCGGGTAGAGGGGTCTTAGCACCTGACCTAAGAACATCGCCAAGGCAAAGGTATTGGCGGCATGGGCAGAGAAATAACCGAATTGACCTCCACAGCGGGTAAAACGCAGTTGTCCATTAATCAATGGATTATGACAGGGGCGTAGGCGCTGAAACTGAACCTTGAAGAGATTGGAGAGCTGGTCGGTTAGGGCAATCATAGCTGCTACACACAGAAGAATAAAGAAAAATCTCCTGAGAGAATGATGCTTATAACACAGCCAACACAACCATGCATACTAAGGGAATAGCCGCCCATTTGTTGGTGACAAAGAGCCAGAATCCATCCCATAGGGGGGTGCCTAAGCCATTGAGAAAGAGAATCATCTCTTGGTCAAGGCAGTTTAGAGTATCTATAAAGCTATTCATAACGGCTTATTTCTCGGTCATAGAAAGCGATAGCCTCCTGAATAAGACTCTCAGCAGAGGCTTCGAGTTCTTCTTCGTCCTCCTTGTCGAATTCCTCCAACCATTCTACCTCATCGTCAGCAAGGTTGAGGATAAAGCGAGGAAATTCTGTGTGAATGATAAAAATAGCGTCGGGATAATCGGTATTATCACCGAGCAAAAATTTAGGAAATGATGCCATAATTAGTTCTTAGTTTGATTATTCCTTATCAGTCTGTTTGATAGTATTAGAAAAGCAGTGGTTTTGTAATAGAGCTGAGAAAGCCAGTCCTACCAGAAGCCCTATCCAGATACCAGTAGTCTTCAGTGAGGTATGCAGTCCTAAGTAGTAGCAAATAGGAAAAGCAATTACCCAATAAGAAATAAAAGAGAGGATCATAGGTATCTTGGCGTCTTGTAAGCCACGAAGCGCTCCCAAGGCAACTGTCTGCAAGCCATCTACTATTTGGAAAAAGAGCGGCTATCAGTAACAGATGAGCAGATTCTCCTATCACAAGAGCAATATTGTCCACGGTGTCGAGCTTCTCTGTATTGAGAAAAAATTCTGGTAGCTGGTAGCGCAATAGCCCTATAAGCCCCCCTAAGACCACTTGTGTCAGGAGTATGAAAAGGAAAATAGAGATGGCTACACGGCGCAGGGAGATATAATCCTCCATGCCTTTGTAGTTACCTACTCGTATCATAGCTACTACACTCATTCCATTGGCAATCATAAAGGTCAAGGTTGCTATACTCAGGGCAATTTGATTGGCCGCTTGATAGATCTGTCCCAGTACCCCACTAAGCCAAGTGGCAGCAATGAATACTCCTGCTTCGAAAACCACTTGCAGACCGGAGGGTACCCCTATGTGAATGAATTTTTTGATCACAGTACTATCTATCTTGGGCATAAGATTTTTCATATACTGGGTCATACGAGTATCCTTGTATAAGATGCCCCATAGTAGGATAGGCATCACTCACTCGTGAAGCCAAAGTACCTACTGCAGCCCCCAATACCCCCATACGAGGACAGCCCCAATTTCCATAAATAAAGAGATAATTGAGGAAAATATTGAGCAAATTGGCGGTAATAGTTACATAGAGTGAATACTGAGTGATAGAGAAACCATCCGCAAACTGCTTGAGTGCTTGAAAAAAACATCAGGGGATAATCGAGACAGCTACCATATGTACATAAGGAACCGCCAAGGCGATAACCTCCTCCTTCTGCTGGGTGTAGAGCATTAAGGGCTTAGAGAGAAAGAGCCCAGCAAAGATAATTACTCCTAACAAGGTATTGATTAGTAGTCCATGAGTAAGTATGGATTTTGTCTCGGCTGTATTATGTTTTTTAACCGATTCGGCAGTAAGGGTAGTAATCACTGTAGAGAAAACCAATACCAAAAGGACATCAGTAGGAACACATAGCTATTGCCCAGGGAAGCCGCTGCCAGTTCTAGGGTGCCAACCTTTCCCACCATAGCCGTATCAATCACTCCTACTAAGGTATGTCCTAACATGGAGAGTATAATAGGGAGCGCTAAGCGAAGATTGTAACCAAATTCGTTGATGTATTGTTTCATTCTTTCACAGATTTTTTTCTTTGGGTTGTTTGGGCTTTTCTTCAGCCTGTTTGGCAAAGGAAATATCCTGTTCTACTTCCCAATTGGCACGTAATTCTATTTCTTTAGCAAAGTAGCGAATGATTTCTGGTTGTTTTCTTTGGAGAAAGTTTCCAGTATCCCATTTTTGTTGTGGTTCTTGTCCTCTACAATGCGCAAGAGATAGTTCCCTGCCTTCAGGTAAGGGGAAATGATAAAGTAGGACTGCTCTTTTTCTATGTATTGACTGTATAGCACATTCTTTCCGTCCTTATCTGTAAGTTCTATAATAAAAGGTAAGGATAAAGAATCCTTGAAAGAGACTTTTAGAGAAGCAAAATCCTCAGCCCGCTTGGCGGAAAAAGATTCTTTGAGGGTGTCACTCTTCTGGTGATAGAAATCCTCAAAGGCACTTAGAGACCGTAAGATGGTATTTTTTCCCTTCTTTCACAGGAAAGGTAAGGGATACTTTCTCTGAGTTGGGAGTAAAATCTACTTTGTAATCGACCAATGTACTATCTTTATCCCTGATTTGCAAGACTTTTGGGTCGAAAAGCAACCAGAGGGATATTGGAGAGAAAAGTAATTTGTTCCTCTGTAGGGGAGAGACTTTTGTGTTCGCTGGAGATGGCCAACTTTTCTCCCTTCATTTTTCGATACTTGACAGTAAAAAAATATCTGTCTTTCCAGTTCCCTTCACTTGTAGTCTTAGGGAGTCCTTTATATCAGGGTGATACCATAGCCATAATGTATCCTTCTTAGGTTCTTTGGTTATTGTCCATTTGAAATCCGCAGGGAGAGGGTCAAGGGGCTGAACCTTGATACTGTCTTTTTCCCCTTGGTAACCTATATTAATACGCTTTTTCCGCCGAAAGGAAAGGGGCGGGATACCTTCGTAGGGAGTTTTTCCTTGAATAAGGAAAGTACAAAGGAACTATCTGTGGTCGGAAGGGTGATAAATTCTTGATGGAAACCTATTTTTATCTGTCTTAGGATCAAATAGATAGTTATTGTCCTTATCCTTCATAGCAACCAATAGATACTTTCCCGCCTTCAGGTGGGTGAGCTTGAAGGAGGTAAGACTATCTAGGTATTGCTCACATACATAGGCGGTTTTTTGTAGACAACAGAATCGGAGAATTTCTCCCCTACTTCATAGAGCATGATATTTACATAGTTGTCCGCTTTGGGACTTTTCAGCATCTACAATGTGCCCCTTTAGTGAAAGAGAGTCTATATACCCCCTGTGGAGAAGGTATAGGTATAGAAATTCAGAGGGTTTCCCTCGTTGTTGTCCTGTATACTTTTACCAAAGTTGAAAGTATAAGTAGTGTTGGGTTTTAGTGTGTCCAATATCTTGATATCTATATATTTAGAAGCATTCCCTGTAGGGGTAATATTGGGGAATATCTCCATAGGGGGCGAGATAATTAGTTGCTTCCGGATATCCTTAAGGGTGACATATTCATCAAAATAGATACGAATATGATTCCCTGTAAAGTGCACAGAACCATTAGCAGGTGTAGTACGCAATACTTTTGGGAGAGTCTTATCCTGTTCGCCTCCAGTAGGTGAGCCAATGCGGGCACAAGCTATGCATAAGATATTGATACAGAGAGCTTTTGATAAAATAAGTATGTTTCATAATCTATCCTAATCGGGCAAAGAGTATTTAGTTTTTCCTAATAGTTTGACAGCTATAGTGTTAGGAAATTCTTTCTTGCGGTATTTGGTTACAGACTGTATTCCTTCACGGGTATTGGTAAGGAAAAGTTCATCTGCCTTTTGCAATTCAAAAGGAGAGACACTGCGCTCTTCCAAGGAGAAATCCTCTGTTTTTCAAGCGCTTCTATTAGTTTCTTACGAGTAATCCCATTGGGGGCTCCATCGGATAGAGGAGGGGTTACTATTTGGTTTCCAAAAACTAAGAAGAGGTTACCATCCAGGAAGCTAACAACATTCTTCTGAGTATTCATTAGGATACAGTTCTGATAATCATTCTCCTTGGCAAAAAAACACTTCCGATAATATGGAGCATTCGATTGGTTGTATTAAGCGTAGAGAGTAAGTCAGCCTGAGTATAGTAATCCTTGAAAAGTTCTACTTCGTAAGGGATGTTAAGGTTTTTGGTAGAAAGGTGTAGTAATCCCTTCTATATCCATGCAATAGTTCACCTCTTGGCTCTGTGGGGTATATCCGCCCTCCCTTCCTTGCGAGAGATCGTGGTACGTACTAGCACAGGCTTGCCGGAAAGGGCATTACCTTGGATAGTTTTTGGATTTCACTCCAAGAACTCAAGGGTAAAGCTATCCGGGATATCCATACGTGAATACGCATGGTAGCCATTAGTCTAAGGTAGTGTTCCTCCCAGAAGATAAGTTTTCCTTCTACATATTTGATAAGGTCAAAGACGCCATCTCCATAGAGGAAACCGCGATTTTTTTAGCCGAAAAGAGCAGGGAGGTTTGTTGTATTTCTCCGTTATAGTTTATCATTTAGTTACAAAATTATATAAGCACAAAGGTACAAATTATTTCTGGGATCACCTAAAGCCTATGAGTAAGTTCGGTTAGCCATTTGCCTTGCACCTTCATTACCTGCTCTATGACCTCTCTTACACAACCTTGGCCGACCCCCAGATGAGAGATATATCGAGCTACTGCTTTCACCTCAGGTACCGCATCCTGAGGGCAAGTAGAGTGGCCTACAAGCTTCATAGGAGCTACATCGGGGATATCGTCGCCCATATAGAGAATTTCCTTGGGATGGAGGTTATATTTGTCCATATAATCCTTTAGAGGTTCTATCTTGAGGTGGTTGGCCATATGTACATCAGTTACGCCTAATTGTTCGAATCTCAGGCGGGTACCGATGTTGTTCCCTCCTGTAACAATAGCGATACGATACCCTTGGTTGATCGCCTGCTTGATGGCACTAGCCATCTTTTTACATTGAACGAACGCAGTAAGTCTCCTTCATTGGTTACCAAGACTTGGCATTGGGTAAGCACTCCGTCATATCAAAGATAAAAGTGGTGATATCCTTGAGGAGCTCTTTTGTAATTTTTATTGTCCATAAGTCGTTAATATAGAGGTTGATATATTTTTGTAAATGTCTTTTTCTACACCTTGTAATAGTTGTAAATGTTTCTCTATCACTGTTCTATCGCACACGCTTGGCAGGCCCTGTTTGTCCTTCGAAGAAATTGTGTTGTAATCCCTTGCGACAGGTCTCTTCCAGTAGCGGCAGGGAGTAGCTCAAAAGGAATCTGCTGGATAGAGCAAAGCTGCTGACTAAGATACCACATGTGGTTGGCAAAATTATTCAAAAAGACAGCAGCCACATGCAAATACTGCCGCTGGAGGCTATCTATAACATAGCACTTGGGAGAAAATTCCTTAGCCAAACCTTTCAAAAAGGACAAAATCACTGGCTTCTTCAGTTTCCAAACAAAAAGGAATTTTGGAAAAATCTATTTCTTGTTCTTTGGAAAAAGATTGTAAGGGGTAGCATACTCTCTCCGTTGCCTATCACTTAAGTCCTTCATAGGGACACTGCCAGAGGTATGTACTACCAATCGCCCTTCAAAAAGGAAGAGAGAAGACAAAGGCGCAATCGCCTGGTCTTTTTACCGAAAGAATGTAAATATCGGCAGGGAGTAGCGCTTCCATTAGGGAGGTCTTCTCCACAGGAATGGTATCAAACTCAGGGGATAGGGGACTGCGGTTGTATATCTGTATAAGCTGATATTCAGCACTTTGACTTAGTTTTTAGCTAAGTGGTAGGCTACATTCCCTCCTCCTAATAGGACTACTTTTTCATCAATAGCAAACAAATGCCAAAAAGTACTACATTTTCACGAGACTAAAAAGATTTATTTTTATTTTTAGGTCAATTCAAAGAAAAAGCTGTACATTTGCACTTAAAATTACATTCATGAGAAGACTTATAGGCATCACTGCCCTTTTAGCACTACTAAGTGCTTGTTCTGACAAAAAAGGCTCTCTTTCAGGAGATTGGAGAATGGAGAGTATCGCTGTAAATGGGAAACAACAACCCTTGGATGATTGCACTAAGAAGACCTATCTTAACTTCGGGAAGGATTCTATCACTTATCACACTTTCATGCCTCAGGCTGATTGTAAGGAGACTGTCTTCCACTTAGCCTACAAGGCTACCAAAGATAGTCTAAAAGTAACTAATGAGACAGGACGTATAGAGCGCAGCTACTACGCTGTCAAAGGAGATACCCTAACCATTACAGATACAGCGGAGATGAGAGGACAGAAGTTCACTTCAAACCTTATCCTGATAAAGAAAAATAATTCCTAATAAAAGGGCTGCCAGAGAATACTTTAGGCAGCCCTTTTTATTTTGACATAATTTTTGCTCGCCCCCCTATATGAGAACATTTTTATTTTTATTCTTTATTTTTCTATCCAGCTATATGGGCAACCTGAAAAACTTTCTTCAGGGAAATTTATTCTTGTGCCCAAGAAAGAAGCTCCTCAACAGCCTAAAGGTAGTGAGGAAAAAACCTCAGAAGTGTCTTCTTGGCTAAAGAACTATCAGAAAGATCACCTTACTCCATCTTTTTCTTCTGAGGATAAAGGGGTAGACTTCACAGGGCAATACCGCAAACAATACGACAAAAAAGAATTTACCCTTCCACAGAGCCAGACCGATCTGAAGTTAGATAAAGGAGCAAGACCTTTCTGCTCTCAAAGGAGATAAGTCCTATGGGGAATTCAACAGTACAGCCGATGCAGTAGGAATCTTCTGTAGGGACTATGCCGATGTGGATGGGGATTTAGTGGATATATACCTCAATGATGAATTGGTTATAAGCAATGTGTATCTCAGGGGTGACTATCAGCGCCTACATATTCCCCTAAAGGTAGGGTTTAATAAAAATAGAAATCAAAGCTCTCAATCAAGGGCTCTATGGCCCCTAATACGGCCGAGTTCCGCGTGATAGATGATAATAATCAAGTCCTTTATCAACCAAACGTGGGCTCTTCTGACAGGTTATAAAGCCCTGTTTTGTGATTGTTAAAGATAAAATAGTAATGATTAATGATTAACGCCAATAATGATTATTTCATAATTCGTTAATCATTAATCATTAATCATGGAGATGAATTTTTAGCGCATATTTTTATCAGGAGAGGGATGATTTACTAAAAATTAGGGAACTTTATGGGGGATACTGTACGAGGAAAACAGTATTTGAACTATCCTAAAGGAAGTACAACAAGGATTCTTCTACATAGACAGATAGATACTTTTACAGATGCCCATCCACTTTTTCGACAAAAGTAAAAAAGAGGTTGGTGTCTTTTTATGGACATTATGCAGGAGTGATTACTGATATTTTCTATGATTATTTCTTGACTAAACACTGGAAAAACTTCTCAACAGAGGATTTAGATGGCTATATTGAGCGTTTTTATACCCTTATACAAGAGAAAAAGGAGAGTAGTTAAACCTGCAAATGCAGGCCATTGCCAGCTATATGATGCGAGATAATTGGCTCAAAAGCCTACCAAAGTTACTCAGGCCTTGCTCAAATCCTCTATCAGATGGATAAGCGTACTGACTTTCGTTCTCAGATGCAGTATGCAGTAACCTCCCTACAAGCGGAAGAGTCTCTTTTTGAAGAGGAATTTCTCCCATTTTTCACTCAATTGCAAGAATTTGTAGATAAAAATCTGATTATCAATTTTTAGAAACTCAAAAATTCAAAACCTGAAATTCAAAACTAATGATACGTTATATCCATTTACTATTGGCCATTGTAGCCTCTGTATTCTTTGCTTTTGGCAGCTGTAACAGGGATTGTCATAGGAATCAATAATATAGATCGGCAATATCCCTCTTATAGAGCAGAGAATCTTGATCAAAATTACCTTAGCGCAATCTATAGATGGAGTGAAGAGTGCTTATGTAGATGTCAGCTCTCTTACTATAGATCCACGAGGCTTTGCTGTGATCAAGGCTACAGATATGGAAGGAAAAGAGGTGAATGCTCATATAGATCTCCCTTACAGGAAAGGTATTGGGAAAGATTGAAGAAAAGTCTGCTTTTGTTAAGAAAAATGGTTTCTCTACATCGCTCTTTGGAATTGAAGAATGTAGGGCGTATTATTATGGGATTCATGGCACTATTCTTAGTTTTTAGTTCTGTTTCGGGGCTTATATTAATCTTTAAGAAGCAAAATGGGGCTAGAATTTCTTTAAAAAGACAGTGAAAGATGGGTTCTCTCGCTACTATCATACTCTTTTGGGTAAATGGGTGCTTATTCCTTTGCTAATATTAGGGCTTACAGGTACTTATCTTGTATACAATCGTTTCTTAGGGGCAAAAATAGAGGTAAATCATCAGGTAGATTATGCCATAGAGGAAGCCTATGACGGAGAAGACCCTATGGATGTACAACAGATAGCTATATTTAAGCAGATTACTTTGGACAAGGGTGGTGAGCATAGAGTTTCCTTTCGATACCACTCCTGAAGATACTTATTTGGTAAAGCTCAGGATAAGGAGCTGATAGTGAGTCAGTTCACGGGAAATGTGCTCAGCGAGATTACTTATCCTAAGACACAGGTTTTTGCTCGTTTCTGTAAGGATTTCACACAGGGCGTACCAGTGTGTGGTGGGCAGCATTTTTGGTGTTTTTCCTGTGTGGGCATGCTCTTTTTTATCTATACAGGATTTGCCATCACCTTCTCTCGCAAGTCGGTAAAGGTACGCAATACTTGCACTCCTACCGAGGCTGAGTACATCATACTGTATGGTTCAGAGGGGAATACCCTTTTGATAGCCCAAAAGGTTCTTATTCAGTTACAGAATTTAGGGAAAGAGACTATCTTACCCCTCTCAATAGCTACCAGACCTATCCTAAAGGGAAGTCATTTACTTATATTTACCTCCCACCTATGGTGTGGGGAATCCGCCGAAGTAATGCCGATAGGTTTCTTTCTTTGCTCCATAGTATACCACAGGGAGCAAATGTCCTATCCTGTGGTAGGTTTTGGTTCTAAGCTCTATCCAGATTACTGTGCTTTTGCTAAGGCTATAGACCAAGAACTCAAGGGACAATCATGGGCACGACCTTTCTTGCCCCTGTATACAGTTAATGATCAATCTATAGAAGAGTTTCTGGAGTGGGTAAAGAGTTGGAATACACATAGTGAACTTCTCCCTAAGTGAGCAGAAGAGTGCTTATGAGGGAAAAAGAGCGCCTTTTGTTCTCTCTAAAAGTTCTCAATACCATTAAAGAAACAGAAGAGGGACATATATTTACCCTACAATTGCAGACAAATATATATACTTCTGGAGATCTTTTTAGCTATTTATCCAGATGGCAAGCAGGAACGCCTCTATTCGATAGGAAAAGTAGGGGGCAAATACAGCTTACTGTGAAGCTACATCCACAAGGATTGGGGTCTAACTATCTGTATCATTTGCAGAAAGGGCAGCAGTTGAAGGCACGCATTATTTCAATCCCTCTTTCCATATACCTAAGGAGGCTAAAAAGGTGATTTTTATTAGTTGCGGAACAGGGATTGCTCCTTTTTAGGAATGGTTGATCAGAATAAAAACAAAGAGCTCCATATATATGCCGGATTTGGGCATAATAATGACAAATCTAAGGAATATAGTGCTTTTTGATGAGCATAAAAGAAAAGGAAAGTTAAGAGAATACCATTTTATCTTTTTCAAGAGAGCAAGATGAAAAGAGATATGTGACTGATTTGCTTAAGAGAGATGCTGCATTTGTCAAAGAGACTTTGGATACAGGGGAGTGATCATGATCTGTCGGTATGTTATCTATGTATAAGGATGTAACCCAGTGGATAGATGAATCTATGCCTTTTTTCTACAGCATATTATAAAGCCAGTGGACAATTTTTTAGTAGATTGTTTTTAAAATGACCAAGCATACCTATAACTGCCTCTTCTTAGTCCTTGGTATAGGGATGAGGTTATTATTTGCATCAAGGATGGGGGTATTACCTTTGGGGTGATACTGCTTTTTGTTGGAATACTCTCTTGGGGAGTGTTTGATATTCGATTGTCTTATTTTATTCCAACTATTTTATCACTTAAAGGATGAAAAGGTGAAGCAGGTAGTGCTCACTTTTTGATGATGGCCCTACCGAACTTACACCTCGATTTTTTGGATTTGCTCAAGCGCTATGAAGCTAAAGGCAGTTTTCTTTTGTATAGGACATCAAGTAGAAAAACATCCACAGATTCTCCAGCGAATTAAGGAAGAAGGACATCTAATAGGCAACCATACCCACAGCCATATTCCCTCAAAACTGTTTTGCCTCCACCGCTACTATGATCTGTGAGATACAGCGTGTAGATAATATATTGGCAAAGGAAGGGGTAACTACTCCTTATTTTCGTCCACCCTATGGGATTACTAATCCGCATATAGCAAAAGCGGCAAGACAGACAAATAAAAAAAGTAGTAGGTTGGGATATTCGTTCGTTGGATACAGTGATTAAGGATGAGGAAAGGCTGTTTAAGCGTATCGTATCAAGCTGTCACAAGGTAATATTATCCTAATGCATGATACTTCAGAACGTACCCTTAGGGTGCTTGAGAGGCTCTTACAATACTTACAAGACCATCATTATAAAATAGTAAACCAAATAGAATAACAAAAGAGGCTGTCCGAAAAGGATAGCCTCTTTTTAGCTTTCTATTCTGTCAGAGTATAGTAGACAATAAGTTTGAGCTTCTTAGCTTCAGGCACAGAGGAGCTGTTGCCATAAAGTACAGTATATAGGGTATTTTCAGCTGTTCCTAAGACAGTTTTCTTTTCTTGGTTATTACTATCTTTGTACTTAATACTCTTCATAGCAGAGATAGTTGTTCTACTATCCTGAGAAAGGTGAGTGGATACTGCCAATCCTATTTTTACATTATCTGCATTGTTTTTGATAAGAGTTGTTGGGTGGTCAGTAATACGTATGTGATAGTAGTAATTACCTGCCTTATCTTTCTTTAATTTTTCCTATAGAAGAAATGTCTGCAGAAATTTTATTGGTAAGTTCTCCTGCATAATCACTCAATATAGTCCCTTTATCGCATTATAGGGTAATACATAAGAAGGCAATTGGTTTACATTTACTTTAGAAGTATCCACATACAAAAGCAAATCGGCCTGGTTGATAATAGGTTTCTTTGTCTTGAGCATTTGGAAGATATGGTTGTTCTCAGGGATAGTAATCTCAGCAGTATATCCTTGCCCTCCTTTGAGATAAATCGAGGTCATCAGATAGGGGTTACATTCTGGTTGGTGACCTCATATTTGTTAAAGTAAATACCATTGAGAGATAATTCAAAGGAATTTCTTTTTGGTATAATCACGATTGTCTTTTTGTAAAGATAAGTGTAGATTACCTCAATCTTAGCATTCTTGAGGATTGATTTGAGCCAAGAGATCTTGAGAAAAATTAGAGGATGAAATTACAATTCCTTTTCAAGACCTGAGAGAAAGAAGCACTTGAGCTAAGAGAGGAGTCCCCTTCTTTATCTAATAGATAACTTTGGAATAGAGTGAGGGAGAGTTCTATACGAAAGCCAGGAGAAAGCTTGTCTTTTTCCTGAGTGGATTCGTCCTCAGTGGTAGTAGGATCGTCGAATTTCTTTCGAACAATAGCCTGATTGGAAGCTCCAGCTACAGTCACTTGAGCTAAGGTTGTAGCAGTAGGAAGTGAAGTGTTAGAATAATAGACTTGATTCTCTAAATTACTGTCTATATCTCTTAGATTATAGTTGAGTTCCTCCACTTTCATAGAGAACTGAGCACTTTTTATTTCCGTAGATGGAGTCCAACTTATAAGTTTTTGACAGTCTTGGAGGCATCATTAGGGGTCTTTTTCCGTTTTTCTGTAGCATAGAAAGGTAAGTATAAGATATACTTTTTCTACTGTTTCATTTTCATTATAAGAAGAAGTTTCTTCTGTTTTGTTTTCTCTCAAAAAGTAGGGATTGGCAGTGCTCAACACCACTTGACTTACGATGGAGACATTGGTGAGTTCCTAAGTTTCCTTGGGTAAGCTGTCCGAAGATAGGATTATTCAGGTCGTTGGTCTGAATAGCACTTTCTTTTATATTATTGAATTCCAAAGGAATAGAATCCTTTTTAGGTGTGAAGAGAGGTTCTCCTAAGATATTGCTTCCTACCTGCTGAATGTCTCCATCTGTATTGCAAGAAGGAGTTAGCACACAGGCAGAAAGGAGTAGAAGGTAGGTATATATATGCTTCATTCTTTTTATATGTTAGTTAAAAATAAAATAGTTTGTGTACGATCCGCACCGACAGAAACCAAAGTGATAGGCACTTCCACTTCTTTTTCGATAAAGCGGATATAATCCAAAAGTTCTTTAGGTAAGTCATGTGCACTTTTTATAGCAGAAAGGTCAGAAGACCAGCCTTTAAGCTCGGTGTAGATAGGGGGTTATCTCCTCGGTTTCAGTTGCATAAAGGGAAGTGTTCGATGGTCTCTCCTCTGTAGAGATAAGCGGTACATACCTTTAGGGTATCAAAACCACTAAGTACATCTGCTTTCATCATCATCAGTTGAGTAACTCCACTAAGGCGGATAGCATAGCGTAGAGCTACTAAGTCGAGCCAACCGCAACGGCGCTTACGCCCTGTAGTTGCTCCTACTTCTCGTCCTATCTGAGCGATTTTTCTCCTGTCTCATCGAAGAGTTCTGTAGGGAAAGAGCCACTACCTACACGAGTGGTGTAAGCCTTGAAGATTCCCATAACATTCTTAATTTGGTTGGGAGCGATACCTAAGCCAGTACAAGCACCAGAAGCAGTTGTATTGGATGAAGTAACAAAGGGATAGGTGCCAAAAATCAATATCTAACATAGACCCTTGTGCGCCTTCGGCGAGAATCTTTTTACCTTCCCTCTGAGCATGGTAGAAATAATCTTCGCTATCGATGAAGGTGAGCTGTTTCAACGACTCAATAGCTGCAAAAATTCCTCTTCTAACTTCTTAAGATCATAATCCAAAGACACCTTAAAGAAGCCAATCATAGAGAGGTGTTTGTCAGTTAATTCTCTATAAAGCTTAGGGAAATTGGGGTGTTCCAAGTCTCCTATTCTAAGTCCATTACGCCCAGTTTTATCCATATAACAAGGACCTATTCCCTTGAGCGTAGAGCCGATCTTAGCTTTCCCTTTGGAGAGCTCAGAAGCTTGGTCTAAAAGGCGGTGGGTAGGTAGGATGATATGAGCCTTGCGGGAGATTAGTAAGCGTTGCTTGATGTCGATCCCAAAAGGGGTTAATGCTTCTATTTCCTTTTTGGAGAATGATAGGATCTATCACTACTCCGTTACCAATAACATTGATAACATTGGGGCGGAAGATACCCGAAGGAATGGTGTGTAATACATGCTTTACCCCCTCAAACTCAAGGGTATGTCCTGCGTTAGGCCCTCCTTGGAAGCGGGCAATGATATCATATTTAGGAGTAAGAACATCTACTATCTTCCCCTTTCCTTCATCTCCCCATTGGAGACCAAGTAGCAAATCTACTGACATGATTATTGATTTTGAGCTTCGTTAGTGTTTTCTTTTTTGTTGCGCCTACCATAGAAATAAAAGAGAGTGGTTGTCAATAGTGATATCAAAAACCTCCTCTATAGTTTGTTTGATAGCTTGGATACGAGGGTCACAGAACTCCACGACTTCTCCTGTGTCGGTAAGAATCACATGGTCATGTTGGCGGTCAAAGTATGACTTCTCATAATGAGCCTGGTTTTGTCCAAACTGGTGACGACGTACCAGCCCACAATCCAAAAAGAATTTCTATAGTATTGTAGAGTGTAGCACAGCTTACACGATAGTTTTTGTTTTTCATTTTGATATAGAGACTCAATATCAAAATGTTCATTACTATCATAGATTTCCTGAAGTACAGCATATCGCTCGGGAGTCTTGCGATGTGCATGCTCTTCTAAATATTTAGTAAAAAAACCTTTTTAACTATTTCTTGATTTTCTACATTTGTTCCCATAAAAAGTATCTATTTCGCGACAAATTTACAAAATAAAAACAGATGGACAAAATTATTTAACTGTTTTATTTGCAAATTTATTGATTTTCAATTGTTATTCGGATCTAATTTGTGGTGGATAATTCTGTGCATATAATCTTGGACGAAAGCCTTTCAGGTCTTGGATTCCTTTTTGGATTTCAGGTTGTCTTCCTTGCCTAAGAGGTTATTTTTTCATGGCTCTATCTTCTTTTTTTATAGATACCATTGACCTTGCCATTTTCATCAAGGATATAGAGATAGTTTCCTTGCATAGAACGATAGTTGTGCCCATCAGTGATATAGGCTTTAGGGATCTTCAGTGTGAGAAAATAGACTGCGCCCCCATGAGCGGAAGGGTTTGTTATATCCCATCAGGTCAACTAAAAGAGGATAAATATCTATTTGTTGGGCAATATCGGAAGATCTTCCTGGTTTTTAATAAGGAAGGATTTGGACTGAAGAACATAATAGCGGCTCCCATATTGGTAATAGGTTCTTTGTAACGATCATAATAAGTTTGATTTGGGTGATCATTTACAAATGCGAAAAATAGTATTCTCAAACCAAGGTTCTTTCTTAGCGCTTTCGAAGAATTTTTAGTGCATAGTCTGTATAACCAATACATTGATGGATTTCTAAGTTTCCTTTGTCAAATTTTCCTTCATATTTTTAGGGACATGGAAAGGATGATGGGAGGAAACTGTGAATATAGTAGAGAAAAAGGGTTCTTTTTTTCTTGCTTAATATTTCATTCATATACTGAAAGAAAGGTTCATCCCAAATTCCCCATATACCATCATAATCGGCTTCATTGTTATATTCTGTTTTTCCCGTAATAATGATCGATTCCTAAAAATATTGGAGAAAACCTAAGAATCCCTATAGAGCCATTGGGCGCAGAATGGAAGAAAAAGAGTATCGTACCCCATTTCTTTGGCTATAGAAACTAAGGATTGGGTAGGTTGTTTTTTACATAAGGAGAGGAGGTGTAGGCAACCTTTAGAGTAGGAATACCTGCTAACATTGAGGACATGCCATGGATAGATTGCCAACCATTACAATAAGCATTATCAAATACATAAGAATGTTGTGCTAAGGAGTCCAAAAAGGAGTATAAGATTTGTAGTTAGGGATATTTTTCTCTTGTATTCATACATCCCCAATATTCCTTTCCAAAACTTTCTAAAATAAATAGAACTATGTTAGGCTTGTGATTGACTTCTCGGTGATATTCTTTGATAGGTTTGATGTTTTTGAATATAATCCTCAGATACGAAATTATATTCTCTGAATCCTTTGTTTTTACCAATAGTCCGAATTAAGGTAAAGGGGTGTTCAGTATCATATCAGCTTGTGCAGCTATAGTAACATGCCGGCTAGCATCTAAAAATATTAATAGGGCGAGTAGAAGTAGCTAAATCTCCTCCTCTAATTCCAGCTAAGGTGAGTAGGCCAAAAAGATAAAAAGAATAAAGAAGAAATGAAAATAGCTTTTTTTACCTATTTTAATAGGGTCTAATTTGAATTTTTATAAAAATACACCCATACAGCAACCAATAAGAAAAATAGGATAAACATATACCAATACATTCCCAAAAAGTAAGCAATAATGTTCCTTTGTTATTCTCATTTTCAATAACAGCAAACGAAGCTGTAGTAAGGCGAGTTTTGCTAAAAGGATAATATAACATATCAGGAAAGTTTGTACTATAAGCTATAATATTGGTAATAAAATAGATGTAAAATACAATCTTTTGATAGTTTTTGTTTGTATTGATCCACAAAGGGTAATATACTCAATAGTATAAAAGTAGGGTTCACATATAAAAATAGCTGTAGTATCAAAGGCAATTCCGTAATATAAAAAGAAAGAAATTCTGAAGTATTTTTCAATAGGAATAATATCTCTATTGAATAAAAAGAATAATACTCAGAGCTATCATATAAAAGCATAAGCTAAAAATATACGATATAGAAATACCAAATATTCGTTGGTGCGAATGTGTTTCATAAGAAAATAGGTTTGAAAAAGTAAAAAGGTACTACTTTAGAACAAAGTAGTACCTAAAACAAAAATTATGACTAAACCACTATTGTTCCTTTTTCCATTTTTGTCTTTGAGTTCTTGAGTACATCCAAGTCTCCTAAAGTGGATTTTTCCACTTGCTGTGTAGCAGGTAGCTGCTTCTTTCACATTTTTCTCCTCTTCTTCTTTGAAGATAGCAGTGTGAGAAGCTACTACAGCTTGAATTCCTTGCTGAACTCAATGATCTTGAAATCAGCAGTATCTCCCTTTGCCCAATTTCTTGCCACTTTCTGTTTCTAAATGACGAGAAGGAACGAAGGCTAAGATATCTTCATTAGAAAGGAACAGTAGCTCCTTTGTCTGTAATCTTAGAGATAGTACCTTGGTGGATAGTACCTACACCAAATTCATTTTTCGTGTTATCCCAAAGGATTAGCTTCCAATTGTTTGTGACCTAAGGCAAGCTTACGTGTATTTACATCAAGCTCAAGTACAACTACTTCCATCTTGTCACCTACAGCACAGAACTCAGAAGGATGTTTGATTTTCTTAGTCCAAGAAAGGTCAGAGATGTATACAAGTCCATCAATACCTTCTTCTAATTCTACAAATACACCGAAGTTAGTGAAGTTGCGAACAGTTCCTGTGTGGCGAGAGCCTACAGGGTGATTTGGCTGTGATGTCAGTCCATGGATCTACAGTAAGCTGTTTGATACCTAAAGACATTTTTCTTTCATCACGGTCTAAAGTAAGGGATTACAGCTTCTACTTCATCACCCTATGTTTACGAAGTCCTGAGCAGAACATGAGTGAGTGCTCCAAGACATTCAAGAACATGGATAAGTCCCTCTACTCCTTCAGCTACTTCTACGAAAGCGCCATAGTCAGCAATAACTACTACTTTTTCCTTTTTACTTTGTCGCCTACCTTAAGCTCATCAGAAGAGCTTCCCAAGGATGTTTTTGGAGTTGTTTTAGACCCTAATTGGATGCGAGACTTGTTGTCATCGAAATCAAGGATTACTACATTGATCTTTTGATCAAGCTCCAATACTTCAGTAGGATGAGTTGATACGAGACCAAGAAAGGTCTGTGATGTGGATAAGTCCGTCTACCCCTCCAAGGTCTACAAATACTCCGTAAAGTGATATTCTTCACGATACCTTCAGTACTTGACCTTTTTCGAGGTTGGCCAATGATTTCTCGTTTTTGTTCTTCTATATCAGCTTCAATAAGAGCTTTGTGAGATACTACTACATTCTTGAACTCATGGTTGATTTTCACCACCTTGAATTCCATAGTTTTATTTACAAACTGGTCGTAATCGCGAATAGGTTTTACATCGATTTGAGAACCTGGTAAGAATGCTTCTATACCGAATACATCTACAATCATACCACCTTTGGTTCTGCATTTTACGAAACCATTGACAATCTCTCCACTTTCAAGCTGCATTGACTCTGTCCCATGCTTTGATGGTACGAGCTTTTTGTGAGAGAGGACTAACTGACCCGTTTTATCCTCACGGATGTCAACCAATACTTCCACTTTGTCACCTACCTTTAGGTTAGGATTGTAGCGGAATTCATTGAGGGGAGATAACTCCTTCACTTTTTGCATTGATGTCAATAATAGCTTCGCGGTCAGTAAGGTGAGTTACAGTACCGATGACAAGTTCATCAGCTTGAGTGTCCACGAAGTTGTCTTTTACAAGGCGTTCGAACTCATTGAGTTTGTCTTGGTCTACTTGGTCAATACCTTGTTCATACTTAGTCCAGTTGAAGTTGTCCAACTGTTCTTGTTGTTCTTTAGTAATTTCAGCCATGTGCTGATAGGAATAAATTACTATGCCATAAGCCAGGGAGAGAGCACAGATAGCATAGGTTAGTGATACATTAATTTATTTATGTAATATCTTTCCCTCGATGGTTTGCTCAAAGATTTTTGCAAAGGTACGACTTTATTTTGAAATACAAAAAAGAAAAATAGTAGATTTATTTTTATTCTTAATATTCATTTAAAATTTAATAATAAAAATAGCTTAAGAATATTCAATGTAGTTATTTTTGTGTTAAATTCGAAAAATAGTCGAAATTAATTTGGATATGTTACCTTTGCGTCGTTAAAATGAACTAAATATATTTATAATGAGATTCTGTTTTTCAGCAAGTTTAGCAGTAATAACTGCTGCTTGTAGTAAAAGTGATTCAGGAGAGGATAATCAAAATCCTGCTCAGAGTGGTGCAACAAGAAGGCGCTTTCAGTGCAGAAGTGGAAGCTGCATTTCAAAGATCCTAACAAGAATATTAGAAATATTCAAGTGAGGATTATGTTCCTTATAAAATTAAGATTACAGATGAAGGAGCTGGGAAAATGTATCTTATAGTTTATTTCCTGTCAAAAGAAGTAGATGATAAACATCAGACTAAAAAGGGCTTGATTTTGAATTATATGTAGATGATGAGAACAGGAGGAAAAATACAAATAGGGAAGATTATGTGACCTTTTTCTGCAAAAGGTGAACATGTCTTTTATATAAAACCAGTGCAGCCAGGGACTTTTATTCTTCCATTTAAGTTCCAAAAATTAGTAAATGGAAAAAGTTTTTGGAAATCTCTTACCTGTAAATATAAATTTCAATGCAGTTAAAAATAACAGCACTATACAACAGGTGGGCGCTTTGGGTGGGTATGGGAAGGATATTTTTCCTCCTCAACAATTTTCAGATAATGAAAGACTCTATAAATTTAAAAATAGAGGATGGTGGCAATGCAAAAAGATATTTATCTGTCTTCTCCTAATGTAACACAAGTATATACAGCAAAGTATGAAGGTGTTCAGACATCTCAAACAGAATTTAAAGAAGGAGAGAATTTATCTTTGCAGAAAGAAGAACTAAGAGGTATGGAATGCCTGACTTTAATACGAATGTAATTGAAGAAATTCGTATTACACAAAAAGCCAACTAATCAGGAGGAATATGAAATAGTATATTATAATGTAAATATTGAAAAAGAGATTAATTATGAGACAAATTTTTAAAAAATCAGTAATTTTAGCTTCTTTAGTAACAGTAGTTGCTTGTAGCAAGAGTGAGGAATCCTTTAGAGATCAATTATCAGGCCTGAAGGCTGTAAATTTTTCTGAACAACCTGAGAAGGTGGAGACAGAGAAACCAACAGGAAGAGTTGTTGGTGGAAAGTTAGAATATTTACAGACAGTAAAAAGAAGCTTTTATTATCTCCTATAGAAATAGTAAATGATAGAAATTTAGATGTTATTTATCCTGGAAGTGTCTTAGATGGAGAGTCTTTTTGAATGGTACATATAATGTTCTTACAGTCAAAAATCCTAAAGATATAACTCTTTCTACTACTTTACAGGGGCCAGCGGCTTCTATTAAAACAGCAGCAAAACCTGAATTAAGTGATGTACGTGAAAAATAAACAGTTTGGTAAGTCAAAAATAGTACAGCTGTTGACTATAATAATACAGCAGCATATCTCACTTATATTTCTAATGAGGTTTTTCTCAGGAAAGTTTTTGTAAATCTTTTTGGGATTCATGCCTCTGTAGAAGTGTTAAAAAGGTTTGGTAAAGGGTAATTTTGGTTATGAGGAATCCGAACTTAATATCAATAGCAAAGAAATATGTACTTATAAAAGTAAGACAACAATTCTATAATGTAGCTGTAGATCCTAAATCAGCTGATCAGTGGGGGATGTTGAAAATATAGGTGCTTATGAACCTGTATATATCAGTAGTGTAGATTATGGACGAGTAGCGCATTTGTTGGTAGAAACAGATGAAAAAGTTCAGAGGTGACTATACAAGCAGGAATTAGTGCCAGTTTCCCTAAGGTAGGAGGTAGTGTGGATTACAATAGACAAGAGGAAGCAAGAAGATATTATCGAGATAAGAAGATAACAATAATGATTGCAGGAGGACCTTTATCTACATCAAAGACTGTTACAGATTATGATACTTTTTATGCAATTTTTAACAAATCCATCTCCGGAAGATTTGGTTAAAAGCATCTGCACCAATAGGCTATAAGGTGAGAACCTTAAAAGATAATAGAGAAGTGGCTGTTCGTGTGATGTATACAGATCAACGTTTGGTAACAAAATAATCCTTTTTAGATCCAATAGCAAAATAGGCTGTCCGTTGGGGCAGCCTATTTTTTAATCATATTATGGGTAATCCTGCTTCTTCCCAAGCAAGGATACCACCCTCTAAGTTTGCCAAATGAGTATAACCTTGACTTAGTAAAAAGCAATAGCTTTTTGGCTTCTTACACCAGAACGACAGCCGATAATAACCTTTTCATTGGTTGGAATTTGGGTAAAATTCTCGGGCAAAGTCGAGAGAGCAAGGTGTAGGTAACGGGAGGTATCATAGCGTTTTTGGTTCACTTCATCTATTTCTCGTACATCCACAAGGAGAGTTCCTTGTTGAGTAAGTTCCCAAAGCTTCTTGTGGGGTAACATGTTGTATTTCTGTCATAGTTGTTTTTATAAAGTTAGGGGCTTCTTTGATACGGCGTAGAGCCTCGCGAAGGTCTTTCTCACTAGTAGCATAGGAGAGTCGCAAGCAGTGAGCATTGCCAAAAAGCCTCTCCTGTTACAGTAGCTACATGGGCTTCTTCTAAGAGGTACAGGGCTAAGTCTCCTGCATTATGGATGGTTTTTTCCTCTCAGGGTCTTGCCAAAATAGTAAGATACATCAGGGAAGAAGTAAAAAGCTCCTTCAGGAGATTGGTCTTGAATCCTTCTATTTCGTTGAGTAATTCATGTACTATATCCCGACGGTGACGGTACTCGTCTATCATATATTGTATTTTGCTCAAAGGGAGCTTTCAGGGCAGTGATACTAGCGCGCTGAGCTATACAATTAGCACCACTGGTGATCTGTCCTTGCATCTTGGCACAGGCCTTGGTAATCCAAGTAGGAGCTCCCATATATCCCATGCGCCAACCGGGCATCGCAAAGGCCTTGGAGGCCATTAACAGTAATAGTACGCTCATACATCCCTTCTATTTCAGCCATGGAGGTATGTTGTCCTATATAGTTGATATGTTCGTAAATCTCGTCGGATAGGAAGAAGATATGAGGGTATTTGCGGAGTACCTCGGCTAGAGTCTTCTAACTCTTTTCGAGAGTAAATGGTACCACTAGGATTGCCAGGGGAGCTAAGCCATACCATTTTTGGTACGAGGGTGATAGCTGCTTCGAGCTGTGCAGGAGTAATCTTGAAGTTGCCTTCAAGCGTAGTAGGGATATCCACGGGCACTCCTCCAGCTATTTTTAGTAATATCAGAATAACTTACCCAATAGGGGGTAGGGAGGATGACCTCATCACCAGGGTTGATCATTACTAAAGCAACATTCGAGAGACATTGCTTAGCACCTGTTGATACAATAATCTGATCAGGGTGTAGTTCAGGTGGTTGTCTTTCTTGAATTTTTCACAGATGACTTCTTTTAGTTCCATGTAGCCATCCACGGGCGAATACTTGTTGTAATTCTGCTCAATAGCTTCGATGGCTGCTTGTTTTACAAAGTCAGGTACCGCAAAATCGGGTTCACCCAAGCTAAGGCTGATGATGTCCTTTCCCTGTGCCTTTAGTTCACGAGCCTTGGCGGCCATGGCAAGGGTGGCGGAGAGTGCCATATTATTTACACGATCGGATAAAAACTCTTTCATAGGGTTTGTCGAAATTTAGTAGGATGCGTTCCAAAAAAACAAAAGTACGATGGCAAGTAGGTCAAGAACTATTAAAAATTTGCGTATCTAGGACTACTTTGTCCTTTCTAACAAAAAAACATGAAAGAAATTGTACTTATTACAGGTGCTTCCTCTGGGATAGGGAAGGCTACTGCGGAGCTCTTGGCTAAGGCAGGGTATATAGTATATGGGAGTGCAAGGAATCCTCAAGAAGTTTCACAAGGAGTTACCATGTTGGCTATGGATGTGCGAGATACTGCTTCTGTGCAGCAAGCTATAGCTACTATTATGCAGCGCGAAGGACGTATAGATATCCTTATTAACAATGCTGGAGTAGGCATCACAGGAGCTATAGAGGAGACTCCTATAGAGGCCTTGGAAAATGCCTTTGAGACTAACTTCTTCGGGGCTGTACGCACCATTCAAGCCGTACTTCCTATTATGCGAAGTCAGTGTAAAGGAATGGTTATCAATATTACTTCTATTGCATCCTACATGGGCTTGCCTTTCAGAGGGGGTATTCGGCAAGTAAGGGCGCCCTATCCCTGCTTACAGAGACACTACGTATGGAAACACAACAATTTGGCATCACCTTCTGTAACTTAGCTCCAGGTGATGTAGCTACCGATATTGCTTCTCGGCGCTTTTCATACTCCAGCCATAGAGGGTTCTCCTTACAAACAATATGCCGAGGCACTGCCAATGATGAATGAGGATGTAGACAAAGGAATGCCTGCTGAAGCCATAGCTCAGAAGATTGTCCAAATCATAAGAAAAAGAATCCTAAGGGACACTATGTAAAGGGAAAATTCATAGAACGACTTTCTCTGTTGTTAAAGGTCATATTACCAGCTAAGTGCTTTGAGAAATTGCTCAAAAAAACATTATAACCTCTAAGGGAAAGTTGTTAAAAAGTCAATAGGATAAAAGAATTGTTAATAACTTATTAGAGTAAGTATTTTTTATATTTCGTAGAAAAGCCTTATTTTTTGCCCCATGAAAACCATAGGAATTTCAAAATATTATCACATCTACCAAAAAGCCAGGAGATCGCTGGTTTTATGTACAGATGCCTGAACAGACTTTGGAGTTTCGCTTCTGTGAACTCTTGGAGTTTCATCGGCAAAGTACAGGCCATAGACCTCTCTGCTCATTTTGACTACTCTCAGCTAGGTATAGAGATACTTACCTTCTGTGGTGGTGAGTACCTATGTGTATTCACTACAGTGCAAATAGTAGACTTACAAAAGTTACTTTTTGAGATATTTGAAGGGGTATCTGAGAAAGAAATTTTTACCAAATATGTACTATTATGATTGTGGTTACAGGAGGCACAGGGGCTGGTAGGAGCTCATTTGCTCTATGAACTACTTTGTGCTGGTGCTACTACTATAAGAGCCCTTTATCGCAAGAGTAAAAACACTTCTCTTTTTAGAAAAAAATATTTCAAACATATAATCCTAATGCCTTGCCCCTTATCCAAAAAAATAGAGTGGGTACAGGCTGATATTTTGGATGTTCCAGCTTTTAGAAAGGGCACTACAAGGGGTAGACTTCCTTTATCATTGTGCAGGTATGGTCTCCTTTGACGATTCAGATGCCCAACTACTTTATCAGAACAATGTAGAAGGTACTGCAAATATAGTGAATATAGCCCTATATCGGGGAGTGAAAAAAACTTTGTTATGTGAGTACTATTGCTACTTTCTCAGCAAAAGAAGGAACAGAGGTTACCGAACAAACTCCACAAGAGCTATCTGTTGCCAATGACAAAGCCTATGCTCTGAGCAAATACAGTGCAGAAATGGAAGTATGGAGAGGAGTACAAGAGGGCTTGCCTGCGATAGTCGTATATCCTTCAGTAGTGGTAGGAGTAGGAGTGGAACAACATTTGGCAATGAATATTCAAAAACTATGTAGAAGTCGATATATTACCCAGGGGGACAGGTTTTTGTAGCAGCTCAGGATGTAGCCCATGCTATGCGACTACTTATGGAATCCTTTGTAGAGAATCAGGGTTCATCCTCAGTGGCGAAAAATCTTTCCTATCAGCAGTTTTTTTGAATACCTCAGCGAAAGTCATCCTAAGCTTCCTAAGAAAAATGCTATCCACTAATGCCTTGCGTTGGCTTTCTTGTGCAGATGCTTTTTATCCTTTTTTTGGGAAGAAGCGACAACTCTCACCTAAGATGGTGCAAACACTACAATCTGTCTCCTCTTACAATGGGAGAAGATAACTCATACCCTTTCTTTTTACTTATACTCCCGTACAAAGAAGTACTGAAGAGGTTAGTATTATGATTTTTAACTACTTAATAACCAATAAATTATTAAAATCAAGGATTATGATGTTACACAGAAAAAAATATTTGTTATTACCCTACTTTTATTCTTAGGGAGGGGACTATTCATTACAGGCACAAACACGTGTTTCTGGTCAAGTGATAGATGAGCAAGGAGAACCGATTCCCTTTGCCAATGTTATTTTTTTAAAAAAATACTCATATAGGAACCGCTTGTGATGAGAACGGTAAGTTTTTCTCTTTTCTCTCAGAAAAAAATTATACCACTGTTGAAGTGTCTTCAGTAGGGTTTACCACTAAGGAAGTAAAGCTCAAAGGGCATGATACCGAAAAGTTGAAAAATAGTGTTGGCTATAGAAGAGTTGGAGGCCTTAGTCTTTTGTGGAAAAAAACCTAAGAAGAATCTTTCGAAAAAGGAGAATCCAGCCTATCCTATTCTACAAAAAAATATGGGCTAATAAGCATAAAAAAATACACTTACCCAAACCAAGGCTTATCAGTACAAACGCTATGAGACTGTGGAGTTGGGATTGAACAACTTAGACTCTGTTTTTCCTAAAAAAGCCTTACAGTCTGAATATAAAGAGATAAGAAACATTCTTTCCGAGAAAAAGTACAAGCAATACTTCTCTATGCCTATGTATCTTAGAGAAGAAGTCTCACAAGTATATGGGGATAACTTACGTAAGCTCCAGCGTACAGATATAGAGGCAGAACGTACGCAGGGGGTTATACAAACAGGTTTTTGGTTTTGGAACGATTTACACGTAATTTTTAGAGAATTCGATGTGTATGATAATTCTTTCTATCTCTTAGATAAAACCTTTGTTAGCCCACTCTCCGAATATGGATATGGAGTATATGCCTATGTGCTGAATGATACTATAAGAAGGGATGGGCGTGAGCTGTATTCTATCTATTTCTTCCCAAAACAAGATCAAGATTTGCTTTTCAAAGGGAATTTCAAGGTGGATAGCAAGACTTATGCTATCACCTCTATACAGATGTATACAATCAAGGAAGCTTCTTTGAACTTTGTGAGAAACCTATCTGTAGAGAAAGAATACCAATGGGTGAATGATAGTCTGTTACTACCCAAAAGAGATTATTACGAAGGGATTTTACGGTTCTGACCAAGTCCGAAGAGGAAAAAAAGGAATGTATGTAAAGAAGAATGTTACTTATTCTGATTATCTGCTGAATGCTCCTAAGGAAGAGGCCTTTTTATTTGGCCACGATTGAGAAGTATAAGACCAATCAATTCTTCCAGCCACAAACTTATTGGAATAAAATGTCCGATGAGGGATTCATTAATGACAAAAAAACTCAAAACCTCATACGTAGAGTAGGTGATAATAGGCGAATCAAAGGAATTTCGGATGCCCTAAATATTGTTACCTCTGGTTATATTCCTATAGGAAAATATGTTCAATTTGGTTCGTTGTGGGGAGTCCTTTACCAACAATGATGTAGAAAAAATCGTTTTTCGTTTTGGATTGAGAAGCTTTGTGAGTAATGATGATCGTTTTCGCACCTATCTGTATGGAGCTTACGGGACTTTTGGATAAAAAAAGTTCAAGTATGGTATGAGTGCTAAGTATCTGTTATTTTACAAACCAAGGGTAGTCATAGGGAGGGCTTTACCAGAATGACTATTCACAATTGGGTAGTATGCTTCAGAAGGACGATGCTCGCTTAGACCTTAAAAATGCCTCAAATTTTTCTTTTTAGCTCGTGGGGAGAATTATTATCTTACTCAGAACAAGCGTATTCAAGGAGTTGCTGATATAGGATTGTTTAAGAGCAATTTGCACATTACTCTATCGGGTACTTATCAGCAGATGAAATCAGCAGATCCAGACCATTTTTCTATAGGGTATCGTTCACCTGAAGGCGGTGTTTTTGATAAATATTCAGATGCTAATGCCTCTTTGACACTTACCTATACACCTACAAGAAATGTTTATGGCTATGGGGTAGAACAATTCTATGGGAAGAATATTTTTCCTACTTTCCGAGCTAAGTATACAAAGGGATTTTCAGGTATACGCAATAGTCAGTTTGATTATTCTCGCTTGGAAGGGATGATTCACTATCCACAACCCCTATGGAGTATAGGAATCCTTCATACAGTGGTGGAAGGAGGGAAAGTATTTGGAGCAGTACCTTTGCCACTGCTTACTCCTACTCCAGCCAACCAGACCTATGCCACCTCTCAGCGAGAGTTCAACCGGACTTTCAATTGTTAGACTATTATGACTTTGTGACAGATGCTTATATTAATGTATATGCAGAACATCATTTTAATGGTTTCCTACTGAATCGCCTGCCGCTGATTAAAAAGACCAAATGGCGCAGCTTGCTCTTAGCTAGAATGGCCTATGGTACTCTCAGGGAGGAAAATAGAGAGGTGAGTACTTCCAATATCTACTACAATGCTCCAGAGAAACTCTATTGGGAGTATGGATTTGGAATAGAGAATATAGGAATAGGAAATTTCCGTCCTATACGTGTTGATTTCATCTGGAGAAGTAGCTTTAATGATCGCAATGGAGTGAAAAATCCTTATTTTGGCATCCGATTTGGAATCAAGCCTGAATTTTTAAGAAAGAAAATAAAATTAATTTAGATTATATCTAATTATTTTCTTATATTTGCCCTCTGTTACTCTAAATAAAATTTGTATGAAAAAGTTGTTTATTATAGGGAGTCTTTTGAGCGTCATGTCCCTTTTTCTCCCAACAGAAGAATGTGTTCTGGGATCGTAATTTTTGGAATGAGCATACGACCATTGCACAAGTAGTAACAGAGATAAAGAACGGAAATAGTCCTTCTGAGCTCAATGAAGCGGCTTTTGATGCTCCTTCTTTGGCAATTCTGGGGAAAGTGCCAACCCCTACAGCTATCTACCTTATAGAACAACAAGGTAATGGGGTACATAAGACTACTCATGATGGTCGTACTTATCTCTTTTGGGCAGCTAGTCAAGGCAATGTAGAACTCATTCACTACCTGCTTGAACAAGGCAGTGATATACATGCCAAAAGATAGCAAAGGGTATACTCCTATTACCTTTTGCAGCGCTTTTTGGGGTAACTAATCCCAAGTTATACGAAGCTTTTTTTAGAGCAGGTATAGATCCTAAAGCTACCTATGAACAAGGAGAAACCTTACTGATGAAGGTGGTGCCTTTTTGATGATAATAAGCTTAGCTTGACCCATTATTTGGTTGAGAAAGGATTGAAAATCAATCAAAAAGTCTTAGTGGAGCTACGCTTTTTGATTATGCTGCTAAAAAAAGGAATATAGACTTGCTTAAGACACTTCGTAAGAAAGTAAAGCCTACACCCCAAGCCTTGCCTCATGGCTGCCGAAGGGATTGTACGCCAGCCTAATAATCCTATAGAAACTTATAAGTATCTGGTAGAGGTACAAAAAAATTCCTGCTAATACTACCGATTACAAAGGAGCTAATGCGCTTCATTACTTGGCACGCCGACAAGACCTCCTTGCCATTGACTATCTTATCCAAAGAGGAGCTGCTACCGATGTGGTAGACAAACAAGGAAATACTGCCCTAATGAATGCTTGCTATGGCACCAATCTTGAGATTGTAAAACTTCTTGAGAAAAATAAAGAACTCCTCAATAGAGCTAATCATAAAGGAGAAACCGCCTTATTAATTGCCTTGCAGCGTAGTAATAGTCAAGTGGTTGGTTTTCTCTTGGAAAAAGGAGCGGATACACGTGCTACCAATCAAAAAGGTGTGGGAGTCATAGAGGCACTTATAGCTAGCTATAATCCTCGAAAGAAAAACAATGAAGAGGATTTTTGATCAAAAAGTGGCCTTACTCAGGAAATACTTAGTTGCCCTACAAGCGCCTAATTCGATAGGAGATACAGCACTCCATATGGCAGTAGTTAAGGGGGATAAGGCTCTGGTCAAAAAGTACTCTCTTGGGCTTCTGTGGATATCAATAGTCAAAATGAGGACGGGGAGACACCTCTTATCAAAGCTGCACTAACGGCAAAAGATACTACTTTGTTGCAATACCTTGTTGAGCATGGAGCAGATAAAAAGCTCACTACTTCCTTGGGAGAAACAGCCTATGATTTGGCAAAAGGAAAATGAAGCCCTCAAAAAGTGGAGCCAATATAGAATTTCTTAGAGAGTAAAAGAGCAAATAATGAAAAGTAACTACTGCTCACTATTACCTAATAACTGATGTCTCTTATAGATTATATACAACAGCAAACACAAATAGAAAAAGAACCCCTTGAGGCTTTTGGATGCTATTTTTTTCAAGTAAGAGAGTACAAAAAAATATAGTCTTTTACTTAAGGAAGGCAGTCCCTCTCAGGAAGTTTTCTTTATAGAAAAAGGAATTGTCCGCCAGTTCTATACCAAGGAAGGCAAGGACATTACCCATGCTTTCTATGCAGAGAATAGTTTCTATACTTCTTTGGACAATATCTATTTTCATCAATCCAATCATTTTTGGTTTGGAGGTTTTGGAGACATGTAGGGTACGTATAGCAGAGTTTGTCCAAGTAGAAGCTATTATCAACAATTATCCTAAGTTAGAGCGCTTTATGCGGATGCTCTTAATATCTTTTCTCAAGAACCTATCCGATAGGCTCTATGCTATAAAGTTTCAGACGGCACAGGAGCGTTATGAGCTCTTGCTGAAGAATTATCCTCAGATACTTTTGAGAGTCCCTCTAGGACATGTGGCTTCTTTTTAGGCATTACCCAGCAAACTCTTAGTGTGATTCGTGCAGGCAAATGATACTTTTTTAATCTATCTTAAAAATTTAGCTTGGTAAAAGCTATTTTTGCCCTAAAGTGTTATAATTTTGCATGCTGAAAAATAAGAAAAAGTTATTTACTAAAAAATAATATAGAAATGAAAGTGTATCTATACTGCTATTTTCCTATGTATAACCTCAATAGGACTTGCACAATCCCTTTCCTTTTTCAGAGGCTTTAGACCGTATGCGAGGGCTAATCAGAAACTCAAAGGAATGGAGAAACAAGCCGAGGCCTCACAATATGGAGAAAAAGTTACAAGGGTTTGTATCTTCCTCAGTTGAGTATCAATGCAAGCTATACTCGCCTGAGTGATCCTCTTTCTTTGAGCTTTGATAAATACAAAACTCCCATACAAGCACAGTTAGGCCAGTTGGGCAATGCTATACCAGCACCCTTAAAAACCTACTTTTGGGACCTGTATTTGCTCAAATGGTGGGTAGGTTTCAACCACTTTTTGTTCAAGAGTGGCGCTATGAGTTTCAAGAGCAAGATATCTGGCGACTCTCCGCCGATCTCCGTTGGGTAGTCTTTGCTGGAGGGAAAGTACGTGTGGGTAATAAGGTAGAGCCAGCTCAATCATGAGATAGCTAAGATAGAAAGTCAGAAAACAGAAAAATATGCTCATATCAGAACTGGCAGAGCGTTATTTTCAGGTACAATCTTGCCCAACAAGCCTTGCAAGTGAGAGAAAAAGGCACTGCAAACTGCAGAGCAGCACCATTCCAATGCTCAGAAATTAGAGAAAAATGGTATGGTGGCTCCAGTGGAGACCATGCAGGCCAAGAAAGCTGTTACCGATGCCAAGCGCGAAGTACTTGCCTGCCAGAAGGATATAGAGTTGGCGCAAACAGCCCTTTCTGGTGTGATAGGAGAGGAGACTTCTGCCCTAACCACTCTTTCCTCTCCTCTCTTTGAAGTAGCTCCCTTACAATCTTTGGATTATTATCAGAACTTGGCTAAGAAAAATTTCCCATCCATAGTACAAGCACATCTAAAAAGAACTTACAGAGCAGAATATCAAGGCACAGTGGGCGGCTTTCTTACCTGATGTTGCCCTAATAGGAAAAGAAATATCTTTGGTCAAAAAAACCTTCCCCTTACTGAACCAGATAATTGGGCGGTAGGTGTAGGGCTTCAATGGAATATCTTCAATGGATTCTCTGATAAGAATAAAATAGCACAAGCCAAAGCACAACGAGAAAGTGTAGAGCAGCTTACCGCTCAAACAGAGAAGGATGTACAGACCTTGGTTAAAAACACTATACAGAGATAGAGAAACAGCGTGAACAGTTACAGAGTCTACAAGAGAGCTTGGAGTTTGCTCGCGAATTGGTGAGAGTACGTAACCAAGCCTTCTCTGAAGGACTTTCCTCTTCCACTGATGTAGCGGATGCCAGCCTATACTTAGCTTCTATTGAGATCAAGTGCTACCAAGCCCTCTTTGAAATGGACAAGGTACTTGCCCAACTCTTAGAGACTTGTGGGCTTAGCGGGGAATATACCAATTATATGAAGAAGTAGGGATAGTTATTACAAAAAGGATTGGAGGTCCTTTGAAAAACTTAGTAATATAAGATAATCCTACTAAATTAACTATAATGATAAAGATGTTTTTACAAAAAGGAAAAGTAAAGAATAGAAACTTTTCTTTTATTTAGGATTGTTGTTTTGTATTGCTTGTCAGCAAGGAAAGCAAGTAGGAGCTCAAGAATTACCTAAAGGATTATACTACTCAGCACTCAATTGCCTTAGCCTATTGTAAGGCTCATAAGATGAATGAAGATTTCTATTTCCTAATTGATTTGAGGTTGCATTCGGGCAAAAAAATCGTTTCTTTGTATACAACTTCAAGCAGATCTCTACGAGAAATTAGTTACTCATGGTAGTTGTGATGTGTTTTTCCTCCAATCCTGACAAATTTCAAAAAGCCCAATACAGTAATCAAGTCAATAGTCATTGTTCTGCCAAGGGAAATATAAAAATAGGGAAGCGTGATTATAGCTCATGGGGGATTAAGGTAAAATATTGGTTAGAAGGGCTGGAAGAGAGTAATAGCAATGCTCAAAAAAACGATTGATTGTATTACATTCTTGGGAGGCAGTATCCGATAGTGAGATTTATCCTCATTATAGCCCTTTAAGTTGGGGATGTCCTGCTGTTTCCAATGCTTTTATGGAGCTTTTGGATCCTCTACTACAACAAAAGTAAGAAACCAGTACTGTTATGGATTCTTTAGATAATTAAAAAGGCAAAATACCCTCTTCTAATCATAGGTGAATTTCTCTTAGGATGAAGAATTTTATGGGATTATATACTCTTGTTCTTTAGGGAGGAGGTCTTTAGTAAAAGTTCCTTTGTCAATATGTTGCTTTATTCTTTTGACTTCCTCGGTGATATCAGTAATCTTTACAATCCATTCATTTACATATTTCTCTACAAAGATCCCTCTGATACCAAGTTGTATAGACCTTCTACCTATTGGTTTTCCATAGATGTCTCTTTCAGGATCCCATTGGCATCTTACCAATGAATTTTTGACTTCTTCTTTCCATTGTTCCTCTGTGATACCTAAGTCAGCTTTATAGGAAGAAAGTACCGATTTTTCTAACAATTTCATCAAAGGCTTCTCTTTTGATGTCAATAGCTAAGACTCTTTCTTGATTTTTCTTTTTCAGCCCATCCACATCTGTACATCATCCATAGAAAGGAAGGCTTGATCCAGGTCATTCTTGTTAAGCTAAAATGTGGTCCAAAGGTTCCTAATCTAAGTGCTTTCTCCGCTATCTCAGCGTTATATGCTTGGTATACTCTTATTGTATCATTATCAAAGAGTGCATAAATTTTTTTCTTTCTTCTTGGGTTATATCTTTCATAGTTTTTTTGTTTTGATAGAAAAATTCTATAGGTAAGATTAAAGAATTTTTAAACTTAGCAAACCGCAATATCAGTGTTTTTCTCTCCTCCGTTTTCGAACCGTACTTTTGCTTTGCGGTCAGCTACCACTACCTTCTACTTCTATGACAGTTCCTTTTTCCAAAGCGCTCATGATCAATGATATTGCCGACGGCTACCTTGGGAATATCACCTGTGGCTATAGGTTTGGCTTGTTCTGGTTTCTGTAGGCGGAGCTTCTTGAGCTGGTCTTCATTAGGCTTTTTTTGTAGGCAGGCGGAGGGCTGTTGGTAGGTTTCTGTTGGCGCAGTTTGCTCTTGTCCACAGGTGCAAAGGCATCAATATCTACAAGAGGGCGGTAGCGATAGTTGTCCTTAGGGGTAAGATATTCCAAGTAGCGTTCTTCTATTTCGTCGATAAAGCGACTGGGTTCGGCATCCATCAGCTTACCCCAGCGGTAACGACTTTCGGTATAGGTTAGGTAGGCTTGTTTCTCAGCACGGGTCAGGGCTACATAGAAAAAGACGGCGCTCTTCTTCCAGCTCAGTCCGTGTATTCTGGCTCAGAGCAGAAGGGAAGAGATCTTCCTCCATACCTACAATAAAAACATGTGGGAACTCCAATCCTTTGGCTAGGTGTATGGTCATCAGGGATACACGATTTTCGTCCTCCACTTCCTTGTCCATATCTGTAGCCAAGGCTACATCTTGGAGAAATTCGGCTAAGGAATTACCCTCTTCTTCTACCTGTTCTTGTCCTTCTACAAAGTCTCGAATCCCATTGAGAAGCTCTTCTATATTCTGCATGCGCTCTACTCCTTCAGGGGGTACCATCTTTCTTGAATTCGTTGAGAATACCGGTACGCTTAGCGATATGTTCGGCAAGGGTAAAGCATCCTGAGTCTCCATCATGATACGGAAACTTAGAATCATGTTGGCAAACTCCAACAGGCGAACTCGGGTAGCGGAATTGATTTTTCAGTCCGTAATCCATTACCTCTAAGTTCTTAATAATCTCAAAAATGGGTAGCTTGAACTCATTGGCACAGAGGGTGAGTTTTTCCATGGTGGTGTCTCCGATACCACGAGCAGGAAAGTTGATCACACGTTGTAGTGCTTCTTCGTCATTTTCATTGATTACCAAGCGGAAATAAGCCAAGATATCCTTGATCTCCTTACGCTGATAGAAGGATAGTCCTCCATAGATGCGATAAAGGAATATCTCGCTTGCGTAGAGCATCTTCTATAGCACGAGATTGTGAATTGGTGCGATAGAGTACTGCAAAATTTCCATAAGGGAGTTGCTCTTGCATAGCACTCTCAAAGATAGTTCCTGCCACAAAGCGTCCCTCATCAGCATCGGTAGGACTACGATGTACCTTGATACGATTTCCACTTTCGTTGTCCGTCCATACGACTTTTTCCAAGCGCGCTTTGTTATGTTCAATAACATTGTTAGCTGCCTCTACTATATTCTTGGTAGAGCGGTAGTTTTTGCTCCAAACGGTAGAACACCTACATTGGGATAATCTTTTTGGAAGTTAAAAATATTATCAATATTTGCTCCACGGAAGGCATAGATACTTTGAGCATCATCCCCTACCACACAGATATTTTTGGAATCTATCAGCAAGCGCGTACGATAAGGTATTGAGAGTGGTTGGTGTCCTGATACTCATCTACCAAGATATAGCGAAACCTATGTTGGTACTTAGCTAAAACTTCAGGAAATACATTCAGTAGTTCATTGGTACGTAGTAGCAAATCGTCGAAATCCATAGCACCTGCCTTGAAACATCTATCTACATAATTGGCATAGATATCCCCTAAGCGAGGGCGCTTAGCCATAGCATCTGCTTCTTGAAGTTCAGGATTTTTCATAATAAGCCTTTACAGTAATAAGATTATTCTTATAGGAAGAGATACGAGAGGCTATTTGCTTATGCTTGTATACCTCCTTATCCAGTCCCATTTTCCTTGATGATAGCCGATATTAAGCGCTGAGAATCTTGTTGGTCATAGATAGTAAAATCCCTTGGGAAGCCCAGCTTACTGGCTTCTTCTCGGAGGATACGTGCAAAAAAACAGAGTGGAAGGTACCCATCCATAGGTTGCGTGCTTCACTGGAGCCTACGATACGTCCGATACGCTCCTTCATCTCTCTTGCGGCCTTATTGGTAAAAGGTAAGGGCTAAGATATTAAAGGGGTCTACTCCCTGTTGTATAAGGTAGGCAATACGGTAGGTCAGTACACGAGTCTTCCCAGAACCGGCACCCGCAATTACCATCACAGCGCTGTCCTTATGCACCACAGGTGCCCGTTGTGCCTCGTTGAGTTCGTTTAAGTAGTTCAATGGAGTTTTGAGTTTTTAATTTTTTTGAGTTTTTGAGTTAAGAAATAGATATATCATGGAAATAGAGTAGTAGATAGTGGAGAATAACTAAAAAAACTAAGCACTAAAAACTAAAAACTCTCTAATATTTTGTTTCCATCTTAATATACTCCAAGAACTCTTTTCTTACGATGGGATCTTGGAACTTCCCTCCATATTCAGCCGTTACGGTGCTGCTTTCTATATCTCGGATACCACGAGAGTTCACGCAGAGGTGCTTGGCATCAATCACACAAGCTACATCTTCAGTACCGAGGATACGCTGCATTTCCTGAACGATCTGTATGGTAAGTCGTTCCTGTACTTGTGGGCGGCGTGCAAAAATAATCCACAATACGGTTCATTTTGGAGAGTCCCAACACTCGCCCATTGGAGATATATCCCACGTGAGCACGGCCTACGATAGGTAGGAAATGGTGTTCATCAAGTAGAGTAGAGGACAATATTTTTTTCTATGAGCATCTCCCCATAGTGATAATTGTTTTTCAAATGTAGAAGAACTGGGGCAACGCTTAGGGTCAAGACCTCCAAAGAGTTCTTTTACATAAGCCTTGGCTACCCTTAGGGGAGTACCCTTGAGGCTATCATCGGTAAGGTCAAGACCAAGTGTTTCCATAATATCAGCCATGGATTTCTCAATACGGGCAATTTTCTCCTCATCAGAAAGAGAAAAAGCATCCGCTCTTAGAGGGTCTTAGCTGAGGTACTGATGTGGTTTTCACCTATAAAATCGTCAGAGTGATTCATTTGATTCTTATTTATTCAAGGGGACAAAAATACAAAATAATGATTAATGATTAATCATTAATGATTAATTTTTTTATATTCAGATTTTAGAGCTTAATTATTGTTGGTATTAATTATTTGAGAGAACATAGATAATACTTGGTTACCTTAGTGGACAGCGCATCTAAGTTCATTTGGTCAGAGGCTTTGGTGACATCTACAATTTTATTGTTCTTAGTATAGATGAGGATATTCTGCTCATCCTTACGGTAGAGCAGTATTGGAGATTTCTCCTGTAAAGACGAAATAATGTGCCAAATCTTCCGATATATTCAGCTGTTGGGCAGTCTCTTGTAGGAGTTCCTGTACCTTTTCCTTCTCGACAGGGCTTTTGTATAGTTTTACACGTAGCAAATCTCGGTTGAGAATCATTTAGCTAAAGCTTGGCTAAGACCCAATCATCTCCATATTGCCATTCCTTGAGTCCAGAGATAATATCATAATCGTCCAATTGCGCAAAGAGGTGTAATGCATGGCGGTCAAAGGTTTCTTTTGGTGATGTGATTCTCAACAAAAGAAGCGCAAAGCCGTGGTCATGGGAAGTTTTTTTACCTTGTTGGGTAAGTTCCTTTACACGAGCTAAGATTCGAATAAGGACAAACTCCGCACCTATACTTGTCTTGTGCAGATATACTTGCCAATACATTAGTCGGCGAGCCACTAAAAACTCCTCTATGGAGTAGATTCCTTTTTCCTCAACAATCAGTGTGTCATCCTTCACGGTGAGCATCGCGATGATACGCTGAGAGTTGATATTGCCCTCACTCACCCCTGAGTAGAAACTATCTCGCTTAAGATAATCCAATCTGTCCATATCCAGCTGACTGGATATGAGTTGGTTCATGAACTGTTTGTGATATTTTTGAAAAAAATTTCAATAGCAATGGAGAGCTTTCCCTCAAACTGGCGATTGAGCTCCTCCATGAAAGCTAAGGAAATCTCCTCATGGGAAATTCCCTCTACGATACTATGTTCCATAGCATGAGAGAAAGGGCCATGACCTATATCATGTAGGAGAATGGCGATGTATAGTCCTTCTTCCTCCTCAGGGGTGATTTCCACCTGCTTATAGCGGAGGGTCTGTATGGCCTGCTGCATAAGATACATACAGCCTAAGGCGTGATGGAAGCGTGTATGCCGAGGCGCCAGGATAGACCAAATAGGAAAGTCCCATCTGAGAAATGCGGCAAAGCCTCTGAAAATAAGGGTGTTCTATGAGGTCGAGGATAAATTCATTGGGAATATGAATAAACCCATATACAGGGTCATTTACTATTTTAAGTTTGTTGCGTGATTTCATTTTTTTAAGTTTTAACCCTCTCTTTGGTGGGTGTCAGGGGTAATAGAGAGGCGCTTAAGTTGCCTTTTTAAGTGCAAAGATACGAAATAATGATTAATGAGTGATAAAAAAATGATTAATTTTTTTGTTTTTCTCTTTTCTTTTCTCACTTTAATATGTATCTTTGCATCGCCGTTGTCTCTGTCGGATAACGGTTAAAATCCTGACAATGATGAAAACACTGCTAAAAATGGCAAACTTATCTCGGATAATCGTATTCAAGAAGCAGACTTACTTATTGAAAACGAGCGTATTGCAAAAATAGCGACGGATATATCTGCTAAGGAAGCCCATCGGGTGATCGATCTGGAGGGTATGCTTGTGCTTCCAGGGGTTATTGATGATCAAGTACATTTCGAGAGCCAGGTCTTACTCACAAGGCTACTATTGCCACAGAAAGCGCCGCTGCCGTGGCTGGAGGGACAACCACTTTCTTTGACCAACCCAATACAATTCCTCAGGCAACTACTATTGCTGCTTTTGGAGGACAAGTTTGCCATCGCAGCTCGTACTTCTTTGGCCAACTTCTCCTTCCTCTTGGGGGGTACGAATGATAATATAGAAGAACTCAAACATATTAATCCTAAAAATACTGCAGGAGTAAAACTATTTTTAGGTTCTTCCACGGGGAATATGTTAGTGGATAATGAAAAAAACAATCGAAAACGATATTTAGAAATGTATCTCACCCTGATTGCTGCTCACTGTGAGGACGAGCAGACCATTCGTCAGAACTTAGCTCATTATTTATCCATTTATGGACCGGAGATTCCTGTAGCATGTCACCCTCTGATTCGCAGTGCAGAGGCTTGTTATCTCTCCTCCTCACGAGCGATTGCTTTGGCTCGGCAGACAGGGCAAGATTTCATGTTTTTTTCATCTCTCTACAGCCAAGGAAACCGAGCTGTTGGACAATACCTGCCGCTCTCTCAGAAGAAAATCACCGCAGAGGCATGTATCCATCACTTGTGGTTCACCGATAAGGATTACCAAGAAAAAGGAGTGCTGATCAAATGGAATCCAGCGGTAAAGACCGAGCAGGATCGAGCAGGAATCTGGCAAGCTCTCTTGAGACAACCGTATCGATGTGATTGCCACTGACCACGCTCCCCATACACTGGAGGAGAAGGGACAGAAGGAATACCAGAAAAATCCCTTCAGGGAGCCCCCTTAGTACAACATGCCTTAGTGGCCGCCCTGACCATGTTTGCCAAAAAGGGAATTCCTTTGGAGCGATTGGTGGAGAAAATGTGTCATAATCCTGCCATACTTTTTAGAATACAGAGAGAGGGTTTCTCCGAGAAGGCTATTATGCCGATATCGCCTGTGTATCAGAGCAGACTCCTTGGCAAGTTTCTAAGGATAACATCCTTTACAAATGTGGCTGGTCTCCTTTGGAGGAACTACCTTTGATTACAAAGTGGCATATACCTTTGTCAATGGGCATTTTGGCCTATGAGAAGGGAACGCTCCATCTGGAGGAAAAAAAGGACAAAGAGTGCTATTTAATGATTAATGCCAGTAATGATTAGTTCTCTTCATATGGCTATCATTGACAATTAACGATTAACAATTAAGAATGAAATCAGTATCCTTAGCCGTCTCTCAGATAGAGAGAGTTACCGCGGATTCGGTTAAAATATCTTTGTAATCCCTCAAGAATTGAAGTTTTTCCTTTGATTTCTTTGCAGGGCAATATATTTCTTTAGAAAAAAAGAAATAGAAGGAAGCTTGTACGCCGTGCCTATTCTATCTGTTCATCTCCTTATGAAGATGTTATTAGTGTGGCTATCAAGCAGATACCCAATGGTCTGTTCTCTACTTATGCTTGTGAGCAGTTACAAGTAGGAGACCTCTTGGAGGTATTCCCTCCAGAAGGAAAGTTTGCCTACATTCCTGAAATTTCTCCAGAGAACTTAGGTCTTTTTGCGGCTGGAAGTGGGATTACCCCTATGCTAAGTATCATCAAGGTAGCCTTGGAAGAACCACTTGTAAGATTCTTCTTGCCTATGGCAACAGGACCCCTCAGACGACCATGTTTGCCCCTGAGATTGAACAACTCCACAGACAATATCCTGATAGGTTCTTTGTGCAGTATGTATATAGCAAATCCCATGAGAAAAAAATGCGCTTTTTGGACATATAGATCCTGCCATGGTACACCATTTGCTTGAGAGTAAGTACCAGGAGGTGGACTTTGGTCGCTTCTACATCTGTGGGCCACAGCTGATGGTCGAGGCCGTTCGCGATGAGCTCCAGAAGAATTATGAGAAAAAGAAAATCCATACAGAACTCTTTACCGTAACAGAAGCTCCTAAGAAAGAGTATAAGGGAACAGCAGAGATTACTGTTCGCTTAGGCGGAAAGGAACAGATCCTTACAATAGAACGAAAGCCAACGATTCTGAGTGAATTGTTGTCCAAAGGCTTGGATGTCTCTTACTCCTGCCTTACAGGAGCATGTAGCAGTTGTATAGGCAAGGTAACAGAAGGTAGCGCCGAGATGGATAACAATCAGGTACTCTCCCAAGAAGAAGTAGAGAAGGGGATGATACTCACCTGTCAGGCACATCCTACTTCTTCGCATATCAAAAGTAGAATATAATTATTAAAAAAATGTAGATTATGAAATATAAATTTGTTTCAGCCTTAACCATAGCACTCTCTCACAGGTGTCTTGGGGGCAGAGCACTGCTCAGTATACCCATGAGAGCAAAAACGCTACAAAAAGGCACTTTCTCTGTATTATCAGAAGCAATACAAGGCCTCGTCTCACTTTTTTTAGAAAAGAGTTACGACGAGCTACCACACTAAAGCCCAGAAGGAGCAATGTAGCTACTATATAGCCTCAGCAGCCTTGCAAGGACGCCAAACAGGAGGCGATAGTACTTATGCAACAATACCTAAAGGACTATCCCACTTCTCCCTATGCTACTCATGCCAATTTCGAGATGGGGAATTACTATTTTGACAAAAGGTGATACCAAGACAGCCATAGCTTGGTACGACAAAGTACAGATTCCTACTCTCTCTGCAGAACAGCATGAGAAGTTCAACTTTCAATATGGATATGCGCTCTTTGCTCATGGAGACAAGGAGACAGCACAGCAATACCTTTCCCAAGTGAAGGACTCCAAAGAGTATGGCAAGAAGGCTGCTTATTACTTGGGCTATATTGCCTATGATGCCGATGATTACCAGCAGGCCAATCAGTTTTTTCAACAGGTAGAACAGGAAAAGGAGCTGAGCAAAAACCTCTCTTACTATCAGGCGGATATGAACTTCAAACAAGGAAATTTCCAAAAAAAGCCTTGGAGGAAGGATTACACCAATTAGAAAAACCAATAATCCTCAGTACCGTTCCGAGATTAACAAGATCATAGGGGAGAGCTACTTTAATCTCAAACAATATACTAAAGCGATTCCTTATCTGGAGGCTTACAAAAGGAAAAGAATGGCACCTATACCGATACAGACTTGTATTACTTAGGTTTTTGCTTATTACCAACAGGGCGATTACCAAAAAGGCAATAGGTCAGTTCAATAGAATTATCAATGGCAAAAAAATCAGGTAGCTCAAAAATGCCTACTATCACTTAGCTCAATGTTATCTTAAAACAGGGCAGAAACAGCAGGCACTCAATGCTTTTCGTAATGCTTATCAGATGAATTTCTCGTCTGAGATTAAGAAAAGATGCTCATCTGAACTATGCGCTTTGAGCTATGAAGTAGGGAATGCCTATGAGTCCACTCCTACCGTAATACAAGCATATATAGATACTTATCCTAATGACCATACACAGGAACTTAAGGAGTTGTTATTGGTTCTTACATCACCTCAGGAACTTCCCTTCGGCACTGAATATGTTGGAGAAATCCACTTCTCCTGATCCAAAAATCTATCAACAGGTTGCCTTCTTATATGCCTTGCAACTCTATGGAGATGGCAATTTTAAGGAAGCACTTCCTTATTTCCAAAAAGGCTAAAAAAATAGTAAAAAGCACAATCTCAGGTACAAGCAAGAGCTACTTATTGGTCAGGGAAACCCACTATCAGCTACATGAATACCCAGAAGCACAGAGGGATTTTTCAGCATTCTTAGCTCTTAAGGAAACGACTCTTGCTGAATATCCCAATGCATTCTATGGCTTAGGGTATGCTCTGTTTAATCAAAAAAAATATGCAGAGGCTGCTGAGTATTTCTCTAAGTATATACAGACACAACCAGAGGCTTCTCGCCTTGCCGATACCAATTTGCGTTTAGGCGATAGTTACTTTGCCGCTGGTAAGTATTGGCCTGCTATGGAAGCCTATGATAAGGTCATTACAGCCAATGTGAGCAATACCGATTATGCTGCTTTCCAGAAAGCGATTAGCTATGGTATAGTAGATAGGGTACCCTAAGAAGATAGAAGCTCTCAATGCCTTTATCACCCATTATCCTAAGTCCAACCTCAGAGAGGATGCCATCTATGAACTGGCCAATACTTATGTAGGACAGGGGAAAATGGAAAAAGCCTCAGAACTCTATGAGATGTTACAGTCTCAGTATCAAGAAGGTACCTACACTGCTCGTGCTATGCTTCGTGAAGGACTGATGCTCTATAACAAGAATGAAAATCAAAAAGCATTGGCTATTTTCAAGAAGATTACTCAGAAATATCCTTCTTCGCCTGAGGCTATGCAGGCGGTCAGCTCGACTAAGAATATCTATGCAGAGATGGGGAAAATGGAGGAATATGCCGCTTGGGTTAAGGCCTTGGGCTATGTGAAGGTATCCGATAGCGAAATAGATAGTGCAGCTTTCGATGCAGCCGAACGCCTATATGTTCAGAATAAAAAAAGCAAGAGGCTAAAAGTAGCACTTGAGAAATATCTTAAGGATTATCCTAAAGGGAATAGGGGCCTCTCAAAGCAGAGTTTTATCTAGCACAAATATACTTTGATGAAAATCAAAAAGATAAGGCATTGCCACTCTATGAGAAAGTCTTAGCTCAAAGGGCGTAATGAATACTCAGAACAAGTGTTAGTAAGGCTCAGTAATATATACTTGGAGAAAGAGGACACAGATAAAGTACTTCCTCTACTCGAAGAGATAGAGAAGACTTCTTCAGTGGCACAAAATCTCATTTTTGCACGCTCGAACTTGATGAAGGCCTTCTATAAGAAGAAGGAACATGCCAAAGCTATAGTGTATGCTAAGAAAATATTGGCAGAGAAAGGTGCTGATAACCGCCTAAAGAATGATGCTCGTGTGATCATGGCACGTGCTTATATGGCTACTGGAGATGAAGCTGAAGCTGAAAAACAATATGCAGAGGTGCGCAAGACCGCCTCCGATGCCCTCATGGCAGAAGCTCTCTATTATGATGCCTATTTTAAGAACAAAGCTGGGCAATATAAAAAATCAAATGAAGTAGTCCAAAAAAATTGGCTAAGGAGTACGGAGGTTATAAGGAGTTCTCTGCTAAAGGGATTGATAGTTATGGCTAAAAACTTCTATGGACTTAAGGATCTCTATCAGGCTAACTACATTCTCAATAGTGTATTGGAGAATTTTAAAAACGATCCAGAGATTACCGCTCAGGCCAAGGAGGCTTTGGCTGAAATAAAAAGCAAATGGAAAGAAATCTAATAAATAATTGATAATGAGTAAAATATATAATATATCTTTGATGGCATTTTCTCTCTTTGCCTTTGGGGGATATGCTCAGGTAAAGGACAAGGATAAGCTGGAAACTATATCTGTGGATATTGTAAAAACCTTATACTCCAACTATAGCCGATGTACATAAGGATAGGGAAGAGACTCCTAAGAAGGATTCTGTTACAGTAGCCAAGAAAAAAAGGTGACCCTATACAACACACTCAGTACCAGTGGCTTCTACCTTTGTCCCAGAGAAAGGAAAGGCGGTACGCATGTCGGTATCGTCTGTACGAGATACCTTATACCAGTCCTATGCAGCACTTGGCTTGGGGAACTATGCGACACTTTTTGCCGATGCCTTTGTGGCTCTACCTATCAGTGATACGGACGATTTTCTTGTGGACTTCAACCATCATTCCTCCCGTGGAGATGTCAAAGGGATTACTTTGGATAACAATTTTTGCCAATACCCAACTCCAAGCAGGGTATCATTCTCTACAGAAGGAATATCAGTGGGGACTATCGGCCAATGTACAACACCGTATGCTACATTGGTATGGGGTAGAGGATGTTAGTCTTTTTGCCCTATAAGTGGCTCTCTCAAACAGAGTTACCTCGATGGAGGACTTAGTGGAATGCTAACCCTAAGCAAGGGGCCATTCGAGGGCTTGGATTTCTTTGTGCAAGGGATGAAGGACGACTTCAAAAAGTTCTGAACTGCATCTGAACCTACGCCCCTCTATGAGGTTTGCCCTCAAGGAAGGACAGACTATTCGTCTGAAAGCAGAAGCAGACTTCCTCCAAGGCTCTTTCGATAGGGGGCTTTGCCACCACCGAAGGGGTATCCTATAAGTCGGCACTTTTTAGGGTTAAGACCTTCTTATACCTATGCGACAAAAGAATTCTCTCTGAGAGTGGGGCTGGGAGGATATTATGCTAAAGAGAATGATAATAGCGGAGATAAGTTCCGAATTTTTCCAGATTTAGAATTTTTCTTATGATCCTCAAAGGGAAAGGCGTGGTATGGTATGGAGGGATTACAGGGGATCTCAAAGCAGGTTACCTATAGAGAGCAGAGTGTGGAGAATCCCTATATTTCCCCAACTCAAGAGCTACACCCTACCTATACTCCTTATGATATCTTTGCAGGAGTCAGAGGGCGTGCATTCAAAAGGCTTTTCGTATGATGTAAAGGCTTTCTATACTCGAATAGAACAAATGCCGCTTTTTCCGAGCTAATGAAAAGTATACTTTGACCACTCGCTTGCCTTATCACTATGATAATACCTACCGCATTCTGTACCAAGATGCTATGTCCTTCGGAGCTAAGGCTTCCCTACTTGGAAAACTCTCTGAAAAAAATTCAGTATGGATTGGACTCTTAAGATAGCTACTTACTCTTTTGATGAAACAGACCAAGAGGCATGGAACTTACCACTCTTTACTTCTTCTTTTTCAGTACTTTATCAAGTACTTCCGCAGTGGAATATAGGAGCTTCTTTCTTCTATGTAGGAGAGAGAAAAGATATAAAAGCACCCTTTGGCGGCACAACCTGTAGAAGAGGTAACAATGAACGGCTTCTTTGATCTGAATTTCTCTACAGATTATACCTTCCTGAAGCGATGGACGGCTTTTTGCATCTTTGCACAATGTCATAGGAGATAACTACCTACGCTGGTCTACCTATCCTGTACAAGGATTCCAATTTCTAATAGGAATGAAGTATCGATTCAATGTAAAGTAAATATCAGCAGGATAACAAAAAGGCAATTCAAGATGTTCCATCCATGAATTGCCTTTTTTTCTTCTAGTGCTATAGTTATACCAAAAATCTGAGTACCACTACTGGTAATCTTATTGTCCAAATAGAAATCAATACGGCCTAAATTGATTCCATAACACCCTACTTGATTGACAAGAATCTCTCAGTTGCTTTTGTTTTTTTGACAATTGTAGGTTCACCAAGGAAAAGTATGGGTATGTCCTCCTATGATAAGGTCGGTGTTATAGGTTCTTTTTAGCGATAGTGATATCACATACTTTATCTGTACGATATTGATAACCAAGATGAGAAAGACAGATAATAATATCACACTTCTCATTTTTTTCTTGAGTTTATTTTTCCATATCAATAGCCAGTTCTATAGGGTCAAGGTACTTAGTCTCACGATAGTTTTCTTTGGTAACCAATCCCTTGAGTTCTACTCCTAAGCCATAGACTCCGACACGTACTTCATCTACTACAAATACTTTGTAAGGTTTGGCTTTCCCTTCTAAGATGGTATTCTTAAAATCATAATTGGAGTTGATAAAATCAAACTTGGCATGGGGAAGCTGTGAGAGTAATCCCTCTAAGCCATTATCGAAATCGTGATTGCCAAAGGTAGCAGCATCATACTTGAGCATGGACATAAGGCGAAACTCTAATTCCCCTCCATAGTAGTTGAAGTAAGGAGTACCTTGGAAGATATCCCCTGCATCAAAAAAAGTAGGGTGTTGGGATTCTCCTTGCGTACTTGATTTATCAAGACTGCACGGCGAGCTACTCCTCCCTTGTCAGGGTAGTGAGGGTCATCCACAGGCAGCGGATCTATATGGCTATGAGTATCATTCGTATGAAGGACAGTGATATGTTTCTTATAATTCTTAATAGGAGTTTTCTCTTTGCCAAGAGCAAAGAAACCCCTCCCATTCCCAACAAGAGAGCCCCAGCGCCTATATTTTTTTACAAAATTACGTCTTTCCATAAGTTTATTTTTTTATTCTGAATCGTTCATCAGTTTTTGAAATCCAAAGTATCTGTTTTTCTAAGGAAATCAATGATAGCATCTCTTGAAGTATAGTCAATATTGGTGACACTTAGAGCATCCTTGAAGAAGTTCATTTTGTCTCCTCCTTGGTATAGGTAGTCAAAAGTACATACGAAGTAGCGCTTTTTACGCTGTACAGGTCGCTTATTGATAAGGAAACTCACTACCTCTCCACGCTTATTGATAGTCAGTTGTACTTGCTTGGAAAGGGGATGAGGAAACTTACTTTCTACTAAATATTGGGCCATGTTGTAGAGCATATCCCCAGTGAGTTCTGCTACAACTAATTGATTCTCAAAGGGCATGATTTGGAATACCTGACGGATGGTAATATCTCCCTGAGGGACTTCAGTTCGGATTCCTCCCCAATTGAACATAGCAAAGTCAATATGTTTCTTTCTCTTTTTGAGAAAAATAAGAATCAGCTTGTTCACACTGAGAGTCAGCAAAAGAAATTTCCTATAGGCATATTCATTACCTCTGGGTCAATGACTTTGAGCATGGGAGTCTTATTGTAGGAAAGTACTTTGTCCAAATATTTGTTCAGGTGATAACGGAAAGGTGATAGATAATCCTTAATCTGTTCATCCTCTTCGGTATCCTTGGTAATCTGGAGCTGCTCTCCATGGATAGCTTGCGAAAAAGTAACCGTTTGATTTACAAGATGATAAAAAAATACAGATAGGAGGAATAATCTTAAAAAGAAAATTTTTTTCATGTAAAATGTTTTAGTTTCAGCGTGCAAAAATTAATAAATATTCATTAAATTTGCAGTGAAATCCTTAGAAAAAAATTATTTTGAAAAATATTTAAGAATATAGCAATCAAGAATAGGATTCAGAAGAATCTTAAAAATAGAGCTAATTATCTAAATGGTAATAAGTTACAAATTGCTCGTATAGGTTGTGTCGTCGATATAGAGCAGGTAGCGAAGGTAGATTTCTTGAAAGATTTCATCAAAGGATATGGTATCAATTCTGAAAACTATGTGATTTTGGGTTATGAAGAAAAAGGGAACTGATATTCAAATAGAAGGATTCCACTATTCTCTTGGCAGGATATTAATTATTCGGGAAATATACGTAACTATCATGCTGATAGGCTATGGGAACTGGAGTATGATTTGCTAATCAATGCTTTTTCCACTCCTAAGTTGCCACTTCTCTTGCTCTCTTCGGGAGTAAAGGCTAAACTACGTATAGGAGTCAGTGGGATAGATCCTGCTTTTTAATGATATTATCATTGATACTCCCTTAGAGTCTGGGACTATTTTTTTATCCAAGAAGCAAAAACTGATAAACACACTACAATGAAAACAATGAAAATGTTACAGGGTACAGGGGTAGCTCTTATTACCCCCTTTAAGGCAGACAAGTCTGTCGATGTACAAGCACTTGAACAATTGGTACATTATCAAATAAATAATGGGATTGATTACTTAGTGGTCTTAGGTACCACTGCGGAGACTAACTCTTTCGGCAGAAGAGAAAGAGTTGGTCAAACAAACTGTAAAAGAAAGCCAATGCAGGGAGACTTCCTATGGTACTTGGGGTAGGAGGAACAATACTCAGGCACTTATAGAACAAGTACAAGAAGTATCTCCAGAGGATTATGTGGCGATACTTTCAGTCTCTCCCTACTATAACAAGCCTTCTCAAGAGGGTATCTTTCAGCACTATAAAGCCTTGGCACAAGCCTCCCGTGTGCCTATCTTGCTCTACAATGTGCCCTCTCGTACTGGAAGTAATATAGACTATCATACTACACTGCGATTGGCCAAGGAAGTGCCTAATATTATAGGGATTAAAGGAAGCTTCGGGTAATATAGTCCAGATTATGCACCTTTTGCTAGGGGCGTCCTGAAGGCTTTTTTGGTTATCTCAGGTGATGATGCCACAGCCCTCCCTACTGTACTCTTGGGAGGTGATGGTACCATTTCAGTATTAGGACAGGCTTTTCCTAAGCGCTATAGTCAAATGATACGTCAGGGTTTGGAGGAAAATTATAAGGAGGCTAACACTATTCAGTATCAGCTCTTAGAAGCGATGGAGCTAATTTTCAAAGAAGGAAACCCTGTAGGAATCAAGGCGCTCCTATCTCTCTTGGGAATAGGTTCTCCTGAGGTACGCCTGCCCTTATGCACAGCCTCTGACTCTCTACAACAACAATTGAAAGCGTTCTTACAAAAATAAAAAAATCTACTGCATCTTAATCTGTGAGGCCAATAGGGTAGATGACAGCCATACGAATAGCCACCCCGTTTTCTACTTGATCAAGGATAATGGATTGTGGGCTGTCGGCTACTTCACTAGTGATCTCTACCCCTCGGTTGATGGGGCCTGGGTGCATGATGACTATTTCCTTGTCCAAGGAATCTAGGATTTCTTGGGTAAGTCCGTATTGTTGCACATATTCGCGAGTAGAAGGAAAGTAAGGAATATCCAAACGTTCATTCTGAATACGTAGCATATTGGCAACATCGCACCATTGCAGCGCCTTTCTAAGATCTGTCTCTACCTGTACACCCAATTCATGTATATATTTAGGAATAAGTGTTTTAGGGCCACATACAGCTACTTCAGCACCCTGCTTGTGTAGGGCAAAGATATTGGAAAGGGCTACCCTGGAGTGTAGAATATCTCCTATAATAACTACTTTTTTTCCTTTTTACACTTCCTAAGCGCTCACGAATGGAATAGGAATCCAAGAGAGCTTGAGTAGGGGTGTTCATGAGCACCATCTCCAGCATTGACGATGGGGACTTTTTACATGTTGGGAGAGGAAGACCCCCAGCCCCAGGGTTGGGATGACGCATTACCACCATATCTACTTTCATGGCCAAGATATTATTGACAGTATCGATGAGTGTTTCTCCCTTTTTTTACAGAAGATTGTGCCGCAGAAAAAGTTGATTACATCGGCAGAAAGTCTCTTTTCAGCCAGTTCAAAGGACAGGCGTGTACGGGTACTATTCTCAAAAAAACAAATTGGCAATAGTGATATCCCTTAGGGAAGGAACTTTCTTGATAGGGCGGTTGATGACCTCCTTGAACTGATCAGCAGTGGTGAAGATAAGTTCTATATCTTCAGCAGTGAGGTACTTGATACCTAATAGGTGGTTGACACTTAGTTGATTCATTGTGATGTTTTTTTAGATTGTGATGTGGTGGGATTATACTTTTTCTATGAGGTAGACAGCATCCTCAGTGTCTTGTTCTTTCCAATATACTACCACTCGTTCCTTGTTGATAGCATCTACAGCCTTGCCTATATAGTCTGGCTGTATGGGGAGATCTCGACTAAAGCGTCGATCTATCAGTACCAAGAGCTCCACTTTGCTGGGGCGTCCAAAGGATTGTAAGGCTGTAAGTGCTGCGCGGATACTGCGCCCTGTATAGAGCACATCGTCTATGAAGACTACTTTTTTTATCCTCGACCAAGAAAGGAATATCAGTGGTATTAGCTGTCAAAGGCTTTTTCTCCACGGCGAAAAATCATCTCGGAAAAAAAGGTGATATCTAAGGTTCCATATTGTATTCCCTTTGCACCGTATTCTTCCTCAAGCATCTTCACTAAGCGCTGGGCAAGCAACACTCCACGGGGCTGTATACCTATGATTACTGTATCGGAGAAGTCCAAATGGTTCTCTATCAGCTGACAGGCTAAGCGGTGCAGAATCACATCTAATTCTCTACTGCTGAGTAATTGTTTTCTTTCCATGTTAGGGTTTCAGGTGTTAGTCGTTATCAAACATTTATATACTTTTCACGAACAGATAGTTCGTGCTACTTACTATCAATAGAGCTTGCGCTTTTTATAAGGAGCTAAAAAATTCCCCTTATGATAAGCGACAGTTGCAAACTTGCACCAGTGAAGATACTAATTATTATTTGTTTCGTATAAAAAACACTTCTCTTTCTTGCTCTTTGCGGATGAAAAACAAAGCAAAAGAAAAGGTATCTATTACTACACTAAAGGCTTTTATTTTTTTCAATAATTGTTTGTAAAAAAATCTCATTTTTCCCTCTGGTGAGGTGCAACCATTACCAATAGACTATCATTGTGCATCTGTGAGAGTAATTCCTTTGCACAAGGAAATTCTTTGCACTGATAGAGCAATAGAAGATCCTTCTCCTTGGAGGTCTCCTCTGTGTTATCTATAGGGAACAAGGAGGAAAAATCCGCTATGTCAGTATATATTTTTCAGACTTTTTAGGCTTTAGGTACGCTATAAGTCGTAATAAGAACTGTCCTTTTTCTCTTTGAAATTCCTTTGGGATAATGCTTACAAGGAATTTTTTTGAGTATTATAGAAGCACTGAGTAACCAATCGGTATACAAAGGGAGAGTGTACCCCGTGCTGATTGGTGAGACTTCCATAAAAAAAGCAAATATTTTTTTCCAAAGCGCCATTAGTTACCTATCTTTGGTTGTAATTTTTTTCTTCAATCAGGTCTATCTCTTCGGATTTTTATACCGCGGATAGGAACGAGTTGAATATTCTTCTCCTCTTCAGGGAAAATATCTTCTTTGCTTTTGAGCATCTCATCTCCACGCCAATTAAAATTGGGAAAGAGGAGCTCTTTTTTACTAATTTTGTCTTCAGGATAGATAGCCCCATCTACATCCTTGTAGAAAGTAATGGTCTCTATCTGTTGAGTAGGAGCGAAATCTATACGGATTTGGCTACATTTGGACTTGTTGATTCCCACCAGGAGTGCTCATCATTGTAGGCATAATAGATAACCTCCGTATTCTGATATAGATTGACGTTGTTCAGTTTGTTTTCCTTGAATTTTTCCTTTTTAGGAGTTTTTCCTTTTACTTGATTAAAGCCCGTGCCCAGTGTATCTTTTTCTATCAGGAAAGCATTGTCAAAGACCCTCAGGAGTCCAATTTTTTTCCGTTTGCTTATTGGCTAAAATATGGATATTATCTCCTGTCATCTGGCTTTTTCCACTCCATACAATAGGATTTCGGATCATGCGAGTAAGTCCTGTGATCTGACTTGAGTGTATGGAATCGCATTTTCCTTGTATATCAGTTTTGTAGATACGAGCCCCTGTATAGGCACGAATGATACGCGATCCAGTCTTTCCTGTGACCAAAAATCTTTTTAGCATGAATGTAGATGGAGTCTTTACCCTTTTCTACCTCACTGATTACCAGTGCTTTTTTTGTAATATACATGGAATCCTGAGCCTTGTAAACTTCCCCCATAATGTCCTTTGACAAGGGTCTTATTCAGCGTATCCCTAATGATCAGATTGTTAGTCCCTGATGCAAAAACTCTTAAACCGATCGAAGTAGAGGCTATCCCCTGTGAGTATTTTGTTATCATAATCTATACGGGCATGATCCATGAAGTAGCCTTTCTCTGTCTTGGAATCATAATAGCCTTTCTCACCATAGGCTATGTATTCTTTTCCAGTGATGGTAGTAGGTCCAAACATATAGATATGTCCTGTAGCATGGTAATAATCCAAGGTAAGCGAGTTTACCACAAAGTCTGAATTGGTGATTTTCACTTGTGTGGTGAATTGACTTTTCTTAGGGCCCACGAAGTAACGCCCCTCCTTGCTGGTGAGTACATTCTCTTCATCGAAGATTTTGCCATAGTTAAGGTAATAAGCCTGTTGGGTATTGCGGTCGAAGAATAGTTCTTGTGTCTCAAGGGTCATTTTTTTCATTGCGGAGCTTTACATTCTCTTTGGCAATAGCCACTTTGGTATCCCCATTGTATTCTATAAATTCACTATTCATTTTTTAAGGAATCCCCTGTTGGATAAAGACCTCACCGAAAGCTTTCACCTGATTGGTTTTCTGGTAGAGGACGGCCACATCGCACCAGATATCCATTCCCTGATGGCGGAACTGTACCTTGCGTTCCTGATCAGAATTGAAGATTGTCGCTCCAGGGTACTTATCATTGTCAATAGTAAGTGTACCGGCATAGACAATCTCAATCTTCTTAGAAGGATTCTCTTGAGCAAAGGTCGTATGTAATAAAAACAAAAAGGGTAATAAATAGATAATATATCTTTTGCATAAAGGGTTTGTCCTAATATAGGAATTTTTGCAAAGATACATATTTAAGTGAAAAGTGAAAAAGTGAAAAAGTAAAAAAATTGTTATATTCTAAAAGCTTGTATTTTTATAAGAAGCTTTTTTGTATTTCAACTTTTTTATTTGTCTTAGTATAGTAATGAAAAAGAGGCTACCAAAAATTGGGTAGCCTCATTCATAGTTATTATTTTTGTTGAAAGAACGCAATTAATTCAGAGAAAGTTTCAGTCCCATGAAGTAAGTACGTGGGTGTTGTGGACCATAGATGTAATCGGCATCACGATCTTTACCCTTGTCAAAATCTTTTTGATATTGGTTAAAAATATTCTTCACACCAGCAAATACCTCCAGTTTGTAATTGTCTGTGAGGGAGAAGGTATAAGCAGCTCTGAGGTTTTGTTCATAGAAGTTAGGAGACTTTACGATAACTTGTTCTCCTGACTGAGCTTCAATCACGTGGGGAACATACATCTGTCCGGTAAATACTCCATTATAGCTGAGTTTTAGTGCTGCTATAGGGGGTATAGGATAGGGTAGTATAGCCATATAGTTCAGGAGAACGCATTACACGGTCGGAGGAGATTTTTCTTAGGATCTGTGGGATCTTCATTCTCCCAAATGGTTTTGCTGCTCGGAAAAGCGAGATTGCTGATAGGTGAATCCTGTCTGCCATATCCACTGAGAACCGAAAGCAAAATTTGCTTCTACATTTACGCCCATGATCTTGAGATGGTCTGTTGCATTGGTCTTTAACTTGTGCTTGATATTGCCTATATCGGTAAGATCTTGGTTGATAAAGCGGTTGTTGATATGGGTGTAGAATCCTTCCAAGATAAGGTTAGCTTGGGTATTTCCTTCTCTTTTAGTATAGTTCAGAGAAGCTGTGTAGCTATTGGATGTTTCACTGGTGAGGTCTTTTGTCCAATTCCACAAAGATAGGATCTCCGTCCAACACTTCGGTGTGTAGGGTCTTCGTCAAAAAGCTTGTGGAGCTCGATAGCCTTGTGCAAAAGGAACCTCGTAGCTTTGAGTGTCTCAGTAATATCATACATGGCGATAAGGCGTGGAACAAATTTGGATATTTGTTTGTTAGAATCCTTATCCACCCCTGCAAAAGCGGTAGCTACCTTTGATATCTACATAGTCATAACGGCTTCCACCCAGCAAAGTAAGTTTTTTTAGCCGGATTCCATTCCACCTGTAAGTAGTTGCCATAGGTACGTACTACTTGGTCTACAGAACGATTTTTGTCCTATATAATTGTCATTTACCTTATCATATTTGTATTCACTACCTAAAGAGAGATTCAGCTCAGGAGTGATGGTGTAAGCATACTGAGCACCTCCTACTCCTACCAGCTCTGTAGTATGTCCATACTTGGCCAGTGCTTTGAAGTATTCTTCTTGGTCATCTGCACTGAGGTTATCGAAATCAGCTTTACTATTGACGGCATAGCCTAAGCCACCTCCGTAGTACCCTTCTCTATCAGTATATTGAGCAGAGGTGTATAGAGAAAATTTATGAGCGAGGTCTTCTGAAAAGCGCTCAAAAGCCAAGTCTCCTGCAAGAATACGGTGGCGTAGCTGCTCGGTAATATCTGATTCATGAGGGAGTAGATCAAATTTGTTTCCTCCACGTCGAAACTCATTGATACTGTTCAAATTGAGTTTTACTTTGCTGTTTTCTGTAGGGTTCCAAAAAGCATCTGCACCAAAAAGTGGTATTGTGTAGTTTGGTGATTTCAGAATAACCATCCTCATTACTATCATAAGGTTTACGATTGCGTTGATAGGCAAAGAGGGTAAGTCCTTTGTCGAAGTCTTCTGACACTACAGAAGCATTCGCAAAGAGGGTGTTATCTGGAGAGCCATCCTTGAGTAAGGATAGACTGTTGCCTACAGAGAAAGTGTTGCGAGTAGGATCTTTGGTAAGAATGTTCACTGTGCCTCCTATGGCATTTCCTCCATAGAGTACAGAGCCAGCTCCTCTGACAACCTCCACACGGTCAATCATATTGGCAGGAATCATCTCTAATCCATAAACTCCTGCCAATGAGGAAAAATACAGGTCGACCGTTTACTAATATCTGAGAATAAGAACCTTCTAATCCATTAATACGCAGTTGGTTAAAAACCACAATTTTTGGCAATTGGTTTCAGTGCGCAATCCCGGTGTGAAGTTAAGCCCTTCAGCAAGGCTTAGTGACTGGGTTGTCTCAAAGATATGCCCAGTTACCTTACTTACGACTACAGGAGATTTATATTGGGGGATAATATTACGAGTTGCAGTGACTACTACTTGGTCTATCTCCAACAGGTCTTTCTCAAGAGAGAAATTTTTGGAAAGTACCTCGTTTTCAGTTAAGGAAATGTCCTGAGTAATAGTCTTGAATCCTACTGAAGAAATGGTAAGCTTGTAGGTGCCGGCAGGTACCTTTACCTGATAATCCCCAGAGGCTTGGCTGGAGGTACCTTTTACCTCTTGCCCTTTGCGAAGGATAACATCAGCGCCTAAGACAGGTTTCCCTTCAGCAGAAATTTTTCCTTTAAAAAGTAGCCTGTTGTGCTAAGGCAAATACAGGAACAAGGAAAAGAAACATACAATAAATAATCGTTCTCATGTCTGATTTTTTTAAGATAATTAAAAGTAATTAAACTTTTTAGGCAAAGTTAAAAATTTTTTGTATACGAAAAATAAAATAAAATAATTTTTTTATTGATTATAAATAATTGATTTTTAAGGTAAGTTGTGCTGTTTTTTTATTGCTATGAGGGAATAAATAGTTAAAAAATAATGCAAAAATATGCTTATGCATATCTTTGCATTATCAAATTATTCATATTTTTGGTTTATCAGAGACTACAAGTCTAATCCAATATCTTTTCGGTAATACATATTTTTCGAAGGAAATTTTTTTCAATCTGACTATATGATTTTTTTAGGGCGTCCTTAAAATTGGTGTCTAAAGAAGTAATAGCTAGTACACGTCCGCCAGCGGTAACTATCTTTCCTTCCTTTTTCTGAAGTACCTGCATGGAATACGAGACTCTCTCCCTGAGTATCAAGTCCAGAGATCATTTTTCCTTTTTGGTATTCTTCAGGGTACCCACCGGAGACAACCACTACGGTAGTAGCACTTCTGGGGTCTATCAAGAGGGAGACATCCCTGAGTTTCCCTTTTGCTGTAGCTTCCAAGAGAGTCACCAAGTCCGTTTGTATACGGGGAAGTACCACTTCTGTTTCAGGGGTCACCCATACGCACATTGTATTCTATTACATAAGGGTCTTCTCCTACTTTGATAAGACCAATGAAGATAAAACCCTCTGTAAGTGATTTTTTCCTTTTTGAGTCCCTCAATAGTTGGTTTTATGATGCGATCCTCTATCTTCTTCATGAAGGAGGCATCGGCAAAAGGCACAGGAGAGACAGCTCCCATACCCCCTGTGTTCAGACCAGTATCCCCTTCGCCTATACGCTTGTAGTCCTTGGCGGTAGGGGAGTACCAAGTAGGAATCTCCATCGGTCAGGACAAAACAACTGAGCTCTATCCCTCTTAGAAATTCTTCTATGACCACTTTTTGGCTTGCGTTGCCAAATTTTTTTCTTCTAGAAGCATTTTTCTTCAGTTCGGCTTGGGCTTCTTGTAGATTCTCTAAGATGACAACCCCTTTGCCAGCTGCCAAACCGTCAGCCTTGAGCACATAAGGAGCCTGCATGGTTTCTAAAAAGTGTAAGCCCTCAGTGATAGTTTCCTTGGTAAAGCTGGCATAGCGTGCCGTAGGAATCTGGTGTCGTTGCATGAATTCCTTAGCAAATTCCTTGCTACCCTCCAGGGTAGCCCCTCTGGGTAGGGCCTACGATGGCTATATCGGAAAGAGCAGTCTCTTGGCTAAAAATCTACAATTCCCCTTTACCAAAAGGGTCTTCGGGGCCTACTACCACTAAAGAAATTTGTTTGTCCAAACAGCACTGTTTGATAGCTGCAAAAGTCGGTTGCGGCAAAGGCAAGATTTTCTCCCACTAAAGCAGTACCAGCATTGCCTGGTGCTATATAGAGTTTTTCACAAAGAGGGCTCTGTGAGAGACTATGGGCAAAGGCATGCTCTCGACCTCCGGAACCTAATAGAAGTATATTCATGGGTGTAAAAAGATTAAGCGTGAATAGTAGAATATTAGAGTAAGCTGCGCAAATATTCACTTACATTTTTATAGATACGTTCTTGTATATTAGTGGTATCGGATTTGATAAATTTCTTTCCTAATAGGTGTTCGTAGAGCTCTATATATCGCTCAGAGATGGAAGCCACATGAGCGGCAGTCATTTCAGGGATTTTCTCCCCTGGGCGACCTTGGAATCCATTCTCAATGAGCCATTGACGGACAAACTCCTTTGAGAGTTGCTTTTTGTGGCTCCCCTCTCTTGAGGCGTTCTTCATATCCATCAGCATAGAAGTAGCGGGAAGAGTCTGGAGTATGAGCTTCATCTATGAGAACTATAGTACCTTCCTTAGTCTTGCCAAATTCGTACTTAGTGTCTACCAAAATTAGTCCTCTTTGTAGTGCTAGCTGACTTCCTCTTTTGAAGAGATCATAGGTGTATTTTTTTCTATAACAGCATAATCTTCTTCCGATACGATACCTCTTTTGAGAATATTCTCACGGGAGATATCCTCATCGTGTAAGCCATTCTCCGCCTTGGTAGAAGGGGTAATGATAGGGGAGGGAAAGGGGCATTTTCTTGAAGCCCCTCAGGGAGTGTTACCCCACAGAGAGTACGCTTACCAGCTTGGTACTCACGAGCAGCATGTCCTGCCAAGTAGCCACGGATCACCATTTCGACCTTGAAGGAGTACAGCGTATACCCACCGAGACATTGGGGTCGGGAGTAGCTAAAAAGCCAGTTAGAACAATGTCCTTGGTCTGCTCCATGCACTCGCTGGCTATCTGGTTGAGGATCTGTCCTTTGAAAGGAATTCCCTTGGGAAGAATAACATCAAAAGCCGAAAGCCTATCAGTCGTGATCATTACCAAGAGGTCTTCCCCTATGGAGTATACATCACGTACTTTTTCCTTTGTAGAGCGATTTTTGATTTTCAAAAGAAAAAAATCGGTGGAAGTAATACTATTCATATAGTTCTATTTTTTGGCAAATGTACGAATAAAAAAATTTATTTCTCATAAGGAAATATAATCAAAAAGAGGTACAGTAATGTACCTCTTTTCAAATAGAATAACTAAAACAATAATAACTATGAAAATTTACTGTTGAGCTTGTTTTTGCATCTTCCTTCATTTTTCATTAGGAACGATAGCAATATTTACACGACGGTTTTTGGCTCTTCCCTCTTCGGTAGAGTTGTCATAGGCTGGCTGAGTGGCTCCAAACCATTTGGTAGTGAAGCGAGAAGCTTTGAGTCCACTGGCAGTGAAGAAGTTAGTTACCGCTTTGGCACGTCTTTCAGAAAGCCCCATGTTGTAAGCTGGTTTTCCTTTACTATCAGTGTGACCTGCTACAATCACATTGGTATCAGGATATTCTTTGAGTACACCTGCCATTTTTGGTAAGTAAGGTCTTTGCTTCTGAAAGTAAGGTCAGCTTTGTTGAACTCAAAGGTAACGCCACTTTTCTCATCGAAAGTAACTACGATACCATCATCTACACGTTTTACTTCAGCCCCAGGAATCTCTTCCTCGATTTTTTTAGCCTGTCTGTCCATTTGGTTCCCGATGACAGCTCCAGCGGCACCTCCTACAGCAGTACCGATAACAGCCCCAAGTTCGCTATTACCTCCGCTACCTACATTGTTACCAAGGATAGCTCCAAGGATAGCTCCACCAGCAGCTCCGATTACAGCCCCACGCTGGGTCTTGTTGGAGTTGTTATACGCTTCACAGCTTACCAAAAGAGAAGCTGCTACTAAGAATAATGTTATGTTTTTGAATACTTTTTGTCATAATAGTTAAGTTTAGTTTTTAGTAAAGTTCATTGTAATTACGAAAGGCTTACCATCCACACGAACAGTCTGTTCCCAACGCATCTCATTTTTCAGAAAAGATATGCTAAGTGTAAGCGTACTCCAGCATTGGTTTCTGATTGATATTTCTCATTGGTCGGCTTTGAGCAAGAAATCATAGTAGCCAGTGGTCTTGTCCATCTCCTGTACAGTGAAGATAAAGTGACGATTCCCGCTTGCACAACCTGTATTGTTGATGGTATATATACCTCGATAGTTGTTTGGAACAAATTTCCAATAACTTCCTTCAAAGCATTCTTTAGAAGTATCATTAAGTAAAGTAATTTCATACTTTTCCTTTTTCATTGTAAGTAATAGAAGAAAGCGTCCATTCTCCTTTGATTACTTTGTTGGCTTGACGAGTCCCTTGCGTACTCTTAGCAATGGTTCCTTGAGTTTTACAAGAGACAGCCATAAGGCCTGCTACGAGTAGTAATAAAATCTTTTTTCATAGGAATTAACTTATGTTTTTCGGGGCAAAATTATTAGTTTTTATATGCACCTACTTTTTTTATCATGTTTAACATTAAATAAAATGATTTTTCTCTATAATAAAGTTTAATATATTGATTAATAGTATATTATAGTCAGTAAGGAGAAAAAAATTGAGTAAAAATATGGCATTTTAACAAATAAGCGCATTTTTCTATGATAAAGCAAGTTTGATATAACAAAACACTTTCTACAGATTGTGAATTATATACGTTTTTTTGTGGTTATGGATTATTTAGGTTGTAAGTTTACTCGAAATATCGAACTCATGATAATAGTTCTGATTATAACTAAGCAATATACAAGAAGTGTAGATTGTAGGGTTATATTTTAAAGAGATATTTTTTTATGGTTTTTATTTTTCTGATAATAATTGATTTAATAGGAAATATTTTTTTATTTATTAAAGGGGTATATCGAAGAAGCAAGGTGAGGATAAAAATTTTTTTATTAACTTGTTGGTTTGTAATTTATTCGTATATTTGCACTCCGAAAACAACGATAAAAAAATGAGGGTGTTATTTTTGAATAAAACAGCCTGATATAGATTGAATATACTATAAAATATTATTGTATATAAGAAGAGGTCTTTAAAAATAAAGAAATATGACAAAAGCAGAAATTGTAGCAAAAAAATCTCAGAAAAGTTAGGGATTGAAAAAACAGAAGTGCAGAATGTAGTGGAGCACTTCATGGAAGGAATCAAGGATTCTTTAGAAAAAGGAGATAATGTGTATCTAAGAGGTTTTGGAAGTTTTATTGTAAAAACCAGAGCGGAGAAAAACAGGAAGGAATATATCTAAAAACACTACTATTACTATTCCTGCGCATAATATTCCTGCTTTCAAGCCAGCAAAAAGTGTTTGTACAATCTGTAAAAACTAAGGTGAAAGTAGAAACAAAAGCGAAAGCGAAAGCAAAGAAAAAAATAAAAAGAAAAAAATAACTGAGTATTAATTTTTAATTTTTAGCAATATGCCAAGCGGAGAAAAAGACATAAAGTAGCTACGCATAAACGTAAAAAAAGAGCGAGAGCTAACTCGACATAAAAAGAAAAAAAGTAGTTTTATAACTACTTTTTCTCGTTTTTTTCGTTCTTTGAAAAACATGAAATAGATATTGATATATCTTAACTAAATTTGTAATAATAAAATCATAACAGAATGACCAAAGAATTAATTATTCGTTCTGGGGGCTTTGATGTAGATTTTGCTTTTACTTAAGAATGGTCGCTTAGTAGAACTTCACAAAGAGGAAGATGCTAATGGACTTTCGGTAGGGGATATTATGTTGCTAAGATTCACAAGCCTATTCAGGGACTGAATGCGGCTTTTGTGAATGTAGGGTATGAAAAAGATGCTTTCTTGCACTATCACGACTTAGGTCCTCAACTGCTCTCCTTGCTCAAATTTATCAAGGAGGTTTCTCTGGGAAAATTAAGGATTATTCCTTGAAAGATTTCAAACAAGAGCCCTGATATTAATAAAAATGGGGCTATTTCAGAGGTGCTCAAGGCAGGACAACCTATCTTGGTACAAATAGTCAAGGAACCCATCTCGACCAAAGGACCTCGTATAAGTTCTGAGCTTTCCATAGCTGGGCGTTATTTGGTATTGGTGCCTTTTCAGAAAAGGATTTCTATTTCTCAGAAAATAGAAAGTAAGGCTGAGAAAGAACGACTAAAGCGTATAGTACAGAGTATCAAACCCAAAGGGTTCGGTGTGATTATCCGTACCGTAGCTCAGGACAAGAAAGTAGCGGACTTGGATAAAGACTTACAAAATTCCTTCGAACGCTGGATACAAATGTGTAAAAAAATAGCGCAAGGAACTTTCCCTTCGAAGATTCTTAGTGAAATGAATAGAACAGGAGCGCTACTACGCGATATGTTCGATGATTCATTTACCGGAATCCATGTGGATAATGAGTCACTCTATACCCAGATTCGAGATTATCTGCAAGAAATAGCTCCCGATAAGCTTAATATTGTTAAGCTCTACAAGTCCTCAGTACCTATTTTTTTGAAAAGTTCCATATAGAAAGACAGATAAAAAAACAGGTCTAGGACGTACTGTCTCCATGACCAAAGGTGCTTATTTAGTTATAGAACATACAGAAGCACTTCATGTAATAGATGTCAATAGTGGAAACCATTCTAATAAAGCAGAAAAACCAAGAAACTACTGCTTTTCGAAGTGAATCTCATCGCAGCTACAGAAATTGCACGCCAATTGAGGCTAAGAGATATGGGAGGAATCATCGTGGTCGATTTCATTGATATGAGCAACGGAGAGAACCGACAAAAAGTTGTTCGATGCACTACGTGAAGAGATGAAGGACGATCGTGCCAAGCATAAGATACTACCTCCAAGTAAGTTCGGGCTTATTCAGATTACACGCCAAAGAGTACGTCCTGAAATCAACATCAAAACAAAAGAAGAAAAACCCTAGCAAATTAGATGAGGTAGATGCTCCTATCACCTTGATAGAACGTATGACTACCGATTTGGAAGAAATTATTTATCAAAGCAACTACAACGGAAGGATTACCCTGAACCTACATCCATTTATTGCCGCTTACCTTACCAAAGGTATTTTTTTCGATACGTTTTAAGTGGTTCCTTAAGTATAAAAGATGGGTGAGCATTCTCCCAAGAGATGCCTACTCCTATTTAGAATATCGTTTCAAAACAAAAGAAGGAACTCCTTTGTAATAAAAAGAAAGCTATCATCTCGATAGCTTTCTTTTTTTGTATTATACTGGGAAAAAAAGATAACAAAGTATTTATTTCTATATTATTCATTATTTACATTTATTAAATGAATAGTTATTAATTAATTATTTATAATTATATTTTTTTATTTAATAAAGTCAGTTACTCATTCGTAATTAACGCTTTGTAACTTTTTGTAAATACTTATATATTAGCTAAATAAAGTTAAAAAAATAAGTATTAATCAATGAATATTATTTATAATTGATAAGAATACAATTATTAATCTATTTAGTTAAATATAATTTAAAAAATATTGTTATATAATTTCTTTTTTTGTAACTTTGTATGGTCGTTAAAAATAAATTGATGTATGAAAACAAACGTAGTTTACTTTATGCTCTTTTTTTATAGGAGTGTTACAAGTGTCCTTCGCTCAGAAGAAGACCCTAACAGGGGTAGTGAAGGATGAGAATCAGGAACCTATGCTTGGTGTCTCTGTAATTATTAAGGGAACAAGTGAGGGAGTCTCAACAGATGAGAATGGGGTGTATACCCCTGAAAGTAAAAAGATGGAGATGAGGTAGAAGTTTCCGCTATGGGGTACAAAAACCCAAGCCCACAAAGTAACGGCCAAAACTAAAAAATGGGATGTGTTGCTTGCTTTGGATGTGGAGGAAATCCCCGAATTTGTCTTTGTAGGCTTCGGGCAGAAGCAGGCAGTCAAGGAAGCTACAGGTTCTATCGGTAAGGTGGATAATCTTTCTAATAGTGCCTCGGCTTCTGTTGATAAAGCTCTTACGGGGAAAGTAGCAGGAGTCCAAGGAGGAGTGACCACAGGTCAACCAGGAGGGCAGCTAACATTCGTATACGAGGAATTGCCTCTGTCAATGGGCGTACCAACCCCTATCTATATTATAGATGGTGTGAGGGTTAATCAAGGAAGCCTTACTTCAGGGGCGACATCTTCTAACATATTAGCCAATCTTAATGATGATGATATCGAAAGCATCACAGTACTAAAGGATGCGGTCTCTACAGCAGCTTATGGAGCTGATGCGGGAGCTGGTGTGATCATCATCACTACCAAATCTGGTAAAAAGGAGAGGCAAAATATAATTTTTAATAGTGAGGTAGGGGATCGTATCACGAGCACTCAAAGGAGAAGAAAACCTTTCTACTTCTCAGTGGTTTGGTCTGCTCTATGATGCTTATTTGAATACAAGAGAAGGAACAAGACTATTCCCTAATAATGATAAAGCAGCTCTCTTGGCAGCCCTTGAAGCAGGAACACTGAGTACTGCTGCTACAGGAAGAAGCCTCCAGGCCTTATACAAAAATAGAAATATTAGTACTGATTGGCGCAAAGAATCAGAAAAACAGTATGGCTCTTGTGCAAAAACTAAATGGATCAGTATCAGGAGGAACAGATAGAATAGACTATTATTCTTCCTTGGGGTATTATAAACAAGATGGTATAGTAAAACAGACAGGATTTCATCGTGTAACTAATAGTAATAAAATCACTTATAGGGCTAATGACCGTTTGACTTTAGCTACAGATATACAGCTTTCTTATAGCCAAACAATGACTATGCCTAGTGGAGGAGATTATGCGAATCCTATCTTAGGACAGTATCTATTACGACCTACAGATCGTGCTTATCAATACGGATGGAAGTTTTGAATTATGGAGGTAGAGGAGGAAAAACTTTCCAATGGATTCTATAATGTAGTAGCTCTTCAAAAATCTTAATTATATACAATCACAAACAACAAGAGCTTTTTGGAAATTTTTCAAGCAGATTACAAAATATTAAAAAAACCTTACCTATAAGTTCGTCTTTGCTCCAGAATATGTGGATATTATGGAGGATAAATACCTAACACCTCTTCTATGGTGATGGTAAAGATGAAGGTGGATTAAGTAACTGGTATGCAAGTCGTTATTTTAGTTTTTTAATGTGCAAAATATACTTTCTTATGATTTCAAATATAAGGAGAAAAAAATAATTTTTATGTAAATCTTATACAAGAAGCCTATAAGTCAGATGTCAGAAGACTTTCTGCTTCAGCGAGTAATGTAGGACCTAGTGGGCTAACTACTTTGTCAAACTTCATAAAACCTCGTGATGCATCAGGAACAAAGGCTGTAAGTTCTCGAGGCGGATATGCAATTACTTTCCATTATGATTATGATAAGTTGTTCCTTTTAGACCTTTCTGGTCGTCAGGATCGTGTATCTAATTTCTGGGAAGAAAACAAAACAGGATATTTTGGTTCTGTAGGAGTAGGGGTGGATTTTTGCTCGATTGGAAGCTCTAAAGAAATCTAAAGCTCTTTCTCAATTGAAATTGTCAGCCTCTTATGGTTCTGTAGGAAATATGGTGGATGTTTTTCCCTTATGCGACTTATTCTTATTTGCTTAATTATAATGAACAGGTGGGAGGAAATGTCAATGAGTAGAGAATAGAGATCTTCGTTGGGAAACCTTGTCTCCTCTGAATGTAGGTTTGGATATCGGATTCTTAAAGGATAGAATTACTCTATCAGCAGCATATTTCTATAAGAAAACCTCTGACATGATATTTGTTGTACCTCTTTCCAGAGCACAAGGCTCTTCTGGAGGAAGTGTATATAAGAATATAGGTGAGATGGTTAACAAGGGATTAGAGCTTACCATCAATGCTAAAGTGGTTGAAAATGAAGGTGATGGATTCAATTGGAGTGTGGGAGGAAATTTCACCACGCTAAAAAAATGAAGTAACCAAGCTTTATGGAGACAAAACAAGAGATCATATCTGGTAGTCGTATCATACGAAAAGGAGAAACAGTTAATTCATTTTGGATGAAGAAATGGGCTGGTGTAGATCCTGATAATGGAGATCCTTTTGTGGTATATCAATGGAGAAGGAGGAGAAACAACCAAGGATTATAACAAAGCAGGGTATGCATTGCAGGGAAGCCCAATGCCTACTTTCTATGGAGGTTTTGATACAAAGTTCTCTTATAAGAATTTTACTCTTTCTCTTGACTTTACTTATTCTGGAGGAAATAGAATAATAGATGTGTTCGCTTCTTATGTCAATAGTGATGGAGGATTGTTGTTAAATTATTCAGGTTATAGGTCTCAGATAGGAAACTATTGGACTCCTGAAAATAAAAAAATGCAAGGGATCCTAAACCCGTATTGAACGAAGGAAACAAAAATGCAACAGGTTTTTTTCTACCCGTTATCAATACAAAGGAGATTTTGTGAGATTACAAACACTAAGATTCTCTTATAAGCTCAAACCAGAATGGCTTGAAGGAACCTATCTTAGAGGATTAGAATTTTATGTGTTAGGAAACAATGTATGGACACATAACTTTGATAAAAAATTTCAAAGGAGACCCAGACTTGAACATAAGTGGAGAAACTTCCTTTGCACTTCCTTCCCTAAAAACATATAGTTTTTGGGGTAAATGTTAACCTATAAAATGTAGAAAAATGAAAAAAATATTATATACTTCTATTTTCCTTATGGGAGGATTAGCACTGACCTCTTGCAGTAAGGATTTTTACAGAGACTAAGTTTTTATCAGTCTAAAAATGCAGAACCTCTTACCTCGGTGGAGGAATTGACTTCATTTGTCAATGGTGCTTATGCTGGAATGCGTAATATGAATTATTTAGGAGCTTATTATTTGGCTTATGGAGAAGTACGTTCTGATGAGATGTATAACAACTTGGCCGTAGGACGCTTTAGAGGGGAAAGCACCTATACGATGGATGCCAACAACGGGGATGCTCGTGGGACTTGGGATGCCATTTATAGGGTGGTGGCCAATGCAAATATTGTTATTAATTCAGCTAATAATCTTACTTGGCTACAAAGTAATGATGCCACAAAAATAGCTAATGAGGTTAAAAGCCTTAAAGCTCAGGCTTATGCTATTCGAGGACTTGTTTTCTTTTGATTTGCTACGCCTTTATGGACAGAAATATGCAGGAGGTGATTTAGGAGTTCCTCTTCCTTTGGAATACAACCCTACAGCTTCCTCTTCTCGGGCAACTATTGCACAGACAGAAGCCCAAATAGAAGCAGATTGGGGAAAAAGCACTTAATTTGTTCCAAGAAGTAGCTGATTCTCAAGGAACAACGCTTTGTTGATTTAGTAGATGCTACAAATAAAACTCAATTATCTCCTTTATCAGTAAAGGCTTACCAGTCTCTGTTTTTTATCTCTATAAAGGAAATTGGGAGAGAGTAATTTCTCTTTCTCAGGAGATCATTACCTCTGGGAAATATTCTGTAGTACCAGCGGCGGATCTGGAGACCTCTTTTACTAAAACCAAGCGCTACCAATAGTGTATTTGAATTGGCTGTCGGTGTTAATGGCTCTCTTTGGTGCTGAATCTTATGAATATCTGTTCAATAGTAGTGGTTATGGGACAATCTTACTGACAGATTATGCTTATGGCTTGTATGAAGATGATGATGTAAGAAAAGGTTTTGTCGTAGGAAGTAGTGATGATGGTTATTATTTAGATGGAAAAATTCTCTGACTTGCAATCCAAATCCAATGTGAAGTTGGTGCGTTATGAGGAGGTATTGCTCAATGCAACAGAAGCTTATCTGAAAAAGGAAATGCAGCCTCTGCGCTTACTTATTATAACCAACTTAGAACACAAAGAGGGCTTACTGCAGCAGCAACTGTAACTTTGGATGAACTCAAGAAGGAAAGACTTAGGGAACTTTTTAGGAGAAGGTCTTCGTTATTGGGATTTGCTCCGTTGGGGAGATCCTGTACCTTATTATAGCCGAACAGGAGCGACTAATCCAGCAAACTAACCGAACTGTACCTAATAATCTATTCGTTTTCCCTATTCCTCAGTTAGAAAGGAATAGTGAATACAGCAACGTCACTCAGAACGCTGGATACTAAATACTCTTTGTATATTTTAACGAGGAAAACCATTCTAATTGCGGAATGGTTTTTCTTTTTGCCATAGATTACTTAGGGTGTTTCCTAAAGAGGATATCTATCAATACTCCTGTGATGATTACCATACCTCCTATTACCAATGAAGGGGTGAGTTGTTCTCCAAAGAGTCCCTACACTGATAAGTACAGCTACAATCGGTTCAAAAGCTCCCATAATAGCTGTAGGAGTGGAACCTATATAGCGAACAGCATAGACTAAGGTTACCAAAGATAGGGAAGTGGTGATAATGGCAAATAAGGTCAGATCTCCTGCTAATGCCCAAGAGGAAATGGTGATGCTTTCCCTCAGAAGAAGGGACTTGACCAAGAAGTAAAGGGAGGAAAAAAGCATGGAGTAGAAGGAAATCTTCACTCCTGAGAATTCTATACGTACTTTATTGACAATGAGGATATAGAGGGCATACACCAAAAGCACCTAATAGAGAAATACCTAAACCTATATAGTTTAGAGCTTCTCCCTTTTTGATACTGAGTACCCCCACACCAGCCACAACTAATAGTAGTGAAAGGAGTGTAGGGAGGGTGAGTTTCTCTTTGTAGAAAAGGATTAATACCAAGGCAACAATGATGGGATAGCTGAAAAATAGTAGAGGCAATCCCAGGGGAAAGGTAGTCATAGGCCAGGAAGAGAAACTCTGCTGAGAGGGCATAGAGTAGTCCCAAGAGACTCATAATCAACATTTCTCGGAAGGAGATACGCAATCTTTTCCTTTTTGGTAAAAGAGGAAGAAAACAATAGCTCCACTGGCGATAAGGAAACGATAAAAAGAGTGGCATCTATCGAGAAAGATTCCTCTTTTTGATAGGAATCATAAAAAGAGGAATCAATCCATAGGTAAATGCTGAAAATAAAAGGCACATAAATACCCTTTTTACTATGTCTTTCATAATAGAAATTGCCTTAGACTATAGCAAATCTTTAAAATAAGAGAGATACCAATCAATAGTTTTTACAATACCTGTCTCAAAAATTCTCTTGTGCTCTCAGCCCAATTGTGTTTCTATCTTAGTCGCATCAATGGCATATCGGCGATCGTGTCCCGCGCGGTCTTGTACAAAGGCGATGAGGTCTTTGTAGGATTTACCATTGGGGAGTGGGCGCTTTTGGTCTCAAGATCTCGCAGATGTGTCCTGCAATAAAGAGGTTATCACGCTCATTGCGCCCTCCCTATATTGTAGGTTTCTCCAGCCTTGCCTTCGTGGAATACAAGGTCAATCCCTGTACAATGGTCTAATACATAGAGCCAGTCGCGCACATTTTTCCATCTCCATATATAGGGATGGCTTCTCCCTGTAGTGCCTTGCGGATAATGGTAGGAATGAGTTTTTCCTTATGTTGCTTAGGCCCATAGTTGTTGGAACAATTGGAGGTGGTTACATTCATCCCATAGGTATGAAAGTAAGCGCGAACAATCATATCCGACGAAGCTTTGGAGGCACTATACGGGGAGTTAGGAGCATAGGGAGTGGTCTCTGTAAAAAGACCTGTTTCGCCTAGGGTACCATACACCTCATCGGTGGAGATATGGTGGAAGCGAGCCTCTTTGTAGGCTTCTTTCACTACGAAAGGTGCCTCCATCCAGTGATGACGCGCTACATCCAAGAGGGTAAAGGTACCATGTATGTTGGTAGTGATAAAAGCATCAGGGTTGGCAATAGAATTGTCCACATGAGATTCCGCAGCAAAGTGAATCACTCCTTGGAAATGATATTTCTCAAAAGAAGGATTCCACCAGTGCCCTATCACAAATATCACCTTGTACAAAAAGTATAATTGCTTGCTTTTTCAACCTCTACAAGGTTGCTTAGGTCTCCTGCATAGGTGAGTTTATCTAAGTTTACTAAGTGATAATCAGGGTATTTATTGGCGAAATATACAACAAAGTTAGCTCCAATAAATCCGAGCACCTCCAGTGATTGAGATGTGTTTCATAGTTATACTAACGAGGTATTATTTGTCATTAGGGCAATGAGTGAATCTCTCCAATAGGGGATAGGAAAGTTAAAAATCGGTTTTGATCTTGCTTTTTGTCCAATACAGAGTAAGCAGGGCGGGCTGCTGGAGTAGGGAACTCGTGTGTTTTACAAGGGATTACCTTGCAATCACTGCCAGCGAGTCTGAGTGTTTCTACAGCAAAATCGAACCAAGAGCATACTCCTTCGTTGGAGAAGTGATATACATCCTGTCGGCCTCGGTATAGCTTATTTTCAATGACAAAGATGATGAATCGGGCTAAATCCTTGGCATAAGTAGGAGTGCTTACCTGGTCGAAAACCACCTTGATCTCCTTGCGTTCTTTGCTCAGGCGTAGGATGTTCTTTACAAAATTGTTCCCAAAGGCAGAGTATAGCCAAGAGGTTCTTAGGATAAGGAAGTCAATATCAGAATGTTGCAGGCACTTTTCTCCTAATAGTTTTGTCTGTCCACTACGTCTCCCAGAGGGAAGTCGCATCGGTTTCAGTGTAGGGGTATTCTTTTTCTCCAGCGAATACATAATCGGTGGAGAGGTGGATCTAAAGCACTTCCCTTGTTCGGTACAAGCATTGGCTATGTTCTTTACAGCCAGATGATTAACCAGATTGGCGGTCTCCTTGTCTATCTCAGAACCATTTACATTGGTATAAGCGGCACAGTTGATAACCAACTCTATTTCATTCTTTTTGAAGAAAGCTTTGATAGCAGCTGCATCAGTGACGTCCAATTCGTTTTTAGTAGTGAAAATATAATGATTGGAAACAGAATTGTGTAATTCTTGTTTTGATTTCCAAAGCCAACTGTCCGCTGGCTCCTGTAACGAGTATATTTTTCATATAATGGATGTTTTAATATAATTTTTCTTTGTAATCAAATTCCCATACCTCTTGCAAGAGAGGTCCTTGTTGGTCTTTTTGCGAGAGAATAATATCATTGTGAGGAATCTTCCAATCAATACCTATAGTTGGGTCATTCCAGAGTACACTTCCCTCATGAGTAGGCGCATAGAAAGAATCACACTTGTATTGGAAGATAGCCTCTGGGCTGAGTACCACAAAGCCATGGGCAAATCCACGAGGGATAAAGAACTGTCTTTTGTTTTGTTCGGTAAGTTCTACACCTATATATTGACCAAAAAGTAGGGGATCCTCGGCGAATGTCTACAGCTACATCCCAGACAATCCCTTTGACTACACGAACTAATTTGGATTGTGCATATGGAGGCCTCTGGAAGTGTAAGCCCCTGAGCACTCCATAGGAGGATTTAGATTCGTTGTCTTGTACAAAGGTGGTATTGCAGACTTCCTCTACGAATTTCTGTTGGGAGAAGGACTCAAAGAAGTATCCTCTTTCGTCCGAGAATACCTTAGGTTCTATAATAACCAATCCCTCAATAGCTGTTTTGATTGTATTCATTATATATAGATTTTTATTTTACAAGCTCCAAAAAGATATTGTCCATATCCGTTTTTGGATAGTTCTTGACCTACCTTGGTGACCTGTTCTTTGGAGATCCATCCACGGTGATAAGCTATTTCTTCCAAGCAGGATATCTTGAGTCCTTGTCGTTTCTCTAAGGTTTCTACAAAGTTGGTTGCTTCTGTTAGGGAATCATGAGTGCCTGTGTCAAGCCAAAAGCAAAACCACGACCCTAGGAGCTGTACTTTGAGTTCTTTGGAAGATAAAAACTCCTGATTGACAGAGGTGATTTCAACTCCCTCTCTGCGAAGGTTTTATCTTCTTAGCAATCTCTACTACCTTGTTCGGGTAGAAGTATAACCCCTACAATCGCATAGTTGGATTTGGGTTCTTTGGGTTTTTCTTCTATAGAAAGGACATTACCCTCAGGGTCAAACTCGGCCACACCATAGCGCTCTGGGTCTTTTTACATAATAGCCAAAGACAGTTGCTTTTTCTCTTCTTTGACATTGGCGACCGCTTGGGAGAGCATTTTTGGAAAAAGACTGCCCATAGAAGATATTATCCCCTAAGATAAGGCATACATCATCTTCTCCAATAAACTCTTCTCCGATAATAAAAGGCTTGTGCCAGTCCATCAGGAGAGGGCTGTACGGCATAGGAGAGTTGCACACCGAACTGACTTCCATCCCCAGTAGGCGGTGGAAAGCATCCGCATCCTCTCTGGTGGTGATCATGAGAATCTCCCGAATCCCAGAGAGCATAAGCACCGATAATGGATAGTAAATCATGGGCTTATCATAGATGAGGGAGTAGCTGCTTGGAAATACCCTTAGTGATAGGATAGAGCCTTGTTCCAGAACCCCCTGCTAAAATAATTCCTTTCATGAAAAATTTTTTCGCAAAAAGTAAAATAAAAATGGAATCCTCATTGATTTTTAGGTTTTATTTATGAATAAAATTAAAGAATTTTTAGAAATAAAAATGACCAATAACAAATATTTGTGAGAGATATTTGTCATTGGTCATTATTTTCTCTTTTTGATTCTTTCTACATCCAGTAAGTAGCTGAATCGTGTTTGTCACGAGCTTCATCTATGAGTTGTTTCACTCTCTCAGGGTGATTCCATAATAAACAGCAACTTCCTTATAGTAACGATTTTCTTCTTCTCCTCCTCCAGAGGCGATGGAAGTAATTACATATACGGGTATTTTTGTGAAAAATCCGTGGTACTACTGAGCTATTAGTTCACTGCCAGGAGCGTTGAAAGGATAGAATACTCCTTTTTCGTTATTATTATTTTTTAGTTCCTCTTAGTACATGAAAGAGACTTACTCGAATATCATACTTAGCATAAGCTTTTGTAGGAGAAAAATATCCTTTGAGTCCTAATGGATTATCGGTAAGCTCGGATTTTTAGTACTGTTTTTGGAATCGATAAAATCACCTACAGGTACATTTTCAGGATTTGTATCACGGTAAGTGTAAGAGAATAAAGAACCTGTATCAGTGCCTACTTCTTTGGTCTTTGTATTGGTATATTCTTTTTACTTCAAAAATGTTGGTGAATAGGCAACATTTGTTCGGAAAGTAAACTCATAGTTCATGCGTTGTCCTTTGGAGTTGTAGTAGATAATTTCCATTGCATAGTGGGCACCCTCGATCATTACTACAGGATTTTCTTGAGTCAGTATCTTTCCATCCATATCCTTACGAACCCAATTCTTGGTCTGCTCGTCCAATTCAAACTTGAATTTTTGTATAGGAGCAATGATACTTTTCTGGATCACCATGGAAACGAACCCCATGTAGATGTCCTCGACGAATGACAAATTCTACTTTAGCAGGGTCTTCATGACCTTTGTCTTCTTTTTCATTGGTCGGAGTAGCGGCTTCTTTGCTACAAGAAGTAAGAACAAAACCTAAGGCAGCAGTAGCCAATAGGGTTTTAAAAGTGTTGGTTATACGTTTCATATGCTAAGTGTTTTTAATTTTGTTTTAGGTTGTTATTATAATCATTAGGGCGGTTGAATTCTAAAAAGAAATTTCATAGGTTTGGCTTTTCTCTTTTGTATTTGATTTTTACAATAGGAGTATTTTTAGCCTTAGAACTTTCGGATGCAGGTTTGTTCGGTTTGCATTCCATAGGATGGAAGCATCGGTTTCCTTTTAGTTCTGCATTAGAGAAGGTGTTGTAAAATTCTTCTTTTTTAAATCTTTTTCAGAATATCCTTTGTCGTCATCTTCTCGAGATGTATTGGTAAGGTTTTTGCTAAAAGAAGAGATATAATCTTCAAAATATTCAAAAACTTCCTTAGGGCTGGTTGTTGGTTACCTCTTGTCCATTAGCATCTACAGGAATAATGGTAAAAGGTATCAACACCTTCGTATGATTCATAAGGAAGTTTGTCCAAATCAAATACATTGCCAAAACTTACTTGTATTTTTGTATCTTTTGAAAGGAGCTTCTTTGTTAGTAGCATAATATACTAATGGGTCAAATGGACTATCTTGCTCATAGGGAGACATTTCCATTGCTAAATTTTGCTATAAAATCTTCTTTTTAGACCTATATATTTATTTAAGATGCCTAATTGTAGAGAAGATAACGGAAGTGCCTCATTTTTCGGTAAAAATTCTTTTTCTTAACTACCTTTAGTGTCTCTTTATGGAAGTTGTTTTTGTTATTTTTTGATCAGTAACAAAGAGTTGAAAAATCATAATTTCCTTCTTTAGCATCTGTAGGAATATCTACATGTTTGTGTATTTTTCCTCCTCCTACAAAATCAGCAAAAAGTTTCCTCTATTTTTGAAGGAAGACTCTCCATTTTGATAAGAGATCTGTAACTTAGCTTCTTGGATAGTTCCTTCTGCGGTAAGGGTTGCTTCTACATGTAACTCATCACCTATATATCCTATTTTGGAATTTGCTTCTCCTAATTCCACTCCCTCAATAGTAGGGGCTGAGGTATTTGGACTTGTGTTTTCGTCCTTAGAACAAGAGAGAATAAAAGGACAGAAGAAAAACATAGCCAATGAGATACTTTTTAATACATTAGTTATTTTTCATTTTTTTCTAAAAATTAGTGTTCAACAATATTTCTAAATTTCTAAAAATTATAATTCAATCTCAAATATATATTCCTACCCAAGTCATGGGCGTAATAGCGAAAGCGGTTGGTGTATTCCTTATAGAGCTTGTTCAACAGATTTTCTCCAGAGAACCGGATTCCGAGGCTTTTGGTGTTGCCCTATGTTTATAGTACCCCCTATGGCTGCTTCAAATAAGTGATAGGCTTCGGGCGTGGTGGCAACCAGTTCCTGAGAGGGCTCAAAGCGAGTTTGCTTGGCAACAAAGGTATGTCCTATACTCCCCTCAAGACTTTGAAAAATACCTCGGGGAGTACTTTTCCCACAGCAATGATTGGCTCAGCCTTGGAGCAGGAATAAAGGGAAAATACCGACCAGTCTTTAGCTCATTGGCAAAAACGAGAGCGCCTCTGAACTCGTAGGATAGACTTTGTGAACGATCATGCCATTGGGCAAGCCTTATCAGTGCTTCCAAGTCAGCCCCTCGAAAGAAAGCATCTGCTTGGGTGTATTCGAATATAGGGTATACTCCAGAGAATAGGGTGCGCGTCTCTCCAGTGGGGTAGTCATAGATGTAGCCCTTGATCACTTGAGCATAAGCATCTACACTGAGGTCTATCCCCTTGTCAGGGTTCTTATAGTCAAGAGCAGTAATCCACTTCACACCTGTTTCTGGATGTAAAGAGGAATCTCCTAGATTGTAAGTCCCTGCTCCATGGTGTAAGCCACTGCTGTAGAGCTCATTCACCTCGTGGAGCTCTGCCAAGCGACTCCTATATTGCTGCTCAGTGATAGTTTGTCTGAAGCTTCCCACGCTCCTCCTAAGCTATAGGTGATATTGTGGAAGTTATGCTCTCCTCCATAACGCTGAGAATACATATCATAGCCATCAGCATTGAGGTACTTATAGTCATACCTAATGCCTGCTTCGCCAGTCCATCTCCCTTTGTGGTATTTCTCAATAGCAAAGGCGCCATAGCTAATGGAGGCAAAGTTAGGAATAACAGGTACCACTCCTGTTCCTGGCTGGTTATAGTTGTCCTGATGGGAGAAACTCCCACCTATGGTTAGTTTTTCAGAGGGGTTGTCTATACTTTCCCAATAGGCTTCGACCAAGTGAGTAGTAAGCCACATATTCAGAGCAGGGATACGGGTTCTATCCAATCGTCGTAGGCTGAACTCCTGGCGGATATCCTTTTTGGAAGGCATATTGGGTGGTGAACTTCCTCCAAAGGGGGAAGGTAGTAAGCCTTAGCTTTGAACAGGTGGTGTATAACCTTCTGCTTTGGAGCTTCTATATTATAGGAAAAGGGGTAGGTGGTCAGGGGGCGACCAATCTCGAATCGAGCCAAAAGGTCATCGAGATTTCTATATGAGAGCCATAGAATACACTACTTTCGTTTTCATATCGGCTATAGAAGGCCTCCACTGCACCGACTTCTTTTTGTACCCCTGTGGCTATGGCAAAGTTGGCTTCCTGAGCTGCTGTATTGTTCAGTACATAATCGGCAGTGTGTATATCTCCAGAACGCTTTGAGGGACCCTTGTACGCGCCAAGCCCAGTCGTGGAGTTGGGTACGAGAGCTTTCTAATTTTACCGAGGTGGCTGTTTTCGTCCGTTAGAAGCAAAAAGATGGAGCAATCTCTCCATGGAGTCCATCTCCGTAAAGGGAGCTTATTAGGGCAATGACAATCACTCCTCCCTAAGGCATCAGAGCCATAGCGTACAGCATCAGCACCTTTGATCACAGTAATCTTATCAGCTACACTGGGATCTATCTCTGGAGCATGGTCAGCACCCCATTGCTGTCCCTCCTGGCGTACTTCGTTGTTGAGGATTAGGATACGATTGCTGTGTAAGCCATGGATCACAGGCTTGTGCTATAGTGGCTCCCTGTTTGTATCATGGAAACTCCTGATACAGAAGTGAGTACCTTGGCCAATTGCTCTCCGGAGTTCTCCTGAAGCTGTGCTTTGTCAAGGGTTGCATTCGCCTTCAGTGGCTGGGATGCTTTTCCTAAAAGAGTTGTCCCTGAGGTAGGTTGACTTTCTTCTTGCAGAGTAATTATATAAGGTTTGCAGCAGGAATGCTGATAGTAGCCTCATAGTCCAAAAATCCTAAGTAGTTTACCTTGATAGGTATTTCCTTTGGATAGCTTTGGGATACTTACTCGCCCGTTGTTATCACTACATAGTGCTTTCCCATGAAGTGCACTACGGCACTGGGGAGGGGTTGCTTCTGACTGTCTTCTATACTTAAGTGGAGTGTTTCTTGTCCATACAAGGAAAAACACTGACAAAAAGGAAAAAGACATAAAATCTTTTCGCATGGTATAATAAATGATTAATAATCAGTGATCTGTGAAAAGAACACAAGGGGAAGACACTATATAATAGCGCCTGATAAAGGGTAAGAATTTTTAATTTCTTACCATGTTGATAATCAACAATGAATGGAAGTGGTAGGAGGTCCTCTAGAGAGAGTGGTAGAGGAGGTAAGGACTGTTGTCTTTTCACTAAAGAAAAATACAAAACTGTCATTTACCTCAAACAGATGATAGCTAAAAGTAGAGAGAACAAAACTGTGGTGTAGCTGTAGGTATACACAATCATGGTGCTTTTCTGCTTGCGAGATATGAGTGCTGTGATCGCACTTTTTCCCATTGACATGAGCACATACTTCCTTCTCTGATAGGTGGTTATGGAAGAACTCACCTACAGGAAAAGCAACTTTCAGCATGCATACAAGCAGCAAAAAAGCAAAGAAATGAATATGTATTTTGCTTTGTCTCATTCAAAGTACAAAATTACAAAAAGAATATAGAAAAACAATATTGTCTAAGGGTAATTTTTGAAGTAAAAATCGTTAAAAATAGCTTAAAATATTTCTTACGTAAGAACATTGCGTAGTCCTATCGTATCTTTGCACTCGTAAAACAAAGAACAATGGATGAAAGGCACTTAATCTCTCAGGCATTTCCTTCTTATCTGATACAAGAGGCTACAGCGTTGGCTGATTTTTCTTCTCAAAAGAGAGGCTTGTCTTCATGAGATGGTGGGACAGGGAGAGGGTGATACTCTCAGGGGAATCTTTTGGTGATTCCAAAAAGGGTGTATTTTTGGTAAATATAATCCAAAAATCGCTGACTTCCCGAGAGGAACTGATGCTCTACTGTTTGTATCTCTCATCATAATGGATACTCAGGAGCAATATCTCCAAGAGGTATTACAGTCAAAGGAGAATTTTGTGTTGCCTTATGTAGCCCTGCTCTTGGGAGACTATGTGTATGAGATATTGGAGGTACTTGCTAAAAACCTTCCAAAGGAGATGAAGGGCAGGTTAAAAATCTTTCTTGGCTGAAAATCCTCAATTGAAAAGGCGTATTGAAAGCCGTATCGTTAGTTATTGGGATTGTTATTATAGAGGGGCTAGCCCCTGATCTCGAAACAATATATAGGATATCAACTTTTTAAAAATATAGACAAATATGGAAGATAAAACATTGATAAAAAGCGAATAGATTGGTTTTGTAAGAATAAGATCAATGCTTTTCCCCTACCATCTCTCTGCACCTAAGTCCGTAGAGCGCAATGAGATAGAGAGCTTATATGAGGATTTTGTGGTTTTGTCCTCAATGGGGTAAAGGAGATTGTGATTGAAAAAGAAGTACATGGGTTCTTATTGTGATATTTATCTGCATAGGCGATTGGAAGATACGTATTTGGTCAGTAGGAACGGATACAAAATCAATCACTTAGACCAAGAACAATGCTTGCGAGCTTTGCAGGGGTTACATGATAGATTCTCTTGGGATGGGGTGGAGCTTCGTATCATTCAGTCGGAGTTGATGCCTTGGTCTATTCTGAGGGAAAGGACTTATAAATAATGAGTTCTCAGCTTATTACATTTCTCATGAGATTCATGCTGAATATTTGATACAGAGTTCGTTATATGAAAAATTGCAAAAGATTCAGCAGGAACCAGCATATCTTTCTTTTGTAGCTGATGCTAAGGTGCTTTCTGCCAAAGAGCTCAAGGACAAATATCCTATGCATATTATTCGTCAGTATCAGTCGATAAGGGATTTTTAAGTTCTTGGACTTGCCTCACTACCAGCAGAATATACAGCTTTTCAAGCGTCAGTTGGATATTTTTGGTAAGGAAGCTGCGCCATTCTTTAAGCCTTTTAATATTCTTAAGGAGGTATATACCGATGGAAGAGAGCACTTTGTTAATGACAATTTGAGTTTTTCAGCAAATAAATGATGATGATTTTCTCCATTATCAGTTTGCAGATAGGGAGGATTTTCGAGGCTAAGTACCCCCAGATACGTGCTTGGGTGGATCAGGTTAATCAAAGTGATGAGGAAGGGGTAGTCATCAAGCCTCGTAGAGCTTTCCTTCCTGGGATGCCTCCAGCTTTCAAGGTGCGCAACAATGATTACCTGACACTGGTCTATGGAGTGGATTTCCAAGATAGACTACAGGAGCAAATCGCAAAGGAAATATCAAAGGAAAGCTCCGTTGTTCTATCAATGATCTGGGCGATTAATGCCAAACTCTTGGCCATTCCTTATAGTGAACTTGGCGAAGAGAACTACGAACTGAAAAACTTAGTATTGGATCGTATATTAGGTGAGGAAATAGAAAATCAATTAGATAGCAGATTATGAGTACAAAAAATAATACACATCACTTTCCTAAGCTCCTTATCTTAGTAGGAGCACCAGGGTCGGGGAAATCTACCTTTGCCCGCTATTTTTATTCGTACAGAGGATAATTGGGTACGAGTCAATCGAGATGATTTTTCGCCTGATGCAGTTTGGCGATTCTCTGATGTCTCCTTTCTATGAGGAACGGATTACCAAGATGGTGGAGGCTTCCGTAATTACTCTTTGAAGAATCGTACTAATGTGATTATAGATGCAACCAATAGCTCCTTGCGCTCTTTGGAGGATATGGTACGCACTTATACGGGAGTATGCTGATATTTCTTTTAAGGTGTTTGACCTGCCTGTGGAAGAATTAGTTAAGCGCTGTGATAAGCGCTGTGAGCAAACGGGTAAGTTTATCCCAAAAAAAGTGCGATAGAAAAACATGTAACCCAACTACAATATACCAAGGAGAAATTTGATTTCAAACCTATTCCCAGAGCACTGAAGGAGACTTCTCTTACTTATGCTAACCAAGACACCTCTTTGCCAAAAGCAGTGATCTGTGATCTGGATGGGACTCTTTCCTTGCTCAATGGAAGAGATCCATATAACGCCTCTACAGCAGATCAGGATTTGCTCAACACTCCAGTGGCTATGGTGCTGAAGATGGCAAAGCAGCAGGGGTACAAGGTTATCTTGCTTTCTGGAAGAGAGAATGCTTACCGAGAGCCCACCGAACGCTTCCTTGCAAAGTATCAGATAGATTATGATTTATTGCTTATGCGCGATACCAATGATTATAGAAAGGATAACATCATCAAAAAGAACTTTTCTTAGAAGAGATACAAGGGAAATATTTCGTAGAATTTCTTTTTGGATGATCGTAACCAAGTGGTCGATATGTGGCGACGAGAGCTTGCTTTTGCCTTTGTTTTCAAGTGAACTATGGTGATTTCTAATATTTTTTTCCTCCTTGCGGTTACCGATGAGTTGTTCCACCAATAGGCAAAACAATCGTCGAGAGTAGGATATTGATCAAGGTCTTATGAAGGGTGAATATCCATAGTTCCCATTGAAAAGTTTCCAAAATAGAAAAAAATAATATGGAAAATAAAGGTGAAGGAAAGAATATAAAGCAATCGTAGGGTGAAGCTCACTTGTAGGAGCTTTTATGGGTTGCTCGTCAAAGTTTTGCCCAAAGAACAGACGAATCAGTAGCGGACGCAGGAAAACAACACAGAGGGTAGCGCAGGTATAGATACCTCCTGTCTGCGAAAAAAATATCAATGGCAAGCCCCTGAAAGAGTCGCCAAAAAGAAGCAAAGGTGTCTTATTCTCCACTGAAGGATAGGGTCATGAAGAAGAGTAAATACAAAGCAGGGTCAGCATACCCAAAACAAATTTATATTGTTCAGGACGATTCCCTGTAGGAGTACCCAACCCTATGAGCTGAAAAATGTATGTTAAGCTATTCATCTACTTGGGTTTGTATTTTGCTCTTCTATTTGTTTTTATAGGAACTTGTTCTTTGTTCTTGATGATGTATATGTGCTGTAATTGCTGCATATTGGTGAACAATTTCACCTGTGATAACAGAGAATTATCACGAGTATTGGCATTGACACTCTTGACCTTTCCTATAGGAATCCCTTTTGGGAAGATACTCGAATGCCCAGCAGTGACGATGGAGTCTCCTACGGAGATAGTCGCAAGGCTTGGGATATCACTGAGTTGTACCACGGTAGGGTCTTTTGCCATCCCAAGAGAGAGTTCCATAATAGCCTGATTTCTGGTGGGTAGCGCTGATTTTTGAAAGCGTATTGAGTACAGATTGGACTGATGAGAATCGCTCAGAGGCCTTGTCAATAATCCCCTACGATGCCTTGAGGAGAAACCACTCCCATATCCTCATGGATACTATCGCGAGTTCCCTTGTCGATAATTAGATAGTTTTTTGGACAGATTGTAGCTGTTCTTGATAACTTCCCTCTGTACACGCTATAGCTCTCAGGAGAGAATAGCAAAATAGGATCTTGGGAAAGTTCTTCTAATTTTTTTAGCTTTTGACACTGAGTAATTCCTTGTGGAGTCTTTCATTCTCTTGTGTGAGAAGCTCATTCTGCTGGCGAAGGTTGAAGTACCCTTCTATACCACTTCGCAGCATGTACACATCTCCCATTACCCCTGTAGCTATGTATAGAAATTTTGATTTTTGAAAAAGAATTTCTATCTAAAACAAGGGTAAAGGAAAAATGAAAAGCAATAGGAAGACCAAAAATCCTTTTGACGCTTGAAAAAAATAATAAAATCAGCCGCATCTATTTCATTAGGATAGTTTTGAATTTATCTATATTTTTTTCAGAGTGATACCCGTACCCCTTACTACAGCACGCAAAGGGTCTTCTGCTACATATACAGGTAGGTCAGTACGCATGGAGATACGCTTATCCAAGCCGCGAAGCATGGAACCACCTCCGGCCATATAGATTCCAGTATTATAGATATCAGCTGCCAATTCAGGAGGTGTCTGAGAAAGGGTTTCCATGATGGCATCTTCTATACGGAGAATTGATTTGTCTAAGGCTTTCGCCACTTCTCTGTGAGAGATCTCTACCTGCTTAGGTTTTTCCTGTCAGTAGATCTCTACCTTGTACCAACATAGGATCAGGTGGAGAATCTATCTCTTCAATAGCTGCACCGGTATTGATTTTTAATGTTCTCCGCGGTAGTCTCGCCTATATATAGGTTGTGGCGTGTACGCATATAGTAGATAATATCGTTGGTGAATACATCTCCAGCGATTTTCACAGATTTATCACATACGATACCTCCTAAGGAGATTACCGCAATCTCTGCCGTACCACCTCCTATATCGATAATCATATTTCCTTTTTGCTTGCATGATATCCAAGCCTATCCCAATAGCTGCCGCCATAGGTTCATAGATTAGGAATATCTCTTTACCATTGACCCTTTCACAGGATTCACGCACAGCACGCATCTCCACTTCGGTAATTCCAGAGGGATACATACCACTATTTTTAAGAGAAGGAGAGAAAAAACGTCTTTTCAAAGGTGGAATACTCCTTATGAAGGCGTTGATCATCTGCTCAGAAGCATCGAAGTCAGCGATGACCCCATCTTTCAAAGGGGCGTACCGTCTTGATACGTTCATACGTTTTTCCTTGCATGAGTTGAGCCTCTTTCCCTACGGCGATGATTTTTGTTGGAGCTTAAGTCTCGGGCCACTATAGAAGGACTATCTACCACTACTTTATCTTTTGTGGATAATAAGTGTATTAGCAGTACCTAAGTCAATGGCTATTTCTTCTGTTAAGAAATCAAAAATCCCATGATAATATCTTTTTATTTATATTAAATATCTATATTTTTGTTAGCAAAAAATAACATGAATAGAGGTTTGAAAAAGTACAGACTTTTTAGCCGTCAAAGGTATATGAAAGAAAAAAACTTATAAAAATGTTTTTATTTAAAAAAATGCTGTCACATATGTAACAGCATTTTTTTAAGTAATTATAGGTAGGTGTTTAGAACTGTAAATAATCTATAATATCACTGGCAATCATGGTGTTTTTTTCTTGGTATTTCTCACATAAGTATCTGCGGCTTTTACCATGTATATAGGTTCCTACAATAGCAGCATTCAGGGGAGTGTATCCTTGAGAGAGCAGGCCAGTGAGTACTCCAGTGAGTACATCACCACTACCCGCAGTAGCCATAGCAGGGTTGCCGGTGGAGTTTACCCAAAAATGATCTCCATCAGTAATCATAGTGAAAGCTCCTTTAACGATGAGTATCACTTTATGTTTCTTAGCAAATTGCTTTACTTTCTCTTGACGTTCTAAGTCATTTGCCCATTTTTCCTATAAGGCGCTCAAGCTCTTTAGGATGAGGTGTGAGAATGGTATTTTTAGGTAAGGCTCGCTGAAGGTCTTCGCTGGAGGCTACTAAGTTGAGCGCGTCCGCATCGATAACAAAAAGGTACATTGGCAAATGTCCTAAGCAAGGAGGCTAAGGTACCTTGCGCATAAGCGGAGGTACCCATTCCTACTCCTATTCCAATGGCGCTGGGCTGGAAAAGGAATTTCGGTAGGGGAGAGGGCTTCCTCTTGTGAGCAGGTAAGTACCATCGCTTCAGGGAGGGCTGTTTGTGCTATATTATAGCCACACTTAGGCAGTAGCAGTGTTAGCATCCCAGCACCACTTCTGAGGGTAGCCTTCCCGCTGAGAATAGGCGCTCCTATCTTCCCATAGCTTCCTCCTACCAGTAGGGCATGTCCGTAGGTACCTTTGTTAGTAAAACGGTGGCGTGTACGTAGTAATCGCTTGATTTCTTTGTCGGTAGTATAGTCATATTCGGTAGCTACATCTTTGAGATAGTCAAAGGATAAAGGGAGGGGCAGCACTTCCCAATAAGGGATGTAGCGTCCTGTCTGAGGAAGGAGGAAAGGAAGCTTAGGCGCGAAGAAGGTAAGCACTACATGAGGGGTTACAAAGAGGTCTTTCTCATGTCTGTCCTCTCTAAGTAAAGTCCTGAAGGTGTGTCTATACTAATGATGAGTCCTCTCTGGCGGTTTACTTCTTCGAATACGCGCTGTACCCATGGAGATACACGGCGGGAAAGCCCAATACCGAAAAATAGCATCGATAGTAATAGGCTGAGTGCCATTATATTTGTTAGCAACAAACTCTTCAAAACCTTTGGCTGGCTTGCCTTTGAGGGTTGGGAAAGGTTTTTCATTAGCTTGTAGGAAGTCTTCAGAGGTCTCTGGTTGGTTAAGAGTATGGATCTCAACAGATGGTATCTCTTTGAGTAAGTTCAAGTTCTTGGTAAAATCTTCGAATGAATCTCGCTGAAAGGAACAATGGTTACCTTTACTTTCTTACCCATTTGGGCGAGCATTCTCCCTAAAGGCAAGTCCATCACCTCCATTGTTACCCACACCAGCATAGATGTGATAAGGGTTGTCTCCTGGGAGGTTCTTCTTGATCCAAGCCAAAAATGTTTGAAGCGGCTTTTTTTCCATGTGATCCCAAGAGGTAATCTGTTGTTCTTCAATAGTCTGCTGATCGGCAGCGTGCATTTGCTCATTAGTAAGTATTTTCATAAGTGTACTATATTATTTTATTAGAGTTTGGTTGGTAAATAATCCATTTTTTATAAAAATAGGAAAGGATAGCTTCTTTCAAGAGGCTTTTTTTGTTGCTGTTCACTTAGGGAGAGGTGATCTTTAGTCCTTCTATAGAAAGGCCAACCTTCCTTGTCTTTGTATTCAAAAAGTAATATCCATAGGGTTCTAATACTTTGCAAGTGCCTACATGTATGAGGTTGATTTTGTCATCTCTCGAAAAAGTATCATGAAGCTTACCTACTTCCTGTAAGCCTATCAGGTATAGTATACTATCTATACTCAGGGTTCTGCCTATGGGAAAATCCTTCAGGAGCTTAGTGGTAAGTTCCTCCCACAAAGTATCCATTGTTTTTATCTGTTGTCACTGGGTTGTTCTAAGAGAGAGCAAAGATAGTGAATTTTTACTCAATTTTCAAGATATGAACAAGGAAATTTATTTTGTTAAAAAACTTTTATGTATTGAAAAACAATGAATTAAAAATATTTTCAATACATTTTTCTTATTAATAGTTGTTTTTTTCAATTGTTTTATCTAATTTTGTAGTTCAGTTTCAGAAATAAAGAAGAAATAATGAAAAAAATTTTTTTATTACAAGTATAGCTGCCTTTTAGCTTATTGTCAGCCTGTAAAGATAAGACTGCCCAAGGGAATGTGGATTATGCAGTGATCTCAGGAAAAGTATTCTTACTAGGAGAAAGCCAAAAAAATAGTTTTGGCACACAATGATGAAATATACAAGGAGATTCCTGTTCTTTCAGATGGGACTTTTTCGTGATACGATTCGTCCCTATAACTGATAATCATTTTTTTCTATCTTATAGAGAATATGACTGTACAGGTGCCTTTGTATTTGGATAAAAGGTACCAATATAGAACTTTCTCTCAATGAGGATATTACCAAGACAACAGTATCAGGAACTGAAACAAAGAAAAACACAGTATTTGATAGAAAAAGAGAATTTTATCAATGAAAAAAATAAATGGGGCTGACTCTAATCTCTTTGGACAAAAACCACAAGAGTTCAAGGAGAATATAAAAATCCATTTTTAATGAACTTGATTCCAAGCTAAAGGCTTATAATTTTGATAATGATTTTTGTAGAAAATCAGCAAAAAAATGGGCTAAATATAAGTATGTAGAATATCTTATCGCTTACCCTACTTACCATGCTTATTCTATAGGTAAAGAGGCCATCCTTCCTGATGGTTTCTATGCAGAAAGAGATCAGATAGATTATGATAACGCACAAGAGTATGCTGCTGTAGATTCTTATAGAGATTTGGTGCGCAGTAAATACTTTGAAATGCTTGGAGATGCCAGTAACCCAGAACAGATAGAAGGTTTCCTAAAAGTGGTTTTCATCTATCAAATCAGATAATATTCGTACTGATTTGGCTAAAGCAGTAGTGAGTCTTATCGCTCCTGGTAACAGTAAAAACAAAGAGATATTGGACTTCGTTCTTAAGAATGTAAAAAGAAGATGACCTCAAGCAAGTGGCACAAAAATCTTTTCGAAGTAGCTTCTCGATTGGTAGCAGGTAAGGATTCTCCTGTATTTACCAATTATGAAAAAGATAGATGGAGGCACTGCTTCTTTGGCCGATTTCAAAGGGAAATTAGTATATATAGATGTATGGGCTTCATGGTGCAAACCCTTGTGTGGGTGAGATTCTCATCTAAAAGAATTGGAAGCTAAGTTCCATGGTAAAAAAATATAGAGTTTTGTAAGCATTTCTATCGATGAGGACAAAGAAGCTTGGAAGAGTGCTGTAAAAGCTCATGATCTTAAGGGAGTACAACTCATTGCTGATAACGCTTTTCAAGTCTCAGTTTATTTCGGACTATGATATTAACCAGATTCCAACTTTCCTTCTTATAGATAAGAATGGTAAAATTGTAGATCCTAATGCACCACGTCCTTCTGATCCTCAATTAGTAGAAGTGTTAGAAAAACTTTTTAAAGTAGATTTATAAATATATATATTTAGGAATAAAAAGCCACCCCTAGAGAGGGTGGCTTTTCATATTATTGAAAGTAAATATTTTTTTCAAACAAATAAAACTTTAACATTTTTAAAGAGTTAAAAAAATAAATAAATAATTGTACTTTTTGCCTCGTTCAAATAGCATACAATGTCTTTTAACACTTATAGCCGCTTTGGATTTAGAAAAATGGGATAGGGAAGAACAACCAGCTTCTATGGCATCTTCCTGATGATTTTTGCACGTTTTAAACAACTGACTATGGGGCATTGTGTGATTATGGGACGAAGGACTTGGGAGTCCTTACCAAAACTGCTACCCTAAGCGAACTCATATTATTATCCTCAAGGGAGGAATTACCTCAGAGGGAACATTAGTTGTTACCTCCTCCATAGAGGAGGCTATCATAGAAGCCAAAAAGAGAGATGCTTCACCCTTTGTCATAGGGGAGGGAGATCTACCAGCAAACAATTTCCTTGGCTACCACCTTAGAGCTTACTCGTGTACAGGCACATATAGAAGCAGATACTTTTTTTCCCAGAGATAGATCTCACCCAATGGAACTGATAGAGCGTGTCTTTCACCCCAAAAGATGAGAGACATGCGTATGATTTTTATTTTTGAAACCTATAACAAACATTTATAAGATGAAAAAAAGTTTTTACTGATTCTTCTAAGTGCTTATATGACAAAATGTATGGGCACAGATTACTACAGAGAATTTGGGGTCGAAATCCCTTGATGGAACACGTAAGGTTACCATAGTTCTTCCTGATAACTATGATAAGCGGGAAAGATATCCCTTATTTGTCGTGACTCAATGCCAGTAGCCTTTTAGAGCCTACTGTAAGTAGTATGCGTTATTTTTACCAAAACAGGGAAGTACCGCCTGCAATTGTCGTAGGTGTCTATAATACTGAGAGTGATGTTACTATTCCAGAAGAAACTGGAATCCCTTTCAATGACACCGCCAATTTCTTTGAATTTATAGGACAAGTGGTTGTTCCTCATGTACAGAGTAAATATGCTGTAAACTCTTTCAAAGGAATTATAGGTGATGGGGAAGCAGGTAACTTTATCAATTACTATTTACTAAAAAGAAAATGCACTTTTTGATGCTTATATCTCTCTTTCTCCCAATGTAACAGAGAAAATAATTCCTTCTATGCCAGAACAAGTGGATTCCTTCAAAAGACCTATTTTTCTACTATTTGGCTTTGGGCTCAGACCGATGATAATGCTAAAGTAAAGAAAGTGAAGGAATTGCATAATCTTATGAATACCAAACAATACAAAAATGGTTTTTATTATTTTCAAGAATTTCCCTAGAGTCTCTATCAGTGCAGTTCCGGTGTCAGGAATTCCTGAGGCGCTCAATCTCTTCTTTGAGCTTTACCGCCCCTATTACCATGCGTGAATATGCCGAGAAGGTGGTGAGAGTACAAACCAATACCACTCAGTATTTGCAAGATAAGTATAAGAGTATTAAGGATTTGTATGGCATAGACAAGGCGCCTTTGTTGGAGGATGTTAAGAGTATCTATGCAGCCATACTCAAAAATGCCGATTTCGAATCCATACCTATATTAGTAAAGTATATAAAACCTTATTATAAGGATACTGCCCTACCTGATTATTTAGAAGGGGATTACTATTTACGTATCCAAGAACCTCAGAAGGCTTTCCGTGCACTAGCAGCGTGCCTATGGCGCTAAGGAAATAGATTTTGTAACTAAGGAATTGATAAGTCAGACTCTCGAAAGGCTCCAAAAAAAGAGGCAAGAGGGAAGCTCAAAACCAAGAAGGGAGATGTAGTTATCCCTGAAAAAAACAGAGCAATCTGCTGAGGGTAATTCAGTAGAAAATGCAAAAGACACAGAAAATAATACTTCCAAAAACGGAGTAAAGAGTGTTGATTTTCACATAGTTGTGTGAAAAATAAAAATATAATAAACTATTATTTGGTGCAAAGGTAAAAATGTTTTATCTTTTGCACCTCAATTTAAATAAAAGTTTTTTATGAATCATTACGAAACTGTTTTTCATTTTGAATCCCGTTTTATCTGAAGCACAGATAAAGGAAGCAGTTGAGAAATTTGAAAATTTCTTAACCTCAAAGGGTGCTGAAATGGTGGCAAAAAGAAGATTGGGGCTTAAAGAAATTAGCCTATTCCATCCAAAACAAAAAGTGGATTTTTATCACTTATTTGAGTTCAAAAGCTCCAGGCGATATCATCGAGAGCTTCGAAGTAGAATTCCGTCGTGACGAGCGTGTAATGCGCTATCTCACTGTAAGGCTTGAAAAAGAAGCTATTGCATGGGCAGAGAAAAGAAGAGCAAAGTTGAACAGTAAAAAGCTTAAAACAATGTCAATCGAACAACAAGCAAAAAGGAAAAAGAAGGAGATATCAGATATCTTACTCCACTGAATATTGATACTAATAAGAATAAAAAGTATTGCCGATTCAAAAAATTAGGTATCAAATATATTGATTATAAAGACCCTGATTTCTTATTGAAATTCATAAACGAACAAGGTAAATTATTACCTCGTCGTATTACAGGTACTTCTCTGAAGTTTCAAAGAAAGATCGCAGTGGCTGTTAAGCGTGCTCGTCACTTAGCACTATTGCCATATGTAGCGGATTTGTTAAAATAATTAAAACAAAGAAATCAATGGAAAATTATACTTAAAAAATGATGTCCCTAACTTAGGGTTCAAGGACGATATAGTAACCGTGAAAAACGGTTACGGGCGCAATTATCTTATCCCTCAAGGTCTTGCTATCTTGGCAACTCCTTCAGCTAAGAAGATATTGGCTGAAAATCTTAAACAAAAGAGCTTTCAAGGAAAAGAAAAATCATAGAAGACGCTAAAAGAATTAGCCAAAGCTATCCAACAATTGGAAATCAAAAATACTTGCTAAAGCAGGTGCTGGTAACAAATTGTTCGGTTCTATCAATCATGATGACCTCGCAGAGGAACTGCTCAAAAGCAGGACACCAAGTGGATAAGAAATATATCTACATAGCTGGAGGTAATATCAAGCAAACAGGTAAGTATGAGGCTTCTGTACGCTTACACAGAGAAGTTATCGTATCTCTTCCTTTTGAAGTAGTTGCTGAGAACTAATAGTTTTTATTCATAGATTTTTGGATTATATAATGGAACCATCTCTTACTCAGAGGTGGTTTCTTTGTCTTATACAGCTATGCTTTTTTTCTATTTTTTTAAGGATATAATGGCGGTACTATTTCCTAAGTACTGCTTGGGCTGTACCCAGATTATAGGGGATAACCTGCCTTTTCTCTGTGTAAATTGTCGCCACGAACTACGGCAAACACATTTTGATACTTTGCCAGATAGTGAAAACCCTATGATAAAGAAGTTCTGGGGAAAGGTCTCTGTAGAGAAAGCAACAGCATTACTCTATTATGAAAAAAAGGTACAGTGAGTCAGCGGCTTATACATGCCCTGAAGTATCATAACAGAGAGCAGGTGGGACTATGGCTTGGGCAATGGTACGCCTGTGAGTTGGCACAATCTCACTATTTTCAGGGGGTAGAGTTGGTGATACCCGTACCTCTGCATCCTAAGAAAAAGAAAAAAAGAGGTTACAATCAAGTAACACTCTTTGCCAGGGAGATAGCCGCCCAGCTACAAGTACCCTATATAGAAGATATTTTAATCAAGCAACAATACAATTCTGCTCAGGCCAAAAAGCACTGGTTAGAGCGACAAAAATCGTCCAAAGAACAATTTATCCTCAAGGATACTACAACTATAGCAGGCAAGCATATTCTCCTTGTGGATGATATAGTGACTACAGGAGCTACCCTCACTCAATGTGCTACCTTGCTCATAGGAGCAGGAGCAAAGGTGAGTTTTGCTTGTATGGCCTATAGCAACGATGAATAAGGCTTTTAGCTAAGGAGGATTTTCTTATAGGGTTCATATGAATTGCCTATGCTCTTTTTTATGACACGTGCTCAAGTCTACTTCAGGGACAGGAAAAGAAGGAATCACTTGGCGAATGACTTCGTCGAATTTCTTAGGACTGGCTGTACTCAGTACGGTTCCATACTGGGATGGCAATAGCGCTTTTTGTAAAGCTAAGTGTCCCACAGCCGAATGAGGGTCAAGAGTATATCCCAAAAGTATTGTGCAGGTAGGCAATTTCGTCCAAGGTTTCTTTATCAGAGATCACCACAGCAGTAATCATCTTGCGAATTGCTTCAAGATTATTGTCAAATAGCTCTCGGATACGGACAAAGTTACTAGGGTCTCCTACATCCATAGCATTGGAAAAGAGTTGTAACCGAGGCTTTGGCCTGATAGTTACCTGTTTGTAAGTAGAGCGCAAAAGTATCATTGGCATTGTTTGCGGCTACAAACTTGCTCACAGGCAGCCCCATAGCATGGGGCATATAGACCTGCGGTGAGATTACCAAAGTTTCCACTAGGTACAGCTACCACCCAATCCTTGCCGCCCAAGAGGTCTTTTTACTTGCTTGTAAGCGAAGAAGTAGTAAAGCATTTGCGGGAGAAAACGAGCTACATTGATAGAGTTGGCACTACTTAGTACGCGTTCCCTCTTGAGAGAAGCATCGGAAAGGGCTTGTTTTTACAAGAGCTTGGCAGTCGTCAAAGGTTCCTTCCACTTCCACGGCTTGTATATTAGCTCCTAAGGAGGTCATTTGGTATTCTTGGAAGGGGCTTACTTTTTCCCTTTGGGGAAGAGTATGACCACCTCACTCCCTCCACTTTGTAAAAGCCATTGGCGACAGCACTCCCCTGTATCGCCAGAAGTAGCCACCACTACCGTAGTAGGGTTATCCTTATCTGAGAATTTGCCCTAAGCAACGCGCCATAAAGCGTGCTCCTACATCCTTGAAGGCCATAGTAGGCCCATGGAATAGTTCCAATACAGAGGTGTTACTTAAGAGTTCCTTTACGGGAGTATCAAAGACAAAGACTTCTTCCAAGACCCTTTGGAGTTCTTCACGGCTAAAGCTGTCATTCACATAAGGGTAAAGTGCTTCTGTAGCAATTTCTATATTGCTTTTTGAGTAATCTCCTCAAAGAAAGAAGTCGGTAAGGTAGGGATTTGCTCAGGAACGAAAAGTCCTTTTTCCTTTCCTAACCCCTTAGGGTAGCTTCTTTGAAAGAAACGATTTTCGTCCCTTATGATTGATATTGTAATAGTTCATATGGTATTGGTTTTCTTGAAGGCACAAAAGATAAGATATTTCAGACGGCTTTGCAAGATGTTTTTAGTTATTTTCAGGCTATAGTTCGGAGAAGTCGTCCATCATATCAAGGGAAGGAACGAAGAAAAGAGTTCCTGTCTCGGCAGTACTGAAATCCAATAAGCGATCATAATTACCCACAGGGTTACCCTACAAACATGTTAGTAAGCATTTTCCTACTGTACTAAAAGGTGTTCGCATAGCAACAAAGTAAGTTCCCATCTGGTGGCTTTTCAGGATCATGGAAAGGCATGTTATCTCTGACTACCTTTTAGGTCGTCTCCTACATTGGCAAGCGCCGAATGAGCATTGAGGGCTTGGTATCGTCATCCATTTCTATGTCCATCTCTTTGCTGCGGCCTATTACTCTCTCCTGTTCGCTTACAGGTAGGGCACGCCAAGCATTCATATCATGGACATATTTCTGGACAAATAGATAGCTACCTCCTTGATAAAGAGAATCTTCATCACCCTACTACGGCAAACTGTTCTCTTTCTTCCTTGAGGATTCTCCGTTCCATCTACGAAGCCAATGATGGCACGTCCGTCCCAATATCTCGAACCCCTTGTACATTGACAATGCAATCAGCTACAGGACGCAATACATCCTCAATGGTTGCAGCCATATCATAAGCCAAGCTGGGGTTATGCGCACGAATATGGAAATGAAGGTCGCCTTTGGTGGCTACCGCTGTATGCTTGCCCCTTTGATAGGCTTAAAAATCTTTGAGTTCTTTAGGGAGTGGTTTAGGTGCTCCAAAGTAAGCCACCCACTCATGACTAATACCTAAGGTTATACTCGCACGAGCATCAGGGAAGCGGTCGGCAACAGAGAGGTTGAGGTTTCCTATTAGAGTACATATTTTTGCAAAAGCAGCTGTAAGCTGTGCTTTATCCAAATCTTTTTGAATATCCATACCAAAAATACTGTGTTGTTATTGTAAGTCTGTTACATTTTTGATAATTCTTCATAAGTGTATTAATTTTCTGGGGTATAATCAAGAACTGATACCTAATTTTTATAAATTGGTAGAAGTAATTTCTGTGAGCACAAAGGTAAGAAATTATATACTACGTACCAAATATAATAGGATATTTCCATTGATTTTTCTTAAAAGATATAGAATGCTATATCCTCCTACGACGTCCTCTTCCATAAAGCTAATACTTATCTGAAAAGAATCTTCTGTAAGGAAGGAGAAGTCAATAAGGGTAGTTTTTTTCCTTATTCCACCACTCAAATTTTTCTCTTTGGCAATCTTCTCTATGTTTAGCCTCTCAAAAAAGGGCAATATACCGCTTAGGAAATAATTTGTGGTAGATTTTTATAAAGTCTTCTCAAACAATGGGTTTGTCTTCTGTTGTAAAGTCATCTCTATAAACTATATCTCCATATAGCATTTCATAAAAGCGGTCCTTCATCATTGAGGGATAATGTACCATAGTATCGGCAATTTTTTTGTGACCTGTCCTTGTGATAAGCACACCTGAAGTTCTTTTCAGGAAAGAGGCGAGTTCTGTATCATTAATCTTTTCTTCCTTTTCTGTGTTTTTTGATTATTCTTTTGGGGAGGGCTATTAGGTGCTTCTTCAGTATTTAAGATAGTAGTGTTATTATCTTTATCAAAGGTTACTCTTTGCTGACAACTAAAAAAAGGAAGCTATAAGGAAAAAGGTATAAGTATCTTGTCATATTATAGGAAAAACTTAGTTGATGTTGATTTAAAGAATCGTTACCTTTAAGTCATAACGCTTTTTCTTGGGGAGTAATTTAGCTTGCTAACTATTAATTATTTTTACACAAAAGGTTGTATCTTCCCTAATGGTTATAATATTTTTACCTTAAAAGTTATAGGGTCTTTTATGGATAAATAGTGCCATCAAACAACATATAATCAAGCTAGAAAAAGAGATGTAAAAAGACCTATGGTCATATCATTTATATTTCCCATAACATTAGTTCCTATCATATCTTGTTGGCTATTGGATTTTTAATCCATAGTAGCTATAAAATACAACTGATAATTGCAGGACAATGTATGTAAAAAGCAAAAAAATAGCGATGGACTTATTTTTTTCTCTCGACTATATTTCTCTTGTTTCTCAAAAAGAATATATCCTCCCCAATAGGAAGATGATTAAAAGCATTGATTATGGAAAAAGCAACTTTATCAACAAAATTATATATTACATCTATGGTTTTGGAGCCAACATTATCTTCTATTAGGAATTTTTAGGGATACATAGCACCCCATAAGATGCATAATATCAAAATAATAAAAAGCAACAATCCTAATGTAATTAGTATTTTGATGCTATTTTTCTTCATAGTAATTTTTATTGTTTCTAACGAATTAGACTATACAATCATTTTTCTACTATTGATTGGCATTATTATCCTTTAACTTCCAAATAGCCTCAAGATAATCACGGGTATTGGACAGGCGCGGAATCTTATGTTGGCCTCCCAACTTATCATTTTTCTTTAAGCCAATCATGGAAAAAGGTTCTTTCGAGCAATATGAATTTTTAGGCATGGCAAGAGTCATATCGTTATAGCGTTTGGCTTCGTAATCGGAGTTGAGTTCCTTTTAGGGCAGTATCTAAGCTGCGAGTAAAGGCTTCTATATCCCTCAGGGGCGGTTTTGAATTCAATGATCCACTCGTGCCCGCCACTCTTGTTGCCCTGCATGAATATAGGGGCTACGGTGTATTCTATCACGCTACAGTGGTGCTCGTGACAGGCTTTCTTGAGCGCTTCCTCTGTGTTTTCTATGATAGTTCTTCTCCAAATACGTTGATATGGTGCTTGGTGCGTCCTGTGATCTTGATACGATAGGGAGAGGTGGAGGTAAAGCGTATGGTATCACCCTATCTGATAGCGCCAAAGTCCTGCGTTGGTGGTGATTACCATCGCATAGTTCTTACCTACCTCTACCTCCCATAGCGGAATGGCCTTCTGGGCAGGAGTTCCAAAGCTATCCATAGGGATAAACTCATAGAAAATACCATAGTCCAGCATCAGCAGCATTTCGTCGCTATTGTTTCTGTCCTGTATCGCAAAAGAAACCTTCAGAGGCATTGTAGGTTTCGTAATAGCGCACCATATCGGAGGGGATCAGTTGCTTATATTGCTCTTGATAAGGAACAAAGCTCACCCCACCGTGGAAATATACCTCTAAGTTTTTCCAAATTTCTAGTACGTTTTCTTTTGCCTGTATAGGCGAGCGCTTGTCTCAAGAGTACCATCATCCACGAAGGGACACCTACCAAGCTGGTTACATTCTCTCGTGAGGATTCGGCTATGATGGCCTTCATCTTGGCTTCCCATTCGCTCATTAGCGATACTTTAGTAGAAGGAGTACAGCTGAATTCCGCCCAGAAAGGGAGATTGTCTATGAGTATGGCGGATAAGTCGCCAAAGATGGTGCCATTCTCCCTCATACAATTCCTTGCTTCCTCCAAGGCGTAGGCTCTTTCCTGTAAAAAGATTGGAGTCGGGGTTGTTATTCAGATACAAGCAAAGCATATCTTTGCCAGCCTTATAGTGGCAGTGCTGAAAGGGCTTCTTCACTTACAGGGATAAACTTACTTTTGGCATTGGTTGTACCACTACTTTTTGGCAAACCATTTGATAGGGTACGCCAAAAAGATTTTGTTCTCCCACGGCGTGCACGCTCTATCATAGGCTCTATATCTTCGTAGATAGAGATAGGGATACGCGAGGCAAAAATCCTCATAGTTACGAATGGAGATAAAAGTCGTATTGCTTACCCATTTTCGGTACTCTGTGCCGCTTCTAAGAGCTTGGTACATACATTTTTCCTGTACTTCGTGAGGGCGCTTGATGAATTCTTCTATCTGGTCTATACGCTTGCGCAAGAACCAAGAAGCTATAGAATGTATAATTGTTAAAAGCCATATTTTCTTTAAAAATGTTCGAGGTTTGGTTTATTTTTTTACTACTTTTTGTCAATCATTATAGCGAGCGTAAAAGTACAAAAATATGAATACCTACCAAACGGTTTTTAAGAAAAAAATGCGAACAGAGGTGCAAACACCTGTACAGTATTACCTTTCCCTAGAAGAGGGAGAGCTCTCTATGAACGACCCTATTAGGACAACAACTCTCTTTACGATTTGCGGGTTACCACTGCCTGCACTGTGGGCAACCCAAGGAGATATATAGGCAGGGACTCTGTAAAAGTGTTTCTTTGAAGCTCCTGAGGTGGGGGAGTGGATCATCCGCCCAGAACTGAGCAAGGCTCATCTGGGTATAGAAGACAGAGATTTGGCCTACGAACAGCAGGTACAGCTACAACCGCACTTACTCTATTTGGCCAATTCCAGCGAGGTAAAAGTAGGTGTTACTGCAAAACACAGATGCCTACCCGCTGGATAGACCAAGGCGCCCATGAGGCTCTGGTAATGTTGGAGGTGCCCAACCGCTACTTGGCAGGGATAGGGAGGTCGCACCTCAAGGCGCATATCTCTGATAAGACCAATTGGCGTAAGATGCTTACCAATACCCTACAAGTAGTGGATCTCAATACGATCAAACAAGGCTTAAAGGCTTTTCTACCCCAAGAGACCTTGTCTTACTTCAGTGAAGAAGTACCTATCTATCATATCAACTATCCCTGTCCTTAGATATCCCTACCAAGGTTACAAGCCTCACCATGCCCAAGACCCTACAATATCAGGGCAGGCTTATGGGAATCAAAGGGCAATACCTCCTCTTTGAGGATAATACCGTCTTCAATGTACGCGGACATGAGGGGTTTGTAGTGGAAATTAGTTTTTCTTAATTACATCCGGTTGTTTTCCTCCTCATTCGTTTCTTTTTCCTTTGTATTTGCTTTGGGTAGTGTTGAAGTTATAGCTTATCCCTATCTTGAAACTAAAATTACTGTAGCTATAGGCGGTACTGTTACTGATGTATGAGTTTTGTATACGGGCATGTCGGTTCAGCCCATTATAAAAGTCGGAGGCTACAGCATATACAGAAAGTGATTGGTGGAAGAATGCACGTCCTACTCCTACAAACACACCACTCACTGGCTTGTAGTATGTAGGCTTCTTGCATAGAGCCTTTGCTCTTATAGAGAAGCATAACTAAAAAGCCAATTTTCTGAAGGAGTGATTTGGTTCATCCATTCTACTGAAAAAGGCCTTCACTTTTGTAAAACACCTTATCAGCAAAAAGGCTTTTTCATAGGTAAGGGTAAGTTTAGGCATCCACTTTCCTATTTGTTTTTTTGAGCATAAAGTGCACATTTCAGTAGGCTAAAATCGTCATAATTACGAAGGATTTTTCTACTGCATCGGAGTTGATAGAAGAGAGTTGGTAATCGGCATAAATTCCCTTGTGAATATGGGAATAAGTAACGGAAGCTGATATAGGCCCATAGGTGGCCAGAGTGTTCCACTCATTAGTGAGTTGAGGTGTAATATAAGGGTTTCCGCGATTGTACAGGAAAGAAGAAACATAGCTATTGTAGTCACTGAGATCATGGAAGGCAGGGCGCTTAATCTCATGAGCATAGCTGAAAGTTATTTGAGTTTTCTCCCAAGGGAAAGCTACTGATACATTAGGCAACCAATCTCGATAGGTCTTACTTTTCGCTTCGCTTTTCTGCTCGTTTTCATAATAATCAAAATCAGCATACTCATAGCGTGTGCCAAGTTTTAGATTTACCTTTTTGATAGGATAGGAAAAAAACTAAGAAAAGCATCCGAACGAGTTTCGTTATTTTTAGCATTGAAGGCAGAAAGTACATTGTCTTGGTAATTCTCAGTGCGGTGTAGGTTACTTACCTCAACACCATAGCCAAGAGTCCCTTTGCCTAACTGTTGAAAGAAAGTGGTCTTGAGCCCCCACCAATTAGAAATCACATCGGAATGCGTGTGTACGTTGCGAGAGGTTGTATTAAGGAGGTTGTGCTCAACAATGTCTGAAGTATTATCAGAACGCAGACCGATATAATCCACATCAGTTTGCATTTTTAGCACATCAGTGAGTTTGCCTTCGTAATAGGCATTGACACTGAGTTTTTTTGTCTTGCTCAAATTGGTCATACTCATTGCGCCCCTGAGCAGTAAAGCAATTGGTTCTTATAGTGGTCGTTTCTTGAGTGCTAAAGTTGTGTCCGCTGAAAGGTATAATACCTCTTATGCTCATACCCAGAGTGTTCTTCAGAGAATTCGTGTGCAAATCCTATCTTTGTTTTTGATGTTTTTAGTGCTGATTTTGATGGGTTTCATCATTGAGTACTCGCCACTGGTTATTTTGGGTAAATACTTGCAAAATCCTGAGCTACATTATAGTCTTCTTGGTTAAAATGATTATCATTACTTATGCTTGTAAAACCAGTCGGTTTTCCCTTTACGATAATTGAGGCTTAGCCAAGTTTCATCCATTATGCCTTTTTGAAGAAATAGAAGGTGTTTTCAACTGCCCCACTAAGTCCATCTCCTTGTTTCTTTTTAAGTTTGATGTAGATAACGGCACCTACTGTATTATCGAAAGCGGCACCTGGTTGAGTTTCCATCTCTATACTCTCAATATCTTTTTGGAGATAGCTGATACACCTCATCAAGGTTACGCACCCCTACGATTATTAATATAGAAGATGGATTCCCTTGCAAAAACTTCAAAACCATCACCTGTATAGGAAGTACTAACCCCAGGTAGAAAGTTCAATAGCATATTGGTAGTGGGTAATTTTTGCAAGGTAGATCGAGCTACGTTGGTACTAATGCGAGTGCCTTTCTGTTCCAAAATAGGACGGCGGCGGGCAGTAACAACCACAGCATCTAATTCATTAGAAGTAGGAATTAGAACAATCGTACCTAAATTACTACTTGTAGGAGACAATACTTTTCTCTGGTATTCCAAATGTGTGATTTTAATAAGCACCTTTTTGCTATTAGCGGGATTGGGTAGTTCAAAAGAACCATTCCCATTGCTGATAGCTCCCTTTACTAAGGTAGAATCAGGGAGCGACATCAGGATAATATTTGCATCACTGATGGGCTTCTGATCGGGATTGATTAATGTGCCTTTAAAAAAGTAGTCTGTGCAGCAGTGGTGGCACTAATGACTAAGATGAATGATAGGATAATATTTTTTTCATCTTTGCAAATTTTTATGGTTAATGAAGATGGTTGTTAATTCTTTATCACAAAGATACAACAAAAATTAGATATTATGCGGCATATAGAATGTTAAAAATTGTTATACCTTTTTAAGAAACTTGGAGATAAACTCTAATAAATCATTGTGATTTCTGGCTTTAGGACTTCCATCCAAATTGAATGTAAGCTAAGTCTAATTTCTTCTTGTTTTAATAAATTCAACTATATTCATAGGAAAGTTGCCATTTTACTCCATTGTTGAAGTAGTAATAGGACGTTATTGTCTTAAATTCTCTTTTTCCCACACTTATAATCCATTTATTTATTGTATCTTTGCCCAAAAGTTACTGAGTTTTAGCGTTCCCCTTTTTTCGTAAAAAAATATTAATTTGAGGAACTTTTATACCTCTAAAAAGTTTAAACAGCTTTAGTATGAAAATAGAAGCAATTAACAAAAGGTAATTATTCCAAAGATCAAACGGAGGTTGTAATGTGGGAAAAGAAAGGTAAAGAAAATTTCAACAGAAGAGAGGAGGGATAAACGAGCTTTCTAAACTAATAGATAATTTATGATATATATACACGAAAAAGATGTTTTTTTGGTAAACTTTTCAGAGGTTTTTAGTTTAGATATAAGTGAGGAAATAGATAAGGAGTTCCTAATATCTAATCGTATTAATAGTTTAGTTCTGACAAGGTCCGCGAATCAGGAAAAAGAAGATATGGCGATGCTAGCTGAAATACCTCTCCCTAGAGGGGCTTTCTTTTCCAGATCCATATTATCCAACTCTTAATGTACTAAAACAGTTATCCAATATATTATATCTCAATATTAAGGGGAAAGTGGGAGCACCTATCCCTTTTTGAATCTCTTCCCAGACTATGGTGCGTATATCTAAATTATGATAAGAAAACGTGTGGATCTATTTTTAAAGCACAAAGTTTAGAATATTTATTTATAGATAATTATAAAAGGAAGTTCTTCTGAAGATTTTGTTCCTTTGTCAAAGATAAAACGATTGGGATTAATAAAGTTTGGGCTCAATGAATTTGATGCCATAGAGCATATGCCTTACATAGAACATTTGGGAATGGGATATAATCCCAAAATGATGGATATTAGTTGGATAGCACAAGCACAATCTTTGAAGTCAGTTTCCTTTACTAATTGTAAAAATATTACTAATTGGCAGGTATTAGGTAGCTTGACAAATTTAGAAACGATTATTATAGAAAATGCTGGAGAGATACCTTCTATTGATTTTTCTTTCTCATTTTGCCCAATTTAAGAAAAGTTCGTTTCATAGGACAAATCGATATAAAGGACAATCGTATCAAACATCTTTTGACTAATAATAACTTGCAATATTTCTTTTATTCCAGTAAAAAGAGTTATGATATTACAATCGCTGATTTGCGAGGATGAAGAGGTTTTTATACAGATAAAAGATAATACTAAATTCTAATTTTTCTATAAGCAGTTTGTGAGAAATAGTATATAATAAAATATTCTATAATGGTGAGATATCAATAGACATATACCAGGAACCATCAAAGTAGAAGGTCGTGAATTCCTTTATATCTTAGATGATGGAGAAGATTTTTTTGTAGGAAAGAAAAAGAAAGTAAGCGAGAATCCTTATTTTTCTAAAAATTACATGTCTATTTTTTTAAAGGCTAAACAAGGAGGAGCTCTCTCTGAGAACTGTAAAAATTTGGCTACCTACAGGCGAACTTTTTCCATGGTTATCCTATAAAGGAGACATTGTGGGTTGGCGAGAAGGTATAATAGAAGCAGCTATACACTTAGGACTATTAACCGCCAAAATAGTTAGAGAAAATATAGAAATTTCAGATGGCAGAAACTATGCCCTATCAGAATGTAAAGTGGAATTCTATTAATTTTCATAGGTATAAAAATAGGAATAGGGCTATAGGGGTTTGACTAAAACCCTATAGAGCCCTATTCCTATAGCTCTTATGAATTATTGACCATTGATAGAAACAAAAAGCGTTTCCCCTCTTTGCTGACAGCCGCTACTTTCTTAGCGGTAAGTCCCTTGATAGCCTTGTCCCATTTCTTATTGGAAAATTCGGTCTTAGCCTTGAGGGTTTCCAAAGGTAATTTGTTATCCTTTTTAAGCAGGTCAAGGATTAGTTTTTCGTCCTCGGAGAGTTCTACTCCTTGCGTTCAGGGCGCATCTGTGGGAAGAAGAGTACTTCCTGTATGGTCTCGTTGTTGGTAAGGAACATAATAAGCCTATCCATACCGATACCCAATCCTGAAGTAGGCGGCATACCATACTCTAAGGCACGGAGGAAGTCTTGGTCTATGAACATCGCCTCATCATCACCACGTTCGGAGAGCGCCATTTGTGCCTCAAAGCGTTCGCGCTGATCGATAGGGTCGTTTAGCTCCGAATAAGCATTGGCGATTTCTTACCACATACCATGAGTTCAAAAACGTTCGGTAAGGTTTTTATCCGAACGGTGTTCCTTGCAAGAGGTGACATCTCTTTAGGATAGTCAGTGATAAAAGTAGGCTGGATAAAGTTGCCTTCGCACTTTTCTCCAAATATCTCATCAATGAGCTTGCCCTTGCCCATGGTATCATCTACTTCTATACCGATGGATTGGGCAAAAGCCCTAAGTTCGTCCTCGCTCTTTCCTGTGATGTCAAAGCCTGTAAAGCGCTTGATAGCTTCTGTCATCGTAACACGAGGATAAGGTGCCTTGAAATCCACTTCGTGCTTGCCAAAGGTGGCTTTTGGTAGTACCATTCACCGCCTTAGCACAGTACTCAAGAGGTTTTCGGTAAATTCCATCATCCAGTTGTAGTCCTTGTAGCTACATATATTTCCATTCCTGTAAATTCAGGATTGTGGGTTCTGTCCATTCCCTCGTTGCGGAAGTTCTTAGCAAAATTCGTACACCCATCAAAGCCCCTACAATAAGGCGCTTTGAGGTAGAGTTCGTTGGCTATACGCATATAGAGCGGAATATCCAAAGCATTAGTGGTGTGTAATAAAAGGACGCGCAGAAGCTCCCCCTGGGATTGCCTGAAGGATAGGAGTCTCTACTTCTATATATCCGTGATTGTTGAAGTACTCACGCATCGCATTGAATAGGCGGTTACGCTTTAGGAATACTTCTTTCACCTGTGGATTCACAACCAAATCCACATAGCGCATACGGTAACGCTGTTCTACATCGTTGAACTCATCGTGTACTTTTCCTTGGGCATCTACCTTTAGGGAGAGGCAGCGGGCGTAGGGTCTTACACAAGACTTTTGAACTGCTTTACCTCAATGGATTTTTCCTCCATATTGGTCGTGAAGAGGGTGCCTTCCACCCCAATAAAGTCGCCTAAGTCGAGGAGTTTTTGAATACCTCATTATAGAGAGTCTTGTCCTCACCTGGGCAGAGGTCATCACGCTTGAGTAGAGTTGTACGCGACCAGAGCTGTCCTGCAAGGTAGCGAAAGAGGCTTTCCCTTGAATACGGAAGGACATGAGGGCGACCAGCTACGACTACCTCCTTACCTTCTTCGTATTGGGTTTCTATGTCTTTAGCGAGGAAGTTCACGGGAATAGTTCTGCAGGATATGGGTTGATTCCCAATTCCTTTAGCTTAGTGAGTTTCTCTCGACGGATAATTTCTTGTTCGGTCATTTTGTTAGCTATTTAAGGGCGCAAAAATACAAAAATAATGAGTAATGAGCAATGATTAAAGGTTAATTATTAATGAGATTTTTCACTCTTTACTAAAAAGTGTTGGTTGTCCGTCCTTGAATCGTACTTTCCCCAAATGCTTGTAGAGCAAGGTCGGTAACTTCTCTTCCGCGGGGTGTACGGATGATAAATCCTTGTTGGATCAAGAAAGGTTCATAGACCTCTTCCAGCGTCTCGGCATTCTCGGAAACAGCAGTGGCAAGGGTGGTGATACCCACAGGACCACCTTTGAATTTGTCAATGATAGTAAGGAGAATCTTATTGTCCATTTCGTCCAAGCCGTGAGCATCTACATTGAGGGCTTTGAGGGCAAAAGCGGGTGATTTCTATGTCTATCTTGCCGTTGCCTTTGATCTGAGCAAAGTCACGTACACGCCTTAGCAGCGCATTGGCGATACGCGGAGTGCCTCGGCTACGTCCAGCCAGCTCTATAGCAGCCTCTTCGGAGATAGGCACCCCTAATATCTGAGCACTGCGCTGGAGAATATTGGCTAATAATTCTGTAGTATAGTACTGCAACCTACTTTGTATCCCAAATCGTGCTCGCATAGGAGCGGTGAGTAAGCCCGAACGGGTGGTTGCCCCAATAAGAGTAAAGGGATTGAGACTGATCTGTACGGTACGTGCATTGGGGCCGGACTCTATCATGATGTTCTATCTTATAGTCCTCCATAGCCGAATAGAGTATTCTTCCACTATGGGGCTGAGTCGGTGAATTTCGTCAATAAAGAGTACGTCGCGTGGCTCCAAATTAGTCAAAAGTCCCGCCAAGTCGCCCGGCTTGTCTAAGACAGGACCCGAGGTGATCTTGATCCCCACCCCCAGCTCATTGGCCAAGATATTGGCAAGCGTTGTTTTTCCTAGACCAGGAGGTCCATGGAAGAGGGTATGATCAAGAGCTTCCCCACGTAGATTGGCAGCCTTGACAAATATTTTAAGGTTTTCCAAAATAGCCTCTTGCCCCGTAAAAGTCGTCAAAGGAAAGTGGCCGCAAGGCTCGTTCTATGTCCAACTCTTGGGGAGAAAGGTTGCTCTTATCAGGATTTAGGTTTGCATTCATAGCATCAATGGTTCGATAGTAACCACGCCACAAAAGTACAACAAATTTCTTTAGCCACAAAACCTATAATACGCTTTTAAGTACTTCCCAAGACTTAGGGATTTGAAAATTAGGCAAATGCCATAAGTAGTAGTTCAGAAGCTGTTCTAAGAGACTATTGCGTTCTTCTCGAGTCATTTTTCAAGAGACAGACTTCCTCCAAAAGAGTGAGAGAGGAAGAACTTAAGTAAGAGACTTTCTTCTTCGCTCATGAGTGAATGAGCCATTGTGCATGGCGACAAATACTCCTGCCTCCAAGTCGAAGTAAGGAAGTTCCATGGCCGAGGTGTTGGGCAATACTCCTAAATATAGGGTGAGGTCTACCAGAAACTTTAGGTGGAAATTAGCAAAATATTCGGCTCTGTCATACCATTGTAGGCTCTCTTCCCAAAAGGAAAAGAGCGAGGGATTGGGATGTTCTTCCTGTAGGACACTACAACCTATTTCTGAGAGAAAAGAACAAGACAGAACTGCGTATAACACTCTGTTGTAGCTTCTTGTAGGGGAAACATACTTTAGCCTCCTTGATGTACTCTAAGGAGCCATCATTGCGCTCGGTGGTGACCAATTCCAACTGACTTAAGGGCTCGAAATAAGCAGGAGAGAGTGCTTTTTCTTCTGAGACAATACCCCTTTGAGCAGGTAGGAACGCACTCCCTCCAAGGTATAGCAACGTACGATAAGGCTTGTGTCTCGAAATTTTAGGTGAGAGAGCACAATGGCTTTTAGTGCGTATCATTCTTGAGGGGTGTGGGTTTTGCAGGGGTAATAGTCAGGGTATCAGGACTTCTAAGTAGGGTGCCCAACTTGTCATCAAGGTTTTTCCTCATTAAGGAAATTGATATAACGGAGCACCGAAGCAAAGGCATTGCGAATGTTTAATATTCCCTGTTGTACTTCTTCCTTATTTAGATTGGGATTCTCCTTCACCTCACTGGAGAGGTTTCTTACATAGGTTTCAAAGAGTTTAAGGCGCGCCTTGATCTCGTCCCGTTGTAGCTTTTTCAGGGAAATTATTCTTAGCCCATAACTGACGCAGTTCATCCTCAAGTTGGAAGAGCCAAAAATAAATGCTATTATAAGAACTCTTGATATTTTTCTTTGCCAAGGAGTTTTTCTGCAGATTTTTCTATTTCTTCCTGATACTTTATAGGTAGGAGAAGTTCAGAGCGATAGAAAGAAACATAATCATTGGCAACTTCTTTGTCTTGGTAAGCAAAGCCAAAGGTATATTCCCCATATAGAGGGTCTCAACCTGCATATCTACCTTGACCCATCCATCTTCTAGAGGGTGACTTTGGTGTAGGGTTCTAGTGTATTGAGAAAGACTATCCAATCGGGCGCTTGTTCACGAATGGCCTTTTTATCCTTCTGGCGGGTGATCTCTAGTTGGATATGTTTGATGCCAGAAGAGGGGCGCACCCTCAGAGAGAAAGTGTAAGGAATGTCCTTAAGAAGAATTTTCCTGCCAGGCGAACAAAAGCGCTTTCCTCAGCTTTTTGCTTGACAAACTTGTAGATAGTATCCGAAGGACTTTCTATAATTCCCCAATCCTGCTGTATATTCCCATTGATATGGATATTTTTCATTGGTATTTGGGTAAAGGCGCTTGTATACATAGAGCGAATCAGGATTGGTATTTTGTAGAATAGAGACCGCTTGTCGCTCAGGAGAGATACTCAGCAATATCTGGTAGATGGTTTTTAGTTCATACCAATTGCGTATATTCTCGGCGGCTTCCTTGGAGAGTTCAGGATAGGTGTAATTCTTGATATACACACTCTTGGCTTCCTTTTTTTCTTCCTTTTTTTCTTTTTTGTTGTGACTGACACCCCTACAATAAGCAGCGGGAGCAAGCATAGAATGATTCTTTTTCATTTTTCTTTCTTTCAATGAAAAAGGCTACCTTATGATAGGGGCAGCCTCTGAAGATGTGTTAGTACAGATTAGTTATTGTAAACACTCTCTTTCTTAAAGTGTTTGGTCAATAAATAATAAACCACAGCACGATACTTGTTTTTTGTTGGACTTGCCATATTGTTCTAATACGGTATTGATAGCCGTATCAAGTTCAGGGCTATCCTTTAAGCCTAATTTTTTGATTAAGAAGTTGTTCTTAACCAAGTCCAATTCTTTCTGGTCAGAACCAGATACTTTGGATGCATCGTTATTGTAGATAGAGGGTCCTAATCCTTTGGTTACTTTGGTAAGTAGTTCCACATCAGGCTCAGCAACACCACATTTTTCTTTTTAGATCAGCGGTGTAAAGTTCGATTAATTCAACTTGTTTACTCATAATAGTATGTCATTAATGATTTTACAGCCGTAAAAAGTAGTGTATTTTTCTCCCTCAATATACTTTAACAAAAGATTATCGTTTGAGACTGATTATTAGGTAGTTTTTCTTTACATATTGGGTAAGGATTACAATCTGTTGCCCTTCTACTTTCCCCTCTATATATTGCGAATTTTTCAGGGGTCTAAGGCTATCTTGCACTACAGTACCTTGCTTGGCGACCATACTGCTACCTTTCACTTTTTTAGGTCTTTGATAAGCTACCACATTGTCCCCAGCAGAAAGTACTGCCCCATTGCTATCTTTGTGGATGATTTTTTCTCCTTCTTCCAAGTGGTCATTAAGCGCTTGGGCAAAAGGCCAGTTCCTCATCTGTAAGATATAGCATATTGAGCAAATCTAGCGACCATCCCTCTCCTTTGAGTCAGTTTAGCATGCGCCAAGCCACCACTTTTACCGGGAGATACTCACTCCACATACTATCGTTCAGACAACGCCAATGGTTGCTGTCCATAGTCTCAGGGTTATTTATTTGGCTGATACATGTTTCACAAGCCAAAAAGGCTATCATCTACTCCTCCAACCTTGGATGGTGGTACTTGGTAGATACTTAGGAAGCGGTGCTTCCACATAGTTCACTAACAGTTCCCTTTGCGCTTTTTAAATCATCTAATAACATAAGGGCAAAAGTACAATTTTTTTAATGATTAATTATCAATGATTAATTGTTAATTATTTGTTAAATAAAATAAATTAAATTAAGAGTTTTAGGTTATAGAACTTTAGGCTCTATCATGATATAAGGAGCTTAACTAAAATGTGCATTTATTTTAAAGGGTCTATTTAAATATATCAATTGATTTTTAGAAAAATAGGAACTAAGATTTGTAACCAAGTAGTTTTATCTCTCTTGACTTTACTAAAAATAAAAGAATTTAATTTTTATTATGTTTGTAACTCTCTGATTATCAATAAAAAAATATTAGTTTGGTATAAAATTACAGAATTTCTGAAGTTTAAATATAAAATTTTCTTGTTGGATATATAATTTTTTTGTACTTTTTGCCGTCGATTTTATATTGAATAATTATTTTATGAAAAGAAAAAAATTTTCATAAGTTTTTGCTATTACATTGGGGTTTTTAATGCAGTAGCGCAAGTTAAGGATATTAGTTTTCGCTATAGCCCCCACAGCAGAATATGTGTTGTGGAATAAAAATCAGCCATTCAAAAATGGTTTTTATGGTTTGGTGGATATGTAGGTTTTGGCTTTTGGCAAAAACTTAGAATTACTAGGTTCATACAGTCAATCGTTAGGATTAAAATCTAGAATTGATGGTTTTCTGCACCAGATAATATAAAGGAATGCATTTGCTCCTACCGATGTAGATGTATATCGTTGGGGAGGAGAGCTCAAAGGTAATATACCGATGACTTACTCCCTTTTCAGCCTTATGTTACCTTGGGGGCTGGGATACAAACGATAAAAGCAAATGAAACAAAACAAGATGCTATTTATTATGCTTTTGGTTTAGGGACTAAATTCAATTTGACAAGACGCCTTACGCTCAATCTTCAGGCAAAAGGAACCTACTTTTAATTCTGATGCCTCTAATATCCTTTATAAGGCTTCTGAAGCAAGAACAAGTACTTATAATCAGTGGATAATCGATAATATCTCTAATGAGAAGATGTTAAATTGGTCTCTTCAGGCAGGCTTACAATTGTATCTAGGAGGGCGTAATCCTAACGAGCTTACAGAATTGGACAATTCTTATACCAATCTTAAGAATTTTAAGGTCGTAGTAGCTCCTGCAATCGGATATATTGATTTTTGACGATGATAATAACTTCCGTAACACTTATTTAGCAGGTGGTTCGTTAGGGTTTTGACTTTACCGAATACATAGGAGTAAGAGGATTTTTATTATCAAGCAATGAAGGAAGAAAAAAAGTATCATTAGACTTTGACAAACTCTCATTGTATGGTGCCGAATTTTTAGCACGTCTTAATGTTTCTAATGGAGTAGTTCCTTATATTACAATAGGAGCAGGATATCTTAATGCAGGTAAAGACTATCAAGGTAAAAGTAGCTACTGTGGAGAACAAATCAAGTATTTTTGCCAAAGGAGGTATTGGCTTGGCTATTCCTTTAAGCAAACATTTGGAACTATTTGGAGTAGATAATCTTTTATATACTACAGGTAATGAGAGTGCAAGTAATGCTCTAAAATCACCTAATAAGTTGCAAAGTAATGTCTTCTACAATGCCGGTATTCGTATCAAGTTCGCCAAAAGAAAACGAAAAATATACTTATCAAGATCTTGCTAATGAAATCCATGCCTCAGAGATTAAGGAAGGGAAAAGAACAAGTAAAGGTTCAAAAATAATACGAAAACAACGCCAATATCTCAAAAACAAAAAGATATAGACTATTATAATGCACAAATCGCAACTGTTGAAAAAAACAAATACAGCTTGCTTATCGTCAAAATGATATCAATAACGCTTCTTTATTGCTAAAAGAAAAAGGAAAAATGGGAAAAAAATTACGTAATAATTATGTAGCTGAGAATATCCCTTATCCTTCCGAAAATCAAACAAACTTGGTGAGAATGACTCCAGAGCAATTACAAAACATTGATCTCTGAAATAGTTAATAAAAATTGAAGAAGAGAAGGAAAAACCCCCGATCAACGCATTGATAGACTCGAAAAAAATTGTTGTTAGAGATTAATAAGGATAACCAAAAGATAGAAGAACAGCAAAAAATAAATCAGTCTATACTTGATTCTGTTAAGAATTTAGAGAAAAATATCAAAAACAAATGTCGTTGTACCTGTAAGACAACTACAACTACAACAATAAATAGAAGTAAAGTAAAAAAAGCCCAAAAATATGAATAATATCATAAAAAGGGGATTATATTTATATTAGTGTTTATTCCAACTCTTATTTGTGCTCAAGATAAACTATACAATCAGCAGAAAGATATTGTTTTATCCAAGAGGAACTACAATTACTCTTACGAAAGGTTGCAGAGGCTAAATTGAGAAAAATAAGAGGAGAAAAACTAGCTAATTTGCATAAATCTCAACAGAAAAAAAGGCTCTTTTCAAACATATATGAATCCAATGAGGGTGAAAAATTTTTTTACTATTTAGCTCAAAAATGCAGACTCAACATATACAGACATAGAGCAAGTAAATAGAAAATTGGATATCCTATTGGCTTATATGATGAAAAAGACAGTGTATCAGTTATTCATTTGACAGATACAGTAAAAGTATGTAGCTAATAGTAATCTCAATAGAGCAAAATATGCAGCTAATAACCCTAATGCAGAAAGGTATGTAGATGGAAATGAGCCCAATAGATCAAAGTATGTAGCTAAAAAGTAATCCTAATGCAGTAAAAGCCTGTAGCTAATAATTCCAATAAGGATATTTCGCTACAAAAGCAATTGGACATGATAGATAAATCAATAAAAGATTTAAGTAATCAGCAAAAACTATTAGCAGCTGCAGTGGTTCCATTAGCTACATTGAATAATAAGGATAAGCTTGACAAAATTCAACAGCGTACAGACTCTATCTTATTACTCTCTAAAAAAGCAAACAGAGCATAATAATGTACAAGATCCAAAAAGAATCTTCTATTGCAGTACAAAATGTAAAAACACCAGAGCATAAAAGGTGATAATTTGGTTATTTCAGAAGAAAGAAGACGTACATTAGAAGACCTATTGGCCAAATATGGGAATAAAAAGACTCCTATTTACTTTTGCAAACAATGCGTATATACCTTTGCCACACGATACAGAAGCTATGGATCAGATAGTTGCTATGCTCCGCAATAATCCAGAACTATCCATTCTATTAGAAGGATATGCGAGCAATGTAGGTTCAGCAGCGTATAATAATCAATTGTCAATGAAGCGTTCAGAGAGTGTAGCTCGCTTTACTTCAAAAACAAAGGAATCTCATTACAAAGGATACTTACCGCTTTTTAGAGGAATAGATGGTTCAGTGGATAAAGAAAAAGCACGAAGAGTAGATATATCTGTTATAATACGCTAAAAAATAAGGATTGATAGACTCAATCCTTATTTTTCTTCTAAACTCAAAAACTCCCTCGGGTGTTACTACATAATCCAAAGGAATATCGTCTTCTCTTACGTCTTCTATGAGAGGTTCAGGGGGAAAGAAAGATAGTCCAATCTTGAGGGTGTCTGTTTTGCACTCTTCTAAGAAATTGTCATAGAAGCCCTTACCATAGCCTACACGGTTGCCCTTGGTGTCATAAGCTAAGAGGTACAAAAACGACCTCTATTTCTTCACTCTTTATGGGAATCCCTCCTTGAGGTTCAGGGATATGCCATTTGTTATTGGCATTTATCTGGGTAGGATCATATAAAAAATGTTCCATACGTACGGTCTCCATTAGGGTACGAGAGACGACCAGCGTTTTTCCTCGCTCCTGCAAAAGGCGGATAAGGTAGCTGGTATCCACTTCTCCAAAAGAGATGATAGAAAGAAAGCTATGGAAAAACCTGCTTGTCCCAGATGGGAAGTTGTAGCGTTTGCTGGGCTATCTGCTGGCTTAAGAGGGCTTGTTGCTCAGCGGGAATGGCTGCTCGTTTTTTGCTTGTAGAGGGTACGGAGGGCTTTCTTGTTCATATATATTGTCCTGTATAGCTATTTTTGTTTTTCCTAATTTCCTCTGGGGTGCCTGTGGCTACGAGGTTTCCTCCCTGTGCTCCTCCTTCTCGGCCTAAGTCTATGATATAGTCAGCACGGCGAATGACCTCACATTGTGCTCTATCACGATAATAGAGTGTCCGCGCTCTATCAAGGCATTGAAGGAGCGTAGCAGCTTGCCTATATCATGGAAGTGAAGCCCAGTGGTAGGCTCGTCAAAGATAAAGAGCGTAGGGGTCTCTTGGTATGATTTTACTAAGAAAGAGGCTAGCTTGATACGCTGTGCTTCCCCGCCAGATAGGGTAGAGGAGGGTTGCCCCTGAGGTTACATAGCCTAAGCCTACTTCCTGCAAGGGAAGGGAGCTTTTGAGCAATTTTTCTCCTGCTTGTGCTCGGTAAAGAAGGCTACGGCATCATCAATAGTAGTCTCCAGTAGGTCGTGTATGTTCTTTCCTTGGAAGGTAACTTCTAAATTTCAGGTTTGAATCGCTTACCATCACAAGCCTCACAAGTCAGATGTACATCGGCCATAAACTGCATTTCTATGGTTACCTCTCCTTCGCCTTTTGCAGGTCTCACAGCGTCCCCTCGGTATTGAAAGAGAGTGTTTGGCGGTATAGCCACGCATCTTAGCAAGTTTCTGCGAGGCAAAGAGTTGGCGAATATCATCGTAAAGCCTTGATGTAGGTTACAGGATTGGATCAGGTGGACTTTCCTATGGGGGTTTTGGTCGACAAACTCAACCCGCTTGATATAAAGAGAACTTCCCATCCATACTGCTGTACTCACCTACCTTGTCCGTAGGTTGGTCGAGCTTGCGCAAAAGGGCAGGGTAGGGGATATTCTTTTACTAAGGTACTCTTCCCACTACCTGATACGCCTGTTACTACGGTGAGCATATTCAAGGGGAAGGTAACATCTATATTCTTTAGATTATTGGTACAGGGCGCCTTTGATTTCGATAAAGTGCTTGGAAGTACGCACTTTCTTAGGCATTTCTATAGTGCGCCTACCACTGAGGTACTCTCGGTAAGGGTAGGAGCCTTGAGGATCTCCTCATAGGTACCTGTGGCCACCACTTCTCCGCCTAGGGTGCCCGCTTCGGGTCCTATGTCTATGATATAGTCAGCCGCTTTCATAATACCCTCGTCGTGTTCTACCACAATGACGGTGTTGCCCAAGTCTCTAGTGATTCAGTACATGAATAAGGCGTTCCCGTATCTTTGGGATGTAGCCCAATGCTTAGCTCGTCTAAGATATACATGGAGCCCCACCAAACTACTCCCCAGGAGGTAGCCAAGTTGATGCGCTGACTCTCTCCCCTGATAGGCTATTGGACTTACGGTTTGGGTACAAGGTAGCCCAAACCAACGTCAACAGGTAGTGCAGAGCGGTTGTGTATTTCCCTTGGGAGACGTTCGGCGACCTTTTTGTTCGTAGGCATTGAGTGATGAGGTTATCAAGAAAAACCACCAAATCGGAGATGAGCATAGAGACCAAGTCGAAATAGACTCCCCCTACCCGTACATAAGTGGCTGAGGGCGGAGCCGCTTACCTCCACAGGCATAGCAGGGTAGTCTTACCTCGATAGCGTGCCAACATTACTCGGTTTTGTATCTTATAGTTTTTTCTTCCAACTCCTTGAGAAAGCAGTAAGTCCTGTAAAGTACTGGTTGCGTCCCAAACAAGCTGCTTTTGTGCTTCGGTGAGTTCATACCAAGGACGGTGGATAGGGAAGTCAAACTTGTAGGCATTGTTCACCAACTGATCTCTGAACCATGACATCGTCTCCCCACGCCAAGGATAGATAGCGTTGTCATACACCGAAAAGGGAGGTGTTGGGTACAATGAGAGTTTCATCAAGTCCTATAGTATCGCCGTAGCCTTCACATACAGGGCAAGCCCCGTAAGGGTTATTGAAGCTAAACAGATGCACATTAGGCTCTAAGAAAGTAATCCCATCTGCCTCAAACTGGTTGGAGAAGTGATGTGCCTCTCCTGTGGTTAAGTCCTCCACAAAGCATACACCTTTCCCTTCGAAGAACGCTGTGCTTACCGAATCGGCTAAGCGCTGGGCGGTTTCCTCTTCGTGATCCACCACGATACGCTCTACTACAGGAAAAATCACCTTTAACCTTTTTGAAATCCAAATCGCTCAGGCGCTCTACTTTTCCTTGGTACTTGATACGGGCATATCCCTGCTCCTCTAATAGGCGAAGAGTTTGCTCGCAAGTACGTCCCGCACTGGGAACGATAGGGGAGAGCAGTAATAGCTTGTGCTCATCAGGGAAGGAAAGGATAAAGTCTACCACATCCGAGACAGTATCTTTCTTGACCTCTCTACCTGAAATGGGTGAAAAGGTATGTCCCACCCGAGCAAAGAGTAGCTTTAGGTAGTCATACACTTCGGTAGAGGTACCCACTGTGGAGCGAGGGTTACTGGTATTGACCTTCTGTTCGATAGCAATAGCAGGGAGATGTTCTCAATGAAATCCACCTTGGAAGCGTCCAACCCTACCCAGAATTGGCGAGCATGGGAACTTAGGCTTTCCACATGGCGGCGTTGTCCCTCTGCATAGGGGGTATCAAATGCCAATGTGGATTTCCCAGATCCTGAAAGCCCCGTTACCACCACCAATTTCCCTTTGGGAATAGCTACACTGATATTTTTTAAGATTATGTAATTTAGCTCCTTTGATAAGGATTTGTTCTTCTTTCATTTTTCACTTTTCACTTTTCACTTTCTTGGTACCACTGTGCATACTTCACATAAGCATTGGCGATACGGTTGATTTCTCCTTCGGTGAGTTCAGGAGAAATGTCCTTAATCTTCTTAGCAGGGGATGCCTGCCCATACCTCACCTGACCCTATATGGGTACCTTTGGTAACTATCGGCACCTGCAGCCACGATGGGTTGCTCTCCACTACACACCCATCCAAGACGATGGCTCCCATACCAATAAGTACATTGTCCTTGAGGATACAGCCGTGTATGATGGCATTGTGTCCTATAGAGACATTGTTGCCGATAGTGGTAGAGGTTTTCTGATAGGTACAATGTATCATCACATTGTCCTGTATATTTACCTTATTGCCGATGACAATAGCATTCACATCGCCCCGAAGGACAGCATTGTACCATATACTACAGTCATCCCCAAGAGTAACCTCGCCAATAAGGACAGCTGTTTCGGCTATAAATACGTTTTTCCCTATGATGGGGTTTTTCCCCTAAGTTCTCTGATGATAGGCATAAAATAGTTTTATTTTATTCAAAAATGTATTTTTTTATTGTTTACTTAATAAAAGCGTATCAAAATCTTCTGTTAAATCTTGTAGCCTTTATATTATTATATGCAGGTGAGGCTTGCAACTCATACCCACTATAGTAGAGCTTATAGCTCTTTTTCCTAATAAAAGATTCCTAGCAATCAATAGAGGTTTTTATTGGTTTTTATAACTTCAAAAATATTAAGGCCTTGAGTTCTTCGTTTTTCTTTTTGTTTTCCAAAAAAATATTTCCTTTGTCGAGGATTACCTCTACTTTAGGTTGCTGTGCTCTAAGGGCTTTTTCTTCTTCCCAAGTAGGAAATTTACGTTCCTTGATAGAAAGAAATCTCTTCTTAAGAAAAGGGAGAAATGCTTCTGTATCAAAATCTGTAAAACGTTTCTTATACTTTAGTAGATAGTACTCTAAGAGGTCGTGAAAGGTCATCACAAAATTTCTTGTGTATTTCCTCATTACTCGGTTCCTCATAGTCCTCAGCTATCAATACAGGGTCTATATGTAAGTATTCTTTTTTATGCTATATTCTCCGATAACTTCTTCCCTTTTTGTAATAACGGGCATAAGTCTTACATAGGGTAACTCTAGGGAATACCCTTATAGCTAGAGCTTACCTTCTTAAAAGTAATTAAATTTCATTATATCATATACCTTATCAGGATATTGTATAAAATATTTCATCAGGGATATTCCTCAGCAGGTCTGAGTATCTTATCCTTATCTTTCCATTCTTTTTATAAGGATACCTCCTATAGCATCTTGCCAGTCTCCATCCAAATAATCCCTTATGTAGTGGATACTTTCGTAGAAAACCTCCTGTTTTTTTATAAGCATATACTTGTGCTACACAACTAAAGAACCTCATATATTTTGTAATTTAGAGTTATGAGGGAAATATACAGAGGCATGACCTCCTCATAGCGCTCGTAACAACGCTCCACAAAGGCCTGTATTTGAGGCTTTAAGGAATCAAAGGGTGCCTCGTGCTTCAAATATCTCATAGGTACCTCCCCATGACCAGTTACCAAATACCCTAATATATCTACCTCCTCACCTATGTATTGAGTAAAAATAAACAGAGGTCTAATAGGTCTATATCCTTTTCGTTTAAGTATTTTTCTTTCCAAAACGTCCTCGTTATCCTCCCCGAAAAACCTTAGGTTCTCTTCAGGGATTTTCTTTCAAGCACTTCTTTTATAAAGGGTTCTACATCAATCATAGATAAAGGGGGTATTAGGGAATAAAAGTACTCAGTTCTAAAGGCCATAGGTGTAGTTGGTTATTTATTCAGTCCCCATTCTTTAACAAGAAATAAGTAGTTTCGTAAGCTGAGATACATTCTTTCATTAGCTTTCCATCAGGTTGAGCTACTTTGAGCTGTTGGTAAAAATAGGAAGCTCTCCCTTAGGGTTGTTCAGCCTCTGGCACTATTTTATATTGTATCTGCTCACGCAAAGGCTTGATGATAGAAAGTGTTTCAGGGGTAAGGTAGCCCAGCTCGCGGTGAGGTAGCGATATAAGCACGTGGCTGGTAGAGACCCACTGAAAATGTCCTGACCTAAAAACTTGCTCTCATAAGAAAAGTTCAAGAGCCCCATTACGGTAGGCATCACGTCTATTTGAGAAACAAGGGTATCTACGCGTTTTTGCTTCTAAGAAGTCCGCATAGATAAGGCAGGGAATACGATACCTATCCAAAGGCAATTCGGTACGTCCAGCACTCGAAGCGCAGTGGTCGGCAACAATCACAAATACCGTATCCTTAAACCACGACTCTTTTTAGCCAACTCAAAAAGAACAGCTTGAGGGAATAGTCTGTATATTTTACCCCACCTTGTCGAGACTTAGCCGTGCCTGGGATATCAATGCGACCTTCTGGATAGGTAAAAGGGCGGTGGTTGCTCACGGTCATCCAGTGGTTAAAGAACGGTTTGCCTGTTTTCGCTTGGGCATTCATCTCCTTAATGGCTTTACGCGCCATATCCTCATCACTTACCCCCCATATGTTGGCAAAGGTAATCTCCTCTGGAGTAAAAGTTGTCTCTATCTATGATATCGTAGCCGTTACCTCCGAAGAAGTCTTTCATATTGTCAAAAATAGCTATAGCCCCCGTAAAGATATTTCACGCTATACCCCTTTGGACTTGAAGACACTCCCCGTGGTGAATTTGTCCTTGTTATCCTTGCGCTTAACGATACTCTCACCTGGTGTAGGAGGCACACAAAGGGTCAGCGCTTCCAACCCACGTACAGTACGGTTACCCGTAGCATATAAGTTGGTCAGGAAGATACTCTTTTTGCGCTAAGCTATCGAGGAACAGAGTGATGCCCTCAGTATTGCCATAAGCAGCCATATACTCTGCAGAGACTCTCTACTGAGATAAGCACTCCCATTCTTATGCTGTTCGCTGCCTTCTCCTTCTACAAAATAAGGGAGTTTACTAATGGAAAAAAATAGTCTCGTATGCCACAGCTAGGGGACTGGAGGCTCTCCTGCCGATGTTTTTAAAATGCCTCAAAAAGGTTGTCCTTGCCTCCTCTTCGGGTAGGGTAGGGTGAGAACTGGAAGAAATCCAACTCACTATGGGTGAAAGCATAATAGAACTTATAGACCCCCGTTGGCGCGTATCTCCTGAACAAATACGTTGTTGGACTTGATATCGTCAAACTTGGGGGTAGCCCACAAAGCTCAAGAGGAACAATACCACATAGCCCCCAAGAACAAGCCTTTTTCTTTGAGGTTAGGGATAGTCTCAAGGGTAGATTTTTGTTTTTCTTATAGAGGAAAATAGTCAGAGCAAGTACTACGACAAACACCCCTGAGAAGAGCGGTACTACAGGGTAGCTCTCCATAATGTGCCGATAACCTCCGTAGTGTAGATCAGGTAATCCACGGCGATAAAGTTGTACCGTATCCCGAACTCATTCCAGAAGAAATATTCGCTAACGGCATTCATCACTATAGCAAAGGTATAGATAAATAAAGTAATGAAATAGAGCACATTGCGCACTTGCTTGCGCCACTTACCCGCAAAAAGAGCATTGCAGCAAAAGCAAAGGGTCTTTGCCCCAAAAGAAGAATAAGGCGATTTCCTCTACCGAACCTCCATACTGGTAGAATATATTATTAGGTACAAACTGTATATAGCCCAAGAGCAAAAAGCATTGCCCCCAAGGATAATATAGCCATAGAGCTTTTGGTACTTCACATTGGCGATAAAAGGAAGTAAATCACCAAGATACTAAGAGCTAAGATGGTGATAAATATGTCATTGAAGGAGCCTACTAAAAGCATGCCCAAGACCTGACCCAAAAGAAAAGGAGGTTGTGGTAATGGGGTGTCCCATAAAAGATAATCCTGAGGACAAAAAGAGATAACTATATATAACCCACCTACATACAGGAAGGGTTTAAAGCTACTAAGCAGTGCTTTCATAAAGAAAAAATTTTTGGCAAAGAGGTACAACAAACAAATGAGATAGAATGGTCATTTTTGTAAATAATTCTTATTTTTGCACCATAAAATATAGAGTCAATGCTTATTGTAGAAAATCTATCCTATACCTATACAGATACTCAAGTCCTTGAAAATATTCACTTTACCCTCTCACAGGGAGAGGTGCTCTCCATAGTAGGAGCCAGTGGCTCAGGCAAATCCACCTTGCTTAAGGCAATCTATGGTTTGTTTGACCTCTCACAAGGCAAAATCTTTTTGGAATGGAACACCTGTCTTGGGACCTTCGCACAATCTGGTGCCAGGCTTCCCTAAGATGAAATATTTGGCACAGGATTTTGGTCTGATGCCCTATATGACAGTGGAGGAAAATGTGGGAAAATTTCTCTCAAATCTGGATTTGCCTAAGAAGCGAGCTCGTGTAGCTGAGCTATTGGAATGACTCTCATGCAGGACTATGCCAAGGTAAAGCCCCTTTTTCCTTAGTGGAGGACAGAAACAGCGTGTGAGGCTTGGCGCAAGCGCTAGCACAAGCACCTGAGGTGCTGCTTTTGGACGAACCTTTTTAGCCAAACGGATAGCTTTCTTAAGAATCGTATCCGCCAAAATCTTTTTACCTTTCTCAAGGATCATAAGATTACCGCCCTTATTGCTACTCATGAAAGCCAGAAGCTTTGGGATTCTCGGATAGGATTATGATTATAAAGGAAGGCAAACAACTCCTGATAGATACTCCAGAGAGGTCTATTACTCACAGAGATGAGTATATAGCTACCCTCTTTGATGTGGTCAATAAGGTACAAGTGGAAGGAAAGAACACTTATACTACCCCCACCAGATACATATTGCCAATCAATCCCCTTGGCAATCAGAGGTAGAAAATTGCTTTTTCAAAGGGGAGATTACTTGATTCTCTGCCGTTCGGATAAACAATTGTTTTATATAAAACACAATGAAAAATAGAAAAAAAGGAAAAAGTTTTTTAAAAAGTAGGAAATAGAAAAAGTTGTATATTTGCACCACTAAAAACAACAACATCATGACATCATTTTTCAGAGGAATCAAATATTTTTTGAGCAATATGCTTTTTGCTCCTTATGATTATCTAAGAAAATTAGAATTATCTTCTTGGTGGGGTGCCAACATTGCCACTTGGATTATGCTTGTGGTACTCTTTGGTTTCTTTTTTTCTATTGGGTAAAACAATTAGTGAAATTCTCTAAAGAAGGAACAGAGAGAATGGATGTCACTGCTCATTCATTTTTCAAATAAAAAGGGATAGCTGTATTTTATCATAGCGATCTGATAAACATCAGGTCGCTTTTTGATAAAGATAAATATCGATATTTGTATTTAACTGTAAATCAGTTAAATGCATTTGTTTAGAGATAAGCAAAGTGGATTAAAAAGTATAAAAAACACTGATATATCACGTAAAATTGTATCCTACAAAAATATTCTAAAGATGAGAACTAAAATGAATTATTTCTGGCTGTTTTTTTGCTAGCTATCTCACTGAATGTGAGTGCACAAAACAAACAAATTACCCTAAAGGACATCTGGATAGATTATGCCTTTTTATCCTAAGGGAATGACCAATCTGTCAGCACTTAAGAATACCAACCAGTATACAGTGCTCAATTATGATTATACAAATCTTAACTATACTATTGATTTGTATAACTTTTTCTACTTTGGAAAAGGAAAAACGCTTTTTGATACCAAAAATTTCCACAAATCAAACGTATCAATAGCTATACTTTTCCAACAAACAGGAGGATAAAATCCTTATAGCTACTAACAAAGAGCCAATCTTTAGGCGTTCTTTCTCAGCCGATTTCTATGTTTTTGACCTAAAAAGCAAGAATTGACTAAGCTTACAGATAAAAAATCCAAGAACCTCTCTTCTCTCCTATGGGAGACAAAGTAGCTTATGTGTATAAAAAATAATATTTACATATATGATACTCAATCCAAAAAGGAACAACAAGTAACTTTTGATGGAGAGAAGAATAAAATTATTAATGGAACCAGTGACTGGGTATATGAAGAAGAATTTTCTATTGTAAGAACTTTTGACTGGAATGCGGATGGTACTCAACTGGCTTATATTCGTTTTTGACGAACATGAAGTGCCAGAATTTTTCTATGGATATCTATGGAACTACTTTGTATCCTACTAAAGACACTTTCAAATATCCAAAAAGCAGGAGAAAAGAACTCTGTAGTAAGCCTTTATTTGTATGATGTAAAAAGCAGGAAAAGGCTACACAGATTCCTTTGGATGCTTACTATATTCCTCGCTTGCAATGGACAAAAAGAAGCCAATATTCTCAGTGTACAGACATTGAACAGACACCAGAATGATTTCAATATCATTTTGTAGATGCTTCTACTAAGAAATTCAAAATCCGTATATCACGAAGTAGATAAAGGCTTATGTAAGTATTACCGATGATCTTACTTTCTTGGATGACAATAGCTTTATCATCTCTTCTGAAAAAGATGGTAACAATCATCTCTATCACTATGACAAGAATGGAAAGCTTATTAAGCAAATTACACAAGGAAAATGGGAAGTGACAGAATATTACGGATACAATCCTAAGGCAAAAACAAATCTATTACCAATCTACTGAACCAGGGTCTATCAACCGAGGAATCTATAGTATAGCCCTTTCAGGAAAGAACAAAAAGGATTAGCTACTAGAAGGAACTAATGAAGCCACTTTCAGCCCTGACTTTTTCTTTGTTTATCAACGAATATTCAAGTGCTCAAAACCTAATTTCTATACACTGAATGATAGTAAGACAGGGAAAAGTAGTAAAGGAAATCCTCAACAACAAAGAATTAGAGGATAAGATTGCTACCTATAATACAGGTAAAAAGAATTCTTCGAACTCACTACTAAGAATGGAGACAAGCTCAATGCTTGGATGATTAAGCCAAGTGATTTTAATGAAAATAAAAATATCCATTGCTTATGTTCCAATATTCAGGTCCTGGTTCTCAGCAAGTACACAACTCTTTCTCAGGATTTGATACTTTTGGTATTATATGCTTGCTCAAAAGGGTATATCGTACTCTGTGTAGATGGTCGTGGTACAGGATACAAAGGAGCTGCTTTCAAGAAATGTACCCTACAAACAATTAGGTAAATACGAATTGGAAGACCAAGTAGAGGCTGCTAAGATTGTGGAAATTACAAATATATCGACAAAGATCAGTATAGGTATCTGGGGATGGAGCTTTGGTGGCTTTTATGGCTTCCAACTGTATCCTAAGGGGAGAAGTGTTCAAAATGTCAATAGCTGTAGCTCCAGTGACCAATTGGCGCTTCTATGATACTGTGTATACAGAACGTTATATGCAAACTCCTCAGGAAAATCCAGAAGGATATGACAATAACTCTCCACTTACTTATGCTAAGAATTTGAATAAAAAATTCCCTTTTTGGTGCATGGTACTGCCGATGATAATGTACATGTACAAAACTCTATGCGCTTGATAGAATCCTTTGTACAATACGACAAGCAGTTTGAATGGGCTATTTATCCAGATAAGAACCATGGCATCTATGGAGGAAATACACGTCATCATTTGTATGAAAAAGTTAACTAACTTTGTCTTGAACAATTTGTAATAATAACAATAATTTAATTGTGATAAATAATGAATACAGAAAAAGGACACCCCGCAGGGACTTTATCTCGTATTTTTTACAGGAATGTGGGAGCGCTTTAGCTACTATGCGATGCGCGGTATTTTGGTGCTTTACCTAACAGCTACATGGCTAAATGGGGGGCTTGGGTATGATGAAAAATTTAGTACAACCCTTTATGGTATTGCTACAGGACTCTGTTACTTTACGCCTCTCTTTGGAGGATGGCTCTCTGACAGATATTTGGGACAACGTAAGTCTATTCTCATTGGAGGATTTATCATAGTCTTGGCGCTATTTGTGCTCTTTGTACCCTGAACTCTTTACCTCTACAGCATCTACCTTGTCTGCTGAAGATATACAATCTAATCAATTGATAGGGCGTATAGGCCTATATGGAGGTTTGTTCTATTAGTTATTGGTAATGGTTTCTTCAAGCCTAATATTTCCTCTATTGTTGGGGATTTGTATGAACCAGGCGACAAAACGATTGGACTCAGCTTTCTCTATCTTCTATATGGGGATCAACTTAGGCTCTGTATTAGCGCCACTCATTGTAGGACTACTTGCTGATAATATATTTGCTACCACTTATACTGATGCCAATGGCGTAGTTCAGATTACTCACGGCTATCGTTATGGGTTCTTGGCAGCCTCTATAGGAGCGCTATTGGGACAACTTTTTATTTGTATTCTTGAGTAATAAATATTTAGGGAGATATAGGGAATCAAACCTAAGAATGCTATGTCCACTCCTCCTTAGAAGCAGGAGAAAAACAAGAAGAAAAGACACCTCTTACTCGTGTAGAAAAAGAGAATTGCTGTAATCTTTATTTTCTTCTTCTTTGCTGTTTTCTTCTTTGCAGGTATGGAACAAGCAGGAGCTTCCTTTTAACCTATATGCTAATAAATATATAGATAGAAATGTATTCGGATTTGAAGTACCTACCGCTTGGTTACAGATGGTTAATCCTTTCTTTGTGATACTATTAGCTCCAGTATTTGCTTATTTCTGGAATACACGTTTGGGACAAGCTCTCAATACTCCCTTGAAGATGGGATTTGGTCTCATTGTATTGGGAATAGGGTTCTGGTTTATGCTCATAGCTGGTTTCCAAAGAGGAGCTGTATGGGAAGGAGGACTCAATATCGTAGACAACTCTAACGAAATGGTTAAAGGCAAGTATGATCTGGATGATTCTTACTTACTTGATGCATACTATAGGTGAGCTTTTCTCTCTCTCAGTAGGACTTTCTATAGTAACCAAACTTTTCTCCTGCTCGTTTTGCGTCCTTATTCATGGGAGTGTGGATTATGGCAGCTGCTTTTTGCTAATATGCTTGCAGGACTTATCTCTTCCTATGTAGTAGAGCTTGGAGCAAGTACTGTATTTGCTTCTATTTCAACTTTTGTGCTTATATTGGGTATACTCATGGTTTCTCTTAATAGAGTTATAGAACGCATGATGCACGGAATTAGATAAAATAATTGTTAGATTTAATTATTTAGTAAACAAGGCTATCGTAATCTCGATAGCCTTTGTTTTTGTAAACAGAAGAAAAGAAATATGCTTTTTAGGAAATGTATTTATTAGTATTAAAAAAATAAGTTAGAATTGTTAATAACTTTTAACTATGTAAATGCTTGATTTATAATATATATAACAAAAAGTACATAAAAATGATTTACAAAGATAACAAATATTTGCTTATTCATTTGTTTTTATTGTATCTTTGCACGCTCATGAATAAAAAGGATATGTTAAAAAGGAACACAATTGATTGTGCTGTTCGCGTTAATTTTATTTGCTGATCAAGCAAAAAGCGCAACAAGATTCACAATACACACAGTACATGTATAATACAATGATGGTAAATCCAGCCTACACAGGTTCTCGAGGATGACCAGTATATTTGGATTGTACCGTAACCAATGGGTGGGACTTGATGGAGCGCCAAAAACAGCTGCTTTGAGTATTCATACACCTATTGAGGGAAAAACATGTTGGTCTAGGAGGAGCTATCTATCATGAAAGTATAGGACCTCAATCTACCAATATGTTGGATATCGATTTCTCTTATACTTTGGAGTTTGAGGAATCTAAATTAGCTTTTGGATTAAAAAGCAGCAGGAGCTTTTTACAGATTTGATAAAAGCAAATTGCACCTATTCCATTCAAATGATTATGCTTTTGAGGAAAGGAAACTTCATTCCTACCTAATATAGGAGCAGGGGTTTACTATTATGGAGAAAAAAATACTCATGGGTTTCTCTATTCCTTATCTATTGGATACTAAGACGTTCTCCAAAGATGATGATAGAAAGATTATCTCTGATATCAATCAAAAGCAACATTATAATATTATGGGAGGATATGTATTTGACCTCTCTGAAAATACTAAGTTCAAAACCAGCTGGTTTGATGAAAATTGTATCAGGAAGTCCCTTGCAATTAGACCTTTCAGGTAACTTCTTATTCAATGAACGCTTTACTGTAGGTGCTGCTTGGAGATGGAGTGCTGCAGTGAGTGTTATGGCTGGTTTCAAATAGATAGAAATTGGTTCATAGGGTATGCTTATGACTGGGAAACTACAGATTTGAGAAAAGTATAATTCAGGATCACATGAGATTTTTCTTACGATATGAGTTCTCTAGAGATATGAAGAAAATTATCTCTCCTCGATTCTTCTAAAGTAGTAATGGTTTAATAAAAAAAGACAGAAAAAAATGATAAAAAGATATCAATATTCATGCTTCTTCTTTTTCCTTTTTCAGCTGCTTTTTGCACAGGTAGATGATAAGCAAAAAGCAGAAAATGAGAAAAAGCTAAGATAGCAAGCGAATTATACAATAAGTATGCCTATGTAGATGCTATTAAGATATATGAACGAATAGCCGAACAAGGATATGTAGATCAAACTATTTTTGCAAAACTTGGGTAATTCTTATTATTTTAATGCAGATTATACAAATGCTTTAAAATGGTATGACCAACTGTTCAAAAATGCGCAAAAGGATAATTATACCCTTACTCCAGAGTACTATTATCGTTATGCTCAAACTCTTAAATCTGCAGAACGTTACCAAGAAGCTACTGCTATACTCCAACAATTCATGAAACTTACAGGTCGTGAAGACATAAGAGCACGCAAATTGGAAGAACATACTGATTATTTGAAAGTTATTAAGGATAATTCTGGTAGACTTACTATAAAACCGGTGGATATTAATACAGAATATTCAGAATATGGTACAGCTTTTTATGGTCCTGATGCTATTGTGTTTACAGCAAGTAGAAAACCATCTCTCTTTAGAGAAGCTGCTAAATGGACAGGAGAAGGATATTATGATCTTTTTCAAAACATCTTTTAATGATGGGAAACTGAATGGAGAAGAACGTTTTTCTTCTGTACTCAATACCTCTTTGAGATGAATCTAGCCCTGTTTTTTACTAAGAGTTTGGATACTATTTATTTTACTCGTAATTACTTAGTACCTCAATCTAAGGAAGAAAAAGAGAAAGAGAAAAGATGAAAAGATACTCTTGGAGTCTATCGTTCTGTTAAGAAAGGAGATAATACCTGGGCAGAACCTGTACGCTTACCTTTCAATGTTACTGGCTATAGTGTAGCTCATCCTGCACTTACTCCTGATGGAAAAATATCTCTATTTTTGCTGCAGATATTGTAGGAACTCATGAGAAATCTGATATTTTCAGAGTGAAAATAAATCATGATAAAGGTACCTATGGCAAACCAGAGAATCTGGGAGAGATTATCAATACCGAAGGAAGAGAGACTTTTCCTTTTATCTCTCAGAACAATGTACTATTTTTTTGCTTCTGATGGATTGCCTGGTTTAGGAGGATTGGATATCTTTGCTGTAAAGATCAATCAGGATGGTTCTCTCAAAGGATTACAGAATATAGGTCGCCCTGGGAATAGTCCCGATGATGATTTTGCTTTTATACTAGACGAACAAAAAGGTATAGGATTTCTTTCTTCCAACCGTCCTGGGGGTAAAGGTAAAGATGATATATATCATTTTGTACAAAAATAGACCTTTGGAATTTGGTTGTTATAGGGTAATAAAAGGGGTAGTGAAAGACGCTGACACTAAGGAAACATTATCAGGTGCATTAGTTACTCTTTCTAACGGTGAGCAAAAAGAAATTATCCATAAAACTAATGAATCAAATGGTACTTTCGATTTCGGAAAGCAACCTGTAGATTGTGATGATACTTTCGCCTTTATCCGTGCTCAGAAAGAAGATTATGCTGTAGCAGAAGAGCAAGTTGATATTCGTCAAAAATGGAGAAGTTTACAAAGGAAATATTCCTAAAGAGTATCAAGAAAAAGGTTACTGTAGGGATGATTTGGCCAAATTCTTTAATATAGAAATTATATACTTTGATTTTTGACAAATCAAATATTCGTCCTGATGCGGCTGTGAGATCTAGCTAAGATAGTAGAGGTCATGAAAGAACATCCTACTATTAAGATTGCCATCAAGTCTCATACTGATAGCCGTGGTTCTGACGCTTATAACCCTAGCTCTTTCTGACAGACGTGCAAAATCTACTTTAGAGTGGATGGTACAGCAAAGGTATTGATAGAAGCAGGCTCACTGCTAAAGGATATGGAGAAACACAGCTCGTTAATGGATGCTCCAATGGAGTTCCTTGTTCTGAAGAAGAACATCAAAAGAACAGACGTAGTGAATTTATCATTACCGAAAATGTAAAAAATTTTTTCATAGTTTATATTTTTTTACAGCAATAGGGAAACTTATTGCTGTGCAAATAAAAAAATACACAAAAATAGGGTTTGTAATAATAATATCTTTGTGCCTTATAATACCTATGGAGAAAAATAGGGAAATTATTTTATAGATTGCGATACTAAATTATAAGATTAGATATGAATAAAAAGGTTTTTGTTTATGAAAAAAGGGTTGTTTTTCTTTTTGTACTATTGACTATTACAGCCCATGCTCAGTATACAGATATTATTAACTCTAATAAGCCAGGAAGGTCTATGGGAGCATATTCTGTAGGGCAAAAAGGTAGCTCAAGCCCTGAAACAGATGTGTATTATGAGACAAACAAACACGAAGCACTCAACCTTTCACAGGAGAATATAGGGCTCAACTATATGGTTCGTTATGGAGTATGGAGAAATGAGTTTGAGATCATTGGTGATGGTACTTTTCTATATAGCAATCCCACAGCAGATGGTTTTTCTTCCAGTAAGTTGGGCTTCCAGCGCAATACCATAGGAGCGAAATACCTCTTCTATGATCCTGTTTTCTTGAGCAAATCAAATGTCTATAGCTGGAAGTCCAATGCCGATTTTAGTTGGAGAAAGATGATTCCTGCTATCTCTCTGTATCTTGGATTCAATATATTAGAGAAAAAAATCGCTATCTCTATGAATTAAACAATGAGGATTATAAGATTATAACTCCTAAGGCTATTATAGCTCTACAGAGCCATCCACTTAACGAAGTGGCTTTGGTCTTGAACTTGGTGGGGAACAATATGGCTTCTAAACATGCACAATATAGCTATATTTTTTACTCTAACACACAATCTTTTATGATGATCGTTGGAGTATTTTCTTGGAAAGTGAAGGGATTACCAGTGACTATTATAAAGGATTCTTTGCTAAGGATGGGAGCTTCCTATCTGATAGATGAAAATTTTCAGATAAATGCTTCTATAGGAGCCAGTTGGAAAACTACTCCTACACGATATCTTGGAGGGATAGGAGTTTCTTACCGTTTCTATGATCGGTACAGAGATATAGAATATATAGAAAAGAAAAAGGCCAGAGATAAGCAGAATAAGGAAGATGCTCAGATATTTGGCTTCTGATAAATATATTGATAAGTAAAAAGTAATGCTTGTTTGTAATAAATTAATTTATAATATCTTGTGTTATTATTAACAGAGTTTGTTATTTTGTTGATGATATTCTATTACAATACTTGCTTTTTACAGAAAAAAACGTTGTAGATTTGCAGTGTAATAACCTAATTAAAAATTTTTAAAAAAGTATGATTTTAGAAGAATTCAAAAATATGCCGACCAGGTGGGAGCCCAACTCTCTGGTATACTCTCAGTTAGCTTCATAGGAACTGAACATGGCGAAGTCTTGTACAATCAATCTTTTAGTGGATTGGATTATACTGCAACTGCAAAGTTTGAAGCAGAAATAGCTAAAAAAATGCGCTTCAGGAGATCAAATATATTGATAATATACATGAGGATTCTCTTCGAGAGATTACTATCTCAAACAGTCAACAGATTCATGTGATCTATGTGTCTAAGGATTTTGATTACCTTATACATCTTATTACTGATGCCAAAAAAAGTAAACTATGGAATCCTTAGTATCATCCATAAAAATGTTATGAAGCGATGACTAAGGTGGTTACTTTTGACTCTGTGCAAACAGAGCTTTATCCTAAAATAACACAGGAAGCCCCTAAAAAGGAAAGTCATTTCAGAAAATTATTTTTAGCTAAAGCATTAAATCATGGAACAATTTCTTAACGGATATGTAGAAGAGCTTTTTCTAATATATCAGGTACTATTTCTGTATCTTTGGTAAGTACTTTGGATGGCTCTATCTTGGCTTACAAGGCGCGTCCTGGGGTAGATAATCGCTTGGCCAGTTCTTATCAAGTAGAAATCTTTCGAAATGCAGTACTTTCTTTTGAAAATACAGAAGGGTTGGCTGATAAAAGTGTGGATGATGTGTGCTTGGTATATGAGGGGCAGACACATCTTATAGGACTCTTGCAAAAGTAGAAAAATATTGGATCATATTATCTTGGACGATACAGCCAATATAGGTATGGCTAAGCTCCTTATCCGAAAAATACGCACTGAAGCTGAAGCAAAAATCCTTCTAATACAACAACTTTCGAACAATAATCAAAAATCATACTTTAATAATATAACTTACTGAAAATCATATTCTGTTTTTTTGGTAAGTTATACCTAAAACCATGAAAAATTATCATTGCCATAGATGGCTATTCCTCCACAGGAAAAGAGCACAACAGCCAAGCTTGTAGCTAATGCCTTGCAATATGTATATATAGATACAGGAGCTATGTACAGAGCTGTAACTTATTTGGCACTCAACAGAAGTTTCTTTCTTCTTCTGAAGAAGGAAAAGAAAAAAACAGTCTATAGACGAGCAGGGATTATTGATAGCTCTTAAGCAAAGCGCTATCAGCTTTCGATATAACTCCCAGCGGGAGAACTCTGAACTATATCTCAATGGGGAGAATATAGAAAAGAGATACGTAGTATGACAGTAGCTACCTATGTGAGTGAAGTGGCTAAAATTCCACAGATACGTGCTTACTTGGTGAACCTACAGCGACAAATGGGAAAGCAAAAGGGAATAGTTATGGACGGACGTGATATAGGTACTGTCGTATTTCCTGAAGCCGAACTAAAGATATTCATGACAGCTTCAGAGCAAATACGTGCGCAAAAGACGCTTTGAGGAACTACAACAGAAAGGGGAACAGGCTTCCTATGAACAGGTCCTTAAGAATATACAAGAGCGTGATTATCAGGATACTCACAGAACAGAATCTCCCCTACAGAAAGCAGACGACGCCATAGAAATAGACAATTCAGACACTACAGTTATTGAGGTAGTCTCCCAGATTGTACAATTGGCTCAAGAAAAATAAAAGCGTAGGTAACTACGCTTTTTATTTTTTATAAATGTCCATCGGCCTCGGGGAGTATTCCTTTTATATCATAGAGAATACTGTGTGTTTTTCTTAATTCCTTCCAAGGGAGGTCAAGGAATTCCTTATGAGCAACAGCCAGTACAATAGCATCATATTTTTCAATAGGAAGTGTAGTTACAGAGTGTATCTGATGCTCTTCCCATACTTCTTTAGGGTTAGCCCATGGATCATATACAGTTACTTGGGTATGGAAAGATTCTAACTGACGTACCACATCGGTAACTTTGGTGTTGCGTACATCAGGACAATTTTCTTTGAAAGTAATACCTAATACTAAAATATGGGCTTTATGAATGGTGATATTGCGCGCTATCATGAGTTTGATTACTTGATCAGCTACATACTTTCCCATGGAATCATTCATTCGGCGTCCGGCTAAGATAATTTCTGGGTGATAGCCTACCTCTTGTGCTTTTTGGGCTAAGTAATATGGATCTACTCCCTGTACAATGCCCTCCCACCAGTCCGGGAGAGAATCTTAGAAAATTCCATTTGGTGCCTGCGGCTTCCAAAACGGCTCTTACGTCTATCTCCAAGAGGTTGCATATCTTGGCCAGTTCGTTTACAAAGGCTATATTAATATCCCTCTGAGAGTTTTTCTATAACCTTAGCAGCTTCAGCAACTTTGATAGTAGGTGCCAAATGAGTGCCAGCTTCTAAGACAGACTGGTATAGAGCATCTACCTTTTGAGCTACTTCAGGAGTGGATCCGGAGGTAATTTTTAGAATATGCGCTACAGTATGGAGCTTATCTCCTGGGTTGATACGTTCCGGCGAGTATCCTACAAAAGAAATCTTCGTTATATTTCAGTCCAGAGACTTGTTCTAAGATGGGTACACATTCCTCTTCGGTACAACCAGGATATACAGTGGACTCGTAGATGACAATATCTCCTTTTTTTGAGATATTTACCTGCCACTTCACTCGCTGAATACAAAGGGGTCAACAAGGGACGATGATGTATGTCCACAGGAGTAGGTACAGTGATGATAAAATAATTACAATCCTTTAATTCATCTGAGTTATCAGTACAAAAAGCCCTTTTTCACCTTCTGTAGTAGGATTTTTCAGATAAGACTTCTTGAAGGAGGGAACTGTCTATTTCAAGGTGATATCTTCTCCTTTTTAGAGAATCTACGCGTGATTGTTTTTGTCGTAACCTACTACGGGGTAGCGTGTTGCAAAAAGGCGTGCTAACGGGAGGCCTACATATCCCAGACCAATAACCGCTATCTTTATAGTATTCATTGTGCTTCTATATCTTACTTAATCTAAATTCCTTTTTCATCTAAAAAATTCTTGTAGACTCATCGTATCAGCAAAGAAGATTTCTCTGGGTTTGCTTCCTTTGAAAGGGCCTACTACTCCCAATACTTCTAGCTGATCCATGATACGTCCGGCGCGTGCATGACCTATCTCCAGCTTACGCTGGAGCAATGAAGTAGATCCTTGTTGAGCACTGATGATGACTTCTGCAGCCTCTCTCAGGAGGAATCTTTTTTGGACATATCCACCTCAGGGCTACTTTCCTCCACCTTCCTCTCTACATATTCTGGGAGTAGGAAGGCATCAGGGTATCCTCGCTGGGAACCTATGAAGTTGGCGATACGTTCTACTTCAGGGGTATCGACAAAAAGCACATTGGATACGTATCAAGTCATTGCCTTGGGTGTAGAGCATATCCCCTTTCCCGATAAGTCGTTGGGCACCAGGGCCATCCAGAATAGTCTTGGAGTCAATGGACTGAGAAACCTTAAAGGCTACACGAGCAGGGAAGTTGGCCTTGATAAGACCTGTAATCACATTGACCGAAGGTCGCTGGGTTGCGATAATCAGATGGATTCCCACCGCACGTGCTAGCTGTGCTAAGCGAGCGATAGGAAGTTCTACCTCTTTGCCAGCGGTCATGATAAGGTCGGCAAACTCATCTACTACCAATACTATATAAGGTAAGAACTGGTGACCATCATTAGGGATTGAGTTGGCGTGCTTTGAACTTGGCATTGTATTCCTTGATATTACGCACCATAGCATTCTTTAGGAGGGTGTATCGGTTGTCCATTTCTATACACGAGAGTTCAGTGTATTGACAACCTTGGTAGTATCGGTAATTATAGCTTCTTCATTATCAGGGAGTTTTGCCAAGAAATGGCGCTCTATCTTGTTATATAGTGTAAGCTCGACCTTCTTCGGATCTGCAAGGACAAACTTCACCTCGGCAGGGTGCTTTTTTTGTAGAGTAGGGAGGTAAGTACTGCATTGAGCCCAACGGATTTCCCTTGTCCTGTAGCCCCTGCCATGAGCATATGTGGCATTTTAGCAAGGTCAACGACAAAGGTTTCATTACTAATAGTCTTACCAAAGGCGATAGGTAGTTCCATTTCTGCTTTTTGAAATTAACAGAACTGATAACCGAACGCATAGGCACCATGGCTGCATTTTTATTAGGGACTTCTATACCTACAGTACCTTTTTCCTGGGATAGGGGCAATGATACGAATTCCTAAGGCGGCTAAGGATAGAGCAATATCATCCTCTAAGCTTTTTATTTTAGAGATACGTACTCCAGGAGCAGGGGTTATTTCATAAAAAGAGTAACGGTAGGACCTATGACAGCTGGATACGAGAAATCTCAATCTTGTAATCACGCAGTGTCTGGATAATGGTGTTTTTGTTCTCCTCAATTCTTCATCATTGCGTACTACACCTGCTTCTTTTGTATTCCTTGAGTAGGTCTATAGGAGGAAATTGATAACTCTTGAGTTCTAAGGTAGGGTCATATTCTCCGAAATCCTCCACCAAGCGGCGAGCTACATCCTCTGGATTGACCATTTCCTCTTGTTTGATTTCTACTTTGAACTCTTTATCTTCTATCGTGGTGTCTGGGCTTTCCTCTTGGTCATACAGCAGAGGAATATCTTTCCTGTGGGTATAGATATCAATAGCATTGTCCTCCTCCTCTTTTCTTTCTTCCTCTGTCTCAGTAGAGGCATTGTGAAAATTTCTTCTTCTGGTAAATGGGATGGTTTTTCTGCTGTTTTTATCTTCCTCTTTTTGTTATTTTCTCAGAGGATTTCCAGATAGTTTTTTTATTTTTTTCAACCAAAGCTCTCCTGAAGAAAAAAACTATTTTTATTTTTCAGGGGTAAGGTGTAGCTTCCCAATGAGGTATAAGCATAAAATGAGAAGTAACAACAAGGCTGTCCCCAATCGTCCTATGTAGTCTCTTAGGTAGGCATTGATTTCGTATCCACCTATTCCACTAAGGATAGTTGCATCGGAGGAGAAAAAAAGCCTAAGGAAACTGAGATGAAGAGCATCCACAAAAATTCCCCCAAAAACCATTTGTTGAGCAGCTTGGTTTTGGTCGAAAGAATGAGCTTCAGTGCAGTAAGGGATAAGATAGCTAAGGGAATGAAGACTGCAATACCAAACCCTTTTGTATATAAATAGATTCCCAATATAGGCGCCTACCTTATTGAAAATATTCTGTGATTGTATGTTCCTATCGGCAAGCTCTGAAAGAATACTTTGGTCTGCTTTGCCAGCTGAAAATGAATGAGATGAAAGAGACACAAAGGATAAAACAAACAAATAGCAGAACCACTCCTATTGAGACTTTTCTCCTCAAGGAAGGAAGTGGAACTTTTTGGTTTCTTTTCTTTGCAGGGGTGGATTTGGTTTTTTTGACATTGGCTGATAGCTCTTTGTAAAAATTAAAAACAGTGGCAAAGATACTTAATTAGGATGATTTCGCAAAGGGTATTGCCATTTAGTTTTTTAACAATATTCAAAAGTGCCATATTCGCTTTTTATAGTCAGACGTTTCTTATCTGAATTTTCTACGTGTCCTATTACTTGGCTGGCACGCCGAAAAGATTCGGAGATAGCTATAATATCAGTGGCAACCTTTTTCAGGTACGTACAGCTCCATGCGATGGCCGCAGTTGAACACTTGGTACATTTCCTTCCAAACCAGTATTAGATTCTTTTTGAATAAGTTGGAAGAGAGGAGGTACTGGGAAGAGATTGTCTTTGACAATATGTAGATTGTCTATAAAGTGTAATATCTTAGTTTGCGCACCACCACTGCAATGCACCATCCCACATATTTGTGTATTGTTGTAGTGTCTTAATATCTCCTTGATAATAGGAGCATAAGTGCGGGTAGGGGAGAGGACAAGTTTACCAGCATCCAAAGGACTATTAGTTACCCTATCAGTGAGTTGTTTGCTACCTGCATACACAAACTCATTAGGTACGGAGGGATCAAAGCTTTCAGGAATTGATGCGCTAATTCCTTTGCAAATACATCATGGCGTGCTGAAGTGAGCCCATTGCTCCCCATACCACCATTGTATTCCTTTTCATAAGTAGCTTGTCCATACGAAGCCAAGCCTACAATTACATTTCCTTCCTTGATATTGGCATTGTCAATTACATCTCTACGATTCATACGTGCTATAACGGTAGAGTCCACGATAATAGTGCGTACCAAATCGCCTACATCAGCTGTTTCTCCTCCTGTAGAATGGATGTTTATCCCAAAAGTTTTCAATTCCGCAATCAGTTCTTCTGTCCCATTGATAATAGCAGAAATCACCTCCTGAGGGATAAGATTTTTATTACGACCGATGGTAGAGGAAAGCATAATGTGGTCTACTGCCCCTACACATATTAGATCGTCTATATTCATAATAAGCGCATCTTGGGCAATACCTTTCCATACACTTAGGTCGCCTGTAGCCTTCCAATACATATAAGCCAAAGCCGATTTGGTACCGGCACCATCAGCGTGCATCACTAAGCAATAGTTCTCATCGCCTGTAAGATCATCGGGTACTATTTTACAAAAGGCTTTAGGGAACAAACCTTTATCTATATTTTTTTGATAGCATTATGTACTTCTTCTTTGGTGGCAGAGACACCACGCATTGTATATCGGCTGTCCATAAATGTACGGTTTTTAGTAGTTTTTTAAGTGCCAAAGGTAATAAAAATACTTGAAATGACCAATATTTGAAGAAAATAATTTTGGATATTTTATTTAACAAAAATAACTATCTTCTATATTTGTTTATTGTGAAATAAATGTTACTTTTTGTCGCTCAATTCTTAATATTTTTACCATGAATAAATTATTCTTCTTGGGAGTATTTCTCCCACTTGCTTCCACACAAGCCTTTTGCTAAGGTAGGAATTCCTATTGGGAGTCGTGAGGTATTAGAGAAAGTACATGATTTACCTGATACAGACGAGTACAAAAATGGGTCTACTTATGTGGATATAGGCCGTCTTCACAAAGAGTTCAATGTAGCTTATTTCCTTCCCTCTCTGGATACAAGAAGAGCCTAAATTGGTCCTTATTGAAGCCAATAATAAGGATGCTTATTATGATATAAAGAAGGAAGATATGGATGCAATCCTAAAAAGAGAATAATTTGGATGGCGAAAAAGCTTTAACAAATTGGATTTCTATACTCGTTATGGAGGAAAGTTGGTAGCGGTAGCTATCATAGGAGTACTTGTATGGAGTGGACTCTCTCGCAAAGGGAAAAATGAAGATTAATAGGTCTTGATACCTGAACAATATAAAAGAAGACTGTCTGAATTTCTCAGGCAGTCTTTTTCTTGTATTCTTAAAAAGCACAAAAATATAATAGAAAAAAATATTTTTGATATTCTATAAGAAAAAAATATTTACCTTTGCAGATTGAAAATGATAAGGTGTTGCAGGGTTATGATTTATACAAGTCAGGCTGTAAAACACTAATAATAAATGATGTAATAAATAAAAAGATGAAAAAAAGTTTGTTCTATTTGCCAAAAAGTATTCAGTGGGATAGGGGTTGCTGCAGTTACTTTGTTGCTTATCAATGCAGTAGCAGCTCCTACAGAGGTGGCAGTACCTACTCTAAGTGAGGATGATCCCTTGATGTTGGCTGCTTCAGGCGAAAAGAGATACTTTGCCTACCTATCAGATAAAGGCATGGGACTTACCTAAAAAAATGGATTTTTGCAGGTGAGTCTGTGCCTGCTAAAATATCAGATGTGCGTGAGCGCTTGGACCGTGAACTGCTTGTTAATGTATATTGGCAATCCAATGGACTTCTCTTAATCAAGCGTGCCCATAAGTTCTTTCCTATTATAGAACCTATCCTAGCCAAGTATGATGTGCCTAATGACTTTAAGTACTTGGCACTTATCGAAAGTGGATTACAGAATGTCGTTTCTCCCTCTGGAGCTGCGGGATTTTGGCAGTTTATGAAAAGGAACAGCGAAGGAATATAACTTAGAAAATGGAAAATACTGTGGATGAGCGCTATCACTTAGAAAAAAAGCTACAGAAGCCGCTTGTCTGTATCTGAAAAAAAGCAAAAGAAGAAATGGGGAGTTGGACATTGGCTGCTGCTGCCTATAATGCTGGTAAGAGTGGTATCCGTACTCAGCTGAACAAACAACAAGTGAATGATTATTACGATCTGCACTTGAATAATGAAAACCAGTCGTTATGTATTTCGTATCTTGGCACTAAAGGAGATAATGAAGAATCCTAAAAAAATATGGATTTATCTATAAGAAAAGTCAGTTGTACGATCTAGAACCAGTACAATATGTTACAGTGGATTCAACCATTACAAATTTGGCAAACTTTGCCAAGCTCTATAAAACCAATTATAAGACTATCCGTCTGCTCAATCCTTGGATACGTGATTTTACCTTGGAGAATAAGACAGGTAAGACGTATGTTATCAAAGTGCCAAAACAGTGATCGGTATTGTTACTAACCTCTGTTCCTTCGAATACTAACAACTAATGGTGTGATAAAAAGCAACAAATATACATAAGAAATTTGGACAAGTAGATGTACTCAAAGGAGTAGATATACAGGTAGATAAAGCTCAAGTAGTTTCCATAGTGGGAGCTTCTGGGGCAGGGAAGACTACACTGTTGCATATCTTAGGTACTTTGGATACGATGACCAAGCAGGAGGGTAGTTCTCTTCAGATCAATGATATAGATGTAACAAAGCTTTCGGCAAAGAAACTTGCACAGTTTCGCAACGAGCAGATAGGATTTATATTTCAATTTCACCAGCTTTTGCCTGAGTTCACAGCAATAGAGAATGTCTGCATACCGGCATTTATCAAAGGACTATCTAAGAGGCAGGCAGAGGCCAGAGCAAAGGAGCTGTTGGGCTATTTGGGACTTTCTCATCGCATCACTCATAAGCCACAAGCGCTCTCTGGGGGAGCAACAACGGGTGGCAGTAGCCAGAGCGTTGATCAATCAACCTTCGGTGATTTTTTGCCGATGAGCCCAGTGGAAACCTTGATTCAGAGAGTGCTCAGCAATTACATCAATTGTTCTTTGACCTGAGAGATACCTTCTCACAGACCTTTGTAATTGTTACTCATAATACTGAATTAGCTCAAATGGCGGATAAGGTTTTTACTATGCAAGATGGAAGAATTAAAAAGTGAAGAGTGAAAAAGTATGATTCACGATTTATTGAAAAAAATAATGATTTGGTGGTTTTCAATAAAAGTTCGTTACTTTGCACCCTGATTGAATAATAAACTAAAAAGTGATAAAATGGCACAAGTTTGCGAATTGACAGGTAAAAAGCTATGGGGAAACAATGTTTCCCACGCTATGAACAAAACAAAAGAAAGTTTAAGGTGAATTTAACCACTAAGCGTTTCTATATTCCAGAGGAAGACAGATGGATTACTTTGCGTGTATCAACCAATGCAATCAAAACCATCAATAAAAAGGAATTTCCGCAGTACTCAAAGAAGCAAAAACAAGGATTTATAAAATAACTCATTAATTTACTGTAACAATGGCTAAAAAAAGGAAATAGAATACAAGTAATCTTAGAGTGTACAGAACACAAAGATTCAGGAATGCCTGGGACTTCAAGATATATTACTACTAAAAAAATAAAAGAATACTCCAGATAGGCTAGAGCTTAAAAAGTACAATCCTATCTTGAAGAAAGTAACTGTTCACAAAAGAAATTAAATAAGCGAAACTATGGCAAAGAAAACAGTAGCAACTTTACAAGGAAAAATCAAAGAGATTGACCAAAAGTAATAAAGATGGTAAAAATCTCCTAAAAACAGGTGCTTATACCTTCGTCGAAGGAGTAATGGCTCCAGAATTAGCAGAAGAATTCTTGAAAAGAAATAAATAAAACCCTTATAAGGGTTTTATTTGTTTTTAGTAATTATATATCTAAAAAAATTTAGACTATTCACTTTGTGAGTAGTCTTTTTTTATTTCTTGATAGTTATATTAGGTTTGAAAAAGGAATAGGTGCTAATATTTTGATTTTAGCCATAGATTTAGATTCTATTGTATAATTCCGAAAAATATATGTAGGAGATAAAATAATATTATAGAATGGAGTAAATATTCTCAAAGGTACTTGATGAATGTATAAAAAAATCATAGAGTTTACTTGATAAAGATTGAAAAATCTATTATGAAAATAGCATGAAAGAATATAATTGTATTTGTACAATACTTAAGTAATATAATATAAAAAAACAGAATAAATGATATGTCATTTATTCTGTTTTTGTTTTTTTAAAAATATGAAATGGTATTATTTTTTTACGAAATTGATAAAAGCATTAGTAGCTCCTGTGTTTGAAATTATATAATTATAGTTAAGTACTCCAGCTTTCTTCCTTTGTATAACATTGGTAAATAAAAAGAAGCGATCTTTGTAAATTCATCAGTATCTTTTATAGAAAAAAACTCCTTCTCTTTCTATCAGATCTTTAGCTTCGTTGAACTTTTTCATAATTTTTTTCCCTATTACTACAGGAATACTGAATACAGCAGGCTCTAAAATATTGTGCAATCCTTTTTCCCCCATTCCTCCTCCTACATAAGCAATAGAAGCGTAACTATATTTTTAGTGAGTAGACCAATTTTGTCTACTATGAGAACTTCGTATGAGGGTAATTTTTGTTTATCTACTTCTGAAAGAATACCTACATATTTATGAATTCTTTCTTTGAGAGATAATATTTTTATCCTTGTTACCTACTTCATGAGGAGCAATGATAAACTTCATATTTCCTTTGTAAGAATTTAGAAAAGGAATATATACATCTTCGTCAGCCTTCCATGAACTACCAAAAACCATACAAGGAGCACCAGAGAGAAATTCTCTACGAAAGAAAAGCTTTGTTATCACGAGAGAGTATCTCCATCACACGGTCAAAACGAGTGTCTCCACTTACCGTTACATTGGTAAATCCTATAGATTGCAATAGCAGTTTGGCATTCTCATTCTGAACAAAGAAATGAGTGAAACAAGGAAGCACAGCACGCATTCCATAGCTTCTTTTTTTGAAGAATAATTGGTCTTTGCGGAACATACCAGAGACTAAATAAGTAGGTATATGTCTGTTCTTAAGACCAAATAGATAATTTTTGCCAAAATTCATATTTGACAAAAATAGCCATTTCAGGATGTAGTAAGTCAAGAAAAATGATTTACTTTTTTTAGGAATATCCATAGGAAGATAAAGGATAACATCAGCATCCTTGCTATGCTTTTTTGCCTCATACCCAGAAGGAGAAAAAAGAAGGTGACAGCTATTTTTCTTTGGGAATACTTCTTTGAGCTTTTTGATAATAGGGAGTCCTTGTTCGTATTCGCCAAGCGAGGCAGCATGTAGCCAGATGACCTGGTCATCCTCCTGAATATGTGTCTCTAAGATATGAAAACTCTCCTTGCGCCCTCGGTAGAAGAGTTTTATCTTCTTACTAAACAAGGAGAGTAGGGGGAGGGCACAGGCCACCAAGCGAGTGATTAAGGTATAGAGAATATTCATGATGAAATTTTTTTACAAATGTACATATTTTTGTAGAGTGTGAAAGATAAAAAAATTATTTTTTTCTCAGAGGATGTTATTTTGCTTTTTATTTCTTATCTTTGTGCCTTAATCCAAAATGAAGTTTCATGAAAGCAACATTTATACTTCCTATAATAGCTGTTTCTTTTTGCGGCTTGTAACAATACCACTCCCAACCAATCAGAAAACACTACAGAAACCCCTGAAGTTACTCAGGACGCTCCCTATGGTAGGAGGCGACAAAGACGAGCACGGTTGCCTACCAAGTGCCGGACAATCGTGGAGTGCACTCCGTGGAGAGTGTATCCAAGTATTTGAGGTAGGTACCCGCCTGAATCCTGTGGAAGAGAGGAAGAAGAGGCTGTAATCAGCGCCTTTGTTGTGACCAAAGATGGTGACAACAGCCAAGTGAGAGCTATTTATTACAAATGAAGATCAGAATCCTATTCTAAAACAGGAAACTAATGGTACTTACAAAGGAGGTAAATATATCTATGATCCTAAAAAAACAAGAGCTTTCCATTGATGGAAGAGTAACTTATACTGCGAAAAACTAACCTATCAATGACGAATAACAAACTAAGTCGTTTGTCATTCGTCATTTATCATTAATCATTGAAAAAAATGCTTCTTTTCTTTAAAAACCCAAAAAAACACTATCTATGTGGTAGCTACCGAAGCTGCCCTCACTGAGGCCGACCTCAACAAACTCAAATGGCTCTTTGGCAATGCTGAGCAACTCAATCAGCAAACGCTTCAAGGTACTTTCATCGGACCCCGTGTGGCGATGATTACCCCTTGAGTACCAATGCGGTGGAAATTACCCAAAATATGGACATTCAGGGGATTACCCGCATCGAGGAGTTCCACGAGGTAACCGACCCCAATACGCCTTTTCGACCCTATGCTCTTTTGAGCGATACAATGGTCTTACCCAAGATAGTTTTACTATCGACATTCAACCGCAAACAACACTCGAAATCGATGATATCGAGGCATATAACCAGCAAGAAGGACTTGCGCTAAGCGCTGAAGAAGTTGCCTACTTAGAAAATTTATCTAAACAACTCAACCGCAAACTCACCGACTCGGAAGTGTTTGGTTTCTCACAAATCAACTCCGAACACTGCCGCCATAAAAATCTTTAATGGTACTTTTGTTATCAATGGTGAGGAAAAACCTTCTACCCTCTTCAAACTCATTAAAAAGACATCACAAGAACATCCTAATAGCATTGTTTCGGCTTATAAGGACAATGTGGCTTTTCATCAAAGGGGCTACTGTCGACCAGTTTGCTCCTAAAAGTGCCGATAAACCCGATTTCTACGAAGTAAAAACCTTTTGAGGCAGTGCTCTCCCTCAAAAGCCGAAACCCACAACTTCCCTACTACGGTAGAGCCTTTCAATGGCGCAGCTACAGGTTCAGGAGGTGAAATTCGCGATCGCCTCGCTGGCGGACAAGGTTCTTTGCCTTTGGCGGGTACGGCTGTGTATATGACGGCTTACCCCTCGATTAGAAGAAGACCGCCCTTGGGGAAAAAGGAATGGCAGAGCGTAAATGGCTCTACCAAACACCAATGGATATCCTCATCAAAGCCTCTAATGGGGCAAGCGATTTTTGGTAATAAATTTGGGCAACCACTCATTACGGGCTCTCTTCACCTTTGAACACGAAGAAGGCGGACGCAAATTAGGCTTTGACAAGGTGATTATGCAAGCAGGAGGCGTGGGTTATGCCAAAGCCTCACAAGCCATAAAGCACACCCCCAAGGAAGGCGACAAAATAGTTATCTTAGGGCGGTGAAAAACTACCGTATCGGTATGGGTGGCGCGGCAGTATCATCTGCCAATACGGGGGCTTTTGGCGCAGGTATTGAGCTGAATGCCGTACAGCGTTCTAACCCCGAGATGCAAAAAACGCGCTGCCAATGCGATCCGCGCAATGGTAGAATCGGACGAGAACCCTATCGTTTCTATACACGACCACGGGGCTGGTGGACACCCTCAACTGTCTCTCAGAACTCATAGAAGAAACTGGTGGTAAAAATCGACTTAGACAAACTACCCGTAGGCGACCCTACTCTATCAGATAAGGAAATTATAGGCAATGAATCTCAAGAGCGTATGGGATTGGTATTGCCCGAAAAGGCTATTGCCAAACTGAAAACCATTGCCGACCGCGAACGTGCGCCTATGTACGAAGTGGGTGTGGTTACCAGCGACAAGCATTTCAGCATTGCCTCTGCAAAAAAAGGCACCCACCCAATGGATTTAGACCTCAGTGCGCTCTTTGGCAGTTCGCTAAAAACCGTAATGACCGATGAAACTGTCATTACTAACTACGAAGAGCTACACTACTATGCAAGTCAGTTACAGAACTATTTGGTACAAGTACTGCAATTAGAAAGTGTGGCTTGTAAGGACTGGCTTACTAACAAGGTAGACCGTTGTGTAGGGGGCAAAGTCGCTAAACAACAATGTGCAGGCGCACTACAACCCCCTTGAACAACGTAGGGGTGATGGCTTTGGACTACAATGGCAAAGAAGGAATTGCTACCAGCATAGGTCATTCGCCTCTTACGGCACTCATCAGCCCCTACTGCAGGTAGCCGCAATGCTATTGCCGAAGCACTGACTAACATTGTTTGGGCGCCACTAAAAGACGGCTTGCAAAGTGTATCGCTATCCGCCAACTGGATGTGGGCGTGCCGCAATAAAGGAGAAGACGCCCGTTTGTACGAAGCTGTAGAAGCCGCTTCTAATTTCGCAATTGAATTGGGTATCAATATCCCTACTGGTAAAGATTCCCTATCAATGAAACAAAAATACCCCTGAAGGAGGTGATGTGATTGCTCCTGGTACGGTGATTATTTCGGCGGCGGCCCATTGTACTGACGTGCAAAAAGTGGTAGAACCCGTACTCAAACGCAATGGAGGCAACATTTATTATATCAACTTCTGGGGGCTCATTTTGAATTGGGGGTTCGGCTTTTGCCCAAGTATTAAACAAAATAGGCGATAAAAGCCCCTACCGTAACAGATGCCGAAGGCTTTAAAACAGCTTTCAACGTATTACAATCACTGATAAAAGAAGGTAAAATACAAGCAGGACACGACATTGGTAGCGGCGGACTTATCACAACGCTTTTAGAGATGTGTTTTGCCGAAAACGACTTAGGAGCGACCATCGATTTGAGCGGACTCTCTGCCGATGAAGACCTTGTCAAAACCCTTTTTGCTGAAAATGCAGGGGTGGTAATACAAGCCGATAGCAGCATTGAAGCTACTTTGGAAGCACACTCTTAGAATGGGCGAATATAGGCGAAGTAACTACTTCACAAGAACTTACCATTCACCATTTCGGTAGAGACTATCATTTCAACATCCCCGAATTGCGCGATGTGTGGTATCTCACTCTTACTTATTAGATAAGCAACAAACGCAAAACGACAAGGCGACCGAGCGTTATCAAAAACTACTCCGAACAGCCTCTGCAATACACTTTCCCAGCACATTTCACGGGCGAAAAACCCGCACGCCCCGCAGGAAAACGCCCTATAGCAGCAGTGATACGCGAAAAGGGTAGCAACTCCGAGCGCGAAATGGCAAATGCCCTTTACTTAGCAGGCTTTTGATGTGAAAGACGTGCATACCACCGACCTTATCAGCGGACGTGAAACTTTGGAAGATGTACAATTTATAGGGGCTGTAGGTGGTTTCTCTAACTCCGATGTGTTAGGCAGTGCCAAAGGTTGGGCAGGGGCTTTGCTCTACAACGAGCAGGCTAAAAAAAGCATTGGATAACTTCTTTGCCCGCCCCGATACCCTTTTCAGTAGGTATCTGCAATGGCTGTCAGTTGTTTATGGAATTAGAGGTCATCAATCCTGAGCACGCTGAACACGGCAAAATGTGGCATAATGATAGTGGCAAGCACGAAAGTGGTTTTGTATCAGTAACCATTCCTGAGAACAACTCGGTGATGCTCTCCACCCTTGCAGGCAGTACTTTAGGGTATGGATTTCGCACGGCGAAGGAAATTCCACTTGCCATTGGCAGAAACCGAATATAATATTGTAGGTAAATACGCTTATCAGGGAGTACCCTGCCAACCCTAATGGCTCTGATTACAACACGGCTATGCTATGCGACAAATCAGGACGCCATTTGGTAACGATGCCTCACATAGAGCGTTCGGTTTTCCCTTGGCAATGGGCGTACTATCCGAGTGAAAAAAACAGCGGTTAGCCCTTGGTTAGAGGCATTTATCAATGCCCGCAAGTGGATTGAAGCGCGTAATGCAGAGAAATAGAATTTGGATGAAACGTATATTAGTCATATATTACACCCAGTCAGGTCAACTCAAGGAAATAGCGGATAATTTTGTAGCTCCTTTTTCAAAAAAACAAAGGGATACTTGTAGATTTCTATGAGATACAAATGGAGACTCCTTATCCTTTTCCATGGACAAATGAGAGTTTTTTTGGGGCTTTTTCCAGAGTCTTTTTAGAGTTACCTCAACCAATAAAAGGCAATGCCTCCTGATATCGAGACACAAGAATATGATCTTGTGGTTTTAGCCCTACCAAGTATGGTATCTTTCCCCATCTATTCCGGTGACTTCCTTTCTTAAAAGTGAGCAAGCACGAGCACTTTTGGAGGGAAAACCAGTAGTAACTCTCTCAGGGACTCGTAATATGTGGATAAAAGCACAAGAGAAAATACGAAGTATGCTTTTGGAAAATCGAGCCTATATAGTAGCTAATATTGCTCTTACTGATCGCCATCATAATCATATTAGTGTCCTTACGATTGTTCATTGGCTCTTTACAGGCATAGGTACTTGGGTATTTTTCCATTACCAGGTGTTTCTCAGGAAGATATAACAAATGTTTCTCAGTATGGAGATATTTTGCTAAAAATATGCACAAATAGGTAATTATGGTACATCTCTGCAAAAAGAGATTGTTGCTAAAGGCAGGGGTAAAAGTAAAGTCTTTTCTGCTTTCTGCGGAAAAAGAAAGCGAACCGCCTATTTGGTATTTGGGCAAAAGCTATTTATCAGAGTCCCCGAAGGAAGTTTCTCCTTAAGTGTTTCCATGTATATCTGTACTTTGCTATATGGATACTTATGCCTATTGTGTGGCTCTTCTACTGGCTTACCTATCCGTTTTTATCAGAAGATAGAGAATTCTTGTAAAAGAATAAAAGAGATGTATTAAATGTAAGTATGTATTTTCATCTTTCATAAAAAGTATAAGTTTATTTTTTTAAAAAAATAAAAAAATGTCAGAAGATAAACAATCTTTCGTTCAGATAATTAAGTCCTTTTTCGCCTAGTTTTTGGGTTGCCAATTTTTCTCCAAATCATGGAACGTGGAGCATGGTTTGGTATTTTTTCTCTTTTAGGTCTTTATTTAGTGGCCTCCACAGATGAGGGAGGGCTGGGACTTAGTCATGTAGAAAAGGGGAATATATTAGCCAATGTAACAGCTATACAGTTCTTTTCTACCTCTTTTTGGAGTGATTGCTGATCGTATTGGCTATAAGCTTTCTCTATTATTGCTTTTTGTGATTATAGGGATAGGGTATTATCTGATGGGAACAGTTAGTAGCTATGCGGCTATATACTTAGCTTTTTCTTCTAGCGGCAATAGGAGGTAGCTTTTTTTCAAGCCTGTGGCATCAGGAATTATTGCTCGTACTACTGATGAGAAAACCAATACTATGGGTTTTGGTTTATTCTATCTGATGGCCAATATTGAGGCTTTTTGGTCCTGCTTTTTTTCGTCCTACTTACGTACTACTATGGGATGGCGCATTATCTTCTTACAGGGGACAATTACGATTGTTATCAATCTTTTGGTAGTACTATTTTTCTATAAAGAAAAAAAAATCAGTAGGGAATATAATGTGCCTATTCTTGATGAGATAAAAGGTTCTTTTGGTAATATCATAGAAGCGCTTAAGGACAAGAAGTTATCTATTCTTTTGCTACTCATGGTAGGGTATTGGATGGTATACAACCAACTTTTTCTATACCTTGCCTAACTTTATAGTAGATTGGGTAGATTCTGCTCCACAGAGTGATTGGATTAATCAACATATTTCTTTCTTAGGAACTACTCTTACTGAGGATGGACAGATCAAGGCTGAGTGGTATGGAAATATTGATAGTATAATGATTATCCTATTTCAGGTATCTATTTCCTATATGGTGATGCGAATGAAACAAGTTAGTGCTTTGATTCGTGGAACCTTGATAGCTACTTTAGGTGTGGTGCTTACTTTTTGTTTTTTTAATAATGTATGGTTCACTATTTTTGGGTACTATTATCTTTGCTATAGGGGAGATGATAGCTGGACCTACTCTTTATGCCCTATGTGGCTCAGATCACTCCTAAAGGGAAAGAGGCTCTTTATCAAGGTACATTATTTCTTCCCTGTAGCAGCTGCTAACTATCTTACAGGATTTGTTACAGGCGATTTGTATGAGAAGTGGTCGGATAAACACTCACTTTTGCAACGGGAACTTGTCCAACGCCAAATTACCTTACCTCAAAGGATTAAGTAAAAACCAACTTTTTTGAACAGGCTCAGGAAAAACTGCAAATGTCCTCAAACCAGCTTACGGAGTTTCTCTGGAATACCTACCAACCTAATAAATTGTGGTATGTCGTACTTTTTATGGGAGCTTTTACCATAATTTCTGTATATATCTATAATAAATTGGTAATGAAAGGTAAGAATGAAGGGTAAAAAAATGGACTGACAACTAACTACTAAAGACTCATCTGGTCACTATTTTTTTTTTGGCATTATTTTTGTACTTTTGCGCCCATAATAAATACTAAGGAATGTCAGAAACAAAGAAGACTTATACACAGACTCTAAAATCGTTCTCATCTACTTTTTGGGTAGGGAATTTCCTACAACTAACAGAGCGTTGGGCGTATTTTTAGTATCTTTTCCCTATTAGCTCTTTTTACTTGGTAGCAGGTACCGATGAGGGAGGTTTGGGGCTTACTCATACCCAAAAAGGAAATATCATGGCTCAGATTACAGCCATCTTATTTCTCCCTACCTCTCTTTTGGAGTGATTGCCGATAGGATAGGTTATAAGCTTTCCTTGCTAATCTCTTGTCTCATTATGGGAGTAGGCTACTACCTAATGGGTACAGCTGTCTCCTACTGGGATATTTATCTTGCGTTCCTCTTAACGGCGGTGGGATGTAGTTTTTTTCCGCCCCTGTAGTGCAGGGGATTATCGCACGCCATACCACTGAAGAGAATAGTACCTTAGGTTTTGGTTTTTTTCTATATGGTGGGTAATATAGGAGGACTATTGGGACCAGCTATGTCGTCCTACCTACGTACTACTATGGGTTGGAAGGTGATTTTTGTACAAGCTATGGTAGTGATTGTCTTTAATCTCTTGGTAGTTGTTTTTTTCTATAAGGAGCCTAAAGCCGAAAAGAAAAATATAATATACCCTTACTAACTGAGATAAAAGGTTCTGTACAAAACATAGTAGGTGCTCTTTAAGGATAAAAACTAACCATATTATTACTTCTTATGGTTGGTTTTTGGACAATTTTTAATCAATTGTTTTTACACTTTACCCAATTTTTATAGAAGATTGGGTGGATTCTTCTCAGCAAAGTGACTGGATCAATCGTAATATTCCTTTCTTTGGAAGTACTTTTTACCGAACATGGACAGATAAAAGCCGAGTGGTTTGGCAATATAGATTGTGTGATGATTATCCCTAACTCAGATGGTAATTTTCCTATTTTGTGATGAAAATGGATCAGGTCTCTGCTATGATTCGAGGGACTATAGTTATGACCATAGGGGTTACTCTTACTTTCATGTTCAAGGAAGTTATCTTCACTGTATTGGGAACAGCTATTTTTTGCGATAGGGGAAATAGCAGTGGGTCCTACTATTTCAGCTTTTTATTGCTAAAATCACTCCTAAAGGGAAAGAGGCTCTCTACCAAGGAACTTACTTCTTGCCCATAGCAGTGGGGGAGCTATATTACAGGCTTTTTCTCAGGAAACTTATATGATAAGTGGTCGGATAAGCATTCTTTGCTTAAAATGGAATTGGAAAAACGAGCGATCAACTTGCCCGAAGGTTTGAACAAAAACAATATTTTGAACAAGCTCAAGAGAAGTTACACCTCTCCGCTACGGAGCTTTCAGATTTATTATGGAATACATATCACCCTAATAAGTTTTTGGTATATCATCTTCGGATTAGGGGTACTGACAGCCTTTTTCTATTTTTTTCTTTTAATCGCTACTTGAAAAAAATCTGCTCATTAAGTGATTCCTTCAATATCTAATAGCTACTCCCTAATGCCTAAATACCTCTTCTGGTTACTTTGGAGAACTTGGTTTTATATATTGGTAGGTACTCTTATAGTGCTTTTTATTGCCAGTATTGCTTCTGCTTACTACTCATAAAAAAATGGTATCGCTCCTCTATTGGGTAATGCGATACCTGTGGGCTACGCCTATACTATATGCGATGGGCTTTCTCCCTAAGATAAAATGTGAATATACAGTGCCAAACGACCATCATAGCTATATGCTGGTAGCCAATCACTACAGCATGATGGATATTATGCTCATGCTCTATTGCAGCAAGAACCCCTTTGTATTTGTAGGTAAGAAGGAACTCTCCAAACTACCTCTCTTTGGCTATTTCTACAAGCGAGTAGCCATCATGGTAGATAGGAAAAGCCCTCAGAGTAGGAGGGAGGTCTATACCCAAGCAATGGAACGAATCGGGGAAGGGCTTAGTATCTGCATCTTCCCCGAAGGAGGTGTTCCTGATGATGAATCAATAGTGCTTGACAGCTTCAAAGATGGAGCCTTTCGTATCGCTATAGAGTGTCAAATCTCCCATAGTTCCTATGGTTTTCTATGATACCAAAAAAACGTTTTCCTTTCCGCTTCTTCTCTGGCAGTATGGGCGTGATGAGGGTAGACATATTAGCTCCCATCTATACAAAAGGTAAAACTCTTGAGGATAAGGATACCTTACGTGAGGAAGTACGTACCCTAATACTACAGCGCTTATTAGGTTAGTTATCCTGTTGGCTTACCATCTTCGTAGCCAAAATATGCTTGCATAATCCTCTATTTGTCTGGTGATTGGTGTACCAATTGCAAGTGCATTGTGCCTTCTCCCCATCAAGAATAACGGTATGGGTAACTCCCCCGTTCCTTTCACATTAGCTTTTACATAATCACCGCGTTGTTCTACTATTTGTACTTCATTATTTTTCAGTGAGTTTTTTTGGCATTCTGCAATCGCGGATTGAGACTTATCAATCGCTGAGGCTTGAAGGGCAAACGGCGGTAGAAATAATTGCCATCGGTGAGGTTGTATCCTAATAGCCCTATGCTCGAAAAGCGATGCTTGTAGGGTTGCCATTGTACCTATATTCACATCATTCTCAATAGCTACCATTGTAGGCGAAAATACTTCGTTGGTTTTGAAGAAGTTGTTAATCCCTCACAAGCCATTCCATAGGTACTTCTTCAATCATATTCTCCAAGTATTTTCCTTCACCCGAAAAAGCCGCGATATACATTGTCCGATAGCAAAAAGAGCATCTCTACCCCTTTGAAATGCAACACAAAAAGCCACCGATTGCTCACTGCTACTGTGATATACATAAAGACTATCGGCAAGCAGGAGTAAGCCTTGTAAGAGGTTCAAGCGGTGTACTCCTCCTATTTTTGATAGCTCCAGCAGTTGCTGTGGGGGCAAAACTATAACCTACACCACGTTTTACCAAGTAATAATCGTTTTTCACAGCTTGTTTGGGCAGAGAGCGGAAGAGCTGTATGGCTTCGGCTTTATTGAGGCGATATGCCAAATCCATTTTCAGAAAGATATACCTGTACGTTGCCCAACCCTTTGATCCAGCGGTTGGGGAGTGTTACTTTTTCTCTACAGTTTTGTGCTTTTCAGTGATGAAGTGTGTTTGCTTTTTGTCCCATCCCAAGTATCATTTTTCTCGGAAGCGGTTACTGCATTGAAAGCGCGCACCGTTACATCGTTGAAATCGATATTGGTACAACCGCTCTGCAAGAAATCGCCGTCCAACACATCGTTGCGCAACCCCTACACGGGCATAGACACTATTGCAAGAAGAGAAACCCTCGAAAAGCAATTCGCCATTCCCTACCGAGATAATGGGGTCACGCACTTTGCAAGCACTCCAGGGGCGATAGCAAACTGAGAGGCTACGGTCTTTGCCAGTGTAGCAAGACACTTAGCCACCACAAAAAGGTTGCGTGATATTCCCCCAGAAAAAAACAAGGCACTGCATTGTCTTCTTTGAGTTCTGAGCAGTGTGAAAAGATAAAATTCTTCTCGTGAGCACTCGCCTCTTCTATCACCGAGGCAAACGGATAAGCATATTCAAAGTCGTTCATTTTATTTATCAATTTATTAGGCAAAGATAAGAATAATTTGTTGATTAGCAAATTTGGGAGCTATGGGAGCTAACAAGTAAAAGCAGCTAACTTTTTTTGTGATTCGTAGGTTTCTTCTCTAATTTTTTTCAGCCAAAGGCAAATAGGCTTTCTACTACCGCTTTTTTTGGAAAGCCTTTATTTTTAGGGTCTCGGGTAGGGATATCCAAAAACTCCACAAAGCGATTGATAGGGGTGAGTTTTTTTGGGCTAGGATATCAGCAAGGAAGTGTTGCAAATAACTGAGGTCTTCGTTACGACTAATGGCACGGAGGATATACTCTGTGGCGAGGTCGCGAGTTTCCTTTTTGTCGTGAAGCAAAGCCATTCCTACAAAAATCCATCCACCGTGATGCACAGGCAGGTCGTATTCCAAGAGCATTTGTAATGGCTCACGCAGATTACGTTGGGTCTCGGCATCACTGTCACCTACATAGACTGGGGTGTATTTGCCTAAGAGTACATCTACATACTGAGGGTTTAGGGAAATTACATAACGGAGGGTGTCGGTATCCCAACGATTGTATGCCCCTGCATTGTAGTAATTGTAGGGCAATCGGTCAAATACGCTGCTATCAAAAAGGACTTGCCAAGGTATAGTTGTAATAATCATCTACATATGCCTTTTCCAAGAAAAACTGTTTGGACTCTCCTTCTATCTCGTAGGACGGGAAGAAAGGTTTTACAGCCGAAAGATAGTCCTTGGCAGCCGTAGTTTCAAATTCAGTAAACACTTTGTCAGGGTGTTTTAGACGGGTGATTTGCGTCCATAGGGGTAGGAGCTCCTCTGTAGGGGTTACCACATCCGAAAGCCCGAAGAGGTAGCCCAAGGCAGGGGCGTATTGTCCTGAGAGAGAGCGTACTTTTTTTCCTGTGCTTCAGGGGTAATGGTACTCAATAACAGTCGGTTGCAAGCCACTACCAAGTCGTCCAAATCCACTTCTTTGCCAGCGGTTTGGTAAGCGAGCAGTCGGTCGGCAAGGGTTTCAGCATCTATATAGAAAGGTGCGTGTGTAGGGGTGGAAAGGAAAGGCAGTTTGCTACCCGATTTGAGTTTGTTAAGCGTTGCCTTTACCTTATAGAGTAGGTAAGGAATCTCATCACGCAAATACCAAACATTGTGGAGCACATACGCTTGCTTTTAAAGGTTCTTCTTCTTTGGTGTTAAGGCGTCTTACTTGGGTATTCATTTTTTCCCATTCCTCAGGAGACTCCAAAGGTCTGTCCTCTACCCAGCCCGCAAGGAGTAATTGTAAGGCAGCCAACTGTACATTAAAAATAATACATCCCATTGACCTGCGTGATATAAGGGGCAAGTTGCTCCTTAAAGTTTTTCTGGCAATTGGTCTTGTAGTTGTACCAGTCCCTCAAAGAAAAAGGTCGATAGTCGCAGCTGTACGCTCACGAAGGCAGTCGCCTAACAAAAACAATAATTTATCCCAAGAGGTAGGGCATTCTATTGGCTCTCCTTCATACTTTCCTGAAGGGAGAGCATCCACATTTGAGGAGGTATCGGAATTCTCAAAGTTTTTCAGATGAAGGTACTTCCCTAAAAAGCTCTTGAGCTTCCCCTTTTAGGTAATCCTGATAAGGTATCACTATCTCTGTCAAGCCCTCTGCATTAAAAATAGGTTGTCAGCAAGCTGGTTACTTTCTCTTGTAGCTTCACATCAGGCACAATAAAAAGTACCGCTAATTGCTCGCGGTAGGTAGGATAAGTGGGGACTTGCTTTTTATAGTACTTTTTCCAAAATACCTAAACCTATCAACTGGGATTTGGCTATCTTTTTGGGTAGTAAAACACAGTGCAAAGTTGTCAGCAAAGGATTGGAAGTCAAAGTCTTTTTTTCATCAGCTATTTGCTTGATGAGTTTGATAGCAAAAGTTCACCACTGAAGTTTTATCGTTACCAAGCAAAGCAAAAAAAGGGTTTGTTGATAGGCAAGTAATTCCTCTACGGAGGGGTTGAAGCTTTGATAAGACGGCAATAGGTATTGGCTGTATAGGTCTTTAACGGACAGAGCAATGCCTTTTAAGAAGTTAGGAGCACTTGGGTTCCTTTGAAAAAGCCTTTTTCTGCCAAAAATCAAGTAATTTTTTTCATATTCTACAACTGAAATATCTCTCTTTTCAAGAAAATAGAGAGGCAGTTTTTTTCACCTATTTCTTTAGCAATACGGGGTCTTTTTAAGGATAAAGGACTCTATGTCCTTGTGTTTATTTAATAAGTATAAGGACTCTCCGAATTTTTTTCTATTAAAAAAATCTTCCTCAAATGGGATAAAATCATTTTTCATATAACGCCCAAAGTACAGCAAAGCCTAAATACTTACAACTTTTTCACGTCTAACTGGGTGAGTTGTTCTGAGAAAAAGCGGATTTTTTTCCCTCTTTGAGTACTGAAATCAGCTTAGAGAGGTCACGACTGTATAATAAATTTTTGTAGTTCTTTGTCTAATGCCTCAAATTTGAGGGTTCTTGTTTTTCTTTGCCATAAAATAGTTTTTATCAGTTATAATGAATAAGATATAAAGAGATGTGATAACCATTAAGAGAAGGATTAATCAACTAATTGCGCTAACTTTTTTTATGGTTTCTCGGCAATTTATCTTGTTTCTTCACTTCTTCTAAATAAAGCTGTATTACTTCTTTTCCAAAGGCTTTTACGGCTGGGGGATTAGGGCGGTCGAGGAACTCTATAAAGCGCGGTATAGGTAGATAATCCCAAGCGAGTACTCGGGCAAGGTAAGTTTTTCAAGTGAGTTAAGTCTTCACCACGAGCAATCGCCTGACAAATATACTCATACGCCAAATCGCGAGAAGGGCGTTTTTCAAAAAGCAAACACGCGCCTATATACAACCAACCGCTATGGCGCACACGCAGGTCGTAGCGCAAAAACAGCTTCCAAAGGTAGGGTCATATCGCGCACTTGGTCAGCCTCATTCATCGTTGCCCAGAGCGCTATGTGAGCACATAATATCGCATCAGGATAATGAGGGTTGAGACTTAATTTATACTCTGCTTCTTGAGCCGAAGTGCATTTCCTTCATTGGCATTGTAATAGTTGTAAAGAGTAGGACGGCTTTTATCTTTGCCGTATTTGTAATAATGATTGCAGTGATAGGTGAACTCTTCGCCTACTTCACCATTGGCATAAGTTCTTTTCTCCCAACCATAACGGATATAGAAAGGTTTTTACCACGCTAAGGATATTCTTTGCCTGAGTAGTTTCAAATACTTTGAACTCCTCATCAGGGGTGTTTTAGGCGAGTGATTTGCGTCCATAGTGGTAGAAGTGCTTCGTTTAATTGTATTTTATCAGTAACACCTAAGTAATACTGAATAGCAGGAGCATAGTCGCCTTTGAGCTGTTGGGCTTTTTCCTTGGCTGCTGCCGAAACCTCCCAAAAAGAGCAGACGATTGCACGCGACAATCAGGTCGTCGAGATCGGGGGCTTTTGCCTTGGGCTTCGTATTGCAAGAGCTTATCGACCAACACTTCTGCCTCTATATAGAAAGGTTCGTGTGTAGGGGTAGAAAGGAAAGGCAAGGTGTCTTTCTCTTTGAGCTTTTGGAGTGTACGTGCTATTTTTATTAAAAGAGATAAGGAAAGGTTTCTTTTGCTTGATTAGCACCTATGTGTATCACTCTTGGTTTGTCGAGTTTATCGGCTTGTGTATATTTATCTTCTTTGTAGAGTTTTTGAATTTCTTTCCATTCCTTGTCGGTATCATATACAAGGGGGTAGGGCTTTGGCTACTCCAAGAGTCTAAAAAGTGGTACAATAGTGGTATCGTTCCCACAAACCACTCACGGGCGAGAAGCTGTTTGAGGTAGGGTTTTACCTGCTCAGCATAATCCGTAGGATTTGCTCTTGCAAACGCACGAGAGCATCAAAGAAAACATCAATAGTAGCGGCTGTTTTTCGCGGATACAATCACCAATGAGGAAGAGGGTTTCATTAGGGGTTAGGGGATAGATGATAGGGGTTAGGGTGTGAGCCGCACAGGCAGAGCGAGCCGCACAAGCAGTTTGGGAGTTCTCGGACGAGGCTGACCTGTCGGACAAGTCGGACGGGCGGATGATTCCGATGGACTTAGAGTTGCAAGGAGGTCTTGGGCTTTGCCTTTTTAGATAATCGCGGTAAGGTGCGATGACTTCGGGGAGACCTTCTTGGTTGAAATAGGTGGTGAGTAGTTCAGCTACAGCTTCTTGTAGTTTTACATCGGGTTGGGTGAAGAGTGCAGCTAATTGTTCGCGGTAGCTGACATCGGTAGGAGGGTGTTTTTGAACACCTTTGCCAAAAATCTCTACTCCTTGAAGGAGTGCTTTAGGTTGTTTCTCTACGGTAAAGGCGAGCGGGAATTGCATGCGGAAGCTCTCAAAATCAAACTGTGGCGCATTGGCAATAGAGACGATGTATTCCATAACGGTCTTCACTACACTACCTACTCCAGTGCCTAAAACGGCAAAGAGCGTTTGTTGATGAGCCAAAAGTTCCTCTTGGGTAGGAGCAAGCCATTTGAGCAAACGGCAATGCCAATCGAGATGGGGTTTCTTCCATTGGTTGAGTAGAGACTCCAAGAGTTGCCCCTACAAAACTACGAGGAATTTGGTAACCATGATGTACTAATAATTCAAATACCTCATCCCAATAGGTAGTTACCTTTAGCTGAGCCCAAGTCGTTGGTCTTACGTAGGGTGTTGTCACTCTTCCACTTCGAAAGGTCAAGTACTTTGGTCTCAATACGGTAGAGTTGTAGGAGTACCTTTTCAATAGCTTCGGGGTTTTGCAAGAGGAAGTTTACATCGGCGGTTACATAGCGGTTGAACATAGAGACCTCAAGAAGGTTTTTACAAAGTGTTCCTCATCAAAAGGAATCCATCCTTTTTATAGAAATACCATTGGAATCCAAAAAGAAAGTCCGTTAATTTCTTTGTTGTAGCGTTCTTTGAGCACTTTCTTTGATATAGTAATCTGGCGGAAACTGTGTAAAGTACTTGATTACAGGTTCAAAATAGTAAGAACCCAAGATAACATAAGGAGTTACTTGATAAATTTCACCATAATAATTCTCTTTATTAATCATCACCTTTGCTAAATCACTTTCTTCACGCACCATAGTGATGAGAGCGTAGTTAAGAGCTTGAAAAACTTTATCTTTATAGCGATAAGTATCCTTTTTATCCACGTTCTTTTGTGGGAAATCTTTTTCTGAATAGGGGTCTAATACCCCTAATAGCAGCGATGAGTGCTATAACGCTCACTATCGGTGAGCTGACTTGTTATATTTAAAATAGCCGAAAAATCGCCTTCAGCAATGGCGGTGATGAGTGCTTGATTCATTTTCTTTTAGGTTTTTAAGTTTTAAATATAGACCAAGTAATCGGATTAGTTGGCAAAGATAGCGGATTTATTTTTGATTTTTGAAATCTAATCACCAAAAAGCAGCTAGTTTTTTTATGATTCTTCGGTAGCTTATCCTGCTTTTTTTCACTTCTTCTAAATAGAGCTGTATTACTTCTTTCCCAAAGGCTTTTAGCTTCACATCGTGGGTGGGTCTGTCCAAAAACTCTATAAAGCGAGGGATAGGGAGAAAATCCCAAGCGAGCGCCTGAGCGAGATAGGTTTTCAAATAGCTGAGCTCTTCCCCGCGGGTGATGGCTTGACAGATATATTCATACGCTAAATCTCGCGAAGGACGTTTTTTTCAAACAGCAAAGCCGTCCCTATATAGAGCCAACCGCTATGGTGTACCCTAATATCGTAGCGCAAAAGCACTTCCAAGGGCACTGACATATTGCGAATTTCGCGCACTTCGTTGCCCGTAACCCAAGTGCTGATATAGTCACACAGCATCGCATCGGGGGTAGTGAGGATTGAGGCTTAGCTTATATTCAAAAAAATAGTACTGATGGGCGAACTTCCACCATTAGCATTGTAATAGCGATACGGGAAAGCATTCTTTAGATCTGTATAACTTACCCCTATCCACTCGGTGTGATGTCCGAAAGTAAATTTTTTTATGACCGTTATCTTCCTGCCAACCATAATCAATTAGGAAAGGCTTCACTACCCCCAGAATATCCTTAGCCAAAGTGGTTTCAAACTCTGGAAACTCTCTATCGGGGTGTTTGATACGGGTGATTTGCGCCCAAAGAGGGAGAAGCTCTTCGGTTAGTTGTATCTTATCAGTTAAACCTAAATAATACTGGATAGCAAGCGCATAATTTCCTTTGAGTTGTCTCGCTTTTTTTCTTTGGCTGCTGCCGAAACTTCTCTGAAAAGCAAGCGGTTGCAGGCGACAATTAGGGTCGTCGATATCAGGTTGTACGTCTTGCGCTTCGTATTGCAAGAGCTTATCCACTAATACCTCTGCTTCTATATAAAAAGGCAGATGCGTGGGGGTAGAGAGCAAAGGCAAGTGGCAGTGCAGGAGAATGGAATCAATGACCATTTGCTCCCTTTGCGGAAAAAGGGAATGGCAGGACTTCGCGGGCATTGCCTAGTAATAATCCTGCGTGTAGGCTTCAAACTCTTTTTTTCGGAGAGTTTTTTTACGTTTTTTACAGAGTTCTTCCCACGTATAATTACATTTAGGGTCAAGAGCCAAAGGGCGCTTTGTCTATCAGCGCACGCAAAACTCCCTAAGAGGATCATATCCGTAGGGATTTCCTTGCCTATTCGCTTGGTGAGCTGTTTGATATAAGGCGAAAGAGACTTTGCCCAATCGGCAGGGAAGTTGTCTTGCAAGGTGATAAGCCCCTCCAAGAAGACATCTATTGTATGAGCAGCAGGCTCGCGTAGGCAGTCGCCAAGGAGAAAGAGGCTTTCGTTAGGGGTTAGGGATAGAGGATAGGGGTTAGGGTATGAGCTGCACGGGCAGTTTGGGTGTTCTCGGACAGGCAGACCAGTCAGACGAGGCTGACGGGGTGGATGAATCCAATGGACTTAGGGTTGCAAGGAGGTCTTGGGCTTTGCCTTTTAGGTAATCACAGTAAGGTGCGATGACCTCGGGGAGACCTTCGTGGTTAAAAATAGATGGTGAGGAGGTTAGCGACTTTCTCTTGGAGTTGGGCATCAGGGACGGTGAAGAGTACCGCTAATTGCTCTCGGTAGTCGGGATTGGTAGGGGCTTGCTTTTTGGTAGTGTTTTTCTAAAATCTCTATCCCTATGAGTTGCGATTTAGCAATCTTAGGTACAGTAAAGCACAACGGAAAAATTATCGGTAAAGGCAGGAAAATCAAAAATCAGGATGAGTGCTTATTTGTGCAATGAGTTTCATCGTAAAATTGATGAGTGATGACTTATCCAAGGTTAGCAAAGCAAACAATGTATGTTGGTTCTTTTATAATCTCCTCTTGTGTAGGGGAAAGTCCTTCAATCCATCGGCAATACATATCTAGTACATTCTTCTTCCAAGGGTTGAGCAGTACCTCTATAAATTTTGTTATAAAGTTTCTATCAGGGAAATATCCTTCTTTACAGAGTTTGGCAAAAGACTTTTTGCCATTCCAAGTTACTACTTATAGCATAGTTTATATAGGCGGGTGTATGAGGGATCACACGAGTTGCCAATTCAGGATTTTTGATCTAAGCAATTGCACAACAAGCTCCTCTTGGGTGCGATGATATTCCATAGCATACATCCTTTTCACAAATATTTCTTCATTGAAAGGGATGAGTCCTTCTTTGTAGAGTGCTAAAAGCATTTCAAAAGAGAGGTAGTTAGGATATTCTGTATACATCTTCTGGGCACCTTCTGCCATATATGCACCTTGTGGTGTGTGGAGAAAGTCTATAAAGGCTTTGAGAGTGCTGTGAAACGAGGAATAAGAACAGGTATTTTTGCTGATAATAACGACGTCCATAGAACCCAAAGTCTAGACGGTTTTCTATTTCGGCCAATTCTTTGAGGTTAGTACAAATACACATCATTGCATAGCTTACAGCGTATGCCTTGTTTGCTCCATAACCATGCGTTTTGGGTGTCTCTAGGATAAATCTCTTGTACATCCCTGATAGGTGAACTTATCCTTGAAAAAGCTTTTTTCTTCTTCGGGCAAAGCAAAGGCAATACGGCGGACTTCTGCCCAATTTTTCTTCTCTGATGGCTGAGATTAATTCTTTATTCATAAAACTTTATAATTAATATTTGTTGTATGAGGCACGAGTTACAAGAGACGCCCCAGCAAAGGTAATTTGATTGACTAATGACTAAATTCTACTAATTTTTTTATGATTTGTAGGTTTCTTGTCCAATTTTTTTCAGCCAAAGGCAAATAGGCTTCTACCACTGCTTTTGGAAAGTCTTTATCTTAGGCTCGCGGGTGGGTATATCCAAAAACTCCATAAAACGGCTGATAGGGGCGTATTGTTCAGCTAATAGCTTACCAATGTATTGCGCTAAGAGGTTGAGATTTGTGCCATTTTCCAAGCATTCTAAGATATAAGCGGCTGCCATATCGCGGGTGGGCTTTTTCTCAAAGAGCAAGGCGGCAGCTACAAACAGCCAACCACTATGATAGATAGGCAAATGGTTCGAGCAACACCTGCATAGACGTCTGCATATACTCTATATCTCCCTGACTCATTGCCCTTGGCATAAGAGGCTATATAACGGAGGATTTGTGCCTCTGGATAATGTGGGTTTAGACTGCATTGGTACAATATATCTGTACTCCAACCTCGGCGACTATTGCCCGCATTGTAATACAATACAGGGTATTCCGTAGGTTTCTTACGTGCATCAAAATTGTTATTCCAATTGTCCTCTAAGTTCAGGTAATGGAAGGTAACATCACTTTGCTTGCGCGTTTTCATCCAGAAATCAATCATAAAAAGGCTTTACCACAGTAGGGAAATCCTTAGCTGAGGTATTGGTAAACTCTACGAACTCACCATCAGGGTGCTTAATACGTGTGATTTGCGTCCAAAGAGGCAAAAAGTTCCTCAGTAGGCTCTCACCTTATCCGTAAGCCCTATATAATACTGAATGGCAGGAGTGTAGGCACCTTTGAGTTGTTGTGCTTTTTCTTTAGCCACTACCGAAATGTCCTTAAAGAGCAGTCGGTTGCAAGCCACCACCAAGTCGTGTAAGTCGGGGATTTCGCCTTGAGCCTCGTACTGTAGTAGCTCATCCATCAGTACCTCTGCCTCTATATAGAATGGGGCGGTGTAGGGGTAGAAAGAAAAGGAAGTTTGTTTTTGTTTCTTCCGATTCTTCAACAGATGCTGGCTTTGTGGTATAAATAAGGCAATGTGGTGAGGAAAAAATGTTTCGTCCTCCTTGCTCAGTTTCTTTTTATCACCTATCCAACGCAGTAAAAACCAATGCAGTATAGGTGCCGAGGCGATGCCGTTCCAGTGTCTGTCTAACTGTTTGAGGTAAGGCGTCAACTGCTCCTTGAAGTCAGCTGGGAAGTAGTCTTGCAATTGGTTAAAACCCTCAAAGAAAAGGTCAATAGTCTGGGGCGTACGACTGCGGAGGCAATCTCCCAATAAGAATAATAGGGCTTCGGGAGTGGTGGGCGTTTCAAGTTCCGTCACATAGCCTACTCTCACAGACTTTTCCTGAAGGCGAACAATCGGTAAGTTGAGAGGAAAGATTATCGTTCTGAATAGGGGCAGGACTTAGGGTTGAAAAAGTTCTCGGGCTTTACCTTTTAGGTAATCCTGATAGGGTACTACTACTTTACTAATCCCTCTCCTCCAAAATAAGTCTTTAATAAGCTTGCAGCCTCTCTTGGAGTTTAGTATCGGGCACAGTAAAAAGTACCGCTAATTGCTCGCGATAGTCAGTGTTAGTAGGGGCTTGTTTCTGGTAGTGTTTTTCTAAAATATGTAAACCTATAAGCTGTGATTTAGCTATCTTTTGGGTCGTAAAACAAAGCGCAAAGTTATCAGTGAAGGCTTGAAAAGTCAAAGTCTTTTTCCTTAGCTATTTGCTGTATATGCTTTGAGAGCAAAGTTGATGAGGTTGGTATTGCCCGTACTGAGCAAGGCAAAGAGGGTTTGCTGGCAGGCGAAGAGTTCGTCGGTAGTAGGCTCTAAGAACTCAAACCCAACGGCAATGCCAATTGAGATGAGGTTTCTTCCAAGGGTTGAGCAGGCTCTCCAAAAGTTCGGGGATGTATTGTCTATCGAACACATAGCCTTGTCTTTGCAAATGCGCAAAGAAGTCCTCCCACGGCTTGGCATCGTGGAACATTTGGTTTTCGTAGAGGTGCAAACGTCTAAATATCTTGTCGTGGAACTCTTGGTCGTGTAGTACTAAATCGGTATAACGGACTTTTTTTATCGTCGTAGAGATAGGTTGCAGTGATATTTTTGGTAAAAAGTGCCTCGTCAAAAGGAATTTCTCCCTGCCTTGTAGAGCACCCAATAGGTTTCAAAGGAGATGAACTCTTTTTTCATTGGGCTTTAGTGCGCGGTAAAAGTCTAAGATAAAGCGATATTTCTCCTCTTGGAGGATTTTGGGGAGAATGTGTAGCGCTTTTTTGAGTTGCTAAATAAGTGGGAACTTGTTAGATAATAGTCACATATTTTGTGAATACTGAGCGTTTGGTATTCTTCCACACTTCGGGTAAGGAGGAATAGTGTCATAATAAATTCGTAATCGGAATTATTAGGCGGTTGCAATTCAAAACATACCTTTATCCCAAAAATGATTCTTTTAGACCCCATTTAGATTGTTGGAATTCTTCTAATAGGGCAAGACGCTCGTTATCTGCTAAGTTACTGCAAAAAGAGAAAAGAGTATCTAAATCGTGGCTGGTGATCAGTTTTTAAGTGGTCAAACATAAGGATAATTTCTTAATTATTAGTTGTGGCAGATTAAAGACTGAATTCTACCAACTTCTTATGATTCGTAGGTTTCTTTTCTTGCTTTTTCGGCTAAAGGCAAATAGGCTTCTACGACACTTTTTGAAAAGCCTTTATTTTTGGGTCTCTGGTTGGTATATCCAAAAACTCTACAAAGCGGGCAATAGGAGCGTATTTATGCGCTAAAAGCGTCCTGATGGCTTCAGCGAGATAGGTGAGCGTTTCCCCTCTTTGGATTGCTAAAAGGATATACTCGGCAGCAAGATCGCGCAGGGTTTTTCTTTCGGCTAAAAGACAAGTAGCAACCATCAGCCAACCACCGTGATAGATAGGCAAATGGTGCTCAAGGAGCAGACTCATCACACGGGTAGCTTTCAGTGAGGGATTCCCCGTCCACACCTTTGGGCGTAGGTAAGCAAGTACTTGCACAGCCAGCCATCTATATAGCGGGGGTTTAGACTGAGCCCATAGTCGATATCCTCATCTGTTGCCCCTGCTCATTGGTGATACATTGTAATAATTGGCTCCGAGGTCATTGTAGAGAGAATAAGCACTATATTTTTTATCCCAATTATCTTCCAAAATGATTTTATTCCGTTCTACACCGTTGATTTTTGGTAGGTTTTACTCATATTTCAGATAAAACGGACGCACCAAGCCCTGTAAATTGGGTTTCTGTGGGATTTCCAATTCAGGGAATAGCCCATCGATGTCTTTTCAGGCGTAAAACTTGCCCCCAGAGTACTCGTGTAGCATCGGTTACAGCTATTTGTTTGTTTACCTCAAAGTATATTGTAAGGCAGGTGCGTACTCACCTGTGAGTGAAAGAGCCAATTGCTTTTGCTCTTCGGTAATTTCTATAGATAGCAAGCGGTTGAGCCCCACGACAACTTCTTCTAACATTGGGGATTTTCCAGTTTTCATATTGTGCAATACGTTCTAAAAAGATAAGCGGGTCTATATAAAACGGAGCGTGAGTGGGGGTGCTGACAAAGGGCAATGAGTTGCCTTGTTTGAGCTTTTAGGAGCAGTCGCTTGGTTTTTCTCTCGGAGGAATGGCGTAGGATTATAGAGTTTTCTGCCAAAAATATCATCAGAGAGTGTGGCTTTGCCCTCCCAAACATCAATCACCCAGCGCATACACTTTCGGTAGGTGGTGAACTCAAAAGGCTGGTTGCCCAACTGCTTTTGGTAGGGACTTATCTGCTGAGAGAAATTTTTGGGGATTTGCGCCTGCAACTGGTTCAAGCCCTCAAAGAAAAAGATCTAAAAACAAGAGGCGAGCGCTCACGGATACAGTCGCCAATGAGGAAGAGCAGATCGTCCCAAGTGCGAGGTGAAGGGGCAATTTTTGGGGTGTGCGAACGCTCAGAAGAGGCTGACCAGTCGGATGGGGCAGACGGGCGGATGAGATAGACGATTCTGGTAGACTTAGACTTGCAAGAAGGTCTTGGGCTTTGCCTTTTTAGGTAATCCTGATAGGGTGCTACTACCTCCGCTAATCCCTCTCCTCCAAAATAAGTAGTTAGCAAGCTGGCGACTTTTTCTTGGAGTTTTACATCAGGGACGGTGAAGAGTACCGCTAATTGTTCGCGGTATTCTATATTTACAGGAGGTTGTTTTTTGTAATGTTTTGCTAAAATATCCAAACCTATAAGTTGTGATTTGGCTATCTTTTTGGGTAGCAAAACACAGGGCAAAGTTGTCGGCGAATGCTTGAAGTCAAAGTCCTTTTTCACCGGCTATCTCTTTGATGAGCCTCATCACAAAATTCACCACTGATGTCTTGTCGCTACTCGATCAGGGCAAAAGGGTGCTTTTGGTGAGATAGAAGCTCTTGCGGGTGGGTTTGAGGGATTCTATAAGTCTACAAACACATATCTACAACACTTTTTCCAAGTATTTAAGAGTGCTTCTATGTAAAGACCAATGATATTTCGATCGGTAAAATAGCCTTTTTCATTAAGAATGCTGTATATTCGTTTCCAATCTCTGAAAGATTCTAATACATAATCTATATGATTACTTGAAAAAGGAAATAATTCAGTAGCTAAATCAGGATTTTGAAGGAAATATTCAATTATATCTTCCTCTGTTTCTTCAAAAGCCCAAACCCATATTAAACATTTTGTTTAAGAAAAATGAGTTCATTAAACTCAATGTAGTTGTTTTTATAGAGCGTCCAAAGCATTCTAAAGGACATCTTCAAAGGATTGTCTTTGTACATAAGCCGAATACCTTCTACCATATAAGCCCCTTGTGGAGTTTGAACGAAATCTAATAAAAACTTCGTCTTCTAAAGAAGATAGAAAATAGTAGTAATTCCCTTTTTACATAAGGTTCTATATTCTGAAAAGTTCTATTTTTTTCTTACCTCCTTTAAGGTATTGCACACACATAATAGTGTATGAGATAAGGGCTAATTCTTTATTAGAGAAATGGTATCTTTTTTTCTTTTTTCGAGGACTTCCCGAAAGATAAAGTTAAAATTTTTTGTTGAAAAATAACTTTTTAACTCTTTTTGCTCTTCTTTAGAAAGCACAAAACAAATGTTGCGTATAGCGGTAAAAATCGTGTGCTTTAATGGCGGAAAGTAAGTTTTCTTTCATAAGTAAAAATGAAAAATTAAAAAGTTAATAGTAAAAACTCTTTATTACAAGTACTTCACTTTTTATTCTCCAAAAAGCTCTTCGGATAAGGGCATCGGGGGTAGGGTCTTGACTGCGGAAGCGCTTGTATAGCAGGCTTTCCTTTTTCGCTACTGCCCTTTTCGAGAACCTCCTTGCGGAAGCGAGTCGCTACTTCAGCATTGAAAATACCTACTTCCTTAAAGGCTTCAAAAGCATCGGCATCCAATACTTCCGACCACTTATAGCTGTAATAGCCCGCAGCATAGCCTCCGCTAAAAATATGAGAGAAAGCAGGAGAAATACACATCACATCAATAGGGGGATAGAGCTGGGTTACTTTGGTAGCTTCTTGCTCGAACAAATGCACACTCCGAGACGTTCCAGATGAGGATAGGTATGCTACGCCATATCTAAGAATCCAAAATTGAGCTGGCGTACACTTAGGATACCTCTCCATAAAGGCGTTGGCTTTCTTTTTATCTTTTGTACCCATTCTATAGGCAGGGGGGCGCCCGTCTGGTAATGTGTGGCGAAAAGGCGCAAGGTTTCTTCTTCATAACACCAGTTTTCCATCAGCTGGCTCGGAAGTTCCACAAAATCACGAGCTACATTGGTACCACTGAGCGAGGGATAGGTTACCTTGGAAAGCATTCCGTGAATGGCGTGTCCAAACTCGTGAAAGAGGGTCGTTAGCTCATTAAACGTAAGCAAAGAAGGAGCGGTATCCGTTGGGCGGGTGAAGTTGCACACTATAGAGATGTGCGGACGGGAATCTTTGCCCTGCTTATCTATATACTGCTCTTTGTAGGAGGTCATCCACGCCCCATTGCGCTTGCCTGCACGAGGGAAAAAAATCGGTATAGAAAAAGGGCGAGATAATTGCCGTCCCTCATCGGTTACCTTGTAGGTTTGTACTTCAGGGTGGTATTTTTCTACTCCTCGGTAAGGGAGAAGTGTAAGCCGTAGAGCTTGTGGGCAACGGCAAACATACCTTCTACTGCCTTTTCTAAGGATAGATAAGGCTTTGAGCAGGGAGTCATCAATCTGGTAACGCTCTTGTTTGAGTTTTTCGGCATAGTAGGCGAAAATCCCACTGCTGGAAGTCGGCAAGCCCCGAGAAGGTTTTTGAGTTGTTCTAACTCCTTAAGGGCTTGCGGTTTGGCTTTGCTTAACAGTTCGCTCAGGAAGTTCATCACCTTTTCGGGTGTTTCCGCCATACGTTCTTCCAAAGCAAAAATCGGCATAAGAGGGGTACCCCAAGAGAGGCACGGGCTTGGCGTAGCTCGGCAATGCGCAACACATTTGCCCTCCATTATTATATGGGCTATTTCCCGGCACAACGGCTGTGATAATCGGTGAATAGTTTTTTTGGCGTAGGTCGCGGTTGTCAGCATATTTCATTACGGCAGTATACACGGGCATATCCAGCGTAATAACCCAGCCTTGGGTATGGCACTTTTTGGGCTTCTTGGGCGAGCATATCAAGGACAAAATCGGGTAGTCCACTCAGTTGTTCCTTATCGGTAATCACCCATTGGTAATGCTGGGTTTCAGCGAGTACATTCTCGGAGAATTTCAGCTTAAGCGTAGCTAATTCTTTATCAATCTTGCGCAAACTTTCCTTATCGTTGAGTGATAAGTTAGCCCCATTGCGGGTAAAACTTTTGTAAGTTTTTCAAGGAGTGTCTGTTGTTCTGCAGTAAGCGAAAGAGTTTTCGCGCTGGTCGTATACTGTTTTTACTCGCTTGAAGAGGGCTTTATTCAGGCGGATATCATTGCCGTAGTCAGTAAGCAGTGGCGAGATGCGTTGGGCTTCGGCTTGCAGGGTGTCGTTAGTCTCAGCACTGTTGAGGTTGAAGAACATAGCCGTAAGTCGGTCGAGTTCTAAGCCAGTGTAAGCTAAGGCTTCTATTGTATTTTTAAAACTAGCGGGTTCAGAATTTTTGGGTAATACTATCAATTTGAGCGAGGCTTTCGGCGATAGCTTTCTCAATAGCAGGTAGATAGTCGCTAGGGAGTAAAGCGCGAAAAGGGCGCCGCGTTATAAGGGGTTTGAAACATATTATACGTGTTTTTAATGATGAAAGGGCAAAGATACAACTATTATAGAAAATAAAAAGAGATACAATAATTTGTATCTCTTTTTATAAGCTAAGAAGAAAATAGCACTTTATACATTTCTTCATCTGGAAGGATACCTGCATATCCTTTCATAATACCATGTTGGGAGCGACGAACGAATTGTAGGATCTCGTCTCGCTCTACAGTAGCCTCCATTTCGGCCTCTATATATTCTAAGGCGTGGGAAGTACTGAGTTTCTTTTGGAAAAGAATACGATAGATATTTTGTATTTCACGAATTTTTCTCGGTAGAGAATCCCTACGATGGTAGGCCAATAGAGTTTACCCCTACATAGGGAGAGAGGATTACGAGCAGCCTTGACATAAGGAGGCACATCTTTTCCTACTAAGGACCCCCTGTAACAAAAAGCATAGCTCCCAATAGAGCAGAACTGATAGACGGCTGTCATTCCAGCCATTACAGCACAATCTCCCTACAGTTACATGTCCTGCTAAGGTGGTGCCATTGGAGAAAATATAATTGTCCCCCACGATGCAATCGTGAGCGATATGTGAGTAAGCCATAATCAGGCAGTTATTTCCACCACAGTACGCATGACGATCCATCGTTCCTTTGTTGATAGTAACGCATTCACGGATGGTAGTGTTGTCCCCTCATATGGGTAGTAGTTTCTTCCTTTGTACTTAAGATCTTGGGGAATGGCTGAGATAACTGCTCCTGGAAATATTTTTACAGTTTTTTTCCCGATACGAGCCCCTTCCATAATGGTTACATTAGGACCTATCCAAGTACTCTTCTCCAATCTCTACATTTCTGCAAATAGTAGAGAAAGGTTCTACTACCACATTCTGAGCGATTTTAGCTTCAGGGTGTATATTGACTAAGGGATACATCATATTACTCTTGATTATCGTCTCTTTTACTATTTTTAGCCATAAGTTCTCCTCGGTTACGAGTTTACCATTGGCGTAGGCATACCCCTGCATATGGCAGATACCACGACGGATAGGGGTGAGTAGTTCCAACTTGAAGATAAGGGTATCTCCGGGGAGTACAGGGTTTTTGAACTTGACATTGTCGATTTTCATAAAGTAAGTCAAGTAGTTTTCAGGATCAGGTACAGAGCTGAGAATCAGTACGCCTCCAGCCCTGAGCCATGGCCTCAATCTGTAATACTCCGGGCATGACAGGTGTTCCAGGAAGTGCCCTACAAAGAAAGGTTCTGTTCATAGTTACACTCTTAGTGGCACAACATGCTTATCGGATAGCTCAAACACCTTATCCACCAAGAGCATAGGAGGACGGTGGGGGAGGAGCTTCATAATACCTATGGTATCAATCAGAGGCGCTTGGTTAATATCCACTTTTGGAATATCATTTTTGCGTTCGTTGGCGATAATTTTAGAAAGCTTTTTTAGCAAACTGAGTATTGGTAAAGTGTCCAGGCTTGTTAGTGATTACTTTTTCCACGAATACGCACTCCTACAAGGGCTAAATCCCTCTACTACATCCAAGAGCTTGTGTCGAGCTGCTTCATTAGAATAATGTAGGTCTATATTGTCCAATACACTATTAGGTTTTTACCGTAACATTGTCACGATTGAATACTTTTTAAGCTTTCTCCATAGTCTCCTTTGAAGGCTCTTTATCTACATAGATAATAGCATTGTTCAGATCACCTCCTTTGATAAGTCCCTTGTCCAAAAAGTACTTCAAGTTCGTGTAAAAAGCTGAAAGTGCGAGCATTGGCTATATCATCCTTGAACTCAGAAAGGAGTGCATATAGGCATTTTGGGTGCCGAGTATTTTAGTGCCAAAGTCCACCATGGTGGTTACTTGGTACTCATCGGCAGGGATAAGAGTGATCTCAGAACCTGTCTCCTCATTCTTATAGGAAATTACCTCGTGTACAATATACTCATGGCGCTCAGCTTCGGGCCAGCAATCCCTACTTTCTCAATCGCTTCTACGAAATATTTAGCAGAACCATCCATGATAGGAGGCTCAGGTGCGTCCAATTCCATGATGACATTGTCCAAGTTCATACTCTACCAATGCAGCAAGAATATGCTCACAGGTCTGTATTTTTTACTCCTTTTTCTCCAAGACAGTACCTCTTTTCGGTACTGGTTACATAAGAAGCTTCTGCTTCTATGACTGGGTTGCCCTCCAAGTCTACTTCTGTACAAATACAAACCCCTGTATTCTCATTGGCAGGTTTTAGGGTGAGGGTTACATTCTTTCCTGTATGGAGCCCTTTTCCTTGTAGGGTAACTGGGGCAGCTAATGTATATTGTTTCACAAGATATATTTTTTTAATTACGTAATTTTTCTAATATTTATTAAAGTATTGTTTCTAAAATGGGTTTTTTTCAATAACTCTAAATATTTCCTGATTTATATTGGCTATTTTACAAATTTTCTTCTTTATACTATGGAGAAAACTTCCTGTTCTAAATAAGCAAATAATGTTTTCATATAGATAACGTTCAAAAATAAGGAAAGCAAGCTTTTTTATGATCACTTTTTTTAGTCTAATATATTCATCAACCTCTTTACTTGTAAGAGTAGGATATTCTTTTAGTTTGCCTTTTATATAAGCAGAGCTCTTTCTTTGAGCAATCTGTTCTATATCCTTTAGGCAACGTTTGTGAATAGTTAGATACTCTGCTCCTGAATTGATATAATATATTATGTTCTGAAAATCATTGAGTAAATTCAAAAAGATTTCTTCAACGGCTCAATATCCATAATATATTAAGAATCAATCTTTTTCTAATTCACCGATTTTCTTGAACAATTCAGGAAGTTTTCTGAATACTACATAGGATTTGTTGTAATCCATATAAGTAAAGGCAGGTGAACCCTGAATTACTTCATTGTCCTTAACATCTCTACCAATTCCTGATTGGGCTTGTATTTTTACATTATTACCTATAGTGAAGTGTCCTGCAATGCCGACCCTGTCCGCCTATGCTACAATGTGCGCCAATCTTACTAGAACCTGCTACCCCCTGCTTTGAGAGGCACAACTGTATGAGTTCCTATTTCCACATTGTGAGCTATTTGCACTAAGTTGTCTCATTTTTACTCCTTTTTCGGATAATGGTAGAACCCATAGTGGCACGGTCTATAGTGGTATTGGCTCCAATCTCTACCTCATCTTCAATCACTACATTGCCTATCTGAGGGATTTTCTTGTAGGAACCATCTTCTTGAGGGGCAAAGCCAAAGCCATCCGCTCCAATGACTACCCCTGAGTGGAGAATACAGTTGGCACCTATTACAGAGTCCGCACAGAGGGTTACTGCACTGAAGATAATAGTGTTATCTCCTATTGTGACATTGTCTCCTATGTTGGTGTTGGAATATATCTTACATTGTTGCCTCATCTTACAATGTGCCCCAATAGAAGTAAAAGCACCTATATCACATTCTCACCCTAAAGTAGAAGAAGAATTGATAAACACGGGTTCTTCTATGCCTACCTTGGTAGCTATGCGCATTTGATTATAGTATTCTAATAGTTGTGTAAATGCCAAATAAGGATCAGCTACCCTAATCAATGTAGATTTGATAGGTTGTTCTGGATGGAAGTCATCCTTTACAATCACCACAGAAGCCTCTGTCGTATAGATAAAGTGCTTGTACTTAGGATTGGATAAAGGTATTAGTCCCAGGACCCCTTCTTCAATCTTTGAGAGTTTGTAAACTTCCACTCAGGGTCTCCAGTGACAGTTCCATTGAGGACTTGTGCAATCTGACTTGCGGTAACTTTATGTAACATAGAAACTTAAGTTCTTGTAAGATAGGTGTTTACTCTATTGATAGGTGTTTTTTTGAGTAAATATACCCTCTTTCATGGCACAAAAATAAAAATATAATTTACATAGCGCATATTTTTGTATAATTTTTCTCCACAATTTTTTTATTTTTAACCTCTTAAAAAATAAAGAGAAAAACCTTTATAGTTTAAAAATCAGAAGGATACAAAAGATATTTTTCGTGTCTTTTTGAATTTTTTCTAAAAGTATCTTGCCAGCTTGCTTTTGATCTCTTTTTCACTCTTGTGCTGGAGGAGCTGCTTTTGAGGGTTTTGTTACCCTGCCAGTTTATCGAAGGAAGACGAAAAAGTTAACCTTCACAGCAGAAGTCTGTTCATAGGCCTTTATTAGCCAAGAAAGGTTCAGTGTGGATAGTGTAGGAGTATGGCTTAGATCTTCTCCATAGCATACTTTTCCATTGTATTTAGGATTCTTATCCCCAGCATTGGGCTTAGGGTGAAGGTAAAGGCTGTTTTTTTCCAAATAAGGAGAGCCATATATTTGAATTGCCATTGGGTACCACGCCCCATACTGATGTTAGTCCCCTCGAAGAAACATAGGCTTGGGTATAGGTTTACTGCAGTCATATTGGGAAGATTAGGAGGGGGAGCTACAGGTAGGGGATAGATAGCCTTGCGGTCATAGCTCTTAAGAGGCACTATCTTCAGGGTACACTGGATACCATTCTTGAGCCATTTTCTCCATTGATCATCTGGGCATATTCGGCAATGGTCATCCCATAGACCACAGGGACAGGGTGCATACCTATAAAGCTTTTTATAAGAAGATTCCAGTACAGGCCCATTCATATAGTGACCGTTAGGATTCGGACGGTCAAGGATTACCAAGGGATATAGTTCTCAGCACAGGCTTCCATCACATAGTGTAGGGTCGAGATATAGGTGTAGAAGCGCACCCTCACATCCTGTAGGTCAAAGAGCATGACCTCTATCCCTTTAAGCTGTTCTGCTGTAGGTTTCTTATTCTTCCCATATAGGGAGATAATGGGTAGTTTAGTCTTGGGATCTACTCCCATCCTTGATTACTTCTCCAGCATCAGCTGTACCTCGAAAACCATGCTCAGGAGCGAAAAACTTTGGTGATGTTTATCTTCTGCCAAGAAGAAAATCCACCAAATGTTCGTTCTGTACCGTGATGGTGCTGTCCTTTTCATGGACAATTTTTTGAATAATCCCTGTATGATTGGTAACTACTCCTATACGCTTGCCTGCAAGACATAGGGAAGGTACTGATAGGATTGGTTGGCACCGTTCCTACATACTCATATTTCTTAATAGAAATATTTTGTGCAGAAAGTTGTCCAAAAACACCTATAAGTAACAAAAAGTGTAATTTTGCTCATTCTAAAATTGCATTTTTATTTTTGAATATTGAATTTTTATAGCCCGTCGTTTGGTTCATAATTCAGGGGCAAAAGTAGTATTTCTCTCCAATTATCAAATCGCCATCAGTGCTATTGCACTTGGGGTGGTGATGATTCTTATAGCTATTGCAACAGGGAGGGCTTGCAGGAACGTATCCGACAGAAAATAGCCTCTCTCAATGGGCATATCCAAATATTCAATTACGATACCAATCGCTCGGAGGTCTCTATTGTGCCTATTTCGAATCAGGAGGATTTCTATACAGACCCTCAGTTCTTCAACCGAGAAGGGAAAAAGGTACTGCACCTACAAGGGGTTATCACCAAAGGGGGAATTATCCGTACTGAAAAACTTTTTGAGGATTATAGCTAAGGGAGTAGGGAAGGACTTTGATGCTCAGTATATGAAGGCTTACCTCAAAGCAGGAAAATTCCTGATTTCAGTTCTGATACTCTTAGCAATGAGGTGCTTATATCGGAATATTTGGCCAACCGATTAGAACTCTCCGTAGGGGACATTTGTAATACTCTCTTCCTCAGAGAAGAGAGTGAAGGGATACCGAATCAACGTAATCTTTACTATAGCAGGGAATATATGCTTCTGGTTTTCAGCAATTTGATGCTACTTATATTCTTGTGGATATTCGCCAACTACATATAAGTGGACACCCCAGCAAGTAGGACTTTTTGAGGTTTTTATCAAGGACTTTGATCAGATGGATTCTGTAGGGGAATATGTCTATAATCATATTCCTACTACCCTATGATTCACAGACGATTGCTCAGAAGTATCCAACTATTTTTGAGTGGTTTCATACTTTTTGATCTCAATATCTTCATCATCATTGCTATAATGGTGATTGTAGGCGGGGTGAATATGATTACAGCCATCCTAGTGCTGATCCTAGAGCGAACACCCATGATAGGTATGCTGAAAGCTATTGGGAGCGACCAACTGGAATGTCCGTAAGATATTTCTACAATGCAGCTTACCTGATAGGCTTAGGGCTTTTCTGGGGAAACCTTATAGGCTTAGTTTGCTCTGTATACAGTATTATTTTGCTCCTCTGAAACTGGATCCTACCGTGTATTATGTAACCGAAGTTCCTATCTACTTACATATGGGCTATATCATAGCACTTAATATAGGAATTCTTATCACTTGCCTACTCATGTTACTGGTTCCCTCTTATATAGTAAGCAGAATATCTCCCATTAAGGCTATAAAGTTTGAGTAATATAGAAAAGACATCCATCAGACAATTCTCTTTTGATTAATCGTATGGTAGAGATGTGATAAATTGCATCTGTATCTTAATATTCATAGTGATACAATTCTTGTGCCCCTATGTCGGTGCGAGTTTGTAGCTTGTGCCACTCATATTGAGAAATTGTATAAATGAATATACCCATATCAGTCTTTTTGGTTTTTCAGAAATAGGTTTTATATAGTCGTCATACTCAGCCCATCTATCATCTCCTAAATATTCAAGACGACTATCATTAGGGATATAGATATTTTTAAATTAGGACAATTTTTAAAATATATCGTCGAGGCTATTTCTACCCTTTCCCTTTATCATTATTTTTGGGAGGATTCTTACCTTGAAGTATAATAGTTTTTAAATCTTGACAATCATCAAATGCGTTTGGATAAATTTCTTTGACATTTTTAGGTATTGTAATACTGACAATACCTGTAGAAGCAAAAAGCAGATCCCTAATAACTTCTAATTTTTCATTCAAAATGATTTCCTTTAGATTGTGTAATCCAGAGAAAACCATAGAGCAAGGGATTCTACATTTTCTCCTATTATAATAGATTCTAAATTCCTACATTCTTTTGAAGATTTCTTTGAGAGATGCCTTTTACATTTCTTAACTCCTCTACACTATTCATATCTAATTTCTTGATAGTTTTTAGGAACCATAGAGATTCCTTTTTATCTCTGCATCATACCCAATTTCATAATCAGAGCTGCGTATCTCAGGAGGGATTAAACTGATAAAGTTGTCTCCCCAGTTTCCTCCTTCTTTGGGTCCATAAAGTCTTTTTATGGAGTATATCAATATAAAAATCTCCATCCTGAGCCTATTTCTGGGGCTCCTGTTCTCGAGAATAGACGACCTACACCTTTATCAGGGGACTCCTGCTTGTCCATCTTTTCCATTAGAGCCAGGTTTTCCATCTTCGCCCTTGGGTCCTTGCTTTTCCATCTTCACCCTTGGGTCCTTGCTTTCCATCTTCACCCTTGGGTCCTTGCTTTTCCATCTTCACCCTTGGGTCCTTGCTTTCCATCTTCGCCCTTGGGTCCTTGTTTTTCCGTCTTCCCCTTAGGTCCTTGTTTCCCATCTTCGCCCTTGGGTCCTTGCTTTTCCATCTTCGCCCTTGGGTCCTTGTTCTCCTTAAATCCTTGTTTGCCCTCGTTCGCCTTTGAGTCCTCTGTCTCCCTTGTCCCCTTTATCCCCTTTGACTCCTTGCTCGCCTCGTTCACCTTGGTCTCCTTTGTTGCCTTGGTCTCCTTTATCTCCCTTGTCCCCTTTCTCCCCTTTTCTCCTTGTAATCCTCTTAGGAAATAGGGTTTCCAGCCTTGTGCTGTCTTTGCTCCATAGAGGTTGGAGGTAGAAAGGTCTAAATAGTAATCTCCAATACTACCTAAGGAGGCATCAGAGCTCCAGTTCCTGAGTGGATAAGGTTGCCTTTTTGTACTTCGGTACGTTCCACTACTGTTTCTTTCTGACAGTTAGTAATAGTAAAACTACTTATCAATAAGATAGTTAAGATGATGTATCTTTTCATAGCATTAGTTTTTAGCTGAAATGATTCCATTGTTTGGAAGATCTCCACAAAGTTAAGAATAAAGGAGGAATTAACCTAATTTTTGATAAAAACAATAAAAAGAAAGGGTATTTTAAGAAAGTTTCCTTTAGAAATTTTTAAGATGAATAGATTAATCTTCTATGAATACTCTTTTTATCCTTCGTGAAAAGAGAGGTAATCAGTTCATAGGAGATAGTTTTTGCTGGTTTCGGCTAAGGTCTCAGAGGTGTCGCTCATCAAAAATGACAACTTCTTCTCCTTCCTCATAGTCCAATCCTGTAATATCCACCATGATCATGTCCATACATACATTTCCTACGATAGGACATTTTTGTCTTTGATAAAAACAAATCCTACCTCCTTACCATAGATACGGTTAAGCCCATCGGCATGTCCCTACTGAAATGGTAGCTATCTCCATAGGTTTCTGTGCTTGGAATCCAAAAATTGTATCCCTACATAATCTCCCTTCTGGATAGTATGTATCTGGGAGATGATGCTCTTGAGAGTTGTTATGGGTTTGAAATCCTTCTGTAGGGCGAGGGTCATTGGCAAATCCATACATTCCTATCCCGCTACGTACCATATCGAAATGTGCTTCAGGGTAGTTGAGTATACCAGAGGTATTACAGTTGTGATAGATGATCTTGTGTGAGAAGTGATTTTCCAATTTCTTCTGGAAAGCCTTAAAGAGGGCAATCTGTTTTTCCATAAAAAGGGCGTGCCTGAAGGTCTTCGGATGCCAATAAGTGAGAAAAAGGCGGTTCTTACTTTGAGTTCCTCGTGTCCCTTGAGTAGTTCGCAAACCTCATCAATTTCTTCTACTGAAAAACCCAAACGATTCATTCCTGAATTACACTTTAAGGTGGAAGGGATACTGGTGTAGCTGTTTTTCCTTGGCAAAGTCTATAAAATGGGTGATGAGCCTTTTTGGAATAGAGGGTAGGTTCCAAGTTATAACGAACGATGTCTTCAAAATCCACCAACTGAGGGTGGAAAATAAGAATAGGACGAGTAACCCCAGCCTTGCGAAGTTCTATTCCTTCACTGGTGAAGGCCACGGCAAATTCATCCGCTAAGTCCTTTTTCTCCAAGTACTGTGCTACCGCAACGGAGCTATTTCCGTAAGAGTTGGCTTTGACTACGGCTAAAAAGCGAGTACCTTCCTTGAGATGTTTTTTGAGTTGACGTACATTGTGCTGGAGATTGTCCAAGTGAATCTCTAAAGTAGTTTCTTGTACTGACATTTTTCTATGACTGTTTTTTTATTTTTATAATAGGAATATAAGAGATACCCTAAAATAACCAATACCACAAAGGGTAAGAGACTCCCTATGAGTACCCCTTTATGGCATAGCTGTTGTCGGGGGCATTGGCTATTTTTCTTGTATCTCGGCGATGTTCTGTTGTAGTGAGATCATTTGTTCTTAGGTTTCAATTTTTTCTTTAGTATAAGGGGATAAAGGCTAACCTCCCTGTAATTTGTGCATTTTTCAAAGAGAAGAGGCTCCCAAGAGGGTATCCTTCCATAGGATTTGCTTGATTGCTACTAAGGATTCCATAGGATAAGAAGCAAGTCTTTGGGAAAAATAATCAATTTCCTTGTCCATGTCCGCTATATTTTCGAAAACAGAAGCATAGAGTCCCTTACGCTCTGCCCAATATGCATTTTTCCACAAGTCAGGAGCCAAGGAGAGCTCTGCAAGGGCACCTACCCCCATCTTTCGTTCAATAGCAGGAGCGATGACAAAGGGGCCTATTCCGATACTCAGTTCAGGTAAGCGAATAGAAGCTGCTTCTGTGGCAAATACATAATCGCAGGCGGCTAGTATGCCTACCCCTCCACCAACAGCCTTGCCATGAGCCCCTGCCTATGACAGGGTTTTTGACAACGGCGAATCGCACAGAGTACATGGGCAAATCCACTGAAGAAACGTTGCCCACTTTCTAGGAATCTACCTGCACAAGTTCGTCAAAAAGCACCTGCACAGAAGGCTTTTTTCGCCCTTACTGCGGAGGATAACTACTTTTATTCTCTTGTCAGCAGAGAGGATGTCCAGCTCCTTAGCCAAGCGCTGCAGCAATTCCCATAGAGAGTGCATTGGCCTGTTCGGAGGCAAATTCTACAGTAGCGATACTGTCAGTTGTGGTTGTATATACGTAATCCATAGTTGTTTGTTGTTAGGTTTTTGTCGTTAGTAACTGAAGGCTAATCCTTAATAATACTCTATCTGTCGTTTTTCTTTCAGATATACACTCTCAAAAATTTCCTTTTTACTTTTTGTATTAGAGTCTTCTTTTCGTAATATAGTTCTGGTGAGAATCATATTTTGTATTGGTAATTGTACTCTAAAAGAGCGCTTGCTGTCGAGAATAATCTTTATCCTTGATCACATTATTATATGCATCATACTCCATTTCTCGAGAAGTAGTTTTTGTCTCCTTTAGCATTATCAGTATCACTTTTGGAAAGATTTCCCAAAGGAATCATAGTAGTTTTTAAGGGTGCTTTGTAACTCATTTTTTATTATTAAAATTACTCACCTCTACCAATTGGTCTATGTCATTGTAAACAAATTCTGTATAGAAAGTTCTTTTTCCTCTCTATAAATTGTGGAAAGAATGATATGATGCTTGTTGTCATACTTATTTTTGTGTATATTGTATGAGTTTATCATTTTCGTAATACTCTTCTTGGATGGCATCTCCTTTTTCTATTATAGGAAAAACAATCTTTCCTTCTTTGGCATAGTCTCCATAGAAATTCATTTCATAGAAAGAAAAACCTTCCTTGATCATCATAATGATAGATGAACTCACTGTTTAATTGGCCTTTCTGATAATTATTATTTCTCTCAATGTTTCCTTGACGGTTAAAGAAATATTCCTTTTACAAAATTTAATTCCTTATTATTGTATTCATACACTTTTAGGTATTTTACCTCGCCATTAAGTTTCATTTCTTGCAAATGGGTTTTTCTTTTGTCCCCAGCAAAATAATGAGTAAAAGTGATACTAATAGAAGTAGGTATTTTCTCATCAAATATTGGTTTTAGTTGCAAAAACTAATTATATTGAAAAGTAATACGGCGCTTTACTACCTCTAGGGTTTTGTATACTGTTTCATAAGTACGATTGCGGTAATGCTCCAAAGAAGTATAGTAATTCTCTTCTACTGAGAGAACCTTTCCTTTGAGGGATTCAAATTCTTCATAGGAATCTACCTCTTGGGCTCTTACACAGAAACCAAAAAAAGGAAAAAAAGAGGTAAAATAATTCCCCTAACCCCCTGAAGGGATAATCAATAACCTATGATAAGTAACCCATTCCATAAAGTATCTAAAATAGTAAAATTAAAAAGTCACTATTTTCCCTCTCCACAACTTCATAGCCGTTTCGGCAAACTCTCTTACATAGTCGTCTTCATCGTCAAGGAAAGGTTTTATATGAGTCTCTACCTCCGAGGCAATAGAAAGGACTATAATAGAGTAGATACGTGAAGAACGGTTTTGATCATAACTCTCATCTTCTGTGTCAAGGCTGTCAATCTCTTGGTAGAGCTGTTCTATAATCTGCTTTCTTCCTGAAAGTCTTCTAAGGTCTTAGAAGGAAAGTCAAATACATTTTCAGGAAGTTCTCTTAGTTCATCGAAGTCATAAGCCTCCTCATGCTGCTCAACTAACCCTCAAACAGACGGCTAATGCTCATAAGCGAGGTTGTTGTTGGTCTTGTTCTTCATGGTCAAGATGACAAACCATTCCCTTACGAGCCCCTCCTACAAATACACACCAATAATTGGAATTTTCATCGGTAAGAATTACTTTCAAATCATTAAAGAGCGTATAATCATCAAAGAAATCCTGCATTCCCTCGAAATCTCTCATCTTCAACAGCTATAAAACCATCTCTTCCACGGATAAAACGTTCTTTTTCCATAGAATTTTTTTCTAATTGTTCTATGTCATGGCTATCAATTCCAGCTTTTTCTAAGTTCATCAAATACTTTCATATATTTTTACCCATTAACAATTGATAATTACCCATTAAATTGTTCTATTCATAAGACTACTACCAAATTCTTTTTAGAATATTCTTTTTTCTCCTCAGGAATATCAAGGGTATCTAAGATAGCGAATGCCTTTAGCGTGTAAAGCCTCTACTTGTGCTCTAAGGAAGGTATGACTTTCAGCAGCTATAAAAAAACTCAGTTACACGAGTGATTTTCTCCTCCTCACTCTTAGGTTCAGTGGAATAGAGTGTTAGCAATTCTTGTTTTTGTTCAGGGAGTACCTTTCTCTAAAGCCTTGAGATAGAGGAGCGTGTTTTGGAGGATATCTCCTCTATTTTTCTTACCAAAGGAAGCATCGCCAAAAAGGTATCCAAATAATCGTCTTGTAATTGGTAAGCAATGCCCAAAGGCAAGCCCAAAATCATATATCTTTTGCTTATTTTCTTCTGAGGTCTGAGCAATGATTGCTCCCATCTGGAGTGCAGCCCCCACAAGGACAGCTGTTTTGTAAGCAATCATTTTGAGATATTGGTCAGTGGAGACCTGTGCTTGTTGCTCGAAATCTACATCATACTGTTGTCCTTCGCATACTTCAATAGCAGTTTTTGCTGAAGATTTTGGCTAATTCTTGAAAAATATTTGGCTCATACTGCTCAAAATACTGATAGGCAAGAATAAGCATAGTATCACCAGAAGGATTCCTGTATTGAGATTCCACTTAGTATGTACTGTAGGATGTCCACGCCTAAGAGGTGCTGCATCCATAATATCGTCATGCACCAAGGAGAAGTTGTGAAAAATCTCCACCGCAAGAGCAGCATAGAGTGCTTTGTGGTAATCTGTTCCAAAAAATATCTGCACTGAGCATCGTCAGGGTGGGGCGTAGGCGCTTCCCCCTACATTGAGGATATAATGGATGGATCATACAAATTTTTGGGTCTCGCTCCTTCAAGTGCTCTTGCATAAAGGCGACAAACTCATTTTGATAATCAGTAATTAGTTGCATAACTCTTATTGTTTATCATTATCATTATCGTCTACTCCATAGAACTTTACTCCTATTTGGATACGTTCTCTTCCATTGGCCAGACGCCATTGGTTTGTGTCGCGCAGTGAATAGGCACAGCCACAATATTCCTGCATATAGAAGTGCTCACGCTTGCTGATTTCCAACATACGGGCAGAACCTCCTTTTTCGCCAATTGTGTGTCCAGTAAGTTAGCCCTTCGTAAGGGCAACGGCACGTAACCCACTGTCATTGATTTGGTCAAAATTTTTCCAGCGAGAAATGCCCAAGGAACTGGTAATAGTATCAAAACCATGTTCATATGCATAGAGAGCGGTGCGCTCAAAAACGCATATCAAAGCATATAGTACAACGCTTGCCACGCTCAGGCTCGTATTCCATCCCTTTAGTTCTCTCATACCAATTGTCCACATCATAATCTGCATCTACAATTGGGATACCGAGTTTTTCAGCAAAGCGGATATTCTCATTCTTGCGGATTTCGTATTCTTTTTAGGGTGGATGTTGGGATTATAGAAGAAAATGGTATACTCAATACCTGAGGCACTGATAGCTCCATTACTTCTCCAGAACAAGGAGCGCAGCAAGAGTGCAAGAGAAGCTTCTTACCTCCATTGGGTAAAACTAATTTTTCACGAATCAATTCCATAGGAAATTTCTATATGATAAGGGTTTTTAATCTAAAAAGACTTTCATGCAGGATGAAAAGCCTTTTTCTAATCTTCATATTATGAGCAACTATTCTAAATGCTTTTACCTAAAGCGAGGCAAAGTTACGATTATTTTTCGAGAACGGCAATAACTTTCTTACATTTTTCTTTTTAAGCTGAGATAGCCTCTACTTCTTTGTTAATTTTCTTAACTAACCCTTGAAGTACTTTTCCAGGAGCAAGTTCAATGAAAGTAGTAGCACCGTCCTGAATCATCTGCTGTACACTTTGTGTCCATTTGACAGGAGCAGTCAGCTGAGCGATAAGATTTTTCTTGATAGTCTCAGGATCGGTCATAGCAGTGGTAGTCACATTCTGATAGATAGGGACAAAGTGGTTTTTGGAAAGTGATTTCTCCGATAGCCTTGGCCAATTCCTCTTCAGCAGGTTTCATCAATGCTGAGTGGAAAGCTCTCCCAACAGGAAGAATAAGAGCACGCTTGGCACCTGCTGTCTTGAGGGGTTTCGCAAGCCTTTTCTACTGCCTCATAAGCACCAGAGATGACTAGTTGTCCAGGGCAGTTGTAGTTGGCTGGAGTTACTACGCCCTCAGTGTTCTTGCAGGCTTGTTCAACGACTGCATCGTCAAGTCCTAAAATAGCGGCCATAGTTCCTCTTTGTAGCTCACAGGCCTTTGCATAGCCTCGGCACGTTTGGCCACTAGCGCAGACCCTCTTCGAAGGTTAGTACTCCACTGGCTACTAAGGCAGAGAACTCTCCCAAGGAATGTCCTGCAACCATATCAGGGTGAAAGCTTCACCCAAGACTTGTCGTTGGATCACAGAGTGGAGGAAGATAGCAGGCTGGGTAACACGTGTTTGCTAAGGGACTCTTCATCACCCAGCAAACATGACGTCAGTGATAGCAAAAACCCTAAGATATGGTTAGCTTCTTCAAAAAGAGATTTAGCAAGAGGACTAGCATCATATAAGTCCTTTCCCATTCACAAATTGGGAACCTTGTCCAGGGAAGATATAAAGCTTTTTCATGTTGTATCTTGAGTTTGTGTATCTCAGGGGCAAAGATAGGGCTTTTTAGAGATGGACAAGTGGCTGCCGGTGTAAAATTTCATAAAAAAATAAATTTGTTCGTTTAATAAAAAGTAGTAAATTTGCACTTTAGAAATCATGCAAGGGCTCTTTTCTATGAAAATATCTGTTATTATCAATACCTACAATGCAGAAAAAAACATTTGGCTACTGTTTTAGAGACAGCGAAGGATTTTTGATGAAGTTGTTATTTGTGATATGCATAGCAGTGATCGAACCATTGCTATAGCAGAGCGCTATGGATGCAAAATTGTTTATTGTGAGCGTTATCCCTATGTAGAGCCTGCAAGGAATTTTGCTATTGCTCAGGCACAATATCCATGGGTATTGGTAATAGATGCTGATGAGACCATTCCTGCCAAGCTCCGAGAATACCTTTACCAAATTACAGAAAATCCTACTATAGGAGGGGTGTATATTCCTTTTTAAAAATTATTTTTATAGATCAGTATATGCGTTCGGCTTATCCTGATTTCAAGTTGCGTTTTTCAAGAAAGAAGGAGCCGACTGGCCTAAAGAAATTCACTCAACAGTAAAAATACAAGGGAAGGTTATCAAAAATACCACGCCATAGAACAGACTTAGCTTCAGAGCACTTAGCTAATGATTCAGTAACTACCATTCTCAGTAAGAATAATAATTATAGTACTCAAGAGGTGGAACGTCGTAAAGGCAAGCGGATAGGTTGGGGCAAACTGCTCTTTTTCTCCTTTCTTTTGGTTTTGTAAAAGTATTATTTTTATCAAAAAGGTTGCTTAGACGGCAAGAGAGGATTTATCTTTGCTGTTCTTAAAGCCCAATACAAATTCTCTTGTTTGGCAAAGCTATATGAATACCAGCACAATAAATAAAGAGTTCTTAGAAAAGAAAATTATACTGATAATGCCTCCTGATTTTTGAGCTTTATAAAGTATTTGAACAGCAGTTGAGCTGTATGGGCTTTGATCAAGTGGAGGTGATAGCGCCTATATTTCAATATAACTTAAAGGGGAAAGTTCTTAATTTTTCAAAAAGACATTCTTTTAAAAATAAGGCTTATAAAAAGCAATTAGTAGATACACACTATGCTCAAAAAGTAGCAAAGGTGTTGGATGGGTTCTCAAAGGAGCAATAGATTATGCAGTGGTAACTGTCCTGACAAATTGGATATTCAGACTATAGAGAAAAATACATCAAGTGGCTCATAAAGTAGTAGCCTACCAGTGGGATGGGCTTTGTCCGCTTTCCAAAAAGTATTTGATATTATAGGGGTGTTTTGAACATTTTGTTTTTGATCCTCGAGATTTTTTTCTTTATATAAAGAAAAATATACTAATATACTTCCTTGTACCAATTTTTTATATGGATTTTTCAACAGGAAAATATTATTTCTGAAACAAAGGAAGTATTATATGTAGGGATGTATATTGAAGATAGGTTACAATCATTACTGAGAGTAGTGAATAAATTGAGCCAATATGATTTAAAACCCTAAATATTAATCTCTTTTTATGGAAGGAAAAACACCTCCTTTTCATCCAAATATCTCCTTCTTTACTAAAAGGTATAAGTTTTCAAACATATTTATCCCTTGTCTGCAAGGCTTCAATTCTATTAGATATAAAAAAACAGTTGATCATGAAGGACTTTCTTTTAGAGTATTTGAGGCTATAAAATATGAGAAAAACTGATTACAAATAATACAACAATTAAAGCAATACGATTTTTTATCATCCCAATAATATTTTTGTATTTGAAGAGATAATTTTCAAGGTTTGGAAGATTTCCTAAAAGGTAGCCTATACTCCATTGTCCGAAGAGATAAAAGAAAAGTATGGTTTTACCAATTGGTTGAGATATGTATTGGACATACCGCCGTATAAAAGCACTGAATTATTAATATATGAAGATATCTATTATTGTAACTTGTTACAATCAAGAGGCATTTCTTGAAAAACACTTAACAGTATTGCCCAGCAAACCTATTCTGATTGGGAGAGTGTATTATTATTGATGACGGTTCTCACAGATAATTCTGCTCAAAGTAGCCAAAAATGGCGAGAGAAAGATAGTCGGTTTTTATATTATTATCAAGAAAAATAAGGATAGGAGTGCCTGACGTAATGCAGGAATAGATAAAAATATCAGGAGAATTCTGTACAATTTTTAGATGGAGATGATATGCTCCAGCCTACCAAATTTGAAGAAAGTATAGCACTATTTACAAAAGAGAAGAGTGATATAGTCGTCTCTAATTTTTGATGAAATCAAAGATGGAAAGAGACAGCCTCCTTTTTTGTAATCTTGAAAATATGAATTCACCTATGAAAATATCCTGCTTAAGTGGGATATATTTTTAATATTCCTATTCATTGTTTTATTTTTAGTAAAAAGACTATAGAAGGTATTTCTTTTGTAGAGGAATTTTCTGTAAAAGAAGATTGGGTAATGTGGCTTGAAGTATTTAAAAGGAATCCCTAGTATCATTCATTGATAAGCCCCTTGCTGTCTATAGAATTCATAATAGCAATACCTCTCAAAACAAGGAATTGATAGAAAAATACCGAAAAAGGTATTGTCTTATATCTTGAAAATGAAACCTTGTATTTTGATGCTTTCTTTTGAAAATAATAAACCATTACAAAGAAAAATACATAAAATACAATCACGTCCTTGGTATAAAAAAGTATTTTTATGCACTTATTGGGAGAGAATAAAAGAGATACTATTGTAATGTTGAATATTTAGGAGCAAATAATACAAAAATAATTAAAGGCATTAGAATATAAGTACATTCAAATACATAAAAAAAGTACATCTGTATTCATAATAGGAAGGAAGGCAAGAAGCATATACTGTTTGAGTATATCCTTTGAAAAATAGAATTGCCCCTGCCACAAAAAGGAAAAATACTTACTCCTAAGATACCTGTATCTACAAGGGTAGCTACAAAGTCATTATGTACATAATAAACGAAACCATCCATTATATATCTCTGGTAACCAGAGCCATTACCAATCCATATATTACTCTCCTTGATAGCTTGAAAGGCAGTTGTATATATATGGTTACGAATAGGTCTGAGAAATAAGCTGTATGAGTTGTCAGATATCCTACAATACCTATAGCCAAAAAGACCCTAATAAAACGAATAAGCTATATTTTATGGGTCTTGAAATTCTTTGCTCAAAGGAAAGATATACAAAAAGGCCAATAGTATGAAGAATCCTATCATATTTACACGAGCCTGTATTATAAAAGATAAAAGCAAAAAGTAGGATTGTATAGCAAATTATTTCAGCTGTAGAAATAATAGTTTTATTCTTCTTCCATAAAAGAATACCCAAGCCACCTATGAGAAGAACAATCCAAGAAATAAAACTAGGATGCTTAAACTTAGACCAAAATAATACCTCATAATAAGAAAAAAATATCCTTTGTCTAAGGTAAAAACTAAAAATGAATATCCTCAACTGCTTTTGTTGCAAAACTATAGAATACTGTATTGGCTATTAGTAAAAGTAAAAAGCTTTGAAACAGATACCTATAAAGCTTATCTGTTGTCTTTGGCTTACTGAAAAGCCTAATAATATAATAGGAATCAATAAAAAGAAAACAATACTCTCTTCTTCAAAAAGTATCCTTACTCCATAATCAAAATACTTTTGCCCATGAAAGGGCTATGATTCGTATAATTATAAAGATGAAAAATAGAATAGAAATAGCTGTAGGCTTTATAATTTTTCGATGAATAATGCCATATAAGGTACATAAAAAGAGAAATAAAATATCCAAACGGAAAGTAATCTTGTGCTTATAAGTCCATAAAAGAACAACTCCACAGCCTACAATAGTGATGGCATTCCTTAACCATTCACCTCTTTTCAAACAAAGAAGAATGATTATGGTAGATCCATAAAAGGATAAGAGCTATATCATAGCAGAAAATGCCATAAAATAATATATTTTTTTAGTGGTATCATTCCAGGTAGGAGTCGTCAATTGTAGGATAAAAAGGTAATTACAAGAGGCAATAAAAGCGAGGAGTAAAAACCATTCTTTCTGTAAAAAGTCTTTATATTCATCTTCTATTAATAAAATCATCTAAACTATCTAAAATTTCTCTATCTATTTCAGTATCGAATTTTTCTTGCAAAGAGTTTCTCTTTTTGGGAAAGAATCGTTTTTAGGTCTTCTGATAGGAAGACATTATTCTTTCTAAAATAATTCACGTAAGTGATCTGTGGTTTGAGTTTGATTTGAGTGTCTGTTTGTTGTAGATTGATTAGGGATGGAGTGGAAATAGACCTCATCAGGAGAGGAGGTATAGCGATAGTAATCTTTCTAAACTGGAGCGGTGCTCTTTTGATATAAGTGAGTACTTTATAGAAAGTTTTCTCTGAAAAAGCCCAAAACTGACTGCCAGCATATTGTTTTCTGAAAGGTGTGCTCCTGATAGGAAGTTTGCACAATAGCTTAAAGTGCTGCCAGGAGAGTCGTCCTTTGAGTAGGTGAAATAGTGTTCTTCCTTTTTGGAAAAGAGAACAATGTGAAAAAGGAGCATAACAGTTGCTATGGCCTCTCTCTTTAGAATGGAGTATGTGATAGTGCTCAAGCTTGTCCTTGACCATTTTAGTTTTCCATTTTTGTTCTAAGGGTAGGAAATCTATAAAATCAGAGTCATTATATTGTTCTAAAAAGTGTTTATCTCCTTTTGAGAGGTGATAGGGTAGTCCTGCCCACTCATAAGGATAAAATAGCCTTTTGGGTAGCGCCTTAGCAGCAGCCTCCATAAGGTTAATAGTAGCTCTGACGATAGAAAAATCACCCCAAACGCAATCTCTCTTTGATTGATAAAAGAAACGGGTAGCCCTTGTAGGCATTCCTTAAAAAGGACTGATAGGACTTTAGCATCTATATGGATATAGAAATGAGAAGTCTTATCATGAAGCGCTTTCACCATTCTATAGAGTTGGTTTTGGGTTTTTATGAGCAAGGATTAAGTAGTTTTTTGCATTAGAATTTAGTTGGTATAGTTAAGATATTTCTCTAAAACCAAAAGACTGCATAGGTCTTCGGTGACAGGATTCCAAAAAGGGAGTAGTATGGGTTTGAGCATTTTGGATAATTTCCTGACACTCTTTGGGGTGGCTGATATAGTAGCTTAGTTGCGCTTCAAGGTCGGAATAGTCGTCCTTGATCTCTATATAATGTATACCTCCTGCAAGCTGCCTTCATAAACCAAGTCTCTACGGTAGGTTTGGGCATGACAGCTATAGAATTGGAGGACATAATCCACTTGAGGTTGGTAGCCACATCATTTCCTTGTAGACTAAGGATAAATTTATAATCCAAGTGCTCTTCTAATTTAGTTTTAGGTTTCTCCCATTCAGGCTTTCCAATGCCATTTTTTACTAACACTCCCTAAGTTACATAAGGGATGAGAAAAATATAGATCATAGAAGTCATATCTATTTTGCTGATAGAGAGCTCCTCGACCTATGAGCATATCTTTTTTCACTAAAAGGTTTATCTTGGTTGACACGTATAAAATGTCTAACCTTATCCAGCTTTAGGAGGACGGAATTTTTCATTATTTTCAGTAATAGGGCGACTTTTTACAATACTTGGGGTATTGGGTACATGGATCACATCTCCAAATATGAAATCTATAAACTCATTTTCAGGAAGTACCGGGTATATTCGTAAGTATCGAAGTAATAGGCCTTGGGGCTTTTAGGATTTTTGAGTTCTTTAAGCTGATGTAGACCGCTATTAGGTGTTTTTTATCGATCTTACAATAATAATCGACACGTTTTTTGTATTTGTTCGAGAGTCTTGGTGTCTATTTTTTTGTTTGAGAGTATCAATGATGTGCTTATAATCTCCCTTTTTACCTAAAAATAGGCGAAGATAGCTTTGTATGTAATAAAAGATTTTTATTTGTTTAGTAATATTCATTTCTATTAATTTTTATATCTCTCACTTTCCAATTATTCTTTTTTAGCAAAGCCAAGTAGCTTATCAAAAACGAGTGATCATAGTTTCTCCAGTATTGCGCATCACGTAGAAGGAAAGTTGAACTTTTTGGTGTAGGTCAGTAAACTCCCATGGGTGGAAGTAGAGGGCGGCATAACCTAAACTCCCTATAGTACGGCTCAAAAGGTGCTTATAGTACCACAAGGAAAGTTATGGAAAGAGAGCCAAAAGAGCGGAATACGCCAGCTTACAGCGGCAGGTATTTGCCAAAGGTCACCCTCGCGGAAAAGGGCTCTGGGGACCTGTAGCTTATTATACCCTACCGGGCAGGAAGGTGGGATTGACAGAGAGTTGTAGCTATAGCCTGCTTGACTAACATCGGTGGCACTTACCTCCAGCATACGTGGCATACGGAGTCCCTCAACGTTACACCAAACTGAGATTCCAAGGCCTCCTTAGAAGATCGCAGGTGCTCTATGGCAAAGTCGGAGTGGTAATAGGTATGTGAAGTCAATTCGTGGCCTTCGCTCAAAAAAGCCGCTGGATAAGGTCAGAGGCATTTTTGAGCAAAAACGACGGTAGAGAAAAAGGTAGCCTTGGCCTCGTGCTTCTGGAGTAAGTCCAAAATAGCAGTAAGCCCCTCCGAGAGATGGACATCTGTCGCTCAAAAGGAATATCAAAGCCGTATTCCTTAGGCATATCGAACTCTTCTATGTCAAAACTTAGGGTAAATCATTAGTTTTTCGTTATTTCTATGTTATAAGTGCTTTTTGAATAATATAAGCAGGTCTTTCCTTGGTTTGGGTGAATATTTTTCCGATATACACTCTATAATTCCTAAGATAATCAGTTGTAATCCTCCAAAAAGACGATAGTCATAATAAGGGAAGCCCAACCAGAAATTTCTGATCCGTTGAGAAAAGAGTAGATTACATAGGGGATATATAATACTGAGAGTAAGGAAAAGAAAAAGCCTAGAAACACCGCAAAAGTAGAGGGGTTTTACACTGAAAGAGGTAACTCCACTGAGGGCAAGTTGGAACATTTTCTTAATTGTGTATTTGGTCTCTCCCGAATGGCGCGCTTGCGGTATAGGGTATATACACTTGAGTGAAACCTACCCAAGGAACCATACCGCGGAGAAAGGGTTCGTTTTTTCTTTCATCTGGCGAATGACTTCTACCACTGCCTGATCCAGTAGTCTAAAGTCGGCCGAACCTTCTTTGATTTCAATATCAGAAAGTAGGTTGAGCAGCTTGTAGAACTGCTCAGAACTCTTGCGTTTTTCTTAGAAATTTCTGGAGGATAGGTGCGCAAGGTAGCTACTACTTGAGCACCTTCTTCCCATTTATGAATGAGTGAAGGGATTAGAGCTGGTGGGTGTTGTAGGTCGGCATCCATGGAGATGACCGCAGGGGCAAAAGCATGATCTAAGCCTGCTTTTTACAGCGAGTTGGTGGCCAAAATTACGAGAGAAGGAAAGATACTTCACCCGCCCGTCTTCCTTGGCCAATTGTTCAAGTGTAAGAAGAGAACTATCCACACTACCATCATTTACCAATAATAAATTGAAGTTTATAGTCGGGAAGTTCTCTATCGAAAACTTCCTTAACGGCCTCATATAGTGGGCGGATATTCTCACCTCATTATAGCAGGGTACGACGATATCTATCTTTTTCATGAGGCAATTTCTTTAGGGTTGGTCTCTTGTTTTCCATAATCCAAGCGACACATTTCCCAAATAAGGGTCAGCCATATTAGGGCTACTGGGACAGCCCTAAGGGAATAGCGGATAATATAGGGTTCCTTCAGCGGCTTGAATAGGTCTGTAGGGGAAAGTGAGGCTAAGAAAGCTAAAATTAACAGCGTGATTTTTAGGGCTTTATTTTCGTTGGGAGAAGCCATAAACCAAATGCCAATACCCACATAAGCTATGATATAGGTGCTATTTTTCAGTTCCTGTACTGAACAGACATAAGAACATACTCACTGAGGCTAAGAACATGAGCCTAAAGCGTAAGTGTTTGTATTGTCCTATACGCAGATAGGGAAGAGCAAAAAGGACTAAGGCTATGGTAATTACAATTAGGTTGTTGCTGAATAGTCTTGTACGTTGTAAAAACCCTAAAAAGGAGAGGTTCTGTAAGTTATAATGTGAAACGTCCATATTTTTCTCCATTCTTTTCAGATAGAGAGACGTACCAATCATGATATTGGGAAAGCACATATTCAGGGGAGGAATATAGCATAGGCAAGCAAAAGAGCAAGGCCGCCCATAATAGCCCTGACCATACAAAACGTCCTTTGTCCTTGGCAAAAGAAAAAAAGAAAGCCAAACCGACAATTCCATAGAGTTTGGTCAAGGTACCTATCACAATAAAAAAGGGTTGCCCAGTGACTTTTTCCCTTTTTTTCTACAAAAACGAAAGCCGCTACCAAAAGGGCGATGACACTGATGTTGAACTGTTGCATAGCCGCTGCTGTATACATATCATGGGCAGCTATTAGTAATATTCCTATAATAGCTCCCTTGGACAGAGGCAATTGATGGATAGTCCAGTAAAGGAATGCCGTATTGGCCAAAATCCATAAGGTACATCCCAAAGAGGAGGGCAAAAGAGCAAAAAGGAGCTATAATAGCGCTAAAGAATACCCCATAATGATTCATATCCCCATATTCTTCTGGATAGGGAATAAAGAGGGGAAGCTGTTTGAGGGTGTGATTGAATACGCCTTCGAAGATAAGGTAATTATTGAATCTACCTCGAATGACTACATTTTGGATCACAGTAGCCAATGCCAAGCCCACCCAAAGGATAGCTGCAAAACGTTCGTTATAGAATAGCTTCTTTAGCATTTGTGACGAGTAGGTTACACATTTCTTTTCTTAAAAACAGCAAGAATACTCCAGCGAGGATAAAGGGGATACTCAGCCACTGTCCTGTGGAGAAGATGCCTAAGGTGTTTTCTATACCTCCTGGCTGTCTTTGACATATTCTGTAAAGAAACGTATTGTCCAAAGGGCAATGAGGAATACTCCAAAAGATAAAGTAAGGTTGGTTTTTCTTGTTGGTTTTCCAGTAGAGATAGTAAAGTAGCCAAAAAAAGAAAGAAGTAGCAGATAGCCTCATATAGCTGTACAGGATGACGGTAGGGTATCTGGTTATAGATCTCGACAAACTGAGGGTTCTGGGCTATCATAGCAAAGGCTTTCTGTGGGGTATTCCTCCTGTGAGCTGCATGGCTTGGCTAATAGGAAAGTCCCCTGATTGTAGAAATTTTTACACCTAAGGAAAACTCTTATCCACCACTTTTCCTACAATTTCAGAGTTCATAAAGTTTCAAAACGAACAAACATACCTCCTATGGTGATAGGTATCACAATGCGGTCAAGTATCCAAGAGAGTTTGAACTCAGGATATTTACGAATATATAGGATCATAGCAAGGATAATCCCTACCGCAGCTCCATGACTGGCCAAGCCTGAAAAACCCTGTGATCTCGAAGGTGGGAGAGAAGCGGAAAGGAAGGATGATTTCTAATGGATGTTCCTTAAAAATAGTCCCAATCATAGAAAAACATGTCCTAAGCGAGCTCCTAAGAGGGTCGCAATGGCTACATAAATGACTAAAGCATCAAGCTTTATCCAGGGATTTATGTTCAGTTATAAAAATCTTTTTCATGATGTAAAAACCCTAAGGAAAAGGCTATTACAAACATCAGACTATAGTAGCGTATCTGTATGAAATGCAGGTCAAGTAGTACCTGATTGGGATTCCAGTCCATGTGAATTATTTTTATAAGGCACAAAAGTACGAATTTTAATTGTTAATTGTCAAGGGCTAATTGTTAATTTTCATCCGTGAGCCATCCCTAAAAAGTGTAGTCAAGCAAATGAGTTTGGGTATGTAGTGAAGAGTGAAAAGCCTTCATTCTACGACTACGAAGAGCTGTCTCTTATTTACAGAAGGCTGTTCCCTGCTTACTGCTCACTGCTTTCTGTTCACTGCCTCTTTTTAAGGGTAGCCCTGATAGGGAAGTGATCGGAATAGTCTCTTCCTGTATATACTTTGTGGGAAGTAATCTTAAAGTAAGGATCAGCCAGTATATAGTCAATACGGAAAGGAAAATAAGGGAAGTCATAGGTGCGCCCGAATCCGCTACCTGCTTCCTCAAAGCTATCCACTAAGCCCCTATCTTGGAACTTCTGGTAGAGGTAGGAAAAAGCAGTGTTGTTAAAGTCCCCACATACCACAATAGGATAGGGGCAGCTGTCGGCATGGGCATTGAAAAGCTCTACCTGTGCTTGCTGAATGGCAAACCTGCAGGAGGTAGCTTTAGGAAAATTCGCTTGGAGTTCTCTTTGGGATATGTCGGTGTCTTCTATGTGAAAAGACTCAAAGTGGAGACTATAGAGTCTTAGGGTATCTCCATTGACTACAATATCAGCATAGACTCCATTGTTTCCAGTGTGGGGGAAGTCCAAAGAGCCACTGTTTATAATAGGATAGTCACTGAGAATGGCTTGTCCTATCTTATCTTTTTTGTACTTGTAGATGAATCTCTTATATTTGTAAAAAGGAAACTCTCTTTTTCTTTGTAGTAAAATTCTTGTAAAGCAAGGATTTTTGGGATGTTCTTCTTGACAAAGGTAAGGATTTTTTCCCTCAGCAGCGCATCAGAACTCCATTTGTAGTGGTTGAACAGTCGTACATTGAAACTCATTACACTGAGTTGTTCAGGGAAGTGACATTGTTTTTTTAGGCAACTGCACAAAACGGTGTATAAAGGGAAGTCCTATACAAAGAGGATGCCCTGAGAAGAGGAAAAATCCACTTACCTCGGGCGATCCATATACCTATAAAAACAATGTTCAGAAGCATAAGTATCGGAGTGAAAACACTCAAGGAGGCATACTCAAAGTAGCGAGGAGGTATAAAGGGGAGCAGATAGGGCGAAAAGTAATATTACGCCTATCCCTCCATTGATTATGAAAATGATTTTTCTACCCAAGAGAGAGCGCTCCATATGTGCTTCATGTAGGGGTGTTTTATTCTCGTATCACGAGGACTTGTCCTAAGTTGATATTTGAGTTGTTCATATTGTTCAGGCTCATGAGTTGTTCTACACTCACTCCTGATCGGCGGGATATATTATATAGAGTATCTCCCTTCTTGACAATGTACATTTTGATAAGTTCCATAGCTACTTCCTCAGGTTTGGCCTGTGTATTGGGCTTTGAGACAGAGGTATTATTCACTTCAGTACTATCTTTTTCTGACAACAGCTTTTTCTTTTTGTGTAACCTGAGTGCTATCCACTTTTTTGAGTAAGGGCTGTAGTGTCCTTTTTCTGGGTATTTTCCCTTTTGGCAATACTCTTTTTCTCCAGTGGGTACTACAGCCGTGCTATTCTTCGCAGGAGTTGAGTTTGTCTTCGCAGGAGCTGTTTTGGCTATTTCTTTCTTAGTACCTATAGGTAGGGGAGGGGTGTTGGGAATAGGTGAGAGGATTTCCTTCCTTGTAGGCATACCCAAGTACTTCTGTATCATATTGGGTAGCTCGTACTTATTGATAAGCAAAAAGGAGCTTTGTGCATAGCCAGGGTCAGTGGCATAGCCAGCTTTTAGACCATGAGCCCAGCCCTTGTAATCACCAGCCTTTAACTCAAAGAGGGAGGCATAGCGAGAGCGGTTTACTAGGAATTGCGAATGGTCTTCGAAAGAGGCTTCAGCATGTTCGTATTTCCTAAAACATTCTCCTTGGCATCGTCATCATGGATGATGGTATCTCCTTCCCAACCATAATGGCACTTGATGCCAAAGTGATTAGCGAGCATGGCGTGCCAAGCGTCCTTGTCCTGAGCCACTCTCCAAGATGGCTTGGGCTAAGGTAATACTGGCAGGGATACCATAGCGCTGCATCTCGACCATAGCTATATCCTTATAGGTGTTGATATATTCACGAATGAGGGCAGGGGTTACCTTCACCGCCGAGGTGGCTTTCAGCCCTCAGGAGTTTTCAGGGACTCCTTTATTGATATAGGGTTTCACTGTGTTTGCTCTCAGTGAGTACCTTCTCTGGTACACGCGAGACAATAGGCTTGTGTGAACTAACAGTTTTTTTGGGTAGTACCACAAGAGCTTACAAGCGCGACCAGGGCTAAGAGGCTAAGTAATTTCTTTTTCATAATCCAATATTTCTTTCTTTTTATTAAGTTTTTGGTTCATTCCATATATGCCTTGCAATCCACCAGTGTGGATAGCCATTATTTTACTGTTATCAGGGAAAAATCCCTTCTCTATCAGGCAGGTAAACCCCATAGATCATCTTTCCTGATATACAGGATCTAAGGGGATATGTGTTTGCCTAAAAATCATTTAGAAAGCGGATAAATTCATCATTTACCTTGGCATATCCGCCTAAGTTATAGTCATGGATCAGTTGCCAATGTTCATTGGGGTGTATCCATTTTTTTATTTCTTCTTCTAAAAACCTTCCACATAGGGCAGGGAATCCCAGTACTCTTTTGGTGAGGAGCTGCACTATTGATAAGCCCAGCTATGGTACCTCCCGTACCCACGGCGGTGGTGATAAAGTCGTATACGGTATCTTCAGGGTGAGGATTTCCTCGGTGCCCTTGATAGCCAGAGCATTGGTACCTCCCTCTGGGACATAGTAATAGTCACCAAAGCGCTCAAAAAGTGCTTCCTTGAAGGATTCCGTATGTTTTTAAGCGAAAAATCCTCACGAGTGACAAAGTGAAACTGCATACCACACTCTTGTGCAAAAGTGGAGCGTGGGGTTTGTCGCTATAGCAGAGGCTAATTCGTCACCACGAATTACTCCAATGGTCTCTATGCCAATCATTTTTCCCTGCATAGGCAGTGGCTGCTATATGGTTGGAATAGGCGCCACCAAAGGTTATCAATCGTTTGTATCCCTTTAGATAGCGCTTCTTGGACATTGTATTTGAGCTTTCTATACTTGTTTCCCGAAACATGTACATGGGTCTTGTCCTCTCGCTTTATGTATAATTCTATCCCATGAGGATAGTCAATAGGAACCTTTTTGAGTCTCTATAGGGGAATGTTTATCACTTCTTTGGGCTCTAAATTGTTAGTGCAAAAATTACAAGCTATTGAGGGAATCTCTGGCAAAAGGATGGTGAATAACTATAATAAGTGTTCGTTTTTAAGAAAAATGATAGTAAAAATATTCAATTGTAATATATTGAAAACAAGTATATTGTATTTGTTTTTAAGAGAGTTTTTTTAGTATAAGGAATTAACGATAATGAAATAATTTTCAACAAAAAAATGCTGCTGTTGTTAATTAGTTGATTTTAATATGAATTTATGTTAAACAAATTGTAAATGTTTATAATTAAAACATAATGAATGTTGATAACATTTAGAGTGGAGAATAGGGGATATAGGGATACTCACGAGAACGAGTGTGTGAGTAAAACCATTGTAGAGCAGTAGAGGGCGAATTGTAATTTGCCTCCTGATTTAAGAAGCAATTTTTCCCTTACTCATGGGCAATTCGCTCTTGTTTATAGTGCACTCTCTTTTCCTCTGTTATACTTGATTACCTTTGCGAAAATAAAAATCGTTTCGTAGTGAGAAGTTTCAAAAATCGTATTTTTGCGCTATTGTAAATTATATAAAAATAAATCTAAATATCAATAACAAAAAGTAAATTACGTATGCTATGAGATAGTATGGCTGTTTCTGGCATTGTTCCTCTGTGGAGGTGGGTATTTTCTCTGGCGCAAGTATGTGGCGCCTACACGAATCGCCTTGGTGAACTTCCTGAGCTATCAATCGTCCAATGTGATTTTGTCCAACAAGGATAGGTTTTATCCGTTTCGATGAGGTATCTTTTGGAAGAGCTTGACCGGCTTAGAGGGTATGACTTTTGTACTTATTTGGGGGATGGGAATGAAAATAACCCAAGAACAGCGGGAACTTCTGCAAGAAATCTCTCAGAGGGTGCCTTTCCACAGTTTTGCTGTGACCAATCCTGACAATGATATCAATAGCTTTAGGGGCAAACCGATAGCCAACGTATATCGGAGTATTTGAGAGTGCTAATAGGGATAACTACCAGAACTTGGCTCGTTATGTACGTAAGTATATTGATAAGAAATGGTTTGCCCAAGAACCAGCTCCAGCTATTGAGCGCAAGGAGAATGTATATTTTCACTTGATGATAACCTTTCTTTTTGATTCACTACAGGCTTATGAAAAAAATATTAGAGAGCATAATTTTTATAAGGAAGGTGCCCCTCGTATAGCAATCGTAGCAGGACTACATGAGCCTTTCGGTGGAAATAAGGAACATCTCAATGGGGTGATTTCTGCCTTAGAGCAGGAGGGTATGAATGTATATCCTTTTACGGCTCAGTCCAAGCGTATTGAGTTCTTGGAAGAGATTAATCCTGATGCGATTGTTTATTTTTCCTCATGGACAGATGATGATGGGAGCTCCAGAGACATTTATCAATTGGATAAAACAAAAAGAATATTCCTTTCTTTACGGGCTCTCTGTACTGAGTTTGCAGGAAGATTGGGAAAAAGATCCTATGGGAATGGCTGAGCTTCTTAGGACAAACAGTGGTAATGCCTGAGTTGGATGGAGCACTTTATCCTTATGTGGTCATTGCTCAGCAGAAGAATAAGGATGGCTATTATTACCTTGATGCCATCAAGAACCGTGCAGCTAAGTTTGCCAAGATTATACACACACTTACCCAACTGAAAAAGCAGGCCAATCAGGATAAGAAATTGGCTATTGTATATTTCAAAGGGGTAGGGCTTAACCTCCTGTAGCACAAGGCTTGAGGTGGTCGAGTCGCTCTACCATTTTCTACAAGAGCTTAAGAAGGAGGGGTATCGGGTAGAAGGTCTCCCTACTACAGTGGCGGAGTTCAATACGTTATTGGTCAATCATGCCAATACTTATAGGGCAGGAGCTAAAGGGGAGATAGAGCGCTTTCTCTCTCAGGGAAATCCTGCTTTGGTAGAGGCTGCCGAATTGGATAGTTGGCTCAAACAAGCCTTGCCTCACCTCGCTCTATAAGGAGGTAATCACTGCAATGGAGCAGTTCCTGGCACCTATCTCTCCACAGAGAAAGGAGGAAAAGAGTACTTGGCGGTAGCTCAGCTTACTTTTGGTAATGTAACCATACTGCCACAACCTCCTGCAGCCATCAGTACTGAGGATGATTTCAAGGTGCAACATGGAGTAAAAGGAGATTCCTCCTTATGCTTATATAGGGGCATATCTGTGGATACAACATGGCTTAAAAGGCGGATGCATTGATCCACTTTGGTACTCATGGCTCTTTGGAATTTACGCCCAATAAGCAGGTGACACTCTCGGATTACGATTGGGGGATATTCTGGTAGGCACAGTACCGCACTTTTTACTACTATACTATCGGAAATATAGGGGAGGCTATGACTGCTAAGCGCCGTTCATATGGCTCCTTAGTCTCTTATCTCACACCTGCTTTTACCGAAAGTGATATGCGTAACACTTTCAATGAATTAGAGAATACGATTCTTGCTTATCAGAAACTAAACAAGAAGCAGATAAAAATACGATTTCTCTGCATATCAAAAAGTTAGCCGTAGGGATGGGCTTACATCGCGATTTGCGTTTGGATAGTATCCTTTTCCAAACCATTTACTGAGGAGGAGATAGACCGCTTGTCCAACTTTTGCCGAAGAGATAGCTACAGAGAAAAATCAATGGGGAACTCTACACCATGGGAATACCTTATGCTCCTGATAAGATTCTCTCCACTGTGATGGCGATGTCCGCTGATCCCATCGCTTATAGTGTAGCTGCTCTGGATAAGCTCGAGGGAAGGTGACTGAGAAAGAGCTTAAAAAGAAAGGTTTTTCTTCTCTGAGAAATACCCTAAATCCAGCAAAAGTTTTTGGTCAGACAGATTCTTTCAGGAAAGCCTGTCACCACGGAGCTTATTTTGTAGTTATGCACATATTGTCCCTAAAGATCTGGAAAAAGCCAAGGAACTTTTGGCTAAAGAAGGAAAGTGGGATGCCTTATTTCTTGAAAAAAACAGATGGAGAAAAAGCACACCTTCTTCTCAGGGACAAGAGAAAACCAGATGCCGTAGGCAAGGCAACAAAAACCAAAAAAAGCACCGGCTAGAAGGTGGAAAGCAAACCCCTGACTCAGAGGAACTGGCAGAGATAGCTGCTAAGAAAGCCAAGCTCAATAGGGCACAAGCTATTGTGGATATCGAGAAGTCAATCCTAAGTGTGGCTACCTACCGTGAGGGGTTGCAAAATAGTCCTCAGGCAGAGGAAAAGCTTTAACGCTCTCAAGGGCGGCTATACACCCCCTTCTTCAGGGGGATGCTGTAGCCAATCCTAAGGGAGTTCCTACAGGGCACAACCTGTATGCAGTGAATGCCGAGGCGACTCCTTCCAAGTTAGCTTGGGACAGAGGAGTGACTTTGGCACAGAATGTCCTAAAGGAATACAAGGATAAGCATGGGATTTTTCCCTAAGAAGGTGGCCTATACTTTCTGGAGTTCGGAATTTGTCGAAACAGAAGGGGTTTCTATAGCGCAGGCACTGTATATGCTGGGAGTAGAACCAGTATGGGATACTTTTGCAGGGTAGGAGATATCCGCCTGATTCCTTCGGATGAATTGGCAGGCTCTCGTATCGATGTGGTGATACAGACCTCTGGTCAGTTCCACGACTTGGCTGCCTCTCGCTTGTTTCTTATTACCAAGGCGATAGAAATGGTCAGCGCCCTCACCTGAGGAGACTTATACTAATGAAGTAAGTGCTGGTAGTGTGGATATAGAAAAAGAATTGTAGCAGCAGGAGTGCTGCCAAAACAAGCCCGACAGATGGCCACTCAGCGTATCTTTGGGGGCTTGCAAGGTAGGTACGACACAGGAATTAAGGAACTGATCAATGCTGGAGATAAATGGGAAACCCAAAAAGGATATCGCTCAGGTGTATATGCATAATATGGGCGCTTTCATGGAAGCAAAGACAATTGGAGCCAGTTCCAAGAAGGAATGTTCCGTGCAGCTATCAAGAATGCGGATGTACTCATCCAGCCCCGACAGAACAATACTTGGGGGCTCTGAGCCTTGACCACGTGTATGAGTTCATGGGAGGAATGAATGCCGCTATCAAGGAGGTGACAGGCAAGGATCCTGATGCCTACTTGGCAGATTACCGCAATCATAAGAATATGCATATGCAAGAGCTCAAGGAAGCTATAGGGGTGGAAGCACGCTCAACAATCCTAAACCCCAAAATACATTAAGGAGATGATGAAGGGAAAAAGCTGCAGCTGCAGGGCAAAATACAGGAAATTGTAACCAATATGCATGGCTGGGAGGCCACTCGCCCAGAACTGATCGATGATGCTCTATGGGAGGAAGTGTATCTTACTATATAGAGGACAAGCAGCAATTGGGGGTAACCGACTTTTATTCGTCGAGAGAATGCAACAGCCTTGGAGGAAGTCACCGCAGTGATGCTTGAGGCTACTCGTAAGGGAATGTGGAAGGCATCTCAGGCACAAATAAGCAAACTCGCTACCCTGCATACGGATTTGGTAAAAGAGTTTGGGGTAACCTCATCAGAGTTTTCTTCAGAGAATAAGAAGCTCCAAGCCTATATCTCACAAAAGCACCTAAGCCAACGCTGAGGCTTACCAAAAACAACTCAAACAGGCGAAAGAGTCCTCCGCTCAGCTGCAGGATAGTAAGGATGGTAAGCTTCTGAAAAAGGAAGAAACCTCTACTGCTCAAGAGAAAAAAAGAAAGTCTCTCTCAATATCCTTTGGGTAGGGACTTGTTGCCTTTAGTAGCACTTATTGCTTTGGTGATTTTTGTTAAGAAAAGAAGAAAGTAAAAGAAAATAATAGTAGTTTTTAATTCCCCTGTAAGTAAAGACACTATGTCCTTACTTACAGGGAATTGTTTTTAAAAAGTAGAAAGATTGTTATAATGAAAATGAGGTGTCTCAAATCCTTTCTTAGAGGATAGGCACTTATTATAGTCGGGTCGAAAGGTTCTTCTTTTTCGTACTGGTAGAAAATTATTCCATTTTTCTATCTCTGAAAAGCTGTCTTATTTTTATTTCTAAATTTCTCATTGGTTAGAAGTTCTTTGCTATCTTCATATTCTTTTATACCAATCAGATTCTTTCACCACCTCAATAAACATTTCCATTTCCTCATAGTATAGGAAACCTAAATTTTTTCATATATTCTGTGGCATGATAAAATTCTCTTTCTTCAGCCACTTCCATACATATTTGATTGGTAGGACTAAAATACACTTCATCAAGATATTCCCTAATCATAGAGTATTTAGCTTCTCTTGATCCTTCTATAGAATAAACTTTTTCCATCAATTTCTTGAGTAAATTGTTTATCTACTTCATCTAAATTAAGTTCCTACTGAATTTCTTTGAAAAATCCTTTCAGCTTCGTTCTTTCTCAAATCCAGTTCAGGTCTATATATCATAAACCAACGATGGATGTAGTCCAATAGAATTTCTTCTGTTTCCATATAAATTAATGTTTAATTTTTATTACACAAAAATACAAACTATAATTTAAAAAGCAAGTAATAAGGGCTGTGATAGAGAGAACTATTGTACTCATCTTAGAAAATGAGAAGGTAAAATTATCTTTCTTACTTTAAAATAGAGAATTAACGCTTTTTTTATTATTGATATACCATATAAAATTTGTAATTTTTGAGCCGAATTTTTTTAAGTTGCTGGATGAAGTGTAATTTTTTATAAAAGCCTTATTATTACTGTGTTTGTTCTCTCTTTCAGGTTGTAGTCCTACTAAGAAGGTACCTGAAGGAGCGTATCTCTTGCGCAAAAATGATATCAATGTGGATGGAAAAGCTCCTAAGAACAGCCATGTATATGGATACTTGCGCCAGGAACCGAACTCCAGATTGTTGGGGATTCCTATAGGGCTTTTGATCTATAACTTAGCGGATGATCAGGCAGAAGAAAATTATCAAAAATGGCTCGAGCGTCATCCCCGATGGCATCGATTCTTGGATGGATTCCTTTCTAAAAAGCAAACTCAGCGCTTGGGAAAATCTTTCTTGGTCTCTGGAAAAGATAGGCTCTTGCAACGAATGGGACAGCCTCCAGCTATATTGGATACCGCTCAGGTGAACAAATCCACCAAAGTGCTCAAGGCTTATTATAACAGTGTAGGGTACTATAACAGTAAGGTGGAGCATGATATCCTCCCCTTGGAAAAGAAAAAAGAGGCAGCTGTAGTCTACTCTATAGAAAAGGGAATGCGATACTATATTGATTCTCTGGATACTCGTATCCTCTCTCCTGAGATAGATACACTCTACAAAAAAAGCATATAGGTGAACGACTGATTAAGAATCATACCCATTACTCCTTGGAGAAATTTACCAATGAACGCTCTCGTATCACCACCCTCTTGCGTAACAATGGGTTCTATAACTTCCAACAAAGTGCGATTGATTTTACCATTGCGCGGGATACTGTGGCTTATAATAATGATTCGTTGATCAATGTAACAACCACCATTGCCAATTATACCGATCGCTCTACGGATCCTCCTACTGAAAAACTTATAAGAAACACCTTATCAAAAAAAGTATATCTCTATACAGATTATGACTCCTCTCTGCAAACTACTACCTATGATTCTGTGGAGTACAAGGGATTACCTACTACTATCGCAATAAGTTGCGCTATCGTAAGCAGACGCTCTATGATGCTATGGCACTGCGTCCCAATACACTCTATCGCGATATAGACCGCAACAATGCTTATCGACAGATCAATAACCTTAGGGCATTTAAGTATCCTAATATACAGTATCGCTATGCCAAGAAGGATTCTTTGGAAAGAACTCTGGAGGCCGATATATTCTTGGAGCCACTTTCTCGCTTCTCTATAGAGACCAACTTGGAGCTTTCTCGCTCTTCTATACAGGAATTTGGAATAGGATTCAATACCTCTCTGATCGCAAGGAATGCTTTTCCGAGGAGCGGAAACCCTTGAGATAACTCCTCGTGTAACCCTGGGAGCACAGCAATTTCTGGATGGAACGTCAGCTTTCTTTAATATATTCGAATATGGAGGAGGATTGCGCCTTACGATACCACGTATTTGGTTTTTCGGAAGTATAGAATCCCTGATTCCTTATTCCAAAACTCCACAGACAATCTTGCAGTTTACCACCAGTACCCAGCAGAATATAGGGTTGGATAAGCAGAAGACAAGCGGAGTGCTGCGCTATACTTGGAGTCCTAATACACAGAATCGCAATATATTGAGCTCTTGGATGTGGAATTTGTCCGAAACAAAAATCCTGAAAAACTATTTCCGATTGTACAGGTCTTCATATAACGCTCTGAATGACTTGGCTAAAAAGCACAATGCTCCCGCCGCTGTGATGGACAATGATGGCAATCTCAATGATCGTGAGGGGGCTATTGCTTATGTGATCTGGGCGTCCAAACAGGGAGGCTATGCGGGCTATCCACAAGATACTAAGGATTTGTATAATATCTTCCAGAGATATTATCGAATGACTAAGAATGATCTTATCATGGCTACGAGTTTTACCTATATGTCTAACAAATACATTTAACTATTATGAGCCTGATTATGAGCAGTTTCGGAGTAAAAAGTGGAGACAGCAGGTAATATCCCTCAATTGCTCAGTATAGTACGTAAGCTCCCTAAGGATGATCAAGGGCAGCGCAAGTTCTTGGATGTCACCTATGCACAATATGCCAAGGCGGAGCTTGAGTATATCAAGCACATTCCACTGACTATAAGAAAGAATGGAGGAGAGGTATTTGCTTTTCGCACCTTTATAGGTTTTGCTATGCCCTATGGCAATGGGAAAAGTATTCCTTTTTCCAGAAGCTACTTTGCAGGAGGTTCCAATGACAACAGAGGGTGGCGAGCGTACTCTCTGGGTCCAGGTTCTTCGGGCTCTCCCTTGGAGTTCAATGAAGCCAATTTCAAGTTTACCACCAATGCCGAGTACCGATTTACCATAGCCAATGCACTCAAAGGGGCTTTGTTCTTGGATGCTGGAAATGTATGGCACCTGATGGATGATGAAGAAAATACAGATTATAAGCTCGATAGCTTCTCGGATATTGCAGATGTAGCACTGGCTGCAGGGTTTGGATTGCGCTATGATTTGAACTATTTTGTTATCCGTGGTGATTTTGGAATGAAGCTCTATGACCCTTCCAAATATGCGACACATCATTGGACAAATGAGCTGAAACTTTCTAATTTTTGTTTTTAATATAGGGATAAATTATCCTTTCTAAAATATGTATAACTTAATAAATATTTAAAAAAATGAATAAAGGACCTATTTCTCAATTCATTGAGAAGAACTTTCTACACTTCAATGCAGCTGCTTTGGTAGATGCTGCTAAGGGTTATGAAGCCCACTCTACAAGAAGGAGGTAAGATGCTTGTGGCACTTGCTGGGGCTATGAGTACTGCAGAACTTGGAATTTCTTTTGGCGGAGATGATTCGCTAAGGCAAAATAGATATTATCTCTTGTACAGGGGCTAACCCTTTGAGGAAGATGTTATGAATCTTGTGGCACATTCTCACTACAAGCGTGTACCCTCACTACAGAGACCTTACTCCTGAGCAGGAAAGAGAGCTCTTGGACAGTCACTACAATCGAGTTACTGATACTTGTATCCCAGAAGAAGAGGCTTTTCGCCGCCTTCAAAAAACATTTGGAAGAAGTATGGACTAGGGCTGAGGAAAAAGGGCGAACGCTATTTTTCCTCACGAATTTCTCTACCAAGTGGTACGCTCTGGAGTATTGGAACAATACTATGAAATAGATCCAAAAAAACTCTTGGATACTTGCTGCGGCAGAGAAAAAAATATCCCTATTATATGCCCAGGTTGGGAAGATTCCACTACAGGAAATATCTTTGCCGCTAATGTCATCAAAGGCAACTTAAAGGCTTCTACTGTCAAGACTGGTATTGAGTATATGATATACCTTACTGAGTGGTATAGAAATAATTCCTCAGGTAAGGGTGTGGGCTTTTTCCAGATAGGAGGAGGAATCGCAGGAGATTTCCCTATCTGTGTCATATCTATGATGTATCAAGACTTAGGAATGGGAGGATGTGCCTTTCTGGTCTTATTTCTGCCAGATTTCTGACTCTACTACCAGCTATGGTTCTTACTCAGGAGCTGTGCCTAACGAGAAAAATAACTTGGGGTAAGCTCGATATAGATACTCCTAAATATATCGTAGAATCCGACGCAACTATTGTAGCTCCTCTTATATTTGCTTATATACTTAATCAGTAAGCAGTGAACAGTGAGCAGTGAATAGCAAGCAATGAACATAGAATCATTGCTCGTTAATCACTAATCATTGAACATTAATCATTAATAATGTGTTAGGAGATGAAAAACAAATTACCGATACTGTATTGATGATACGCCCTGTTCGTTTTTAGGACGAATGAGGAGACGATTGTCAATAATTATTTCCAGAAGGAATAAATATTACCCAAGAAGAAATCAACCGGAAAGCACAACAGGAGTTCGATATGTTAGTTCAAAAGCTGAAGGAGGTGGAGTACATGTCATTCAAGTGGAGGATATATACGAGCAGGATACGCCTGATTCTATCTTCCCTAATAATTGGATTAGCTTCACAACAATGGAGATGTGCCATCTATCCTATGTTTGCTGAAAACCGACGTAGAGAGCGTCGAGAAGATATTCTCGATATAGTCGAAGAGGCAGGCTTTGAGATAGAGAATGTATATGACTATACAGAAGCAGAGAACGAAGGGCTCTACTTGGAAGGAACAGGGGCGATGGTCTTGGACAGAATCCATCGTAAGGCCTATTGTGCCCTCTCTGCCAGAGCTAGTGAGGAGTTATTCATTGAGTTCTGTGAGGATTTTTGAATATACACCTGTTATCTTCAAGGCTTTTTCAAAGAGCGGGAGAAGCGCTTAAACCTATCTATCACACCAATGTGATGATGGCACTCGGAGAGACTTTTGCTATATCTGTCTAGATACAATAGAGGATAAGAGTGAACGAAAGAATGTACTCCATCACCTTAAGGAAGATAAAAAAAGAGGTTATCACCATAAGCCCCAACAAGTGGATCACTTTGTGGGTAATATGCTCCAAGTGAAAGGGAAAGATGATAAGTACTTGGTGATGAGTGAGACTGCCTACAAGGCACTGACCCCTCAGCAACAACCACCATAGAAAAACATACCCAAATACTTTATACAGACCTCTCTACTATAGAAGTATGTGGTGGCGGTAGTGCCCGCTGCATGTTGGCGGAAGTGTTCTTGCCAAAAGAGTAAAAGGTAAAAATGAAAAAGTAAAAGCCACCCAAAAGAGTGGTTTTTATTTTGGCGGAAAGTGTATTTTTGAGAGCTAATCATGTAAAAAAATATTTTTACATATTTATTAGTAAGCCAATATTCAATATTCTTATTGTTAATTTTTCTATTTAGATACTTAGCAATAGTATTTAAAACTTCAAAAACTTAGATCAGGACGGAATTCGCTTATATTCTGCCAATTTTTCCTTATAGACAGAAAGTAAGATTAATAATTTAGGATTACTGGTGTTGTGTTGATTTCTTATTTTTATTGTAACTTATTGACATGTAATATGTTACAAGGATATATTTTTGACATTTGAATTGAGCTAAATTTGCATTTTTATCTAAAATGCAATGAACTCAGGGAAATACATTTTCTATCAAATTATAGAATTCATAAATAGGTATGAATTTAATAAATGTGTTAAACATTATGATGGTGACTTAGGTGTTCTGAGATCTGAATTGTTGGAACCTATTTCACAGCTTATTTTGGGCAAATTAACAGCTCGTAATTCATTGAGAAACATTTGCTTATGTTTAGAGAGCCATTCAAACAAGCTCTATCATTTAGGTATAAAACAATCTGTTAATGTTTCAAGCCTTTCACGAGCCTTAGAAAAAGAGACTGGCGTATCTTTTGCTGATTTCGGTGAGTACCTGATAAAGAAGGTGAGACCTCTTTATATAGATGAACCTATCAAAAAGTTAATATTCTTAGTAATATTTATGCCCTTGATTCAACTACTATCTCTGTAAGTATCAATTTATTATCTTGGGCGGTAGGTAAATATTCTCGTGGTTCTGTGAAAGTTCATACTTTGCTTGACCTAAGAGGTAATATTCCTACTTTTATCCATATAACAGATGGTAAATATCATGATAGCAATATGTTAGATGTTATACTACCTGTAAAAATGATATCTATGTCATGGACAAGGCTTATATTGACTTAAAAGCTCTCATAGAATACATTCTCTTGAAGCATTTTTTATAACAAGAGCAAAGAAAAAATATCAAATATCAATTAGTTGAATCTAATTTTAATATAGATGAGGCTATAGGATTACGCTATGATAGAGTTATTCAAATGCTTGAATACAAACTCAAAACTATTATATCCTGAAAAATTACGTTTAATAGGGTATTATGATACTGATGAATTATTTTGAATTTTTGACTAATAATTTTGAAATTACAGCATATGAAATTCTAATTTATATAAAAAAATCGTTGGCAAATAGAAGTTTTTCAAATGGATAAAGCAAAAATTTGACAATAAAAACATTTATGGGGCATTCTGAAAAATGCCGTTAAAAACTCATATTTGATAGCAATTATAAGCTATCTACTTATAGCTTATATAAAGAAAAATGCTTGATAGTCAATACTCTATATATGAAATTATACAAGTTTTAGGACTATCTGTATTTGTTAAAACTCCTATTAAAGAATTGATAACCAATGTACAAGACAACCAATATGATTGTGAAGAACCCATTTTTATTTACTATCTAAAAACAACGCAACAGCAGTATATCTCTAATTTGAATAAATCATTTTATAAGATCTTCTAACAATGTATTCCAATCCATGTAAAGGTTCGATACATTTTCTTGAAAAACCAGCACCAATAAGTACTGAAACTAATCCTTTATCATAATCTATTTTCAATGACTTGAGATTTTCTATATTTTCACTACTCTTCTTTGTTGACATATTGTGTTTTTTTGATATATTTTAGTATTTTTATTTCCTATATCACAATTTTGATTCTACAATATTCCTATTTGTTGGAAATAAATATTCTGAGAAATAGAAACTTTTTAAAATTAAACATGAGTCAAATTACAAAGCCCCACCTAATTATTTATTAGATGGGGCTGTTGTTATTTTGTCTGCGGAGGCTTTTCCGTTATTTTACTTTCTTCGAAATCTACGTCTTGAACGTTGTTATCTCCGCTGCATTAGGTTGAGGGCCTGGTTCGGAGTAGTTAGCTCCTGCTCCTGTATCACCCTCCTTGTTGCGCTTTTGTAGATATCTTCTGAAGCGCTCTTCCATGCTTCATTGATTTTTCTAAAGCTCAGCATTGATAGCCGCAATGTCTTTACTTTCGTAAGCGCCTTTGAGTTCTTCTAAAGCACTTTTCGATAGCACTTTTTCTTATCAGCAGGGATCTTATCACCGAAATCCTTTAATTGTTTTTCAGTTTGGAAGATAAGCGCATCTGCTTCATTCATTTTAGTAGCTACTTGTGCTTTCTTATCAGCTTTCGGCATTGGCTTCAGCGTCTCGTCTCATTCTTTTCGATTTCTTCTTGCGTAAGTCCAGAAGAAGCTTCGATACGAATATCATGAGTTTTGCCTGTTCCTTTGTCTGTAGCAGATACATTGATGATACCATTGGCGTCGATATCGAAAGTTACTTCGATCTGAGGCACGCCACGAGGTGCAGGTGGGATACCATCCAAGTGGAAGCGTCCGATAGTCTTATTGTCCGCAGCCATAGGTCTTTTCCCCTTGTAACACGTGGATTTCCACACTTGGTTGGTTATCTGCTGCAGTGAGAATATCTGAGATTTCTTAGCAGGAATGGTCGTATTGGCCTCGATAAGTTTGGTCATCACACCACCCATAGTCTCGATACCGAGAGAAAGAGGTGTAACGTCTAGGAGCAATACATCTTTACATCTCCTGTAAGTACTCCTCCCTTGATAGCTGCACCGATAGCTACTACCTCATCAGGATTTACACTCTTATTAGGTTTCTTTCCAAAGAACTTCTCTACAGCTTCTTGTACAGCAGGGATACGAGTAGAACCTCCTACGAGGATTACCTCATTGATGTCACTCACTTGAAGACCTGCATTCTCAAGCGCTTTTTACAAGGTTCGATAGTACGAGCTACCAAATCTTCAATAAGTTGTTCGAACTTAGCACGGGTAAGAGTACGTACCAAGTGCTTAGGTCCTGTAGCAGTAGCAGTGATATAAGGAAGGTTAATCTCTGTCTGCATAGAAGAAGAAAGCTCTATTTTAGCTTTTTCAGCAGCTTCTTTGAGTCGCTGTAGTGCCATAGGGTCTTTGCGGAGGTCAAGACCTTCTTCTTTTTCGAATTCTTCAGCGAGCCAGTTGATGATTTTTTCATCTACATCGTCTCCCCCAAGGTGGGTATCCCCGTCAGTAGAAAGTACTTCAAATACCCCATCTCCCAATTCAGGATAGAGACATCGTGTACCACCCCGAAGTCGAATACTACAATCTTATGATCATTGTGTTGCTTTGTCAAGCCCGTAAGCAAGAGCAGCAGCAGTAGGTTCATTGATGATACGTTCTACCTTCAATCCAGCGATTTCACCCGCTTCTTTGGTAGCTTGGCGCTGTGCATCGTTGAAGTAAGCAGGCACAGTGATTACGGCACGGCTTACAGGTTGTCCTAAGAAGTCCTCAGCAGTCTTTTTCATTTTCTGAAGAATCATCGCAGAGATTTCTTGAGGAGAATATAGACGACCATCAATATCTACACGAGGAGTATCGTTATCTCCCTTGTACTACAGCGTAGGGCACACGTCCAATTTCTTTTCCCAAATCAGAGAATTTATTCCCCATGAATCGTTTGATAGAATAAATAGTCTTTTTAGGGTTGGTAACAGCTTGTCGCTTTAGCGGCATCTCCTACCTTTATTTCCCTCCATCTACGAAGGCAACTACGGAAGGAGTAGTACGCTTGCTTTTTCGGCATTGGTAATAACCACAGGGTCATTACCTTCCATTACGGAAACACACGAGTTGGTGGTTCCTAAGTCTATTCCAATAATCTTACCTCATAATCGTATTATCTTTATTATCTTATTTTGTTATTTACGCTTTATTAATAGGCAAGGATTGTGCCAAAAGCAAAAATATGACAAAATGACAGATATTATTTCCAATCAATATTTTTCCTTTCCTACGGAAGTAAGGTACTCATTAGTCTTACTAAAGTGCTTATTTCCAAACCAGTGACCGCGATTAGCACTCAGTGAGAAGGGTGCCCAGAGGAAAGTACACAATGCTTTTTGAGTGTCAATCAAGGCCATTTTCTTTTTGGCAAAGCCTCCCCATAGAAGGAAGACAATATGCTGACAATTGTCAGATATACTCTTGATGACCGCATCGGTGAAGGTCTCCCAACCCCTGACCCTGATGACTTCCTGCCGTATTGGCACGTACGGTAAGGGTTGCGTTCAGTAATAGTACGCCCTGTTCCGCCCAGCGAGAGGTTGCCGCTTTCGGGTAGGGCAACTTCAAGTCCTCTTGTATTTCCCTGAATATATTCACCAAAGAAGGCGGATGAGCAATACCATCTCTTACGGAAAAAGAAAGCCCATTGGCCTGACCTTCTCCATGGTAAGGGTCTTGACCTAAGAGTACCACCTTTTGAGGTTTTCTACTGGACATTGGTCAAAGGCGGCAAAGATTTCTTTTCCTTTTGGGTAGCAGGTATGTTCACTATATTCCTTTTGACAAAAAGCTGTCAGTGCCTGGAAAATAAGGTTTTTCAAACTCACTGCTCAATAAGGCATTCCAAGAGGGGCTGATGCGTACATTCATAGGTGGTCTATATTTCTTGAGCGGCTAAATAGCGTTCGGCATCTAGAGCAGCTATGGCACCACTTCCTGCAGCAACAATAGCTTGTCGGTAGTGCTTGTCAGCAGCATCACCCGCTACAAATACCCCTTCTACATTGGTACGGCTGGAGCCTGGTACATTCTCAATATATCCTTCCTTATCCAAAGAGAGGTAAGGAGCGAAGATATCCGTATTAGGCTTTATGACCGATAGCTACGAAGAAGCCTGTGATAGGAAATTCGGAAAGTTCTTGAGTCTTGTTGTTACGTACTTTGATAGTAGAAACCACTTGTCCATCACCGAGGATCTCCTCGGTTTCTGTATTGAACAAAATAGTAATATTTTCCGCTTTTCTTACACGTTCTTCCATAATCTTGGAGGCACGGAAAGCATCACGGCGTACAATCATGGTTACCTTCTTACAGATTTTGGAAAGGTAGAGCGCCTCCTCACAAGCAGAGTCTCCTGCCCTACGATAGCCACCTCTTGGTTTCTGTAAAAGAAGCCATCGCACACGGCACAGGCCGATACGCCTCCTCCTGTTTGCAAAATAATGTTGTTCGGAAGGTAAGCCTCAGATACTTGGCCGAAGCTCCTGTACTAATGATGATACTATCGGCATGAATTTTCCTTATCCTCCACCCATACCTTGAGGGGTTTGGCAGAGAAATCTACTTTTGGTAACCCAGCCAGAACGAATGTCAGCCTCAAAGCGGCGGACTTGTTGTTCGAACTGCATCATCATTTCAGGTCCTGTAATTCCTTCGGGATAGCCAGGGAAGTTTTCTACTTCATTGGTAGTGGTAAGCTGCCCTCCTGGTTGTTCTCCTTGGTACAATACAGGAGAGAGATTGGCTCTTGCGGCATAGATAGCAGCGGTATACCCCGCTGGACCAGAGCCTATAATTAGCATTTTATTTTTCTACAGACATATATATTGGCTAAAAATATTTATACCTATTCCTCGTCTTCGCCCTTAGGCTGTATAACGAAATCCTCCATGAACTTAGTGGTATAGTTACCCTGCAATATAATCAGGGTGTTCCATAAGCTGTTTGTGGAAAGGAATGGTTGTTTTGATACCCTCTACGACAAACTCGTCCAAGGCACGCTTCATCTTAGCAATCGCCTCTTCACGGGTTTGAGCCGTTGTGATGAGTTTGGCAATCATGGAGTCATAGTTGGGTGGAATGGTATAACCAGCATATACATGGGTATCGAGGCGACACCGAAGCCTCCAGGGGCATGGAAAGCGGTGATACGACCAGGAGAAGGACGGAAATCATTGAAGGGGTCTTCCGCATTGATACGGCACTCTATGGCATGTAGTTTTGGCGTGTAGTTACGTCCTGAGATAGGTACGCCAGCTGCTACGAGGATTTGTTCTTTGATAAGGTCATAGTCAATCACCTGTTCTGTGATAGGGTGTTCTACTTGGATACGTGTATTCATCTCCATAAAGTAGAAATTGCGGTGCTTATCCACAAGGAACTCCACAGTACCAGCGCCCTCGTATTTGATAGACTCAGCTGCTTTTGACTGCTGCTTCCCCATTCTTTGGCGGAGCTCATCAGTCATGAAAGGGGAAGGAGTTTCTCGGTAAGTTTTTTGGTGCCTTCTTTGATAGAGCAGTCTCGTTCGGAGAGGTGGCATGCTTTTGCCGAATTGGTCTCCCTACGATTTGGATTTCGATATGTCTGGGTTCTTCAATGAGTTTTTCCATGTACATACCGTCGTTGCCAAAGGCAGCTGCCGCCTCTGGGTAGCACTTTCGAAAGCTTTTCTCAAGGTCTTCTTCTTTCCATACGGCACGCATTCCCTTTCCACCACCACCAGCAGTGGCTTTAAGCATGACAGGATAACCCATTTTCTTGGCAATCTTCTTAGCTTCGTTGATATCCTTCAAAAGCGCCATCGGAGCCAGGAATGGTAGGTACGCCTGCGGCTTTCATGGTTGCTTTAGCAGTTGCCTTATCTCCCATTTTTTTCAATCATCTCAGCAGAAGCTCCGATGAACTTAATGCCATTTTCAGCGCAAATTTTTGGAGAATTTAGCATTTTCGGAAAGGAAACCATATCCAGGGTGGATAGCATCGGCATTGGTGATTTCAGCAGCAGCGATAATATTGGTAATTTTCAGGTAAGAATCCTTACTAGGGGCAGGACCGATACACCGCTTCGTCAGCGAAGCGTACATGAAGGCTATCGGCATCAGCAGTAGAATATACAGCCACCGTTTTAATGCCCATTTCACGGCAGGTGCGAATCACCCGTAGAGCAATTTCTCCACGGTTGGCTATCAAGATTTTTAAACATTTTCTAAGAATTTTAGGTCATACTTAATACACAACCCTTTAGACTAAGAAGGGTCTATCAAGAAGAGTGGTTGATCGTATTCTACAGGAGAAGCATCATCCACTAATACCTTTACAATTTTACCAGAGACTTCGGATTCTATTTCGTTGAATAGTTTCATAGCCTCAATTACGCAAAAGGGTTTGACCCTGTACGATATTATCACCTACCTCTACAAATAAGGGCTTGTTAGGCGCTTGTCTTCGGTAGAAAGTGCCAATAATAGGGGATTTGATGGTGATATACTTACCATTTTTCTTCATCATCATGTTCTTTGGTAGCCACTATGTTGGCAGGATCACTCACAGGCATAGGAGGTATCGGAGCTACAGGTACTTGTGGTGGAGTCCCTGTGCTACATAAGGTTGTTGAACAAAAACAGTCTCAGGGCGTCCTTCCTCTCCAGAGGTTTTTAATGGTGATTTTGATATCTTCCATTTCTAATTTCACTTCACTGGCACCTGACTTGGCAAACGAATCTGATCAGATTCTGAATGTCTCTTAAATCCATAGCAAATAATTATATTTTTCAATGAGTTAAACATTATCTAATAAGTTAATAAATGGTGAAATAATTCTGCGCAAAGATACTAAAATTATTTTTATATAGGAATCACTTTCTATTTTCCTAAACAAATTCTATCTTTTGCCTGAATCTAAAGGTTATTGTATGGGATTATATGCCCATTTGAGTACAAAGCTCCCAAGTGAATCCTCCTCCGAAAGCAACAAAGATGATATTGTCGCCCTTTCTAAGTTGTTTTTCGTAATCATACAAAGCCAAAGGAAGAGTTGCAGAAGTGGTGTTCCCATAGTGTTGGATATTGACCATTACTTTGTCATGAGTAAGTCCCATACGATCGGCAGTCGCATCAATAATACGTTTGTTGGCTTGGTGAGGAACTAACCAATTTAAGTTTTCAGCATTCAGATGGTTGCGCTCAAGGATGATATCAGTCACATCAGCCATACGAGATACTGCATATTTGAAGACAGTTTTACCATCTTGGTAGAGGTTGTTTTTACCCTCTTGTAGAGTCTCTATAGTAGTGGGAAGTATAGAGCCTCCTGCTTCTATTTTCATGCATTCACGCCCTGTACCATCACTACGCAAGTACTCGTCCTGTACTCCTAATCCTTCGTAATTGGGTTCAAAGAGTACAGCTCCTGCTCCATCCCCAAAAATGATACAAGTGGCTCGGTCTGTATAATCAATGATAGAGGACATTTTGTCAGCACCTACCAAGAGTACCTTTTTGTATCTTCCAGACTCAATGTATCGGGCAGCTACCGACATTCCATATAGGAAACTGGAGCAAGCTGCTTGAAGGTCAATAGCAAAGGCATTGACAGCGCCTATTTCGGTAGCCAAGTAAGCACCAGAGATGGCCACAGGCATATCGGGAGTCACACTGGCGAAAAATTACCAAATCAATATCAGCTGGATTGGTTCCTGTTTTTCTGAACAAATCCTCTACGGCTTTCTTTCCTAAGAATGAAGCCCCCTTGCCTTCTTCCTTTAAAATACGTCTTTCCTTGATACCTGTACGAGTGGTAATCCACTCATCAGTAGTATCAACCATTTGCTCTAATAAACTATTAGATAGCACAAAATCAGGCACATATCCTCCCTACACCTGTTACTAGCAGCTGTAATTTTTGTCATAAGAATCTAGTTTAATGGCTCTATAAAAAGAGCCTATGAAATAGAGAGCGCAAGTTACGAAAAAAATACGAATTGTGGTGCAATAAAGTATATTTTTTTCTTAACAGACCTTTTATAGTTAAGTTTTTAAGTACTGATACATGAGCACATTTTTGTATTTTTCCTTCGAAGAACAACCAATCCTTGAGAGTGGCTATACATAAAAAAACCTATGTTTTTGAAAAGCTTTTGGCTAGGGAGATTGTCCTGAGGTATATAGGCTATCAACTGATGTATATTCAGGTAAGAAAAAGCATAATTACACAATTGTTGCAAGGCACTATGGGCAATGCCTTTTCCCCTGAAAGAATCCATAAGAGCAATGCCTATGGAAGCCTGATTGTTCTTCGGGTTATAATCATATAGGTCAATACATCCCTACTGCTTTGTCCTTGTAAGTAATGACAAAAACTGCAGTTGTCGTGCCTCATATATATCCAGATGGGCATTTTCGAGGTAGCTTCTGAGGGTCTCATGGGAAAAAGGAGCTTGTGTCTCACTCACCTCCCATAGGCTCTGATCGTTCTCTAACTGGTAAAGGAAATCCAAATCAGTTTTCTCCAAAGCGCGTAATCGTACCATGAAACTATACAGTTATCGTTCCTTCAAAAACAAAGTTCGCTTCTCCGATGAGCCATACATTGGTATACTCTTTTATTTTTAGTCCAAGAAATTCTTTTTTTACTTCGAAAGTAACTTCTAAGTTTCCTCCTTTGGTTTCTAGGATGATGTACTCAGCCTTGGTTTTTCCCTCCTTTGTGCATAGCAATAGCGGTGGCAGTAGCACCGGTGCCACAGGAATAGGTTTCATCCTCCACGCCACGCTCATAGGTGCGTACCTTAAAATGATTTTCGTCGATAGGCTCTACAAAAATTAACATTGACACCTTCTATATTAAAGGGGACTCCATAGCGTATTTCTGCTCCTTTTTTTCTTGACATCCATGCTATCCAAGTTTTTACTACTTCTACATAATGAGGAGAGCCAGTATTGAGGAATAGTCCTTTTTACTTTTTCAATATGGCTTACATCCTGCATTTGTAGGTGGATAAGGTTGTTTTTGAAAAAGTGCTTTGTGCAGTCCATCTGGGGCAGAGAAGATAGTTTCTTCTTTTTGGATAACGCCCTAATTTTTGGGCAAAAGGCTACAATACATCTCCCTCCATTACCACACATGGAACTTGGGTTCCCATCGGAATTGTAATATATCATCGAAAAGTCATGCTCAGGGTCATCCTCCAAAAGGATAAGTCCATCGCCTCCTACCCCAAAAGCGGCGTTCACATAGTTGAGCTACAAGCTTGGTATCCTCTTTAGGAAAGGTATTGAGTCGATTGTCAATTAAGATAAAATCATTGCCAGTGCCTTGATATTTGTAGAAATGTATTACTCTCATGGTATATGTTTTTTAGGGGCAAAAAGTAGGGAAAAATAATAAGAAATACAATGGCTTAGAGAAATATTTTTGAGTTAAGGTGTTTTTACTTTGTCTTTTAACAAAAAGATTGTATCTTTGCCCGCCAAAATTTGGTGAAGAATGAAAAATGAAGACAGAAAAGTATTGTATAGGGGTGAAGTCTGCGAGTTGGAATCATTGAATATGTCAGAAAATTCGCCTATAACATAAATATTTGGATTATTATCATTAATCATTGAACATTAATCATTAAATACCATGTGGAGAGAAAGAACAAGATTAGTAATTAAGGACGAAGGAATACATAAGCTGGAGCAATCACATGTCCTTGTGGTAGGATTGGGAGGAGTAGGTGCCTTTGTAGCAGAATTCTTAGCTCGTGCTGGGGTAGGAGAACTAACTATTGTAGATGGAGATGTGGTGGATACAACCAATAAAAACCGACAACTCATTGCCCTTGATTCTACTATGGGTAAAAGCAAAGCGCAACTCATGGGTGAACGCCTTAAGGACATCAATAAAGACTTAAAACTTACTATTATCAATGAATTCCTCACCCCTGAGATGGCCTATCAATTGGTCAGTGAGCAGACTTTTTCCTACGTGGCTGATTGCATAGATAGTATAACCCCTAAGCTAAACCTACTAAGAGCCTGCCATGACAACCGTATGAGGGTTATCAGTAGTATGGGAGCAGGGGGCATACTGGATCCTACCAAGGTAAAAGTAGCTGATATTTCCAAAACAAGAGACTGTCCTTTAGCTCGACATATACGCAAACGTCTCAAAAAGGAAAAAAATTAATCCTAAGTTCAAGGCTGTTTTTTCCTTGGAATTGCCTGCCAAAGATATGATGGAGCTTACCGATGGTACCAATTTCAAGCGTTCTTACTATGGGACTATGAGCTATATGCCTGCTCTTTTTGGTATACATGTGGCAGGGGCAATTATCCAAAAACTACTTGAAAATTAGAACCAAAAACCAATGTTAAAAAGCCAAAGAAACTTATTCGTCTCGGGCGAGTAAGTGGCTTTGATCTCAATAGGGCCTATGATAGTATCCGAACTCAACCCTAAGGCATATCCTGTATACTTAGGCTTTGAAAACCATTTGTTTTCAGTGAACATATTATCTTCCGCATTGGCTATATTGGCAATAGCTTTTTATGTAGTTTCGCTTATAGAAACGATAACTTAGGGTCATTTCCCCTTGAGAAAGTCATAATTTCCAAAACTGAGGTAATCATATCCATAGAAAGGAAGTAAGTTGCCAAATAGGTTATCTCCTTGTCCTCCAAATATATACTGAAGAAAGGGTGCATTGGGAAGCCCTAAATGAAATCCGCTAGAGAAAATAGCCTTAGCAGAAAGTCTTTCTGAAAATCTCCAAGCACCACCTAAATCTGCTTTTAGTTAAAAAGAGGGGTTGATTCTTTCTCCATATCCTTTGAGAATGTAAGTACCAGTGTCCTGTAGCATTGAAGTATATCCCTTCTGTTGGGAAATGAGCGTCGTCTAAGGAATCATACTTCAAATATCCAAAAGCAGAGTAATAGTTGACTTTTTTCATTGAAATTATCCGGTTGTAGCTTTATACTATATAATTCGTGTTCCCCGCCTATTCCTACAAGGAATTTTTTTGTCTAAGGAAGATGGATTGTATATAGAATTGGTTCTTGAGCCTGGTGAGTGCTATATTGGTATCTCCTGTGTTGAGGGAAAACCCAGTGAAGGCGATGTCTCGGCGGAAACGATCATACCGACTCTGGAAACCATAACTGGTATAGAACCCCTTATCTACATAATAATCTAGCTTTGTATCGTATATTGTCTCCTGCGATAAAAATCAAAGGAGAACAAGTCGTCTTTCTGTAAGAGGCTGGAGCGACTTACATTGAGCAACACTCCTGTTTTTGTATAGATTGTCGTAGTGAACAGCCATCTTTAGCCAAGTCTGTGCGGGGGCTTCTTCTATGTTGAACCGCAATTCTTCCCCTTCCTCCATGGAACAGATGTGGTAGTTGATATTCTTGAAGTTCTGAGTAGCCATGATGTTTTGCACTCCATCTCTGAGATTTTTGAAAGAGATCTTTTTCCCCCATTGGAACCCTAATTTTTCCACGGAGATAGGCATCCGAATAGTGTTTGTTCCCAGAGAAGCTTATGTTGCCAATATGTAGTGAATCATGTACTTTTATCTTAGGCAAAGGCTTTTCCTCTTTTTTAAGGAAGTCTCCAAGCCATTGTAGGTGAGGGAACACTTTTTTGGTAGCTACCCGTCCAGAATCAATAATAGCTTGTCCTTCAGCAAAAGAGATAACATTGTAGTCGCTCATATCCGGATGAATATAGATGTCCGTTTTTCTCCCGCTTTTTCCTTCATATCATTGGCTATCTTATAGCTTGTAATTTGCAACAAGACACTATTGGCTGAGCGTAAGTCCTTACGTGTTTTTAGGGGAGATTGTACATCTACCCCTGATGATGATATCCATTCCCTTAGCCCTTACTTCGTCTATAGGGTAATTGTTCATCACTCCCCATCGGTAAGGAAGCGTCCTTCCATCTCTACTGGAGCAAACAGGGTAGGAAAGGAGCCACTGGCCATAATTGCTTGTGCTAGATCCCCATGTTCGAGGATAACCTCCTCTCGGTCTCTACATCGGTAGCCATACAGAGAAAGGGAATAGGCAGCTTGGAGAAATCATCAATTTTTCTGACCCCAAAGGTGAGTTGGCTAAGGAAATTATACAGATTCACTCCCTGAGAGAGTCCTGCTGGGAGGCCAAACTTACCATCGCGCAAAAGCCAAAGAAATCATATACCGGTCCCGGTTTTTCCTTTTTCGTAAAAAAATTCTGTGCTGAGCGGGGAACGTTGTCCTGAATGATGCGTTCAAAATCCACTGAATGGAAGATAGAATCCAACTGATGAGAGGTATATCCAGCAGCTATAACCCTCCAATGATAGCTCCCATACTAGTACCTCCTATATAGTCAATCTTTCACCCCTGCCTGTTCAATTGCTTCCAAAGCAGCTATGGAGCCAGCCCCTTAGCACCACCGCCACTAAGGACTAAACCTACTTTGAGATCCTTGCCCTTGAGGTCGGCAAGCGAACGGATTTTTTTCTTGGCTATGAGAGAGTTGCCTACAAAGAAAAAGTAATAGGTAGAGGAAAAACTGCTTCATAGATAGGTTTCAAAAAGAGTTATTTCAACTTAGGGTTGTTTTTGGTGTCGGTCGTGGTCACGCTTAGTCTTGGCTTCCATTTTTTTATCAAAGGCCTCTTGTAGGTCAATCCCTGTTTGGTTTGCCAAACAGAGCACTACAAAAAAACAACATCCGCAAGTTCCTCTCCAAGGTCTTTGGCCTTGTCACTTTCTTTTCTCAGATTGCTCACCATAACGACGGGCAATGATACGCGCTACTTCTCCTACCTCTTCAGTAAGTTGAGCCATATTCGTTAGTTCATTGAAATAGCGTACACCATGTTCTTTTTATCCAATTATCTACCGCAAGTTGTGCATTCTTTATGTCCATAAGTATTAAGGTTTTTGTTCGCTTACATAGAGTGTTTGATCAAAGACTTCAAAAGAAAGTGTTTTGTTGTCATTGAGAGTCATTTTCAGGAGCAATTCTCCCCAATCTAAGCCATCAGAAAAATCACAGATCACCCATCGGTGATTGAGCAGTTTTATCTTGTTGATTTGGAACTTAGCGTTGCGACGAGGGCGGTAAGAGATCAAGGGGTGGTTTTTCGTCCTTAGTGATATTGGTCGCCATAAGTTGCTGCAATACAAACTCTTTTGGGTCATCTATTCCATTTTCATGGAAGAAGTATCTCGCATCTTCGTTAAAGGAGATATCAAAAATACCGCTCTTCAGCCAAATCGTCAGAAAGCTTTTGGATGGAATCTTGCAGGCGTTCTACTGATATGGTTGTATTCTCCTTCTCAGGGTTCTTTTTCTCTTCTGTGTTATTCTTACAAGAAAGTATAAGGGTACTTCCTAATAAAAAAATAAAAGGTAATGTAAGCTGTTTTCATAATGCTATTTTTGAATTTATTTTTACTTCAGTTCCATTGGCAATCCCTTCTGTATCAGGGTTTAGGAATACATATTTTCCAGCACTATTTTCTACCATAAGAATCATACCATGGCTTTCCACACCACGTAGTTTGCGAGGAGCGAGGTTGGCAAGTACGGTGACTTTCTTTCCTATAATTTCCTTAGGATCAAAAACTTTGAGCGATTCCCAGAGACGATAGTGCGCTGGTCGATGCCAGTATCCACTTTTTAGGATAAGGAGCTTATCCGCCTTAGGCATTTTCTCAGCCTCCAAGATAGTACCTATACGAATATCCATCTTAGCGAAATCCTCATAGGAGATAAGTTCTTTTTGAGGAACTACAGTAGTATGGTCATTTGTAATGGCTTGCTTATTGGTCTGTTTGCTTTTTTCCAATTTTGCTATTTGCTTCTCTATAGCTTCATCTTCTATTTTTTTCAAAGAGCAAGACAGACTCACCCTATAGTGTGTCCCTGAGGGATCAAGCGATCCGAAAAGAGGTATATCCTGCCAAGTAGGTGCCTTTTTCCATAGTAGAAAAATTGAGCATACACTTGAGCTTTTCAGAGGTAAAAGGCAAGAAAGGTTCGAAGTTACAGCCAGAGCTGTGGCTATATGTAAAGCTATATACATGATAGTCTCCACCCTTTTTGGGTTTTCCTTGATAAGTTTCCAAGGCTCTTCGTCGGCCAAGTACTTATTACCTAAGCGGGCTATGTTCATCAGCTCCTGTTGGGCTTCACGGAAACGATAGCGCTCCAAGGATTGTTCTATCTTTTGGATAAGTTCTTTGATCTGGGCAAAAACTTCCCTATCTACTTGAGTAAGTTCTCTTACAGAGGGACAACTCCCTTGTAGTACTTATTGGTCAGTACCATCACACGATTGATAAAGTTTCCGTAGATAGCTACCAATTCGTTGTTGTTTCTGGCTTGGAAATCTTTCCAAGTGAAGTCATTATCCTTAGTTTCAGGGGCATTGGCTGTGATCACATATCTCAGAGTATCTTGTTGGGAAGGAAATTCTTCTAAATATTCATTGAGCCATACAGCCCAATTCTTAGAGGTAGAGAGTTTGTTGCCTTCGAGGTTCAGAAACTCATTAGCAGGTACATTTTCAGGAAGGATATAGGAGCCTTCTGCCTTGAGCATGGCAGGGAATATGATACAATGGAATACAATATTATCCTTTCCGATAAAGTGAATGAGCTTGGTTTTCTCATCTTTCCAATAGGGTTCCCAATCCTTTCCCTCACGAGCAGCCCACTCCTTGGTAGAGGAGATATAGCCGATAGGGGCATCGAACCATACATAGAGTACCTTTCCTTCGGCTCCTCTACAGGAACAGGAATCCCCCAGTCCAAGTCACGTGTTACTGCACGAGGACGTAACCCATCATCAATCCAACTTTTTCACCTGACCATATACATTGGGTTTCCAATCGTTTTTGTGGCCTTCGATGATCCATTTTTCGAGAAATTCAGTATAATCTTGTAGGGGCAGAAACCAGTGTTTGGTCTGTCTAAGTACAGGTTTGCTCCCTGTAAGGGTGGATTTAGGATTGATAAGGTCAGTAGCATTGAGCGATGTACCACAGCGTTCACACTGATCCCCATAAGCTTCCTCATTGCCACACTTAGGGCAGGGTACCTATAACAAAGCGATCTGCTAAGAATTGTCCCGCTTGCTCGTCATAGAGCTGCTCAGAGGTTTCTTCTATAAAGTCTCCTTTGTCATAGAGGGAGCGGAAGAACTCTGAAGCTGTTTGGTAATGTATTGGTAAGGAAGTACGGGAATAGTTGTCAAAAAGAAATCCCAAAGTCAAAAAGAGAATCTTTGATGATTTTGTTGTATTTGTCAATAATCTGTTGAGGAGTAGTCCCTCTTTTTGCTTTGATGGAGATAGCCACGTTATGTTCATCACTACCACAGATAAAAGCAACATCATTGTTTTTTTCAATCGTTGGTAGCGAGCAAAAAAATATCAGCAGGTACATACACACCTGCAAGATGGCCTATGTGTATAGGCCCATTGGTATAAGGCAAAGCTGCCGTAATGGTATAACGTTCAGACATTTAAATAGTTTTTTTAGTTTTTTTAGTTTCTGTAAGGAGCAAATCGCGATCTGCCCTACAACTAATTCAATAAGAGCGCAAAGTTACAATATTTTTCATTAGAAAGTCAAGGGGAAATATATTTTTCCCTCTTATCCCTTGGTGTGAATCAGGCGAATGAGCTTGATGGAAAGGTCAGTAAGTATCAGCTTAGAGTTCCCATTTCTCCCGACATGATAGATAGCCTCTTCTATATTCTTCTGAATGGCTTTGGATATTGTTCTGATGGACAAAAGGGGCGAAATTCTGTATTTTGAAATTGAATTGAACTGGATATATACCAAGCTCTCTACTCCATAGTTGGCAAGGAGTGCTTGGCGGAACACCTCTAAGCAGTATTCCAAGAATAGTTTTTTTGTGTCTCTCGTCCTTCTTTGGCTATTTCTTCACTCCAAGCAAGTATGAGAGGAAGTACCTCTGTATTTCCTTTAGCACTGTAGGCCATACGTACTCAGCGAACAAAAACCAATCTTCGAATTGGTTGTCGTTATTCTGATTTAGAAAAGAAAGCGCTTTGTTGTAGTTTCCCTGGGCTCGAATTGCTATTTTCTGTGCCTGAGAGGGATCTATACCTTGTTTTTATCAGAGCATCGGAGATAACCTCATCTCCCAATTTGGTAAAACGTGTGATCTGGCAGCGAGAAAGAATGGTGTCCAAGAGGAGATTTTCATTCTCTACTACCAAAATGAAAATAGTCTGTGCAGGAGGTTCTTCTAAGAGTTTTAGGAGCTTATTGGAACACTCGGTATTCATTAGCTCTGCCATCCAAATAATCATCACTTTGTACCCGCCCTCGAAGGATTTCAAAGAGAGTTTAGAGGTGATTTCCTTAGCATCATCCACTCCTATCTTTCCCTGTTTGTTGGCAATTCCAATGAACTGATACCAGTCAAAGAGACTTCCATAGGGATTTCTAAGAACAAACTCACGCCATTCTTCTAAAAAAAGTGAACTTGTAGGGTGATCCTTTACCCTGATAGTAGTGGCAGTGGGATAGGCAAAGTGTAAGTCTGGATGAGTGAGGTGCTCACACTTGAGCTTGGTATTAGCATCTCCTGTTTTGTTCAACAGTTCTGTAGCATAAGCAATGGCCATCGCAAGGGTACCCATCCTTCCTCTCCAGAGAATAGTTGGGCATAGGGCTATACGATCATTCTCGATAGTTTCTTTTAGATATTTGACAGCAAACGAATTGCTTATAACCGTTTCAAAGTCCATAAAAAGAGGGGTTAAGAAGTCTCTCTCCTTACTAAGGGGAGAAAAAGCGCACAAAAAGTACATATTTTTTTACCACATATAGAAAGAATATCTACACAAATAAAGTAATAAATAAAATTCATAAAAATACAGTTAAATTCAATGGTGATTTCCTTAATAAGTTGTACTTTTTACCCCTATTTTAAAAACATACAAAGATGGAAAATACATATGCAGGTATACCTGCTGAGAATGCGACTTATGAAAATTCAAAAAGTAGTATTGGTAACAGTACCTTATGATGGTACCTCCACTTGGGGAAAAGGCGCTGACAAAGGGCCAGAATTATTCTTGGATGCTTCTGAGAATATGGAACTATATGATATAGAGACAGATACAGAACCTTATTTGCAAGGGGTCTATATGGCAGGGGAAGTCTCTGAAAAAGCTCTCCAGAGAAGATGGTAGAGGCTGTGTACCAAAAAAACAAAGGAATTGGTTAAGGATAGAGAAAAATTATTTACCTTAATAGGGGAGAGCACTCTGTTTCAATAGGTTCTATAAGAGCAGTAGGTGAGGAGTACCATAATCTAACTGTCCTACAGCTCGATGCACATACCGACTTGCGTCCTGAGTATCACGGATCTAAGAACAATCATGCTTGTGCGGTTTTCGAGGCCAATCAAAAACACAAGCTTGTGCAGGTAGGCATTCGCTCAATGGATGCAGAGGAAAAAGCAATACCTGCCTCACAAAAGAGTTTTCTTCGCTCATGAGATTGCTAAGAATGACAATTGGATTAAGGATGTATTGGATAAAGTATCAGGTAATGTATATATTACGATAGATTTGGATGCTTTTGATCCTTCTATAGCCCCCTCTACAGGAACTCCTGAACCAGGTGGTTTGCAGTGGTATCCTACACTAAAATTACTGAAAAAGGTTTTTAAAAAGTGTAATGTAGTAGCTTTTTGATATAGTAGAACTCATGGATAGCCCTCAAAGCAAAACCTACGGCTTTCTTGGCGGCCAAGCTTTTATTATAAAATGTTGACTTACTACCACAAATATAATAAAAAAATAACAAAGAGCCTAAGAAGAAAAAGGGAAAATGATAAATAGTTTTGAGTTTTGAGTTGTTGTATGGCTCAAGCTTAAAAACTAAGAACTGAAAACTGAAAACTCAAATTGTTATGTTTTTAGAGCAAGTTATTGAGGACTATTTAGAAAAACTATGCTGATACGCCTACTGGGGAGGTTATATTTATAACCCCTCATAGGCGTTCTGCCTCTTTTTAAGGAAAAATTTTTCTCAGAAAAAGTGCACAAAGCTGCTATATCACCAGAATTTATTACTTTAGACAATCTTTTGGAGCGTATCTCTGGGATAAAGAAGATGCCAGACTTACAGGGATTGTTTCAACTCTATAAGGTGTATAGGAACATACAGAATCTGAGGTTGATGATTTTGAAAAATTTGCCGGCTGGGGACGAATGTTGTGGAAGGATTTTAGTGATATAGACCAGTACCTGATTGCCTATAAGGATATATTCCCTTATATGGAGGCAATCAAGGAGGCCGAACATTGGTCGGTAGGGGAGGAGCTTACTCCTATGCAGCAAAGACACTTGGAGTTCTGATGTACTTTTGGGAAACATACTACAATGCAATCCACAAGGTGATGTACCAACAAAAACAAGGATATCAAGGATTTATCGCGAGAATAGCTTACGAACAGATTGATGCTTATAGACAGACAAACAAAGAAAAATTACACCTTTTTGTTGGCTTCAATGCGCTAAGTGTGGCTCAAGAAAAAGATTATACAATATATTCTGGAAGAAATGCAAGCGGATATCTATTGGGACATAGAAAAGCATTTCAATAACCAACACAGTGCAGGATACTTTATAGAAAATTATCTAAAAAGGTGGAAGTACTATCAAAGAGAAAGAAAACCTAAATGGATTACAGAGGAAAAGACTTTGCCTGAGATAAAAATATATGGAACTCCTAAGCAAGTCAATCAAATACATCTGCTGACAACTCTCTTAGATGAAATCCCTGAGGAGGAGTGGGAACAAACAGCGATTGTGCTTAGTGATAGTGATATGTTACTTCCCTTACTACAAGCTATAGATACCAATAAACTCCCAATCAATATCACTATGGGGTATCCTCTGCAACAGACCCCTGTAAATGACTTGATTTCAGCTTATTTTAAGTTGTATATCTCTGGTAGATGGTATCATAAGGAAATAAAAAGCACTATTAGAACAACCTTTTTTGAGTAATTTGCTTTCTGAAAACTATAAAAAGATACAATAACTTATATAATGAACATAATTTTTCTTATGTATATAAGAAAATTTTTAGATTTGTACGTAAAAAGAAGAAGATAGGGAACTTATAAAATCTTTTTATTTGATGATGAAAAGGATATTTCGGTAAGTAAATTAATAGGAAATGTTATAAAACTCTTGTTTGTTATCAAAGAATCTTTTAGAAAAAAAGTGATAAAGAGAATGTATTAAACTTAGAGTATATATATAATTTCTATGAATTGTTCAACCAGATACATTATTTGCATATAATTATATAGATAGTGTGAAGTCTTTGTACTATATATATAATGATTTACTCGTGAAACAGAAGTTAAGTTTCAGAGGAGAACCTCTGAGAGGTTTGCAAATAATGGGAGTGTTGGAAGCACAGAATATACATTTTTAAAAATGTGCTAATAACTTCTATGAATGAGGGCATATTTCCTAAAGGGAATGCCGTAAAATTGTTAATCCCCTTTGATGTAAGAGCTAATTTAGGATTGCCAACTTACAAAGAATCGGACTATATGTATTCTTACTATTTCTATAGAATACTCCAGCATACTCACAGAGCGATACTGCTTTTATAATACAGATACAGATGGTCTCAGAGGAAGTGAAAGAAGTCGATTCGTATTACAATTATTATCTGATTATAGAATAAGACCTCAAGTGAAATTCCCTGAAGTAAAAATAATAAAAACAAAATCAGATAAAAATCGCAAAAAGATAAGAATATTATAGAGAAATTGGTTGCTATAGCTACAAAAATAGATCCCAAACATAGAAAAGGATTCTTCCTCTTCTCTTACGACTTATGTAAGAAATCCTATAGATTTCTATCAGCAACAAATATTAGATATAAGAGATGAGGCAGAAGTAGAAGAAATCGTAGAGGATCGTTCCTTGGGAACCATTATACATAGAATACTCGAATTACTTTATACCCCTTTATGTAAATTCTATAATTTCTAAGAAAAATATAGATGAAATAAGAAAAAAAGTAAGGGAAACTACAGAAATAGTATTCAAAGAGTACCAACAAAATGATGAAATATCTGGGAAAAAAATATTTGTACAGCATACAATAGAAGAATATGTAATGAAATTTTAGCGATAGATGAAAAATGTCTCTGAAAATGTAGTAACATTACTTTCTGTAGAGCAAAAAAATACAGATAGATATAAAATTTGATGAATTTCCTTTCCCAATATGTTTCAATGGAACAATTGACCGCGTAGAACGACGAGGGAACGATATTTATATAGTGGATTATAAGTCCGGTATTGTAGATAAGGAGGATGTAAAACTCTCGGATAAAGGTTGGGAAAAATCTTATATTAGACTACAAATATTCAAAAAGCCTTTTCAACTGCTGATGTATGCTTATCTATTATTCAAAAATGGGTATAATACAAGATACGGACAATGTATATGTAGGTAACTATTCTTTTAGGAGATTGAAACTGGGATTTATAGGGTTTAGAAATCAAAAAGATAAGGAAATAAGCCTTGTGGATAGTCAAGTACGTGAAGAATTTGAACAGAAATTAATCCAACTACTTAAGGAAATATATGATCCAGAACTTCCTTTTGTTGAAAAGTAATTGATTAAAAACAAAGCCGTTCCCCTATGATTGTATTTTTTTATTCCTATATTTGCACCCGAAAAAGAAGCATACATGTCCCCCTATAGTAATCTTTATGATTAGTGTCTTGGCATCTCTTCTATGGCTTACCTTTCTCAGTCATGAATATATGGACGAAGAGAATGAGGTTGCCCATGGAATAAAAGATAGGTAGTTTTCAGTTGAAATACCCCACCTTTTGGGATATATTCTCTCATACAGAGGCCATCAAGAATGATAAGGCTATGGCTATTATATAGGGAAATCACCAGAGAATACTTCAAAAAGGATACTCTGGCAACCGGTCAATTCAATACAAAAAAACGTTTGTCTTTCCAGAGGATATGACCCAGCTAAGAGATTCCATAGGTGTGTTCTTGGAAGGCGGAATCCTAAACTTGTGAGCAATGTAGAGGGGCAGATATATTATCCTAATCCGCCAAGAGATTTTTGTTAAGAAGCTCCACCAGAAGCTTAGCCAACCTTCATGTCGTATTTTACATTATGGAGATTCCAAAATAGAAGGAGACCGTATTACAGCCTATTTGCGCAATGGCCTGCAGCTACTCTATGGGGGACAGGACCGGGGTATTTTTCCCATTAAGATGCCTTATGGACAGCATAGTATTATAGAGCAAACTTCGGAAATTGGTATCGATATGCCCTCTTTAATGCTGAACAGCGTAAGAATAAAGATCTTTTGACAAATAACCAATATGGGCTCTATGCCAATGTATGTCGTTTTGCACCAGCTCGTGGAGAAACAGCTGGGCTAAAGACAGCTTCTTTTACTATTTCGCCCTCTTATTCTTACTATCCCTACACTGAGCCAATATACAGATATTTCTGTTCACTATGGTAATTGTACAGTTCCTGTTTTTAGTTACAGTCTATGAAAAATAATACAGAGATAAAGAAGGATACACTTATAGCCGATGGTGCTTATCATGCCTATAAGCTTCACCTCTCAGCCACTCCGAAGAAGCTTAGATTTCAGTTTTCTGGTACCAAAAGTCCTGATTTCTATGGGGTAACTGTCGGGAGTGCTCAGGGAGTACATGTTGATAATATTCCCACACGTGGAGATTCTGGCTTCCATTTTACACGTATACAAGATACTTATGATGCGATGAGCCGAGAGCTTAAACCGGATATTATTATTTTTCCAGTTTGGTGGGAATCTTGTTCCTTATCTTACCAAGAATAAGGTAGTTCCCAGTGTAAAAACGTATTATTACCAATATGCAATGGGTACAGAAGCGCAATCCTGATGCTCTCTTTTGCTCATAGGGCCGAGTGATATGCTCCGTAGAAGTAGCAAAACTACCTATGATATTATCCCTGAGCTGGTAGCAGAAATGAAAAACAAGCCGTCGAAAAATGGCTTTGCTTTCTTCAGTATGTATGAGGCAATGGGTGGGAAAAAAACTCTATGAAAATATGGTATGATAATCGGATGGCGGCTAGTGATTTGGTACATTTTTCAGATAAAGGAACCGAACGTATAGCACAGTTGTTGTTCCAGAATCTTGTAGAGGACTTGCTCAGTGTACAACCTGTTGAAATGTACAAAAAAATAGCTTTCTCACTTGCTAAAGTCCTCCTAACCAACCTTCACGATCCAAACTTCGGTACTGGATGGCCTCTCCTATATGGTATTCCTTAATGCTTTCACTACCTTCCAAATCGGCTATGGTACGGGCTACCTTAAGGATACGGTCATAGGCACGCGCCGAGAGGCTTAGTCGCTCCATTGCCTTCTTGAGCATAGCTAAGGAGGCTTCTTCTACATGGCAATATTCCCTGATCTGTTTGCTCCCCCATCTGGGCATTGTAGTGGATGTGTTCGTACTGGGCAAACCGCTGTGTCTGTATCTCTCGAGCTTGTATCACCCGTTCGCGGATAGAGGTGCTGCTTTCTGCTTTTTTCCCGTTGAGAAAGTTTCTCAAAGGGTACTGGATTCACTTCTATATGAATGTCTATACGATCAAGCAAGGGACCTGAGATTTTTGCTCAAGTAGCGCTGCATCTCGGCAGGAGAGCTGGTCATAGGTGCGTCAGGGTCATTGAAGTAACCACTGGGTGAAGGGTTCATACTGGCGACCAACATGAACGAAGCAGGATAGGTGATGGAGAACTTAGTACGTGAGATGGTAACCTCCCTATCCTCCAAAGGTTGGCGCATTACTTCCAATACACTACGCTTGAATTCTGGCAATTCGTCCAAAAAGAGCACACCATTGTGTGCCAGGGAGATTTCCCCAGGCTGGGGGATAGCTGCCCCCTCCTACCAGTGCCACGTCCGAAATGGTATGGTGCGGACTACGAAAAGGACGCTGACAGATAAGTCCGTTGTCCTTTACCCGCCCTACTACACTATGAATTTTTAGTGGTTTCTAAGGCTTCTTGTAGGGTCATAGGTGGAAGTATGCCAGGAAGGCGCTTAGCGAGCATCGTTTTTCCAGAACCTGGAGGGCCTATCAGTATGATGTTATGCCCACCCGCTGCAGCAATCTCCATACACCGCTTGACACTCTCTTGGCCTTTTTACATCGGCAAAGTCAAACTCAGGAGTCTCTACATGTTTGAAAAAAACTCCTCACGGGTATTGATCTCCACTCGCTGGAGGGTATTTTTCTCCATTGAGAAAGTCGATAACCTGCTTGATATTCTCAGCTCCATATACCTCTAAGTTGTTCACAATAGCGGCTTCTTTGGCATTCTGTATAGGCAGAATAAAGCCCTTGAATCCTTCCTTTCTGGCTTGTATGGCAATAGGGAGCGCCCCTTTGATGGGTTGTAGGCTGCCATCCAGAGAGTTCACCCATGATGATATATCGCTCTATCTCCTCACATTGTATCTGTCCGTTAGCAGCTAAAAATTCCTATAGCAAAACTTAGGTCATAGGCCGATCCCTCCTTGCGCATATCGGCAGGAGCCATATTGATGGTGATCTTCTTTCCAGGGATTTTATATTGGTTGTTGTGTAGGGCGGCTTCTATGCGGTAGTTACTCTCCTTGATGGCATTGTCTGGGAGACCTACTAAGTGATAGCCTACACCCTTATCTATATTTACTTCAATCGTAATAGTGATGGCTTCTACACCATAAACAGCACTGCCATAGATCTTTACTAACATGATCTTTGTTTTTTTGAATAGATAATTTTTGTGTAGAGCAAATATACAAAAATAATGACTTTTGGAGGATAAAATGATTTTTTTCTTTTTCTGTGTGTTTATATGTGCAATTTTTTACTACCTTTGTCCTTGTAAAATGAGTAATCATGGAGAATATTTTTACCTATTGTCCTTATTGTGGCAGTACAGATGTGGAGTTTCCTCGCTTGGTACGTTTTTCTTTGTCACCAATGTGGTTTTGTGTATTATCACAATATAGCTGCTGCGGTAGCGGTTGTCTTTAGGCGTAAGGATGAAATCCTTTTACAGTGCGCAATATAGATCCAGACAAGGGTAAGCTTGACTTACCTGGGGGCTTTGTAGATCCTGATGAGAATGCCGAAGTCGCTGTTTGTCGTGAAGTAAATGAGGAATTGGGTTTACAGATAGTACCTAATCAGCTAAAAATACCTTACTACCCAGCCCAATCACTATTTGTACAAAAATATTCCTTATCGTACTATGGATATTTTTTTATGAATGTCCTTTGGATGTTCCTGTTTCTGTAAGAGCGGAAGATGAAATCAAGTCTTTACAATGGATCCCCATATCTGAAATAGACCCTCAGTAAGATAGGTTTTTGTATCTGTAAGAACAGTCATTGAAAAAATATTACTTAAACCAATGAAATTCAATTCCAAATACTTCTTCGCTGCCCTAATTATCTTTTTGGTAGAGGTAGCTATAGCCACTGTATTCAAGAGTGTTTCCTTTGTAAGGGCATACTTAGGTGATATTTTTGGTAGTGATACTGATCTATTGTTTTATTAGAGCTTTTTCATATCAAGAATACGAAGAAATTACTTATAGGGATTTTTCTGTTTTGCTGTATTTGTGGAGATACTACAATACTTTTAAACTGGCTACTTTCTTTGGCTTTTGGCAAAGGTACCCTTTGGGTATATTCTGCTGGGGAATTATTTCTTTTGAAGATATTCTTTGCTATGCTACTGGCTGTTTCCTAGCTTTTATCTTTGATAAGTAGAAGGGATGCCACTTGTCATTAGTCATTAATAATAGGTAAATATTCTTTCTACAACGGCTGCACGCTTATTATTCTTGTAATAGATTTCTTGGGTACAATTGTTGAACTTGTCATAATGATAGATAGTTCTATTAGGAGAAGAAGTAGGTTTATCACTTATTTGTATCAAATTTCCTTTCCCATCATACGTATAGTACATTCCAGAAATAAAAATTTTTCTTCCTTGATAAGTTTATTTTCCTTGTTGTAAACAGTCTTTTCTAACCTCTCCTTCTAGAAAAATAACTATAACTTTCAACTTCCTTGTCATTTTCCATACAGTGATAGGAATAAAATTCTTTTCCCTTTGTATATTTGTATTTTCTACTATAGCTCCTTTTGGAGTCATAGATGTAATATTTTGTTTTTCTTATCAGAAATATTCTTATCATCATATGTAATATTTCCTTTACTATTATAGGAATACTTTCTTTTTATTGATAAGCGTATCATTTCTGTATTCAAAAAAACAGCTTCTTTCCTTTTTATTTTTGTCAAATAACATTTCTACTTTAGATAAAAATACCATCAATTTTTGTATTCTTTAGAGATCATTACTTTTCCTTCGTAGAAAATTTCTTCTATGTGCTGGGGATTGTTTTTCCTCTATGTATTTGTATTCATCAGCTTTTTGTAAGTAGATTATCCGTGTTGTATTGATAAAAGTATCTTTTGGAAAAAGTTTTCCATCGGTATAATAGTTATAAAAATTCTATAATATTTCCTTTTTGGTCAAAGAGGTATCGGCTATGTACGGGTGTGCGTTCTATTTTTGGCATTTTTGGGGAATATCTTTACCTCTTTTCCGTTTCTATTTTTCATAATGGTAAATGAATTTCTCTACTGATTTTTACTTTCCCTTGAGGAGTAATACCTAAGTTTCTAAGATGTTCGTTAGTATATCTATTAGGGTCATCTTCTTTGAGACAGAAGAGATATATAAAAACAAGAAGAAAAATAAAATAATAAGGTAAATAAAAAAATATTTCATAGTATTAAAAATATTTTTATTCATAATAGGTAAAATGTTCTTTCGTAGATATTGGTTAGTTTTTTTCTTTATAATATTCTTCTATTTTTGATACAATTTCCTATAGCATCATAATAGTAAAGTGTTTTTGAATTTCCTTTTTCTTTTTCCAAGCCTTTTTCTATAAGGTATCCTTCAGGAGAATACTTATTTTTCCCATCTGGATTTTTCTTTTTCATACTTGTATAAAATACCTTTGATTTCTTTTTTTCGTTTTCATCATAGAAATAGTTTGTTTCTTGCTCTAAAATATTTCCTTGATATTCTAATTTTTTTTAATTATTTTACCTTTTTCGTTATATTTGGTAATAACTTTTTCTATCTATGATATAGTCAATTCCAATTCCTGTATAGTAACTTTCTGTTTCTATAAGTTTTCCTTCTTTATAAGTATATAATAAGTAGGAATTATTATCATATTTTTTTAATAAGTGTATTATTTTTTTATAAATTCTATTGGTAATGATATAGGGCTTTTTCTCCTTTTTCTTTTTTTCTGTAATACGAATAAGATTTCCTAAGGTGTCATATTCGTATATAGTGGTGGAATGTTTTTTAGGGTTTTTTTCTCTTTTTTTCTTTTTCGAGGAGTTTACCCTTAGCATCGTAAGTATAGAGAGCTGTATAGAATAATTTGTTCTTATAATAGTCTTCCTCTTTGATTATATTGTCTGCTTCATTATAGAAATATAGAGAAACTTTTTGAACCATAACGATCTATGTTTTTTTCTCTATAAGTAAGTTTTTTTATCATTATAGAGATTAAATATTTCTGCAGAGTGGCGAATACTATCTATTACATAAGAGATTTTTTTCGGTAGGTAAGACTGTCCGCCTTATTGAAAGTTTTTTTATCTTCCAATCCATAAGATTTCCCAGCGCATCATAAGTATAAAAAAAGCTATATCATTACCTCTTTTTATCAAAGTGATAGGTGTGGGTATAAGGATCAATTTTTATTCTTATGGAAAAGATGATATACAGCAACAGGAGTATCTTCCTGATATTCTATCCTACAAACCGACTGTATGCATCGTTTTTATTTTTTTCCACGAAGAGGTTTAGGAAAAAAACTGATCATATCTTTCGTTTGTTTTATAGGGAATAGTATTTTTTTATTAGCTGTATTTTGAGCAGATATAGCTATAGAAAAGATAGTAAATAAAATTTCATAGAAGAAAAATTAAAATTATCTCACAGAACGGAGTATTTTTAGGTAGTGATTCTTTCCAAAAACTTCCAATTATGAATGCCTGGACGAAATATTTTTGGTGTAGGTTATTTGTTTTTTTCATCCAAGAACTGACAGAGATCTTTGTTTAAAAGCAATGACTAAGCGATCTTCCTCACCGCATTCCAAGGTGTAAGAGGGGAAAAAGATCTTTCTCAGTGGCTAATTTACTATTGATAATTTCCTTAAGCAAAGAGGTTGCAGGTTCTATAAAGCCGCCACTGGTCGAATAGGCATTTCCAAAAAGATGGTGGTACTGAAAAGCTAAAAAGTAGCTCCAAAACCTCCCATAGAAAGTCCTGCTATATTTCGGTGCTCCCTTTCGGAAAGGATGCGATATCTCTTTTCTATCTCAGGCATAAACTCTTGTACAAAAAGTCCTCATAGCGCATATCCGTACTATTGTAATAGAAAGAGTTGAACCCATTAGGACAGATGATGATCATTTCCACAGCTCCTTCGGCGATAGCTTTGTCAGCTGCCGCTTGCAGTCCTCCTCCATGCATCCAGCTTCTGTAATTCTGATACATACCATGTAACAGATAGAGTACAGGGTATCTGCGTTGAGGTTCTTTCGTATAGCTGGGCGGAAGATATACCGCATAGTGCTGTATCCCTCCCAATATCCGACTCTCAAGAGTAGGGGAAAGGTCTATCACACTGGTGGGAGTGGAGGGGATATAGGTGTAGGCGCAGTGCCTGTATGGGAAGCCTTCGAACAAGAAAAAGAGTAGGAGGCTACTGATGAGTAAAAGAATCTGTTTCATGAGAATATGAGTATTATAGAAATATTAGGATTAGCCAAATAGGTGGGCGATGACCTCTTCTACTTTGGCATAGGCAATGACATTGATATTGCTTTTTAGCAGCGGTGAGCTTGCAGTATTTGGAGATAAAAAAATGGTATCAAAAACCGAGCTTTTTCTGCCTCTGAGATACGTTGTTCTATCCGTTGTACAGGTCGTATTTCTCCCCCTAAGCCTACTTCGGCGGCAAAGCAAAAGGTCTTAGGAATGGCTACATCTTCGTTGGAGGAGAGTATAGCCATAGCCACGCCTAAGTCGGTGGAAGGGTCATCTACCGAGATCCCTCCTGTGATGTTCAGAAACACGTCCTTGCTACCTAAGCGGAAGCCTGCGCGCTTTTCTAGTACCGCAAGGAGCATATTCAAGCGCTTGGCATTGAAGCCCGTGGTCGAACGTTGAGGGTGCCATATACAGCGCTACTCACAAGGGCTTGTATCTCAATCATGAGTGGACGCATACCCTCTATAGTAGCTACAATAGCGGTACCAGAACTGTTTTTCATCAGTCTTGGAGAGGAGTACTCTGAGGGATTGCTCACCTCCCTAAGGCCTGTGGAGAGCATCTCATAGATACCCAATTCGGAGGTAGAACCAAAGCGATTTTTTTCAGTGCTCTGAGGATGCGGAATACATGGTTGCGGTCGCCCTCGAATTGTAATACAGTATCTACCATGTGTTCTAATATTTTAGGGCCTGCTATGGTACCATCCTTGGTGATATGTCCCACGATAATCACAGGTACTCCTGTGAGTTTGGCATATTTGATGAGCTCTGCTGTACATTCTCGTATTTGGGAAATACTTCCTGCAGAAGCCTCTATATAGTCCGAGTGGAGGGTCTGTATGGAGTCTATGATAAGGATTTCAGGATCAAGTTCTTTTATCTGTTGAAAGATGTTTTGGGTCTTCGTCTCAGTAAGTATATAGCAGTTGTTGCGAGTATTGGTGATACGCTCCCCACGCATTTTGATTTGCTTTTGGCTTTCTTCGCCCGATACATACAGGGTTTTGTAGGGCATACGCATAGCAATCTGTAGCAACAATGTACTTTTTCCTATTCCAGGCTCACCTCCTATAAGCACCACGGAGCCAGGGACAATCCCTGCCCCCAAGTACGTTGTTCAGTTCTTGGTCACCACTGTCCAATCGCATTTTCCTTTTTCCGTAGTAATCTCATGTAGGGGAATGTATTTGTTAGTTTTCTTCGATCGAGGAGTATCTGAATCATCGTCCTTTTTCCATTGGTGTTTTTCTTCTTTTTGGATCACTTCTTCCACAATGGTATTCCACTCCTTACAGGCATCATACACTGTCCTTGCCATTTGCTATATTGAGCCCCCACAATTCTGACAGAAAAAGCGGTTTTTTTGTCTTTGCCATTTTATTTTACTTTAAAATAAATTTTTTAAGATTTTTATATACAAAAATCTTGCCAGTTTCTTTTATATAGAAACTATTGGGGACAAAGATACGAATATTTATTGTTTGATAGATTATATTAGATAAAAATTATTTTCTTTTCTCAAATGTATGAAAATTTTTCTTGTTTTTTTCTTTTGATTAATTTAATATCTTTGCGCCTTTAATCACTAACAACTGAAAAATATGTTCTTAACTGCTCCTCCTCTTTTTATTATACTTTTATCAAAGAAAGATATAAGAACTCCTACTTGGCCGAGGATGTCAATCAGGTGATTATTGGGATTGACTGATGATTACTTGGATGCCTACAAGCATAGTTATACCTCCTTAGAGCAATACCACCAAAGACAGAAATCTATTGCTCCTTTTGCGGGGCTTTTTCGGAGTGTTCTCTTATGAGGCTATTCATTTTTTTGAACAAATTCCTGAGAAAAGTCAAAAGCAATATGACTTTCCTGCTTTTTGTTTTTTTGCCAACGCTAAGGCTTATCTGCACTATTCTAAAGTGAGCAAAGTATATTCTTTTTATGGGGATGAGCAGCAGTATTTCCACTTCTTAGAAGAAGCTACCGTTCAAGAGAATCTTACAAGTCCAGAGGTTTTTCTACCAATTGCATACGGATCTTACACAAGAGCGGGCTCATTTCTACCAAATGGTAGAGAAAGCCAAGGAGTACATACGCTCTGGCGATATTTTCCAGGTGGTACTAAGTGAGCAGTTATCTTTGGAAAGTAACTTGGATTCATTAGACTTCTATCGTTACCTAAGTCAGGCTAATCCTTCTCCCTATATGTTTCACTTTCCTACTCCTTATGGCGAGGTAGTAGGCTCTTCGCCTGAAATTCTGGTAGATATCACAGGTAGTCAGATTCATATAGCCCCTATAGCAGGTTCACGCCCACGTGGGAAGGATGCTAATGAGGACTTGCGCTTGGAACAGGAGCTATTGGCTGATCCTAAAGAGTGTGCCGAGCATCGTATGTTGGTGGACTTGGCGCGTAATGATATAGGCAAATTCGCTCAAAAGGGTTCTGTGGTAGTCAAGGACATGATGCATATACTTCGCTACGAACATATCATGCATATAGAATCCCATGTGTATGGAGCCAAGCGAACTGAAGTGTCTCCTTTTGAGGTAATTTCCATCGTCTTTCCTGCAGGAACCCTTAGTGGATCTCCTAAAAATACGGGCTATGGAGATTATTAATGAATTAGAATCTTTCAGGCGCAATGTCTATGGAGGGGGGATCGGATTTCTGCATTTCAACGGCAATGTACAATTGGCCATAGTTATACGTAGTGCCTTCTTTGAAAAAGCCAATGCTGAGAATGAGCAAGTATCAAAGGTCTTTATCCAAGCAGGAGCTGGCATTGTCTATGACTCAGTTTCGGAGAAGGAATATGACGAAATCTGCCACAAGCGGGCTTCTGTACTGAATGTATTTACTAAAAATTGCAAAGAGAAATGATACTACTGATAGATAATTACGATTCTTTTGTATTCAATGTAGCCCAATACCTCCAGGAACTCACAGAAGAGGAGGTCAAAACAGTGCGTAATGATGCCATTACATGGGAGGAGATCACAGCTCTAAATCCTTCTCGCATCGTACTTTCTCCAGGGCCAAAGCATCCTAAGGATAGTGGAATTTGTTTGGAGATTCTTCAGAAAAATACTACTATTCCTATCTTAGGGATTTGCTTAGGACATCAGGCTTTTGGCTTGGTCAATGGGGCAGAAATTAAGCGTATGGAAGTGCCGCTACATGGGAAAAACTTCTGCTCTAAGGGTAACTGATGATAACACCTTGCTCTTTTAGAGGGATTGCCTAAGCAGTTTCAGGTAATGCGCTACCACTCTCTATGTAGGAAAGGAGCAACTTCCTGAGAATATTCGTATTACGGCTCTTTTCAGACGATGATATTATTATGGCTTTAGAACATAAGGAAAAGCCTATATATAGTATACAGTTTCACCCCGAATCGTTCTTTACTGAGTATGGCAAACACATTATTAAGAACTTTATCACCTATACTCAGAAGCTACAACCCTCAGTGGCTGACAACCATGCTCAAGAGAGGGCAAGAGCCAATGAGGTGTTCAAGACAGCACTAAAAGAAGTTACAGGAGAATATTCCTTTAACCGATGGAGATTTCAAGGAAATTTGTGCAGTTATCCATACCAAACAGTATGATATCGTTCAGTTAGGGGCTCTTTTTGGTTTTAATCTCTGAAAAAGTCTCTATCCGGAATCCTTAACAGCTTTTTGTAAGGAATATTTTAGCCTATAGTACCACCTTTGCTGATGAGAGTCCTATGATAGATCTCTGTGGGACAGGGGGAGATGGCCTCAAAACAATCAATATCTCTACCACGGTAGCCTTTATTGTAGCAGCTATGGGGGTGAAGGTAGCCAAGCACGGCAACCGCTCAGTAACCAGCCAGAGTGGTAGCTCCGATGTATTAGGGTCAGTTGGGGATTCCTTTGGAAAGCAACCTTTTAACCCAACTGGAATACCTACAAAAGGAACATTTGGCTTTCTTCCATGCACCTTTCTTCCATCCTTTGGTAGGGGAGGTGAAGGAGGTAAGACAAAGGCTTGGTATACGTACAGTATTCAATGTGTTAGGCCCTCTATTACATCCCAATATCAAACTCAAATATCAGTTAGTAGGCCTCTACCATGAACCTGTACAACGTCTTTATGCAGAGACACTGCAACTATTGGGCAGAAAACACGCTTTGGTGGTCAGGGGTAACGATGGCTTGGACGAGATTACTCTTTGCGATGAGACTAAGATAGTAGAAGTCAAGGACGGAAAGATCCTTGAATATACCATCGCTCCCGAGATGTTTGGTTTCAAAAGGGCTTTCCATGCGGATATACAGGGAGGCACCCCAGAGGAAAATGCTGAGATACTTCTAAGAACGCTCAAGGGAGAAGAGCAGTCTCCCAAGTCGGATATAGTGATTCTCAATGCTATGTTTGCGCTCTATACAGCTGACTTTTGTCAAGCACCCTGCCGATGCTAAACCTCTTATTCAGGAGGCTATCCGCAGCGGAAAAAGTGTATGAACACTATCTTAAAAATGATTAATGCCAACAAAGAGTAGTCATTTCAGAAATAATGAGACAAAAGCTACTAAAAATACGTACTATTTATAATGGCTATCTTTTGTAACAGATGCTGTTTTTCCTATTCTTATCCATGAAGAATTATAAGGATAGTATCTCCTCCTCTTGCTTAGAATGTTCTTTTTTTGGAAAGATATTTTTTTGTGTTTTTACTTATAGGAATGGGTGTTTTTGGCTATACTACTCACTATCTTATTTAGAATAGTGAAAAAAAGGGAGTATTTGTATGGGCTGATTTTTGATTTCTCTATTATCCATATTCTACAGTATTGATTATATGCTCTTTGTAGATAGAGTAGCCGCTTGGAGTACTTACTCTTTAAAGGAGACATGGATTACCATATTTTGGGATTCTTATAGATATTTTCCTATCCTTATGCTCATATATGTTCTTTTTAACTAATAAATTGATTAAAGGAATAACACCCAAAAAAATTTTTTTAGCTAGTGTTAGAGTAGAGACGTAATTTATTGATTCTTAGAAAGTATCAATTATTAACCATTAACCATTAATCATTATTTTTGGATATACTATTACAAATAAAACAGCAAAAGAGACCTCCAACTCCAGCGGGAGTTGGCCTCTGTAGTGCGTCCTTCTTTCCATGAAGCCCTTTCACAAGAAGGCATAAGTATTATAGGCGAGATCAAGCGAGCTTCTCCTTCAAGGGACAGATCGCTCTGGAGAATTTCGACCTCTTAAAACAGGCAACTCATTACGTGGAGCATGGAGTAGCGGCTTTTTCTATCCTAACGGAAGAGGCTTATTTCAAGGAGATAACACTTTTTATTCCCCAAGTGGTGGAGGCTTTTTCCTAAAAGTGCCAATCCTTAGAAAAGACTTTATTTATACCCCTTTTTCAGGTAGCACAAGCTAAGTTCTTAGGAGCTTCTGCTATCTTGTTGATTGTCAGAATGCTTTCTGATGAGCAGTTACAAGCACTACATGCCTTGGCCTATGATTTGCAAATGGATGTATTGGTGGAAGTGCATGATGAAGCTGAACTGCAGAGAGCATTACGTATTCCTCAGCTGAAGATATTGGGAATTAATAACCGTAACCTCAATACTTTTGAGGTTTCCCTGCAGACTACTGAACGTTTGCTTTCTTTTGATTTCCGAAGAACAACGCACTTCACTCTTGGTGGTAAGTGAGAGTGGCTACCTTAGTAAGGAAGATCTACATTATGCCCAGACTCTTGGAGTGGATGCACTTCTTATAGGGGAAGCTCTTATGAAAGGACTTTTTATTCTGATGGAAAAACAGCTTTGAAAATATGCGGTATCCGTAGTTTGGAGGAGATACAGGACTTGAAGGACTTGCCAATTGATTATTTTTGGGTGTATTTTTGCTCCAAGGAGTCCTCGCTATGTATCAGTGGCATTGGCCAAAAGAAATTACCGAGATAGCTCATAGCGAAGGTAAGCAAACCGTTGAGTCTTTGTAAATGCTCCACTTGAGCAAATCGCAGATACAGTGAACCTTACAGGGATAGATGTGGTACAACTCCATGGTGCGGAGTCTGTGGCTTTATTGTAGTGTGCTAAGTGCCTTGGGAATAAGGCTTTGGAAGGCCTTTCCTGTATGGGATAAGTTACCTAAAATGGATGGTTATAGCTCTTACATGGGACTACCTCTCTTGGATACTAAGGGGTAGCCGAAGGTGGCAATGGATTGGTTTTTCAATTGGCAGCTACTGGAGAGGCTTACACCTTATAGCTTTATCTTGGCAGGAGGAATCTCTGTAGAGAATGTACAAAAGGCACTTAGCTACCAACCTGCGATCATAGATGTCAACAGCAAAGTGGAGCAGGATAACCGAAAGAGTCGCCAGCTTATAGAAAAAGCTCATAAAAGAAATGGAGAAATATAGGAGTGGAATACAGAAATATAATAAATAACCTAATAATATGACAAATAAAGCCTATTTTTGGAAACTTTGGGGGCAATATGTGCCCGAAACGGCCATGTTTGCTCTCATAGAGTTGGAAAAAGAATATGAAAAAGCTAAAAATGATCCTTGTTTTCAGGCAGAATTGGAGGATTTGCTTAAGAATTATGTAGGACGCCCGACCCCTTATACTATGCAAAGAACCTCAGCGCACACTACGGACATGATATCTTTCTTAAGCGAGAAGATCTTAACCATACAGGCGCACATAAGATCAACAATGCTTTTGGGACAGGTACTCTTGGCCAAGCGTATGGGCAAGAAAAAGGTGATTGCCGAGACAGGGGCAGGTCAGCATGGAGTGGCTACCGCTACTGCTGCTGCCCTCTTAGGATTAGAATGTGAGGTGTATATGGGGGCTGTAGATATGGAGCGTCAGCAGTTGAATGTCTTTCGTATGGAGCTCTTGGGTGCCAAGGTGGTGGCTATAGAGGACGGTCTCAAGACCCTCAAAGAAGCTACTACAGCAGCGATACAGTCTTGGGTGGCCGAGATAGAAACTGTTTTTCTATGTAATTGGTTCTGTGGTGGGACCTCATCCTTATCCTACTATAGTGAGAGATTTCCAGTCCGTAATAGGTCGTGAAGCTCGTAAGCAACTATCTACTCAAGACAGACATGCCGATCATGTTATCGCTTGTGTAGGGGGAGGAAGCAATGCTATAGGTATCTTTGCAGGCTTCTTGGACGATCCTGCCACTCAGCTCTATGGGATAGAGGCTGGAGGTGAAGGATAGATACAGACCGACATGCGGCTACTCTTACGCTAGGGCGAGAGGGAATTATTCACGGGATGAAAACCTTTGTTTTGCAGGATAAGTACGGCCAGATAAGCCCTGTACATTCTATCTCTGCTGGCTTAGATTACCCAGGTATAGGCCCAGAGCATGCCCATCTGTTCCAGACTAAGCGAGCTCACTATGCTCCTATTACCGATACTGAGGCTATGGAGGCTCTATTGCTCACGACCCGTAAGGAGGAATTATCCCCGCTATAGAGAGCGCCCATGCTTTTGGCTTATCTGAGCAAACTCTGTCCGATGCTTCCTAAGGATAAGAAACAAACTATTGTAGTGAACGTATCGGGTAGGGGAGACAAGGATATGCACACCGTTTTTTTCAATCTTAAAAGGAGAAAAATATGAATAATAATAGCATAAATGCAGTATTCGCAGCAAAAAGAAAAGGTCAATATAGGTTATATTGTAGCAGGTTATCCCAATGTGAATTTTACTAAGGCGTTTCTCTCTCAGCTTGATAGAACTGCTATAGATATCTTGGAAATAGGCATTCCTTATTCTGATCCCTTGGCCGATGGTAAGCTCATCTCACAGGCCTCCTTTGCTGCTTCCCAAGCAGGAGTAACTACTGATACCGTTTTTTGACCTGCTCTCTTCGGTAAAAGAGCAGGTGCATAAGCCCTATGGTCTTCTTAGTTTATTACAATTTGATTTTTTTGCCTATGGGATAGATGCTTTTTTTAGAGAAATGTGTAGCGGTAGGCATTCGAGGATTGATTATTCCAGACTTGCCTTATGAAGAAGCACAAGAGTTAGTAGAAAAGCTTAGAGCACATCATATAGCCTTTTATCCCATTGGTAAGTGTAACCTCTCAGGGCGTATTGCTCCTATTGTTTCCTTTGGGAGAAGGTTTTTGTATATGCAATTGGTTCCTTAGGGGTTACAGGAAGTAAGCAGGTGGATTTGCCTCGTCTCAAGGAGTTTATCACTCAGGTAAGGGCACAGACTTCCTTCCCGTATCTTTAGGTTTTTGGTATCAAAACCCATGCCGATGTAGAGCAGATGCGGCAGTATGCTGATGGAGTGATTGTCGGTACCAGCATTGTCGCTCTTACCTCCTCGGGAGACCTTGATCAAACCATTACTCAGATAAATGCACTTTTTAAATAATTATTAATTGTTAATGGTTAATTGTTAATCTCGTAGGGGCGAATTGTAATTCGCCCTTTTTATATTTTTGCAATTTTCTCTTTGTATTTTTTTACAATTTTGCCCTTTGTATTTTTCTTCAATTTGTTCTTTTATTATTTCACTAAGGCAGTAGATTATCCGCCAAATTGCTAATGAGCTCATTTAGCAATTGTTTATAAATTATCTTTTGGTAAGGAGTTATTTTTCCTTATTTTTTTGCTCTTTAAAAATACAAAAACCAAAAATGAGATTTTTTTACCTTACTATTTTTTATTCCTATTTTTTTCTTTTTCGCAGAATATAGATCCACTTCGTACCAAAGACGAACAAGCACAAACCCGCTGGGTTGACAGTATCTATAAAACGATGAGCTTAGAGCAAAAAGATAGGGCAACTTTTTATGGTACAAGCATTTAGCTCGCATACGGCCAAACAACAAAAACCTATCAAGGAACTTGTCAAAAAGTACCATATAGGAGGGATTATCTTCTCCAAGGGAAGTCCTGTAGCTCAAGCTAAGCTCACCAATGAGTTTCAAGAAGCCGCTCAGGTACCCTTTAATGATTGCCATGGATGCCGAATGGGGACTGGCTATGCGCTTGGACTCTGTCTATGCTTTTCCGTGGAATATGACTCTCGGGGGCTCTCAAGGACAATGCCTTGGTGGAGCAAGCAGGAAAGCGTATTGCTCAGCACTGTAAGCGCTTAGGTGTGCATATTGATTTTGCTCCTGATATAGATATCAATACCAATCCCCAAAAACCCTATCATAGGCAACAGATCCTTTGGCGAAAGCAAGTTCAATGTTGCTCAAAAGGGAGTGGCTTTTACCAAAGGGATGCAGAGTGTCGGGGTTTTTGGCCTGTGGAAAGCACTTCCCTGGGCATGGTGATACTGAAAAGATTCTCATAAGACCCTTCCTACTGTTTCTTTTTCTCGCGAACGCTTGGAAAGTACCGAGTTTTTCCCTTCCAAAAACTCATTAGTGCAGGGGTAGCTTCCCTAATGGTAGGACACCTAAATGTTCCTGCCTTGGACGAAGGCAAACCAGCATCTATTTCTTATAAAATCGTCTCTGGGCTCATAAAGCAACAGTTGGGTTTCAAGGGCTGATCTTCTCTGATGCTTTAGGAATGAAAGGGGTAGCCGATTATGCGGAATCCTCTCAGGTAGACTTGCAGGCCTTTTTGGCAGGAAATGATGTACTGCTTATGTCCTCTGATCCTATCAAGGGAATAGAGGCTCTCAAAAATGCGTATAGTGCTGGTACTATCAACGAATATCGTTTGGCACATTCTGTCAAGAAAAATTCTTAAAGCTAAGTATTGGGCAGGACTCAATAAGTACAAACCAGTGGCTCTGACTAATCTGACCAAAGACCTAAATACCAAGGAGGACGATCTTCTTACTGAGAAGATTTATGAGAAAGCTATTACTCTTGTACAGAATGCCAAAAATGTACTCCCTTTGAAGAACTTAGATACTAAAAAAACTGCTTATATCAAGTTTGGAGACGATTCAGGCTGGGAGTTTTTCAAGAACTTGCGCTACTATCAGGATGTAGTACAGCTCAAGAGTGGCTCTTGGGAATCACTCAAGAAGGAAATGGCACCCTTTGATCGTATTATCATAGGGTTGCACCGATCCAATGCTTCTCCTTGGGCAGACTATAAGTTCAATGCCCAAGAGCTTGCTCTCCTACAAAAAATAATAGGTGAGAAGAAGGAAGTGATACTCACGGTCTTTACTAAGCCCTATGCGCTTTTGGATGTGCCAGACCTAAGCCCTTTTGCTGCTGTGGTCGTAGCTTATCAGAATGCTCCTTTTGCTCAGCAGAAGGCAGCCCAACTCATCTATGGGGCGATTCCCTTTGAAGGGGTATTGCCAGTAACGGCTCACAAAGGAGTTCTTTTTGGGCGTAACCTTCCGACCAAGCCCCTGAACCGCTTGGCTTATGGGTTAGCGGAGAATGCAGGGTTGAACTCAGCCAATTTCTACAAAATAGACTCCATTGTAACCGATGCTATCCAAAAACAGATGACTCCTTCGGCACAAGTATTGGTGGCACGCAATGGAGTAGTAGTTTATCAAAAAGTTTTGGACGCTGCACCTATGACAAGAATGCTGAACAAGTAACCAATAATACTTTATATGACTTAGCTTCTCTTACCAAGATACTCGCTACAGTACCTGAGTTGATTGATCTGTATGACAAACAAAAAATCAAACTCAATGCTTCTCTCGCTACTCTGTTGCCTATGCTTAGCGGGACCAACAAAGCAGATATCACAGTCAAGGAAGCTCTTTCTCACTATGGACAGTTACAAGCATGGTTGCCTTTCTATCGTAAAACTATCGATAACAAGACAAAAGTTCTTTCTACTGATATCTATAATGCAACACTTACATCAAAATATCCTACTCAAGTAGCGGAGAATATTTTTATAAAGGAACATTATCGCGATACTATCCTTCAATCAATAGCCCAAAGTGATCTTATAAAGCAAAAATACCTTTATAGTGATCTTTCCTATTACCTTTTTCAGAAATATATAGAAATGACTAAGGAAAACCACTGAATGAGGCTGTAGAAAAGGATTTTTTACCAAAGTATGGGTGCTTATCAGCTCACTTTTTCTCCCTCTAAAGCATTTTTCCTAAAGAGCAGATAGCGCCTTCTGAGGATGATAAGAGTTTTTCGTCAACAGCTCCTTCGAGGTTATGTAAATGATCAGGAGCGGCGATGCTCGGTGGAGTAGCTGGTCATGCAGGGCTTTTCGGTACGGCCAATGATGTAGCCAAGATGATGCAGCTTTTCTTACAGAAAGGTTACTATGGGGAGTGCGCTACTTCTCCGCCAATGCTTTTTGATGCTTTTAATAAGAGTTATTTTATCTCCGAACGCAATCGCCGTGCCTTGGGCTTTGACAAACCTCAGCTTCCAGGGCAGGGAGGTTATACCTGTGGCTGTGTATCGCCTGAGAGCTTTGGTCATACAGGTTTTACAGGTACCTTGGCTTGGGCAGACCCCGCCACTCAGACCATTTATGTATTCCTCTCCAACCGTACCTTTCCCACCTCTGATAACAAAAAACTGATTACCGAAAATATCCGTGCCAAAATCCAAAAAGTAGTACAGGAATCCTTGATGTAGTTTTGAGTTCTGAGTTTTTAATTTTTAGTATATGACCCCTACACAAGCACAAATCGAACAATTCGTTGCAGACCTCAACACCACTACCCAGCGGGAGGTAATTCGTATTTCGCTGTCCTTAGCTGATAACTTAGCCCTTACCGATAGCAAATTTGGAGGAACACCCTATATCCCCTAAGGATGGCACTCTACCTACCACTGTTGATGGCAAACCGCTGTTTATGTTGGCGTAAATCAATTGTGAGCAGTTGCCAGAGAATACTTTATACCCCAAAAAGGACTCTTGCAGTTTCGGATAGTGGCTACAGAAGATTATCTATATGGCTTAGACCTCGACAATTTTTGTAACAATGATAAATTGTAGTTAAGCACCTTTGCAAGCGTTTGCAAATAATTGTGAGTATTGTAGTTATGGACAGAGAATGAATGTAAATGATAAATCAATTGCTTATGACAAGTTACCAATCTTTTATTCATCGATAGAACTGCAAGTATACTATACAAAACAACAGAAGTAAGAACCCTCTTATTTCGGGTTGGATAGAGGGAATCCTCCTCTGTATTTTTGACAATTGCTTAGAGTTAAAAGACGATAATTATACTTTTTTACTTGACTCTTCAGCATCCTTTTCCATCAGGAGCAAATGATTTCTATTTTTTATTCCTGATTATGAGACTTATTTGAACTACGATATATACCCAGAATGTGCTATAAAAGTGTTTGAACATCCATTCACAGAACAAAGTAATTTATCACTTCTAAGAACGCCCTTTATGCAGGAGCAGCAGTATATAGTAAAGACAAAAATCTGCGATACCAATCAGGCAATTAAGGAACCATCTCTTATCAAGTTTGGCGGAACACCAGACCTGATACAGAACAAAGCTTTTTACTATGAAGCGCTTCATAATGATGGCTATAAGTTCCTTTTTTTCAAATAAATGAAAAATGGCTACCCTGATAACTTAATCAAGGGAAATTATCCTTTCAGTTTTGGTAGTCTCTATATTTATGCAAAAATCATGTTAGAAGAATTTTTCCAATCCTTTGGCAGGCTTTTTGGAAATATACATAAATGGAATACAGCTATAAAACTATATTAAAAATTAGAAAAACTACGAATAGATAAATATATTAGAAAAACATTATATTGCATAAAAAGTGCTGATAAATTCAATAAAAAAATATTTATACAAAAAAATATTATTGCATAAAAAAATAGCTGAATTAGTAGAATCATAATAAAATATATCTAGATTATGAAAAATATTCTGTATTCTTTTACTTATAGCATCAATTATAGCTTGTAATAATATAAAAAAACAAGAAAAACAATCTATCTCTTTACAATCAAGAGGGTATAAGGGAGATTGATTGTGGAAAAATGATCTTAGAAATAGTTCAATCAAGTAATTTAGATTTATCAGCATATTCAGATTATTTTGTAAGAATAGAACGAATTGAAGATAATAGCATCATTATTCAAGTATATTTTGAGAATGACATTTCAGAAACTAATGATACAAAACAAATTATAGAAAGTACTATTGCTTGGTTGTCATTGGATGTTAATAAAAAAAGAATTGTATAATATAACTTTTTGATTTAGAGAATCCAATAACTCTGAGCTTCAATAAAGAATTGCTTAATATCAATGATATTAAAGAAATATGTAAAAAGTAGAAATTAAATTTATTAGATAGGTTTGTAGTTCACTGCTGTTGCCCTTTGATTTTTAAAAATACAACTCTAAGAACAATTTTTAGTAATACAAATAATGACAAACAATTTTTAAAAATAAGGTAGATTCCTATCTTTCTTCAGAAGTAGGTAGGCTTTTTATTCGATATAAGAATGAAGCTAAAGATATCAAACGAACAGAAAAAGAACTAGGGATTACCATAGATGATGCGCTCAAATATGTACTATTGACCTATGGAGGGGCTTATATAGGGGTAGATTTGTTACCTTGTTCTGAGGATCCTAATAATAAAAATCAAGAGACCATTTTTAGATTATACAAAATCTATAAGAGACTATTATAAAAGAAATAAATGTTTGCCATAGTATCCAATTAGGGTATGTTATATCCATAGACGGAAATGGAGATATTATCTTTATAGATTCAGAGAATAAAGTAAAAAATATTCTATCACGATACTAACGAAGAAGAACTATTGGCTAAGAACTTTGAGTCTTTTTATAATAGAGCTGATATAGTAAAATATTGTATTTTTAAGTTGTTGAAGAAAACTTAATCCCTTTTTGCAATGGTATATGATGATTATTACACCTTAGTTATTGGTGAAGATAATAGAGTCTATGTCGAAGGGTTTGAGCTTCTTCTTTATGGAAGTGATCCTTTTGAAGCTTTGGAAAACTTGTTACAAGGTACTCCTATAGAGACATTTAAGTTGTAATTTATTGATTTCACAAGGCTGCAAAAGGAATCAAGACGGCTATTTTGAATCTATTTTTGGAGCATTCTTTTTGATATTATTTAGCTTCATTAGTGCCTCTATAGGCGTAAGGTTATCAATATTGGTATCGAGAATCTGTCGCTTGATATCTTCTAAAAGAGGGTCGTCCAATTGGAAGAAACTCAGTTGCATCCCTTCCTTTTGGGTTAGCTGCTTTTTGTTGTCCTCTAACTGATGACTACGCTCCAACTTCTTTAGGACACTATTGGCTTTTTCGATTACATACTGGGGCATACCCGCCATCTTAGCTACATGGATACCAAAACTGTGTTCGCTACCACCTTCTATGAGTTTGCGTAGGAAAAGGATGCTACCCTTGACCTCTTTGACCGATACAGAAAAAGTTCTTGATACGGGAGAACTCATTTTTGCATCTCATTGAGTTCGTGATAGTGAGTGGCAAAGAGGGTTTTGGCATGGGTGGGGTGCTCGTGTAGATATTCGGCAATTGCCCATGCAATGGAGATCCCGTCGTGGGTGCTGGTACCGCGACCTATCTCGTCCAAGAGGATAAGGCTTCTGTTGGATAGGTTGTTGAGAATTAGTGCTGTTTCATTCATTTCTACCATGAAGGTAGATTCTCCTTGGGAGATATTGTCACTGGCACCCACTCGAGTGAAGATCTTGTCTACAATACCTATCTTAGCCTCTGTTGCAGGAACAAAACTTCCGATCTGAGCCATCAGTACAATCAGCGCTACTTGGCGTAATAGGGCTGACTTACCGCTCATATTAGGGTCCTGTGATCATCATAATCTGTTGGTTCTCATTGTCCAAATAGATATCATTAGCAATATAAGGCTGAGTAGGGGGAGCTGCTTCTCATTACAGGGTGGCGTGCTCCCTTGAGGTCTATTACAAGAGAATCGTCCAAAGTGGGACAGCTATAGTGATTCTCCACAGCCAAGGTAGAGAATCCACAGAGGGCATCTATCTGTCCTATGGCAGTGGCTGTCTGTTGTATAGAGAGATATATTGGATAATCTCAGTGATGAGCTGGGTGAAAAATTCCTGTTCGAGAGCGGTGATTCGCTCTTGGGCATGAGTGATTTTTCTCCTCATATTCTTTTTAGCTCTTCGGTGATATAGCGCTCGGCATTTACCAGAGTCTGTTTGCGTATCCAGTGTGGAGGAACCTTGTCCTTATGTACATTGCGTACCTCAAAATAATAACCAAAGACATTATTGTTATCTATCTTCAGTGAAGAGATATGAGTCTGCTGTATCTCACGTTCGAGCATTTGATCGAGGTAGTTTTTCCCTGATACAGAGAGATTTCTTAATTCGTCTAATTCAGAAGAAAAAAATTTTTCTTTGATGACTTCTCCCTTTAGGATATTGACAGGAGCATCTTCATTGAGCATTGTCTCTATCCGATCACAGAGAGTATCCAAAGGGTGTATTTGCTGAGCTAAGGAGGTCAAGGCAGCACAGGAAGAAGAGACGCAAGCTCTCGTATAGGGAGGATAGCCCTTAGGGAGTTCTTCAGGTAGATAACCCTCACGAGGGGTTATCTTGGTAGTAACAACCTTGGAGAGAAGGCGCTCTAAGTCATTGACCCGCTGGAGTTGCTCTCGTACTTTCTCTCGCACTTCACTATTTTTCGACCAGATAAGCAACCACTTGATGTCTCTTTTGTATCTGTTCTAAAGAGGTCAAAGGCAGGGCAAGCCAGCGCTTGAGGTTACGGCTACCCATAGGGAGAGAGAGTCTTGTCAATGACAGTAAGAAGGGAAACAGAGGTGTTGCTTGTCCCACCATAGAGCTCAAGGTTTTGTATAGTAAACCTATCAAGCCATACTGCCTCTTGACTGACAATGCGCTTTATGGAAGTAATGTGCTGTAGGTGATGGTGTTGTGTCTCTGATAGATAGTGTAGGATAGCACCAGCCGAGAGGATACCATTGGATAGTTCCTCTATAGCAAAGCCTTTGAGAGAATTGGTGTTGAACTGCTTGGTAAGGGACTCATAAGCAAAATCTCCCTTGTATACCCAGTCCTCCAATGAAAAGCAATGAAAATGTGTGCCAAAGAGTGTCTCAAAAATCTTTTTCTTTGTTTCTTGGCTACTAATACCTCATTGGGACGAAAATTCTCCAATAGTTTATCTGTATAAGCATTGTCTCCTTGGGCTACATAGTATTCTCCAGTGGAGATGTCCAAAAAAGCGATACCATTCTCAGGAGAATCCAGCCATATGGAGGCTAAGAAATTGTTCTGTCCACTCTGTAGGATGTCATCATTGAGTGCTACCCCAGGGGTTACTAGTTCTGTAACACCACGCTTTACAATGGTCTTGGTCAGTTTAGGGTCTTCCAGTTGGTCACAGATAGCCACCCCTATAGCCTGCCTTGACTAGCTTAGGGAGATAGCTGTTCAGGGAATGGTGAGGGAATCCAGCCAGCTCGGTCTGTTCTCCGCCATTGTTTCGGTTGGTCAGCACAATGCCTAAGACTTGGGAGGTCTTGATTGCATCTTCTCGGAAAGTCTCATAGAAATCCCCAACCCTGAAGAGTAATAAGGCATCAGGATACTTTGCCTTAATCTGATTATATTGCTTCATCAGAGGGGTTTCTTTGCTTGCTTTGGCCATATATTTTTAGTTTTTTTGATATTAAAAAGGGATTTCTTTGAATCCCTTGTGTATTGTTGTGACAAATTATCTACTTCGTTTGATACTTCCAAAAGGATCTTCCAATCCTTCTTTGGCTTTTTCTACTTCTTCTTTGACTTCATCAATCAGGGAGGTATCTATTCCTGCCTTGTCTACACTTTTATTGATTTCATTCTTTATCTCAGAGGTGGCATCTCTGAGCTGGCGCATTCCCTTGCCTAAGGTACGGGCTATTTCAGGAATCTTGTCTGTACCAAAGAGCAATACAGCTATGAAGAGAACAAAAAGTAATTCAGGAGTGCTTATAAACAAAGGAATCATTCTTATTTGAATTTTTTCTGCAAATTTACAAAAGATTTTGCATGTGTAAAAAGTAATTTGTCAAATAATTTTTTTATACTTTTTGCCTTCGCTAACAAAAAGAACTTATGAACACTGAAATTGCAAACTTACTCACTGCTATAAAGACTCTTTCAGAGACAGAGATATTGGCCTTGATCACTGAGAAATATCCAGGGAAAGTAGTTTTTCTACCAGCTTTGGTATGGAGGATCAGGTAATTACAGATTTTTATTCTTAAGAATTCATTTTGATGTCAAGATATTTACCTTGGATACTGGACGCCTTTTTCTATGAGACCTATACCACTTGGGAGCAGACCAATGAGTACTACCATACGAAGATCACCCCTTATTACCCAGAGGCACAGGCAATAGAGGAATATGTACAGAATAATGGTATCAATGCCTTCTATAACTCAGTCGCTTTGCGACAGACTTGTTGTCACATCCGCAAGGTGGAACCACTCAGGCGAGCCTTAGCAGGGAACAAAATATGGATCACTGGACTCAGAGCAGAGCAATCCCCTCACAGGCAGCAGATGCCTATGGTAGAATGGGATGAGAGCAACCAGATCATCAAGGTACACCTATTATTACATTGGAAGACCCAAGAGGTGCTATCCTTCTTGCGTAGCCATGGTATTCCCTATAACCCTCTGCATGACAAAGGATATCCTAGTATTGGCTGTGCTCCTGCACCCGAGCCGTCAGGGAAGGAGAAGACTTCCGAGCCGGCCGCTGGTGGTGGGAGAACAAAACCAACAAAAGAATGTGGTTTGCACTTACATAAGTAGGTTATGAGGGGTTATTCTCAGCAATACTGTTTTCTTCAATCCATGTCTTGACCGCATAGAACATCTCTGCAGAAAATACATGTCCAGAGGCGAAAGTCTGAAAAGCATAACGGATGTGTAAATTCTTGAGGAAAGTCATGGTATCTTCTGCCCATTCCAAAGGAACTACCTCATTCTGAATAACCATGAAGCAAACAGACCCTTAGGTTGGCAAAGTTATTCTTTTTGATAGTTAAAACTCAAGAGTTTTTTATCAATATAGCTATTGATAGCAACCACTCTTTGTACCTTTTTCAGGGAAGGAGAGTTGCCAAGGAGAGGCTTAGTATACCCCTTGGTCGAAGCCCATGAAAGTCACCTTATCCATGTCGATATTGAACCGATCACAAGCTTGCTCTATGAAGGTCAAGAGCTTGTGTTGGGTGGCTTATGCTTGCACAATATCACACCATTTGGAGGAGACAAGCTCTATAGCATACCAGAAGAATTGGCTATCTGATAGCTTGTAGGGAGCTTGTATCGAAATAACAATATACTCCTGAGGAAGTTCATTGGCTATAGAGAAGAATTCTTCTTTGTTTTGTCCATAGCCATGTAGCATGAAGATGGCGGGAGATTTGCCATTCTCCTGCTCTATGATAGCAGGTCTTACCAAATAGTTTAAAGAAAAACCTTTCATCTTTTTTGGTAGTAAGTAGAATAAGAGTGCCTATATAATATAGGTAGTAGTTTTTTTAAATTTTTAGTGTTCTCGAAGTTAAACGATTAATTACAATACTTTTTGTAGAAGTTAAGAGTAGCATTTACATCGAACCATTGTCCCCTTTCGGTGATAACGCCCTGTACTTTTTCCTTTGCAGTTTTCACCTACAAAGGCACAATTTTTAGAAGAAGATATAATATCTTTTTGTTCATCACCCAATCTCCTTGATCAGTGAAGAGGGTAATGTTAGCTCCTATTTCAATAGGTGTAGAAGGAAGGAAAAACGCTTTTTAGCATTGGTGAGCATTTCTACGGTTTTCTCTACCGAAAAATGCCTAAGAAGTATTCCTAGGAGGCTTCTAAGCCTATACTTCCGAAATCAGCAAGGTCAAATTCTTTTGCTTTGCACTCTATATCCAAGGGATAATGATCGGAAGTTATCATATCAATAGTACCATTCTCTACCCCTTCTCGTAGGGCTTCCACATGCTCCTCGTGGCGTAGGGGAGGAAGTACTTTGTAGTTGGTATCAAAATTTTCTAATATCTCATCAGTGAAGTGTAGGTTCCCAAGGGCAACACTACAGCTTACATCCAGTCCTTTTTGCTTTAGCCTGTGCGATAAGGGCTACAGAGCCTGCAGTGGAGATGGTTGGAATGTGGAGTCTTCCTCCAGCATATTCTAAGATCGTCCAAATCCCTCGCTACAATGATCTCCTCTGCCAAGGCAGGAATCCCTTTGAGTCCCAATCGGGTAGAGGCGATATATTCATTGACAACCCCTTTACCCATGATAGAAGCATCGCAAGGAAAGAGGACAATTCCTCCAAAAGGGGCGGTATATTGTAGAGCTATTTTTAGTAAATTTGCCTGGGAGATTCCTCTTTTATAGTCCCCAAAGGCTACTGCTCCTGCCTGCTGCATATCGTAAAGCTCTGCTAAGTAATCTCCTTTGCTCTCTGTGGTAAGAGCTCCTATGGGGAAGGCCTCCGCAATAGCTCCTACTGTAGCACTCTTCAGATAGTTTACTCCACTGCGTGTATCTGTAATAGGGTGAGTGGTAGGGTTGAGCATCACTTGGGTGAAGCCACTGCGAGCAGCTACTGTCATACCATGTGCTAAGGTCTCTCTCTCTTCATATCCAGGCTCTCCAAAACTTACACTACTATCTGCCCATCCTTGTGAGATATAGCCACCGGCTATGGTCTGACAATCCTCTAAGGAAGCAATCTGGGAAGCAATTTGCTTTGATAATGCCATCCTCTATAAGGATATCTTGCTTCTTCCTATGATAGGAACTTTCCTTGTCTATGATAGTTACAGATTTTTAATAAAGTTTTCATGTCCTGTTTTTACTTCGCCACAAATATAATTATTTTTCAAATAGCAACTGTTTTTATCGTATGTTAAAGTTTTTTAACGGGTAAAAAGCTCTTTTACAGAAATATTTCGTATATTTTTGAGTTTAATAATATGAAATCTTAAATGGGTATTTGATTTACAAATATTTATAAAATAATAATTTTTATTCAATCAAAATAAGAAAATTAGTTAAAAAAATAATTTATTTTTCAAAAGGATAAAAAAATATCTAAAAAGTTGTAATTTTGCCTCAGTCTAAATAAATATATTGTATATGATTTTTTACAAAAAAATCTTTTGCTCTTTGTAGCTATTTTTCTTTGGCTTATCTCTACAAGCTCAACAGTATAAAAATCAAAGGGAAGATCCTTGATGAGAAGAAAGAGCCCCTCTCTGAGGTCTTAGTACACACTTTCCTCAGGCAGACAAGTGCTTACTGACTCAAAAAGGGAATATACCTTATTAGTAGAGGAAGAACACCCTACCTTACAGGTCAGTCGGGAGGGATATACTCCCTTGGAATTTCCTGTAGTATTGCAAGATAACGAAAATAGGGTGACCTATGTGGAAACAACTCTCCACCGAGGGGTAGAGGAGACTCTTTCGGGAGTTGTAGAGCTCCAACCTGTGACGATCTCTGACAATCCAAGTCTGGTGGCCAACTCCGTGGGGCTGACTAAGGCAAAGCTAGATAAGGTAGCTGGAGGTACCAACTTAGCGGATTTGAGGAACTTAAACATACAGCGTTCGCAGACTCTTAAGGACGCTCTCCAGCGAGAGCCTGGAATTATCATTCAGGATTTCTTCGGAGGGAATGACCAACCTCGCCTGAATATCCGTGGTTCAGGTATCCAGAGCAACCCTCAGTCTCGAGGGGTGGCACTCTCTCAGGATGGTATTCCAATTAACTTTGCTGATGGATCTTACATTATAGGTGTATTGGAACCTCAAGTGAGTAACTTGGTGGAAATCTATCGAGGAGCCAATGCGCTTGAGTATGGTGGCGCTACTTTTGGGAGGAGCGATGAACTTTGTAACTAAGAATGGATATAATGCTTCTCCACTAAGTGTCAAGATGGAAGCGGGTAGTTTTAACTACTTCAATAGTACTATATCCTCTGGTTTTTCTTCAGGGAAAAGTGACCTTTTGTAGCTTCTTCTTATAACCATAGTGATGGATATCGTACCTATAATAGTTCTAAGCGATTCAATGCACTTTTGAATGCAGGACATAAGTTCTCTGATAAATTTGAAGCACGACTATATGCGTCTTTTTACAGATCTTTATTTTTGATATACCAGGACCTCTGACTCGCCATCAGATGGAAAGTGATAACAAACAAATCAATAAGGCTCCTAAGACTACTTTCCCTTATGCTTTTTGGACCCTAATGTACTGAGAGATAAGCCTAATCGAAGCAGTAAAATTGCCCGCTTTGGTACCAAATTGGCTTATCAGATCAATGCCAATAACCTTATTTTGGCTACTCTCTATTATCAATATGCCGATGATGCCTTTACTTATCCTATTGCCAATGGTATCCGTCAGGATTTCAATAATGACTATGGGGTACGTCTCTCTTATACCAATACTACTGAGAAGAACGATTTTTATCATAGAGCTTACAATATAGTCAAGGACTGATGCACCAATCTCGTTTTTCATAACGATCGTGGTAGTTTTGGAGCACTCTTTGCCAAGCAAGATCTTACCGCACGCCATGCTATAGCTTATGTGTCTGATACTTATAAGATTACTCCAAATTTCTTAGCCAATGTAAGTGTACAAGGAAGTTATGACACTCGTAAAGTAGAGGATAAGTTTGTTGGGGCAAGGCGTCCGTTCTTTTTTGTTACCCCCAATGGCTTACAAGCACGTGCCTTACCGAACCCTAATGCAGCCACTCCTGTGATAGGAGATTTCTCTTACAATGCCATTAATCCTAAGGTCGGGCTTATCTATAAGCTCAATGATCGAGCACAGGTTTTTGCCAACTTCTCTCGTAGCTATGAACCTCCCACCTTCTTAGAGATTGTACGCCTTACAGGAAGCGCTACTCCTAATCCTAACCGCCCTCCAGTGCCTCCTGTGGTGTACAGCAATAGCTCTAATGTGAACTCAGGACCTACTACTATTACCATCTCCGACCTAAAAGCACAAAAAGCCTCCACTGCGGAGGTAGGTACCAAAGGGAATATAGGTCAGGTACTTCTGTGGAATGTCAGTGCTTACCAATCGTGGGTAAAGGATGAGATCTTCACCATAGCCGATGGTAGTGTAGGGTAGGAGGAAACACTGTTAATACTCCTTATGCTACCATTCACAGAGGGGTAGAAGCTGGATTACAATCTACTTTCCTTACTCATGTCTTTTCAGCAGCTGAGGATTCTTTTTACTCTTTCAATCAACTATAACTATAGTGATTTTTACTTCGATGGAGGAGAACTCAAAGGGGAATCAGATCGCAGGAATCCCTACCCATTATCTTTTTGGAGCACTCACCTATAGACATCCTTCAGGTGTTTTTTTGCAGAAGTAAATCTCGAATCTCTTCCTCAGAAGACTCCTATAGATCATAAAAACACCTTTATACCAAGATCCCTACAGCCTTGTAGGAGCTCGCTTGGGGTATAAAAAGGTCAATGGACTTTCTTTGTACAAGGAAATAACTTAGCTGATAAGGTATACGCCTCCAGCTATCTGGTGCAAGCAGAAGTTACCGCACCTCCTATGCGCCTTAACCCTGTGGCAACTCCCGATGATAAAACTAATTTTATCCCAGGGTAGGGAAGAAATATCATTGGAGGACTTTCCTTCACTTGGTAGAAACAATTACTTTCCTTTTTCTCACTTTGTCAGCTCAAAAGGCTGACAAAGTGTTTTATAGAATTAAAAATAGTATCTTTGCACTCTGATACACAAGTGCAATGAAACTGACCACTTTGTTAGAAATAAAGGGGATAGACCCACTACCTTTGCAGTACTTCAAACCTCATGGAGGTGTTATTCTCATGGATGAGAATGAGCGAGAGGCAATCCTTCTGTGGATAAGGTAGTGTAACCTTGGCTTTGAGCTACTTCCTTGTTTCTCAAACCAAGAAAGTGATTGTGTGGCTATCTATACTTCGGGCTTTCTAAAGGGAAAGTTGCGATCGTAAGGCACGATGAGGCGGTATTTGCACCACAGTTCAAGAGTTTGGATTCATTTCTCAAAAGCTTACGAAAAGGCAGCCAAGCAGACCGATTTCTATGATTGGGAGGATATAGAGGAAGAAGATTATCCTATTACAGAGGAAAATGAGGCGGAACCTATTGTGTTACAAGAGTGTTGGCAGCATATAAAAGCAGCTGATTTTATCTCCGACATACAAAAAGAAACTATACAAACTATGGCTATTTGGCTCACCCTGCCCTCTGAGTTGGATACTTTTATTGCCGTTTGTTCAAAAAGGAGTTCGCTTTCAAAGATAATATGTCTGTAGTGGCTTATGCCATAGATACTTTTAGAATCATACATCAGTATGCACCTGCCAAGCCACTCATAGCAGAGCTACTTAAAAACAAGGCGATTTGCTAACTATTACAGACGAAATGGGTTGTACCACGGAGAGTTTGAGCTAAAGGAGACCCTTATTGGGAAAGCTTGGAACTCTTTCTTAATGGTGATAACCATTCCTTTTTATGCTGTTGAGTCTTCTTTTTGTAGAGCTTACAAATAGGTTTAGAAAGAAAAAAATAGAAACATTAAAAAAATATTGTCAGATGAAAAATATACAGATACAGGTAAGAAAGATACCAGAAGCGGTTTCGGATCAGGACTTGCCGAAGTAGGACGTAAGAATCCCAACGTAGTAGCTCTCTGTGCAGATCTTATAGGTTCGCTCAAGATGGAAAAATTCATAGAAGAGAACCCTACACGTTTTTCAAGTGGGAATAGCCGAAGCCAACATGATGGGTATTGCTGCAGGGCTTACTATAGGTGGAAAAATTCCTTTTACAGGTACTTTTGCAGCCTTTTTCTACAGGACGTGTATATGACCAAATACGCCAATCTATCGCCTATTCAAATAAGAATGTAAAGGTATGTGCTTCCCATGCAGGATTGACTCTTGGGGAGGATGGTGCTACCACCAAATATTGGAGGATATAGGGCTGATGAAAATGCTACCGAATATGGTGGTCATCAACCCTTGCGATTACAATCAAACCAAAGCAGCAACTATTGCAATCGCTGACTACGTAGGGCCTGTATACCTGCGTTTTGGCCGCCCTGCTGTACCAAACTTTACTCCAGAAGACCAGACTTTCGAGATAGGAAAAGGACTCTTGCTCAATGAAGGAACTGATGTTACTCTCATTGCTACAGGTCATTTAGTATGGGAAGCATTACAAGCTTGTGAGGTCTTAGAACAGAGAGGTATTTCGGCTGAGGTAATTGATATTCACACTATTAAGCCCCTTGGACGAAGAAATAATTCTCTCCTCTGTACGTAAGACCAAAGCGGTGGTAACCTGTGAGGAACACAACTACTATGGTGGTTTAGGAGAGAGTGTAGCCCTGTGTATTGGCACAGCACTATCCTGTACCACAAGAGTTAGTAGCAGTGAATGATACCTTTGGCGAGAGTGGTACCCCTGCCGAACTCATGCGTAAATATGGTTTTGGACAAGGAGGGAATCCTCAGTGCTGTAGAAAAAGGTACTAAAAAGAAAATAATATGCTAAGAGAACAACTCCAAAAAGCTCTTTTCCTGACCATAAGGAGGAAGTACTTCCTGAGGAACCCTCTTCCAATATTTGGTTACAGGATGAACCTCTCTTGTGCAAATATGAAAAACGTAATGGAAAGCCTGTTACCCTTATAGAAGGATATACAGGTGCCGATGCTGATTTCAAGATATTGGCTAAGGAGCTTAAAACTCACTTAGGGGTTGGGGGCTCTGTGAAAGAGGAAAAAAATCATCATTCAGGGGATTACCGAGATAAGATCATGGTATTTCTCAAGGGAAAAGGCTTCAAAGTGAAGCGTGTAGGAGGATAGCTTTTTAAAAATTAAAGAAATGAAAAAGTTTGTAATAGGTCGAATCAAGAGTACTCGCTATGCCTTACAAGGCTTTTTGGCTCTTGGTTCGTACTGAGGATGCTATTATCACCCATAGTATAGGGTTTCTCGTTTTTGTAGGATTAGGCTTTTATTTCGAACTTACCCCAACAGAATGGATGGTTCAGCTTTTTGTCCTTCGGGGCGCTATTAGCTATAGAAGGGCTCAATACAGGCTTGAAAAAGCTCTGTGACTTCGTTCACCCTGATTTCCATACCAAAATAGGGAGATTAAGGATATTGCTGCAGGGGCTGTGACCATGATCTTTTTGCTGTAGTGGCGGTACTAATGTTTATCTATATACCACACTTGGTTGGGTAATAGATAACAGAGAACAGAAAACAGAACTCATTGGACATTAATCATTGAATATTGATCATTAGCACCGCTTCTTCTAAGGATTTTTGTATTTAGAGATTTCCTCTTGTACCTCCTTGTGGGCTACACCTAAGATCTGAGCAGCGAGGATCCCCGCATTTTTAGCTCCATTCAGGGCAACCGTAGCTACAGGAACACCAGCAGGCATCTGAAGAATAGAAAGTACAGAGTCCCAGCCATCGATGGAGTTACGACTCTTGATAGGTACCCCAATGACTGGCAGTGGACTTACAGCAGCAAGCATACCCGGAAGGTGTGCAGCACCCCTGCTCCTGCTATAATGACATCTATTCCTTGCAAATGTGCATTTTTCCCAAAAGAAATGAGTTTCTCAGGAGTACGATGAGCAGAGACTATATCCACCAAAACAGGGATTTGTTTCTCTTTTAAGAAGTCGATGGCTTCTTGCATGATAGGGAAGATCACTTTGACTTCCCATAACTACAGCTACTTTCATTAGTGATGAATGATTATAATCAAAGAGCAAAGATACAAAATTAATGATTAATGAACAATGATTAATGATTAATTAACAATATTATTTTGTGATGAAAAAAACTATTATCTATCATTGAACTAATTTAGACAGCAGAGTTTCTTCTTCTTAGTATACCTTAAGATTGTTTTTTTCTTACATATATTATGATAGTTCTAAAGCATATTTTTATCGTATATTAGTCTTAGTAGGACTTATTGTGGTTGCCATAAGGATCTCTTTCGCTTTTTATCAATCCACACAGTTTCTGTGGTACAGGGATGCGATTACAATATTTTTCACCCTAATAGCTTCTGCTATTTGGATTGTATACCTTATTATAGAAGCTATTTTATTACACAGAATTATAGAAGCTATTTTATTACACAGACAAAAAGCCTATGGAAAGAGAAATGCAAACTTACTTCTTCCTCTTCTAGCCCCTTTGATAGTAATTTTAATAATAAAGATTTTATACATATAATATATTAAATAGTAGAATGTTATGACAGAAGGAAATTTTTACAGATTATGTAAAAAGTATACGTTCGCTCCGGTAATGGAGGTAAAGGGTCCACCCATTTGCACCGAGAAAAATTTGTAGAAAAAGGAGGACCTGATGGTGGGGATGGAGGTCGAGGTGGTGATATTATCATACAGGGGTAATAAAAACCTATGGACACTGATCAATTTTAAGTTTCAACAGCACTTCCGAGCTGAACATGGTGGAGATGGTGGTGCCAATCGTAGTACAGGAGCTGATGGTAATAGTGTGTACTTGGAGGTGCCTTTTGGGTACTATTGTCAAAGACGCACTAACCGATGAGGTTCTTTTGAGATTACCGAAGATAAGGAAGAAAAAAATAGCCCTTAAGGGAGGAAAAGGAGGATTGGGTAACTGGCATTTTTCGTACTTCAACCAACCAGACTCCACGCTATGCCCAGCCAGGAATCCCAGGAGAGAGAGGAACTGCTCTTGGAACTCAAGGTACTCGCCGATGTTGGATTGGTAGGCTTCCCTAATGCAGGTAAGTCTACACTGCTCTCAGTGCTTACTTCAGCCAAACCCAAAAATAGCTGATTACCCATTTACAACTCTAAAAACCTAATTTAGGAATTGTACGATATCGTGATTTTTCAATCGTTTGTTATAGCTGATATTCCAGGTATTATAGAAGGAGCCTCTCAAGGGAAAGGCTTTAGGACATTATTTCTTGCGACATATAGAGCGTAATTCTGTATTGCTCTTCTTAGTACCTGCTGACAGCCCTAATATAATGGAGGAATACCATATTCTTTTTGAAAGAATTGGAGAAATACAATCCAGAATTATTGGACAAGCAGCGTCTTCTTGCTATCTCAAAAACCGATTTGTTAGATCAAGAACTTCAGGGACTTATTGAGAAGGAACTCAGGCAGCATCTTTAGACCTTCCTTACCTACTTATCTCCTCTGTTGCTCAGCAAGGAATAACAATCCTAAAAAGATAGGTTGTGGCAATTACTTCAATAATTAATATAATTTAATCTATACAATAGCTTTAAAACAAATAAAAATAGTTAAATTAAGAACAAAAATAACTTTTTACTTAACATAGCGATAAAGTGTATATTTATTTTTCTTTTAATTTTGCGCCACTTAAATCATAAATTAAGAAGGCTAAATGAAAAGAGCTATTGTTGACTATAAGAAACTAACTAAAGACATTTTTGGCTTTGCTGGTAGAAAAATATCCAGAAGGTTATCAGGATCATGATGTTATCCGATTCAAGAATGCTAAAAATGAAACTGTAGAGGCGTTAGAAGTGCGTACAGAGGATACTATTTATTTAGTAAAAGTAAGCACTCGATTGGCTACTTCTATGGAACGTTATGATGAGGAAGAGGATGATTATTATTCAGACACATTAGAAATGTCCAGAGAGGATGAAATAGCCCTCAAAGCGTAAGAAGGATATTTCAAAAACATCACTTCATATCGATGATGATGAAGAGGAAGAAGAAGAGGAGGAACATTACAGAGATGATTATCATGATCAGCGAGAGGATGATGATGACGATGACGAAGAAGACGATGACGAAGAAGACGATGATGATTAAGTTAAGAATAGAGTAGGAATACTCCTGCAATAGCAGGAGTATTTCTTTGAGGAAAAATAAAGATTTTCTTAGAAAAAGTTGCGTATAAAAAAATATTTGTACTACCTTTGCCCCCTGATTTAAAAAAATACATAATAATCATTTAAACAATATTGGAATGTATCTAACAAAAAGAAACAAAAGCAGAAATCTTCAAAAAAACATGGAGGAAGTGAAACCAATACAGGTTCCACAGAAGGGCAAATCGCTCTATTTACCTTCCGTATCAATCACCTAACAGAGCACTTGCGTGCCAATCGTAAGGATTACAATACAGAGCGTTCGTTAGTAAGGCTCGTAGGAAAGCGCAGAAGCTTGTTAGACTATCTAAAAGAAAAAGATATTGAGAGATATCGTGCTATTATTAAGGAATTAGGTATCCGAAAATAATTTTGTTACACGACAAAGGGGGCTCTATGCCCCTTTTTTTCTTAAAAAGAAGCCATTAAAATATTTATTAAATAGTTTTTTTCATTGGAATAGCAATAGCAACACAACACTATTTGTTTCATTTTAATAAAAACTTTTATGATTCCAGAAGTAAAAAGAGATAATTACTCTTGCCGATGGACGTACAATCTCCATTGAAACAGGAAAATTGGCCAAAACAGGCCGATGGTTCCGTAGTGGTACAAATGGGCAATGCTATGCTCTTGGCCACGGTCGTTGCTAATAAGGAAGCAGGTGAAGGTGTGGATTTCCTTCCTTTGACTGTAGATTATCGTGAAAAATTTGCTGCTGCTGGGCGTTTCCCTGGTGGTTTCTTCAAGCGTGAAGCACGCCCCAGTGATCAGGAAATCCTTACAATGCGCTTGGTGGATAGGGTGTTGAGACCTCTATTCCCTAAGGAATACTACTGCGAAGTACAGGTGATGATTCAGCTCATGTCTCATGATGAGAACGTGATGCCTGATGCCTTGGCGGGACTCGCTGCCTCTGCTTGCTTGGCGGTATCGGATATCCCTTTCGATGGACCTATCTCCGAGGTACGTGTAGGGCGTATCAAAGGGGAGTTCATCATCAACCCAAGTGCACAGCAATTGGCAGAATCGGATATGGATATCATGGTCGGAGCCTCTAAGGAGTTTGTTGCCATGGTAGAAGGGGAAATGGATGAGGTATCTGAAAAGGATATGGCTGATGCTATTCACTTTTGCTCATGAAGCGATCAAGGTACAGATAGAAGCTCAAGAGCGCCTCCGCGAAAAGGTAGGTAAAACTATACGTACCTATGAAGTACCGCAGGAAAACGAGGAAGTAGCTAAGAAGATATATGACTTCTGCTATGACAAATGCTATGCTATAGCTAAGGAAAATACTACCAAACATGAGCGTAGCGATAAGTTCGATGCAGTAAAAGAAGCTTGTAAAGCCCTTTTTCACTGAAGAAGAATTGGAAGAGTACGATAAATTGGTTAGCAAATACTTCTCAAAGCACAAAAAAAGAAGCTGTCCGTAACCTTATTCTTAATGAGGATCTCCGTTTGGATGGTAGAAATACTAAACAAATACGTCCCATATGGTGCGAGGTTGGCTACTTGCCTTCTCCTCATGGTTCGGCTATCTTTACCCGTGGAGAGACACAGTCTCTTACTACTGTGACCTTGGGAACTTCTCGCGAGGCCAATGTGATAGATATTCCTTCCGAACAAGGAGAAGAACGTTTCTACTTGCATTATAATTTTCCTCCTTTTTTTCCACAGGGGAAGCACGTCCACTTAGAGGAACTTCTCGCCGTGAGGTAGGACATGGAAATCTTGCTCAGCGTGCGCTTAAGCGTATGATTCCAGAGGATTGCCCTTATACTGTACGTGTGGTTTCTGAGATATTGGAGTCCAATGGTTCCTCTTCTATGGCTACAGTGTGCGCAGGTACCTTAGCCCTTATGGATGCAGGTATCCAGATGAAAAAACCTGTTTCAGGAATTGCTATGGGGCTCATCACTGATGGCGACAAATACGCTGTACTTTCCGATATCTTGGGCGACGAAGACCACTTGGGTGATATGGACTTCAAGGTAACAGGGACTAAGGATGGTATCACTGCCTGCCAAATGGATATCAAGATCAAGGGACTCACTTATGAAATCTTGGAAAAAAAGCCTTAGAGCAAGCCCGTGAAGGACGTATGCATATCCTTGGTAAAATCACTGATACTATAGCCGAGCCAAACCCAACTGTGAAGCCACATGCGCCTAAGATTGTACGCCTTGAGATGCCTAAGGAATACATCGGTGCTTTCATTGGTACTGGTGGTAAGAATATCCAAGACCTACAGGCAAGAACTAAGACTACTATTGTGGTAGAAGAAGTGGGCGAATTAGGTGTTGTAGAGATCCTCGGTACTGATGCCGATGGTATCCAAGAAGCGGTAGATGCTGTATACCATGTATCTTTTGAGCCTGTAGAAGGTGAGGTGTACAAGGTGCGTGTAGCCCGCTTGGTAGAGTTTGGTGCCTTTGTAGAGTTTGTCCCAGGTAAGGACTCTCTCTACACGTTTCTGAAATAGCATGGGAGCGTGTAGAGAAACCTTCAGATGTACTCAAAGAAGGCGATATTATCGAAGTGAAATACCTTGGTATAGATCCTAAGACGAAGAAAACCCGTGTATCTCGCAAGGCTCTTCTTCACGTCCAGAAAAATCTCGAAAAGAGAAAAACCTCATTCCGATAAGGAAAAAGATAAACCCCACTTTAAGAAAGATAAAAAAATAGACTTTCTTAAGTGAAGAATAAAAATGAAAAGTGAAGAATTACCCCATGTGATTCTTCACTTTCTTTTCTACCCCCTTATGAAGCTAAATTACCAATTAGTTCATTAGCTAATTGGAAAAATAATTCGTATTTTTGCACGCTGATAAACAAACATCATTATGGCTAAGAGTGTACGGGTGTGTTTTGCACCCAGTCCTACAGGACCGTTACATATAGGGGCTACGTACTGCCCTCTTTTAATTATTTATTTGCTAAAAACATGGTGGGGATTTTCCTCTTGCGTATTGAGGATACTGACCAAGTTCGTTATGTGGAGGGGGCGGAAGCCTATATTATGGAAGCCCTCCAGTGGTGCGGTATTACCTATGACGAGGGGGTAGGCAAGGAGGCTGGTCCTCATGCACCCTATCGGCAGAGTGAGCGCAAGGCTATCTATGCCCAATATGCCCAGATGCTTTTGGATAAGGGCGAGGCTTACTATGCTTTTGATACTGCTCAGGAGCTGGATACTCAGCGTAAGGCCTATGAAGAACGCGGAGAGACTTTTATCTACAATTGGCATAACCGCGAAAAGCTCAACAATGCTTTCTCTCTTTCTCCAGAAGAGGTGAAAAAACGTATAGAAGAAGGGGTACCGTATGTGGTACGCTTTAAGATGCCTCAAGAAACTCTTACCCTGCACGACCTTATCCGTGGTGAGGTGGTGGTCGATACCAAGCTCTTGGATGACAAGGTACTCTTCAAGTCCGATGGTATGCCTACTTATCACTTAGCTAATATTGTGGATGACCACCTCATGGAGATTACTCATGTGATCCGTGGCGAAGAGTGGTTACCTTCTATGGCGCTACATGTGCTTATGTATAGGGCTTTTTGGTTGGCAGGCACCTCAGTTTGCTCACCTGCCGCTGATTCTCAAAGCCAGCGGGTATGGGCAATGGAAAGCTTAGTAAGCGTGATGGTGACAAGATGGGCTTCCCTGTATTTCCTTTTGGAATGGGTGGATCCTGTAACTAAAAAAAATATCTCCAAGGGCTACCGCGAAGGAGGGTATTTGCCTGAGGCCTTAGTGAACTTCTTAGCGCTGTTGGGATGGAATCCTGGAGTAGAGCAGGAACTCTTCTCAGTAGAGGAGTTGACTCTCTCTTTGATTTAGAAAAAGGTCAATAAGGCGGGTGCTCACTTTGATATAGAAAAAAATCAAGTGGTTCAATCACCAATATTTGCAAAAAAATACCCGTAGCGGCCCTTGTGGAGGATTTCGCCCCTATAGTCGCTGAAAAAAAGGTATTAAAGTGTCTAAAGACAAGCTCACTGAGATAGTTTCTCTTATCCGTGAACGAGCGACTTTCCTAACTGACCTTTGGGATTTGGCTCACTTCTTCTTTGAAGCTCCTACCCAGTACGATGCCAAGGCGCTCAAAAACAATGGAAGGACAACTCAGCCGAGATAACAACACAGTTGGTAACTGTAATAGAAGGACTTACCGACCTTACTCCTCATCATATGAGACACACATCAAGGATTTTTATTACCCAGAATAACCTTGGTTTAGGACAAGTAATGCCACTTATTCGTCTTTCTTTAGTAGGGGAGATGAAGGGACCAGATGTGTTCTCTATCATCGCTATCTTAGGGCGTGAAGAGACAATACATCGCTTACAATATCTTGTACAATATGCTAAGGAGCAGTAAGTTATGAAGAAATATCTTATCGTAGGTCTGGGAAATATAGGGGAGGAATACCGTTACACACGCCACAATATAGGTTTCTTAGCAGTGGAGCACTTAGCCCAGCAGAAGGGCGTCTCTTTTGAGACAGTACGCTTGGGGGATGTGGCTACTTTTTTTCTCACAAAGGACGTACCTTTATTCTTCTGAAACCTTCTACTTTTTATGAATCTGAGTGGAAAAAGCGATAAAGTACTGGTTGGAAAAGGAAAAGATACCTATAGAAAATCTCTTAGTGATTGCCGACGATCTGAATATTCCTTTTGGGAGTATTCGTATCAAGAAAAAGGAGTTCGGATGGAGGGCATAATGGTTTTAAGAATATCCAAGAGGAACTCCAGACTACCACTTATGCCCGCTTGCGCTTTGGTATCAGTGCCAACTATGCTAAGGGTACCCAGATAGATTATGTATTGGGGCACTGGAGCGAAGACGAAGTAGCTTTGCTTCCTGAACGATTGGAAAAAGATCAGTGAGGCGATACTCTTTTTGGTCTGGCAGGAGCCGATACAACTATGAATCTGTATAACAATAAGTAAAGCCCTATGGGAAATATCCAAATCTACAATGCATCGGCAGGTAGTGGGAAGACTTTCACACTGGTAAAGTCTTTTCTTAAGCTTATTTTTAGCTACTAAGAATGTAGAGGCCTACAAAACACTCTTGGCCATCACCTTTACCAATAAGGCGGTCAATGAGATGAAGGAGCGAGTAATCAATCAGTTACTCCTTTTCTCTACGCCCGATGCTTTGGTAGAGGAGGAGAAAAGCCTCGGACGATATTATGTTTGTCCAGCTTGCTCAGGAGCTACTTCTCTCATGAAGAGTTACAGGAGCGTTCTCAGAAGGTTTTAAAGCATATCCTGCATAACTATGCAGGATTTACTATTACTACTATTGATGGTTTTAACCAGCGATTGATACGCTCTTTGCGTTTGACCCTAAAAGCTCAATCCTAATTTTTGAAGTTTTCTTGGAGACAGATGATCTTTTTGCGCTTGGCTATAGAAAATTTGTTTAAGAAAGCTAATGAGAATCAGCTACTTACAAAACTTTTGTTGGAGTTCTCTCGCGATAAAATAGAAGAGGATAAGGATTGGGATATTGAGACTGAGCTCTTTGATATCGCTAAGCTCTTGACCAATGAGAATCATTATACCTATATAAAGGAATTAGAAGAAAAACAATTGTCTGATTTTTCAATCTCTCAAAGAAGATTTGAAACAGCAGCGTAAAGGATTGTATATAGTGGTAGAGGATGCTGTAAAACATTTCTTTGCTTTTACTCAAAAGGAGGGAATTACGGCGGATCATTTCACCCGAGGTTCCTTATATAATTTCTTTGATAAAATTAGTAAAAATGGATTTTTTTGCTATAGATAAGGGGTATTTGACCGAGTTTGGTTTGTGGAATCTGGAGAAAAACCACTTTATTCTAATGGATTATTAAAAAGGATCCAGCAATAGCACAACTATTGGATGAAAATCAACAATGGATATCCGATTTGTTACATTCTATAGAAAAAAAGTTATTGGTGGGATCAGTTTTATAAGCGTTTGATAAAAAAATGTTACCCTTTTGGCGGTACTCAAAAAGCCTACAAGAGGAAATTATCGCAATCAAGGAGGAAGAAAATATATTGCCTATCTCTGAGTTCAATAGTATTATCCACCAGACAATCATTGATGAACCTTCTCCCTTTATATACGAGAAGATAGGTACCCGCTATCAACACTATTTTTATAGACGAATTTCAGGATACTTCCACCCTACAGTGGGAGAATATGCTTCCTTTAGTAGCCGATGCAGTACATAGTGAAAACCTCAGCAAGCAGCAGGGGTCACTGCTTATCGTGGGCGATGCTAAGCAGTCTATTTATCGCTGGCGTGGGGGTAGGGCAGAGCAGTTCATGGAACTCTATAACAAGGAAAAACCTTTTCACCTGATACAAGAAGTTCAGAATCTCGACTATAACTATCGAAGCCGTCGGGAGGTGATCGCCTTCAATAACAGTTTTTCCACTTTGTGGCCACTCATCCTTTGCTTTTTCAATAATAGTGGAAAGCATCGGTATGAGGGAGCTATATCTTGAGGTAGAACAGAAAAATTCCTGACAGGGAAGCGGAAAGAGGGTTTATAAGTATAGAATTTATTGATAAGAAGAGCACCCAAGAGGTAAATAATTCCGAAGAAGAGGCTACAGAAGGAGAAAATGTAGTTGAGCAAAACAGATATTCGTATAGAAACGATTGAAAAGTATATAAAAGAAGCAAAAAGTTATGGCTATTTGGATAAAGATATTTGTATACTCTCTAGGAGAAATAAAGAATGTATTGAGATAGCTGCACAATTGTCTGAAAAAGGATATAATGTTATTTCTTCAGAAGCTTTATTGCTTAAAAATATTCCTGAAATACAGTTTTTTTGATTCATCTAATATCTATTTCATTATATCAAACCAATGAAAAGGAAAAAGATAGCCTTGCTTTTTCTCCTATGCTAAGGTAAAAGCAAATTACAGAACTACACGCTTTTATGAGTCAGTATGTTCATAAGCCAGTGGAGGCTTTCTTCTCTGCTATGGGATTTTTCTTTGTCTTATTTTTCACTTATATTCTTTCTATGAGGGTATCGGTTATGCAATAAGAGTATTTGGTTTGGCCAAGCCTTCGGATGCTTATTTGGCACAGTTCCTCAATGTCATATACGAATATAAAAAGTGTGCGCAATGGTAATATTGCGGATTTTTCTGACCTATTGGGAAGAAAAGAAGGACAAGCTGGCTATTAGTGCTCCTGAAGGGGTCAATGCAATATCTATTATGACCATTCACAAAAAGTAAGGGTTTGGAGTTTCCTGTGGTTATTTATACAGATGTTAATGATTCGTTGCGTTCAGGTAAGGATACCCTTTGGATATGTGTACCTAAGGAGCAATATCATGGTTTTTGAACATTTGCTTATAGATGACTATAGTGGTCTGGAAAAGATAGATGCGGAGATTGTACTACAACAGAGCCAAGTGGAACTCTTGGATGCCATCAATACCATGTATGTAGCTATGACACGTCCCAAGGATTTACTCTATATCCTCAGCCAGCGTCCCAAGGAGAAGGAACAGGAGAAGATCTCTACTCTTTCTGGGGTGCTACAGGCTTATCTACAGGCCGAAGGTAGGTGGAATCCCTCTGAATCTCACTATACCTTTGGTCAGTTACTTCCTATAGAGAGAGCTGCCTTAGGAGAGAATGATTATATTCCTTTCAAGCAAAGGTCTGTTATATCCCCTTCCTATACTATCGTAACCCGCTCAGGTTCTATGTGGAATACCTCTCGAGAGGAGGCGATCGCTCGTGGAAATCTTCTACATGAAATCCTCGGACAGCTTATCACTCAGGAGGATATACCTGAATTGTTGCATCATTTTTTTCTTGGAAGGACGTATCACTCAGGAGCAAATAGCTCCTCTTACTCATCAGTTGGAGAAAAATTACCACCCATCCTTTGATAAAAGAGTACTATACTATGAGTATATCGTTTACAACGAACGTGAATGGCTGGATATCTCAGGGGAGTACCTCCGCCCTGATCGTGTCGCTTACCATAAGCCTACACAGAGGGCTGTGATTATCGATTACAAAACGGGAGAAGATCACCCTCAGTATCGAGCACAACTAAGACGCTATGCCCAGACCCTTGAACAAACTGGCTGGGAGGTAACACAATCTTTTTGGTATTTATCAATGAAGAAATTAGGGTAATCTCCTGTAGGAGCGAATTGCAATTCGCCCTTTTGTGAGTCAATTCACCCTTATAAACTAAAAATCCTTGATGCTTCATCAAGGATTTTTGAGACGGGAGACGAGGTTCGAACTCGCGACATTCAGCTTGGAAGGCTGACGCTCTACCAACTGAGCTACTCCCGCAACAAATCTAAAAATAATATGAAAAAAACGAGCGGGAGACGAGGTTCGAACTCGCGACATTCAGCTTGGAAGGCTGACGCTCTACCAACTGAGCTACTCCCCGCATTTTTGACGGTGCAAAGGTAAGACATTTTTTTATTTCTACCAAACAAAAATGAAAAATTTATCTAAGAAAAATAATAGACTGATTTGTTTTTATTTCTCAATGAAAAACCGTAACTTTGCCCCACTATTAACCGAGGACAGATTTGACTGATTGCCACCTCATCGCAATGGCGATAAAAAGATGCTAAACCAGTAATCTCCTCATAAACTTTAATTTATGGGATATTTATTTACTTTCCGAATCAGTGTCTGAAGGACACCCTGACAAAAATCGCTGACCAGATTAGCGATGCTCTCATCGACCACTTTCTCGCTTTTTGACCCTTCCTCTAAAGTAGCTTGCGAAACTTTAGTAACCACCGGACAGGTGATCCTTGCCGGAGAAGTGAAATCCAAAACTTATCTCGATGTACAGCAAATCGCCCGGGATGTGATTAGGCGAATAGGCTATACCAAGAGTGATTATATGTTTGAAGCCAACTCTTGTGGTGTACTCTCTGCCATACATGAACAGTCTCCTGATATCAACCAAGGAGTGGTGCGTCACTCTCCAGAGGAACAAGGAGCAGGCGATCAGGAATGATGTTCGGATATGCTACCCGTGAGACGGATACTTATATGCCATTGCCTTTTGGCACTCTCTCATGCCATTGTACGGGAATTGGCTACTTTACGCCGTGAAAATAACCAAATCACTTACTTACGCCCCGATGCCAAGAGCCAAGTAACCCTTGAGTATAGCGATGATAATAAACCTGTTCGCATAGATAGTATTGTAATCTCCACTCAGCATGATCCTTTTGATACCGAAGCAAAGATGCTTGCTAAGATCAAAGAGGATATGATTCAGATACTTATCCCCCGTATCAAACAGCAGTATCCAAACTATGCGCATCTTTTTGATGAAAATATCAAATATCATATTAATCCTACTGGGGTCTTTGTCATTGGAGGACCTCACGGAGATACAGGACTTACAGGACGTAAGATTATTGTAGATACTTACGGAGGCAAGGGAGCTCACGGAGGGGCTTTCTCAGGGAAAGATCCCTAGCAAGGTGGACAGAAGTGCCGCCTATGCCACCCGCCATATTGCTAAGAATATGGTAGCGGCAGGCATAGCCGATGAGATGCTTGTGCAGGTAAGTTACGCCATAGGGGTAGCCGAGCCGACAGGGGTCTATGTCAATACCTATGGTACTTCCAAGGTGGCACTTACTGATGGACAAATCGCTCAGAAGGTCAGAGAAATATTCTCTCTACGCCCTTATGATATAGAACAGCGCCTGAAACTGCGTTATCCTATCTATAGTGAAACAGCCGCTTATGGTCATATGGGAAGAAGTCCTGAGGTGGTAAAGAAAGTATTCGCTTCTCCTTATCATAATGCCAAAACTATTGAGGTAGAGCTCTTTACATGGGAAAAATTAGACTATGTAGAGACAATCCGAAAGGCCTTTGGACTATAACGTCTCAGAGAACTCTAATATACCAAAGAGACTACCCCAATAAGGATAGTCTCTTTTTGTTATTAAAGGAACACTATTGGCACAATTAAGCATTGTAAAACTGGGATTTGTAAATCACAGATTCCCTAATTATAAATATTTAAATATTAAATTATAATAAAAGATTAATTATCATGAAGCTAATTACAATTTTTAAAAAGAATTCTTCCTTAAGAATCAATCCTCAGGGGTGTTGTTGATCCTCTGTGTAGTACTTTCTTTGACAATCGCCAATTCCCCCTATGGCGGAAAGTTTTTCAGGGACTCTTAGACCAAGAGGTAGGGCCTTATTCGATCAGTATGTGGATCAATGATGCCCTGATGGCTATCTTCTTCCTATTGGTAGGATTGGAGATCAAGCAGGAGATCCTCAAGGGCAAACTCTCGGATATCAGGAGTGCTTCCCTCCCGATAGTAGCTGCTATAGGGGGATGATCGTGCCTGCAGTTATCTTTTTCCTTACTGAATTATGGGACACCTTATAGCAAGGGTTGGGCGATTCCTATGGCTACAGATATTGCCTTTTCCTTGGCAGTCATCTCTATGTTGGGCAGGGGGTGCCTATAGCGATTAAGGTCTTTTTAGCAGCCTTGTCCATAGTAGATGATTTGGGAGCTATTGTGGTGATTGCCCTCTTCTATACCGATGCGATTCACTGGAGTTACCTGCTCTATAGTGGGGAATCATAGCCGTATTATGCTTGTTGAACTATCTTAAAGTGAGAAAAAAATCGTATTTTACTTGCTTTTTAGGAGTACTCTTGTGGTATTGTATGCACCATTCAGGAATACATGCTACTATAGCAGGGGTTATTTTGGCCTTTTACTATGCCTGCTAATGCAGAAAAAGGTAAAAAAATCTCCTTTAGAAAAGCTGGAACATGCCCTACAAATCCCTGTAGGCTATATCATTATGCCCTGTTTTTGCCTTGGCTAATACCAATATCACCTATAAGTCAGGCATGATAGAGGGATTATCCTCTTCTTTGGGAGTAGGAGTTGTTTTAGGGCTTATCTTGGGCAAACTCGTAGGGATCAACCTTTTTTTCCTTTATAGCCGTTAAGCTGAAGATAAGCACCTTACCAGATGCCAGTCGTTGGATACACATGATAGGCGTAGGGCTATTGGCAGGGATAGGCTTTACCATGTCTATCTTTATCTCCTTGCTTTGCTTTTAAGGAACATGAACTACAAGATGCAGCCAAATTTGCTATTCTAACGGCCTCTATACTTGCAGGGGCTTTGGGATATATATTGCTAAGAAGTGGCACCAAGAAAGAAAAACAAATCTGTTTAGAGACTATATGAAACATTTATACTTTTTTTATCAATAGCGTTATTCTCATTAAGCGCAATGGCACAGCTAAAAAGATTGTGCTACTTGTGCCACTCAAGTGGTTAAGGAACAACAAATCAGCGAATTGAGCATAGATGAATTGCGCTTCCTTACTAACGACCTTTACGCTCGCAAAGGCTATAAGTTTAAAGACTATGAAATAAGCAATTACTTTAATGAAAAAAATCGTGGTATAAGCCTGTGAGTGACAATAGTAAGGTGAAAATCAACGCAGTGGAAGAGCAAAATGTAAAGCTATTTCAAGAACGCACAACAGTACTAAAAAGCTGATAGAGAAAAAAACTCATAGAAGCATTGCGAAGATTAAAAGCAGAAGCTCAAAAAGGTAATAGTCCTATTCCTAAAGACAACTATAATGAGCATTTTAGTAAAACCATTGCTAAAATAGATATAGATGATATTCATTGGATTAAAAAAATCAAAGGGTATTATAGTGCAGAAATTGATGATTTTAAACAGATAAATCGATATTTTATATGGATTGAAGGTAATAAAGTGACAATTCAGTGTGATGAAAATGGTCATTCTAAAAAGTATCAAAAGATAAGATTAAGGAAGTCTATGACACGGATGAGTTTGAGGTTATGGAAAGCAATATAAGTTGGGAGTTCCGCTGGGATAAACAAAAATTGGTATTTATAGAGTCTGTAATGGCAGGATAAAGAGAAAAAAAGTGATATTCTTTTTTTCTTTTGACAATACTGATGTTATGAATAAAACATTTCAAGTAGAAAAGTTTTTTTAATTATTTGACAAAAATATAAGTGTATGCAAGTATATCAAACAAACTTTGGACAGCTGCGCTATCACGATTTATCAGGCAGTCTTATCCCTATCCTCCTTATACATGGCTTAGGGTGTTGTGGTTCTATGGATTATCCCACTGTTGCTTCAGGGAGTATTCAGGCACATCGCAGGATTATTCCAGACCTATTAGGTTCAGGATTTAGTGATTATAGTGATGATTTCCCTTATACTATAGAAAGTCATGCCTCCTTGCTAAAAAGCTTTGTAGAAAACCTACAGTTAGAGGAATTGGTTATCTACGGACATAGTATGGGAGGAGCAATAGCTATAAAGTTAGCTGAAAAAATTGGATAAAAAAAGTAAAGTTATTGCTCCTAAGTGAAGCCAATTTGGACAATGGAGGAGGATTTTTCCAAAAAGATAGCAAACTATTCCTACGAGGATTTTTATAAAATTTGGACATGAAGAGCTTATTAGAGAGAATATTCAAAAACAATAATAGATTGTGGGCAAAAAGTCTTTCTCTGACAAACCCAACAGCTATTTTCAAGGAGTCTCTTTCCTTAGTAGAGGGGCAATTCCCTACATGGAGGAGATACTTTATAAGCTTCCCTACTACTAAAGTCTTCATTTTTGGAGAACAATCTTTGCCTGACCCCGATTGGGAAAGACTACAAACAGAACATATTCAGGTAAAGGTAATTCCTAATGCAGGTCATTCTATGGCTTGGGAAAATCCTCAAGGCCTTAGTGATGTTATTTATCAGTCAATTGTCGGAAGAATATGAATAAAAGTAAAAAAATCATAAAAAGCTTTTTCTTTAATACAAAAATTGTATTTTTGCCTCCGTAACAGAACTAATATAAAAGAAATAAGTATGGCAAAGATTAAATATTATTACGATTCTGAGACGCTGTCCTTCAAACAAATTAATAATAGGAAAAAGGCGCCTCAAGTACTTATTTTTTTCTTTCTTCTTTCCTCTTTTCTCTTTGCGCTGATTATAGTTCTAATCCTCTACAATATCAACTTTATGCAGACCCCTAAAGAGCTTTCTCTCAGGAGAGAACTTAAGGAGAATGAGACACAATTTGCCATTTTGAACAAAAATGCAACAAGCAGAAGAGGTGCTAGATCGTATAGCTGATCGTGATAATACGCTTTATCGTACTTATTTTGAGATGACTCCTATCCCTGATGCACAGAGAAAGAGTGGTTTTGGAGGGGTCAATCGATATGAATATCTAGAAAAATTCAGCAATTCATCCATGCTAATTGATATGACCAAGCGATTGGAAATACTTCAAAAAGAGCTAGCTGTGCAGTCCAAATCCTTGGATGATATTGCGGCTCTGGCCAAAAGAAAAGAAAAAAATTACTACAGGCCTTACCTGCCATTCAGCCTGTGCAAAACAAGGATCTTAAGCGTATGGCTTCTGGTTATGGATTTCGTACAGATCCATTTACTAAAGTAAGAAAATTCCATTATGGCATGGACTTTTCTGCTCCTACAGGAACAGCTGTCTATGCTACAGGGGATGGAGTGGTAACCAGAGCAGATAGCAACTCTTCTGGATATGGAGAACATATTCGCATAGATCATGGATATGGCTATGAGACACTTTATGGACACCTAAGCCAATATAATGTCCGCCCTGGACAGAAAGTAAAGCGAGGGGATGTAATCGGCTATGTAGGCAGCACTGGACGTTCAGAGGCACCTCACTTGCATTATGAAGTGAAGAAGAATGGGGAGCACCTCAATCCTATCAACTTCTATTATGGAAGCTTATCAGCAGAAGAATATGCAGAGATGCTCAAGAAATCTTCTCAAGGAAACCAATCGTTAGACTAATGCCAACTCCTTATAAAAACTCTATTATTCTATAGGGAAGTTGCTGATATCTTTGGCGTGAATACTTCAAAAATACGCTTTTTGGGAGAAAGAGTTTGAAATACTCTCTCCTAAGAAAAGTCCCAAAAGGGACACGCCGATATACAGACAAAGACATAGAAAAATATTCGCCAGATATATCATCTGGTAGAAGAGCAGGGACATACCTTAGAAGGGGCTAAGCTAAAGCTCAAGGAAAAACCCAAAGAGCTGCTCTCCACTATAGAAATTATTGAAAAAACTTAAAAAGGTTAAGCAGACCCTGCTATCTATCAAAAATGAGCTATAAAGACCCAAAAGGAGGACAAATACTATGACTACTTTGCCTCCAATAGGGCTATATTTTTCGATGTGATAGGTCTGGGGAACATATCTACCGGACATATTCTGACCACCTTATACTTCTCTTGTAGCAAGGCTAAGTCTCGGGCTTGGGTGGCACTGTTACAACTTACATAAAACAACTCTCTTGGGAGCTATACTAAGAATCTGAGCTACTACATCCTTGTGCATACCATCGCGAGGTGGGTCGGTGATGATTACATCAGGAAGTCCATGAGTGGTGATAAACTCTTCATTGAAGACATTTTTTTCATATCTCCTACAAAAATCTACATTGCTTATTTGGTTGTTTTGAGCATTTTTCCTTAGCATCAGCAATGGCTTCAGGTACTGCTTCTACTCCTATGACTTTTTAGCTTTTTAGCGACAAACTGGGCGATAGTACCTGTCCCTGTATAGAGATCGTATACCAATTCTTCTCCTGTGAGGGCGGCAAAGTCTCTGACTACTTTGTAGAGTTCGTAAGCCTGAGTCGAGTTGGTTTGAAAGAAAGACTTGGCATTAATCTTGAAGCGTAATCCTTCCATTTCTTCATAGATAAAGTCTCTTCCATGGTAGCAGATAACCTCTTGGTCATAGATAGTATCATTGGGTTTATTGTTGATGATATATTGTAAGGAAGTAAGGGAAGGAAATTCCGATAGGAGATAGTTGAGTAGCTGTTCTCGAGACTCTTTTCTTTCTTCTAAGAATTGTATCACAAGCATTATCTCCCCTATGGAGGAGATACGAATCATCATGGTACGCAACCATCCTGAGTGGCTGCGAGGATTGTAGAAAGGGTAGCCATAAGAGAGTGCATATTCGCGAATCTTATTGCGAATAGCATTGGAAGGATCTTCCTGCAGATGGCACTTACGAATGTCCAAAACTTTGTCCCAAGCTCCTGCGATATGGAATCCAAGACCCTGACGGTCTGCGATTTCCTCTTTGCTTGTAATCTCCTCAGGGGTAAGCCAACGTGTCTCACTAAAGGAAAATTCTATCTTATTGCGATAAAAAAATAAGGTTTGTTACAACCTATAATAGGCAAGATCTCCTCAGGGGTTACCCCTCCCAATCGCTTAAGATTGTTCTCTACCTCTTTTTGTTTGTAGTGGAGCTGACTTTGGTAGTTCATATGTTGCCATTGGCACCCTCCACAATAGGTGAAGTGCTCACATACGGGGACTACTCTCAGTGGAGACTCTTGGTGGAACTTCACTGCTGTCCCTTCATAGAAAGCCTTTTTCTTGGTCACCAATATATCTACAATATCCTCAGGCACCGCATTATCTACAAAGATAACACGACCATCAGGAGCATGTGCGATGCTTTTTCCTTTAGCACCTGCATCGGTTATGGTAACATTTTTCTATCAAAAGAGGTTTTTGTCTTTTTCCCATGTGAATATTTTTAATGAAAGAGATAAAGAAATGATTCATAAAAATACAATGTAGGGGCGAGAGAAACTCGACCCCTACATTTTAACTTAGCTAATTAAACTTTATAAACTATTGAGCAAGTACTATTATTTTTGTTTTCTTGTTGTTCTACTACCCTTCTTCTATAGGTAGGGTGTATTCTCCTTTTTCTTGAGCAAAAGCGTTCTTGCACACAGATAGTAGGAGCTTCACTTTCCCTGAAAGAAAGAGTGCCTTTTTCCAAGAGGGAGACGATAGGAGCGTGGTCTTCCAATATCTGGAAAGAGCCCTTAGCACCAGGAAGCGTAACAACACTCACCTTTCCCTTATAAAGCACAGCTTCTGGAGTTACTATTTCTAATACCATAATATCTTAGTTTTGTGCTTCAGCAAGCATTTTTCTCACCAGCTTCTATTACTTCTTCGATAGTTCCTTTGAGGTTGAAAGCAGCTTCAGGGAGGTGATCCAACTCACCATCGAGAATCATATTGAACCCGCGGATTGTATCCTTGATATCTACAAATACCCCCAGGGATACCGGTGAACTGTTCTGCTACGTGGAAAGGCTGAGAGGAAGCGCTGTACCCTACGTGCGCGGGCTACAGCGAGCTTGTCCTCTTCGGAGAGTTCCTCCATACCTAAGATAGCAATAATATCTTGTAGTTCTTTGTAGTGTTGAAGCAACTCTTTTTACTCGCTGTGCACACTCATAGTGTTCTTTTTCCAAGGATTTCAGGAGTAAGGATACGAGAGGTAGAATCCAATGGGTCTACAGCAGGGTAGATCCCAAGCTCTGCAATTTTACGAGAGAGTACTGTGGTGGCATCAAGGTGCGCAAAAGTAGTCGCAGGAGCAGGGTCAGTAAGGTCATCGGCAGGTACATATACCGCTTGTACAGAGGTGATAGACCCTTTCTTGGTAGAGGTAATACGTTCTTGCATAGCTCCCATCTCAGTAGCCAAAGTAGGTTGGTATCCTACTGCTGAAGGCATACGCCCTAATAGAGCAGATACCTCAGACCCCGCTTGGGTAAAGCGGAATATATTGTCCACGAAGAAAAGTACATCTTTTCCCTTCTCCATCGCCAGCACCATCACGGAAATATTCGGCAATGGTAAGCCCAGAAAGGGCTACACGAGCACGAGCTCCAGGGGGCTCGTTCATCTGTCCAAATACAAAGGTCGCTTTGGATTCCTTGAGAGCTTCTCTGTCTACTTTACTCAAGTCCCAACCTCCTTCTTCCATAGAGTGCATGAACTCTTCTCCATACTTAATGATACCAGACTCAAAGCATTTTCTCTCATAAGGTCATTTCCCTCACGAGTACGCTCACCTACACCAGCAAATACAGAGAGACCTCCGTGCCCTTTAGCAATGTTATTGATAAGCTCTTGGATAAGTACTGTTTTTCCCAACTCCAGCACCTCCAAAAAGTCCAATTTTTTCCTCCTTTTGCATAAGGCTCAATAAGGTCAATTACCTTAATACCTGTAAAAAAAGTACTTCTGTTACAGTGGATAAGTCCTCGAACTTAGGAGCTTGGCGGTGGATAGGGAGCCCATGTTGTCCTTCCTTAGGCAAGTTGCCTAACCCATCGATTCCATCACCGATGACATTGAACAATCGACCAAAAGACATCATGTCCGATAGGCATCTGGATAGGGCGACCAGTAGCCGTTACTTCCATACCTCGGCTAAGTCCTTCTGTAGCATCCATTGAGATAGCACGAACAGTATCTTCTCCTATGTGAGATTGTACTTCCAGAACCAAGGTGTGTCCGTCCTTACCTACAATCTCTAATGAATCATAAATTTTAGGCATTTCCTTTTCAGAAGGAAACATAACATCTACCACAGGACCGATTACCTGTGCTATTTTTACCTTTGTATTGAGCCATATTTTTTTATTTAAAAAGCGCATTATTTTTGAGCGCAAAGATATTTAATTTATTTGGAAATAACAAGAAATATCCACCCTTTTTAGAATAAATCTCACAAAAGCATTTACTATTTTTGATTATCAAACGAATAGGGAGAGTTATTATTTTTTTCAAAAAAAGTTTGTTTGTCAGAAGAAAAAAATAGTACTTTTGCGCTCAAATTACATAACAGAGGTCGAGAACCTCATTAATTGTCTTAATATGCCTGTAAAAATTAGATTACAAAGACATGGTAAAAAGGGTAAACCTTTTTATTGGGTAGTAGCTGCTGATGTGCGAGCTCCCTCGCGATGGTAAGTTCCTCCAAAAGATAGGAACTTATAATCCTAACACTAACCCTGCTCAGATAGAGATTGATATTGATGAAGCTGTTAAGTGGCTTCACTTCGGTGCACAACCCTACTGAGACAGCACGTCGTATCCTTTTCTTATAAAGGGGTATTGCTAAAATACCACTTGCAAGGAGGGGTGAAAAAGGTGCCCTTACTCAAGAACAAGCCGATGCGAAATTCGCTGCTTGGCTTAGTGAAAAAGAGCAAAAATTAGCCAAAAGAAAGATGCTCTTCAAAAAGGTAAAGCATCGGCCAAAACAAGAAAGCGTAAAAGCAGAACAAGCTTATAGCCAAAAACGTAAAGAGGCTATTGCTGCTAAAGCTCAAAGCTACAGAAGCTCCTGCTGAATCTTCTTCTGAAGAAACCGCTAACGAAACAGAAGCTTAATGAGGAGGGAAGATTGCTTCTTTGTAGGAACAATTGTCTCCAAATTCAGCTTCATAGGGAAGTCCTTGTCAAGACCGACACAGATGATCTCTCCTTATTTGAAAATATGGAATCAGTCTTTGTCGAACTAGAGCAAGGAACTGGTTCCTTTTTCATAGAAAAATGTAATCTGCATAAGTCAGACCTACTACGTATCAAGTTCGAGGAGGTCGATACTGAGCGCGATGCTGAAGCGCTCCTAAAGCATCACTTATTCCTGCCCTTAACCCTTTTGCCTAAGCTTACAGGAAATAAGTTTTTATTATCATGAGGTGATTGGTTTTCAAGTGTTTGATGTGAATTATGGGGCTATAGGTACCATCACTCATATCAATGATAATTCCTCTCAACCTCTTTTTGAAATAATGCATGAGGGTAAGGAAATCCTTATTCCCCTACATGACAACTTCCTCAAAGAGGTCAATCGCAAAGAGAAGAAGATCATAGTGGAAACCCCTGAAGGACTTATCGACTTATATATGCAAGAATAACCAATTAATTTATATTCCTTATGAAACTTTCTTCTATCCTAAAAGCTATGTTGTTTCTTTCTTTTGGTGAGTTGCCATAGTTCTAAAATGGCACAACAGCAAAAAGCAACTCATAAAAGTAGCAAAATGGTTGTCAAAAAGAAAAAAACAACATCTGAAAAAGACAAATCAGTAGCGGAGACTTCTTCTGCAGTATCTACTATGGCAACTACAGGAGTAGCTTCCTATTATCACAACAAATTCAATGGACGTAAGACTGCCAGTGGAGAGGTGTTCAGCAACAACAAACTCACAGCAGCACATCGTACCTATCCTCTTGGTACTTATCTGAAAGTGACCAATGTGGCCAACGGGAAATCAGTAGTGGTAAAAGTCAACGACCGAGGCCCCTTTACCAAAGGAAAAGAGTTAGACCTCTCTCGTAAAGCCTTTATGGATATTACAGACAATCCTAACAAAGGAAATCTACAAGTAAATATAGAGGTGGTAACCCCATGAGAGCGACACTCTATACTATTTTTATACTTTTTTTATCAGAGAAAATATTATTGTAGCTTCTGCAGTAACAGCTTTAGCTCTTTTCTACCTTTTATATTTTTCATCAACCAATAGCCTATCCTTATTTGTTATCTTTATGGGCAGGGGCTATCTTGTCCTATTCTTTTTGCTAAGGAAGGCATCTTCAAGTATCAGGGATCCCTTATGGTGGAGCTGTGTTCTTATAGTGGGGTATTGTTTCTTTTTTTGCTCAACTTACAGGGGAAGATACTACTATTCCCTCTCTGGGATGTTGAGTATCCTATACAATGCTCCTTTTCTTAGTCAAAATCTTCGGAGTATTCCCTTTCTCAAAAATAGCTGTTGTTGCCTTCTGTTGGGTACTATCTGGGGTTTTTCTGCCTTTTGTCAGAGAGTGCTATATCCTTTTTCTCTTGGCAAGTATGGCTGCTTTCCTTACAATATTTTTCTATGGATATGTGTACTGATTCTCCCTTTCGATATTCGTGATAGGGTAGAGGATTGTGCTTATCTGCACACATTCCCTACAGTCTTAGGAGTGAGAAAGACTAAAATTATAGGGATAATCACTATGCTATGTTATCTTCTACTTTCCTTTTTATCATACTTCCCTTCCATTACGACTGATACAGATAGGGATAGCTTGTATTACTCTTTTATTTCTTCTCTTTGCTCGTGAGGAGCAATCTCCCTTCTATAGTGGGCTTTTGGTAGAGTGTATTCCTATCCTATATTTTTTTACTTTTATGGCAGTATTATCCTTAAAAAAAGTAAAAATTTTTCTTTGATATGACAAAATAATTTTTAACTTTGTTGCTATAATCAAAATTTTAGCAGAGATGGAACAAAATCAAGAAAACAAGAATTATCTGTTACCTATTCTGATGATGTTTGCCCTATTCTTTATGATAGCCTTTGTGACTAATTTGCAAAAGTCCCTATGGGAGTGATTATAAAGAGCCAATTTATGGCGAGCAATTTTCAAGCACAATTGGGAACCTTGGCCAACTTTATTGCTTATGCCTTCATGGGAATTCCTGTAGGGCAAATGTTACAGCGAAAGGGCTATAAGAAGACTGCCCTGACAGCTGTAATAGTAGGATTTGTAGGGGTGTGTATCATCTTCCTATCGGGTGCGATGGAGAGTTATGCAGTCTACCTCATAGGAGCCTTTTGTTGCAGGTTTTTTCTATGTGTATGCTCAATGTAGTGGTTAATCCTATGCTTAATACTTTAGGAGGCGAAGGTAAGCGAGGCAATCAATTACTACAGTTTGGAGGGGCACTCAACTCTATGGGGGGACTATTGTCCCTGTTTTTTGTAGGCTATCTCATAGGAGAGAATATAGAAAAAGCCTCTATAGACAAGGCTAATCCTGCCTTATACTTAGCCATGGGAACCTTTGCCTTGGTCTTTATCGTACTATCCTTGATGAAAATCCCTGAACCCCATATTGTAAAAAGTAGAAAATAAGGCAAAAGAATCTCATAGTGCCTTGTCTTTCAGACATTTTTGTATTTGGTATTATTGCTATCTTTTGTCTATGTAGGGGTAGAAGTAGGGATTCAGGGGTGGAGAACTATTTCATGACAGCTCAGGTTGACAAAGGAGGCTTAGGAATCGATGCGACAACGGCAGGGTTCTGTAGTGGGTACTTACTGGTTCTTGATGTTTGTTGGCCGATTTGTAGGGGGCTTTAGGGCTAAGTTCTCTAGCAAGGTGATGCTTTCTTTTTGTCGCTTCCTTAGGCTTATTGTTTGTATTATTGGCTATCTTCTTACCTACAGATGTAGTGGTGAATATGCCAGTTTTCAATAAAAAAATATCTCCTTTGGACTGGCTGAAGTTCCTGCAAGTGTCATGTTCTTAACCCTCTGTGGACTTTGTACCTCAGTGATGTGGGGTGGTATTTTTAACTTGGCAACTGAGGGGTTAGAGCAAGTATACAGCTGCTGCCTCTGGTATCTTTATGGTCATGGTCTGTGGAGGAGGTATACTCTCCACTCTTCAGAGCTATATAGCTGACCTCTTTGGCTATGTACAAAAGCTATTGGGTGGTTATTATAGGCCTTTTGTATATCCTATACTACGCCCTTGTAGGTAGCAGAAATGTAAATAAAGACATTGTAGTTAATGATCAATATTAATTGTTAATAAATTATATAATTATAAAGGGCGAATGATTAATTTGCCCTTTTTTTAGTTTGTAATTGTATGTTATGTGGTATTTGTTTTTGATTATTGCAATTATCTGATTATTAATTTGTTATATTTTGTTTATTGGAAAAATTATCTTTAGTACTCTGAGATAAAGAACAAGGAGGTGATAATTAACAATTAATAATCAACAATTAACCATTATTATCACTATCTTTGTTCCTTGAAATATGATCTTATGACAATTCAGAATTTTGATAAGTTTGTTGATAAAACTTTGGTAAAACAAGGCAGAGAAGTTTTTCGAAAAAGGTAAAGTTTCTTCCATAGAAGAGCTTTGAGGATGGGCTATGGGTTGCTACTGTGACGGACAAAGATTCATATGAACTGGAAGTGTTACTACATAAAAAAATACCATTAAGGAAACCTCTTGCTCCTGTGAACATAAGAAGAAAGGAGTTTGCTCACATATGGTAGCTGTCTTCTTGTCCATAGATGCTAAAAAAAGCAGCAAGAAGCAATCAAGGGAAAGAAAGGTACTAAAGGAAAGAAGGATAGCCTCAAGAGCCTATTTGAAAAAAATATCTCGTGCAGAGTTGGAGGAGTTTATCAAAAACTTATATGACTAAGAATAAGGTTTTTCAAAAGTGACTTTGAACTTTATTTTATAGATAAAAATGAGAATAACGATTTCGAAAAAAGATAACAGAGATTATAGACCAAACTATAAAAACCTCGTTATCGCTATAACTATCTTCAAAATCTCACAGATATCAACAAAGAGGTGAGAAAAACATCTCAAGTCTATTACCACTTATATAGGAAATAGCAACTATCGCGATGCTTTTATCTTCGCCAAACTTCTTTTTGTAAAGCTCAATAGTATTATTCAGGAAGCTAACTATCTTTCTGAGACGTTCCTTAATAATACAGATAAGACCTTAGATACAATTATCTTCTTAGCAGAAGACGAAAGAGTGCCACTTGCTCTGAAAAGAAAAAGCTACTTCTTTTCTATTAAAAAGAATTATATAATGCGACAAATTACGAATATGATTATTATGGAAAGAAAAATAACAGAGGCTTCTAAGAGAATTTGTCTACAGTTTCAAAAAAAGAAGAGGAATATTTAGCTACCTTAGATAGAATTCTTTTGTAAAAAGAATCTTTCGGGGTATGACAAACGTATTTATATAGCTGAAAAATAAGTATTCTTTTCTCAAAAAGGAGATACTGAAGGAGTTAATAAGATAATTGATGAGAATCTTGAGGATCCTAAACTTAGAAAAAAATAAAAAAATACAAGCTTGTATAGAAGAAAGAGATCTAAAAAAACAGCAAAAGAAAACTACTCGAAGAAGGGATAAAGACACTGAAGGAATCAAAATATGATAAAAGAATGGACAGCAGTCTAATATACATTGCTGAGTTAGAAAAAAAGATATCCCAACTATTCGTCATTATGCTAAAAATTACTTTGGAAGACAAAGGAAATATAGAATACTATGAAAAATGGAAAAACACCTATCCAGAAAAACAGTGGCAGGAGGTGATAGAGAAAGAAATTAAGGAACTCGAAGATGATTACAACCAAAAAGAGATTAAGTTATTGGAATTATTTAATCGTTTCTCCTACATTATTCTTTATTTACGAATAAGAAGATAAGTATGAAAAGCTTTGGAATTATGTAAAAGAATTACATTCAGACTACTTTGTATTTCCTACCTTACCTAAAAGAAATATTACAAGGAAGAAATAATAGAAAGATTAGCCTATTTAATTCATTTCTTTTTGCGAAAGAATGTATACAAAAAAATGACTATGAAACTATAGGGAAAGCTATTCGCTATATGATTAAAGAAGTTCCTGAGAAGATAAATACAATAAAAGATCTAGTGCTTGAACTTAAAAACAATCTATAAAAAGAAAACATAACTTTGTAGAAATCTTAAACCAAATAATAGTAGAATACAAGATATAATACAATTATAATAAATATATTGAAGAATTATTTTATATTATTTCTTATTCTTGTGGTTCTTAATATAATTTTATTGAGGTGTCAAAAATAATTTCATATATTTACACTCTGAAAATTAATGTATTATGGAATTATTTAAGGGACAAAAGCCTCTTAGAGTTTACTGAACGCTTTAAAACAGACTTAGTAATAATGGGAAGAATTTTCCTACATTACATAAGATAATACATCAAGTAAAGTCTTGGATACGAGGTATATATTCTTGGGTATTAGAATTTAACATAGACCGATATTTAGCGGAATACAGTTTTAGAATTAATCGTTCACAAAATAAAGATACTATCTTTAACAAATTAATGAAAAGAATTGTAGAACGTTCTCCCGTTTCCCAAAAGTCAATTAGTATGTAGCTAAATAGACACCTCAATCTTTTTTTATTTTATAGTTTTTCTACAAATGGGCAAAAAAATGGCTTGGGAATATAGGTTTTTACTTGTAATAGCATTAATAGTTTATTGGTTCTATGGAGCGACTTTAGTTTTCTAAAAATATAAATTTTTACACTTATGGAAAATAAAAAAACACCTTATACTGACGACACCATAGTTGCTTTAGCTACTGCCACAGGTGTGGGAGCTATTTCGGTAATACGTTTATCAGGAAAAGAAGCTATCGAACTTGCAGACAAAGTATTCAAAACGCTTAATGGAAAGCCTTTATCCGAGGCACCTTCTCATACTGTTCATTTGGGAACTATCAAAAAGCGAAAAACCAAGTAATTGATGAGTGCTTAGCAACTATTTTTCAAAGGAAAGAAATCTTATACAGGCGAACCCGTAGTAGAGTTTTCTTGTCACGGAAGTGCTTATATTACTCAGGAAGTAATAAAATTATGTTTAGCAAATGGGGCAAGGCTTGCTCAGGCTGGAGAATTTACCAAGCGCGCTTTCCTCAATGGAAAATTAGCTCTCAACCAAGCCGAAGCAGTTGCTGACCTTATTGCCCTCAGATAGTAAAGCCTCTCACCAAGTAGCTTTTGCAACAAATGCGAGGAGGTTTTACCTCTGAGATAGAAGGACTCCGACAAGAGTTGCTTAACTTTGCTTCTCTGATAGAATTGGAATTGGATTTCTCAGAAGAAGACGTGGCCTTTGCTGATAGAAAACAATTAGAGCAACTACTCAAAAGGATAAAAACAACCCTGCAAGGGCTGGTACAGTCCTTCTCTGCAGGTAATGCTATCAAGAATGGGATACCAGTGGCCATTGTAGGCAAAACCCAATGCAGGCAAATCAACCCTACTTAATACCCTGCTCAATGAGGAGCGCGCTATCGTGTCCGGACATTGCGGGGACTACTCGCGATACCATAGAAGAAACACTCCATATAGCAGGGGTTTACATTCCGCTTTATTGATACGCAGGCATCCGTGATACACAGGACCAAATAGAAGCTATAGGGAGTAGAAAAAGGCTAAAGAAAAATAAAAAAAGCACAAATAGTACTCTATCTCTATAATGAAAAAGAGAATACTACCGATGAAGTAGTACAATTTGTAGAAGAAAACTATCGAAAAGGACTTAAGATATTGCTTTTTACATAACAAAACAGATAATGAATATATAGGCTTATCTGATTTTTGATGAAGAAATAGAGGAAAAAAACTAAATCCAGAAGAACGAAAATATGGTTATGGTCAGCTAAGAATCTCAGCTAAAGAGAAAATCAATATAGATGCTCTCAAGGAACTTCTTTCTTTTTATGCCAAAGAGCTCACCTCAACAGAAAGTGCTACTATTATTACTAATATACGCCATTATGAAGCTTTTAAAAATGCTTTTAGAAGCTCTTGAAAAAAAGTGGAAGAAGGGCTTATGAATCATCTTTCAGGGGACTTATTGGCTATTGATATACGAGAAGTACTCTATCACTTGGGTAGTATCACAGGAGCGGTGAGTAATGATGAACTGTTGGGGAATATATTTTCTCGCTTCTGTATCGGGAAATAAGGAGATTTTTTTAAGGATTTACCAGTTCATTCATTTTAAGTTTCGCAAGATATTTCTAGGAAATAAATATTTTTGTAATGTATTAAAATTCAATAAATTAAAAAAATCTTGCGAAACTTTTGTGTGATTTATGAATTAGCTTCTTCTTCTATGACGATTTCTGGATATAGAAATTGTTATAAAGGGAAGCGTGTGACGTGTATTTCTCGTACTTTGTGGTATACTTTTTCTCTAAATTCCTGTATATTTTTCTTTGTTGATAGCCGAGATAAAGATAGCATCTCCATTCATGCGATTCATCCATGTCTGTTTCCATTCTTCTAAGGAGAAGTGACGGGAGGTTTTTCTCGGTCATTAGGTCGTCATCTTCTATAGTTAGGTGTGTATAGGCATCTATCTTGTTGAATACCATGATAGTGGGTTTGTTGATGCTCTTTATCTCACCTAATATTTGATTCACTGAAGCGATGTGATCTTCGAAGTTAGGGTGAGATGTCCACTACATGTAGGGAGAAGATCGGCATCTCTTACTTCATCCAAGGTGCTCTTGAAGGATTCAATAAGTTCGGTAGGAAGTTTTTCGGATAAAACCTACTGTGTCACTCAGTAGAAAAAGGAAGATTTCCTATAACTACCTTGCGTACCGTGGTATCCAAGGTGGCAAAAAGTTTGTCTTCGGCAAAGACATCACTCTTGCTGATAAGGTTCATCAGGGTGGATTTCCCTACGTTGGTATAGCCAATAAGGGCTACTCGTACCAAGGCACCGCGGTTTTCCTCGTTGTGTAGCCATTTGCTTATCTATGGTTTCGAGTTTTTTTCTTCAGTAGAGCTATACGATCGCGGACAATACGGCGGTCAGTTTCTATTTCTGTCTCCCCAGGACCACGCATACCTATCCCTCCTCGCTGGCGCTCCAAGTGAGTCCAAAGACCGGTCAGGCGGGGAGTAGGTATTGGTATTGAGCCAGTTCCACCTGAGTGCGTGCATAGCTGGTCTGTGCACGTTGGGCAAAAGATATCTAAGATAAGGGTTGTCCTATCTAGTATCTTGACTCTAAGTATCTTCTCTATATTATTCTGTTGGGCAGGAGTAAGTTCATCGTCGAAAATAACCGTGCCTATCTCATTGTCTTGGACAAACTGGGTGAGTTCTTCCATCTTTCCAGTTCCGATAAAAAGTTTTTAGGATTGAGGGGTATCCAAGCGTTGGGTGAATCGCTTTTACGACTTCTCCTCCTGCTGTATAGGTGAGAAATTCCAATTCATCTAAGTATTCGTGGGCTTTTTCTTCGTTTTTGGGTGGCAGTAATTACCCCTACCAAAACAGTTTTTTCATATTCTAAGTTCTTTTTTTCAAGCATAAACAAATGATTAATGAACAATGATTAATGAGCTATCTTATAATAGGATAAAAATAGAGGGTTGTTTCTCTAAGTGGAGCTCCTTGAATCGGTATTTCCACTCTCCTATAGTATGAGTGTGGATAGCTTCTTCTGGAAGGGTTACATTGGTGGCAACACATAGGGAGGTGTGTGGGGAGAGTACCTGTAGCATTTCTTGCAGTAGGGCTTCATTGCGATAGGGAGTTTCTATAAATAATTGAGACTGACGTTCTTCCTTAGCTCTTTTTCCAATCGCTTTGAGCGATGCTTTACGTTCGTCCTTATCTATGGGTAGGTATCCATTGAAGGCAAATGACTGCCCGTTCATTCCGCTAGCCATCAGAGACAGTAGGATAGAGGAGGGGCCTACCAAGGGAATTACACGAATCTCGTGCTGGTGTGCCATACGAACGATTTCACTACCAGGGTCTGCAATAGCTGGACAACCTGCATCGGAGATAATACCCATGGGAAGCCCTTCCAAGCAGTGTGATAAGTAAGTCTCCTTATCCGCTTTGAGCGGTATGTTTGTTCAACGGGAAAAGTTCTAAGGATTCTTGTGATTTTTTCAGGAGCAATAGCCTTGATAAACCGACGAGCATTCTTGGGGTTTTCTACAATAAAATGATTACACAGAAGAACTACCTCTCTTACTCTGAGAGGAAGAACATCATTCACTGCACTTTCCCCTAATAAGTTGGGGATTAAGTATAAGTCACCTATTTTTCATCAATTAATGGATATCTATTTTTCTCACCTAAGAACTTAGGTTGTACCCCCAAGGCTCAAGTCCCAAAACACTTTAGCACGGGCAAAAATACTCTCTCAGCCGTGTCTTCATCCCCGAATACTTATCTACATCTCGGGCACAGAAGCCTATTGCCTTGATACCGTATTTCTCAGCTAAGTAGATAGCTCTTTCGTCATGGAAAGCCTGAGAGACTACCGTGAGGGCTGTCAGACCAAAGATTTCCTTAGCTCGTATGACAGAATCCAAGGTGCGAAATCCGGCATAGTCCAAATATATTTTCCCTCAGGAATGCCCATAGCTACAAAGCTTCTTTCATATCGGTAGGCTCATCATATCCTTGTCTGCTATTATCTCCACTGATAAGGATAAAATCTACCTTCTGAGCCTTGAAAAGAGCTGCTGCTGCCTCTACTCTGTATCGAAAAATACAGGTTAGGCTGTCCATCCTTTGAGGTATTTGCCTGTGCCTAAGAGTAAGGCTACTTTGTTCTTAGGAATACTATCTATCTCTGTGTAGAGTTTTCCTTCAGCATTCTTGTGGATAGTACTATTAGCATTGTGGATCACTACTATACCCAATAGTAAAGCAAAGAGGATGAAGAACATACCTTTTTTTGAGGAATTTTTTTAGAAAAACGCAATTTTATACCCATCATTGTTAGAATTAGCTTTACAGCGAGGCAAAGATACTACTATTTATGTTTTTGAGCAAAAATATATTCAAAAAAATGTAGGTGGTTTCGTTTTTAGTATATTTGCTATCCGAAAAATAAATCTTAATTTATAATGAAAGTATCAGTAGAACTTACTCTTAGTCCTCTGCAGGACGAATTTGAAGCACCGATTATTCACTTTATCAAGAAGCTCAGAACCTCTGGGCTTATCGTATATGAAAAACCCGCTGAGCACCCAGATATATGGAGAATATGATCGGGTAATGGAGGTGCTGACCAATGAGGTTAAGGAGGTTTTTGAACTCTTGGAGAAAGGTCTTATTTATATAAAAATTGTAAAATCTGATCGCCACGACTATGAACCACATTTTTTTGATTGGGTATTTGCTCAATACCAAGGCGTACCTACTCATTTGATCTATGTAGAGGTTTTTTGGTGTATTGTTCGGATTGCTTTAGTGTTCTTTTTCTCAAAGAAAAGAAATATTTGGGTATATCCTACCGGAATTATCAGTACAGTACTTTTTTGTCTATCTTCTATGGGTAGGAAGGCTTTTTGGCGATATGTTGATCAATGCTTACTATACTATTATGAGTGTGTATGGTTGGGTGCTTTGGGCAAAAAACAGTCAGGATAATGTTCATGTGCAGATTGCTACTATGGGGGCTAAGGATCGAAAAATAACACTATACCTTGCTCTACTGAGTGGACTTTTTGTGATGTTGGTCTATTATTTCAAGCCTTATATCAATAATGATTTTTTTCTATGGAGGGGATAGCCTTAGGCTGGGAGCACTTTGTATGGACGGACTGGGTAGATGCTTTTACAACAGCTATTTTCTTGGTAGGAATGTGGCTCATGGCAAAGCGCAAGATAGAGAATTGGCTCTTTTGGATAGTAGGGGATGTGATTTCTATTCCTTTTATATACCTACAAAGGCTTTGTAGTCACAGCTTTACAATATGCGATTTTTACAATTATAGCTATTTTTAGCCTATAGAGAATGGAGAAAGAATTTGTACAATACCCCAGCTCTTGTAAGCGAATCGTATTCTTTAGGACCTGAATCCACAGGAAAGACGACCCTGAGTCAATATATGGCAGCGGCTTACCATACACAATGGGCTCCAGAATATATGCGGCTCTACTTGCAAGAGAAATGGGATAAGTTTCGGCAGCTTTGTACTTGGGAGGATTTGCTGCCCATTGCCAAAAGGACAGGTGGACTTGGAGAATAAGGCGGTACAGGGAGCTCACGACTATCTCTTCTGTGATACTTGTCTGATAGAGTTAGTCATTTATTCTTATATATATTATGGAAAATCTGATCCTATTATAGAGCGTTATGCTTTCACACATCGGTATGATCATTGTTCCTAACCTACATAGATACTCCATGGGTGGCTGATGATCTTAGGGACAAGCCAACTGAGAGAGCAGAAATTTTTGCTTTCTTCAAGGAGTTTTTACAGAAAAATCTATCCCTTTCTATGTCTTGAAAGGGGATTTAGATAGCAGAATCCAAACAGATTAACCAAAAACTAAAAAGCATGAAAGAATTGACTGAGTATGACCAACTTCTCTTAGGAGAAAAAGGTATCAAAGTAAGCAAGTTGCAAGAGCAAGTAGCTATTTTTCTTGGCAGGGGTTCCTCCAGTGAATCTGGTAGCACCTGCCCATGTAGGCAGTGGAATCCCTCTCCTTCTCGCGCGATGAGGCCATTCAGTACGTAGCCATCTACCAGAAGACGGGTTGGATATCCTTAAGTTTGTCCCTGCCTCAGGGTCAGCTACCCGTATGTTCCAGTTTCTCTCTTCCTTTATCACTGATTTTTGATCCTGAGAAACAGACTTTTGAGGCGTATATCAAGGAAAGTGGCAATGTGAATGCAGAAATTTTCTTTGAGTATCTCCCACAGTTTGCTTTTTTATGATTCCCTACAGAAATATATAGAGCAGCACAAGCTCTTGGAGGGCTTTCCCCAGATCAGCAGAAACTCCGTATAGCTAAGCTGCTTTTGGAAGAAGAACCTTTCAACTATAAGAACAAGCCTGAGGGACTTTTCCTTTCCACAAATATGGGGGAAAAGGTAGTAACAGCCTTCGAAGAGCACTTCCGTGAAGCCTTTCTCTATGCCTCTCAAGGGAAATCGTCAACATTCATTTTACGATTAATAAGGAGTATACTTTCTCTTCCTCAATACTTTGGCTGAGATTCGCCCTAACTTAGAAAAGCACTATGGAGTACATTTTTGAAGTCTCTTTTTCTCACCAGAGTGAAAGCACTGATACTGTAGCGCTTACCTTGGACAATGAGTATTTTTAGAGATAAAACAATCAATTGGTTTTCCGCTCAGCAGGGCATGGTGCCTTGCTCAAGAATCTTAACGAACTCAATGCTGATATTATCTTTATCAAGAATATTGACAATGTGGTAGCAGAAGCCTATACCGATGAGGCTATTTTCTACAAAGAAGTACTCGCAGGAAAGCTGGAGGATACACGCTCTAAGGTACATAAGATTCTCCGACAGATTCAGAAGGAAAAAACTCAAGAAAAAGGATCTTCCTGAGGTGCTCAAGTTCCTTCCAGAATTGAATATCAAGGTGCCTGCTTATGTATATAAGTTTGCTAAGCGCTATATGATTGAGTATATTTATCAGGTGCTCAATCGCCCCTATACGTGTGTGTGGTATGGTCAAGAATGAAGGTGAAATAGGAGGTGGACCTTTCTGGGTGAAAAGATATGGATGGCAATGAGTCCTTACAGATTATTGAAATGGCTCAAATAGATAAGAACAATCCCCAACAATGGGAACGCTTGAAAGCCTCTACCCACTTCAATCCGGTAGATATAGTGTGCTGTATCAAGAATTACAAAGGTGAAATCTTTGATTTGGAAGAGTTCCAAGACAAAAACTTAGCTTTATCACTGAAAAATCTTACGATGGTCGCCCTTAAAAGCCTTAGAACTCCCAGGCTTGTGGAATGGAGGAATAGCCGGATGGATTAGTATTTTTGTAGAAGTACCTCAGATTACCTTTAACCCTGTGAAGTCTGTAAATGATTTGCTAAAGAAAAATCATCAAGGATTTTAAAAAACGCCATCAATTCCAAATTATGAAACTCTTTTTGATGATCAGTAGCTTGCTACTCACTTATATAGGATACGGACAGGGAGAGCTACAAAGAGCTGAAAGATAAGCTCCTCCTCCGCCTATGAGTACTTCCTCTGGATCAGAGGAGCTACACACTTATAGTACTTACGAAGATAGCCCTCAAAACAATTCTTCATGGGATGATATTTCCTTCTGGCCTGCTTTCTTAGACCTTACATTAGTTTTTGGGATATAACATAATGGTAGAGAGTAGCTATGAAAAATCAGGGCGTATGCGCCACGCAGAACTATCTCCTATCCCTATTATAAGGATAAAGGAGATTATACTTATGATAAGCATTCGATAGAGGATTTTTCCCTCTTTCGTACAGTGCTTAGTAATGAACTTTTTGTAAGTGAACACCTCTTCCAAAAATCACTTGGAAGCAAAGATACGCTTGCCAGTCGCTTTGGTGTCAAGCTCTCTTATAGACACTTTTGGGAGAAATGGCGAGGTTATCCCACCGAACATTTGGACGCTTTTGTCCCCTAACAGCTCAGTACTATCGTATTCGTACCGAGCATGTCTCTTTAGCATGGGGGATGAGGGGCAAGCTATGTAGGAAACCAAGTCCGACAATGGGGCTTTGCCCTAACCAGCGATGGGGAAGTCTTTATTCGTAAGCCTTTTTCCTTAGCCTATGCACTACAATTTTACAACCTTTGACTACTCAGATATGTTCTCTGTTTCTGTAGGAGGTAATTACTATTATAAGAACTACTACATGGGTGCAAAAATACCAATACCACAATATAGCTTCTGCTAAGTTTTCGGGCATGCTGCTCTCGGTGGGTATGAGTTTTTGAGAGGTGGTTAGGCAAAAATGACTAATTAGGGAATCCATTTTTCAAAAATTAGGTTTGCGCTTTTCTAAGAAAGCATCTCTACCTTCTTTGGCTTCATCAGTCATATAAGCTAAGCGAGTGGCTTCTCCTGCAAATATTTGTTGTCCGACCATACCATCATCGGTAAGGTTCATGGCATATTTGGCCATTTTTGATTGCGGTAGGTGATTTTTCGAAGGATTTCTTGTGCCCACTCAAAGGCTGTACTTTTCCAGTTCTTCATGAGGGAATAACAGCATTGACCATTCCCATCTCGAAAGCCTCTTGAGCAGAATAGTTTCTTCCTAAGAAGAAAATTTCACGAGCTTTTTCTGTCCGACCATTTTTAGCTAAAGTAAGCCGAGCCATACCCAGCATCGAAGCTTGCTACATCGGTATCTCGTTTGTTTGAAGATAGCATGTTCTTTACTGGCCAAGGTAAGATCACACACCACGTGCAAGCTATGTCCGCCTCCCACAGCCCATCCAGGTACTACGGCAATAACCACCTTGGGCATAAAAGCGAATTAGGCGCTGGGCTTCTAAGATATTTAAGCGGTGGGCACCATCTTCTCCTACATATCCTTGCTTACCGCGTACACGCTGGTCTCCACCACTACAGAATGACCATACCCCATCCTTAGGGCGAAGGCCCTTCGGCGGAAATAAGCACACACCCGATAGAGGTGTCCTCTGTAGCATCTCTCAGAGCATCGATAAGTTCGGAAGTGGTACGAGGGCGAAAGGCATTTCTTACTTCAGGACGGTTGAAAGCAATACGAGCCACGCCATTATATTTCTTATAGGTAATATCCTCATAGTTTTTGGCTATTTGCCAAGGAATTTCTTTATTCATCGGTATTTTGATTAGGTATATACATTCGGTTATAATAGGCAGCACCGCTTCTGGAATTGTCTATATCCTTGAAGGATAGTTCCTTTGCACTTGTACTGCGGCTTCTGGTGGAAGCAATAAAGCGAGGGATACCTGTAATCTCTTCTATAGCCTTGGCCAGTAGGGGCTCATTCTCATTGCCCAAGACCCCCAACCTACCGAGTTGCTCTCTTAGAAAGATATCAGGAGTAATTCCATTTTCATAAGCTCCAAATCCATTAGCATTCTCTGATCTAAGAACGATAGGCTGCATAGCCCATTTGTTATCTTTTGTTTTTGGTATCCTTGATGGTAATAGAAGCTAAGGGCTTTCCTACAGTAACATCTCTATTTGTATGACTTTTAAGTAAGGCTTTAATCCATTGATAATCAATTCGGAAGCGGAGGCCGTCTGTCGGGAGGTAAGTATATATACCGAGGAGAGTTTTTAGGCTGTGGATAGGGGTGCCTGCAATATTGTCCTCAAAGGCATAATCGCTCTTCCAGCGACCTTTCATTTTTAGGATTAGAGGTCTGTCGGACAAAATAAATTTTTTGGGTATCAGTACTGGCTATCATACTGGCTAAATAGATGGCCGTTTGTACACTTCCTCCAGGATTGTACCTCAGATCAAGGACAAGATCGGTCACCCCACCTGATTTAAAATGTTCCAAATACCTCATTGAGTTCCTTATCATACCGGTTAAGAAAAAGAATTATATAGCAAATATCCTATTTTCTTATCTCCTTTTTGAAGAATTTTTGTGTAAGAGAATTGGATTTTCATGAAGTGTATGCTGGGAGATGATTTTATGTGCTGAAAACTGAAATCCTCCATCCGAGATGGTGTAAAAAGAAAAAAAGTAATGGATTTGTTTTTGTTGTCCCTCAGTAGCCTTTGATAATTCTCAGTGGTGAGCTTTTTCTCCATCTACCTCCAGGAATATATCTCCTCGCTTGACTCCTTGCTTCTCAGCATCAGAATTAGGAATCACATAGCGGACATACCCGATAATAATATCATTCATATCCGTAAGTTGAGCTATGCCAAAACTCCATACCTGTACTGAGTAATGCTCCTTGAGTTCTTCCTCCAATTCCTCATAGTTGTCAGTGATATAGCTAAATCGATCTTCTTCGTATTTCAATGAATTGAAAAGCAATTCATTAGAAGAAAAACTTTTTAGGAAATTTACATAAGCAGGATTGGTAGCATTTGCTGGAGAGAATTGTGTATCGGAGAGTAGCTCCTGTTGTGGTTGCCATAGATAATACTGGTTTTAGTCCTCGCCAGATAAAAATCTTTTACAGTATAGTTGGCATCTTCTGTCAATGCTTTTTGGGTAGCCTTTTGCAGGTAATAGCCTTCAGGTTCTACCTTGCAGGAAAAGAAGAATCAGGGTACATAGTATGGAAATATAGGTTCTAAATGTCATGAAAGTATACACTTGAAATATTTTTGCAAAAGGTACACTTTTTATGGAATTTGTCAAGTGTTAATTATTCGATAATCGTTGATGTTTAAAGATTATTTTTGTACCTTTGCACATATTTTAAGAATAAAAAAATGGTAGCGATTGGCGATGTAGTGGAGGTGATAGATGAATCTATCAAAGGGAAAGTAACTAAGATTACTGCCCAAGGTGTGTGTGTAGAGACCACAGAGGGCTTATTGCTTACTTTTTCACCTCAGGAATTGGTTAAAAATAGATGAAAACGCTTCTTTGCATTACCACAGAATGACAGGGATAACTCCTAAGGAAGAAAAGAATACAAAAACAGCTACACTAAAAAGGACTAAGAAAAAGTGGCTCCTGCTATGGAGTAGATTTACATATAGAAATTGGTTGCCGCCCCTCGCGGCATGACTAGCTATAGATATACTCACCACTCAGATAGAAGAAGCTAAGCATCAGTTAGAATTTGCCATCAAGCGTGGGATTCCACGTATTGTTTTTATACATGGAGTAGGGGAGGGAGTGCTCAAGGCGGAGTTGGAGACACTCTTTGCTCGTTATAGTAACCTTATCTACCAAGATGCTGATTATGCTCGCTATGGGATAGGGGCTACAGAGTGTTTTTGCAAACTATATTTTAAAAAGAAAAATAATGACAACAAAAGAAAAATTATCATTACTTCGTAATGAGATGAAAGCCAATGGCTTGGACGCTTTTTGTGGTTTTCAATGCGGATCCTCACATGAGTGAGTACTTTACCCTTATTGGGAAGAAAGAAAATGGATAACAAGTTTCGATAGCTCAGCAGGTTATGTATTTATCACCCAAGATAAAAGCTGTGCTTTGGACGGATGGTCGCTACTTAGTACAGGCCAAAAATCAGCTTACAGGTACAGGGGTGGATTTCTATATAGAAGGTACTAAGGATGCCCCTGAGAGTGATCAATGGCTCTTGGATGAACTTCATCAGGGGGCTAAGGTAGGCTGCAATGCTCTTTGTACTCCCTCATAACACTTGGGTTTTGCTCAGTCAGACCCTCAAAGCGTAAAAGATATTACCATCGTGGATGCTCCTCTTATCGAAAAGATTTGGAAGGAAAGACCTAAGGATGAGCGTCAAACCATCTATGTGCGTCCTGAAAAAAATATACAGGCGAATCTGCTACCAATAAGATTGCTGCTCTTAGGAAGATAATGCAGAAGAAGGAGTTACTCACTTTTTGGTAACAGCTTTGGATGATGTGGCTTGGGTAACCAATTTACGTGGTAATGATATAGTTTTTAATCCTGTATTCCTTGCCTACCTTTCTATTACTCCAGAGAAAGCAACACTCTTTGCAGAGCTAAAACAGTGTGATGATTCGGTAAAGGCTTATCTGAAACAGCATCATATAGAACTGAAGGATTATCACGATTTCTTCAAAGAAATTAGTCATATAAACGGAGAAAAAATATTGCTCTCCAGATGCTAACCAATCTATTTTTCAATACGGTACAACCTAAAAATACTGTATATACAGAAGTTTCTCCTATTCAGCTACTCAAGGCTGTTAAGAATGAAACAGAGCTCGAAGGCTTCCGTAAGGCGATGATTAAGGATGGGGTGGCACTGACCAATTTCTTCTGTTGGCTTGATAAGAATATAGGTAAGGTAGAGCTCACTGAATACTCCTTAGGAAAATCTTGGATAAGTTCCGTGCCGAACAAGAAGGTTTCTTGGGCAATAGCTTTGCCATGATAGTGGGTTATTTGGGCAATGGGGCTATAGTTCACCACCATGCTACTGAGACACCAGGGGTACCTGTCAAGGCAGAAGGTACTATCCTAATCGATTCAGGAGCTCACTATACTGAAGGAACTACCGACATTACTCGTATTATTCCTTTAGGAAAATTCTCTGATGAGTTCAAGAAGGATTATACCTTGGTGATGAAGGCCATGATTACCCTAAGCAATACCCTATTCCCTACAGGTACTCGTGGGGTACAGCTCGATGCTATTACAAGGGCTATCCTATGGAGAAATATGCGTGATTTTGGTCATGGTACTGGTCATGGGGTAGGTAGCTATCTCTGTGTACATGAAGGACCTCAGAGTCTTCGTAAGGATCTAAGAGATGTCGCTTTACTGGAACACATGGTATGTTCTAACGAACCAGGTCTCTACTGCGAAGGACGTTATGGTATTCGTATAGAAAACCTCTTTGTAGTACAGAAAAAGGGTACTTCTGAGTTTGGAGATTTTTTTACGGATTGGAGACACTTACTATTTGCCCATTGGATACCCGTGCCATTGATGTTGCTCTACTTACTGAGGAAGAACGCAATTGGCTCAATAACTATAACAAATGGGTAGAGGAAAAATTAGTCCTTTAGTAGGTGAAGAACAACGTGATTGGCTTAAGGAAAGATGTAAAGCCATATAAGCGTATGGATTCTAAAAATACTAAAAAAAGCCACTTGACTGCTCAAGTGGCTTTTTATATATAGCTCTACTCGTTCTACTAAGGCGTGAGGGCTGTACAACAAATTTTCGGTTGGTTTTCCACCTCGGTACATTCATAGCGCTTGATTTTTCTTTTTCTCCTTTGCGGAAGAGACGTCCGTCATCGGTACGGAAGAAGCTCCCTGTAGGCAGTTCAAAGAGATAGTGTTTGCGGCGTTCTTCTGTATCATATTGTTGCATGGCCAGGGATAGGTGTACATCGGTATCACTACTGGCCGACGGATTCTGAAAGTGAATAACAAGATAGGAGAGCAGCTCCACGAGGAATATCTCAGGACGGAGAAAAGGCTGCATCAGCCCTTGGTAAGTCTGTTTCACTCATTGCCATGAGGCTTGATCTGGCGACCATACTTCTCAATAGCTACAAGGTGGGCTATCTCATGAATGAGGGTCATCAGAAAAACGGTATTTGTTCAGATTAGCATTGATCGTAATTTTGTGTTGCCCATTAGGAAGCTGCTGATAATCCCCATGACGACTTTGTCGTTCGTTGACGATTTTTAGGTAGATTCCCAATTTCTTAATCAGAGCAAAACAAAGGAATAACCGATTCATGAGGGAGATATTTGTATAAAATTTCTTCCATAGCTACTATATATTCTTGCGTATAAACTATTCAAGTGCAAATATACAATAATATTCGAGAAAAGAAGTTAGAAATATTAATTTTCTAATCTCGTAAAAAATATCTATATTTGTCCCTTCAATATAAGGAACTTTCCATGCGTTCGAAATACGATACAATAATCATAGGAAGTGGTCTTGGGGGACTGATGACCGCACTTATCTTAGCCAAAGAAGGTAAAAAGTAGCTGTACTTGAACAGAACAAACAGTTTGGTGGTAACTTGCAGACCTTCTTGCGTCAGGGAATCCTATTTGATACGGGAGTTCACTATGTGGGTAGCCTTGATAAGGGGCAGACTCTCTTTAATTATTTTTCTTATGCAGGTATCCTTCCTTATTTGGATTTAGAGCGCATGCCACAGGAGGGGTTTGATTATATTTGCTTTGGTCAGGAGGAGATAGCTTATCCTCATGCACAGGGGATACTTCTTTTTGTAAGGGCATTATTACCCTATTTTTCCTCAAGAGCATGAGGCCTTGGAACAATATATAACTAAAATAAAAAGAGGTCTGTGATGCCTTCCCCTTATATCGTTTCCGCTTGGAGGGGAGCTACGATCAGTCTTTGCTGGAGCAGTCTCTGACGGAGTATATCAAAAGCCTTACTGCCAATGAGCGCTTGCAGGCGGTACTCTTAGGGAGTAATTTTTCTATATGCGGGAGTAGGGGGCACACGCCCCTATATGTACATTCCCTTTCGGTCAATTCTTACATAGAGTGCCTGGCGGTTTCGCCAAGGCGGTTCTCAGATTACCTCCTTACTACTCAGGGAATTACGCGCTTTAGGAGTGGAACTATTTGCTGAGAATAAGGCACTTGCTTTTGAGTACAGAGAGGGGAAAATCTATTCGGTGATTACCTCTCAGCAGCAGAAATATATAGCTACGGACTTTGTCTCGGATATAGATATAAAGCAGCTGTTATCCATAGCGGGGAGAGCTCATTTCAGACCTGCCTACTACAAGCGGATAGAGGCATTGACACCCGTTGCAGGGGTCTTCTCGCTGCACTTGGTACTCAAAGAAACAGTCTTTTCCTTACTTGCCCTATAATATCTATTGGTATAGAGATTCTTCTCAGGTATGGCGGGCTACTCATTACACAACAGATACTTTCCGACTACTTATATGCTTTCCATGAACCCGCCTCAGGATGGGGGTGCTTATGCCGATAATATGACGATCCTAACCTACATGAATGCTCAAGAGCTCAGTCAGTGGGAAAACTCAACCCATACACTCACAGCACCACAGGGTAGGGGCGTGGACTATGAGGCCTTCAAGGCTCAAAAAGCCCAACAACTTTTGGAGGTAGTATATCAGCGTTTTTCCACAGCTCAAAGGGTGTATAGTAGCGCAATATACAGCTACCCCTTGACCTATCGCGATTATATAGGCAACCCCTACAGGGGCTATCTATAGCTATGAGAAGGATATCCTCAGAACAAGGCAAAAACCATATTATACCCACAGACACATATTCCGAACCTATATGTGACGGGACAATCGGTCAATATGCATGGTTTTGGTAGGAGTGACTATAGGAGCAGTCCTGACCTCCATGGCGCTGCTCGGAGGAAAGATAAAGGGAATAGGAGAGTGAAAAACTATCTCTCTTGCTTTATGAAAAATCACTTAAGCACAGTTAAACGCTTTGTGATAATAGCTCAAAATTCTATAAACTAAAAACACTGTAATTTTCTTTACAGTGTTTTTGTTTAGTATATTTTAGGAATGGTCACTGAAATAACTCTTAGTAAAAAGCAGTCTTTTGTAAGGATTTGAATTTATCGTATTTTTCCCTTATTAGGTTTTTAGTGATTGTTTGATATTAAAAATTAAAAATAATACTTGATTTATTGAGAAAAAGTTGTAAATTTGCTTCCTTAAAATTAGCTGTGAAATCCACAGTATGATAACAATTGGCAATTTAATAATTAGAAAAATGAAATTTACAGAGTACAAAAGCCTTAGAACTGACCAAGATAGCCCAAGAGATATTGCAATTTTGGAAAGAACAATGATATCTTCCAGAAGAGTATAGATTTTCGTAATGGCAAGGAACCTTTTATTTTTCTATGAGGGACCTCCTTCTGCCAATGGGCTGCCTGGGATCCACCATGTGATGGCTCGTGCCCTCAAGGATATTTTCTGCCCGCTTCCATACCCAGTTGGGAGCGCAGGTATTCCGCAAGGCAGGTTGGGATACCCATGGTCTTCCTGTGGAATTGGGGGGTGGAAAAGGAATTAGGCATTACCAAGGATGATATTGGTAAGAAAATCTCTGTGGCTGACTATAACAAAGCTTGTAAGGAGGCGGTGATGCGCTATACCGATATCTGGAACAACCTTACTGAGCAGATCGGTTATTGGGTGGACTTGAACGATCCTTATATCACCTATAAGCCCAAATATATGGAGACGGTATGGTGGCTTCTTAAACAATTGTATAACAAAGGTTTGCTCTACAAAGGATATACTATTCAACCGTATTCACCAAAGGCGGGGACTGGGCTTTCCTCTCATGAGCTAAACCAACCAGGCTGCTACCGCGATGTGAGCGATACAACAATCGTAGCCCAGTTCAAGGTAAAGAATTTTGCCCCTCAAACAACAAAGGAACTCGGAAAATCCTGAAGGACTCTATATATCTTAGCTTGGACGACCACTCCTTGGACTTTGCCTTCCAATACAGCCTTGGCAGTAGGTAAAAATATTGATTATGTATTGGTGAAAACCTTTAACCAATATACATTCGAACCTATACAAGTGATATTGGCAAAAGCATTGGTGTCCAAACAGTTTGCTGGAAAATTCTTTGAAACTTCAGAGGAGGCTGATTTTGTGGCTTATGCCAATGATGAAAATCGCAAGAAGGTACCTTACCAGATCGTAGCCAGAATGTAAGGGTACTGACCTTGTGGGTACTACCTATGAGCAGCTGATTCCTTGGTTTCTTCCTGCTGAAAATCCAGAAAAAGCCTTTAGAGTGATTGCAGGTGACTTTGTAACTACTGAGGATGGTACTGGTATCGTACATATAGCTCCTACTTTTCAGGGGCGGATGATGCTCGTGTAGGGAAGGAAAATGGAATCCCTCCTATGTTGGTTCATAATGAGAATGACAACTTAGTACCCTTTAGTGGACTTAGCAAGGGCGCTTTTCTCAAAGGAGATAAAGTACCTGAGCTTTTTGCAGGAAAATATGTCAAGAACGAATATTACAAGAGTGGGGAAGCTCCTGAGAAGTCTTGGGATGTGGAATTGGCTATTCTGCTCAAGACCGAAAATAAGGCATTCAAGGTGGAAAAATATGTCACAGCTATCCTCATTGCTGGCGTACCGATGCCCCCGTGCTCTACTATCCTTTGGACTCTTGGTTTGTGAAGATGACTGCGGTAGAGAGAACGATTAGTGTTACTCAATCAGCAGATTAACTGGAAACCTAAGGCCACCGGTGAAGGACGTTTTGCCAATTGGTTGGAGAATATTAACGACTGGAATCTCTCTCGTTCTCGCTACTGGGGAATCCCGCTGCCTATCTGGCGTACCGAGGATACTAAGGAGGAGAAAATCATTGGTTCGGTTCAGGAGCTCATCACTGAAATTAATAAGTCGGTAGCGGCAGGTCTCATGCAGGAAAATCCATTTAAGGATTTCAAGGTAGGGGATATGTCTGAGGCAAACTATGACCTAATAGACCTACATAAGAATATTGTAGATACCATTGTTTTTAGTTTCGGATTCAGGAAAACCTATGAAGCGTGAAAGTGACCTGATAGATGTATGGTTCGACTCGGTTCTATGCCTTATGCACAGGTACATTATCCTTTTCGAAAACAAAGATCTTATCGATAAGGGCAAGGCTTTTCCCTGCTGACTTTATCGCTGAGGGGTTGACCAGACCCGTGGTTGGTTCTATACACTTCACGCTATTGCTACTTCAGTATTTGACTCTGTAGCTTATAAAAATGTGATGTCCAATGGTTTGGTATTGGACAAGAATGGTCAAAAGATGTCCAAGCGCTTGGGCAATGCTGTAGATCCTTTTGAAACTTTGGAAAAAATATGGTGCAGATGCTACTCGCTGGTATATGATTTCCAATGCCAATCCTTGGGATAATCTTAAGTTTGACGTAGAGGAATTGAGGAAGTACGTCGTAAGTTTTTGGAACACTTTATAATACCTATTCTTTCTTTTGCTCTATATGCCAACTTGGATGGCTTTTACCTATGCTGAAGCAGAAGTGCCTTTGCAGAAACGTCCAGAAATAGACCGATGGATTCTCTCCGAGTTACATACGCTTATTGCCAAGGTAAAAGAAGCTTTCTTGGATTATGAACCTACTCGTGCTACCCGACTCATCTCGGATTTTGTACAAGAGAACTTAAGTAATTGGTATGTACGTCTCTGCCGTCGTCGTTTCTGGAAGGAGAATACGAAGAGGATAAGATATCCGCTTACCAAACTCTCTATACCTGTTTGGAAGTGGTGGCTAAGCTCTCTGCTCCAGTAGCACCTTTCTTTATGGATAAGCTCTATCGTGACCTCAATGGGGCAACAGGAAAGGATAAAGCAGAATCTGTACATCTTACGGATTTTCCTCAAAGCAACTCAGAATACATTGATAAACAGTTGGAAAGCAAGATGGAGAAAGCACAGAATATCTCCTCCTTGGTACTTTCTCTCCGCAAGAGAGAGATGATCAAGGTGCGTCAGCCTTTGCAGAAGATACTCATTCCTACCCTTAGTGAAGCTGAAAGAACTGAGATATTGGCGGTGGCTAATCTCATCAAGCACGAGGTGAATGTAAAAGAGATTGAGTTTATCGATGATGCCTCTGGTATTTTTGGTAAAAACAAATCAAACCGAATTTCCGCACTCTGGGACCTAAGTATGGCAAACAAATGAAGGATATAGCGGTGGTAATCAATGACTTTACCCAGCAAGACATACAAGATCTTGAGCGCCAAGGCACTAAAGAAATCACTCTTGATGGAAAAGTCCTAACACTGACCCCTTGATGATGTGGAAATCACCTCTCAGGATATAGAAGGCTGGCTTGTGGCTAGCTCCTCTACAGGCTTAGTAGTGGCTTTGGATGCTACTATTACAGATGAGTTACGTGCAGAAGGTATCGCTCGTGAACTGGTCAATCGTATCCAGAACCTTCGCAAAGATACAGGCCTTGAAGTGACTGATAGGGATACAAATCTTCCTACAAAAGCAAGATACACTTGAAAAGGCAGTACGTGCCAATGAAGTCTATATCAAAGCAGAAACCCTAGCCAATGAGATCCTTTTTGCAGACAACCTCAAGGAGAAGAAGTTGTCTTTGATGATATTGTGACTAAGATAGTGGTGAAAAATATAATGGATAAGAATAGTATTGTACAATATAAACTCTCATTTGATAGTATAACACATTATATAGAGGTGAAGACAGATAGAAGAGCGTTGAAATATGGTTTTGCTCATGAATTGCAATCCATATTGGGCTATGTTCGCTGGGAGAATTTTTATTGCTATTCATAGAGCTGTAGATTCATGTAAAACTCAGAAAATCAATGTAGATGATCATTTTCAGTGAGGTCACGAAAATGATCGATAAAAGAAATAGTAATAGTAATAGAAGAAGTTGTTGCTTAAATAATTGATTATCAATACAAATAACTTTTTGTGACCTCACGAAAAAGGTCTATAGAAAGTATGAATAACTAATTATATGGAAATTACTAATATAAATCAGTTAGACCTTATTCATGGTCTTTACACTTATGCAGACTATCTGTTGTGGGAGTTTGAGGAACAGGGTGGAGCTGCTTCGAGGAAGGATCTTTAGAATGTCAGGGGGCTTCAGTGGCGCATCAGCGGATCTCAAGAAAGCTCTCTACTCAGATAGATAACTACCTGTGAAGGAAAGGTGTGTGAGCTTTTTGTAGCCCCCTTGATGTGGTTTTGACCTCTTCTGACGGAAAAGAAAATACAGTACTACAACCTGACTTGTGTGTCGTCTGTGATCCTGAGAAGCTCAAGGACGGCAAGCGTTGTAATGGAGCTCCTGATTGGGTGGTGGAGATCGTCTCGCCCAGCAATGCTGAGAAGGAACTCCGTAAGAAAATGGAGATTTACCAAGAGGCTCAAGTGTCTGAATATTGGGTGATACGTCCTGAAGAAAAAAAGAATTAGATATATACCTACTTAGAGAGGGCAGGTATGTACCCCAGCTTCCGCTCTTTGCGGGTGATATAGTAGCCCCTGAGAAATTTCCTCAGTTACAAATTGATTTGACAACTATTTTTTAGACCATGATATTTACGGAAGAACAAGTCAAACAATTGGTGGATTCCCTCAATGCAGAAACAGCACGTGAGGTAATTCGCATTAGCCTTTCAATAGGTGAAAATTTGGCTCTTACAGATAGTAAGTTGGGAGGATTGCCCTTATATACCCAAAGAAGGGATGTTGCCTACAACCTCTCAGGGTGAACCACTCTTTATGTTAGCACAAATCAATTGTGACCAATTGCCTGAAAATAGCCTATAATCCTAAGAAGGGATTGTTGCAATTTTTGGATAGCCAGCGATGAGTACTATGGTGCTGATTTTGAGAATCGTTGCCAGAATGATACCAAGAGAATATGCTATTTTTCCAAAGATACAAGAAAAGTCTTCCTGTAGAATATATTAAAAAGCTTTTATACAAAGATAAGTGCCTCAAAAGAAAAACAAATAATATTTTCACACAGGAAAATGCCCTTGAGCTTCCTTTTTAATCCTAACCAAAAGCTTAGCATTGGGCTTTGAAAAGTCAGTAGAAGGTATCTCTTATGCAGATGTACATTTTGACGATGAGATGCAGAAGATATGGGAAGCTGCTTTTTTTCGGAAGAATTTCCAGGATTATGGGGGTTACCAGAGGAAGTACTAAAAGTGTTTTACAAATATCTGTCTAATGGAGCAGGACATAAAATAGGAGGTTATCCTGATTTTGCTCAAGATGATCCAAGAGAAGATGATAACTTTCATGATACACTATTATTACAAATAGAATCTGAGTGGAACCAACAGTATTCAGTGATGTTTGGAGATGCAGGGGTGGCGAACTTCTTTATCAATAGAGAAGATTTAGCCCATTGTAAGTTTGATGATGTCCTATACAATTGGGATTGCAGCTAATTTGGCTGTTAGTGGAATCAGAATGAGAGATTATTTATTTCAGTTTCATTATAGCTCAAATCTTGTGAAAACAGTTTTTTTATGGATATCATTTTTCTTAGTTCACGTACTTATGGCGCAGGATACTATTTTCCTATAAGCACCTATTAGAAAGTCCAATGATACTCTCCTCAGGGGTGGATTTCTATGGGAAAAAGAGTGAGTAGTTTCGTTAAGCATTGGCAAAAATATGACTCTATTAAGTTAAAGTGGGCTTGTAGATCTCCTTATTGTCCAAGATAGGAAAACAAAAAAATATGGTTATGTAACTCTTAAAAATGAAGTGGTCATCCCCCTTGAATACGAGCAAGCTCAGCCCTTTGGTTATCCAGATAAGATAGCTTGGGTCAAGAAAAAAACAATAAGTGGGGGCTATCACCCCTCAAGGAAATTAGTCATTCCTTTTGTGTATGATCAGAGAGGAGTTCGTTTCCGATAGAGCATTAGTGAGGCTTGATAAGGTGTGGGGCTTTGTGGATGCAAAGGAAATACAGTTATCCCTTTTTCTATACGAAGAAGCAAAAATCGTTCCATTATGACACTCCTTATACTGAGACGAAAAAGGGAGGTAAGTGGGGATTTATCAATAAAGAGGAGAAACACTTATTCCTTTCGAATATGACCATATCTATACAGAAGAATATTATCCCAAGTCTGAGGATAAGATAAGGGTGATAAAAAAATAATAAAATGGGGCTGATCAATTGGCAGAACCAAGTTGTTATTCCTTTAGATTATATTTTCATATATCCGCCTACAGAAGGGATTTATGTAGTGGTTAAGTATGAGAAAGATTCGCTCTTTTTCCATCCTTATAAGAGCCGATTCCAAGGAGGAACAGCCTTGGTCATGCTTGGAGGAAAGTATAGCTTTATCAATACCTAAGGAAAGGAAATAGTTCCCTGTAAGTATGAAGCTGTCAAGAGTAATTATTTTTAGAGAAGGCTTAGTACCTGTTCAGTACAATGGCAAATGGGGTTATATTGATAAACAGAATAAGGTAGTGATTCCTTTTGTGTATGATCAGGCGGATTATTTTTTTCAGCAAACTTTTTCCTTAGAAGGACTCAACATAGCCAGAGTGCAGCGCAATGGCAAATGGGGGTATGTCAATAAGGAGGGAAAGGAGGTTATTCTTGTGATATATGATCAGATAAGAGATTACTTTTTTTCAAAGGGTATCTGTGAGGCAATGCGTGAAGGAAAATATGGCTTTGTCAACACCGAAGGCAGAGAAGTCATTCCATTTATATATGATTTCGTTTCTCTTAGTAATGTGGGAGAAGGGAGCATAATGGCATAGCTCAATGGGAAAAAGGGTCTATATGGATTTGCAAAGGAAATCTGAAAACAGGAGATTAATATTATAACTAATTGTTTTTCAATAAAATATAAAACATATCAAACAATACACAAAAAAATCCCTTTGAAGGGACTCAGTGAGGTGAAAGCAATATGGTATAATGGAACTTTTGAGGATGGAAATAGGAACTTAGTAATTCCTTGTTTACTCGAGTATAATAAGTTTAACAAAAAGTGATTATTTTACTAAGAAAGAGATACTTAAGTCATTTTTACGGGAAGGCATACACTTATTTGTAAAAAGCTATAAATATTCAAAAATGTTGTATCTTTGCACAATTCAAAAATGATTTCTCTATAAATTTCTTAGGAAAAAAATAAGTGTAAATAAAACATTGATATTATGGAAGAAGTAAAAGTCCGTTATTCGGATAAGGACCTACAAGAGTTTAAAGGCAATTATAGAACAGAAGTTGGAAAAAAAGCCCAAATGGATTTGGAGTTTTTACACAATTCTTATCTCAACGGAGCAGACAATAGTGTGGATGATACTTCTCCTACATTCAAGGCTTTCGAAGAAGGCTCTGAGATGATGAGTAAGGAATCCAATATGGCACAGGCTACCCGTTTGGAAAAGTTTATTCGTGATCTGAAAAATGCACTTATCCGTATAGAAAATAAAAACCTATGAGTCTGTCGTGTAACGGGCAAAACTTATTGATAAGGAACGCCTTAAAGCAGTACCACACGCCACCCCTAAGTATAGAAGCCAAAAATGCAGTAACTTCTATTATATTATACAGTAAAAATGTAAAAGGTAACTGAGTCTCATGCTCATTTGCCTTTTATTTTTCTAAAACCCAAAAGAAAGAAAAATTAAAAATAAATTTGTGAAATAAGAAAAAAAACATATACTTTTGCACAATCATTTGTGAGCTACTATCTCTTAGCTCCTATAACCAATATATTTATGAAAGCACCTACTATTAAGCATGAAGATTATGCGGTAATAGCTGATTTTTATCGCTGGTGAGTTTTGAAAGGGACTTGGATTCTTTTTCATCTACTTATAAGACTATGAATGCCTCTTATTTAGAGAACTTCAAAAAGGCTATAAGTCAGCTCAAAAATAATGATTCTACCAATGCTATTGTGATCAAGCAGAAGGAAACTACAGCTAACCTATACAAACAGGCTGATGAGTTGCGCCGCAATATCACTTTCCTTAAGGATTATGCCACTCGATCTGGTTTGGATACTTCTCTGCTAAAGGTGGTGGTGACAAAGATCAATGGTAGAAATATAGCAGGGAGTAGTGAAAGCTGTCCGTGATGCTATTCCTTATTATAGTGACAATATAGAGAGAATAGCTGATATGCCTGAAGGTTTTTGGAAAGAGTAGTAGAACAAACTAAGCAGTTGGATGCACTGAATATCTTGCAAAAATACCCTAATGAATGAAAGAAAGTATCATACACAAGCCAATAAGGAAATGTATGCACTGATTAAAAATATATGGGGGATATAGCCAAGGCAGGTAAGCTTATTTTCAAAAGGACAGAAAAAAAGGAAGAGGAATATGTCATCAGCAAAATTGTCACCCGTGCTAAAAACTAACAAACAAAATAAGGTGGAGGAACTCTCCAAACAGGATACCAATCCACTTTATGAGGATTAGTACTATAGAGAGTTTTCTTTTTAGAACTAAAGAGTGTCTGTAATCAATCTGTTGCAGACACTTTTTCCTATTCATAGCGGATAAGCTCAGGAATATGATAGTTGAAGTAAGGAAGTCTGAAATCGGTATTGCTTATCCCACTAAACTTCGTATGTGATTTCCCACCCCTGGAATACGTGGCATATAGATAAAGGAAAATTGAAAAAATTTCCCAAAGGGACATAGTCATTGGTAATGTAGAACCCTATACCAAACTTGGTTAGCATTTGGTCTTTCCAAAAATGAATGATTGTCATCGCCTATAAAGCCTATATCGGCCATCAGAAAGGGGCTGACACGGAATCCCCAGAGAGAAACGGGCGAATAGGATTGGGTCTGTAGGGTAAAAGATAGACTTATGTACTCCAGTGAGTGTGGGACTATCAAAACCCACAATCCCTGTGGAGCCATTGAGGGTCACACGATCTTTTACATAGTCCTTGCGGGAGAGACCTATCACAGAACGCCATTTGCCAAACTGTCTAAAGTGCCATCTGCCTATCTGAAATAAGGGGAGAAGTAGGTGAATTCCCACCGTAAGGGTACTCTGCTTATGTGTGTCATGGCCGAAAAACTCCCCTATCTGTACATCCCCAGAAAAAGTATCCTAAGGAAAAATAATCTCCATACATCAGTCGTCCTCCTAAGTAGGGTCTTCTTTGTCCTAAATTCTCCTGAAACCCTCCTATAAGGGTAAAACTTTTTCCTATAGGAATATCTTCTATATCTTGATGACGAAAGATATACCTATCTTGTTCATATCCTATATAGTTGATCCCCACAGAAGCCAAATAAGTATCCTTATCCGAATAAAAACGATCGGGATCAAGAAATGTATCAGGGGCTTTTTGGTAGTCTATTTGGTAATAGCGCAAAGAAAAAACTAAATTAGTTACTCGGTTGGCAGGGGGTGTGCCTTTTTGAGAATCGGTACAGAGGTACTCCCCAGATATTTTTCAGCTACTTTTAAAAATCTTGTCGGTAGATAGAGTCATTTTTGAGAATCCCCTCTTCAAAAGTACGAACATAGACATTCGCTCCTGCTGCCCATCGGGTATATAGAGAGTAATAAGGGCGACTAATAGAACCATATTTGTAATAATATCGGTCAAAGTCAAACGAATATCCTACGGCAGTATTCAGAGTGGTAGCATATAGGGTTGGGAAATGGCATAGTCAGCCCAAAGCTCGGACGTGCACTCCCTCGAATCTCTTGACTATAGCGAGTGGAGATCTGATGTCCCAATCCTAAAAAGTTTCTTTCAAATCCGCGTACAGTTCCTTCTCTCAAGGAACCTGAGGCATCAACATAGAAACTCCAGCTATCAATACATTTACTTTTATATCCACTGAATCTGGACTATGAGTAGGGATAGGTTCTATACTGACCCTACGGATATAGAGACTGATTACGCAATACACGAGCCGACTCTTTTGATCTTGATAGAGTCTAAAAGGGTATAGGGACTAAAAAGAGTAATAAGCGCTCTACTACTTTGTTTTTTTCGTCTTGTTATGAAAGCGGTTTCCTAATACTTCCCACTTGTTAGGGCTGTTGGGTACTATCCCTGCTCATTGAACCCCAAAGGATCATAAGTGGTGATATGGATATAGCGGATAATTTTCCCTTGGTAAGATCCCCAAGGAGATATTTCTTTCTTCTTAACAGGAGTAGGAGGAGGGCGAATCTGTCTTTACAGAAGAAAAAGCCATTCGTGGAGCTTACGAGTAAGCTTTGTTTTTCTGTGTTTTGCGCTCTATCCTCTTATATAAGGAGTCACTTTTTATCCTTATAGAGTCATTTGTGATGATTTTGGTACGTAGCGTGTCCTGCGCCAGCACCAACTGACACCCGAAAAAGGCTATAAGAGCTATGAAAAAAAGACAGTTTTCTCAAAAAGTTAGTATATTTCGTTTTTTTATTACTGAATGAAAATTCTCCTATCCTACCAAGTTCGGTTGTGTATAAGTATAGGGAGAGAGTTGCTCATTTCTGTTTTTTGTATCGTTATAATTCTAACTATATCTCCCTTTTTAGTTTCTATTTCAGGGTTCCTATACACCTCTTATACAGTAGAAGGAAAATAGTATAAACTATCTATTTTCTCTTCTTCAAAAAGAGGGTAACTTTTCCTATTTTGATATCCTTATCCCCTGCATTTTTCTCCCCTAAAGGCCAAATCACCAGCATCGCCTAAGCCTGGGACGATATAGCTGTTTTCATTCAGGTGATCATCTATAGTAGCAATCCATAAGTGGGCATTTTTCTGGGAAATGTTGGCTGACGTACTCAATCCTTGTTTGGGCCCAATGACTGCAAAAAGATGTATTTCCTTAGGAGTTCCTAGCGGTTGGAGAGAGTTATATACATTGACAAACGAACGTCCTGTCGCCAGCATAGGATCGGCCAATATAAGGATGTTGTCCTCAAGGGAGGGAGAGGCTAAGTATTCGACTAAGATTTCAAACTCGGAAGGGGAAGTATGTTTGCGGTAGGCGGAGATAAAAGGCATTGTCCGCTTTTGTCAAAGAAATTCAATATCCCTGGTGCAAGGCTAATCCTGCACGAAGAATAGAACAAACCACAATCTTATCCTTAATACGGGGAATGTCTTTTTCTCCTAAAGGGGTTACAACCCGTTGGGTTTGGTAGGGAGGGTCTTGCTCATTTCATAGCTCAATAGTTCACCGATACGCTCTAAGTTTTTCCTAAAACGCATTCTATCTTTTTGTATTTCAACATTTCTGAGTTCAGCAGACAAACTCTAAAAACAATGATGGACTCTGGTCAAAAGGATGGATAATCATTTGTTCAAAAATAAATTTTTATTACGCAAAATAACGATATTTTTGTCAAAAATTGAAACTACTTTTATAATATATTCAAAAATAAAGAAGATAGGAATTACAATAAGAGTAGGTAACGATTTAGTAATGGTTCTTATTTCATTTGATTATACCTATTTTTCTCAGTAACTTCTGGGTGCAAAAGGTACAACATCTTGACAATATAAACAAAAATTTTACCTTTGCACCCCGCAAACGTGCGCTGCTGCATAGGCTTCTGTAGAAGCCTATGCAGCAGCGCCATTGCGTGAGCTAATGTAAATCTCCTGCAAACCAGTTGTTTAAAAAAATGAAGATTTTTTTAGTTTGCGTATATCATTGTTTTTTTGTAATATAGCGCAATAAATCATTTTAAATATTTAATTTATGTTTCAACAAATTTTTAAATCAGTTGGCTGTAAAGAGAACGCCAAATCACGCTGGATAGATCCGCCGTGGTTAAAGAATCTTTACAAATGGTACAATTCCTAAAAGACCTCTTAAAGGAGGCTAAGGAAGAGGTACAGCAACGAGGTTTTGCTAACCAAGCAGAAGAGATACATTTTCTTCCGCAAAGGTACAACCTCAAATTGTTAGCAGACTCATTTTCTATAATGAGATCTACCAGATAGAAAGTAAAAAGCAACTTTATTCTCTACTGAGGCTGCTAAAAAGTTTCTAAAAGACAAAGAAACTCAATGGTTTTAAAGAGTCAGAGACTTTAGAAGCAACCGATTTCTTCAGCTACATTGCTTTTAGGAAGAACCAATCGCGATGTAGAGTATTTTTACTCGCAATTATGACTACCTTCCTCAAAGCAATGAGGGGTATTTGTTTTCTTTTGATGGAACCTTTTCTACTTGTCGTAGCTTTGAAGTTGCTAAGATAGGGGCTGTCAAAGGAACTCTCCGATTATCTCGCACTCGTGAGAAGAAGATATGCCTTTAGAAATTCTAAATCTCTTAGAATGGACAGGGCAAAAGACCGAGCTCATAGAGCTAATCTATGGTTTGTATGCTACCAATCGCATTTCATCAGGAAAAGTTTCTATCAAGAAGCTAACTGTAGTATTTGGAAAAGCTCTTCAAGGTAGAATTGGGAGATCTGATCACACTTTTTCATCGTATGAAAGGACGCTCAAAAAAACCTTACACCTTTCCTCGATGCTTTTAAAAAGCGGCTTTACTAGATCATATAAACAACTCCGACCAAAAGTAGTTTTGCTAACTTCAAATAAAAACGTTTAAACATTGTTTAATCAGTTTTTAGGGAAATAGATAGTTTCCCTTTTTAGGGAGAAGGATTTATAATCAAATATTATATTCATTATTTTCAATTATATTTATTATTTTCAATTTAACTCTTCTATAGAAAACTCCCCTAAACACACTTTTACCTCCATTTCTGAAAAAGCCCATTATAGCCCATTGGTATTTTTAGACATTTCTTCCTATAAAAGTAGTTTATACTCCCAAAAATACGTTACAATTATCTTTGTAATACACTCATAGCCAATAAAATAAATAAAAATCACTTCAACTGCGTTAAAATGCATATTTCAATGGGTAGTACTTGGCAGTTTATGTTTGGTATTTGTCAGAACTTTGCCACCGAGAATTTAACCCTATACGCAATGAATTTAATCACCATTGAAGAATCCGCTTGGAAAGCCCTTATGGAGCAACTCCAAAGTATTGAAAACCAACTCAAACAAGAGCCTATTGAGTGGGATAGTTTGTGGCTCAACCAAAAAGAAATCTGTCAATATCTCCATCTAAGTGAGAAAAACTCTATGGCGAATGCGCAAACGCAATGAAATCACCTACTCCAAAAATCTATGGACAGTATTTCTATACCTTGGGAAGCATTCGCAAACTCCTTATCAGTCAATCGGTAGAAAACACTGAAAGCTACCTGCAATCCCTCACTCAAAAAGCCAAAGGTTATGTTGAAAAAGCAAGATATTTTAAGTAGAACCGAAGGAGGACTACAGGTCTTCCAGCACTATCTACAAGGCAACTGGCGAGTAGGTAAAAACTTTTAAAAACCCTTTCTATGACGATAAAAATGCTTCCTGCAATATCTATAAGGACAAACAAGGCATTTATAAAATGAAAGATTTTTGGCAACGATACTTTCAGGGGTGACTGTTTTTCTTAGTAGGTTACCTCTATCAATTGGACTGCCAAAAATGCCTCTGATTTTATCGAAATCCTAAAGATTATCAATCGAGATTTACATCTGGGGGTTAGAGCAATCCACCTCTATAATTACACAAAAACCCTCAAATACCTCCCACTATCACCATAGAAAGTACTCAAGTAGAAACCAAAAATCTATCTCTTATAAATTTACCCAAAAACCTTTTTATCCAAGAAGAGTTAGCCTATTGGCAGCAATACGGCATCACCCAAGAAATCTTAAACAAATACAACGTGATCTCTCTGCAAAGCTATTCAAGTACCAACAAAGACGGCAAACCTTACACTATTACCTCCACCTATAACGAGTGGATGTTCGGCTACCTTTTTAAAAACACTTAAAGGTCTATCGTCCCTTTTTCTAAATTGCGTTTTCTCTACGGAGGAAGCCCTCAAGATTACTGCTTTTGGTGAGTCACAGCTACCACTACAAGCGACATTCTTTTTTTATCACCGCAGGCGAAAAGGACGTGATGAGCTTAGCCAGTAGAGGCTTTTTCGGCTATCTGTTTTCAATAGCGAAACAGCCCACATTCCTTTACAAAAACTCCAAAAAGCTAAAAATGCGATTCCGACATTTTAGTCCTTTTTATTCGACAGCGACGAAACAGGTAAAGAGCCTCCTTAGAGCAACAAGCCCTATTAGCACCTTTAGAAGTATTTCGTTTGGTCTTACCTCTTTTCAGGTACTAAAAAGGATAAAGATATATCCGATTATTTTTGCGCAAGGTAAAACGGGTAGAGACCTATTCAACTCTTTTATCAGACCCTTAGCAAACACTATGAAGAAAGCCTATCCCTACTTAAAAACTGCGAAATTCAATGGGATAAACCTCCCCAAAAGCAAGAAACAATCATCTCCATTGGCAAAAACTCCTGTGGGGGTGCAGAGTAGTTTATTGGCGTATTACAGGAGGCGAAGGTACAGGCAAAAGTCATTATGTAAGTGCCCTCATTGCAGGTTGTCTTAACAGTAAGAACCTTCCTATTGACACATTGGGCACAACGCTACTGCCTTGCCCCTAAAGATAAAGTGGTGCTATTTTTCGATACAGAACAGTCTCAAGACCAGCTCTATCAAAATATTAGCAAACTGCTTAAAAGGGTTAAACTAACCTCTCTTCCTGATTTGCTACACGCCTTTTGCCTCACCCAACTCCCTCGCAGAGAGCGATTAAAGGTCATTCGTGAAGGCTTGGAGAGCTTTTTACTACCAATGTGCAGGCGTGCATTTGGTGGTTATCGATGGCATAGCCGACCTTATTGGAGCTGTGAATAACGAGCAAGAAAGCGTGGAACTCATAGAAGAGCTTTACCTTTTGGCAGGTAACTACAAAACCTGTATTGTATGTGTGTTACACCTCACCCCCAGTGGGCTTAAACTCCGTGGTCATTTAGGGCTCTGAACTACAACGCAAAAGCAACGGCAGTGCTTTCTATCGAAAAGGGAGAAGAACAGTCCTATCTCAGCGGTCAAAACCGATGAAAAATACGCAATGGCAGTCTTAGCGATACCCCACAAATACTTTTTTTAGATGGAACAATGAACTGGGAATGCATAGTTATGTAGGCAATCAGAAAAACGAAGACCAAAAACCCAATAAAGCCAGTACCTTAGCCTCATTAGTTTCTCCTCTTTTTAAAGAGCGAACTTTTGTGGACAGTTCAAGAGCTGAACATAGAAATTCAAAAACGAACTGATGTAAAGGAACGCACCGCAAAAGGTTATATCCGCACCTTAAAAGAAATGGGCATTTTTAGTTCCTCAAGAGGAAATGACCAACTCTTAGGAATGGGCAGTGTGCTAAAAGAACTTTTGGAGGATAACAAGAACTCACAAGGATAAGAAGAACTTTTAGATATTCTAAGATTAAGATCTAACAATCGAAGTATTAAACAAATATAAAAAAATGGAAATCGACAGAATAGAATTTATAGCGTGGATGGAACGCATTATGGATCGTTTTGATTTGCTTAAAGAGCAAATAGACAAAGCTGAAAAACGCAAAAACAGCTTGGATGGTGAGGAACTCTTGGACAATCAAGACTTGATGCTCACCTTTAAAAATCTCTGCACGTTCCCTGCAGAGGTATCGCTCAATGGTAAACTGCCTTATTATACCATATCAGGCAAAATATACTACAAACTCTCGGATGTACATCAATTTATCCGAGAACATTTCAGTGTGCCTGTAACAGCTTTTAAAAGCCAAAAAAACGGAAATACTATGCCTAAAAAGGACAGCGCCTCTTAAACGTCTTACAAAGGGAGTAATTTTTACCCCCAAATTAAAAAGATGTTTAAATAATGGCAGAAAAATCAACACGCCGATACGGCAAATTACGACAATCAAATCCCAGTGGATGAACAACTATCTGATATCTTACTGGTATTTGACAAAGAAGAAAAACAGCTTAAGGCTGTAAAAGGAATTGATGAGAAAGGAGAGTTAAAAAAATGGCTCCTGCTGACAGCAAATCCTTGGATGACTTTATGAAAGTAGACAAAGCAAGGTAATATGCTGTCTAATTTCTTTAGCAACTTTATGCGCCAAGCCCAAAACCCTTCTCGTTTTTTCTTTTCTTTAAAAATACCGATAGAAAAAAATCGGTAAATACGATAGAAAAACTTCAAAACCATCTGGCAAAGCTCACTGAAAAGGGTAAGGAATACCTCAAGAAGTACGAAGTATCTCCTGAGCAGTATATCAAACAAGAGCAAAAAGCAGCTACTCTAAAACAAGAAGGAGAGACTGCCGTGGCTCAGACCCCTCCTGAAGCTCCTGCTCAAAGCACAAGTACAAGAAGCTCCTGCTCAAAGCACAAGCACAGAAGCTCCCTGCTCAGGCACAAGCACAAGAAGCTCCTGCTCAGGCACAATCTCAAAAATACTCCTGCCCAAGAGGAACTCAAGTACAACCCTGATGCTATTGATTGGGAAACGCTACAAAACTTAGGGGGTGAGTCGAGAGTCTTTAGAGAAGAGGAACCTATTAGAGCCCCTCTTAAAAGGTTATAAAACCAATGAACTGGTATCTATTAGTTTCAATTTAGGCTCTACAGTAACCCGCTTTTGATGCTCGTCTGTCCCTAAGAGAAGTTGATGGAAAAGTAGCAGTAGCCATTCACGGGATGCGCAAAGGAACCACAATTGGATTATCCTTTCTTTGGTCACGAGTTTTCAGAAGAGGATAAAAAGAACCTGCTTACCACAGGAAATATGGGACGTACAGTTGAGCTTACCAATAGTAAAACTCAAGAGAAAAATCCTTCTATTATCAGTATTGATAGGGCTCACCAATGAAATCATTGCCTTGCGCAGTGAACATATCAAAGTCCCCGATGAAATCAAAGGAGTCAAACTCTCCCAGGAGCAAAAACAAACGCTCAAAGAAGGCAAGCCTCTGTTTGTCGAGGGAATGACCTCTAAAAAGGAGAGCCTTTTAACGCAACTGTGCAGTTCAATGCCGACAAGCGTTATGTGGAATTTCTTTTTGAAGACAAAAGCTCCCTAAACTTGCTAATCAAGAGAAACTCACTGAGGCTCCTACAGTCATACGAGGGGTAACTCTTACCGAAGAACAACACAAGGAACTGAGCAAGGGTAATCCTGTTTATTTAGAAGGTTTACAGAGCAAAGCTGGTAAAACTTATAGCGGTTATTTTACTTTTGACAAGGACAAAGGCAAGGTAGAGATGAGCTTTAACAATCCTCAAAAGGACATTACTGATAAAGTTTCTTCTACCAAGCAAAAAGCTGAAACTTCTAAAAGCTAAAGAAGAAAAAAACGCCCTCAAAAAGCAATCAGAAAAAAACAGCTCAAAAAGAAACTGCTAAGAAGTCCAAGGGACGCAAAAGTATAACTCTAATTTTTAACCTCAATACACGTAGAAAAAATGAAAGTTATATTAGCAGAAAAAGCCCAGTGTGGCAAGAGAGATTGCCGCTATAGTGGGGGCAAGTGAAAAACAAGATGGATATTTGTTAGGTAATGATTATGCTGTTACTTGGGCATTGGGACATTTAGTGCAATTAGCCCTTCCAGAGGCGTATGGTTGTGTAGGATTTCACAGAGAACACCTGCCTATCTTACCTCATCCCTTTGTGCTGGTACCCAAGCAAATCCCTGAAGATAAGAAAGGATACAGGTCAGACCCTATGGCTTTAAAACAGCTTAAAATCATTGATAGCCTTTTTTAAGAAGTGTAGTTCCATTATTGTAGCCACCGATGCAGGTCGTGAAGGAGAACTGATCTTCCGCTATATCTATGAATATTTGCACTGTCAAAAAAACCTTTTCAAAGGCTTTGGATTAGCTCCTTAACCGAAAAAGGTATCAAAACAGGACTTGCCAATCTGCAAGAAGGAAGTGCTTTTGATTTGCTGTATGCCTCTGCTCAAAAAGCGTAGTGAGGCTGATTGGCTGGTGGGTATCAATGCTACCCAAGCCCTGAGTATAGCGGTAGATGAAGGATTTATTCCTTAGGAAGGGTGCAAACACCTACCTTAGCAATGGTTTGTAAAAAGATTTTTAGAGCACACACATTTTCAAAAAGAAACCTTTTTATCAATTACGACTCAAGCACCAAAAAGCTATACTGATTTTTTTCAGTATCTCAGCTAAAATTGAGGATAAAAAGGAAGCTGAAGCCTTACAAAAAAACAATTAGAAAAAGTCTCCTATGGCCGAGGTGATTTCCACTGAAAAAGAAGTGGTAAAAAGAACAACCTCCTTTGCTCTATGATCTAACAGGCTTACAAAAAGAAGCTAATAAAAAAATGGAACTTTTTCAGCCGATGAGACCCTGCAAATTGCACAAAGTCTCTACGAGCAAAAAAATACATTACTTACCCACGTACTGGTAGCAAGTACATCTCAGAGGATGTATGGGAAGAAATCCCACAGCTGATACGTTTGTTACAAGAAAGTGAGGCATACGCCAACGAAGCTAAACTTGTGAAAATTGGGGCGCTGAATAAGAAGATGGTTAATGATTTGAAAAGTAACAGACCATCACGGACTTCTTATTACTGAGCGCTTTCCTACCAACCTTACAGCAAAAAGAAAACACTATTTACAAAATGATTGCCACCCGACTTTTTGGAAGCGGTATCTGAACCCTGTGTAAAAGAAGTGCAAAAAGACTCTACTGGAGGCTCTGCACACTGACTTCTTGGTAAAAAGGTGTTCAAGTGTTACAAGCGGGTTGGCGCGCTATCGGTGGTTTTTACTCTGATGAAACTGCCAAAAGACAGTGAAAAAGACAATGAAGGTGATAGCAATCAAGTGCTGCCTGAACTTGTACAAGGAGAAAGTATAAAAGATTAAAGCCGTTGAAATCCTTTCTAAAAACCACCCAACCTCCTGCTTTATATACCGAATCAGGACTGTTGGGGGCTATGGAAACAGCAGGAAAAGACCTTAGAAGATAAGGCGCAACGTGAGTTATTACAAGGAGCAGGTATAGGGTACTCCAGCCACACGTGCCGCTATTATCGAGACGCTTTTAAAAGCGTAATTATATTGAGCGCAAACAAAAGTCTCTTATTCCTACCGATAAAGGAATGCAGGTATATCAGTGGGTAAAATCACTCACTATAGCCGATGTTGCCCTTACAGGCGAATGGGAAAGTCAATTGCAAAAGATAGAACAAGGAGAGCTCTCTCCCGATAGTTTTTCTTCGGATATGGAAGCCTATACCCATAGTCTTACTGATACGTTTTTTTGGCTATGGATATACCCCCAAAGAGAAAAAAACTCAAAAATCACCTGTCCTAAATGCAGAAATGCTTCCTTATTATTGTTTGAAAAAGGTAGCCAAATGCCCTGATGAAGACTGTGGTTATGTGCTTTTTAGGAATGTATGTGGCAAACCTCTTACTGATGAGTTGCTCAAAAACGCTCTTTGAAAAAGGAAAAAAACACCTCTGATAAAAAGGAATGAAAAAGCAAATCAGGTAGCACTTTCGATGCCTATATACGTCTGAAAGAAAAATGGTGAAACTGCTTTTTGAGTTTCCAGAGAAAACTTCAAAAAGCGAAAATACTAACAAAGGTTAGGTAAAGACTTTCAGTAAAAGAAAGTCTGTGAGCTAACACAACTGATTATGTACCATATCCTAAGTGAAGTTTAGTCCTCCTGTTGATAACTTTTTGTTTCAATATATTTGCTCTTTAGAAATAATATAGTACTTTTTGCAAATGTTTTTGCAATGATATATATTTTTCAATATGAAGGGACTAACCATACGAAAGTGGATACAATCATTGGAGGAAAAGGGTATTTACAGCTTTTTCTATGCAGGAGCTAAAAAGAGGTATTTGCTCACCTTAAAGAAAAAAACTATTCTCAATACTTTAGGGACACTTAAAAAGCAAGGAAAGCTCCTGCCTCTTTGGAATGGCATCTATAGCATCGTCCGTTTTGTGGACATTGGTAATGCTACTGATAACAAAAGCTATCAGAGAAGAGGGAAAACCCTATTTCTACATTGAAACACTGATGCAACACCCTAAAAAGGGGAATACTATGTAGCCCTGCTCAGTGCAGTAGAAGTACATCTATCTCCCAAAAGAGGCTTTACAGGCAAATGAAATTACAGTGATAACCTCCTTACCTCCGCTGAGAGATTCCTTTAGGGGACAAAGTAAGATTCGTTATCTTGTCAAAAAGGATATCAAAAACTTAAGAGAAATAGGAGTAAAAAGAAAAACCTTACCTTTTTTTCTATAGAGGAAAGAACTTTACGGGTAGCCTCTTTGGAGCTCACTGCGGTTGATTTGCTCCTCTATGAAAAAGAGATAGGAGGCATTCAAAAAGCAGTAGAGGTAATTCAAAGGATTAAAAACCACCTGAGTTGGCAAGAGCTTCCTACAGAGGTAATCTTCTCTACACCTGTCTCTATTTTTCCAGCGCTTGGGTTATGTTCTTTCTTTTTATCAAGGAGGAAGAACTGGCCGAGAGGCTCAAAGAGAGAGTTCTTAGCACTGGGAAAAAAATTTAGAAGAACCCTTTTTAAAAACAGATATCCCAGAAAAGGGAGGAGAACCTTTTTGCCCTATTTGGAAAAATCGTGGTAAATATATCTTTGCAGAACGACACTTTGTAAAAAAATTAAAATTTGTTGAACCCATTAAAAGTAATTTTAATAATGAAAAGAAACACAAACCAAACCCCCAGAACACTGACAACACCTTAGGGTCATTGTCTTATTACGAGTTAAGACTCAAAGAGCTGTTACAAACGAGTTTTTCCTAACCTTTTAGCAAATACAGCCTTTATCAAGGACAGAAGTGAGTATGCTGCGCAGGCTTACCAAGAGGCTTTTTGAGGCGGGTATCAGTATTCCTGAATGTGATAAAAATAGCCTCAGGAGTACTCTTCGATGGGCTCTTCTTCTCTCCCTTTGATATGGTTTTTGAGGTCGTTTCTCAGGAGTTTGATACTCAATTAGCTGATGAGGATTTGCGCCCCTTTGCCTTAAAAATCTTCCCAGAACTGGTTCCTTACTTTTAAAAAAAGTACGAGAATGAAATCGATGAGGATTTTCAGCACTCCGCTGCCTATCAATCCCTCTATACAGAACTTACGGGTGCCATCGAACTATGGATAGAAGAAAAATGGCATATCTTAAACGACTGAGCTTTTAATCGCAATGCTCGTGCACTGGCATTGGCTTTCGATTTAGAGAAGCAAAAGCGCACGCTTCTAAGCCAAGAAGAGCGAGAACTCTTGCAACACTATTCAGGCTTCGGGGGATTGAAGTTTATCCTCAATCCCCACCAGTCTGAAGCTGATTTAAAGTACTGGGCAAAGGCTGACCAAGTCTTTTGGCAAGATGTAAGGAGTCTGTATGCCCTTATTAGAGAACATTCCGCTGATGAAAGGCAATACCAAAACTATGTACAAAGCCTTAGAAATTCTGTGCTAACGGCTTTTTATACCCCAATGCGTCTTACCTCGGCTATCGCTTCAGCAATAAAGGAAACAGGCGTACCTCTGCAAACAATGTTAGAACCCTCGGCAGGAGGAGGCAATTTTATCCGTGCTTTTTAAAGAAGAGCATCCTTCTCTTGTGGTTACTGCTTTTGAAAAAGGACTTACTCACAGGCAAAGTGCTCTCTCATCTTTACCCTCAGGAGCAAGTACATATCGATGGCTTCGAACAAATCAGCCCACTGAAAAAGAAACCAGTTTGATTTGGTAACCAGTAACATCCCTTTTTTTCCGATACCGCTGTCTTTGATTTGAGTTACTCTCGTAGTAGTGACCCCTGCTAAGGTACAAGCCTCCCGTAGGGTGCATAACTACTTTTTCTTAAAAGGGTTTGGATATGGTAAAGGAAGGTGGAATCCTTGCCTATGTCACCTCTCAAAGGGGTAGCCGATAGTCCCTCAAAATGAGATTATCCGACAAGCGATGCTCTCCAATGCGCGTCTTGTCTCTGCCGTGCGCCTGCCTAACAACCTCTTTACCGATTATGCAGGTACCGAAGCAGGAAGTGATCTTATTATCCTTCAAAAAGACAGTCAAAGAGGCGCTTTAAATCCTATAGAAGAGCAGTTTTTGCAATACAGCAAGGCTACCACAGGGATACTGCAAAATGAGTATCTTTCACAAAAAGAAAACGTTATTTGTACGGATGCTCTTGCAGGCACCAACCTATACGGACAGCCTGCAATGGTCTATACCCATAGTGAAGGAGTAGAAGGTATTGCCAAGGAGGTAAAAGAAAAGAATCCTAAAGCGATTTTAAAGCACATTATCTATCGCCTGAAACAGCACAACAAAGCCAAACAACACAAATTAAGCTACAAGAGGTTAATTCACAAAAAAATTGAGGTAAAGGAAATTGAGATAAAAAAAGGTTGAACGGCAAGAATTTATTGAAATTGAAAGCAAAATCAACGAGCCTTCCTTTGCTATTTCCAATGCTAATCTCACCTCTAAAGAGTCAAAAGAAATTAAGAATCAAAAAGTTGAACCCAAAAGTCGTTCAGCTAAGTCTCTTTGATTTCCTATTAGAGCAGGAAGCTACCGCTACTTTAGCAAGTCCTCCCAACATTTCAGCTAAAACAGTCCCTACTATACCCACAGGAGCTAAAAAGAAAACAAAGAAGAAAAACAACTACCTCTCAATTAGGGAATGCTCAAAAAGTTGGACTTGTTTTTTCTTTTACTTATCCTGTCAATCAAGGGAATGAAATAGAGGTGCTTTTCAAAAGCTTCTCCTGCTTTGTATTACACGCCTCCTGCAGTATCATTACTAAAAAGAACCTGTACCTTTTGAGGGAGAATATTTACCTCATTTCAGAGAAGATACTTTGGTAGTACAAGCCGATACGGTGGGCTTTTTGCAAGATCTCAATAAGAACAAAACAGCTGCTACCTTTGTGCCTCTTGCGCTTTCTTCTTTGGAAAGACAAAAAGCCATTGCCTATATCGCTCTGCGTGATGCTTATTCTGACTTGTACCATAAAGAGGCTACCACCTATACCCCTTATCCTACGGAAAGAGAAAATCTTAATGCCCTTTACGATACTTTTTGTCAAGAACTATGGTCGGCTAAATAGTGCTGATAATATCAAGCTAATAAAAACCGATGCCTCAGGCGCTGAAATCCCTTACTTAGAGCGTATCAAAAAAACGGTGTTTATCAAAAGGCAGATATCTTTCACAAGCCTGTGGTATTCTCTCTGAGGAAGAATGAAAACATTTCTACTGAAGAGGCGCTACTCACTTCCTTAAGTGAATTGGGGCGGGTGGATATTCCCTACATAGCTGAGCTTTCTAACACCAATGAGGAAGAAGTCAAAGCGCAGTTACAGGGCAAACTCTTTTACAATCCTATAGAGGACGAATACCAAATTGCCCAAAAGTGGCAAGCGGGGGATGTCTTTACTAAAAATCAAAGCCGTAGAAGCATATCAAAATACTCACCCTGAACATCCTAAGCAATCAGAAATTGAGCACGCTTTAGAGGGACTCAGGCAGGTAATTCCTACCCCTATTCCTTTTTGAAGAGTTGGATTTTTAACTTGGGAGAGCGTTGGATCTCCCCACAAATCTATAGTGATTTTTGCCTCTTCGCTTTTTCGATACCAAGGTAGGTGTGCAATACAGCGCTCAAACCGATGAGTTTTCAGTAGAATGCCGACAAAAAAACTTACATATCTGGGAGAAATATGCTGTAAAAAGTGAGAGCAGAACCTACGATGGTATTGCCCTCTTCAAAAACGCCTTGGTAAATACCACCCCTGATATTACCAAGAAAAATCAAGATAGATGACAAGGAAGTCAAGGTGCGCGATATGGAGGCAATCCAACTGGCAAACAGCAAGATTGATGAAATACGCAATGCTTTCCCTCTGTGGCTCTTAGAGCAGAGTCAGGAGTTTAAAGACCGCTTAGCTGAGCAGTACAATCAGTCTTTTAACTGTTTTTGTACGTCCGCAGTACGATGGTTCTTTTCAGTCCTTCCCTGGACTTGATAGAGAGAGTTTAGGCATAGAGGATTTGTATGATAGTCAGAAAGATGCTATTTGGATGATAAAAGCTCAACAATGGTGCGATTTGCGACCACGAGGTAGGAGCTGGTAAAACCCTTATTATGTGCTGTGCCGCTCAAGAGATGAAGCGTTTAGGATTAGCGCATAAACCGATGATTATAGGGCTTAAAGCCAATGTACACGAAATAGCCGAAACCTATCGCCGTGCCTATCCTTTTTGCTAAAATCCTTTACCCTGGCAAGGAGGATTTTTACCCCTCAAAAAGCGTTTGCGTATCTTTGGAGACATCAAAAACAATGATTGGGATTGCGTGATTCTCACCCACGACCAGTTTAAGATGATACCGCAATCCCCCGAGGTGCAACAGAGCATTTTGCAAGAAGAACTCCAAGATGTTGAAGAGAGTCTTTGGCAGTTAGAAAAAAACAAGGCAGTGAAGTCTCTCGTGCGATGATTAAAGGAATGTATAAACGTAAAGAAAACCTAGAAGTAAAAGCTCAAAACCTTAGAACACGACATCAATGAGCGCACCGATGATACAGTGGATTTTAAGATGATGGGCATTGACCATCTGCTAGTAGATGAAAGCCATAAGTTCAAAAACTTAATGTTCAGTACAAGGCACGATAGAGTGGCAGGCTTGGGCAATTCCCAAGGCAGTCAAAAAGCACTGAATTTGCTTTTTGCCTTGCGAACTATTCAAGAGCGTACTGGTAAGGATATGGGGGCTACTTTTCTATCGGGCACAACTATTTCCAATTCACTTACTGAGCTGTATTTGCTCTTTAAGTACCTGCGTCCTCAAAGCCTTAGAAAAGCAACAAATTCACTGTTTCGATGCTTGGGCAGCGATCTATGCCCGCAAGACCACCGATTACGAATTTTCAGTGGCTAACAACATTGTGCAGAAAAGAACGCTTCCGCTACTTTATTAAAGTACCCGAATTAGCGCAGTTTTATGCCGAAATAACCGATTATAGAACCGCAAAGGATGTTGGGATAGACAGACCCGAAAAGAACGAAATTTTACACAATATACCCCTACACCCGATCAAGAGGTATTCATTCAAAAAAACTAATGGAGTTTGCCAAAACGGGTAATGCAACCCTCTTAGGGGCGTGCGCCACTATCCGAGTCCGAGGAAAAAGCCAAAAATGCTTATCGCAACTGATTATGCCCGTAAAATGTCCTTAGATATGCGAATGATCTCCGATAAGTATGAAGATCATCCCGATAACAAAGCCTCTCATTGTGCGATGAAAATCAATGAATATTATCAAAAGTACAAAGCGCAGAAAGGTACTCAGTTTGTCTTTTTCTGATTTGGGGACTTACAAGCCCTAATGAGTGGAATCCTTACACTGAAATCAAACGCAAATTAGTAGAAGACTATGGCATTCCTGCCCACGAAATCCGTTTTATCCAAGAGGCTAAAAAAACGATAAAATGCGCAAACAACTCATCAGCGACACCAACGAGGGCAAGATACGGGTACTCTTTGGCTCTACCGATATGCTTGGCACAGGGGTCAATGCGCAGAAAAAAAGCCGTTGCTGTACATCACTTGGATACTCCTTGGCGACCCAGTGACCTGCAACAAAGGGACGGACGTGCCATTCTGCAAAGGGCAATGAAGTGGCCAAATATTTTTGCTGATAATAAGGTGGATGTGATTATCTATGCCGTTGAAAAGTCTTTAGACTCATATAAGTTTAATCTACTGTTTAACAAACAGCTCTTTATCGACCAACTTAAAAAAACAACAAGTTGGGTAAAAGGACTATTGATGAGGGGGCGATGGACGAAAAGTCGGGAATGAATTATTCCGAATACGTGGCTATTCTCTCAGGAAATACCGATTTGCTCGAAAAAAAGCGAAGTTGGAAAAAGAAGATTGGGGCTTTAGAGAGTGAAAAAAACAAACGTTCTTACGCTCTAAATACACCTCTAAAAACCGTTTAGATAACCTCTGTAGCGATTTGAAAGCGCTACAAGATCGCTGTATCGTTTTTCAGACGGATTGGCAAAACTTTTCAGATAAAAGCCGTACGCCGAGAAGATGGCTCGGTAGTCAATGCTTTGCGTTTGGATGGCTTAGAGGAAAAGAGCAGTGTAAAGCAGTTAGCGCAGAAGTTACAAGATTATGCCCCAAAACGCTCGTACCAAAGGCGAATATCAAGAAATAGGAAGTATCTATGGTTTTCAGATATTAGTAAAGACCGAAGTCTCCAAAAAAAGACGAACTTGACCTAAAAAGAAAAATCGTTTTTTGTACAAGGGGAAGGAGGTATCAAGTATACCTACAACAACGGACGATTGGCAAGTGACCCTAACTTGGCAGTAATGAATTTTGTCAATGCCATTGAGAAAAATCCCTGCAATGATGGAAAAAGGAAGAAAAAAAGAGATTGACCTTGTTCAAAAGGATATTCCTCTTCTAAAAGGAAATCATCGAAAAAAAGTATGGGGTAAAGAAAACACAGCTCTCCGAGCTTAAAACTGAGCTCTCAGCCCTTGATAGGAAAAATACAACTTTCGCTCTCCTCTGATACTCCACAAGAGGCTCAAGAAGAACAAGAAAAAAACAAGAGGTACAAGAGGCAGAAGAACTCAATAAAGAACTATCACAAGAGAGTCAAAAAGCGAAACTCAAGAAGTCCCAACTCCTACAAAAGAGTTTGTAAGAGAGACTCTTAACAGAAAC